>Ga0208764_10000001_pt1 | contig 1880643 bp, 1715 predicted proteins | sample ETNtaG_18_FD_185762 | JGI IMG/M metagenome (GOLD analysis project Ga0208764, IMG submission 185762) | Marine microbial and viral communities from oxygen minimum zone, Eastern Pacific Ocean - ETNP201302SV91 (SPAdes) (version 2) | ecosystem: Environmental > Aquatic > Marine > Oceanic ... | reverse complement strand
ACCGTTTTGTCTGACGACTATAGCGGCTTGGAACCACCTGATCCCATCCCGAACTCAGAAGTGAAACAGGCCTGCGCCGATGGTAGTGTGGCATCTGCCCATGTGAGAGTAGGTCATCGTCAGACTCTTAATACCAAAACCCCAGCTTCCTCGAAGCTGGGGTTTTTTATTGCCTGAACGAAAATCTTACCCGCCCGAAGAGCCGGTTTTGTTCACTCAGGGCAGCCAGATCTCGAAGACACCGCCGCCCAACTCACCGCCGTTGTGCAGTTTGATGGAGCCGCTACGGTCACCTTCCTGATGCAGTTGGGCAACGGAGGAGGCAAAGAACAGACCCAGGCTTGTGCTGCCACTGTTGAAATCCAGGGATTTGAAACTGAGCGCTCCGCTGCGCTGCATGGATTCAGGGTAGCCTTCGCCGTCGTCTTCCACACCGAGAACCAAGAAGCCCTGGTGTGACCTGGCAGTCAGGCGGATACGGCTGCGGGTGTATCGCAGGGCGTTGTTGATGGTGTTGTTCAGAACACCGGTCAGCAAGTCGACGTCAAAGAAACCGGTGATGTCGGAGGCCTCAATGGACGCCTCAATGCCCAGGCCTTCCAGCAAGGGTGTATGCCGAGCCATGTGTTCACGTAGAAAGTCCGGAACATAATGTTCCTCCACGTGTGCCGACAGGTTCCTTTCCCCTAGCCGATAAATGCCCAGCAACTGGACCAGATCGTTATGCATGCGCTCCGCTTCGTACTGAAGGGTATTGAAGCGCTTTGAGTTGTGGAAGCTGTCTGTGTGTTCCGTACGCAACTCGTCCAGTGAGTTCAGGAGCATGCCAAGGGAATTCTTCATATCATGCACGGCGGACGCCAGCACCATGGAGAAGTCGATGGCCTGACCGGCCTGGGTTTCTGGGTGTTCAGCATCGGTCATGACGGCAGACCCTCAAGTTTCTTCTTCAACGCAAGGTAACGGCGATACTGCCGGTGCTGTTCTGGCAACGACTCCAGGCGGGCAAGGTTATCCCTGCACCGCTGAACCAGTCCGGGGTTGGCACCGCCGGACTCATGTTGCTTCAGCAGCACCTGAATCAGGTTCAGGTTGACTGCTGTGTGGTTGGGAACTATGGCGAGCGCGTCACTGAAGGCCTGCACGGCCGCGTTGAAATCGCCCGATTCAAAGGCTTTGATGCCGTCGTGGTTCAGGCTACGCGCCTTGAGTTTCTGGCGAAACCCAACCGGTTCATCGAGCAGAGCCTCTATGCGCTGAAGTAGCTCCGGTTGATCGCTGTTGTTCTGTGCGAGCCGTCCGAGTAATGAACGAGCTTCGTTGCTGTGGCCGGTTCTGAACAACGTCTTGGCGAAATCGAGACAGGTGTCGGGATCGATGGATGTATTGGCCTCAAACTCCGCTCGGAGGCTTTCCAGCAGGTTGTCGGCGTCCTTCTTGTGACCCTGGCCCGAGTGAACACGGCATTGGACTATACGGCTGCGAAGTCCGACTTCGGATTCCTGGGCAAAGCGTTTTTCCATCGAGCTCAGTGTGGCAAGGGCCTCGTTGGCGTGTTCTGCTGCCTGGGCGTTGTCCTCGTCTTCGCTCAGGTCCGCAAGACTTTTTCCCAACGCGAGGTAGTGGCCGGCGCTGTCATGAATAGAGTAACTGCCCAGTGAGACCGTTCGGCGCCAGGCGTCGGACGCCGCTTCGATGTCCTGATTGGCCTCGGCGAGTTGTGCGAGGTGCCGCTGACGCAACAGGGCATTGGGTGACTGCACCGCTGCCTGTTCCAGTACCTGCTGCGCTTCGGTCAGTTTGCCTTGTTGTTGCAGACCCTCGGCGAGCAAGTCGTAGGCTTCCATGTAGTCCGGGTGACGCTCGATAAGCTGGCGCAGGTTGGCGACCGCTTGATCCTGATGTTGATTGGCGAGCAGGATCCGGCTGCGGCCAAGCAGAGCCCAGGGCAGTTCGCGTTGCTGCAACACGTCCTCAAAGACTTTGGCGGCATGGCTCAGGTCCCCGAGGCGGTAATAGAGTTCGCCCAGGGTTTTTAATAGCCAGGTCTTGTGGCGCGGTTGGCGGGGCAGAGCTTGCAGGCACAGGGAAATGGCCTCCGGGTAGTTTTCCCGGTCTATCTCGCGGTTAATGGGCAGCAGGGCATTGCGTTGTTCGATCAGGGTGATCAGCCGCTGCTCCAGCATGGCGCGGTTAATCGGCTTGGTCAGATAGCCGTCGGGCTGGTTCTCCCGTGCGCCCATGACCATCTGTTTCGAGGTCTCCGCGGTCACCATCAAGAACAGCGACGAGCGCCGCAGCAGTTTCTTGTGGCGCAGCTCCTCAAGCACGTGCTGGCCGTTGCGTCCTTCACCCAGGTTGTAGTCACACAGCACCACATCCACGTGATTGTAGGTGCAATGTTTGATCGCCTGAGCGGCATTGCCCACTAGCTCAATCTGGTCGGCGCCGCAGCTGCGCAACATCTGTCGCAACGATAATCGAAAATTCTCGAAGTCGTCGACGACCAGGTAGGTCAGTTTGTAAAATTCCCGAGCCCGATTGCTGGATTCGCTCATGGCCTGTTCTGCTTCAGCAACTTGTTGACCAGTGCCCGCAAAGCGGCGGGCTTCACAGGTTTATAGAGCAGATGGTAGCCCCTGGCAATGGCATCCTCACGGACTTCAGGCGCCATGTAGCCGGTGATCAGAATGCCTGGTATGTCGGTGCTGAGGTCGGCTCTCAGGCTGTCCATGGCGTCCAGGCCGTTCTTGTTATCGTCCAGCTGGTAATCCGCAAGGATGATCTCAGGCACATTGCCGTTTAGCTGTTGACTGGCGTCCTCCAGACTCTCGGCCGCGGTCACGTCGCATTTCCAGTTGCCGAGTAGCGCCACCATGCCCTGCAGAATGGCCGGATCGTTGTCGATACACAGCACGTGCAAGCCACCCAGGCTGGATACCCGGCGCGAGCCAGAGGACCGCTGCTGGGTTACCGCCGGTATCTCCGACGGCTCGGCGATGGGCACGGTGATGCCAAACAGGCTGCCGCGACCCTGGATTGAGTGAACGGTGACCGGGTGGTTGAGCATGCCGCTGATCCGGTCGACGATGGCCAAACCAAGTCCCAGGCCTTTTTTGTCACGGCCGGTCTGGAACCGCCGGAATTCCTCGAAAATGTGCGTGACCTGGTCTTCCGGTATGCCGGGGCCGGTGTCCCAGACATCAATACGTATAAAGCCCTTGAGCCGTCGACAGCCCAGCAGGATCTTGCCCTTCGGCGTGTAGCGGATGGCGTTGGAGAGGAAGTTCTGCACGACCCGGCGCAACAGTTTGGCATCCGATCGCACCCAGGCGGTGCTGGGTACCACATGCAATTCCAGCCCCTGATCCTTGGCGATGGCCGAGAAGTCTGTGGCCAGGTGCCGCAGGATGTCGTTGACCGGGAAGACTCCGATGTCCGGCTCGAGCGCTCCAGCGTCCAGCTTCGAGATGTCGAGCAGGGTGCTGATGATCTCCTCGGCCGCCCCCAGGGAGCTGTCGATGTGGTCCACCAGGTCCTTTTCCTCGCCGTCGGTCGCTTTGCCGGCGAGGGCCGAGGTAAACAAGCGAGCGGCATTCAGGGGCTGTAGCAGATCGTGACTCGCAGACGCCAGGAAGCGGGTTTTACTCTGGTTGGCCTGTTCGGCCACGGACTTGGCCTTGAGCATCTGTTCGTTGATGACCTGAAGCTCCTGGGTGCGCTCCTTCACCCGCTGCTCCAGGTAGATGTTGGTCTCCTTCAGGGCCTGCTCGGTACGCCGCATGGCGGTGATGTCCTGAAAGGTGGTGACGTAGCCGCCACCAGGTATCGGGCTGCCATCTACCCGCAATACCGTGCCATCCGGGCGCTGCCGCTCATAAGACATCGGCTGGCCCACGCGCATGCTGCCGCAGCGGTCGGCGATGATTTCATCAATGCGTCGGGCTGACAGGTTGGCGTTGGTCAGGTTGTAGCGCATCAGGTCTTCAACCGGTCGGCCGACCCGCACAAAGCCCTTCGGATAGGTGAACAGCTCGAGGTAGCGCTGATTCCAGACCACCAGTTGCTGTTGGTGATTAACCACGGACACACCAAGCCGGATATTTTCGATGGCCGATTGCAGCAACTCCCGGCTGAACGTCATGGCCTGGGACGCTTCATCGACAATGCTGACGACGTCCTCAATCTGCATATCCCGCCCGGTCAGCGTCGATTCCAGCACGACCCTGGCTGTGGAGGCACCGATCACCGAGGCCAGCTGCCGTTCGATGTACTTCATCAGGTGGCTCGACGCCGGTCGCTGTGGGTGCAGGCGGATGGCGTTGCGGCGCTCGTAGTTGCGGAAAATGGTCTCGGAGCGCTCTTCACCCATAAAGCGGTCAGTCAGAGCCTGGAGGTCAGAAGTCAGAATCTCACCCTGCCAGCTCTGGTGCTGGGGTGTTTCCGGCTTCGGTTGCGGGTCATGGAAAAAGGACGCGATCTGGATTTTTTCCCGGACCCTTTGCCGGGTGAGCAGCGACAGCACCACGTAGGTCACGGTGTTGATGCCCAGGCTCCATAGAATGCCGTGACTGACCTGATCCAGTTCAGAGCCAAACAGCGCGGTGGGTCGGGTCCAGCCCAGACCCCAGAGCCCTTGATTAATCAGGGTGTCGGTCATCCAGCCCGTGGTGGCCAGGGCCGGTAACAGCAGGGTGTAACACCACATCAGGAAGCCAAGCGCCAGGCCCCAGACTGCACCCATGTAGTTGCCCTGGCGCCACAGGATGCCACCCACCAGCGCCGGTCCGAACTGGGCCGCGGCGGCAAACGACAGCAGGCCGAAGGCGGTCAGGCTGTAGTCTTCACTGGCCATGCGGTAGAAACCGTAGGCGGTCAGTAACACCACGAAAATGGCGACCCGGCGAATACTCAGTAGCAGGTAGCTGAGATCGGCCCGCCGGTTCATCCGGGGCCGGGCGAATTTTAGCAGCGCCGGCATGATGATTTCATTGCTGACCATGGTGGCGATGGCCACCGAGCACACGATCACCATGGCCGCTGCCGCCGAACCACCGCCCAGGAAGGCGAGAATGGCCAGCCACTTTTCCCCGGCGTCGATGGGAAGCTGGAGGATGAGGATGTCCGGATTACCGCTTACGCCATCGGGGGCCAGTAGTCCGGCGGCTGCGATGGGCAGCACGAAGGCGCTGGCCACCACCAGGTAGATCGGCATGGCCCAGCGGGCTACCTCAAAATCCCGGTGGTCGGTGTTCTCCACCACCATGACATGAAATTGCCGGGGCAGGCAGATAATGGCCAGCATGGCGACCAGGGTCTGGGTGATAAACGCCGGTGCCTCAAGTCCGTCGGTGGTCAGGGTGCCCATCAGGTCGGCGTCCCGGACCCGGCCAAGCAGGTCACCAAACCCACCAAACAGGCCATAACCCACGAACAACCCCACCGCGACAAAGGCCACCAGTTTAATCACCGATTCAAAAGCTACCGCCTGAATCATGCCGCGGTGGTGCTCGGTGGATTCCAGGTGGCGGGTCCCGAATAGCACCGTAAACACCGCCAGGGCGAGGGTGATGTACCAGGCCGAATCGGCCCAGGGTACGGTGCTAAGGGCCTCGGCCCCGGCACCGGTTTCAGACAGCACGTTGAAGCCCATTGAAATCGCTTTAAGCTGAAGCGCGATGTAGGGAACACTGCCGATTAGGGCAAAGGTTGCGATCATCGCGGCCAACAGCTGGGATTTGCCATAGCGTGAGGCGATGAAGTCGGCGATGGAGGTACTGTTGTTGCGTTTGCTGATGTAGATGATCCGGCGCAGCAACGGCGCGCCAAAGATGAACACCAGTAGCGGGCCCAGGTAGATTGGCAGGAATCCGAGGCCCTCCTGGGTGGCGCGTCCAACCGCGCCGTAAAAGGTCCAGGAGGTAAAGTACACCGCCAGCGACAGGGCATAGATGTGGGTGCGTGCCAGACGGCGCCGATACAGTCCGGGGTGTTTGTCACCAGCCCAGGCGATGACAAACAGCACGGAGATGTAGGTAATGGAGATTAAGACCAGCAGCCAGGCACTAATCATAGAAACGCGATTTCCTCGCTTGCAGTCGTGTTGTCAGGGGCATATCAACCGGTGCACACGGTTTTCAGAAGTCTATCCGAGCGGTCGAGCATTTTCATGTTGTCCACCCTGGGAGTGCCGTCTGAACCCAGAGGCACCAGCTCCCGGGACTGGCAGTTCAGGATGTGGACCCGGTGGGAAACGGCATCAGTGACCTTCTGCTCGAATCGGTACAGGGTGAAGCGGACAATGTCGGGATTTCCGGTGTCCTGGTTGATGCTCTCGGTATCGACCGTGGAAAAAGCGGTGACGTAAGGGAAAGCAAAGGTCCAGGGGCGCCAAAAGATGCCGTCGCTTTCTGTGTCGACAATAACCGCCTCTTCAGGAAGCACCGATTTCTTGTGGTCATACCAGGTGTACTCGCCATGGATCAGGTATCCAAGCATGCCAAGACCGGCAAACACCGGGATGATCCATTTGGGGGCTTGGTTGCGGGTCGCGGCGCGGATGCCAAGGGCAATACCGGCTGCGCCCAGGCCACAAAAGACGGTGGCGACAAAGGTCCAGAACATACGAACGAATCCTCAAAAAAAGAACGGGCTCCCTCGGCGAGGAAGCCCGTCCAGTCTAACCTGTCACTTCAATGCGTCAGGTCGGGTTGTGGCTTAGTGGTCTTGAGCCTGACCGGCACCACGCGGGTAACGGACACTCTCAACCAGCTCCTGAATCTCAACGGGCGGCTCTTCAGTAGCATTGGATACCACGAAGGCTACCGTAAAGTTGACGATTGCACCAACCGCGCCGATGGACAGCGGGGAGATGCCCAGCACCCAGTTTTCCGGCGTGTCTGGCAGGTTGTTGGTGCCCGGAATGAACAGCCAGCCCTTGTACACGAAGATGTACGCCAGGGTGAAGCCCAGACCGGTCAGCATGCCGGCAATCGCGCCTTTGTTGTTTACCCGCTTGGAGAAGATCCCCATCATCAGGGCCGGGAACAGCGATGCCGCCGCGATGCCGAACGCCAGAGCCACTACCTGGGCCGCAAAGCCCGGCGGGTTGGCGCCCAGCCAGGTGGCGACCACAATGGCCACCGCCATGGAGATCCGGGCGGCCAGCAGCTCCCCTTTATCCGTAATGGAGGGATTGAGTCGCCCTTTGATCAGGTCGTGACTGACCGCGGAGGAGATCGCCAGCAACAGGCCCGCCGCGGTCGATAACGCCGCCGCCAGACCGCCCGCCGCGATCAGGCCGATGACCCAGCCGGGCAGGTTGGCGATTTCCGGATTGGCGAGCACCAGGATGTCCCGATTGACCACCAGCTCGTTGCCTTCCCAGCCGCGGGACTGAGCCTCGGATTCGAATGCCGGGCTGTCGTTGTACAGCTGGATGCGGCCGTCTTCGTTCTTGTCGGTGAACTGAATCAGGCCAGTGACTTCCCACTCCTTGACCCAGTTCGGACGCTCATCGTACTGGATGGGCGCCGCAGCGGTGCCGTCCGGGTAGATAGTCGTCATCAGGTTTAGGCGAGCCATGGACGCCACGGCCGGTGCCGTCAGGTACAGCAGGGCGATGAATACCAGGGCCCAGCCACCGGACCAGCGGGCGTCGGCCACTTTCGGTACGGTGAAGAACCGGATAATAACGTGGGGCAGACCCGCGGTACCGATCATGAGGGACAGGGTGAACAGCACCATGTTGAGCTTATTGTCCACGTCGGCGGTGTACTCATTAAAACCGAGGTCGGTGATGACCTGGTTCAGCTTCTGCAGCAGCGGCATGCCCGATTCGGTATGGGTTGAGAACATGCCCAGACCCGGAATGGGGTTGCCAGTCAGCTGCAGGGAAATGAACACCGCCGGAATGGTGTAGGCAATAATCAGAACGCAATACTGGGCCACCTGGGTGTAGGTGATACCCTTCATGCCACCCATGACCGCGTACATGAATACGACCACTGCAGCGATCATCAGCCCCGTAGTGGAGTCCACCTCCAGGAAGCGGGAGAAGGCCACACCGGCACCGGCCATCTGACCGATAACGTAGGTGACGGAGGCGACAATCAGACAGACAACCGCGACCAGTCGGGCGTTATCGCTGTAATAGCGGTCGCCAATGAACTCCGGCACGGTGAACTTGCCGAACTTCCGCAGGTAGGGCGCCAGCAGCATGGCGAGCAGCACGTAGCCGCCGGTCCAGCCCATCAGGAAGGTGGAGTTCGCGTAACCACCGGCGGCAATCAGGCCGGCCATGGAGATAAAGGATGCTGCAGACATCCAGTCGGCACCGATCGCCATACCGTTGGTAACCGGGTGAACGCCACCGCCGGCGACGTAGAAATCCTTGGTGCTGCCGGCCTTGGCCCAGATAGCAATGAGGATGTAGAGGAGGAACGAGCCCCCTACGAACAAGATATTGATGGCAAATTGACTCATCCCTGATTACTCCTCATGCACGCCGAATTTTTCGTCGATTTTGTTCATCCGCCAGGAATAATGAAAAATCAGGACGATAAACGTGAGAATCGAGCCTTGCTGGGCAAACCAGAAGCCAAGGTCGGTGCCGCCGACGGGGATTCCGGCGAGCATGGGGCGCAGTAGGATGGCAAAGCCGTAGGACACCAGGGCCCAAACGACCAGGCTGCCAACAATCAGGCGAAGGTTCGCCTTCCAGTAGTTTTCAGCGTCGTAGCTATGCTCAGACATAGGGTCACTCCTGTGTTGTTGTTGTGGAGAACGAGCGGTTTTTATATGGGGTTTTCCGGATAGAGCAATTGTTGTTCATATAGTAAAGCTCCGACTTGTCGTCCTATCCGACTTTACCCGTCAAGTGCTTTATAGATATTGGCAAAAGGTCTAATTCTCAGGAAGTTGCCTGCGCCCTGATTAATAAATGACCAGTCGGTGGGGCCGCCTCAGAAGCGGTGCATGTTTTGCAGGCGGCGATGGTAGCGGAGTTTTTCGTGCAGTTGGCCCAGGGTTTTCAGGCCGTCTTTTTTTGCCCGGTTCAGGGCCATCAGGGTCAGCTCTGCAGTAACCAGGGCATCGGCGGCGGCGTTATGACGGGCACTGGCTTCCAGGCCAAAATATTCGGTCCAGTTGTCCAGCCGTTTTCCGCCGGTTTTGGCGTCCGGGAAGTACAGGGGTAGCAGGTCGGCCACATCCATCCAGGTATGGCTACTGGTGTAACCAAGCTGGCTGCGAAGGGTTTTCTCCAGAAACTTCTGATCGAAGTTGGAGTGATAAGCCAGCACCGGATCGCCGTTCATCCAGTCCAGCAGGTAGAGCAGGGCGTCTTCCGTTTCGTGGCCCTGGGTCAGTGCCTCATTGCCAATGCCGTGAATCAGCACCGTTTCGGTGATGTCCAGTTCCGGCCGGCGCAACACCAGATCGAACTGGTCGCCCAGTTGAATGACACCGCCGGTGATCGCCACTGCGCCAATGGCGATCACTTCATCCTTGCCAGCGTTCAACCCGGTGGTTTCCAGGTCGAGCACGATCAGCCGGCACTCGGACAGCAACTGATCGCCCGGTGTTTTGGGGTTGGGCAGGTTGTCCAGGCTGGGGCTGCCCGGCCGTGTGCCTCGACGTCGTTCCAGCCACTGTTTGATCTGCTCAAGCATCGGTCAGGTCCGGTCCTCACCCTGTGGGTTGTCGCTAGAGTTGATAGGTCAGCTCCAGTTTCTGTTGCAGCCGCTGGGCCTGGCGGAAAGACTCGCGCAGTATGCGCCGATCCAGCGGGTTGAGGTCATCCGGGTCGATGAAGTTGGTCAGCTCCTCGCCCTGGTTTAGCAACTCTTGGTGCGAGCGCATACGAATGGCCTGGATCAGGCTGTAAGCCTCTTTCCAGGCGTTGGCGTCCTTCGGGTCGAAGACGCCTTTTCTAGCCAGCTCATTCATGCGCTCCAGGGTGTTGGCAGTGGCTACGCCATTGGCCAGGGCGAACACCCGCACCGATTCCACAAACGGCGCCAGGCCCTGGCGTTTCAGATCGAGCGCGTGCTTGTCGCCATCAGACATGTAGCGGAAGTTTCGGAACATGGTCAGGGGCGGTTTACGCTGAAAGGCGTTACCGGCAAGCATTTTCTGGAACAGGGCGTTCTTGCGAATCCGGGCCAGCACCTTATCGAGCAGCGCCTCCAGGGGCTCGGTCGGCCCAAACACCGCCCGCATGTCCAGAAAGATCGAGGAATACACCAGGTTTTGGGGCGTTGAGGCGTCGATAAACCGGATAAACCAGTCGTCCCATTCGCGATCGCTCAGACACAGTTTCGGGTTGCTGGCCATAATGTTGCCCTTGCACAGGGTGAAGCCGCATTCCGCCAGTTCCTGGTTCACGGTCCGGGCAAAGGGCAACAGTTTTTCCCGGACCTCATCCTCGGTCATGCCGTCCGGTGTCCGGAACAGAATGCCGTTATCCTGATCGGTCAGCAGGGTCTGCTCCTGGCGACCCTCGCTGCCGAAAGTGAGCCAGGTAAACGGCACCCCCGGATCGTTTTTCTTGATGTTCAGTTCCAGCACCCGGCGCACGGTTACGTCGTTCAGGGTGGTGATGATCTTCACCACCTGGCCGGAGTCTGCGCCGTGGGCCAGCATGGTGTCGACCAGCCGGGACACGTCGGAACGGAGGCTGACCAGCGTACGCAGGTGGGTGGCGGTGCCGATGGTGCGAGCCAGATTGACCAGATCGACCCGCTGCAGTGAGAACAGATCCCGTTCTGAAACGACTCCGATCAAATGATGCTCGTCGTCCACCACGCACAAATGCGCGAAGTGGTGCTCGGCCATCAGCATCGCGGCCTCAAAGGCATCGGCGTACGCCGGCAGGCAGATGGGATTCTGGGTCATGACCTGCCGGATGGGCGTATCCAGCGGGGTCTTGTGTTCAGCGATCAGGGTGCGCAGATCCCGCAGGGTGAAAATGCCGGTGGGGTGACGGCCATCGTCGGTGACGATAATGCTGCCCACGCTGTTTTCGTGCATACGGCCCACAGCCTTGTTCACCGGCAGATCGGGAGAGCAGACGATCGGGTTTCGGAGAGCGTAGCGTTCCAGCGGGGTGTCCAGGGAGGTGCTGGAGCCGATGGAGGCCATTGCGTTGGACTGGATGCGCTGGTTTACCTGATCCAGCAGGCTACTGACCCCGCGCAGGCAGAAATCCCGGAAGGGTTCGCTGTTTGAGAACAGGGTAACGAAGGCGTCCTGTTCGATGCTCAGGCAGAACGTATCGCCGGCGGCGCGGTGCAGGGTCTGGGTGGGCCGCTCACCGATCAGAGCGGCGAGCGGAAAACATTCGCCCTGGCTGATTTCGAACGTGGTTTCGGTGCGGTCATCTTTCTCGTTGTGGCGCTCTCCGCGAATCCGTCCCTGTTTGACCACGTAAAAACGTTTGATGGTGCCGTCGTCCGGCGATATGACCTGGTCGCCATCGGCGTAAAACCGAAGGCTGGCGTGCTCGGCGAAATGGGCGAGATGGGTGTCGTCCATACTGGAAAATGGAGCGTGCTCCCTCAGGAACGCCATGATGGCGCGGATATTCTGGGGGTGGTGGTTGTCGAGTGTTGCTGCTGCCATGGAGGGAGCCTTCGCTTCAGTGGTCGTTCCGAATCCAGTGTAGTTCACCGATGCTGAGCCCGGCGGTCCCGGTGCTGAGCCCGGCGATCATAGTCTGGACGAAAAATCCGGCCTCCGCGACGATTCTTTATGGTCAGCGGAGCCAGTGGTAAAGTTTGCCAATTCACCAAGCATTAGTAGCACTGCCATGACCACGAAAGAAGAACGCCTGAGCTTCCTGGAAGAGATGAAGGACGTCCGGCGGATCAAAAAGCCCAACCGCGCGGAACTGCAGACTCCCAAGGACCTGACCCCGGGTCATCTTGAGCGGCAGCGAGCGGCGGTGGCCACGGCCGTCAGGGACACCAATCCGCTGACCTCGGACATGGTGGAGCCTCTGACCGCCCACGACGTGCTGTGCTGGCAGCGGCCGGGTATTCAGCACGGAGTTTTCCGGAAACTGCGGCTGGGCCAATACCCCATTGAGGCCCGCCTGGACCTGCACCGAATGACGGTGGAGGAGGCCCGTCGGGAAGTCTTTGCCTTCGTCAAAGACTGCGTGCGCTATGGCCTTCGTTCGGTGATCATCCTCCATGGCAAAGGCGAGCGAAACCCCGACGGCATTGCCCAGCTAAAAAGCTATCTGGCCAAGTGGTTGCCCGAGCTGGGCGAGGTCATGGCCTTTCATTCGGCCCAAAAACACCATGGTGGCACCGGTGCGGTTTATGTCATGGTTCGCAAAGGTGATCGCGACAAGCAGCACAATCGGGAGCTCCATGGCCGGCGATGAGACCGGGCTTCGATTTTTGCAAACGTAATCAAACAACCTGAGAGGTAAATAACGTGAAAAACGTGGTCTTTGTAGTGTTCGCTGCGATGGCCCTGGCGGGTTGCCAGGATCGGGTTATCTGGAATGATAATGGCCAGTTGAACGGGGCCACTGAAAACCGTGAAGTCTGGGACTCCAACGGCCAGATGAGTGGCGGTGAGCGTAAGATCTGGGAAAATAAAGATGGCGAAGACGTGATCAAGTAAGACCCCGGGGCCCGGCGAATGTCGGGCCTTTTTAACAACAAGAACCAGGCACCCGGATGACCCGGGAGCGAGTGAGGGAGAGCAGGGACATGGCGGTGAGCCTGAAGGTCAACGGCGTCGAGCGTGTACTCGACGTTGAGCAAGACACCCCATTGTTGTGGGTGGTTCGTGATGAGCTTGGGCTCAAGGGCACAAAATTCGGCTGCGGTGCAGGCCTGTGTGGCGCCTGCACCGTCCATCTCAACGGCCAGCCGGTTCGGTCCTGTTCGACACCCGTGGAGCTGGCGGCCGGAGCAGATGTGACCACCATCGAAGGACTTGGCAACAAAGACCAATTGCACGCGCTGCAGGCCGCCTGGATTGAACAGGGCGTGCCTCAATGTGGCTATTGCCAGTCCGGGCAGATCATGAGCGCCGCGCACCTGTTAGCGACGAACCCGTCCCCCTCTCGCGACGAGATCGTCGCCGCCATGACCGGCAATATTTGCCGATGTGGCACCTATTCCCGCATCGTCGCGGCCGTTGAGTCGGTGGCCAAGGGTTCCAAGGCGGACCAGGCGGAGGGCGCCTGACATGACCATGAATCGACGTGCCTTTCTGAAGGCCGGCGCCGGTGCCTCCGGTGGCCTGATGTTGTCCCTGTCATTACCCGGATGCGCCGGTGTCCAGACCGGTTACGCGCCGGAAACCGGCGAGTGGCAGCCGGATGCCTGGCTGGAGCTGACTCGGGATGACGAGATTTTCTTTACCCTGGCGCGGGTGGAAATGGGGCAGGGGACATACACCGGCCTCACCACCCTGATTGCCGAAGAGCTGAATATCGATCCTTCCCGCATCACTCCGAAATTTGCCCCGGCGGCGCCGGCGTACCGCAACCCGCTGTACAAGCTGCAGCTCACGGGCGGAAGCACCAGTCTGGCCACCAGTTGGGAGCCGCTTCGCACGGCGGGGGCAGAGGCCCGGGAAATGCTGATTTTGGCGGCGGCCAGGGTCTGGAAGGTGGACGCTGCCGACTGTTCGGTGCGGGACGGCCACGTGGTTCATCCCAACGGAATCGACGCCATGCGGTTTGGCCAGTTGGTCGAGCTGGCGTCGAAAGAGGTAATTCGGGGCGACGTCGCGCTGAAGCCGCGCAGCGAGTGGCAGTACATCGGAAAGCTGAATCGTCGACTGGATGCGGAGGCCAAGGCCACCGGCACCGCTGAGTACGGCATCGACGTGGAAGTGCCCGGCCAGGTTTACGCGGTCATTACCCGATCGCCGCGTTATGGCGGCCGGGTTCGGTCGTTCAATGCAGAGGAAGTCCGTGCCATGCCGGGCGTACTCGAAGTGGTGGAAATTGAGCGGGGCGTAGCCGTGGTGGCCGATAAATACTGGCGCGCACGCAAGGCCCAGTCTGTCCTGACCGTGGACTGGGATTTTTCCGAGGCGTTATCGCTGTCTACCCGCGACGTGTTTGATGGGTATCGGCAAGCAGCGGATGGCGACCCGGGTGCCTCCGAGCGCAGTGAAGGGGATTTCGACGACGCCGCCGAGGCTGCGCCAGCGGTCCTGACCGCCGAGTATGAACAGCCTTATCTGGCCCACGCAACCCTGGAGCCGATGAACGCCACGGCCTGGTATCAGGGCGACCGTGCGGAAGTCTGGGCCCCGACCCAGGCACCAGACCTGGGGCAGATTGCGGTGGCTCGAGCGACGGATCTGTCACCAGACGACGTGACCATCCACACCACCTTTCTGGGTGGCGGGTTTGGCCGGCGGCTGACCCAGGATTTCATCGAGGAAGCCGCGGCGGTTTCCTACAAGATTGGCAAACCGGTGAAGGTGATCTGGTCCCGGGAAGAAGATACCCGTCACGATTTCTTCCGCCCCGCGATGTTGCATCGGATGAAGGCGTCCCTGGCCGGTGACCAGCTGACCGGCTGGCATCACCAGATCGTCGGGCCACAGATCCTCGACTGGTACGTGCGTAATGCTGCGCCCGCCCAATATCCTTGGGCACCCAAGTTCATGTACGACACCCTGGGTTCCGCCGGTAAGGTATTCGAGGGCATTGCGACCCCGAAGGACGTGTCCGCGATTGAGGGCGCTATCGAGTACCCCTACGCGGTAGCCAATATCGACATTCGTCACACCCACACCGACCCTGGCGTGCCGGTCACCTGGTGGCGCTCGGTGGGGTATTCCCATAACGGGTTTGCCGTTGAGACCTTCATGGACGAACTCGCCCACGAGGCCGGTACCGATCCTTACCAGTTCCGCCGAAACCTGCTGGCGGATGAACCCCGGCATCGGGAGGTGCTGGATCGGGCGGCCAGGCTGTCCGGCTGGGGCGAGCCGCTGCCTGAGGGTCGTGCCCGGGGCATTGCCCTGTTCCGCAGTTTCGGCACCTTTGTGGCCCAAGTGGTTGAAGCCGGCATTGAGCATGGTCAGGTCCGGGTGTACCGGGTGTCCTGCGCCGTGGATTGTGGTCAGGTTGTGAATCCGCGAATCGTTGAGGATCAGCTGGAGGGCGGCATCCTGTTCGGGCTGACCGCCGCGCTGTACGGCGAAATCACCCTGGCGGAGGGCGAGGTCCAGGAGAGCAACTTCCACGACTATCCGCTCATGCGCCAGTACGAACGACCTGAAGTGACCGTCGACATCGTCGACAGTGAGGAATCGCCCACCGGCGTCGGTGAACCCGGTGTGCCGCCGGTGATTCCGGCACTGGGCAATGCACTGTTTGCACTGACCGGCAAGCGTCAGCGCCGCCTGCCGCTGACGGCGGATGCCTGATATGGCGGCCGCACCCGCGCTCCAATCAGCACACGCATCGGTCATTCAGGATGTCGCGGCCTGGCTGGCGGACGGCGAACGGGCCTGGCTCTGCACCATTGTCGAGACCTGGGGATCGTCGCCCAGACCTGCCGGCTCCTGGCTGGCCATCAGCGAATTCGGGCGTTGGAGCGGTTCGGTATCGGGTGGTTGCCTGGAGCAGGACCTGCTGCAGAAAACCGCCAGTGACGGGGCCGAGCGACCGGTCGTGATCGACTACGGCATTACCGATGACGACCGGGATCATTTCCAGCTGCCTTGTGGTGGACGCATTCGTTTGCTGGTCGAACCCCTGAACACTGAAGCGGCCGCCGACCATGTGCGGGCTCTGGTGACGGCCTTGGAGCGCCGCGAACCGGTGCTGCGGCGAGTGTCCCTGGACGGGGCTCCGGAGCTTAGCCCACTGACCGGACAGCCGCGGGTGTCTGTGAGTTTTGACGGCACCTGCCTCGAGCAGGTGCTGCAACCGGAGTGCCGGCTGTTGCTCATTGGCGCCGGCGAGGTGGCTCGCTACGTGGCCGAATTCGCCAAGGCCGCCGATTTTGAAGTCACCCTGTGCGAACCCCGGGATGCGTTTGCCGAGGGCTGGGGTTACTCGCACCTGCCGCTGGAACGGCAGCTACCCGATGATCTGATTACCCGGCAATTCAATGATCGGTGGTCGGGGGTGCTGGCACTGGCGCACGACCCCCGCATCGACGACATGGGCCTGCTGGCGGCACTGACCACCCCCGCGTTCTATGTCGGTGCCATGGGGTCACAGCGGACGTCCGACGCCCGTCGCGACCGTCTGGCATCCCTTGGCCTGGATCAGGCAGCATTGGAGCGACTGCGGGCGCCCATCGGGGTCAGTCTTCCGAGCAAGACACCGGCCGAAATTGCCATTTCCGTTGTTGCCGATCTGATCGCGGCCCGCCACCATTTGCGGGCCGCGTAACCATCCCTATAATGTCCCCACGTGAATGCCCCGCAGGGGCTTCTGATCTGAGGGAGACGCCGTGTTTGATGTAACCCGATATGCCAGGGCGGCCGATGAGATTGTCGACGCCGGTCGGTTCCTGTACCAGCGAGGCTGGTCACCGGCCACCAGCAGCAATTACTCGGCGCGAATCGATGATCAACACATTGCCGTTACCGTGTCTGGCCGGCACAAAGGCCAATTGGCGGCGGGCGATGTCATGGTGGTGGATCTGGCCGGAAAGCCGGTGCAGAGCAATGGCCGCTCCTCGGCCGAAACCCGGCTGCACACGGTGCTGTATGAGATCTTCCCCGACGTCGGTGCGGTGCTGCATACCCATTCGGTGAAAGCGACCGTACTCAGCCGCTTGCTGGAGCCGGGCGAGCCGCTGGTACTGGAGGGTTACGAGCTTCAGAAAGCCTTCACCGGCGTGGACACCCACGAATCCGTGCTGTCCGTGCCCGTTTTCGATAACACCCAGGATATTGACGCGCTGGCCCGGGACACCAAGGCCTGGTTTACCGATCATCCGGATCAGCCCGGTTACCTGATTCGGGGGCACGGCCTCTATACCTGGGGCAAGACCATGGCCGATTGCCTGCGCCATGTGGAAGCCTTTGAATTCCTGTTTGAATGTGAGCTTGAAACCATGAGGGTCCGCCCATGACTACCTTGAGTATTTTTGATCAAAGCCAGCCCGAGACGGCCCACACGGTAACGGACACGCCCTCCGAAATTCGCGAGCTGCTGGCCAGACATGGCGTGCGGTTCGAGCAATGGCCGACCCGGGAGCTGCCGGCCGATGCCGCCCAGGAAGAGATTCTGGACGCCTATCAGGCCGAGATCGTCAAGCTGAAAGCGGAGGATGGTTTTCAGACCGCCGATGTCATCAGCCTGAACCCGGACAACCCCCAGAAAGACGCGTTGCGCCAGAAGTTTCTCGACGAGCACACCCACAGTGAAGACGAAGTGCGATTCTTTGTGCGGGGGCAGGGTCTGTTCTACCTGCACTTCGGCGATCAGGTGCTGGCGGTGCTGTGCCAGAAGAATGATCTGATCAGTGTGCCCAACGGCACTCGCCACTGGTTCGATATGGGGCCGGCCCCGCAGTTTACCTGCATTCGCCTGTTCACCAACCCGGAAGGCTGGGTCGCCACCTTTACCGGCGAAGACATCGCCGGACGACTGCCGCGCTACGAGACCCTGGCTGGAGCGGTGGCATGATCCGGGTCGTTCTCACCGATATCGAAGGCACCACCAGCTCGATTTCTTTCGTGCACGAGGTGTTGTTTCCCTACGCCAGCAAGCATCTGGCTGAGTTTGTGAAGAATCATCACCAGGCCAACCCACTGGTGGCCGAACAGTTGGATGCGGTCGCGGAGAAATCCGGCGTGGCCCGTTCCGACATCGATGGTCTCGTTCATACCCTGCAAACCTGGATTCAGGAAGACCGCAAGGAAACCCCGCTGAAAACCCTGCAGGGACTGATTTGGGAGCAGGGCTATCAGCAGGGCGAGCTAAAAGGCCACATCTACGACGATGCCGCCGACTACCTGCAGCGCTGGCATGATCGGGGGCTGCGTCTGTTCGTATATTCCTCCGGGTCGGTCAAAGCCCAGCAGTTGATCTTTGGCCACACCACCGCCGGGGATTTCACCCCGTATTTCTCCGGTTACTTTGATACCCGGGTCGGTGGCAAGAAGGAAGCCGACTCTTACCGCGCTATCCTCGGTGAATTGGGCGTGGCGGCTGAGACGGTGCTGTTCCTGTCCGACGTCGAGGCCGAGCTGGAAGCGGCGGAAGCGGCCGGCATGCACACCGCCTGGCTGGTACGGGAGGGAGATCTGCCCGACACCGGCAGACTGGTAGCACGAACATTCTCGGAGGTGGATAGCCTGCTGCGAAAGCGCTAATCCGCCCTAGGCGAACTCGATCAGGAGATGGCTATGCCCGGAAGTGTGTGGATCAGGATCTGCGTTCCGGGCCTGTTGGTTTTTATCCTGAGCGGTTGCAACCCGTTTTCCGAAGCCCGTCCAATGATGGACGAATACGTCGAGCGGGTGGCCCGGGTTACCGAGACGGAACCCGAGCTGTCCGATGTTGCCGCGCCCTCCCAAATCCCCCGGCGTCGTGATCGCGTCCTTGTCATGCCAGAGCTGGAACTCGGCATGCTCGATTTCCTCTCCCTGTACGGCTGTGAACTCCAATACGTGGTTGGTGAAAAAAACTCGGTCATGGGCAAGGTCATGCAACCGTTGAACCGGCTGCGCTACGAACTGAAGTTCATCCGGGCGGCACAGGATTGCATTCCCGAGACCGAGGACGACGATCTGGTGGAGGCTCTGAATATGGCCATCGAGAGCAAACAGGAATCGCTGCCCATTGCCATCTGGAACGCCACCTGGGGTGTGGAGGAAGTGGAAACCCTGTTTACCCTGGCCAAAGGCTACTATCCGGTGCAGAGCGAGGGCAATCCAGTAGCCGATCTGGCCCGGGACAGCGAACAGTTGAATGGTGCGGTGGCTGCTCTGCTAAACGGTAACCTGGAGGTATCTCTGGAGTTTGCCGGTGGGGTGCAGCAGCGCTGGCAGGCGGAATACCGGGCCGGTCAACTGATCAACAGCGCCGCGCTGCTATCGACCCGGCTGGACGACGCCACCGCGCTTCTGCAGCAGCGGATTGAGCAGCGCCCGTTGTGCCTGAACGGCAAGCCCAACAATCAGGCCGAAATCGTCCAGAGTATGTTTTTCAGCGTCTACATCGAAAAAATTCAGCCTTACCTGAGCGAGGTGCAGCGGGCCAGGGCGGCGCTGATCGAGCCGATGGCGAGGCTGGCGGAGCGGCAACGACCGGTGATGCCTCACGAGTACGAAAGCTGGTATCGCCAGCATTTGTCCCAGGTTTCCGATGACAGCTTCTGGCTTAGGCTGGACGCGGCGGTGGCGCGCCACACCAGAAGTTGGCAAGCCTTGCTGGAACAGTGCGGAATGCGACCCGGAGCCTGAGGGCCGCCGGTCTAGCGCTGACTTTCCGGGGTAACCCGCAGGATCTCTTCCACCGTGGTCTGTCCGGCCGCAACCTTCTGGGCGCCGCTGAGGCGCAGTGACTTCATGCCTTCCTTGTAGGCGTCCAGGCGCAGCTGTTCCAGCTCACAGCGTTCGGTGATTTGTCGAGTCAGGTTGCCGGACAGACTCATGATCTCGTAGACCCCAGCGCGGCCCATGTAGCCGGTGTTCCGGCATTCGAGGCAACCCACCGGTTGGTAGAACTGTTTCGGCGCTGGTGCCTTCCAGGGGCGGGTCAGAGTTTGCCAGGCCTGCTCGTCCACCGGCCCGGGTGCCTTGCAGTGCGGGCAGAGAGTGCGGGCCAGTCGCTGGGCCATCACCCCGAGAACGGTGGCCCGGATCAGGTAGGGCGGAATGCCCAGCTCCATCAGGCGGGTGATTGCGCTGGGGGCATCGTTGGTGTGCAGCGTGGAGAGCACCAGGTGACCGGTCAGGGCGGCCTGAACCGCCATCTCCGCGGTTTCCAGATCTCGGATTTCGCCGATCATGATGATGTCGGGATCCTGTCGCAGCAGGGCGCGGACGCCCGCCGCAAAGGTCAGATCGATGTTGTTCTGCACTTGCATCTGGTTGAACGCCGGCTCCACCATTTCAATGGGGTCTTCAATGGTGCAGACGTTCAGTTCCGGCGAGGCGATCTGTTTCAGTGTCGAGTACAGGGTCGTGGTTTTACCGGAGCCGGTCGGGCCGGTCACCAGGACAATGCCATGGGCCTCGCCGGTGATGGCCTGCCATCGTTCCCGGTCTTCCTTGCCGAAGCCCAGTTGCTCGTAGGATTTCAGCAGCACGTCCGGGTCGAAAATCCGCATGACCATCTTTTCGCCAAAGGCGGTCGGCATGGTAGCTAGGCGCAGTTCCACTTCCCGGTTGTCGGGTTTCCGGGTTTTGATGCGGCCGTCCTGAGGGCGGCGCTTTTCGGCCACGTTCAGGCGACCGAGAATCTTCAGGCGGCTGGTGACGGCAACGCCGACATGCTCCGGAAACTCGTACACATTATGCAGCACGCCATCAATCCGGAAGCGCACCTGGGTGACGGTGCGCCGGGGCTCGATATGGATGTCCGAAGCACGCTGGTCGAAGGCGTATTGCAGCAGCCAGTCGACGATTTTGACTACATGCTGATCGTTGGCATCCGGGTTTTCGCTGGTGCCCAAATCCAGCAGCTGCTCGAAGTTGTTGCTGCCCGCAGAGGGCGATGACTGGCCGCCACCGGCCTTACTGACCGAGTTGGCCAACTGGTAGAACTCTACCGTGTAGCGGCGGATGTCCTCGGGGTTGGCAATGACCCGCCGAATGTCCCGGCGCGTTGCCTGCTTGAGGTTGCTCTCCCAGTCGGACTTGAACGGTTCCGAGCTGGCAATCCACACTTCATCGGCGTTGAGTTCCACCGCCAGAATGCCGTGTCGCTGGGCAAAGGCGTAGGACATCACCTTGGCGATGGCGGAGACATCAATCTTCAGTGGGTCGATGTGGTAGTAAGGTTGACCGCCCCAGTCGGCCAGCCACTGGGTCAGGCGATCGAGATCCAGAGTACGGCCGCTTTTCTCGCTGGTGAGACCGGCAATGGCCACCAGCTCGAGGGGGTGACGCTGTGCCTCCTGGCCCCGGCCAGTGGTTGCGCCCAGATTGGCCGTAAGTACCCGTTCGGCGTCGTCCTGGCTGATTTCACCGCTGGTCACCAGAGCCGTGCAAACGTCCCTCAGGGTCAAAATGCTGTGGGCCGGAACGGTCGGCCGGCTGGCCTGTTCTGGTGTTTTGGTGTCAGACATAGAAGCTCGCAGTTAGGGGCGTTGCGGTCGCAATCAGCTTGCGACCGGACGATTTACCTTCAGATGAATCATGGCAACCGTGAACAGCAGGAACGTCAATACCGTCAGGATGACCGGGCCAATCGCACCCTCACTGAGCCAGGCGGAAACCACGGCTTGAGTAAAGTAGAAAATGACTACAAACGCCATCCAGATGTAACCCCGGTTGTGGCCTCGAAATACCAGCACCGCAAAGGGCAGCAACGGCAGCAGTTTGACGGCCAGCATCAGAGGCACGGACACCCCGTCCACGGGGGTGGGGTAAAACGTGGTGGCCAGCAGTGTGATCAGGACCCCGAGATACAGGGTACCAGTCAGGCGTGCGGTCTTCCGGGCTTTCGGGTTGTGCAGCATAGTGGAATTCCTAAAAAGTGTTCACCAACAATACGGGCGAGGACCGCCGCTGTATCAGGCCGACAACTTGATCGCGAAGCGGGCGAGGCGTTCGCCCAGGGCCTGGCACAGGGTCTTTTCATGGTCGCTGACTGGCAGTTGCTCGCCGGTGCCGGCCCAGTGGCTCGGGCCGTAGGGTGTGCCCCCGGTTTCGGTCTCGCCCAGGGCCTTTTCGGTGTAGGGCAGACCACACAGCACCATACCGTGGTGCATAAGCGGAATCATCATGGTCAGCAGGGTGCTCTCCTGGCCACCATGCAGGCTCCCGGTGGAGGTGAACGCACCGGCGGGTTTGCCCGAGAGGGTCCCGCTGAGCCAAAGGTCCCCGGTGGTGTCGAGAAAGTGCTTCAGTGGCGCCGCCATGTTGCCGAAGCGGGTCGGGCTGCCGAGGGCCAGGCCGGCGCAATTGGCCAGATCGGCCTTGCTGACGTAGGGGGCTCCAGTGTCGGGCACCGGCGGCAGCGAGGCTTCGGTCGCTGGTGATACCGGCGGCACCGTGCGAATCCTGGCGTCGATGCCGGTGACCCGGGCCACGCCCCGGCCGATCTGGGTCGCCATCTCAGCGGTCTGTCCATTTCGGCTGTAATAGAGAATCAGGATATAGGGTGATTCGTCGGCCATGGCTTGAATCCTTGGGTCATATTGGTTGGCCGCCAACCTGTAGGTAGAGGCCACGGCTGGGCACAGTTACAAAATGGCCAGTACGTTTTCCGGGGGTCGGCCTACCGCGACCTTGCCATTCGCGAGTACAATGGGCCGCTCTATCAGCTTGGGGTTGGCAACCATCGCCTCAATCAACTGGTCGCGGCTCAGGTCGGGGTTGTCGAGACCGAGTTCCCGATATTCCGTTTCCTTGGTTCGCATTAGCTCCCGGGGCTGGTAATCAAGTGCCGTCAGAATCTCTGACAGCTCCGCCGCCGACGGTGGCGTTTCCAGATAGCGTACAATGTCCGGCTGAATGCCCCGTTCGGTAAGCAGCTCCAGGGTTTGGCGTGATTTAGAGCAGCGCGGGTTATGGAAAATCCGGGTGGGTTCTGTCATGTTCGGGCCTGGTTATCGGTCTGAATGAGTGCCGTGATTTAGCGTGGCCCGTAGTCTAACAGGAGGTTTTCTCGTGCAGTACCCTGCAAACCGGAGCTTTTCCCGCCGGATCGCCCGTTTTGGGCTGTTCGTTCTGATTCTGGCGTTGGCCGGTTGTGAGAAAATCGAATTCGAGCGTGCGGACGGGCCCAAGATGAACTGGGACCTGCTGCGCGGCCAGTGGGTGTTGGTCAACTACTGGGCCGAGTGGTGCAAGCCCTGCCTGGAGGAAATTCCGGAACTCAATGAGCTCGACAAGGCGCCGGACATCGCCGTGCTCGGCGTCAATTTTGACGGCGTCCGGGGCGAGGAGCTGGTCAAGTTGGGCGAGCGCATGGGCATCGAGTTTACCATGCTGGCGGAAGACCCGGCCGGCCGACTGGATTGGCAGACCCCGGTCGCGTTGCCAGCCACCTTTGTCGTTACCCCGGACGGGGACCTACTGGAGGCCCGGTTCGGGCCCCAGACCGAAGCAGACATCCGGGCCCTGATCGGCGGTTAACCGCCGGGCCCCACCAGACTTAAACAGCAGGAATTGCCTGACGTTATGGCGCAGACTTTTGTACACCTCCGCGTGCACTCCGAATACTCCATGGTCGACGGACTGGTCCGGGTCAAACCCCTGATCAATCGTGTGGCCGAACTGGGCATGCCTGCCGTCGGCCTGACCGACCAGTCCAACATGTGCTCGCTGGTTCGCTTTTACAAGGCGGCTACAGGCGCCGGGGTCAAGCCGATCATGGGCGCGGACCTGTGGCTGGAAAACCCGGATGAACCAAACAACCCGTTCCGGCTGACGCTGCTCGCCCGGACGAACGACGGTTACCTGAATCTGACCGAGATTATTTCCCTCGGGTACACCGAAGGTCAGCGTTTTGGCAAACCGATCATTCAGCGCAAGTGGCTGGAGGATCGCCCGGATGGCCTGGTGATGCTGTCCGGCGCCAAGATGGGCGATATTGGCAAGGCTCTGATGGCCGGCAAGCCGGAACTGGCCCGGGACCGTGCAGCCTACTGGATGAACCTGTACCCGGGTGCCTGTTACCTCGAGCTGCAACGCACCGGGCGGGACGGCGACGAGGACTGCCTGCACCTGAGTGTTGAGCTGGCCCAGGAGCTGGGACTGCCGGTGGTAGCCACCAACGATGTGCACTTCTTGAAAGCCGAAGATTTCGAGGCCCACGAGGCTCGGGTCTGCATTGGTGAGAGCCGCACCCTGGACGACCCGCGCCGGGATCGCCGGTTCAGCGACCAGCAATACCTGCGCAGCGCCGACGAGATGATCGAGCTGTTCTCCGACATTCCCGAGGCCATCGAGAACACCGTGGAAATCGCCCGACGGTGTTCGGTAAAGGTTCGGATGGGGGAATACTTCCTGCCGAACTACCCGATTCCAGACGGCATGACCATGGACGAGTACTTCCGCAAGGTCTCCGAAGACGGCCTGGAAGACCGGCTCGCCAAATCCCTGAGCAAAGACGACCCCAACTACGAGGAAAAGCGGGCAGCTTATTACAAGCGCCTGAACTTCGAGCTGGATATCATCATCCAGATGGGGTTCCCCGGCTACTTCCTGATCGTGATGGACTTCATCAAGTGGGCCAAGAACAATGGCGTTCCGGTCGGGCCGGGCCGGGGTTCCGGTGCCGGTTCACTGGTGGCTTACGCGCAATTGATCACCGACCTGGATCCCCTGGAATACGACCTGCTGTTCGAGCGCTTCCTGAACCCGGAACGGGTCTCCATGCCCGACTTCGACGTCGACTTCTGCATGGAGGGCCGGGACCGGGTCATCGAGTACACGGCGCAGAAGTACGGCCGCGAGGCGGTGTCCCAGATCATCACTTTCGGTACCATGGCCGCCAAGGCGGTGGTACGGGACGTGGCCCGGGTGCAGGGCAAGTCCTACGGCCTGGCGGATAAGCTGTCCAAGCTGATCCCGTTCGAGCCGGGCATGACCCTGGACAAGGCGATCGAGCAGGAACCCCAGCTCAAGGATTTCCTGGAGAGCGACGAGGAAGCCCAGGAGATCTGGGAAATGGCGCTCAAGCTCGAGGGTGTGTGCCGGAACGCCGGTAAACACGCCGGGGGCGTGGTGATCGCGCCGACCAAGATTACCGACTTTTCCCCGCTGTACTGCGACGACGAAGGTGGCAGCCTGGTCACCCAGTTCGACAAGGGCGACGTGGAAGACGCCGGCCTGGTCAAGTTCGACTTCCTGGGCCTGCGCACGCTGACCATCATCAAGTGGGCCCTGAACATGATCAATCCGCGCCGGCAGCAGCGCGGTGAGCAGGATCTCGACATCAACGAGATCCCGCTGGACGACGTGCCGTCGTTCGACATGCTCAAGAAAGCCGAAACCACCGCGGTGTTCCAGCTGGAATCCCGGGGCATGAAGGACCTGATTCGGCGCCTGCAGCCGGACTCCCTGGAAGACATGATCGCCCTGGTGGCCCTGTTCCGCCCGGGCCCGCTGCAGTCCGGCATGGTGGATGACTTTATCGACCGGAAGCACGGGCGGCAGCCGATGTCCTTCCCGCACCCGGATTATCAGTACGAAGGCCTGAAGCCGGTGCTGGAGCCCACCTACGGGGTCATCCTGTACCAGGAGCAGGTCATGCAGATCGCCCAGGTGATGGCGGGCTACACCCTGGGCAACGCCGACATGCTGCGCCGGGCCATGGGTAAGAAAAAGCCCGAAGAAATGGCCAAACAGAAGCAGTTCTTCCTGGAAGGCTGCGAGAAAAACGGCATCGACAAGACCCTGGCGGAGAACATCTTCGACCTGGTGGAAAAGTTCGCTGGCTACGGCTTCAACAAGTCGCACTCTGCCGCCTACGCCCTGGTGTCCTACCAGACCCTGTGGCTGAAGGCCCATTACCCGGCCGAGTTCATGGCCGCGGTACTCACCGCCGACATGCAGAACACCGACAAGGTGGTCACCCTGGTGGAAGAGTGCCGCAACATGAAGCTGGACCTGCTGGTGCCCGACGTCAGCCGGTCTGAATATACCTTCACGGTCAACGACGACGGCCAGATCGTGTACGGCCTGGGCGCCATTAAGGGCCTCGGTGAGGGGCCGATCCAGAGCATTGTCGAAGGCCGGGCAGACGGTGAACCTTACCAGGACATCTTCGATTTCTGCCGTCGGGTCGATCTGAAGAAGGTCAACAAGCGTGCTATGGAAGCGCTGATCCGCTCCGGCGCCATGGACAAGCTTGGTGCCAGCCGTGCCCAGTTGATGGCCAGCATCGACAAGGCAGTGCAGCAGGCAGACCAGCAATCCCGGAACGAATCCGCGGGCATGGTCGACATGTTCGGTGAGATGCTTGAGGGCGGCGAAGGCGGCGATCCCTACGCCGACGTGGCCGGTGTGCGCGAATGGCCTGAAAAGCAGCGGCTGAAGGGCGAGAAAGACACGCTCGGGCTGTATCTTACCGGGCACCCGTTTGATGAATACGAAAAAGAGGTGCGTCGGTTTGTGCGCTCCTCCATTGCTGATCTGAAGCCCAACAAGTCGCCCCAGCGGGTGGCCGGGCTGGTGGTGGCCCAGCGCACTATGAAAACCCGGACCGGCTCAACCATGTGCTTCATCACCCTGGATGACCGCAGTGCCCGCATCGAGGCGACCCTGTTCTCAGAGGCCTTCTTCGAGAACCGAGAACTGCTGCAGTCTGACCAGGTGATCGTGGTGGAAGGGCAGGTGAGTCATGACGACTACTCCGGGCAAATGAAGATGCGGGTCAACTCGGTGATGGATGTAGGCACCGCGCGCCAGCAGTTCAGCCGGGGCCTGAAACTGGCCCTGCGCTCGGATCAGTTGCAGAACGGTTTGCTGGATAAGCTCGACAGTACCCTGCGCCCCTTCCGCTGCGAAGGCAGTCCAGTATGGATCGAATACGCTAGCGATCAGGCCCAAACGCGCATCGAGCTGGGGGAATCCTGGCGGGTGCAACCGGACGACAACCTGCTGTTGGAGCTTCGCTACCTGGTGGGCGACCAGTCTGTGGAACTGGTCTATGATTGAAGGTGTTCGGCAAGGTTCTGAGCGTAAATACGGCTGAAATGTCGGGAAATTACCGTTTTGTCAGAATGCGGACTCATACCAAGGTCCGCTTTAGCCGTGTTGCTGGCGCTGCTATCTTTGTCCCAAATTCTGGTTTGGCGGAGTGTTTCTCCACCTGGCAATCAAATGATGGAACATCATGAACCCTAACTATCTGGATTTCGAACAGCCCATTGCCGACCTCGAAGCAAAAATCGAAGAGCTTCGCATGGTGGGCAACGACACCGACATCAACATCACCGATGAAATCACCCGGCTGAAGAAGAAAAGCGTCAGTCTGACTGAAAGCATCTTCTCGAATCTTCAGCCCTGGGACGTAGCCCGTCTGGCGCGGCACCCGCGTCGGCCCTACACCCTGGATTACATCGAGTCGATTTTCGAAGATTTCGACGAGCTGCACGGTGACCGTCGGTACGCTGACGATCTCGCCATTGTTGGCGGTACCGCGCGCCTGGACGATAAGCCGGTGATGGTCATCGGTCACCAGAAAGGCCGGGAAGTACGCGACAAGGTTAAGCGTAACTTCGGCATGCCGCGGCCTGAGGGCTACCGCAAGGCGGTGCGTCTGATGGAAATGGCTGAGCGATTCAACATGCCGATCCTGACCTTCATCGACACCCCGGGCGCCTACCCGGGCATTGGTGCCGAAGAGCGTGGCCAGAGTGAGGCCATTGCCTTCAACCTGGCTGTCATGTCCCGCCTGAAGACGCCGATTATCTCCACCGTGATCGGTGAAGGTGGCTCTGGCGGTGCTTTGGCCATCGGTGTGTGCGACCAGTTGAACATGCTGCAGTATTCCACCTACGCGGTGATTTCGCCGGAAGGCTGTGCGTCCATCCTGTGGAAGAGCGCTGACTTTGCGGCCCAGGCCGCCGAGGCCATGGGCGTGACAGCAGACCGGCTCAAGGATCTTGGGCTGGCGGACAACGTGATCAAGGAGCCGCTGGGCGGCGCCCATCGCGATCCGGAGGAAATGTCCCAGTCCCTGAAAGCCATTCTGGCCAACGGCGTGGCCGAGCTGAGCCGTCTGCCGAAGGATGAACTGGTCGCTCGCCGGTACGAGCGGCTGACCCGCTATGACACCGGGCGCTAAGCCCGACGCTGGCGATGCCTGGCCGGACACTCTGTGTGCGCCGGTCAGGTCACTCCCCGATCATTCCCGCCTTTGGGTCGCTCTCAGCGGTGGCCTCGATTCTGTCCTGCTGCTGCACGCAGCGGCGCAGTGTTACCGTGGTCGAACGCCGATCCGCGCGATTCACGTCAATCACCAGTTGCAGGCCAACGCCAAAGAAACCGAGGCGTTTTGTCAGCGTGTGTGCGAGCAGTTGGGTCTGCCGTTGACCGTCCGCCGGGTATCGGTGGATCACGGTAAAGCAGCCGATCAGGTTAGCGGTATTGAGGAGGCTGCCCGCAAGGCGCGCTACCAGGTTTTCGAGAGTGAGCTGGAGGCGGGCGATTTGTTGCTGATGGCCCATCACGCCGACGATCAGGCCGAAACCGTATTATTCCGACTGCTGCGTGGTAGTGGTGTGGCCGGACTGGCTGGCATGCCGGTCAGCCGGGCTCTGGGTGCAGGGCAGTTGTATCGGCCCTGGTTGAGCCTGGAGCGGGCCGAGCTGGCGGAGGTTGCCCGGCAGGCCGGGCTGAGCTGGGTGGAAGACCCGAGCAATGTTGATCAGGGCTTTGATCGAAACTACCTTCGTCACGCCGTGCTGCCGGGGCTGAAAGCCCGTTGGCCCGATTTGACCAAGCGCCTCCGGCACAGTGCCGGCGCCTGCGCCGACAGCGCGGTGCTGAATGCGCGTTTGGCCGAGTATCACCTGGCCGAGGTGGCGGACGCCGGTCAGCGCCTGAGCGTGCCTCGGTTGCAGGGGTTGGCTCCGGTAGAGCAGGTCAATCTGGTGCGCTGGTGGATTCGCGATCAGGGCTTTGAGGCTCCGGCGCTTGCTGATTGGTCGCAGGTGTTGGAAGAGCTTTGCGGAGCCGGCCCGGATCGTGAGCCGGAGCTTCGCGGTCAGGGGTTCAGTCTGCGTCGATTCCAGAGCCGACTGTACCTGGTGCCGGAGGGGCCATCGCCTCGCGAGGGATCTGTGCTTGTATCCGCCCAATCTGTTCACTGGGGCAATTGGCGCATTGAGCTGGAACCCGGCGCTAACCCGGAACAGGGGGCGCCGCCAATACGGGTATCTACGAGGCAGGGTGGCGAACGTCTACGTCCGCATCCGGAGGGTCCGTCAAAAACCCTGAAAAACTGGCTGCAGGAACAGGCAGTCCCACCCTGGGAGCGGGCCCGTCTGCCGTTGGTTTTTGCGGGTTCGGGCGAGCTTGAGGAGCTGATCGCCGTGGGCGATTTGTGGTGCTCCGAGCACTACTCGGGAAGCGCTCCTGCGGCTGGCTGGCGGCTGATCGTGCGGCGGGAATGTGATTGAGTCGGTAGGGCGATTCTGGTAGTCTGGCGTCCCATCTTGAGATGACAATCTCCCTCCTTCACCGAACCAGACAATCATGGAATCTGCATGACGCGTTATATTTTCGTCACCGGCGGTGTCGTGTCCTCCTTGGGGAAAGGTATCGCATCAGCCTCTCTGGCTGCGATCCTCGAGGCACGCGGCCTGAAGGTCACTATTCTCAAGCTGGACCCGTACATCAACGTGGACCCCGGCACCATGAGCCCGTTCCAGCACGGTGAGGTTTTTGTCACCGACGATGGCGCGGAAACGGACCTGGACCTGGGCCATTACGAGCGCTTTATCCGCACGCCCATGACCCGTCGTAACAACTTCACCACCGGCCGGGTGTATGAGGAAGTGATCCGTAAGGAACGCCGTGGCGATTATCTGGGTGGCACTGTGCAGGTGATCCCGCACATCACCGACGAGATCAAGCGTCGTGTGGTCGAAGGTGCCGCTGGCGCCGACGTCGCCCTGATCGAAGTGGGCGGAACCGTAGGCGACATCGAATCGCTGCCGTTCCTCGAAGCTTGCCGTCAGTTGAAGGTGGAAGTGGGTGCCCAGCGTGCGCTGTTCATGCACCTGACTCTGGTGCCGTACATCGCTACCGCAGGCGAGATCAAAACCAAGCCGACCCAGCATTCCGTCAAGGAAATGCGCTCCATCGGTTTGCAGCCGGACATCCTGCTGTGCCGCTCCGAGCACGAAGTGGATGCCAGTTCCCGTCGCAAGATCGCCCTGTTCACCAACGTGGAAGAGCGGGCCGTCATTCCGATGCAGGACGCCAAGTCCATCTACGCCATTCCGCGCATGCTGCATGAGCATGGGCTGGATCAGCTGGTCATCGAGCGCTTCAACCTGGACGCCCGCGCCGCCAACCTGAGCGAGTGGGACAACGTCGTGGAGTCGCTGATGAACCCGCAGGGTGAGATCACCGTCGCCATGGTCGGCAAGTATATGGAGTTGCTGGATGCCTACAAGTCCCTGATCGAATCCCTGCTGCATGCCGGCATCAAGACCCGAACCAAGGTCAACATCAACTACATTGACTCCGAAGACATCGAACGGGATGGCACCGGCGCGCTGGAAAGCGCAGACGCCATCCTGGTCCCCGGTGGCTTTGGCGAGCGTGGCGTGGAAGGCAAGATCCAGACCGTCCAGTACGCCCGCGAGAACAAGGTGCCGTACCTGGGCATCTGCCTGGGCATGCAGGTCGCGGTCATCGAATACGCCCGCAACGTGGCGGGTCTGAAAGACGCGCACAGCACCGAGTTCCGTGAGCACACGCCGGAGCCGGTGGTTGGCCTGATCACCGAGTGGCTTGACGCCAGCGGTGAGAAAGAGAAACGCTCCGACGACTCCGACCTCGGTGGCACCATGCGCCTGGGCGCCCAGGACTGCGTGCTGAGCGAGGGCAGCACCATTGCCAACTGCTATGGCCGCAAGACCATCCGCGAGCGTCATCGTCATCGCTACGAAGTGAACAATCATTTCCTGCCAAAGCTGCAAGAAGCCGGCCTGCGGATTTCGGGCAAGTCGACGGACGACAAACTGGTGGAAGTCGTAGAAGTGTCCGATCACCCCTGGTTCGTGGCGTGTCAGTTCCATCCGGAATTCACATCCACGCCTCGCGACGGCCACCCGTTGTTCAAGGGCTTTGTTGAGGCCGCGCGGGCTCGCAAGAAGGGAGACTGATCATGGCACGGCACACCGTTAACGTTGCAGACATCGACATTGCCAACGACCGGCCGTTTGCGCTGTTCGGTGGCATGAATGTGCTGGAATCCCGCGAACTGGCGTTTGAAGTTGCTGAGGCCTACGTCGAGGTGTGCACCAAGCTGGGCATCCCTTATGTGTTCAAGGCTTCGTTCGACAAGGCGAACCGTTCCTCGGTGAATTCTTTCCGGGGGCCTGGACTCGACGCCGGTCTGCAGATCCTGGCCGACATCAAGAGCAAGTTTGGTGTGCCGATCATCTCCGATGTGCACGAGCCGTCCCAGGCCGCTCCGGCGGCAGAGGTGTGTGACATCATCCAACTGCCGGCGTTCCTGAGCCGGCAGACCGATCTAGTGGTGGCCATGGCCAAGACCGGCGCGGTGATCAATATCAAAAAGGCCCAGTTCCTGGCTCCCCAGGAAATGAAGCACATCATCACCAAATGTGAGGAAGCCGGTAACGACAAGCTGATCCTGTGCGAGCGGGGTAGCAGTTTCGGTTACAACAACCTGGTGGTGGACATGCTCGGCTTTGGCATTATGAAACAGATGGGCGCACCGGTGTTTTTCGATGTCACCCATGCCCTGCAGATGCCCGGTGGCCGGGCCGATTCTGCCGGCGGCCGTCGAGCTCAGGTGACCGACCTTGCCCTGGCGGGCATGTCCCAGGGGCTGGCTGGTTTGTTCCTGGAGGCTCACCCGGATCCGGACCAGGCCAAATGCGATGGCCCCTGCGCCCTGCGCCTGAGCCAGCTTGAGCCCTTCCTGGCTCGGGTCAAGGCCGTAGACGATCTCATCAAGAGCTTTAAACCTATCGACACCGCCTGACTGGCGGTGTTGTTCGTTTCGTAACCCTCTGATTACTTGAAGACTTTGGAGACCGACAACAATGACCAAGATTGCCAACATCAAGGCACGCGAAGTGCTCGACTCCCGCGGTAACCCGACGGTTGAAGCGGACGTTATCCTTGAGGACGGTACCCTGGGCCGCGCCTGTGCGCCGTCCGGTGCCTCCACCGGTTCCCGTGAGGCCCTGGAACTGCGTGACCAGGACACTTCCCGTTACCTGGGCAAGGGTGTTCGCAAGGCAGTCGAAGCGGTCAACGGTAAAATCCGTGACGCCCTGGTGGGTAAAGACGCGGCCGATCAGCGCGGCCTGGACAACCTGATGCTGGAGCTGGACGGTACCGACAACAAGGCCAACCTGGGTGCCAACGCCATCCTGGCGGTATCCCTGGCCGCAGCAAAAGCCGCCGCCGAGTCCCTGGGCAAGCCGCTGTACGCCCACATCGCCGAGATCAATGGTACCGCTGGTCAGTTCAGCATGCCGGTGCCGATGATGAATATCCTCAACGGTGGTGAGCACGCGGACAACAACGTCGATATCCAGGAGTTCATGGTGCAGCCGGTGGCGGCCAAGAGCTTCGGGGAAGCCCTGCGTATCGGCGCGGAAATCTTCCACAGCCTGAAGAAGGTGCTCAAGGCCCAGGGCCTGAACACCGCCGTAGGCGACGAGGGTGGTTTTGCTCCGAACCTGCCGTCCAACGAAGCGGCCCTGGCCGTGATCAAGGAAGCCGTCGAGAAAGCCGGCTACGCCCTGGGTACCGATGTGACCCTGGCGCTGGACTGTGCCTCCTCTGAGTTCTACAAGGACGGCCAGTATCAGCTGTCGGGCGAGGGCAAATCCTTCGATTCGGAAGGCTTCGCCGACTACCTGGCGGGTCTGTGCGAGCGCTTCCCGATTGTCTCTATCGAAGACGGCATGGACGAAAGCGACTGGGACGGCTGGAAAGTGCTGACCGAGAAGCTGGGCGACAAGGTCCAGCTGGTGGGTGACGATCTGTTCGTGACCAACACCCGCATCCTCAAGGAAGGCATCGAGAAGAGCGTTGGCAACTCCATCCTGATCAAGTTCAACCAGATTGGCAGCCTGAGTGAAACCCTGGACGCCATCAAGATGGCCCAGGACGCCGGCTACACCGCAGTGATTTCGCACCGTTCCGGCGAGACCGAGGACACCACCATTGCCGACCTGGCGGTGGCCACCTGCGCCGGCCAGATCAAGACCGGTTCCCTGTGCCGCTCCGATCGCGTGGCGAAGTACAACCAGCTGCTGCGCATCGAAGAAGCTCTGGAAGGTAAGGCTCCGTATCGCGGTCTGAGCGAAATCAAAGGCCAGGGCTGATACCCAGGTCCTTCCATTTTGAGTCACGATCTTTATGATTGTGGCGACAAAATGCTTGAGGCCATCGTGACCTGAATGAAAATTCGGTCACGATGGCCTTTTTACACAAGCAGTTAGAAGAAGTTGTTGCTAATCTACTCCAAGGTCTATACTCGACAAACGTCGTTGAATTTTTAATCGGTTAATCCGGAACGGGCTGGCAATGAAGTTGCTTTGGACCATCATGGTAGTGCTGATACTCCTGCTGCAGGTGCGCCTGTGGGTCGGGGAGGGCAGCTTTGCGCAGGTCTGGGCGCTCGAGAAGTCCATTGCCGAGCAGCGTGAGGAAAACGCCGAGCTGGCCACCCGCAATGAGCGGCTCTATGCGGAAGTGCGCAATCTACGCAGTGAGCAGAGCGCTGTGGAGGAGCGGGCCCGGATGAACCTTGGGTTGATTCGCGAGGACGAGACGTTCTTTCTTGTTGTCGAAAATTGAGTGAGGAGCACAGAGTGGCGGAGCCGTCCTTTTCAGGACCCGCTACGAGCATATCCATGTGCGCTTGACTGTGGCCATCCTTGACCACAGACAGTCCTGAAAAGGACAGCTCCGCCACTCTCCCTACCGTGTGCGGACCGTCCATGAGTAATTCCAAACTTTGGCTTGTTGTTCCTGCTGCCGGCATTGGCCAGCGAATGCAGGCCGAGTGTCCCAAGCAGTATCTCCGTATCGATTCCCGCTTTATTCTCGACATCACTCTTTCACGCGTGTTGGACAGCGCCGACTTTACCGGTTGCATGGTGCCTTTGAATCCGGCGGACACCTGGTGGCCGACCACGGAGGCCAGTCAGGATGCCCGGATTCAGACCTGTGAGGGTGGAGCGGAGCGAGCGGATTCGGTGCTGGCAGCATTGCATGCCCTGGCCGGTCAGGCTTCGGATGATGACTGGGTGCTGGTGCATGATGCTGCGCGGCCCTGTGTGCATCCGGACGATCTCACCAATCTGATTGCCACGCTGGCCGGGCACCCGGTGGGTGGGCTGCTGGCCGCGCCGGTGGCGGATACCCTCAAGAAGGCGGAGCCCGGTGATCAGCCGGAAGTGCAGGCGACGGTGGACCGCCGGCCGTTGTGGCGGGCGCTGACGCCTCAGATGTTCCGTTACTCGGCGCTGCGAACTGCCCTGGAGAAGGCTCTGGCAGCGGGGCAGCCGGTCACGGATGAGTCTTCCGCCCTGGAGTTTTCAGGTGCCGTTTCCGGTACCATGCCGTTATTGGTTGAGGGCCGGCCTGACAACATCAAGGTGACGGTGCCTGCCGATCTCGATCTTGCCGGTTTTATCCTCAGCCGGTTCTGACACGTTTTTTCCCGGAGTAAATTATGCGTATTGGTCAGGGCTTTGACGTCCACGCCTTTGGTCAAGGCGATGCGGTGATTCTTGGTGGGGTGTCGATTCCCCATTCCCAGGGGCTGAAGGCCCATTCCGATGGCGATGTACTGTTGCATGCGCTTTCCGATGCGTTGCTCGGTGCCGTGGCCCTGGGTGACATCGGGCACTTGTTTCCGGACACCAGCGACGAGTGGGCCGGTGCTGACAGTCGTGACCTGCTCCGCCGGGTCATGCAGCGGGTTCGCGAGGAGGGCTATGGCGTGGTCAATGTGGATACCACCATCATTGCCCAGGCCCCGAAGATGGCGCCCCACATTGAAGCCATGCGTCTGAACATTGCCGAGGATCTCGGGATCCCGGCCAGCCGGGTCAGCGTCAAAGCCACCACCACAGAAAAACTGGGCTTTACCGGCCGGGGTGAAGGCATCGCCGGTCAGGCGATCTGTCTGCTGGAACCGGTGAGCTCGTGAGTGACGGTGTCGAGTCAGAAAATCGCTGGCGGCTGGATTGGCCGACCTCGGCCGGTGGTCGGATCGCTTGCGCCCGGCTAAAAAGCCAGCCCGAGGATTTTCAGGTGGACGAGGTACTCGAGGGCGTGCCTGCGGAATCTGACCCGGAGATGATCACCGGTGAGGGCGAGCACCTGTATCTGAGACTGCGCAAGTCCGGTGACAACACCGAGTTCGTGGCCCGGGAATTGGCGAACCTTGCTGGGTGCCGGTCCTTTGATGTCGGTTTTTGTGGTCTCAAGGATCGCCATGCGGTGACCAGTCAGTGGTTCAGTCTTTATCGGCCCGGTCAGGGTGCTGACGACGCCGACCTTCTTCGGCAGGTGGCTGAGCGCTGGCAGGTGCTTTCGGCCTGCCGTCGCAGCCGAAAGCTGAGGCGGGGCGAGCATTCGGGTAATCGCTTTGTCATCGTTCTGCGTGATCTCGAGGGTTCAATGGCGGCCATAGACTCGGCTCTGGAGCGATTGAAAGAGCAGGGCGCGCCCAACTATTTCGGGCCCCAGCGGTTTGGCCACGGTGGTGCCAACCTGGATCGGGCTGCGGCAATGGATCCCTCTGCGATGGACAGTCGCAGCCGTTCCGGTGGACGGGGTCGCAAAGGTAAAAACCGCGCTGGCAGAGCGGCTTCGAAAAACGTATTGTACTTTTCGGCGGCACGTTCCTGGCTGTTCAATGAAGTGCTGGCCGAGCGGGTGGTGGCAGGCAATTGGCGATCGCCGTTAGCCGGCGATCCCGGACTCCCGGACGACGGGTCGGTATCAACCGGCCCACTCTGGGGAGACGGCGGCACCAGCGCCGGGGGTGATCTGGAATCCCTGGAACGCCGGGTGGTCGAGCGGGCGCCGGAATTGGTGCAACTGTTCTCGACCACTCGGATGAAGCCAGAGCGCCGTTCCCTGGTGATTCAACCCGGAGAACTGGCGTGGCAGTGGGTAGAGTCCGGCAGCCTTCGTCTGGAGTTCGCCCTGGCCCCTGGCCAGTACGCCACCACCTTATTGACTGATGTTTTCGAGCTTGAGGACCTGAGCCTCAGCCGCCATAACAAACAACAAGGCTAGCGGAGAAGACTGTGCGTATTCTGTTGTCCAACGATGACGGCGTTCACTCACCCGGACTGGTTGCCCTGTTTGAAGGGCTTCAGGGGCTGGGTGATCTGGAAGTCGTGGCTCCGGATCGGGACCATAGCGGGGCCAGCAATTCCCTCACTCTGAACCGGCCGTTAACGGTTGAACAGCACCCCAATGGCTTCCGCACCGTGGATGGCACGCCGACCGACTGCGTGCATCTGGCAGTGAACGGCCTGTTCGAGAAGCCTTTCGATCGGGTGGTTTCCGGCATTAATACCCACGCCAATCTGGGCGACGACATCATTTACTCCGGTACCGTGGCCGCCGCCACCGAAGGTCGTCACCTGGGCTTGCCCGCCATTGCCGTATCCCTGGTGAACGCTGGGCACTTCCATTACGAAACCGCAGCTCGCGTGGTGCGTCGGTTGTTGGAGAGCGCACGGCCCCTGGAACTTGGGCCGCGTTCGATTCTGAACGTGAACGTGCCGGACTTGCCCTGGAATGAACTGAACGGCTTTCGGGTGACCCGCCTGGGGCACCGTGAGCGGGCTGAAGGTGCGGTCCCGATGACCTGCCCTCGGGGCAAGGCCCGGTATTGGATCGGAGCCGCTGGCGCAGGTGGTGATGCCGGTCCCGGAACGGATTTCCACGCGGTGCGCGAGGGCTATGTCTCGATCACCCCGGTACACATCGATATGACCCGCCACGATGCGCTGACGTCACTACGGAGCTGGGTTGAAGGCCTGGATGACGGCGGGGAGACTGGCGCATGACGGCACAGTTACAGGGTATTGGCATGACCTCCCGACGAACCCGAATGCGTCTGGTTCAGCGGCTGCGGGACGCGGGTATTGAATCAGACCGGGTGTTAGAGGTTCTGGCTGAGGTGCCGCGGCATATCTTTCTTGATGAGGCGCTGTCCCACCGCGCTTACGAGGACACCTCACTGCCGATCGGGTACGGTCAGACCCTGTCCCAGCCCTATATCGTGGCGCGCATGACCGAGCTCATGCTGGCGCACGAGCCGTCTAAGGTGTTGGAGCTGGGCACTGGCTCCGGTTACCAGACCGCGGTGCTGGCCCGCCTGTTCGATGAGGTGTTCAGTGTTGAACGGATCAAACCGCTGCAGGACCGCGCCCGCGATCGCCTGCGCCAGCTGAATGCCCGCAACGTACTGCTGAAACATGCCGATGGTGGCATGGGCTGGCCGGATCGTGGCCCCTTTGATGGCATCATTGTTACTGCGGCACCGGTGGAGGTGCCCCAGGAATTGCTGCAGCAGCTGTGCGACGGCGGCGTGCTGATCGCCCCCGTAGGCGAAGAGGACCAGATCCTGGTGCAGGTGACCCGCCGGGGTGATCGGTTCGAGCACAAGAAACTGGAGTCGGTGCACTTTGTCCCTCTGCTGGGTGGGGTGGTGCGTTGAGCCGCGGTCAGGAAGCCAGTGGCACTCTCCCAGGAACCGAGACCGAGCGCGGGCATCACCCGGCCGGCGTATTCGCCCGTGGCATGGCCATGGGCGCAGCCGATATAGTCCCCGGGGTGTCCGGAGGCACCATTGCCTTCATCACCGGAATCTATTTCCGTTTGCTCGAAGCCATCAATGCGGTGCCCGGTGCGGTGGTGGGTGACCTGTTCCGGGGCCGCCTGAAGGCTTTCTGGCAGGCCTGTGATGGCACCTTTCTGGTGTGTCTGCTGGCCGGGGTGCTGACCAGCATTCTTACCCTGGCGTCTCTGATCAGCCATGCTTTGGACAGTTATCCGATCCTCATCTGGAGTTTTTTCTTTGGCCTGATTGTGGCGTCGGTCTGGCACGTGGGCCGTCAGGTTCAGCATTTTCGGCCCTCCCTGGTGCTTCCTCTGGTGATCGGTATTATTCTGGCCTGGTGGATTACAACACTGCCGGCGAGTTCGCCCGGTGAGTCGTCGCTTGCGTTCTTTCTGGCGGGCGCACTGGCCATCTGTGCGATGATTCTGCCCGGTATTTCCGGCAGTTTTATTCTGCTTATCCTCGGCATGTACGCCCCGGTTCTGGACGCCATTCAGTCCGCCAACATGGCGCTGCTGTTATTGTTCATGGCAGGGTGTCTGATTGGGTTGCTGTCCATTGCGCGGGTTATTACCTGGGCGTTTCATCATTTTCACGATCTGGTCCTGGCGTTGCTGACCGGGTTCATGATTGGTGCCCTTAATAAGGTGTGGCCCTGGAAACAGACCCTGAGTTGGCGGGTGAACAGTGCCGGTGAGCAGGTGCCGCTGAACGAAGCCAGCATCAGCCCGTTCACGTTCGCCGACCTCACCGGACAGGACCCACAGGTGCTGGTTGCCGGGCTGATCGCCTTGGCGGGTCTGATCATGGTGTTGGCGATGGAGTGGGTCGGTGGCCGTCGCCAGCAGTGAGGGCTGTTGGCGGATTCTGCGGATGACGAATGTCGAGAGTGTTACCCAATGCACATTTTTATTGTTCCCCACGGTAACAGATGTGGTTAGTCAGTAACTTGGATTCCATATCGAATTGTGCAATATATTAGGAAGTTACTAATAAAACCTTAGAAAATTGTTGGGCACGCCGTATGCGTTATACGGATTTTTCATAACTGGGTCGTTTTTATTCTTGTGAGATTTTTACGTGGGTCAGTCCATGCCGCCAGGTCGGCGTCCCCGCGGTTCCCATCCGGTGCCCAGGTCCCCCGCTGTGTTTTTAAACCCCACCGCACCCGCTTGTCAGCCCTTGCGACCCTGTTGATCGTGGCTTTGCTGGCCGGCTGCAACACCCCGGCATTGTATCGGGACGACATCTACAACCCGCCTGTTTACTGGGGGCGTCACGTGGTTCAGCCTGGCGAAACCTTGTACGGCATTGCCTGGCGCTACGGTCGTGACTATCGGGAGCTTGGCGATGCTAACGGTCTGGCTGCGCCCTGGAATCTGAAAGCCGGCCAGGTGCTTCGCCTGGACCTTCGCGGAACCGTCACATCCGGCAGTCACAATAACGTTGCAGCTAATAAACCAAAGGCCTCGGCGTCCAAACCGCGGGCGACCACCACGGCAAAGCCAAGAGTGACACGAGCGCCGAAAAAGAATGCACCGCTGGCCTCCAAGAGTCAGACGGTGGCCCGCGTGGACTGGCGCTGGCCTCACGTTGGCACCGTAATTGCTGGATATTCAACATCCGGAAAAGTCAATAAAGGTATTGATATTGCCGGAAAAGCCGGAGATGCTGTTAAGGCAGCGGCGAATGGTAACGTGGTTTACGCAGGCAATGGGTTGCTTGGCTACGGCAACCTGATTATCGTGAATCATAATGAACACTATTTGAGCGCCTACGCACACAACCGGAAGATTCTGGTGCAGGAAGGGGAGGACGTTAAAGCCGGTCAAGTGATCGCAGAGCTTGGAAGTAGTGGCGCCGAACGACCCATGTTGCACTTCGAAATTCGTAAGAATGGCAATCCAGTCGACCCCGCCCATTACCTGCCAAGACGCTGAAGAGCAGGCAGCCAGGACGCTGCCCCTCACGATCCACCGGCACTGACAGACAGACCGCAATTTACAAGAACAACAACGGTTACAACGTAACCGGCCAACCAGTGATGTCCTGAAGAAGAAAAGAAGCAGTACCAAGAACGTTCGCCATAACAAGAAGCATCGGACGAACATCCAGGATTATTGAGAGGCGGGGCAAGAGACATGTCAGCAGAGCAGGAAGATATCATCGTTGATCGCGTGGTGGACGAGGACGAGTCCGAGGATCAATTACTCGCGGAAGAGAAAGTTGGAAAGACATCGGACGACGAGCGCTCCGATACTGAAGAAATTCCTACCCAGGGGCGTTATTTCACCAGCCAGAAGCAGCTGGACGCCACTCAGCTTTACCTCAATGAAATCGGATTTTCCCCCCTCCTGACGCCGGAGGAAGAAGTATATTTCGCCCGGCTCGCGCGCAAGGGTGAGGAGTCCGGTCGCAAGCGGATGATCGAGAGCAACCTCCGTCTGGTGGTCAAGATTGCCCGTCGCTATGTTAATCGTGGTCTCACTCTGCTGGATCTGATCGAAGAGGGGAATCTGGGCCTGATTCGCGCCGTGGAAAAATTCGATCCGGAGCGAGGTTTCCGGTTCTCAACCTATGCCACCTGGTGGATCCGGCAGACCATCGAGCGGGCCATCATGAATCAGACCCGCACCATCCGGTTGCCGATTCACGTGGTCAAGGAACTCAATCTGTACCTGCGTGCCGCCCGGGAACTGACTCAGAAGCTGGACCACGAGCCATCGGCCGAAGAAATTGCCCGCATGGTGGATAAGCCCGTTGCCGACGTGAAGCGCATGCTCGGACTGAACGAGCGGGTGGCCTCCATGGACACTCCGATCGGTGCCGGCGGTGAGAAGTCCCTGCTCGATACCGTTGCCGACGAGGGTGCGTCGGACCCGGCAGACCTGTTGCAGGACAACAACATGTGCTCCTGCCTTGAAAAGTGGATCGACCTGCTCAGCGACAAGCAGCAGGAAGTCCTGTCACGGCGATTTGGCCTCCGGGGTTACCCGGTTAGCACGCTGGAAGAAGTAGGGCAGGAGATTGGCCTGACCCGGGAGCGTGTTCGCCAGATTCAGGTGGAGGCCCTCCGCCGCCTCCGGGAGATTCTGGAGAAAGAAGGCTTGTCCGGAAATCTGTTGTTCAAGTAATCCTTTCTGATCGTTCTACGCCAAACCGGCCGGGGTAACCCCGCCGGTTTTTCCGTTTCAGTATCCTCGCAAATGAGAACCAGGTTCCGAATAGCCGTGGCCGGTCGTTGCTAGAATGCGCGAACCGGGCGGGGATAAGGGTGTCGATGCCCGGTGACGAATGAAACACATCAATAATAACGATCGAAAAGGAAAGGACTATGAAGAAGGCTCTCTCAACCAGCTGCCTGTCACTGGTGCTGGCGGCGGTGCTGTCTGCGCCGGCCTCCGCCCTGACAGTCGAAGGTGTTGACGTACCTGACACTTACTCAGCCATGGACACGGAACTGAAGCTCAATGGCGCAGGCACGCGCTCCAAGTGGTTCATGGATCTTTACGTTGGCGGTCTGTATGTGCCGGAAACCATCAATGATGGCCAGGCCATCATCAACGCCGATGAGCCCCAGGCCATCACCTTGCACATCATTTCCGGCATGATCACCAGCGAGCGGATGACCGAAGCCACGCTTGAAGGCTTCAAGGCCTCCACCGATGGCGAGATGGCTGCCATCCAGAGCGATGTGGATCAGTTCATGGCGGTGTTTGCGGAAGAGATCAAGGAAGGCGATGTGTTTGATCTGGTCTACCTGCCGGGCGAGGGTGTGAAAGTGCTGAAAAACGGCAAGCACAAGGACACCCTGGGGGATTTTGCGTTCAAGAAGGCTCTGTTTGGCATCTGGCTGTCCGATAAGCCAGCTCAGCAGGATTTGAAAGAGAAGATGTTGGGTCAGAGATAAGCCCCAAGCGTTCACAAAAAAGCCGGCACTTGGTGCCGGCTTTTTTCGTTTAGAGCGGTCCCTGGTTCAGAGATAGTCGCGCTTTTCCTTGAATTCGCACAAATCCTCAATGGCGCAGGCGCCGCACCTGGGTTTGCGCGCGGTGCAGGTATACCGACCATGGAGAATGAGCCAGTGGTGGGCATCCAACAGGAATTCTTTCGGCACCAGCCGCATCAGACGCTGTTCGACCTCCAGCACGTTCTTTCCGGGCGCAATGCCGGTGCGGTTCGAAACCCGGAAAATGTGGGTATCCACCGCCATGGCCATCTGCCCGAAGGCGGTGTTCAGCACCACGTTGGCGGTCTTGCGGCCGACGCCGGGCAGTGCCTCCAGGTCCTCGCGCCGCTCCGGCACCTGGCTGCCGTGCTTCTCGATGAGGATGCGGCAGGTCTTGATCACGTTCTCGGCCTTGCTGTTAAACAGCCCGATGGTCTTGATGTAGTCCTTCAGGCCATCTACCCCCAGGGCCAGGATGGCTTCGGGGGTGTTCGCCACCGGGAACAGCTTGTCGGTGGCCTTGTTCACCCCGACATCGGTGGCCTGGGCCGACAGGGTCACGGCAACCAGCAGCTCGAACGGCGTGCTGTAGTTGAGCTCCGTGGTCGGGTTGGGGTTGGCGTCCCGCAAGCGGGTAAAGATTTCAGTGCGCTTCTGCTTGTTCATGGGGGCTGCTTGTCGTCCTGCCAGCGGTTCAGGAAATGGTGCCGGTTACCCGAACCCGCTTACTGCCAGTCGAGCTGGGCGCAGGTTCGGCAAGTTCGCGGCGGGCCTCAAGGTGGTTGTCGATGCCGTTCTTGAGCGCGATCAGTAATCCCAGGCCGACAAATGCGCCGGGCGGTAGCACCATGAACAGGACATCGGGGTAGCTCTCAAACGGGCGAATCACCCAGTCGGCGGCCGCCGGGCCCAACAGCAGGTTCATATCCGCGAACAGGGTACCCTGGCCAATCAATTCACGCAGGCCGCCGAGCACCACCAGCACCGCCAGGAAGCCCAATCCCATCATGACACCGTCCAGCAGGGCCGGCCCCGGTGTGGTTTTCGAGGCAAAGGCGTCGGCCCGGCCCAGAATCGCGCAGTTGGTGACGATCAGCGGAATGAAGATGCCGAGGATCTGATACAGCTCGTAGGTAAACGCCTGCATCAGCAGTTCAGCGCAGGTCACGAACGAGGCGATGATCATCACGAACGCCGGCAGCCGGACCGACTCGCCCACAAAATTGCGGATCAGCGACACCGCCAGGTTTGAGCCCATCAGCACCATCAGCGTGGCCAGCCCGAGGCCAATGGCGTTCACCAGGGTGCTGGTGACCGCGAGCAGGGGGCACAGACCCAGCACCTGCACCAGAGCCGGGTTGTTGGTCCAGAGACCGTCTCGGATGATTTCACGGGAGGTTTTGCTGGCCATAGTCAGGAATGCTCCGCTGAGTTGGCTTGTCCGGCAATGGCTTCCGGGGTGAGGGCCTCATCCCGGGGCGACGGTGGTTGGTTGATCCGGGAACGAATCAGGTCGCGGTTATTGCGAAAATAGACCAGGGCCTCTTTAACCGCACCCACCACCGCACGCGGGGTGATGGTGGCGCCGGTGAATTGGTCAAACACACCGCCGTTTTTCTTCACGGTCCAGTCCCGAAGCGGCGGCTCGCCCAGAGCCCGGCCGTTGAAACTCTTGATCCAGTCTGACTTTTTGAGCTCGATGCGATCACCCAGCCCCGGGGTTTCCTTGTGGCTGGTCACCCTCACACCCAGCACGGTGCCGTCCATGTCGATGCCGACCAGCATGCGAATGTCGCCGGAGTAGCCATTGGGTGCCACGATGGGCAGGATCAGGCCGGTGGCTGAGCCGTTCCGACGCGCCACCCAGGCGGTCAGTGGGCCATCCGTGGCCAGCAGATCGCTGGCGGGTAGCTGAATGGTGTCCCGCAACAACTGGTTGTCGTGGGCCCGCTCGGGAATGATTTCGAACAGCGCTTTGGCTTCTGCCTTGGCGGCCTGCTGTTGGATCCGCTCGGCGGTGAGCGCCTGGGTGACCGCGATAGTGCCGCCGGTAATGACCGCAAACAGGCCCAGACCAATGGCGCTGCGACGGATGGACTGTGTCAGTGTGGCCATGACTTACCCCTGATTCCTGCCGGGCACCCCGCGCCGGGCTTTATGGTGGCCATAGGTGCGCGGCGGTGTGTAATGGTCGATAAAGGGCACGGCGAAGTTCATCAACAGCACGCTGAACGCCACGGCATCCGGGTAGGCACCCCAGGTCCGGATAAGGTAAACCAGGACGCCGATACCGGCGGCATAGATCAGCTTGCCCTGGTGGCTGGTGGCGGATGAGACCGGGTCGGTGGCGATGAAAAACGCCCCGAGCATGGTGCCACCGGCCAGCAGATGCATGGACAGCGGCACGTACTGGTCGGCGTTGCTGCCAAAGGCCAGGCTCATTACGATCAGTCCCGTCAGAAAACCGACCGGAATGTGCCAGGTGATGATCTTCAGGCCGATCAGCAACAGACCACCGGCGAGGAACCCGGCATTGACCCATTCCCAGCCCCGGGCTACGCCCTCGCCGAAGGTTGGGTGACTGAGCACTTCCGCGGCGGTGAGGCTGCTGATTTTGTGCTTGTACTCATCCAGAGGGGTCGCCATGGTCCAGCCATCGACCGCGGTCTGCTGGGCCGAGGCGATGGTCAGCAGCGTGTCGGTGAAGCCGGGCGCGCCGCTCCAGAGCAAGGCGGGTTCGGCCCAGTTGGTGGTCATGGCCACCGGGAAAGAGATCAGTACCAGGGCATAACCGACCATGGCGGGGTTGAACGGGTTCGAACCCAGGCCACCGTACAGCTGTTTGGCAATGACGATGGCAGAAATCACGGCGATGCCGGATACCCACCAGGGTGCAAATTGGGGCAGCGAGAGACCGAGTAGCAAGCCGGTGACGGCGGCGGTGTTGTCTCTCAGGAAGAACGCCACGGGTTTGTTGCGCAACTTTAGGATGGCAGCTTCACTGGCCAGCGCCACGGCCACGCACCAGACCACGTTGACCAGGTTGCCCCAGCCAAAGAAGACGGTCTGCATCAGCAGGCCGGGCAACGCCGCGATCATCGCCCAAAGCATGAGCTTTGAGGTGGATCGTGCCCGGCGGGCGTGGGGAGAAGACTGTTGCGCAAAAGCCATGAATTAGGAGCCTGAAATCGATTAGTCGGGTGATTGAGGTTCGGTGGTCTGGGCCGCTTGCTCACGCGCGGCGTTCAGTGCCTGTTGGGCCCGGTCCACCCGATCGTGGTTCTTGGCGACCGCCCGTTCCAGCTTGTCCACGTTGTCGGCCTGCTGCGCCTTGGCTTCCTCCAACATGCCCTGCATGTTCTCCAGCTTGGCCTGGGCCTGGGTCAGCTGTTTTTCCAGCGCGTCCAGATCGGGCGTTTCGGCCATCGTTTTCTCGGTCGTGGCGGCCTCTGCGGGCGCGGCGTAGGCGGTAGGTGCCGTGGGCGTAGCGGCGCCTTCGGTTTTGGCTTTCTTGCGGGCCAGCGCCTGTTGCACCAGGGCTGCCTTGGCGGCCCGTTCGTCCACCGCTTCACCTGCAGCGGCCGCTTTCTCGGCTTCGGCCTGCTTTTTGGCCTGGGCCTCGGCCGCCGCCTTGGCGCGCTCTTTACGGCGCAGTTCCTTTTCCTGCTGCTCCCGCTCCAGCCGTTCCTGTCGGGCTTCGAAGCGCTCCCTGGCGCGATCCGCCTTCAGTTGCTCGGCCCGCTGCACGCGAATCTCGCCCTTGGCGTAGCGGTAATACTGCACCAAGGGAATCGAGCTGGGGCAGACGTAGGAGCAGGCTCCGCACTCGATGCAGTCGAACAGATTCAGGTGTTCCGCTTTTTCGAACTCGGCGGCCTTGGAGTGCCAGAACAGTTGCTGGGGCAGCAACTCCATGGGGCAGGCTTCGGCGCAGAGACCACAGCGAATGCAGGCTTGCTCCGGGGCCGGGTCGGGCAGTTCGCTGGCGGTGGCGGCAATCACACAATTGCTGGTTTTCACCACCGGTACCGCCGTGGTGGTCAGGGTGTACCCCATCATGGGGCCGCCCATCACCAGGCGGTGGGCCTGCTCGGGTTGCAGACCGGCCTGATTCAGCAGGTGCTGTATCGGCGTGCCGATCAGCGCCTCGAAATTACCCGGCTCGCGCACCGCTTCACCGGTGATGGTGATCACCCGGGAAATCAGTGGCTTGCCTTCGTGAATCAGATGCGAGACGGCGACCGCGGTACCGATGTTCTGGCACATGACACCGATATCGGCGGGAATGCCCCCGCTGGGCACTTCCATACCGGTCAGGATCTGGATCAGCTGTTTCTCGCCACCAGACGGGTACTTGGTCGGAACCACCGCTACTTCAATCTGGGTGCCTTCAACCGCGTCCCGGAGCGCCGCGATGGCCTCTGGCTTGTTATCTTCGACACCAATCACGCAACGCTCGGGGCGCAGGATCCAGGCCATAATCTTCAAACCCGACACCACGTCATCGGCGCGCTCGCGCATGGTCATGTCATCGGCGGTGATGTAGGGCTCGCACTCGGCGCCGTTGAGGATCAGGGTGGCGACCTTGCGCTCCTTCGGTGGGCGCAATTTGATGTTGGTCGGGAAGCCCGCCCCGCCAAGACCCGCAATACCGCCTTCAAGAATTCGCGCCAGTACCTGGCTTCGCTCCAGCGAGCGGTAGTCCGGCAGTGGCTCAAGCTCGGTCCACTGCTCCTCGCCATCGGGTTTCAGGGTGATGCACCAGTCATCCATGCCGGAGGGATGCGGCACCGGCCGATGGCCTATGTTCTCGATCACGCCAGAGGTCGGCGCGTGTACCGGCACGCCCATGCCGGTGCCAATCTCGGCAATTTTCTGGCCTTTCAATACCCGGTCACCCACCTCAACCAGCGTGGTGGCGGGTTCGCCGATGTGCTGCTGCAGGGGCAAAACCAGATAGTCCGGCAGGGCCGACACCCGAATCGGGCGGGCGGTGGACTGATGCTTGTTCTCGGCCGGATGAATTCCGCCGCTGAAATCCCACAACTGCGTCATCAGGCACTGGCTCCCTGGCGATCGGTGGCGATCAGGTTCTGGTTTGGCGGTGTCCAGGTCCAGGCCCGGATGTCCGGCTCCACGGTGACCATATCAATGCAGTCCACCGGGCAGGGCTCCACGCACAGGTCACACCCGGTGCACTCGCTCTCGATCACGGTGTGCATGTGCTTGGCGGCGCCGAGAATGGCGTCCACTGGGCAGGCCTGAATGCACTTGGTGCAGCCGATGCATTCGTCTTCCCGGATCACCGCTACCCGCTTGGCCTGTTCGACCCCGTGTTCGGCATCCAGGGGCTGAGGTTCTACATCCAGCAGATCGGCCAGGGCTTTGATGGTGGATTCTCCGCCGGGTGGGCACTTGTTGATGGCGTCGCCGTCGGCAATGGACTCGGCATAGGGCCGGCAACCGGGGAAGCCACACTGACCGCACTGGGTTTGAGGTAGCAGCGAGTCAATTTGTTCCACCAGCGGGTTGCCCTCAACCCGGAACCGCTCCGAGGCGAAACCCAGCAGGCCCCCAAACACCATGGCGAGCGCCAGCAAAACCAGAACAGCGATGACAATGCCAGTCCACATACCACGCGCCTCCGTTACACGCTGACCAGGCCAGTAAAGCCCAGAAACGCCAGGGACATCAGGCCTGCGGTCACCATGCCAATGGCGGCGCCTCGGAAGGCGACCGGCACATCGGAGACCGCGATACGCTCCCGCATGGCGGCAAACAACACCAGTACCAGCGAGAAGCCGGCCGCGGCACCGAAACCGTACAGTACCGACTCAACAAAGTTGTTGTTCTTGTTGAGGTTCAACAAGGCAACACCAAGCACCGCGCAATTCGTGGTGATCAGCGGCAGGAAGATGCCGAGCACTCGGTATAACAGGGGGCTGGTCTTACGCACCACCATCTCGGTGAACTGAACCACCACCGCAATCACCAGGATGAAGGTGATGGTTTTCAGAAACGCCAGATCCAGCGGTGCCAGCAGGTAGGTGTAGGCCAGGTAGCTGCACACCGATGACAGGGTCAGCACAAAGGTGGTCGCCAGCGACATGCCCATGGCGGTTTCCAGCTTGCCCGATACCCCCATGAAGGGGCACAGGCCCAGAAACTGCACCAGCACGAAGTTATTGACCAAAATGGTGCTGACCAGGATCAGCAAATACTCTGTCATCAGGGCTGCTCCGACGTCCTCAGCGCTTACATGATCCGCATGCCCGGTGTGGCACCGGAATCCGGGGACAGGATAAAGATGTCCTTACCGCCCGGGCCGGCGGCGAGCACCATGCCTTCAGACAGTCCGAACTTCATCTTGCGCGGCTTAAGGTTGGCGACCATGGCGGTCAACCGGCCTTCCAGCTCTTCCGGCTTGTAGGCGGACTTGATGCCGGCGAACACATTGCGCTCGCCGTGACCAATGTCCAGGGTCAAGCGCAGCAGCTTGTCGGCGCCTTCAACGTGTTCTGCTTTGACAATCTTTGCGACCCGAAGATCCACCTTGGCGAAATCGCCAAATTCGATCTCCTCGGCTACCGGCTCCAGGTCCTGGGCCGGCTCGGCGTCAGCCTGCTTGGCGACGGGCTGGCCGGTGGCTGCCGGCAGCTCTTCCTTGGAGGCGTCCAGCATCTTTTCGATTTGCGCCATGTCGACCCGGCTCATCAGCGGTTTGAACTTGTTGATGTCGTGGTTCTCCAGACGCTGCTCGCGGCCATTCCAGTCCAGAGTGGCGTTCAGGAAGGCTTCGGAGGCCTTGGCGGTTTCCGGCAGCACCGGTGCCAGGTAGGTCATCAGCAGGTGGAACATGTTGATGGCGTTGGTACAGATGGCCTGCAGGTTCTCCTCCTGGCCCTCCTGTTTGGCGATCACCCAGGGCTGCTCGTCGTTCACGTACTGGTTTGCGATGTCCGCCAGTTCCATGATCCGACGCATGGCGCGGCCGAATTCCCGGGCTTCGTAGAACTCTTCGATCTCTTTGCCGGCCTCGATGAATTCACGAATCTTATCGTGCTCGGTGACCTGACCCAGCTGGCCGTCGAAGCGCTTGGTGATGAAACCGGCGCTGCGGCTGGCGATGTTCACCACCTTGCCCACCAGATCCGAGTTCACCCGGGCCGCAAAGTCCTCAAGGTTCAGGTCCATGTCGTCGACACCGCCGGTCAGCTTGGCGGCGAAGTAGTATCGCAGGTACTCCGGATTCAGATGGTCCAGGTAAGTGCGGGCCATGATGAAGGTACCGCGCGACTTGGACATCTTCTTGCCGTTGACGGTCACGAAGCCGTGGGCCCAGACCGCGCTCGGCGTCCGGAAGCCGGCGTCGTGCAGCATGGACGGCCAGAACAGGGCGTGGAAGTTGATGATGTCCTTGCCGATGAAGTGGTACACCTCGGCGGTGGAATCGGCCTTCCAGAAGTGCTCGAAGTCGATGCCTTCGCGATTGCACAGATTCTTGAAGCTGGCCAGATAGCCGATAGGCGCGTCCAGCCACACGTAGAAATACTTGCCCGGCGCGTCCGGAATCTCAAACCCGAAGTAGGGCGCGTCCCGGCTGATGTCCCATTCCTGCAGACCGGCGTCCAGCCACTCGGACAGCTTGTTGGCCACCTGCGGCTGCAGCGTGCCACTGCGGGTCCAGTTGGCCAGGAAGTCGGCGAAATCCGGCAGCTTGAAGAAATAGTGCTCGGATTCCTTCTCGATCGGCGTGGCGCCGGAGACCGCAGAGCGCGGATTGATCAGCTCGGCCGGGGTGTAGGTGGCGCCACAGGCTTCACAGTTGTCCCCGTACTGGTCCTCGGTCTTGCACTTGGGGCAGGTGCCCTTGATGAACCGGTCCGCCAGGAACATGTTCTTTTCCGGGTCGTAGGACTGGGTGATCTTGCGGGTGGCAATGTGCCCGTTTTCCTGCAACTGACGGTAGATGTACTCGGAGAACTGACGGTTCTCCTCCGAGTGGGTGGTGTAGTAGTTGTCAAACCGGATATGGAAGCCGGCAAAGTCCTGCTGATGCTCATCGCGGATGCGATCGATCAGCTGCTCGGAAGTGATGCCTTCGCGCTCGGCACGGAGCATAATGGCAGTACCATGGGCATCATCGGCGCAAACGTAGTAACAGTTTTGGCCCCGCATGTTCTGGTAGCGCACCCAGATGTCAGTCTGAATGTATTCCAGCAGGTGGCCCAGGTGAATGGGGCCGTTGGCATAGGGCAGGGCGCTGGTGACCAGAATGTCGCGCTGTTGCTTTGGACTCGCTTGCGTCATGGTGTGTCCGAACCTTTCTTCAGAGTAGGGGTTGTATGGTCAGAAACGGGCACAGATGATACCTTCCGAGCAGAATTTTTTCACCCGAATCCCCTGTTTCCGTGCGTTAAATACCGCATGAGCTTATTCCGGAGAACCCGATGACACAGATTTCAGAGCAGGCCCTGCAAACCGCGATCCGCGAGTACCGCGATCCGTACCTTCAAAAGGACCTGTACGAACTGGACGCCGTGAAGGCCCTGAACACCGACGAAACGGGCAAGGTCACCCTGATGGTGGAACTGCCGTACCCGTCCAAGGGCATCGCCGGCGCCCTGAAACAACTGGTGTCCGTGGCTCTGGAAAACGTGGACGGCGTCGAGAGTGCCGAGGTGCACGTGGGCCAGAAGATTCACTCCTACAAGGTGCAGAAAGAGATTGCCTCGGTGCCGGGCGTGAAAAACATCATCGCGGTGGCTTCCGGTAAAGGCGGCGTCGGCAAATCCACCACCGCCGTCAACCTGGCCCTGGCCCTGCACGCCGAAGGCGCCCGCGTCGGCATCCTCGACGCCGACATTTACGGCCCGAGCATCGGCATGATGTTGGGCGTGCCCGAAGGCAAGCGCCCGGACACCCGCGAAAATAAATACTTCGTACCCATGGAAGCCCACGGCCTGCAAGCCAACTCCATGGCCTTCGTGGTCACCGACAAAACCCCCATGGTCTGGCGCGGCCCGATGGTCAGCGGTGCGGTCATGCAGCTGCTGCAGCAGACTCTGTGGAACGAACTCGACTACCTGGTGGTGGACATGCCCCCGGGCACCGGCGACATCCAGCTCACCCTGGCCCAGAAAGTGCCGGTGACCGGCGCGGTGATCGTCACCACGCCCCAGGACATCGCGCTGCTGGACGGCAAGAAAGGCATCGAAATGTTCCGCAAAGTCGACATCCCGGTGCTGGGTGTGGTTGAAAACATGAGCGTGCACATCTGCAGCAACTGCGGCCATGAAGAGCCCCTGTTCGGCCACGGCGGCGGCGAACGCATCGCCGACGAATACGACACCACGCTGCTGGGCCAGCTGCCCTTGCACATGACCATCCGCGAACAAACCGACGGCGGCAAGCCTTCGGTGGTGGCAGAGCCCGATTCCGAAGTGGCCCGCCGCTACCGCGACATCGCCCGCCGCGTGGGTGCCGAGCTGTCCACCCGCGAGCGCAACTTGACCGGTTCTATCTCCAGCGTGTCGGTCACTGAGCACTGATTGCGCAAAGTGCGGATGGCCCGCACGTAATCTGGTCGCGGTTGCGGGAACCTTCGGCCAAAAATGTCGAAGGCCAAGGATGGCCGAAGACAAGCGCACATGGACGTGCCCGTAGCGGTTTTTGGCCGAAGGTTCCTGCAATCGCAGCCCCCACTCTCGAAGCCACCACAATAGCCGGCAAGCCTTCGACACAACCCCCGCTAACGGGTAAACTACGCCCCAATTTTTCCAGTGAAAACGAGACTCCTCCCATGAGCATCAAATCCGACAAGTGGATTCGCCGGATGTCCGAAGAGCAGGGCATGATCGAACCGTTCGAAAGCGGTCAGGTCCGTGAATCCGAAAAGGGCCGTGTGATCTCCTACGGCACCTCCAGCTACGGCTACGACGTACGCTGCAGCAACGAATTCAAAATCTTCACCAACGTTCACTCCGCCACCGTCGACCCAAAGAACTTCGACGAAAACAGCTTCGTGAACTACACCGGTGACGTTTGCATCATCCCGCCGAACAGCTTTGCCCTGGCACGCACCGTCGAGTACTTCCGTATCCCGCGCAGCGTGCTGACCATTTGCCTTGGCAAGTCCACCTACGCTCGTTGCGGCATCATCGTGAACGTCACCCCGCTGGAGCCAGAGTGGGAAGGTCAGGTGACCCTGGAATTTTCCAACACCACCAACCTGCCGGCGAAAATCTACGCCAACGAAGGCGTGGCACAGATGCTGTTCTTCGAGTCTGACGAAGTCTGTGAGACCAGCTACAAGGATCGCGGCGGCAAATACCTGGGCCAGACCGGCGTGACGCTGCCGCGGACATGAACGCCAACCAGTTCCTGAAAGCCGTTGGCCAACTCCAGGGATGGCGCGAATGCGCCTTCCTGCTGGCGCTCGCCGAGCGCTCCTTCCCCAACTACGCGCTGTTTGCCGATGCCATGGGCCTGAAAACCGGCGCCAAAATGCGGCAGATGCTGGATCTTGGTTGGGACATGCTGCAAAAAGACGTGGCCGAATCGGCCATCCCCCAGCTGCTGGCGAAGCTCGAGACCCTGTCGCCGGACGTGGACGCTTACGACGCCTACGGAGTGTACCCGGCCTTTGATTTCTGTCAGCTGCTGGAACAGGCGCTGCTAAATCGACTGAACCCGGCCAAACACCGGGCCACCGAGGCCTCGCAGATGGCCACTGGTACCGTCATGAGCTTTGTCGAAATGTCTGAGGGCGACGAGCTTGATGAGGACGGCTTGGTGCGCCTGCTGGAAATACACCCGCTGATGAAAGAAGACAAAGCGTTCCAGCGGGAGCTGGTGCTGGCCCTGAAACGCCAGCGCACCCCCACGGAACAGTTTGTTGAACGCCTGCAGCAGGATTCCGCCAACGACGGCGTCAGTAATCTGGGCATCTCCCTGACCGAATAACAGTCATCGGCGCGGACCGGGTACTCGGGCCCGCGCCGAGCAGTTACACTGTGGTGTCACGAAACCAATCATTTCCCAGGTGTGCAAGACGGATTTTACGCCATGAAGCTCTCTGCCTTTGGTCGCAAGTTCACCGCCGATGCCGGCATCACCTCGCTCATGGACGATCTTGGCAATGCCATGGCGTCTGGCGACGACATGATCATGATGGGTGGGGGCAACCCCGGCCACATTCCCGAGGTTCAGGCGCGGGTGCAGGAAATCCTGGCCGGCATCAGCCAGAGTGAAGCCGACGTGCGCCGTATGGTGGGGGTATACGACCCGCCCCAGGGCGAGAAGCAGTTCATCGCCGCACTGGCAGAGCTGCTGAACCAGGAATACGGCTGGGGCCTGGAGCCGGACAATATTGCATTGACCAATGGCAGTCAGGCGGCGTTCTTCATGCTGTTTAACATGTTCGGTGGTGACTACGGCAATGGCCAGCGCAAGCACATCTTGCTGCCCTTGGCCCCCGAGTATATCGGCTACGCCGACGCCGGTATCGAGCCGGACCTGTTTCACGCGGTTCAGCCGGACATCTCCTTCACCGACGCCCACGAGTTCAAGTACCGTGTCGACTTCGACGCTGTAGAAGTGACCGGAGAAACCGGTGCCATCTGCGTGTCTCGGCCCACCAATCCCACTGGCAATGTCATCACCGACGACGAACTGGCCCGGCTCGAGGCGCTGGCCCGAGAGCACGATGTGCCGCTGATCGTTGATGGTGCCTATGGCACGCCCTTCCCAAGCCTGCTGTTCGTGGATGCTGAGCCAACCTGGAACGAACAGATTATCCTGTGCCTGAGCCTGTCCAAGCTCGGGATGCCGGCCGCCAGAACCGGTATCGTGATTGCTGCCAAGCCGGTTATCAAAGCGTTGTCCGGCGTCAATGCCATCATGAATCTGGCGACTGGCAGTTTTGGTGCCATGCTGGCGGAGCCGCTGGTTCGCTCGGGGGATTTGCTGTCACTGAGCCGGAACGTGGTGTGCCCGTTCTACAAAGCGAAAATGGAGAAGGCCGTGGCCGCGTTTCGGGAAGCCATGGGCGAGGACAGTTGCCGCTGGTACATCCATAAGCCCGAAGGGGCCATGTTCCTCTGGCTGTGGTTCCCGGATCTGCCCATCACCAGCCTCGAGCTGTATGAGCGCCTGAAGGCGCGCGGTGTGCTGGTAGTGTCCGGGCATTACTTCTTCCCGGGCCTGCCTGATGATGACTGGCGACATCGCCACGAATGCCTTCGGGTGACTTACTCCCAGGACGACGAGCGGGTGGCCGAAGGGCTTCGTATCATTGCCGACGAAGTCAAAGCCGTGTGGGCGGAAGTCAGGCAGGACGCCTAGCCTCCAAGATCCGATCGGTTCAGTCGGAGTTCGTATCGGCTGCCGTCGGGTTCGGTCTGAAGTAGCCGCACCAGCAGGTAGTCCGCCTCTGGTGCGAACCACATCAGAGTTTGGCGTTTGGATTCCTTATCCCGCACCTTCTCAGCCTTCAGGGCGTTGATAGAGCCCCGGTTGGTTTTCAGGGGTTCCTGTTCAAGGATCGAGAAGCGGTCTTCGTCGTAATCGTCCCCATCGATCACATGGTAGGTCATGTCGCGCTTGCCGGCCTTGATGTCTTGACTGAGCTGAAGCTGGAAGCCGAGCGGGTCCAGGGCGCCCTCGCGCAGCTTGAGTTCGAATGGCTCGCCCTCATCCTTGCCGGTGGCCACGCCGGCCTCCCAGTCAAAATCGATGCTTTGTTCCCGGTCCTTGATCAGGAACCCCGACAGTCGGTAACGATAGCGCAGGGGGATAACCTGATTGTTTTCCCATTTCAGAACCAGCGACTCGTCGATGTCTGCGATGAACGAGTCCACGTCCGTGCGATACAGCCAGACATTACCCTCCTTTTGAGTCAGGGTGCGCTTGGCCGTGCCATTGAGGCTGATGCCCTTGTCCATGGACGCGGTGTAGGTGGCCTGGTAAGGCGCGAGTTCGGTGTCAGCGGGCTGGCTGTCCGTGGCTGGCTGCTCAGCCAGGACGGGCGATGCGAAAAGGCCCAAAAGCAGCAGAGTGGCTGCGTTTTGGGGAGCGTTCGTGGTGGTCGTTCGATTTAGATGCATGTCGGGTAACCCAGAAAAGCTGTCTTACATGGCGACAGTTTAGCGGGTTACCCATTATTGCGAGATGACAATCCGTTCAGGGTGCGACTCAGTTGGCAGGCAGGCGCAGGGGCGCCTTCAACAACTCGCCGTCAAAGGTGACGTAATCGGTGCCAAGCTGGATCCGGCCCTCGCAGAACCAGCGGACAACGATCGGGTAGAGGATGTGTTCCTGCTCCTGAACCTTCTCGGCCAGACTCTCGGCGGTGTCGTCCGGGGCTACCTCTACTTCGGCCTGGGCAATGACCGGGCCGCCGTCGAGCTCTTCGGTGACGAAGTGCACCGACACACCGTGCAGGGTGTCGCCCGCATCAAGCGCACGCTGATGGGTGTTCAGGCCGGTGTATTTAGGCAGCAGTGAGGGGTGAACATTCAGCATCTTGCCGCGAAACGCACGAACGAAATCCGTGGTCAGGATGCGCATGAAGCCGGCCAGTACCACCAGATCCGGATTGTGACGGCGAATTTCCTGCATCAGTGCGCCGTCGAACTCTTCGCGGGACTGGTACTTGGTGTGGTCCACGACAAAGGTTTCGATATGGGCCTGACCGGCCCGTTCGAGTGCAAAGGCGTTCGGCCGGTTGCAGCCGACCGCCTTGATCTCGGCCGGAAAGTCCCGCTCCCGGCTGGCATCGATCAGAGCCTGCAGGTTGGTGCCGCTGCCAGAGGCCAGGACAAGGATGCTGGGCAGGGGTGCCTGATCTGCCTTCATGCCGACAGCAGTCCCGGTGCGTAGCGCACCTTGGCTTCCGCTTCGAGGTCATCGGCGACTTCGATCACGCCGACCTGCCAGGCGTTCTCGCCCTGCGCTTTCAGGGTATCGAGCGCCAACTCTTTCTGATCGGCAGGCACGCAGACAATCATGCCGATGCCGCAGTTGAAGGTGCGATACATTTCCTCATCGGCCACTCCGCCGGCGTCCTTGAGCCATTGGAAGACCGGCGGCAGCGACCAGCTTGTGGTATCAATCGCCGCGACGCAGCCATTGGGGAGTACCCGGGGAATGTTTTCCGGCAGACCACCACCGGTGATGTGCGACAGGGCCCGCACATCGACCTGGCGAATCAGCTGCAGCAGGTTTTTGACGTAAATTCGGGTGGGCGCCATCAGGGCGTTGGCCAGAGTGGTGTCGCCCATCGGCTGGTCCAAGTCGGCGTCGCTGACATCGATGATCTTGCGGATCAGGGAGTAGCCGTTGGAGTGGGGGCCTGAGGAGCCGAGGGCCAGCAGAACATCGCCGTTCTGCACGTGGCTGCCGTCAATGATGGCCTCGCGTTCGGCAACGCCGACACAGAAACCGGCAAGGTCGTAGTCGTCGCCCTCGTACATGCCGGGCATCTCTGCGGTCTCGCCGCCGACCAGGGCGCATCCGGACTGCTCACAGCCCTCGCCAATGCCTTCGACCACCTGAGCGGCGACATCGACATTCAGTTTGCCAGTGGCGTAGTAGTCCAGGAAGAACAGCGGCTCGGCGCCACCGACCACCAGGTCATTGACACACATGGCAACCAGATCGATACCGATGGTGTCGTGCTTCTGCAATTGCATGGCCAGGCGAAGCTTGGTGCCGACGCCGTCGGTGCCGGACACCAGTACCGGCTCTTTATAGCCCGCGGGAATCGAGACCATGGCGCCAAACCCGCCGAGGCCGCCGAGCACCTCCGGACGCTTGGTGCGCGCCGCAGTCTGCTTGATGCGGTTAACGAGTTCATTGCCTGCGTCAATGTCGACGCCGGCATCGCGGTAGGTCAGGGAGGGCTTCTGTTCGCTCATGGTGTGCTTTCACCGTTGGCCAATGGGTCAGGCGGCGGATTTTAACAGGTGCGATGGGGTGCTCCAACTCTAATTCCCCGCGTTGTCGGCCGGTTCGCGCAAAGCTCGGCCAAGGCGTTGGCATTATTGCTTTTCTGAAACCCGGGGCCGCTACTCACACTACGGGCCATGGTGTATCCTATGCGCCATTCATGCGAACTGCAGGGTGTTTCATGTCAGTATCAGGACCGAAGTCGGCACGCCAATCTGGCCCCTTAGCGTGGGTTGTTGTGTTCGGACTCATGATCGCGGCGCTGAGCGCTCCCGCCTCAGCGGTGACCGTTTCCGGACTTTATTCGGTTGAGGTGCCGGTGACCGGCTCTTCGGCGGATGAGCTGGCCGCCGGCTACGCCGATGGGCTGGCGCGTGTGTTGGTGCGGGTATCCGGCACGCGGGAAGTGCTGGATCAGGAAGGCATTGAAGGGCTGCTGGCAGACGCCGAAACCCTGTTGCTGTCCTATCAGTACCTGCGAGGCGACAACGGCAGCAACCGACTGCGCATGGCGTTCGGTGCCGTGGGGGTGAATCGCGCCCTGGCATCCATCAATGCCCCGGTCTGGGGTGCCAATCGCCCGTTGACGCTGGCCTGGGTAGCCGTTGAGGACCGCGGCACCCGCACCCTGATTACCGAACAGGCGGGTCAGGCTGGCGCAACCAGCAACCAGGTGTCTGTTCTCTGGCGGCGGGCTTTCGATCAGGCTGCCGAGGACCGCGGTTTGCCAGTGGCACTCCCGCCGGCGCGCTTTAGTGGTGATCGCGAGTTGTTGTCTGACCTGTGGGGTCAGTTTGTGAACCGGCTCCGGGGCGCTTCCGACAGCGTCGACCACGATGTCATGGCCCTGGTGCGAGTCAATCGCAGCGGTGGCCAGTGGCGCGCCGGCTGGGTATTTGATGGCATGTCCATGGACGGGGGCGAGCAGTCGGTCACCGCAGACAGCCCCGAAGCCCTGGCGCAGACGGTGATCAACCGCTGGGCGGAGCGGTACGCCGACCGGTATGCGGTGGCTGCGGGTGACGTGGCGGAATCGCCCCAGGTAGACATTGTGCTGCGCGATGCCTCGTCCCTGGCCGATTACGGCAAAATAACCGATGTCCTGGAAGGCCTCACGCCGGTTCTGAGTGTCGGTGCGACCCGGGTCAAAGCGAATCAGCTCACGCTTCGCGTTGCTTTTTCCGGCGAGCTTGATCAGTTGAAGGAATACATTGCTCTGGATCCGCGGTTTGTAGCGTTGGATGGAGCACCGGCCGAGACAGCCCGAGAGGAGGCTGTACAGAAGGGGCGTGATTCCGCATCAGAACCGGACAATGCCGTTGCTGGGGATGCGCCAGCCGCTGCCGCTACTGACTCGGCGGAGCGGGCCACCGGCGATGCGGCTGACGGCGCAGCGTCGGAAGGCGACGGCAGCCAGGGCTCCATGTTCACTTACCAGCCAGTGCAAGTGGATGAGCAAGAGGCAGAACAGGCGTTCGAATCCCTGTACCAAGTCCTGTATTATCGTTGGCAATCAACGCCCGCCATCGGGAATGATGCAGGGCAAGGCAGTGGAACAGGCGTTGAAACAGGCGCGGCAGAGTAAAACGCTAAAGCATAAAGCGTTAAAGAGTGATGCGCTAAAAAGTAAGGCGCTACCGGAGGGAGCCTTGTGAGTTTGGAACGCTGGCGCTGGATTCCCAATGCCCTGACGTTTTTGCGCATTCTGTTGATTGCTCCGTTCGCAAGCGGCCTGCTCACCGAGAACTACCGGCTCGCACTGCTGATTTTTGTGGTCGCGGCGGCCACGGATGCCTTTGACGGTTTCCTTGCGAGACACTTCAACTGGCGGTCACGGTTCGGCGCCGTCGCTGACCCCCTGGCAGACAAGGCTCTGTTGCTGACCGCCTATCTGATGCTCACGCTGACCGAGGTGCTGCCAGTCTGGCTGTTCCTCCTGGTGCTTGGACGTGATCTGCTGATTGTTGGCGGCGCCTTGGCTTATCACTACGGAATCGGACGCTTTGATATGCAGCCCAGTCTTCCGGGCAAACTGAACACCTTTATCCAGATTCTGGTGATTCTCGCCATTATCGTTCTGCTGGCCGGATTGCCCATGCAGCCCTGGGTGCTGGAAGCGGGCGTGCTGCTGGTGGCTGTGTCAGCCATTTTCAGCGGCGGTCATTACCTGCTGGTCTGGGGTCTGCGCGCCTGGAGGGCCCGGCGGTCGTGAGCAACTCCCAGCTTCCTCTTGGTATCAAGCTTCGGGACGACGCCCGGTTTGGCAATTTCCACGGTGACCGCAACGCCGACGCGGCGGCCCGCTTGAAAGTGGTCTGTGGCCGGCCGGAAACCCTACCGGTGGTCGTGGTCTGCGGCGCGTCTGACACCGGAAAAAGTCATTTGCTCCAGGCCGCCTGCCACGATGCCGAGCACCAGGCACGCAGCGCGGTGTGCATCAGTATCGTTGAGCTGGAGCCCTTCGGCCCGGAGTCCCTGTCCGGACTCGACGGTGCCGATATCATTTGCCTCGATGACCTTGACTGCATCGCTGGCCAGGAGGGCTGGGAAGAGGCAGTGTTTCATCTCTATAACCGGGTGCAGGATCGCGGCGGTCTCCTTATTGTCAGCTTGTCCGACGTGCCAACCGCGGCGAAATTCAAACTCCCTGATCTGGTATCCAGACTGGCCCATGGCCTGACCCTGCAACTGGGCATCTATCGCGACGCGGACCGCATGCGCATTCTCATGGCCCGTGCCGAGCAGCGCGGCCTGGTGATGGGTGACGACGTTGCCACCTTTATCATGCGTCGGGCGCCGCGCCGGCTTGGCGATTTGTTGGCAATACTGGATACTCTGGATGAGAATTCGCTGCAGGCTCAGCGCAGGCTGACCATTCCATTTGTGAAGACTGTGATGGGTTGGTGATCGGAAACTGCTCCATAACGATAAAGGGTGCAAGGGAGAGACGACATGAGACGGGTTGTATTCAATCAGAAAGGCGGTGTTGGCAAATCCAGTATTACCTGTAACCTGGCCGCGATCAGCGCCGCTCGCGGCAAGCGCACGCTGGTGGTGGATCTGGATCCCCAGGGCAACTCCACGCACTACCTGTTGGGCAAACCGGCCAGTGAACTCCGTGACACCGTCGCCGACATGTTGGAGCAGACCGTGGCGTTTACCGTGTTCAACCGTCGTCCCGACGAGTTCGTGCACGCGACGCCGTTCGATAACTTGTTCGTTATGCCCTCCAGTCCTGAGCTGGATTTTCTTGAGCGGAAACTGGAAGCCAAGCACAAGATCTACAAGCTGCGTGAAGCCCTGAAGAAACTGGGCGAAACCTTTGATGCGATCTACATCGATACCGCCCCGGCGCTGAACTTTTACACCCGATCGGCGCTGATTGCCGCTCAACGTTGCCTGATTCCGTTCGACTGCGACGACTTCTCTCGCCAGGCACTCTACAACATCCTTAACGAAATCCAGGATCTCCAGGAAGATCACAATGAAGACCTGGTGGTGGAGGGCATCGTAGCCAACCAGTTCCAGCCCCGGGCAAGCCTGCCACGGCAACTGGTCCGGGAACTGATGGACGAAGGGCTGCCAGTGTTACCGGTCCGCCTGTCGAGCTCGGTGAAAATGAAGGAATCGCACCAGAGTCGCCAGCCACTCATTCACATGGCGCCCAAGCACGCCCTGACCCGGCAGTACGAAGATCTGTTTGGTGTTCTGCACGGCGAGAAGGTGGAGCTGGCGCCTTTAGCTGATTAATCGCCAACTAACAGAAGGGCCCTATGACCGACCCAAACGACCTTGTCGCCCAGGTTGCCGACAGCCTGCTTCGGATCGAGATGGAACTGCGCCAGCTTGGCCTTTGGCAGGCCGATCGGCCCGATCCTGAGGCATTCCAGAGTACCCAGCCGTTCTGCATCGATACCCTCGAGTTTCATCAATGGCTCCAGTTCGTATTCGTTGAGCGCATGATCGTGATCATCGAGCAGGGCCAGCCGTTGCCTGAGGTGTCGGGCATCGCGCCGATGGCCGAGGAGCATTTCCGGGTGCGCCCGGAATCGGGTGAGAACCTGATTCAGGAGCTGGAAGAAATCGACCGGCTGCTGTCCGGTAAGTGATCAGCCCAGCCCCTTTGCTGGTCAGTCCAGGCGCATGGACAGATCGGTGGCTTTGACGTCTTTGGTCAGGGCGCCGATCGAAATGTAATCCACGCCGGTTTCCGCCACCGGTACCAGGGTCTGGTCATTGATACCGCCCGAGGCTTCCAGGCGCGCCCGGCCGCCGGTCAGGGCAACCGCCGCCCGCATGTCCGCCAGTGAAAACTCATCCAGCATGATCACGTCGGCGCCAGCCGCCAGTGCCTGCTCCAGTTCGTCCATGTTTTCGGTTTCCACTTCGACCGGCCGGCCCGGAGCAATGCGTCGGGCCTCGGCGATGGCCTTGGCAATAGAGCCGCACGCCGAGATGTGATTCTCCTTGATCAGGAAAGCATCCCAGAGACCAATCCGGTGGTTGTAGCAACCGCCACAGGTAACCGCGTATTTCAGGGCCAGACGCAGCCCGGGCAGGGTCTTGCGGGTGTCGAGCAGCCGGACGTTGGTATGAGCCACCAGCTCAGCGTAACTGGCGCAAACCGTCGCCACCCCGGACAGCGTCTGCAGCCAGTTCAGGGCCGCGCGCTCCGCGGTCAACAAACTGCGGGCCGGTCCGGTCATACGGAACAGAATCTGATCCGGCACTACCCGGTCGCCATCCTTTACCTGCCAGTTCAGTGTCACCGTTGGGTCGACCTGGCGAAACACTTCGTTCACCCACTCCGTGCCCGCCACGGTGGCGTGCTCCCGGGTAATGACCCGGCCTGATCCGCGGGTGTCGGCGGCAATCAGTTGCGCGGTGATGTCGCCGTCGCCGATGTCCTCGCGCAGGCTCTGGGCAACGGTTTCAACTCGGGACTGGCGAAGAAGTTCTGCAGGAAGCATGGCGTTGAATCCATCGGTTGGGTGGCTGGATGTTCGGGTACACGGCTCTCTGGGAGGGGATTCTATAGGCCCTGAGCGCATTCGCCAAACGGACCTTGGGCAACTGCTAAACTGTGAACAGCGTCTGATCTAAACAAATGGTGACAAAATCTGACACAAGCTGACGTGGCTAGCTCGTATTATGAGTTCACAGGCACACGTTACGCATTCGCGCGATCAGACCCGGAGCAGTGAAATGGCGCAGGATAACAAGATTATCAGTCTCGCAGGCCAGGTACCGCCGCAGCGATTTTCGCTGCCCCCGGCGTTGGTCCGGTTGCGTGACGCGTCGGGTCAGTCGCTGCAGAAAGTGCTTGCCAATTTCTTTGACCGGGCCGACGACGCCCTGTTCGAACTCGCCGACCGTGCCGGCACCAATCAGGATCAGTCCGCTTATTTCGATGCTATGCGTGAGCTCCGGTTGCAGCGCAAGGCCATGGTGGTCTCGGTGCTGCAACACGTCAGTCAGGCTTTTAACGACATCGGAAAATTCAAGCCGCGCCAGGGCTCCGGCTCGCTCGGCGAGGTGGATCAGGATTCCTTGAGTCTGGTGGATCATTCCGAGCTGGAACAGCAGGTGGCGGTCGATAACCTGATCAACAAACTGCGTAACCGCCACCCTGAGCAGATTCGTCTGCTCGCGGTGCGGGTCAGCCACCTGATGCCCAAGGCTCACCTGGCGGACAGCCAGATGCCTCTGAGTCCGGAGGTGATTTGCGGTGGGGTAGCTGAAGCCTGCGCCGATCTGGACATCGATATTCGCGCCAAGCTGGTGGTGCTGAAGCTGTTTGACCGACTGCTGGCGGACACTCTTGGAGAATTTTACCAGGATGCTAACCGCACCCTGGTGGCGGAGGGCGTTCTGCCGGACATGAGACGACCGCCGGTTGGTCAGGCGCGCCCCACTCAGTCGGGATCGGCTCACGCTGGCTACGGCCAGCCGAGCGCCGGCGAGCAGACTCCGGTGCCGCCGGGCGAGGCGCCGTCGGCCTCCAGTCTCGCTGGTCAGGTCAGTTCCGGCCCCCAGCCAACTTTTTCGGAGCTGAGCGCGCTGCTGCACCAGGGGGCGGGCTCCTGGAATCATCGTACCAGCGGGCCGAGTGAGGGCTACCTGGATACCGACCGGCTGATGGCGCGGTTGAGTGACGTGCAGGCGTCCTGTGGCCAGTGGGACGAGAGCCAGATTGTTGCGCTCAATGATCAGCTGACGCCGGTTCTGAATGCCGGTAACGGCAAGTCATATGAGGTTGGGCAGATTGACAACGACGTCATCAATCTGGTGTCGATGCTGTTTGACTTCATACTGGAGGATCGGCAATTACATCCGGTGATGAAATCTCTGATCGGCCGGCTGCAGATTCCGGTGCTGAAGGTGGCGTTGAGCGATCGCAACTTCTTCAATCGCGGTGGCCATCCGGTCCGCAAACTGCTTAACGAGCTGGCGCTGTCGGCCATTGGCTGGAGTGAAAAGCGACCGGGCCAGCGCGACCCGCTGCGGGACAAGATTGAGGCCGTGGTCGACCGAATCTTGAATGAATACACCGATAATGTGGCGCTGTTCGACGAGCTGTTGGCCGAGTTCAGCCACTTCATGGATCTGGACCGTCGTCGCCGCGAACTGGTGGAGCAGCGCCTGCGGGATGCGGAAGAAGGGAGAGCGAGGCAGGAGCGGGCGTCGGATTTAGCAAAAGCGCTGGTGGACGATCTGATGCTGAACCGGAACGTGCCGCCACCCGTCAGTGACCTGTTGCAGGACGCCTGGAACAAGTACCTTCAGTGGGTGATCTTGCGGGAAGGAGAGGAGAGTGAGCGTTGGGATCAGGCGCAAAACCTGACCGAACGGCTGGTGTGGAGTGTTGACCCGAATCCGGTCACGGACAACACCCGAAGTGAACTGCTGCGTGCCATTCCGGCCATCGTCGACGACCTGCGCCGGGCCTTGCAGGAAATCTCCTGGGATCCGTTCGCCACTGACGAGGCCATTCGCGATCTGGAGCTGGTGCATGTCGATGTGTTCCAGCAACTGGTCACCGCCCCTGCTCGTTCGGAGGCGCCGGTGGTGACGCCGCCTGAGGCCCTGTCAGAGTATGAGTCTCAGCCTCACCCCCAACCTGAGCAACAGCCCGACCTCAATGTGGAGGCGAGAACCGAAGCAGCCCCCGAGTCGCCTGCTGAGTCCGGCGATCCTGACCCGACGCTAGAGTCGATAACACAGCGGGGTAGTGAGGTGCCGTCGCCTGGGACTCCGCTGGAAGCATCTGCGCCGGCAGATACCGCTCAGGCTAACGTTGCTGAAACCAAGGAAGCAGTGGCTCTGGAATGGCTGCAACGTGCCGATGGGTTACGGGTGGGTTCCTGGATTGAGATGTCACGGGAGGAGACCAAGGTGCGCTGCAAGCTGGCAGCGTTTATCAAGGCTACCGGCAAGTACATCTTCGTCAATCGCAGCGGTGCCAAGGTGGCGGAGTACCACCGGGAAACCCTGGCGGCGGCCATGGCCGGGGGCGAGATCACCCTGCTCGACGACGGCCTGATCTTCGACCGGGCCCTGGAGTCAATCATCGACAACCTGCGCAGCAGTCGCAAGGATTGAGGCCGCACGGGCCTCCCATCCACCAGTCGTAGCAAGTCGGGTCTCTTTGTGCTTCAATCAGGGCAGTTTGTAATGCCCTGATACCTTTGGATTTACCTTGCCGCATAAAGACGTCGAACCAGCCAGCACGGGCGTATCCGACCCGAATCTCCAGACACTCCGTGACACCGGACGGTTGCCGGACGCCCGCTGGTGCCCTTCGCCCAATTTTGGTCCGCGGCCGGAAGGCGCGGCGGTGTCCTTGCTGGTGGTTCACAACATCAGCCTGCCACCGGGACAGTTCGGCGGCCCGGAAATTGAAGACTTTTTCTGCAATCGCCTGGACCACAGTGCCCATCCCTATTTTGAAGCCATCGAAGGTATGCAGGTGTCGGCGCACGCGCTGATTCGGCGCGACGGCTCGCTGGTGCAATTTGTCAGCCTGCTTGACCGGGCCTGGCACGCCGGGCGCTCCAGCTTCCGGGGCGAACAGGAGTGCAATGATTTCTCCATTGGAATCGAGCTTGAGGGTACCGACGACATCCCCTACACCGAAGACCAGTATCAAGCGCTGGCAGCCACCACCCATCTTATTATGGCCGCCTGGCCAGACATTACTCCGGATCGCCTGACCGGTCACAGCGACATAGCTCCAGGCCGCAAAACCGATCCGGGGCCGTCGTTCAATTGGTCGCATTTCCGCGAGGCGCTGGTCAAGACCGGCAAAGTAGGGAGGAACCTCTGAATGGCCCTGATTGTTTTCCTGCTGGCGTACGTAATCCGGCGTCAACTCGATTCGGCCGACCGGTTGCCCGGTGATCGTCTTTGGCGCCAATGGTTTCACCGGGCGGAACGGGTGAAGGCCGGTCAGGAAACGGCAATGGCTGCGGGCCTTTTGTTGGTGGTGGTACCGGCCCTGTTGGCTGGATTGGCGGTGTACGGTCTGGATAGCGCCGGTTGGGCGCTTCTGGCGTTGCCACTGGAAGTGCTGATCCTGGTGGTCATGATGGGCGCGCCTGGCTGGGCCGCGGTGCTGCGTGCCTACTCCCTGGCCTGGCGTCGGGGTGATATGCAGGCAGCCTGGCGCAACGTCGAGGACCGCCTGCCAGCGGATGAGCGCGGCGCGGCCTTGTCGCCAGATGCGTTGCACCTGTCGGTGGCACGGGTGTTCTTGTTGACCATTTTTCAGCGTTTTTTCCTGGTGGCCTTTTGGTATGTGGTGGGCGGTGTCGGCTTGGCCGTGCTTGCCCGTGGTGTGGTTGCGCTGTCAGAGCAATGGCCGCGCGCTGCGGCACGTCCGCGGTACCAGCGCCTCGCCGAGATCGTAGCCTGGCTGCCGGTTCGGGTGCTGTCACTGACCTTTGGTATCGCCGGCGACTTGGCGGGTTGGCTGAAGGAATCCCCGGCTGGGGCCGGTAAAACGCACAAGAATGTGGCAGATACCCTCATGATTTCCGCCAACGGGTCGTTAACCGGGTATGCGCTGGATCCCCAGAGGTTTGAGCAGATGCACCCCGAGGACTGGGCCGATTTTGGTGGTCGAAGCCTGAGTGCGATCCGGGATCTGCTTAACCGGAGCATGCTGGTCTGGATCTGTGCGCTGGCGCTGCTGGTCATTTTTGGCATCGTCTGATGCCAATCAGGTCAATGACATAACAATTTAATACAACAAATATTGCTCAAGTTTTTAGAGCCTTAGACGATAATTACAAATAAGAACCTACGTTCATTTGTTGAACTGCCAACAAGAAGAGTGACCATGAAGCAACTCATCTATCCCGCCATAGCACTGATGAATCGGCTGCCGATGGTGTATAAATTCAGCTTGATCAGCATTCTGTTCCTGTTGCCCATTGGCGGGCTGTCCTGGTTGGTGATGTCACAGCTGAACCAGTCGGTGCAGACCATGACCCGGGGTGTCGAGGGCCTTGAACAATTGCGCACGGCTGAACAGTTGCTCTCTTCTGCCATGGCTTACCGTGATTATCGCGCGCCCGGCGTCCTGAAAAACGAAGACGAGCTGCTGGCCGAGTCCGACGAGGCCGCCGAGGCTGTGGACGCCAGCTTTGAGGCCTTGCTGGCTGAAGAAAGATCTTTCGATGCCTCTGGTTCCTGGGCCGAACAGGTAACCGCGCTGCAGCAGGATTGGCAGGCGCTGCGCGGAGACGACAACTACCAAGGCAACATCGACCCGCAGTTCAAGTACTACCAGGAGTTTGTCCAGAAAGTGGTGGCCCTGTTGCCGGCAACCATCGAGATCTCAGGTCTGGGTCAGGATTCGTCGCGGCAGAACCAACTGTTGTTGGGTCTAGTGCGCGAGGCCCTGCCAGAGGCCCGCAGTGTCGTCGGTCAGGCTCGTTCCTACGGCACCTTCGCCCTGGTAGAAGGCCAGGTCGGCTATGCCCTGAGCGAGGTGCTGAACAGCATTTACGATCGGCTCACTAACCGGGCCTCATTGCTCACACCCGCTCTGTCGGTGGCGGCCGAGGCCTCTGACCAGTTGGCGGCCGAGGCGGGCAACAGCGTGGAGCAGGTCGATGAGAGCCTGATCCGCATACGCGACCTGCTCGAGCTGAATGTAATCTCCCCGATGCGTCTGGAAATGCCCTGGCAGGAATACGACGGACTGATCCGGCAGCAGTTGGAGCATTATGACGAACTGACCCTGGCTATCTTTGATGTGGTGGAGCAGAACCTCTCCTCCCGCCTGAATCAGGAGGTCAATCAGCGTCTCTGGATCGTGGTGGCCCTGATCGCCGTTCTGCTCGTGGTGGTGTACCTGTACGTGGGCTTCTTCATGTCAGTACGCACCGCCATCAATCGCTTCACTGAAGCGGCTCGCAATGTGGCGGCAGGGGACATGACCACACACATCCAGTTGCGCAACCGGGACGAGCTGGGTGAGCTGACCGACGAATTCAACAGCATGACCGACCGGATCGCGGAGCTGATTCGCTCGGTGAGCCGTACCACTGGCGATGTGGACCAGCAGGCGGCACGGGTAAACAGCACAGCAGCTGCCAACAGCGAGGCGGTGGCCCGCCAGATGGAGGAGAGTGGCCAGATCAACGAGGCCATGAACCAAATGGTGTCTGCGGTAAATGAAGTGACCGAAAGTGCCCACAGGGTTGCGGACAGCGCCGGCACCGCAGAGAGCGATACCGAAACCGGGCGCCAAGTGGTGGCCGACACCGTGGACACCATCAACAAGCTGGCGACCGAGATTTCCGGCGCGGTGGACGTGATCAACCGGGTCAGCCACGACAGCGACAACATCAGTCAGGTGCTGGTGGAGATCAAGGCTATTGCCGAGCAGACCAACCTGCTGGCGTTGAACGCCGCCATTGAGGCGGCCCGTGCCGGTGAGCAGGGCCGTGGCTTTGCGGTGGTCGCCGACGAGGTGCGGTCATTGTCCCAGCGCACCCACAAATCCACGGAAGAAATCGAGGGCATGATTTCGCGCCTGCAAAGTGGCGTAAAGGATGCGGTGTCGGCTATGACCAACAGCCGCGACGTGACCGAGAAAACGGTGACCAAATCCGGTGAAGTCACCGAGGCACTCGACCGCATCGCCCGGGGCATCTCGATCATCGTGGACATGAGTCATCAGATTGCCCAGGCGGCGGAAGAGCAGTCCGCCGTGGCCAAGGACGTGAACACCAGTGTCGAGCAGATCGGTGAGCTGAGTCAGAAGACCGCGGCCAACGCCGAGGAAACACTGGGATCTTCACGGGAGATGTCAGAGCTGACGGCTTCGCTGCAACGCCTGGTCGAAGCATTCAAGGTGTAGTTCAATCCGCGGTGACATTGATCGCGCCCATAAAAAAATCCGGCCCTCAGAGGCCGGATTTTTTTTGTTCCCACAAAATCTCTTCGCCGTTTTCCCGCCGGGCCAGCACCCGCGCAATGACAAACAGTAGGTCGGACAACCGGTTCAGGTAATGCCGTGATGCCGTATTGATCGAGTCTTCATGGCCCAACGCCACCACAATGCGCTCGGCACGACGGCAGACAGCACGGGCCAGATGGCACTGCGCGGCCGCTGGAGAACCACCGGGCAGCACGAAATTCTTCAGGGGTGGCAGGCCGTCGTTGTAGGTGTCGAGGGTCTGCTCGAGCCAGTCGATGTGGTCTTCTCCGATCACCTTGCTGCCGGGAATAGCAAACTCGCCGCCCAGATCAAACAGGTGGTGCTGGATCCGGCGCAGACTGTCGACCAGAGCGTCGGCATCGTCCAGGGTCTCAATCAGCAGGCCGATGTGGCAGTTCAGCTCGTCGGCGGTACCCATGGCCTCGACCCGTTGCGCATTCTTGGCGATCCGGTTGCCATCGGCCAGGCCAGTGGAGCCGTCGTCCCCGGTTCGGGTGTAGATCTTGGAAAGGCGGTTGCCCATGGGTGTGCTCCTGTTAACGAATTGACAGTTGTTGTACCTGTTCGACCAGCATTTGGTTCACCGGTGTCGGGATTCCGTGTGACAGGCCCAGGCGCACCAGATAGCCATTGATGTAGTCGATCTCCGTGCGGCGGCCGAGCTGTCGGTCGCTGCGCATGGAGGAGGTGTTGCGGGCAGTGCTGCGGGCGACGGATTCGATGCGCTCGCGCAGGTGTTCAGGTGCCTCTGGCGGCTGACCGGCAGCGACCAACAGCAGGGCAATTTCCTGGCACAGACCGTCGATGTGGGTCAGAAACAGCTCTGCGTGCAGGAGGTCGCCGTTCGGGCAGTCCAGGATGGCGGTGAACGGATTAATGCCGGCGTTGATCACCAGCTTCTGCCACAGCCGGCCGAGGATGTCGGGTTCCTGGTGCAGGGTGAATCCGGTGACGGCCAGGGTCGTGGCGCACTCTGCAAGCGCTGTACGGCCTGGCTCGGTCATTGGTCCCAGCCAGGTGGCGCCGGCCCCGGCGTGTATCAATCGATCCGGGGCGGGGCGGTTGGCGCCCTCGGTGGTGCTGGCCGCCAGAACCGGCCGATCCGGCCAGCGCTCCGCCACCGCCTGCTGGCTGCCCAGACCGTTCTGGAACAGCACAATGGGTACCTCGGGCGCCAGCGAGTCCATGACCGCCTCCAGGGCTTCCAGGGTATCGCCGGCTTTGGTGGTCACCAGGACCAGGTCAGGTGCAGGTGCGGAGGGGTTGATCCAGGGTATGGAAACGTCGCGTTCGGTGCCGCTCAGGTCGATATAGCGGTAGCGCGCTGGTAGGTCGGGTGTTTGCCCGGGGCGGGCGATGAAGGCGGTCTGGCCGGCCGGCAATGAGGCGGCCCAAAGCCGCCCCATTGCACCAGCGCCAAGGATGGCGATCATGGCCTTACATGGCCTCGATGTCGGCCCGCTGTTCACTGAGACGGGACAGGCTGCTCTGGGCATCCCGAAGCTTTTCCTGTTCCTTTTCCACCACTTCGGCGGGTGCCTTGGCGGTGAACTTCTCATTGCCCAGCTTGCCTTCCAGGCGACCGATTTCTTTCTGCAGCCGCTCCAGCTCCTTGTCCAGGCGCTTGAGTTCGGCGTCTTTGTCGATCAGGCCGGCCATGGGTACCAGTACTTCCATCTCGCCCACCAGCTGGGTGGCCGACATGGGCGCCTTGTCGCCGTCGAACCAGTCCAGGCTCTCCAGCTTGGCCAGGGACGCCAGGAACTGACGGTTGTCGTCCATGCGGCGCTTGTCCTCGGCACTCTGGCCGCGCAGCAACACCGGCACTTTCTTGGCCGGGGAGATGTTCATTTCGCCGCGGATATTACGCACCGCCAGGATCACGCCTTTCAACCATTCGATGTCGGCTGTGATGGCGCTGTCCTGCTTGCTGCTGTCCGGCTGCGGGAACGGCTGCAGCATGATGCTGTCGCCGGACTTGCCGGCCAGGGGCGCAATGCGCTGCCAGATTTCTTCGGTAATGAACGGCATGATCGGGTGCGCGACCCGCAACACCGCTTCCAGCACCCGCACCAGGGTGCGACGGGTACCGCGCTTGGCCTCTGCACTGGCGCTATCGTCGTTCAGCACCGGCTTGGACAGCTCCAGGTACCAGTCGCAGTACTCGTTCCAGATAAACTCGTACAGGGCATAGGCGGCCAGGTCGAAGCGGTACTGGTCCAGGTGGCGAATCACTTCCTGCTCGCAGGTTTGCAACTCGCTGATGATCCAGCGGTCGGCCAGGGACAGCTCCACCGGCTCGTCGTTGACGCCGCAATCCTCACCCTCGGTGTTCATCAGCACGTAGCGCGCGGCGTTCCACAGCTTGTTACAGAAGTTGCGGTAGCCTTCCAGGCGCTTCATGTCCCAGTTGATATCACGGCCGGTGGTGGCCATGGCCGCCAGGGTGAAGCGCAGAGCGTCGGTGCCGTGGGCGGTGATGCCCTCCGGGAACTCCTTCTTGGTGCGCTTGCCGATCTTCTCGGCCAGTTTCGGCTGCATTAGGTTGCCGGTGCGCTTCTCCAGCAGGTCGTCCAGGCCGATGCCGTCGATCATGTCCAGCGGGTCGATGACGTTGCCCTTGGACTTGGACATCTTGTCGCCGTGCTCGTCCCGGATCAGGCCAGTCACGTACACGGTGTGGAAGGGCACCTGCGGGGTGCCGTCTTCGTTCTTCATGAAGTGCATGGTCATCATGATCATCCGGGCGACCCAGAAGAAGATGATGTCGAAGCCGGTGACCAGCACGTCGGTGGGGTGGAACTGCTTCAGGCGCTCGGTGATCTCCGGCCAGCCCAGGGTGCCGAAGGTCCACAGTGCGGAGCTGAACCAGGTGTCCAGTACGTCGTCGTCCTGGCTCAGGGTCAGGTCGCTGTCCAGGTTGTGCTTCTTGCGCACTTCCTCTTCGCTGCGGCCGACGTAGATGTTGCCTTCGGCGTCGTACCAGGCCGGAATCCGGTGCCCCCACCAGAGCTGGCGCGAAATGCACCAATCCTGGATGTCGCGCATCCAGGAGAAGTACATGTTCTCGTACTGTTTGGGTACGAATTGGATGCGACCGTCTTCCACCGCCTCGATGGCCGGCTTGGCCAGAGTCTTGGCATCGGCGAACCATTGGTCGGTCAGCATCGGCTCGATGATCAGGCCGGATCGGTCGCCCCGGGGTACGCTCAGCACGTGGTCTTCCTCGCGCTCGAGCAGCCCGGCTTCGTTCAGGTCGGCGACGATAGCCTTACGGGCCGCCTCGCGGGTCAGGCCGGCGTAGGCGCTTGGCAGCTGGCCGTCGATTTCGGTGTTCTCGGTGCCGTCAAAGTTGAAGACTTCGGCGATGGCCCGGATGTTGGCGTCCTGGGTCATCACGTTGATCATCGGCAGTTCGTTGCGTTTGCCCACGGCGTAGTCGTTGAAGTCGTGGGCCGGGGTGATCTTCACGCAGCCGCTGCCTTTCTCCGGATCGGCGTGGTGGTCGGCGACGATCGGAATGCGGCGGTTCACCAGCGGCAGCAGCACGTGTTTGCCGATCAGGTGCTGGTAGCGCTCGTCGTCCGGGTGCACGGCCACGGCGGTGTCACCGAGCATGGTTTCCGGGCGGGTGGTGGCGACCACCACGTAGTCTTTGCCATCCTGGGTTGTGGCGCCGTCGGCCAGCGGGTAGCGCAAGTGCCAGAAGAAGCCCTTCTCTTCCTTGTTCTCCACTTCCAGGTCGGAAATGGCGGTGTGCAGTTTCGGGTCCCAGTTCACCAGGCGCTTGCCGCGATAGACCAGGCCTTCGTCGTATAGGCGGATGAACACTTCCTGGACCGCCTTGTAGAAGCCGTCGTCCATGGTGAAGCGTTCGTGGTCCCAGTCCACGGAGTTACCCAATCGACGCATCTGGCGGGTGATGGTGCCGCCGGATTCTTCTTTCCAGTCCCAGATGCGCTTGATGAAGTCTTCGCGGCCCAGGTCGTGTCGGGTTTTGTCTTCTTCCGCGGCCAGTTTGCGCTCGACCACCATTTGGGTGGCGATGCCGGCGTGGTCGGTACCTACCTGCCAGAGGGTGTTGTGGCCCTGCATTCGCTTGTAGCGGGTGAGCGTGTCCATGATGGTGTGCTGGAACGCGTGGCCCATGTGCAGGCTGCCGGTCACGTTGGGTGGTGGGATGGCAATGCTGTAGGACTGCCCTTCACCGGAGGGGCGGAAGTAGCCCTTGGCTTCCCAGTTTTCGTACCACTGACGCTCGATGTTTTCTGGCTGGTAGGTTTTTTCCATGGGTTCCTGCTGGTGACCGTTGGTTAGTTCGCAAGGGAAAATTGAGACGCACGATTATACATGGTCGCCTTGTTTGCGGCGAACCTTGGAGGGGCTCTCGCTCAGGACTGATAGCTGAGAGTTTTGCGTGCCCGAAAGGACCTTGCCAAAACTCGCTACGAGCACATCCATGTGCGCTTGTTTCGGGCCGTCCATGGCCCTCAACAGTTTTGGCAAGGTCCTTCCGGGCACGCAGTCGGGCCAGGTGCTGTTCGCCCCGGCGTAACCGATTTAACGCTTTCGTTGGTCGTGGACTTTCGGTTCGATACCGAGGGTTCGCAGTTGTTTGAAGTGTGATCGGGCCTGATTCAGCACGGACGGGTCGTTGTGGGCGACCAGGGCGAGTCGTTTGAAACGGTCTGCGTCGGCCGGCAGGGTCGCGGACAGGATGATTACGGTGTCCCAGTCTTCGGCCACCGGTGGGCACAGCAAGATGCCGACGGGGTCGGTGCAGGTGGTGGCGGAATCCGGCACCACGCTGTGTGGGATGAACGCGTCTGGGCTGAAGTTCCAGAGCAGGTCGTCCAGTTCCTGGGCGTGTTGCATGGTGTCGCACACCACGCACACGCGATCACCCTGCGCCCGGGCCTTGTCCACCAGTTTGGTGGCGTGCAGGTTGCGGGCGGCCGGGGTGTTCTGGGCCAGGATGTGGAACCAGTAACGCTGGTTTTTATCGCCTTGGCTGGATGCGCCGGCAGCGGGGCTGCCGGCGTCCGTGGGCTGGCCGGTGTTGCCGTCGGTGTTACTTGCCGGCATGGGACATCAGGTAATTGATCAGCAGGGGAACCGGGCGGCCGGAGGCGCCTTTGGCCTTGCCGGAATGCCAGGCGGTGCCGGCGATGTCCAGGTGCGCCCAACGGTATTCCTTGGCAAAGCGGGACAGGAAGCAGGCGGCCGTGATGGTGCCGGCGGAGCGGTCGCCGATGTTCTGCATGTCGGCAAAGTTGCTGTCCAGCTGGCTCTGGTAGTCGTCCCACAGCGGCAGGCGCCAGGCGCGGTCGTCGGCTCGTTCACCGGCGGCCAGCAGTTCGTTTGCCAGTTCGTCGTTGTTGGCGAGCAGCCCGGTGGCGTGATGGCCGAGGGCAATGATGCAGGCGCCGGTGAGGGTGGCCATGTCGATCACTGCTTCCGGGTTGTATTTCTTGACGTAGGTGAGGGCGTCGCACAGCACCAGGCGGCCTTCGGCGTCGGTGTTCAGGATCTCGACGGTCTGGCCGGACAGGGTGGTGACGATGTCACCCGGGCGGCAGGCGCCACCGTCTGGCATGTTTTCTGCCGCGGCGATCACTGCCACTACGTTGATCTTGGGCTGGGTCTCGGCCAGTACCTGCATGGTGCCGAACACGCTGGCGGAGCCGCCCATGTCGTACTTCATTTCATCCATGCCGGCGCCCGGCTTCAGGCTGATGCCGCCGGTGTCGAAGGTGATGCCTTTGCCCACCAGCACATAAGGCTTGTCTTTCGGGTTGCCGCCGCGGTACTCCATGACAATCAGGCGCGGTGGCTGGGTGCTGCCTTGGCCCACGGCCAGGATGGTGTTCATGCCCAGCTTGGCCATCTGTTTTTCATCGAGCACTTCGGTCTTGATGCAGTCGTGCTCTTTGGCCATGCGCTTGGCCTGCTGGGCCAGGTATTCCGGGTGGCAGATGTTGGGCGGGGTGTTGCCCAGATCGCGGGTGAAGTTCATGCCGCGACCGGTGGCGAGGCCGAGGTTGAAGGCGTCTTTCAAAGCCTTGCCGCCGCCAGAGGCCGTCACCACCAACTTGTTGAGTTTGCGCTCGGCCGGCTTCTCGCTCTTGTACTCGTTGAAGGTGTACAGCTGTTCTTCCAGAGTGCGGCCAATCAGATTCAGGCGCGCCTCTTCGGAGCTCACTGCATCGGTGCCGGTCACCGCGCTGTCGCTCAGGGTAATCAGTGCGGATTTGGACGGGCCGTCTTTCAGTGCGCCGACCATGGCAATCAGCGCTTTGCGGTAAGTCGCCTGGGTGCGCTCGGCGTCGTTGCCGGTGCCGACTACCAGGACCCGGCTCCAGGGCTGGTTTGCCAGCGGGATGGTGCGGGTAGTGGCGTTCTTGCCGCTGATGTCGCCGTTTTTCTGGAGGGTCTTGATCAACCCGTCCAGGGCTTCGTCGGCCTGAGTGGTGGATGCCGGCCAGGTGCCTTTTTCCGGCAGGCCAATAACGAGACAGTCGGCTTTGGTGCTGGCGATGGCTTTACTGCTCAGGCTGAAATTCATGGCAACTCCTGTTGATTGTTCTGAAGAACTGTCCGCTCCGGGCGGAAGCGATTTCCGATCTAGTCTAGCATTGGGGCCGGCGGGGGATTTATCAAGCCGGAAACCGGCGTAGGGCGATAAGCTGGCCTGTGTCGGTCCGGCTCTGTCATTCGGCCCGAAGGTTACATAGAATACGCGCAGTTACCCGATTCCTCCACGATTTACCGGCACTGGCAGAGAGATCCTTTTGACCATTATTTTCCGTTATCTAATTCGCCAGGTGATGATCAGTATGGTGGCCGTGTCCGGCATCCTGCTGATGGTGTTCATGAGCGGCCGGTTCCTGAAATACCTGAGCAGTGCCGCCGAGGGCGAGATCGCGGCCGACGTTCTGTTCTCGATCATGGCGTACCGCTTTCCCGGCTTTCTGGAGCTGATCCTGCCGTTGGGGCTGTTCATCGGAATATTGCTGGCCTATGGACGCATGTACCTGGAAAGCGAGATGACGGTGCTGTTCGCCTGCGGTGTCAGTGACCGGCAACTGCTGGTCAAGACGCTGCTAGGTAGCCTGCCGGTGATGCTCATTGTCGGTGCCATGAGCCTGTATATCTCGCCCTGGGGCATGAAGCAGGTGGAGCAGATCTTCAACGAGCAGCGCAAGGCCACCGAATTTGAGATGCTCGCGCCTGGCCGATTTCAGGATTTCAGCGCGGGCAACCGAGTGACCTACACCGAGGGTCTGAGTGACGACAAGCGGCAACTGCGCGGTGTGTTCATTGCCGAGTATGGTAAAAACGGCGAGGGCGTCACCATCTTCACCGCCGAATCCGGCTCTCAGCTGATCGATGACGAGACCGGCAGCCGCTTCCTGATTCTCGAGGATGGCGGCCGTTTTGGCGGCCAACCGGGTCGGCTCGATTACAACGTCACCGGGTTTGAAGCTTACGGTCTGAAAATTCAGAGCGGGGATGCCAGGACCAAGGAACTGGAGGAGGGGGTGAGTACGCTCGCCCTGATGGCGTCTAACGACCCGGAGGATCGCGCTTTGCTGCACTGGCGATTCTCGCTGCCGCTGATCGTGCCCATTGTCACCCTGCTGGCGGTACGGCTGAGCCGGGTGAACCCCCGCCAGGGTCGATTCTTCCATTTGTTACCGGCCATGCTGGTGTACATCACCTATCTTGGCCTGCTGATCGTGGCCCGGGATGCCTTGGCCGATGAGAAAGTTCCGGAGTGGATTGGCATGCTGTGGGTGCATGCGCTGTTCCTGGCCTTCGGCCTCTGGTTGCAGTTCGGACCCGCCTGGCTGTATCGACGCCGGGCGCTGAAGGAGGCCCGTGCCCATGCGTAGGATCGACGGTTATGTCATGCGTACCGTGGGCGGTGCCATGTTCCTGGTGATGGTGGTGGTGCTGTCGCTGGACCTGATTTTCGGGTTCATCGCCGAGCTCGAAGACACCCGCAATAACTACCAGACCTTGGAAGCCCTCTGGTACGTGGCGCTGACCCTGCCACGGCGAATCTACGATTACCTGCCCTTGGGGGCGTTCATGGGGTGCCTGGTGGGGCTGGGTTCCATGGCCAGTTCCTCGGAGCTGACCGTTATCCGGGCAGCCGGTGTGTCGCTCAAGCGCATTGTCTGGTCGGCGATGAAGCCGGCCCTGGTGGTTGTGGTTCTGGGCGTTCTGATTGGCGAATACGTCGCGCCGCCTGCGGAGCGCCTGGCCCAGAGTGAGAAAGCTGTGGCCCTGGGCGCTGGCAGTAATGTGGCGTCGGCCGAGGGGGTGTGGCACCGGGAAGGCGACGTGTTCATTCATCTGAACGCGGTGCAACCCAATGGCGTACTGCACGGCGTGTCACTGTTCCAGTTTAACGAGGCCCGAGAGCTGCAGTCGGCCAGCTTTGCCAAGCGGGCGATTTTCCAGGGCGATCACTGGCGGCTGGAGGACGTGCGCCGCACGGTGATCGAAGACGCCGGCACCGAGCTGGAAACCAATCAGTCCCTGCGCTGGGACACCGGGCTGTCGCCGCAGGTGTTGAGCGTGCTGATTGTGAAGCCGGAAAATCTTTCGATGAGCGGTCTGTACACCTACGCCAGTTACCTCGGGGAGCAGGACCTGAACGCCGCCCGATACTGGCTGGCGTTCTGGAAGAAGGCGCTCATGCCAGTCGGTACCGCGGTGATGGTGCTGGTGGCGATCTCTTTCATCTTCGGGCCGCTGCGCTCGGTCACTATGGGCTTCCGGGTGTTTACCGGTCTGATGGTGGGGCTGTTGTTCAAGTACATGCAGGATCTGCTCGGGCCTATGAGCCTGGTGTATGGCTTCAATCCCATGCTGGCGGTGTTGATCCCCATTGCAATCAGCGCGTTGGCCGGCGCTATCCTGATGAGGCGGGCCGGTTAGAAGCGCTGGTCGCTTAAAGACTTGGAGAAAGGCATGCAGAACAAAACCGGCCGGGTTACTTGGCCGGTTTTGTCTCCTTGGGCACGCTGACGACCACACTGGCAGACAGTCGATCGGTTATGGACAGGCCATTGATCGGATAGAACAGGGCGAGAATCGCTGGCAGGGTAATCAGCAGGGTGATGGCGCCTACGTAATAGCTGGCCAGCAGGGTGATGAAGATGACCGCGGCCGCAGTCACAAAGCGGCGCAGGGCCTGACTCCAACTCACCGAGGTACCGTCCAGATTCTCAATGCGAATGCGCCAGACCTGCATGCCCAGGGTCTGACCGATGCGGGTCCAGAAGTAGGCAAAAAAGAGGTACAGCGTCAGGAACAGGGCAAAGGTGAGCCCCGGATCCCCGGCCAGTCGACCTGCTTCCGCCATGTCCTCGAATTCGTCCCAGCCGGTAAGCCAACCGCCAATCATGGTGTACACCCAGGTTGCCACGAGCAGAACCGCAATGCTGATCAGGCCGTCATAGATAATGGCAAGCGCACGTTTGGAAAATGTGGCGGGGGGTAGCAATTCCTCGGCGTCATGGAAGCGTCGGGGCATGGGGTCTCCTGTGCGGTTTCACGTTTTTCCCGTTCTCGGCGTGTGCTAGAGTAGCGGATTTGCACACGCATGTAAGTATTCGTATTCAATCGCGGACCGGCCGAATTTACGGCGGGTTTCTGGAAAGGTATCAAAGGGCTATGAAAACCGCAGAGTTGCGACAGGCGTTTCTCGATTATTTCAGACAGCAAGGCCACAGCATTGTATCAAGCAGTTCGCTGGTTCCGGCGGACGACCCCACGTTGCTGTTTACCAATGCGGGAATGAACCAGTTCAAGGATGCCTTCCTTGGTCGTGAAGAGCGCGACTATACCCGGGCCACCACCTCCCAGAAGTGTGTCCGCGCCGGGGGCAAGCACAACGACCTGGAAAACGTCGGTTACACCGCCCGCCATCACACCTTCTTCGAGATGCTGGGCAACTTCAGCTTTGGTGATTACTTCAAGCGCGAGGCGATCAACTACGCCTGGACCTTCCTGACCGGCGAACAGTGGCTGAACCTACCGTCGGAGAAGCTCTGGGTGACCGTGTACGCGGAAGACGACGAAGCCTTCGACATCTGGAACCAGGAAATCGGCGTGCCGGCTGACCGCATCGTGCGGATTGGTGACAACAAAGGTGCCCGCTACGCCTCCGACAACTTCTGGCAGATGGGCGACACCGGTCCCTGCGGCCCGTGCACCGAAATTTTCTACGATCACGGCCCCGATGTGGCCGGCGGCCCTCCCGGCAGCCCGGAAGAAGACGGCGACCGCTACATCGAGATCTGGAACGTGGTCTTCATGCAGTACAACCGCACCGCCGATGGCGAGATGCTGAACCTGCCCAAGCCGTCAGTCGATACCGGCATGGGTCTGGAGCGGATCACTGCCGTGCTGCAGGGCGTACACAGCAACTACGAGATCGATCTGTTCCAGAACCTGCTGAAAGCCGCCTCCGACGTACTCGGTGGTGTCGACACCACCGAGGCCAGCCTGCGCGTGGTTGCCGACCATATCCGTTCGTGCGCCTTCCTGATTTCTGACGGTGTGATGCCGTCAAACGAGGGCCGGGGTTTCGTACTGCGTCGTATCATTCGTCGCGCGGCCCGTCACGGCAACAAGCTGGGTGCTACCAAGCCGTTCTTCTACAAACTTGCCGGCGCGCTGGCTGACCTGATGGGCGAGGCTTACCCGCAGCTGGTCAGCAGCCTGAAGCAGATCGAAAAGGTGTTGCTGCAAGAGGAAGAGCAGTTCGCCAAGACTCTGGACAAAGGCCTGCGCCTGCTGGAGCAGGACATCGCTGAACTGAAAAGCGACGTGATTCCGGGTGACACCGTTTTCACTCTGTACGACACCTTCGGTTTCCCGGTTGACCTGACCAACGACATCGCCCGCGAGCGTGGTCTGACCCTGGACTATGAAGGCTACGAGAAAGCCATGGAAGCCCAGCGTGACCGGGCCCGTGCCGCGAGCAAATTCGGAATCGACTACAACGCCGCCGGGCTCAAGCTTGAGGGCAAGACTGAGTTTACCGGCTACGACCACATCGACGGCCACGAGCGCATCCGTACCGTGATTGTGGGTGGCGAAGAAAAGAACGCGGAGGCCGGTGATGAAGCAGTGGTTGTGCTTGAGCGCACACCCTTCTACGCGGAATCCGGCGGCCAGGTGGGTGACACCGGTCTGCTGACCTGGAGCGGCGGCCGCTTCAAGGTCACCGACACGCGTAAAGAAGGCGACAACCACTTGCACGTGGGTACCCTGGTTGAAGGCGAGCTGTTCCCGGGACTGGAAGTGGATGCGCGCATCGATCACGCCCGCCGTGAGCGCACCAAGCGCAACCACTCCGCGACCCACCTGCTGCACGCGGCACTGCGCAAGATTCTGGGTGAGCACGTCAATCAGAAAGGCTCCCTGGTGGATCCGGACAAACTGCGTTTCGATTTCTCCCACTTCGAGCCGCTGACTGCTGAACAGCTGACTGAGATTGAGCGCAAGGTGAACGAGCTGGTGCTGGACAACACGCCAGTGCAGACCGAAATCACGGATATGGAGCAGGCCCAGGAAAAAGGCGCCATGGCTCTGTTCGGTGAAAAATACGGTGACACAGTGCGGGTGCTGAGCATGGGCACCGACAACTACTCGGTGGAGCTGTGCGGCGGCACCCACGTGGGTCGCACCGGTGACATCGGCCTGTTCCGCATTACGTCTGAAAGCGGCATCTCCTCTGGCGTTCGCCGTATCGAAGCGGTGACTGGCATGGGCGCGCTGGAGTGGGTCGACAGCACCGAGCGCACCCTGCGCGACACTGCTGGCCTGGTTCGTGCGACTCGGGACACGGTTGTTGAGAAAGTGCAGCAAACCCTGGATCGCAGCCGTCAGCTCGAGAAAGAAGTGGATGCTCTGAAGGCAAAGCTGGCGAGCTCCGCCGGTAGTGACCTGGCCGGTTCTGCGGTCGAGGTCGCTGGCCTGAAAGTAGTGGCCTCCGAACTGGAAGGCGCCGATCGCAAGGCCTTGATGGAAACCGCCGATCAGCTGAAGAACAAGCTGGGCGAGGGCGTGGTGGTGCTGGCCAGCGTTGAGGGTGACAAGGTGACCCTGGTGGCGGGCGTAACCAAATCCGCGATTGGCAAGATCAAGGCCGGTGACCTGATGAAGCACCTGGCGGCACAGGTTGGCGGTAAAGGCGGTGGCCGGCCTGACATGGCTCAGGGTGGCGGCACCGAGCCGGCCAAACTGGCCGATGCCCTGGCTGGTGTTCCTGCCTGGGTCGAAAAAAATATAGGATAAGCAACTGTTTGTCCGGTAGGGTAGGCAGGTATAATCCTGCCCGCTTTCTCTTATGACTGGCGAGGCGCCGCCTCGCCGTGAGTCCCCGTTTAGAATATTGGGAAGAACATGGCTCTGTTGGTTCAGAAGTTTGGTGGCACATCGGTTGGTACAACCGAGCGTATTGAAGCGGTAGCGGACAAGGTCGCCCGTTTCCGAAACGAAGGTCATGATGTGGTGGTGGTGGTCTCCGCCATGAGTGGCGAAACCAATCGCCTGATTGGTCTGGCCAACAGCATTATGGAAGAACCGACGCCGCGGGAGATGGACGTGCTGGTGTCCACGGGGGAGCAGGTCACCATTGCCTTGCTGTCCATGGCGCTGCAGAAGCGGCAATGTGAAGCCCGCTCCTACACCGGCTCCCAGGTGCGCATTGTCACCGATAGCACCCACACCAAGGCGCGGATCAAGCAGATCGACGAGCAGCGCATGCGGGAAGACCTGGATGCCGGCCGTGTTGTGGTGGTTGCCGGGTTCCAGGGCATCGACGAATGCGGCAACATCACCACGCTGGGTCGTGGCGGCTCTGACACCACGGCCGTGGCCCTGGCGGCAGCGCTCAAGGCCGACGAGTGCCAGATTTACACCGACGTGGACGGGGTCTATACCACCGATCCTCGGGTCGTCGACAGCGCTCGCCGACTGGATCGAATCACTTTCGAAGAAATGATCGAGATGGCGAGTCTGGGCTCCAAGGTGCTCCAGATTCGGTCGGTCGAATTCGCAGGCAAATACAACGTTCCATTACGGGTTCTTTCCAGCTTCCAGGAAGGGGAAGGCACCCTGATCACTTTTGAGGATGAAAACGCCATGGAGCAACCGGTTGTTTCCGGCATCGCCTTTAACCGCGACGAAGCAAAACTGACCATCGCTGGTGTCCCTGATACCCCGGGCAGTGCGCTGCGCATCTTGAAGCCGGTAAGTAATGCTAATATTGAAGTAGACATGATCGTGCAGAACGTGGGCGAGGACAACAAAACCGCGTTCACCTTCACCGTGCACCGCAACGATTTCAAGCGTGCGAAGGAAGTTCTGCAGGGTGTTGCCGACGAGCTGGGCGCTCGTGAAGTGAGCGGTGACAGCAAGATTGCCAAGGTCAGCATCGTGGGTGTCGGCATGCGCTCACACGCGGGCGTGGCCACGCGGATGTTTGAGGCGCTGTCTAATGAGGGCATCAATATCCAGATGATCTCCACGTCAGAAATTAAAATCTCCGTGGTGATTGATGAGAAGTATCTTGAGCTGGCGGTTCGCGCTCTGCACAGTGAGTTCGAGCTCGACAAGCTTGCGGTAAAGGAAGAAGGCTGAAGGGGCAGTTGCCAGGCAGAGAGGGTAGGCCCGCCCAAATAAGAGAATCATTTGCTGAGCCTATGACAAAGTGAACCCGTATAAGGGATTGTGCGTCTTAAGATCAGAACGTGGTCTCGCTATAAACTACAGAAGACTAAGAAGAAACAATTTGTCGGAACAGGTAGCTCTGGATAGGGAGTAAGGGATATGTTGATTTTGACTCGCCGTGTAGGCGAAACCCTGATGGTCGGCGACGAGATTACCGTCACCGTCCTGGGTGTAAAGGGGAACCAAGTCCGCATCGGTGTAAATGCGCCGAAAGAAGTGGCGGTACACCGGGAAGAAATCTATCAGCGCATACAGTCGGAAAAAGGTTCTGAAGAGCCGGAACCTGGCAACAGCTGAGAGTTGAGAAAGCCGTTCGAGGGAAACCTGAACGGCTTTTTTATTTTCTGGCCAAATCGGGGCGAAAAAATTTCGTGTCAACCCTATGAAAACAGAAATGTTATGGTAGTATACGCCCCGTTCTCAAGGAGAGGTGGGTGAGTGGCTGAAACCAGTTCCCTGCTAAGGAACCGTACGCGAAAGCGTACCGAGGGTTCGAATCCCTCCCTCTCCGCCATTTTCCTTTTGAGGAAATAGAGAGCAGGTTGGTGTAGCAACCAACCAAAGCAAGTGATGAATGCGCGGCTGTAGCTCAGCTGGATAGAGTACCTGGCTACGAACCAGGCGGTCGGAGGTTCGAATCCTCCCAGCCGCGCCACTTCTTCAAAACCTTGCCCAGTTTCAAGCGGCTGTAGCTCAGCTGGATAGAGTACCTGGCTACGAACCAGGCGGTCGGAGGTTCGAATCCTCCCAGCCGCGCCATATTAAACAAAAAACCCCGCCTTGAGCGGGGTTTTTTGTTTACAGATCGATAGTTCCTGCCTTACATGCTGTGTGGCCCCTTCAGCTGTCCGCGAATCGCGCCCTTGGGAAACTCGGGGTTGTGGACGTTGATGTAGAAGTCGGACGGATTCTCCAGGATGCGTTGCACAATGCCCGTTTCGCCGGTAGGAAATTTGCCTTCCTCGCCCTCAGTCAGGCAATCTGCGGCGTCGCCGTCCTCAGGCCCTGCCAGCATCGCCACCGGGGCGCCGTTCATGCCTTTGCCCGCTTCGTGGATGTGAGCCGCCATGCCTTCCTTCACCGGAACCGTCTGAATGTTGTGCACCTGCACCACGTAGCACAGGGTGGTGGGGTCGCCATCGATGCCAAAGACGTGAGCGTAGCCTTTGCCGTCGCTGTCGCCCACGGAGCCAACCATGTTGGCGCCGTCGAGCTTTGCGTCCAGAACGTGGTTGGTGTGGCCTGCCTGGGCTGTGGTGGCTAGGCTGAGCGTGGTTGCGATGGTTGCAGCGAGTAAGGTGTTTCTTGTGAGCGTTTGCATGACCTAGGTCCTTTATCGTTTCGAATTGGGATAAAGCGCGCAGCAAAAACCGTTGGCTGCTTAGGGTATGCGTTTAAGGGCTGGGGAAAGTTGCGGTCGGGAACAAAAAAGTTGGCTGGCTGAGCGGAGGAGGGCGAGCGGTATGGCCACCGCCCGCCCGAACGGGTTACCACATCAGGTCGTCGGGGATTTCGTAGCCTGCGTACGGGTCGTCCTCGCCGGCGTCATCGGTCTTGCGATCATGCAGCACCACCACGGCGTTCTCATCCCGCTCCATGATCTTGCGGGCCACGCCTTCGGCGACAATCTCGTAGTTGTCGTTCACGAACACGATGGCCAGGCGGCCCCGTGATAGCTGATCGACCATTGTGTCGTCGACAAACAGTTTCTTGATCTTTTTGTCGTGGACAAATTGATAGGAGGTCTCGCCCCGGCTGCGATCCAGGCGGTTGGTGTCCACCAGTTGGCGGATCTGGGCCTGAATGGCTTTTCGGTCGGCTTCCTGCTGGCGCTGCCGGTTCAGTTCCCGATCCCGCTCGGCTTTTTCTTCGCGGGCCTTGCGCGCCCGAATCTCGGCTTCGTTTTCCTGCACGGCACCCTTGGGTTGCGCCTTGCGCTTTTTCCGCTTCTCGGTGCGAATCGCCTTGGCCTTTTTCTCATCAGCCAGGCCGGCTTTCAGTAGCTGATCCTGTAGGGACGCCATGTATTACTCCTGGTAGCTCCTGGTAACTCAGTTAATTGGTTGCAAACTCTGGTATCCTGATGCGCTAGTATACGCCCTCACACATTTGCCTCCACACTTCGAAGCCCCCGATTTCAGGATTCTCCCGTATGCCTTCCTTTAAAGAGTTTGGTCTTTCACCTGCCATGGCTGCCAACCTTGAGCAGCTGGGTTTTGAGCAACCCACCGAGATCCAGGCGAAAGCCTTGCCCTATTGCCTGGCCAAGCGCGATGTCATCGCCAAGGCGCAGACCGGTAGTGGCAAAACCGCTGCCTTCGGCATTGGCCTGATTGAGCATCTCAAGCCGCGCCTGTTTGCCGTGCAGGGGCTGGTACTGTGCCCAACTCGTGAGCTGGCGGACCAAGTCGCCAAGGCGCTACGTGAGCTGGCCCGGGCCAAGGACAATGTGAAGATTCTGACCCTGTGCGGTGGCGTGGCCATCGGCCCGCAGATTGGCTCTCTGAGCCACGGCGCCCACATCGTGGTGGGTACGCCGGGCCGTATTCAGGATCACCTGCGCAAAGGCACCCTGAAACTGGATCGGGTTAACACCGTGGTGCTGGATGAAGCCGACCGGATGCTGGACATGGGCTTTGAAGAGGCCATGGAAGATATCCTGGGGCAGACTCCGGGTGCCCGCCAGACTCTGATGTTCTCGGCTACCTGGCCGGAGGCCATTCGCACGCTCAGTAAGCGCTATCAACGGGAGCCGGAAGATGTTCGGGCCGAGGTCACCCAGAGCAATCCGGACATTCAGGAGCTGTTCTACGAAATTCCGCCGGGCAGCGCAGGCGATGCGGTCATGGCACTGCTGTCCGAACGCCAGCCGGCTTCCTGCATCGTGTTCTGCACCACTAAGCAGCAGTGTGACGAGTTGGCCGATGCCCTGCGCCAGAGTGGCTTTTCTGCGCTGGCCCTGCACGGGGATCTGGAGCAGCGCGAGCGCGACAGTGTGCTGGTTCGGTTTGGCAATCAGAGTTGTTCAGTGCTGGTGGCCACCGATGTTGCGGCCCGTGGCCTGGACATCAAATCCCTCCCGCTGGTGATTAACGCCGAGCCGGCCCGGGATTCTGAGGTGCACACCCACCGGGTCGGGCGGACCGGGCGCGCCGGCGAACAGGGTCTGGCGGTGACGTTTTGCACGCCGGCCAAGGGGCACAAGATCAACCGACTGGAGGCCGATCGCGGCCAATCCGCCGAGTGGGGCGATACCGAGGCGCTGATGGCGGTACCGCGTCAGCCGGTCGAGCCAGCCATGAAGACCCTGTGCATTGCCGGTGGCCGCAAGGAAAAGATCCGCCCGGGGGATGTGCTGGGTGCGCTGACCGGTGACGCGGGCATTCCGGGCAAGGCGGTGGGCAAGATTGATCTGTTCGATTTCCAGTGCTTTGTGGCGATCGAGAAGGGCGTTGCTGCAAAAGCGCTAAAGCGGCTCGAGGCAGGCCGGATTAAAGGCCGAAAAATACGCGTTCGATATGCATGAAACGGCCGTTGGACAGGTGTTGTAACGGGGCCGGAATTTTCGAGTTTCGGCTCGGAAACCCCGTATAGCAATTTGCATTTAGGTTGCTCACGGCAAGCGAAAACGGTAAATTACGCAGGATTTTGCCTCCCGAATCGCTTTGGCGTGGCCTTAGACTTTAGTTTAACTGGTCTAACCAGGCAACTCGGGGAAATCAACAAACCAGAAACAGGTAGCTATTCGATATGGATGACCTGATGTCACAAGCCGTGGATCTGATGATTGCCGGCATGGGATTTGTGTTTGCATTCCTGGTAGTGCTGGTATTCGCAACGCTGCTCATGTCCAAGCTGGTTGCACGGCTTGCGCCGCCAGAGCCGGCAACACCGGCTAAATCACCACGTGCCAAGCCCAAGGCGCCCGCGCCGGTCGATCCGGATACCGCCGAGGCCATCAAGAAGGCAATTGCACAATTCCGGGCCCGTCACAAAAAGTGACCCGGTAAAAGATAGAACCTTTAAACAGAAGGCTGACACGATGACTGACACAAAGAAACCGCTGGGGATTACGGACGTTATCCTGCGTGACGCCCACCAGTCCCTGCTTGCCACCCGCATGCGGCTTGACGACATGCTGCCCATTGCCGAGAAACTCGACAAGGTTGGTTTCTGGTCTCTGGAATCCTGGGGCGGAGCCACCTTCGACTCCTGCATCCGCTACCTGGGCGAAGACCCCTGGGAGCGCATCCGTGAACTGAAAAAAGCCATGCCCAACACCCAGCAACAGATGCTGCTGCGTGGCCAGAACCTGTTGGGCTACCGTCACTACGCGGATGACGTGGTAGACCGTTTCTGTGAGCGTGCCGCCGAGAACGGCGTAGACGTGTTCCGTATCTTCGACGCCATGAACGATCCGCGTAACCTGGATCGCGCCATCAAGGCGGTTCGCAAGACTGGCAAGCACGCCCAGGGCACCATCGCCTACACCACCAGCCCGGTACACACCATCGACATGTGGGTGGAAATGGCGAAAGAAGTGGCCGACATGGGCGCCGATTCTATCGCCATCAAGGACATGGCCGGTATCCTGAAGCCTTACGTGGCTTACGATCTGGTCAGCCGTCTGAAGAAAGAACTGGATATCCCCATCCACATGCAGTGCCACGCTACCACTGGCATGTCTACCGCGACGGCCATCAAGGCCGCGGAAGCTGGTATCGACAACGTGGACACCGCCATTTCCTCCATGAGCATGACCTACGGCCATTCGCCCACCGAAGCCGTGGTTGCCATCCTGGAAGGCACCGACCGTGACACTGGCCTGGACCTGAACTTGCTGGAAGAAATCGCCAGCTACTTCCGTCAGGTGCGTAAGAAGTACGCGAAGTTCGAGGGCAGCCTGCGCGGCACCGATTCCCGCATCCTGATTGCTCAGGTTCCGGGCGGCATGCTGACCAACATGGAAAACCAGCTGCGTGAACAGAACGCCAGCGACAAGTTCGACCAAGTTCTGGACGAAATTCCCAAGGTTCGCGAAGACCTGGGCTTCATCCCGCTGGTTACGCCGACCTCCCAGATCGTGGGTACCCAGGCGGTGCTGAACGTTCTGACCGGCGAGCGTTACAAGTCCATCTCCAAGGAAACCTCCGCCATCCTGAAGGGCGAGTACGGCGCGGCGCCGGCTCCGTTCAACAAGGAGCTGCAGGACCGTGTTCTTGATGGCAAGGAAGTGATGACTTGCCGCCCGGCGGATGTGCTTGAGCCGGAAATGGACAAGCTGACCGACGAGCTTAAGAAGCTGGCGGACGAGAAGGGCATCAAGCTGGCCGATAACCTGGAAGACGACGTGCTGACGTACGCGCTGTTCCCGCAGATTGGCCTGAAGTTCCTGGAGAACCGTGGCAATCCGGACGCGTTCGAGCCGGTACCGAGTGCCGACGACGTGGCCCCTGCCAAGAAATCCGAAGGCCCCGAGACCTACACCGTTGATGTCAATGGTAAGAAGTTTGTGGTTGCGGTGTCTGAAGGTGGCGAGATCACCCAGATTCAGGGCGAAGGTGGTGCAGCGTCTGCACCGGCCGCCGCTGCTTCCTCCGCTCCGGCACCTGCCGCGGGTGAGGGCGAGCCGGTTGTTGCGCCTCTGGGCGGTAACATCTTCAAGGTACTGGTTTCTCCGGGTGACACCGTGGAAGAAGGCGATGTGCTGATCATCCTCGAAGCCATGAAGATGGAAACCGAGGTTCGCGCACCCAAGGCCGGTACTATCGGTGAAGTCTTCATCAAGGTCGGTGATGCCGTTTCCCCTGATGATGAAATGCTGACAATCGCATAAGGGCCAGCATTCCATGGATAAAATTATGACGCTCTGGACAGGCAGTGGCCTGTTCAACATTGAGCCGGGTCAGGTGGTGATGATCGCCATCGGCCTGGTCCTGCTGTTCCTTGCGATTCGCAAGGGCTTTGAGCCACTGCTGCTGGTACCGATCGGTTTCGGCGGCATCCTGGCGAACATTCCGGAGGCAGGGCTGGCCCTGACTGCGGCGGAAAATGCTATCCACTTCGCCTTGAAGAACGAGGCGACTGCGTTGCTGGCGGCGCTGGCGGTACCACTGGACGTGGCCTACCAGGCCAGCCAGGCGGTAACGCCGGAGCTGAAAGAAGCCTTCAAGATGGCGATCAAAGAGGCCAACTACTCCGAAATGGCCATGGCAAACGCCATTGCCCAGGACGCCGGCTACGGCAATGGCATGCTGTATAACTTCTACTCTGTGGTTATCGGCAGCACCATTGGCCCTCTGCTGATCTTCATGGGTGTCGGCGCCATGACCGATTTCGGTCCGCTGCTGGCCAACCCGAAGACGCTGTTGCTGGGCGCTGCCGCTCAGTTCGGTATCTTCGGTACGGTGATCGGTGCGGCTCTGCTGGATATGTTCGGTATTCTGGACTTCACCATCCTGGAAGCTGCTGCTATCGGTATCATCGGTGGTGCGGATGGCCCGACCTCCATCTACGTGTCGAGCGTTCTGGCTCCGCATCTGCTGGGTGCCATCGCGGTTTCGGCCTACGCCTACATGGCGCTGGTTCCGATGATCCAGCCGCCGATCATGAAGGCGCTGACCAGCCACAAAGAGCGCGCCATCAAGATGAATCAGCTGCGCCCGGTCAGCAAGCAGGAAAAGATCATTTTCCCGCTGGTGGTTCTGATCGCCGTGGTTCTGTTCCTGCCGGATGCGGCACCGCTGCTGGGTATGTTCTGCTTCGGTAACCTGATGCGTGAGTGTGGCGTGGTTGAGCGTCTGAGCGACACGGCCCAGAACGCACTGATCAACATCGTGACCATCTTCCTGGGTCTGTCCGTTGGCTCCAAGCTGATGGCGGACAAGTTCCTGGATGGCCAGACTCTGGGCATCCTGGGCCTGGGTATCGTGGCCTTCGGTGTTGGTACGGCCTCAGGTGTTCTGATGGCGAAGCTGATGAACCGCTTCACCAAGGAAGCCATTAACCCGCTGATCGGTTCTGCCGGTGTATCTGCGGTGCCGATGGCGGCGCGGGTATCCAACAAGGTTGGCCTGGAAGCCAACCCGCAGAACTTCCTGCTGATGCACGCCATGGGTCCAAACGTGGCGGGTGTTATCGGCTCTGCGGTTGCTGCGGGTGTGATGATCAAGCTGCTTGGCTGATTTTCACTTCTGTAGTCGCAAAAAACCCCGCCTTGGTGCGGGGTTTTTTGTTTTCTAGCCTTTTAGTTCGGTGGTAGCGCCTGTGTGGAAGCCCTTTTCAGGAACCGCTACGAGCACATCCATGTGCGCTTGTTTCCGGCCGTCCATGGCCTCCAACATTCCTGAAAAGGGCTTCCACACAGCCGCTCTCGGCTTCAGTGCGGTTATCAAAGAGCTAGTGAAAATCGCGGGAGTCGACCGGAAGAGTCTTAATCAGGTGGCTCAGGTCGGACAGTTTTCCCGCCATCACATGAATAATGTCGCCTTGTCTTTCCAGTATCCCTTTCACATGCAGCAGTCGGGCGGTTAGCAGCGGTTTGCGTTGACGGCGGGCGGTTTCGAGCCAGACCACCACGTTCACGTTACCGGTTTCGTCTTCCAGGGTGACGAAGGTGACGCCAGAGGCGGAGCCGGGGCGTTGGCGGCCGGTGACCAGGCCGGCGACTTGGACCGGGACGCCGGCTCGGGTGGCTTTGAGGTCTTCGGCGCTCAGGCAGAACTTGAGGTGGCCCTGTTCCCGGAGCAGGGCGAGGGGGTGGCGTTGCAGGGTCAGGCCCTGGCTGGCGTAGTCGGCGAGTACGTTCTGGCCTTCGGTGGGCTCAGGCAGTTGTTCGCAGAGGTCTGCCGAGGGTAGGCCGGAAGCATAGTGCTCGCTGTTTTCGGCGGCGAAGAGTTCGGTTGGTTGTTCGTGGCCGAGCAGTTGCCAGTAGGCCTGGTGTCGGTTGTCGGTGAAGTCGGGCATGGCGTTGGCGCCGGCGAGCAGTTCCATGTCGCGCTGGTTCAGGTCGGCGCGTTGGCGCAGTTCGCTGGTGGAGCGGTAGCCCTGGGCTGGGCGTTGTTCGCACAGGCGTTCGCCGCCTTTGGCGGACAAGCCCTGGATCAGGCGCAAGCCTAATCTGAGTGTGCGTTCAGGGCCTTCCAGGGTGTGGTCCCATTCGCTGTGGTTCACATCGGGCGGCAGCACGCTGACGCCATGGCGTTTGGCGTCCTGAACCAGTTGTGAGGGCGAGTAAAAGCCCATGGGCTGGCTGTTGAGCAACGCGCAGTAGAAGGCGGCCGGGTAGTGGCATTTGATCCAGGCGGAGACGTACACCAGTAGGGCAAAGCTGGCGGCGTGGGATTCCGGGAAGCCGTAGCCGCCGAAGCCGCAGATCTGCTGGTACAGGCGCTCGGCGAAGTCTTCGTCGTGGCCGCGCTCGAGCATGCCGGTGATGAGTTTGTCCCGGAAGCCGGTCAGGTCGCCGTGGGATTTCCAGGCTGCCATGGCCCGGCGTAATTGGTCGGCCTCGCCGGCGGAGAAGCCGGCGGCCACCATGGCCAGTTTGATCACCTGTTCCTGGAAGATGGGCACGCCCAGGGTGCGCTCCAATACCTTGCGGATGGCGTCGTTGGGGTAGCTCACCGGTTCCAGGCCGTGTTTGCGGCGCAGGTAGGGGTGCACCATGTCGCCCTGGATCGGGCCGGGGCGGACGATGGCGACTTCGATCACCAGGTCGTAGTAGGTTGCCGGTTTCAGCCGCGGCAGCATGTTGATCTGGGCCCGGGATTCCACCTGGAACACGCCGATGCTGTCGCCTTTTTGCAGCATGGCGTAGGTGGCCCGGTCTTCCTGGGGCACATCCTGTATCCGGAATGGCTGGCCTTTCTGGTCGCTGATCAGTTCCAGAGCCCGGCGGATGGCCGAGAGCATGCCCAGGGCGAGTACGTCTACCTTCATCAGGCCCAGGCTTTCCAGGTCGTCTTTGTCCCATTGGATTACGGTGCGGTCGGCCATGGCGGCGTTTTCCACCGGCACCAGTTCGGCCAGTGGGCCGGAGCTGATGACAAAACCGCCCACGTGCTGGGATAGGTGGCGGGGAAAGCCGAGCAGGGTGTTCACCAGGGTGAAGAACTGGTCCGCTATTTTGGGGTTGCGGGTCAGGCGTTTGTCGAGGATCTGCTGGCGCCAGCCGGTGGCCTTGTCGCGCCAGTCGATGCCTTCCAGTAATTGTTCCACCTGGGCCGGGTCAAAGCCCAGGGCCTTGCCGACGTCGCGGATGGCGCTGCGGGGGCGATAGCGAATTACGGTGGCGGCCAGGGCGGCCCGTTCCCGGGTGTAGCGCTGGTAGATGTACTGGATGACTTCTTCCCGGCGCTGGTGTTCGAAGTCGACGTCGATGTCCGGCGGCTCGTTGCGGTCTTTGGAGATGAAGCGTTCGAACAGCAACTCGACCCGGGCCGGGTTGACCTCGGTGATGCCCAGGCAGTAACACACCGCCGAGTTGGCAGCCGAGCCCCGGCCCTGGCAGAGGATGCCCCGGTTGCGGGCGAAGGCGACGATGTCCTGAATGGTGAGGAAGTAGTGTTCGTACTTCATCTCCGAGATCAGATCCAGCTCCTTGCGGATCAGTGCCTGAACATTCAGCGGGGTGCCGTCCGGGTAGCGGCGGCGTTCGCCTTCGCGGGTCAGGCGTTTCAGGTAGCCGGCCGGGGTTTCGCCCTCCGGCACCAGGTCCGGCGGGTATTCGTAGCGCAGACTGCCGGGCTCGAAGGTGCATTGATTGGCAATCTTAAGGGCTTCTTGCAGCCAGGTGTCCGGGAACAGGCGGTGCAGCACGGGTAATGGCCGCAGGTAGCGCTCGCCGTTCTGGAACAGGCAGTGACCGGCCTGCTCCAGATTGGTGTGATTGCGCAGGGCGGTGAGTACGTCCTGCAGCGGTTGGCGTTCCCGGCTGTGCATGTGCACTTCGCCGGTGGCGGTGATCGGGCAGCGGAGCTGGTCGGCCAGCCAGCGGGCCCGGGCCAGTTGCTGTTCCTCGCCGGATTCCAGAGTGCGGGCGGCGGCAATCCAGAGCCGGTGTTCGAACAGGCGCTGCAGCCATTCGCCGGCGGCCAGGGCCTGATCGGCGTCAGCCTCGGCCAGGGTGGGCGGAAGCCAGAGGCACAGGCAGTCGTCCAGGGTGTGGGTTTCGACATCCCGGTAGAACAGCTGGTACTGGCCTTTCTCCGCCCGGCGCCGACCGGTGGTGATCAGTTGGCACAGCTGGCCATAGCCCCGGCGGGTGCGGGCCAGCAGGATAAATCGCGGTTGGCTGGCGCCGGGTGGGGCATCCTCCAGTTCAAACCAGCTGCCGGTAATCAGTTTCACCGGACTGTCTTTCAGGGCGGCCCAGGCCCGGGGAATGCCGGCCACCGAGCAGGCGTCGGTGATGGCCAGGGCGGTGTAGCCCAGCTCGGCGGCCCGCTCTGCCAGTTCCTGGGGGTGGGAGGCACCGGTCAGGAAGGTGAAGTTGCTGAAACAAAACAGCTCGGCGTACGCGGGCCCGTTCATCAGCCAAACCACCCGTGCACAAACCAGCCGTCGCGGACATCCCGGAACACCCAGGCCAGCTGGCCGTTATGGAGCTGGGCGATGTAGTAATCCCGGTGCACCCGCTGGCCGTCCCACCAGCCACCGCTGATGCGCTCCGGGCCGGCGAACCAGGCGGCCGGTGCTTCCGTGAGGGGTTGCGGCCCCTGCAGTAACCACAGGGGGCGGCGGGGCAGCTGGCTGTTGGTGGTGGCCACCGGCCGGTTATTACGTTGTACGCCAGAGGCACTCCAGGCCCGCTCCGGGCGGTGGTCGGCCTGGGGCGAGAGCTGGGTCAGGGCCTGGTCGCCGAGCCGGGCCTGCAGCCGACTCATCAGGGTGTGCCAGGCTTCGTTCAGATCCTGGGATTCACCCAGCAGATCCTGGCCGGTGTCGGCTTCCCGGCCTAGAAAGCGCTTCACCGACAACCGCAGCGACACCACCGGCGCCCGTAACGGCTGCTGCTCAAAGCGCAGGCGGATCAGGTTCAGAAACGCCTCGGACCGGTGCTCCGGGCCGGAGGTGCGAATACGCAGCCGGGTGGGCTCTTCGTGCCGGTGCTGCAGCACCAGCAACAGGCTGTCGGTTTCCTGCTGGCGCCAGCACAGGTCTTCTTCCAGTTCCGCCAGAATGCGCTGGAGCGGAAACAGCAGACCCTGGGACTGCTCGATGTCCTGCACAAAATCCGCCTGCTGGCTGAAGTGGTGGGGCGGTTTCCAGGGCGCCTGGGGATCGGGCCGGGTGCCCTGGATTTTCTGGGCCCGGGCCAGGGTTTCCGGTGACAGCCGGCGCGCCAGCTCCGCCGGTGGCAGGGCAAATACTTCGCCCAGGGTGTTTAGCCCCAGTCGCTGCAGACGGGTGCAGGTGCGGGCATCAAACTCCGCCGCCAACAGCGGCATCTGACTCAGGGTGCGTTCGATATGGCCCTTGTCGGCGGTGCATTCGCCCTTGCCAGCGCGGGCAATCAGACGCGCGGCCAGGGGCGTTTGGCCAAGCCCCGGCCAGGCGGTGAGCTGGCGTTCGTCCAGGGCTTGTTCCACGGTTTGCCAGGCCGCCGGCAGGCCGCCATACAGCCGCTGCAGGCTGCCGATTTCCGCCATCAGGCCGTCTGGCGGCACCAGCACAATGTGGGCGGCGTAGCGGTACAGCCAGCGGGCTTGGTCTTCCAGAATCCGGGCTTCCTGTTGCTGGTCCGCCCGCACCGTGCCCAGCTCCGGCACCAGGCTGAGGGCGGTTTTCAGGCGCATGCCGGCTCGCACGCCCTGATTGCGGGCTTCCGGGCAGGCCTGGATAACCTTTTGCCCGGAGCCTTCAACAATCACCAGCGCGCCGGCGTCTTCACGGGCACGGCGAATGTGATCCAGCAGCAGGTGTGGGAAGTGCAGGTACAGCCAGAGCATAACAACGTTACCGGTTAGACCTGGGCCAGGGCCCCTGAACCACGCGGGGTGCTTCGTGGAAAGACAGATCAGCCCGCTGTGCCATGGCCAGGGCGCAGCGCTGGCCAGGCCAGCTGCCCCGGCGTTTCACGATGTTGATCTTCAGCTCCTGGTTGTCGCCGGGTTCCAGCTCCAGGCGCAGAGCGGCCGGTGAATTCTGCTCGGCGTAGCGGCGCTCACGGAACAGCACGCACACATTGCTGCCGGCTTCCGCCGCCAACTGCAGACGCCGGATATCCCGGGACGCCAGCTTGCGCGGCCAGGCCATCACCAGCCCGGTCACGGGTGAGCGCAGGCAGTTTTCCAGGGTCCACAGGAAATCGCCGGCCTCCTCGGTGTGGATCATCACCACCTGATCCAGATTCACGCCCTCCCGGGCCAGGGCCGGTGCGTAGGGCGTGTGCGGCGGGTTTAGCCAGAATACCGTCTTGCCGCTGTGGGACAGCCGCTGCATCAGCGGCAGCAGCAGGTGCAGCTCGCCAATACCGGGGGTATCCAGCAGGCATTCGCTCAGGGCGCCCCGGGGCCAACCGATGCCGCCAAGCTGGTTGTCCAGCACCTGATAGCCGGTGGGCTCCGCCGGTTGGGTGGTGCGCCGATGCTTGTGCCCCTGCCAGACACGGGCATCCTGCATCAGCGTGTTCAGAAGCTCGCTCATGGGAAAAGTCTCAAATACTGTTTAAATATACAGTATTCTGAACTCGGGCAGATTTCAAGGTGGGATGTACAGATCTGCTGGAGGGTGAAGCGGGACGTTTTGCCTTTGCGTCTCGTTGAATCCTCCTTCTATAATCGCTGGCTGTTGCTGTAAGTTAGCAAGCTTCCGAAAACCGTTGGATAAGCATAACCATAAGAAGGATCAAATTATGTTGAAGCGCCGGATTCTCCTGGCAACCACTGCCGCCACCCTGTTGTTCAGCGCCGCGGCGACCGCCCAATATAAAGATGAATACACCGTTTCCACCGTGCTGCCGTCGGCGTTTCCCTGGGGGCAGGCTGCCGACAAATGGGTTGAACTGGTGCGGGAGCGCTCAGACGGGCGCATCAACATGAGGATTTACAGCAATTCCCAGCTGGTGTCTGGCGACCAAACCAAAGAATTTTCCGCCATGCGCTCAGGCCTGATCGACATGGCCGTTGGCTCCACCATCAACTGGTCGCCCCAGGTGCCAGAACTGAACCTGTTCTCACTGCCGTTCCTAATGCCGGATTACGAGGCTATTGATGCCATCACCCAGGGTGAGGCCGGCGAGGCCATCTTTGCAGCCATCAAGAAGCGCGGCGTGACGCCACTGGCGTGGGGCGAAAACGGCTTTCGCGAGCTCTCCAACTCCAAGCGCAAGATCACCAGTCCTGACGATGTCGAAGGTCTGAAAATCCGGGTTGTGGGCTCCCCGCTGTTCCAGGACACCTTCACCACCCTCGGTGCCAACCCCACACAAATGAGCTGGGCCGACGCCAAGCCGGCGCTGACTACCGGTGCCGTGGACGGCCAGGAAAACCCGATCTCGGTGTTTGACGTAGCCCGAATCGACCAGGTCGGACAAGAGCATCTGACCCTCTGGCACTACATGGCCGATCCGCTGGTGTTTGCCGTGAGCAACCGGGTGTGGAGCCAGTTCAAGCCCGAAGACCAGGCCCTGCTCAAGCAGGCCGCCGTAGATGCCGGGCAGTGGGAGATTGCCAAAGCTCGCGGTGAACTCAACGCAACACTGGCGGCCATTGAAGCGCGGGGCGTGGAGGTGGTTAAGCTGACGCCAGAGCAGCACGCCGCTTTCGTTGATGCGACTCGCCCTGTGTACGACAAGTGGACCGACCGCATCGGTGAAGACCTGGTGAAGCAGGCCCAGGAAGCGGTCGCCAACCGATAACCCCTTACCCCTAACCCCAGGCGCTGTCTGTGATGGCACCCGTCCACTGGCGGGTGCTGCTATTTGATCCGGAGTTTTCATGTCTGCTCGCCCCCCGAAGTTCAGGCCCGACGCCTGGCTGGCCGCTCTTGCGTTGATCGGAATTTGTGTCATCAGCCTGGGCAACGTGATTGTTCGTTACGCCACGGATGCCTCGTTTGCCTTCACCGAAGAGTATTCCGTGTTCCTGCTGGTGGTGCTGACGTTTGCCGGCGCTGCCGTTGCGGCCCGTCATAATCAGCACATTCGCATCGAACTGATTGAGGATTTCCTGCCTCCGCGCTTCCAGAAAGTTGTGTACGTGTTGCAGTGGCTGGCTGGAGCGACCGTGCTTGGTATCACCGTGTGGTACGGCAGCAAATTCGCCCTGGAAGAGTACCAGTGGGAATCCCTGTCGCCGGGGCTCGGGCTGCCCAACTGGATCTACGTGATCTGGCTGCCGATCCTGTCGCTGGCCATCATCATCCGGATGACCCAGAACCTCATCGACCGCCTGCGCGGCAAGGTGGACCCGGAGGTGATCCATGAGTCCTGATTTTCTGCTGATTGGCAGCTTTCTACTCGCGCTGTTGCTCGGCGTACCGGTGGCCATTGCCCTTGGTCTGGGTGGCGTGGTGGGCATCCTGGCGGGGCTGTCTCCGGACATGCTGGCAACGCTGGGCACCAACACCTATAACAGCGTGGCCAAATACCCGCTGATTGCGATCCCGCTTTTCATTCTCACCGGGCTGATCTTCGAGCGCGCCGGGGTGGCCGCCAGCCTGGTGCGTTTTGCCCAGGCCATTATCGGCCCTCGTCATGGCGGACTGACCGTGGTGGCCGTGCTGGTTTGCCTGATTATGGGAGGCATGAGCGGCTCCGGGCCGGCAGATGCAGCCGCGGTGGCCATGGTAATGCTGCCGAGCATGCGCAAGGCCGGTTACCCGCAGCCGTTTTCCGCCACGCTGATCGCGGCATCGTCATCCACCGCGATACTGATCCCGCCTTCCATTGCGCTGATTCTCTACTCCATTGTGGTCCCGGGTGTGGACCTGCGCGCCTTGTTTGCGGCGGGTGTATTCCCGGGCATTCTGGCCGGACTGTCCCTGTTGGTACCGGCCCTGATTCTGGCTCGCAAATACCGCTGGGAAGATCCAAAGGATTCGGAGCGGCCGCCGTTCTGGCCCAGCTTCAAAGCCGCGCTGCCGGCACTGTTTGCCCCGGTGATCATTCTCGGCGGCCTGCGCTCAGGACTGTTTACGCCCACCGAAGCCGCCGTGGTGGCGGTCACCTACGGCATCATCGTAGGCTGCCTGGTGTACCGCAACCTGAGCATCCGCAACCTGTTCAGCCTTATCACCGACGCCGCGGTGACCTCCGGGGTGGTCATGCTGATCATCGCCCTGGCGGGAATCTTCGCCTGGGCTGGCACCACCCTCGGTACTTTCCAGCATCTGGCCGATGCGTTGTTGTCGCTGTCTGATAACGGCTGGGTGCTGCTGGGGTTGGTGATGGTACTGGTGTTGATTGCCGGCATGTTGCTGGACGCCGTTTCCATCTACCTCATCCTGATTCCCATTGTGCTGCCACTGATGACCCACTTTGGTTGGAACCCGGTGTGGTTTGGCATTCTGCTGGCCATGAACATTGCCATTGGCCAGTTCACCCCGCCGGTGGCGGTGAACCTGATGGTGACCACACGCATTGCCGAAATCCGTCTGGAGCAGACTTTGGGCTGGGCCATGGTGTTTATCGCTGCCATGGCCGTCAGCCTGCTGCTGGTGATGCTGGTCCCGGGCATTGCCCTGTGGTTACCCGAGCAACTCGGTTATGTAGTCGGAGCCTGGTAGGGTTGCGGTGAGCCAGCCCCGCCGACGGCCGGCAAAGACTTGATTATGCCGGCCATGGCACCCACGCTAGTAACACAGTCATCAATCAGGGAGGTTGACCATGAGCGAGTTAACCCAGCAACACTGTGAGGCATGCACCAAAGACGCGCCCAAAGTCACCGGGGATGAAAAACAAGCGCTGCTGAAAGATGTTCCGGACTGGCAGGTTGTGGAGACCGATGGCGAAGAGCAGCTGCACAAAGTGTTCAAGCTGAAGAACTTTGCCCAGGCTCAGGCTTTCACCAACCAGGTGGGTGATCTGGCTGAAGCTGAGGACCATCACCCCGCCATATTGCTTGAGTACGGCAAAGTGACCGTCAGTTGGTGGACCCACGCCATCGGCGGCCTGCACCGGAACGACTTCATCATGGCCGCGAAGACCGACGCGGCCTATCAAAGCATGCAATAATCGACCGTGGCGGAGCCGCCCCTCCGCCACACTGACCCTTCCTTTCAGCCCCAGCCATAAGCAACAGGACGAGCCATGGTTGAAGAACGCACTGACAGCCCGTTGACATTGAAGTTCGGCCACGAAGAACTGATCATCCGCCGCCGCTACGAGGCGCTCAGCATCGCCAATGACTTCTTCATCGCGATCTGGTTTCTGGTGGGCAGCGTGCTGTTCCTGTTTCCCGAGTATGAGAAAGCGGCCATCTGGCTGTTCATCATCGGCAGCCTTCAGTTCCTGATTCGCCCCACGATCCGGCTGGTCAGCCATATCCACGTGAAACGCATTCCGGCCAGCAACTGGGAGAGTTAAAAGCCGTCATCCACCGGGCTACGGACACCAAAGCCGCCCTTGCGAACCACGTGGGTGTAGATTTCGGTGGTGCGCACGTCGGCATGGCCTAACAGCTTTTGAATGGTGCGGATGTCATAACCTGCTTCAAGCAAACGAGTCGCAAAACTGTGGCGTAACGCGTGGCTATTTGCCTGCTTGTAAACCCTCGCTTCTCGAATGGCGGCACCGATGGCTCGCTGGACACTGCGATCCAACAAGTGGTGCCGGCGGAGCACCTTGCCACTGCGCACAATGATCTGCGGCATTCCAAAATCCACATCTTTCACCCTGAGCCTGAGTGCCTCGTTGATGCGAAGGCCCGAGCCATACATCAAGCGCGCCACCAAGTGAGACTCACCTTGTAGGTGGCCGATCACCGCCCGGGCTTCGTCGTGGGTGAATACTGTCGGTAGGCGACGGGGTTTTCGTGCCAGCTCAAACGACAGCTCTTCCAGCGGCTGCTCAAGAAACTCCCGGTACAGAAAAACAATGGCGTTCAGTGCCGTTCTCTGAGTGCTCACACTGTTGTTACGCTGAACCGCTAGATGCGACAGAAACTGTTCCACTTCCTTTGCTGAGAGGGCGGACGGGTGCTGCATGCCATGGAAACGAATAAAGCGTTTGATCCAGTGGCAATAGGTTTGCTCGGTTTTATAAGCCATGTTCCGGCTGCGAATCAGCACGCGAAGCAGATCCATGAAGCGGGTAGGGTTATCTGGAAGTTTGGGTGGGACATCCAGGATCATGCGTACAGCCTCCATGCTGTTTATCTATACAGTATTTTAGGTCTGTCTCGGCGCTATTTCACGGAGAAGGGCGGAGATATACGACAACTGTCGCAAAACTTCGTAAATTTCGCCCCAGTTGGCTTACAACTCTATGAAAGATATGAAATAGTCGGTGAAGGCCAATTGCAGATAAACGAACGCATGCGCTTGGAATATTCCGACAATTGACGTTTATTTCCAGGCCAACTAGTTTTTTTGGTTGGTAGTTTCATGAAAATAAAATAATTTTTTGTGAGTGGTGTCTTGGGCGCATGGAAATAAGCGCGATTTGGATAGATGTCATTTGTCGCTGAATTAGCTGTTATGAATACAAGGCCGGAGGCAGGAGAAGGGATTCATGGCCACAGATTGGAAGTTGGCTCGCCGGCTCGTAAATTCCGCACTAGATGCCTGTGAAGCTTTAGATCAGCTAGAGATCACGGACGAAGAGCGGAGCGCCACAATCAGAACAGTCGGTGAACAGGAGGCGGGTACGGTATGGGATGCTTTGCAGAGTGCCCACACGGCCCCGGAGAATGTCCGTTACATGGTTATTCGCGGTCGCGGCCAGTTGGGCGATTCAGCCCCATTTGTTCAGCCAGTCAGCCGCGTTCTGCAGCAAGTGGGGTCCCTTGCCGCTGAGCTTGTTGGTGCGCAGCGATTAGAGGTGCCAATAGAGGGCCTCGATCCTTACGCACCAGGAAAGGAGCAATCACTAGAATCAGCGATTGAAAACCTTTCGGCATGGTACGAAAGCTATTTAGTGTCAAATGTCGAGAGTGCCTTGGCGAGCGTGCGTGACGACCATCATTCATAACAAGGCCATTAAGTCTGTTGCGGGCCGATGGCCCGCCACCGGACGCCCTAGTCAGGACGCCGCGTATGGCTGGCGTTATGCAAGTAGGGAGATGCATTGTACTACTTCAAAGGGATAGGTTTTGGCCTGGGAATGGTTTTGGCCGTGCTCGCCATCATGTTCATTGCAAGCATTATGGGTCTGCGCGCAGCGGTAGTTGAACTCGTGGTCTATTTCTCAGTGGGAGTGGTCTTGGGTGTTCTAGGCTTCAAGTTTAAGGGTGAAACCAATCTCAGTTTAATCGAGTTATTTCATTCCTCTAAAAATCTGAGGTACTTGTATTTCCCTTTCGGCGTATCAACGGTCACGGCGATCACGCAAGCCTCAATTAACTTGTTGGGTGAGAATGATAGCCTTCTTTTTTGGTTCATACCTGTTGCTGTTATTGGGCAGGGTTTAGGCCTATCTACGTTCATCTTGATAGGCATGTGGTGCAATCGCAGCAATGCATAACCAGCCACGTAAGGCGGACGCGTGAGACGCGCCGCTTCGTTTAGCGTTATATGTAAATCATGAATCAAGATCCATACGTTGTTTTCAGCAATGCCAAAGGCAATGCAATTAGTGCAGTCATTGCTTGGCTTGGATCTGTACTCGGTCCAGCTTTCATCGTTGGTGCTTGGGGTGACTACGATGATTGGCCGCAGTTTGTGGGCCTAGGGTTGGCCCTTTACACTCTTTTCTCCATCAAAAAAGGGTTCGGCGAGCTGAGGAAAGGAATTTACTCTGACTTCGTGGTGTATAGCTTGGTCCCTTTGCTTCTACCGGTCGCTATTCTAGTTTGGTTGTGGGTGTCCGGTGGGTAGAGCAATCCATATAACAAGCCGCTTAAGGTTGTTCCTGCACTTCCCCCACTTCAATGGACACGCATCGATAACTCCGAAACAGGAGAACTACGATGCCGAAGATGCTCACTGGGAAGAAAACTCAGCAGTACACCACTGAATTCAAGGTCAAAGCCGTGGAATGGAGTCACCAGGCCCACCGCAGTGTCAAAAGCGTTGCCGAAGCGCTGGATATTCACCCCTTCATGCTGTCACGCTGGCGTAAGGAATACCGTGAAGGAAAATTCGCCATGAAACGGGTCAAGAAAGCGCCAGCTGACGCCAAAAAGAAGATCCAGGAGCAGGATGAGATCGCGCGCCTGAAACGCCGTATCGCGGAGCTTCAGGAGGAAAACGACATCCTAAAAAAGTTTCAACGTTTTCAGGCCGAGGAACGACGGAAGCGTTCCGATTCGTCTGGCAGCACCGACGAGCACACGGCGTAAAAGCCCTGTGCCGCCACCTGAATATCTCTCGCTCTGGTTATTACGCCTGGGCCAAGCGCAAGCCTGGCAAACGAGCGAAGGAGAACGCGGATCTGCTGCTCAAGATACGGAGCATCTTCGACAACAGTGACGGCCGCTATGGCAGCCCCAAGGTCTATCAAGCCCTGAAAAACCAGGGCGTTCGGGTTGGAGAAAACCGGGTAGCCCGCTTGATGCGGGAGTGGGGCATGAAGGCCCGAACCTACCGAATTTATCGGCGTTTGCTGACCCGGCGAGCCCTTCTAAGGGCTTGGCCGAACTACCGCCTGGCGACGGAGAAGCCAGTGACCGTAAATCAGCAATGGAGCAGCGACGTTACTTACATCAAGTTGGGACGAAGGAATGTGTTCCTAGCGGTTGTCCTTGATCTGTTCTCGCGCCGCATTGTGGGCTGGAAGCTGGAGGCCAGTTTGAGCGGCGAGCTATCCAGTGGCGCCCTCAAGCAAGCCCTGGCGGACCGCTCGCCGCCACCCGGTCTGTTACTGCATACCGACCGGGGCACCGAGTTCAGGGCACTTAAAATGCGCGACATGCTTGCTCGTCACCAGATCGTTCACAGCATGAGCCGACCAGGCTATTGCACCGACAATGCCGAGGTGGAGTCTTTCTTCAAAAGCCTGAAAGGAGAACTGCTGCACGCAACCAGCTTTGTCACGCTTCGCCAATTAAGACACCATATAAAACACTATATTGAACGCTTTTATAATGCCGAGCGGCTGCACAGTAGCCTTGGTTACCGGACTCCGCTGGCGTTCGAGGGCGCTAACTGATGGGAGCGTGTCCGATTATTTGGGGGAATACCAACGCTGTAAACAGCGCCGGTTCTTGAAACGTTAATGGCCAAGGCTTCAGAAGGATTTAGGCAGTAGAGCAGGGAGTTGCTCGCGAATTATCACTCCAGTTCAACTCTTCTCCCCGCAAAACACTGCAAAATCCGCGAGTTTCGTGTTCTGGTTCCTCGCGCCATGGGCTAGGTTGGGTGCAAGCTTCACCGCAAAGGGCATTTGAGTTCGGGTGCCAGGGATAAACCGCCGGGTAACCGGCCACTAACAAGTCGCAGCAGTACGCGGCCGATGGCCGCCGGACGCCCCGGTCGGGGCGCCGCTGTGCTTAGCGTTAAAAGGAAAGTTAATCTGAAGTGCTGCGGTAAGTTTCTCAAGCCCAGAGTATCGTTCAAGGCTAGCTTCGCCGACTTGCTGGGCATTCTTTTCCTAGGTGGTTTTTTTGGCGGCATCTACCTTTTGATTGGCTGGGCAGTTTCAGCAGGATTGTGGGCATCGATAGAATCCGGGGAGATTGGTAGTCGAACTCGCTTCGGTGCGCGTGAGGGAACAGGGCTGTTGGTCGCTCTGTTTTTGTTGGTTAAAGGGATGCCAATCTATTTAAAAATCTTGAGCTATTTCGTGAACTATCAGCTCAGAATTCGCGGCGAATGCAAGGTCTGCGGCGACAAGCGCCTGTTATTAGATGCTCCTGATAAGTCAGACCCCTTTTAACAAGTGCATCAAATTCGTTCCGGCCCTCAGGGCCTCCACCGGACGGCCTTGACAGGCCGCCGTTTATGCAAGCGTTAGGCGATCTGTAATTTATGTACCAGTTTTCGGTTCAAAATCCTAAGGATAGAAAAGCAGGCGTTCAGCTCATTAGATCGCTGACTATTTTGCCTATCCAAGAGATTCAAAAGGCGATCGAAAATAATCTACCAATCGTTTCTTTCAACTATCGAGACGACATTGTTGAATTAGGCTTTGGAGAATGGATCGAAAAGGTAAAAACAACATATGCTCAGCTAAGCCGGGAATTCGAAAACGTAACGATCGGATATTCCTTTAAAAATGATGCTGCTATAGAGTTGGTAGATGAGAAAAAGTTCTTTAGTTTACTGAAGTTAGAAGTCGAGGTGCGCAATGATGAGCACGAATAAATTGCCTAACCAGTGCAGGCACGGCGACGCCCACTACATTGCGCCTTCGGCTCCATTCCGTGGGCGCGCATGCTGCAAGCGTTATGAGTAAGTGCAGGTTCTATGTCTAAGCTACAGGCGATTTCAATTTCGATACTTCTATTCGCTGGCTTTGCTTCAGTCCTCTCTCTGATCTTCTTTTTCGGTGATTGGGCTAGGTTGACTGGAGTTGCGGTAGTGGGCATTTTTTTGGGCCTGCTAGCTGCACCGACCATTGAGCCGAAGGCCTTTAGACATGCTTGGGCCTATGAGCTTTCTTCCGGTGCAATAGCTGGCGCTTTGATTGGGCTGATTTTCCTCGGCAGCGGAGAAGCTGTTGGTGTGGGAGGTTTGATTGGCGGAGTGCTAGGCTTTACTGCTCCTTACTGGATAAAACATGCCCCGATCCCATGAAACTCATAACAAGTGCATTAAATACGTTCCGGCCCGATGGGCCTCCACCGGACGGCTTTTTCTCCGCTCCGCTGCGTAAAAGCCGCCGTTTATGCAGGCGTTATGCACTAGGGAGTTGTCCGTGACGGAACCACAGAATGATCTGGAAGAAGCTCTGGTTCAAGCCGCTACTGATCCCGGGAGCCGTCCCATATTTTATAAGAAGCTCTTAGAGTCGGAAATTATTGTACTTGGATTCAGCAACGCTTCTGGAGAAGGCTCTAGAACCGCCGTCGAAGGAGAAAAGCTGTCAATTGTAAATTGGGAAAAAAGTGATGGAACAAAAGTAATACCGTTTTTCACTAGTATTTCTGCGGTGCAGAAGATCTTAGAGGAGGAAACTCGGGTCGTCTCGTTGCCTGCCCGCAATTTTTTTGAGATGACCAAAGGATCGACGGTTTACTTGAATCCCAAGTTAGATTTTGGAAAAGAGTTCTTCCCGCATGAGATTGAGGCTCTTTTAGAGACTGGCGTCAATCATTCTTTAACCCAACGGATCGTGGAAGAATCCACGCAAATACAGTTGTGGCAGTCGGCCGGATACCCGACTGAAATGGTTTCAGCGCTCACGTCGCTCCTTTCGCGGCATCCTGTTGTTAAAGCGGCATACCTTTGCATGATGCAAGAACTAACTACCGATAAAGTGCCCACTCTATTAGTTGGTTTTGAGGGAGAGGGCAGTCTGGAGCTAGTAATGCAAGAAGCTGGATCTGTTGTCGCCGATACGGCACCTAGAGGAATGTTGGTCGATTTTGTCGAAGTAACCCGAGAAAATTCGGGAGCTTCAGGTTATATGTTTGAATCAGTTGAGCCATTTTATCGGCGTAGTTGGGGGGCGAAATTGTGGAATTTGCTTCGCCCAGGCTATGCATAACTAATCATTCCAGTTCGTTCCGGCCCTGATGGGCCTCCACCGGACGGCCTTTTCTTCGCTTCGCTGCGTACAGGCCGCCGCTGAACATTGGCGTTAAATTTGAGGAAACATGTACTCGGATAGTTTTATAGTTGGTGATTACCAAGCCCTGCTCGCAGAGCTATCTGACGAACGCGCGAAGAAATACTTGAAGTTCGGTTTCAACATGCGCGCACTGCAGATAATGGAAACTAGATTCCAGATATCAGAGGCAATCGAAAAGGCGGGAGGCAAGAACTTAGGGCCATACCAAATATGCCAAACTAATATATTCTTGAACTCCTTCTACCTGAATATGCTTGGAGCTATCGACAATTTGGCGTGGGTGATTCAGCACGAATTCTCAGTTATCGAGGGTGCTAGCGAAGGCAACAAGAAGCGCAATGATATTTCTCTATTTGGCAAAAAATATCTACAGAGTCTAAGAGTCATTGATGAATCAGCCGCCAACCATATTTCAGAGCACAAAGATTGGTTCGCGGAGCTAAAAGAATTCCGAGACCCAGCGGCTCATAGAATGCCTCTCTACTGCCCTCCGGGGGTAGTGAACTCGGAACAGATCGATGAGTATAACGATGCCAAGACCAAGCTAGCGTCGAAAAACTATTTGGAAGACAGCCGTTCCTATATGGATGCTCAGCACGAATTAGCGATGGTTGGAAAGTTTCAGCCAATATTCACAAGCTTCTCTGAGGAAGAGGACAAAATATATCCCTTGCTTCGAACGATTGAAAACGACTATTTTCCATTTTGGTCCTTGGGAAGTTACGTCCTCAGTTTCTTTAGAGAGAATTTAACCAGTACGGTCAAGGGACGCTCCTAACGTCGCGCCCCTGCCGTTGGCGTTAGCCTATAGGAGAGATTGCTTGTCGATCGAAGTAACGTTGATTACATCCCTGCTAGCAAGCGTCCTAGGCTCAGGTGCGGTTGCTGAAACCCTTGTCCGGCTTTTCAAAGAGAAGTACCAGGCAAAAACTGAAGAAAAACCAGATGGTCTCGGAAACGGGGTTTTTGAATCACGTAAAAAGTATCTAACTTCGGAGCAAAAGGCCTCAATAGCTACAGAAGCAGCAATTGAGGCCTTGGATGAGACCTATCAATCTACCTCAGGAGTACTTTCAGAGCGGATGAGGCAGGCAAAATTGGCTTTCAATGCTGCCCTTTCTCTTATGGTAGTTGGTGTTCTCATCATCTTTATAGGCATTGGTCTGTTGTGGGTAAAAGAAGGCTTCGAGCCAGGTTCGATAACAATTGCAGTCGGTTCAATATCGGAAATCATCAGTTTGCTGGTTTTTAAACTCAATAAGGAAACCAATAATCGGCTCGATGAATTACGAAAAGATCTATCGGTGATAGAGACTGCGAGGGTGGGTCTGTCTATTGCAAAGCAAATAGAGAATCAAGAAAAGAGGGATCATGCCATCTCAGAGCTTTCTCTCAGACTGCAAAAGGGCTAACAATGTGGTCAACGGGACGTCAACTGCGCTCCGCTCCGTTGCCGCCCATTACCACTGGCGTTAGGCACCACGAGAGATCTGAGCGAAATGAAGTCGAAGATATTCTATCTCACTGCATTTTTGGCTGGAGTGGGTAGCCTGTTGATGATCATCGCTGGCCAAGGAGATGAGCCCCTTGGTGTGTGGAACCGACATGGCCCAATGTCTAAGGGACAGGTATTCAAGTACATCATTCTTGTGTGTGGTGTAATTCTCCTTGCCCCCTGCGTTGACTTCCTCGTCAGGCGTAAAAGGCGCGCAGATCGCTCAAAGTGGGAGCAACAATTTATGGACGAGCTAGAAACGGGACAGGCAAAGCGGGTACCACCCAAAAGCCGTAAGGATAAAAATGCCTAACAAGTTGTTCCAGTCTGTTCCGGGCCAAATGGCCCTCCACCGGACAGTTTTTTCTCCGCTTCGCTGCGCAAAAGCTGCCGCTGAACAAAAGCGTTAAGAGTCCCTATAAAGATCAGCATCAGTGTATTGTTGTTAATTTTCATTGCTGTCTTGGGCGTTTGGCTCTTAGATATCATTTCCGACCGGACCAAGGTCGTGGAGGTCATTGCACCGGTGTCAGCCTACGCTGACTGGGAATGCGGCTATGCCAATCAGTCAGGGTGCAGTGTGGTATTTGAGGTAAGGTCGGGTGCCAAATATGACGTCCAGCGCATTCGGTATGGTAAGGACTTCATGGCGATCAAAGTTCAACAAGGTGGCGTAACCGGTTGGATATTTTCTGGAACAGCGGTGCGGGTAGATGCTGAGCCAAACACTTAACAAGGCCATTAAGTCTGTTCCGGCCCGAAGGGCCTCTACCGGACGCCCTAGTCGGGCGCCGTTTATGCGAGCGTTATAAGGCGAACATGAGAATCGAAGTTACCCGTGAAGCGTGTTGCTCCCAGGATGATCAGTTGGGGCCTTTGAGCCTCCAGATTGAGCTATCTGAAGAGTCACTAATTTGGGAGTTGGCTAAAGAGATTGGAGAAGCAAACTTTCTTCAATTTAGTAGCACTCGCAACGTGATAGACGCCTACTGTGCGGGAAAGTTACTTTTCAGTATCCCCGTATCCGAAACCACGGGTGCCGCTTTCAATTATACAGTGGGAAGGGATGATCCAGTTTGTCGCCATTTAAAAGAGCCAAAGATTGCCTGCGTTTGGCCAAGCCGCCTTTAACAAGGCAATTAAATTCGTTCCGGCCTGCGGCCTCTACCGGACGCCCTTTTCAGGGCGCCGTTTATTGCAAGCGTTAATGGCCAAGGCCTCGGAAGGATTTCGGCAGTAGAGCAGGGAGTTGCTCGCGAATTATCACTCCAGTTCAACTCTTCTCCCCGCAAAACACTGCAAAATCCGCGAGTTTCGTGTTCTGGTTCCTCGCGCCATGGGCTAGCTTGGGTGCAAGCTGCACCGCAAAGGGCATTCGAGTTCGGGTGCCAGGGATCAACCGCCGGGTAACCGGCCACTAACAAGTCGCAGCAGTACGCGGCCGATGGCCGCCGGACGCAACTGTCGTGGCGCCGCTGTGCTTAGCGTTATGTTTTTGGGAGAGTATGGACGCACATCAAAGTAAAGCCCTGAGGCAGAAGTATTCCTCGGCATTAATGTCCAACCAGAAGTGGCGGAAGTTGTTTTTGGTCATGGCGGAGCATGGGGCAGATTTTTCCGGTATTGAGTATCGTTTTACCGATACAGCCAATGTTTTGTTTGGTCATGCTCCATCACCGCAGCAAGTCTGGGAAACGGCAATCGATGATCCTGTTGAGGGTGCTGGCGGTCCAGTAGAGTACAAGCATATTGAGTCGGTTTTCATTCCATTCAAGTACTCATGCCGCCCGTATAAAAATGCTCCTACCCAAGAACGCACGCTTAAGGTCGGCGTCTTCGTTGAAGCTTTGGAGAGCGTTGGGAAATTTCCGTTAACGGAAACAGAGAAAGGTATAGTCATCCATGGCTATAAAACATAACCAGTGCAGGCATGGCGACGCCCACCACATTGCGCCTTCGGCTCCATTCCGTGGGCGCGCATGCTGCAAGCGTTAGATTTACTGAGGGAACGATGAATCCGATAAATCAGATACAAACCGAATCATTTCGCTCAGTAGCTGAAGTCATCGCTCGTCTACAGCATGAGTCTCACAATGAGATCGTTGGCTTCAGAGGCCATCGTCGTTCTTCTTGGCATCTTGAGACAACATTCAGTCGCTTTGTAAAGCAAACCATGTCAATGGGAATTCACGGAGGAAGAAAGCGAGAGGATGTGACGCCAATATTGCTCAGTAAACTTGAGAAGCACTTTCGGGAGAACTTAATAATCAACGCTGATTTAACCGAAAATGAACTCTCTGGAATCGACATCTGGCAATACGGGCAACATCACGGAATTCCGTCTCCACTGCTTGATTGGACAGAATCGCCCTTCGTGGCTCTATTTTTCGCTTTGTGTGAGCCAGAAGAAGATGGCTCCACTCCCGACAGGTGCATATGGGTTTTGAACGTGCAACTTTTGGAAATTATTAATGGCATGATCAGGGAAGAGGTCTGGCCAAAACTTTCAAAAACACTTCAGTCCCAGAACCTTCTAGAACAACAGTTTCCACAAGTGGAAGTACTTCGTCAGGTAACTTCTGCGAATAGGCGCATGTCGTACCAAAGAGCTTTCTTCACCAAGCACGAGTTCTACGAATCATTTGAAGTATGGCTTGATCGGGTAACGCCAGAGTTGGCGCATGCTGGCGTTGATACCTTCCTACTAAAAAAGCTGGAGTTTTCGTGTTCACATCAAGAGAGAATAGAGGGGCTCAGGCAGCTTGAAAAAATGAACATCAATTTTAGAACACTTTTTCCTGATGTATTTGGCTCAGCAAGTTCAGCCAAGCTTTCTGCGCAGCAATCGCTCTTGCAGCCTTCGCAGCATACCTTCAATTTCTCGAAAGTTTGATGGATCTGAAATCTAACAATCTCAGTCACGGCGACGTCTACTCCATTGCGGCTTCGCCTCTATTCCGCAGCCGCACGTGCTGTTAGCGTTAGCTCAATACATAGGAATTAAGCGTGAGAGTAATTTTTCTAGTTTTTTTAGTTTTCTCGACATCGACTTATGGCGGCTCGGTCTACCAGTGCAAGGACGAGAATGGACAAACCGCTTTCCAGGACAGACCTTGTTCTGGTGAAACTGTTGAGGTGAGCGAAGCGCCTAAGAGCTCGAATAGTGAAGGATTCAAGAACGAAATTATTAAAGCATTGGCAAGGATTTCTGGGAAGTCAGAGGGCGCACTGATTGATCCAGAGACGCGAAGAGCCGCCGAGGCGCTCGCGGCTGTCGATGCTGGTAAGAGTTACGCCTTCACTAAAATATATGGAGTTTCGGCAAAGTATTGCGGTGCCTCGGTGAAGAGAGCTTTGGAGAATTACGAATCAGAGGCTTCCGACATAATTGCTCTGGGCAAATATTTTTATCGTAATGGCATAAAAACCAATGTTGGCTTCGAGGAGATTAGCAAGTCCGGCAAGGAACTCACAGACGGACTTAACGGTATGCTCAATAAATTGGATATTGAGCATAAAACTGCAAGCCGCGCGGTGCTTAAAAGGAAGTGCAGAGAAGCATCTCAAGCATTGGGAATGGCAGTCAAGTTATACGGAAGCTAACAAGTGCATCAAGGTTGTTCCGGCCCGATGGGCCTCCACCGGACGCCCTAGTCGGGCGCCCTAGTCGGGCGCCGCTTAATATTGGCGTTAAATTCGGTTCGAACCAAGGAAAGAGGCAGACATGAATATTAGCAATGGACAAATTAGCTGGATTATTCCGATAGTTGCAGCCATAGGGAATCAGACCGTGGGAAAGGCATTGGATCCGGCTTTAAAACCGTTTGTTTGGGTCCCAGTGCTTGTCATTGCTTATGTCGTGGGTGTGACGCTGTCCGTTCGTAACTATAGAGTTGGTAAATCGACGTTTAATTCCTCAATGGTATTGCATAGCCGGGTTGGTATGGCGTTAAACGGCTTCATTTTGCTGGCAATGGCTACTGGGATGGTTTTGGCCTTTAGTGTGCGCTGAGCCTCGCAAATTTAACAAATAGTTGTAGTACGTTACGGCCTTCGGCCTCCACCGGACGGCCTTCGGCCTCCACCGGACGGCCTTCGGCCTCCACCGGACGGCCTTGTCAGGCCGCCGCTAAACAAAGGCGTTAAGGGATTATCATGAGTGCAGCCCCACATGTAAGAGCTTTCTGCAAGGATGTTGGGAAATCGAAAAGGATCTGGACGATTCAGTTTCCAGACGGCGCTTACCTAAAATGGGAAAACTTTGACGGTTCAGTGACTATGCCCGTGTGGTCCACCGAATCACGAGTTAAGAAAGTGATGAAATATGAAGAGGCATTCGAGGGGGCTGCGCCTATCAGCTTTGGATTCGATGAATTCCTCAGATACTGGCTACCGGATTTGCTCGAAAAGGGTACCGGTCTGGGGCCGAATTGGGCAGGCAAGAACCTGATGGGCTGGGAAATGGGTGCGCAAGAGCTAATTGATCGCGTAAAAAGCGCGCCTTGGTATCAGGACGACACCTCTTAACAAAACCATCAAATGCGTTACGGCCACAAAAGACGTGGCCTCCACCGGACTGCCTACAGGTTGCTTCGGTAGCCGTTTATGGCGGCATTACAAGACCAACTAAAAGGAAGTTCAAGTGGTTACCTGCCACCTAAAATACGTCATAGATCCCTACAAAGCCGCCGACTTCGAGCGCTATTCCAAGATGTGGATACCTCTGGTCCAGCGGTTCGGGGGTCAGCACCATGGGTATTTCTTGCCTTCCGAAGGTGCCAACAATATCGCCATCGCACTATTCACGTTCGAGTCTCTGGCAGCCTATGAAAAGTACCGTGAGGCCTCGTTCAAAGACTCGGAGTGCCAAGCCGCCTTCAAATACGCCGAAGAAACTCGTTGTGTACTAAGCTGTGAACGCAGTTTTATGAGGCCGGTTTTTGAGTGAGCTTGTAAGAAGTGCATCAAATTCGTTCCGGCCCGATGGCCTCCACCGGACGCCTTCGTCGGGCGCCTCTTAGCTCAGCGTAAAGCATAAATCCATGGCAGAAATCATTCTCTATCTCACAAAAGCTGATGCCGAATCTATCGTTGATTGGATCAACCATGAGGAGGGCATCGCATGGATCGTTAAAGATTTCCAGGACGGGAATGTTTATCGCTGGAAGGCAGTAAATTCTATCGGCGCGATTCAGGAAGGTGATCACTGCCTTTGGAAAATAGGAGCGGGAGCCTTACGCATCCCATCAGGAAATCACGAAACCGAAGATACTGTTGTGCTCGACCCTTTTAAGGGGTGGGAGCAAACGCTCAATACAGATGCGGCAGAAACACCGTGGTTTGGTAGAGCAGCCCCTGAGACCTACGGCTTCACTTTTAGAGAGCGCGGGAGAAAGTCCGAAGACTCAATTGGTAGGTCTGGTTTCAACTGGATAGGAAATTACTTTAGCGCAATAGGAAATCCGGCGCCTGAAGAATGTAAAAAATGGTGGGAGCGTCTGAAAAGACACATCAAGAAAAACGCCACTGGCATACCCTGGCCCGGTGAGTTGGGGAGCGGTAGAACTGGCGCATACGCTTTTCCAGGTGCTTACGATCAATTGCAACAGGGGCGGGCTAAAGATGTTAATCCGTAGCAAAAGAAAGCTTAACAAAGGCAGTAAGAGCGACGCCCGTACCCTCTGTCAGCGTTACATACCATGAAAGTATCTGAGCTGCAGAATATCTTGCTAGAAGAATTGCAGTCCCTATTGCCTGATTGGAAGTTCATCAAGGGTAAAAGAGAGTTCCAGAGAGCGGAGGAAGGCTTCATTTGGTTTCTCCACATCAGTTGCATCAATCACCTGGAAGATTTCGATGCGGTGGCCGACGTTGCCGTAGAGTTCAAAGCGGGTAAGGAGCGGCTTTGTATTGTGGGTGCAGAGCTGGGAAATATTGAAGGCACGGGACGGCTTCGATTTCCCGTATCGAATAGAGAGGCGGCTAAATCATCGGCGCTCGAACTTTATGAACACTTTAACGAGCATGGTCTGCGGTTTCTGCGCAAGTATAGCGATCCAGCTGAAGTCGTGGGCACGCTTAGGAGTGGTGGCAAAGAAGCCATGTTGATAAGTCCTTTGCTAAACCAGCACCAAGACCAAATTAACCGGCTGAGTAGCCACTATGGCATCAGTCTGTAACAAGCCGCGGCACTCGGACGGCCTTGTCAGGCCGCCACTAAACAAAGGCGTCAGGACGTTTCGTCATGAAGCAAGTTTTTGGCAAAGTCTTCAAAGCCAGTGATGGCAGTGAGTACGGGATTGTTCGAGGGACTACGGAACCGTTCCCGGAAGAGCTTTCCGGGTTAAATGTGATCGCCGAAGATGAGTGCGGGAATTATTTCCTCCAAGAGAATCTGAGGATTCATTTTTGGGATCACGAAACTCGCGAGTCTACGGTTCTTGCACAATCGATTAACGAATTTATCGCTGGGTGTGTAGCTCCGTCAGAAGTTGAGTTGGAGCCTGGTCAAGTTAAGTCAGTTTGGGTTGATCCAGAATTTGCCAGGAAATTTGGCATCGATCCCAAGCCTTAACCAGTGCGGGCACGGCGACGCCTACCAAATTTCGCCTTCGGCTTCATTTCGCGGGCGCGCATGCTGCAAGCGTGAGCCCACCGGTTGTCAATCAAGTGCAGAAGGAAAGCGTATGTCCAGTTCGAACATAAATAGCGTGTTTGCAGTTGTATCGGTCAGAAATCAACAGGATGCAGTCAGGTGGTATGCCAATCTAATCGGACGGGATGCGGATATCATCCCCGTGGAAGGCGTAGCTGAGTGGCAACTTGCCAATAGCGCCTGGCTTCAGGTAACTGAGGATTCAGAGCGAGCAGGCACTTCAACGGTGATAGTCGGTGTAAACGATATCGATGCTCAATGTAGAGCCTGCGCTGAGGCGAAAGTGCCGCATGGCGAGGTCATTGAGTATCCGAACGTCATCAGAATGCTTGAACTTGTCGATCCTGACGGGAATAAGATAGCGTTTGTCGAGGACATTTCGAGCCCGAGCTGATGTATTCGGTGAGTCGGAAAACTATTAACAGGGCTATCATGCGTAGGCACGGCGACGGCTTTTCCAGTGCGGCTTAGTCTCCATGCCAGAACTGCACCTGCTGCAGGCGTTAAGTGTTTTCAGGGAGGAAACTGTGAGTAACTATCATATTGCGCAACTCAACATTGCCAAGCTTTTGGCCCCGATCGATTCGCCGCAGCTTTCCGATTTTGTGGCGAATCTGGACGGGATTAATGCGTTGGCAGAGGAGTCTCCGGGTTTTGTTTGGAGGCTGCAAACCGAAGAAGGCGATGCCACCGGCATTGACTATTTTGGCTCCGATAAAATCGTGAACCTGTCCCTCTGGGATTCGGTCGACGCTTTGCATAATTACGTTTATCGGTCTGCCCACGTTGACATCATGCGCCGCAAGAAAGAGTGGTTTCATCGAATGGGTGAGGCTTATATGGTGCTTTGGTGGGTGCCCGAGGGGCACATTCCGTCAATCGACGAGGCAGCGCAAAAGCTGAATACTCTGCGAGAGTGTGGCCCATCTACGGAGGCCTTCACTTTTAAAAAACCTTTCCCTTCTCCCAACGAAATTACCAGTGTGCCAATCGGCACCTTGGGTGGTGAATGCCCGGCCACTTAAAAAGGTAATCAAATTCGTTCCGGCCTATGGCCTCAACCGGATGCCCTTGTCGGGCCAAATCTATGATCGAAATTCGCGGTGCAAAACAGCTGGCTCGTGTAAGGCGTCACGCACTGGCGGCACAAGGCTTATTGCACGCGCGGCCATTTGGGAGTGGCCTCAATGGAGTACGTCAGGCCATAAGGCATCTCGGTTACATACAGATAGACTCCATTGCTGTGGTTCATCGGGCGCACGATCATGTCTTGCATTCAAGGGTTCCGAAATTTGAGCCTGCGATGACAACCCGGTTGTTGAGAGGAAGCGAGGTTTTTGAGTACTGGGCGCACGCCGCTGCTGTTCTTCCGATGGAGGAATTTCGATTCTCACTGCCTTATAAGGAAGCAATCCGGAGTGGACAAATCCACTGGTACAGAAACCCTGATACCAAACTCATGAAGGAGCTTCTTGCACGAATTCGATCAGAGGGTCCCCTGAGGTCGCGCGATCTGGAGGCCAGGAATTCCAAGGGTGCCGGTTGGTGGGACTGGAAGCCGGCGAAGAAGGCGATTGAGCAGCTTTACATGGTAGGCGATCTCATGGTTTCGGATCGAGAAGGCTTTCAGAAAACGTACGATCTCACTGAGCGTGTACTGCCTTCCGGTGTTGATACAACGACGCCGAGTGTCGAGGTGTTTGCGCAACATCTGCTTTCGCAGCAGCTGCGAAGTTGTGCGTTTGTATCGTTGAAAGGGCTGACGTATCTGCGTCGCGTACCAGGACTTCGGGAGGCCGCTAGGGCATTGTTGGCGGAACAACTCAGCTCACGAAAGCTGGAACAAATTCGCCTGGAAAACGGCGAGGTCTTCGTTCATGAAGCCGGATTGTTCGATCGACCTTTGCCGCGAGCGCAAGATCGCGTGGTCATCTTGTCGCCATTCGACAATAGCGTGATTCAGCGTGAACGCCTGAATGCGCTTTTCGGTTTTCGGTATCAATTGGAATGCTATCTGCCAGAAGCCAAGCGCCGGTTCGGCTATTTTTGCTTGCCCTTGCTCTATCGTGATCGATTCGTGGGGCGGATGGACTGCAAGGCTCATCGGCAAAAGTCTGAATTCGAAATCAAACATCTTCATATCGATTCGGGCGGGTTTGACGAATCAGCGTTTCTAAGGGCGTTTTCTTCAGCGCTAAGGCACTTCGTTAGATTTCAGGGCTGTCAGTCTGTTGTCGTGAGATCGGCTAACCCCAAGCGAATGATTTCAGCCATTGAAGACGTTTGGCAATGACCCGAAACCCTAACAGGTTCAAAATCTCATGAGGGATAATATGATAAAGAAAATTCTGTTTTTTGTTGCTTTGACGTTTTTTAGTTCTGCTTATGCAGGAGAGAAACAAGTCTACGACATGGTAATGGTCGAGAAGACTGGCGGTGATTGGAGGGCGATAAAGTACAACATATACTCTGGTGAAAGTTGGTACATTAGGAACGGAGTATTTATCCAATTGCTCGATAATGAGGTGTTGCCGGAATCTCGTTACAAAGTTGTTGCCACTAAACACGAGGGCGGATGGGGAGCCGTAAAAATGGACATTACCAACGGCAACGCATGGAAATTGAAAGGCGAGATGTTTGTACGAGTAAAAGACACTAAATAATGGAATACACAAGGAAGTGCATCAATGACGCAAAAGGGTAGTTGTCTCTGCGGAGGCATCCAATACGAAATCAACGGTCCTCTGACCGATGTCCTGAACTGTCACTGCTCAATGTGTCGGAAGCTTCATGCCTCGGCGTTCAGGACTCGCGCCAAAGTCCAATCGTCTGATTGGCACACCACTGAAGGGCAGGAGTTGATCAAGTTTTACGAATCTTCTCCCGGCGAGCATAAAGGCTTTTGCTCTAACTGTGGTTCCAGTCTCTACACAAAGTTTGACGCCAACCCTGAGATTTATGGTTTTCCGCTGGGCACTCTCGATACTGATCCTGGGGTGCAAGCGAGTCGCCATGTGTTTGTGGCAAGCAAGGCTTCATGGTTCGAGATTGCGGACGATCTGCCACAGTACGCGGAATACGACTGAGGCGGTGGCAACACGTTGCGTCACCTCGATGCCTTTGTCGGTTGATTGACCGAGACGGCCTGCCAGTTGCTTGAGCAATAGCGAGTGGTGAACGTTAACAGATTCCGCCGCCGTGCTTATCATGCACAGCGAGCGGCTTTCTATTAGCTTTATGGCTCTTTGCTGGAGGGTGAAGGTTGAACGAAAATCTGTTAGAAATCGGGGCCTAATATCCACAACCTTCATATTTAATCTAGGAGTTTAAACATGAGCCAAAGCGAGATCACAGCACTTTTCGATGAGTGGAATAGCGCCCTGCAGACGGGAGATCCCAAAAAGGTCGCGGCTCTTTACGAGAGCAATGCCATTTTGCTCCCGACGGTGTCCAATCAGGTTCGCCACAACCACGAAGAAATCGAGGACTATTTCGTTCATTTTCTTGCGAAAGGGCCCGTGGGTAAGATCGATGAGGCAAACGTTCGTTCCTTTGGTCAGCTTGCCATCAACTCTGGGATCTATACGTTCACTCTCGAAGATGGCGCCGAGGTGGCTGCGCGGTTTACCTTCGTTTACCGCTGGAACGGTGAACGCTGGATGATTGTCGAGCACCATTCTTCACAGATGCCGGAATGACACGAACCTGACCAATAGGGCTCGGCCGGTTTGCAGCAGCGTGCATAGATAAAGGTCAGCGAAATGAATATACCTTTGTTAGCGGGATCGGTGTTTGCCCTGTTTGGCGTTTACTTGCTGGGACACGCCATCGCCAGCTACAAAAGCGCTGTTGCAAGCCAATCATGGCCGACCACTGACGGCCAGCTAACGGATCTCCGCCTGTGGGGAAAGCGCAATATAGACGGGGAAATGAAGGACGCGGAAAAGCTGGCTGTTGAGTATCGCTATGAGATCAATGGCCTGAAATATACCGGAAGATCCGCCGCGTTCTATACGTTGGTGTACCCGAAAACGGTGGAATTTGCTGAGCGCTATTCGTCCGGGAGGGGCATCACAATCTACTACAATCCAAGTGACCCGTCTGAATCTGTGATAGTACCGGGCCGTAACCCGGACAAGCCCTACAGCGACTTAATCATGGGGGCTTTGGGGGTAGTGATAGGCGCCGTCATTGCCTTATTCAGCTTGGGTCAGTAGCTGCCAATGAAAATAACCAGAAAGAATCTCGACGACGCCGTGGGTGAAAACATCCTCTCGGCCGAACAGGCGGAAAACCTGCACAACTATCTGGCGAGCCTGCCGGACGTTGGTCCATCCTTCAATTTCACGAACGTTCTCTACTACCTCGGTGGCTTGATCGCCATTGGCGCAATGACGCTGTTTATGAATCTGGGGTGGGAGTCCTTTGGCGGGTGGGGGATTTTCTTCATCTCCCTGGCCTATGCCGGCGTTGGTCTTAAGTTGAGCGGTGTATTTCAGGCAAAAGGACACGCGATTCCAGCAGGGATCTGCGCCACGTTCGCGGTGGCCCTGACGCCTCTGGCGGTGTACGGCATCCAGCAGGCCCTCGGCTTCTGGCCGGACGACAGCGTTTACCGGGAGTACCACAAGTACATACGCTGGCACTTTTTGTACATGGAGCTGGCTACCCTCGCGGTCGGCTTGATGGTGGCCTGGCGGTTCCGGTATCCGTTCCTGGTGATGCCCATTGCGGTCACGCTCTGGTACATGTCGATGGATGTCGCGGTCATGATCACGGGCGATCACTACGATTTCGAATTTCGCGCACTGGTCTCCATGTACTTTGGTCTGCTGATGGTGTGTTTGGCATTTTGGGCTGATGTCAGGTCTCAGGGCAGGGTGGACTATGCGTTTTGGTTGTATATTTTCGGGGTGATGGCGTTCTGGGGCGGCATGACGGCGCAGGACTCTGACAGCGAGCTCTCTCGGTTTGCCTACTTCTGCGTTAACCTCGCCATGATCGGCGTTGGCGTTGTGATTGTGCGGCGGGTGTTTGTGGTGTTCGGGGCCATCGGCGCGTGCCTGTATCTGGGTTATCTGGCGCGGGTGGTGTTTGAGGATAGCTGGTTGTTCCCGGTGTCGCTCGCGGCCCTGGGCCTCCTGATCATTTACCTCGGCGTGCTGTGGCAGAAGAACGAGAGGGCCATTTCTGCCCGTGCCAGGGCGGTGTTGCCGCCGGGCGTCAGTCAATGGCTGAGTGCAAGGTAGGGTTGCGACATGAGTGATCCTTGCCCGTTTTGCGGTTTTGAACGCTCTGACTTCAGGCGCAGTCATAACTGGCGGTGCAGTCAGTGCGGTAAGGATTACTCGGATTGGTTGAGATCGGCTCATGGGAGCGCAGATTCAAGTCCGCCGTCACACACAGAGCACGTTGAGAAAGAGGCATTGTTCTTCTCCCGAAAAGAGATCCCTGCTGAGGCTGAGCCGGTAAAGTTCGCCCAGTCGCTGTTCCTCCTGGTACTTCTGTCGATGCTGCTTCTGAACTTCGCGGTGGAAGGGGTTTTTGACTGGGTATTCCCGATTTCAGCCGCACTGATTGGCTATTACGCGTGTACCATGCATCGAACCGGTTACGCGATTGGCAAGCACGACATCTACCACCGTGACAAAACTCCGCTCATGTTTCGTATGCATTTCTGGGGCGCCGTCGGTTTCATCTTCCTCGCCTTGTACGCATGGCTCGAATGAAGACTTTGGTAGCCGATGTTGCGCAGCAGAAAACAGGGCTATCTGGCGCGGCGTGTGAGACCAATTTCGCCTTGCCTTCATCTCAGTGTCCAATAGACTGATAAGCAATACGTAGGCTTTTTCTGCCATTGTGCAGCAACCGCCCCTAAATTCGAGAAAACGACCAAGAGGAATGGCCGTGCCCCTTACTTCTTCTTTTCGCCGCGCAGCGGCTTTTGTGCTTTTCGTAATCACCAGTCCTGCCATGGCGGCGGACTCGGTGGTGGTGTCCTCCAAGATCGATACCGAGGGCGCTGTGTTGGGGCAGATGGTGTTGCAAAGCCTGAAGCAGGCAGGCATTCCGGTTGAGAACCGCCTGCAGTTGGGTGCCACCAATATCGTGCGAAACGCCATCAAGGCGGGTGAAATTGATCTATACCCGGAGTACACCGGTAATGCGGCGTTCTTTCACGACCAGGCCGATCGCGACGTGTGGAAAGATGCGGATAAGGCCTACCAGGAGGCTGCCCGCCTTGATAAGGACGCCCACAACATAGTATGGCTGCAGCCGGCCAAGGCCAACAACACTTGGGCCATGAGTGTGCGCGGCGATCTGGCGCGGGAAAAGAGTCTGGAGACACTGGAAGATCTGGCGGCCTACATCAACAACGGTGGCGCCTTCAAGTTTGCCGCCAGTGCCGAGTTTGTTGAGTCTGCCAGTGCCTTGCCGGCCTTTCAGGAAGCCTATGGCTTTACCCTCAATTCCGATCAGCTGCTGGTGCTCTCTGGCGGTAATACGGCCGCGACTCTGCGCGCCGCGGCGCTCAACAACAACGATGTGAACGGTGCTATGACCTACGGCACCGACGGCGGCCTCAACGCCCTGGATCTGAAAGTGATGGCCGACACCTTGGGAGTGCAGCCGGTCTACCAGCCAGCACCCATTGTGCGCGCTGAGGTTCTGGAGGCATATCCGAAGATTCGTGAGGTACTGGAGCCCATCTTCGAATCCCTGGATCTGGAAACCCTGCAGCGCCTGAACGGGGAGGTGGCGGTGAACGGCGTGCTGGCCGAAACCGTGGCTCGGCAGTATCTGGATTCCCTGACCCAGGACTGAGGTTTGCCCGTCGCTACCGCTGACTCGCCCTCAGGTTCGTTCAATCGCGTCATTCCAGCGTTGGGTGTTCTGGCCCTGGCGCTGGTCTGGCTGCTCGATTTCGGCACCATCCAGCCCAACCGCATCGTACCCGGAACCGGCCACGGTCTTTGGGCGGCACTCGGCTGGAGCGGGGCGGGGCTGGTTACCCTGGTGCTGGCTGGCTGTATCGCGCTGGCAGTCCTGCCACTGCACAGCCGATATTGGATTCTGCTCGCCCTGATCGCTGGGGCCATTGCCACCCTGCCGTTGTTGTTGGATCTGTTTGCCACCCGGCACCTGCCGGAAAATTCCCCCTACGCCCGCTCATCGGTAGGCGCCGGTTTCTGGTGTCTGCTGTTCCTGTTGTCGCTGGTACTGATTGAGGTTCTCGGACGGCTCAAGGCAGGGCGGCTGCTGCAGCTTGCGGTGCTCGTGGTCATCGCCGGAAGCTGGTTGGTGGTGTTGCGCAGCGATGGCCTGGCCAGCCTGTCTCTGGTGCGGGAGTTCATGGCCAGACCCGGCGCTTTCGAACAGGCACTCTGGACCCATCTCGCGCTGGCGCTGGGTGCGGTCAGCTTTAGTGCCGGGTTGGCGTTTCTTCTGGCCCTGAAAATGATCCGCACGCCAGCCTGGCAGCGGCCGGTTCTTGGCGCTGTGAGTTTTCTGCAAACCATTCCAAGCCTGGCCGTGTTTGGCCTGCTGATCGCACCACTGGGGGCGCTGTCGGCGGCGTTCCCGGTATTGCAGTCGCTTGGCATTCGCGGCATCGGTTGGGCGCCGGCCTTGCTGGCTCTCATCGCCTACAGTTTGCTGCCGATGGTGCGCAACACCTTTGTGGCCCTGACGGAGGTCCCGAACAACCTGGTGGACGCTGGCCGGGGCATGGGCATGGCGGAGCGCCAGCTATTTTTTCAGCTAAAACTGCCTCTGGCCTTGCCAGTGATCATCGAGGGTATCCGCATCACCACCATTCAGGCGATTGGCCTGACCGCCGTGGCTGCCCTGATTGGAGCGGGCGGTTTTGGAACCTTTATATTCCAGGGCCTGGGGCAGGCCGCGATGGACCTGGTGCTGCTGGGCGCCTTGCCCACCATTGCCCTGGCCCTGCTGGCGGACGCGTTACTCACCATGCTCGCGAGCAGTCTGAATAGGGATTCGTCTGCATGATTGAATTGAAGAACGTCACCCGACGCTTCGGTGACAGCGTTGCCGTGGACAACATCAACCTCACCATCGAGACCGGTGAGGTCTGCGTGCTGGTGGGCAGTTCCGGATGCGGCAAGTCCACCACCTTGCGAATGATCAATCGGCTGTTGCCACGCAGCGCCGGTGAGATCCTGGTGGACGGCGTGGACGTGATGGCCATGAACCCGGAGCAGCTGCGCCTGAATATGGGCTACGTGATCCAGGGCACCGGGCTGTTTCCCCACTGGACGGTAGCCCGCAACATAGCCATGGTGCCGCACCTGTTGAAATGGCCAAAGGCCCGAATCGATGCCCGGGTCGAGGAACTGATGACCATGCTCGATCTCGATCCGGGCAGCTACGCGGCCAAATACCCCCGGCAATTGTCCGGTGGTCAGGCCCAGCGCGTTGGCGTGGCCCGGGCGCTGGCGGCAGATCCGAATATCCTGCTGATGGACGAACCCTTCGGTGCGCTGGACGCCATCACCCGGGAAAACCTTCAGATGGAGATGTTGCGCATACAACAGCAGGTTCGAAAGACCACGGTGTTTGTCACCCACGACATCGATGAGGCCCTGAAACTGGCGACCCGGATCGCCGTGATGGATCAGGGTCGTATCATCCAGCACGATACTCCTGAGAACATTCTCCGGCGCCCGGCCACGGCCTTCGTCGATAACCTGATCGGTAAGCAGGATCGGGGCTTGAAGTTGATGAGCCTGCGGCCGGTGCGTGATCTGATGGTGGCGCACCCACACCCTAAACCGGTCGGCAATGGGGAGGGCGGCCTTAAGGAAGGCGACAGTGTGCGCCAGGCCCTGTCCGTCATGCTTTGGCAGGATCTGGCTGAGGTCGCGGTGTTTAACGATCAGGGCGAGGAAACCGGCAGGATCTCCCGCGCCCGCATCATCGAGGAAGGCGCCTGATGCGCATCTGGTTGCCTCCTGTGGTGCTGGCGGCATTGCTGTTCGGCCTGAGTGTTGGCATGCCGGTGCTGGAGCCGGTGTTCAGTTGGCTTCAGCCCGACAAGCAGACCGTGGTCTACGAGCGCGAGAGCTTTGTATTCCTGCTGCAGAATCACCTGCTGTTGGTCCTACTGTCGGCCGCCATCGGGACGTTTGTGGCCGTGGCCGGCGGGATCTTTGCGACCCGTCCTGCCGGGCGGGATTTTCTGCCGTTGGTCAGCCAGGTGGCCTCAATCGGCCAGACCTTTCCGCCGGTGGCGGTGCTGGCCCTGGCCGTCCCGGTGCTCGGTTTTGGTGAAGCGCCTATTCTGGTGGCGTTGATTTTGTATGGCCTGCTGCCGATTTTGCGCAACACCCTGGCCGGGCTGGAGGGCGTTGATCCGGCGGTGCGCGAGGCGGCTCGGGGCATGGGAATGTCTCCGATGCAGATTCTGGTGCAGGCTGAACTGCCGCTCGCTGGCCGGGTCATTCTTGCCGGGGTTCGAACGTCCGTAACCATCAACATTGCGACGGCCGCCATTGGCTCCACCATCGGAGCGCGCACCCTGGGGGATCCGGTGATTGCTGGGCTGGTGAATGGCAACACCGCCTACGTGCTGCAGGGGGCGATTCTCATCGGGCTGCTCGCACTCACTACTGACAGTCTGTTCGAAGCGCTGGAGCGGAGCTGGGATCGGGCGTTCAGGAAATCGGTGGCGGTCTGAGCTAGCCGTGCCTCAAGGCCACATGCATCTGGAGGATGATATGGTCAAATTTGTCTTATGTTGGTTCGGTGTCTTGTGCACCTTTATCGGCGTGCTCAACCTCATCTTCTACACCACCGTCTCACCGATTATGGAGATCGAACAGTCTGTCGTGGTCGTTCTAATCGGATGCTTTCTGATGTACGTGGGACGTGACTATTTGCCGGCTTGGCTTGCCTATTTCTTCTCAGGGAGCGACAGCGGTGACGACTGAAACCCAACACACCCCAACCCTGGATATAGAATTGGACCCGCTGGAGAAAAACAGGGAAGGCGCGTTAAGGCTCAGAAAGGCTCCGGCGTGGCGCTATGGCTATCTGAGCGCCGTCGTCGCTCTCTGGGCACTTTGCCTGCCAACGATATTTGACTATGCGAGTTCGCCTGCAGCTGGCCTTGTGACGGCTGCTGGCATTCTCGTCGCTATTGCGCTGGTGGTGTGGTACTTCCTGTCGAATCGGGTAAGTGGTCTTCATGCGGCGGGCACCATCCAGATTGTGCGTAGCAGCGGAACATTATACCAGTACCGAGTGGAGGGCGGTCGGGTGCACAAAACAGCGTCCGGTAGCGGTCAGAGCTGGTCCCTTGAAGGGTTTCGGAGAGCGGAGCTGGGATTGGGCGAGGCCCTTCTGATATTTAACACAACGGTGTGTTACCTGCCGTTTCGGGGCGCCAGCCGGCAGGAAGTACTAGAGTTCATCAAAGAGGTCGAGCATTCAGCAAACGCCTGATTCTATCGGAGCAAGGAGCGCCACATGAAACCCAAAATCAGCTTGGTTACCCTCGGCGTCGACGACTTGGATCGCGCCACTCGATTCTACGGCGAGGGGCTGGGCCTGCCTCGGCACGAGTTCGACGGCGGGGGAATCTCCTTTTTCAGCCTGGAAGGCACCTGGCTGGCGTTGTATCCCCGGGCTGAACTGGTTAAAGACATCGGGTTATCTGAACCCGTTCAGTTCGGCTTTTCGGGCATCACATTGGCGCACAACGTTGCCAGCAAACCGGAAGTGGATGCGGTGCTGGAAAAAGCCGTTGCGGCCGGCGCCAAGCTCGTAAAACCCGCGCAGGAGGTGTTCTGGGGCGGTTACTCCGGTTACTTTCAGGACACCGAAGGCCACTACTGGGAGGTGGCCTATAACCCCTATCAGGATCTGACCTGATACCCCTCTCATGGGAACCTGAAAACGTGCTCGCGTATCCGGTGCTGCTACAGTACGAGTAGGCTAACGTCTACTCAACACTTACATCCACTCTGAAAAAGGTGTTTATGGCCGAACCCTTGGGATCCCAGTTTCGCTACCAACGAATCAGCACCAGCGGTGCGGACATCAACCTTGCCCATGGCGGCAATGGGCCGCCGCTGTTGCTGTTACACGGCTACCCGCAAACTCACGCGATGTGGCACGAGGTTGCTCCCGAGCTCGCCCGGCATTTCCACGTGGTGTGCCCGGATTTGCGCGGTTACGGTGACAGCAGCAAACCACCCGGCGCCGCCGATCATCACAACTACGCCAAGCGCGCCATGGCGCAGGATATGGTCGAGGTGATGGCCGCTCTTGGTTACAGCGAGTTCGCGGTGGCCGGCCACGACCGCGGTGCACGGGTGACCCATCGTATGGCGCTGGATTATCCGGAGCAGGTCACCCGGGCCTGTGTGATGGACATAGCCCCCACTCATCACATGTTCAGCCACACCGACCAGGCCTTTGCGACTGGCTATTACCACTGGTTTTTCCTGATTCAGCCCGATGGCCTGCCGGAACGCATGATTGGCGCCGATCCCGACTATTACCTGCGGGAAAAGCTGAAACGCTGGAGCGGTCCGGACGCAACATTTGACGAGACAGCCGTGGCCGAGTACCTGCGCTGCTTCAAGGAACCGGCGGCGATCCACGCGTCCTGCGAGGACTACCGCGCGGCGGCCAGCATTGATATGGCCCACGACGACGCGGACATGCACCGGAGAATCACTTGTCCGCTGCTGGTGCTCTGGGGCGATCAGGGCTTTGTGCACCGCACTTACGATGTGCTGTCGGTATGGCGCCAGCGGGCTGAGCAGGTCGACGGCCGGGCTCTGCACAGCGGACATTTTTTGCCAGAGGAAGCCCCGCGGGAAGTGCTCGATGCGTTGCTCGGGTTCTTCGGTAACGGCTCACCGATCCCTGGTGACGATGACTCTGCGAGGAGAATGACAACATGAGCATTGTTGGCGTGGTGGTCGCAACCGCCATTGGCATGGTGCTGGGTGCTTTGTGGTATTCGCCAGCCCTGTTCGGAAATCAGTGGATGCGTAGCCTGGGCAAAACCCGGGAAGAACTGGGCAGCCCGACCTTGCCCATGGTCGGGAGTGTGTTTGCCAGCCTGTTGTCAGCCATTGGGGTGGCGCTGTTGCACGCGTGGGTAGGTGTCGATGCGGTTGGAATGGCGCTCAGTCTCGGGCTGGCCCTGGGCCTGTTGATCGTCTTCCCGGCGTTGCTGTCCGACAACCTGTTCTGCGGTTGGGGCTGGGACATGCTGTTCATCCAGTCCGGTTACCGAGTGGTCAGCGTGGTGCTGATGTCGTTGGCCATTTACTGGATTGGTGGCTAGCAATGCATCGGATGATCGCGATTTGCCGGGCCTGGCCGGCCAAGGGCAACGTGTTCCGGGTAGGTGGTGTATGCCTGGCGTGATGATTGTAACCGGCGCCAACCGCGGAATCGGCGCGGCAACGGCGAAGCTGGCGGCTGCCCGGGGTTATCGGGTGTGCGTTAATTACCACCGCAATGAGGCGGCGGCCGAAGCCGTGGTTCAGGCCATTACTGCCGATGGCGGTACTGCCATCGCGGTGCAGGCGGATGTGTCCAGCGAAGTGGACGTGCAGCGGCTGTTCAATACCGTAGACAACCAGTTGGGGCCGCTTACCGCACTGGTGAACAATGCCGGTATTCTGGAACCACAGTGCCGGGTGGAGGCGACCGACGCAGCCCGGCTAGAGCGGATCTTCAAAGCCAATGTCATCGGGTCTTTCCTGTGCGCCCGGGAAGCGGTGAAGCGCATGTCGACTCGGCACCACGGCGAGGGTGGGGCGATCGTCAATGTGTCGTCGGCAGCCTCCCGGCTGGGATCCGCCGGGGAATACGTGGACTACGCCGCGTCCAAGGGCGCCATCGATACGCTGACCATAGGGCTCTCCCGGGAGGTGGCAGAGGAGGGCATCCGGGTAAACGCCGTGCGACCGGCGTTTATCTACACCGACATGCACGCCGACGGGGGCGAGCCGGGCCGAGTGGACCGCATTGCCGACTCCCTCCCCATGAAGCGCGGGGGCCAGCCGCTGGAGGTGGCGAACGCCATCCTGTGGCTGCTGTCAGGCGAAGCCTCCTACACCACTGGCACCTTCATCGATCTAGCCGGTGGCAAATAGGCGTGTTGGTCAGTCGCCGGTGAGTGCCTCAATATCGGCATATAGGCTGGCGGCATCCGTGACCTTCGCCAGCCAGCTCAGGGGCACGCCATTCGGGTGTCCTACGCCCTTGAGCGCAGCCATGACCGGCCCGATAATCCAGGCGCGCCCGCAAGAATCCCCGCCGCAGTGGATGTTGGCTCGAATAGCATCGGTAAAGCTCTCAGCGTGACTGATGATGTGAAAAATTACTGGCATGGCTTCGTGTAGATAACAGGTCCGGCCATAGGTATCGCCCGCTGTCACGGCATCCAGAGATTTTGAAGCGAGAGCCGTGTCCAGCTTCGTGCGGTCCGGTGCCTCTTTCGCGGCATGCTCCAGAGCGTCTGACAGGGAACCACCACGGAATACCGTTTCCAGAAGCCGCGCCGCGCACTTGGCCCACGCCACCGCGTCGTCGTTGTGATTGGTGGCCCGAACGGCGGCTTCAACCTGAGCCAACAGCTCATCCTTGCCCGTGTAGCAGGCCACCAGGGGCGGCAGCTTGGATACCGCCGGCAACTGGGTATCGTCGGCGCCACTCTCCGGCAGCATTTGCTGATCGATGGTCTGGGCCAAGACAACACCCGCTTCTTGAATCTCGATTTCAGAATAGGTGAGGTTGATGGCGTCACGTACCGGCTTCACGAGCTGGTCGCCGGTCAGCCGGCGGGTGTAGGGCATCACTTTCTGCACCAGGATGCGTTTTTGCTTATCGGTGAGCGGTGTTTTGATCGCCGCCAGGCCCTGTTCGATGGCCTTCTGTTCGTTGTTGATCAGGTTCTGCAGCGTGATGCGAGTTGGGTTGTCGATGTAACCCTGCCAGTCGCCACCGGGGCCAAAATAGCTTTGGAATCGGCGCTGGTAATCGCGAACATTCAGTTTGCCGTCGCAGGCAACCAGACTGTCAGTGAGTACCTTGGTTGCGGCACCATAGTGGCTGACATCACCGGCCCGCTTGCCCCCGTGAGCGAAGAAACCAAAACCGCGGCCGAAGTAATCGGCGCTGGGTGTGAGGAATTCCGGTGTCTGGCCGGCCACCTCAGCAATGCGGTTGCTGTCGTAGAGCCAGTGCAGTCCAAGACTGGCCGCGTCGGCAACCCAGCCACCGGCGAGCGCGTTGGCTATTCGTGTTTGGCGATCTTCTGAGTTCTGCTGTGTCATGGCTCCTCCTTGTTTGAGGTTGAATGGAAACCGGTGTTCCAGTCTCGCAGACAGCACTCCATGTCGTTCGCTGAATGAGTCTGCTGAGGCTAATCTGAAACCAGACTGCCATCAGCTGGTGGCGTTACTCTGAACTAACGTCTTGGAAAGCGAAACGGATGATCGTATGAGAGATCGGATCAGGTTCTTTTTAAGCCGGCTTGGCGAGAGATTGTGGGTGAAACCGCTGTTCAGTTGCCTACTCTCGATCGCAGCCGCCTTTTTGGCCAGAACAGCCGATGATGCGTTTCCGGCCAGCGGTGTTCCGGACATCAGTGCAGATTCCCTCGAAACCCTGTTGAGCATCATTTCCTCCAGCATGCTGGTAATTGCAGTGTTTGCGGTCGGCTCGATGTTATCGGCCTACACGTCGGCCAGCACCGCCGCCACGCCAAGGGCCTTTCCCATCGTCGTTGCTGACGACGTGTCGCAGTACGCGCTCTCTATTTTCGTGGGCGCGTTCATCTTCAGCATCGTCGGCTTGATTGCCCTCATGAACGGGTACTACGGGGCTACCGGTCGGTTCGTGTTGTTTGTGATTACCGTGACGGTATTCGGCGTGGTCATCTTGGGCTTCGTCCGGTGGGTGGACCGGATTGCCCGATTGGGGCGGATCGGCACAACCATTGTGAAAGTGGAGGAGGTTGCGCTTCGTTCCCTGCTGCGAAACCGTAGGCTCCCCTCTCTTGGCGGCCAGACCTTGAACGGCCCACCTGAAGGGCAACCGGTTTACGGCGACACTGTTGGGTATATCCAAAGGGTGGATATGGAGGAGCTTCAGGGCGTGGCTGAGCAGAACGGTTTGACTATTTATGTCGCCGCGTTGCCCGGCCAATTTGTCACGCCCAATGTGCCCTTGGCCTACGTGAGTGAGGGGGCGGGCGAGGTCGAACCGAAGGGCATTGCCGAGGCATTCCTCATCGGTAAGGCGCGCACCTTCGAGGAAGATCCTCGCTTCGGGCTTGTGGTTTTGTCTGAGATTGCCAGTCGCGCGCTGTCTCCGGGTATTAATGACCCTGGTTCGGCGGTGGAAATTATTGACGTGTGCGTGCGTATTTTTGCCCAGTGGAGTGCTGCCACTGAGCAGGAACCCTCGGTGCAATGGGATCGGGTGTGGGTTCCGGCCGTGTCTGTGGATGGCATGTTTGACGATGCCTTTAACGCTATTTCCAGGGATGGTGCCGGCACGGTGGAAGTGATGCTCCGGCTGCAGGCGGCACTGGCGTCCTTGGCTTCACTCGACCGAGAACGATTCCGGGAAACCGCTGCCAGCCATGCCCTTTTGGCCCTGGAGCACGCCGAGCAGGCCCTGAGGCTGCCCGATGAATTGGAGCGGGTGCGAATGGCTTCTATCGCGGTCTCTGCGGGGTAGGTGAGTACATCCCCCCAAGACGAGTGGCACCAAAAACTGGATAATGGCGTCTATCAAGGCTGCGGCCCGCCAAATTCTCCAATGCTGGTACCCTCGTAATGGAAATCAACGTCAACTTCCTCGACAACCTCAGACTTGAAGCCAAGTTTGACGATTTCACCGTCGTTACTGACCAACCCATCCGCTACAAGGGTGATGGTTCCGCCCCCAGCCCGTTCGATTATTTCCTGGCCTCCTCGGCGCTGTGTGCCGCCTATTTCGTTCGAGTGTACTGCAAGGCGCGGGACATTCCGACCAACAACATCCGGCTGTCCCAGAACAACATCGTGGACCCGGAAAACCGCTACAACCAAATCTTCAAGATTCAGGTCGAGCTGCCGGAGGACATCTCCGAGAAAGACCGCCAGGGCATTCTGCGCTCCATCGACCGTTGCACGGTAAAAAAAGTGGTGCAGACTGGCCCTGAGTTTCAGATTGAGCAGGTAGACAGCCTGGACGAAGACGCCCAAGCCCTGCTGATGGTGGAGCCGGACAGTGAGGCCCAGACCTACATCGAGGGCAAGGACCTGCCTCTGGAACAGACCATCGCCAACATGACCAGCATCCTGCAGGAGCTGGGAATGAAGATCGAGATTGCCTCCTGGCGCAACATCGTGCCCCACGTGTGGTCCCTGCACATTCGCGATGCCGCATCGCCCATGTGCTTCACCAACGGCAAGGGTGCCACCAAGGAAAGCGCCCTGTGCTCGGCCCTGGGCGAGTTCATCGAGCGCCTGAACTGCAACTTCTTTTACAACGATCAGTACTTCGGCGAGGAGATCGCCAACAGCGAATTCGTCCATTACCCGAACGAGGAGTGGTTCAAACCCGGCCCGAACGACGAGTTGCCGGACGGCATCCTCGACGACTACAGCATGGCCATTTACAACCCGGACGGAGAGCTGCGGGGCTCCAACCTGATCGACACCAACTCCGGCAAGGTGGAGCGGGGCATTGTCTCGTTGCCGTTTGTGCGTCAGTCCGATGGCGAGGTGGTGTATTTCCCCTCCAACCTGATCGAGAACCTGTTTCTCAGTAACGGCATGAGTGCCGGCAACACCTTGTACGAAGCCGAAGTGCAGTGCCTCTCGGAGATTTTCGAGCGGGCGGTGAAGCGCCAGATCATCGAAGAGGAAATCGCGCTGCCGGATGTGCCCCGCAACGTGCTGGAAAAGTACCCGGACATTCTCGAAGGCATCGACGCTCTGGAAGCCCAAGGCTTCCCGATTCTGGTCAAGGACGCCTCCTTGGGCGGCCAGTTCCCGGTGATGTGCGTGACCCTGATGAACCCGCGCACCGGTGGTGTGTTCGCCTCCTTTGGCGCGCACCCGAGCTTTGAGGTGGCGCTGGAGCGCAGCCTGACCGAGCTGATGCAGGGCCGCAGTTTTGAAGGCCTGAACGACGTGCCGGCGCCGACGTTCAACAGTCTGGCGGTGTCCGAGCCCAACAACTTCGTTGAGCACTTCATCGATTCCACCGGTGTGGTGTCCTGGCGTTTCTTCAGCGCCAAGCAGGACTACGAGTTCTGCGAGTGGGATTTCTCCGGCACCAACGAGGAAGAATCCAAGGGGCTGTTCAACATCCTCAAGGAGATGGGTAAAGAGGTGTATGTCGCGGTCTACGAGGACCTGGGCGCGCCGACCTGTCGCATTCTGGTGCCAGGTTACTCCGAGGTCTATCCGGTCGAGGACCTGATCATGGACAACACCAACATGGCGCTGGACTACCGCGAGGACATCCTCAACCTGCATACCCTCAGCGATGAACAGCTGGCGGATCTGGCGGAGCGCCTGGAGGCCAGTCAGCTCGACAACTACATGACCATCATCACCCTGATCGGGGTCGAGTTCGACGAGAACACTGTGTGGGGTCAGCTCACTATTCTCGAGCTGAAGCTGCTGATCTGTCTGGCGTTGCAGTGGCACGAAGAGGCGCTGGAGTTCGTCGACATGTTCCTGCAGTTCAACGACAACACCGTGGAGCGGAACCTGTTCTATCGGGCCGTGAATGCGGTGCTTGAGATCACCCTGGACGATGAGCTCGAGTTGGACGATTTCTTGGCCAACCTGAAGCGCATGTACGGCGACGACACCATGGACGCCGTGGTTGGGCTGGTTGATGGCAGCGTCCGGTTCCACGGACTAACGCCAACCAACTCACAGCTCGAAGGGCTTGACCGTCACCTGCGTCTGATCGAGAGCTACAAGAAGCTGCACGCGGCGCGGGCTGCCCGGGCGGCTCGGTAAACCTGGGTGTCGGTTAACGGTTGGGACGGGATTCGATGTCCACCACCTGACCGTTTCTCAGGGTGACCACCTGGCGGAACTGGTTGTCCGCCAGGTCATACAGCCATAGCTGCACCAGCACCGGACGGACGCCGTGCCAGGTTTCCAGGCGGCGGCGCGGTTTTGGAGTCTGCCACTCCAGGCGTTTGGAGGCCGGCTCGCCACACCGGGCGATCAGCTCGTATTCGGTTCGGGCGTGACGAAGTGTGCTCAGGCTGCAACTGGCCCGGGCTGAGACGTGAAACCCATACCCCAGGCTCTCCACCTGTGCCAGCCTGCCGTTGCGGAAAGTCAGGCGCCGAATAAAACGCTGTGGTCCCGGGTTGTAGTACCAGTGTGTTTCGGTCTCAACGATGCCCAGGCCCGGAACCGTGGCTGTTGGATATGCCACGACATAGTCCGGCGTGCCACACCGTTCCTCAACCTCAATCGGCCAGGCGTCGTTATCGACCAGATAAGTGCCGCAGCGCAGCGCGCCGTGAGCGCCCGCGCTAACGGTGGCCATCAGTAGGGCCAATGCGCAGCCCGTTGCTCGGAAACCGATCATGGCTCGATACCTGATTGATGCGTGGGTCCCCGGTCATTGTAACCCCGTTTATCGGTAATTATCCCCATTGGCAGGAACTTATCTCGCGTCGGTTTTCCATGCTTTAATAGCGCCCTGAGCGCACCTGATAGACCCAGAGGGTGCCTCGAACCAACATACCCGCCAGAGGGCTCACAAGCTGCAGACTTGGCTGGCCGGGCGATCGGCTGCATCCGGGAAGAAACATGAACGAACAGGAAGTGCTCTACGGTTTTAACAGTGTGCTGATTGCCTTGTCGTTGTTTGTGGCGATTGTGGTGTGCAACGAACTGGGGTTCCGCATTGGCCGGTTTACCCAGGCGCGCACCAGTTCGGAAATGAAGGAACTGACCGGTTCGGTGCAGGCCAGCATCCTAGGCCTGCTGGCACTGCTGCTGGGTTTTACTTTCAGCATGTCGATGCAGCGCTACGATAACCGAAGCATGGCAGTAATCGACGAGGCTAATGCCATTGGCACCGCGGTGTTGCGGGCCGACCTGCTGCCCTCGGAGCACCGTGAGGAAGCGCGCCGGTTGTGGCAGGAGTACGTTCAGTTGCGTGTAGATGTTGGCCAGGTCGACCTGACCAAAACCGATGAGCGCAACACCTATGGCGACAAGATTGCCGTACTGCAGAGTGAGCTCTGGGCACTGGCCGTGGCTGCCACCAATGAAGACCCGCGCCCGGTGACCACCGGCTCGTTCGTAAAAGCGCTGAACGACGCCATCGACAGCCAGGGAAAACGCAACGCCCTGCTGCAAATGCACGTGCCGGAGGTGGTCCTGATACTCCTGTTCGTGGTCTTTATTTCGTCGGGTGGAATCATGGGCTACTCGTCGGGGCTCAGTGGCGAGCGCATGGTGGTACCGATCATGCTGGTCTCGCTGCTGATCACCCTGATTGTGTTCCTGATCATTGATTTGGATCGCCCCAAGCGCGGCTTCATTCAGGTGGACCAAGCGCCCATCGTAGAGTTGCTTCAAACCTTGAAGCGATAACCCGATAACCCGATAAGCCGGGTGGCGGTGGTGGCAACCCGGTTTGTTTGCCCGAGTCAGCGCTGGAACTTGCGCCGATAATCCAAGGGCGACACCCCGACTCGGTCCCGGAACAGGCGCCGAAACGAGTTGGGGTCCTCATACCCCACCTGGTAGGTAATCTGTTCGAACGACATCTTGCTCGACTCCAACCTCAGTTTGGCGTCCTCCAGCCGCAGGTTCTGCAGGTACTGGCTGGGTGACTGTCGGGTGGCCAGCTTAAACCGGCGGATGAAATGCCGCAGGCTAAAGCCAAACTGGTCCGCCAGGGCCTGCACGTGAACGGCCGTGCGGTAGTGCTCGTGCAGCCAATCCTGCACCCGGTGGATGGCATCGTCCTCGTGTCGCCGATTGAAGCTGGTGACCATGTACGGGGATTGGTCGGTCCGGCTGCTGTCTATTAACAGCTTCTTGGCAAACTCCCGTGCCAGGGCCTTGCCGGCAAAACGTTCAAGGATGTGCAGCAACAGATCGTTGCTGGCGGTTGCGCCGCCGGAGCAGAGCATGCCGCCGTGGTCGGTGACGGTCTGGTGTTCCTGAAGATTGACCAAAGGGTAGCGTTGGCGGAACGCATCGGCGTAATACCAGTGGGTGGTGGCCAGCCGATGGTCCAGAAGTCCGGCCTCAGCGGCGACAAACGCCCCGGTGCACAAAGTGGCGATGGCGCTGCCCTCTGCGTGGCGTTGGCGTAACCACGGCAGGATTGCAGTCAGGTGGGGGAGCAGTTCCAGGATTCGGAACAGGAAACCCGGCACGATTACCAGCGCCGCCGGCGGTGCGTCGGCAAGGCTGACGGTGGGGGATAGCTGAACGCCACCGGACGCGTTAACCGGCAAGCCGTCCATCGACGCCAGAGACACCTCGAACCGTTGACCATCTGCGCCGCTCGCCCGCTGCAAAAAGTTGGCGCTTTCAAACATTTCCAGAGTGGCGGTCACACTGGTCGACGAGCAGCCCTCGGCGAGCACGACGACCACTTCGAGAGAGGGGGCAGGGGGCATCAATCCAGCTTTCGACATGGGTTTTCTATCGGGGTGGCGTAAATGGCTTGGATAAAGTCATATATGCCTGTTCGACCTGCGAGCGTCAAGCCGTACGCTGGCATATCACTTGTATGGCGTTGCCTGCATGGGCAACGCCGCCCGAAGAATCGCTGGACGAGAGCAACTACCGATGAACTCTGCAAAACGACGCCCACGCCTGAAACTGTCCGCTCGGATCGTGCCGGGGCCAAGTGCCTCGCATTCCGAACTTGAAGCCATGTGGCGATTGCGTCTGGACTACCTCGACCTGCGCCTGTCGGAGCAGGCGGACTGGGCGCGGTTTTGTTACTACTGCCAGAAAGATCGCACCGTGCTGGCGCTGTTCGAAGATGAAGCCGGCACGCTTCAGGGCTACTTCACCTTTACGTTCGAACCCTTGGCCCAATCCGGGCGCAAGGCCTTGCTGGTTCATTCCAAGTATTACTATGTGCGAACGGCGGCAAGGGGCCACCCGAAGATCACTGCCGCGGCGTGGCGCCTGCTGCCGGGCATGATTCGCCGTTATGGCCTCCGGCCCATCTATTTCATCGCCTTTGCCTTCCCGACCAGTTTTGTTTCCCTGAGCAGGACCTTTGGCAGCGCCATGACGATCCAGGATCCGGCAACCCCCGCTTGGGAGCGGCAGGCCCTGACCAGCTTTGCTCAGCAGCAGGCCGGGCACGATTGGGACGCCGGGGCCGGCGTCATTCGAAAGCAAAGCATTCCCCAGGGGGAAGGGCGGCCAGTGCCGGACCGCATTCGCCAGCTGCAGTCGCGTTATGAAAGCTTCAATCCGGACTGGCAGCAGGGCGTCTCCCTGCCGATTATGATGAAGCTGGATGTGCCAACGATTTTGAGCACTCTGAAAACCAACGTGCGACGAATGTTTCGCTAGGGCCACGAGGCCGATCGACGCGACCGTTTTGACCGGCTGGTGAAAACGAGGTCCATGGTAAGGGCCCAGGGAGTTGCAATGCCTGCCCCGGGCCTATGTTATTACCGGCTGTCGATCTGGCCGGTTTCGTCCGAAATGACGATTTCCACGCGACGGTTTTGCTGACGCCCGGCGTTGGTCTGGTTACTGGCCACCGGATAGGCCTCGCCGTAACCTTCCACTTCCACGCGGCTGCTGGACACGCCATGGCTGAGCAGCTCGTCATACACCGCCATGGCGCGGCGCTCTGACAGCCGGCGATTGTAGGATTCCTCGCCGGTGCTGTCCGTGTAGCCCTCAATTCGAACCCGTCGGTCTCCGTACTCCAGCATGAATTCGGCCAACCGGGCCACCGTGCGTTGGCCCGACGCTTTCAGATCGGCCTTGTTGAGGTCGAACAGGACGTCACCCAGGGTGAGCACCATACCGCGTTCGGTCTTTTCGGCCTGCAGGGCTGCCATTTGGGCCCGAAGGGCTTCGGCCTCGTTGGTCTTGATCTGCAGCATGATGTTTTGACGCCGTTCCTCGGCGGAGCTGATTTCATCCTCCAGAGCGGCACGCATGCCCTGTTGCTGGGCAATCTCAGCATGCCGGCTGGCCAGATAGGCGGCATGCTCGATGAGCACCAGATCGGCGTCTTCTTCAAGTAGCATTTCGGCGCGGTCCAGTTCCCGTTTGGCTGCGCGAAGCTGACTGGCGCCGCTTCGGGCCACATCCGGGTCCTGCTCAATGTTCAGGTAGAGGGTGCGCGCCTGGTCCACCTCGGCGTTGTAAGGTGGCGCACTGGCACAACCGGCCAACAGGGTGAGCAGTCCGACTGCGATGCCGATTGCTGCGACTCTTGTGCGTAGAACAAGGGTGCGAGTCATCATCTCAATCTCCTTATGCGGGCTCAGGAATCGTTGGTCTCGAGCTGATCCTGCAACTCATCGATGGACCGGTTGATCTCGGCTACGGCCCGTCGGGCTTTTTCAGTCTCTGAACGGGCTGCGGCCAGCTGAGCATCGACCGCCGCCTCCTCAAGAAGACGTTCTGCCTTGCGGTATTCCTCTTGGTCCATCAGTTCGCGGGCATCGGCAACCTTGTTCTGGGCGCGGTTCAGAAGCACCGGTTCGAATGTGCGGGCATCGGCCGATTCCGCCTGTTGCACCGAGGATTCGGCAGCCTGCAGCTCACTGTCTGGCTTGGGACCGGGCCCGGCACAGGCCAGCAGAAAGGTGCTGGTGCAGACAACCAGCCAGGGGGAAAGGGAATGTCGGGATGGGTTCATGGTGACCTCCTTTTTTGCAGCGAAATCCGTTCGTCAACGGGGCAAGCAGGATTGTCAAAAAATGTGAAATGACGCCTCTATGACTATAGCAGCCAATTCAACACCTGCGGCGTGGATCTTCTTTAATACCAATCTCTTGAATACTGGTAACCCGGCCCAATACCTGAGAATCAGTCTGTGCAGGAATTTTTGGTCCTGTCCGCGTTAAGCGGCGTATGAGTTACAGGAAATCCCAAGGGCAGCGATTGAGCGTTGTCCGTTTGCCCGCTTGGAGCTAGGAGAGAACTTCGTTATGAGTGACCCGACCTACACCCCGCCGAAAGTCTGGAAATGGGAGGCGGAAAGCGGCGGCACCTTCGCCAAGATAAACCGGCCGATTGCCGGCCCCACCCACGATAAGGAACTGCCCCGCGGGCAGCACCCGTTGCAGCTGTATTCGCTGGCGACGCCAAACGGGGTGAAAGTGACGGTGATGCTCGAGGAACTGCTGGAGCTGGGTATCAAGGGTGCCGAGTACGATGCCTATCCGATCAAGATTGGTGATAGCGACCAATTTGGCAGCGGGTTTGTCGAGGCGAATCCGAATTCCAAGATACCGGCCCTGGTCGACTACAGCAGCGACCCAGCCATTCGTGTGTTCGAGTCTGGTTCCATTTTGTTGTATCTGGCGGAAAAGTTTGATGCCTTTTTGCCAAAAGACATCGCCAAACGCACCGAAACCTTGAACTGGCTGTTCTGGCAAATGGGCAGCGCGCCCATGCTGGGCGGCGGTTTCGGGCATTTCTACGCCTACGCGCCGGAGAAATACGAGTACCCGATCAACCGATACACCATGGAGGTCAAGCGCCAGCTGGATGTGCTGGATCGCCAACTGGCTAACAACAAGTACATTGCCGGCGACGAGTACACCATTGCCGACATGGCGATCTGGCCCTGGTACGGCGCCCTGGTGGCAAACAAGGTTTATGACGCGGCGGAGTTCCTTGAGGCGCACACCTACACCAACGTGGTGCGGTGGACTGATGAGATCGCGCATCGGCCTGCGGTGCAGCGCGGTCGCATGGTCAACCGGCTCTGGGGTGAACCTGAGGAGCAACTGCACGAACGTCACGACGCCAGTGACTTCGAGGAAAAAACCGAGGACAAGCGCGCCGCTATCCTTGGCCATTCCTGATCCATTCCTCGCTCGGTCGTTACCGGGAATTGCCTGAGCGGCGTGCACGCCGCTCAGGCAATCTTGCGGGCGTCCTCCCGTTTTAGAATCTCATCGATGTCTTCAGCTGATAGGGTCTCCTGTTTCAGCACCGCCTTGGCGAGGGCTTCCAGCTGTCGCCGATGCTCCGTCAGAAACTCAAAGGTTGCCTTTTCCAGCGCCATGAGCTGGGCCTGGATTTCGGCATCGATCAACTCGGCGGTTTTCTCACTGAACTCCCTTGGCAATCCCATTTCTCGGCCAAGAAAGACATGCTCCTCGCCAATGCTCAGGCCCAAGGGGCCGATTTTTTCGCTCATGCCCCATTGGCCGATCATCTTTCGAATAAGGGAAGTGGCTTCTTTCAGATCGTTCTGGGCACCGGTGCTGACCTCGCCGTAAATCAGCTTTTCGGCGGAGCGACCACCAAGCATCACCTTGATCCGGTCCTTCAGGTAGCTCTCGGTGTAACTGTACTGGTCGTCCCGGGGCGTCTGCTCGGTTACGCCCATGGCCATGCCGTGAGGAATGATGGTGAGCCTGGTCAGCGGGTCGGCCTTGGGCAGGTAGTAGGCCATGATGGCGTGGCCGCACTCGTGGTAAGCGACTGCCTCACGTTCCGCCGGGGTAAGGTGCGCTTCCCGTTCCTCTCCCAGAATGATTCGGTCCCGCGCTACTTCAAAACATCGGGCGGTGACCTCGTGCAGATCCTCCCTCGCGGCGGTCAGAGCCGCTTCATTGACCAGGTTTTTCAGGTCCGCACCGGAGAAGCCGATGGTGCGTGCGGCGACCTGGGTGAGATCGACGTCGTCGGCCAGTGGTACCTTGCGCACATGAACCTTCAGGATGGCGGCGCGGGCGTCTTTGTGGGGGCGGTCGAGGGTGATTTTTCGGTCAAAGCGTCCGGGGCGAAGCAGGGCAGAGTCCAATACGTCGGGTCGGTTGGTGGCGGCCAGTACCAGGATGTTTTCGTGGGGCTCAAAGCCGTCCATCTCGGTCAGGATCTGGTTCAGGGTCTGCTCTCGTTCATCGTGCCCACCACCAAGGCCGGTGCCTCGGGAGCGGCCGATGGCGTCCAGCTCATCGATGAAAATCAGCGCCGGTGCCGCCTTGCGGGCGTTCAGGAACATGTCCCGGACCCGGGCAGCGCCCACCCCGACAAACATTTCGATGAATTCTGAGGCGCTGATGCTGAAAAACGGTACGTCGGCTTCACCGGCAATGGCCCTGGCCAGCAAGGTCTTGCCGGTGCCGGGTGGGCCGATCAGCAGGATCCCTCTGGGCATTTCGGCACCCAGGGCGCGGAACTTTTGCGGAGATTTCAGGAAATCGATGATTTCGCCGATTTCGCGCTTGGCGGATTCGATGCCGGCCATGTCATCGAGGGTGGTGGTTGAGGTTTCCGGCCGGGCCAGGCGTGCCTTCGATTTGCCGTAATCAAACGGGCCGCCGCCCTGGGTCATTCGCTTCTGAGCGACACCCCAGAACCAGAACATCAGGGCCAGGAGCAGCACCCACGGCAGGAAGCCCCGGATCAGTTCCTGCCACCAGGGCAGTCCGGAGGGCGCCGCTGAGATGGTGACGTTGGCCTGTTCCAGAAGGTCCAGCAAGGTGGGGTCTTCCATGGGCGGGCGGATGGTCTGGAACCCCGCATCCGCCTCGGAGAACTGCCCGGTGATTCGCTCGTTCTTGAGCGTGACCGCAGCCACCTGGCCATTCACCACCGCTTCTTTGAACTCGGAATAGGCCAGCTCCTGCAGTTTGGGCTGGCCTCCGTCCTGCAGCCAGAGCACCATCAGGAAGATGGCGGCGCTCAGCCATAGAAACGAGTATTGGTTGGGGATGGCGGGTTGTGGTGAGCCGGACGGCTTCCTGTCGTCCGGCTCATTGGGCGCGGTCATTTTGGTCTCCGGTCACCCTCCATCATCTTGGCGACAAAGACGGCTTTGCCATAGGTCTCGAATGACCACTTCATGGTGTCCGAAAGGACGTTCATGACCTCGTCATACTCGCCGAAGATTTCGGTGCTCATGCGGCCGGGGTACACCTCCAGTCCGGTCTGTTCCAGACGGGCAATCAGATCCCAGATCGGCTGTTTGAAATCGTCTTTGAGCGGGTAACAGCTCAGTTGTACGGACAGGTACATTATCGCCTCCTGAGTCGGGATGAATGGTTGCGACGATGCATTCTAGTAACCTTTTGCCGAGGACGTGCTGCGCCGCGGGTCGGCCCCGCCGTACAGCGTGCCGTCCTCTCCCACCATGATACTCTGAATAGCGCCCATCGCCGAATTGGTGACCACGGTGTGACCGCGCGCCTCCAGCAGCTCGATGGTGTCGCCGCTGATCCCTTGCTCAATGCGCAGCTCATCGGGCAGCCACTGGTGGTGAACCCGCGGCGCGCTGACGGCGGTCTGGATGTTCATGTCGTGGTCAATCACGTTCAGGATAACCTGCAGCGTGGTGGTGATGATGCGCGAGCCCCCCGGGCTGCCGGTGACCAGAAAGTTCTTGCCGTCCTTCTTGACGATGGTTGGCGACATGGAACTCAGCATGCGTTTGCCCGGCTCCACCTTGTTTGCCTCTCCACCGATCAGTCCATAGGCGTTGGGCACGCCGGGTTTGGCGCTGAAGTCGTCCATTTCGTTGTTGAGCAGGAAACCGGCGCCCTCTACGGTAATGCCTGAACCGTAGCTGAAGTTGATGGTGTAGGTGTTGGACACGGCATTGCCCCATTTATCGACCACCGAGAAGTGGGTGGTTTCCGGGCTTTCGTAGCCGGCCGGCTTGCCCGGGGCCACTTCGCTGGCGGGCCGGGCCCGGTCGTCGGCGATGCCTTTGTGCAGGGTTTCCGCGTAGGATTTACTGGTCAGGCCGGCGAGCGGCACGTCGACGTAATCGGTGTCGCCCAGGTATTGGGACCGGTCGGCGTACGCCAGTTTCATGGCCTCTGCCATCCAGTGGATGGTGTCTGCGGTGTTGTGCCCGGATTCCCGGATCGGAAACCCTTCCAGAATGTTCAGGATTTGCACGATGTGCGTGCCGCCGGAGGAGGGTGGGGACATGGAGAACACGTCGTAGCCCCGATATGTGCCGTGCACCGGCGTGCGAATCTCCGGTTGGTAGTCGTTCAGATCGGCTTTGGTGATCAGCCCACCGTGGCGCTGCATCTCATCGACAATCAGATCCGCGGTTTTGCCCCCGTAGAAGCCACTGGTGCCTTTCTCGGCGATGCGCTGCAAGGTGTCGGCCAGTTCGGGCTGGCGGAACGTATCGCCTGGCTGATAGGTGGAGCCATCTCGTTTATAGAAGGTCTCACGACTGGCCGGCCAGGGTTCGAGCCGGCTGCGAGCCTGTTCCAGGCCGTCGGTGAAACGCTGAGGCACGATGAAGCCGTCTCGGGCCAGTTTGATGGCCGGGGCCAGCGCCTGTTTCAGGGTGAGGGTGCCGTGCCGCTCCAGCGCCAGCGCAAGCCCGGCCACAGTACCTGGTACGCCCGCAGCCAGGTGGGTGAACCGGCTGCGATTCTTCACCACCTCGCCGTTGTCATCCTGGAACATGGTTTCGGTGGCGGCTGCCGGGGCCTTTTCCCGATAATCGATGGCTTCCGGCGCGCTGTTGTCACCTTTGGCAATCAGCATGAAGCCGCCGCCGCCGATGTTGCCGGAGCGAGGCTGAGTCACCGCCAGGGCGAAGCCGGCGGTGACTGCCGCATCAATGGCGTTGCCGCCGTCTTTCAAGACCTGCAGGGCCACGTCGGTGGCCAGGGTGTGACTGGTGGCCACCATGCCTTGAGTGGCGACGGCCGGGTGGAATCGTTCTCCCTCCAGAATGGCCTGGCCGGCAGCCGGCCCGGAGGTGAGCAGGGCGAGGGTCAGGGCGATGGCGCTCAGGCCCTCTGACCGCCTTCTGAGACGGGTTCCTCTGAATTGCCGCTGTGGGGGCTTGTCCATGATTCTGTTCCTCGTTTCTGGCGTTCAGATAGGCTATGATAGCCGGTCATTTTCATCGGTGCGTACCGACAACCTGTCGATTGTTCCGCCAGTGGTTCCCCGGCGCGCCTGCTTTCCCGGATTTCAGTTAAGGAAAGGCTTTCATGGAGCATACCTATCGTCTTGTGATTTCCTGCCCGGATCGGGTCGGGATTGTCGCCAAGGTGAGTAATTTTCTATCGACTTACAACGGCTGGATCACCGAAGCGAGTCATCATTCGGACACCCAGACCGGCTGGTTCTTCATGCGTCACGAGATCAAGGCCAGTTCCATTCCGTTCGGTCTGGATCAGTTCCGCGCGGCCTTTGAGCCGATCGCCCGTGAATTCGACATGAATTGGCACATCGCCGATTCGGCTCAGCCGAAAAAGGTCATCCTGATGTGCAGCAAGGAGTCCCACTGCGTGGCCGACCTGCTGCACCGCTGGCACAGCAAGGAACTCAACGCCGAGATCGTGGCGGTTGTCTCCAACCACGACGACCTACGCCGGATGGTGGAGTGGCACGAGATTCCCTATCACCACGTGCCGGTCAGCAAGGAAAACAAGGCCGAAGCCTTCGCCCACATCGACGAGCTGTTCCAGCAGTACGGCGCGGACGTGGTGGTGCTGGCTCGCTACATGCAAATTCTGCCGGCCGAGTTGTGCCGCAAGTATTCGGGCAAGGTGATCAATATTCACCACAGCTTCCTGCCGTCGTTTGCCGGTGCCCGGCCTTATCACCAGGCCTACAGCCGCGGTGTGAAGCTGATCGGTGCGACCTGCCACTACGTGACCGAGGACCTCGACGAGGGCCCGATCATCGAGCAGGACGTTATTCGCATTTCCCACAGCGACTCCATCGACGACATGGTGCGCCTGGGTAAGGATGTGGAGAAAAACGTGCTGGCCCGAGGCCTGCGCTCCCACATCGAAGACCAGGTAATCACCTATGAAAACAAGACGGTGGTGTTTGATTAAGGCTGCCTCACAGTCGCCCCGATGCAGGTGTGATTGTGGTAGACTTGGCGGCTTATTTAAGAATAACTAGGGGGCCCGCGAAAGGCCCCGACACGACTTTCAGATAACGCAAAGGAACCTTTCTCGATGGGTGAGTTAGCCAAAGAGATCCTGCCGGTCAATATTGAAGACGAGTTAAAGCAGTCCTACCTCGATTACGCCATGAGCGTTATCGTCGGCCGTGCGCTGCCCGACGTGAGGGACGGCCTCAAGCCGGTGCACCGCCGTGTTCTGTTCGCCATGTCCGAGCTGAACAACGACTGGAACAAGGCTTACAAGAAGTCCGCCCGTGTGGTTGGTGACGTCATTGGTAAGTACCACCCACACGGTGACTCTGCGGTCTACGACACCATCGTTCGTATGGCTCAGCCGTTCTCACTGCGTTACCCGTTGGTCGACGGCCAGGGTAACTTCGGTTCCATCGACGGCGACAACGCCGCTGCGATGCGTTACACCGAAATTCGCATGGAGAAGATCGCCCACTCCCTGCTGGCGGATCTGGACAAGGAAACGGTTGATTACGTCGATAACTACGACGGCACCGAGCGCATTCCCGACGTCCTGCCCACGCGGGTGCCCAACCTCCTGGTGAACGGCTCCTCCGGTATTGCCGTGGGTATGGCCACCAACATTCCGCCCCACAACCTGACCGAAGTGGTCAACGGCTGTCTGGAGCTGATCAATAACCCGGATCTCACCGTCGATGAGCTGATGGAATTCATTCCGGGCCCGGATTTCCCGACTCAGGGCATCATCAACGGTCGTGCCGGCATCGTCGAGGCTTACCGCACCGGTCGTGGCCGGATCTACATCCGCGCCCGCCATGAGATCGAACACGACAAGAAGACCAATCGCGACGCCATCATCATCACCGAGCTGCCTTACCAGCTGAACAAGGCACGGCTGATCGAGAAGATTGCGGAGCTGGTAAAAGAGAAGCGTCTAGAGGGCATTTCCGAGCTGCGGGACGAGTCCAACAAGGAAGGCATCCGGGTGGTGATCGAGCTGCGTCGCGGGGAAAACCCGGACGTGATCATCAACAACCTGTTCGCCCAGACCCAGCTGGAAACCGTGTTCGGCATCAACATGGTTGCGCTGATCAACGGCGAGCCGAAGACCCTGAACTTGAAAGAGATGCTGGATGCGTTCATCCGTCACCGCCGCGAAGTGGTGACTCGCCGGACCATCTACGAGCTGCGTAAAGCCCGTGAGCGGGGCCACATTCTCGAAGGCCTCACCGTTGCCCTGGCCAACATCGACGAAATCATCGAGCTGATCAAGGCCTCGCCGTCCGCGGCAGAAGCCAAGGAAAAGCTGATGGACAAGGGCTGGTCGCCCGGTGATGTTCTGGCCATGCTGGAGCGCGCCGGCGAAGACGCCTGTCGTCCGGACGATCTGCCCGAGATCTACGGCCTGCGTGAAGGCCTGTACCATCTGTCACCAGAGCAGGCCCAGGCGATTCTTGATCTGCGTCTGCACCGCCTGACCGGTCTTGAGACTGAGAAGCTGCAGAACGAGTACAAGGAAATCCTGGAGAAGATTGCCGATCTGCTCGACATTCTGGGTGATCCGGAGCGTCTGATGCAGGTGATTCGTGATGAGCTGCAGGAAATCGTTAGCGACTATGGCGATGAGCGCCTGACCGAGATCACCAGCTCCCGTCGTGACTTGACCATTGCCGATCTGATCGACGAAGAAGATCTGGTAGTGACCATTTCCCACAGCGGTTACGCCAAAACCCAGGCGGTCGAGGACTATCAGGCCCAGCGTCGTGGTGGTCGTGGCAAGGCGGCAACGTCCATGAAGGACGAAGATTTCGTTGAGAAGCTGCTGGTGGCGAACTCCCATGACACCATTCTGTGTTTCTCCAACCGCGGCAAGGTCTACTGGTTGCGGGTATTTGAGATTCCACGCGCCAGCCGCGCGTCCCGTGGTCGTCCAATGGTGAATATCCTGCCGCTGGACGAAGGTGAGCGCATCACCACCTTCTTGCCGGTCCGCGACTACCCGGAAGACCAGTTCGTCCTGATGGCCACCTCTGCGGGTGTGGTCAAGAAGACTCCGCTGCCGAACTTCTCCCGTCCGCGCAGCAGTGGCCTGATTGCTCTGTCCCTGGATGATGGCGATACCCTGATTGGCGCGGCCATTACCAAGGGTGATGCCGAAGTGATGCTGTTCTCTACCGCCGGCAAGGCCGTGCGCTTCAACGAGGAAGCTGTACGCCCGATGAGCCGGACCGCCCGGGGTGTCCGTGGCATCAAAATGCCGGAAGGTCACAGCGTGGTGTCCTTGATCATTCCACAGGAAGACGGTGTCATTCTGACCGCCAGTGAGAACGGCTACGGCAAGCGTACCACGATTGATGAATTCCCGACCTACAGCCGGGGCAGCCAGGGCGTCATTGCCATGCAGTGCTCCGAGCGGAACGGCAATCTGGTTACGGCGCTGCAGCTGTTCAACGGCGACGAAATGATGCTGATTTCCGACAAGGGCACGCTGGTTCGGACCCGCACCGACGAAGTGTCTGTGCTGAGCCGGAACACCCAGGGTGTGCGTCTGATCAAGCTGAGCCAGGAGGATGAGCGCCTGGTTGGTGTTGAACGGATTGCCGAAACCGACGACGAAGACCTCGACGGCGATGATCTGCCCGGTGCTGAAGGCGATGCAGCGGATAGCAGCGGCCCGGTCGCGGGTGACGCGGGCGAGGGTTCTGATGAGGGTGCCGGCGAGGACTGAGCCGGCACTGTCTAAAGAGTGAATCAGTAAGACTCGAGAGATTTGGGAACATGAGCAGGGCGTATAATTTTTGTGCAGGTCCGGCAACTTTGCCGGAACCCGTGCTGCAGCAGGCACGCGAGGAAATGCTGGATTGGCGCGGCACGGGTATGTCCGTGATGGAAATGAGTCATCGCAGCGACGAGTTTGTACAGATTGCTGAGACTGCCGAGAAAGACTTGCGTGAATTGGCAGGTATTTCAGATGATTACGCCGTACTCTTCATGCAGGGTGGCGCTTCAAGTCAGTTCGCTACCATCCCTCTGAATCTGCTCGGCGAGTCGGGTTCGGCGGATTACGTGAACACCGGAATCTGGTCCAAAAAGGCGATTGCCGAAGCCAAGCGTTACGGCAACGTCAATGTGGCAGCCAGTGCCGAGGACAACGGGTTCACCTCCATTCCTGACGTGTCCAGCTGGCAGACCAGTGCCGATGCTGCCTACCTGCACTACACGCCGAACGAAACCATTGGCGGCCTGGAATTCGATGTCATTCCAGACAGCGGCTCGGTGCCGCTGGTCGCGGATATGTCGTCTACCATGCTGTCGCGCCCGATGGATTTCTCGAAGTTCGGGCTGATATATGCCGGTGCCCAGAAAAACATCGGGCCGTCGGGTCTGGTGGTCGTGATCGTGCGCAAGGATCTTCTGGGCAAGGCCCGGAAAGAAACGCCGACGATGATGAACTATCAGGTCATTGCCGATAACGGCTCCATGTACAACACCCCCGCTACCTATTCTTGGTACCTGGCGGGCCTGGTGTTCCAGTGGATGAAGGCTCAGGGTGGGGTAGAGGCCATGGGGCAGATCAACGCCCGCAAGGCCGGAAAGCTCTACGACTTTATTGATGCCAGCGATTTTTACGCCAACCCCATTGACCCGCGTTTCCGGTCCTGGATGAACGTGCCGTTCACCCTGGCGGATGACGCCCTCAACGCGGACTTTCTTCGCGGTGCTGACGCCAGAGGACTGCTGAATCTCAAGGGTCACCGCTCGGTCGGTGGTATGCGAGCCAGCATTTACAACGCCATGCCCGAAGCGGGTGTCGACGCCTTGGTACAGTACATGGCCGAATTTGCCAAGGAGCGGGGTTGATCATGAGTGACGAGCAGGTTCGCCTCGCCGAACTCCGGGACGAGATCGACAGCCTCGATCAGCAGATCATGGATCTGATCAGCGCCCGAGCCCGCTGTGCCCAGGAAGTGGCGCACGTAAAAATGGATTCAAACCCGGATCAGGACGTTTTTTTCTACCGTCCCGAGCGGGAAGCGCAGGTGCTGCGTCGCATCAAAGAGCAGAATCCGGGGCCGCTGTCGGGCGAGGAGATGGCCCGCCTGTTCCGTGAGATCATGTCCGCGTGCCTGGCGCTGGAAAAACCGATGCACATTGCCTTCCTGGGGCCGGTCGGCACCTTTACCCAGGCCGCGGCCCTGAAGCACTTTGGCCATTCCGTGGTGAGCGTGCCGCTGCCTGCGATCGACGCGGTGTTCCGGGAAGTGGAGTCGGGCGCTGCCCATTACGGTGTGGTGCCGGTGGAGAACTCCACCGAAGGCATGATCAACCACACCCTCGACATGTTCATGTCGTCGCCGTTGAAAATCTGTGGCGAGGTGCAGCTGCGCATCCACCACCACCTGCTGGTGTCCGCCAAAAACGAAGATCAGGAGATCACCCGGATCTACTCTCACCAGCAGTCGTTCGCCCAATGCCGCCAATGGCTCGATACCCATCGCTATGGCATTGAGCGGATCACTGTCTCCAGCAACGCCGAAGCCGCGCGTCGAGCCGCGGAAGAGCCGGGTGCCGCGGCCATCGCCGGTGACATGGCGGCCGAACTTTACGGCCTCAAGAAGTTGGCCAGCAGCATTGAGGATCGTCCGGACAACACTACCCGCTTCCTGATCATCGGTCGGGAAGAAGTGCCTGCCAGTGGCAACGACAAATCGTCCATCCTGGTGTCCATGCGCAACAAACCGGGCGCGCTGTATCAGTTGCTGGAGCCGTTCCACAAGCACGGCATCAGCCTGACCCGGATTGAAACCCGGCCGTCGCCCAGTGGCACCTGGGCCTATGTGTTCTACATCGACTTCGAAGGACACATGGAAGACACGCAGGTAAGCAAACTGCTGGCTCAGGTGGACGATGAAGCCGTTGAGCTGAAGCGCCTGGGTTCCTATCCCATCGGTGTGCTTTAAGCACGAACTGGTGAGCGTGAGGGGCAGGGCAGAAAAGAGCGACAGAGTGAAGTACTGCAATGGCAATTGATTACCAGAGTCTGGCGGTAAACGGGGTGCAGGCGCTGTCGCCGTATCAGCCAGGCAAGCCGATTGAGGAACTGGCGCGTGAGCTGGGCCTGGATCCGGCCGATATTGTGAAACTCGCCAGCAACGAGAATCCGCTTGGGCCCAGCCCGGTCGCCCTGGCAGCGGCCCAGTCGGCGCTGTCGGAGCTGTGCTTGTACCCGGATGGCAACGGTTTTGATCTGAAGCAGGCCCTGGCCCGCCGGCTCGGTGTCGGCATGGATCAGATTACCTTGGGCAACGGATCGAACGACGTGCTTGAAGTGATCGCCCGCTGTTTCGCCGATCAGAGCACCGAGGTCATTTTTTCCCAGTATGCCTTTGCGGTCTACCCGCTGGTCACCCAGGCGATTGGTGCCAAGGGTGTCTCGGTTCCGGCCAGCAACTGGGGGCACGATCTGGATGCCATGGCGGCAGCGGTGACCGATCGCACTCGCCTGATCTTTGTGGCCAACCCGAACAATCCCACGGGTACCGTTCACACCGCGGAGGCCATTGAAGCCTTCCTGGACCGGATTCCGGAAGACGTCCTGGTGGTCCTGGACGAAGCCTATTGCGAATACCTGCCGGGGGATGAGTACCCGGATGGCGTCCAACTGTTGTCCCGGTATCCCAACCTGATCGTGTGCCGGACCTTTTCCAAGGCCTGGGGCCTGGCGGCCCTGCGTGTAGGCTACAGCATCAGCTCCCCGGCCATCGCCGACATTCTCAATCGCGTGCGCCAGCCGTTCAATGTCGACACGGTGGCGCTGGCAGCCGCGACCGCGGTGCTGGCCGACGAGGCCTACCTGGAGCGCTCCCGCGAGGTGAATGCCGCCGGGCGCCGCCAGCTGGAGCAGGCGTTCGAACGACTGGATCTCGACTACATCCCGTCTGCGGGCAACTTTGTTGCCGTTGATGTGGGTGAGCAGGCCCAGGCGATCTACGAGGCCTTGCTGGCTCGCGGCGTTATCGTGCGGCCAGTGGCGGGCTATGGCATGCCCAATCACTTGCGGGTTTCGGTTGGGCTGCCGGAGGAGAACGAACGCTTTATTGAAGCGTTGCGGCAGTGTCTTGCCGCGATCCGCTCCCTTGCTGGGAAGGACGCGTAAGGTGTCGAATAAGCAGCCATTGTTCAAGCGTGTCGCCATCATCGGCCTCGGCCTGATTGGAGGTTCTCTGGCTTGTGCGCTGCGTCGCAACGGCCTGGCCGAGGTGGTTGTCGGTGCCGACAAGCGCGCCGACGAGTTGGCGCTGGGCAAGGAGCTGGGCATCATTGATGTGGCCGCCGACACCATTGGAGAAGCGGTTACCGGTAGTGATCTGGTGGTTCTGGCGGTGCCGGTGCGCGCCACCCAGGCTGTGCTTGCCGACATCAAACCCTTCCTGGGTGATACCGCGATTCTAACCGATGTGGGCAGCACCAAATCGAGCTTTGTTGCCGATGTTGAGGCGGTGTTTGGCAGCCTGTCCCCTCAGGTGATTCCGGGGCATCCGATTGCCGGTTCCGAGAAAAGTGGCATTCGTGCCGCTAACCCGGAGCTTTTCGCCCGGCACAAGGTGATTCTGACCCCCGCCGACGACGCCAACCCCGAGGCGCTGGCGAGTCTCAAAAGGATGTGGGAAGGCTGTGACGCCACGGTGCTGACCATGTCTGTGGCCTACCACGATGAGGTTCTGGCTGCGACCAGCCATCTTCCGCATCTGATCGCCTTCTCGCTGGTGGACACCCTGGCGGGCGAGGACGAGAACATGGACATTTTCCGGTACGCCGCCGGGGGGTTCCGGGACTTTACCCGCATTGCCGCCAGTGACCCGGTTATGTGGCACGATATTTTTCTTTCCAACCGCGATGCGGTGCTCCGGGTAATCGATCATTTCAGTCAGGATCTCGACCAGCTGCGGGGCGCGATTGCCAATCAGGACAGCGCCATGCTGCTCCGGGTTTTCAGCCGCGCCAAGGCGGCGCGGGAACATTTTTCCAAGATGCTTTCAGGACAGGCTTACGTGACAAACAACAGTGAGAATCAGGTAACGTTCCGTCTTCAGCCCGGTGGCGCCATCGCCGGCGATATCCGGGTTCCGGGCGACAAATCCATGTCCCACCGCTCCATCATGCTGGGCGCGCTGGCCAAGGGAATCACCGAAGTAAAAGGCTTCCTGGAAGGCGAGGACAGCCTGGCGACGCTGCAGGCCTTCCGGGACATGGGCGTCACCATTGAGGGGCCGGACGACGGCTTCGTTCGCATTCACGGTGTTGGCGTCAATGGCCTTCAGGCACCGCGCGGTCCTTTGTATCTGGGCAATTCCGGTACCGCGATGCGGCTGTTTGCCGGCTTGCTGGCGGCTCAGCCATTTGACTCCGAGCTCACTGGCGATGCCAGCCTGACCAAGCGCCCGATGGGGCGTGTGGCCGATCCTCTGCGTGCCATGGGCGCTGTGATCGATACCGCCGAAGGTGGTCGCCCCCCGATGAAGATCCGCGGCGGCCAACCACTGACCGGCATCCATTACGAAATGCCCGTAGCCAGTGCCCAGGTTAAATCCTGTCTGCTGCTAGCCGGTCTTTACGCCGAAGGCAGCACTTCGGTGACTGAGCCGGCCCCGACCCGCGATCATACCGAGCGTATGTTGGCCGGCTTTGGTTATCACGTGCACCGCGACGGCGCCACCGCCAGTGTCAGCGGCGGCGGTGAGCTCGTGGCGACCGACATCGATGTGCCGGCCGATATTTCCTCCGCAGCCTTTTTCCTGGTGGCGGCCAGTATAGCTCCAGGTTCCGATCTGACTCTGCGCCACGTCGGTATGAACCCGACACGGGTAGGGGTGATCAACATCCTGCGTCAGATGGGCGCCAACATTGAGGTGCTGGACGAACGGGAAATCGGTGGTGAGCCGGTAGCTGACCTTCGGGTTCGGTCCGCTGAACTTAAGGGCATCGATATTCCGGAAGACCAGGTGCCTCTGGCCATCGACGAGTTCCCGGTGCTGTTCATTGCCGCAACCTGTGCCACCGGCCGCACCGTGCTGCGTGGCGCGGAAGAGCTCCGTGTGAAAGAGAGCGACCGGATTCAGGTCATGGCCGATGGCCTGGCAGCCCTGGGTGTCGAAACCACGGTCACACCGGATGGCATCATTATTGACGGCGGCCAAACCATTTCCGGTGGCCGGGTCGACAGCGAGGGCGACCACCGCATCGCCATGTCGTTTGCCGTGGCATCGCTGCGGTCAGAGGGCGAGATTGAGGTGACTGACTGCGCCAACGTGGCGACCTCGTTCCCGGGCTTTGTTGAGCTGGCGAGCGGTACCGGTATTCGCATCAGCGCTGAAGGAGCCGAGTAATGACAGCTGGCAAGCCGATGGTGATCACGGTGGACGGCCCCGGAGGATCGGGGAAGGGTACCGTCACCCAGATGCTCGCAAAGAAGCTGGGCTTTCATTTGCTCGACAGTGGCGCGCTGTACCGCTTGACCGCATTGGCGGCTGTGCGTCAGGGTGTGTTGCTGGATGAGGAGGCCGCGCTGGTCAAAGTGGCGGCGTCTCTGGACGTCGCCTTTGAGCCGACGCCCGCCGGGGAGCCGGCCAAGGTGATTCTGGCCGGCGAGGATGTGACCTCGGAAATCCGCACGGAAACCTGTGGTGACAACGCGTCGCGGGTCGCGGTCATGCAGCCGGTGCGGGATGCATTGTTGCAGCGGCAGCGGGATTTCCGGAAAGCCCCGGGCCTGGTGGCGGATGGGCGCGACATGGGCACCGTGGTATTCCCGGATGCGCCGGTCAAAATCTTCCTGACCGCCAGCGCCGAAGAAAGGGCCCGCCGGCGGTTTAGCCAGTTGAAGGACGCGGGCGTCGATGTTAATATTGATGCCCTTTTAGAAGAGATACGGGTTCGCGACGAGCGGGATATGAACCGTTCTGCAGCCCCTCTCAAGCCTGCGGATGATGCGCAAGTCATTGATTCTACGGGTTTGAGTATAGAAGAGGTGTTAGGCAGGTGTATGGCCGCAGTGGGTCAGGCCTGACTACACCTTTTTGTCGTTGAAATGCCGGATGTGGCGTTATCGGCCAGCCACTGGTCACATCCGGACATGACTAACAGACCGTGTCGCTGGTAGCACGGAGTAAACTTGCGTTGATCACATAGGACACATAATGAGCGAGAGCTTTGCGGATCTTTTTGAAGAAAGCCTAAAAGAAATTGACATGCAACCGGGTTCCATCGTCCAGGGAACCGTAGTTGACGTCGACAGCGACTGGGTCACCGTTAACGCCGGACTGAAGTCCGAAGGCGTTATCCCCGCCTCCCAGTTTCTTAACGAAAAAGGCGAGTTGGAAATTGCGATTGGCGACGTTGTAGATGTCGCTCTCGATGCTGTCGAAGATGGCTTCGGGGAAACCCGTCTGTCCCGCGAGAAGGCCAAGCGTGCCGAAGCGTGGAAGGTACTCGAGAAGTCCTTCGAAGCAGAAGAGGTTGTTAAGGGTATCATCAACGGTAAGGTCAAAGGTGGTTTCACCGTCGATCTGGCCGGTATCCGCGCCTTCCTGCCAGGCTCTCTGGTAGACGTTCGTCCGGTTCGCGATACTGCGCACCTGGAGAACAAAGAGCTTGAGTTCAAGGTTATCAAGCTGGACCAGAAGCGTAACAACGTGGTTGTTTCCCGCCGCGCCGTTCTGGAAGCTGAAAACAGCGCTGAGCGTGAAGCTCTGCTGGAAACCCTGACCGAGGGTATGGAAATCAAAGGTATCGTCAAGAACCTGACTGACTACGGCGCGTTCGTAGATCTGGGCGGTGTTGACGGCCTGCTGCACATCACCGATATGGCCTGGAAGCGCATCAAGCATCCGAGCGAAATCGTGAATGTGGGCGACGAGATCAGCGTTAAGGTCCTCAAGTTCGATCGCGAGCGTAACCGTGTATCCCTCGGCCTGAAGCAGCTGGGTGAAGATCCTTGGGTAGATATCAAGGGCCGTTACCCGGAGAACAGCCGGGTCAAGGCACGGGTTACCAACCTGACCGACTACGGCTGCTTTGCCGAGCTGGAAGAGGGTGTTGAAGGTCTGGTTCACGTATCCGAAATGGATTGGACCAACAAGAACATCCATCCGTCCAAGGTTGTTCAGGTAGGCGACGAAGTTGAAGTCATGATTCTGGACATCGACGAAGAGCGTCGTCGTATTTCCCTGGGTATCAAGCAGTGTGTATCCAACCCATGGGAAGACTTCTCCAGCAACTTCAACAAGGGTGACCGCATCTCCGGTAAGATCAAGTCAATCACTGACTTCGGTATCTTCATCGGTCTGGACGGCGGCATCGACGGCCTGGTTCACCTGTCCGACATCAGCTGGAATGAGACTGGCGAAGAAGCGGTTCGTGAATACAAGAAGGGTGACGAAGTTGAAACCGTTATCCTGTCTGTTGATCCGGAGCGCGAGCGCATCTCCCTGGGCATCAAGCAGCTCGAGAGCGATCCGTTTGCCGAGTTCGTTCAGCTGAACGACAAGGGTTCCATCGTGAAGGGTACTGTCTCTGCGGTAGACGCCAAGGCAGCCACTATCTCCCTGAACGACGAAGTGGAAGCTGTCCTGAAAGCCTCTGAAATCAGCCGTGACCGTGTTGAAGATGCACGTAACGCGCTGAAAGAAGGCGAGGAAGTTGAAGCGAAGATCATCAGCATCGATCGCAAGAACCGCATCATCAACCTGTCCGTGAAGTCCAAAGACGTTGAGGACGACAAGCAGGCAGTTGAAGGCATGCGTGCCAAGACCGCTGAAACTTCTGGTGCGACCACCATCGGTGATCTCATCAAGGAGCAGATGCAGCAGCAAAACGCCAACAAAGACTGAGTTCTCGGTTGGTATGAAAAAAACGGGCTCTAAGAGCCCGTTTTTTTTGTGTTTTTTTTTGGTTTGGCTAAACTAGGGGTCATGAGAGTCCGGTATCCGGCGGGCACATAATAAAGAAGAGGGAAGCGCCTCATGACGAAGTCCGAACTGGTCGAGCTGATTGCGTCCAAGCAAAGTCAGCTGTCCGTTAAAGATGTTGAGTTGGCAGTCAAAACCATCATCGAACACATGTCTCAGTCGCTCGCCGATGGCCAACGGATTGAAATCCGGGGTTTTGGCAGCTTTTCCCTGCACCACAGGGCTGCCCGTACCGGCCGTAATCCCAAGACAGGCGAAGCGGTGCAATTACCAGCCAAGTTCGTGCCGCATTTCAAGCCCGGTAAAGAGCTGCGGGAACAGGTCAACGACAGCCTGAAAAAAGGCTTCTGACTCAATATCAGGGAACGTGTACAATTCGGGCTGTCTTAGGGCCCGCGTGGAGCATTATTGCTATGGCAGGATTGCAGAAAATTCTTCTTATTCTGTTAGTACTGGTCCTCATCCTGCTGGCGCTTATTTTCTCGCTTAATAACCAGATGGCCGTGTCGCTCAACTTTCTGTTGTTCGAAACCCAACCTCACGGTGTCGCTGTCTGGATCATCATGTCCTTTATCATCGGTGCGCTGGTAGGCGTGCTCATGACCATGCTGGCGACGGTTCGCACCTCAGTAAGCCGGCGTACTCTCGAAAAAAGACTGAATCGTGCCGAGCAGGCATTGGAGAAATCCAGGGCCCAGAACGACCGGACTCTTTGATGGATATTGTGCTTCAGTGGCTGCTGCTAACGGTGGCGGTTGCAGCCGGCTGGTTCGCCGGCAGGCTGGGTAGCAATGGGCGCAAGGCCCGCACCACCATCGCCGACGAGGAGTCGGTGCGTGATCGTCTACAGTTCCTGTTCACCAATTATTCCGATCAAGCGGTTGAGAACTTTGTTCAGTCACTCGCGGTAAACAAGGAGACGGTCAGTCTTCACCTTTCCATCGGCAGTCATTTTCGCCTCAAAGGCGAGACCGATCGCGCCATCCTGATCCACCAGAATCTGCTTGCCCGACCTGAGCTGCCGCCACGCTTTTCGCCTCAGGTCACTCTGGAGCTGGCCAAGGATTACCTCAATGCCGGCCTGCTGGACCGGGCCGAGGCTTTGCTGCAGGAGCTGATGGGGGATCGTGATTACGGTCGCGGTGCATCCCAGCAACTGATTGAGTTGTACCAGCAGGAAAAAGAGTGGGGCAAAGCCGGCGATGTCGCCCGGGCGCTGACCAAGGGCGACGCCGATCCGGCCATGTTCAAGGTTTTGGCTTACATTACCTGTGAGTTGGCAGAAGATGCGCTTCGCCATGATGATCGTTGGAGCGCCCAGAAGCTCTGCAGGCAGGCCCTGGATTACGATCAGTCCTGTGTGCGGGCCACCCTGATCCTGATGAAGCTGCAAATCCGTCAAGGCAGTTTCAAGGAAGCGGCGAACCAGAGTCTGAAAGTTTTCGATCAAAATCCTGAGTATGGTCCCGAAGCCGTGGACCGGCTGATGCGGCTGGAACATGAGCACGGCGATGTGGGGCGTCTCGGCAAAAAGCTGCGCAAGCTCTACGAGAATTACCCGAGCACCAGCCTGCTGCTGGCGCTGGTGGAGTCTGTTGAGCGCGCCTCTGGGCGTCCGGCGGCGATCGATCTGCTCCGTCAGGAACTGGAGGTGCGCCCGAGTGTCCGAGGTCTGCTGCGGCTGGTGGAAATGGCCGGCTACGAAAAGGGCATGACCACCGACGAAGGCCGGCTGGTGAGCCGCATTGGCCACCTGATTCTATCTAACCGACCGATCTACCGCTGCGCTAGCTGCGGCTTTTCTGGCCAGCAGCTCCACTGGCTGTGTCCCAGCTGCAAGAAGTGGGAGACCATTCGCCCGATTCAGGGTGTAGAGGCCGAGTAATTCAATCCGACATTCCGTAGGGCTTTCAACGTGCAAAACCAAAACGATCCGAAAATCATCGTCGCGCTCGATTTTCCGTCCGAAACTCCGGCACTGCAGCTGGTTGATCAGCTGGATCCTGCTAAGTGCCGGCTCAAGGTAGGCAAGGAGCTGTTCACCCGCAGCGGCCCGCAACTGGTTGCAGGATTGCAGAGGCGTGGCTTCGATGTGTTTCTGGATCTAAAATTCCACGACATCCCGAACACCACCTCGGCCGCCGTGGCAGCCGCCGCCGATCTGGGTGTGTGGATGGTCAATGTGCACGCCTCAGGTGGCGAAAAGATGATGACCGCCTGCCGGGAACGTCTGGAATCCTTCGGCGCTGACCGTCCGTTGCTGATCGCAGTCACCGTGCTCACCAGCATGTCCGCCGAGGATCTGGCCGGTATCGGAATTACCGACTCACCGGAAGCCCAGGTATCACGCCTGGCCACCCTCACCAAAAACTGCGGCCTCGACGGCGTCGTCTGCTCCGCCCAGGAAGCCCCCAAGCTCAAAGCCGAGCAGGGCGTCGACTTCCAGCTGATCACCCCAGGAATCCGCCCCCTGACCGCCGACAAGGGCGACCAGCAGCGCATCATGACGCCCACTGAAGCTTTGAAAGCCGGTTCCGACTACCTCGTGATTGGTCGCCCGATTACTCAAGCGGCTGAGCCTCTGGCGGCGCTGGAGGCGATTCATGCTGAGGTGATTGGGCTCTAGCTACGGTGTTTTTTTCGATTCCTGCCCCAGCCTTCGTTGATTGGAGTACGGTGGTGTGGGGCCGCTCTCCCAAAAACCGCTACAAGCGCACATGGACGTGCTCGAAGCGGTTTTTGAGAAGTAAGTGCGACCGCAGCCCGGCACTAAACAAGCAGGCTGCGAGCGGAGTAGGCCTAACTCGGAAGCAGGGATCAAGAAAAGGCGGGCAATAAAAAACCCGCTAACTCAAAGAATTAGCGGGTTTCTTGAATAGTGGCTCCCCGAGCTGGGCTCGAACCAGCGACAAACGGATTAACAGTCCGTTGCTCTACCAACTGAGCTATCGGGGAACGTCGTCATGTGACGAGGCGCGTATATTAGTGTGGCTATACGCCCTCGTCAACCCCTCGCCAAATATTTTTAGCCGAGGGCCTTTTTCAAACGATCAACCGCCTGCTTCAGGTTGTCCATGCTGGTCGCAAAGCTCAGACGCATGTGGCCAGGCGCACCGAAGGCAGAGCCCGGAACTAGGGCTACGCCGGCTTCGGTCAGCAGCTTCTCGGCAAACTCGACGTCATCGCTGGCATCTTTGTCGGCCTCGATGGCCGCATGGAAGCTCGGGAACACGTAGAAGGTGCCATCACCCTGCAGGCACTCGACGCCCTTGAGGTCATTTAGGGCTTCAACCAGCCAGTCGTGGCGTTCCTTGAAGGCGGTGACCATCTCGCCCACGCACGCCTGGGAGCTGTCCAGGGCCGCCTGAGCGGCTGCCTGGGACACCGAGGACGGGTTCGAGGTGCTCTGGGATTGGATCTTCTTCATGGCGCCAATGATCTTGGCCGGGCCAGCGGCGTAGCCGATACGCCAGCCAGTCATGGAGTAGGCCTTCGACACACCGTTCAGTACAAAGGTCCGGTCGTACAGTTCTGGGGTGGCGTTCAGGATGTTGCAGAACGGCTTGCCGGTCCAGAGGATTGGCTCGTACATGTCGTCGGTGGCGATCATGATGTTCGGGTGCTTTTTCAGCACTTCGCCCAACGCCTGCAACTCTTCCAGGGTGTAGGCCATGCCACTGGGGTTGGACGGGCTGTTGATCACGAACAGGCGGGTACGCTCGGTGATGGCGTTTTCCAGCTGCTCCGGGCTGATCTTGAAGCGGGTGTCTGCGCTCGTTTCAATGATCACCGGCGTGCCTTCGGCAACTTTGACCATGTCCGGGTAGGATACCCAGTAGGGTGCCGGAATGATGGCTTCGTCGCCCGGGTTCAATGTGGCAAGTGCCAGGTTGAAAAAGCTCTGTTTGCCACCACTGCTTACGAGGATCTGGTTGGCTTCATAGTCCAGGCCGTTGTCCCGTTTGAACTTCGCAATAATCGCTTTTTTCAGGGCCGGCGTACCATCCACAGCCGTGTATTTTGTCTGGCCGTTGTTGATGGCCTCGATAGCGGCCTGTTTGATGTGATCGGGGGTGTCGAAGTCCGGCTCGCCAGCGCCAAGGCCAATGATGTCCTGGCCGGCCGCACGAAGTTCAGCGGCTTTGTTGGTGACTGCGAGGGTGGGAGAGGGCTTGATAGCCTGTACTCGGCTGGAAAGTTGAAGGTCCAAACTTGCGCTCCTTAAAGCTGCGTCTGATGAGGGCTACGACGGGCGGAAATCAGTGCCTTAGCGGCAATTCCCCCGGCCGTCGGTTGCTTCGATGGTATCATGAAGCCGGCATAACGCTAAATTTCTGGACGCGGGCGCCAAGGCGTGTCCCCGCAGTCCAAAACCGGAGGTGTTCCACCCATTATGGCCAACAATACGCCGAGTATCCCAAAAGAGGGCACCTTCAGGGTTGATTCGCCCTACAAACCGGCCGGTGACCAACCGACGGCCATAGAAGGGCTGGTGGACGGCATTCATTCGGGGCTGGCGCACCAGACCCTGCTCGGCGTCACCGGTTCCGGTAAAACCTTTACTGTGGCCAACGTGATCGAGCAGATCCAGCGCCCGACCATCATCATGGCCCACAACAAGACCCTGGCTGCACAGCTGTACGGCGAATTCCGGGAGTTCTTTCCCGACAACGCCGTGGAGTACTTCGTCTCCTACTACGACTACTATCAGCCTGAGGCCTATGTGCCGTCGTCCGATACCTTCATCGAGAAGGACGCGTCCATCAACGAGCACATTGAGCAGATGCGGTTGTCGGCGACTAAGGCTCTGCTGGAGCGGCCAGATGCGATCATCGTGGCAACGGTCTCCTCCATTTACGGTTTGGGTGACCCCCAGTCCTACCTGAAAATGATGCTGCACCTCGACCGGGGTGATCAGATTGACCAGCGCTTTATTTTGCGTCGGCTGGCTGAGTTGCAGTACACCCGGAACGACATCGAATTCCATCGTGCCAATTATCGGGTGCGCGGTGATGTCATCGATGTGTTCCCGGCGGAATCCGAAAAAGAGGCCATTCGCATCGAGCTGTTTGATGACGAGGTGGAGAACCTTAGCTATTTCGATCCGCTCACCGGCGAGGTACTGCGCCGGGTGCCCCGGGTCACCATCTATCCAAAGTCCCACTACGTGACTCCGCGCCAGACCGTGCTGGATGCGGTAGAGCATATTCGGGTGGAGCTGGATGAACGCTTGAAGCAGCTTCGCGACAACAACCGGCTGGTCGAGGCGCAGCGTCTGGAAGAACGTACCCGCTATGACATCGAGATGATGCTGGAACTTGGCTACTGCAATGGCATCGAAAACTACTCGCGCTACCTGTCTGGTCGTCGTCCCGGTGAGGCACCGCCCACTTTGTTTGACTATATCCCGCCCAACGCCCTGCTGGTGGTGGACGAATCCCACGTCACCATCCCCCAGATCGGCGCCATGTACAAAGGCGACCGGTCCCGGAAAGAGACGCTGGTGGAGTATGGCTTCCGATTACCGTCGGCGCTGGATAACCGGCCGATGAAGTTTGACGAATGGGAGCGCATCGCCCCGCAGATGATCTTCGTGTCGGCGACGCCGTCGACCTATGAGGCCGACCATGCCGGCCAGGTCGTGGAGCAGGTGGTGCGGCCGACGGGGCTGCTGGACCCTGAGATAGAGGTTCGCCCGGCGTCTACTCAGGTGGACGATTTGCTGTCGGAGATTCACGCACGTGTCGCAATTAAGGAGCGGGTGTTGGTAACCACGCTCACTAAGCGCATGGCCGAGGACCTTACCGACTTCCTGATGGAGCACGACATTAAAGTGCGCTACTTGCACTCCGACATCGACACCGTCGAGCGGGTGGAGATCATTCGAGACCTGCGTCGGGGTGAGTTTGATGTGTTGGTAGGGATCAACCTGCTGCGCGAAGGTCTGGATATGCCGGAAGTATCGCTGGTGGCCATTCTCGACGCTGACAAAGAAGGCTTTCTGCGTTCAGAACGTTCGCTGATCCAGACCATTGGACGGGCCGCCCGGAACGTGAACGGCAAGGCGATTTTGTACGGCGACCGTATCACCGGCTCGATGCAAAAGGCCATCGACGAAACCGAGCGCCGCCGGGCCAAACAGACGGCGCACAACGAAGAGCACGGCATCACGCCGCAGGGGCTGAACAAGAAGATCGGCGACATCATGGAAGGTGCCGGCGGTGGTGGCGGACGCGGCCGACGGAAGGCGGAACGCCCGGGTCAGAAAGCCGCAGAGGAAGCCGAGCAGTACCGTGCCAAGACCGGCAACAAGTCGCCCGAGGAAGTGCTCAAAGAGGTGTCCCGCCTGGAGGACGAAATGTACAAGGCGGCCTCGGATCTGGATTTCGAAACCGCCGCGCGGTTGCGGGATGAGATCTCCGAGCTTAAAGAGGCGGCCCTGCGAACCGGGTGATCACCCGGTCCGTTTGGGGCCGACAATAACGGCGGCCTGCAACGGTTGCAGGCTGCCGTACCGGGACATTTTTTCGAACACCCGGCGGTCAATGGGCAGATACTGCTTGTCGGCCACCGTCTCGCCTTCATCCACGTCGATCTCCGGGTCGTGCAGGTAGACAAACTGATCGTCGATGGCGCACACAGTCACCCAGTGCGGCACCCGGCTGCGGTTCAGCTGCCAGGTACTGATGAGGATCACCGGAATGCGGCCATCACGTAGCGCCTGTTCCATGCCGACCAGTGTCAGAGGGTCGTGGCGCAACTCGATGTCAGTCTGGCCAATGTCGTGAAGAAAGCCCTCGTGCACCAACTCCAGCACCCGTTTCTTGTCCTCGTTACGCACCGTGTCCTTGAACAGGGCACCTTCCTTGCTAATCCAGGCGCTGGCGTGAAAGCCCCGGTTCCAGGCTGACAGGGCCAAGCCGTGGGGGCCGCAGCCGCCGTGACCCGCCAACATGAATATGGTCGTCGCCTCCCGCCACAGCTTAAGTTCTTCCAGGGTACTGACCGGTTGATGCTCATCGAGTGCGGCCATCGCCATGATCAACGCCGCGGGGCCGCAGGAGAACTCCGTGGTTTGCGGGTAATAGGGCACCACCGGGAAGCTTCCGGAGGGTTCGTAAAACAGGATGCGCCGCTCAAAGCGCAGCGCGGTGCCGTGATCCTCGTAATAGTCCCGATAAGTGCCAAACTGGCGATAACCCAGGCGTTCGTACAGGCTGATGGCTGACTGGTTGTCTTCGCGCACTTCCAGGCGCATAACAATGCGGTCGGCGGCCACTGCTTCCTGTTCCGCAGCGCGCACGAGTTTTTCGCCCGCGCCCCGGCCACGGGCAGTGGGGGATACGGCAATGGAGTAAATGCGCGCCAGGCGGGTGGCGGCGTTCATCAGCACCAGCGCGTACCCCACGATCTGGTCCTCGAGCGTAGCGACAATCAGGCGATCCCGGGGTACTTCCAGAAAGCGGCGAAAACTCCGTCGGGAGATCCGGTCGTCCTCGAAGCACTGGTTCTCAAGACGAACGAGGGCATCCAGGTCAGAGAGTGTGGCCTGTCGGAGCAGGAGGTCGGACATAGTGGTGGGGCCTTGGCGATGCAAATCGGATCGGGGCATGCGAAGAGTGCTTCCCTTACGACGCTATTATGAGAGAGTGTGTGCCTCTGCAACATAGCTCAAGTATGCGTAAAAGCACGCATTAATGGCAGATTGTGCCGGTACACAGGTGGGAGTATTGTTGCCAGAAATTGACCGGGCCTGACCTTCAGGGAGGATTGCCCAGATGTCTCGATTGTTGATAGTGGTGGACCGTGCCAAAGACTGGGCTCCGTATTACCCCAGTGAAGATGTGCTCACGTTTGATCAGTATTTGCAGTTCACGACGCCGGCATCGGGGCGGGTTCGGGTCATCAACCTTTGCCAGAGCGCCAAGTATCTGAGTCGTGGCTACTATTGTTCCCTGTTGGCTGAGGCCCGCGGGCACCACGTGGTTCCGTCGGTGATGACCCTCAATGATCTCAGTCGCAAGGGCCTGTTTTCTCTTGAGCTGGAAGAGCTGGAGAGCAGTGTGGTGGAGTGGCTCGATGCCTCGGGTTCCGCCATTGATCCTTCCCTGGACGAGCGTCACGCCACCCACGAGGTGAAGATCCGCACGTTCTTTGGTCAGGTTGAGCACCCGGAACTGAAACCGGTTGCCCGAGCCCTGTTCGAGCGTTTTCCCTGTCCGGTGCTGGAGGTGGTGTTCAAGCGCCGCAAGGGCTGGCAGATCGCGTCGATGAAGCCGTCGGCACCGTCCGATCTGGACGAACATGAGCAGGACCTGTTCGCCTCGGCGCTGGACCGGTTCAGCAGCATGGTGTGGCGCAAGCCGCGGACCCGACGCCGGTTCCGCTATGACCTCGCCGTGCTGGTCAACCCGGACGAAGAGATGCCCCCCAGTGATAAGGTGGCGCTTTCGCGTTTCGAAAAGGCCGGTCGCAAGCTGGGCATCAACGTGGAGCAAATCACCCGGCGGGATTACATGCGCCTGCCGGAATACGATGGCCTGTTCATTCGTGAAACCACGGCCATTGATCACCATACCTATCGCTTCGCCCGCAAGGCGGAAGCCGAGGGGATGGTGGTGATCGACGATCCGGTCTCGATTCTGCGCTGCACCAACAAAGTATTTCTGGCGGACTTGCTGAAGAACAACAAGGTACCGACCCCGAAAACCTTGATCCTGTCGAAGGATCAGAAGAACGCGGTGGAGCAGATCATTGCGGAGTTGGGCTTCCCGGTGGTGATCAAGATTCCGGATGGCGCGTTTTCCCGGGGCGTCACCAAGGCCGAGGATGAAGCCTCATTGCGGGCCGGCTTGAAGGAGCTGTTCAAGCAATCGGCCCTGGTGCTGGCCCAGGAGTATCTGTACACCGACTACGACTGGCGAATCGGCGTGCTGGGTGGGCGTGCGATCTACGCATGCAAGTACATGATGGTGAAAGGTCACTGGCAGATCTACCAGCATGGGGAATCGTCCAGCGAGAGTGGCGACTTCGAGACCATGCCGACCTACGAAGTGCCGCGCAATGTGATTCAGGCGGCGCTGAGTGCCACCAAGCTGATTGGCAATGGTCTGTACGGGGTGGACATCAAACAGTCGGGCAACCGGGTGGCAGTGATTGAGGTCAACGACAACCCGAGTATCGACGCAGGCGTTGAGGATCGTTTCCTGGGTGGCGAGCTATATACCCTGATCATGCAGGAATTTTTGTCCCGAATGGAGGCAAACCGGCGTCGTTGATCAAGCCCTTCGGCGTTGTCAGGGGCTATTCAGCCACACCCTGACACTGCCGAACCAACGGTAGCCGGCCAGTTCACCGCGGATTCGATCGGCGGTGAACTGGCCGCCGTCAGTTGTGTTGTCGAAGAACAGCTCCAGATGCACTTTGTTCTTCAGGTAGTGAAGGCGCAGCCGGGTATTCGACGGCAACTCGCCAACGTGCCGCACCAAGGTGCGATGGATCTCGTCGCGGTGGGGCAGCCGTTCTGAGGTTGGCCGAAGTTCCTCATCGTTTTCGGCGTCGATGTGAAAGTTGATGTCACGGATGTTATCGAGCGCATCACGCATGCCGGTCACCACCCGCATGCCGATTTGATGCCCTTCGGAAACACTGATGTCAGGGCGTACCACCAGGTGCACGTCCAGCAGGATGTCATGGCCCATGCGCCGGCTGCGCAGTTCGTGAATGTTGCGCACGCCGTCGGTATGCCGGGCGATGTTCTTGAGCGTTTCGGTGTCCTCCGGGGACAGGCCAGTGTCCACCAACTCCTTGACGCTGTCCCACGAAAATTTCCAGCCAATTCGAACAATAATGCCCGAGATGATGATCGCGGCCAGCACGTCGAGCCATAGCATACCGGCCAAAGCTCCGGTGGTGGACATCAGTACCACCACGGACGATAGGGCATCGGTGCGGCTGTGCCAGGCATTGGCAAGTATCAGGTCAGATCGAATGGCCAGCCCCACCCGTCGGGTGTAACGGTATATCCATTCCTTGGCAGCAACCGACACCGCGGCGGCCAACAAGACAGGCCAGCCCGGCATGATATCCGCTTTACCCTCGATCAGCCTTAGGGTATTTTCCCACGCCAACGCCGCGCCCACGGCAATCAGAATGCTGCCAAGTACCAGTGTGCCAAAGGTTTCAATTCGCTGGTGGCCATAGGGATGGTCCTGATCCGGCGCTTTTCGGGCAATTCGCACCACGGCGAGCACGACCAGATCCGATGCTACGTCGGTAAATGAGTGAATGCCGTCGACCAGCAGCGCCTGAGAATGAAAAAGAGCACCTGCGATGACTTTAATGATACCCAGCACGGCATCAAGGACCATGCCGATAACGGTCACTCTGGACGCCGCGCTCTTTTCAACGGCTAGGTTATCCTGATTTTCTGGCGAGTGTTCAGAAAGCTCCGGCATGGCAGGCTCCGGTGACCGATCTGGTGCTTAAGTATAACGTTATTCCCTTATTTTCGAAGGCACCGGTTTTGAGGCCCGTTATGACCTATTTATGCACAATGTTGCCAGACGGTGACTGGCTAACATTTTGTTCATACTTACTCAATACCTCTGCGAAAAAATTATAAGTAATTGAAAAATAAGGAAAAAATAACTGGTCAAAAAATGATCAATCTGTAGGCTGGCGCAGTTATCAAGGGATAGCACCCGTTGCCCCGCGATTTTCAACAGGTTTATCCACAGATTCCGTGGAAAAGCGTTGTGAAGCTGCTCGCGACAGTCATTTACAGCAAATTTTGCTTGTGTCGCGATGCTGTGGACAACTTCCGGTATACTCCGCCCACCAAACGCCAAGGAGTTTTCAGATGTACGGCCTTATCCGCAACCTGCTGTTCAGGCTGCCGCCCGAACAGGCCCATGACCTCGCTTTGAACGGTCTGGATACGTTGAACCGTCTGGGCTTGCTCAAGCCATTGGCACCCAAGATAGATACATTGCCGGTGCATGTTATGGGGCTCGATTTCCCGAACCCGGTTGGGCTGGCAGCGGGGCTGGACAAGAACGCGGATCACCTGGATGCGCTGGGTGCACTTGGCTTTGGGTTTATTGAGGTGGGAACGGTCACACCACTGGCGCAGCCGGGTAACCCCAAGCCACGAATGTTCAGGCTGCCGGAGCACCAGGCGATCATTAATCGCATGGGTTTTAACAACGAAGGCCTTGAGCATCTGCTGGACCGGGTTGATCGTCGGCGCTACCAGGGCGTGTTGGGTATCAACGTCGGCAAGAACAAGGACACCCCGAATGAGCAGTCGGAATCCGACTATCGCACCGGCATCCGTTCGGTCTACACCCGGGCCGACTACATCACGGTTAACGTGTCATCGCCCAACACGCCAGGCCTTCGGGACCTGCAGTTTGGCGATTCTCTGAAGCAGCTTCTGGTTGCCATCAAAGACGAGCAGTTGAAGTGCAAGGCGGAGTTTGGTCGCTATGTGCCTATAGCGGTAAAGATCGCGCCGGATATGGACGACAGTGGCGTCCGTTTTGTCGCGTCGGCGTTGCGAGAGACCGGCCTGGACGGCGTGATTGCCACCAATACCACCATTTCCCGTGACGCGGTCACTGGCCATGCGCACGCCGCCGAAGCCGGGGGACTCAGTGGTGCCCCCGTGCGCGAGGGGGCGCTGCGGGTCATCAAGGGGCTATATGCCGAGCTGGGGGAGACCCTGCCGATTATCGGCGTTGGCGGCATCACCGACGGCGTCAGTGCGGCGGAAAAGATTGAGGCCGGCGCCAAGCTGGTGCAAATCTACACAGGGTTCATCTACCGGGGGCCTGAGCTGATCAAGGAAGCGGTCGAGGCGATCCGCGCCATCGATAAGAGCGGTCGGGTGAGACAGGCGCACTAATTGCTAACTGGGAAGGGGCAAAAAAATGGGCCCGCTTAGCGGGCCCGTGCGGGGAATGAACCCCGTGGCGCTTCTTCGCATGGTACGGGGCGGGAGGCCCCGTTTTGGTTACACGTTGGTACTTTCAGACTGCTTCAAATTGTGTACAAAAGACCAGATCAAGATCCAGGGTTAAAGGAAAATGTCACGCCGACGTGACGTTTGAAAGTTTGTGGATGCCGGAAACTCCGGTCATGCCCTCCCAGTTATCGGTACGGCCCTCACGCCAACCGTTCAGCCATTCCTGGCGAATGTCCATTTGTTCGGAGGGACAACTGTCTTTGGGTTTACCTGATACGCCGGCGAGATAACCCCGCTTGAATGCACGAGCGAAAACGTCTCTTTTCTGTCTTTTCATGCCGTTCCTCACTGATGGATTAACAGAAACAAGCGTGTACACATCTGCTGTGGCGATGACGGGGGCCCATTCCGGGATAACCCACTATTGTCAGCTCAAGCCAGAGCAGTCAGGATCCTGTTAACGGAGACCGATATGGGTCTCCGGAACGACGCGTCACTTACAAGGTAATTCGAACGTCGAGCCGATGTACACTAATTATTTAGTCTATATGACGCTTTTCTTATAGTTGAGTGAAATAACCGAGGGTGGCCAGTGCCTGTGGAAGGTGCTGATCCGGAAGTCCGCCCGTCATTCAGAATGCCAGGAGTTCAACTTGTCCAAATCCGTCTTTTTCGTAAGCTGCCCTAAGGGCGTCGAGTACCTGCTGGCGGACGAGCTCAGCACGTTCGGGCTCGATCCGGTGCGCAACGCACCAGCTGGGGTCTGGGCGGAGGGCAGTCTGGAGGGCGGCTATCGCGCCTGCCTGTGGTCGCGCCTGGCGAACCGAGTCATCCTGCATCTGGATGAGGTTGATGCCACCAGCGGTGACCAGTTATATGACGGTGTAGTTCACATGGACTGGCAGCAGCATATTCCGGTCACCGGGAGCTTCCGTGTCACCTTCCTTGGGCAGAACGATGCCATTCGAAACACCCAATACGGCGCCCAGCGGGTGAAAGACGGCATTGTTGACCGGTTTACGAGTCGCGGTGGCAAACGACCGTCGGTGGCGGCGAAGAATCCGGATGTCACGGTATCGGCCCGGTTGAATCGGGGTCGGTTGTCTCTGGGTATTGATCTGAGCGGACACAGTTTGCACATGCGTGGCTACCGCACGGAGAAGGGCGCTGCGCCTCTGAAGGAAAACCTCGCTGCCGCTCTGCTGATGCGATCAGGCTGGCCGGAAATGGCCCAGGCCGGCGGTGATTTTGTCGACCCCATGTGCGGGTCGGGTACGTTGGTTATCGAAGCGGCGATGATAGCCCTGGACCTCGCGCCCGGGCGCAAGCAGGAGCATTTCGGCTTCGAAAAGTGGCTCGGGCACCAACCGGATCTCTGGTTATCGCTGCGCCAGGAAGCAGAGCGGCGCGCCCATGAGGGCAAGCAGCGCACACTTCCCAGAATGGCGGGTTACGACCGGGACCATCGGGTCATTGCCACCGCCCGCAACAACATAGAACGGGCCGGCCTGAAGGGGCTGGTCGAGGTGCAAAGCTGCCCGGTTGCCGATTTGTCGCTCGAGGGCGATTGGTCGTCATCCGGCTTGGTGCTGGTTAACCCGCCCTACGGCGAACGGCTGAGTGAGCGTCGGGAACTGGGTGGCCTCTACCGGGCGCTGGGCGAAAGCGTCAAGCAGCAGGTGCCTGGCTGGCGCCTGGGAGTCTTTACCGGGGCTCCGGAATACGGCAAATCCATCGGGCTGCGCAGCTATAAGCAGTACCGCCTGTTCAATGGCAAGCTGCCTGCGCAATTGCTGCTGTTCCGGGTCGATGAAGCCAGCGCCATGACGCCTCACGAACCGGATGTCCCGGGCGAGATTACGCCCCGGATCGCGAACGAGGAGCGCGCGGCCATGCTACGGAACCGGTTGAAGAAGAACCGGAAAACCATTGGTCAGTGGGCCCGAAAACAGGGCATCGGATGTTATCGCTTGTACGATGCCGACATGCCTGAATTTGCCCTCGCGATCGACGTGTACGAGGGCAGGGTGCACGTGCAGGAATACGCGGCACCTAAGTCGGTCGATGAGCGGTCTGCAAGGGAACGGTTGGCAGAGGCGCTGGCGGTTATTCCTGAGGCACTCGACATTGAGCGTGAGGACATGGTCTGCAAACAGCGCCAACGCCAGACCGGCACCAGCCAGTATGAGAAACAGGCGGCCAGTGGCGAGTTTTTCCAGGTCCATGAACACGGCTGCGTGCTGAAGGTGAACCTCAAGGATTATCTGGACACTGGTCTGTTCCTGGATCATCGCCCAGTGCGCCACTGGATTCAGCAGCACGCCAAGGGGCAGCGTTTCCTGAACCTGTTCTGTTACACCGGCGCGGCGACTGTGCATGCGGTCGCGGGCGGCGCCAGTCGGTCTCTGAGCCTGGATATGTCGAAGACCTACGTGAGTTGGGCCCGGGACAATCTTACGCTGAACGGCGCTGATCCCAAGCGTCACGCTGTCGAGCAGGCTGACTGTCTGGCCTGGCTGGCATCCAGGCCAACCCCGGATCAGCGTTTTGATCTGATCTTCATGGATCCGCCCACGTTCTCCAATTCCGCAAGAATGGCGGGTGTCCTCGACATTCAAAAAGACCATGGGCGACTGGTCCGTCAGGCCATGGCGCGGCTCAATTCCGAGGGTCTGCTGATCTTTTCCAATAACTTCCGTCGCTTCAAGCTGGATGACGATCTGGCGGAGGAGTTTGAGGTTGAAGAAGTCAGTGCCAAAACCCTGGACAAGGATTTCCAGCGCAATGCCCGCATTCACCGCTGCTGGCACATCCGCCACAAGGGTTGAGGATCAGAACTCATAGCGTAGGCCGCTGGAAAACTGGAAGGCGTTCACTTCGGTTTCGGTGTCCTCGAACAGGCGGCCGCCTTCGAACACCAGGTAGGTGTTGTCGACCAGTTCCAGGTCTAGGCCGATCAGCCAGCTGACGCTGAAGCTGCTGCCCGGAAATTCGTTCTCGATCAGTTCAAATTGGCGATTCTGTGCCGCATCGGGCTGGCGAAGTTCGGATTCGCCCTCAATGTAGGAAAAGCCAAACTGACCGTAGAGGTTGCCATAGTCGGCGATGGGGTAGTGCATGCCAATGTACCAACTGGCGAAATAGTCGATGGCGAGGGTGAGATTGCTGTTGGGTACATCGGCATCGGTTATGCCGCCGCCCGCGCGCAGCTCGGCGTGGAACAGGTCGGTAAGGTGGCCGCCCACCACCAGTGTGGCGCCATTGCCCCAGGCTGTTTCGTCAGTTTCGGTTCCAATGGAGCGGTAATTGAAGGCGGTCCCAAGCAGCCCCACGTAGTGCAGGTCTTCTCGCGCCACGTTGCCGGCATCGGTTTGGGCATGAACGTTCGTTGTGGTCATCAGGGCAGCCGGCAACAGAGCGGCAAGCCAGGGGGTGCGTACTACCTTGTTCATTGTAATCGGGCTTCCTGACGTCAGCGGGTACGGGCCTGATCTTGCCCTGTGTAACCGTTTGTTACGTCGACCCGTGTCACACTTCCCTGTGTCGGTTGGCAGGCGTGGTCAGTCCGGCTCCAGCAGACCTTCTTCACGGGCGAGCAGCAGCAGCGCGTACACCCCGTTTTCTGGCAACTGGGGTTCCAGGCCTTCGTCAATCATGACTTGGCGACGACGATCTTCCAGCGTGTCGGTGTCCAGGCCAGTGATCAGTTCGGACAGGGGCGCAATCTCGAACGGCGGTTCCTGGCCAACCGCGCTGAAGATCTTGTCGATCAGGATTTCGTCCGGGTCCAGGCCGTCCACGTAAACGGTCTGGTCGGGCAGGTCCTCGTGCAACTCACGGGCCAGTTCCAACGGCGGAACGCCCTGTTCTTCGAGGTAGCGCAGGTCGAAATCGCCCAGATCACCGTCCTCCGGCAGCCACGCATCCTCGGGCGTGATGACCACGGTTTTCATGCGGCCGTCCGCCAGGGACCAGGCAATGGCAACCGGAAACAGGGCGTCGTCGGTCTGGCAGTATTCGATATCGAGAAATCTCGGTGCTTGCACGCTGAGCTCCGTCGTTCGCGGGTGTGTGAGCATTGGCGGTCACAGAATCTCGGTGACGCCGGTATGAGGCAATGTGGCTTCATGCCATACTGTTGTGGCCATTATCATTCTATCAGGGACATCATGGAACACGCTGAATTTAACAAAGATTTGTTGACGTTTCTGGACTCATCGCCGACCCCATGGCACGCCGTGGCGACCATGAAGAGGCGGCTCGACGCCGCCGGATTCGAGGAGTTGGACGAGCGGGAAGACTGGTCACTCTCGGCCGGACAGGGCTATTACGTGATCCGGAACGGCTCTTCCCTCGTCGCCTTCCGCACCGGTCAGCGTGATGCAACCGACGCCGGTATCCGCATGGTCGGGGCCCACACCGACAGTCCCTGCCTGAAGGTAAAGCCGAACCCGGAAATTCGTCGCAAAGGGTTTTTCCAGCTCGGGGTTGAGGTATACGGCGGCGTGTTGCTGAACCCCTGGTTCGACCGCAACCTCTCGTTGGCAGGTCGGGTCACCGTGCTTGATGAGGCGGGTGAGGTCCGGGATACGCTGGTGGATTTCCGCAAGCCGGTGGCGTTCATTCCCAGTCTGGCGATTCACTTGGATCGCGAGGCAAACAGCAACCGCACGGTCAACGCCCAGACCGATTTGCCGCCGGTGGTCATGCAGGTGCCTGAGAGCGACACCACCAGTTTTGCCGATCTGTTGCGCCAGCAAATTGCCAGCGAGTCTGGCTTGAAGGTGCGCAAAGTCCTGGGGTATGAGTTGAGCTTCTACGATGCCCAGCCAGCGTCGTTTGTCGGTCTGCGTGACGAATTCATTGCTTCCGCCCGGTTGGATAACCTGCTCAGCTGTTACGTCGGCCTGCAGTCGCTGCTGACAGCGTCCGGCGATGAGCCGGCCCTGCTGGTCTGCAACGACCACGAGGAAGTGGGCAGTGTGTCAGCGGAAGGTGCACAGGGGCCGTTCCTGTCGTCCATCCTGGATCGCTGGTGCGGTGCGGGCAGAGCTCGTGCCATTGCCCATTCCATGATGATTTCTGCGGACAATGCCCACGGTATTCACCCGAACTACATGGATCGCCATGATGAAAATCACGGGCCGCTATTGAACCAGGGGCCGGTGATCAAGATCAATCACAATCAGCGCTACGCCACCAACAGCCGCTCGGCCGCGGTCTATCGTCATATCAGCGACGAGTTGGGCTTGCCCCATCAATCCTTTGTAGTGCGCAGTGACATGGGCTGTGGCAGCACCATCGGCCCGCTGACCGCCGGCAATCTGGGGGTAACCACCCTGGACATCGGTGTGCCGCAGTTTGGCATGCACTCGATCCGTGAGTTCATCGGTACCGAGGACGGCTATACTCTATTCAGGGTGCTGACGGAATTCATGCAGCGCGGGCGGGTTTTGTGAGGCATGAAACGAAAAATGCCGCTGCTTCGTCTGAAGTAGCGGCATTTGGAAATAAGTGGCTCCCCGAGCTGGGCTCGAACCAGCGACAAACGGATTAACAGTCCGTTGCTCTACCAACTGAGCTATCGGGGAACAGCATCAAAGTGGCGCGCATATTAAGTGCTTTGATGGGCCGGGTCAACCCCCTGAATTAAAAGGTTAAAAATTGTACGAAAGCAAGAGTGCCGATGTGTGTAGTGACAGGGAGGTGTCGTTATGACCGCTTTCGAATCCGCCCCTCAGCCTTTACCTGCAAATATTCCGTTAGACCGCCTGCACTATCATCCGCCGCCCTGGTTGCGAAATGGCCACGTCCAGTCGATCTGGCCAACGCTGTTCCGCAAGGTCGACATGGTAGAGCCGCAGCGTGAGATCCTGTCCACCGACGACGATGACGAATTGCACCTGGACTGGTACCGCCAGGACAGCAGCCGGCTGGCGATCATTTCTCATGGGCTGGAAGGGCACAGCCGCCGACCCTACGTGCTTGGCTTGACCCGAGCGCTACTGAGTGCCGGCTGGGATGTACTGGCCTGGAATTACCGATCCTGCGGCGGCGTGATGAACCACCAGCCCCGTTTTTACCACAGCGGTGCCACCGGGGATCTGGAGCGGGTGATTCATCACGGTCTGGGTCAGCGCTATGACGCCTTGTTTCTGTCCGGCTTCAGCATGGGCGGTAACCTGACGCTGCTGTACTTGGGCCAGCAGGGCGAACGGGTCGACAGCCGTATCTGCGGGGCCGCCACCTACTCGGTGCCCTGCGATCTAGCGGCCAGTGCCGAGGTGTTGTCCCGACCAAGCCGGCGGATTTACATGCAGCGGTTTCTCCGTGATCTGCACTGGAAAATGAAGGAAAAGGCGCAGAAGTTCCCTGATCTGATAGATGTGACCGGGTTCGAGTCGATTCAAAATTTTCATCAGTTCGACGATCGCTACACCGCGCCCCTGCACGGCTTCCGCAATGCCATCGACTACTGGGCGCAGGCGTCGGCGTTGGGTAAGCTCAAGGATATTCGGGTGCCGGCGCTGATGGTGAACGCTGCGGACGACCCGTTTCTCGCTCACACCTGTTTTCCAGAGTCCAAGCGCGTGCTGGGTGCTCACGTGCAGGTAGAAGCACCACGCTGGGGCGGTCATGTCGGGTTTGTCGAGCACGCCCGGGATGGTTATTACTGGTCGGAGCGGCGAGCGGTGGCGTTTCTGCGCAGTGTCAGCTGAGGCAGGGGATGCCTTGGCGGGCCCTACCTCAGCGCGTTTTCGATAACCGGCCAGACGTTTTCGAGCAGCTTGGGCTGGGCGGCTTCGGATGGGTGAATGCCATCGTCCTGCATCATGCCTTGCTGGTCATAGATTCCCTGCAGAAAGAAGGGAACCAGAGCCGTGTCGTAGCGGTCTGAAAGTTCTGGAAAAATATTGGCAAACATTTCGGTGTAGCGCTGACCGTAATTGGGCGGAATCTGCATGCCCACGAGCACGGCTTCGGCGCCGGCGTCTTGCACCAGCGTGATCATCTCGGCAAGGTTGGATTCAATGACCTTGGGTGGGAAGCCCCGAAGGCCGTCGTTGCCGCCGAGTTCGATAACGACCACGTCCGGGTTATTCTTCGCCAGCAGACCCGGCAGGCGACGGGCGCCGCCGTCGGTGGTTTCGCCACTGATGCTGGCATTGATCACCTGCCACTGGCTCAACCCGTTTCGGTCGAGGCGCTCCTGCAGCAACTGAACCCAGGCCTTGTCGGAGGGAACGCCGTAGGCGGCGCTGAGACTGTCGCCGACAACCAGAAGGGTGTTCTGGTTGGCCAAAGCCGTCGACGTGCAAAGTACCGTAAAGATGAGGAATAGGATTGATCTGAGCGATCGGGGTGCCGTATGCATAGACAATTCGATAACCTTTTTTCCAATGATGACGATTCACAACCGGGAGCGCCCGTGAACCAGATGAGCAATGTTACCCCAGACCGCGAGGCCCCAATGCTGCGAGTCGACAATCTTACCCACCGGGTTCGCCTGGAAACCGATACGTTGACGATATTGCAGGGGGTCAGTCTCGAAATCAATCGCGGCGAATCGGTGGCCATCGTGGGTCGGTCCGGGTCGGGCAAGACCACCTTGCTGGGCCTGCTGGCCGGACTGGACACCCCCAGTGACGGGACGGTGGAACTTGACGGTGCGATGATCAGCCAGCTCTCCGAAGATGAGCGGGCGCAGCTCCGGGCCCATCGCGTCGGGTTTGTGTTTCAGTCCTTTCAACTGCTGCCGGCGCTTTCCGCGCTGGAGAACGTCATGCTACCGCTTGAATTGGCGGGGTCAGACGCGCCCGAGGCCCGTGCCCGTGAACTGCTTGAGCGGGTCGGTTTGGGCGAGCGTCTGAATCACAGCCCCCGGCAGTTGTCCGGTGGTGAGCAGCAACGGGTGGCCATTGCGCGGGCATTCGCGTCAGACCCAGCCATCCTGTTTGCCGATGAGCCAACCGGAAACCTCGACAACCGGACCGGCCAGTCGGTGTCGGATCTACTGATGGAGCTTAACCGGGAGCAGGGCACGACACTGGTTATGGTGACTCATGATGAACATCTGGCCGCCCGCTGTGCTCGTCAATTCCACATTGAAGCCGGGGTGTTGACCGAGCCGGCTGCTGTCGAGGAGCTGACCAACTGATGGCCGCTTCACGGAAACTGATGTCGGTACGCCGGGACTGGCGGGAACGGGACGTTCGGGTCGTGCTGGTCGCCCTTGTTATTGCGGTAGCCACTGTCGCAACCATTGCGCTGTTTGCCGCCCAGCTTCAGCGCACGCTGGTGTCGTCGGCGAGTTCGTTTCTGGCGGCCGATCGCCAACTGGAAGCCGAAAATGGCCGTGAAATTCCCTCGGAATGGTTGGCGGAAGCGCGATCCCGAGGGTTGGAAACCGGTCGCATGGTGGAGTTCTCAACCATGGTGTTCGGCACCGGCGGATTTCAGCTGGTTTCGGTCAAGGCGGTCAGTAACGAATACCCGTTGCGCGGTCAGGTCGAAATGCAGGGTGCCCCCGACCAATCCAGGGAGCTGGTGGGCTCCGGGCCGAAACCCGGGGAGGTGTGGATCAACCCCCGATTGCTGCGCTTGCTGGAGCTGGAAATCGGGGACTCCCTGGAAGTCGGCAACCGCGACCTGACGGTGTCCGGGTTGTTGGTGCGGGAGCCGGACGGTGGCTTCCGACTGTCGGCCCTGGCTCCGCGAGTGATGATGCATGTGGACGACGTGGCATCGACGGAAGTGATTCAGGAGGGCAGCCGGGTCGAGTACGTTTACCTGTTTGCCGGCGATGACGGCGCCATGGAGAGCTATTACCAGTGGTTGGAGCCGCGACTGGAGCCCAGTCACGAGTGGGAAGGGGTGCGTGACGGCGAGACCTTCTCCCGGTCGCTGGAGCGCGCCGAACGCTTCCTGTTGTTGGGGGGCAGTCTGGCTGTTTTGCTGGCGGCCGTGGCTGTGGCGGTCGCGAGCCGCCAATACGCGCTGGCTCAGCGCGACACCGTCGCGCTGCTGAAAACCCTGGGGCTTCGCAGCCGAGGCATCGGGCGTCTGTATCTTCGTCGGTTGGTTCTGTGGGGCGTTTCCGGTGTGGTCGGTGGCCTGCTCGTGGCCTTGCCGCTGTTCTGGTTACTAACTCGCATGCTGAGTGAGGTGTTGGAGCGACCGGTGGAATTTCATCTGTCGCCAGAGGCTTTGGCGCCGGCCCTGCTGACAGCGCTGGTGTCTCTGTTTGCGTTCGCGTATCCGCCCATTCGACGGCTACGGAATGTGCCGGCGATGCGGGTACTGCGCAGCCAGCCGGGTGAGACTGGCCGGGGCGCGCTGGTGGATGCTGCGGTGGCCATGGTGGCGGTCTTCGGCCTGGTGTGGATGTACGCGGGCGAGTTGAACCTGGTGGTGTCGCTATTGGCCGGACTGGCGCTGTTGTTGGGCGCTTTGGGCCTATTGGGCGGGTTGCTCATGGCGCTACTGCGCAAGGTCCGGGGCGGTGGCAACGCTTGGCGGTTGGCGCTGGTGGGTCTATACCGGCACCGGCGCGCCAGTCTTTCCCAGATGGCCGTATTCGCCATGACGCTAATGCTGGCTGCAACCCTGGTGCTGGTGCGGACATCCCTGTTGAACGACTGGCAGGCACAGTTGCCGGACGATGCGCCTAACCACTTCCTGATCAACATTGCCCCCGATGCCGTGGATGAGGTTGGGGACTTCTGGCAAGAACGCGGCCAACCGCTGAACCAGTTGTACCCTATGGTTCGCGGCCGGTTGACGGAACTCAACGGTCAACCGGTGAAGGAAGCGGTCAGCAAAGACGAAAACGTTGGCGCCCTGAACCGGGAGCTGAACCTGACCTGGATGGACGCACTTCCCGACGATAACGAAATCGTTCAAGGCCAATGGTTCGGTTCTGGCGCGACCGAAGGTGTGTCCGTAGAGGCGGAGTTGGCCGAGCGGCTGGGGCTGGTAATCGGCGATGAGCTCACCTTTACCATCGGCTCGAGCAAGGTGACCGAGGCGATCACCAGCATCCGGACGGTGCAATGGGATAGCATGAAGCCCAACTTCTACATGGCGTTTCCACCGGAGGGTGGATTGACTGGCATGCCGGCCACCTGGATAACCAGCTTCTATCTGCCGGCGGACCAGAAGACCGCCCTGAATCAATTCTCCCGCAGCTTTCCGACCATCTCGGTGCTGGAAATTGATCACATCATTGATCGCATTCAGCAGATCGTGCGCCAAGTCACCCAGGCGATTGAAGCCATTCTGGCGTTGATCCTGGCAGCGGCGCTGGTGGTGATGGCCGCGGTGGTCAGCGCAACCCTGCATGACCGACAGCGCGAAGGGGCGCTGCTCCGGACACTCGGTGGCCGGCAGTCGCTGCTGGTGCGCAGCACCATGTTGGAGTTCGCGTTGCTTGGCGGCTTCGCCGGCATACTGGGGGTCGTTGCCGCAGAGGCAGCGGTTTGGGCCCTGCAGTTCCGAATGTTCGAGGGCACCTTCAGCTGGCACTGGCAGGTGGTTCTGCCGGTGCCTATTCTCAGTGCAGTGGTGCTGGCGCTGTTTGGCCGGTGGCAGCTGCGGCCGGTGCTGAATGTCTCGCCGATGCTGTTGCTGCGGCGCCTGGAATAGCAGGATGGTCAGCGGTAGCGAGCGAGAATGGCGTCCAGTTCACCGCTGTTGCGCAGGGTTTTCAATTCCGCGTTGAAAGCCTTGGCGAAATCGCGATTCTTGGGTGTCAGCATGATTCGGAAACCGAATTTGCTGATACCCTCAGTCGTTGTTCGGAACTGATTCTGCAACCCCTCTTTTTTAAGGATCCATTGGCCCACGAGTCGATCGGCAATGGCTGCATCAAACCGGTCACCGTGCAAGACAAAGGTGAACATGTCCTGATCACGGGAGACATCGAATCGGTGAATATTCCCGGCGTCAAAATGGACCTGGAGTTGCGGGTAGTGGTAGCCCAGGTGGGTGACCACGGTTTTCGAATAAAGGTCCTGTGGCGATTGATATTCCCACTCCGAGTCTTTTCGCACGAAAAACACTTCCTCAATCGGCACCACCGAATCGGTGAACACGAACCGCTCGGGATTGTCGGTCCACTCCCGGGCCCGCGGCGTGCCATCGATGACGCCTTCAAGCAGTAATTCGTCGACCCGTTTCCTCGGTACCTTTTTCGGGATGACTTCGTACCCCAGGCGCTGGCCAATCAGCGAGACCACATCCCAGATGATGCCGGACGGGGCTCCCTGCTCAACAATCAAATAGGGCGGGTAACCGTTGGGGGATACGTTAAAACGGAATGTTTTCTGGTGGGAAGCAGCGTGGGCACTGATGCTCAGGGCCATGGCCCAGACAACTGACAGTATCAGGGACAACGGGAAGGCCGGTCTGCTCAACCGAGTTCGAATCATGGTGCGGGACCCTTGTCGGTGAATTGCTTGTCCGTATCTCTCAAAGCGTTCGGCCATGTCCCTGCCACGTGAGAGGTCAGTGTTACGTTTTTGTTAGGAAAGTTCAATGCTCGTAGGGGGGGGAGAGCAGCGCCAGGGGCCGGGGCCGGCCCCTGGCAAGTGGGTCAGGCCCAGGCGCGTCGCAGAACCGCGCGGGCGTCTTCCAAAGTGACTTCTTTCGGGTTGAACATGATGGCGCCATCGTCCAGGGCCATCTCCGCAATCCGGTCAAGCTGATCCTCGGTGACCTTGCCGGTTTCTTGCAGAGTGCGGGGCAACTGGCACCGCTTGTACAGCTGGTCCCGCAGTTTGCGCAGCGCCGAGATGCTTGCCTCTGCACGACGCGCTGCCGGTGTTGCGGAGAACACTTCCGGGCCTTCGAGCGGCAGCAGAAGCTCGCTCAGGGGTTCGCGGATGGACTCCAGGTTGTATTCAAGCACGTACGGCAGGTAAAGGCTCATGCAAAGCCCGTGAGGCAGGTGGCAGATGGCGCCGGTGGCGTGCCCCAGGGCATGCACCATGCCAACCATAGAGTTGGAAAAGGCAATGCCAGCCATGGTGGAAGCTTGTGCCAACTCCAGCCGGCCATCGGTGTTCTTGGGGTTGTCCATCACCGTCAGCAGGGATTGGCTGACTTTTTTGATGGCGGCCGTTGCATAAGCATCGCTGAGAGGGTTTTTCGCCATGCAGGTGAAGGCTTCAACCGCGTGTGTCATGGCGTCCATGGCCGTGGCAGCGGTGATGTGCGGCGGCAGCGTCAACGTCATCCGCGGGTCGATGATGGCGGCGTTGGGCAGCAAAAACGAGGAGGTGAAGGGCAGTTTTACGCCTTTGGCCTCGTCGGTGATGACCGCGACTGCGGTCACCTCGGAACCGGTTCCGGCCGTGGTGGGTACCACGAAGAAGGGTTTCAGCGGATGCTTGATAACACCGGCACCGCTGTATTTAGCGATGTCGTCGCCGCCCTCCGACACCAGAATGTTGACCGCCTTGCCAGTGTCGATGGCGGAGCCCCCGCCGACGGCGATGATCGAGTCGCATTTTTCCTGGCGGTATATGCCGGCGATGTCGCGAACCACGGTGGTTGAAGAGTCGGGCGGCACGTCATCGTAAATGCTGACGATGTCCAGCCCGCTCTCCTCGCAAGCGGCGATGACCGGATCGAGCAAACCGGCCGCGCGCACGCCCTTGTCGGTCACGATCATCGGGCGTTTTGCTGCCAGACCCGTGAGTTCGTAGGGGATGTGTTCCAGCGCGGATTTGCCGGCAATGACTTTTACCGGGCAGAAAAATTCATAGTATTTGTTGGTCATCACGCTCTCACCGTTTCAACAAAATTGGTAGCCACTTTCAGGTAGATCCTCACCGCACTGATCAGTTTTTCAGGCAGGTGGAGGTTGCGGGGGTATTCCTTCACCGCACGTTCGGCAATCAGTTTGGGCAGGATGAACGATTCAAGGCGGTTCAGTACCCGGGTCATGCGCACGGCGTAGCTGATGTCGCCATCAACCAGCATGCGGTCGTTGGCAAAGGCCACTGCTGTTTTTTCCTGGAACGACAGCACCAGGAACGCGTGGGCCATGTGTTTGAAGCGGATCGACAGATCGACAGGGCGGGGCGCGCTTTCGCCGTGGTAGTGAAACCGCCCAAGGCCCGTGTGCTCGACAATCAGGCGCGGACCTTCGGGCATAACCATCATCTCGAACAGGAAACCGGTGGGAAGCGCCAGGGCCTCTTTCTTGACCGTGTCGTCAACCTCACTCACCGCCTGCAGGGCACGCCCCATGACCTGAAACATCAGATCAACATACAGGCGTCGGGCCTGGGAAATCATGGGTTGGATACGTTTTGCCAGCATTGCCGTCATCCACTTGTTGTTGGTGTACACTGATTTTTAGAGTTATTGCTCTAAAAGTCAATGTAAGGATGACGGCAACCTGGCGTCAGTCGGGCAAATCGCCTAGTTCCTCAGGGCTTCCAGTTTCTTCTGGGCTTCCTGACCGGCCTCGCCGCCGGCTTCAGCAGCCTTAGAGTAGTAGGCAACGGCATCGTCCCGACGGTTCTGTTTGACCGCAATGTCGCCCAAGCGCAGGAATGCAATGGAGGTGGGCACAATTTCGTTAGCCCGCACCAGGTTGTCCTGAGCTTTGTCCAGGTTGTTAAGCTCCAGCGCGTTCAGGCCGTTGTAAATGCGGTAGACGAACATCTCCGGATAGAGCGACACGGCTTTCTCGAAATCGTCGGAGGCCTTCTTGGCGCTGTCCTGGGCCTGGTGGATTCGGCCACGCAGGGTGTAGAACATGGCCTCATCGGGTGCCAGTCGGATGGCTTCGTTGATCTTGTTCAGTGCGGCATCGAGGTTGTCATCCGCCGCCAGTTTGCGGGCTTCGTCGTGGGCATCGTAGGCGGGCTGAAGCTTGCGCAGGGTAACCAGCTTGCGCTCGTACACGTCTTCCCCGCGATAGCCACCAGCGCCAATTTTGCTCACCAGCTCCTGGTTGCGCTGCACCCGTTTGGCCGAGGGCGGGTGCGTGGCGAACATGCCCTGAATGAAACTGGTATTGCGCCCTTCGGACAACTCGAGGAACAGTTGTTGCAGCTCTACTGCTGCCATTGGGTCGTATCCGGCTTCCTTCATGTAGCGAATGCCGTAATGGTCTGACTCAAGCTCATCAGACTGGCTGTATTGGGCCAGGGCAAGCTGGGCGCCAAGCGCTGCGCCACCCATGACCACGCCGGCCCATTCGTTATCGGACAGGGCAAACCCCAGGCCGGCGACACCGGCACTGATCAACATGCCCTGTTGCATGCGCTGAACACTGTGACGGGCAGCGGCGTGTACGATTTCGTGGCCCAGCACTGAGGCCAGTTGGGCCTCGTCATCCAGCTTGGTCAGCAGGCCCCGGTTAATGGCAATCTTGCCACCCGGCAAGGCCCAGGCATTGGGCACGCTGTTGTTCAATACCACGAACTCGTAGGGCAGATCGGGGCGGTCGCTCACCTCGGCTAGCTTCTGGCCAACTTCACTGACATAGAGGTTAAGCTCCGGGTCCATGTAAAACCGGCCGCCCTGGGTTTGCTGGGTAGGCGTGTACTGCTCGGCGCCCATGGACAGTTCCTGGTTCTCAGGAATCAGCGAAAGCTGTTTTTCCCCGGTCACCGGATTCACCGAACACCCGGCCAGTGACAGCGCAATCATCATCGGCGCGATGCAGGCTTTAAGAACAGACTGATTCACAAGAAACTCCCTTTTAGCTGTGTTTCCGGGCCAGAGGGTACAGCGAGATTACGATCTATTCTGCCCAGCTTGTCGTTACATGATTACACGGCTTTGGCGCCCTGAAAATCCCCCGGTGTTCTGGCCGGGTCGGGGCCCATCGCGTATTATAAGTGACTGTTCCTGCGTCATTTGATTCCGCATCCACCATCGAAGGCCGTTCATGGGTAATATTCTGGAATTTGTCGCCTTGCTCTGGTTTCTGACCTGCTGGCTTGGCTACACCCTGTACTCCCGTCGGCGAGCAGACGACCGAGCCTGTCTATCCAACACGCTGGATATGTACCGGGAAGACTGGATGCGGGTCATGTTGCGTCGGGAGAACCGCATTGCAGATGCCTCGGTGGTGGGTAACCTGGAGCGGAACGGTGCCTTCTTTGCGTCCAGCTGCCTGCTGATCCTCGCGGGTATCATCACCGCCCTCGGTTACACCCAGGAAGTGATGGAGGTGTTCAGTACGCTGCCCTTCGGCACCTTGCCGAGCCGGGAAATCTGGGAGATGCGGATGGTGCTGCTGCTGGTGGTGTTTATCTATGCCTTCTTCAAGTTCACCTGGTCGATGCGCATGTACAACTTCGTAGCTGTGATGGTGGGCAGCGCGCCTCAACCCAACGACACCAAGACCAGCCCCGCCAGTCGCGAGGCGTTTGCCCGCAGTGCCGGTCGGGTGTGCAGTATGGCGGGGGACGCCTTTAACCTCGGCCTGCGTTCGTACTATTACGCCCTGGCGGTTGTCGGGTGGTTCATTCACCCGCTGGTCTTCATTGGGGCGTCTACGCTGGTTGTGGTGGTGCTGTACCGTCGGGAGTTTTGCTCTGATGCCCTAGGGGCGTTGCGCTCCGGCAAGGTGTTCGAAGAGGCAACGCCTGCCAAAACCGACAAAACGGAAAACTAACTTCTCGATCCACAGGTTTGTTCTGAATGAACGATGAAATCCGTTTAGACCGGGTCAGCCGGTTTGTAAATACCCTCAATCAGGCCAAGGAGCTTGGGCTGACGGTCATTGAGGCCCGGGAAGGCAGCTTGACACTGAGGCTGCCTTACAGCGACCGCATTATCGGTAACCCGGACACCGGAGTTATCCACGGTGGTGCCATTACCACGCTGATGGACACCACCTCCGGCTCGGTCATTCTGTGCGCGCTGGATGAGTTCGAGCTGTGCCCAACCCTCGATCTGCGAGTGGACTACATGCGCCCGGCCGCACCCCACAAGCCGGTCTTCGCCCGCGCCGAAACCTACAAGGTGACCCGCAACATTATTTTCACCCGGTGCGAGGCCTACCAGGAATGTGACGATGGCAAGAGCATCGACACCATTGCCAACTGCGTGGGCACGTTCATGCGCATCGGCAAGGAGGCAACACCGAAACACTACCGCGACCTGATAACCGGAGGTGCCCAATGACCGATCCGGAAATCTACCGCTACACCCGCGAGACAGGGGATTTTTCCCGCTTGCTGGAAAGCATTCCCTACGCGAACTTTATTGGCCTGGCCTGTGAGCAGTTTGGTGATGACCTGATCTTCCGACTGCCCATGAAAGAGGAGAACCTGGGCAACCCGATTCTGCCGGCCATCCACGGTGGCGTGATCGGTGGGTTCATGGAGCTGTCTGCGGCCATTTACCTGATGATGTCCCAGGACAGCATGCGCATGCCGCGCATTGTCGATTTCTCCCTGGATTACCTGCGCGCTGGCTTGAACCGGGAAACCTACGCCGAGTGCCGGCTTACCCGCCAGGGTAATCGGGTTGCCAATGTTATGGCCACCGCTTGGCAAAAGTCCCGCGCCCAGCCCATCGCCACCGCCCGCGCCCACTTTCTCCTCGAAGACTGATTCCCGTTCAATCCGGGGCTTGAAATGCCCCGGGCTGCCCCCACTTTTGTTTCCAGAAATATTCCGTAGTCGGATGACGCGGGAGCGCAGGGCTTTCCAGAACCGTGCGGAGCCATGGATGGCGGAGCCGAGCGTACAGGGAGGTATTCACAGCGTGTTCTGGAAAGCCCTGCGCTCCCGCGTTGCCACCAATTGTTGAATGCAGGAGACACATAAGCCATGACGGTTGAGTCGCAAAAAGAGACCCTGGGTTTTCAGACCGAAGTGAAGCAACTGCTTCACCTGATGATCCACTCCCTCTATTCCAATAAGGAAATCTTCCTTCGTGAGCTGATTTCAAACGCCTCGGACGCCGAAGACAAGTTGCGCTTCGCGGCTCTGAAGAACGACGGCCTGTACGAGGGCGACCCGGAACTGAAGATCCGCCTCGACTACGACAAAGAGGCGAACACCATCACTCTGACCGACAACGGCATCGGCATGAGCCGAGACGATGTGATCGAAAACCTGGGTACCATTGCCCGGTCCGGTACCGCAGAATTCCTCAAGCAGCTTTCCGGCGATGAGAAGAAAGACAGCAAACTGATTGGTCAGTTTGGTGTTGGCTTTTACTCTGCGTTCATCGTGGCCGACAAGGTGGACGTGTTCACTCGCCGTGCCGGTGCGCCTGTAGAAGAGGGCGTGCATTGGGAATCCAAAGGTGACGGCGAGTTCTCTATCGAGCAGGTCAACCGCGACAGCCGTGGTACCGAGATCGTGATTCACCTGAAGAAAGACGCCAGCGAGTTTGCCGATGGCTTCCGTCTGCGTAACTTGGTGAAGAAGTACTCCGACCACATTTCCTTCCCGGTGGTGATGAAGTCCGAATCCGAGGAAGAGGGCGAAAAGGGTCAGGACGAGACCGTCAACGACGCGACCGCGCTGTGGACCCTGCCTCGTACCGAAATCAAGGACGAGGAGTACAAAGAGTTCTACAAGCACATTGCCCACGATTTCGAGGACCCGCTGACCTGGTCCCACAACAAGGTGGAAGGCAAGCTGGACTACACCAGCCTACTGTACATCCCGGCCCGTGCCCCGTTTGACCTGTACAACCGGGAAGCGCCGCGTGGCTTGAAACTCTACGTGCAGCGCGTGTTCATTATGGATGACGCCGAGCAGTTCCTGCCGCTGTACCTGCGCTTTGCCAAGGGCGTGATCGATTCCAACGACCTGTCCCTGAACGTGTCTCGCGAGATCCTGCAGAACGACAGCACCGTAGAAAGTATCCGTACCGCGCTGACCAAGCGGGTATTGGACATGCTGTCCAAGCTGGCGAAGAAGGACGCTGAGCAGTACCAGAAGTTCTGGGGCGAGTTTGGCACCGTGCTGAAAGAAGGCCCGGCGGAAGACTTCAGCAACCGTGAGAAGATTGCCGGTCTGCTGCGCTTCGCCTCCACCCACACCGGCGACAGCACCCAGAACGTCTCCCTCGACGACTACATCGGTCGTATGAAGGACGGCCAGAAGAAGATTTACTACATCACCGCGGACAACTTCATGGCCGCCAAGAGCAGCCCGCATCTGGAAGTATTCCGGAAGAAGGGAATCGAGGTACTGATCCTGTCCGATCGCATTGACGAGTGGATGATGGGTTACCTCAATGAGTACGACAGCAAGCAGATGCAGGACGTTGCCCGTGGCGATCTGGATCTGGGTGAAGTCGAGACCGAAGAGGACAAGAAGCACAAGGAAGAGGCTGCCGAAGAACACAAGGACCTGCTCGAACGCATCAAGATCGCGCTGAATGATCGCGTTCAGGAAGTGCGGGTCACCAACCGTCTGACCGATTCCCCGGCTTGCCTAGTGGTCGGTGATTTTGACATGGGCGCGCAGATGAAAAAGATCATGGAAGCGGCTGGCCAGAAGGTGCCGGACAGCAAGCCGATCTTTGAAATCAACGTGGACCACCCGCTGGTTCAGCGCCTGGAAAATGAAAAAGGCGAGGAGCGCTTCGGTGAGCTGTCGGCCGTTTTGCTGGACCAAGCCACTCTGGCCAGTGGTGAGCAGCTGGATGATCCCGGCGCTTACGTCAGCCGCCTGAACCGTCTGCTGCTGGAACTGGCTAACTAAGCCCCGTGCAGCAGATTATTGTGGACATCAGCATTAGCCCTGATGAGTGGATCAAGCTTTATCAGGGCGTTGCCACCGACGTTCACACCACGGCCCGGGACGGACGTTCTGTCCGATTCCCGGCCCGTATCCTTTCTCGTTTCTACCTTCGCGACGGCGTTCGCGGCTCCTTCCGCATCCTGTTTGATGACCAGGGCAAGTTTGCCGGCATTGAACGACTTTGATAGCCAAAAACTACAACCCGTTTTTCTTTCCTTGATTTCCCAACTTTGCCCGGCATTGTCTACGCTATTAGCAAGCGTACGGGACAAGGAGTTGTGTGATGGCCCATTGGATGCAGACCTGGTCTAACCAGTGGAAACAGCAAAGCAGAGTGCTGGCGGATTACTGCGTCAATTACGCGATGTCCCAGTAGCCTGCCCGTGAAGCGTCTGGCGCGGCTTTCCGCGCTTCATTCTGACCCTAAAACTGACTACAATGCCGGACCGCTCAATCTTTAACCACGTTCGGAGCCGACATGCGAATTATCCTCGCCCCCATGGAGGGGCTGGTTGACGCCCCCATCCGCGAAACCCTGACCAAGGTCGGTGGGATCGATCGGTGCGTGACCGAGTTTGTTCGCGTGACCCACGGCATGCTGCCACCCCGGGTGTTCTATAAGTACGCGCCCGAATTGCACAACCAGTCCCTGACTCAGGTAGGTACGCCGGTGGCGCTGCAACTGCTGGGTTCGAACCCGGCACAGATGGGCTTGCACGGTTCCCGGGCGGCTGAGCTGGGGGCCACCCAGGTGGACATCAATTTTGGTTGCCCCGCCAAGACCGTAAACAAGCACAAAGGTGGATGCGTGCTGATGCGCGAGCCTGAGCTGATGCACGAGATTGCCGCCGCGGTGCGGCAGGCCGTGCCGGCGAACATTCCGGTAACCGCCAAGATGCGGCTGGGCTACGACGACCGTTCCATGGGCGTCGCCTGTGGTCAGGCGCTGGAAGCCGCCGGCGTCGCCGAAGTGGTCATCCACGCCCGCAGCAAAGTCGATGGATATAAACCGCCCGCCTACTGGGAAGAAATCGCCAAGGTGAGGGAAGCCATTGCCACCCCGGTGATTGCCAACGGCGAGATCTGGACGGTTGACGACTATTGGCGCTGCCGCGAGGTGTCGGGCTGCGAGGACGTGATGATCGGCCGTGGGCTGATTGCACGGCCGGATCTGGCGCGCAAGATCAAAGCCAGTCAGCGCGGCGAGGAGATTCCAGACATGACCTGGCCTGAGGCAGCGGCCCTGGTGCGGGAGTACGCGGAAGTCCTTCAGGGCTGGCTGGAAGATCGCTACGTGACCGGGCGCATCAAGCAGTGGATGAACTTCCTTCGTCAGGGATTTGCGGAGGCTGACGCACTCTGGCCCCAGGCGAGAAAGATCCGTGAGGTGGAGCCCATGCTGGCGTGCCTGGAGCAGGCGCGCCATACAACCTCAGATACCCGGGCCGCCTGAAGAAAGAGACAGCGCCCCGTCCCCGAAAACGTGAGCTCCAGAGCCACTCGTTTCTGCAACTGTCCTGCCTGGTCACGAACTACACTGGTACGAACCAGAGAAGCGCTCGTAACTGTCCTGGTTACTCAAGAAAGCCACCAGGGAGGAAGACACCATGTTCAACTGTTCGCTAGGGCGGAGCCTCGCCAAATTGGCTGGGGCGGCCTGCCTGTTCTTGGGCGTGGCCACAGGAGCCATTGCCGACGACCTTGACGACCTTGTAAAAGTCACGCCATTGGGCAGTCACGAGGGTGAATTCTGCAGCCGTGACCGGGCTTTGGTTTTCGAGGACCCCAGCGGCCTTCGAGTTCTTTATGACGCCGGTCGCACCGTGGCGGGTCCGGATGATCCTCGGCTAGGACACATTGACGTCATTCTCGTCTCCCACATGCACGGTGACCATGTCGGGGATTCCCGAATCGCCGAGCTCAATGGAGGCACCTGCGCCTCGCCCAAAACTTCCGTCTCAACGCTGCCTCAGTCCAACACGGTCGACATTGCGGTTAAAAAGAACGCCAAGATCCTCACCGGCAGTGAAATGCCGGCGTTCTTTGCAGCCAAGCTCACGGCTGCCGGAGTCGATGCCGGTAACTCGATGCTGGTGCGCTTTGGCGCCGAGCGAAAGATCGGAGATGTGGCCTTCACGACGGTTCCGGCGGTTCACAGCAACGGCGTCTCACCAAGCTTTCTCAGCGGACCGCTGGCCGAGTACCTGAAAGCAGCAGGCGTTGGCGCCAATGTTGGGCCACCCACGGGGTATGTAGTGACCTTCTCAAATGGTCTAGTGGTGTACCTGTCCGGGGATACCGGCATTACAGCCGAGCAAGAACTGGTGGTGAAGGGGCATTATGGCGCCGAACTGGTGGTGATGAATATTGGTGACACCTACACCACCGGCCCGAAAGAGGCGGCGTACGTGATCAATGAGCTGATTAAACCCAGGGCGGTGATCGCCTCCCATGCCAATGAGTCGGCAACCGAAGGCGGTGCTTTGAAAAAGGGCACGCGAACCGCCCTGTTCCGAGAGATGGTCACGGTGCCAACCCACGTGCCATTGAGTGGGCGCACCATGGCATTCAACGGGAATGCCGAGTGCAGCAAGGGTTGCGATTGAGCCGACCTCTCTGGTTATCTTACGCTCTGCCGTCACTCTTCCATCGCGACGCTGTAATTGCCGGAGCGGGCGGCGCCGTTGAGACGGGCCCGTTTAAGCATGGCTTCCTGGGTTGCGGCGCCATTGTCCAGGCTGCCGCCCCAGGCTTTCTGGGCGGGCTCCTGCAGGGCGCGGCCGTAAGAGAAGCTCAGCGCCCACGGCTGGGGCCCAGAGCTGTTGATGGCGTTCAGGTTCAGGGTTGCCTCTTCCGGGGTCTGGCCGCCTGACAGGAAATTGATGCCGGGTACCGCGGCCGGCACCACCCGACGAAACACCCGTAGAGTGGCCTCAGCTACTGCCTCAGGGCTGGCCTTGGGGCTGTCCTTGCCTGGCGTGACCATGCTCGGTTTCAGAATCATGCACTCCAATTGCACCCGATGCCGGCCAAGGGCGGCAAATACCTCCCGCAGCACGGTTTCGCTTACGTCGGCACAGCGTTCAAGGGTGTGATCGCCATCAATCAGAACTTCCGGCTCGACGATGGGCACAACACCGACGGACTGGCAGATGGCGGCGTAGCGGGCCAGTACCTCGGCGTTGGCTTCCACCGCCTGGCGCGAGGGCAAGGTGTCGGAGATGTGAAAGACGTTCCGCCATTTGGCAAAGCGGGCACCGGCGTTCTTGTAAATCTCGAGCCGGTCTTCGAGGCCGTCCAGACCCAGCGTGATCTCGTCTCCCGGTGCGTTGATTAACGGCTGCTTGCCCTTGTCGACCTTGATGCCCGGGACAATGTTCTGACTCTCCAACAACTTGGGGATGGGCACCCCGTCGAGGCTTTGCTGATGCAGGGTTTCTTCAAACAGGATCACGCCACTGATGAACTCACCAAGCCCAGGAGCCGAGAGGATGAGGCTGCGGTATTCCCGACGCTTATCCTCGGTGGATTCCACACCAATAGCGGCGAATCGTTTGGCGATGGTGGGGTGACTTTCATCGGCGGCAAGAATGCCTTGTCCGGGCAGAATCAGTTTCTCAGTGGTTGCCGCCAGTTCGTCCTGAATGGTCATTGGTGTTCCTCCATAGCAATGGTAAACCTCGGGTAGCTCGTGTGCCTCTGACAAGTGTAGACCGTCTCCTGCTGAGTAAAATTTGATCTGGGCTAAGGCGCGGCTGGGTGCGGTGATATAGGCTTAAAAGGAGAGGGACAACCAAACGGAATCGGCGCAAACGATGAAAACCGTGGTGAGTGTCAGTCAGGGCTCCTCCGATTACGACTACCAGTGGAGTACCGACTTTCTGGGGCAACCGTTCCGGATCATCCGTCTGGGAGCCAATGGCGACCTGGAGCGCGCGGAGACATTGCTGGAGTCCGTCCACGACCAGGCAGACGCCATCGGCTTGAGCATGGTGCATGATCACTATCGGGTTGGGCAGCAGGTTTTACATCACCCTGATACCGAGCGACTGGAAGCCTGTGCTGCGGACAAGTCGGTGACCACCGGTGCGGGCCTGCGGGGGATTCTGCAGGAGTGGGCGATACGACACACCCAATCCGAACTGGGACACTTCTTCGACAACGCCCGGGTGTTGTTCCTGAATGGCCAGGCCGGTTATCGAATCGCCAGGGCCCTGTCTGAACACACCGACAACCTGTTTTTTGCCGACCCCTTCCTGGATCTGGGCGTGCCACGCCTGCTCACCAGTTTGAAGCAGCTGGAAGCTTACACGGCTCTGGTCGCGCCGATCTTGTTCCGGCCGGCGGCTGCGGCTGCGCTGGACACACTGCGGCACAATCCTTTGTTCCGGCTTGGCGAGGGCCTGATGAAAGGCTCCCTCGGGCACGCGGTGGAAAACGCTCATGTGATCGTTGGCAGCATCGGGGATCTGGCGGATTTCAGCCCGAAGCAGCTGGACGGCAAGACCATCGTCACCTCACGAGTGACCGAATCGGCGCTGGACTGGATGCGCTCCCGCCGGGTGGCCATGGTGGTGGATTACAGCCCCTGGCTGGAGCAGCGCCCGGTCGGCACCAATGTTCTTGAGGCGATGATCAGCGCGGTGCGGGCGCGAAGTCCGGAGCAGTTGAAAACCGACGACTATCTGGAGGTAATCGAGGCCCTCGGTATCAAGCCGAGGCTGCTGTATCCGCTTGGTTATCGGCGGGTGAACCGTTTTGCCTTCGTGATTCACCCGCTCTCCCAGCAGTACCTGACCAAGACACCGCCACTCGACTGGATAGCGCGAGTGGCGCCCGGACCGGTGATGAGCCTGGTGGAAAAAGCCGTTGCCTACAGTCCGCCGTTCATTTACTCGAAGGTGTCAGGTATTCGCTCGCCGGGTGGGGACGAAGTCGAAGGGTGGCTGATTACCGTAGGGGGAACGCCTAGGGAAATCATGGCGCACGGACCAGAGTTTACGTATTCCCGGCTCTTGGCCGCAGCCCGATTGGCGAAAAATCTGGGGGCCCAGATCATGGGACTGGGGGCATTTACCAAAGTGGTGGGCGATGCCGGTGTCACGGTGGCGAAGCGCGCCCCGCTCCCGATTACCACGGGTAACAGTTACAGTGCCTCTGGTGCACTCTGGGCCGCTCACGACGCGGTGAAACGTATAGGGCGTGTGCGCATGGGCGCCAGCGGCAAAATGGCCGGCAAGGCCATGGTGGTGGGTGCAACCGGGGCGATTGGGTCGGTGTGTGCCCGATTGCTGGCGAAAGCCGTCGATGAGATTGTTCTTGCGGCGCCGGAGCCAGCCAAGTTGCTGGCGCTGAAAGAAGACATTGAGCAGGAAACGCCAGGCGCGGTGGTGCATGTCACCGGTTCAGCAGATCGGGATCTGGCGGATATGGACATGATCGTTACCGCCACGTCGGGGGCCGGAAAACGGATTCTCGATATCATGAAGGTGAAACCGGGTTGCGTGATCACCGACGTGGCTCGCCCCCTGGATATTCCCGCCGAAGATGTCGCGAAACGCCCGGACGTGCTCGTGATCGAGTCAGGTGAGATCGAGCTTCCTGGTGACGTTCACATGAAGGACGTGGGACTGCCCCGTGGCATCGCTTACGCCTGTCTCGCCGAGACCATAGTGCTGGCGCTGGAAGGCCGGTTTGAGAACTTCACCCTGGGGCGCAATATCGAGTGGGAAAAGGTCCGGGAGATTTATCAAATGGGTCTGCGCCACGGCATGAAGCTGGCGGCGATCTCCGGGGTGAATGGCGTGTTCCGGGATGAAGACTTCGAACGGGTCAGGGCGCTTGCGGCCAAAGCCGACGCGCCCGTCCCAGAGCCAAATCCAGACAGTAACCCCAATCCGGGTCAGAAGGATGGGTCAGCAATGCCGGCGTAGCGAATGCCGCTCAACAGGGCCATGTCCCGCTTCCAGGTCGACAGGTCATCCGGAGTAAACTGGTTCAGGTGTTCGTGGCCACAGGCTCTCGCCATCACCTGCATAAGCTGGACCGATGCCTCCAGGAAGTTTTTCAACTGGCCGGCGGATTTATCGACATTGAGCCTCTGGCGAAGGTCTTCTTTTTGGGTGGCGATGCCGGCCGGGCAGTTATTGGTGTTACAGATGCGCGCCGCCACGCAACCGATCGACTGGATAGCGCTGTTGGCCACGGCAATTCCATCGGCACCCAGCGCCAACGCCTTGACGAAGTCGGCCGGCACTCTGAGCCCTCCGGTCACGATCAGGGTAATCCGGCCACTGGCGCCCCGGTCATCCAGGAACATCCGTGCTCGTGCCAGCGCAGGAATGGTGGGCACGCTGATGTGGTCTCGAAACAGCGTGGGCGCAGCGCCGGTGCCGCCACCGCGGCCATCCAGAATGACATAATCGGCGCCAGCATCCAGGGCGAACTGGATGTCCCGCTCGATGTGGTTGGCACTGAGTTTGAAGCCGACAGGAATGCCCCCGGTAAGCTCCCGGACGTGATCAGCGAAATTCCGGAAATCGTCGACGCTGTGTAGGTCTTCAAAAGTGGGCGGTGAAATGGCCGGCTCGCCCTCAGGAATCCCGCGTACCTTGGCAATTTTGGCGGTGTTCTTGTTGCCGGGCAGGTGACCACCGGTGCCCGTTTTGGCGCCCTGGCCGCCCTTGAAATGAAACGCCTGGACCTTTTTCAGAAGCTGTTCATCGTAGCCGAACTTGGCGCTGGCGAGTTCGTAGAAGTAGCGGGAATTCTCTGCTTGTTCCTCCGGCAGCATACCGCCTTCGCCTGAGCATATGCCGGTGCCCGCCATCTCGGCGCCCCGGGCCAAGGCGATCTTGGCTTCCTCGGACAGCGCGCCAAAGCTCATGTCCGAAACGAACAGGGGCATCGACAGGGTGAGCGGCTTTTTGGCCTCGGGGCCGATGACCAGTTCCGTGCCGACCTCGGTATCTTCCATCAGCGGTTGCTTGGCCATCTGGGCGACCATGATCTGAATGTCGTCCCAGTGGGGCAGAGAGTGACGGGGTACGCCCATGGCGGTGGTGGGGCCATGTCGACCCATTTTGTCGAGCCCGTCCCGGGCCAGTTCGTGAATAAAGGCGACCGTTGGCTCTTCCCGGGTCGGTTCGGCTTCGGGCGCCGCCGACTTGTCCTGCTTGACGCCGGGTCCTTCCTGGCCGACCTGTTTGGCATCAAACTGCTTGTGGCTGCCGTCGCAGTAGGGCGGATTTTTGGTGTGCTTGCACTGACAGAGAAAGGCGTCTTCGGATTTCTCGGCAGTGAAGGAGTGGGGGGTAAGGTTCGTATCAGCCTTGGCATGGCTGCCATCGCAGAAGGGCTGGTCCGATGAATGGCCACAGGCACAGAACAGATACTCCTCTCCCTGTTCCAGCTTGACCTTTTTGGGCTTGTTGTTGGCAATCACTGGCTTGTTCATGGCTTAGCTCCATCAGGATAGGTCCGCTGAATCACACACTGCATCGCATACAGGGCTTACGGCAGGGCCATCAAAATGGGTCTTAACCAGTGACGATCTTGATCAACTTTCAGTGAGCGCCCGAGTCACGGCCGCCTTGGCGTGTATCTCGGTGGTGTCGTAAAGGGCAACCGGGGTGTTCGCCTGGTTCAGCAGCAGGCCAATTTCGGTGCAGCCCAGAATGACCGCCTGGGCGCCGCGCTTGTCCAGCCGGTCGATCACCTCCAGATAGCCCGCCCGAGAGGCAGAAAGAATCTCGCCCTGGCACAGTTCCTGGTAAATCACGCGATGAATCTCGTCGCGCTCCTCGGGCTCAGGAATCAACACCCGGATACCGGCCTGTTCCAGACGTTCCCGGTAAAACGTCTGTTCCATGGTAAAGCGGGTGCCCAGCAACCCTACGGTGTCGATGCCATCCTGTTGAAGGGCCTCGGCCGTGGCATCAGCGATGTGCAGCAGCGGCAGATTGACGGCATCGGCAATCTGCGGCGCCACCTTGTGCATGGTGTTGGTGCCGATCACCAGAAAGTCCGCACCGGCGGCTTGCAGTGACTCGGCGGCTGAGGCCAGCAGGGTTGCGGTGCCCTCCCAGTCGTCTTGATGCTGCATGGTTTCAATGTCTGCGAAATCCACGCTGTAGAGAATCAGACGTGCGGAATGCAGGCCACCTAGCCGTGCCTTCACGCCTTCATTGATCAAGCGGTAATAGCTCTGGGTGGACTCCCAACTCATGCCGCCAAGCAGGCCAATGGTTTGCATCGCGTAGGGTCTCGTCTCGGGAAATACAGGCGGTCGTATCGAAGAGGATAAATTCTCTTGATGGCAAAAGAAAAGGCCCGAAAGCGTATGCTTCCGGGCCTTTTTGTTTTCATCGCTATTGCTCTGTAATCAGCCGCACTTGCTGTCGCCGCAGGACAGACAGGTGGCACAACCGTCCATGACGATTACCGCCTTGGTGTTGCACTTGCCGCACATGGTGGCGTTGGCCGGGTAATCACTGGCCTTCTCGTCATTGGTGGCGGTGGTCTGGCTGGACTCAAACTCGGCCCGCTTCTCGGCGAGAATGCGTTTGGTGGTCTCGCTCATTTCCTCGCTCTCAAGCAGGCCGATGGCCTTCAGATGCTTCTCGATCACGGCACCGATCTCGGCCACCAGTGACGGCATGAAGACACCGCCTTTCTTGAAGTAACCGCCGTTCGGGTCATACACCGAGCGCAGCTCCTCCACCAGGAAGGTTACGTCGCCACCCTTGCGGAAGACCGCAGAGATAACGCGGGTGAGGGCGATAACCCACTGGAAGTGTTCCATCGATTTGGAGTTGATGAACACCTCGTAGGGCTGACGGCTCTCATGATCCGTGTCTTCGTTGAGCAGGATGTCGTTGATGGTGATGTACATCGCGTGCTCGCCGATGGGCGGCTTGATCTTGTACGTGGTGCCCAGCAGAAAGTCCGGCCGCTCGATGTGCTCGTTCATCTCGACGGGCGTGGTTTCCTGGCTGGTCGCTGCCGGCGCTTCTGCTTGCGCGTCGGCTTTCTTCACGCGGTAGCCGACGATTTTGTTGCTGATTTTCACTGTCATGTTCGTTGTCCTGTGTCGGGTTCCCGGATCAGTACTTGCCGTAGGTGCCTTCTTTCAAGGCGTCAAACAGGTTGGCGGCGTTGTGGATCTCGCCGTCGTATTCGACCTGCTCATTGCCTTTCAGGGTCACCTTGCTGCCATCGTCCAGCGTGAACTCGTACTCGGTGTTTTCGAGATCTTTCTCTTTCACCAGTACGCCCTGGAACGCTTCCGGGTTGAAACGGAAGGTGGTGCAACCTTTCAGACCCTTGTCGTAGGCGTACAGGTAGATGTCCTTGAAATCCTGATAGGCGAATTCTGTCGGAACGTTCGCGGTTTTGGAAATCGAGGAATCTACCCATTTCTGGGCGGCTGCCTGGATGTCTACGTGCTGCGAAGGCGTCACGTCGTCGGAGGTGGTGAAGTAGCTTGGCAGTTTCTTGTCCTCGTCGTCGGAGAACGGCATGGCACCGGCGTTGACCATGTGGCGGTACGCCAGCAGTTCAAACGAGAACACGTCCACTTTTTCTTTAGTCTTGCGACCTTCACGAATGATGTTCCGCGCGTAATGGTGCGAGAAGCTTGGCTCGATCCCGTTACTGGCGTTGTTGGCCAGGGACAGGCTGATGGTGCCGGTCGGTGCAATCGAGGTATGGTGGGTGAAGCGGCCACCTTTTTCAGCCAGCTCTTCCACCAGCTTCGGCTCGACCGCAGCAATCTGCTGCATGTACTTGCTGTACTTGGCATGCAGTACGCGACCCTTGAGCTTGTCGCCCAGCTTGAAACCGTCTTCGGACAGCTGCGGGCACTTGCTCAGCATCTTCGGCGTGATCTCGAACTCGTCGTCCATAATAGGTGCGACGCCTTTTTCTTCCGCCAGGGTCAGGGACTGGCGCCACCCTTCCACGGCCATCTCGCGCACCACTTCTTCGGTGAACTGGACGGATTCCTCAGAGCCGTAGGGCATGCGCAGCATAGCAAGCGTGGAGCCCAGGCCCAGGATGCCCATGCCGTGACGACGCTTGTAGGTGATTTCATGGCGTTGTTCTTCCAGCGGCAGGCCGTTGATCTCAACCACGTTGTCCAGCATGCGGGTAAAGATGCCCACCACCTTGCGGTACTTCTCGTAGTTGAAGCTGGCTTTGTCGGTGAACGGGTAGTCCACGAACATGGTCAGGTTCACAGAGCCCAGCAGGCAGCTGCCGTAGGGGGGCAGGGGCTGCTCACCACAGGGGTTGGTCGCGCGAATGTCCTCGCAGAACCAGTTGTTGTTCATCTGGTTGACCTTGTCGATCAGGATGAACCCTGGCTCGGCATAATCGTAGGTGGAGGTCATGATGGTGTCCCAGATGAACTGGGCCTTCAGGGTGCGGTAGATCCGGCACGCCACCTTGCCTTCGTCGTTGACCACGTAGCCGTCAAGGATCGGGAAATCGCGGTACACGAATTCGCTGGCGTTGGACACGTCCAGTTCTTCGTCCTCGACTTCCTTCTGAGTTACCGGGAACGACAGGTGCCAGTCGTCGCCATTGCGAACCGCTTCAATGAAGTCTTCGGTGATCAACAGAGACAGGTTGAACTGACGCAGACGACCGTCTTCACGCTTGGCCTGGATGAAGTCGATGACGTCCGGGTGGTGAACGTCAAAGGTAGCCATTTGGGCGCCGCGACGGCCACCGGCCGAGGACACGGTAAAGCACATGCGGTCGAAGATATCCATGAACGACAGCGGGCCAGAGGTGGTGGCGCCAGCACCGGCCACGTAGGCGCCTTTCGGGCGCAGGGTGGAGAACTCGTAGCCAATACCGCAACCGGCTTTCAGGGTCAGGCCAGCCTCATGGTTCTTTTCCAGGATGTCGTTCATGGAATCCTGAACCGAACCGGACACGGTGCAGTTGATGGTGGACGTTGCCGGCTTATGGGCTTCGGCACCGGCGTTGGAGGTGATCCGTCCAGCCGGAATGGCGCCATTCTGCAGTGCCCAAACAAAGTCCTTCATGTGCTTGGTACGCACCGACTTGTTTTCCACTTCTGCCAGGGCTGTTGCCACGCGCTCGTAGGTCGCGTTGATGTCCTTGTCGACGGGCTCGCCAGTCTTGGTTTTCAGCTGATATTTGCTGTTCCAGATGTCGAGCGAAGCTTCCTGCATCGGAATCGTCGTTACCACTGCCTGTGCCTTAGCGTTCATTGCCACCCTCGGTATTCTCAGTATGTCTTCTTTTGACAGTGCTCTCGGTATGACAGCACTGCACCCCTTGAATTCTCACAAACCGGTGTTGTGCCTGGCGCGTTAGAGACCACTACATATAGTGGTTAATTCTTGATCAAAAACGCCCCGGTGCAGGCCGGTTATTCACTAAAATCGTTGTTGTTGGCCTTGATGAGGCCGCTTGAGAGCCCGCCTGGCGGCGGTTTGTGTCGCTGGATCTTAACCCTATATATGGGCTTATTTTTGGAAAGTATAACAGGATATTGTGTTCTGTGAAGAAGGGGAGAACTATTGATTAGGCAGGGCCGGCAAAGAAAATCAATCGACCGACGGTTGCATCAGCGAAAATCGTCGTAAAACCACGGCTTGCGGGTAATAATTCATAAACACTACATCTTGTGTTTAAAAATTGGGCGGGTAACCACTTATCAAATGGAGCCGGGGCGAGATTTCTGCCGCCCCGGCCGAATCAGGCAGCTTAGCCGAGCAGCAGGCTGTCGTCGTCGACCGACAGGCCGCGCTGCTTTTCGAACAGTCCAAGCAGATCTTTTACTTCCAGACCTTCCCGTTCCTTGCCGGCAATGTCGAATACTACCTGGCCCTGGTGCAGCATCACCGTGCGGCTACCGACTTCCAGTGCCTGCTTCATGCTGTGAGTCACCATCAGCGCTGTGAGCTGCTGCTCCTCGATGATCTGAGTCGTCAGCTCTAGCACGAAGGCCGCGGTTTTCGGATCCAGCGCGGCGGTATGCTCGTCCAGCAGCAGAATGCTGGATGGTGTGAGGCTGGCCATCAGCAGGCTGACGGCCTGGCGCTGGCCGCCAGAGAGCAGGCCCATTTTGTCCCCCAGTCGGTCTTCCAGGCCGAGATTCAGGGACGACAGGCTGTCACGGAACTGCTCAAGGTATTGTCGTTTGACGGCCGACGTCAGACCCCGGCGCTGGCCACGCTTGATGGCGAGTGCCAGGTTTTCCTCGATGGACAGGGCCTCACAGGTGCCGGCCAGTGGATCCTGGAATACCCGGGCTACCTGGCCGGCGCGCTTGTGGGTCGGCAACTTGGTGACGTCGGTGTTGTCGACGATGATCTCACCGCTGTCCACCATTACCTCGCCAGAGAGGGCATTGAGAAAGGTGGATTTGCCGGCGCCGTTACTGCCGATCACGGTGACGAATTCACCCTGGTTTACGGTCAGGCTCATGCCCCGAAGCGCTGGATTCTCCAGTGGGGTGCCCTTGCCGAAGGTGAGTCGGAGGTCGCTTGCACTGATCATGTCGCCTCCTCAGGCCTTGTTACGGGTGAATTTGCCGATCACGGAACTGCGTACCCCGGGCAGAACGATGGCCAGAGTCACCAAAACCGCGGTGATTAGGTTCAGATCCTGAGCCTGCAGGCCGAGCACGTCGGCATTCAGGGCAAAGGCGATCGCCAGGCGGTAAATGATAGCGCCAACCACACAGGCCAGCAGGGCCCGAACTACGGTGGACGGTGTAATCACGGCCTCGCCGCCAATCAGGGAGGCCAGACCGATCACGATCACGCCGACACCCATGGTGACATCCGCCGCGCCCTGGCTTTGGGCGAACAGGGCGCCCGCCAGACCGACCATGCCGTTGGACAGGGCGACACCGAGCACAATCATGGCGCCGGTGGCGATACCCTGGGCACGAGCCATGCGCGGGTTAGCGCCAGTGGCCCGCATGGCCAGGCCAGTTTCCGATTTCATAAAGCGCCACAGGAGGATCAAGCCCACGAAGACCACAATAATGAACAACAGGACCGGCACCTGGTGGTAGGCCAGATCCAGGTTGTACCAGGGCGTGAGCACCGTTTCTTCGGTCAGCAGAGCAACGTTGGGACGCCCCATGATGCGCAGGTTCACCGAATAGAGCGCAATCATGGTCAGAATGGACGCCAGCAGATTCAGGATCTTCAGCTTGACGTTCAGCAGTGCGGTTACCGCGCCTGCGGCCATCCCCGCAAGCACGGCGGCGGCGGTCGCCAGCCACGGATTCCAGCCGGCCAGGATTAGCATGGCGGCGACGGCGGCACCGAGGGGAAAGCTGCCGTCAACGGTTAGATCCGGAAAGTCGAGCACCCGGAATGAGATGTAGATGCCGAATGCGACCAGACCATAGATCAGGCCGGTCTCAATGGCGCCATAGAGAGCAATTTCACTAAGCATGGGTATTTTTCACTGTGAAAGAAAACGGGCGGGCCCTTGTGGGGTCCGCCCGTTTTGGTCAGGCGTTACTTGGCGTTTTTGACGACTTCTTTGGCGTCCCGGATCAGGTCATCCGACAGGGTGATGCCCATGCGCTTGGCAGCGTCCGGGTTTACGAACAGGTCCAGGGTGTCCATGGTCTCCACTGGCATATCGCCTGGCTTGGTGCCATTCAGGACCCGGGCAACCATAGCGCCAGCTTGGCGGCCGTGGTTGTAGTAGTTGAAGCCCAAGGCGGCGACGGCGCCACGACCTACGGTGGCGGTGTCGGCGGCGAATACCGGGATGCTGGCGCGCTCGCCAACGGAGATCACTGCTTCCACCGCGCTGATCACGGTGTTGTCGGTGGTCAGGTAAATCGCGTCGGTCTTACCAACCAGGGAACGTGCCGCACCCAGCACCTCGGAAGTCTTGGTGGCTGCGGCCTTGACCAATTCGAGGTCACGGGCCGCTAGGCGCTCTTCCAGCAGATTGACCAGAGACACTGCGTTGGCTTCGCCGGGGTTGTATACCGTGCCGATGCGCTTGGCGTCAGGCATGACCCGTTGCAGCATGTCCAAGTGCTTGTCGATCGGCAGCATGTCGCTGACGCCAGAAATGTTGGTGCCGGAAGCTTCCAGACTAGGCACCAGTTTGGCACCTACCGGATCAGTGACGGCCGAGAACACCACCGGCAGATTGCGGGCGGCGGCCGCAACCGTTTGTGCAGACGGGGTGGCAATCGCCACGATCACGTCCGGGCTCTCGCCCACGAACTTCCGGGCAATCTGTGAGGCAATGGCGGAGTTCCCCTGGGCGCTTTCGTGCATCACCTCGAGGTTTTCCCCTTCCTTGAAGCCCTGCTCGGCTAGTTCATCCTTCACGCCCTGATAGACGGCATCCAGCGCTGGATGCTCGACGATCTGCGTAATGGCAACAGTACGAACGTCCTCGGCCTGTACCAGGCCTGCCGCTGCCAGCAGTGTTGCACCAATCAGGGTGCGCAGAGTTCTCTTGGCCATGTGCCTTTGTCTCCGAGTCAGTGTCTGGTTAAGGTGGGTGCTTGATGTCCCGTATTTTAAAGGTGCGCAAGTTTACCACAGGCGTGGGGCATTCTGGGTAGGGATTGTTGACTTCCGGGCGGGTGCCGGGAGAAAAGATGCCAAAGGGAATAGTTTTGCGTGTGTCACACTTTGACGGGCTAATGTGTGTTGAAATACCCTACGAAAGTCTAATAATAATCCCGAACAATTCGAATAACGAAAGCAAGGAAGATCAATGGACACAACGAACAAGCTCCCGCTTGATATGGTCTACCACTGGGAGGTGAGTAAGGCCAACTCCCTGTACATGACCCAGCCCATTGGCGACGGCAAGGTGGTGGAATACACCTGGGGCCGGGCTGTGGATGAAGCTCGACGCGTGGCCGCTTACCTGAAGTCGCTTAACTTGCCGGAAAAGAGCCGCATTGGCCTGATCTCCAAGAACTGCGCGCAGTGGGTAATGACCGACTGGGCGATCTGGATGGCCGGGCATATCTCGGTGCCGCTGTATCCGACCCTCAATGCTGATACCGTCAACTACATTCTCAATCACGCTGAGTGCGACGTTCTGTTTGTCGGCAAGCTGGACGATTGGGATATGATGAAACCGGGCGTGCCGGAATCAGTTCGCTGCATCTCGTTCCCGCTCAGTCCCCCCAATGATTTCGAGAGCTGGGACGACATTGTCTCCAAGTATCCGCCGCTGGAAGAAAATACCCAGCGGGATCCGGACGAGCTGGCAACCATCGTGTACACCTCCGGCAGCACCGGCCGGCCCAAGGGGGTCATGCTGAGTTTCCGGAACATGGCATTCGCCGCGGCCGGTGGTACCCAGGTTCTGGGTGTCGGCTCGGAAGAGCGAATGCTGTCCTACCTGCCGCTGGCGCACGTGTTCGAGCGAACGTTCGTCGAGCTGGGCTCCCTGTACACCGGTTTCCAGCTGTATTTCGCAGAATCCCTCGACACCTTTGTTCAGGATCTTCAGCGGGCACAGCCAACCCTGTTCCTGTCAGTGCCGCGTCTGTGGGTCAAGTTCCAGCACGGTGTGCTGCAGAAACTGCCCAAGCAGAAACTGGAACGGTTGATGAAAATTCCGGTGGTCAACAAGTTGATCAAGAAGAAGATTCTAAAGGGCCTGGGTCTGAGCAAGGTCAAGCTCGCCGGCAGTGGTTCCGCACCTTTGTCCAGTGACGTTCTGGACTGGTACCGCAACCTCGGCCTGGAGCTGCTTGAAGGGTATGGCATGTCGGAAAACTTTGCCTACTCGCACATGAACAAGCCGGGCCGCTCCCGCACCGGTTATGTGGGTGAAGCCCTGCCGGGCGTCGACGTGAAAATCAGCGAGCAGGGTGAAGTGCTGGTGAAGAGCCCGGCCACCATGATGGGCTACTACAAGGACGAGGAAAAAACCCGCGAAGCCTTCACCGAGGACGGCTACCTGAAAACCGGTGACAAGGGCGAGATCGACGACATGGGTCGACTCAAGCTGACCGGGCGCATCAAGGAGATCTTCAAAACCAGCAAGGGCAAGTACATTGCGCCGGCGCCCATTGAGAATCGCCTGATGTCCCACGACGCCATCGAGATGGTCTGTGTGTCCGGTGCCAACCAGACCCAGCCGCACGCGCTGGTTATGCTGGGTGAGGAGATTCGGCCGAAAGCCGCGGATGAAAACTTCCGCAAGGAGCTTGAAGCCAGCTTCAAGAACCTGATCCTGGAGGTTAACAAGACCGTGGACCCGCATGAGCAGCTTGCGTTTATCACCGTGGTCAGCGACGAATGGTCGATTGAAAACAGCTTCCTGACCCCGACGCTGAAGTTGAAGCGCAATGTGGTGGAAGACGCCTATCAGGAGAAAGTGGATCACTGGTATGCCCAGCGACAGGCGGTGATCTGGCAATAAGCCAGGCCCTCTGTCACTGAAAAAGCCCGGCTCGAAGCCGGGCTTTTTTTATGGGCCGAAGCCGACGTAAGTCGCATAGGGAAACCCTGGATCCGGGCATAAACTGGATCAAGATCAGGAGGATGATATGGGGCGACTGAGTCTTTTCCAGAAGCGAATCAATGAAGAAATTCCGTTGTCAGAGGCCCTGGGCATTCGGTTGATTTCCTGGGATGGCCATGCCCTGTTGCTGTCGGCACCCTTGCAACCCAACCGAAATCACCAGGGGACCGGATTTGGCGGCAGTGTATACTCGGCGGCTGTAACGGCTGCGTGGGGCCTGACCGAACTGGCTCTGGCAGATCTTGGTTTGAGAGGGGCGGTTGTCGTTCAGAACGGCAATATCGATTATCTCGAGCCGGTGGACCAGGATTTCTACGTTATTTGTCGGCTGCCAGGCGGCGAGATACCGCCTCGCTTTCGCAAGAGTCTGGCCAGGCATGGTAAAGGGCGTCTGGATCTAACTGCCGAGGTGTTCTGCGGTGAGGCCACCGCCCATCCAGAGCGGGAGCCTGTAGCGGTGTTTCAGGGGCGCTTTGTGGTTCAGGATGTTCGCTCCCGGGTCAGCGTCTGACGCTTTCCAGGCCCGTCCAGGCCGGTCTAGCCCATGGTTCGGGTTTTCGAGATGGAACGGCTCATCAGGATGATCGGAACAATCCCTGCCACCACAATGATCAGAGCTGGCAGCGCGCTCTGGAACAGGCGCTCGTCAGAAGCGAACTGATAGACGTAGGTTGCCAGCGTCTCGAAATTGAACGGTCGGAGAATCAGGGTGGCCGGCAGTTCCTTCATACAATCTACGAATACCACCAGCGCGGCCGTCACCAGAGTGCCCCGCAGCATCGGCAGGTGCACCCGTACCAGTGTCTTTCCGGGGGTATGCCCCAGTGACCGGGACGCCATGTCCATGCTTGGGGTGACCTTTTGCAGCGCGCTTTCCACGCTGCCGGCCGATACCGCCAAAAAGCGAACGGTGTAGGCGAACACCAGGGCAAAGGTCGACCCGCTGAGCAACAGCCCGGTGCTCATTCCCAAGTACTCCCGTGCCAGTCCATCAAGCCAGTTATCGAACCCGGCCAGCGGTACAATAACCCCAACCGCAAGCACCGCGCCGGGCATGGCATAACCGAGACTCGAGAGCCGCATCAGAATCTGCATGCCACGGGTATCGTGCAGACGCCGGCTGTACGCGAGGGTGACGCCAATGAGAAGAGTAGTCAGCGCAGCCGTGCCCGACAGGAACAGGCTGTTCAGGGTGTTCTGAATGAAATCGTTGTTCCAGCTCTCATCAAAATATTCCCAGGCATAGAGGCCGAGGGTAAAGGCCGGAATAATAAAGCCAAACAGCAGCGGCAAAGCGCAGGCGGCCAGGCAGGCCAACTGCTGGGGCCGGGTCAGGCGAAAACGCTGAATGGGATCGCGGTTGTCCCGGGCGGCGAACTGTTGCTGGCGTCGCCGGGAGTAGCGTTCCAGTGTCACCAGGATGACAACAAACATCAGCATGGTGGTGGCAATTTGCGCCGCGCCGCCCAGGTTGCCCAGATTCATCCAGGTGTCGAACAGACCGGCCGTGAGCGTTTGTACGGCGAAGAAGTCCACCGTGCCAAAATCATTCAAGGTTTCCATCAACACCAGGGACAAGCCTACGGCCACGGCCGGTCTGGCAATTGGCAACACCACCCGGAAAAAGGTGCTGACCGCGGAGCGTCCAAGGCTGCGACTTACTGCAAACAGTGACGGCGATTGCTCAAGGAACGCCGCTCGGGCCAACAGGTAAACATAAGGGTAGAGCACCAGGCCAATCATCAGCGTGGCACCCTCCAGACTGCGAATTTCCGGGAACCAATAGTCGCCAGCATTTTCCCAGCCGAACCAGTCTCTAAGGGTTCGTTGTACCGGCCCGGCGTAATCGAGCAGGCTGGTGTAGACATAGGCGATGACATACGCCGGTATGGCAAACGGCAACAGCATCGCCCACTCGAAAAAGCGTCGGCCGGGAAACTCGCACATGGTAACGGCCCAGGCCGAGGATAGGCCGATCACCAGGGTCAGCACGCCTACGCCCAGCATCAACTGCAGGGTGGTTGTCAGGTAGCGGGGAAGGGTGGTGTCCAGCAGATGGGGCCAGATGTTCTCTTCAGGGAAGAAGGCCAGTACGATTACCGACAGTATCGGCAGGGCGACGATGGTCGTGGTGAGCAGTGCAGAAATCAGCCATCGCTTAGAGGTTCGTTTCGCGAGTTGGGGTTGGGCCAATCCCGGATCAACTCTGCTAACGGCCTCGGTCATAGCGTTCCTGTTACTGGCTTGAAATAAAAACGGACGCAGATTGTAGACAGCTCAGTTGCGCACTGCAATGAAATGCCGGAGCCCGGGGTGGCGGGCTCCGACAATCTGGCGTTTACTCGCCGTCGTAATCGACGCGATCCACCAGTTTCACCGCGGCATTGCGGTAGTCAGCGATCTCCTGCAGTGACAGGTTGTCCGGGTTGATCTCGCCCCACTCGGTAACCATGCCAGAAGGCTGGACGTCCGGGTTGGCCGGATACTCGGTATTGGCTTCGGCGTAAATTCGCTGGGCCTCTGCTGACGACAGGAACTCCATCAGTTTGATGGCGTTGTCGCGGTTAGGCGCGCTCTTGGTCAGTGAGATACCGCTGATGTTGACGTGTGTACCGCGGCCCTCGGCGTTCGGGAACACCAGGCGAACCTGCTCGGCGATCTCGCGCTGGCTATCGTCCTGCAGCATCTTGCCGTAGTAGTAGCTATTGCCGATGGAAATGTCGCAAACGCCTTCGGCAATGGCCTTGATCTGGTCACGGTCACCGCCCTGGGGTTTACGGGCTAGGTTGTCCTTCAGACCTTCCAGCCAGGCTTTGGTGTCGGCTTCGCCGTGATGGGCGATCATCGAGGAGAACAGTGCAATGTTATACGGATGCTTGCCGCTGCGGGTACAGATACGGTCGTTCCACTTATCGTCGGCCAGCTCTTCATAGGTGGAAATTTCACCTTCCTCGACCCGCTCTTTGGACGTGTAAATCAGACGGCCACGGGTTGTCAGGGCAAACCATTTGCCCTCTGGGTGACGAAGATTGGCAGGGATGTTCTGGTTCAGAGTGTCGTTAGTTACCCCTTGAACCAGATCGCGCTCTACCAGCTCGTTAAGCCGGGAGATATCGACAGTCATGACCACGTCCGCCGGGCTGTTCCGGCCTTCACGCTCCAATCGCTCAGCCAGGCCTTTCTTTGCAAACACCACGTTGGTGTCGATGCCGGTCTCTTTCTTGAAGGCTTCAAGGAGAGGTTCAAGCAGGTAGGCTTGGCGATAGGAGTAGATGTTGACGTCGCCATCGGCCGAAGCACTTAGAGGAAGGGCGGTCATTGTAATGGCGGCGGCCGCCACGAATTTCTTGTGCATGGTCGTTTCCTCGTCGAAAGATGTTGAGTTTTCGATAAAGGTAAATGGATGAGTAATTAAAACGTCAACCATTCTCATTTGGATTGGCCTGGTAGTCAATAATTTCGGTGGCCTATTTCACCAGAAATGGTGCTATGCTTCGGAAGATCATAAAAACTATGCAAAAAGTAGTAGGCAGGCCAATGACAGGGATCGATAGAAGAGAGCACATTCGAACCGCTATGAGCGCCAAGGTGAAGGTGGTGCATCCGGAGATGGGCGAGTTTATCTTCTCGACGCGGGATATTTCGGATGGTGGCGTCTTCATTATTGTGGAGGGCCAGGAGTTCGAACCGAGCATTGGCGACAACTTAACGGTCCAGGTTCAGGGGCTTCCAGTTCCGGCCCCGGTTCTGGACATGGTTGTGGTGCGCAAAACCAATGACGGCCTGGGGCTGCAGTTCGAACTCAGGAGCGCGTAGTATGGCCCGCCTCGGTCTGCTTCTGTTGGCAGCGATCAGCTCTGGCTGCGCCTCCTATCACACCCATTACGCCATGTTTCCGGCGGAGAATTCAGCCGGGGAATCGCGACAGATTCGGGTGTCCTGGCAAAGCGCCGACTATCCCGACTGGTGGTTCGTTGACGACAAGGCGACTGCGCTTCGGGTGGAAACCCAGTGCAGCGATCGCGTCTGGAAGCTGCGTGACGAGAACGACCCCAAAGCAGAAAGCTGCGGTGACGGTATCCGGGCCTGTGGAGAGCCTGGTCTTGATATTGAGGCTGCGAACCGGACGCCGGTGACTGATGGTGTTCGCTGTATGGTAGCGGAGCCGTCCCGACCCGACGCCCGCATTGCCGGGATAGACGGCAGCCTGAAGCTGCTGGTCGCTTGCTCGCCATCAGTCACATCAATCGGTGAGGGTGACGAAACGCGCAACCTTGATTACCTCAGGGCCTCGCCGGTGCCCTATGCCGTGTATGTCCGAAAAGCCCCCCGCGGCTCGTTGCTCGCGAAAATGCCAGAATTTGATCAGTCTGTATGTGACGCACAGTGACACAATCTGACGTTACTGTGTGATCCCTGTCACATCCCTACATTTTGTTTCCTTCTGAACCCAAGCGTTACCTTTTGTTGCTCTGTGGTTACTTCGTGCTACCAAACTGTTATGGACTCTGGTGGCGGCTTCGCCAGAATGGTAGCTATCGAAAAGTTTCCGTATTGAGGTGAGCTGTGGGCGTCCAGCAAAAGAAAGTTGCGGTGCACGATCTGGAAGTGGGCATGTTCGTGTCTGATCTGGACAGGCCCTGGCACCAGACTCCGTTCCCGATTCAGGGTTTTCCTATCCGGTCCGAGAACGATGTTCGGGCGTTGGCCTCCCACTGTAAGTGGGTCATGGTCGATGTCGCCGAAGGTCGTGCGGCCCAGGAATCTTCACCAAGTAACCGCGTTAGTTTTGGTCGTCAGGCCGGGCGCCGTGGTCAGGGCAGGGACGTTCTGCAGTTGCCACCCCTGAGTATTCGAGAGCCTGTCAGTTATGAGATAGAGACCACCCTGAAAAAGGAAGCCAAGGCGTCGAAGCGACTCCTGGACGATGCCGATATGGCGCTGAATCGCCTGTTCGACACCGTTAGCGCTGGCGGGATTGTGGACCTCAAACCGATTGCAGAGGTCACCAGCAAGATGGTGAGCAGTGTGGTGCGCCAGCCAGACGCGTTACTGTTGCTCAGCCGTACGCGACAGCACGACGACTACGTCTATCGTCACGCGCTGAATACCTCGGTGTGGGCGCTGGTCTGTGGTCGCCACCTTGGGCTGAATGAGGGCTTGTTGAACCAGCTCGGCCTGGGTTGTTTGTTGTCCCAGGTGGGCAAGAGCGCGTTGCCAAAAGTCCTGCTGAGTCGTGAGGGGCAACTGAACGCCGAGGAATATGCCCACTACCGGGAGTACGTAACCAAAGGTGTCGACATGTTGGCCGACAGCGGTGTCTCCCGAGCGGTTTTGAGCGTAGTTCAGGGTCATCGTGAGCGCCACAATGGGTCCGGTTTTCCCGAAGGCATTCGAGGGGATCGTATTCCGCTGCTGGCCAAAATCGCCGGCATTGCGGAGTTCTTTGAGTCGCTGATCGGGCCGCGGAACGCGGCGCTGCCGGTCACCCCGGACAGGGCCGTGGCGCTGTTGTACGAGATGCGAAACATTGAATTCCAGGATGACCTGGTCGAAAACTTCATCCAGTCGATCGGTATCTATCCCACCGGCAGCCTGGTGGAGCTGTCCGACGGACAGCGCGGAATGGTTATGTCGCACTCGCCAGAGCGGCGGCTATGGCCGCGGATCATGGTAATGACGGACGGCCAGTGCAACCCGCTGAAATCGGCGAAAATTGTGGACCTGGCCAAGTACAACGAAAACCGCGGCGCCGAGGACTCGGTGACCATCCGGGAATGCCTGCCGCACGGCACGGACGGGCTGGATCCGTCCGCCTATGACGTGACAGGCGCCGAATCCCGCTGGACCCTGAACCGATTGATCAGCGGATAAGCACGCGCAGCTGCTTGCGAACCCAGCGGTAGGTGTCATCCGGGCGGAAACTTAACACCAGCTCGGATTCGCCTCCGGCTTCGCCGGCCACAAAATACTCCAGTCTAGACCTCTGCCAATCGGCCGCATGAATCACGACCTGGTCCGAACGAGTGCTCATGGCTTCGACATCGGCCAACTGAGCCTTTCCGCCAATCAAACGGATGCCGACTGACTTGAGACCGGTGTCACTGGCCGGGTGGCTGGCGACATCCTCATCCAGATAGTAGGTGTTGGAGACCGCGGTGGTAATGGCTGTCAGCTCCCGCTCAAGGTAGGTCTCCACCTCTTCCGAACTCACCTCATCAAGGTCGCGGACTGCATCAAGGATGGCGTCTCGCAGGCTTTGCAGGTCTTCCCGATATTCGACATCCGGATCCCGTTCGTCTTCGTTGTCAGGTTCCTCCGGTGCCAGGGCAATTTCGAGCTCGGTCGGGGGTTCGTCACACAGCGGGTGGTCTTCCGGGTAGAAGCAAATCGCGGCCAGCAGTTGATTGGCTGGCGAGAGGCCGGATTCCGACTCGCTGAATTCAGCTTCCGTTACAGTGAAGTCGATCGGGGCGGAGAGCGTGGGCAGCACGTTATTCAGCTGAGTAATGACCCGGTCCCGAATGTCGATTTTTTCACCCTTGCGCACATCGCCGGTCCAATTCAGAACCATGAGCAGGCGAGTGATATTCCGCATAACCCGGTTGTCCAGCAGTTGCTGTTCCCTGAGCGTGTGGGTACTCAAGCCTTCATCGTCTGTGATGGGGTTGGCCAGGGCAGCCCGGTTTTCCGGAATGAATTCCAAAGGGGTGACGTAGCGTTGGGCAGGCACTCCGTCCACCAGGGGCAGGTTCCCAACCCAGAGGCTTAGAGTCTCTCCCGGGTAATAGCGGAATTCGCCTCGGGTGTTGGTTTTGCTGCGTTGGCTTTGGGTTTGATAGGTGAGTCCGCCAATGCCGTTGTAATTGAGTTGGCCCAGGCTGGTGTCGTCGCTACCGGAGCCGCCGTCGTCGAGGCAGCCTGTGAGGGCCAGCGCCGCTGTGAGGAGTACGGACGTTCGAGTCAGGTAGGCGAATCTCATGGTTTGCGTGCATTCCCGTTGCGTTTAACCGGTGCCTGGCAAAGCACCGGTTTACTGTTTGTAAGTTGTTGTAACCGCATTATAGGGTCGGCCAGCCTCGGAAATCGGGATACTCTTCGCAGTTTGGGGGTTTGCCCTCGGGGCTGATCCGTGCGCCAGCACCTTGAAAATTAGCCGGTTGCCACAATCAATAGCCTTTTCATTCGCGAGACCGGTGCCTTTGAACGCGCCGGCTGCTCAGTGCTCCGGAATCAGGATGGTTTATGACCCATGCTCTGGAAATTGAAGATCTGATCAAGACCTACGGCGATGGCTTTGAGGCCTTGAAGGGCATCAACATGAACGTCGCCGAAGGGGATTTTTTTGCGCTGCTCGGTCCCAATGGCGCCGGTAAATCCACAACCTTGGGCATCGTCTGTTCCCTGGTCAATAAGACGGCTGGCAAAGTGAAGGTGTTTGGTCATGACATTGATACCCACCTTTCCGACGCCAAACTCAATCTGGGCGTCGTGCCCCAGGAATTCAATTTCAACCAGTTTGAGAAGGTCTTCGACATTGTCACTACCCAAGCTGGCTATTACGGAATTCCGCTCAAACAGGCGTCCGTCTCGGCCGAGAAATACCTGAAAAAGCTGGGTCTTTGGGACAAGCGGGACACACCGGCCAGAATGTTGTCTGGCGGCATGAAGCGTCGCCTGATGATTGCCAGGGCCTTGGTGCACGAGCCCAAACTGTTAATTCTGGACGAGCCCACCGCCGGCGTTGATATCGAGCTGCGGCGATCCATGTGGACGTTTCTTGAGGATATGAACCGTCAGGGCACCACCATTATCCTGACCACCCATTACCTCGAAGAAGCGGAAGCGCTCTGCCGCAACATCGCCATCATTGATCACGGTCGGATTGTAAAAAACACCAGCAAGCGGGATCTGCTGCAGGAGCTTAGTGTCGAGACATTCGTGCTGGATACCGCATCGTCATTGCCCTCGGCCCCGGAGTTGAACGGCTTTGCCACGCGCCTGGACGGCGAAGGCGCCCTGGAGATCGACGTGGAAAAGGGCCAGGGGCTGAACGAGGTGTTTGTGCAACTGGATAAATTGGGCATCAAGGTGGTGAGCATGAGAACCAAGGCCAACCGGTTGGAGGAATTGTTCATCCGCATGGTGGAGGAAAACGCCAGCGGGTCTGCCACGGAAGGGGAGGTGGCTTCATGAGAGCGCAGGCCCTGGCAACCGCTTTCAGCACCATTGTCGTCCGGGAGATCCGGCGTTTCACCCGTATCTGGGCTCAAACGCTGTTGCCTCCGGCTGTCACCATGACCCTGTACTTCATCATCTTCGGCAACCTGATCGGCTCCCGGATCGGAGAAATGGGCGGTTTCGACTACATGGCCTTCATTGTGCCTGGTCTCATCATGATGGCGGTGATTACCAATTCTTACGCCAACGTTGTGTCCTCGTTCTTTTCCATGAAGTTCCAGCGCAGCGTTGAGGAGCTGTTGGTGTCGCCGGTGCCCAACTGGGTCATTCTGGCGGGCTATGTCTGTGGCGGCATGGCCAGGGGGCTGGGTATCGGGCTGCTGGTGACGCTGCTGTCACTGGCGTTTACCAGTTTGAGTATTCACAGTCTGCCCATGATGGTGGTAACGGTCTTTCTGACCTCGGCCCTGTTTTCCCTGGGCGGGTTTATCAATGCCATGCTGGCGACCAAGTTTGACGACATTTCCATCGTGCCAACCTTCGTGCTGACACCGCTGACCTACCTCGGTGGGGTGTTCTACAGCATCGACCTGTTGCCTGAGTTCTGGCAGACAGTGTCCATGGCCAACCCGATTCTGTACATGGTGAACGGGTTCCGTTTCGGTATTCTCGGGGTCTCCGACGTCAATCCGTTCGTATCTCTTGGTATGATTCTGGTTTTCATTTCCCTGTTGACCGTCATCGCCCTGAAGATGCTGGCCCGCGGGAAGGGTATCCGTCACTGATTTCTGGACATTTTATGGCGCTACACAATGCACCGCTGGGCAAATCCAGCGAATACCCGGATCGCTACGACCCGTCACTGCTGTTCCCCGTCGCCCGGGAAGAAAACCGGCGCCGACTGGGCCTGAGCGACGGTCGCTGGCCGTGGTTCGGGGAGGATCTCTGGCAAGCCTGGGAAGTGTCCTGGCTGCGGCTCAGCGGCGTGCCCGAGGTGGCCTGGGCCGAAATTCGCTTTCCGGCTGCGTCACCGAGCATCATCGAATCCAAGTCCCTGAAGCTGTACCTGAATTCGTTAAATCAGAGCGCTTTTTCATCACCAGAGCAGGTCGGCCAAACCATCGCCGACGATCTGTCCAGCGCCTGCGGTGCCGCCGTGCATGTGGACATGAAGAGTGTCGATGACGCCGGCGAAGCCGTGGGTCGTCCGGTTGGGTATGAGCTGATCGACGATGAACCGGTGCAGGATGTGGTGTACGAGTACGCTCCGGAATCTCTTCAGGTAGGCGAGGAGGTAGTGACTGAAAACCTGTGCTCCCACCTGTTGAAGAGTAACTGCCCGGTGACCGGTCAGCCGGACTGGGCCACGGTAATGGTTTCCTATACCGGGCCCAAGCTGGATCGTGCTGGGTTGCTGCGTTACATCGTGGGTTTCCGGCAGAAACAGGATTTTCATGAACATTGTGTGGAGACGCTGTTCACCGACCTGATGACGCATTGCCAGCCAGAAAGGCTGATGGTGTGTGCCCGTTATACCCGTCGCGGTGGGCTCGATATCAACCCTTGGCGTGCGACTGAGCCCGAGCAGAGCGCTGGAAGCCGATTGGTTCGGCAGTAAATCCAGTGACGCGGCGCCACCGGATCAGGTGGCGTCTTCCTCCTGGCGAAGGCGGTCAGCGGCATCCTCCAGAGCTGCAAGAATGGCTTCGCGCTCACGCTCGGTGATCTTGTCTGAGTCCAGGTACATGGCAAAGCCGCTGTGCTCATGTTCGAGGAAGCTGCGATTGGGGCCCATGTCACGACGGAAATCCACCACCTCGTAGATGGGAACCGGCTTGCCGAAACCCTTTACGGTGATCTCGCCTTTGTCCCGGCACATGATCCGGTCCTTGATGAGCGAGAAGGTCTCGTAGGAGATCAGGATTTCGCCGGGCTCGGCGAGGGATTCCAGTCGGCTGGCCAGATTCACCTCTTTGCCAATGATGGTGTAATCCATCCGGTTTTCGGCGCCGAAATTGCCCACTGTGGTGTAGCCGGTGCTGATACCCATACGAATCTCCAGGGGCGTTTTGATGCCCTGGCTCCGCCATTTTTGTCGCATGATTTTCATGTGCTTGCGCATCTCCACCGCCATGGATACACAGGCGAAAGCGTCTTCGCGCTGGCCACGGCTGGTAGGGTCGCCGAAAAACACCATGATGGAATCGCCAACAAATTTGTCGATGGTGCCACCGTATTTGAGCGCCACTTCCGACATCTCGTTAAAGTAATGGTTCAGCAGCTCGGTGAGTGCTTCCGGCTCCATCTCTTCCGACAGCTCGGTGAAGCCCTTGATATCGGAGAAAAACACCGCAAGTTTTTTCCGCTGGGTCTCCAGGCGTACATCGCGCTCACCGGTAAAGATGGACTGCCAGACTTGCGGCGACAGGTATTTCGACAGCTTGTGGGACAGGGCAATGGACTGCTCGCGCTGGTTCTGGATCTGGGTTTTGGCCAGCATCAGGGCCTGTGCCTGTTGGTGGGAATAGAACGCTGTGACGCAGATGTAGAGCCCGGTCGCGCACAGGGACAGGATGCTGGTTAACAATGGTGACTCGAGCGACTCTGCTGGTCCGACGATGGCGAGCGCCATGGCGGTGGTCGCGGCCATGCAGCCAGTGCCAAACAGCCATTGGCGAGTGCCGCCAACAATCAGGCAGCTGAACATCAGCATCAGCACCACGGAAGCGGACGGCAAGGCCACCAGGCCAATGCAGCCAATGAAGGCGCCTCCGACCATGCAATCGAACAGCAGCATCTTCTGGCGGATGCGGGTTGAGTTGCGCAAAAAGGTACGGCGGGTGAGGGCGTGGGCCACATGGGGCCAGGCCAGGGCGGCGGCGATCAACCACAATAGCCACTGATGGAAAGCGCCCTGCAGAACACCGGTGACAATAATGATTGCCGTAGCGGTATAGGCCAGAATCCGGCCGTTATAATCGGGCATCGGCGGGATCACCACGGGATGGTTGTGGTAGTCAATTGCCAACGCACTGGACCCGGGGCCACGAAGCTCTGTAGGGTTGCTCACCATGTCAGAAGCGGATCCGGCCAGTGAGCATATCCCGGAACATGACCCAATCACCCATCAGGCTGTATATCGGGTGTTTGAAGGTTGCCGGCCGGTTTTTCTCGAATTTGAAATGGCCAACCCAGGCAAAGCCATACCCGATGACCGGAACTAGCAGCAACCAGGCCAGTTTCCCTGATGCAAGGGCCCAGGCCGCAACGATCAGTACCAGCAGGCTGCCGATGAAATGCAATCGACGACACATGACATCGCTGTGTTCTTCGAGATAGTAAGGATAGAATTCGGAAAAATTGTTAAACGTCTGTTGGTCGCTCATGGTGCTGCTACCGGGTTGTTGTTAATTTTCAGGTAGGCGGAACTACGACTAAAGGTTAACAGTATTAGGTGTAACCCACAATTAACCCGGGGGGCGTGCTCTGCCCATGATTTTGCGAGCCTTGATCCATTCCTTGGCGTCAAACCCATCTTAAAATAGCGAGACTATATGACTGTCGTCAGCGAGTTCCTGCTCAACCGGACATCTGAACCGCGGCTGGAAGCGCCGGCCCCCGATGCCGCCACGTTGGAGCGAGCCTTCGCCTGTGCCGCCCGCGCTCCGGATCACGCATTACTGCGCCCGTGGCGTTATTTGGTTATTGAGGGCGATGGGCTCCGTGCACTGGGGGATCTGTTTGCCTCCACCTGCGCCAATAACAGCGATGAACAGGGTATTCAAAAGCTGCGCAAGGCTCCGTTGCGGGCGCCGATGGTGATTGTTGGTATCGCCTCGCCAACCCCGCACCCGAAAGTGCCGGAAGTGGAGCAGGTCATGTCTGCGGCCGCCGGCATGAGTTTTCTGGAGCTGGCCCTGCAGGAAGCCGGTTACGGAGTGATGTGGCGCACCGGAAAGCCGGCCTACAACGCGCAGGTTCACAAAGGCTTGGGCCTCGCGGAGTCTGAATCCATTGTCGGCTTCCTCTACACGGGCACAGTGTCCTCGGCAAAGCCGGCGGTACCGCGCCCCGAGACCGTCGATTTTGTCCAGCGCTGGGAAGGCTGAGCCGGCGCCAAGCAACTTCCACCGCCCCCGGCAGCCGTCCGGGGGAAATACCTTGCCGCTTTGATCCGATTTGCCCTTTGTAAAAAGAATGTCCCCGGTCTAAGACCTCCGAAATAGCCCGTTTTAGCCCGCCCTGACTGATTTCTGTATTTCTGGCATCTGCTTTGCTTTAACCCTATCAAGAGCGCACAACCGGCAACGATCGCCGGGTGGCGGTGTAGATTTTGGGAGGCAGTATGGCAATTTCATTCGATAACGCTCTGGGGGTTCACGCCCAGGCGCTGAAGGCACGAGTCAAGCGGGCGGAAGTGTTGGCCAATAACCTCGCCAATGCCGACACGCCTGGTTATAAGGCCCGGGACATCGATTTCCAGTCGATGATGCAGCGGGCCCAGCAGAGTGTGTCCGGGTTCGAAATGACAAAAACTGACGACGGCCACATGGACACCTCCCCATCGAACGTCAGCGACGGCGATCTGATGTACCGCACGCCGCATCAGCCATCACTGGACGGCAACACCGTTGATGCCCAGCAGGAGCAGACCCGGTTCATGCGCAACGCCATGGACTACCAGGCCAGTTTCCAGTTTCTGAGCAGCAAGTTTTCCGGCCTGACCAAAGCCCTGAAGGGTGAGTAAGTCGCAGCGACACGATTAGCGAAGGAGAAACATCATGTCATTGGGTAGCATTTTTGACATTGCCGGATCGGGCATGACCGCCCAGTCACTGCGGCTGAACACCACGGCGTCCAACATTGCCAACGCCGAAACGGCCAGCTCAAGCACCGAGACTACTTACCGTGCTCGTAAGCCGGTTTTTGCCGCCATTCAACAGTCCATGTTGAACCCGGATCAGCAGAGTCTGGGCATGTCCGGTCAGCAGGGGCCCGGAGCGGGTGTGCGCGTGGAAGGCGTGGTCGAGAGCCAGGCTGACCTACAGATGCGTTATGAGCCGCAGCATCCGGCGGCGAACGAAGACGGCTATGTGTTCTACCCCAACGTGAACGTGGTGGAGGAGATGGCGGACATGATGTCGTCCTCCCGCAGCTACCAGATGAATGTGGATATCATGAACACCGCAAAATCCATGATGCAGCGCATTCTGACGCTGGGTCAGCAGTAATCTGGCGAGGAGCAGGCAATGAGCGCAATTAATGCAACCGACGCTTCTGATGTTCTGAGCCAATACCAGCTCAAACAGCAGAGCGGAGCCCAGGGCAATAGCGAACTGGGTCGCAACGAGTTCATGGAACTCATGCTGGCCCAGCTGAAAAACCAGAATCCTCTGGAGCCACAGGACAACGGTGAGTTTATCTCTCAGCTGGCGCAATTCAGCTCTCTGGAGGAAATGCAGAAGCTGTCCGGTAACGTCGATGACGTGGTAGGCCAGTTCCGCTCCACTCAGGCGCTGCAAGCGTCGGCTATGGTCGGCAAGAGTGTGCTGGCGCCGTCAGGCATTGGCTTGCTTGGGGCTGAAGGGGTAGTCGAGGGCACCATTGAAGTGCCCGCATCGACCGGTGGCCTGCGGCTCTCAGTACAGAACCAGCAAGGCGAGTTGGTGCGCCAGATTGATCTGGGTAGCAGCCCGGCTGGCGTTCAGTCCTTCAGCTGGGATGGCAAGGACGGCAACGGCAACCAGTTGCCGCCTGGGCCTTATCGGCTTGTGGCAGAAGCATCTTATCCGGAAGGCCAGCAGCAGTTGTCGACCATGGTGAGCGCCAATGTCGACAGCGTGTCCCTCGGGCAGGGCGGCTCAGTTACCCTGAATCTCGCTGGCATGGGCTCGATTGCTCTCTCCGACGTCAAACAAATTAACTAACACCGGTGTCAGACCAAGAGGTGAATTATGGCATTTAACACAGGGCTCAGTGGCCTTCGGGCAGCATCGGTGGATCTGGATGTCACCGGCAATAACATCGCCAACGCCAGCACCGTCGGCTTTAAGGGCAGCAAGGCCCAGTTCGGCGATCTGTATGCCAGCGGTTTTCTGAACGCTGGCTCCAACGCCATCGGTGATGGTGTGCGGGTGCAGGATGTAAAGCAGTCCTTCGGTCAAGGCAACATCAGCTTTACCGACAGCGGCTTGGACATGGCCATCAGCGGCGACGGCTTTTTCATCCTGAATAATGGCGGTGAGATTCGCTACTCCCGGGCCGGGCAATTCGGAATCGACAAAGATGGTTTCGTGACCAATAACCAAAACATGCGTGTGCAGGGCTTTACCGCCGATGATGACGGCAACCTGTCGGGCATTCGTGGCGACCTGCAGGTCTCCACGGACAATCTTGCGCCCCGTCGCACGACCAACCTGGCCTCTGACCTGAACCTGGATTCGCGCGAGCCCGTTCTAGAGACGCGGGTTCGGGATATTGGACCCTTGGCCTTTGCGGACGTATCTGGCGAGACCTTCAATGTTCAGTACACCGATGGCACACCCGATTATGCGGTTGATCTTACTGCGGCAACCACCGCACGCGAAGCCGCGGCTGCAGTCAATGACGCTCCAGGTTTCAGTGCGTCCGCCACCACTACGGCCACCACAGCCCTGGACGACGGCTATATCACCACGGCTGGGCCCAGCAACTTTGCCTTTAGCCTTAGCATCAACGGGGCGCCTCTGGCGCTGGACACCAGTAATATCACTTCGCTCCAGGATCTGGTGGACTCCATCAACAACTCAAGCGAGACGTCCATTTCTGCCTCTATTGTGGATGACGGCTCTGGCACTAATGTGCTTCGGGTTATTCACAACCAGGGCGATACCCTGCGCTACCAGTACGACGATGACGGAGAGCTGAGCACCGACAGCGATGTTGACACCACGGTACAGGGCGACATCAACGCCACTGCGGACCGGGTCGTGGCCGGCATCGTCGATCCGGCTGATGGTGATTTCGAAACGGCATTCAACGCGTCACCCATCCGGATTACCAATGAGTTCAACCCACAGGATCAGCGCACTTACAATCACGCTACTTCCACCACTATTTATGACAGCCTGGGCAACTCCCACGAGCTGACCCAGTTCTACGTGAAAGAGCCATCCCCAGGCGCTGGTGTGGGTACCAGCGAGTGGTCAGTGTATGTGGAAATTGACGGCGAGTTTGTGGGTGGGACCGACGTCACACCGTTCACCGCGCGGTTTGACCAAAACGGCAACCTTCAATCAATCGACGGCGATCCGTCCGGTGAATTTGTGATTGACGATTGGGTGCCCAAGGACAGCAACGGACAGCCTAATGGGGCCGATGGCCCGCCACCGGCAGGTACCACGGTGGTGACGCCAATTCCGGAGCCGCCGACGTCCTCTGCGTTTGTGGTAAACCTGTCGGACACCACCCAGTACGGGGCGGCTTTTGGCGTCAATGACCAGCAGCAAAACGGCTATACCACCGGGCGACTGTCCGGCCTGGATGTCTCGGATACCGGGGTCATCTTTGCCCGTTATACCAACGGTCAGTCACAGTCCCTGGGTCAGGTCGCTTTGGCTTCCTTTAACAATAGCGAGGGTCTGTCACCGGTTGGTGACACTTCCTGGGTAGAGACGTTCGAGTCTGGGCAGCCGATCATTGGTGCGCCGGATACCGGCACCCTGGGCTCCATTGCTGCCAGTTCGGTAGAAGAGTCCAACGTGGACCTGTCCGCCGAGCTGGTGAACCTGATCATTGCCCAGCGCAACTATCAGGCCAACGCCAAGACCATCGAAACCTCTGATGCAGTCACGCAGACCATCATCAACCTCCGTTAATCGCCCTCCTGAGTAAATTGGCACAACTCCTGCAGGAATACTGGCAACAGTCAAAATTCCGGCAGGAGTTTGCCCATGGACAAAGCCCTCTATCTCGGCATGTCTGGCGCCAAGCAAAATATGCTGGGCCAGCGTGCCCATGCCAACAACCTGGCCAATGTCAGCACCACCGGGTTTAAAAAAGACTTCGCGCAAGCCCGCAGCATGCCGGTCTACGGCGAAGCCTATCCGACCCGTGCCTACGCCATGACCGAGCGGCCCGGCACCGACCTGTCTGCCGGCGCACTGATGGAAACCGGACGGAAACTCGACGTTGCCCTCGAAGGCGAAGGTTGGCTTGCCATCCAGAACAACGCCGGGGAAGAAGTCTTCACACGCACCGGCAGCCTGCAGATCGACGTCAACGGGCTGATGCGCCTGGCCGACGGCGAGCTGGTGCTGGGTAATGGTGGGCCAGTGGCACTGCCGCCGTTTGAGAATGTGCAGATTGGCGCCGATGGCACTGTGTCAATTGTTCCGGTTGGTGGCGCGCCCGATGAATTGGTGGAAGTGGATCGTCTGAAGTTGGTGAACCCGCCGGCTGACGCGCTGGAGAAAGGGCCGGACGGTTTCCTGCGGCGCAAACCGGATCAGGCGATTGATGGCGTAGAACCGCCTGACGCCAATCTAAGGGTCGCGACCGGCTTTCTGGAAAGCTCCAACGTGAACGCTGTCGAAGAAATGATCTCCAATTTGCAGTTGTCACGTCAGTACGAAATGCAGGTGAAGGTCATGACTACGGCCAACGAAAATTCCGAAGCGGCGGCACGGCTGTTGCAGAACCTCTGATAACCGTTGAATACCATGGCCTGGCGGCCTGAAAGCGGCAAAACATCGCCGCCCTGATCGCTCCGGGCGAGGAGAAGAAACATGCATCCAGCACTTTGGGTCAGTAAAACCGGGTTGAGCGCGCAGGACACCAACATGTCCACCATCTCCAACAACCTGGCGAACGTGAACACCACCGGCTTCAAACGCGATCGCGCGGTGTTTCAGGATCTGCTGTATCAGATCAATCGTCAGCCCGGTGGATTGAGCACCCAGAATTCGGAGCTGCCCTCGGGCCTGCAACTAGGTACCGGTGTGCGGGTTGTGGGCACAGCCAAGCAGTTCTCCCAGGGCAATCTGCAGATCACCGAACAGCCCCTCGACATGGCGGTGAACGGCCGTGGATTCTTCCAGGTGCAGTTGCCCGACGGCCAGGTGGCCTACACCCGGGATGGTCAGTTCCAACTGAACGCCAACGGCGATGTAGTGAACCCGGACGGTTATGCCCTGGAGCCAGCCATCACGATTCCGGAAAACGCCACCACCGTAACGATTGGCAAGGACGGCACCGTGACCGCGGTCACCGATGATCAGGCCGCGCCGGTGAACCTGGGCCAGATCACCCTGGTGGATTTCATCAACCCGCAAGGTCTGCAAGCCATCGGCAACAACCTTTTCAAGGCGACCAACGCCAGCGGTGATCCTGCGCAGGGCGAGGCCGGACTGGCCGGGTTGGGCACCATCGAGCAGGGCACGGTTGAAGCTTCTAACGTTGAGGTGGTTGAGGAATTGGTCAACATGATCACGACCCAGCGCGCCTATGAAATGAACTCCAAGGTCGTCTCCACTACCGACCAGATGCTTCAGTTCATCACCAACAATATTGGTTAAGCCATGAAATACGTCCTCAGAACCCGCCTGTTTGACCGAGTGCCGACTCTGGCACTGGTTGGCGCTTTGATCGTGCTCCAGGGGTGCACCGCGATGAGCCGTCCAAGGGCGGTTCCGGACGACCCTCAGTATGCACCCGTGCGTGCCCAGGCGATGATGCAGAAAGACCCCAATTCTGGCGCCATTTTTCAGAGCTCCCGGAACTACAATTTCTACGGGGACACCACCGCACTCAACGTTGGTGATGTGCTGACCATCACTCTGGAGGAATCCACCAGGGCGAGCAAGAACGCGGAAACCAGCATCACCAAAGACAACGAAATCAGCCTGCCGGAACCGACGGTGCTGGGTAAGAGCAATTTTGGCCTGAGCACCTCGCTCAACCACGAGCGGGATTTTGAGGGCTCGGCCGAGGCCGACCAGAGCAATAGCCTCGCTGGCAACATCACTGTGACGGTGACCGAAGTGCTGCCGAACGGCGTCCTGCGCATCCGCGGCGAGAAGTGGTTGTCATTGACCAATGGCGACGAATACATCCGCCTGACCGGATTGGTGCGGCCTCAGGATATTCAGCCCGATAACACCGTGGCCTCCAACCGCATCGCCGATGCGCGCATCGCCTACGGTGGCACGGGCGATTTTGACCAGGCCAACCAGATGGGCTGGGTGGCGCGCTTCTTCAACAGCGAGTGGTGGCCATTATGAGTCTGAAAAAAATGCTGGCTGTGGCACTCATGCTGTCGGTGTGTGCAGCACCCGTGCTGGCGGACCGTCTTAAGGATTTGGCCCGGATCAAGGGCGTGCGCAATAACCAGTTGGTGGGGTATGGCCTGGTGGTCGGCCTGGACGGCACCGGAGACAAGGCGCCGTTTACCAACCAGACCTTCCGCAACATGATGAACCAGTTTGGCGTGACCCTGCCGGAAGGCGTGAACCCGAACCTGGCAAACGTCGCGGCGGTGACGGTGAGTGCCACGCTGCCACCGTTTGCCAAAACCGGTCAGGAAATTGACATCACCGTGTCGTCGATCGGCAACGCTGACAGCCTGCGCGGCGGCACCTTGCTGATGACCCCGCTTAAAGGCGCGGATAACAACATCTACGCCATGGCTCAGGGCAGTCTCGTGGTTGGCGGTTTCGGCGCCCAGGGTCAGGACGGTTCACGCATCACCGTCAATGTCCCTAGCGTTGGCCGGATTCCGAACGGCGCCACCATTGAGCGGGAAGTATCGTCACCGTTCACCAAGGGCGACACCATTACCTTCCACCTTTTGCGCCCGGATTTCACCACGGCGCGACGGGTAGTGGAAGCGGTCAACGGCCAGTTGGGGCCGGATATGGCCTATGCCCACGACGCTACCTCGATTTCAGTGCGGGCGCCGCGGGATCCGTCCCAGCGTGTCAGTTTCCTGTCTATCCTGGAGAACATCAACGTTGATCCGGCCCAGGACGCCGCCAAGGTGGTGATCAATAGCCGAACCGGCACCATTGTGGTGGGCCAGAATGTCCAGGTCAGCCCGGCGGCGGTCACCCACGGCAACCTGACCGTCACCATCCAGGAAAACCCGAACGTGGTGCAGCCCAACCTGCTGGCCCAGGGTGAGACCGCGCTGGAACAGGATTCCCAGATCGCCATTACCGAGGAACCCGCCCGCATGTTCAAGTTCGGGCCGGCCGTTACCCTGAACGACATCGTGCAGGCGGTGAATCAAGTGGGCGCGGCCCCCGGTGACGTCATGGCGGTGCTCGAGGCCCTCAAACAGGCCGGCGCCCTGCGCGCCGAGCTGATTGTGATCTAGGTGGCGTGATGCAGGATTATCAGGTTCAACAAGCCCAGGTTTACACCGATTTCAGCGGACTGAACGCGCTTAAATCCCAGGCCCGCTCCGACAAGCAGGCGGCCCTGGAAGAGGTGGCGCGCCAGTTTGAGAGCCTGTTCCTGTCGGAAATGCTGAAGTCCATGCGTAAAGCGGGCGATGTCTTTGCCGAGGGCAATTACCTGAACAGCAATCAGTCGGAATTCTACCGGGACATGTTCGACAGCCAGCTGAGCCTGACCATGGCCAAAGGGCAGGGCACGGGACTGGCCGAAGCGCTGGTCCGGCAGCTGGGCCAGCAAGCGCCGGGGCTCGACAGCAACGGTGGCAAGCTGGCCGCCCACAAAGCCAGCCTGGCGGATTATGACCGTAGTCTGCCGGCACTGTCCCGGGCGTTGCCGGAACAGTTGAGTCAGGTTACCGAAGTCGCAAAACAGACAGCGGCGGCTGCGCCGTTGCCGAGCCGGACACTGCCGGAAACTTTTGAGTCGCCGGAACAGTTTGTGCGTGAGCTGTTGCCGATGGCGGAGCGAGTGGCGGGTGATTCCGGCATTGATCCCAAGCTGATGGTGGCTCAGGCCGCGCTTGAAACCGGCTGGGGCAAGCACATGATCAAGGGTGACGGCGAGCGGCCCAGCTTCAACCTGTTCGGCATCAAGGCCGACAGCCGCTGGAACGGTGACGCCGTGACCATCACCACCACAGAGTTCCGGGAAGGCCTGCCCATGAAAGAGCAGGCGCAGTTCCGGGCCTATCCCGATTACGAGTCCAGCTTCCGGGATTACGTGGCCTTCCTCGAATCCAACCCGCGCTACCGGGACGTGCTGTCCGTAGCGGATCAGCCTGACGTTTTCGCTGACAAGCTGCAGGAGGCGGGTTATGCCACCGACCCCAACTACGGTGAGAAGATTCGCCAGATCATGGGCCGGGATTCACTGATGACACTGTCCATGGACAGTGACAGGACGAAGGAGTAACGGCTATGGCGGGATTATTGGGCATCGGCCTCACCGGGATTCTGAGTCATCAGTCGGCCCTGAACACCACCGGCAACAACATCACCAACGCCAACACCCCTGGCTACAGTCGCCAGGAGGTGCAGTTTGAGACTCAAACTGGCCAGCGTACCGGTGCCGGCAGCATTGGCAGTGGTGTCAACATCTCCAACATTCGCCGGCTGGCGGATGAGTACCTGGTGCAGCAGGTTCGTGAAGACAGCACCCTGTCCTCGGAGCAGGAAGCCCTCAACTCGGAGCTGACCCGCCTGGACAACCTGTTGGGTGGTGAGTCGACGGGCCTGAGCAATGCCCTGAACAATTTCTTTGCGTCGCTGCAGAACGCCGCTGAAGACCCCACGTCTTTGCCCCAGCGTCAGCTGGTGCTCAGTGAGGCGCAGCAGGTGGTGAACCGGTTTCAGGCACTGAACCAGGAATTTATCCAGCAACGGGAATCCATCAAGACTCAGACCCAGCAGGGTGTGAAGGACGCCAACACGCTTCTGAACAGCATCGCGGAACTGAACCTAGCGATTTCGGAATCTCCCGGGTTGGCCCAGGGCCAGATGCCCAACGAGCTGCTGGACAAGCGGGATGAGAAGCTACGGCAGTTGTCGGAGCTGGTGAACATCAAGGTATCGCCAACTGAGGGCAGCCAGGTCAACGTGTCGTTGTCCAATGGCTTGTCCCTGGTGGTCGGTAGCAACGCCGCGCAGTTTGGCACTGAGTCTAGTGCCGAGGATCCAACCCGCCTGTCCGTGACCCTGTCGAACGGCGGGCGCACGCTGAACGTCGACGAACAGATCAACGGCGGCAAACTCGGCGGTTTGCGCCGATTCGACAACGAAGCCCTGAAGCCGGCATTCGATGAGCTGGGTCGGATCGCCATTGCCTTGTCCGACACCATGAATCATCAGCATGAAATCGGTATGGATCTCGAGGGCGACCTCGGCGGTCTGTTCTTCACCGACATCAATTCCCTGGAGGCCCAGCGCAGCCGGGTAATCGCCAACGGCAATAACCAGCAACCGCAGACCGGTCAGCTCGCGGTGGAAATCACCGACAGCGCGGCTTTGGCGGCTGGCAGCTACACGCTCCAGTTCGGCAGCGATGGACGCTCCTTCGAGCTGCTCGACAACAGCAGTGGCAAAACGGTGAATCAGGGCCGGCTGCCGGATCCCGTGCAGTCCGAGATTTCCATGCCCGGCTTCAACATCCGGGTGGAAGGGGGTGCGTTCAATGCCGGTGACAAATACCTGATTCAGCCAAGCAGGAATGCCGCCGAAAGCATCGGCCTGCAGGTGAGTCGGGAAGAGGATCTGGCGTTTGCCAGCCCGATACGGGCTTCGTCAGGCGATCAGAATATCGGCACGGGTGAGATCGATCAGGGCATGATGCTGAATGTCAGGAACCCGTTCACCAACTCGCTGCTTCCGGAGTTTGCTCAGCAGGGGCAGCTATCGCCGCCGTTGGAGGTGCGCTTCCGGGATGACGGCGGCACCCTGGTCTACGACCTGTTCGACGCATCCAGTGGTGCACTGGTGCAGTCCGGTGATGCCAGCGCCGTGCCTCCGGTCAACACCTTCAACCCTGGAGTCGCCAACAAACTTTTTCCAGAAGACCCGACCGATCCCAACTATCGGGGCTTTCAGTTCCAGGTAACTGGAGCTCCGGCGCCTGGCGACAGTTTTGTCATCGAGTACAACAGCAACGGTGTCTCCGATAACCGCAATGTGGAGCGCCTGGCGGCGCTGGGTACCGCCAATACCCTGAATAACGGCAGCCAAAGCTTTGCTGAGGGGTATGCCGGGTTGGTCGAAGACATTGGTGTAAAAACACGGCAAAGCCAGCTTGATCTGGATGCGGGCAAAACCCTTCTTGAGCAGTCCACCGCCCAGCGGGAATCGGTGTCTGGAGTTAACCTGGATGAAGAAGCCGGCAAGCTGATCCAGTATCAGGCGGCCTATAACGCGTCGGCCCAGGTGATGTCCGTGGCCCAGGATTTGTTCCAGACCCTGTTGCAGAGTTTCCGATAATGGAACGGGCAATGGCCGGTATGGCAGCGTGAGGTAAATTGCGATGATCCGAATTTCAACACAGCAGATTTTTTCGGGTGGCATCAATCGCCTGCAAGATCTTAACAGCAATCTGAACAGCACCCAGCAGCAGATCTCCACAGGTAAGCGGGTCAACAATCCGTCTGACGATCCAGTGGCTGCTGCACGTATCCTAAAGCTTGACCAGGAGCTGTCTCGGGTAGAGACCTATCAACGCAACGTCGACCTGGCCGAGAATCGCCTGGCCCAGGAAGAAAGTGCTCTGGAAAGCTCTCTCGATATCATTCAGCGGGTTCGGGAACTGACGGTGCAGGCCGGCAATGGCGCACTGTCGGCGGAAGACCGCCGTTCCATTTCGTCTGAGCTCAAGGAACGGCTCGGGCAATTGGCGGATGTGGCCAACACCCGGGATGCCTCCGGCGAGTACATTTTCAGCGGCTTCCAGGGCTCCCGACAGGCCTTTGTACAGGATGCCTCCGGGAGTTGGCAGTATCAGGGCGATGAAGGTCAGCGGGTGCTGGAAATCGATGATGGCGTGACCGTGCCGATCAGCGATCACGGAAAAGGCATCTTTGTCACGGTGCCCAAGGCAGTGACAGGTGTTGAAGCGGCAGGTAACACGGCGGCGTCGTACATCTCCGGGGTAGAGCTGGTGGATAGCGGTGCCTTGCAAAGCGCCTTTGGCGGCGCGGTGCCAAACGACATTCGCTTGACGGTGAACGCGGCCGGCGAAGTGCTTGCCGAGAATCCCAATACCGTACCCGCGACGGCGCTGACCACCAATCCGTCACCCGCCCTGGTGGGCGAGGAGTTTGAAGTTGCGGGCATCAAGGCCACGGTCAGTGATGCCAGCGTGGGTGACGAGTTCACCCTGGCCATCAATGACCGCCAGTCGGTGTTTGCCACCATCGAGAATCTGATTTCCGGTCTGGATTCGCTCGGCAAAAACACCGCCAAGAGCAGTGCCCAATTCGATACGCTCATTGCCGACTCTCTGAGCAATCTGGACAACGCTCAGGAGCGGATCATTGGCAAACAGACCGAGCTGGGCGGCCGGATGAACGCGGTGGAGTCCACCAAGAACTTTCTGGAAGATTCCTCCGTGTACACCAACGAAATCCGTTCCGAATTGCAGGATCTGGACTACGCCGAGGCAATCAGCAATCTGAGCTTCCAGAGTTTCGTCTTGCAGGCAGCACAGCAGTCCTTTGCGCAGGTGTCTCAGCTGTCCTTATTTGACCGGCTTTGATGAATAGCTCAAGTGGGCGTATCTGTGCACTTGAGTTATTGATTTCACGGGCAACCTCAGTATAATCGCCCTCTCTCTTCGCTGGCGGCGTGGTGAAATTGGTAGACACGACGGATTCAAAATCCGTTGGGGTAAAACCCGTGGCGGTTCGAGTCCGCCCGCCGCTACCACCTTTTCAGGTGTTCTGGTCCTCCCGACGTTCCCGCATTGCTACAATAATCGCGTCTGCTGTTCAGGCCAGTGCCATTCCGTGGTAAATTCCGTCTTCTTTTCACAACCGCAGTTGCGTCTTGACAGTCCTTTCCTATGAACGTCTCTGATTTTGACTTTGAGTTGCCGGACGAGTTGATCGCCCGCTATCCGCTCACCGAGCGAACCGCCTCGCGCCTGTTGTGCCTTGACGGCCTGTCCGGCGCCACCGAGCACCGGCATTTTTCCGACATTCTTGAACTGCTCCAGCCTGGTGATCTGCTGGTGTTCAACGATACGCGGGTGATCCCGGCCCGGCTTTTCGGCAAAAAGGAAACCGGTGGCCAGGTTGAGATCCTGGTAGAGCGGGTAACCGGCGAGCACGAGATCATTGCCCACGTCAGGGCCTCGAAAGCCCTTAAAGAGGGGCAGCGGGTAGTGCTTGAGGACGGCACCAGTCTGTGCATGTCCGGCCGCAACGACGCCCTGTTTACCCTGGTGTGCGAATCTCGGGAACCGGTCCTGGAGGTGCTGGAGCGCATTGGTCACATGCCCTTGCCGCCTTATGTGGATCGTCCGGATGAGAGTACCGATCGGGAGCGTTACCAGACGGTTTACGCCCGGGAAGCTGGCGCGGTGGCTGCGCCCACGGCGGGGCTGCATTTTGATGAAGCCCTGTTGGCGAAGATCGGTGATCTTGGCGTGGAGACCACGTTTGTTACCCTTCACGTCGGTGCCGGAACCTTTCAGCCAGTGCGGGTCGACCGTATCGAAGACCATGTTATGCACAGTGAGGTGGTCCATGTGCCCCAGGAGACGGTGGACGCCGTTGAGCGGACGAGGGCGCGGGGTGGTCGCGTTGTCGCGGTCGGTACCACGTCGGTACGGTCCCTGGAATCGGCCAGCCGGGGAGGGCGCTTGCGGACCTTTCGGGGTGAAACCGATATCTTTATCAGCCCTGGGTACCGGTTCGAGACCGTTGATGCGCTGATCACTAATTTCCATTTGCCTGAATCGACCCTGATCATGCTGGTCAGCGCCTTTGCAGGCTACAAAAACGTCATGGAAGCCTATGAAGAAGCGGTTGCGGAACGCTACCGGTTCTTTAGCTACGGCGATGCCATGTTTATTACCTGTCAGGAGCCGAGCCGCGGAACGCTGCTGGGCCCCGCTGGAACCACCAGCGATTCAAGCTCTGATACTACCGAGGAGTCACTTTGAGTCAGTCCTGTTTTATGTCGTTCGAGAAGCTCGGAGAAGACGGCAAAGCCCGCAGGGGCCGGCTGAGTTTTCCCCGTGGCAATGTCGAAACGCCGGCCTTCATGCCTGTGGGTACCTATGGCACGGTCAAGGCCATGCTGCCACGGGATATTGAAGGCATCGGCGCACAGATCATTCTGGGCAACACGTTCCACCTGATGCTTCGTCCGGGCACCGAGGTGATCAAGGCTCACGGTGATCTGCACGATTTCACTCAGTGGGAAGGCCCGATCCTCACCGATTCCGGTGGTTTTCAGGTGTTCAGCCTGGGCGATATGCGCAAGATCAGTGAGCAGGGGGTCACCTTCCGCTCACCGGTGGATGGCGCCAAGGTGGAATTGTCGCCGGAGAAGGCGATTCAGGTGCAGCGTGATCTCGGTTCGGACATTGTCATGATTTTTGACGAATGCACTCCGTATCCTGCCACCGAGCGGGAAGCCAAGGATTCCATGGAGTTGTCTTTGCGCTGGGCAGAGCGCAGCAAGAAAGCCCACGAAGGCAATCCGGCCGCGCTGTTCGGTATCGTTCAGGGCGGCATGTACGAAAATCTGCGGGACGTATCCCTCGAGGGTTTGACCGAGATCGGCTTCGACGGGTACGCCATCGGCGGTCTCTCCGTCGGGGAGCCTAAAGAGGACATGATCCGGATTCTGGATCATCTGCCGCCGAAGATGCCGGAAGACAAGCCCCGGTACCTGATGGGGGTTGGCCGTCCGGAGGATATCGTGGAAGCGGTGCGTCGGGGCGTGGACATGTTCGACTGTGTGATGCCGACCCGGAACGCCCGGAACGGCTACCTGTTTACCTCTACGGGGATCGTGAAGATCCGGAACGCCCGGCATCGGCACGACACCGCGCCATTGGATGAGCGGTGCGACTGCTACACTTGCCAGAATTTTTCGAGGAGTTACCTGTATCATCTCGATAAGTGTGGAGAAATGCTTGGCTCGCAGCTCAACACCATCCACAACCTTCGGTTCTATCAGAACCTGATGGCTGGATTGCGTGGCGCCATTGAAGCAGGTACATTGTCCGACTTTGTAACCGACTTCTACGCCTTGCGGGGCGAGGCTGTTCCGCCTCTGGGTGCTGCCTGAATTCTGAACATTTTTTGTAGAAACAATTCCTGTAAATCAACGGAGATATTCAATGAAATCGATTAAGTTGCTCGTAGCCGGCCTTCTGGCACTGATGCCGACACTGGCTCTGGCACAGGATCCGGCCGCCCAGGGTATGGGTGTGATGGGTCAGGTCATCTTTTTTGCCGGCTTCATCCTGATTTTCTACTTCCTGATCTGGCGTCCGCAGTCCAAGCGCGCTAAAGAACACAAGGCTCTGATGTCTGGCCTGAACAAAGGCGACGAAGTGGTGACCTCCGGTGGTGTTGCCGGCAAAATCACCAAGGTTACTGATGACTTCATCGTGGTCGAAGTGGCTGACAACGTTGAAATCAAAGTGCAGAAAGTGGCCGTTGCCGCTGCACTGCCGAAAGGCACTTTGAAGGACATCTAAGCCAGAGTCCGCAATGGACGAACAGTGTATGTCTGGCTGAAAACCAAGGCCGGCCCCAGGGGCCGGCTAAAAGGGATCCCATGCTGAACAAGTATCCGCTTTGGAAAAACCTGGTCATCCTGGTTGCGCTCGTGATCGGGTTTATTTACGCCTTGCCCAACCTCTTCCCCGACGATCACGCCATTCAGATCACCGGCGCTCGCAGCAGCACCGAAGTCAACACGACTATTCTTGATCGCGCCGTTAAAGCTCTCGAGTCCGAAGGCATTGAGGTCAAGAGCAGTTCACTTCAGGACCGTGACGCGCTAATTCGCCTGACCAGTGGCGAGGATCAGCTCCAGGCCCGTCCGATCGTCCAATCTGCATTGAGTCGCGATTACCTGGTTGCCCTGAACATGGCGCCATCCACCCCGGAGTGGCTTAAGAGCCTTGGAGCCGGACCCATGAAACTGGGTCTGGACCTTCGCGGCGGCGTTCACTTCCTGTTGGAGGTGGACATGGAGACCGCTCTCACTACCCGGCTGGAGGCGTTGGCCAGTCAGATCAAAGGTGATCTGCGTGAGGAGCGTATCCGGTACCGTGGTGGCGACGTTGAAGGCGACCGTCAGATCGTGCTGAGCTTCCGGGACACTGAAGCCCGCAGCGAGGCGTTTGACCTGATTCGTGGCCAGTACAATCAGTTCCTGCTGGATGAGCGCACCGTGGACGGTGATCGTCAGATCGTGCTGTCGTTGTCGGAAGCCGAAGTTCGTTCGATCCAGGAGTATGCCCTGGAGCAGAACCTCACCACCATCCGCAACCGGGTCAACGAGCTGGGTGTTGCCGAGCCGCTGGTGCAGCGCCAGGGCGCTGACCGAATCATCGTTGAGCTGCCGGGCGTGCAGGATACGGCCCAGGCCAAGCGGGTGCTGGGTGCGACAGCTAACCTGGAGTTCCGCATGGAGGCTCGCCAGGACGCTTCTGCCGGCGAAGTGGAGGAATTCGAGTTTCGCGACAATCCGCGGCGGTCGGCGCGCTTGGAGCGGGACATCATCACCACGGGTAACAACGTGGCCAACGCCCAGCAGGCGTTTGATGAAAACGGTCAGCCGCAGGTAAACATCACCATGGATTCGGTGGGCGGTGATCAAATGAATAGGGCCACGCGCAACGCCATCGGGCGTCGCATGGCCGTGCTGTTCATTGAATTCCGCACCGAAACGGAAGACCGCATGGTGGACGGCGAGATGACCTCCGTCGACAAGCGTGTGGTGGAGAAGGGCATCATCAGCCTGGCCACCGTTCAGTCGGCACTCGGCAGCAGCTTCCGGATCACCGGTCTGGACTCCATCCCTGAGGCGGCCGAACTGGCGCTTCTGCTTCGTGCCGGTGCTCTGGCGGCGCCGATGTACTTTGTCCAGGAACGGACCATTGGTCCAAGCCTGGGGCAGAAGAACATCGATGCGGGTGTCATGTCGGTCGCGCTCGGTTTTGCGCTGGTGCTGCTGTACATGCTGGTGTACTACCGCGGGTTTGGCCTGATCGCGAACGTATCGCTCACCTTGAACCTGATGCTGCTGTTTGCCTGCATGTCGATTCTGTCGGCAACACTGACCTTGCCGGGTATCGCCGGTATCGTTCTCACAGTGGGTATGGCGGTGGATGCCAACGTGCTCATCTTCGAGCGAATACGTGAAGAGCTGAAGGCGGGGCTGCCGCCCCAGTCGGCCATCAATTCGGGCTATTCTCGGGCCTTTGTGTCTATCTTTGATGCCAACATCACCACCTTGTTGGTCGCGGTTATCCTGTTCGCCATGGGCTCCGGCCCGGTTAAAGGGTTCGCGGTTACCCTGTGTCTGGGCATCCTGACGTCGATGTTCTCCGGGCTGATGGTCAGTCGCAGCATCGTGAATCTTGTTTATGGCGGTCGAAAGATCGAGAAGTTGTCGATCGGAGGGAAGCTCGCAAATGTCTGAGCACGAGAAAAAACCATTTGATTTTATGGGGTTCCGGAAGCTTGCTTCCGTTCTCTCGATCACCTTGCTGGTTGCCTCAGTTGTACTGCTGTCGGTGCGGGGCCTGAACCTCGGGATGGATTTCACTGGCGGTACCTCGGTGGAGTTTGAATACGCCGAGGCGCCTGCGCTGGAGGACATTCGCGGTACCCTGGAGTCGGCCGGTTATGACCAGTTCGTGGTGCAGAACTTTGGCGCCGACACCACCATCCTGGTGCGGTTGGCCGAGGCTGGTAACGACGAACTGGCGGCGGAAGTTACCGAAGCCCTGGAGGCAGACGGAGCGGAACTGGAACTGGTGAGCTCCGAATTCATTGGCTCCCAGGTTGGCGAAGAACTGCGGGAAGACAGTGGTCTTGGGCTGCTGCTTGCCCTGGCGGTGGTGCTGATTTACGTCGGCATGCGCTTCCAGTTCAAGTTCGGCATCGCCTCGGTGCTGCCGCTCGCTCACGATGTCATCATCGTGCTGGGTATCTTCTCGCTGTTCCAGTGGACCTTTGACCTTACCGTGCTGGCGGCGTTGCTGGCGGTTATCGGTTACTCGCTGAACGACACCATCGTTGTAGCTGACCGTATCCGGGAAAATTTCCGCAAGATGCGTGTCGGCGACTCCTGGCATGTCATCAATACGTCGATCCATCAGACCATCAGCCGGACCATCAACACGTCCGGGACCACCCTCGTGGTTCTGTTCGCGCTGTACCTGTTCGGCGGAGAAGCGATCAACAACTTCTCCCTGGCGCTGATCATCGGTGTGCTGGTGGGTACCTATTCCTCCATCTACGTCTCGGCCAACCTGTTGCTGGCCTTCGGCGTTTCTCGGGAGGACCTGGTACTGCCGGCCAAGGAAGGTGCTGCTTCCGGCGAGGAAGAAGAAGAGCCGCCGGAGTGGTTGAACCGCATGTGATGGTGGCCGGGGTTTCCCGGCCATAAAAAAACCGCCGATCCATTGCTGGGTCGGCGGTTTTTTTTGGCTGCTTGAAAACCGTTATCGGGGCAGGCGACCCCGGAACGGATGCAGTACTTTAAGAACTTCCCGGAACAGCTTGGGGTTGGCTACCACCAGTTGGCGGGCGTTGCCCACCGACGGGTTGCCGGAGAAGTCACCGGTCAGGGCGCCGGATTCCATGGCCAGGGTAACGCCGAGGTCGAGATCCACGGTTTCTGGCCGGAAGATGATCGCCGCGTCGAGATTGCCGGCAGAAACCCGGGCAATGTCCAGAACCACACAGCCGGACGTCCGGAACATGGAGGTCTCGCTGGCCACCACAGACGCCATTTCTCCCCACAACTGGGCATCTTCGCTCTTGCGCGCCTGATCCAGCAGGTTGGTGGCAACGGCAGCCTGGTTGCTGTGCTTGATTTCAGAAGTACGCACCCGGCGGCTGTTCAGTGCCGCGCCGTGGCCTCGGCTTGCTGAGTATTCCTCTCCGGTGACCGGATTGATCACCAGCAGGTTTTCAGTACGGTTGTTGCGCTTCTGTGCCAGGGCCAGGGCGAATTCCGGAATGCCTCGCAAAAAATTCTCTCGACCCAGAACCGGGAAAACGTGCCAGCTCTTATCGCTGTCGCCAGCATCCGCTTCGTTCAGCGGTGCGATGCTGTGGTCCTTGTAGGCCTTTTCGAGTTGCTCCGAAAAGTTGTCGTAGATCGACTTTTCGACCCGCTCAAGCTGACGGCGACGCTCGGCGTCGTCCTTGCCGGTGGGTTCCTGGCGCTCAAAATGGGCTTTCAGATAATCGGACCCCTGACGCGCGACGCGCAGGGCCATTTTAATAGCTGGTTGCATCTGAGTGTTCGTTATCCGGGTGTGTGAAGGGCGGGTATCATAGCAAAAGATCAGGCCGCTTGTATGTTTTTTGGCTTAGCAAAAGCACGGATACCAAAGGATTAGGCTGTTCCTGGGCAGGCGGTAGCCGTCTGGTTTCTGGTATCATTTAGCAATCAATCAATTTAGCGTGGGCCTGTTCGCAATGCACAAACCGGCACTTCCCTCCGAGGGTACCGACACCTTTGAAGATCAGATTCGTATCGTTCTGGTCGAAACCTCCCATTCCGGCAACATCGGCGCGGTCGCCCGCGCGATGAAGAACATGGGGTTGGGAAATCTCTGGCTGGTCAATCCCAACTCCTTCCCGGACGAGGCGTCCTACGCCCGGTCGGCCGGGGCCTCGGATATTCTCGACCGCGCGCAGGTGGTGTCCTCGCTGGACGAAGCGCTGGCCGATTGCGCTCTGGTGATGGGGACCAGTGCCCGGGGCCGTAAGGTGCCCTGGCCGGTGATTGCGCCACCAGAGGCAGCGGTCGCCGCCTCGGAAAATGCCGTAAACGGCCCGGTCGCCCTGGTGTTCGGTCGTGAAAATCATGGTCTGAGCAACGACGAACTGCAACGTTGCCACTACCACATCCACATCCCGTCGAATCCTGATTACAGCTCACTGAACCTTGCCATGGCGGTGCAGGTTATGTGTTATGAGCTGCGGATGCATTATCTGCGGGGTCTTGAAGGAGGCGAGGGCAGCCCCTATTTAAAGCCGATGACCGCGCCCGGCGATCCCGGCTGGGATGTACCCCCGGCGCCCGTAAATGACGTTGAAGGCTTTTTCGGGCACTTGGAACAGGTGTTGGTCGACGTCGATTTCCATCGTCGCGAGAATCCTCGTCAACTGATGACCCGGCTTCGTCGTCTCTTTCAAAGGGCACGATTGGATCAGATGGAGATCAATATACTCAGAGGCATACTGACATCAGTGCAGAAGGCAGTAGGCACTGGGGGCAGAAGCAAACCTACCGAGGCCGAAGCAAAGGTAACGGGGCAGGACGATGGCCATGTTTGAGCGTTTAAGGGAAGATATTAACAGCGTATTCCACCGCGACCCGGCGGCAAGGAATACTTTCGAGGTGCTGACCAATTACCCTGGGTTGCACGCCTTGCTGTTTCACCGGTTTGCCCACTGGCTGTGGGGGCTCGGGTTGAAGTGGGTGGCGCGAACCATTTCCACGCTGGCGCGCTGGTTCACGGGTGTTGAGATTCACCCCGGTGCGACGATCGGCCGGCGGTTCTTCATCGATCACGGTATGGGAGTGGTGATCGGGGAGACTACGGTCATCGGTGACGATGTCACGCTGTATCAGGGTGTCACACTGGGCGGAACCAGTTGGAACAAAGGCAAACGCCATCCCACCATTGGTGACGGCGTGGTGGTCGGTGCCGGTGCAAAAATTCTCGGGCCGTTTGAGGTCGGAGCTGGCGCCAAGGTCGGGTCCAACTCGGTAGTCACCAAAGCGGTTCCGGAGGGCGCTACCGTGGTGGGGATTCCCGGTCGGATCATCGTCAAACGCAAAGGTGAGGACGATCAGCGCCGTAAGGACATGGAAGAACGCATGGGCTTCGATGCTTATGGTGTCACGGAAGAAATGCCAGATCCGGTGGCGCGGGCCGTACGGTCATTGCTGGACCACATGCATGTGGTCGATGATCGCATCGAGAATATGTGCAAAGCCCTGCGCAAGGTGAACAGCGAGTACCAGAACGGCGCCTTGCCACCGCTGCAGGAAGAGGATTTTGACTGCGTCCGTGACGAGAGTGATGGCACCCGCGGGTGAATACTTGACTGTTTTACTGGGTCAATCCATACTCGCTGCTGTGAATTGCGATTCAATCCCATCATGGGGCTGATGTTATGAAGTTGACCACCAAAGGCCGCTATGCCGTCACGGCAATGCTGGATCTGGCTCTGCATGGAGACCAAGGGCCGGTGAGTCTGGCCGATATCTCAGCCCGTCAAGAAATCTCGCTGTCCTACCTGGAACAGCTGTTTTCCAGGCTGCGTCGGCAGAATCTCGTGGTCAGTGTTCGCGGCCCTGGTGGCGGGTATCGCCTCAGTCGCGAGGCTGGCTCGGTGTTCATCGCCGAAGTTGTCGACGCAGTGAGCGAGTCGCTGGACACCACCCGTTGTGGCAACAAAGGCGACTGCCAGAAAGGCGAAAAGTGCCTGACCCACCACCTGTGGTCTGATCTCAGTGATCAGATTCATCAGTTTCTGAGCGAAATCAGTCTCGGGGATTTGATGAAAAAGCAGGAAATCCGCCAGGTTGCGGACCGACAGAACCGCCGTCAATCCGATGGTGATTCTGAGACGATCAATACCGAACGCCTGTCTGACCAGGCGCCGGCCTGACACAATACTCCTTTACGCCCATGAAAAAGCCCGTGTACCTGGATTATGCGGCGACGACGCCCGTTGATCCGTCTGTCGCCGAAGAGATGATGAAATTCCTGACCCCCGATGGGGTTTTCGGTAATCCTGCTTCCCGTTCCCACGCCTATGGCTGGCAGGCGGAAGCGGCTGTGGAATCAGCCCGCAAGCAGGTCGCTGAGTTAATCGGCGCCGATCCGCGGGAGATTGTCTGGACCTCCGGCGCGACCGAGTCAGACAACCTGGCCATCAAAGGCGCGGTTGCTGGCCGAGACAAACCGCACATCATTACCTCGTCGATTGAGCACAAGGCGGTGCTCGACACCTGCAAATGGCTGGAACACCAAGGCGTAAGCGTGACCTGGTTATCGCCTCAGCCAGACGGAAGAATTCTGCCGCAGCAAGTGGCGGAGGCTTTGCAGGACAACACAGTGCTGGTCAGCCTGATGCTGGTGAATAATGAGCTGGGCTGCGTCACCGATGTGGCCGCTATTGGCCAGTTGCTGCGCGATCGGGGGGTGCTGTTTCACGTGGACGCGGCCCAGGCCGCCGGTAAAATGCCGGTGGATGTCAAAACCATGCCGGTGGACCTGATGTCCCTGTCCGGGCATAAGGTGTACGGGCCCAAAGGCGTTGGCGCGCTGTATGTGCGGCGGTCGCCCGATGTGCGCATTGAGGCGCAGATTCACGGTGGTGGTCACGAGCGGGGCATGCGCTCCGGCACTCTGCCGACTCATCAGATCGTCGGCATGGGTAAGGCCTTTGCCGTTGCCCAGGCCAGCCTGGAGCAGGAAATGGCGTCTCTTGAAAAGTTGCGCAGCCGATTCCTTGAGGGGCTCGAGTCGCTTGATGGCGTTACCCTCAATGGCAGCAGTGACGCTCGGGTGCCCGGCATTATTAATCTGTCGTTCGAGGGTGTGGACGCGGAATCCCTGATGTTAGGGCTGCGGGATCTTGCGGTATCGTCCGGCTCGGCCTGTGCGTCGGCCACCATTGAGCCATCGTTCGTGCTGCGCGGCATAGGCCTGAGTGATGAGTTGGCTCACCGGGCCTTGCGCTTTTCCTTTGGTCGGTTCAGCACCCTCGAGGAGGCGAGCTTCGCCAGCGCCCAAATTATTGATGTTGTTAGCCGCCTGCGTGCAGTGCGGTAGGCAGTTGGCCTTGGACTGCGTATAATCGCAGGCCTGAAATTTAACCTGAACCCTACTGGAGTAAAGAACATGGCAAACGAGCGTACGCTCTCTATTGTTAAGCCCGACGCAGTTGCTAAGAACGTGATCGGTGAAATCTACAGCCGTTTCGAGAAGGCTGGTCTGAACATCGTCGCTGCCAAGATGATGCATCTCACCCAGGAGCAGGCAGAAGGCTTCTACGCTGAGCACAAAGAGCGTCCTTTCTTCAACGATCTGGTTGCCTTCATGACTTCCGGCCCGGTAGTTGTTCAGGTACTGGAAGGCGAAGGCGCGATTCTGAAGAACCGTGACCTGATGGGTGCCACCAACCCGAAGGAAGCCGATGCCGGAACCATCCGCGCCGACTTCGCATCGTCCATCGATGCCAACGCCGTTCACGGCTCCGATTCTGCAGCGTCTGCAGAGCGTGAAATCGCGTATTTCTTTAATGACAACGAGATCTGCCCGCGCGGCTGAATACGTTGATCGGGGGCGGCCGCAGGCTGCCCCCGAATTGGTTATTTGATCGAGGTTATAAGATGACAGCGGCCGCTGAAAAAACGAATCTTCTGGGGATGCCAAAAGCCAAGCTTGAAGCCTTCTTTGAGTCCCTGGGCGAGAAACGTTTTCGTGCCACTCAGGTGTTGCAGTGGATTCATCAGCGTGGTGCTGATGACTTCGATCAAATGACCAATATGAGTAAAGCCCTGCGGGAAAAGCTCAAGCAGGTCGCGGAGATCCGCGGGCCTGAAGTTGTCTACGACGAGACGTCGAAAGACGGCACCCGCAAGTGGGTGATGCGCATGGACAACGGCAACAGCGTTGAAACCGTGCTGATCCCCGATGGCGAGCGAGGCACCCTGTGTGTGTCGTCGCAAATTGGTTGCAGTCTGGACTGCACCTTCTGCTCCACCGGTAAGCGCGGCTTCAACCGCAACCTGACGGCAGCGGAAGTGATCGGCCAGGTCTGGGTTGCCCGCAAGGCGTTCATGCCGTTCGAGCCAGGCCCGGATCGACCCATCACCAATGTGGTGATGATGGGCATGGGTGAGCCATTGCTGAACTTCGACAATGTTGTCGATGCGATGAACCTGATGATGGAAGACCTGGCGTACGGCATCTCCAAACGTCGGGTAACGCTCAGCACCTCTGGAGTCATCCCGGCGCTTGATCGTCTGGCTGAGGTGTCTGACGTGTCCCTGGCCATCTCGTTGCACGCGCCGAACGATGAGCTGCGCAACAAGCTGGTCCCCCTGAACAAAAAGTACCCGATCGCGGAGCTGCTGGCCGCAACCAAGCGCTACTTCGCTCGGCTGCCGGACAAACGCAAGGCGACCATCGAGTATACGGTTATCGAAGGCATGAACGATCAGCCGGAGCACGCCCGCGAACTGGCGACGCTGCTGCGGGATCTGCCGTGCAAGATCAACCTGATTCCGTTTAACCCGTTCCCGGAAAGTGATTTCCGCCGGCCAAGCATGAACGCCACTCGCCGGTTCCAGAAAATTCTGAACGAGGCAGGGCACATCGCCACCATCCGGACCACCCGGGGCGATGACATCGATGCCGCCTGCGGACAGTTGGTGGGCAAGGTTGAAGATCGGACCCGTCGGAGTCAGCGATACATCGAAGTGCGCCAGGTTAACCCCTGAAACGGAACTGACATAAAGCCAACGCGAGGAATGCATCACTGTGACCTATAGATCAACGAGCTGGCGTTTTTCTGTCTGGGCGGCCCTGGCTTTGGTCGCATTCTTCCTCGCAGGTTGTGTTACCACCACCGACAGCCGGTTCTCCCGGGAAGCCGATCGGCAGGAAGCCATCGCCGACTATGTCCAACTGGCCACCGCCTACATCGGCCAGGGCAACCTGGATAGGGCACGCCACCATCTGGATCGCGCTCTCGACCTTGATTCTGACAATGCCGGTGCACTGGCCGCCATGGGCCTGATCTATAACGCTGAAGGCGAACCTGAGCTGGCCGAGAAGAGTTTCCGAGATGCCATTTCTTCCGATGCCGGCTACACCCGGGCGCGGGTTTACTACGGCGCCTTTCTGTACGGTCAGGGTCGGATGGACGACGCGGCGGCCCAGTTCCGCGCCGCGTCCCGCGATACCGACTACAAGGACCGGGGCTCGGTGTTCTTCAACCTGGGTATGACCCAGGAACGCCTCGATCAACTGGAGAATGCCTCCACCTCTTACCGTCGGGCCGTCGAGCTGACCCGGGGTGACGCACGGTCGCTGCTCGCCTTGTCACGGGTTCTGACGGAGCAGGGCAAATTCAGTGCCGCCTCCCGGTACTATGCCCGCCTCACCACCATGATGCAGAGAAACGAGCGGCTTCGGCATTCCCCCGAAAGCCTGCTTACCGGGATTCGCATCGCGCTTCACCTGAACGACCGCAACCAGGAAGCCAGCCTGGCGTTGCAATTGAAAAACAATTTCCCGGAGTCAGTTGAGTATCAGCGATATAAGGCACTGATTTCCAATGGCCAGTGAAGAAACCCTCGAGTCAAAGACGACGACGCCCGTAGGCCAGCAATTAAAGCAGGCCCGCGAGAAGAAAGGATTGAGCGACAGTGACATTGCCCAGGCGCAACACCTTCGGCCCGCCATCATCCAGGCCATTGAAGCGGGTGATTACCAGCAGGTGGCCAGTGAACTGTTCCTGAAAGGCTATGTCAGAGCCTACGCCAAGCAGGTAGGTCTGGACGACAACGCGCTTGTGGCGGCACTGGACCATGAGCTGGAGCCTCTGCGCCAGCAGAAGGAGCAGGAAGTCCAGGCCAACCCGCTGGTGGACATTGAACGTCGCCGCCGTCGCAAGCGGCGCATTGCCAAAGTGGTGTTGCTGCTAGCGGTCGTGGCACTGGCGACGTATCTGGTCTATGCCTTGGTGCTCCCCAAGACCGATGTGCTGGCGCCGTCGGGGGCTGTGGACTCGTTGGAAGAGTCGGGGGCGTCGCCACAGCCCTCGGAGCCGAATGCCATTGCTGCGGAGACGCCCGAGGCAATGCCCGAGCAAAGGCCGACACCAGAGGAGCGCGAGCAAGAGCAAGAGTCTGCAGAGGTCGGCGAATCGCTGATGCCAGAGCCGAGCCCTGCGCCAGCAGATTCATCGCCAGAGCTTGTGTCAGAGGCCTCAGTTGGTACAGAAGAGCCCACGGCACCAACGCCGTCAGCGTCGGCTGAGCCGGCGCTGGCATCGAACACAGCCGTGGAGGAGTCTCAGGCTCCGCCGACGCCGGCAACCACGACTGCGGTCGCCGACGCTGGGCGGTTGCAGATCCGTTTCGAGGCGGATTGCTGGGTGCAGGTCAGTGATGCTGCCGGCAACCGATTGGTCAACTCCCTGCAGCGCGACGGTGATCAAATTGATGTCCGCGGCGAAGCACCGTTGCGCGTGGTGATCGGGGCGGTAGACGCGGTGGCGTCTATTCAGTTCGGGGGCGAGCCCGTTAATATGAGTGAGTATCGGGTCGTTAACAACCGCACCGAATTTACCCTGGCGAACTGAAATTTTATCAACTTATTGATATCGGTCAGTAATTCATGAAGCACGAATCTCCAATCGTTCGACGCAAATCCCGCCAGATCATGGTGGGCAACGTACCTGTGGGTGGTGATGCGCCGATTGCGGTTCAAAGCATGACCAACACCAACACCTGTGACGTGGCGGCCACGGTAAAACAGATCAACGCTCTGACCGACGCCGGCGCCGACATTGTTCGGGTTTCCGTGCCGTCCATGGAAGCCGCCGAGGCTTTCGGCCAGATTCGCTCGCAGGTGTCAGTGCCGCTGGTATCCGACATCCACTTCGACTACAAAATTGCGTTGCGCGTGGCCGAACTCGGCGTTGACTGCCTGCGCATCAACCCTGGCAACATTGGTCGCGAAGACCGGGTCAATGCGGTTATCAGCGCTGCCAAGGATCGCAATATTCCGATCCGTATCGGCGTGAACGCCGGGTCGCTCGGCAAAGATCTGCAACGCAAATACGGCGAACCCACGGCTGAGGCGTTGGTCGAATCGGCCATGCGGCACATCGATATTCTGGATCGTCATGATTTCCAGGACTTCAAGGTCAGCCTCAAAGCCTCGGAAGTGTTCATGACCGTGGATGCTTACCGCAAGATTGCCTCGCAGATTGAGCAGCCGCTACATTTGGGCATCACCGAAGCGGGTGGTCTGCGCTCCGGTACGGTCAAGTCGTCGGTTGGCCTCGGCATGCTGCTGATGGACGGCATTGGCGACACCATTCGGGTCTCCCTTGCCGCCGATCCGGTCGAGGAGATCAAGGTCGGCTTCGATATCCTGAAAAGCCTGCGTCTGCGCAGTCGAGGCATCAATTTCATTGCCTGCCCCAGCTGTTCCCGTCAGAACTTCGATGTCATCCAGACCATGAACGATCTGGAAGCGCGACTGGAGGACGTCAATACCGCTATGGACGTGGCCATCATCGGCTGTATCGTCAACGGCCCCGGTGAGGCCAAGGTGGCTGATCTCGGCCTGACCGGCGGCAGCCCGAAGAACCTGTTCTACATGGCGGGCAAACCGAACCAGAAGCTCGATAACGCAAACCTGACCGACGATCTCGAGCGCCTGATCCGAGAGGAAGTGGCCCGGCGCAAGGACGAGGAAGACACCATCATCGCCCGGTCCGACGACTGATCCGTTCGAGCATTCGACATCACTATCAAGAAACACGTTTAAGGGTTTAACTTGGCTAAGATTCAGGCAATTCGCGGGATGAACGACATCCTGCCCGAGCAGACGCCGGTTTGGCAGTATGTGGAGAATCGGGTACGGAAGGTACTCACGCAGTATGGTTACCAGGAAATCCGGATGCCGATTGTCGAGCAGACGGACCTGTTCAAGCGTTCCATTGGCGAAGTCACCGACATCGTCGAGAAGGAAATGTACACCTTTGACGACCGTAATGGTGACAGCCTGACCCTGCGTCCAGAAGGTACCGCCGGTTGCGTCCGTGCGGCCGAGCAGCATGGCTTGCTGTTCAACCAGACCCGTCGTCTCTGGTACACCGGCCCGATGTTCCGTCACGAGCGCCCGCAAAAAGGCCGCTACCGCCAGTTCCACCAGATCGGTGTCGAATGCTTTGGCATGGACGGCCCGGACATCGATGCAGAACTGCTGATTCTTACCGCCCGTCTCTGGCAGGAGCTGGGTCTGGCCGAGCATACCCGTCTGGAAATCAACTCCATCGGCACCTCAGAAGCTCGCAAGGTCTACCGTGCCGCGCTGGTCGATTACCTGAGCCAGTACAAAGCCGACCTGGATGAGGACAGCCAACGCCGCCTGGAATCCAACCCGCTTCGGATTCTGGACAGCAAGGATCCGGCCACACGCCGCATTCTCGAAAACGCCCCGAATCTGGACGACTATCTGGACGACGAGTCCAGGGCGCATTTCAACCGTCTGCGGGAACTGCTGGATGCTGCGGGCGTGGCCTACACGATCAACCCGGCTCTGGTCCGGGGTCTCGATTACTACGGCAAGACCGTATTCGAGTGGATTACCGACAGCCTCGGAGCACAAGGCACTGTGTGTGCCGGTGGCCGATACGATGGCCTGGTAGAGCAGTTGGGTGGCAAGCCGACTCGAGCCGTTGGTTTCGCCATGGGGCTGGAACGCCTGATCCTGTTGCTGGAAACCCTGGATCTGATTCCTGCGCACGTGAACAACAATGCGGATGTGTATGTGACCGCCATGGGTGAGGGCGCTCTGGCATCAGCCCTGGCCCTGGCCGAAGAGTTGCGCGCGGCGTTGCCTGATGCCGTGGTGGTGTCCCATTGCGGTGGCGGCAGTTTCAAGAGCCAGATGAAAAAGGCCGACAAAAGTGGCGCCAGCTATGCGATCATCCTCGGCGAAAACGAGGTGGCAAACGGCCAGGCAGGCCTGAAACCGTTGCGGTCGGACGAGCCCCAACAGGACCTGGCCCGAGAAGAATTGGCAGAGTCTCTTGCAGCCGCCCTCAAGCGCTGAACCTAATTTAACGACAAGTAACGAATTCGACTACAGGAGTCATCATGGCTGAACTGCGCACCGAAGAAGAACAGGTCCAGGCGATCAAGGACTGGTGGAAAAAGAACGGAAGTTCGCTGCTGATCGGTATCGGTGCCGCGCTGGCGATTGTATTCGGCTGGCAGGCCTGGCAGAACCACGAGGCGCGGCAGCGCACAGAGGCGGCCAACCAATTCGCCAGCCTGCTCAATGCCTTCGGTGACCAGGCCGATGACACCAGCGGCGATACCGTTGCCTTTGTTGCCAAGACCCTGCGTGAGGATTACACCGACAGCGCCTATGCGGTCTACGGCAACCTGATTCTGGCGCGCCAGCAGTTGATGGACGGCGAATCCGAAGCCGCCATCGAATCCCTCAACTGGGCACTGGAGAAAACTGGCGAGCAGCAGGCGCTGGAACTGGTCGTCCGTAGCCGTCTGGCTCGGGCGCAATTCGACGCCGGCCAATACGATGAGGCATTGGCAACCATTGATGGCGCCGCCGAAGCGGATAGCTTTGCAGCCATTTTCTCGGAGCTGCGTGGCGACATCCTGCTGGCCCAGGGCGACCGCGACGCTGCCCGTGAAGCTTATCTGGCTGCCCGGGAACAGAGCCAGCAGGGCCGCAGTGGCATCCTGGAACTGAAACTGTCTGACCTCGGTGTCGGGGAGGACGCCTGATGCGGTTCGCTCGCAACAGGACCCTACGCGCTGTTCTCGCCGGAAGCCTGGTCTCCGTGCTCGGGCTTGCGGGTTGCAGCACCACCGACACGTTCGAGCAACCGGCACCGGTCCCCGAGATTGAGAGCACCGTGGAGCTGGATCAGGTTTGGAGCATGTCAGTTGGCGACGGCCATGACGACGAGTTCCTGTACCTGAATCCGCTGAACACGGGCGATCTGCTGTACCCTGCGTCAGCCGACGGTGAGGTGTACGCGGTCCAGGCGGAAGACGGCAAGGTATTGTGGCAGGTTGAGCTGGATGAGCGGATTTTCGCCGGCGTTGGCGGTGACCGTGATCAGTTGTATCTGACCACCCGTGACGCCGAGCTGGTGACCCTGTCCCGGGAAGATGGCAGCGAAGTGTGGCGGGCGCCATTGCCGACCGAGGTGTTGGCGGCGCCGCAGTCCAATGGTCGTCTGGTGGTGGCGCAGACCACCGACGGGCGAGTGTTGGCGTTCGATGCCAGCAATGGTGAGAAACTCTGGCAGTACGATGGCGTTGTGCCCGTGTTGTCGATTCGGGCGGCCGCTGCGCCTTTGGTTGGCGGCGACGTCGTCATTGCGTCCTTTGCCAATGGCAACTTGGTAGCGTTAAGTGCCGATGCCGGGCAACCCTTGTGGCAGTACGAAGTAGGCGAGCCCCAGGGCCGCACCGAACTTGAACGTTTGGTGGACATCACCGGGCAACCCCTGGTGGTCGACTCGGCGCTGTTGGCGGTTGGTTATCAGGGCAAACTCGCGCTGGTGGACATCCGCACCGGTCAGGAAATTTGGAGCAAGAAGGCGTCCAGTCTGTACTCCCCAATGATTGGCGACGGTGACATTTATCTGGCCTCCGCCAACGGCGATATCGTGGCGCTGCGTGGTTCAGACCGGCGCGAGCTTTGGGTTCAGGACCGCCTGGCCTGGCGCCAACTGACCCAGCCGATGGTGATGGACAACTACCTCATTACCGGTGACTTCGAAGGTTACCTGCACATCATTGATCGTGACGACGGCAGCCTGCAGGGCCAGCTCGAGTACGATGATGAGGGTATACGCGTACCGGCACAGCGCCTGCGCAATGGTAATCTGCTGGTTTTTGGCAACAGCGGCGACATGACGGTGTTCGAACTGCGCGCCGTTGATTGAATTTCCCAGCCTGGCAAAACAGCCGGGCTGCTTTCCTCTTTTTGTAGCGATTTATTATGACCCCAGTAATTGCCCTGGTCGGCCGCCCCAACGTAGGCAAGTCGACGCTTTTCAACCAGATGACCCGGTCCCGGGATGCCCTGGTCGCGGATTTTCCCGGCCTTACCCGCGATCGCAAGTATGGTGAGGGTAATTACGAGGGGCAGCGCTTCATCGTCATCGACACCGGCGGTCTGACCGGAGACGAAGAAGGGCTGGATGCCGAGATGGCCCGGCAGTCCCTGCAGGCGGTGGAAGAAGCCGACATCGTGCTGTTCCTGGTGGACGGTCGCGCTGGGCTTACTGCCGGTGATCAGACCATTGCCAATAACCTCCGACGGTCCGGGAAGCAGGCGCACTTGGTGGTCAATAAGACCGACGGCCAGGATCCCGACATTGCCGCCGCAGATTTCTACAGTCTTGGTTTCGAATCAACTTTTTTGATTGCGGCGTCTCACAACCGCGGTATCCGGTCGATGCTGGAACTGCTGATGCCCTCCGACGAAGAACGAGAGGACGCGGACAGTGCTGATCGCTACCCGGGCATCCGTATCGGTGTGGTTGGCCGCCCGAACGTTGGCAAATCCACCCTGGTAAACCGGATGCTGGGCGAAGACCGGGTGGTGGTCTATGACATGCCCGGTACCACTCGAGACAGCGTCTACATTCCCTACGAGCGCCAGGGGCACGAGTACACCCTGATCGACACCGCCGGGGTACGTCGCCGGAAGAACGTCCGGGAAACGGTCGAGAAATTCTCGATCATCAAGACGCTGAAGGCGATCGAAGACGCTCACGTCGTGATTCTGGTAATCGATGCGCGCGAAGGTCTGGTTGATCAGGACCTGCACCTGATCGGTTTCGTGCTGGATGCCGGGCGTTCGCTGGTCATCGCGGTGAACAAGTGGGATGGCATGGATCCGGACGATCGCGCCAAGGTGAAAGAGCAGGTCAAGCGTCGTCTCGATTTCCTGGATTACGCGGACAAGCACTACATTTCGGCCCTGCATGGCTCCGGTGTCGGGGTGATGTACGACTCAGTCCAGGACTGCTACGAATCTGCGATGGCCAAATGGCCCACCAACCGGCTCACCGCCATTCTGCAGGATGCCATAGCGCAGCATCAGCCTCCGATGGTGCAGGGCAGGCGGATCAAACTGCGCTTTGCTCACCAGGGCGGCTCTAATCCGCCGGTGATTGTTGTGCACGGTAACCAGGTTGATGCCTTGCCGGGCGCCTACAAACGGTACCTCGAAAACACTTTCCGCAAGGTATTGAATGTAACCGGTTCCCCCATCCGGTTCGAGTTCAAGTCCGGTGAAAATCCGTACGCCAACAAGGTCGATCGGCTGACTCCACGTCAGAAGGTCAAGAAAGACAACGACCTCAAGAAGGGCAAGCGGATCAAGAAGACCCGCCAGAAGAGCCTCAAACGCTAAGCGGTCAGGCATCAGCCTGACCGGGCATCCTCCACCTGTTTGGCCTGTACCGCGGTCAGGGCAATGGTAAAGACGATGTCTTCCACCAGCGCCCCCCGCGACAGATCGTTCACCGGTTTGCGCAGACCCTGTAGCATCGGCCCGATACTGACCACGTTGGCGCTGCGCTGAACTGCCTTGTAGGTGGTGTTGCCGGTGTTCAGGTCTGGGAACACAAACACCGTGGCCTTGCCGGCCACCTTGCTGTCCGGTGCTTTGCTCCGGCCCACACTCTCGATGGCCGCGGCATCGTATTGCAGGGGCCCGTCGATCAGCAGATCCGGACGGCGCTGCTGGGCGATGCGGGTGGCTTCTCGAACTTTCTCAACGTCCTGCCCGCTGCCGGATTCCCCGGTGCTGTAACTGATCATCGCAACCACTGGCTCAATACCAAATGCCTCGGCAGATTCCGCGCTCTGGATCGCAATGTCCGCGAGTTCCTCGGCGTTGGGGTCGGGGTTAATGGCACAATCGCCATAGACCACCACCTGTTCCGGCAGCAGCATGAAGAACACCGACGACACCACCCGGGCGTGATCGTGGGTCTTGATCAGCTGCAAAGCCGGGCGAACGGTGTTGGCCGTGGTGTGGACGGCACCAGACACCAGGCCATCGGCCTCGTCCTGGGCCACCATCATGGTGCCGAGCACTACATGATCCTCGAGCATGGCCTCGGCCATGTCCGGAGCCAGTCCCTTGTGCTTGCGCAGCTCCACCATCGGGGCAATGTAGTCGGCCCGAACATTTGCCGGATCAATGATTTCCAGGTCGTCCGGTAGCGACAGGCCCTGGGACTTGGCGACATTACTGATCTCGCCAGGCTCACCGATCAGTACACAGCGGGCCAACCGGCGCTGATGGCAGATGATGGCCGCCTGTACGGTGCGGGGCTCGTTGCCCTCAGGCAGCACGATGCGCTTATTGGCGGCCCGCGAACGTTCGGAAAGCTGGTAGCGAAACGCCGGTGGGGAAAGTCGGCGCTGGCGTTGAACCTTCAGGTGGTCCTGTAGCCAGTCGGTGTCGATGCGGGTCGCCACCGACTCCATGGCTTTATCGATCCGGTCTGGATCGTCCACGGGTATCGCGGAGGAGAGATTCGCCAGCATTTGGGCGGTTTCGTAGGTGTTGGTGTCGGAGGCGAGTACTGGCAGGCCGGTGTCCAGTGCGCGCCGACACAAGTCGATAATCCGGGCGTCCGGCAGCATGCCGCCGGTCAGCATCAGTCCGGCCAGCGGAACGCCGTTCAGGGCAGCCACGGCGGTAGTCACCACAATGTCTTCTCGGTCACCCGGGGTAACGAGCAGGGCCCCCGGACGAAGGGTCTCGGCCATGTTGCGAATGGAACGGGCAACCACCGACACCGATTGCACACGACGATTGTGCATTTGGCCCTCGTTCAGGATCCGGATGTCGAGCTCCCGGCTCAGGTCGGAAATACGCGGGGCCAGCAGTTCCGGCTGCCAAGGAATTTCGGCCAGCAAGTGAAAGCGTTTTTCGCTAAACACTTTGCAGTCGGTGCAATAATCCAGCGTCACCGCTTCTTGCCCGCTGGTCCGCTGCAGAGACAGCCCCGAAAGGCCCTCTCGCTCTGGCTCGCCGACTTTGTTGAGGATAACGGCGATCACATCCGGGTCTGATGGATCGGCAAACAGGCGGGCGGAGAAGTCGAGTTCTTCGTCCAGATCCGCGGCCACGCTGCTCTTCGGCGCGCTTACCAGAATCACCTCAGAGCCCAGGTTCCGAGCCACCTCAACGTTGAGACGGGCAATGTAGGCCTCGCTGCGGTCTGGCACCAGGCCCTCAATGATCACCACGTCGACATCTTTGGCAACCTTCTGGTACTCCCCCACGACGGTTTCCATCAGCAGGTCCGACTTGCCACGGTTAAGCAGGCGCTGAGCGTCCTTCAGGGAAAGTGGGTCGGGGGGCTGCAGATGACTGCGGGCCCGGATGAACTCCACTGAGGTGTCTTTGCCGTTGTTGTGCAGTGCCTCGCCCTGGTGCACCGACTGCAGGAAGGGTTTGTAGAAGCCAACACTGACCCCAACCCGCTCCAGGGCCCGGAGCAGGCCCAGGCACACGGAGGTCAGACCAGAATCCAGGGAGGTTGGTGCGATAAAGAGACTTTTTGCCATAACAAGTGTCCGGAACCCAAAAGGTGAAAAAAAGAGCGAGGTGGTGTTAGTTGCCGCCGGCCAGGCGAGCCGCGTCGCGCGCGATCACCAATTCTTCATTGGTCGGGATGACCAGCACCGGAAAGCGGGACTGGCCACTTTCCACGTGCCGCTGGCTGTAGGCGCCGTGGTCGCGATTCAGTTCGCTGTCGAGGGCAAAGCCCAACAGCTGGAGATGGCGCACGGTTTGTTGCCGAATTCGGGCGCTGTTTTCACCGATACCACCGGTAAACACCAGAGCGTCGAGGGAACTGAGGGAGGCCATCATTGCGCCGATGTACTTGGCGAGACGGAAGCAGAAGATGTCGATGGCCAGGGCAGAGGGCTCGTGACCCTTGTCAGCCTGCTCGCACAGCGTTCGCATGTCGTTGGTCTTGCCCGAAAGCCCAAGCAGCCCGCTCTCCTTGTTCAGAACATTATGAACCCGCTCGGGTGGAATCCCTTTGCCGGCCAGAAAGTCGAACAGGCCCGGGTCAACGTCGCCACTGCGTGTACCCATAACCAGACCCTCCAGGGGAGTGAGGCCCATGCTGGTGTCGACACTGGCGCCGTCCTTGATGGCGGTGATGCTGCAGCCGTTGCCAAGGTGGGCGGAGATGATCGAGGTCGCCTCCGGTGCCCGGTTCAGCAGTCGGGCGGCTTCCTCGGCCATGAAGTAGTGGCTGGTGCCATGAAATCCATAGCGTCGCACTGACAGTTCCCGGTAGTAGCTTTGGGGCAGTGCATACATGAAAGCCCTCGCCGGCAGTGTTTGATGAAAAGCGGTGTCGAACACGGCCACCTGGGGTACGTCTGGGTAGAGCTTCCGGGTCGCGGCAATGCCGGCCAGGTTCACCGGGTTGTGCAAGGGCGCCAATCCCGAACAGGCTTCGATGTTGGCAACGGTGTCATCGTCGATCAGTGCTGCACCTCGAAACGTTTCGCCACCGTGCACAACCCGGTGGCCAATCGCGGTAGGGACCATGGTCAGTGTGCTGCTGTCCTTCAAGGTGTCGATCAGCGCGCTCAGCGCCGCTTCGTGGGAAGCATTTGGTGGCACAGAGACCTGGTCGTCGACACCACTGATCCGGGCAAAGGCGTCCGGGCTGTTCAGGCGCTCGGCCAGGGCGGTTGCCTGTTTATTGAAGTGATGGTCAAAAACCGCGAGCTTGAGCGACGAGCTGCCGCAGTTGATGACAAGAATATTCGCTTCCATGGGATAGTGGGTCCTGCTGGTCAGATCTGTACGCGCTCGTTGGTCTTGAGCCAGGCTTCAAAGTCTGCTGCCGGTAACGGCCGACTGTAGAAGTAGCCCTGGGAGAAATCACACCCCTCCGCTTTCAGGAAGTGGGTCTGGGGCTCATCCTCCACGCCCTCGGCAATCACCCGCAATCCAAGGCTGTGGGCCATGTTGATGATGGCCCGGACCAGTGAGGCGTCCTCTGGCTCCTTCATCACGTCCTGTACGAAGGATTTGTCGATTTTCAGGGTGTCGAAGGGGTAGCTTTTCAGGTAGCTGAGCGCAGAGAAGCCGGTGCCGAAATCGTCGACCGACAAACGAATGCCTTCTTTGTCGAGCTGGCGCAGTATCTCCGCAGTCTCAATGGAATTGTCCAGAATCAGTCGTTCGGTGATTTCCAGTTCCAGCTGCTCTGCGTCCAGACCGCTTTGGTCAAGGGCACGCATGACGGCGTTGGTAAAGTTGGGATCCCTAAACTGTCGGGGCGACACATTGACGGAAATACCGATATCCCGTCCGGTGATGTCCTTCCATTCCATGGCGGCGCTGCACGCTTCCTGCAGCACCCACTCGCCAATAGGAATGATCAAGCCGGTTTCTTCGGCCAGCGGAATAAACCGGTCTGGCATTACCATGCCCATGGCAGGGTTGTTCCAGCGCAGTAGGGCCTCCACGGCGCACAGGTTGCCCGAATCGGTGTGAACGATGGGCTGGTAGAAGAGTTCCAGTTCCCCGAGTTCCAGGGCTCGGCGCAGGCGAGACTCCATCTGCAGCCGCTCATGGGAGACTTCGGTCATCTCCGGAGTAAAGTGGGCATAGGCGCTCTTGCCCTTGTGCTTGGCCTGGTACATGGCGGCATCGGCGTGTTGGAGCAGGGTGCCACTGTTGTCGGAGTCGGTCGGGAAGACCGCGATACCGATGCTGGTGGTAACAAAGACTTCCTGGCCATTCAGGATGTAAGGCGGAGCGAAGGTCTTCAGGATCCGATCGGCTACCTGGGAGGAGGCCTCCTGCCCGGTCAGGCCCGGCAGTATAACCAGGAATTCGTCCCCGCCCAGGCGCGCCACGGTACTGGTGCCGCGCAGGCAGCTGGAGATACGTCGTGCGGCCTCCACCAGCAGATTGTCGCCGGCATCGTGACCCAGGGTGTCGTTGATGTGTTTGAAGTTGTCCAGGTCGAGGAACATCACGCCGACCAGGGTATTTTCCCGGCGCGCCTGGGCCAGCGCCAGTTTCAGACGATCCAGCGCTAGCATTCGGTTGGGTAGGCCGGTGAGGATGTCGTAGTTGGCCTGACGCAGCAGCTGTTGCTCGTAGCGTTTACGTATGCTGATGTCCTCACCCAAAATCAGGTATCCGGTCGCGTTGCCGTCGCTGTCCTTGATGGGGGTTACAATCAGCTGCTCCCAGAAGCGCTCGCCATTTTTCCGGATGCTGTTCACTTCGCCCTGCCAAACCCCCACACGCTGAACCTGAAGCCGGATCGACTGCCACAGGTGGCGGCTTTCCCGGTTTTCCAGGTCATTTTCGCTGAGAGCGCCAGGGTGCTTGCCGAGGATAGACGTGGCGTTGTAGCCAGTCAGCTGGGTGAACTTCTGGTTGGCGAATTCCACCCGCCACTGGCGATCACAAATCAGGACTGAGGACGGGCTTTGCTCAATGGCCTTGGAAAATTTCCGGATCTCCGCGGCGTCTCGCTCCTGGCGCACCATGTCGTCATTGAGACGCTCCCGCATCTGGTTGATGGCGTCGGTTACCCGGCCCAGTTCATCGTTCCGATTGGCGTCAGTTTCGGGCCGATCGAGTGCCAGGGGACGAGTAAGATTGGTCAGGGAAAAATCCCGGGCGTAATCCGCCATGGTGGTCAGGTGCCGGGTCACGAAATGCTGGAAGATCAGGATAATCAGGATCGATATGAAGAAGGTTTTCAGGAACTGAGTGGCCAGGATGATGCCCACCTTGCGTTCCAGTTCCTGATAGACCCGCTTAAGGTCGGCCGTTACGGTCAGCTCGCCCAGCTCAAACATTTCGTCGCCCTGGTGGACCAGGCGGAAGCTGTGAGAACGGGTCTGAGCACCCCGGGGCACGTTGCCCATAACCAGTTCGGAGTCGGGTTCAATGCGCAGCCGCAGGTGAACGATGTCGGGCAGGCTCAGGATGCCTTCCATTTGGGTTTGTAGCAGTTTCTGGTCCAGCGCCCAGAGACTGCGGGCCAGGCTGGACGAATAGCCTGCTTCGACGACGGTCATCCGGTTGTCGATTTGAGAAACGTCTTTGCGGTAATCCGAAAAGATCTGGATGCCGGAGGCGATCAGGGTGAACCCTGAACTGAACAGCAGAATCCACGCCAGCAGCCTGAAGGACAGGGGAGAGCCTTTTCGAAAACGTTGGAGACGCGTCGACAATTTTGGCATGCCGTGAACTTCTGCCGTCCAGTCTGATTAAAGGGTGTGGCTAAGCCGATACCTATTCGACTATAGCAGTAGTTTGTCTCAACTGTACTGCAAACTCAGGAAAAATAGGGAAAAGTGTGGTGCGGTTCAGCAACTGCCCGGGTCGATCGAGTCAGTGCTTTTGACTTGTATCAAGATCAGAGGCGCGGGAACCCAGTACTCTGGTGTCAGATAACTGATACAGGAATGGGAGGTAGCGCATGTACATAGATGCTGTCGTGGTGGCCGGAATAGTCACCGTACTGCTGATTTTGGGATTCTTTGTGGGAGTCGCGATCTTTGTGATCAAAGACCAGAAGTCACAAGGTTTTCCTGGGAGGCTAAAAAGCCGTCGAACCGTCCGTCTTGGCAGGCGGACTTGAGCAAGAAGAAATGGCGTCCCCTAGGGGGTTCGAACCCCTGTTGCCGCCGTGAAAGGGCGGAGTCCTAGGCCACTAGACGAAGGGGACGCAACGTTTTCAAAAGCTTGCCTCGTCGAGGTGGCGCGTATATTAAGTAAGGCTTCGGGGTGTGTCAACGATTTTTCTGAAAAAAAATCCAAATTCTTTACGACACGCCCCGGACTGCGTTTAGCGCACGGAATCTGCCAGTGCCGCCTCTAGTTCCGGAAAGTGAAAGGTGTAACCCTCGGCTTGCAGTCTCGCGGGCTTGGCCCTCTGGCCAGTCAGCAGCAATCCGGACATTTCCCCGAGTGCTACCTTTAGCACGGCCGCCGGCGCCGGGAAGGGCGTTGGCCGGTGCAGTACCTTACCCAGGCAGCGAGTAAACTCGGCGTTGGTGACGGGGTTTGGGCTCACCACGTTGTAAGGTCCGGACGCCTCGTTATTTTCCAGCATCCAGATCAGCGCTCCAACGACATCGTCCCGGTGAATCCAGGGCATGTACTGTTGGCCACTGCCCAGGCGTCCTCCCAACGCGAACTTGAACGGTGGCACCATCCGAGCTAGAAAGCCACCACCAGGGCCCGCGACCACACCTGTTCGCGACAGACAGACTCGGACCTTGTCATTGGCGAGAGCCAGAGCAGCGTTTTCCCAGTCTCGGCAGAGCTGATGGGTGAATTCGTCCTCAGGCTGAGTTTGTTCGGTCACCTCGGTGGCGCCTTGATTTCCGTAGAAGCCAACCGCCGACCCTGAGACCATCACCTCCGGTGCGTTCTCCCAGGTCCGGATCACGTCTACCAGGGTTTCTGTGACGCCAATTCGGCTGTCGCGTAACGCCTGCTTTCGGCGATCAGACCAGCGTTTATCGGCGATCCCTTCGCCCGCCAGATTAATCACGGCGTCAAAGCCCGGGTGTCCGCGGAGCTGATTCAGGTCAGACGTGGTTTCGACCCGGCCACACACCGATCGGACGTCTTTCGCACTCTGTCTGCTGAGCACGGTCAATGCATGACCGCGATTGAGTAGCTCCGGGCAGAGTACCTTGCCTATGAAACCGGTGCCCCCGGTAACGAGAATGCGTTTGGTCATGGCCTGCGCTCTCCTTGGTCGTTGTCCGTATCGGGATGGGGGAACTTTATGGGTCAGTGGCTGCCATTCCCGAGCTGGTGCAATACAACATCCTTGATGGCCTCGCCCAGTTGCGGGTTTTCGCCAATAGGTGGTGCCAATTCAATTGTGACGCCGTGGGCTTCTTCCAACGTTTTGATCATGCCCGGAACATCCTTTCGTAGGTGGCGGCCCGCCGCGAGAAACAGCGGCACGATGGTAAACTGTCTGACGCCCGAGCGGACGCCCTCGGCCACAACGTCATCAATAGAAGGTTCAGCAAGCTCCATATAGGCAATCCGCGAATCTGGCACTGCGGCAAGGGTAGCTGATGCGAGGTTTTCGAAAGTCTCGCACCAGCGCTTGTCACTGCTGCCGTGTGCCAACAGAATAATGCGTTTGCTCATTAGTGCTCCTGTGTCATCATTTTTTGTGACTCCGTCGTAAACCCCCACGCTGCAGTGGCGATGCGTTTACAACCGTTAAAAATAGCAGGGTGTGGATCTATGTTCGATTGGAAAGAGATTCTGGATTTCTGGTTCGGCGATCTGGATGAAGGAGGGCTGTCGGATAAGACGCATCGGGATCGATGGTTTCGAGCTGATCGGAAGTTCGATCAGGAAATTCGTCGGCGATTTATGTCCATGGTGTTGTTTGCCTCCGAGCAGGGGCTGGATCATTGGCGGGCAGAGCCGGGCGGTGTGCTGGCAGAAATTCTTCTTCTTGATCAATTCACCCGCAACATTTTCCGCGGCTCATCCATGGCCTTCGATCAGGATGTCCAGGCACGCCGGCTTTGCCGCGAGGCCATGAACAAGGGCCAGGACATGGCGTTGCCGCCTCTACACCGAGCGTTCTTCTATATGCCTTTGCAGCATTCGGAGCGCCTGCAGGATCAGCGAACGTCGGTGGAGTGTTACGAACAACTCGCCGCCTCAACCCCAGGATTGCTGGGCGACTTCCTTCAAGGGTTCGTCCAGTCGGCCCGGGACCATCGGGACATCATTGAGCGTTTTTCCCGCTTTCCCCATCGCAACCGAGCTCTGGGTCGCACCTCGTCCGAGGCCGAGCGGGCGTATTTGACCGGTGGCCGGAGTTTTGGCCAGTAGATTCTGTTGAGTCATCCGGTCCCGCCAGCTGTTTTGTATAAAAAGTGTACATTCTGATCGCCTTCTCAAAATAGCTTGTTAAAATGCGCGACACTTTTACGCGGGCACCGAATGACGGTGCCCAATACTGTTTTGGGATAGATTCGGATGTTTGACGCAGGGCGTTTACTACGTTCAGGGGCTGTTATGGCCCTTAGTATGACGGTGCCGGCACTGTCGGTCGCAGGAGTATTGGGTGCGAAACCTTTAGGGGCAGAATCAGTGGCTGCAGAGCCATTGAGTGCTACGCCACTGAATGAGGAGCTGCTGGCGCAGATGGCCCGGGCCGCGCCAGGGCTGGATCACGAAGTCCTTACTCGAGCGTTCCATGCGTCTCGATGCGCCATTCAGGGTGGCTTGGAGAGGCCGGAGCGGCTGGCGGTGATTGATTTTTCCCTGCCTTCCAGCCACGAACGGCTTTGGATCTTTGACTTGTCGAAAGGGGATCTGATGCTGCGTGACCTGGTGGCGCACGGTAAAAACTCCGGCAATTTCGAATCCACCGCATTTTCCAATATTGAGGGCAGCCATCAGTCCAGTCTTGGCTTGTTTCGGGGTAGCGAATCCTATTACGGCAAGCACGGTTACTCCTTGCGGCTGGACGGGCTGGAGCCGGGCATCAATGACCGGGCGCGTCAGCGGGCCATCGTCATTCACGGGGCCGATTACGTAAATGAGTCCTGGGTTAACAAGTATGGGCGGATTGGCCGCAGCCATGGTTGTCCGGCGGTGGACAACCATGTGGTCGAGCAGGTGGTGGACAATCTCAAGGGTGGCCAACTTGTCTTCAAGTACTACCCGGACCAAGAGTGGCTCAGGCGTTCCGAGTATCTGAATTGTGGTCAGGGCACTGTGGCCAGCCAAGATAATGGCGCTTATCAGGGCTAATTGATTACTGTTTGAGCGATGATTGATCGATATTCAAACAGAATAGTGGGCGGGCTAAAAAACAGCGAAAAAAGTTCGAAAAAAGAGGTTGACGCAACAGCTCGGATCCGTAGAATACGCCTCCGTTGTCGGCAACAACCGATCAACAAAGCGGGAATAGCTCAGTTGGTAGAGCACAACCTTGCCAAGGTTGGGGTCGCGAGTTCGAATCTCGTTTCCCGCTCCAGATTTCAAAAAACCCGGTTTCGAAAGAAGCCGGGTTTTTTCGTTTCTGGCACCTACAAGTTCGGCGTTACCTGCACTGGTCAGTTATAATCGGCAGCCCATAGGCGGATTGGCAGCAGGATAGGGAGCGCCACCACATGCATGTCCACTCACTCTGGATTTACCCGGTCAAATCACTCGCTGGCATCGCCGTCGACGAGTTTGAGCTGGACGATTTTGGTCCTGCCGGTGATCGGCGTTGGATGATCGTTGATGACGAAGGTATGTTCGTCACCCAGCGCGCAAACCCCGAGCTGGCGCGCATCGGCGTGTCCCTGGAGCAAGGCAGTGTTCAGTTATCGATTCCCGGGCAAGGGCAGTTCACTCTGACTCCAACGGGCGATCGTGTCGAAACGCGGGTATGGGGTGACCGGGCCACTGCCGAACTGGCGCAATCTGAGGTTAATGAGGCGCTGAGCCAATTCTGCGCCAGCTCCCTACGCTTTGCCTTCATGCCAACCACCAGTTTTCGACGGGTTGATCCGGAGCGGGTGCCTCAGCATCGCCGGGTCAGCTTCGCGGATGGGTTTCCCTTGTTGGTAACCAATCTGGCGTCCCTGGATGATCTAAACAGCCGGCTGGAACAACCGGTGGAAATGCGGCGGTTCCGGCCAAATGTGGTTGTTGAAGGCGGCGAGGCCTGGGCCGAGGACCACTGGGGTGCGCTGGAATTCGCTGGGTGTCGGTTAACCGTGGCAAAGCCCTGCTCACGATGTGTGTTGACCACCGTTGATCCGGACACGGGTATAAAAGACCCTGGCACCCAGCCGCTGAGAACTCTGTCGGGTTTCCGGCGTACCGATGAAGGGGTCATTTTTGGCATGAACGCCATTCACGATTCACCGGGCAGCATTCGCATCGGCGATACTGTCACCGCGAGCAATACGGAGTAATTCGCAACGTGCCACTGTTAACACTGGATGCCTTGTCCCTGGCTTACGGGATGCACCCACTCCTTGATCAGGCGTCACTGACCGTGGAAGCCGGCGAGCGAGTGTGTTTGCTGGGTCGCAACGGCGAGGGCAAATCCACGCTGCTCAAAATTGTCAGTGGTCAGGTGGTTCCTGATGCCGGTGTGGTGCGGCTGGAAGACGGCGCCGTGCTGGCGGTACTGCCACAGAATTTGCCGACTCAGGATACCCGCACCGCCTATGACGTGGTAGCGGCCGCATTCCCGGAAACCGGTGAACTGCTTGCCGAGTTCCACCGCCTGTCACAGCAGGCGGACGAAGCCTCCCTTGAGCGCATGATGAAAGTTCAGGAGCGGCTGGAGGCGATGGACGGTTGGCTGCTGGATCAAAAAGTGAACACCATCCTGGCCCAATACGGCATTGATCCCGATCGTCAGTTGGACACCCTGTCGGGTGGCTGGCAGCGCCGAGTGCTACTTGCTCGGGCATTGGTGGCAGATCCGGATATTCTGCTCCTGGACGAGCCAACCAACCATCTGGATGTGCCCGCCATCGCCTGGCTGGAAGAGGCGCTTGGACAGTTTCGCGGCGCCATGTTGTTTGTCAGTCACGACCGGGCTTTCATCCGGCGCATGGCGACCCGGATCGTCGAACTGGACCGCGGTCAGCTCGTCAGTTTTTCAGCCACTTACGACAAATACCTCGAGCTGAAGGAAAAGGCGCTGGAGGAAGAGGAGCGGCAGAATGCGCTGTTCGACAAGCGCCTGAAGCAGGAGGAAGCCTGGATCCGGCAGGGCATCAAAGCGAGGCGCACCCGCAACATGGGGCGGGTGAGGGCGCTGAAGGCCATGCGGGAAGAGCATCGCCAACGCCGGGTTCGGGGTGGCGCAGCGTCGTTCACCGTTGAGGACGCCGATCGTTCCGGCAAGCTGGTGGTGGAAACCCGTGGCGCTGGGTTTGGCTACCAGGGCTCCGCCGATATCATCCGGGACATGAACCTGACCGTGCTGCGGGGCGACAAGATTGGTCTGGTCGGTGAGAACGGCACCGGCAAAACCACTCTGGTTCGACTGCTACTGGGGGATCTGCCCGCAACCGAGGGCGCGATCCGCCTCGGGACCAATCTCCAGGTGGCGTATTTTGATCAGCTCCGGGGCGAGCTTGACCTGACCAGGAACGCTCTGGATAACCTGTCAGAGGGGCGGGAATTTATCGAGATTAACGGGCAGAGCAAGCACGTTCTTGGTTATCTCCAGGAATTCCTCTTCACCCCGGAGCGGGCGAGGTCGCCGGTGCGGGTATTCTCCGGAGGCGAACGGGCCCGGCTGTTGCTGGCCAAGCTGTTTAGCAAACCGGCCAATATTCTGGTGCTGGATGAGCCAACCAACGATCTGGACGTAGAAACCCTGGAGTTGCTGGAAGAGCAGTTGTCCGAGTTCAAGGGCACTGTGATCGTGATCAGTCACGACCGGGAATTCCTGGATAACGTAGTGACCGAAACCGTCTTCCTTGATGGCTCCGGCAAAGTTCGGGAGTACGTCGGCGGTTACAGTGACTGGCGCCGTCAGGGCGGCTGCTTCCCGTCTGAGGCCAATGGCAATCGGCCAGACAAGCAGGATAAGCGGGCGAAAGCGGAGCGCGACGAAAAATCATCGTCCTCGCAGGCCAGGCCTGTGGCTCAGTCGACAAAATCGAAACCCGCAAAACTCAGTTACAAGCTTAAACTGGAGCTTGAGGAGTTGCCGGGAAAAATCGAGGCATTAGAACAGGATATCGCCTCGCTGCAGGCTACCATAGCAGATACGGAATTTTATTCAGGCCCACCGAATGAAGTCTCAGCCACTCTGGAAAAATTGACGGATAAGGAAGCCCGCCTGGAGCAGGTGATCGAGCGGTGGATGGAGCTGGAGGAACAGGCCAATCAATGAATGTTAATTACAGTTTCAAGTTTCAGGACGGGCGAACCGTTGGGTTTAAGGTAACGGATCAGCCGGGCTCGACACCGGAGAAGCAGCCGGCCTGGGTCAGGCTGGAGCACTGCCAGTGCTCAAATTGCCCACTCAAGGCCAGCGACTCGCCGAATTGCCCGGCGGCCACTGAAATCCTGCCGGTGGTCGAGGCGTTTCAGGCGGATGACGCCTACCAGAAAGTGGATGTCACGGTGACTGACGAGCGCCGGAGTTACGGCAAGCAAACGGCCCTGGAAGAAGCGTTGCGTTCGCTTTTAGGGCTGAAGATGGCCACCAGTGGTTGTCCGGTCCTGGCGGAACTGAAACCCATGGCCCTGCACCACCTCCCGTTCGCCACCACCGATGAATTCATCATGCGCAGTGTGTCGCAGTATTTGCTGCAGCAGTATTTTGCCAAGCGCAATCACGAACAGCCGGATTGGGAGTTGAAGGGGTTAGTGGAGCGCAACCAGCGCCTGCAGCTGGTGAACCAGGCTCTGTGGCAGCGCATCCATTCTGTCTGCAAGGGCGACAGCAACCTGAAGGCCTTGTTGAACTTCTTCTCCATGGCGTCCAGCGTCAGTTTTTCTCTGGAAAGTCAGCTTCGTAAGCTCGAAGCAAAAATGGGCGTCGAGCCTCACTGAGGCCAAGGCAGCGCCGCGCGCACGCAGGCCCTTGCCCTGGGCCTGCAGCAGCCCGTCCCACTGCTGTAACGAACCTGCCGTAACGGGCGTTAGGGCGTAAGGTCAGTTGATCCTGACTGCCAGAACGTCGCACTCGGTGCCGTGCAAAACGCCGTTGGCGGTTGAGCCCAGTAGTAATTGAAATCCCTTTCTGCCGTGACTGCCCACGATGATCAGATCGACGCCGTGCTCTTTGGCGAGTCGGTGTATTTCGGATTCCGGTCGACCCACGGTAACCACCTGACTGCCGCCTGGGATGCCGTATTGCTCCCCATACCCGGCAAGCTGATCATGGGCCGCTTTGTCGAGTTGATCCTGCAGCTCGGTCAGGTCCATGGGGATGTCGCCACCATAGGCGTACCCCACCGGTTCAACCACATGGATCAGCATCAGTTCGGCCTGGTGGGCCTCGGCGATTGCTTTGGCTTTGTTCAGAACCTGGGGCGCTTCTTCCGTCAGGTCGATGGCAACCAGCATCTTTCGGTAGGCGGACATCGGTTTGCTCCTTTGTGCCTGGTTTAACCTCAGAATAGTCAGTGTATTCTGATCCGAAAAGTGTAGTTGTTTACTGATTTACATCAATTGAGGGCGGGGAAGTGGTGACGGCTGACGGACAGGGCGCCCGTCAGCCGGGCAAGGGCTTTAGGCTCAAACGTTACCTTGTAGCAGGTCGATGGTGGTGGCCAGGCCTTTGAGAATGCCTTTGGAGTAACGGTCAATCACGAAGCCAACGTTCTTTTCGTTGTAGTTGATGTAGGAGTTGCGAATGAATTCCCATTTGGACGAGACATCTTCCATCACATCTTTCAATTCGTTCCCGGATTCGCCGCTCACAACCGTCGTCAGCAGCTGCTCGAATTCCCGAGCCTGCTCATCCAGGGGCTTTTCAGTGGCGGCACCCTGAAAGGTCTGGGAAACTGAGGAGTTGGTCCGCGCCGAGTACTTGGCCATCATCTGAGCCATCTTGACCGCGGCCAGTCTGGCGGCTTCCACCCGTGGGTTGGTTTTGGTCTGCACGCTTTCCTGAGCGATCAGGTAGAGCTCGGTGGCCATGTTGTTCATGGTCAAGGCCTGGTTTGCCATGTCAGACACCAGGCGCAGATCCGGGTAGCCGGTTTTGCGAACATCATTGATGTTGCTGCGCATCAGGCCTTTGAACTGATCAAACTCTTGGTTCAGACCCTCAATCTGTTCGGTGGACAGCACCCCGGAGGTGCTCTTGATAATGGTGTTCATGGCATCGTTTGCGGAATTGATGCCGATGACGATTTCGTTGAGGGTGTCTGTGTCACCGCTTGCGCTGAAGCGGTAGTAGGCATCGAGCGCCATATAATTGCTGACGCGGAATTCGTGCAGTTCTGAGAGAAAATCGCCGGCGGTTTCCTGGGCGCCGGCCCCCAACGAGGTCAGAGCAAGCAGGATCAGGGCGGCTACCAGCGAGCGAACTCCCAGGCGGGTGTCTTCCATCGGATGAGTCTCCGTAATGCTGTTTTATTATTGTGGACTAAAGTCGCAAGTCGAAGTTAAAGTAACTTTGCTGGCCAAGCAAGCGGTTTTGGCCGCTGCAAGGGCGGTAACTGTAAACAAGTATTAAATCCGGGAGTTAGGATTCCGGAGTCTGAGGCCAGCGCCCACTTTTCGAATCCCCCGCGAGAAACAAATTGACAAACGCCCGTTTTTTTTTCATCGTGTGCCCTCGCGATTCAAACGACTGTATGAATTTTGGATCGAATGATCGGGCAGTGACCGAAATCTCGCTGCACAAACAGCCGCTCGCCGCCAAGTGATGCGAGGGTGCGGCTGGAAGCAGTTCCTAACACAGACTGGAGATCAGTTGATGATTTACGAAGGTAAAGCCATCACGGTTAAAGAGATCGAAGGCGGGATCGCTCAGTTGAACTTTGACTTGCAGGGCGAGTCAGTCAACAAGTTCAACCGTCTCACTATCGAAGAACTGGGTGCCGCAACTGACGCAATTAAAGCGCAAAAGAACCTGAAGGGTCTGGTTGTAACCAGCTCCAAGGACAGCTTTATTGTTGGTGCCGACATCACCGAATTTACCGAACTGTTTGCTGGCTCAGAGGAAGACCTGGTAGCCAACAACCTGAACGCCAACGAAATCTTCAACGCCGTTGAAGATCTGCCATTCCCAACCGTAACGGCCATCAACGGCATGGCGCTGGGCGGCGGTTTCGAAATGTGCCTGGCGACCGACTACCGGGTAATGGATAAGAAGGCCAAGGTGGGTCTGCCGGAAGTGAAGCTGGGCATCTTCCCGGGCTTCGGTGGTACCGTGCGCCTGTCCCGTCTGGTGGGTGTTGATAATGCCGTTGAGTGGATCAGCGGTGGCACTGAGAACCGTGCGGATGCAGCTCTGAAAGTGGGCGCTGTGGATGCGGTCGTTGAATCCGACAAGCTGGTCGATGCAGCTGTTGCCATTATTAACCAGTGCAACGAGGGCAAGCTCGATAACCAAGCCCGTCGCGAAGAAAAGAAGGGCAAGATCAAACTGAATGCCATGGAAAGCATGATGGCGTTCGAGATCTCCAAGGCCTTCGTTGCCGGCAAGGCGGGCAAGAACTACCCGGCCCCGGTTGAAGCCATCAAAGTGATGCAGAAGCACGCTGGCCTGACCCGTGACAAGGCAATCGAAGTTGAAGCCAAAGGCTTCGCCAAGATGGCCAAGACCAACGTGGCAGCTTGCCTGGTTGGCCTGTTCCTGAACGACCAGGAGCTCAAGAAGAAGGCCAAGGCGTGGGAGAAAGAAGCCAGTGACGTGAACCTGGCCGCCGTACTCGGCGCCGGTATCATGGGTGGCGGTGTTGCCTTCCAGTCGGCCCTGAAGGGCACCCCGATCGTCATGAAGGACATTAACCAGGACGGCATCAAGCTGGGTCTGGAAGAAGCCAAGAAGCTGCTGGCCAAGCGCGTTGCCAAGGGCAAGATGGACGCCAGCAAGATGGCGGATGTCCTCAACAGCATCACCCCGACCCTGAACTACGGCGACTTCAAGAGTGTCGACCTGGTGGTTGAGGCCGTGGTTGAGAATCCGAAGGTGAAGGACGCGGTTCTGCGCGAAACCGAAGACGCGGTACGCGAGGACACCATCCTGACCTCCAACACCTCCACCATTTCCATTGACCTTCTGGCCAAGAACCTGAAGCGTCCGGAAAACTTCTGTGGTATGCACTTCTTTAACCCGGTGCACATGATGCCGCTGGTTGAGGTTATTCGCGGCGAGAAGACCAGTGATCGCGCCATCGCGACCACCGTGGCTTACGCCAAGGCCATGGGCAAGACCCCGATCGTGGTCAACGATTGCCCGGGCTTCCTGGTTAACCGTGTTCTGTTCCCGTACTTTGGCGGCTTCGCCGGCCTGGTACGCGACGGCGCCGACTTCCAGAAAGTCGACAAGGTGATGGAGAAGTTTGGCTGGCCGATGGGCCCCGCCTACCTGCTCGACGTGGTTGGCATGGATACCGCGAAGCACGCCAACGAAGTAATGGCCGAGGGCTTCCCGGACCGCATGAAGGACGAAAACAAGTCCTCCATCGATGTGATGTTCGAGAACAACCGCTACGGTCAGAAGAACGACAAGGGTTTCTACAAGTACGAAACCGACAAGAAGGGCAAGCCCAAGAAGGTTGTAGACGAAGAAACCTACAAGCTGATTGAGCCTGTTGTTCAGGGTAAGAAGGACTTCGAAGAAGACGAGATCATTGCCCGGATGATGATTCCGCTGTGCCTGGAAACCGTACGCTGCCTGGAAGACGGCATCGTCGAGGATCCGGCCGATGCGGATATGGGCCTGATCTTCGGTATCGGCTTCCCGCCGTTCCGTGGTGGCGCCCTGCGCTACATCGACGACATGGGTGTCGACACCTTCGTCGAGCTGGCAGACAAGTATGCAGACCTTGGTCCTCTTTATCACCCGACCGAGAAGCTGCGTGAAATGGCCAAGACTGGCAAGAAGTTTTTTGGCTAACCCTGAACGAGATTTCCGAACGGAGAAAGATCTATGAGCCTTAATCCGAGAGACGTTGTCGTCGTCGATTGCGTGCGGACTCCGATGGGTCGTGCCAAGAACGGATGCTTCCGGAACGTGCGCGCAGAGACCCTGTCGGCGGCACTGATCGAAGCGCTGTTCGAGCGCAACCCGAAGCTCGACGCGAAAGAAGTAGAAGATGTGATCTGGGGCTGTGTAAACCAGACCAAGGAGCAGGGCTTTAACGTGGCTCGGCAGATTTCCCTGCTGACCCGTATCCCGCACGAGTCTGCGGCCCAGACTGTAAACCGTCTGTGTGGTTCGGCCATGTCCGCGATCCATACCGCTGCCCAGGCTATCCAGACTGGCAACGGTGACGTGTTCGTGGTTGGTGGTGTTGAGCACATGGGTCACGTACCCATGACCGAAGGCTTTGACCACAACCCGGCTGCTTCCAAGTACTCTGCCAAGGCGTCCAACATGATGGGCCTGACCGCAGAAATGCTGGCGAAGATGCACGGCATTACCCGTGAGCAGCAGGACGAGTTCGGTGCCCGCTCTCACCGCCTGGCCCACGAAGCGACTGTTGAAGGCCGCTTCAAGAACGAAATCGTGCCGATCGAAGGTCACGATGAGAACGGCTTCAAGGTACTGATCGAGCAGGACGAGACCATTCGTCCGGAGACCACCGCTGAGTCCCTGGGCCAGCTGCGTCCGGCGTTCGATCCGAAGAACGGTACCGTTACTGCTGGTACTTCTTCCCAGCTGACTGACGGCGCTGCTGCCATGGTGCTGATGTCGGCCGAGCGTGCCGAGGCCCTGGGCCTGAGCCCGATTGCCCGTATCCGCAGCATGGCCGTGGCCGGCTGTGATCCCGCGATCATGGGTTACGGTCCGGTACCGGCTACCAAGAAGGCGCTGAAGCGTGCAGGCCTGAAAGTTGAAGACATCGACTTCTGGGAACTGAACGAAGCCTTCGCTGGTCAGTCTCTGCCAGTTCTGAAGGACCTGAAGCTGTTGGGCGTAATGGAAGAGAAAGTGAACCTGAACGGCGGCGCGATTGCCCTGGGCCATCCGCTGGGCTGCTCCGGTGCACGGATCTCCACAACCCTGCTGAATGTCATGCAGGCCAAAGGCGGTAAGCTTGGTGTCTCCACCATGTGTATCGGTCTTGGTCAGGGCATTGCAACGGTGTGGGAGCGCCTCTGATTCTTCGCTGAGAATCGGTAACGCGCTTCCAGAAAGGCCCGGCAACCCGCCGGGCCTTTCTGTTTGCAGTCGGCTGATGGCCGAATCTGCTCGTAGAAAAAACCGAGGCAGAAAACAAAGAATGGGTTGTCTTGCTATTCTTGACCCTGTAAAACAGTCACCTTACGCACAATGGCGGCATTTGTTTGTTTTCTAGCCGACTGATTTTACAGCGAGTTTACGGTTTACTGACCAATTGACCGATTTATCGCCAAGGATACAGATTTCCGATATGGGTAAAAGTCTCGTAATTGTCGAGTCACCAGCGAAAGCGAAGACCATCAACAAATACCTGGGCTCGGACTTCATCGTGAAGTCGAGTGTCGGGCATATTCGTGATCTTCCCGTGAGTGGCAGCGGATCGACGACCGATCCGAAAGAACGCGCCCGGCAGGCTGCGCTGACCCGCAAAATGAGTCCGGACGAGAAAGCCGCTCATAAAAAGCGAAAGGCCAGGGAGCAGTTGGTGGCCCGTATGGGTGTGGATCCCGACAAAGACTGGGATGCCCGCTACGAGATCCTGCCCGGGAAAGAGAAAGTCGTCAGTGAACTGAAGCGGCTGGCGAAATCCGCGGACCACATCTACCTGGCAACGGATTTGGACCGTGAAGGGGAGGCCATCGCCTGGCACCTTCAGGAAACCATTGGCGGCGAGCCGGACAAGTACCGCCGTGTGGTGTTCAACGAAATCACCAAGCGCGCTATTAAAGAGGCCTTTAAAGATCCCGGAGCGCTTGATCGTAATCGGGTGAACGCCCAACAGGCACGCCGGTTCCTGGACCGGGTGGTCGGCTACATGGTGTCGCCACTGTTGTGGGCCAAACTGGCCCGCGGTCTTTCCGCCGGCCGGGTGCAATCTGTGGCGGTGCGCCTGATCGTTGAACGTGAGCGTGAAATCCGCAAGTTCGTGCCGGAAGAGTTCTGGCAGATGCACGCAGATCTGCTGCCGGCCAAAGCCGAAAAGCCGGTGCGTTTCGAGGTGACCCGCTACGCCGACAAGCCTTACCGTCCGGTTAATGAGAGCCAGAGCAACGAGCACGTCGAGCGACTTAAGAGCGACACCTTTAAGGTCGCGAAGCGGGAAGACAAGCCGACCCGTTCCCGGCCATCGGCACCGTTTATTACCTCGACCCTGCAGCAGGCGGCCAGCAATCGCATGGGATTCAGCGTCAAGAAGACCATGATGCTGGCTCAGCGCCTGTATGAGGCCGGTTTTATAACCTATATGCGTACCGACTCCACCAATCTGAGTCAGGACGCCGTGACCATGTGTCGCGACTACATCCAAAAGCAGTTCGGCGATCGGTATTTGCCGGAAAAGCAGCGGGTGTACGGCAGCAAGGAAGGGGCTCAGGAGGCCCACGAGGCCATCCGTCCAACGGAAGTCAGCCGCCGGCCCTCCGACATCAGCGGCCTCGAGAAAGATGCAGAGAAACTGTACGACCTGATCTGGCGCCAGTTCATTGCCTGCCAGATGGCCGACGCCGAATTCCTGAGCACGTCCATTGTTGTTGCCAACGGCGACTACGAGCTGCGCACCCGTGGCCGTATCATCAAATTTGACGGCTTCCTCAAGGCGGTACCGCAGGCCGCCAAGAAAGACGAAGACGTGGCGCTGCCAGATATTAAGGTAGATGAAGTGTTGGATCTGAAGAAGTTGGATCCGAGTCAGCACTTCACCAAGCCGGCGCCCCGTTATACCGAAGCCAGCCTGGTCAAAGAACTGGAAAAGCAGGGCATTGGCCGTCCATCGACTTACGCTTCCATCATCTCGACCATTCAGGATCGCGGTTACGTGCGTTTGCAGAATCGCCGTTTCTATGCCGAGAAGATGGGGGAAATCGTCACCGAACGGCTGTCGGAATCTTTCCCGAACCTGATGGATTTCGACTTTACGGCGCGTATGGAAGACGAGCTGGACGAGATCGCCGAGGGTGATGTCGAGTGGAAAAAGGTCCTCAACGACTTCTTTGGCAAATTCCGGGCACAGCTGGAAACCGCTGAGAGCACCGAAGACGGTGGTATGCGTGCCAACACGCCGACCGAGACCGATATTCCGTGTCCGACCTGCGGTCGCAACATGCAGATTCGCGTGGCCAGCACCGGGGTATTCCTGGGTTGCTCCGGTTACTCATTGCCGCCCAAGGAGCGCTGCAAGACCACAATCAACCTCGTCTCGGGGGACGAGGTGGTCAGTGCCGACGACGATGTGGAAGGCGAGGGCGAGACCCGGTTGCTGCGCAAAAAGCGCCGCTGCGGCAAGTGCGGCACCGCGATGGACAGCTACCTGATCGACGAAACCCGTAAGCTGCACGTGTGCGGCAACAACCCGGACTGCTCCGGCTTCGAAGTCGAGGAAGGCACCTTCCGGATCAAAGGGTACGATGGTCCGACGCTGGAATGCGACAAGTGCGGCTCAGAAATGCAGCTTAAGACCGGGCGATTTGGCAAGTATTTTGGTTGTACAAGTGATACTTGCAAAAATACCCGTAAGTTGTTGAAAAATGGTGAGCCAGCACCACCCAAAATGGATCCTGTGCCGATGCCGGAACTGCAGTGCCAGAAGGTGGACGATACTTATGTGCTGCGTGATGGGGCGTCAGGTCTGTTCCTGGCGGCGAGCAAGTTCCCGAAAAATCGGGAGACTCGGCCACCGCTGGTGAAAGAGATCAAGCCCCACCGTGAGGAAATCGATCCTAAATACGAGTTCCTGATGAAGGCGCCGGAGGCGGACCCGGAGGGTAATCCGACGGTCATTCGTTACAGCCGGAAGTCCAAGGAGCAGTACGTGATGTCGGAAAAGGACGGTAAAGCGACTGGCTGGTCGGCCTGGTACGTCAAAGGCAAGTGGCAGCCCAAAGAGAAGTAAATGGCAGGCCGCCCGCCGACAAGGCGGTTACGATTAAAAAGGGGGGCTTTCGCCCCCTTTTTTGTGCCTGGAATGCCCTCGATTGGCGTCTCAGCGCAGTTTGCGCAGGCGCTGGATCAGGGACGAGGTGTCCCAGCGCTTGCCGCCCATGGCCTGTACATCGCCATAGAACTGGTCCACCAGCGCCGTGACCGGTAGCGAGGCGTTGACCTTGTTGGCCTCAGTCAGGCAGATGCCAAGATCCTTGCGCATCCAATCCACGGCAAAGCCATGATCAAATTCCCCGGCGATCATGGTGGCCGAGCGGTTTTCCATCTGCCAGGACTGGGCTGCCCCCTTGGAGATCACGTCCACCACTTTCTGAACGTCCAGATTCGCTTTTTCTGCAAAATGCAGCGCTTCGGACAAGCCCTGGACCAGGCCGGCAATGGCAATCTGGTTGACCATCTTGGTTTTCTGGCCGCTTCCGGCAGGGCCCATCAGATTCAGCGCCCGGGCGTAGAGTTCCAGAACCGGTTTGGCCTTGGCAAAGTCGCCCTCCGAACCGCCGCACATAATCGTCAACTGACCGTTCTCCGCGCCCTGTTGACCGCCAGAGACCGGGGCATCAATGAAGCCCTGGCCGTTCTTGCTGGCAGCGGCTGCCAGTTGCTCGGCAATACCGGCTGAAGCCGTGGTGTGGTCTACCAGGATGGCGCCCTTGGGGGCGTTCTGGATGACGCCGGCGTCGCCCTCGAATACTTCGACGAGGTCCTTGTCGGCGCCAACGCAGGTCATGACAAACTCGGCGCCCTGAACGGCCTCGGCGATGGTGGCGCAGGCCTTGCCCGGGTACTGCTGTGCCCATTGCTGGGCTTTTGCACTGCTGCGGTTCCAGACCCTGACATCAAGGCCGGCCGCGGCCAGGTGTCCGGCCATGGGGTAGCCCATTACGCCCAGCCCGATAAAGCTGACGGTTGTTGACATAGCAATTGCCTCCCGGTTTTCAGTCTTGTTGTGAGTTCGGTAAACCAAATCTGAGTCGATCCTTGGAAAGGTATCACAGCAGGCGCCATTCCTCTCGGTGGAATCGCTACGAGGCGGCTTCTCAGACGAAAAAAAAGGCCGCTTCGAAAAGCGGCCTTTTCTGATTCACCTCGGATCAATCCAGAGGCGTTACTTTGCCGGGTACTCCCGGGAGTCGGAGCCAGTGTAAAGCTGGCGGGGGCGCCCGATCCGGTAGTCGCCGCTGACCATCTCGTTCCAGTGCGAGAACCAGCCGATAGTGCGGGACATCGCAAAGATCACGGTGAACATGGAGGTCGGAATGCCGATGGCCTTCAGGATCAGGCCAGAGTAGAAGTCCACGTTCGGGTAGAGTTTGCGCTTGACGAAGTACTCGTCCTCCAGGGCAATCTTCTCGAGCCGCTGAGCGATCTTCAGGAGCGGATCGTTTTCCAGGCCCAGCTCGGTCAGCACTTCGTGGGCAGTCTTGGCCATCACCTTGGCACGCGGATCGAAGTTCTTGTAGACCCGGTGGCCAAAGCCCATCAGGCGGAACGGATCGTCCTTGTCCTTGGCTTTGGCGATGTACTTCTCAATGTTGGACTCGTCGCCGATCTCAGCAAGCATGTCCAGCACCGCCTCGTTCGCGCCGCCGTGCGCGGGGCCCCAGAGCGCCGCAATGCCTGATGCGATACAGGCGTAGGGGTTGGCTCCGGTGGAGCCGGCCAGGCGAACGGTCGAGGTCGAGGCGTTCTGCTCATGGTCGGCGTGCAGGATGAAGATCTTGTCCATGGCCTTGGCCAGAACCGGGTTCGGCTTGTATTCCTCGCACGGAACGCCAAACATCATCTGCAGGAAGTTCTCAGAGTAGGACAGGTCGTTGCGTGGGTACATGAACGGCTGTCCAATGCTGTACTTGTAGCACCAGGCGGCAATGGTCGGCATCTTGGCAATCAGGCGATGCGCGGTGATTTCCCGCTGGTGCTCGTCCGCCACGTCCATCTGGTCGTGGTAGAAGGCTGACAGGGCGCCGACAACGCCGCACATGATGGCCATCGGATGCGCGTCACGGCGGAAGCCGTTGAAGAAATTGCGCATCTGGTCGTGCAGCATGGTGTGGTTCTTGATGGTGTCATGGAACCGCTTGTTTTCTTCGGCGGTTGGTAGTTCACCTTTCAGCAGCAGGTAGCAGACTTCGAGGTAGTCCGATTTTTCGGCAAGCTGCTCAATCGGGTAGCCGCGGTGTAGGAGAACACCGTTGGCGCCATCAATGTAGGTAATGGCTGATTCGCAGGCCGCGGTGGACACAAAGCCCGGGTCGTAAGTGAAAACGCCTTCCTGGACTAGGCCTCGTACGTCGATAACGTCAGGGCCGACGGTGCCGGAATATACCGGTAACTCAATGGACTTATCACCCACCGAGAGCGTGGCTTTCCTGTCGGTCATGGTGCTCTCCTATATGTCAGCTTGTCAGCTTTGATCAGCATTTATAGATGCGCTAGAAGGCGCGTATTATCGCAAAACTGGCGGCAAAATATAGGGCGTTGGGTTTTTTTGTCAATGAAAGACTGGGGAAAGCCCGGATTTAGGCGCTCGCTGTAAATCAGGGATATCCCAAATAGAGTCAAAATGGGTAGCGAATAGCCTTTGTCAATAGGTCTTATAGCTGGCTCAAGCCGCTGAATTCCCTGTGTGGAGCCGCGTTGCGCGTTTGTAATTAATAGGGGTACTCCTTATAATCCGTAGCCCGGAATCGGGGATATGCCTAGCTCCGGCGCCATGCTGCTGCCGGTTTTCGAATGCATAGTCCTTCCTCCTGAGCCAATCGCGTGCCGGTTTCGTACCTGCACGCTGATCCTTACATACCAACCAACCGCAACCGGTTTTCCGGAATTGCGGAACCAAGAGAGAGTGTGAGAGCGCTGTGAATAGCAAACGACCAGTAAATCTCGATCTCGGCAAGTTTCATTTTCCGCTGCCAGCCATTACGTCCATCCTGCACCGCATCAGCGGCATCATCCTTTTCGTTGGTGTTGCGTTCATGCTGTATGGGCTTCAGCTTTCCCTGTCTGGGGAAGAGGGCTTCAGCCGCGTCAGTGAACTGCTGAACAGCTTCCTTGCAAAGCTGATTACCTGGGGCATTTTGTCTGCTCTGCTGTACCACCTCGTTGCAGGTATCAAGCACCTGTTTATGGATATGGGCATCGGTGAAGAGCTGGAGAGCGGCCGCCTTGCCTCGAAAATCACCATCGTGGTTTCCGTCATTCTCATCGTGCTGGCAGGAGTTTGGGTATGGGCATGAACAGTGTAACGAACATTGGTCGTAACGGGATTCAAGACTGGATCATCCAGCGCGTGTCTGCCTACGTATTGGCCCTGTACACGTTGTTCCTGCTTGGCTTTTTCGTCACCGCCGATGTGGATTATCAATCTTGGTCGGCGCTGTTTGATCAGTCGTGGTTCCGTATCTTCACGCTGCTGACACTGCTGGCAATTGGTGGGCACGCATGGGTTGGGCTTTGGACCGTTTCTACAGACTACATTAAATCGGCAGGACAGCGGATGGCCTTTCAGGCTGCCACCGTGTTGGCCATTTTTGTCTATGTGGTCTGGGGTATTCAGATTATTTGGGGGCTTTAATCGATGTCTAACATAAAGACCATGTCTTTTGATGCGATTGTTATTGGTGGCGGTGGTTCCGGTATGCGGGCTGCGCTCCAACTGACGGAATCCGGGGTGAACACCGCGTGTATCACCAAGGTATTCCCGACCCGATCGCACACCGTGTCTGCCCAGGGCGGCATTACTTGCGCCATCGCAAGCGCGGATCCCAACGATGATTGGCGTTGGCACATGTATGACACGGTCAAGGGTTCCGACTACATCGCCGACCAGGACGCGGTCGAGTATATGTGCTCAGTGGGCCCCCAGGCCGTGTTTGAGCTGGAGCACATGGGTCTGCCTTTCTCCCGCACCGAGCAGGGCCGTATCTACCAGCGCCCGTTTGGCGGTCAGTCCAAGGGTCCGGACAACCCGACCCAGGCAGCCCGTACCTGCGCCGCAGCTGACCGTACCGGTCACGCGCTTCTGCACACGCTTTATCAGGCCAACCTGAAGGGCGGAACCACCTTCCTTAATGAGTGGTACGCTGTAGATCTGGTCAAAAACAGCAAGGACGAAGTGGTTGGTGTGGTTGCGATTGAGATCGAAACCGGCGAGGTTGCCTACATCAAGTGTAAGGCGACCGTGCTGGCGACTGGCGGTGCCGGCCGTATCTACTCCTCCACCACCAACGCCCTGATCAACACCGGTGACGGTATCGGCATGGCGCTGCGTGCCGGCTTCCCGATGCAGGACATGGAGATGTGGCAGTTCCACCCAACCGGTATTCACGGTGCCGGTACGCTGGTAACCGAGGGTTGCCGGGGTGAGGGTGGCTACCTGATCAACGCAGAGGGTGAGCGCTTCATGGAGCGTTACGCGCCAAACGCGAAAGATCTCGCCGGTCGTGATGTAGTGGCTCGCGCCATGGTTATCGAGATCCTGGAGGGTCGCGGTTGCGGTCCTGAGAAGGATCACGTGCTGCTGAAGCTGGACCACCTGGGTGAGGAAACTTTGAACCTGCGCCTGCCGGGTATCTGTGAGCTCTCGCGCACCTTCGCACACGTGGATCCGGTTAAAGAGCCGATTCCGGTTGTGCCCACCTGCCACTACATGATGGGTGGTATTCCGACCAACGTAGGTGGTCAGGCGCTGACTCAGGACGAAAGCGGCAACGACAAGCCGATTCCCGGTCTGTTCGCCTGTGGTGAGGCCGCTTGTGTTTCCGTGCACGGCGCCAACCGTCTGGGCGGTAACTCTCTGCTGGACTTGGTGGTCTTCGGTCGGGCCGCTGGCCTGCACATCGAGGAGCAGCTGCGCGGCGGCTTTGAAGCCGACGGTGCCACTGAAGAGGACATCAAGCGCGCCATGGCTCGCCTTGAGCGCCTGAACACTGCTTCCGAGGGCGAGAGCGTTGCCGAGGTTCGCAAGGACCTGCAGAGCTGCATGCAGCTGTACTTCGGTGTATTCCGTGATGGCAAGAGCATGGAAGAAGGCCTCAAGAAGTTGGAAGCCATTGGTGAGCGCGTGCGCAACACCAAACTGGCGGATACCAGTAGCGCCTTTAACACCGCGCGCATTGAGGCGCTGGAGCTGGACAACCTGTACGAGGTAGCCCTGGCCACAGCAATCTCTGCGTTCGAGCGCAAAGAGAGTCGTGGTGCGCACGCCCGGAACGATTACACCGAGCGTGATGACGAAAACTGGCTGAAGCATTCCATGTACTTCCCGCTGGACAAGCGGGTTGGCAAGCGTGATGTGAACTTTGCGCCGAAGACCGTGGACAAGTTTGAGCCGAAGGTCCGGACTTACTAAGGGAGTGTCGAAAATGTTAGTAAGCCTCTATCGTTACAACCCGGAAGCGGACAATGCGCCCTACATGCAGGACGTGGACGTTGAGATTCCGGAAGGCAAGGATCTGATGGTCCTTGATGTGTTGAACCTCATCAAGGAGCGCGATCCGTCTATGGCGTATCGCCGCTCCTGCCGCGAAGGGGTCTGTGGCTCCGACGGCATGAACATGAACGGCAAGAACGGTCTGGCGTGTATCACGCCGGTGTCCCAGGTTGTTAAGAACAACAAGCTGGTGCTGCGCCCGCTGCCGGGTCTGCCGGTCATTCGTGACCTGGTGGTTGACATGAGCCTGTTCTACAAGCAGTACGAAAAGGTCATGCCCTACCTGGTGAACGACAATCCGGCACCTGCGATCGAGCGTCTGCAGTCGCCGGAAGACCGTGAAAAGCTGGATGGTCTGTACGAGTGTATTCTCTGTGCATGCTGCTCAACTTCGTGCCCGTCGTTCTGGTGGAACCCGGACAAATTCATTGGTCCGGCCGGTCTGCTGCAGGCCTACCGCTTCCTGGCGGACAGCCGTGATACGGCCCAGGCAGAGCGCCTGGAAAACCTTGATGACCCGTTCAGCGTGTTCCGCTGCAGGGGTATCATGAACTGCGTGAGTGTGTGCCCGAAAGGTCTGAACCCGACACGGGCGATCGGTCACATTCGTAACCTGCTGCTACAGCGAGCGAGCTAAGCAGCAGGATCTGCATCAGACGCTATACTGTCCTGACTAGGTTAGGCACCCTGAAGGCCCTGCAACGACGCAGGGCCTTCAACCAAAGGCTTATAGTCAAAAGTCTTAGCCGGGTGCACACTACGCGGGCCGTGACTGAAGCTTAAAAGGTTGATGCACGGATTGCTGAGTACAAAAAACCACCGGGGAATGGAAAACATCCACGCCGGGTGTGGTGGCCAATGTCGATCCCGTAAAAACCCGTATTGACAGAGAATTGCCCCTGGCCGACCATATCGCGCTCCCCCGCACCAGCCCAAGGTGAGCTATTCAAAATGCACGAAAGCATCATGGAGCAGTTATGGCAGACTTCACACCTGCAAGGTGGAAATCTCGCCTACGTTGAACAGCTTTTTGAAACCTACCTGACCGACCCTAACGCCGTCCCTGAAGAGTGGCGCAGCTATTTCGATAAACTCCCCAGCGTCGAAGGCTCCCACGGCCGAGACGTCGCCCATTCTTCGATCCGCGAACAGTTTGAACACATCTCCCGTAATCAGCGCTTTTTGGCCAGTGGTGGCGTACCCGCCAGTGCGACCAGTGACGCCGACAAAAAGCAGATCCGTGTCCTGCAGCTGATTAACGCGTACCGCTTCCGTGGTCATCAGGAAGCCAAACTGGACCCGCTGGGCGTTTGGCAGCGTCCCCAGGTCGAAGATCTGGCTCCGGCGTTTCACGAGCTTTCAGACTCCGACAGCGACCTGGAATTCCAGACCGGTTCACTGAATTTCGGCTCCGAGACCATGAAGCTCGGAGACATTATCGATGGCCTGCGCCGCACTTACTGCGAAAGCATTGGTGCCGAGTACATGCACGTCGTCGATACCCGCATCAAGCGTTGGTTCCAGCAGCGCATGGAGCCGGTTCGGTCTCGTCCGGAATACGAGACCAATACCCGTAAGCACCTGCTCGAGCGGTTGACCGCAGCCGAAGGCCTTGAGAAATACCTCGGCTCCCGCTACCCGGGCGTCAAGCGTTTTGGCCTGGAGGGTGGTGAATCACTCATCCCGTGCCTGGACGAACTGATCCAGCGCGCCGGCTCATACGGCGCCAAGGAAATTGTTCTGGGTATGGCGCACCGTGGCCGTCTAAACGTCCTGGTCAACACTTTGGGCAAGAACCCGAAAGAGCTGTTTGACGAGTTCGAAGGCAAGAAACTGGCCGATTCTGGCTCTGGCGACGTGAAATACCACCAGGGCTTTTCGTCCAACGTCATGACACCGGGCGGCGAAGTGCACCTGGCCATGGCGTTCAACCCGTCTCACCTGGAGATTGTCTCGCCGGTGGTTGAGGGTTCGGTTCGTGCCCGTCAAACCCGGCGGAACGATCCAGACGGAACCCAGGTGGTTCCGATCATCATGCACGGTGACGCTGCGTTTGCAGGGCAGGGCGTGGTCATGGAGACATTCCAGATGTCTCAGACCCGCGGTTACGGCGTGGGCGGCACCATCCACATCGTGATCAACAACCAAGTGGGCTTCACCACCAGCAAGCAGGAAGATGCACGCTCGACCGAGTACTGCACCGATGTCGCCAAGATGGTTCAGGCGCCAATCCTGCACGTGAACGCCGATGACCCTGAAGCGGTCATGTTCGCCACCCAGATGGCGATGGATTACCGTAACGAGTTCAAGAATGACGTGGTGATCGATCTGGTCTGCTACCGCCGCCGTGGGCACAACGAAGCCGACGAGCCTGCAGCAACTCAGCCGCAGATGTACGAGAAGATCCGTAAGCTGAAGACCACGCGCAACCTGTATGCCGAAAAACTGATTGCCGAAGGTGTCATCACCGAAGATGAAGGCAAGCAGATGGAGAATGACTACCGTGACGCACTGGATGACGGTGAGCACGTGGTCAAGTCCCTGGTCAAGGAGCCGAACAAGGAGCTCTACGTTGACTGGACCCCGTACCTGGGTCACGAGTGGACTGCCAAGTGCAAGTCCAGTGTTGCCCTGAAGACAATTCAGAAGCTGGGCAAGAAGCTGACTGCTGTGCCTGAGGGCTTCAGTGTCCAGCGCCAGGTGTCGAAGATTGTCAGCGATCGGGAAAAGATGACTGCCGGCGCCCTGTCCATCAACTGGGGTTACGGCGAGGTGATGGCCTACGCCACCTTGTTGGACGAAGGTCACCCGATTCGTATTACCGGCCAGGATGTTGGTCGGGGTACTTTCTCCCACCGTCACGCCGTGCTGCACAACCAGAAGGATGGCTCTACGCACATCGCCCTGGAGCAGCTGTCTGACGATCAGCCGTTGTTCGAGATTTACGACTCGCTGCTGTCGGAAGAAGCGGTCATGGCGTTCGAATACGGCTATGCGACCACCGCACCCAGCGGTTTGATCGTCTGGGAAGCCCAGTTCGGCGATTTCGCCAACGGCGCCCAGGTGGTGATCGACCAGTTCCTGACCAGTGGCGAGCACAAGTGGGGCCGTCTGTGCGGCCTGACGCTGCTGCTGCCGCATGGTTACGAGGGTCAGGGTCCGGAGCACAGTTCAGCGCGTCTGGAGCGTTTCCTGCAGCTGAGCGCCGAGCACAACATTCAGGTGTGCGTGCCGACGACGCCGTCGCAGGTGTTCCACATGCTGCGTCGCCAGGTCAAGCGCCCGCTGCGTAAGCCTCTGGTTGCCATCACGCCGAAGAGTCTCCTGCGTCACAAAGAAGCCACGTCTGAACTGGAGGATCTGACCTCCGGTACTTTCCAGACGGTGCTGCCGGAAAAGGAACCGTCCGATCCGAAGAAAGTGACACGCCTTATCATGTGCAGCGGCAAGGTGTATTTTGACCTGCTGGAAAAGAAAAAAGCGGACGAGCGCGATGACGTCGCGATTTTCCGTATCGAGCAGTTGTACCCGTTCCCGGGAGACGACCTCGATGCCATGCTGGCCAAGTACACCAAGCTGAAGAACGTTGTCTGGTGCCAGGAAGAGCCGATGAACCAGGGTGCCTGGTATCCGAGCCAGCACCATATGCGCAACGCGCTTCATCGCCTGAACCCCAAGCTGTACCTCCAGTATGCCGGTCGCGAAGCTTCCGCTGCTCCCGCATGTGGGCACATGTCCGTGCACATTGAAGAGCAGAAGAAGCTGGTAAACGACGCGTTTGAAATCTGACGAGCTACCGAACTAAGGATCCGTAATGTCAACTGAGATTAAAGCCCCCGTTTTCCCGGAGTCGGTCGCAGAGGGTACTGTTGCGACTTGGCACAAGCAGCCGGGTGAAGCCTGTTCACGCGACGAACTGATTGTCGATATCGAAACCGACAAGGTGGTTCTGGAAGTCGTTGCCCCCGCTGACGGTGTCATCGAAGAAGTGCTGAAGGGCGAAGGCGATACCGTGGAAAGCGGTGAAGTAATCGGCAAGTTCAAGGAAGGTGCCGCGGGCGAATCCAAGCCGGCGGAATCCAAGAAGGACGAAGCGCCGAAAGAGGAGGCTCCGAAGGATGAGGCGGCCGCATCTGGCGATGCCATCCTGAGCCCGGCGGCGCGCAAGCTTGCTGAAGAGAACGATGTTGATCCGGGTTCCGTCAAAGGCACTGGCAAAGACGGCCGGGTTACTAAGGAAGATGTGCAGAACCACATCAACAACAAGCCGGCCGGCGGCGCTGCACCGCAGCCTGCAGCGGGTATGCCGGAAGTGAATGTCGCGGCCGGCGAGCGCCCTGAAAAGCGTGTTCCGATGACCCGTCTGCGCGCCAGCATCGCCAAGCGTCTGGTGAACGCGCAGCAGAGCGCGGCCATGCTGACCACCTTTAACGAGGTGAACATGGCGCCGATCATGGAAATGCGTAAGCAATACCAGGACAGCTTTGTGAAGCGTCACGGTATCAAGCTGGGCTTCATGTCGTTCTTTACCAAGGCGGCGACCGAAGCGCTGAAGCGTTTCCCGGCTGTGAATGCCTCCATCGACGGAAACGACATGGTTTATCATGGTTACCAGGACATCGGCGTAGCCGTTTCCACCGACCGTGGTCTGGTGGTTCCGGTACTTCGCGACTCTGACGCCATGGGTCTGGCCGACATCGAAAAGAAAATCGTCGAATACGGTACCAAGGCCAAAGAAGGTAAGCTGGGCATCGAGGAAATGACTGGTGGTACCTTTACCATCACCAACGGCGGTATTTTCGGCTCGCTGATTTCCACGCCGATCCTGAACCCGCCGCAAACCGCGATTCTGGGTATGCACAAGATCCAGGAGCGGCCGATGGCCGTCAACGGCAAGGTGGAAATCCAGCCGATGATGTACCTGGCGCTGTCCTACGATCACCGCATGATCGACGGTAAAGAAGCGGTGCAGTTCCTGGTTGCGATCAAGGAAATGCTTGAGGACCCGGCGCGTATTCTGCTGGACGTCTAAGCCGATACTTAACGAATCAGAAAACGGGATCAAATATGTCTGATAAGTACGACGTAATTGTCATTGGTGCCGGCCCGGGTGGCTATGTTGCTGCCATCAAGGCCGCTCAACTTGGCCTCAAGACCGCGTGTGTCGAGTCCTGGACTGGCACCGACGGAAAGAGCCAGGTGCTCGGTGGCACATGCCTGAACGTGGGCTGCATTCCGTCCAAGGCCCTGCTGGAAATCTCTCACAAGTACGAGGAAGCCAGCCACGACTACGAGATGCAGGGCATCATTGCCAAGGATGTCAAAATGGACATCGGCAAGATGATGGAGCGCAAGGGCGGTATCGTTAAGCAGCTGACAGGCGGCATTGCCGGCCTGTTCAAGGCCAACGGCGTTACCTCCATCCACGGTCACGGCAAGCTGCTGGCTAATCGCAAGGTTGAGGTGACCGACAAAGACGGTAACGCCAAGACTTACGAAGCGGACAATGTGATTCTGGCGTCTGGCTCCAAGCCAATCCAGATTCCGCCGGCACCGTTCGACGGCGAGTACATCGTTGATTCTGAGGGTGCGTTGGAATTCACCGAAGTGCCTAAGCGTCTGGGCGTGATCGGCGCCGGCGTTATCGGCCTGGAATTGGGCAGTGTCTGGGCTCGCTTGGGCGCGGAAGTCACCGTGATCGAGGCCCAGGACACGTTCCTGCCGGCGGTTGACCAGCAGGTGGCGAAAGACGCCAAGAAGCAGTTCGAGAAGCAGGGCCTGAACATTGTCATGGGCGCACGCATGACTGGCGCCGAGGTTAAGCGCAAGCTGGTCAACGTGAATTACGAAGACTCCAAGGGCAAGCACGAAGCCAAGTTCGACAAGCTGATTGTTGCGGTAGGGCGTCGTCCTTACACCGACAACCTGCTCGCGGAAGACGCTGGCGTTCAGATGGACGAGCGTGGTTTCATCTTTGTGGATGACAACTGCAAAACCGAAGCCCCGGGTGTCTGGGCCATCGGTGACGTGGTGCGTGGTCCGATGCTGGCGCACAAGGCGTCGGAAGAGGGCGTAATGGTTGCTGAGCGCATTGCGGGCCACAAGCCGCAGGTGAACTACGATTGCATCCCGAACGTTGTCTACACCTTCCCGGAAGTAGCTTGGGTAGGTAAGACCGAAGAAGAGCTCAAGGCGGCAGGTGAAGACTACAACGTCGGTTCCTTCCCGTTTGCGGCCAACGGTCGTGCCATGGCGGCTAACTCGGCGTCTGGTCTGGTGAAAATCATTGCGGATGCCAAGACCGATCGCATCCTTGGTTTCCACGTGGTTGGCCCGCAGGCCTCTGAAATCGTGGCCCAGGGTGTTATCGCCATGGAATTTGGCTCCAGCGCCGAAGATCTGGCGCTGACTTGCTTCGCGCACCCGACTCTGTCTGAGTCTGTGCACGAAGCGGCGCTTGCTGTTGCCGGTGGCGCGATTCACGTCGCCAACCGTCGCAAAAAGAAGTAACGCAGACCAGGAAGCAGGGGCGCCAACGGAGGCGCCCCACTGCCATAAAAAAGGCTGGCTTCCGGTTGCGCTCACGGCGGGCTGAGGTGATCCCCGGCTCGCCCAACCGAATTCGCAACAGCAGTCCTGGAGCAGGGCTTGCGCGGGTTCTTTTCCGTACGTGGTTATCCTCCATCAAAAAGCGGGACATTAACTATGAATTTGCATGAATATCAGGGCAAACAGCTTTTCGCTGAATATGGCCTGCCAGTATCTCAGGGCGTTGCCTGCGATACCCCTCAGGAAGCCGTAGCGGCTGCCACCGAAATCGGTGGTGACGCATGGGTTGTCAAGGCACAGGTTCACGCTGGTGGCCGTGGTAAGGCCGGCGGTGTAAAGCTGGTCAAGAGCAAAGACGAAATCCGTGAGTTCGCTGAAAAGTGGCTGGGCAAGAACCTGGTAACTTACCAGACTGACGAAAACGGTCAGCCGGTGAGCAAGATTCTGGTTGAATCTCTGACCGACATCGACCAGGAGCTGTACCTGGGCGCGGTTGTGGATCGTGGCACCCGTCGTATTGTGTTCATGGCCTCCACCGAAGGTGGTGTTGAGATCGAGCAGGTTGCCGAAGAGACTCCGGAAAAAATTCTGAAAGCCGAAGTGGATCCGCTGGTTGGCGCACAGCCGTACCAGGGCCGCGAGCTGGCGTTCAAGCTGGGTCTTGAAGGCAAGCAGATCGGTCAGTTCACCAAGATCTTCATGGGTCTGGCGAAGCTGTTTGAAGACCGTGACCTGGCACTGCTGGAAATCAACCCGCTGGTTATCACACCGGCCGGTGACCTGCACTGCCTGGACGCGAAAATTGGCGTAGACGGCAACGCGCTGTACCGTCAGAAGAAAATTCACGAGATGCACGATCCTTCTCAGGAAGATTCCCGTGAAGCCGAAGCGGCCAAGTGGGAACTGAACTACGTGGCGCTGGAAGGCAACATCGGCTGCATGGTTAACGGCGCAGGCCTTGCCATGGGCACCATGGACATCATCAAGCTGTCCGGTGGCCAGCCGGCCAACTTCCTGGACGTTGGCGGTGGTGCTACCAAAGAGCGCGTTTCAGAAGCGTTCAAAATCATCCTGTCTGACGACAGCGTACAAGCCGTTCTGGTTAACATCTTCGGCGGTATCGTACGTTGCGACATGATTGCCGAAGGCATTATCGGTGCGGTTAAGGACGTGGGCGTAAAGGTTCCTGTGGTTGTTCGCCTTGAGGGCAACAATGCCGAGAAGGGCACTCAGGTACTCGCCGACAGTGGCCTGAACATCATTGCCGCCACCAGCCTGGCGGATGCCGCAGAGCAAGTCGTTAAAGCCGCAGGGGGTAAATAATGAGCATCCTGATCAATAAAGACACCAAGGTTATCTGCCAGGGCTTTACCGGCGCACAGGGTACCTTCCACTCAGAGCAGGCCATTGAGTATGGCACCAAGATGGTTGGTGGCGTAAGCCCGGGTAAGGGCGGCACTGAGCACCTGGGTCTGCCAGTATTCAACACCGTTCGCGAAGCGGTTGAGAATACTGGCGCCGAGGCGACTGTTATCTACGTACCGGCTCCGTTCTGCAAGGACGCCATCATTGAAGCCGCAGACGCTGGCATCCAGCTGATCGTGTGCATCACTGAAGGCATCCCGACCATCGATATGCTGTACGCGAAAGAGTATGTCGATCGTAAAGGCGTTCGCATGATCGGCCCCAACTGCCCAGGTGTTATCACTCCGGGTGAGTGCAAGATCGGCATTATGCCGGGCAGCATCCACAAGCCGGGTAAAGTCGGTATCGTGTCCCGTTCAGGCACCCTGACTTATGAAGCCGTTAAGCAGACTACCGACTTCGGTTACGGCCAGTCGACCTGCATCGGTATCGGTGGTGACCCGATTCCGGGCTCTAACTTCATCGACATCCTGAAGCTGCTTCAGGAAGATCCGCAGACCGAAGCGATCGTCATGATCGGTGAGATCGGCGGGACTGCTGAGGAAGAAGCCGCTGCGTTCATCAAAGAGAACGTAACCAAGCCGGTGGTTTCCTACATCGCGGGTGTAACTGCGCCTCCGGGTAAGCGTATGGGCCACGCCGGCGCCATCATCTCCGGTGGTAAGGGTACCGCAGACGAGAAGTTTGCAGCCCTGAACGACGCAGGCGTCAAAACCGTGCGCAGTCTGGCCGATATCGGCAAGGCTCTGAAGGAAGTAACTGGCTGGTAAGTCAGGCTTCTTTCCCGAAACCCCCGTTTCTGCCCTGCAGAGCGGGGGTTTTTTATTTATAATGCCGGGTCGCCTGGCATATCATGGCGAACATAAATTCAAGATGAGGAGTTCGTGCTTTGAGTTCTGTAGATTCCCAGCAACGGGTTTTGTCCGGTATGCGTCCGACCGGCAAGCTGCACCTTGGTCATTACCATGGTGTGCTGAAAAACTGGGTGAAACTCCAGCACGAGTTCGAGTGCTTTTTCTTTGTCGCGGACTGGCATGCGTTGACCACCGAGTACGATAACCCCGCGGGTATCGAGCAAAGCGTCTGGGACATGGTGATTGACTGGCTGGCGGCGGGCGTAAACCCCGGCTCCTCCACCATGTTTATTCAATCCCAGGTGCCCGAGCATGCCGAGCTGCATCTGCTGCTGTCGATGATTACCCCGCTCGGGTGGCTGGAGCGGGTGCCGACCTTCAAGGATCAGCAGGAAAAGTTGCGGGAAAAGGACCTGGCCACCTACGGTTTCCTGGGTTACCCGCTGCTGCAGAGCGCCGATATTCTGGTGTACCGGGCTGGCAAGGTGCCAGTGGGTGCCGATCAGGTGTCCCACGTTGAGATTACCCGGGAAATTGCCCGCCGCTTCAACCACATCTACGGCCGTGAGCCAGGGTTTGAAGAGCAGGCCGAAGGCGCCATCGTCAAGATGGGCAAGAAGAACGCCAAGCTGTACCGCAACCTGAAGAAACGCTACCAGGAAGAGGGCGACATGGAAGCGCTGGAAACGGCGCGTGCTCTGCTCAAAGAGCAGCAGAACATTTCCCTGGGGGATCGTGAGCGCCTGTACGGCTACATCGAGGGCGGCGGCAAGGTCATCCTGCCGGAACCTCAGCCCCTGCTGACGCCGGAATCCAAGATGCCCGGCTTGGACGGACAGAAGATGTCCAAGTCCTACAACAACTACATCGGGCTGCGGGAAGAGCCGGACAGCGTCGCCCAAAAGATCCGCACCATGCAGACTGACCCGCAACGGGTCCGCCGAACCGATCCGGGCGATCCGGACAAGTGCCCGGTCTGGGAAATGCACAAGATCTATTCCGACGCCGATACCCAGGATTGGGTGCAGCACGGTTGTCGCAGCGCCGGCATCGGTTGCCTGGACTGCAAGAAGCCCCTGATCGACGCCATCGTGGAAGAGCAGCGTCCGCTGCACGAACGGGCGCGGGAATACGAGGGCAATCCGGATCTGGTGCATTCCATCCTTCAGGAAGGTCGTGAGCACGCGCGGGATGCAGCCCGCGATACCCTCGAGGAAGTAAGGGCCGCCATGGGGCTGCATTATCGCTAACCGGTCCGAGGGACTGGCGGCGCCTCATACGGCGAGTGCGCGAAGGAGCAAGTAACGATGGACGACAGTGCAGCAACGCCAGTGGCCGGTGAGGAAACGCCGGCCGAGCAGTCGCCGCTGGCCCGGGTATCTGGTAAGCCTGTCGTCGATCTGCCCAAGGATCTGTACATTCCGCCCGACGCACTGGCGGTGTTCCTGGAGGCCTTCGAGGGCCCGCTGGACCTGCTGCTGTACCTGATCCGCCGTCAGAACATGGACATCCTCGATGTCGATGTCAGCGAAATCACCAAACAGTACATGGATTACATTGGGGCCGTCGAAGCCATGCGCTTCGAGCTGGCCGCGGAATACCTGGTGATGGCTGCCACCTTGGCAGAGATCAAGTCACGCATGCTGCTGCCGCGCCAGGAAAGCGAGGACGACGAGGAAATCGACCCGCGCGCAGAGCTGATCCGTCGACTACAGCAGTACGAGCGCTTCAAGCAGGCGGCCGAAGACATCGATGAACTGCCTCGCATGGAGCGGGACACCTTCTCGGCCACAGCGGCCCTGCCAAAGCTGCCGTCAAGCCAGCCTCATCCCGATGTGGATCTTCGGGAAATGTTGCTGGCGCTGCAGGGTGTGCTGCAGCGGGCCGACCTGTTCACGAGTCACCAGGTGGAGCGTGAAAAACTGTCGACCCGCGAACGTATGTCAGCGATTCTGTCGATGCTTCGAGATGACCACTTCGTGACCTTTGAAAGCCTGTTCTCACCGGAGGAAGGCAAGCTGGGCGTCGTGGTGTCGTTCCTTGCCACTCTCGAGCTGGTGAAGGAGCAGCTGATTGAGGTGGTGCAGGCAGAAGTCCTGGGGCCAATTCATGTTCGGGCCAGGGCGGCGAGCTGAGTTCGCCGGCTGGACGCAATCGATGAGACACGCGGAACACGAGTCACTGCTATGAACGAAGAACATCTGTTGCGTATTCGGGCGATTGTCGAGGCAGCATTGCTGGCCGCTGGCAAACCGCTGTCCCTTGACCAGTTGCGCGAATTGTTCACAGAGGATGAGCGCCCGGCCAGGCAGGTCATGGAACACGTCATGATGCTGCTGGAGGAGGCCTGTGAAGGCCGCGGTTTCGAGGTGAAGAAAGTCGCCAGTGGTTACCGACTGCAAGTTCGCGAAGCGTATGCGCCTTGGGTCGGACGCTTGTTCGAAGAGCGCCCCCAGCGTTATTCCCGGGCGTTGCTGGAAACCCTGGCCCTGATCAGTTATCGCCAACCCATCACCCGGGGCGAAATCGAGGACATCCGGGGCGTTACGGTAAGCAGCAATATCATTCGAACCCTGCTTGAGCGAGAGTGGGTGAGGGTTGTTGGCCATCGGGATGTCCCGGGCCGGCCGGCTATGTACGCTACCACCAAGCAGTTTCTCGACTATTTCAATCTCAGTGGCCTGGATCAGTTACCGCCTCTGTCCGAAATCCGCGACCTGGAAGAGATCGGGCGGGAAATCGAGAAGAACATGCAGGCAGAAATCGAGTTTGAGTCGCCCAAAGAAGACGACTCAAGTGAGCAGACACTTCATTGAGATCGCCACGATCTCGATCAGTAACTAAGGATTCTTACATGGGTTCACAACGCCCGAAGCACCCCGCCAAACCGGCCGGCGACTCCGTCAGTAACACTGGCCCCGAGCGTATTCAGAAACTGCTCGCGCGAGCGGGTGTTGGTTCCCGTCGTGAGGTTGAAGGGTGGATGGAAGCTGGGCGCCTGACGGTAAACGGTCAAGCCGTGGCGCCAGGTCAAAAAGCCACTGTGGAAGACCGGTTTGAGCTCGACGGCAAGCGGCTCGAGGTATCGGGAGCCGCCGACGTACTCCGCCGAGTGCTGATCTACAACAAGCCCGAGGGCGAAGTGACCACCCGTAAGGATCCGGAGGGTCGGCCCACGGTGTTCGACCGTTTGCCGCGACTCAAGGAGCACCGCTGGATCTCCATTGGCCGTTTGGACATCAACACCACAGGGCTGGTGCTGTTCACCACCGACGGCGAACTGGCCAACCGCCTGATGCACCCATCCAGCCAGATCGATCGCGAGTACGCAGTTCGGGTCTTTGGCGAGGTGGACGATGCCATGCTGGAGCGGCTGATGCAGGGCGTGCTGTTGGACGATGGCATGGCCAAGTTTACTGACATCAGTCCTGCTGGTGGTAGTGGCATGAACCGCTGGTTCCATGTCACCTTGCTGGAAGGTCGCAATCGGGAGGTTCGGCGCCTGTGGGAGTCCCAGGGCGTGAAGGTGAGTCGCCTGAAGCGGGTTCGCTACGGATCGGTGTTCCTGCCCAGCCGTCTGACCCTGGGTAAATGGGAAGAACTCGACCAGAAGGCGGTTGATGCCCTGAGCCGTAATGTTGGTCTGGACATTGTGGCGATACCCGCAAAAACGCCCGATGAGCAGGCCGCGCAGGATCGCCAGCGCCGGAAAAGCCCGGGCAAATCTCCTAAGCGGACCGGCGGTCGCTGGCAGGTCGCCGATTCTCGCCCATCGAAAGGTTCCGCCAAGGCGGCGGGGAGGTCAGAAGGAAAGGCGGCTGGCAAACCGGGTGGCAGATCTTCGGGCAGAGGTCCAGGCAGAGCCCCGGGCGCCAAGCGCAATTCCCCTTCCAAATAACCGCAAGGAGGATCGCCCGACGTTTTACTCGGGCGATTTCCCAGAACGATCCTAGCTGATAGCCGCGAATACCCGGGTGCAGTTTCGGCCCTGGCGTTTGGCGTGGTACAGGGCGTCATCGGCCCGGGCCAGCCACTGTTCGGGGGTTTCATCGCTCAGGTGTGTTGCCACGCCACAGCTGGCGGTGACTGACAATTTGTCGTCGCCGCAGTCGACAAGAATGTTGGCGACCGCCGAACGAATCCTGTCGGCCACGTCGCGCGCGTCATGATCGTTCGTGTGGGGCAGTATAATGGCAAACTCCTCGCCGCCGAATCGGTACACGCTGTCAGACGTGCGCAGGGCCCGTTCGATGCACTCGGCGGCCTGCTGCAGCAGGTGATCTCCAACCACGTGGCCGTGGTTATCGTTCACTGTCTTGAAGTGGTCGAGGTCGCACAAGATCAGGGAATAGTCCTCCCGGTGCCGTGTCGCTAACTGGCTCGACCGTTGCAGATTGTCATCGAGCGCTCGCTTGTTTGGCACACCGGTCAGTGAGTCGGTCAGAGCCGCTTGCTCGATGGTCAGGAATTGACAGGCATTGCGCACCGGGCAGATGACGGCGCCCAGTAACGTCTCGATGCCTTCAAGTTCCTCGTCACTGAAACGGCTGCGTCGGAACAAGCTCAGGGTTCCGTAACCAACGCCTTCCAGACTGAGGCGATACTCGCACTTGTGTTGGCCGCCGAGTCCGGTGGCGAACACGAAGTCCTGGCGGGCAATGCGGTGCCGATAATTCAGTGAGTCAAAGGGAACCACGTCAGCAAGCTCATCCGCGAGGATGCCCAATTGGGTTTCCAGCGAGAGCGTCGTGCTCAGCCGTCGGGTCAGGCGAGTGAGCACATCGGGCGACGTATTCCAATCCTTCTGCGCCTGGCGCAGTTCCGCCAGCTTTTGGGGGCGGGCGATGGTTCGGTCTATGGATGGTATCTGTTTCACTGGTGCTCACTCATGTCAGTGGTTTCGTTATTTCCTGGTAGCAAGCATTCGGTGTGCCAGAAAATAAAAAATCATTTAATACAGTGGCATGGAGGGCGATTTTTGACCCCCTTATAATTATTCTTAGCCATTGGTAGAAGAGCGCGTCAATTTAACGGCAGTGATTTGCCACCTTCGGGAAATCGGCTTTGAGCGCTCTGGTGCTGGCTGGTTGGATTAATTCAGGCCAGACGCCTGAAATCTCCGGTCTGGGCATTGGGCTGGCGGGTCCCTGTGGTAAACTCCTGCGCTTATACCTACTGCCGTCTGAAGAAGTGAGCGACTATTTTTATGAGGTTTCAGGCCCCGGAAAGTCTGTCTGAACAAATCGCCCAGCACCTCGGGCAACGCATCATCACCAGGGATCTGCAGCCCGGTGAGCGCATCCAGGAACTCAAGGTTTCCGGCGAGCTCAATGTCAGTCGAGGCTCCGTCCGGGAAGCGCTGCTGATTCTTCAAAGACGCCACCTGATCAACATCTATCCGCGCCGGGGCGCCGTGGTGTCCAGTCTCACACCGGAGAGCGTCAACAGCCTGTACGACATCTATATCGATTTGCTGTGCATGCTTGGCCGGAAAGTGCTGGAACGGTGGTCTGGCAGAGAACTCGGCGGCGTCATGGGCCAGGTCAGTGAGTTGCAGGCGGTGATTGCAGCACTGAACTCGACCGGGTCCGATGCCGCTGAACAGGTGATTGATGCCGGATTCGGGGTCATGCGGTACGCCTACAAATTGGTCGAGAATCCGTTCCTGGAAGAAACCCTGGAGAACTTTCGACCCGCAGTGAGCCGCACCTATTTTGTGGCGCTGGAACATTTTCGGGACGAAATTGACGAGACTGCGAACTTCTTCCGACAGCTAGCGGACGCTGCCGTCAACGACGATGCCGACCGACTGCAGTCGGCGATCCAATCCTTTGGTGAACATCAACGCAACCAGGTATTGACGATTCTCAGGGAGGAGAGCGCCTGATATGCGCCTGAAATCCATCAAGCTGGCGGGCTTCAAATCCTTTGTTGACCCGACCACGGTGCCGTTTCCGTCCAATATGACCGCCGTGGTTGGACCCAACGGCTGTGGCAAATCCAACATCATTGATGCCGTGCGCTGGGTGATGGGCGAGAGTTCTGCCAAGTACCTGCGCGGCGAGTCGATGACCGACGTCATCTTCAACGGGTCCAGCGCCCGTAAGCCGGTTGGCCAGGCTTCCATCGAGCTGGTATTCGATAACAGCGACGGCTCGGCGCCGGGTGAATTCGCCAGCTTCAACGAAATTTCCGTGCGTCGCCGGGTGTCCCGGGAAGGGCAGTCAGACTACTTTCTCAACGGCGCCAAGTGCCGGCGCCGGGACATCACCGACCTGTTTCTGGGGACCGGCCTGGGGCCGCGCAGTTACGCCATCATCGAACAGGGCATGATCTCGCGTCTGATCGAGGCCAAGCCCGAAGAGCTCCGCATCTACATCGAAGAAGCGGCGGGCATTTCCAAATACAAAGAGCGTCGCCGGGAAACCGAAAACCGCATCCGCCGTACCCAGGAAAACCTCGAACGCTTGACCGACCTGCGGGACGAGCTGGGTCGGCAGTTGCAGCACCTTGAACGCCAGGCGGCGGCGGCGGAAAAGTACAAGGCCTACAAGCAGGAAGAGCGGCAGAAAAAAGCGGAACTGACGGTCTTGCGCTGGCAATCCCTCGACAACGATCTGCAAACCTGGCGAGGCAAGATTCGCGACACCGAGTTGGAGCTGGAAAAGCTGCTGACGGAGCGGGTGAATCTGGAAACTTCGCTGGAATCCCTGCGGGAAAATCATCTCGACCGCACCGAACATTTCAACAAGGCCCAGGCCCGCTACTACGAGGCCGGTGCCGACATCGCCCGTATTGAACAGAGTCTGGAACACCAGCGCGAACGCAGCCGGCAAACCGCCGCGGAACTGGATCAGGCCATGGCCACTCAGCGGGAGCTGACCCGGGAGCTAGAACAGGACGAGGGTCGTCTGGCCGGTATCCAGGAAGAGCTCGATATGATTGAACCGGAGCAGGAAGCACTTGCTCTGCGCTCCGAAGAGTCCGGCGAACAGCTGCAAATGGCGGAAGACGCCATGAGTGAATGGCAGCAGAGCTGGGAGGACTTCAGTGGCCGCTCGTCCGATGCGCGGCGCCAGGCTGAACTGTCGCAATCCCGGATTCGCTCTCTTGAAGACGCCATCGAACAACTGCGTACTCGCTATCGCAAGCTCGAAGACGAGCAGGCATTGCTCGACGGCCAGATGGATCGGGCCGAGCTGGAGCAACTGCTGGAACAGCAGGAGACGCTGGAGCTGCAGCGGGAAGAAGCCGCTGAACGGATAGAGTCCATTCAGGAAAATCTGTACGAGGCTCGGCAAAGCCAGCGGGATGCTGAGCAGGCCGTAGCCGAGGAACGCCAGCGCGTCCAAAGCCTTCGGGCGTCCCTGGAATCCCAGCAGGGGCTGCTGGATGAGCAACTGGGTGGTCAGGACGACGCGCTTCAGGGCTGGCTGGCAGAGCACCGGCTCAGCGACGCTCCCAGGGTAGCGAGCCAACTGCGCATCGACAGTGGTTGGGAGTTTGCTGTCGAGCAGGTCATCGGTCGGTTTACCCATGGCCTTGCGTTGTCGGGAATTGATGACTTGGCGGATGCCATGGCCGCGGCACCCAAGGGCGTGGCGGTGGTCAACACCGGGCAGAACTCGACCGCGCAAGCGGACGAGGGCAGCCTGGCCGCCAAGGTATCCGGTTTGCCAGCACTGGCGTCGTTACTCACCGGCATCCGCACGGTTGCGAATCTCGGTGAAGCCCTGGCCCTGAGGGCTTCTCTGGGCGACGGTCAGAGCGCCATCACGCCGGAGGGCGTCTGGGTCTCACCAGACTGGCTGTTGATGCCGGATTCCGATGCCGGTCAGGTCGGTGTTATCGAGCGTCAGAAAAAAGTCAGTGAGTTGACCGAGCAATTGGCCCAGGCTGAGGAATCCCTGGATCTGGCCAGCGAGCGGCTGGACGGACTGCAGGAGCGCGCAGAGCGGGCCGAGGCCGAGCGGGAGGATGCCCAGGCCAGCCTGAGCGAAGCCGAGCGGGCACTCAGCGGTTTGTCCTCCAAGATCAGCGGGCTTCGGGCCCGGGCCGAGCAGATTGACGCCCGCCTGCAACGGATTCGGGAAGACCTGTCCGATGTGGCGATGAATCTGGAAAATCAGGAAGAAACCCTTCAAAGCGCCCGGGAAGAGTGGCAGCAGGCCCTGGCTTCCAGCGAAGACAGCGACGAAGAGAAAGAGCGGCTGCTGGAGCAGCGCGACAGCCTTCGGGAAAACCTCGACCGGCTTCGACACGACGCCCGTCATGACCGGGATCACGCACACCAGCTTCAGTTGCAATTGCAGTCCCTGCAAAGTCAGCGCGATGGCCTTAAACAGACCATCGAGCGCATGCAGATGCAGAAGGAGCGCACCGAAGAGCGCCTGGAGATACTCCGGGAATCCCGGGAAAGCGCCGAGGAGCCCATAGAAGACCTGCAAATGCAGTTGGAAGGCCTGCTGGATCGTCGGTTGGCCGAGGAAGAAAAGCTTGGCAGTGCCCGTGACTCCCTCGAGGAAATCGACCGCGACGTTCGGGATAAGGAGCAGGGCCGCACCCGGGTGGATCACCAGATCCAGGACGTGCGTTCGAAGCTGGAGCAGCTGAAGATGGAATCTCAGGCACTGGAAATTCGCTCTGGCAACCACATCGAACAGCTGCAGGAGCTGGATGTGAAGCTGCAGGAAGTGTTGGCGCAGCTGCCCGAGGGGGCCAACGAAAAGGACTGGGCCGACGAACTGGAAAAACTGGGCAACCGGATCCAACGATTGGGCGCGATCAACCTGGCCGCCATCGAGGAATACCAGGTTCAGAGCGAGCGCAAGACCTACCTCGACAGCCAGAACGATGATCTGATGGAGGCGCTGGAGACCCTCGACAACGCCATCCGGAAGATTGACCGCGAAACCCGGCAGCGCTTCAAGGAAACCTTTGACCAGGTCAACAGTGGCTTGCAGGCGCTGTTTCCGAAAGTTTTTGGCGGTGGCAACGCCTACCTGGAGCTGACTGGCGAAGATCTGCTGGAAACCGGGGTTGCGATCATGGCGCGGCCGCCGGGCAAGAAAAACAGCACCATCCATCTGCTTTCTGGTGGCGAGAAGGCACTGACCGCGATTGCACTGGTGTTTTCGATCTTCCAGCTCAACCCGGCACCCTTCTGTATGCTGGATGAGGTGGATGCGCCCCTGGATGACGCCAACGTTGGTCGCTATGCCAACATGGTCAAGGAAATGTCGAAGCAGGTGCAGTTTATCTACATTACCCACAACAAGATCGCCATGGAGCTGGGCGATCAGTTGATGGGGGTCACCATGCACGAGCCAGGTTGTTCGCGTCTGGTTTCCGTGGATGTCGAAGAGGCGGCGGCGCTGGCAGAGGCCTGACGCCGCACTGGACAGAAATTCGTCAAGGATGACAATAACGCCATCTGACCCGGCTGCGCGTTGTATTCGCCACGGGCTTTTTTTAGAGTAGCGGTGTTAACACATTGTTACCGTATCCGCCAACAGGACAGCAGGACTATGTCACTTAGGGAATGGTTAATCGCCATAGGTACCCTCGTTATTATCGGGATTGTTCTTGACGGCATTCGTCGCGTCCGACGTGCCCGTAAGGAATCCCTGGCCATTTCGTCCGGCATGGGCGCCGATGAACTGGAAGAATCACCCCTGGACGAACACTACAACCCTGAACTGCCCAATGGCGGCGCCCGCACCATTTCCCGAGACACCCTGGAGGAGCGAGGATACGTCAAGCGTGAGCGCTCTGACCGTTTTGGTTCGCCCAAGCCCAAGCCGACCCGGCCGGTGACCGCCGCCAGTAGCGAGCCGGCGCAAGAACACAGTGCCGGTGAGCCGGAAGATGCTGGTTGGGATTCAGGCTTTTCGGCCCACGACGACCCGGATGCGGAATTGGACACCGGTTGGGGCGCAACCGACGAACAGCTGCCTGAGGTGGACGGATTCGATGCGGATGAGGCCGTGAGTGAGCCTCGGGCACGTTCACCCGAGTGGCAGGATTCGGACACCTCGCACGAAACGCCGGCCGATGAGCCCTCTGTTGAGGAGACGGTGCCGCCCACGGTCACCACGGAAGTCGAGGAAGACACGGCTCGCCGGAGCCCGGCCGAGCAGAGCAGCAGCCAGCCACTCGCTGGCGCCAATCGTCCCGAAGCGCGTGAGGTCATCGTGATCAATGTACTGGCCCGTGCCGACGACGAGTTTACCGGTACCGCTTTGAAGCACCTGTTCGAGGCGTGTGGGCTGGAATTTGGTGACATGGATATTTACCACCGTCACGAGGCGGCCGACACCACCAGCCCGGTGCAATTCAGTGTCGCCAACGCGGTTGAACCCGGAACGTTCAAGCCCAAGGACATGCCAACCCTGACCACCCCAGGTATCAGCTTTTTCATGAGCATGCCTGGGCCCTCAAACTCCCTGCAGGCGTTCGAATTCATGCTGGAGACAGCGCAGTGTGTGGTTCGCAATCTGGGTGGTGAGTTGAAGGACGAGCGCCGGAGCGTGATGACGCCCCAGACCATCGAGCATTGCCGGCAGCGGATTCGGGAATTCGATCGCAAGCAGCGGTCCCAGCGGGTCTGATTCCGCCTCCGCGCGTACACTAGCCCGACAACAGTCGCTACAATAGACAGCAACGATGCCCGGAAGGTTTGAAGGTTCCGGGCATTTTTTTTGGAACGATCAAGAGCACCCTCCCATGAGTAAAGCCAGCCCCGAGATCAGCCAGCGGGTCGACGAACTCCGGTCTCTGCTTGAAGAGCACAACTACCGCTATTACGTCCAGGATGACCCAAGTATCCCGGACGCCGAGTACGACCGTCTGTTCCGGGAATTACAGGGCCTCGAAGCCGATCATCCGGAACTGGCAAGCGAGGATTCGCCGACTCGGCGGGTTGGCAGCAGCGCGGAGACCAGCTTCGAGGAGGTGGTGCACCGAATTCCCATGTTGTCCCTGGACAACGCCTTCAGCGACGAGGAGTTGCGGGATTTCGACCGCCGGGTGCGGGAGCGGCTGGGCACGGATGAGGAGATTGAGTACGTTTGCGAACCCAAGCTCGATGGCCTGGCGGTAAGCCTGCATTACGAACAGGGCCGGCTGATTCGCGCGGCCACCCGTGGAGACGGCTATGCCGGCGAGGATATCACCGCCAATATCCGCACCATTCCGTCAGTGCCCCTGAAACTCCGTGGCGACGACTACCCGGATCTGGTCGAGGTCCGCGGTGAGGTTTACATGCCCAAAGCCGGTTTCGACAAGCTCAATCAGCGCCTGGCGGACCAGGGGGAAAAGACCTTCGTGAATCCGCGCAACGCCGCTGCGGGCAGTTTGCGTCAGAAAAAATCCACCATCACCGCCAAGCGGCCACTGGAGATGTGCGCCTACAGCGTGGCCGTCACCGACGAGGACCAGCTCCCGGATAGCCACTGGGCCGGCCTGCAGCAGGTAAAAAACTGGGGCTTCCGGGTTAACCCCGAAATGCGCAGAGCCCAGGGCGTTGAGGCTTGCCTGACGGCTTACAGTGAATTGATGGAAAAGCGGGACTCATTGCCGTACGAAATTGACGGCATCGTGTTCAAGGTTAACCGACTGGATCTGCAGCAGCAGCTTGGATTCGTGTCCCGGGCACCGCGCTGGGCCATTGCCCACAAGTTTCCCGCCCAGGAGGAATTGACCGTCATCGAGGACGTGGAATTCCAGGTTGGCCGAACCGGCGCAGTCACTCCGGTCGCGCGCTTGAAACCGGTGTTTGTGGGCGGCGTTACCGTCAGCAACGCCACCTTGCACAATATGGACGAGATTCGCCGGCTTGACGCCCACATCGGCGACACCGTGTTTATTCGCCGAGCGGGTGATGTGATTCCTCAGGTGGTCAAGGTGGTGGCCGAGAAGCGCCCGGATGGCGCTCGTGAAGTCAGCTTGCCGGAACAGTGTCCGGTTTGTGGTTCGGACGTCGTTCAGATCGAGGGAGAGGCGGTTGCCCGTTGCTCGGGCGGTCTCTACTGTCCGGCCCAGCGCAAGGAAGCCATTCGCCATTACGCGTCCCGCAAAGCGCTTGATATTGAGGGGCTCGGCGACAAGTGGATCGACATTCTCGTGGGCCATGAGCTGGTGCAGACGGTGGCCGACCTCTATCGTTTGAAAAAGTCGGATCTCACCGGCCTTGAGCGTATGGGCGATAAGTCGGCGGGCAACCTGATTGCGGCGATCGACCGGTCCCGACAGCCGGTGCTCTGGCGCTTCCTGTATGCCTTAGGCATCCGGGAGGTGGGCGAGGCCACGGCCAAGGGGCTGGCGTCGTTCTTCGGAACCCTGGAGGCCATCGCGGAGGCCGATGAAGACGCGCTGCAAGCGGTGCCGGACGTCGGCCCCATTGTCGCAGGCCATATTCGCAGTTTCTTCGAGCAGCCCCACAACCAGGAAACCCTGGCGGCATTGAAGGAGGCGGGCGTCGAGTGGCAGGAAGAGGTCGTAGATGCCGCCGAACAACCATTGCAGGGAGAAACCTGGGTATTGACCGGCACCTTGTCGGAAATGACCCGTGAGGAAGCCAAGGAAAAGCTCGAGCGCCTCGGCGCCAAAGTGGCGGGCAGTGTGTCCAAGAAGACTGCCTGCGTGGTGGCGGGGGAAGCGGCGGGATCCAAACTGGCGAAAGCAGAGCAGCTTGGGGTGCCGGTTCTGGACGAGCCTGGCTTGCTGGCATTGCTGAAGCAACACGGACAGGAGGTCTAGCTCCCGAAACCGGCGCCTGCTCGCCTGGGCAGGCGCTGCCGGAAAAATCTGAGAACTCGCGCAGATCCCATGGCGGCCAAATTGGCTACCATGGCGTTGTTCTGTAACGGTGTGTAAACGGCCTCGTAAGCGAGTGTCGGGCACCGGATAACAACAACGTTAAACGGACTTTTCCATGCGCGCCGATCTAGCCTGCCGTTCTGCTTCCAGCCTCCGTCTTTTATTGACGCTGCTTCTTGCATTCACCTTGGTCGCCTGCAAGACCGAGAAGGACCCTGACGATCCCACCGTCATCGGCATTCCGCCGGCCGAGGCGTATCTTGGCGTTGAGTACTACTACAACTTCGGTGCTTACGGCGGCGAGGCGATCCTCGACTACACCTTAACCAACGCGCCGTCCTGGTTGGCACTTGAGGATACCAGCAACAAGGCGCGCCAGGGCATCATCATGCGGGGTGTCCCGGGCCTGAGCGGTGGCGGCCGGGGTGAGGCGGATCTGGGGCGCCAGCTCGGCATCAACCTGGTAACTACCGATGGCGGTATGTCCGGTGTTCAACCGTTTGACATTGAAGTGAAATACAACGCCCTGTCCCTGCAAGCGCCGACCTACACCGAGGGGCAGAGTGAGGCGAATGGCGCCGAGAAAGACGACGCGCATTGTGCGGTACCTGATCTTTCGGAAACCGGCCAGCACCAGTTCACCGTCAATGAGTACAACGAAGACGGCTCCAAATCCGGCGAGAAAACGATCATAGCTGACACCCAGCCGGTATTGGTTCGGCTGACGTTCGACCAACCCTCGGTAACCCGCGTGGCGGTGGCGTTCGAACTGTCCTCCCAGTACAACCCTAATAATTGCGATTCGGGCGCGACACCGCCCAACCAGCGCTGCGACCACAGCGAATCCAATGCCGAATACGCCACCATCGGCCACGATCTCGTGGCGCTGGGCAGTGACAGCCAAACTCGTCTGGATGAGCTGGATTACATCACCTATCAGCAAAACGAGGCCGGGGTCTTCACCGCCGGCGTGATCACTCTTGAGCCGGGCATCACTGAATGCTACATCCGCCTCGAGGTGATAGATGATGCCTTCCCGGAAGCACAGGAAACCGCCCGATTGACGCTGACCGAGGTGCGCAGTGGCCTGGCCGGGCTTGGGCCCAACAACGATGGCGCTGATGTGTCGATAAGAATCGACGATAACGAACCGCTGATTACCCTCCAGACCCTCGACGGTAGCCGCCGCGATGCGCTTAACGTGGGCGGGGTTCGGGAATACAAGGCGGTGCTGACTGGCGAGCGAAACGGAACAACCCGTGCCCGGCTCAAGCACACCAAGACCTCCGATGCGGAGTTAGGCTCAGAGGTGATTACCGAACGTTGGGTCAATAATGACTGGGCACCCTCCGACGAGCTCGTGTTTCCGGAGAATCTGAACGAAATCCGGTTCCGGATTCGCGTGCCCGATGGCAGCTATTCCAACCCGGACATGGACGATCGCTTTCTGTTGCTGGGGCTGGATCAGGAATACCAGGCCGGCCGGGAGAACTTCGCGCGAGCCGAGGAGGACAGTGTGCTTCGGGTCAGCCTGAACCAACAAATCAGCGCACTGGCGGTCAACCCGTCCGACGGGTTTGTTGCCACCGACATCGCAGTCGGTCACCAGGGCAGGGTCTTTGTGGCGGGTTACGACAGCGCCGACAACGATCGGGTGCGGGTCCGCGTCTATGACCAGAAAAACAGTCAGCTGCAGGATATCGGCATTTCCGCAGCCGGTGACCTGCTCACTCAACCTAATCCGGTCATCGACACGGTCAAACGGGAGGTCACCGAGAACGACAGCCGCGTTGATCGGTTCGAATTCGCCGTGGCGTACAACTCGGACGCCGCGGTGGCAGGAACCACGGCCGAGGGTGGCGAGGATGTGATCGTGACCCGGTATCGCTACGACGAAGACGTGAACGGCGGCGAATACGTGTTCAACTGGACCATCCGTACGGGCACCGGCGCCGATGACGAGGTGCGCTCGATCGACCTCAATACCGATTCCGGGTATGTGCTGATCGCCGGTGAAACCGCCGGCACCTGGCCAGGGCAGAGTAACGCCGGGGGTGTCGACAGTTTCCTACAACGCATCGATACCGAGCAGGACGGCGCGAACGAGGTGCCCAAACTAGCCTGGACCCGCCAGGTGGGCTCAACAGCCAACGATGCGGTGGTTGCCGGTGCCGCTCGCTCGGTGGCACCGCTGCTGTTCGGCTCGGTGGCCGGCGCTTTTAATGGGGAGCCGGTAATCGGCGGCGTTGATGCCTTCTTCTTCAGCACCACCTCTGGCACCCGTGGGCTGGCGGTGTATCAGGTCGGTTCCGATGCGAATGACCCGCTTGCAGACGGCGGTTATGAACAAAACCAGATGTGGTTGCTAGGCAACTCCGCGGGCGCCTATTCGGCGCCGGAGGACGATGATGGCAACCGCAGCCTGGTGCGCGCACCCCTGGGCAGTCAGGCGGGCTTTTTGCTGGCCTACACGCCCACGGGTCTGGTGAGCCGGGCGTACACCCTGAATGACCCTGACGACGCCGCCACGGAACGCTTCGAATCCGTCATGGCCTTTGCCGGCGACATGGTCGCCAGTGGCGCCACCGATGGCGTGTTTAAGGTGGATGCCGATAATGTCGCTGGGGTGCAGGGCGTATTGGCACGGGTGTCGACGGTGCGAGATCCTTCTGAAGATGATGCAAACTCAGATGCCGATGACAAGCCTTATAAGAATGAATGGCGCTTCCAGCTCGCAGCTGGTGACTCGGAGATTCTAGCCCTGGCCAATTACCGCGATGACGAGATTCATGGCCTGGCGCGGATCGGTAGCGATCGGCTGATTCTGGTGTTCAGTCCGGAAGGGAAACTGCTGTCGGCCCTGAACTAGACCGTGCCCTCGTGGCGACCGGCACTGGCATACAGTCTCAGGTAGTCCGTGCTGGTCACCAAACCGCTTGGTGTGCCGTTCGGGTCCACCACCAGAGCGGCGTTCAACTGGTGTGCCAGCATCAACCGGGCCAGTTGGTGGGCATCGGTTTCCGGTGAGGCGGTGAGGAACGCTGGCAGTTCGACGTGCATCAGGCTTTGATCGAGCGCGTTGGCACGGTTCCGATGCAGCCAGTCCAGCAGCCAGCGCAGGCCCACCAGACCGGCGATGTTGTCTTCTGCGGTGATCACCAGGTGATGCACGCCGTGCTCCTCCATGGTCGACAGAGCGTCGGCAATGCTTGACGACGCCGGGACCGAATACAGCGTCGGGGAGCAAATCATGGAAACCGGCAGATAGGCTCGCTCCGTGCGAGGTTCTCCAGCGGCGGAGGCACCGTATTCTTCCAGCGCCCGGTGCCGCCCCGAATTGGCCGCCTGCTGAAATTCCGCGTCGGTGGCCTCGCTGTGGCTCGGGTTGATAGCATGTTCTTCAGTCAGCTCCGTAACATCGCCCACGCGCCGGGCCCGGAACACCTCTGGTAGGCGGGTCCCGATCGGGCGGCCTGGCTCACTGACGAAGATCGACATGACGGTAACTTCCCAAAAATAGCCTTTGTATTATTCGCTTAACGGCCAACATCCGCACATCTGAAGCGCCATTTCCGATAAGCCTCTACGATTCTGGTCGATGCAGGCGACCACTTGCTACTCTGCGCATCAATCGACCGGGCAGGCATTGAGGTTGCCCGCTGAGACGATCGGCAAGGTATTCTGCCAGCAATGGCGCGTAGGTCAGTCCTTTGCTGCCCAGCCCGGTAAACAGGAACAGATTTTCACAGCGCTGGCCTGCGGAATCGTGGAGTTCGTCCGCAACTGGCTGGTAATCGTGCGTGGCGCATCGAAAGCTGACACGCCCGGCTGAGGATTTGGCCTGGTCCGCCGGATTTTCCACCAAACCGGGCAAGAATTCCTCCACGGCGGTCAGGTTTTCCTGATGACTGGCCGCAGTCGGTTCCGGGTTGGTGTCCCGCAGGTCGAAGGTGGCGCCGATCAGGGCCTGGCCCTGATGCGCCGGATTCACATAGCGGGGGCCACAGATCACCGCGTTTGGATCTGCCATGCCAGCGGCGTCGAGGTGCGCCACCTGACCTCGGATCGATTTCAGCTTGAATGCACCGGCCATGGGAATCAATTCGGGCGTCAGGTGCCCGGCGCAAATGACGACCTGGCCAGCCGTCATCGTGGCCCCGTCAGTAATTTCGGCACTCCAACCCTGCGGCACGCGTTTTAGTCGCTCAACTGTGGCTTCGAATTCTTTCCTGATCTTTGGATGATCGGAAAGTTCCGAGCACAGTCGCGCCGGTTCCAGCCAACCGCTGCCCGGAAACCAGAGACCGCCGCTGGCGGTGGCAACGCCTGTAAGCTCAGAAGCCTGTTGCTGATTCACCGGGTAGAGCACTTCCGTTGGGTAGTGATTACGGTCCAGAAAACGACGCTGGCGGTCTTGCTCCTGCTCGCTCCACGCCAGTTGGAGGAGGCCAGTGGGGTGCCAGTGATGGTCGCGGAACCGCTCGTAGTAGCGCTGAGTGAAGGTGAGTGCGGTCAGAGCGAGTTCTGACTGATCGTTGTAGTCGACACCCAGTTTCACGTAGGTGGCGCCTTGCACGTTGCCGGATGCGCCCGAACCCGGCTCTGCGGCGGCATCCAACAAGATGACTTCGATACCCCGTTCGGCCAGATTGCGGGCGAGCAGACAGCCGGCTATGCCGGCGCCGATGATGGCTACGGGCTCAGATTTTGGCTTTGATAGGGCCTCTGACACGAATTCCGGTGCAGCCGTCGATGCCGTATCGTCGGCGGGCAGCCTGCCCACCAGCATGTCACGTTTACGACCGAAGCCGGGTGTTTTGCGCATGTCGAAACCGACCGATTCGAGCGCCCGACGTATGCGGCCGACGGCTGTGAAGGTGGCCAGAGTCGCTCCCGGCTTGCTGTGAACCCGGATTTTGGTTATGGCCTGGTCCAGCCACATGTCCGGATTCCGGGCCGGGGCAAAGCCATCCAGGAACCAGGCGTCGGCCTGGAAGTCTAGGCTGTCCCAGGCGTCCATCATGTCGCCCAGGTACAGGGTCAGGCGGACACGACCGCCATCAAACAGTATTCGATGTACGCCGTGGGTGAGGGGCGGGTACTGCTCAATCAGCTGCTTGGCCAATGGTGCCAATTCCGGCCACAGCGCCAGCGCCCGGGACAAGTCTGGCCGGGTCAGGGGAAACCGTTCGACTGTTACGAAATGCAGAGTAGTGGCGTAGTCGGGAGCGCGCTCCCGCCAGGCCTGCCACGCAGCCAGAAAATTCAGCCCGGTACCAAAGCCGGTCTCGGCAATGACAAAGGCCTGTCCCTCCGGCAGTGACGAAAACCGCTCGGACAATTGGTTGTGCTCGAGAAACACATAGCGGGTCTCAGCCAAGCCGTTGTCACGGCTGAAGTACACGTCGCCAAATCGAGCTGACTCTGGCACTCCGTCGTGCCAGGTCAGATCGGCGGTTTCGATACTAGGGGGGCGAAGCGGCTCGTGCATGGGGTCAGTCAGCGGCGTCCATGACCGAGACGCTCTCGATGATCACCGGTTCCACGGGAACATCGGCCATGCCTTTGGAGAAACCGGTGTCTACAGCAGCGATGGCATCCACCACACCCATGCCCTCGGTTACTTTGCCAAACACAGCGTAACCGGCTCCGCGCACGCCGGCGTTCAGGAAGGCGTTGTCGGTCACGTTTATGAAAAATTGGGAGGTCGCGCTGTCGGGCGCACTGGTGCGGGCCATGGCGATGGTACCGCGCAGATTCTTCAGGGTTGGCTTGGCTTCATTGACGATCGGATCCCGGGTTGATTTGCGGGACAGTCCGTTGGTGAAGCCGCCACCCTGAATCATGAAGCCGGGAATGACACGGTGAAAGATGGTGTCCTGATAGAAGCCACTACGGGCGTAGGCCAGGAAATTCTCCACGGTTTTCGGCGCCACATCCGGTCGCAGTTGAAGCACAAACGCGCCCTTATTGGTGACTACCTTTACCTCGGGCAAAGCTGTCCCGGCCTCGGCAGAGGTTTCGGCTTGGGCCAATCCGGCTGAGAACAAGGCAAACAGCCCCAAAATCAGGGCAGAGATCACACTACGTGGCGGTTTTACGGAATTTAGCATTTGATTACCTTTCTCCTGGTGAGCTGCAGAGTGAATTCCTGCAATAATCCATCAAATCATAAGCCGAAGCCGGATTTTAGCAGAAGCTTGAGCTTTTTCGGGCACTCCTCCGGTGCAGATTCGGGAGAGTGAGCTACGCTCAGTGTTTGCTGAGCACGCTATTCCTTCAAACCGAGCCGGGTCGTACGGTTTTCACTAAAAAAAGGAGAACAGAGTGAGAATCCGTCAGGGATTTGAAGAAAAATCGCGATTGGGTCGATTGCTGGTTAGCCGGGGTTACCTTTCTGAAACTCAGCTCGAAGACGGCCTCCGGCTGCAGCGGCAATCCGGTCAGCGGCTGGGTGAAGTGTTTATCCAATCTGGCTGGATTACTGAGAAGGAGTTGCATCGGGTCCTGAAACACCAGTCCCGCTACCGCAATGCTGCCGCGCTGGTCGCGGTGGTGGCGCTGCCTTTTCAGCCCTTGGTCGGTTTTGCCGCCACCAACCACGTCAATACCAATTCAACCTCCTCCGACTCTGGCCAAATGGTCGAGCAGGGCGGACTGACGCCCCTGGACGACGATGAGATGGCGACGGTGTCTGGGCAGGGCGATCCGAGCCTGATTGAGCGTATGTCCCGGGTTGCGAATATGACCGAACAGGCGGTGGAACAGGGCGATGGCGCCCAAGCCGATGTAATGGAGGGGTTAAAGCTCACCGCCAATGTGTTTGTCCCGGTGCTCAACTTCCTGGAGTCGGATGTGACCATCTCCGGTGTGCACTATCGAGAGGGAGCGCCCCGCGTCGCGATCGAAGACGACGGTGGCCTGACCCTGGCGTTCCCGGAACGCATCGAGGAAATCCGGATGAACAATATTAGGGTCACAGGCAGTCAGGGCCCGTCTATGGGCAACGTCAGCATCCACGATGTCCGTTTCAGCCCCTCGTCACAGATGACCATTTACACCCGTTAAATTCGGCACGGTCAGGCGCAGGCAGTGGAGCCCCGCTAACGAGGCTCCACTGGTCGACGGGTATTGTCAGGCAAGGGTGTCTATCAGGCGCTGGCCAGCATGGTGCGGCTTGAGACCGACGTTTGCTGGCCCTGTTGTCCATACAGCTTCTGCTGGCCAGTGGCGCCACGGAAGATGTCGGTCAGGCGGGATAGCCGTTTCTGGAGATGGCCCATGACTCGGCCATTGTGCTGATTCAGGGCCTGGCACTCGTGCATTTGCGCATCGGCCTGTTGCCAGAGATCGAACAGCTCGGTCAGCCCCGCGCTCTGAATGAAGCGGGAAGGCGCGCCTAGCTCCGGTTTGTAGCCCATGGCTACCAAATGGTGAATCTTTCGTTTGGCGCGGGCGCGAACCTGCTCCAGAACCCGGTTCTTTTCAGACGTCAGGTCCTGGAGGGCGCGAACATCGGAAGCGGACAGACAGGCTTTCTCGTTCTCGAGCAGTTCCTTCAAAAGCCCAAGTTGTTGCACATCCTGTGACAGGAGCTCTTTCAATTCATTGCTTGCAGCCATGATCTACTCACCCAAAAATGCTTTCATCCATCTCAAGCATTTTTTGGGCCAGTTTCTCTGCATCAATCTTGTAGGTACCGTTTTCCAGGGCTGAGCGAATCTCCGCGATGCGGTCATCGTCCATCTCCGGATAGTCGCCAAGCTTCTGTTCCAGCTGCTTCAGGTTTTTCGCCTGATTGCTGAGACTGACATTTTCGCCACGCGCGCTTTGCGCCTGACTCTTCGACTGTTCGGCGCCTGCCGGCTGGGTGCTTTGACTGCCTGCGGGTTTGTCGGCCGTTGTTCTCTGGGTGTTGACCTGGCCGGGGCCAATTCCATTTAAGTCAACTGACATATCAATACCTGCTTGCCTGTGGTGCTGCGCGCGAGCGCAACATACTCGAGTGTGTATCTATGTAACGGCCGGGCCGTCCATACCTTTAGTGAATTTTTCGGTTTTTTTATTACTTAAAATCCATCTTTGGGGCAGGCCGAAAGCGGCAAAGACCGGCCGGTCGGCAACGTCTTGCCAGGGCTCAAACACTCACTGTCTCGCTTCCATGACAGACTAATGCGACAGCCCACGGCGACGCCGTTACATCGGGATTTCGACCCGCCCGGGTGCCACCACGTTGGCCCGCACAGTTCGGCTTGATCGAAGGTTCTCAACTAATACTTGCTCCCCGACCGAGGCATTTCCCAGCGCCTTACCCCGTGACGACACGGAAAACGCGCCGCTTTGGGCGGTAATAATAACATGATCGCCCCGTTCTACCGCGTCTGGCGCGGCCAGCAGATCCGGCGTGATCAAAGAGCCTGCGTTGATCGGGCGACGCACTTCCATACCCGCTACGGCATCGGCGTCGGTGAGAACGCCTCGGCGGCTGGCGTTTACTTCCATTGACCGGGTGGTGAGCAGGTCGGGAGTGATTCTCTCGCCCCGCGCCAGAGGTCGCGTTGCCACCAAAGCCGGCCCCTGAATCGATACAGATGCGGTCACAAACATGCGCCAGGGCCGCTCGCCCTGGCAGGCAACCTGCAGTGAGGGGTGGTTGCTACGCCAGGGGTCGCCGGTAAATTCTACCGCCAGGGGGTGGTCGCAGCGCGCCAGGGCGATTCGGCTATCAACGTTGCCTGGCTCAAAGGCCACCTCATAACCCCGCTTGGCCTGTTCCTCGGCAAACGCCTTCAGATGGTCGGTCGCCGCCTGCGCAATTTCAGTCGCCGTCGTCTGGGCGCCAACAGATGCCGTAGCGGTCGACATTAGTAGGGCGAATCTGAAAATGGTGATGCGCATACGTGTCACTTTGTCCTATGCTGTCAAAGACTGGCCTATACACCTGAAAAATCCTAAGGATTTTGCCCTCGCGGCCGTTAAGCGAGGACGTATCGGTGGCGACGTTTTTTCGTCAGCTCGTAGATGATTTGAATAACAGCAAAATACATGCCGGTGATTGGACGGCAGGTTGGGAGAGAATAGATGGCAGGGGTATTGGACAGCGTTAATCAGCGGACTCAGCTGGTGGGAAAAAACCGCCTGGAACTGCTGATGTTCCGTTTACGCGGACGGCAAATGTACGGCATCAACGTATTCAAGGTAAAAGAAGTGCTGCAATGCCCGAAGCTGTCATCGATTCCCAACAGCCGGTCGGTGGTTCGGGGCGTCGCCCATACACGGGGTGAGACCATTCCCATCATTGACCTGAGCATGTCGATCGGCCTGCCGGGCATCCCGCAGGAAGAGCTGGCCAACAGCTTCGTCATCATCACCGAGTACAATCGCAAGACCCAGGGTTTTCTGGTAACCGGTGTCGACCGGATCATGAACATGAACTGGGAGGATATCCTGCCACCGCCCAAGGGCGCGGGTAAGGACGTGTACCTCACAGCCGTTACCAAGATCGATGATAAGCTGGTGGAAATCATCGACGTGGAAAAGATTCTGTCTGAGGTGTCACCACTGAAAGAGGACGTCACCGAGGCGGTGCTGAGCAAGAGTGCCGGCCGCGAGCCCGCCAATCTTCCAGTGCTGGTGGTTGATGACTCGTCCGTTGCCCGGCGCCAGATCGAGCGTTGCCTCACGGCCATCGGCATGGACGTGGTCACCAAGAACGACGGCAAGCAGGCCTACGACTACCTGAAAGAGATTACCAGCGATGGTTCCAAGGCCCGGGATCATCTCGCTTTGATCATATCCGACGTCGAAATGCCGGAAATGGATGGCTATACCCTGGTGACCCGCGTAAAGGGCGATCCGGCTCTCGCCGACATGTTTGTTATGCTTCATACTTCCCTGAGTGGCGTGTTCAACAAGGCCATGGTGCAAAAGGTAGGGGCCGATGACTTTATGGCCAAGTTCAGTCCTGATGAACTGGCAGAGCGAGTGATGGAGATCATCGATCAAGGGTGATGCCATTGCGCTTTGATGCACTCACAACTGAGATCCAATGAAAGCGGAAATAACCCCACAGGAATACGAAGCCTTCAAGACATTCCTGCAGGATGCGTGCGGCATTTTGCTGGGTGAAAACAAACAGTACCTGGTTAAGAGTCGGCTTCGTCGAATTCTGGAAGAGAACGAACTCAACTCCCTCGGGGAGCTTCTGGAGCGGTTGAAACGCCCCGGTCGCGCCAGTTTGCGGGAGGTGGTGATCGACGCGATGACCACCAACGAAACCCTCTGGTTTCGCGATAACCATCCGTTCCGAATCCTGCAGGAAAAGCTGCTGCCGGAATTTGCCGAGCGCAAAGGCACCCAACCGCTACGTTTATGGTCTGCCGCTTGCTCCACGGGACAGGAGCCTTATTCGGTGGGGATGATCGTCGAGGAATTTCGACGCCAACGGCCGGGTCGGCTGCGGGACGTGAAGGTTACCGCCACTGACATCTCCAAGAGCGTGCTGGAAGTGGCCCGGCGGGGGGAATACGAGATGATTGCTATTGGTCGTGGGCTTTCGCCCGAGCGTCAGAAGCAGTTTTTCACACCGTCACTGAACGGCGGCTGGCAGATTCGACCACAGCTCAAGAGCATGGTCGAGTTTAAGGAGCTTAATCTGCTCGACCGATACCTGTTGGGTAAATTCGACATCGTGATGTGCCGGAACGTATTGATCTATTTTTCCGCCGAACTCAAGAAAGACATACTGACCCGAATCCATGCAACCTTGAACCCGGGCGGCTACCTGATTCTTGGTGCCTCTGAATCCCTGAACGGTTTGCCGCACCTGTATGAAATGGTGCAGTGTCATCCGGGAATCATCTACCGGAAAAAGTAACTCCTGAAACAGCCAGGTGACCAATGTTTATCGATTTTGAGGGCATGGAATCTGCCGATATCTACCAGGTGATGACTCAGACTGTGATTCCCAGGCCGGTGGCCTGGGTGCTGAGCGAAAACCCTGCAGGTGACTACAACCTGGCGCCATTCTCCTTTTTTACGCCAATTACCAGTAATCCTCCGCTGATCATGATCTCGGTTGGCCGAAAGCCCACCGATAATGCCTTCAAGGACACTCGGGTGAACATCGAGGCGCGCAAGGATTTTGTCGTACACATTGCTCACCGCGACCTGGCGCAGGCGATGACGGCCACCTCTCGAACCCTGCCGCACGGCGAATCCGAGCTGGCCGAATTGGGCCTTGAGCTGGTGCCGCTTGAGGGCTCACGATTGCCACGCCTGAAAGATTGCCATGTGGCCCTGGCCTGCGAACTCTCCGAGATCAAGGAAGTGGGCGCCGCGCCCCAGAGCCTGGTGTTTGGCCTGGTGAAGGGGATGTATGTGGCTGACTCAGCCACCTACCAGGACGACAAGGGCCGGTTGCGCATCGATGGTGCCAGCGTTGATCCTATTGGGCGCCTGGGGGGCAGCGAGTACGTTACCTTTGGCGAGGTGCTGAAGGTGCCACGCCCCTCCTGACTGAGCAGGCTGAGGAGTAGCCAGTGGATCAGCTCAATCTGAGGCATCTTTATTATTTCTGGATGATCAGCCGGGAGGGTTCCATTGCCCGGGCCAGCGAGGTTCTGGAACTGGCACCGCAGACCCTGAGCGGGCAATTGGCCACGTTCGAGGCCTCACTGGACGGATTGCTCTTCCAGCGTGAGCGACGGCAGTTAGTGTTGACCGATCTCGGCAAGCTGGTGCTGGGCTATGCCGATGAGATCTTTGCGCTCACCGGCGAGCTCAACGAAACCCTGCGACTGTCGCCCGGCGACCGCCCCCTGACCTTATCTGCCGGCATCTCGGCGTCCATCCACAAACTGATTGCCTATTCCTTGCTGCAGCCTGCCATGGCGCTGTCCCGTCCGATCCAGCTGAATTGTCATACTGGCGGCACCGACGACCTGATGTTGCGCCTAAAGCGCAAGGAGCTGGACGTGGTGCTCACCGACCGAATGCCCGCGCTGGCCGAGCACGGCAGCTTTACCGCCCATCCACTGACAGAATCGAGTATCAGCCTCTTCGCGCCGGCTGACATGGCGCACCGCCTGAAATCAGGCTTTCCGCAGTCCCTTAATGGCCAACCACTGTTGGCGAATGCCACCAACGCCCCGTATTTCGAGAAACTGATGAATTGGTTTTCGCTACAGGGGGTGCGCATGAAGGTTGTGGCGCGCATCGACGATAGCGCCTTGATCAAGGTTTTTGGCCGGCAAGGGCTTGGAGTATTTGCTGCACCCACCGCCATTCGTGCGGAAGTGTGCCGCCAGTACGAGGTGGAGCAGATTGCCTCCATTGATGAAGTGACGGATGAGCTTTTTGCCATCACCCGAAGTAAAGATCCGGCGCACCAAGGGGTACGGGCCATTTGTCAGGGTTTTACCGGTGTCCACCCGATATCGGATAGATCGTAAAATTCGAACTAAAGGCACTATAAAACCTTATTTTATCGAATCGTTTTTCGGCTCACTATGGAGTTGTATCAGGGCAACTTGCGAAGGAGTCGTCGCCATGAAAACTATCCATAAATTCCGTCTTGAAGCTGGCAAAGAGCTGACTACCTTGTCGCTGCATGAGGGCTATCGTGTGGTGAGGTGTGAGTATATTGTTCCGGACAAGGCCGTTTATCTTTGGGTTGAGCAGCCACTGAAGGTTGGAGCGCAAACTCGGGAGCACCATTTCCGGGTAGCTTTTTCCGGAGAGCCCGTCCCGGACAACTTTGAATACCTGGGTACGGCACTGGATCCCTTTGGACCCGAGGCTTATCACGTGTTCGAGGTCCCTGCAGCGGAGAACTCGCTGACCATGGGTCGCGAGTACGATTTGTCAGAAACCAGGTGGCATCAGTCCGCCGCCTCGTAAACCGGTAAAGGTTCCTTCGTTCAGGACCTTGTTGCAGGTCCTGAGCGCACAGGAAACTGCCAACAGCGTGTTCTGGTCTTTTTCGTTTACTCCCACGTACACCGTCTGACAATCACACCCCAGAGGTTCACACTGAGCCTCTGGGGTTTTGTTCTGAAAATTGAAAATAGGGAGTGCAACAGTGTCCAGGATGCGGGGCGTGGTAGTTTGTTTAATGGCGTTGCTGTCCGGGTGTACCGGGGTTCCGGACGGTATTGAGCCCGTTGAGAATCTCAGCGTGGAGCGGTACCTCGGCACCTGGTATGAAATCGCTCGGCTGGACCATTCCTTCGAACGCGGCCTGAGCCGTGTGACCGCGGATTACGAGCAAAAACGCGACGGCAGTATTGTGGTCACCAACCGCGGGTACGACACGGAGGAGGGTGCCTGGAGCGAAGCAGAGGGCCACGCCGTGTTTGTCGATGACCCCACCGTCGGCCACCTCAAGGTGTCTTTTTTTGGCCCATTCTACAGCTCCTACGTGATTTTCGAGCTCGATCAGTCCGGCTACGACTACGCCTACATCACCGGGTACAACCGGGACTATCTCTGGTTCCTGTCGCGCACGCCTGAGGTCAGCGACGAGGCCTTGTCTGCCTTCAAAGAGCGGGCGGAAGCCGAGGGCTTCGATTTATCAGAATTGATTTTGGTCGAGCAAGAGGCGCAATAAGCGCCTGTGCTCACACCGGCAGATGGCCGGTCTTGACCCAGATGATGGTTTCCTCATCCACGAAGGGGTGATGTTGGCTCATGTGAGGGCTTCGGATCCAGCTACCGGCCGGGTAGCGACCGTGTTCATCACAGAACTCTCCCGACAGAACGAAGATTTCCTCGCCGCCGAAATGCCGATGGGGCTGAAATTTCTCACCGGCTGGCCACCTCACCAAGGCAACGTGCTCGTGTTCAAACTCGTGCAGCGGCATGACCTCCAACCCTCCAATGCCGGGTAACCAAGGCTCGGTCCGGGTGTCGATGCGGACGCTTTTGCGATCGTTTTCAGAAAACTGATGCAGCTTCACCAGCAAGGTGCAGCCCTCCTTGCTAAAGGGCGTGTGGCCGGTGCCCGGAGGATTGCGGAAATAGGTGCCGGCGGGATAGTCCCCGGTTTCGTCAGAAAAGGTCCCGTCGAGAACCAGGAATTCCTCACCGAGCGGATGCTCGTGCCGTTTGAACGAGGCGCCGGGCTCATACCGCACCACACTGGTGGCGTGGCCCCGTTCCGCTTCCTCCCGGGCCAGTGGCTTCCTGAGCACGCCACCCGAGGGGCTGGGAGTCCAGGCCTGTTCATCAGTGCGGATAACGATCCGCTGGGTAAAATCCATGTTCAGCATGGTTGGTCCTGCGGTACCTATTTGATCAGTTTCTGGATGTCCCTGAAGTTTGGGTGCTGGCTATGGCGCATCCATTCAAACGCCACCATCTCAACGGTTACGATGCGTGCGCCACTCTGGGCCAGCCGGTCCAGCGCCACGTCCCGGTCAAACTCGTTGCGGGAGCCGGTGGCGTCGGCCACCACCCACACCGTGAAGCCGGCGTCCAGCAAGCTTAGCGCCGTTTGCAGCATGCATACGTGGGTTTCACAGCCAGCGATCACGATGTGCTTTCGATCTTCCGGCAATTGCTCAATCAGGCCGTTGGGGCAGGCGTCAAAATGATCCTTGCTGATCACCGGTTCGCACAGCTCGCGGATGTCCTCAACCGTGTGACCGAGTTTGTCCGGCAGTTGTTCCGTCGCCACCGCCGGCACGCCCAGCAGACCGGCGATGGTGGTCAGGGTGAGGCAGCGATCGATCACTTCTTCGCCATGGGCGATGGCAGGCATCAGCCGTTCCTGGACGTCGATCATGACGAGCGTGGACTGCTCTGCATTCATTAACGTGGGCGCTTGGACCATGGGGGGCTCCTGAAGGAATTCGGTGAGTCAGATTTGAGATTTCCAATGCTGACAACCATAGCGCCCGACACCCGTCGCCGGCCAACGAAAAACTGAGCAAAACGAAAAAAATCCCAGAAGGTTAAGAAAGGGAGTTGCCAAACGGCAAAAAAACCATTAGAGTTTGCGCCCTCAAATGAGCGACAAGACCGCTGATTTGAAAAGGTTTATTGGAGAGGTGGCCGAGTGGCTGAAGGCGCACGCCTGGAAAGTGTGTATACGTTAATAGCGTATCGAGGGTTCGAATCCCTCCCTCTCCGCCAATTAAAAACCCCAGCATTTGCTGGGGTTTTTTATTGCCCCTCAAAAACTCAGTTCCAGCCCCGCGTAATAGGTTCGCCCGGCCGCTGGCTCGTAGTAACGGCCGTTGCTGGCGTTAATCCGCACGTTGGCAAAATAGTCCTCATCAAACACATTGCTGACCCCGGCGAATGCTTTCAGAAGGGTATTGCGGCCCACGGGCCAGGCATCTCCGCCCCGCAGGTTCACCAGCCAGTACTCATCCACCTCGACGTTGTTGGCGTTGTCGGCCACCAGATCGCCCACGTAGCGGGTTTCCAAGGCGCCGAAGCGGCCGCCGAGGCCAGTCCATTGCAGCCGGTTGTTCCACATCTGTTCTGGCAGGCCGGGCAGGCGGTTGCCATCGAAATCGGCCCCATCGGCCCGATAGTCGTCAAAGGTGTAACGCGCCAGGGTCAGGGCAGTTTCAACCTCCCACGCCGGCAGGAAGCGCCATGCCGCTGAGGCTTCCAGGCCTTTTCGGGTGGTGTCGCCGGTGTTTCGATAGAAGGTCCGGTCATTGTCGCCCGGCAGGGTGTAGGGCGTGATTTCATCGCGCACCTTCACCAGGAACAGGGCCAGGTCGTAGCTCACCCCGCTGGCCAGCTCGCCGCGCACACCAAGTTCGTGATTCACCGCTTTCTGGGGTTCAACCTCGGGGTTAAAGCCGCCTTCACCACTGGGATTGGCAAACTCGGAGAACGTCGGGGTCTCGAACGCGGTGCTGAGGTTGGCGTAGGCCTGATGGTTAGGCAGGTAGCGATAGCTCAGGCCGGCTGAACCGCTCCATTGTTCAAAGGATCGTTCGCCGGATTGATTGCCGTCGTCAGGGAACTGGTCGTCTATCTCCAGGCGAACGTCGTCAAAGCGCACTCCAGCGGAGAAGGTCACGGCCTCGGTGACTTCCAGGTCGCCCTGACTGAAGACGCTCAGCGCGGTCGCCGTTTGTACTTCGTCGGCGGTTTCGCCCTGAAGCTCGCCGGCAAAACTGACCGCCCGCCGGATTCGATCGTCCCGCTGACGACGGGCCTCAGCGCCAACCACGGTGCGAGTCGGGTAATCTGCCACGGTGAACGACTGGCGAAAATCGGTGGTGAGACCGAAATAGTCCCGGTTGTAGTCGATGCGGCTTGGGCCGGGGAAGGGCAGTTGCTGCTGGAAATTGCGGCGCAGGTAAAAGGTCTTGGCGCGGAATTCCCCGGGGCCAGCAGCCAGGTCCTCGTATTGCACTCCGATCACTTGCTGATCGACGGTCTGGCCGGTGTCGTAGTCCTCGGTAAAGCGTCCAGCCTGGGTTCGATCCTCCTCGACCTGCTCCAGGGTGAGAGCGCCCGGGTCTTCGGAGCGGGGGTTGTCCAGCAGGTTCAATATCAGGGTCACGGCGCGCTGGTCGTCCAGCTGTCGTCGGGTTTTCGCGTTCAGCAAATACTTCTCGACCTCGTTCTGATCCCGATAGCCGTCACTCCTGAGCGCCGAGAGGCTGGCGCTGTGGCTCCAGAGCCCGCTTGACCCACTGGTGCTGGCGACTGCCTTGCGAAAGCCATGGCTGCCCGCAGTGGTGCGTATTCGTGACGCATCGGGACGCCCGCTGGCGCCAGTGGTGATGCTGACAACCCCACCGGCAGCGTTGCCGTACAGGACCGAAGCGGGGCCCCGGATGACTTCGATACGCTCGGCGGTGTCCAGATCAATGGCATCGAGCTGGGCCTGGCCGTCGGGCAAGGTATAGGGAATGCCATCGACCAGCACCGTGATGCCACGGACCCCAAACGGCGCACGGGCGCCAAAGCCCCGAATGGCAATCCGCTCGCCTTGAGCGTAATTTTCCGAATTTTGCAGGAACACACCGGGCACCAGCGCCAGGGATTCGTTCAGTTTGTTGCGCAAATGCCCCTGCTGTATGGATTCTCGGTCGACTATAGAAAGCGCAGCTGGGGTTTCGTAGAGGGTGCGCTCCAGAATGGGCGCGGTCACCACGATGTCAGCGTCGGATGCGCCGGCGGTTGTGGTCAGAGTAAATGCCAAAAGACTGGCCAAGGTCCCATAAATAGATACGGCCTGGCACCGACGATCAGCACAGGAGTTTGTCATCCCAGGCGTCGCCACACGGTGAGCCGATTGTTGGCGGGCATGGCGATGTCCTGGTCCAGCTCCAGGCCGCACTCGCGCGCGACATTCTGCACATCGGTCAGATCGCGAATGCCCATGGCCGGATCGCGGGCTCGGAGGTGCTGATCAAAATTGGCGTTGCTGGCGCTCGTATGCTGGCCCTGGTATTGAAATGGACCGTACAGGCAAAACAGCGAACCCTCTGGCAGAAGAGCGGCGACGCCCTGAAACATTCGCTGTACGGCCGGCCACGACATGATGTGGGCGGTGTTGGCGGAGAAGACGCCGTGCACGGCACACGGAATTGGCCACTGAGGTTCTGTGACGTCGAGCGGGATAGGCACGTTCAAATTGGCGAGATCGGCCTCCTCAAGCCAGGGCATGCAGGTGCGGTAATTGTGCGGGTGATCGCTGGGTTGCCAGGTGACATGGGGCAAATTGCGGGCAAAGTGGACGGCGTGTTGTCCGGTGCCCGTGCCAATCTCTAGGATGGTGCAAGGCGAGGCAAAGAGCCCGGAAAGTTGTTCCAGGATCGGCCCTTTATTGTTTTCGCACGCTTGAGAGTAGGGTTTTTCAGCAGTCACGGCGGCCCTGCTAATGCCGAATGCCAAACGAGCTGAATTCGCCGGTTGGCGCCTGTTCGGCCACCTCCACCGAATCCACCCGGGCCGCAGAAGGACCAACTTCGCACCAGCTCCGGAGTTGTTCGAGTTGCTCCGGAGTGCCCTCGGCGACAATCTCAACCCGGCCGTCCGGCAGATTGCGGGCGTAGCCAGTCAGGCCAAGGCGCATCGCTTGGGCCTCTGTAGAGGCTCTGTAGTAGACTCCTTGAACCAGCCCGGAAACGAGCAGGGACCAGCGCTTCGTTTGCATGCGACGTCCTTGTGACTGAGTGGACCTTCAATCTACCGGGTGAGCATGGATGTATTCAAGGAGATGGACACCCAATGGCCGGAATTTTTCGCAAGCCAAACACCACAGGCTACCCCGATGCGCTGATCTGCGAAGCTGAGGGTTTGCAGTACCTTTCCGACGCGCTCCGGTCGGTTGGCGTCAGTGGGATTCGGGTGCCAGAGGTGATGCGAGTCGATGAACAGACGCTCGAGTTAACCAGGATTCACGCCAGCTCTGCCAGAGAATCATCCCTGGTGGCGTTGGGCGAAGGGCTGGCAGCGCTACACCAGCGGGAGCAGAACCAGCACGGTTGGCATCGGGACAATTTCATCGGTCTGTCTCCCCAACCCAATCGCTGGGCGGCGGATTGGGGCGATTTCTTTGTTCAGGACCGGCTCGGCTACCAGGTCTCGCGGATTTCCGCCGCCAGTGTTCGAAGAAAGTTCGAGACCATTCTGGATGATCATGGTGGGGCGCTGAGTGAGTGGTTGAGCCGACACTGTGAACACGCCAGCCTGCTGCACGGCGATCTCTGGAGTGGCAATGTGATGTTCGACCGGGAAGGCCCTTGGCTGATCGATCCCGCCGTCTATTGCGGCGACCGGGAAGCCGACCTGGCAATGACCGAGATGTTTGGCGGCTTCGGCCCGGCCTTTTACCGAGCTTATGATCGGGTCTATCCCCGCACCTCGGTTTACGAGCAGAAGCGGACCATCTACAACCTCTACCACTACCTCAATCATTACAATCTGTTTGGCGGCAGCTACCTGTGGGGATGCGAGCGCGGACTGGTTGCGGTGCAGGAACTGGGTATGCGTGCCAGTTAAATCAGCCCGGCACTGCGAAGCGCGAACACCCCAACCGTCACTGTGATGCTGGCCATCAAAGTGGTCAGGGCAATGATGTTGGCCGCCAGGCGATCATTGCCGCCCAGGGCTTTCACCATCACGAAACTCGCCGCTGCGGTCGGGCTGGCGAAAAACAGAAACATTAGCCCGAGTTCAGCGCCGCGGAACCCCACCAGCCAGGCGGCAGCGGTACACAGTGCTGGCAGCACCACCATTTTCAGAGTACTGGAGCCCAGGGCTGTGCGGCTGTCGCTGCGAATGGCGCTGAGCGACACGGTGGCGCCGATGCACAGCAAGGCGAGAGGCAGGGTCAGGGAGGCGAAATAGTCACCTGAGGTCATCACCCACTGGGGGAATCGAACGTCGAGCCAGGCGAAGGGGATCGCAACGATGACGCCAATAATCAGGGGGTTGCGAATGATATCGTGACCAATTCTACGCCAGCTGGCGGTTTGGCCGGGCTGGTAAGCGATCAGTACGATCACCGACAGTGCGTTGTAGGAAATAATCACCAGGCCGAGCAGGATACCACCGGCGGACAGGCCAAAATCACCGTACAGGTTAGCGGCCAGGGCCAGGCCGACAATGCCACAGTTGCCCCGGAACGCACCTTGAACATACACCCCTCGATCCGCATGGGGCACTCGCCAATAGGCCCACAGCCAGGTCAGTGCAAAGCTGGCCAGGGTCGCCAGCAGGAAGAAGCCAAGCAGGTTCAAATTGAGCGCCGTGTCCAGGTCCGCGCGGGTGATGCTGAGAAACACCAGTGTTGGCAGCGTTGCCTTGAACACCAGCGCTGAGGCGGTATTCACAAACGCGCTGTCGATCCAGCCGATCCGGCGCAGGCCCATACCAATGAAGACCATGGCAAAGACAGGCAAAGTGGTCTCAAGGGTCTGCAGAAAGATGTCGGTCAGGTTCATGCCGGTGGTGAGGTCCGTTGGTCGGCGAGTGAAGCGGGGGAATCGGGATCCGCGTGAGGGCTTTATTGTATGGGCTCGCTAAATAGTAAGCTATCTTTATGCGCCAAAAGTCCAATGCCCACCGCAGTACTTGTAGCGATGAAAGACATCTCTCTGATTGCCGGGAAGAAATCACCTGTGTGAACGAATGCTAACGAAAACCCTTGCCCCCGACGCCGTTGGCTGGGCTATAGTAGGCGCCGAACACCCCGGAACAAACACCCCGGAACAAGAGGATCAGGATGGAATCCGTTAACCCCACGCCAGAGCAACTGCAAAAGGTGCTGGCCGACACGCCCAAAGACCAGCCGGTGGTTATGCTGAATTTGTTGCGGTTCCGAGATCGTGCCAACTACCAGGACGAATCCACAGAGCGTTCAGGCCGGGAAGCCTATAAGGTGTACATGGAGGAAGCCGGTGCCTGTGTGCGGGCAGTTGGCGCCGAAGTCATCTGGTCTGGCCACAGCGTTGGCTCGCTGATCGCGCCGCCCGACGAATCCTGGGATCAGGTGGTTCTGGTGCGCTATCCGTCCATCGACGCGTTTATGGCGATGATTGAAAGCGAGGAGTACCGCGGAGTCGTCAAACACCGGACCGCTGCGGTACAGGATTCGCGACTGGTCGCCAACGTCGAAGACGGCGCCTAGCCGCCCAGCACGCCCGTTTGCTGGATCGCCATGTAGCTGGCGGTGCCGATCGCGATGGAAAGCAGGGCGTTGCGCCGCCACAGGTGCACGCCGACCACAAGAGCGCCGGGTATCAGGGCGTCTAGGCCTAACGCCGCCAACCCCCAATCCCCAGACCGAAACAGGAACACCGTGGCCAGCAGGGCCATCACGGCTGCGGGCAAATAGCGCCCCAAATGCTGGATCAAAGGGTGCTCGGTATGCCGTTCAAAGAACAGGAACGGAATGACCCGAGTGGCAAAGGTGGCCAGGGTGGCCACCGCGATAAAAGCCGCAATATAGCTGGTGTCAGCCACGGTCCGTTTCTCCCATCATTGCCTCGCTCGAACTCTGCCGATTCCGAACCCGGCGGTAGTGCAGCAGAAGCACTGCAGTGACCACGGCAATCGCCCCGATAAGTTGATGTGCCGACGGAAGCGCCAGCATGGCCACACCGGCTGCGGCAGCACCCAGCCAGATGGGGAAGCCGTCCCCCAGTGCCTTGAGCTGCTCAATGGTCAGAACAATAAACAGCGCGACCAGGGCAAATTCAATGCCTGTGCTGTTGAACACCACGTTGTCGCCCAGCAGCGCACCGAGCGCACATCCGAGAACCCAGTAAATCTGATTGAAAGCGGTGATCCGGACATCGACGGCTTGCTCAAAGGCGCGGTCAGTGCCTCGCGGGCGGCTGGTGAGCAGGGAGTATGTCTCGTCCGTCAGACCAAAGATCAAATACGCCTTGCGCCAGCCAGCGCCCCGGAACTGCCCAAGCAGCGACAAGCCGTAAAACAGGTGACGGGCGTTCAGCACAAACATGGCCACGAACACTTCCAGCAGGCCGGCGTTCGCGGCGAGCAGGCTGACCGCCAGAATCTGACCCGCCCCGGCAAAGATCAGAATGCCCATCAGTGGCGCAAACCACCAGGCGTAGTCCAGCTGCGTGGCGAACAGCACCCCGAACGCCATACCCAGGGGCAGGTAGCCAAACAGGATCGGCAGGGTCAGGCGAAAAACCGTTTGATTCATTAGCATCCAACATTTTTGAAAGCCGGGATGATAGGCAAATCGGCGACATATTTGAAGCGGACAAAGGTGCAAGTTCAAGCAAACAAATGTTCGAGCCGCCTTTGTAAAATACGGTAAAGGGTGGGCCGTTAAACCTGGATCTGAAATAAAAGTGTCATCGAATCGGCATACGCTCCTCGGCATAGACCGTCGTTGGAGTAGTCATGTTAGGCACCGTTCGCGCCCGTATCTTTTGTTTCGCTTTCCTGTGTGTGTTCGCTCTGTCCGGGCTGGCGGCCCTGTCGTGGACCATTATTCTGAAAGCTGAGGAGGCCTCCGACGCACTGATTCGCACCAACCTGGAAGAGACCTGGCTGCTGGCGGACCTAGAGCAGTCTCACCGGCGTCTTCAAGACTTGGCCTATAAGGTAAAAGCCCAGTTACTGCTGTGGGACGAGATCCAGCCCGCGTTCGCCGCCTTGCGCGAAGAACTCCCGACGGATTGGTCGGCGGTTCGGGGCAACCCAGGCTTGCAGCCATGGGCCGAGGAACATGCAAAGGATTTTGAGCGGGTGCAGGCGCTGATGGCCTCCATGAGCAAAGGCGTGGAGCAGAAAAGCTATTACCGGTTTGGCCAAGTGGTGGACTTCGATCTGTTTCCGGCGCTGGAGCCGATGCTGGCGGCGATCAATGAGAGACAACTGCAGAGCCGGGATTCGGTTGAAAGCGGAGCCGATGAGCTGCTGGCCTTCCTGTCCAGCCAGCAGACGTTTCTGATTGCGGGCTCTGTGGGGTTCCTGCTGCTGGTCATCCTGATGACACTCTGGCTGAGAGCGTCAGTGATTCAACGGCTGCAGCGCATCGCCCGGGAACTGACCGCCATGGAAGAAAACAGCGACCTGACCCGCGTCCCGGTGTTGAAGGGCAAAGACGAAGTGGCCGGTGTCAGCCGGGCGCTGGGTTCGTTGGTCAGCCGCTTTGAACAGTTCATTTCGGATATCCGCGGCGCCGCCAGTGGCCTGAACCAACGCTCCAGCACGCTCGATGAAGGCGCGGAGTCATTGCAACAGGCGTCCGAGAGAACCCGCAAGCAGATTCAGGATGTCAGTCAGTCCATGGCGGCCATTGCCGACCAGGCCTCGGCGATCGATCGGGCGACCAACCGATCCGCCGAAACAGTGCGGGAAGCGGTGTCGGCCAACGCCGAAGTGCAGCAACGCCTGGTCACCAGCGAGAACGCCGCGGAAAACACGGTGGAAGTCATCACCCGTGTTTCCAGCTCCATCCACGCGCTGAATGAATCTACTGGAAAGATCGAGCAGGTTATCGGGGTGATTGCCGACATCGCAGAGCAGACCAACCTGCTGGCCCTGAACGCTGCCATCGAGGCCGCCCGGGCCGGTGAACATGGCCGGGGCTTTGCCGTGGTTGCCGACGAAGTACGCACCTTGTCACTGCGCACCTCCGAATCCACCCGGGACATTTCCCAGTGGGTGCAGGATCTGGTCAGCGGTGTGGCGGATGTTGATGGCCTGCTGGGCGAGATGCGGGACGCTGGCAGCCGAAATCGGGAGCATCTGGTGGCACTTCGTGGCCACCTTGAAAGCCTGGGCGAGCGCTTTGTTCATCTTGAAGAGCACAGTGCCGAGATCACCGCGGCCATCACAACCCAGCACGACGAAATTGGCCGGGTAGGGCGGCGCTCTGCGGTACTGGACGAAAGTGCCGATTTCCTGATCGAAAGCGTCGAAAACACCCGCTCCATCAGTGAGGCGCTGCGCCAGGAATCCGTGTCCATGCGCCAGTTGATTGCCCATTTCCGCACCGCCACCGACGCCGCGTGACGGCACAGACAGCCCGGATTTGCTGAAAAGGGCTTCTCCCGCCAGGCTTTAATCCTTACCATGTCGGTCATAAGGGAGGACCTATGACCGACGATGCAGCCCATCAGCCCCAACCGGATCCCCGGCAGGAAAAATTCGTTGTCGATTTTGAGTTGTTGACCGAAGACCAGCTCAATGGTCTGGTGGAAGAGTACTGCACCCGCTACCATGGTCTGAACGACACCGAAAGCCCGTTGGCTGAGCGAAGCAAAGTGCTGTCTGCCGTGCGCGGCGGTGAGCTCGTGATCTGGTTCGACCCCGTGGAGAACACCGCCGGCTTGGGCGCTCCCGCTTGATAAATTGTCCGGAATCACGGATTTTGGGCTACTTCGGTGCTAAGGTACCCGGTACAATTCCGCTGTTTCCCGTAGTCCGTGTGCGAGGTGAATTTTGATCAGGGTATTGGTTGTTGACGACCATGAGCTGGTTCGTTCGGGTATTACCCGAATGCTGGCTGATAACCCCGATCTCGACGTGATCGGGCAGGCCTCTTCGGGCGAAGACGCCATCGAATTTGTCCGAAAGGACCGGCCGGATATCGTGCTGATGGACATCCGCATGCCCGGTATCGGCGGCCTGGAAGCCACCCGCCGCATCCTGCGCATTGATGACTCCGTTCGGGTTATCGTGGTGACTGCCTGCGCCGACGATCCCTATCCCACCCGCGTTATGCAAAGCGGGGCGACCGCTTACATCACTAAAGGCGCCGACATCAAAGAGATGTTGCGGGCGATCCGCATGGCCAACTCCGGCCAGCGCTACATCAGCCCGGAAATCGCCCAGAAAATGGCCCTCAAGCAGATCAGCGGTGACCGCGACGACGACGGCGAGATGTCGCTGTTTGAACGGCTCTCCGAACGGGAAATGCAGATCGCCATGATGGTGGTGGACTGCCAGAAGGTGCAGGACATCTCCGACAAGCTGTGCCTCAGCCCCAAAACGGTCAACAGCTACCGCTACCGTATTTTCGAGAAACTGGAAATCTCCAGTGATGTTGAACTGGCCTTAATGGCTGTCCGGCTCGGGTTGCTTGATGCCGACAAGGTCTGAATCCGCCAGTCACACAGCGGAGTTCGACAGCAAGAACTTCCTGAAACAGCTCACGGAACGGCCCGGCGTCTATCGAATGTTCGATGCGGACAGCAACGTCCTGTACGTCGGTAAAGCCCGCAACCTCAAGAACCGGGTCAGCAGTTACTTCCGCAAGAGTGGTCTGGCGCCGAAAACCGAGGCGCTGGTCAGCAAGATCGCGTCCATCGAGGTGACGATCACCGGCAGTGAGACCGAGGCGCTGCTGCTTGAGCAGAATCTGATCAAGTCCCTGCGGCCGCCCTACAACATCCTGCTTCGGGACGATAAGTCCTACCCGTACATCTATCTCTCGTCCCACAGCGATTACCCCTCGCTGACGTTCCGCCGTGGCCGTACCAAGAAAGGCGGTGGCACCTGGTTCGGGCCCTTTCCCAGCTCCGGGGCGGTCAAGGAAAGCCTTAATGTTTTGCAAAAGGTTTTCCGCATAAGGTCCTGTAGTGAAAGCTATTTTAACAACCGAACGCGACCCTGCCTGCAGTATCAGATCAACCGGTGCACGGCCCCCTGCGTGGAGTACATCAGCCCGGAGGACTACAAAGAGGATATCCGGCGCGCCAGCATGTTTCTGGAGGGCAAGAACCCGGCGATCATCCAGGACCTGATGACCGCCATGGAGGACGCCTCCAAGAACCTGGAGTTTGAAAAGGCCGGGGCCTACCGGGATCAGATCAACCACCTGCGGCTTGTGCAGGAGCAACAGTCCGTGGACGGCGAAGGCGGCGACGCCGATGTACTGGCCATCGCCCAGGACGCCGGCATCGTGTGCATTGTGGTGATTATCGTGCGCGGCGGGCGTGTGTTGGGCACCAAGGACTACTTCCCACGCTATTCCATTGAGCAGACCGAAGGCGAGTTGCTCAGCGCGTTCCTGGGCCAGTACTATTTCGGGGGCAACACCCGCCGGGAAATTCCCCGGGATGTGCTGGTGCCGGTCGATGTGGAGGGTCAGGAATTGCTGTCTGAGGCACTGACCAAAGCCGCCAATCGGGAAACCCGCATTCGCGGTAATGTTCGGGGCGAACGCCGGCGCTGGCTGGAACTGGCCATGACCAACGCCCGGCAGACCCTGCTGACCCATCTGGCCAGCAAGGAAACCGTGTACCGCCGCCTGTTGGCCCTGCGAGATCTGCTGGAGCTTTCGGAAACGCCGTCGCGCATGGAGTGTTTCGACATCAGTCACAGCCACGGCGAAAATACCGTCGCATCCTGCGTGGTTTTCGACGAGAATGGCCCGCTGAAGAGTGATTACCGGCTCTACAACATCGAAGGGGTGACCGGTGGCGACGATTACGCCGCCATGCGCCAGGTGCTGACCCGCCGCTACAAACGTATGGTGGCCGGGGAGGGCAAACGCCCGGACCTGGTGTTCATCGACGGCGGCAAAGGCCAGCTGAACATCGCCCGGGAAGTGTTCGATGAGCTGGAAATCTCCGAGATACCGCTGATTGGCGTGGCCAAGGGCGTGACCCGGCGTGCGGGCATGGAACAGTTGATCGATGCCATGACCGGGGATGTTTTCCGGGTGCCGGCCGATTCGCCGGCTCTGCATCTGATTCAGCACATCCGGGACGAATCGCACCGGTTTGCCATTTCTGGCCACCGGGCGCGCCGGGACAAGAAGCGCCGCCAGTCGACGCTTGAAGGCATTGAGGGCGTTGGCCCCAAGCGCCGTCGCGATCTGATTCGCTATTTCGGCGGGATACAGGGAATCCGCAAAGCCAGTGTGGATGAGATGACCAAGGTTTCCGGCATCAGCAAGTCATTGGCCGAAACCATCTACGCAGCACTGCACGACGAGTAAGGACAGCATGAATTTACCCAACATACTCACACTCTCTCGCATCATCATGATCCCGGTGTTTGTGGTGATCTTTTATCTGCCGGTGGAGTGGAGTTACCTGGTCAGTGCCTGCATCTTCGCGTTGGCCGGGCTGACCGACTGGCTGGACGGCTATCTGGCCCGCAAGCTGGATCAGAGCACGCCGTTCGGCGCCTTCCTGGACCCGGTCGCGGACAAATTGATGGTGGCGGTGGCCCTCGCGGTGTTGATTGAAGAGCATGCGGCGATTCTGCTCACCATCCCGGCCACGGTGATCATTGGCCGTGAGATTGTCATTTCCGCCCTGCGGGAGTGGATGGCCGAGATGGGCAGCCGCGCCAGCGTCGCCGTGTCCTACATCGGCAAGATCAAGACCACCGCTCAGATGGCGGCCATTGTCGGCTTGCTCGCGTTTCCGCCGGGTGTGGTGTGGGCCAACGTTGCGATTGCATTGCTGTATGTGGCAGCGGGGCTGACGCTCTGGTCCATGTTCCTGTATCTGAAAGCAGCCTGGCCGGACCTGTTTCCTGCCAAGGCGGAGACTGAAACGACCGGTTCGTAACTCAGGATTCGGGCTGGTGGCAGTCACCGGCCCAATTCACCACCGCCACCGACAGGGTTTTGCCGGCGGCACTGAAGGCCTCAACAACCGGTTCAATAAGGTTGTTGTCTGCCTCCTCTCTGGCCACAAAGCTGGCCGCACACAGGGTTTTACGGCTCCTGTTATCCACCAGCTGCCCATGCAGCTCAATTGTGGCATGCACCTCGCCAACATTGATTTCCGTGTGAAATGCGGTGAGTTCGCTAACGAGCGTCCAGTCCGCATCAGCCGGATTGGTGTCGCTGATCACGCTGTTGAACGCCCCGGCCTCCCGAAAGCTGGTAACCAGAAGATCCCGCACCACCACAGGCGCCGTATCGCGCCACCGGACCCCGTCGTAAATCCGAAACTCAAGCGGGGTGGGTTTGGCCAGGATCTTGTTGCTGCCCAGAGGGTCCGAGGCGTAGGGCGTGTCGATGCGCAAACTGAACGCGTGAGTTCGCGTGGCCTTCGGCACAGGGCTTTCGGCTGAGAAATCCATCACCCGCGGTGGCTCCAGGCTGGGGTAAACCGTACACCCAGCCACGGTCGCGACAATCAGCGACGGCACCAGAACAAGGGCAAAGGTCCGGCTCACTGTGACAACTCCTGTATAGTCTCTCCGCCCCAAAGCGCACGGGACGGGTCTTCGCCCAGTCTACGGGTAAACTGATTCAGATTGCGTAACGTGCTGCGCAATTCTCGCAACGCTGGCGATAGGTCGCCCATTCCCTGGAGGCCAGATTCGATGGCGCCCTGGTTGTTTTGAGTCAATTGATCAATGCGAGCGGACGTCGCTTCAATCGTTTGCAGCGCTTCGTTCAGGGAGCTAAGCACCGCGCGACCCTCGTTCTGCAAAAGCGAATTGGCGTTATCAGACACCCGTGAGACTTTGCTGGCCGCCTCACCGGCTCGCTGACTTGCGGAATCCAGCCGCCCCAGCAGTTCGTTGAGTCGCCCCCGTTGTTCGAGCAGGGCGTCGGATACCTCACGTGTATTGTTAAGAACAGCCGTCAGGTTGTTGATGTTCTTGTCAGAGAACATTTTGTTGGCGTCGATCAACAGGGTTTCCGCTTTCTTCAGCAGGCTCTGGCCATTAGCCATCAGGGTGTCGAGGGCGGACGGTTTAGCGATAATCAGCGGAGGATCGTTCGGGTCACCAATGAGCTCCGGGCTATCCGGGCTGCCGCCACTGAACTGCACACTGGTGCTGCCGGTAATGTTGGCCAACACCAATGAGGCCTGGGTGTTTTCCCGGATCGGGATCTTCTGATCGACTCGGATCAGCACGCGCACCTGGCTGGGGTCCTCTGGGTTGAGTTTCAGTTCCACGACATCGCCCACCTGCACGCCGCTGTAGAGCACGGGGTTGCCTTTGGACAGACCGCTCACCGGCTGGTTGAAGCCGATCTGGAAATAGGCCCAGTCCCGATCAGCTGTCGATTTGGCCAGCCACAAAGCGAACATCAACGCGGATGCAAACGCCAGCAGCGTAAACAGGCCAATGATGACGTGGTGGGCCTTGGGTTCCATGGCGATTACTCCTGTGGCCTTTGCTGGAGAGTGGCTCCGGTTGCATTGCTCGCGGCTCGACCTCTCGGGCCGTTAAAGTAGTCCTGGATCCACGGATCGTCTACGGCGGCAACGTGTTCCAGGCGGTCGGCAACCAACACCTGTTTCTTTGCCAGCACCGCAATCCGGTCGCAGGTGGTGTAAAGCGTATCCAGATCGTGGGTGACCAGGAACACCGTAAATCCGAGTGCGTCTCTTAAGGTTAGGATAAGCTGATCGAATGCGGCAGCGCCAATCGGGTCGAGACCCGCTGTGGGCTCGTCCAGAAACAGAATTTCCGGGTCCAGGGCCAGGGCGCGGGCTAGGGCGGCGCGTTTCACCATGCCGCCGGAGAGTTCGGCCGGGTATTTCAGTGCGGCCTCGGGCGGCAGCCCCGTTAACGCCAGTTTCAATCTGGCCAGGTGCTCCGCGTCTGGCCGGCTCAATCCGGCGTGTTCAATGAGCGGGACCGCGACGTTCTCTTGCAGATTCAGCGAGCTGAACAGGGCACCGCCCTGAAACAGCACCCCAAGACGCTGCTCGATCAATGACCGATCCGCGGCGGAGAGCTGCTGGAGATCCTCCCCGAATACCCGAATGTGCCCGGACGAAGGCCGGTTCAGGCCGACGATGGTTCGCAACAGTACCGTCTTGCCCGTGCCAGAGCCGCCGACCACGCCGAGGATCTCCCCGGTCATCACGTCCAGATTCAGGTCCTGGTGGATCACCTGTGGGCCAAACCGATTGCAGAGCTCGCGCACCTCAATCACGGTTTGGCTTTTCAGGTCAGGGTGAGGGGCGAGAATTTTATGCTTGGCCATGACTCACCACCCCATTTCCATAAAGAACAGCGCGGCGATGGAATCGAGCAGGATCACCATGAAAATCGACTGAACCACGCTGGAGGTGGTGTGTTCGCCCACCGACTGGGCACTGCCGCTGACCTTAAAGCCCTCCAGGCAGCCGATGACGGCAATGATAAAGGCAAAAACCGGTGCTTTAGAGAGGCCCACCAGGTAATGCCGGACTTCAACACTCCTTTCGACAATCGCCGCGAATTGCGGCGGGTAGATGTCCAGAACCAGGGCGCACACCGTGGCGCCGCCCACCATACCCGCAATCATCCCGACAAACGCCAGAATGGGCAGGCTGATCATCATCGCCAGCACCCGGGGAATCACCAGCAGCTCGATCGGGTTAAGCCCGAGGGTGCGAATCGCATCCAGTTCCTGATTGACCTTCATCGCGCCAATGTGGGCGGTGAAGGCGCTGGCGGTTCGGCCGGCCAACAGGATCGCAGCAAGCAGCACACCAAATTCCCGCAGGAAGGAAAACGCCACCAGGTTGACGGTGTAAATGGTGGCGCCAAAGCTCTCCAGCACGGTCGCGCCGAGAAAAGCCACCACGGCACCGACCAGGAACGTCAGCAGGGCCACGATGGGCAGGGCATTCAGACCGGTTTCCTGAATTGCCGCAATGAACGGTGTCATGCGCCAGCGCCATGGACGAAACAACACCCAGAACAGCACGGCGAGGGTTTGACCAATGAAGCCATTCAACGCCTTGAGAAGCTGATAGATACTGTCGGTGCGCTGCCCGGTCTCCGCTAGAATGCGGGTGAGGGGTGGAATGGCCGGCGCCTTGGGCTCAGGCCGGTCTTTCACCGCCGCGCACACGGCACAAAGCAGGGCCGAGCGCGCTTCGGGCAGTACGTCAGGTGTGGAGGCAAGGGCGTGGAGGCGCTCCGGGCCGAGCAGCTCAATCAGTTGAGAGGCACCGGCGGTATCCAGCCCTTCGAGGCCGGATAAATCCACATCCTGGAATTCTGCCGAGCGAGCCCTTGCTGCTTCCACGGTGCGTTGCAGCAACGAGTAATTCTGGAGTGTCCAATCGCCCCGAATGATCAACGAGCGGTTTTCGACAATTGCTTCTCCGGGCGACGAGGCGCTCGCCGCGAAAACCGACTTTCTCTCACTCGCGGTGCTAATCACGTTGGTGGGTAATCCGTTGAAAATTGTTCGCTTTAATGATCAGAGTAGAGAAAGAGTAGGGCATCTGCCAGTTTGGGGAGCCAGCCCAATCGGACAAAAAATGCCCAGAAACCTCTATAAAACAAAAAGTTGAAAAAAGAGGTTGACGCAATCAGTCGAATCCGTAGAATACGCCCTCGTTGGTCAAGCGGGAATAGCTCAGTTGGTAGAGCACAACCTTGCCAAGGTTGGGGTCGCGAGTTCGAATCTCGTTTCCCGCTCCAATTTTTCTTCCGGTTCTCCGGTTGGAAAGCACAAACCAAGTCTCTCACGCCTCCTGAGAGCAAAAGCCAGATCAAGGCTTCCCCGGCGCGGTGGCAGAGTGGTTATGCAGCGGACTGCAACTCCGTGTACGCCGGTTCGATTCCGACCCGCGCCTCCAATTTTTCTATCTAGTCCAGATTCATATCGTTACTTGTCTGTATCCACCCGCACTCAAATCGGCCGAGGTTGGGTTCTTTCGAGCGATCGACGTTGTTCGCCCTGTCACATCTGAAGAGTACTCTTAGGTGGCCTAGAGTCCCTCGAAAATTCTTATACTTCTCAGGTTCATGCAACGCCAAACGTTCTGCCTAGGGCGGGCTGGCAGGTGGGGCGCGCGTTTTCCCTTTTCGAGGCTGAAGGCGGTTTGGCCTTGATCGAGACCTTCGTTGAAACCACTGAAATATTCGCTCGACTGGCCAGTGGTACTGACCACCTAAAAGACATGAAGCTCACGCTGTTCGATGCGGCCAACTGGCGTCAGATACTTCTGATTACCTGCCATCGGGAGAAATTGCAGAACCTGAATATGCCGCCTCAATAAATCGGGCGTCGGTGGAACGGAGTGTGCAGTTGCTGGATTGGGACGCGGTGGGGTTGTGAAAATACGAGATACATCTGTCGCGATCAAAAAGAATTGGTATTGAGGTGTTGCGCGCGAATATTTCGAGGACACCCCAAGTTTGTTCAAGAATTTTTGCCCACTTTGCGTGGTCAATTAAAACATCCAACAACCTTCACGTCGGGACGCTTCTGCGGGGACCTATAAGCTTCCTTGGTATTGATCTGAGGGCGTTTACCGAGTCGCAAGCCTCCGATAAAGTAGTAGCCTACTGATGAAGCTCCAGGCTTACAGGGTGCGCCCGTTCTCCACGAAAAATCAATAGCATAGGCATTCGTGGCCGGCTAAGATTGAGCAAAAAATGTCGTGAATCCAGAGCGTTTCTAAAGAGTCGCTTTTGGATGCTTTCGGGGTTGGGCCTGATTGGTTAGCCAGCACGGATTGCACAGTTCAAGATTTATAGTTTAAGGATAGGGCTTTTTATGGAAGTGAAGCTATGGGAAGGCGGCTTGCAGTCGCAGGAGATCAAAGCGATTGAGGCAATTCAGGAGGCCTTTAGTCCAGGCCAGATTTCAAGCAAATCAAAGCCCAAGGGTGGCGGCTCGCTGCAAGATCAAATGCGGGGGTTGGGGCTCAAAGGGATGTTTCCCTGGAAGGGATATGCTGGCTTTCGGTTCGTTGATGCGAAGGGAAATGAAGGTGAGTTTGACCTTGTTATCGTTACCCACTGTAACGTTCTAATTGTTGAGCTCAAGGATTGGAATCGTGGAGAAATAAGATCGAAGGGAGATCGCTGGTACAAGAACGACGTTGATATGGGACGTTCTCCTGTCAGTGTCACTCAAAAGAAAGTGCACCTCTTAAAGAATCAGCTAGATCGCGTTCGCCATAGATTCAGTAATTCCGGCTGGACCCCCTTTGTCCATCATTTTGTCGTCATGACGGGCAATGCTGGATTCTCGAAAATTACCGATCAGGAGAAAACCCATACGCTAAGCTTGAAAGAATTTTTGAGCTTCTCAGATGAGAGCATCTTCAACGCTAGGTTCAGGCCGCACTCAAAAGCAAAGGTGCTGAATCAAGACTTTGACGTCTTCGACGAACTCTTTTTGGGTAAAAATACGGCGCGAAAACAGATTCGCATCGACGGCTATCGAGCGACCGATTTGATCTTCGAGCATCCCAAAAACGTTTACAAGGAATTCCAGGCGGTATCTGAAATCTCCAAAGGCGAAGAGGCCTTATTGAGGCTATGGAATTTTGAAAACCTGAGTGGCCCCAAGGCTAAGACAGCGGATGGTCGTTTTGTCATCGTTTCTCGGGAACGTGAGGTGCTGCAGTTTATCAAGCATCAAGATCATGACCTCTATAAACATTGCCTGCGTTCTTTAACGAGCGTGCAGAAAGATGAGGTAACGACCGAGTACTCAGAAATCTATGAGCTCCCTCCGAATCACCTCAGGTTCAACGAGTTTATCGGCAAGTACGGCCAGTCTTTCTCGGAATCCGATAAGTCCAACCTGATGAAGCTGCTCATCGCTAAGTTTGCCGACCTCCATCAAATTAAAATTGCGCATCGTGATCTTGGAGACCACAGCATCTGGGTTTCTCCGAGTAAAGAAGTTGCCCTGTCGAATTTCATTTCTGCCTATCACCAGCCTGCTGGAACCGTTGGTGATTACCGTCAATTTCTCGCAGTTAATGAAATCCTCGGTGCAGGCAACATAGATGGTGTTCGCACGCCTTTCGAGGCTGATGTCCGTGCTCTCGGGTTGCTCGGCTGGCACATACTCAATGCTAAACGCATTTCACCGGCCAGCATGGAGGGGGTGCATGAGGAAATGGCCGGGAGTTCAAGCCATTATGCCCCGGTTCTCCTTAATGCGTTCGAAGGAGGTTCATACTCTAATGCGACCGAACTCTTCGATGCGTTGAAATCCGCAGAGCCTGAGGAGGATAGAGCAGCAGTTTTTGATCAGGCTGAACTGGATCCCTACCGGAGAGCAATAAATCACTCACGTCAGTTTCGTGAAGATGATGACTTCTGGGTAGAAACGGAAGAGAAAGAGGTCTACCTATCAAATGGGCAGGTCGTAAAAGCCTGGCTTAACGTTGGCGGGGTTGACGAGCCGGCTGCTGGCAACAAGTTGCTTCACTTCTTACGACGCGTTGAAAAGCTCCAGGCTGCCTCTCCCTACTACATACCGTGTATCCGAGAATTTGGCATCGCAACCAAATCCTCTAGCTTGTACGTGGTAATGGATAATGTTGAGGGTTGCCATTGGAGTGATACCGAGCTTGAGGAGGGGGACAAGCTCAAGCTTGTGCAAAAACTCATTGATTCGGTTGAACATCTGCATGGGATGAACATCGCTCATGGAGATCTCCATCCAGGCAACGTCATTATCGGTCGAGAGGGTGATGATTTTAGCTTGTCGCTGGTAGACATTCCCGATTACTCGGCTGAGTCCGAGGAGCTTTTTAACCACCAATATAGCCCAGAAAATATTGACTCCTGCACGGCATATGAACGAGACAATTATGCGGTCATGAGAATGACCTGTGACCTCTTTGGTATTGTCTGGGGCCAGTCGTCTGAGGAGTATCCCTATATTACGGAAGCCGTGAAGCAGGAGTTGGAAGATACCCTGTTCGGTTTCAAGGATCTCGCTCGTTTCAAAGCTGCTATCGAAGCGCCTGGCGACGAAGCTCTCCAACCGGTAAAAGTTTCTCTCCGGGGCTCTTTTGAGCCAATCACTATCTACCCAGATAACGGTCATCTATACGTCCAAATTGAGCCAAGTCGGAAGGATCCTTCAGATGCGCGAGTTCGGATGCTGGGTGTCGGAGGAAGTGTCGATTTAATATTTAAGGTGAAGGAGCGAGCATTCGTCGTTGGATTCGAACCGCGCGTTAGATCCTCGGTTCGGAGGGACGATGCAGATAAAAGTCAGTTAGAGTTGGATTTCCCGATAAATGTGGTTCCTAGTGACGGGTTTGAACTATCGGAGCTTTCCAAGAGGCTCGAGGACAACGAAGCGTTTGCTCGTGCGATCGATTTTGCACTTACGAGAGAGACCCCAGAGGGAGATTCTGCATCAGAATCCGCCATCGAGGCGGACGCATCTGCTCCAGAGCATCAGGAAGAAGTTAGTGCCCGTAGTGAGTCAGAGCTTCGCATTTCAACCCAAAATCTTTGGAAGGCGATCCTTGAGACTGAGACGGAATCCTATCCTTACATCGAGGTGTCTGATAGCCCGAGGCCACCCAAAGAAACGAAAGATCAGCTCATCATCCCCTACCAGGCAGATGTAGATGCTCTTGGCCAGTTTCGTAAGACCGACGTAATAGAAGCACTGATCATAGAGGGGGAGAAAGAGATCTCCATCGGTGAGGTACTACTGAAACAGTCCGAGTTGAATGAAATCCGGTTGTCCAAATTGCGTTTCAAAGCCTACAAGCTGTCTGAGGGAGATGTCCTTTTCTTCAGAACAAAACAAGATCGAGCTTCATACGAGAAAAGAAAGGCCGCACTGCAATGCCTGCTGGACAGAGAAGGCTTAATCAGCAACTTGGTAACCTACTTTGATCCGGCCTGTACTATGCCGGCGCAGGCTTATGAGATCGATGTTACGGATGAGGATTTCTCTCGTTACGACAGGACTGACGATCAAGGCAATACGATAAGTCTCAACCAGCAGCAGAGGCAGGCATTTAAAAAGCTGATACAGAATGGTCCGCTATCCCTGCTACAGGGACCGCCGGGAACTGGAAAAACTGAGTTCATCGCAGCCTTTGTTCATTACTTGATCGAGAGGCAACAAGTTCAGCGGGTTTTGTTGGTCAGCCAATCGCATGAAGCGGTCAACACGGCAGCAGAACGAATTCGCAATCACTGTGCGAGGCTGGCGACCTCATTGGATGTGGTTCGATTCAGCAACCGGGAGGGTGCGGTTTCTACGGGACTAAAAGATGTCTACTCGAACTCCATAATCACGGAAAAAAAGGAACTCTTCCGAGCTGAAGCTAAGCATCGCGCTAGCTCTTTGGGCAGAGCCCTTGGGCTGGACCCTCGCTACTTATCGGCATTGGTTGATGTCGAATTGAAACTCTTCCGTCAAATTGATCATTTCTTATCTTTGGCCGACTCAATAAGCAGTCAAAAACTCGAAGCAGACGATGTTAAAGAACTCAAAAAGTCTCTGGACGAGTTGAAGCACACCATTCGCATATCCATGCAAGACGAGTTTGGAATTGCCCTGGCCCCCGAGGATGACTTGGGTTTCGCTAAACAGAAGGTTATCGAAAAGCTTAATGGTGAATTCGCTGTTCGACCGGATGAGGCTTTGCGGGCGAGAGCACTGGCCAAGATTTCTCGTGACATGCTGGACGTCCTTGAGACAGAGGGTGTCAATTATGATGAATTCCTCGCGAGGTCCCGGCAGCTGGTAGCTGGTACCTGCGTTGGAATAGGGCAGCACCATATCGGTATTCGAGACAACCAATACGATTGGGTCATTATTGACGAGGCCGCACGGTCAATATCCAGTGAGCTAGCAATCGCTATGCAGGCGGGTAAACGGATTTTGCTTGTTGGTGACCACAAGCAGCTGCCCCCCCTTTACACCATTCCGCACAAAAAAGCGCTTGCTCGTCGGCTCGGTATATCGACGTCTGCAAATGATTTGGATGTCATGCTTCAGAGTGATTTTGCTCGCGCGTTCGAGTCGGAGTTCGGGGATCAAGTGGGCGCGACTCTGCTGACCCAATATCGCATGGGCCCTCAGATAGGAGACCTGGTATCAGAGGTCTTCTACGACGGGAAACTTGGCAACGGTAATCGAGCCATACCAGACATCTATGACCAGTTGCCGGAGGCCCTTCAAGCGCCGGTAACCTGGCTTGATACATCTAGCTTGGGCCATAGAGCTCATCACCAAAGCGATAAAGGGGTAAGCATTTACAATAGGAGTGAGGCGGACCTGATCATCCGATTGCTTAAGCAGTTAGCAGAGAATTTGGATCTGATGTTGAGCCTGAGGTCCTCTGTTAAGGATGGAGAGCCTGCTATCGGTGTGATTTGCATGTACGGAGAGCAAAAGCGAATCCTCCGCCAAAAGTTTAAAGAAGTTCAATGGGATGAGGACTTTAAGGCGCTCGTGAAGATCGATACTGTCGATAGCTACCAGGGTAAAGAGAACAGGATAATCATTTTGTCACTAACCCGATCCGACAAGCACCAAAGCCCTGGTTTTCTGAGAGCTCCGAATCGAATAAATGTAGCGTTGTCTCGGGCAATGGACCGCTTGTTGATTGTTGGATCTCTGCAGATGTGGCAGGCGCAAAACAAAGACCTTCCGTTGGGACGAGTTGCGAGTTTCATGGAAGAAAAAGGGGAAGCTGCCGGTTACAGGTTTATCAATGCGCAATCCAGCAAAGGACAGGGAGGAAAGGTGCGATGAGCCAGGAAGTAAATAGCGTCTACCACGAAGTGGATTTTTTGCTGCCTGTTCACCGGTTCAATATCCGGTTCTCGTACGTTACGAAAAAGGGACTGCCGTTCGTACGAGAGTTTGTTCTGAGGCTTGTTCACGTTTCTCCGATGATGCCAGCCGATATCGCGAGCTATTTCGGGTTGACCAAGAGAGAGACGGATGAGGCGATTAGTGACCTGGTTGATAAAGGGGATCTGCAGTTTCTAGAGAGTGGCCAAATTGACCTAACCACAAAGTCTCGTGGCTATTTTGTCGGCTTAGGGTCAACCCCGCATGTCTCAACGCTCATGGAAAGTGGGGGTGCTTTCGCCTTCGAACTGGCGAGCTTCAACTGTGTCGGCAGAAAACGCACGAATGAAAAGTGGGTGCCGGGCCTGAGATTAGAAGTTCCTAATGAAACGATCGCGAACAGTGAGCAATTGGCAAAAAGAAAATTCCAAGAGAAGTTTTACAAGATCCAAGAACAGGGATTCTGGGAACACAAATCTGTCAATGATGAACAGGGTAGACCAAGTATTTACACGATGGAGTCTGTTCGAAAATTGGGTCAGGAACCACTGAGACTAACAAGCACGTTTGCAATCGATTCAGATGGAACCCCGGTTGAGAGGGCAGATTTTGATGTGCTTGATGACTCTTCGTCAGTTCAAGAGCTAGTCACAGACGCTATTGCCTCCATGCAAAAGCCAACAAATCTTGGAGATATTGCGGGGGCGATGGAGCTACTCGAGGACCGCGAAACTCGAACCCTCCTCAATGATTCCTCCATCGATGTCGCCAAATTGATGCTGGATCAGCAGACGGGCCCGCTAAATGAGTCTTCGTGGGTTCCCTTTCTAGGCCCCATTTATTCTCAGGAAAATTGGGAATTAATCGGTCGCTATTTGGAGAAGCAATGTGATCCATCGGGTAGCCCTGAAGAATCGCCACCAGGTTTAGTCTGGCTTGCCCCTGCAGATGGGTTCTGGGGGCAAAGTGTCAGAACTTCAGCTTGTCTTGATGCATTAGTTGATCAATCGGTGACCAAGGGCAAGAAGTCCACCCGGCTCTACGCGCCAAAGCTCTTCGTTCCAATGCAGGATTCAAAGGATCGCTTCGCGATTAATCGCTGGAAGCAACAGTTCCCGAAACATAAATCTAATGTCTTCGGTCTCGTGGAGGGTTTCCTCAGTGGCAACGTAGAGGTCTTGTTGCTTTCCAATCGTTTGGCAGTCGTCAGCTACCACATCTCTAAACCTGAGAGTCTCCCAGTGACGCTTCCGTTGGGCTTCATCACGGTCGATCCAGAGAGGGTAAGGGTGATTACTGGTTTGGTTGAGGATTACATCAGTGGCGTATCAAGCTTTGACAATCCAAGGGATCTTGGGCCACTCAGTCAGTTGTAAGAACTCCTGTTGATTGTAGCGAATTCACTGCAAACAGCGGGTGGGCCGCTAGCGACATCAGCTGAGAACTACTAGGATACGGAGTCTTGTCTGGCACTCTGAAACGATGCCCAAATGATTAGAGAAGTCATATGGATAGAGAACGCATTCAAACCGTAGCCGACCTCCGCATGGCTGTAGGCTACCTGGGCGAAAAGTCCCAAAACAACTGGTGGTCATCCAGCTTTCTGGCCCCCCAAGCGAAAACATACCTTTCGCCAATCTACCCGAGAACCGTGGCGTTAGCGCAGTACAGAGGAGTAACAGAGGCGGCGCTTCTCGTGCACGATGAGTTTATTGGTATTGGTAAGAACTACCACCTCTTCCGATTACCTGAAGCCGTCGAACACGCCACTGCTGACTATGTTCAGGCTCAGGATGAGGATCATTACTCCAAGATGCTCGATAGCCAAGAGTCGGCATTAGCTGTATTGCAAAAGCTGGCAGGTGGAAGCGATAGCCAGGCAGAAGGGCCTGTTGCTGTTGGCCAATACGCCGATTCGAATTTAAGTGAGATGTTGCAGGAAGCTGCAGGCTTCTACCTGGCAGCCTTTCAATCCGGCGCAAAATGTTACCCGTTCATGAGAGAGGCTGCGTGACCGAAGCTGTGCAATACACAACCCAATTACAAGCCGGATTAGGCTTGGTTGAGGAAACAAAACTGCTGCTCTCGATCTACGAACCGGGACAAACCAGCTCCGAACTTTATGAGAGCGCGTTAAGTTCCGGCTTGTTTCCCATGGTGTCGGCTCGAAGATTGAGAAACATCGTCGCCGAGTGTTTCGCGCCCAGATACATCAAGCAGGGCGGTGCGTCACATCTGAAGCGGTTGTCGAGTGAGGTGAGCACCTCCACTTTGAATCAACTTCTGATGGCCTACACCGCAGAGGCCAATTTGATATTCAGGGATTTCGTCCGAGAAGTATATTGGCCCCACTATGCCGGTGGTCGAAGCACGATTTCCCTAGATGACGCCAAGGACTTTGTTGAGCAAGCAGTTAGGGATGGCAAAACTCAAAAGCATTGGGCTGAGTCCACGATCAAAAGGATGTCCTCCTACCTTATCGGATGTTGCGCCGACTACGGTCTTTTGTCGTCCAGGCGAACCGCAGCCAGAGACATTCAACCGATCCGAATCGAGCAGTCGACGGTTCTCTATCTCGCATACATGCATCATTTAAACGGTTTAGGGGATAACGCGGTTATCAACCATCCGTCATGGGAGCTGTTTGGTCTTGAGCCCATGGATGTGAAAGACGAGCTGAAACGGCTTGCGAAGAACAATTGGCTGATCGTTCAATCCGCAGCGGATGTGGTGCGAATCAGTTGGCAGTACAAATCAATGGAAGAGGTGGTCGATGTCATCATCGCTGAACGCTGATTTTAACGAAGTCATTGAGCGAATTAAGCGAGGCAGGGAGTTTGGCCAAGCCAGCTTTGAGCCAATTTATTACCTGGTTTTTTCACCCAGCGATATTTTGGCCGTCAAACGCCAGATGAAAGCCTGGGAAGCTCGCCTGACCAATGATGGTTGGATCGTCCACAAATTCTCTATCGCTGATGCCATTCAGGAAATTTTCGAGTCTACCCCAAGCATTATTAAGAATGCTTGGCATAAGAAAGATGCCGAGGCTCCTCAGCAATGGCAAAAAACCAATGCTGCCTTGGCGAACAGGCTAGAAAAGGGAGCCCTGCAGTCCAAGTTGGAAAACCTCTTAACCGAGCTGGAGCAAGAATCCAACGCCATCGTGCTAGTGACCGATCTAGAGGCGCTGCATCCCTATATGAGGATTGGCTCCATTGAAGGGCAGCTCCAAGGCAAGTTCTCCGTCCCCACAGTATTTTTCTATCCCGGTGTACGCACTGGCAAAACCCGACTGAAGTTTCTTGGTTTTTACCCGGAAGATGGCAACTACCGCTCCGAACACGTTGGTGGGTAAAAACGTAGTCAAAGGATAAGACAATGGAAATCAAATCGCTTTTCGATAGTAACAAAGACATCTACCGCTCCATTGAGAAGGTCATCACCTACGGCGCTTCCCAAGAGGCTCGGCTGAAGGCGGAGATTTCTGAGTACGTTGTTACTGAAAGCATCGAAGACCAATTCGAAAAGCTGCTGGGCAAAATGCAGCACGCCATGGACGCTGGCGGAGAAAACGAAGTCGGGGTTTGGGTGTCCGGTTTCTATGGCTCCGGTAAAAGTTCCTTCACCAAGTATCTGGGCCTGGCTTTTGATGACAATATCAAGATCGACGGCGTGCCTTTCATACAGCACCTGCAAGATCGCCTGCACAAAAGCACCACTAAAGCTCTGTTAAGCTCCGTTGCTAAACGTTTTCCCGCAGCCGTACTCATGCTGGATTTGGCCAGTGAACAGGTTGCCGGTGCCACCATGGAAGAGGTGTCCACAGTGCTTTACTACAAAGTGCTGCAGTGGGCAGGGTACTCTCGAAACTTAAAGGTAGCGGCATTTGAGCGCCGCTTGAAAAAGGAAGGTCGTCACGACGAGTTCTTGCAGTTGTTCCGTGAGCACACGGATGGCGAGGAATGGGCTGACTATCGGAACGACGAGCTTGTTGTAGACAGCATCATTCCTGAACTTGCCCACAAAATGTATCCGGCGCTGTTCACTACTCCTACCTCGTTCTCAACAGAAACCAGTGAGGTGATTCGTTTCGAGGACGATCGGGTCAAAGAAATGCTCGATATTGCTCGCGAAGCCACCGGTAAAGAGTACATCATCTTTATCATCGATGAGGTAGGGCAGTACGTTGCGTCTCGTCAAAACCTAATCCTCAACCTGGACGGCCTTGCGAAGAACCTGAAACACATTGGCGACGGTAAGGTCTGGATCATCGGCACCGCGCAGCAAACACTGACAGAAGACGACACCAAGGCCGCACTGAATTCTGCCGAACTGTTCAAACTCAACGACCGCTTCCCAATTCAAATCGATCTGGAAGCGAGCGATATCAAAGAAATCTGTTATCGGCGCTTGCTTGGCAAGTCACCCACTGGCGAAGACGAATTGGGTAGCCTGTTCGACCAGCATGGTCAGGCGCTACGCCACAACACCAAACTCGTAGACGCACGAGTTTATGGCGCCGATTTTGACCGCCAGACCTTCATCGATCTATACCCGTTCTTGCCCGCGCACTTCGACATTCTCCTGCACCTGCTCGGTGCCTTGGCCAAATCTACGGGCGGTATTGGTCTGCGCTCCGCCATCAAAGTGGTTCAGGATATCCTTGTCGAAGGGCCTGATGGAAGAACACCTGTGGCTGACCAGCCTGTTGGTTGGCTGGCCAACACAGTAACGCTCTATGATGCGCTGGAAAAAGACATTCGTCGCGCGTTCCAGTCGCTTCATCAGTCCGTAGGAAAGGTGAAAATCCGTTTCCCGGACTCAGAGCTGCATCAAAACATCGCAAAAACTGTCTGTGTGCTCCAGATCCTGAACAACTTGCCGGTAACACGTCAGAACGTTACCAGTCTGATGCACTCTGGCATTACTCAAGCGGCGGCCACTGAGCAAGTGACGGCCGCAGTTGAGCAGCTGATTAGCGATCCCATCGTTCCGTTTGGGGAGCAGGACGGAAACCTATGCTTCTTCAGCGAAAAGCTGAACGAGATCGAGCAAGAGCGCGCCAACATCGCGACTCGCGCAGTGGAGCTGCGTAGAATTGTCAGCGATGCTCTTAAAGAAGTGTATTCGCCATTGCCCCAAACCCAGCTCAACGGGTCTCTGGGTGTCGCGACCGGTCTTAAGGTTCAGGCAACCTCCGGTGCCGTCCCATCATCGTTGGCAGGGGAAAGAAACCCAATCCAAACCATTGTCGAATTGGTCAACCCCACCGATTACGACGCAGCCAAGGCTCGTTTGGTAAACGACAGTCGGCAGAAGTCAGAGCAGCATTCGATCTTTCTTCTGGGGCGTACAACGCCAGAAATGGATGAACTGACCACGGAAATTTACCGCTGCAAAGAAGTGGTCACTCGGTACCGTAATGAGCCCGACCAGGAAGTAAAAGACTATTGCGCCGGCCAATCAGATCGCGCAGCTCGTTTGATGAGCGATCTGGAGCGGCAAATTCGGCGCAGCTTGCTCCAAGGCTCGTTTATTTTCCGTGGCACCCCAACTGCGGTGAACTCCCTGGATCAAGAGCTTCTCAACGCCGCCAGAAAACACATCGGTGATGTTGCAGAACAGGTTTTCGACCGACATTCCGAGGCACCTAATCGTGCAGGCACAGACCTGGCAGAGAAGTTTCTGCGCCTGGGTAACCTTACCGGCGTAACGGCTGCAGTGGACCCGTTGGGGTTGGTTCAGAAAACGGCCAAAGGGCCTTCTATCGATACTTCTCACAAAGCTATAACCAGCATTACCGACATGATCGAGCGACAGGGCTCCATCGAAGGCAAGCGCCTTGCCGATATCTTCACCGCACCGCCCTTCGGTTGGTCGCAAGATACTTTGCGCTATCTGATTGCTGCCATGCTGATTGCCGGTGAGATAAAGCTGAAGGTGGGTGGTCGAGAAGTAACCGTAAACGGGCAGCAAGCGATTGATGCATTAAAAACCAATAACAGCTTTAAGTCCGTTGGCGTTTCTTTGCGTGGGGAAGACCGTCCCAGCATGGAAGTGCAAGCGCGTGCAGCTGAGCGACTCACCGAGCTAACAGGCGATGTGGTTGTTCCCTTAGAAGACGATATCAGCAAAGCAACGGTGAAAATGTTGCCGCAGCTTCAGCATCGTTATGGCCCGCTGTCAGAAAAGTTGAAAGCTCTAGGCTTGCCCGGCAGTGATCGACTGGAAAACCTTTCTAGCGACATGCGCGATATTCTCGCGAACGATGCCTCGGATGCGCCGAAGCGCTTGGGCAATGAAAACTCCGAATTATATGAAAACCTCAAATGGGCTGCTGAGCTTCATCGTGCATTGGAGAATGGTCTAGAGAACACGTTGCGAGAACTGCAAAAGTACGTGTCCACGGTCCAGACGCTGCCTGACAGCGGTGTGCCAGGAAAACTAAAAAATGAACTCTCGGATGAATTAATCCAAATTCAGGACCGGCTCAATCATCCGGAATTCTTCAAATACGCGACAGAGTTCTCCGGCAGCTTAACAACGCTGAAAGCAAGAGTTCGCGATTCTGCGATTGCTTTGCAGAACGAGCAGGCCCAAAGGATCAAGTCCGCCCAGGAGGATCTTGATCGTTTGCCTGAGTGGGTAGAACTCACCCAGCAAGAGCAGAACGCGTTGCTTGGCGACCTAGAGGATCTACAGCTTGAAGCAGCACAAGACCTGGCAGGCCTACAGGCGCTAGTGAACCAAGAGTACACGATCAACAGCCAAGTTCAGGATGTAAAGCGCCGTATTCAGAAGATCGGCAGTGATCGAGTTCGGGAAAAGGTAAAAGCAGAGCAAGACAAGGCTACTGCCGAAGGAAAACCCCAACCAATGAAGCGTCAGTTTGCTTCAAAAGCCAAGATCACCACTATGGATGACCTCGATGTCTTGATCGGTGAATTGAACAAGCTGCGAGCTGAACTTTATTACGCTCATGAGTTCGAGCTGGTGCTCAATTTGAAGGACGAGGGATAACGGATGGCGTTTGATCAAAGCACCCGGGGCCGACTCCAGAAATTTGTCACCAACTGCCGAGTATCTTTGAGCGAAGAGCTGACTCGGCAGTTGCAATCTCTCTATGGCTTAGACCCAAGTACGGGGCACGTTGCGGAACTGGATGAGCTTACGCACCTGGACAACCGCCAGCGTCAGACAGCGCACTTATTGCGGGAAATGTTGGCACACTACGTTGCAGCCACTCCAGGAAAGGATGAGGCAGCTTGCACAAAACAAGCTCTCGATCGAATTGTGAGGGAGCAGGCCTTCACTGTCCTAAACCGACTCGCAGCGCTCCGAATGGCCGAAGCGCGTGGATTCCTGATGGAGTCGATAGCCCAAGGGCAGAATTCAAAGGGATTTCAGCTTTATCGATCCCTAGCGGGAACTTCCCTTGGTGAAACTGGGGATGCCTACACCAGCTATCTGTTCAGCTTGTTTGATGAATTTGCCTTAGACATGGCGGTGTTATTCGACAGGCATAGCCCTCAAGGGCGACTGTTTCCCCGCGAAGGAACGTTGCTGGAAGTACTCGAACAGATCAACCACCCGGATATAGAACATCTCTGGGCAGAAGACGAAACCATTGGGTGGATCTACCAGTACTTCAACTCCCAAGAAGAGCGCAAGAAAATGCGCAAGGAGTCCCAGGCACCGCGTAACAGTCGCGAATTGGCAGTGCGCAACCAGTTCTTCACCCCGCGCTATGTGGTGGAATTCCTGGTGGACAACACCCTTGGACGGATCTGGTTTGATGCCACCAACGGCAACACGAGCTTATATGACCGTTGCCAATACCTGCTGGTGAAGCCAGAAGAGTTGGAAGACAAAAGGGCTGAACCGACACCGCGGACCCTGCGTGATCCGCGTACTCTCAAACTGCTGGACCCGGCGTGTGGCTCTATGCACTTTGGCCTGTATGCATTTGATCTCTTTTTGGAGATATACCGCGAAGCCTGGATGTGGGAGCAACAGCAAGGCCCCGGTAGTCTGGATATCTCCACGCAGCCTGACGTTAGTTTAAGTCCCTTAAGCCAGACATACGAGAATGAAGCCGCCTACCTGCGGGATGTTCCCCGTCTGATCATCGAACACAACATCTACGGCGTGGATATTGACCCCCGTGCTGCCCAGATAGCCACCCTGGCGCTGTGGCTTCGAGCCCAGCGTGCTTGGCACGATGCCGATGTAAAAGCGCAGCAACGCCCCGTCATTGGTCAAGGCCATGTAGTGGCGGCCATTGCTCCGCCAGCCGAAAAAGAGTTGCGCCAGCAGTTTGCAGAACAGTTGGACAGCAAAGATGCCGAGCTGTTTGAGAAAACCTTGCAACTGCTGCATAACCTGCCTGAGTTGGGCGTATTGCTCCAGGTGGAACAGGAGCTGCCCAAACTTATCAAGCAGGTTTATGGCGGCAGCGGTGATGGGTTGTTTTCTGCTCAAGAGCGGGAAGCTTGGGAGCAAGCAGAACAACGTCTACGTCAGGCCCTAAGATCCTTTTCTGAACAGGTGAGTAGCAGCTATCAGAGCCAGCTGTTTGCCTTAGATGCACTTCACGGTTTGCGGCTGATTGATTTGACCAGTGAGGTTTTTGATGTAGTGGTGATGAATCCGCCGTTTGGAGCTTTGGCGAATAATACAAAGACCCAACTTGGGAAGGCTTATCCGAATAGCAAAAATGATCTGCTAGCTATTATGGTTGAGAGAGGATTGGAACTGTTACGAACTTCCGGGCGACTCGGTGCAATTACTTCACGTACTTGCTTCTTCCTATCCAGTTTTCAGAAGTGGCGTGAACAAGTTGTGTTAGGTACCTCCAAGCCAACCGTGATGGCTGACCTGGGTTATGGAGTAATGGACGACGCGATGGTTGAAGCAGCAGCTTATGTTTTGGAAAAGGAAATATGAGCTCGTTTTTGCGTTTGTTGAGTGCGAGTGACAAAACCTCCGCCCTTTCGGAAGCTTCTAGTAACCTACGGATGGGGAAAAGTGAACCCAGATACTTTGAGGTTCCGTCGGAGTTGTTCGATTTAGTCCCAGCAAAGCCGTTTGCGTACTGGGCTGAGTCCAATGCTATGGAGGCATTTGCGAAATTTCCTTCCTTGGAGGAGTCAGCTCTAGCAACGAGCGGAACGGGGACGTTGGATGATTTTCGCTTTGTTCGCTGCTGGTGGGAAGCTAGCGACTCAGAGCGCTGGGTTCCGTTCGCTAAGGGTGGAGAATATTCACCTATCTATTTCGATCATCATTTGACTGTCAATTGGGCAAATGATGGTGCGGAAATGAAAGAGTGGATTATCTATCGTTACGGTGGCGGCCATTGGGCTAGAAATATTCGCTCAACTGAGCACTACTATCGACCTGGGTTGACATGGCCTCGGCGAACGCAAGGAGGGCTCAGCTTACGTGCAATGCCTGCTGGCTGTATCTTTGCTGACAAAGGACCTGCGGTTTTTGTTAAAGACAATGACCCGACTGAACTCTTGGCTCTTTTGGCTATTGCGAATAGCAAAGCTTTTCATTTTCTTGTCTCGCTACAAATGGCCTTTGGCTCTTATGAGGTCGGTGTTATCAAGAGAACGCCTCTTCCGTCACTGACGGAAATGGAGCGTGCGCAACTCGCAACTCTAGCTCGTCAAATCTGGTCGCTGAAATTGAAAGCAGATAGTAGTAACGAAACATCGCACGCTTACGCTTTGCCATTTGCACTTCAAGGATTGAAAGGCTGCTATCAGAAACGCGACCTATCGAGCGAGATTAACGAAATTTCTCGAAAAATCGACAAGACGGTGTTCGATTTATACCAGTTTTCAGAGACGGATCCTGAGCAGGTGAACAGCAGCGCACTGGATAACGATCTGGATACGGAGGCCGCTAAAACTGAAGCGTCCTTAATGGTTGGCCTTTTGTCTTGGGTTGTGGGTGTCGCTTTTGGTCGCTTCGATTGGCGTTTAGCTACAGGTGAACGCGAAGCCCCACCTGAGCCTGACCCATTCGATCCACTGCCATCAAAAAGCCCCGGCATGCTTCCCGAAGGCAGTGAGTCGTTCCATCATCACGCCGGTATCTTGGTTGACGATGACAGTCATCAGCAAGACTTGCCGCGCCTTATGGAACAAGTTCTAGAAACGGTGAATATGCCGATTAGCGAGGATGTTCGCCGTTGGTTGCGGAAGGACTTCTTTCCCTTCCACTTACAGCGCTATTCCAAGAGTCGACGCAAAGCACCAATTTACTGGCCGCTTTCGACCGTTTCCGGTAGCTACACTCTTTGGCTTTATTACCCTGAGCTCACCAGCCAGACGCTGTTCACGGCCGTGAATGACTTTGTCGGGCCTAAGCTCAATTCCGTTCGTGATGACTTAAATAGCCTGCGGATCAAGGTCGGTGGCCGTACCAATCAGGAAGAGAAGGAGCTTGAAAAGCTTGAGGATCTGGAGCGAGAGCTGGCTGAATTAAACGATACACTGCTCGGCATCGCCCCCAGCTATCGTCCGAACCAGGATGATGGTGTGCAGATTAGTGCTGCACCCCTGTGGTCACTGTTCCGCCATAAGCCTTGGCAGAAGGTTCTCAAAGATACCTGGAAGCAGCTTGAGAAAGGCGACTTTGACTGGGCACATCTGGCCCTGAACTATTGGCCCCAGCGCGTGCGTCAGAAATGCAAAACCGACAAATCGTTGGCTATTGCGCATGGTTTAACTGAATTGTTTGTCGAATCGAACCAGGGACGTCTTAGAGGTGCCGAGTGACTATTTTTTTGCGGCTATTAAAAGATAAAGACAAGCAGAAGGCACTTTTAACTGCTGTTCGCAATTTGGAAGATAATGTTTTCGAAGTTCAACCCTCCAGTTTTAGCCAGGTGCCAGGAGCCCCGTTTGCGTACTGGGTTAGTGAAGCTGTGCGCAAGACTTTCGCAGATTTTCCGGCTTTTGAAAGTGACTGCCGACTAGTCAAACAAGGGCTTGCGACGGCCGACGATTTTAGATTCGTTCGAGTTTGGTGGGAAGTTTCGATGGAAAACTCTGGTTGGTATCGGATAGCTAAGGGTGGAAATTTTTCAAGATATTACGCAGATATGCCGGCGGTTGTGAATTGGAAGCGTGGTGGCGAAGAACTGAGAATCTTTAATGGAAGTGTTATCCGTAATCCAGAATTCTATTTCCGACCAGGGCTCTCATGGCCATTGCGCGGTATTACGTTTTCAGCACAGGCTGTTCCTCAGAACTGTGTTTTTAGTGTTGCTGGAAAGATGGCCTTTGCGCCTGACCAAGAATTGAAGGTCTGGCTGGCTATTTTTAATAGTCGCCCCTTTGATTACCTTGTCAGGCTTTTTGCTGGAAAAGTAGGGGGCGTCCAGTACGAGGTCGGATTAATTGCAGGGATTCCTGCTCCGGGAATTAGCAGAGATCAATCTGCACAGCTATCTAAGCTTGCTCAGCGTGGATGGTCAATTAAACGTAAACTCGCTTCAATTGATGAGAAGTCTAGCGCATTCATGTTACCTGCCGCTTTGCGTTCACGCATCGATGACTTTGACTGTCCAGCAATCGATATTGAGCTGACTAACATCCAAGCACAGATAGACGATATCGCGTTTACTTTATACCGGTTTTCGGATTCTGATCGGGCTTTGGCGCTTGGAAGCCAAGTATCGCCAGAACTTGAAGCCGAGCCAGAAGTGCCTCCTCAATCAGGAGAAGCTGGTGAAGAAACCGAGTTCGCGATAAATGAAATGGTTGGCCTTTTGTCTTGGGTTGTGGGTGTCGCTTTTGGTCGCTTCGATTGGCGTTTAGCTACAGGTGAACGCGAAGCCCCACCTGAGCCTGACCCATTCGATCCACTGCCATCAAAAAGCCCCGGCATGCTTCCCGAAGGCAGTGAGTCGTTCCATCATCACGCCGGTATCTTGGTTGACGATGACAGTCATCAGCAAGACTTGCCGCGCCTTATGGAACAAGTTCTAGAAACGGTGAATATGCCGATTAGCGAGGATGTTCGCCGTTGGTTGCGGAAGGACTTCTTTCCCTTCCACTTACAGCGCTATTCCAAGAGTCGACGCAAAGCACCAATTTACTGGCCGCTTTCGACCGTTTCCGGTAGCTACACTCTTTGGCTTTATTACCCTGAGCTCACCAGCCAGACGCTGTTCACGGCCGTGAATGACTTTGTCGGGCCTAAGCTCAATTCCGTTCGTGATGACTTAAATAGCCTGCGGATCAAGGTCGGTGGCCGTACCAATCAGGAAGAGAAGGAGCTTGAAAAGCTTGAGGATCTGGAGCGAGAGCTGGCTGAATTAAACGATACACTGCTCGGCATCGCCCCCAGCTATCGTCCGAACCAGGATGATGGTGTGCAGATTAGTGCTGCACCCCTGTGGTCACTGTTCCGCCATAAGCCTTGGCAGAAGGTTCTCAAAGATACCTGGAAGCAGCTTGAGAAAGGCGACTTTGACTGGGCACATCTGGCCCTGAACTATTGGCCTGATCGCGTACTGCGCAAATGCCATGCAGACCGAAGCCTTGCCATTGCCCACGATGTGGAAAGTCAGTTCTGGGAAGAGATCGAGGTTCCGGTGATTCGCCGGGGCAAGGACACTGGTGAGACCAAGTTAGAGTGGCAGCCGAGGAATCTATCTGAATCTGAGCTTGATGCGCTTATAGAACGCACAATCGAAGAAAGGGGACTTTAGAATGAGTTCCGGTAATACTGCAATGCAGCAATCCAGCAAAGCTCAGGATCGACCTCTGGGTGTGTGGTTTCAAAATATTCAGCATGGTTACGTAAAGCTTCCTAGATTCCAGCGATACGAGGCATGGGATCGTCATCGAGTTGCGAGTTTTCTGGATACGATCATCCACAACCTGCCTGTTGGGGTGACTTTGGCGCTAGAAGTGGCCGGTGAGGAAAAGTTTCTCTCGCGCTATATCTCTACGGCTGATCCTACCTCTCCAGGTACCGTTAACCAGCACCTGCTCGATGGTCAGCAGCGACTGACTGCCTTTTGGCGGAGCATGCACAATAATTATGAGTGGGTGACTTTTTTTGTGCACCTTCCGGAGTTTGATAAATCACTGGAAGGGAATGAAGAACGCGATATTTCCATTCGCTCACAGAATCGCTGGATCGCCAAGAACGGCACCCGTCGACCCATATGGTCTGACGAGCCGGCTAAGTGCTTGGACCGGGGGCTGATCCCGATAGATCTTCTCCGGCCAGAAGATCTATCCAGCGAAGTGGATCAGTGGATAACAGAAGCCACAGCGTCCCTTGAGCCGGCTGATGACGAGCCAGAGGCTCTGAAGAAGTACAAGGCATATACCGCGGTTAAAGACAAATTGAAGGCCCAGATTTCTGAGCTACGGGAACGTGTAAAGCATTTCAATTTGCCGTATCTCTCCTTACCAGCGCAGACCAGTAAAGATGTCGCGCTGCAGGTGTTCATCAACATGAATACCAACAGTAAACCGCTGTCCCTATACGACATCATCGTTGCAGAAGTAGAGAGCATCGCCCAACGATCTCTCCACGATTTAGAACAAGAGTTGGTGGAATCCTGCCCAAAAGCGATGCGCTATGGGGATGTCCGCAACCTCATTCTGGCTACGTCAGCACTGCTTCAAGAGAAACTGCCCAATAATCGCGGCATGATCGAAATGAATAAGCAGGTCCTGTTGGATAACTGGGGCATGCTTGAGGTTGGCCTGGAGCGGATGGCGAATTTGCTGGAGAGTCAGGGCGTAGTTGACGAAGCAAGGCTACCCACCAATGCCGTGCTGGCGGTTTTGGCTGCAGCTTACGAGCATGTGCCGGAAGACGGGGATTTTGTTGCGAAAGCAGAAGAGTTGTTGAGAGCGTATCTGTGGTCTGCTTTCTTCACCGATCGGTACGAGAACTCAGCCGCGTCCCGTGCTTACGCGGACTTCAGGGCGCTGAAAGAATTACTGATTCGCCAAGACTTCACAGAGGCTGACTGGAAGCAGGTTCCCATCTTTAATCGAGAGGAGCACCCGCTGGCGGATCAGGACTCGCTAATCAGTGCTGGGTGGCCCAAGAACGTCGGCATCGAACGCCGGGGCATTTTGGCGGTCTCCAGTTACTTCGGCGCAAATGACTTTGCTGACGATAAAAGGATCAGCTTCGAGAACGTTCGCAACCGTGAGTATCACCATATTTTCCCCGACGCACTTCTCTCAGAAGCGGAGATTCACAGCTATCTAGCTTTAAACTGTGCGTTAATTACGTGGAAGACAAACCGGATTATTGGCCGAAAAGACCCACTGGAATACATAAAAGAGCGGGTCGACTTGTCGAACGAAGATTCGGTACGTACTCGCTTGAAATCGCATCTAATTCCCTACGATTGCCTCAGCAAAGCCCATTACGCTGATCTCGAAGGAGAGCCTTTGGCGAGCCGACTTCGGGCCGATTTTGATCAGTTCTTGAAAGATCGAGCAGTATTGGTTGAAGCTGCCGTTTTGGAATTGACCCGAGGTAAACAGCCGACGTTGGACCAGATCTGGAGTCAGCAGGAGCCACAGAGTGACGATTGAGCAGTTTATTCAGGATGAAGTATTGCAGCCGCGCCTGAGCAAAAACGAGGTGGTTGTGGTTTATGACCCAGCTCAACGCTATCGCGAGCTGTGTGCGGGAATGGCCAGTGAGCGCTGCAAGGTAGTCGACGCGACTGAATCCAGTCTCGATAGTCGTGCGGAAGCATTAGCGGGTCTCCAGGAGCTCGGCAGAGCGGATATAAGCCAGATGCTCGTGTATGTTCCCGCCGCAAAGCCCTTAGAGGATGAACATTGCCAAGGCGATCCGTTCTCCGTTTACATGGCATGCGGTGGTGTTTTTCCGGAGGGGGACGGTGATAGTTATCTGAGTTTGTGCCTGCGAGCCAAGCCTGACCACGCCACACAAATCCGTAGTGCCTTCGAAAAAGATGATAACCCCAGCTTCGCGGTGATTAACGCGATTGGTGGCGGCTTGGATTGGCCGAATTTGCGCGCTCTGCTCGGTGTCGAGTCTTCCAGGGATATTTTGTTTGCTTTGCTCGTGCCAAGTGAGCAACAGCTAGAGGCATTGAAAGGCAGTGATGCCTGGGTCGCTGAAGCGAAGGCATTATTCCAAGCAAGCATTGGTCTTAAGTTGCGTACCCGAGGGAAGTCCTGGGGTTCGGTCGCTGATGAACTTTGGACCCATCTGCTTTTTAGTGAATTTGCATTCGATCTACCAGAGGAGCTTCCTCAAGCTCTGGGGGATATGCCGCGTGCTCCGGATGAGGCCAAACAGCTTGTAGAGGACTTGTGTGAGCGTCTTAGGAGTGACCGCCGAACGCAGTCCACTTACATAGACCGAGCTGAAGCCATTGAAGCTGAGCTAGAACTTCGGACCCATTGCGGTGAGATGGTTGACCTGGGTGTGCTCGATACCTTCCCGTTTGAAGAGCGTACCTTTATGCATCAGGCGATTGAGGCCCTGCTCAACGACGACACGGATCAGGTGCGCAAGATCTTATCTCGACATCGTGGATCTGTGTGGACCGGTAAGGGTGAGAGTCAGGCGCAGTGGGATCTGCTAAAGGCGGCTTCAGGCCTCATTGATAAGTGCGAAGATCTCGACCGTGTTTTGGCAGACCATACCAAGAGTATCGGTTCTTTGGTTGAGTTCTATGTGTCTCACCTTCGGGAGGCTGACAGGCTGCACCGTGAGTTTGAGCAAGCGGTAAGCGATTTTGATTGGCAGGATACCCAGGGCACGATGGAGCCAGTCAAAAAGCGGGTTAGGGAGCAGTATGGCCGCTTGATTGAGAAGGTTCAGGGACCGTTCACCAAGCATTTCGAGAGCACCGGTTGGCCCCTGCAGGGATACCTTTCCAATAGCGATGTCTTTGACAGGCGGGTAGCGCCGAAGCTCAAACAAAGTGGTTATCGAATTGCCTACTTAATGGTTGATGCTCTGCGTTATGAGTTGGGTGTCGCATTGGAACACCAACTGGCGGATGACGGCAAGATTGATCTGCAACCGGCAATGGTACAACTACCCAGCATTACCCTGGTGGGAATGACAAGCCTGCTGCCGGAAGCGAGTTCCAGCCTCACGCTGACTCGCAAGGAAAACAGCCTCATCCCAATGATGGGGGACCAGGTGATTACGAGCGTCTCACAGCGTATGGACTGGATTCGCAAACGTTACGGTCAGCGTTTCCAAGAAGGGCGCCTGGAGGAGTTTGTTCGTAGTCGGTTCGAGGTTGGGGCTGACATCGAGCTGCTGGTGCTCCGTTCCGTTGAAATCGATAGCCACTTCGAGAATCATCCTGATACGGCGCCTACTGAAATCTCCAACGCGCTGAAGCGCATCCGGGTGGCGGTCCATAAGCTGAAAGACCAGGGTTTTAACGAGGTTGTTATTGCCACCGACCACGGCTTCTTCATGAACACCCATGCTGGCCCGGGTGACACCACCCAGAAGTTACCTGGCAACTGGATCAATGTGCATGAGCGTTGTTTGATGGGCGAGGGGCCGTCTGACCCTGGGCACTATCAAATTGCGGCGGAGAAAGCGGGCATTCGTGGTGACTTCCCTCAGCTGGCCGGCCCCAGAACCATGGCATCCTATAAGTCCGGCCTGCTGTATTACCACGGTGGCGTTTCGTTGCAGGAATGCGTTGTGCCCGTGATTTCGCTTCAACTGAGTGGTGCAGACCAACCGAAAGTGCAGAAGGCCAATGTGGTGTTGAGCTATAAAAATGGCGCAAAACGCATCACAACCCGCATGCCAGTCATTGATTTGAGCATCGAGACCGAGGATATGTTTTCGGTTGAAGACGAGTTTGAGATTTTGCTCGAAGCTCAGACCAAGAAAGGTGATGTCGTGGGCGAGGCTAAGGCTGGCGGAGTTGTTAATCCTGCCACCGGGACCATTACTTTGCGACCCGGTGAGAAAGCGCAAGTGACACTTCGCATGCAGATGGAGTTTGAGGGTAAGTTCAAGGTGAAAGCCCTCAACCCAACCACCATGGCGGTATACTGCCAGTTGGAACTCGAAACAGACTACACGGTGTAATGCATGGATGAACTGGATCAGAAATTAACGCCGATCTTTGATGGCAAAGTGGTTCGAAAGGACCTGCTGCACCGGATCAAGAAGGGCACCAACGTGCCTACCTTCGTTCTGGAGTTTCTGCTCGCCCGCTATTGCGCCAGTGATGAGGAAGCCGAGATCCAAGCGGGGCTTGAGGCGGTTCTGGATACCCTTAACGACAACTACGTGCGGCCCAATGAGGCTAACCGGGCCCAATCAGTAGTCGCAACCAAGGGCAAGCACCGGTTTATCGACAAGGTGCACGTCAATTACGTTGAGAAGGACCGCCGACACTGGGCTGCGCTGGAGAACTTTGACTCTCGGCGTGTAGCGATTGCTGAAAAGTTCTACCGGGACAATGATCGATTGCTTCAGGGTGGGCTCTGGTGTGAAGTAACCATCGCCTATAACGAGATCGAAGAGGACGATTACGCTTTCTACATTGAGGACCTTCGCCCCATCCAGCTGAGTCGCTTCAGCTTTGAGCAATACTGCGAGGGCAGGGAAGAGTTCAGTCGTAATGACTGGATGGATGTGATTCTCCGATCCGTCGGCCTTGAGCCCACCAGGCTGACTCAGCGCGTGAAAATGCACTTTATGGCTCGTTTGTTGCCATTGGTGGAGCCTAATTTCAATTTCATCGAGCTGGGGCCGCGGGGCACCGGTAAGTCATATTTCTTCAGTGAATTCTCCCCGTACTCCACGTTAATCAGCGGTGGCCAAGCGACTAAAGCCACGTTGTTCTATAACAACCAGCGCAAGAAGATTGGCCTCGTTGGTTTCTGGGATACCGTCGCCTTCGATGAGGTAGGGGGTATTAAGGTCAAAGACCCGGACACCATCCAGATCATGAAGGATTTCATGGCGAACGGTCGCTTCTCTCGTGGCGTAGAAGTGATCGCCGATGCTTCCATGGCGTTTGTCGGTAACTTGGACCTCTCGGTACAGCAGGTGGTGAACTCTGAGGTCTACGATCTATTCCAGCCCCTGCCCAAAGAATTCGATTTGGCGGTAATGGACCGCTTTGCCTGTTACCTGCCTGGTTGGGAAATGCCGAAAAATGGCAGCGATTTCCTTACTAACAACTACGGCTTCATTACAGATTACTTGGCTGAAGCTTTCCATTATCAGCTCAAGCATACGAACCGTTACGAAGAGGTGAGTAAGCGCATCAGGTTGGGCAAGGAGGTTGAGGGACGCGATGAGAAGGGGATCAAAAAGACGGTTTCTGGGCTTTTGAAAATACTCCACCCGTCTTCTCCACCCTCTGATGAGGAGTTTGAAGAATACGTAGCCTACGCCGTCGAATGTCGACGCCGGGTGAAGGAACAGATGAATAAGCGCAAGACCGATGATGAGTTCGCGTTGATCAATCTGTCCTACATTTCCGCAGACGGCCAAGAGAAAGTCGTTTACTGCCCCGAGTCGCAGTCCGCCTCTGCGACGCAGGAGCCGTCTAGGAAGAATATCCACGCTGGTGAGTTAGAAGAGTCTGAGTCAGGAAAGCCCGCGCCGTCAACAAAGACGCTGGAACCAGCTAAACCTGCGGACGACAAACCTGAGGCTGAGGCACCTGCGGTTGATGCAGGCACTTTAGTCGAGGCTGACAAGCCACAGGAGCAACACTTCACGATCCATTACGGTGATACTGGGTACAGCTACGAAAGCCTGATAGGGCCTTACTTAGTCGGCGCCAAAAAGGTTGAAGTAGAGGATCCCTATATTCGCGCGACTCATCAGGTTCAGAATTTTGTTCGCTTCTGTGAGGCTGTATTAAAAGCACCCACTGTCCGAAAAATTGTGCTTACCACCAGTCACGATGATGATACCGACCTGAAGCAGCTGTCGGAACGCCTGAGCGAGCTGAAGCAGAGCCTCATAGAAATCGATGTGGAGCTTGACGTAAAAGTGAACGAGCACATGCATGACAGGGAGATTCGGATCGATAACGGTTGGGTTATCAAGATTGGACGTGGGCTCGACTTTTACCAGAAGCCGGATAATTGGTTTGGTATTGGAGTTAATGATCTGACCCTGAGGAAGTGTCTGGAAACAAAGGTAGATATATTTAGAAATTAGGAATATATCACCGTCGGGTTTTTAGTATCCAAATGATTGGCTCCATTAGCGTTCACGTGATTATGGCCGGATTCAGGTGCCGTTATTCGCCTTGATGTTTTCAGGTTGGCACGTTTTGACGATATCTCAAAGGTAGAAGAAAGGAGTCTTCCTTCATGCCATTAGAAAACCGCGTAACCCCATGTGGCATTATCGAAAGAAATACCGCCAAAGGAACCCTCATGGGCAATAGGGGTGTTCTCCACACTGCCAACAAGGAGCTTAAACGGCAGTTCAAGACTAAGGCCTGGATTACCTGTGTTCTGGAGTTCAAAGCCAGGAAGCGTGAATTGATGTCTCCCGGTCTTTACACAGAACTATTTTTTCTCGATGAAGTGACAGCTTTCTCCGCTGGTCATCGCCCCTGTGCTGAGTGCCGTCGCCCTCGCTATAACGAATTTCGTGATGCCTGGATTCTTGCCAACAATCAGGAACGAGATTCCGTTATTCGAGCCCCTCAAATGGATAACGTTCTCCATACTGAGCGGATAGACGGGGATCAAAAAGTCACTTGGCCTCATTCGCTGGCGGGCCTACCTCACGGAACCATGTTTCAAGCTGGAAATAAAACCTATGCCCTCTGCGATGGCGAAGTCCTAGAATGGAATTTCGAAGGCTATTCCGCAGCCATAAAGGAAGATCTTCCGGAAACCGTTGATGTTCTAACACCGCGTTCGGTGGTAAATATCTTTATGACGGGATTCAGACCTGAGTTTCATTCAAGTGCGGTTGCTTAAAAGGCTAATCGGCAATTCAGGAATGGTTTTAGCTGATGCCTACATCCGGTAGTGAAATGAATATTCGTGACTGACATATACAGCCAGAAAGCTAAAATTTTCTACGACCAATACCAGTCGCTTACCTTCGAGCAGGTTCACCAAGACTGGCTCTCCTTCCTTTGCGGTAAAGCAGGCCTTGCTCTCGATGTCGGCGCAGGCAGCGGCCGCGATGCCAGTGCCCTTGCAACGCAGGGTTGGGATGTTGTCGCAGTAGAACCCGCTGCTGGCTTGCGGGAGCTGGGGCAGGGCGCCACTCGCAGTCAGAGCATCCACTGGTTAAACGATCAATTGCCAGATCTTGGCACGATCCGAGAGCTGAGCTATCGCTTCGATCTCATTCTTGTTTCCGCCGTCTGGATGCATATCTCCCCATCCGATCGTGAACGCGCTTTTCGAATCCTGACTGAGCTTTTGGCACCGGGTGGAATGCTCGTTATTACGCTTCGGCACGGACCCGGTGATGGCGAACGGCTTTTTTACGATGCCAGCAGGGAAGAGCTGGAGAGTTTTGCCAAACGCCGGGCACTGATCCCGCTTCCGGTGCCGGTCGAGCTTAAGAAGGATGAGCTCGGGAGGGACGAGGTTTCCTGGGAGACGCTGGCTTTTCGATTGGCGGACGATGGCACCGGTGCACTGCCGACAGTCCGTCACATCATCGTTAATGATAATAAGTCTTCGACTTACAAATTGGGTTTGCTGCGAACCCTCGTCCGGATCGCTGACGGTGCGCCCGGTTTGGCGCTTAAACGGACCGATGACTGGGTGGATATTCCGCTTGGTGTAGTCGGGCTGTTCTGGATAATGCTTTATCACCCTCTAGTTCTCCGGCATCAGCTGAGGCAGGCGCCAGGTAGTCGTGGTTATGGCTTTGCCACGGACGATTTCTTCAAGCTGCAGAATTTCACGCCTTTGGATTTCAGAGTGGGTATGTCGCTGTCAGCGGATGTTGCTCCGGTGGTCCTCCGCGCTATCCGGGATGCTTGTTCGACCATTCTCAAGAATCCCGCACATTTTACGACCTGGCCCGGAAGTAACCGTCCGATCTTCGAGGGCGGTTCGGCCAGGATGACCATCAAAAAGGCACCGGTGCGTTTGGACAAAGCAACGCTTTCCAGGTTCGGTACCTTCCGTGTTCCTTCATTTCTATGGGATGCGTTCAGTCGCTATGCGTGCTGGATTGAGCCTGCGATTGTGAATGAGTGGATTGATTTGATGGGAAGCTGGGATCTGCGTTATCGCATTGATGACTATCATCGTGGCTTGCAGTGGGTGGAAGGTCGGCGCGATACGTCAGCTGTGCGTCAAATGATCAATCAGCAGCTTGAGACTGGTAGGGTTGAGTGTGTGTGGACGGCCCAAAATCTCAAAGCAAAGCGGTTTGACGTGGACCACTGTTTTCCATGGTCACGCTGGAGCAACAACGATTTGTGGAATCTGATGCCAGCGACTCATACGGCGAATGCCTCTAAGTCCGAAAAACTGCCTGGGGACCTACTGCTCAAAGAGGCGCAGCCACGGGTAGTCAACTGGTGGGAACAAGCCATCGTGGGCACGTCACGTGAGGAGCAGTTCTTCTCAGAGGCTGAGGCCTCGCTGCCATTGCTCGGGCAAGAGCGGACGGTCGAAGACGTGTTTGAGGGAATGCTGCAGCAGCGTTTGAGGCTGAAAACGAATCTTCAGTTGGCAGAATGGCTGGGCGTGTAGAAAACGCGCCGATCAGTGGTAAGAAGCCGAGGACGCCGAGTTCGCTATTCGCTCCCGAACCCAAACCCGAGCCTGATCTGCAGGTAGCGACTCCACAGCGAAGCTCAAGGCCGACCAAACTAACGCCAACAACACCGTCTGAAGTGGCACACTGCCGTCAGCCGGCAGTATCTGATCGTCCGCCAGAATTGAGTTGATGTGCTGAGCCATCTCTCTGGACTGCTTGTTCCCGTTCGAGGGTTCCTGATGAGGGCGGTCATTTGAAGCCGTGGGCTCGGATATCATCGTTTCGAAAAATATCGTGTCGGCTGCACGGGCACACGCTGCGCGGTAGGGCTCGTAAGACGAAGCGTCGATGATTCCGCTCACGGTGTCGCAAAGCGCCGAAGCCAGGCACAAACCAGTCAGCGACTTGGAGTGTTCCCCGCGCAAGCGGTTTCGCTGGCGAAACTGTTCTAGCCGTTTAGAGATACACAGTCCGTAGGCAGCGATGGCGTCGACCATGTCGACGCCACTGTCATCAAAAGGTTTGGAAATGAGGCTCATGGCGGACTCTTTGAGTATCAGGCTTTGGAGGCAGTTTAGCGATTGCCTTTAACGCACGGTATTTCCCTGAATCAACATACCGCTGCCTTTAATGCTCCCATCCTGCCGCAACACCATGGATGGCCCATCAATTGTGACTTCATAGCAGGTGGGCGCGTCGCCGTAGGCAAAACACATCTCGCCTTTCTTGGTGGTCCACTGGCCTTCGTAATCCTTGCCATAGATAGTGCCATCAGGCGCGTAGTACTCGTTAAACCCGGAGTTAGGGGAGCTCATGCTGCCTTGATACGAGTGGTCGCTGACGGCGGCTGAGATGCCTTCCGTACTGAGTGCGTCCTCGGCACTGGCCGTTCCCGATGCCAACAGCGCCACAGAGGTGAGGGCGGCAGCGATCGTTGTTTGAAGGCCGTTTGTTTTCCAGGTCATGTCCATCGTTCTGATTCCTTTATGTTGGTACGCAAGCGATGTCGCCAGCTGGGAGTTACGGGGAGTGGTTAAACAAAGATCAGCCGCATCGAATAAAAGAAAGCCCAGTCCTACATCTCAAGGTGAAGGGCGCCCACCGGTCCAGAAACAAGGTTAGTTCTTGAGTGCCGGAAGCCTAATCGAAAAACATCGTTGAGCACTCACCGCTTGTTGTAACGTTTTCCCCATTCCCACGTCAGTATTGAGTAACGCACAAAATGGCGCTCGCCATTGGAGGTGCACCATGAAAACTGCCATTCTGACGATGTTTGTTGTGGCCTGGGCCGGTTCTTCTATCGCCGCCGGCATCCCAGCCGACGCCAATCCCCGTTATCTGAACTACGACTACCCAACCGAAAATCCGGGGCAGTCGTTCAGTATTCTGCGAACAGGGGCGATCACCGCGGCCGGTATCTATGAGCCGGGCTACGTAAACTACCGCTATCCGCAAATGAAGAACGCCCAGGACAAGCCCGCTCGCACGGGCAAATGGCTTGCCAACGGAGTATTTGAACCGACGTACGTAAATTACTGCGTGGAGCGCCAGTAATTGAGGCGGTGGTATAGTGTTGTCGAAGGCAAGGGTGGAGCAGGTCTCCACCCTTTTTTTGCTTCACTTGGTCACACCGAGCGTTCTCTGCGTACTTACCAACGAGCGCATGCGTTCGCCACTCAGGTCAAAAGCCAACCAACCCAGGGATTTATAACGTCATGGCCGAAGAGGAAGCACCACCAACGTCGCTTGGTTCGAGAGAGAAACAGGATGCGCGTCGGCGAGAATCGCCGAGTGCTGCGGTTGTCTATGAGGCCATTCGGGGTGAGGCTGAAACCGAGCTGAGTCGGCCCCTGGCAGCACTGGCCTGGTCGGCTCTGGCTGCGGGCCTGTCCATGGGGTTCTCGTTTATCACTCAGGCGCTGCTTTACAGCTTCAGCAGCGATCTCGCCTGGCAGCCGGTCATCAGCAGCTTCGGTTATTCCGTCGGGTTTCTCTTCGTGATCCTGGGGCGGCAGCAACTGTTTACCGAAAACACCCTGACGCCGGTGCTGGAGGTGTTGCGCGTGCGGAACGTCGCAACCACGTTGGGCACGCTGAAACTATGGTTGGTGGTTCTGTGTTTCAACCTTCTGGGCACTGCCATTTTTGCCCTGGTATTGACTTACTTTGACGTTCTCCAACCCAAGGTTGATGAGGCGCTTGCCCTGATCGCCAGCCGGGAGTTTGGTCACGATTTTGGCACCATGTTTGTCCGCGCCATCTTTGCCGGCTGGTTGGTCGCGCTGATGGTGTGGCTCATGCCCTTTGCGGAATCGGCTCGCGTCGGCGTGATCATACTTGTCACCTTTGTGATCGGGCTTGCGCACTTTCCGCACGTAATTGCCGGCACTGTGGCTGCGTTGTTCGGTGTATTCCACGGGCCGTACAGCTTCTTTGAATTTTTGTCGGAGTTTTTCGTGCCGACCCTGCTGGGAAACATGGTGGGGGGGATCATGCTGGTCGCTGCGATCAATTATGCCCAGGTGAGCCATCTCAGGCCGGAGCAGAGCGAGTGATCCGCGGCCTCAGTGCCTTACGAGGTCACAAGGCCGGGTTGGGCAGTTGGCCTTGGACCAGAAAGCGGTCGCGCTCAAACGTTGACACCTCTCGGGTGCCGGTATCCCGAGTCAGGCTCATGGAGACCGTGTCAGTACTGGTGACGATGATCAGGCGCATGGTTTTGGTGGGGGTGCGATCTTTCAGGGCGGCTGGGTCGAACAGCCCGATGTTCACCCCCTCCAGGCCCTGGTTTGGGGTGAATGGCAGGGAATACAGGCCAGCCTGGCGTGCCCGCGCCGACAGAAATTGGAAGCCAGAGACACCTTTCTCGCGCATGGCGCTGCCCAGGGCCTGGCTGGCGCGGTAGTCCGACGGGTGGCTCAGTGCCTGATGATGCTCGCTCCATTCTGCATTCTGTAGCCGAATGCCCTTGTTGGTGCGCACTCGTGCGCCGAAGACGGTATGCAGTGTGCGAAGAGGCTTGGGGAAGGGCACGGCCAGATGATCGAGAAACAAAAACCGGTAATAGGCGGTCTCTGCGAGCGCCGTGTTGATGGTCATGGCGCCGTAAAACAGGCTTGGCTCAAAGTACTGGCCGAAGCGAGAGCCGTGTCGCAGTGGTGGGTAGCGAAACGGCGTCGCCAGCAGGTAATGCAGGTGTTCGGTGCCCGGAACGCGCCGAGGTTTGGTGCCTTCCAGCAATTCTTCGAGTCGCGCCTGCTCTGGAATGTCGTCCACCAGCCGGGTGGTGGCGATCTCCTCCTGAGACTCCACGACCCGAAACGCGATCCCCTGTAAGGGCTCAAGGGTGACGCCGATAAGGTCGGCCGGCGTCAAACCTTACCCCGCATGGCATCAAGGTAATGGTTGACCCGAACCAGGCCCTCGGCGGTTTTGACCAACTCCCTCGGGCTCTCGCCAAAATACCGGTTGCTGGTGTTGATCCAGTGCTTCATCGCCTCTGGATCGCCTCCGGTGAGCGCGTAAACGCTGCGGTAGAGCCGGATAAACAGCAAGGCGAGTTCGCCAGCCTTGGTGGTCGGGTCAATGCCGTCCCGGGCCAGCCCAGAGCGATTTCTGCCCACGATGTCCGCCAGATCGGATTGGGTAAAGCCAAAGGCCTTGCCAGCGTTCAAGAAGGCTTTGACGACAAGCGCTTTGTCGGCGGTGCGTTCAGCGGTGAGGTTTGCGTTCTTCATGGCCGTTACCTGTGCTTTATTCTCACAGTATAGCCAAAAATGCATAAAATGCGACAAAAGGCTTGCCGGTGAGTCAGGGCTTGAGAGACTCGGTCAGGCGGGTGTTCAGCTCCTGCCAGCGGGACAATTTCTTGGCTTCGCCGATTCGCTCGCCTTCACCGCCGGTCGAGTTGTTGAGCCATAAGCCTTCACCATTGAAACTGTAAACTGGTTCCAGATCAGTGCGTTGAGAGGCATTCTTTATTTCGTTTATAAGGTTGTCGAGGATCAGCGGATCGGCGTCTGGCTCCGGATACCAGGCGAGCACCATGTGGGCCTGGTTCAGCTCCAGCGCTTTCACGTACACCACGCGCAGTTGGTCGTCGGGTACTCCCATGGATTTGAGGGTGAGGTACTTGGCGATGGAGAAGTCTTCGCAGTCTCCGCCGTTGGTGGTCAGCAGCTCCACCGGGGTGGCCCAGTAATCCTCCTCGCCCCAGTGTTGAATATCGTTGACGAATCGCACCCGGTTAAAGAACCGATTGACCAGTTGCAGCTGGCGTTCCACCGGGGCGTTGGCAGCGAGTTTGTGCAGCCGTTGCCAGTTCTCGAGCCGTTCGAAGGCCTCGGTGCCGAATTCCTGCTGCACGTAATTCATCAGCCGGCTGCTGAGCTCAAAGGCTCCGGCCAGGGCCGCTGCCAGCAGAAGGGCTGGTAACAGAGGGGCGGTGTGCCGAAGCGCGGGAGCGGCAGTGACCATGGCGGGCCTCAGTTGCTGTTGTTTCGCAGCCGTTCCCTGAGTTGTTCAAGGCGTCGGCGGATCTCCTCACGGCGTTGTTCGTCAGCGGCGGGTGAGGACGTCTGGTTCGATGCCGGCGGCTGGGCGGCCGGAGCGGATCGCTGGGGCTGTTCGGGCTGGTTGCTGGAGGCCACGTTCAGGCCGGATTGGTTCTTCTCTTCCGGGAAGAACAGGTTCTCAAGTTTGCCACCGCGCTCGATAACCACCCGGTTCGGGTGTACTGATCTCAGTTTGGCGTTGCCGGGCAGTTCGTCGCCAACCGGGTACGCCTCAGTGTTGCCTTTTTGGTCTTCGATCAGCGCGCTGCCAGGGAATTCGCCGTCGGCGGCCATCACCCCGCGCAAGAACAGCCGGAGGTTGGTTTCGGGCAGGTTTTCGGTCTCCACCGGGCCGGCCTCGCCCTCGCTGGTTGCGATGCCAAATAAGGTTAGGGCGGTCAGGTCCACATCCGGTGCCTGGCTGATATCCCGGGCCTGACGTTCCAATGCCTGGCCTTCTGAGGCCGTTGTCTGCTGCCCCTGGCGTTCGTAGAAACTAACAATCTGCCAGACTGTCACACCCACCATGGCTGCGCCCACGATGACGGTTAGGAGTAGGGGAAGCCGTTGGGTACTTAAGGGCATGAATCTTCCTGAATGCTAAGTTGTGGGCGTAAAAGGCCACAGGTTATCAGACGGCAATGAATAATTGGCAGTATAGTGTATAGAGTTATTCAGCGGGTCCATATCCTGTGGTAGCCTTTCTGAATTGATTGAATAAAAAAGAATTTCGGGACGGGGAAGACCTTGAACACAGAATCTGAATTGCAGCAGCAGGATGCTCCGCTGGGCCGTCTTCCTTTCACCTTTGCCAAGCGCAACGGGGTTATCCTGACTCGCTCGGACGACGGTGATCCGATCATTCTGGTTCGGCCGGGCGCCTCCCACTCAGCGCTTGCCGAGGCCAACCGGGTCAGCGGAGGGCGTGCGCGCTTCTCTACCATTGATCCCGACCGGTTCGACCAGGCCCTGAACGCCGCCTATCAGAACGACTCTGCCGAAGCCATGCAGATGGTAGAGGGCATCGGTGACGACATGGACCTGGCCTCACTGGCGGAATCTGTCCCGGAAACCGAGGACCTGCTGGAGCAGGAAGACGACGCCCCGATCATCCGGTTGATCAACGCCATCCTGACCGAGGCGGTCAAAACCAGCGCTTCCGACGTGCACATCGAGACCTATGAAAAACGCCTGGTGGTTCGCTTCCGGGTGGATGGTGTGCTTCGGGAAGTGGTGCAGCCCAAGCGGGCGCTGGCACCGCTGCTGGTGTCCCGGATCAAGGTTATGGCCAAGCTCGACATCGCTGAAAAACGGGTACCCCAGGACGGTCGCATTGCGTTGCGCGTGGCCGGTCGGGAAGTGGATATCCGGGTCTCAACCATGCCGTCGTCCAGTGGTGAGCGGGTGGTTCTGCGTTTGCTGGACAAGCAGGCGGGGGCGATTCGGTTGGAATCCCTGGGCATGGCCACCGACGATTTGAAGGTTCTTCGCAAACTCATTCACCGTCCTTACGGCATTCTGCTGGTCACCGGCCCGACCGGTTCCGGTAAATCCACCACGCTCTATGCCTCGCTGCAGGAAATCAACGATCGCAGCCGCAACATACTGACCGTGGAAGACCCCATCGAATACGACCTGCCGGGCATTGGCCAGACCCAGGTCAACCAGAAAGTCGACATGACCTTCGCCCGCGGGCTGCGGGCCATTCTGCGTCAGGATCCCGATGTGGTGATGATCGGTGAGATCCGGGATCTGGAAACCGCCGAAATTGCTGTTCAGGCCAGTTTGACCGGCCACCTGGTGCTGTCCACCCTGCACACCAACACCGCCGTGGGCGCGATCACCCGCCTGATGGACATGGGCATTGAGCCGTTCCTGATTTCCTCCAGTCTGGTGGGCATTATTGCCCAGCGCCTGGTCCGGGTACTGTGTACCGAGTGCCGTGAAGCCTACACCCCAACGGAAGAGCATTGTGAATTTCTGCAGCTGGATCCGGCGCTGCCGCCGACCCTGTATCGGGCCAAAGGCTGCGAGCACTGCAACGATCTGGGCTACCGGGGCCGTATTGGTATTTATGAGGTGGTCGAAATCAACGACGAGCTCAGTGCGTTGATTGATAAACGCGGTGGCGAGCTGGATCTGGAAAAAGCCGCCCGCAAACGGGGGCCGAGCATTCATGCGGACGGTGTTCAGAAAATTCTCGACGGCGTGACCAGTGTCGAAGAGGTTCTGCGCGTCACTTACCGGGGTCGATAATTCATGCCTGCGTACGATTACAAGGCGCTTGATGCCCGGGGCAAGCAGAAACAGGGCGTGTTGGAGGCCGATGCGCCACGGGCGGTACGCCAGCAGTTACGGGAAAAGGGGCTGACGCCCCTGGCGGTCGAACCGGCCTCCGAAAAACAGGTTCGCTCCAACCCCCTAAGTCGTCGGGGATCGCTCGCCGCAGCGGATCTCGCGCTGGTCACCCGCCAACTTTCCACCTTGATTCAATCCGGCATTCCGGTCGAACAGGCGTTGTCGGCCGCAGCGCAGCAATCCACCAAGCCGCGCATCCGCAGTATGCTGATCGCCATTCGCGCGAAGGTTATGGAGGGCTATGGCCTGGCTGAGAGCTTGGGTGAGTTCCCTAACGCCTTTCCGCGCCTGTACCGGTCCACGGTGTCGGCGGGGGAGCACGCCGGGCATCTGGATCTGGTGCTGAACCGGCTGGCGGACTACACCGAAAGCCGCCAGGAAGCGCGCCAAAAAATTCAGCTGGCTGCGATTTATCCGATCATTCTGAGTGTGGTGGCCATCGCCATTGTGGTGTTCCTGCTGACCTATGTGGTGCCAGACATCATTGAGGTGTTTCTGAAACAGGGCCAGGAGCTGCCGGCACTGACCCAGGCTATGCTCGCAGTTTCGGAATTTCTGGGCAGCTACGGTGTCTACCTTCTGATTTTGCTGATCATCGCGTTTGTGGCGTTCCGGTTGGCGTTGAGTCGGCCCGGCTTCCGGATGGCGTTCCACAAGCGCTTGCTGCACCTGCCGCTGTTTTCCGGCATGGTGCGCGGTGTCAGTACGGCCCGGTACGCCAGTACCCTGAGTATTCTCACCACCAGTGGCGTGCCCCTGGTCGAGGCGATGCGCATTGCCGGTGAGGTACTTTCGAACGATTACCTGCGCAGTGAACTTCGGGATGCGGCGCGCAAGGTCAGCGAGGGCGGGTCTTTGCACCGGTCTCTGGATCAGACCGGGTATTTCCCGCCCATGATGCTGCACATGATTGCCAGCGGTGAGGCCAGTGGTGAGCTCGACGGCATGCTGGAGCGCACCGCCCGGATGCAGGAGAACACCTTGCAGTCGAAAATTGCGGCGATTGTTGGCCTGTTTGAGCCGATGATGCTGTTGATCATGGGCGTGGTGGTGCTGATCATTGTACTGGCTATCATGCTGCCGATTCTGAACATGAGCAATCTGGTGGGCTAGGCCCGCCTAATGCTCCGGATTCAAAAAGAACGAAGGGATTCCCTACCAATGACGAGTGAAACAATGACGAATCAAACCTCCCAAAACCTGAATGCCAGTCGCGGTTTTACCCTGATTGAAATCATGGTGGTCATGGTGATCCTGGGCTTGCTGGTGGCCATTGTGGCACCCAACATCATGGGGCGCAGCGACCAGGCGAAAGTCACGGTTGCCGAAACCCAGTTGAGCAACATTGCCAACGCGTTGGATTTGTACCGCTTGGATAACAGCCAGTACCCGTCCACCCAGCAGGGCCTCGAAGCCCTGGTGAGCAAGCCCAGCGGCAACCCTGAGCCGAAGAACTGGAACCCGGATGGCTATCTGAAGAGCGTTCCGGAAGACCCCTGGGGCGCTGAATACCAGTACGTAAGCCCGGGCACCGAGGGGCCTTACGATCTGTATTCTTACGGCTCTGACGGCCAGGAAGGCGGCGACGGCGACGCGGCAGACATCAGCGCCTGGGCTACCAAGGACTAAGTGCCTGTGCGCGCTCGTTCCGGGCAGGGCGGCTTCACCCTGCTCGAAATTCTGGTGGTCCTGGTGATCGTCGGGCTGCTCGCTTCGCTTGCGGTGTTTACCTTCGGTGGTAGCTCCCAGCAGCGGGAGCTGAAGAACGAGGTTCGCGACCTGTATTTGCTGATGCAGACGGCATCGGAGCAGGCGGTGCTCAACAATCGGGAACTGGGTGTGCAGGTCGTGCCTGAGGGCTATCAGTTTGTCGCCTACGAGGACGACACTGGAGACTGGGCGGCGTCCGGAGAACGGTTGTTCAGACCTGGAAGTTTTCCGGAATGGATGGTGGTCACCAAATTCATTGAAGGTGATGCACCACGTCTAGCGCCCGCCGAGGATGAGTTACGTCCGGACGTGGTTTTCTTCTCCAGCGGTGAAACCACGGTGTTTGAAATTGAATTCAACATCGAGAACAACACCGACTACCTGCACATTCTCGCGTCGGACGGGGTAACTGGTCTCGAATGGCGCAAGCCCGGTGACGACGAGGCAGAGCTGTGATTCACCAACGGGGCTTCACGCTGATTGAAGTGCTGGTCGCGTTATTGGTGTTCGGCCTGATTGCTACGGCGGCGGCAGAAGTCGGCAGCGGATACATTTCCAGTTACGAGCGAGTGCGGGACAAAACCCTGGCCGCCTGGCTGGCGGACAATCGCATCAATGAGCTGCGCCTGGCGGAAAACCTGCCCGGGATTTCCGAGAACTCCCGGGATACTGACTACGGGCCATTCCAATGGCAGGTAACCACCGCTGTCCTGGCCACCGAAGAGCCGACCATGCGTCGGGTGGAAGTGACGGTGGCCCTGTATCGGGAAGAGGGCTCGGAACCGGCGCCTGTGCATACCCTATCGGCCTTCCTGGGTCAGAACTGATGGTCTCTAAACCTTTCTCATCGCGCCAACAAAGCGGATTCACCCTGCTTGAAGTGCTCATTGCGGTAACCATAACCGCGGTCATCGGGTTGGGTGTCTGGCAGGTGATGAGTGGGGTGATTACTGCCAGAGACCGAGTGAATGAGCTGGCGGAGGAATTCGACGGACTGCAGCGCGCCATGCTCCTGCTGGAACGGGATTTGATGCAGGTGGTCAATCGCCCAGCGCGGGATGTGTATGGTGACTATCAACTTGCCATGACCAGCCGCGAAGAAGATTTTGCCTTAATGCTCACCCGCCAAGGCTGGCGCAATCCGCTGGGCTCTCCGCGCAGTAGCCTGCAGCGAGTGGCCTGGGAATTCACCGGCGAGGAACTGCGACGCCGTTACTGGCCGGTAGTAGACCAGGGCCAGGAGGACACCAGCCGGGATGTCTTGTTGCTCGAAGGCGTGCTGGACTTCGAGGTGCGCTTCCTTAATGAGCAAAGGGCCTGGCAACCCGAGTGGCCCACCGATGAGACCATGGCCGGTTTGTCGCAAGGCAGCCGCCCTAAAACGCCACTGCCATTGGGTCTTGAGATTACCTTGGAGCATGAGCGCTTTGGTGAATTGGTCCGAACCTTCGTGCTGCCGGATTTTAATGCCGAGGAAGCTCAGGGTGTGGTGACGCAAGCCAACGAAGCAAACAGCGAGGCTGAAGCGGAAGAGGGCGCCGAAGCGTCCGATGGCGCTGCTCAGCCGGGACAAGGTGGATGATGGTGCGTTATCGTGCTCACCAGTTCGCCGGTCAAAAAGGCGTTGCCTTGATTATGGTCCTCTTGGCCATGGCCCTGGTGGTCATGCTGACCGCGGGTATGACCCAGCAGCAAAGCCTTCGGGTGTTCAAGGCGGGTCATTATTTGGCCCAGCAGCAGGGCATCAGCATTGCCCTCGGCGCGGAGGCCTTTGCAAAGCAGATTCTTGTCCGAGATTTCGAGGACGACAAAGAAGAGAACGAAATGATCGATAGCCTGGATGAGTTCTGGGCGATGAACGCTGCGATCCTGCCGCTGGACGACAACGGCGTCGCCGAAGTGCAGATTGACGACTTGGGCGGCCGTATTAATCTGAATGACCTGGTGACCGCCAACGGGCAGGTGAACACCCAGACCCAAGAGCGTTTGACCCGGCTACTGGCAGCCCTAAATGTGTCAGAAGTGAATGTCGATGCGCTCGTGGATTGGATCGACGATAATGACCAGACCGTCAGCGCGAATGGCGCAGAAGATGGCCAATACCTCTCCTTGGAGCCGGACTACCGCGCGGGCAATCAACCGTTTGTCAGTGTGTCAGAGCTCAGGCTGATCGATGGTATGACTCCGGAAGCCTACGAATTGCTGCGCCCCCACGTGGCGGCGCTGCCGGTGTCAGGATTGGGTATCAATGTAAATACCGCGACTGCGCCAGTGTTGCGCTCGCTCAGTGATGAGCTGACGGACGCGCAGGCTGCGGCTATTCTGGAGAAGAGGGAAGAAGAGCCCTTTTTGAATTTGCAGGATTTTCTGGCACTGCCAGAGTTTGCCGGTCTTGGGCTCACCCCGGCAGGTCTGGGGCTGCAGACACGCTTTTTTGAAGTCGTCTCCAGGATTACCTACGATAACCGGGTTGTGAACATGGTCAGTACCGTTTTCAGAAATCCGGAGGGCGAGCTTAGGACGGTTCGACGGGATACCGGACAGAAGAACCGCATTACCAAAGAGCCTTTTACCATCTCAGAAGGATAACCATGTCTTATCGCCTGTACGTGCGGCCCGTACCTCCACTGGCTGACCCCGAACAGAACCCAGAGGCTCAGGCATACAACTGGGTGCTCCACGACGCCAGCGGCGATACCCAGGCTCGGGGCGCCGGGGATTTCCAGATTGATATCGAGCAGACCCTGGCGCAGAACGCCCTGGAGAATGTTCTGCTGATCGGTCTGGTTCCGGGTGATGAAGCGCTCTTCTGCGTTGCCGACATTCCCGCCAAGCAGAGCCGGTACATTCAGCAAGCCTTGCCCTTTGCGGTGGAAGAACAGATCGCCCAGGACATTGATACCGTCCACCTGGCTCTTGGCCGCCATACCGATGAGGGTTACCGGGTCGCTGCCATCGACGAAGAGCGGATGGAACGCTGGGTTGGCCTGTTCAGCGATTGGGAACACGCCCGTCTGGATGCCATCTACCCTGATGCCTCTCTGCTGCCGGTGACCGAAGGTGGCTGGTCGGTGTGTCTGGATGGCGAAATCGCTTTGATGGTGAGCGATCGCGGCGAGTGGCTGAGCATGCACGCGGCGAACCTGGGGATGTTTGCTCACACGCTGGCGGTTCCACCGTCGGAAGAAGTGGTGGCCGAGGTTCCGGTAACCTTGTATGCCACCGAACAGCAGTTCGACGCCCAGCCCACGATCGTCAGTGAATTGAAGTCGCCAGGGCGTCTCACCGTGCGCCGGGAAACCCTGGAATTGATGCCACTGGAATTACTGGCTCACGCTCACCACCATCACCTGTCGCAGCCCATCAATTTGTGCCAGTCCCGGTTCAACAACCGGGCCAAGACCCAGAGCCCTTTCAAACCATGGAAGCCGCTAATTGCCGTTGCGGCGGTCTGGTTTGTGGTGCAAGTCGCTCTTGAGGCAGGCATGGGCTTCTATTACGAACGCAAGGCCGAGGATCTCCAGGAACGAGCCATGGCGGTCTATCGGGAAGCCTTCCCGGGCGACCGTCGCACCCACGCCGGAAACGTCCGGCGGGTGATCGAGGGGCAGTTGCGGGTTGCCGGGTCCGATGGCCCGGATCTGGGCTTTATCACGCTCATGAAGTACACCGGCCAGGAATACTCGGAACTGCCGAGCGGTCAGTCGGTCACCTTCAATTCGGTGAATTTCAGCCGCTCCCGAGGCGAGCTGGTGGTGGACGTGCGAGCCGACAGTTACGATCGCCTCAGCGCGCTCAGGAATGGTCTGGCGAATCAGGGTCTGGAGGCTGAAATTGGCTCAGTGGTCAACGAGTCCAGCGGTGCCCGTGGCCGACTGACGGTATCTGGAGGTTAATGCCATGTTCGAAAAACTGAAGGATCAACCCGCCGTCGGCAAACTCATCGCCCAGTACGATCAGCTGCCGCGCCGTGATCAGCAGGCCTTGTTGGTGCTGATGCTCGCGGTGTTTTTGGGGGTGCTGTATTTCGCGATCTGGCTGCCTGCCAGCAGTTTCCATGACTCCGCTAGAGCCGAGCGTGAAAACGCCGCCGAACTGTTGGCCTGGATGCAGGCGAACGAAGCGACGATCACGCGTTTGGGCAGCGCTCAGGGCGAAGGCAGCCAGGGTACATCCGATGTGCCGGATGGCCGCGCTCTGATGGCACTGGTGACCCGATCCGCCCGGGAATCCGGATTGGCCCTGCAGCGGTTTGAACCCAGTGGTGAAAACGCAATCCGAGTCTGGCTGGAAGACGCGCCGTTCGCCGATTTCGCCGCCTGGCTGGAGCAGCTCAATACCAGTCACGGCGTAATCATCGATCAGGCCGCTATGGACCGCGCCGATGAACCGGGCCGGGTGTCCGTTCGTTTAACACTGACAATCTGAATGGCTGAGGCAGCACTCGCGGTGAGCCGTCGAGTGCCAGTGGGAGCATGTGAGCATGGCTGAAGGCAACGGTAACCCTCAACAATCCGAGGCAGTGATTGTGCGGTTGGATGGCGCGGCCACCAACGAGGCGCGGTCGATCCTGTACCACGCGTACCGGGAAGAACCCACGTTCCAATACCTGTTCGACCACCGCAAGCCCGGCTACGACCAGCGAATCCGGGCGACCATTCGTGAACTGATTGATCTGTATTTTGAGCTGAAGCAGGAAGCCATCGGAGTCATGGTGGACGACACCCTGGTGGCTGTTGCATTCATTGGTGATCCGGAATTGCGAATGAATCTGGCAGATCAATTCAGCTGGCGCATTCGTATGGTTCTGACAACCGGGTTCGCTTCGACCCGGCGCTATCTGGATTACCACGAAAAAATCCGGAACCTGCTGCCGCAGCCACAGGCCCACCAGCTGCCGCTGATGGGCGTCAATCCGAAATATCAGAATCGCGGCTACGGCCGCCTGCTTCTGAAAACCGTTGAGAAGCTCTGCGCGGAGAACCCCCGGGGCAGCGGGCTGGTTCTTGATACGGGCAACAATCGGTTCCTGCCGTTTTACGAGTCCGAAGGGTTCCGCAGCCTGGGCAAAATCAAGCTTGGGGATTTTGAGGACCATGTTCTGTTCCGGGAAGTGCACCCGGAGAGCAAGGCCACGTCTGCAAGCCAGAGCTGAGTTTATTTGATCACAGGAGACACCGTGTCTGAAAACCATGATTTTGATTTGATCGTTATCGGAGCCGGTTCAGGCGGCGTTCGATTGGCCCGCATGTCGGCACAGCGTGGTGCCCGAGTTGCCGTGGTCGAGTCACGGTATCTGGGCGGGACCTGCGTCAACGTGGGCTGTGTGCCCAAGAAACTGTTTGTGTATGGCGCCCACGTACACGACGAATTGGAAGACGCCGCCGGTTACGGCTGGAACGTGCCCACCTCCGACGTTACCTTCGACTGGCCGACCTTGGTGGCCAACAAGAACGCCGAGATCGAACGTCTGAACGGCATTTACGGTCGCATGCTGCAAAATGCGGGTGTCACCATCATCGAGGGCACAGCCTCGTTGGCCGATGCCAACACCGTGGTCGTTGGCGATACGTCCTATTCCGCCAAGCACATCACCGTTGCGACCGGAAGCTGGCCGGTGGTGCCGGACATTCCGGGCAAGGAATGTCTGGTTACCTCCAACGAAATGTTTTATCTGCCCCAGTTGCCCAAGCGTGCGGTGATCTGGGGTGGCGGGTACATTGCCGTGGAATTCGCCGGCATCCTCGCTGGTTTGGGTGTTGAAACCACGCTGCTGTACCGAGGCGAGCTGTTCCTGCGTGGTTTCGACACCGACATTCGGAAATTCACCGAGCAGGAGTTGCGCAAGAAAGGCATCAACCTGCGTTTTGGCGTCAACATTGATTCGGTGACAAGTGAAGACAGTCATTACTTGGTGACCCTGAACAACGGGGAAACTCTGGAAACCGGCCTGGTGATGGCGGCCACCGGTCGTCGGGCACTGGTCGATGGCCTGGGCCTGGAGAAGCTCGGCGTTCAGATGAGCGATTCTGGTCATGTGCTGGTCGACCAGCACTTTCAGACAGCCGTTCCCTCGATCACTGCCCTGGGCGACGTCATCGGTACCCCCCAGCTGACGCCGGTGGCCCTGGGGCAGGGCATGGTGCTGTCACGCAGGCTGTTTGGCGACGGAGAAGGAGAGATGGATTATTCCGCGATCCCAACGGCAGTGTTCTGTCAGCCCAACATCGGAACGGTTGGACTGACCGAGGATGACGCCCGGGACGAGGGGTATACCCTGCGCATCTACCGCTCCGAGTTCCGGCCGATGAAATACACCCTAAGTGGTCGGGATGAGCGCAGCCTGATGAAACTGGTGGTGGACGACAAAACCGATCGTGTTCTGGGTGCCCACATGGTAGGCCCGGACGCTGGAGAAATCACCCAGGGGATTGCGGTCGCCATCAAGGCCGGAGCCACCAAAGCGCAATTTGATTCCACGGTGGGTATTCACCCGACCTCTGCGGAAGAATTTGTCACCATGCGCGAGCCGGTGGTCTGAGCCAGGTCTCTTCATTCCGATGAGTGCCTGCCCAGGGAGGGGCGGGTCGCTCCATCATCTTCTCACCAAACCTCAGTTTTGAATCCAGCGACCCAGCACTTCCTGCAGGTTCTCTTTGCGAACCGGCTTCGCCAGGTAATCATTCATGCCGCTTTCCAGGCAGGTTTTCTCGGTTCCCGGTAGCACATCGGCGGTCAGGGCAATGATCGGCGTCCCGGATTGGCCGTTACTCTGTTCCCATTCTCGAATGTGCCGGGTAGTTTCGTAGCCGTCCATCATCGGCATCTGACAGTCCATCAGGATAACGTCGTAGCCGGTGTGATTCTTTTGCACCATGTTCAGGGCATCTTTGCCGTTGTTGGCGGCATCCGCCTCGTACCCAAGTTTTTTCAGCATGGCGGTGGCTACCCTTTGGTTGACCGGGTTGTCTTCAACCACCAGGGCGTGGGCAGCGCCGGGGCGCCGTTCCCGAGTGAAATGCGCGTCTGATGGCGGTGCCTCGCCGCTGGCAGCCATCTCGAACGGAAGCTCGAAGCGGAACGAGGAACCTTTGCCAAGATCGGTTTCCACTTTGATGTGACCGCCCATCAGCTCAACCAGCCGTTGTACGAGGGCCAAGCCGAGACCGGTGCCGCCGTAAGATCGGTCATCGCCACCCTGAAGCTGTTCGAAGGAATTGAAAATGTCCGGCAAGCTCTCAATGGGAATGCCCGAGCCGGAATCGCTGACTGAGCAATTCAGCAGTATGCAATTATCGTCCAGGCCGAAGCAGCCCGCCTGAATATGAATAAAGCCATCGTTGGTAAATTTAATAGCGTTATCGATCAGTCCAGCGAGAAGTTGCCTGAGCCGCGCAGCGTCCCCAACCACGACCGGCTTTTCAGGCCAGTCGCCGTAGAAATTTGCACTGAGTGCCAGGCCTCGTTCCTCCGCCACGTGTCGGTAGGTTGCTGTGCAGTTGGTGATCAGGCTGCGTAGATCAAATTCCTGGTTATCCAGCTTGAGTGAGCCACTGTCCATGCGCGAGAAATCAAGGATGTCGCTGATCACCGTCAGGAGGTCTTCGGTGGATTGCCGGGCGGTGGTCAGGTAGTCCCGCTGACGGTGGGTGAGCGGGTCTTCCTGGATCAGATCAATCATGCCGAGCACACCGTTCAATGGCGTGCGCAGCTCGTGGCTCATGGTGGCGAGGAATTCGGATTTTGCGCGGCTGGCCATCTCTGCTTTCTGGCGCGCGCTTTCGGACGCGGTCAGGGTTTGTTCCCGGGTGGTTTCCAGTTCCCAGAGGTGTGTGGCGAGTTCGTTCAGCTGCCGCTCGATTTCCGCTACTTCACGAGCGCTGTTGCGACTAACCGGCGGTTGCTCTGTGTAATCTCGGTTGATCATTCGGGCGATCCGGCCCGACAGCTGCCGGATTGGTGACAGAACCGTGTTCAGATGATGGTAGATCAGCAGCATGGTAAACAGCAGAAGGGAGATGCCCACTGCCAGCGAGGTCCACACGATGTCCCGCTGCCGGCTATCCAGAATTTCCGTGCTGACACCCACCTCAACCGTACCGACTCTCAAGGCGCTGGACCCCAGGCCGTACTCCGGCGTGAACCATTCGTTGGTCCGTTCAGAGTCCAGTTCCAGCGGTTGTTGCAGAATTTCGGTTTTGAAAATGTTGAACTGGTCCAGATTCAATTCCGTCTGGGGCACGCCATTGGAGACGAACCCAATCTGATCGCCGACCACGTCGGTTACTCGAATCCAATCGGCTTTGCTGCGGCGCAGCGACTGGGATAAAACCTGATCCAAAGCCTGAGCGTTCCCGGAAACCACCGCGTATTCCAGCACCGGTGCCAGGCTGTCGGCAAACATCTGGCTACTGTCTGTCAGCTCCTGACGGGCATCGTCCAACCGCGCCGATGTGAAAAATGCCATCAACACGATAAACATCACAACTGCCGGCACTGCGCCCAGCAGCAACAGCTTGCGAGTCAGGGATGCACGAGCCGGTTTCGGTTCAGTCACCTGAAGGCCCTCCATTGCCCTGAAGCTCCTGCTCGATCGTGCGATTGATATAATCGCGATCGGGGACCGGTATGTTCATGGAACGAGCCACCTGCTCGTTAATCTCTACCCGATAGGTCGGTAGGTAGGCAGGGTCGGGGAACTGCCCGGTTTCGAAAAACTCTTCGATGTACTCCGCACCCATGGCGGCCATGTCATTAAAAGGGGCGTAGCTGGAAGCCAGTGCGCCTGCTTTGACATAAGCCTGACTGGGCCCGATGACGATTTTATTTCGACGGTAAGCCGTCAGCAGGATGTGTTTGATGGTGCGCGGGTTGTAGATTGCGTCGTCAGGCGCCGCGAGTAGAAAATCGCCGTATCGCAATGCCCGCACCAGGGATGGAATCAGATCGTCATCATTGTCCACGACAAAGACCCTGGCCCGCATACCGTATGTGGGCAGTTCATCAATGAGCGGCTCGTACAGCTCCACCGTCGCCGTCGTCGCAAGGATGGCTATGGTGTTCGCGTGGGGTAGGATCGCCTTGCCCGTCAGTGCCTGTCTGAGCAAAGGGACGTCGTAGAGAACCCCGGATATCCGACCTGGCTCACGGGCGACAAAACCATCAATAAAGGACCGCTTGACCAGCATGGCGAGGATCGGCACAGACCGATTGGCCTGACGCACCCGGGAGAAAGCACCGGGGCCAATGGCCAGGACTGGCGAGCCTTCCACCATCGCAACCTGCTCATCGGGGATGGCCGATAGGGTGATGTCGTCGGACAGCCGTTCAGCAAGGAGGTTCAATACGTGCCGGTCGAGAGCGGAATTGCCCGAACCCGCCACATACACCGTCCGGCTGCCGGATTCCTGAGCGTGGGCAGAGACGAGTAGGAGCAAGCCCAGGAGCGCGCACAGGGCTCTCCTGAGGGGGTTGCGGATCATGAGCAGCAACGGGTGCCAGGTCAAACTGCTGTACGTTGTCATGCCGTCCCGGGTTTGTGCCTTCCCTGGTTATCGTTCAGAACCGGATGCCTGCCTCGACGAAGTATTGGTTGGCTTCATCAATAATGTTGTCCGGGCTCATCCAGGGTTGATTGTCGATGTAGTGCTGCATCGTGAACGCCAGCAGATAGCTGAAGTTCGGTCTGTCGATGCGTCGGGCTAGTCGAAAATCAAACCGTTTGAACCGGGTTCTCCGTACTTCGTGCGTCAGATAGAAGGCGGCGGATGAGGTAAGCGACCAGGGCAGTTCCTGAATCCAGGCCAGGCTGCCGGACTGCTCGGCGGAAAGACGTGTCATTAAAACAACAGCCCGAGATTGGGTACTGGGATCTAAGGCGTCTGGATCTCCGGTGTAACGGGTGTCCTGATCCAGATAGGCATAGGTGGCACGTAACTGAGTGCCTGAGAACTCCAGCGATCCCTCAACCTCGACACCCTGCTGATCCACTCCCACGTTGTTGTCGATGTACCAGTCCTCTTCGTTGATCACTCCGCTGATCATATCTCGAAGATAGTCATTGAAATATCGGACTTCAACGCTCATCAGCGCGCTATCGAGATGATACTGGCCAAAATAGCTGATTTCCCGCGAGGTGATGGTCTCTTCCTCCAGCTCCTCGCCGAATGTGGAGGTGCTCTGGTCCACCAGATCTTTTACCTCAAAGCGAGCACCTTCCAATGCCTCGAACGGGGCCTGGACATTCCGAGGCCGGTAGGACCAGTCCGGGTCCTGCTCAAACGCGTCCGGGGTGCGAACCGCCCGGGAGAAAACAAACCGGATGGCGTGGTTGTCATTGATGATGAAGTTGGTGGCGACCCGCGGCGAAAAATAGCCTTCATCGGTGGTGGTGGTTTTCTCATAGTTGCCGCCGGCGTTGAAGGTCACCCAGTCAAAGGGCGAGTATTCTGCGTTGGCGAACACCCGGCTCTGGTAATTGTTGCCCCGGCCGTTGAAGTAGGTCTCGGATTCGAAGGTGTCCTTGCGGTAGCCCAGGCCCGAGACCAATTTGAACTCGGGGTTTAAGAGCAAGGTGCTCTGCAGCTCGAACTCCAGACGGGATTCTTCGGCATCCTCGTTCAGCTCCGCAACAAACGGCCCCTGGTCGGTCGGGAATGGAGCGCCGGGTGGGAGTAGCGCCAGAAACTGATCCGCTGGGAAGGACACCGCCCATTTCTGGTGACGACGCTGATTCTGGTACGTCGCCTGAACATGGTAAAAGTGGCTGTCTGATGTCGCCCCGTTGAAGCGGGTTTGCAGGTAGTACTGATTGATGTCGATGTTCGGGTTTTCTGTCGCACCCAGTTTTCCCGATTTGGCACTGTCTTCTTCGTTGATACCGTCGACCACGCCGGCGCGAAAGTCCACCGAGTAGTCACTACTCAAGTCCAGCACGCTGTCAAAGTTAAAGTTGTTGATGTCGAAGCCGTCGTTAAATTCTTCTTTTTCGTCGTCTTCTTGCCGGTCGTAACCATCGAATTTGCGTTTCTCGAAGGACAGTCGCCAGGCGCCACCGTCGGAAGAATCGCCGACCGAGGTAAAGGTTCTCAGGTGGCCTCGGGAACCAACAGACGTATAGGCTTCCGCGCCCGCGGTATCGTGGGGAGAGCGGGTAATGATGTTAATGCTGCCCAGAAAGGCGTTGATGCCGTGTGCGGCCGCGTTGGGCCCTCGGCTCACTTCGATGCGTTCGATGTTTTCCAGCGCCACGGGCATGGCGATCCAGTCGACATCTGACAGGCTGGGGCGATAGGCGATTCGGCCGTCGATTTGAACTTGCAGCCGACGCTGCTCGTACTGGGAGGTGCCGTGGTAGGTGGTAACCTGGTTGCCACTGCCGTATTCACCAACCACCATGCCCGGTACCAATCGAAACACCTCGACCAGCTTCATAATGCCAAGGTCGCGAATCAGATCGCCGGTGATGATGGTGGTGGTACCGGGGACTTTCAGTTTGGATTGGCGTAGGCGGGTGGTGGTCAGAACCTCGGGTAATGGAGCGAGTTCGCCCTCGGCACCGAGAAATCCGGGGTATACTTCCGGATTGTTGTCTTGCGCCACGGCCGGGGCCGGCGCTGCCAGGGCCAGAGCACAGCTCAGGGTGCTCATGGCCAGAGTCCGTTTCTTGAATGCGGTGGTCGAATTGGGCATGGGCGAGGATCTATACTTTGCCGAGTCGAAGCGATGAACACTGTTATTGTGCTTTGCTCTATCGTAGGGAACTACACACGGTTTGTCTCTCAAAAATGTAATGAATCTATGAGCTGGGAGTTGCAGCTTTATGAATTGCTGGGAAGTTCTAGGAATTGAGCCGACGGATGATCGTCAACGGATACAGCGGGCGTACGAGCAGCAGCTGAAATTTGCCTCCGGCACCGAAGCTGAACGGCTCGATCAGGCCTTTCGTGAAGCGACCGGTGCTGCACCGGCGGCGCCCCAAAAACAGCCAGAGCAGGCGGCCACTGTTGCCAACACGGCGGGTGATAAACCCCGGGACCAACAGCCAGAGCCGGCATTGAATGCCAGCGACGGCCAGATCGTTCGCGAGGTGGTCATTCAGATCAATGCCTTGCTGAACGATTCCGGGCGCAGCAAGGACGTGGGTATCTGGAAGGCGATCCTGTGCGAGCCCCCGGCCGATCAGCCTGCGGTTCGTCGGGCGATCGGTCAGCAACTCGAACCGCAGTTGCGGCCGATGGCCGAAAACGGTGGTTTACCCTTGCCGGTGGCGCAATTCCTGGGGGACTGGTTTGAATGGTCCAGCCTGCAGGAGCTGACCGCCCAAGCCGAGGAGCCGGAACCAGGCGAGCCCGATGCTCTGGCGGAGGAGGCCGAGCAGGCACCGCAGATGGTCAATTTCTGGCCGGCAATCATTGGCTGGATCGTCGGTCTGGCGATTCTGGCCAGCCTGTTTGGCGGCATGACCGGGGGCGGTTAATTCTCGGATTCCGCGGACTGCTGGTCCATCTTCGCGCGATAGCGTTGGGCCAGCACGGCGCCCAGAATCACCTGGATCTGGTTGTAACACATGATTGGCAAAACAATCATGCCGAATCCCGGGTGTCCCGAGAACAGCACCTTGGCCATGGGCAGTCCAGACGCCAGACTCTTCTTGGACCCGCAGAACACCACCGCTGCCTCATCGGCCAGACTGAATCCAAAGTAGCGAACGGCCAGCCGGGCAATCAGCATAAACAGGCCCAACAGCACGATGCACAACACAATGGTCAGCACGATCGCCTTCACCGGCAGATTCTGCCAGAGACCACTCGCCACCGAGTGCGAAAACGCCGAGTACACAATCAGCCAGATCACGCACTGATCGTAGCGTGCCATCAGTCCCTCGTTGCGCCCCAGGAACCCGCCCAGCCACGGTCGCATGGCGTGGCCCACGGCGAATGGGAGCAGTAACTGCACCATGATGTCTTTCAGCGCCTCAGCAACCGAAAAGTCGCTGGCTCCGGATGTGCTGACCAATAGCAGCAACAAAAACGGCGTCAGCATCATGCCGAACACGTTGGAGGCGGCGGCGCTGCAGATGGCGGCGGGGACGTTGCCACGTGCCAGTGCAGTATAGGCAATTGACGAGGATACCGCCGATGGCAGCACGCCGAGGTAGAGGAACCCCAAACCGAGATCCTTGGGCATCCAAGACGGCGCCAGTCCGCTCAGTTCGTTGATCGGCAACACCGCCAGCGGGAAGAAGACAAAGGTGAGGGCGGTAATGATGATGTGCAGCCGCCAGTGGGTCGCGCCTGCGATGATCTGTTCCCGGGACAGCGCGGCGCCATGAAAGAAGAAGAGCAAGGCGACGGCGACTGTGCCGGCGGTCGCCAGTCCGTCACCAAAGGCCCCGGTGGCCGGCAACACCGAGGCCAACACGATGGCGCCGAGCAAAAGCAGGGTGAAGGTGTCGATTCTGGACTTCATGGATCAGGGCTCCCGCTGTTGCAGGGTGTGCAGGCTAGGCTCCAGCAGCGCCCTGGCCAGTTGTTCGGCTTTAACCGGGTCGCGTCGGCGTACCGCGGCTAGCAGAAGCTCGTGGTCTTCCTGGGACGGCTCGGGCAGATCCGCCTCGGTTTCCGTACGCTCGATGGTTTCCCGAATGCCGTGTGAGAAATAATCGTAGAGTTCGGCGAGGGCAGGGTTGTGCGAGGCGGCCACCAGGCCATGGTGAAACGCCTGGTCATGGCGCACCCGATCGGCCACCGACTCCCCGGCTTTGGCGCGGGCATCCAGGGCTTCCTCCATAATCCTGAGATCCCGGTCGGTGCGCCGGGAAGCGGCTAATTTGGCGGCTTCGGTTTCCAGCATGATTCGCACTTCCAGTTGATCCGCCAGTTGGGTTCGGCTGATCCGCCGGAGGGTTTCGCCGGCATCGCGGGTGGCGCGCACGTAGGTGCCATCGCCCTGGCGGGTCTCCAGGATCCCGACGTGCACCAGTACCCGAACGGCTTCGCGCACGGTGTTGCGGCTTACGCCCAGGGAGTCGGACAGCTCCGATTCCACCGGCAGCTTGCAGCCCAGCGGCCAGTGCCCGGATTCGATGGCCTCACGGAGACTGTTGATAGCGGTGTCGACCAGCGAGCCCTTGCGGATTTTTTCAAGCATGTGTCTATCATCCTATAACCAATAAACCAATCATCCTATGAATTTGGCCGCGTTGCAAACGGTTGGCCGCTCTGAGAGTCAGGGAGCGCTTTTCACGGGGGCGTCGATGAACTGGTAGTCGGCGGTGTCCACTCGTCGGGTTGAGAGCCGGTAGGTGAAGGTGAAGCCCGGCCAGTTCACCGTGTTCTTGCCATTGGCGTCGAGGTACCAGGAGGTGCACCCGGAACTCCAGACACTGTGGTCGAGACCGCTCTGGACCACGGCGGAAAAACGTTCCTGTCGATCTTGCCGGACATCCATTGCGGAGCCCGGGTACTTCTTCAGGGCCTGGAGGGCATCCAGCACGTAGCGGATCTGAGATTCCAGCATGAACACAATGGAGTTATGGGCAAGGTTGGTGTTCGGGCCGTAGAGCATGAACATATTCGGAAAGCCGCTGACGGTAATGCCCTTGAATGCCGACGCGCCTGATTGCCAGGCGGCATTCAGGCTCAGGCCATCCCGGCCGGTGATGCGCATGGGCGCAAGAAACTCCGAGGCTTTGAAGCCGGTGCCGCACACGATCGCATCAACCTTGTGGCGGTGGCCATCGGCGGTAACCACGCCGTCGGTGTCGATACGGTCGATGGCGTCGGTGATCAGGCTGACATTGGACTGATTCACGGCGGGGTACCAGTCGTTGGAGATCAGGATGCGTTTACAGCCGATCTGATAATCCGGGATCAGATGCCGGAGTTTGTCCGGATCGGTCACGCGCCGGCGTGCTTCACGGCGCGCCTGTGCGGCGAAAATGCCCAGCAAACCCTTGAATCGAGTGAGCGCCAGGGCCCGGCTTTCATTTTTCCAGTAGATCAGGTAACGATAAAGGCGATCCCAGGCGGGAAGGGCCCGGAAAAGCCGCTGTTCCCAGGCTTTGAACGGCCGGTCCGGTTTGGGCAGCACCCAGGCGGCCGAGCGTTGGAACAGGCTGAGGGATTTTACGGTTTTTGCCAGTTCCGGAACGAACTGAATGGCGCTGGCGCCGGTGCCGATCACCGCGACCCGCTTGTCGGTGAAATCGTATTCGTGATCCCAGCGCGCGGAATGGAACAGCTTTCCAGCGAACTGATCCATGCCCGAGATCTTGGGCCAGGCGGGTTGATTCAGCTGACCGGTGGCGGTAACCACAACATTGGCGGTGAGCTCCTCGCCGGAGGCCAGGATCACGGTCCACTGGTTTTGATCATCGTCGAAATGAGCGGCGCTTACCGGGCTGTTGAGCCGGATATGCTCGTTTAGCGCGTATTTCTCGACGCACTGTTGCATGTAACCCAGTATCTCGTGCTGCAGGCCAAATTTGCGGGACCAGTCGTGATTGGGTTCAAACGAATACGAGTAGAAGTGAGACTGTACGTCGCAAGCGGCACCGGGGTATGTGTTGTCGCGCCAGGTGCCGCCCACGCCAGCGCCTTTCTCCAACACTGTGAACGAATCAATGCCAGCCCGCTTCAGTTGCATGGCCATGCCCAGGCCGCCGAAACCGGCGCCGATAATAAGGATAGTGGGGTTGGTTGCCTTACTAGTGGCGCGGGGTCTGGTCATTAGTTGGGGCCTGAGTCGTTGTTGTTGTGGGCTTATGTTCCCGAGTATAAGTGCCTGGCGGCCGCCAATGGATAGCTTTTTGCGCCAGCCCGGTTAGTCAGAACGACCAAATGCCCGGGCTGGTGAGCAACTCGTCCGCCGGTTGGGCCAGCAATTGAGTCAGCAGTGGTGGTTCGAACTGACGCCGAACACTGATGGCGTAGAACTCTTCGAACACCCCCGGCAGTGCGCCGTAGTCCTTTAGCGCCTCGGATTTGAGCTCATCCCGCACGACCACCGGCGGCAGCACCGCCAGGTGATGCGTGTCCCGTGTCAGCAAGCGCATCATGGCCATGTCATCCACCTCCGCCACAATGTGGGGGCTGAGCTTGTGGTAGTCGCACAGCTGATCGAAGGCATGGCGAATGTTGTTTTCCCGCCCGGGAACGATCAGGCTTCGGCGTGATAGCAGCTCCGTGAATGAGCCACTGCCGTCTTGATCGGGGCGTCCGATAAGGCTAACCGGCTGGCGCGCAATGCGCCGCGACCGCCAGGGATTTTCCTCATCACCGTGCACCGGCTGATTGGACAGCAGCAGGTCCAGTCGATGGGCCGATAGTCGGCGCAGCAGGTCGTCCAGGGTGCCGCTCTGAATGATTAACTCCAAGTCTTCTCGCCCCAGCAGGGGGCGGAGAAAGCCTTCCTGAAAGTTTCGAGACAGGGTGGCCACGGCGCCAATCTTCAGGCTTTCGCGATTGGTCTGGGTGCCGGAGCGGAACAGTTCGGTCAGTTCCTCGCCCTGGCGAAAAATGTCCTCGGCGTAGCCGAACGCGACTCGGCCTGCCTCCGACAGTTTTAGGCGTCGACCCTCCCGAACGAAGAGTTCGTAACCCAGGCTTTCCTCGAGTTTTCGGATCTGGCCCGACAAGGCTGATTGGGATACGTGCAGCGATTCTGCGGCCCGCGTAAGGTGCCCGGTTTTGGCTACGGTCCAGAAGTAGAACAGGTGATGGTAGTTCAGCCTCACGATCCGCCTCCTATTGGTTGTGCAGACAATCGTTCTTTTTATATGAACGATATGATCTTTATAAACCATTTTTTATATGAACGCATCCCAGTCACAGTAGCCTCGAATTCAGGGGGAGACTGAGATGCAGGATTTTGTAACCGTACTATCCCTACCGGCGCTGCTCATCTGGTTGCTGTTGCCGGTGGCTTTATTGATCCTCGCCGCGTTCAGTGGCTGGACCCGAAACCCGCGGAAGCTTGAGCATTGCTGGCGCCTGGCGAGCAGGCTCTTTGAAGGCTCTATGGGTGCGACCCTGTTGTTGGGTGTCCTGTTACTGACCGGCACCGGCGTTCCGGAGCTCGGCCGTCAATTTGGTCTATATCCGGATGGTCTGGCGGTCTGGATGGCGCTGCTGGTTGGCTTCATTGGCTGGGTCATCCTGCGATACGCCCGGACCTATCTGCGAGGCGATCCGACGCGGGAACGGTTTTTACCGTGGTTCCTGACCACGCTGGCCAGTGTTCTGCTGCTGTTGTTCACCGACAACCTGTTGGTGCTGGCCGGCGCGTGGGTGGGCATCAGTCTTGCGTTGCATCATCTGCTGACTTTGTACAGTGATCGTACCGAAGCCCGTCTGGCGGCTCTGCAGAAGTTTCTGATCAGCCGGGTGGGGGATCTGTGTGTGGTAGGCGCCGTGCTGCTGCTCTACACGCATTACGGCACCTTTCATTTGCCGGAGATGGTGTCCGCCGCCGGCCAGTCCGGTTCCACGGCGTTGTCTGCAGCCAGCGTGCTGTTCGCGCTCGCAGCAGTGCTGAAATGTGCGCAGATTCCATTTCATGGCTGGCTGTTGCGGGTGATGGAAGCGCCCACGCCGGTATCCGCGCTGCTGCACGCCGGCGTAATCAATCTGGGAGGCTATCTGTGGCTGCGGCTGTTTCCGGTGTTCGACGGGTTCACCGCTGGCCACCTGATTCTGTTGGTGGTCGGTGGTCTGACGGCGGTTGTCGCGGTGCTGGCGATGATGAGTCAGACCTCCGTGAAGCACGCGCTGGCCTGGTCTACGTCGGCGCAAATGGGATTCATGCTTTTTGAGATTGGCATGGGCGCTTACACTCTGGCGTTCCTGCACCTGGTGGCTCATTCCCTATACAAAGCTCACTCGTTCCTTGCCTCCGGCCGGACCGTGGCTGCCTCAAGTGCCATTCCGCTGCAAGAGGAAATGTCCCGCAACAGGTTTACCTGGGCGGCGGCTGCTGGCGGATTGGCCGCCATGGTGCTTTGGCTGCTGCCTGGTCTGGTGAACGGCAACGCGGTGCTGGGTGGCGTGCTCGTGCTCGCCGTGTTCGGCGCGGTTGCAGGCATTGCGGCGGGAACCCGGCCGGCGGTGCGCATCGGCCTGTGCGGTTTGGCGCTGGCCATCCTGCCGATCTACGGAGCTCTGCATTGGCTGGTGGATCCGGTTGTGGCAACACCAGACGGCTTCGCGCTGCCGTTCAGCGCCCAGGTGACGGGCATTGTCATGCTGCTGTCGCTGGCGGTGTTGTCGACACTCGTCGCGTTCAGTCCCCGCGGTGGCTTCGCGATGGTCGTGAGGGTCCATGTCAGTCACGGCTTCTATCTGATGCTGCCCTTCGACCGCCTGACCAAGCGCCTTTGCCAGCGGATGGAAAGTCTGCAAAAACCGGCCCACTCATCTGAGCGCGGCACCGCCGTTCTGGGAGAAAAGTCATGAATGCCTCTGTATCCACATCGTTCGCCAGCAGCGGCGGCGCAGATACTGCCGCGTCCCCGAACTTCCCATCCTGTTCGGCCATTCCGCCCAGCTGGCCACTCAATCGCTGGATCGCGGTAAACCCCTGGTGGGGGCAGCGGCATCTGGAAGCAGAACGTTACAGTCAAGTGTCGGGAGTTCGGCAGAAGACCTCGATCTTTATGCCCAAGACGTTTTACCTCGACGCCTGGCAGGGCGGTCGTATTCAGGAGGGCGATGTTCGCGCGGCTGCGGACGAGTTGAAGGTCAATCGGCCGATAGAAGAACTGGTGGCCGCCCTGACCACAGGGGGCGAGGTTCAGAATCGCCCGGCGCCTCTGATGTTGGACCATAAAGTGGTGGCATCGGGCATTGCTCCATTGGCTGCCGTGCGAGAGCAGGTGGCTCGCACCTGTGGGCTGTTCTTTGATGAGCGGCAAGCACGCGGATTCGTAAAGGATCTATCGGTCTCGTTGTTTGAGAGCTGGCTGGTGCAGGCGCAGCTTGATATGAGCCTGGATCAGCGTACAGGGTTGGCGGGGGCTCGCGCCATTCTCAAGTCTGTTTCGAGGAATCATAGGCAAGCTTATGATTGGGCCCATAAAATCCTTGGGTTGAGTGACGAATTTCTGGAGCTTCTCGCTCATCGACTGCTGTACGAGCTGGCGGGCTGGACGTCACTGTGCCGAGGCGATGATTGGCGCCATGCTCTGGAGGGACGCCAGTCTGGCCTGACTCGGGAGATTCTGACGGTCCTGTTGGTTTGGGAGGCCGTTGCGGTAAATCTCTCCGGTCCGGATCAGCGCGATCAGTGGCAACAGGCCTGGGTCCGAACACGAAGCGGCCATTCGGAACGGAGCCGTCCAGCCGAGGACGTCGTTTGGGTTTGGCACCGGGCTTATGAACTCGGGTATTTGCGCCACCTGGCGACGGCGGTGTCCCGTCATGGTGAACCTGACAAGAGTGGCGGGCAGGGCGAGCATTCAGTGGATGCCCAGGCGGTGTTCTGTATCGATGTTCGCTCTGAGGTCATTCGCCGTCATCTTGAGGCTTGCGCGCCCGATGTGGAGACCATTGGTTTTGCTGGTTTTTTCGGTATGCCCATCGAACATCAGGCGCTTAACAACGAAGAAAGCCGGGCCCGGCTTCCGGGCTTGCTTGCACCGGCATTCCGGCTGGTGGATTCCACCGGCAATCTGGAGGAGGATCGGTCCCTGCGGCAAGTGGCTGAGACCCGGGATACGGTCCGTCAATCGGTCCGCAAGGCCAAATACAGCAGTTTCTCCAGCTTTACGCTGATTGAAAGCACTGGTTTAGCCTGGGCGTGGAAGCTGATTCGCGACAGCCTGAACAAGGGGCAGAAACCTTTGTGTTCTGACGCCCATACCGGTAGTCGCGCACGACGCCTGTATCACCGGTCGGGTGGCGATCCGGTTGCTGATTCGGAGCGGGTTAATTTGGCCGAAGCCCTACTGCGGGGGATGTCGAAAACCTCTGATTTTGCGTCGCTTCTGTTATTCGTAGGACACGGAAGCCACACCGACAATAACCCTCAGCACTCAGGCTTGACGTGCGGAGCCTGTGGCGGTCAGAACGGTGGGGTAAATGCCCAAGCTGCGGCTGAGTTGATTAATGACTCCGCGGTGCGGGCCGGACTGGCCGGGCGGGGTATCCGGATCCCGGATTTCACCCTGGCGATGGCGGCCGAGCACTGCACGGTGACCGACCGCATCGAGATCCTGGACCGGGCGTCAGTACCTGATGACTATCTTGACGCGCTGATGGAGTTGGAGAGCGCCTTCTCGGAGGCAGGTGTGAGAACCCGTCGTGAGCGCGCGACTGCTCTCGGGCTGAATGGTCTCAGTGACGATAGCCTGCTGCATGCCATGGTAAGTCGCACCTCGGATTGGTCGGAAGTCCGGCCGGAATGGGGGCTGGCGAACAATGCAGCGATCGTGTTCGCGAAGCGCTCCCGAACTCGGGGCATCGACCTGCAGGGGCGGGTGTTTCTGCACGACTACGATCCCGAGCAGGATCCGAAAGGCGCCATCCTCGAGAGCCTGATGACAGCACCGATGATCGTGGCGAACTGGATCAATATGCAGTATCTGGGGTCGGTGGCCTGCCCAGACACCTTTGGAGCGGGTAATAAACTCCTGCATTCGGTGGTTGGTGGCAATTTGGGGTTGGTTGAGGGCAATAATCCGGACTTGCGGATAGGCCTGTCACATCAATCGGTTCACGATGGCCAGGTCTGGCGCCACGAACCTATCCGGCTTCATGTCCTGGTTGATGCTCCGGCTGAGCGCATTGAAAGGGTCTTGGCAGCACAGCCGGATGTTCGCCAACTCGTTGAAAACCGGTGGTTGTGGCTGTGCCGGATGGGCGAGCAGGGGGTGCAATGCTACCAGAACGGTCAGTGGGCAGACGGTCTGCCCACCGGTGAGACGGTTTAGCCCTGTGACTCGGCGTTGAGCAGCTCAGGCTTCTTCAGCGCCTTCTGAAACAGATCACGCTCTTCAGCGATGGCCATGGCACACTGCTCGGCCTGGTCATCGCTGAGGCCTTCTACTTTACGTGTCAAAAAGATCTGGATTTCTTCCGCCAGCTCCAGAATCTTGTCTCGGGCGTCGGCTTCTGCCTTTGAGGTAAAAAGCATGGAGTCAGGATGTTTTAACGCCATATCAAGGCCGTCCCTATCGGAAAAATAGACTGCTTGTACCGCCATGGTCACTCCTCGCAGTGAATGTGTGATACTGTATAAAAAGACAGTGTATCGGAAATGGGACAGCCCCGACAATCACAATTTGGGGTTACAAAAACTCACATCCCGATCTAAATTTAAAGCGTAAGAGATGACTTTCTCACGGAAGTGACCTTTCCATGATCAAATCGAGCAAGCTGGGGTGGGCGGTTTTCGCGCTTGTGGCAGGCATCAGCCTCAGTCTTGTATTGGGCCGGACTCTTTACTCCGAGGAGTCTCGCGCCATTGATAAGGAATTCCAAGCTGACATGGATCAGCTTTCTGCGGTGTTTGAGCGCGAGGTGCTTTTGCATCTCGAGATTCTCAATGCGCTCAAGGATGCGGTCGCCATCATGCCGGAGATGAACTCCGAGCGTTTTGCGGTACTCACCCGCCGGATCCTGGAGCGCTCTCCGGCCATCCATGCGTTTGCCTGGGCCCCGGTGGTGCGGCGCGACGACGTGTCCGCCTTCACCCTGCGCCAGCGAGATGAGTTCGTAAATTTCGTCATCATGGAAGTGGTTGGCACCGGTTTGCGGGAGGCTCAGGAACGGCCCTGGTACGTGCCGGTGCAATACATCGAACCGTTATCTGAGAACCGGGCTGCTCTGGGTTTTGACCTGGCCAGCGAAACCCTGCGCCTGGCAGCGTTGGTGGCCGCCAGGGATTCTGGAAAGATCGCGGCGACGGCCGGCATCCGTCTGGTGCAAGAATCCGACAACCAACGGGGCTTTCTGGTATTTGCGCCGCTGTACCGCGCCATGCCGGGCCTGCGTTCGCTGACTGACGGTGTCGAGCATTACGGTTTCATCAACGGTGTGTTTCGAGTCGGTGAGCTGGTGAAGCAGGCCGTTGGCGACGAGCTTCATGATGACGTCCGGTTTGAGGTCTACGACCGCTCTGGCCTTGAGGGCGCGTTACTGTACCGTTCCGATGATTCGCTCAGTCAGCGTTGGCTTGATGAAGCGCGATACCATTCTGGTGTTTTCGACATTGCCGGTCGGCAATGGGTCGTTGAGGCTGTGCCGGCCGCCCGATTCTACGAGGCCAGACGCGGCGCCTTTCCATTTTTTGTCAGCTCTGTGGGCGTTGTGCTGTCCGGGCTGGTGTTTGCTTATGTGTTGATGAGCGACAAGAAGAATACGGAGCTGCGCGAGGCCAAAGCCAAACTGGAGAAAATCTCCCTGACCGATGCTCTGACCGGGCTGGCGAACCGGCGCCAGTTTGATGCTTACCTGGAACGGGAATACCGACGCGCTGTCCGGCACGGCACTGCGTTGTCGCTGGTGATGCTGGATATCGACCAATTCAAAGAATACAACGACCAGTACGGGCATCCGGCTGGTGATGCTTGCCTGAAAAGGGTAGCGGAGGCATTGCGAGAGATGGCGCACCGTCCCGCCGACCTGGTAGCGCGCTACGGCGGTGAGGAGTTTGCCCTGGTGTTGCCGGAGACGGGAGACGGGGCAGACGTGGCCGAGGCCTGCCGCCGGGCGGTTGAAACGCTGAACATCCCCCACGAGGCGTCTTTGGTGGCGGAGGTAGTCACGATCAGTGTCGGGATCGCGGTCCTCACGCCAAAAACCTGGCATCAGAATCTGCACGACCTCATTCACCGAGCCGACGAGGCCCTGTATGAGGCCAAGGAGTCCGGGCGAAATCAGGTGTGTCAGGCCTGATCAGTAACGGAGCAGGGCAGAACCCCAGGTAAAGCCGCCGCCAAAGGCTTCCAGTAGCAGAACCTCGTTGCGTTTGATGCGGCCGTCGCGGACAGCGACGTCCAACGCCAGTGGAATTGAGGCGGCGGACGTATTGCCGTGCTCGTTTACCGTGACCACCACTCGGTCCATGGGCATGTTGAGCTTTTTGGCCGTTGCCGAAATGATCCTGAGGTTGGCCTGGTGTGGCACCAGCCAGTCGACGTCGGACTTTTGCATCTGGTTAGCGTCCAGGGTTTCGTCGACGATCTTGCCGAGGGTGTTGACCGCCACCTTGAACACTTCGTTGCCCTTCATCTCTACAAAGGCTTTTCCAGCTTTAACCTGGTCGTAGCCGTCAGCAATGCCGCAGGGCACATGGAGCAGGTCCTCGTACTGGCCATCGGCGTGGATGTGGGTCGACAGGATGCCGGTTTCCTCGCTGGCTTCCAGTACTACTGCACCGGCGCCGTCGCCGAACAGCACGCAGGTACCACGATCATCCCAGTTGATGATGCGGGAGAACACTTCGGCGCCAATTACCAGGGCTTTCTTGCTGGTCCCGGTCTTGACGAATTTGTCGGCCGTCGCCAGCGCGTACACAAAGCCACTGCACACCGCCTGTATGTCGAACGCGGGGCAGCCACGGATGCCCAGACGAGCCTGGAGAATGCACGCAGAGCTCGGGAAGATTTTGTCCGGAGTGGAGGTGGCGAACACGATCAGATCGATGTCGCCGGGCTCGAGGCCCGCGGCTTCGATCGCACGACGGGCTGCAGGTTCGGCCAGGTCGACGGTGGTCTGTCCGTCCACTGCGATGTGCCGACGCTCAATACCCGTACGTTCCCGGATCCATTGGTCGGTGGTGTCGACCATCTTCTCAAGGTCCTGGTTGGTAACGATGTTCTCGGGCAGGTAAGAACCAGTGCCGGCAATTCGTGCAAACGTCATTCGTGCGTATCCCGCGGTGTGGGTATGTATCGTTCCCACATGCTATACCCACCAAGCACAGAGCGTTATTAGCGATTTGTCAAAGACCCCCCGAAAATGGCAGCCTCGGCTATTATAAATAAGCCACCGAAGCAAACCTTGAATCGGAGAGGAGAGCACCGTTATGGGAATTTCCAGTCACGAGCTTCACGAAGAGTTTCCTCAATACAGCGACCTGATCGACCAACTGAAAACCAACGACCCCAAGTTCGGAGACAAGTTCAAACAGTACGCGCAGCTGGATCAGGAAATAGAGGGACTGGAAAGGCGCGACGCGCCAATTGGAGATGACAAACTCCACCGCCTAAAACAGAAACGGGCCCATTTGAAAGACGACATTTACCAGACTCTGGTGCAAAACGGGCACGGTGCCTGAAGCCTTCCTTATTGCTGGCAAGCCGGGTGATTTGAGCCCCGGCTTTGCCCCTCATCTCACCTTGCTGAATCGCCGTCAGACCGCTCTGATAGGGGTTTCCAAGTATTCAGAACGTCATATTCCCTCATTACAATAGGAGCCTATTGATAAAGGGTTCCAAGCCTTGGAATTCATGATTACTGAAACTGGAGACTGACTATGAAACGAATCTACAAAGGCTGGCGAATGAAGCGTAATTTTGTTCACTTGGTGATGACTACCGACCGTCGCTTGCTGAATGACGTTGGCTTTTCGCCTGACGTGGTTCACGAGAAATTGAACACACCATTCTGGAAGTTTTAATGTCTTCCAGCGTTGCCCGGGGTCGCAGTATTCCGGCCGTCTGATCTACGGCCGGCCCCGGGCGATCTTCCGTCCTATATTCCCGCCAGATTTTCATCGTTCGTGACGTTTCTACTGCGCTTTTTCACCGAAACTCCTGCTGCGCTGTCACGGCATTAAAGAGCTGATCACTGCGCTCTTTACCGCACTCTTCAGTACACTCTTCACTCCACTCTGAACCGACGCACCAAGCCGTCCAGGTCGTCCGCCATGGACGCCAGCGACTTGCTCGACTGATTTACGTGGCCGATGTCCTCGGCTAGCTTATCGATTGCTCCGCTGCTGGCTTCAACGTTCTGAGTCATTTCGGCGGCGGTCGCACGCTGTTGTTCCGTGGCGCTGGCTATCTGCGTGGTCATTTCGACGATGCGATGCACGGACGACAGAATGTCCGTCAGGGCGGTGCCGGATTTTTCGGCCTCAGTGGTGGCCTCCCCGGCCATTTGTTTGGCCCGGCTCATGTCGACCACAGCGCCAGCGGCACCGGCCTGCAGGTTAGACACGATGCGCTCGATGTCGACCGTCGAATCCTGCACCCGCTTTGCCAGCCCCCGAACCTCGTCGGCGACCACGGCAAACCCTCGTCCCGCCTCGCCGGCCCGCGCCGCTTCAATGGCCGCATTCAGAGCCAGAAGGTTGGTTTGCTCGGCGATGTTCTGGATGACCTCCAGAACGCTGCCGATTTCGCCGGATTCGTTTTCCAGCTGTTGAATACGCGCGGAGCCGTCCTCTACCTGCTTGGCCAGATTGTTCACCGAGGTGATGGCCGAGGATACGGTCTGCTGACCGGTTTCGGCCAGAGAGGCCGCCTGGCGCGCTGATTCGTCGGTATCGTTGGTGTTGGAGGCAATCTCTTCCGAGGTAGACACCATTTCCTGCATGGCTGCTGAGACCTGGGTAATCTGGTCTCGTTGCTGTTCTGAGTTGGCGGTGGTTCGGGTGGTGATGCCAGACAGTGACTCAGATTCGGTGGTCAACTGCCGGGATGATGTGACGATCTTGGTAATGGTGTCTTCCAGCGTTGCCAGAAAGGCGTTTACCGCGCCGATGAAATCGCCGATTTCGTCCGGGCGACCCGTGCTCAGTCGGGTGGAGACATCGCCGTTGTTAGCGCTGATGGCGTCCAGGTAATCGAGAATTTCCCGGCGAGCACGCTTGACGCTGGAGCCCATTAAACGGCTCATCAGCACGGCCACGACCAAGCCAAGCGCCACCGAAATTACGAACGCGGTGAGGGTAAACTGCAGGGCTTTGTCGGTCTCTGCGTCGGCATCGTCGGCCACAGCGCCCAGGGAACCGAATACACTGTGCTCAAGTTCTCTCGCCATCTCGGCGATTTGCGGCCCGAGTGCGTCCAGTTTTTGGGTTTTCACGCGAATCACGATGTCTTGCTGCACCAGAAGCTTTTCGACGGCGGTCTTGTAGTTGGTCAGTTCTTTGGTGGCAGTATCGAAATAATCCCGCACATAGTCGGGTACGTCGGACTCGTCGATCAGCCCAAGGGCGTCTTGTATGTCTTCAATTGCGTAGTTCAGTGCTTTTTTAGACGATTCACTGCCGTCGGCAAAATACCGCTGGGCAGACATTCGCATCATCAGGGTGTCGCTCACCATCTGCTCAAGCATGGCCCGAAAGCGGCTTTCCGGCGCTCTGTTGGCAACGCCGTCCAAGGCTCGACGCAGTGCTTTCGAGGCATTCGGGCCATGAACGTCTAGCTCGTTCGCAATGATGGAGAGCACCTGTTTCTTGGCGGGAACCAGTTCGTTATTGAAGGCAGCGACGTAGTCGCGGGTTGCGCTTTCAATGTTATCGACCAATTGCGCACGCTCAGGATCCTGGATGTCGTCCTGGGCGTCTTGCATGCTTTGCTCAAAATCGGCTTCAAGATCGCTAAACGAGGACAGCAGCCCCTCATTGCCAGTGGAGTAGTAATCGAAGACCCGCAGGCGCATACGGTAGAGGTTGATCAGGGCGTCGGTGGCGGTCGCGGTATCCGGAGCCAGATCGTGCGCGACGGTGTTCATGCGCTCATCCAGAATCTGGAACTCCCGAACGCAATAAAAAGTGACGAAGGCGAAGAGTATCAGGATGAATGCCGGTGCAATGAGGATTTTGCCCGGCACACCCAACTTACGCTCGACGGATTCAAATGCCGATGACGCCATTGTTATTCCTTCAAATTGTTGAATCGTTAGCTAGAGTAACGACCGATTCACTGGAAGCTGAAGGAAGATTGGCAAATTTTTACGTAGCCAGTGACGTCATGTAAGCATCTGTCTGGCTGGGCGGTTTACACCATCCAGCCAAACAGGAAGTCGAACAGGGTTCCGAATATGTTTCGGCTCTTTTTTTCCGGCTCTGGCGTCGTGGCGAGTTGCTCAGTTTCCAGCCGTCCCGCCGAGGTTGGTTCCTCAGGCAGCTCGGTGGAACGCTCGGCAACCTCCGGGCTGAGGGTTGCTGTCTCTGTTGGCGCCGCCGGTTCCCTGGCAGCGACCGGATCAGCTTTCGGCGACACGTTTGCAACTTTAGGGGTGGGCTGATTGGCCGGAGCCTCGACAGGCTCAGCCACGGCCGTGGCCTTCTGTTCGGTGGACTCGGCCTTGGCAGCTTCGGCGGGTTGGGGCTGCGACGCTGGGCTCGGAGCAGCGGCAGTCGCTGTCTGGGTCGCTTCTGGTGCGGTTTTGGGTGTCACCGGCTGGGGATTCGTGGGCTCGGCTTTCGCAACGACTTGCGCGACTTCTGGCACCGGATTCGACGGTGACTGTTTTTGAGCCGGCTCCGGCTTAGGTTCGGCCGGGAGCTCTTTCACCGTGAAGGCGGGTTCGGGTTGCAGTCGGGGCTTGGGCTTGGGTTTGGGCTTGGGCTCAGCCTTGGACTTGAACGTGGAGTTTCGTTTGGCGTCAGTGTCAGTCTCAGATATGCCCAATGTGGCCAGCGCCTGGGCTTTGCTGGCGACCACGTTGCCAGAAACAGTCCGCCCCCCGTCATCGGAGATGCCGAGGGCTGACAGAGTCGCGGAATCCAGGTTTCCGGTCACGGACAGGTTGCCTGACCGGCTCTGATACTCCCGAACGGCGTTTCGTAGCGCCTGATCCATCCAGCCATCCGCCCGCCCGATGTCGTACCCGGCGCCGTAGAGGGCATTTTCAGCAGCGTAGATCACATTCACGCTGTTGGCTTCGGCCATGGCGCTGGCAGCGACTGCTATGGAGAGGACAGCGCCTTTGCTGAACTGGCGGACTGTGGCTGAACTCATGGGAAAACCCTCCGTGGTTGTCTTTGGGCGGTGCGATTTGTGTGAGTATCAAACAGATTGTGTTTCTATTCCGTGCACCACCACACAGTGTGCCAACGGTGACGACGTATTTGTGCTCGCAGGATCCATAAAACCCGGCAAGATTCGGATGGCATCCGAGTGGGAAACCGGTTTTGATGGCTGTATCGTTGAGGGATTGAGGATTTAACCATGCCAAAGACGCACGCCGATCCGGACATGAATACACGCCGGGAAAAGATCATCGAGCTCGCTCGAACCATTGAGCAACGGGCTGACGAAACCCTGCCTCTGGCCAGTCTGGCGAAAGAGGTCGGCCTGTCGCCGTCGCGCCTGCAAAAGCTGTTCAAGGACACGTTCGGGGTCTCACCCAAGGCCTACCAGGACGCCGCCCGCCTGCGACAATTTAAGGCATCTCTGAAGCAGGGCGGTGGCGTGACTGACGCCATCTTTGAATCTGGGTATGGCTCGGTGAGCCGGGTGTACGGCGAGGGCAAACGAAACCTGGGCATGACCCCAACCGCTTATCGGGCTGGCGCGGAAGGCGAACGCATCAGTTATGCCCACCGGAAAACCTCCCTCGGCCTGGTACTGATGGCCGCCACCGATCAGGGCGTTTGCTTCGTTCAGTTCGGTGATGATCGGGAGCAATTGGTAAGTGCTCTGCAACAGGAATTCCCCAAGGCCACGCTGGAGGCTTCCCTGGCCCAGGAGGCTTCGGAACTGGATCAATGGATGACGGCGCTGGAGCGTCACATCGGCGGAACCGCGCCAAGCCCGGATGTACCCCTGGATTTGCGAGGCACCGCGTTCCAGGTCAGTGTCTGGCGGTTCCTGCGAACGATTCCCGAAGGCGAGGTGCTCAGCTACAGTGAGGTGGCGGAGCGTATTGGCAAGCCCAAGGCTATCCGCGCCGTGGGCACTGCCTGTGGCAAGAACCGCATTGGCCTGCTGGTTCCGTGCCATCGGGTGCTCAGAGGCGATGGCCAGTTGGGAGGGTATCGCTGGGGCCTGGAACGCAAACGCCAGCTCTTGGAACAAGAGCGCCAGCGCGTGGCTGGCACCAGGATGGCGGACCCTGCGTGACGACGATCGCGATTACTCGGTTGACCGTCCTCGCCGCAGGGTGACTTGTTCAGTCGCAGTTTATTCCACGAAATTGGATTGGCTGGCGATCAGGGACGACAGCTTCAGGTTCCAGTGTTCCATGCCGCTTCGGCTGTAGACGTAATGACCGCTCAGGGACTTCATTTTCGGGATCTGGGCCGGTTTCATGCCATTAAGAATCAACGACGCCAACCGCGCTGCCGTTAGCCCCTCCTGGTGTGCTGAAATGGTAAACCCGCCGATACCCTGGCGCTTGCCCACGAAAATGTCCCAGAAGGAGAAGATGGGAATCTGGGACTGGTTGTAGGCTTGCTTCAGCAGCTCAACGGGCGGCGCGTAATTCTGGGCGGCATCCCGGATGGTGTGATGTGTGCCCACCACAATCGCATCGTACTGGCTGTGGGCGTCGGTGGCGGTCGCCAGCCAGGTGTCCTTGTCGTTGGTCATCACGATGTCCAGCTCGGATCCGTAAAGCGTGGTCTGGCGTTTGTCCCCGAAGTACTCGTTCACGGCATTACGCATGGTGGGTGAGTCGTCCATCAGGATCAGAAAGCGATCCTTTTGCCGCAGCACCTTGCGCAAATGGCGGATGCTCTCGGCAAAGAACGGGCGTTCCAGAACGCCGGTTACGAGCGGGTGGTTCAGCGCAGGGTGTTGATCCGGACCGCCATTCACCCCCAAAAACACCACCGGAACCTCGCGCTCTAGTAGATGCTCGGCCATCAGCGAGAAGGCATTGTCATCGCCGAGAATGGCCACGTCTGGTTGCAGGCTCGCAACGGATTGTTGAATTTCAGCCACTTTTTGCGGCCATTCGGCTTTGGTTAATCGCTTGGTGTCCAGTTCCAGGACATGAATGTCATGATCCGCACTCAACACCGACTGGACGGCGGCCACATAGTCGGCATCCCACTGATAGCCACTGTGGTAGCTCTGGATGACGACGATGGTTTTGCCGAAGCACAACGGACTGAACAGCAGACAGATCAGGATAGATAGACGCATGCAAGATTCCTTGTTGTTATTGATATTCCTCGGCTTCGTTCACGGGCCGAAGGTTGCAGTCAACAACTATTCAAGAATCGCACCAGCTTGCTCGGTCTCCCATCTCACTGAATTTTATGCCGTTTGCAGAATTTTCCGTCCGGAATATCCGACAGGTGTCCGACTATAAGGACACAGTTTGTCTGGTGTTCAGGACAGCCTTGTCCATTTCTCCTGAAGGAGTCAGGAAATCTGACTGGCCGCTCTGGGGTTCCGCGGGTAGTAGTTTTCCGGAAGGCGTTCGATGTGGGAAAAGAACCGGGTGTCTTTGTAGGGCATCTTCATAAATCCGGACACCCCAAGCCCGCTGATCTGCTCCACGGCGGACAGAATGACATCCAGCAGGCGGCTGAACTCCGCTTCCTGTTCCGGATCCAGCAACCGGTAATGACTGTGGATTTTCAGGTGTCGGGGTAGGGCTTCAAAGATGATCATGCCGGTGTGGTGAATGTTGTTCAGAGCCTCAAGGGCTTTGATGATGGCGTCCGGGAGGACCAAAAATTCTTCCGGGTCTGGGCCGTCTTCGAAGTAGGAGTGCACACGGGTTTCGTCTTCCACCTCCGGTGCCGCGCTTACTTCGTAGTGCAGGCTCATGTCCGGGCTGACCTGGAAGGGCTCCTCTGGATCGGCGCGATCAATATGCAGGGTATTACGGGCATTGAACAGGCAGCTCTTGAAGATGCCTTTGCGGTAAATGGCCTGGGCCAGATAGACCATGTTGTTCACCGCTCGCACAAACGCCGTCTTGAGGCTGGGGTCATGCAGGTTCAGGGACGTGTCGATATAGACGCCATCGGTTTCCCAGCGCACCGCCAGCCCCCCTTCCACCGGGTAACGGCCCAGCCGGCTGACGGCGGCGAGGAAGGCTTTCTCGGTTTCCCCCATGCCCTGCATGAAGTTCTTGTAGTAGCGATCAAGCTGTACGTCGTTGACGTCGTTTAGAGTCTCCGGCGCGCCTTCTTCCCGCAGGAACGATTTCCGTGAACTGTACACCACGGTATCGATCTCCTGGTCCGACGGCCGAACCCAGACCGGGACCAAGGGCGCGACCGGCGGGGAGGGCAGGTCGACCATGACAGTGCGGGCCATTCGGGGCATTTCGTTCAGATAATAATCCCCGGCCTTGCGGCGAGTGTCCGGATCCGGGGACAGCATGCTATCGAGCATGCGCGCGAACTCCATGGGTAGCCCGAGCGACGACGCAGGGATGGCCTGGTGACCAAACCGACAGGACTGGCCCGACGCAAGCGCATACAGAGTACCGGCCGCGCCCTGTTCGTCGAACCGGGGCGATGACAGCCCGCCATTGAGCTGCTCGGAGCCAATGAAGTACACATCGCCCAGGCGAGCGTTGGTTTGCTGCAGATTATCCGACATCAGTTCCATCACGTTGGCGGTGATGAACTGCTGGTTGGCGTCCAGCTGCGCGAATACGGAGGACCCCCAGTCGATCAGGGCGATGTTTTCGGTGGTGGCGTCGAACACCAGGTTCGAGGGTTTGATGTCGCCGTGCACGATAGGGCGACCGGCCGGGCCGGATTCCCGCCTCAGGTTTCGCAGTATGTCGGCCAGCTGATCGGCGATGCGCATGATCAGCCGCGGTTTCAGACGACCCTCGTGCAGCGAGACTTCTTCCAGGTTCAGGCCAGCGGCGCGTTCCATCACCAGAATGGGCTGGTTGTGCGCACGCTGGTAGGAAATCAGCCGGGGTACCCGGGGATGGCGGACCTGTTCAAGGATGTAGGCCTCGTCTTCGAGGCGGTCTTGCAAATGTTGGGGCAGGTTGATCCGGGTGAACTTGAAGACGTGCTCCAGGTCACTGGTACCCTTGAGGCTCAGGCGCCCGGCGAAGACAAAGCCGTAGGCGCCTTTGCCGATCATTTCGATGTCGTGATAGCCAAGCTGGCGGAGCTGGGCGGCGCACAGCGCCACCCAGTCCTTGAGCTTCTTGGCGTCATCATGACTGAGCAGGTAAACAGATTGCTCTTCTGGAATGTAGAACTGCTGAATCTGCGTTGCCTGCGTCATAATGACCCGTTAGCCCATGTGCAGCAGCATTGATTGCGGTGTTTCCAGGTAACTCTTCCAGAGATTGCAGAAGCGGGCAATGGTGCCGCCATCGATGATGCGATGGTCGCCGGCCCAACTGACCGTCATGATCGCCCGTTCCACCACCTGGCCACTGGCATCAAAGCGCGGCAGCTTCTGGGTTCGGCCCAGTGCCACGATCGCCACTTCCGGCGGATTGATGATAGGGGCCGCGTAGGTTCCCCCCAGTGCGCCGATGTTGGAGATGGTGATGGTGCCACCTTTGAGATCGTCCTGGCTGACGCGACCCGCGCGGGCGGCTTCGGTCAGTCGGGCGACTTCATCGGCAACGCCCAGCAGCGTTCTGCCCTGAACCCCCTTGACGTTCGGCACCATCAGGCCGGCCTTGCCGTCCACCGCCATGCCAATATTGCACTGGGACAGGTAGTGAATCTCCGAGCAGTCCTCATTGACCCGGCTGTTCAGCACCGGATATTCCTGCACTGCCAGCGCCATGGCTTTCATGAAGAACGGCATCAACGTCAGTCGTGAGCCTTTGGTTTCGGCCTGCACTTTCAATTGCTCCCGCAGGGCCAGCAGCTCGGTTACGTCGATATCCTCACTGTAAATAAAGTGCGGGATCGTGGTGGCCGAGGTGACCATGTTGCGTGCCATGGCCGCCTTCATGCCCTTGATCGGTTCCACCCGAACTTCCTGCTCACCCACGTCGGCTTTGCGACCGCCGGTGGCCGGCTTGGGTTCAGCGCTCGCGCCAGTTGACTGAGCAGAGACCGGTTTGTCGAGGTGCGCCAGCACGTCGGCTTTTAATACCCGGCCGTCTTTGCCAGAGCCGTGAACGTCAGCAAGGTTCAGGTTGTGTTCCCGAACAAGCCGACGGACGGCGGGGCTGGCCGGAATCCGTTGCCGGTTGGCTGATTGCGCGGGCTTGTCGGCCGCAGCTGGGGATTCAGGGCTTTCCGCCGGGGCTTCCGCGGGTTTTGAGGCCGGCTTAACCGCCACCGCGTCGTCCCGTTCCCGGGGCACAAAGGCAAACAACGGCGAATGCACTTGAGCCATTTCCTGTTGCTGGTGATACAGCTTGGTGACACGGCCGGCCTTGGGCGCAGTGATCTCGACCATGGCCTTGTCGGTCATAACATCGACCACGGGCTGATCTTCTTCAATCTCATCGCCTTCGGCGACTCGCCACTCCACCACCTCGCACTCGACAATACCCTCGCCGATGTCCGGTAGTATGAAGTCCTCAGTGGCGTCGTCGCCGCCCGCAGCCGGCGCGGGGGCCGTATTCTCTGCTGGTGCGGATTCCTCGCTGGCCGCCGGGGCCGGAGCCTCGGGTTTGGCGGTCTGACTGGCTTCCCCGGCAGTCTCGCTTTCGTCCACCAATTCGAACAGCGGTGCGTGCACCTTCGCGATGTCGCCTTCCTTGTGATACAGACGCGTGACTCGCCCCTTGTAGGGCGCCGGAATTTCCACCAGGGCCTTGTCGGTCATGACTTCGGCCACCGGCTGATCCTCTTCGATCAGATCGCCTTCGCTGACCAGCCATTTGACCAGTTCACATTCCACGATACCTTCGCCGATATCGGGCAGTATAAAATCACTCATAATTGCTCTCCTGTCCGGATATCAGCCTAGAATTCAACGCTCGACTTGATGGCCTCGTAGACCTTCAAGTGGTTCGGCAGGTGCTCTTTTTCCAGCACCAGCGGGAACGGGGTGTCGATCCCGGTAACCCGTGCGATTGGAGATTCCAGATACAGGAAGCAGCGATCCTGAATGGTCGCAGCAATTTCGCCGGCAAAGCCGCCGGTCAGCGGAGCCTCGTGGGTGACCACCAGGCGCCCGGTCTTGAGCACTGACTTGGCCACGGTGTCCACGTCCCAGGGCAGGATGGTTCTCAGGTCAATGACCTCACAAGACACACCCTCTTTTTCCGCCATCTCAACGGCTTTTTCGATGACTTCCATCTGCGCACCCCAGCCCAGCACTGTGATGTCATTGCCTTCCTTAACCACCTCGGCCTCGCCCAGGGGCAGGCGGTAATCCTCGTCCGGCACTTCGCCTACTGAGGCCCGGTACAGGCGTTTGGGCTCAAAGAACAGGGTAGGGTTGGGGTCATGGATGGCGCCCAGCAGCAGTCCCTTGGCCTGGTGCGGATTGCGCGGAACCACGATTTTCAGGCCCGGTGTATGGGCAAAGTAGGCTTCCGGGGACTGAGAGTGGTACAGACCACCGGCAATGCCACCGCCGTAGGGGGCGCGAATGGTCAGACCGCCCACATTAAACAGGTTGCCAGAGCGGTACCGGAACTTGGCCGATTCGTTCACGATCTGGTCGAACGCCGGGAAGATGTAATCGGCAAACTGAATCTCAGCCACCGGCACCGAGCCCTGGGCCGCCAGGCCGTTGGCAAAACCGATGATGCCCTGTTCCACCAGCGGCGTGTTGAAGCAGCGGGCTTTGCCGTACTTTTGTTGCAGGTTACTGGTGGCGCGGAATACACCGCCAAAGACACCCACGTCCTCGCCGAAGCACAGGACTTTTTCGTTTTCGGCCATGGCCGTGTCCAGGGCACTGTTAATGGCCTGAAGCATGTTCATCTTGGACATATCAGGCCCCTCCCTTCGCTTGATCGGCACTCTTGGGGTACTCGTCCGGGTACTTCCGGATGTGTGCCTTTACCTTTTCAAACTGCTCCGCCAGGTGCGGCGGAACCTCGTTGTAGACATCGGTAACCAGCGTGTCGAGAGGGGGTGGCGGGCGCTTCTGAGCTCGCTTCATGGTTTCCAGCACCTCGCGGCGCATGCTTTCCTGAAGCTGTTTTTCGTCGTCTTCGGTCCACCATTTCTTGCTTTCGAGCCACAGGCGCATGCGCAGGATTGGGTCCTTCTCGCGCCACACGGCTTCTTCGTCTTTGCTGCGGTAGCCGGACGGGTCGTCAGACGACGAGTGCGCCGCCAGGCGATAGCTCATTGCCTCGATCAGAACCGGTCGGTTGTGTTCCACCGCCAGTTTGCGGGCTTCCTGAGTGGCCTGGTACATGGCGAGGATGTCGTTGCCGTCCACCCGGATCACGTCCATCTTGTAGCCGTAGGCCCGGGGTGCCACGCCATCGGCGGCGAACTGTTCGGCGGCCGGGGTGGAGATGGCGTAACCGTTATTCCGGCACAGGAAAATCACCGGTACCCGGTGCACCGCGGCCATGTTCAGGGCCGCATGAAAATCACCCTCGGAGGCGGCGCCTTCGCCGAAATAAGTAATGGTGCAGTGGCCTTCGCCGGCCATTTTTTGGCCGTAGGCGTAACCGGTGGCCTGGGGAATCTGAGTGGCCAGCGGCGATGAAATGGTCATGTAATTGAGTTCTTTGGAGCCGTAGTGAACCGGCATCTGACGGCCCTTGCCGTAGTCCAGTTCGTTGCCGAACAGCTGGTTCATGAACTCATCGATACTGAAGCCTCGGTAGGCGAGGGCGCCCTGTTCCCGGTACTGCGCCATGATCATATCGGCGTCATCCAGCGCGGCGGCGCTGCCAATGACGGCGGCTTCCTCGCCGGTGCACTGCATGTAGAAGCTCAAACGGCCCTGGCGCTGTGCCGCGAGCATGCGCTCATCCAGAATTCGGGTAGTGACCATGGCCCGATAGATGCGCAGGGCCTTGTCTTTGTCGAGATCAGGAGCCTTGGCACTCTTGTAGAGCTTGCCGTCCTGCTTCAGTAGCTTGAAGGTGGGAATACGAAACTCCGCACCGTCGGTAAACACTGGGGAATATACAACTTTGGATTTTGTTGTTGTCATAATCCTCTTCCTGGGGTGATGGCCTGAGGAACAAAACACTCCTTGTGGGAGTGTAGTTAATGTCTTCGCGAACAGCCTGACGGGATCCGGTAAGATCTGTGTCAGGGTCAGAGCACGTTTACCTTAACGTAAACTTACGGCGTGGGGTAGACCTCGAACTTCAATTTCTGGATTTCTAGCGCCCGAACACCCGGTGCGCTTCCTCGATCACAATGGCGTGGCGGCGCGCCAGGGCGTTGCGGTCGTCGTCGTAGCCGCCGCCGATGACGGTGGCTACAGGGATACCGGCCTGTTTCAGGTAAGTCAGTACCAGGTTGTCCCGGCGTCGAATGCCAGCCTCGGTAACGCGCAATTGGCCCAGAGGGTCACCGTCGAAGACATCGACACCGGCATCGTAGAGCACGATGTCTGGTCGTGAGCGCCGGATGGCTTCGGTGAGTGTTTTCTCGACCACCTCCAGGTACTCGTCATCAGCCATACCTGACGCTAGTTCCACGTCCCAGTCGCTGGTTTGCTTGGTGAAGGGGAAATTCTGTTTGCAGTGGATGGAGCAGGTAAACGCTCGGGGCTGGTTCCTTAACAGCGCCGCCGTGCCATCGCCCTGGTGCACGTCGCAGTCAAACACCAGAACGCTCAGCCCTTCATCCTGGCGGGCCAGCACATTAGCGGCAATGGCCAGATCGTTGAGAATGCAGAAGCCTGACGCGTAGTCGTGGTGCGCATGGTGGGTGCCGCCGGCAAGGTGGCAGGCAATACCATGCTTGAGAGCAAGCTGGGCCGCCAGCACCGTGCCCGATGGTGCCAGAAACGTTCGTTTCACCAGGCCTTCGCTCCAGGGCAGGTTCATTTGCCGGTGTTCGCGGGTCGACAGGGTGTTGCGGTAAAAACGCTGCAGGTAATCCGGGCAGTGGGTTTGGGTCAGCCAGCTTTGCCGGCAGGGCCCTGGGCGATAGCAATTGTCTGCACCAAGGATCGCCTCGCCACGGAGATAGTCGGCTAGGCGCGCGAATTTCTCCATCGGGAACCGATGCCGGGCCGGAAATGGGAAGCTGTAGTCTGGGTGGTATACCAGTGGAATGGTCATGATTACGTGTTAAAACTCTGACTTCCCAGTGTTGTACGCGGGTTTTTTGCGATGGTTTGGCCGTTCACTCCCGAATCGGACGCAAGCATGGTACCGTCAGGGCTTTCGAATGTGTGGTCTTAAATCAGAAACCCTTGAATCGGCAGGAAGATCTTATGAATTTGGTCATTATTGGTGCAGGGATCATGGGTACCACCCTGGCGACCCTGGCAAAGGAGCTGGCACCCGAGCTGGACGTTACCATTCTGGAGCGGCTGAGCGGCCCAGGTGCGGGAAACTCCTGGGTGTTTAACAACGCCGGCACTGGCCACGAGGCCAACTGTGAGCTCAATTACACCCCGGTTGACGAGGAGGTGATTTCCGTTGAAAAGGCATTGAAGATTCATGCCCAATTCAACGTGGCCAAACAGTTCTGGGCCCACCTGATTGAAACCGGTGCCATCAAGGATCCCAAGACCTTCATCAACCGCACCAAACACTGCACGATTGTCGCGGAGTCCGCCATCGAGGAACTGCGCCTTCGGTTCAAGGAGATGTCCAGCCATCACTTCTTCGATCAGATGAGGTTCTCCGAGAACTTCGACGAGATCAAGAGCTGGATTCCCTACCTGATGGAAGAACGGCCCCGGGACCAGAAAATGGCAGCCACCGTGATCGAGACGGGTACCGATGTGAATTTCGGGGCGCTAACCGAGAGCTTGGCGAACCATGCAGAGAAGGAGCTGGGCGTCAAAATCGAGTATGGCACCCACGTGAAACGGGTTCATCGCAGCCCGACCGGCCGCTGGTTGATTGAAGCCGAAAAGAATGGATCTGCCATCCAGCATCGGGCCGACGTGCTGTTCGTTGGCGCCGGTGGCGGGGCTTTCCCGCTGCTGAAGAAGAGCCATTTGCCGTTCCGCAGCCGGTTTACCGGTTTCCCTGTGGGCGGGCGGTTCCTGCAGGCCGCGATTACACCGGAACAGGCGGAACACTACCGGGCGAAAACCTACGGTAAGGCTGCGGTGGGTGCGCCGCCGATGTCTGTACCTCACCTGGATCTGCGGGTTGCGGATGGTCAGTATTATCTGTTGTTCGGGCCCTTTGCATCGTTCAAGCCAGTGCTGGAAAAAGGCCGCGGCTTCCTGGATTACCTGAGATCCATGCGCCTGCACGATCTTCCCGGCCTGCTGAACGTTGCTCTGGAGCATTTTCCGCTGGTCAAGTATCTGGTTTCTGAAACCTTCAAGGGCGAGCAGAGCATGTTCAAGGAGCTTGAACAGTTTGCTCCGGGCATGAGCAAAAAGTTCAACTGGAAAGCGGTTGAGGCCGGGCAACGGGTTCAGATTATCAAGGATGGCGACCTGCAGATGGGCACCGAGATCCTGGTGTCCAGCGACAAGACCTACGGAACGCTGCTGGGCGCCTCACCAGGTGCGTCGGTATCGCCTGAGGTGATGCTGCGGTGTCTGGAGCAACTGCTGCCGTCGATCTTTGCCAAGGAGGAAGCTCAGCAGAAGAAAAAGGAAATCTTCCCAGAGGATAATCTGGAGATTCTGAGCCAGGACGCTGACCGCTACCGGGCAATCCGCGACGCCGCGAACAAAACTCTTGGCATTTCCTGATCCATCGACTGCTGGAGCACGGCGGGTTTGACTGACGAATTCCGTTACCAGCAACTGGAAAATTGGCTGCTCCAAGGGCTGCAGGGCGAACGCTGGCAGCTTGGGGAGCGCCTGCCTTCCATTCGCAGCCTCTGCAAAGACAAGGGACTGTCCAAGGCGACGGTGCAGCACGCACTGCAACGGCTTGAAGCCCAGGGTTGGCTCGAGGCTCGCCCCAAGGCGGGCTATTTTGTGGCTGCACCCCCTGCCCATGCCAAACCGCCCACCAGCCGCGTCCGGATCGATTCCCCGCGCCCTGTGACTGTCAGTGAACTTCTGCTAGACATCATGGGCCGAAGCGCCGCCTTCGACCTGTTGCCGGATCTGGCTGCCGGCGACCTGCCACCGGGAATCGAGGCCTTGAATCGCGCCATCGGCCGGGCCTTGCGACGGCAGCGTGGGGAGGGGCACCAGTATTATGACAAGCCCGAAGGCAATGTGGCGCTGCGCGAACAACTGGTCATCCACCAAGGCCGAAGAGGCTGGCAGGTATCACCCGATCAACTGTGCGTCACTTCAGGTTGCCAACATGCGCTGTTCCTGGCGTTGATGGCCACCTGCGAGCGAGGCGATGTGGTGGCCGTGGAGTCCCCCGGGTTTTACGGGGTTCTGCAACTGTTGCAGCAATTGGGCCTTCAGGCCGTGGAGGTGCCGTCGTCACCGGACAGCGGCGTGGACATGGACGCCCTCGAAGCGGTGTTGGAACGCTGGCAGGTGAGGGCGGTGATTGTCTCCCCGGCATTCTCGACGCCCAGCGGTGCGCTGATGCCCCTGGCCAACAAGCAGCGTCTTCTGGCATTGGCTGATCGTCATGACCTGGTGGTAGTCGAGGATGACATTTACGCCGATACCGGACTGGGCGAGGCTCCGGATCCCCTGAAAGCGCTGGACGCCGAGGACCGCGTGATCCTGTGCGGTTCGTTCTCCAAGAGCTTGTCGCGGGATTTGCGGCTGGGCTGGATCTCCGGGGGGCGGTGGCATTCCCGAATCCTGCACCTGAAACTGATTACGCAACTGGCCAGCAGCCGATATCTGCAGCAAGGTGTGGCAGAATTCATGGCGGAGGGTCACTACGCCGCCCATGTACGGCGCCAGCGCCAGCAATTGCGGGCCAACCGCGACCAGTTGCTGGCGGCACTGAATAGCTGGCCGGTGGATGTTAGAACCAGCGTGCCCCAGGGCGGCCTCTCGGTGTGGGTGGAGCTTCCGCAGCATGTCGATACTCTGGCCGCCTACCCAAAAGGTTTGCAGGCCGGCGTCGTGATCACCCCAGGGCCTCTGTTCTCGGTGTCGGGCCAATTTGGCCACTGCCTGAGACTCAGTTTCGCCCATCCCTGGACCGAAGAGCGAGCCCATGCCCTAGCCCGGCTCCCGGAGCTGCTCCTCTAAATCTGTCCCTATTAAAGTTTAAATATCTGAGCCTGTCCCCATTCGGGTCGGCGGCGTAGGCTTTGACTTGCCACATCTGCATCCGGGAAGTCCGTCTAATGACCAACGCCATACCTCTTCGAAACCTGCCCAGTCATGACAGCACCAACGACAAGATATACCCCCGACGTTTCCAGGGTATGTTCCGTCGGTTTCGGATCGCCGGCAGCAGTTTTTTGTTCCTGTTGTATTTCGGGACTGTCTGGCTGAATTGGAATGGACGGCAGGCGGTGCTCTGGGACCTGTCCGGGAAACAGTTTCACATTTTCGGCAGTACCTTTTGGCCTCAGGATCTGGTCCTGCTGTCGGCCATTTTGATCATCTGCGCGTTTGGCCTGTTCTTCCTGACGGTCGCAGCCGGGCGCTTCTGGTGCGGTTACAGCTGTCCGCAGAGTGTTTGGACATGGCTGTTCCTCTGGGTTGAGCGGGTCACCGAGGGGGACCGCAACCGCCGCAGGAAACTGGATCAGTCCTCTATGTCCTGGTTCAAACTGGCACGACGGGCGGCCAAGTACAGCCTATGGCTGCTGATTAGCCTGATCACAGCCATCACTTTCGTTGGATATTTCACACCCATCCGCCCCCTAATTGCCGACCTGGCAACGCTGCAGACGGGTGGCTCGGCCGCCTTCTGGGTGTTTTTCTTCACTGCTGCCACCTACCTCAACGCGGGTTGGCTGCGAGAAAAAGTGTGCGTGCACATGTGTCCCTACGGCCGGTTCCAGTCGACCATGCTGGATCAGGATTCCCTGGTGATCAGTTACGACGCCGCCCGGGGCGAACCTCGGGGGCATCGCAAAACCGGTGTGGGCGAGACCGCAGTTAACCTTGGGGATTGCATCGACTGCCAAATGTGCGTTCAGGTTTGTCCGACCGGCATCGATATCCGCGAGGGTTTGCAGATGGAGTGCATCGGCTGCGCTGCTTGCATCGACGCTTGCGACTCCATCATGGAGAAAATTGGCGCGCCAACCGGGCTGGTGCGCTACACCAGCGAGCGGGAACTTGGTGGCGGCAAGCTACGGATCGTCCGGCCGCGCCTGATCGCCTATGGTGGCTTGTTGGCAGTGTTCATCGGCTTATTGGCCTGGGCCCTGGCCACCCGCCCGTTGATCGATCTGGATGTCACCCGGGACCGAGGGCTGTACCGCTTCAACGCGGTTGGGGAGATCGAAAACAGCTATACCCTGAAGCTTCTGAACAAAGCGCAGCAGTCACGGCGCTTCGAAGTGCGGGCGTCTGGACTCGAGGGGCTGAAGTTATTGGGTTCAACCAACATCAGTGCAGGCGCGGGTGAAATGATTGAGATCCCCGTCACCGTGTCAGTGCCCCAAGAGTCGTTACAGGAACCCATTACGAACATCCGTTTTCATCTTTATGAAACAGATGCCGAGGGGGAAAGCTCCCAAAAAATGACTCGATTCATTGGTCCGGCACAATAAGGTGAGCTAGGGAGACTGATGCGCTCGTTCTGCAAATTCTTCGGGCGGTTCTGACCAACAGGGCGTACACTCGAAGGAGTCTAACTACACTGCGAGTATGAACCCGACTCATGATCGCGTGGGAAGGCAGCAGCTTGGTCATCACCCTGTTCCGGAACTGGGAAACCAGTGTTCGGGACTATTTCGATGCTTATCGCGCCATGGTGGAGCATCGTTCTCTTTCGCAATGGGTGAAAATCATCGATTTCACCGATTATGTGGACCCGGCGGATCTGGTTCACCTGCTTTACGGTGAAGAGTTTCTGCAAATTCGTAAAGATATCGCGAATTGGTCAGTGAAGCGGGGCATGGTACGGCAGGTGATCATACTGCACCCCGCGATATCTCAAGACCTTACTGAACAGCTGCTGATCGTCTATGACAACGAGGGCGCGCCTGCTGAAGCGGTCACCTCCCGGCTCGCAGCGCACCAACGCGCCCGCGAAATACTCAGCAGCCGACCGGACTTCTGATTGTCTGGGGTTAGGCTCTGGCCTCAATCTCGACTGCCCGTGCCGCTTCAAGAATGCACTCCTCCAGGCGCTGGAGGAAAGCGCTGCCCAAGGTGCCCGCATCAATAAGATTCATGGTGAGCAGGCGCTGTTTGGGAAGGCCCGAGGTTTCGAGGATTTGCACCCGTGGCGACGACACCGACGACTCCGGCAACAAGGCCGCCGCCAATCCACTCTCGACCGCTGCGTAAAGGTTGCCCATGTCTGGGCTGGTCACCACCGGATCGTAGTCGAGCCCCGATTGTTTCAGATCATCGAGCGCCATGTCCCGCAACGCGCAATCGGCCTCAAGCATTGCCACGGGAAGGCATTGTTCCTTGCCCATACGCATGGCTACCGGGCCGTACCAGCTCAGTCGCTCCGACCAGAGGCTTCTTTCTTCGGGAAACCGCGGTTCGCCTGTCACGATTGCCAAATCGAGATCTCCGGTGTTCACCAGCTCGCGGAGTTTTCGGCTTCGGCCGCAGGTGATTCGGGGTGCCAGTTCAGGAAACGTGTCGCGCATTCTCGGCAGGAAATGCTCCAGGAATGTCTGCGCGTAATCCGTGGGTATTCCGAAGTGCACCGGTCCACTGAGAGGTTCCGCTGACAGCGCGCTCAGGGTTTCGTTATTGAGTCGAAGCAGGGGAGCGATGTAACCCAGCAGGGTCTTACCCGGCTCGGTGAGCTTAACCCCCTGGTTGCTGCGCTCCAGTAGCCGCTGTCCGAGCTGCTCCTCAAGGCGCTTGATCTGCATACTGACGGCCGCTTGGGATCGATACAGCTGGGTCGCGGCCTCCTTGAAGCCACCGACCTCCACCACCACGGAAAAGGTGTTCAAGAGTTCAAGATCAAGTAAGGGCTTCATAGACGCTCTCGTATATCCGGCGGTGCGTGGGCAGACGTCAGATTAGTAAATGTGAAGAACGCTATCACATTTATTCGTTTGATTGAATCATGGCGCATTCCTATGATGGCGCCATACTTTCCGGACATTGCGAACCAGCGGTGTCTCGGGTTATTTGGCAGGTGAGGGCGTTACTATGGAACACACTGACATTCCGGACGTTATGGCTGGAGTATTGCTGACCGGGCATGGAGGCTTGGACAAGCTCGAATACCGAACCGACCTTGAGGTGCCAAAGCCTGGCAAGGGCGAGGTTCTGATTCAGGTTGGCGCCAGCGCCATCAACAACACCGACATCAATACCCGTACCGGCTGGTACTCCAAGGGTGTAACTACTGGCACGGACCAGGGCGCCGCGGGCGGTTTTGATACGGCGAACGAGAAAGACGGCACTTGGTCAGGAAAACCGCTCAGTTTTCCCCGGATTCAGGGTGCCGATGTGTGCGGGACGATTGTCGCCGTGGGTGACGGTGTCGATGAGTCCCGTATTGGCAAGCGGGTACTGGTGCGGCCGATGCAACAGGCTCCCGACAACCCCGATTCCTACAACCTGATCACCTTCGGTTCGGAATTCGATGGCGGTTATGCTGAATACGCCGTGGCCCGTTCCAACGAGGTGTTTGCGGTGAACAGCAGCTTGAGCGATGCCGAGCTGGCGTCTTTTCCCTGCGCTTATTCAACGGCCGAAGGCATGTTGGACCGGGCAGAATTGAAAGCCGGCGAACGGATTCTCATTACCGGTGCGTCTGGTGGTGTTGGCTCTGCGGCGGTGCAGCTGGCCAAGCGCCGGGGCGCAGAAGTGATCGCCGTGTGTGGCGAAGCCAAGTTCGACGAGGTGCGGCGATTGGGCGCCGATTTGGTGATTGGCCGAGGCCAGTCGCTGCTCGACGTCTTGGAGAAAGACAGTGTTCAGGTGGTGGCCGATCTGGTCGCAGGCCCACAATGGCCGGATTTGCTCGAAGTGTTGAGCAGAGGCGGTCGCTACGTCGCATCCGGCGCCATTGCCGGTCCTATTGTGGAGTTGGATGTAAGAACGCTGTACCTCAAGGACCTGACCTTGCTCGGTTCCACCTGGCAACCCAAACGGGTGTTCGAGAACCTGATCGGTTACATCGAACGCGGCGAAATTCGGCCGGTGGTGGCGAAAACCTACCCATTACGGGATGTGGTGCAGGCCCAAGAGGATTTCATGGCCAAGCGTTTTTCCGGCAAGTTGGCGATTGAAGTCCGAAATTGCAGTGAGTGAGGGCGAGTCGGAAACGCTGAGGGAGGAAAAAAGGCACCATCCTTGGTGCTAAGACTCAAAAAGGACTTTCAGAAAAGGAACTTCAGGCTATTAACCGTGGCTTTCAGACTTCACTTCGCCACGGATGACAACCTGACCGCTGTAAGGCGCTGGCTCTGCAGCGTCTTTGTCAGCGTCTTCGGTGCGAACTTCGCCACGAATGACGATTTGGCCGCTGTACGGCGCAGCCTGTGCTTCATCGAAGTGGGTTTCATCGGATTTGCGGTCTGCCTGAGTTGCGTGGGCAGGGATAGCTGCAAAGGCGATGAGGGAGGCGAAAGTGGCCAGTACAAATTTACGCATAATCGATTCTCCTGAGCTTGAGTAAGTCAACGCTGTGATAGATATCGACGTTGGGTGCGATATCTGATGGAGAGAAGTATGCGGACTGACGGCGGCTATGAATAATTCCGGATTAGTATGGCTAACATCATTTGAAATTATGAATTCGGGGAATGTTCCGCTGATCCTGGGGTTTGCGAATAGATAATTGCGTCATAGAGATGCGTATTAGTACGGATGCATCATGCTCAGTGATTAACTGGTTTTCACGATCCGTTTTGGTACTGGTCTTTCCTCGGTGACTATTTAGTTGATCTGAGCGGTAAAACAGGATTCTGGTTATACTGCCGCAAACGACGTCACTTACGCGATCGCGTGCCCACGAAATGTCGGACTCCAGACCGAACCTCGAACTTAAAAGTTACAGTGACCAGGGCCAGAAACACGCCCACGATCACCACCAATTGGTGCTGCCGCTGGTCGGCACCTTGTCATTGTCGGTGGCCAGCAGGGCCGGAGAGGTAGGCAGTGGCAAAGCGGCGATCATTGCGGCCGGTCATGACCACGATTTTGCGGCTCTGGACACCAACCGGTTCGTGGTCGCGGATATTCCGGCGGCTATGGCGCCGATGTTGGAAAAACTACCGTGTTTTGTTCAGTTGGACGCCGGGCTCAATCAGTACGTCCAATTTCTGCATGCCCAGTTACAGGAAGGTGGCGATTCTTCGCAAACCCAGCAGCAGATGCTGTTGCTGCTCCTCCAGTTACTGCAGGAGCGATTTGGCGATAAGCTGAGGCTGGATCGTCGCGTAGAGGCAGCCAAGCGTTTTATTGACGAACATTATCATCAGAAAGTTACGGTCGATCAGTTGGCGGCCATCGCCCATTTGAGCCCCAGACAGCTCAATCACTTGTTTCGGGAGCAAATCGGCCTGACCCCTCACCACTACCTCACTGAGCTGCGAATGCAGGCTGCCTGGCGATTGCTCGAGCGCGGTGATCAATCGATCCAAAGCATTGGTGATGCCGTCGGTTACAGCTCTCTGGCGGCTTTCAGCGATCGCTTCACCCAGCATTTTGGCCATTCCCCGAGTTATTTTCGCCGATTATCGAAATAACCCTTCCGAATTGAGAAAGCCGACACACAGGCCAGCGCCTTACTCTTCTCTTCCTTAGATTCATTTAAGATCAGGAGAAGAGAAGATGGCTCAGGCAACCGCAACCTGGATCGGTTCAATTTCGGTGGTTTTATGGGGCACGCTGGCGCTCTTAACCAAACTCACCGGCGGCCAGATTCCTGAATTTCAGCTGATGGCAATGACTTTCACCATTGCGTTTCTGCTCATGGGGGGTCGGTGGTTGCGGGCAGGGCACACGGGTATCCGCTTCGCCCGGCAATCCGGTTTTGCCTGGGCCATTGGTGTAATCGGCCTATTTGGGTATCACTTTGCCTACTTTAAGGCGATGACACTGGCACCGGCGGTTGAAGTCAGTCTTCTGGCCTACTTGTGGCCGTTGTTTATTGTTTTGTTTTCGGCCCTGTTGCCTGGTGAATCCCTGCGAATGCAACATCTTGCTGGTGCTGCTTTAGCACTGCTTGGCTGCTGGTTATTGATCGGCCGTAACAGCAGTGGCTTCAGCGCAGACAACCTCAATGGCTATCTGGTGGCCTTCTCCTGTGCGTTGATCTGGTCGTCCTACTCGGTGCTGAGCCGGTTGGTGAAGTCCGTGCCTACCGATGCGGTCGGCTGGTTCTGCGGCGCCACCGCGGTGCTTGGCTGGATTTGCCATCTGATGTGGGAGCAGACGGTTTGGCCGGGAAGCTGGTCCCAGTGGGTTGGGGTGATTGGCCTGGGCCTTGGCCCGGTGGGTGTTGCCTTCTTTACCTGGGATTACGGCGTGAAGCACGGCAATATTCAGCTGTTGGGCACTCTCGCTTACACTGCTCCTTTGATTTCAGTGCTTCTGCTAATTCTGATGGGATTTGGTGTTGCGACCATTGAGGTCTTCAGCGCAAGTGTGCTGGTAGTGATTGGTTCTTTAATTGCTGGTTGGCGAGTGGAACACAGCAAACGGCAGCGTCGTTGGCGGAGGTTGCGGTTCTGAAATCGGCAGGTCCGATGCAAGTGCATTCAAAACAAAAGAAAAGGCGATCAATATGGCTTCGAAACAGGAACTGGAGCGGTTTTTCCTCGAGGAATTTCCGCAAAGTGATTTCGTTATTGATTCGGTGGGCGCCAAGCAAGCGGTCATCCGCAAACGAATCTCCCATGGTCACCTGCGCCCCGGCGGCACCGTGTCAGGCCCGGTGCTGATGGAAATGGCGGATGCCGGTCTGTACGTGGCCATTCTGGGTACCATCGGAGTGGTGGCTTTGGCCGTAACCACCAACCTCAATATCAACTTTCTTCGCAAGCCCAGAGCGGACCGCGACATCATCGCAGATTGCCGGCTGATCAAGGTGGGCAAGGCGCTAATAGTGGGCGAGGTGTTTCTTTATTCCGATGGGGATGAGGAGCCAGTGGCTCACGCTACGGGCACCTATTCGGTGCCGCCTAGCCGTTAACATTGGGAGCCTGGTGAGTAGGGCAGAGGCCAAGCGCTTGATCGCGAAGTTGCTGCAGTTCTGATCGAGCGATGTAAAAGCCTGCGCTCCCGTTCAGCTCCCGGGTAACAAAATCGATGAATCGCCGGGCCCGCTCTGAAAGCCGGTGCTGTCCCGGGTAGTAGAGATACAGCCCGTACCGTTCACAGATGTTCTCGGTTAGCACCGGTACCAGGCGCCCGTCCCGCAGCGCCCCGGCAATGTTAATGTTCGCCAGCAGGCCGATACCCATGCCACGCATGACGGCATAGGTTTCAGTGTCAGAATCGTTGACCCAGAATTTGGAGGCAACGTCCTGATAGACGAGTTGCCCGTTCTCCTCAAACTCCCAGGGTTCGATACGGCCGTTGCTCGCGAGTCGTGAGCCGGTACAGATGTGATCACTTAAATCCTGACGGGTCTTTGGCATACCATGTTTGCGGACGTAGCCTGGCGAGGCACAGGCGATCATCTGCAATGAAAACAGCCGTTGGCTATGCAGTTTTCCGGCCGGCTCCAGCCCCGCCCGAAAGCCCACATCAATGCCTTGCTGCACGATGTCGGTGAATTCATCACTGGCGATCAGCTCCACTTCGATGCGGGGAAAGCGTTGCTGAAAGGCGTGGATCAATGGCAGCAAAATCCGGTGACCCACATTGATGCCACACGCAACGCGCACCAGTCCGCGTGGTTCGCTTGAGGCTTGCTGAGCGCCCTCCCAGGCCTCATCGACGGCCCTGATGGCTTTGCGGGCCTGTTCAACCAGTAACTCACCATCGTCGGTTAACCGGTTTTGGCGAGTGGTTCGTTGAAACAGCCGAACGCCCAGCGCCGCTTCCAACGCTGAAATCGCTTTGCTCGTCGCCTGCGGGGAGATCCCGAGAGCGCGAGCCGCTTTATTAAAGCTGCCACTGTCGGCAACCTGTATCAGAATCTCAAAACTGCGAAGGCGGTTCATAAGGCCTCAAATGCGTCTCCAAAGGCAGGGCACAAATCATCCGCAACCTGTGGTTGTTACTGAGTTCATTCCAAACTTATATGGTATTTTATAATGGCGGGCTAGGCTAACGGCTCAACGCTGCTCGCAGTCTTCCGCTTGGAAGGATCTGCGACGGCCAATGTTCACCAACAGCTGAGAACGAGAATCGGGAGATTTGAATGACTCAAGAGACTATGGGGAATGCGTCAAAAGTGGTTCTGGTTACCGGTGCTTCCAGCGGCATCGGCGAAGCCACCGTCAAAAGCCTGGTGGCCGAAGGGCACCGGGTGATTGCCACGGCCCGTCGCAAAGATCGCCTCGAGGCGCTCGTTGACTCCCTCGGCAGTGAAAATGTTCTGGCGGTAGCCGCCGATGCCACAGACTACGATGAACAGGCCCGAGTGGTGAAGGCTGGCATCGAACGGTTTGGACGACTGGATGTCGCCTTTGCAAACGCCGGAACCGGCATCAGTCAGCCAGGTACGGAAAAGGGCGACCCGGCGGAATGGAAGCGGGTTATTGATATCAACGTCAACGCACTGCTCTGGACCGCCCACGTCACCCTGCCGCACCTGCGGGAAACCGGAGGCCACTTTATCCTGACCAGCTCCGTGGCCGGGCGTGATACCCACGCTGGCTCCATCTACAGCTCGTCAAAGTGGTTTGCCTATGGCTTCGGCCAGAACCTTGCTCTGGAGATGGCGCAGTGGCACGGCCGCTGCACCACCATCACGCCGGGCATGGTCAACACCGCCTTTTTCGATCAGCCGAAGCCAGACAAGCTGGACCCTCAGGACATTGCCGATGCGGTGCTCTACGCGATCAATGCGGCACCACGAGCAAACATTCGAGAAGTGCATGTGATGCCAAGTTACTGAGCCGGCGCCCTCGGAGGCAAAACAAGTGCGCTCTCAGATGGCGTGGGTTTCCGACCAGATCCTGAGGTCATCCAGCACCTTGAGCGCACTGGCGCCGAATTCGGTTAACTCGTAGGTTACGGCCACCGGGCGGTCGTTTATGACCGTCCGGATCACCATTCCACGCCCTTCCAGTTCCTTCAGCCGCTGATCAATCATTTTCTTGCTGGCACCGCCCAGCATTCGGTTCAGATCGTTAAACCGAACCGGGCCGTCCTTCAGATGAAAAATAATTGACCCCGTCCACTTACCCCCGATTAGGCGCATTCCTTTCTCGATAGCACAGGGCTCGGTGCAGGCGTTTATCACTTTTTTCCGGCCGTAACTGTCTGTTTCTACAACTGCTTGAGCGTGGATGTCCATAAAAATTCCAGGTTACCAAAAGTAAACTAATTGATGGTGGTTAGTTGGTCACAATAATATACCTGTGTTCGATATTTCACCACACCTAAGTTGGAGACGATAGCCTTGAGCAACATTCTGATCATCAACGCGCACCACAAGTATCCGTTTTCTGAAGGCCGCCTGAACGCCACCTTAACTCAAATGGCCGATGAGGTTCTGCGTTCAAAAGGCCATGAAACCCGTGTTGTTGAGATCGACGCGGGTTGGGATGTCGACACCGAGTTGGCCAATCATCAATGGGCTGATGTGGTGCTCCTGCAAACCCCCATCAACTGGATGGGCGTGCCCTGGACGTTTAAGAAGTACATGGATGAGGTGTACACCGCCGGTATGGGGGGCGCATTGTGCAACGGTGATGGCCGTACTGCCGAAGCGCCGAAGGCCAACTACGGTGCCGGCGGGACCCTGACAGACACCAAATACATGATGTCGGTGACCTTCAACGCGCCGAGAGAGTCGTTTGACGAAAAGCACGAATACCTGTTCCAGGGTAAGAGCGTGGATGACCTGCTGTTTCCCATGCACATGAACTTCCGTTTTTTCGGGATGGAAGCACTGCCGACCTTTGCCTGCTACGACGTGATGAAGAACGCCGACGTGGAGGGTGATTTTGATCGCTTTGCTGCGCACCTGGCCGCGCACTTCTGAGCATCAAACAAAGCAGATTACGCGGATAGCGGTCCAAGGCCCTCGTGAGATCTCGAGGGCGGACGATCAGAGCGCATATTTCGGTATGCGCTTATTTTTGATGTTTGATAATAAATGAACGTTCATTTAACTTAGGTGCACGCTTAATTGGTTTCACCCATCTGGCTCAAAGCTGCATCTATGCGACAAAGAGACGACTCCAAACGCCTGGCTTTTTTGGAAGCCACTCTCAAAGAGGTTGCCGAATTTGGCTTTTCTGGCACTTCGGTAGCGCGTATCGCCCGAAGCGCCCGGGTATCGCCAGGTACGCTCTACATCTACTACGCCGATAAAGACGCGCTCCTGGAAGCAGCCTTCTTTTATGTCAGCGATCACGTTATCGAGGCTGCGGTAAGCAGTTTCCAGCAGGGCACAACGCTAAAGGATGGTTTGCGACGAAACTGGCACGCTTTGTTTCAGCTTGGTTTGGAACGCCCGGAATTCTTCCGCTACCACGACAGCTTTACTCATTCCTCGTGGATGACGCCGGACATTCAGGCGCGCAACGAGGCCAAAGCCTCGCCGCTGCTGGATGCGGTGGAGCAGGGGAAGGCGCAGGGGCTTATCAAGCCGGTACCTTTTCCGCTTCTTGAGACCTTCATGTTTCGGCCCATCTACCACCTGGTGCAGCGAACGCTTCAGGGTTCGTTTGAAGCAACCGATGAGCAGATTGAGCTTGGATTCAACATGGCCTGGGATGCGGTAGCCCAGGCCTGATGGCTTTTTACCCCCTTGATTGAAATCGGGAGACACGATGAACCACATCAGTACAACAGTTTGGAAGTCGGCTTTTTGGGGAAGTTTTGCGGCGGCTTTGGTGTTGCTGGCCGGTTGTTCGGCCGAGGCGCCCCCGCTGACCAAGCAGACCATACACCCGGTGAAGCTGGTGACCCTCGATACCAAACGTGTGAGTGGCCTGAAACAGTATCCCGGCCAGGTTGCCGCCTCAGAGCACTCGGAGTTGTCGTTCAGAGTGGGGGGTGAGCTGGTTCGCCTGAACGTGAAAGCAGGCGACAGCGTTGAAAAGGGTGAGGTGGTTGCGCGTCTGGATGAGCGCGATGCCCAGGCGCAACTCGAAAACGCCCAATCCAGCTTTAACCTGGCGGAGGCCACCTACGAGCGCATGCGGATTTCTCTGGAGCGCAACGCCATCAGCCGGGCGCGCTTCGATGAGGCAGAGGCACAGTTCCTGTCCGCAAAGGCGCAGCTTTCCCGTGCTCAGGATCAATTGTCTTACACCAAACTGAAAGCGCCGTTCTCGGGGGTGATTTCACGGGTGCCTGCGGAAGTCTTCCAGGTGGTCGGCGCGCAACAGCCCATTGTGGAACTGCAACGCCCGGGTTCTATTGACGTGACCTTTCAGATGCCGGAGCAGGACATCCGGCAAGTGCGCCCGGACCGGGCTCAATCTGCCCGGGAGAGCGCCGAGCCTTTGGCCTGGGTGACCTTCGCTGAGCGCCCAGACCATCGCTACGAGGCCAGCTACAAAGAGCATGACAGCAGCGCCGCCAAGGGATCTTTGAGTTACGAGGTGACGGTTACTCTGCCTGCGCCCGAGGACACCACCATTCTCTCCGGAATGAGTGCATCCGTGTTGTTGGACTTTAACACCCTTACTGGCGGCGACGATGCGTCGTGGTTGGTTCCGGCCGGTGCAATCTCCGCCGCAGGAAGCAATCCGGACAAGGCTGTAGTCTGGCGCTATGTCAGCAACACCGACGAAGGCAGCGAGGAGATCGGCCAGGTCGAGCCCGTGGTGGTTATCCCGGGCGCGAAAACCAGCGCGGGCGTGCTTCTGAAAGGTGATCTGCAGGCGGGTGATCGCATTGTCACCGCCGGTTCTCACCTTATGAGCGAGGGGCGTCAGGTTCGGCCCTGGGTGAAAGAGGGTGGTCTCTGACATGGTTGATTACTTTCTGAACCGGAAATCCATCAGCTGGATGTTCGCCCTGCTGCTGGCTCTTGGCGGCATTCAGTCCTTCTTCGGCATGGGGCAGCTGGAATTTCCGGAATTTACCCTGCGTTCTGCCGTGGTGACCACCCAATACCCCGGTGCCACGCCGTTGGAAGTGGAAGAAGAAGTGACCCTGCCGCTTGAGAAAGCGATTCAGGAAATGCCCGGGGTTGACGACATCGCCTCCATCAACTCGGACGGGCTTTCCCAGATCACCGTGCAGTTAGAGAAAACGGTCCAGGAGCACCAGCTGGACCAACACTGGGACATCCTCAGACGAAAGATCAATGATGCTCAGTCCATGCTGCCACCGGGCGTGTCAGCCTCAGTGGTCAATGACGATTTCGGCGATGTGTTCGGGCTGTTCCTCACCTTGCGTGGTGAAGACTATTCCCTGAAAGACCTTGAGGACCACGCCGATCTCATTCAACGGGAACTGCAGCTAGTTGATGGCGTAGCGAAAGTGAGCATTGGTGGCCGCGCGCAGGAGCAGATCATTGTGGCTCTGGATCGGGATCGCATGCGCGCATTGGAGATCTCGCCGTCTTACCTGGCGAACCTGCTGAATGCCCAGAATACGGTCGGGAACGCCGGACACTTGAAGAGCGAAGGCCTGTCGCTGTCCGTTCAGCCCAGCGGTGAACTGGATACGGTGCCGGCACTGGAGCGGCTGGTGGTGGGTTCCGCTGACAGCGGCTTGATTCGCCTGCGGGATATTGCCGAGGTGCAGCGCTCGTTTTCTGATTCGCCGGACCTGCTGTACCACTCGGATGGCATGCCGGCACTGACCCTCGCGGTTTCCTTTACCTCCGGTGTGAACGTGGTCGAAGTGGGTGAGCGCCTGGACCAGCGCCTGGCCGAATTGGACCAGCGCATGCCGCTTGGGATGACCATGAGTACCGTCTATAACCAGCCCGCGGTGGTGGAAGACGCGGTATCCGGGTTTCTGGTGAACCTCGCCCAAGCGGTGGGCATCGTCATCATAGTGCTGCTCATCTTCATGGGCCTGCGCAGTGGTTTGCTGATGGGCCTGATCCTGCTTATTACGATTCTTGGCACCTTTGTGCTGATGTCGGTGCATGGGCTGCAGTTGCAGAAGATCTCACTGGGTGCCCTGATCATCGCGTTGGGCATGCTGGTCGATAACGCCATCGTGGTTACCGAGGGCATGCTGATTGGTCTGGCCCGGGGTCGCTCCAAGCGGGACGCGGCGAAAGAGGTGGTTGCGCAGAACAAACTCCCGCTTTTGGGGGCCACGGTCATCGCCATTACGGCGTTTGCCCCCATTGGCTTGTCGCCGGATACCACTGGTGAATTCATCGGATCGCTGTTCTGGGTGCTGTGCTACTCGCTGATCCTGAGCTGGGTCACCGCGCTGACCCTCACGCCATTTTTCTTTGACCTCTTTTTCAGTGATCGAGCGGAACAGCTGGTCTCCGACGCTGACCAGCAGGACCCGTATCGGGGGGTTATCTTTCAAGTGTTCCGTCGCCTGCTGACGGTCGCGATTCGGTTTCGCTACGTCACCATCGGCTGTGCGGTGTTGTTGCTGGTGGGTGTACTGTCGGTTTCTGGACAGGTGAAAAATGCTTTCTTTCCCAACGCCACAACCCCACTGTTTTTCGTGGATGTCTGGCTGCCAGAAGGGACTGATATTCTGAACACCGAGCAGGTAATAAACGAACTGGAACAGCAGGTAGGGCAGATGCCGGCGGTCAATCAGGTGACCAGCGTCGTCGGCGGCGGCGCCCAGCGCTTTACGCTGACCTATGCCCCCGAAAAACGCTACGCCAGTTTCGGACAACTGATTGTAGAAACCGAAGACCGGGATTCTCGCCAGGCCCGGATGGAACAGGTGATTCGGCTGCTGCGCGCGGAATTCCCGGACGTGCAGTACAAGGTTCAGGCGCTGCAGGTTGGGCCCTCGGCCAAAGCCAGCCTCGAGGCCCGGATCTACGGGGACGACCCAGTCGTTCTGCGCCAACTGGGCGCCAAGGTAGAGACCATTTTCCGTGAGGAACAGATGGCGGACAGCGTACGCCTATCCTGGAGCAACCGGGAGCTGGCGCTGGTACCGGAGTTTCTGGAGGAACAGGCCCGGCGCGTAGGCGTCTCCCGGGAGAGCTTGCATCAGGCGCTGCTGCTGAATAATCAGGGCGAGCGCGTGGGTATCTACCGGGAAGGCAGCGATCTGATTCCGATCCTGATGCGGTCTCGCGAAGGGCAGCGCTTCGACGTCGAGAACCTGGGCGCCATCAACGTCTGGAGCGAGGAGCAGCAGACTTATGTGAGTGCCGGCAATGTTCTGAGCGAAACCCGTACGGAACTTCGGGATCCTCTGATCAAACGGCGTAACCGGCAGCGGATGCTGGCAGTGTACGCCGAGCCCATGCCTCTCTCCGGCGAGACGGCGGCCAGCGTTCTGAAGCGAATACGGCCAAAAGTGGACGCGCTGGAGTTGCCCGCGGGCTACACCCTCGAGTGGGGCGGCGAGTACGAGACGTCCACAGAAGCCCAGACCTCGCTGTTTGCCTCTCTGCCGATCGGATTGTTGGGGATGTTTATCATCACCATGCTGCTGTTCGGCAGCTTCCGGCAGGCGCTGTCGATCTGGTCCATCGTGCCCTTGATACTGATCGGAATTGTCGGTGGGCTGGTGCTGTTTGGCGCTCCGTTCACCTTCATGGCCCTGCTGGGTACCCTGAGCCTGATCGGTATGGTCTTGAAAAACGCCATTGTGCTCGTTGAGGAAATCAAGATTCAGGTGGAGCAGCAGAGCGATGCCTTCAGCGCCGTCGTCGATGCCGCGGTGAGCCGGGTTCGGCCTGTGTTGATGGCCGCGATCACCACCATGCTGGGCATGATACCCCTGTTCAGTGACGCTTTTTTTGCGAGCATGGCGGTGGTGATTGTGTTTGGGCTGGGTGTGGCGACGGTCCTGACGCTGATTGTGTTGCCGGTGGTCTACTGCACGCTGCTGAGAATTCCGGCGTCCCGTTAATTGAAGAAGCGCCCGCTGCCCGGGCGCTTTTTTTTGGAGGGCTTAGCTCGCAGCCGGCGCTCCTTTGTTGAGCACCAGGAATACGCCCACAACCATCAAGGCCAGGCCGGCCATCCGTTGGGGGTCCAGGGCGAAGCGTTGGGCTCCGAGCAGGCCGAAGTGATCAATCATGCTCATGGCGATCATCTGTCCCAGTAGTACAAACGCGATGGCGTTGGAGATGCCGAATCGGGGCGCTACCCAGGTGATGGTAAGGATGTAAAACAGCACGAAAAAACCGCCGAAATAGTAATAGATCGGTGTGCTGGCATGGAAAATCTTGCTGGGCACACCTTCGGTGACCAGCAGGTAACTGACCGCAATAACCAACCCCACGAAGAACAGGATGGCAGCCGCCAGCGTCGGGCTTTGCAGGCGGGCGCCCAGGCCTCCATTGAGCGTCGCCATGACGGGTATTCCAATTCCGGCAACCACCATGATCAGCGAGTAAGCAAGTGGGCTATTCATGAGGGGAGTTCTCCTGTTGTGTTACCGGCGGTAGGGCGTCGACAGAGGCCAGTCGCGTCGCCGCTGCACGGCCTGCGTCGAGAATCCTTTCGGATAGGGCGTCGGAGTCAACGGCTCTGGACAGAGCCATGGAGCCAACGATCAGGGACATAAAGGCGAGCACGTCGTCCGCCTGTTTGGGATCGAGGTTATCGAAGTCCGCATCGGCGATCGCCGAGAGTGTTTTGGCCAACTCTTGCTCATAGGTCGCTCGAAACGCGTCGTCACTGCGGGCGGCTTCCGAGCACAGGGCAGTGAGGGCGCAGCTGTTGTCGAGGTTATCCCGATGGCGAGAAGTGAGATAGCGTTTGGCCAGTTCGGTCAGACGGCTCGCCCATGAGTCACGCTTCCATCGGCCGGTCCAACGCTTGCGATTATGGAGCAGGGCTTCCTCAAGCGCGGCCCGGGCCAGCTCGCCTTTGTTCTGAAAGTGGGAATAAAACGCACCGTGGGTCAGCCCGGCGTCGTCCATTACGGACGCGACACCCGCGCCGCCCAGGCCTTCCTGTCGAAGCCGTTTGGCTGCGGCGGTCAGAATGCGTTGGCGGGATTCCTGTTTCTTTTCCAATCGCGTTTGCATGGACGCTCCCATGATGACCATCATGCGAATGATTGTTTCGTATGATGGTCATCATGTCAAGCGCAGAGGGTCAGGCGTCCCAGGCCGGCGCAAAGTCCGGGTTGGCGATGCGGTCATTGGTGTCCAGCGCCTCGATCGCGGCGACGTCTTCGCCAGACAGGGTCACCTCCAATGCGTTCAGGTTAGATTCCAGATGCGCACGTTTGGTGGAAGACGGGATCACCACGATGTCACGCTGCTTCAGCCAGGCCAGTACAACCTGCGGAATGGTGGCGTTGTGCTTTTCGGCAATGGCCGCGAGAGAGTTGTCTTCCAGCACCTTACCAACCGCCAGGGGCATAAACCCGGTAACCGCGATGTTGTTCTGCTGGCAGAAATCGACCACTGCGTTGTTTTGCAGGTAGGGGTGAACCTCAACCTGGTTGGTCAGAATCTCTCCCTCACCGGCAATCTGGACCGCGCGCTTCATCTGATCCATCGTGAAATTCGAGATCCCGATTTCCCGCGCCAGGCCCAGCTTCTTGGCTTCGACCAGACCAGCGATGGTCTCTTCCATGGACACTTCCTCATTGGGGGAAGGCCAGTGAATCAGCAGCAGGTCCACGTAGTCGGTTTGCAGCTTGGCCAAGGACTCGCGAACGCTGGGGATGAACTTCTCCTCGTTCAGGTTTTCAAACCAGACCTTGGTAGTGATGAAAAGCTCTGATCGGGCAATACCAGACGCCGCTAATAGCTCGCCAATTTCGCCTTCGTTGTCATAGATCTGCGCTGTGTCGATGTGTCGGAACCCAAGGTCCAGACCTTCATTGATTGCGGTTTTCAGGGCTTCACCTTCCAGGCGGAAGGTGCCGAGACCCGGGTTTGGAAGTGCAGTTGTCATGGTCTACTCCTTATTTGCGAGAAAGATTCAAGCTGTAGCCGGTTCACGGCTATCGAGGCTGGCAGAAATACGAGTCAGCAACAGCGCGCTGACCACAATGAGGCCGCCAATCCAGGGCGTATTCATCAGCCCCATATCGGCAACCACATGACCACCGAGCCAGGCACCGCCGGCAATGCCGATGTTGAAGGCGGCAATGTTCAGACCGGAGGCGACGTCTACCGAGTGCGGGGTGTAGCGCTCGGCCAGCTGGACTACGTAGACCTGCAGGCCAGGCACGTTGCCGAAGGCAAAGGCGCCCCAGATCAGCAAGGTGATCACCGCGGCAATCGGGTTATAGGCGGTAAAGGTGAGCAAGAACAGGATGGCCGCCAGACCTCCAAAAATGATGTACAGCGCGGAAGTTGGCCCCAATCGGTCGGCCAACTTGCCGCCCCAGATGTTGCCGGTGGCCACAGACACGCCGTAAACGAGCAGCAGCAGGCTGACCATGCCCGAGGCAAAACCGGTTACGTCCTCCAGAATTGGCGTCAGATACGTGAATGCCGTGAAGGTGCCGCCGTAGCCAATGGCGGTCATGGCATACACCAGCAGCAGTCGTGGGTGGGTAACGACCTCAAGCTGCTGACGCAGGGTGGCCGGTTTGGACTGCTTCAGATTCTTGGGCACCAAGAAGACGCTTCCGATCAGGGCGATGGCGCCCAAAGCGGCAACGGTCAGGAAGGTGGCGCGCCAACCAAACGTCTGGCCGATAAAGGTACCAAGTGGAACACCAGTCACCAGAGCAACTGTCAGCCCGGTGAACATGATCGCGATGGCACTGGCTTCTTTTTCCTTCGGCACCAGGCTGGTGGCAATGGTGGAGCCGATCGAGAAAAACACACCGTGGGCGAGGCCGGTGAGAATACGAGCGGTGATCAGCGATCCATAGTTAGGCGCCATCCAGGCCAGCACGTTGCCGAGGATGAACAGACTCATCAGCGACAACAACACCAGTTTCCGATTCCATCGACCGGTCAGCGCCGTCAGCACAGGTGCACCGACAGCGACCCCAAGGGCGTAAAGGCTCACCAGGAGGCCGGCCGAGGGCAGGGTAACACCCAGATCCTGGGCGATGGTTGGGACCAATCCGACAATGACAAACTCGGTGGTCCCAATCGCAAACGCGCTCAAGGTGAGCGCGAAGAGTGCAATGGGCATAGTGTAAGTCTCCAACAGGGTTAATTGACGCTGCGCAGTGTGGCGCTGGAGACTTTTGCGATAAACCGTGATTTTCGAAAGATACTTTTGCGAAAAATGAAAATGGTTGGGCGGCGTGCGGTTCAAGTGAATTCTGCTAAGATAGCTTCCTTACGGTTCTGCCCGCGTTCTTTTGAACCTTTTGGAGCTAAGTAAAGAAACGAGATTTAACGCAACACCCACAGGGAGCAGGCGTCGACATGGGGCAACAACGAGGCGGAGAAGGCCGGGTGATGGAAGGCGCACCCTCGGGCAGCTATGATCGATTAATCAACCCGGTGCTGATCGCTGGCTGCATCATCATTCTTGTCAGTTTTGCGGTGCGCGCCTCCTTTGGTCTGTTTCAGCTTCCAATTGCGCTGGAATTTGCCTGGCCACGTGAGTCTTTCTCTCTGGCCATTGCCATTCAAAACCTCTTCTGGGGCATAGGCCAGCCTATTTTCGGTGCGTTCGCCGAACGCTACGGGGATCGGAAAGCGATTCTTACGGGTGGTGTGGTCTATGTAATTGGGCTTTTGCTGTCGGCGTTTGCGGTCACTCCCGGGCAGCACCAACTCCTCGAAATCCTGGTGGGCTTCGGCATTGCCGGCACTGGCTTCGGGGTGATTCTGGCCGTGGTGGGGCGTGCAGCCTCGGATAAAAACCGCTCCATGGCGCTCGGTATCGCCACAGCCGCAGGCTCCGCCGGCCAGATTGTCGGCCCTCCGGTGGCCAATTCGCTGTTGAGCCAGATGCCTTGGCAATCGGTGTTCATTGTCTTTGCCGGGTTTGTACTGCTATCCATGCTGGCGTTGACTCTGCTGCGCGCCCCGGCACCGTCAAAGGCGTCCGCGGCTGAGGAGCCAATGGGCGTGGTGCTGAAGCGAGCCCTGAAAGATCCGACCTTCTGGCTCATCTTCATCGGTTTCTTTTCGTGCGGCTACCAGCTGGCCTTTATCACCGCGCACTTTCCCGCGTTCATCACCGAGATGTGTGGGCCGATTACGCCAGACAGTCTGATCTATGTGCTGGGGATTACCTCGGCCTCCGGCCTGGGTGCGATCTCCATTGCCTTGATTGGTCTGTTCAACATTGGCGGAACGCTTCTGGCCGGGTGGCTCGGCAATCGGTTTTCAAGAAAGTACCTCTTGGCCACGGTTTACCTGTTGCGCACCATCGTTTCGGCGGCGTTTATCATGGCGCCGATCACGCCGGAATCCGTGGTTCTGTTCTCCGTGGCCATGGGATCACTCTGGTTGGCCACGGTACCGCTGACGTCCGGCCTGGTGGCCCACATTTATGGGCTGAAGTATATGGGCACCCTCTACGGCCTGGTGTTCTTTTCCCACCAACTGGGTGGGTTCCTGGGTGTTTGGTTGGGCGGTGCCCTGTATGACCTTTATAACGATTACACCCTGGTTTGGTGGGTAGGCGTGGGCGTAGGGGCACTCTCCGCGTTGGTTCATCTACCCATCAAAGAATTACCCTGGGCCCAACGCGCCCCAGCAGCCGCCCCCGCTTGAGGATTTTGCAGAGGATAGAACGGATAGAGAAGTCGAAAGAATAGGATTTGGCGGGGAGAACTCAGCCGATGGTTCACAACAGACCATCGGCTGAGACGAGCTCAGCGACGGTTACTTAGTGAGCTTGTCCCATTCCTGCTCAGCTTCACTTTTCTTCAAACCGTACTTTTCCTGGACCTTGCCGATGAAGTTGTCTTTCTTGCCACCGATTTGATCGACGTCATCGTCCGTTAGCTTTGCCCAGTTCTCGCGTACCTTGCCTTTCAGCTGCTTCCACTTACCTTCCAGAATATCTTCGTTCATAGCGTCCTCCTATGGACTTTAAAGCACTGATGATTGGCGATGTGCCACAAGAAAAACGTGGCACAGAAAGGTCCTACGGCAAATAGTCTGAAATGGCTCTCTCCAATCTTCGAATCGCTCAAGCGCACCCATTCAATTTGCGTAGTTGCTCGTCCACCCAATCCTTATAGGTGGCCAGCGCGCCTTCGTTGCGGCCAAAGGTGAGACTCTGATTGGCGCCGCTCGCCATGCCGGCTTGAATGGATTGGCCCAGTTCGAAATCTTCATCCAGGGTTGCGATGGATATCTCGAAGTTGCGGCGCCAATGGGCCAGCTCAGCGTCGCCCAGGTATTCCGGCGATTTCGGGATTAGCGGGGTGATAACGATTTCGGTTTCATCGACTGACACTGGCACCATCCGTATCCAATCGACGTGATCTTTCTGAACGAGGAGCGTGCTCTGCGGCGCCAGCGCATAAACGATGTGAGCGATGTCTCTCAGGCGCACATCATTCAAAGGCTCGTCTGTGAGGGTTTTCAGTCGCTCAGTTGGCATAACCACCCGGAAGTGCGCGCCAAGCCGATCGGTGACGCAGGTGTTGCTCAAAAAATAGGGGCCGATGGTGTTCTTATGAGCAAATTTGAAGTGATACGTTTCCAGGCCACCCTCATTCACGATTTTCCAATTGCAACGCCAGCGTCGTGAGTGTTTTTCAAACACATGGAGCTGATCCAGGCGCAGCCACGCCAAATCCTCGGCCACGGCTTCCAGATGTTCCTTAACCTGCCGATCGGCCTCACTCTGGGAAGAGGCGCTTGGACACAGCCAAATGAAACCGAACGCCTCACCGCCATAGATGGGCTTCAGCCCATGGCTGGCCTTATCCAGGCCGGGGAAGGAGGTCTGCTCGAACGGCACCGAGAGTAGTTGGCCTTCGTTGCTGTAGCGCCAAGCGTGGTAAGGGCAGGAGAAGGCTTTGGCACAGCCTGAAGACCGGGACTCCACCTGGGCTCCCCGATGTCGGCACACGTTGTGGAAGGCCCGAACCTGTCCATCTTCGCCTCGGGTGAACAGAACCGCACCCACCTGGGTTTGCACCGTGCGGAAATGATGCTCTTCAGGCAGTTCGCTGCTGTGGAGGTAGGCAATGGGAAGGGCCTGATGGATTGCCTTCACTTCCTGTTCAAAGCGGACCGGGTCGGTGTAACGGTCGACTGGGGACTGGTGATTGGCTTCGCCCAGGGTGGTGGACTTTTGACCCAGCAGCGTGAGGCATCTCTTCAGGATCTGTTTTTCATCGGTGCGGTTCATGGCGTCTCCGAGCGTCAATCGTTTATCAGGGGCGGCAGCCGTAGGGTAATGAGTTCACTGCCTCTATGAGCTTCGAAATTACCCATAACGACCTCACTAGCACAGGTCCGAAACCTGCACGTTAATTGTCCTGAAATTGCATTCGACGTTATATTTAGCGGATAAAAAGGCAATATTGGTGATGGCTTAGAATGGAAGCTCACAAATCCCTGCGCGATCTCTTGATGGTACAAAGCATACCCATCGCCTTTCTGGAGGATGTTCTGGAGGGCGTTGGGGTGGAGTCTGAGCAGGGCAACGCCATCCTGGCCGATGCAGGGTTAACCGGGCGGCAACTGGCAATCAATGGTCATCGACTTTCGGTGATTGAATACAGTGGGTTCATCAGCCGAGTGATGGCGACGACAGATGACTTGTTTCTGGCTTTTCTGGACCAGCCAATACCCCGTCGGGCGTTCGGGGTGTTCGCCATGGGCGGCGTTGGGTGTCGATCACTGCAGGCTCTGGTGGATTACGGCAATCTCTTTTTTTCCATGTTTACCAACCAGTTTCGTTGGGAAATACAGCGAGACGTGGGCCAGATACGCCTGATCCTCGATCTCGAGGAACGGTCCAAGATCAGCTACCGTTTTATTTATCAGAGCATGTTGTTGATCTGGCTAAGGCTAATCAGCTGGTTCATCGGGGAGGACCTCCAACCCCGCAGCGTTCGATTTAAATTTTCCGAGAAACCCATCGACAGTCACCTCAGACATCTTTTCGGCGAGGCGGTTGAGTTCGGCTGCCGATCCAACGAGATCATCCTTGATCAACACACGGTGCAGGTTCCGTTCAGCGGCACTCAGGATCAGATTCGGCTGATGCTGAAAGACAACCAGAACATGATGCTGGTGCGGACTACCGCCGATCCCTTCACGAAGCAAACGCGACGCCTGCTGGTACTTCACCGTGATAACGGCTGGCTCGAACAGAGAACGATTGCCGCAAAGCTGGGGCTGTCCGAGAACCTGTATTGGCGCAAGCTTAGGAGAGAGGGGACGACCTATCACCAGATACTCCTTGGCCTCAAGCGGGACTTCGCCATGCGCCTGCTGTCCGACCCGAATACCGGCTTGGAAGATGTCGCGTCGCAACTGCATTTTTCAGACTTGAGTGCATTTAACAAGGCATTCAGGAAGTGGACCGGGGATTCGCCTGGCCATTATCGGAAGCTACTGCTGGAAGAATGAGGTGTCCGCCCGGTATCGAAAAAGTCCCCCAAACCATTATGCTGGTTTTGCGAAAACTGAAATCGCAAACGCTCCGTTTAGTCAGGGTTAAGAGAGGCATAGCATTTGATCTTCAACCTTATTTGCCAAGAGGAGTGAACAATGCGCCCCAGCCGTCTTTTCCCCACAGTGCTTCTTGTGGGCCTTGCGATTCAAAGTCCCGTCAATGCGTCTGAAGAAGGACGCCTGGTTAAAATCGTTCCAGCCGATGAGGTTGAATGGGGGTATCTGAATTCTCTCCGGGGCGTTCTGAGTCCCGGCGCGGCGGACCTTTGGGGCGATCGCACGTCCGATACCGCTACCGGCATGCTGGTTCGGTTCAAGAAAGGGTTTGAGTCGCCACCTCACATTCACAACATCACCTACCGTGGTGTGGTCATCGAAGGTCTGATGCACAACGACGACCCTACAGCCGCAAAAATGTGGATGCCACCGAGTTCATTCTGGACCCAGCCCGCAGGGGAGGATCACACAACAGCAGCCGACGGTGAGGCCAACATGATTTACCTGGAAATTGATTCCGGGCCTTATCTGGTTCAGCCATCCGACGATCAGTTTGACAACGGAGAGCGGCCCCTGAATCTGCACAAGAGCAACATTGTCTGGCTGGACTCCAGTGAACTGCATGACATTGATGCCGATGGCGTGACATCCACCCAGGTCTGGGGCAGCGATGCAGGTGTGGGTGGCTCAATGATCAAGTTGCCACCAAACTTCGAAGGAGAGATCATCACGGACGCCGAGGAGTTTCGGGTCGTTGTGATTGCCGGACACATCAGGCATGCCTCCGAAGGCTCGAAAAAGCTCACCAAGCTCGCTCCTGGAAGCTACGTTGAATCGACGGGTGCATTCGTTCATGAAATTCGCAACGACAGCGGCTCGGACGCAACCATCTATATTCGCTCGGATGATCGTTACCGAGTTCAGTAGACGGGGTAACAACCGCCAGGAAAAGCCAACCGATGCGGTTGGCTTTTTAGTTCCTCTGCTCCGTCACGCCCCCGAAGCGACGAAGCTCTCTGAAAACCAACGGAATAAATCAGTTACACGGGATAGGTGACTCCGTGATCAAAGTAGTCGCTCCATCGCCTCGACAACAGCCTGACATTTGCTGGCATTCAGTGCGTCCGGGTGGGGCGGGGCGAAGCTGCCTTTGTCGTTGTCAAAGTACTGGCCTGACGCATTGGCGAATTCGTCTGACAGCGCTGCTCGGGTCAGGATATCGGCACCGATCGACAGGCTTTTTCCGGCCACCCCGAAACCATCCTTCACCATTTTTGATGCCAGCAAGGAGCCCGGGTTAACCGCAACGAACACGGGCCCTTCGCTACCAAATGATGCCGCCAGGGCATTGTTCCACATGGTCAATGCCAACTTGCTTTGAGCGTAAGCCGGCATGTCGTCCAGCAGGCGTTTGGTCCCCCGTAGGGCGTCCAGTTCTACTGGAGCCTGTGCTGCAGACGACAGGTTAACCACTCGCGACGCTGGCCTCATGAGTGGCAAAAGTCGTTTGGTCAGCACATAGGGGGCCACCGTATTAACCGCGAACCGCACATCCAGGCCGTCCTGGGTGACCGTCTCGGGAACACGCATGACTCCGGCATTATTGATGATCACGTCCAGGTGGTCATGCTCTTTGATGATGGCGTCCGCCAACGCATCTGCTTCAGACAATTGCGACAGATCGGCTCTGTAGGTGTAGATCAGCCCCGTACCCCTGGCGTTTGCCAACGCTTTTTCGGTGGTCGCGAGTTTCTCCGGGTTCCTTCCATGCAACAACAAGGTGTGGCCCTCGGAATAAAGGCGCTTTGCAGTTTCCAGGCCGATGCCATCGGTGGCACCGGTGATCAGAATTGTCTTGGGCATGGTTTGTGTCCTTATCTCGGGAATTCCGGAAGCAGGTCTTCGGCCAGGTACAGGAGCGTTTCTTCGATATCCGCCTGGTTGAAGCGAAGGTTCAGCGCTACGTGATTCACACCGATCTGTTCCAGTGATTTGAGATACGTCCTCAGGAACGTCATGCCGGAACTGAAACCCAGATGAATGGGCCGAGGCGGTGCATCAGGATCTGCCAGCAGATCGACGTAGAGGGATTGCATCACGGGCTTTGACGCCTTTATGGCATTGGGAATGCCGGCCCGCCAGGAGTTCACGACGTTCGCCTGGTCGTCGAGGTTCCGCGGGTAGGTGATCAACCCATCACTGTGGCGGGCGCCCCATTGCGGTGCCTGCTGGCTGCCGCCGGTAATCAGCATCGGGATCTTTCCTGCCGTTGGTTTTGGCAGCAGGTCCATCTCACCATTGGTCTTGCCATACTGGTTTTCAAAGGCAGAGGCCTTGCGTGCCATCTCGCGGATATAGTGAAAGCTATCCCGAAAACGTTCGCCACGGGTCTCGTAAGCGGCGTTCAGAGCCGGGTATTCATCAGGGCGGTCGCCGGATGCGATGCCCAGTATCAAGCGCCCACCCGATAGCTGATCGACGCTTGCTGCGGCCTTTGCGACGTGAGCAGGGTGTCGTAATGGCAAGATCAGGCTCGCGATACCCAGGGCGATCCGTTCGGTTTGTCCCGTCAGAAAGCCGAGGTAGACGAACGGATCAAAGATCTGGCCGGCATCACCGAACGAGGGCACATTAAAAGGAACATCGCGCAACCATATCGCAGAAAATCCAGCTTTCTCCGCCAGCCGCGCGCGCTCAATGTGCCGTTCCATCGATGGTATGGGGCTCACGGTGTGGCTCTCCAGCGGAGCCACCAGGCCAATGCTCAATTGGTTTGGCTGGAAAACACGGTTGTACCCCTGATTGATCGGGGCAAATGTCCTGGTGCTCTCGTTCAGTGCCGGCATCTGTTACACCTCTACAACGACCTTGCCCATGGCCTGGCCACTGGTCAGGCGGGCATGGGCAGCGCCCACTTCAGCCAGCTTGAAGGACTGCTCGTCAAGCAGGGGTTTAACGCCGCCCTGGTCAACGATCTCGGCCAGTTTAGTCAGGATCTCGCCGTGGGCTTCTCGGTGGTGGTTGTGCAGCATGGGAATCAGCATGAACACTACGTGGAGCGACAGGCCCTTGAAGTGAGCGGTGGTCAGGTCGAGGTCGACCATGGCCACAGTGGAGCTGACGTGTCCGTTCAAGGCAGTGGCCTCGAAGCTGTTGGTCATATTGGCACCACCGACCGAATCGAACACGACATCAAAGCCCGCGCCCCCTGTGTGTGCCTGAACGTAATCGGCAACGGTTTCGGTTGTGTAGTCGATCGGGGTTACGCCATATCCCTTGAGGATTTCGAACGGCTTATCGCCCGAGGCGGTTGTGTACACCTCAGCGCCATAATGCTTGGCAAGCTGAACCGCAACATGGCCAACGCCGCCGGTTCCGCCATGGACCAGAACCTTCTGGCCTGCTTTGGCGCCGGCGCGCTCGAGGCCTTCGTAAGCGGTAATGCCAACCAGGGGCAGGGCGGCTGCTTCGCGCATGGAGAGGGTAGCGGGTTTGTGGGCGATCAATCGCGCATCAGCCGCCATGTATTCGGCCAGGGCACCCTGCAAGTCGGCCAGACCACCGGCGCAACCATACACCTCATCGCCTGGTTCGAATCCGGTCACACCCGATCCGACCGACTCAACGATGCCAGCGAAGTCCATGCCCAGTACTGCGGGCAGTTCCGGCGACAAGGGGAGATCCTTGCCCATATGACGGATCATGGTATCTACGGTGTTGATGCTGGTCGCTTTCACACGAACGATCACATGGCCGGCTTCGGCAACGGGTGTTTCGATCTCCGTCTGCTCAAACACCGAGTTTTCGCCGTACTGGTTGAGAATCATAGCCTTCATTGTGTGCCTCCAATTTGGTGATTGATGAAAGTACCAAGGTCTGACAACAAGACTAGGTCTTCTCAAATCGGGAATAAATGAGCAATAATCGTTTTCAGAATTCGTAAAATGGATATAAAGCGTGGACACCGAAGGCATCAAACTGTTTGTCTTGGCCGCTGAAAAACTGAATATCAGCGCTGCAGGCCGTGAACTCGGCATGCCACCCGCCGTTGCCAGCGCCAGACTGGCCAAGCTTGAGAAAGCCGTGGGCGCTGATCTCCTGCGCCGTTCCACTCGAAAGGTAGCGCTGTCTACCGAGGGCGCCGAGTTCCTGCCGTTTGCACGAGAAATTCTTGCGCAGGAGAACGCGGCAATGGCGGCGATGGGGTTTGGCAGTGAAAATGTCTCTGGAAACTTGCGCTTCACTGCCTCCAGTACCTTCGCCCAGCAATACATCGTGCCGCTGGTGCCAGAATTCCTTGAGCGTTACCCGGGAATCCATCTGGATTTACGGCTCTCCGATATGGAGCTCGACCTGATCCAGGGCAGCTTTGATCTGGCGCTGCGGGATGCGGTGCTCCCGGACAGCAATTTGAAAGCCCGGAAGCTGGCCGACGATCGGCGTATTTTCTGCGCTTCGCCAGACTATCTCGCGAAGTGGGGGATACCGGAAAATCCGGAAGACCTTGAATCGCACCAGCTCCTGGCCTTCAAGACCCAGGCGACGATCAATCTGATGAGCCCGGAGGGCGAGCCAGCGCAGTTTAATCCACGAACTTCGAACAATCGGCTGATCATCGACGACGGATTGAGCTACAAGATCGCGACCATGGCGGGGGCCGGCATTGCCATGCACGCTCTGTGGAGCGTACACAAGGAATTGGCTGACGGCAGCCTGGTTCAGGTGCTTCCGAAATACCGCATGGATGTCGAACCGGCGCTGTGGTTGGTGTATCCAAAATCCAATGTCTTAACGGCAAAGGTGCGGGTACTGATCGACTTTCTGCTTGCTCGCATAGGCAACCAGCCGCCCTGGCAAACCCTTCCACGGTAATGCTCTGCCGCCTACTGGCCGTCGGTATTCCCTCCGGGTTTGTGGCGCCAATCACTCGCTGCCTGAGTCTGAGCCAGTAGGTCTCAAGCCACGTTTAAGAGAGCCAATCCAGGCCGAGCACAAGGCGGGGAGTGTCGCCCGGAGCGGGGGAGCGGTGTACCAGCCCTCGGCCTTCGTTTCCAACCCAGGATTCTCCTTTCAATAAGGAGACGGCACCCGTTGGCAATACCTGAATGTCCTCGTCGCTCACCCGTTGCTGGGGAAGCGGTCCCGGCTGTTCGTTGCGGGTGACCAGGTGTTCTGGCAGCCAATCCGTGCCACGGCCAGCATAGGTTACCAGCAGTCGGGTCGGCACCCGGTCGGTGTGGAAGCGCGGGCACATGGTGTCGGGCAGTACGTGCAAACGAACGCCTACCGCTGCAGGCTCGAACAAGCAGCGAAACATCTCGACCAGCTCGTTCACACCCGCCATCCAGGCCTTGGCTCCGGGCAGGGCAAGTGCCCAGGCTGGTCGAATTTGCTCGAAAGGGGGCTAACAGCCCCCTTTCGATACTAAGCTTCGGCTAATTCTTCGAGGTAAGGGTAGTCAATATATCCCTCCGCCCCCTGAGTGTAGAAAGTCGAGGGATCTGCTTCGTTGAGCTCGGCTCCAAGCTTCAGCCGCTCGGGAAGGTCCGGGTTGGCAATGAAGGGCACGCCAAAAGCGACAGCGTCGGCCAATCCGGATGCGATGGCTTGTTCTGCTTCTTCACCGGTGTAGCTCATGTTGAGGATCAGCTTGCCCTTGAAGTGCTCCCGGACCGGTGTAATGACATCCGCTTGCTGCTCCCCAAAAAAGTCGCTGCGCATCAAATGAACAAAGGCCAGGCCGTAATCGTTCAGGCGCTTGGCCAGCCAGGTGACGAGGCCGACCGGATCACTGTCCTTCATGCTCTGGAAACTGTTCAGGGGGCTCAGCCGAACGCCGACGTTCTCGGAACCGAACACGCCGGATACGGCTTCAATCACTTCCAGCAGCAGTCGAGCGCGATTTTCGATCGGGCCACCGTAGGGGCCCTCTCGATGGTTGGAGCCATCACGTAGGAACTGATCCAGCAGGTAGCCGTTGGCGCCATGAACCTCAACACCGTCAAACCCGGCGCGCTTGGCATTCTCGGCGGCGGTGCGGAAACCGTCGATGATTGCCGGGATTTCGTTGTCCTCCAGTGCGCGGGGAACCGTGTAGGACTTTTTGCCTTCCGGTGTGTGCGCTTCATCGCTGGTGATGGCAATGGCGCTTGGCGCTACTGGATCCTTGCCGTTGTTTAACACCGGGTGGCAGGCGCGGCCGCCATGCCAGATTTGCAGGTAAATCTTGCCACCTTTGGCGTGTACCGCATCAGTGACTTTCTTCCAGCCTTCAACTTGCGCCTCGGAATAGATGCCAGGCTCGCGCCAGAAGGCCGAATTGCCTTCGATGGCCATGGTCGCTTCGGCGATGATCAGGCCGGCAGAGGCACGCTGAGCGTAATACTCAACCATCCTATCGGTGGGAACGTGATCAGCGTCAGCACGGACGCGGGTGAGGGGGGCCATGAAGACCCGGTTGGCCATTTCACTGGTACCCATTTTCAGGGGAGTAAAAAGTGTGTTCATAGTATCCTCGGGAAATTTTGTACAAAACCGCTGACAAAATAGCCGCCCGTGAACCGGGCGGACTAATTCGGACGAGGTATATCGATCATCAACCTGGCTGATGCGACAGGCTGCTCAACTTTCGTTAGCCAGGGAGGCGGCCAGGGTTTTGCCCAGTTCCATCGCTGACTGGGGGTTCTGACCGGTAATCAGACGTCCATCCTGAACCACGAAGCTTTCGAACATCTTGCCCTCGAGGTAGTCGGCTCCGCTTTTCACGAGTTCGTCCTGAAGCAGGTACGGAACTACATCGGTAAGCCCGGCGGCTTCTTCCTCGGCGTTACTGAACCCGGCGACCTGTTTGCCGTCGATGATCAGATTGCCGTTGTTGTCGTGAATGTTGAGCAGAGCGGCAGGACCATGGCACACGGCGGCAACGAATCCGCCCTGTTGGTAGATGGCGTACCCAATGTCATTCACTGCCTGACTCTCGGAGAAATCCCATACAGTGCCGTGACCACCCGCAAATACGATGGCCTGATATCGGGTTGGGTCCACATCCGCCAGCTTCAGGGTGTTGTCCAGCAGGGTACGGGTTTCCGGGTTGGCCAGGAACGACTTGTTGATCTCGTCGTCCTCGCCCAGGCTTCTCGGATCAATGGGAGCAGCGCCACCCTTGATGCTGGCGAGTTCGACTTCGATGCCCGCTTCGGTCAGTTCGTGGTAAGGGTGGGTCATCTCGGCCAGCCAGAGCCCGGTTCGCTCATCGGTATCACCCATCCGGTCGTGACTGGTTACGACAATAAGAGCACGGGTTTCGGCGCTGGCAATAGCCGAAGTTGCGGCCAAGACAAAGGCTGCAACAAGTTTCATGACAGATTTCATAACGTAATTTTCCTTTGGCAATGGGCCGGTTAATAATTCACTACGTTTCTAGGAGTGACACCTAAGGTGCTGAAATTTATATAAAGGTAATCGACGTCATTCAATGCTCCTAGAGCTATGGTTGGCCATGCTAAGGGAGTCTCTGGTATAAATTAAATCTAACGTTTTTATATCTGGGATTCGGATTATGAATATCAGAGGCAAGGACCTGAATCTGCTGAAACTTTTTCAGGTGCTGTACGAAGAGCGCAGTGTTTCGGGCGCGGCTGAACGGATCAACCTGAGCCAACCGGCTTTGAGTCATAAGCTCGCCAAGCTGAGAGAGGAATTTGACGACACCCTGTTTGCGCGAGCACCTCGGGGACTGACACCGACCCCGAGGGCCCATCAACTGGCGCCGCTGGTTCAGCAGCTGGTGCGCTCGCTGGAATCGTTCTACGACTATTGCGACGAGGGAAGCTTTTTACTGCGGGTGGATCGAATCCACGTCTTTGCGACCGATTACATCGAGCAGCTTTTGCTCCCAAAGTTGCTGCCGTTACTCAGGGAGCAGGCTCCCAACACTCAGCTGGTGTTTCACAATACTCGGGGCAAGCTGCCGAGGGGTGAACTGGAAACTGGCGCCTGCGATATCGCCATTGCCGGATTTTTCGAGGGTCTGCCGGAAACCTTCTACCAGCAGAAAATTCATCAGGAGCACTTTTCGGTGCTGGCGAGCCGGGCCAACACACGGATTGGTGAGGAACTGACCTTGCAGGCGTTTCTGGAATGCGATCACCTGGTCACGACTTTGACCGGCGATCTGGATGGAGTGGTTGATCGGCAGCTGGAGATTTTGGGGCATCAACGCAACGTGGTGGCCGGCGTGTCCAGCTTTCTGTCTCCGGCCTCGGTGATCGAAGGGACAGATCTGATCATCACCTGTCTTGGTTCGGTAGCCGACCATGCCCGCAGTCGACAACCCGGCCTGGTGAGTTACCAACCGCCGATTGAGTTGCCGAAAGTCGAAATTTTGCAAACCTGGCATCAGCGCACCCACGAGGATCCTCTGAGGGCATGGTTGAGAAAGCAGATTCAGGGGGTGCTGGAAGAGGGCTGACGCCAAAGCCAGGAAACTGGAATTTTAACAATCATCACAGCAGGTGATGATAGACATACGGCAAAGCAATTATTCAATCCTTTCGCGACTCCCAATAATTCCCCGCAAAGAGCCTCTTGAGAGGCAAAAAAACAGTTGTGGGAGGGTAAACGGGTGAGCGAAAGCAATTGCATGTCCTTGAGCGGTGCCAATCTGCATCCTTGTCTGGCGGAGAGTGTTGCGGGACAGAAGTGGTACAAACCGGTCCTCTGCATTAACCGGAAGGGCGCTGAAAGCAAACGGGTGTACAAAACGTACCGATTTGAGCGCGGCCCTTTGGGCCAGTATTTCCGATTTCTTGCTGCTCACGAATTTCGGATGTTGCAGCAGGTCCAGGGCCTGGATTTCACGCCTCAAAAGGTTGAGCGCGAAACCGGGTCTGTGAACACTATCAGTTATGAATATGTGGACGGCGCTTCTCTCAAACAGCGTTTCCGTGATGGCGACATCCCGGAGCGATTCTTTTTCCGCCTGTACCAAGCCGTCAGCGAACTGCACGAGCGGGGTGTAGCGCATTTGGATGTCGGCAATTCAGGCAATGTTCTTGTCTCCCCGGAGGGCGCTCCGATACTGATTGATTTCGGCTCGGCCATGCCGCTCAAACGGCTCCCAGTGATCACCCGAGCCTGGGCCCGGAAAAAAGACCTTTTGGGTGTACTGAAGCTCTGGCGGCGATTCGACAGCGATTCTATGCCGGACTACCTGCGAGACTATTACAATCACCACTATCGAAAGAATATCTGCACACCCAAGCGCTTTTTCAAAGCGTTCAGGCGGTACTGGCGAACCGAAGGTGAGGAAATGAGCGCCATTGGCACCGTAACCGGACTGTTCCTGGGGATGCTGTTCCTGGTCAGTGTGATGTAACGCCAATTGCTTGAGGGTCTTGCAAGGCCCCTGCGTTGAGCTGTCTCTGTATTTCTCTCTCGACCATCCATTCAATCGCCGAGGATCAAACTACTCGGCGTCGACCCTCAGTTCGCCTTCGTGCCTGCTCAGAATTCACGTAAACCGACTCGGTGAACGTGGCATTCGCATGGCCCAGCTCTTCGCTGATGTGTCGGATATCTGCGCCGGCTTCAATCGCCTGGCTGGCGCCGGTGTGGCGCAGGTAGTGGGTTTCAGTGCGTATAGCCAGTAATTGCTTGGCTTCGTCCGCGTAGCCGTTTTGTTCCATGTGATCGGCTGTCGCCACCAAAGACTGCTCGTAAATCCGTTGAACCTGACGTTTGCCGAGGGCTTTGCCCTTGGCCGAGGGCAGAATAGGGTTGGACTCACCGGGCACGGGCAGGGGAGAGGTAAGCCCTGAATGCAGCCGCCAACGCTTGAGGTAGTCCAGATAGGCATCGGGTAACGTGACCTGCCGCGTTTTGTCGCCCTTGCCGAAGATGGAGTAAACCCAATAGGCCTCGCCATCGACGATGGTACGCCGAAAATCCCCGAAACAGGGTGTGCGAATCTGCCCGCGGTCCACCGGCCTTGGCGCCAGTTCGCTGACACGCAAGAACAGGCTTTTCATGGTGACGATCACAAACAGGTTTCGCTCAAATTTGGGGTTGGTACTGGCAAGCTCTGTCAAAGTTTCCAACAAGTAGGACCATTGCCAATCCGTCAGCCGGCGAACTTCAGCATCGGAATCCTTATCCAGGTTGGGTTTGGCATTGCGATCCCGCTTACGTACATCCAGGAGCGGATTTCGCTGCAAATAATCGTGCTGCAGCAGATACTTGAAGAAGGTTTGTAACGCTGTTCGGCTGGCATTCAGGCTCGCCTGGGTAACGGAATAGGGGCCAGCGGAGTGTTTCGAACGCTGGGCCATTGGCCGCCAATTTGGGTTTGATTGCCTGGAGCTCTGGTTGTCCAGAAATGCCGGATAGATCCCGTGGGACACCCAGGAGCCGGGCGGCGTTTTCAGGAACGTGAAATAACTGCTGAGTAAGTCACTGTCAGCCTGGGCGAGGTGGCGCTTGGCGATGTGCCAGGTGTAGTTGAGAAAGCGTTGGATCTCGCTGCGAAACCTATTGTAAGTGCCTGACACGTCGCTGTATTTAACCAGGAAGCGTTGGGCGATGTGAAAGTCATCCCGATGAGTGTGCGGCAAGGCCAAAAGGCAGCGTTTTAGATCCGGATACAGCTCAAGATCCGACTGCTCGTGAATCATTTCGGCGGTGTCGAACAGAGGAAAACCTGAAAATCCGGTTCTGGAGCTCATCGGGCGTAAACATTCCTTGCAGCGAAAACGGCGTGGGAATACCTATAATGTCCAATACTCCCAAATATTGGACATCATGGGTATTGCTGTAATTTCAGTATATTACCGGTTTAATCTCGATGTGCAATTAAGCTTTACTCGGTGAGCTCGAACTGCACGATTGTTCGTTTTTCAATCCGAATTATCGGGAGGCTCTGCTTTGCACTCGGGACTGAGGCTTCTCAGGTTGCAGGCAAGACAATTGGTCAGTGCGTGTGTAGGCAGATGCGCGGAAATAAGAAAGAAAGGAATAAAGGAAGCTTGTTGCGAGTGTTGCAGGCGACGTGTAGAAACAGGAGGGAAAGCAGAAAGCCCGGCTGACTGATTCAACCAGGCTCTCGGTCGCTCACTGCAATCAGGAACCAGCGAGTTGGTTTTCGTCCTGCTTGTCGACACCCTGAGTTTTGCTCAGTACCACGCGCATGGTGACGGCCAGGGCGAAGAATGCGGACAGGCCGCCGAACAGTGTGATCACGGGGATAACGTTCATCGTTTGAAACCTCTAGTGGTTAAATGCTGAGGGGCTGCGTTATCAAAACGACCCTTATTAAAGAGTACGACTATTGTACGAGGCGGAGCCCCTTCAAATCGTATGCAGAAACCAGTACGTGGCGTATGCAGTTACCCTTACTTCATTTCCAGTTTGCCTATCGATACTGCGCATAATGTATATTATGTTAAATATGGTATTTGTTAAGAACAGAACAAAGCCATCTCATCCGGTACAGATGCTCAGAACCTGATGCCTGTGCTGTATTGTCACCTTTCTCCTGTGTCTTCTTTTCAATCACCCCAGCGGTAAGCTTTTACTGAACCCTGGAGGTGAATCATGAACGCTCTGCACGCTCTAACTGCTCAACTCAGAATTCTCAGAAGGAAACAAAAAAGCCGGCGCGACCTCGCTCGGCGTTTGCACGACATGAACTCGCAAGAACTGGACGCACTGGTACGCGATGTGGGCATTCCACATTCCGACTTAATGGAAGAAGCCAGTCGCCCGCTCTGGAGTGCTAATCGCTCACAACGCACCGATTCGCCCATAGACGCCGAGCCTGTAAAACCACCAATGCCTGGTATTCGTGCCGTGCGCGCCTGAGCCCCCTATTGGTGGACTCGGCTCCGAAAAATCACGGATGGAAGAATTTGATCGTTTGAACTAGGGTTTGGACGACACTTAAAGGAGGCACACGAACATGAGCGAGAGACAAGGCCAACATTTCGGCGCCAAGTGCTGGCAGCAAGGATTGAACGTTGACCAGACTATTGCCGAAGCAGCGAAAGAAATCGGCATCAACAAGCTGTCGGATGATCCACGGACTTGGCCACCGTTCGTTCATGGCGCCGAAGAAGCCTGGCAGGATAAAAATCTTGCGTTTTTGGACGAGCAAGCGAAATTGCGGGATCTGCAAAAAGCTTGACCCGAAGCTGGAAGTACAACCCAGCAATGGTAATGCAAAGGCCGCCGTTCTGGCGGCCTTTTTGTGCCCGGTTTAGGAACCATACCCAGACCTTTTGAACCCAGCTCAGGTCCTGTAATGCTCAAGCTGGGCTTGCAACTGATCAGCCAACTGCTGCAATGTCTCGGCCGCTTCATTGGTGGCGGACGCGTTTTGGTGGCTGTCCGTCGCCATCTTCCGGATGTGTTCGAGGCGCTGATTGATGTCTTCCGAAACCTGACTTTGTTGCTCCGCTGCACTAGCCATTTCTATGTTGGTGTCTCGAATATTGCTCACACCGTCCCGAAGTTTTTGGATGGCCTCTCCGGTTTCACTGATCATCTCATTAGCTTCTTCTGCCAGCTTGCTGCCTTTCTCGATGACCTCGGAAACGCTGGCTACACCTTGCTGCAGTTGCTGTATCTGCTCGTGAATTTCCTTGATTGAGGCCTGAGTCCGACTCGCCAATTGCCGAACTTCATCAGAAACCACGGCAAAGCCTCGGCCGTGCTCTCCAGCGCGGGCAGCCTCGATCGCCGCGTTCAGCGCGAGAAGATTGGTTTGCTCCGCAATGTTCTCGATAACGGACAGAATGCTTCCGATATTTTCTGACGCATTCTGCAAGGACGCGCTTGTTTCAACGGACGCTTGATTGTTTTCGAGCTGTCGCTGAATGGTGCCTGTGGTTCGGTCAATGTAGGTCTTGCCGTTTTCAGCCAGTGAGTCCGCGTCTTTCGCGATGCTCTCAGCCCTCGCAGAACTTTCCGCAACAGACTGTGCGGTGGCCGTCATCTCATTCATGGCAGTGGCAACCTGCTCAGTCTCCTCGGATTGCTGGGCAACGATTGACGCTGAATCAGACGCAATTCCCCGGAGCTTTTCCGCCGCTTGCAGCAAGCTCGCTGAGGAGCCTTTGGTATCTGAAATGGTTGACTGTAACCTGTCGAGAAGCCGGTCGAACCCCTGCGCCATTCGGCCCAGTTCGTTGCTAGATTTCCAATTGAACCGGACGGTCAGATCGCCCTCGCCTTCCGAGATGCCGTCAATCGTCGAGATCATTTGGTCCAGAGGGCGAGCAACCACTACCTGTGTCAGTGAACCCAGTGCGATAATCAGAATCACACCACCGGCGACGATCGCCAGAACGGCGCTCCCTGCCCGCTCCGCGACCATCCCGGAGACCTCGCTGTCGGAATAGCCCGTTACAATGGTGTAGCCCCAGGGTTCAAATTCTGCCCGGCTCAGATACCACTCATCACTCTCCCGGCTGAGGATGCTTTCCAGCGTGTCGGTTTCAATGTTGTTGGAGTGCATGCGCAGACGGTCGCGATCATCCACCAGCGCCGCGAAGCCTTGCTCGAGTAGTCTGCTGCTGGTAATTGCATCAACCAGTTCCGTGAGATCGGCGGAGTAACCCACGTACCAGATACCCATGATCTGACCCGCTGAATTACGAATCGGGCTGTAAGCCGTCAGGTAGGGATTGCCCAGGATGTCGACCTGGCCAAAATAGGCGTTACCATTGCTAATGGCTCTCCCGGCAGCGCCATCCATATTCAACTTGGTGCCGATCGCGCGGGAGCCATCCGCCTTCTTAACATTGGTTGAAACCCGGATGAAGTCGGATCCATCCCGTACAAACAGGGTGGCCGTTCCGCCCATCACCTCGGTCACGCCGTCAACCAGATCAAAGTTGTTATTGATCAATTCATCGCCCAGGAACAACGCAGGGGCGTCAGTGCCGCCAACCGACTCTTGACCATCAATTCGGGGGCTACCCAATTGCTCTCCTCTGTCCGTTAACAGACGTAACGAGTTCTCAACCCGTTTGGACATGAGGTTATCCGTCACTGAAAGCAGGCTCTGTATTTCATCAGTGAGATCCTCCTTTTTGTCCTGCACCTCCTCTGTGATCGTTGCCTGCGCGTTCATGGCGACAATGATGCTGGAAATAATTGCAATGACCAGGAGGAAAGCGGACACGGAGAGAATAAAAAGCTTTCGGATCGACATGGGTTCCCTCATTCAGCAACGGATTACGATGAGTCATGGAGTCAGAAAAACGTTTATTGCAGCGCCTTTTCAAAATAACGGCCCAATGGAAAGATCCGTTAATTCTTTTTTGGAATAACTCGGTTTGATTCCACTTACACTTACGCTGAGAACCAAGCGGCGGTATTCAGTGCTTCGTGCGCGGGAGTCTTTTAGCAACGGTCATGCCCAGGAATACCCTCATATCTTGATCGGTCAGCTCAGGCAGGAGATCAAAACGTGAAATGTAGGGAAAGCTTGAGTCAATGATCGAAGCCAAAGCGTTATCAATGCACAGTGTTGCCGGCACGGCATGATGTAATCCGGACAGCACAATGGCCTTGATGACTTCGGGCCTCTGAAAGCCTGTCTCGTAATCGCCTGAACGACTGGAGGAAATAAAGGTCAACTCGCCGCTCCAATCAATTTCATTTCCACGGACAGGCTTTGTTTCGATGCGCTCGCAAGGGGTTGACGTTGCTTCAAGGAGAGTTCTGAAATTTGGGGAAGCAGCCAGATTTTTGGCTTTAGAGAACGCAATGTCGTCGTTATCATTAAGAAACAACACAAAAGCTCTATGGTTAACGAAGACCCCGTGATAGTCAGCTTCATACGCACCGGGGTCCGGGTAGTAGCTGCCTGACGTGAGCGTGGAATGCTTTTGGCGTCGAGCGAGTTGAGCGCGGCTTCTTTCACTGTCCAATGCGGTAGTCCTTATCCTTTATAAATGCGTTGCCACTCTACTTTCGGGGTCGCAATCTTGGAGACCGCATATGTGATTTACAAGATTCCGATCGGTTTGATGGGACACCGTGGAACAACAACCTGCGGGCTCGGATTCTTTTGTAACTATTGGGTAATTCCTGCTGAACCCGCAATTCCGATAAGCTTGGTGAAAGTCTAAAGGAATTCCGTTGTGACCATTAGCTGTTCGACGCTGAGATTGTTTTTGTGTGTGAGCGCCCTGTTTCTGGGCGCTCTCCTCAGTGCACCTGCAACGGCGGCCCTGGACGATCTGCTCCCGCCCGTGCAAACAGAAACGGAACGGTTCCCGCCGGCCGAAGGCGAAGATGCGGAAACCGGACAAGATGCCGAGTCCGACGACGAAGAAGAACCGGAACCCGAGCTGGAACCGGTCAAACCGGAAATAGAAGCGCCGGACGAACCACTGGTCAGCTCTCTGCCCACGCCCAAAACCGCCGACATTCAGCAACAGGTCCAAAAACTCCGCGAAGCTCTGGACAGTCGGCAACACGCGCTCAATCTCAGTGAGCAGCGGCTGGACTACGCCGAAGCCTTGCTGAACCGGCTTAACAACGAATACGAGAGTTTTGAATTGCGGCTCGAGCGGGCGGGCCTGAACCTGACCGACGATTACGCCAACCTGTTGCGCCAACGTCTGGAGCGTCTGCGAGACCAAACCATCGCCGCTGGCCTGACTAAAGGCATCACCGCCCAGCTCTCGGCTGCCCGTGAGGAGCAGTTACGCCTCGAGGAATTCGAGGCCGTCATCGATCCTGACGATAACGCCCGTGGTCGCCTGTCTGTGGCACGGGCGCAACTGTTAAAACAGCTGCACCAATCGGTGACTCAGCACATTGAGGTGTTGAACGAGTACTACAACGTGGTCATCCAGCTGCACGACCGTCTCGAGGCCTACCAGACCTTGTTGCAGCAGCGCCTGTTCTGGCTGCCCAGCACCGAGCGGGTGGATTTGGACGCCATCGGCGAGGTCTTCCAGGGCCTGGCCTGGTTTGTCTCAGGGTTTAAATGGACCTCCCTGAAAGACGCCGTGAGCGCCTCGTTTGGTGATAATTGGCCGCAGATTTCGCTGCTGGGCATTCTGTTGCTGATCATGGCGGTGCGGCGACGGGCGCTCCGCAAAGCTCTGGTCGATACTGGCTACCACGTGGGTAACGTTCGGCGAGATCGCTGGCAATTTACCGTATCTGCCCTCTTCTACAGTATGTTACTCGCCCTGCCCGGCGTGATTGCCCTCACCATTGGCCACCTGACGCTGGAGGGCGGCAACCGGTTCCTGCATGCCCTGTCCCGCGGGCTGTCCAACGCCGCATTCGTTGCGTTTTTACTGCGGGGCATCTTCATCGTCGCCTACAACAGAGGCCTCGGCGAGCGGCATTTCCAGTGGAATCCGAATACCCTGCGAGCACTGCGCAGACAGATTCCCATTTTGCTGGCTGTGCTTATCCCGATCATCATCGTGATGCCGACCATGTCCACCGCCAAGGGTGCGGTCTATAGCGACAGCCTGGGCAGGTTATTGTTCGCGATTGCCTCTATTGCTCTGGCCTTTTTCGCACAGCGGTTCATGTCGGCCGTACGCAAGGACCAGTCCGGCAAACAAATCCTCCGCCTCCTGCATGGCTTTGCCGTGGCCATGCCGCTGGCCCTGACGGTCATTTCTCTCTGGGGCTACCACTACACCGCTGTACGGTTCGAGGGTTTGATGTTCATCAGCCTTTGCTGGCTGGCGTTCATCATTCTTCTGCACTATTTAGGGCTTCGCAGCCTGGCCGTCAGGGAACGCCGGATTGCCCTGAAGCGCATGATCGAAAGCCGGGAGGCGGAGCGTAAGATCGCCGAAACACGTGAGGCCGCAGAGACTTCCGGCGAAGGCGTACCAATGAACTACGAAATGCCCCAGAGGGACATCAATGACATCAGCCAGCAAAGCGAGACCGTGCTGAAAATCCTCTCGCTGATTTTGGCAGCGGTCGGCCTATGGGCTCTGTGGGACAACGTGTTCCCGGCCCTGGGCATTTTCGATGAAGTAACCCTCTGGACCATCAGTACCGGCGTTGAAGGTGAAAGCCCGGTGCCGATCAATCTGGGCGACCTGATGGTTGCCCTGGCCATTGGTGTAGGCACCGTCCTGGCTGCCCGGAATCTGCCCGGCACTATGGAGGTGGTGTTCCTGAGTCGGCTGAACCTGGAGCCGGGTGTGGGTTACGCCATTACGACCCTCGCTACCTATTTCATCGTGTTTATCGGCATCGCGGCCGCCCTGGCCGGGCTGGGTTTCCAGTGGTCCAAGCTGCAGTGGCTGGTAGCGGCACTGGGCGTCGGTTTGGGCTTTGGTTTGCAGGAGATCGTGGCCAATTTTGTGTCTGGTATCATTCTGCTGTTTGAGCGGCCAATACGGGTTGGTGACACCGTGACGATTGGCGGCATTACCGGCACCGTGGCGCGTATCCGGATCCGAGCGACAACGCTGGTGGACTGGGACCGCAAAGAACAGATCATCCCCAACAAGACGTTCGTGACCCAGGATCTCACTAACTGGACCCTGTCTGACCCAATCACCCGGGTCATCATCCGGGTCGGTGTGGCTTATGGTTCAGATGTGGACAAGGTCCAGGAGTTGTTACACCAGGTCGCCATTGAAAACGAGCGCGTGGTCGAAGAGCCGGCACCGGCGGTGTTCTGCGTGGAGCTGGGTGAAAGCCGCATCGATTTCGAAGTCCGGGTCTTTGTCCGCGATCTGTTGGATTTCATGCCGCTGTCCCACGAGCTGCATTCAGCGATTACTCGTACGTTGAAAGAAGCAGGCATCGAGATCCCCTTCCCTCAGCGGGACATTCACATTCGCACAGAAGCCGTAAAGCGGGATTCAGGCACGCCTGAATAAACAGTCCGGCGCCGATTGCATCGCGTCGCCCGCTTCTCTACCATACTGTCTATTCATACAGTATCGAGTGAAGAGATAGTCCGTGAGCGTTTCATTTGTGCACATTCGTCGCCAGTACGATTTCAGAAGTATCGAGATCGGCCGTTGGGTCACCGAGCCCGAGCGGGACCGAGCTGCGGTGCGGTTTCACGGCGCCCTGACCACCCTGATGAGCACCTTGGGAGTGCCCGAGGAAGTCATTTCCCTGAAGGGTTCGCTCGGCCTTCAGTACGGGATTGGCGGGCAACTGGGCGTTTGCGCCCATTACATCCCCGCGACGCGGCAGTTGGCCCTGGCGAAAAACGCCGGCGCCGGCAGCCTGGCCCATGAATGGTTTCACGCCTTCGATCACTACATTGCCAGCAAGGTGTTTGTGCAGCCGGCCCGACAAGCGTTTGCCAGCGCGCTGTGGCTCGACAGCCAGGCCTTCAAGCCTCATGGGCTGACCTCACTGCTATTCCGCTGTTTCGAGGCCATTCTGCTGAACCGCGACGGCACTCAGCCCAGTGACATGTTTCGAGCCTCGCAGCAGGTGGATCGGCAGCAACAGGTACTGTACTGGGCGCGCCCGGAAGAAATGTGCGCTCGGGCATTCGAGGCCTTCATGGAGGATCGGGCGCATTACAACAGCTTCCTGGTTCGTGGTACCCGGCAGTCGGAAGAGGCAAAACTCGGGCTGTATCCAGAGGGTGAACAGCGGGAACGCGTGGCGCAGGCGTTTCAGGATTATTTTGGCCAGTTAGGCGGTGCCCTGTCACATCGAATGTTAACTGGCGGTAACAAACATTGAGGTACATACTTTAAGGGCCGGGAGGCCCCGGCGAGACGCGTACCATCAAGAATAACGACGGTTCCCGGGTTCTTTCGGCGTGATCGGGACACCGTATAACGGTATTCGCCCATGATGTCCCTGAAAAAGCAGAACGGACTCAGCCTGCAGGAATTGCGACAGTGCGTACACACGGCCACCACGTTTCAGGAGTGGTACAGCGCTGCACGGGTACTCGACTCCCTCTCCGGCGCCGAAAGCTGGCGCGAAAACGACGCCTCGGAACACTACGATTTTCTGGACATCCGGACCCGCTACGAGCAGTTGCGCGCCCTCCTCGATGACGAAAACCACGAAGAACTGCTGTACGTCTTGAACGAGGGCATTCATGGCAACATGAGCGGCATGGGCCGGCCCATCCTCTACGACCAGGCCATGACGGGCACCAAATGCCTGATCGATGAATACGTGAACGCCATCGCCGAAGCCCTGTGGGTGGTGGCCGAGGCGCCATCAAATAAAGTTCCTCTCGGCCACAAAGTCGACTTCTTCCGTCGCGCCAGTCACTGTTACGGCCGCTCCGCCCTGATGCTCAGTGGCGGTGCAGGCCTCATCTACTCCCACCACGGCGTGGTGCAAACTCTGATCGAACAGGGCCTGCTCCCGAATGTAATCTCCGGCGCCAGTGCCGGTGCCTGGGTCGCCGCGCTGTTATCCATGTACACCAATGAAGAACTCAAAGCCGGTGTGCTCGAGCATTTTCGCTACGACCTGCCGATCCACCTAAACCCCCTGCGGGTACTGGCCGGCATGGAGCCAGGTGTGTCACCGCTGTCCATCAAGGAAAACGCCATGGACGGCATCGGCAACGACATGACTTTTCAGGAGGCCTACGAACACACCGGGCGTTACATCAATATATCCATCGCGCCGGCCGAGAAGCACCAGAATTCCCGGCTGATGAACGCGATTACCTCGCCCAACGTCTATATTCGTTCCGCCATGGACGCCTCTGGCAGTGTGCCAGGGGTGGTTCCGCCGGTGACTTTGTTCGCACGCGGGGCCGATGGCAAACCCAAACCCTACCTACCGTCCCGTAAATGGGTGGACGGTTCAGTGGCTGAGGATCTCCCGGCCAAGCGTTTGTCGCGCCTGTTCGGAGTGAATCACTACATAGTCAGCATGATCAACCCACTGGCCGTGCCGTTTGTTGATGATCCCAAGTTGCGCGGACGGCGCCGGTTCCGTGGCGCCGCCAATGTCATGTTTACCGACACCGCCACGGACCTGCTGAGTACACTGGAGCGCTATCTAACCCGGGTTGGCGTGTCTTTTATCAGCCCGGCCGTGCTCATGGCCCACGGCATCCTGAACCAGAGCTACACCGGCGATGTGAACATCATTCTGGAAAAAAAGAACTTCAATTGGCGCAACGTGCTGTTCAGCTATCGCGGCGACGAGGAAATCGAGCAACTGGTGTTGGCGGGAAAACGCAATACCTGGCCAAAACTGGCGATAATCCGCAACGCCACCCTGATCGGCCAAGAGCTGGACACAATTCTGGATTCGTTGGATCGCAGGGAGTACGGGCCTAAGCCCAACGGCGGGGAACGCCGCAGGATGACGCTCCCCTCGGTGCCCAGTTAATCCACCTGAGCCGCAATTTCTTCCAATGTGTTGTACTCACATTCACGTTCGGCGATAAAACTGTCGGCAGAATCGATCAGGATATTGTCGTCCCGCATGAATCGACGCCCTAACAGAACCGGATACTTAAAGTTGCCCCGGTCGGTGAGTGAGAATTGGGTTTCGTGGTTGGTTCCGGCAATGCAGAAATCCATTTTTACCACGTAACGGCGCTGGGACGGCGCACTCTTGCGCTTGATAAGGACCGTGCGATGCACCGGAAGCTCGAACTCGAGGATAACGTCCTCATGTTCAATCTTGCCCTCGCTGGGCTGATCTTCATGATCGCCTAATGGAAGCTGGAACTTAACCCACTCTTCTTCACCCTTCTTGAAACCCTCAACATTCACAGCGTGCAGCGAGGATGTCTTGGCACCGGTATCCAGGCGGGCCTTGAGTCGAACACTGGTATCGTTCATGACCAGCCATTCAACAAAGCCCAGGGTTTCCGGCACAGGGGTGTCTGATTCTGCAGACTCGTCCGCAAGCACGGCCCCGGCCGGTAGCGCCAGAGAAAAAGCGAGTGCCAGTGAAGTAAGAATCTTCATTCAATATCTCCTGCAAAAGACTGTAAATCGGGAAAAAAACTAAGAAACCGGCTCTCCAGTTCCTGATCGTTTGTCCGAATTTCTTCAATCATTCCGGTGAAGCGATTAGCAAACCTGATGCGGCCTGCGACGCGGTCCAGGGCGTAACCAATGCTGGTCAGGTCCCGGTAGGCACCAAACCAGTCATGCTCCACCATGCGCCGGGTCACCCGCGCCATTTTTTCGGGCATCAGGTGCTCGTAACACTGCAATTCAGTGTAGATTCGGTCGATGAAGATATCACGATCTGTCTGGCTGAAACGTTGCCAGTGTCTTAACAGATAGTGATCGTAGAGGATATCCAGGGCGACGCCGGCGAACCGGCGTCTGTCCCGGGAAAACACCGCCTTGCTGGCGAGCACCTCGGGGTGCTGATCGGTATAACTGTCCACAGCCCGGTGGTGGCGTATGCCCAACTGAACCAGGCCCGGAAGCGCAGACACCTCAACCCCCCGGGTGAAGTCGCCCAGTATGCTGCCCACTCTGGCCTCGGGTGAGTCCGGTGCGAGAAATACGTGGGCAAGGTGGTTCAAGCATACTCCTGGCGATTGCGGGGTTTAGAAGTTGAACTGCAGTCCAACTCCAAGACCATCGACGGTGGTGTCATCGTCATCATAGTAACGCATGTATTCGAGGTTACCAGACAGGTTCTGGGCGAACGCCATATTCACGCCAATACCGTAAGACACATCACTGTCATCTTCGGTGGCGGTCGACCCGAACGGCCCCTCTGCTTCAACCTCTACCCGAGTAAAGCCCAGGATGGCATAGGGAGTGACCGGCGATTCGTTGGCAACATTGAATGTGGCGTAGCCACCAAAGAAATTGTCGACGGAGAAATCGACGCCGTTGATGCGGTCGTCATCCACGCCGAACCCGCCCCGCGCCTCGAAACCCAGATAGGGCGTGGCCATGACGCCTGCCTTCGCCGACAGCGTGCCGACATCGGCATCTTCGGAGCCGGCATCGAGGCTCATGAATGTGTAATTCAGCCCGGTGTACACGCCACCGACGCCGGATTTGTACATGTCCTGGGCATTGGCGGCACCAGCGGTGAACAGGCCGGAGGCCAGGACAAGAGCAACAGAGCGAGAATAATTCATGGGTTGTTCTCCTTATCGAGCAAATAGGTGGCTCTCAGTAAAAGTTGCACCATAAACACGGGCATTACCAGAGCCCGGATCCCTATTTGCCCCTTCTTAACAGTGATTTAATGCGTCGTTAATGGGCGTTGTAAGGCCCTGTTTTCTTGCGGATGCCGGCACCCACAGGTATTCTGACGCCGACTCTTGTTTCAGCTGGCTTGAGCATTCTTTGAGAAACCTCTACCCCGTAATTTTCATCGTCAGTGTCATGTTTGTGCTTTTGAGCATTTTCATGACGTTACCGGTCATCTTTCTGGCGGGTTCGATTGCTCCAAACGCCCAGGCGTTTGCGGAGTCGGCAAGTATTGTCTGCGCGCTTGGGGTGCTGGGCATTGTCTCTACCTACCGGCAGCCGCGGGACCTAAAGCCTCGCTACATGTTCGTACTCACAGTGTCGAGCTGGTTCATCCTCACTCTCTGCTCCGCCCTGCCTTTCTACCTGAGCAACGCAAATATCTCAGCCCCAGACGCGTTTTTTGAAGCCACTTCGGGCATCACCACTACCGGCGCGACCGTGCTCAGTGGTTTGGACACCATGGATCAGGATCTGTTGCTCTGGCGCTCCATCCTGCAGTGGATTGGCGGCATTGGCATCATCGGCATGTTCGTTGCCGTTCTGCCGTTCCTACGCGTGGGCGGCATGCGGCTGTTTGCCACCGAATCTTCGGAATGGACCGACAAGGCCTTGCCCCGAATGAAAACACTCAGCCGGGGCCTGTTGTTGGTCTATGTGGTGTTCTCGATTGTGGCGGTGCTTACCTATTGGGTGTCCGGCATGACATTGTTTGACGCCTTTAACCATGGCCTCACCAGTATTGCCACCGGCGGCTTCTCCACCTCCGACATGTCCATGGGCAAGTTCAGCGATTTGATCCTCATGGAAGCCACTTTGTTCATGATCCTGGGCAGCCTGCCTTTCTTCCTGTTTGTTCGGGAGATGCATGGCCAGCACGGGGTGCTTTTTCGGGACCAGCAGGTTCGGCTGCTGCTGACCATTCTGTTGCTGGTTCCAGCTGTGCTGACCCTTTACCGCTGGGCGGTGTCGCCGGTTCCATTTGACCCGATCCACAATTACGCCTCAACGCTGTTCAACGTGACGTCGGTGGTAACCACCACTGGCTACGCCTCCGAGGACTATTCCGCATGGGGGCCCCTGGCGTTCGTGCTGTTCTTCTTTCTGATGTTCATCGGTGGTTGTTCCGGCTCCACCTCCGGGGGCATGAAGGTGTTCCGGTTCCAACTCTCGGTGATCATTCTCCGGGAGCAGTTAATGCGTCTTCTGCACCCGCGCGCCGTACTGACCCGGAATTACAACGGCCGCGCGGTCAGCGATGAGATCATTTCCTCGATGATCGCCTACAGCTTCATCTTTCTACTGTGCCTGTTGGTCTTTACTGTGGCCCTGGCTGCCATGCAGCTGGACTTTATCACCTCCCTGTCCGGTGCCCTGACGGCTCTGACCAATGTTGGCCCAGGTCTGGGTGACATCATTGGGCCCTCCGGAAATTTTAGCCCTCTGCCCGACGGCGCCAAATGGCTGCTGTCCGTTGGTATGCTGATGGGCCGTCTGGAAATCCTCAGCGTTATCATCGTGCTTTCCCCGGCCTTCTGGCGCAGTTAAGGCTATTCTTGAAGTAACTCCTTCAATGAATGCCTGCCCTCGTGAGGGATGGGCGCCTTGAGGTCATCTTATGACCCGAATTCTGTACGTCACCAGCGAGGTATACCCGATCGTCCGCACCGGCGGCCTCGCCGATGTCTCGGCCAGTTTGCCGGAAGCTCTGGGGCACATGGGGTATGACGTCAACATTCTGCTCCCCGGCTACCCGGCTGCCATGGAACTCACCCGAGAGGCCGGTATGCAGGCCAAAGCCCGGCTGTGGGTGGACAGCTACGATGTAAAACTGTGGCAGACCCGATTGCCGGGCACCGCAGTCACCCTGTGGCTTGTTGACTGCGCTCAATTGTTTGGCCGGCCTGGCAACCCCTACCAGAATTCCGCCGGCGAGGATTGGAAAGACAACGCACGGCGCTTCCAGCTGTTTGCCAAGGTAGGCTCCAAGATCGCGCTGGGTAAGGCTGGCCTCACCTGGGCACCTGAGCTGGTACATTGCAATGACTGGCAGACAGCGCTGTTGCCGGTTTACCTGGAGCTGATTGCGGAGCGCCCCAGCACCGTGTTCACCGTTCATAATCTGGCCGCTCAGGGCTTATTCCCAAGAAACACCTTCCAGAACCTGGGCCTGCCAGAGCGCCTTTGGAGCTTCGATTTACTGGAGCATCAGGGGCAACTTGCGTTCATCAAGGGCGGGCTGGTGTTCAGCGACCGCATCACCACAGTCAGCCCGGGGTACGCGGCGGAAATCCAGACGCCAGAATTCGGCTGCGGCTTGGACGATCTGTTACACCAACGACGGCGCGCCCTCACCGGCATTCTCAACGGCATCGATACCCGCACCTGGGACCCGGAAACGGACGTTTACATCGCTCGCGACTACGGCCCCGATCAGCTCAAGAATAAGCGGCTGTGCCGCGCCGACTTACAGAGAAAAGTGGGGCTTGAGAACAACGACGCGCCCCTGTTCGGATTTGTGGGCCGATTTGCGGAGCGTAAAGGGGTGGACTGGCTACTCGCGGTGATGCCGGGGCTGCTTCGCCGGGGCTGCCAGATGGTGATGCTCGGTGCCGGGGCGGGCACCGGTGACGGACACTACGAGGAATCGCTTGCCCGATTGGCACAGGAGTGGCCGCGGCAGTTGTCGGTCACGATCGACTACGACAATCCGTTAGCCCATCAGATTACCGCGGGTGCCGACCTGTTGCTGATGCCCTCCCGATTCGAACCCTGTGGCCTCAACCAGCTGTATGCCCTGCACTACGGCACGCTGCCGATTGTGCATCGGGTCGGGGGCTTGCGGGATACCGTCTTTGATCCGATGGATAGCGACAGCGCGATGGCCAACGGCTTCTGCTTCGAGATTCCAGACGCCTCAGCGTTTCTTACCGCCATCGAACGGGCTTTGAAATACTTCGACAACCGCCGGGCCTGGCGACGCCTCCAGGATAACGCCATGGCCGGCGATTATTCCTGGAATCGCAGCGCGCGGCTCTATGGCGAGTTGTATCAGGACGTACTCGCCGAACGCCAACACGCGGTCTGGGGGGCGCCGGGCCCTTAAAAAGAGATGGGGCCCGGCCTTTTGAGGCTTACAGTGCGTGTTTGGTGATGAAGCGCCCGATATCGACCACTTCTTCAAGACACACGCTGTGCTCCATGGGGAAGGTTTGATAATCCGGCTTGAAGCCCATTGCTCTCAGGGATTCCACGCTGCGAACGCCCAGGGCTTCCGGCACCATTGGGTCAAAGGTGCCATGATAGACCGAGATGGGGATACCAGCATTGGCCTCCGAAGGCTTCACGGTCTTTTCGGTGGCAAAGTACGTGGACAGCGCCAGCACTCCGGCCAAGCGACGCGGGTAGCTGAGCCCCAGCTCATAGGCGACAGCACCGCCCTGGGAAAAGCCGGCAATGATGATGTTCTCCGACGGAATGCCCCGCTCGATTTCGCGGTCAATCAGCTTGGCGACTGCATCAGAAGACGCTACAAGCTGCTCGGTGTCCACCACTCGGTCGATGTCCATGGCCTTGATGTCGTACCAGGCCGGCATGCGCATTCCGCCGTTGATGGTGACCGGCAGTTCGGGAGCGTGGGGGAAGATAAATCGCACTGCAGCGCCGTCTGGCAATCCCAGTTCGGGCACCACCGGTTCAAAATCGTGACCGCTGGCACCCAGACCGTGCAGCCAGATCACGGCGGCGGTGGGATTGGATGCGGTTTCCAGTTCGATGTAGTCAAGTTCTTGCACTCAACACCTCATTGACGTTGCAAAAATGGATTGTCGGAATCACTCCGGCGGCTGGTCATTGCCATTTGCTTCCAGGGCAGTGACCACCGGATTGGCATACATGTCGAGCAGATAGGGCCGAATGGCCGGATCACACGCGTCCAGGCGCCGCTCCATTTCCGCCTCAGCCGCTTCCATGTCAGCCGGCGACCAGGCCTCGGCCGTGACCACCTCCTCGCTGACGTTTTCAGGCGTGGCGTGAGCATCGGGATGAACCCCGCGCATCTGGTAGGCCACCAGGTTGGACGCGTGAAGGTGATAATGCGCGTGCATTTCACGGTCGATCAGTGCCGACATCGCCTTGGCATCGTCCGGAGCGTTCTGGATGGGCTTGCCGAAGTGCACGTGCACATGCCCCTTGAAGCCGGTCAGCCCCTTCATGATCTGATCGGTGTCTTCGCCTTCGGCCTTGGTGTAGTTGCCGGTACGGGCGCGGGTTTCCAGCTCCTTGGCCTTGTCTGAGTCGCAGGGGTCGTATTCGTACGCGATGGACACGGGCACCACGTGCAGGCGATTCATCGCCTCTCCGAAACTCAGACCGCTCTTCTTGCGGCTCATGTAAAACATCTTGATGATGGCCGGGTCCGTGAAATCCAGCCCGTCTTTCGCTCGGCCTTCACGCTGGGCGATCCAGATACTGTTATTGGTGTCGATGCTGTGATTGATAAAGCCAGACAGGGTCAGGTAAGCGTCGCGCATTTCCCGCGGGCTGGTCATGTTCCGACGCACCACAAAGCTCTTGTTCAGGCGCATCATCTCTGCGAATACCCTATTGGCCAGCAGGTTGTCGCCGATGGCAATCCGGGTGGTGTGAAAGCCATTCTGGAACAGCAGGTAATTCACCACCATTGGGTCAAACACAATATCGCGGTGGTTGGAAATAAACAGATGGGAGCTGTTTTTGTCGAGATTTTCCAGGCCACTGGCAGTTACCCGTGAGGTGGTGTCATTTACCAGCTCACCCACGTAGGAGGACAGGCGCGCCTGCAGGTCATCAACGCGGTGGTAGTTTCCAAAGTGGCTAACCAACCAACGCCGGATGAAAACCCGGAGCATGGCCGGGGCCCAGCGGGCCAACGTTGGCGACTTGAACCTGCCGACCATGTCGAGAAATTCCTGGTCGTTGACCAGGCGCTGGATCGCCGGTCCGGTTTCTTCGTCCGAGTATGGACGGATGGCATCAAATTCCTGCATGGAAGCCCTGTTGTTATCGATGTCTGTCACAGATTCCCGCTAAACGGTGATTAAAAAGGCGCTATTGTATCGTTTCTGATACCAGTTTGCCTCCACCGGATCTGCGCTGCGTTCACCACGAGCGCAAGTGAATCTGGTATCATCCGCGCCCACGATAGTCGATCCTGGATTCACCCCGGCGCTCACGCCTGCAAACCGGTTACCTTATGCACTTTGATCACGATTTTGAACAACTGAGCACCGAGCGCCCGACCGTATCCCAAAGGGATCCGGAGCAAGTGCTGCATGAGGTTTTTGGCTACGAGTCGTTTCGTCCCCTGCAGGGCGACATCATCCGAGAAGTGGCCAGCGGTCGAGATGCCCTGGTTTTGATGCCTACCGGGGGCGGTAAATCCCTCTGCTATCAGGTTCCGGCCCTGGTTCGTCCGGGCACCGCTGTGGTTGTTTCCCCTCTCATCGCACTGATGCAGGATCAGGTTGCAGCGCTGGAGGAGCTGGGTGTAAAAGCCGCGTTCCTGAACTCGACCATGGATCTGGATCAGGCTCGCGCGACCGAATACGCGCTGGAAACCGGCGAGCTGGACCTCCTGTACTGCGCTCCCGAGCGGTTGATTCAGCCACGGACCATTCAGCTGCTGCACAACGCATCCATTTCACTATTTGCCATCGACGAGGCGCACTGTGTCTCTCAGTGGGGCCACGACTTCCGGTCCGATTACCTGCAACTGAGCATGCTGGCCGATGAATTTCCCTCGGTGCCCCGGATCGCGCTCACGGCCACGGCCGACGAGCGAACCCGCAAGGAAATCGCCGAGCGCCTGTCGCTGACTGAGGCCCGGCATTTCGTCAGTGGCTTTGATCGCCCGAACATACAATACAGAATTGCGCCAAAAACGAATGCAAACAAACAGTTGCTCGACTTCATTAAAGCTGAGCATGAAGGAGAGTGTGGCATCGTCTACTGCATGTCCCGCAACAAAGTGGATAGCACCGCACGCATGCTGGCTGACAAAGGCTACACCGCACTGCCCTACCACGCCGGGTTAACGTCTGAAGTTCGCGCCCGGCATCAGGAACGATTCCTGCGCGAGGACGGTGTGATTATCGTGGCCACCATCGCGTTCGGCATGGGCATCGACAAACCCGACGTTCGGTTTGTGGCGCACCTCGATCTTCCGAAGAGCCTTGAGGCCTATTATCAGGAAACCGGTCGCGCCGGTCGGGACGGCAAACCCTCGACCGCCTGGATGGTTTACGGCCTGCAAGATGTCATCAAGCTGCGCCAGATGCTGGAAGCCTCCCAGGGCAACGATCAGTTCAAGCGGGTAGAACGGCAAAAACTCGACGCCATGCTTGGGTTATGTGAAGTGACCAAGTGCCGCCGGGAAGTGCTCCTGCGCTACTTCGGTGACGCACTGGAGAAACCCTGCGGCAACTGCGACACCTGTTTGAATCCGCCTGAAACCTGGGATGGCACGGTTGCCGTGCAAAAGGCCCTGTCCTGTGTGTTCAGAACGGGCCAGCGCTTCGGTGTAACCTACCTGATCGACGTGCTCCGTGGTTCCGAGAACGAGCGGATTCTTCAGGCCGGTCACCAGGCGGTGTCCACCTATGGCATTGGTACCGAATTGTCCGCCAACGAGTGGAAATCGGTCTTCCGGCAACTGGTGGCCAATGGCTACCTGCGGGCCGATCCGGAGGGGTATGGAGCTCTGCAGTTGACCGAAGAATGTCGCCCGCTGCTCAAGGGCAAACAGCCGGTAGAGCTGCGCAAGGACCCGGTGGTAAAGAAAACCTCGTCGCGCGCCCAGGGCAGCCGCAGTGGCGCTGCCATTCGCGAACAGATCACCGATCAGGCCGGTTGGGATGCCTTGCGAGCCTGTCGGAAGGCGTTGGCGGACAAACAGGGTGTGCCACCCTACGTCATCTTCCACGACGCCACGCTGTTCGACATGCTGGAGCGCAAGCCCCGGTCGCTGGAAGAATTGGGCGAAGTCAGTGGCGTTGGCGCCGCCAAGCTTGAGAAGTACGGCGCTATCTTCCTCGAAACATTGGCCAGCCTTAATCCGTCCTGATTCAGGCAGCCGGCTCAACGAATCCCTGTTTTCTAACCCGGTAATGGGCGATGGAATTGGCGACGTGGTTGCCATCCTCGTCGTGCAGTTTGCCCTCCAGGGTAAACTTCGCACGCCCGGTGGCGTCGGCATCTGCCAGAATTGAGCTGACCATCTCAGGGGTCAGTGAAAATTCTACGGTGACGTCCGAGTTGGCAGGCTGCAGGAATTGCAGGGTCATTTCTTTCAGGATGGGGGTATACGACGGCCCCAGGTCGAACAATGTGAGCACGCCCCCCGGGATCTCTGCTACCAGGAAATAAGCCCCGGCATACAGGCTGCCAAAGTGGTTTTTGTTGCCCTTCAGCCGGATCCGCGCTTTGACGTAGCCCGGGCGAAGCTCTTCAACGCTAAACCGATTGCGGGTTGCGAACGGAATCGAAAGGCCAATGATGCGATTTACCGCGGCGTAGCCACCGGTTTTGCGCAACCACGCAAGCGGGTTTGCCAGCGTCGCCTTGGAGTCCGATTCAGCAACCCACTGTCCGGTTGCGCCGATGATCGTGTCAATCAATGCCATGGTCATGCTCTTTGTTGAGGAATGACCTGATCTTCGCACAGATTTCGGCCGGGTGCCTATTACACCCGGAATCGCGCCACGTTTTGTGTCAGCGTGTGCCCGATGCTTTCAATCTGGCCGCTGTAGACATCGTTCTCGCTGGCCGCAGACGCCGCCTCCTGACCCTGGTCAGCAATCCGGGTGATCGATGAGTTCAGCTCCTCAGTTACCGAGGTCTGCTCTTCGGAGGCCGTAGCGATCTGGGAGGTCATCTGATTGATCGACGTGATGGCGTCGGCGATCCGATTGAGCGAGTCCATCGCGTCCTGGGCCTTTTCCATGCTGACGTTAGACACCGCAGTGGACGCATTCATAACCGTCACGGCGTTGTTAGCGCCGTTTTGCAGTCGCTCAATCATGTCGTTGATTTCTTCCGTGCTGGACTGGGTCCGCTGCGCCAGGTTCCGGACTTCGTCGGCAACCACCGCAAAACCACGCCCTGCCTCACCGGCGCGGGCCGCCTCGATGGCCGCATTCAGAGCCAGCAGGTTGGTCTGCTCGGCAACGCCTTCGATGACCTCAAGCACGGTGGTGATTGCTGACACATCTTTGCCCAAGGTATTGATGACATCTGCAGCGGAATTTATTTCTTTCGACAGTTTTTGAACGGCATCACGAGAAGCAGCAACGGTCTCAAGAGATGCCCGGCTGTCCCTGTCTGCGGTGTTCGCCGCGTCGGCGGTTTGCTGGGCGTTCTCCGCGATTTCGCCGGCTGCGGCCGACATTTCGTTGATGGCCGTCGCTACCATATCGATCTCCACCTGTTGCAACTCCACACTGGAGCGGCTGGTGCTAGCGGTTTCGCGAAGCGAGCGCACATTGCTTGTTAATTCCTCGCTACCTCGCTGAACGTCACGAACCACTGTCTGGATGCTTTCCACAAAGCGGTTAAAGCTGCCGCCCAGTTGTCCAAATTCGTCGGCGCTGTTCTCGTCGAGGCGCTGGCTCAGGTCAGCATCGCCCGAACCAATATCAGCCATAGCCGCGTTAATGCGGCGCAATGGCGCCATCAGCACTTTCATGCCAAGGTGCAGTGCCGCGAGAGATAACAGAAGACCCACTGCCGCCATCATTAGACCGGTAGAACGGGCGTCGGCAATTGGCGCATTCAGCTTATCCTGGTCAATAAATGTCCCGAGGTACCAATCCACGCTGCGAGCGCCATCGATTTTATGGAATCGGGCATTCCAGGTTGAGCCATTACTTTCATAAGCCTGCACGGAACCATCATAAACCGGAGCGGTACCGATCATCTTCCGGATGTTTTTTCCGATCAGTTCATCGTTTGGATGAAACAGCACAGTACCCTGCCCATTTATCAGGGCAGCATAGCCGGCATTGGCGAAATGAATGCTCTTCAGAGTTTCCTGAACCGTTCGAAGACCGATATCGGCACCGACAACTCCTTTGTAGGGTCCCCGTTTGACCGGCGCTGACGCCGAAATAATCATGCCGGTACCGGCGGCATCGCGAAACGGGTCAGTGAAATTGGCCTCATCCAGCTGATTGGTTCTCTGATACCAGGGCCGAGTCCTGGGATCGAAATCAGAGGGGAGGCTGGCGTCGGCCTCCTGTGACTGCATCATCATATCGCCGTTGGCCTGCCCAACGTAGACAGCGGAAAATCCTCCCCCCTCCTTGATGGTCTGGAACACTGTGCGTGCCTGATCATCAGTTTTGATATCCATCAGAGACTCTGCGACTGCTTCAGTCATGTTCAGGCGAGTGTTGAGCCAATCTGTGATTCTGGGCGTAGTTTGAGCCACTGCATCTTCAATCAATGCGTCGATGTAAGTGCCGGTCGTTTTTTTGAGGCGATAATCCCCAGCAAAGGTAAATGCGCTCATCACCAAAACGAGCAGAATCCCGAAAGCGGCCAATAGTTTCTGGCCAAAGGTTAGGTTCACAGAGTGGTCCTCATTACATGTGGAAGGTCTTGAAAGGCGCGGAAGGATAGTTCGTAACGCCTGAGATTTCTGTTAAGAGTTGTTTCGCCTTTTTTGCCAAGTACCAACCGTCATCTGATAGACTTTTTCTGGAAGGTGGTGCTTGTACAAGCCGCCTCGCACGTCCAATCACTACCGGGAGCCGACCTGAATGGCCCACGAAGAATTACACCTTAATCTCCGCAACCTGACCCTCGAAGACTACGACCAGCTTCGCACGCTGATGGATCGCATCTATGACGACATCGGTGGGGCCTGGCCAAAAGAGACGATTAAGGCGTTGGTGGAGCAGTTTCCCGATGGTCAGATCTGCATCGAGGATAATGGCCAACTGATTGCTGTGGCGTTGACCGTGTGCGTTAAATACGAGCGGTTCAGCAACCCACACACCTACGATGACCTGATTCTTCGGAACGAGAAGATCTGGCACAACGCCAACGGTGACTCCCTCTACGGCCTGGATGTGTTCATCCATCCGGAGTTCCGGGGCTACCGTCTGGGCCGGCGCCTCTACGAGGCGCGCAAGGAGCTTTGTCGCTCCATGAATCTCCGCGCGATTCTGGCCGGTGGCCGGATCCCCAGTTACCACAAGTATTCCGACCAGTACACGCCGGCGGAGTACATTCAGCGCGTGGATCGGAAAGAGATTTACGATCCGATCCTGAGCTTCCAGCTGTCCAACGATTTCCAGGTTACCCGGCTGATGCACAAGTATCTGCCGGAGGATGAGAAGTCGCTGGGCTACGCCACGCTGCTGGAATGGCGCAACATCCTGTACACCCCGCCCTCCCCGGTACTGAGCGTCAAGAAAACCCAGGTGCGCTTGGGGGCGGTGCAGTGGCAGATGCGGGAATTTACCTCCGTTGAGGAGGTTCTCAAGCAGGTCGAGTACTTCGTGGACGCACTCTCTGATTACAAGAGTGACTTCGCCTTGTTCCCGGAGTTTTTCAACGCGCCTTTGATGGGGCTCACGGACCAGATGGACCAGACCCGGGCCATTCGTTTCCTGGCCGGATTTACCGAACAGTTCCGGGACGAAATGTCTGAGATGGCGGTGAGCTACAACATCAACATCATCACCGGTTCCATGCCGCTGCTGGAAAACGACCGGGTCTACAACGTCTCGTACCTGTGCCACCGGGACGGACGCGTGGACGAGCAAAGGAAGATTCACATCACCCCCCACGAGCGTCGGGACTGGGTCATCGAGGGCGGTAGTGATTTTGAGGTGTTTGATACCGATGCCGGCCGCGTCGCCATCATGATCTGCTACGACATCGAGTTCCCGGAGCTTGGCCGGATCGCCTCCAGCGAAGATGTCGACATCATCATGGTGCCCTTCTGGACCGACACCAAAAACGGCTACTTGCGTGTGCGCCATTGCGCTCAGGCAAGAGCCATTGAGAACGAGTGCTATGTTGTCATTACCGGCAGCGTGGGCAATCTGCCAAAAGTTGAGAACCTCGACGTCCAGTACGCCCAGTCGTCCGTATTCTCGCCCTCGGATTTCGCCTTCCCGCACGATGCCGTGATGGCGGAGACCACGCCAAATACCGAAATGATCATGTTTTCCGACATGGATCTGGAGAAGCTGAAGCTGGTTCGGAACGAGGGTTCCGTCACCAATTTGAAGGATCGGCGTGTTGATATGTACGAGTTGAAGAAGAAGTGATGGGGCCGATTTGGCGGTAAAAAGTTAAAAAACTGCTGGAGCCCCGATGTGTAGAGCACTGATAGCGTTGCCAAACCTCGTTTCAGTGTCTATCGTTTAATCAATCAAGCTGCCTGAGGAACGGCAGGTGAACGCTGATACGGACATCATCCGAGACCATGTTAATGACTGAAGCACTACCGGACCTAATCGCACAGTTTCGAATCAGACAAGGCCTGTTTCGGAAAGAACTCGTTGAGGCTGCCCTCTACGAACTGGATGCGTATGGGTGTGTGATGAAGACCGACAAGGTGTTCAATCCCGGCGACACGATTGTTCTGGATCTGGTCATGGACATGCCTTTCGACAAGATTCGCGCGGAAGGCGTGACCGGCCTGGTAACTGAGCGCAGAAAACACTGCAGCAATTTCTACTATTCGATCGATTTTGTTCAGTTTGACTCAGACAACGATTCTCCCCTATCGGAAAAGCTGCGGCGAATCCGAGAAGTCCTGTCAAAAAAACAGTCTCTGAAATCGAGACGTTCACCAGGGTCTATTTCCGGTTTCCGGCAAATGGCCTGAACCCCGTTGTTCGTTTTTCCTCACCCCAAGGAGACATGGCATGGCTAAAAAGGCCAAACCGAGTGTTGACAAGATTGTCAAAAAGGTAAACAAGGAATTCGAGAAAACGTCCTCCCAGATCGAAGGGCTCGTTAACGACGCACTCAAACAGTTCGACACACTGCAAAACCAGATTCAGGAGCCGGTGCGCAAGCTGTTGAAGGAAGTGGACGAGCTGCGTGATCGGGAAATGAAACGCTTCAATGAGGAGTTTGAGCGTCGCCTGAACGAATTCCACGATCTTCAGAACAACATTCTTGAGCGTTTGGGGGTCGCATCCAAAGAGGCGGTCGAAGACGTCAAGAAGCAAACCGAACAGGTGAAAAAAGGGGCCAAAGCGGCAACCAGCAAAGCCTCGGCCAAAGCCTCTGCTGCCTCCAAACCCGCGAGTAAGGCGACATCCACTGCCCGTAAGACCCCGGCAAAGAAAACGCCTGCCAAAAAACCGGCTGCCAAGAAGCCAGCGGCGAAAGCAGCCACGCCTGTGAACAAGAATGACCTGACGTTGGTCAAGGGAATCGGTCCGGCAACGGCCAAGAAAATGAATGATGCCGGCATCACCTCCATCGATCAGATCGCCAACCCCTCCGCAGCCGATCAGGAAAAACTGAAGGCTTTCACCAGCGTCAAAGGATTTGACCAGTTCAGCTCTGAAGCTAAGAAAATTATCTGATGCGCACGCCTGACCAGCCTGTTTTACGGGACATAGTCCTGATTGGCGGCGGGCACAGCCACGTCGGAGTACTCAAACGGTTCGCCATGAACCCGGTACCCGGCGTGCGTCTGACCCTGATCTGCCGCGACACCCACACCCCCTACTCCGGCATGCTGCCGGGCTACGTTGCAGGGCATTACAGCTACGACGACGTTCACATTGATCTCAGCCGACTGGCCGAGTTCGCTGGTGCCCGTTTCTATCGGGACGAGGCCATTGGCATCGACCGTGACAACAAACGGGTGATATGCCGGGGCCGCCCCGACGTGCCCTACGACTTGTTGTCCATCAATATTGGCTCCTCACCACGGGTTAATGACGTGGACGGTGCCTCTGAGCATGCAGTGCCCGTAAAGCCCATCACCGGCTTCAACAATCGGTGGCTTGCCCTGCTCTCGCGCATTGAGAACCACGACGGACCGCTCACCATCAGTGTGGTTGGCGCGGGCGCCGGTGGTGTTGAACTGCTGCTCGCCATGCAGTTTCGCCTGCGCAACGAACTGAAGCAGCGTGGCAAGGACCCGGAAAGCCTTCATTTCCATCTGTTTGACGCCGCTGACCAGATCCTGCCAACCCACAACGACAAGGTTCGTGCGGTGTTCGAGAAGACCCTCGCCGATCGCGGCGTGCAGGTACACCTGGGCTCGCCGGTGCACAAAGTGCAGGACGGCTTGTTAAAGACCGAGTCCGGAAAATCCCTGCAGACCGACGAGGTGCTCTGGGTCACTCGTGCCGGCGGTCCGGAATGGCTGAAAGACACCGGGCTCGCCCTGGACGACGGCTTGTTCATCCGAGTGCGCGACACCCTGCAGGCCGAGAACGACGACAGCATCTTCGCCGCTGGCGACATCGCCAACGTTCTGAACCACCCGCGCGAGAAAGCCGGGGTGTTTGCGGTTCGTCAGGGACCGCCCCTGGCCGACAATCTAAAGCGGGTTGCCCTGGGCAAGGCCGCCAAAGACTTTCATCCGCAGAAGAACTGGTTGGCGTTGATCAGCACCGGGGACAAGTACGCCATTGCCTCCCGAGGTAACTTCGAGATCGATGGCGCTGCCGTGTGGCGCTGGAAGGACTGGATCGATCGTCGCTTCATGAAGAAGTTTAACGATCTGCCGGAAATGAAGGAGGAATCGAAACTGCCCGATACGGCTGCTGCCCAGAACCCGGAAGAAGCCTCGCAGGCGATCTCTGCGGTGGCCATGCGCTGCGGTGGGTGTGGTGCCAAAGTCGGCAGTACGGTGTTGTCTCGAGCGCTGGGCGAGCTCAGGCCCATCGACCGCGAGGACATCATCATCGGCTTGCACGCGCCGGACGACGCCGCAGTTCTTGAAGTTCCGCCGGGCAAAGCGGTAGTCCACACCGTCGATTTTTTCCGGGCGTTCATCGATGACCCGTACGTGTTCGGCAAAGTAGCGGCCAACCATGCCCTCGGGGATGTCTTTGCCATGGGTGCCGAGGCTCAAAGTGCCACTGCTGTTGCCACCGTACCCTACGGCATTGAATCCAAGGTGGAAGACGTGGTTTTCCAGATGATGTCGGGTGCGGTCGAAGTTCTGAATGAGGCTGGCTGTGCTCTGGTCGGTGGTCACACGGGTGAAGGCAAAGAACTCGCCCTGGGGTTTGCAGTCAACGGCCTGATCGATCCCAAGGAGGTCATGAGTAAAGGCGGCCTGAAAGCCGGTGATGCCCTCATTTTGACCAAACCTATCGGTACCGGCACTCTGTTCGCGGCCCACGCGAAGCTGGAAGCCAAAGGTCGCTGGATTGATAGTGCGCTGGCCTCTATGACCCAATCCAACAAAGCGGGCGCCGAGTGTTTGCACCGGTACGGCTCCAAAGCCTGTACCGACGTCACCGGGTTCGGCCTGTTGGGCCACCTGGTAGAGATGACGCGGCCGTCCGGAGTGGACGCGGAGTTGCACCTGGGGGCACTGCCCATTCTGCCGGGAGCGGAGGAAACCGCTGCTGCGGGCATCCTCAGTTCCCTTCAACCGGCCAACATCCGTCTTCGTCGAGGCATTCGGGATCAGGAGCGCTGGGTGAAGCACCCCCGTTATCCGCTGATTTTCGATCCGCAAACCGCTGGAGGCCTGCTCGCCAGTGTGCCGGCTGACCAGGCCGACGCATGCGTGGCAGAGTTACGTCGATTGGGCTATCCGCACACCGCTATTATTGGCCGCGTGTTACCTCAAGACGAAACCGGCCCGATCGAGCCCATCACTTTAACCGATTAAGGCGACTTTCGAGACTTGGCGGTAGCCCTGCAAAGGGCTTCCGCCAGGGAAGATTGCTCGGCATCAGGCGTAAAGGCACTCGCACAGTTGCTGACCCAACGAGCCAGCGTGTTTACAAACTCTGGTGACTGTTCGGCCTTCTGCAGCAGCCTGGCCAGATCCTGTTCATCCCCGGTGCGAAAGTAGCCGGGATACCCTTCTCCCAACAACCCGATGTTTCCGGAAATATCCGACGCCAGAATCGGCAGCGCCATCCTACACGCTTCCGATACCACGTTGGCGCCGCCTTCCATGACCGAGCTGATCACCATCAACCGGGAGTTCAACATGAGCCGCTGACTAGCTCCCCTATCCAGTTCACCGAGCCATTGGAACCGACCGTTGTTGGCCTGCTCTTCTTGCGCTGCAGCCTGCCATTCGTCGTTGTGGGCTTTGCCCGCATTGACCACCGTGATTCCGGACGTCTGTGGCAGTAATCGGGCGGCTTTTGCTGCTCGCAAAGAATCTTTCTCGGCTCTCAGATGGCCAATCACGCAGACCTGGAACTGCCCTTTATGTCCCGTGCTGGCGTCGCGCCCGGACACGGAATCTGCCGATTGCAGCACTGTCACCAACTTTTCTGCGAACCGAGCGGGAATATCCAGGGCGACCCGCCGATGCAAACCGATCAGGCAATCCGCTTGTGCCATGGCGTAAAGCGTATCGTCTGGAAACCGATGTTGGTGGTCGTAGATATCGGTACCGGTGAGCACGACAATCAGGGGGGTGTCTGGGAAGGTTTCTCGGAAGCGGCGCACGGCCTCCCGGCTGCGCCAGGCGTGCAGGGCAATGAACAGATCGCAGGGCTCTCCCTGATAGTCCGTGACAACGTTTACCTGGTGTCCTTCACGGCTCAGAAGGCGCTCCCACCGCTCAGCGGTTGCCCGATTGCCAGCCTTTGAACCGGGCGGCGCTGGTGTAATCAAAGTGATCCGCATGCTGACTGATTTCCTGGTCGTTCGGTCGCCGACAATGTTTTTTTCGTCAGGCTGCACTTTTTCTGGCCTGCAATCGTATAGCTGTTCCGAGTCGTCGTAAATCACGGTATGCTGATGAAGCCAGTATTTTCGGCAGCTTACAACCGAAAAGAACGAACTACCCCGGAAATCTCCCTGGAAAAAAGGACCCTCAAATGGCTCTGACTATGATACGGAAATTGGCCGCCGCCAGTGTTTTGTTTGCGTGCTCGGCTGCTGTTTCAGCCCAAACTTTGGTATTCACTGCGATCCCCGACGAAGATGAAACCAAGCTGGTCGAGCGCTTTCGTGGTATCGCCGACTACCTGTCTGAGAACCTAGACGTTGAGGTTCGCTACATCCCGGTAAAATCCTACGCGGCCGCCGTGTCCGCCTTCCGCAATAATCAGGTCCAGCTGGCCTGGTTTGGTGGCCTGTCAGGCGTGCAGGCACGCTCCCTGGTGCCCGGCTCTCAAGCAATTGCTCAGGGTGTCGAAGACCAGGCGTTCTTTTCGCACATTATCGCTCACAAAAGCACCGGCCTGGACGAAGCTGAAGACCTGCCCGAAGAACTGCGAGGCAAGACCTTTACCTTTGGCTCGAAAGGCTCAACCTCTGGCCGGCTGATTCCGGAATACTACATTCGCGAAGCCTTCAACGAGGCGCCAGAGGACGTATTTTCCCGCGTTGGCTTCAGCGGCAACCACACCCGCACGCTGCGCTTGGTCGAGGCTGGAACCTATGAAGTGGGTGCCATCAACTTCGCGGTCTGGGACAAGGAAACCAAAGACGGCAACGTTGATACCGATGCGGTCAAGGTTATCTGGACCACACCCAGCTACCCCAACTACCAGTGGAGCATCCGCGGCGATGCCGACGAGACCTTCGGCGAGGGCTTCACCGAACGCGTTCAGCAGGCATTGTTGAACATGGAAGATGAAGAGCTGCTCAACAGCTTCCCGCGGTCCGGCTTTATCCCGGTATCCAATGACGCTTACACGCCGATTGAAGTGGTAGGGAAGCAGATCGGAATTATCGATTAATGTCAGGATTTGATCTGTCTGGCCTAACGGCCTCGTTTGGAGGAGAGCGGGTGATCGGCCCGCTTTCCCTTCAAGTTAAAGCGGGTGAGCGAGTGGCGTTAGTCGGCAAAAGCGGTGCCGGCAAATCGACACTGATCAGCCTGATCCATCAGCAGGTTGGTCGCGCTTCATCCCTGATTCCGCAAGACCTCGGCTTGGTGAATGCCCTGCCGGTATTTCACAACGTGTTCATGGGACAACTGGACGTCCATCCAACCTGGTACAACACCCTTACCCTGATCCGCCCGTTCTCCAAGGACTCGTCTGCGGTGCGTGCCCTACTCAAAGATCTGTCGATGCCAGAAAAAATCTGGGTGCCGACGGCTTCTCTGTCGGGTGGCCAGCGTCAGCGCGTTGCTATCGCCAGAGCGGTCTTCCGTAAGGCAGACATGTTGCTAGCCGACGAGCCCGTATCGGCGCTGGACGGCCCTATGTCTCATCTTGTCATGGAGTTGATAAGCAAGCGATTCTCCACCAGCGTGGTAGCGTTGCACGACGTTGAGCTGGCCTTGCAATACTGCACCCGTATAGTTGGCATTCAGGACGGCCAGATTGCTCTGGATGAGCACAGTGAGCGCCTGACTCCTGCCGACATTTCCCCACTGTACTGACAGCCACCATGTTTTCCTCACCCACGGTTCGAGTCAGCTTTCTCTTCGTCGCCATTGCCCTGGTTGGACTGGTGTTTGCCGACATCGCCATCACCGCCGCCAATCCCTGGAAGGATCTCGGCCGCTTTTTCATGGGCGTTGTCACCCCGGATTTCTTCAGCTCTGAAGGCGTTGCCGTGGCTCTGCTTCGAACCGTGGCCTTCGCCTTTGTGGGTGTGGCACTTGGCAGCATGGTGGGCTTTGTGCTGTCGCTGGTCTATCGCAATCCGATCGTCCGCACCTTCTGCGCCTTCATCCGCGCCATCCATGAGCTATTCTGGGCTCTGATCTTCCTGCAATTCTTCGGCTTCCACCCGCTCACTGGGGTTTTGGCCATCGCGATTCCCTACGCCGGCATTTTCGCCAAAGTCTATTCCGAGATATTCGAGGAGGCCGATCCAACCCCTGGCCGCCTGCTGCCCCCGGGCACCGGTGTGGTGTCTGCGTTCCTGTACACTCGAATCCCAGACTGTTGGGTACAGCTGAGAACCTACACGGCCTACCGACTGGAATGCGGTTTACGGTCCAGTGCGATTCTTGGTTTCGTTGGGCTGCCTACCCTGGGCTTCTTCCTGGAATCGGCGTTTTCCCAGGGCCACTATTCCGAAGCCGGCGCCATGCTGATCCTGTTTTATGTGTTGATTGCCACCATGCCGTTGTGGGTCAAGCCCAAACTACTCCCAGTTTACATTCTCGGCGCGCCGTTCTTTTTGGGGGAAGGCCTTCCCATCGTCTGGGGCAACGTTGAGCGATTCTTTACTGAAGACATTCTGCCCTCCCCCTTGAGAAACGGTGAAGGCATTGGCGGCCTGCTACCGTGGCTGGGTGATGTCATGGCCACTGAGGCTTTGCCCGGCATCTGGAATACGGTGATCCTCACCCAGATCGCCCTAGTGGCCACCGGTGTGCTGGCCCTGCTTGCGTTTCCGTTGATCTCCAATCATTTTGGCGGACCAGTACGCCGCACCGGCGGCCACGTGTTCCTGGTGATTGCCCGCTCCACCCCGGAATACATTCTGGCGTACATCCTGTTGCAGCTTTGGGGGCCCTCAATGCTGCCCGCCGTTATTGCCCTGGCTCTGCACAACGGCGGCATCATTGGACACCTGATCGGGCGGCAGTCCAGCGCCATACGACTGCGACCCGATGCGCCCGTCGGCTTGAATCGCTACACCTATGAGCTGGTGCCCCGAGTGTACCGGGCATTTCTCGCGTTCCTGTTTTATCGGTGGGAAATCATCATGCGGGAAACCGCAATCCTCGGCATTCTCGGGATCTACACCCTGGGCTTCTATGTCGACAGCGCCATCCAGAACATCCAGTTCGACCGGGCTATGGTGTTGATCGTTATTACCGCCCTGCTGAATATCGGTGTCGACATTCTGGGCCGCTTCATTCGCCGTAAACTCGCGCTGCAGACCATGCCTACCTGTTAGAGGCTGGCGAATGCCACCTATGCGCGGAACCTCTTCAGCGCACAAAAAAAGCCGGGCAAGGAGCCCGGCTTACGTCTGAGTTAACCAGTCTTGCTTCAGGATCGCCGGCGCCGACGCAATACGCCAAACCCGGCCAGACCCAGGCCCAGCAGAGCCACTGTGGATGGCTCAGGCACCGATATTTCGAATTGTTGATAGATACCCTCACGCCCCTCGAGTACCAGGGCATTTGTTGTGTTATAGCCACCTCCGATATAGATACCGGTCGACGGCACGCCGGGATCCCTGAGTGCCGTATGCAGCCCTGTAAAGAGGCTGGAACCAAGGGAAAACTGGAGCAATTCAGCGCCGCTGGCCAGAGTAAAGTTGAAGCCATCAATACCGCCGCTGTCGTTGGTCGCTGCCGTCCATGTAATCAAATCGGAAGTGCCAAAATGGTAGGCATTTAGGGTGTCGAGATGCGGCCCACTGGTCTCGAAGCCAAACGTTTCATAGGTTCCGAGTTGCTGATTGCCGAACTCCAGATTGCCGAACCAGTCCACCGTGTTTTCCGGCGCAGTCACGCCGATCCCAGTCCAGCGAACGTGCCAGTCGCGGGGACTGTTCAGACTATTCCAAATGTAATAGCCAGCACCTTGACTCAGTACCAGTTCACCGTCAGACGTGGTACTTCCGTGGTACTGAGGCGTCGCCAGAGCGGCGCTGGCTAAAGCTGCAAATGCGAAACCGAGTGCCGTTTTACCTAAAATCATCGAGCTTCTCCGTAACTGCCTAGAGTCCGTTCGGCGCAGCTCGGCTGTCTCAACGATGGCTTGGAGAGACCCGCAGCTTTCCGTCCCACCCTCACGGATGGTTTGGCTACTTTCTGACATTTGCCATATCTATGCCAGAACTGCTAAGCCTCTGAAAAACCATTGCTCTTCGATCGAAGGCGGGAGGTAGTGTAAAGATAATCGACGCTTTACTGTTCCGTTTGGGTTACAAGCTAATCCCAGTCCAGGCAGGTGTAAAAATACCTGACAAGCCGCGCCAGAAGCCGGCAGGCTGGGACCGCTATCACAAATCCGGTGCAAGTCAGAAACTATTAGAGGGTTCTGAGAATTCGTCGACCACTGCCGCTGTTTACATTTCGTTACACTCGGCCCATCGAATGGATAGCAGGATCGGAGAACGATGATTGAGGCACTGGTACTATTGACGCAGTTCGGGCTGGTAGCTCTGGTGCTGTTGATGGGTTTTCGAATGCTGACTTTAGTGAGGGCCGCGTCACTGCTTCCCGCTCACAGCGATTGCATCGATCTGCCCGGCCCTTCTCGGAGACAGGAAGAAACGCCTGCAACGTCGCCGACCCTGCCCGATCGAACCGAGCTGTATACCCAGCTTCACATTCTGGCCGGGCTGCAGGAACGGGATTGCCGAGTCAGAGGGCTGGACCTAGCGGATTCGCCACTCGCGGTGCGCGCTTTCGCCGCAACCTGGCTTTATGGCGCGGCCTGTGCGCTCAGTGAGAAGCCGGTGCGCCATTCGGAAACACTGGCAGGCCTAGTGGCTGATATCAGCAGCCGTAAAACCCGAATCAAGCATTCCCAGGCCATGCAGGCCATTGCAACCATGACCCGCAGCAACGTGTCACTGGCCTGCTTTCGCGAGGGGTTGGCGGGTGCTGATTTCTGGCGACACCATCATTACGTGGCGCCCCAGTACAGCCTTTACGAGGCGCTCACGGCCAATTCCTTCATCTGACCGAGGTCTGGCTACCCAGGGTTTCTAAGACCCAGTCTGTGCCAAGCTGGACGACATCAGCGTCGCCGGACTGATCGACGGGACTGCCGGCGATGGCAGGCTTTGTGAAACCGCCCTCGTCGTCATGCCGCATGGTTTCTACATCGACCGATCGCACCAGATAGAGGCCGCTATTCGAAACGACGCGGGCTCGGTGAGTCAGACCGAAGACAAACCGGCAGTAATCGAGTTTCAGCTGAATCAGATCCTGTTCGGCTTTGCGGATTTTCCGCAACAGTACCTTTTGGACGCTATCACCATAATCCATGTTTTCTTCCCTGATGGTCATCGAACGATCCTGAATATTACACGCAGCCGACAACTTGTCAGCTACCTGCCGTCCAGGCTTTGCGGTCTTTCACAGAGTGTGGCCCTGAAACACCATGTCGAATGGGGCTGCCCCCACCTTGGCCTGACCTTGCTGCAGACTCAGACGCCATCGCATGTCGGACCCGGTGCTGCACAGCGGCGCGGTAAACCGTGCCAGGTAAACGCCGTCGCGCTGTTGCTGCAGGGGCACAGGATATTCCCCCATGTACATCGAAACCCCTCGAAGCACCGCAAGCAATCCGTCAGGCGCCTCGGAGCTCACTACCTCAAGCTCGTACTCGCGGCCCTGCCCGGCATCGTCGAGGGAGCGCAGGCTTACCTGCCAGTCTCCCGAAGGGCCCGACCACTGGCAATCTACCGCGTCCAGATCACACTCGGCGGCGGGTACATCGGTGGCTTCCGATTCCTGGGGTTGAAGCAGGCGGGGGCCAAAAACAGCGGCCATCAACAACAGCAGTATCAATCCCACCACCAAAACAGCTCGTAACATAGTCGTACCTCACATCTGGACGGCGGCATTATGTAGCTTATCCGCGGTCAGGCAAAGCTTTCTAAATCTGTGCCAGTCATGAGAAAATAGCGCGCTTCAAAATCTGGCCCATTCAAAGACAGGATACGCCCGTGCAGCCGGACATTTCCGTAAAGCACCTCAGCAAGTTCTATGGGGACGGTTTTCAGGCCCTCAAAAACATCAACCTGGACATCAAACGGGGTGAGATCTTCGCCCTGCTCGGCCCCAACGGCGCTGGCAAAACCACGCTGATCAGCATTATCTGTGGCATCGTCAATTTATCCGAGGGCGAAGTGCTCGCCGCCGGCCACGACATCGTTCGGAACTACCGTAAAGCCCGGCAGTCCATTGGCCTGGTACCCCAGGAACTCAACACCGATTCGTTCGAAACGGTCTGGAACGCGGTGTCGTTCAGCCGCGGCCTGTTTGGTAAGGCACCCAAGCCAGAGCACATTGAGAAAGTTCTGAAGGACTTGTCCCTCTGGGACAAGCGCAACAACCGGATCATGTCGCTTTCCGGCGGCATGAAACGCCGGGTGATGATTGCCAAGGCCCTGTCCCACGAGCCCCAAATCCTGTTTCTCGATGAACCCACCGCCGGCGTGGACGTAGAACTGCGTCGAGATATGTGGGAGATGGTGCGAAAACTCCGGGAAAACGGCGTCACCATCATCCTGACCACCCACTACATCGAAGAAGCGGAAGAAATGGCCGACCGCATCGGGGTGATTCGCGAGGGTGAAATCATCCTGGTCGAGGAGAAAGACCGGCTGATGAGCAAGCTCGGCAAAAAAGAACTTCGGCTGCAACTGCAGAGCAAGCTGGAAAAAATGCCCGGCGAACTCACCCTGGAGCCCATCGAACTTTCAGACGATGGCTACGAGTTGATCTACACCTTCGATTCCCAGCAAGAACAGGCTGGGGTGGCGCGCATCCTGCGCACGCTGGGTGACCTCGGCATCGACTACCGGGACTTGCGCACACGCGAGAGTTCCCTCGAAGAGATTTTCGTTGGCCTGGTGCACGACTAGCGCTCGTGGCCGCTTTGGAGAAAGGCATGAATTTTTACGGCGTTCGCGCAATCTACAATTTTGAAATGGCCCGCATGAAGCGCACGTTAATGCAGAGCGTGCTGTCACCGGTCATTTCCACCTGCCTGTATTTCGTGGTCTTTGGCTCGGCCATTGGCTCTCGTATGGGCGACATCGACAACATCAGCTACGGCGCCTACATCATTCCCGGCCTGGTGATGCTGTCCCTGTTGATGCAAAGCATTTCCAACGCCTCCTTCGGCATCTACATGCCCAAATTCTCGGGTACGATCTACGAGGTGCTGTCGGCGCCTGTGTCTTACGTTGAGGTGGTTCTTGGCTACGTGGGTGCAGCGGCTACCAAGTCGGTGATACTGGGGCTTATCATCCTCGTTACCGCCAAACTGTTCGTCGACTACGACGTGCTGCATCCATTCTGGATGATCGCGTTTCTGGTGCTAACGTCCATCACGTTCAGTCTGTTCGGATTCATCATCGGAATCTGGGCTGACGGCTTCGAAAAACTTCAGATCGTGCCAATGATGATCGTGACACCGCTGGTGTTCCTGGGCGGGACCTTCTATTCCATCGACATGCTGCCACCTATCTGGCAGACCATCAGCCTGTTCAACCCCGTGGTCTACCTCATCAGCGGTTTCCGGTGGGCGTTTTACGGGGTGTCGGACGTTCACGTCGGTATCAGTGTCGCCATGACCCTGGTGTTCCTGAGCGCCTGCATGCTCGCCGTCTGGTACATCTTTAAGACCGGTTACCGGCTGCGTTCGTGATACATGCACGGGGTGCGCTGCTGACTGCGCTGGCATGCATCGTCGGTTTCAGCAGCGCCTGCGTCGCGGACGCTTCCCTGCCGCAGTCACGACTGCCGGAAATCGAGGTGTGTTTCATCACGGAACAACACGCCGTGCCGGTGACGCTGGAGGTGGCAAAGACATTCCAGCAACGCCAGGCCGGCCTGATGGCCCGTGACTCTCTTGCCCCGAACGCCGGCATGCTGTTTAGGTACCCAGAGCCTCAGGAGCCTGATCGCGGTTTCTGGATGTACCAAACCACCCTCACCCTCGACATTGCCTACCTGAACGAAAGCGGCATCATCGGCAGCGTTCGCACCATGGAACCCTGCGCATCCAGCCGCCCCTCAAACTGCCCGTCGTACCCGGCGGGTGTGGTATTCAGCTCAGCGGTTGAAATGAGCGACGGCTTCTTTGCCACAAACGGCATCGGCGTGGGTGATCGCATGGCCACCGGAGAAGAGTGCCGCCGCTAACGGCTCATTCATCGCGCCATTCCGGCTTGCGCTTGTCCAGAAACGCGCAGATGCCTTCCTGGGCGTCTCCGGCTTGCATATTCGTCGCCATTACCTCGGCAGTCAGTTCGTAGGCCTCAGCCAAGGGCAGTTCCAGCTGCCGGTAAAACGCTTCCTTGCCGATTTTCAACGTGTGGGACGATTTGTCAGCAATGGTGCGAGCCAGGCGGTATACCGTTTCGTCCAGGACCTGCTCGTCCACCGCGCGATTGATCAGCCCGATGGCTTCCGCCCGGGTCGCCCCGATCATGTCACCGGTCAGTAGCATTTCCATGGCGTGCTTGCGGCTCACGTTCCGGGACAGCGCTACCATGGGCGTAGAGCAGAACAGACCAATGTTCACTCCAGGCGTGGCAAATCGCGCGGTGTCGGCTGCCACGGCGAGGTCACAACTGGCCACCAACTGGCACCCCGCTGCGGTGGCAACGCCCGCTACTCGGGCGATCACCGGCTTCGGGAGATTCACGATTTTCTGCATAACCTCGCTGCACAACTGAAACAGTGCCAGCTGGAAGTCGTGATCCCCAAAGTGCTCCTGAATTTCCTTGAGATCGTGCCCGGCACAAAACACGTTGCCATGGCCAGCAAGCACCACCACCCGGGTCTCAGTATCCCCGGCAATCTCATCCAGAGCGGCGGCCAGTTCCCTAAGCATGGCCATCGACAGACTGTTGCGCCGGCTAGGTTGATCCAGCGTCAGTGTGGTGATGCCATTCTCGGTATATCGATGCAGTAAAGATTCGCCCTCGGACTCCATGACGACTTCTCCCGGTGGTGGATTGGACGTGTTTGAATGGTTCAGTATTGACCACGCCCACAGTGCTGTCGAAGCGACCTTGGTAGGACAAATCTGTACCGACCGGGGTTGTGATCCGGAACTCTACCCTACAGGTAAGGCCCTATGGTTCTTGGAAAAAAGGAGGCACGGATGTTGAACTCAACGCTATTTAAAGCCATTGTCGCGGTAGCCATCATTGGCGGTGGCGTTCTGGTCATTTACCTGGACGAGCCGCAAGCGCCCACAGGCGACATAAACCGGATTGAGCCACTGCCCGAACAGGACAGTCCGTAACCCGCCCCGGAGCCGTAATCAGGGATTCATACATTGGAGACGACGCGAATCAAGGGACTGGCGATCGCCGCTCTCGGGGTGCTGTTTATCACGCCGGACGCCCTACTGGTGAAAATCACCTCAGTGGATCCGGTGGTGTTTCTGTTCTGGCGCGGACTGTTGCTGGCTCTGAGTTTCCTGATCATCAACTCGGTGCGTTACCGTTCGCGCCTGGTGCCGGAAATGCTCCGGTGTGGTTGGAAGGGCTGGTTTTGCGCCATCGCCTTTGCATTGAGCACACTTGGTTTTGTGGTCGGCATGAAAAACACCGCAGCGGGCAATGTCTTGATCATACTGAACACCGCACCGGTGATCGCCGCCCTGATTGCCTGGCTGGTGTGGAAGGAAACCCTGCCGCTGCGGACCTGGGTGATCATCGCAGTGTGTGTAACCGGGGCGTCCATCATGGCCGTTGGCGAATGGGGCCGGGGTGAACCTTTGGGGCTTGTGATGGCTGGCCTGGCGGCGACCGCACTGGCGGCCAACCTGAATGTGGCCCGATCCCGGCCCGACGCTGATATGAGCGTGATGTTGATGTTCGGGGCACTGGTGTTGGCGGCGGTCGCCGCAGCGGCCGGCGGTGCCAAACTTCCCTCGCTCCGGGACAGTCTGTTCATCGGCCTGCTGTGCCTGGTGTTCCTGCCGGTTGCCGCAACCCTGATTCAGATCGGGCCCCGTTATATTCCTGCCGCCGAAGTGAGCATGATGCTCTTGCTAGAAACCGTCATTGGCGCGTTTCTCGTCTGGCTTGTACTCGGTGAGGTACCTACGACGCTGAGCCTGGTTGGTGGCGTAATCGTATTCTCCGCCCTACTCGCCCACGGCTGGATTGAGGTAAGCCGTTACCGAAGGGCGAGCCTCACGTGATCCCCAAAACCCAACACGGCAGTCTTAGTTGCTATGCGACGGAAGGATTGCTGGTGGTACCTTCCGATGGGTCAGCGTGCGTCCTCTCCGTGGCACGGATTTCCAGCCAGCTCAGTAATTCCGGAAAGGCCAGCGGCCTCGAAAACAGGTAACCCTGAACGGCGTCGCACTGGTTAAGCGCCAGCCAATCCAACTGATCGGCACGTTCCACGCCTTCAGCAACCAGCTTGAGCCCGAGGGTTTTGGCCATGTGAATCACTGAGGCAACAAAGGCCGCGTGCTTGGTATTCACGGGAATCTCATCAAGAAACGACTTGTCGAGTTTGACGGTGTCGGCATTCAACTGGGTCAGGTAACTGAGCGATGAATACCCGGTTCCAAAGTCGTCCAGCGCGACACCAAAACCGAGGCGCTCGATGTCGCGAAGCATGTTTTTCACTTCGACGCTTTCGAGCATCAGTGCGCTTTCCGTAATCTCCAGCTCTATTCGCCGCTGGGTACCTCTCAATTGCCGAGCAATCTGCTCCAACAGCCCAATCAGCTCAGGATCACCGAACTGCTTGACCGACACATTCACCGCAAGCGCAAACTTCTCCGGTAGCATCGGGCTCTGAACCAGGCGCGCGGCCTCCCGGAGCACCCATCGCCCGAGCGCCATGATGTCGCCGGTGGATTCCGCAATGGGAATAAAATCGGCCGGGCTGACAATACCCATGGTTGGGCTTTGCCATCGAATCAGGGCCTCCGCACTGGTGACGTTACCGGTCTGAATTTCCACTTTCGGCTGTAGGAACACCGTGAATTCACCGGAGTTGATTGCCTGCTGCAGCTGGGAGCGGATGCCCATCCAGCGGGTTAAGCGATCAGACATTGACGCATCGTAGCGAGCGAAGGAATTGCCCGAGTCTCGCGAGGCTTCCCGCATCGCAGTGACCGCCTTGCTGATCACTGCCGACTCATCCTGTTCGTCGATGCACAAGGAGGTGGCGCCAATAGATACCGACAGGTAAAGCTGCTTGGTGCCGGAAAAATAGGGATGATTGAAGGCCTGAAACAGCTCCCCGACGGTTCGCTCCTCGATCTGCGCTCCCTGCTCAGGCGTCAGCAGCAGATACTCGCCTAAGCCCACGTGAGCGACCGTCAGGGAGTTTGCGCCTGGCTGTTCAATCCGCCGCGCCACCACCTTTACCAACCGATCGACAATAGCTTTGGTGTGGGTGGAGTACATCTGCTCCAAGTCATCCACCTTCAACGACAGCAGCGTGAAGTTGGCACCCCCGGACAAACGGGCTTTTCGGATGTGATCAACCATGCCTTCCAGGTTGAGCATTCCCGTCACTGTATCCAGATACTTGTCCCGCTTCAGCTTCTGGATGGTGTTTACACTGGTAGAAAGGCGGCGCCGAACGTCGACCGAGCTCACCAGATTCTTGGCCATGATCATCTGCTTGTAGGTGGACATCACACTGGCGACCAGCAACATCGCCAGCAAGGCGGTCTCGTGGTTCAGCCCCAGCTGAAGGCTCTTTTGAACCAGGAACACAGTGGCTGTGCCGAGAATCAGGATGGGGTGTAGGATAGCCGCGGGCAAGCAATAGGCCAGAACCGGCATAGGCACCGACACAATGGCGAACAGGATCATGAACAGCGTAACCTCCTGCCAAAAGCCGAGGGACTCCAGGCAGATGAAAGTAAACACGCCCCACATCACGCCGTAACTGGCGAATGTCCAGATAAAGTTCCGGGTCCAGGCCACGTAGGTGTTGACCCTAGGTTTTCGACGCGCAGTGAACAGAAGTAGGTAGGAAAAACCGTAGAGCAACACAAACGCCAGCGCCCACAGTTGCAGAGCCTCCCTGGTTTGCGGGGTCTGGAACAAGGTGGCACAGGTCACTGCAGCCAGCATACCGACCAAAGGTATTTCCCGGCCTCGCTTAAAGAGCTGCTCCGCTAATTCCAGACGAAAATACGCTGCGCGCATCGATACCAGCAATGCGTTGAGTCGAGTCATACCCTGTCCTCTCGGGGCCATTCGGGGCGCGCGCCAGAGACGTACGTTAGAGCTTTAACGCGTTGGGTGAAGAAAAGGTTCCATATTTCTGAAAAATGGACAAAATTTTTAGTTGGCTACATGTAGCAGGACGAAACTGGGATCGGATATCAGCAACTAGGCGGAGAGGAAGTCGTCAGAGAGGTGGTGCTCCGGGCCGGAATCGAACCGGCACGACCGTGAGGTCGAGAGATTTTAAGTCTCTTGTGTCTACCAATTTCACCACCGGAGCATAGGGGGGAGGATCAGACGGCCGGAATTGTATAAGGGCCGGATCGGTAACGCAATTCCGATTCCCGGCTGCCTCTCTTATTCGGGCTTCGCGGCTTTCCTGGCACGCCCCTTATAGATGTAACCGGCCACTTTTGGGGTTTTGGGCACGTAGAGGTTGTCCAGCTCGGTGATTTCAAACCCGGCGCTGGCAATAAGTTCGGCTATGTTTCGGTTGAGATGGCAGCCGCCCGCTATCTTTCGCCAGCCTGGGGTTATCCGACGCTGCCATTTCTGAGTGCCCGGTTCGGGGGATTCCCCATGCTCGAGAAACAACAGCTGGCCATCCGGTTTCAGCACTCGCTTCATTTGCTCAAGGGCCGCCCGCCAGTCGGGTATGGTGCACAGAGTGAAGGTCAGCAATACGGTATCCACCGTCTCGTTCTTGAGCGGGACCTGCTCGCCGGGCAGATCTAACCACTCCACCCTGATCTCTGAGCGCTCAAGATTCGCTGATGCTTTGCGGCGCATGCCAGCCGACGGTTCCAGGCCATACACCAGGTCGACCTGGTCCGGCTGGTAGAACTCGAGATTGATGCCGGACCCCATACCCACTTCAAGCACGGTTCCTCGGCACTGGGGGACGATCTGCTTGCGCAATTTCATCACCTGGCCCACCGAGCAGGCCCGGTCGATCAGGTGAGGCAATATGCGTTCCTCGTAAAAACTCATTGGATACTCCGACCTTGCGCCAGATCACGAGGGACTCAATTCGCCCTATCCGCACGCGTTGGATTTTTAGTAGCATGGCAAGCATCTGCCGGTAAAAACAACTCCAATAGGCGCCAAGGCAGCGGCCGCGCGGGAGCCTCGCTCTCGTGTATTGAGATGTGCGAGTTACCGGAGGGTTCCCATGGACCTAGATCCTCTCTTACTCTCGCGAATTCAATTCGCGTTTGTGGTGTCATTTCACGCCATTTTTCCTGTGTTTACCATCGGTTTGGCCTCATTCATTGCGGTGTTGGAGGCGTTGGCCTTTAAAACCGGGAATGCCCTGTGGACCAAGCTGTCAGCCTTCTGGACAACGGTGTTTGCCGTGGTGTTCGGCATGGGGGTTGTTTCCGGCATCGTGATGTCGTTTCAGTTCGGCACCAATTGGAGCAATTTTGCCCAGGCCTCAGCCAACTTCCTCGGGCCGGTGTTGAGCTATGAAGTGATTACCGCGTTCTTCCTGGAAGCTGCCTTTCTGGGCGTTCTGCTGTTTGGCCGCGACAAGGTTCCGGCGGGCGTGCATCTGATGGCGGCGATCCTGGTGGCCACCGGAACCTTCATCTCATCGTTCTGGATTCTGTCAGCCAACAGCTGGATGCACACGCCGGCCGGCTTTGAGCTGCGGGAGGGCGTTTTTTACGTTACCTCCTGGAGTGAGGCCATTTTTAACCCCTCGTTCCCCTACCGATTCTTCCACATGGCCCTGGCTTCGTTTTTGACTGGCAGCTTGGTAGTCGCTGGCGTCAGCGCCTGGTATCTGTTGCGCGGTCGCGAGGTGGAAGCCAACCGCAAGGCCCTATCCATGTGCCTGTGGCTGTTGCTGTTCATTGCGCCGGCCCAAGCGGTGGTGGGTGATTTCCACGGGCTGAATACCCTGGAGCATCAACCCCTCAAGGTGGCCGCCATGGAAGGTAACTGGCAGACCTCCAATGACGTGCCACTGTTGCTGTTTGCCATTCCCGATCAGGAAAACCAGACCAACCACTTTGAAGTGGGCGTGCCGGGGCTTGCCAGCCTGATCCTGACCCACGACTGGCAGGGTGAAGTACCCGGCCTGGATGAAGTGCCCGTGGCCGAGCAGCCACCGGTGGCCCTGGTGTTCTGGTCGTTCCGGGTGATGGTGGGGCTGGGTCTGCTGATGATTTTATTTGCTATCACCGGCCTGGTGCTGCGTGCCGGTGGCCGGTACTGGCGGACCACCTGGTTCCTGCACGGCTTGCGACTGATGAGTTTTACGCCCTTCCTGGCTGTACTGGCGGGTTGGATCGTCACCGAAACCGGACGAGCGCCCTGGCTGGTGTACGGGCTTATGTCCCATGAGCAGGCATTGACGCCCTCGCTGACCGGCGGCATGGCGCTGTTTACATTGATCGGCTACATCGTGGTCTACGCCCTGGTGTTTTCTGCGGGCATCTACTATCTCCTGCGGGTTCTGTATGCCGGCATGGAGGAGCGCCACGAGGATGAAGAACACGAGGCCGAACGGCCAAAACGGCCATTGTCTGCGGCTCACGTGCCGTTCGAGATTGACGACAATGGCAAGATGTTCAAACCGGTAAACCAGGAGGGGCACTGACCATGGAACTGTTTGATCTGCCACTCATCTGGGCGTTCATCATTGGTTTCGGCATCATCATGTATGTGCTGATGGACGGGTTTGATCTTGGCGTCGGCATCCTGTTTCCGTTCGCGGCGAACGAAGAGGCCCGAGATGTCATGATGAATACCGTGGCCCCGGTCTGGGACGGTAACGAAACCTGGCTGGTGCTCGGCGGTGCCGGGCTCCTGGCGGCTTTCCCGCTGGTGTATTCCATCTTTCTGCCAGCGCTCTACATTGGTGTTTTTCTATTGGTGGCCGGGCTGATATTCCGAGGTGTAGCCTTCGAGTTCCGCTTCAAAGCCCGCACCTCACGCTATTTGTGGAACTGGGCCTTCGCCGGCGGCTCCACGGTCGCCGCTTTTGCCCAGGGTGCCGTGGTCGGCGCCTACATTCAGGGTTTCGAGACGGCCAATGGCGTCTACGTGGGTGGCGCTCTGGACTGGCTCACTCCGTTCACCGTGCTGACGGGGCTGGGCATGCTGGCCGGTTATGCCCTGCTCGGTTCTACCTGGTTGATCCTGAAAACCGAGGGTGAGCTTCAAGCTTGGGCTTACCGGCTCACTCTGCCGCTGTTGGGCGCGGTGCTGGTGGTGTTTGGCGCCATCAGCGTCTGGACGCCTTCCATTGATGAGTTGGTTCGAGAGCGCTGGTTTTCGAATCTCAGTGTGATCTGGGTTTTGCCTGTATTGACGCTGATCTGCGCGTTGCAAATTTTCCGGTCGGTTCGTAACCGGAATGAGGGCATGCCCTTCGTGGCCACCATGGGGCTGTTCATCACCACTTATCTAGGTCTGATTGTCAGCCGCTGGCCCTACGTGGTGCCGCCGGAGTACACCCTCTGGGATGCGGCATCGGCGTACGAATCGCAGTTATTCCTGTTGCTGGGGCTGCTGTTTGTAATCCCCATTGTGCTGGTCTATACCGCATGGACCTACTGGGTTTTCCGCGGCAAGGTGCGCGCAGGTGAGGGCTACCATTAAAGTGGACGAGACCGCCGATCAACACGCCACCGGGGCTGGAGCAACGTCTCCAGCCCCGAGTCAGCAACAGGTTAAACACTGGCTGACCGCGCTCGGCCGAAGCAACCGCGGCTGGCGGTACGGTGCCGTTGCGGCAGGCATTTTGGCCAGTGTAGCCACCGTTACCCAGATGATCGCCCTGGCGGCTATTGTTCATCGAGGTGTGGCCCTCGACCAACCGGTCCACAGCCTCTCCACCCTGTTTTTTATCCTGGTGATTGCAGTCGTCGTTCGTGCCGTTGGTCAGGGCCTGCAAACCAGGCTGGCGTCCCGGTGCAGCGAGAACATTCGCTGCGAGGTACGGCGCGAGATTAACCGGAGCTGGGCCGCCGCGGGCCCGGTGGCCATTGGTCATCATTCCGCCGGGGCACTAGCCCGGGAGTGGCTGGACCATGTCGAGGCGCTGCACGGCTATTTTGCGCGGTTTCAGCCGCAACTGCTGCTAACAATGGTGGTACCCACTGCAATATTGGTTCTGGTGTTTGCCATGGACTGGCTGGCAGGTTTGCTTCTGTTGCTCTCCGCTCCCCTGATACCGCTGTTCATGGCTCTGGTCGGCATGGGCGCAGATCGGCTCAACCAGCAGCATTTCCAGACCATCAGCCGGCTGTCCGGGCAGTTTCTCGACAAGGTCCGGGGGCTGACCACACTGCAACTGTTCCAGCAGACCGATAAGGCGACCGCCCTGCTCGCTGAGCGCTCAGACGCTTACCGCCGGATTACCATGAAAACCCTCCGGGTAGCGTTTTTGTCATCAGCGGTGCTGGAGTTCTTTGCCTCCATGGCCATCGCGGTGATTGCCATTTACATTGGCTTCGGCTTATTGGGCTATATCGAGTTTGGGCCAGCAGGCGAACTGACTCTGTTCTCGGGCTTGCTGATCCTGCTGTTGGCGCCAGAATTTTTTCAGCCCTTGCGCACTTTGTCACAGCACTATCATGACCGAGCCGCTGCGCTGGGTGCGGGCGCCGAGATTCTTACGCGCTTGAACCAACTGAGTGAGCCTGGCCCTCGCCACGCCTCACGCCGCAAGCCGTCCTCTTCTCCTGAAACGAAGAATGCCGAACCCGGCGTGGTGCTGGATTCGGTGGAACTCGCCTATCGCCGGGAAATCCCGCTGTTTTCTGAGCTCTCTCTGACCATCCGGAAAGGCGACTGCGTGGCGCTCACCGGGCCCTCCGGGGGAGGCAAAAGCAGTTTGCTTCATTTGATGGCGGGTTTCGTTGAACCCGATAACGGACACATTTCGGTGTTTGGGGCGAAACCCGGCTCCGAGCGATTTGGCTGGCTTGGTCAGGGTCGGTTCCTGGTGCATGGAACCTGGGCGGATAACCTGCGCCTGATTCGCCCGGACGCCTCCGATGTAGCGATCGAAACGGCTCTGGCCAATGTGGGGTTACGCAGCGTGCTGGAGAGCCGGGAACATGGCATTTACAGCAAGATCTCCGACGACGGCTCCGGATTGTCCGGTGGGCAGGCGCGCCGGCTGAGTCTGGCCCGCATCTTTCTGGCGGATTACGATCTGGTGTTGCTGGATGAACCCACCGCCGGCCTTGATACCGACAGCGAAGTCCATGTCCTGGAAGCGCTCCGAAAACTGGCTGAGGCTGGCAAGACTCTGATCTTCTCGACCCATCATCAGGCCCTGCTTACCCTGGCAAACCGGGTTTTACTGGTTTCCGAGGGAGCGCTGCGCGATGCGTGAGCTGATGCCCTGGCTTCGGCTGATTCTTCAGCGGCCGGTACGACTTTGGATAGGCGCCCTGCTCATTCTCGCCACGATTGTTTCGGGGATGGGGCTGCTTGGCCTGTCGGGGTGGTTTATCACCGAAACGGCCCTCACCGGTTTGCTGTTGGCTGCTGGCGTGCAGGCCAGCATCAATCTGTATACCCCTGGCGGTGGCATACGCCTGTTCGCCCTGACCCGTACCGTGGCACGCTACTTTGAGCGAATCTATAACCACGATACGGTGCTGCGCCAGCTCACGGATATTCGTGTTCGGCTGTTCCAGGGTCTGTCCTTGGCGTCGGGCAGTCGCCGTCGGGAACTCGGTGGCGCCCAATGGCTTTCCCGTCTCACCCGAGACGTGGATGCCCTCGATACGCTGTACCTGCGCCTGATTGCTCCCACTGCCGTTGCTGCTCTGATCACAGTGCTTGTGCTTTTGCTCTCCGGCGCGTTGTTCGGTCTGGAAATAACCCTCTGGCTGGCCGCCCTGCTGTTTTCGTCGCTGCTTGTGGCAACCATCGGCACCCTGGTACGCACCCGAAAAACCGCAAGGCGGCAAAGCGACAACGAAGACCGGCTTCGAACGGCGGTGATAGAGCATCTGGAGGGGATTGCCGAGCTGACGGCCGCCGGTCGCACCGGCAAGCATGGGGCTTGGCTGTTGCGCCAGGCCCATGGGTTTACCCGCAAACAGGCGAAAATTGACCGTCGGGCGGGCTGGAACCAGGCAATCAGCCAATTGTTGGTGAATCTTGCCACGATTTTCCTGCTCTGGGCCGGCTTAGCCCTGTTCGAAACCGGCGTTATGTCTGGCCCGGTGCTGGTCATGGCGCCCATTACCCTGCTGGGCTTGGCGGAGGTCTACACCGTATTGCCGGACGCCTTTGGCCGTTTTGGCGCCACCGAGGCCGCCGCAGGCCGGCTGAATCAGATGACGCAACAAGTGGGCGCCTCTGATTTCGAAACCACGGAACGGCTTACGTCTTCGGAATCCGCAAACCTGCCCCATGGCAAAGCCCTGGTGGTCGAGGAGCTGGCCGTGAAATATGGAAACGCCGCGCCCATGTTCACCCACCTCAATCTCAGTGTCGATTGTGGCGAACGCGTGGGCATTGTCGGCCATTCAGGCAGTGGAAAGTCCACACTGGCCGACGCTGTTACTGGATTAATACCGCACTGTCACGGCCAGATGGCACGGCAACCCCTGGCCTATCTCACCCAAAGCACCGTTTTATTTGAGGACACCCTGCGCGCAAACCTGCAGTTGGGAGATCCCAGCGCGTCAGACACGGATCTCTGGAGAGCTCTTGAGCTGGTCGGACTAGCGAACCGGTTTGAAGATGAACCCCACCAGTTGGATACCTGGCTGGGCAGTAGTGGCAGTCGGCTTTCGGGTGGGGAAGCTCGGCGGGTGGCGTTGGCCCGGGTGCTGCTGAACCCCGCACCGCTGGTAATTCTGGACGAGCCGTTTACCGGCGTGGATGCGGATACCCGGCAGAGGATCTGTCAGCAACTGGACGGGTGGCTCGCGGGTAAAACCTTGATTGCGCTGGGACACGGGCCGGATGCCCTCCCGGACACCGACCGCGTGATCCATCTGATAACCTGAAGCGCCGGATTAACGGGTTTCCAGTACCTCGAACGTGAGTCCGGCCTTGCTGGTCAGGCGCTCCATCAGATTGCCATTGAGCAGCGACGACGGCGTCCAGAAACCGCCCTTTTTCTCGGCGGGCAGATCGAACGCCAGGCACAGACCTGCTTCGCCCAGCATTTTACCGGTAGAGCCGTAACCCGGATCCCGATCGCCAGTAACCTTGGTGATGATGGTCTTGCCGTCTTCGGTCCGACCCACAAACCGGAGATCGTAAAAGCCGGCTTTCTGGGCCTCGGGGCTTGGACCCTCGCCCGGCTGGGGCACAAACTTCTCAACTACCCAACGTGTGGGTTTGATGGCAGAGGCGGTAAAGAACGCGCCCAGACCGCCAGTAATCCCGTAAGCCGCCAACCGGCCCTTCATGCCGCGGCCAGTCATCATGGCTTCGTCGTAGGTGAATTCCTTGCCATACCGAGCGTCCTGCAGTCCGTTGGAGCGGTGTACGATCCGGGTATTGATGGCGCCCATGACAAAGGGGGCCAGCCAGACGTCGAACGTCTTGTCGTATTCAGCTCCCTTCAGGTTCGGCTGACGGGTTTTGGAACGGTGGCCGGCCGGCGAAATGGAGAACGGGTTGGCCAGTTCCTTCCGGAGTTTCGGGTCGGCAGCGGCCTCTTTGGCGATGTTCATCATCGAGGCTACAGTACCGCCGGAGAACTCACCTTTGGCCGCTTTCACGCGCATCCGAACATCCCGGCAAGGTGAACCAAAGGTCTGTTCCGCCTTCTCCTGCAGGAACCAGACGCCCATATCGGAAGGAATAGAGTCAAAGCCACAGCAATGAACAATGCGGGCACCGGAGGCCTTGGCCTCTTCCTCGTAGCGATCCACCATTTTACGAATCCACTGCACCTCACCGGTGAGGTCGCAATAGTCGGTGCCGGTGTGAACGCAGGCTGCTACCAAAGGTTCCCCGTAGAGGGCATACGGACCAACGGTCGAAATAATCACCCGGGTCTGGGCGCACATGGCTTGCAAGGCGCGCTCATCGGAGGCATCGGCGAGGATCACCGGCAGTTCTTTGGCCTGGCTGCCGAGATCATCCTTCAGCTTGTTCAGCTTACTTTCCGAGCGACCAGCGATCGCCCAGTTGACGGACTTGCCCAGCCCGTAGTTTTCAAGCAGGTAACGGGTCAGGATCTGGCCAACAAAACTGGTGGCACCAAAGACGACCAGATCGTAGGTCGCGTCCGCTGATTTAGTCATTGCGTATCCTTTGCTATCAGTAGGTTTGAAAGATCAGGCAGTCCTGCGTGGCGCACGAGCACCCATCAGAACCAAAAACACCGCCACTCCAAGGCCCCAGAATCCGTTTAACATCAGGCCTCCAACCCAGGTCTGGGCTGACACCTCAAGGCCTTTCATGGGGAAAACCACGAGCATGGCAACGGCCGTTGGACCAACTGCGCCCAGAATCACGTTCCCAAGCCAGAACTTGGCACCCGCGAGGCGACCAAGAACCAACCACAGCAGCACTCCCCACAAGCCACCAAAGAAGGCCAGGGACAACACAGAGGGAATGCCAATGGGAGGTACCGGGGTCAGGTTGAACGGCGCCATGGGCACCACGCCTGCCAGGTAGAACACCATGAACAGGCCCTGGTGAAACACCAGAGTAGCGAGAAAACCGGCAATAAAGGCTTTAATCCAGACCATAATGTGTCCCTGTCAGTGAATTATTCTTTGGTCTTAAGGCGTTGATTCTGCACAGCACCGGCATGCACTGCAAATGTTATTGCAGGCCATGGTTCCGGCCGACCTTCCCTGCCACCACCCGATTTCCGTCGGCTGGGCCAATCGCCCGACCGGGTTAATCAGGCACACTGATCGCCACAAAACCAATTAACGTCACGGAGGTCAAACTTGATCCCCACTCTGGTGATAGCAAGCCTGGTTCTGGCGATGTTCAGCGCCTTTTTGTGTTGGCAGGTGCTGGTGCAACGCCGCATGATCACACGAATGATGGAATCGGATGCTATTGAAGCAAACGCCGCTGAGCCGGAACTGGTCCTTACTCTGCGGGTACTGGATCCAATCGGTGTGGCCAAGCGGGAATCCCGCTCCGCCCGCTTACTGGCGGACAAGCTGCCCGTAATGGTACGCAAAATGGTCTATCAGGAAGTCATGAAGGAACTGGAGGCCGAGATGGCCGATCGGGAGATCGACGTTGAGATGCAGATCGAATACCGATAGAGGTACGCCCACGTGACCATGCTCTCGCTGATAAACATCGTGATGCTGCTCGGCTCAGCCGTCGCCCTGGCCTGGGTGTTGAGTGAGCTGCAATCAGCCAGGCGTCGGCTACGGCTTCTCAATGCCCACCGCATCGCCGCGCAAAGCGCTATTCAGAAAAGCCGTATGGAGCTTTTGGAAGTAAGAAACCGGGCGAAATTACTGGAAGACACGGTATCCAGCGGCACCAGTGCTGTAGAAAAGGTTCACCGGACCATCTCGAACACCACGTTTGGTCTTATCGACCTGTTTTCCCGTGATGAGGAGTTCCGAAAAAGCGCCAGAAAAGCCCGCGACGCTCACGATCACACCAGCGCAAGCGTCTATAAAACTGTCCGAACCACCAACAAGGCTTTGCATATTCTCGCCGACACACTGATTATCGGTAAGGCCGAAAAGCGGATCACGTCAAAACAACCCGGCGGTGGTAAAAGCAGCGACAAAGGCAGCGAACAAAGTTAGCAGCACGCCTGATGGCCCCGCTATTGTTTTTCGAACTGTCTAATCAACACATCAACGGTTACGGACAGCTCTGTCAGTTGCGCGGCCTTGTGGCGACCCTCGGCGCTGGCGCGGTAAAAGTGTGGCGTCATGGCCAACAGGTCATGAATCCGCTCTGGCTCATCCAGCGACAGGCTGAAACGAACACTTTCGCTGCCCAGGAGCTCAAAGCCCTCCGGCGCGGTCGTGTCCGACGGGCGCTCAGGCTTCAACTCGGGATAGATGATCTCCCGCAGCTCCCTGAGATGGTCCGGGCCCGCGTCCACCTGCAACACCCTCCCCCCGGGTCTTAACACCCGATGAAACTGGTCGTACACCGGAAAACCGAACAGACATAACAGGCAATCCACGCTGCCGGAAAGAACCGGCAGATTGGCGTTACTGCCCACCACCCAGCTAAGCCCCTTGGCCTGCTTGGCCGCAGCCAATACGGCCCATTTGGAAATATCGAGCCCAAGAACCGACACCGACAACCGCTCGGACAACACCTCCGCCAACTTAACGGTGTAATAGCCCTCCCCCGAACCGGCATCCAGTACCCGAAAAACCGCCGGCTCTGATTCCGCTTTCGGCAAGCCAGCCAACACGGCTTGATTGACGGCGTCTGAAATTGGCTTGTAGCAGTCGGCGTTCAGGAAACGCTGCCGGGCCGCCACCATCTCTTTGCTGTCTCCCGGGTCCCGGGACCGCTTCTTTTGCACGGGCAACAGGTGGACATAGCCTTGCCGGGCGACATCGAAGCTGTGCCCCGCCTCGCAACGCCAGGAATTGCCATCGCGAGAAAGGCGGTTGCCGTCGAGGGGGCATGCCAGGGCGTCAAACGGGATCAGAGACATGAAGAAACACCGGATCTGGAATGGAATTAAGTTCAGGCGGGCCTATTTTATGACCGGGCAACAAAAAAGGCACCCGTAGGTGCCTTTTTCAGTCGCTGGGAAAGTTACAGAACTTTCTTCAGCTCTTCTTCCAGCTGTGGAACCGCCTCGAACAGGTCGGCTACCAGGCCGTAATCGGCCACCTGGAAGATCGGTGCTTCTTCGTCCTTGTTGATCGCAACGATCACCTTGGAGTCAGACATACCCGCCAGGTGCTGGATAGCACCGGAAATGCCCACGGCGATGTACAGCTGAGGCGCGACGATCTTACCAGTCTGCCCTACCTGCATGTCGTTCGGAACAAAGCCGGCGTCTACCGCTGCACGGGATGCACCCATGGCGGCGCCCAACAGGTCGGCAACCTTCTCGAGGATCTTGAAGTTGTCGCCGTTCTGCATGCCGCGACCACCGGAGATCACGATACCGGCACTGGACAGGTCGGGACGGTCAGATTCGGCCTTCTGCTCGCTGACGAACGCAGAGATGCCGGCGTCTTTCACGACGTCGAGCTGCTCAACAGAAGCAGAACCGCCTTCCGCCGCTACCGGGTCGAAGCCAGTCGGACGAACGGTAACCACCTTGATGCTGTCCGCAGACTTAACGGTCGCAATGGCGTTACCAGCGTAGATCGGACGCACAAAGGTGTCTTCAGACTCGACGCGGATGATGTCAGAAACCTGAGCAACGTCCAGCAGAGCAGCCACGCGCGGCATGAAGTCTTTGCCAGTGGTGCCGGCAGCAGCCAGGATGTGACCGTAGCCTTTACCAACTTCGGCAACCAGCTCACCCAGGTTCTCACCCAGGAAATGGCCATAAGCAGCGTTGTCGGCAACCAGTACCTTGTTTACGCCTTCGGCCTTGGCAGCTGCTTCCGCAACGGCGCCGCAGTTCTCGCCGGCAACCAGGACATCGATGTCCCCGCCGATGGCCTTGGCGGCCGCTACAACATTCAGGGTAGCCTGCTTCAGGCTGCTGTTGTCATGTTCAGCAATTACAAGGATGCTCATTTAGATCACCTTCGCTTCGTTCTTCAGTTTATCGACGAGCTCTGCAACGTCTGCCACTTTCACGCCAGCCTGACGGGAAGCCGGAGCTTCAACTTTCAGTGTGGACAGGCGCGGTGCAATGTCGACACCCAGATCAGCCGGGCTCATAGACTCGAGCGGCTTCTTCTTCGCCTTCATGATGTTCGGAAGCGAGGCGTAACGCGGCTCGTTCAGACGCAGGTCTGTAGTAACAACCGCCGGCAGGTTCAGAGACACAGTCATCAGACCGCCGTCTACTTCGCGGGTTACGTTAACCTTCTCGCCTTCAACAACCACTTCTGACGCGAAGGTGCCCTGGGGCATACCGGTCAGTGCGGCCAGCATCTGGCCAGTCTGGTTGTTGTCGGAATCGATGGACTGCTTGCCGAGGATGACCAGCTTGGGCTCTTCCTTCTCGACAACGCTTTTCAGCAGCTTGGCCGCTTCGAGGGACTGAACCTCTTCGTCGGTTTCAACGTGGATACCACGATCAGCGCCCAGTGCCAGAGCAGTACGGATCTGCTCCTGCGAAGCTTTGGGACCGATGGAGACCACCACGATTTCGCTGGCAACACCCTTCTCTTTCAGACGAACCGCTTCTTCTACCGCGATTTCACAGAACGGGTTCATTGCCATCTTGACGTTGGCGAGATCAACACCGGTGTTGTCCGGCTTGACGCGCACCTTTACGTTGTAGTCGATTACTCGTTTTACAGCGACCAGAACCTTCATAGATTCCTCGTTCTTCTACGATGGGTTTAAAGACTCGCAATCAGAAACACTCATTTCGCGACCCCGCAGCTGCGGTTATCGGAGTATTCTTGATTCCTCTCGCTTCGGCGTGGTCCGAATTATGGGAAGACACGCCAAACGTTACAAACAGCTTCCTCACGCGGGGCCTGCTGTCACGGCGGACTTATACTGCAGGCAAAGGGTGAACGGGTCAATAGCCCCGCTCGCCGCGCCAGGAGCGTTTTCCAGGCCCGCTAGCCGGTGTTGACTCGGCCAGGCGGTGAGACGATACTAAAAAACGCCTCAAAACACACGATGTTTCGGTGTACACGTACAATGCCAAAGGATGGGGAAAATTTCAAACAAACGTTTGTTTGATTCTTCAAATACGATACTCTTGCCCCTAATAGTCGGCCCGGTCGGCTTTTGGCAGTCGTCTATAGGCAATATTACCGGTATGATGACGCCCCTGAAATCCAGCCTTAGGGCACATACAATATCCATTAAAGAAGTGTGAGGAGACCAACGTGGAACGCGAATCGATGGAATTTGATGTTCTAATCGTCGGCGGCGGTCCTGCGGGACTGTCAGCAGCCTGCCGTGTCATGCAGTTGGCACAGGAAGCTGGCGAAGAACTGACCGTATGCGTGGTGGAAAAAGGTTCTGAGATCGGCGCGCACATCCTCGCCGGCACCGTATTTGAGCCTACGGCCCTCAATGAACTCTTCCCGGACTGGAAAGAAAAAGGCGCGCCGCTGAATACGCCGGTCACCCGGGACGACATCTTCCTGCTGAAGAACCAGGAAAAAGCGACCAAGATCCCGAACGGGTTTGTGCCCAAGAACATGCACAACCACGGCAACTACATCATCAGCCTGGGCAACCTTTGCCGCTGGCTGGCCGAGCAGGCCGAGCAGCTGGGTGTAGAGGTGTATCCGGGCTTTGCCGCGTCCGAGACCATAGTTGAAGATGGCCAGGTTAAAGGCATCATTACCGGTGACATGGGCGTGGCTCGCGACGGCTCAGAGAAAGACGGCTTCATGCCGGGTATGGAGCTGCGCGCCAAATACACCCTGTTCACCGAGGGCTGCCGCGGTCACCTTGGCAAGCGCTTGATCAGCGATTTCAAACTGGACGAAGGCAAAGACCCGCAGCACTACGGCATTGGTATCAAGGAACTGTGGGACATCGACCCGGCCAAACACGAGCCAGGTCTGGTCGTTCACACCACAGGCTGGCCCCTGAGCGAAAGCGGCACTACCGGCGGTTCTTTCCTGTATCACCTGGAGAATGGCCAGGTTTACGTGGGCTTGATTACCGATCTGTCCTACAGCAACCCGCACCTGAGCCCGTTTGAGGAATTCCAGCGCCTGAAGCTGCACCCGGAAATCAGTAAGTACCTGGAAGGCGGCAAGCGCGTGTCCTACGGTGCCCGCGCCATCTCCAAGGGTGGTTACAACGCCCTGCCGAAAATGAGCTTCCCGGGCGGTCTTTTGCTGGGCTGCGATGCCGGCACCCTGAACAGCTCCAAGATCAAAGGCTCTCACACGGCCATGAAATCTGGCCTGCTGGGTGCCGAAGCGGTGTTTGAGGCTCTGAAGGATGGCAAGAGCGGTGAGGAAATCACCAGCTTCCAGCAGCGCTTCGAAGACAGCTGGTTGTACAAGGAGCTGTACGCCGAGCGCAACTTTGGCCCGGCTATTCACAAGTTCGGCAGTGTAGTTGGCGGCGCCATCGCCTTCTTCGAGCAGAACATCCTGCGCAGCAGCCTGCCGTTTACGTTCCACGACACGACTCCGGACTACGCCACCCTGAAGCCCGCGTCTGAGAGCAAGACGATCAGCTATCCGAAGCCGGACAACAAGCTGACGTTTGACCGTTTGTCCTCGGTGTTCATTTCCAACACCAACCATGAGGAAGATCAGCCGGTACACCTGCAGCTGACGGACCCGGACATTCCGCTGAATGAAAACCTGCCGAAGTACGACGAGCCGGCACAGCGTTACTGCCCGGCCGGCGTGTACGAAGTGGTTGAAAAGGATGACGGCAGCGGCAAGAAGTTCCAGATCAACGCCCAGAACTGTGTGCATTGCAAAACCTGTGACATCAAGGACCCATCACAGAACATTACCTGGGTAACTCCGGAAGGCGGCGGTGGCCCCAACTATCCGAATATGTAAATTCGGATTCCGGTAAAGACGGCCTCTCGGGGCCGTCTTTTTTTTGCCTGTTTTCCTTCTTTGCCTCATTTTTTGCAGGCATAAAAAAACGGCTCCCAGAGGAGCCGTTTTTACTAGCGAGATAGACGAGCTTTAGTGAGCGTGACCGTGCTCTTGCTCTTCGTCAGTCGCTTCGCGTGCTTCGACGACTTCTACGTCGAAGTGCAGGGTCTGACCTGCCAGCGGGTGGTTAGCGTCGATGGTGACGGTTTCGTCGCCAACTTCAACAACGCGAACTACCTGGGGGCCGCCCGGAGTCTGAGCCTGGAACTGCATGCCCGGCTCGATGGTGTCGACACCTTCGAAGGCAGAACGCGGTACCGGCTGAACCAGCTCTTCGTTCACTTCGCCGTAGCCTTCGGCCGGCTCAACAGAGACTTTCACCTGATCGCCAGCGTTCTTTTCGTTCAGTGCACTTTCCAGTCCACCGATAATGTTCTGCGCACCTTCCAGGTAAGACAGAGGCTCGCGACCTTCTACACGGGAGGAGTCAAGCTGCTCTCCCTGATCGTTGGTGAGCGTGTAATGGATGGTGACAACACGAGGTTGGGCCATGTGATCTCCTTGCGTGTCGCAATGACTGTTTAATTGAATTAAGGCAATCGAAAGTGGTCTTGAACAGCCAGACTGCACAGAGGGACTAACGACCACCGGGCCTCGTTAGAGAGCCAGGCTCATAACAAGTAAGAAAACACAGTTTAACAACTGAGAGAATGCGTTTTCTACCGTCATCAATGGGGACGCGATAGGGGTTTTCAACCACCCTGCCCGATTTTGTAGAAAATGCCGTGACTGTAGACGCCGAGTTCCACGCCGTCGGCACCTTCACGCTCAACAACATAGTCCGCGAGATCATAAAAGGCCGCCGTGACGAGTCTGGCGGTAACGCCGTGGCGGAGATGCAATACTGGCCTCGGCTCATCGGAATCCGGGTAGCTGCCGACTTCCAGTGAATGGTCTGGCCCTACCTCCAGGGTTTCGCCTACGTTGGTTGTCAAAGACAGAATCTGGTCCTGCCCCTCACCCGTCACCGTCAGCGAATGCGCAAGCAATGGCGTATCTTCAATCTCAATGCGCCATTTTTCGACCGGCGTCACCAGATAAAACTCGCCGTCTTGCTCGCGCCGGAGGATGGTCGAAAACAGGCGTACGATTGCCTCTCGGGCCAGAGGTTCGCCCTGATAAATCCACTGACCATCTCGAGCAACTCTCAGGTCCATGTCACCGGAAAGCTCAGGATGCCACTGATCCAGGGGCGGCTGGCCCGGATTTTTAATGACTTGACCAAGCTGACTGGCGATCTGTTCCGGTGTTTGACTCATTCCATACCTCTCAGTCGTGAACCTTACAGGCCTCGCATCCACTCGGCCCGCAGCGGTGCGGAACCGGGATTGCTGATGGCGAGATTAACCTGGTCGAGCAATTTCTGCTTGTCCCGACCCAGTGTGCCCTTCAGGACAAGATAATTGGACGCGTGGTCACTACGGAAAATCGTCCGCTCCAGATCTAAGTGCTCAAGAAACGTTCGGATTTCCTCGAACAGCCCCTGCTGAGACAGAGGCTCGAAATCGGCACCAAATCCGGCCCGAAAACGCTCCTCCCCTTGCGGAAAGCTGACCACAAGCGTCGACAGATAATCCGGCTGGGTTTCGTTGCACAGGGTCGCAGTATTGATCGCGTGTTGCCGCGACAGAGTCTGGCCGCCAAGCCCATTGAGCACCATCACCGAACTGGTCAGCCCTGCCTCCCGGATTTTGACCAGGGCGGAACGGGTCGACTCCCAGGATTCGCCTTTATTCACGCGCTTGAGGATTTCGTCGTCCCCAGACTCCATCCCAATGTAGAGGATCTGCAACCCGGCCTGCTTGAGCTGCACCAGCTCCTCGACGGATTTTTTGGCGAGATTTCGGGGCAGACAGTAGCTGGACACCCGCTGCAAATCCGGAAATGCGGCTTTCAGCTCCGACAAGATTTCTAGCAACCGGCGCGTGGGCAGCACCATGGCGTCGCCGTCGGCCAGGAACACGCGACGCACGCCGCCAAGGCTGCGGGCAGCGTTTTCAATGTCTGCACGAACGTCATCAGGCTTGCGGGCACGGAATTTCTTCTGTGGCTGGGTGTACATCTCACAGAAGGTGCATTTGTTCCACGAGCAGCCGTTAGTGACCGGCAAGATCAGGCTTTTGGCCTCACTAGGCGGGCGAAAAACCGGCTCTACGTAGTCAATGGGAAAGCTATACATAAGAACACTCTGGGCATTTGAGGCGGTTTACTACCACCGATGACTAAGGCAAAAACTGCGCTTTCAAGTCGGCGCAACCCGGCCCCACCACCGGCATGTCCAGAACCACCGCCTGGGAGGTCATGAAGGGAATGCCGTGACGGTGGCCATCGACCAGCAACGTGGACAGACTGCCAACGAGTGGCATATGGGCAACCAGCATCAAGGGCGAGGCAGTCTCGGTTTGTTCTAACAAGGCATCCAGACACAGGCCCGGATCGTCATCCGGGGTCAGGAAGGGCTTTTCTTCCACCGGGCAGTTCAGGATTTCCGACACGATGGCGGCGGTTTCGCGGGCGCGCACAAAGGGACTGGTCCAGATGAGCTTGGGGCGCCAGGGCGACTCGGCAATCTGGGCCGCGCATTCCGCGGCATGAAGGCGCCCCGATTCGGTCAGCTCGCGCTCCTGATCCACCGTGTTCCATCCAGCTTCACCGTGGCGCATGACAAGCAATTGCACTGGCAACCCTCCGGCAAGTAATCGTTACTGGCTGATGGTACGAGGCAGTATGAACTCCACGTCGGAATTCTGCACCGCCATCATCAGGCTGTTGATCACCGCCTTGATGGACGCCGACCCGTACAGGATTTCGTAAAGCCCTCGTACCAGCGGCATGTAGATACCGATCGCTTCCGATTTCTCTTTCACCAGTTTAAGGGTATAGATACCCTCGGCAACCTGGCCAAGCTCAGCCACCGCATCATCCAGGTTTTGGCCCTTGCCAACGGCGTACCCAACCCGGAAATTCCGGCTTTTGGGCGAGGTGCAGGTCACAATGAGGTCGCCCACCCCCGCCAGCCCCATGAAGGTCATCGGGTTGGCGCCTAGGCTCACGGCAAACCGGCTCATTTCCGCCAGACCCCGGGTAATCAACATGGCCTTGGCGTTTTCACCCATGTCCAGAGCCGAAGACAGGCCCGCGACAATGGCGTAAATATTTTTCAAAGCACCTGCTAATTCAACACCATAGATATCAACGTTTGCGTAGACTCTGAAGTATTCGCAGCCGAGCAGATCCTGCGCGGTACGGCGTACGTCCGGGTCTTTGGCTGCTATCACCGTGGCGGTCAGATCGCGGCTGACGATTTCTCCCGCCAGATTGGGGCCGCTCAGAACGCCGATTCGACACCGGGGAATTTCCTCCTGCAGGATTTCGCTCATCAGCTTGAAGCCGTGCTCTTCAATCCCCTTGGTCAGGCTGATGACGATCTGGCCATCACGAAATTCGCTGGAATGCTCCCGGATGACCGCGCGGAACGCCTTGCTGGGAATGGCAACGAAAACGATCTCGGCCTTGCCCACGGCTTCGGCAAGATCGGTGGTTGGCAGAATGTCGCCAGAGAGCTCAACGTCGGGCATATACCGGCTGTTCACACCGGTGCTGCGAATCTCCTCGACCTGGTCGGCGTCCCGCATCCAGAAATGGACCCGGTGGCCATTTTCCGCCAGCACCTTGGTCATGGCAGTACCAAAACTGCCACCGCCCAGCACCGCTACGTCATGGGCCGGTACGGAGTCCCCGTTGGCTTGAGGCTCATTATTTTCAGGCATAGTTAATCCGTTGTTTTAGCTGATCGGGTACGAATCCGAGGCATCCCGGCCTGCGAGTTTCGGCCGGCTCAGCCGGGCTCTTCACATTCCAGTGCGCGCACCAGGTTCTTGAACTCTTCCCGGTTGCGACTGTTCAGGCCCATGAGCACCTTGTGGGCATCAAGAACCTTGTCCCTAACCTGCTGTTCGCTGGCCTTCAGTACAGGAATCTCTTCAAGCTCTTCAATACGGGACGCAGGCTCGCGGACAATGATAAAAATTTTGTCGAAGCCCATGGAAGTGATGATGCGGGTGATGTCCGGATTAGTGGAAATCAGTGTGGGTAGAAAGTGGCTCTGCTGTTGGGCTGCCATGGCGATCTTGGCCAGCAACCCCAGCGTGGTGCTGTCTATGATGTCGGTCTCAGTGAGATCCACGACCACGGTCTTGAATTCCGGGTCCTGAGTAATGGACTCGACCAGATTGTCCAGCGTCGAACACAGGTTCAGCCGGATTTCTCCAATAAACTTCAGGACATAAATGCCCTGTTTTTCAGCTTGCAGGATCTTGTAACCAGCCATCTTCACACTGCCACTATTTCGACGATCTGTTGACTGAGCCCAATGTGCTGTCAGTTACCGACACGATAGCAATATCGTCCGGTAGTTCCGTGATCTCGTCGAGATTCAGAGCCTCGCTCAAGGAGGCGATAGTGTGACGGCCTCCCGAGACGAGTTCAAGTAGTGTCCGTTCCTTTTCATCAAGGCTTTTGGCCTTGATGACTTCCAGAATGCCGTCCGAAAACAGCGTCAGGCGGAACGCTTTATCGAGAGACACCTCGTAAACCTCCCACGTTGGGTTCTCGAACAAACCCACTGGCAGCCCACTGCCCTCGAGAAACGCCGTCTCTCCGCCTTCGAACGACAGAATTGGCATCGGGAAATGGGCCCCAACTGCATAGGTTAATGTACGCTTGGTGGTCGAGATGATGCCAACAAAAACGGTTACGTGTTTGCCGAGACCTGTATCCAGAAGTTCCGAGTTGATGCGCTCTAGGAACCGTTCCGGGTAGAGAATGTCGTCGCTGGAATGCCGCCGGAGGTTCCGCTGCAAGCGGTTCGTCAGGTTTTTGAGTAGCACCGTTACGAACGCCGAACTGGCCCCGTGGCCAGACACATCCGCGATGTAAACCAGCACCTGATCCGGGGAAATCCGGAAATAGTCGAGAAAATCCCCGCTCAGATACAGCGAAGGCTTGATCAGATGGTCAACATGCAGGCCCGCCAGCTCCTGGACTCGTTCCGGCAGCATCTTCAACTGCACCTTGCGGCCGGCACGCTGGTCGGCACGAAGTTCGGCAATACCGTTTCGCAGATCCCGGTTGGCTTCCTCCAGCTCATGACGGTAAAGCTGGTTCAGCCGGTTGACGCGCACGCGGTCAAACAATTTCTCAATCACATCGTCGAGTGCGCCCTTATCGTTGTTGCAGGGCTTGAGCACAAAATCGGCGGCGCCCGCCCGCAAAGCCGCCACCACATCGGCGCTGGCTTCGCTGGTGGAACAACAAACAATGGGGGCAAACGTCTCTGCTTCCTCCAGGCGACCAGCCAAATCTTTGATGGCCGTCGGCGGCAGGTCGGCAAAGATGACATCGGGAGCGTTGTCATCGAACAGGGTTTTGGCAGAAGCGAGGGTCGCGGAGCCGGACACGTAAAAGCCGCGTGCTTCAAGATAGCGGGACAGGTCGGTGCGCGCCTTTTCGTCGGCGTCGATGATGAGTATGCGCTCGGTGCGCGAGGTCATGGCTACTGCCCTAAACTACCAGCGATAAAGGAAAATTGGCATCAATAAGCCTATTCTGGCACGACGCTGTGATATAACAAGGCCAGTTTCATGAAATTGGGGGGATTCTTAGCGATGAGACGCGCAGTAAACGACTTACTCGGCGCCTACGACAAGCTGATCATGGACCCCGTCCACGGCGGCATCCCACTGTATCGGCATGAGATACAGGTGATCGACCACCCACTGTTCCAGCGCCTGCGGAACATCTGCCAGAACGACATTCTGAGCCTGGTATTTCCCGGCGCCACCCACTCCCGGTTCCTGCACAGTATTGGCGTGATGCACGTAGGCACCCGCATGTTCCGGTCGATGATCGACGCCTACTTGCGCGAGCGTCAGTTGAGCGACCTGACCGATTTGAGCCTGAGTCAGCTCGACGCCATTGACTATCTGGCCAAAACCATTCGTCTGGGCTGCCTGCTTCACGACAGCGGCCACTCCAGCTTTTCCCATCAGTTCACTCAGGCCCGCCGCATTCGAGAGTTGATGTCCCGACAGGGCCGCTTTTCAGACCTCTGGCACGGCGTGGATTATTCCGCCTACCACAAAGAGGAGCCCGAGGAGCTTGAACACGAGCACTACTCCGTGCGCGTAGCCCATGACGTGCTCAGTGCGGTAGACCTTGAGCACGCTGGCCTGTCCGCGCAGGACGTGATTGGCATCATGGAGACCACCGATGTAACGCCCAGCAGCACCTTTCAGCGCCACGCCCAGACCTTCTGGGCCTTCATCGCCGGGGAAGACGCCGAGTCAGCCTCGCTGATCGGCCGGGACGTACCCCGGATGGTGATGGATTTGCTGAAGTCGATCGTGTCCGGAGAAATTGATGCGGACCGGGCAGACTACATGCTGAGAGATGGATTCCATTCATCGGTGACCATCGGCGGCTTCAACCTGGACCATCTGCTCAGCAACCTCCGGTTCGGCTGGGACGTATCCGAGCCGTGGCTGGGGCTGGCCATTACCCAGAAAGGCCTGGGTGCTCTTGAGGATTTTGTTTACAGCCGGCACCAAATGTACCGCAAGGTATACGCCCATAAGACGGCGCTGGGTTTCGACTGGTTGCTGCGGGAGGCGATCAACGAGGTCCTGGAAGACCCGGACAATTTCGATTGGGTCGACACGTGCCTGAGCGACATGCGGTATTTTGCCGAGTTGACGGACAACTTCTTCTGGGAGGCTTTCCGCAAAGTCGCTCGCAAGCAGCCCAACAGCTTTTCATTCTGCATTGTGAACCGGGTCAAACTGAATCACCTGGATACCCGGGAAGACCTTACCTCCAAAGGCATTGGTCGCCACAGTGCCTGGCTGGCCCAGGAATTGGGGCTAAACCCGGAGCATGTGGTCACCTGCTCCATGCGGGCCAGGTTTTCCAACATTCAGGACAATTTCAATGGTATCAAGGTGTTGACACGGGATCCTATCAATCGCAAACGGTCGGTCCGGAAGATTACCGAGGTCAGCGCCTTCTTCAGCAAATTCAGCGACGGCACGATTACCCATTTTTACACCCGCCCATTCGTTAACGCAGCCAATCAGGGTGCTCCCGTCGAGGAGTGAGTGACCGGCAGGTAGGCGTCAGTCGCCTACCGTCATTGCCCTTACCAGACCGCTGGCGCTGTCGAAGGCGCCCTCTACCCGGCCGCCGGACAACCAGTCCCCTGCCAGGCCAATGCCATCCTCCGGAAACCAGAGATGGCCCGGCTGCGAACCATCCCGGGAACGAGCATAGAGCCAGCGATGAGTTACCAGGTCATCGGCTTTGCTCGCCGACCCGGTGATATCCTGAAAGGCCGCCAGCATGAGCTCCGCCACCTGATCCGCCGGGGTGTCCACGTGGGCTTGCGTCCATTCCGGATTGGCGTGCAACACCCACCATTGGCCTTGATCGTCTCGCTCCGGTTTGCTGGAGTTGTTGCCAATCCAATACAGCACTGGATGCTCCACTCGCATACCCTCGTGTCGCGTCCAGGGCGATTCCGCGAAATGAGCCGCTACCGCCCAGCACGGCAACACCCGCTGAACCGGATCGTCCAGCTTGTTGCTCAGGTGGGTTAACTGGCTTTGTCTGAACAGATCCTGAGCCTGCGCCGGCGGAGCAGTAATGATCACGTGGTTAAACGTGCCCAGATCGTTGCCTTCGGTGTCGACGACCTGCCAGCCCTCGCCTGCCCGAACCAGGTGATCAATACGGGTCTCGGCGGTTACCGTCAGGTGTCGTGACAGCGCCCGGGTTATCGCTGTCATTCGGGGTGCCCCCACGTATCGGGGTTTGTCCGGGAAACTCCCCCATTGACCGTTCTCGTCCCGGAAACCAAACCGCCCGGACCACTCCGCAAAGCAATCCTCGCCTCCGAACTCACGCAAAAACGGCAGAAACTCGGGGTTTCGGGAGGTGAAGTACTGTGCGCCTACATCGGCAGAGCCGCCGGACACACGCTTGGCAGCAAGTCGGCCACCGGGCCCCCGGCTTTTCTCGAACAAAGCGACCTCATGGCCGAGTTGCTGCAAGCGAATAGCCGCGGTTAGCCCGGCAAGGCCTGAACCGACAATGGCGATGCGGCGTATCGAAGTCATCGGTGCTGAATTATTATTCATGAGCTATTGTGCATCCAAAACGTGGAGTTAAAACGTAAAACCCTGCAAGCGAAATGTTCAGGCAGTCTGAAATGGCGGCGCTGTTCACTAGGACCAAAGCAACATTTCAAGAAACATTATCTGGAAACAAAGGCAAACAGGGTATGACCCGAGTGCAAACCTGGTTTACAAACATTCTGAGATGGTTCGACTCCTCGGCAGGTTCGGATCATATCGATACCCAATCCCGCTCTTTCAACTTTTTGCGAGTGCTGCCGTTTCTGGCGCTGCACTTGGCCTGTCTGCTGGCTCTGTACACGGGCGTGAGTGCATTTGCCGCCGGCTTCGCATTGGCGTTTTTCCTGGTCCGCATGTTCGCGATCACGGGCTTCTACCATCGTTATTTCGCCCACAAAACTTTTAAAACCAGTCGGCCAGCCCAGTTCGTGTTTGCGTTGCTCGGAGCCAGCGCCGCCCAGCGTGGGCCGCTATGGTGGGCGGCCCATCACCGCCATCATCATCAGCATTCGGACCAGGAACAGGACCTCCACTCTCCGCACCACGGCGGATTCTGGTGGTCGCACATGGGCTGGTTTACCTGCGATGCCGGGTTCGCCATGGACGAACGCCGGGTTCGGGACTGGATGAAGTTTCCAGAGCTCCGGTTCATCAACCGCTTTGACTCTCTTGTGCCCGCCATTGCCGCGGTCAGCATCTTTGGCTTAGGTGAGGCGCTCGCCCACTGGGCGCCAGGGTTGGGCACCAACGGTTTGCAAATGCTGGTTTGGGGCTTCTTTATCTCTACCGTAGCCCTTTTCCACGCCACGGTGTCTATTAACTCGTTGTCTCACGTGTGGGGTAAGCGGCGTTTTGAGACCTCAGACGGCAGCCGGAACAACTTCTGGCTGGCGCTGCTGACGCTCGGCGAAGGCTGGCACAACAATCACCACCGTTGGCCGCAGTCTGTGCGCCAGGGCTTCCGCTGGTACGAAATAGATGTGACCTGGTATGGCCTCTGGCTGCTTTCGCGCCTGGGGATCATTTGGGAGCTGAACCCGATTCCCAAGCACATTCAGGAAGAAACCCGTCAACTGGACAAAGCGAGGAGGAAGCGAAGATGAAAACCGCCTCAGCCATCGAAGTGGGGTCCAAGGATTCCGCGGTTCCGGCCACGTTGAATGAATTCACGAGACTGTTTAACGAGCTCGACAAGGGCAACCTCAACAAGTTGCCCGAGGTGTACAGCGAGGACATTCGATTTCAGGATCCACTCGGTGCGGTGTCCGGACTGGACGAGCTGACCAAGTATTTTGCGGGTGCATACGCCAATGCAATATCCTGTCGTTTCCAGTTTTCCGAACCGGTTGTTACCGGAGACTGGGCAGCCATTCCCTGGGTTATGCATTTGCGCCACAAGCGCATTCGGAAGGGCCGCGAAATCGCCGTTGATGGGATCAGCCGCCTTCAAATCCGGGATGGCAAAGTGTGCTACCACCGAGACTACTTCGACGCCGGCCAGCTACTCTATGAGAATTTGCCCCTGGTCGGGCGCATAATCCGCCTGGTGAAGGGATACGCTGGATGAGTGAACGTCTGCAACAACGATCGAATATTTGGATAACCGGTGCCAGCTCCGGTATCGGGGAAGCGGTTACCGAAGCCCTGGGCCGAGGCGGTCACAGTCTGGTGATTACCGGACGCCGAGCAGAACCTTTGGAAAAGCTGAAAGCGCTTGCGCCGGAGCGCACCATCGTTGCCGCGGGGGACACCACCAGCAAGGAAGACCTGGCCTCCATCGCCGACGTTCTGGAGGACCAGGGTGATCTGCACATGGCGATTCTCAATGCTGGCACCTGCGAGTATTTGGATATCAGCCAGTACAGCAGCGACGTGATCGAGCAAAACATTCACACCAACGTGATCGGCACCGCCCGCTGCGTCGACATCGCCCTGCCAGCCCTGCGCCGTGCCCGAGCCAAGGGCCTGCCGGCTACCTTGGTAATCGTCAGCTCCTCGGCCTGGTGGTTTCCGTTCGGGCGTGCCGAGGGTTATGGTGCCTCCAAAGCCGCCCTGACCTACTTCGGGCAATCGCTCCGGGCCGATCTGGCGCCAGAGGGCATTGATGTGGTTGTGGTTTCACCCGGCTTCGTTAAAACCCCTCTAACCGATCGCAACGACTTCCCTATGCCGTTCCTGGTGACCGCAGACGACGCCGCCGAGCGGATTGTCAGCGGATTAGCCAAAGGCAAAAACGAAATCGCCTTCCCAAAACGCTTCACCTGGATGCTGCGCACCCTGGGAGCCCTCCCACAGTCTGTGGTCGACCGCATGGCGGCTGGCATGGCACGGAAAAGCACGAGCAAATAACTAGGAACTCTGTTAATGACTAACGAGCGTCAGCGTATTGCTGTCATTGGGGCCGGTGTATCCGGCCTTACCGCCGCCTGGCAATTGGCCGAACACCACGATGTCCAGCTGTTTGAAGCCGGCGACTATGCCGGTGGTCACACCAACACCGAGCAGGTAGAACTGGACGGGCGCACCTGGCCGGTCAATACCGGCTTCATTGTGTTCAACGATTGGACCTACCCTAATTTCATTCGCCTGATGGATCGGCTGGGCGTGGCCTCCGAGGTCAGCAGCATGAGTTTCAGCGTCGACTGCAACGCCACCGGCCTGCAGTACAACGGCACCAGTCTGAATACCCTGTTCGCCCAGCGCCGCAACCTGCTGAACCCGTCGTTCCTGAAGATGATTCGGGAAATCCTTCGCTTCAACAAAGAAACCCGTGCGGACCTGGCTGCGAACGCCATTGGCGATGACGAGACCTTGGGCGAGTATCTGAACCGCAATGGATACTCCCGTTACTTCCGGAATTTCTACATCGTACCCATGGGCGCGGCCATCTGGTCGGCCCCCGAGGTTGTTCTGGAGCAGTTCCCAATCCGGTTTTTCCTACAGTTCTTCAACAACCACGGCATGCTGTCGGTGGATGACCGTCCGACCTGGCGGGTGATTTCCGGCGGGTCTGCTACCTACGTTGGCAAGATGATGGAGCGCCTGGGGGACCGGACCCATCTCAACAGCCCGGTGCAGAGCGTACGACGGGACGACGACGGCGTTACGGTGACAGTTAACGGCGAAGAGCAACGCTTTGACCAGGTCATTATGGCCTGCCACAGCGACCAAGCCCTCTCAATGCTGGAAGACCCGACTGACGAGGAGCGCGAGATTCTCGGCGCCATCGGCTACCAGGACAACGACGTGGTACTGCATACCGACAGCAGCGTTCTGCCGGACACGCGCCGGGCCTGGGCCGCATGGAACTATTACATCCCGACCCACAGCACCGAACCCGTGTCAGTGACGTACAACATGAACATCCTGCAGAACTTCCACGATGCGCCAGAAACCTTCTGCGTAACCCTGAACCGGAATCACGACATCGCCCGGGACAAGGTCATCAAGGAATTCAGCTACGCGCACCCGGTGTTTACGCTGGATGCGGTTGCAGCGCAGGCACGCTACCATGAGATTGGCAATCGCAACCGCACTCACTTCTGCGGCGCCTACTGGTTCAACGGCTTTCACGAGGATGGCGTGCGCAGCGCGTTGCGAGTTACAGAGGCGTTCGGGCTGGAGCTGTAGCGATGAACAGCCAATGGCTAGAGGGGTCGGTGCGGCACCGACGCAAATACCCGGTCAACCACCAATTCCAGTACGACACCGGCATGCTCGCGCTGGATCTGGAGGAGTGGGATCGGGTCACCGACACAAGCCCCCTGTTCTCCCTGGAGCGCTTCAACTGGTTGTCGCTCAAGCGCAGTGATTATTTTCAGCCGGAAACCGGTGACCTGGGCGACGCTGTCAGAGGCCATGTCGAACAGGCAACAGGCTGGCGCCCAGACGGTCCGGTCGAACTGATTACGCACCCGCGTTATTTTGGGTACGTGTTTAACCCCGTCAGTTTTTACTTCTGCTACCGCGCCGGAGAGCGGCCCGAAGAGGGCGCGGTTCCTAAGGTCATTCTCGCCCAGATCTCCAACACCCCTTGGCACGAACGGCACGTGTATTGTCTGGAAACCGAGCGCCAGGGCGCCAGCGACAGTGGTTGGCGTACTGAACGTTTCGAGTTCAGCAAGCGCTTTCATGTATCGCCGTTTAATGGCATGGAGCAGCACTATCAATGGACCTTCAGTTTTCGGGGGCCGGATCTGCGCATCCACATGAACGTGCTGGAAGCGGAAAAAAAACATTTTGATGCCACCTTAGTGGTCCGACGAACCCCCCTAACCCGTAAAGAAGTACACAGAAGTTTGAGAAAGTTTCCGGTGGAGGCGATCAAAGTAACAGCCGGCATTTACTGGCATGCGCTGAAACTGAAGCTGAAAGGCGCGCCCTTTTACACCCATCCGGACAAACTTCCTGCAGGCGCACCGGCCCACAAGCGGGGCACACGAGACGCGGGGCTGGACGTATCCACCACCGGCATCGATAACAAACATGATGGCCAGAAACCTGGCCGAACCTCTGGAAGGGTAAGTTCATGGAGAACCTGAATACTTCAGTGTCGTCCGCGGGCGCGCAGGCAAGCGGCGCGCCATTGCTCAGTCGCATTGCCAGAAGTCTTGTCATCCAGCAACTGAACCAACTTGAGGATGGCCTGTTAACCGTGCGAGAAGCCGGCTACGAGGATCTGGTTTTCGGTGACGGCAATACCCAGCATCCAGCTGCCGAGCTCATCATCCATGACCACAGCACCTGGCGCGACCTGTTAACTGGCGGCAGCATTGGTGCCGCCGAGGCCTTTGTCAGCGGTGACTGGTCGACCCCCGATCTCGTCGCCCTGCTTCGTTTCTTCACCCGCAACGTGGATCGGATGAATGCCTTCGAAGACCGGTTCAGCTGGGTTACCAAACCTGCGCTGAAAGGGCTGCACTGGCTGAACCGCAACACTCGCGAGGGCTCTCGCAAGAACATCAGTGCCCACTACGACCTTGGCAACGATCTGTTCGAGCGTTTTCTCGATCCGACCATGATGTACTCCTCGGCCATTTACCCGACCGAGAAATCGACCCTTGAAGAGGCTGCGGTCCACAAACTGGATACCATCTGCCGCAAACTGGACCTGCACCCCGGAGATCAAGTGATTGAAATCGGCACCGGCTGGGGCGGCTTTGCCATCCACGCTGCCAAGCACTACGGCTGTCACGTTACCACTACGACCATCTCCAAGGAGCAGCTGGAACTCGCCAAGCGCCGCGTTCAGGAAGAGGGCCTTGAGCAGCAAATTACCCTGCTTTTTGATGATTACCGGGATCTAGAAGGCCAGTTCGACAAGCTGGTGTCCATCGAGATGATTGAGGCGGTCGGCCCGGAATTTCTCGACAGTTACATCGCCCAGGTCAGCGGCCTGCTGAAACCGGACGGCCTGGCGCTGATTCAGGCCATCAATATGCCGGAACAGCGGTATGCGCGGGCGCTGCGCAACGTGGACTTCATTCAACGGTTTATTTTCCCGGGCAGCTTCATCCCGTCCTTCGGCGCCATGCTGGAATCGGTCCGCAGCCAGAGCAACCTGGTACTGACCCACGCCGAAGACATTGGTTTCCATTACGCTCGGACCTTACGGGACTGGTGTGACCGGTTCATGGCCCAACACGAAGGACTGGACCAAGCTGGCTACGACCTGGCGTTTAGACGCCTTTGGCACTTCTACTTTGCCTATTGCGAAGCGGGGTTCAGCGAACGAGCCATTGGCGTTTCTCAAGTTGTCTTGGCTAAGCCTGGCAACAAGCGGGCGAACATCCTGAGCCTATGATTCGTTCAGAAACCACCCGCAATGTGCTGAATTTCATCATTTTCCAGGTGGGCTGGCTGGTATGCGTCCTGTCCCCGGGCGTGACGGCCGTCGCCACCGTGATGGCGTTTCTGGTCGTTCACTTTGTGTTGGTGAGCCAACATCGACTTAGCGAACTTCAGTTCATCGGTCTGGGCACCGTGCTGGGCGCGGCTCTGGATTTGCTCTGGTTCCGCACGGGCGTCCTCGCCAGCGACTCGGGTGACATTCTGCTGACGCCACCCTGGTTGGTCGCCCTGTGGGCTATCTTCATGACCACTCTGAATCATTCCCTCGGTTGGATTGGTCGCAAACCCTGGCTGCCATTCGTACTCGCACCCATGGCAGGGCCGTTTGCCTACTGGTCAGCCAGTCAGCTTGGCGCGGTCAGTTTGCCCGCCCTACTGCCGTCCCTGGTTGCGTTGGCGATCGGTTGGCTTGTCGTGTTTCCCTTGCTACTGTTCCTGAGGAATTCGCTTTACCCAGAGCTGCAGCCATGACCTATTCCCCGAAACGAGTTGTACATCGCGCCAAGGCGACCCATTCGGTTCGCGCCGGCGCTACTACACTGATTGGCGCTCTGTTGGGATCGAGCCTGGCAGCCCAGGCCATGGCCGTGGATATGAGTTTCACTGGAACCGCCAAATCCCTCTCCGACACGGTGCTGTATGAGGAACGTCATGAGGTGGTCGGCAGCTGCCAGGACGGCGTGTTTCGACCTCAGGAGCACCAGATTCGTTACCACCGGCCCGACCAGGCCAATGCCTTTGCCGCCAAGGATCTGACCTACCCCAACTCGGTGATTCGGCCAACTGTGGCATTCGAGCAACCGGATTTTAGCGAATCCCTGGTCATTGCTTATCCGACCTCAGACGCATTGACCATAGATTGGCAGCCACCCGAGGGTGAAAAAAAGGCCTTCGAGGTCGCTTATTCGGAAGAGGTAGTGGTGGATGGCGGCTTCGATACCTTGGTGCGCCGTCATTGGGACACCATGACCAGCGGTGGTTCAGTGGAGTTCCGCTTCCTGGCTCCGACCCGCGGCAAGCACTACGCGTTTGTGCTGGAGCCGGTGCAGAATGATCGCGTGGAGGCAGAATACACCTTCCAGATCCGTCCGACCGGCATGGTGCTGCGGTTCCTGGTGGACCCCATCATTCTTGGCTACAACGGCAACGGCGCATTGACGGATTACTTTGGCCTGACCAACATCCGCAAGGATCTGGACACCAATCACACCGCTCACATTCGCTATTCGGTCACAAAATACCCCGATTGCGAACTGACTCCCTGAATCTGTCGCCTCAGCCAAGGAATACCCCCGCATTCAATGTGTTAAACTCCTTCGGTAGTCAACGCCGGAGAGTCATACCCCATGATGTTCGTGTCCTTTAACGTCAACAGTATTCGCACCCGCCTGCACCAGCTCGAAGCGGTTATTAACGAGCTTAATCCCGATGTCATCGGCCTGCAGGAGACCAAGGTGCGAGACGAGGAATTCCCGGAAGATGCCATTCGGGAACTGGGCTACCACGTGCACTTCCATGGCCAGAAGACCCACTATGGCGTTGCCCTGCTTTCGCGGATGGCACCGGATGACGTGAGCAAAGGCTATGCTACCGACGATGCGGACGCACAACGTCGGCTGATTACCGGTCATTTCACTGTCAACGGTGAAAAGCTGACGGTCATCAACGGCTATTTTCCCCAAGGCGAGAACCGAAACCATGCGGTGAAATTTCCGGCCAAAGAAAAGTTCTACGCGGACCTGATGGCGTACCTGGACGAGTTAAAACAGCAAAGCGGCCACGTTGTGGTGATGGGCGACATGAACATTTCACCCACCGACCGGGATATCGGGATCGGCGCCGATAACGCCAAACGTTGGCTGCGAGAGGGAAAAACCAGTTTCCTGCCTGAGGAACGGGAGTGGCTCAGCCAGGTTGAGGCGCGTGGGTACACCGACGTATTCCGCCACCTGCATCCGGACGAAGCCGACACCTTCAGCTGGTTCGATTATCGCAGCAAAGGCTTCGAGCGTGAGCCGAAGCGCGGTCTGCGCATCGACCTCATCATGGCCAGCGATAGCCTGCTTCCGAAGGCCGGCGCGGCCGGGGTTTCGTACGACATTCGCGCCATGGAGCGCCCTTCCGACCACTGCCCGGTCTGGGCAAGCTTTGAACTCTGAAACCGGGCTGGCCGCGACATGACAAAAATCAAAACTCGCGACCGCATCCTCGACACCAGCCTGGCGCTGTTCAACAGTCTCGGTGAGCCCAATGTAACCACTCTGCTGATCTCCGACGAAATGGACATCAGCCCGGGCAACCTCTATTACCACTTCAAGAGCAAAGGGGACATCGTCGAAGAGCTGTTTCAGCACTACGAGGAAGAAGTGCTGGACTTGCTGGCGGTGCCGGAGGATGTCGACATCAGCCTGGACCAGCAGAGCTTCTTTCTGCACCTGCTGTTCGAAACCGTGGCCCGCTATCGATTTATTTACCAGGATCTGGTCAACGTTCTTTCTCGCTACGACCAGCTGCAAACCCGGTTTCGTCGATTGCTGAAGAAGAAAACCGCCGCCTTCCGGATTATCTGCGAGAGCTTCCGACGCCAGGGCAAAATGGAGATTGACGGGGAACAGCTTGATTCGTTGTGTGAGCAGTTGACACTAACGGCTTGTTATTGGGGAAGTTTTGATACTCTGTCCCATCTTGATGATCGGGACTCAGTGGATCCGGGGCGCGGGGTCTACCAGATGATGCATCTGGTGATTCCCTATCTTGCCGATGACGAGCAGGCGGAAGCTCGACTGGTTAGCCGGGACTACCTGTAATCCCGACTGACAATAACCGCTTTTTTCACCGCACCTGCAAGCTTACTCTTCTTCTTTATCGCCGCCGCGCTCGCCTCTCAGGCGAACCAGTTCTGTTTCCAGTGCAGCGATCCGCTGTTCCAGCGCTTCAATTTCCTCACGACGATGAATGCCAAGCCGTCTCAGGGCCCCGGACACGCGCTCATCAAACATGGTTTCCAACTTGTCCCAGGTACCGGTTGCCCGCTCGCGGACACCACCCACACGATCCTCAACGGTCTTGATCTGTTTCTCCACCACACCGCGGGTTTTGTTCTCCAACTGCTCGCCTTCCTGCACAAGGCGCTCGAAAAACCGACCGGTGTCTTCTTCCGCCTTGGTGTAGGCCCCGAGGCCGGCAAGCCAGATCTGACGCGCAGAATCTTTGATTTTGGCGGCCAGTTGCGGATCGTTCTCCGGCTTTTTGTCGTGCTCGTCAGACATGCTCAAACCTCAGGGGGTAAAAAATTGCTGTAAGCGCCCAGTATATTACACCCCGGGTTCAATTTCAGTCGGCCTGAAACCCGCTCAGGGAACGGCCGCAGTATAAACAGGCATTCCATATGACAAAATGTTTTGAAACGAAATCGGCTCCGGCTTGAAGTGTTTAAAATATAGACAATACTTCCCTATACCGACGTCCCTGCTGACGCCGGTTTGTCTGGAAGTCTTTCATGGATACTACTCGCACGCCTCTGCCCGGCAACATTGCCGGGCTTTTTTTTGCCCATATTTCTCGTCAGAATATGCATATCTAATAACCTGATAACGGTAATCCAACCCCATGATCGACGTTGCCTGGAGCGATTTTACTCCCTGGTCAGCACTGGCGGGCGGGCTTCTTATCGGCCTGGCCGCGGCGCTTTTTCTGTTACTGAACGGTCGCATCGCCGGCATCAGCGGCATTCTCGGCGGGCTCCTGGTGCCCAGTGCCGGCGACAGGCTCTGGCGTGTGGCGTTCCTGGCCGGACTCATCGGCGCTCCGGCAGTCTGGCTGACGATCGCGGAATTGCCACCGATCACCATCAATGCCGATTACCCGGCTCTAATCGCGGCCGGATTGTTGGTGGGCGTGGGCACCCGTTATGGTTCGGGCTGCACCAGCGGTCACGGGGTGTGCGGGCTCTCCCGCCTGTCTCCCCGTTCACTGGTGGCAACCCTGAGTTTCATGGCGGCGGGGTTCGTCACGGTCTACATCGTTCGCCATTTGCTGGGAGCCTGAGCCAATGAAGTACCATCTAGCTTCCCTGCTTGCAGGACTTGTTTTCGGAATTGGCCTGATCGTCTCCGGCATGGCCAACCCGGAGAAGGTTCTGGGTTTTCTGGACCTGGCCGGGCTCTGGGATCCGTCTCTGGCGTTTGTTATGGCCGGCGCCATCCTGGTTGGTTTGGCTGCCTTTGCCATCGCTCGGCGGCGCACCCTCTCGTTCCTTGGTTTTTCCCTCAAGCTACCCAGTGCCACACACATTGATAAACGGCTGGTTCTTGGCGGACTGGCGTTTGGCGCCGGCTGGGGCCTGGCTGGCTTCTGCCCGGGCCCGGCGCTGGTGGCGCTCGGAGCGGGTGAAATCAAGGCAGCCGTGTTTGTCGTATCCATGGTGGCAGGCATGGCAATGTTCGAACTCGTTGAGCGGTATCGGACGAAAACCTGATCAAAACTCGCGGTTTGACGCCCTGCCGCTCTGACAGCCACGCTGGTCTGTGCGATCATAATGCCAGATCCAACACGTGTTTCCGGAGAGGTATTCATGGATATCAGAAAGATCGATGACACCATTTCAGTCGCCCCACAAATCACCGTGGAGGATGTGGCAGAAGTTGCCAGGCAAGGGTTCAAAACCCTGGTGGCCAATCGCCCCGACCAGGAGGAATTTGGCCAACCGTCGATGGCGGACATTGAGTCTGCCGCCCATGAGCACGGTCTGACCTGGGTCTTTATGCCAGTGGAGTCCGGCAATATTACCGATCAGGACATCGACGAATTCGCCCCAATGATCCGTGACGCAGACAAACCCGTATTGGCTTTTTGCCGTTCGGGGACTCGCTGTACGGTTCTCTGGGCACTGAGCGCAGCCAGAGATTCTTCGGCGCAGGAAGTGTTCTCGAAGGCACGAAATGCCGGTTACGACATCACCGGACTCGCCCCCCGAATGGCACAGCAGGCCCGTAACCGATAGCAGTACGCGCCCCTCAGAACGGGGTCGACAGCACGCAGATCCACAGTCACCCGATCAACCAGGATATCCCCCATGCAGTTCAAAGGCTCTGAGAATTTCAGCCATCGCCAACCCGAGCGCATCGGCGTGCTCGTAACCAACCTGGGCACTCCCGACGCACCGACCACCTCGGCATTGCGTCGCTATTTGGCTGAATTCCTCTCGGACCCCCGCGTTGTAGAGCTGCCCCGCCCCTTGTGGTGGCTGATTCTCCATGGGGTTATCTTGAGAATTCGTCCTAGCCGAAGCGCGAAAGCTTACGCCGGCGTCTGGCAGCAGGAAGGCTCGCCCCTGTTGATCCACACTGCCAAGCAGGCCGAGGGCATCCGCGAGGCGCTGAAGGAAAAATACGGCTCAAACGTGGTCGTCGGCTTCGCCATGCGCTACGGCAACCCGTCGATTCCGAAGGTGCTGGATGAAATGCAGGAGCAAGGCGTGCGCAAACTCCTGGTGCTGCCGCTCTACCCGCAGTACTCCGCTTCGACCTCAGCGTCCACGTTCGACGCCATTGGTAAAGACTTCGCCAAGCGTCGCTGGCTGCCGGATCTGCGCTTCGTCTCTCACTACCCTGACTACCCGCCCTACATCGAGGCCATGGCGCGTCACATTGAGGCACACTGGGCCAACCACGGCCGAAACGACAAGCTCGTATTTTCGTACCACGGGGTACCCCTGAAATACCTGTTTAAAGGCGACCCCTACCACTGCGAGTGCCATAAGACTTCGCGATTGCTGGCGGAACGCCTGGGGCTGTCCAAGGATGAGTACCTGACGACCTTCCAGTCGCGGTTTGGCCGAGAAGAATGGCTGAAGCCCTACACCGATGAAACCCTGAAATCGCTGCCTGGCCAAGGCGTGCATTCCATCGATGTATTCTGCCCGGGCTTCTCGTCCGATTGCCTGGAAACGGTTGAGGAAATCGATGAAGAAAACCGTGAGTACTTCATGGAATCCGGCGGCAAGGCCTTCAGCTACATCTCCGCGCTGAACGCCACGCCTGGGCACATCGAAGCCCTGGTCAACCTGGTCGAGGACAATCTGCAAGGCTGGCAAGTGCCGGAGAACCATGCCGATAAACTGGCTGAACGCCAGAGCCTGGCGGACGAGCGCAAAGAGGCGACCTACGCCGGCCGAGACCTGTAGTACCACAAAGCATAGCTTTGACAGGCCGCCTGTCAGTACCGTGCACACGCTAGAACTTTGGCGCGCGCGGTATTGCAGCGCTGTGCGTCGTTAAAAAGCGTTTGAGAGGGGAAATGAAGAATCAAGGAGAGAGGAAAAATGGCGGTGGGCCAGGGATTCGAACCCCGGGAAGGCTATTAACCTTCGGCGGTTTTCAAGACCGCTGCATTCAGCCACTCTGCCAGCCCACCGTTTTTCCATTGCTGCTGTTGCGACAGCGGTGAGCATCATACCGGATTTGCTTGCGCTGTCAACGCCCAACGCCAAAGCCGTGGTATTTTCTAACATTACCGCCATTTAATGAAATCCGTCGGGCTGTTTCCTGTCGTAAACGATTGAAAGTTGCGATTCTGACACTATGATGGAACACAGCATCCAGACGTTATCAAACGGAGAAGACAATGGAAGATAGACGATTCGGCGTTCAGAATAATCAGGGAGCCTATTCGGCCTCCCAGACCGAGCGCGCGACGACCGGTATCAGCGCAGATGCCATGAATGTGTTGCGAAACACTTACATGCTTCTGGGCATGACACTGGCTTTCTCGGCGCTTACCGCCTTCCTGAACATGAACGGTACGCACCCAGGCTTTCTGATCACGATTGTGGGCTACATTGGCCTGCTGTTCGCGACCTACAAGCTTAAGAACAGCCCATGGGGCATCGTCACCACGTTCGCACTGACCGGTTTCATGGGTTACACCCTTGGCCCGATCATCGGCGCGTTTGTAGCTGCCGGTGCGTCTCAGATTGTTGCCCAGGCGCTGGCGCTGACAGCTGTTGCGTTCGTGGGTCTGTCTGCGACTGCAATCATCACCAAGAAAGACTTCAGCTTTATGTCCAGCTTTCTGACCGCTGGCGCGTTCGTGCTGATCGGTGCCATGCTGCTGGCCTACTTCATGGAAAGCTCAGCGCTGCAACTGGCGGTGTCTGCAGGCTTCACCATCTTCGCCTCCATCATGATCCTGTTTGAAACCAGCCAGATCATCAAGGGCGGCGAGCGCAATTACATCATTGCCACAGTCGGTCTGTACGTGTCGATCTACAACCTGTTTGTCAGCCTGCTGCACCTGTTGTCTGCATTCAGCGGCGACGACTGAGCCCCGCTCTCACCATCGCCACAACGACCCCGGCCTTTGCCGGGGTTTTTGCTTTCGGTACACTAAAAATACTCCGGCAAGACGCACAAACATGACTCAGCCCACGGCGCAATCCTTTACCCTCGTTATCACCGGTGCCCCCTATTCGTCCCAGGCACCTCAAACGGCTCTGGAATTTGCCAGAGCAGCGGTTTCAGCCGGCCATACCATTGATCGGGTGTTTCTGTATGGCGACGGTGTGCACTTGGCCTCTGCCCTGGTCGCACCCCCTTCCGATGAGACGCACTGGCCGCAAAGCTGGGCCGAATTCCTGGAGCAATATCAGATCGCCGGTGTTGCCTGCATTGCCTCGGCGCTGCGCCGGGGGCTGGTAGACGAGACCGAACAAAAACGGTATCAGTTGAACGGTCACAACCTGCTCTCGCCGTTCACCATCGCTGGCCTGGGCGAGTGGGTAGAGGCCGGCATTCAGTCCACCAGAACTGTCTATTTCCATGCGGGAGACTGATAAATGACCATGCTCATCATCATTGATCAGGCGCCCTACGGAAGCTGGGCCGGTCGCGAGGCACTGGACATGGCCTTCGCGCGGGCCGCTTTCGATCAACCGGTGAGCCTGTTATTTACTGGAGCCGGCATCAACTGGTTACGCAAGCACCAGGACGCCGCTGCCATCGGTCAGAAATCCGTGGAAAAGAACCTGGCGGCCGCTCCCATCTTTGGGGTCGAAGCCATTTACGCAGACCAGGGCTCGTGCGAGCGCTATTACCTGACCGCAGACGACCTCATCGACGGCGTCAGCCTGGCCGATACCAACGCCGACTTGCTGGCCCGGTTTTCTGAAACCGTTTTTGCCGGCTGATTGCACCCCGAAACCGACTCGGACCACTTGGAATGAACAAACTGCACACCTTGCACATACTGAACAAGGCCCCGGACCACGCCCGCTTTAGCGAGTGCCTGGGCACCATGGGACCGGACGACGCCATTGCCCTGACCGAAAATGGGGTGCTGGGCCTGTCAGCGTCAGCAGCACTCAAGACCGCTCGGGTGTATGCCCTCGCCACCGACCTCAACGCCCGCGGACTGTCAGAACCCAAGGACGCGACGGCCATTGACTGCGCGGAGCTAGTCAACCTGAGCCTGAAAGCCGAACGTGTGATCAGTTGGTGAACCATGACGAACGCCCTCCCCGAACGCAATAACGAAGGCTTCCTGGAAGACGCGTGGGCCTGGACTCCGGACGTTGCTACTCAGATTGCATCCGAGGACCAGCTCGAACTCACAGGAAAACACTGGGAAATCATAGAGTTTCTGCGAGGTTTTTATAAGGAGCATGAAATTTCACCGCCCTCAAACCGGTTGTTTGTGAAAGCGGTGAAGGAGGCCATGGGCGAGGACAAAGGAAACAGCATTTATCTCATGCAACTGTTCCCTGGCACTCCGGCTAAAACGGCCTGTCGGATCGCCGGCCTGCCCCGGCCGACCAATTGCCTCTGAGGCGGATCAATCCCGTTGCGACGGCTCGGAACTGCCTCCAGAGCGACGCTCAAGATCTGCAGCATCACCAAGAAAACTGCTCAGGCCGTTTTCAAACAGGCCTGAGCCGAATTTCAGGAACTGCCGCGTGGATTCCTTGACCGTACCATCCAGCCCACCCCCCAGCGCATTCTCCGGCAGGTTACGAATCGCCTCGGAAACCCCTTGCTTGACGCCCCGGGTCACCTTCGGTTCGATGTCATCGGCGGCGGCCATCAGTTCGGCCACCTTACGATCGAGGTAAGGCCGCACCACCAGCCGCCAGAACCCTGCCAACACCAGGACAACGCTAAAGGCTGTCGCAGCTACCTGTATCGCCATTTCGGTCCACGGGGACATGGTCATTCTCCTGCTCTGACAAGCATCAGGGTTGGTTAGAGTGGTAGTGTCGTCCAGGACACAAACTGAGCGAGGCCCGCTAGCGCACCGAACGCCCCTCCGACCAACATCAACTGGAACTCCTCCTCACGGAAAGCCGGCCGCAAAATATCCTGGAACTCCTTGGGGCCTAGCGCTTTCATCTGTCCTGACAGCACCTCAGCGACAATGGGCGCGCGCTCGCGGTTAAAGACTGGATCAGCAAAAACGTCCCGACTGGCCAGCACGGCTTTCTGGTTCATCGCTTTTTTCAATTCGGTGTAGCCGGCCATGCCGACGGTTACCTGCGCTGTCAGTTTCATGACCACCGATTGATCCAGCAGTGGCCGCAGGTGCTTCTGAATGATCGCACGGGTTCGGTCGCCGCGCTCGCCGTTCAGCATGGCGTCGGCCACTTTCTCAACCGTAATCAGCTCCTCAGCCACCAGGCGGGCCCAGACCTCGCTGATCTCCGGCTGACGCCGCAGAAACAGCCCCTGCACCTTCCAGAACAACAGGCGACGAGGCTGCAACGGGGCAAAGATCAGATTGATGGCCAGCCAGTTGGTGATGAACCCGATGGCGAAGCCGCCGGCCGGCAACAACCAGGGTTCCGGGTAACGAGTCCAAAGTGGAATCAGAAGTGCTCCGAGGGCAGCGCCGATGATGGCGCCCCGATTGATCACGGAACGCAATTCAACCGAGCCGGCCTGCTGAAAGATGCGATTCATCAAATCCGGGTTCTGGCGGAGCTCCCGACTTAACAACGCCTTGAGGTCTACGAGATCATCAAGATCGTCGCCGAAGTCCTCCACCAGCTCTTCAACCCGGGACGGCAGCTGCTCTCTCGCCCACTGGTAAATCCGGTTTTTCAGAAACAGGGGCAAATTGTCCCAGAGCACCGGCTGTATGTCGTACATTACTTCATCGATGTATTCGTCAAGGCGTGGCGTCACCTGAGAAATGACCTGCTCGACAATGCGATGGGGCTCCAGCTGTTCATACACCGATTGGAGATCCCCGAACTGCTGGAGCGTGCGGTCGATACAGATGTGGGCCATTTTCTCAGCTTTGCGAGGAATCACGCCCTGCCAGCCAAGTACACCAACACCCACGAACTGTATCGGATAGAACGACATCTGAATCGCCAGCCAGTTGGTGAACCAGCCTACGGCTGCAGCCACGATGGGCAGGGAAAGCAACGCTGGGTCGAACGAAAACGCTGTACCGAACAAAGTGGGCCCCGATTACGGAAGTTGCAATGACAGGCGTCAGTATAGGAGATGGATAGTGCGATGCTTGGCTAACAGGCGCATTGGCCGAGCAGCCAGAAAATCGTTGGTGGTTCGGCGTAGCGGAATGGTCGCCCGCCAACCCCAGGGAGCTGACGGGCAGAGACAGGCGCGTTACTGGTAGTAAGCGTTTTCGGTGTTGGAGTGGTCGGTCACATCGCGTACTGCGGTGATTTCCGGCACTCGCTCTTTCAGGGTGGTCTCAACGCCCTGCTTCAGAGTCAGACTCACAGCCGAACAGCCCTGACAGCCGCCGCCGAAGCGCAGCACCGCAACAGATTCGTCAACAATCTCAACCAGCGACACATCGCCACCGTGGGCGGCCAAGTTCGGGTTGATCTCGGACGCTAGCACGTAATTCACGCGATCGGGCAGCGGAGCGTCGTCATCCACCTTGGGTACTTTGGCATTCGGTGCCTTGATGGTGAGCTGTCCGCCCATCTGGTCTTTGGAGTAATCCACGAATGCCTCTTCCAGGAAAGGCACAGAATTGTGATCCAGGTACAGGGTGAACTTTTCCAGATCAACCTGCTCGTCGGTTGGGACAACCTCATTGGGCGGGCAATAGGCCAGGCAGGTCTCGGCGTTTTTGGTGCCAGGCTGGGTAACAAAGATACGAACCCCCATGCCTTCCACGTCCTGCTTTTCGATGAGTTGTGCAAGATAATCCCGGGCGGGATCTGTCACAGTAACCAATGCCATGTTTTAAAACCCGTTTGAAAGTTCAGCTTTAATTTTAAGGGACTTCTGAACAACATGAAAGACCGAGTAAAATACTAGGTCTTTTCAGCGCTACAGAGTTCTACCTACTCTCTACGCAGTTAAAAACGAGCTAGCCCTTTAAAATGAGCATTTTATAATCGTGAATCGTACTAAGACGGGCTCACGCATTTTTGCTATGCTCCCGCGCCATTGTCACAAATACGACGTTACAAACGACTTCCGGAAGTATTGATATGACCGATCACAAAAGCCGCCTGCAACAACTCCAAAACGCTCTGCAACAACGCATCGTGGTACTGGATGGCGGCATGGGAACCATGATCCAGAACCTCAAGCTCGACGAGCAGGCGTTTCGTGGCGATCGGTTCGCGGATTACGACCGGGAAGTCCAGGGCAATAATGACCTGCTGAACCTGACTCAGCCTGCCCTGCTCCGCACCATTCACGCGGACTACCTCGATGCCGGCGCTGACATCATTGAAACCAACACCTTTAACTCTACTCAGCTGTCTCAGGCGGACTACGGCCTGGAAAGCATCGCCAAAGAACTGAACGTCGCCGCCGCCCAGCTGGCCCGGGACGTTGCTGACGAATTTACCGCTCGAAACCCGGACAAACCCCGGTTCGTGGCCGGCGCTGTTGGACCAACCTCTCGCACCGCGTCCATCTCCCCTGACGTGAACAACCCGGGTTATCGCAACGTCGATTTCCAGACCCTGGTCGACAACTATTACGAGGCCGTTGAAGGCCTGGTCGAAGGTGGCTGCGACCTGATCCTGATCGAAACCATTTTCGATACCCTGAACGCCAAGGCAGCCATCTACGCCACCCAACAGTATTTCGAAGACAGCGGCGTCACCCTACCGATCATGATTTCAGGCACCATTACCGATGCCTCTGGCCGCACCCTGTCCGGCCAGACCACGGAAGCGTTCTGGAATTCCGTGGCCCATGCCCAGCCCGTTTCCGTCGGCCTGAACTGCGCGCTTGGCGCCGATGCGCTCCGGCCCTATGTGGAAGAGCTGTCTGCCAAGGCGGAAACCTATGTCAGCGCCCACCCGAACGCCGGTCTGCCAAACGAGTTCGGGGAATACGACCAGACTCCCGAAGAGATGGCCGAGATTATCGAAGGCTTTGCCCGGGACGGCTTCCTGAACATCATAGGCGGTTGCTGCGGCTCCCGACCCGATCACATTGAGGCGATTGCCAATGCGGTGGCCAAGTATCCGCCACGCAAGATTCCCGAGCGCAAAAAAGCGCTGCGGTTGTCGGGTCTGGAGCCGTTCACGGGTGACGAAAACACCCTGTTTATTAACGTGGGTGAGCGGACAAACGTGACCGGGTCCAAACGGTTTCTTCGGCTGATCAAGGAAGAACAGTACGAGGAAGCGCTCAGTGTTGCCCGTGACCAGGTCGAGAACGGCGCCCAGATCATCGACATCAACATGGATGAGGGCATGCTGGAATCCCAGGAAGTCATGGAGACCTTCCTGAATCTGGTGGCGTCCGAGCCGGACATCTCCCGCGTGCCCATCATGATCGACTCATCCAAGTGGGACGTGATTGAAGCGGGCCTCCGCTGCATTCAGGGTAAGGCGGTGGTAAATTCCATCAGTCTGAAAGAAGGCGAAGAGGAATTCATCAAGCGCGCGCGAGACTGCATGCGCTATGGCGCCGCTGTGGTGGTGATGGCCTTTGACGAAGACGGCCAGGCTGACACCTACGAGCGCAAGGTGGAGATCTGCCAACGCTCTTATGAGGTGTTGACCGGCATTGGTTTCAACCCGGCCGATATCATCTTCGACCCGAACATCTTTGCCATTGCCACTGGCATCGAAGAACACAATAACTACGCGGTTGATTTCATCAACGCCACCCGCTGGATTCGCGAAAACCTGCCCCACGCATCGATTTCCGGCGGCGTCAGTAACGTGTCTTTCTCATTCCGCGGCAACGACGTGGTGCGCGAGGCCATCCACTCGGTGTTCCTCTACCACGCCATCAAATCCGGCATGAACATGGGCATTGTGAATCCTGGCCAGTTAGTGATTTACGACGAAATCGACCCAGATCTGAAGGAGCGTGTCGAAGACGTGGTGCTAAACCGCCGCGAGGACTCCACCGACCGTCTGCTAGAGATTGCCGATCGCTTCAAAGGCAAAGGCGGCAAAACCCAGGAAGAAGATCTGGCCTGGCGGGAATGGCCGGTCGAGAAGCGCCTGGAGCACGCACTGGTCAAAGGCATCACCAACTACATCGTGGAGGACACCGAAGCCTGCCGGCAGAATGCCGAACGCCCTATCGAGGTCATTGAAGGACCACTGATGGATGGCATGAATGTCGTGGGCGACCTGTTCGGCGACGGCAAGATGTTCCTGCCGCAGGTGGTCAAGAGCGCCCGGGTCATGAAGCAGGCGGTGGCGCATCTGATACCGTTCATCGAGGCCGAGAAGAGCGAAGGCCAGAAAGCCAAGGGCAAGATCCTGATGGCGACGGTGAAAGGCGATGTGCATGATATTGGCAAGAACATCGTGGGCGTTGTGCTGCAGTGCAACAACTACGAGGTGATCGATCTCGGTGTCATGGTGCCTTGTGACAAGATCCTGGAAGCCGCCAAAAAAGAGGACGTGGACATCATCGGCCTGAGCGGTCTGATTACCCCGTCACTGGATGAGATGGTGCACGTAGCCCGGGAGATGCAGCGCCTCGATTTCAACATTCCGCTGATGATTGGCGGCGCTACGACTTCCAAGGCGCACACGGCGGTCAAGATTGAGCCGCAGTACAAAAATGACATTGCTCTATACGTGTCCGATGCCTCCCGCTGTGTAAACGTGGCGTCACAGTTGCTGAGCCAGACCGGCAAGCAGGGGCTGGTTGAGTCTGCTCGGGTGGAATACGACGAGATTCGAGAGCGCCGGAAAAACCGGGGCGACCGCACCAAGCTGGTCTCCCTGCAGGAGGCGCGCCAGCGTGCTCCGGAGGTCAGCTTCGAGAATTACACGCCGCCGACCCCTGCGTTCACCGGCATCAAGGTGTTCGAGGAGTATGATCTGAATGAGCTGGTGGATTATATTGACTGGACGCCCTTCTTCATCTCCTGGGACATCTCCGGTAAGTATCCCGGTATTTTTGACGACCCGAAACGTGGTGAAGCGGCGCGCACGTTGTTTGACGACGCCCAGAAGATTCTGCGACAGATGATCGATGAGCAGCGCGTTAAAGCCCGGGGCGTCATCGGTTTCTGGCCCGCAAATCGTCGCGGTGACGATATCGTGGTCTACAAAGACGACAGCCGCTCCGAAGAATTGACCGTTCTGCACCATCTGCGTCAACAGGACGAGAAAGCCCCCGGCAAACCGATGATGGCGCTGTCAGACTTTGTCGCAACCGAAGATGCCAAACTGAATGATTACGTGGGCGGCTTCGCTGTAACCACGGGTATCGGCGCCGAAGAGTTTTCCGATGAATTCAAGGCCCGCAATGACGACTACAACGCGATCATGGTGAAGGCGCTGGCCGATCGACTGGCGGAGGCCTTTGCCGAGCGCATGCATGAGCGGGTACGGCAGGAATTCTGGGCCTATGCCGGCGGCGAGGACCTCACCAACGAGGACCTGATCAAGGAAAGGTACCGCGGTATCCGCCCTGCTCCCGGCTACCCGGCGTGCCCCGAGCACACCGAGAAAGCAACACTGTTCGACCTGTTGGAGGCTACCTCGACCACAGGCATTGAGCTTACCGAGCACTTCGCCATGTACCCGAGCGCAGCGGTTTCTGGTTGGTACTTTGCGCACCCGGAATCAAAGTACTTTGCTGTCGGAAAAATTGGCGCTGACCAGGTTGAGGACTATGCTGATCGCAAAGGTATCTCCAAGGCCGAAGCGGAGCGCTGGTTGGCGCCGAGTTTGGCCTACGACCCTGCGGAGTAAACAACCCTCCGGTCGGGAGAATACCTTCACGTGAATGGCAATCGTGAAATCAATGCTAACAGGACCGGTGATGACACAGAGATCCGACGATAGTGGCGCAGGTAAGCGCACGCCAGCCAATCCCGGCGTGTTAAAAATCATGCAGAGCATCCTTGCCGGCGCGTTTGGAGTCCAATCGGACAAGCGTCGGCAGGAGGACTTTGCCAGCCACAGCCCCTGGCCTTACATCGTCGCGGGGGTGCTGTTTACTGCAGGCTTTGTTGTGGGGCTGATCCTAATCGTGCAGGCGGTGCTTGCCGGGCAGTGACGGGCTACTGCCCGGACACCCAGACCACCGCAAATGCAACTACCAGCAGAACCAGTAGCACAGACGCGACTGCATCGACCTGACTGTCTGAACGTGCGGATTTTTTCATCGGGCTTACCTCTCGCAGATTGCCAGGTTACCGATTACCGGCAAGTCCTGGTTTGATCACCTTGTGTTTTTATTGTTCGAAGTGACTGGAGCCTGCCTCCAGCCATTTTCATTAAAGACCCCAAAGCCTTATCCGTCCAGTTTTGGCATGCCTTCTTTATCGCTTCAATCGATAAACATATTTTGAAATAATCATTTTAAGAATATATGCACGGTGCTATCCTGCCTCGCAGATAAAAGGCCTCCGCCCCTGCCATTACTGGCCCTGACGGCGAGCAGGCCACACAATACTTTCTGGTGGGACCTTCCTTATGTACGTCTACGATGAACACGATCGGCAAATCGCAGCCGAACGGGTTGCGCAATTCAGAGATCAAACGGAGCGCGCACTTGCGGGTGAGCTGGCGGAGGAAGAATTCCTTCCGCTGCGGTTGCAAAATGGCCTTTACGTCCAGCGCCTGGCACCCATGCTTCGAATTGCGGTGCCTTACGGCATGCTGCGTTCGGACCAGCTGCGCCGCCTCGCCCGTATTACCCGTGACTACGACAAGGGCTACGCCCACTTCACCACTCGCCAGAATGTCCAGCTGAACTGGCCGGCTCTGGAAGACGTGCCCGACATCCTGGCCGAGCTCGCCGAGGTGGAAATGCACGCGAATCAGACCAGTGGTAACTGCATTCGCAATACCACCACAGATCAGTTTTCGGGTGTCCAGTCCGACGAAATCGCGGACCCCCGTCCCTACTGCGAGATTATTCGCCAGTGGTCCACGTTCCACCCAGAATTTGCCTTTTTGCCGCGCAAGTTCAAGGTCGCCGTGAACGCTTCGGAAAAGACCGACCGCGCCGCCATCCAGGTGCACGACATTGGCCTGCAAATGGTCCGGAACGACGCCGGCGAACTGGGCTTCCGCGTTCACGTGGGCGGCGGCCTGGGCCGTACACCGATGGTTGGTCCGGTGATTCGTGAGTTCTTGCCGGAAGCCGACCTGCTGACCTATCTGGAAGCCGTGCTCCGGGTCTACAACCGCTACGGTCGTCGCGACAACAAGTTCAAGGCGCGCATCAAGATTCTGGTGAAGGCCCTCACTCCGGAAGGTTTTGCCGACAAGGTTGAGGCCGAGTGGGATCACATCAAGGACTCGCCGACTCGCCTGACCAATGATGCTATTGAGCGCGTGAAGGGTTACTTCACCGAGCCGGACTACCTGAATGTCTACAACGCTACGGACCTGCTGGCCAAGCAACGTTTCGAGAATCGCGGGTTCGACCAGTGGCTGAGCCACAACGTGGACGCCCATAAAAAGCCCGGGTACGCCATCGTCACCCTGACCATGAAAGAAACCGGCACGCCCCCGGGCGACGTCACCGACCGTCAGCTTGAGCAGATTGCCGAGCTGGCCGATGAATACAGTTTTGGAGAGGTTCGGGTAACCCACCAGCAAAACGTGGTGTTGGCCGACGTACCACAGGACCGGTTGCTCGAGCTTTGGCAGGCGATTGTGCCCATGGGCTTCGGCACTGCCAACCTGAATACCCTGACCGACGTCATCTGCTGCCCTGGCGGCGACTTTTGCGCCCTGGCAAACGCCAAGTCGATTCCGGTGGCGGAAGCCATCCAGCGTCGCTTCGACGACCTGGATTTTCTGTACGACCTGGGCAACATCGACCTGAACATCTCTGGCTGCATGAACGCCTGTGGTCATCACCACGTTGGCAACATCGGCGTGTTGGGTGTCGATAAAAAAGGCGAAGAGTTCTACCAAATCAGCCTGGGCGGCTCCTCTCACCATGACGCCACCATCGGCAAGATTCTTGGGCCCTCGTTTGCCCGGGACGACATGCCGGACGTCGTCGCCAAGATCATTGACGTATACGTGGACAAGCGTACCGAGGAAGAAACGTTCCTCGACACCTACCGTCGCGTTGGAATCGATCCCTTCAAGGAGCGGGTTTATGCCTGATGTTATTTACCAGGACGGCAGCATTCGACAGGATGACTGGGTCGTCGTGCCCCGCCCGGCCGAGGGCGAGTCTCTGAACATTCCCGAGCAGACCCGGGCATTGGTGCCGGCCGATCTGTGGCTTGCCGGTTATGAGCATTTCACCGGCCGGGAAGACATCGGTGTGTGGCTGGACAGCCACGACGAGCCCGAGATTCTCGAAGGCAAGACCCGGGAGTTGCCGGTGATCGCTGTGAATTTCCCGAAATTCAGCGACGGCCGGGGCTACAGCATTGCCCGCCTGCTCCGTGAGCGCCTGGGCTACGACAACGAACTGCGCGCCATTGGCGATGTCTTGCTGGACCAGCTTCAATTTATGAAGCGCTGCGGTTTCGATGCCTATGCCCTGCGTCCGGACAAGGATATCAACAAAGCCGCCAAGTGCCTGAACTTCTTTAGTCAGGGTTATCAGGCGGCCACCGATACCGACCTGCCCCTGTTCCGTCGCCGGGCGTCCTGACGCCAGCGGCCGACCACAAAAAAGCCTGCCAATCGGCAGGCTTTTTTCGTTCCAGGCACCTTCGTGACAGAGCCCAGTCGATGCCTCAGCGGCTGTGATCAAGCACCGTTTTACCGGACGAATCTCCCGCGAGGAAAGCCTTCAGCGCCGCGTCCAGTTCGGCGCGACCAACGTCTCGGGCCGAATCTTCCGTCTTGGAGCACGCCCAGTCACCGGAGAACTTGTCCCACACCGCCTGCTTGTCGGCGAGCGGGATTTCCACGGAATCCACGCCCAGAAGGTTTACACCGCGGAGGATAAACGGCAGCACGGTGGTTTGCAGTTGGGGACCGGCCACCAGACCACAGCAGGAAACCGACCCGCCGGGTTTGATCTGTTTCAGTAACTCCGCCAGCGGAGCGCCACCCACGGTGTCGATGGCGTTTCCAAAGACCGGCTTTACCATCGGTTTTTTCTGTTCTGAGAGCGCATCCCGACCGACGACGTCACTGGCGCCCAGCGCCTTCAGCTCGTTGGCGTGCTCGGCCTTGCCACTGATGGCGATCACCTCAAAGCCCAGCTTGGCTAACACTTCAACGGCCACGGTGCCGACCGCGCCACTGGCGCCTGACACGGCTACCGGGCCCTGCTCCGGCTGAGCGCCCATTTTCAAAAGCTTCAGAACACACAGCCCGGCAGTCAGCCCGGCGGTGCCATAGATCATGGCAGTGCGCGCACTCCATTGGGCGGGCTTGGGCACACACCAGGCCGCTGGTACGCGGATGTATTCGCCAAAGCCGCCGTCGGTGTTCATGCCCAGATCGTACCCTGTGACAATCACCGCCGCCCCCGGAGTAAACGTGCCGGAGCTGTCTTCAACCACTTCCCCGGCGGCATCGATTCCGGGCGTGTGCGGAAAACTGCGGGTGACACCCTTGTTACCGGAGGCCGACAACGCATCTTTATAGTTCAATGACGAATGGGAAACCCGAATCAACACCTCACCCTCGGGCAAATCAGCGGTGTTCAGACTCTGCTCACTGCCAACATAAGCCCCGTCTTGTTCCTCGACACGCCATGCCTTGAAGTAGGTGTTCGTTGTCATCGTTATTTCCCCGTCTAAAGTGGTTTATTGGATCTTCTGGTTGCGGAACGCGCTCAGCAGACGCCATACCGAATGCTCCAGAGCCGCACTGGTTGCCAGCCCAAGTTTCTCCGGCAAGGTGCGTTTGCGCTGGTACCTAACCGAGACTACGTCGGCGCGATCACAGGCCTCAATAAGATATTCGTCGGAGGTTTTGATCTCATCGATCAGCCGGACATCGAGAGCTCGCTTGCCAAACCATATATCGCCATTAGCCACGGCAGTAATGTCAACCGACGGCCGCCGTTCGCCGACGTATTCCTTGAACAGCACATGGGTGTCCTCCAGATCTTCAAGGAACTTCTGCCGGCCTTTGTCGGTGTTCTCGCCAAAGATGGTCATGGTGCGCTTGTGCTCACCGGCGGTCAGCACTTCAAAATCCACGTCGTTTTTCTTCAGCAGCCGATGGAAATTGGGCAGCTGAGCAACCACCCCGATGGAGCCCAGAATAGCGAACGGCGACGCGATGATCCGATCGGCGACACACGCCATCATGTAGCCGCCACTGGCCGCGACTTTGTCGACGCAGGCCGTCAGCGGAACACCCTTACTCCGGATTCGGTCAAGCTGCGCGGCCGCCAGGCCATAGGAATGGACCAGCCCACCGCCACTTTCCAGGCGCACCACGACTTCATCCTTGTCAGGATCGACGACCCCGAGCACCGCAGTAATGGAACGACGCAGCGGGTCGGTATCGCTCGCCTTGATGTCACCGTCGAAGTCCAGGACGAACACCCGCGGCTTGCGGTCCTGGGCTTCGCCCTCTTCCTTGTGCTGAGCTTTATCTGCCTTTTTCTTGGCTTTCTGCTCCTTCTTCCGGGCTTTTTCGAACGCCTTGCGCTCGCCCTCCGACATCAGGCGAGCCTGAATGGACTCGCGGAGTTTGTCGTATTTTTCGTTCAGTTTTCGGATGCGCAATTCGCCATCGCCGTCATGGTCTTCGCGCTCCTTCTGGGCCGATGCGATGATGACGGCAACCACGACGATCACGGCCACAGCAAACGTCACCACCTTTGCCAGGAACAAACCGTATTCAGTCAGAAACTCCAAAGTGCTTCTCCGTGTGCTTCTATTTGATGGGTGTTGAATTCGAAAGGGTAACTTACCGAATTTAGGACGATAAGCAGAGGAAAAAAATTAAAACAAGCGTTCGATCGAGCTTGACACAGTCAGATACTAACCATAAAGTCGCATAGCGAGGTCGGCTCCAGACGGAGTCCCCAAGCGGCCATTCGGGCCCGGGACATCTATGCCGTCGTCATGACAAGACAACCACCATTAAGGGTACAACAATGTCTGTAGCTCAGGTATTTGAACAACTCGAACAGAACTTTAACGCAGACGCAGCGCAAGGTCTGGACCTGGTTTTCCAGTTCGACATCGAGGATGACAAGACCTATCACCTGGTCATCAACGATGGCACCTGCAAATTGCACGAAGGCGAACACGACGACCCTTCCGTTACCCTGATCATGAACTCTGAAACTCTGCAGGGCATCGTTTCCGGTGAAACCGACGGTATGCAGGCTTTCATGGCTGGCCAGCTGCGCGCCGAAGGCGACATGATGCTTGCCACCAAGCTGGGTGAGCTGTTCAAGATGGGCTGATCGCGCTTGCGATGGGTCTGAAAAAAACCTGCGCCTGGCGCAGGTTTTTTTATGGCTGTCTGATTATTGCTCGTCCCACAGCTGGATCGCATCCCGTGCCTGCTGATTGACGGGCACCGCGACCAACCCAGTCGCCGACAGGCGCACGTCAAACATTGCACCGTCTCGCATTGGCATAAAGGTGGCGTTGCCGTACACCGCTTCTACGAAGGGTATATTGAAGCTGCGATCCAGCTCCCACAGATCGGGCCAGGCCCCATCCCCAAGGCCAACGACAGACCGAGGCGCCGAACGCTCCTGCTCCAGCGAGGTATAACGTCCGCTCAGGCGCTCGAGCCGATAGCCCGGTGCAACCCCCAGCCAGCGCAACGGCCCGGTAAACCGAATAATTCGTGCGTCGACCTGCCACTGATCCCCCATCAAGGTCTGAGCCACAGTAATTTGGTCCGGCGATTGCAGCCGAACGTGCCACCGCTGTTCTCCCTGACGCTGAGTCGAGACCGTTGCCACTGTCTGCATGCCTTCCAGGGACTGGTAGCCGGATACGTTGATCGCGATGGCGAGGGAGTAGGCGCCCACGAGCATCAGGCTGAATACAGCCATGCCCTTGAGCCAACCAAGAAACCAGCGCGGACGGAGGAAAAAAAGGAACCCCGCAATGACCAGGAGGGCGCCAAAAACGGCCAGCACCACGGTTGCGAGTTCGTTAGACACGAATTAGAGCCCTACATCATCCAGCGATGTTTGGGCCAGCTTGAGAAGATCCGGGTTGCGTTCTTCCCGCCGACCGATGCTTTCTATGTAGTATTCAAGCGACGTCAGAGCGTCGGCCAGGGCTTCCAGTTCTTGCATGGGTGGTGCCTCGCGGGCATCCAGCAAACGCTCCTGAATGGATCCGGCGACCCGTTCCAGCACTGTCGCAGCGCCCGGATCGTTGACCAACTGCAGGCCACCCCAGATGCTGTGCAACGTGGCCGGCAGGTTTGCCAGGTGCAGCTTGTCGTAATCGGACTCCATGAACGCCGTGATTGCTCGCTTGGCCAGCGTCAGCGCACCCTTGGCCTCGTCGGCGACCACAAACACCGCTTCCCGCAGGTATACCGATTCGTCCCGCGTCCGGTGACCGCGGGCCAAGGCGTCGGTTTCCGAGGTTATGCCGCGGGTCACGATCTGCATCACCGCGTCTTCAATACTGAGTACAGAGTCGGCCAGACCGTAGAGCTCGTCGTCCTCAGGCAGACGAGACTCACCTTCCCAGCTGCGCAAACGAGCAGCTTCGTCCTGGGCCAAAGTGGCCAGCTTTTTAAGGTCAAGCATCAACAGGGTGTTGGCCAGACGTTCGAGCGCTTCTGAAATCGACGACAGTTCCGCCAGATCGGGTTCAATGCCGCGCTCAATGATATCGAGCTTGTCTTTGAGTTGATTCAGCTCGTCCTGCATAGCCTCCGCCAGTGACCGCAGCACGTCGCTGCCCGGGCCGTACAACCGACGGGCGTGGGCTTCGAGCATGGCGTCAGGGTAGTCAGCCGGGGTCAGGTGATAGGCCGACAGTACCTGGGTCACTTCCGGGTTTGCCGAGCCGCTGCGGTACAGCAGGTAAACCAGATCCCTCACCAGCGAATCCGGTGCGTCTTTTGCGGTGGCCACCTTGCCCACGTACACCACTTCCCGGGCGTACTTTTCGATACGCATGAACATGCGCTTACGGGCCTTGGTGAACACCATGGCGCGGTCGAGCATGGTATCGGCCACAATCGAAACCAGGCACCACAACTGCCCCATGGGTGCACCCTGGCAAAGCCTGGCCAGCCCCCGAGAAGCCCTCGCGACCAGTTTCTTGCTGACCACCTCGTTGCGGTCCCGAAGAATACTCAGCAGCGCCACCTGGAAAGTCAGGCGCATCCGGCGGGCCATGATTTCAAATTCAGAGCCATCGCCCTCAAAGGCCGACAATTGGATACCAGAACAGAAATCCGGCCGTTCCTTCACATCCACGTCGAAGAAACAGGATTCAGGATAGGGTTTTTCCCGGCGCGCTTCCCGAAGGTCGTTGATCACCGGCAGCAAAAGTTCCGGGTGGTCTTCCCTCTGTTGATGATAGTACTCGACGTAACGGCGCAGGATGAACAGGGCGCTGTTCAGGGTTGTGAGCAAAATGTTCTTGTCGTCGTTGGCACCAACAGGCACGTCGTTGGCCATCCCGACCGCTTCCTGGCACAGCAAGGTGCCGCCACGAAGCTCTACGAGGATAAAAATACCTCGCAACTGATTGATGAAGTCCACGCAATTTTGGAGGTCTTCGCCACTCTCACGGTTTTCCTGAAAGCGTTCAAGGCTGGACTCTGCCTGTTTGATGGTTTGCTCAATTTCATTCTTAACCAGATCAAACGACTGCGATTTCGTCGCCAAAGACGATTGAACCATAAACGCTTCCTGTTATTTGCGGAGACTACCGCGTCCAGATAATGACTGCGCCCGTCAGGTGGAACGACAGGGGTTATTGTTATAAGCCGGCCAAACCCTGGCCAACCACGAATTTGTTATTCGTTCGCGAAAACTGGCGAACTAACCATTACTTATAACACAAAACTCAAGTACCTCAAGAAAGCCGGAATGTAACATTTGGTACATTCCGGCGCGGTTCCCGGTTCCGGTTAGTGAAGCTTGGACCAGACGGTTTCACCCGCCTGCTTTTCAAGCATGGCCATGAATTCATCGTGGGCGCTGTGCTCTTCTTCGGAGGCTCGCACCACTTGCAGCGGCTCTCGCTGGCTGGTCAGGCGTCGGATACCATTGCTTGCACTGCCACCTTCCCCACCGGCGTCCAGCGACAGCGCCGTTTGACCACCCGTAAGTAAAAGGTATACATCCGCCAGGATCTCGGCATCGAGCAAAGCCCCGTGCAGATCCCGGTTACTGTTGTCCACGCCGTAACGTTTACACAGGGCATCCAGATTGTTTTTCTGACCAGGGTGCTTCTTCCGGGCAATCGCCAGGGAATCGACCACGCCGCAGTGGTCGGTCGTTTTGCGAACTGGTTTCAGACGGGCAAACTCTGCATCCATGTGGCCAATATCAAAGGCCGCGTTGTGGATGACCAGTTCGGCGCCTTTTATAAATTCGAAAAATTCTTCGGCCACCTCGGCAAACTTGGGTTTGTCGGCCAGGAATTCGTTGGTGATGCCGTGCACCGTGATGGCCTCGGCTTCCACTTCGCGCTCGGGGTTGATGTAGACGTGGTAGTTGCGTCCGGTCAGCTTGCGCTCCACCAGCTCCACGCAGCCAATCTCGATAATACGGTGTCCGTCATTGGGGTCGATACCGGTGGTTTCAGTATCCAGTACAATCTGTCTCATGACTCACTCTGTTCCGTCGGTCTTGCTCAGGCGCGCGCCAGTTCGGCGACGCCCCGGTTGGCCAATTCATCGGCCAGTTCGTTATCGGGAATACCGGCATGGCCTTTCACCCAGTGCCAGTTTACCTGATGGCGGGCCACCTCGGCGTCCAGCTCCCGCCAGAGGTCTTCGTTTTTGACCGGCTTTTTTGCTGAGGTTTTCCAGCCATTGCGTTTCCAGCCGGCCATCCACTCAGTGATGCCTTTACGCACATACTGGGAATCGGTATACAACTCGACGGTACAGCTCCGCTTTAAAGCCGCCAGGCCCCGGATCGCCGCCATCAATTCCATTCGGTTGTTGGTGGTGTTGGCTTCTCCCCCATGCATGGTTTTGCTGGAATCACCATAGCGCAACACAACACCCCAGCCCCCGGGACCGGGGTTTCCCTTGCAGGCTCCGTCGGTATACAGAATCACCTTGCCCGACATTTTGTCTCCCATTGGTTAAACACTGGCTTCTGAATCGCTGCACGCTCTCAGTAAATCCCCGGACACACCTCTGGATGCACCGACCGTGCGGGTTCCGGATAAGGCGATGACTTTGGCCTGACGCCAAGCCGGTCGGCGGGGAATCTGGGCATAAACCCGTTTTTTGGCAAGGATACAGTAATACGCGCCCACCGGCAGGATTCTATTGCCCCCCAGTCGGGCATCAAAACGGCTCTGCGCTTGTCGCCCACTGCGCTGGAGCGGCAACCGGAAGAACCGGGTTACCGAGGCTTCCACGTTGAATCCCAGCAAATGCAGCCAGTCTTCCATTCGTCCCCGCATCAGGAACCGTCCACCCCAGGGGCCTTCCCGATGACGGGAGATCAGGCGTCGGACACCCCAGAGGCTGAGAGGGTTAAAGCCGACCAGGGCGAGAGTGCCCTCGCCTCGCAGCACCCTCGCCGATTCCCGGATGACTTCATGGGGGTAACGGCTGAAATCGGCACTGTGGTGAAGAATCACCAGATCCATCGAATCGCCGGAGAACGGGAGTTCGTGCGCCTCACACACGGCCACCTGATCCGGTATTTGCGGGTACCAGCGAGGTGTGGTCATTATGCGTTGCACGAAGTCGGTGCCGGTGGCGAGCGGCAATCGATGGCTGACCCCTACCTGCAACTGACGGGCGCCGGTCAGGCGGCCCAGTTCTTGGTCGAGCATCTGCCGCTGGTCCGCCAGCAGCGCCCGGCCCAGCGGCGTGCCGAACCAGCGTTCGAAGCTCTCGTGACGCGCCGGATAATTGATCGCCCCTGGCTCACCCACCTTGTCTCACTCCCGAAAACAGACCCCAGTGTTGGGACCGTTGGTGTATTGCTCTATCATATCAGTCACATTCGTTTTGCACATATGGGGCTCTCATGTTGACCATTTCTGCCATTCCGGCCTTCAGCGATAACTACATCTGGTGCCTGTCCAACAGCGACAACCGCAAAGCCCTGATCGTTGATCCCGGGCAGGCAGCACCGGTCCAAGCGTACCTTGCTGAACACGACCTCGTGCTCGACACCATCCTGATTACCCACCATCATCCGGACCACGTTGGCGGTGTCAGTCAGTTAATGAAGGCGTACCCGGAGTGCGAGGTCATCGGCCCCACCGATTCGCCGTTCAAAGGCTGCACCAAGACCGTTACACCCGGCGATGAGCTGCCCTGGGAAGGCATGATTTTTCAGGTGCTTGGCGTGCCGGGCCACACCCTCGATCACATCGCTTTCTTCTCCGATTCCGAGGTCAACGGCCGGCCGGTGCTGTTTTGCGGCGACACACTGTTTGTGTGCGGCTGTGGCCGTCTGTTTGAGGGCCAGCCGGCGCAAATGCGCCAGTCCCTGCAGTCTCTGCGCGCCCTGCCCGATCGCACTGCCGTGTACTGCGCACACGAATACACCCTGGCTAATCTTAAATTCGCCCGCAGTTGGCTGCCCCAGGACGCAGGCTTGAAAGCTTTCGAAGAACGCTGCCAACAACGCCGGGCCGAGGGGTTACCAACCGTACCGTCGTTCATGGCGGAGGAACGCCAGCTGAACCCGTTCCTGCGCTGGGACGACCCCGAGGTTGTCGATGCGGCACGGAATTACTGTGCCCGCAATGGCTTACCGGCGGATTCGGAGAACGCGATCTTTGCCGCCATTCGCCACGGCAAAGACAACTTCTGACCGGTTAACAATTCCTCTCACAGAGTTAACGAGGGGCTTCTTGACCCGCTAAAAAAGGCTCCCATAGAATCGTGCCAACTTTTTGGCCCTTTTACCGTAAACCGGAAGTACTCTATGTCGGTTAAACGATTGTCTTTGTTGTTCTTCACTGGTGCGCTGGCATCCGGATGCAGTTTGTCTGACAAACCAGACCACTCCTGGGTCAGCCCGTCGGCGTGGTTCGATGACAGTGAAACAGAAAACACCAGCACCAACCCGCTTGATTCCGATCAAGTCACCGTGGCCACCGGCGATGAGGAATTAAAACAGTCCGTGGAGTCCGGTGATGTTGAAGACGCTACGGCCGATGCTGCGCTGGACGATGCCATCGCTCCGGAGCTTCGCCCCACGGCCCGCGAGGCCCGAGAAAAACTGGATGACCCTGATCAAAAGATTGTTCAGGAAGCGGATCAGCAAACCGATTTATGGAAACGACTTCGGGCGGGCTTCGTTCTGGATCACGACGTCGATAACAAGCGGGTTCAGGATCAGCTCAATTGGTACGCCAGCCATCCCCGCTACATCAATCGGGTGGTGGAGCGTGGTAGTCGCTACCTGCACTACATACTGAACGAAACCGAGCAACGCGGTCTGCCCACCGAGTTTGCGCTGCTACCGGTGGTGGAAAGCGCCTTCGACCCCTTCGCCTATTCCCACGGGCGAGCTGCCGGCCTCTGGCAGTTCATTCCGTCCACGGGCAAATACTTCGGCCTGACCCAAAGCTGGTGGCACGACGACCGCAGGGACGTGGTGGAAGCCACAGCCGCTGCCCTGACCTACCTGGACCGGCTCGCGAACCGCTTTGATGGCGACTACACCCTGGCCCTGGCGGCTTACAACAGCGGTGGTGGAACCGTCTCAAGCGCCATGCGGAAAAACCGCAAGCGTAACAAGTCGCAAGACTACTGGTCTTTGGATCTGCCTCGGGAAACCCGCCATTACGTGCCTAAGCTGATCGCACTGGCCAAAATCTTCGACAATCCCGAAAAATACGGCATTGAACTGCCAGCACTCGAGGATGAACCCTACTTTGAGATAGTCGACACCGGCTCTCAGATGGATCTGGCCCAGGCGGCCGAATTGGCACAGGTTGATGTCGACGAGATTTACCTCCTCAACCCCACCTATAACCGCTGGGCTACCAACCCCGATGGCCCGCATCGGTTGCTGGTCCCCAAGGACAATGCCGAGACCTTTCGCGCGGCGCTGGCAGAAATCCCACGCAGTGAGCGGGTGTCCTGGCGCAACTACAAGGTGCAATCCGGCGACAGCCTGAGCACCATCGCGCGCAAGTTCTCCACCACCCCGTCGGTGATCCAGCAGGTGAACAAGCTGAACACTGACCTGATTCGGGTCGGCCAGCGCCTGGTGATCCCGTCCGCGAGCAAAGGTTCCGATACCTACGCCCTCAGCGCCTCCCAGCGCCTGGAAAAAAAGCAGGATCGCAAGCGCGATGGGAACAAGGTCCGCTATACCGTTCGCAGTGGGGATACCTTTTGGGACATAGCCCGGGATCATCGAGTCTCGGTTCGGGAGGTCGCGGCCTGGAACGGTATGGCCCCCGGCGATCCGCTCATCCCCGGCAAGGAACTGGTCATCTGGTCAAAAACCGCGCAAGCCACAGTGGCGTCCGCCAGCAATGGCCGCGGCAAAGCCATGGTGCGCAAAGTCGGCTACCGGGTCCGCAAAGGGGATTCCCTGTCCACCATCGCTAACCGTTTCTCTGTGAATGTGCGGGACATCGCAAGCTGGAACGATCTGAATACCTCTCGTTATCTGCAACCGGGGCAAAGTCTGGTACTCTACGTTGATATCCGGAACAGTCCCTGAACGCGGTTATCGCATCATCAGGAACTTTCCCTAACTACAAGAATCATAACGGTTCGATCAGGAGCCATGGGTGCGCCAGCGTGTAAACGAGAACGAAAAGGCGCGCCCACCTCACTCTCCGGAACGTGCGAGACCTATGACCAGAAAACGGACAGTTTCATACCTTACGTCGCTTTTCTCTTCCCTGGCCTTTTTGGCACTGACTCCCCCGGCATTCTCAGATGAACATGGCAACTCTTCGGCGGAACCCCGCCATGGCATGGCCATGCATGGCAGCCCCAAGTACGCCAGTGACTTTCCCCATTTTGATTATGTGAATCCAGAGGCACCCAAGGGTGGCACCCTGAAAATGGCCGTGGTGGCCAATGGCTTCGATTCCTTCAATCCATTTGATATCCGTGGTGTGGCCGCCGCCGGCGTCAGCACCTATTTGTACGACACGCTTCTGGTGGCGTCGGATGACGAGCCTTTCTCGAAATACGGGCTGATCGCTGAGTCCCTTGAAACACCCGAGGACCGCAGCTACGTTGTGTTCAATCTGCGTGAGCAGGCGAGGTTTCACGACGGAGAACCCATCACCGCTGAGGACGTGAAATTTTCATTCGAGATCCTGACCACCGAGGGCCATCCGTTCTTTCGCAACTATTATGCCGATGTGGCCAACGTCATCGTAGAAAACCCGCGTCGGGTACGTTTCGAGTTCAAACCGACGACCAACCGGGAACTGCCGCTGATCCTTGGTCAGATGCCTATTCTGCCTGCCCATTACTGGGCCGAGCATGAGTTCGGTGACAATGGACTGACCCCGCCCCTGGGCAGCGGCCCCTACCGCATCGGCAAGTTTGAGGCCGGTCGCTCCGTTGAGTACGAGCGGGTAGAAGACTACTGGGCGGAAGATCTGCCGGTACGCAAAGGCCGCTTTAATTTCGATCGCATTCGCTACGACTACTACACCGACGACACCGTGGCCCTAGAAGCCTTCAAGGCCGGCAGCTTCGATTTCCGGGTAGAGACCTCGGCAAAGAACTGGGCGACCGCCTACAACGGTGACAAATTTGACGACGGCAAAATCGTTGCCGAAGCCATTGAGCACAACCGCCCCACCGGCATGCAGGGTTTCGTGTTCAATACCCGACGCGACGTCTTCAGCGACTCGAGGGTCCGGGAAGCGCTGGCCTATGGCTTTGACTTTGAATGGGCCAATAAGAATCTGTTTTACGGTCAGTACACCCGCACCAACAGCTTTTTTGAAAACAGCGAATTGGCGTCCTCCGGGTTACCGAGCGAGCGAGAGCTGGAAATTCTGGAGCCCTTCCGGGATCAATTGCCCGAGGACGTATTCAATGAGTCCTACCAACCACCGAAAACCGAGGGCCAGCAGGGTGTGAGAAACAACCTGCGCAACGCGCTGAAGTTGCTGCGCTCAGCCGGCTACGACATTGAAGACGGAACCATGGTGCACCAGGACACCGGCGAACCGCTCGCCTTCGAAATCCTGCTGTTCCAGAAGAGCTTTGAGCGTGTGGTGCTGCCGTTCAAGAACAACCTGGCCAAACTCGGCGTCGACGTCTCGGTGCGTCTGGTCGATAGCAATCAGTACGTTCAGCGGGTGCGTGAATTCGATTTCGACATGATCACCCAGGTGATGCCCCAGTCGGATTCCCCTGGCAATGAGCAGCGGGAATACTGGCACTCCAGCAATGTCGATGCGACCGGCTCTCGTAACTACATGGGGGTAAGCCATCCGGTGGTCGACCAACTGGTTAGCCGGGTAATCCAGGCCCCTAACCGGGATGAGCTGGTGCAGCGTACCCGCGCTCTGGACCGGGTTCTGCTGCATGGGCATTACGTGGTACCCCACTGGCATCTGGCCAAGGACCGCGTGGCCTATTGGAGTCACCTCGAACGCCCGGCGGAAACACCCAAGAACGGGGTTGATCTGGACAACTGGTGGGTAAAGCCCTGAGCACGGGATCCTAACCTAGGCAGTCACGGAAGGAACGCTCCGCTAAATGGGCATCTACATACTACGCAGGCTGGCACTGATCATCCCGACCCTGATCGGGATCATGCTTCTGAACTTTATCATCGTGCAAGCTGCGCCCGGTGGCCCGGTTGAACAGCTGATCGCCGAGATGGAAGGCCATGGCGGCAGCGCCCTGGCCCGGGCCTCCGGCGGTGACACCGGGGCGGAAGTCTCCAGCGCCTCCGGCGACAGTCGCGGATCACGCGGCATTCCCGAGGAATTGCTGCGAGAGATCGAGGTCATGTACGGCTTCGACAAGCCCGCCCACGAACGATTCCTGAAAATGCTGGGCGACTACGCCACCTTCAATTTCGGTGACTCGTTTTTCCGGGAGAAAAGCGTCACCGACTTGATCCTCGATAAGATGCCGGTCTCTATCTCCCTCGGGCTCTGGTCAACCCTGATCATTTACATCATTTCCATCCCACTGGGTATTCGAAAAGCGGTCACCGACGGTTCCCGTTTTGACGTCTGGAGCAGCTCCGCCATTGTTGTCGGCTACGCTATTCCCGGCTTTCTGTTCGCCATCCTACTGATCGTGCTGTTTGCCGGTGGCAGTTACTTCGACTGGTTCCCGCTCAGGGGCCTGACTTCCTCCAACTTTGATGAACTGACCTGGCCCCAGAAAATCGCCGACTATTTCTGGCATCTGGCGCTGCCGGTGACGGCCAACGTGATCGGTGGTTTCGCCACCCTGACCCTGCTCACCAAGAACTCGTTTCTCGATGAGATCAGCAAGCAATATGTGGTGACCGCCAGGGCCAAAGGCCTTGACGAAAAGCAGGTGCTGTATGGCCATGTCTTCCGCAACGCCATGCTGATCGTCATCGCAAGCCTGCCCGGCGTTCTGGTCGCCCTGTTTTTCACCGGATCGCTGCTCATTGAGGTGATCTTCTCGCTCGACGGACTTGGCCTGCTCGGCTTCGAGGCTGCCCTGAACCGGGATTACCCGGTGATCTTCGGCACCCTCTACATCTTTACCTTGATGGGCCTGATCCTGAAATTGATCAGCGACATCACCTACGTGCTGGTGGACCCGCGGATTGATTTTGAAAGCAGGGAGGGCGCGTGAAAAAACCCTCCCTGACCCCGATCCAGCAGCGCCGTTTGCGTAATTTCCGGGCTAACCGGCGAGGCTTTTGGTCTCTCTGGGTGTTTTTGGCCTTATTTGGCTTGTCGCTGGCGGCTGAGCTGATCGCCAATGACGCGCCGCTGATGGTGTCCTATCAGGACAGTCTCTATTTCCCCGTTGTCGAATCGGTACCCGAGGAAACCTTTGGTGGCTTTCTGCCCACCGAAGCCGATTACCGCGATCCCTTCATTGCCGACACGATAGAGGCCGATGGCTGGATGCTTTGGCCGCCGATCCGTTTCAGCTACGACACCATCAATTACGATCTGGACGTGCCCTCGCCCGCGCCGCCCAGCCTGGAGAATTGGCTGGGCACGGATGACCAGGGCCGTGATGTTGCCGCCCGGGTGATCTACGGGTTCCGGATTTCAGTGCTGTTCGGGCTGACACTCACCATCGCCAGCTGCATTGTCGGCGTGGCGGTTGGGGCGATCCAGGGTTACTACGGCGGCAAGATCGACCTGCTGGGCCAGCGCTTTATCGAGGTCTGGTCCGGCCTGCCGGTGCTGTACCTGCTCATCATCCTGTCGAGCATTGTGCAACCGAATTTCTGGTGGTTGCTGGGCATCATGCTGCTGTTCAGCTGGATGGGGTTGGTGGATGTGGTCCGTGCCGAATTCCTGCGGGCGCGCAATTTCGAGTATGTCAAAGCCGCTCGCGCCCTCGGCCTGGACAACCGTATGATCATGTTTCGGCACATTCTACCCAACGCCATGGTGGCCACGCTGACCTTCCTGCCGTTTATACTGACCGGGGCCATCACCGGGCTGACGTCGCTGGATTTCCTGGGCTTTGGCCTGCCCTCAGGCTCGCCGTCTCTGGGCGAACTCATCGCCCAGGGTAAGGCCAATCTGCACGCCCCGTGGCTGGGCATATCCGCCTTCGTTTCCCTCTCGGTGATGCTGACTCTACTGGTGTTCGTCGGCGAGGCCGTGCGGGATGCCTTTGATCCGAGAAAGAGCTGATATGAGCGATCTGTTGCGCATCTCCGATTTGTCCATTCGTTTTGATCAGGGGCCCAAAGTGGTCGATTCTCTGTCCCTGACTATCCGAGAGGGACAGACCGTGGCGCTGGTGGGCGAAAGTGGGTCCGGCAAGTCCATTTCCGCATTGTCGGTGTTGCGTCTGCTCGATGGGCGGCACGTGCGGTACCCCTCGGGCGAGATCCTGTTTCAGGGTGAAGACATGCTCAGAGCCAGCGACAAACGGCTGCGGGAAATTCGCGGGCGCCAGATCAGCATGATCTTTCAGGAACCCATGACGTCGCTCAACCCCCTGCACACGGTGGAAAAACAGATTGGCGAAACCCTGGCCCTGCACAAGGGGTTACGCAACTCCGCTGCAAGGAAGCGGGCCATTGAACTGCTGGACCTGGTGGGGATCCGCGACCCCGAAAGCCGTCTCGCCAACTATCCCCATCAACTGTCTGGCGGCCAGAAGCAACGGGTGATGATTGCCATGGCCCTGGCCAACGAACCGGATTTGCTGATCGCCGACGAACCCACCACGGCGCTTGATGTGACCGTGCAGAAACAGGTGCTTGAACTACTGAGGGAGTTGCAGGCCAAACTGGGCATGGCCATTTTGCTGATCACCCACGACCTCAGCATTGTGCACCGTTACGCCGATCAGGTCGCGGTGATGGAACAGGGCAAGCTGGTTGAACACGCCGACACCGAGACCCTGTTCGCCAGCCCCCAGCACCCCTACACCCGAAAGTTGCTGGACGCAGAACCACCAGAAGCGCCGATGGGCGATTCGGTCAGTAGCGAACCGTTGCTAGAGGTGGCCAACCTGGACGTGCGGTTCACAACCCGCAAATCCCTGCTGGGCAAAGTCACGGATTCGTTTCACGCTGTCCAATCCACCAATTTCAGTCTGAACCGGGGCGAGACCCTTGGCATTGTCGGGGAAAGTGGCAGTGGTAAGACCACCATTGGACACGCTTTGCTCAAGCTCACCGCCAGTACCGGAGACATTCGCCTGGCCGGGGAACAACTGGGTGCCCTCACCCAAAAACAGTTCCGCCCTTGGCGCAGCCGGATTCAGATTGTCTTCCAGGACCCATTTGGCAGTCTGAGCCCGCGCATGTCCATTGCCGAGATCATCGGCGAAGGACTGGAAATTCACGATCCAGCCAACGCTGGCGAGCACGAACAACGGGTGATCCGGGCGCTTCAGGACGTTGGGCTAGACCCCGAGGCCCGGCACCGTTACCCCCATGAATTCTCCGGCGGCCAGCGCCAGCGCATTGCCATTGCGCGGGCCTTGGTCCTGCAACCGGATCTGATCGTTCTGGATGAGCCCACCTCGGCACTGGATCGCACGGTTCAGAAGCAGGTGATCGAGCTGCTGCGGGACCTTCAGAACCGCTATGGTCTAAGCTATATCTTTATCAGCCACGATCTTTCCGTGGTCCGGGCGCTCAGCCACAAGCTGCTGGTATTACATCACGGCAAAATCGTTGAGTATGGCAAGGCCGAGGACATATTCCGGTCACCGGCCAATGCCTACACTCAGGAATTGCTGAGCGCAGCCTTTTTCTACCAGCAAACCTCTACGACCAATTGAGTGTTACCCGGCACCGCGGTGTTCAGGGATAATGCGTCGAAATCAGGAACACAGGGAGATTGACCCATGGGAATACTCAGTGGCAAAAAAGCACTGATCGTTGGCGTTGCCAGTAAACTGTCCATTGCCTACGGCATTGCTGAGGCGTTTGCCCGGGAAGGCGCCGAGCTGGCCTTCACCTACCAGAACGAGAAGCTGCAGCCGCGGGTGGAGAAATTTGCCGAGCAATGGGGCAGCAAGCTGACCTTCCCCTGTGACGTCGCCAGCGACGAGGAGATCGAGCAGGTCTTTACCGAGCTCAACAAGCACTGGGATCACGTGGATATCATCGTGCACGCGGTAGGATTTGCCCCGGGACACGAACTGGATGGCAACTACGTGGACGTGACCACTCGTGAGGGTTTCCGTATCGCCCACGACATCAGCTCCTTCAGCTTTGTGGCCCTGGCCAAGGCGGCGCGTGGCATGATGCACGAAGGCAGCTCACTGCTGACCCTCAGCTACCTCGGTGCCGAGCGGGTACTGCAGAACTACAACGTGATGGGTCTCGCCAAGGCCTCACTGGAAGCCAACGTTCGCTATATGGCGGCTAGCCTGGGCCGTGATGGTATCCGGGTTAACGGTATTTCCGCGGGCCCGATCAAGACTCTGGCGGCGTCCGGCATCAAGAGCTTCCGTAAAATGCTGGCGGAAAACGCCAAGCGGGCACCCCTGCGTCGCAACGTCACCATCGAAGAAGTGGGTAATTCCGCGGCATTCCTGGGTTCGGACATGGCCAGTGGGATCACGGGCGAGATCATGTATGTGGATGCGGGCTTCAACATCACCGGTATGGCCGAGATGGAAGAATAACGCCTCAGCGCTGCGATGCCCCCGAGAAAAAGCCGGCTCTTGCCGGCTTTTTTCGTTTCAATCACTCTGCCGCCATGGCGATGGCCACCGCCTCGACCCATTCCACGTAGTCGGTGCCGTCGGACTGCACGATCTGCGCTCCAACCAGAAAACCACTCTCGCTGGGTCGGCACCAGACGACCTCTACCATCAGCCCGAAGCTCTGCGGCGGCTCACCAATCGCTACGCTGGCCGGCAAAAGCGCGCCCAAAGACAGCGGCTCCCGGGAGTACAGGGACATGCCGCGGGCGGAAATGTCCCGGATACGGCACACCAGTTCTCGGCCAGGGGCTTCGGTTTCCGAGTGCCCGGCACTCAGCTCCGGCACGGTGGATTCGAGTTCAAGGATCGCGAGAGCGGTGGCCGTGAGCCGGTAATCGGCGCGGTTGTCCGGAAACGGCCGCTCCTCCCCTGCCTGTCCGAATTCGTAATCTGCATCCGTCATTGTTGTTGTTCCTGTCTGTTTCCGACGTTTATCACCGCCCCACCCGGATACGGCCCACTACACGGCTCAGGGTGTCATCGAATTCGGCCGAACTGCCCAGAATTCGGACCTTACCGGCCACCACCCCCTGAACCAGCGCATCCTCGAGAAATTCCCGGCGGTTCAGTCCCAAGCGGTCGACAAAAACCAACTTGCGGGAGGCGTTGATGCGCACTGCGAGCTTCAGGCGGATGGGATCATCGTTTGGGTCATCCGGGCTGACAACAATCCAGCCTCCCAGCTTGAACGCTTCCACCTGGGTTTGCGCAAGCAACGTTTTCTCCCGTCGAATCCGCTCCTGCTCGGCCCGCTCATCGTCCAGGCGCTTCTGCTCCACCAACGCCTGCTGACGCTGGAGTTCAGCTTCGCGCGCGGCTTCCTCAACTTTCCGAGCCTGCTCAGCGGCCTCTCGTTCACGGCGCAGGGCTTCGGCGCGCTCGCGAGCTTCCCGGGCCGCCTGTTCCCGCTGCTGTCGCTGCTTGGCGCACACCTGGGCAAGTAGGCTTACGGTATCCGTCAGCACTTGGCCAAACGGCGTCACAGTTGGCAACGGCTTGATTTGATTGCCCGCCAATGCCGAATCGAAATCCGCCCACGACTGGATACCGAGTTTTACACCGGCGCCATTGGTCCACAGAATTTCAGCGGTCTCCTCAAGCAGCGCGAAAAAGAAGCGGCGCTGCTCCCTTCGACCTTCACCCTCTACAAACCACTGGCCCTGAAGCTCATGCACACTGGCGGCTTCGGCCCCGCTGAAGCTCAGCCAGGCGCTGTCCCAACTGAACGGGCGACTGCTCGGTAACGCCTCTTCAAGGTTCGGCGACTCGCCGCGCAACCTCGACACCATGACCTCTTCAATCCCCGACAGGTCGGTGGCACCCAGCGGCTTATCAAAGGTGCGCTGCCAGACGTCCAAGAGGCGGTCACCAATCTGCTCACCAACCGTGTACAGGCGATCACGGTCCTTGTCAGACAGCGACGGATCGCCCACCCAAACCAACCATTCCAGCATTTTCGAGCCGTGCCGGCAGGTTTCGCCCTCGACACCGCCATCCCAGATCGCCTGCTTCAGAAGCCGATACCAGGTGTCCAGGATAAACCGACTGATGGCCGGTGGCAGCATGCGGCCCTGAAGAGCCCGGCCGATCAGCGCCCGTGCGGTCTGGTCGGCCCGTCGCTGGCGAGCGGCGCCCTGTTCGGTTTCCAGTAACCGCTGCCGCAATTTGCCAACCTGGGCGTCCCGTTTTTCGGCATCCTGCTGCCACTGCTGGCAGAATTCGATCACCGGCGCGCAATCGCCGGATTCAAAGCTACCGGACACGGCAATCACCAGAGCGTCAAGCTGGTCCAGCAAAACCCGGCTGGAGCGCCCGCCCGAGTCACTCCAGCCGCGCCACTCCTGAAGACTGTCAAGCCAGCTAATGAGGGTGTCACTGAACGCCTTGGCGCCCTCGAGATTCATTCTCCAGGCCAGGTAAAATCGCAGCCGGGCAATGCGACGCGCCAGTTCCGGGTGCAGACCGCTGGTTTTCAGGAACACGTCCATGATGCGGTCGGCCACATAGGCAGCATTGATCTGCATGGAGGACCAGTCTAGATGCACCGAGCGGAGCACGTGGGTCACACGTTCATCGCGCTGCTCAATCCAGCAGGATGACAGCAACGGACGCCAGTCGCTGACCGATTCTGGAGGGAGCGCACCGGCGGGGTACGGCAAGTCCGGAACCCGGATACCCGAAAGCACGTCTCCAATCTGACCGGAGACCGTCTTCCGGGCCGAGCCATTCTGCGTTTTTTGCCGGTTTTGCGACATCCGTTCCCCAGTGCAAGAAGCGTTGAAAAGGCCTACCAAATGACGCAGTATAACCACCTCCCTGGGGTTATTCACAAGCGGATTCCGGGGCTTTTGCACCAATCTGCAACTTCGTTGGCGTTCGATCGTCCAATTAAGATGCAAGGATCAGAATCGGGGATAAAGAACAACATGTCGGGCAAAAAACTAGAGAACCTGAACGTGGCCAGCCAGGAACCACTCATCACTCCTGAAGCACTCAAACAGGAGATGCCGCTCTCCGACGCCGCGGCCGATACCGTGGCCAAGGGTCGCCAGGCCATTTATGACATCATGGACGGCAAGGATCATCGCCTGTTCGTGGTCATTGGCCCCTGCTCCATCCACGACGTTGAAGCCGCCCGAGACTACGCTCAGCGCCTTAAAAAGCTGGCAGACGAGGTTAGCGACACCCTTCTGATCGTCATGCGCGTCTATTTCGAAAAGCCCCGCACCACCGTGGGCTGGAAGGGGCTGATCAATGATCCGCACCTGAACGATACCTTTGACATCGAACAGGGTCTTCACATTGGTCGACGCCTGCTGCTGGACATCAATGAGATGGGCCTGCCGGCAGCCACCGAAGCTCTGGACCCGATTTCGCCCCAGTACCTGCAGGACACCATTGCCTGGTCTGCCATTGGCGCGCGGACAACTGAGTCCCAGACCCACCGGGAAATGAGCAGCGGCCTGTCGATGGCGATCGGCTTCAAGAACGGCACCGACGGCAGCCTGGATGTCGTTGTTAACGCCATGAAATCGGTATCGCACCCGCACAACTTCCTTGGCATTGATCAACAGGGCAAAGCTGCCATTATCCGCACCAAGGGCAACAACTTTGGCCATGCGGTTCTGCGTGGTGGTGGCGGCAAGCCCAACTACGATTCCGTCAGCGTTGCCCTGTGCGAACAGGCGCTGGAGAAAGCCAAGCTGCGCAAGTCAATCATGGTTGACTGTAGCCACGCCAATTCCAACAAGGACCCGGGCCTGCAGCCATTGGTGATGCAGGACGTTACCCACCAGATCCTCGAAGGCAACAGCTCCATTCAGAGCCTGATGGTCGAAAGCAACATCAACTGGGGCAACCAGTCCATTCCAGACAACCTGGACGACCTGAAGTACGGCGTCTCCGTCACCGACGCCTGTATCGACTGGCCCACCACTGAAAAAGCCATTCGCGACATGCGCGAGAAGCTGAAGGATGTGCTGCCGGGCCGCAAAGTTGGCTAACCAGAGGCAGCGTTCGAATCAAAAATTCGATTCAAAAAAGGGAGCCAAATGGCTCCTTTTTTTGTTGGATAGAACGCTTTGAGTCCGGAGGTCAGCGACTAGGGCGTGGTTGGTCGCCGCTCCGGTAGTCCACCCACCCAGTCAAGCCGCTCCCTCAGGGCGACCACTTGGCCAATAATGACCAAGGTCGGTGGCTGCACCTGTTCTGCCTCCACCCGGCTGACGATGTTGTTGAGAGTGCCAGACACCACGACCTGGTCCGGCGTCGTGCCTTTGGAAACCAGGGCCACCGGCATCTGCGGATCCATGCCGTGCTCCACCAGTTGTCGACAAATGATGGATAGCCCAACCAGCCCCATGTAGAACACCAGGGTCTGGTTGTTTTGCACGAAATCGCGCCACGGTAAATTGCAGGTGTCGTCTTTGAGGTGTCCGGTGACAAACCGGACCGATTGCGCATAATCACGGTGCGTCAATGGGATACCGCTGTAGGCCGCACACCCTGACGCTGCCGTGATGCCCGGAACCACCTGAAAGCGAACACCGGCAGACGCCAGCGTTTCGATCTCCTCGCCACCGCGGCCAAAGATAAACGGATCACCGCCTTTCAGCCGAACGACCTTCCGGCCCTCGCGGGCGAGATCCACCAAGCGCTGATTGATCTGGTCCTGGGGCAAAGTGTGGTTGGACCGTTGCTTGCCAACGTGGATTTTTTCCGCCGTTGGCGGAATCAACGCAAGAATCTCCGGCGACACCAACCGATCATAGAGTACTACCTCAGCCGAGGTGATCAGACGCCACGCTTTAAGCGTCAACAGCTCCGGGTCACCGGGGCCAGCCCCCACCAGGGCCACTTCACCGGCTGAACTGTTGGGGTTATCGGTGACTGGGTTCTTCCTGTACCGAACGGGTGCAGGGGTCGCACCAATTCCGCCCACTACGCCCTTCCCTGGTGCACTTTCTGGCTGATCACTCATTGGATTCGGTCGAGACCTCCCATGTACGGCTTGAGTACTTCCGGAATCAGGATGCTGCCATCAGCTTGCTGATAGTTCTCCATCACGGCGATCAGGGCGCGGCCTACCGCCAGACCCGAGCCATTCAGGGTATGCACAGGTTCGGGCTTTCCTGTCTCCGGATTACGCCAACGTGCATGCATGCGCCGTGCCTGAAAGTCACGGGTGTTGGAGCAGGACGAAATTTCCCGGTATTTCTGCTGGCCAGGCAGCCAGACTTCCAGATCAAAGGTCTTCGCCGCGGAGAAGCCCATATCGCCACCGCACAGGGTCATCACCCGGTACGGCAGTTCCAGTAATTGCAGCACCTTTTCCGCGTGGCCGGTCAGGGCCTCCAGCGCCGCCTCGGAATCCTCCGGACGAACCACATGGACCAGCTCAACCTTATCGAACTGGTGTTGCCGGATCATACCCCGGGTGTCGCGTCCGTAAGAGCCGGCTTCGCTGCGAAAACACGGGGTGTGACATACCATCTGTAGCGGGAGTTCGCTGGCGTCCAGAATGCTGTCCGCCACCAGATTGGTCGCCGGTACCTCAGCGGTGGGAATCAGGTACAGCGGGTTGTCCCCCTCCATCTTGAACAGGTCGTCCTCGAATTTTGGCAACTGGCCGGTACCGTAAAGCGTATCGGCGTTGACCAGGTACGGCACGTAGGCTTCGGTATAGCCATGTTCACCGGTGTGCAGGTTCAACATAAACTGCGCCAGCGCCCGGTGCAGACGAGCGATCGGCCCGCGCATCACAGCAAAGCGAGAATGCGCCAGACGACTGGCGGTCTCGAAATCGAGACCTTTCAGCCCCTCACCCAGAGCCACGTGATCCTTGGGTTCGAAATCCAGCACCGCCGGGGTACCCCAGCTGCGCACTTCGACGTTGTCATCTTCGCTGTCACCGGCCGGAACGCCCTCGTCCGGCAGGTTGGGAATGCCGGCCAGAAACGCCGTCAGCTCTTCCTGCAGGCCGCGAAGTTCCTCTTCCGCCTCGGATCTCTGTTTTTTCAGGCTCTCAACCTCATCCAGCAACGGCTGGATATCCTCACCGGCGGCCTTGGCTTTGCCTATGGACTTCGATCGCTTGTTCTGTTCGCTCTGCAGGTTTTCGGTGCGCACCTGGAGGGCACGACGGCGTTCCTCCAGCTGCTCGAAGGAGGCGGTATCAAAGCTGAAATTCTTGATGGCCAACCGACGGGCAATCTCGTCTGTTTGCGAGCGGACACGTTTGGGATCGAGCATGGTTATCCTGACTTTTCCGGTTTGCGATGAGTGGGAAATAACGGGTCATTATACCTGCACAGAGGCTGGTTGCTACCTCGAGGGCAGGCTCAGGAGTAGCGTTTGCGGGAACTGGCGGCGTTGCGCTGGTCCAGCCTGTCCCGTTTTTCAGCGAGCTTGATTTCCAGACCGCGCTGGACCGGCTGGTAGTATCGGCGCTGGTGAATAGCTTCTGGCAAGTAGGATTCGCCAGCGGCGAACGCTTCGGGCTCGTCGTGGGCGTAGCGATAGGATTCACCGTGCCCCATGGACTTCATCAGTTTGGTTGGCGCATTGCGCAGGTGGACCGGGACTTCGTAATCCGGATCCTGGCGGATATCCGCCATACAACGGTTGAACGCGCTGTACACCGCGTTGCTTTTGGGACTCAGGGCCAGGTAGGTGACCGCCTGCGCCAGGGCCAACTCGCCCTCCGGCGACCCCAATCGCTCCTGGGCCTGCCAGGCGTCCATGCTGATTTGCAGCGCCCTGGGATCGGCGTTACCAATGTCCTCACTGGCGATCCGAACCAGCCGGCGCGCGGCATACAGTGGATCACAACCGCCGTCGAGCATTCGACACAGCCAGTAGAGTGCGCCATCAGGATCAGACCCGCGCACCGATTTGTGCAGCGCCGAAATCTGGTCGTAAAACACATCCCCGCCCTTGTCGAACCGGCGCAGACTGGTCTGCATGACCTGTTCCAGCTGCTCCTCGCTCACCGTGTCACGACCCTGTTCATCGGGTTCGGCAAGATCGGCGGCGACTTCAAGGATGTTCAAGGCCCGACGGGCATCGCCACCGGCGGCACTGGCCATCAGGCCTAGCACGTGCGGCGGTACCTCAAGCCGGCCGGCAAATCCGGTATCGGCTGCCAAAGCCCGTTCCAGCAGCCGCAGAATGTCGCTGTCATCGAGATTCTTCAGAACATAGACACGGGTTCTCGACAACAATGCGCTGTTTAGCTCGAATGACGGGTTTTCGGTGGTGGCGCCAACAAAAATGAAGGTGCCATCCTCGATGTGGGGCAGAAAGGCGTCTTGCTGGCTTTTGTTGAACCGGTGGACTTCGTCCACAAACAGCAGCGTGTCCCGGCCCTCGGAATTCTTACGATGGCGGGCGCGATCGACCACCGCCCGGATCTCCTTGACCCCGCTAAGCACTGCGGAGATGGTTTCAAAGCTGAGATCGCTGAGGTTGGCGAGCAGTTGGGCAAACGTGGTTTTACCGACGCCCGGCGGCCCCCAGAGAATCATCGAATGGAGTTGGCCCTGCTCCACTGCTCGGCGCAGCGGTTTGCCTTCGCCAACCAGGTGCAATTGGCCAACGTACTCATCCAGCGAGGCTGGCCGCATGCGAGCGGCCAGTGGACGAAAACCGGTCTGATCCTCGAATAGACTGTCCTGCATCAGGCTCCGTCCCGGATGATGTCGACGCCCTCCGGGTACTCAAGGCTGAAGGCACTGTCATCCACACTCTGATTCAGCCGGATGTTGTCAAAGCTCAGAATGCTGATCTGGGCCAGGGAATCCTGCATCCGCATTTCCTGCAGCTCGCCCTTAAAGAAAGTCAAACGCAGTGACACAAACAGCGAATCCGGGTTCTTCGGTTCCAGGGTAAATTCCCGGGTATTGTCGCCAATGGCTTTCCGGGAGACCTCATAGGTGTCCGCCAGGTTCTTTACCTCGCCACTCAGCAGCAGGGCCGGTGTGGTTTGCACCCGCTCGTCAAGCTTGTGAACGGTGACCTGCTCCAGGTCCGGGTCATAGACTTCCACCGTCTCCCCGTTGCTGACGATGAACTGCGACAGCGGTGCGCTGGTCTCCCAATAGAACAAGCCCGGGCGTTTCGCTTTCAACGCACCCCGGGTCTCCTGCACGCGACTGCCGTTCTCGTTCACCACGATCTGGATAAAGTCCGCCTGATAGGACTCGTAACTGCGCAGCAGTGAGGACAGTTTGCCGGCCGCGTCTTCGGCGCCCGCGGACTTATCTGCGGCATTGGCCGACATCGCAAACAGAGCGACCATTACCAGGGCGATCAGTTTAAAAAATGGGTGCTGTTGCATAACGAACCGCTCCTAATCTCTGGGGGGTGGCGGCGCCAGTACTTCCCGCGCGCCATTATGGCCAGCCGCGCTGACCACTCCCGATGCTTCCATGGCGTCGACCAGGTTGGCAGCCCGGTTGTAGCCAATCTTGAATTTACGCTGGACCGACGAGATGGAGACACGGCGACCCTCGGTGACAAAGGCCACCGCCTCGTCAAACAGAGCGTCACCCTCGCTGTCACCACCGCCCTCGGACAGGGTCGGAACACCGGGCAGATTCTCACCTTCGGCGCCATTCAGGACATCATCCACATACACCGGCTCACCACGAGCCTTCCACGCGTTGACTACCCGATGCACCTCGTCGTCGTCCACAAAGGCACCGTGCACACGGACCGGTAGCCCGGAGCCTGGTGGGAGATAAAGCATGTCCCCGTGGCCCAGCAATTGCTCAGCGCCGCCCTGATCCAGAACCGTACGAGAGTCGATCTTGGACGACACCTGAAACGACATCCGGGTGGGTATATTGGCCTTGATCAGGCCGGTAATGACGTCAACGGAGGGCCGCTGCGTCGCCAGCACCAGATGGATGCCCGCCGCACGTGCTTTCTGAGCAATACGGGCAATGAGTTCTTCCACTTTCTTACCGACGATCATCATCATGTCGGCAAACTCATCGATGACCACCACGATAAACGGCAGGGTTTCCAGTTCCGGGCGCTCCTGCTCGTCGTTCGCCAGGTACTCATCCGGCTTCCAAAGCGGGTCCAGCAACGGTTCACCAGCCGCGATTGCGTCTTTCACCTTGCGGTTGTAGCCGGCAATATTCCGTACTCCCAGGCTGGCCATCAGGCGGTAACGTCGCTCCATTTCAGCCACACACCAGCGCAACGCGTTGGCGGCCTCTTTCATGTCAGTGACGACCGGCGCCAATAGATGGGGAATACCGTCGTAGATGGACAGTTCCAACATCTTCGGGTCGACCATGATGAAGCGCACTTCATCCGGCGTGGCCTTAAGCAGCATGCTCAACAGCATGGCGTTCACACCGACGGATTTACCGGAGCCGGTGGTACCGGCCACCAGCAGATGGGGCATTTTTGCCAGGTTGGCGACCATGGGGTTACCCCCAATGTCGTTACCCAGCGCCATGGTGATCGGCGACGAGGATTCCTCGAAGACCCGCGCGCCGAGCACCTCGCTCAGACGAACAATTTCACGCTCTTCGTTGGGGATCTCGATGCCCACCACCGACTTGCCGGGAATGACTTCCACAACTCGCACGCTGAGCACCGCTAGAGAACGCGCCAGGTCTTTGGCCAGATTGGAAATCTTGCTGACCTTGACCCCCGGAGCCGGCTTGATTTCGAAGCGGGTGATCACTGGGCCAGGGTTGACCTCGACCACCTCTACCGACACCCCGAAGTCCGCGAGCTTTTCCTCCAACATCCGGGACATGTGCTCCAGGGATTCTTCGGAGTAGCCGCTTTCTTTATGCTCTTCGGGCGGATCCAACAAAGTCAGCGGTGGAATCGCGCTTTCGACGTCTTCCAGCAAAGAGCCCTGCTTGTCCGTGGCCTTGGATGGCGTGTCGTCGTTTTTCTTGAACGGCGAGATCTTGAAGGAACGACCGGCGGGTTCCGGCTCTTGCTGCGCGGCCTTGGCTTGTTTGCTCGGCTTCTGGGAATTGCCCGGGGCCGCCCCTGCCGCCGGAGCTTCATCCCGGGAGCTGAAGCTTTCCAGGCGTGCCGGCTCGGGATCAACGTCAGCGCTCAACCCTTCCAGGCCAGGCTCTTTTCTGTCCACGGGCGGTTTTTTCGCGGTCTTGGCCTTGCGTGGGCCAAGCCCCGGTAGCCGCTGCCACCATTTGAGTTTGACCCCGGATGGCTGCGAAGAATTCGGTTCCGCCACACGATCGTGCACGATCGGCGGTTCCTTTCGCGCTTCCTTCTGCAGTTCTTTGCGTTGGTCTGGGGTGCGCTCTGCCTTGGGCTCGGCCGGCTTTTTACTCGGATCTGGGCTGAACAAAGCTTTCAGCGTCTGCCCTGCTCTGAGGGTCAAACCGCCAATCTGATCCATCAACCAGAACCAGGACAAGCCGGTGGTGACGGTCAGAGCAAACAGGAAGATCGCGATCAGCAGTAAAGTAGTAGCCGGCAGGTTGAAAAACCGTACCATGGCTTCGGACACCGCGGTGCCAAACACACCACCGGACGATACGCCCAGGCCGAACACCGAATACAGCGACAGCAGGCTGGTTGCCGACAACAGAATCAGCAGGAATCCGCCGAAACGCATCATGAACAGCGGCCAGTGCAGATCCAGCGAATCATTGCGGCGCCGGATCAGCATAATGGCATACCCGGCGATCATCAGCGGGAACAGGTAGGCGACCTGGCCAAAGAAATCCATGAACAAACTGGCCAGCCAGGCGCCTGTGCGCCCGGCGTAATTCTGCACGGAAGTGTCGTGGCCGATACTGGCCCAGCCCGGGTCGGAGGGGCTGAAGGTGACCAGCGCCATCGCGAAGTAGATGCACAGGGCGATCAGCGCGATCACCGCACCCTCACGGGCACCCTGTGCCGCCAGATTGCGGAAGCGTTGCTGTTTTTCCGTCAGCTCCTGTGGTGCTCTCTTCGCTTTAGCGGATTCGGCCATGAATACTCAAACGTTTCCATTGCTTGGGTTCTGAAGATCCTGAAAGCCTCGACTGAGATCGGTTTTCAGGTCCTCGACTGCTTCTATCCCAACTGAGATCCGGACCAGATTCTCAGTGATCCCTGCCGCCTGTTTGTCTTCCGGAGACAGGCGTCCGTGGGTTGTCGTGGCCGGATGGGTGATCGTGGTTTTGACGTCGCCCAGATTGGCCGTGATCGAAATCATGCGGGTGGCGTCGATAAAACGCCAGGCCTCGTCGCGCCCGCCTTTGAGGCGGAATGACAGAACGCCCCCAAAGCCCGATTGCTGGCGTTTCGCCAGTTCGTGCTGGGGGTGACTCGCCAGCCCGGCGTAGAATACCTCTTCCACAGCCGGCTGCTGCTCCAGCCACAGCGCCAACTGTAGCGCATTGTCGCAATGTGCTCGCATACGAATTGGTAAGGTTTCCAGCCCCTTCAGGAACACCCAGGCATTGAACGGACTCATGGTCGGGCCCGCCGACCGCAGGAAGCCGTACACTTCCTCCATGAGGGCGTTCGGCCCCACCACCACGCCACCAACACAGCGGCCCTGGCCATCCAGGTATTTGGTCGCAGAATGGATAATAATGTCCGCTCCATGTTCCAGCGGCCGCTGCAGGACCGGCGTGCAGAAACAGTTGTCGACCACAAACAGGGCGTCGTTATCGTGGGCCAGAGTGGCGAGCGCGCTCATGTCGGCCACTTCGCACAACGGATTGGACGGCGTTTCGATAAACAGCATCCGGGTTTCGGGACGAACCGCCTCGGTCCACTCGGCCATATTGGTGAGGCTGACGAAGGTGGTTTCAACACCAAATTTCGCCATGTACTTCTGAAACAGCACGTTGGTGGTGCCAAACACACCACGCGAACACACCACATGATCACCGCTCTTAAGCAGCGCCATACAGGTACTCAGAATTGCCGCCATTCCGGAAGCCGTCGCCACCGCACGTTCACCGCCTTCCATCGCCGCAATGCGACCTTCAAAGGCCTGAACGGTCGGATTGGTAAAGCGCGAATAGATGTTGCCAGGCTCTTCGCCTCCAAACCGGGCCGCCGCCTGAGCGGCACTGCCATAGACAAAGCTGGATGTGGGGAAGATTGGATCGCTGTGCTCCAGTTCTCCGGTGCGGATCTGCCCTGCCCTGACCGCCAGAGTATCGACGCTCATGCCGTCGAGATCAGACTCCGGAATCCAGACGTTTTCTTCACGACCTAACGTCATGGTGTACTCCTGCTAGCGCCTAGCGCGATTAATCTTCGTCGTTGTGCAGATCAATAATGGCGTTATCTCGGGGGTCGCCACTCTGCTGCTTGGAACGGTTATCGTCGTTTCGGAGATCTTCCAGATGATCCAGATATGCCTGATCCACGTCGCCAGTTACATACTTCCCGGTGAACACCGAGCATTCCCAGCCCTCGATGTCTTCGTTCACGTCATTCACGCAGGTGATCAGATCATCAAGATCCTGGTACAGCAGCCAGTCGGCACCGATGAGGTCACGAATTTCGTCCACGGTGCGGTCATGGGCGATCAATTCACTGGCCGAGGGCATATCAATCCCATATACGTTCGGGTAACGCACAGGGGGCGCAGCCGAGGCAAAGTAAACATTCTGCGCACCAGCATCCCGGGCCATCTGAACGATTTCCTTGCAAGTGGTGCCGCGAACAATGGAGTCGTCGACCAGCATGACGTTTTTGCCCCGGAACTCCAGGTCAATCGGGTTCAGTTTCTGGCGAACCGACTTCTTACGCATTTTCTGGCCGGGCATGATGAACGTGCGACCGATGTACCGGTTCTTGATGAATCCCTCGCGGAATTTCACGCCCAGGCGATGGGCCAGCTGCATGGCGGAGGTACGGCTGGTGTCAGGAATCGGCATGACCACGTCAATGTCGTGATCCGGACGTTCACGCAGGACCTTGTCGGCCAGGGTTTCGCCCATGCGCAGACGCGCCTTGTACACCGACACCTTGTCGATGATCGAATCCGGACGGGCAAAGTACACGTGCTCAAAGATGCATGGGAACAGGTGCGGATCCTCGGCACACTGCTGAGTGTACAGAGTGCCATCGGTTTCGATGTAAACGGCCTCGCCCGGCGCGATATCCCGCACCAGCGTGAAACCAGCCGCACTCAGCGCCACGCTCTCCGAGGCAATCATGTATTCCTTACGACCCTGTTCGTCCTCGCGCACGCCGTAACAGGCCGGGCGGATGCCGTTCGGATCCCGGAAACCGACGATGCCATAGCCGGTGATCATGGCGATCACCCCATAGGCGCCACGGCAGCGTTTGTGCACGGCCCGCACTGCCGCAAAAATGTCGTCCTTGGTAGGGTTCAGCTTACCGAGCTTCTGCAGCTCGTGGGCAAACACGTTCAACAGGACTTCAGAATCCGAATTGGTGTTGATGTGGCGGAGATCGGTGCGAAACAGATCCTGGCTCAAATCGTCGGCGTTGGTCAGGTTGCCGTTGTGGGCCAGGGTAATGCCATACGGACTGTTGACGTAGAACGGCTGGGCCTCAGCGGAACTGGAGCTGCCGGCCGTCGGATAACGCACATGGCCAATACCGACGTTGCCGACCAGACGACGCATGTGACGGGTGTGGAACACATCACGCACCAGCCCGTTGTCTTTGCGTAGGTAAAAGCGCTCATCCTGAAACGTAACAATGCCCGCTGCGTCCTGGCCCCGGTGCTGAAGTACAGTCAGCGCATCATAGAGCGACTGATTGACGTTGGAAGTACTGACGATGCCGACAATGCCACACATGGATTAGAGTATCTCCGAGTGTTAAATCTGAATGTTAGCCAGAGGTGGACGCGGGTGCCACGCCTTGCTGCTGATGAGTGCTGTCAGGTTGAAGCTGACTGCCCGGGGCTGGCCCCAAGAACCGTGCAAATTCGTCTCCCAGGGTACGCCGGGACCAATCTTCCACGACGGCAAGACGACCGATCATCACCGACTCGCGCCACCAGGTATCCTGGGCCAGCGGTGTGTATCGGGTGAAGGCAATGGCGACGATCACAACGACCACGCCGCGTAAGAGCCCGAAACCCATGCCCAGCACACGGTCTGTTGCCGACAATCCGGTTGCCCGAATCAAGTGCCCGATCATATTGTTGATGATCGCCCCGACAATCAAGGTGCCAAAAAATAGAATCGCAAACGCGGCAATCAGACGAACCAGCGGCGTCTCTACCGTGCTCTCCAGCAGCGTTTGCATTTGAGGATGGAAAGTTCTGGCAAGTATGAAAGCACCGACCCAAGTGACCAAGGACAGTGCTTCCCGGACGAACCCTCGCTTCAAACTGATGAGCGTGGAAACTGTAATCAGGGCAATGATGACCCAGTCAATCCAGATCAGCGCTTCCATGTAAAACCCGGTGGAAAAAAGGAAGCGCAAATTCTATCAGGAAACCGCCTGCCACCAAACTGCTGAGCCCCGGAAACTCAGGAAAAGGCAATTATTTGTCGCCGGTGGTGACCAGGCTGTTGAGACTGAAGGCGGTATCCAGGTCTCGCTTGGCGGCTTCCGCGTCAGATTTGCTGCTGAATGGCCCGCTGAAAACACGGGTAAGCGTGGTGTCGCCCCGCTCCACCTTCTGGAGGTGAGAACCATAACCCTTGTCACGAACCTGATCGCGCAACCGGCGGGCATTGTCAGCATTGCCAAAACTGCCCAATTGAACCACCCAGGCTCCGTCGAGCGATCGGGTGTATTCCGCCTTCTCCGATTGCTGGACTTCGGTCTTTGGCTCTGGCTCACTCTCATTGGTCGCAGGGCTGGGTACGACGTCGTTTGACGCTGAGCCCACCTGGGATGCTTGTGGTGACGGTGCCGGCGCGTCCGCTTCCGGGGTGCCGGTAAAGGGTTCAGTCTCGGCGTCTTCTTCAACCAGCCGATAATCCGGCGCAGCATCATTGGCTACCGACGAGCCCTCTTCGCGGGGCTCGTCCTCAGACTGCGTGTAGGCGGGCGGCGCTTCCGGATCGGATTCCGGCGCGCTCACTTCCGGAAAAGGTGGCTCTTCAGGGATTTTAATCGTGGTCGAGGTTCGCTCTGAATGGGGCTCGTCAAACACCATTGGGACAAAGATGACCGCCAGGGAAACCAGTACCAGTGCCCCGATTATCCTCTGCTTCAATCCATCCACGTTTCAAAGCTCCCACTGGTTAGAGACAGATTAGCGACAGGCCCGCATAGTACCCGATCGGCGATAGCAGCAGATACTAACTTTCCTTCTACCAGAACTCAAAGCACCAGCCCCGGCCATGGAGAAAGTTTAAGGTGTGTCCGGTACGCCCTGCCCTGCAAACTTCGCCAGAATGTGGGCAATGCGTTCCCGCATCTGCTCACGATCCAAAATCATGTCCACAGCCCCTTGTTCCAGAAGGAACTGGCTACCCTGAAAGCCAGCGGGCAAGGCATCCAGTTCGACCTGCTCAATCACCTCAGTGGAGGCATACCCCATCTGGAGATCCGGCTCAGCAATGTTCAGGTCGCCAAGCATGGCCAGACTGGCTGAAACCTCGCCGGCAACCTGCTCGGTCAAAACCGAAATGTAGGGTATGCCCGCTTTGTGCATCCGCTCCAGCGCCGCTGCCGTCTTCGCCATCTGCAACAAAGCCCGAATACCCTCTTGGACCCGAAGACCGGCGCTGGCCGAAAAACACACCAGTGGTAACCGCCGCTCGATTGCCAGGTCTACAGCCCGCACGAACCGGTCCCCGACTTCCTCACCCATGGTGCCACCAAGAAACCCACTGTCGAAGGCACAGGCAACCAAGGGGACACCACAGGTTCGGCCAGCCATAACCACCAGGGCTTCCGATTCGCCTGTCCTTGAGCGCGCTTCGGCCAACTGATGGTGATAATCCGCGGCGGGCAGCTGATCGTGAGGGTCGGAAGGCGACGGAAAACTAAATTCCTCTCGATCTGAGCCATCGAGAAACGACGTCAATCGCTTGCGTGCACTGATGGGCGACAGCCGTCTTCGAGCCTCGGATACGGTAAAGAACGAACCGAATATCACGATCAGATCTCCTGGCCGAGCCGCCGCGCGGGCCGCTGAGATGGCCTGCCCCACTGTGTCACTGCAGGAACAACCACCAAGCATGGCGCCGGACAGCCGGTCGCTCAGCGCGACTGCTGACAATCCCCTGGGCACATCCAGGCCGGCCAACCACCATTCGTCGACTTCCGATTTCATTGCCTCATAGACGCCGACCACGTCTTTGTCGCTGAGCGCCGCGTACACGGCCAAAACCCGCCGACCGGGCGCTTTCTCCGCATGAATCCGTTGCGCCAGCCAGGTTGCGGCATGGGGATTATGCCCCACATCAACCACCACATCCGGCCTGGTCGACATTCGTTCGAAACGGCCAGGAACGGTGAGTTCGTCCAGCACCTGCTCAATCCGGGCTACCTCCAGATCTGGCGCCAAGCTCGAGAGAGCAACCACGGCTGCCGCTACGCTCGGAACCGGCAAAGGCCCGCTGGGCAGCCTGACACGGCGATCCTGATAGTCCAGCAGAACGCTCCTTTGGCCGTCGGCACCGTCCTCCAGCAACTGGTAATCGCGCCCCACCAGGGCCAACTTGACCTTCTGGGCAGCCACCTGCTGCAAGACTGAGCGCGGGGTATCGGTATCGGCGCACACGGCAGGGATTCCCGGGCGCAGAATTCCGGCTTTCTCGAAGCCAATCTGTTCACGGTTATCGCCCAGGAAATCAACATGATCAATACCAATGGATGTCAGGATCGCCAGGTCAGGATCGAGAACGTTCACGGCGTCCAGGCGGCCACCTAAGCCGACCTCCAGCAACCAGTCCTCTACGCCGGCCTCCGCCAACGCCACAAACGCAGCCAGGGTGCCAAACTCAAAATACGTGAGGGACACTCCACGCCGTGCGGCTTCCACTTGCTCGAACGCCGACACGAGGGCAGCGTCCTCGATCATGGTTCCGTTCAGTCGGATGCGTTCGTTGTAGGTTTCAAGATGCGGCGAGGTATAGGCGCCGGTGGTTCGGCCGGCTGCCTGCAACAGGGCCTCCAGCGTTGCCACGGCACTGCCCTTTCCGTTGGTACCGGCCACGGTGATAATCCGTCCGCGCGGTTTCCGTGGAAACAGGCGCCTCAACACCACTAGAACCCGTTCAAGGCCCAGGTCTATTTCTGTTGGATGAAGCTCTTCCAGAAAGGACAGCCACCGGTCAACGGTGGCACCAGCCTCCGGAGCGACCGGAGACTGGGCGGATTGGCTATTCGGCGGGGGCATCTGCTTCGGGTTTTTCCGTTACTTCAAATTCAATGGGACCCTCGGTACCCGGGCGCTCTTGGCTGGTGAACTTCGCCAGCACATGAGCGATGCGTTCCCGCATCTGGTGGCGATGCAGAATCATGTCGATGGCGCCGTGCTCGAGCAGGAATTCGCTTCGCTGGAAGCCTTCAGGCAGCTTCTCACGAACGGTTTGCTCGATCACTCGCGGGCCGGCAAAGCCGATCAGCGCATTGGGCTCGGCAATGTTGAGGTCACCCAGCATGGCAAGACTCGCCGACACACCGCCGAAGACCGGGTCCGTCATCACCGAAACGTAGGGGATGCCCTGCTCCTTCATCCGCTCAAGTACAGCCGCGGTTTTGGACATCTGCATCAGCGACAGGATCGCCTCCTGCATGCGAGCCCCGCCACTGGCCGAGAAGCAGACCAGGGGAATACGCTCTTCCAGTGCCACATTTGCCGCCTGAACGAACTTCTCACCCACAACCTGGCCCATCGAGCCGCCCAGGAAGTTGAACTCAAAGGCACAGGCCACCAAAGGAACACCCAGGGTAGTTCCTTTCATCGCCACCAGGGCATCCTTCTCTCCGGTTGCTTTCTGGGCGCTCGACAGACGATCCTTATAACGCTTGCTATCCTTGAACTTCAGGCGATCCCAGGGCTCCAGGTCGGCGGCAATCTCATGACGATCATCCGGGTCCAGGAAGATGTCGAGGCGACGACGGGCATGAACGCGCAGGTGGTGATTGCACTTTGGGCAGACATCGAGATTTTTCTCAAGCTCCGGCTTGTAAAGGAAAGCGCCGCATTTGGGGCACTTCTTCCATAGCCCCTCCGGCACACCGGTCCGTTGCTTGGATTCCGAGCGGATCTTGCTCGGCATGATCTTGTCCAGCCAGTTACTCATGGTTTCATCCTGTCCTTTGATGCCTGTCGACCTGCGCTTCAGGAACCCAGACCGTCCAAAGCTTCGCGCATCGGGTGGAGCAGATCCGTCAGCGCCTGCTTGAGCTGCTCGGTATCTGCCTGGTTTCTGGCTATTGTATCGACCAGGACGCTACCAACAATTACACCATCGGATACCCGTCCCACGGCCGCGGCCGTCTCGGCGTCCCGAATACCAAAGCCAACACCCACCGGCAGCGCCGTAAGTTTGTGGATGTGATCTACCCGCTCGGCGACTTCGTCCACATTGATTTTCGCGGCACCGGTCACCCCTTTGAATGAAACATAGTACACATAGCCGGAAGAGTGCTCGCTGATTGCCCGAATGCGTTCATCCGTTGTGGTGGGTGAAAGCAGGAAAATGGCGTCAAGGTTGCGCTCGGTAAACAGCGGCGCAACGTCGTCAGCCTCTTCCGGCGGCAAGTCCACGGTCAGAATGCCGTCCACGCTGGCATCGACCGCGGCGTCGGCGAAGACCTCGTACCCCATCGCTTCCATCGGATTGAGGTAGCCCATCAGCACGATCGGCGTGTCGGCGTCGGTGGTGCGGAACTCTTTGATCATGCCCATGATCTGGCGCAGTGACGTGCCGTGCTTCAGCGCGCGTTCACAGGCCTGCTGAATCACCGGTCCGTCCGCCATCGGGTCGGAAAACGGCACACCCAATTCAATGATGTCTGCGCCAGCCTTGACCAGCGCGTGCATCAATTCAACCGTGACATCTGGGTGCGGGTCACCGGCAGTGATGTAGGGAATCAGCGCCTTGCGACCCTGTCCTTTCAGGGTCGACAAGACCCTTTCAATTCGGCTCATGCCTGCTCCTGTAATGTCTTCAGACTTCGATGCCTTCGAGTTTGGCAACCGTGTTGATGTCTTTGTCACCGCGACCGGATACGTTGATCACGACGGTCTGATCCTTGTCCATGGTGGCTGCAAGTTTAATGGCATACGACACCGCGTGGGCTGTCTCAAGGGCGGGCATGATGCCCTCAATGCGAGTCAGCTTGCGGAAGCCCTCCATCGCTTCGTCGTCAGTCACTGACACATAGTTGGCCCGGCCGATGTCCTTCAACCAGCTATGTTCAGGACCGACACCCGGGTAATCCAAGCCGGCGCTCACGGAATGCGTTCCGGCGATCTGACCGTTCTCGTCTTCCATCAGGTAGGTTCGGTTCCCGTGAAGCACACCGGGGCGGCCCGCGCACAGCGGTGCTGCGTGTTTGCCGGTATCGATTCCAAGACCACCCGCTTCAACGCCATAGAGCTCGACGCTCTCGTCACCAAGGAAGGGGTAGAACATCCCGATAGCGTTGGAACCGCCACCCACGCAGGCGACCAGCGCATCGGGCAATTTACCGGTTTTCTCCAAAGCCTGACGGCGCGTCTCACGACCAATGACCGATTGGAAATCGCGTACCAGCATTGGGTACGGGTGTGGTCCGGCAACTGTACCGATGATGTAGAAGGTTTCGTCAACGTACGACACCCAATCCCGCATGGCGTCGTTCATCGCGTCTTTAAGAGTCCGGGTGCCGCTTTCAACCGCGTGCACTTCTGCGCCCAGCAATTTCATGCGGAACACGTTCAGCGACTGGCGCTGGACATCCTCAGCACCCATGAACACATGGCATTCCAAACCCAGACGGGCGCACACAGTCGCTGTCGCGACACCGTGCTGGCCGGCACCGGTTTCAGCGATGATGCGTTTTTTGCCGAGAAAACTGGCGAGCAGCGCCTGGCCAATAGTGTTGTTCACCTTGTGGGCGCCGGTGTGGCAGAGGTCTTCACGTTTGAGCCAGATCTGTGCGCCGCCCGTTTCTCTGGTCAGTCGCTCAGCAAAATACAGAGGCGTGGGACGCCCCACGTAATCAGCCAGTTCCTGATCGAACCGGGCCTGGAACTCGGGATCCTGCTTCAGCTGCTTGTATTGCTTCTCGAGCGTCATCAATGAATCCATCAACGTCTCGGAAACAAAGCGGCCGCCAAAGGCGCCAAAGTGCCCGCGCGCATCCGGCAACGCACTCAGCATTTCTTCAGTCAATCTATCAGACACGGTGAACCTCGTTGATAAAGTCAGAAATTTTTTCGCTGTCCTTGATACCCTTACCGCATTCCACACCGCCGCTGACATCCACAGCCCAGGGTTTCACCTGCTCTACAGCGCGAAATACGTTATCAGAAGTCAAACCACCGGCCAATATAAGAGGCAGTGGCCGCTCTGGTGGGATAAGCTCCCAATTAAACGATTTGCCCGTCCCCCCGAAACGCTCAGGGTCCCAGGCGTCGACTAGTAACCCCGATGCGTTCCGATACTGCTGGAAAGCCGAAACTACCTGCTCCTGACTCCTCACCCTGATCGCCTTGATCCAACGGCGCTTGAACTGCTCGCAAAACTCCGGCGTCTCATCCCCATGAAACTGGAGCAAATCCAACGGGACTGACTCGAGCACCTCTCTGACGTAGGCTTCAGTCGGGTTGACGAATAGCCCGACCAAGGAAACGAACGCAGGCACCGACTGTGTCAGGTGCACGGCCTCGGTAATCGTTACGGCACGGGGGCTTGGCTCGTAAAACACTAACCCCAGTGCATCTGCACCCGCTGCAACGGCCGCCTCGATATCCTGAGAACGGGTCAGACCACAAATTTTGACTCGCGTGCTCATTAGGGCTGCACCGGTTGCTTTGGGTGAATGTGAGTTGGCTGAATCGGCCGATTTTCGTCACGACCGAACCAGGGGCGAAGGAAGCCGGGACCACACTCAGCCTGAGGGACATTGAAGCCCTCCGGGTAACCGACATCCACCAGATACAGCCCGTGGGGCGGCGCTGTAACACCTGCTAATGTCCGGTCTCTGGCTCCAAGTATGTCACGAATCCATTCAACCGGCTGCTGTTCTGAACCAACGGCCATCAATGCACCGGCAATATTACGGACCATGTGATGGAGGAACGCATTCGCTTGTACGTCTATTACGACAAAGTTGCCTTTGCGGGTTACCGAAATACGCTCCAGAAAACGGACAGGCGTCCGGGACTGGCAACCGGCGGCGCGAAAGGACGAAAAATCATGTTCGCCCACCAGGGCCTGGGCTGCTTGGTGCATCCTCGCCTCATCCAGTGGACGAAAAGTCCAGCTTACCTGACCACGCTGGATACCTGGACGGACAGGGTGATTGAAAATCACGTAGCGGTATCGTCGGTAGACAGCCGAAAAACGGGCGTGAAAATCACCACTGCCGTTTCCGGCCCAATGCACCGCAATGTCACTGGGTAGCGCTGTATTGATCCCCATGACCCACGACCGACGGTTCCTGACGACAGGGGTTTCGAAGTGGGCGATCTGATAGCTGGCATGCACACCGGCGTCTGTCCGTCCGGCACAAACCAGCTCCACCGGGTGGTCGGCGACCTTGCTGACGGCCTTGGCCAGATTCTCCTCGACGGACCGGACTCCAGACTTTTGTTGTTGCCAGCCATGAAAGTCCCGGCCGTCGTATTCAAACGCGATCGCCACGCGGCCGCGACCAATGGCGTTGTCGGTGGTCAAAGGTTGGGGTTCGAGAAACAAGCGATGATCCAAAAAACAGCGGTACTGAAAAAAACAAAGCGCCGGCGTATGTCGGTCAAGTACCCGACGGCCGGCGCTTATACCTGATTGACCCGATTATAACGGATCAGGACAGATTTTTAAGAAGATCCTGAGCTTCGCCCTTCTGATCTTCGTTTCCTTCCAGCGCGACTTCCTCAAGAATATCGCGGGCGCCATCACTGTCGCCCATTTCGATGTAGGCGCGAGCCAGATCCAGCTTGGTCGCCGCCTCATCGGTTCCAGCAAGGAAGTCAAAGTCGTCTTCGTCGCCAAGATCGCTCTCATCGATGTCCACAGCGTCGGATCTGACATTCTCACCGACGGTATCAGAGGCAACCGGCAGCTCAACATCGTCGTCCTTGACTTCAGGAGCCTCTTCTTCAACGACGTCGTCGAGGGCGCCCAGGCTCTCCAATTCCTCAGAACCTGCAACTTCTGCTTCCGGGTCAGACGTCTCTGCCTCACCGAGTACATCGCCCTCAGCCAGGGTGTCGTCCAGGTTGAGCTCCTCCTCGAGGGCCGGCGCTTCGTCGTCCTGATGATTGGCAGAATCAGCCGAATCTGAAAACTCTTCCATCAGTGCGAGATCCTCGTCCGATACGTCCAGCTCCAGATCGTCAAGAGAGGATTCCTCCATCTCTTCGCCGCCAAGTTCATCATCCTCACCGGCTACCTTGTCCAGCTCAGCGTCTAGCTCATCAAGGAACGATTCGTCGAGGGAGTCGACATCCGAGTCAACGGATGCATCAGAGCCCACTGCTTGCTTTGCCTCACCCAACGATACTTCGTCGGCGTGAGAATCAGCCTCAGACTCGCCGTCGAGCGTCGCGTCCAGGGCCAGATCCAGGTCATCAACGTCACTGGAATCCGACACCGTTTCGTCTTCGTCTTCCAGATCGATTTCCAGGGCGGAGAACTCGTCCTCGGTCTCGCGATCCTTCTCGGCGGTTGACTCAACGGTCTCGTCAGAGTTCAAGGAAATACCAGACAGATCGTATTCGATCAGGCCTTCATCCTTTTGCTCTTCGGCGTCTTCGTCAGCGCTCGCCTCCGAATCAAGGGCACCTGCCTCAGCCGACTCTTCGGCCGATTCGATCTCATTCAGATCAAAGTTGGCAAAATCAGAGTCCAGTTCGGCAAATTCGTCCTCTACCTTGTCTTCCTGCTCGGAATCGTACTGATCGGCCAACAACTCATCGGACAGTTGCATATCCTCGAGTTCGTCCGTCGGCTCGGCTACTGACTCTTCCTCAGTCTTTGTGCCAGCAAACGAGTCGGAACGTAACTCGGATTCCAGATCATCAATGCTCGGCATAGCCTCGGCTTCGTCGAGCTGATTACGAAGCTCGGTTGCTGCCACCATCGCCTCATCGTCATTGAGGGCCGCAACCTCTCCAAACTGCTTTTCGAACGACTCACGGTCCTGACTGTCGGCGTAGACCCCAAGCAGTTTCAGGCGCAGATCTGTCCGGCTTGGTTCCCGGGAAATGGCGGTTTCCAGTGTTTGCGCAGCCTGATCATGACGACCGTAAGCGATGTAAGTGTCGGCCTCGGCGAGCGGGTCACTGGGGCTGGCAACTTCAGGCTCGTCATCGTCCAGACTCAGCTGAAATGACTCGTTATCGTCTTCAGATTCGTTGCTCAGCTGCTCGTAGAACGCCTTTTCGCGATTGGCGTTACGGCGAGCCAGCAACAATAGCAGCAACAGGAGTACGATCAGACCGCCACCGAGCGCCACCTGATAAATGGGATTGCCAGTAATCGAATCGAACAGGTTTCCGAGCATCCCCTTGTTAGCTGGAGGCTGCTGCTCAGGCGCCTGACTAGTCTGAGCCGCCTGCTCTGGTGCCGTTTCCGTAACCTCAGGCTGGACCTCAGCGGACTCAGCGGAATCCATCTCAGACGCTTCGTTAGCAGCCGATTCATCGACCGGCTGATCAGCCATCGCGACTTCTTGATCTTCAGCACCCGTCACTGAGGGCTCCGCCCCAGCGGTGTCCTGCTCAGCCGGAGCGTCAGCTTCGACGGTGTCGCCAGCCTCATCACCGCCGGCGGCTGCCTGACTGGTTTCATCCGACGCTACTGACTCTGCCGCCTCCTGACCCTCTGCATCGACAGACGTTACCGACTCACTCTCTTCGGTGCTGGCAACAGCCTCACCGTCAGTAACGGTCTCATCGCCTGAAGCAGCGCCCGCGGGCTGCTCTTCCTCGCCAGCCATTTGCTGCATTTCTGCAAGCTGGCTGTTCTTCAGCTCCAGCAGACGCTGAAGGGTCGCCACCTGCTCTTGCAGGTCATCGACGCGACTGTTCAGTTCCTCGTTTTCACGGCGGGTGCTTTCCAATTGCTCCATGGCAACTGCACTGCCAGCGTCAGCACCACCTGGGAGCTGGCCATCGCCACCGGCGGAGCCACCCTCATCCGCTTCACGACTGTCACTGTCAGCCACTAGCAGTTTGAGTTCGTCACCACCTGCCGCCGCCTGTGCGGGCGCTGCGTCAGGTTGACGGGCCTGTGTGGCATCAACCGTACGTTTTGGAGTCTGGAATTCGGTATTTTGCTGGCTGACCGCCCGGGTCGCCTCAGCCCGAGTACGGGACTGGATCTGATCCAGCGTTGGTACCCGGAGGATTTCACCTCGCTTAAGGCGATTGATATTTCCGCCAATGAAGGCATCTGGATTCAGATCCTGCAGCGCGAGCATCACCTGCTGCATGGACACGGAGTCGTTCGGCTTAACCCGGGAGGCAATGGTCCAGAGAGTGTCAGAGGAAGTGGTTGGGCCAAGGGTGTTGCCCTGGAATCCGCGACTGAGAGACTGCTGGGCTGCCGATTGGCGACGAACCGATTCCTGGCTTCGAGCCTGGGCCGGCTGACTCTGGGCCCTGGTCACGGTGGGTGCGCTAACCTGCTCCTGAACTCCGGACTCCTCGGCATAGACCGGAGGATCCACCAGAACCGCGTACTCCCTCATTAACCGGCCACTCGGCCAGGTCAATTCAAGGAGGAAATTCAGATAAGGCTCGCGCAATGGCTCCCGGGAGGAGACATTCACCGCGAGGGAACCGTCATTTTGAGTGACAACCTGGAACCTGAGCTTACTCAGAAACTGGTTGCGGCTGAGTCCAACCCGATCGTAGGCGGTTTCCGGCGCGACATTTACAAACACGTCTCCCGGATCTACACCCCGACTTTGGGGCAGATTGATCTCTGCATCCAAAGGCTCGTTCAGGTAAGACTGAAGTTCAATTTCTCCCAGGCCCAGGGCGTGCGCGACGCCAGAGCCGAGCCCTCCCGCCAGAGCCAGGGCAACCGCAAGCTTGCGTACCTTCATGCTTTTTCCTTTCCAGTCTCCGTTATTCGTTACTGCTTTAAACACAGAATCGGACGAGGTTGGATGACTTCCGTCTAGACAATTCTAGTTATTGTGTCGAGTTATTATCGTTTGGTCCGGCAAGTATTGTTGATAACACCCCTTTTATCAATCAATCAGCCGCATTCCTTGTGCCATTTTGTTACCAATCGTGCGGAACTCCCTAGCATTCCTCAAAATAACAGGGGCGAAGACTGAAATCAGCCTTCGCCCCCTTTTCGGCTTTCGGAAACCGGACACAGTTGGCATTAATTGCCTCTGCGTAACATTTCTTAACGCTCTTGCAGGATCCGCAGCATGCGGCGCAGGGGCTCCGCGGCACCCCACAGCAGCTGATCGCCCACCGTGAAGGCCGAGATGTATTCCGGCCCCATGGCGAGTTTCCGAATCCGGCCAATCGGAACGCTCAGGGTCCCGGTGACCTTCGCTGGTGTCAGCTCTTCCATAGTGGCGTCACGATCGTTGGGGATGACCTTCACCCAATCGTTGGCCTTGGCCAGGATGGCCTCGATTTCCGACACCGGCAGATCTTTCTTGAGCTTGATAGTCAGCGCCTGGCTGTGGGAGCGCATGGCGCCAATCCGCACGCAGATGCCATCGATGGGAATCGGGTTGTCGCTGCGACCAAGGATCTTGTTGGTCTCAACGCCCGCTTTCCACTCTTCCTTACTCATGCCGTTCTCGAGCTGCTTGTCGATGAACGGAATCAGGCTGCCTGCCAGCGGTACACCAAAATGCTCGGTCGGGAAATCACCGGAGCGCATGGTGTCGGTGACCTTGCGATCAATTTCGAGAATCGCGGACGATGGGTCATCCAGCTCGGACTTGACGCTGCCGTGCAGTTCGCCCATCTGGTTCAGCAGTTCCCGCATGTTCTGGGCACCGGAACCGGAAGCCGCCTGGTAGGTCATCGGGGATACCCACTCGATCAGGTCCTGCTCCAGCAGGCCACCCAGGGCCAGCATCATCAGGCTGACGGTGCAGTTGCCACCGATGTAATCCTTGACGCCTTTTTCCAGGGCCTCGTCGATGACATTGCGATTGACCGGATCCAGCACGATGACTGAATGATCAGCCATCCGCAGAGATGATGCGGCATCAATCCAGTAGCCCTGCCAGCCGGCATCACGCAGTTTCTGGTATACCGCCGAGGTGTAGTCGCCACCCTGACAGGTGACAATGACATCCAGAGTTTTCAGCGTTTCAATGTCGAAGGCATCCTGGAGCGGCGGCACGCCGTCCTTGCCGACATCGGGCGCCGGCTTACCGGTCTGTGAAGTGGAGAAAAACACCGGTTCGATGTCGGCGAAATCGTTTTCGTCACGCATGCGCTGCATGAGGACCGAGCCCACCATGCCGCGCCAACCTACAAGTCCAACTCGCTTCATGTGCGACCTTTGAACCTCTTTTATGCCCGCCCCTGGCCTGTGTCGCTGGCCGGGACAGGATGGGTGATCCCGCGGCAACCGCATCGTGGTGCCGTCGGGTCTCAAAGTGAATTCGGACCAGGCGCCTGCTTAGAGGGCAGCCAAAACGGCTTCACCCATTTCACGGGTGGAAACCCGCTTGCCATCATCGGACATAATATCGGCTGTCCGCAGACCCTGATCCAGCACGGTGCTGACCGCTGCCTCAATGGCTTCCGCCGCTGCTTCCTCTCCCAGACTGTAACGCAACAGCATGGCAGCACTGAGAATGGTCGCCAGCGGATTGGCAATGCCCTGCCCGGCGATGTCCGGCGCCGAGCCATGACACGGCTCGTACATGCCCTGCTTGTCGGAGTTCAGGGACGCCGATGGCAGCATGCCGATTGAACCGGTCAGCATCGCAGCTTCGTCAGAAAGAATATCACCAAACATGTTGCCAGTCACAATCACGTCAAATTGCTTCGGGGCTTTAACCAGTTGCATTGCCGCGTTGTCGACGTACATGTGGGAAAGCTCGACATCCGGGTATTCACGGCGAAGGTCGTTCATGATATCGCGCCACAGTACCGTCACTTCAAGCACGTTGGCCTTGTCGACAGAGCACAGTTTTTTGCCCCGCTGCTGGGCCGCCTCAAACGCAACACGACCAATCCGACGAATCTCGGACTCGGTGTAGGCGTAGGTGTTGTAACCCTGACGCTCTCCGCTTTCCAGCTCACGCACGCCGCGAGGCTGCCCAAAGTAAATGCCACCGGTCAGTTCCCGCACGATCATGATGTCCAGCCCGGACACCACTTCCGGCTTGAGTGAAGAGGCTGAGGCGAGCTGCGGATACAGGATGGCCGGTCTCAGGTTGGCAAACAGCTCCAGGTTCGAACGCAACCCGAGCAATCCTTTCTCAGGGCGTTTGGCCATTGGCAGTCCGTCCCACTTCGGGCCGCCTACGGCCCCCAGAAGAATCGCATCGGCCTTTCGAGCGCGCTCCAGCGTCTCCTCTGGCAACGGCGAGTCGGTGGCATCAATGGCAGCACCACCAACCAGGGCAGACTCAAAACTAAGCCCAAGCTCAAATTTCTCGTTTACCTTGCGCAGAACCTTATCGGCTTCCGCGACAATTTCAGGGCCAATGCCGTCACCCGGTAACATCAATACACTTCTGGGCATAACTCTTTCCTGTATCAAATCAGTTCATGAAAAACTTTCAGCTACCGGCACCGAACAACCAGGGCGCACTCTGGCGACGTTTCGCCTCATAGGCTTTGATGTCGTCGGCACCCTCAAGGGTGACGCCAATATCGTCCAGGCCATTCAGCAGGCAGTGGCGACGAAAGTCATCCACTTCGAATCCGAACGACTGGCCTGAGGGGGTGGTTACGGTCTTGGCTTCCAGGTCCACCGCCAGCTGATAGCCCTCCAAACCTTCGGCTTCCCGAAACAGCTGATCAACGCTATCTTCTTTCAAAACAATGGGTAACAAGCCATTCTTGAAGCAGTTGTTATAAAAGATATCGGCAAAGCTCGGGGCGATAATGACTCGAAAACCATAGTCTTCCAGAGCCCAGGGCGCGTGCTCGCGGCTTGAACCACAACCGAAATTGGCTCGTGCCAGCAGAACACTGGCGTTCTTGTAACGATCCTGGTTGAGCACAAAGTCCGGATTAATCGGCCGCTCGGAGCAATCTTGATCCGGTTTACCCTCATCCAAATACCGCAATTCATCAAACAGGTTCGGCCCGAACCCGGTACGCTTAATAGATTTCAGAAACTGCTTGGGAATGATCATGTCCGTGTCCACATTGGACCGATCCATGGGGGCGACTAGGCCCTGGTGTTGCGTGAATGCGCGCATGGTATCTCTCCTGTGGGTCAGTGCATCAATTCGCGGACATCAACAAAATGACCGGTAACCGCCGCGGCGGCGGCCATAGCCGGGCTCACCAGGTGAGTGCGACCACCAAAACCCTGACGTCCCTCGAAATTCCGGTTAGAGGTGGACGCACAGTGTTCGCCCTGGCCCAACTTGTCAGCGTTCATAGCCAGACACATGGAACAGCCGGGATCACGCCATTCCAAACCAGCCTCGATGAAGATCTTGTCCAGGCCTTCCTGCTCGGCCTGCGCTTTTACCAGACCAGACCCTGGAACCACCATCGCCTGCTTCAGGCTGGCCGCCACTTTGCGGCCTTTAACCACGGCAGCCGCTTCGCGCAAGTCTTCAATTCGGCTATTAGTGCAGGAACCGATAAAGACCCGATCCAAAGTGATACCGGTAATCGGGGTGTTCGGCTCCAGACCCATGTATTTCAGTGCGCGAACGATCCCCTCGCGTTTGATCGGATCCTGCTCCTTGGCGGGATCAGGAACAAAGCCATCGACACCGGCAACCATTTCCGGTGAGGTGCCCCAACTGACCTGCGGCTGAATCGCCGCACCATCCAGCTCAACCACCTTGTCGAACACTGCGTCATCGTCACTGTGCAGCGTGCGCCAGTATGCCTCGGCGGCCTCCCATTGATCGCCCTTGGGGGCAAAGGGCCGGCCACGAACATAGTCAACGGTGGTGTCATCAACGGCGACCATTCCCACCCGTGCACCGGCTTCGATCGACATATTGCAGATGGTCATTCGGGCTTCCATGCTCAAATCGCGAATGGCCTCGCCACCAAACTCGATAGCATGCCCAGTGCCACCAGCAGTACCAATCTTACCAATGATGGCCAGAACAACGTCTTTGCCGGTTACGCCCGGCCCCAGCTTGCCATTCACCTTGACCAACATGTTCTTCATTTTCTGCTGGACCAGACACTGGGTAGCCAGTACGTGCTCAACCTCGGACGTGCCGATACCGTGGGCCAGGCAGCCGAACGCGCCGTGGGTGGAGGTGTGGGAATCACCGCAAACAATGGTCATGCCCGGAAGCGTCGCGCCCTGCTCCGGCCCAATAACATGGACGATGCCCTGGCGCTGGTCTTTGATCTTGAATTCCAGGATACCGAATTCGTCGCAGTTCTTGTCCAGGGTTTCGACCTGAGTACGGGAAACCGGATCGACAATGCCGTCGATACCCTTGTCACGATCCGTGGTCGGTACGTTGTGGTCGGGCGTCGCAATGTTGGCGTCAACCCGCCAAGGCTTTCTTCCCGCCAGACGCAGCCCCTCGAAGGCCTGTGGCGAGGTGACTTCGTGCAGCAGTTGCCGGTCGATGTAGATCAGCGCGGAGCCATCGTCCCGCTGCGTGACCAGATGATCGTCCCACAATTTATCGTATAAGGTTTTGCCCGCCATGATCGCTCTCTCTCACTCTAGGGGAATCCGGAGGTCGTCGTATATCGACACTGTTTTCTGGGGCTCTTGGAGGCCCGTATTAGCCGCTATCTTACTCCTGGGAATACGATAACCTCAATTCATGTTTTTTATTCTTTACATTCCTAAGGGGCATACTTTAAGTTGAGCAAAGGTATTCTTGAAGCTTGCTGCCGGAATCAGAATCATGGACTCCAATTCCCTTCGGGCCTTTATCACCATCGTCGACCAGGGCTCCTTCTCTGAGGCGGCCGAGGTCCTCCACCTGACCCAGCCAGCGATCAGCAAGCGCCTGGCGGCACTGGAGCACCAGCTTGGCACTTCCCTGATCGACCGTAGCCACCGGCAGATCCGGCTCACCGAGTCGGGCACCCGGCTTCTTCCTCATGCACGCCTGATCCTGGATGAAATCCACAATGCCCGGGTCTCCCTCTCCCCGGACAACGAAGCGGTAGGCGGAGAGCTCCAGATTATCGCCAGCCATCACATCGGCTTGCACCACTTGCCCAACTGGTTGCGACGGTTCACCTCCGATTACCCGGAGGTAAAACTGAACCTGCAATTCATGGAGTCCGATGCAGCCTACGAACACATGCGAAAGCGCAAGGCAGAACTGGCGTTCGTTACCTTGAGCGACAGTATGGACAGCCAGTTAATGGTGTACGAACAGTGGGCCGACCCAATGACGTTTGCCGTGGGCCCGGACCATGAGCTGACCTCAAAACGCCAGGTTACGCTGGCCGACCTGTCCGGACACCCGGCCCTTCTTCCGGACACGACAACCGCCACTTACCGCACCGTGAGCCGGCTGTTTCTGGAGGCCAATTTGCCCTTACAGCAACAGATACCCACCAACTACCTCGAGACCATTAAGATGATGACCAGTGTTGGTTTGGGCTGGAGCGTACTGCCGATCAGCATGCTGGACGAAAGCCTGCATCGGGTGGACACCGGCTACCCGGTCTCACGGGTCCTCGGCGCCATCGGCCTGTCAGGCCGTCGACTGAGTCTTGCCGCTCAGGCGCTGCTGGCGATTGTCCGAGATCAAGAGCTCGCAGGCGCACCTGGCGCGACCGACATTAACCAGCCGTCTCAGTAACGGCGCTGGGTGGTGGTCGCAGCCCGCGCCAGGTGACAACAATGGCAGCCAACATCGCCGCAGCGCCACCCCAGAAGGCTGCCGTGGTACTGAAACCATCCACCAGAAACCCCGACAACCAGGCGCCCAGGGCGCCACCAGCGCCAAAGGTCAGCCCGCTGTAAAGCGCCTGTCCCTGGCCATGATGATGCTTGCCAAAGAATCCCTGGATGTACTGCACCGACAAGGCGTGTAACGCGCCGTACGACGCGGCGTGCAGACACTGAGCGAAGATCAGCACAGCAAGAACATCCGTCATTTCAGCAATCAGTACCCAGCGAATCATGGTCAGCACGAGGGCACCCAGGGCTATCTGCCGAACGCTGAATCGACGGGACAACCGGTGCATAACCAGAAACAGACCAATCTCCGCGATAACGCCCAGCGACCAGAGCAGACCGATCGCAAGCTTGCCATAGCCGTGTTGTTCCAGATGGATGCTAAAAAAGGTGTAGTAGGCGCCGTGAGAGACCTGAAGGAGAAAGTTCATCAGGAAAAACGACACCACCGCCGGATGCGTGACAATCGCTTTCAGACTGCCCTTTGGTGCCCCAGGTTTTCGCTCTCCCCGTTCTGACGGCACCAGAAAGGCCGATACGGCTATGCCTGCGAAGACCGGGAGCAGCAACCACGGCAATGTCTGAATGGGTACGAATTCAAGGATGGCGCCCACCACACCGACCGCCGCGATGAAGCCAACAGAACCCCAGAGCCGAACCTTGCCGTATTTGTCCTTGCGCTCACCCAGGGACCGCAATGTGATGACTTCGTAGAGGGGAAGAATGGCGTTCCAGAAGAAGGTGAACGCCAGCATGACCAGCAATAACCCGAGGAATCCCGGCTCAACAAATACTCCGGCAAAGAAAAAGGAACCGGTGATGGCGCCGAACCGCACCAGCCTCACCCTTTGTCCCGAGCGATCTCCCAGCCAACCCCACACCGTGGGCGCAACAATCTTGGTTAACTGGATGGTTGCCATCAAGGTGGCGATCTGGAGGTAACTAAACCCCTGCCCTTCCAGGTACAACGACCAGTACGGCAGTAAGCCGCCTAAAAGGGCAAAGAACCAGAAATAAAGATTCGACAGTCGCCAGTAGATGGTCTGAGCTCCTCAGCCGACACCCGCCAACCGAACCCCGACTTTGATCAGGGCCCGGCTGCGGCCAGCTGTGACTTACAGCTGACCAAGCACCGGTGTCTCAACCGTGACATCGCCATTTTGACCGCGATGGCGCAAGTAGTGATCCATCAGCACAATGGCCATCATGGCCTCGGCAATGGGTGTGGCGCGGATTCCTACACAAGGGTCGTGCCGCCCGGTGGTGATGATCTCCGCTGGATTACCATGCACATCAATGCCACGGCCGGGCAAACGCAGACTAGAGGTCGGCTTCAATGCAATGCTCGCGGTGATTGGCTGGCCCGAGGAGATGCCACCGAGCACGCCACCGGCGTTGTTGGACAGAAATCCGTCTGGTGTCATTTCGTCCCGGTGTTCGGTGCCTTTCTGCTCAACGCTGTCGAAACCTGCGCCAATTTCCACCGCCTTGACCGCATTGATGCTCATGAGCGCGTGGGCCAGATCGGCGTCCAGCCGATCAAAAATTGGCTCACCCAGTCCCGGTGGCACACCCTCTGCTACAACGTTGATTCGGGCGCCAATGGAATCACCCTCCTTCCGTAGCGCATCCATGTACGCTTCCATTTCCGGCACCTTGTCTGCGTCCGGGCAGAAGAACGGGTTTTCATGCACCTGGTCCCAATCCAGCTTTTCGATCTTGATTGGGCCTAGCTGCGACAGGTAGCCACGAACCGTAATGCCAAGCCGTTGCTCAAGGAATTTTCTGGCCACCGCACCGGCGGCGACCCGCATCGCAGTTTCCCGGGCTGAGGATCGGCCACCGCCCCGGTAGTCCCGGACACCGTACTTGTGCATGTAAGTGTAATCGGCGTGGGCAGGTCGAAATTGCTCGGCGATTTTCGAGTAATCCTTGGAGCGCTGGTCGGTGTTCTCGATCAGCAGACCAATGGGTGTCCCGGTGGTCTTGCCCTCGAACACCCCAGACAGGATGCGAACCTCGTCGGCTTCGCGACGCTGGGTGGTATGCCGCGACGTACCGGGCTTGCGTCGGTCGAGGTCCCGCTGCATGTCAGCTTCCGAGAGTTCCAGCCCTGGCGGGCAGCCATCAATGATGCAGCCGAGAGCCGCGCCATGACTCTCACCGAATGAGGTGACGGTGAACAGCTTTCCGAAAGTATTTCCTGACATGATTCAGCACTTTACTCAGTTAAATATAGAAAATGGTTTAAGCTTTGGCCTGCCATTTACGAAGATCTTCCGCCGTGACCAGAAACACGCCACTGCCGCCGTTCTCGAATTCAAGCCAGGTCAGGGGCAAATCCGGATAGGCTTCGTCCATCGCCACCCAGCTGTTGCCGACCTCTACGATCAGCAGCCCATCCTGCGTCAGGTGATCCGCCGCTTTCGCCAGGATTCTGTGGGCAATGTCCAACCCATCGGCTCCGGCAGCCAGACCGAGCGCCGGCTCGTGGTGGTACTCCTCCGGCATGTCAGCAAGATCCTCTGCATCCACATATGGAGGGTTACTCAGGATGACATCGTACTGCCCAACAAGGTTGCTGAACACATCAGACTGAATGCACTGCACACGATCGCCCAGCCCGTGCAGGTCGATATTCGATTCCGCAACCTCGAGCGCCTCTAAGGAAATATCGGACAGATCCACGAGCGCCTCGTCGAACACGGTCGCAGCGCCAATCCCGATACAACCGCTTCCGGTGCACAAGTCCAGAACCCGCTGAACGGGTTTATCCCCCAGCCACGGCTGTAGGCCGTTTTCCAGCAACTCGCCCAGTGGCGAGCGCGGCACCAGCACCCGCTCATCGACATTGAACGGCATCCCCATGAACCAGGCCTCGCCAAGCAGGTAGGCCAGCGGCACACGCTCGGTGATACGCCGATTCAGGCGGTCCAAAATGAGCTCTTTTTCCTCCCGAACCAGCCGAGCGTCCAAAAACAGAGTGTTGTTTTCGAGCGGCAGGCTTAGGGATCGCATGACCAGTTGCACCGCCTCGTCCCAGACGTTGTCTGTACCGTGCCCATAATACAGGCCGGAGGCCGCAAAACGGGTGGACGCGTATCTCAGGTAGTCGCGAACGGTATGAAGATCGTCAATCGGGCTGGTCACGGGTACGAATCCTGTCCGGAAAATTTAACAGCGCGGCATTATACGCCGTTTGAGCCACAGCCTGCAGCCTTCCTCACAGGAATACCGACGAAATCGTTGTCTAGATCGCCAGGGGTCCCGAGCTGTTCCGATTGGTTTCAAACCTGTCAAGCGCGGCCGACATTCGCTCACGACCCAGCTGAATCAACTCCGGAGCCTTATGATAGTCGTAGCTGCGAGAGGCATTTTTCGGAATATTGACCAGCAGATCCGGCGGGTAACCGGCAAGTTTGTATTGCACCAACGCACTCTGCATGGTTTCCACGGTCAGGTTCATGACGTCGAACTTGCCAATGCCGAGCTTGTCCCAGTCGATGGTTTCATGCTCCTCCTGAGCCTTTTTCATGTCCGCCGCCACGCCGCTGCCTTGCTTCTTATGGTCTTTTTTCTGCATTTCCCGGGAGATTTTATCCTCCGGGGTTTCGTCGCTGTCGCCTTTCTTGGCAGTCAGGGACTTCAGGGTGTCCCAATCGAACCAGCGTGATGCTTTTTCGCGAATGGTGTCCATCCATTCGTCCACCTCCACGCCCTCGTGCTCCTGGCTAAATGCGGCATCCGGAATCCGGCGGCGGCGCTCGTCTTCACCGCTGAGGTTGACTGCGACTATAAGATCCGCGTGCGAGGAAATGGTGGGAATGATGGGCAGCGGATTCAGGAGCGCGCCATCCACCAACACGCGCCCGTTCAGGACCAGCGGCGTGACGACACTGGGAATCGCCACCGAGGCGCGAATGGCCTGGTCTAGCGGCCCCTCCTGGAACCAGATTTCCTTGTGGGCCAGCAGATCCGTGGCGACCGCTGTGAAGGCAATCGGCAGATTTTCAATCCGAATGTCACCGAGCATCTCCCGAACCACCGAGAAGATTTTTTCCCCGCGGATCGCCCCCACCGAATTAAACGTGACATCCAGGAGCTTCAACACATCAAACTGACCGAGACCGGTGACCCAATCCTTATAGGCCTGCATCTTGCCCGCTGCATACATTCCGCCCACCAGCGCCCCCATGGAACATCCGGAGACGGCAATGATGTCGTAGCCGCGTTCCACCAAGACTTCAATCGCGCCGATATGGGCGTAGCCTCGTGCCCCACCGCTGCCGAGTGTCAGTGCGACAGTCGGTCGTTTGGCTGCAGGCCCGGTTTTCTCCGCGGACGTTTCGGACGAAGGCGCAGACACATCCGAACCCTTGACCACCGTTGAGGCTCCGTCTTCCGTTCCGGACGTAACGGTTTGCTCCGGATCCGCCTCTGATTTATCGGGGAAATCTCCCATGGTGTTACCTCGTGATGACGGTCACTTCGACCCGATCGCCTTGGCGGTTAGGATCAGTAATAGGCAGCCCCGGCCCAACAATGATGATTTTCTGACGACTCGCCGGAACACCGGTCTTTGCCAACACGTTCGACAAAGAATCGGTCGCTTCAGAGGCGCGGGCCATGGCGTCCTCAAGGCTTTCTTCGGCGCCCAGCGCCGAGAAACCGGTCAACACCACGGTCGCCTGCTCGTCACTGGCCCAGTCCGAAATGCGCCGTCGATCCGTAGCTGACCAATCGAACCGGTAAGTCACTCCACCTTTCCATGGCACGATCACTGGTCCGCGCACACGGTTGTTGGCGCTGCCAAGGCCGGGGACGACCGCGCCCGAACCAACCGCCAGGTGTTCGACCCAAACGTATTCCCTGAGATTACCCCGGGTGACCGTGTAAACCAGCGTCAGCCACCGGCTGCCATCGCTTGCCGTGCTGCCCGCAACCAGATAGTCCTGAGTGGCGTCCCGGCCGTAGAGAACCCGCTGACCAAAAATCTGATTGGCCCAGACATTACTGCGCCCACACTCAATTCCGGAACACTCGAAGAGTACCTGGGCACCTCGAGCCTGTAATTGAACCCGATAATGATCCCTCGCCTTGGCTCGACTGGAATCACGGTCAATTCTGTACAGGCGCCCCTCTCCCTCAACGGGGAGTCTGGCCAGCGATTCAGAGCGAATTTCGTCATTAACTTCACGCACCGGACTAAACAGCACCAGATGGCCGGCGGAACGGATACTGGTGGTCTCTTGCAGCGAAGATTGAGGAAAGGGTTCAGGAATCGACTCGGGCGTGGCTGCGCTTAACCGACCGGCAAGGCCCAGCATCAAAAGCAGGGCCGACAACTGCGCCGTGACGCAGATCTTTTTGAGGGAGAATCGTTTAATCATCATGTAGAAAGTGTCTGATCGCCTCGGTGACAGGGCGGGTGTTTCCATCCAGATGGCAGTGATGCCCGCCCGGTACATTCACAACCTGAAGCTCTTTGATCGCCTCGGAGCGTTTATCCAAGCCGCCATGGTTAGCCAACAATCCGGACTGCGCCCGCACAAATAGAGTGGGCGTGACAATCGCTTCCAGAGACGCCTGCACTTGCTCCTCGCTCATCATCAGGGGCGTCGGGTGTCGAAGCAGCGAATCCGTGCGCCAGATAACGCCGCCTTGCACCGACTTCATGTTACGCGGCGTCAGCGTCAGTGCCGCTTCCGGACTCAACGGGCTCAACCCGCCTTCACGAGCCTTGGCAGCGGTTTCCACGTCCGGATAAACCGTGTGCCGGCCGGACCCTGCGAGCCTCTTTTTAATGGCGCGGCGCAACTGCGGTATGGTCTGATCCACGGGACGGCTCATCGCGCCCAGGCTGTCGATCATCACCAGCTTCCTGACGCGCTCTGGGAATGCAGCCGCGTAAAGGGCGCAAACGATCCCACCCAGGGAGTGCCCGACCAAATCAACCTGCGCCTCCTCGTCCAACAACACATGGGTTTCAACCAGTTCGGCAAGATCAGATACGTAATCCATCAGCAGATAGCTCTGCCCGGCTGGTCGGTGGCCCGACTTCCCGTGGCCCGCCAAATCGAGGGCGGTTACAGCGGATGATCGCGCAAGTTCCGGAGCCAGCTTGATGAACGTCAGAGCGTTGTCCAGCCAGCCGTGGACCATGAGCACCGGCGACCCAGGGGCCGCCCTCGATGATTCGTTCCAGGTGATTCCGGCCAGGCGAATGCTTTTCAGTTGCCACTCGGCCTCGCGGTACTCTGTGGTTTCGGCAGCAAGCTCTGGAGACACAGCAGTATCGGTCATCTGTGCCTCGCTTACATTGTATGGGTGGGGCGATCAGAACTCAGGGAGCCGGCCAAGTACGACTCAATCTTGGTTCGCGCAGTTTCGTCATCACCATTGAACTGGACTCCAATGCCGGCCGCCCGATTGCCTTGGGCGCCTTTAGGAGTAATCCAGATGACTTTGCCTGCGACGGGAATTTTCTCCGGTTCATCCATCAGATTGAGGAGCAGAAACACCTCATCGCCCAACTGATACTGTTTCTGGGTGGGAATGAACAGGCCACCTTGCCTGATGTACGGCATGTAGGCTGCGTACAGTACCGCCTTATCCTTGATCGTCAGGGTTAGAATGCCACTGCGTGCGCCAAATCCGGGCCCCATAACTGACACCTTTTATTGTGATCTCAATGTATTGGTGAAGGGACAAAAATCCCTGTCATTTCGCAATCATAGCAGTTGTTTGCCAGGAAGGCGCGATAGGCGCGAATCAACCTGCTCGACGTTTCGTTGGCATCAGTTTCTGCCAGGCAATCAACAGCCGTCCCGCTTCCAACTCCGGATTCGCGTTGTACGCTCCCGCCTCCCGCGCTTCCTTGACCAGATCGAGCAGCTCATGGGCACGCCAGGGCGGGTTTGTCCGGGCCAGGTAACCGAGCATCTCCGCAGCCTCCGAATCGACAGGTTCTCCGCCCATGCTGAGCCGCGCCAGATCCGCCGCCCAACTCTCGAACAACCAAAGACTGTCCTCGAGGCCAAGCGCTTTGAAACTCTTCGCCGCCTCGGCCACCGGGATCTGCCCTTTCATAAACAGCTTGAAGCGCTCAAAGGCTTCGTCACGAAGCCCGATGAAATCGCCTGTAGCGTATTCAAGTGCCAACCGTGGCGCATTTCCCGAAAGCATAAGGGCTTTTGCCAGCGTCTCTGCTTCAGGGCGCGCCGGCTTTTCCATAGTCTGGGTCTGCCGCACGAGCCATTGATTGGCGGTATCCGTATCGGGGGTGGGAATGGTGATGATCTGACAACGGGAGCGTATGGTCGGAAGCAGCGGCCGGCCACTTTCCTGCAACAACAACAGGGTGACGTCGGGCTGGGGTTCTTCCAGGGTTTTCAACAGGGCGTTGGCCGCATTGATATTGAGCTGATCGGCGCGATCGATGACAGCAACCTTCCGCTGCGCCACTTGCGGGGATGCCACGGCGAACGCTGAAAGCGCCCTCACCTGATCCACCTTCACCATTTTGGATTTTTCCGGCGCGTAGGCGCGAAGGTCCGGATGAGAGTTGGCTGCAAACAGCTCGCACTGTTTACAACGCCCGCAAGCCACGGACTCGCCTGCGGCATTATTTTCTGGCGAATCACAAAGCAAGAGCTCTGCGATTGCCTGAGCCCAGGCGCGCTTACCGACACCCCGCTCGCCCGTGATAATCAACGCGTGAGGTAACCGGCCTTCCGACCATTGGCTCCGTATCGTCGCCCAGGCCCGTTGGTGCCAGGGCATAGTAGTTGCGTTATCGCTCAAGACCTTTTCCCGTTTTGGCGTGTCGACGGCGTAGTTGCTTCTTCATGGTTAACAGGAGTCGCCTGAGGCGGTGCAAATCCCGATCAGGGCTGGCCGAAGAAGCTTGGCTATAGTAATGGCTGTTTACGCTTCGGGCAAAAAGCCGGGCAGATTCCGCCACCGCCGGTTCGGCCCGAGCCAGCCTGTCCGCCAGCATGTTCGGCGTTTCGCCAACCCGAACCGGAACGCCGGCCCGCGAACACATCTGGTGCCAGCCATTGACCAGGCGCCGGAATGCATCCTGGGGCTGCGCCCGGCGCATTTGCCAAGCCGATACCAGCCCGGCAATCATTAACCCTACCCCAACAATACCGGCGGTCAGATACCCCAGTTCGGTCAAGCCAAACCCACCCGGCAATTTGGACATGAGGTCTAACTGACTTTGTCCCTGGTAGCCCACCACCCAACGTTGCCATTGGTAGTTAATCCGATCCAACTGAAGGCTTGCCCACTGGATGACAGCAATATCGCCGTATCGCTGGGCCGACGCCCAGTCGTTCTCCAGAAACGAGCCTTCCTCGGCCACAGCGTCCCGCAGCCCTGACTCGATCCGATTGGGGGCGATGGCCGCCGTGGGATCGACACGAACCCAACCCTGACCTTCAATCCAGGCCTCGACCCAGGCGTGGGCATCGTACTGACGGACGATCAGGTACTCACCGCCCGCCCCGGGCTGACCGCCCTGATAGCCGACCACCACCCGAGCTGGAATGCCCGCTGAGCGCAGCAGAAACGTGGTGGCCCCGGCATAATGCGCACAAAATCCTCGCTGGGCGTCAAACAACAAGGTATCGATGCCATCATCACCCATGGTGGGCGGCCTGAGCGTGTAGTAATAAGGCTGTTCCCGGAACCGGGTCAAAAGAGCGTCGACCAGTTCGGCATCGGTCATGCGAAGGCTCATGGTTCGAGCCAGTTGACGGGCCCGGGGATTGCCGGTGGGCGGGAGCTGGAGGTAGCGCCGACGCTGATCCGGACTCAGGAAATCCGATTCCTTCGGCTCTGGCGACTCTTTGGCCAGCCGATAGCGAACTGAGGTGTCGGCTGGCCGCCGAAACCGGAACAGGTCGTCAGACTCCTTGATGACGTTGGCCGACACCGCTTTGGAATTCGCCAGCGCAAAGGCCCAGCGCTGATCGGTGGGCTCCAGCAAAACATCGTATTCGTTTGGCCCCAGCTCACCAACGCCACCATCAATGGCCACCCGCCCAGGGCGTTCGAATACTGGTCCCTGGCCCTGTTTCCAGGTTTCGCCATCAAGGTAGTCAAGGATCAACCCCCGCCAGTACCGATCCCGGTAGGCGGGTATGGGGCCCCCAAATGATGCGCGAAATGCTCGCTCGCTGCTCTGGGCCAGATTCGATATATCCCCCGGGCGCATGGTGTCACTGATGCCCGTCCGCGCCTCGCCCGACACTAACGGAACACTCCACAATGGCGCCATCCGCGGGAAAAACACAAACAGAAGCACCACAATCGGCAGCGTTTTCAGCAGCATCATACCCAGTCTGCGCCAGCTGGATTTCACACTGTCCGGCAAATCTGGCGCATTGATCACTTGCAAGCCGATCAGCAACAACGCAATGGCCATGAGGTTTACGACGCTCCAATGGATTTCCTGATGGAACAGGAAGTTCACCGCGACCAGGTACACCAGGATAAAAAACAGCACGTAGAAATCCCGCACCGTTCGGGTCTCAAGCCACTTCATGCCGACTGCGAGGACAAAAAACGACGATGCTGTATCCACCGTGAATCGACCCTGAACCGTGGTCACGTAGACCGCCACCAAGGCCAGCATAATTACCGTACGCAACCAGCGGCCGGGCAGGCGTACCCGGCCAGACTGCGCAAGGCCGCGCCAGAAGGCCAGCGCCAGACAAGCCGCCACTAGCCATGCCGGTAAGCGGTCCAGTTGTGGTGTCAGCAAGAGCGCAAAACTCGCGAATAGCCACAGCAGCGCCCGCGATGGCAGGCCGGCTGGCGCCAGTGTCTCAGTAGTGCCCGATGCCATGGTCATACACTGCTCCGTGACGGTTCAGGCGAATCTGAATCCGCAACCGCGCGCTGGCGACTGCCGTGACGTTCGGCGGCGGCATCCCTCGGACGCTCTTCACCCCAGACCGCCAACGCACGCATGCACCGAGCAACATGGCCCGCGCCGGAATCCGGTTCGATAAGCTGCCCGGGAAGTTTTAAGCCGAATCGAGAGCCGCTACGATCCCGCTCCTCAACCAACCAAGCCAGATAGCTCAACCTCAATTCGTAATCCACACCCGGGAAAGCATGGAAGTCGAGCCATTGGGGGCTGCCGCTTTCACCCTCCCAATCGGCAACCACCATATGCCCGCTCCTGGCGTACCGTTTCCACATAACGCGCTGACTCAAGTCGCCCTCCCGCCAAGGACGCAAATCCGCATGATCATTACCCAATGCAGGCTTTGTTTGACAGGTTTCGTCGCCGGATTCCTCGGAGCTGACTGCCTCCGGAGCGGCGACCGGCTGGGGAAAAACGATGCCCGAGGACGCCGGGCGAACCCAGGACCAGGCTTTCAACAGACCGAAGGGAAATCGGGTTTCGACGCGAATTCGCTCTGGCCGGAGATAGCCTCGAAAAACCGAAGGAACCGGCAGACTCAGATCCCGGGACGTACCGGCGCGAATGTGGGCGCCACCGAGCACCGAGTCTTCGCAGGAAATAACGATGGCAATGGCCTCATCCCGGCCGGCAGTGGCCCGCAATCGGAAAGGCACGTCGTCTCCCGCGACCCCCTCACCTGGCTGAATCAATGCCAGCTGAAGCCCGGCCAGGTTGCGATGGGTCTGGTGCATGGCTGCAACAAACACCGCGCCCAGCAAAAAAGTGACGAGATAAATCAGGCTGTTCTGGTAATTAATCCCGGTAATCAGCATAACCACCAGCAAAATACCGTACACAACGCCGGCGCCAGTGGGCAGGATAAAGATGTTCTTTTGACTGAAGGTCTGAACGTCTGAACGGGGCAGCTTCCGGTTGACCCAGCGTTGCACATGTTTCGAAAGGCTTTTTCTCATAGTGTTCTGTTTGCAAATACCGTTAGGAGCGCAAGCAACATCATCCCGACTGCCACCCTTTCTGAACAATACCTGATTTGTAACGAAACTGATCACAAAGCCAAAAAAACTCACTTGAATTGCTGTCTGACAACCCGAATACTGATTATTGAGTCCTCTTCATTATCGGAGCCTGATCATGAAACCTCTCAAACTTCTCACCGCATGCGTAGCCGGCATGACCGCTTCCCTGCCCACGCTGGCCGGTGTTCAGGCCCTCACGTCCGACGAAATGGTTGAAACCTACGTCAAGGATTCCGCCGTCATCATCGTGCCGAAGAAACAGCAGAAATCCGAAGCGGACCGGCGCCGGATCATTCGGGCCCTGACCATCTCCCCGGGCGAACCGGTGCTGACTGAAGCCGAAGAGGAAGCATACCGCGAGGCGCTTCAACGTTACATTGAAGAGGGCCGGAAGGACGCACTGGAAAACGCTGAGGAAGAGTTCGTCAGGCGCGCCCTATTGTTTCCGCAGGAAGAACTCGCCCGGGTACAGCCACCAGCAGACTTTCAGGCGACCATCCCACCTCTCATTTTTGGCCAGCAGCCAGAAATACCTGATGAACCCTTTAATCAAACCTTTCTGAACGACCAGTTGGGAATCGGCTTTGACGGGCAGAACGTCAACTTTTCGATTGGTAATCCGCCCGGCATCAATCAGATCCGGATTCCGCAGGCCATTAACGAAGGACCGGTCACGCTCACGCCCAGACCAGGCGGCGGCTTCGATCTCTCCATTGCGGTACCTGATCAGTAGACCGGGACGTTGGATTCAGTGCGTGGAGGTAGAATTACAGGGGAGACGCCCTGTCTTGAGGGTGTCTCTTTTGGATAGGTGATGATCAGTGGTTGAGCGTCAAGACCGTGTCGCTGACCCGAACATTATCGAGCGTCACCGCGCCCAGGCCTACCCCACCAATAGACAGGTTATTCATGCCGATGTCGGCAGCAAAGTTGTGAACCTCCACCGACACGGTCTCTCTGCCGATTCCGGATTGAGCCGATGTTAAGGGGCGGAAGGTGTAATCCAACACCGCAAATCCGCCAACAACCACACCTTTGACGTAGCCCTGCTCAATACCGACTGTGTTTGCACGAGCCTCGGCCGAGAGATTCTCAATGGTGAATTCTGAATAGATGCTCACACCCTGCGAGGAACCGTCGGCGGCGGGCGGGTTCACCCGACGGCGAAACTCTCTCAGAAACCCCCAGGCCTCCAGATTGGTAAACATCGCGGTCTGCTGAGCGCTGCCATTGACCAGAGCGATATCATCCGCGCGAAACCCCCAATCGATACGATCACCAGCCCCAGGTTCCCATCGAACTTCCATAAAACCATCTGAGTCGATGTCGAAGATCATTCGGGCGTCGTCAAAATTCACGCCGTAGCCCTCGGCCACGCCTTCCTGCGTAACACCCGCACCACCCATGGTGATGCCATCAACCTGATAGGCGCCTGCATTCTCGAACCGGAACTGACCCAGCCTGGTCTGACCGGAGTAATCCACGGTCAACCCGGCTTGAGCCACAACGCCGGACAATTCATCGTCGGCGACCGGTTTCAGGTCTGCCCATGCAACTTCCGAAACCGAAGCAAGAGCAACCAGAGCGCTTAATCTCTTCAGTGACACCATGCTTCCTCCGGCAAAACGTTGGTACATTAATCGGAATCGGGAAAACGAGAACTTAGAGGGACATATGAAAACGACGCCCTCGCTGAGGGCGCCGCTTGCACTATCATCAAGACACGTCTTAGTGACCGTAGATGACCATATCGGCGCGAACGGCCAGGTCGGTCATGTAGACGTTACCGATGCTCTCGGCGCCACCAGTGTTGATGTTCAACAGGTCGAGGTCACCGGAGAAGTCCTGAACGTTCACACGCAGGGCATCAATGGTAGCTGTGCCAGTGTTGTAGCCCTCAGCAACGCTCACGTCTACCTGAGCGTGTGCGAAGCTGACCGGGCCTGCAGAAACGGTCGCACCGCGACGGTTATGCAGTTCGAAATCCAGGCTGGTGCCGATGAACGGCATGGTCAGATTACCCGCTGCACTGAAGTAAGCATTGATGTTCATGTTGTTGCTTTCTTCGTTGATCAGGATGTCGATCGGGCCCAACAGACCGTCGATGCTCAGGTTGGATACCAGAACGGTACCGGCATCGCCAGCGGAGTTCAGGTTGCCAACAGTGCCACCAGACTTGGCCAGAGCGATCTCACCGATGCTCAGATTGAAGTCAACCGGAGTGCCACTCTGGGAACGCAGGCTGATCACCAGATCACCGTCGGTCACAGCTTGGGGAGTTTCATTGGCGCCACTTACGTCAAAACCAGCACCTGCCAGGTAGGTAGCACCCAGGGCCGCTGTACCCAGATCGGTACCGTCACCAGCCACGTCGATGGTGAGGCGGATATCGTCAAGATCAGTACCGCCCTGACCGGCCAGAGTTACGCCGGAGAACGACAGGAAACCCTGATCCTGGTAAGCGATCTCGCCGATTGACACGTTAGCGGTCAGGTCGATGGTCACACCCGCCTGGCCGGTGACAGCGCCCATGCTGGCATCGTTCAGAGCTTGCATTTCCGCGTTAGCGGCAAACGGGGCGGCAGCAACGGCGGCTACCAGAGCGATTTTCTTCAGGCCTTTCATACTAGATCTCCTAGAATTTTATTTTTTTCTAACACAGTCATTTCCTCTGACTGCGAGATCAGTCTGTCAGACCGTGACAACCCAAACTGCGAGGTGAAGCACATTTCAGTAACGGATTGTCACACAAACTTACGATCCGATAATTTTTGTGACGAACTCCGCTTACTGGGTGGAACCGCTTCCATTTTGAGCAAATACCAGGGGTGCGTATTTCTTCACAGCACCCTCCTGGAAGGTCACGCCGCTGGACGACACCGTGTACTCCGACGCCACAACTTCCGCATGCCCACCCAGATATTCCAGCTCGATATTGACCTGCTCTACTTTGGAATCCTTGCTGGGCTTGTAGTCGTATACCACCGCCGAACCCAGAATCCGGCCTTCGGTCGCCTGCATGGATAGCGCCTTGCGCACCGAGTTCAGAACCAACTGACCATTGACGCCGATCAGGGGGTCCCCTGGCGGTACTGCCCACACGTAACGCACACTGCCATCTGGCATCAGGGCCGCTCCAAATGGTGCGAAATCGCCGTGGGTTTCGATGATGGCTTTGGTCTTGTTGGTCACATGCTGCAACAGGTACTGGGTGTTGGCGCGGATTTCTGTGGCGATCTGCTCGGGGGTTGGTTGCTTTACCCCTTCGGCAGTCATGGCTGGCTGGGTCAAACCCAAGGTGATTGCTGTCAGGGCAACGGCAAGGCCCTGACGGCGTCCGGTTTGAGCAAATAATGATGTTTGAATCGAGCTTAAGAAACGGGCGAAAGGGGATGACTGAGAGCCGAGCATCATAGTTCTTATTCCTTTTGCTGAGCGTAATGAATGCCTTGTGCCCGCTCTGTGCAGTAAAATGCTTACAGAGTTCGGGCAAGGATCACTATTAGATCAGCGCCACTCGTCCCGAAACAACGCGATTACTGTGCACGAATTATCACTTCAGAGATTAATTAAGGAATTCACTTTGGCTCCCTCTCCGACCAAGCCCCTCTCTCAGCAAGACTACGAGCGTCTGCTGAGACAAGCCTCCCAGGTCGACGATTTCGCCTACATCGGCAGCGAAGGGGAAGGCTCCGGCCGCGGGAAATTGCGAGGCTTCACGGCGCTTGCCCACCGCCGAATCAACTTGCAGGATCTGGCCAACGAAACGGTGGACTCCATCACCAAAACAATGACCGAGGACATGGCGCCATTCCAGGTGGCCCACGAGCGTGAGGGGCATTACCTGTTGGGCGGCTGGTACGGAGTCATGGCGTACGAATTCGGCCTCCAGCGGGAAGCCCGGCTCAACGGGCTTGGCAAAACCATGGGCTTTCCGGTGCTGTATGCCGGATTCTACCTCTGGGCGGCGAGCTATGACGGCCAGTCCGGCCACTATGTCTTGTGGGTTCACCCGGACTGCCCTTCCCAAACGCGGGATCAGATCAAGGATTGGCTGGCCACGGACGCTGATGAACCACAGCAATCATGGCGAATGACGAGCCATTTCCGCCCCACTCAGAGTAAAGCCAGCTTCATCGACAACGTGGACCGCGTCCATCGGTACATCCATGCCGGGGACTGTTACCAGGCCAACTTGTCCCAGGAGTTTACCGGGCGGTTTGAGGGCGAGCCCTGGTTCGGGTTTCAGGCACTGGCCCAGGCCTACCCCACCCCATACAGCGCCTTCCTTCGAATCGGCGATTACTCTGTTCTGTCCCTGTCACCCGAGCGGTTCTTTGAGATAGAGGGGAGCAACATCACCACCAGCCCCATCAAAGGCACGCGGCCGAGGGGCGACACACCAGAACGGGACACCCGCTACGCGGACGAGCTACTGGCGTCCGAAAAGGATCGTGCCGAAAATCTGATGATCGTGGATCTCCTGCGCAATGACCTGAGCGTGAACGCCAAAGTCGGCAGCGTTCGGGTGGACAAGCTCTTTGCCCTGGAGTCCTATCGCAATGTGCACCATCTGGTCAGTCACATTCGCGCTGAGCTGGTCGACGATGTATCACCCATCAAAGCGCTCATGGACGCCTTCCCCGGGGGGTCCATTACCGGCGCACCGAAAATCCGATCCATGGAAATCATCGACGAGCTCGAACCACATTGGCGAGGACCTTACTGCGGGTCGGTGTTCTATTGGGGGTTGGACGGCACTCTGGACAGCAGCATCGCCATTCGAACCATGTTGTGTGACGGCAGCGGGGTGATTCGTTGCTGGGGAGGGGGCGGAATCGTTGCGGATTCAGAGCCGGAAAGCGAATATCAGGAAACGCTGACCAAGGTGAAACCCATGATGGCTTTCCTGGAGAACCTGCAGACAGACGAGCCCTAAATCTGACTGTTCAGGGACACCACAAAGCCGAAGAGGTGTTCTCACACCCCTTCGGCTTGAGGTTTCCCGTGTTAATCCTTGGGCTGGCGCTCGCCCTGACGGTCAGGCGTTGTGAATCGCGCTGGCCTTGAGGAATTCCTGCCGGAGGTCGTCAAAGTTGTGTACCGCCGGGTACTGGGGGAATTCCCGAATGACGTTTTCCGGCGCATGGAACAGGATGCCGGCCTCGGCCTGCCCAAGCATCGTGGTGTCGTTGTAGGAATCGCCGGCGGCAATCACACGGTAATTCAACAACTGGAATGCACGCACGGACTGGCGCTTGGGATCGCGCTGGCGCAGCAGGTAGTCTGTGATCTGGCCGTTCTCGGCGACTTCCAGCTTGTGACACAGCAGCGCGGGGAAACCCAGTTTGGCCATCAGCGGCATGGCAAACTCGTAAAACGTATCCGACAGGATAACCACCTGGAAGCGCTCCCGCAGCCAATCCAGGAACTCTCGCGCACCCGGCAGTGGGTCCAGCTCGCCAATCACTTCCTGGATCTGAGGCAGACCGTATCCATGTTCGTCCAGGATGCGCAGGCGCTGGGTCATCAGTACGTCGTAATCAGGGATGTCACGGGTAGTGGCCTTGAGTTCTTCGATGCCGGTTTTCTCGGCAAATGCGATCCAGATTTCCGGAATCAGTACTCCCTCAAGGTCAAGGCATGCGAGTTCCACGGTGATCTCCTGATAAAGTCGTTGGTGTGTGCCGGAACGGATGCCCCGGATTGCAATGCGCCGTATGATAAGAAAAACCGCCGGGGAATGCATCGGGCATAACCATATAGATGCTCATTCCTTCAGGATATGAGGTATTTAATGGTAGCCTTTTCACTCATTTAGCTCAGGTAATGGAAGGCAATGACTGATATCCAAAAGCTGCTGGAAGAACTGGAGGGCCAGAGCCCGCGCACCATTCTCAAGACCGCGCTGAAGCAGTTCGACAACATCGCCATCTCGTTCAGTGGCGCAGAGGACGTTGTGCTGATTGAAATGGCGCACCGCCTGACGGATAACCTGCAGGTCTTCACTCTGGATACCGGCCGGCTACACCCGGAAACCTACGAATTCATCGAGCGAGTGCGAAAGCACTACGGCATCAACATAGAAGTGCTGTTTCCCGATGCCGGCGAAGTTCAGGACCTGGTCAATCGTAAAGGGCTATTCAGCTTTTTCGAGGATGGCCACTCGGAATGCTGCGGCATTCGCAAAGTGAACCCGCTTCGTCGCAAATTGGCGACCGTTGACGCCTGGATCACTGGCCAACGAAAAGATCAGAGCCCGGGCACCCGCAACGATGTGCCGGTCGTGCAGGAAGACACGGCCTTTTCCACCGACGCCAAAACCCTGATCAAATTCAACCCGCTGGCCAACTGGACGTCAAAGGAAGTCTGGGACTACATTCGGATGACCGAGGCGCCCTACAACGAGCTTCACGAGAAAGGCTTTGTCAGTATTGGCTGCCAACCTTGCACCCGGCCCGTGCTGCCCGGCCAGCACGAGCGAGAAGGACGCTGGTGGTGGGAAGAGGCGACCAAGAAAGAATGCGGACTGCACGCCGGCAACCTGATTACCAAAGAATGATCCCTCTCTCAGCCTAACCCGAGGCTACTGCCAAATCAGCCCACCTCATCAGTAGGTGGGCAGCTCGACATCTCGAAATAGTTCCTCGATTTCTGAACGGCTGCCCTGATGGGCAACGGCCTCGTCTACCCGATCCCGGGTCAAATGCGGCGCGAAGCGTTCGATGAAATCGTACATGTAGCCACGCAAGAAGGTCCCCTTGCGGAAGCCAATGCGGGTTACGCTGGGCCGGAACAGCTTCTGAGCGTCCAGCGCAACCAGGTCCGGATCGGATTCCGGATCGAACGCCATACTCGCAATGATACCCACGCCCAGGCCAAGCCGTACGTAGGTCTTGATTACATCCGCGTCGGCGGCGGTGAACACCACCTTAGGCGTCAGGCCCTGGGACTGGAACGCTTCATCCAGTTTCGAGCGACCGGTAAAGCCGAATACATAGGTCACCAGTGGGTACTGCGCCAATTCCTGGAGTGTCAACTCATCCATTTTCGCCAGCGGATGATCCTTGGGCACGATAACGCTGCGATTCCAGCGGTAGCACGGCATCATGATCAGATCGTTGAACAGCTCCATGGCCTCGGTGGCGATGGCAAAATCGACGGCGCCGTTGGCCGCCATTTCCGATATCTGCATGGGTGTTCCCTGGTGCATATGCAGGGAGACATCCGGGTAGGATTCGATGAAACCACTGATGATTGGCGGCAAGGCGTAACGTGCCTGAGTGTGAGTAGTGGCAATGCTCAGGTCACCCTGGCGCTGGTTGCTAAATTCCTGGGCGATCTTTTTGATGCCCTCGACCCGCCGGAGAATCTCGCCGGCTTCTCGAATGATGATCTCTCCGCCAGGTGTGATGCGGGTGAGGTGTTTCCCGCTGCGAGCGAAGACTTCCAGCCCGAGTTCATCCTCAAGAAGACGTATTTGCTTGGAGATGCCTGGCTGAGAGGTAAAAAGACTTTGAGCGGTTGCGGACACATTCAGGTCGTGGTGAGCAACCTCCCAGATATATCGCAACTGTTGTAATTTCATTGATTTTGTTGCTCCCTGGAATTCCGGTGTTCGGCTCAACGCGGACTCAGGCCGCCACCTGCAAGCCTACGCATAAAAAAAACATTTTTCATTCTTTTTTAGAATAGGCGAACACTTCTCCTAAGTTTAGACCAAAATTGCATTACAGCGCCCGAAAACACGCCCAGCTGTGATTTCGGCGCTTGACTTGATCGAGACATAGCACACAATCCTGTATCGACATTCGCTCAATCCGGGAATCCCATGCTGTTGACCACCAAATTCCTCCGGCCTACCACCGACCGACGTGCTGTTCGACGCGACCGGTTGAGCGACTTGCTGGAACCGGTGAGCCCAAAACGGCTGAACCTGGTCATCGCCCCGGCCGGCTTTGGAAAAACCACCCTGGTGAGCCAATGGTGCGCGCAAACGGGCGCCCCAACCGCCTGGCTGTCTCTGGATGAGCACGACGACGAGCCACGTCGCTTCTGGCAATACCTGATCGGCGCGTTTGAGAGTGCCGGCCTGGTCGGAATGGACGAATGCCGAAAGCTCCTGAGCCAGACGCGAGATGACGCCGCCACCGGTGTCATCACCCAGTTACTCAATGCCCTCGCCCGTGACGCAGCCCCCTGGCGGCTGGTGGTTGATGACTTCCACTTCATTGCCAGCGGTCAGATTCTCCGGGATTTTGCCTACTTCATCGACTATCTGCCGCCCGAGGTCACCGTTACCCTCGCCTCACGCACCGAACCGGCCCTGCCGCTGGCGCGCTGGCGAGTTCGGCGCTGGATCCAGGACGTACATCCTAGGCTGCTGGCCTTCTCGGAAGCGGAATGCCGGGATTTTTTCCGGGAGACCATGGGACTGACCGTGGCAGAGCACGACGTACGTGCCATCTGCCAGAAGACCGAGGGTTGGGTCGCCGCGATGCAGCTCACGGCGCTGTCCGGGGATTCCGGCAACGCCAAGCAATGGGATGTCAACGAACGCCACATCAGTGACTATGTGCTCACCGAGGTGCTGGATCAGCAGCCCGTCGAACTCTCGGATTTTCTCCTCGAAACCGCCTGCTGCCCGCGTCTTTGTGCCTCGCTGTGCGACACCATTAGAGCTCGTGACGACAGCCAGGAAACGCTGGAAACACTGCTCACCCAAAACCTGTTCCTGATTCCGCTGGATATGGAAAATCGTTGGTTTCGATATCACGACCTGTTCCGGGATGCGCTGCTGCAACGGCTGAGACAAACGGCTCCGGAGCGCGCCGCGTCGCTTTGGCAGAAGACGGTAAACTGGCTGCTGGATCATGGCCATGTCCAGGATGGGCTTGGCCAGATTGTGCACCAGGCTGATTGGCCCTGGCTCGCGGCGGTCCTATCAGAGCATGGCAACAACCTCATCCACGGTGGCTACCATCTGCCGGTGCTCGATTGGCTGGACCTTCTGCCAGACAGCCTGGTTGAGGACAGTCCTCAACTGCAGATGTTGCGGATCTGGGGCCGCTTTTTTGCCAATCGCCTCGATGGCCTGGACCCTCTGTTGGATGAACTTGAGGATTTGCTGGATCGCCGGGTGGCCGATTCCCATCCGGACGCCGAAGGTGCCCTCGGGCTGCAAAGCGAAATTTCCCTGGTTCGTTCCTATCTGGCCCGCACCCGAAGCGACGACAAAAGCGCCAGTGCCCTGACCCGCCAGGTGCTCGAAGACATTGATCATACCCAGATCCCGCTCAAGTCTGTGACCTATTACGGGGTTGGGCTGGATTACTTCGGCAAGGGGCAGTTGATGGACGCCGAAGATGCCTTGCAGTCGGCCATCCGTTACGGCCAAATTGAGCGAAAGCCGAGTACGGTCCTTTCCAGTGGTGGGCTGCTGGCGTGGATACAATACAACCGGGGCGACACCGACTTGGCTCTGGACACCTGTTCCGAAATCCGTCGATGGGTCGACAAACATTACGCCGACCCGAGTCAGCCCCGACTGATTTCCTGCTGGCAGAACAGTGCCCTGGCTGAGATCTATCGTGAACGCCGAGAGCCCCAAGCTGCTGCGGCGCACCTTGCCCCCCTGTTAGAGCATGTCAGCCGCGGCACCGAACCCGGGCAGCATGTCATCATCCAATACGTTCGAGGCCACCTCGCGTTCAATGAAGGCCGGCTGCACGACGCCATCGAGCTTCTGGACGATGCCGCCCAGATTGGCCGCCAACGGCGCGAACACATCGTCTTCGAACCACCGGCCAGTTCCGCGCTACTGGCACGGTGCTACCTGGCACTGGATGACCTGGAGAACGCCGAAGCCTGCCTGAACGCGGCAGAATCGCTGCCCACGTCCAACCCCTTGAACCGGGAACAGAATCTCATTGGGCTGGCACGCCTGAGAGTCGCCCAGGGACAGCCGGAGCGAGCCCAGGAAATACTGAGTGCACTATTGCCATCAGCAGAACGCAACGCCCACAACCGGCATCTGGTTGAGATACTGCTGGTGTATGGCGAGGCGCTGGACCTTCAGGATCGGGCTCAGGAAGCGTGCGAGATGCTGAACCGGGCTGTTCTGAAGGCTTCAGAAGCCGGTTTTCTGGGTTTGTTCCTCGAGGAAAGCCCGCGTCTGAAGACGCTGCTACGGCAGCTGGACGTGCTGAAAACACCCGGCACCTGGTTCCGTGACCTGACTCGACTTCTGGACGAACAAGCTGGCACAACGACGCCAGAATCAAACTCGCTCACGCGCGAAAAACCGACTGCCGGTGCCGGCAATGCGACTCTGACAGAACCGCTGAGCCAACGAGAACTGGAAGTATTAGCACTGATTAACGACGGACACGCCAACAAGGAAATTGCCAGTCGTATGGAGGTCGCCCCCGCCACGGTAAAGGCCCACATTCGTAACCTGTACGGCAAGCTGGGTGTTAGTCGACGCACTGAGGCTCTGGCCAGGGCCCGTGATCTGGGACTGCTATCAGGCTAATCGAATAAGCTTTAGCTGTGACGCCCGTCACACTCTCTGTGCAGAAATAAACCTGGCTACGCCCTTTGGACGATCCGTTTACGCCCCCTAAGCCCCTATGATGAATTCAACGGTGAGGGATGCCTCGCCAGGAATTCTGAAACTTCAGGCCTTCAGATTTCTTGCTCCGCGTTGTTTCGACGCCCTGGGTTCTTTGAACCCGATTACTAAGAGCCACCCAATTGGGCTGGCTCTTTTTTTATGATCAGTACTCGATAACCCGACGGAACGGCGGCAGCGCATCCAACAACAGCTGGCCGTACCGGCGGGCAATGATCCGGCGATCAAGAATGGTCACCCGGCCCGTGTCCTGTTCCGTCCGCAGCAGACGACCCACCGCCTGGACCAGTTTGATCGACGCGTCAGGCACGGTGATCTCCATGAAGGGATTACCGCCCCGCTGGGTCACCCACTCCGCCAGACTGGCTTCAATGGGATCATCCGGTACCGAGAATGGCAACCGGGTAATTACCACGTGATGCAGGTACTTTCCGGGCAAGTCAATGCCCTCTGCGAAGCTGGCCACACCGAAAAGCACGCTGGGACGGCCTTCATCCACCCGACTACAGTGCTGGCGCAGCACCTCGCCTTTGGCCATATCGTCCTGGGTGATGATCAGGTCCGGGTACTCCGGCGCCAGCGCATCACGAACCAGCTGCATCTGCCGTCGGGAGGTAAACAGAACCAGGGTCGCTTTCTCCCCGGCCCAGAGATCTGGCAAGCGCTCCACCAGGGCATCGGTAAACGTATCGTCGGTGGGCATGATCGACATGGCCGGCACCTCCACCGTTGCCATCTCCCCGTAGCGGAAGGAGCTCGGCACTACCAGATAACGGCTGGACTCCGGGAGGCCGGCCCGGGCACGCAACCGGTCAAACTTTCCGAGCGCCGTTAATGTCGCGCTGGTGAGCACTGAGCCGTAGGCCCGCGACCAGAGCCGGGAATACAGCAGGTTGTCGGCCAGTACCGGTGAGCTGTAAAGGGTGATGTCTTCTGCGTGGTCCCAGCGCTGCTTAACCGCCCAGCGAGCCGGTGCCGGGCTCTTGTAACCCCTTTGTTTCCGAGCCGCCCCTTCTTCGTCGGATTGACCCGACTCATTGTCAGCCGGCTTGCTCTCTCCCTGATCGCACCATGCTGCCCAGAGCCGCAGCTGATCTTCCGAGCGGCTGTGGAAGGATCCGATGACCGGATACCAGGCCTCTGCCGTATCACGGTCTATGTCGTGCTCTTTGCGCTCATCAAACGCACCCTGCAATTCGTCCGCCAATGACCCGAGGTGGCGGACCAGGTTTGCCGTGGCGATACGCGCCTCGGCAGAGAGCTCAGCCAGGCCTTCCGGCAGCTCCCCCTCAGGGTACCGCCATTGGGCCGTGCGGCGCTCCTCATTGAATTCCCAGCCGGTGTTCTGTTCTGCTTCGTCGTACACGCGCACCAACACCTGATCGACTTCTCGCGAGGCGGCGCTGATCCGGTCCAGGGTTTTCGTCGCCTGAGTACCGGGCGCTAGGAACGGCTGCATCTTGCTAAGGGCCTGGGACAACTGCTTTAGCCATTGCCGGGTCGAGTTCAGCGGTACCGACGCGGCGAAGTGGTTCAGCGCCTTATCGGGCAGATGGTGGGCCTCATCAAAGATGAACAGGGCGTTTTCCGGTTCCGGCAGGATCGCACCACCACCCAGGGCCAGGTCCGCCAGCACCAGATCATGGTTAGCAACGACAATGTCGGCGTCATCAAGATCCTTTCGTGCGTCAAAGAAGGCACAGCTGTCGAAGTAACTGCAGTGACGGTTAGTGCACTGGCGATGGTCGGTTGTAACCTGTCGCCAAACATCGTCCGGGATCTGCTCGGGCCAATGATCTCGGTCGCCATCCCATTCCCGGGAACCATAGCTTGCCAGCATTTCCTCGAAAAACGCCCGAGTCCCCGGTTCCTCGCCTTGCGGGCCATCGATCAGGAACAGCGGCATGGTGTCGCTGTCGCCGTTACCTTCATCATGCAACCTGGCTTCCAGCCGAGACATGCACAGGTAACGGCCTCGCCCCTTTGCCAGGGTCCAGCTGAAGTCCATCTTGCTGTGTTTTTTAAGGTCGGGCAGATCCTTGAGGACGATCTGGTCCTGAAGTGCCACGGTTGCCGTAGAGATCACCAGGGTCTTACCCAGCGCCTTGGCAACCGGGATGGCCGAAATCAGGTAGGCCAGGGTTTTCCCTGTACCGGTTCCGGCCTCGACCACGCAGGCCGACGGCGGCGAGGTACGCTGGCCATCGTTCTCGGTGATATCGCCCATGTACCGGGCAATCTCGGCGATCATCAACCGCTGTCCGTAGCGGGCTCGAATGTCCTTGCCCGCGAGCACGTCACGATAGCCCTGCTGAATCTGCTGTTTGATAGTGTCGGTGAGAGCCATCAGCGCGGGCTCACCCAGTCCCGGACAATCCCCACCCGAAACCGCTGGCCCTGCTTGCTCAACACCACCCCTTCCTGGGTGATACGCTCCACCCTTAGCCCGGAGAAGCTGTCACCCTGACGCAGGTAGTTACTGTTGATCATCACCCGACTGGCGTAGGGATCAGAGGCAAAAATATGGCTGTTGAAAGTCAAATCAGGAACACTCTTCTGAAAAGAAAGGGGGAGCTCGACCAGATGCGGTACCCTGCCAGCGGGCGCCGGCTCCCGCAATACCGGATTATCCCGGTTGCCGCTTGCACGGGGAACGATGATCGTCGGCCGCTCTCGATTGCCGACGCTGCCAGCGGTCTCGCCGTTATCCACCACACCCTGATCGACGGTGCTGTCGGTTACCGGCTGCTCAGTTGTCACAGCCGCTGAATTTGGCGTTGAGCTCCCCGATTCTGGGGTTTGACGTGACAATACCGGCTCGGCCGAGGCGGCTGCTGGCGCAGATTCGACAGTCGACGGTGACGGCGCCGCGGCTGTCTGTGGCGCCTCGGTCTGGCTGGCTGGACCATTTGCCTGCCCGGGTTCCGCCGTCGAGTTGGCCGCATTATCGCCGGGCCAGAACACTACCGCCAACACGCCAGCATTGACAATCAGGGCAAGTGCAAGCCAGGCAATGGGCGATACCGGCTTTTTCTTCGGCCGATGGATCAACTGCACCTGGTGCCCCAGGTCTGGCACCTTGCCCTGACGCCGTTCGGTCTCAGATTTTCTGAGCGCGTCGAGAATATAGGACATGGCTAGGGCCCCTCGGATCGCGACTGGGGCGTCAGTCTGGGAATCTGACCGCCTAGATCATTGTTGATCTGAATGATGGTCATGGCACCGGCGATGCCGTCAACGGTGAGCCCGCGAAGCTCCTGATACCAGCGAATTTGCTCGTCGGTCGGCATCCGGTTGATGCGACCAGTTTCAGCACTCGAGGTGCCGAATCGATCGGCCAGTTCCATCATCCGTGCGCCGATCCAGAGCTGCTCTTCGCGACTGCCCGAATCTGCGGGAACATCCAGGAAATCGGGCCGACGCCACAGAATCCGGTAGTCTCCGAACCACTGCTCCTCAATACTGGCAAAGGCTACGTCGCGAGTGCCGTCAGAAGTGACGATAGTCGCGGCACCGTCGTTCAGTCCCGCGAGCACCAGGAAACCGCGCTTACCGGCTTCACCTCTCAACTCCAGAAGGGCTGGACGATCCAGGAACTCCAGACTGCGGCGAGTGCCCTGGCGCTCCAGGCAGGACAAACCCTCGGCGCGTGCGTACTGACACGCGGTCGGAAACGCCTCGGGGCGGTAATCCCGATCCCAGAGGTCGAAGAGCAAGCGAAAGCCATCGCTCAGGTTCACGGTGTCCGACTCAAACGCCAGAGGTTGGAGTTGCGGTTCCTGGTCGGATGGCTTCGGCTCAGCAATGTCAGATTCCGGCTTGCCATTGGCTTCGGCATCGGGCTCTCCGGAATCACTGCGCTCCACCACACCGGCCGAAGCCGATGATGCCGACAGGCTGTTAGTCAGCTCAGCAACAGACCAACGATCCGCCAGCCACAAGGTGCCCATTGCGGCTACCAGAACCGAAGCCGTCAGCAACAGGTAACGGGAACTCTTGCCAACGCCTTTACCATTCCCGGATGCCGCCTGCGGGGCACGGCCACGCACTTCCCGGGCTGCCTGGCGGATGTGGGCCGTCGTGATTTCATGCTCGCCTTCGGCATAGGCGCCCAGCAGCGCGCGATCACTGATCAGGTTGATCAGTCGGGGAATACCGTCGCTCTCGCGGTAGAGCCGGGCTGTGGCAGCGGTACTGAAGAGGTCGCCGCGCATGCCGGCGACGCTCAACCGGTAACGCAGATAGTTCGGAAGTTCGCTTCGCCCAATGGCGTTCAGGTGGTACCGGGCGGTTACCCGCTGATTCAGCTGCCGCAATTCCGGTAGGGCCAGAATCTGCTGCAATTCCGGTTGCCCCAAAAGGACAATCTGAAGCAGTTTTTTCTCAGCGGTCTCCAGATTGGTCAGCAGTCGCAGTTGTTCCAGCACGTCGGCCGACAGATTCTGCGCTTCGTCGATCATCAGAACCTTATGGCGGCCGGCAGCATGGGCCGCGAGTAGGTCCTGATTGATCAGATCCACGAGATCCTTGATCGTGGCGTGGGCCGGATGGGCCACGCCCATTTCATCGCAGATAGCCGAGAGCAGTTCTCTGGCAGACAGCCGTGGATTCAGAATCAGGGCAATATCGACGTGTTCGGGAGCATTCTCAATAAAGCACCTGGACACCGTTGTCTTGCCGGTTCCCACCTCCCCGGTGATCACGATAAAACCGCCCTGCCCCTTAACCCCATACATGAGGTGTGCCAGAGCTTCCTTGTGACGCTCGCTGAGGTACAGGTATCGCGGATCAGGCGCAATGGAGAACGGCGGTTCCCGAAAGCCGAAGAAATCGTAGTACATGGGTGTCCAGTCTGGTGCTCAGGCGTCGGGTCTGACCGCGTGTGGCCGGCCCCGGCTCTCTATCGCCGTATCATAACGCCCGCCTCGCGCGGCTGTCATCTCAGGATTCCCCGGAATCGGCATTACTCACCAGACGCAATTCCGCCGTTCGGCGGTTTTGCAGTTTCAGGCGGCGCACGCACCGCTCCAGCGTCTTAGAAATCCGAGCGTGGGAGCGAATCATGGAGACTTTGGGCCAGGTGGCTCGCTCGCCAGCCAAAATCATTTCCCTGACGTAGGCCGGCTCCGGATTCGACAGCATACGCCGGTAATCCTTGAACGAATAATTCGGCGCGATGGTGACATCGCCGGAGTAGCGTTGGCCCATGATGCTGTACATCTGACCGGATATCTGCCGGAGCAGTTCCGGCTTTACCCGTTTGCGCAGGTAGTCGAAGATGCCCTGACCGTGGAATTGCACCTCCGACTTCAGCAGGTGCATGGGCAGACTGGGCGTCGACAACTTCTCATCCAGGCCGTGGTCGTTGAGGAACGGCACCACATGGGGGTTGGTCTGGCTCACAATCGTGAAATTGACATCGTACAGGTGCATCAGACGATCAATCGGCAGATCACTCACCACCGAACCGTCCACGAACTTCAACCTCGGCATATACGGCAAGGCGTTGCCATGGATGTCCTTTTTCATCAGGGTGACCGGCGGGAAGATCCCTGGGACCGCAGCGCTCGCCAGTACGGCACTCCAGACAAGGAGGTACGGAGACGTGTAGCCACACAAGAGCCGGGCCTTCTGATGAGCCTGAACCGGAGACACGCTGACATTGATCGAACGGCCGGTGCGCTGATACGCCTCCTCGAAGGTGTACTCCCCGATGTTGGCGCGCAGACAGGTTTTCAGCTGATCTTGGTCCATTAAGCCGTCGCCACGCACCGCGCTGAGCAGCCCGCGCCATTTCCAGGCTTTCAGATTGTGATTCTCCGGCACCAGCATTTCTGGCACTTCGGCGTCGGTATGAACCCCGAGGATACCGGCGATGATCGCGCCAATGCTCGAGCCGGCAATCACCTGCGGCAGCAGTCCCTTCTCCCACAGGGCCTTGATCACTCCGAAGTGAAACATGCCCAGCGTGGCGCCACCACTCAACAATAGTGCCGGACGCCCGTAGCTGGTGAGGGTGTCGCGAAAGAACTGCAGCTTTTCAGAGACAGGAAAATCAGGAACTGCGTGATCGCAAAGAAAATCGAGGGATTCACACACCTGGGTGATGTACTCCTCAACCAGGTGCTTGGTGCCCACCCGGGAATGGGTGTACAAGGCCGGGTTGCCCATGTTGCCGAGATCGTGGTGCAGGCCCTCCCGGAGGGCGCGTTTGAGACGCTCAAAATCGTTCTGCTGGCGATACTGTTTCAGATTGCTGAGGCGGTCGTAGATCAGCTCGTAGTGGTACAGGTCCGAGGCGAAATCCTCTTTCCACTCGGTATTGCCCTCAAGAAAATCCAGCTCCAGCGCAGCCGCCTTCCAAACTTCGTAGTTGGGCGCCTCGGCCAGCATTTTGCGGAACTTTTTTATTCTTGGGTCCCTGATCACCGGGAGCCTCCTTGTTTAGAACACCATAGGGTCAGAAATCGTCGAGCATCACGTCATCGTCGTTGCCGCTGGCAAACGGATCGTCCGCCACTTCCCCGTCCTTGACGAGAAACTCCCGGCGTTGAAGAAAGGCATTGCGGACAAAGGTATAACTGTCACCGGAAATAAAGCTCTCCGCCGGAATCAAGTCCGCCCTTCGGTCGACGATCTGGACACCGCGGGCGTAAAGGTCGGTGGGGCTATCAACCGAATCCCAGGCTGACGGTAGCACCACGATGTCGGTCACCATACCACCGAAATGGCGCGGGCTCGACGGGCCAAGCAGTGGCAGCATCAGATAGGGACCGGATCCGGTGCCCCAATAACCAAGGGTCTGGCCAAAATCTTCCGGTCGTTCCGGGAGGTCAAACTTTGTGGCGACATCGAAAAAGCCCGCTAACCCAAACACCGTGTTGTAGGTGAATCGCCCCGCAGCAACCACAGCGGATTCTCCCTTCAACTGCAAAATGCTGTTGGCGAGGTTGCGGATTTCAGTCAGGTTATTGAAGAAATTAGTGATCCCGCGATCGATCAGGCTGGGCGTGACTTTCCGATAGGTTTTGGCCACTGGCTTCAGGACCCAACGATCAAGGGTTTCGTTAAACCGGAACACCTTGCGATTCCAATCTTCGTAGGGATCCGCTACGTTCACCCGTGCGGCTCCGTCGGGGGCCGGTTCCTGCATCGCCTGCCCCCAGGCAGCTCCTGTCGAAAGGCCTGCCATCACGACGACAGCGAGCAAATTCAGATACCAGCGCCGAAAAAAAAGTAGTCTCATGGTGTGCTCTTGGGTTGTTAAGTCGTTTTGATCCGTCAAAAATACCGGCGCATTTATCGTTTTTGTGATGCTCGCTGTTTTGGAGGAACCTTTATGTCAGTACCGGGAAATCACGTCGCCACCTTGTCTGTACCACTGCGGTGGGGCGATATGGATGCCTACGGACACGCCAACAATACGGTTTATTTTCGCTTCTTCGAAGAAGCCCGTATCGTCTGGCTGGCCTCCCTAGAGCTTGGCGGCCCTGAGGAACCCACCGGTCCGGTCATTATAAAGACCAGCGCCACATTTCTGAAGGAACTAAATCACCCGGCCACCGTGGTCGTTGCAACTTACGCAGACAAGGCCGGCAATACCAGTCTCGACACTTATCACGTACTGAGCGATGCGGAAACGGGCGAAGTATACGCGGAAGGATACGCCAAAGTGGTCTGGTTTGACCGCAAGACGCGCAGCTCAACCCGGCTGCCAGACACCCTGAGGGCACTGGCAACCGAATAGAGCGGGATTATCGGCGGCGAACTACCAGGCTGCCGATGGAGTAACCGGCGCCAAACGAGCAGATCACACCGATATCGCCGGATTGAAGATCCGACTTGTGCTTGTGGAACGCAATGATGGAGCCAGCAGAACTGGTGTTAGCGTACTCATCCAGAATTACCGGTGCCTCGTCTTCGTTGGCTTCTCGGCCCAGAACCTTACGGGCAATGAGCTGGTTCATGTTCAGGTTGGCCTGATGAAGCCACATGCGCCGGAGGTCCTCGGAGGCCAGAGACAAGTCCTTGAGCTGGCCCTGAATGGTCTCGGCAACCAGCGGTGAGACTTCCTTGAACACCTTCCGGCCCTGCTGGATAAACAATTTGTCCGGTTTACCAACACCCGACTCGTCGGCACGGTTTAGAAAACCGAAGTTGTTGCGGATGTTGTTCGAAAACTGCGTTTTTAGGCGGGTGCCGAGAATCTCAAAGCCCTGTCCTGCATTGGCGTCTTCCTCACGCTCCACCAGAATCGCGGTGCAGGCATCACCAAAGATGAAGTGGCTGTCGCGATCGCGGAAATTCAGGTGGCCCGAGCAGATTTCCGGGCTAACCACCAGCACTGAGCGTGCCGCACCGTTTTCCACCGAGTTCACCGCCGCCTGGAGGCCAAAGGTCGCAGAACTGCAGGCCACGTTCATGTCGTAGGCGAAGCCGTTGACGCCCAGCGCCTGCTGCACTTCGATGGACACAGCTGGATAGGCCCGCTGAAGGTTAGAACAGGCAACAATGACCGCATCCACGTCCGCCGCTGTTTTACCGGCTTGCTCAAGTGCCTCGTTGCATGCTGCCACCGCCATCTCGCACTGCACCGAATTCTCGTCGTTGCGGCGTTCGGGAATGAGCGGGGTCATCCGCTTCGGATCGAGAATGCCATCCTTGTTGATCACGTGACGACGCTTGATGCCCGAAGCCTTTTCAATAAAGGCAGAGGAGGACGGCTGCAAGGGCGTCACTTCACCCTGCTCAATCGCTTCGGCATTTTCAGCGTTAAAAATCTCCACGTACTGGTTGAAGGCTTCGACCAGTTCGTCGTTGTCGATGGTCGCCGGTGGCGTATAGAGACCGGTTCCACTAATGACGGCTTTAATCACACTAACCCCACGTCATGGTTATAAAAACTGAAGACTTGTCTGAATTACTGCCGAAATACTAACACAGTCTCCAGCTTTTGCCCGTCAGCAAAAGGTGCAGTACGCGCCATTCTGGGGCGCTGTCGCTGGCCCCTCAGATTCGCGTCTGCTCCCACTGTTTGTCCAGGCGCTTCACAGATACCGTCATCATGGTGCCCAATTGCTGTGCGAAAAATGACACCCGGAACTCTTCGAGCATCCACCGATAAACGCTTAGCTCCGGATCACGCACGCCCTGGCGTTGCAGCTCATCCCGCTTGGTGGCGTAGCGAGACCACAACGGCTCGATGGTATGCAGAAACTCACGCTCGCGCCCCATTTCCCGAGGCATTTTTTCGAGGCGAACCAGCGCAGCTTCAAAATACCGACCGAACTCGGCCAGCCAATGGGGCGGCGTGGCAACCAGGAATCCGGGATACACCAGATTCTCTAGCTGGAATTTCAAATCGGCCATGCTGTTGGCCAGCGCGAGGTTGATCTTTCCCTTTAGCTGTTTCGCTACCTTCTGGTAGCCGGACATCGCCTGGTGCAAACGCTGATCGGCTTCCTCCAGCGCCGGAATGAAATCGCCTCGGTGCCGATCGAACAGCGCATCAAACTCACCCGGCGTACGGGGTATTTGGTCGTTTAGAAAATGTTGGATGGCCGTTGCCAGCAGCAAATCATCGAGCAGGACACTGGCTCGACCTACCGGCGCAAACATCAGCGCGGATTGCTTGAACCTGGGGAGTTTTCGGTCCAGATCATCAAGGGTCTTGCCGAAACGATTGATGATCAGGCGTGCCACGCCCTTGCGGGTGGTGTCTTCAGCCGTCAATCGATCGAGACAGCGGATTTGCCGGACGGTCTTGCCCTGATCTTCCAGAGCCGGATAAACCGTGACCTGCATGCCGCCCTTCTCGGTTTGCACCTGTTCCGGTAACTCACCAAACTGCCAGTCCGGGTATTCACCGGCTGGTTCTGTCGATTTTGTTTCACTGGTGGCCGACGCCAACGCCGCCTCGGCCTCACCCTCGAGCCTGTCCTGGAGCTCGTGGGTTTCACGCCCCTCGGCCATGACTTTGCCACCGTCGCCCATGACTCGCAGGTTCATGCGCAAATGGCGTGGCAGTTCGCTTGCAGGCCATGCATCCGGATCAATTCGAACCCCGGTCATTCTGCGCAACTGTTCGCCCAATTGAAGCGCCAGTGGTTCGTTTGAGGCCTGCATGTTGGCAAGGGCCGCATCGACGAAATCCGGTACCGGTACGAAATTGCGCCGGAGCGACTTGGGCAGGCCCTTCACCAGCGCCACGCACTTCTCGCGCAGCAGGCCCGGCACCAGCCATTCCAGGCGCCTAGACGGGATCTGCTTCAAGGCCATCAGCGGCACTTGCAGGGTAACCCCGTCCCGCTCGCTGGTCGGCTCGAATTCGTAACTGAGCGGGTACTGAACACCCTCCCACTCCAGGTAATCCGGGTACAGCTCACCCGCTTGGGCATCCACCGGGCGCTGAAGGATGTCTTCCTCGGTCAGCTCCAAATTCTTCAACTCTCCGGCAGACAGGTTTTTCCACCAACTCTCGAAATGCCGGCCGCTGACGATGTCCTGTGGCAGGCGCTCGTTGTAAAAAGCAACCAGCGCTTCGTCATCCACCAAGAGGTCCCGTCGACGGGTTTTCTTTTCGAGGTTTTCTACCGTGTCGAGCATTTCACGGTTACGGGCAATGAATGGGGCACGGGACCGATAGTCCCCCTCCACCAGCGCTCTTCGGATGAACAGGTTGCGGCACTCGGCCGGGTCCACTTTGCTATAGGGAATCCGTCGTTTCGGGACAACATCGAGGCCGTAGAGGGTCACTTTTTCGTACCCCATGACCTGAGCGCGTTTTTGTTCCCAGTGTGGCTCGAAATACGTGTGCTTCATCACGTGGCCGGCGAGAGGCTCAATCCACTCCGGCTGAATCGCCGCGACCATGCGCGCGAATACGCGGCTGGTCTCGACAATTTCAGTGGCTACGATCCATTTTGGCCCGGTTTTCGAGACCTTCGATCCGGGGAAAATGAGCACCTTGCGATTTCGGGTTGCCAGGTATTCCTTTTTCTCCACCTTAACTGCGACCTGCCCGAGCAAACCGGCCAGGATGGCCTGATGCAGGGCCTGGTAACTAGCCGCTTCTTTCTTGAACGCCAGTTTCTGCTCACGGCAGATCAGTGTCAGTTGCCGGTGTATGTCCCGCCACTCCCGCATCCTCATCCAGCTCAGGAAACTCTTCTGGCAGATTTTCTTCATCTGATTCTGGGACAGCTCCTGGCGCTGCTCCTCGTAGAAATTCCAGATGTTGAGCAGAGTCACGAAGTCGGACTCTTTGTCGTTGAAGGGCGCGTGGGCCTGATCGGCGGCCTGCTGCTTGTCCTGCGGGCGCTCCCGTGGATCCTGGACACTTAAGCCCGCGATGATAATCAATGTTTCGGCAAGACTGCCCTGATCAGCGGCAGTGACCAGCATTCGCGCCAATCTCGGGTCCAGGGGCAAACGCGCCATAGTTCGGCCCAGTTTGGTAACCCGGCGTTTTGCATCAACGGCGCTCAGCTCCTCCAGCAGCTTGTAACCGTCGTTGACCTGGCGGCGCTCCGGCGCTTCGAGAAATGGAAAATTCCGGATTTCCCCCAGGCCGGACGTCGCCATCTGCAGAATAACCGAGGCGAGATTGGTTCGGAGTATTTCAGGATCGGTGTATTCGGGCCGATTGATAAAGTCGGTTTCGTCGTACAGCCGGAAACAGATACCGGGCGCGACACGCCCACACCGCCCCGCCCGCTGGTTGGCACTGGCCTGGGAGACGGGCTCGATGGGCAGGCGCTGAATTTTTGAACGGACACTGTAACGACTGATTCTGGCGACGCCGGTGTCGATGACATAGCGGATGCCTGGCACGGTCAGGGAAGTTTCGGCCACGTTAGTCGACAGCACGATTCGCCGCCCCTTGTGGGACTGGAACACCCGGTTCTGTTCCTGATTACTTAGCCGGGAATACAGCGGCAGAATCTCCGTATGTTTCAGATCCACGTGACGGAGCACCTTGCTCAGGTTACGGATCTCGCGCTCACCCGGCAGGAACACCAGTACGTCACCAGGCGGCTGTTTCTCCGACCGTTCGTGCTGTTCAATCTCCTCTAAGGCCTGAACAACTCCGTCGCTCCAACCCTGATCGCGATCGTCGTCGTCACCGGTCAAAGGGCGATACCGGACATCAACCGGGTAGGTCCGTCCGCTGACTTCGATCACCGGCGCCTTGTCGAAAAAGTCGCTGAACCGGTCCACTTCGATGGTGGCGGAGGTAATGATGACTTTCAGATCGGGCCGTTTGGGCAGCAGCTGGCGCAGGTAGCCCAAAATGAAATCGATATTGAGGCTGCGTTCGTGGGCTTCGTCGATGATCAGGGTATCGTAGCGATCCAGAAACCGGTCGTGCTGAATTTCCGACAGCAGGATGCCGTCGGTCATGACCTTGACCCGGGACTGCTCCGACGTGGTGTCGGTGAACCGCACCTGATACCCCACCTGGTGGCCAGGTTGCTCGCCCAACTCCTCGGAAATTCGATTGGCGACACTACGGGCCGCGATGCGTCGGGGCTGGGTATGACCGATCACGCCTCGAATGCCCCGACCGGCGTTCATACAGATTTTGGGGATCTGCGTGGTCTTACCGGACCCGGTTTCACCGGCGATGATGACCACCTGATTGGCTTCAATGGCCTGCTGAATGTCGTCGACCCGCTCCGAGACCGGCAAGGCGTCGGGGAATCGGACAGGCTTATGCAGGGCCTGACGCTGCTGAACCTTCTCCTGCCCCCGTTCCAGCCATCGCGCCATTTTCTCGAGATCTTTCTGACCCGGGTTGCCCTTGGCACGGGCCGCAGCCTTTACAATCCGAGCGGCCTCCTGCTGATTGCAGCGTTCCAGCTGCGACATCATGGCCTGCAAGGCCGCCTTGCCCTCAGGCGGCGTATCGGAGGCGCTGGATCGGTCGGTGGTGGTATCGGTCATTACGATTCAGGTCGTTCTCGGTAAAAGGTCAATCTTGGATGTGGCGACAGTCTATCGGGAAAGCCAGTGGCTTAAAAATAGAAAACCCCGCTTGCGCGGGGTTGGGTATACGCCGGAAACCGGCTGCCGGAGCAGAAGCATCACGGGATCTAGGGCACCTGTGGTGCCCCGGGGCCCTTAGCTGGCGTTGGCTTCGTCACGCAGTTCGCGCCGCAGGATCTTGCCGACGTTGGTTTTCGGCAGCTCCTCGCGGAACTCAAAGTGCTTGGGCACCTTGTATGCAGTCAGACGCTCGCGACAGAATTCTTTCAGCTCGTTCTCGCTGACACCTTCAGCCGTGGCTACCAGGTAAACCTTCACCGCTTCGCCACTCTTGGCGTCGGGAATGCCGACCGCCGCGCACTCAACGACTTTCGGGTGGCTGCTCACCACGTCCTCGATTTCGTTCGGGAACACGTTGAAGCCGGACACAATGATCATGTCCTTCTTACGGTCAACAATCCGGATGTAGCCGTCTTCCTGAATCAGCGCCACGTCGCCGGTCTTAAGGTAGCCATCCTCGGTGAACGACTTCTGGGTGTCTTCCGGACGCTGCCAGTAACCGCGCATTACCTGAGGCCCCTTGACGCACAGCTCACCCGGCTCGCCTACGGGGGTTTCGTTACCGTCGTCATCGATGGTCTTGATCACGGTCGACGGAATCGGCAGGCCGATGGTGCCGAGCTGAATGGCAACGTGGGGGTTAAAGGTAACAACCGGTGACGTTTCGGTCATGCCGTAGCCTTCAGAGATTTCACAGCCGGTCACCCGCTCCCACATCTTGGCGGTGTCACTGGTCAGGGCCATACCGCCGGAGGAGGTCAGCTTGAGACTGCTGAAGTCGAGGGCCTTAAATTCTTCGTTGTTGCACAGGGCCACGAACAGGGTGTTGAGCCCCAGGAACGCAGTGAACTTGTGGTTTTTCAGCTCTTTCACGAAGCCCGGAATGTCGCGCGGGTTCGGAATCAATACGTTGTGAGCACCGGCTTCAAGCATGATGCCGCAGTTCAGGGTGAAGGAATAGATGTGATACAGAGGCAGCGGCGCCACGACCACTTCCTGCCCATCAACCACGATGTCGCCCATCATTGGGCGAGTCTGCATCAGGTTGGCGACCAGGTTACCGTGAGTCAGCATCGCGCCCTTGGCAACACCCGTGGTGCCACCGGTGTACTGAAGCACGGCAATGTCGTCTTTCTTGCACTCAACCGGCGTGAACTTCTCGCGGGCGCCAGCGCTCAGGACCGCAGGCAGCTTGTGGGCACCGGGAAGGTTGAACGGAGGCACCATCTTTTTCACGTGCTTGATGACGGCGTTCATCAGAGTGCGCTTGATCGGCGAATGCATGTCCGCAATTTCGGTCACGATCACATGCTCAATGCCGGTGTGCGGCAGGACCTTTTCAGCGTTTTCAGCCATGTTGGCCAGGACCACCAGAGCCTTGGCTCCGGAGTCATTGAACTGATGCTCCATTTCCCGGGTGGTGTACAGCGGGTTGGTGTTGACCACAATCAAGCCGGCACGCATGGCGCCGAACACCACAACCGGGTACTGGCTGACGTTGGGCATCTGCACCGCAATGCGGTCGCCCGGTTTCAGGTCGGTCTTGTTCTGCAGCCAGGCGGCAAAGTTGCGGCTCTGGGTGTCCAGGTCACGGTAAGTGAGAGTCGCGCCAACAGCACTGAAGGCCGGACGGTCGGCGTACTTCTTCACCGCCTGTTCGAACACTTCCACCATGCTGTTGTACTTGTTCAGGTCGACCTCGCGCGGCACACCGGCGGGGTATTTATCCTGATAGAACTGCTCAAAATCCATCACCATCTCCTGTTTGGCGTTTTTGATTGTAATGATCCACCAATGCAACGCTGATCAAAATCAACCCTACAAAAGTATCAGCCTCAAAAAGTGGGGAGAGAATAGCAGTTTTGTGAACGATGAGGTAGTTTTCAGGGAACGGACGTAAACGTCTGTCCCCGAATTGAAAATGTGCGGAGCACACGATGAGCGATATTCTAGACACTCTGGAAAACATCACTTATAACGAGCTGAACGAGGGCGACAGCGCCACCTTCACCCGGACCCTGTCGGAAGATGAACTGGTTCTGTTTGCGGCTGTGTCCGGTGATGTAAATCCGGTCCACCTGGACTCCGAATTTGCCGCCGAATCCATGTTTAAGGAACGTATCGCTCACGGCATGTGGAGCGGTTCGCTGATTTCGGCTGCCCTTGCCACCGTTATGCCTGGCCCAGGGACGATTTATCTTGAACAGAGCCTCGCGTTCAAGCGGCCAGTGAAACTGGACGATACCCTAACGGTGACGCTGACGGTGCTGCGCAAAGAAAAGAGAAATCGCGTGGTCTTCGAGTGCGACGTTCGCAACCAGAATGATCAGCAGGTAGTCGCCGGTGAGGCGAAAGTGATTGCCCCGACAGAGAAGGTATCGCTGAACAAACCCCGCCTGCCCAAAATCACTATTGAAGGTTGATACCGGGCCTTAGCCCGGCAGAAAATCAATGGGGAAACGAACCTTCCGGGTTTCCACTTCGTCAGCACCAAAGTTGAACAGCCGTACTCTCATGGCAATCCGCTGCTCCAGCGGCGGGTTACCTAGCTCAGAACTGACCACCTCACACGCAGACACCGACCCGTCTGGCTCAATGACCAGCTCCAGCAACAACTTGCCCTCCAGGGACGGATCCTGACGGAGCTCCCGGCGGTAAAGTGAGTAGAGTGCGGTTTTCTGTGCATCGAAAACCCTCCGGATGTTACTCATGGCACGCTCTCCCAACGACTGTTCCGCAGACGCCGTATTGGCCACCTGAACTTCTGCTTCCGCGCTGGCTTGCACCGTTTCCACCTGATGCTCCTGAACCGCAACCTTTGCCTCCGGGGCCCTCTCGTCTTCAACGCCGCCGCTGCCCCGATTCACCTGCGCCCGGGGCACCTCAGCCAGCGAGTTGGCGGTAGCGGCGCTACTGTTGGCTTGAAGAACCTGTGGCGCGTTATCGGTGGGCGCCCGCAACGACGCCAAGCGATCTTTCATCGCCAGGAGTCCGGAGCGTGAGGCCTTTTCACGCGCTTGCTCAACCGTTTGTTTGGGCTGAGACTTGGGCGCCGGAGCTGCCTTTGGTTCAGGTTCAGGTTGCGCCTTCGCCACTGCTGGCGTGGGCTCGGGTTCCTTGTGTGTGTCGGGCTCTGGGTTCGGTTCGGGTTTCAGCTCTGGGTCCGGCTCAGCCACAACCTCCGGCGGCTTCACGGGCTCAGGACGATCGATCAGCCGGGCCAATTGGGGCGGCACCTTTTCCATCTCAGCGCGTTCAGGCTCGGGTAATTCCAGCATGGGGACCACCAAAGCCAACGGCAGAAACAGCGCAAGAACCGCGCAGGTGATTGCGGCAAAACGACGATCCTCCTGAGCGGAAGCAGTCCAGGGCAGCCCTGCTGCACCATCAACACATTTCGTGGTCGTGGCCTGCCCACCCACCTGGCGAGAGTCAGCCATTTCGCACCTCCGTCTCCACCGCCAGTCTTACCTGACGGAATTGCTGATCGATGCAGGTCTGCATAATCGTGCGCAACACTCGGTAATGGATATCCCGGCCTGCCATGATGGTGACTTCCATACCGCTCTCAGGAATCTGGTCCTGCCTGTTTCGGCGATAGGCCAGCTCTTCGGCGAGGCCGGTAATGTGGGTATCGCCGGCTTCAATGCCATCCAGGCGCGCCACTTCCCTGCCCTGAACGAGAATCGACTCACCGATCACCTGCACGGTCAGGGTCTCTGTCGCCTCCTCGGTGGCGCTGGATTTGGGCAGGGGCATGTCGGCGGTGTTTTGCATGACTTTGACATCGGAGGAGGTCACCATCAGAAAAAACACCAGAATGGTGAAAATATCCATCAGCGACACCAGATTCAGTCCGCCGACCCTGTGCATGCGACCATAGTGACGTCGGATTCTTCCCGCCTTGCGTGACGATCTCATGCGCCCTCCCCGGCAACCTTGCCTGATGTTGCCAAGCGCCGATCAGCCGGAGCGTCCATCAGCGACACATCTGGGAACAGTTCTCCCTCAACCACACTGGCGGCAACTACTGCCGGGTACGACCTGACCGTATCCATGGCGTACACCAGGGTCTGATAATCAATGTCCGGTCCAACCTCCAAAATGACATCGGTTTTATCCGGGACCCGCCGTTTGATCTGCTGCAGAACCAGCCGAAGCCCGGAGAAATCCTGTTGAGCCTCCTTTGCGGGAAAGGCCTTGATCAGCCCGCGCTCGGCATCCGCGACCTCAATCCCCCCCGGAATCAGGGTAACGACCAGCCTCAGCTGCTCGGGGTCGAGCGACTCCTGGGCATCTGCTTGCAGCCCGGGGAAGTTGAGCTCAATCATTCGCACCTGCGTGAACACCATTCCCAGTAACAACACAGGCACCAAGACGATCATCAAGTTCATGAAGGGCGTAATATCCAAATCTGGCGAACCAGCCTGTTTGCGGTGTCGGCGTCTCATCATCGGGGATCCGTGGCAAGTGGATGAGGCCGTCTCAGGCGACCGCCGGCGCAGGGCGCTGGTCCGAAACGATGTTGAGTAGCTTCACCCCGGCCATCTCGAAACTGTCGACAATTTCGTTGGTCCGGGTCTGCAGCAAAGCATGAAACATCAGCAACGGAATGGCCGACATCAACCCGAAGGCAGTGGTGTTCATAGCCACTGAAATACTGCCCGAGAGCAGACTGGCCTTTTGGGACGGGTCAGCCGCCGCGACCGCGGTAAACGCGGAGATCAGGCCAATGATCGTGCCCAGAAGTCCGAGTAGAGTCGCTACATTTGCGAGAGTGGCCAAATACTGGGTGCGCTTTTCGAGGCGCGGCAACACCTCCATCAAGCCTTCTTCCATAGCGTACTCGATATCCTCTCGGCGACTCCGATTCAACAACCTGCCGATACCGGCTCCCATAATGGCTCCGATAGCACTATCCGAGGTGCTGGCAGCCTTCATGGCCCTCTGATAATCCCGTTTTTTCAGCAGCGGCAGAATACCCCGCTCAAAAGCCAGTCGATTTTTACGGCGAACCGCTGCCAGATAAAAGAACCGTTCCAGAGTGATCGCCAGTCCTACCGCCAAAACCAGCGCAATGGGGTACATGAACGGCCCGCCTTCCTGAAAAAATCGAACCAGGGTATCCAACATGACTACTCTCCGTTTGTTGTTGTGGCGCTGTTGTGTGAGTTAGTCCGAGCCGTCCACTGGGCTCAGAATCAACGGGTTCAGCGTATTTCGAAACACTCGATGATGTTCCAGCGCGGTCGGATCCACCGGGCGCCGTAATTCCGGAAACTCTGCCGGCAAGGACGCCCGAGGCCGCCGGGGTAAGGTCGGCGCCTGCCAGGGCAGGATGTAGAGCACCCGGGGGTTGTCTTCGCCGATGCTTGCGGACAACCCATCCACCTGCAGTTGCAATCGCTGCCGATCTCCGCTGTCCGACACTGAGGCCTCCACAGGCGTTACAGCTGGCAGAACCAACACAAGGGTTGCGATCCAAAACCCCTTCCCGCCGTTGCCTGGTCTTTGAAAACCGGTCATTCAGTTCAACCTCCGTTCGAGATCGGCAATCCAGCCGGCGACCTTGGCGTCGTCTTGGCCCGACAGGTCCCGGTAACGCTGGTAATGCTTCAGTGCCCGGTTTAAATCCAGCAGATAGAGCTCCGAAACCACCGCGAGGTTGTAATGCAATTCAGCGGTGTCAGGTGAGTGTTGTAGGCCGCGAGTCAGTAGCGCGGCGGCCTCGGCAAATTCCCGATCCTCAACCAGTAACAAGGCAAGATTGTTCACCACCAACGCTGCCGAGGGGTCCAGATTTATCGCCTGCTGCCAGGCTCTCCTGGCTGCCAGCTTCTGGCCTTGTTCAAAAGCCTGTTGACCCTGTTCGGCGAGAACCAGTGCCTGTTTCGGGTTTGTCGGCTCCGCCGGTTTTCCGCCAGGCGCAGAACAGGCCGACACCAGCCCGATCAGGGCTCCGAACACAAACCCGCGGGCTATCTTTCCGTCATACCCCATCGCTGATCTCTCCACTCCAACTCATCCAACGTACGGCGCGGTCGTACCGCCCGGGATTGAGTTCGGACAGCACCCCGAGGCTCCGACCGATCCAGGCGTCATAGCCGTGTTCTGCGATGCGCTGGTGGTTTTCGGCATGCAGGCCCAGCGCCTGCTCCTCAAACGGAAATGCCTCCTCTTCCAGCAGCATCTGATATTGCATGGCTTCCAGCTCGTTAAGATCGACGGGCACCGCAGACGCCATCAGATCCCGCGCCAGCCCCCGGTAAAGCTCCGCCCGGCGGTACAGTGACTCGGATCGCACCGATTCACCGCCCAGTTTCTCGGCCTGCAGGAAACGCTGACGGGCACTTTCCAGGGCCCCCTGCTTTCGGTCCAGGGCATCGGAAAGTGGTTGGTTCAACGGAATGGCGGCAAAGGTCGCGGCGTCCCGCGCGCCAAGAATCAGGGCACTTCGCGCCGCCCACGCCAGCGTTTGCTCCGAATGCCATTGGCTTTCCAGCTCAGTCCTGACCAGCGACTCGCGCCAGGCTTCGACCTCCTCCAGGGAGTCAATCAGTCTGTATCGGAAGGTCTGCAACAGAATGTGCTCTTCAGGGGACGCGGCTACCGGGGTTGTATCGAAGTAGCTCAGGTATAACCGGTTGCGGCTGGCCACATCGCCCGCCTGGTGAAACAACGATGCTGCGCGCAGCTTCAGCGACCAGGGGTCTGCCGCCCCCTCGGTGGCCTTTAGCAGCTCACTGGCAGCCAGAACGGGTTGATCCGATTCAACATAGGCGTACACCAGTTTTTCGCTAATAGGCTCTGCCAGGTCGTGGCCTGGGAAATCGTCCCGGAATGCCACAAGCTCGGTCACGGCCGCGTCCCACCGGGCCGATTTCAGCAGGGTATTGGCGGCATCATAACGCCCTTTTATTGCAATTTCGGAGGCCGGCAGTATGGCTTCAATCCGCTTGAAATGGCCCACCGCACCGAGAATATTTCCTTCCCTGGCTGCAGTTTCGCCCTGGCGATAGACGACGGTCGCGATCTGACGTTTTGCCTGGTCCCTGTCGTCACGAACGGCAACGCTCACGTCCTCTTCCGCGACCAAGAGAACCTGGCTCCAGGCCTTTTCGGCCAACGCATACTCGGTCTGTTGCTGACGGGTCTTGGCAACGACCAGCCACGCGGCGTAACGTTGATTTGCTGATGCCTCCGGGTGGGAAATCGTTTCGCGAGCGTACCTCAGCGCATGCTCTGCGTCTCCGCTCATGTGCCATCTACTGGCCAGATCGGCGGTCAGGCCTGGAAGTCGGGCATCATTGCCAAAGGCCGTGGAAAAACGATCGGCCTCACTCGACAACGCGGCCAGGTCCGGCTGGAAACCGTCTGATACTCGGTTGTTCTCGACACCATCACGAAGCAAAACCACGGCAGCCCAGGCGGCATCATCGGCTTTTGCGTAGTCAACGATGCCATAGGCGGCAGCCTGATAATTTGCCAGTGCCTGGTCATAGTGTCCGGCTTGCAAGCGTGCGTCTCCAGCCAGCCTGAGCAGTTTGCCAGCGGATACGGATCTGCTCGCCAGCGATTCGTAGTAGCCCGCGGCGCGAGAAAATGCGGATATTCCAGCCGATCTTTCGTTGCGCTCCAGCGCATCGGAACCCTGGCTGTAGAAATGATCCGCGAGGCGTCGGCTGAAGGCCTGCCACTGTTCCTGACGGGGCCCAGACAATTGCCGATACCGGGTTGAGTCGTCGTACATGGCGACATACTCGGCTCGGGCGTCCCGCACGCTCGCTGGCTGGCCAGCTCGTTGCCATACCTGAACATTCTGTGCCATGAAGGCGGGTGCCGCACTGTGATCAGGGTACAGGCGGACAAACCGGCTGTTGGTCGCCGCGCTGGCCTCGTAGTCTCCCAATTGGGCGTAATAGTCGGCCAGCCGGTCGAACAGCAAATGGGCCCAGGGCTGTGGAGTTTCCTTTGCCAGCCAGGCCTCCAGACGGTCGGGACCATCCTCCCGTGCCGCCATCATGGCGAGTACCCGCAAGGTGTCGTCAATGGTATCGATCGTGGAGGATCCGGGTCGCTCGACGCTGGCTGTATCCGGCAAAAACGTGTTCAGGACCATAACAAACGTGCGTGAAGACCGCTCCCAGGCGGGCGATCCCTGCTTGAACTGGCTCCAACCGAGCATGTACCTGGCCTTGGTTTTAAGGCCTTCGGGCGCGTCGGACTCGATGAGCGCGCGATAACCGGCTTCGGCTTCTGCGTAGCTACCCTCGGCAAAAGCCGATTCGGCGATGCGAAAACGGGCTTCGGGAACGAGAGCTGAATGGGGATAGAGACCGACCAGCTGCTTTAGCCGATCGATCGCATGGTGCGATTGCCCGGTCAGGGCATAAGCCTTGGCCATTTGGTACAACAATTCGTCCAATCGACCGCTGAAGGTGCCGCGACCGAGAATGGTTTCGTAGCTGGTGAGGATTTCGCCATAAACCCTGGATTCCTGCTCGGCGCTCAGCCCCAGATCCTGCCCGGTTTGATCCCGGATGTTGCTTAACCGATTCAGGGCGTCAATGCGAACTTCGGGTTCGTCCGAGGTATTGAACAGGCGTTGGTAACGCCGGGCTACTTCCGATGGAGAAATGGCTGGCATGGGCCTGGTTTCAAACTTGAGGAACACAGGGCGCATGTCGGCAATGGTCTCGCCATCGCGCCCCAGCTCCACTCGGAAAGACTCCTGTGCAAATGCCGATGAGATCAAGAGGAAGCCGCCAAAAACAAGCCATGCCCAACGAGTCATTGCCTGCCCTCCTCGATGTTCTGAAGGGCCAGGTATTCGTAAAGGTGAGCTATTTGCTGTTCTGTTTTGTCCAGGGCCGCGGCCATTTCAGCGTCTTTGCCAACGACGTAGGCCAGGGCCTGACGATCCAGGATTGCCTCGGCTTGTGTGATCAGCTCTCGCACCTGCGTAGCCAGATTTGCTGCCTCGGCATTGACCCTCTTGATATGCGCGAGGTGACTTCGCAGCTGAACGGGGCGGATTTCAAGCCTCTGCGGCAGTTGTCTCAGCCTGCCCGCGTTGTCCGACAGCGTGTTCTGAAGAGCGACGAGAGGGTCCTGTCCGCGGCCTCCCTGCCGATCACCGGAGACGTCAGAGAGCTCGGATTCCAGCGTTTGCTGTTGCTGTAAGAGGCTGGCAAGTCTGGCGTTAGCTCCCGCATCCAATGTCGCAATCTGATCGCGCACGCTGTCCATCAGGAATTCAAGCCGAGCTCGTTGCTGCATGAGCGTGGTGAGGAATTGGTTGAGTTTGGCCACACGACCAACCGCTTTCTGCGCTTCAGGCCGGCGAAGAAAGTCGAGAAGGTAGGCCATCCGAGGTTGCGTCAGGGTTCGGTTATCAGCGAGGAACCACTCCTGGTCCGATCCTCGGGCATCTTTCACCAGGGACTTGTAGGCACCTTCCTGCTCTATCAGTGTAACTAGCTTCCGTAAGGTAACGCGTTCACTTTCGAAAGCGGCATTGGCAGCGAGATAGGCCTCCCCCGCCTGACCGAGGTACCCCGACAAGTCGAACCCGCGCCCCATCGCAATCCAGGCCTCAGTAACACCAGGAAACGCCAGAGGAAACTTTTTGGTGCGATGCCAGCTCTGCATCGAGGCCCGATGGTTGCCCTTCTCTGCCAGGGCCAGACCATGCAGGTACAGCGCGTGCGGGGTGCTGTCACTCTCTAGCGACACCTTTTCCAGAAAACCGATCGCCTTGTCGAATTCCTGGTTTTCCAGAGCAAGGTAACCCGCCCGCAGTTGCAACCGATTTTTCAGATCCTGTTGGCGCTCTGCCTGCGGGTCCGCCCCGGCCATTGCCAGCGCAACCCGCAAGGCGACCAGCGCGCGCGTTGGGTTCAAATCGGCCCGGGCGTGCTCGCCGGAGAGATTGAGGTAGCCCATCGCGGACCAGAATCCGGGCTCCATGCCGGCCAGAATTTTACCGGCCCGGTCATGCTGGCCGGCTTGCATTTCAAGCTCCGCCAAACGGTAAGCCGCTTCCTGGCGAGCATCACCAAAACCGGTCCGAATAACCTGCTGAAACCAGTCTTTCGCCACATCAGGCTGGCCGTTGGCCACGTAATGCCTGCCCAGGAGCAATGATGCCTCCGACCGGTGATACTGCCCGGCGGTCACATCCTCCAGCAACGCGAGCCCCTGCTCTGTTTTTCCCGACTGGAGCAGAACCCGAGCCCGAAGAAATGGCGACGATTCGCCCTCCAAATCGTCGGAGAGCGCCATCACAGGGGCAAGCTCGCCAGTGGCCAGGCCAAATCGGACCAAGCCCTGCTTTAGCTCCTCAGTCGACAGAGACGACGCCATACTCAAGGACGGCACTACAAGCGCAAAAAACGCTACGGCTAACTTTGTTACAAGACTGAGCGCGCGAGCCATCATCGTCTTCTATTTCCACTCGGCGAAGGCAACCCGGGGCTCGAAGTCCGGCGCTTTGGCATCCAGACTCACCTGCATGCGAAGGGTGCCAGGCCGCTTCTGGAACCGATGGACAGTTTCCCGACGGACAAAGCGATCATCACCGGCTCGGGCCGTAATCACAACCTTCAGGGCATGCTCACCGTTGGCCAGGTTGCCCTTGAACAGTTGCTGTACGCCACCTTCCTCCAAGGCGTCCTGCTCTCGCGGGGAATATAGGTGGGAAACGACGGGCTTGTCGTCGACAAACAGTTCAATGGCATCGAGATCGAGTGCATCGCGGCTGGCTAATGTCAGAAAAACTGACAATCGACTGTCCGCTGGATACAGAAGCTCCTGCTCCAGGGCAAACACCTGGGCCGAATGGTCGGCAATGCGGCTTTTGAGCTGCTCTATGGATGGGTCGACGTCACCCGTGCTGGCGACCGAGACGATGCCTTGCAGCATCAACAGGGAACCGATCAGCAGTCCGTAGAGTGAAAAAATCCGGCGGCGTATTGTTGATGTTTTGCCGAACATAAGCGCTTGTAGCCTCCTGCCGTCCCGAAGTCGGGCCTACTTCCGTAACAAACTGACAGAAAGCGTAACACTCAGTAACGCGCCAGAACGGTATCCAGATCACCAAATTGAAAACTACAGAAATGAAACTGTTGGGTGTCGATTTTTTTGACAAGAACGACGAGTGGCTACCGGCAGCGCTCACACTTTGCCGCCAGTAGTTTTCTATCTCTCTGTATTAACGAAGATTTCCTACGCTGGCGCTGTATTTGCGTACAAAAAAACGGGAGCGCCTCTTCAGGGCACTCCCGCTTTATATGCCGAGCTTTGCCGATGCCCTCAACCGCATCGGCGCTTTTTTATTTGCTCAAGTGCTTCATCGCCGATTCCAGGCCATCAATGGTTAACGGATACATATGTTCGTTAACCAGTTGGCGAGTCATACCCAGAGAGCCGCCGTTACCCCAGTAGTTCTCGGGCAACGGGTTGAGCCAGACCACTTTCCGGAAATGCTCTGAGACGCGCTGAAACCAGGTCGCGCCCGCCTCTTCATTCCAGTGCTCAATGGAGCCACCGGGGTGAGAGATTTCATAGGGCGCCATGGTGGCATCACCGACAAATATCACTTTGTAGTCCGGAGAATACTTGTGAAGGATGTCGTAGACGCTGGTGGTCTCATTCATCCGCCGGATGTTGTTGGTCCAGACGCTCTCATAGATGAAGTTGTGGAAGTAAAAATACTCCATGTGCTTGAACTCGAGCCTTGCCGCTGAGAACAGCTCCTCACACACCCGCACGTGCGGATCCATCGAGCCACCAACGTCAAAGAAGATCAGCACTTTCACCGAGTTGTGCCGTTCCGGCACCATTTTGAGATCGAGGTACCCGGCGTTCCGGGCGGTGGAGCGGATGGTGTCGTCCATGTCGAGTTGGTCAGCCGCACCTTGGCGAGCGAACTTGCGCAGGCGACGCAGAGCCACCTTGATGTTGCGAATACCCAGGGTGATGCTGTCGTCCAAATCCTTGAACGCTCGCTTTTCCCAGACTTTCACCGCCCGACCGTGGCGCCCGTTTTTCTGGCCGATTCTGAACCCCTCGGGGTTGTAGCCGTCGGCGCCAAAGGGAGAAGTGCCACCAGTGCCGATCCACTTGTTGCCGCCGGCATGCCGCTCGTTCTGCTCTTCCATGCGCTTTTTAAAAGTTTCGATCAACTCCTCAAGGCCACCCAGCGTGTCGATTTTCGCCTTGTCTTCCTCAGACAGATGTTTCTCGAACTCCGCTCGCAGCCAATCGTCAGGAATCAGCATCTCCATCAGGTCTTCCAGATTTTCAATGCCCTCAAAATAGGACTTGAAAGCCCGGTCGAACTTGTCGAAATGTCGCTCATCCTTGACCAGGCAAAGCCGCGACAGGTAGTAAAACTCTTCCATGTCGGCGAATGCCAGTCGGTTCTGGAGGGCTTCCAACAGGTCCAGGAACTCGCGCATACTGGCTGGAACCTTCGCCCGACGAACTTCGAGAAAAAAATCAATCAACATAAAACGAGACTCTTGCTGAGTTTCAGCTGCGACGACGGGCCATGAACGCCAGCTTCTGCAGCAGGTGAACATCCTGCTCGTTCTTGACCAGTGCGCCGTACAGTGGCGGCAGCGCTGAGCTGGTATCTTTCTCTTGCAACATTTTGGCAGACAACTCATCCGCCATCAGCAACTTCAACCAGTCAATCAGTTCGGAAGTTGAGGGTTTTTTCTTCAGCCCGGGCACCTTACGGACATCGAAAAAGACCTCTAGGGCGTCCCGGACAATTTGCTGTTGCAGCCCCGGGAAATGCACGTCCACGATGTCCTTCATGGTGTCGTGGTCCGGGAAGCTGATGTAGTGAAAGAAGCAGCGCCGCAGGAAGGCGTCTGGCAGTTCTTTCTCGTTGTTACTGGTGATCACCACAATCGGGCGCTGTTTGGCTTTAACGAATTCTTGAGTCTCGTAAACAAAGAACTCCATCCGATCCAGTTCGAGCAGGAGATCGTTGGGGAATTCGATATCCGCCTTGTCGATCTCATCAATCAGCAGGACCACCTGCTCGTCAGCCTCAAACGCTTCCCAGAGTTTACCTTTGACAATGTAGTTCCGGATGTCCTTGACCTTCTCATCGCCCAGCTGAGAATCACGCAGGCGTGACACCGCATCGTACTCGTAAAGCCCTTGCTGTGCCTTGGTCGTGGACTTGATGTGCCAGGGGATCAGCTTCATGCCAAGAGCGGCAGCCATTTCCTCGGCCAGGAGGGTTTTGCCGGTGCCGGGCTCGCCCTTGATCAACAGCGGTCGCTGGAGCGATATCGCTGCGTTAACGGCCATTTGCAGGTCATCGGTGGCTACGTAGTTATCAGTACCGGTAAACTTCATGGGGTTAGATCCTGTTGGTTACTTTTTCTGTTCCTGATCATCGCCATCCCGGCTCGGCTCTTCGTCCAGCTGATCAAGGTCACTTTCGTCGAACCCGGGCAGATCATCGAATTCGGACAGGTCAAAATCGTCCAGACCAAACTCTTCCTCATCGCTCGCTTCTTCGGGCTCTTTGGTCACGCTCTCTGGAGACTCATCTTCCGGAGTCTCTGGTATTTCTTCCACACCGCTCTTTTCCGGAGCCGTTGCCTGGGGTACGCCCGACTCTTCAGGTACGACCGCCTCGGCGATTGGGATGTCGTCCGCCGGAACATCCTTAACCTCGGGTTGCCCCTGCGCAGACTCTGCCTCAGAGGAAAGCTCGTCGGTGACTTCCGGAATATCCTCTTCCACAGGCGCTTCCGGCTCCTCGAGCTCCGGAATGCTGTCGACCTCGGTCTCAGGCGCCTGGTCCTCTTCGGAAAGCTGACCCTCTTCGGATTCGTGATCCTGGTCCTCATGGGGTTCCAGCGGCGTGTCCGGCTCCTCGGCAACAGCGTCGGTTTTCCCGGCCGACGATTCGTCAGTCTCCGTCTGCTCCGCCTTCTTGTTTTTGCGCCATTTCAGTGCCAGCCAGGTCAAAACGATCAGGGCCAGGCCACCGGCGCCCGCCCCAAGCATCCACATCGGAGGCATCGACGTGGCGGACTCCTGGCTCTCGCTGTCATCCTGCTCTGCAAGCGCCTCGGTTGGCTCGGCCGCTGGCACCGCAGCCTCTTCAGATTGAGCGGTTACGGCGGTCTCAACCTCGCCGATGTCGATCGGACTGGTGATATCTTCTTGCAGTGCGCCATCGGCGGCGGCTTCGGCTTGGTTCTCAGCGATGGCCTCTGGTTGAGTGTCCGACTGACTTGTACCTTGGCTGCTGGCCTGGGCATCGTGAGCCGACTCGTCGGAGATGCCGGGCGCTAAGTCTGCCGGCGATTGGCCGGTGGCGACGTCCGGCTCAATTATCTCCTCACCGAGCGCCGAGAGCTCACCAGCATCGACATCGGGTACGGGGCTTTCAAAACTGGTCGTTGCGCTGAATTTCCGGCCGAAAGTCTGGCCGTCGGCTACCACATCAATACGGTAGAGCCCGTCGGCCGGCAGACGGCTGATGGTATCGGAGAACACCCCGTCCGCGGGCGCGCCCTCGTCAGACAAACTCTTGGTACCGCTGCGGCCATCTTCGGACACCACGCTGACGCGGACATCGAGCACCTGCAAAAAGTCTTGATCGGTGATTTGCTCGCCGTCCTCGTAAAAAGCGATGCTCAGGTCGATCGGCGTTTGCTCTGAGAAGCTCGACGGAATGGGGCCAACGGCCATGCGCAAATCACTGACCACCGTTACCCGGCTGCCCTCCCCGAGTTCCCCGTCGAGCTGCCAACGGCCGGCCTGGGGCTCGGCAATGGTCATCAGGTCGTAGCCGGCCTCTCGGGTCCAGCGCACATTGGCTGGCAGCGATTCAAGACCGACCCGCTTGCCCTCGGGGCCAACCAGCTCCAGCTTACGTGTCTCACGGGTTTCCTGCTCACCCCAGAACACAAGCGCAGTAAATTCGGACACGCCTTCGTCAACGGTAAAACCATCCCCCTCAATGGGAATCTGCTCTTGCGGCACGGCGGTATTCAGAGCTTCCAGAAAGGCCCGGCTCAAGGCCTCGGCGGTCTCCGCGACCTGGAAGCGGCCACCAGACGCCTGGGCTAACTGGCGCAGGAACTCTGCATCGGCTTCGGCCGAAAGTGCGATCGGATGAAACGTGGCGCCCTGGGCAGCCAGACCCGGAGCAATGCTCTTGAGGATCCGATTTTCTTCTTCCCGGTTACGCGCGTCGTCATCAGCAATGTCGACCCGGCCGTCGGTCAACACGATGAAGTGAGTGTTCTCGAGCACACCGCCGGTATGGTAGCCATCACCGGCAACCTCAATGGCTTTGCCCAGGTTGGTACGAAGTGCCACGGAATTGATTTGGCCCGAACGTTCCTGAGCCAGTGCCCGCCACTGAGCAGTGACTTCCCGGTGCGGAACCAGCATGTTCACGTACTGGCCGAATGTCCACAGCCCCGCGGTTGCTCCCTCGGGCAACATCTGGGCCAGGAGTCTCACGGCCGGCTGACGCAGATTGTCCGGATCGTTTTTCTTCATCGACCCGGAAATATCGACAATAATCCGGACATCCGCCTGTTCCGGGAGCACCAGCTTGGGTGCACCTTGCGCGTGAACGCCCGCCGGAATCAGCAAAGCCAGAGCAAGAATCGCAGTCAGAAATCGGGGCATAGTCGCGCTCAAGAAAATATCCTTTTTGTTGAGGGCCGCCTGTTACCGTCTGACGAGACGGTAGCGAACCAGGTCCAAAATCCAAACCAACAACATCACCAGGCCGGCAAGGCCGAGGTTGAACAGCGCCTTTCCTGCGGCTTCGGTCTCACCCAGGATCAATTCATAGCCACCGTACAACCAGGCGGGTATCCACCACTGCGCCACATCCGGAGATTCCACCGGGGTCAGCAACAGGGCCACGAGCGCAGCCATGAGAAGGGTTCTGGCGCCGTACAAAGGGATGAAACGGAAAAGTTGCTTCATCATATAAAAGAACACAACGAAGGCTACCGCGTAGGCAGACCAGAAAATCCCGTAGGCCAATTGTGCGTCAGTGTCGATCATTACAGTATCCAGTGGATGATGTGGTCTTCCCATTGGTCTTCCGGGACATCCGCCTCAGAAACCACTTTGCCTTGAATCGAAACCCCGGCCTGATGCACGGTGGCCGGATCTCCACTCCTCAGCGGATGCCAGTCCGCGAGCGGTCGACCCTCCGCCAGGGTTCTGTAGGCGCAGGTGTACGGTAGCCAATGGTAGTCGTTTACGGTATCGGCTGTCAGTACTGTACAGCCTGGCACTTTTTTCAGGCGCTCTGTGTAGACCGTGCAGCGGCAGGTGTCCTGATCCATGTAACGACAGACAAGATCGGTGTGGTAAACCTCGTCCGTGTCTTCATCCTGCAGTTTGTTCAGGCAGCACTTGCCACAGCCGTCACACAGGGATTCCCATTCCGCTGACGTCATTTCGTCCAGGCGTTTGCGCTGCCAGAAGGGAATCTCCGCGATCATGAATCCCGGCGCTCAAGCTTCTTTTTAAAGTCGACGACGTAGCTGTCCTGCTCTTCTGGCATTTGCAGAAAGAAGTCTTTCTCCGCCAGGGCATCAAGCACCTGCCGCCCGGTGGTTCTGGCCAATTTCCGATCCGGCGTGAGGATCAGGTCCATGGAGTGCACCGGTTGCCCGAATATGGATCTCAGGCTCTCAGGCAGCTCATCCCACTCATGACCACGGCGTACAAAGAGGTACGTGTCACTCTTTTTGCTGCTCCGGAACACCGATACAAATTCCCGTTCTTTCATGATTTCAGTAATTCCTCTATATCTTCACGGACCGGTGTCAGGATCTGTTCGCGCCAGCCCTGAAAAAAGGCGTTGCCGGCCAGGTCACGATTCTGCACAACTCTTTCCAGCCTCTTTCGCGGAGCTAATATTTCCATGGGAATATCAGAGGCTTCTGAAGATTTCTTAAATAATTGCTTTAATTGCTTGAAGAAGGCTTGCTGGTCTCTGGACAGCGGCGGCGCAATCCGTGGCAGGCCAGAATTATCCGCAGTCTTTCCTGCCTCAACAAGCCTCAGGAGGGTTTCGCCGTATCGACGGACGGCACCTGACGGCACGCCCTGGATATTGGAGAGCGCAGCCATAGACGTTGGCAAGCGGTCGGCGACAGCAATGAGCAGAGGGTCTGAGAAGACCCGATTACGAGGGCGATCCTGGCGCTGGCATTCCAGCTCCCGCCATTCGGCCAAACGGCATAGCACTCCCTGTTGCTGGGGAGTCAGCGTCCATCCACCTCGTAACTTCAGATAATGGCTTGCCGGGTCATCCTGTTCCGCCAACTCATCGGCAAACCGAGTCGATTCCTCAATCAAGGCGAAGACCAGTCCACGGGCTTCCAGACGCTCCCGCAGCCAATCGTACATAGGCTCAAGAAACCGGACATCGTCAACGGCGTAACGTTGCTGGGTATCCGACAGCGGGCGCGTCAACCAGTCCGAGCGAGTTGCTGATTTATCGAGAGATTCTCCGAACAGAGTCTCAACCAGGCGAGCATAGCCCAGGGAAAAGCCGGCCCCGGCAAGTGCCGCCCCGATCTGGAGATCAATAACTCCCCGAGGCTGGACACCGAGCCAGTGACGGAACAATTCCAGGTCCTCGCTCATGGCGTAGAGCAACTTTGGTGTGTCCGGATCCGCCAGCATTGCACGGAATTGTCCCGAGGCTTCCGCCACACTGGGATCCACCAGACGAAATTCGCCACCAAATCCAAGCTGCACCAGGCCCGGTATTGGATAGAACGTGTTTACTCGCTCGAATTCGGTGTCCAGAGCCAGCGGCCCTTTTCCCACGGCGCTCAGCCATTGGTCCAGAGCGGTCGCTTCGGTGATCCAGCTAATCCGGTCTGGCGCTGCCGGCACCTCAGCAACTGGGGAGAAAGAAGTCATAGAAAAACCTGGTGATGTGTTAGTCGGAGAGCGGTTTTCGGCCCCGGAAAGCATGAGTGAGCGTGAATCCGTCGACGTATCCAAGCTCCCCTCCCACGGGGATACCGTGGGCGAGGCGGGTAATCAGGATGTCGCGCCCATCCAGCCGGTCAGCAATGTAGTGGGCCGTAGCCTCACCCTCGACCGTAGGGTTGGTGGCCAGGATCAACTCGGTGACGCCCTCCTGACTGATGCGCTCCAACAGACGTTCGATCCCGATTTCCTCAGGACCAACACCGTCGATCGGAGACAGGTGGCCCATAAGCACAAAATAGCCACCGCGATAGTCTCCAGCCTGCTCAATCGCGAGCAGATCCGAAGGACTCTCGACCACGCAAAGGGTACCGGTGCGCCGGGCAGGATTTTCACAGATCCCACACATCTCTGTGTCGGAAAAATTCTGGCAACTGTTGCAGCGGCGCACGCCATCCATCGCGCCACTCAGGGCCTCAGACAGCCGAGTGCCCCCGGCCCGTCCGCGCTCAAGAAGATGAAACGCCATGCGTTGGGCCGTTTTCTGGCCTACACCGGGCAGGCAACGCAACGACTCGACCAGCTCATCAACCAACGGGCTGAATGCCATTTATCGTCCTCTACTTCGGTTCAATTCAGAAGGCGGCAATCAGAACGGCATCTTGAAGCCCGGCGGCATACCCATGCCTGACATAAGCCCGGACATTTTGTCCTTCTGGTTGGCCTCAACCCGTCGCACGGCATCATTAACTGCCGCGGCCAGCAGATCTTCAAGGATCTCCTTGTCTTCGGACATCAGGGAAGGATCAATCTGCACCTGACGTACGTCGTGACGACCGTTCATGGTCACTTTGACCAGGCCAGCCCCAGATTCACCAGTGACTTCCGCCTTGGCAATTTCTTCCTGGGCCTTCTGCATTTCTTCCTGCATTTGCTGGGCTTTTTTCATCATATCGCCCATGTTGTTCATCATGTCGCTACCTCTTGGTTGACTCACTTGGCCGGATACTGTCTTCGACTACCCGTGCCTCAAATCGTTCAACGATCGACTGTACAGCGGGATCGTTGCGGATCGCCTCCTCAGCTGCCTGCTGCCGCGCCTTACGCTGGCGCTCCTCGTAGGCCGCTGGCGTATGGGGGCCCGGATTTCCCGGAACCACACGCAGGTCAGTGGTATCGCCAAACCGGTTTCTCAAGCCTGCGAGAATCTTTTCCTCGTGCCGGGCGTTGAGCAATCGGGCGTGGCCATCATCAATGGTCAGAACTACCGTGTCGTTTTCCCAGGTCAGGGCGCCATGACTGGCCAGATTGCCTGGCATACCCACAATGCCGAGGGTTCTGAAATCCCGCTCCCAGACAAATTCGCCGCTCGAATCTGCCAACGCGGGCTCGGGCGCCTCTGGAGCGGTTTCGGTAACTGGTGCCCTCTCTGTCGCCGGCTCAGGCTGCACCTCTTGTTCTGGTTCTGACTCAGGCCGGGCGGACGATTCAAGTGCGTTGGTCTCGAGCGGTACCGAATCCTCCCACGGAGGAATCTCGGCAGGCTTAGATGAAACGGGTGCCGCCGGAATGTCGTTTTGCGACTCGTCGAGCGGTTCCTGCGCAGCGACCTGGGCATCAAGACTAGCCATCCAGGCATCGTCCTCAGACGGACGCTCCGGCTCTGAAGCCGAGCCGGCCACCGCTCCCGAATCGTCCGAAACGGTGCCCGGCGCTTGTGGTGATGGATCGTCCGCCGGTGCCGGTTCGGCGGCCTGTGACGCCGGGACGATGGGTTCTGTTGTGGATGGTTCGGGCGCAGGGTCAGGTTCGTCGCTGGACGTCTTGGTTTCTCGCGTAGTCGAAGCCCCAACGGCAGGCGGCTCACGCCGGTCCGCACCAGGGCGAAACGCCAGCATGCGCAGCAGCGTCATCTCAAAACCCATGCGCGCATCCGGGGTAACCGCGAGGTCCTTGCGCCCCATCAACGCCGCCTGATAGAACAGCTGGGCATCTTCGGCACTCAGTCGACGCGCCAGGGTCTGGACTTCGGCAGCATCACCCAGGGAATTGTCGGCACTGCCCGGAACCACCTGCTCCATGGTCACCCGATGGAACAGGGACAACAGATCCGCCAGGATGTTGCCGTAATCCGGTGCGAAGTCAGAGATACGGTTGATTTCCGACAGCAGGCCCGGCCCGTCCCGCTCCACTAACGCATTGACCAGGCGTTCTATATCTCGCTGGTCGATGGTGCCGAGCATGTTGCTGACATCGCTGGCTGCCAGCTTCTGATTGCCAAACGCGATGGCCTGATCCGTGAGGCTCAGGGCGTCCCGCATACTGCCGTCTGCGGCGCGCGCCAACAGCCACAGGGCTGGGTCTTCAAAAGGAATTTGTTCCTGCCCCAGGACATGCTGCAAATGACCGGCAATGTGCTCAGGCGTCATCCGCTTGAGATTGAACTGCAGGCAGCGGGACAACACGGTTACCGGCAACTTCTGGGGATCCGTGGTAGCCAGCAGGAATTTCACGTGCTCTGGCGGCTCTTCCAGTGTCTTCAGAAAGGCGTTGAAGGACTGGTTGGTCAGCATGTGCACCTCGTCAATGAGGTACACCTTGTAACGGCCACGTGTCGGGGCGTACTGGACGTTATCGGTCAACTCCCGCATGTCGTCGACGCCGGTTCGCGAGGCCGCGTCAATTTCAATCAGGTCGACGAATCGCCCTTCTTGAATCTCCGTACAACTGGAGCATTCGCCACACGGACGCGGAGTGATGCCGGTTTCGCAATTCAGACACCGCGCTAGCAACCGGCCGATCGTGGTTTTACCCACGCCCCGGGTACCGGTGAATAGGTAGGCGTGGTGCAGGCGCTGACTTTCAAGCGCATGAATCAGCGCCTGAAGCACGTGTTCCTGGCCCACCATGTCTTCAAAGGTGCGCGGGCGCCATTTTCGGGCAAGTACCTGGTAGCTCATGTTCCGCCAACTGCTGTCAAAAATGGGCTTAACCTTAGCATGGACCCGACGTGAGAAGAAGCAAAGATCTGCCGTCGGAACGACAAGTTAGACGCTCTGCAAGCCTGGGAAATAAAGGTTTGAAGACCAACGAACAGATTACAGAAGGAAGGACTGGGGCATTACAAGAGGAGAATCTGGGGGTGACCCCACCAGCGACACTCCGGCACACAATTCCACCGCTGCGGCTGCTCCCTTCCGGGCCTGACCGGGTTCACGGTTTCATGTTGCGGAGGCACCAATGGGGCCACCATAACGGCGCTCTGAGCGAATTCCCTCAAAGCGGCGCGCATAGTAGCAAAAGGGTTTGAGGACTACAACGGCAAATCGAGAGAGCAACACGATCCGCTCCGATTATAGCGGCAGTGGCACCTCATCTTGCCGGAACCAACAGGCAATGCTGTGGCGTGTTCTCAGCGCGGGCAGAACCTCATGGGGAATTTCCTCACTGAGAAACAGGGCCATGCGCCCTGCTTCCGGCAGAACCTGGGCACAGGCCTCGTTGTCATTCTCGCGATTGAACACCTGGAGCGCCCCACCGGATTCTGGCTGCCAGTCTTCGTTGAGATACAGCACCAGACTGACCACTCGCGATGCGCGCCCCTGAAAACTGTCGAGGTGCTTTCGATAGAAGTCACCCGGCTGGTAGGTGGCATAGTGGGCTTCAAAACGCTTCAGGCCGAGAAATAACCGCTGGTTCAGCCCAACCAACATGGTGCTGAAAAAATCGAACAGAGCCGCCTGAGGAGCTGTCGCGCCCTGCAACCAGCTGATCCGGTCCCGCCGCACGGATCGATCCCGAGTCAGATCGTTACCGCGGCCAATACCGGCTTTTTTCATAGCGTCGGAGCGGTCCAGGACAGACACCTCTGAAGCCAAGGCTGTCAACAGTGGCGCCCCGAGGCGATCGCCCACGTCGAGCGTCATCCAGCCGTGCTCACTCAGCCCTTCTGCCAGCGTATCCAACCAGTCGTCGCTGATCGCATCGGCGCAATGAACAGGTGCACCGACCACCTCGCCGCCGTTCACAACGGCACCGGTCGTCGAGCCGACCGGTTCTAGGTGTCGATTTTTCAGGCCAATTACAACCGAGTGCTCCATCACGTACTCCATGAACTTTTGGCGATATTCTATGCGGAATTCTCGCTGACAAGGGAGTTTTAATTTACTCTCTGTGTAGGCAAATACCGATAACTCAGGAGTCTTCGAAGCACGCCATGTCTGAGAGCAGTAATCGACCACCGCTTTCCCTGTCTCCGGGCCAATGGTCCTTCACCCGCTGGCGTACAATTGGCCAACTGGAGGCACTGGACGTTCATCACCCACTGTTTCGAGCTACGGTTTTCCTGCAGGGCGCCCACCTGACACACTTCGCCCCGCGGGACGAGGCCGAGTGGTTATGGTGCAGTGAAACCGCCCGCATGGAACCGGGCCGTGCCATCCGTGGCGGCGTGCCAATCTGTTGGCCCTGGTTTGGCGACCCTGACAGAAATGCGCCCGAGGTCCGCCGACGCATTCACACCGACAAAGCCCATGGATTTGCCCGCTCCGCCCTGTGGAAACTGGAGGACGTCAGGGAAAGCGCCCACGAGGTTGAAATCAGCCTGTCACTGGACGCCAACGAAGATTTTCGTGAGGTCTGGAGTGGCCACGCCCTGGCGCTCGTGACCTTCAGTTTTTCGATTCGAGGCTGCCAGATCGCTCTGACCACCACGAACATGAGTAGCCAGCCGCTGGCCTACAGTCAGGCGCTTCACAGTTACTTTCCCACTTCGGACATCACACGGAGCCGGGTCCTGGGGTTGGGCAACAGTCACTACCTCGACACCCTTCGGGATTGGGAATACTGCTGGCAGGAAGGCCCCGTGTACTTCGACGGCGAGACCGATCGCATCTACGAAAGTGGCGACCCCATGACCATTGTCACCCCCTCAGGCAAACGCAAGCTCACATCGGTGGGCAGTGACTCCACGGTGGTCTGGAACCCGGGGCCGGAGAAAGCTGCGCGGCTTTCCGATTTCCCCGATGCGGCTTGGAAAACCATGCTGTGCGTCGAAACCGCCAATGCCAGCGGTGACTACCGCGTGTTGAATGAAGGCCAGAGCCACACCTTGGGCGTTTTGATCGGCCGAGCCTAATCCTAAGAATCTACAACAACACTACCGGGAGTCAGCATGGGTCTGGCGTCGTTTATTAAATCCAGGCTTGTGCCTGAAGAACTGGAGCAGCAGGTCAACCGCATCCGCAAACCCATTGGGTCTTTGGGGTACGATCCCTGGGGCTACAACAACGAGGCTGTGAAATACGGACTGGCGCTCACCAAGCGAATTTACGAGAAGTACTTTCGCGTGCAAGCGCATGGCGTCGAAAACATTCCGGCCCAGGGGCCAGTGTTAATCATCGCCAATCACAGCGGCCAATTACCCATCGACGGCCTGCTGATCGGCTACGCCCTCGCCTCCCGAGTCAAAGACCCACGCATGCCGAGGGCCATGATCGAACGATTTTTCCCAACGGTGCCCTGGCTTGGAAATCTTTTGAACGAAGTGGGCGCCGTACTCGGCGACCCGATCAACTGCGCCAAAATGCTTGCCAATGACGAGGCGGTCATCGTGTTTCCCGAGGGCATTCGGGGCTCCGGCAAGCTCTATCATGACCGCTACGAACTCAAACGCTTCGGTAATGGCTTTATGCACCTGGCCATGAAATACAACGCCCCCATTATTCCGGTGGGTGTCGTCGGCTGCGAAGAGACGATTCCGGCCATCGCCAACATCAAACCGCTGGCCAAGACGCTCGGCATTCCTTACGCTCCGGTTGCGCTGCCGGTCGTACTACCTGCGAAAGTGCATCTGAATTTTGGTGCCCCCATGTATTTTGATGACTTGGAGATTCCGGAAGAGCAAGTCACCGAACGTGTTGAGAAAGTAAAAGCGGAGATCAGCCTGCTGATCGACAAAGGCTTGAGCGAACGGAAAAGGCTCTTCTGATGACCAAACACAGCAGACCGCACATACTGGTCACCGGCGCGGCCGGGGCGCTCGCCCAGCAGGTCATTAACCAACTGCGAGATCACTGCGATCTGGTGGCGGTGGATTTCCGGGAACAGGTGTATCTCGGCGATGACATCCCGAGCTATTGCATTGATTTCAATAAACGGGTGTTCGAAGACCTGTTTCGTCGTTACGAATTCGACGGCGTAATTCACCTGGGCCGAATCATGTCCAGCCAACTCACCCGCATGCGCCGTTACAACGCCAACGTGCTGGGCACCCAGAAACTGTTGGATCTGAGCCGGAAGTACGGCATCAAGCGGGTGGTTGTGCTGTCGACTTATCATGTCTATGGCGCGGTTGCCTACAATCCGGCACTGATTGATGAGGCGGCGCCCCTGAAAAGCGCCGGTCTAAGCGCGGACCTGATTGATTCGGTGGAACTGGAAAATCTTGCCAATATCTACCTGTGGCGTTATCCAGAGCTCAACATTTCTATTCTGCGCCCGTGCAACATTGTTGGTCCGGGCGTTCGCAATACCATGAGCACCTTGCTGTCGAGCGAGCGTGCGCCCGTGCTAGCCGGCTTCTCGCCGATGATGCAGTTCATCCATATCGACGACATGGCCGAGGCCATCGTTCTGGCCTACAACAAGCCGGTGCGAGGGGTCTTTAACGTCGCCCCGCAAGACTGGGTCGCTTACCAGCACGCCTTGAAGCTTTGTCAGTGCAAGAGCCTTCCGGTGCCCTCGGTGCCCCCCATTTTGCCGTCAATGATCCTGAGAACCCTCAAACTGAGAAGTTTTCCTTCGTACCTGATGGCATTTTTCAAGTATCCTGTAGTTATTGACGGCAGAGCGTTTGCCAACGAATTTGGCTTCAAGCCCAAAAGAGCGCTCAAGGACATCTTCCGGTTTTACCGGGATAACAAGAAACCGGTGTAGATACAGTCCAACCGTCAGGGATCAGCGGTTACTCACGCAGGATGCGAGGGATGCTCAGCGACTTCAGTGTAATCAGCCACGTGGCGGCCGCCTTGACGTTCGGGTTACTGGCGGGGCTCGTGGCCACCCGTTATGTGCGCCGTGATGTAGACCGGGCGCTTTTCCTTGCCGCGTTGGTTACCACCCTCTGGTCGTCTGCCCTGGTTTGCCAGAGCCTCTGGGGTTTTCCGAGTTTCTTTATCCGCTACCTGCTGGAGCTCTTGCGTTACAGCGCCTGGATCCTTTTGCTGTTCGCCCTGCTACGGAATTCCTTCAATCAGGGCAGTCTCACCGGCCAGCTGAAACAGATCCTCGGTATCTCAACCATTGCTCTGCTGGTACTCCTGGTGGGCTTTGGCCTGCTCGAGTATGTATTTGGTGTGTCGGTTCTCAGCGGCAAAACCCGACTGCTCGGCCAGATCGCCCTGTCGCTTCTGGGGCTCTCCCTGGTGGAGCAGATCTGGCGCAACTCACCGGGCTTTGGCCGCTCGGGCATCAAGTACCTGTGCATCGGCATCGCCACCCTGTTCGCCTTCGATTTCTTCATGTATGCCGACGCCCTGCTGTTTGGCCAGGTATCCGATTCGTTTTGGAATGCCCGCGGATTCGTCAATGCCCTGCTGGTCCCGTTGTTCGCCATCAACGTCATCAACACCCGAAAACAACCGGTGGACTTCCAACTGTCACGAGCCGCTGTCTTCCACGCCGGCACACTGGTGTTTGCCGGTGGCTACCTGCTGTGTCTGGCCATTGGCGGTTACTACGTGCGGGTGCTTGGCGGCGATTGGGGCGATGCCCTGCAAGTCCTGTTCTTCACCATTTCACTGGCGTTCCTGGCGACCCTGGTGCTGTCCCGCCGCATCCGCGCCAAACTCATGGTGCTGATCAGTCAAAACTTCTTCGACTATAAATACGACTACCGGGAACAGTGGCTGAAGATGACCCGGGAGCTGGCCGACCTCAGTGACAACCCTCCCCTGCCGGAGCGGGTTACCCGAATCCTTGCCGGCCTGGTGGAAAGCAATTCCGGCGCAATCTGGCTCAAGGACGAACGGGGTGCCTTTTCACTCAAGGCCGCCGTCAACACGCCGCTGCCCAAATACACGGACATCGAATCCGACGCTGATCTTGTGCGCTTCTTCGAGCACAAGGAATGGGTGCTCGACCTTCGCGAGTACCGTGCCGACCCGTTGGTTTATGATTTGGTTGAGCTGCCGGACGCCATTGCCAAGATTCCGGATGCCTGGCTGGTGATCCCGCTCTACCTGGGCAACGACCTCTACGGTATCTGTATGGTGGGAACGCCCTACGCTCGGGTGGAATTGAACTGGGAGAACTTTGACCTGATCAAGGTGGTCGCGCGACAAACCTGTAACCTTCTGGCCCAGGCAGACGCCCAGCATCGGTTGTCCCGGGCTATGCAGTTTGAGGCCGTGAGCAAAGCCTCGGCGTTTATGGTGCACGACCTCAAGACCGTTATTTCCCAATTAACACTTTTGGTTACCAACGCCCCCAAACATCGGCACAACCCGGCGTTCATCGACGACATGATCGACACCACGGATCATGCGGTGCGCAAGATGTCGAACCTGGTCGAGCACATGCGCAGGCCCACCGTTGACGACGACACCGAGCATACGACCCTCGACCTGACGGGCCTGGTGACCAGCCTGCTTGAGTACTATGGCCAGTATCGACCAATTCCTCGGCTTGAGGGCAATCCACCACAGGCACTGGTATCCGCCGACGATGAACAGCTGCGCAGCGTTCTTGGGCATCTGCTGCAGAATGCCCAGGATGCCACCCCGCCCGAGGGAGAAATCACCCTGTCGCTGAAGATCGCCAAGGGCAATGTGGTGCTGTTTATTCACGATTCTGGATGTGGCATGACCGAGGACTTCATTAATTGCCAATTGTTCAAGCCGTTTGAGAGTACCAAGGGGCTGACCGGGATGGGCATTGGCGCCTACCAGGCACGAGAGTACATACAGAGACTTGGCGGGAACATCGATGTCACCAGTGAGCCGGGCGTTGGTTCCTGTTTCTCGATCCAGATTCCGCTGTCAGATGCCGAAGGCTCATCATCGCCAGTCACGGTGGCGGTCGCCGAACCATCTTTGCCCGAAGATTTGCCAGTTCAACCGAGAGAAAACGCCAATTAGTAGTCGTTTCGGATTAACATTTCGACTTTGCGTTGCAAAGCGCCAATGATCGGTTAAAAATCAGTAGTGGGACTTCAGTGGAATGAGGGGTCTCGAGTAAACAGGGTACTAAACAGGGAATTGTTTCTGGCGTGACTAGACGACTGTTAATCGTTGAGGATGATCCGGGCCTGCAGAGCCAGATGCGTTGGTGTTTCAGTGAGGATCTGGACATAAACGTTGCCTCTGATCGGGATTCAGCGCTCGCTGCGCTACGGCGGGTAGAACCCGATGTCATTACTCTTGATCTCGGCCTTCCCCCCGATCCCGGTGGCGCCACCGAGGGATTCGCGCTGCTTGAGGAGATCCTTCGCTTGGCACCGATGACCAAAGTAATTGTGGTTACCGGTCGCGAGGACAAGGAAAACGCCGTTAAGGCCATTGGCATGGGCGCCTGCGACTTTTATCAGAAGCCTCTGGATGCAGAGATCCTCACTTTTGTGGTGCACCGGGCGTTCCGTCTGGCCGAACTGGAACGGGAAAATCAGGATCTGGCCAATCAACGCAATGGCACCAACATCAAGGGCATCGTCGCAGCCAGCCCACAAATGCTGGCTATCTGCCGAACGCTGGAAAAGGTAGCCCCCACCGACGTTACCACACTGATCACCGGCGAAACCGGCACAGGCAAGGAATTGCTGGCCCGGGCCATCCATGATCTAAGCCAGCGCGGCCGAAAACCCTTTGCCGCGATCAACTGCGCGGCCATTCCTGAAAATCTTCTCGAGAGTGAGCTGTTCGGCTTTGAAAAAGGGTCCTTCACCGGGGCCACGCACTCGAAGAAAGGCAAAATTGAAAGCGCCAACGGCGGCACCTTGTTCCTCGACGAAATTGGCGACATGCCCATGGCCTTGCAGGCAAAACTGCTGCGCTTCCTGCAGGAGCGAGTCGTTGACCGCGTGGGGTCGGTACAACCTATTCCGGTAGATGTTCGGGTGGTCTGCGCGACCCATCGGGATGTGAAGTCACTGATTGAAAGCGGCGATTTCCGGGAAGATCTGTATTACCGGATCAGTGAAATTACGCTGGATGTACCCGCCGTCAGAGATCGCGAGGGAGACGCCGCCGTCATCGCCCAATCTCTGCTGAAATCCCTGGGCAAGCAAATGGAGCGTCCGGGGCTTTGCTTCTCGGAGGACGCTGTAGATGCCATCAACGCTTTCTCCTGGCCAGGCAATGTCCGTGAAATGATCAACAAGATTAAGCGGGCCATCATCATGGCTGACGGTAAACGAGTGACTGCTGAAGATCTCGAACTCCCCAGCGAAAGCACGGCGCGGGATCACCAGCTAAATTTGCGCCAGGTGCGGGAGAATGCCGAACGACAAGCCATCCTGCAGGCGCTTCAGACGTGTAATTTCAATATCGCGCAGACATCCCGTTTGCTAGGTGTTACGAGGCCAACCTTGTACAACCTGACCGACAAGTACCGAATCGAAACCTCGGCCGAGACGGTAAAGACCTGAACAACAGGACGTTTATAATAAGACCCCCAAAAGGAACAGGGCCATGAAATCAGCGACTGCAGTTCGCTCCTCCCTCCTTTCGATCATCATTGCTCTGGCACTGGCTGGGTGTAGTGACAGCGACGACAGCGACCTGAGCCAGAAAGACATCCAGTACTTGAGTCACCTGGATCAGTCGCGTTTCTATCAGAGACAAGGAGAACTTAAGGCCAGCACGCTTGAGGCTCGCAGTGCTATAGAACTCCAACCCGGCCAAATCGAGCCCTACTTCCTCATTATCGATAACCTGCTTACCGCCGGAGACGCGGTCAATGCGGAACGTCAGATCAAACGCCTTTTGGACCAGGTTTCGGGTGACGAGCACGGTGCCGCCATTCGAAATCGCGCCAATCTGATCCTGGCTGAAGCGCTGATGAAACAGGCGAAATACGATCGCGCGCTGACCGTGCTGGACCAGATGTCTGCGCCCTCCGATGACATCTCAAGCCAGGCAACCCTGCTGAAGGGGCAAATTCATTTGGCGGCCGGCGACTCTAAATCTGCCCATGAGGCGTTCCTGAACGCCAGGAAATCGGCACCCGAATCCGTTGACGCCCTGATTGGATTGTCAAAAGTTGCGCTCGCTAACGACGACGAACCAGCGACGGGCGAGTGGCTGGCCAAAGCGGAAGAGATTAATCCGGATCACCCCGAGCTCTGGCTCTGGAAAGCCCAGCGAGCCCACTTGCAGGAGCAGTGGGAAACCGCGGAAGAGTCGTACATCCGAGCCCTTGAGGACATCGGGCAATACGATGTGATGACCGCGCGCAAATACGGTACTATTTCAGCGTTGATCAGCGTTCTCAGGGCTCAGAGCAAATTCTCCGAAGCGTTTGTCTATGAAGAGATCCTCGCCAAATCCCCGCCCGGCAAAATCCGCAGCAATCTGATTGCCGCAGAGGAAGCCCTGAAGAGTAATGAGCTGGCCAAAGCGGAACGGTACCTGAATGAAGTTCTGGCGCAGGCACCGGAGCACGAACAGACCAACCTCATGCTGGGACTTGTCCGGTTTCGGCAGGGCCGGCCAGAGGACGCCCAAGCACTTCTGCAGCCCATTGCCAGCAAGGGTGAGTCAGACATCGCCAGCAAGATGCTTGCCGCCACCATGCTGCAAATGGGTGACGCTCAAGGTGCCCAATCAACACTGGCAGATTTGAAGGGCGGCGACTCAGACCCGGAAATACTAACGCTGGTCGCTATCGCATCGCTTGAAAGCGGCAATCATTCAACCGGCGAAGCCCTGATGGAAAAGGCCCTGGGCCTGAAGCCTGAAAACCATGAGCTTCGGCTTCGTTACGCAGGCTATCTGAGTCAAAGGGGCGAACATGACAGAGCTGTCGACCAGGTAAACCAGGTCCGTGAGCTCGCCCCCACACTGAATCAGGCGCGCCAGGTACTAATCCAGGTTCAGGTTCGGTCCGGAGACATGGACGCCGCCTCAGCGTCAGCCGAAAAATGGGTTAAGGAAGAGAACGCTAACCCGCTGGCCTGGATCACACTCGGCAACCTTCAACTGACCCAAGGTCAGTCCGAACAGGCCCGGGAGCACTTCCTGACTGCCCAGCGCAAATCTCCTGAGTCCGTGGAACCTGAGATCGCTCTCGGCCAGTTGGCACTGGTCCAGAACGACCGCTCTGAGGCTCGAACCCATTTCGAAAAAGCGGTCGAGCTGAATCCGGAGAATGGACAGGCACTTCAGGGCTTGCTCTCGGTGCAAAAGCAGGAACAGACAACTCAGTTCCTGGGTAGCGTTCTCAACGCTCACCCAGAAGCTGTCCGGCCTCGTCTGATTCTGCTGCGATTGGCGCTGATCGATGGGGACACTGAGACTGCGGATGAACTGACTGCCGCGCTGATGGAGCGCTCGGCGGAGTCTGTGGCCGCACCCCATGAACACTTGGTGGCCGACCTTTACGGCAGCACGATCGCCCAGCTGCGAGCCGACGACCAGGCGGAATCAGCCGCCGCTGTGCTCACAAGGGCGCTGACCCTTTTTCCGGACAACGAACAGATTAATCTGGAAGCGGTGCGGCAAAACGCGGACAAGGGCGAACTTGAGACTGCCCTACGCCTGCTTGAGACCGTGAAACAGCAAAACCCGCAGTCAGCGACCCCCCATGTTGTTGAGGCGGAGCTCCTTGAACAAAACGCCGACTATGCTCAGGCTGCCCTGCAATATCGGAAAGCCCTGGACAAGAAATCCAGCCCCGAGTCCATCACCGGTTACGTCAGAAACCTCCAGAGATCAGGTAAGACTCAGGAAGCCCTGACCTTCCTCCAATCCGAACTTGAAGCCAGCCCGGCGAACCTGCAGCTCAGACTAAATCTGGCGTTGCTCCAGCAGTCCACAGGAGACACCAAGAGCGCCCAAGCCAATTACGAACGTCTTTTGGCCGCAATGCCTGACAACACCGTGGTACTGAACAACCTGGCATGGCTGTATCACAAGAATGACGACCCACGGGCGGTCAAACTGGCAGAGCGCGCCTACGAATTGAGCCCTGATAACGCGGCAATTGCCGATACCTATGGCTGGATTATGCTAAAGACCGGCGCTCACCAGGAGAGTGTTCCAGTGCTGGAGAAAGCCCACGAGCTACAGCCGGATTCCGAGGAAATCGCCAGGCACCTGGCCGAGGCCTATCGAGTGGTGGGCATGAAATCGGCGGCTCAGCGAATATTGGAGAAGTTCGGTGACCAAGGCTAAGCGGTAATGGCTACCCTATCTAGGCATTGGTCACCGTACCTGGGCACCCTGTTTCTTCCGCTGCTGGTGCTCGGGCTTTGGTCCGAGTGGAGGGACTTCTTTAGTCTTTGGCACGACTCCATCATCTATGCCCACGGTTATCTAGTCCTCGCCGGAGTGCTGTTCCTGTTATTCCAGCGCCGTGAGGCACTGAAACGACTCTCGATTTCGGGTTCTCCGCTCGCCCTGTTCTTTCTGGCTGGTGCCAGTGTGGCATTGCTGCTCGCCCAGGCTGCCGATATCCGCGTTGTTCGGTTGCTGCTAACCCCCGTTCTCATCCTGTTGTGGGGCTGGTCGATCTGGGGACGTAGCTTTCTCAGGGTTGCGGCCGGTCCGGTGTCGCTGCTGCTATTTGCTGTACCCGTTTGGGATGACTTTTCTCCCCTGCTGCAACACATCACAGTGTTCTTCAACACCCTGTTCTTACAGCTTGCGGACATCGAGGCCACAATCAATGAGTTCCTCATTGTGCTTGAAGTAGGCGCATTCCTCGTTGAAGACGGCTGCAGTGGCGTGCGTTATCTCATGGTGGCCCTGTTCCTGGGCGCCTTTTACGGCCAGCTCTACTACCAGTCACTGCCCCCCAAGTTACTTCTGATGCTGGCCGCCGCTCTCCTTTCCATGCTGGCAAACTGGATCCGTGTCTTTGGGGTAATTGCCGCCGGGCATTACACCAATATGGAAACGTCGCTGGTCAGGGATCACGAACTGTTCGGATGGGTCGTTTTCATTATCTTCACTCTCATTCCGCTGTTTTTTATGTCTTCAAAGCTGGAAGCGTCATGGTCGGCCCCCGCAGCAGCCCGCTTGCCCGACGACGATTTGCCCGCTCATCCTCCGACTGAACGCTTCCCTTGGGTCTGGCCGGTGTCCGCGACACTGCTAGTGATATGGCCGGCCATTGTACCGTTGGCGTTACAGGCAAAAACCGAGGCGGTTGCCGAAGCCTGGAAACCTGACTTGGTGCGGGCAGTACCTGAGTGGCGCGGCCCGCTACCGCACGCCAGCATCTGGCAACCAGCCTTCTCGAATCCCGACGTTAATCTGAGCGGCGTCTACGTTTCGAACGACTTTCAGCAGGTTCAGCTCCAAATAACCGGCTACCGACAACAGTCGCAAGACAAAGAGCTGATTTTTTACCGGAACCGACTGTTCGATGACTCAGAGTGGCAGTTGGTTTCCAGCTCACAGCGGCAAGTCACCGATGCGCCTGGAACCTTGCCCCCGGAAGTTGTTGAAACCGTGATTCAGGCTCGCCAGGACGACGCGCCTATCATTATCTGGTCCTGGTACGACGTGGGTGGCTACCGCACAGCCTCAAAACTTGAAGCCAAGCTTGCCGGAGCAGTGAAGAAAATAAGTGGGGACGGTCGCGGGGCGCTCTGGGCCCTGGCCGGCCGGTGCACGGGCACCTCTGACCCTCGCTGTGAAGCCCAGCGATTGGCTTTCAAGCGATTTGTCAGTCAAGCACTACCCTGACCCCGAGGAAGCTCCGCAGAGTCGACGGCAATCTTGTCTCCACATACGTATTCATTGATCAATTTGGAGGTTACGCGCTGATCCCGTTCCGGTTTTCGGGCGAGATATTCCTGTAGTACGCCGTTGCCAACCTGTTGCCAGGTTCTCCGTTTTGCGCGAGTGGTAAAACTCGTTCCGAGATAGAGCCTGCCCTTGGTTTTCAGTGGGCGGGCGTCGCACTGACTTCTTTCGATGTCGCGAACCGCCTGAATCATCATCTGCACGCCCAACCTCACCACTTTCTCATAAAGGGTGTTCGGGTTGTCATCTCCGGCTATGGCAGGCCGCCCCTGATACACCACATCGCCATCGTCCACTCCCTCGGAGACAAAATGCACCGTCGCTCCAACGCACTCCGGTTCGCGGTTGTGGATGGCCCAGTCGGTCGTAAACAGGCCACGATAAAACTGCGACAAGCCACCGTGCAGGTTCAGGATGCCCAGCTGGGGAATTGCAATTAGATCTGACTTGATAATGGAGGCACCACAAACGGCAATAACATCGGGCTCTCGCTCCCGAATCCAGCGCCGATACACAGGGGAATTGATGGCGTTGACACCTTCGGTACGAAGTACGTCGACACCAGCCCCGTGGACAAGTTCCTCCCCCTCTGGGCCAAAGTCGAGACCGTTGCCGGAGCAGTTGTAAGGCTGCCGGGGTTCGATGAAGCGCCGATCAAGGGCCTCTCCGCATTTCCGAGCAAACACTGAGGGTTTGGTCAGGTACTTGGACGCTTTTCTCATCAGCGAGGAGCGATCTTTCTCCGGCGTCTGGTTCTCGATCACCACGCCCACCACGTTAAGAGACTTAAGCAGTTGGTTAGCAAAGAAAAGATCCGACTTGTCCGAACTGACCACGATCAGTGTTCTCAATGGGCTCTCCTTCTCCTCGTTCTTGCCCTCAGGCCGGACGGTGGCTGGTTCTGCGGTACTTGATGAAACGCTTGACCAGCGGAACGACCGAATACTCCAGCCAGAACAGGGCGCGCATCTTCAGGCTGTCACCAAACACCTCGACCGAGCAGTATTTCTTATAGGCGTTTGTCCAATTACTCAGGTACCAGTAGTCGTCGGCACAGGTGTAATATTGCGTGTAACCACCGTGCTCGAACAGGCTGCGCAACGCGGTATATTCGAGCACCGATCCTGGCGACAACGCTCTGTACGCTTGATCGTAATCGGCCCTGATCGGATACACGATCTGGTCATGGACCAGGTGGAGCTCGAACGCTACCGGCTTGCCATCAAAGGTCGCCACCCAGGCGTTCAATGCTCCAGATTCGCCGAATGCTTCGACCAGATCCATCAAAAATTGGCGGCTCCTCGTGTTGGTCCGCAGATCATTTTTGACCTCGGATTTCCAGCTTTTTGCCGAGACATCGACCAAGTCAGCCAGTATCGGCTGGTCTGCACGAGTAATAGTTTCACAACCGATGCTGAACTCGCCGGCCCTTTTCAGTCGATTGAGTTTGTTATTCAGGCTCTTTTTGAGACTGCGTGGCCGCGAGCGATAAAAGTCATCCCAGCTTCGGTCAATCTCAACCACCGGGGTGCGCAGACTCGGCTTCTCACCGACCCGGGCATGGCCATTAATCGACCTGTCCATCAGGAAACGCTTTAAACTATCCTCCGCTCCAATTTTGAAAAACAGTGCGATCTCGTTCCCCGCCACTTGGGTCAGCATAGACAATACCTGCTCGGCTTCTGCCTGTGAGAGAGAGCGATCAATGACGACGGAGGAGTACGGCGTATGCCCGTTCGCGGCCAATTTGAGCATAGCCACCGGTACGCCCCTGTAACGCTCGCGACAGCGGACCATTGGCGCAATACCTATCAGAGCCCCCTGGTTGTACACGCAGCGAAACTCCATCTGCAGGCCCTCGGAGAATGCGCCCCACCAAGACCTTAGCCAGCCGTGAGAAAGAGGAAGCGGTGCAGGATGGGACTGTCGGACAAGAGCGTCCCATTCTGGCTGAAGTTGAGCAAACTCCTTGGTATTTCTGACGACAAATAGTTCCACAGTCTAGGTTGTTCCTGTACGTCGCTGGAGAGATCCTGAGGGCAAATCAGGCCGCGGAAAGCTTGTGCTTCACTTTGCGCAGCTGGTCCAGAACGTCGATAGCGCGACGCTTGATCCAGAAGTTTAGCAAGGGTTGGTTGAGCCAATCTTTCAGGCTGTTCTGAAGCCAGAAGTAATTCACCGAGACGTTTCGGCCTTCGGCCTCAATGAAATGCCAGGTGCCGGCCGGAATGAACAAGGCTTGACCTGCCTCCAGCCAACCGGCCACTCCCCTGGCCTGATTGAGCTTGGGATAGCTCTGCAAGTCAGGGCGCTGGCAATCAATTCGGCTGTCGACAACGCGATTCTCCAGCAGGGCCTGCAGGCTGAACGGGCTGTAGGGATACATGCAGTCGCTCTGATCGGGAGAAAACAGAATGAAGCGTTTTCTGCCTTCCAGCATCATCAGCAAACTGTGTGTTTCGTCGTAATGCAGCAGGGATTTGTTCTGACCGGGACCGATGTAAAGGTTCGAGACCCGAAACCCGGATTCCGGCACAAACGCCGGCAAAGTGACACCCAAGTCAGATGGCAAATCCTCGGAAACGCCCTGACCTTTCAGTGGCTCAAGGGCATACCCATTGTGAGTCGTCTCCATGATCTGATCGAAATCGGCCATGGCAATCCGTTCAAAACCAAGATAATGGTAAATGCCATCCTCGGATTTGCGTTGAATCCGGATGGTGGAGAGGCTGCTCCGGAAATAGTCGTAATTCCAGTCCCGTGTGTACGGTAGCTGCTCCCATACGCCATCGAGAAGCAGCGGCTGACGCCGCCGTATAAAGGGCATTAGCCCCTCTTTATCACTGGGGAAAGTGATGGTTTCGATGGTATCGGTGCCGGACAGATCAAACAGGTCCATTAGAATGTCCTTTTCCACGAACAACGTCTGTGATGCCTTCCGGGCAATTTCACTCGCTTAGCTCATGGCCAGTGAATCCTTGGCCATATCCTCATCTGAGTTTAGGTAATCCGTACGCGAACTCAAGCTCCAACAAGTCCAAATAACATCCAGTTATCATTACCTGAAACCTGTCTGAATATAATTGCATAAGCCCAGAGAATCGGTCTCAGTACCCGTTCTCAAAAAGCCCCACGAAGGGCTGTGCGTAATTCCCAAAAAAAAAGGAAGCTGCTATCTTTAATTCAGGCGATGGAGAAGAAGTGACCTAAACAACCGAGTTTAATTTCACCCCGGAATAAAGACTCGGGTGTTTATCCCCCTAAGCCGTGAGCAGGTTTGTTTGCTGAACAGGATGTTTTGCTATGACCGCAAGCTGTATCCCCAACTCCATTGTTTCCCGATTCATAGACATCGCCCACGAAAACCCTCAGCGAATCGCGGTGAAATGGAAGCAACAGGGTGAATGGCACCAAATCACCTACACGGAATTGCTTGCGCAGGCTCAGCGCACAGCAATGACTTTGCAGGAGCGTGGCGTTTCCGAGGGTTGTTCCGTTGTCCTGCCAGCCGAGCGAAATCCAGATCTCTGCGCATATCTGCTGGGGATTTTATGGTGCGGCGCTAATTATGTGTTCATTGACCCGGAGTATCCCCCAGAACGACAGGCCTTGATTGCCGACGCTGTGTCCGCGAAGCATGGGCTAAAAAGCTCAGCTGTTCCGGCGCTTGACACACTCTCCCTGGCGTGGATTGACAGCCCGGACCGCTCAGCACCGCCCCCATCCAACCTGCGGATCCCAGAACAGCCAGATCAGCCGGCTTACATCATGTTCACATCGGGCTCCACTGGTCTGCCCAAAGGCGTTGTTGTGCCCCACCGGGCCGTGTTGCGGTTGGTCGTAAACACCGATTTCATCTCAATGTCGAACCGGGAAACCTTCTTGCAGGTATCGGCGCTTGGCTTCGACGCCTCCACGCTGGAGATTTGGGCGCCTCTGTTGAACGGCGGAACCTGCGTACTTCACCCGGAGCCCGGATCGATTACCCTTGAAGGTATTGCGGAGGCCATTGCGGAACAGCGGGTCTCCACCCTTTGGCTGACGTCTTCCCTGTTCAACACATTCATTGCCGAGAATCCAGAGGCGTTGGCGCCGGTAAGGCAACTCCTTACCGGTGGTGAGGCGTTGTCGGTACCTCACGTACGAAAAGCACTGGCCGCACTGCCAGAAACCTCGCTGTTCAATGGCTACGGCCCTACAGAAAATACAACCTTTTCCACGACCTACCGAATTCCAAAAACGCTGCCGGAAGAAACCGCCAGAATCCCCATTGGCTATCCGATCAATGGGACCCAATGTGCTTTGGTGGATGAAAATCTGAACATTGTTGAAGACTCTGAAGCCTCTGGTGAACTGATCGTTTTTGGTGAAGGACTGGCGCTGGGTTATTTGAACAACCCGGAACGATCCCGCGAGCGTTTTATCGAGTTGACGCTCCCAAATGGCATCAATCAAATCGGTTATAGAACCGGCGACCTGGTGTCCCGTTCTGCGAAAGGTCGTTATGACTACCTGGGCCGTATGGACAAACAGGTCAAAATCGATGGTCATCGCATCGAACCCGGCGAGATCGAGTGTCACCTGAATGACCTCGATGCCGTGAAGGAAGCACGCGTAGTCCTGAGGCAAGGACCTCACGGGCAAAAGCGGCTTGCGGCCTATCTGGTTTCACCGGAAGACCTGGAGGTGCAGTACATCCGGGCGACCCTGAGATCCAAAGTGCCCGCTTTCATGATTCCCCATTTCATGATTCAGGTGCCTGATCTGCCAAAGACCCGCAATGGCAAGTTGGACGAGTCCCGTCTGCCCGATCCCTATCAGGATGCTTCGCCGGAGAGCTCCCCACAGAATGAGACTGACACCAGGCAAGCGGTGGCGGATAGCTGGTTCCGCATATTGGGTCGTCGGGTTGGGGTCCATGAGAACTTCATGGATGCTGGAGGCACCTCCCTGGAGGCACTGAAACTTGCCAAAGAGCTCGAAAAGGCCCTCGGTCTGGAACTCAGCGCCACCTTCGTTTTCGAACAGCCAACCATTGCCCGGCAATCGACGTATTTTGCCTCCAATACGAACGCCCAGGCCGCTGTCGAGTCCGACCAGACTCAGCCAAACGCGGAGCACTGTGAGTTTGCGATTGTCGGCATCGCCTGTCGGTATCCGGGCGCCAAGAACCTTGAGGAATTCTGGGCGAACCTGCTAGCCGGTAAAGAAACCGTCAGCTTCTTCAGCGATGAGGAGCTGAGTTCTGAAATCCCACCTGAACAAAAGGCCAATCCCGCGTACGTGAAGGCCAAGGGCATTGTCGAAGGCTTCGACGAGTTTGACGCCGCCTTCTTCGGTATCCCTCCGGTTGAGGCCCGGGTGATGGACCCACAGCAACGCATTTTGCTGGAACTGAGCTGGCATGCTCTTGAAGATGCTGGAATTCCGCCCGGTGATGAGTCCTACCGTACCGGTGTATTCGCCGGCATGAACTGGGCAAGGTACTACCAGCAATACGTTCTCCCTGATAGGGAGCTGGTTGAGGGATACGGCGCCCTGAACTGTGGTTTGGCCAACGAACCGGATCTGTTAAGCACCCGGATCTCCTACAAGCTGAATCTGAAGGGCCCCAGCATCAACGTGTTCACCGCCTGCTCCACAGGTCTTGTGGCCGTGGCCCAGGCCTGCGAGGCCATTGAAAACGGGCAATGCGAGCAGGCGATCGCGGCCGGCATCTCGATCTCAACCCCGATGAAACGGGGGTATCTATACCAGGAAGGCAGCATGCTCTCGAAAGACGGGCATTGCCGGCCGTTTGACGAAAACGCCTCGGGAACCACGTTCAACGACGGCGCCGCCGCCATCGTCATCAAACGCCGAGACCTTGCAGAGCGAGACGGCGATGACATTTATGCGGTCATAAAAGGCTATGCCGTCAATAACGATGGCGAGCAGAAGGCGAGCTTCACCGCGCCCAGTGTCTCAGGGCAGGTCGCCGTTTACGAAGCAGCTTTGAAGCGCGCTGGCGTGCAGCCGTCATCCATCGGTTTCATCGAGACCCATGGAACCGCTACGCCGCTCGGCGACCCTATCGAAGTGCTGTCTTTAAAGCGCTGCTACCACGATAGCGGCGCGCCCGATGAGCTTGGAAAAACCTGTGCTATTGGTTCGGTCAAATCGAACATTGGCCACGCCATTCATGCTGCGGGCCTTGCGAGCTTGATTAAAACCGCCATGGCGGTAAAAGAAAACAAGATACCCCCCACCCTTTTCTTCCAGTCACCCAATCCCAAGCTGGAATTGGAAAAAACCCACTTCCACGTGAACACAAGCGTTGAGGGGTGGCGACTGCCTTCGCCTCGAAGAGCGGCGGTTACCTCGCTGGGGGTAGGCGGAACCAACGCCCACGTCATTCTGGAAGAATTCAGAAGTGAACTGAAAACCTCGATCCCGGAGCGTCCTATCGCCGAAAACCGATTGGTGCCCCGCTACCCCATTTTGATTTCGGCGAAGACAAAAGCTGCCCTGGAACGACAGGTTGAAGGATACCGACAGTATCTGAACGGCAAACTGTTCAGCCTTCCAGACGTTTGCTACACCACTCTTTTTGGACGGAAGCATTTCGATCATCGGTTCGTGGCATTCGGTGCGGGCCTTGAGGAAGCAGTCACCAACCTGAGCGCTGGAAAATCGTCGGCCAGAGGTAAAGTCACTCCCGGCCAGCAACGCAATATAGGTTTCATGTTTTCTGGCCAGGGGACCCAGGCCCACGCCATGGGAATGTGGCTCTATGGCAATTCTCCTGCCTACCGCGAGACCTTCGACCAAGGGTGCGCCATCGTTCAAGCATCCACCGGCGTCGACGTTAAAGGGATTCTCCTCGCTGAGGCGGCCGACGACGCCCAGATAAACCAGACCTCCTTCGTTCAACCTGCCCTATTCCTTTTGGAATACGGTCTGGCGCGGCACCTGATGACGCGTGGAGTGCACCCAGAGTTCATGATTGGGCACAGCATTGGCGAATTCGCCGCGGCAGCGCTGGCCGGCATTTTCACGTTTGAGGATGCGGTCAGGCTCGTCGCTCGTCGAGGCGAGCTAATGCAAAGCATGCCCCCGGGAAATATGCTGGTTGTTCGAGCCAGCGCCGAGGAGGTTGAGCCCTGGATCGGTAAAAAGGCGGAGCTGGCCGCCGTGAATGCGCCAGACATGATTGTGCTCTCCGGTACCACCGAGGCCATTGCCGAGGTGTCGCGGCAACTTACCGGTAAGAAAATCGCAAACACCCTGCTCGCAACCAGCCATGCTTTTCATTCCTCCATGATGGCACCGATTGTTTCCGATTTTGAGAAACTGGTCGCCGAAACCGAACGTTCGGCACCTGGCATCCCTATCTTCTCGACCATGACGGGAGAACGACTTACCGACACCGAAGCGGCATCGCCACGATACTGGTCTCAACAACTCCGGAACCCGGTCCGCTTCTCCAGTGCCATCCAGGCCGCCAGCCAAAACTTTGACCAAGCCGGCCGACAGATCAGTCTGGTTGAGGTTGGGCCCGGCAACACCCTGGTGAGTCTGGTCAATTTCCATGGGCAACCTGACCGGATGCGGGCTTATCCAGCCCTCAAAAACAAAGGCACTGAAGACACCGGTCTTGAGGACATCGATGCCTGCATCGGTCAGCTCTGGGCCGATGGGCACACTATTGATTGGGCGCCACTGTTCTCCAATCTGACGCTCAAGAAACAGCGCCTCCCGGGTTACGCGTTCTCCAAAGACCGCTTTTGGCTCGGCCCCGAAACCTTAGAGCCAGCCAAGGCAGTTTCTGTGAATGCCAACCTCCAGACCGATTCAGAGACTCCAGTGACACAGGACGTAAGCATGGACGCAAATCAGCATTCGGAAAAAATCCGCTCAGACGTATTGGCAATCATCGAGGATGTTTCAGGATACGATCTTGGAGAGGAAGACCCAGCCACCCATTTCAGCGAAGTGGGTCTCGATTCGCTATTGCTCACCCAGGTTGCAACAGCGTTGGAGCGCAAGTTCAAACTGGGCATTACGTTCCGGAGCCTGGTGGAAGAGCACACGTCACTGGCGCTGGTCGCTGATTTCATCGCGTCCAAGGTTCCACCAGAGGCAAGCCCGCAGCCGGTTGCTACAAGCACGAATCCGTCTGCTACTGCACCGTTGGGCTCCGATCTTCCGGTGCCTGAGGTGGGCCTCGAGGGCTCAGTACCCTCGGCGAATGGCAGCATCCAGGACATCGTGAACGCTCAGCTCCAGATCATGCGGCTGCAGCTCCAGGCGTTGGGCGGCAACGCCTCGCACTCAGTGTCCGCCGGCCCAACGGGAGGCACCAGTGAGGGGGTAACTTCCCCATTAGCGCCACAAGCAGCTCCAGCTTCAGCGGTTCCTACCACGGTGCCGGCAAATTCAGACATTCCGAGTACATCCGCTCCGGCCTCCAATGCCGCCAGCCACACCCCGGGCACAAGAATCACCAGGGAACGGACGAATTCAGAGCTCACATCGGCCCAGCGGGATTGGGTAGACCGCCTTATGACCCGATATCAAGACAAGTACGCGGGGTCCAAAACCTACACCCAGAAGCACAGAAAGCATCTGGCCGACCCTCGCAGCGTCTCCGGTTTCAACCCGGCTTGGAAAGAAATCATCTTCCCGATTGTGACCGTGAAATCCAAAGGCTCGAAGTTGTGGGACATCGACGGCAATGAGTTAATCGACACCTCCAATGGCTTTGGCCCGATCCTGTTTGGCCACTCGCCGGATTTCATTACCAATGCCGCAAAGACGCAGATCGATCTGGGCATCGAAACGGGCCCGCAATCCCCGCTGGCCGGCGAAGTGGCAGATTTGTTCTGCGAAGTCACTGGCAATGAGCGATGCACCTTCGCCTGCACCGGCTCAGAAGCGAACGTGGGCGCGCTTCGAATTGCCAGAACCGTGACCGGTCGCACCAAGGTTGTCGCGTTTGAGGGCTCTTACCACGGCATCCACGATGAGGTGGTGATGCGAGCCGGAAAAGATCACACCGCTCTGCCAGCGGCACCCGGCATCCCCAGAGAAGCGACCAGCAACATGATTCTGCTCCCCTGGGGCGACCGCGACAGTCTTGACCGCATTCGCGAACTGGGTGATGAACTGGCAGCGGTTCTGGTTGAACCCGTTCAGAGCAGAAAGCCACAGTTCCACAGTCAGGAATATATCAGCGAACTTCGAAAAATCACCGAGGAAAAGGGCGTTGCCTTGATTCTCGATGAGGTTGTCACCGGCTTTCGAGTGGGCCCGGGGGGCATTCGCAAACGCTTCGACATCGATGCCGATTTGATGACCTACGGCAAGGTGATTGGCGGTGGCTATCCAATTGGCATCATTGCCGGTAAGGCCAAGTACCTCGACGCAATGGACGGTGGGCAGTGGCAGTACGGTGACGAATCCATTCCAGAGCAAGGCGTCACCTTTTTCGCGGGCACCTTCGTGAGACACCCGCTGAGTCTGGCGGTCGCGAAAGCGGTTCTGACGAAAATCAAAACCGACGGCGCCGAGTTTTATCCGGCGTTGGAGCAAAAAACATCAACCATGGCTAAAGAAGCCAAGGCGTTCATCGACCAGCTGAAATCCGATGTCAGCTTTGAGGAATTTGCCTCACTCTTCTACATATCGGTACCCCAGTCGGCACACTGGGGCCACCTCTTGTTCCTGTCGATGACCCTGGACGGCATACACATTCAACAGTACCGGCCGAACTTCCTGACCACCGCGCATTCCGATGAGGACGTCCAACGCATTCTCGGTGCGTTCAAGTCAGCTCTGGCAAACCTGATCGTACACGGACTGCTGGTTGGGGATCAGGTAGCGGCGAAGAAGTTCCTGAGTGGCGCCATCCCACCCGGCGCCAAGCTGGGCAAGAATGAACACGGCGAGCCAGCCTATTTTATCGAAGATCCAAACAATAAAGGCGCCTACATGGAGGTTGGCCGGCCATGACTTCAGCAAATTTCAATCCGTTTGCCGGCGGGGAACTGTTGCGGGTTACCCCCACCACCCGACCCCAAAAAGAGATCATCGCTTCGGCGCAGCTGAATGACGTTGCCAACACAGCGTTCAATGAAGCGGTGTCGGTACGATTGTCAGGCCCGCTGGACAAGGACCTTCTTGGTGCATGCCTGGATGATCTGATCAGCAAGCACGACATTCTTCGAGCAACCTTTTCACGTAGCGGATCGGAAATTTGCCTTCACGAGAAATCACCGTTTGAGCTTGATTTTGAAGATATCAGCGCCCGGTCTTCCGCTGAGCAAGAGGCCTGCATTCGCGAACTCTGGCAAAACATCGCCATCTCGCCCATGAACCTCGAAGAAGGCCCATTGTTTTTTGCATGGCTGAAAAAGCTGGACCCGATAACCCATGAACTGATCATTGCGGCCCACCACATCATCTGTGACGGATGGTCGATTGGACTCATGCTGTCTGAACTGTCCGAACGTTACGCCAATCAACGGGCCTACCAGGACCCAGCCGCGGAAGACATTTCGTTCTTCGACTATGCCGAGCTGATCGACTCCCGGGAAATCGGCAACAAAGACAACGATTACTGGGTGCAGCAGTTTTCTGACCTGCCGCCCAATCTGGACCTCCCTCTGGATTTTCCAAGACCGCATTTCCGGACCTTCGAAGCAGCAAGATTCGATTACACGGTCAATCCTGAACTGGCGAAACGATTGCCCAAGGTAGCCGCGAGCATGAAGGTGAGCTTGGTCAATATGGTGCTGGCTGCGTATTTTGTGCTTCTGCACCGGCTCAGTTCAAACGAAGACATCGTTGTCGGTCTGCCGGTCGCCGGGCAGGCTACGCAGAACCGCCCTCGCCAGGTTGGCCACATGGTGCATCTGCTGCCCATTCGCATAAAGCTTGATGGCGCCACATCCTTTTCACAATTGTGCCAGCAGGTAAAAGCACAGGTACTGACCGCCACCGAACACTCCCAATTCACGTTCGGCAAACTGATCGAATCCATCAACGTCGATCGTACCCGGGTGCCCTTGATCAGCACCATCTTCAACATCGATCAACCTATGGATGCCATTGATTTTGGGCCGGTTTCTGGGACAGTTCGGTCGGTTCCGAGAGCCGCGGAAAACTTTGAAATATTCATCAACATTTTGCCTTCCTCCGAGAACCTGACCTTAGAAGCCACCTACTCAACCGCCCTGTTCCGAGAAGCTACCGTTACCTCCTGGCTTCAGGCACTGGAACAGGTTCTGACCTCGTGCACTGATCAACTGGAGGTCACCATTGGAGATATTCCGCTCGCAATTAAAGAGCCGGACATTGTCACACAAGTGAACGAAACAGCCCGGGAGTTGCAGCACGGCAACGTTGTCGAAGCGTTCCGCCAGCAAGTCGAAGCTCATCCGCAAGGTACTGCCTGCGCATTCGATAACCATCAGGTGAGTTATCAGGATCTGGACCGTTTGAGCGATAACGTTGCCAGCAACCTGGCAGCTCGGGGCATTGGCACGGGGGACGCAGTTGCCCTTTGTGTCGAGCGTTCTGATCAGGTGTTAGCTGCCATTCTCGGTATCTTCAAGGTCGGTGCCGTTTACCTGCCTCTGGATCCGGGTTTTCCAGAGGCGCGGCTGAAATACATGCTAGAGGACAGCGGGGCCGTAGCGGTCGTCATCGATCCGGACACGCCCCTGGCGATCGATGACCTGAACATCAAAACAATCCCCCTTGCTCTCTTGACCAAGGACAGTTCGGACAACCCCGCTTCGACATTCAAAGCGAGTCAACTTGGCCCTGATCAGACGGCTTACGTAATCTATACCTCGGGCTCAACGGGCAATCCTAAAGGCGTACTGATTCCTCATCGCGCCCTCATCAACTTCCTCCAAAGCATGGCTTTGGCTCCTGGATTTGGCCCGGCTGACAGGCTGTTGGCCGTAACCACTTTGTCTTTCGACATTTCGATGCTGGAGCTCCTGCTACCCGTGACTCAAGGCGGGGTCACAGTCATAGCCGGGAAGAATGCAGTGAAGGATGGGGAGCAGCTGCGCCAGCTGATTCAAACGCACGGCATTACCGTCATGCAAGCGACGCCGGCCATGTGGCGCATGCTTTTGGATACGGACTGGCAACACGATGATTCAGACATGAAGGGGCTGTGCGGGGGTGAGCCTTTGCCGTCGGACCTCGCCAAAGACCTTTTAGGCAGTTTAAAAGAATTATGGAATATGTACGGTCCCACTGAAACCACGGTCTGGTCGACCTGCCATAGGCTTCGTGCCACGGAAAAACAGATCTCCGTGGGCAAACCGATTGGCAACACTCAAGTGCGTATTCTGGATCGAAAGCTGCATCCACTACCTGTGTCATGCCCGGGCGAATTATTCATCGGCGGTCATGGCCTCGCCACGGGATACCACGAACGCCCTGAGTTAACCGCGGAGAAATACATCGATCACCCGACCTTCGGACGCCTTTACAGCACCGGTGATCTGGCGAAATGGTGCCCCAACGGCGACATCCAACACCTGGGTCGCCTCGATGATCAGGTAAAGGTTCGGGGATATCGAATCGAGCTTGGCGATATCGAGTTCGCCCTGAAGGCCTGCCCGGACGTAAGTGCCGCCTGCGCCTACGTCTGGGAAGTCGGTCCCGGGGACGCGCGCATCGTGGGTTGCGTGGTGAGTGAATCACAATCTGACCCCAACATCGTCGCCATCCGCAAAGAACTGAGGAAGCTTTTGCCCAGCTACATGATGCCACAATACTTCCTTCCCATTGACCAGATTCCGCTAAGCCCGAGCGGTAAAATTGATCGGCGCAAGCTACCCAAACCGGAATTACGGGAATCCAGCATTCTCAAGGCCTCTGCCCTGGCCAATCCCACTGAGGAAATGGTCGCAGAAACCTGGTCCAAGGCGCTCAACACCACCTCCAAAATTGTTCGGGAAGACAATTTTTTCAGCCTCGGTGGTCACTCGCTGTTGGCTCTTCAGGTTATTCGGCAGCTTGAAAACAACACCGGTATTCGACTCGCGCCTGAGGATGTTGTTAGCCTGTCGCTGAGCGAGATTGCCGACAAGATCGCTCACAGTAAGCCGGTCGACATCGAGCACGAGGATTCGCCTGCGGATTTGCCTATGGCCTCTGCACGCGCGCTCAGTCGGGAACAAACCCGTTTGCTCCTCCGGCAGCTCTCTTATCCTGAAAACGTCTGCAATAATCTACCGGCATCCTGGCTGTTGAACGGTCAGTTGGACACGGTTGTTTTCACTCGAAGTCTCGAGAAGGTCATGGAGCGGCAAACCGCCCTCCGGACGGTAATAACCCGCCAAAATGGCGATTTCCAGCAAGCGATTCTTCCCATCAGGCAGGTTCCGCTGTTGGACGTTGTTGATCTCAGCGGCGAGCCTGCCCCCAAGGAGGCTGCGCTTGAGCGGGCTCGGGAACTGGCCTTCAAGCCCTTCAAAATGCTGGATCGCCCTCTCTTCAGATCAACACTCTATGTTCTCGGGGAGTCCAGCTACTACTTCACCTTCGTGCCTCACCAGCTGATTTTTGATGGTTGGTCTTTCGACATCTTCCTGAAAGAACTGGAACACGCCTATCTGGCGCAGACAGGTGCTGAGAGTGAATCCGTGAACCGACTCGCCTTCCAGTTCAAAGATTTTGCCGAGTGGACCCTAACCAATGGCGGTTCAAGGGAGGACCTTGACTTCCACAGGGCCAGATTAAGCCCTTTACTGAAACAGGATGCGTCCGCAGACGAAGACAACTCAACTCCGCAGGCCTGTCAGAGAGAGACTCTTAACTTTTCTGAGGCCAACCTCGAATCCCTCATGAAGAGCGCTGGTGATTTGAATCTCAAACTGCATGAAATGCTGTTTTGTCTTTTCGCAGAGGCGGCGCTCAGAGCTTGGGACACATCCCAGGTGGTGCTTGGAGTTCCGAGTGCGGGTCGCCACAGGGCCGATGTCATCAACCTGGTCGGTAGTTTTGTCACCACCATTCCCTGCGTCTTGGAAGCCCCAGGCACCGGGCTTCGCGATCGCGTAATCAGCGTAGCGCGCCAGCTACGTGAAGCTTTGGCCCATCAAAAAATCACCTACGCGGATATCGTGCAAAACACACCTCTGGAACAAATCCTGTTCCCGAAATCGGTACACGCAAGCTTCGCTTTTCAGGACATCCGTAACAGACCAACCGAAATAGCAGACCTAGGTGTTGAGCAGGTCGATTTGCCGAGGTTGCACACAGAATACCCCATCGAATTCTGGACCCGCGTCCAACCCGGTGGCTTTGCGGCGGTTTTCGACTACGAACCCACACCAGAAAATCGGGCTCGGGTACAGCAGCTCAGGGACGTTTTTTCAAATCTTGTTCTAAACACGGAGAGCCTTAATGCGAAGATGCCACCTCAGTTGGAGCAATCTGACGAAGCCCTTGGAAAACGGCCATTTTGGAGGAAACTTTTTGGTTAGGCACAAGGACGCATCGCACCGATGATTGAACCATTTTTTTTCGATAACGACCGTTTGTTTGGAATCTACTCTGCCTCGAGTGATGCCAATGCAGAAACGGTCGTGGTGGTTTGCCCGCCGCTGTTCGATGAATACCGTCGTACCTATCGGGCGTTATCGGAGCTGTCCGTTGCGATCGCCGAAAGCGGCCTACACGCTTTTCGTTTTGATTACTACGGGACAGCAGAATCCCAGGGGCTGCTTCAAGATGCCACCACGGAACAGTGGATTTCGGACATAGAGAAAGCCGTTGACGAAGCCAAAGCGGTTTCCGGCGCATCCAGAGTAATTTTACTCGGGGTCAGGTTCGGCGCCACGTTGGCAGCCCAGGTGCGAGACAGCAGTGTGAAATCGTTGCTCCTGTGGGACCCGGTCCTGTCCGGCGAACGTTACCAGAGCTGGCTTGACGAAATTAACCGAATTCTTTTTCAGCGCCACAAATCTGCAGCCCAGGACAATAACGTCCCATTCGAAAACATCGACTACAAGAATTTTGACTTACCTGCTGCCCTAATCAATGGCATGCGCGAGTTGGACATACCGTCAGACCTCCTCAGTAACAGCGATCAGTGCTTCACCGTGTCGTCCGACCCGGAATTTTGTGGGCGATCGAGCCTCAGCAACTGCACCTTTACAGGACTTACCTACGACTGGCCGTACTATCATGACGGAATCATCACCCATAAACCCGTACTCAAGGCTTTGTTGGACCGGTTATTCGTATGATCAAGGAACAAATCTTCACGTATGGGGAACATCAGCATGGTCTCGGCATCCTGTCGGAACCTGAGGATACTGACGACTGCCCTATCATTGTCATGCTTAACGCCGGGCTTTCTCATCGTGCCGAACCCTACCGTCTGAATGTTTTACTAGGACGGCGACTGGCGGATTTGGGCTATATCGCACTTCGGGTGGATTTGTCCGGCAAGGGCGACTCCCCTGCCCGGGAAAACCTGACCAATCGGGAGTCCGTTGCCCTCGATTGGTCGTTTATCAAGAGGGGCTTGGAACGACTCTATGGCGCCAGACCAATGCTCATATTCGGGCTATGCTCCGGTGCAGACAACGGGATCAAGATCTGCGCCGAGGACCCGTCCGTAAAGGGGCTCATTTTGCTGGATCCCGTGTCTCGCCGGGATTCGGGCTTCTCCAAGCGGGATCTTTACCGCAAGCTCACCAATCCCAATAAGTGGTTTAAGCTCCACAGGATCGTTGGTCGGCGACTGGCTCAGAGGCAGGCAGCGGACGACATGGGCGCCGCCTCGCCAATTAAACTTCGGGATGAACCTGACGACGCCGACATGGATCGGTGCTTTGACGGATTGCTGAAGAAGAATGGTCGCGTTCTGGCGGTGTTTACCAGTCAGGCTCTGTATCACTACAACAACCAGGGTCAGTTCGCCCTTGCCATGGGCATCCCTGGGCTCGATCAGATTGTAGAAGAGGTGTTTTGGCCCAACGCGAAGCACGTGTATCCCGTTGAGTGGCACCGGGACCAACTAATGGCAAAGGTGGAGCACTGGGCGAAATTGCATCTCTCTCACTTCAGGGGTCTGGATGCGGGATGAAGCGACCCTATGCTGTCGGTGCGTGCGTGTTGCTTTTCATTACTCTCGCCATTGCGAGTGAAATGGACGAAATCGAGACTTTACTGGGGGACCTCAACCTCCAGATCGTCGAGGGCATCCAGCGAAGCCGTAACATCATGGTTCCAATGCGTGATGGTGTCCGTCTGGCGACCGATTTATACCTTCCGATGGACGATAACCGCAGCTATCCCGTTATCTACATTCGCACAACCTATGGTGGGTATCAGTTCCACCGCGTCAAACACTTTGTGGAACGCGGCTATGCCGTCATTGTTCAGGATGTCAGGGGACGATACGATTCTGAAGGCCGATACGAAAGTCCCTATTGGACGGCTGGTCGGGATGGCTATGACACCATTGATTGGATCATTGCCCAACCCTGGTCCGACGGCAAAGTGGGGACTTTTGGTTGCTCTTATCTCGGTGAGAGCCAGATCATTCTCGCCGCCGAGAATCACCCGAACCACATTGCCATGATCGCCTCGGGAGCAGGTGGTGCAATTGGCAAAGCGAAGAAAAGCTATGGGTATTTCGGGGTCTACGAGAATGGCGTTCTCAATCTGGCTTCATCATTGGGCTGGTTTACCGCAGAAGGCGCAAAGGATTACCAGGTAACCCAGCGACCAGCCGATTATGAACGCAGAATGCGTTCGTTCATTGGCCACCTCCCCGTCTCGGAAATCGCCAAGAAGGTCGTCCCCTATGAGACGGGGTTTGACGACCTCGTTAGCCACCCGTTGACCGATAGCTGGTGGGACGAACAGGGCTACATCGAACCCAACGACGAGTTTTCCGTCGCGACACTTCACATCAATGATTGGTTTGATCAAACGGCCCACGACACCTTCAGGCTCGCTGAACACATGAGAGAGAACGCCCGCCATCCCAGGGCGGAATCTCAACACGTGCTGATCGCTCCAGGCCACCACTGCACGGCGGGTAAATTGAGCAACGGCATGGTTCAAATCGGAGAATTGTCATTCAGATATGCCTGGAAAGATTTCAACAAACTTTACGTCGACTGGTTTGACTACTGGCTAAAGGAACTGCCCGGTCGTATACCGCCGAACTATGAGCACTTCCTGATCCATTCGGGTGAATGGCGGACGGCCGACCAGTGGCCTCCCGCATCGGTGAAATCTCAGCGGCTGTTTTTATCCCCTGACCGGCGCCTTCAAACCGAAACCGTCTCTGATCATCAGGGGCACTCCAACGCCGCGCCATACCACCAATACACCTACGATCCCCTGAACCCGGTCCCCACAGTTGGTGGACCCTTTTGCTGCACCTATAGAGCCAATGACCGTCCCGGGCCTGTCGACCAGACCCCACTCAAGGCACGCAGCGACGTTTTGGTCTACACCAGCGATTCGCTGACCCAAAACGCCGACCTGACGGGAAGTGCCAAAGTTATTCTTCATGTCTCAACGACCGCGAAAGATACCGACTTCACAGTGAAACTGGTGGACCAGTTTCCTGACGGACGGGCATTCAATCTTCAGGACGGCGTTGTGCGATTACGTTATCGCGATGACATCGAACAGCCTTCAAACGCCGAACCCGGCGCAATTTATCGGATCGAGCTAGAGATGAGGCCCATCGCGTATCGGTTCCAGAAAGGCCATAAAATTGAACTCCATATTTCGAGTAGTAATTTCCCTCGCCTTGCCAGAAATCTTAATACCGGCAAGGACGCATACGATGATTCTGAAGTTGTTATAGCGACGAACAGGGTCCACGTGAGTGAGGAATTCCCCTCTCACGTGTTGCTGCCATTGATGTCAGACGACATCAACCTTGCCAACAAGGATGAACCGTGAATCAGGCACTTAAGCGAAGGATAATCAACGGCCTCGAGCTCCTGCCCTACGGCCATGACCTCTACCTTCAGTTGGCCCGAAAGCGCCTGGGCATTACCTACCGGGGCATATACGATTCTTTCGAGCAAGCCCAAGGAGCGGCTGAAAGCCGACTGCCAAACCGCTATGACGTGATAAATGAAAATAAGGGCGAACACCTGGATCAGGAGCTCTCAATCGTTGATAAGCGAGTTCTCGATATCGACTACCCACTGTTGTTCTGGTTATCACGCCTGATGGAACCGAACCAGAAAGTATGGGAACTCGGCGGTAGCCTCGGACAAAGCTTCTACAGTTTCGAACGCTATTTTCCTTACCCTGATAACATTGAATGGGTGATTGCAGAATTACCAGGTGCCGTTCAAGCCGGACGGCGAATTGCAGCTCGGAGAGGCGAGCACCGCCTGAAGTTCAGAGAAAGCGGTGACACAAGCGCCGCCCCCAGATCAGACCTGTTCCTGACCGCCGGAACACTTCAGTACATGGAGATCGATGTTGGCGACGTTTTGGAGGGTTTGGAGGGTCTACCAACCCACGTTTTGATTCACAACTTACCGGTACACAACACAGACGAATTCTGGACGCTACAATACCTGGATGTATGCGAGGTGCCTTACCATATCTCCTCAAGGACTTCGCTTGTCGAGAATCTGACAAGGCTTGGCTATGAGCTTGTGGATCAATGGAAGAATCCTCGCCAGATTGAGATCCCCTACCGCCCCGAAAAAAAGGTAGACGGGTATTGTGGTTTTTATTTTCGGAATACCCACGGAGAGGGTCAGAATGGAAACGCTCGAATACTCGACGCAAGAAAGAAGCGTGCCTGAACCAGGAAAATTCAAGATCTGGATTGAAAATTCAGACGAGTTTTCGTTGGATAAGATCGCGTTAATCCGGCACAACTTTGACCAACATCCGTTGTTGCAGATCGAGGAATTGGAGAAACTCGCTCATAAATTATTACCCTTGAATCAGTGTCGATTCATTGCGCCCGGCGCAACCCAGCAGTCAGAGTTTCTGCATCATGCCAAAAGCCCAGATGGCCGGGATTTAACAGAGGTTTTCCGGAATATTTCAGAGCCCGGTTCTTGGGTTGCGCTGTACAACGCGGAAACCGACCCCAGGTACGCAGATCTTGTAAACCAAGCCCTGGCCTCTGTAGAGGGCCCGATTAGTCGAGATCAATCGGGGATTTTTAGTCCTCAAGCCTTTATCTTCATCTCGGCGCCGCCTTCAGTCACCCCTTTTCACATAGACAGGGAGAATAACTTTTGGCTGCAGATTCGTGGTCGCAAGATCATGAATGTCTGGGATCGAAATGACAGGGAGATACTTCCGGCGACAACTGTTGAGAATTTCATTATCGACAAATCGCTGGACAACGTGAAATTACACGACGACATCATTCCACGACGATTTGAGTGGGATCTTGGAACATCTGAAGGGGTCTACTTCCCCAGTACATCGCCTCATGCAACTCGGACGATCGAAAAATGGGTCTCGCCAGGAAACGAGATCTCAATCTCGATCGGGCTCGTTTTCTATACGGATGAAACCAGAAAAGATGCCTACATTCACTCCTTTAATCGTATTCTCCGCAGAGTCCACATCCAACCAAAATTCCCCGGAGAGTCCAAATTAGATGGGCTGAAATATTTTTTAGGGAAGTTCGTCGTGAGACTGAAACAACGCTATCGGAACTATCGTTTGCCTACGGGTTTTTGATCGGACAAACCATTGTCCACGCCTTCCTATCGTCCTTTCAGGGTGCCCTTAAACCTCTCTGTGCTTATCCTTCAATATTTTATAAAAAAAGTTTGCATATAATTACAAAACCTAGGGCCGTCCTTTGAATATCCCCGATTTCTGCCATGATTGTTTTTAGAGCAATTTATCCCCCATAGCTTACATTTCATAAAAGGGGTCCTGTCATGGTCAGGTCCAGATCAGTAATCTTATTATCCCTTGCCGGTACTTTTTTCGTAGGTTGCACCACCAGAATGCCCCTGGATGTCGAGGAATTACCTCCAACAGAAGCCGGGAGCCCAACCGAACACATCGTGGACAACACAGATGTTGCTTTTTACACGACCGGGGATTGGACTACGTCGCAGTGGGCTGATGGTTACGAGGGGAGTAATTATTCGTACTCAAGCGCCGGTACTGGTTCGAGTGTTGCGACCTGGAACTTAAACATCATCAAGACCTTTGATATCTTCGCTAAATGGACAAGTTCCAGCAGCCGGGGCTCAAACGTAAAGTTCGTTATACATCACCTTGATTCCAGAGATAATCTGGTAACAGAGACCGTCACTGTCGACCAGCGCCAGAGTGGTGGAGAGTGGGTGAAACTGGGCACTTATCGGATGTCAGCACTTACCGGTAGGGTGACGGTGAGCGACGACGCCGACGGATACGTGATTGCCGACGCAATCCTGTTCCGGGAAGCAGGCGCCGCTATTCCCGAAGAGAGTGCGGATTCTGACGGAGATGGCCTAACTGATGAATGGGAAGTCAGTTATGGGCTGGATCCCAATGATCCCTCCGACGCAGCCCTAGACCTCGATGGGGATGGGCTAACTAACCAAGATGAATTTCTTCTTCAAACCAATCCCTCACTAGCGGACACCGACAGCGACGGAGTGCCTGATGGGTATGAGGCTACATACGGTACTGATCCTCTCGCCGATGACGCAGGGGGCGACCCTGATGGCGATGGTGAAACCAATCTGGCGGAGTTTAATGCGGGAACAGATCCGAATGATTCAACGAGCTTCCCTACCACGTCCTCCATTCTTCTTAAATGGGAGGCGCCAACAGAAAGAACGGATGGTACTTCACTGACTGAAAATGAAATCGAAGAGTACGAGATAGTTTACCAGCGAGCAGCATCTGCCGCAGAACAAGTGGTGGATAACAATTCTCCAGATTTTCTTGTTTACGGGAGTGGCGGCTTCGAATCAGATTACTCGGCGGGGTATCAAGGCGATAATTACTACGTCCTTCCAGAGGGTTCCGGAGAAATATCTGCAGAGTGGCGCGTTGCGGGCCTGACACCTGGAATCGGGTATCAAATCCAGGCGAACTGGACATCGGAACCAAGCCGAGGATCCAACATCCGCTATGAATATACATATGTTAATCAAACCGGCCAACAGACCACCGAATCCGCTACTGTGGATCAGCGAGATAATGGCGGTAACTGGCAGTCTTTGGGCACCTTTACCGGAGAGAACCCCTCTGTCACAGTGAGAGTGACCAACGATGCGGACGGTTACGTTATCGCGGACGCAGTCAAAGTTTCCCCTGCGAAGAACGAAGAAAATAGCATCACGGTCAAGGCGGACCGTGAGAACAACTATACGATAACAGGGCTGTCCGAAGGGGAATGGAACTTTAAAATTAGAGCGATAGATAAAAACGGCCTGCAAAGTGAGTTTTCGGAGGTGAAATCAGAGGTAATACGATAATCAAAATGCTGAAAAAGCACCTGATTCATCCATTCGTGCTCCGACAGTGTTTAGGGTGGCCGCAAATAATTCTGAGTGTTGAAACGATGTTCTCGATATCCTCTGCCTTAACGCCATCATGTGTAGGTAAGGTAAGTAAACGCTCGGAGAAATTGGTGGCATTCGGGTATTCTCCAATTTCTGTCAGGTGAATGCCCGAGCTCTTGACGATATTCGGAAGTGTTCGGCCATACAGAGCATTAGCTCCAATCCCAACGCGATTGAGGTCTTTAATGGCTAAATCCCTCGCTTCCTTGTTTGGAGCCAAGATTGCGTAGCGGAGTCGACTGCCTCTTGGAGCCTTCAACAGTTCCCATCCTTTTGTCTCTATAAATCTCAATTCCCGATCAAGAGTCGAGGCAACTGACGGTCGGAGTGCGTGAGCTCTCAGGCCTCCTGCGAGCAATCGAGACGGTAGGCGGAGCAGACGTATTCCATTTAGTCGTCGGTACCTTGTCTCTCCTATTCCAAGAAACGGTACCCTTTCGACGATTGGAAATAGATAACGAGACATGAGAAGATTGAAAAAGCACCTTTTGAGATGCCAACCAAAGCCAAGGCGTAACGTATCTGTAGGGTACTCCGTAAGAATTTTTTCAACGTTTCTTTTTTTATCGAGCCTAACCAGGAGGGCGCCTCCTCCCATGAGATTTATAGGTTTTCCTCTCCCGAAACTGAGCACAACCATTTCGGCGCAGGCCTCCTGGGCGCTCATCGGTGGAAAGCATTGAGCTGAGTCCTCAATTAGGGTGATACCCGCGCTCGTACAAACCTCCTTAAGCACCGGCAACCTCTCGTGGGCCCCCAAAAAATCAACCGCAACAACTGCAATGGTTTGACTTCCTATGGCCTGTTTTAGTAATTCAGTATCAAGTTCTGGCGAGCCGACTGAGAAATCTACTGCTATCGGACGAGCTTTTTGAGCAACGATCGCAGATACAAGATCAGGACAGCCGTATGCTGGAACAATAACCTCCGGTAGCTTTACCTCCGGTCTATCTGCAATAGCAGCCTTGACTGCGAGTGACAAAGAGGCCGTTCCGGATTGGGTAAAAACCGTAAGATAATGGTGTTCCCATGGCAGCTCCAACCTCTTCACGGGTAATGGCTTTGGAACCAGATTGCCTACCGGCCTAACCTTCGTAAACATAATTCCTAACCATCCCTTTAGCGCTGAGAGGGCGCCCAAACATTCATTCGTCGACCACGCAAAAACGCTATCGTAGCCTGGGCAATGGCTAAGTTGGCTTGGAAGAAGAAATAAGGAATCCTCACGAACGAATATACAAGCAATGAAGGCCGCACATACCCACCCAAAACACATGTGTAAAAGGTGAGCTGGACCATAAGAGCCAGCAAATAAATCAATCCCTCCCCGGCAACTATAAGTGAGACCAGGAAAAGAAGTACTTGGAACCAAGGTACTAGCCAGCGCATGACCTTATGACCAAACACCTGGAAAGAAAAGGCTCCGAACTTAAACGGATTAAGCACTTCCGTATGCCGGCTAAGCGCTGTGATCCCTCTTATAACTGTCCTCACCTTGCGAGCATACTCTTGCGAAGAATCACTCACATCCTGATAAACACCCAACACATCGGGAGCATTCACCGCCAACAGCCCTTTACGAGCGCAATTCAACGCTGTATTGAAATCGCTTGGAGAAAAAACATCCCACTCTTCACAAACTGAACGTCTTGCAGCAAAGAATGAGCCGCTTAACCCCACAAGACCTGCTCTCTTTGATTCAAGCCCCCTGAGCCACATCTCATAACGCACATAGGCTCCTTCTCCAACTAATCGACCATCTCGACTAATAAACCTATCCTCACTAGATACTGCTCCAACCGTTGGATCTTTAAAATATTCTACAATAAGACCAAGAGCGTCCTTCGGGATACTAGTTGCGACGTCAGAGAAAACAATGACGTCGCCGGTAGAGCGAGAGATAGCATTGAGCTGAGCGTACTCTTTACCTCTGCGCTCTTCAGCTCTGACTAGTTTGACATCACGACTTGCAAACTCTTGGACGATTTTATCGGTTTCATCAGTTGACGCGTCTGACGCCACAACAATCTCAAGATTTTGAAAGTCTAGAGCCAAGCAGTTCTCGATTTTTTCGCGAATGCGCGCCGCCTCATTATGCGCAGTAACTATTAGTGATATTCGCGCTTTCAATTCGGATTGTTCGTAATTTTCTAAATTCTCCGACACTCGGCGTCGAGGAACAAAAATAAGAAGAGCGGGATAAATAAAGTAGCTGAATGAAGACCCAACCAATAAAATCCAAAAAAACAAAACATCCATAATTCACCACTCCGAAGAGGAACATGTCCCTTTTTGGCTTTTGGTTACGGTTCTTTTAAATCTCGCTCTTTACAACTCTAGTTTTTCCCGAACGCTCTCTTTCCAGTGTCTCAACAAGCTTCAGATTAAAACTGACATTGTTTCCAATACATCTTCTCAAATTTTCAATGAGCTTTTGACCCACGTTTTCCGTCCAGTTATTATTTGGAATGACGTTCACAGTCATTTTGTCTTCTGATTCTTGTACAACCTGAAATTTTTTAAATTGATTGGAGCTCGATTGTAATGACTCAAATACATATATGACCGACTCCGGGTGCACTTTTTTTCCACCGGCTAGCTTAATCATATCGTACGCCCGCCCATGAATTTGCTCAATTATTGGCAGTCCACGACCGCACTCACAAATTCTATCGCTTACCACACCGAAATCTCCAAGTCTGTACCGAATTACAGGGGTCAACTTGTTAAAAAAATCCGTGACAATGAGTTCGCCACCTTCATCGACCTCGACGAAAAGATTTTCAGCCATAATGTGCATATTTCCTGCTGGACACTCATGAGCTATCGAACCAACCTCACCACAACCATATTCATTAAAAACTTTTACTTTAAATGCATCCTCAATAATCTTCCTAGCGGAACCTGTCAAGATTTCAGAAGTGGTAATAACTGATCTTAAAGAATGAATTGGATCATATCCCCTAGAAATAATAAAATCGGCGAATTCGGATATAGCACTTACGTAACCATATATATATCTCGGCTTGAACCTGAGGGCATTTTGGTAGTATTCTTCGAGAGATTTTTCAGTGATGTCGAAGGCAGAAATTCTTTTGCGATTAGAAATCAAATCAACTAATTTTGCTCGATTGCTCAATAGCTCAGAATGGGGTACACCCCAAAACCGCAGTTGAGGATCCCCCATTCTCAAATTTGCCCATTCGTAGGCGCGGGCAGTTGCGCAGCGCTCTCTGGCCAGTGCCATTGGGTTTTTAAAAAGCTTCACCGGTTCTCCGGTGGAACCGCCTGTAGTTTTGCTAACCGATAATAGTCCGAGTTTTTTTGAGCGTATAGATGGCAACTGATCAATCAAATCAAACTTACTCATAGTTGGCAGAGTATCGAAGCTATTTAAACGTCGGATCTCTTCTAATTTTAAGCCAGCATCTCGTAAACGATTTTTATGGAATTCACTGTTTTTATAGGAAAACTCCAATATTTCCTTAAACTTTCTCCTCTGGTAACAATTTATTTCTTCCTTACTCTGCCACTGCATGCTTCTGTAGGAGCCTATAAGAAATGGAATCGGCTCCCCTTTTAACAGTGTTGCTGGGTAAAAAAATAAATAATTCGACAAAAATCTATTCATTAGATCCTCTCTGATCAAAAAATTTTCTTATAATTGACAAGGAGCGGCCAAAAAAATACAAATAACAAGATGCGAGCTTAAAAACCAGGTCAGTAGGGCCAGCTACAGAAAACTTTTTAAAGACCACGAAAATCAAAAGAATAATTAATGAAATAGAGGAAAATATAGCCAAACTCTTAAAGCTTGAAAATAATGAAACTAAAAACGAAATATTCAGAATCAAAAACAAAAAAGAAACAATAGCGACTTTCGATTTTAAAAATGACGACCAGTCCTTTATGTCGGAGACACCATGCCACGACTCTCTTTTCAAAAAATTTAGTGTATTTTCCGGGTATCCCATATGATAGGCAACAAGATCTGTATTGTTTACAATTGACCCACCATTTCTAGCAACCCTTTGGCAAAAATCGAAATCCTCCCCAGATTTTAAGTTATCATTAAACATTCCCAGGTTCACGAAAAGATCTTTATGCATAATCATATGACCAGTTCCGAGATGTGTATCCCGGGTATCCATCTCGATACCCTTATACCATGCTCGAAATGGCTGTCGTAAACCTTCCGGAACGGAGCAGTGAGACCCTGTTATGAAATCTTTTCTACTATATAAACCCTCAATTACATTCCCGAAAACCTTGCCCCACCCTTCTGCCAAGTAGATATCAGAATCTAAAAAGACCAGAATTTCACCTGTAGAATTTTTAAACCCCTCATTCCTCACACCGGCTACCGAATCGGATTCGCTCGCATGAACCTTTAGCCCTAAATCAAAAACTCTTTGACGAGAATTGTCAGAGGATAAATTGTCAACTACTATTATTTCAAAATTTATATTGTTTTTTTTGCATTCACTGACTATTCTCTTAATCGTTCCTTCAATCAACTGCTCTTCATTTCGACAAGGGATTATAAAGGACACCATTTTACCGCCTTTCATAAATATTGCCCTTGATGCTTTGAAGTTAACCTGTGAGTATTGGAAAAGACCCGCTCCCCTGAAAGTGAGTTGAACGAAAATCTCTGTTCAAGCATTGATCGGTAAAGCCTATTCAAGAATACTATCAGTGTGAGGCAAGGACTGAACCGAACTCGTCTTTGAGCCAGGGCGGCGAGGTGTACTGGGATCGGAGGACTAAAATTTGGCATTCATCAAATCCTTTGCTGGTACTACGGCGCGTTCCATGCTCGCCCTTTTAGCCTGGTTGAAGCTAAAGTTCTCTTCTAGACCACTTCTGTTAATTCTAACTTATCATAGAACATTACCTGCCGGAGATCCTCAAAGGAATGAGGAACAGCCCGGCATGATTACCTCTCCCCGCAATCTTAAACGTCACATTGAGATGCTGAGCCGGATTGGAGCGGTACCTGTGGATCTTGACGAGTGGCTTGATAAAAGCCATCGAGGCGCTCCCCTCCCCAAGCTTGCGTTCGCGATTACCTTCGATGACGGTTGGCAGGATAATTACCAGTACGCCTTTCCTCTTTTAAAAAGCTACAACATCCCATTCACTATTTTTCTAGTTTCTCGACTCATAGGCTCGAACGATAGCTTCTGGCCAGAGCAGGTTCTCTATATTCTGCGCTCCGGTGGTTTTTCTCGCCGTGACGAGGCTCTCGATTGGCTTGATCCATTTCTCCCTGATCCAACTTCTCCAGATCCGCGGCTCATGTTAAGCCTTGATGAAGCAGATAAAGTGATTAACGGATTAAAGACGTTGGATGACTCCTACATCCTAGAACGACTGGCAACTTTTTACCGTGGAAATCCTGACGCTAAAAGATTTAGTGACACTCGGTCGATTCTGAATTCAGCAGAAGTGGAGGATATGGCGGCCAGTGGTTTAGTTCGCTATGGCGCCCACACCAGACACCATTTTCGCCTTGATCGTCTCAAAAATAGGAAGGCTTTGGAGGAGGAAATCGTTGGTTCTCTAGAGGACATTAAAAATTTATGCAATCAATCGGTCGAAATTTTCTGTTATCCCAACGGCGATACCAGTGAAGATGCCCTGGACATAGTCTCCAAGCACTTCGATGGTGCCTGTACCACGAAGACAGGCTGGAACCACAGCGGTTGCAACCCTCATCAACTAAAACGTTTCAATCTCCATGACGGCAACAGCTCGAGCGACTTTCGAGTATTCGCAACATTTGGGCGAGGCTTGTTATGACGAAAAGCCGAACAAGACCGGTTGTCACACATATCGTCTCAGGAGATTTATGGGCTGGTGCTGAGGCTCAGGTGGTCAATCTATGTCGAGCCCTTAGCAGTTCCTCCGAGATCAGCTTAACCGCAGTAGTATTCAACGACGGCCTTTTGCACGAGAAACTAGTGGAGTTGGGAATTCCAGTCCTATTGGCCGATGAAAAAGTGTTTGGACCAAGCCGGATTATCCAAAAGATCGTCACTCACTGTAGGTCAGTTGACAGCACAATCATTCATACCCATGGATTTAAAGAAAACGTACTGGGAATCATAGGGAAAGAACTCGCGAGGGTCCCCTATTCCGTTAGAACCGTTCATGGCAATCCTGAAACTAAATTCACACTCAGGGATTCTCATAAATGGCTTGTCAGGATGCTGGATATACTCCTTGGGCGGTATCGACAGCACGCCGTCATTGCTGTCTCTTCTCAGCTCGAACAGACTCTTTCTCCCTTATTCCCTGGGAAGGTTCATAAAGTCTTCAACTTTGTCGATGTGCATGAAATTCGTGAGCGATGGTCTCGCCCGGGACGACACACTCAGCAAAAAGTACGTATCGGTATTGTAGGCCGACTGGTGCGAGTAAAAAGGGTAGATCTTTTCATCGAGACTATCGCTTTACTTAACAAACAGGGGGTTAACTCTACCGGGGTAATTGTTGGATCCGGACCACTTAAAGGCCAACTGACGAGGCTGTCGAAAAACTTGGAGATCGAAAATAAAATTGAGTTTGCTGGTTTTATTAACCCGGCCCTTGAAGAAATCCGAAATTTAGATCTCTTGATGATGCCATCTGACCATGAAGGGCTACCCATGACACTCCTAGAGGCAATGGCCCTCGGAGTACCCGTCGTCGCTCACAACGTTGGTGGAATACCAGAACTTCTGGATAACGGTACTCTTGGATATCTGGTCACGGATCACAATCCTCAAGGCTATGCAGATGCGGTCAAACAGTGCCTTGATGCCTCGCCCACTGATTGCGATCAGAGGGTAGCACGCGGGTTAGAACGGTTACTGGACCGTTTTGACATCAACAGCAATGGCAAGCATTACCTGAACATTTACACCAGCCTGTCCGGAACTGCGACATGACTAGATACTCTCGATCTCGCCTTTTCCAGCCTTCTTTCGACTCAGCCGCTCTCTAACCAATTCCAAAATGTCGTCAAAAGCGGGCGGCCGAAAAACGAGTATAAGAACCAGGTAGATCAGAGAACCTGACAGCACTTGGACAAAAAACGTGAGCAACCTGTTTTGGGACGACATTAAATCGCCAATCAGATAAACGCTTCCGCCCATTGCTACCGAGAGCAACAACGTTTTGAACAGGGGAGCCAAGAGAGCGCCAACAGTAAGATTGATCAGTTTGCCAGCCACGTGTAGCGTTATTACGCTGTTGATGTACCTCGCGATCGTTGCGCCAACCACAACACCAATCACCCCTCCTGCATAAAGGCCCGCCACGACACCGGCTATCGCCAATGGCCTAGTATATAAGGTTACCAAGAACATCAGCCGTGCTTCGCCCTGGGATAAGTAAACAGAGCCAACAATGGTTACGATCGAATTGGCTAACCCCGCGATGCACAGGACCCTCAGAAGCGGAATAATTCCCTCCCATTGAGCCCCTAAGACACCAAACACAAACGTGTCCGCAACCGCAAACATGCCGGCCATCATTGGAAACGTGATCAAAGCTATGCAGTGAGTGCTGCGCTTGTAAATGCTGCCAACGCGGCTTTTTTCTTCCTGAACTTGGCTGAGCGCGGGAAACATAACACTACCCACCGTGTGCGATATGTTCCGCAGCGGAAACAACATCATTGACTGGGCCTTATCCAGTAAGCCTACTGACTCTCCCCCTAAGAATCGGCCAGTCAGAAGCTTATCAAGCTGTTGCGAAAAGAAATGGACAACTTTATTGAAAAAGTGGAATGCACTGAAACTCAGCAAATCCCCCAGAGCAGATTTGCTGTAGGACAAATCAGGCAACCATCGTGAATAGGACCAGACAATTATCAGTGCCACACCAATCACAATCAGAGATTGCCAGGCCAGCGCAAAAAAACCGTAGCCCTTTTCCGCCATTACAATGGCTGCGATTCCTGCCACCACCATTCCGACGAAATCTGCAGTAGCGAGTACACTAAAGGTCAGTGATTTCACCAATCGGATTCGCGGCACCAGCGCAACAGCGTTAATTATGAATTGCAGAGATAAAATCCGCCCGATATCGGTCAATTCCTCCCTGCCATAAAATTGCGCAATCCAAGGTGAGGCGTGAAACACGATCAATGCAAGAGCAAAACCCAACCCCACATTGGTCCAAAAAACCGTGCTGTAATGCTCATCGGTTGCGTCCTTTCGTTGGACAAGTGCTGAACCAAGCCCAACGTCAGTCAACAAGCTGGCGAAGCCCGTGAAGACCATCATCATTGCGAGCAAGCCAAATGCGTCCGGGCTCAACAGGCGCGCAAGGATAATGCCGATGCCAAATGAGAGAAACTGACTGACGATCTTTCCACCCGCCATCCAGCCCAGCGCATTGATCACACTGTTTTTATAAGCCCCCATCCAGCCTCCTTACCGATCGTTATAAATGGGGCAATCCGGCAATCACCGAATTCGCCTCGGCCTGACAGACTCGGCGGGTTTCAAGCACTAGATTTTTCCATACATCAAGGCTTTCAACCATGGACTTCAACGAATGAACGGACGTCGTTTCTGACATGCTGCCAATTGAGAGGAGCGCTTTATCCATGGCCAGTTGATCAAACAGTTCCTCTAGCTTGAATTCATAAGCCACTCCCAACACTGGAGTGCCGGCCACCAAGCTCAGGATAGCGGAGTGCATCCTGGTCGCGATGACCAAGTCGAAGCTTTCATACGCCTTCACAATTTCCAGAGGCTGGCGGAAACAACGATCAACCCTAACGCCCCGTTTCACGTCATCCGGCAGCGTTTGATTGATTTCGTCAGCCAGCTCTGCGTCATCGGTCCAGTATTCCGGGATTCCCTGGCAAGTCGAAAGAAAGGTAACGTCGGCGTTCAACTCTCGGACCGCCCAAATGACCATCGCCCGCATCGAGTTTTTGTAGTTTTCATATATTCGCACTTCATCTCCGTCAAAAAAACGAAGCGATCGCACCGATACAGCAATACGCAACGGAGCGGCCCCTGTCGCACGGGGCGGCTGAGCATCCGGCCTCGCGACAATGGTAAAAGCAGCGTCCTTAGCGAGATTTATTTTTCTCGAATCCACGCCTATCTCGAGCAGATTTTTTTTGGAACGTTCGTCTCGCAGGAATATTCGATTGGAGCGATTAAAAATCTCTTTGAGCGTAGAGGCGTTTTGTTCCTTGCGAAACGGCCCCAGTGTTTGGGTAAAGAAAACTAACGGCTTGCCGAAAGCCTGGGTGAGCTTATAGTCATAGATAGACGGAGCTAAGTTGTAGTTTTCGATAAGGTAGGTGCCACCAGTGCTGACTACCAAGTCTGAGTCGAGGTAACTGCGCACGGATTCGAAATCGCTACGGTTCAGAAGCACTCTTGCTAAACCTTGAAGCCTGGAAAGATACAGAATTCCGGCAAGTCTCAACCGCCAATATCGCAGTCGTCTGACCCAATGCCCGTAACCCAGGTCTCTGAGTTTCCCGGAGAAGTATCCCTTTTTCTCATTGCCGAAAAACGACTGCCTAAAAGAGGCCCAGGGATAATATTTGGCAGCGACGTCTGCCAGGCGATCGAAAACCGTTATCTCGACATCTTCGCCATACTTTGCCCTAAGAATTTGCAGCATTCCATGCAGTATTGCAGCGTCACCGGGATTAAGGGTGACAATGTTCGTGATTAGGATCTTCTTGGGTTTCGTGTTGCCACTCATATCCTGACAGCTCCCAACTCGTCGATGCAGTGTGGCGATATGTCAGGTCCGCTGGACCGAACAACGTACATCGCTGTTTGGCGCGGCAACTCGGTGTTGAATCGACTGGTGAAAAATAGACAGTGTTTCCCGGGAAACCACAGTCCAATTGAGTTTCTCTTGAACCAATTCCCAACCATTTCGACCGATCGTTTTCGCAAGCTCAGGATTGTCTCGGAGTGTGATAATCCTTGATAGGATTTCCGAGGGTTCGTCGCTCGTCAGCAAGCCATTTCGTCCGTGCTCGATCAATTCCGCCATTTGCCCTCGGTTAGACGTAACTACGGGTGTCATGCAAGACATATACTCCCACAGTTTTGTCGGGGAACCGTGCACCCCGTGAGGCGTCCAGGACCAATCCGGGTGTAACGCGATGCAGGCGTCAGCCCGGCAAATTTCGTTCAAAACCTCATCTCTGGGAATACGCTCTTTGATCTCCACATTCGCGCCTTCCGGTAAAGAGCCAGTCTTTTGATTGACCGCCAGCAAGAACCTGATATCAGGTGCGTCGATCTTGGCAAGCTCGATCACTCTTGTGAGCATGTCGAGACCCTGCCAAGGATATATTGCACTGCCACTGTAGAAAACGGTGAATCGATCGTTGATTCTTCGCTGGCGCCGGCTGCGGATTTCGCCTTCGGAAATGAGAGGTCCGCCATTCGGTACCGCGACGGAATGCTCTATGCCGAGATAGGTCTTGGCGTAATTCGCCATCGAAGAGGAAACGCATACCGCTGCATCCACCCTTTTTGCGAGCGCCCGGCGAACTTTTTCTTCACGGATAATGGCAGGTTTTTGGCGAGCCGCGTGAAGCCACCGTTTCAGCCACCTGAGCCAGGACTCGCGCGTTCCTGCCTTCCTTCCTCCCAGCCATGAGAACGCAAGATTTTCATCGGCCGGTGAGTTTATTTCCCAAACGACTGGAGTCTTGTCTTTGGCCCCCGCCATCGCCCTCTTCAGGTGTTCCCACGAACCCAACGGACGTGAATCAATCCGCACATAAATAACGTCGCAAAATTCGAGAAACGCCTCGACGGATTCACCCGTATCTCCGGGAAAGTTAGAGACTTCAGGCATTGTGGGATCATCTATAACTGCGACCTCATGCCCTTGCTGCAGAAAACCACGAACCAATTCCAGCACGTGGGTATGGTTTCCGCCTTTTGGCGGATAGGCGTGAAGATTGTAAAGGTAACCGATTCGCATCAAAAACGCTCCATGTAAAAAACTGAGACCGACCTTCCGCGCATTTAGTCTGTTACAGATTTAATGATCTGACTAAGGCCACTGATGCTTTTCTCCAAGGTCCACCTAGCCATCACTGATGCCCTTGCTTTTCGGCCCATCTCAGCCGAAAGCCCTCTGTCTTTACATAACATTTGCATACCCTCAACCATTCCAGAGACGTCGTATTCGTCCACTAAAATGCCTGTATCGCCCTCGGCGATGATGTCGCAAATGCCTCCATGCCGGGTGCTAACCACCGGCAGCCCCATCCCCATGGCCTCCAGTACACCCACGGGAGTGCCTTCCATGTCGCCGTTCGGAGCTTTGACCGAGTGCTGAATAAAGTAATCCGAGCGAGCTAGAACTCCGAGCGCAAATTCATGGGGTTGAGCACCATGCAACGTCACCCTTTTATCCAGGCCCAAGGCGCGCACCATCTGAATGCAGGCCGCATTTAACGGGCCATCGCCTACGATTTCGAGAGTTGCCTCCGGAACGGATTCGCACAGGCGGGCGAACGCCATCAATGAAACAAAGGGCGCCTTCTTTTCGACAAGTCGTCCGATCATGGCAAAACGATACCCAGGCTCGATGACCGCCTCGCTTTTCGAGGAGGTTACCAGCGCGCCACAGGGATTTAAGTGTACCTTGTCAGGAGCAGCTCCCAGCCGAATCAACTGATCACACATATGACTGGAAACGCCGACAACGGCTGAAGAGATATCGAACAATTTTCGATAAGCCTCTCCAAAGGTAGTGAGGACATATTCGGTGTAGGCATCAAACCCATGAAAATGGACGACTAGAGGGGTTTGGTTTTGATGACAAGCATTCATGACCGATACAGCTGTTGGCCCGTACTCCGCCAGAACCACGTCAATTCTTTCCTGCTGCAACCAGCGCGTCATCGCGGTTGTGTCTTGGTCGGCAACTGAAGAGCCAAGAGCACGTCGCTCCAACCAGCGAAACCCCAAAGGAATTAATGAGCGAGAAGCGAGAAACTTTCCTGGCCCAACAGAGCCCTCGCGAATCATACGGTATCCAGGGTTTCCAATCAGGGAATAGGAACGATAAGGAAGTTCGTTGATATGGGCATGGAGAAAGGTTTCGGATGGTGAAAGCGCATTGCTACTCTTGTTCACAACGACTGCTAATCTGGACTGCATCCTGCATCCTCTTTGCATAAATTCCTTTCGAAAGCGTCAACCCCAGACGCCTACCACACACATCAAATTCTAGCAGAGCGGCCGCGCCGGCATCAGAACTAATTCGAATTTTCGATATTGTGTTTTTCGCCGGAACCTTTAACATCCACCGGATATTTGATTCCGAGACAAATCTGTCTGCGGCCCGCACACGGATAGCAGGAGGCCCTCGACCAAGCGTATGAAGCAAACCTTTGGCGGTAACGTGCTACTTGTTTCTAACTACCCCTCAGACGTTGGTTACGCTTGGTGGTTGATGGAGCATTTCTGGACCCTCATTGCAGAATATTTTGAAAGCCAGGGTGGAAAAGCCTATCTCGCCTACCCCCGAATTACCGTTTTGCCAGAAGATATCAAGGAAAGTGGCATAACCACGGTAGAGATGGCGGTTTTTGGCGCAGGAGGTCGCTATAAGTCGACTGCCCGAGAATTTATCCGAACGAACGACATACGGCACGTTTACCTAACCGACAGGCCCTGGTTCAACTTGGATTATGCGTTCTTGCGACGGGCAGGCGTGAAAAACATAGTCGTGCACGACCACACTCCCGGAGACCGACCTCCGATTGTCGGATTCAAAGGAGCGGTAAAAGCGATCCGCAATCGCCTTCCATTGGTGTGCGCCGACAGCCAGCTTTGCGTGTCCGGACTTATGCGCGAACGAAGCATTCGAAACGGACGACTTCCCGCCCATCGTTGTCACGTCGTGCAGAATGGAATCCCGCCAGTAGGAGCGAGCGAATGCGATCGCCAGGTTCTTGCCGAAAAATTTCAATTGCCATCCGACTGCCGAATTTGTATCACCACAGGCAGGGCCCATCCCTATAAGCGCTTCGACTTCATCATCGACACCGCGGCAGAACTTCAAAAGCTGAGGCCAGAAAACAACCTCGTTTTTCTGCTGATTGGTGATGGACCTGCCTACGCTGAACTCTTGGAAAAGGTAAAGAATCTGGGGTTGGAACACTGCGTGCGATTACCTGGCTTTACACCGAATGCGAGAGACCTTCTCGGATGCGCTGATCTTGCAATGCACGCAGCACTAGGCGAAGGCTTTTCCCTTTCGATTGTCGAATACATGAGCGCAGGACTTCCGGTTCTAGTACCGGACATTCCATCCGTAAAGCAGGCAATCGATCACGGTGAAACGGGGTACGTATTTCCAGACCGAGATGCGACTGTGGCAGCATCCTACATCGCCAAGTTGCTGGACGACGACGAAACAAGAAAAATCCTTGGTGTTCGCGCTCGGGACAAGGCCAACTGCCAGTTTAGCCTCGAAAACTGCACAGCCGAGTTCCGAAGTGCCTGTCAGTCAATATTCTGAAGACATTATTTAGTAAGCAGATTTTCCAATGCCGCAACGATTCTTTCGGCAGCTTTACCGTCCCAAAGCGGTGGCACGCGTCCTTTTTTCCACCTGCCCTCGAATAGCACATCCAAGGCCGGAAGCAATCCAGCGGGGTCCGTGCCGATTAACTCATTGGTACCTTGTTCGATAGTTTCCGGTCTCTCGGTATTGTTCCGCAGTGTTAAACAAGGAATGCCCATTACAGTCGTTTCCTCAGTTATCCCGCCCGAGTCGGTAATCACAGCTTTCGCATGCTGAACCAGATAATTGAACTGCAGATAGGGTTGCGGCTCCGCCAGAATGAAATTAGACGGCAATTCGATCATTTCTCTGAGCGTTTTTGCGGTTCTCGGGTGCACTGGGAATACGACGGGGAGGCCTCGAGCGCCGGTGCCGATTGCCTCCAGCATACTAGCGAACAGTCCAGAGGAATCCACGTTGGCTGGTCGGTGTAGCGTCACTACAAAATATTCGCCACGCTGAAGCCCGTAACGCTCCCAAATCTCCTCTGGAGGGCTGAACCTAGCCATATTGGCCAAAAGCGAGTCAATCATCGTATTTCCGACGAAAAATATTCGCTCTTTTTCAATTCCTGCTTTGGTTAGATTATCACCCGCTAACTCACTGGTGGTAAAAAACCAGTTGGTGATGCTATCCGTCACCATTCGGTTGATTTCCTCAGGCATGGTCCAGTCGCCGGACCTAATTCCAGCCTCCACATGAGCCACCGGAATGCCGAGTTTTTGAGCCGTAATTGCGCAGGCCATGGTCGAGGTAACATCGCCAACCACAAGACAGAGAGAGCTGGGGGCACTTAAAAGCAGTTTTTCGTAGCGAGTCATTATGCCTGCGGTTTGCTCGGCTTGGGTGCCACCTCCGACCTCTAGATTTACCTCAGGCTCTGGCAGCCCCAACTGCTCAAAAAAAGCGGCCGACATACTTACATCGTAATGCTGCCCGGTATGGATCAATCGCCAATCTAGGTCCACTCCGGCTTTTTGACGAAGCCGTAAGGCCCTGATGATTGGAGCGACTTTCATGAAATTTGGGCGAGCGCCCGCGATTATGTCGATCAGCATAAACCCGCTTCCCTTTTGATCACGCGTTCCTAAAAGGCTCGCATATGATAAGGATCCTCACCTATCTCTAAGGTATGTCCATTCAACTTACTGCGTTATTCGATTTCCGGTGTTGGGAGAGATGGGAAAACTCTACGCGTGCGGGTCGGTAACCTTTGGCTCGCATAGTTTCGCCAACAATCTTTTCTAGCATTGAAATTTCGTCGAGGGACATCTCGGAGAGCAGGTGTTGGGTCAAGTCAGTTGCGGGCGCGTTTCCATTTAATTGCTTGGGGGCGGAAACCCCAATAAAACTGCTCATTGATGCCAGCATGGGAAAAGGGTCAGACCACCAATCTTCATAACGCAGTTCCAGCACCGAGCCCGGCATAGAAGCAGAGACCTCATCCATGCGCTTGATTGTCCAAACCCAATACTCCGCCATTTTTCTTAGAACTTCGTGAAAACTCAACGGGCAGTAATATTCAATATACTTGCTTGGCGAGCGTATTATTCGGCTCCATTCGAGGCGTGCCGTAATGTAGGCGGCTAATCTACCGTCACGGATAAAATGAACAAACTTAGCATCAGGAAAATCCTTTGCGACGTCTGACGCTAAGGCAGCGAGCATTCCGCTATCGTTCAAGAGATTTCGTCCACCCACTAGCCATTGGTAGGCACCTAGTTGGGCCCGAGCGGACTTAAAGCAACCTCCACAGGTATCTTTCACACTCCGGACGAACTCATCTGGAGCAACCCAGATGGGTGCGACAGGTGCTGAGGACTCTATCCACGGAAAATGACCACGGAACCAAAGTTCTGCATTCCCCTCCCCAGGGTATATGCACAACTCGTCAATCCATCTCGACAAGTTGATGGCCGTGGACTTTCCGGAGTTATTGAACCCAACAACAAAAACAGGATTCCTGAGGTTCCGCCTAAAAAAACTTGGTGACAACAAGCGCGCCCGACGAGCAAGGCTCAGTGCGAATTGTTCTTCAAATACCGCCATAGCAACCACCGCCACCTATCCTTGATGAAAGCGCTTTGAACCCCAACCTCGCCTATTTCCTCAGTGCGCTGTAGCCCACACTACACTTCGAACTCAAGGGCAGTTACCCGCACTACCTTCTAAGATAAGGCAACATTTACTTCGTGAGGTTTTTGGGCTGAGCAGACTCCTCTGCTGCCCCTAGATTGTTTCCTATCCGTTACAAGCTTAGCCCAACTCACAGAAATATAGGAAGACGCAAATCACGAAACATCTTGGACCCGTTACTTCTTTAACTCGAATCACTCAGGCCGGCGGATTGAAAAATTGACTAACTTCCTATGTCAGGATTTAGTTTTCCATGACCATCCAACCGGTTAAGTCAGAAATACCGGTGCTGAGCAACGATCCTGGTTCCACCACGAAGCCAAAGGGCAACTTGGGCACGATTCTGCCTAACCAGATTTACATGATTCGACAACGTAAAATTGAGTTAAATGGTTTATGCTGTATTTAAGAATCCCAACCTCGGAGCAACTGCCATGAAAAAATCAGGTCTCCTATTGTCGGCATCGCTAGCAACAATACTCGCAGCACCTTTATCTTCTCAGACGATTGTCACTGACTCTTTCGAAAGTGGCGACATGTCAGCGCCGAACAGTTCCATCTTTAGTTGGGAAAAGAACAATCGTACTTCTGTAGTCACATCGTCTGAGGTCGTCTATAGCAATGGCGAAACCAGCATTGCAAAACCTTCTGGGCGCGACTGGGAGCCGAAAGACGGAAATCACAGCCTTAGGTTTCGCTACCCGGCAGGCGAACCTATGGCCGAGCAACGATTTAATCTGAGCAATGCCTACAAAGACCTTTGGTTCAGCTATTGGATTAAAGTACCCAATAACTTCAGCCACCCCTCTTCTTCTCCCACGAACAACAAGTTTTTTGCGGTCTGGATGGATGGCTACTCATCTCAAGGTGACGGTCCGACGGTCTGGTGGAATTTGCTGAGCAATGGTTCTGGCGATAGCAGTATCGCTTACAGCTTTAGTGAGGGTTCGTACACTGTTGCTGGTCCACAGACTGATTTCCGCAATTTTATTGATGTTCCCGGCGACCGCGACAGATGGATGAAGGTCGTGATGCATATTGTGGCCTCATCTCAGCCTGGTCAATCAGATGGAGTAATTGAGCTGTGGCGAAGATGGGAAAACGAAAGCTCGTTTACCAAGATTCACGAAACAAAGAGCGCATCACTCCCCATCCCCAGCGGTGGCCCAAATGGTTGGGCCAGTGGTTATATAATGGGCTGGGCTAATGCGGAGTATGGTGAGTTAACTGAGTGGTTGGTCGATGACTTTACGGTCGCCACCACCTCTCTATTGAGCTCCGATCCGGGTACCAGCCCTAGCGGGGCCCTTCCTAAACCTCCGACACTTACGATCGAATGAAGGCCCAGTTTCTGGGGCATTTCCAGGTCACGGGAAGCCCCAGAAATAGGTAACTAATAAATTGCAACCTTTTGATTCGACTGAAATCCGAATTAAGTGCGGTTTCCTTTCACACAGCTTCAACTCAGAAACTGAAGGCAATTCACTTTCGCGGTAATTCAAGACTGTTCGGACGATTGGGCTGCATATCAATCGCCGGAAATTTTTCGTTCTTTCTAACCCTTTTTCTTTCATTCTTGTTTTCAAATACTTTGAACATCACCACTAAAAGGGCCAAGTGAATCCAGAAAAATGGATAGTAAGCCACTGTAACGAACTGACCCGCTACGACAAAGCCCAGCAGCGAAATATTCGCGCACCTCCCCATAATCTTTTCATTATCTTCACAGGATGGCGCTGTGAAGTTTTGGCCCATTCTCCACGCCCCAAATATCATCAAAGAAAAAACTGAAAGTCCAATCAATCCAGCATCAGTGCCCACTTGAATAAAAATGTTGTGTGGCAGCTCCGCTTTTTTAAATAGAATGTCTTCGCTATAGTATTTTTGATAATAAGGAGCAAAATTGTAGTAACCGACGCCAAAGAAAGGATTTTCCTTGATCATTTCTAATCCATTCTCCCAATACAGAATCCGTTGCTGCGACGTCTGATCTTCGCCGATCCTCTCAAATCGCTGCTTCTGCTCCGTTGGCATTAACAACCAAATAGATAAGATAAGACATCCTATGGCTATTAGGACCCTGGGCCGCATAATCGACTTCGAATTCATGACCACCAGCTGAAGGATCAGAGCTATCTGTGCGCCACGAGAGCTTGCCCCCAAGATGACCATTATTGCCGTTACTGGCATAAGCAGAAGTAGATAGTAGAGCTGCTTGCCAACCCTGCCCTTCATGGTCACACAGAATGCCCAAGCAATGGGCCAGAAAACTAGCATCTGTATCGCCAACTCGCCGGAATTTTCAAAGAAACCTGGAGGCCCCTTTAGCCCCCAATCCGTAAAAGAGAAACCCCTTTTTGCCCAAACTAACGCTAAACCAAAGGAAATCTTGAAAGATGAGACAAGGAATATTAATAAAAAAATAAAGAATCTCTTTCGGGTATTGACAATGTTAATTATCAAGAAATATATAATTACCCACAAATAATATTTATCCCAATTATCTTTAGAAATATCAGGAAAATAGGCAAGAAAACTTGAGGCGAATATGACCAACAAAAAAAGAATTAACAGCTTATTGATTCCGGACGAAACCCAGCGAACGCTTTTATCCGTAAAGCAGCCAAGAATGGCCCCTATAACAACTAACTTTGTCCAAGGAAGAACGTCTATAAACGTGTAGATTGACTGGGGCCTAAAGTACTCGAAGAACAGATAGGCGCATATCATCCAAAACGCGAAACTTTCAGATTTAAAATAACGCCAGACCGTGCCTATCTTTAACGAGAATACTTCCTCATCAGTAATTTCTCGCCTCCGCTTAAGCACACAGCCCCCGCACGGCTTCCATCACTTTGGTTTCGCACTTAATGAAGAACTGCTCATTGCAATTATAGGGATCGTGAATATATGGAATCGGTCGGGCGCAGTATCCTCCCGCCAAGACGACACGGTAGTCACCCGCAACTTTCTTCCTAAGCAGACCAAGATGGGAAGGTTCCATGACAACCACTAGATCGGAGTCCTGAAATTGGAAGTCCGAAACGTTTACCGTTTTGTGTTCCTCAAGGGTCAGTCCCTTCAACCTGGCGAAATCGCGAGCCCTTGGATCTGCAGGAAAACCATCACCGCAATTTAAGCCGCAAGACGCCGCTCGTTTGCCCAAGCTACGAGCATAGGCTTCGGCAAGCGGACTTCTGCAAATATTGCCGCTGCATATGAATACCAGCCTCTCAAAGTGAGTGGGCGGGATGTTGTAAAATCTGCGATAAACCCCAGCTTTTGCTAAAACGGAATGACAAAAGTACCTAAGTAGTCCGTTTTTTGAGCCAAACTGCTCATACACAAACCGGCTCAATAGAGATCCTCCCTTTTCCAACTTCCTACTCCTGCATGCCTACCCTGGGTCGCATGGTTATAGATTACTTCAACAGGCACCGATGACCAGTTTTTTCTTTGATAGCTGACACTTTAAAAGCGCCGCGGACCCCGGAATAGAATTTCTCATCTGTTTACCGGATAATCGATCAAGTCGTGAAGTTGGCACATACAAAGGAAGTTACTGCCCATGGAGCCAAAGATTTTGGTATTGGACGGAAACCAGAGGGCCTCTCTCGCCGCAGTCAGAGCGCTCGGTGCACAAGGGCTATGGGTAGCGGTGGGAAATACATCCCGAAAATCGCTCGCGGGTTCGTCCCGGTTTTGCAAGAGCGAAACCACATACTCCGATCCTAGCGAAAATCCGAGGCTTTTCTTTGAAGATGTCCTCAATTCCATCAAACGCTTGAACGTCTCCTTTGTGCTTCCCATCACCGAGGTCAGCGCTTACGTTCTTTTGAAGTTTAGACACGAACTTCCCGCCGGCGTTACCTTACCCTTCCCGGACGCCAGCAGCGTTGATCAACTCGCCAACAAAAATAGCCTTGTTCGAATTGCGCAGGAAGAAGGCCTAGCCGTTCCTGAAACACGTATCTGCGATTCCCCGACCGAAGGGGTGGAATTGCTCCATGGCATTGAACAATTTCCGGTCGTACTGAAGCCTTTCAAATCCCAAATCTTGGAGCACGACAAAGTCGTTCCAACGAAAGTCATCATTGCAAGGTCTCGCGAAGAAGCCGTCAGGGCGATTAAGGAGAACCATTTCTTTCAGTATCCTTTTTCGATCCAGTCATTCATTGAGGGAACTGGACAGGGAATTTTCGCTCTGTTCGACCATGGCACCCCAGTTTGTTATTTCTCACACCGCAGGCTTCGTGAAAAACCGCCTACAGGGGGTGTGAGTGTGCTTTGCGAATCAGCGCCAGTGGATAAAGTGCTGAGAAACGCAGCTGAACGACTCCTGAGGCGAGCTAAGTGGCATGGAGTGGCCATGGTTGAATTCAGGGTGGCTGAGGATGGGACGGGCTATCTGATGGAGGTTAATCCACGTTTTTGGGGTTCCCTACAGCTGGCCGTCGACTCCGGCATAAATTTTCCGTGGCTGCTCTACCTCGTGAGCGTGGGTCAACATATTCCTGCGTCAAAATGTCGGTTTCGGCGAGTTAGATGGCTGCTAGGCGATCTCGACCGGCTTTACCTGGTTTTGAAAGCCCCCCCTTCGACATACTCCATCAGCTTCAAGCTTCTCGAGACGTTAAGGTTTCTAAAACCCAACCTTAAAACGAAGCACGAAATCAATCGTTGGGCGGATCCGATGCCTTTCTGGATAGAACTAAAGCAATACCTCAGAGGCCTTAGGAGTTAACCCCAGGTACAGTTTCCGAGACGGCTTGCAACAGTTACTTGTTCAGAGCTGGAGGCTGAGGAGAAGCCTGTTATTGACTGAACAGGCGGCTTTTAACTGCCTCAAACCGGTTCACAATTTGTAGAAAGTCGCTCATTGAATCTGGGAGGGAGAACCGGGGAAGAGCATAGGCGTCGGTGGTCGAAGCGGATCGAACGTAATCCGCTATGGTGCTGAACGCCATGTCTATGCCAAGGCTTTTCAAAACTGCCACATCCGCCGAACCAAAGTCGAGCGCCCTTCCTGTTGGGTACGCGAAAACCTTGGGATATGCCCCCAATTCTCTCTGCACGCAAGAGATGGAGTCAGCTATCTCTTTTTCTCTTTCTTCCGCTGGAAGACTCGCAAGAATACGGTGTGAACAGGTATGAGGATAGACACCGTGACCTGCCCTACTCAGCGCTCTGGCATCGTCCCACGACATGGGGCGATACTTTCGGGGGATCGTATCAGGGAATTCTACGCCCAACTTCGGAAACAACTCCAACGCCAACCACTGGTACACTTTGGTTTGGTCACACGACTTCAGACGGTTTCGAAAATCGCGAATGGTTTTTCGGCAGGGATGGTCACCCAGCTTTAGTTCAAATGATTCGGCTGATGGAAGAATCAGGGCCACCTGCTCCAGAGACGACTCCTCCAACGCATAGGCAACCTGATCATCCCATGGCCACAACCGCTGCTCTAGAAACTCCGTGATCACAAAAAAATTCAGCGCAAACCCAAACTCATCGAATACTTTCGCTGCGGCGTCGTGATGATCAAAAAAACCATCATCAATAGTGAACATTACAGACTTAGAAGGGATCGACCGTTGCTCGGCAATAAATTGCCAAAGCTCCGCCATAGTTAGAACCTGGAATTTTCGGTCTGCTAAATACTGCAAATACCGCCTCAGGGTTTCCTCATGGACAGCCCCGGGGATCTCTTCTTGGTCGTTAGTAATTCGGTGTAGCATGAATACAGGAAGGCACTGCGAAAAAAGCGCACGGAACAATCCGGTTTCACCGATGTGATTTGCCAATTTAACGATGGTTGATTTCACCATCCCAGGCTTCTCCCTGCATGCCTACGTCCCTGTCCTTAAGAGCTTAGAACACTTTCAGATCAGCTGATGATATAAACCGTTGTATTCGTCCAACATGGACGAAAGACTAAATCTTCGGAGCGCCTCTTCCCTCGCATTGTCTCTTAACCAATGCCTCACCTCAGGGTCTTTCAGTTTAGACACCGCTTCAACAATGGCCTGGGGGCTTCTCGTTGGAATCAGCATCCCCGTCTTGCCGTCCGCAATGAGCTCCTCTGGCCCGCCACTCCGAGTGGCAATGACCGGAACTCCGGCCATCATTGCCTCTACCGTGGATATGGAGAAGCCCTCCGACACAGATGGCAGCAAAAAGATGTCTGCCTCACCCAGGATACCGGCAACATCTTCCCTGAAACCAAGCCAATGAAGTTGTGGCGGGTCGCCGGCTTCGGCCACCTGAGCTTCCAGCTGTCTGAACAGAGCAGCCTTTTGATGGCCTACTACAACGAAATGGATATCGGGATCTGTCTTGGCGAGAGCGGCTGCCGCGGACACCAAGTATTCATACCCCTTGGCGGGACGTATATTGCCAATTGAAACCACCAGGATTGCTGTATCCGACAAGCCCAATTCTTTCCGCACACCACGGCCTCCCAGGCATTGAGCCGGAGACGGTGCAACACCGTTGTGTATCAGCTTTAGTTTTTTCGACGACAAACTGCTTCGAGCGGCAAGCTCTTTCTTCAAGCGCTCCGAAACACAAACGATTTTCGAGGCACCCTGGCTTATCAACAAAAATTTGGCCTTCAGGAAGCGCTCGTTCTCTGCAACATCAACCGCTCCATGAAAGGTTGCGATCATTGGCTTTCGACAGATAAGGCCAAGCAGAGCACCGTATACGTTTGACCCTAAGAGATGGGCATGAATAAGGTCCACTTTCTCAGCCCGCACGATCTTCTTAAGTGCACGAATGTAAGCGATGTTAAAGCTGCCTTTGGAATCGACAATGCGAGGCTCAAATCCTAGCGATCGAACCTTTTCTGCCAACCAACCCTCGCCCCGAAGGACAACGACGTGCTGGGTAGATGATCGTTCAGCTTCCCTGAGCAACGTTAAAAAAACCGTTTCAGCCCCCCCCGGACCGGTAGTGTCAATCAAATGCATCAGGGTTCTTTTCACGCTCGAAGCCGTCTTTGAATGGTTCACTATGGCAACATCCTTACCACCTTCGGCCCCAACCAATTGGCAACTCCAAGCGGCAATCGCCGCCAAACCTCGATCATTAAACGGTATTTAGGATTTTCGGGGTTGAGTGCAGGCAATTGATCTCCAGTCTTCAACACATAGTCCCAGTGGAGATCGATGCGTCGCGCGCCCCACTGCTGTTTGAACTTGAAGGTCCCAGCAGATTCAGAGCAGCGTCCGTAATCAAAGACTTCGAAGCCCAGGTCAATAGCCAGTTTCAGGATTTGCCAATACATCGCCATGTTGATTCCGGTATGGCTATAACGGCGCAGGGTGGATGCCCACGGAATCTCCATCCTGCCTCTGAAGCCGGTCAAGAACGCCGCTCCGACGGGTCTGTCGCCAATTCTGACGATCACCAACCATGATTGGCTGGGCAACTGGTGCAGCAGATTGCGAAAGAAAGCCTTACCGTACACTGGCGTACCCAGGTCTCTCATGTTCTGGGAAAAAACGAGGTAGAAATCATCCAGAAGTTCTATTCCTCCAACGGAAAATCCAGTCATTTCACGCTCGCCGCGACGGATCTGAGCCCGCACCTTTGGCTTAAAACTCGCCCAAAGATCGTCAGTTTTAGGCGGTAGAGGTAGCCAGAACACACATTTATTCGTCCTCTGGGGCAATCCCAGGCCTGTATCACGAATTGGCCGTAATTCGACGTGTTGTGCCGACTTCTGTTGACGCAATTTATTTGCGCCCTGTACCAGAGCCTCAGCTACCTCCGCATTGTCAGCCAGCACGCCCCCATAATTGAAATAGGGCATTGAAACTATGAAATTGCCGAACAACCGGCTCTTGATCTGAATAAGAGGCAGCAACCCAACCAATCGCCCACTGTTCTCCTGTGCAACAAGATAAAACGCAGGATGACTGTAGGTGTTCTTAACAAACTCAAGAATCCCAGGGCTGTGCCAGAGAGACGTTGCGGGATGATCGTCCAGGTACTCTTGCACGGACGCTCTTGATGCGTTTTCAAGCACCTTAACCGAAATCGTGCCCGAAACAGGTTTATCCGCGACGGCGCGTGGCGGAGACAATTCACCTGGCGCCCATTTTTGCGTTCGATCAGCCTCGCTTGCCTGCACTTTCAGAATCTTTTGCAACGATTTGATCTCGTCCGATAACACTTTCATGGCGCGGATCAGCTCGTCAGGAATACCTCCCGAGTCTCTCGCTACACTTAGCTGACGTCCCAGTCGCCCTTTTTCTTGCTTTAGAACAGCCAACTGCGCCTTGGTATCTTTGCGCGAGGGCGCCAAAGATTCTATTTCAAGTTCTGTGTCCATGGTCGTCCATCACACAACGACAGCGGTGTTTGGGATATCGGCGCTAGAGAGCACTTTCGAAACCGGCGCGAATTCAAAATCGGCCAATAGATTTTCCAGGCGCCCCATACACTTATCCAGATTGTTATAATGCCTGAATCGAGACAGCGCTTTTGCCTCGAGCCGTGGCTGACCGGTATCAATTTCCCAAGGATGCAAATAAAAGATAAACGGTTTGCCAGACTTATTGATTCGGCCCAATCCCCAACGACTGAACCAATAGGGAAACAGCCTAAAATAGCCTCCCCCAGCGATAGGCAACCTATAACTTCCCAGGCGACAGGTCGAAAGAGGAAACTCAGTGAGCGTCCCACCATTTGGGGTCTGAAGCTGATAAGGCTCAAAAGGTGTACCCGGCATGCCATACCGATCATGATGAACCGGAAAGATGGAGGAGTCCCAGGTGAACCCTTCCTCACAGAGAATGTCGAGGGCCCAACGTGATTGAGATGTTATTGAATAACTCGCTGCGCGGTAGCCATAAATAGGCTCACCAATGATTTCTTCTAAGACACTTTTCGACCGACGTGTTTCTTCTTTGAACTCTGTTTTGCCTTGCTTATAGATCAATTGATGGCTGTATCCATGACTGGCGATCTCATGACCGGCATCTCGAATTCGTAGAACTAACGCCGGAGATTTTTCGGCGACCCAGCCCAGGATAAAAAAGGTGGCTTTGACCTGATGTTGGGCGAACAACTCCAACAACCTTTCGGTATTGGCCTCAACCCGATACTCCATGGCGTGCCACTCATCACGCTGGACGGCTTCAGCAAGGGCAGCAACCTGAAAATAATCCTCAACGTCAATGGTCAAAGCATTTTGTATCGCAGTTTGCACCAAACACCTCCCTGTCTGGCAGAAAAAACGCAATGGGCCTAACGGAATTGATACTGTACACCCACCAGTACCCAGCCCTCTTCAAACTCTCTTGAGACTTCTTCACTCGTGCGCTGCTCAAATCCCACCCGGCTAATCACATCTAGTTGCGGATTTAGTCTAAATTCAAGACCCGCGCTGACTCTCAAGAGCTCATCGTCACTGTCATCCTGGCTAAAGGTCTGGTACTCGTAACGCGCCGCCATGGTCGTGGTCAACTGACCTGTAATGGGGCGACGGTAATTTACATCCGCACCGATAACATCTTCTTCCGCACCGGTATCAAGGTAGTCAGACCTATTACCAAAAAAACCAAGGTCCAGCCGAGCAGTGCCCCCAAAATCCTTTCCAACTCCGAGGCGAATCGCAGTAACTTCCACTGCACTAGTTTGTTCAAGATCGAACACGAAATCCTCGAACCGACTATCGAAATCAGAAGTCTGGTCAGTAAGCTCCCGACTCGCTTCCAGCTCTACTTCGGTAGTTTGATTGACTTGCCGAGCGGCAATCAGGTTGGCAACGAAGGTGTTGTATTCCTCCGCTGGTCGATCACGCAGCGAAGTCTCTATTTGACCATAACCGATGGAGCCGCTGAGCGCTGTCAGCGCCCATGTTTTGGTAAAGGGCACACCTAAAGTCACCCGATCAATTTCTTCTTCCGTGTCTAGCTCGGACCGATCGATTGCTGCACTAAGTCCTGCGGTAAAAGACGGATCAAATAGGTGGTTCCAACTCAGTGAACCCGACACCCGCTCACCATCAGTTTGTTCGGGTTCCCTAAATTCTGTGTCCTCATAGGCAGCCGACAATACCAGTTCGTCAACGGCGTTTAGTCTTAAGGTAAGGACCGGTCCCGTTCTGAACACATTTTTTTGTGTTCGATCATTCGGGGTACCACTCACCCTGCGGTCCTGTGCCACATCACGCAGGTAGTTAGAGGCCTGCCAAATCAAATTGGCTCCAAGCCGGCAATCGCCCTGAAAATCCATCTCGGCACTGGTTTCCGGGCTAAATGTGTCGTCCAGCCAATGCCTATATGCCGCCTGTGCCGCAAAGTCAGATTTGCAGGCTCCAGGGTCGGAGGTGTGCCGAACCCCGAGATAGACTCGGGATTCGAGGTCAGATTCTTTGTTGTTTTTTACCTTGGCAACGTTATCGCTAAAACGTGAATCCAGCCCGATGTAGACGACAGCGGGTTCCGCACTGGCGACCATTGAGATAGGGAGTGTAAGCCCGACCAAAAGACCGCAAAACACCTCCTGCCCACGAGTCAGCCAATATTTAGCCATTTACTACGGTCCCGACAAATTTTCGTGGATTGAAGGCCATGGCCGCTTGCTCCACTTGGCTGAGTGTGGCACGGCCATGGGGAACCACTAACATCGTGTAGTCGCAAAGCTCAGAAAGAATACGAGCGTCCGGTGATTCCGTTATTGGCGCAGTATCGAGCACGATAAACCGATCAGGATATCGGCGCCGAACTGCTTGCAGGAACTGTCGCATCCTGAATGAAGTGAAAAACTCGCTCGGTGTCTCTCGCCGGCTACCTGCCGGAATCAGTCGCAACCGCGGTATACCAGTGGGATACAAAATTCTTGCGATATCGAAGTCTGGATCCTCAAGAAAATCAGTCAGACCTGTCTCGGGTAGGATATCGAGCGTCGAATGCAATGAGGGAGCGCGAAGATTACAGTCGATCACTACAGCTGTTTTGGACTGGTCGAATGCAAACGCCGCTGCAAGGTTCAGCGATACGAAAGAAGCGCCAGCGCCTCGACTTGTTGAGCTGACGACAATAGTAAAATTGTTGCCACCGGAGGCTTCTAACAATTTGGTACGCAAATCCCTGAAGCGATTAACGAGAGCCCTGTTCTTCGACTCAGGATAGATAATTCTGCGCTCATCCATATCATCCATCGTGAGCCGCCGAGGCTCCTGCATACGAACAATTTGCTTGCTGATCACATACTTATCGACGGAACCCGGTCCCAACTCAAGTGAACTTGGTACTAGCATGCGGGAATCGTCCCACTCCGACCCTGATGGCACCACTGAACCGCTACCACTGCGTCCCTTTAGCCAATTCCCCTGCTCCTGATCGCTGGTTACATCATCTCCGATCACTGGTTGGTCATCCTCTTCATTCTTCTCAGGGTCGGTGCTGTTCTTTCGCTTGTTCATCCCAACATCCCCAGAAGTGACGCGCCTGCAATCCCGACATAAATCAGCACCGCCAAAACTGCGAACACCCCAACCACGAGCGACAGCCTCCGATCTCGCCGTTGTTCAAAAGGTGTTCTGACATTGGGCAATTGGCCTAAAACTGGAAAATCCAAAGCCTCCTCCAGTTGTTCCCGGGCACGTATTCGAGGATCAATCTGAAGCAAGCCTGCTGCCAGACCGAAAGGTGCGGCAAGGCCCAGAACTAATCCCGCTGCGGCAAAGATAGGAAATCCCGGCCCAGAGGCACTCAACGGAAACTGGGCTTTTTCATTGATACGGTAATTCAACCCCTGCCCTTCGACATCCAAATGCATGGAAACCCTTGCCTTTTCGCGCCTCTTCAAGAGATCATCATAGATGTCTTTGTTCACCTCCATATCCCTGGTCAATTCAAGATACTGGGCTCTATTTTCCTGGATGCGCTCCATTCTCGACGCCTGCTCAGCAAGCAATTGCTGGAAACTGATAATGCGTGAATTGACGGTTTGAAGGTTTGCTCTCGTTTCAGTGAGCTCTGTCTGGATGTCCTGAAACACGGGATTAGAGACTGATTCCTCGCCAGGTGGCGCGAAATCAGGTTGCTGACTGGCTAGCTCACGGGTTCTCTGACGTTTCAACTCCTGAAGCTGTTCACGCAGGATGACTATATCTGGATAGGTGTCATGGTATTTGAGGCGAAGCGTGTCAAGCTGCTCTTCCATCGCCGTAATTCGAGTCTGGTACGAGTCCGGCGTTCTTCCCTGGCGTATGGTTGGGTTAACCCGAGAGAGCTCAAACTCCAAAGACCGCTGCCTTGCTTGGAGCTCCGACTTTTGCAACTGGGCAAGCTCCAGTTGACTTCTCAGAGCATCCATTCTGCTATTCGCAGCGCTTTCGGTGCCGTCTACATTTTCCGACAAAAACTCCTGTAAACGAGTTTCCGCCGCCGCCAACTGTTTCTCGTAGCTCTTGACCTGATTATCAATAAAGTCATAAGCATTCCGACTCTCAGACCGTTTGCGTCGATTGGTCTCCTCAATGAATAGCTGCCCCATGCGTTGAGCAACCTGAAAGGTTTTCATTGGCGAACCGGATTTGTAACCTATGCCAAAATAGCTGTCACCACGGGGAACAACGGTAAGGTTAAATCTCAGATCAGCAATCCTGCCCTCGATAACCTCCCGACTGGCATCCTTCGCACCCTCACCGTATATTTCTTCATCCGTCACGACCTTTTCCAGGACGCTGCGACTCCAAAGTAACTCCTTCGCCGCGGAAGTTGTGTCGTTTATCTTGGTCGCAACCGCACTCCCCTCCATCAGCGGCCGAATGATGTTCTGGTCATCTATAAAGATCACCGTCTCTGACTGGTACTTGTAAGGCCAAAGAAAGCCAGTCGCCAAAACGCCAAAGCTCACCACGACAAACAACAACAGGGCCAACCATTTTCTGGCTCTGACTTCCTGAAGGACTTCTACGGGCAATTGAGATAGGGGCAGTGCCATGGCGCGCAACTCACAATTTGGTCAATAAATTTCCGTTTTCTTACCAATGCTCAGAAATTCCGCTCCGGGACACTGAGAATATCCCCGGGACGAATCGCGTAATTCGTGGTTACGTCGCCGTTGTTGAGGATGTCTTCCAACCGAACCGGAATGGCGATCACCTCGCCGTCCAGAGTCCGATAGAGCATTGAGTTGTTCAACGCGGCAAACGGCGTTGCCCCTCCGGCGCCCAACACCACATCCAGTACCGTCATGCCTGCACGATGTGGCACAGAGACTGGTTGCTGGACGGCACCCGTCACTCTGACCCGATCAGTAAACTCATGGCTGCCCATGGACGTCACGACAATGCTGACCTGGGGCTGCCGAATATACTGGCCAAGGCTGCTTTCAATATCGCTCGCAAGCGCCTCTGGAGTTCGACCACTGGCTTGCACATCACCCACCAGGGGCACAGATATTTTTCCATCCGGTCGAACTGGCGCCTCAATGCTCAAATCTTCATTGCGCCAGACTGAAACCCGCACCACGTCGGACACACCGAGCAGATATTCATCGACGCTGGTGTTGGTGCTAACGCTGAGCGCTCTCTGGATCTGATCTCGGGAAGAGGCGGAGGGGCCGGCGCAGCCAGCAAGCAGGGTAACGATCAACAACAGGGCAAGCCCTGGAAGGGTGTACATCCGTGACATTGTGAATCCTCTCTACAAGTCCTTGCTTCATTCCATGTTTCGGGAACAGCATAACCCCGAAACTACCGTGATCCTTTTTTGAACAATACCACTTCGACTGTTTGAATTATAATCAACAAATCCAGCAACAGACTCTGATTCTTGATGTAATAAAGGTCGTAGCGGAGTTTTTCCCGCGTATCCTCTTCATTATCAGCATAGGCGAAGCAAAGCTGAGCCCAACCCGTAACACCGGGTTTTACCCGATGTCTTTCACTATAGAACGGAATTTTCTCTGAGAGTTGCTGCACAAACACCGGCCGCTCCGGGCGGGGGCCAACAAACGCCATAGTGCCATTGAGCACATTGAAAATCTGGGGCAACTCATCAATTCTGACCTTCCGGATGAATTCCCCGACTCGAGTGACGCGGCTATCGTTTTGTTTGGCCCACACCGCACCGTTCTTTTCCGCATCGGTAACCATGGACCTGAATTTGTGCACTCGAAATACACGACCGTTCAACCCCACTCGCTCCTGGCTGTAGAGCACTGGTGCCTTTAGCCCGTCCTCAATCTTGATCGCCACCACGGTGAGAATCATTAACGGCAGACCAAGTAAGAACAAGGTCGTCGCCGCCAAAATATCGAGGGAGCGCTTGCCGATGCCGAACACCGAAGACACATCAAAGCCATCCGAAAAAACAAGCCAGCCATGACTGATCATCTCAAGGGCGACCTTGCGTGATTCGCGCTCATAAAACGCCGCACCGTCGACAATCTTTACACCCTCCATCTTGCACTCCAGAAGGTCCTCCATTGGCAAATGTTTACGTCGATCGTCAACGGCCACCACAATCTCGCTTACTGGGTGCCGTTGGATGTACTGCTGAAGGGTCAAGTGAGGGTGTATAAGATACTCTTCCGGCACCTTCCGCTTTTCGTCCGGCAACGGAACGAAACCGCTCAGTGAGAACCCTTTTCGGTTGAACGGGGTTTTAAGGTCCTCCAGCAGGCGGTAGGCACGGGATCCGGAGCCCAACACCAGTACTTTGCGTTTGAACGCGTCTTTACCTGCAACGGAAAAGAATATCGAACGAACGATGCCAAGCAGGAAAAACCCGAAAACCGATGCAGCAGTTAAAATACCGCTTGAACCCAGGTACCAAAGCCACTCCCGGGCTACCAGAAAGGTGAGCGCGGCGGCAGGCACACCGACGATAAGTGCCAGTATGGTTCTCAGCATCATTCCCGACATGCCCTCTTCCAGCCGAGACTGGTGGACACCAATGGCGACCATCACCAACAGATTGACCAGGGCGAACACCACGGCTGAGGGCATCAGGAAAGACAGATTATCGAGGAAATAGCCAAGGTCGCCGAAGTAGCGAAAAAACGTTGCCAGCAGGAAGCTGAAGACCAACACCGAGAAATCAATTAGGCCCAGGATCACGAAGGGAAGGTGTATGTAATGCCTGAACAATCTGACGTGAGCCACGCCAACTCCTTGTGTTGTTCACCTGAGCCTGACCCCACGCATCCACTGCGCGGGTTAATTCGGCATAACAAGAGTTTACTGTAAATTTATGTAACTTCAACACAGAGACCCAGAATTGAGAACCGCGCCATAGCGGCACGAGAGTTCGCAATCAAAGGCAGCACTAGATCATCAGCTTGTCCATCAGGGTCTGAACCGGCGTCTGTTCCAACCGTGTCTGGTCAGTAAACAGGTCAAATATCTCTCGACTCCGCTGCGAAGGGAACCTGGATGCGAGATTGACTTGAAATTTACTTTCCAGCAAAGGAATACTCTCTTCCCGACGGCGCCGGTGACCTATCGGATACTCCACGATGGCTTTTTCAGTGCTCGACCCATCTTGAAAAAACACCTGCACGGCGTTGGCGATCGACCGCTTGTCCGCCTCAAGATATTCCGCCGTGTATTGCGGATCTTCCACGACCTCCATTTTGGCCCTAAGTTCATCAATGACCGGGTGGCTGGCGTGAAAATCGTCCTCATAGTGTTCCGCCGTCAAGGCGCCAAACATCAGGGGCACCGCCGTCATGTATTGCAAGCAGTGATCACGATCCGCCGGATTGGCGAGATCGCCCGTTTTCGAGATAATCCGGATGGCGGACTCGTGCGTGGTGATCACGATCCGATCGATTTCAGACAACCGATCCTTTACCTCTGGATGCAGCAGAATGGCTGCTTCGACCGCCGTCTGGGCGTGAAATTCCGCGGGAAATGAAACCTTGAACAGGATGTTTTCAATCACGTAAGAGCCGAACGACTGCGGTAAAGAAAATTGTCTTTGCTGCTCTGGCTTGGGCTTCAGGTCCTTATTGGTGGTGCTGAAGGCCACGTCGTAAAAGCCCCACTGAGACGCAGTCAGGGCACCGGGTATACCCATTTCGCCCCGAATAGCGATATCCGCCAGCCGCACAGCGCGAGACGTGGCGTCACCCGCAGCCCAGGACTTCCGCGAGCCAGCATTGGGGGCGTGGCGATAGGTCCGCAGGGCCTGCCCATCAACCCAGGCGTGAGAAAGCGCAGAGAGTATCTGTTGCCGGTCGGCCCCCATCAGTTTCGCCGTAACGGCAGTCGAAGCAACCTTCACCAGCACCACATGATCCAGGCCAACCCGGTTGAACGAATTCTCCAGCGCCAGGACTCCCTGGATCTCATGGGCCATGATCATGGCTTCCAGCACAGTGCGCAGGGTTAAGGGCGGCTGCCCTTGTGCCACCCGGCGCTGGGATAGGTGGTCTGCCACCGCAAGGATGCCACCCAGATTGTCTGAGGGATGGCCCCACTCTGCCGCCAGCCAGGTATCGTTGTAGTCCAGCCACCGAATGATGCAGCCAATGTCCCAGGCGGCTTTGACCGGATCAAGGCGAAAAGACGTTCCCGGTACGCGGGCGCCATGGGGTACGGAGGTGCCCTCAACCAATGGCCCAAGGTGTTTGGTGCATTCCGGAAACCGAAGTGCGAGTAACCCGCAGCCCAATGTATCCATCAGGCAGTAGCGGGCAGTCCGCCAAGCTTCCTCGCTCGTCACCTCAAAATCGAGCACGTAGTCGGCAATTGCCTGCAAGACCTCATCGTAATCCGGACGCAGGTTGGCATTGGCGGTGTCTGACATAAACACGATCCTCCGTTAAAAAGCGGTACTCACCTTCAAGCCTAGCGCATTCGGGTTTCGCGGGGATATCCCGGCCCTGAAAACGCCGTCGCGAGTCGAAGACTCCCAGGCTGTCAGAATTTTTTACAGAATTGCAGCAAACGGTTCAGGGTACCGCTGAGGCTCCCCGGAATGAGCATGTTTTGGTTGGATTAACCATTGGATGGTACTGGCCTTGCGTGAATTTTCACTGCAGCAAAGACGTGGGTGGCTTCAATTCAGATTGAACCGAAGTGAGACCCACTGTGGGTGATCGACGCAATGAAACACTGGATGAAAGCTCTCGTTCTGTGTGGTGTGGCGTTGCTCGGCGGGCACGCTTTTGCAACGCCTATAACAGGCACTGACAATGCCCTGAAGGTGAGCTATGAGCAGACAAAGTCGATTCACCCTGGATTTGATTGGCGGAGAGGAGGCCTCTCCGAGGAAGAAGCAAAGAGCCAACCGGCCCGGTTCGGAATTGCAAACTTCGATGGTCGCCAGTCGGACTATTTTCGCTACAACGAGCTGTCGATCGAGCTTTTCACTACCATCCAAAACGCCCGGAAATCTCTCCTGGCTGGGTTTATCGACACTCGCGTTTGGAGAGTTTCCGAACCCTCGGCTCTAGTGCTCCTGTTGCTCGGCCTTTTGGTTCTTGTTATCAAGCGATCCCTGAAACCGAAGAAACCCAAGCAGCCTTGAGGCCCTATCCAGTTGCTAGGCTGAGGCAGTGGGATTCGCAGCGCAAACCCCACGTTCAGCTCACCTTAGAAGCTCCCCCCGGGCACCCTTACCCATCCTTCCATCAGAATGCGGGCACTCCGGCTCATCACCGCTTTGGTTGCAGTCCATTCCCCATCAACCTGTTTCGCCTCTGCGCCCACTTTCAAGGTGCCGGACGGGTGTCCAAAAGTGACTTCGCTCCTGTCTCCACCCCCGGCGGCCTGATTAACCAGGGTCCCCGGTACCGACGAGGCGGTTGCAATGGCCACCGCAGCGGTGCCCATCATGGCGTGGTGCAGCTTGCCCATGGACAACGCACGAACCAACACGTCGATGTCGGGGGCGCTGATCTGCTTACCACTGGACGACACATAATCGACCGGCGCCGCGACGAAGGCTACCTTCGGCGTATGCTGCCGGCTTGCCGCTTCATCGACGTGATTAATCAGCCCCATTCTGACCGCACCGTGGGCGCGAATGGTCTCGAACATGGCCAGAGCCTTGGGATCGCCATTGATCGCGTCCTGCAACTCCGTACCGGTGTACCCCACGTCTTCAGCATTAACAAAAATCGTGGGAATGCCGGCATTGATCATGGTGGCCTTCAGGGTGCCAACCCCGGGCACTTCCAGATCATCCGCGACGTTACCGGTTGGGAACATGGCGCCCTCCCCGTCCGCCGGGTCCATGAATTCCACCTGCACTTCTGCGGCGGGAAAGGTCACGCCATCCAGCTCGAAATCGCCGGTTTCCTGGACTTCGCCGTTGGTGATGGGCACCTGGGCGACGATGGTCTTGCGAATATTGGCCTGCCAAATTCGGACGGTGCAGAGCCCATTTTCAGGAATCCGTTCGTTTGCGACGAAACCACTGTTGATGGCAAAAGCGCCCACTGCGGCGGTCAGGTTGCCGCAGTTGCCACTCCAATCCACGAACGGCTTATCGATGGACACCTGACCAAACAGGTAATCGACGTCGTGGTCAGGCACCGTGGGCTCCGCCAGGATCACGGTTTTGCTGGTGCTGGAGGTGGCGCCACCCATACCGTCGATCTGTTTCTGGTAGGGATCGGGGCTGCCAATGACCCGCAGCAGCAGCTTATCCCGGGCCTCACCGGGCACCTGGGCCGCTTCCGGCAGATCCTGCAACCGAAAAAAGACCCCTTTGCTGGTGCCGCCACGCATATACGTGGCGGGAATTTTTACTTGCGCGGGATGGCTCATGCGGCGCCCTCCGCCTCCAGGAAATCCTGGGCAAAGCGCTGCAGTACACCGCCAGCGGAGTAGATCGAGACTTCCTCGGCGGTATCCAGCCGACAGATCACCGGTACGTGCTCGATGCTGCCGTTCTTGCGATGGATAACCAGGGTCAGTTCCGCTCGGGGCGCAGGCGTGCCTTCCACGTCGTAGGTTTCGGTGCCATCCAGGGCCAGGGACTCCCGGGTGGTGCCCTCTTCGAACTGCAGCGGCATCACACCCATTCCCACCAGGTTGGTACGGTGAATGCGCTCGAAACCCTCGGCCACGATTGCCTCAACACCCGCCAGGGCCACGCCTTTAGCCGCCCAGTCCCGGGATGAACCCTGACCGTAGTCGGCACCGGCGATGATGATCAGCGGCTGCTTGCGGTCCATGTAGGTCTCGATGGCTTCCCACATCCGGGTGACCTTGCCTTCCGGCTCGATCCGCGCCAGGGAGCCCTGCTTCACATTACCGCTTTCGTCCCGCACCATTTCATTGAACAGCTTGGGGTTGGCGAAGGTGGCACGCTGGGCGGTCAGGTGATCGCCGCGGTGGGTCGCGTAGGAGTTAAAGTCCTCCTCCGGCAAACCCATTTTGTGCAGGTATTCACCGGCCGCGCTGTTCATCAGAATGGCGTTGGACGGCGACAGATGGTCGGTGGTGATGTTGTCTGGCAGGATCGCCAGCGGACGCATGCCCTTGAGGGTCTTTTCACCGGCCAATGCGCCTTCCCAATACGGCGGGCGGCGAATGTAGGTGCTTTGCGGACGCCACTCGTAGTTCGGGTTGGTGTTGGCGTGGGCATCACGGGTGATGTCGAACATCGGAATGTAAGTGCTGCGGAACTGCTCCGGTTTCACACTGGTTTTCACGATGGCATCGATTTCCTCGTCACTCGGCCAGATGTCCTTGAGCGTGACCGGGTTACCCTGTGGGTCGTGGCCCAGCACATCCTTCTCGATGTCGAACCGGATGGTGCCGGCAATGGCGTAGGCCACCACCAGCGGCGGCGAGGCCAGGAAGGCCTGCTTGGCGTAGGGGTGAATGCGGCCGTCGAAGTTGCGGTTACCGGACAGTACCGCGGTTGAGTACAGGTCGCGGTCGATGATTTCCTGCTGGATCTTGGGATCCAGCGCGCCGCTCATGCCGTTACAGGTGGTGCAGGCAAAGGCAACCACACCGAAGCCCAGTTGCTCCAGTTCCGGCAACAGGTCGGCCTCTTCCAGGTACATCTTCACCGTCTTGGAACCCGGCGCCAGGGAGGATTTCACCCAGGGTTTGCGGGTCAGGCCCAGCTTGTTGGCGTTGCGGGCAATCAGACCGGCCGCCACCATGTTGCGCGGGTTGGACGTATTGGTGCAGCTGGTGATGGCGGCGATGATCACCGCGCCATCCGGCATCTTGCCCTCTTCCTGCTCCCACTCGCCGGCAATACCACGCTTGGCCAGATCAGAGGTCGGAAGGTGGGCGTGCGGGTTGGACGGGCCAGCGAGGGTCCGCTCAACCTTGGACAGGTCAAACTTCAGCACCCGCTCGTACTCGGCGCTCTTCAGGCTGTCGGCCCACAGGCCGGTGTGCTTGGCGTAGTTCTCCACCAAAGCGACCTGGTCGTCCTCGCGCCCGGTGAGCTTGAGATAATCGATGGTCTGGCCATCGATGTAGAACATGGCGGCCGTGGCGCCGTATTCGGGTGTCATGTTGGAGATGGTAGCTCGGTCGCCCACGGTCAGGCTGTCGGCGCCTTCACCGTAGAATTCGAGATAGGCGCCTACCACCCGCTCTTTGCGCAGGAATTCCGTCAGCGCCAGCACCATGTCGGTACTGGTAATGCCCGGCCGCAGCTTACCCGTCAGCTCCACGCCGACGATGTCCGGTAAACGCATCATGGAGGCCCGGCCCAGCATTACGCTCTCGGCTTCCAGACCACCCACGCCCACGGATATCACGCCCAGGGCATCGACCATCGGGGTGTGGCTGTCCGTGCCGACACAGGTGTCCGGGAAGGCCACGCCATCACGGGATTGGACCACCGGGGACATCTTCTCCAGGTTGATCTGGTGCATGATGCCGTTGCCCGGGGGAATCACATCCACGTTCTTGAACGCGGTCTTGGTCCAGTTGATGAAGTGGAAGCGGTCGTCGTTGCGGCGGTCTTCCACCGCCCGGTTCTTCTCTAAGGCGTCCTTCTCAAAGCCGGCGTGCTCCACCGCCAGCGAGTGATCGACGATCAACTGGGTTGGCACCACCGGGTTCACCTTGGCCGGATCACCGCCCTTCTCAGCGATGGCATCGCGCAAACCGGCCAGGTCCACCAGCGCGGTCTGACCGAGAATGTCGTGGCACACCACCCGGGCCGGGTACCAGGGGAAATCCAGGTCGCGCTTGCGTTCGATCAGCTGCTTCAGCGAATCGGTCAGCGTGGCCGGATCGCAGCGGCGCACCAGTTGCTCGGCCAGGATGCGGGAGGTGTACGGAAGCTTGTCGTAAGCGGCGGGCTGGATGTCTTCCACGGCCTGGCGGGTATCAAAATAGTCCAGGTCGGTACCCGGGAGCGATTTGCGGTATTCAGTATTCATGGGGAAAGACTCGTGTCAGGAAAGCGAAGAGGTAGACGAAATCAGCCCCCGGGCCATTGGGCGCCGAGGGCTGTCAGGCTTAGGGGCGCTCGTCGATCGGCACCCACTTCGCGTCCGCCGGGCCGGTGTAGTCGGCGCTCGGGCGGATAATGCGGTTGTTTTCCCGCTGCTCCTTCACGTGGGCGGTCCAGCCGGAGACCCGCGACATCACAAAGATCGGGGTGAACAGCTCGGTCGGGATGCCCATGAAGTGGTAAGCCGAGGCGTGGAAGAAATCGGCGTTACAGAACAGCTTCTTCTCCCGCCACATGACGGCCTCGCAGCGCTCGGAGACCGGGTACAGCACGGTGTCCCCGACTTCGTCCGCCAACTTTTTCGACCACTGCTTGATGATTGCGTTGCGAGGGTCGTTGTCCTTGTAGATAGCATGGCCGAAGCCCATGATCTTTTCCTTGCGCTCCAGCATGCCCAGCAGGCCGGCCTCGGCCTCGTCCGGGGTCTGGAACTTCTGGATCAGTTCCATGGCCGCCTCGTTGGCGCCGCCGTGCAGCGGGCCACGCAGGGTGCCGATGGCACCGGTGACACAACTGTGAATGTCGGACAGAGTGGAGGCGCAGACCCGGGCGTTGAACGTGGAGGCGTTGAATTCGTGCTCCGCGTACAGGATCAGCGACACGTTCATTACCTTCTCGTGCAGCTCGCTCGGCTTTTTGCCATGCAGCAGCTCGAGGAAGTGGCCGCCGATGGAATCCACATCACTGTCGGTTTCGATGCGAACGCCCTCGTGGGCGAAGCGGTACCAGTAGGTAATGATGGACGGGAACACCGCCAGCATGCGGTCGATCTTGTCGTCCTGCTCGCTGAAATCCAGTTCGGTCTCCAGGTTGCCGAGCATGGAGCAGCCGGTGCGCATGACGTCCATCGGGTGGGCGTCCTTGGGGATCTGCTCGAGTACGGTTTTCAGGGCAGCGGGCAGTCCACGAAGGCTGTGCAGCTTCTTCTTATAGGCGTCCAGCTCCTGGCGGTTGGGCAATTTGCCCTGCAGCAGCAGGTAGGCGATTTCTTCAAACTGGGCGTGTTCCGCCAGATCGGCAATTTCGTAGCCCCGGTAGGTCAGGCCCGCACCGGATTTACCCACGGTGCACAATGCCGTCTGACCGGCCACCTGACCGCGCAGCCCGGCGCCTTCGAGTTTTTTCCCTTCAGCCATTATTCTTCCCCCTCATCTCAGGATGATCGTCAGTCACGTGTCGGCTTAGTTTTTCTGTTGCTGGAAGAGTTGGTCCAGCTTCTGCTCAAAATCGTGGTAGTTCAGGAAATCGTAGAGTTCCATCCGTGTCTGCATCAGGTCGACCACGTCTTTCTGGTCGCCCTTGTCCAGGATGTTCTGGTACACGGTCAGCGCCGCCTTGTTCATGGCCCGGAAGGCACTGAGTGGGTACAGCACCATGTCGGCGCCGGCTTCGCCCAATTCTTTTCGGTTGTACAGCGGCGTGGCACCGAACTCAGTGATGTTGGCGAGGATGGGCACATCCAGCGCCTCCGAGAACGCCTTGTAGTGCTCGAGCTCGGTGACCGCCTCGGCGAAGATACCGTCGGCGCCGGCTTCGATACACGCCTTGGCGCGCTCTATGGCCGCCCCCAGCCCCTCTTTCTGGAAGGCATCGGTACGGGCCATGATAAAGAAATCATCGTCTTCCCGGGCGTCCACGGCGGCCTTGATCCGGTCTACCATCTCGTCCTGGGACACGATTTCCTTGTTCGGCCGGTGCCCGCACCGCTTCTGGGCCACCTGATCCTCGATATGGACAGCCGCCGCCCCTGCACGTTCCATTTCCCGGATGGTCCGGGCGATGTTGAAGGCGCCACCCCAGCCGGTGTCTATGTCGACCAGCAGCGGCAAATCCGAGGCCGCGGTGATGCGGCGCACGTCTTCGACCACGTCATTCATGCTGGTCATGCCGAGATCCGGCAACCCATAGGACGCGTTCGCTACACCGCCGCCAGAAAGATAGATCGCCTGATGCCCGACTTTCTCAGCCATCATGGCGGCGTAGGCATTTACGGTACCGACAATCTGGAGCGGTTTGTTGTCGTTCAGGGCCTTCCGGAAACGTGCGCCCGGAGATAGCTTGCTGGACATAGTGCATTCCCTCTTAATTCAGATAGTTAACACGCCGTCTTGAATCTGTTTTTCAATATTGCGGCGAGCGGCGTTGATGTGTCGTTTCATCAGAAATTCGGCGAGCTCACCATCGCGCTGAGCGATGGCCTCGACGATACGGCGGTGTTCCCCGAGCGCGCGATGGGGGCGCCCGGCGGAGGTGCTTAACCGATAACGGTACATCCGCACCATGTAATAAAGGTCGCCCAGCAGCATCTGGGCCAGCTTGGTGTTGCGACTGCCGGTGGCAATCCGGTGATGAAAATCGTAATCCCCTTCGGCTTGATAGTAGGCCTGTCCCTGGGCTTCGTCGATCATCTGTTCGTGCGCGTCAAGTGTGGCCTGCAAATCAGCGATCTCGCCATCAGTCATGCGCTCAGCCGCCTGTCGCGCGGCAAGGCCTTCCATCACTTCACGAATGCGATACAGCTCAACCAGTTCGGTAGCGCTCACCGAGATCACCTTCACCCCGGCATGAGGCCGCCGTACCAGCAGTCCGCGGGACTCAAGACGCCCCAGCGCTTCACGCAGAGGGCCTCGGGTCAGATTGAACCGGGAACACAGTTCCAGCTCTCCGATCTTTTCACCGGGAGCGAGCTCACCTTTGACGATCGATGTTTGTATACAATCGAACGCTTCATCGGCGCGGGTGTAGGTTTTTTCGGTGTCTTCGATCATTTGTTGTTAACAATATCCATCATTTTCAGACGAAACTACGCCCGAACGATCATATTGTCAACAATCTGGAGAGTCAGGAAACACACGTTGTCGACAGCGACAACCTGTAAATCAAACAGAAACGCTTGAAAGCGGGCGGCCCGTCAGAGCGATAGCAGGACGGACAATGAGACGCTCGGGCGGGAGACATGGGTCATGGCGGGGTCCGACACGGTGAGCATCTTGCCCACGCTCATCGCAGCCATGAAGTCGTCGGCGTCCAGTTGCAGCGAGAGCTCGCCCACACTGGCCCCACCACCTGGCCGGGAATTCGATTCAGACCCGGGTGTGTAACTCCGTAGCAGAGAAAGCTGCAGATACGACTGCGCGCCATAAAACACCGGCATTGGAACTTGAGGGCTGTCCGCCTGAACACGAAGCCAACCGCCCTCATACGCCGACCGGGTTTGGCCATGAAAGCCTCGGGACAAACCAGCACCGGCGAGCTGCAGGCGCTCGGAGGCAGGCAGCGGTCCTGGAGCAATCTGATAGCGGCCATCCAGACCAAGACGCCAGTTGCGAATATCGGTGTTGAGTTCAGCGGCGACAGACACCTTCTGGAACCGATCGCTGGTGGCATCTCGCCCCTGCTCATCAAGAGTCTGCCGGGAATCGACCCCGCCGATGGCGCGGACATTGGCAGACGACCAGAACCCGAGTGGCCATTGCTGCTGCTTCGCCACCTCAACGCCGAATTTCGAGATCTGGTATTGGGACTCTTCTTCACCGCCCAGAGCGTCGGCCACTCGGGCATCCCCCGAGGAATGACTGAACAGGCTACTCATCGCGAATCCGCGCCAGGAGTACAGGTCCCGGCGACCGGTGACGGTGATGGTGCGGCGCTCACTCTCGGTGTCGAATCGACCTTCTTCAATATCCTTTACCCCTGCCGACTCGCGGCTGTGAACCGCGATATCGAGGTCGATCTTGGCCACGTTAAACCCGTAATTCAGAGCCCAGGCACTGGATTCTTTACTGTCCCGACGGGAGTGATGATCTCGGTACGTCAGCCCAAGGCGATGCTCGGACCAGACCAAGTCGTCACTGACCAGCCCAAGATCGTTGGTGGCCTGATTCCCGTCGCGGGTAGAGCGACCGGAGACATCCACCCGGGAGGAAAGATAGCGGGCCACCGAGTGCAGCAGGTCACCGGGCACGACTCCTCTGGCGCCTTCGTTGGAGAACTCAACAGGCGCAGCGACAACAGAAATAGGAAACATGCACAAAATCAGTGCAAGCAATCGGTGTGGATGCACTCACCAACCCTGACTATGGATAAATTATGAACAGCAGTTTATCGAGTCTGCTTCTCAATGTGCTAGCTACGGACACCAAAAATAACATCTTTAAAAGCTCGGAAATACAATTTATTAGGATTGGTTTTGAAAGCGCTTTACCAAGTGTATCAACGTGTATCCGCCTGAAGCTTTTGTAACCAATGGGTGACATTTTTGGGCCCTAGGTCGGTAAATCTCCATTTCAGGGGGCAACTTCGTTACACTCGGCACGAAATGTGATTGCCTAAAAGACGGACTCACCAGGTATACAAGGGAGTCCGCATGTCTCACTGGACCGTTTTGCGCTAACAAGGAAAAGCCGATGATCAGAAAATGCCTGTTTCCCGTGGCCGGCTATGGCACCCGCTTTCTGCCCGCTACCAAAGCCATGCCTAAAGAAATCCTGCCGGTTGTTAACAAGCCGCTGGTTCAATACGGCGTCGAAGAAGCGGCAGAGGCCGGCATTCACGAATTCGGTTTCGTGACCGGACGAGGCAAGCGCGCGATCGAAGATCACTTCGATATCAGCTACGAGCTGGAGCATCAGATCGCGGGCTCGGGCAAGGAAGACCTTTTGGCGTCAATCCGGGATCTGATCGACAACAACACCTTTGCCTTCACCCGCCAGAATGAAATGAAGGGCCTGGGGCACGCCATCCTCACCGGTCGCAACCTGGTGGGCGACAACCCGTTTGCTGTGGTGCTGGCCGACGACTTTTGCCTTGGCCCAGACGACGATGAAGGCGTCCTGGCGCAGATGGTGAAGCTCTACAACCAGTTCCGTTGCTCAATCGTGGCAATTGAAGAAGTCCCCGAGGATGAGACTCACAAATACGGGGTCATTGCCGGGGAGTCCATGAAAGATGGTCTTTATCGGATTACCGACATGGTGGAGAAACCCGCGCCGGAAGATGCGCCCAGCAACCTTGCGATCATTGGTCGCTATATCCTGACTCCGGACATCTTTGACATTATTGAACGCACACCACCCGGGAAAAACGGCGAGGTACAGATTACCGACGCCCTAATGGAGCAGGCGAAAAACGGATGCGTGCTCGCCTATCAGTTCAAGGGCCGCCGATTCGACTGCGGCAGCATCGACGGGTTCGTGGAAGCCACCAACTACGTGTACGAAAACATCTACAAGAAAGGAAATTGAGCGGCTTACCAGCGCCTGATGCCTGATTTGAGCTCAGCCGCCAAGGAGCTGAAGGATCATGCGCCGGTTTTCTGGGGAGGCGTTGCGGAACCGGCGCAAAAGCTCCATTTCCTGCTCTGACAACTGGATGCGGCTGATCTCTTGCTCCAGCTCCCTCAGCGCCTCCGACAGATCATCGCTGTTGCTGAACGCCAGCCCCGGCAACTCAAGCTGACCATCCGACGAGTCTTCGACGTCGATCAGCTGCTCTAGAGGAGTCTCAGTCCGGAAACAGAAATCCAGCAACTCCCCGACTCCTGGGTACGCTCGCTGCCGGGTCTCGGTCGCCTCCCAACTCCTGACCTGATCCTCGTCCACGCCACACATCTGTGCAACGTCCCACAGGGACAAATGGCCCTGCTCACGGACCCGGCGTAGCCGACGATTGAACGATTGCAGGTACCGCATGGTGGTTGCCTCTACCCTCTGCCGGGACGCCAGTCCATCTGGAATCCGCCGTGTTCAGAAACTTACCAGTAAAGTGAATCGAATCGGAAATGTACCGTACATATTGCTTTCCAGACAATCAGCCTATACTGAATTCAATGGCAATCGTACGGAACCTTTATGACCGCTTTACCAATGGACTGTGAGGCTGCCTGGCAGCTGGTTCTTGATGCAATGGATCGCAGCAATGTGACCTTGGCCATCCCCGAAACTGACCAACCCGCGGTACGCCTCAACGGCACCGGCGCCTGGCACCTCCTGCACCCTGCTACTACCGAAGCCCGTGACCTGCTCTCAACTTTTCTACCCCTGTGTCGCCCTGTTCAGTCCGGCACCCGGGTTATTGGCCAATTAGGTCAGAGCCTGGACGGACGCATTGCCACGGTGACCGGGCGATCCCGATTTATCAACGGCGACGACGGTATTACTCATCTGCATCGGATTCGGGCGGTATCGGATGCCGTTGTCGTCGGTGCCGGCACGGCCACTACCGATAATCCGATGCTGACCGTAAGGCGCACCCGAGGCCCCAACCCGGTACGAGTGGTCATTGACCGCCACCGCCGCGTTCCTGACAGTCACCACCTGTTCACCAACAATCAAGCTCAAACTCTGCGGTTGGTGGCAGGCGATTACGACCCGCACAACCCATGCACAACCGAATATGGGCACGTTACCGAAGTGGCCTGCCTCGGGGCAGAAACGTTCACCGAACCAAGCGATCCTCGAATAATTCTTCAGGTGCTGAGTGACTTTGGACTGCGAAAGGTATTTATTGAGGGCGGTGGCGTCACTGTGTCGTCATTCCTGAACGCCGGCCTGCTTGATCGTTTGCACGTGATGGTGGCACCGATGATCATTGGTAGTGGTCGGCCGGCGTTTTCATTGCCCGAAATTGATTTCCTGGACGATGCCCTGCGCCCGAAGTCCCAGTTGATCAATCTAGGCAGTGATATGTTGTTTGATCTGGAGTTTTCCTGACCAGACGACGGCTCGATTCGGCTTTCGTCCGGTCCAGCAACGCCACACTCAGCCCTGGCAGGGAGCAAAGTAGCACCAGGGTGCCATAGCCGACACTGAGCGCTACGCCCTGCTCTGCGGGCCACCCAGCCAGTGGCCACAGGACGGCCGCCGCGCCTTCCCGGACGCCCCAACCGGCGACGGTTACCGGCACCACCATACTCAACAACAAGAAACTGCACAGGGCCGCGAGCAGGTAGCCCGAACCGGAGGTTTGCCAATAGCCCGCCCCAAAAGCCAGCACCAGGAACAATGCCAGATAGCTGGCGAGCACCAACAATGACGAAACCAACTGAACCGGCAACACCCGCCAGCCCACCAGACCGCGTGAGACATCCCGAACCAGTTGCCGAAGGTACCGCCCTACCCGATTATTCATTGCATACAGAAAACCGGCAATGCAAACACCAGCGACGACCAATGCCACAACCATCACCACACCGGAGGACTTCGACCAGGCGCCAAAACCTGACCAGGCCACCCGATCTGAACCCAGCAGCCAGGCTAGAGCCCAAAGTACCACCAGCAACAGGGCCAATTGCCCGGACAGTCGTTCGATGAGCACTGAATGAATCGCCTCCCGTCTATTTTCCGTCAAGCGACTGTGGCGCCAGGCTCTACTGACATCGCCCATGACGCCACCGGGTAGCACCTGATTGAGTAAACTGGCCAGGTAATACTCCCTAAACGCCCTCCAATAAGGCAGTCGGAGCCCGAGACACCCCGCGGTATACCGCCAGCGCCAGGCTGACAGGGCAATTTGAAAGATAGTTAGTCCGAAGGCCGGAACGATCAACCACGCCGGTAGTCGCTGAAGCTCCAGCCAGAGACTGCCCAGATCCACAAAGGCCGCCACACAGGCCAGCAAAACCAAGGCAGAAAGCCATCGCCAGGCTGCAAAACCCCGCTTCATGTCAGCCATCCTCGGGGAGAGCCAGTAGATCGACGTGCTGAACCGTCACCGCCAGCCTCTCCTCGGCCAATTGCTCTAGGCGATTGGCCAACCAGTGTTGCAACCAGGCCCCATCCTGATTTCTGGACTCCAGGATCAGCTCCGATGCCGCAGCGACCCAGCCATCCAGCAACTCCCTGATCAGGGCCGCATCGTCACAATCCAGATGCCAGGGACTTGCCTGGGTTTCAACCTGGTAGCCGGCCGCCTGTAATCGCTGCTCGAGGGCTTTGGCTGCCTCCGGCCCCAAGGCGTGTCCGGTACCTTTTTCGCCCCGCTGGTGCTCGTTGACCAGTGCCAACACGCGGCCATCGTCGGGGTGCATCGGATCGAGGGAGAATTCGCCGGAATAGCTCAGAACCACCAGAACCGCCGCGCCACGGGCACGGGCAGTTTCGGCCAAGGTCATCAGCCAGGGGGCAGACACCAGATCGATAAGCGCAGACGCAGTTATGAGTGTTGTGTGTTCGGGCATCTTCGTTGGAAGCGATTCCACGCTGAGCCGTTGCTCGGCTACTGTGGCGGCGATACCCCGCTCGGTCAGTCTTGCCTGGGTCTCCGCTAACAGGCAGGCATCCTGATCCAGCAACAACCAATGTTGAGGCACCTGCAGTAGGGGCGATAGATAAACGGCGTTGGAACCGCGACCGGTGCCGAGATCGACCATCGTGACCGGGGCCTGAGGAAGGCCATCGGTAAAACGGGCATGGCTGCGCTGAAGCCACTGGTTGAGGCTGACGGTCAAAGCCGTTGAACGTGCACGATGATCCGCCGGCTCCCGAAGCTCCAACCAACGGCCCTCGAATGAGCTGCCCATCGCCGGTTGAGTAAGTCCGATTGCCGCCAGCACAATCTCAGCTGCTTGCTCCCAGGTGTTCAGTAATTTAGCCTGATGTCCGACTTGCGCGGCGTTCCAAGCCAGCTTCTCGGGATTACCCAGCCAAGCCTTCAGCCGATCAGTCAGAGCTTCGACATCCCCGGCCGGGTACTGAAGGATACCCGGTCGTCCAGCAGTCTCCGCTAGGGCGCCACCGTCGGAGCTTATGATGGGCAAACCAGCAGCGATGGCTTCATCAATCACCATGCCGTACCCCTCGTAAAGCGAGGGAAATACGAACAGGTCCGCGCCCTCGTATAAGGCGGCAAGGCGATCATTATCGGCTTCACCAACAAGCTCTATGCGCTCACTCAGGCCGGCGGACTGGATCGCCCGTTCGACCTGTTGACTGTACTCCCGATTACGATTGAGAGCACCAACGAGCGTGCAACGCCATGAGAGGCTTTCGACACTCTGCAGCGCCTGCACCAATTGGTGCTGGGCTTTACGCGGCGAGAGATGGCCAACACAAAGCACTTGGGAAATGGAATCGTAGGTTTTCTGCGGCCGGTGCAGGCCGGCCGAGATCGCCACACCCGGCTTGGCAACAGTAACTCGGCCAGCCGGAACACCAAAATCCGCCAGTCGCCTCGCGGTGAATGCACTGGTGGTGATGACCTGTCGAACCGCGGCCAGGGCTCGCCGCTCCTGTTCGAAGAACCAACGGCGATCGGCCTGGGACAGCCCCGACTCATCGCCCAAGGGGTGATGGATCATGGCGACCAGGTGAAGGCGTTGGGCGTGCCGCGCGATGACCTCGGGCATGCCACTCATCGCCAGGCCGTCCAAAACCACTACCGCAGAGTCCGGACACCGCTCCATGTAGTGATTCATCTCCGACAGAGCCCTGACATTCGGTCGCGGGAAGGCTCCGGATAAACCGGTAACCTCTGTCGGAACTCCTGCGTCGGAGATTGCACCAGCAAGGCGGCGAACGTAACGATAGCCACCGGTGTTCTGATTAGGATCACCGGGAACGACAAACCTAAGCGAGGGGCTCTGGTCAGAGAGGGGCATGAAAACTCGCCCAGGCGATGTGAGATTCTGACAGAGTCACCTTCAGGGCGTGTATACCCTTGGCAGATTCGCCCAGGCGACCTTCCCGGATCGCTGCTGCCACGCCCTCAAAAACCTGGCGCGCCATAAACTCTGTAGTGGTGTTCTGACCTGCGAATTGCCCTAACCCATCAAGGTTCTGCATATTAAACGCCGCCAGCACGGCTTTCAGCTCCGACGCAGCCAGACCAATATCGACCACCAGATTATCCGCATCCAGTGTCCGCCGCTCGAAGGTGAGGTCCACCACATAGGTAGCGCCGTGCAGCTTTTGGGCAGGCCCGAATATTTCACCCTGAAAGCTGTGGGCAATCATCATGTGGTCTCGGACGGTCAGGCTATACATAGAGCGTTCTCCGCTGTGAAATCAGGTTTCTGGATCAGTAAATGATGCGCTGGCACAAGGTGCCGGCATCGTCTGCGAGTATGGCGGGCATGGCGTGCGGTAAATCCTGAAACGGCGTTTCCCCGGTGATCAGGGCATCCAGTCGGTCATCGACCAGAAGCGACAGGGCCAGGCGCATACGCCTGGCAAAATCCCAGCGCGGTTGCTGATGAGGAGCAATTCGCCCGACCTGGCTCGATCGGAGGATCAATCGTCGAGAATGGAAGGCTTGACCCAGGGGCGCTTCAACCAACCGGTTGCCGTACCAGCTCATTTCCACCACTCTGGCCTCCGAGCCAGCGCCGGCAAGTGCAGTCGTTAATCCAGACGGCTGGCCGCTGGTGTGAAACACAAGGTCGTAGCACTCAGCATCAGGCTTCTTTGCGAACTGCAGTCCGAGCGCCTCAGCTTGAGCCCGTCTGGCCGGGTTGAGATCAACGACCGTCACCTGGGTACCGGGAATTTGATTGGCCAACCAACCCACCAACAAACCCACCACCCCGAGACCAACGACCAGGATGCGATCCCCAACCGTCGGCAGAGCATCCCAGAGCCCGTTGACCGCGGTTTCCATGTTGGCCGCCAACACCGCGCGCGGCGCCGGTACATCGTCAGGGAGCACGTACACAGCGGCTGCTGGCACTTGATAACGTTGTTGGTGCGGAAACAGACAGAACACAACCTGGCCTTGCAGATGCGCCGGCCCCTCAATCACGCGCCCAACATTGGCGTAGCCATACTTAACCGGAAACGGGAATTCCCCTCGCTGAAACGGGGCTCGCATGCGTCGGAACTCGCTCTCCGGGACCTGGCCTTTAAACACCAGAGCCTCGGTACCCCGACTGACACCCGAAAAGAGAGCTTCAACAGTGACTAGGGGCTCCGAAGTAGAGCTGTCCGCCATAGCCACTGGGGCCTGTTGCAAAGCCCCTTGGCTTGGCCCAGTCACCCACCAGGCAAGAGCTTGCTCAGACATTGATTCCTTCGATAACGGCACACCGGACTCCCTGTTTTGATCGCGCGTCAGCCCATAACCCGACGCCGCTCGTAACCACAAATACAACGTAACTCGTCGACAGCCTCGACGAACCCTTACTAACCAGGCACCTACCAACTATAGTCAGTCTTAAGGCTGGCACGATTGGAGCGACCTGAACAGCTATACGCAGGACTTTGGCGATGGACTTTCAAAACAAACGGACTGCGCCGGCGATCGCCGTGAAGCTGGACCTGGCCTGGGGGCTTGCGTTCACCATGGCGACCGCTCTGGCAGCCGTGTGGTATTGGCGACTGCCCATACAAACAATGGCTTCAGCCCTGGTGATGTTTGTGTTCCTGAGCGCCTGCGTGCTGAGGTTCTGGCCCAGCGATCAGAGTTTTGGCCCTGCCAACCGGGCGACCCTGTTGCGGGCGAGTCTGGTGATTACTCTGCTAGCCAGTGCCCCGTTCATCGGGCAGCTGAGCGCAGGCAATTGGGACACCCAGCTTTGGAGCTACGCCGTCCTGGCCCTGGTTGCACTGATTCTAGACGGTGTGGATGGGGCTATCGCCCGCGCCAAACAGTGCGAAAGCAATTTTGGCGCACGCTTCGACATGGAATTGGACGCGGCGCTCATTCTGGGGCTGTGCATTGCCGTTTTGGCTTTGGGCAAAGCCGGCGCCTGGGTGCTCGCACTCGGCCTGATGCGCTATGCTTTTATCAGTGCTGCCACGGTATTCCAGTGGCTCAATGCCCCATTACCGGATAGCTTCCGACGCAAGACGGTGTGCGTATGGCAAATCGTCACCCTGATGGTGGCCATTCTGCCACCGGTCCCGTCAGCTTTCGCCAGCGTTACACTCGCTTTGGCTCTTGGCCTGCTGGCGTGGTCGTTTGCCCGGGACATTCGTTGGCTCTTTCAAAGGAGATTCGCACATGACTGCCGGAAATCGTATTAGAGAAGCCGTTCGCCCCGTTTTGTTGCTGGGTACCTTTGTAAGCGTTCTTGCCTTGCCGGTCGCCACGGTTGCCGAACCCTCCACCTTTGAAGTTGATTCCGACCACTTTTCCATGTCGTTTGAAATCATGCACATTGGCTATGCGCCTGTGATCGGCATGTTTCGGGAGGTTGAGGGTGAGTTCGTGTACGACGATGCCACCGGCGAACTCGAATCAGGTACCCTCGTGTTCAAGAGCGAAAGCATTTTTACCAACCACAAAAAGCGAGACGATCACCTGCGGGGCTCGGATTTTCTTCATAGCAGCAAATACCCGGATATTACCTTCAAGCTGACCGGGTTCGAGGCCACCGGGGAAAATACCGGCAAGGTCACCGGCGACCTCAGCATGCTGGGGCAAAGCAACCCCGTTACCCTTGATGTCACCCTCAACAAGTCCGCGGAATACCCTATTGGCCATGAAGATTTTACCCTCGGGATCAGCGCCGAAACCGAACTGCGCCGGAGCGACTGGGGCATGACCTATGGCCTGGATCCGGCTTTGGTGGGTGACGAAGTCCGCCTTCGCTTCGGGTTTGAGGCCAATCAAAAATCGGGCTGGTTCTGAACTTTGGTTCCAGCAGCCGTTTTGTGATGGACCTCACAGACCGGACACATTCTGTTACATAGTCGAGTCGTTTCTTTGCCGGACAGGTTTCTGAGATTGTATGTTTGTTAAACAAAATAAAGACAACAACAAGGATCGGATGAATGCCCGGCAAAGTCCTACTGCTGATAGCCGCTGCAGTGTTCGGTACTGCAGGCACCGCGTTCTGGCTGGCGTCTGACAATACCAGTCGATTCAGCTGGCTCAAGGTGCCTTTGAGCCCGGAAAACCCCAGCCCGGCGGTACCAAGGTCCGACACCTCCTCGCCCCAACGCCTCTCCACAACCACCCCCCCTCCCAGCCCCGGCGACAACGCTCTTGGCTTCATGCTCGCCAGTGTCGCGGACCAGTATAGCCAGAACGTTCAATACCCGGATTGGTCCACCCCGCTCTCGACCGCTCAGGCCGAGGGTTATCGCGGCAATCGCTATGAGCCTGTGAGTCTGCCCCTGGGTAACGATGGGCGATTTACCGTTACCCTCGAGCAGTACCGATACACCCGAGGTGAGCCAATACTGGTCGTCGCCGCCATCTCAGGCCCTCAGGTTGTTGCCGACAGCCTAAGGGCAACACTGGAACACGCTCAGACACGCGACGCTGCCGCTTCTGCTACCCTCACTCCACCCGAAGGCAGCGGCGTTAGCGGAGCGGTCGCCAATGGACACTTTGAGGGTATTCTGAGTTCTGAAGAGCCACCCGGCGAGTATCGCCTGATCGTTGAGGCTCGGATTGACGGCAAGCCGGTGCGCCACGTGTCCACGCTGACCATCGAGCCATTTCTCGGCTCATTCGAAGGCATCGAAAACAGTTACACGGCCGACAACAACCTGGTCATTCCGGTGGGATTCGACCCTGATCAACCGGGTTTTTACGCCCTTTCAGGGCAGCTCTACGCCGGTGAACGGCCTATTGCCCTCCTGCAGGCAGAAAAGCGCCTGGACATGGGCACAGACACCATAGCATTGAGAGCCCATGGCACGGTGCTCGCCGACCTGCAGGTGGATGGCCCCATGGCACTGCGCCATGTCCAAATCAGGCAACTACCGGCCCGCCCCGGAGACCGAACCCACTACGCATTCGGCCCAGAGGAAGGCTTCACTTTTTCACCACCGGATCTTAGCGACCTCCGCAACAGTCCGGTGGACAACCCGGAATCGGAACGACGGGCAGCACTGCTCAGGCAGTTGGCCGATAAGTTCTGATCGCAGGGCCCATGGAGCCCTGATACGGCTGACGCCGCGCAGTACCGTGAAGTACGCGCCCGCCCATAGGAGGGAGCTAACGGATAATCGTCTCGCGACAACAATAACTTAACGAAGACGGAGCAAACATGACGACAATGAACCTTGGAACCGCCTGCAAAGCCGCGCTGGGAATTGCCGTTGCCGGCGGCCTGTTCGCCGGCTCGGCTCAAGCGCAGCTTGCCGGCCATAATGTGATTCTGGTCCATGGCTTTCAGCAAGAGGATCTGGCGAACCCGCCGGCCAACTTGCAAGAAGTGAAGAATGCCGGTGAGGATTACTGGCGCACGTTCTGGCTGTCCAGATCCGACGCCAGGATTGACTGGGGCAGCGACGGCCGCATTGAGGGAGGGATCGCTCAGCAGGCCTACCAGCAGATCCGTCAGATCAGTCAACAGGGCCTGTGCAACGACTACTGCATCATCGTGTCGCACTCCACCGGTGATCTCGTTACCCGCTACCTTCTGGACAACCAGGCGCGCTGGCTCCAGGCCGAGGGGCTGCCGGCTCTGAAGATCCTGGCTGCAATCGATTACTCTGGTGCCGGCGGAGGCACTGAACTCGCTAACCTGGCACTCAGCATTGCCTACAACGACAGCTGGTACAACTGGCCGCTGAAAGCTGCCGTCCGGGCTTTTACCGGCATCGAGCCGCAACCTGACAAACTCGGCGTGGTGAATGATCTGCAGACCAACACCGCGCGAAACCTGGCGGTCAGCCCCAATGCCATTCCAAGGCTGAGGTTCGTGGCCGGGGGTTCATCTTTTGGCGGCATTACTAAACCCTTTATCGACGGAAAAGATGACGGCGTGGTACCCACCCATTCGGCTTGTGGCGCCACTACGTCTGCCGGTATCGATTCCTGCTCCAACAGCCTGAGTATGGCGGGCAAGGTAACCAGCCAGAACGGCCCGAATGGTCTCTGGTACAACCATTTCCCAGTGTTGATGAACGAGGGGGCATCGCATAGCGGGGTGTTGGGCTCGGAAACCGGCAATACCTCAGTGCCCGTGGTCAACAACACGACGCTCAATGGTTTGAGAGTCGATTTTGCCAGCCGCAGTTACAACAAAAGAGCCTGGTGGCAGTGGTGGGGCGCTGGAGACCGGTACATCGAAGTGCCCGGCTCCAAAGACACCGACATGTCGACTTTGGTCTATTCAACGCTGAACGACTAATCCGACATCACACTGTTTTAACGAAGATTTTAGGGTCCAGGGAAGGACCCGAACAGCCAGCGCTTATCGCCCCTTCCTTTTCTTTTTAGTTCGCAAACTATACATTGGTTCGCTTCATCTAACGGCTCGACTCCCAACGATTACTGGCTTCCAATGTCCGACGCTCAAAAATCCGACGCTCTGCTTTTCGTTGTTACCCTGATGGCGGCGATCAGCTGGATGTTTTCCAAAGAGGCCATCCTGCTGATGCCTCCGCTGCTCTTCATGGGTGAACGTTTCCTCCTGGCCGGCCTGGTGCTCGCCACAGTGGCCTGGCGGCCCCTGTCTCGTCTCAGCCTCGATCAGATCCGTCGCAGTGTCGGCGTCGGGCTGGTGTTTGGCATCGCCATGACGTTCTGGATTCTAGGGCTATTCCACGGCGAGAGCATGGGTGAAGGCGCATTTCTGACCAGCTTGGGGGTTGTCATCGTGCCCATACTGGCTCGACTGCTGTTCAAAGAAGCGCAACCCAAAAGCACTTGGGTGGCCATCCCGATTGCGGTCGCGGGATTGGCGCTGCTGTCACTGAAAAATGGCTTCAGACCGGAACCCGCCCAACTGTTTTTCGTGGTCGCCGCGTTCATTCTTGCCTTGTATTTCACCATGGTTACCCGCGCAGCCAATCAGCGCACGGTCGTCAATCGCCGCGGCGAGACCATTGAGAAACACCGGGTGCCGGCCTTGCCGCTTACCAGTCTGGTGCTGACAACCGTTGGTTTTGTCACCCTGATGGCATCACTGGCCCTGGAATCCTGGGAGCAGACCCTTTTCCAGCCCTCGGCGGCGCTGATTGGATGGATCCTGGCCAGCGCCATCATTGGTACGGCGGGTCGTTTTCTGGTGCAAACCTACGCACAGAGCCTGTCGGCTCACAGCCACGGCGTGGTGATCCTGATCCTTGAACCAGTGTGGGTCAGTATCTTCGCAGCAGCGTGGTTCGGCGAAACCATGAGCGGCCTCCAGCTGGGTGGCTGCGCCCTAATTTTTGCGGCTCTTTTAGTGAATCGTTGGGGAGCATTGAGCAAAGCATTGAAAACCTGGCTAAGGAACCAGAAATCTACGCAAAAGTAGTTGACCAAAAACCGGGGAATCAGTATATTGCGTCCCCGTTGCAGGACACAGGACCATAGCTCAGTTGGTTAGAGCGCTGCCTTGACATGGCAGAGGTCGGCAGTTCGAATCTGCCTGGTCCTACCATTTATTTAATGGCTAAAGCCATGCCTGTAGCGCCCTCCTATAGATGATCTTGATTTAAAGTCGGATTGTTACCGTTAGCTAAGATTAACGCTCCAAAATTCAGAAACTTACTAACGTTTTTCTCTAAGTTCCTTCCAGAGCTGCCCCGAACCATCCCCTTTGATGCCTATATCCGAAGGTATTGTAAGTCTAAGCACGATACCTGACATCGCTTAGGCCCTGCTGCCACGCGTTCACATGGAAAACCTTAAGCAAATAAGCGGTGCCAGTCGCAGGAAATAAATCTGCAGAATTTACAGGCCAGCCAGTACTGTCCTTTAACGAACTCTTGGTATTGTTTCTCAAACTACGCACCTGAGCTGGGGCGAGTTAGCTTCTGAATGGCTTTGAACTTGCCAGTAATTACCGCATCCTCATGAACAACACCGACTGAAACCGGTATTCTTGGAAGCTGACAAATCTTAGCGAGCGCTAATCGATGATAACCATCTCCTGAAAAAATCGGATTTCCTTGCGCTCCAATGTGCACCATGATCCCTCCGCGCTCCCGGAAACTGAATGGAGAAAGATCTTTTCTTGATTTTAGATAGCCATCGTTACGGATTCTTTCAACGACAATTTCCAAGTCCTCATATCTACGTTTGAGCGCATCTGGCGAATACTTCGTGCTACCGGAATACAGTTCAAACATTCCAGAGTCTTCCCATTGGAGCTCATTATCCAAGGCATTGTAAATCGTGACCCACTTCTTGACTTGCGCTAAGTCCTTAACGCTATGATCCCAGTCACCAGGCAACACTCTACCTGCATCATATTCGGAGAACCGCTTCGGATTTAGGGTTGTGTTTATTTCAAATGGGGATACGAAAAGCAGCTGGAAAGCCTTCGGGCTACCAGGACCATGTTTTATCAAATTTTGAAAATCGCGAGCATAAAAGCCTGCGATACCATCAACAGATGTCCGCAGATGCTTCATGTGATAAAGCACAGACTTCGGGACAATCCTTTTCAGAGTACTCCTCATAAACCTGACTCCTGACCACTATAGAGTTCCACTGACTCACAATATCATTTGGTGGAATGGGGCTGATACTGGTGCTACGGACACTCCTAGAGAGACGAATATCGTGAAAAAGGAGTGGTCATGACCGGTTCCAAAAAAATATAGCCCAGAGTTCAAACGCAGGGCGATCTCTTTTTTTCTCCAAGCAAGTTCGAGTCGTCGCCAAGTAACCCTGGCAGCTGGTCGCGTTCGTGCCACTGATTTTGTGGGACGGCAATCAAATCCACGCCATGACCTCGCGCTCGGAACGAGTGACGCTTACCTACGTAATGGGCTCAATACAGACAACGAACTGGCGGCCCCTACCCTCTCTGCTTCACTAACTTCAACAGCAAACCATTCTGAAACACCGGTTCAACAGGAAGTCATCATGAGAAACGGGACGTTTGTTAGCAGAGACTATTTACCGCTAGTCGACATGTCAGGAAAAGGTTTTTGATTTTAGTACGACCAAGTTGGTCAACCACTATAACCACGATGCTTTTTTTCCCCACCGCCTCTTCAGCGAACCACTGCGACAGTTCGAAAACCTATGTGACATTTGCAATCGCCTGTGCAGTGACAATATTAAATTTCGCCGACATATATCATAGTGTATCCACCTTTGACTCGCCTATCACTTGATGCGTCACGTACATATTTGTATCAACGAACCAATATGTGACGACGTATCATATGGATCGCGAGATGAATTTCTTGCTACAAACCCAGGGAAGAAGGTCGGCAGCCCACCCCATCACAACAGCTCCAACCTCACCTATCAACGACCTGACTTTTAAGGTCGTATCGCATTTAAGGTGGCTAAAGGTTATCTACAATACGGGTTTGGGATTGATCAGAATCAGGGCATTATCGGAAATGCCTTAAACCTATTCGATGATGTGCCCAAAGCAAATTCACCTCAACGCCAGACACGGCGCCTGACTCAGGCGGTCGAAAACCGGCTGCGCCCTGGAAACCCTGCCACCGCTGAAAACCAGACTGACGAGTGTCTTGCCGAACAGCTGAGCACTGACGTACGTGAACATTGGAGAGAAGCCCGCTTTCGCCAGCGCTCGCCTAGAAGAATGGTTGCCGACCGCCACCGCTGTCCAGGCAATATTGGTTTCGGCACTGTTCAATGCCAAAATCCCATCAATCATGGCCGCGAGATATCCCTTACCTCTGTGCTTCGGCTCCGTAACACCATCCCAAAGATATAGAGCCTTTTCGGGGACTAACAACATAAGGTCATGAAGCACGCCTATTCGAGAACCTGGGGAGGCCATCCAGTTATAGCCAACTGGCTCAGAATTGACCCAGAATTCGTAAAATTTGTGGCCGGAAGCTATCCGTTTTTCGAACTCTATTTTGGGCAAAGAACAATGAACCGACATTATCGGCGCGTCGGTCATATCAACTACGACCTGCGAGCGATCTAAGTCAATTTCTGGTCCAACCGAGATCGGCTTCGATAAAAAAATTCCTGCGTCTATGCGAATAACGCGATTGAACCACCGCTTAAGTGGGCGCAGCCGGCGCCGAAGAGCTTTCAACGTTAGAACATCCCTTGTTCTCACTTTCTAATCTTCTCTCACTAAATAAAAGAAGATTAGCCAGATTCAAAGACGCTGCAACGACAACTCACCAAGACTGGGCAGACGCTGACTGAGCAAAGGAGCGTAATTGGGATTCGACCGATCAATTAAGCCTCGCGATCTGCCTTTAAACGCTGTAAAACTCCCGATACCAGTCCACGAAGTTGGCAATCCCCTCTTCCACCGGAGTGCTGGGCTTATAGCCAACATCGGTAATCAGGTCATCGACGTTGGCGTAGGTTGCGGGCACGTCACCCGGCTGCAGGGGCAGCAGATTTTTCTCGGCTTTTTTGCCAACTCGTTCCTCGATGATTTCGATGAAGCGAGACAGCTCGACGGGGTTGTTGCTGCCGATGTTGTAAATCCGGTAAGGCCCTTTCCCGGTCCCCGGGTCCGGGTTGGCACCCGACCATTCTGGGTTCGGTTCCGCCACATGATCCAGGGTACGAATCACGCCCTCGACGATGTCGTCGATGTAGGTGAAATCTCGACGATGGTGGCCATGATTGAACACATCAATCGGCTCACCGGCGAGGATCTTTTTGGTAAAGATGAACAAGGCCATGTCGGGCCGGCCCCAAGGACCGTACACCGTGAAGAACCGCAGCCCGGTGATGGGAAGGTTGTATAGATGGCTGTAGGTGTGGGCCATCAGCTCATTGGCCTTCTTGGAGGCCGCATAAAGGCTCAGGGGATGGTCAACGTTGTCATGCACGGAGAACGGCATGGTTTCGTTCGCGCCGTACACAGAGCTGCTGGAGGCATAAACCAAGTGCTCCACCCGGTTGTGGCGGCAGCCCTCCAGAATATTCATGAAGCCAACGAGGTTGGCGTCTACGTATGCGTGGGGATTCTCGAGGGAATAGCGAACCCCAGCCTGGGCCGCAAGATGAACCACCCGCTCGGGCTTGTGTTCTGCGAACAGTGATTCCATCGCGGCGCGGTCCGCCACATCCTGGCGAACCTCCGTGAAGTCAGCCTTACCAGTGAGCCGGGCAAGTCGGGCTTCTTTAAGATTGGGGTCGTAATAGTCGTTGACGTTATCAACGCCAATCACCTCGTCACCGCGATCAAGCAGGCGGTGGGCAAGATGTGAGCCGATAAAACCTGCGGTTCCGGTAACGAGGATCTTCACGTCAAACTCCCTTTAAAAAACGAAACCCGCGCTAACGAAGGGGCCGTCAATTTCCACGTCCAATCGATCATCGTCGTCTTCGTAGTCGATGGACATCTGCCGGTAGCCGGCCCGAAGCTGCAATACCGCAATCTCGAACTGACCGTAGGCGTTGAAGTCGTGCAGCGAATCACCGCTGTAGCTGACAAAATTGCCTTCAGCACCGACAGAAACGCCAGTCATTGGCAGATCAAAACGGGCGGCCAGGTAGCCCATCGGCAAAACTGCGTCCACTTCAGTTTTGTTTACCTGCCCGGTTCCCGCAACTTGGCGAACCACCAACTCGCCACTCAGATCACGGGCCGTCAGACCAAGGTCAAGATTGACCCAGTTATCCAGTACTTCGTAGTAAAACGTGAAGTCCAGCTGCTCTAAATCCAGCTCAGACTGCACGTCCACGCCTGAACTAATGTCGATTTCGCCAAAATTTGCCCCCAGCTCACCACGACCACTTTGCTGCACCAGCGTGTAGCTCAACCGGACATTTGGCAGCACGGGAACCGGGTGCTCTAAGTATAGGGAGGCGTTTGCGTTGGAATCGTTTTCAAGATCCAGGTCGTTTTCAACGTCAACTTCACCGCCACTCTTGTCAGCAGCTTCACCGGTGAGCTCGGAATCCCAGTAACTTACACTTGCACCAACACCCACCACATCTGCCTGAGCGAACGGTGCGGCCAGCAGCAGAGAACCACCGGCAGCGACAATCAAGTTACGCATAAACCACCCTTTCTGTTTTTGTATGTCTGGATCAGTCGAATTGGATACCCAAACGGCGTCCAACTTCCTCGTAGGTTTCAATGACATCTCCCAATCCCTGGCGAAACCGGTCCTTATCCATCTTCTTGCGGGTCTCTTTGTCCCAGATCCGGCAGCCATCCGGGCTGAACTCGTCACCCAGAACAATTTCATCACCACTGCGACCAAACTCAAGCTTGTAGTCCACCAGCAGCATGCCCGCATCATCGAACAAGGCCTTCAGCACATCGTTCACCTGATAGGTCAGCGCCTTCATGCGCTCCAGTTCCTCAGCGGAAGCCCAGCCAAAACTCACCGCAAGCGATTCGTTCACCATCGGATCATGCAGGGCATCGTTCTTCAGGAACAGCTCGTAGGTCGACGGTGTAAGTTCTTTACCCTCTTCCACCCCGATTCTCCGGCACAGGCTGCCTGCGGAGATATTCCGCACCACACACTCAACGGGAATCATATCCAGCTTTTTGACCAGGGACTCGGTCGAGGACAGCAGCCCCTCAAAATGCGTCGGAACGCCGGCCGCTTCGAGCTTTTCCATGATGAAGGCATTGAACTTGTTGTTCACCATGCCTTTCCGGTTCAGTTGCTCTTTCTTTTCACCATCAAACGCCGAGGTGTCATCCCGGAATTCGAGGATGAATCGGTCGGGGTTATCAGTCTTATAGACGGACTTGGCCTTGCCGGCGTAGAGCTCTTCACGCTTTTCCATTAGGGTCTCCGGGGAGGTGCCGACCAGCCCGGCCGGCACACACTCAATCAGTATAGATAGTCGAACAATTCTGTCAGCAGGTCAGGTGCGGCGCGCTCACCGTCGTAGCTGGGCAACCGTTCGGCGGTAATGACAATCGCCTTGCGCCGCTCTTCCAGGGTGACGGTGTGAGTGTGCCGGGGCTCCTCGGCGTCACTGAACCAACTGAACCAGCCTGGCTCTCGCTCATCGTCGGTTCGGAAGTCGACGTAGAACCAGCCCTCGCTGCGGTTGAGATCAATCACCGGCACTTCGGCCTCAGCCAGGGCTCGGCTGACTTCCGCCCAGGAGCGGCCATAATCCAGATTCATTCGGATCGCCTGGGCCTCTTCACCCTGGGAAACGAGCTTGACGAGAGGATCACTGACCATGCCGGATGCCGCCCGGGAGAAGGATTTGTTTTCCTCTCTGGCTCGCAGGAACTCGCCCATGTCGGCAAGCAGCCGCTTCTGTAGCGCCAACTCCTCAGGGTTTGGGCTTGAGATGCCATCCCAGGCCACCAGCTCTTGCGGCTGGCCTTCCACGGTTACCTTGCGAACCTGGATCTCGGTGGTCTTGCGACGCACCCCTGGCGCCATCCGGACCTGCAGCACCACTTTCGGTTCATCGGCGTCCGGCGTGTTAGGCAGCTCGGCTAGCGCTCGAGCTCGTTTGCTGAAGTTAAGCAGTTCACTCTGCAGCAGGCCGAGTTGCGGGCTATCGTAGCCCACTCCCAGACCGCGCTCGGTCATGTAGGCGTTGGCGGCCGGCCAGATGCGCCCGGGAACATCGTTGACCAGCAACCAGGCTCGGCCATCCAGTTCCTCGATGGCGTAATTCTCATCGAGAATCTCAGAGGTCATGTCCGGCGGGTTGGGAATCGAAGAGGGATAAAATTTGCTCGCATCCGCCACGGCCACGTCGCGAATGGGCATCACCTGGCTGAAGCGAGATTCATCAGCACTGGCAGGGAGCTCGAGAGGCTTGCCTTCTTTGGCTGATACGTACTGCTCGGTACGGTCATCCAGAACGCCACAACCGGAGAGCGCTGAAGCCAGCAGCAATCCGGAAGCAACTCTGATACTGGATGTCCGAAGGGTACTACGGGTTCCTTGAAGAACCGGCATCGGGTTACTCCGGGTTGGAAACAGTTTCAGCAAACTCAGAGTACACCTGAGGCCTTCAGTGCATCTTCCACTTCTGCGTGGAATTTTTCGCTCAGCGGCGTCAGCGGCAGACGAATGCCGTCGCTGATCATTCCGATGCGGGTCAGTGCCCATTTCACCGGAATCGGGTTGGCCTCAAGAAACAGCTTGCGGTTCAGGGGCATCAGCAGTTCGTTGAGCCGCTCAGTTTCCTCCCGGTTTCCGGCAATCGCGGCCTCGCACAGCTGGGACATCGCTTTCGGCGCCACGTTAGCGGTTACCGATACATTGCCTTTGCCACCCGCCAGCATGAGTTCGGCGGCGGTAGCGTCGTCACCGGAGTACACAGCGAGTCGACCATCAAGGGCCTGAATCAATTCTGCACCCCGTGGGATGTTACCGGTCGCATCTTTGATGGCAACGATGTTGGGAATGTCGGCGAGACGAAGAACCGTTTCGTTCAACATATCGCAGGCTGTGCGCCCCGGCACGTTGTACAGCATCTGCTTCATGCCCGGCACGGCCTCGGCGATGGTCTTGAAGTGCTGGTACAGACCTTCCTGGGTCGGCTTGTTGTAGTACGGCACAACCAGCAGACAAGCATCTGCACCGAGCTTGTGGGCTTCGGTGGTCAGCTCGATGGCTTCCCGGGTGCTGTTACCGCCGGTACCGGCGATCACAGGGATACGGCCAGCCACGCGTTTTATGATGTGCCCGATCACCTGGCAGTGTTCCTCAGGATCCAGGGTTGCGGATTCACCTGTGGTGCCCACGGCGACGATGCCATGGGTGCCGTTTTCGATATGAAAGTCCACCAGTCGATCCAGTTCCTGCCAGTGAATATCACCGTTTGGATCCATGGGCGTGACCAGTGCGACAAGGCTACCCGTAATCATAAAAGCTCCGTCCGAATAAAACCGATATGGTAATGTTGGGCACGAACTGACACAAGGGAATTCAAGGAGAACTCATGCCGTCCGTTGAACTTGGCCAGGTCGTCCCCGACTTTGAGGCCGCCGCCACCGGAAACCAGTCGTTTCGCCTGAGCGATTACCGGGGGCGAAATCTCGTTATTTACTTTTACCCCAAGGACAACACCCCGGGTTGCACCACAGAGGGTCAGGATTTCCGCGATCGCCAGCCCGACTTCGAGGACCTGAACACGGTAATTGTCGGCGTATCTCGGGATGGCCTGAAGGCGCACGAGAATTTCCGGGCCAAGTACGATTTTCCGTTCCACCTGATTTCAGATAAAGATGAAGCGGTGTGCAAGCTGTTCGACGTCATCAAGCTCAAGAAACTGTACGGCAAAGAATACCTGGGCATCGAGCGCAGCACTTTCTTAATCGACACCGAGGGTAAGCTGCGCAACGCTTGGCGCGGCGTCAAGGTGAAAGGCCACGCCGACGAGGTGCTCGAAGCAACCCGAGCCCTCTGACGACATCGCGCCTCACTCTATGGCCGGCGGGGACGGATGCTCCTTGACCGGCCAGGCGGCAAACACGGCTTTCAGCATGGTCGCCAGCGGAATTGCAAAGAAGACCCCCCACAACCCCCAGATACCACCGAAGAACAGCACCGCAACAATGATCGCCACCGGGTGCAGGTTGTTCACCTCTGAAAATAGAATCGGTACCAGGACGTTGCCGTCCAGGGCCTGAATGACACCGTAGACCACCATCACCCAAATAAAGTGACTGCCCCAACCGAACGCAAAGAGCGCAATCATGGCCACAGGAATGGTCACCACGGCCGCACCAATGTATGGGATCACCACGCTCAGCCCCACCAACAGGGACAACAGAGCAGCGTAAGGCATGCCTAGCAATTTGAACGAAACGTAGGTTGCACCGCCGACAATCAGAATTTCGACAGCCTTCCCGCGCACGTAGTTGGCGCACTGGAAATTCACTTCGTGCCAGATCTGCAGCATCATCGGTCGCTGGGGAGGCAACAGCCGACCAATGGACCCCAGCAGCACCTCCCGGTCTTTCAGGAAGAAAAACACCAGGATCGGCACCAGCACCATATAGATCAGCAGCGCAACCAGATCAGGAATGCTTGAGAGCGAGAACGACACCAGCCACTGGGTCATATGACCCACTTCGGTCGATACCTGCTGGTACAGGGTATTCACCGCATCCGCAGAGATCAGTTGCGGATACTCTTCAGGCAACAGTTCCAGGTAGGTCTGCAACTCACCGATAATCCTCGGCGTCTCACCGGCAAGGTTACTCAGCTGGGTCCAGATAAGCGGCAAGAGACCAAAGGTAACGCCCACGAGGGTGCCGAGAAACACCAGAAACACCCCAAGGATCGAGACGACCTCGGGCACACCCAGCTTATTCAGTTTGGTTACCAGGCCTTGCAGAATGAAGGCAATAATCAGTGAAGCGATGGCCGGCGCCAGCATGGCTCCAAACCAGATCACGAATACGGTGCCGGTGACCAGAATCAGAAACAGGATGACCGCTTCTTCATCGGAAAAGTACTTATGGGCCAGACCGCGTAAAATCCTGAGCATCAGTATCTCCGAGAGGTTAACCGCCGCACTTTATCACAAACCGATACTCGCCATCGGTCTCTGAAGAACTCACGAGTTGGTGACTGGATAACTCGATAAAGGCAGGAATATCGCGAGCCGAGCCGGAATCGGTGGCAATCACCTCCAACTCCTCGCCGGGGGTCATGCCATTCAGTTCCAGTTTGGTTTTGAGCAAAGGCATCGGGCAAAGCAACCCGGAAGCATCCAAAGTACGGTCAACCATAGACGACAAACACCAGTACACTGTGTAAAGCGGATAAACGGGCAAGCATTATGCCGAGAGTGCTAATCTATTGCACCACAATAGTTTTTAATCGGAAACTCAGAACTTTTTATCGTAGGCTGATGTCTCAATGCCACACAAAATGAAAGGCGACCAAGCTACATGATCTCTGCTCGACCCATTCCCCGCTCCCGGTCTGTGATCAGGGCCTGCGCGCTTGCCTTGGGACTGGTGATCGCAAACAGCCCCGCCCAGGCGCAGGAAACGGATCTGCCCAGTATCGGCGGCGCCGGCGGCGGCCTGATCTCTGGACAGATGGAAGCAGAAATTGGCCGCCAGGTCATGGTATCGATTCGCCGGTCTGCAGATCAGATTACCGATCCTCTGGTGTTCGATTACCTCACCGCCGTCACTTACCAACTGGTTCCCTCTGCCCCTCTGCAAGAACGGGAACTGACCCTGACCCTGATCGACAGCCCGGCCATTAACGCTTTCGCCGTACCCGGAGGAATCGTCGGCGTGAACGGCGGACTGTTTCTGAATGCCACCACCGAGCAGCAGTTTGCCTCGGTCATGGCGCACGAACTTGCTCACCTCAGCCAACGCCACTTTGCCCGTCGTCTGGAACAGCAGGAAGCCAGCACGCCACTGACCATCGCCGGCATGATCGCCGGCATTGTGTTGTCTGCGGTCACTCAATCGGATGTTGGCATTGCGGCCATCGCCGGCACTCAGGCGCTGGCCGTCCAGAACATGCTGGCTTACAGCCGGGCTCACGAACAGGAAGCTGACCGGGTCGGGCTGGAGATCCTCGCGCGCTCAGGCATGGATCCGGACGGCATGCCAGAAATGTTCGAGATAATGATGCGCCAGAACCGGCTTCAGGGTAATCAGCCCCCGGAATACCTGTCGACCCACCCGTTGACCCAGAACCGAGTGGCGGACGCCCGCAACCGCGCTACCCAATTCCCGGAACGGAAGATCCGGGATAGCCAGGAGTACCACCTGGTCCGAAGTCGCCTGCAGGTGCGCTACGCCGCCTCAGCGGATGTTGCCGTGGATACTTTTGAGGCCCACCTGGACCGGGACGAAACGAAGCGGAATGACGCGGTCAAATACGGCCTCGCGGTGGCGTACCACAAGAACAATCAACCGGAAAAAGCCATCGCAGTACTTGAGGAACTCCTAACGCAACAGCCTGGCCGAATCACCTTCCAGGTAACCCTGGCCGAGGTACTCATTAGCCAGGAGCGCGCTCAGGAGGCGGTGCAACTCATGGAGGACGCACTCGCCCGCAATCCGGAGAATTACCCCATCATGTACACCCTGGCGGAAGCAGAATTGGCGGGCGGGAACGCCGCCGCGGCGGCAGAATTGTTGAAGCAGCTCACACGCATGCTGCCGGCGCAGGAACATCTCTGGCTCAGGTTGGCGGAAGCGGAGGGCGTGGCCCGCAACATCGTCGGAGTGCACCGCGCCCGTGCCGAGTACGACGCCTTGATGGGAGAGCTAGAAGCCGCCCAGCGCCAATTGCGCCAGGCTCAGGAAAAACTGCCCGCCGGCTCACCCCAGCGCCAGATTGTGACCGAACGACTGGCCGAAATCACCAGCCGCCTGAACGCACGCCGAAACGGCTAACGCTCGCCCCGAAGGCGTGGTCAGGCGTTGCCGGCGGCTTTAAGATTCATGTTAGCGGTGAAGTCGAGCATGCGGCGCAGAGGCTTGAGCGCTCGCTCACGGAGCCCATCGTCAACCTGCACTTCCTGATCGCCCTGCTCCAGCACGTGCAAGAGATTCTCCAGGCCGTTCATAGCCATCCAAGGACAATGGGCGCAGCTTCGGCAGGTGGCGCCGTTTCCGGCGGTGGGCGCTTCCAGCAGCGTTTTGTTGGGCGCCAGCTGCTGCATCTTGTAGAAAATACCGTTGTCGGTAGCCACAATGAACTTTTCATTCGGAAGGTTCTGTACCGCGTGGATCAGCTGAGACGTTGAGCCCACCACATCCGCCATTTCAACAACCGCGTCGGGAGACTCCGGATGTACGAGCACGGCGGCTTCCGGGTACAACGCCTTCAGGTCTTCAAGCCCTCGGTACTTGAACTCCTCGTGCACGATGCAGGAGCCGTCCCACAGCAACATGTCCGCGCCAGTGGTCTTCTGGACGTAGTGGCCCAAATGCTTGTCCGGCGCCCAGAGGATCTTTTCCCCGCGCGCATCCAGATCCTCAACAATGGCTTGCGCGCAACTGGAGGTTACCACCCAGTCAGCCCGGGCTTTCACGGCTGCCGAGGTGTTGGCATAGACCACCACCGTCCGGTCCGGATGCTGGTCACAGAACTCCGCGAACTCGTCAGCAGGACAACCCACATCCAGTGAGCAGGTCGCCTCCAGGGTCGGCATCAAAACCCGCTTCTCGGGATTCAGGATTTTTGCGGTCTCGCCCATGAAGCGAACTCCGGCGACAACCACCGTAGAGGCCGGGTGCTGATTACCAAAGCGCGCCATCTCAAGGGAGTCAGCAACGCAACCGCCGGTTTCCTCGGCCAGGCGCTGAAGATCCGGATCGGTGTAATAGTGGGCCACTAGGACCGCATCTTTGGCCTTGAGGGTGTCTTTGATACGAGCCTCAAGATCAGCCTTCTCGTCAGCACTCAGCGGTTTGGGCTCTGCCGCGTGGGCAAGGTGTTCCTGGACAAGGATACGATCTTCAGCTCGAGTCATTACTGCTTCTCTGTGTTGCAATGTCATGGAGAGTATACCACTTCAAACCCTGAATTCGGTTTCTGACACAACGAGGTAACAGAACTCTGATCCAGATTTGAGCGTCCTCATTGCCTAGGTAAGAACGTATACGCAAAAAAAAAGAGCCCGAAGGCTCTTTTTTTCGCAAACCCCGGGAGGCTCGCTATTTGGTGGGTCGTGAAGGATTCGAACCTTCGACCAATTGGTTAAAAGCCAACTGCTCTACCAACTGAGCTAACGACCCGTAACTGCCGGCCAAAACACTGCTTGACCCATCCCGGACTGACTCAGCACAGCCAAGGAATTTCGATTTGGTGGGTCGTGAAGGATTCGAACCTTCGACCAATTGGTTAAAAGCCAACTGCTCTACCAACTGAGCTAACGACCCAAACGAGGCGCATATAGTAATGATTTTTTGCCGTTGATCAACCCCTTTTTTCCAGGTTTCTCAACATTTTTCCTGAGACTTACCCTCAGCCTCCTCCAGAGTCCAGAAACTTCCTTGCCAGCTCGGCGGCACTGCTGTTCGGATAATCGCTAATAACGGTTTTCATCCGTCGCTCGGCTTCCTCATTCTCACCCAGGCGATCCAGCGTCACGCCCAGCTTGTAGACGGAATCCGGCGCTTTTCGGTGATCCGGGTACCGGGTCGCCACGATGGTGAACGCCTGCTTGGCCTGCTCCAGCTGAGGCTTGACCAGATAGACCTCGCCCAACCAGTAATAGGCGTTAACCGTCAGGTCCCCTTCCGGATGCTTGTCGATAAACTCGTACAACCGGCTGATCGCCTCATCGTACTTTTTCTGCTTCCGGATCAGATCGACAATCTGCTGGTACGCTTTCCGTTCATCAGCCTCAGGCTGCCGGTATTCGCGAGTCTGCTGAGCACCCTCGCCACCGGCTTCAGAACCGGTAGCAGCGGCCGGAGACGCCGCCGGCTGTGCTGACACCTGCTCGGAGAGGTCAAGAATGCGCTGATCGAGATCGATGTAGCGATCCCGCCCCTGCTCTTTCAGGCGATCAATCTGGTGCCGCTGCTCCTCCACTTCGCCCTGCAGCCGTCGGACTTCACCCTGAAGCTGCTGGATCATGTAGAAAAGTTCGGCCGTAGCCTGATTGCTGCTCGCTTTGCGCTGCGCCTCGGAACTGCTGCTCTGAAACGCGGGCGTTGACGACTGCGCCAGCGCCTGCCCCACGTGCCCGAAGGCAAGTGAGGCGGCCACAGTCGCCATGAGTGCTTTTCTCATGGGCTATCCTGGGTTCTGGTGTGTTTACTCGAACACGAGCTCCACACGACGATTCTGGGCCCAGTCACTTTCAGAGGAACCCATTACCGCCGGCTTTTCTTCGCCATAGCTTACGGTTTCCATCTGGCCGCGTGAAGCACCGTTCACGATCAGGAAACGCTGTACGGCATTGGCACGACGCTCACCCAGTGCCAGGTTGTACTCCTTGGTGCCACGCTCATCGGCATGACCTTCCAGGCGAACCTGCTGACCCGGGTTGTTAGCGAGGAACTGGGCATGGGCAACCAGCACATCACGGGCTTCCTGCTTGATTTCAGCCGTGTCGAAATCGAAGTAGAACACGGTGATGTCACGCAGGGCTTCCTGCTCTGCCTTCTGCTGGGCGGCCATACGCTCTTCTTCAGTCATCGCGGACGACGAGATGCCACCCTGGTCGTCACCGCCGTAAACGGTGGAACCGCCTTCCTGATCAATCGCCGCTACGTCAGAACCGTAAGTACCGTCGTCCTGGGTTTCACCGGTGGAGCTACAGCCGGCAAACAGACCGACCGACAGAAGAACTGCAAACGCTTTGGATTGAGCTGAAAACTTCATAACATTTTCCTTTCAGTTGGTGGACTTGCTTTCTGAATCACTGACCAGGCACCTGCTAGCGGGCTAGCAGACGCCTGTTACCGTACCAGCGGTCCCCAGGCGGGCTCGCGAACGTCGCCTTCCGAGGCCGGAAGACTGTAGGCGGCGCCACCATCGGCCGAAATAACCGTAAGCACGCTGTCCGCACCCTGTTTGGTGGCGTAAATCAACATGCGGCCATTCGGGGACACACTTGGGGATTCGTCGGATTTGGTCCGGGTAAGGATGGTTTCCTCACCGGATTTCAGGTTAGTGCGCGCAATGTGAAACGAACCATCGCGTTGGTGCACGTAGTAGACAAACTTGCCGCTGCTGTCCGGCCGCGGCCGCGCGTTGTAGCGGCTACCAAAGGTAATCCGGCGGGGAGCGGCACGCTCGTTTTCCTTGAAGTAGATCTGCGGACCACCGGAACGGTCGGAGGTAAAAAAGAGGCCCTCGCCGGTATGGTCCCAGCTAGCCTCGGTATCAATTGCCCAGTGATTGGTCACCTTGGTCAACTTCTGATTGGCCAGAGTCATTCGATAGATTTCCGCATTGCCGTCTTTCGATAGGGTCATCAGCAGGGAGCGACCATCCTCCGACCAGGCCGGCGCGGAGTTCAGCCCCGGAAAGTCAGCAACTTTGGTACGTTTACCGCTGGCCAGCTCGTGCACAAAGATCACGGGCTTGCCGGTCTCAAAGGACACGTACGCGAGCTTTTTACCGTCCGGTGACCACGCGGGCGACAGGATAGGTTCCTTGCTTTCCAGGCGAATACGGGCGCGCTTGCCATCGACATCACTGACCTGAAGCCGATACCGCGGCTTGCCATTGAAGGTATCCAGCGTGACGTAGGCAAGTTTAGTGGAAAACGCACCAGGAACCCCGGTGATTGCCTCGTACACTTTGTCACTGATGTGATGGGCCAATGAGCGCAGGTTGGACGCCGGTGCGGCGGCCGTCTCGCCGAGCAGGCGCTCTTCGGTATTCACATCAAACAGCTCATAACGGGCCGACACGCGATCAGCCTGGCGGGTAAGCTGGCCCACCAGCACATAACGCTGCCCCAGCAAACGCCAATCCCGGAAAAACACGTCCTCGCGCTTGGACGGCAGGCTGAGCATCTTTTCCGACGGTAATGGGCGGAACTCACCACTCATGGCCAGATCGCTTCGCACGATGGTACTGACCTTATCGCCCGGCGGAATACTGCCGGATTCAGCAAAAGGCACCACGGCAATGGGGATGGCCGCGTCAGCACCCTCGGTGATCCGGATTAACAGTTCCGCTCGTGCCGTTCCGGCCGCTACCAGCATCATGGCCAGCACAATCAGAAAATTCTTTCGCGACATGGTCCAAACCCGCTGTGTCATTGTCTGGTTCATTCCTTATCTCAACCGCCGTGGGTTGAACTCGATAGTGAACTGGCGGAAGTACCGCTCAAAAGTGTCCCGCTTATCCGGAATCGGGTATCGGCTCAGAGAGCGAACCGCACTGAGCGCCGAGTTATCAAATGCGGTGTTCCCGCTACTGCTCACCAGCCTAACGCCAGCAAGCTCGCCCGTTGGCAACAGCGTTATCTGCAGGCGCGCCGTCATCTCTTCAGTGGCAGACGAGGGCGGATACCAGGCTTGGCTGAGCCGCTCACGGATCAGTGCCTGATACTTTTCGCTCTCCGTCAGCATCTGCGCTTCACGCGCCTTCGCAGCCGCGGCCTGGGCCTTTCGGCGCGCCTCAGCCTCGCGGGCCTTGCTGGCTTCGTCCGCGAGCGCTTCCAGCTGCTGCTCTTTCAACCGCCGCTCCGCCTCCTGCCGTTTGCGTTCAGCCTCTTTCCGGGCTTCTTCCTCACGCTTCTTGCGTTCGGCTTCTTCCCGTTTACGCTGTTCTTCTTTCCGCTTTTGTTCTTCCTTGCGTTTGCGCTCGGCCTCCGCCTTACGCTGCTTCTCTTCCACTGCCTTCTGGCGCTCGCGCTCCTTGGCCTCAGCCTCGGCCTTCTGGCGAGCCGCCTCTTTGGCTTTGGCTGCCTCTTCCTGCTTGCGCTTCTCGGCCAGCTGACGCTTGCGTTCTTGCTCTTGCGCCTGGCGTTTCTCTTCTTCGCGGGCCTTTTGCTCCGCCAGCTTTCGCGCCTCTTCCTGCTTGCGCTTTTGTTCCGCTTTGCGCTCCTGCTCGGCCTTGCGCTTCTGTTCCTCCTCGCGGCGCTCCTGTTCCCGGTCCGGCTCATCCTGCAGAGACTCAACAGGACTGGGTTCAGGCTGCTGCTGGGTAATCAGCCGCGCAGAAATGCTCCGGGGTGGCGGCTCTTCGTCGGGACTGGTCCAAGTCCAGCCCGCCAGCGCAATCACCACGATCGACAGATGTAGGGCCAAACTCAGGGCCACCGGCGACTTCCATGGCGGAACGCCGGTGCTGGTTACTTCACGCTCGTGACCTATCACAACAATCCCACTCGCACTGGTATCACTTGTCGCCCAGAGGTGATTCGGTGATCAGGCCGATGCTCCGTGCTCCGGCTCCCTGTAGCTCAGCCATGAGGCGCACCACCGTGCCATACTCCACGTGCTCGTCACCGCGCACCAGCACCTCGCTATTCGCACGCTGGGACAGTACCTTGGAGATCTGCTCACGGACTTCGCCCAAAGACATTGGATCGCTGCCCCGATCACCGACTTCCACGTAGTAAGCACCATTGGTATCCACGGACACCACGATGGATTCCACGCTTTTGTCAGCCACGATCGGGTCTGAGGTCGTTTCAGGCAAATCGACCTTCACGCCCTGGGTCAGCATTGGTGCGGTCACCATGAAAATGACCAACAACACCAACATGACGTCGATGTATGGCACTACGTTGATTTCTGACATCGGTTTGCGCCGATGCTGCGGCATCATGCCCATGCCTTTCATCACGCTGTCCTCCGACTAATGGCACCCGGCTTCATTTACGCCGCACTCTTTTCAGTGTGGTGTACCCGACGGTGCAGAATGCTGGAGAACTCCTCAGCAAACGTCTCGTAGTTCTTCAGCAGCGCATCCGACATGGCCGAGAATCGGTTATAGGCAATTACTGCCGGAATCGCAGCGAACAGACCCATAGCCGTTGCAATCAGTGCCTCGGAAATACCGGGGGCAACGGTCGCCAGGGTGGCCTGCTGGACCTGGGCAAGCCCACGGAAAGAGTTCATGATGCCCCATACCGTGCCGAACAGACCTATATAGGGGCTGGTGGAGCCAACCGTGGCCAGGAATGGCAAATGGGTTTCCAGGCGCTCCTGCTCGCGGGAAAAGGCGACGCGCATGGCCCGCTGGGTTCCCTCCATCACGGCATCGGCATCGCGGCTTTGCTGGCGCAGGCGGGAAAACTCTTTGAACCCGGAGCGGAACACCGCTTCCATCCCCGAGAAAGGTGTCGGATCGGCGTTCACTTCGCGATAAAGCTGACCCAGGTCCATACCGGACCAGAACCGCTCTTCAAACGCGATCTGTGACTGCTTTGCCTTCCGAAACACCTGGTAGCGCTGGAAAATCAACGCCCAGGAAATAACGGAAGCCAGAGCCAGCAGCAGCATGACAAGCTGCACCAGCACACCGGCGTTGGACACGAGATACCAGACTGAAACTTCTGATTCCACCTTTAGCTCCTGGCTTATTTCGTTGTCTGTACGTTGCTTTCCAGCAACGCCTGCATGTTGTCGGGTAGTCGTCTTGGTCGACCGCTGTCCAGGGCAACGCACGCCACCCTCACATCGGCTTCGCACAGAACGACACGGTCCTGCGCACGCAAAACCCGTTGTTTGAAGGCCATCCAGACCCGACCATATTCCAGCGGCTCCGCGGTAACCAACAACTGGTCATCCAGGCGAGCCGGCACCGCAAAATGTATCGTCATCCGCTGTACAACATAGCTGATATTCTCAGCCAGCCCCGCGCGCAACCCGACGCCACAGCTGCGAACCCATTCGGTTCTGGCGCGCTCCATGTAATGGAGGTACTTGGCATGAAACACAATGCCGCCGGCATCGGTGTCCTCGATGTAGACCCGAACCGGCAATTCGAAAGCATCGCTGGCAGATGATTCAGCCAAACAGATCCTCCTCTTTGCCAGACTTTGGCGGCACCACACCGAAATGCTGGTAGGCATTCGAAGTCACCATGCGGCCGCGGGGCGTACGGATCATATACCCCTGCTGAATCAGAAACGGCTCGAGCACATCCTCAATGGTGCCGCGTTCTTCGCTGATGGCGGCGGCAAGGCTCTCTACCCCAACTGGGCCACCATCAAACTTGTCGATCATCGCCATCAGCAAACGGCGATCCATGTGATCGAAGCCCTGGCTGTCCACTTTCAGCATGTTCAGTGCCTGGTCGGCAATGTCTGCGCTGATGTGGCCGTCTGAACGCACTTCCGCGAAATCCCGAACGCGCCGTAACAGCCGATTGGCAATCCGTGGCGTGCCTCGGGAGCGCCGGGCAATCTCAAAAGCTCCCGCCTCGTCGATGGCCACCGACGACAGCGCCGCCGAACGCATGATGATGCTGGTCAGGTCGGCGGTGTTGTAAAACTCCAGACGCTGAACAATGCCAAACCGGTCCCGCAGTGGAGACGTCAGCAGGCCCGCCCGGGTTGTCGCTCCTACCAGGGTAAACGGCGGCAAGTCGAGCTTGATCGAGCGGGCGGCCGGGCCTTCACCGATCATGATATCAAGCTGGTAGTCTTCCATCGCCGGGTACAGCACTTCTTCCACTGCGGCGCTCAGCCGGTGGATCTCGTCGATGAACAGAACATCGCCCTCTTCGAGATTGGTCAGCATGGCCGCAAGATCGCCTGCCTTCTCCAGCACCGGTCCGGACGTAGTTTTGATCGCCACGCCCATTTCGTTCGCGATGATGTTCGCCAAAGTGGTTTTACCCAAACCCGGCGGGCCAAAGATCAACGTGTGGTCAAGCGCTTCATCGCGACCGCGTGCGGCGGAGATGAAAATATCCATCTGCTCGCGCACAGCTGGTTGCCCGACGTACTCGGTCAACAAGGTAGGACGGATCGCCCGATCCTGAACCTCTTCGTAATCACCGGCCCGGGCTGAGATCAGTCGGTCGGATTCGATCATGGCATCATCCGTTCAAAGGAATTCTTTAGGTGCCTTCAGCGTTTGACTCTGTGCTAACCAGTTGTGCCAATTGTACAAACCGGCTGAAGGGTGTCACGTTACGCTCTCTACAGGTTTGGCTCTATAAGAGCGACACATTACGGTGTCGTCATCAGGCCGGAATCATATTCCGGAGCGCAAGCCGTATCAGCGCTTCACTCGACATGCCCTCTTCTGCCACTTTGGTAATGGCTTTGGCAGCCTCCTGAGGCTTATAGCCCAGGGCAATAAGCGCCGCTTCCGCTTCGTCACGTGGGTTTGGCTCCTGCCTCTGCGCCGGCGCCGCGGAAGCACCTGCGCCCGTCGCCTCTGGCGACGTAGGCACGAATTGACCTTCAAGTTGCCCTATCCGGTCCGCCATTTCAATAAGCAGCCGCTCGGCGGTCTTTTTCCCAACACCGGGCAGTTTGACCAGGGCATTGACGTCTCGATGCTCGACACAACGGATGAACTGATCGGAATCCAGACCAGACAGAATCGCAACCGCCAGCTTCGGCCCGACGCCGTTCACTTTGATCAACAGGCGAAAGAGATCCCGGTCCAGTCGTGCGGCGAACCCATACAGTTGCTGGGCATCTTCACGCACGGCGAAGTGGGTGTGGAGGGTAACTTCCTGACCAGCTTCAGGCAGGTGGAAGAATGATGTGTAAGGGATGTCGACTTCGTAACCCAGGCCGGAGCATTCCACCAGCACCTGGCCCGGGGCTTTTTCGATGAGTGTACCGCGGATACGACCTATCAAGGGCATTCTCCTGTCGCTCCGGAGAGCAGATTATTGGGATTGGCGGCGCACTCGCCCGCTGCGGGCTTTACCACCGTTGCCAGCGACGCGCAGGATACTCTGGCTCATGTGCGCGTGACACAGGGCTATGGCCAGGGCGTCTGCCGCATCTTCCTGAGGTTTGCGTGAGAGGGCAAACAGTGCCTGAACCATGTGCTGAACCTGCGACTTGTCGGCGCCTCCTTTGCCGACCACCGCTTGCTTCACCTGGCGCGCCGAATACTCATGGACAGCAAGGCCGCTGTTGGCAGCACTGACAATGGCTGCGCCCCGGGCCTGGCCGAGCTTGAGCGCAGAGTCGGGGTTCCTGGCCATGAACACCTGCTCGATGGCGAATTCTTCCGGACGATATTCACCAATCAGGGTCGCGAGGCTTTGGAAAATGGTCTGAAGGCGCTGAGCCATCGGCTTCTCACCCACCCGGATACAGCCGCTATCGATGTATTCGATGTTGCGACCTTCTGCCCGAATCAGGCCAAAACCGGTAATTCTGGATCCGGGGTCCACGCCCAGAATGATCGCCAAATCGATGCTCCTTGAGAGTCAGAGCGAGTCCATGATGTCGCTTGAGATATCAGCGTTGTAGTAGACATTCTGGACGTCATCGAGATCTTCCAGCATGTCGATCAGCTTGAGAATGGTTTCAGCGCCATCCCGGTCGAGCTCGACGCGCGTGGAAGGCACCATGGTTACCTCGGCGTTGTCAGGCCGAAAGCCTGAAGCCACCAGGGCATCTTTCACATCCAGAAACTGCTCCGGCAGTGTGACAATTTCAAAGGAACCGTCGTCCTGCGCTTCCAGATCGTCGGCGCCGGCCTCCAGAGCTGCCTCGAGCAACGCGTCTTCCGTCACCCCCGGTCCGTAACTGATGATCCCCTGCTTGCTGAACAGGTAGGCGACCGAACCGTCGGTACCCAGGTTGCCGCCCATTTTGTTGAAAGCGTGGCGAATCTCGGCCACTGTCCGGTTTTTGTTGTCGGTCATCGCCTCAACGAACACAGCAACACCACCCGGGCCGTAACCCTCGTAGGTGAGTTCTTCGTAGTTGCTGTCATCGCCACCACCGGCGCCCCGCTCAACGGCACGCTCGATCGTGTCTTTTTTCATGTTGGCGGTGAGCGCCTTGTCGATGACCGCCCTCAGGCGAGGGTTGTCATCCGGGTTGCCGCCACCCTGGCGGGCGGCGACACTGAGCTCACGAATGATTTTGGTGAAGATCTTGCCACGTTTGGCGTCTTGGGCCGCCTTACGGTGTTTGATGTTGGCCCACTTACTGTGACCCGCCATAAAACCTCTCCAGCCATTGTCGGGGCGCGAGAAGGCACATCCCGCGCCCAGTCTTCGGTGTTACTCGGAGCCTTCCTGATCGGACTGATCCGCACCCGCCTGAGCGCCCTCGGTGGCTTTCGCCGAGCGACGGCGACGGATGTGCAGCTCACGCAGCTGCTTGTCGTCGACTTCCCCGGGCGCCTGGGTCATCAGACAGGTCGCACTCTGGGTTTTCGGGAAGGCAATCACGTCACGAATTGAAGACGCGCCGGTCATCAGCATCACCAGACGGTCCAGGCCAAAGGCCAGACCACCGTGGGGAGGGCAACCGTACTTGAGCGCGTCCAGCAGGAAGCCGAACTTGGCCCGCGCCTCTTCTTCGCCGATGCCCAGGATACGGAATACCGCTTCCTGCATCTGCTCATCGTGAATACGGATGGAACCACCACCCAGTTCGGTGCCGTTCAACACCATGTCGTAGGCGCGAGACAGTGCCGTTGCCGGGTTTGCGGCCAGCTCTTCAGCACTGCAGGACGGCGCGGTGAACGGGTGGTGAATAGCCGTCAGGCCGCCGTCGGGCGTTTCCTCGAACATCGGGAAATCAACCACCCAAAGCGGTGCCCATTCGCTGGTCAGCATATCGAGGTCGTGACCGACCTTGATGCGCAATGCACCCAGGGCTTCGTTCACCACAGCGGTTTTGTCCGCGCCGAAGAACACGATATCACCGTCTTCTGCACCAACACGCTCCATCAGCGCCTGGGCCACATCGTCCCCGAGGAACTTGATGATCGGAGACTGCAGGCCTTCCACGCCCTTCGACAGGTCGTTGACCTTGATGTACGCCAGCCCTTTGGCGCCGTAGATACCAACAAACTTGGTGTATTCGTCAATCTGCTTACGGGTCAGCTCACCGCCCTTGGGCACACGCAGGGCCGCCACGCGACCTTTCGGGTCCTTGGCTGGCCCGGCAAACACTTTGAAATCAACCGCTTCAACCAGGTCGGCCACATCGACCAGTTCCAGGGGAATTCGCAGGTCCGGCTTGTCGCTACCAAAACGCTGCATGGCCTCGGCGTGAGGCATCCGCGGGAAGCTGGGCAGTTCCACGTCGAGAACGTCCTTGAACAGGGACCGAATCATGTCCTCATTCAGGCCCATCAGGCTCTCTTCGTCGACAAACGATGCCTCGATATCCACCTGAGTAAATTCCGGCTGACGATCTGCCCGAAGGTCTTCGTCGCGGAAACACTTGGCGATCTGGTAATAGCGATCAATGCCCGACACCATCAGCATCTGCTTAAACAGCTGCGGTGACTGCGGCAGTGCAAAGAACGAGCCTTCGTGAGTCCGGCTTGGAACCAGGTAGTCACGGGCACCTTCCGGGGTAGCGCGGGTCAGGATCGGCGTTTCCACGTCCATGAACCCGTTGCCGTCCAGGTAGTTACGAATGTAGCTGGTCACACGGGAGCGGAACCGCAGGCGATTGATCATTTCCGGGCGACGCAGGTCGACGAAGCGGTAGCGCAGACGTACGTCTTCGCCCACATCCACGTGCTCATCCAGCGGGAACGGCGGCGTTGCAGCGGCGTTAAGGATGCTCAGCTCCTTGCCCAGCAGCTCGACCTGACCGGTGGGCATGTTGTTGTTCTCGGTTCCGGCAGGGCGACGACGGACCCGACCGGTGACCTTGACGACAAACTCGCTACGTACTTTTTCCGCCAGCGCAAAACTCTCGGGCGTGTCTGGATCGACCACAACCTGGGACATGCCGTCCCGATCTCGCAGATCGAGGAAGATGACACCCCCATGGTCACGGCGGCGGTGTACCCAGCCGCAAAGAGTGACTTCCTGATCGATGTGAGATTCGTTGATCCCACCGCAATAATGACTGCGCATACCGGTTCCCGTTCTTTCTGATGTGTGCGTAATGTCTGGGCAAGTAAGCGGACTTGGCTTACCTTGCTGTTAAAATCTGGCCCGCAAAAATATCGTCGGGACCATACTGGAAAAGCCGCCCATTATAAACACAATGCCGGCGAAAATCAGGCGTCATTCGAGGCGCGTTGGGCATGCGGATGACTCACTGGCACCAGACGGCTAGAATGCTCGCTTTACGCAGTTGATGGAGCCTTCCCCTTGTCGTCCAGAGCCGAGCAGAAACTTCGAACCCGTCGCGCCCTGATGGATGCCGCCCTGGCCCAACTAAGCGCCGATCGCGGCTTTGGCAGCCTGAGCCTGCGCGAGGTTGCGCGCGAGGCTGGCATTGCGCCGACCTCGTTCTATCGGCATTTTTCGGAGCTGGACGAATTGGGCCTCGCCCTGGTAGATGAAGGCGGCGTTGCCCTGCGCCAATTGATGCGCCAGGCCCGCAAGCGCATCGCCCGCGACGGCAGCGCCATTTCGACGTCCGTGGAAACGTTCATGGAGTACCTGGGCAACAACGCCAACCTGTTCCGGCTGATGCTGCGGGAGCGCACTGGCGTGTCCAAACCTTTCCGAACGGCCATCAAAGCGGAAATCGACCACTTCGTCACCGAACTCGCCGACGATCTTCGCCGCTTTGCCGACGAACAGTCCAAGCCGCTGTCCGACGCACGCCTTGTTGCCGAAGCCATGGTCACGCTGGTGTTCAATCAGGGTGCCGAAGCGCTGGATGCCACGCCAAAGGAGCGCGAGGAACTGAAAACGAAGCTCAAAACGGAACTGCGAATGATTCTGGTGGGATCGCAGGCACTGGCGGCAAAAGCGAACTCGAAGAAAAGCTGATTTTTTTGAAAGAAATGTGGAACCTTTCTGGAATGAGTTCCGTGGTTGGTAATGGAAGTTGATACACCTTCCATTGTTGAGTCGTTACCTTTCCAGGTAGCTTTAAGCCCGCCGACTTCGGCGGGCTTTTTTTATGTCTTGCGGCTCACCCTGCTTCCATCGCTATTTCAGGACATCCAGCACGGGTGCCAGCTTCTCGCGCACCACCGCCAGCGCCTCCTCACTGTAGCCAACCGGCGGCTGAACACCCCACACCGGTCCGGGCCAAGCCGGGTCGCCCACGAAACGGACGATGTGGTGTAAATGCAACTGGGGCACCATGTTGCCAAGCGCCGCCACATTCATTTTGTCGCCACCAAACAACTCCATCATGCCCCGGCTTAACATTGCAGACTCATGCATCAGCCGCTGCTGCTGCGCCTCAGACAACTCATAGATCTCACGAATATCCGGCACCGCCGGTACCAACAACACCCAGGGCCAGGTGCAGTCGTTCATCAACCGAACGTTACAGAGTTGGCTGCGGCCAAGATCATGAGTGTCAGTAGCCAGTCGGTCATGCAACTTAAACGTCATCTCGTTCGCCCTTGCGCTCACACAGAATGAAACTGATTGCGACCACGGCCGATGGCGTAATAGATCAGACCATGGCGCTCAAGCATGTCCGGTTCGTACAGATTTCGGCCATCGAACACCACCGGTTCTTTCAGGGTGTCGGAAATGGCCGCGAAATCCGGAGAGCGAAATTCCTTCCACTCGGTACAGATCACCAGCACATCCGCGCCTTTGAGAGCCTGCTCCTTGGTACCGCACAACGTCAGCCCCTCTCGGTCACCATAGATCCGCTGGGTCTCCTGCATAGCTTCCGGATCGAATGCCTGCACCGATGCACCGGCTTTCCATAGGTTTTCCATCAAGGTACGGGAGGAGGCCTCACGCATGTCATCGGTGTTGGGTTTGAAGGCCAACCCCCACAGCGCCACCACCTTGCCAGTGAGATCACCCCGAAAATAGTGAGACACCTTGTCGAACAGCACGTGCTTCTGGGCGTAATTGACCGCCTCCACGGCGTTCAACAGGCGCGACTCGTAATCGCAGTCCCGCGCCGTTCGGGCCAACGCCTGCACGTCTTTTGGGAAACAGGAGCCGCCGTAGCCACACCCAGGGTAGATGAAGTGATACCCAATGCGCGGGTCTGAACCGATGCCCTGGCGGACGGCTTCGATGTCGGCGCCCAGGCGCTCCGCCAGGTTAGCCACTTCGTTCATGAAGCTGATCTTGGTGGCGAGCATGGCGTTGGCCGCGTACTTGGTCAGCTCCGCCGAACGCACGTCCATAAAAATCATGCGGTCATGGGAGCGGTTGAACGGGTAGTAAACTTCCCGCAGCATCTCGGCCGCTTTGTCGCTGTCGGTGCCGACGACAATCCGATCCGGTTTCATGAAGTCGTTGATCGCCGCCCCTTCCTTAAGAAATTCAGGGTTCGACACTACATCGAAATCCAGCTCGAGGTTGCGGCGATCCAGCTCCGCCCGCACCGCAGAGCGCACCTTGTCCGCCGTGCCCACAGGCACCGTGGACTTGTCTACGACCACCTTGTAGTCCTCCATGTACTGACCAATGGAGCGGGCAACCGCGGTCACATACTGGAGATCCGCGGAGCCGTCTTCGTCGGGGGGCGTGCCCACCGCAATGAATTGCAGGGTGCCGTGCTTGACCGCTTTCTCGGTATCCGTGGTAAACGACAGGCGACCGGCATCAACGGTGTGCTTGACGATGGATTCAAGGCCCGGCTCATAAATGGGAATCTGGCCGTTTTCCAGTTTCTCAATCTTGGCCCTGTCGACGTCCATGCACAGAACGTGGTGACCAACGTCGGCCAGGCACGCACCGGTGACCAAGCCAACGTAACCGGTACCGAAAATCGTAATCTTCATGCAATCCTTCCTGCCGTATTGAAGTGGAAGCTAGCGGGTTCTGCCCAGCCTCACACTGTAGAACGTTTGTTTTTCTGCCAGATAGCTTCCCAGGCGAGCGCAGTCTTGACGATGGTGCTGAGGTCATCGTAGTCCGGCGTCCAACCCAGGGTCGCCTTGATGCGGGTATTGTCGGCCATCAGCGCAGCGGGATCACCGGCGCGCCGACCAGCCTGCTCAACCGGAAAATCCACGCCCGAGTGTTCCTTGACCACTTCGATCACCTCATTCACGGTGAATCCGCGGCCATAGCCACAATTCAGCACCTTCGATTCGCCGCCCTGCGCCATGTGGGCCAGCGCCATCACGTGGGCCTTGGCGAGATCCTCCACGTGAATGTAATCGCGAATGCAGGTGCCATCCCGGGTGTCATAATCGGTGCCAAACACGCTCATACCATCGCGCTGTCCGGTGACACACTCACAAGCAACCTTGATCAGATGCGTGGCTTCCGGCGTCGCCTGCCCCAGCTTACCCTCCGGATTGGCGCCCGCCACATTGAAGTAACGGAGAATCACATAGTTGAGACTCGAAGTGGCAGCCAGATCCATGATCATCCGCTCACTCATCATCTTGGAGGCGCCGTAAGGGTTAATCGGAGCAAGGGGAAGGTCTTCGGTCAGTACCGTCTGCTCGGGCATGCCGTAGACCGCGGCTGTGGAGGAAAACACCATGTACGGGACCCGGTGCTGCTCCACCGCCTTGAGTAGATTCAGGGTATTGCGAGTATTGTTACCGTAGTATTTGAGAGGGTTAGCAACCGACTCCGGCACCACGATGTTGGCAGCGAAGTGCAACACCGCCTCAAATTCATGCCTGGCGAACAGATCGCCGATCGCCGCTTCGTCGGCCAGATCACCCACGACCAATTCGCCAGCGGTGACTGCCCAGCGATAACCGGTGGACAGGTTATCGAACACGACAATGTCGTGCCCCGCCTGCGCCAGTTGGCGCACTACATGACTGCCAATATATCCGGCGCCGCCGGTGACCAGTACTTTCATAATGCTAACTCACCCTTCCTTGAGAAGTGCCGTCTGAATTGTTTCAAGAGTCGCGACTAACAGCCTGCTTGCTGCGCGCTTGATTAGGATTGCGACTTTGCCCGCCGTCGCTCGGCTCGCCGGGCACTGAAAAATTCGCTGATGATATCGCTGCATTCTTGCTGCATGACCCCCGAAACCGCGTCCACCTGCCAGTTCAGATACGGCTCCTCAAGGGTTCGCCGTGCCGACTCAATAGCTCCCGCCTTAGGCTCAGACGCGCCGTACACCAACCGACTGATCCGGCTGTGCACGATCGCTCCGACGCACATGGTACAAGGCTCAAGTGTTACATAAAGCGTAGCGCCTGACAGGCGATAATTGCCAACCCTGGCAGCGGCATCTCTTAGAGCGCGGATTTCAGCGTGGGCAGTGGGGTCGCAGCCGGTGATCGGGGCATTGAAGCCGGCCCCAATCTCCCGGCCTTCGAGCACGACGACGGCGCCCACCGGCACCTCACCCACAGACGCCGCCTGGGCGGCAAGCGCCAGAGCGCGTGCCATCCAAAGATCGTCGGTGCTGCCGGCGCCCGATTGCGCGGTCATACCTGGCCGATTACTCCCACTCGATGGTGGCAGGGGGCTTGGAGGACACGTCGTAAGTCACCCGGGACACCCCGGTGATCTCATTGATGATCCGGTTGGACACGGTTTCCAGCAGGTCGTACGGCAAGTGTGCCCAGCGCGCGGTCATGAAATCGATGGTTTCCACTGCGCGCAGCGCGACGACATACTCGTAGCGACGGGCGTCACCAACAACCCCGACTGATTTGACCGGCAGGAACACAGCAAAGGCCTGGCTGGTCTTGTGGTACAGGTCTGCGCGGTGCAGCTCTTCCAGGAAGATCGCGTCGGCGCGGCGCAGAATATCGGCGTATTCCTTTTTCACTTCACCCAGAATCCGAACGCCCAGGCCCGGTCCGGGGAACGGGTGACGATAGACCATGTCGTACGGCAGCCCCAACTCGAGACCGATCCGACGCACTTCGTCCTTGAACAGCTCACGCAACGGCTCAACCAGTTTGAGCTTCATGGTGTCCGGCAGGCCGCCGACGTTGTGGTGAGACTTGATCACATGGGCCTTGCCGGTTTTGGAGGCGGCAGACTCGATGACGTCCGGGTAGATGGTGCCCTGGGCCAGCCAGTTCACGTCTTTGATCGTCGCCGCTTCGTCGTCGAACACATCGATGAACGTGTTACCAATGATCTTGCGCTTCTGCTCCGGATCGTTCACCCCTTCAAGCTTGGACAGGAACAGGTCCTCGGCGTCGACACGAATCACCTTTACACCCATGTTGCTGGCGAACATGTCCATGACCTGATCGCCTTCGTGCAGACGCAGCAGGCCATTGTCCACAAACACACAGGTCAGTTGCTCGCCGATGGCCTTGTGCAGCAGCGCCGCCGTGACTGAGGAATCGACGCCCCCGGACAGGCCAAGCAGGACCTTGTCGTTACCCACCTGTTCACGAATCTGACGCACTGCGTCGTCAACGATCTTGGCAGGCGTCCAGAGCGCTTCGCAGCCACAGATATTGTGAACGAAATGCTCGAGAATGCGCTTACCTTGCAGGGTGTGGGTCACCTCAGGGTGGAACTGCACCCCATAAAGGTTCTTCTCCAGATTCTGCATCGCCGCGATCGGCGCGCTTTCGGTGGAGGCCAGCAGCTCGAAGCCCTCTGGCATCGCGACCACCTTGTCACCATGGCTCATCCAGACGTCCAGTAGGGAGTCGCCAGTACCGGTCAGATGATCGGTGATGTCTTTCAACAGCGGGCCAGCCGCACGAACCTTGACCTGGGCATAACCGAACTCACGCTTCTCGGAGCTGGCAACCCTACCACCAAGCTGCTCCGCCATGGTCTGCATGCCGTAGCAAATGCCGAGAACCGGAATGCCCCGCTCGAACAGACCTTCCGGCGCGCGGGGGCCACCCAACTGGGTTACTGACTCAGGGCCGCCGGCGAGAATAATACCCTTCGGGTTGAACTCGTTGAGTTCGTCATCGGTAATATCGAACGCCTTGATTTCACAATACACACCAATTTCCCGCACGCGGCGAGCAATCAGCTGGGTGTACTGGGAACCAAAATCGAGAATCAGGATGCGGTGGTCGTGGATGTTCTGGGCCATGAATTCCTCGGTTCAGAAAAAGCAACGCGGCTCAGGAGATGAGCCGCGTCTGGATAAGGCTGTTGTTAACCAACTCGATAGTTGGGCGCTTCCTTGGTGATCGTCACGTCGTGCACGTGACTCTCACGCATACCGGCATTGGTGATGCGCACAAATTCCGGCTTGGTCCGCATCTGTTCCATGGTGGCACTGCCAGTGTAGCCCATGGACGCCCGCAGGCCGCCAATCAACTGATGCACGATGTTACGCATCGGGCCCTTGCAGGCAACGCGGCCTTCGATACCTTCCGGCACCAGCTTCTCGATGCCCTTGCTGGCGTCCTGGAAGTAGCGGTCACTGGAGCCCTGGCCCATAGCGCCGATTGAGCCCATGCCCCGATAGGCCTTGTAGCTCCGACCCTGGAACAGCTCAACCTCACCCGGTGCCTCATCGGTACCGGCCAGCAGGCTGCCGATCATCACGGCGTGGGCGCCAGCGGCGATGGCTTTGGCAATGTCACCGGAGAAGCGAACACCACCGTCTGCGATCAAAGGCACGCCCCGATCCTTCAGCGCGGCGGCAACGTTGGACACCGCGGAGATCTGAGGCACACCAATACCCGCAACAATACGAGTGGTGCAGATGGAGCCGGGGCCAATACCCACCTTGACCGCATCAGCACCGGCGTCTGCCAGGGCGATGGCCGCATCGGACGTGGCGATGTTGCCGCCGATGACCTGAACTTCCGGGAAGTTCTGCTTGACCCAACGCACACGCTCGACAACGCCACGGGAATGGCCGTGCGCGGTGTCCACCACGATGACGTCTACGCCCGCCTCGGCGAGCGCGGTGATTCGGGCTTCCGTGTCGCCACCGGTGCTCACGGCAGCGCCAACACGCAGACGGCCCTGCTCGTCTTTTGACGCGAGCGGGTAGTCTTTGGCTTTCTGGATATCCTTAACGGTGATCAGGCCGCGCAGCTCAAAGTTGTCGTTGACGACCAGCACCTTCTCAATACGATGGCGATGCAACAGCTCTTTGACGTCATCGAGGCTCGCGCCTTCGGTTACCGTAACCAGCTTGTCCTTAGGCGTCATGATGTCCCGGACCGGCGTGTCCATGCGGCTCTCAAACCGGATGTCGCGACCGGTGACGATGCCCACCAGGTCGTTGCCATCAACCACCGGCAGACCGGAAATGCTGTTGGCAACAGTGATATCGACCAGTTCACGGACCGTGGTCTCGGGCGACACGGTGATCGGGTCTTTCACCACCCCGCTCTCGAATTTCTTCACCTTGCGGACCGCGGCTGCCTGCTGCTCAACTGACATGTTCTTGTGCATGATGCCGATGCCGCCTTCCTGCGCCATGGCAATGGCAAGCTCGGCCTCAGTCACCGTATCCATCGCTGCAGACAGCAGCGGAATATTGAGGGTAATGCCTTTGGTCAACTGCGTTTGCAGACTGACTTCGTGAGGCAAGACTTCTGAATATCCGGGGACCAGCAAAACATCATCAAACGTGAGGGCTTCTTCGGCAATTCGCAGCATTGGGATCCGCCTTTTGAACGTGCTAAGTTGGAGGATTCCGTGCTGTCTTCCGGGCGGCACAGCCGGAGTCACAGCAAAGCAAAATCCTTAATCGATCTATTATAAAGGGGCGTTCAGATACAGTAAACCGCACCTTCTTTAAGGTATGATTGCATCTGCTTGAATTCCGTCATTTTTTATCCTTCTGATTTTCGGCTATTGCGTATGGATAACCATCGATCACCTCAGACACTCCCTTCATTCCAGGACACCAGGCCCAGAGCTCTGAGTGTCAGTGAGCTGAACCATCAGGCCAGGCACCTGCTTGAGTCCAGCTTCATGCAGGTGTGGGTTGAGGGCGAATTGTCCAGCCTGTCACGGCCCTCGTCCGGCCACTGGTATTTTTCGCTGAAAGACCGCAAATGCCAGGTGCGCTGCGCTATGTTCCGGGGATTCAACCAGCGTATCCGGACCATACCGAAAGAAGGCGACCAGATCCGCATTCGCGGCAAAGTCACCCTGTACGAAAATCGCGGCGACTTTCAGATCATTGTCGAGCACCTGGAGCCCGCCGGTTTGGGCGAGCTGCAACAGGCGTTCGAAGAACTCAAGCGCAAGCTGCAGGCCGAGGGCCTATTCGACGCCGCCAGCAAAAAACCGCTGCCCACCACACCTCGACACATCGGCGTCGTCACCTCCCCGACCGGCGCGGCGATTCACGATATTCTGACAGTGCTTGCCCGGCGCTGCCCGGCCATTCCGGTGACACTCTACCCCACGGCGGTGCAGGGCAAGGCGGCCACTGCCGATACTGTCCAGGCGATTCAACGCGCCCAGGCCCACGGCGTCGCGGACGTACTCATCGTCGGCCGTGGCGGCGGCTCCCTGGAAGATCTCTGGTGCTTCAATGAGGAAGCCGTGGCCCGCGCCATTGCCAGCTGCACCATCCCCACGGTCAGCGCGGTCGGCCACGAGGTGGACGTAACCATTGCCGATTTTGTCGCCGATCTTCGCGCACCGACGCCCTCAGCAGCAGCCGAGAAAATATCACCGGACCAGCGCGACTGGCTGCGCCAGATCGCCGAGCGGGAACTTCGGCTGGGTGAAGCCGCTCAGCGGGTTCTGAAACGCCTGAATACCGAGCTCGGCCATCTGGGCGCCAGGCTTCGCGACCCCCGGCGAGAGTTGCAGGAAAAAGCCCAGCGGATGGACGACCTGGAACTGCGACTGAAAAAGAACATGGTACAGCGCCTTCAGCAATTGAACGTGCGACGGGAAAATCTGGACCAGCGCCTGGGCACCCATTCGCCCCGCCGGCGTCTGGCGGACAGCCAGAATGCGTTGGCGCGGGTTTCCGAGCACCTGAACACGGCAATGCGGCTACAAATGGGACGGCGTGAGGAGCAGCTGCAGCATGTCGCCCAGACCTTGAACGTGGTCAGCCCCCTGGCCACCCTGGGACGCGGCTACGCCATCGTGCGAGACGCCGACGGCAACATTGTGCGCGATGCTGGCGGCCTGACCCCGGGCGACAGCATCAGCGCCCGTACTGCCCGCGGCGAGATCAGCGCCGAGGTTACCAGGGTCGATTTACCTAGCCAGTAACTGTACGCCTTCCAGACTAAGCCAATGGTCTACTAGTCCATGAGCTCAAACGGCCTAGAGTTGTTACGTCAATCACTAAAACAACAATAGGCCCAGTGAGGTGGAACGCATGGACTACCACGCGGAGTTTCGCCGGTCGATCGACCGGCGGGAAGACTTCTGGCGAGAGCAGGCACAACAGATCGAGTGGATCCAGCCGCCTGCAACAATCTGGACAGCCACCGATAACGGCCATGGGCAATGGTTCCAGGATGGCACGCTGAATACCTCTGACGTGGCACTGGACGCCAATGTGCGGGCGGGACGGGGTGATCAGGCGGCACTCATCTACGACTCTCCGGTGACCAACACCCAGCAAACCTTTTCCTATCGGCAGCTCACGGATTTGGTCGCCAGATTCGCGGGAGTGCTGAAAAACCAGGGCATAGGCAAAGGCGACCGCGTCATTATCTACATGCCGATGATTCCTGAGGCGGTGATCGCCATGCTCGGCTGTGCCCGGATTGGTGCCGTTCATTGCGTGGTATTCGGCGGTTTCGCCGCCAACGAGCTGGCCGTGCGCATCGATGATGCGGAACCCAAAGCGGTGGTCACTGCCTCCTGCGGCATCGAGGTGAATCGGGTCATTGAGTACAAGCCCCTCGTAGACAAAGCCATCGAACAGGCATCTCACAAGCCAGACCGGTGCATCGTGTACCAGCGACCGCAGGCCACCGCCTCGCTGCAGGATGGCCGGGATCTGGACTGGAGCGAACTGATGGCCAACGCTCAACCCGAGCAGCCGGTACCGGTCAAAGCAACCGATCCTCTGTACATCCTGTACACCTCGGGCACCACCGGCAAACCCAAGGGCGTGGTCAGGGACCACGGCGGGCACGCCGTTGCACTCAACTACAGCATGAAGCTGGTGTACGACGCTAATCCGGGTGACGTTTATTGGGCCGCCTCGGATGTCGGCTGGGTGGTCGGCCACAGCTATATCGTCTATGGCCCCCTGTTTTGCGGCTGCACCTCCATCCTGTATGAAGGCAAACCGGTAAAAACCCCCGATGCCGGCGCATTCTGGCGGGTCATTCAGGACCACAAGGTGAACCTGCTCTTCACCGCGCCCACCGCTTTCCGCGCCGTCCGCAAGGAAGATCCGGAGGCTGACCACCTGTCCCGGTACGACCTCAGCTCGCTAAAGCGCATCTTCCTGGCCGGGGAACGCCTGGACCCGCCCACCTATGACTGGCTGCGGGAACACACCAATTTGCCCATCCTGGATCATTGGTGGCAAACCGAGACCGGCTGGGCTATCTGCTGCAACCCGGTCGGCATCGAAATGATGCTAACCAAGCCGGGCTCCGCCACCGTGCCCTCACCCGGTTTCGACGTTCAGGTCGTGGATACGAACGGGCACCCCAAGGCGCCCGGCGAACAAGGCCAGATCGCGGTCAAACTGCCATTGCCGCCAGGCTGCCTGTTGACCGTGTGGGGAGACGACGAACGGTTCCTGAAGAGCTATCTGAATCCGATTCCCGGTTTTTACAGTTCCGGCGATGGCGGTTTCGTCGACGAGGACGGCTACGTGTTCATCATGGGCCGGACGGACGATGTCATCAACGTGGCCGGACACCGGTTGTCCACTGGCGAGATGGAAGAGGTCGTTGCGTCCCACCCGGCGGTGGCCGAATGCTGCGTGGTCGGCGCTCAGGACGACATGCGCGGCCAGGTGCCGATTGGCCTGGTGCTAATTAAGGACGGCGCCACCATTGAACACGACGAACTGGAAGACGAACTGGTGGAGATGGTGCGGGAGAAAATTGGCGCCATCGCCTGTTTCCGTCGGGCCATGGTGGTAGACCGCCTGCCGAAAACCCGCTCCGGCAAGATTCTGAGACGGGTGATTCGTCAGATCGCAGACGGCGAGGAGTACACCGTGCCCAGCACCATCGATGACCCCGCCATTCTGGAGGAAATCAGCCAGCGATTCCGCGGCTGACCTCAACCTGTGGAGAAGGCACCGGGCTTTGCCGAAGCCCGGTCGCCGTGCTGTCTCGCCATTTCCAACCACCTGTTTTTAAACTATTAACAACCGCTGACACGGCCATAAAAAAAGCGTTGACGACCCCCAAAGTCGGTCTATACTGAAAATGCTGTGAAAATACAGCGGTATTTGGTGAATGCGCTACAACGTCCTGCCGCAGTGCTCTTCGTTGGTCCTTCCTCAGTACTCTCTGGATTTCTCAGCGTTGATTCCAAAAGGAATATGAAGGTCCCGTGAGGGCAAATTACAGAAAGACAGGAAAGATCAATGTCCGATACAAAAACCGGCCACGTGAAGTGGTTTAACGAGTCCAAAGGCTTTGGCTTTATCGCTCAGGATGGTGGCAGCGACGTGTTTGTTCACTACAGTGCAATCAACGCAAGCGGTTTCCGCACCCTGACAGAAGGTCAGCAGGTGCAGTTCACCGTTACTCAGGGACCGAAAGGCCCTCAGGCGGAAAACGTAACCCCGGTCTAAGGTTACCGCTTCCGCCCTCTGCCCCTCACGGGCAAAGGTAACGCTTTAAGCCGGCATTCGTGCCGGCTTAATACGTTATGGCGCGCCGTTTCAGGCTTCAGCCTCCTCCGGGTTCCGACGCATTTCAACTTCGCCCGGTTCGACTACCTGAGCCACCGCCGAGAACAGCGCCTGCAAGGTTGCAGAGGTGGTGTCCTCCGCCAGCGCCGCCGCACTGCAGTGGGTCTGATCGACCGTCAGCCGGATACAGGCCAGGGCATTGGCATTGGTGCCCTCACCCAGCGCAAATTCATCGTAGGCCTCCACCGCGATCGAGATGTCGAACTGCCGCTCAAGCGCATCGGAGACCGCCTCAACAGCCCCCAACCCCTGGCCTTGCAGAGACACCGGTGCAGACAGCCGCCCCAGAGTCACGTCCGCCCGTACGCCCTCGGCATCGCGATGCAAATCGTAAGACTGCAGTTCCCAGTCGCCCCGAACCCTCAGGTAGCGCTCCTCGAACAACCGATGGATGGTCACGGAGTCGATTTCGCCGCCATTGGTCTCCGCTTCCCGCTGGACGGTCTTGCTGAATTCGATCTGCAACCAGCGCGGCAGGCTGATGTCGTAATCACGCTCCAGCACGTAAGCCACACCACCCTTGCCGGACTGGCTATTGATGCGCACCACTTCCTCGTAGCGGCGACCAACATCGAACGGATCGATGGGCAAATAGGCGACGTTCCAGGCATCACCCTCGTTCCGGCGTGCCAAACACTTGCGAATCGCGTCCTGGTGACTGCCGGAGAACGCGGTAAACACCAGCTCGCCAGCGTAGGGATGGCGAGGGTGAGTCGAAATTTCGGTGCAGGCTTCCACCACTTCGGTGATTTCAGACATGCCGGACAGATCCAGAGTCGGATCAACGCCCTGGGAGTAGAGGTTCATAGCCATGGTGACCAAGTCCATGTTGCCGGTGCGCTCCCCGTTGCCCATCAGGGTGCCTTCGACCCTATCTGCACCGGCCATCACCGCCAACTCGGCGGCAGCCACGCCGCAACCGCGGTCATTGTGGGTATGGACACTGATACTCAGGTGCTCCCGGCGCTGGATATTGTCGCAAATCCACTCGATCTGGTCCGCGAAGACGTTGGGCGTGGCCATTTCCACCGTCGCCGGCAGATTGATAATAACTGGCTGACCCAGATCCGGCCGCCAGACTTCGGTGACCGCATCCACCACCTCGGCGGCGAAATCCAATTCGGTGCCGGTAAAACTCTCGGGGGAATACTGGAACGTCCACTCGGTTTCCGGAACCCGGGCGGCCAGGTCCCTCACGTAAGTGGCGCCTTTGACGGCAATGTCCTTGATGCCAGCCCGATCCATGCCGAACACCTGCTCCCGCTGGACGGTCGAGGTGGAGTTATACACGTGGACAATCGCCCTTTTAGCACCCTTCAGCGCTTCGTACGTACGCTCGATCAGCTCGGGGCGGGCCTGGGTCAGTACCTGGATCTTCACATCGTCAGGAATCCGGCCCTCCTCAATCAGCTTCCGACAGAAGTCAAAGTCCGGTTGACTGGCGGAGGGGAAGCCAATCTCGATCTCCTTGAAACCCAGCTTGACCAGCAAATCAAACAGCCTCTGTTTCTGCGCAACCGTCATCGGTTTGACCAGAGCCTGGTTGCCGTCCCGGAGATCGACCGCGCACCAGGTGGGCGCCTTCTCTATCACCCGGTCCGGCCAACGCCGATCGGTCTTTCTTACGGGCTGGAACGCTGCGTACTTGCGATGATCAAAAGCCATTTGAATGAATCCTTGCAGTTGCCGGTTTACGCAATAAACATTGACACAGTGTACCGTCAGTTCTGGAGCACGTGATTGCTAATTGCCCTCGCGACGGCTATTTTTAGCCATATTCGACCACTTTTACGCAATATAGAGCAATACCATGGCTGAAAAATCCCCCATGCTCGTCAAAATTGATAAAACCGACCGGCGCATTCTTGAACAGGTGCAGAGCAATGGCGCACTGACCAATCAGGAACTGGCCGACAAGGTCGGGCTGTCGCCCTCCCCCTGCCTGCGCCGGGTCCGGGCCCTGGAGGAGGCCGGGGTTATCGTTCGCACCGTGACCATTTTGGATCACAAGAAACTGGGCCTGTCATTAACGGCCATCATCCTGATCGGCATGGACCGACACACGCCGGAACGGTTTTCGGCCTTTGAGGAGCAAGTGTCGGGGTACCCGGAGGTTCAGGAATGCTATCTGATTACCGGGCAGGATGCGGACTACATGTTGAAAGTCGTGGTGCCTGACATGGACCACTATCACCATTTTCTGTTGAACCGGATTACCCGGATTCAGGGGGTCAGCGGCGTACACTCCAGCTTTGTACTGCGACGCGTGCTCGATACTACGGCGCTTCCGCTTGGCTACCTGACCTGATCCAGCCAGCGCCAACAGGAAGCCGGGACGCCTGAACCGGCGAGCCACTGCCAGCTTTTTTCAACGGCCCAAGGATTCCTCACTGACCACCTGTACCTTGGCTCGGAGGCTCCGTACAATAACCGCCACTTAACACCTGATATTCCCCCGATTAAAAACCAACGGAAGACACGATGCGAGCAAGCCGCTACCTGATTGCCACCCAAAAAGAGACCCCGGCTGACGCCGAGATCATCAGTCACCAGCTCATGTTGCGTGCCGGCATGATTCGCAAGCTGGCCGCCGGCCTGTACACCTGGCTACCGATGGGACTGCGCACACTTCGCAAGGTCGAGCGGATCGTGCGTGAAGAAATGGACAAGAGCGGCGGCCAGGAAGTGCTGATGCCGGCCGTGCAGCCGTCCGAGCTGTGGCAGGAATCCGGACGCTGGACCCAATACGGCGGTGAGTTGTTGCGCATGCAGGATCGCCACGGCCGCGATTTCTGCTTTGGCCCGACCCATGAAGAGGTGATCACCGACCTGATCCGCAACGAGCTGAAGAGCTACAAAGAACTGCCGGCCAATTTCTATCAAATCCAGACCAAGTTCCGGGACGAGCGTCGGCCTCGCTTTGGCGTGATGCGGGCACGGGAATTCGTCATGAAGGACGCCTACTCCTTCCACCTGAATGCCGAGTCGCTGGACGAGACCTATCAGGACATGCACCGCGCCTATTGCGCCATCTTTGACCGCCTGGGACTCGATTATCGCCCGGTTCAGGCCGACTCCGGCGCCATTGGTGGCAGTGCCTCCCATGAGTTCCACGTGCTGGCCTCATCCGGCGAAGATGCCATTGTATTCAGCACCGAAAGTAACTACGCCGCCAACATCGAAAAGGCGGAGGCCGTTGCCCCGGCCGGTGAGCGCCCCGCTCCAGCGGAAGAAATGAAAGAGGTTTCCACGCCCGGACAACGCACCATCGATGCCATCGCCGACTTCCTCAGCGTGGACGCTACCCGCACCGTGAAAACCCTGCTGGTCAAAGGCGAGGCCGACGAAGAAGGCCATTCCGGTCTGGTCGCGCTGATCCTTCGAGGCGACCACAGTCTGAACGAGATCAAGGCGGAAAACCTGCCGGGCATCGCAGAACCGCTAACCATGGCCACCGACGAGGAAATCGAGGCGACTGTCGGCTGCAAAGCCGGCTCCATTGGCCCGGTCAATCTGTCGGTTCCGGTGATTGTCGATCGCAGCGCCGCCCACCTGGCAGACTTCGTCTGCGGCGCCAACAAGGACGACTTCCACTTGACCGGCGTTAACTGGGAGCGTGATCTGCCGCTCGGGCGGGTTGAAGACCTGCGGGACGTGGTCGAGGGCGACCCAAGTCCCGATGGCCAGGGCCATTTGGAAATCCGCCGGGGCATTGAAGTGGGTCATATCTTCAAGCTCGGCAACAAATACAGCAGCGCCATGAACGCCAACGTGCTCGATGAAAATGGCAAGAGCGCCATTCTGGAGATGGGGTGCTACGGCATAGGTGTGTCACGCATCGTGGCCGCGTCTATCGAACAGAACCACGACGACAAGGGCATTATCTGGCCGGATGCCATCGCACCGTTCCAGGTTGCTATCGTGACCCTGAATGGCCACAAGTCACCGACGGTTGCGGAAGCGGGCGAGAAGCTCTACGAACAGCTGCGACAGGCGGGATACGATGTGCTGCTGGACGATCGTAACGAGCGCCCGGGTGTCAAATTCGCTGATATGGAACTGATCGGTATTCCCCACCGGTTTGTGGTATCCGACCGCGGTTTGAGCGCCGGAACCCTGGAATACAAGGGTCGTCGCGACGCCGAAAAACAGGACATTCCCCTGGAAGAAGCTCTACCGTTCCTGGTCAACGCGTCACCACGCAAGGGCCTGTAAACCACCTGCTCCCAACCGTCGCTGAGCAGGACGCTCAGTGACGGTTGCCGGGCAGCGCCATTGGGCTGCCCTCACCCATCGGATCTAACTGACCACTCCGGGTTCCATCTCAAGATCCACCCCAAATCTCTGCTTCACCGAGTCACGGATCTTTCCCGCCAGCTCGAGAATGTCGCGTCCGACGCCTTCAGAGTGATTGATCAATACCAGAGCCTGGCGGTTGTGCACCCCCACGCGCTGATTCCTGAATCCTTTCCAGCCACACTGGTCGATCAGCCAGGCGGCGGCCAACTTAACCCCAGAGTCTTGCTCATAGCCAACAATGTCTGGGAAGCGCTGTTGCAGATCCCGGTACTGGTCGGAGGCCACCACCGGATTCTTGAAAAAGCTCCCAGCGTTGGGAATCATGTCGGGATCCGGCAGTTTTCGGCGCCGGATAGCCATGATCGCCGTTGCGACATCCATGGGGGTGAGCCCATCACGCGCACTCTCCCCCAGATACTCTTCGAGATCTCGATAGCCCAGCTGCAAGGGCCGGGTGCGGGACAATCTGAGCCGGATTTCGGTGATGACGTAGCGCCCGGGGGTTCGTTTGAACAGACTGTCGCGGTAGGCGAACTGGCAGTCGGCTCCGGTAAGTGTCACCCACTGCCCGGTATCCCGATCCAGGGCCGATACGGACGTGAGGGTGTCACACAGCTCAACACCGTAGGCGCCAATGTTCTGCACCGGCGCGGCGCCAGCGGTACCGGGAATCAGTGCCAGGTTTTCAATGCCCCGGTAGCCGGCGCTGGCCGCGTATAAAACCGTCTCGTGCCAGTTTTCGCCCGCGCCGAGGACCAGGGTGGCCTCGTTTCCAGAGGCCTGCTCCCAGCGCCGGCCGGGAACACAGATCCGCACTACCAGGCCGTCGAAGTCACCGTTGAACACCAGATTGCTGCCACCGCCGAGTATCAGGGTGCGCAGCCCCTGATCGTCGGCCCAGGCCAGTGCATCCGTCAGCTCCCGGGCGTCGCGGGCCTCAACGTAATACCGGGCCACGGCGGCTACTCGCAGGGTGTTGAGCTCCCCGAGTTCGATGTGCTCCAGAGGCGGACGGGGCATGCTCAAGCCAGACGCCCCCGGATATCCGCCAGCAGGCCTTCACCGGCTTCGTGAATCAGATCAAGTACGAACTCAAAACCATCCGGGCCGCCGTAATAGGGATCAGGAACCTCCCGATGCTCGGACTTGCCGAAACCAAGAAACAGTTCGGGCCTGGTTCCGCCGCGTTGATGCCAAACATCGGTAACATCGGCCAAATTCTGACGATCCATCACCAGCACGTAGTCGAACCGCTCCAGATCCTCGGCCTCAAACTGTCGGGCCCGAAATTGACTGATGTCGATGCCACGCTTCTTGGCGGCCTGGGTCGCCCGGGTGTCCGGCGCCTTGCCTATATGCCAGTCGCCGGTGCCGCAAGAATCTATGTGGATTCGCTCCTCCAACCCAGAACCTTCCACCAGCTTGCGGAACACACCTTCTGCGCTGGGCGAGCGGCAAATGTTGCCGAGACAAACGAAGAGAACCCGTACCTGTTGTGTCATTGCGCGCTCCTCGCTGCCAACCACTGACGAATCCGCTCGAGGTCGGCTTCGGTGTCGACACCGGCCGGTGGTTTTTCAGCGGCAACATCCACGTGAATGCGAGCACCGTTGTAAAGGGCCCGCAGCTGCTCCAGAGATTCCGCCTGCTCGGTCGGCGCTGGCGCCCAGTTGACGAAATCCTCCAGCACCTGTGCCCGATAGCCGTAGATACCGATGTGACGGAAATAGTTGATCCCCGCCGGCAAAGGCAGATCCGTGCCGTTCAGCGGGTTCGCGGCCATCCAGGCATCGCGCGCCCAGGGAATGGGCGCGCGACTGAAATAATGGGCCATACCCTGATGGTCAAACACCACCTTTACGACGTTTGGATTGACCACCTGGTCAACGTCATGAATCCGCTCGCACAGGGTCGCGATGGCAGCTTCCGGGTAGCGCTCGAGGTTGTCTGCCACCTGGTTGATCAGCGCCGCCGGAATTAAGGGCTCATCGCCTTGGACGTTGACTACCCGATGCTCCTCCTCAAGACCCAGCTGGCGGGCAACTTCGGCCAGCCGGTCGGTGCCGCTGGCGTGATCCACTGCCGTCATCACGGCCTCGGCGCCAAAGCCCTCACAGGCCTTGCGAATCCGGTCATCGTCGGTGGCCACCACCACACGACTGGCGCGGCTTTCGAGGGCGCGCTCGTACACGTGCTGGATCATGGGCTTGCCACCAATGTCCGCCAACGGCTTTCCGGGCAGGCGGGTGGAGGCGTAACGGGCGGGAATGACCACGGAAAAAGACATGGTTAAAAAATCCTCTGCCGGTGACTTAGCGTTTGTCGAGGCGCTCATCGGTGGTGAGGGTTCGGGCCTCACCCGCCAACATCACCGGTATTCCCTCGCGAATCGGGAAAGCCATGGCGTCGTGGTAGCACACCAGTTCGGTGCGAGCGTCGTTCAGTTTCAGGTCGCCCTTGCAGACCGGGCACGCCAGCATCGCCAGCAGTTTTTTATCCATGATGCGTTCTTACCTGGGTAAAGGATTAAGCAGTAAGCTGTTCGGCGCTCTGGTTGATTTTGGCGATCAGAGCGCGGGAAAACTCGTCCGACAACGCGGCCTGAACCGAAAAGACCCAGGCGTTGTCGGGCGCAATTGCCCGGCACTTGACCGCATCCTTGGCGGTCATCACCACCCACTCACCGGCCGGCGCACGTAAGTCTTCGGCGGTGAATCGGTGGTGGTCGGGGAAATGTACGCCCCTGACCTTCGCGCCGAGCCCTCTCAGTGTATCGAAAAATCGGTCTGGATTGCCGATTCCGGCAACCGCGTGTAGCGCCTGGCCCTGCAGGTCCGCCAGCGGCCGGGCCTCGCCAGTTTTCAGGTTCACCAGGGAAGCCGGCTCTAGCGCCATGGTATGGATGTCCGGATGCTCGATCTCTTCGAAGCTGTCGAGATGTTGTCCGGGCTCATAGTCACCACCGTTGATAATGACAAAGTCCACTGAAGACAGACGGGATACCGGCTCCCTCAGAGGGCCAACGGGGATCTGGGCGCCGTTGCCGGTGCCACGGGCGCCGTCAAACACCGCCAGCTCGACATCCCGGGGCAGTGCATAATGCTGAAGGCCGTCATCACAGACCAGGATGTCGCCCAGCCCCCTTTCCAGGGCCCAGTTCGCCCCGCGGCGGCGAACTGGGTCCACCACCACTGGTACGCCGGTGACCTGGGCCAACATGACCGGCTCATCACCGGCCTCAGAGGGCTCGCTATCGAGAGAAACCTGGATCGGGTACCGGGCGGATTTGCCGCCATAGCCACGGCTGAGAATCACCGGGCGCCAGCCCGCTGACTGCAGTTGCGCCACCAGCCAGGCCGTCAGGGGGGATTTGCCGGTGCCGCCGGCGGTGATATTGCCCACCACCACCACCGGTACCGGCAGGGATTCGTTTCTAGCGTCCCAGGCTTTACGCCTGCGGGATGCGGCGACAGCCTGGTACAACCAGCTCAGTGGCGCCAGTGGCCAAAGCGGACGGGACTTGCCGTACCAGAGCCGGTCGATCAGTGCGCTCATACCGGTTCACTGAATTGCATCTGATGCAGCTGGGCGTAGGCACCCCCGGCGGCCAGCAACTCATCGTGACGCCCGGACTCGACAATGCGACCATTGTCCATGACCAGGATTCGGTCGGCCTTTTCAATGGTCGACAGTCGGTGAGCAATAACCAAGGTGGTCCGACCCTGCATGACGGTTTCCAGCGCTTCCTGGATGTGGCGCTCGGATTCGGTATCCAGCGCCGAAGTCGCCTCATCCAGAATCAGTACCGGGGCGTTCTTGAGCAGCGCACGGCCAATCGCCAAGCGCTGACGCTGGCCACCGGAGAGCATGACCCCGTTATCACCAATCATGGTGTCCAGGCCTTCCGGCATGCGGTCAATGAATTCCAGGGCATGCGCCTTGGCGGCGGCTTCCCGGATTTCCTCCCGACTGCAGTCACGCAAGGCACCGTAAGCAATGTTGGCGGCAATGGTGTCGTTGAAAAGCACCACGTTCTGGGTCACCAGAGCGATCTGTGAGCGCAATGCCTTGAGGGTATAATCCCGCAGGGAGTGATCGTCAATCTTGATATCACCGCCGGTGTAGTCGTAGAACCGCGGCAACAGACTGACCAGGGTGGACTTGCCACTACCGGATCGCCCAACGAGGGCAACACTCTGGCCGGCCGGGATTTCTAGTGAGATACCTTCGAGCACGTTGTCGAGCTGGTCGCGATAACGGAACGCCACGTCCTCGAAACGGATGCTGCCCTCTACCCGTTCCGGCGCGTAGGTGCCCGGGTCGCGCTCGGGGTGTTCATCCATGGTTTCAAAAACGTCATAGGCAGCCGCCAGTCCCTTTTGGATCTTGGCGTGCACCGACGTCACCTGCCGAATGGGTTTGGCCATGGTAGTGGCGGCGGTGATAAAGGCAACCAGTTGTCCTGTGGTCATGCCACCACGGATTTCCGGGGCCAGCATGGTCCAGACCAGGGCCGCGATGGCAAAGGCCACCAGAACCTGGATCACCGGCACACTGATGGCCTGGGTCGAGGCCATTTTCAGGCTTTGCGCGAGGTTTCGGTCGTTTACCTCGCGGAACCGTTGCTGTTCATAGTCTTCGCCACCAAAGGTGCGGACCACCCGGTAACCAGCGATGGACTCGGATGCTACATGGGTAATGTCACCCATGGAGCCCTGAATGCGTTTGCTGATCCGGCGGAAACGTTTGCTGGCGTAGCTCACCACGGCCCCGATCACAGGGCCCACAGCCAGGAAAATCAGCGTCAGCACCCAGTTGGTGTAGAGCATGAAACACAGCAGACCGATGATGGTCAGCCCTTCCCGGAGAGTAATGGTAACGGCGTTGGTGGTCGCCTCTGCCACTTGCTCCACGTTGAAGGTCAGTTTCGAAACCAGACGACCGGCGGCGTTGTCATCGAAATACCGGGACGGCAGAGTCAAAAGGCGGTCAAAAACGTCATTACGAAGCACGTTGATCACGTGACGTCCGACATAACCAATGAAGTATTGGCTCATGAAGGTGCCGACACCCCGAAAAGCAAATACCCCGACGATCAGAAGGGTCAACATGATGCGGTTATCATCGGTGGGGTTCTCAATGGCCGCGATCACGTACTCCATGGCCGCCGCCATGCCGGTCGACGCAGCGGCATAGATGACGTTGCCCACCACCGCCAGCGAAAACGCCAGCCAGAAGGGTTTCACATAGGCCAGCAGGCGCTTGTAGGTTTCCCAACTGCCAGAGGCTTGAACCGGTGCCTGAGGGGGAAGCGGGTCGGTGGTACTCACTGTGCCTCAGCCTCCCGCTCGGTAGTAATGCTCAGCTTGGCAAACCCGAGTCGGCCGGCAACGTCCATCGCCCGTACCACAAACTCGTGAGGTGTACGGGCGTCGGCGGTAATGATGAACGGCAATGAGTTATCGCCAGACGCCAGCTCCCGAACGCCGCGCTCGAGCGTCTCGCGACGATTGTTGACCAGGGTCTTGTCGTTCAGGACGTATTGCCCTTCGGCGTTGATCACCACGTCGATTTGCCGGACTTCTGCCGGCGATGCGGGTTCACCGCTGGCTTCCGGCAGCTCGATCTGAAGATGGCTTTCCCGGGTAAAGGTCGTCGAGACCATGAAAAAAATCAGCAGCAGGAACACCACGTCGATCAGTGGTGTCAGATCAACTGCGACTTCCTGACTTCTCTGGCGCTTGAACTTCACGGCGTTCAGGCTCCTTCCACGTCGATTTCGCGATCTCCGTGCACCACCTCAACCAGCTTGATTGCCTCCTGTTCCATGCTCACCACCAACTCATCCACCCGGCGGATGAAATAACGATGGGCAATCAAAGCCGGAATGGCGACGCTCAGGCCCGCGGCCGTGGTGATCAGCGCTTCAGAAATGCCGCCGGCCAGGTTGCCGGCATTACCAACTCCCGCCAACTGGATTTCGGCAAACACCTTGATCATACCGATGACCGTGCCCAGAAGACCAAGCAGCGGAGTGATGGTGGCCACGGTGCCCAGCGGATTCAGGAAGCGCTCGAGGTCATGGATGACCTGGCTGGCTTCGTGTTCGATGCTTTCCTTCATGATCTCGCGACCATGCTTGGCGTTCAGCAGCCCGCCCGCCAGCACGCGGCCCATGGGCGAGGAACCTTGTAGCGCTTTCAATTTGCGGCCATTGAGCTCTTTTTTCTTGATCCAGCGCCACAGCTCATTGAGAGTTTGGGAGGGGGCAACCCTGGACGCCCTTAAACTCCAGAAACGCTCCAGAATGATGGCAAGGGCCAAAATGGAACACGCAACAATTGGCACCATCAAAATGCCACCGGCTTTTAACAGCTCGAACACGCTCGGTCTCCCTGATAGTTTGCAAGCCGCGCTACTTTAGCATAGCTGCCGTGGCAGGCCACACCCGTTGTGTCACGGTATTTCACATTCCTCACGAGCCTGTCCAGTTGCCCCAATCCAGAACGGAGCATTCCTTCGCTGTTCGTGAATGGCCAAACGATTTTGCTGGATGGTCAGCGTCAGCATTCCGGAACAGGCCGTGCTGTATCCCTGACTGCCCTGCGCCCGGTAACGGGCGGTAACGGCCGGATGCGGGTGACCATAGCGGTGCCGATACCCGGCCGAGTAAATCACCACATCCGGCGCAAGCGTCTGCACCCACAGGGGCGACGATGAGGTTTTGCTGCCATGGTGGGGCGCGAACACGACTCGGGCAAGGTCAATGCCCCTGGCACCGCCCTGAATGGGCTCCATACCCTGCTGAACCACACCGGGCATATCCTGGATCACCCGAGCCTCGATGTCGGCGCTGATGTCACCGGGTAACAGCCACTCGGTTCCTGATGCGCTATGGACAATTCGCACCACACAGGACGCATCGTTTCCGGCGTGGCCAGCCCCGGCGCCCCAGTAATGAACCTGCAGCTCCCCGACAAACTCTGGCGGATGGTCGCACCCATACAAAGCCAAACCCGAGTCGACCCCAAGCTTCGCTCGCACCTCATCCACTTCCCCGGTGATCAATTTGCCGATGGCCACCCGCTCAGCGAGAGTCGCTAAGCCGCCGGAATGATCGCTGTCGGCATGGCTGATCACCAGGGTATCGATACGCGTAACCCCCAACGCCCGCAAACCCGGCAGCAAAGTGGACTCGACAGAGGAAAAAACCCCGTCCAGCGCCGGGCCCGTGTCGTACAGCAGCACTTGTTGCCCATGACGCACTAGCACGGCAAGCCCCTGCCCCACATCCCAGACCCGCATTTCCGGTTCGCTAAGGTCAGGGTTGGGCTGCAAGGGTCGGGACCAGTGCGACAATGCCAGCCAGAGTATCAGCACGCTTGCCGAGAACACCCGGGCGCCGAACAAAGGCATCCGGACCAGGGCGAGCGTCAACAGAGCCAGTAACACGATTTCGATCGGTTCCGCGCTTAGTGCGGGTGCCGGTATCTCGGCCAGACCAGCGAGCAAGGTCCAGAGCACGGTCAGGGTTGCGTCACAGATGGGCACCAAGATTTCGGCCCCCGAAGGCCAGATGGCCACGCCTAGAGCCGCGGCAACCAATAGCGGCATCACCAACAGGGACACCAATGGAATAGCCACCAGATTGGCCAGCGCCCCCATAAGCGGCTGTTCCTGATCGAACATCAACAGCAGCGGCCAGAGCGCTGCGAACAGTGATGCCTGGGCGATCAGGAGCGAGCCCAGCCAGCGCGGTGCCCGTAGCCCCCCTGAAAAACTCCACAGCAACACCGCAACGGCACCAAACGATAACCAGAAGCCCTGATCCAACGGTGCAAACGGGTCCAGTAACAGCGCGACGGCCAGAGCCCACACCCACCCGTGCCAGGCAGGCCCCTGGCGTGCCAGAAGCAGCGACCAGCCGCCTACCACAACCATCACCAGAGCGCGCTGGGTCGGCACAGTAAAGCCCGCCATGAGCGAGTAAACGAGGCAGCATGCCGCAATGGAGCCGAACAGTATTTGGCGCTGCCGGTGCTCACCGCACCGGCCAACCGGCAGGAACAGCAGGAGTCGCCTAACGAGGAAACCGGTTCCCAGGGCAATTAATCCCAAGTGGAGCCCGGAAATGGCCACCAGATGCACGGTTCCAGTGGCCTTGAGAACCTGCCAATCAGCAGAGTTGAGTTGCCCCCGATCCCCTACCAGCAGGGATCGGATCAAAGGCAAGTGCTCAGCCCTGGCAAATCGTTGCTCCACCCACCGCGCCAAACCGGCATGGGCGGCGTGGTAATGGCATTGCACCGAGCACGGTACGGTGTTGTCGGTGGCAACATCGCGGACGGAGCCCGTCGCTCTGAAGCCTTTGCGAAACAGCCAGTCTTCATAGCGAAAACCGACATCGTTCAGCGCACCGTGTGGGCGTTTGAGCATTACCTCAAGCCGAAGACGATGAGAAGGTAAGCGGGGATGGTCCTGGCCATACCAGGCCAGCCTCAAACGGGTGGGCAATCTCGCCTCATGCGACTGACCGTGCCATTGCGTCACACAAAAGTTAAACCGTAGGCTCTGGAAATGGCCCGGTGACGGAATGGCACATAAGAAGCCCGACACCACGAAGCGCTGGCCTTCCATATTTGCCGGCAACTGTTCGCTCAGTCTCTGGCTGGCCTGCCAACCAGCCCAACCGACACCCAGCAACAAAGCCAGTGCGATCAGAACAACGTACCGGAAACAGGATCGGCGGAGCCGCCAAAACAGACAGACAGCAACGGCAAGACTTGCCAGGATCCACTCAGGTGGTGGCAAGATAGATAACCGATACAGTAAGATAACGCCGCAAGAGAAGGCGAAAGCGCCCACAGCGGCAAAGCCGCGACCCGGTCCAGACCGGAGTCGGGCCATTGAGTTTCCGGACAATCCTTGTCCTCCAATAGTACGACTCGCCGGCAGCGTCCTTGCTCCCGGAATTAACACGTGACCAACAGGCAGAGCTTCCAATGCCAAAGAAGTTCATGAAACGCTATCTGCCATCACCAGAGAAGGTGCAAGCGATGAAATCGCTACACTTCCTGGGCGATATCCTTCATGAACCCAACCTCTGGCACATCAACCGACACAGCGTTGCCCGAGCCTTCCTGGTAGGTATCTGGTTCTGCTTTATTCCGATGCCGTTCCAGATGATTGGCGCGGCGTTTTTCGCGATTTGGCTGAACTCAAACCTGCCGTTGTCGGTGGTGCTGGTGTGGATCAGCAATCCGGTGACCATGCCGCCGATATTTTATTTCAACTACAAGGTGGGTGCCTGGGTTCTGGATCGACCGGTTCTCAATTTCGAGTTCGAGTTATCCTGGGCCTGGATCAGTGAGCGCCTGCTGGACATCGGAATCCCGCTTTATCTGGGCTCGTTGATGGTGGCGACGGTCTCCGCCTGCATCGCCTATCTGATCATCCAGTTCCTGTGGCGGCGCAAGATTCGTTCAGACTGGCGCCTGCGTCGGGTGGACCGACTGAGGCGCCGCCGGGCCGCCGATCAGACCTCCTGAATCAGACGCCCCTGCTCCAGCCTCAGTACCCGGCCCAGACTACGGGCCATGGTCATGTCGTGGGTAACCATGACGAAAGAAATCCCCAGCTCATCCCGCAGCGATTCGATCAGCTTTCGCACCCCCTCTCCGGTGTGCTCATCCAAATTGCCCGTCGGCTCATCCATCAGTACGCACTGAGGCTCGTTCACCAGTGCCCGGGCAATGGCTACCCGCTGGCGCTCACCGCCTGACAATTCGCCGGGTTTGTGGGCAAGCCGCTCAGACAACCCGACCTGGGCCAGGAAACGCTCCGCTTTCTGCCGGGCGTCACTGACCTTCATGCCACCCAGAGCGCACGGCATCATCACATTTTCCAGAGCAGAAAACTCCGGCAACAGATGGTGGAACTGGTAAACAAAACCCAGGTGTTGGTTCCGGAATCGCGCCCGACCAGACTCCGACAGCCGATGAATGTCCTCACCGCAGATCGAAATCTGCCCGGACGAGGGCCGATCCAAGCCACCCAGCAGGTTCAACAACGTGGTCTTACCGGCACCACTGCTGCCGACTATGGCCACGGTCTCACCCGCAGCTACCTGCAGGGATATATCGGAGAAAATGGTCAGCTTTTCAGGCCCCTCACTGTAGGTGCGGGTAACCTGACGGCAATCAATCACCGGCGCTGGCTCTTGCATGGTCGAAGGTTCCTTACTCATAGCGCAGCGCCTCCGCCGGGTCGACCCGGGATGCACGCCACGCCGGATAAATGGTTGCCAACAGGCTCATGGCGAGGCCAGCACCGCTGATGATGAAGACGTCCTGCCACTGAAGTTGCGAGGGCAGATAGCTGATAAAATAAACATCTGCACTCAGGAATTGATGACCCAGGGCGCCTTCCAGCCAGGAAATAAATCCACTGATGTTCAGTGCACCCAACACACCCAGGGCGGTGCCGATCAGGGTGCCAAACACGCCGATGACCGCGCCCTGCACCATGAAGATGCGCATAATCCGCCCGGGTGTCGCGCCCATGGTGCGGAGGATGGCGATGTCGGCAGTTTTATCGGTGACCACCATCACCAGCGTGGAAACGATGTTAAAGGCCGCCACCGCAACGATAAACATCAGCAGCAGACCAATCATGGTCTTCTCCATGCGAATCGCCTGGAACAAATTACCGTGGGTACGGGTCCAGTCCGAGATGTAGTAACGCCCCTCCAGCGTCCGCGCCGCCTGCTCGGCCACCCGGGGCGCTGCAAACAGGTCGTCCACCAGCAGCCGCACGCCCAGCGCCTTGCCACCAGTGCGCATCAGCTTGGCGGCATCGTCCATGTGAATCAGGGTGTAGTTGCCATCCAGCTCTGCCCCGACGCTGAAAATGCCCTTGACCGTGAACCGCTTGAGGCGAGGCAAAACACCGGCCGGCGTCACCGATGCCTCAGGCAGCACCACCGTGACTTTGTCACCGATCTGCAGGCGCAGGCTAGCAGCCATGAGCCGACCTACGATGATACCGAAGTCGCCGGACTGCAGGTCCTGAAGGCTGCCATCAATCATGTGGCGCTCGATGATCGAAACGGTTTTCTCCTGCTCCGGCAGAACGCCGTTCAGCAACACGCCACGCACATTACCTCCACCGGTCACCATGCCCTGACCCTGGATAAACGGGGCCGCGGCGAGAACCCGCGGATGCTGCTGCACCTGCTGGTCGATGGCTTCCCAGTCCTGCAGCGGTCCGGAGCCCTCGATCACCGCATGGGGCACCATGCCGAGGATGCGTTGTTTGAGTTCCCGATCGAACCCGTTCATGACGGACAGCACGATGATCAACACCGCAACCCCCAGCATGAGTCCGATCATGGACGTCAGAGAAATAAAGGAGATGAAATGGTTTCGACGTTTGGCCGCGGTGTATCGCAAGCCGATGTAAAACGATAAGGGTCTGAACATGAAAAGGCGCCTGTCGCTACCCGGGGGTCTGTCGTGGTCTGGTCTTCCCGCCCGCCTTCCGGGGGTGCGGGAACCTGCTAAACTGTCCTGTAAACAATGAAAATACGCTAAACCGGAGTCAGGATGTCCTCGTCCACCACCCCTAACAAACCGGCGGAACACGGCCTCGAACGTCGGGACTATTTCCGAATCGAAGACCGCATCGGCCTGGAAATCCGAAAGCTCTCCCCGATGGACAATCCTGATGAGAAAGCGTTTGGCGAGGATCACCTGGAAAGCCTGAAAGCCGACTTTCGCCGGTTGGATCAGGACGTTCGTGCTCAACTGGCGAGCCTTGCCGAGCGGGACCGTCTGCTCACGGGGCTGATTAAGTCCCTGAATGGCAAGCTCGATACGCTAGCGCGCATTATGGCCTTTGAGCAAAATCCCTTGCAACCGGAAGACTGGCAGGAAGTCACCCTCAGTGAAGGCGGTTTGGCGTTCTCCGTCTCCTCGCCGGCGTTCAAAATCGGGGACCTGCTCTCAGTCCGAATGACCCTGCCCCCGGAGCTGTTCCAACCCCAGGCCATTGCAGAAATTATCAATACCCACCCGGACGACACCGGTGGTACCCGCATCCACAGCCAATTCACCAAGATCCACGACAGTGACCGCCAACAAATTGCCCGGCATGTGATGCGCTGGCAGATTCGCCAGCGTAAAAACGGTTAGACTGTTTAAAATCAAAGGACTTTTCCCTGTCGCAAAAAGACATTACGCTTTATCCACACGATTATTAAACAGGGAACCGGAAACCCGCCACTTGGAACGTGCCGAGCGTTAACAGGATCGGGCGATTCGGGCCTCAACGGAGAACAGTCAATGCAAAAGAACAAAACGACGCTGAGCGCTCTGGCTCTGGCAGCCGCTTTTACCCTGGCTCCCACAAGCGGTGTTGTCGCCGAACAGGTTACCATTCCGGTTGGCTCACAAAGTGACCGGGCCAGCGTCAGCACCCCTCAGATCGGCATGAGCCAAGCTTCGGTTCGGGCGGCCTGGGGAACACCGCAGGAAATCCGTGGCCCGGTCGGTCAACCTCCCATCAGCCAGTGGCACTACCCCGACTTCATCGTGTATTTCGAGCGGGATCGCGTACTGCACTCGGTTCTCAAGCCTAAGCGCTGAAGCGCGAATCCCGATCTGACTGCATAATTGCTTCAAGCAGCTATCGGGCCTGACTTATCGCCATCGGTTTTGGTTAGAATGGCGTTTTTCACCAAGCTAAGGTGGCTGTAACGTGACATCCAAACGTGTGATGCCCGCTGAATGGGCTCCGCAAAGCGCGGTCATGCTGACCTGGCCGCATCCGGGTACTGACTGGGCCGGCGTACTTGAACAGGTCGAACCTGTGTTTATGGCCATTGCCAAGGCGGTTTTGCGCTATCAGCATTTGCTGATCAGCTGCGAGCATGTGCTTCGCCTACAGGAACTGGACCAGATTCTGAACAGTTATGCCCGCGAGCAGGGCATGCCCGGCCGGGCCGTTTGTGTTCCGGCGCCCGCCAATGACACCTGGGCCAGAGACCACGGCCCCCTTGCGGTGCAGACAGAAAACGGACTAAACCTGCTGGATTTCCGGTTCAATGCCTGGGGCGGAAAATTCCCATGGGAAAAAGACGACGCCCTGAATCAACATTTCGCCAATGCTGGCGCATTTGGCGCTACACCTCTGGAGCCCGTTGAGTTTGTGCTGGAAGGGGGTTCCATAGAATCGGATGGCGAGGGCACGATGCTAACCACCAGCGAATGCCTGCTGACACCCACCCGCAATCCAGCCTATGACCGCGCTGGGATCGAGCACCAGTTACGTAAGCACCTCGGGGCCGAGCGGGTGCTATGGCTGAATCACGGCTTCCTTGCCGGCGACGACACCGACAGCCATATCGATACCCTCGCCCGTTTCGTTGCACCAGACCACATCTGTTACGTTGCCTGCGATGATCCGGAAGACGAGCACTACAGCGCGCTAACCGCCATGGCCGAAGAACTGCGTGAGTTTCGTCAGCCCAATGGCGCTCCCTATACGTTGACCGCCCTGCCTCTGCCGGACCCCGTGTTTGATGACGAGGGGCATCGCCTGCCGGCCACTTACGCCAACTTCCTGATTATCAACGGCGCAGTCCTGATGCCCACCTACGGCACGGCTCAGGACCAGGAGGCCGAGCGAATCCTGGCCGACGTTTTTTCGGACCGTGACATCATCCCCATCGACTGTCGCGCCCTGGTTCTGCAACACGGCAGCCTGCACTGCGTCACCATGCAAATTCCAGAGGGAGTGGTCGGTTCATGACCCGTCAGACCAACGATCGCGCCATCCAGCTGGCCGCGATTCAGCAAGCTTGCAGCGCCGACAAGGCAGCCAGCCTGGCCACCACTGAAAAACTGGTGCGGGAAGCCGCTGCCGGCGGCGCCAACCTGATTGTCTTGCAAGAACTGCATGCCACCCTGTACTTCTGCCAGACCGAAGACACCGACGTGTTCGACCTGGCCGAGCCCATCCCCGGGCCCACCAGTGAGCGCCTGGCTGGCCTGGCCCGGGAGCTGGGCATCGTGCTGGTGGGCTCGATTTTCGAGCGACGCATGAACGGCGTTTATCACAACACCGCCGTGGTGTTCGATTCCGACGGGTCACTGGCAGGGCTGTATCGGAAGATGCACATCCCGGACGATCCCGGATTCTACGAAAAATTCTACTTCACCCCTGGCGACGCCGAGTTCAACGACGGCCGCCATGGTTTCACTCCCATCGACACCTCGCTCGGGAAATTGGGTGTCCTGGTCTGCTGGGATCAATGGTACCCCGAAGCGGCCCGCCTGATGGCCCTGGCCGGCGCCGAAATGCTGATCTACCCCACCGCGATTGGCTGGGATACGACCGACGACCCGGACGAACAGGCCCGTCAGCTTGAGGCCTGGGTCACGGTGCAACGCGGACACGCGGTGGCTAACAACCTGCCGCTGGTCGCGCCCAACCGGGTCGGCATCGAGCCCGATCCTTCTGGCCAATCGGAGGGCATCCGTTTTTGGGGCAACAGCTTTATTTGCGGGCCCCAAGGCGAATTCCTCGCCCGCGCCGACGACGAAAGCGAGTGCATCCTACACGCCACCATTGATCGATCCCGCAGCGAATCGGTTCGGCGCATTTGGCCGTATCTCAGAGACCGCCGCATAGACGCCTACGGCGACATTCTTAAGCGCGTAAGGGACTGATCCCATAATGAAGCAACTGATCGATAACGTGGTTCAGGAGCTGAACCAGATTCTGCTCGGCAAAAATACACAGGTGCGTCTGGCGGTGTGCGGCTTGCTGGCCCGCGGGCATCTGCTGATTGAAGACATTCCCGGTATGGGGAAGACCACCCTGTCCCACGCGCTTGCCAAAATCATGGGGCTGAGTTACCAGCGCATCCAGTTCACCAACGATCTGCTGCCTGCGGACGTGCTCGGCTACTCCATGTACGACAAGGAAGCGGGCAGCCTGGTATTCCATCCGGGCCCGATCTTCGCGCAAGTCGTCCTGGCGGACGAGATTAACCGGGCGTCGCCGCGTACCCAAAGCGCACTGCTCGAAGCCATGGAAGAGCGCCAGGTATCGATTGAAGGGGAAACCCGCCCTCTGCCCCAGCCCTTCTTCATGATCGCGACCCAAAACCCCATCGAACAGGGCGGCACCTTCCCGCTACCGGAGTCCCAGCTGGATCGGTTTCTCATGCGCGTTCGCCTGGGCTACCCGGACCCGCGGGCCGAACGCGAACTGCTCGAGGGGGAAGACCGGCGGATAATGACTGAGCAACTCAAATCACTGCTGCCACAGGCAGACCTGATGACTCTGCAGGAAGCCGTAAACCGGGTGAAAGCCAGCCCCGCCCTGCTCGACTACGTCCAGCGCCTGCTGGAGCAGAGCCGCCGGATGCCCGGGTTGGTCTATGGCCTCTCCCCCCGAGCAGGCTTGGGCCTGCTGCGAGCTGCCAAAGCATGGGCGCTGATGGAAGGACGCAATCACGTTCTGCCAGACGACATTCAGGCGGTGTTTCCATCCATTGCCGAACACCGCCTGGAACAAGGCGATTCCGGCAAGAGCGCGGAACGCGTGCGGCAGCTGCTGGCGTCCGTGTCCGTGATCGGATAAATCCCGGACCTGCCTGCGACTGTGGGCGCGCCAAATGCCCCTGAGTAAATAGCAAAGTTTTATAAGCAGAATTGGCCAAATCGAATGGCAGACAGCACCATTCGTGTTAGCCTTTCGCACTTTATTTAGCAACCCGAGCCTGTATCCGGTTATCAGCGCCGATCCGAATCAAGGCCGAACCGAATTGAGTGAGAGACAGACATGAGCGACACCAAGCATTCCCGATTGATCATCCTTGGCTCCGGCCCTGCCGGCTACACCGCAGCCGTCTACGCGGCGAGGGCGAATCTGAATCCGACACTCATCACCGGCATCGAAGTGGGTGGCCAGCTCACCACCACCACTGACGTGGACAACTGGCCGGGCGACAACGACGGCGTTCAGGGTCCAGAGCTGATGCAGCGCATGCTCAAGCACGCCGAGCGTTTCGAGACCAGCATCGTCTATGACACGATCAACGAAACCGATCTGAATAGCCGTCCGTTCCGGCTCAAAGGCGACAACGGTGAGTACACCTGCGACGCACTGATCATCGCAACTGGCGCCTCCGCCATGTACCTGGGCCTGGAGTCTGAAGAAAAGTTCAAGGGCCAGGGCGTGTCTGCCTGCGCGACCTGTGACGGCTTCTTTTACAAGAAGCAAAAAGTCGCCGTGATCGGCGGTGGCAACACCGCGGTTGAAGAGGCACTGTACCTCGCCAACATCGCCGACGAAGTCACTCTGGTGCACCGCCGCGACAGCCTGCGCGCTGAGAAGATCCTGCAGGACAAGCTGTTCGAAAAGGCCGAGAACGGCAACGTCAACATCGTATGGGATCACACATTGGACGAAGTCCTGGGCGACGGCACCGGTGTCACCGGCATGCGCATCAAGAGCACCAAGGACGACTCCACCCAGGAGATGGATCTGGCGGGCGTGTTCATCGCCATCGGCCACAAGCCGAACACCGACCTGTTCCAGGGCCAGCTCGACATGGAAAACGGCTACATCCGCATTCGCTCAGGCCTGGAAGGCATGGCAACCCAGAGCAGCGTTCCGGGCGTATTCGCCGCCGGCGACGTGGCAGACCACGTGTACCGTCAGGCCGTCACCTCAGCCGGCTTTGGCTGCATGGCCGCGCTGGATGCGGAGAAGTTCCTGGATCAGCAGGACTGAACTAAACTAGGGACGAAGCCTCAATAGCTAGACGAGACCTGCGGCAATTCATCGCTGAAACTGTGCGGAGCCATGGATGGCGGAGCCAAGCCTACAAGGATGTATTCACAGCGTGTTTCAAGGATGGATTGCCACAGGTCGATACTCGAATTCAGGCATTATGTCGTTTGACTTCCTAACCGGAGCAGGATGACCTCACTACCCTGGCTTGATCCAGACCAACTCTGGTTCCCTCCCGTCGACGAAGCTCTCGAGGACCCCGACGGGCTACTGGCCCTTGGCGGTGACCTCTCCACCGATCGACTCGTCCTCGCTTACCGCAACGGCATCTTTCCCTGGTACAGCGACGACCAACCCATACTCTGGTGGTCGCCCGACCCTCGCTGCGTGCTGATTCCAAGCGACATACACGTCTCCAAAAGCTTGCGCCGTACCCTGAACCAGGGCCGATTCCGGGTCACCGCCGATCAGGCCTTTGGCCGGATTATCCGCCTGTGCGCAAACACCCGCGCCGAAGGCACCTGGATCACGGAAGACATGATCGCCAGTTTCTCGGAACTGCATCGTCAGGGTGTCGCCCATTCTATCGAAGTCTGGAATCGCGCCGGCGAACTGGCCGGCGGCATGTATGGCCTGGCCATTGGTCAGTGCTTCTTCGGCGAATCCATGTTCTCGCTGGAGACTAACGCTTCGAAGGTACTCATGGTACATCTCGCTCACCAGCTCCAGGCCTGGGACTACAAACTCATGGATTGCCAGGTGGAAAGCCGCCATTTGCTGACCATGGGTGCGCGCACTATTCCCCGCAGCGAGTTTTTATCTATACTCAGGGCAAGCGTAGATCGCAAACCTCGCCAACGCGACTGGCACATCCGCTGGCAATGGTCTGGGCCGGAGGCGTGAATGAGCAATCTTAGAACACTGGTGTTCTTCGCAACCCCACCCCACGACTGCAGCTACCTGCCCGACCGCGAAGCCACCACCATGTTCGTGGACCCACGCGCGAACATCGACAAGCGTCTGTACAGCCAGCTCACCGCTCTGGGTTTTCGCCGCAGTGGGTCTCATTACTATCGCCCCCACTGCGAAAGCTGCAACGCCTGCGTGCCTGTTCGGCTGAAAGTGAACGATTTTCAGCCAGACCGGAACCAGAAACGGGTGCTGCAGAAGAACAAAGACCTCGAGTTCAGTCTGGTGCCGGCCCGATTCACCGAGCAGTACTACAGCTTGTATGCCCATTATATTGAAGAGCGCCACAAGGATGGGGATATGTACCCACCCTCCCGGGAGCAGTTCTCGTCGTTCCTGGTGGAAGGTGCGACCGATTCCTGGTTCCTCGATATCCGCCTGCACGGCGAGCTGGTTGGCCTGGCCGCCATTGATCTGCTGGACGACGGCCTCTCGGCCATCTATACGGTCTTTAAGCCCTCACTGGAACACCGCAGCCTGGGCACCTACGCGATACTCTGGCAGATCGAAGAAGCCCGGCGCCGCGGCCTGCCGAACCTGTATTTGGGCTACTGGATAGAGGAATGCCGGAAAATGAACTACAAAACCCGCTTCAAACCGATCGAAGCCCTGCGCGAGGGTAAGTGGCAAGTCATGGATAACAACTGATTTTTGCCATATCCCGATAATTCAGGCAGAATTGCGCAATTTAAAATCACGCGAAGTACATCCCAACAGAGGTTTCTACTGAATGGCGAAATCAGATGTCATTGAAATGGAAGGCGTTATCATCGACACCCTTCCCAATACCATGTTCCGTGTTGAACTCAGCAACGGCCACGTGGTGACTGCTCATATCTCCGGAAAAATGCGCAAAAACTACATCCGCATTCTGACCGGCGACAAGGTCAAGGTCGAGCTGACTCCCTACGACCTGAGCAAGGGCCGCATCGTTTACCGCGCCCGCTAAGTTCGACCGACATCTGAAAAGCCCCTTCTTGGGGCTTTTTTGGTTTCTGCAACGCGATTTCCGCGACGCTCGGTCGTAAAAAAACCGCTGCCCGAGGGCAGCGGTTTTTGTTTTCACGCCAGTGTTCGGGCGCGCTAGCCTATACTGCTTCGGCCGGCTCATCCTCGTAATCGAAGAACAGCTCGTCGTTCCGCAGGTGAATGTAGACATCACCGCCCTTCTCTGACAAACGTCCGAACAGAATCTGCTCCGCCAACGGACGCTTGATCTTGTCCTGAATCAGACGGGACATCGGACGCGCACCCATGGTGACGTCGTAGCCTTTCTCAGCCAACCACACCTTAGCGTCTTCATCCACGTGCAGGACAACATGCTTCTCGTCCAGCTGGGCCTGCAGTTCCGTGAGGAACTTATCGACCACATGGGTGATGGTGCTCTTCTGAAGATCCGCAAACTGGATGATGCCATCCAGACGATTCCGGAATTCCGGCGTGAACGTCTTGCTGATAATCTCCATGCCGTCGGTGCTGTGGTCCTGTTCGTTGAAACCAATGGAACGACGGGCCATGCTCTCGGCACCGGCGTTTGTGGTCATCACCAGAATCACATGACGGAAATCCGCCTTGCGGCCGTTGTTGTCGGTCAGCGTGCCGTGGTCCATCACCTGCAGCAGCAGGTTGAACACTTCCGGATGGGCCTTTTCAATTTCATCCAGCAGCAACACGCAGTGCGGATGCTTGTTGACCGCCTCGGTCAGCAGACCGCCCTGATCGTAACCGACATAGCCTGGAGGCGCACCAATCAGCCGCGACACGGTGTGCCGCTCCATGTATTCCGACATGTCGAAACGCACCAGCTCAATACCCAGCACCTTGGCCAACTGTTTGGTAACCTCGGTCTTACCAACACCGGTCGGGCCGGCAAACAGGAAGGCACCTTCCGGCTTCTCCGGGGCTTTCAGGCCGGCACGTGCCAGCTTGATCGCAGTGGACAAGGATTCGATGGCCGGATCCTGGCCGAACACCACCATCTTGAGATCCCGCTCGAGATTGCGCAGCAGATCCTTGTCGCTGGTGGACACGTTCTTCGGCGGTATCCGCGCAATGTTGGCGACCACGTCCTCAATGTCCGTGACATCAATGGCCTTCTTGCGCTTGTTCTCCGGCTGCAGTCGCTGACGTGCGCCCGCCTCATCGATCACATCAATGGCTTTGTCCGGCAGGTGACGGTCAGTGATGTAACGATCGGCCAACTCCGCCGCAACCCGCAGTGCCTTGTCGGTGTACTTCAGGTCATGGTGCTTCTCGAAGTTCGGCTTCAGGCCTTTGAGAATCTGGTAAGTGTCCTCGACACTCGGCTCGTTAACGTCGATCTTCTGGAAACGACGTGCCAAGGCACTGTCTTTCTCGAAAATGCCACGGAATTCCTGAAACGTGGTCGAGCCAATGCAGCGAATCTCGCCGGAGCTGAGCATCGGCTTGAGCAGGTTGGACGCGTCCATCACACCGCCAGAGGCCGAACCGGCGCCAATGATGGTATGAATTTCATCAATAAAGAGGATCGCATGACGCTCTTTCTTGAGCTCCGCCAGCAGGCCTTTCAGCCGCTTCTCGAAATCACCGCGATACTTGGTTCCGGCCAGCAATGCGCCCAGATCCAGCGAGTAAACCACGGCATCGGAGATGATTTCCGGTACCTGACCATCAACAATGCGCTTGGCCAGACCCTCGGCGATGGCCGTTTTGCCGACACCGGCCTCGCCCACCAACAGAGGGTTATTCTTGCGGCGGCGCACCAGAATCTGGACCACACGTTCCACCTCGTGCTCACGCCCGATCAGGGGGTCAATCCGACCCTGACGCGCTTGCTCGTTGAGGTTGGTTGCGTAGCTTTCCAAGGGCTTGGACTGCCCGCCCTCTTCCCCGGCTTCGTCTGGAGCCGACTGGTCGTGCCCATCCTGATCTTCGGCGCCCTGCACTCGGGAAATGCCGTGAGAAACAAAGTTGACCACGTCGATGCGGGCAATGTTCTGCTTCTTGAGAACGTAAACCGCCTGGCTTTCCTGCTCACTGAAAATCGCGACCAGTACATTGGCTCCAGTAACCTCCTTCTTACCGGAGGACTGGACATGAAATACGGCGCGTTGCAGGACGCGCTGGAATCCGAGGGTAGGCTGGGTCTCGCGCTCACTGTCGCTGCTCGGTATGAGCGGCGTGGTTGAGTCGACGAACTCCACCAATTCTTCCTGAAGCCGCTGCAGGTCTGCCCCGCACGCTTTCAGAACGCCCACCGCCGATTCATTATCTAACAGGGCCAACAAGAGATGCTCGACAGTCATGAACTCATGACGCTTGTCGCGGGCATTCTTGAAAGCCGTATTCAGCGTAATTTCTAGATCTTTGCTCAGCATGGGCCACCCCAACGTCTGTCAGTCCGCACGTTCAATCTCGCAAAGGAGCGGATGTTCGCATTCCGAGGAATACTGGTTCACCTGTGCCGCCTTTGTTTCTGCGATGTCTCGGGTATACACCCCACATACGGCTTTTCCCTGCGTATGGACGAGCAGCATCACCTGCGTCGCCTTTTCTTCGTTCATGGCGAAGAACTTCATCAGCACGTCCACTACGAAATCCATGGGCGTGTAATCATCGTTTAGAAGCACCACTCGGAACCTTGCTGGGCGCTTCAGGGCAGGCTTTTCGGGCGCAACACTGAGGTCGTCCTGTCGTCCCGGTTGTTCGTCCTCCCCCTGATTAAATACTAGTAGAGAATCTTCGATAGTCCGCATCATTCTTTACCGGTTTATCGGTGCCCTTTGCATAATGTGGTTGTCTCACCCCGTGTTTTCAAGCTATCTCGAAGACCGGGCGCGGCTTAAATCACTATACGCGCATGATACCGGTTCCAGACCGCGTTCAACCACACATTCCGGCAACAGAAACTATTGACTCGACGCCTCGATTGGTCGAAAGTTAATCTGCATTGTTAAATAATGTAAATTCAAGCGAGCGTAATGTAACCGCAGCTTCGATTTCAGCTCAGAAAGAGCTCAACAATTGGAACCGCATCCAGTGATTTGGGGCGGGATGTTCACAACACCAATAATAAAATGTGACAGCACATGAACAGGGGAGTTCATCATGCCAAGAGGCAAGGTCAAATGGTTCAACAATGCCAAAGGGTACGGCTTCATCATTGAAGATGGCTGCAGTGACGATCTGTTTGCCCACTTTTCGTCGGTCCAGATGGACGGTTACAAAACCCTGAAAGCGGGCCAGGCCGTCACCTTTGACAAAAAACCCAGCGATAAAGGCGTTCACGCCATCAACATCGTTCCCGATGTCCAGCCCCAGAAAACACCACAGGAAGTGTCTGGCACCGCTGCGGGAATCAAAACCGATGGCCAGGACCCCAGTCGGAGCGACTACCCTCCCAGGGCGGCAAACGCTTGACCACCGACTGCTAGATTGCTTCTGATCCCCTACCTGAACGCAGGTCGGGAGTCTGTTGCGTGGCAACCCACCACGTCCGGGACAGCACGTTTCGCTGCTGATTGGCCTGAATCCGGTTCAGGCCGCTCCCACCCGCTGCCTCAAAATCAACCGCTGTAACCAGCCCACCCTCTTCTGCAGCCCCGCTGCAGCGACACAGACAGTGGCACTTGATACAGTACTATTCCTGTCGACAACTCCAGCCTTTCAGGACCTGCACAGCGCCATGGCCGATCTGATTCTGTTCAACAAACCCTTTCGGGTGCTCAGCCAATTTACCGATGACCGCCAGGCATCGGACAAACCGGCCAGAGCAACGCTGGCAGAGTGGATTCGGATACCAGACGTCTACGCCGCCGGCCGTCTCGACTACGATTCCGAGGGCCTGTTATTGCTAACTGGGAACGGGACGCTTCAGCATCGTATTGCCTCGCCCAGTGCAAAGATGCCGAAAACCTACTGGGTTCAGGTGGAGGGAGAGCCAACGGACGACGCTCTGACCCGCCTTGAACAGGGTGTCGAACTGAAAGACGGCATGACCACGCCAGCCAAAGTTCGCCGATTGGCGGCACCGGACATCTGGGACAGAAACCCGCCAGTCCGATATCGGGAAACCATCCCCACCAGCTGGCTGGAACTGACCATCACCGAGGGTCGTAATCGTCAGGTTCGCCGGATGACCGCCGCCGTCGGCTTCCCAACCCTGCGCTTGATCCGCTACCGTATAGGCGACTGGACTCTGGACGGACTGCAGCCTGGCCAATACCGAACCATGGCGGTGCATGTCCCTGAACCGACACAGCGTCGCGGCCGACCGGGCCGACGCAAACCGGGCAAACGCCCCGGCAGGAGCAGAAAACACCCATGACCTGGACCCCACACGCCACCGTTGCCGTAATTGTCGAAGATCATGAAGGCCGTTTTCTGGTGGTTGAAGAACTTAGCGGCGGCCGCGTTGTTTGCAATCAACCGGCTGGCCACGTGGAAGAGGACGAAGCCATCCTCGACGCGGTGAAGCGCGAAACTCTGGAAGAAACAGGGTGGGCCGTCGAGCCGGAGCATTTCCTGGGGGTCTACACCTACAAGGCACCGGCCAACGGCGTCACCTACTACCGGTTCTGCTACTCTGCCCGTGCCCTGGAGCGGGTCAGCGAAGAGCTCGACACCGGCATCATCGCGGCCCACTGGTTGATGCTCGAAGACCTCCGAAAACTGAAAGACCAACTGCGCAGTCCGCTGGTGCTCGAATGCATAGAAGATTACCGAAACGGCCGCCGCTACCCGCTCGACGTGGTGGTTGATGCGCAGACGTAGGGGCCCAACACTGGTAGACTTGACAGCTTTTCATCCAGATTGATGGTTTCATGACACACGCACCCGAAACACCCTCTCCAGCAAATACCCGAGTGATCGTCGGCATGTCCGGCGGCGTGGATTCCTCTGTGGCGGCCTGGCTGCTCAAGGATCAGGGCTATCAGGTCGAAGGCCTGTTCATGAAGAACTGGGACGAGGACGACGGCACCGAGTACTGCACGGCGATGACCGACCTGGCCGACGCCCAGGCGGTTGCTGACCGAATCGGCATCAAACTGCACACCGCCAGCTTCGCCGCTGAGTATTGGGATCGCGTGTTCGAGCATTTTCTGTCGGAATACCGCGCTGGCAGGACTCCAAACCCGGACATCCTGTGCAACAAGGAAGTCAAATTCCGAGCGTTCCTGGATTACGCCGTGACCCTCGGCGCTGACTACATTGCCACCGGCCACTACACCCGCCAGCGACCTATCCCGGACGACCCGGACATGGCGCAGCTGCTGAAAGGGCTGGATCCGAACAAGGACCAGAGCTATTTCCTGCACGCGGTGTCTGGCGAACGAATCGCCCGTACCCTGTTCCCGGTGGGCGAACTCGAGAAACCGGAAGTGCGCCGGATTGCCGAGGCCCAGGGCTTTGTCACCCACGACAAAAAAGACTCCACCGGCATCTGCTTCATTGGCGAGCGCAAGTTTACCGACTTCCTCAAGCAGTACTTGCCGGCCCAACCCGGTGACATTGAGACCCCCGAGGGCCAGGTCATCGGCCGCCATCAGGGACTGATGTACCACACCATTGGCCAGCGCCAGGGTCTCGGCATAGGGGGCCTGAGCGATTTTAGCGATGAGCCCTGGTACGTCGCAGAGAAAGACCTCAATCGCAATGTGCTGATTGCCGTTCAGGGCAAGCAGCACTCGCTGCTGTTCTCCCGAGGGCTGGTTTCCGGCCCCATTGATTGGGTGGCCGGCGAGGCCCCGGCGGCACAGTTCCGGTGCATGGCCAAAACCCGTTATCGCCAGCCGGATCAAAGCTGCACGGTGCAGTTGTCAGACGACGGCGTAAAAGTGGTTTTCGACGATGCCCAAAGAGCCGTAACGCCTGGCCAGTCTGTGGTTTTCTACGACGGTGAGGTGTGCCTCGGCGGCGGCGTCATCGAAGAAACCTGGCGCGACGGCGAACCCCTGCCCGCGCGCCTTTCCGAACAGTCACAGCAGGAACCGGGCGCATGAGCCGATCCCTCAATGATCAGACCATTGCGCTGGCCGGCGTCTGCCAGGCGGCCAATCTGGTGCAGCAGATCGCCCACAACGGTCAGTGCTCGGAGACCAGCCTGGAAACCTGCATCCGATCGCTGTTCGCCACGGATCCTGCCACGACCCTGGACGTTTACGGCGGCGACCTGCCAGACCTCCGGGAGGGTCTGGTCACGCTGTCTTCAGTGCTAAGTCAGCAGAGCAAACAGCAGGATATCGAGGTTCTGCGCTACGTGTTGAACCTGATCCATCTGGAATCCAAGCTCAACCGCAATCCGGACATGCTTGAGGTTATCGGCAGCCGGATTGATCAGGCCCGGCACACCGCCAGTCACTTTGGCTACACCCACACCAACCTGATCAGCAACCTGGCGTCGATTTACGCCGACACCATCAGCACCTTCCGTCTGCGCATCCAGGTGAGTGGCAACCCAGCCGTGCTCCAGCAAGAAGAAAACGCAGCCAAGGTGCGGGCGTTGCTGCTCGCCGGTATCCGCTCGGCAGTACTGTGGCGTCAGACCGGTGGCCGACGCTGGCAACTTATCTTCAGTCGCAAGAAAGTCATCGAGCACGCCCGCTATCTGGCGGAAAAAGCCAAAGCCCCGTTTTGAGGCCCACGCCCCCCGATCCCGCCAAGCGAATCGGTGATGAGCAACTGCGTCTTGCAGTGGGCTGGTGTATGATATTGCCCCACTTTTCTTTTGACCCGATCCGTTAACGATTTGAGAGGTTTTCGATGGAACTCACCGCCCTGACCGCCATTTCCCCGGTCGATGGACGCTACGGCAGTAAAGTCAGCGTCTTCCGTGACATTTTCAGTGAATATGGCCTGATCAGGAACCGGGTAACGGTCGAAATCCGCTGGCTGCAAAAACTGGCCGCGCACCCTGGTGTGACCGAAGTTCCGGCGTTCTCTGACGAAGCCAGCGCCGCCCTCGACGCGCTGGTTAGCGAATTCAGCCTGGAAGACGCCCAGCGCATCAAGGACATCGAGCGCACCACCAACCACGACGTCAAAGCGGTCGAGTACTTCATCAAAGAAAAGATTGCCGCGTATCCTGAACTGCACGCGGTTACCGAATTTGTGCATTTCGCCTGTACCTCCGAGGACATCAACAACCTGTCCCACGCGCTGATGTTGCGCGAGGGCCTGGACCATGGCCTGCTGCCCGCCATGGACAAGGTAGTCGGCAAACTGGCCGAACTGGCCCAGGAACACGCCGAGCAACCGATGCTGTCGCGCACCCACGGCCAAACGGCCTCCCCGACCACCGTCGGCAAGGAGTTTGCCAACGTGGTGCATCGCCTGCGCCGCCAGCTCAAACAGATCCGTAGCATCGAATTGCTGGGCAAGATCAACGGCGCCGTTGGTAACTACAACGCCCACTTGTCCGCCTACCCGGAAGTCGATTGGGCCGCCAACGCCCGCGAGTTCAATGAAAGCCTGGGCCTGGACTGGAATCCGTACACCACCCAGATTGAACCCCACGACTACATCGCGGAACTCTACGACGCGGTGGCGCGCTTCAACACCATCGTGATCGACCTGGACCGGGACATCTGGGGCTACATCTCCCTGGGCTACTTCAAGCAGAAGACCATTGAGGGCGAAGTGGGCTCCTCCACCATGCCGCACAAGGTCAACCCGATCGATTTCGAGAATTCCGAAGGCAACCTCGGCATCGCCAACGCCCTGCTCAACCATCTGGCGGCCAAACTGCCGATTTCCCGCTGGCAGCGCGACCTGACCGACTCCACAGTGCTGCGCAACCTGGGTGTCGGCTTCGCCCACAGCCTGATCGCCTATGAGGCTACCCTGAAAGGTCTGGGAAAACTGGAACTGAACCCGGTGCGTCTGGATGAGGATCTGGACCACGCCTGGGAGGTGCTGGCCGAGCCGATTCAGACGGTGATGCGTCGTTACAACATCGAAAAGCCGTACGAAAAGCTCAAAGCCTTGACCCGCGGCAAGGCCATGACCCCTGAGGTCATCCAGAATTTCGTCCAGACCCTGGACATTCCCGAGGCGGCCAAGCAGGAACTCATGGCACTGACCCCCGGCAACTACATTGGTAACGCCGTCGACCAGGCGCGCAACATCTAAAGACTGGGAGCACTTGCATGGACATGCTCGGTGGACTGACCGCCTCTGAATTTCTGCGCGACTATTGGCAGAAGAAGCCGCTGGTCATCCGCCAGGCGTTTCCGGACCTGGCGTCCCCGGTCAGTGCCGACGAGCTGGCCGGCCTGGCCTGCGAGGAGGCGGTTGAATCCCGCATTGTCATCGAAAATGACAACGGCAAACCCTGGCAACTGCACAACGGCCCGTTCACACCGGAACGTTTCAGCCAACTGCCAGAACAGGACTGGACCTTGCTGGTCCAGGGCCTCGACCACTGGGTACCTGAAGTGGCCGACTTGCTGGAACCTTTCCGCTTCGTGCCCAACTGGCGTCTGGACGACATCATGGCGAGCTACGCGCCCAAAGGCGGCAGCGTTGGCCCCCACTACGACCAGTACGACGTGTTTCTGCTGCAGGCCGACGGCAAGCGCCGCTGGACCTTCGGTGGTCACTGCGACCATACCTCTCCGCGAGTGGAAGGCACGCCCCTGCGCATCCTCAGCAGCTGGGACGGGGAAGAAACTGTTACCCTGGAACCGGGCGATATGCTGTACCTGCCGCCCGGTGTCGGCCATCACGGTGTTGCCGTCGACGACTGCATCACCCTGTCCATCGGCTTTCGGGCGCCCACCGTCGACGACGTACTGACCGGCTTCACCGACTTTCTGTGCAGCCAGTCGGACGCCGGTGAACACCTGAGCGATCCCGATCTGCATGTCCAGGACAACCCGGGCACCATCCAGCCCGGAGTAATCGACAACCTCAGCGACCTGCTGGAGAAAAAACTGTCGGATCGTCGGCAGCTATCACTCTGGTTTGGCCAGTACGCAACCGCGCCCAAGAGTCTGGATATCGTGGTGCCCGCCGAAGAGCCGGCGTCGCCGGAGGAACTGGCGGAGGCCATCCGCGCCGGCGAGCAACTGCGCTGGAACGAGGGCTCGCGCTTCGCCTTCTACGAGTTCGAGGACGACACCGCACTGTTTGTCGACGGCGAGCAGTACCTGCTCAAGGGCGATGCCCGCCCGATTGCCCCGCTGCTCTGTGCCGGCGCCCGAATCGATGCGACCAAACTGGCGCAAAGCGCTGACGACGAGGCACTGCTGGGCCTGCTCTGTACGTTGTATAATCAGGGTTCGGTCTACTTCGAATAGTTGGTCGCCATGAGAGTGAAATTCAGGAAGTACAGCTGGCAACTGGCGCCGGGCCACATTCGCGACATTCGCCAACGGGTTTTCGTTGACGAACAGAAGGTTCCGGCCGACCTTGAGTGGGACGACACCGACGAGATCGCCGACCATTACCTGGCGGTCCTGCCGGACAACACCCCCGTCGGCACCGCGCGTCTGTTTTCAACCCTGGGCGAAACCGCCCACATCGGCCGCATGGCCATCCTGCCAGGGTTTCGGGGGCGGGGACTCGGCGAAGCCATGCTTCGGCACCTGATTACCGAGGCGGCCGGCGAGTACAGCGAGATCTGGCTCTCCGCCCAGGAGTACGCCATCCCGTTCTACCAGCGTTCCGGCTTTCACATCTGCTCCGACCGCTACGACGACGCCGGCATCAGTCACTTCGACATGCGTTGCCTGTCGCCTGCGTTGCTGGCTGAAGGGCTGGAACGCCAGAATACGCCGCTGATCCTGGAGCAGGACTTCACCACCTGGCAGTTCTCCGACGAACAGCGAATGATCAGCCTGCTCGATTCCGTCGTGGGCCAGGCCGGGCAGCGGCTGTGGCTCTATGATCGGCTGCTGGAACACGACCTCTACGACCGGCACCGGTTTCGGGAGTTGATTTCCGCCCTGGCCCGTCGCCATCGGCTCAGCGAAGTACGCCTGCTGATCCACGACGACGGCCCACTGGTAAAACGCCGGCATCAATTGGTGGAACTGATGCGGCGACTGCCAAGCCGTATGGAGTTGAGACTGGTGCACACCGAGTACCCAGTCGACGACCAGCCCTTCGCCCTGGTGGATCGCGTTGGTCTCGTCTATCGGCACGATTTCTACAAACCCGAAGGCTTTGCCAAGTTTTCCGACCCCGGGCGGGTCAAACTGCTGTCGGAGAGTTTTCAGCGAATGTGGGATGCCGGACGGAGTTCGCTGGAACTGCGAGATCTACCGCTCTGAGTGATGGGCCTGGGGCGACTGGGCCGATTCAAACTGGGCGCCGAACGGCGCAAATTCCTGATCCACCTCACTGGCCACCTCGGCGATCAGCTTCCGCAACCATTGATGGTCGGAGTTGTGCTGCAGCAGCGGACTCCAGGCCATTTTCAGCTCGAACGGCGGAATCTCGAACGGCGGCACTTTCACCACCAGATCCGGATTGTCTTTCTGCAGCCAAGCTGCCCGTGACGGCAAGGTGGCAATCAGGTCGTGCTGCTCGGCCAGCAGCATCGCAACCTGATAGTGCCGTGTGAACACGGAAATCTGACGCTTGCGCCCCATGCGCGACAGGGCTTCATCCACCCAGCCCAATCGTTGCACATCTTTCGGATTCACGCCCACGCCCACGCCAAAACCGGTTTTACTGACCCAGATGTGGCTGGCATCCAGGTAGGTGTCCAGGGTGAACGGTTCCTTGAGGATCGGGTTGCGGGCGTTCATCAGACACGCAAAATACTCGGTCCACAGGGTTTTCTGATGAAAGGACTGGGGAATCTTGTCAAACCGGTTGATGGCCATGTCCAAACGGCCCTGCTCAACGTCCAGAAAGCTGACGTCACTTGGGGTCAGCACGTCCAGGGTGACATGGGGCGCTTCCTGGCGAATGCGACGGAGGACCCGCGGCATCAGACAGGATTCGGCGTAGTCACTGGCCATGATCCGGAACACCCGCTGGCTCTCCAGGGCCGAAAAAGGCGTCTTCTCCTGAACCGCCTGTTCAATGTCAGCCAGAATACCCCGAACCAGTGGTTGCAACTCGCGCCCCCGCTCGGTTGCCGTCATGCCCTCGCTGGTGCGCACCAGCAGTGGGTCACCAAACAGATCCCGCAGGCGCCGCAGGCCATTGCTCATGGCAGGCTGGGTGATGCCCAGGTGATTGGCCGCTTTGGTGACGTTACGCTCCCGCAGCAGAACATCCAGATACACGAGCAGATTCAGGTCAACGCGGGAAATATCCATGGGCAACTCCGGGTACGTCTTTCAGTCACAATGGCGCGAAATGAATAGGCGCGCCTGCATTCACCGGGGCAATATACAGGAGATCAAAAATTCACGTAATCAATGGTTAATTGCATCATTCACATTTCGCAACGGTGTCGCCCCTGTATTTCTGCTAGTCTTTCTCTCACTTGCTGAATAATATCGGTAACTTGAAGCCGAAAGTTGCGGCAGCTACTTCATGACCCGACGCCGGAGCCACCACTGATCCGATGGATACCACGACCATAGTAATAATACTGGCAGCCGTTGTGACGGTATCGATACTGCTCATCGTCGCGAGCCAGATGCGCGAGAAAGCCCGGATCGAGCGCGCCCGAAAGATCACCCGGCAGCAGGATGCCTATAACCGGGCCAATCGGCTGCTGACCGAAATTCCTGGCCAGTACCTGACCTCCGACCTCAAGCTGCTGCTGATTAAACGCATGGACGAGGCCTGCTCGCAGCTCGTGGGACTGAAATCCGATCTGCCGGTGAAGCAATGGCAGGAATCGGCGCAACAGCTGAAGAACCAGATTGTCGCCAAGCAGGACACCCGCAAACCGGTCAAGATCGACTCGCCTGAGAAGGCCACCTACGTCAAAGAGCTGCTGCAAAGTCTGTTCAAGATGATTGAGGACATGCATAAAAGCGGCAAACTTGATGCGGCAAACGCTAAGAAAAATCTGAAATTTGTGCTGTTTCTGGTGCACAAGACCCACGCCGATCTGCACATGTTCCAGGCCCGGGATTACGTCCGGCAAAACGAGCTCCGCAAGGCCATTCACGCCTACCACCTCGCCAGCACCGAGATGGGCAAATCCCGCGACAACCCTCTTGCCATGAAAGCAGTCAAGAGTTTCCGGATTCGGATCAAGGAGCTGGAAGCGTTGCTTGCAGAAGGCAAGGACTCAGCCAAGGCCGCCTCTGCGTCCAAACTGGACAAAGAGTGGGACACCTTCCTGCACGACGAAGAGTGGAAGAAGAAAGCCGACTACGACGACTAAGGGCCGCTTGACCGGGCGGCACCGGCTCTGGGTCAGGCGCTGCGCAGAAACAGGGACAGTAAGCACTCGTGATCAATGGATTCCGAAAACGACTCTCCTTCCGGCTGACCCGGGACACAGTTCTGATCGCCATGACGTTGGGGCTCGTGCTGAACGCCATCCAGATCACGCTCGACTATTTCAATGCCCGGGCTGCCATGGAGGAAGACGTTCACGCCCTGATCGACATCAGCGTGAGCCCTGCCTCGCAGATAGCCTACAACATTGATGTCAGGCTGGCCGAAGAGCTGCTCGATGGCCTGCTGCGCCATCCGGCCACCACCGATGCCCGGATCACCGACAACGACGGGCTGACCATGGCCGCCGCCAGCGAGAGCAGCCCGGACTCCCCCTACCGCTGGGCCAGCGACCTGCTGTTCGAACCAAACCGGGTATTCAGCCAGGAACTGAGGGTGCCTCAGCTAGAGGACCTGCCCCTCGGTCAACTCATCGTCACCATCGACACCTACCACTTCGGCATTCAGTTTCTTGAGCGAGCCACCTATACCTTGATCATTGGCCTGATGAAAAGCCTGGCGCTCTCGGCGGCCCTGCTCGGTATTTTTTATCTGGTGCTGACCCGACCCATGCTGAGCGTGATCAACGCCCTGAGCGAGGTGCAGACCAAGTCGCCCGAGAAAGCCCGACTCCCGGTACCGGCAAACCACCAGGAAGACGAAATCGGCACCATGGTGGGCATTATCAATCAGCACCTGGAAACCATCGATTCCAGCCTGGCCCAACTGCGAGCCGCCGAGAGTTCGATGAAGGACTACTCCGCTCAGCTGGAGCGGGAGGTCGATGATCGTACCCGCGAGATTTCCGAAAAAAACGACGCCCTCCAGCGAAGCAATCGGGCGCTGATCAAATCCAAAGAGGATGCGGTTCGCAGAGCTCGGGCCCGAGCCAACTTCCTGGCCAGCATGAGCCACGAAATCCGAACGCCATTGAATGGGGTACTCGGGATGTTGGGGCTGGCGCTTGAGGGAGAGCTTGATCCCAATCAGCGCTACCGGCTGGAAGTCGCGTTCAGTGCCGGGGAAAGCTTGCTGGGATTGCTAAACGACATTCTGGACATCTCCAAGGTGGAAGCCGGCAAACTGAATCTGGAGAACATCCCTTTCAACCTGCGCAACCTAATTGAGGAAGCATCAACCCTGCATGCCCAGCAGGCACGGCGCAAACACATCGATCTGGTGAACGACATCGATCCGGACCTGCCGGAAAGTTTCCTCGGCGATCCGACCCGGACACGACAGATCCTCAACAATCTGCTGAGTAACGCGATCAAGTTTACTGACGAGGGCTCGGTGCAGGTGAAAGTGGGCTATTCCGCCGGCATGTTTCGACTGGACATCGTGGACACCGGGATCGGCATGTCTTCGGAAGGCCTGCACAAGATCTTTTCGCCGTTCTCACAGGCCGACGCGGACACCACCCGACTGTATGGCGGCACCGGCCTGGGGCTGACCCTGTGCCGGCAGCTGGTGGAACGCATGCACGGCCAAATTGTGGTGGACTCCCGGGAGGGCGTTGGAACCCATTTCACCGTAACCCTGCCCCTGCCGAAACACGAGGACAGCCGGCCTGACCAACTGCCCCAGGCGGCGAGTAAACTTCGGGACATTGGCGTCACCCTGCGACTTGCCGAGGACAACCCGCACCGGATTCCCATCGAGCACCAACTGCGTGCCTGGCAGATCCCTGTCTGGCAGGACACCGGGACTCATCAGGGCATTCTGCTCACACTGATCGATAACGGCGACATCGAGAGCCCCACGCCGACGGACAACTGGCAAGGCACCGGCCTGGTGCTCGCGGATCCTCGCGGAGCGGCCATCAAAGAGCAGCAGGAGCACCCGGTACTGTCCCTGCCACTGCGCCGTGACGAACTCTACCGTTGCCTGTGCCGGGCCGCCGGCATCCTGCGCAGTGATGCTTTCCGACAACCGGTGCACCTGACGCGGTCCGGGGCAATCCGACAATCGCTGCGCATCCTTCTGGTTGAAGACAATCAGGTCAATCAGCTGGTGGCCAGCAGCATCCTGAAGAAGCTCGGCCATTCCGTAGATCACGCCGAAAATGGCCAGCAGGCGCTGGATGCCCTGGCGGATAAGGACTTTGATCTGATCCTGATGGATTGCCAGATGCCGATCATGGACGGCTACGAAGCCACGAAGAAGATTCGGGAAAACCCGGACTGGCAGGCGGTCCCGATCATAGCGGTGACCGCCAACGTCATGCAGGGCGACCGGGACGATTGCATTGCCTCCGGCATGAACGATTACGTCACCAAACCCTACAAGCGGGAAGAGCTACACGCGGCGATCACCCGGTGGACCCAGCCTCGCCCTCAAGAGCCGTAAGTACGGCTCGCAGCTCTTCGCGCAGGGCGTGCAGCCGCTCCGGCTCCAGGGCAACGCCACACAACAGTTGTTGAGGTACCGACCGGGCCCGTTCCTGCAGCGCCCTACCGGCGTCGGTCAGCGCCAGGATGACCACCCGCTCATCCTGCTGACTGCGTTCGCGACGCACCAGCCCCCGTTCCTCGAGCCGTTTCAACAGCGGGGTCAGGGTACCGGAATCCAGTCGCAATCGCCGCCCCAGGTCAGACACGCGGGTTTGCGCGCCCACCCGCCCCTGCTCCCACAGCACCAGCATCGCCAGGTACTGGGGGTAAGTCAGATCCAGATCCGCCAGCAACGGTCGATAACGGGCCGTAACGGCCCGGTTGGCGGCGTAGAGCGCAAAGCAAACCTGGTTATCCAGGGCCAGTGCATCATCGGCTTGAGCCATCATTACAACAACTTTTCGATGTCGCGACGGATATCCTCGGGCTTGGCAGTCGGCGGGTAACGGCGGATGACCTGGCCATCGCGGCCCACCAGAAACTTGGTGAAGTTCCACTTCACCTTTTCCGAGCCCATCAAACCTTTGGCTTCTTTTTTCAGGAACTGATACAGTGGATGAGTACCTGAGCCGTTTACTTCGATCTTCGAAAACATCGGAAAGTCGACACCGTAGTTCAGACTGCAGAACTGGCTGATGTCGTCGTCGTTGCCCGGATCCTGGTTCAGGAACTGGTTACACGGGAACCCCAGCACCTCCAAGCCACGCTCACCCAGCTCCGAGTACAGGCTCTGCAATCCCTCCAGCTGTGGCGTAAATCCACACTTGCTCGCCGTGTTCACAATCAGCAGCACCTTGCCTCGGTACTCCTCAAGACTGGTCTCCTGGCCCTTGATATCACGCGCACTGAAGTCATAAACGCTGGTTTGTGCCACAACTGCCTCCTTGTTACCGGTTTTTTTTATCGCTTAAAATTAAATTGTGCACAATCTTTTATTCCATGCCAAGAGCCTTTTGCCACAATTCATCATAATTCCCCTGTTGCCGCGCACCCCTGCTCCGCTAGAATAAATGGCTATTAACAAACACCTCGATTTTCCGAAATAAACCAAGGAAGCCAGAGTCTTATGCAGAACTACTACAAATCCGCCAAGCTGGATAATGTGTGCTATGAAATTCGTGGCGTAGTTCTGCGGGAAGCACGTCGTCTGGAAGAAGAAGGTCATCGGGTCCTGAAACTCAACATCGGCAACCCGGCAGCGTTTGACCTGGACGTACCCGAGGAAATCCAGCAAGACGTGATTTACAACATGCATCAGGCCCAGGGCTATGTGGAATCCAAGGGCTTGTTCTCCGCCCGCAAGGCGGTCATGCATTACTGCCAACAGCGCGGTATCGATAAAGTCGATATCGACGACATCTACCTGGGCAACGGGGTCAGCGAGCTGATCGTCATGTCCATGCAGGCGATGCTGAACACCGGGGACGAGGTGCTGATTCCAGCGCCAGACTACCCACTGTGGACCGCCGCCGTGACCCTCTCCAGCGGCAAACCGGTGCATTATCGCTGCGACGAGCAGCAAAACTGGTTCCCGGATATCGACGACATCCGCAAAAAAATCACCCGCCGGACCCGGGCCATTGTTCTGATTAACCCGAACAATCCAACCGGAGCCGTCTATTCCCGAGAGCTTCTGGAACAGGTGATCGAGCTGGCCCGCCAGCACAACCTGATCATTCTGTCGGACGAGATCTACGACAAGATCCTGTACGACGGTACCGAGCACGTTTCTACCGCGGCACTGGCCGATGACGTGCTGTTTTTCACCTACAATGGGTTGTCTAAAAACTATCGCGCCGCCGGCTATCGCTCGGGCTGGATGATCATCAGCGGCGCCAAACACAAGGCCACGGATCTGATCGAAGGCATCGAGATGCTGTCCAACATGCGGCTCTGTTCCAACGTGCCGGCCCAGTTAGCGATTCAGACCGCCCTCGGCGGCTACCAGTCCATCGACGATCTGGTGTCGCCGGGCGGACGCCTGTACGAGCAACGTGAGACTGCCTGGCGCATGCTGAACGACATCCCCGGGGTCAGCTGTGTCAAACCCCAGGGCGCCCTGTACCTGTTCCCGAAACTGGATCCCAAGCACTTCCCCATCGTCAATGACGAAAAGCTGGTGCTGGATTTGCTCCTGCAGGAGCGCATCTTGCTGGTGCAGGGCTCGGCGTTCAATATTGATGACAAACAGCATTTACGGGTGGTGTTCCTGCCCCGGGAAGATGCCCTGGGCGACGCCATGACCCGACTGGGACACTTCCTGGGCAACTACCAGCAATAAGTGGCGGCTTCATTCATCAGCGGATTGGTTGTAAATGGCTGATATTCATGTGGAAGAATTCTACAAGGACGTGGCGATCGCGCTGGTTCAACTCTACGGTGCCTTTCCGCGCCGGGTGAACCTATTTGTGGAAGACATTGCCGGGCCGGACGAGCCCGATGAGTTTGGGCTGCACAGCAAGCGCCACATGGCCTGCTTTGGGGCCCTGCTCTGGTTGCAGGAAGAAGGTCTGCTGCGCTACGTCGATACCATCCGCCAGGAAGCGCTGGATCAGGCGGTACTCAGCCATACCGCGTTCGTCAGGCTCAGTGCGCCGGCTCCGACGGCGCTCAGCCAGGCAGAGGACGGGACCGGCAACAGTAGCACCGGCAAACTGCCGCCCTCGGTGCAGCAAGATCTCTCCACCTATATTCACTTGATCCGTTCAGCGTTGAGGTCCGGCCACTCCGGCCGAATCAGTGACATTGTCCAGGCTGCCTTTTTCACCGACCGCTGGGATTAAATCCTCTCCCAGGCATTGAAGCCGTGAACCGTGACCCTATATTCCGGTCATAAGCACGGCTTCTAAGTGTTCCATGGATAGTCAGGGATCTCATATGCGAATTCTGTTGTTTCTAGCCACCAACCTTGCGGTCATTCTGGTCGCCAGTTTCACCCTGCGGCTATTGGGTGTCGACAGCTACTTTTCCCAGTACGGTATCCAATACGGCCCGCTGCTGGCCTTTGCAGCGGTCTTCGGCTTCGCCGGCGCCATCATTTCGCTGTTGATCTCCAAACCCATGGCGAAATGGAGCACCCGGGCCAAGATCATCGAGACACCCCGCACCCCGGCCGAGCGCTGGCTGATGGAAACCGTGGCGGATATGGCCAAACGGGCCGGTATTGGCATGCCCGAGGTCGCCATTTTCCCGGCCTCGCAGTCCAATGCCTTCGCCACCGGCTGGAACAAGAACAATGCTCTCGTCGCGGTCAGTGAGGGGCTCCTGCACCGATTCAACAAAGACGAGATCCGTGCGGTGCTTGGTCATGAGATCGGACACGTTGCCAATGGCGACATGGTCACCCTGGCTCTAATTCAAGGTGTGGTGAACACTTTCGTCATCTTCGCCTCCCGGGTCATCGGTTCGTTTGTCGACCGGGTGATCTTCAAGAACGAAAATGGCCACGGCATTGGTTTTTTTGTGGTCAGTATCGCCGCTGAAATCATCCTGGGCATTCTGGCCAGTACGATCGTGTTCTGGTTCTCGCGGCGCCGGGAGTTTCGGGCCGACATCGCCGGTGCCCAACTAGCCGGGCGCTCCGCCATGATTGCGGCCCTGGCACGACTCAAACAGGAGAGCGAGGTGCCGGATCAGATGCCAGATACCCTGCAGGCGTTCGGCATAAACCGCGGTGCCAGAGGTGGTCTGAGCGCCCTGTTCATGACCCATCCGCCGCTCGACGACCGGATTCAGGCTCTCAAGCAGGCCCAGCTGTAAGCCCGCCCAAACCAAAAAAGCCGGGGCTCCCACCCCGGCTTTTTCATCCTTTCTAACACCCAAGTCCCATCAGATTTTCAGCTTGAACCCGATGGCACGGAAACTGTCTTGCAGTGATCTGCTGGTGCCCTTCAATTGCACCTTCAGGCTGGAGCATTCCCGCCGCACCGGGTAGTCACGGCGCAGCCGGTCGAAGGCCAGCGCCCGCTCGTCTTCGGGCCCGTTCATGGCAAGGCGTAAACGGGCATCGTCCGGGCGCGGGTCGTAACAGGCCCGCAGGGCGATCCGTAGCGCGTCGTCTTCGTCTGCCGCACTGGTAAAGGCGACCTTGCTCAGCGCCGGTTCCGGCAGGAACTGACCGGCCTTCTTGCGCACTGGTAAGCCGAGATAGTTGCTCAAGGCCCGGTAAATCATCTCCGTGCCCTGCATCTTACCTTCGAGGCTGTAACCGGCAATGTGCGGCGTGGCCAGCCACACCTGCTCGACCAGGTCCGGATTGATCGCCGGTTCATTCTCCCAGACATCCAGCGCTACTTCCGGCGCATTGGGCTTGGCCAACCTGGCCAGCAAGGCTCCGGTATCGATCACTTCACCGCGACCGGCGTTGATCAGCAACTGGTCGGCGGACAATTCCGTCAACTCCTCGACTCCGACCATATGGTACGTGGCGTGAGGGCCTGAGCGGGTCAGTGGCGTGTGCAGGGTCACCACATCACAGGTGAGCGCCTCCTGCAGGGACACAAACTCCTGATCCGATTCAGCCTCCGCCTCAGCCCGCGGCGGATCGCACAGCCGCACTTCAAAACCCAGCCGCTCCAGAATGTTGGCGACTGCGCTGCCAACATTGCCAACCCCGACCACGCCAACGCTGAGTGTGGTCCAATCCGTCAGGGCTCGCCGTTCGGCGTGAATCGATAAGACCGACAGTACGTACTCGGCCACACTGTTGGCGTTGCAACCGGGCGCGGCGGAAAACCGGATTCCCTGCTCGGCAAGCCAGTCTTGATCCACATGATCGGTACCGATAGTGGCGGTCCCGACGAAGCGCACCCGGCTGCCTTCAAGCAGATCGGGCCCGACCCGGGTTACCGAACGCACCAGGAGGACATCGGCGTCCCGCACGTCAGGAGCGGTCATGGTTCGGCCAGACACCCGGCGAATTTCGCCGATGTCTGCGAAAAAAGACTCCAGCAGTGGGATGTTTTCGTCTGCTACGATCAACATAGTTTTGCCCGGTAAAATCAGTTCCGTCGCTGGCGCTGGCCGCGACCACCCGGGCCGCCACGACCGCCTTGGGGACGACGACCGCGCTTGCGGGTAATCGGCGGATTTTCCATCGGTGCCATCAGCGCCTCGTCCGGTACGGCGGTTTTCAGTTTCTGGCTGATGTAGGTCTCGATGGCCGGCAACGCGAAGGAATCATCCTCACCAGCAAAACTGACGGACACGCCGTGCTTGCCTGCCCTGCCCGTGCGTCCGATGCGGTGCACGTAATCTTCCGCGTTGTCAGGAAGATTGTAGTTGAACACGTGGGTAACACCGTTTACGTGGATGCCTCGCCCGGCGACGTCCGTGGCCACCAGCACCTGAATGCTACCTTTCTTGAACTGGTCCAGCGTCTTCAAGCGCTTGTTCTGGGCAATTTCCCCGGACATCAGGGACACCTTGACGCCCTGGTTGCGCAGATCTTCTTCCAGATCCCGACACTGGTCGCGGCGGTTGGCGAACACGATGGCCTTTTCCACTTCCGGCCGCTTGAGGTAATTCACCAACACCGGCAGCTTCTCGTCTTCACCCACCAGATACACCGACTGCTCCACTCGTTCGGCGGTCTTCTGCTCGGGTTCGATTTCCACAAACTCGGCGTTCTTGGTCCACATGGACGCCAGGTTCAGCACATCCTGGTTAAAGGTGGCGCTGAACAGCAGGGTCTGCCGGTCGTCCTTGGGGGTACACTTGCGAATGATGCGCTTGACGTCGGGAATAAAGCCCATGTCGAGCATCCGGTCAGCTTCGTCCAGAATCAGGATGTCGAGCTGATCGAGGAAGACATCCTGGGAACCCAGGAAATCGATCAACCGGCCCGGCGTTGCTACCAAAATGTCGACGACTTCGTTCTGCAGCTGGTCTCGCTGCTTGTCGTAGTTCATACCGCCGACCACGGTGACCACATTATGGCCGGTGTGCTGGCACAGCTGCTCGGCGTCTTTGGCAATTTGCATGGCCAGTTCCCGGGTCGGCGCCAAGGCGAGAACGCGAGGTTCGGAGGCGAACCGGTCTTCCTTGGCCACCGGGGTTTCCAGCAGAGCCTGAATGGCGGTGATCAGAAACGCCGCGGTCTTGCCGGTGCCAGTCTGGGCCTGGCCGATCAGATCTTCGCAGGCCAGGGTCCAGGGCAAGGTTTCCGCCTGAATCGGGGTGCAGTACTCAAAGCCAATTGCCGTGATGGCATCCAGCAAATTTTTGTTCAGATTGAGGTCCTGGAAACGCAGGTCGCCAGTGTGCTTTTTCTCAGATGTCATACAGTCTCAGTTTTCCTGGAAAAATTCCTAACCGGGGCCGTGGGAGCGATGCGATCGGCATCCTGCTGCCAGGTCTCGGCAAACGTGTCGGTGGTTCCGTAATGGGTCTTCAGGGCGTCCAACAACAGCCCGGCCCGAGTCGGCAGGCCCTCGTCCAGGTAGCGCCATGCCTGTGCCCGAACGTTTTCCCTGAATACCTGTTCGTCGGCGGCGCCGTTACCGGAGAGGTTATCGACACTGATATGAAACCGCGTGCCTGCTGCTATGGAGAATAACCATTCCAGCGCCTGAGGCTTGATCTCAACCTGTTCGAACGCACGTTGTTGTTCGGGTGTTCGGCCATCCGGACAGTACCAGTAACCATAGTCGTGAAGTGTGCGTCGGTACTCACCTGCAATACACCAATGGCTGATTTCGTGCAGAGCACTGGCATAATAGCCGTGTGCGAAAATAATCTGCGCGAGGCCATGTTCGGCGTTCGCTGGCAGGTACTCGGGTTCCTCGCCACCCCTGACCAGAATCGTCCGGTGTCTTTCCCGGAACAGGTCATTGAACAGCGTGATAAGCTCGTTTGGACTGTGATTCATTGGCTGGCTATTGTGCGACTTTAGAGCGTTCAATACCAGAGGGAACTTTGAGAAGCCGCTTTTGTCCGTATTGGCCAGAAACGTACAACCGACTGTAACCAGGAACCAATTTTTTCATGACAACACCAGCCGCTGTGTCCCCCGCCGGCCAGAGAGTCTCGATCCTGACTCTGATACTGGCGTTCCTCGCCGCGCTCGCCTTCGCCTCTCCGGTATCGGCCCAAAGCTCCAGCGGAAGTTCGCTGTTTGGCGGCAGCAGCAACGGCTTTTTGCCGGTCGACCAGGCCCTGCCATTTCGCTACAGCACCGACAATGGCGCCGTGATTCTGGCCTGGGACGTGACCCCCGGGCATTACCTGTATAAGGAACGCCTCAGCGTTAATGTCGTGACCGAAGGCGCCACGGTTGGTGAGCCCCAATTCTCCCTCGACGGGAAAACCACCCACGATGAGTTCTTCGGCGAGGTCACCGTCTTCTACGATCCCGTTGAGGTCAGAGTTCCAGTGACCCTACCGGAGGGCGCCCGGGAAGCCGAACTTCGGGTAACGTATCAGGGCTGCGCCGAGGCGGGCCTGTGTTACCCACCCCAGAATCGGGATGTTTTGTATTTCCCGGGTAGCGGGGACGCGACAGACACGCCTGCCGTCTCTAACCCCAGTGCCGCGACCAGCTCAGGTAATCGCGCCGGCGGTGGCACAGGTGTCGTCAACCAGACTCCGGCAGACACCTCCTCAGCCACCGGGTTGGCTGGCTTTCTGTCGCAGCAATCCACTCTGGTGATTGCCGGGGTATTTTTCCTGCTCGGCCTCGGCCTCACGTTCACACCCTGTGTGCTGCCGATGGTGCCGATCATTTCCACTCTGGTGTCCGGCCAGAACACCCGCAGCTCTGGTCAGGCTCTGCTGCTCGCGGTCAGCTACGTGCTGGGCATGGCCCTGACCTACGCCGCGGCAGGCGTGATCACCGGACTGCTGGGGGCAAGCTTCAACCTGCAGGCACAGTTGCAGTCGCCCTGGGTTTTGGGCGCCTTCGCCACGCTGTTTGTGGTGTTCGCAATGTCCATGTTCGACCTGTTCGAAATCCAGTTGCCACGTTTTATCCGGGAACCCCTGGATAATGCCAGCCATCGCCTGACCGGTGGCCGCGTGGCCAGTATCTTTGGCATTGGCGCCCTGTCAGCCCTGATTGTCTCGCCCTGCGTGTCGGCTCCCCTGGCCGGCAGCCTTTTGTACATCTCAACCACTCAGGACGCCCTGATCGGGGGCACCGCGCTGCTGGCGCTTGGCCTCGGCATGGGGGTACCTCTTATTCTGGTGGCAGTGGGCGGCCGCAAACTGTTGCCGAGCACCGGGCACTGGATGACCACAGTGAAGCATTTTTACGGGGTCATGCTGCTGGCGGTGGCCATTTGGCTGGTAGAACGTCTGGTTCCGGCGTGGCTGGCGCTGACCCTGTGGGGCCTGCTGGTAGCTATCACCGGAGTGCAACTGGGGGCGTTCGACGCAGCCAGGGCGGGCTGGGAACGGACCCGCAAAGGTTTCGGCCTGGTGCTATTTGCCTACGGTCTGGCGCTGCTGGCGGGCGCGATCGGCGGCGCCCAGGATCCATTGAACCCGCTGACTCCGTTCACCGCGGGCTCGGGCTCAACCGGTCAGCCCACAGCATCCAGTCATGCGCCGTTTCAACGCGTGGAATCACCCGAACAAATACGAGCGATGCTGGTGGAAGCGCAGAACCAGAATCGCCCCGTCGTACTGGATTTCTACGCCGACTGGTGCATCTCCTGCAAGGTCATGGAGCGGACGGTGTTCAGTGATCCTCAGGTCGTGCAGGCGTTGACTCCGTACACACTGCTGCAGATTGATCTCACCGAGAACACTCCGGCGCAACAGGCACTGCTGAATGATCTGGGGCTGTTCGGCCCGCCGGCGATTCTGTTTTACAGCCGTTCCGGTCAGGAACTGCCGAACCAGCGGGTTCTGGGGGAAATGGACCGTGACCAGTTCATGCGTCACCTGAATGGCTTGTCCGTTGGCGTCTGACCTTGGCGCCTAAGATCGGCGTTTGAAAAAGTGCCGGGCGCCGATCAGGCCTCGCCACGCCGAATCAAAAACACGTACTCGCCATCGCGTTCCTCCTCAACCACCAGCTGATGACCCAGAAACTGACAGAATCTGGGAATGTCCCGGGTGGTGGAGGGATCGGTGGCAAGCACCCGGACCAGCCGCCCGGGCTCCACATCATTTATGCGGTTGTGCAGCAGCATCACCGGTTCCGGGCAGTACAGCCCCCGGGCGTCCAGTTCCGCATCGTGCTCTGAGTTGTATTCCGGTACGGTCAAAAAACCTTCTCCTGTGCTTACCTGATTTTTCAGCGAAACCTGCTAAATTATTGTTTATAGATGTTAAAACAATGGAGGTGAGTCATGATCCGGGTATTGATTGAACGCCATATCGCTGAAACCCTCGAGGATGCATACGAGCAGCGGGCCCGCAAGGTTCTGCAGCAAGCCGTGGGTGCGCCGGGGTTTATTTCCGGCGAAACCCTGTCTGACCGGCATGACCCGAACCATCGCATCACCATGGCCAACTGGCGCTCCGAAGCCGACTGGGATCGCTGGTACCACTCCCAGGAACGCCGCGATCTGATGTCCGAGCTAGTGCCCATGATGGACCGGGACGAAATCATCACCGTGTTGCAACAGAGCGCCGTCTGAACCGCCGATTTAACCGGTTCGCTCAATAAAGCAGGTTATTTCCTCGCGGTCGTGGTAAAGGTGGCGCGCCCTCAAACGAAAGCCACGACCGGCCTCCTTCAAGCCCTGCTCAATGATATCACGGCAGATCAACCACTCATCGTAGCGCTTTTTCATTGGCAGTTTCAGATTGAACACGGTCAAGCGGCAATGCCCATTGGCAATCCAGTCCACCGCCAACTTGGCGGTTTTCCGGGGCTGATCGACGATGTCACACACCATCCAGTCAATGCCACGCTTTGGCCGCCAGCTGTAACCGTCAGCTTCCACATGCTCAACCTGACCAGAGGCCATCAGCTCCGGGTTCATCGGGCCATTGTCCACCGCCGTCACGAACATGCCCTGGCGCACCAACTGCCAGGTCCAACCGCCCGGCGCCGCCCCCAGATCTGCCGCCTTCTTGCCACCGCCGAGGTACTCCAGTTCCTGGTCCGGTGGGAAAAACACCTTCCAGGCCTCCTCAAGCTTTAACGCCGAGCGACTGGGCGCCGAGGCCGGCAGCCGCAGCCGGGGGATGCCGCTGACAAAGCGCGAACGATTCTGCTCCAGACTGAAGCCAATCACGGCTTCGCTGAAGCTGGCCAGCAGTACCTCAAACCTGGCTGGCGCCTGGGCATTCTGATCGTCCTTGAGCAAGCCGGCACCGCGCAGTCCCTTGGACAGGGGCGCAACCCACTTTCGGGCAAACTTGCCGAGATCGGCGTCTGCGTTGGTTTCCGGCAACCTGACTTCCAGCCGCGCGCACCCGGGATAGCCTCGCTCCAGCTGTTGCAGTCCGTCGATGACGGCACCAACGCGGTCCTGGTCAGGCAACGGAATTCGACCCAACACCACAAACCAGTCGCGTACAAACACCAGCGTCGACAGCGCCAGACGGGACAACAATTCCTCGGCCGACTCCGGGCCACCAATGGAAAACCAGATCAGACCGGCGCCCTGCTCCGGCTCAAAAAAGCCGTAGATGCCACTTTCTGCAGCTCTGTCAGTTAACTCCCGGCCGGCCTCAGTTTCGAATCCTGGCCGACAAAACGCGGCAATCTGTTCCATGCAACACCCGTCGTTTGCGGGGCACTCGACACCCCCCATAAATTTCAAACTGTTTAACATCAGGACCCGGACAGTTCGGCTACACTTGCCAATTCATCGCCAGTGGAAGTTCCTGATGTTGCGTATTTTGCGCCTGCTCGCCCTTTTCAGCCTGTGCCTGAGCCTGCTGCCCTCGGGCGCGGCTGCCAATGAGGCGGGTCTGGTGGGCGCCGCTGCCGATGTCTGTCCGTGGCTTGATGCTACTGACCCCAGGGCCCGAGATCGGCTGATGCACTACGTCTGCTTTCACCGGGCGGCTCCCGAAGACCCTGCCCACACGGCGCTTACACCAGACCAACTGCCCTCAGCCATGACATGGCAGCAGGCGGGTGGTAACGACCTGGTCTTCAGTCACACCCCTTATGTCTATTGGTTGAGACTCAGGGTGAATAACCCGAGCGAGCAGCGCCAGCTCTGGTACCTGAAACTGAACTACCCCTTGCTGGATGAGGTAACCTTCTGGCAGTCCAGCGGCTCTCAACACCGGCTTATTGAGACCGGTGACCAACGCCCATTCGGCGATCGGGGCATAGACTACCGGTATTTCCTCCTGCCCGTCACGCTGGACGGCGGTGAATCACGGGATATCAGTATCCGGATTCGCAGCGATGGCGCGCTCAACGTTCCTCTCACCTTCGAAACGCCGGCCGAAGTCATTGAAAAATCCAATCACCTGACGCTCACCCACGGACTGTTCTACGGCGCTCTGCTGGTTTTTTCGGTGTTTAACCTGCTTCTGTTTTTAAGCTCCGGCACCATTTATTACCTTTACAACGCATTTTACATGGCTTCCATGGGCTTGTTTCTGTTTGCCATGGGCGGCTTCGCCAATCAGTACTTCTGGCCGGACAGCACCGGCTTTGCGAACACGGTCATCCCGCTGGCGCTGGCACTGTGCGCACTGTCCATCACCCTGTTCGGCCGCTCTTTTCTCGAATTGGAGAAGAATTCCCGGACGGACAAAATTACCAAAGCCCTGATTCTGAGCTCCACAGCGTTTCTGGTACTGACCCTCGTTCTGCCGTACAGCTTGACCATCCAGATGAATACACTGCTTGCCCTGTGCGTACTCTCCTGCCTGTTCTTGATTGCTGTTACCCGCTGGCGGCAGGGCTACCAGCCGGCGATGTGGTATGTTCTCGCCTGGTCCATCATGCTCACCGGAGTGCTCATATACGCCCTGGCAGCATTCGGCTATCTTGAGGATTTCATTGCCCGGGAAGCGCTGATGCAAATAGTTGCAGGCGGTCAGGTGGTGCTGCTGAACTATGCCATGGTGCAGCGCTGGCGCCTGCTCAACGAGAAGCTGCTGGCGGTGGAGCATTCGGCGCGCACCAATCTGGAGTTCAAGGTACACGAGCGCACAGCCCAGCTGAGAAACACCATGCGGGATCTGGAAAAAGCCAACCGGCAACTCGCCGCCCTGAGCCTTAATGATGCCCTCACTGGCCTACAGAACCGGCGTTACATGGATAACATCGTTCCGGAGCTGTGCGCTGAGTCCCGTCGAACCGGCCAGCCCCTGGTGCTCGCGCTACTTGATGCCGACCACTTCAAGAATATCAATGACACATGGGGCCACGGTTTTGGCGACACCTTCCTGCAGTTGATCGCAGATGTCCTGACCCGACACACCAAGCGGCCGCGGGACGTGGCCATTCGGTTTGGCGGCGAGGAGTTCGCACTATTGCTGCCTGGAACGACCATTGAAGGCGCGAGGAACGTCTGTGAGGCCATTCTTCAGGATATCGCCGAAACACCCCTCACCACTCCCGATGGCGCCACAGCCACCATTACCCTGAGCGCCGGCCTGGCGTCGCTGGCGCCCAACGAGGACCGGGCTGGACTGTTCAAAAGAGCCGACCAGGCGCTTTACCAGGCAAAAGCCGAGGGCCGCAACCGGGTGGTCGTGTCGGCCTATACTCCAGCGGATGAGGCCTGATTGCCTGTCACGCCCCGGCAAACCTGGCTGCCTGACGAGCGGCTTCCGCGATTAATGCAGATTGACTGGATTGCAGCCGAGCCAAAGGCTGGAAATCGTGGTTTCCACCCTCGAGCCAATACAGCCGAACAGTCGGCCACGTCTCCGGCAGCCCCTCAAGCTCTCCGGCTTTACCAAACGGATCGCGACTACCCTGAACAATGAGCATCGGGCACTTCAGGGCCTGAAAGTGCCCGGTGCGCCACTTATCCAGGCGACCCGGGGGATGGAACGGGTAACCAAACGCCACCACACCATCGACATCCGGGCCGTCGGTGGCCAGAACACTGGCCATTCGCCCTCCCATGGATTTGCCGCCCACCAGCACGCGGGTGTGTTCGGGCACCTCCCGGCGCACCTGGTGCACCACCTCGGCAAAACACTCCAGCAATTTCGGTTGCCGGTCCGGCGGCCGCTTGCGCCCGTCAATACGCCGTTTCTGCATATAAGGGAACTCAAAGCGCACGACTGAAATACCATGTTCTTCAAGAGCCTGCGCCAGCTCCACCATGAAGCCTGAGTCCGCCGGCGCACCAGCGCCGTGGGCCAGAATCAACACCAATTCCGGGTTACTCCCGTAGCTTTCCGTTGTCATTAGATCCACTGCATTCACCTTCCGGTTTCCAGCAACTATTATTGCTTTTCAGGTAGCGACATTGGCGTCCATTCTAACGGCTTGCAAGGAGACCTGTGCCACCCCCACTCCAAGCCCTGATGCCGGGGTGCCATGTTGCTGATTTGGGCGCCTTTGAGAGGGTTTTGCAGTTGACCTGAGTCATTGCAAAGCGCTCATGCTTTCTCCATACTTGCGCCCGCATATTTTATCACTCGAAACCCATTGGTAAGGCTATGAGCACAGTAAATGCAAACCTGACTTACAACTACAAGGTGGTGAGGCAGTTCGCCATCATGACGTTGGTCTGGGGCATTGCAGGCATGGGCATGGGCGTGCTGATCGCGTCACAACTTGTCTGGCCATCAATGAACCTGGACTTGCCCTGGACGCACTTCGGTCGTCTTCGTCCGCTCCACACGAACCTGGTCATTTTCGGATTCGGCGGCTCCGCACTGTTTGCCACCTCCTATTACGTCGTCCAGCGGACCTGTCAGGCACGATTGATCTCAGACAGCCTGGCTGCATTTACCTTCTGGGGCTGGCAGGCCATTATGGTCGCTGCCATCCTGACTCTGCCTCAGGGCCTTACTTCATCAAAAGAGTACGCCGAGCTTGAGTGGCCGATCGACATCGCCATTGCCGTCGTCTGGGTTTCTTACGCGCTGGTGTTCTTCGGTACGGTGATGAAGCGCAGCAGCGCGCACATCTACGTGGCCAACTGGTTCTACGGTGGCTTTATCATCACCGTCGCCATCCTGCACATTGGTAACAACCTGGCGCTGCCAGCTGGCGCCTTCAAGTCCTACTCGGCCTACGCCGGTGTGACCGACGCCATGATGCAATGGTGGTGGGGTCACAATGCGGTAGGCTTCTTCCTGACCGCCGGCTTCCTGGGCATGATGTACTACTTCGTGCCGAAACAGGCTAATCGCCCGATCTATTCCTACCGTCTGTCCATCGTCCACTTCTGGGCTTTGATCGCCACTTACGTATGGGCCGGTGGCCACCACCTGCACTACTCGGCACTGCCGGATTGGGCCCAGACCGCAGGCATGGTTATGTCCCTGATCCTGCTGGCACCTTCCTGGGGCGGCATGATCAACGGCATGATGACGCTGTCCGGCGCCTGGCACAAACTGCGCACGGATCCAATCCTGCGCTTCCTGGTTGTGTCCCTGTCGTTCTACGGTATGTCCACCTTTGAAGGCCCAATGATGGCCATCAAGACAGTGAACGCCCTGTCCCACAACACCGACTGGACCATTGGTCACGTGCACTCCGGTGCCCTCGGCTGGGTAGCCATGATCAGTATCGGCGCCATCTATCACCTGGTACCGAAACTCTGGGGTGTGCCGTCCATGTACAGCGTTGGCCTGATCAACGTGCACTTCTGGCTCGCAACTGCTGGCACCGTGCTGTACATCGTTGCCATGTGGGTCAACGGCATCATGCAGGGCTTGATGTGGCGCGCGGTCAACGAAGACGGCACGCTGACTTACAGCTTCGTAGAAGCCCTTGAAGCCTCCTACCCGGGTTACTTTGTCCGCTTCCTCGGTGGTGCGATCTTCCTGGCCGGTATGCTGGTGATGGCTTACAACACCTACATGACTGTGCGCCAGAAAGACGCGGTTGCCCAGGACAACGCTGTGGCTCAGGCGGCTTAAGGGAAGAGAGAGACCAGATGAAACACGAAATTGTTGAAAAGAACCTAGGTCTGATGATCGTTCTGATCATCCTGACCATCAGTGGCGGCTTTCTGGTTGAGGTGGTCCCCCTGTTCTTCCTCAAGGAGACCAACGAGCCGGTAGAGGGCCTTGAGCCCTACTCCGCTCTGGAACTGGAAGGCCGGGACATCTACATCCGCGAAGGCTGTCATGTGTGCCACACCCAGCAGATTCGTCCGTTCCGGGCAGAAACCGAGCGTTACGGCCACTACTCCGTGGCTGGTGAGTTCGTGTATGACCGCCCGTTCCTGTGGGGCTCCAAGCGCACCGGCCCGGATCTGGCTCGCGTGGGCGGTCGATACTCCGACGCCTGGCAGCGCCAGCACCTGTACGATCCGCGCAGCGTGGTGCCCGAGTCCAATATGCCGGCCTTTCCCTGGCTGTTCGAAAATCGGGTAGATCACACCAAGACCGCAGACAAGATGGAAACCCTGCAGACACTGGGTGTGCCCTACACCGACGAGCAGATTGCCAACGCAACGTCGCAGGTGGAAGGTAAATTCGAAATCGAGGCTCTGGTCGCGTACCTGCAACAGCTGGGTACCGTGATTTCAGACAAGCGGTGATCCCGATGGATATGAACGAGTTACGCGGTATCCAAACGATTCTGGTCATGATCGCATTCTTGGGCATTGTCTGGTGGGCCTACAGTGCCCACCGCAAAAAGGCCAACGATGAGGCAGCGCACTTGCCGTTCGATGACGACGATGTGGAAAAGCGTACTCTCGAACAGGAAAAAACGGAGAAAAAGCAATGAGTACCTTTTGGAGCCTCTGGATCAGCGTGATCGTGCTCGGTACGATCTTTGGCTGCGTCTGGCTGCTGTGGGCAACCCGCAAGAGCCAGACCACCGACACCGAGACTGACCGCACCACCGGCCACTCTTTCGATGGTATCGAAGAATTGGACAACCCGCTGCCCAAGTGGTGGTTCTACCTGTTCCTGGCAACCTGTGTTTTCTCCCTGGGTTACCTGGTGCTTTACCCCGGCCTCGGCAATTTCCAAGGTCTACTGGGCTGGTCTTCCGCTAATCAATGGGAAGCTGAGGTCGCTGCCGCAGAAGAGAAGTACGGCGAGATTTACGCTCAGTACGGCAACACACCCGTGGTGGAACTGGCAGAGAATGAAGACGCTCTGAAAATTGGTCAGCGCTTGTATGCCAACAACTGCCAGGTATGCCACGGCTCCGCCGCACGCGGCCAGATCGGCTTCCCGAACCTGACCGACAACGATTGGCTGTATGGCGGTACTCCGGAAGATATCCTGTACACCCTGCACAATGGGCGCATGGGTGCCATGCCGGCCAAAGGCGTTATGCCAAACATGACCGGCGAGCAGGTGGACCAGGTGGTCAACTTCGTACTCAGCTACAGCGGTCGTGAGAAAGATGCTGAAGCAGCGGAAGCCGGCGCAGCGGTGTTCGCGCAAGGCTGTGCCGCCTGTCACGGCGCAGACGGCAAGGGCAACCAGGCTGTTGGAGCACCGAACCTGACCGACAACATCTGGCTCTACGGATCCACCTACGAGTGGATCGAAGAGACAGTACTGTACGGACGCCAGAACCAGATGCCGGCCCAGAGTGGCCGACTGACTGAGGATCAAATCCAGATCCTGGCGGCCTACGTCTACAGCTTGTCGAACTAAGCCACCGGCCGGAGCACCCGCTCCGGCCTGGTCTGTTCCAGTCTGAGCCCGGTTGGCCGGGTTCAGACTAGAATGGATCAGCCGACCCTCCGGGCCCGCCTGATGCTCTACCCTTTCATCGGGAGGATGTAATGAGCAGTGAGATACCGGTCAAGCAAATCGACCCCTCTTCTGACCCCTCCGATAACAACAAAAACACCGGAAGCGTTGAACTCTACGCCAGTCGAAAGAAGATCTACGTCAAGGAAGTAAAAGGCGTATTCCAACGCATCAGGAATGTCAGCCTGATGCTGTTGATGGGCATGTATTTTCTGTTTGTCTGGCTAACTCTCGACGGCCAGCCTCTGATTCTTTTTGACCTCCCTGCCCGGGAATTTCACCTCTACGGTATGACCTTCTATCCCAAGGACTTCATTCTGTTGTCCGGGATGCTGATCATTGCGGCCTTCGGCCTGTTTTTCATCACCACGCTGTTTGGCCGGGTCTGGTGCGGCTATACCTGCCCACAAACGGTCTGGACTTTCATATTCATGTGGGTGGAAGAGCGCATTGAGGGCAGCCGCAACAAGCGCATGAAGCTAGACAGCGCGCCCCGATCCGGCAGCAAGCTGGCCAAGAAAACCGCAAAACACAGTATCTGGCTGCTCATTGCCCTGGCGACCGGCTTGACCTTCGTCGGCTACTTCTACCCTATTCGAGAGCTCATTACCGACCTGGTCACCCTGCAAGCGAACGGCTGGGCCTATTTCTGGGTGGTGTTCTTCACCGCCGCCACCTATCTGAACGCCGGCTGGATGCGGGAGCAGGTCTGCCTCTATATGTGCCCCTACGCGCGCTTTCAGTCGGTAATGTTCGATCCGGACACCAAAGTAGTGTCGTACGACCCTAATCGAGGCGAACCCCGGGGCGGTCGCAAGAAGGGTGTGGACCCGGCCGAAGCGGGCCTGGGTGACTGCATCGACTGCGGGCAATGCGTCCAGGTCTGCCCGACCGGCATCGACATTCGCGATGGCCTGCAATACGAGTGCATCGGCTGTGCGCTGTGCATTGACGCCTGCGATGAAATCATGGAAAAGATGGATTACCCCAAGGGACTGATCCGATACACCACCGAGAACGAACTGGAAGGCAAGACCTCCAAACTTCTGCGCCCGAGAACCTTTGGCTACGGAGCAGTTCTGCTGTTGATGGCCGCAGCCATCGTTTACACCATCGCCACCCGCGTGCCCGCCCAGATGGATGTACTCAGGGATCGCGGTGCGTTGTACAACTTCAATGGCCAGGGCCGGATCGAAAACTCCTACACCCTGAAGATCGCCAACATGACCGAGGTTCCCCAGACATTTTCCCTGTCGGTGCGCGGTCTTCAAGGCATCCAGATTTTAACCGACACCACGGTGACGGTGGACAGCGGCGAAAACCGGTCATTGCCCACCGTCGTCGATGTGGCGCCGGAAACCATTAGCCAGTCGAACAACGAGATCTTTTTCCGAGCGCAGTCGGAAGCGGACGAAACGCTGGTTCTGGAAACTGAAAGCCGATTTGTCGGTCCAACGCGCTGATCAACGGAGTGGGCAGCGACCACCCCAGTCTTTTTTACGAGTAAGAACGTTATGAGTGAACAAACTCCGATCGCCCCCTGGTACCGCCAGCCCTGGTTCTGGTTCCTGACCATATTCCCCGTGGCGGCGATTATCTGGTGCATCTGTATGATCATTGTCGCGACCAATCTGGACGACACCATGGTTACCGACGACTACTCCAAGGCGGGTCGTGGCATCAATCTGGAGATCGCCCGGGACCAGAAAGCCGCCGACCTTGGCATGGTGGCGCAAATGGCGTTTGAAGACCGCACTATCGCCCTGAACTTGGATACCTCTCAGGGGCCGGCCGAGTTTCCGTACCTGATTCTGAACCTGTTCCACCCCACCCTCGCCGATCGGGACCGGACTATCCAGTTCCAGAAAGTTGGCGATGGCCAGTACCGTGGCAACCTGCTGGAAGGGATCGATGGCCGGTGGTATTACGATTTGCGCGGCCCCGACAACGTCTGGCGGCTGAAAGGCGAAGCCTGGCTTCCTGCCGAAAATGGCTTGGTCGTAGATTCTGAAGGTACTGTCCAAGAGTGACCCTCGAGTGTTTTCACTGCGGGGAACCGGCACCGGGCACCCCGCCCATCACTCTCGACCTCCGGGGGCAGGTCCGGCACTTCTGTTGCCAGGGCTGCAAATCGGTCTGTGAAATCATTAATCGCGAAGGCCTGACCGGCTTCTACGACATTCGCACGGAATCCGCGGTCACTCCGCGGGAGCTGGCGCAGAGCGAACTCGAGCGCATTCGCGAGCTGGACCACCCCCTGGTGCAGGACGGTTTTGTTTCGGCAGTCAAAGCCGGCCAGGAGGCCCAACTGCTGATCGGCGGTATTACCTGTGCCGCTTGCATCTGGCTGCTGGAAAACCACATGAAACAGCAGCCAGGGGTGCAGAGCTTTACCGTTAACCACACCACCCAACGCGCCCGCCTGGTTTGGACACCGGAAGACACGCGGCTGAGCGATCTGCTAATTGCCATTTACCAGCTGGGTTACAGCGCGCGCCCCTATCAACCGGACGAAGCGGAGCAGGTGCTCAGAAAAGAGCATCGCTCCATGCTCGTGCGACTGGTGTTAGCGGGCATTGGCTCGTTCCAGAGCATGATGCTGGCATTCCCGCTGTACTTCGAAATGGTCAACGACCTGTCGCCGGAGTTCGTCAGTTTTTTCCGCTGGTTCAGCCTGCTGATCGCGACCCCGGTGGTGTTCTACAGCGCCCGCCCCTTTTTCAGCAATGCCTGGCGCGATCTTAACGCAAAGCACCTGACCATGGACGTACCGGTTGCGATTGCTATCGGTTTGGCGTATCTGGCCAGCGCCTGGGTTACGGCATTCGGCGGCGAAGAAGTCTATTTCGAGTCCGTGTGCATGTTTACCTTTTTCCTGCTGCTGGGCCGATACATTGAAGTGCAGGCCCGGTTCCGTGCCGGGCTGACCGGCAATGCCCTCGCCGGTTACCAACCCGGCGTCGCCGCCCGCGTGCGCGGGGATGAAGTGGAGGTGGTACCGACCCGAACCATTGCTGCCGGCGACATCATTCGGGTACGCCCTGGCGAGACCCTGCCAGTGGACGGAGAGATACTCCAGGGTGAATCCACACTCAACGAAGCCGCTCTGACCGGCGAGTACCTGCCGGAGCTCAGGGGTCCGGGAGACGCCGTGCATGCCGGTAGTGTGAACGGTGAGCATCCGCTGGACATCCGGGTTATCAAAGCCGGCGCCCAGACCCGATTGTCCAGCATCATGCGGGTGCTGGACCGGGTTCAGTCGGAGAAACCGCCGGTTTCACTGATGGCTGATCGGATGGCAGGCAAATTCGTTGCTCGAGTCCTGGTGCTGGCACCCATCGTCTGGATCGGCTGGTGGCTGGCCGGCGCCGACAACGCCTTTGACATCACCCTCTCGGTACTGGTGGTGACCTGTCCCTGTGCGCTGTCTCTGGCAACCCCGACAGCGATCACCGCAGCCACCGTGAAATTGCGCCGGCTTGGCTTCCTGCCCACCCGGGGACACACTCTGGAGTCCATGAATGCCATCGACACTGTGGTATTTGACAAGACCGGCACTCTTACCCGTGGTGAGCTTACCCTGATCAGCATCACAACTCTGGGCAGCTTGGACCAGAATCAATGCCTGCGGCTTGCAGCGGGACTGGAGAAACACTCGGAACACCCCATTGCCCGGGTGTTTCACGACCAGGCCTCCGTTACCGTTGACCAGGTCCGCAATCACCTCGGTGGCGGTCTGTCCGGCCGCCAGAATGGCCAACAGCTGTTCATCGGCCATCGCGACTTTGTGATGGGTCGAGTGGATGCACCGGCACCCGCCGATGTGGTCGATCAAGGCATGGCAATCTGGCTCGCCTCCGAGCATGAATGGCTGGCCTGCTTCCGACTGGATGACCAGCCCCGCCCGGACGCCGCCAAAGCCGTTCGCGATCTCCAGGAGCTCGGCATTCGCACCCTCCTGCTCAGCGGTGACCGCTCTGGACACGTTGCGCAGGTCGCTAGCGCCCTGGGCATCGAAGAAGCCATCGGTCAGGCCTCACCCGAACAGAAGCTTGAAGTTCTGGAACGTCTCCAATCGGAGGGCCGCCAGATCATGATGGTGGGCGACGGCCTGAACGATCTGCCATCGATGGCGGGTGCCGGCGTTTCCGTGGCCATGGGCTCGGCGGCAGACCTGACCCAGCTTCACGCCGATGCGGTGCTGCTCAACGGCCAGTTGGTGCAGTTGGTGGAGGCCCTGAAAGCGAGCCGAAAGACACGCCGGGTAATTCGCCAGAACCTGGTCTGGGCGCTGGTCTACAATGTGTGCGCCCTGCCCCTGGCAGCCGCCGGTTTGGTACCGCCCTGGCTGGCTGCCATCGGCATGTCCCTGAGTTCCCTGGTTGTCGTGCTCAATGCCCTGCGTCTCGGGTCGGCAGCGCCGGCGCCCCGACATTCGGACAATCCGCCGGTTGGCGCCCAGGTTGTGTCCTGATACCGTAATTAAAATCGACTCCACAAGGTGTTGCCGTGCAAATCGTTATGATCCTGGTGCCGCTGGTGCTGATCGTTGTCGCTCTCGGGATTGTGCTGTTTTCGTGGGCCGTGAAGAACGGGCAGTACGATGATCTGGAAGGACCTGCTCATCGCATTCTCTACGACGACGACAAAGACATGATCCCGGACGAAGCCCGAACCGACCGTCCTGCCGACGAGCAAAAATCCAGCCAGCAGGCGTCCAAACCGGAAGTAAACCAGGACGAGGACACGCCCAAGCCGTCATGAGTCCGGAACTTTCTCTGAGCTACCCCAGCGCCTTCCTGATCGGGCTACTGGGCAGCACTCACTGTCTCGGTATGTGCGGCGGTATCAGTGCGTCGCTGTCGATGGCGTTGCCAGTCGGCAGCGGTTTCCGGTTTCGCCAGACCCTGATGCTGTTGGCGTTCAACGTCGGCCGTATCGCAAGTTACGCCGTCATCGCCGCCGGCGTCGCCCTGCTCAGCACCTCGGCGGCTGACCAGTGGGCACAACTGGGCGGGGTATTGCGCACTATCGCCGGGTTGCTGCTGATTCTGATGGGATTGTCGATGGCGCAATGGTGGCAGGGTATCCGCTACGTTGAGAAAATCGGCGCCCCGGTCTGGGCAAGGCTGTCGCCGCTGACCCGCCGTTTTCTTCCGGTGCGCCATCCCGGTCAGGCACTCGGTCTTGGGATGTTATGGGGGTGGCTGCCTTGCGGTCTGATCTACAGCACGCTGGGCTGGGCGGCCCTGCAACCGACAGTCGGAACGGCCGCGCTAACCATGGTGTTCTTCGGGCTGGGCACCCTGCCCTCGATGCTCGCCACCGGCTACGCCGCTGGCTGGATCAGAAACCTCCAGGGCAATGCGATGTTCCGCAAAGGCACCGCCGTGATGTTGATCCTTTTCGGATTGTGGACACTGCCGCTCGGAATGCACGGCCACTGAACCTGCCCGAATCGCTCCTACAGATTCAATACATCAAGACGACCGTAGTTGTGGCCATCCTGGGAGGCGCCCGACTCGACCGCCTGAGCCTGACCGTTCTGACTACTATGCCCGCCAAGACGCTGACCCTCGCGGAAATCGTAGAGGGTATTGTCCGCAAGATGAGACGGTTCAACGTTGCACATGGCCCTAAACATGGTTTCCAGGCGCCCGGGATGCTGTTTGTCCCAGGTCTGGAACATGTCCTTGATCACCTGGCGCTGCAGGTTTTCCTGAGACCCGCACAGGTTACAGGGAATGATCGGGAAGGCCCGCAGCTGGGCATAGCGGGCGATGTCTTTCTCCCGGCAGTAAGCTAACGGCCGAATGACCGTATTACGCCCGTCATCGCTGTGCAGGACCGGAGGCATGGACTTCATCTTGCCACCGTAGAACATGTTGAGGAACAGCGTCTCAAGCAGGTCGTCCCGGTGGTGACCCAACGCGATCTTGGTCACCCCATGCTCTTCGGCAAAGTTGTACAGGATGCCGCGACGCAGGCGGGAACACAGGCCACAGGTCGTTTTACCCTCGGGCACCTTTTCCTTGACGATGCTGTAGGTGTCTTTTTCGATGATGTGGTACTCAATCCCCAGCTCATTCAGGTATTCCGGCAGCACCTCTTCCGGAAATCCCGGCTGCTTCTGATCCAGGTTCACCGCAATCAGCTCAAACGACACTGGAGCGCTCTTCTTCAGAGCCATCAGAATGTCCAGCATGGCGTAGGAGTCTTTGCCGCCTGACAGGCAGCACATCACCTTATCGCCCGCCTCGATCATGGAAAAATCGGCGATCGCCTGACCGACATCGTGGCGCAGGCGCTTCTGCAATTTGGTGAGTTCCACTTTCAGGCGACGCTCAGAGTCAGGATTCTGGCCTTGATCAGGGCCGGCGGTCATTGCTTCAGACATACCAACAACATTCATCGAATTAGTGAGCGACGAATTATACGCATCTGGAGGATCGAGTGACAGGATAGCTTCCCTGGCGGGCCAGACTCCCCTACCATTAGGACCATGACCGATTCGACTTCCATGGCGGCCCAGAGCAGTTCTGAGACCCACTTCGATGACGGAGTACTGGGCCAACACATTCAGCACCTGTTGGTGGCGGTTGAGCATGAGCTGCGTCGGGCACCCGAGGGCTTGAGCGAGCTGATGCTGATCAAAGCGCTCCAGCGCGCGCCCTGGCAGCTGATTGGAGAGGTCAGCTACCACGATCCGGAAAAACTGTATCCGGTGCATTTTCTGTTGTTCCATACCCTGTATCGGCTACGGGACCAGCTTGCCGAAACCGGGGAAAGCCTGCATATCTCGCCCCTGGGCATCCACCTGACACTCGACGAGGTTGTCGGAGGCCAGGGCCTGCCCGATGCCGTGGACAAACTTCGGACCTTTTATCTGGATCTGTCCCAGTACCGGCTCTCGGAGGCTGAAATCCAGCGCATGATGAACGATTTCTGGGCCGGACAGTCAGGTTCCGCCCCGGATCCGGGTGATGCCCTGGCCGCGGCACAGACCCTGGGCTTCGAAACTGTGCCCGATGAGTTTCCGGAGGTGAAACAGCGGTTTCGCCGGGCCGTCATGCATGCCCACCCGGATCGTGGCGGCGACACCCGCAGCATTCAGGCACTTAACGAGGCCTTTTCGGTCCTGAAAGCCCATTTTCGTACCGCCGATTAATCTCACATACCCGCTCCACACGTCACGACTGAAAGGAAGGAAAGTTCATGGTTCGACGCTCATTGCTGATGATTGCCCTACCCCTGATCTCGCTGCCCCTGACCTCGCTGTCGGCGGTTGCCGATCTGGTGGCCCTTCAGTATCACCACGTCAGTGACTCCACGCCATCCGCTACCAGCACGTCGGTGTCTCTGTTCGAGGCCCAGCTTGACATGATTTCGGAACTGGATCTGGAGGTGGTGCCCTTACAGGCGGGAACGGAACAGGCATTGGCCGGCAGCGACGGCCCCAATCAGTTGGCGATTACCTTCGACGATGCCTACGACTCAGTGTATGAAACTGCTGCGCCAATGCTGGCCGAGCGGGATTACCCCTACACCATCTTCGTGAACACCGATGCGGTTGGAAAACACGGCTATATGACGTGGGCGCAGCTGGCCGAACTGGGTGCAAAGCCAGGCGTTACCATTGCCAACCACAGTACTGACCATGCCCACCTGGCCAGAAAGCCCGGCGAACCGGAGGACCAGTGGCACTCGCGGGTCGAACACAGTATGGATGCGGCTCAGGCCCTGATCGAAGACAAACTCGGTTCCGCACCGCCACTATTCGCCTACCCTTACGGTGAATTCGATTCCGCACTGGAGGCGAAGCTCGCCGATCGGGGCTGGTACGGGTATGGGCAACAGTCCGGCCCTATCGGTGAGCACTCCGGTACCACGCGGTTGCCGAGGTTCCCCATGGCCAATGCCTACGGGCAGCTCAATAGTCTGCCTGACAAACTACAGAGCAAGGCATTCCCGGTGCCGGCGGACCAGCTACCCGACGGTGTGCTGACTGACAACCCGCCGCTGCTCAGCTTTAACCTGCCGGACACCATGGACGCCGGCCGCCTGACCTGCTTCGCCTCTGGCCAGGGAAGAATTGATTTTGAAGCCACCAACGGCGAGATTAAGGTCCGGGCGCCCGAAGCATTCAACAGCCGGCGCCTGCGCTACAACTGCACGCATCCGGCCGGCAACGGCGCTTTCTATTGGCTGTCCCATCAATGGTTGGATCCCGAGCAGCCCGAGGACTGAGAACCCGGTCAGTCTGACTCCACCATCATGATCCCCATCTCGCCCTGGTCGGCGTGGGGAATCACCTCCGGTGTTTTCCCGGTGCCGGTCTCGATCACGGTCTGACTGTTCAGGTCTGAGCTTCGGGTGTAGAGCACCAGCCAACGCTCTCCTTGACCCGGAAACACCGGCACCCAGGCGCCCAGATAGCCGCGACGACGCCAGGTTTCCGGCTCGTAGGGGCTGACCAGATCGGTCACCAGGCGCACGGGCTCAAAGGACTTATTCAGGAATGCGAGAGACGGGACGAATACTCCGTTCTTGGCATAGGAACGCAGTCGCATGATGAAATCTGACCGCCCCGCCACTGGCGCCAGATCGATCATCTGATAGGGACTCGTTCCGGTCAGGAAATTATGGCGTGGCGACTGCTCGGTGATGTTGACCCCAAACTCCCGCCCCTGCTGCCATTCCACGGCATCCTGGGTGGCCAGTCGCTGGCAGCAGAATTCACGCCAGCGGTCTAAGTAGCTACCACCGCCGTCAATACCCAGCACCGCGTAGGCATCGACCTCTCCGCTTGATTCGGGCCTGGCTGCTTCCGCTTTCGCATTGGCGCCGGCGAGATAGACGCTGGCAGGCGTCACTTCGACCGGCGGTGAAACATGGCCCTTTTCTTGATCGCTGCGGGTGTCCGGGCGGAAATAGCTGACCCGGACATTGCCCTGTGCGTCTCGCCAGGTGAAGTAGGGTTGGCGATCTCCGGGGCGGATGTGCCCCTGCTTGGCCAGCTCATTACCATCCGGGTAGTTCTCCAGGGTAAATTCCGTGTCTTCGGGCTCAGGCCTGGATTCGGATTCGGATTCGGATTTGGGCTTGGGTTCGGGCTCGGAAGCCGAGGGAGCTTTTTGAGTGGCGGCCAGTGTCGGCACAGTTGCGGACCGCTGTTCCCGGACAATCGGTGAGTAGCGGACACGGCCCTGTTCATCGACCCAAGTGTAATAGCCTTCCCTCTCGGAAACCGGAGACCCACCAATCTGGCAACCGCCGGCGACAACAGCGAACACACAAATTACAGCGGCGTTAGCCCAGTTACGGGTGTTCATCATGAAACGCTGCCCTTTCAATGCCGGCCGGCGGGTCAGAACTTGGTCCGGAAACTGAGGCCCGCCATAGCCACCCGAAGGGAGGTTTTGACATCGAGACCGGCGTACGGGTTGTAGATGATGTTGGTAATGTTGTCACAGTTCAGGTTACAACTGGTGTTATCCCTGACGGTTTCGATTGACTGCAGGTAGCTCAGGTTCATATCGATCACCGTGTCTTTGTCCCATTGGTAACCCATTCCGATACTATACAGCTTGGCACCACCGAAGGGTGCCATGATCGAACGCTGGTCGTCGGGAATGACGGAATCACGGATTTCGACGCCGGCCCGTAGGTCAAGACGGGATGACGCATGGAATTCGGCTCCGAAGGCCCAGTTCCACTGGCTCTTGAACCCCAAGGGCAGGCGCAGGGTGCTCGATGTCGCATTCTCGGGCGACAGGATGCGGGCGGCATTCAGGAATTCCAGATTGCGGTCAAAACGGAACACGAAGGCGTCCCACTGGGCATAATCGGTCCACCCGATGTCCGCATTCAGCGTGAGTTTCGGGTGCACATCCACACTGATACCGGTCTGGAAATGCTGCGGGTAGGTCAGGTCCATGCTGACGTTGCCGGCTTCCCGAGGCGCCCCGGACGGCAGGCTCAGAATCGCGGTGGTGATGGCGCCCAACACCGAGCCATTGAGCCCCTGCCAAAACCCCGACCAGTCATCGGTGTATTCGATCTCGAAGGTGCCCTTCAAGTTCATGTCCGCTTCGGAGGTATAGCTCGCCCCCCAGGTAAACCAGTCGGTGGGTTCCCACATCACCCCCAGGGCGTAGGTGGGCGACAAGGTTTCCTGGACGTTGATACTGAGCGCACCGATATCGTCCCAAGGGCCGATGTTACCGCCACACAACGCAATCCAGGGCTGCAGCGGTTCATCGCCGCTTTCACAGTTGAAGGCTTCCTGCAGAATTTCCGCCACCCCCAGCAGCATGTTCGGCGCCCGCATGAACTGATCGGCTGCGATGCCCATATGGGAGAGATGAATGCCCGCACCAACTGACCATTCGTCGTTGATCTCATAGCCGATGGTGGGCGAGAGATAGGTCGTCCGTTGCAGTGCCGTGGCCTGGGGTTGATAACGGCCGGGATCGTCTTTATCCCGATAAAAACCGGCCGCCAGCGGCAGATAAAAGGCATTACCGAAGGTCAGCTTGGACCCGGGCGGATTAATGCTGATCCCGGCAGACGGTGCCACCGCTGGCCCCGGTGGCGCGCGCAGAATGCCATAGCCCGGCACATACAGGGCTACGTTGTTGGTGTGGCTGTGTTTGCCGACAACGGGGTCCCGGGTTTCACCGGTGCGGGGATCGATCTCCTCGCCGTCGATGCCAAATATTTCGTGGCCGTCGTCCGGGGCAAAAAAGTCGGCGTCGATGTCGAGGTACACGCTCATCAGGGTGACCTCGAGCTGACGTCCGTCTAGCTTGGTCAGGCCGGCTGGGTTGTAGTGGATGGCCATGATGCCTGGGGGATCCGCGGTAACCGCATTGCCCAGTGCCAGTGCCTTGGGATGAATGGTCAGGTTCTGCGCGAGTTGGGCCTCGGCACCACACGCGATGGTCGAGGCAATCAGCGCCGCGAGAATCTGCCGTTTGTGGCTGTTGTGTCCCATGAAGTCCTTCCCTTCCCGTAAAACGTCGACGGCACCAATCACTCTTTGAGGCCGGAGAAATTAATGGGCAGGGATACACCCAGGGAGAAGTCCGGGGCATCCTCGGTCAAACCGATACCAAGGCTGGTATTGACGATGGTGGTGTCGCTGACCCGGGTACCCAGAGACATGCTCAGGAAGCCGGTCATCTGGTCCTGGGCAACCGCCTCGTCGCCGTTGCTGAAAGTCAGGACCGTTTCGTCGTTGTAGCTGAGCTGGGCAGAAATACTGAGCGAGATGTCGTAAGACAAGGAGTAGGCGAAACCGGCCGAACCGGACAGGCCAAACCCGGGGTCCACCTTGACCAAACGTCGGGCACCGCGAACCTGATCGAGGTTATCCACCTGGAAGTTATACGTTACGCTGGTAGAGCCAAATACCACGACCGGATCCAGCACTTTCGAGAGACTGAGACCGCCCGCCAGCGAGTAATAGCCGCTGCCCGTGGACAGCTGCTCATCGATGTCGATCTCGTAGGGGCTAACCCCGGTTTTTGAGGTAAAGGTGCTGAACAGTGTGGTCGACACCTTGCCCGGCACATAAGCGAACGGCTGCCAGCGTCCGGTCAGGGAAATGTCCCCGAAGTCGTACACCGTCAACTCATCCTGGGAATCGTACTTCACCACCAGCGGGACACGGGTGCCTATGGTGACGTTATCCAGCAGGCCGTAGTCGTAGGAGAAGGCATTGGTGAAGCTGTGGGTGGCGGAGGGAACTACGTCGAGATTCTCCACCGAGTTATCGGTAATACTCAGATCGAGACGCTGGTCCGCAGTATAAGAATAATCAAAGGAATACGTCAGCGAATGGGTTCCTTTCTTCTGCAGGGAGTAGTTCTTCTCCGCTGCCTGGAACACTTCTTCCAACTGACGGGATGAATCCTCATCGCCTTCCTGCTTTGCCAGGGCTTCACGCGCCTGGTCCACACTGTCGTCCTGCGCCAGGGCCATGCCCGGAAGCAGTCCTGCCGTGGAAACAAGGATAACGCCTCGCACAAACCAACGATTCATCCTGACTCCCTTTTTGTATTTTTAGTTTCCTGGCCCGGGGGGATTGCCCCGGAAATTAGTTGCGACGGTAGTGCAGTTGTTTTCGGGTGTTCTCCACACTGCCGTCGGGATTGTTCTTCTGGCGTTCCAGCGCGTTCTGGATTCTGCGATCGGTTGCCTCGTGGAACACCGGAATCTGCTCCAGGGCCAGCAAGGTCATGGTCTGATCATCAACAAAGCGCAGGTCTTCTTCTTTTAACTCAAGGTTGTCCAGAGGCTTGTCGCTGCCGGGGAAGACAATGAACAGCACGTTGTCGTCCCACTTCTCCTCAAATTCGGCGAGCAGGAAAGAAATGTTGCCCACCGATGGGTCCGCCAAATAGACCCGGCCATCGCGGATAGTCCGCAGCACCACAAAGTGTTTGAAGCCGGCGTGGTTAATCGGGACGATGGCCGGATGGTCCAGATCCTTCAGGTCATCGACGGTTGCCCGGAAACCGCCGGAGGGGTAGCCGAGCGCCGTGACCAGGCGCTTCATATCGAGCATTGAGAAGGCCCGACGCTCGACGATGCGTTCGCTTTCGCCGTAATGCAGCAGGCCTTCCATGACCTGGCGTTCGGACAGGCTTCGCCCCAGGTAAAAGTTCAAAACGGTGGTCAGCGCCGCACTGCCGCAGCTGTAGTCGTAGGCCTGCCGGACAATATTCCGGTACTTCTGTTCCACCAATGGCTCAACCCGTCGGTCGAAGCGCAGCTCTACGGGACCGGCATCCACGTCCTGCTCGATCACCACGCTGCCCTTTTCAAACGGCTCCACCACGGTGGCTTCCTGCACCATGGTGAATGTGAGAATGGATCCGGCGAGCACCAGTAGCATGTCAGACGAAGTCCCTGTTTTTATTGGTCATAACCGTTATCGGGTTACATGTTGTTACGGTAAGATACCGAAAAGCCTCGGCTCTGAAAGATAACTGTGCCTCAAATCTGTCGCCGCAGACGGCGCCCCGGAAACCCGATGTGAGAACTGGTTCAAGGCTTGGCCGACGACGGCATCAGAAGTTGACGACACCCCCTAAAGCGGGTATCAACGCGGATGAGTCCTTCACTTCCAGATGTAGATCCTGATGACAACAACACTTAATCCGGGACCGACCACGTTCATTGCTGCCAAGAATGCGACCCCGCAAGCGCCCACCGCACTGCTGCCTCGGGAAGCCTTTAACGACGTCCTGCAGGACATGGGGCCAGTCAAACTCTTGCTGGTGCATGCCCCTGCGGGCTACGGCAAAACGACCACGGTAGCGGAACGCCTGGAGGCCCTTGCGCTGAGGTCAGCCTGGTATCGGCTCGAATCCAGCGATAACGATCCGGCGCGCTTTGGCAGCTACCTGGCCAATGCCCTCGACCTGAACACCGACAGTGGTTGCCCCGACACCCTGCAAACCCTTCAGGGCTCCGGTTTTGACGATCTTGAGGCGTTATTCACCGGTCTTCTGGCCGAACTGGACCTCGGGAGTGAGCCACTGTTCCTGGTGCTGGACGACTACCATCTGATCAGCAACCCGGAGATCCACGAAGCGATCCGCTTCCTGCTTCGGCACCTGCCCGCCAATCTGCATCTGGTCATCGTGAGCCGCACCCTGCCCCCGATCGGCGTGGCGCAACTCCGAATGCAAGGCCTGCTCGCCGAGATCACCAGCCGGGATCTGGCCTTTGGCCCCGATGAAGCTCAGGCGTACCTGGACAAACGACTGCCGTTTGAAGTCTCCCGGGAAAGCATCGAACGCGCGGTGCGTCGCGTGGAAGGCTGGATCTCGGCGTTGCAATTGTTGTCGGCATCCGCCTCCAACAGCCAGGATTTCAGCGACTTTGTCGACCAACTGGAATATGGCAATCAGCATGTGTTCGATTACTTTGATGAGCTGGTGGGTCAGGAACTGACCGATCAGCAGTACAAATTTCTGCTGCGCACCAGCATCCTGGACCGCTTTAACGCAGCCATGGTGATGCGAGTGATGGACGACACCGACGGTCAGTCGCTGTTGAGCAGCCTGCTGTCCATGGGTCTGTTTATTGCGCCGGTGGATCCCTCGGCCCTGTGGTTCCGATATCACCCTCTGTTTTCGGTGTATCTGCGTCACCTGCTGACTTGCACCACCCGGGAAAACCAGCGCGAACTTCATCAGCGGGCAACCGACGCCTGGCTGGAACTGGAACACGCGGAAGAAGCCGCCAAACACGCCGTCGCTGCGGAAGACCCGGACCGGATCAACCAGGTGTTGCGTTTGCACGGTCGAAAATTCTTCACGGAAGGTCAATTCTCGCTGTTGCAGCGGTGCCTCGACGCCCTCTCCCAGGATCAGATTGCCGAGGACCCTACCCTGACTCTTCTTCGGGCCTGGGTCGCCCAGGGGCAGTACAAGTTTGATGAGGTGGAGAACTGGCTGTCAGCCGCCGAAGAGCGCCTGCAAAGTTCCCTGAGCGAAGACACCCAGAAAGCCGTACACGGCGAATTCAGCGCCATTCGGGCCCAGGTCGCGATGAATTACGGCGACGGCGACCGGGCACTGGCCCTGGCCCGCGAAGCGGTCGAGCAGGAAGCCCGCTACCTGCCCACTTCCCGCCTGGCGGCGGCGTCTGTCATCGGCGAGGCGCTGTTTGTTCGCGGCGAGTTGCAGGAGGCGTTGGCCCGGATGCAGGACACCGAGCACCTGGCCCGCGCCCATCAGGCGCACCAGAACGTGCTCTGGGCACTGTGCCAGCAGAGTGAAATCAGCGTCGCCATGGGCTTGCTGCAGAAGGCCTATAACGTGCAGGAGCGTGCCTTCCAGTACGCTGAAGACAACGAGCTGAACCACCTGCCGATTCTGGAATTCCTGTTCCGGATTCGAAGCCAGATCATGTGGGAGTGGCATCACCTCGAGAGCGCCGAGCGTTGCGCTCTGCAAGGCATCGAAATTCTGGAAGCCCAGGGTGAGCGGTGGTACGTTCAGAGCTACACCACATTGGCGAAAGTGGCACAGGCCCGTGGTCGCCAGTCGCTTTGTGCCGATTACATCGGCAAGATCCAGAAAATGCTGGCCGCCGGTGACTACCACCTGGACTGGGTCGCCAACGCCCACGCCACCATGCTGTCCTATTGGGACGCAGTACGGGATCAGGACGCTATCCAACGCTGGCTCACGGTGGCGCCCGCTTGCGACCCCACCACTGCCACCAACCATTTCTACCAGTGCAATGGCCGAAACCGCGCCCGGGCGCTGATGAGCCTCGGTCGCTTTGATGAGGCCCTGCCTTTGCTGGAAGCACTGACCACGGTTGCCGAGCACTATGGCCTGAAAACAGACCAGAATCGCAATCACATTGGCCTGGCGTATCTCTATTGGCAGCAGGAAGATCGGGACAACGCCCTGGCCCAGATGACCCTGGCACTTCAGCAGGCGAGCACCACCGGCGCTGTCGGCAGCTTCCTGCGGCTCGGCAAGGTGCTGATCGTCATCTTGAAAGCACTGATCAATGAGGAAGCCATTGACGGCATGGAGCTACAACGGGCGGAACGCCTAATCCAACTGGCCCAGCAGCAGCGGGACTTCAGTCGCGCCATCCGGATTTCACTGGATGAGGCCATCATCCAGGACATCATCGACCGGCCCGATGTGCCCGAATTGATTCGCACCTCGCCGCTAACCCGGCGGGAATGGCAGATCCTGAGTCTGATTCACGCCGGGCTTTCCAACGATCAGATTGCCGAACACCTGAAGGTGGCCTCCACCACGGTGAAGACCCACATCCGCAGCCTGTACCAAAAACAGAATATCAGCCACCGCTCGGCGGCTATCGAGCTGGCCAAGGACCTCCTCAGCAAGATTCAGGGCGAGTAGCGCCGGCCGGCAAGAACTGTCCAAACCCGGTTTCCTGGCCCAGCTCCGGGGTGAGCTGCTCGTCCGTGACGGCCGGGCGGCCGTTGATCAGCACATGCTTTACACAGCCAGGCACTCGGTTAACCATTCGGTCGAGGCCAAAGCCCTCCATCTCGGCCCAGGTCACCTGTTCCAGATCCTGTTCAAGCCCCTTGGGGTCGAGGATGGTGATATCGGCTCGGTCGCCCTCTCGAATGTGCCCGGCCTCGATCCCCAGCCAGTCCGCCTGTTCGCCGGTTAGCCGATGCACCGCCCTTTCCAGAGACATCACCGGTTCACCCTGCCGGTGGCTGTCCTGCACCAGCTTCAGAAACCGCAGGGGCAGATTGTAGAAGGCCATGTTCCGAATGTGCGCGCCGGCGTCGGAGAAGGTGATCAGCGCGTGGGGATTCTTGACCATTTTCCGCAGCCGTTCCTGACGGTGGTTGCCGATCACCGTGAACCAGCGCAGCGCCCGCCCGTGTTCAACCACCGCATCCAGAAAGAAGTCCACCACATGCACGCCCCGCTCCGCCGCCAAATCGGCAAAGTTGCGCCCGACCATGGACGCATCCGGACACCCGAGAATCGTGGCATCGCCAAAATCCCGCTGCCAGACCCTGGGCGACAGTTTTTCCCGGTAAAACTTCCGGAAGGTTCGACGGTAGCTCTCGTCCTGCAGCAGCTCGTTGCGTTCCAGTTGATCCCGCACATCGAGGGCCATTTCGCCCGCGCCAAATTCCTCAAACAGCACAATGTCCATGCCATCGGCGTAAATCGCGAAGGGCGTTGGCAACAGTTGCCAGCGAAAGTTTCCTCGCAGGGCGTTGGCGATCCATGCCACCAGGTTGGCCATGGGCCGAACAGTGGGATTGCCCTTGAGATCAATCATCGCAATCAGTGTGGTCTTCAGGGGCTTACGGAACCAGCCCAGGGTCTCCCGCAGGTATTGGGTGACCTGCAGTGGATTCGCGGCATTGGGGGCACCCTGGTGCACCCGGCCGTGGCGGCGCAACAGGCGGTTCAGGCGGCTCACCTCTCGCCAGCGAGCGTAGGTACTGGGCAGGCTTTTCGACCACTCTCGATCGCCATCTACCTTGTCCCACTTCAGGCACATAGTCGACAGCCCCAGAAAGCCCACCTGCAGGGCTTCGGCCAGCAGCTGCTCCATGCGGCCCATTTCTTCGGGCGTAGGAACTACTTGGCGATCGGTGGCACGGTGCAAGCCCATGACACCCACACGGAGGTCGCTATGGCCGAGAAAACTGATCACATTGGGGCCCAAAGGCTGCTCCCGAATGAAGCTCAACCAGCCTGAAGGCGTACTCCAACGTTTGTGTTGCTGGAGAATCGGCAGCACCTTTTCCCGGGGCACGGTCTCAACCCGGGTAAATATGTCAGACGCATCTTCGGCGTCTGAACACACCATGCTCAGGGAGCAGCTGCCAATCAGCACCGTGGTGACACCGTGACGAACCGACTCCGACAAAGCAGGCGCGACGATCAGTTCGGCGTCGTAATGGGTGTGGGTATCAAGAAATCCGGGGGTGACCCAACATCCCTGCGCATCAATCACCCGATCCGCCAGATCAGGGTCCGGCTCAGAATCAAACACACGGGCGACGCGACCATCACGGATGGCTACATGAGCAATACGCGATGGGCTGCCGGTGCCATCAAAATAGCGCCCGCCGATGATCAGCGTGTCATAACGGTTCATGGGGTAAGGTACCTGTCTTGTTGTTTTTGTCGGCTCTCAGTCTAGGCTCTGGGCGGATTTTTTTCCCGATTTTTCTGGGCCTCACCGGGCCCGGATCCGGCCGCCGTGCTCCAGTTGACGATCCGGATGCCGCACCACGCGATCGCCCTCCGCCAGCCCCTCCAGAATGACCGTTTCCAGACCATTACTCCGACCAGCGGCCACCAGGATGCGCTCTGCCCGGCCCTCCAAAGCCCGGAACACCAGGCTCTGGCCATCCTGCACGAATACCGCTGAGGCCGGCACCTGCAGCACCGCCTCGGCTTGCCAAAGCACGAAGGTGGCATCCACCCGATACCCGTCGCCCAGGGTTTTCCAAGTCTCTGGCGCGCTGATAATGTCCGCCACCACCTGCACACGTTGCTCTTCCACGCCCAGCGCCGAGATGTCTTCGAACCCCACGGGCTCGACCCTCCGCACCACCGCGGCCAGTTCCACGCCACCCCAGCCGGTGAGGCGAGCCTGAACGCCCGGAGCCAGCTTCACCGCGTCAAAACTCAACACCTCGACCACCACTTCGAGGGCGTGGGGATCGCCCACCTCAAGGATAGCCTCACCTGCCTGTATGACGCCCTCACTCTCCCGGACAATCGTCAGCACGGCCCCGTCGATCGGCGATCTCACCGCCACCCGCTCAACGTCTCCTCCCCCGGACGACTGGGCCGCCGATACCTCAAGCCGAGTACGGGCGGCCTCAAGCTCATGGGCCATCACTTCTTCATCGAAACGGGCCGAACGAAGTATCGCCCGAGCCCGGTCGTGTGCGGTTTCAGCTTGCTGCAGGCGATCCTCTGATACAAACCGGTTATCGCTCAGTGCTCGCAGCCGCGCCAGTTCCTTGGCTGCCAGGGTCGCCTCGGCCTCGGCGGCCGTCACCTTCTGGCGCACCGAATTCAACGCGGAACGGGCGGCGCCGACACGCGCTTCGGCCTCGGCCCGGCTGCGGGCATCCAGCGCACTGGCCGGCATGGGGTCAACTTCGGTGAGCTGCTGACCAGGTGACACCGAATCCCCCACCTCCAGTGACAGTCGATGCAGAAACCCGGCGACCGGCGAAGACACCAGATAGCGGTCTTTCACCCGGGTCTTGCCCTCCTCGGTGATCGAAACCGTCAGTGGCCCCCGAGTCACTGGGGCCAGATCAACCCAAACCGGTTCTGGTCGGAGACTGAAAACCACCGCGGCCAGAATCAACGCGGCAAAGAGGCTCCAGAACAACCATTTTGCGGAAACGCCTTTCTTCGTCATTTTCGCTGCCTGCCTCTGTTATGTTTAAAGTAGCCGCCTGACCTTCTCTATTCCCGGGTCTTCAAGACCGCAATCAGGTCCAGGTGTCGCAGACGCCACCAGGCAACGGCACCCGAGATCAGCGCCGATACCAGCACCACCGCGGCGGAAATCGCCAAGGTGCGCTCGGTAATGATCAGCGGCACCCGGTAAAGCTCGGTTTGCATCGCCGTGATGATCAGCCAGGCCAGCCCCTGGCCAATCAGCCAGCCCGCCCCAACACCGACAACCAGCAACAGGGCGATATCGCCGAACAGAATGTGCGCGACCTCCGTACGGGTGTAACCCATCACCCTCAGGCTGGCCAGTTCACGCCCTTTTTCGGCCAGGGCAATGCGAACGGTGTTGTAGATCACCCCGAAGGCAATGATGGCGCCGAGCAGGCTGTTGAAAAAGGTGAAGGTCAGAAAGGTCTTGGCCAGGGTGTCGTAGAAACTGTCGAGCATGGCCTGCCGGATGCCAAAGCCCAGCACCCCGGGCGCCTCCCGCAGGGTCTGGTACACCCTGTCGTTGTAGTCCGGATCCACCGACAGCAGCACCTGATTGATGAGCGGCCCCTCGCCCAGCACCCGGTTCAGTGCCGGCAACTGCATGTAAGCGCCCACGCCGAGAAACTCACTGGTGACACCGCTCACGGGCAGTGAAAGGGTTCGACGTTCGCCATCCAGAATGTCTACTTGAATCGATTGCCCGGGCCTGACCCGCAGTTCCGCCGCCAGAAAGTCGGTCAGCAGGAGTCCGTTCTCGGGCAAGGCCACTGGCTGCAGGTCCTTATCCACCACAAACTGCAGCCTGGCATCCGCCGGGATGCCATGGAGGGCGCTCCGCCACTGCCGATGGCCGTGAATCAGCCTGACCGCCACGGACCGCCGGCCTTCCGCATAGCCAATCCCGGGCTGACGCTGCAAACCGAACAGAACCGCGGCATTGACCGGCTCCACCAGAGTGGCGGTCACATCCTGCTGCTGCACCCGGGCAAACTCGGTCTGGACCATCAGCGACACGGAATCGAACTGAAAATTGCCAACCATGATGACCGCCGTCGCCAACGCCACTCCGACCATCGACAACAGCGCGCGCAACGGGCGCCGGGCCGTTTGCCGGATGAGCATTCGTGAGGGCGGGCTCCAGTGAATCCCTGCCACCCATCGTTCAATACCCGCCATCGTGAACCGGGCCGGTGCCTCCGGGCGCATGGCTTCCGCCGGCGGCAGCGCAGCCGCCTGCCGAATGGCGCGCCAGCCACCCAGCCAGGCCACCGTCAGGGTGATCGCAGCAAGCAGAAGCAACCAGAGCGGATTGAGGCGGAACAGCAGCCCCGGAAGTCGATAAAACTCCATGTACAACTCCCCCAGGCCCTGCCCCAACCACAGGCCTGCGCAGAGCCCCAACACCAGCCCCACTGCCGCAATGGCAAACACCAGCTGGCTGTAGTGCCAGGCAATCTGTCGATTGCTATAACCAAAGGCTTTCAGCACGGCGATGATGTCCCGCTGGGTGCTCACCAGCCGGCCTATCACCACGTGCAACAGGAACATCGCCACGCTCATGAAGATCACCGGGAACACGGTGGCCATGATTTTCAGCTGGTCCAGGTCATCACTCAGAAACCGGTGGGAAAACTGGTCGCTGCGCGCGAAGGCACCGGTGGCGCCGTACCGCCCCAATAACCGATCCAGGTCCTGAATCAGCGATTCCACCGGATAATCCGGCTGCGCCCGAACCACTACGCTGTTGAACGCACCGCGCATATCCATGGCGGCGGCCAGGGCGTCATGACTCAGCCAGAGCACCCCAAAGCGCAGAAAATCCGGCAGCATGGCACCGGGCGGCAAGGCGTAGATGAATTCCGGGGATTCAACAATGCCGGTGACCATCACGGTCTGTTTTCGACCATTGATAATGGCCGGGAACCGATCACCGGGCCTCAATCGGTGAGCCTCGGCAAACGCCCCCACCACCGCTACTTCAGCATTGCGTCCCGGCGCCGGCAGGCGTCCCTGCCGGATGTACAGCTGATTGACCGACGGTTGCCCGACGGCAGGAATCGACAACACCCGGGCCGATACCGGCTCCCCGAAGCCGGGCATTTCCAGTTTGGCGGCCGCCTCAATTCGCCCGGTCACCCGAGCCAGCCCCGGCAGCGTTGATAATTGCCCCAGTACCGGTGCGGGCGCCCGCTTCAGAGCGGCAAACACATCGGCGAATTGCTGCTGTTCGTAGTACAGGGTGCGGGTGGCACTCAGTGAGTTGTAGGCGAGCAGAGACATCACACACACCGCAAGACCGCCGGCAATCACCAGGGCAATCGCCAGAACCTGCCCCCGCATGTGCCAGAGCTCACGCCGCAGCTTGAGGGCGAGAACACTCCGGGCGGTGAACATTCGCCTACCAGCTCAGACTGTCCGGCGGCTGCCGGATTGAATTGCGTCGCTCACCACTGATGGCGCCATCAGACAGCGTGATCACCCGGTCCGCCATGCCAGCAATGGCGGCGTTGTGGGTAATGATTACGGTGGTGGTGCCGGTCTCCCGGTTGGCATTGGCCAGCGCCTCCAGCACCAGAATACCGGTGGCAGAGTCGAGCGCACCGGTCGGCTCATCGCACAGCAGAACCGCCGGCCGCTTGGCAATGGCGCGGGCGATCGCCACCCGCTGCTGTTCGCCTCCGGACAACTGGGCCGGGAAATGGTCCCGGCGATTGCTGAGCCCTACCATCTCAAGTGCTGCCTCCGGGGTCATGGGGTCGGCGGCGATTTCGGTGACCACCGCGACGTTCTCCAGGGCCGTCAAACTGGGGATCAGGTTGTAAAACTGAAAGACAAAACCGACGTGATCCCGGCGATACCGCGTAAGCTTGCGATCGTCGGCGACACTGAGATCCAGATCGCGGTACCGAACCTCTCCGGAGCTGGGCAGGTCGAGACCTCCCAGAATGTTCAGCAGCGTAGACTTACCGGAACCAGAGGCTCCCAGCATCACCACCAGTTCTCCGGCGTACAGGTCGAGGTCGACGCCACGCAGCGCCCGCACCGGCACCTCACCTTGCTGGTAAGACTTGGTCAGGGCGCGGGTCTGAAACACCGTTTGAGCCGTCATGGCCGCTGTCCATTGCAGGGAGTTATTCGCACCGGCTATTCAGCGGCGCAGTCTACGCACAGGGTGGTGTAAGGCAGGACCTGCAAACGTCGTGGGTCAATGAATTCACCGCAGGATTCGCACTCATCGCCCAAGCCACTGTCGATCCGATCCAGGGCCCGCTCAATCTGGCGCAGTTCTTCCCGGGTCTCGGTCTCCAGGGAATCCACCACTTCATCATTCTGGGTCTGGGTAGCCTGTTCCTCAAAATCCTTATCGAGGGCGCCGTCTTCCCGATGTTGATGGGCCTCAAAGCGCGACAGTCTGGCTCTCAGATCCGCTCTCAGGGTTTCGAGTTCCGTTTTGCGATTCGTCATCAGCAACTCCTTCCAGCCGCAACTGGACCGTGAATGGCTACCCTCACCTTAAAGGATAAGCCTGTACCGTGCTTGATGCCCGTCAAAATTGACGGCAGTGACTCCAGACCCGGTGTTCACCTCCCAAGTGCCCGCCATGACAGGGTTCTATCTCGCCGCCGGGGGCCGGTTGTGGCACTATTGCCGATTCTTTGTCCGGCGGAGATTCCCCCATGTTCTACACCACAGTGGCAGCGCTGACCGCTGCCTTGCTGATATTCACCTGGCTGGGCCTGAGAGCCAGACTGGCCGATGGCGGCCTGGACGACTATGTCACTGCCCGCAATACCCAGGGCGCGCGGGCGTTGGGTCTGTCCTTCCTGGCCTCCGGGATGGGTGGGTGGATTCTGTTTGCACCGCCGGAAGTTGGCGCGCTGGTCGGTCCCATGGCCCTGGCCGGCTACGCCATCGGCGCGGCACTGCCGTTCATCGTGTTTGCCTTTTGCGGCCCAGCCATCCGTCGTTTTCTGCCTGAGGGCCGCAGCATCGGGGAATTCGCCCAGGCCTGCTACGGCGCCGGGGTTCGCCACTACGTTTCCCTCATTTCCGTGCTGTATATGTTGTGCTTCCTGACCGCGGAGCTGACGGCCATCGGCGCCATTACCTCCATGCTGTCGGGCATCAACGGCAACCTGGTGGTACTCGGGGTCGCCATTGCCACGCTGATTTACACCGCCTGGGGTGGTCTGCGAGCCAGCATCGTGACCGATCAGTGGCAGGCGTTCCTGCTGATTGGCCTGCTGGCGATCGTCGGTTTCGTGGCGTTTGAACAGGTGCCGGAGTTGTCTGTAGCCCGACTTCCAGACGTGCCCACCGGCAGTGCCCTGAGTGTCGCGCTTACCTTGATCATCGCGGTAACCGCCGCCAACCTGTTTCACCAGGGTTACTGGCAGCGGCTGTGGTCAGCGCGGGATACCGACAGTCTGAGTCGTGGCGCGGCGCTCGGCGGTGTCATCACAGTAATTGTGGTGGCACTGGTTGGCGGGCTGGGCATTATGGCCGCCCTCAGCGGAACTGATCTGGGCAATCCGCCGATTCCGTTCTTTGCGTTGCTGGCCGAAGCACCGGCCTGGCTGACGCTCCCTGCTCTGGTGCTTGCCATCACTCTGGTGGCATCGTCGGTGGACACCCTGCAGAACGCGCTGGCATCCCTGGCGGTGACCGAAAAACGCGGACTGTCTCTGACCTCCGCTCGCTGGATTACCGTGGCGCTGATGGTGCCGGTAGTGCTGGTCGCTCTTGAGGGTATCTCGGTGCTGAGACTGTTCCTGATTGCCGACCTGTTGTGTGCGACGGCGGTATTGCCCGTGCTGATGGGGCTCTGGTCGCGTATGACCACCACCGCCGCCATACTGGGTGGGCTGGCTGGTCTTCTGGGGGCAATCCTGCCGGGCTGGGTTGCCGGCGGATCAATCATGGCAGGTCTGGAAGCGGCCAGTTTCCCGGGCAGCATTCCCACTCTGATGCCCTTTGTGGGCGCCCTGGCGGGCTCAGGTCTGGTCTGTGTGGTGGTTGCCCTGGTTCAATCCCGCCAACCGCGGGACTGAACCAGAGCAGACGGCTGTCCGGCTAGTGTTTTAGCTGGACAGCAATTCGATCGGGTAGCGAATCTTGGTTTGATCGACGCCCGGTCGCGCACCGAAATCCACCAGCCGCAAGCGATTGCAGATCTTGTTCTCAAGTGCCGGGGCATTGAGCGTGGATTCCACCACCGAACAGCTCGACACGCTGCCGTTTTCCTCGATCACCAGCTCCGGAGTGATGCTACCCTGCAACGAGGGCTTCCGACGCAGTTCCCGGTTGTAGATGCTGTAAATCGCCGACTTGTTGGCGTCCATGGTGCGCCGGAGTTCTTCTTTGCTCCGGGTCCTGGCCGCCACCTGTTGTTGCTCCCGACGGGCTGCCTCTTTCGCAGCCGCCACCTGCTGCGTTTCCTGAACTTCCGCACGCTGCCGTTCGGCAAGCGCCACCTGGCGGCTCTCACGCTGCAGGGCCGCTTCATCTACCCCGGCGCTCTTGCTGGTGGCCGTGGCGCGCGCCGCCAAAGCATCCGTTGTCTTGCGGGCAATCGGCTCGGCCGTCTTGGTCACGGGCGCATCCAGCTTCACCGATTTGGCCAGCGAGCTAAGTTTGGACAGTTCATTGCCCATGGCCAGTATACCGGTGTTGCGAGCCTTCTCTCGGGCCTGCTCAACCTCTTGAGGCTTCGGCTCTGGCTTTTCTGCCACTTCCGGCTCTGGTGCGGGTGGCTCTGGCACCGGCTCAGGCTTGGCCACCTCTACCGGCTTTTCAACCGGCTCCGGTTCCTTTTTTTCAGGCTCCGGCTCCGGTTCTGGCTCCGGCTCGAGCTCAGGAACCACAGGCTTCGGAGGTTCCTTCTTCTCGATGATCAGCTTGGCCAGCTGTGGCGGCAACGCCTCCTTTTCTTCCCGGGCCTGTTCCGGCAGTTCAACCCAAGTCACGTAAGCACCGAACACCAGGAACAGCGGCAATACCAGAGTGGCCACTGTGACCAGCCGTTTGCGTTCACCGCGCTCTCGGTTCCAGGGCAGGCCATGGCGATAATCCATCATGGTCAGGCCCCCTGCTCAGTGCGCTGATTGACGGCCAGGGAGATGGCCGCGTAGCCCGCGTCCACACAGGTGGACATGATTTTCTTCAACAGCTCATAGGGCAGCTCACGATCCGCCAGGATGGTGACCGGACGACCAGCCTCCGGCGCCGGTGACCGTGAGCGACCGGCCTGGTAGCTCAGTTCCTGGGCCAACGCGGGCTCAACCTCACCATCAAACGCCTGGAATTGCGCCCGATCCAGCACCACGCGACCATTCACCAGAATGTCGCTGTCGGTCACCGTCAGCGCCAGCACATCGTCAGGGCGCTGCTCGGCGGTGGAATCCGGCAGTTTGATGGTGCTGTTCTGGTTCAGAACCTGCACGTCGGAGGATGAGTTCACCATCAGGAAGAACACCAGGATGGTGAAAATATCCATCAGCGAGACCAGATTCATCTTGCCCTGGTTCTTGTTGCGCCGGTAATGGCGCTTGAGCCTTCTCGCTTTTGCGGATTCCTTCATGAGCTCACCTCGCCGCCTTTGGCCGCACTGCTGACGGCGCTTTCCTGCTCCGGAGCGTCACCCAGGGAGATCTGCGGAAACAGTTCGGCTTCCACCACATCACCAGCCACCACTGCCTCATAGGACCGCACGGTGTCCATCACCGACACCAGGGTCTGATAAGAGGTGGTTTTGGACGGCATGATGATCACGTCTTTCTTGTCCGGCACCCGGCTCTTCAGTTCCTTCATCACGTCTTTCAACAGCCCAAAGTTGTAGCCGTCGTCCGACTCGGGGATGGCCTTGATCACTCCACCCTCGTTGTCAGCAACCACCAGGCGGTCGTCATAGATCACCACCTGAATCTGCAGCTCCTCTTTCTGCTCGGAAGACAGGCTGTCCCCGGTCGGAAAGTTCAGCTCCAGTACACTGGTATGGGCAAATACCATGTTAAGCAGCAGAACCGGCACCAAAACGATCATGAGATTCATGAACGGGGTGATGTCGAGATCCGCCTCACTCTGTAGCCTGCGATGTTTGCGTCTCATGGCCTGATGTCCTTGTTACTGGTTATCAGGCCAGCGATCCTGCCGGGGCCCCTGCCTGAGCAGCTGGCTGTGCCGCTGCGCTCTGCGGTGCGGCCGGAGCGCGCTGCCCGGAACCATCACTCAGCAGGTTCAGTACCTTGATACCGGCCATTTCAAAGCTGTCGACAATTTCGTTGGTCTTGGTTTGCAGCAGGGAGTGAATCAGCAGCATCGGAATGGCGGACATCAGGCCAAAGGCCGTGGTGTTCATCGCCACCGAAATACTCTGGGACAGCAGGCTGGCTTTCTGGGCCGGGTCAGCGGCGGCTACCGCGGTGAACGCGGAGATCAGGCCGATGATGGTACCCAGCAGGCCCAGCAGAGTGGCGATGTTGGCCAGAGTGGCCAGGTACTGGGTGCGCTTTTCCAGACGCGGCATCACATCCAGCAGCCCCTCCTCCATGGCGTATTCGATTTCTTCCCGGCCCTGGCGACGGGCCAGACGCTGCAGGCCATAACCAATCATGGTCGACATGGCGCTGCCAGACTCCTGGGAGAAATTGAGCGCGCCCTTCAGATCACGCTTCGCAATCATCTGGTGCAGGCGGTTGAAATCACGTCGATTGGTCAGCTTCTGGGCCGACAGGTATACGTATCGCTCGATGGCTACAATGAGTCCGATGATCAGCACAACGGCGATCGGATACATAAAAAAGCCACCTTCCTGGAAAAAGCGAACGGCGGTATCAATCATTATCTGGGCGCTCCATGGTACGGGGTTTGGTTCAGTGTAAAGGCTGGCTTCACAGGAAGCCGTAAGTTCGCGAAAGACTTTGTTGCGGTTTGTGTATGCATGCACTCAGCCACAGGGCTTATGTGACCTTGTTCTCAAAGATCACCGTCTAGCCTACCGGTTCGGCAGAAGAAGCCAGCCTCAGGGACTGGTCTGCCCGACCTGCTCCTGCTGCGCGCTGAAGGCCCGGTGGTAGCGGATCAGCCGCTGGAACTCGTACCGCTCGATGGGTGCATAGGCCTGATCCACCAGCAGTCGCTCATCTGGGGCTTGCAGCTCTTCCACCTCCGGTGGTTGCCAGGGCACCAGGTACATCACCGTCGGCACCTCCTGGTCACCCCGAATACGGGTGCCTTCGATGGTGACAATGCCTGATTCCTGCGCCAGCGCCGGGGTGATCGAGGCTGCCAGGGCCACCAGTGCGGTGGGCAGAAACAATGGCCAGTTCATGCTGTGCACACTCCGGTATTACAGTCGGTTCTTGGCATCGAAAATCCAGTCTTCGAGGCGCGGATGCGGTTCCTCCGCCAGCGCTTGGTATTGCTCGTATAATGGCAGGGCCTGGTCTGGTCGCCCCAGGTAGATATCCAGCAAAAAGGCCAGATTGAGCATCGCCGGCAGGTAATCCCCGTCTGCCGCCAGAGCCCGGCGATAATAGGTTTCGGCGGCCTCGAAGTCTCCAGCCTGGCGCGCGATGACACCCTGGTGATTAAGGACTACCGGATGCTCGTCGTCCAATGCCAGAACAGCGTCGAAATAGTCACTGGCCTGTTCGGTGTTACCCGCCTCGTAGGCGAGAATGCCCAGATTGGCCAGGGGGCCGGTGCGCTCCGGGTGCTGCGCCGCCAGTTGCTCGAATTGAGCCCTGGCCTGATCGGTGTCGCCACTTTGTTTCAATTCAATCGCAGCCTGAAAATCCTGCGCCAGCTGCGCATCAGCTGTCTGCTGTTCTGCCTCTGACGAAGAGGCGCCCTCACCCGGCCCCGGACTCAGGGCACAGCCAGACAGGACGCTTGCCAGCAAGGCCACGCCGGTGATTTGCCTAACCCAACTCATCGACCACCCCGGCTGTCATTTCCTGCTTGTTGTATCGGCCTGGCAGCAAGCGCTTCAAGGCCTCATAACTGCGCTGCACCCACTCATCGTAAATACCGTCCTGCGCTCGCCGGACGTTCTGCTCATGGATGTCGATGGCATTGTCCTCAAACGGATACGCCTGTTCCTCCAGCAGCAACTCGTACTGGGCCAGCTCCAGATCGCTCAACCCGGGCGGTCGCTCCGAATCCATCAGATCGGCACCCAGCCGGCCGTAGATGTGCGCAATCTGGTAACCCGCCTCGGTAGCGAAGGAAGACAGGCCATAGCCGGCCGTCTTCTGGTAGGCATTAACCGCGGCCTCCAGGGCCTCGGTTTTGGCCACCATGCTCTCGTTAAGTGGCAGGGTCAGACTGATGGCGTTGTACAGCTCCAGCGCTTCCCGGGAGAGCGTGGCGGATGCCGACGCCGCCAGCCAGCGCATGCGGTCATCCGAGGTGTCGGGGTTGTTGTCGACGTACGCCATCTGTCGGCGCAACCAGAAATCCCGACGGTCGGTATCACCCTCAGCCTGATAGAGCTCGGCCAGGCGATTCGCAGCCTCCATGTAGGCGTCGGCCGGCTCCGGATAGGTGTTGGCGTATTGGCGCCAGGTATCAATGGCCTTCTCGGTATTGCCGGCCTGGTCGTAGAGCTCAGCGGCGATCTGAAGATTCTGCCGCTGCTCTTCCGGCGTCGACGCCAGAGCAACCATGAGCTTAAGCTCATCACCCGCTTGCTCCCACTGCCCGGTTTCGCGATAGGCCAGCGCCAGCTTGGGCGCCACCGTATCGGCCAGTTCATGATCCGGGAAGCGGGCCCGGAACCCGGTTAGCACGGAGATAGCGTCGTTCCAGCGCTCGGCCGATACCAGCAGCGACGCAGCGTCGTATTCGGCGTTCGCTCGCAAGGCGGATTCCGGCACCGCGGCACCCACCCGCAGATATTCACTCACGGCGGCGTCAACGTTCCCGGCAGCCGCCAGCTGATCCGCTTGACGGAACACCGCGGCTGCCAGGTTCTCACGCACGCCGGACCGGCGCTCGTCGGTGTCTGCCATGGCGTTCAAGGCATCGCGATAGGACTGTTCGGCCTCAGCATAACGGCCAAGCTCAAACAGGCTGTGCCCCGACAACAATCGAGCCTCGGTGACCAGTTCCGGTCGTGGTGCCGGCTGCCAGCTCGCCAAACGCGCCGACATGGTGACGACGTCATCCCAGTTCTGCAGGGCAAACTCACGCTGCAAAGCGATGTAGAACACATCGGGGGCACGCGGGTCTTCAGGGAAAGCATTGGCAAAACGCAGCCGGTTCAACTGCTGCATGTCCTCATAGCCCTGTTGTTCAGACTCAGGCTCCGACTGCCAGACCCGGGCGTACTCGCGATAGGCAAGTACCGATGCATAGCCGGCTTCCGCAGCCCGGGGCGGCGCTTCGCCCTGATAGGGAAAATCGTAGGCAACCCGCTCGAACGCCTCAATGGCAGACGCCCAGTCTTTCAGCTCAAGGTAGGTTTCACCCAGCAGGAACAAACGCTCGGGGGTTCGCGGATGACTCGGGAAGGTGGCGGCAAACTCCGCGTAGTAGCTGGCTGCTTGGTAGTACTGGTCGCGGGCCTCGTTCTCCGACTCGGCCTCGCCCGCCAGCAGGTAATGGCGATCCGCCAGTTCCGGTAACAGCTGCTCCAGCTGCTCACGAATGTAGGCCAGGGTTTCGGGCTCGGCCTGGGCCCAGTAACTGCTATACAACCCGTAATCCGAAACGAAGTCGGCCTTACGCGCCGGGATGGTCTGCTCGAATCCAGCCAGCTCCAGCGTCGCGATGATGTTCATGTGGTAACGCGGCGCCCAGCGACTGTCCGGGTGCTCTTCTATAAACGCCTCGTACACCGCAATGGCATCGCTGTACTGCTCACGCTCCAGCAGCAGATCACTGTACCGGTCGTAGATCAGAATCTCGTAGTGGCGGTTGCCGCTCTCCCGGAACAATGCCTGCAGCGTTTCCGCGCCGTCCAGATACGACAGCGACAGCCCGAACACCCGGAACAGATCCTCGATCAGAGTCTTGTTGCGCTGATCGATGTCCTGCACCGGCTGGCCCTCGGGCAGCAATCGGTCCAGCACCTCCAGGTAACTGGTCAGAGCCTGACGGTACTGGCTCTGTTTGAACTGGCTCCAGCCGCGCATGTAATAAGCGTTCACCAGGAAGGACGGATCGGTCGCCTGGTCGGCCCCGGTTTGGGTGACCTGATCGAACGCCTGTTCTGCCTCAGCGTAGCGGCCGTCAATGAACAAGAGATCAGCCCGCCGGAACTGCGCCTCGGTCCAGTAGGGGGAATCCGGGTACTGCTGCACCAGTGTGTCCAGGGTCGAAAGCTGTTGGGCTGTCATGCCACGCATTTCCCAGGCGCGGGACAACTGGTAATGAATCTGGTCGTTGCCGGCACGCTCCGGGTACTCCCGCAGCAGGGTCTGATAGGCCTCGATGGCGCCGTCCAGTTCGTCCTGGGCGGTATCGGCCATTTTCCGCTCGGCACGGGTGAACTCAAGGTCGGCCAGCCGGTGGCGAATGGTCACCTGTTTGCGCGGATCGTCCACCAGAGGCAGCAGCGCGCGATAACTTTCCATGACCGTCTGCAACGACACCGGGTCGGCACCTGCGGTCGTCATCTCTGATCTGAGGCCCGCAGACTCGGATGCGATCACCGAGGGCCCAATGGCATTGCCGTCGGGGTTTTCCGCCCGGGCTTCGGACGGATCGCGATCTGACGCCGTTTGGCTGGTCACCGCGCCGATGGTTCCGGGCTGCGCCTCCGACGCCTCATCACCGCCCATGGGCCATGGCAGGCTCTGGCAGCCGGTCAGGGCAATGGCGAGGGCCAGGGTTAGCGGCCTCGCTGCGAGGCCACGCAGGTGCCGGTAGGGAGCGCGTGCTGGCTTATTCATCACCTGCCCCTTTCACCGTTACCTGCTGCTGACGCTGATAGAGTGCGTCGGCCAGGCGAGCCTGGGCGTGGCGGGACGCCACCAGGTAGCCTCGCAACTGCTGGTTCTGCTCCCGCAACGATTGATCTACCCGATCCATCAACCGGGTGCGGGCCTGCGCCAGAGCCTGGTTCAGTTCGTCACGCAAGGCCTCAAGTTCGGCTTCTTTGGCGGCCAGCCGGCCACTCAATCTGTCATGCTGGCGATCCTGTGCCATCAGGGTCTCGATGGTTTGGCGCTGCTGTTGGAAAACGGACATAGCCTGGCCCAGCTCCCGAAGCTGCTTCTGGGCCGCCCACCGGTTTACGCCGTAGTCGTCGGCAATCATCCACTCAAAATGAGCCCGCATGCGGTTGTACTTGGCGCGCTGGCGCTCGGTGGTTGCATCGTTTGGCAGCGCCGCCAGGGTCTTTTCCACCCGGTCCAACTGGGCCGCCAGCTTTTTCTGGTCCGAGGTCATGAAATACTCGAGGTCTTGCCGGGCCAGCGCCGCGGTAATGCTGGATTCCAGGCGCTGGTATTCAGAGGCCCACTGGTCCGCCTGCTGGCGCGCGAGGGCTGTTCGGGTGGTTTCGATGCGGGCGTTGCGCTGAATTTTTCGAGTTTCCAACATCAGCTCGAACGACGTCAGCTGCTGGCGCCAGTCATCCAGAAACGCCTGCATGCGGTAAAGGTCGTTCAGTTCGCTGAGCGCCTGCTGAAACGATTCGGTCGCCAGAATTTCCGACAGGCCGAAGTCGCTGGGCGTTACCCTCAAGCGCCCGTACGAGTCGGTCATCAGGCCATTACCGTCCTGCTCAAAGGTGAGCTCAGCCATCAACGACGCTTCGGTGAGCTGATCTCGCTCTGCGATCAGTCTGGCCTGCAGGGATTCGTAGCGATTGGCGGCGTCTATATAGGCCGCCAGCGCCTCTTCCGGACGATTCATCTGTTCCAACAGATAACCACGGGCATAGGGCACCTGTTGCAGCCACGGACTGAACAGATCCCGCCCGGACAGTATTTCGATGGCGCGAAACGCCCGGGCCATTTCGCCCTGACCTGCTGCCGCCACCGCATACTCAAACAACGCCCGGTCGGAAAACGGACCGTCTACGGACAGGGCTTCCAGGGCCGTGAACGCCGCATCGAAACGCCCGCTGTCCAGCCGAATGCGAGCCAGGGAGAGCCGGGCCTTTTCCAAAAGAGCTTCCCGTTCGCCCTCTTCTTCCGCCAAGCCACGCCCGGCATCCTCCATCCGGTCGATCAGGCTGGCGAGGGTGTCAGCGGCGCTTTCGCGGTTGCCCTCAGCCAATGCATTCATGGCGGTGTTGTAGTCCAGATACGCGGACCAGAGCGTGTCTGGCCCGAGGGCTGAGCGCGCATTCTCAAAGGCCGAGTTCTCGCCCTCATCGGTGCCAATCTGGGCCAGCCGGGCCTGTAAGTACAGCCACTCCTGGTGCAACTCGGCGTCGCTGTCCGCCAGAGTCTCACCATCAACCCGGTTGAGATTGCGCAGGGCGAGTGGGTAATCCGCTTCCAGGAAAAGCACTTTGCCCAGATAGAACCAGGCCTGGTTCCGGACCTCCGGCGCCAGCGCGCTGCCCTTGCCGTCTTCCCCCAGCAGCCGGGTAAACAGCCTGCCAGCCTCGCGGGTCATACCGTAGGACAGCAGCAGGCCACCCTCAACCAATGCCGGATGGTCGCCATGGCCCTGAATACCGCCCTGTTCCCGGGCCACGGCCAACTGGGTCAGTGCGTCAAAGGCCTGGCCCTGGTGGTAGTTGTAGAGCACCCAGCCATAGCGCAGATCCTGGACCCGCTCCGGCTTGGCCTCATCGGCGGATGCCGGTGCTCCGGCCATCAGCCACAGACAACCGGCGGCAAACCAGGCGGTTTGTCTTCTGACTAGCGTTCGTGCGATCAATGCCACGGCTCAGCTCAATCCCACGCCACAATGGAAACGGAGGGCTGATAATCCGAAGACCGGTCCTGAATACGGATTTCCAGGGCGGCGGTGCCGGTGTCCTTCTCGAAATCCAGGGTGGCCGCCTGCTTGTACGCCCGGTTGTCTGGCCCGATGCCCTCCACAAACGCGGTAACCTCATGGGTGCCGGTTTTCAGGTTGCCCACGTACAGGCGCTGCATACCACCGCGCTCCAAGGCCTTTGCCTGGCGCTCGGTATAGAGGTAGGACGCCACGACATCCCCGTTGACCTTCAGCTTGATCGCATCCAGCTTCAGAAACTGGCCGGTATCGACGCTGACAAACACGGCAAACTGGGTGCTGGCCGGAAACAGCAGGTCTTCCTCCAGGATGAACAGGTCGCGGTTCAGGCGGATAACCTTCTTTTTCAGGCTTTCGACGCTTTCCGCAACGGATTGGCCGTCGGCACCGTCACCGGACTGAGCCAGCACCGGAGCGGAACCGGCGGCGGCCAGGGCCACGGTCAACGCGACAATGAGAGACTTGAGTGAATGCACCATGATGCGTGTTCCTGCCGACTCAGTATTCAAGAATCAAAGACGCCCGGGTAACCAGCGCGTCGAACGAGTAAAGCGGTTCTTCTCCGGGCTGAAAGTCGCCCTTGGCGGTCACGTCCCGGAAATCATCGTATTCAAAATCCAGCCAATCGAGCAGCAGACTGAACTGCAGGCGCTTGATGCCCGGCAATGAGGTCTGTTTCCACTCGTACACCGCACCGGCGCCCAACGTGGTGCCCGACAAGGTGCTCAGCTCTTTGTCCCGGGCCAGATGGGTCTGGGAGTTTTCGAACTCGTAAAGATCACTGTAAAAATCTGCGGCGTCCTGGGTGTAGTAACGAACCTTGCCTTCCAGGGTCCAATGGGTGCTCAAACCATGCACGTAGGCCAACTCGAAGGTGTGGGCATCAATGCCCCAGGTGTCGGTGAAATAGCGGTACTCACCCCGGATCGAGGCACGATACGGCAGGTAGTACAGCGCCCGGGTGGCCACCGAGGTGCTCGTTCGAGTCTCCGGGTAACGCTCAGGTTGATACAGAAAGGCCGTCGAATCGTTCGGATCGCGGTATCGGTTCTGACGATAGGGGTTCTGCAGAAAGCCCTCATCTGACACCACTTCCAGATCAATACCTAACAGGCTATTACGGGTGAGCACCTGGCTCAGTCCCAGCTGGTAATTGCGACGGTCTGCCTCTTCGCTGAAATTGTCATTGCCAACGCGGCCGACGTCGTCCCAGCCATTGGCATAGCCCATGGTGACCGTGGACATGCCGCCAAAGAATTCCTGGCTGACGGAGAAATACACGGTGTTGGCTTCGTAGTCGTTTTCAGAGCTGTTGGTGTAGCCCAGGCTGAGAATGGAATCCTCATGCAGGTAGTCCACACCCACGGAGTACTCGGTGCGTTCCTCGGTGTAGGCACTGGCCGTGGCCAGCACATCCACCGAGGCGGCGGACACCGAATCCACGTAGTACTGACCGGAAAACGACACCTGGGGCCCGGCGTTCTTGCGTACCAGTACGGATGGCCCATCGATCACCATGCCGCCACCGTCGTAGCGGTGGTACAGCACGTCCACGTTGTCCACCGGCAGAGTCGCCGCTGTGCTGAACGGACTCACGCCAATCCAAGTCAGAGCCAGGGTAAGCGCAAGCCTGAGGCTGAAACGGCGGGCCTCAGTTACAACCACAGCCACCTCCGGATCCGCCCTCGGAGCCACGGGCAGACTCCCGCGCCTGATACACGTGATGCATGTAAGAATCGGCCTTGCCATGACGACTCAGGCTCATCACCGGATCGGCCAGTTTGTCCCGCTCATAGGGTTTGACCCAGGGCTTAATGTCGCTGCAGCCGGCGCTTGCCAGCGTCGTCAGGACCAGGCCCAGTACTAATATCAGAGATCCACCACGCATAATCGTCTGCCTGCCCTGCCTCACTCGCGCACCAATTCACGAATCTGTTGTTCGTAATCGTCCTCGTAACCCGGCTGATAGCCGTAGTGAACGTAACGGGCATTGCCATCACGATCGATCATGACTGTGGTGGGCATGGCCTGCACCTCGTACAGCTCACTGACCCGGCTCTCAGGGTCGTAGAGAATCGGGTAATCCACCGGAACGGCATCAAGGAAACGCAGGGCTTCGTCGCGGTTTTCGTCGACATTGACCGCCAGAATCGTAAAGCCGAGGTCCTTGTACTGGCTGTACAGATCGTCCATCAGCGGCATTTCCTGGCGGCAAGGGCCGCACCAGGAGGCCCAGAAATTCAGCATCACCACCTCGCCACGGTGGTCTTCCAGACGCAGGTTCTCACCAGATCGGCTTTCCAGGGTGAAATCCGGCGCCGGCACGTTGATGGCTTCGGCCTGGGCCATCATGGCCAGCCCGGTGAACGCGATCCCCACCATCATCAAGGGCAATAATCTGGTCATAACAAGTGACTCCCGTTGTTCTTAAGTTGTTATCAGAAGAAGACAGATAGGCCGGTACTGACTTCGGTGTTGATGGAGGTTTTCTCGCTCCCCAGCACATCAATCCGGTAATAGTGCTGTCGCACGCCAAGATGCACGGCAACGCTGTCTGTCAGCAAAACCTGATAGCCGGCACCGGCATTCACGGTAAAGCGGGTGTCGCCGGCAAAGTCCGTCGCGCCGGCACCGGCGATCAGGTAGAAATTGGTGTTGAAAGCATAGTTCTCGGTCAGAAACGCCTCACCCGGCAGCACGTTGTAGCCGAGGTTGATGTTGTAGTAGGTGTAGTCACGCTCATCTTCGGTCAGCACCTCAACGTTACCAGCCAGCTTCTCGAAACTAGTCTCCCCGGCTTCGGCAAACCCAACACCGGCCTCAAAAAAGAACGACTCGCTCAGGTGATAGGTCAGCTTGCCGCCGTACACCAGCGAGCTTTCGAAATCCTCGATGGTGAGGAACCCCACAAACCCACCGATTTCGAAGTTCTCGGTATCAATCAGGGACTCGTCCACCGGCACCGGCTCAACGTCCGGCTCGATCAGTGGCCGGTCGTCCTGGTCCTGGTTCTGGTCTTGGGCCAATGCCGCAGCCGGCATCAACAGGGCGGCGGACAGGCACAGCCCGTTCAGAAAAAGATGCTTAGTCCGATTTTCCATTCTGTCGCTTCTTCGTTGGTCGAGCGGGTGGTGAAGATCTTGTAGTCCTTCACTTCCGCGCGAATAAAGTATCGATCGGTGATGTAGGCTCGAACACCCAGGCCGGCGTGGCCCACGGTGTTGTCCCGTTCCTCCGGCTCGGCCAGGGTGACCTTCGGATCAACCCAGATGTGGCCAATGCCCAAGGTGAAAAACGGCGAAACCCGCCAGTGCGGGAACGGCTGGTGTACCAGGTTGGCGTTCACCAGCCGCAGCTCGGAGGCGCTGCCAAGCACCTGGGAGCCCCAGAGTTCCGCTGACAAATTCCGGGTCATCCAGAAGCCACCGTAGGCGGACGTAACCGCAGCGCCTTCAAACTCGCCCATCATCAGGCCGGCTTCCCAGCGCCGATCCTTAAACTCGTCGAAACTGGGTACTGTCAGCGCCACCGGCTCCCCGGTGCTGTCCCGGGTCTGGGCGATGGCTGCCACCGATATCCAGCCTTCCCGACCCTGGTCATCGCGCACCTTGATCCAGCTGGTCTTGCGCTGGAGCAGGTACAACCACTCTCCTTGCTCGCTGGCGTGGAAAACCGGATAGCCTACGGCGGGTCCACTGCGCCACTCCACAAACGGCTCGCTGACCTGAACCTGGGGCAGCCGTTCCTCACCAGAGTCCCACAGCCAGCCCGCCCAACCGGTAACAGGCAATACAAAGCTCAGCAGCAGCAGGGCAAGGCGCATGATTCGGGTGTCGTTCCTATGATCAGTCTTCAGGGGCGTTAAACGGGTTGTTGTAGTACTGAGCGCCAATGTCCAGCCATTCCGCAATCAGGCGCAGCTCGGCAGGTGTCATAAAGCCGTTGTGAGTGCCTCCAGCCTGGAACACATCCATGAACCGGCTGGCGCGGGCACCGTTCACCGACATACTGGCGGTCACCGGCACCGTCGCGAAAATCGGCTGTTGCTGGCCGTTGGCATCGAGGATCGGGTTACCCTCTTCGTCCCGCAGCACCTCGCCAGTATCAACCAGGCGGTCCACCAGGGCATCGTTAACCAGCTCTTGCTCGTTGTCGTTGAACAGCAGCTCACGGTAGGCCTTGAAGTGCATCGGTTCATCCGGCGAAGGGCCGTCGGTCAGATCCAACTGACCCGCCGGCACCTGCGCCATGCCGCCATCATCGGTGGGCGCGTGGCAGCCGGTGCAGGTGTAATCGTCGATGACGGTTACACCGTCGGTGTCCAGCACCTCGCGGTTCAGATCCCACAGGGGATGAATATTCTGCTCGTAGTTAACCACAATTCGGCAGTTGGGTGCCCACTCGCCGGCACACACACCGGAAATGGGCGGAGGCGTGTCCAGATCGCCGTAGGCCAGACTGAAACTTGTCGCCTTGGGCGTCACCATGGCATCGGTCCACTCATCATCGTAGACCAGATCCGGTGACGGCTTGCGGGTATCGTTAATCCGGGCGTATGTCTGCGCCATGGTTTCACCCATGTCGGCAAACAGCGCCGATTCGGTATTCGGGAACGGCAAGCCGGTGGTGGGCGCCCCCGCCCAGACAGCAGCGGGGCCTGCGTCAGCGCGACCGTGAGCCACATCGCTGTTGGGATCGTGGCAGCCCTGGCACGCCAGAACTTCACCAGGGCGGACCGACAGCCAATTCTGATGGCGCGGGCCAATGCGCTGGCCATCGGCATCCAGCACGCTGACTGCAAAGGCGATATTGGCCGGCACCGCAACTCGCACCGAGCCGTCCGGCTCCACCGGAACGTAGCCGACAATCTCGCGCATCAACTGGGCGCGGCTGCGGCCAAAGGCGCTGTTGTCGAAATCGCGGACATTCTCATCCGGCATGGCGACCGGCTTTTCCAATCTCAGGAACCGCGCCGGACGGACATCGACCGCGGTCTGCAACGGATCCGCCGTGGCCGCAATGCCACCGGGGGCGGTATCCACGCCGTCCAGATCGTACACGCTGCGGATATCCAGCACGCCGTATCCGTCATCGGCCAAGACACCCTGCTCGCCGGAAAATTGGGTTTCAGGCAGGAAGGTTTCCAGTGGGCGTGGCTTCAGCAGCACCGCCTCGTCAAACTGCTGGCCCTCAATCGGCTGCACCACCGGACGCTGGGTTCCGGACGCCACGTCCAGCAACCACAGGCCGTAAACCGGGCTGGCCGGTTGGAAATCTTCGGAGTTCAATCGCTCTTCGGTGCAGTTCACGATCTGTTCGCTGGCAATGTTCTGCAATCGACAGGGGGTCCAGCTCACCAGGTAGCGCCCGGTGCCATCCAGCAGCGGCGACATGGAACTGTAGCTGCCCTGCAGAGACGGCTCGCCATCGAACCCTGCCCCCTCCACCAATGTGCGCTGGCCGGAACCTGCGCTGCCATCGACGCGCAGATCCGCCTCAACGTATTGATCAACAGACACTTCCGCCGGCACGGAGGCATAGTCGGCGCTCTCGAAGGGGCGAAGCTGAACCAGCAAGGCGCCGGTGTCGGTGGTTCTGGGGTTCAGGTACTGAACATCACTGGAATCGTAGACCGAGTCGTGGGAATGCCGGCCGTAGAGGTAACTCAGACCAGTGCCATCGGGATTAACCCGGTAGAGGTTGACCCCGTTGTTGCGGGTCTGACCGGCATTGTCCCAACGGCTGAATACAATGGTGCCGCTGTCCGTCACCAGAGGATCCAGATCATGGCTCTGATTGAAGGTAATCTGTTCGATGTTCTCGCCGTCGTCGTCCATCACGTGCAGCACGAAGGCGGGGTTATCGCGCTCTTCATCCAGCCCAGAAAACTGGGGCTTGCCCTCATCCAGAAGGATGGCCTTGGACGTGCGCTGACGGGTGGACGAAAACACGATTCGACCATCGGGGAGGTAGGCTGGCGCCACGTCCTGCCCCGCCCGCGAGGTCACATCAGACGCGATGATCCGGCGCAGGGCATCGGAACTCGAATCGAATTCCCAGATGTTCCAGGTGGGCTGATCTTCGTCGTCGGCGTCTTCAATTTCTGGGGCCCGCATGGCGAACAGCAACCGCGTGCCATCCTGGGAAACGTGCAAATCTTTCACGTCGTAGCGTAACCGGCCCTCATCATCGAGAAAGCCGGCCCCGGAAAAGGCGCGCGAGGAAATGTCCCGGGCGCTGGCGCCGGCAGCTGCGCTCGGCTTCAGGTAAAGACGAGCACCGGGGCGAAACGCAGCCGGGTCGGCCAGGTCGTCTTCAATCAAGGTTCCGGAATTTGCATCTACCAGCAGGGTTCGCTGAACGTAGGCAACCGGGTTCTCCACCACCACCGGATCGGCCGTCTGGCTGTCGCTGCTGGACAGACAACCGGTCAGCGACAGCGCACTGATAACCCCCACGAGCGAGGGCAGTACCAGAGGCCGTGACGGCTTACTCGATTGCAATGTTGTTAGTGTCGTCAAAGTTTACAAACCCTGTGCTGGACTACGTTTCTCGCCCTAAACTAAGTCGGATTCCGTCTCCAGCTCCAAGGCTTTTGCGTAACGCAATGTAAATTCGTGGCCTGCCCCACATTTTGGCCTAGATTACCAAGATTAAACTGTTGACTGTGTTAACGCTGGTTTACATTTCCGCCGCGAACAACAAACCGAGGACCAGGACATGAGAGCCCGACACCGGACCAGACCACTGGTAGGCAAGGCAAGCAGTACATTGCTCCTTCTTGCAGTAGCACTGTCTCAAGCCAGCATTTCCCAGGCTGGCCCCCGAGAACAGGCCAAACGTATGCATGACCGGATTGCGGGCGTGCCGCCCTCGGCCAGTGTGCTTGACGCCATGGCGACGGAAATCAGCAACAGCCGTGAATTGGCCGCTGCCGACATCGCGATGGAGAACAGCGCCTTTTATGACGTCACTCTTAAAAACCTCGCCGCGCCCTGGACCAACGAAGCCCAGTCCAAGTTTGTGCCTCTGAACGATTACACAGCCACTGTGATTGGCTTGGTACGGGATGGGGGAGACTTCCGAACCGTGCTCTATGACGACGTTCTGTACATTGGTGATTCGGGCCTGGGCCTGCCGCCCTATTCACAGAGCAACAACAACCACTACGAAGCACTCGAGAACGGGGGCTTCAGCCTGAAGGACAACCTGGTTCGGACCACCCAATCCACCTATTCCGGCCTGCCATCGACGGCCACGGCGGGTGTGATGACCTCCCGTGCCGCAGCCCGCGCCTTTTTCAGCGCCGGCACCAACCGGGCCATGTTCCGCTTCACCCTGATGAACCACATGTGCAATGACCTGGAGCAGGTGGCAGACGTAACCCGACCGCCTGACCGCATTCGCCAGGACGTTTCCCGCAGCCCCGGTGGCGACAGCCGGGTGTTCCTGAACAACTGCGTGGGCTGCCACAGCGGTATGGATCCCATGGCCCAGGCTTTCGCCTATTACGACTACGAATACAACGCCGACACTGACCCGGATGGCGAACTCGGCCGCCTGGTGTACAACACCGCCAATGACCGGGATCCAATTACCGGCACCCGTGTGAAAGCCAAGTACCACATCAACTCCGCAACGTTCGAGCAGGGCTATGTGACTCCGGATGACAGCTGGGACAACTACTGGCGCTCCGGCGCCAACCGCCGATTGGGATGGAGTCAGGACTCTGGATTTAACGGCAGTGGCCAGGGCGCCAAGAGCCTGGGCCGGGAATTCGCTCACTCCGAAGCCTTTGCTGAGTGTCAGGTAAAAAAGGTGTTTGAAAACGTGTGCCTGCGGCCTCCCTCCGATGCCGCCGACCGGTCTCAGGTCAGCAGTATGGTGGCCAGCTTCCGCGCCCAGGGGTTTGACCTGAAACAGGTCTTCGCCGAATCCGCTGTCTATTGCATGGGAGATTGAGGACGCCATGATGACCAAATACCGCCCATCAATGATACCCATGCGCTCCCTGCTGGCCCTGATCGCAGCCACGCTGCTGCTGACCGCCTGTGGTGGAGAATCCACCGACCCGCTGCCAAATACCTCCAGCAGCGCGTCAAGCGTCAACTACACCGGCCCGGCACCTGCCAACGACGATGTTCAGGCCTTCAAACTTGCGGTCTGGGACAACCTGGCCACCCAGGACAAATGCGGCGCCTGCCATAACGCCGGTGGCCAGTCCCCAACGTTCGTGAACGAGCAGGACATTAACCTGGCCTACGCCCAGGCCCGTACCGTGGTGAATCTGGACGCACCGTCGCAGTCCGAAATGGTGTCCAAGGTCGCCGGCGGCCACAACTGCTGGACCTCCAGCACGGCGGCCTGCGTTGACATCCTGACCACCTACCTCACCAACTGGGCCGGCGGTGCCGCCGGTTCGGTCAAGACCGTGGAATTGCGGGCGCCGGCGGAGAAAGAACCCGGTGCTACCCTCGCCTTCCCTGCCACCAGCGGTGATTTTGAAGCCACCGTGTATCCGGTACTGACGGCGTACTGCGTAGACTGCCATACCGAAAATGGTCAGACCCCGTACATCGCCAGCCCGAGCGGCGCGACCGCCTACGAGCAGGCCCGGAGCCGAATCAATCTGGAAATTCCGTCTGCGTCGCGCCTGGTGCAGCGACTGCGCGCTGACTTCCACAACTGCTGGGATGACGACTGCGCCATGTCAGCGGACATCATGCAAACCGCCATCGAAGACTTTGCCCTGCGTTTGAGCCCCGAGCCGGTGGATCCCCAGCTAGTGGTGAGTAAAGCGCTGAACCTGACAGAAGACGGCCTGCTGGCCAACTCCGGTGGCCGCTATGAGAACAACATTATTGCCCTGTACGAGTTCAAGGCGGGCGACGGCCAGACCGCATTCGACACCAGCGGTGTGTCGCCAGCCCTTGATCTGACCATCAGTGGCAACACCGAGTGGGTCGGCGGCTGGGGCATTGCCCTGGGCGGAGCCTACCAGAACGAGCAGGGTTTCATGGTGCCGGCCGGCAAGGCCCAGGGCTCTACCTCAAGCAGCCAGAAGCTGCACACGTTCCTGACCGCCTCCGGCGAATACAGCATCGAGGCCTGGGTGGCCCCGGGCAACATCACCCAGGAAGACGCGCGGATCGTCACCTACTCGGGTTCCGCCACCACCCGCAACCTGACCCTGAGCCAAAGCCTCCAGCGCTACGAAGCGCTGCACCGCAGCACCACCAGCGATGAAAACACGCCGTTCGGAACCCAGGACGCCGACATGTTGCTGCAAGCCACCCTGCAACACGTGGTGGTGAACTATTCCCCGGGCACTGGCCGCCAGATCTTTATCAATGGCGAACCCAGCGGCGACATCGACCCGGATTCCGCTGGCCTGCTGACCGAATGGGACGACAGCTTCGCCCTGGTTCTCGGCAACGAGACCGACGGCAACTCGCCGTGGGAAGGCACCATCCGGATGGTGGCGTTCCACAACCGGGCGCTGACCCCTGAGCAGGTCCAGACCAACTTCGAGGTGGGCGTTGGCCAGAAGTTCTATATGCTGTTCGGAGTGTCGCACCTGATCAACGTGCCCGAGAGCTACATCGTGTTCGAAGTGAGCCAATTCGACAGCTACGCTTATCGCTTCGCCAATCCGTTCTTCATCAGCCTGGACAACAGCGTGGAGCCCTCGGGCATTCGCCTGAAAGGTATGCGTCTGGGCGTGAATGGCAAGGAACCGGCGGTCGGCCAGGCCTGGGCCAACCTGGACGTGACCCTGAACAGTTCCGACTACGAGCCGGGCACCGGCCAGCCGCTGTCGCCACTTGGCACCATCATTGAGCTGGAGGATGGCCCGGAGACAGACGAGTTCTTCCTGACCTTCGATCAGCTCGGCAGCGAAACCTACGCCCGCGCCGAACCACCCTTACCGACAGCGCCGACCCCGGCGGACCTGCCACCGTCGTCAGACATTGGCCTGAAGACCTTTGACGAGATCAACGACACCATGGCCAGCCTGACCGGCGTCTCCAAGACCCAGACCAATGTCTACAACACCTACACCACGGTGAGACAGCAGCTGCCGACGGTAGAGACCATTGAGGGCTTCCTGTCATCCCACCAGATGGCAGTCACCCAGATGGCGATCCAGTACTGCGATGTGCTGGTCTCCGACAACGGTTTGCGCGCAGGCTTCTTCCCCGGTTTCGACTTCAACGAATCCGCGGATACCGCCTTCGACCCGGCGGGCCGCAGCCTGATTATTGATCCGCTGTTGGACCGCTTCGTGGGTGACAATCTCAGCACCCAGCCGGCCGATGCAGACATTGATGCCGAACTGGACAACCTGATCGACACCCTCACAAATTGTGGCGGTTCTTGCGATGCAGGCCGCACCGAAACCGTTGTCAAAGCCAGCTGTGCCGCCGTTCTGGGCAGCGCCACCACCCTGGTTCAGTAAAGGACGTTGACCATGTTTATTCGCAGATCACGCAACAAGACCCTGGCCAACGGCGAACCGCTGCGCCACTCGGATCATGGCCGGCCACGCACCCGCCGGGAATTCATCGCACAAGGCTTCATGGCCGGGAGCGCCACCGTGTTCGGCGCCTCCCTGTTCAGCCTGTTCGGCAACCCGCGCAGCGCCTCGGCGGCCCTGTCCTCGGATCTGGAAACCCTGAAGCAGAGCTGCGGTATCGCCGTGCAAGGCGCTGGAAAGATTCCGTTCATCTGTTTCGATCTGGCCGGGGGTGCCAACATCGCCGGCTCCAACGTACTGATGGGCAAGTCTGGTGGTCAGATGGACTTTCTCAGCACCGCAGGCTACAACCGCCTGGGCCTGCCCGGTGACATGCTGCCCAACGACCCCGCGTTCGTGAACACCGAGATGGGGCTGGCGTTCCATTCCGACAGCGGGTTCCTGCGGGGCATCCTGCAGAGCACCAGCGCCGCCACGCGAGGCGCCACCAACGGCGCCATCATCGCGGCGCGTTCGGAGAACGACACCGGCAATAACCCCCACAACCCCATGTACGGCATTCATCACGCCGGCGCCGATGGCTCACTGCTGTCGCTGGTGGGCTCGCAAAGCTCGGAATCCGGCGGCAACTCCATGGCGCCGATGAACCTGATTAACCCCAAGGCGCGGCCCACCAAAGTCGACCGCCCCTCCGATGTCACTGGTCTGGTGGACGTCGGTGATCTGATTGGGATCCTGGATCAGAGCGATGCGGTGGCGGTGATGGAGTCCATCCAGCGCATCAGCGATGCCAAGATGAACCGCATGGATACGAAAATTACCAGCGACGACGTCGTGAAAGATCTGGTGCGTTGCGGCTACGTGAAAAGTGCCGATTTGGCGGATCGTTTCGGTGATCCCAGCGCGCTCAACCCGGACCTGGATCTCGAGATTGTCGGTCCAACCGGGATTTTCAGCCGCACCGAGTTTGACAACAACCGGGAGTTCCGCAAGACCGCATCGGTGATGAAGCTGGTGATGAACGGCTATGCCGGCGCCGGCACCGTCACCATGGGTGGCTACGACTACCACACCGGCGAGCGCGGCACCGGTGAACGTCGAGATGAGCTGGCCGGTCGCTGCATGGGCGCGTGCCTGGAGTACGCTGCGCGCGTTGGTATGCCGTTGATGCTGTATGTGTTCAGTGACGGTTCGGTGTCCAGTAACGGTCGTATCGACGATTCCATGGACGGCCGTGGCAAGGGCGAATGGACCGGCGACAACCAACAAACCGCGGCGTCGTTCTTCCTGGTTTACGACCCCAACGGCCGCCCGACCGCCATTCGCAACCAGATCGGTTTCATGCGCTCAGACGCCTCGGTGGAAACCGCCAGCAGCCCGGCAGCGAATAACGTGAACCAGCTGGTTCAGACGGTGCTGCTGAACTACATGGCATTGCACGGGGAAGAAGCCGACTTTGGCACCCGGTTTGGCGGCCATGGCCTGGGCAACAGCACCATGCAGGACAGCCTGATTGCTATGCCGGGCATAGTCAGCGGTACGATCCCGCCGTCCTGATCTGCACCGTCTACTGAGACGCCTCCGGGGGCCGCAGGCCCTCGGAATAGTGCATCCGCCGGTCGGCGTCGATGATGATGGCGTCAACGCCGGGCAAGCGGTCAATCATGTCCAGCCCCTTTTCCGGGCCAAGCACAAACACCGCCGTAGACAGGCCGTCGGTGGTCAGCGCGTCGGCACCCAGAATGGTAACGCTCTGCACCCCTCGCACCGGTTTGCCGGTCGTGGGCACGAGAATGTGGTGTACCCGCTCCCCCGCCTCATCAATAAAGAATCGCTCGTAATCTCCCGAGGTGGATACTGCTGAATCCGCCAGTGGTAACACCACCGCGTTGCGGTCTTCCGAGCGCGGGTCACGCACCCCCACCACCCAGGGCCGGCTCCGGCGGTCACCGAGCAGGCGCATGTCGCCGCCCGCACTCAGCTGAGCGTGCCTTACCCCGGCCTGCCTCAGCACCGCCACGCCCAGATCCACCGCAAAGCCCTTGGCAATGCCGCCCAGATCCAGTTTCAGACCGTCCTGGCGAAACCGCACGGTCTGGTCTTCGTGGTTCAGAAAAATGTCGCGGTAGTTGATAAAGCCTAAGCCCGCGTCCAGCTGCTCGGCCGTTGGCTGCTGCTCGGCCCGATAGTCGTAAAGGAAGCCCACCGAACCAAAGCTGATGTCAAAGGCGCCCCGGCTCAGTTCAGAAACCTCCCGGGCTTTTTTCAGAACATTAAACAGATCGGCAGACACTGGCACCGGTTCCCGAGCGGCCAGGCGATTCACTGCTGACAGTTCCGAGTCTTCCCGGTACCGGCTCATGGTCCGATCAATCCGGTGAAACACCGCCAGTACATCCTCAGCGATCCGGTCGGCCCGCTCTGGGTCCTCGGACCAGAACTCGAGATTGATGGGCGTGGTCATGGCGGTGTCGGTGTAGCGATGCCACTCGGCCTGGGCTGCGGCGCTGCAGGAGATCAGCAACAAACCTGACAGGACCTTAACCGCCCAATTGGTGAGAAAGAAATGACCAAAGCCTTGCCGCCGCACTCTTGCCTCCAGAACCATGAAACGGCGGGCGAACCCGCCGGAATTCAGGGCAGTTTAGCCAGCTGCGACAGCGAAGCCAATGCCGGTGTGGTGGTCAGGCCACCCGCGCCGACACCTGAAACTGACCGGTCAGGGTTTGCAGCTTATTTGCGGAGTTCTGGGTGCGCTCGGCACTCAGGGTCAGCTGTTCAATAACCCCGTTCATCACCGAGGCACTTTCAGACACGCCGGCGGTCTGGGTGCTCTGCTGGTGGTTGGTGGTCTCGATTCCAGCAATGGCACGAAACAGCTTTTCGACCATCTCATGCAAGGCAGAGTTGTCATCCGCGGCCGCCTCGGCTTTGCGCAGGCGCGCCTCCATCTCCGACATGCCTTCCTCCATGGTCAGCACAGCGCGCCGGGTTTCCTCTTGCACACCCTGCAAACGCTCACCAATGTCCTTGGTGGCCTGAGTGGTGCGCGAAGCCAACTGGCGAACCTCATCGGCAACGACGGCAAAGCCCCGCCCGGAATCCCCCGCCCGGGCCGCCTCAATGGCAGCGTTGAGGGCCAGAAGGTTGGTCTGCGCGGCGATGTCGTTAATGACCAACGCGGTTTTACTGATTTCCTCGGTGCGGTCGTTCGCGGCGCGAATACCCTCGGCGGAGCGATTGATCACATCGCGAATGCTCTGGGTTTCCTGGCTGACCCGGGCAAACTGCGCCCTTGCCCGCTCAACCACATCCTCCATGCTGGCACGCATGTCCTGAGCGGTGCTGGAGGCATTGCGGATCTCGTTCTCCTGGGCCGTCGCGCCCTGCACCATGTCGTCAATGTGACCGAGCACCTGCCGAATGCGCTCATCCGCCAGCCGATTCTGAGCCATCAGTTGATCGCTGGCCTGGCGAGAATCCGCTGCCAGGGAGATCACCTGCCCCACCATGCCGTCCAGGCTGTCGATGAAGCTGTTGATCCAGCGTGCCAGGTCGCCGGTCTCATCCCTCGGCATCGCAGAGGGGTCCATGCGTTGGCGCAGGTTTCCGCCACCTTCGGCGATGTTGCGAATGATGTCCGCCATGGCACCAAGGCTGCGGGACATCGGCCGTGCCGTGGTCCCCCGGAACACCAGAAGGCCCGTCAGCGCCGCGATTGCGGTCACCGAAGCCTCAAGCCAGAGGGCAACGCCGCTCCAGGCCATCGCCAGGTTAATGGCCCACAGCGCACAGATCACCAGGGCCATGCGCACGGTCAGGCGCCAAGACACCGAGCGTCGGCGATACACCTCCTCAAGATCGCCCTCGCACATCATCCCCCAACGGTCTGGCGAACCCGGCATCTGGAAGGTCACCCCCTTACCGATCACCGGAATTTGCCGATAATCCGAATAACCCGGGTAAGTCACAAACAGGTTTTCACCGTTGGCAATGGTTTCCCGAACCCCAGGATGCAGGCGCCCGGTGGCCGGGTCGGTAAAACGGATCTCGAATTCCGTGTGTTCACGCACGCCCACGGTACCGTAACCGGTGCGAATGCCCTCCTTGAGGTTGTCCCCGTGGCTGAAGGTAGCGTCCTCGAAACGGGACCGGGACAAGGCGGTTCCGGTCTGGATAGAACGATCGAACTGGCTGTCGATCATGAACAGGTAGTTGTCCCCGGACTCCTCGAACACATGACCGGCTTCCCGCTGAATCAGATCGCTCATGACATCGTTGGGGATGCGGGCACACACGGCTGCAGAACGGCCATCCAGCAAGGTCACGGGGTGATAGAACATCAGGGTCACGGCATCGTGGAAGCGCGACGTGGTGGCGCCCAGCTTCAGGGTGACCGAGTCCCGATAGGGGCCGTGCAGAAATTTCTCCCGAAGGCCGGCCTGCACCGCCTCGCGCGGCAGGTCCTGCCGGCCTTGCCGACCCGGTGCCGAAGACTGGAGTACCATGCCTTCGTCGTTCACTACAAAAAGCTCGGATATTTCACGCAGCCGGCCCGAGGACGCCCCAATCAGCTCTGCGATCCCCGCTTCATCCTGACCGTCCAGGCGTTGGGCCAGAGTCCCCAGGAAGGCCCATTTGTGATTGGCCCAGGCCATGAGGGCATCCCGACGAGTCCGGGCAATGCTTTCAAAAATCTGTTCGTTGGTGCCGTACTGGCTTCGGTTGAGCAAACAGGACCAGCCCATGGCCAGCTTGCCCGTTGCGCCCCAGACCGGTAACCAGCCCCGCTCGGCCCGGCTCAATTTCATCGATTCACTTTTCAAGGTCATCAGCTTTACCTCCAAACCGTACAACAGGACTGCGCGGACACGTCTGGCACAGTCAAACCGGAATCAAGCTGATCTTTGCAAGGTTCGGGCCGTCGGCCCCGCGGGCGTCGAGGCGTTGCGCCCCTTCCCGACATTCTGGCGTTTTTGAGGCTTCTCACCGCCCTGCCCAAGGGGCATCCTGCACCACGGAATGGCCAACTGATTGAACTTCAAGCATGCCATGCACCGAATCAGTGCGGGGCATAACAGCATCTCCGCCCTCCTACGCCCCCCTCCTCCCCCGAACTACGCCAACAAAAAGTTGGCCGGGAGGATGAACAGGCCTTCCATTCAACTCAGTATGACTTGATTCTTTCTGGGTGAGAGGCGGTGCGCCGTGCTCACACCCGGCATATCCAAACGACCGGAGCGTAAGCGAGGCACAATGAACAATAATCCGGACTGGTGGCGTGGCGCCGTTATTTATCAAGTTTATCCACGCAGTTTTTACGACTCCAACGGCGACGGCATCGGCGATCTGCCCGGGGTAACTGCCAAGCTGGATTACATCGCGGGCCTGAATGTGGATGCGATCTGGCTGTCCCCCTTTTTTACCTCGCCCATGAAGGATTTTGGCTACGACGTGGCCGACTACCGGGACGTTGACCCTATTTTCGGCACCCTGGCCGACTTTGACGAACTGATCGCAGAGGCCCACAAGCGCGGCCTGAAGATCATGATCGACCAGGTACTCAGCCACTCCTCAGACCAGCACGCCTGGTTCAAAGAAAGCCGCGCCGACCGCACCAACGCCAAGGCCGACTGGTACGTGTGGGCCGACCCGAAAGCGGACGGTACGCCCCCCAACAACTGGCTGTCGGTATTTGGCGGTTCAGCCTGGGCCTGGGACAGCCGGCGCAAGCAGTACTACCTGCACAACTTCCTCACCAGCCAGCCAGACCTGAACTTCCATAACCCGGACGTGCAGGACCAGGCGCTGTCGGATGTGCAGTTCTGGCTCGACCGTGGCGTGGATGGCTTCCGCCTGGATGCGGTCAATTTCTGCTTCCACGACCCCAAACTTCGGGACAACCCGGCCAGCAACGCCGTGGCCGAGGGCTCCATCGGCGTGCGTAAGGAAAACCCCTACGCCTACCAGTACCACCAGTACGACAAGACTCAGCCGGAAAACCTGGCGTTCCTGCAGCGCCTGCGTGCCCTGCTGAACCAGTACCCGGGCACCACCACGGTCGGCGAGATTGGCGACGACAACTCGCTGCAGACCATGGCCGATTACACCCGTGACGGCGACAAGCTGCACATGGCCTACTCCTTCGATCTGTTGACCGAGGAACATGGTGCCAGCTTCTTCCATCGCACCGTCAGCACCATCGAAGACAAGCTGACCGACGGCTGGCCCTGCTGGGCCATTGGCAACCACGATGTCGCCCGGGTCGCTACCCGCTGGCAGGCCAAAACCGATCAGCAGCTCAAGGCTTACATGGCCATGCTGCTGACCCTGCGTGGCAGCGTGTGCCTGTACCAGGGCGAAGAACTGGGCCTGACCGAAGCCGAACTGCAATACGAAGACCTGGTCGACCCCTACGGCATTAACTTCTGGCCCGAATACAAAGGCCGGGACGGCTGCCGCACGCCCATGGTCTGGCACCCGGAGCAAGCCAACGGCGGCTTCTCCGATGCACGGCCCTGGCTGCCGGTTTATGATGAACACCTGAATGCCGCTGTGGCGGTGCAGGAGCAGCAGGACAACTCGATTCTGGCGGCCTACCGGGCCTTCCTCGGCTGGCGCAAACGTCAGGAAGTGCTGCTCAAGGGTGATATCGAATTCCTGGACAGCCCGGAGGACACCCTGGTTTTTACCCGCACCCTGAACGACGAACGGATGCTGGTTGCCTTGAACCTGAGCGACAGAGCCACCGACATTGCCCTGCCCGAGGCGGGCACACCGGTTACTGACGCCCCCGCCTTTGTTGGCGGGCAGTGGCAGGACGCAAACCTGAACCTGGAGCCCTGGGGCGTTGAAATCGCCCGGCTCTGAGATCCACCAGACCCAACAAGAAGAGTCCAGCTATGGCCAGCGTCACGTTACGAAATATCTGCAAGAGTTATGACGAAGTCCAGGTCACCCGAGACGTGAACCTGGACATCCAGGACGGCGAGTTTGTGGTGTTTGTCGGCCCCTCAGGGTGCGGCAAATCCACGCTGCTGCGTATGATCGCCGGGCTTGAGGACATCACCTCCGGCGACATGTACATCGGCAACAACCGCGTCAATGACCTCCCGCCCAAAGAGCGGGAGGTGGGCATGGTGTTCCAATCCTATGCGCTCTATCCGCACATGGACGTGTCCGAGAACATGGCCTTTGGCCTGAAACTCGCCAAAACCCAGAAAACCGAAATCGATCGCCGGGTTCAGGACGCCGCCAACCTGCTGCAGCTCGACAAGCTGCTGGCCCGCAAGCCGAAGGACCTGTCCGGCGGTCAGCGCCAGCGCGTGGCCATCGGCCGCACCATCGTGCGTGAGCCGGAAGTGTTCCTGTTCGACGAACCCCTGTCGAACCTGGATGCCTCCCTGCGGGTACAGATGCGCATCGAGATTTCCAAGCTGCACAAGCGCCTGGGCGCCACCATGATTTACGTCACCCACGATCAGGTGGAAGCCATGACCATGGCCGACAAGATCGTGGCCCTGGATAACGGCGCCATCGCCCAGGTGGGCCGGCCCATGGAGCTCTACCACTACCCGGCCACCCGCTTCGTGGCCGGCTTTATTGGTTCCCCAAAAATGAACTTCATCGACTGTCAGGTAGAAGCTGCCAGCAGCCAGCAGGTAACTGTGGTGCTCGCCGGCGACCACCGCCTGGAGTTACCGGTTAACGGCAGCAGCCTGTCTGAAGGCGAAACCGTAACCCTGGGTGTTCGCCCCGAGCACCTGCAAGACAACGTCGAGGCCGACATGTACCTGCAAGGCGAGGTGCAGGTGGTTGAGCGGCTGGGCTACCAGACCCTGGTGCACCTGGAGATGGACAAGATCGACGGCGTGCAAACAATGCGCACCGACGGCGGCAACCCGATTCAGGAAGGCGCCAGCATGACCCTGGGGCTGAATGGCAACAAGTGCCATTTGTTCCGGGCTGATGGTACGGCTTGTCCGCGGTTGTATCAGGAGCCGTGTTTGGAGTTTTGATTTAGTTCGAAGGTGGGATCAAGGGGGCTAAGGCCCCCTTTTTCATGCGTGATAAAAAGTGAACGAAAGGGAAAGGTCGGAAGCTCACCGGTGATGTAACCATAATAAGTCTGGAGATTGACCCCACTAATTGGCTGCTTTGGTCGCAAAGCGAACATTCAAGCGGCTGGAGCAATACTCTCCCCCGCTGTATTAAGCCTCTTTTTTAGGAATGTTCGCAGCGACAGGGCAGAACCCGGGGCTTGCCGAATAGAGGAGGTGTGTCAGGGTTAATTTGATACCCATACAGAAATCTAGCGTACCAAACCACCATGTTAATAAACTCGTCAGCTCCATGATGAATACTGTGATGAAGAATATGACAGCACAACATCGCGTCGCTTGGCGGTCCTTCCCGACAGGCCCCGTGACAGCAGCGTATAAACGCATGGTGGATGCGGGGGAGGTGCGACGAGATGACGCGCAGGTCGCTCTGGCGGCAAAATTCGATGCCCTGCACGAGTCTCTTACTTCGCTCCCACCAGTACCAGTGCGAAGCGACGAACCGACAGAGGGCAGCTTTAAAAACAGCAGTCCACTGTTACGGTTACTGGCGCGATCCTTGGCACACGCTCAGTCTTTTCGTCGAAAGAAGTTCCATTTGTTGTCTTTTGGTCCACCACCGCGAGGCATGTACATTCATGGACCGGTCGGGGTCGGCAAGAGCTTTCTAATGGATCTCTTTTACGCGTCGGTCTCTGTTCCTGATGATAATTCTTGCTGTACTAATGACAGCCACAAACTCATAAACATAACCAAACGTCGCGTCCACTTTCACGAATTCATGCTAGACGTCCATCATCGAATCTTTGTCTACAAACAGGAGTACCCACGAGGCGATGCGATTCCCATCATCGCGCAACAATTGGCACAAGAAGCCCAACTCCTCTGTTTCGATGAATTTCAAGTGACAGACGTTGCCGATGCCATGATTTTGAAGCGACTGTTTTCATTATTATTGGATTTGAATGTGGTGGTAGTGGCTACCTCGAATCGCTCTCCCGATGCCTTGTATGAGGGAGGCATTAACCGCTCCCTCTTTTTACCATTCATAGACATGTTAAAACACACATTCGACATTATTTCCATGGAGGATTCCAGCAAGGATTATCGACTTGAAAATCGAGCGGATGGTCAATCCTATTTTTGGTCAAACAAGAAAGCTCATAGTGATAATAATAGTAAAAACAACATGCAAGCGCAGTTGGAAAAAATATTTGGTAGCACTGCATCCGGAACTGAGGCCGAGATCATTCCCGTCCTCTTTGGTCGCACCGTCCAGGTGACCCGATTGAATGACCGGTGCGCCTGGTTTGACTTTTCCGAGTTGTGCTACCAACCGCTCGGAGCGGCCGATTATATTTCTCTCTGCCGCCGATTTCCGGTCATCATCATGGAGCGCGTCCCCCAACTGGACGCCAATCACCTCAACGAAGCACGACGATTCGTGACCCTCATTGACGCGTGTTATGAATCTCGCACCCGCTTGGTGCTGGCGGCACAAGTCCCGCTCGACGAGTTGTTTGTTGATTTTGAAGCGCAAGTCGAAAGCAGCGACGGAGATGAAGAATTGATTGTCAATGAAAAGGGAGGAAACTCAAGTTCCTTTGCGACCACCATGATTCGCACCAAAGAGGGAGAATATTATGAGTGGTCGGCGACGGGTCGAATTGACGTGTCGCTGGCACAATTATCGTCTGCCAATGATCTCGCCTTTTCCTTTCGACGAGCCGCGTCTCGGTTGGTTGAAATGGGAGGAAATGAATGGGGACGGCAATGACTAAAGGTCGCAAAGCGGACGTTCAGATTTGACGATCACAATATTCTGACCTGCTTACGTCAACCTAACCTTGGGTCTCAAAAGGCTCTTCACCATTCTTTATCGAATCAATAAATTCTGCTCCGCAATCGTCTTTCACATCGAGAACTCGTGTCAAGATAGATGCCCAGTGGACCCTTATGTCCTCATCATCGATCTCAGACAACCAGTTCTCTCGACTGACAAGCTCGATAACCTGACCAACATCGCTTACCCGAATTGGTATATAATCCTCTATCTCGCCTCCACCGTACTTGAGGAGCTCTATCCCCTTTTTCGATAGGCTATCTAGCTCTTCCTCTAAAACGGCTTTTTCCTGATCCGTTAGATTCTGCTTTAGAGATTTGTGCCTATTATCAACGTAATCCAAAAACTGACGCAGCGGCTCCTTATCTTCATTGTCAATATACGCCCGCAAACTTCGTATTAATTCCTTCTTATCTAAGCTTTTTTTATCATCTAATAGTGACTTTGCTTGGGACTTTAAATCAACCTGGAAAAGCCCCTTAATTTTGCTACTACCAATTTGTTCTATATAATCTCTATCAGCTACAACTGACCACGGCGTGTTTAGTCCATCAAGCAAACTTTGGTAATCTAAAAAATTGTGTTTTCCTCCGACATCTATTACCTCGACTGCGCGACTATCCCTGAAATGCTCAACCCCTCTCTCAACTAAAGAACCAATTACTATCCTATCGGTTATTCCCTCAACCAACACAACTTTATCAGCAAAGAATAACCTTTCATTATTTTGACTATTAATCATTCGAACTAACTGTTTTTTGTTTGGCAGTGAATCGACATCTTTGAGAGATACCCTGTGGCTACCCTCGTTAGGCTTTCTGTATGTTCTTATAACATTTTGAATAGTTTCTGGCGCAACAAAAACTGGCGAATGAGTTGCAATAATAAACTGATTATTTCTTTCTGGTGAAAGCTCCTTAAAAAGCCTAAGAAACATTCTTTGCCACCTTGGATGTAGATGTAACTCCGGTTCATCAACGAGAATCAGTCCGTCCCTCACGTTTAGCGCGAACATAGAGACTAAGAAATGAATAATTTCACGCTCTCCTGAGCTAAATATCTCAGAAAAAAAAGTCATTCCCCCTCGCGTTAAACCTAACCGAAACTTAGTTTGCTCTTCGTCATGTTGAAGGTCCCATCCGTAGCCTAGCATTTCCAAATATTTATCTAGAAGTACAACATCTGGCTCTTTCCGTAAGAAGTCTTGAAAATGAGCATCTCTCGACTTTCCTGCTTTTGATAACGATCTTCGGTAGAGTCTGACGAAGTGTTGCGACCCCCACTGGAGTAGATTGGTTTGACCAGTAGCAGCATTAAAGGCTGACTGGTATCCGCTTACATAATGATCCTCAGTCAAATTTCCGGCCTGAATCTCAAAACCCTTTGTAAGCGCGCGTTCTGATGAAAAGAAGAATATTGGCGCGGATAAATAAAGGTTTGGTACCCGACTAGAAACACGCATGAATATAAAGAAATCATTCAGATATTTAAAAAATCCATATTCACCAGTTCCCGTTTCTGGTCGCTCAAGTTCTTTATCGACTATTCGATAAAGAAAAGACTCTGAATTTTCGATTTCCTCCACATGATCTAAGGGCTCGTAACTTTGGTACGGCATTTCATAAAACTGAAGAGCACTATTTATTTCTTCTAGTTTCCCTCCAATCGCTTTGATATTTTCTATATCGTGGTTCTCAGGAACAAGCTCTATTTCAATTATCTGTCTTTCATTATTATTACCATACGTCGACAATAACGAAGATAGCTGTGCCTTTTGGTATGTTTTGGCCTTCTCAAGCCTAGATCTATCTTCTTCCTGTCTAACTTGCCATTGATGTATGAAATAGTGCGTCAAAATAACCGCGATTGTTTTTTGTAGATTGCTTTTCCCACCGCCGTTCGGCCCTATGAATATATTTAATCCACTATCAAACTCAAACTCAGTTCTCTTATGATAGCTGGTAACATTTTCTAGTATCAATTTACGTATTTTCATAATTTGATAGGTGTCATTCTAGGTTTGTATAGCTTAGAGGTTGCACCAGAGTTCATGTGGAAAGTGGAACCGCGCGTAAGAAAAAGCCTTCGTGGTCTCCTGGAGAAGCTTCGTAGAGCCTCATTAAGCCGTCACTCCCGAAGCATGGCAATAAGAGGCTTGAATCCTGGTGCTGTTTCTTAGTGATGAGTTGTTTTGCTTTCGGCAGTTAAAGCACTGGAAGCTCAAAACATCAGTCAAGGGGCTGTTAATTTCGTGTTGGATGCCGCTTCCGCGCCAGGTCCTCGTTTGCTTCATCAATACACTTCCTTGTGTGATACCAGCTATTAAGTTTTATTCGGATTACGCCCCAATGCCGAAAAAGCACTTGAATCACAACGAAGGCTCCTTGGCACTTTCCTTTTATTGTTTTCAGGTTAGACAACCTTGCAGATAAATCCAGCTACATGGAAGCAGCAAAACCAAAGCGACGCTCCACTGCAAAGTGAAGGAGCGAATGTCCGCTTTTGTTTAAATTGGAGACGCCTCGACCGGTCCCAAAGCGAATCTTCAGATCCGGTTTTAGCGCCGACAATAAACGGTGCCCGATCGTCGCTGCGTCTTACGGCCTCAGCTTCGCCCATAACCATTCTTTGTCAACGAATCCTACAGCGGCAGACTGGTTTTAAATCTAGACCTTGTTTAGGTTTTACTGAAAAAGACTTCACGACGAGCAACTGTAATGTGAAGAGCCACCAAGATCGAAGAGCTCTCGCGGCTTGAGCCGGTAGTATTTGTTTTCCACATCTTTCGATTGCTCAGCGTACGGCTGCGTCATGACCTCCTGCAGCTCTCTCAACAAAGTGTAGTTCCCCTCTGCGGCTTGCTGGTAAGCGGGCACAACGAACCATTCTCTTAGACTGTACTTCGGATTGACCCCTTTCATCTGATGAGACAGCTCTTCACGGGCGCCAGGTCGAGTGCACGATTTCCATTGTTTGAGCCATGCTGACCAACGCTTGTCCAGCCCTTCTGGATCTGCAGCATGGGTTCGCCCCTCGTAGAAGCTTTTCTTGAGTCGCTCAACGTCGTCGGGCACCGACGAGAGTTCGCGGAAGAACAGGGTGTAATCAACGGGTGTTTGCATCATCAGCGTTGCTAACTCGCTGAACAATTCTGCATCAAAAGCGTCAAGGCCAAGTTTCGCCGCCCACATGTTCTCCATTTCGTCTTGCATCACCAGCGGGAAATCACCTTGAATCTCGTCGAGTTGACGCAGGCAGCCCGGATGCGCCGCCAACAGCGGCCGCAAGGCGGTACAAAACGAGTAGAAGTTGCGATCGGCTGCCGCCGGTTGGTTGAGGAATGCGTAGTGGTGCCCGCCGCCCGTCCACGGCTGGTAACGCGGATCAAATACATCGCAGAATCCAAAGGGGCCATAGTCGAGCGTATAACCGCCGGCTGCGCAGTTGTCACTGTTGAAGTTGCCCTGGCAATACCCAACACGGACCCAGTTCGCCACAAGCGACGTCAGTCGGCGGCGAACCGCATGTGCCAGCATCACCACTTTTTCTGGGGTGGCCAATGTCTGATCGATAACCTCGCTGTACTCCCGCTCAATCAGGTGCAAGACAATGCTCTCGAGCTCCTCCATTGCCTGCGGGTGTTCCTGCTTGCGGGCGCGACGACTAAAGAGCTCAAGCTGCCCTACCCGAATGAACGACGGCGCAACGCGGGTCGATATGGCAACCGGCTCAGATACAAGAACATCGGGATCCATTGATCGTGAGCCTTCCGAGTACCATGGGCGCCTGACCTTCTCGGTTGTCGACACGTACAGACTCAGCGACCGTGACGTTGGCACACCCAGAGCGTGCATATGCTCCTGCGCCAGGAACTCCCGAACACTGGACCGCAGAACTGCCCGGCCGTCTCCTCCGCGGCAGTAGGGTGTGCGCCCTCCTCCCTTCAGCTGCATTTCCCAGCGCTGGTTATTTGCTACCACTTCAAGCACTGAAATGGCGCGACCGTCGCCATAACCATTGCCGGTTTGAAACGGGCATTGGCGTGTGTACTCGTTGCCGTAAATTGAAAGCGCGTAGCCACACGCCCACCCGGCTTTTCGGATGGGTTCCGGAACACGCGATAGGTCCCCAGAAAACATGCGGGCAAAGTCGTCCGACTGGGCCAGACTGTCGGCGAAGCCCAGTTCGTTAAACAGAGTTTTCCCATGCGCTACGTATTCAGGATTTTCGATGGGCGTGGGTTTGACCGGAACATAGTGCCCCGAAAAAACCTGTCTTGGCGCGTGGTCAGCCCCATCGGCTCTCCCGTCAGGGTCACAGTTGAGCTGGTCCATGAACGAATAGTCGGCCAACCCGGCAAGGTCGTCGACAGTCTCGACCATCGTGGACATCTCCCGGGGCGTTCGCTTTTTCATAGGGACTCCTAAAGCGTGAGTGTGACGATGAGCTGTATTTTGCTTTCGCCCAAGCCTGAAGAGGAGATCAGCCATGGCCAGCCCAAAACGTAAACAGCAACAGTTAGAGCGTTAACTTATCACATGCTTGACCGACGCCTGCGAGACCGCCAAGGCAGAGATACCCGGTTAATGGTGTGAAGAACTCTCAGGAGTGAAAAAAGCCCGGTCAGTGGGGGGATGAATCTGACCGGGTCGCGAAAGGTCACGCTGGAAGACGCCAATGTCGCGGAGGGACCGGGCGGAATCTTCCGCCCGGTTTAGGAGGATTCTGGATTGAACTAAGGGCCGGCCTTGGCGGCTCAGCCCTTCACCCCGCCGGCCGTGAGGCCGCCGACGATCCACTTCTGGCAGTACAGGAAGATGATGGTGATCGGCAGCCCTGAGAGCACCGCGGCGGCGGCGAAATCGCCCCACAGGTAGTTCTGCTCGTACAGGTACTGTTGCGCCCCGACCGCCAGGGTCAGTTTGTCGGTGTCCACCAGCAGCACCGAGGCCATCGGGTATTCCATGATGGTCATGATGAACGCCAGGATGAACACCACCACCAGGATCGGCACCGACAGCGGCAGCAGGATGTAGCGGAACGCCTGCCAGGTGGTGGCGCCGTCGACGATGGCGGCCTCCTCCAGGGAGCGGTCGATGGAGTCGAAATAGCCCTTGATGGTCCAGATGTGCAAGGCCATGCCGCCCAGGGAAGCGACAATTACCGCGCCGTGGGTGTTCAGGCCGAGCCAACTGACGTGGTTGCCAATCTGGTCAAACAGCGCATAGAGCGCCACCAGCGACAGCACCGGCGGGAACATCTGGAAGATCAGCATGGATTTCAGCACCGCGCCTTTGCCGGCGAAGCGCATGCGCGCGAAGGCGTAGGCACTGGTGGTGGACAGCGCCAGGATCAGCACCGATGACACCACGGCCACCTTGATGGAGTTCCACAGCCACAGGAGCACCGGAAACGGCGGCTGGGTGGTGATGCCGTCTTCCCCGGTGTACGGCAGGCCCAGGGCCAGGTACCAGTGCTCCAGGGAGGGGTTTTCGGGCAGCAGGCTGCCCGAGGCAAAGTTGCCGCTACGGAAGGAGATGGAAATCACCATCAGCAGCGGGAACAGAACGATCGCGATAAACGCCAGCAAGCCAAGGTGCGAAGCCAGCACGCGATACTTGGTTGAGCGGGGTTGTACCATCGCCATGGGAAGCTCCTTATACCTTGATCTTGGACAGTTTGAGATTCACCAGCGAGAGCGCACCCACTACCAGGAAGATGGCGGTGGCAATCGCGGCGGCCAGACCAAAGTTCTGCCCGGAATCCTGGAACGCGATGCGATAGGTGTAGCTCACCAGCAGGTCGGTGGTGCCGGCCGGCGTACTGGCGCCAATGATGTCCGGCGCCCCGCCGGTCAGCAGCGCGATCAGCACGAAATTGTTGAAGTTGAACGCGAAGCTGGCAATCAACAAAGGCATCAGCGGCTTGATAATCAGCGGCAGCGTGATGTTGAACAGGTTGCTCACCGGCCCGGCTCCGTCCATCGCGGAGGCCTCATAGAGGTCCCGGGGAATGGCCTGCAACAGCCCCATACACAGCAGCATCATGTACGGGTAGCCGAGCCAGGTGTTCACGATCAGGATCATGGTTCGCGCCAGCGCGGGATCACTGAACCAATCCGGGCGCAGGCCGAACAGCCCTTCCAGCACCAGGTTGATCTCACCAAAGTTCTGGTTGAACAGGCCTTTGAACACCAGGATCGAGATAAACGCCGGCACCGCGTAGGGCAGGATCAGCATGGTGCGGTAGAAGCCCTTGCCGCGGATCTGCTCCCACTGCAGCAGGTTGGCCAGCAGCAGGCCCAGCGCCAGGGTGAAGATCACCGTGGCAACGGCAAACGAGAGGGTCCAGACAAAGATCTGGAAAAACGGCCCGCGAATGGTCGGGTCGGTCACCACCTTCAGGTAGTTGTCCCAGCCGATGTTGACGGTCCAGCCCGGCGACAGGGTTTCGCCGTCGGCACTGCGGTAGAACCCGGTCTCGTGATCCGGGAAATAGGTGGTGTCGGTTTGATTGTTGGTCAGGCTGCCATTGTCGTGCAGCGTGAACTGGGAATGGATGGCGGCAAAGGAACGCAGGCTGGCCTGGCTCAGTTCCCGGCCGTCCTCGGTGATCAGGGTGACCTTGGCCAGCTGCTCGCGCAGCTGGATGATGTCCCGGATGCCCAGGGGCTCGCCGCTCGGCTGGCCAGACAACGGCAGCACGGGGGCCTGAGTCTCCCCTTCTTCAAGCTTCAGCGGTGCCGAAGTCAGATTCTGGTGCTTCCCTTCCAGGTACAGCACATAACCGTCGTCGGTGTTGTAGAGCTTGTAGTTGTAGCGAACCGCATCCGACTGATAGGTGCGGCTCAACAGGTTGTCCTGTACCTGTTCGAAACTCAGCAGATTGCTGGCGCTGTAGTTGGTGAAGCCAATGCCGATGGTGTACATCAGCGGGAAGATCACAAACAGCCCCATGCCGGCGATGGCCGGGAAGATGTACCGGTGTGCGTACAGTTTGCGGTTGACGAACACCAGCACTGCGGCGGCCGTGAGCACCAGGAACAGCATGGCGAACACAAACTCGCGCTGGGCATACAACGCCAGGATCAGGTAGAGAGCCATGCCGACCAGTGTGGCCAGTGCCCCCCACTTTAAAATGGATTTGAACATGAAGTGTCTGCTTTCGATTCCGGGAGAGGACAGGGTTTCCGTTATCATTGTAGTCAGCCCGTAGCTTGCCGCCGCCCTTGGGGGTAGCGGCAGGTTGTCGTCCTTGGGTGTTCAGGTGCGGTTCCGGGTGGCATCCCCTGCCACCCGGACGGCCCAACCGGTATTACCGGGTGATGCGCTGAGCCGCCGCGTTCAAGGCATCCTCGACAGGCTGTCGGCCAGAAGTGATGTTTTGCAGAGCCGGCCCCATGGACGACCAGAAGGCACCCATGGCGGGAACGTTCGGCATCGGCTCACCCAGCTGGGCGTTCTCGAAGGTCGCCGCGATGTGCGGGTTGGACGACAGCTCGTCCATGAATTCCTTGTTAGCCACGGCGCCCAGTGGCACGTCGTCGTTCACCATCTTCAGGCCTTTCACGGACAGGGCGTAGTTTTCCAGGAACTCCACCGCCAGATCCTTGTTCGGGCTGGCCGCGTTCAGGGTGGCTGCCATCACGCCCACCATCGGCTTGCTCGGCTCGCCATCAACGGTCGGCAGCGTGGTCACGCCAAAATCGATGCCGCTCTTTTCCAGGTTACCCCAGGCCCATGGGCCGTTGATCATCATGGCCGTCTCGCCCTTGTTGAAGCTCGACTCCATGGCGCTGTAGTCGGCACCGCGGGGCATCACGCCCTCGTCGATCAACATGGTCAGGGCCTTGGCGCCCTTCATCGCACCATCGGTGTTCACACCGGTGTCCTTCACGTTCACCGAACCGTCACCCGCTTCACCGAAGATGTAGCCGCCAGCGGCTGCCAGCATCGGCCAGGTGAAATAGGTGTTGTTGTAGTCCCAGAGGATGGCGCGCTTGCCGTTCTTGGCCAGCTCCTGGTGAACCGCCGGAATGTCTTCGAAGGCTTTGGGTGGCTCCGGAACCAGGTCCTTGTTGTAAATCAGACCGATGGACTCCACGGCCATGGGGTAGCCGTACTTTTTGCCATCCACGGTTACGGCGTCCCAGGTGAAGCCGTAGTTGGCATCGACCACATTGCTGGAGGGCTTGATCTCGGAAATGATGCCGCTCTGCGCCCACTCGCCGAAGCGGTCATGAGCCCAGATGAAAATGTCGGGGCCGTTGCCGGTGGCCGCGGATTGCTGGAACTTGTCCGTGGCGTTGTCCGGGTGGGCAACCTCAACCGGAATGCCGGTTTCCTGGGTGAACCAGTCCCCCACTTCCTGCAGGCCATCGTAGCCTTTGTCACCGTTGATCCATACCAGCAGTTTGCCGGATTCGATTTCGGCGTGGGCCGGCGCGGACAGTCCAACGGTGGCAGCAACAATGGAAGCGGCGAGAGTACTGCGAATAAAGAGTCGACGATTCATCAGGTGTTTCCTCTGTCTGTTCTTACCTTATTCTTGTTTTCCGGCCGTTTTAGAGGTTGTCGGGGCCGGGCTGAACGCAAAACACGCTTTTGCGAGTCTTGGCACTGTGTTTCAAGCGGGTGAAATACGCATCCCCCCTTATTTCATTCCCCGAGGCGTAGCGTGGGGGAGTAGAAGGGCGTAGTCATCTCCGTCTACCACCCCGGTTCCGAGTCTGCTTTCATGACACGCACAAGAACCATAACTGAAATCGGAGCTGACACCATGACATCCCGCGTCACCCCCCTTGCCTGCGCCACCGGTACAGCGGCCCTGCTGCTGATTAGCGGCTGTGCCACCGAGTCCTCACAACTGCCCCACCCTGCCACGGTTGCAGGGCCACCCGGCACCACACCCACCGACCTGTTTTGCGAGGCCAGCACCAGCGCCGTGTCGATTCCAGTGGGTACGACCTTTGCCGAGGGTGAGCAGGTTCGTGACTATTACAGCGGGCAAGTGGCGCAGGTGAAGGATGGCCAGGTGACGCTGGCCCCTGCGGCAGATTCCGAGGGTCTGATTCTGCTGGAACCGGTGGACGATAGCATTGGCCAATTCAAATGGGCAGGTGCCACGGTCTACTTTGCCATCACCGACCGCTTTGCCAATGGCCGCGCGGACAATGATGTGAACTATGGCCGGCAAAGGGACAACAAGGACGAGATCGGTACCTTTCACGGCGGAGACTTCGCCGGCCTGACCGAAAAGCTCGACTACCTGGCCCAACTGGGGGTCAACGCGGTCTGGATTACCCCGCCCTTCGAGCAAATGCACGGCTGGGTTGGCGGCGGTGACCGGGGCGACTTCCCCCACTACGGCTACCACGGCTACTACGCCCTGGACTTCACCGTGCCCGACGCCAACTTTGGCACCCGGGAAGAATTCCGCACCCTGGTCGAACAGGCCCATCAGCGGGGTATCCGGGTGGTCATGGACGTGGTAATGAACCACCCCGGGTACAGCACCCTGCAGGACATGCAGACCTTCGACTTCGGCTCATTGTTCGACGGCTTCGACAAACACCTGCCTGAACGCTGGGGTGACTGGCAGCCGGAATCCTGGGAAAACCTGCACGCCTATCACGCCTTCATCGATTACGACCACGACGCCTGGCGCCGCTGGTGGGGCAAGGACTGGGTTCGTGCCGGCATTGCCGACTACGACACCCCGCCGAACGCGTCGATCGATGCCCAGCGAGGCTCTCTGGCCTTCCTGCCGGACTTCAAGACCGAGTCTGAGCAGACCGTCGATCTGCCGATCTTCCTGCAGAACAAGGCGAGCACCCGGGCCACGCCCCTGGACGACGCCACCGTTCGCGACTACCTGATCAGCTGGCTGACCAGCTGGGTGCGCGATTTCGGCGTCGACGGTTTCCGGGTGGATACCGCCAAGCACGTTGAGCCCGAAGCCTGGGCCGAGTTAAAGCAACGGGCCCAGCAGGCCCTCGACGATTACCGCGCCGAACACCCGGACGCGGCCCTGCCGGGAGAGGAGTTCTGGATGGTGGCGGAAGTCTTCCCCCATTCGGTTCGCCGCACCGGCTACTTTGACGCCGGCTTTGACGCCGTGATTAACTTCGACCTGCAGGAAGAGGCGAACGCCGGTGCCAAGTGCCTCAAAGCCATGGAGCCGGTGTATCAGGATTACGCCGACCGGATGCACGGTGACACTCCATTCAACGTGATGAGCTACATCTCATCCCACGACACCAACCTGTTCAGCCGAATGGCCGGGGATGACCCGGTGCTCCAGAAACGGGCCGCCGCTGCCCTTCTGCTGAGCCCCGGCACCGTGCAGATTTTCTACGGCGACGAAACCGGCCGCAGCTTCGGGCCGACCGGCTCAGACCCCCACCAAGGCACGCGTTCGGACATGAACTGGGCCGAACTGGATCAGCCGGAAACCGCGGCAATTCTCAACCACTGGCAAACCCTGGGGCAGTTCCGGGAGCGCCACCCGGCTATTGGCGCCGGCGAACACCGGATGATCAGCCAGCAACCCTACGCTTTTTCACGAACTCACGGGGACGACCGAATCATCGTCGCCTTCGCAAGGAAGTAATACCAATGACAGACTCAACCGATTACCTGGCCCATACCCCGCTGATCCTAGGGATGATGCGCCTGCACGACCACGACGAGCTGACCAAGCCGGCCAACCTGGCCCACTGGATCAACGCCCGCGTGGATCAGGGGCTGAACGTGTTTGACCACGCCGACATCTATGGCGATACCGAATGCGAGCGGATTTTCGGCGACGCCCTGGCCGCCGACCCGAGCCTGCGTCAAAAAGTCCGGATCATCACCAAAACCGGCATTGTGCACGGCCATCAGGACAGCAGTCGCTGGAAGACCAAGCACTACCGCGCCGAGGCCGGCTACATCACCACGGCTATCGATCAGGCTCTGGCGCGGCTGCAAGTTGAGCAGATCGATACCTTTCTGATTCACCGCCCGGATCCGCTGATGCAGGCAGACACCGCCATGGCCGCACTCGAGCGTGCGGTGGAGGCGGGCAAGGTCCGCCAGATTGGCGTCTCAAATTTCCTGCCGGAACAATGGCGCTGGCTCCAGGCCAACTGCAAGCTCCCGCTGGTGTGCAACCAGAGCGAACTGTCCCTGAGCCACACCGAGGCGCTGTTCGACGGCACCATGGAGGCGCACCTTAAAGATGAGCTGCGCTGGCTGGCCTGGTCTCCCCTGGGTGGCGGCAAGCTCGCCGAGGCCATCCCGCAGGATCTGTTGGCGGCGGCCAAAGAAGAAACCGGGCTGTGCGAAACCGGGTTGGCCATCGCCTGGCTGCGACAACTGCCGGGCGCCCCCATTCCGGTGCTGGGTTCCATGCGGGAATCGCGGATTCGCGCGGCCCAGGCCGGCGCCCAGAGTGTGCTGCCGCGGTCGCTGTGGTTCGCGCTACTGGAAGCAGTACGCGGCCACCGCGTGGCCTGACCACTCCGCAGTCGTTCAGGCTGCGAGCGCCAACGGCCATAAAAAAAGCCCGGCCCACTCACGTGGGCCGGGCTTTTTTCTGGTCAGAGAATGCGCGCTTAGCGAGCCTCTTCCCAGGTCTTCAACAGCTCGTCGTAGGCCACGGTCTTGCCCTGGGGCTTCTCGTTGGCCAGCTTGGCTTTCGGCGAACCGAGCTGATCCAGCCAGTACTGCGGATCACGCTCTTCGTTCAGCTTCGGGCCACAGTTCGGCATGACGTTGGCGCGCTCAAGGCGCTGCATCACACGGTCCTGGGCCTGGGCCAGGCCATCCAGTGCTTCCTGGGGCGTAGCTTCACCACTGGCAGCCTGGGCGATGTACTGCCACCACAGCTGGGCCAGCTTCGGATAGTCAGGCACGTTGGTGCCGGTCGGAGACCACTGAACCCGTGCAGGGCTACGGTAGAACTCAACCAGGCCACCCAGCTTGGGCGCCAGTTCGGTCATGGCCTCAGACTCGATGTCTGACTCGCGAATCGGGGTCAGACCAGCGATGGTTTTCTCCAGAGACACGGTCTTCGATACGGTGAACTGGGCGTAAAGCCAAGCCGCCAGGCGACGCTTTTCCGGAGTGGACTTCATGAAGGTCCAGGAACCCACGTCCTGATAACCCAGCTTCATGCCCTCTTCCCAGTAGGGCCCACGAGGCGATGGTGCCATGCGCCACTTGGGTGTGCCGTCTTCGTTGACTACCGGCAGGCCATCTTCGATCATGCTGGCAGTGAACGCGGTGTACCAGAAGATCTGCTGGGCCACACCACCCTGAGCCGGAACCGGGCCTGCCTCGGAGAAGGTCATACCCTGCGCTTCGGGCGGCGCGAACTCACGCAGCCAGTCCACGTACTTGGTGGTGGCGAAAACCGCCGCCGGGCCATTGGTGGCACCGCCGCGGCTCACGCTGGAACCCACCGGGTGACACTCTTCCGCCCGGATGCCCCACTCGTCGACCGGCAGGCCGTTCGGCAGGCCCTTGTCGCCAGCACCGGCCATGGAGAACCACGCATCGGTGAAGCGCCAGCCCAGAGACGGGTCCTTCTTGCCGTAGTCCATGTGGCCGTAAACTTTCTCGCCGTCGATTTCCTTCACGTGTACCGAGAAGAATTCAGCGATGTCCTCATAAGCGGACCAGTTCACTGGCACACCCAGCTCATAGCCGTAGATGTCCTTAAACTGGGCTTTCAGGTCTTCACGCTCGAACCAATCGGCGCGGAACCAGTAGAGGTTGGCGAACTGCTGATCCGGCAGCTGATAGAGCTTGCCGTCGGGACCGGTGGTGAACTCAAGACCGATAAAGTCCTCGAGATCCAGGGTCGGCAGGGTCAGATTCCTGGCTTCGCCATTCATCATGTCCTCAACCGGCATCACCTTGCCATAGCGAACGTGGGTACCGATCAGGTCCGAGTCGTTCACCCAGCCGTCATAGATGTTGCGGCCTGACTGCATTTGAGTCTGCAGCTTCTCAATGACGTCACCTTCCTGAATCAGGGTGTGGGTCAGGTTGATGCCCGTGATTTCAGAGAAGGCCTTGGCCAGGACATTGGATTCGTATTCGTGGGTGGCGATGGTTTCGGAGACAACATTGATGTCCATGCCCCGGAATTCCTTCGCAGCCTCGATGAACCACTTCATTTCTTCCATCTGCTGGTCTTTGGTCAGCGTGGACCGCTTGAAAGAGTCGTTCACCCATTTCTCGGCCGCTTCCAAATTCTCATTGGCGCCGGCCTGCAGGCTCAAACCAAGCGCCGCAGCACCAACAGCGGCGCTGAGAAGCATGGTTCGAGGATATTTATTGTTCTTGAACATATCCAACCTCGTTCGTCCTTATTGAATGGAGCGGAAACACACCGGTTCCGCTGCCAGAGTCATAGCGCACTCGCGTCGCTATTCTTTCATGTCGACACCGAACGTTGCTCGATTTCGACCATGATCCTGAAATTAGTTCGTTTACGAACCCTATACAACCCGAAAACCGAACAAATGTCGACTATCCCCAGCGCAGCAGCACCAGCAGCCAGAGCACCGACACCGCCAGGGCCACCAGCAGCGTAATATCACTCACCGCAAGAAAAATCAGGTGAATGTAAGCCGCTGACAACAGGCCAATGAACAAGCGGTCTCCCCGGGTGGTGGCGATGGGCAAGAAACCCTTGCGCTCGGTACAGGGGGACACAATTTCGTAAACGGTCATCACCGCCAGAATGCAGGCAATAACGGCGAAGAAAATGGCAACGGACGGAGTCCAGTTCATCCACGCAAGCATGTCTGTTCTCCTTTACACACGTCCAAGAGCGAAACCGGTGGCAACGTGGTTGCGCACGAACCAGATCACCAGAATACCCGGAATGATGGTCAATACGCCGGCTGCTGCCAGCACGCCCCAGTCTATTCCGCTGGCCCCCACGGTTCGGGTCATGATGGCGGCAATTGGCTGGGCATCTACCGACGTCAGTGTTCGCGCCAGCAGCAGCTCAACCCAGGAGAACATAAACGCGAAGAACGCCGTCACACCGATCCCCGAGCGGATCATCGGCAGAAAGATCTTCACGAAGAACTTAGGAAAACTGTATCCATCAATGTAGGCCATTTCGTCGTATTCGCGCGGCACGCCGGACATGAAGCCTTCCAGAATCCACACCGCCAGCGGCACATTGAACAGGCAGTGCGCCAGGGCAACGGCAATGTGGGTATCGAACAGGCCAATGGACGAGTACAGCTGGAAGAACGGCAGCAAGAATACCGCCGGTGGCGCCATCCGGTTACTCAGCAGCCAGAAGAACAGGTGCTTGTCGCCCACAAACTTGTAGCGGCTGAACGCGTAGGCCGCCGGCAGCGCCACCAGCAAGGTGATCACCACGTTGATGGAGACATACAGCATCGAGTTCAGGTAGCCGTTGTACCAGCTCGGGTCGGTAAAGATGGTGGCGTAGTTGGCGAACGTGAAGTTCTCCGGCCACAGGGTCAGCCCGCTCAGGATCTCCTGGTTGGTCTTGAACGACATGTTCAGCAACCAGTAGATGGGCGTCAGCAGCAGCACGATGTAGATGGTGATGCCAATGTTCTTGGAACGTGTCTGTTTCATCGCGCCCTCCTTATTTTTCTTTGTCGGCGTGTGTGATGGCGGTAAAGAACAGCCAGGAGATCAGCAGCACGATCAGGAAGTAGATCAGGGAGAAGGCCGCAGCACGCCCCAGATCGAACTGACCGATGGCCATGGTGGTCAGGGTCTGACTCAAGAAAGTGGTTGAGCTGCCCGGGCCACCACCGGTGAGCACGAACGGCTCGGTGTAGATCATGAAGCTGTCCATGAAGCGCAACAGCACGGCAATGATCAGCACGTTCTTCAGCCGCGGCAGCTGGATGTAGCGGAACACCGCCCACTTGGAGGCCCGGTCGATTTCCGCCGCCTGGTAGAAGGCTTCGGGTATCGCCCGCAGGCCCGAGTAGCACAGCAGGGCCACCAGGGGTGTCCAGTGCCACACGTCCATCAACAACACGGTGAACCAGGCATCGACGGTGTCGCCGGTGTAGTTGTAGTCGAAGCCCATGGAGTTGAGCGCCCAGCCAAACAGGCCGATGTCGCCACGGCCGAAGATCTGCCAGATGGTGCCCACCACGTTCCAGGGAATCAGCAGCGGAATGGCCAGCAGGATCAAGACCAGGGAGGCCTTCACGCCCGACTTGGGCATCATCAGGGCAATGCCGATACCGAGCGGAATCTGGATCAGGAGCACGGCTCCGGAAAACAGGAACTGGCGCAGCAGGGAGTCCTGCAGCCGTTCATTGGTCAGCACTTCCTTAAACCATTCAGTGCCGACGTAATACGCCTGCCCCGGGCCAAAGATGTCCTGAACCGAGTAGTTCACCACCGTCATCAACGGCACCAGCGCCGAGAAGGCCACCAGGATAAAGACCGGCAGCACCAGCCACCAGGCTCGGTTATTGGGGATCTTAGCCATCACTGCTGCTCCTTGATCAGAAACTCATCCACGTACAGCATCAGCCACTGTTTCGGGAAAAGCAGATGCACCAAAGCGCCAATCTCGGCGTGAAACTCCTCACTCTGCCGCACCTTCAACCGGTGCTCACCCAGCTCCACGGTGGCAATCTTGTAGGTACCAAGATCCTCCACATCCAGCAGCTTGGCCTCGAGGCTGTCGTCCGCTGGCGTTTCGGAGATTTCGATGAACTCAGGACGGATACCAATTTTGAGATTGTCGCTTTTGACCTGCTGAAGCACCGCGTTCTGCCAATCCTCCAGCTTCACAAACACGCCGTTGAACATCACGCCTTCAGACCGGCGTTCCACCGGAATCAGGTTCATGCCCGGACTGCCGATGAAGAACCCGACAAAGGTGTGGTTCGGGCGTTCGAACAACTCCGTGGGGGTGCCAAACTGAACGATCTGGCCGCCGTACATCACCGCGATCTTGTCGGCAAAAGTGGACGCTTCCAGCTGATCGTGGGTGACGTAGACCATGGTGATGTCGAACTTCTCGTGGATCTGCTTGAGCTTGCGGCGCAGTTTCCATTTCAGCTGCGGGTCGATCACCGTCAGCGGCTCGTCGAACAGGATCGCCGACACGTCTTCCCGCACCAGGCCACGGCCCATAGAGACCTTCTGCTTTTCGTCGGCGGTCAGGTTCTTCGCCTTCTTGTACAGCTTGTCCTCGATCTCGAGTACTTCGGCGATCTCATGCACCCGGGCCTTGATTTGGGACGTCGGCAGCTTGTTGTTCTTGAGCGGGAACGCCAGGTTGTCGAACACCGTCATGGAGTCGTAGATCACCGGGAACTGGAACACCTGGGCGATGTTGCGTTCACGGGGCGACAACTCGTTCACCCGCCGGCCGTCGAACAGCACGTCGCCCTCGGACGGCTCCAGCAAACCGGAAATGATATTGAGCATGGTGCTCTTGCCACAACCGGAAGGCCCAAGCAGCGCATAGGCGCCTCCCTTCTCCCAGACGTGGTCGAGCTGGCGAATGGCATAATCCTCGGCACCCGCCGGTGTTGCGATGTAGCTGTGGGCCAGGGATTTCAATTGAATTTCAGCCATCAGGCAGCACCTCCTGAAATCTGGGATGGGGTGTGTACCAACTGCTCGTTGCTGTCGAACACGAACAGCTTGTTGATCGGCAGGTAGACCTTGACCGGCGCACCGGTGTGGTAGGAATGCACGCCCATCAACTGCAGCACCATCTCGAAATGACTGTTTTCCACGTGCATGAAGGTTTCCGAACCGCTGATCTCGCTCAGCTCCACCTCCATGGACATTTCCAGGTCGTCGTCACTGGTGGGCACCAGGCCAATATGGCTCGGCCGGATACCAAACCAGTAGTCGCCCGGCGTCAGCTTGGACAACCCCTGCGTCAGGGCGTGGTGAGAATACTCATCGAAGGTGACTTCGGTGGCGGAAACCCGGCCGCGAATCATGTTCATCGGCGGTTCGCTGAACAGCTGAGCCGCCAGCGTGTTGACCGGTGCCCGATACACATCCATCACAGGGCCACTTTGAACCACCTTGCCTTCGTGCAGCAGTGTGGTAGTGCCGCCCAGGGCCAAGGCTTCGTTAGCTTCGGTGGTGGCGTACACCGCAATGCACTGGCGCTCCCGGAACAGATGGCGCAGCTCGGCGCGCAGCTCTTCCCGGAGTTTGTAATCCAGGTTGACCAGGGGCTCATCGAACAGGACCAGGGTGGAATCTTTGACCAGGGCCCGGGCCATGGCGGTGCGCTGCTGCTGGCCACCGGACAACTCCAGCGGGTGCCGTTTCAGCAGTGGTTCGATTTGCAGCATGGCTGCCGTTTCTTTTACCCGGCGATCAATTTCGCTCTCCGGGGTCTTGGCCAGACGCAGAGGCGAGGCGATGTTTTCGTACACCGTTAGATTCGGGTAATTGATGAACTGCTGATAGATCATCGAGATGTTGCGGCTTTGCACGGATTGGCCGGTAACATCGGTGCCGTTATAGATGAGCCGACCGCTGGTGGGCTTATCCAGCCCGGCCATCAGGCGCATGAGCGACGTCTTACCCGCCAGGGTGCGACCGAGCAGAACATTGAAAGAACCCGCCTCAAACGTGAGGTTGGCATCCCGAACGAAATCGACGCCGTCGACTTCGTGGGAGAGATTCTCCAGGACCAAGGACATAGACCTTCCTTTTTGTTCTTTTGCGAACGCTGAGAGGAGTCTGTTGGCGAACTCCGAACACTTTAAACCTGGGTTCACAACGCAAGCGATGTACCAATTCTCATCCTCAGATAGGTAAAATCACCTAGTATGCTGTTTTACTTATTCTTTTTAATTTTCAAAGAAATGACACCCAAGAAACCCGAATGTTCGTTTACCACTACTTTGTGCAGGTTGAACATTGACCTCCTGCTCAATTGAACACATCATTGAACAATCGCTGTCGCCAGACTGAACAGTTTTCACGCTTTTTGGTTGCCTTGCGAGTGCCTTGAGAGCGCCTTGAGGGTACTTCGAGGCAACAACGACCACCCAAGCAATGGCCAGATTCCGATCCGGGTCCAACGTTATGCGAAAAAACGAACGCACCGCTTACCGACATTTGGTCACCGACTCCTGGACCCGATGCGCGACCATGGGCCTGAACCATGACGACCGCCCTGCCCCCCAGCGGGTCGATTCGGAGCATCTGAACCAGTTACAACGGCGTTATGAGGAACTGCTCGCCAGCACCGCGGCGGAAGTTGAGCCCTATCGACGAAACGTTCTGTCCAGCAGTCGCTGCCTGATCCTCATGGCCGACCCCAACGCTGTCGTCCTCAAGACTTGGGGCGACGAGCGCGTTACCGATGCCGGACTCAGCGCCTGGTTTCAGCCTGGCGCCAACTGGCAGGAATCCCTGTGCGGCACTAATGCCATTGGTACGGCCATCGCAAGCGAACTTCCCGTGCAGGTCCAGCGCAACGAGCACTTCCTGAAACAGTTCCGGAGCCTGATCGGTTCGGCAGCCCCGGTGTTTGACGCAGGCAAGCAACTCGCCGGCGTTCTCGGCGTATTCAGTGACGCTTACCTACCCCAGGCCCACACACTGGGCATGGTGCGGCTGCTCTCCCAGTCGGTAGAAAACCGCCTGTTGAGCCGGCAGTTCGAGGCGAGCCATTTTCTGATTACCCTGAATACCACCGCAGACAATTTCGACAGCCCCTGGTCCGGTATTCTGGTGTGTGACGAGGACGGCAACATTCTCGCCAGCAACCAGCGAGCGGATCAGCTACTGGCCACCCAGACGGTGAATCGCAATCTCGATGATCTGTTCACCGGCTCCCGCGCGACGATCCTGGGCCAACCCGAACACAGCGCTGTCCAACTGGTCACTAGGGCAAAGGTACGCCTGAGTGCGCGCTTGAAACGGCCGACGGCCCCGGCCCACCCGGTAGCCAATGGGCCGGCGACCCGCGCCAAAGACCCGGTGGGCATTGCCCGGACAGAACACCACGACGCCCCTCCCCACGAACTGACCAGCCTCGAATACGGAGACAAATCCGTCCGTCGTTGTGCCGATCAAGCCCTGAAGGTGCTACAGCGTGGCCTGCCTGTGCTGATCACCGGGGAAACCGGCGTTGGTAAAGAAGTGCTGGTGAAGGCCCTGCACCGGGCAAGCCCCCGATGCAACGAACCGCTGGTGGCGGTGAACTGCGCAGCTATTCCTCCGGAGCTGGTGGAATCGGAGCTGTTCGGGTACGAATCCGGGGCCTTTACCGGCGCCCGAGCCCAGGGCTCTCTGGGGCTGATCCGAAAAGCCCAAAAGGGCATCCTGTTCCTGGATGAGATTGGCGAAATGCCACTGGCGGCCCAGTCCCGTCTGCTTCGGGTTTTGCAGGAACGGGTCGTCACTCCGGTGGGTTCCACCGAAAGCGTGCCGGTGGACATTCTGCTGGTCACTGCCACCAACAGGCCACTGGCGTCCCGTATCGAGACAGGACAGTTCCGGGCCGACCTGTTTTACCGGATCAATGGTTTGTCGGTACAGCTTCCACCGCTGCGCCACCGCACCGACCGGCAGTCACTGATCCGCGGTATCTACCGTCAACACCGGGACCCGGGCCAGTCTGAAGAGCTGGCGCCAGAGGTTTTGACCGCGCTGGAAAACCATCCCTGGCCGGGGAACATCCGCCAGTTGGTGAACGTGTTACGGGTGGCGATTGCCATCGCCGATGGTGACGACGTGAATATCTGGCATCTGCCGGAAGACTTTCTGGCCGAGTACGACGCCGCGGCAGGCAGCCGTCAGACCCGGCCCGATCGTGCGCTTTCTAGCCCTTCCACGCCGGATCAGAACACGGCCGGCACACTGAAAACCAACGCTACCGTCGACAACCAGCCACACGCAGCGCAGGACGTCGACCCACTGACCGAAACCCTGCAGGTGTATCGGGCCTGCACCGGCAATGTCTCCGAGACCGCCCGGCAGCTTTCGATCAGCCGCAACACGCTTTATAAACGGTTACGTGAACTGGGCATTCGCTAGTAGCAACTTGTTAAAAAGGCTGAAAAATTTTGGCTTACCCACTAAACTTCGGTGAGACTGGCAGACGGCCGATGATTCGCATCACAAAAACGACAAGACAGGGGTGAGTGCAATGGCACAGCGGCGCCGACAGGATTTAATCATGGAGCTGATCCAGCAAAACGGGTTTGTCACCACCGAGCAGCTCGTCGATCAGTTCAGGGTTACGCCCCAGACCATTCGCCGGGATCTCAACGAGCTCGCCGAACAGAACAAACTGAGACGCCACCACGGCGGCGCCGGGATTGACTCCAGCACCACCAACACCGCCTACCAGGCCCGCAAGATCATGGATCTGGAAGCCAAGGAGCGGATCGCCGCTGCCCTGGTCAAGATGATTCCAGACAACTCCTCGATGTTCATCAACATCGGCACCACCACCGAAACCATTGCTCGGGCGCTGCTGGAAAAGAAGAATCTGCAGGTGGTCACCAACAACCTGCACGTGGCATCCATTCTCGCCGCAAAGGAAGACTTTCACGTGATCATTGCCGGGGGCGAAGTGCGCAACCGCGATGGCGGTATCGTCGGCGAAGCCACCCGGGACTTCATCAACCAGTTCAAGATGGATTTCGGCATCATCGGTATCAGCGGAATTCACAGCGACGGTTCGTTGCTGGATTTTGATTATCGCGAAGTGCGGGTTGCCCAGGCGATCATTGCCAATTCCAATCAGGTGCTGTTGGCCGCCGACCACACGAAGTTCGGTCGCAACGCCATGGTGCGGCTGGGCAACATCACCCAGGCCAATCATGTCTTTACCGACAAACAGCCCCCCGCAGAAATCCGCCAGTCCCTGGCAGAACACAGCGTGGAACTGCACATCGTCTGACCGGGCGCGGCAAACGCGCTCGTACACAATCCCTGTCCGCTATTCCCCCTAATTCCCTAGCCTGCCTCTCCCATTTAGTCTCTTCTTAGTCTCTTCGGCGAGCCTTGAAAACGCGCCCGCATTTTTTCGTTTTTTTTCTCTATTTTCCTTTACGAATATGTCGAGCTTTCGCATAATGCTCGTATTGTTTCTTTTGGTCGAAAAGTGTGCAGCCAGGCGTCGCTTTTCCGGCTCAGTCAGGAGAGAACCACCCATGGCAAATGAGCACGAACAGTACGACGTTGTCGTTGTTGGCGGCGGCGTCAACGGCACAGGTATCGCGATGGACGCAGCAGGCCGCGGCCTCAAGGTTTTGCTGTGTGAAATGAACGATCTGGCGTCGGCGACATCGTCGTCGAGCAGCAAGCTAATCCATGGTGGTCTGCGCTATCTGGAGCACTACGAATTTCGTCTGGTCCGTGAGGCCCTGGCGGAACGGGAGTCGCTGCTGCGTAACTCTCCGCACATCATGTGGCCGATGCGCTTCCGCCTGCCGCACCGCCCTCACCTGCGCCCGGCCTGGATGATTCGTACCGGCCTGTTCCTGTACGACCACTTGGCCAAACGGGAATTGCTGCCCGGCTCCCGCTCGATCAAATTCGACGGCTCGGATCCGCTCAAGCCGGAGATCACCAAGGGCTTTGAGTATTCCGACGGCTGGGTGGACGACGCCCGGCTGGTCATCCTGACGGCGAAAAAAGCCGAGCAATCCGGCGCCACCATTCTGACCCGCACCAAGTGCGTGAAAGCGGAACGTGGGTCCGCCGACTGGTCGGTAACACTGCGGGACATGAACGATCAGTCCGAGAAGACCGTGTCCGCCAAGCTGATTGTGAACGCGTCCGGCCCCTGGGTCAGCAGCCTGTTTGGCGAGACCCTGTCGATGCCTGCCCCGAAGATGATTCGCATGGTCAAGGGTAGCCACATTGTCATCCCCCGGATGAACAAGGGCACCGAGGCCTACATCCTGCAAAATGAGGATGAGCGTATTGTCTTCGTAATTCCCTACGAGGACGAATTCTCCCTGGTGGGCACCACCGACGTGGACTACGAGGGTGATCCAAAAAAAGCCAAGATTTCACCGGAAGAAACAGAGTATCTACTGGACATCGTCAATTCCCACTTCAAACGTCAATTGACCGCCGACGATGTGGTCTGGTCCTACTCCGGCGTCCGTCCGTTGATGGACGACGAACAGGAAAACGCCCAGAAAGCGTCCCGGGATTATTCCTTTGAAGTCAGTGCCGAACAGGGCAAAGCACCGTTGATTTCGGTGTTTGGCGGCAAGATCACCACCTATCGGAAACTGGCGGAAGCGGCGACAGACAAGCTGTGCCAGTTCTTCCCGAAAGCCAGTGGCCGCTGGACCAAGACCGCTGCCCTGCCCGGTGGTGATTTCGAAAACCACGACACCCTGGAAGTCAAACTGGCGGCAGACTTCCCCTGGCTGGATAAGGCAGTGATCAGCCGGTACGTGCGTACCTACGGCACCAGTGCTTACACCATCCTCGATGGCTGCGGTTCGATGGCAGACCTGGGCACCCACTTCGCCGGCACACTGTATCAGGCGGAGGTTCGTTACCTGGTCGAGCAGGAATGGGCTCACACGTCTGAGGACATCCTGTGGCGGCGCACCAAGCAAGGCTTGTACGCGTCGGCCGAAAACGTCGAGGCGCTGGACCGCTACCTGGCCGAACAGACGGCCAGCCCCAACGGCGCCAAGGCGGCGACCCAGCAGGCCTGACGCCTTCTCCGCCTTGCCAGCAATAACTCCGGCCAGACGTCAGTCTGCCCGGAGTTTTTTATGACTCAGCTAACAGCTCGGCAACCCGCTGCTGCACGGCCGGGATCACATCCTGTTCGAACCAGGGGTTGCGGCGCAACCAGAGATTGTTGCGTGGACTTGGGTGCGGCATGGGCACCACCTCGGGCCAGTGCGCCTGCCACCCGCGTACCCGATCGGTCACCGAGCCAGTTCCACCCAAGTGCCAGGCCTGGGCATACTGCCCGATGACCAGGGTTAGCCCGATGCTCGGCAGCCGGCTCAGAAGCTCTGCCCGCCACGCCGGCGCGCACTCTGGCCGCGGCGGCAGGTCACCGGATTTTCCAGTGCCGGGGTAGCAGAACCCCATGGGCAAAATCGCCAGTTTCTGTTCGTCGTAAAAGGCATCCCGGCTGATCCCCATCCACTGCCGCAACCGGTCGCCACTCGGGTCATTGAATGGTAGGCCGGTCTCGTGTACCCGCCGGCCCGGGGCCTGCCCCACCACCAGAATGCGCGACGCCTGGGACAACTGAATCACCGGCCGCGGCCCAAGCGGCAGACTATCGGCACAGAGGGTGCAGGCCCGCACCCGGGCCACCAGCTGGTCAAAGGAAAGTGCGCTCAGTTCCGTGGGCGGTTGCAAACTGGCCTCCTGATCATTGCGTAAATAACCGTTTCACCGGACTATAGGCTATCGAGTTTCGAGGAGAAGAGTCCATGACCGCCAAAGCCAGCGCCCTGCCTGAGATCAACGTTGAGGAATTCCGGAAGGTGGTGCGCAGTCGTCGCTCGGTTCGCCGATTCACCCCGGAGCCAATTCCCAGGGACACCTTGAACGAATGCATTGAGTTGGCGACCCTGGCGCCAAACTCCAGCAACCTGCAGCCCTGGGAATTCTTCGTAGTGGAGAGCCCGGATTTGCGCGCCAAGCTGGCCAAGGCCTGCCTTGGCCAGAACGCCGCCAGGACCGCGCCTGTCCTCATTGCCATCGTCGCGCGCACCGACACCTGGCGCAAGCACGCCCGTCAGGCGCTAGACGAGTGGCCCGAAGCCACGCTGCCGCCCATTGTCGAGAAGTACTACCGCACCGTCGCACCCATTCACTACAACCAGGGGCCTTTCGGGGTCTTCGGCTTAACCAAGAAGGCCGCCGGGATGGCGGTGGGGTTGCTGCGCCCGGTGCCGCGGGGGCCGTTTACCGCCGGTGACATGAAGCTCTGGGCGACCAAATCCACCGCTCTGGCGGCCCAGAATCTGATGCTGGCGCTGCGGGCTCACGGGTTTGATTCCTGCCCGATGGAGGGCTTTGACGAGTGTCGAGTGAAGTCCCTGCTGCGGATTCCCCGCAAGGGTCTGGTCACCATGGTACTGGCGGCGGGCAAACGCGCCGAAAACGGCGTGTATAACCGCCAGTACCGATTCGATCCTGACCAGCTGGTGCACTACCTCTAGCCGGCGTTCACACCTCGGGATTGGTTAGCGCCTCGGCCGCGCCCAACAGGCCGGTGTAGGGTTCGGTCACCACAAACACCGGGGTAAACTCCAGCAGTGGCCGCATCCGGCCCTTATCCTCGAAGCCTTTTTGAAACGGGCTTTCCAGAAAGAACTCCAGGAAGCGCGGCAGAATGCCACCGCACAAGTACACCCCACCGGTACTGCCCAGAGTCAGCACGCCGTCGCCGGCCACCCGGCCGAGAATCTCGCAGAAATGGCGCAAGGTCTGTCGGGCCAGAGCGTCGGTGTTCTCAACCGCGGCGGCGGTGATTTTCTCCGGGGCATCCAGCGGCGCCGCCACGCCCTGGATCTCAGCGTGGGCCTGGTAAAGATTCAGCAGGCCCTGGCCGCAAAGAATCCGCTCGACGGACACCCGGCCAAACCGCGCTTTGAGAATGCGCAGAACCGCCATCTCGGTGTCGTCCGTCGGGGCAAAATCCACGTGGCCGCCCTCGGTCATCAGCGGTACCCAACCGTGCTGCAGCGGCACCAGTCCGGATACACCCAAACCGGTGCCCGGCCCGATAACCAGCCGCGGCCGACGGGCGTCTCCCGGCCCACCGCACACCGAAACCAGATGGTTGTCGGGCACGTGCGGCACGCCAAGGGCCATCGCCGTGAAGTCATTGATCACCTTGAACGCCCGCCAACCGAACTGCTCGCGCACCTCTTCGGTATCGAAGCGCCAGTGGTTGTTGGTCATCCGGATCTGAGTGTCCCGAACCGGCGAGGCCACGGCAAAGCAGGCCCCGCTGACTTCACTGACCCCAACCCGGGCCAGGTAATCCGTGACTGCGCTGTCGATATTGTCATAATCACCGCAGCGCAACACTTCGATAGCCTGGGGGTGAACGTCGCCCTGCTCTACCAGGGCAAAGCGGGCGTTGGTGCCGCCGATGTCACCGACCAGGGAATACTCTTTGCCTGTCATGCTTCGTGGTTCCAGAAGAAACTTGCGCCTTGCTCGGGGTTGCTTGCGGCGCGACGCATCCAGCCAAACATCTCCCGACCGTAGCCGTGATGATACGCGCTCAGGTCAACTTTGACAGACTCTCTATCCGCCAACGCCTTGTCATCCAGCTCGATACTGAGCTTGCCGGCCTTGGCGTCGACACAGATCCGGTCGCCGTTCTTGACCCGTGACAGCGGCCCGCCATCCAGGGCTTCCGGGTACACGTGAATGGCCGCCGGCACCTTGCCGGAGGCACCAGACATCCGGCCGTCAGTGACCAGCGCCACTTTGAACCCGCGGTCCTGCAACACGCCCAGGTACGGTGTGAGCTTGTGCAGTTCGGGCATGCCGTTGGCCTTGGGCCCCTGGAAACGCACCACCACCACGCAATCCTTGTCCAGATCACCAGCGTCGAACGCGGCCTTTAACTCATTCTGATCGTTGAACACCACGGCCGGCGCTTCAACCACCTGATGCTCCTCGGCCACCGCCGACACCTTGATGACACCACGACCCAGGTTGCCATCCAGCACCCGCATACCGCCGTCCGGCGCGAACGGCTCATCCGCCGAGCTCAGCACGTCCGGGCGCAGGCTCTTCTCCGGTGCTGGCTTCCAGACCAACTCATCGCCTTCCAGATCCGGCTGCAGGGTATAGCGCTCCAGGCCATGACCCATCACGGTTTCCACGTCGTTGTGGAGATACCCGGCATTGAGCAGCTCCCGTATCAGCAGCGGTGTGCCACCGGCCTCGTGGAAGGCGTTCACGTCTTCCTGGCCGTTGGGGTAAATACGGGTCATCGACGGCACTACCGAAGACAACTCGGCGTAGTCGTTCCAGTCGATGATGATGCCGGCCGCCCGGGCAATGGCGATCCAGTGGATGGTGTGGTTGGTGGAACCGCCCGTCACCAGCAGCGCCACCAGGGCGTTGACGATGCTCTTCTCATCCACCATGTCGCCCAGACCCAGATTGCCACCGTGGGGCTTGGACAGTTTGATCACCTGCTCGGTGGCGGCGTCGGTCAGACGATCACGCAACGGGGTGTTCGGATTCACGAACGCCGAGCCGGGCAGATGCAGGCCCATAACTTCCACCAGCAACTGGTTGCTGTTGGCAGTGCCATAGAAGGTGCAGGTGCCTGGGCTGTGGTAGGACTTGCTCTCGGCTTCCAGCAGCTCGTCCTTGCCAATCTTGCCTTCGGCGTAGAGCTGACGAATGCGCTGCTTTTCTTTATTGGGCAGGCCTGACGGCATGGGGCCGGCCGGCACCAGAATGGTGGGCAGGTAGCCAAAGCTCAGGGAGCCAATCAGCAGACCCGGCACGATCTTGTCGCAGATGCCCAGTAGCAAGGTGGCGTCGAACATGTTGTGGCTCATGGCCACGGCGGTGCTCATGGCGATGGTGTCACGGGAGAACAGGCTCAGCTCCATGCCCGGCTGGCCCTGGGTCACCCCGTCGCACATGGCCGGTGTGCCGCCAGCGAACTGGGCAACCGACCCCATTCCGTGGGCGGCCTTGCGGATCCGGTCCGGGAACTTTTCATAGGGCTGGTGGGCCGAAAGCATATCGTTGTAGGCCGATACGATGGCGACGTTGGCCTTGTTCATGAACTTGAGGGTGTCTTTATCACCCTGACTGCAGGCGGCAAAACCATGAGCAAGATTGCCACAGGAAAGACTGCTGCGGTGAGGCGATTGCGCCTTCAGCTGCTCCATCCGGTCGAGGTAGTCCTGCCGGGTAGCTCGACTGCGCTCGATGATTCGCTGGGTAACCTTGTCAACAGTTGGATGCATGGTTGGCTCCATTGGTCGTATATCAGTCTTGTTAGGTTGAGCGTAATTTTACGTTCTTTTTTGACAGCTTTCACCCAAATATCGTTCAAACTTTCTTTTTTTGTTGTTATATTTACTACATCACAAACAACAAACGTACAAAAAACACCCAAATCAGGAGTCGGATGATGACAATTCGCATCGCAATCAACGGTTTTGGCCGGATCGGTCGCAACATTCTCCGGGCACTTTACGAAAATGACTACCGCAAACAGGTTCAGGTTGTCGCCATCAACGACCTGGGCGACGCCGAAACCAACGCCCACCTGCTGAAATACGACAGCGTGCATGGCCGCTTTGACGGCGTGGTGGGCCACGATGCCGAATCCCTGACGGTGAACGGCGACCGCATCGCCATCACCGCCATCCGAAATCCTGAAGACCTGCCCTGGAGCGACCTGCACGTAGACGTCGTATTCGAGTGCACCGGCCTGTTCACCAAACGCGACGACGCCGTTGCACACCTCAAGGCCGGCGCCCGCAAGGTTGTCATCTCGGCCCCGTCGCCAGACGCCGATGCTACCGTGGTGTACGGCGTGAATCACCAGAGCCTCACCGCCGAACACGAGATTATTTCCAACGCCTCCTGCACCACCAACTGCCTTGCGCCGGTGGTGGAAGCCCTGCATAAGAGTGTGGGCGTCGAAAGCGGCCTGATGACCACCATTCACTCGTACACCAACGACCAGAAGCTCAGCGACGTTTATCACACCGATCTGTATCGGGCCCGGTCGGCCACCCAGTCGATGATCCCGACCAAGACCGGCGCTGCCGCCGCCATTGGCAAGGTGATCCCGGCGCTGGACGGCAAACTCGACGGCCTGGCCGTTCGCGTGCCCACGATCAACGTATCCCTGGTAGACTTCGGCTTTATTGCCAGCCGCGACACCACGGTCGAAGAAATCAACGCGGCTGTGAAAGCCGCCGCCGAGACCAATCCGGTGCTGGGCTACAACATCGAGAAGCTGGTGAGCGTGGATTTCAACCACAACGCCCTGTCCAGCGTATTCGATGCCAACCACACCCGTGTGCTCGGCCGTCATGTAAAAGTCATGGCCTGGTACGACAATGAGTGGGGCTTCTCAAACCGGATGCTTGATAACGCAATTGCCCTGATCAAGGCCGGCCAATAAGGCTGGCCGCCTCGGGCGATTCCACTACTTTTAAAGAGACGCACCCGATCAACCATAGGACACCAAACATGCTCAGGCGCACCAAAATTGTCGCCACGCTCGGTCCCGCGACCGACTCCCCCGAGTCCCTCGCCGCTATCATCGGCGCGGGCGTCGACGTTACCCGACTGAACTTTTCACACGGCAGTGCCGAAGAACACATCCAGCGCGCCCGACGGGTACGTGAGGCAGCCGCCTCACAGGGCCGCTTCGTCGCCCTGCTCGCAGACTTGCAAGGCCCGAAGCTGCGAATCGCCCGCTTCAGCAACAACAAGGTGACCCTGACTGCCGGCCAAAGCTTTGTTCTCGACGCCACCATGGACAAGGAAGCCGGTAACGAGGACAAAGTCGGCATCGATTACGAGCAGCTAATTGATGACGTCGAACCCGGTGACATTCTGGTTCTGGACGATGGCCGCATCGAAATGGAAGTGGAGTCGGTCAACAGCCACAGCATCACCTCCAAGGTACTCATCGGTGGTCCGTTGTCCAACAACAAGGGCCTGAACAAGCGCGGCGGCGGCCTGTCTGCCGATGCGCTGACCGAGAAGGACAAGCAGGACATTGTCACTGCCGCCCGGTTGAACGCCGACTACGTGGCCGTGTCGTTCGTGCGCACCGCCGACGACATGCACACGGCCCGCCGCCTGCTGAAAGAAGCCGGCTCCGACGCCGGCCTGGTGGCCAAGATCGAACGCGCCGAACTGGCCCACGATGTGGAAGCCCTGGACGCGGTGATTGAAGCCTCTGATGCAGTCATGGTCGCCCGTGGTGACCTGGCCGTGGAAATCGGCGACGCCGAACTGGTGGGCGTGCAGAAGCACATCATCCAGCGGGCCCGGGTGCTGAACCGCGCCGTGATCACGGCCACCCAGATGATGGAATCCATGATCACCAGCCCGATGCCGACCCGCGCCGAGGTATCGGATGTGGCCAACGCGGTCATGGACTACACCGATGCGGTGATGCTGTCGGCCGAAACCGCCGTGGGTGACTACCCGAAGGAAGCCGTGGAGGCGATGACCCGGATCTGCCTGGGCGCGGAAAAGCACCCGTCGATGCACCAGTCCAAGCACCGCATCCACGAGAGCATGGAACGAGTGGACGAGGCCATCGCCCTGTCTGCGATGTACGCCGCCAATCACCTGGAAGGTGTGTCGGCCATCATCTGCATGACCGAGACCGGCGCCACCCCGCGCCTGATGTCCCGTATCAAGTCCAGCCTGCCGATCTTCGCGTTCTCCCGGCACCACTCCACCCAGCACCGGGTTGTGATGTTCCGCGGCGTTCAGACCATTCCGTTTGATTCTGCAAAGATCCCGAATGAGCGCACTAACGCTCTGGCGGTATCTGAGCTGGTCAATCGCGGTGTGGTAAGTGAAGGCGACCTGGTGGTGATCACCAAGGGTGATTATGTGAATGCCCAGGGTGGTACCAATACCATGAAGATCGTTCGAGTTGGCTCGGAGATTCGCTGATTCGACTGTTCTTGGAATTGATTGGAAAGGCCCGGCTCTGATTGAGAGCCGGGCCTTTTTTGTTTGTAGCCTTCGAGGTTTGGGGGCTGGCGGCGGAGGGGGAACCTTGCCGAAAACCGCTACGAGCACGTCCGTGTGCGCTTGTCTCCGGCCGTCCATGGCCTCCGACATTTTCGGCAAGGTTCCCCCTCCACCGCCGACATAGCCCTCGAATAAATCTACTAACTAACGACCTCTGCCTTCTGACCTAAAAGTCAGATCGTTCGGCTTGAATAATTAGTTAGAGATATCGTGGGGTACAACGGAGCCGTTTGTGGCGGGGCTTTCGGGAATGTGGCTGGCCAGGGACGGCCAGCCTCAAGCGCACATGGGTGAGGCCGAGCGTTTATGAAGCGAAGCTTCATGCGACAGCCGAACGACTGCAATCTATGATTGCAGGCTGGACCCCGGAGGGGGGCTCGTAGCGATTCCCGAAAGCCCCGCCACAAAGGGCGACCACTCCAGGAATATCAGGCTAGGAGACCAAGACTCCCAAATCAGAGATCAGCCAAACTACCACGCGCTATTTCGGTAATTTGAGCCCAATCTTTTTTGGCGACAACGTCGGCCGGTGTCAGCCAGGAACCGCCGACCGCTTTGACGTTTTTCAGGGCCAGATAGTCTTTGGCCGTCTCGCGGCGGATGCCGCCAGTCGGGCAGAAGGTCACGTCGGAGAAGGGTCCGTTGAAAGCCTTAAGTGCCGGAGTACCGCCGGATACCTCGGCTGGGAAGAATTTGAACTCGCGATAGCCCAGGGCGTAGCCCATCATCAGCTCAGACACAGTGGAAATGCCCGGCAGCAGCGGGGCCTCCGAAGTGACGCCAAACTCCAGGATAGCTTCGGTGACGCCGGGGGTGATGACAAACTGGGCGCCGGCAGCTTCTACCTGGCGGTACTCGGCAACGCTGGTGACGGTGCCGGCACCCACCCAGGCTTCCGGGATGGCTTCGCGTACTGCGCGAATGGCATTGACGCCATGTTCGGTCCGCAGGGTAATTTCGAGGACGTTGATACCGCCATCGACCAGCGCCTGACACAGGGGCACGGCGTCTTCCAGTTCGTTGATGGCAATGACCGGAACCAGCGGAGACGCCGCCAGTACGGCCTGCACACGTTCGCGCTGGAAGTCAGAAAGTTGAGTCATTATCGATTACTCCAATAGAAATAGGTCTGGCTCAGGGGCTCCAGAAGATGTTCAGCCCCGGCTGCAGAAAGGCTCGCACCGGCATTGCCATGACATCGTCTTGATCAGCAAGAGCACGTTCGAGGGTTTCCAGCTTGTCCTGCCCTTTCAGATGCAGCGCGGTGAAACGGGCCTGTTTTAACGCGGGCCAGGTCAAGGTGATGCGTTGCTGAGACTGGGACGGCGGCGTCGCCGGTGCTACACGGTCCGGGCAATCCGGGTTCAGGGCGTCAGCCAGTTCCGGCGCATCCGGGAACAGCGAGGCCGTGTGGCCATCGTTGCCCATGCCCAGGATCAGAACGTCCAGGGGCAGGTCGAGCGCAGCCACTTCGGCTTTTACCGCTTCCAGCCCCTCAAACGGGGTGGCGCCTGGCTGTTTGAGCGAGAGGAAATTCGCTTTGGCGGCCTCGCCCTGCAACAGGTTGGCTTTTACCAGACTGGTGTTGCTGGCCGGGTCGCCTTCGGGCACCCAGCGTTCGTCCGCCAGCAGTACGTCCACCCGCTCCCAGTCCAGGGATTTACCGGACAGCGCCTTGAAAAACGGTAGCGGGGTTGAGCCGCCAGAAACCACGAGACTGGCCCGCGGTGCCTGCGCTAGACGTGTGTTCAGCATCTCGGCAACCGCATCGGCCAGGGCCAGTGCCACCTGGTCCGGAGAGTCGTTGAAATGAGTTCTTGCCCCCTCTGGCAACCGCAGATCAGGCGTCTTCATACCAGCTCCTTCCGTCCCGTGTGATCATGGCGATGGAGGCAACCGGCCCCCAGGTTCCCGCAGCGTAGCGTTTAGGTGGCGCGCCGCTGTCGCGCCAGTTCTGGATCACTTGGTCGACCCAGCGCCAGGCGTGCTCCACTTCGTCACGGCGCACGAACAGGTATTGATTGCCCTTCATGACCTCCCACAACAGACGCTCGTAGGCGTCGGGGATCCGGTCGGTGTCGAAGGTTTCGGAGAAGGTCAGTTCGAGCGGACCCTGTCGCAGGCGCATGCCTTTATCCAGGCCCTGATCCTTAGTCAGGATCTTCAGGGACATGCCTTCATCGGGCTGGAGCCGGATGATCAGCTTGTTATTGGCCAGGTGCTTCTGATCCGGGTCAAAAATGTAGTGAGGCGCCGGCTTGAAGTGAATGATGATCTGGGACAGCTTTTCGGGCAGGCGCTTGCCGGTGCGGATATAGAACGGCACACCGGACCAGCGCCAGTTGTCGATCTCCGCTTTCAGGGCCACAAAGGTCTCGGTGTCACTGCCCTTGTTGGCGCCCTCTTCTTCCAGATAGCCGGGCACCGGCTTGCCTGCACTGGTACCGGCGGTGTATTGGCCACGCACCACGCGGCTTTCCATCATGTCCGGGGTGACTCGCCGCAGCGCCTTCAGCACTTTCACCTTCTCGTCCCGGATGCTATCCGCAGACAGATCCGACGGCGGGTCCATGGCAATCAGGCACAGCAGTTGCAACAGGTGATTCTGAATCATGTCCCGGATCTGGCCGGCCTGATCGAAGTAGCCCCAGCGCCCCTCGATGCCAACACTTTCCGCCACGGTGATTTCCACATGGGAAATGTGGTTCTGATCCCACTGGGAGGCGAACAGGTTGTTGGCGAAGCGCAGTGCAATCAGGTTCTGCACGGTTTCTTTACCAAGGTAGTGGTCGATGCGGAACAGCTGGTTTTCGTTGAACACTTCACCCAGCTCGTCGTTGATCACCTTGGACGATTCCAGGTCGTGCCCGATGGGCTTTTCCACCACTACCCGGGTCTGCTCGGTGCAGCAGCTGGCAGCGCGCAGATTGCGGGCAATGACCCCGTACATGGACGGCGGCGTTGCCATGTAGACAATCAGCTCGTTGTTGGCGTCGTCGCGCCAGTCATTGAGCACGTGAAAGCCCTCGGGATCACTGAAATCGAGCACCTGATAGTCCACGCGCTGCAGGAATTTGTCGGCAACCGTGGCGTCAAACTCCTCTGGCTTCACATAGTGCTTCAGTTTTTCCAGAAGCTGCTGGCGTACGCCATCGGTGTCGAGGTCAGTCCGCGCGACGGCCAGAATTCGGCTGCCATCGGCCAGCAGTTTTGCCCGCTCCAACTGATACAAGGCAGGAAACAGCTTGCGCTGGGCCAGGTCGCCCAGGGCACCAAACAGCATAAGGTCGCAACGGGTATTGCTTTTGTTGACCATTGGATCCTTCTCTCCGGTGATATAAGGCGAGCCCGGCGACGGTGGATTCGCCAGACGGTCTGCCTAGGGGTGTCGGTGTTCTATGTAGTAATTTTATGCAAATAATGACATCAGAAATTGGGTTTTCCAAGGAAAAAATGCACCAAATGACATTTTTACTACCCAAAAAACGAAAGAAACGCGGTATAATCGGCGGCGTCGAAAAATAACGAACGCCAAAGAGTCAGGGAGTACTTTTAATGGCCGCGAATCAGTCGCACCGCGATGACAACCTGCTTGCAGACATTCAGGACCGGCTGGACAGCCTCAACAAATCCGAGCGCAAAGTGGCCGAGGCCATCCTCCGTGACCCCAGCGCCGCAACTCGTTACAGCATAGCTGCGCTGGCCCGGGCGGCAAATGTCAGTGAGCCCACGGTCAACCGGTTCTGCCGCGGCTTCTCCGCCACCGGTTTCCCGGACTTCAAGATCCGACTGGCCCAGAGCATTGCTACCGGTACGCCTTATGTGGGCCAGAATGTCGAAGCGACAGACAGCGTTGCCGAATTCGCTGACAAGATCATGCTGAGCACCATCGCCAGCCTCGACAAAGCCCGTCAGGCTCTCGACCCCAAGGCCCTGACCGAAGCCATCGATTACCTGATCCAGGCCAAGCAAATCAACTTCTTCGGCATGGGTGGCTCGGCGTCAGTTGCCCTGGATGCCCAGCACAAGTTCTTCCGCTTTAACATTCCGGTGATGTCTTACGATGATGCCCTGATGCAGCGCATGGTGGCTGCAGGGTCTAATGTTGGCGACGTAATTGTGTTGATTTCCTACACCGGCCGTACCCGGGAGACCGTCGACATCGCCCAGTTAGCGCGCGCCAACGGCGCTACCGTGATCGGCATTACCAACCCTGACTCGCCCCTGGCGGAAGTGTGCAGCGTGGTGGTTGGTGTGACGGCGCCCGAAGATACCGAAGTCTATATGCCCATGTCGTCTCGGATCATTCACCTGACCGTGATCGACATTCTGGCCACCGGCGTCACCCTCAAGCGGGGCAAGGACTTCCTCGGCCACCTGAAGAAAATCAAGGAAAGCCTGAAGCCAACCCGACTGCCATCCAACTGAGCCAGAACACCACTCTGCAAGACCTGAAAGACGACGTTAAGGAGGGGCTCATGCATCTACGCCCCTCCTCCCCCCTAAAACTACCCCCCCATTTTCTGCAGGGCGGAGGATGTACAAACCCTTAGGTTCCAAGACTATGACTTACGGTTTCCCAATGTCTGATTGGCGAGAGCTGCAATCGCGGGAACCGGAGGCACGGTCTGGCCAGGGCTTGCAAGAGTCGTGACCGGAAGATCCGCTTCCCAGACATTTAACAATGACAAAAAGCACAGGACTCAGATGATGCAGAACAATAAGCGCTTCTCTATTAAAAAGCTTCCTCTGGCTGCCGCGGTCACCGCTGCAGTCATGGCGACCCCGGCCATTGCGGTTGATTTTCACGGTTACGCCCGCGCGGGTGCTTCCACCAACCTGAACAGCGGCGGCGAGCAGACCTGCTTTGGTAGCGGTGCGGTTGGCCACTACGTGGGCCGTCTTGCCGACGAGTGCGACACCTACGCGGAGATCGCCCTGGGCGACGAGCTGTTCAGCCAGGACGGTGCCACCTTCCGCTTTGACTCCATGATCGCCTACAGCGCCAACGAACAGGGCAATGACTACCAGGCTCTGGACGGCGCCAACAACATCAGCGGCGTTGATTTCGCAAACGAAGAAGTCACCCGCAACAGCTCCAACCCCTACGGCGGTGGCGACATCGCCCTGCGCCAGCTGTACGTTTCTGCCAATAACGTCATCGAGTCTCTGCCGGGTGCCACCCTGTGGGCCGGCAAGCGCTTCTATCAGCGCAAGGACATCCACCAGCTTGACCTGTTCTACGTCAGCAACTCCGGCTACGGCGCCGGGGTCGAGAACATCAAGGCCGGCGCGGGCCAGCTCTCGCTTGCCTACACCAACTCCGACAACAGCGAAAACGACGACATCGTTCAGAACAACAAGATCGATGTACGCTACTCCTTCCCGCTTGCCGGTGGCCACAACCTGGAGCTGATCGGCATCTACGCCATGGCGGACCTGACCGACCAGCAGGAAGACGCGGGCTTTGACGATCAGGACGGCTACTTCTTTACCGCTGAACTGTCTTCCGGCGTGATGGGCGGCTTCAACAAATTTGCCATCCAGTACGGCGCCGACTCCATGGGCTTCACCAACGCGGAAAACGCCAGCGGTGGCCGCGTTGCCAACAACAACGCCGGCTATTTCGAATCCAGCTGGCGCGTGTTGAACCACGGTGTGATCAAGCTTGGCAGCGGCTGGGACCTGGGCCACTCGGTGGTGTATGAGCAGGCGGAATCCCACGACGCCTCTGCCGACGATGGCGAGCGCCTGAGCATTGTTGCCCGTCCGGTCTACAACTGGTCACCCGTTCTGAGCACCGCCATCGAAGTTGGCTACAGCGAAACCGATCGCCCCTGGTTTGACGATTCCCAGGATCTGGGCAAGTTCGCCATCGCCCAGCAGTGGCAGGCTGGCCCCGGCTACTGGGCACGCCCGGTTATCCGCGCCTACGCGGCCACCTTCTTTGGCGACGAAGCTGAAGCCGCTCGCGGCGGTGAAGGCATCGACGGCGACGTGCAAATCGGCGCCCAGATCGAAGCCTGGTGGTAAGTCTCTAACCGTTTCTTAGTGTTGTTGGACCTCTTGGGCCGGCTTTAAGCCGGCCTTTTTTATGCCCTAACCGCCGCACCTACGTACTTCTACTACCCCTACCCCGATCCCTCTACGCCCTAAAAAAATGCTCGCCGAAGGATGTTCTGGCGCCGGCACCGCGCAACCATGACTTTGGCCCCCCCGGGCCTTTCAAACAACAACAAGGGAAAAAAGGATATTCTCCATGCCTGATCAAAAACTGATTGCAGGCGGCTTTGCACTGGCCATGGTGCTAGCACTTGCCGGCTGTAAAAAAGATGACGACGACCAACCCACCGACGCCTTACTGGAACCCGGCGCCAACGAAGCACTGCTTTACTACAAGCGACCGGACGAGAATTACGGCGGCTGGGGGCTGCATCTGTGGAACAACGCAGCCGCCGGCTGTGACGGACTGGCCGAGGGCGTTCCCACCGACTGGAATGCCCCGCGACTGCCGGACGGCATCAGCGACACTTACGGTGCCTACTATTTCATTCCCATGCGCGAAGCCGGCAACTGCTTGAACTTCATCGTCCACAAAGGCGACGAGAAGGACATCGGCGGGACTGACCATCGCTGGCATTTCGATGACTTGGGCAACCGCATCTTTACTCTGAGCGGCAAACAGGAACTGTCACAAACACCGATCGAAGCTGACAAGATCACCATCGCTGGCGCCCAGGCCCACTGGCTCGACGAATCCACCCTCGTGTTCAAAGGCACCGATGCCCTGAGCCGAATGGAGCTGAGGTACGCCAGAGACGCCAGCATCCGGGTGAATGACGCAAGCGGTGAACTCGCCGGTGGCGACATCATAGAACTGCACGCCACCACCCTGGCCCCGCCCCTGCAGGATCAATTCCCCCACCTCAGCGACTGGCCCGCCTACGAAGTCATGGCGGATGAAAACACCGTGCGGGAAGCACTGAAAGGCCAGCTGATTGCCGCCGCCTATACCGACAGCGACAAGCTGCTGATAGCGACCCAGGTCCAGGTGCCCGGCGTTCTGGATAGCCTGTACGCCTACGAAGGTGAACTGGGCGCTGTGGTCAATGGCGCCGACACCAACTTCGCGGTCTGGGCACCAACGGCTCAGAGCGTGCGCCTGCACCTGTTTAACACCGATGGTCAGGCGCTGGCCACTCACACCATGACCCAGTCCGGCAATGACGGCGTATGGCGCCACTCGGGTGCCAGCAGCGATCTGGTCGGCCAGTTCTATCAGTACGAGGTGACGGTGTACCACCCGCGCACCGGCGCGATTGAAACCACACTGACGTCTGATCCTTACGCCCTAAGTCTGTCAACCAACGGCCAGTATGCCCAGGTGGTAGATCTGACCGATCCGGCCCTGGCACCGGCCGGCTGGGCCAGCACCACACCCCCTGCCCTGGCGGCACCGGAGGATGTCGTGGTGTATGAGACTCACATCCGCGACTTCAGCGCCACCGACGAGACCGTGGCCGACGCATTGCGCGGCAAGTACAAGGCCTTCACCCTGCCGGCTGATGGCTCCGTGGACAGTGTTGCGCACCTGAAAGCCATGGCCGATGCCGGTGTCAGCCACCTGCACCTGCTGCCAGCGTTTGATATTGCCACGGTGAATGAGAACCCTGCCCAGGTTGTCGACATCGACGACGACTTCTCCCGCCTGTGTGACCAATCGGCGCAGGCAGCCTCCGACTATGCCGCCTATTGCGGCAGCGGCAACAGCATCCGCTCGGTGCTGGCGTCGCTCGATCCCAAGACCGGTGATGCCCAGGCGCTGTACGACACCCTGCGGGGGCTGGACAGCTTCAACTGGGGGTACGACCCGGTGCATTACACCGTACCGGAAGGCAGCTACGCCACCGACGCCAATGGCAGCCAGCGCATCGTGGAGTTTCGCGAGATGGTCCAGGCGGCGACTGATCTGGGCCTGAACGTGGTGCTGGACGTGGTCTACAACCACACCAACTCCTCGGGCCTCGCCGACAATTCGGTGCTCGACAAACTGGTGCCCGGCTACTACCACCGCCAGAACCCGGAGACCGGCCAGGTGGAGAACTCCACCTGCTGCGAGAACACGGCCTCCGAGCACGCGATGATGGAAAAACTGATGATCGACTCCCTGGTGACCTGGGCCGAGCACTACAAGATTTCCGGCTTCCGGTTCGACCTGATGGGCCATCACATGCTGTCCAACATGACCAAGGCACTGGCGGCCGTGCAGGCGGTGGATCCGGACACCTACTTCTATGGCGAAGGCTGGAATTTCGGTGAAGTGGCCAACAACGCCCGGGGCGTGAACGCCATCCAGGCGAATATGGCGGGCACCGGTATCGGCTCATTCAACGACCGGCTGCGCGACGCCGTTCGCGGTGGCGGCCCCTTCGACAGTGAAGACGGCATTCGGGCGAATCAGGGCTTCAGCAACGGCCTTTATACCTACCCCAACAACCTGTCCTCCGGCAGTGACGAGGAAAAGGCCGCCCTGCTGCAGCGCAGCGACTGGATTCGGGTCGGGATCGCCGGCAGCTTGAGCAACTATCGGTTTACCGGCGCGGACGGCAATGAGACTACCGGCGTCGAGGTCGATTACAACGGCCAGAACGCTGGCTACACCGCCGACCCTCAGGAAATCATCAACTACGTGTCCAAGCACGACAACCAGACCCTGTGGGACAACAACCAGTACAAGGCGCCCTACGCGGCAACGGTGATGGAGCGTGCCCAGATGCAGGTGATCGGCCTGTCCGTACCCATCCTGAGCCAGGGCATTCCGTTCCTGCACATGGGCTCGGAGCTGCTGCGCTCCAAGTCGATGGAACGGGACAGCTACGACTCCGGCGACTGGTACAACGAGGTGGATTTCAGCTATCAGACCTCCGCCTGGAACCGTGGTCTGCCACGGCAGGACAAAGACGGCGCCAACTGGCCCCTGATTCTTCGGGTGATTGAAGGCGCCGGCAGCCATGCCAATCCAACCCCGGCCGCCATAGCCTACACCCGTGATCAGGTGCAGGAACTGCTCGGCGTTCGCAGCGGCAGCCCGCTGTTCCGCCTGCAGACTGCGGACGATGTTCAGCAGCGCCTGAGCTTCCTGAACACCGGCCCGGCCCAGATCCCTGGCCTGATTGCGTTCAGCCTTCTGGACGATGGCAGCCAGGGGTTGAGCAATCTGGATGCTGGCAACGACGAACTGGTGGTTGTGATCAACGCCAGCAACAGCAATCAGACCCTGAACAGCGACCGGACCGGCAGTTTCACGGTCATCGCCGACACCTCGCCCGCCGATGGTGCTGCCGCCAATGCTGGGGAGTTCACAGTACCTGCGTTGTCTGTGGCGGTGTTCGCGCGATGACGCCACCAAACACACTCCATCTTTTCTGAGAAGAAATGGAGGCTTGGGCTGCCGGCTTACGGTCGGCAGCTCCTTTTCAACTGGGAGTAGGATAATGAACAACAAACTGAAAACCCTGGCACTGGCCTCAGTCATGGCGCTGAGCGCCGGTTGTGCGACCACCGGCGGCGAACGTGACTACAGCGAGTCGCTTTACCTGCGCGGCCAGTTTGCCTGGTGGGATGCCCTGCCGGAGTACAAGGTGAAGACCGTGGAATCCGGCCTGTACCGCACCGAAGTACAACTGAAAGCGGATGGTCAGCCCTATGAGTTCAAATTCGGCGATGCCAACTGGAGTTCCGGCACCAACTGCGGCTACCTGTCGGAGAAAGACGACGAGACCGTAGAGTTGAACAAACCGGTGAACGCCAACTGCTCGGCGGTGTTCGAGAACTTCCGCTTCACACCGCCCGAAACCGGGGTCTACGGCTTTTACTTTGATACCCGCGGAGAAATACCCCAGGTCTACATCAACAAGGCCAACTAACAAAAAAGCCCGGGCAGAGCCCGGGCTTTTTTTCATTCTGCGGCGCGCGTCAGCGCTGAGACCCTCAGGGGCGCTCAACCTCCGCGCGGTTGCGCAGGAACTGCTGGTAGGCACCGTACTCACGCTGGCCTTCCAGAGACGCCAGGAACTCTTCCAGCTGGCCGAACTCCTCTGAGCTATCGTCTACAGCGCCCTCATTGACCGCGTCCAGGGCCACCACTGCAGCGCCACCGCTGCTGACGGACTGACCGTAGCTGGCTGTACCCTCGGCCGGGCGGGACAGCGAGAACACTGCCCGCATCACGGCGGCACCGGCATCCTGGTCGTTACGGGACTTGGCCTCGTAATTGGTCCACTCGCCAACACCCAGATCGGACAGCGACTGACCGGATTCCAGACCGGCGATGATTTCGTCGGCACGCTCGCTGAGTGCTGCACGGGTCTTCTGCGCCTTCAAGGTAGCGCGGACGTCACCGGCGACTTGCTCCAGGGGGAGCTTCTGCGCTTCACGGTATTCACGCACACGGGCCACCACAGACACGTTGTCGCCTACGTCGATCAACTCGGTGTTGTAGCCATCCTCAACCACATCGGCGGAGAACAACTGACGCACCAATCCTTCGTGGTCGAATGGCGCAGTGCCGCCATTGCGGGTAACACCGGTGGCTTCCCGAACCTCCAGGCCCAGCTCTTCGGCCGGGCCGGCAAGATCATCGGCCGCGTAGGCCGAATCGGCCAGCTTCGTGCGAATCTCTGCAAAACGCTCTTCGGCCTGCGCACGGGCCAGCTCGCTGCGCAACTGACCTTCGATCTCTGCCAGTGCCGGCACTTCAGAACGACGCACGTCGTCCAGCTTGATCAGGTGCACGCCAAAGCTGGTTTCCACCGGCTCTGAGATCTCGCCCTCTTCAAGGGCGAACAGCGCCTGCTCAAAGGCCTCGTTGTAGACACCGCGACCGGCGTAGCCCAGGTCACCGCCCTGCTCGGCCGACACGGTATCGATGGAGTATTCCTTAGCCAAGTCAGCGAACGAGGCACCGTCGGCCAGCTGCTGCTGCAGAGTTGCCATAGTCTGATCGGCGTCGTCACCGTCTTCGATCAGAATGTGGGAAGCCCGGCGCTCTTCCCGCGCCAGATCTTCAGCGCGGGTCTCGTAGTATGCCTGGAGCTCATCGTCGCTGACCTCGATGGTCTCGGCCAGAGCCCCCAGGGACAGGGTAATGTAAACCGCATCCACCTGCTCAGGCTGCTGAAAGGCACCGCTGTTCTCGTTATAGAACGCCTCAACGTCTGCCTCGGTAACCTCGACCTGGTCCGCCACGGCGCTCTCAGGCACGGTCACAACCCGGAAATCCCGGGTCTGGTTTTGAATGCGCAGCAACTGGCTGACATTCTCGTCGGCCGCCACACCGCTCTGCACGATGCCAGCACGAATCTGGTTAGTGACATACTGCTTACGCATTGCCTCGCGGAATTCCGCTACACCCATGCCCATATTGCGTACGGTGGAGACAAAGCGGTCACGATTGAACTGGCCTTCAACCTGGAACTGCGGCATCTGGGTAATCAGGGCATCGATGTCGGCATCGTTCAGGGCCAGACCCTGGCTATCGGCGTCCTGGATCAATACCTGCTGCTGAATCAGCGATTCCAGCACGTCCTGGCGAATCTGATCTTCGTTCAACAGGGACGGATCCGGATTCTCCATGCGCGACAGGCGACGCTGGCTTTCCATCTGGACCAGACGCAGAAATTCGCGCTCGGTAATGTCTTCACCATTAACCGTTGCCACCTCCGGCTCGCCGGCGAAGCCGCCAATGATGGCGTCCATCCCCCAGATCGATAGAGACACGATCAGCAAACCGATAATGATCTTGGCAATAGTGCCTTGGGCATTTTCCCGAATATCTTGAAGCATGTTTCTCCCGAATCCCTGTTCAAGGTCGTGCAGTTTTCAGCGTTTGGCGATGAGCGTTGGGGCACTGAACGTAAAAAGGCGCACCCTGTCCGGAATGCGCCTTGAATTCTTGCTGAGCAGCTCCCTGCGACAGGAGCTGCCAGAGAAAGAACCGTTACTTAACGGCGTCTTTCAGGGCCTTGCCTGCTTTGAACCCAGGCACTTTAGAGGCCGGAATCTTGATCTCGGCACCAGTCTGCGGGTTACGACCGGTACGAGCAGCACGCTCTTTCACAGAGAAAGTACCAAAACCGATCAGGGTAACCTGATCACCCTTCTTCAGGGCACCGGTGATGGAGTTGGTCATTGCGTCCAGAGCACGGCCAGCGGCGGCTTTGGAAATATCTGAAGATTCTGCAATTGCATCGATAAGTTCGGACTTGTTCACACTAAACCCCTTCGATTTCAGGTTGAAGATGTTATAGGTTGGATTGTTTTTTCTAGGACGCTCTCGACTATCGCATAGGCGGTCGGAGAATTCCATTCTTCACTTTTCTTATTCCTTGCGGTTGTTAACCGGTGCTCGGAATAGGCACTTAATGCGCGGGAGCCCTTGGTATTGGCTGCTTCACGGCGAAACAGTTATACCAACGGGCTCTCTGGCATGTCAACAACTCATCAAGGCTTTAATGTGTATTTATGCGTTCTGCGGCGTCGCCTTCATCGTCGCGGGGCTTGCCTGAACTGGCGCTGGAAGACTCACCTTCAGCACGAGGCTCGGGCGGATACGCCAGCGCGATGTCCAGCACTTCGTCGATCCACTTCACCGGCCGGATCTCCAGCGACTCTTTGATATTGTCGGGTATCTCTTTGAGATCCCTGACATTTTCATCCGGAATCAGAACGGTCTTGATACCGCCCCGATGAGCCGCAAGCAGCTTTTCTTTAAGGCCACCGATGGCCAGCACGCGACCACGCAGGGTGATCTCGCCGGTCATCGCAACGTCAGCACGGACCGGAATTTTGGTCAGTGAAGACACCAACGCGGTGCACATGCCAATACCGGCACTCGGACCATCTTTTGGCGTTGCACCCTCAGGAACGTGCACGTGCAGGTCGTGTTTTTCATGGAAATCGTCGGCGACACCCAGACCCGGTGCCCGGCTGCGCACGACGGTCAGAGCCGTTTGAATCGACTCCTGCATGACATCGCCGAGGGAACCGGTCTTGACGACACGACCTTTACCCGATGTCAGGGCGCATTCGATCGTCAGCAGCTCACCACCAACCTGGGTCCAGGCCAGGCCGGTCACCTGACCGATCTGGTTCTTCTCTTCGGCCAGGCCGTACTTGAACTTCTTCACCCCGGAATAGTCTTCCAGCATGTCCGGCTGCAGCGTCACAGAAGCTTTGTTGTTGGCCTCGACGTGCTCGCGCACCACCTTACGGCAGATCTTGGCGATCTCGCGCTCCAGGCCACGTACGCCCGCCTCACGGGTGTAGTAACGAATCAGGTCCCGCAGGGTCTCCTCAGGAATCACCAGCTCGTCCTTGCGCAGGCCATTGGCCTTGATCTGCTTCGGCAGCAGGTAGCGCAACGCAATATTGACCTTCTCGTCCTCGGTGTAGCCCGGGATACGGATGATTTCCATCCGGTCCAGCAAGGCCGGCGGAATGTCCATCGAGTTGGAGGTGCACACAAACATCACGTCGGACAGGTCGTAGTCCACCTCAAGGTAATGGTCGTTGAAGGTGTGGTTCTGTTCCGGGTCCAGCACCTCCAGCAACGCCGAAGCCGGGTCGCCACGGTGGTCCATACCCATCTTATCGATCTCGTCGAACAGGAACAGCGGGTTCTTCACACCCACCTTGGACAGCTTTTGTAGCAGCTTGCCCGGCAGTGCACCGATGTAGGTCTTGCGATGACCCCGAATCTCGGCTTCATCGCGCACACCGCCCAGCGCCATCCGGGTGTACTTGCGGTTGGTGGCACGGGCGATGGACTGACCCAGGGAGGTCTTGCCCACACCCGGAGGCCCAACCAGGCACAGTACCGGGCCTTTGACCTTCTTTACCCGGCTCTGAACGGCCAGGTATTCCAGAATGCGCTTCTTGACCTCATCCAGGCCGTAGTGATCGCGGTCCAGGATTTCACGGGCCTTCTCGATGTCGTGACGGACGCGGCTGCGCTTCTTCCAGGGAATCGACAGCATCCAGTCGATGTAGCCACGAACTACCGTTGCCTCGGCCGACATCGGTGACATCATCTTGAGCTTGTTCAGTTCTGCCTCGGTCTTTTTCCGGGCTTCTTCCGGCAGACCGGCTTCCTCGAGCTTCTGCTCGAGTTCTTCAAAATCGTTGTTACCCTCGCCGAGCTGACCCATTTCCTTCTGGATGGCCTTCATCTGCTCGTTCAGGTAGTACTCGCGCTGGCTGCGCTCCATCTGCTTTTTGACCCGGCCACGGATGCGCTTCTCTACCTCAATCAGGTCGATTTCGCCGTCCAGTTTGCTCAGCAGCAGATCCACCCGCTTGCGAACATCCAGCGCTTCCAGCAGTTCCTGCTTTTCCGGAATCCGCATTTCCAAGTGCGCCGCCATGGTGTCGGCCAGGCGTTCCAGCTCTTCAATGCCGGTCAGGGCGTTGGACACCTCGGAGGGCACCTTCTTGGACAGCTTCACGTACTTTTCAAACTCGTCCATCAGAGTCTTGATCAGCACGTCCTCTTCGCGCTCGGGCAGCCCTTCTTCATCCATCAGGGTCGCGCCGCCGGAGAGGTACTCACCCTCGGTGATATCGGTGATCGTTGCGCGGGCGTTGCCTTCGACCAGCACTTTTACCGTGCCGTCTGGCAGGCGCAGCATCTGCAGGACGGTCGCCAGCGTGCCCATCTCGAACACGTCGGCAGGGCCCGGCTCGTCGGTGGACGCATCCCGCTGAGCCACCAGGAGGATTTCCTTACTGCCTTCCATCGCTGCTTCCAGCGCCTGGATGGATTTCTCACGGCCCACAAACAGCGGGACCACCATGTGCGGAAACACGACTACGTCACGCAATGGCAGCAGCGGGTAGTCTTGCACAGTGTTTTCAGGTATCCGGGTCATAGGGAATCCTCTGACGGTGTTTCTTTGAGCATATCACCCTTCTTTGGGGCGCCCGTAAAAAATGCAATCTCTTTACCAAATGAAACTGACTGGAAATAGCGGGATACAGAACGTGAAAAGGGGCGTCACCGCCCCTTTTCATACCGCCTGTTAGCCTGAACCGGATCAGTCTTCCGGAACCGCTTTGGCATGATCACTACTGGCGTAGATTTTGAAGGGTTCCGAATCCCCGGCAATCACGCTTTCGTCAATCACTACCTTGGTCACGTCATGCTCAGACGGAATCTGATACATGGTGTCCAGCAGCGTGGCTTCCATGATCGACCGCAGGCCGCGAGCGCCGGTCTTGCGCTCCATGGCCTTGCGCGCGACTGCCCGCAGGGCGTCTTCACGGAAATCAAGCTCAACGCCTTCCATGTCAAACAGCTTTTGGTACTGCTTGGTCAGAGCGTTCTTTGGCTCGGTCAGAATCTGCACCAGTGCCGCTTCGTCCAGCTCGGTCAGTGTAGCGACTACCGGCAGACGACCGACGAATTCCGGAATCAGGCCAAACTTCACCAGATCCTCGGTTTCCACGTCCTTGATGATGTCGCCCGTGCTCTTGCTGTCATCCTGGCTCACCACCGACGCTGAGAAGCCGATGGAACTGCGTTCAGACCGCTCCTGAATCACCTTGTCGAGGCCAGCGAACGCGCCGCCACAGATAAACAGGATGTTGCCGGTGTCCACCTGCAGGAATTCCTGCTGAGGGTGCTTGCGACCACCCTGGGGCGGTACCGACGCGACCGTACCCTCAATCAGCTTCAGCAACGCCTGCTGCACGCCTTCACCGGAAACGTCCCGGGTGATGGACGGGTTGTCCGACTTACGGGAAATCTTGTCGATTTCATCGATGTAGACGATACCGCGCTGGGCCTTGTCCACGTCGTAATCGCACTTTTGCAGCAGCTTCTGGATGATGTTTTCGACGTCCTCACCCACATAACCGGCTTCGGTCAGCGTGGTGGCGTCGGCAATGGTGAAAGGCACGTTCAGCATGCGAGCCAGGGTCTCTGCCAGCAGGGTCTTACCGCTACCGGTCGGACCAATCAACAGGATATTACTCTTGCCCAGCTCAACGTCGGCCTTGCCTTCGCCGTAGCGCAGACGCTTGTAGTGGTTATACACCGCTACCGACAGCACTACCTTGGCACGGTCCTGGCCGATGACGTATTCGTTCAGAGTGTCTCGAATCTCTGCGGGTGTCGGGAGCCGGTCGCTGGACTCTTCCTGGGAATTCTCTTGGATTTCCTCACGAATGATGTCGTTGCACAGGTCAACACACTCGTCGCAGATGAACACCGAGGGCCCTGCAATGAGCTTGCGGACTTCATGCTGGCTCTTTCCGCAAAACGAGCAGTAGAGCAACTTGCCGTTATCGTCGCCTCTGCCGTTTCTTTCATCTGCCATTGAATTACCTCTGGTCTTGGTTAGCCGGCGTTTCTAGCTCTTACGCCGGCCAAGAATGATGCGATTACTTCCAGTATTATTTATTCGGGACGCGCTTATCAAGTATAGAATCGATGAGCCCATACTCTTTCGCCTGGGCCGGATCCATGAAGTTATCACGGTCGGTGTCCTTGGCGATGGTGTCCAGATCCTGTCCGGTGTGGTGCGCCAGAATCGAGTTCAGGGTGTGACGGATCTTGAGAATTTCACGGGTGTGAATCTCAATATCGGTCGCCTGCCCCTGATAACCACCCAGCGGCTGGTGAATCATCACCCGGGAGTTCGGCAGGCAGGCACGTTTGCCCTCGGCACCGCCGGCCAACAGGAATGCGCCCATGCTTGCAGCCTGCCCCACACACAGGGTGGCAACATCCGGCTTGATGAACTGCATGGTGTCGTAAATAGACATACCGGCCGTAACCGAGCCACCCGGGCTGTTGATGTACAGGTGGATGTCCTTGTCCGGGTTCTCGGACTCCAGGAACAGCAGCTGCGCGACGATCAGATTGGCCATGTGATCTTCAACAGGACCAACCAGGAAGATCACCCGCTCCTTGAGCAGACGGGAATAGATATCGAACGAGCGCTCACCCCGAGCTGTCTGTTCGATAACGATCGGCACCAGGCCGGAATTGGTTACCATTGCGGGACCGTCAATTGGTTTCTGCGTCATGTGCGCCTGAACTCCTTATGGACCATGGGTCGTGGCCGCTTGCCACGATGTTCATCACAGGTGTTATTGCACTTCTTACTTTGCCAGCAGCCGCCCCAGATGAAAACAGCCGGACTAGCCGGCTGTTTTCAGAGGTCGGCCATCAGGGCCGGAATTGCCTCCGACCCTGACCGCATCAGCCTTGCTGCTGACCGGCCTGTACGGCCTCTTCGTACTTGACCTTCTTCTCTTTCACCTTGGCCTGTTCCAGCACCAGGTCAACCACGGCATCTTCCAGTACCGAAGACTCAATCTGAGACTTCTGCTCCGGGTTGCCGTTGAAGTGGGCAACAACCTCTTCAGGCTGTTCATACGTAGACGCGATCTCCTGGATCTTTTCATCGACCTTGGCCGGATCCGCTTTCAGATCGTTCTTCTTGACCACTTCCTGGAACAACAGGCCGGTCTTCACACGACGTTCAGCCTGCTCCTGGAAGATTTCCTTCGGCAGCTGCTGAAAGTCCACCTGGCCGCCAAAACGCTGCACCGCGTCCTGACGCAGGCGATCGATTTCCTGATCTACCAAGGCAGCCGGCACGTCCAGCTCGGTGCTTTCAAGCAGACCGTCAACGACGTCGTTCTTGACCTTGTTGGAAACGGCCTGCTTCAGCTCCCGCTCCATGTTTTTCTTCACTTCTTCACGGAATTCAGCTTCGTCTTCCGCTTCGATACCGAATTTCTTGAAGAATTCGGCATCCAGCTCAGGCAGCTGCGGCTCTTCAACCTTGTGGATCTTGATCTCGAACTTGGCCGGCTTGCCTGCCAGCTCTTCGTTCTGGTAATCCTCCGGGAAGGTCACTTCAATTTCCATGTCCTCGCCGGCTTTACCACCCTGGATGGCTTTTTCGAAGCCCGGGATCATCTGGCCAGAACCCAGAGTCAGGCGATGGCCTTCCGCGGCGCCGCCTTCGAACTCTTCACCGTCGATGAAGCCTTTGAAATCAATGGTCAGCACGTCTTTGCTCTTGGACTTGCGCTTGACTTCTTTCATGGTGGCCTGCTGACGACGCAGGTTATCGATCATCTTGTCGATGTCTTTGTCGGTGATCTCGGAGGTCAGCTTCTCAACGGAGATCTTGCTCAGGTCGCCCAGTTCGATTTCCGGCAGCACCTCGAAGATGGCGACGAACTCGAGGTCCTTGCCTTCTTCCATGGTCTTCGGCTCAAACTTCGGCCAGCCCGCAGGGTTGATGTCCTGCTCCTGCAGTGCCTTGACGTACTGGTCGCGCATGACCTCGCCAACCACTTCCTGGCGGACGCTGTCACCGAAACGACGCTTGACCACCTTGAAGGGCACTTTGCCCGGGCGGAAACCGTTCAGGCGCACGGTGCGCGCAGTTTCCTGCAGGCGCTTCTGGACCGCCTGGTCAATTTCCTGGGCGGGCACACCAATCGTCATGCGACGTTCGATGTTGGAGGTCGTTTCAACAGACACTTGCATGGAAGATCCTCAAATTACAGGTTCAGTATGTGAATGAAATAAAACCTAAAAGTCCGCACGCGAAAGGATTCCCGCAAACGGACCCAAAATTAAAAGGCGATAGTTTATCACGGTTTGCCCCACCGAGAGAATCACCTGTCCTGGACAGGGTTCGGCGCACAAAAAACGACCGATGAACCATCGTTTATTCAGGATATGGGGACTTACCGACAAAAAGAAAGGGTGGTGCGAGAGGAGAGACTCGAACTCTCACGGGTTGCCCCACTGGAACCTAAATCCAGCGCGTCTACCAGTTCCGCCACTCTCGCACATCATCTGCAATACCCGAGGGAGTGCCGTTGCCGGCGTGGGTTGTTACAGAAGCGGAAAACAAAACAAGAAAAGTGGGGTGGACGAAGGGGTTCGAACCCTCGACCGCAGGAGTCACAATCCTGAGCTCTACCAACTGAGCTACGTCCACCACATTAAGGACGTACCTTACGGTACTGTCGAACTTCAACCGAGCGATCTTCAACCGACTGGTTGTCGACCGATCTTCAACTTTGCTGTATTGGCGACCTCGGTGCGGACCAAGCCGACGACTTAATGGCGCGCCCGGCAGGACTCGAACCTGCGACCATCCGCTTAGAAGGCGGATGCTCTATCCAGCTGAGCTACGGGCGCTTAACCGTTCGCCCACCTGAATACTCAGAAAAGTGGTCGGGGTAGAGAGATTCGAACTCCCGACATCCTGCTCCCAAAGCAGGCGCGCTACCAGACTGCGCTATACCCCGTCTGAACTGAACAACAAGTGCCTCAGCAAAGTTGGCGCGCATATTACCGGCGCCGAACGGCCCCGTCAACACGGAATTCCAAATTCACTGAAAGATCAGGCGAATTTATGACCCTGCCCGCTCAATAAAGTTCCGGCCTCCCCCGCCCTGGCGCCCGTCAATTGGAGTTAGGCCGGAAGCATGAGACAATGCCCATCCTTCATTTTGAACCTCCAATTCCTCAACGCCCAAGTGACAAGACAAACATGAGCGCCAAACTGATTAACGGAAAAGAAATCGCCGCCAGCGTCCGGCAGCAGGTTGCTGCCGGGGTTGAAGCCCGCCAACAGATGGGCCTGCGGGCGCCCGGACTGGCCGTGGTTCTGGTGGGTGACGATCCGGCCTCCCATGTCTATGTAGGCAACAAGCGTAAGGCCTGCGATGAAGCCGGTATCCTTTCTTTGTCCTACGACCTGCCGGCCGACACCTCTCAGGAAGCCCTGGAAGCCCTCATTGACGAACTCAACGAAAACCCGACGGTTGATGGCATCCTGCTCCAACTGCCGCTGCCCGACCACCTGGACGCCGACCCGATTCTGGTGAAGATCCGCCCAGATAAAGATGTGGACGGCTTTCACCCCTACAACATCGGCCGCCTGATGCAGCGCAAACCCACCCTGCGCCCCTGCACCCCTGCCGGCATCATAACCCTGCTGGACAGCATCGACACGCCCTACAAGGGCCAGCACGCGGTGATCGTGGGCGCCTCCAACATCGTTGGCCGCCCCATGAGCATGGAACTGCTGCTCAAAGGTGCAACCACCACCGTGTGTCACCGCTTTACGCCAAATCTGGAAAAATTTATTGGCGAAGCGGACATCCTGATTGCCGCCGCCGGCAAACCAGGCTTGATCAAGGGTGAGTGGGTAAAACCGGGTGCAACCGTGATCGACGTGGGCATCAACCGGATGGAAGACGGCAAACTGCGGGGCGACGTAGACTTCGACGCGGCCGCCGAGCGTGCTGCCTACATTACTCCGGTTCCGGGCGGCGTTGGCCCCATGACCATCGCCACCTTGCTGGAAAACACGCTTTACGCGGCGGACGTTCTGCACAAGGACTAACACCCAGCCCTGCCCCGCAGATCCGCCAGCGGGGCCCAGAAACAAAAAACCCCGCTCAAGGCGGGGTTTTTTGATACTGACTAACGCTTAGGCGCCGTACTTTGCCTTCGCCTTCAGGCGGTAGGCGTGCAGCAGCGGCTCGGTGTAGCCGTTCGGCTGCTCACGCCCCTTCAGGATCAGGTCCATCGCGGCCTGGAAGGCAACGCTGTCGTCGAAGCCAGGTGCCATGGCACGGTAGGAAGGATCACCCGCGTTCTGCTGATCAACCACCGCGGCCATGCGCTTCATGGTTTCCTCAATCTGCGCCTCGGTGCAGACACCGTGGTACAGCCAGTTGGTCAGCAACTGGGAGGAAATCCGCAGGGTAGCGCGGTCTTCCATCAGCCCGACGTTGTTGATATCAGGCACCTTCGAGCAGCCAACGCCTTGCTCAACCCAGCGCACAACGTAACCCAGGATGCCCTGCGCGTTGTTGTCCAGCTCCTGCTGGATTTCCTCAGCAGACAGCGCACCCGGATCGGCCATAACCGGCACGGTCAGGATATCGTCCAGGCTCGCGCGGGCACGGCTTTCGATATCCTTCTGAACATCGCTCACACTGATCTGGTGGTAATGGGATGCGTGCAGGGTCGCCGCTGTCGGAGACGGCACCCAGGCGGTGTTGGCACCGGCTTTCGGATGACCAATCTTGGCCTCGAGCATGCCAGCCATCAGGTCCGGCATGGCCCACATGCCTTTACCAATCTGCGCTACGCCGCGGAAGCCGGTCTCCAGACCGATGTCCACGTTCCACTGCTCGTAGGCGTTGATCCAGGCCGCCTGCTTCATTTCACCCTTGCGGATGAACGGGCCCAGCTCCATGGAGGTGTGCATCTCGTCACCGGTGCGATCCAGGAAGCCCGTGTTGATGAACACGGCACGCTCTTTGGCAGCGTGGATACAGGCTTTCAGGTTGACGGTGGTGCGACGCTCTTCGTCCATGATACCCACCTTCAGGGTGTAGCGCGGCAGACCCAGGGCATCCTCAACGCGACCGAAGAATTCGTTGGTGAACGCAACTTCTTCCGGACCGTGCATCTTGGGCTTAACGATGTACATGGAGCCCTTGGTGCTGTTCTGGAACTGGCCGCCGCCCTTGAGATCGTGAATCGCGATCAGGGAGGTGATCAGGCCATCCATCAGGCCTTCCGGCACTTCCTGACCATCGCTCAGCAGTACGGCCGGGTTGGTCATCAAGTGACCGACGTTGCGGATGAACATCAGGCTGCGGCCCTTCAGTACCAGCTCGCCACCATCGGCGGCGGTGTAGGTGCGGTCCGCGTTCATCTTACGGGTCAGCTGCTTGCCGCCCTTTTCGAAGGTTTCCTGCAGGTCGCCCTTCATCAGGCCGAGCCAGTTGCTGTACGCCAGGGCCTTATCGTCGGCATCGACCGCCGCCACGGAATCTTCGCAGTCCATGATGGTGGTCAGGGCGGATTCCATCAGCACGTCTTTGACGTTGGCGCCGTCGTCTTTACCGATCGGATGGCTGGCGTCGATCTGGATTTCGAAATGCATGCCGTTCTTGACCAGCAGCACGCCAGCGGGCGCATCGGCGGCACCGGTGTAACCGACAAAACCGGATTCATCTTTCAGACCGGTCGTTTCACCGTTCTGCAGCTTGACCACCAGCTTGCCACCGTCCACAGAATACTTGGCGGCGTCTTTATGGCTACCGGAGGCCAGCGGAGCGGAACTGTCGAGCAGGTTGCGCGCCCACTCAATGACCTTGGCACCGCGCACCGGGTTATAGCCGGCACCCTTGTCTGCACCACCCTCTTCGGAGATGGCATCGGTGCCGTACAGTGCGTCGTACAGGCTGCCCCAGCGGGCATTGGCAGCGTTCAGGGCGAACCGCGCATTCATGATCGGCACCACCAGCTGCGGGCCAGCCATGGTCGCCACTTCCGGATCCACATTAGAGGTGGAGATCTTGAATTCAGCCGGTTCTTCAACCAGGTAGCCGATGTCCTTAAGGAAGGACTTGTACCCGGCCATGTCCAGGCTCTGACCTTTGTGGTCACGGTTCCAGGTATCCAGCTTTTCCTGGATCTCGTCACGCTTGAGCAGCAGCTCGCGATTGCGCGGCGCCAGCTCGTTTACGATTTTGTCGAAGTGCGCCCAGAATTGGTCTGCATCGACGCCGGTGCCCGGAATCGCTTCGTTGTTCACGAAATCATACAGATTCTTTGCGACCTGGATGCCGCCGACTTGTACGCGTTCTGTCATCGTTGTCTGCCTCAGTGGGTTAGATTTCCCGACTCCCCCTTCGTTGAGGGGGCATTCTAATTTGAGCGCCGCATTGTACGGGAAAATACCTACCAGGTCATGCCTGTACGGGCAATGCGGCTTTTGTTGTACGTCTTATCGATTCAACTATCGGTTCAACTATCCATTCAACCGCGACGCCAGGTCGTCCCCTCACGGGAATCGTCAAGGATGACGCCTTTGTCCGCCAGCTCATCCCGAATGCGGTCAGCCTCCGCGAAATCCCGCGCCTTGCGGGCGTCGTTGCGGGCTTGAATCATCGCTTCAATATCCTCGGCGCTCAGCTCACCACCGGTGTCGGCCTGGAAAAACGCTTCCGGATCCTGCTGCAATAAACCCAGGATCGCCCCAAGACGCACCAGCACCGCGGCACTGGCCTTGGCTTCCTGCTCACGCCCGTCCCGGCGGTTCTGATTGATCTCGTTGGCCACGGCATGCAGCACCGAAATGGCACCGGCGGTGTTGAAATCGTCGTCCATCATTTCCTGGAACCGGCGATCGTGCTCGGTCTCACCTACGTCGGCTGCCTTGGCTGGCACCACACCGCGCAAGGCGTTGTAGAGCTTGGTCAGCGTGCGGCCAGCCTCGGCCAGATTGTCCTCGGAATAATCCACCTGGCTGCGGTAGTGGCTCGACACCAGGAAGTAACGCACCACTTCCGCCGGGTAGGTCTCGAGAATCTCCCGGATGGTGAAGAAATTGCCCAGGGATTTGGACATCTTTTCCTTGTTCACCCGGATCGCGCCGGCGTGCATCCAGGCGCGGGCGAACTTGTGGCCGGTGGCACACTCAGACTGGGCGATCTCATTCTCGTGGTGGGGAAACAGCAGGTCGGGCCCACCGCCGTGAATGTCAAAGGTGTCACCCAGGCAGTTGGTGGACATGGCGGAACACTCGATGTGCCAGCCGGGACGCCCATCGCCCCAGGGCGACGGCCAGCTGACCTCGCCCTCACCTGCCGCCTTCCACAGCGCGAAATCGGCGGGGCTGCGTTTTGCCTCATGCACGTCGATGCGTGCGCCGGCCAACAGATCTTCCAGCTTTTTCTTGCTCAGCTGGCCGTAATTCGCGAACGAATTCACCGCAAAGTAAACATCACCGCTGTCGGTGGCGTAGGCGTGGTCGCTGGCAATGAGCTTGTGAATCATCGCCACAATCTCATTGATGTAGTCCGTGGCTCGTGGCTCTTCGGTCGGGGACAAGACCCCAAGCCGGGCCTCGTCCTCGTGCATCGCCTTGATCATCCGATCGGTCAGATCGGAGAAGACCTCACCGTTCTCCTCGGCGCGACGCAGAATCTTGTCGTCGATATCGGTGATGTTGCGCACGTAATGCACGTCGTAGCCCCGATGCCGCAGGTAGCGGGTAACCACGTCAAACGACACCAATACCCGAGCGTGGCCAAGGTGGCAGTAGTCGTAAACGGTCATGCCGCACACGTACATCCGGACCTTGCCCGGCTCAATGGGCTGAAACTCTTCTTTCTGCTGCGAGAGCGTGTTGTAGATACGGATCACTTGGCCCCCTTACCCCAGGAATCACGAAGCGTGACGGTGCGATTGAACACCGGATGACCGGCACTGGCTGACAGCGCCTCGTCGCAGAAGAAGTACCCTTCCCGCTCAAACTGGTACGGCAGGTCGTTGCGTGGCTCAACCAGGCCTTTTTCGGCGCGCGCGCCCTTCAGGACAACCAGCGAGTCTGCGTTCAGGTGATCGGTAAAGTCGCTTTCCTTGTCACTGTCCGGGGATTCATGATCGAACAGGCGGTCGTACAGGTTGATGTCGACTTCGACACTGTCGGTGGCCGACACCCAGTGGACCACCCCGTTCGGCTTGTAGCCTTCCGGATTGACGCCCAGGGTGTTGGGATCGTATTCACACTTGAGCTCGACGATCTCACCGCTGTCATCGCGGATGATCTCGCGACAGGTCATGACGTAGCCACCCCGCAGCCGCACGGCCTGGTCCGGCGCCAGCCGCTTCCACTTACGCGGCGGCTCCTCGGCGAAGTCTTCTCGGTCGATGTACAGGGTCTGACTCCAGGTCACTTCCCGCTCGCCCATCTCCGGGTTCTGCGGATGCACGGGCAACACCAGATTCTCAGTCTTGTCCGCCGGGTAGTTGGTCAGGGTGACCTTGAGCGGGCGCATAACGCACATGGCGCGGGGCGCGCGAGTGTTCAAATCTTCCCGAATGGCGTGTTCGAGCATGCCCACATCCACAGTACCGCCGGCCTTGTTGACACCGATCATGTCGCAGAAGGTGCGGATGGATTCCGGAGTGTAGCCACGACGACGCATGCCGGAGATGGTGGGCATGCGCGGGTCGTTCCAGCCATCCACGAAGTTCTCATCCACCAGGCGCTTGAGTTTGCGCTTGCTGGTGATGGTGTAGTTCAGGTTCAGGCGGGCAAACTCGATCTGCCGCGGGTGGCAGGGTCCGGAAATATTTTCCAGCGTCCAGTCATACAGCGGGCGATGATCCTCGAATTCCAGAGTGCACAGGGAGTGGGTGATGTTCTCCATGGCATCGGAAATCGGATGAGTGAAGTCGTACATCGGGTAGATGCACCACTTGTCGCCGGTCTGGTGGTGATCTGCGTAACGGATCCGGTACAGGATCGGGTCGCGCAGGTTGATGTTCGGGGACGCCATGTCAATCTTGGCCCGCAACACTTTCTCGCCGTTCTGGAACTTGCCGTCACGCATGTCCCGGAACAGTTGCAGATTCTCTTCCACCGGGCGGTCCCGGTACGGGCTGTTCTTACCCGGCTCTTTCAGGCTGCCGCGGTATTCGGCCATCTCATCGGCGGACAACTCGCACACGTAGGCCTTGCCGTTCTCGATCAGCTCCTCCGCGAACGCATACAGGGCGTCAAAATAATCGGAGGCAAAACGCACCTCGCCGGCCCAATCATACCCGAGCCAGGACACGTCCTGCTTGATGGCATCAATATATTCCTGGTTCTCTTTCTCAGGGTTGGTGTCATCAAATCGCAGGTTACATTCGCCACCAAAGGTTTCTGCAATGCCAAAATTCAGGCAAATGGACTTGGCATGGCCAATATGCAGATAGCCATTGGGCTCTGGTGGAAAGCGGGTAACCACCTTGCCACTGTGCTCGCCCTTGGCGATGGCGTCTTCGATCAGGCTCTGAATGAAATTGTGGGCTTTCTTCGATTCGGCGCTCATACGTTCTCTGTAAAAAGGGGTGGATCAGAAACCGCCTATTATACTCACAATTGCGCCTTGGTCTCATGCTCGTTGGACAAACTGGCCATCCCCAGCTCACAGGACCGGTGGTACACTTCACCGCTTTCCATTCACTCATGCGTTTCGGGGTGCCCGTGCCAGCCGTCCTCATTGCCGAAGACTCCCTTGTCGTCCAGAAAATCCTGCGCCATCTGGCCAGCCGGGAACTGACGTTCGACATCGTTTGTGCCGACAGCAGAGCCCAGGCGCTGCAGGTGCTGGAAACCCGGGACGACTGGTTCGCCGCCATCGTGGATCTGAACTTACCCGACGCCCCGGATGGCGAACTGATCGACGACGTACTGGCCATGGCGATACCCACCATCGTGCTGACAGGCAGTGTCGACGCCGACCGCCGGGACAACCTGAGCCGGCGCGGCATCGTTGATTACGTGCTCAAAGAGGGCCGTTACAGCTACAAATACGCCATCAATCTGGTCAATCGCCTGCTCGCGAACAAGGCCATCAAGGTGCTTGTGGCAGAAGATTCAGGCACCGCTCGGCGCTACATCGTCGAGTTGTTGCGCCGGCAAAACTTCCAGGCCATCGAAGCGGAAGACGGGCAGCAGGCGCTGGAGATCCTGCTCGCCGACAACGACATCAAGATCCTGCTCACCGACTACAACATGCCCAGGTGTGATGGCTTCGAGCTGATCCATGAGCTTCGCCACCGCCATGACCGAACCGACCTTGCGATCATTGGGCTGTCGTCCGCCGATGACAAATACCTGTCGGCCAAGTTCATCAAGAACGGCGCCAACGACTTTCTCTATAAGCCGTTCTCCCACGAGGAGTTTTTCTGTCGCGTCACCCAGGCGGTGGAGTCAATGGAACGGTTGGAACTGATCACCGCCATGGCCTACTCCGACCCGCTGACCGGTGTGGGCAACCGCCGCTTCTTTGTGGAAAAAGCGCGCGTGCTGATTGACCAGGCCCAGACCGCCGGAACACCTCTCAGTCTTGCCATCGTCGACATCGACCATTTCAAGAAAGTGAACGATACCTATGGCCACGACGTCGGCGATGAAGTGCTTCTGTTTTTTGCCAAAACCCTGGCCCAGGCGTTCCAGCAATTCGTCGTCGCTCGCACTGGCGGCGAGGAATTCTGCATCCTGTTCTCCACGCTCACCAGTGACGAAGCGCTGGCGCAAATGGAAGCAGTGAGACAGAAAGTGGCTGCAAGTAAGATAACGACCGATGCTGGGGAACTGGGTGTCACCTTCAGCGGCGGACTGGCTAGCCTCCCCGCTGACAACGTTGAAAGCCTGATGAAAGCGGCCGACGAGCGTCTGTACGAGGCGAAAGGCGCGGGCCGCAACACGGTGGTCGGCAACCCGGGTTGAAGGTACCTGCTTGAGATAACTATAGCGCGAGACCATGCATAGCCCGGAATACTTGCGTTACAATCGCGGCTAGTACCATTTTATGATTCTCAACCACCCCATCTATTAGGAATGCCTGATGATTCTGCTGCAAACCAACCTAGGCGACATTACCCTCGAACTGGACCACGATAAGGCGCCGGAAACCGCAAAGAACTTCGAACAGTACGTTCGCGACGGCTTCTACGATGGCCTGGTGTTTCACCGCGTGATCAGCAACTTCATGATTCAGGGTGGCGGTTTCGAGCCGGGCATGACCCCTCGCAAAACCCGTGAGCCCATCCAAAACGAAGCCGACAACGGCCTGAGCAATATGCAGGGCACCGTCGCCATGGCTCGTACCATGGACCCTCACTCCGCAACCGCGCAGTTTTTCATCAATGTTGAAAACAACGGCTTCCTGGACCACACCGCCAAAAATGCCGAGGGTTGGGGTTACTGTGTGTTCGGCAAGGTCGTTGAAGGCATGGACACTGTGAACCAGATCCGGGCCGTGCGCACCACCATCAAGGCCGGCCACCAGGACGTACCGTCGGACGACGTTGTCATTCTATCCGCCAAAGTCGTCGAGGAGGGAGGTGCAGCGTGACCACGCTGTTTATCTCCGATCTGCACCTGGAGGAGTCCCGTCCGGACATTACCGAAGCCTTTCTCGGTTTCCTCCGGGACAAGGCCCACGGCGTAGAGCAGCTCTACATCCTCGGGGACTTTTTCGAGGCCTGGATCGGCGACGACGAACGGACGCCACTCCAGGAACAGGTGGCCGCTGCGCTACGTGACGTCAAAGCCAGTGGCACCGACATTTTCCTGATGCACGGAAACCGGGATTTCCTGATCGGCCCGGACTTCTGCGATCGGGCCGGTGCCACCCTGCTGGACGACCCCACGGTGGTCGACCTCTACGGTACCCCTACTCTGCTGATGCATGGCGACAGCCTGTGCACGGCCGATGTGGAATACCAGAAGTTCCGCGCCAACATGCGCAACCCGCAGTGGCAGCAGATGATCCTGCAACGGCCCCTGGCCGATCGCCAGCAGATGGCCCGCCAGCTACGGGAAATCAGCATGGCGAAAAACCAGGGCAAGGAAGAAACCATCATGGACGTGACGCCGGAGGAAGTGGTCAAGGAAATGGAGGCGCACGGCGTGCAACGCCTCATCCACGGCCACACCCACCGGCCCGCCGAGCATGAGCTTGAGGCCAATGGCCAGCCCGCCAAGCGCATCGTGCTGGGCGACTGGCACAGCCACGTATGGTGGCTCACGGTTCGGCCGGGCGAAGAGCCGGTGCTAGACAAACAGCCGTTGTAACGAAAAAGGCCGGGCAAATGCCCGGCCTTTTTTTGCATCTGGCGTCAGTGCGCCAGAATCTGTTTGAGGAACTTCTGGGTCCGCGCCTCCTGCGGATTGGTAAAGAAGTCGTGAGGCGGCGCCTCCTCGACAATCTCCCCACCGTCCATGAAGATCACCCGGTCAGCCACGGTCTTGGCAAAGCCCATCTCGTGGGTCACGCACAGCATGGTCATGCCACTGCCGGCTAGCTCGATCATGACATCCAGAACCTCCTTGATCATCTCTGGATCCAGCGCCGATGTCGGCTCATCGAACAGCATGATCTTGGGCTTCATGCACAGTGCCCGCGCAATCGCCACGCGCTGCTGCTGACCACCGGAAAGCTGGCCCGGGAATTTGTGCGCCTGATCGGGGATCTTGACCCGTTCCAGGTATTCCATGGCCGAGGCTTCTGCTTCCTTGCGCGGAACCTTCCGCACCCAGATCGGCGACAGGCAACAGTTCTCCAGCACCGTCAGATGCGGAAACAGATTGAAGTGCTGAAACACCATGCCCACCTCGCGGCGAACACTGTCAATCTGCCGAACGTCATCGGTCAGTTCCACATCGTCTACGATGATCTTTCCCTGCTGATGCTCTTCCAGCCGGTTGATGCAGCGAATGAACGTGGACTTACCAGACCCCGAAGGCCCACAGATAACGATCCGCTCGCCCTGCTGCACGTTCAGGTTCAGATCTTTCAGTACGTGAAAATCGCCGTACCACTTGTGCATCCCTTCTACGCGAATAATGTTCGGCTTCTTCCCCGTCTCACCCTGAGAGGAAGTCTGTACGTCAGAAGTTTGGGTTTGTTCTGTCATTGGGTTACCCATCAGGTTTTATGACCGGTGTCGAGTTTGCGTTCAAGATTCTGGCTGTAGCGGGAGATGCCGAAACAGAATACCCAGAAGCAGAAGGCCACGAAGACATAGCCTTCGATAGCAACGTTCTGCCAGGCCGGGTCCGTTACCGTGGACTGAACCGTGCCGAGCACGTCGAACAGACCGATAATCAGGACCAGCGTGGTGTCCTTGAACAGCGAAATGAAGGTGTTAACAATGCCCGGAATGACCAGCTTGAGCGCCTGCGGCAGCACCACCAGCCCCATCTTCTTCCAGTAGCCCAGGCCTAGGGCGTCCGCCGCTTCGTACTGACCACGGGGAATCGCCTGCAGGCCGCCCCGGATGACCTCGGCCATGTAAGCCGACTGCCACAAGGTGATACCAATCAGGGCGCGGGCCAGCTTCTCGAAGTTCACGCCTTCAGGCAGGAACAACGGCAGCATCACCGAGGCCATGAACAGCACGGTGATCAGGGGCACCGCCCGCCAGACTTCGATAAACACCACGCACAGGCCGCGAATGATCGGCATCTCGGAGCGCCGCCCCAAGGCCAGCAGGACACCGATCGGCAACGACGCAAGGATCCCGATGTACGCCAGGACCAGGGTCAGCATCAGACCGCCCCACTTGGTGCTTTCCACTTCCTCAAGACCGAAGGATCCACCCGGAATCAGGAAGTAGCCAATCAGTGGCAAACCGGTCATACCGAAAATGCCCAGGTACTTCCGACCGGGGAACCGCTCGATAAACTGGGGCACGAACGCAACCGCCAGCAGAACGAACATCAGGTCCACGCGCCACTGCAGCTCGTCCGGGTAGAACCCGTAAATGAAGAAATTGAGACGCTGGCTGATGAACAGCCAACAGGCACCGGCACCGGTGCAGTCCTTCGGGTCAGTGCCCTGGAAACTGGCGTCGAATAAAGCCCAGCTCAGCAGGGGGCCAATACTGGTGACCAGCAGATAGCCAACCGCAAGGGTCAGCAGCGCGTTGTACCAGGTCGAAAACAGATGCTCCCGCATCCATTTGATCGGACTGAGGGCCTTTTTGGGTGGTTTCATGGTGGATTCAGTCATCATCGCTCCTTAATCGCCACAGCCCGGTTGTAGATATTCATGAACAGCGAGATCGACAGACTGATGGTGAGATACACCGCCATGGTAATGGCGACCACCTCAACCGCTTGGCCGGTCTGATTCAGCGTTGTGCCCATGAACACCGCCACCAGATCGGGATAACCAATCGCAGTCGCGAGCGAGGAGTTTTTCGCCAGGTTCAGATACTGACTGGTGAGCGGCGGGATGATCACCCGCATCGCCTGGGGAATGACAACCAGACGCAAGGTCAGGCCATTGGGCAAGCCGAGCGCCTTGGAGGCTTCCGTTTGCCCCTTGCTGACCGACAGAATCCCGGACCGGACAATTTCGGCGATGAAACTGGCCGTATACAGCGACAGCGCCAGCCACAGTGCGGCGAGTTCCGGAATGATGGTGATACCACCACCAAAGTTGAAGCCCTTCAGTGCCGGCACGTCCCACTCCAGGGGACTGCCCGCCACGAAATAGGCCATTACCGGCAGCAACACCAGGATCGCCACGCCCACCTTGAAGGTCGGGAAAATTTTCCCGGTGGCAATTTGGCGCTTCTTGGCCCAGATACGAATGCCGACGACCGCAGCAATGGCAACCACCAACGCTCCCCACACAAGGCCAAACCCGTCTTGGGTTACCGGATCGGGAACATACAGGCCACGATTGTTGAGGAACATAGTGCCGCCTACGTCGATGCTCTGCCGGGGCGACGGTAAGGCACCCAGAACAGCGAAGTACCAGAAAAAGATCTGGAGCAGCAAAGGAATGTTGCGGATTACTTCGATGTAAACGAGGGAGACCTTGGCGACCAGCCAGTTACTCGAGAGGCGCGCCACACCGATAATGAAGCCGAGAATAGTCGCGGCGACAATACCCATGGCGGAGACAAGCAGCGTGTTGGTAAGGCCAACCCAGAAGGTCCGGCCGTAGGTCATGGTGGCATCGTATGGCACCAGACTCATGATGATGCCAAAACCGGCGGTTTCCTCAAGGAATCCGAAACCGGTACTTATACCCCTGCTCTCCATATTGGCGAGCGTGTTTTCTACCAGAGTCCAGCCGGCCCAGAACACCAGGGCAATGGCCACGACCTGAAAGAACAAGGAACGTACCCGGGGGTCATACCAGGGCTTTGGCCCCGCAGGTCTTGTGTCGATTGTTTGTTTTTTCATGCAATTTCCCAGAAAGCTTCCCTGCAAGTTACTTCATCAGAGACCACAGGGGGCACCCCGTGCGGGGCGCCCCTGCGTGCTTTCAGGTTTTATCGGACCGGCGGGGCATACATGATGCCGCCTTCAGTCCACAGCGCGTTAATGCCGCGATCCAGACCCAGCGGGGTGTCCGGACCTACGTTGCGGTCATACATTTCGCCGTAGTTACCGACCATCTTCACAACCTTGTGGCCGAAGTCAGCCGGCAGGCCCAGCTTTGCGCCCATGTCGCCGTCGGTGCCGAGCAGGCGTTGTACGTTCGGGTTATCAGAGGACTTGGCCATCTCATCGACGTTGTCCATGGTGACACCCAGCTCTTCGGCGTTGATCTGAACCGACAGCACCCACTTCACGATGTTGAACCACTGATCGTCGCCCTGACGAACGACCGGACCCAGCGGCTCCTTAGAGATGGTGTTCGGCAGGATGACCGCAGAACTCGGATCGGACAGCTTGGAGCGCAGGGCCGCCAGCTGGGAACGGTCGGAGGTCAGCACGTCACAACGGCCAGCGGAGAAGCCCTGAACGGTCTGCTCAGAGGTATCGAATACGATCGGCTTGAATTCCATGCCCTTAGCGCGGAAATAGTCAGACAGGTTCAGCTCGGTGGTGGTACCGGCCTGGATGCACACGGTGGCGCCGTCCAGCTGGGTAGCGTCGTCTACACCAATGTCCTTGTTAATCAGGAAGCCCTGACCGTCGTAATAGTTCACGCCGGCAAAGTTCAGGCCCAGCGAGGCGTCGCGGGTGAGGGTCCAGGTGGTGTTGCGGGAGAGCATATCGATCTCACCGGACTGCAGCGCGGTGAAACGCTCCTTCGCGGTCAGCGGGGTGAACTCCACCGCTTTGGCATCGCCAAAAATGGCGGCAGCCACGGCACGGCAGGTATCCACGTCGATACCGGTCCAGTTGCCTTTTTCATCCGGCTGGGAGAACCCGGGCAGACCACTGGTCACGCCGCACTGCAGGTGACCCTTTTCCTTGACGTTTTCCAGCGTGGTTGCAGCCATTGCACCACTGGCTACCAATGCGCCAGATGCCAGTGCCATTCCCAGGACAATCGATTTCGTTTTATTCATTATCGGATCTCCGAACTTCGGTTGGTTGCTTCGCGATGGGGTTCAGCAAATTGTGAGCCATGCAAGCTATGTTATTGATATTTTGTATTTATTTTCATTTTTTCAGCCTCACCTTCCCAGCCGGAGGATGAGCGCCGCCGAATTAGTACCAATCCGGTGCACCAACTCTAAGTCGACGCCCTATTCCGAGGCAAGATTAAATGGCCGTCCCCCTATAAAGTAGAACAAAGTTCGAGAATTCAACTAGTTTTCAGAAAAAATTATTTGGAAGATTGCATTTCCACCGGCTCCCGATAGGTCTCCAGACGCTTCAGCCAACCACTCAACCAGCGCTCCTTTTCGATGGGGTTTTCGGCATTGTTCGCTCGGCGGGTTAACACCCGACCGGCCGCCTCCCGAAAACTCGCCAGCGCCGACTGTTCGGGCGTCACCGGCGCCATGGCAAGGAGCACCTGCAAGAGCCCCCAGCCCTCACCCTTGTACCGCTCCGTAATGGCTATGCCCTCGCCCTTGAAGTTGACGTAATCCATCAGGGCGTAGATACCCCCGGGTGTTGAGGTCAGCGCCTTCAGCCTCGCGCGCACCAGCTCTTGCTGCGGCTCGGGTGCTTCAGCCACCACGCCTTCCAGAGATTCCTTGGCCCGGCGCACAATGAACTCCGCCTGCAGCCCCTGGGTGCCGGCGAGAAACGTCTGGAGTTCGGCCACTTCTACGGACTCTCGGGCAGCCAGAAAGGCAGCCCGGTCCGGCCAGGGAGCATCCATCGGGTCCAGTTTTCGCAGCCACTCGGGCACCGATGCCTGACGCTGAGTCATGTACTGAATCAACGCCGGAAAGCTTTCAACAAACCGGCCCTCAACGCCGGTGGGGTACCAGATGAAATGCCCGATACCCAGGGATGGGAAGGCTTCCCCCTCATTCCAGTGCACCAGGCACTCCAACCGACCGGCGCATTCATTGCGAAAAATCTGCGCGCCGACCCACTCCATCTGTCCGGGCTTGAGGGTAATCGACAGATCAGGCTCGTCGGTTTCTCCTTGTGCCGACTCTGCCACCTCATCGGTGCCTGCAGGTGGTTCATCAGGGGCGTCGCAGCCACTCAGAACTAAAAAAGACGCCAGCAGTATCCATGGGGTTGGTCTCATAATGTCGGTAACACCTCCGGTTCTGACTGAGCGGGACACTCCGTGCCCCGCAGGGACTGACTCGAGTCATTATGAATGAGTCCGCTCAGTCCGTGACGATTTCCAGCTTACGGATTGGAAATAAACCGGATTGACTTATGCCAACCCGGCAGACAGTCTTTCTTCTATTCCATTAACAAACGGATCCATCCATGCCCGGCAATCAGTCTTCGTCATCATCCACCTCCTCCCCCCGCATCGTGGTTTTTGGCGCCGGCAGTGTCGGCTGTTACGTGGGTGGGCGCCTTCTGGCCAGCGGCGCCAACGTGGTGATGGTGGGGCGCCCTCGCCTACGCGCGGTGTTTGACGACCAGCCGCTGCGGTTGTCCGACTACCAGGGCTTTGCCACCGAGGTCAGTCTGAGCCCGGAGCAGTTCACCGACGATCCGGGGGTAGCCGCTTCGGCGGATCTGGTGCTGATCACGGTGAAGTCCGCAGCGACGATCGAGGCAGCCAATACCCTTGCTGACCTGCTACCAGGCGGGGTGCCGGTGATCAGCCTGCAGAATGGCATTTCGAACGCGGAGCAACTGCGGTCTCGGCTCCCGGGAGCGAGAGTGTGTGCAGGCATGATTCCCTTCAATGTGCTGCAGAAGAGCCCCGGGCATTTTCACCACGGCACGGAAGGTCACCTCATGGCCGCTCACGACAGCCGTCTGGAACCCTTTCTGCCGATCTTTGAGCGCAGCGGACTGCCGCTGGAATTGCGGGACGACATGACCTCGGTGATGTGGTCGAAGCTGCTGCTCAACCTGAACAACCCGATCAACGCGCTGTCCAACGTGCCGCTGCTGGAAGAATTGTCAGATCGGGATTACCGGCGCTGCTTGGCCATGGCGCAGCGGGAGACCCTGGCACTGATGAAGCGGGCCGGCATAGCGCCGGTGCAACTGACCGCCCTGCCAATGCCCCTGGTGCCGGTGGTGATGAGTCTGCCGGATTGGCTGTTCAGCCGCCTGGCCAAACGCATGCTGGCCATCGACCCGATCGCGCGCTCGTCCATGTGGGAGGATCTTGAGGCCGGTCGACCGACCGAGGTCGACTGGATCAACGGAGAAGTCGTCCGACTCGCCAACAGCCTGGGCCAGCCAGCACCTATCAATCAACGGCTCACTCAACTGGTTCACGATTGCGAGCAGAACCGACGTCGCTGGTCGGGAGATGAGCTAATCGCAGAATTACGCGCCGTACAATTCAGCGCCCCCGATCGATAATCGGGCAGCGGCTTCAGTCGAGGTGGTGCTCCGCTAATCTGGCTCGAATGTCATCCGGGATCGGCAGGGATTTTTCGGTGTCGTAGTTGAAGTGAATCAGCACCGCTACACCGCGGGCAATCTGCTTGTCGTTCTGAAAGGCTTCCTGAATCACATGGAACGACGAATTGCCAATCTTGCCAATGCCAGTGCGGATCTGCACCGGCATGTGCCAGTAACTCTGGGCCATCAGATCGATTTCCATGCGGGCAATGATCAGCGGCCAGGTTTTGACGTCGAGACTGGGATGGAAAATTTCGAAAACCGGCGTTCTGGCCTGCTCAAACCAGACCGGCAGCGAGGTGTTGCTGATATGCCCCAACGCATCGGTATCGCTGAAACGGGGCTGAATTTCCAGATAAAACATTGGGTGGGCCCTGTATCTTAAAACCCAACACTATACACCGGAGCCGGTGGCAAGCGGAATGCGCCCCTTTTTCAGGGCGCGGGGGTAATCCTGAGAACCTGGCCCGGGGCCTCATCGGTCAACAGATACAGCGCGCCGTCCGGGCCGGTCACCACATCACGGATACGGGCGCCAAGCTCCTCAAACAGGATTTCTACGTCCTGCGCCTGGCCGTCAACCAGCTCCACCCGATGCACGCTGCGCTCCGCCAGCGCGCCAATAAACAGATCGCCCTGCCATTGCGGAAACAGCTCGCCGCGGTAGCGGGTCATGCCAGACGGAGCGATCGACGGTGTCCACTGCAGCAGCGGTTGCTCGAGCCCCGGGCGTTCGGTGAACGGTGTTATCCGGGCCCCGGTGTAATCCACCCCGTAACTGATCACCGGCCAGCCGTAATTCACGCCGGGCCTAAGCAGGTTGATTTCGTCCCCGCCGCGAGGCCCATGTTCGTGGCTGATCAGCAGCTCATCCTCCGGGTCGTATACCAGGCCCTGAACATTGCGGTGTCCCAGGCTGTAGATTTCGGGGCGCGCCGTCGAGCGGCCGACAAACGGATTGTCATCGGGAACTGAGCCGTCTGGCGATATTCGCACCACCTTGCCCAGGTGGCTGGATAACAGTTGAGCGTGCTCCCGGTAATCGAAACCGTCACCGAGGGTCACCACCAGGGAACCATCCGGCAGCCAGGCCATGCGCCCGCCGAAGTGGGCATCGCCCTGCTTGGGCGGTTGGCTCCGGAAAATTTCGGCTACATCGATCAGAGCACCTTCGTTCAGCTTTCCTCGTGCCACACACAGGTGGTTGGCCGATTCACTGCCACAGGCGTAACTGAGGAAAACCATTTGATTACTGGCATAGTCCGGCGAGAATACCACCTCGAACAGACCGGCCTGGCCGGAGTTGAAAACCTCTGGCACTCCAGACACCGCTTCCGGCGCCAGCTCGTCGTTGGCACTAAGCCGACGCAGGCGCCCGGCCCGCTCGGTGATCAATGCGCCACCGTTCGGGCTGAACGCCAGTGACCAGGGATGCTCCAAGCCCGTTGTCACCTCTTCTACCTGATAGTCCATCGAGGCCTGGGCGCGCACCTCCGCCACGGGTACCAGAGCTCCGGCACTCAGCACCACCATCGGGCCCACCACCAGAACGTTGGCGCCGGTATCGAACGCCCGCCTGGCGGTCAACCAGGCGAACAGGGCTCCGGCTATCGCCGCGGTTATCAGCATGGCGCCCAGCCCCGACGCACTACGGGTCGCGGCGATCAGCGTCGGTGGCGGCGCCAGGGCATCCACCAGCGTGAAAGTCACCCAGAGCCCAACCGCCGCACCCAAGGCATGAAACAGCGGCCGCAACCCAAGATCCAGAAGCATCAACAATCCCCCGGTAATCAGGGTAGACAACAGAAAGCTGACGCCAAACATCGCGCCATACAGCGGCGCAAATCCAGCCAGGTCGGACAGGGTCGTTGACCAGCGGACAGCGAGGCTGATGTCGACCCCCAGTTGCTGCAACGCCAGCAGATTGAACTGGGTTTGCACCACGGTTCCCGGCACCACACCAACAATCAGCGCGCCCACAAAAGCCGACACCCGCCCAATCCATCCAACTGTGCCTGTCACCCTGTTCTCCCCGTCCTATTCGTGGCAATGCTACGACTATAGCCATCGGAACCCTGACAACACCAACAAAAAACCCCGGGGCTTTCGCACCGGGGTTTTTCTGGCCTGCTTAACCTTTATTGCTCAACAAAGGCCCGCTCGATCACGAAGTGGCCCATGTCGCCACCGCGCGCTTCCTTGAAGCCCATCTTGTTCAGAATAGCGCAGGTGTCTTTCAACATGCTCGGGCTACCACAGATCATAAAGCGGTCGTTTTCCACGTCGAACTTCGGCATACCGAGGTCCTCAGTAATCTTGCCGGTTTCCATGGCGTCGGTCAGACGACCCTGGTTGCGGAACTCTTCACGGGTCACGGTCGGGTAGTATTCCAGCTTGCCTTGCACCATCTCGCCGAAGAATTCGTTTTCAGGCAATTCTTCGATGTCCCTCTGGTAGGCCAGCTCAGACACGTAGCGCACGCCATGGGTCAGGATCACTTTGTCGTAGGCCTCGTAGACTTCGGGATCCTTGATGATGCTCATGAACGGCGCCAGGCCAGTACCAGTGCTGATCAACCACAGGTTCTTGCCCGGCAGCAGGTTGTCCATCACCAGGGTACCAGTCGGCTTGCGGCTGACCAGAATCTCGTCGCCCGGCTGGATCTTCTGCAGGCGTGAGGTCAGTGGGCCGTCCTGAACCTTGATGGAGAAGAACTCAAGCTCTTCCTCGTAGTTGGCGCTCGCAATGCTGTAGGCACGCATCAGCGGCTTGCCATCGGTTTCCAGACCGATCATCACAAAGTGACCGTTTTTGAAACGAAAACCTGGGTCGCGACTGGTCTTGAAGCTGAACAGGGTATCGTTCCAGTGGTGAACGCTGGTCACTGTTTCTTTAATCAGGTTACTCATGAAAACCTCGTCCTGTTCGATTCGCGTATCTATGCGAAGTGTTCGAATGTGAATTGAAAAAAGTTTACCCCAGGACTAACCTATCGGGAAAATGGGATATTTTCATAACCTTATTCGAGCCAGTCGATTTAGAGCCGCTTCCAATGAAATACAGCTTTCGCCAACTCGAGGTTTTCCTCGCTGCGGCACACTTCCAGAACATCACCCGGGCGGCCGAATCCCTGGCCATGTCCCAATCGGCCGCCAGCAGCGCCTTGAAAGAACTGGAAAACCAGTTTGATATTCAGCTGTTTGACCGAGTCGGCAAACGTCTGCAGCTGAACGAACTTGGCAGACTGTACCGCCCAAAAGTGGAAGCGGTGCTGGCCCAGGCCACGGAGCTGGAACAGGCATTCAGCAAGCACTCTGAGGTTGGCGCTCTGAAGGTCGGCGCCACCCTCACCATCGGCAACTATCTGGCCGTGGGCGTTATGGCCCAATACATGAATACCCCTACCCACCCCAAAGTGTCGCTGGAGGTTGCCAACACCAGCACCATTGCCCGCCGGGTTCAGGATTTTGAATTGGACATCGGGCTGATCGAGGGCGAGCTGCATGCGTCCGAATTGGAGGTTCTGCCCTGGCGGGGCGACGAACTGGTGGTGTTCTGTTCCCCCGAACACCCACTGGCCAGCAAAGGCGAGTTAACCGATGACGACCTGCGCGGGGCCACCTGGATTATGCGGGAGCAGGGTTCCGGCACCCGGCAAAGCTTCGAGCGCGGTATGCACGGGCTTTTGTCCGACCTCAATGTATTGCTGGAACTGGAACACACCGAAGCTATCAAGCGGGCCGTGGAGACCAATCTCGGCATTGGCTGTCTGTCGGAAGTGGTACTGGAGGACGCCTTCCGCCGGGGCAGCCTGGTGCCCTTGAAAGTGCCCGAGCACCGTCAGTTCGACCGTCAGTTCTACTTTATCCTGCACAAACAGAAGTATCGCAGCGCCGGTATCGACGCCTGGATGGAACTGTGCCGCCAGCTTTAACTGACCGCCGCAGTCACGTTTTCATCAACTGGCCCACTGTGAAAACGGAACTCGGTGTCCGGTTCGGTAATCAGCCGGTGCTCAATGGCCAAAAAGGCCTGGACGCGATCATCCACCGGGCCACCGTTGGTCTGCTCCGCCAGTTTCAGGTAGTCCTGGTAGTGCCGCGCCTCTGACTTCAGCAGGCTGTTGTAGAAATCCGCCAATTGTTCATCCAGGTGCGGTGCCAGTGCAGCGAAGCGCTCGCAGGAGCGTGCTTCGATGATCGCGCCGACGATCAGCACGTCCACCAGCCGGGCCGGATCCTCGGAACGGACTTCCTGGCGCAGCCCGGCCGCGTAACGGGCGGGGGTCAGGTGGTCGTACACCACTCCGCGCTTCTTCATGATGGCCAGCACCTGCTCGAAATGCCGGAGCTCCTCCCGGGCCAGCCGCGACATTTTGTTAAGCAGATCGGTATTGTCGACATAGCGATACATCAGGCTGAGCGCTGTCGAGGCCGCCTTTTTTTCGCAGTGGGCGTGATCGATCAGCATCAGGTCCTGATTCGCCAGAGCGTTGTCGATCCACTGCTGCGGCGTGCGGCAGGGCAGAAAGTCGTGAATCTCTTGCAGAGCGTCGGTCATGGGAAAAAACGAGTCAGTCGCATGGAGCGCGGCAGTATAGCGCACTTAGCAGATTACTCCGACCACTGTCCAACTTAACTTTATAAGGGGTTTCCTATAGAATGCAGCGCCAGATCAAGGAGTCTCTGAATAAATCCTGAAACCCCATCGGTGATTTGAGGCCTTATTCAGAGGCTCCTGCGGCCTTTCCGCCAAAAACTCCCGTCGGGCCCCGTGCCCACACAGGCGGGACATACCAACTGATGAGGGTCCATATCGTGTTAGAAGCCTATCGTGAACACGTCGCCGAACGTGAAGCCCTGGGTATTCCCCCCAAGCCCCTGAACGCCGAGCAGACAGCCGCTCTGGTTGAACTGCTGAAGAACCCGCCGGCCGGTGAAGAGGAAACCCTCGTTTACCTGCTGGAAAACCGCATTCCGCCGGGCGTTGACGAAGCTGCCTACGTGAAGGCTGCCTTCCTGACCGCCATCGTTAAAGGCGAAGCTTCTTCCCCGCTGGTGGACAAGCCGAAAGCTGTCCAACTGCTGGGCATGATGCAGGGTGGCTACAACATCGCCACACTGGTCGACCTGCTGGACGACGCTAACCTGGCCGAGCTGGCCGGCGAGCAGTTGAAAAAGACCCTGCTGATGTTCGACGCCTTCAACGACGTGAAGGAAAAGATGGACGCCGGCAACGCCGTCGCCAAGGCCGTTGTTGAATCCTGGGCCAACGCCGAGTGGTTCACCAACAAGAAGAAGGTTCCCGAGAGCACCAAGATGGTGGTGTTCAAGGTCACCGGCGAAACCAACACCGACGACCTGTCTCCGGCTCCGGACGCCTGGTCCCGTCCGGACATCCCGCTGCACGCCCGCGCCATGTACAAGATGGAGCGCGATGGTCTGACCCCGGAAGAGCAAGGCGTGACTGGCCCGATCAAGCAGATCGAGGAAATCCAGTCCAAAGGCCTGCCGGTTGCCTTCGTAGGTGACGTAGTAGGTACCGGCTCCTCCCGTAAGTCCGGCACCAACTCCGTTCTGTGGTACTTCGGTGAAGACATCCCGGGCGTGCCGAACAAGCGTGCCGGTGGCGTCTGTATCGGTAACAAGGTTGCCCCGATCTTCTTCAACACCATGGAAGACGCTGGCGCCCTGGTATTCGAAGCCCCAGTTGACGACATGAACATGGGCGATGTGATCGAGATCCGCCCGTACGAAGGCAAGATCCTGAACGAAGCCGGTGAGACCATCTCCGAGTTCGGCTTCAAGTCCGACGTGATCCTGGACGAAGTTCAGGCCGGCGGTCGTATCCCGCTGATCATCGGTCGTGGCCTGACTAACAAGGCGCGTGAAGCCCTGGGCATGGGCGCTACCGACATCTTCCGTCTGCCGAAGGATCCGGAAGCCGGCACCAAAGGCTTCACCCTGGGCCAGAAGATGGTCGGCAAGGCCTGTGGCCTGGAAGAAGGCCAAGGCGTACGCCCGGGCACCTACTGCGAGCCGGAAATGACCACCGTTGGCTCCCAGGACACCACTGGCCCGATGACCCGCGACGAGCTGAAAGACCTGGCCTGCCTGGGCTTCCAGTCTGACCTGGTTATGCAGTCGTTCTGTCACACCGCGGCCTACCCGAAGCCGGTCGACGTGGAAATGCAGCACACCATGCCGGACTTCATCCAGACCCGTGGCGGTGTTGCCCTGCGTCCGGGTGACGGCATTATCCACTCCTGGCTGAACCGCATGCTGCTGCCGGACACCGTAGGTACCGGTGGTGACTCCCACACCCGCTTCCCGATGGGCATCTCCTTCCCGGCCGGCTCTGGCCTGGTCGCCTTCGCAGCCGCCACCGGCGTTATGCCGCTGGACATGCCGGAATCGGTTCTGGTGCGCTTCAAGGGCGAAATGCAGCCGGGCATCACCCTGCGTGACCTGGTTCACGCCATTCCCCTGTACGGCATCAAGCAGGGCATGCTGACCGTTGAGAAAAAGGGCAAGATCAACGAATTCTCCGGTCGTATCCTGGAAATCGAAGGCCTGGAACACCTGACCGTTGAGCAGGCGTTCGAGCTGTCTGACGCCTCTGCAGAGCGCTCTGCCGCTGGTTGTACCATCAACCTGTCGGAAGAGTCCGTAGCCGAGTACCTGCGCTCCAACATCACCATGCTGCGCTGGATGATTGCCGAAGGTTACGGCGATCCGCGTACACTGGAGCGTCGCGCCCAGAAGATGGAAGAGTGGCTGAAAGATCCGAAGCTCATGCGTGCCGACAAGGACGCCGAGTACTCCCACGTCATCGAAATCGATCTGGCCGACATCAAAGAGCCGATCGTGTGCTGCCCGAACGACCCGGACGACGCCAAGTTCCTGTCCGAAGTCGCTGGCGACAAGGTCGACGAGGTGTTCATAGGTTCCTGCATGACCAACATCGGTCACTTCCGTGCCGCCGGCAAGCTGCTTGAGCAGCACAAAGGCGCGCTGACCACTCGTCTGTGGATGTCTCCGCCGACCAAGATGGACCAGGCGCAGCTGATGGAGGAAGGCTACTTCAACACCTACGGCACCGCCGGTGTACGCACCGAGATGCCGGGCTGCTCCCTGTGCATGGGTAACCAGGCACGAGTGGCCGCGAAGTCGACCGTGCTGTCCACCTCCACCCGTAACTTCCCGAACCGCCTGGGCGATGGTGCCAACGTGTACCTGACCTCTGCGGAACTGGCAGCGGTTGGTGCGGTTCTGGGCAAACTCCCCTCCCCGGCGGAGTACATGGAGTACGCCAAGAACCTGAACAGCATGTCGAAAGAGATCTACAAGTATCTCAACTTCGACCAGATGGAGAACTACACCAAGAAGGCGGCCGAAGCGAACATCGCCTAAGCCTATAGCTTCAAGGTAAGCTCCACGAAAAACGCCAGCCCTCGGGCTGGCGTTTTTTTATGCCTGGAAAAGCTTAGCGCTCCAGCAGGATCTTGCCGACCGCCTGGCCCGACTCGATCAGGCGGTGGGCCTCACTGATCTCGGTGAACCGGAAACGGTGGCTGTCGATCAGCGGCTTGACCTTGCCCTGCTCCAGCAGGTCGCTCAGGGCCTGCAGCAGCTTCGGCTGATCGTCCATGCCAATGCCGTGCAGCAGCGAGATGGAGCGGAAGATCACGTGCAGGGTCAGGCTCTTGGCGTGCATCAGGCTGAGGTCATGGCTGGAGCGGGTATTGATCGAACAGAGCCGGCCATTCACAGCCGTGGCCTCGATGGACCGGTCCACGTTCTCACCGCCCACGGTGTCGAACACCAGGCTGAAGCCCTTGCCGTCGGTCAGGCGCTGTTTGTAATCCTCAACCGACTCATCCCTATAAAAAATGATGTCGTCAGCGCCCAGATCCCGGGCCAGCTCAGCCTTATCCTCGCTGGACACGGTGGTCGCCACCCGGGCGCCCAGGTACTTGGCGATCTGGATCGCCACGTGCCCCACTCCGCCGGTGCCGGCGTGAATCAGCACATGCTCACCGGCCTGGATGCCAGCCCGGTCCACCAACGCGCTCCAGGCAGTCAGGAACACCAGGGGCAGCGCCGCACACTCGTTCAGCGGCAGGCCCATGGCCGGAGTGCGCTTACCGAGCAGGCGCACGTCGGCAATCATGTAATCCGCCAGGGCACCCTGCCAGCCTTTCACGCCGCCGGCGCAGCCAAACACCTCGTCGCCCTCGGCAAAGCCGGTCACACCCGGACCAACCTTGTCGACCACACCAGAGACATCACCATTGAGGATCGCCGGCATCGCCGGACCGGTCTTGACCAAACCGGAACGGATCTTGGTTTCCAGCGGATTGACACTGGACGCCACCACCTTGATCCGCACCTGGCCCTCGGCCGGCTCGGGGGTGTCCACCTCACGTTCCACGAACACCTCCGGGCCACCGAACTCTTCAATCACCATCGCTTTCATTGTCATTTACCTCGTTTGGATTTTGATCAGTACAGGATCAATCGAATCAGTATGGCCGCCACCATCACCAACGTGATGCCTTTTACCCAGCGGGCGCCCTGCTTGCTCATGTTCACCCGGGTCGCGATGAAGGCTCCGGTTACGTTACCCAGAGCCAGTGTGAGGCCCACGCCCCAACGCACCTGATCGTTAAAGGCAAACACCAACAGCGCGGCGAAGGTAAAAGGCAGCACGATCGACACCTTGAGCACGTTTACCTGGCGCAGGTCGATCTTGAGCATGTGGTAGAGCACTACGATAAACAGCACGCCCACCCCGACCTGAATGAACCCGCCATACATGCCGACGAAGAACATCGCCAGGTAGATGGCCGGGCTCAACCGGTCGGTGGTCAGCGGACGGGTGTTAAGGGACGGCTGTGGCAGCAGCATGAAGACCGAGGCGCCGATCATGGCGCACACCAGCACCATCTCGAACACCGCGTCCGGCACCCAGGTGGCCACCCAGGCCCCCAGCAGGGCGCCGAGTGTGGCCGGCAGGGCCAGGTGCAGGCTAACCATCAGGTTGCCGTGACCCATGCGATAAAAGCTGCCCACCGCCATCACACTCTGCAGCGTGACGGCCACCCGATTGGTACCATTGGCGATCTGGGGCGGCAGGCCCAAGAACATCAGCAGCGGCAGGGTCAGCATGGAGCCACCTGCCGACAGCACATTGATAAACCCGGCGATGCTACCCAGCGCAAGCAGCGCCGAGACTTCCAGCAACGTCACAGTGTCGGTGCCATCATGCCGCGGCCGGCGTCGACAGCCGGCGACCCCGACGGCTGCTCCACACGAACGCCGCGATAAAGATTACCAGGCCCGCGCTGTCGAGCAGCACCTGACCGTGAGGCCAGAGCATCAGCAAGCCAATGGGGAACATCAGCAGGCGCACCACCGGGTGCAGCGGATGCTCGAGGTACCCTTCCAGGCCCGCCACAATGGCGTAGATGCCAAACAGTGCAAAGCAGAACACCCGCATCATCTCGGCAAAGTCGCCGGTAATCAGCGGCGAGTACGCAAACAGCAGCGGCACAATGTACAGGCCCTTGGCCAGCTTCCAGGCGGTAAAGCCGGTGCGCATCTGCGGCGTGCCGGCAATGGCCGCCGCAGCAAAGGCGGTCAGGCACACCGGCGGGGTGACGTTGGAATCCTGGGACAGCCAGAAGATCACCATGTGCGCCGCCACCAGAGCCATAGACAGCGTCGCCGGAGACAGCGCCTGCTCCAGCAACTGACTGCTGAAGGTATCCGGCACCGCGGCCAACAACTGCTGGGCACTGGCCCGATCCATCGGCGCGTTGAGCAATTCCATCTTGTCGGGCGCCACCAGCATGAAGATCGACTTGGCCTGCTCCGGCAGGTTGCCACTCATCACCATGTCCAGCAGTTGGCTCTGGGCAATCAGGTTGTAGATCGCCGGTGCCGACAGGGTCGCCAGCACGATGTACGCCGCGGTGACCGGCAACCCCATACCCAGGATCAGCGACGCCAAGGCCACCAGGACGATGGTGATCAACAGGCTGCCGCCGGCCCAGTCGGTGATCATGATTGAGAAGGTATTACCGATACCGGTGGTGGACACCACCATTACGATCAGGCCGACGGTGATCAGCAGAATGGCGGTGGTGGTGATATTGCGCGCGCCCATCACCATGGCCTCGAGAATGTCTTTCGGCCCCATGGGGTGCTTGGACAGCCAGGACGCCACAATCACCGAGAGGATCGCGATACCGGCGGCGTAGGTGGGCGTGAAGCCATAGACCAGCGCCGCGACCAGAACCACCAGGGGCAGTAGGAAATGCCAGCCGTCTTTGAGTACGTCTTTCAGAGTCGGTGCGTCACTGTCTTCCAGCTTGATGGCGTGGCTGCGCTTGGCTTCGATGCGCACGAACATGGCTACCGACAGGAAATACAGCAATGCCGGCAAAGCCGCCACGGAAATGATGGTGAGGTAAGACACCTGTGTGTACGAGGCCATGATAAAGGCCCCAGCCCCCATTACCGGTGGCATCAGCTGGCCACCCGTCGAAGCAGCGGCCTCAACACCGGCGGCAAACCGGGCCGGGAAGCCAGCCTTGCGCATCAGCGGAATGGTGATCACACCGGTGGACACGGTGTTAGCAACACTGGAGCCAGATACCGAGCCCATCAGGCCGGATGAGAACACCGCCACAAAGCCGGGCCCACCGACAAACCGTCCAGCGGCACAGCGGGCCAGCTCGATGATGAAATCCCCTGCCCCGGACTTCACCAGGAAGGCCCCGAACAAGATAAACATGAACACATAGGTCCAGGAGATTCGGGCGATGGACCCGAGCATGCCCTGGCCGCCGATGTAGGAGCGGAACAGCACAGTTTCCCAGGTCAGCCCCGGAAAGTTGAAGATGCCATCGACATACTGCCCCCACCAGGCGACGTACGACAACGCCAGGATGCACAGCACCGGGATAAACCAGCCCACGGTACGGCGGGCAAATTCGAGAATCAGCAAGACCGCAGCAATGGAGAAGACCCAGTCCACGGTGTTGAAATTGACACCTCGCTCATAGAGCGCATTTTCGAACAGCATCAGATAGACGGCACAAGCCAGCGCCGCCAGTCCGAGAAACACATCCACACCCAGTACCGCCCGTTGGCCGGTCACCGAGCGAGCCTTAAGCATGGGAGTGGTCAGGGCGCAGATCAGGCCGAACAGCCCAAAGTGCAGTGCCGAAGTCCACAACTCCGACAAGGTTGAAACCGTGTTGAAATACAGGTGAATAAGCGATGTCGTGATCGCCAAACCAAAAATCACCGGCCCCAAGAGCCGGTGATCCAGGCGTTCGCTGGCTTCGCTTGCGCTTTCGTCGCGAACCTCGACCGGAGGTTCGCCCGTTGGTTGCTCAGCCACGCTTACTCCGCAATCAGTCGCTCAGGGATGTCTATACCCTGCTCACGATAGAAACGCGCAGCCCCCGGGTGCAAAGGCATGGGCAGGCCAGCAATGGCCTTGTCCAGCGCCATCGCCTTGGTGGCCGGGTGGATGTTGTTCAGAAACGGCAGGTTTTCGTAAATCGTCTTGGTGATCTGATACACGTCTTCTTCCGAGACATCGGCACGGGCCGCCATGATGTTGGGCTGGGCGATGGTGTTGATGTCCTTGTCCTGGTTCGGATAGGTGCCGGCCGAGATGGTGTACGGTGTCCAGAGCTCGAAATCGCTGTTCACCTGAGCCAGCTGATCCGCAGTGAAGTCCAGCGTGGTAATGTCGTCGCCCAGATTGGCGTAGGCCCGGGTGACCGCAGAGGCAGGCACACCGGCTGGAATGTTCATGCCATCGATGTTGCCGTTCTGCATGGCATCGGCGCTGGGGCCATAGCCCAGATAAGCGATATCCACCTGCTCCAGGTCGATACCGACCTTACCCAGGATGAAACGACCAGAGCCCTCGGTGCCGGAGTTACGGGCGCCAATGGAGAAGCTTTCGTCGTACAGGTTGGTCATGTCGGAAATGGTGCCGGACTTGACCACCGAGTTGCGGACCACGAAGTGCTCAACGTTCTGCCACAGCATTGATACCGAGCGCAGGTTCTTGTAGGCCTTGGGCACCGGACCTGTGCCGTTCCACGCGTAGGCACCGTAGAGGCCCTGTAGGATGCCGAACTGGATCTGGCCCTCGTCCATCAGCTTCAGGTTCTCACCGGAACCGGCGGAGCTGATCGCTGACACGGAAATGTTAGTTTGCGGCTCCAGCTTGACCTTAACCAGCGTGGAGATCGCCACGCCGACCGGATAGTAGGTTCCGCCGGTGGTGGCTGTACCCATGACGTAGTTGCCTTCGGCCTGCACGCTCGCAGACATTGAAACGGCGGCGGCGGCCACCACGCCAAGGGCGGATTTGCAGAGGCTCTTCCTGTTCATAAGTCCTTATCCTCAAATGATTATAGTTATTTCGGGGCGCTTCCTAACAATCTTTCACGGTAGCGCTTTGACGGAGTGACTGCCAGAGCAAGACCGCCCTCCTTCGACCTATGTATTAGACGCACCCCGCGGGCCGGTTCACCGGCACCGATGACCAGCCACAAAAAAGCCCCCGCCATTGCTGACGGGGGCTCTCAGGCTGGTCACTCAGGCTCCACCACGATCGGCGAAGCCCGTCTGCCGGTTACGGCAGGTTGTGATAGCGCTCTTTGATGGCCTTATCGAAACCGGCCAGGATCTCCGCGTGCGGCTTGTCACCGAACTTGGACACCAGCACGATAGCGATGGTGGCGAAGATGAAGCCCGGAATGATCTCGTACAGGTCCAGCAGGCCGCCGGACATGTTGCCCCAGATCACCACAGTGGCACCACCGACAACGACACCGGCAATGGCGCCGTTGCGGGTCATGTTACGCCAGAACAGGGACAGGATCAGGGCCGGACCAAAGGCCGCACCGAAACCAGCCCAGGCGTAGGACACCAGCTCAAGCACCTTGCTGTCCGGATTGAGACCAAGGATACAGGCGATGATCGCGATGCCGACCACGGCGAGCCGACCAACCCAGACCAGCTCTTCCTGGGACGCATCCTTGCGGAACAGCGCCTTGTAGAAGTCTTCAGCCAGGGCGGATGAGGACACCAGCAGCTGGGAATCCGCAGTACTCATGATGGCCGCCAGGATCGCCGCCAGCAGGATACCGGCAATGATCGGGTGGAACAGAGCGTCCACCAGCAGCATGAAAGCACGCTCGCCGTCTTCCAGCGGTGTCTCAAAGTAACCGATGGCTGCGAAGCCACACAGCAATGCGCCCAGCAGACCCAGACCACTCCAGGTCACCGCGATGCGACGGGCAGTGGGCACGTCGTCTTCACTACGGATGGCCTTGAAGCGCGCCAGGATGTGCGGCTGACCAAAGTAACCCAGACCCCAGCCCAGCAGAGACAGGATTGCCAGCGCGCCGAGGGCTTCGCCGTCGGTACCGGTGAAGGCATCCAGGAACTCAGGGTTCTTGGCTTCCATGGCGGCCGTCGTTGCGCTCCAGCCACCGTCTGCGTTGATCGCCATGATCGGCACCAGCAGCAGCGCGGCAAACATCAGCAGGCCCTGGATAACGTCGGTCCAGGTCACTGCCAGGAAGCCACCGAAGAAGGTATACGAAACCACGGCCACGGTGCCGACAATAACGGCCACGGTGTAGTCCAGACCAAACACGGTTTCAAACAGCTTGCCGCCTGCAACCAGACCGGAGCTGGTGTAGAACAGGAAGAACAGCAGAATGAAGAAGGCGCAGACCACCCGCAGGATGCGGCTGGTATCGTTGAAGCGGTTCTCGAAGAACGACGGCAGAGTCAGCGAGTCGCCGGCGGCCTGTGAGTAGGTCCGCAGACGGCTGGCCACGAACAGCCAGTTCAGCCAGGTACCTGCCAGCAGGCCAACGGCAATCCAGATGGCCTCATAGCCGGCTGCATAGGCGTAACCGGGCAGACCCAGCAAGAGCCAACCACTCATGTCGGACGCACCGGCACTGATCGCAGAAGGCAGGGGGCCAAGACTCCGGCCACCCAGGATGTAATCGGAAAGGTTAGACGTACGTTTCCAGGCTACGTAGCCGATGCCAAGCATCAGCAAAATGTAAGCGATGAAAGTAATGCTGATACCAACACTATTTCCTATCATTAAGTTTTCTCCCCGTGCGCTATCTGGGTTAGTTATTGTTGGCTTTGGAACGGCTCTCCTTCCGCACCCTGGAGACAGGATGGGAGGGACAACCCTGGGACGGATTCTCCTGCATTGAATCAGCAGAGATCCGAATGACTCGCAACTGCCTGTCGCTCTTAACGGCTCTTGAATCCTGAACAGCCCGACGAACACAAAACCATAGCGGGGCGTGACTACGCTCCGGCGCAAGTTTCAGACCTGAGTACGTTAGTATTACTACGGACCACAAACTTGCAAAATCCTACGATTTTTTTGAAAAAACCTCCAAAATGCCGAGTTTTTTCAAAATTAGTCCAATTTTCACGAAAACGAAAACAAGTGGACCTGGCGCTCGGTTTTCTTGGCGCAACGAAAAAGGCTCCCGAAGGAGCCTTTTTCTTCGCTAATCAGCGAACACCTTACACATCGGGTTACCGGGAAATCGCCTGATATTCGCCAGCGTCCTCGGTCACCAGGCTGACAACCATGATCGCAACCCAGGCCGCAATGAACCCTGGAATGATCTCGTAGACCCCTGGACCACCCATGAATTCACCATTCCATCCCAGAGAAATCCAGATCATGACCGTACCGGCGCCGGCCACCATGCCTGCGATAGCCCCGGCGCCATTGGTGCGCGGCCACATCAAGGACAGAATGATCAGCGGACCAAAGGCGGCGCCAAAGCCTGCCCAAGCGTTACTGACCAGAGCCAACACCTGGGAGTCGGGGTCAGATGCGATGGAGGCCGCGACCAGACCTACTAACACGACGCAACCCCGGCCAATGTTCACGCACTCCCGGTCACTCGCTTCCTTGCGCAGGAACAGGCGATAGAAATCTTCCGTAAGCGAAGAAGACGACACCAGAAGCTGGCTGGAAATGGTGCTCATCACCGCGGCCAACAGTGCCGCATAGAGGAAACCAGTGATCAATGGGTGGAACAGCAGGTCAGACAGGATAATGAAGATCGTTTCCGGATCCTGCACATCAAGGCCGTTGCGAACCGCGTAAGCCCGGCCAAAGATACCGAGAGATACAGCGCCAACAAGGGAAATCAACATCCAGCTCATACCAATGTTGCGCGCAGTCGGCACGTCTTTCAGAGTACGGATTGCCATGAAACGCACGATGATGTGCGGTTGGCCAAAATACCCCAGGCCCCAGGTTACCGCCGACAACCAACCAATGACGGTCAGCCCTTCGGTCCAGGACAGCAGATTGGGGTCAACCTCATTCAGAGTCTGCGATGCCTGAGCGAAACCGCCGCCGCCTTCGCCGAAGAGCACGACAGCGGGCATGATCACCAGCGCGAGCATCATGATGCAGCCCTGCACAAAGTCCGTCATGCTGACCGCGAGGAAGCCGCCCACAACCGTGTATACCAGCACCACGCCCAGCGTGATCACTATGCCGACGGCGTAATCACTGAGGCCGCCAAAGTTGAAAATGCCTGCGAAGGCGCTCTCGAACAGCTTGCCACCGGCAACCAGTCCGGAGGCCGTGTACACCGCGAAGAAAATAACGATAACGATGGCCGACACCGTACGCAGGGATAGCGCCTGACTGGGGAACCGGTTAGCCAGGAACGACGGAATAGTGATGGCGTTGCCATAATGAACGGTCTGCTCCCGCAGGCGGGGGGCGACCAGCGTCCAGTTAAAAAAGGCGCCCACCAGCAGGCCGATGCCGATCCAGGCTGATCCCAGACCAGATACAAACAGGGCTCCCGGAAGTCCAAGCAGCAACCAGCCGCTCATGTCCGAAGCGCCGGCAGACAGCGCTGCCACTTTCGGGCTGAGCGATCGCCCACCCAACATATAATCTTCCGAGGAAGAAGTGGACGTGCGCATCGCATAAACGCCGATGGCGATCATGACCGCAAAATACGCAAATAAACTGATCCAAACACCAATTGCCATATCGCTTCTCCGGTTGAATGAGTCGGATGTTATCCGCTCGATAAGCACTCGGTCGCTCTCAGAACGAGCCACTCACGCGAGATGTTAACCTGCTTGTAATTTGGCCGGCGTAATACCCTTATGCTTACGCAGCGAATTTGTTAGAGCGCTTTGAGACGAAAAGCCTGCTCGGTAACTGATTTCCGAGACAGAAAGTGAGGTTGACGCCAGTAGATCCGCCGCCTGATCGAGGCGAATCTGAAGAAGAAACTGATGGGGCGTGACACCGGCCACGTCCCGGAAGACTTCATGAAACCGACTCACCCCCAGACACGCTTCATCCGCCAGCTCCTTGACTGAAATTTTCCGGTGGAGATTGGCGACGATGTAGCGCTGGATGGCATCGAGATTGAGACTGTGACGACTGGGTTGGTGTACCGACCGGTCCACGACCCGATCCGCCATGCAATAGAGAATAGTGGCGGCCAGATGTTTGTGCAGAGCAAGGTTCCCCGGCGCCCGGTCGAATTCACTGGCCGCAAACTGAACCATCGTCTGCATCCGGCTATCCATATGAACCGTGCGCGGTTTCTCGAATACCCGAACCATCTGCTCGTAGTCTGCATGGGCAGAGGTAGAGGTCATAGGGCTTGCTGGATCAAGGTTAATTACCAAAACGTGATTCTGATGATCGCCGCAATAATCGTGCAGGGCCCCCGTTGGGACCAGGCAGGCCTTCCAGGTGTTAAGCTGAGCCCCCTTTCCTTCGACGGATACAACAGCCTCACCTCTGACCCCCACAACAATCTGATGATGCCCATGACAATGCTGATGGGAGGTGGTCGGCAACTCCATTAGTCGAGCATCCACCATAGACGCAAGCGCACCTTAACAATTGATAATATTGCTCAATTAAAGCAGATCTGAGTGAAACTTGCACACAAGGTCATGGATCGAGGCGCTCACCTGCTCGATGGAGGCTGCGGCATCGACAACGCTGTAACGCGCAGGATCGGCTTGAGCCCGATCCAGGTAGGTATCGCGGATGCGTTGGAAAAACGATACGGCTTCCTGCTCGAACCGATCCAGTTCCCCGCGTTTTCGCGCCCGCTTCATGCCGGTCTCAACCGGCGCATCCAGCAGGATGATGTGGTCTGGCCGGATGTCGCCTTGCACCAGGGTCTCCAGCATCGCGATTCGGTCACTGGACACCCCTCGCCCGCCGCCCTGATAGGCGAAGGTGGCATCGGTAAAGCGGTCGCACAGCACCCATTGCCCCTGCTCCAAGGCTGGCAGTATGCGGGTATTCAGGTGCTGGGCCCGTGCCGCAAACATCAGCAGCAACTCGGTGGTTTCATCCACCGGCTCATCCCGGGGTGCCAGCAGAAGCTCCCGAATGGCCTCGGCCATGGGCGTACCGCCCGGCTCCCGGGTAACCACCACGTCCACACCCAGTGATCGGAGCGTGTCGGCGGCATTGGCCAACTGGGTGGATTTCCCTACCCCTTCGGTGCCTTCAAAGGTAATGAACTGCCCCCGCTGCACCATCATGAATCTCCGTTACCACTGTTCGACTCACTCTGGGCCGCCGGCGATGAGCGGTAATCCTTACGTCGGTTAAGCTGAAACTCACGAACGGCCTTCTGGTGTTCCGCCAGGGTTCGGGAGAACTTGTGGGTACCGTCGCCCCGAGCCACAAAATACAGCGCATCGCCGTCGTCCGGGTGGAGCGTGGCATGAATCGCCTCCCGTCCTGGCAACGCAATTGGCGTGGGCGGCAGACCGTCAATCCGGTAAGTGTTGTACGGTGTGTAGGTACGCAAATCCCGCTTGCCAATGCGGCCCTGGTATTTGTCACCCATGCCGTAGATCACCGTTGGGTCGGTCTGCAGGCGCATGCCCTTCTGCAGGCGCCGAACGAACACACCAGCCACCTGCTCCCGCTCATGGGTCGCGCCGGTCTCGCGCTCAACGATGGACGCCATGATCAGGGCTTCGTAGGGGGAATCGTAGGGCAAATCGGGGGCGCGATTGGCCCACTCTTCTTCGAGGGTAGCGGCCATGGTGTCATAGGCTCGCTGGAGTAAATCCAGGTCCGATTCGCTGCTGGTAAACAGATACGTGTCCGGGAAGAAACGCCCTTCCGGGTGTTCGCCCTCCGCACCCACGGCCTTCATGATGTCGGCATCGCTCCAGTCTTTGGTTTCCTGGCGCAAACGCTCGGTGCGGGCCAGCGCCGCGCGCATGTCGCTGAAGGTCCAGCCTTCGATGAACTGCACCGACCAGTGCTTGGTATCGCCCGCCACCATGGCGGTCAGCATATCCAGCGGCGTCATGCCCGAGGTGAATTCGTACTCACCGGCCTTGATCCGGGTCTGCTCCGGGTGGAGTCGGCCATGCACCCGCAACCACAAACTCTGCTCAACCAGGCCCTGCCGCTCCAGCATGCGCGCCACCTGACTGAACGCCGTCCCGTTGGGCAGGCTGAATAACACCGGCTCGTCCAACGTTACCGGCTTTTCCAGAGTCTGCAGACCCTGCCAGGCCCAGAGGCCGGAACCAGCCGCAATCAGTACCGTGGCGCACACCGTGGCTATCAATAACTTCTTGAGCAAGGGATTTATTCCAGTAGATCGTGAGGATGGAAGATTGTCGCAAGTCCGCTATCGACAGGCAAATCCTGATCGGCAAGACGACGAACCGGCACAATACCCAGCACGCTGTTCAGCAGAAACAGGCCCTGACAGTCGGCGCCGGTCACATCGGCAACGGTCAGCGGACGCTCGGTGACCAAATCGCCCCGCTCTCTGAGCCGCTCCAGAAGCCACTCGCGCAAAATACCCGCCACCGCCAGCGACGCCGCCGGCGGCGTCACCCAGCACTCGCGAGTCTTGAGCAGAAGATTGGTACGGGTGCCCTCCACCAGGTCGCCGTTCGAATTCGACATAATCACTTCGAACAACTGATCGGTCAGTTCCCGGGCGGCCATGACCTGGTCCAGGCGATTTAGGGATTTGATACCGGCAAACAGCGGTGCCACGGTCAACGGCACGCGGGAGAAATCAGCAGTGACGCCTTCAGGATCGGGCGCCGGCGGCAGACTAGCGCGAGATACCAGTAGATTGGGTGTCATATGGTCATCGGGGCGATAGCCTCGACCACCGGCACCTCGGGTCAGGGTCAGTTTCAACACCCAGCCCTGGTCAGAACTGTGGGGCCAACGGCCAACCGCCCGGTTGCAGGCGACCTTCAGCTCCTCTGGTTCGACGTCAATGCCGAGTCGCTTGGCGTCCCGGGCAAGACGCCGCAGGTGCCTGGTGAGCAACAGGCCCCGGTCTCCCTGCATACGGATGGTCTCGAACAGCCCATCTCCGTAGGCAAGCCCCCGATCATTGGCCGGGAGCCCACTGTCGTCAGCCCAGTACAGGTTGAGCATGAGGCCGCTCAGTCTTCGTAGCGACGGAAAATCAGGGTGCCATTGGTACCGCCAAAGCCAAAGGAATTGGACAGCGCGACACGAACATCCGACTCACGGCTCTGGTTGGCGACAAAATCCAGATCGCAGCCCTCATCGGGGTTGTCCAGGTTGATGGTCGGCGGTAGCAACCGATCACGAATCGCCAGCACCGAGAAGATGCCCTCGACAGCACCGGCAGCGCCGAGCAGGTGACCGGTCATGGACTTGGTGCTGCTCATCGCCAGATTCTTGGCGTGATCACCAAAGACTGACTTCACCGCGGCGACTTCCGCGACATCCCCAACCTGAGTTGAGGTGCCATGGGCATTGATGTAGTCCACTTCATCCGGGCGCAAGCCCGCATCACGCAGCGCGTTCTGCATGGAGCGGGCCGCGCCCTCCCCGCTTTCCGGTGGCGCCGTGATGTGGTGGGCATCGTCGCTCATACCAAAGCCAACCACCTCGCCGTAGATGGTGGCACCGCGCTTTTTCGCATGTTCCAGGTCCTCCAGAACCACGACACCGGCGCCGTCACTCAGAACAAAGCCATCGCGCTCCCGATCCCAGGGCCGGCTCGCCTTCTCCGGTTCGTCGTTGCGGGTGGACAAGGCACGAGCCGCCGAGAACGCGGCTATGCCGGTGCGGGTGGTGGCCATTTCCGAACCACCGGCAAGCATCACGTCAGCGTCACCATAGGCGATGGTACGGGCGGCGTAACCGATGTTGTGTGTGCCGGTGGTGCAGGCCGTCACGATGGCAATGTTGGGACCACGGAAGCCGAACCGGATGCCCGCGTTCCCGGAAATCATGTTGATCACCGAGGCCGGCACAAAAAACGGCGACACCTTGCGCGGCCCGGATTTGTCCATGGTCAGCACATTCTTTTCGATGTACTCGAGACCACCAATGCCGGAACCAATGGCGATGCCGGCACGGTCTTTGTCCAGCCCGTCGTAGGTGTCCAGACCACTGTCTTCAACCGCCTGCTGGGCGGCAATCAGGCCGTAATGGATAAACGCATCGAGTTTGCGGGCTTCCTTGGTGGACAGCCAGGGCGACAAGTCGAGATCCTTGATGGCACCACCAATGCGCGTGTTGTACTCGGAGGCATCGAAACGGTCGATCATACCGATGCCACTGCGGCCTGCCCGCACGCCATCCCACGAACTTTTCACGTCGTTGCCCAGGGGCGACAACATGCCCATGCCGGTGATAACAACCCGTCGTTTACTCATAAAGCCTTTCACCCGATCCTTTTGAAAATGCGCCCGATCACTGATTGAACCTGATTTTCAGCCAATAAAAAAGCCGCCCTTCGTTCAAAAACAAGGACGGCTTTGTGCCTGGCTTTTAAAAAAGCAGAGTATCAGGTGTGCGCGACGATGTAGTCGATCGCGTCCTGAACACTGGCCAGCTTCTCGGCTTCTTCATCCGGAATTTCAGTTTCGAATTCCTCTTCCAGCGCCATGACCAGCTCAACGGTGTCCAGTGAGTCAGCGCCAAGATCCTCTACAAAAGAAGATGTGTTCTGAACTTCGGACTCTTTAACGCCCAACTGTTCACAAACGATCTTCTTCACGCGCTCTTCAACTGTACTCATAATGTCCTCACTTTGTGTGTCAACCAAGCAACTTTGTGCTGCAAGTTTAATTTAAACCCCACCCGCAAACAAGCAGGGATTCGGTCAAACATGTTGTGTGACAAGGGCTTGCGTGCGCGCAGCGGCCACCTGTCTATCCCATGTACATTCCGCCGTTCACGTGAATGGTCTCGCCACTCACATAGCCGGCTGCGTCTGATGCCAGGAAGGCAACCACGGCTGCCACTTCTTCCGGCTCACCCAGACGACCCGCGGGTATGATTTCCAGCATAGCCTCGCGCTGCTTGTCGTCCAGTTTTTTCGTCATATCAGTGTCGATAAACCCGGGCGCCACACAGTTCGCGGTAATCCCACGGTTCGACATTTCTTTGGCCAGGCTGCGGGTGAAACCCTCAACGCCAGCTTTGGCAGCGCAATAGTTGCCCTGGCCCGGGTTACCCATGCCGGCGACTACTGAGCTGATGTTGATGATCCGACCCCATTTGGCTTTGGCCATACCGCGCAACACCGCCTTGCTGGTGCGATACACGCTCGACAGGTTGGTCTCCAGAACCGCTGACCAGTCGTCGTCTTTCAGACGCATCAGCAGGTTGTCACGGGTAATTCCGGCGTTGTTGACCAAAATCTGGGGCGCACCGGAGGTGCTGGCAATTTCCTTCAGGCCAGCGTCGATGCTTTCCGGCTCCGCCACGTTCATGACGATGCCATAGCCTTTGAGGCCCGCTGCCTTGAGATCGTTGGTGATGGTTTCAGCACCGGCCGGGCTGGTTGCCGTGCCGATGACTTCGGCACCCTGCTTCGCCAGCGCCTGGGCGATGGCCTTACCAATACCGCGGGTGGCACCGGTAACCAGTGCAGTTTTGCCTTCCAAAGACATGAATAACTCCCTTTTTAGGACTGGCCGAATGCGTCCAGCGCTTTCGCCAGTGAATCCGGCTCTTCGATACTGTGAACGGTCAGTCCGCGCTCGATACGCTTGATCAGGCCAGCCAGTACCTTGCCGGTACCGCACTCAACCGCAATCTGGACATCGCTGTTGACCAGGGTCCGCACGGAGTCGGTCCAGAGCACAGGCGAGTATAGCTGCTTCAGCAAATTGGCCTTGAGTGTATCGGAATTCGTTTCGGCGACGGCGTTAACATTTTGTATAACGGGTATGACAGCGTCGTTAAATCGCACGTCTTCCAGCTCACCGGCCAGCTCGTCTGCCGCGCCCTTCATCAACGCGCAGTGAGACGGAACACTGACGGGCAACGGCATGGCCTTGCGCGCGCCTTTTTCCTTGCACACCTCAATGGCGCGCTCGACGGCCGCGGCAGAACCGGCGATCACCACCTGCCCCGGCGCATTAAAATTCACCGCCGAAACCACATCGCCATTCGCTGCGGCTTCGCAGGCCGCCACTACGTCATCGTCTTCCAAGCCCAGAATGGCCGCCATCTTGCCTTCGCCAGCCGGCACCGCATCCTGCATCAGCTCACCACGCAGGCGAACCAGCTTGACCGCGTCCACGAAATCCAGGCTCTCGGCGGCGACGAGGGCACTATACTCACCCAGGCTGTGGCCGGCGACAAAGTTCGGACGACCGCCACCGGCAACCTGCCACTGGCGCCACAGAGCCACACTGGCTGTCAGCAGCGCCGGCTGTGTCACCATGGTCTGGTTGAGTTCTTCAGCGGGACCCTTCTGACACAGCTGCCACAGATCGTAACCCAGGGCATTCGAGGCTTCGTCAAAGGTTTTGTTGATAATGGGCCACGCCTCGGCTGCCGCTGACAGCATACCGACGGACTGAGACCCCTGACCGGGAAAAATAAAGGCTGATTTCATAAGAAGGATCTTAACGTTATTGGGGTGTAACGGGAGATTAGCCAATAGTACAAGTTAGGCCAATTATCGGCGAATACACATCAAAGACAGGACAGACTTTAGTCTCAGGACGTTACAGCATGAGGTCGTCAAGGCGTTCGTTGATGCGCCGGGGAACCTCAAGTTCCACCTCGCGCACCGCCTGACGGATGGCAGCCAGCATGGCACGCTCGTTGGCGTTGCCGTGACTCTTGATCACCACGCCCTGCAAACCCAGCAGACTGGCGCCATTGTGGCGTGAGGGGTCCATCAAACGCAGCAGGCGACCGATGATCGGACGGGCCATCAGCCCGACAAATCGCCCATACATCGTGCGGGTGAACGCCTGCTCCATCAGCTCGATCAGCAGCCCGGCCACGCCTTCACCGGTTTTCAGGGCGATGTTGCCGACAAAGCCGTCGCACACCACCACATCGGCGACATCCCTAAACAGATCACTGCCCTCGACGTAGCCGATGTAATTCAACGTGTCGCACTGGGCCAACATGTGGGAGGCCAGCCGCACCTGCTCGTTGCCCTTGATCTCCTCCTCGCCGACGTTCAGCAACGCCACCCGAGGCTCAGACTGCCCGGACATGGCGGACGCCATGAGCGACCCCATCAGGGCGTACTGGTAGAGGTTTTCCGCCGTGGAATCGACATTGGCTCCCAGGTCGAGCACATGACAGCGACCGCGGAGCGAAGGAATCAGCTTGGAGATTGCCGGCCGTTCGATGCCGGGATACATGCGGATCAGGGAGCGACCAAAGGCCATCAGCGCGCCGGTATTACCGGCACTGACGCAGCCTTGCGCCTCACCATCCCGAACCAGGCCAAGGGCAATGGCCATGGAGGAATTTTTCTTGTGCCGAAGGGCGTGGGACGGGCGCTCGTTCATGCGCACCACGTCTGCGGCCTCGACGATACGAATTCGTGCGTGCTCTTCACGCAACAAAGCCTCAAGCTCGCTCCGTATTCCTACCAGAACGATACTTAAGGCTTCGTTTTCGCGCACCGCATCGAGCGCCGCGGAGACCACTATGGAGGCCCCGCGGTCACCGCTCATGGCATCAATGGCGATGGTTACCGGCTTCACCGTTTCTCCATCCGACACTGGGCGGTGCCTCCGCGCAACAGTGTTACTCGTCGCGTGATTCGATTACCTGCTTACCGCGGTAAAAGCCGTCCGGAGAGACGTGGTGACGACGATGAACTTCACCGGTGGTGGTGTCGGTGGACAGAGCGGCAGTGCTCAGGGCGTCGTGTGAACGACGCATGCCGCGCTTTGAACGGGTCTTGCGGTTTTGCTGTACAGCCATGGTTATGCTCCTGACCTGTTTACGTAAATAAAACGTGTGTTCGGTATTAAGCGCAGACTCCCGATCGGAACCCGCACCTGCTTAGTGTTTCGTCTTCTTGAGATCCGCCAGCACGCTGAAGGGATTCTCTTTTTCCGGCCCTTCCGGCTCGGCCGGAGAACCATCGGGCTCAAACGCTTCGAGATCCTCGCGCGCCGGGCACTCACTGCGCTCATGGAGCGGGAATGCCGGAAGCACCAACAGCAGCTCGTCCTCGACCATCGACCACAGTTCAGCACTGAAGTCGTCTGTCAGGAACGGCTCAAGATCTTTCGGCAGCTGTTGCGCCTGCTCATCGCTGGTCACAAGACCCAGGGTAAACTCCGAGTTCAGCATGACGCGCATGGCACCCATGCACCGCTGACACTCGAGGCTCACCGGAGCCTGCAACTCGCCAGACACAACGCGACGGCGCTGGGCATCCATACAAAAGGATAACTTGACGCTACACGCAGCCCCATCATCAACGCCCAGAACCGCTTCTCGAAAACGAGTTAAGCCACTGAGAGGAATTGTTCCTTCCAGCGTGCTGTTATGCTCTGCCAACCGATAAGGGTCGACAGATTTTGGTAACTCGGCGTGTGACGCTTTTGACATAGGCGCGCAATTTTAGGGGCGTGTCCCTCTGGTGTCAAAGACTTCGTGGGGTTTTGACCGGGGCTTTCACCCCAGATAAGGGTATCTTACGATAACCTGCCTCCGGTCGCAGCCCGGAGACCGACAACCAGAACCGACCACAGAACAGCCCAGGAACCGCTTCATGCCCTCACGCCCACTACTGCTCGCCTCATCATCCCCCTACCGCCGTGAGTTGCTTGAGCGCCTTGGCCTGCCCTTCGAAACAGCCAGCCCCGACATCGACGAAACCCCGCATCCGAACGACACCCCGGAAGGCCTCGCTCTTCGACTGGCCGAGCATAAGGCGCGAGCGCTCGCCGACCGGTTCCCGGACCACTGGATCATCGGCTCCGATCAGGTGGCCTGCCTGCCCGACGGCAGCCTCCTGGCCAAACCGGGCGATCATCAACAAGCCGTCGAGCAACTGAAACGGAGCTCCGGCCAAAGCGTGCGCTTCCTGACCGGACTCACCCTGTTCAGTCCGGGCGATAACCGCATCCAGAACCACTGTGAGCAATTCGCTGTGCACTTTCGCACACTGACCACCGAGGAAATCGACACCTACCTTCGGCGGGAACAGCCTTACGACTGCGCCGGCAGCTTCCGCATGGAGGGTTTGGGGATCACACTGTTCAGAGCCATGGAAGGGCGCGACCCCAACAGCCTTATCGGGCTGCCGCTGATCGCGCTGATCGACATGATGAAGGACTGGGGCCTTAACCCAATACTCGACGCCTGAGCGCCGAGGGGCAAAACCGATAGGAGCCTTAACGCAGCTCCAGCCGGGACTCCAGCATCTGACTGGCAAAGCCTTCACCGAAGGCGACGCCGAGCTGATCAACAATATCCTGCAGCGGTGACTTACGGCGACTGTAGTCCACCAACTCCTCCTGGCCTACGATCTGGCGCGCCACGTACGAAGAACTGCCCAGGCCATCGGCCAGTCCAAGTTCGACCGCCTGCTCACCACTCCAGACCAGACCACTGAACAGCCGATCGTCCTCCGCCAGCCGATCACCACGGCCCGCTTTGACCGCCTCAATAAATTGCTGATGGGTGTTCTCCAGAACCCCCTGCCAGAACGCAACTTCTTCCTGCTGCTCAGGCGAGAACGGGTCCAAAAACGCCTTGTTGTCACCCGCGGTGTACAGGCGCCGCTCAACACCGATCTTCTCCATAACCTCGGTGAACCCAAAACCACCGGCTACAACCCCGATGGAGCCCACCAGGCTGGCCCGATTGGCGTAAATCTCGTTAGCGGCCGAAGCGATGTAGTAGGCGCCCGAGGCACCCACGTCTGCAATCACCGCGTACACTTTCTTATCCGGATACTCTTCCCGCAACCGCAGGATTTCATCGTAGACATAACCGGATTGCACTGGGCTGCCACCCGGACTGTTGATCCGCAACACCACGGCCACCGAGCTTTCTTCCTCGAAAGCGGCTCGCAGGGCGCCGACGATATTGTCGGCACTGGCCAACTCGTCAGCGGCTATCGGACCGCTGATCTCTACCAGCGCCGTGTGCTTGCCGGTGGCAGCGTCGATGGAGTCGCCGAACGGGAACTTCAGCATAAATAAGAGCGCAAACAGATAGCCAAAGGTCAGGAACTTGAAGAAAATCCCCCAGCGCCGACTGCGCCGCTGCTCCGATTGGAGCGACATCACCAGCTTTTCAATCAGCTTCCAATCCCGCCCGGTCTCAGGGGGCAGATTCGGACCTTTTCGACCGGAACGCGGTTTGGCGCCCTCTTCCCGGCTGGCAGGCTCATCACCCCATTCGGGCGTTTTGTCGGATTCCCAGTCACTCATGCGTGCATCCTGTTAAAAGCTTAGAAAAAGGGCGGTCAGAGCCCGAGCACCCTGCGCAGATCAACAACCGTGTCCACCACTGCATGGGGCGAATACTCGCCCAATACATCGCGCTTGTGCACACCCCACTCCACGCCGATCGACGGCATGCCAATGCGCTGCGCCATGTCGAGGTCGTAGCGGGTATCGCCAATCATCACCGCCTCGGACGGGTCAATGTTATAAAAGCGGACGATCTCTTCCAGCATTCTGGGGTCCGGCTTGGACCGTGTTTCGTCGGCACAGCGGGTGATATCAAAGTGCTCGCCCAGACCACTGGACACCAGCGCCACATCTAGCCCGCGTCGGCTCTTGCCGGTGGCCACGGAGCAACCCAGGCCAGCACCGCGAATATCGGCGACCACGTCGGCCATACCGGCAAACACATTCTGGGGCGTGGTGACTTTGCTAAAAAAGTAGCGGGCGTAGCCCTCGCGGATGTTGTTCATCTCATCCCGGCTGATGCCCGGGTACAGCTTCTCCAGAGCTTCCACCATGCCCAGACCAATAATGTCCCGGTAGGCTTCGCGCTCCCGCGCCGGGTACCCCAACTCGGTGGCCGCCTGATGCAAACTCTCAGCAATGTGCTCAACGGAATCCACCAGGGTTCCGTCCCAATCAAAAATTACTACCTTGGCCTTCATTTACTGGTTCCTGTTACGGGCGTCGAGAATGTTGAGCACATCGGCAAATGCGTCGTCGTAAGGCGCTTCGAGCCGCATCGGCTCGCCGGTGACCGGCAAGGTAAATTCGAGCGCCCGGGCGTGCAGCATCAGACGCTGACCACCCACAGCGCGGAACGCCTTCAGGCTCACATCATCCATATACTTATCGTCACCGGCAATCGGATGACCTTCACAGGCGCTGTGCACGCGGATCTGATGAGTGCGACCGGTCACCGGTGAGGCTTCTACCAGACTGTAGCCCTCGTAGTGTTGCAAGCACCGGAATAACGTCAGCGACGCCTTGCCGTCGTCATCCACCCGCACCCGGCGTTCGCCGTTGGGCATTTCGTAGCGCAACAGTGGCGCTTCGACCCGGGCCACGTCATTGGACCAGCGCCCCACGACCAGGGCGTGATAAATTTTTCGAATACGCTTCTGGCGGAGCTCATCCTGCAGGTACCGCAGCGCCGAGCGCTTCTTGGCCACCATCACCAAACCGGAGGTATCCCGGTCCAGCCGGTGCACCAGTTCCAGGAAGCGACTGTCCGGACGCGCCGACCGCAGCACCTCAATCAACCCGAAACTGAGCCCGCTGCCTCCGTGAACGGCAATGCCCGATGGCTTGTTGACCACTAGCATGTGCTCATTCTCGAATACCACCGCGGCCTCCATGACTCCTTGCACCCGGCTGCCGGGAGCGACCTGTGCCGGCTTTTCCTTGCGGGTGATGGGCGGAATGCGAACCTGATCTCCGGCCCTGAGCCGGGTATCCGGTTTGACCCTTCCTTTATTCACCCGAACTTCACCTTTACGCACCACCCGGTAAACGATGCTCTTAGGTACACCCCTTAGCTGGGCGAGCAGGAAATTGTCGACCCGCTGACCCTCGTTGTCCTCATCCACGGTGACCCATTGAACACCCTGGCGCACTTCCTGTTGGGCACCGGCGAGCTCTGGCGCAGACCTGTGCTCGGCCACCTGCTCTTTGCCCCGTGATCCGGCCTTTCGGCTCCGTTTAGGCCCCGTTTTTACCGGGCGCTTGGCGGCGGGTTTTCGGCTCGCAGGTTTGCGGGACATGGAATTCCTCAGAGGCGGTTGCGTGCGGCATTGAATGGGCATCGGAATGCTGTTATATTCCGGCGTGCTCTGTTGTTTGTCTACGGCCTGACAGACTCTAGTCAGAAGCCGGAGCGGCAGAAGTATACCGACACTATTCGAGAGTTTGAACGCCGCGCGCCCAATCACTATCGGGGAACGGCGTAAGAAGAACTCCCGGAATCCCAGGACAGACCGATGACGGCTGCAACCCTGGCCCCGGGAGAAAGTAAAACCGAGCGGAAAACCGCCGGGCGACATCGCGAAGAATCATTGCCACGCAGGGCCGGGCCGTCCAGCTTACGAATACGACGTGAGACCCAGGCACCTGAGTGAACCTGAAAACGGATTATATGCGTCAACAGACATCACTTTTACACGACCTCTCGCTACCCACAGGTGGCCAGACCGTCGGTGGTCTAAGACCAACAGGATCGCACCCCATAAGGGTCTGATCTGTCTGGCCGCCGGCTCGCCCTTACTACAATAGGGCCCCGCGGCACGCACATCCTGCTTCGCTGATGCGACCCCTCGCGGTTTTCTGTCAAAATTAAACGACAGGAACCCTTTCTTTCCATGAAAAGAATGCTCATCAATGCAACTCATCCCGAAGAGTTGCGCGTAGCCCTGGTCGACGGCCAGCGTCTGTTCGACCTCGACATCGAATCCAGCTCACGCGAGCAGAAAAAGGCCAACATCTACAAAGGCCGCATTACCCGCGTCGAGCCCAGCCTCGAAGCCGCCTTTGTTGACTTCGGCGCCGAGCGCCACGGCTTTCTGCCGCTCAAGGAAATCTCCAAGGAATACTTCAAGAAGTCTCCGGGCCAGATCGAAGGCAAGGTCAACATCAAAGACGCCGTTGCCGAAGGCCAGGAAGTCATCGTCCAGGTGGACAAGGAAGAGCGCGGCAACAAGGGCGCTGCCCTGACCACGTTCATCTCCCTGGCGGGCCGCTATCTGGTGCTGATGCCCAATAACGCCCGCGCCGGTGGCATTTCCCGCCGCATCGAAGGCGAAGAGCGGGCCCAGCTCAAGGAAGCCATGAGCGACGTGCAGGTGCCGAAATCGATGGGCATCATCGTACGTACCGCCGGCATCGGCCGTAACACCGAAGAACTCCAGTGGGACCTCGATTACCTGGTGCAGTTCTGGGAAGCCATCACTCAGGCCGCCGGTGAGCGCAAGGCCCCGTTCCTGATTCACCAGGAAAGCAACGTGATCATCCGTGCGGTACGTGATTACCTCCGCCAGGACATCGGCGAAGTGCTGATCGATGCCAACGGTGTTTATGAGGACGTGCTGAATTTCGTCCGCGCCGTGATGCCGACCTTTGAGAACAAGATCAAGCTGTACAAGGATGAGATCCCGCTGTTCAGCCGTTACCAGATCGAAGGCCAGATCGAGACTGCGTTCCAGCGCGAAGTGAAACTGCCGTCCGGCGGTTCCATTGTGATCGATCCGACCGAAGCCCTGGTGTCTATCGACATCAACTCCTCCCGTGCCACCAAAGGCCACGATATCGAGGAGACCGCACTCCAGACCAACCTGGAAGCCGCGGAAGAGATCGCACGCCAACTGCGCCTGCGCGACATGGGCGGCCTGATCGTGATCGACTTCATCGACATGACCCCGGCCAAGCACCAGCGCGAAGTGGAGCAGAAAATCCGTGAAGCCCTGGAAATCGACCGGGCGCGGGTTCAGGTCGGCAAGATTTCCCGCTTCGGCCTGCTGGAAATGTCCCGCCAGCGTCTGCGCCCTTCCCTGGGCGAAACCCGCAGCGAGGTGTGCCCCCGCTGTGAAGGCCAGGGAACCATCCGTGGTATCGAGTCCCTGGCGCTGAGCATCATGCGCCTGATCTACGAAGAGTCGTCCAAAGAGAAGACCGGCGAAGTCCGGGCCGTGGTGCCTGTGTCTGTCGCCACCTTCCTGCTGAACGAGAAGCGCAAGCAGCTGGCCGACATCGAAGCCCGCCAGGAAGTGAGCGTGGTGGTTGTGCCGGTTCCGCACATGGAAACCCCGCATTTCGAGATCCTGCGTCTGCGTCAGGACGAAACCACTCCTGAGCACATCTCCAGCCACCAGGTGGCCCAGGAGTACAGCGTGCGTGAAGAGGAAGTGTTCGAGGCGCCGACGCCAGAGCGTCCGGCACGGGAACAGGCTGCCGTAAAGGCCATTCGCCCGAGCGCCCCCGCCCCTACCCCGACGGCGAAAACCGAGCAGGTGGATGAGCAGGAAGAAGGCCTGTTCCGTCGCCTGGGCCGCAAGATCGCCAACTTCTTCAGCGATGAAGACACCCAGACTGAAGAAAGCCGTGACCAGAACAAGGCCACCCGCGAAGATCGTCGCAACCAGGGCCGTCAGGATCGCCGCAAGTCGCGGGTAGCCCGTGATGACCAGCGCAGCGGCGGCAACCGCAGCGGTAACGATCGTCGTCAGGGCGGCCAGCAGGGTCGTAGCGATGACAACCGTGGTCGCGGCCGCAACCGCGGCAACCAGAACCGTCAGGGCCCCGATAAGGCTGCTGAGGCCAAGGGTGGCGACAACAAAGCGGCCGACACCAAGACTGCTGACAGCAAAGCCGCTGAGAACAAAGGCGGTGATAACAAGGGCAACGACAATCGTGGTGGCCAGGGTCGCGGTCGCGGCCAGGGTCGCAACAAGCCCCAGCGTGAGCAGAAAGAGGCACGCGAGCAAAAGGATCAGCAGCCGGCCGCCAAGAAGCCAGCCGGTGGCGAAAAAGGCGCGTCCAGCGACAAGCCCCGCAAACCTCGCCGTCAGCGCGGTCGCGATGGCTCGCCGTCAGAAACTCCGGCCTCCACGCCTGCAGATCGCAAAGCCGTTCGCAGCGAGAAGCACCAGAAGGACACCCAGCCGGAGCAGTCCGCTGATAACGGCAAACCAGAGGTGAAAGCCGCTGACGCCAGCCAAGCGCCGAAAGACCAGGCACCGGCGGCGAAAGCAGCCAACGACAAGCCGGCCCAGGCGGCGGACACGCCCAAGCAGGCGGACGCTCCAAAACAGCCGAAGACTGAGGCCAAGGCCGACGACCAGAAGCCGGCTGCCAAGGCCGATGAGGCACCCAAAGCCAAGACCGACGACGCACCCAAGGCGCAAGCCAAGGACGCTCCGGAAACCAAGACTGAGCCCAAGGCTGAGTCGAAGGCAGCGCCTGAAGCCAAGGCCGAACAGAAGCCTGAGCAAAAACCTGCGAAAGCGCCGGTCGCCGACGCCAAGGCATCTGACGACAAGCCCCAGGCAGACGCTAAGCCGGAAGCCAAGCAAGAAGCGAAGCCGGAAGCAAAGCAGAAGCCGAAGGCCGACTCGAAGCCAGAGCCGAAGGCTGAGAGCAAAGCCGCGCCAGCAGCAAACGCTGAAGCCAAGGCTGAGTCCGCGGACAGCAAGCCGACGCAGGCCAAGGCTGCTGAGAGCAAGCCTGAGCAGGCCAAATCAGCCGCTCCGGCGGACGCCAAGGCTACCGAGGGCAAACCGGCAAACAAGCCGGAGGCAAAAGCGGAAGCCAAGGCAGATACCAAGCCTGAGCCGAAGCCGGCCGCTGCCCCGGAAGCAAAGACTGAGACCAAAGCCGAGGCCCAGCCAAAGCCTGACGCCAAAGCCGCACCCCAGCAGGATGCCAAGCCTGAGGCCAAGCAGGATGCCAAGCCTGAAGCCAAGCAGGACGCCAAGGCCGAAGCGGCAGCACCTGCGGCCCCTGAGGTTCCGGTAACTCCAGGTCGTGCCTATAATGATCCGCGGGAAGTGCGCAAGCGCCAACGTGCGGCGGAAGAAGCCAAGAAGGCCGGGAGTAACTGATCGATGCTATCCAACACCGACATTGACGCGCTGGAAGACATCCTGTTCGCCGAACCCTGGGGCGAAGACGCCCTGGACTTTTTCGGCCTGCATGGCGTGGTCTGTGCCAGCGTGGTCGGCCCGGCAGACCTGAGCGCGGAAGACATCTTCCGCCTCGCCACCGGCACCCAGGCGGTGCCGGACGAGGGGGTACCCGAGGTCTTTCGCCGCTGTGTCCAGAAACTGGCGGGCAACATGGCGCACTCTCTGGACATGGGCCAGGCCCTGGAACTGCCGGAACCGGAAGATGGCGATCCGATGAACGCCCTGGAAAACTGGTGTGCGGGTTTTGTCGACACCTTCCTGGAGCGCGAAGAGGAGTGGCTGGAAGCAGCCAGTGAAGAGGAAACCGCCGATTTGCTGGTGCCCATGCTGACGCTGTCAGGGCTGTTCGACGATGAGGACTTCCAGAAGGTTCGCAACAGCGAGAAGCTGTCGCGGCAAATGGCGGATGCGATTCCCGATTCGCTGACCGACCTGTACTTGTTGTTCCACGCGCCGGATTAAACCGGCGCGGTCACACCTACCGGTGTTTTGAAATGATGCCAGACCGGCTCCAGCCCGTCTGGCATTTTCATGATACGGCCCAGCTCACACCAGGGTGGCCCGGGAAAGTGAAAGTCACTGCCCTGGGAGGCCAACAGCTGTTCCTTACGGCAAAGTTCCGCCAGAAACCCCAGATCCCCGCTGGATTGCCCAGAGGTTGACACCTCAATGGCCCGGCCTCCGGCCCGTCGGAAATCTGCGGTCAAGTCTCGCAGTTTGGTCGCCGTTAGCTGGTACTTACGCGGGTGCGCCAGCACCGCAATGCCTCCGGCATCGTTGATCCAACGCACCACCTTAGCCAATTCCGGCCAGTACGCCTTTACGTCACCCGGCTTGCCCGTGCCCAAATGCCGCTTGAAGGCCTGGGCAGTATTGCTTACCACGCCGGCCTCGACCAGAACCTTGGCAAAGTGGGGCCGACCCGGCACATCACCACCCGCAGCCGCTGTGGCCAGCTCCAACAGGTCAGGCACGTTCAGCTTGCTGAGCCGATCGACAATCATGCGAGCCCTCGCCCACCGATTTTCATGCTGCTGCGCCAGAGCTTGTCGGAAGGCAGGGTCTTCGGTGTCGAAATCCAGCCCCACCACGTGAATCGTCCGGCTCTTCCACAAGCAGGACAGCTCGATACCCGGAACCAGTTCCAGCCCCTGGGTTTCTGCCGCCTCACGGGCCTCGTCGAGCCCGGCAATGGTGTCGTGATCGGTCAGTGCGAGGTGAGTCACCCCACGCTCGGCCGCCCGAGCCACCAGCGCGGCCGGTGTCAGGGCTCCGTCCGAGGCGGTGCTGTGGCAGTGCAGGTCGATGCACAATGTAGGGTCTTGCGGTATAGTCACTAAAAATCCTGAACCGGGTGATGGGCTTAGCACCCAGTGTACCAGCCGCACCCCGGTCCTGTATCAGATCCTGTTGCCGCAGCCTGTGTTTGCGCAGCCGCCATCGGAACAGGCAGACATCGAAACGGGCAGCCCCCCCAAACGGGCACATACCAAAACGGAGAGTGGAATGTATTACGCCATCATCAGCGAAGACGTCGAAAACAGCCTGCCCATGCGCCAGTCCGCACGGCCCGCCCACCTCGAACGGCTGCATGCGCTGAAGGCCGAGGGCCGACTGCTGGTGGCCGGCCCTCACCCCGCCATCGACACCCCGGAGCCCGGCGACGCAGGTTTCAGTGGCAGCCTGGTGGTTGCCGAATTCGATTCACTGGAAGCCGCCCAGAGTTGGGCCGACGCCGACCCGTACATTGAGGCCGGGGTTTACCAGAAAGTAGTCGTCAAGCCGTTCAAGGCCGTGCTGCCCTAGGCCCCGGCCACCATCGCATGAGTTTATTGTAATGCGAGCCCGCTTGAACGACCGGTTATCTGTGACAAAATTGCGCCTTTGATCAATGACTGTTTTTTAATCGTTAAACTCAGGGAACGTATCCAGTGACGCCTTTCCGTCTTCTCATCAGTGTGCTTTTTGTTGTCTCCTCTGTGGCCGTGGCCCAGGCGAAAACCGTTTGGGTGGATGACCAGCTTTACCTGCCGGTACGGGCGGGCGCTGGTACCCAGTTCCGCATCATTGAAAATGCGGTTCCCAGCGGCACACCGCTGGAGGTTATCGAAACCACCGATTCGGGCTATACCCGGGTGCGCACCCCCAAAGGCACTGAAGGCTGGGTGTCCAGCCAATACCTGAGCGACACGCCCATTGCCGCTGACCGCCTGCGTCAGGCCAACCGTGAGCTGGAACAGGCGCGCAGCGAGCTGAGCAAGGTCAAAGAGCAGCTGTCTGAAACCACCCAGCAGCGCAACACTTTGGAAAACGCCGAAGCCTCCCTGTCAGAGCGCTCTCAGTCGCTGCAGGAGGAACTGCAACGGATCAAGAGCATTGCCGCCGACTCCATCAACCTGGAGCGTCGCAACCGGGAACTGCGGGAGGAAAACCAGAAGATCCGCAACGACCTCGAAGTACTGACCGCCGAAAATGAGCGGTTAGAGGCCAGCAAGGAATCCGATTTCATGCTGCTGGGGGCCGGTCTGGTCCTGGGTGGCGTGCTGTTGGCGCTGATCATTCCGATGCTGAAACCAACAAGAAAAACCGACAACTGGGCTTAAGGCATGAAGGACTATTCGGAAAAGCGTGATTTTCACCGCATGCAGGTAAACTCGGAAATCGACATTACGGACTCCAAGGGCAATCGCTTCAAAGGCGTGTGTCGTGACCTGAGCGCCACGGGCATGCAGCTCTATGTTGAGCAGGAAGTGGCCGTGGGAGAGGAACTGCAAACGGTGCTGAAGCCCAGCAGCGATCAGTTCCCGCCGCTGGAGACGGTGTGCGAGGTGATCCGGTGCGAGGCTGAAGGCAACGGGTTTCTGCTGGGCACCAACATCAGCGAGGTCACCCAATAACCCGGAGCCTTGCGGCATCCCGAGGTTAATCGCACAAAAAAACGGCGGCCATTGGCCGCCGTTTTTGTTTGTTACCGCGCCTTCTATCGAAGGCTGCCTCAGACCAGGGGCTTCTCGGAAACAATGATGCCGTTGTTGTCGGCATAGACGTAGTGCCCCGGGCGGAAGGTGACGCCACCAAAGGTCACCGGCACATTCAGGTCGCCCAGGCCACGCTTCTCGCTCTTACGCGGGTGCGTGCCGAGCGCCTGCACACCCAGGGCGGTGTTGCCGATCTCGTCCACGTCGCGGACACAGCCATAGATGATCAGGCCGGCCCAGCCATTGCTGGCGGCCTTCTCCGCCAGCATATCGCCCAGCAGCGCGTGGCGCTTGGAGGCACCACCATCAACCACCATCACCCGGCCGTTGCCCGGCAGGCCCACCTGCTCCTTGACCACGGAGTTGTCCTCAAAGCACTTCACCGTAACGATCTCGCCACCGAAGGCCTTGTTGCCACCGTAGTTGTTGAAACCCGGCTCTACCACTTCAACTTCCGGGAACTCGTCGCAGAGGTCCGGGGTAATGATATCTGCCACTGCTAACACTCCTTTTCCGTCAGGTGAACTCAGTCGATTTTCTCGTCGGCCAGGAAGAACCAGGTATCCAGAACCGAATCCGGGTTCAGCGACACGGTATCGATGCCCTGATCCATCAGCCATTTGGCCAGGTCCGGATGGTCTGACGGGCCCTGCCCGCAGATGCCGATGTACTTATCAGCCTTGCGGCACGCCTGGATGGCGTTCGACAGCAGCGCTTTCACCGCATCGTTACGCTCATCAAACAGGTGGGCGATGATGCCGGAATCCCGGTCCAGCCCCAGAGTCAGCTGGGTCAGGTCGTTGGACCCGATAGAGAAACCGTCGAAGTGCTCCAGGAACTGGTCGGCCAGCAACGCGTTGGCCGGCAGTTCGCACATCATGATCACCCGCAGGCCATTGTCGCCGCGCTTGAGACCGTTTTCCGCCAGCAGGTTCACCACCTGCTCGGCTTCGCCCACGGTACGGACAAACGGCACCATCACTTCCACGTTGGTCAGGCCCATCTCATTGCGCACTTTCTTCAGCGCGCGACACTCCAGCTCGAAGCAGTCACGGAAGGTCTCAGAGATGTAGCGGGAGGCACCCCGGAAACCGAGCATCGGGTTCTCTTCGTCCGGCTCGTACAGGGTGCCGCCGATCAGGTTGGCGTATTCGTTGGATTTGAAGTCAGACAGACGCACGATGACTTTCTTCGGCGCGAAGGCGGCTGCCAGGGTGGAAATCCCCTCAACTAGCTTGTCGACGTAGAAGTCCACCGGCGAGCTGTACCCGGAGATCCGCTTCTCCACGGTCTGCTTGATGTCCCGCGGCAGGCCGTCGAAGTTCAGCAGGGCTTTCGGGTGCACACCGATCATCCGGTTGATGATGAACTCAAGGCGGGCCAGGCCAACGCCCTCGTTCGGCAGCGCCTGGAAGTCAAAAGCGCGATCCGGGTTGCCCACGTTCATCATGATCTTGAACGGAATGTTGGGCATGGAATCCACGGTGTTCTCGCGCAGTTCGAAGTCCAGCGCGCCCTCGTAGATCATGCCGGTGTCGCCTTCGGCGCAGGATACGGTCACTTCCTGACCGTCTTTCAGCAGCTCAGTGGCATCGCCACAGCCAACAACGGCCGGAATGCCCAGTTCACGAGCAATGATCGCGGCGTGGCAGGTACGGCCACCGCGATCGGTCACGATGGCGGAAGCACGCTTCATCACCGGCTCCCAGTCCGGGTCGGTCATGTCGGTGACCAGCACATCGCCAGCCTGAACCCGATCCATCTCCTTGATGCTGGTGATGATCTTGACCGGGCCACTGCCGATCTTGTGACCGATACTGCGACCTTCCACCAGCACCTTGCCGGTTTCGTTCAGCAGGTAGCGCTCCATGACGTTGGCCGCGGCGCGGCTCTTCACGGTTTCCGGACGCGCCTGAACGATGTAGATGCGGCCGTCGTCGCCGTCTTTCGCCCACTCGATGTCCATCGGACGCTGGTAGTGTTTCTCGATGATCATGGCCTGCTTGGCCAGTTCTTCCACCTCGGCGTCGGTGATGCTGAAGCGGTTACGGTCGTCCTGCTCCACCTTCACGGTTTCAACGAACTCACCGGCATCGGCGTCGGTCTGGTAGACCATCTTGATGGCCTTGGAGCCCAGGTTGCGACGCAGCACCGCCGGACGGCCGTTCTCCAGCGTCGGCTTGTGCACGTAGAATTCATCCGGGTTAACGGCACCCTGCACTACCGTTTCGCCCAGACCGTAGGACGAGGTAACAAACACCACATCCCGGAAGCCGGATTCGGTGTCGAGGGTGAACATAACGCCACTGGCGGCGGTTTCACTGCGCACCATCTTCTGGATACCGGCCGACAGGGCCACCAGCTTGTGATCAAACCCATGGTGTACGCGGTAGGAAATAGCGCGGTCGTTGAACAGAGAGGCAAACACTTCTTTTACCGAGGTGCGCACCTGCTGCAGGCCAACCACGTTCAGGAAGGTTTCCTGCTGCCCGGCGAATGAGGCATCCGGCAGATCTTCAGCGGTGGCAGATGAACGAACGGCGACCGCCATGTTGTCGTTACCGGCCTGCAGTGTGGCAAACGCTTCTTTCAGGGCGTTTTCCAGGACATCGGGGAAATCGGTATCGATGATCCACTGGCGAATCTGGGCACCCACGCGCGCCAGTTCGTTCACATCGTTTACGTCCAGGGCGTCCAGAGCGTTGTCGATCTTGTCCTTGAGGCCGTCGGTGGCCAGGAATTCACGGTAGGCGTGAGCGGTTGTGGCGAAACCACCAGGAACGGTCACGCCTGCGTTGGCTAGATTACTGATCATTTCACCGAGGGAGGCGTTCTTGCCACCCACCCGGTCAACATCGGACATTCCCAGGTGATCAAACCAGATAATGTAATCTTCCAAAGCACGTCTCCCTTGAGTCTGTAAAGCAAAGAGCATCACCGGGCCAGCGGTATCTAGCGGTAAAAGCAGGAAATATCCACTGCGGAGTCTCGAACTTGGCGTGTATGATACTGTAACCTGCGGCAATTACCTAGGGAACAAGGCAACACGGAGCCGGACAACAGCCCATGAAACGTACCGCTTTCTTTATTTCCGATGGCACCGGCCTGACCGCCGAGGCGCTTGGCCACAGCCTTCTGGCCCAGTTTGAAAAAATCGAGTTTGAGCGCGTGACTGTGCCCTACATCGACGATGAGGAAAAGGCCCGGGAAATGGTGATCCGGGTCAACAAGGCGGCCGAGGTGGATGGCGCTCGCCCGCTGGTGTTCGACACCATCGTCAACAGCGACATCCGCGAGATCATCGCCACCGCCGAAGGCTTCATGGTGGACATCTTCGGCACCTTCCTGAACCCGCTGGAGCAGGAACTGCAGTCGTCCTCCTCCTACACCGTGGGCAAGTCGCACTCCATCAACAACGAAGGCAGTTACGAGCGCCGGATAAACGCCGTGAACTTCGCCCTCGACAACGACGACGGCGCCCGCACCCGCCACTACGACGAGGCCGACCTGATCCTGGTTGGTGCCTCGCGCAGCGGCAAGACCCCGACCTGCCTGTACCTGGCACTGCAATACGGGGTCAAAGCGGCAAACTACCCGATTACCGAAGAGGATCTGCAGGATCAGCAGATGCCGGCGGCCCTAAAGCCCCACAAACAGAAGATCTTTGGTCTGACCATCGAACCGGAGCGCCTGGCGACGATCCGCAACGAGCGCCGTCCCAACTCCCGCTACTCCTCCATGAAGCAGTGCATGCATGAGATTGAGGAAATCGAGCTGATGTACCGGCGCGAGCGTATCCCCTACCTCAACACCACGGCCTATTCGGTGGAGGAAATCTCGACCCGGATCATGGTGACCACCGGGCTGAAGCGGAATCGCTAACGCCACCGGCAAGAGAATTACTGCAAGCGCTCAGGGAAAACCGAGCACAAAAAAAGAGGGCCAACTGGCCCTCTTTTTTGTTACCGCCCGGGCGGCTTACATCTCCTCGATACTCAACCCAAGCTCTTCCGCCAACGTGCGGTTCTCCGGGCTGGTCACCACCGCCGTACTGGCGTTTTCCGGCACCAGCCAGGTGTTTGCCACCCGTTTGAGGTCATCCAGGGTGACCGCGAGCACCCGCTCACGGAACCGGGCACGCTGTTCCGGGCTGCGGCCAAACAGCTTGTTGTGGAAGGCATGACGCGCCGCACCTGCCGGCGAGCGCGGACGGTCGAGCTGGCCGATTACACCAAGGATCGACTCCTCCAGCTCCTGCTCGTCATGGTCGGCTTCCTGCAGCCACGCCAGTGACTTGTCGAAATCCTCCAGGGTTTCCGCCAGACGCGGATCCCGGTACGAGAAGAACCGGAAGGTGCCATTCACGCTATCCTGACCGGCACCGCCACCGTAGGCACCGCCCTTCTCCCGAATGGCCCGGTGCAGGTAGCCGTTACGCAGGAACCCGCCAAGCACGGTTAGCGCGGCGGCATCGGGATGATCCACCGGCACCGTGGCGTAGGCCTTGGCGCAGAAGTTGACCTGGGTAGAGGTCAGCCACGCCTCGCGGGTGGTGTAGTTGACCGGCTGCATGGACCAGCTGGAGCTTTGCGCGCCGGCCTCGTCCTGCCAGCAGGTTTTCAGGTCATCGACCATGGACGGCAGTTGGTCTTCCTCGCCAATCACCAGGAACTCGCGGCTCTGGTTGCGGATCTTGGTGTGCAGCGCCGCCAACTTGTCACAGAAGGCTGCCAGCTCCTTCGGATCTTTCAATGCCTGATCCAGCTCCTTGGTGCCACGGATGCCGGCCAGACCGCCAAGGCGGAAGGACAACCAGGCGCCCGGGCTCATGCCCTGAGAAGCGGCGCCCATGGCGAGGGCATGGCCGCTGCCCGTCACCGCCTGCTCCCGGCGGGCGCGGATCTGGGCGATGATCTCACGAATGCGCTCATGCTCGTCAAAACGCACACTGGTGTAGACGTCCCGCAGCAGGCGGGTCAGCTCGCCACGATTGCGGGCCAGCGCCTTGCCATTGAACACCAGGTAACCGGTCAGATTCTGGACGTCGTCGATGCGGCCCTTGGCGCTGAACGACGCACCAATGCCGCCGGATTCTGCGGAGATACGATCCTGCATCTGCAGGTAATCGAGATCGCCACAACCCACTTCGGACATCAGCGTGGTGTAGTACGGAATCAGCAACAGCTCTTCTTCGGTCAGCTCGGGCACCGGCACCACCACCTGCTCGTACACCAGACCGTTGGTGCCACGAGCAAACACGGTGGCGGCAATGTCGCCGTCGTAACGGGCTTCCGGTTCCGGCATCTGCAGCGGCACGTCGGTGAGGTCCACCTTGGGCAGGATGGAATCGTCATCCTTACGCATCTGCCGCTCTTCCAAAGCCTGGGCCCGGTCGATGATCTGCTGCACTTCGGTTTCGGTCAGCTCCGCCTTGCGACGGGCCAGGGCATCGGCGATCGCCTGCTGCCGGCGGCCTTCGAGCTGCTCATCCGGGCGCAGGGTCAGGGTGACCCGGTGCGGGTTCTCCAGCAATTTCTTGCGAATCAGGTTGGGCACATACTGCGGATCGCGAATCTTCTCCCGCAGTGTGGCCAGCACCGGCTCAAGATCCAGCAATTCCACCGGATCGCCACCGTGCACCATCGGCGAGATGGCGCTCATGATCAGTTGCAGCCCATACGGGAACTGGTCCCCGGCAATCTCACGCTGGTGCAGTTCGAGCTGGTGCAGAATGGCTTCCAGGCGGTCTTCGCTGACCCCTTCGTCCACTACTTTCTGCAGGGTGCTCTCGAGCAGCGCTTCCAGGTCTTTTTGCCGCTCGGGCTCACTGCCCTCAATGCCGCAGACAAAGGTCATTTCCCGGTTGGAATCTTCCAGACCGCACATGGGTGACGGCGCATGGCCCAGGTCGGTGGTTTCCAGCGCCCGCATCAGCGGTGAGGCACTGTTCTCCAACAGCACGGCCGACAGGAGCTGACCTTCCAGGTTTTCCTGCAGGTCGAAGCTGTGGCCCAGCAACCAGCCCATCACAATGTGGGTCTTGTTGTCGGTGCCCTCTCCTTCGTTCACGGCGTAGCCCTGCTCCACCCGCACCGGCGCGAACATGCGCTTTTCGTCCCGTACCGGCAGCTCGACATCGAGCCGGTCAAACCGCTTCAGGGCCAGCTCTTCAAACCGCTCATGATGTTCATGGGCCGGAATGTTGCCGTAGGTGGCAAAGATGGCGTTGCTCGGGTGGTAGTGGTGCTTGTAGAACTTCACCAGGTCGTCGTAGCTCAGATCCACGATGTGGTCCGGCTCACCGCCACTGTTGTAATGGTAAGTGGTGGTCTGGAACAGATGGCTGCTCAGGTTCTGCCACAGCTGGGAGGTGGGCGAACTCATGGCGCCCTTCATTTCGTTGTACACCACGCCCCGGTAAACCAGGTCGGTGCTGGGATCGTTCGGGGTGTCGAATTCCAGGCGATGGCCTTCCTGGGCAAAATCCAACGGGTCCAGCTTGGAGAAGAACACGGAATCCAGGTACACCGACAGCAGGTTGTCGAAATCCTTGCGGTTCATGCTGGCAAACGGATACGCGGTCCAGTCACTGCTGGTAAAGGCGTTCATGAAGGTGTTCAGCGACCGGCGGATCATCATGAAAAACGGGTCGCGCACCGGGAAACGCTCACTGCCGCACAGGGCGGTGTGCTCCAGAACGTGGGCAACGCCGGTGGAATCCATCGGGAAGGTCCGAAGCGCAACAAAGAAGACGTTTTCGTCGTTATCGGCGGCCAGGTGCAGGTGGCGGGCGCCGGTCTTCTTGTGGCGATACTCCTCAATGTCCAGATTGAGGGTGTCTATCCGGTGACTGCGAAGCTTTTCAAAGGCCGGATGGGTTGCGTTGTCGATCACTGCAGCCATTCAAACTATCCTGTCTTTAACGATGAGAGACTTGTAGGGTAACACGTAGTATCGATTATCATGCACAGTCCAGCAGCGACAAGGTAACCGGCAATTCATGACAACCTATTCCCCCCACACCCAGGCGGTTGATGCACCGGAAGTGGCCGCCTACTGGGCCGAACGCCGACGTTATCTCGAGCGGGTGCGCAAGGTACCCGAGATCAGACAGCGGTTCTGGCGGGAAGTTGCCATCTACCTGCTGCGCCGCCTGCTGTGGTCGTTTGGCTTTTTTCCGATCTTTATCGCCTTCTGGATCCCCTTTGTACTGTCCAGCTTCAATCCGGTGGTCATGGCGACCGACCTGATCCCGCTGCTACAGGATTTTGTCGATTCCAACCCCGAAGTGCAGGCCACCACCCTCAGCACCCTGACCATTGCCTGGGCCTCCATCGGGTTCATCTTCCTGGTCTTCGATTTCGTGCTGACCCCGTTCCGTTCTCCCTACCAATACGAAGCCGATGTCTACATGCGCTCATGGGAACAACTCAATGTTGACCAGCTTCCGGACAAAATGTGATTTGTCCTGCATTCTCGGGAACTCCAGACACTTTGTGTTACATAACTTTGCACGCACTGGTTAAGATGCAGGGGTAACAAGAATTCTAATACTGTCGGTTCAAGGGGTTCCCCATGGTCGATTTCAGACCGCTTCTGTTCATCAATGCGCTGGCCCTGATGCTTCTGGTAACTGCCGGTTTCGCGTCGATCCACGATGACATCAGAAACGGGACCAGCCAGGCGCCGGTTGCGGCTTCCGAGCCCACACCGCCAGCCCCGGAACGGGCATCACCACCCTCGAAGCAGACCAAACAAAGCACCCACCAGGCTGTAGCCGCGGTGGCGACCCAACCGGCACCTGCTGCCGGCCCGGCCATCCAGCCCACCTGGGCCCCGGACCCAGCACCAGAGCAAGCGCCAGAACTGGTAAAAGTCGCGGCTGAGGCCGAGCCGTTCCGTGTGCCGCCCATGCCGGAAAACAGCACCCAGCTCGCGATGGCGGAACCCGCGCTAGCAATCCCCAAACCCGAACCCAAACCAACAACCGGCTCCCTGGTGTTGCGCTCCAACGTGGTGGGCGACAACGTCACCATCAACGGCAAAGACTATGGCGCCACCCGCCTGGACCTGGACCTGAAGCCCGGCACTTACAACGTCACCATCAGCAAACCCGGCTATCAAGCCTGGAGCCAGCGTGTGGCTCTGGAAGCCGGCCATGAAATGACCCTGGTGGGCCAACTCGAAGCCTTTACCACCGTGAACTATCGCAACGGCGTCTGGGTGGGCGGCGTGAAAACCGGTGACGGCACCTACGAAAATCAGGATGGCCTGCGCTACGAGGGCCACTTCGTAAACGGCCAGTTCCACGGCGAGGGCACCGCCTGGCACCCCGACGGCAGTCGCTATGACGGGGACTGGAAGCAGGGCCAGCGCAACGGCGACGGTGTCTGGCGCAGCGCCGATGGCGCCCGCTATTCCGGGCAATTCAGCGCCGACCAGTTCAATGGTAAAGGCACCCTCACCCTGGCCAACGGCGACATCCTCACCGGCCACTGGCAAGACGGCCACCTGAACGGCCACGGCTCCCTTACCACCGCCGACGGCATGCTGTATGTCGGTGCCTTCCGGGATGACGAATTCCACGGCCGAGGTGCACTGACCTACCCGGACGGCCGCCACTACGAAGGCGAATTCTCCAACGGCGCATTTCACGGCAGCGGCGCCGAGGTCTTTGCCGATGGCAAAAAATACGAAGGCGAATACATTGAAGGCAAGTTCCATGGCCAGGGCCTGCTGCTGAACCCCAATGGCAGCTCGATTGAAGCCACCTTCCGACACGGTGAGCCCTACGGCCAGGTTCGACTGACAACGGCGGCCGGTGAAATCTTCACCGCGCGCACCTCTGAACCCGGCGTCTGTTATCGGGACAAGAGTTACCGGGCCACCCAGTGCCCGGCCCTGGAAGGCTGGTAACAGGCCCTAGCCCGAACAACACATGCGTTGCAGTAAACGATTGAGGTAGTGAGATGGCGATCAAGAACGCTCTGCTGGTGGACGACTCCAAGGTGGCACGATTTGCCTTGAGCAAGCTGCTGGAAAGTCGTGACATGGAAGTGAACATGGCAGGTTCGGCGGAAGAGGCGCTGGAGTTTCTGAACGGCGATACCCGGCCGGACGTCATCTTCATGGACCACCTGATGCCGGGCATGAACGGGGTGGAGGCCACCAAGGCCATCAAGGGCAACCCGGAAACCGCCGGCATCCCGATCATCATGTGCACCTCCAAAAAGTCGTCCACCTTTATGGACGAGGCCCGAAATTTCGGGGTTTACAACATTCTGACCAAGCCGCCCCACACCGACGGCCTGGGCGTGGTACTGGACCAACTCGACCGTGACGTGACCGAAGGCACCCTGCCAGAGCCCCCGGAACCTGGCGCTGCCGACCTGCTGGAACTGGAAGACGACGAGCTGCTGAACATCCCCGGAGATGCCTCGGTCGAGATGTCCATGAAAGCCGATGGCGAATCGGCCCAGTCCAACCATGGCACACCGAACGTGGTGCCGCTGACCAGCGATCTGATCGAGCAGATTGCCCGCTCAGCGGTCAAAACCCACATCAACAATCGCCTGCACGAGCTGCTCAGTTCCCTGTTTGACGAGCAGTTCGACCACCTGAAACGTGCCCTGGACGAATCCCGCAGCAAACAGGAAGGCATGCTTGAGCAGCGGCTGGACAAGATGACCGGCCTGATCGAGGAGCGCACCAAGCACCTGCGGGACGAAGTGGCGGCGGAAGTGAATCTGAATCTGGCGCGGGAGCTGGCTGACCTGAAGAAATCCCTGCAAAAGAACTCAGGCTTCACCACCGAGCACATGGCGGAGCTGAAAGATCACATCACCAGCGTACAAACCATCGATACCGAGTTCTGGCAGACCCTGCAGTCCGAGGCGATTCAACAGGCCCACGAGATTTCCCGGGAAACCGCCGAAGACATTGCCCAGCGCACCATCGATCTGTTTGTCGCCCAGCAGCGCTCGGCGTCCTCGAAGGTCTACACCATTGGCCTCGCCATCAGCCTCAGCATCTTCAGCGTTGGGATTGCCTGGCTGTCCGGCCTGTTTGGCTGAGCCGACGTCGAATCAATCGCCAATCGTCCGGGGTGTCCACGTCTTCGTGCACCCCGGGTATGTCCACCCGGGTAGCGCGGGCTCGCGCCAGTAGCTGACCGGCACCCTGATCCCCTTCCAACGCCATCACCTCCGGCCACAGCCAGCGCGGCAGGTACGCAGGCACACCGGGCCGACCGTCGTAATCGGCAGCCACCGGCTGATGAGGAACAAACCGCGCCGCCTTGGCAAAGGCCTTGAGCGAGGCCTCGTCCAGCAACGGTTGATCGGCCACCAACACAAACACCCCTTTGACCCTCGGGCCCAGACTGTCGAGGCCGGTCGCCAGCGAGGCCGACAGCCCCTCGCTCCAATCCGGCACCTGTAACCAATGGGACGGCTGAGCGGAAGCGCGAAAGCGCATCAACGGATACCAGGCACCACACAACACCCGCACATCCCGGCTTAGCATGTGGCCCTGACGGATCGCGTTGTCCAGTAGGGTGCCACGCTGATTGGGCATGGGGAGCAGGGGTTTGGGCCGGCCCAGGCGGGAGGACGCGCCGGCGGCCAGGATAAGTGCTGGAAAATCCTGATCGTTCGAGGAGTAAGAGAGGTTTATGATAAAGACTCCAATGGCCGGAAGCATGAGGCCTGGCTGATCGCCAGACTGCCCGTTTCGACGATTTTTGCTAGAATTCCGCCATCAATCAACCATACCCAGCCGGACATTTAATGAACCACCTTTTTGTAGACAACCTGACCGTCATCGATTTCGCTTATCTGGATGCCACCAGAGGCCTGGTGGGCGAAAGCTGGATTGCGGATGTGGTCCTGGGCGGGGAGCTTGATGATCAAGGCATGGTGTTCGATTTCAGCAATGTGAAGCGCACTATCAAGCGCGTGATTGATGAGAGCGTGGACCACCGCCTGGTGATTCCCCGCGGCTACGAGGGCCTGTCCTGGGACGAAAACGAGCCAGACCGCTTCCGCTGGGCGCTCACCGACGGCAGCGAAATCGTCCACCGGTCTCCCGATGAGGCCGTGGTGTGGCTGTCGGCGGAGCGTGTGGTGCCGTCTGCGGTGGCCAAACTGCTGGAGCGTGAGCTGCAAGCGGTGCTGCCTGCCAACGTCACCTCCATCGAGATCCACCTGCGTGAAGAGGTAATTGAAGGCGCCTACTACCATTACGTCCATGGCCTGAAGAAACATCTGGGCAACTGCCAGCGCATCGCCCATGGTCACCGCTCGCCGATTCGCATCGATCGCAATGGCTATCGGGACTACGACCTGGAACGGCAGTGGGCGAGCCGCTGGCGCGACATTTACGTGGGCTCGGAAGAAGACGTGGTGCGGCGCCACGTCGGCAACGACGGCGTGCGCTACGTGACCTTTGAATACGAGGCAAACCAGGGCGAGTTTGCCCTGGCACTGCCGGAAGAGCGGGTTTACATGCTGGACACCGACACCACGGTGGAGCTGATAGCGGCGCACATCGCCGACAAGCTGAAAGTGGAGTACCCCACCGACACCATCCGGGTGAAGGCCTTTGAGGGCGTCGGCAAAGGCGCCATCGCCTCACGCTGAGCACACCGCAAAGGCCCTCGAAATGCCGAGGGCCACTCAGCCCTGACGGCTCTCCGACAGCTCTACCCGCACTTTTCTTTCAGACACAAAAAAACCGCCCGAAGGCGGTTTTTTTGATGGCTTTCCGGTGGACTAAACCGTCAAGCCGTATTGGCGTCCCCTAGGGGGTTCGAACCCCTGTTGCCGCCGTGAAAGGGCGGAGTCCTAGGCCACTAGACGAAGGGGACTAGAAATTGGTGGAGCCAGGCGGGATCGAACCGCCGACCTCAACACTGCCAGTGTTGCGCTCTCCCAGCTGAGCTATGGCCCCTCAACGGATGCGTATATTAAGGATCCGCCCTGGGGTCGTCAACCGCAAAAAACCACTTTTTTTCAATTTTCTGAACATCCCTGTTCAAGTCGTTTACTTCTTCACCAAAGCGGTTAAATAGCACCCAATGCGGCGTATTCTTTTTCCACGCGCTTGGTTTCTTTCTTGGAAAAACCGCCCATCACTTCGAGTGCGTGGCGCAAACGGGACCGGGTCATGTCAGGACCCAGCAGCGCCATGGAGTCCATCACCGACCAGGAATTGGGCGTGCCCGCCACCGCTACGAAAATGGAGAACATGAAATCGCCCATTTTCAGATCCAGAGCCTTGGCCAGGGCCTTGATGTCGGCGAAGATGTTTTCCTTGCTCCAATGGCGCTGAGCCTCCAGCTTCCACAGGGTGAACTGCAGTACCCGTTTGATCTGACCTTCGTCCAGCTTGTTGTGGGCGAAGTCTTCCGGCTTCAGGTTGAGCATGCCGGAGAACATGAACTGGGCCATGGGCGCGACATCGGCGAACACCTCTGCCCTACCCTTGATGTGCGGCACCAGCTCCGCCAGTGCGTCCTCGTTGAACCACCACTGGCGCATGCGAGCCATGAACTGCTCATCGGTCAGCTCTTCACGCAGCCACTGGCCGTTCAGCCAGCGCAGCTTCTCCACATCGAACACCGGGCCTCCCAGGGACACCCGCTGGATGTCGAAGTTCTCGATCATCTCGTCGATGGTGAACTTCTCCCGCTCGTCCGGCATGGACCAGCCCATGCGCCCCAGATAGTTGGTCACCGCTTCCGGAAGGAAACCCATGCGCTCGTAGAAATTGATGCTGGTGGGGTTCTTGCGCTTGGACAGCTTGCTCTTATCCGGGTTACGGAGCAGCGGCAGGTGGCACAGCTCGGGCATGTCCCAGCCAAAGTACTCGTACAGCAGCTTGTGCTTGGGCGCCGAGTTGATCCACTCCTCACCGCGCAGAACATGAGTGATCTCCATGCGGTGGTCATCCACCACATTGGCCAGGTGGTAGGTGGGCATGCCGTCGGATTTCAGCAGGATCTGGCAATCCACCTGAGCCCAATCGATCTCGATCACGCCGCGGAGCATGTCCTGGATTTCGCACACGCCCTCATCCGGCACTTTCATCCGAATGACGTACGACTCACCGGCATCCAGGCGACGCTTCACTTCTTCATCGGGCAGCTCCAGGTTGCCCTTGATTCCCGGGTTCAGCCCCTTGGCCTTACGCTCCTCACGGATCGCTTCCAGTTCTTCCGGGGTGCGGAAGCAGTAGAACGCGTGCCCGGCAGTTACCAGATCCTCGGCGTACTGTTTGTAGGAGTCCTTGCGTTCCGACTGGCGATACGGGCCGTGGGGGCCGCCCACATCGGGGCCCTCATCCCAGTTCAGCCCCAGCCAACGCAGGGCACGGAAAATGTCCTGTTCGGATTCCGGCGTGCTGCGGGCCTGGTCGGTGTCTTCGATGCGCAGAATAAACTGGCCGCCGTGCTGGCGCGCAAAACACAGATTGAACAGGGCCACGTAGGCGGTACCAACGTGCGGATCTCCGGTGGGTGAGGGAGCGATTCGGGTACGTACTGTCATGAAATCTTCCTGAAAAGTCGGTGGCCGATGATTAAACCCGGCATTATACCGGCCCGGACCGCGTTTCGCATGATCACGACACGCTATCCAGAGGCCGGATAAGTACAAAACACGCGGAAGTTTTGCGCCAACCCTTAATCTTTAGTTATATTATAACGTTTCATAGCCATCCAATCAGGAACCTACCCAACATGCCTTACACCAAACCGGCCCGCCTGCTCGCGGCCGCGCTGTGCCTGGCCACCGCCCCAGCCCTGGCCGAACTCCGCGTTGTCACCTCCATCAAACCCTTATCCCTTCTGGCTCAGGGCGTTGCGCCGGCAGGCACATCGGTAACTACCCTGGTGCCCCCGGGCTCCAGCCCGCACAACTACAACATGAAGCCGTCGCAGCGACGCGCTCTGGCTGACGCCGATGTGATCTTCTGGGTCGGTCCGGAAATGGAAACCTTTTTGACCCGACTGCTGAGCGGCGATGATTTTCGTGATCGCACCGTCAGCCTGGCGCTGGAAGAGCCGGCAATGGCAGGCTCCGACGAGGCGGACGAGCACGACCAGCACGACCATGAAAGTGACAAGCATGAACATGACGACCATGACGATCACGGGCATGACGATGGCCACAAGGATCATGCCGAGCACGACGGCCATGAGGAACACCGCGAGCACAACGATCACGCGGAGCACGAAGAGGACGAAGAGGACGAAGAGCACAAGAAACAGGATAGCCACGCCCACGGCCACCATGACCACGGTGACGGCGAAGACCCGCACATCTGGCTGGACCCGGTACTGGCCGGCGACATGGCGAAAAGTATGCACGACGCCATGGCGCAGCAGCCCAACGCCGACACCGACGCCCTCGCCCGCAACCTGGCGCAGTTCCAATCGCGGCTGAAAACCACTGAGGCGGAAATCCGCGCGAAACTGGAACCGGTGCACGACATCGGCCTGTTCGCCTACCACAACGCGTTCGTCCGCTTTGCCGAGCACTACGCCCTGAAGCTGGAAGGCGTGCTCACCATTAACCCGGAACTATCCCCGGGCGCTCGCCACATTGCCAAGGTGCAGAAGCAGTTGGGCCAGAGCAATCACCCATGCCTGTTGACCGAGCCGCAGTTCAACCCGGGCATCTGGGAAACCATCACTGAAAATCTGGATGTCACCTTCAGCACCTGGGACCCACTGGCCACAGACGTTCCTGAAGGCCCGGACGGCTATCTGGCGTTTCAACACGCCATCGCTGATGCCGTGCTGGAGTGCCTACCAGAGCACGCTGAGCATTAAGGGAATAGAGGCAATGGCCAGCAACGTCTGGCCACTGATGATGCCCGCCATCAATGGCGCGTCGCCCCCGAGCTGACGCGCCAGGATGTACGCAGACGTAGCGGTAGGCAGGGCCGCCAGCAAAACCGCCACCTGCGCCAGCAAGCCATCCACCCCCAGTAACGCCGCGAGACCCGCTGCCATCAACGGAAACGCCAGCAGCTTCAGAGTCGTAGACACCAGAAACGGCATTGAGGCACCGCGCAGCGCCTTCAGCTGCAATCCCGCGCCAACGCACATCAGCCCCATGGGCAGGGCAAGCTCGCTCAGCGGTTTGAGAATGGCCGCAAACAGCGGGTGAAAGCCAATCTCGAAGAAACTCCAAACCACACCAATCACCGAACCGACAATGAGCGGGTTGGTCACAATGGCCTTGAGCACAGGCCGGAACTCAACCGGGCCCTGACTTGCCACCAGTGAAAACATCAGAATGCACAGCAGGTTCAGTAGCGGCACCATGATGGCCACGGCAATGGCGGTGAGCGATAGTCCCGCATCGCCCAGCAGCATGCCGCCGGCCGCCAGACCGACATAGGAATTGAACCGGATGGCGCCCTGAAACACCGAAGAGAACACCGGCCCCGACCAGCGCCAGATCCGCTGGGCCACCACCAGCACCAGAGTCATCGCCGCCAGCATGGCAACAATCAGCAGCGCAATGTCACCGTAGGCCGACGCAGGCAGCCTCGCCTGCCCTAACTTGAACACCAGCATGGCCGGGAACAGCACGTAATAGGTAAACCGCTCGGCCTGGGGCCAGAAATCGCCGCCGGGAAAGTTCCAGCGCCGAAACACGTGGCCCAACAGAATCAGCACGAACACTGGAACCAGCGCTTGAACCATTACCGGCATAAAGAATTTCTCCCGGAGCCTATCGATATCGAACGGCGTGAGTCGGCAACACCGAAAAATCAGAGCTCACGCAACTACATAGCAAGCTAGGGAGCATAGCAGAAGCCACCAGTAGCAGCATATGCTGCTAAAATAGGGGGCATAGGCAAAATGATCTCGATCTTGTGAGGTATATGCCATGAGCACTTCAGAGGTAAATCTGTGTCGGCTCATCTATTTCAGCAGCGCTTCTCCCGAACTGACCGACAACGATGTAGATGCCATTCTTGAGGAAGCGATAGCAGGCAACGAACTGCGCGGCATCACGGGCTTGCTCGCCTACGACGACTTCCATTTCATGCAGGTTCTGGAAGGCAACGAAGATGCGGTGAACAACCTCTATTTTCGGATTGCCCAGGACCCTCGCCATTACGACGTGAAACTCGTTCACTACCAGAAGGTTCAGGAACACCACTTTCAGGAGTGGTCAATGGCCCTGGCCAGACTGCCCGAGGTGCCGGGACGCTACATCGACAATCTGTACGGCGGTTTCGAACCGCAACTGTTCACCGCCGACGACGCACTGAAGTACTTCGACATGCTGCGGCACTACCTGCAACAGGCAGCCTAGTACCGCGCCATTATTGTTCCCGGGACCTTTCGTATTCCCGCTGGTACTCGCTGTACTCGCGCCGGTACTGATCCATGCTGGCCGCATCCTGGCAGTGATTCATACCACGGGGACTGCGTTCCGACTCGTGTTCACACCGATTCTCGATGTACTGCTCACGATCGCTTTGGGTGGCCGAGAACGAATGATCACCCACGTAGACACTTGGCGATGAGCATGCCGACAGCAGAACCATGGCGATCATAGGCAACCAACTTAGTAACTGGCGATTTCGCATAAATCTAACTCTTGGGTGCGAATAACTCGAAAACCTGTTGGCCGGTCATTTTACGGGCTTCGTTCTTGAACTCGTAGAAGCCGGGCTTTTCATCAATGAATATCTCACTGGCCAGCGTAAACTCCCGATCCTGAAACAGACCCGCCGGCAGGATGTACTCATCGCCCGGCAGCAGATGATAGAACAGGTGGGTGCCGCATTTAGAACAGAACCCTCGCTCCGCCCAATCCGACGACTGATAACGCGAGGGCTCCTGGCCGCTGAAGCTCACACCCGGGCCGCAATGCACCGCAAACATTGGCCCGCCAGACCAGCGGCGGCACATGGAGCAATGGCACAGACCCACCTCCGGGTGTTCGGGCGCATCCACCTCAATGGCACCGCAAAGACATTTCCCTTTCATGCTTGATTCCTCCTGATCCCTGAACGACATTCAAAGCACGATCTTGTCTCCTGGCTACGACTTGGGCTCCCACAGCTCAATGGGATTGCCCTCCGGGTCGTGCAGCCGGGCAAAGTGTCCGTTGGGGTACTCCTTTTCATCCACAATCACATCAATGCCGGCGCCTTGCAGTTGCGCCACCATTTTAGTCAGATCATTCACACGGAAATTGATCATCCAGCCTCGTTCCCCAGCACCGAAATAGTCGGTATCGCGTGGAAACGGAGCAAACACCGTAGGTCCCGCTTGCTGAACCCAGGGCAATTGGTCATACCCGGAAGGGACCGGGCTCACCCCCAGGTGCTCTTCATACCAGCGTGACAACGCCTCCGGGTCGGCCGCCCGAAAGAGCACACCACCAATTCCATTCACTTTTTCCATGCAACCTCCCCGTCCGGCTCAGGGCAACCTCGGCCAAGTCATCGGCTGACGGGCTAATTAGCCCACGGATGGCAGGTTCCCACCAAGCATATTCTCCACTACGGCGGCGTTATAGAAGGTTTCCACTTTCTGGATTTTATCGCCCTGCACCACAAACCAGACCGCCAGCCGGACATCGCCGATGGGTTCGAAGTTGGTTTTGAAGTCCAGGATGGCGAACACGTGCTCGCCGTCAGCGCTCAGCTGACGCACCACCAGATCCTTCTGGATGGCGGCCATACCAAACTGGTAGTACAGCATGTCATCCGGGCTGAGAAAGCGCATGTTCGGGCCGACGTATTCGAAGCCGTCCTGAACCAACAGCGTTTTCGCTTCATCAAAGCGCTGGGCCCGAGTGTCGGCGATGAATTGCGCCACTATGTCCTTCGGCTGCATGCACTGGCTCCACAATCACTGGTGCTTTTAACAATGTTTCCCATTTACTTGTATACCAAAACACAGCGCGGTGACAAATGTGGCCGCAGGCACCAGGTTTTGATTTCGAGGCGGTCACATTTGTCAGAGGCCGCGCCAGCCGTCCAATCGTAAAAACTTGTGTATTTTGTGCATTCGTTGACCGATTCCCGGTTAGGTTCCTATAAACTCTGTTCCGACCCAATAATCAGAACTGACGGAACAGTGATCCCAAATGACAGCCCGAATCACCCAGCTCCTGGCACTGCTTCTGCTTCTGGCCCTGGCCAGCACGTCTCTGGCGAACACCCCCACCATTCACCTTTCAGAACTGATTGACGGCCAGGCACCGCTCGGCAAAAAGCTGGCTTATCTGGAAGACGCCGATCAGGTACTGGCGCTTGAGGATGTGACCGGCCGAAACGATCGCGACTGGCAGCGCAGCGCGGCCCGGGTTCCTAATTTTGGCTTCAGCCAGAGCAGCTTCTGGTTCCGGATAGAGATCGTCAACGACACCGAAACTGGCGGCGGCCACCTGATCGAAGTCGCCAACCCGGTGCTGGATTATCTGGATATCTACGTGCTAGCCGAGGGCAAACTGATTCAGCAGGTGGCCACAGGCGATCAACGCCCGCTGGCCCAGCGTCCCATCAAACACCGCAACGTGTTGCTGCCGCTGGACATTCCCCGGGGCGAATCCCGCACCGTGTATCTGCGGGCTGCCAGCGAGGGTGCGGTGCAATTGCCAATTGACCTGTGGAGCGCTCAACGCTTCTACGAAAGCGACCAATACGGCCTGGCCGTGCAGATCCTGTTTGCGGGCATCATGCTAGCGCTGGCCGTATACAACATCTTTATCCTGCTGGTGGTGCGAGAGGCCAGCTACGTCTGGTACGTGCTGAACGTTGTGACCATCACCATCGTGCAACTGGCCCTGCACGGGGTCACGTTCCAGTTCCTCTGGCCCACGCTGCCCGGGCTCAACAACATCGTACTGGCGGCCACCATCACCTCCAACGTTGGCTTTGTGTTGCTGTTCACCTACAGCTTCCTGAACCTTCGCCAGCACGGCCGGTTCCTGCGCTGGTTTACCCTGGGCGGTGCCGCGGTGGCGTTTGCACTGTGCGCCGCCTCGCTGGTGGTCAGCTATTCGCTGGCCATGCGCCTGGCGGTGCTGATGATCGTGGTAGCCGCGCCCTCCGCATTGGCCATCGGCCTGTACCTCTGGGCCAAGGGCGATGCCCTGGCCCGGGTGTATACCCTGGCCTGGAGTGTGCTGCTGCTAGGCCACGCCGTGCTGGTTCTGAACAAGATGGGCGTGCTGCCCCGCAACGTGCTGTTTGAGTACGCGCCGCAGTTTGGCGCAGCTCTCGAGGTGCTGCTGTTCTCCTTTGCACTGGCCTACCGCATCAGCCTGGAACGGCAACAGCGCTTCCAGGCCCAGGAAGATGCCCTCGCCTCCGAACGCTTTGCCCGTTCGGCCCAGGAGCGAACCCTGCAGATTCAGAAGGAAGCCAACGAACATCTGGAGGCCCGGGTGGCCGAGCGCACCGAGGAGCTGCAAATCGCCAATCAGCGCCTGGAAGAAATGACCGCCATCGACGGCCTCACTCAAGTGAAAAACCGTGCGTTCTTTGATCGACAGCTCGCCGATGAATGGCGCCGCAACGCCCGGGAACGCCACGACATGTCACTGTTGCTGCTCGACGTGGACTTCTTCAAGAAGGTGAACGACACCCATGGCCACCTGGCCGGCGATGCCTGCCTGAAACACATGGCCCAGTTGTGTCGGAAATCCCTGAACCGGCCCGGGGATTTTGTCGCCCGCTACGGCGGCGAGGAATTTGCCATCCTGCTGTGCCACACCCATCTCGAGGGTGCCCAGGTGGTGGCCGAGCGCATGCGCAAGACAGTGGAAGCCACGCCCGTGGTGTGGGAAGGCAAAACCATCCCACTGACCGTTAGCATTGGCGTCTCATCCATCGTGCCCAAGCCCCACGACGACATGAAAGGCCTTATCCAGAAAGCGGATGAGGCCCTGTACGCCGCCAAACACGAAGGCCGAAACCGGGTCATGGTGTCCTATGTCAACGCCGAAGGCGGCTCCAGCATTACCTACGTTTAGCGGCCGAGGCTCGGCAGCACTCACGTTTACAGTCATCGGGCCTGGCGCCGAACCCGGTCAATGATGCGCTGGGTAGGGTGCTGCTATTCCACCGTGATCGTGATTTTCTCAGACACCACCGGCTCACTGTGCGGCACGTGAGCGTAGTTGCCCAAAAGCAACTGCAGGGTATGGGTGCCCGGCTCCAGGGAGATCTCGGCTTCCGTTTGCCCGCCACCGAAATGACGAACCTGGTCCGACGCCGGCAACGCCTTGCTCATATCTGACGGAACATCGGTATTGATCAACAAGTGATGGTGCCCGGTGCCTTCCTTATCGACTCCGGCCGGAGCCACACCCATGTTGCGCAGGCCGAACACCACGGTGAACGGGCTTTGCACGGTGTCGCCATCGTTGGGCATCACAAAATACACCTCGGCGTTGGCGGGTGCTTTCGACATATGGCCATCGGCCAGCGCGCCTACGGGAACAAGTAAAGCGGCGGATAACAGAGTGATTGCGATCCTGTTCATTTTTTGTCCTCCTTGGTTGGATCTAACCTCAGTCTAGTCGGGCTAGCAAACGCTGCCATCTCCACCGCAGGAATCCCCGCCTGGGTGATTTACGGCACGTTTCCTGCCTTAAACCCCGTGTAGCCCTGAAATCCGGCGTTGTTCTGCAGCGAACCGCCCGGCCCTGCCGGGCGCAGGATTAACGACAACAACAAGACAGCGGCAATTTGTTGTGCCTCTTTTTGCCCTCAGTATTGGGGCCGTGAGGCAAAAATGAAGCTAACCCACTGTTTTATTGGAGTCGTTTTATGAAGAAAGCACACCACAACACCCTCACGAAAAGCACTGATTCCTTGAATTCAACGGGTGCCCTGTACTTGTCGGCCCCATTCTTCGCCTGCATCGGTCTGGTTGGAGCCCTGCCCTGGATTGCCGGTTAAGGAACCAGGTTGGTTCACGCAGCCCTGAGAAGCCCCCTTTGAGGGCATGAAATTTCCCGCCCCAATCAACAATTGGGGCGGGAAACCTCAGCATTCTGTAATACTGACCGCTAAACCACCCAGAGAGGTCTCCTTGAACTTGTGGGACATCTCCTGCCCAGTTTGCCGCATAGCTTCAATACAGTTATCCAGCGGCATGAAATGCTCGCCATCGCCCCGCAACGCCAGGGAGGCGGCGCAGTAGGCCTTGATGGCACCAAAGCCGTTGCGCTCGATGCAGGGCACCTGCACCAGCCCCTTCACCGGATCGCAGGTCATACCCAGGTGGTGCTCCAGGGCGATCTCGGCGGCGTTCTCCACCTGCCGTGCCGTGCCGCCGCGCACTTCGCACAGGCCCGCGGCCGCCATGGCAGCGGCGGAACCCACTTCGCCTTGGCAACCCACCTCCGCGCCAGAAATGGAACTGCGCATTTTGATCAGCCCGCCAATGGCACTGGCGGTGAGCAGGAAATCCCGCACCTGTTCCTGGGTGCCGTTTTCATGGGTGACGAAGTAATACAGCACCGCCGGAATCACCCCGGCCGCGCCGTTGGTGGGCGCGGTCACCACCATGTGGCCGGCGGCGTTTTCCTCGTTGACCGCCATGGCGTAGGCACACAGCCAGTCGTTCAGGGTCGCCGCCTCCGGCTTGTTTCGGATGCCCTCGTACAGATCCCTGGCCCGGCGATGGATATTCAGGCCACCGGGCAAGGTGCCCTCGGCCGCGAGACCAGTCTCAATGCAGGCCCTCATGGCCCGCCAGATCTCGTCCAGGCCGTCCCGCACGCTGGTTTCGTCCAGGTGGTCCAGCTCGTTCACCCATTTCATCTGGGCGATGGATAGCTGGTGCTGCTCCGCCAGCGCCATCAGGGCCTTGGCGGAATCGAACGGATAGGTGGAGGCGTCTTCGTCAGCGAATTTAAGCGGCGCTTGCAGTTGGTCTATCTCTGCCAGGGTATTGATGAACCCGCCGCCGATGGAGAAATAGGTTTCCGAGAGCAGGCATTGGCCATCACCGCTCAGCAGCTCGAACACCATGCCGTTCGGGTGCTCCGGCAGCGGCGCGCCGGTATCGAAGACAATGTCTTCAGAGGGATTAAACAGAACCGATTTTTGGCCGCCCAGTTCAACCAGGTCGGCTTGCCAGAGCTGATCGACCAGCGCCTGCACATCGGTCTCCACCAGGCTGGCCGGCAGGTAACCGTGCACGCCCAGGGCCACGGCCCGATCGGTGGAGTGGCCCTTGCCGGTGAAGGATAACGAACCTTTGAGAGTACAACGGAGGCGGGCGCCGTCCAAACCTGCTTCATCGAACGACTGCCCTTTGATTCGCTCGATGAAATCGTGGGCGGCGACCATGGGCCCGGTGGTGTGGGAACTCGACGGGCCGATGCCGATTTTGAACAGATCCAGCGCGCTGATGAACATGACAGCCTTACGGTTTGCACGTGTAAGGACAGTCTAGCATGGGCCAAAAAACGCAATCTTTCGGATTTTCGTAAATCCAGGAAGGCAGATATTTGAGAATAAAACGTGAATACTCCCCTCAAGCTACCCCTTCAACTTCTCAGCCATTCGTCTATAAAACCCTTTCGTCCGGCTAGATACGAGAGAAGATTCACCGAGCCCAGAGCCCGGCAAAGGATACCCCAGCTCATCGGCCAACCGAACCACCTCAATAAGAAGAGGGTCCTCACTTCCGCGCAGAGTGCGAAAATACTCAGATTTATGAGCCTTGTACGCATTCAAATCGAAAGCCTCTGAGTATCGATCAAGATATCCGGCGATATCCAGAGTAGCGAGCGTTCTCAAACACTTCCAGCATGACCCACAGTTTGTATAACTGCTGGCACTCCTGGAACTCACACACACATCAAGCGCTTGATAGGAGTCCGAAAGCTCCGCGACACGCAGTGTTTTTGCGACACGGGTGTGTTCACTGCCGACCGACAGACCATCAACCCATTCTGTGGAAAGAAGAGGAAGAACAATTGAATCTGTGTACGCAAGATCCTTGGAGGGCCCAACGAATACATCAGAATAACTGTACGCGGAGGCGTACAAGTATCGACCTATCCCGTTTTGAAGCACAAGTGGAACGGAAAAGTTACGCATAGTATGCGTTTGCTGAAAATTCAGCTTCTTACTGTAAAAACTATCGAGATTAGAGTTCACCTTCAGGAATGGAAGCCCTAGTCGCTCTGCGGCTGGTACAAGGCGGTCGTACCGTTCCCGAAATAGCCTCTCACCACCCTTTCCGTGGGAGCCAACATTGTTAAAAAGAAGATGGGTAATCTTGAAGCTGTCCGGAATCTCAGAAAATAAGTGATCAGCAAGCAGACAGTACGAATCTATTCCACCAGAAAAACCTGTTGCAACACCTTTGGCTTGATCTGCATCTCCCGCGCAAAGGCTCTGTGGAAAAACTTCTACTTTTTGAAGAGACGGGATGACCAATTGAAGCACGTGCTGCAATGGGCCAGATATTTTGAAGTAGAGCTCCTCTGAAATCGCTCCATCTACCTGGATATCTTCGCCGTTCGCCATTGCCGGAATCAAAAGCGCGACCAGAGCCGCATCGCAGTTAGCTGACAAAAAGTCGCCGAACGAATTTGGAACCTCATACCACAGAGGCCCACTGCCCTCCTTCGACTCCACATCGACGCTGTAAAGAGTGTGGTCGACGTTTCTTGAAATTTGAGGTTTGCTAATCTTCATATTCACGAATTCCTTACTGCTGATCGAACCGCCCAAAGGGCTGCAATTAAACGGCGCAAGATTGCCCCTTAATCAAAAAGATCTTCAACGCTCTTGCACCGAAACCTATCGCTTCCCCAAGCGAAAGACGATTCGGCTGTGTCAGTTCGTCACTCTCTGGATTTGGCGATCCCGAAACTAAGAACAAGCTAAACCCAATCTCACACAATCTTGCATCGGCTCTCATTACGACGCCTGAATCACAAATGGGAATACCTAAGGGCGGTCACGAAAGGACTGAAGTGTAAGCCTTGGTCACTGGTTAGCTCTGACGAATCCGAAAGGGCCGCCCTATCGATTCGCCAATGCGTAATCAATCGCCGCACAAACCGCCGCCGCTTGAGCCGCATTGCACTGCTCAGGCGTAACCTCGGCGCTGTCCGGATACACCTCGGTCGTGGTGGTATAAGGCGCGTTGGTGACCCCGGCACACAGGCCCCACTGCTTGAGCGGATACTGAATCACGCCGCGGGAGACCACCGGCGCGCCGAAGATCTCGCCCTTGTCGTCCGCCGGGGCGATGTGGGTGATCGGCTCCACCGCCTCGATGATCGCCTGCTGAAACGCTGGCTGCGGGTTCTCGGTGTCCGCCACCACGTAAAAACCGTCGGGAATGCCGCCCGGCTCGAACGGCTTGCCGTCCCGGGCCGCCAGTGCGGGGCGGAACTCGGATTCGTCGGTGTCGGTGGTTTCGTGCAGGTCGATGTGCAGCAGCGCGCTGTCCCGGATCGGCGCCACCAGTCGCATCAGCGCTGACGATTCCTCTGCCTGGCCGTCTTCCCGGAACGAACGGTTCGGGTCCACCGCGTTGGCGTTCCAGCGATGGATACGCTCATAGGCCCAGGGGCTGACACAGGGCGCGACCAACAGGTTCACCCGGCCGGCGTAATCCGCCGCGTGCTGATCGAGAAACTGCAGCGCGCCGTGCACACCGCTGGTTTCATAGCCGTGCACGCCGCCGGTGATCAGCACCACCGGCAGCTCCTCGCGCCAGTCCCGGCTGCGCAGCGCCATCAGCGGGTAGCCATCGGGGCCGTAATCCAGGTGGCCATACTCTTCCACCTCAAAGCGCGAACCCAGGCGCTCGACCACACTCAACACCTCGGACTCGTAGCTGCGCTGGCGAGTCTGTCGGGACAGCCACTCGGCGCGCTCCGCGTCGCCCCAGGGGGTGCCAGGCGTGCCGATTGGGTAAGGGGTTGGTGCTGTGGTCATAACGGGTGTCTCTCGTTGTTGCTTGTATTGAAGGGCATTCTAGCAGCCCTGCCCGCCGCAACCGAGGCGGACAAGGACTGAAGCGGAGTCAGGCCGCCGCCACCACCGAGATTTCCACCTTCAGCTCCGGCGACGCCATCTGCGCCTGCACACAGGCCCGCGCCGGTGCTTCGCCTTCTGGAATCCAGTTATCCCACACCTCGTTCATCTCTTTGAAATCGGCCATGTCCGCCAGGTAGATGGTCGCCGAGAGGATCTTGTCGCGGCCAGAGCCGATGCTCTCCAGCAGCTCCTCCACCTTCTCCAGCATGCCGATGGTCTGGGTGCGAATGTCGCCGTTGCGGTCCTTGGCCACCTGGCCGCACAGGTAGGCGGTGCCGTTGTGCTTCACGATCTTGCTCATGCGGGCATTGGTGGTAATACGCTCGATAGTCATTGCTCGTACCTCATTGGGGATTGGTTGGAATGGCCCGGGTTGAAAACATCCCACAGGCCATCACCTACACTTGCATTCAGGTAATTAGAACGCAGATTTGGTTGGCAACGAAAGGCCGACGAAAGACCAACTTAAGGATAGCTACCATGGAACATCGCAAAGTCCGCTGGGGAATCCTCGGCACCGCTGAAATCGCCACCAAGGTGGTGGCCGGCATGCACGATGCGGCGAACGCGGAAGTCGCCGCCGTCGCCAGCCGCGATCTGAACCGCGCGCAAGAATGGGCCAACGAGCAAAACGTGCCCCAGGCCTACGGCTCCTACGACGAACTGCTCGCCGACGACAGCATCGACGCGGTGTACCTGCCCGTGCCCACCGCCCTGCGCAACGACTGGATCAAGAAAGCCGCCCGCGCCGGCAAGCACGTGTACGCCGAGAAGCCCCTGGCCGACGGCGTCGAAGAGGCCATCGAGGTGTGCAAGGAAAACGGCGTGCAGTTCATGGACGGCACCATGTGGCTGCACAGCAACCGCACCAAGGACATCGAGCAGCGCATTGCCAACGGCGACATTGGCGACGTGCGCCGCGTTACCAGCGCCTTCACCTTCAAAGCCCCGGACAAGGAGTGGTACGAAGGCGGCAACGGCCGCACCGACAAAACCCGCGAGCCCATGGGCTGCTTTGGCGATCAGGGCTGGTACCCCATCAGCGCCACCATGTGGAGCTTCAACTACGAACTGCCCGAAAAAGTGCAGATGACCCACGTCTCCAAGAACTCCGTGGACACCATCGTCGCCTGCGGCGGCACCATCTGGTTCTCCGGCGGCCGCATGGCCACTTTTGATGCCGGCTGTGAGCTGGCCCACCGTTCACAGGTGGAGACGGTCGGTGATGCAGGCCTGATCAAGATCGACGACCTGGTCGGCGGCCAGGGGCGCACCGGGTACTTTGCGGCTTATGGTGAACGATTTACCGGGAGTTCGCGCTACACCTTTGGGGATGCTGAAGGTAAAGACACGGTGCAAGAGGTAGAGCCGTGTGACCATGTGGTGAAACTGGTGGAGACGTTCTCGAACCTTGTGCTCAGTGGAAAGCTGGATCCACAGTGGCCGCAGCGGAGCTTGGCTTGCCACAAGGTGATGTCGGCGTTGTTTGAGTCGGCGGAGTCAAACGGATCAGTTGTAATGCTCTAGGGGTCTATTGAGACCACAATCGGATGCGCGCTACACCGAATGGACCCAGATCGGCGGTGGTTGCCGACTGGGCCCGAACCGGTGCAACTCCTTTGGGATTGGGCTTAACGCCTCACTCACCGGAATTTAGGGAGCGAAGCGAGTAAAAATTCAGCGTGCAGTGACTTGTTATACGCTTTCGTAAGCATGCCTCAATCACAACACCTGATACTTCTTTAATGATTTTTCAGAAACAAAATACAAATTTCCTTTTGCTCTGGTGCAAGCCACATATAGCTTGTTCTTAGTAATTGGATTAAGCTGATCTAGATTAGCATTATCAAAAGATTTTAAGGTTGTCGGGTTTAGCACGACACATACATCCTGAAAGTGATCTAATCCTTTTGTATTTCCCCAGTTAGCAGTTTTTCCTGGATAACTATCACTTTTTTGATAAAAAAGTTTAACAACGGAGTCATCATTGAAAATTGAATCAACCTCATCAACATTGTCAAAATACCCTACCACGACCTCATCTTCTCGATGAGACAAAATCTTGATTCCTAAATTTTCAGATACAAAGGCACAAACACTAGGGCTGCAGCGATAACTGTTTGATAGCGATGTTAAATCTATCTTAAAGCCTGATTTTTTTAGTTTATCGCAGTATTTATCAAAACATTCATGCAATGATTTCTGAGTGTTCCCATCACGACTAGTGTCGAAAGTATGCTGATAAAAATCTCCTACCAATCGCATTTCTACATTCGCTATTGATAAGGCGCAAATTAGGTTGAAATCGTTTGCAGCAAAATCTTGCACTTCGTCAATAAACACCGAGTCATAGAACTTTTCAATTCTTTGTATTAAATCGGGAATAACATCAAATTCAATTAGAAACTTGGCTATCCGGTTTGCGTACAGCCTTCCACTCTTATCAATATAATGCGCTCTCGTATTCTTTCTAGAGCGTTGTGCGTACTGAGGTAAGGGAAAATTGAAGTTAATCCCTTTCGCTTTCAGCTCATATCCACATAGCGGTCTAAAACAAAATGAATATAAAAATGTAAAGTAGCTATAAATCCGAATCCCGACTGGGATCTCTCCAAATTTATCAATCACTCTACTTTTTAGGTGTCGAGTATTGTTTTCCGTATATGTAACGATTAAACACCGGCTCTCAGCAGTAAGAGAATCAATTATACTCGATGTTTTCCCTGATCCTGCAACGGCAAATACTACTCGTTTATCCATTGTATCGCCTGCTGAATATATTCCGGAGAGTCCAATTCCTCTGAATGATTTTCGACAAGTCTAAGTGAACTTTCTGCCTTATTACTCAGCATGAAATCGAGAGGCTCTTTTTGTATATTCCCTCCAGAAAATAATGCGTCGCATATTGCTTTATTTTTATGATAAATACAGACTTCAAAGGTATAATTATTATCATCAGCATCCGAGAAGACCTTGATATTATCGGCCGTATGATCAGCATAGTTGTCTATACATTTTTCTTGATAATTCCCGTCATTATCACGAATAATCGCCGCCCTAATATTAAGTGTTTTCGCTAGCTCCATATAGCGTTTAAAGCTGGTTCCACCGACTGAAATAATATGCACTTCATCATCTTCTAGTGTCCTTCCGGTTGACCTTTTGTATAGTGAGTCAATCAACATATACTCTGCATCCCCTTCAACAAGAATAACTTTTCTTGATAGCACGAGCTCAAGAATATTATTATCTGGAGCTTTCATGAAAAATTTTGAAGTTGAGAGTGATAGATCGTTTAGCTTAAGCGGCTTATCACTGTTGCTATTTAGAAGTATAGATTTTCTTAAATCTAATCGAGTACTTATTAAACTACTGTGAGTTGCTATAATTATCTGATTTTGATGGGACTCTGATATTTTTGAAATAAGCCTTTTCATGTTGCTGTGGCTAAGATGATTTTCAGGCTCCTCTAAAAGGAGGGTATTTAACGTGTTGTTCTCTGCGTTGCGATTTAGAGCGAATTCAGTTTTAATGAAGCACTGCTGCCCTTGCCCCCTAGCATCTATCGGAATATCACCTTGAGTCAGAGTGATGTCAGCTTCCAGATTGTATTTTGACCCTGAGCGTATGGCCAGCTCGTAATCTCCTAATCCAGCGTTGATATCTTTGAGTTTATTCTCTTTAAATTTTATTTTTTGTAACCGATATTCGTTGCTAAGACTTACTCTATTTGCATGCTCTACAGTGGAATCAAAAACTGTTCTTATGTATTCGTTGTTTGCATGCTCGCTATTAATTTTTGAGCTATCTATTGTTAAACACTTAAGGAATCGGCGATAACCAGAATATGCCTCTCCATTAAAAGTAATGAACTTAACAATATAAAATTCGAATGGGAAATTTCCGTTATCTAACGCTAAAACCTGATTGATTTCATTGATTAACTCTTCGTTGGGAAGACAAATCATATGCAATCCACTAGCATTGATATTTTTCGAATTATGCTTTCCGAAAAGATCGGGGTTTGTTTCATCACTCAAATAAGCTTCGACATGAACTTCAGGTAAGTTCTCAAATGTCTTTTCACCCGCTAAAAATTCAGCTATCGAGCCCTTATTGAGGATAGACTCAATACCTGTGGTCTCAACTTTATGCCTGCTTCCACTGGAAAGCAGTTCGATTGCTTGTAATATTGAGCTTTTGCCCGCCTCATTATCTCCAATAATAGTATTAATCTTCGGATCAAAATCGACTTCAAAATCTTTGAATCTTTTAAAGTTAATGAGCTTTATCTTTTTTATGTGCTGCATAACTTCCTTTTCCAGTTCTGTGGAAATGCTAGTAGATTAAGTTGAGCGCATAACGCCTGAATCAGATGCGCTGTAGGCGTCACCTGGATCTTCTTGTCAGCTCTTCGACTGATACTAGCCTTCTATTTGGTTTGTCTTGAGCAGGTTAGAGGTTTTTTCATCATTTATAATCAATTTGATAAGTCTAGGCGGAACTGTTTTAAACTCTAACCGTAGGCATTTCGACCTAAGGTCATTTCTTAGAAGTCGAGCAATAGGGTTTTTACTAGGAAATATTGGATCCAAGCAGTCGGTTTCGGTATCGAGAGAATATAAATCACATGCTGATGATTTATTTTCTACAATAATCAAATCAAATATCCCCTCATTTCTGATGCCCTCATGTTCGAATGGTACGTATGCGTGCTTGAGTTTGGAGCCATTTTTCAAGCATCCCGTCATTAGTTTCTTTAAAGGGTCACTGACACTGTAAAAATAACATTTGGCCTTTCTAAAAACTTCATCTTCATTATGTTTGCTTGCCAACCAAGCTTTGGCTGCAACTGCGCGGTGATTACCAAGTTTGCAATATATTGCACCTCCAGTGAAGCCAACCCTTAACTCTTGAGATGAATTTGGTGCTGGGAATGGATTATCTCTGAGGTCAGATACGAAGTAATGCACGATCTTTTCGCGGAATTCTTCCCATCCGCTGCAATGCAAACCCAGAGCAGCATCCCGCCAAGTTGAACCTGTGGTGTAAAAATCTCTTTGACGAAGTGCTATGAGGTCTCTTATTGGTATATCAAGATATTCTTGGATGACTCCATTTCTTGACGCAAGGGACTCTAAAAGATCTCCATCATAGATTACTTCATCCATGATCCCGCCATTCAATGCATCGGTGGCTGCGGCGTGTATTTCTTCTCTCATAAATATTCTGTTTTGATGGAATACTAAGGTTCTTAAGAAACTCTACAGAGCTAACGCCTTGCTCACCGGAAAATTGGGAGCGTAATGAGTAATTTTTCCGAGTGCAGCAACTTGTTAGCCGAGCCAATTTAAACTTTAGCCATTTTGTTTGAAGGGTTCATTAATCTGTAAAGATAGGGCTTATTATTCTTAATGAGTTCTTTCAAGTGTGATACCTGCCATAAGCATACGGTATTGTCTTCGCTAACTCCAATAAGCCTGGTGTGTAAGGAGTCAATGCCAAAGCTCGCTGTAAGATCGCGGTACTCTTCGCTAAATTGAATCTCACCAACAAACTTATACTTATCTTTCAGGGTTGCATCTTCATAGCTATTTGTGAGCGATAGAACATCTTCCAATTCAGATATAACTTTTTCCAACTCATTTGAATTTCCACATATCAACAGATAAGCGTCAGATTTTAACACCTTTGAATAAATTAGAAGTTTGGCAATGTCTTGAAGTATTTTCTTTGACTGATAGTCGATTGACCTACTTGCTCTTTTAATCTCAACCATAACCTTAGGGCTATTTGATTCTGGCTCGAATACAACTAAGTCACATTTTTTTTCACTTCCCAACCGATGAATTCCAAGATGTTTCGAAACTTTAAATTCGCTTTGAAATAGATCCTTAGCGGGAAAAGATATACTAAATATCTCCTCTACCAAGCCTTGAAGCTGTAACTCCCATAAATCTTCATCATTTTCACGCCCTGTGGAAAATTTTGCCACGCTGACCTTTGAAGGTAAAATATTCAAAATATCTTGGGTCCATCGAACTGGGCGGTTGACGTGGTTTGAGGCAATATTTCGAGCATCGTCTATTTCTGCAATATTCTTTTGTACTTCTTTTAAATCTATTACCTCTGGGTATGCAAATAGATCAGCAAAGTCAAACCCAGTACTTTCCTTTATAAAGTCTTCTGTTGGACGACCATGCCAGTCGGGATCTTCATATTCACCCATACTTACAAGATTTAGGTCGTCTTTATCATTCCAAAAGCCCGTGCCAGCCGGATATCGCTCTATCCAAAGTATTTCGTTAAAAATCTTCGGAATATCAAGATATTTATTCTTAAACCGCTTTTTGTATTTTCTAGGCTTTAGCTTCACAAGTAGCTTATCTACGTATGAAATATCATCGTGCCATTTTTAGTAAGTCGGCTCTATTGGCAATGAAAGATTTTTTATTTCTTCATTAACGACATCATAGAAAAATTTCTTTGCGATTAGCTCCACGGCGTTTGTCGGCGAAGTGCCATAATAGTTTTTATACTGCGAGCATACGACAACCATCTTTGAATCAGGTGTTTTTTGAGCAATCCTCAAATGGCAATAGCCATCCGATCCATGAAAGCCTACAAATTTGAAATGTAAATCCCTAATCACACTATCTATATCCTATTGAAATACTTGAATAGGCGGCTAACGCTGAGCTTAGCGGCGACCTTGCAATGGAGGCGAAGCCGCAATGGAAAGGGCGTCCTGCGGCCAACGGCCGCGTACTAAAGCGACTGGTTAGCCCCTGTCGTGATCATAGAGTTCACATTTGCGATCAATTCATCGGCAACGCTTTTTACCTCAGGTAGAACCTCTCGGCTACCATCGAGGATCTTTTGAGTCTGTTTCTTTGTTTTCTTACCTAGGAATTCTGAGACAGCTTCAATAGGTTCCTCTAAAGCCGGAAGCATGGCGTTCTCCATTATTTCGAGGTTTTTCAGAGCTAAAGAGTGAGTGATTTCACTAGAGCCAAAAGTGACCGCCCCTCCATTCACAAAAAGACCGACGATGTCCTTTGACCTTAAGATATAGGCAGAAAGCGGAGAGTAGGCTGAAAGAGTATTGACGGCATCAGCGTAGCGCGCAGAGACGCTTGGGTCCCAGAGCAAACCATCTGGTAGACCTTGAACTATTTCATCAAGATATTCTCGCGGGACATTTACCTCAGTGCCGAGCCGTCGAAGTAGATAGATGGCTCCTTTAAACCGATGCCGAATTTCTAACAATTCGGCTAGTGCGCGACTGAATGCCTTCCTTTTTTCGTTCCGCCTATCGAAAAAGCCATTAGCTTGCCCCACCAAAAAACCCGCAATCGCGCTCACTAACAATAAGAGAGCTTTTCCGACTTCAATTAAATCCAAATGTTTTTCTCCTTGGCTAACGCCAGCCAGCATGCGCGGCTACGGAATGGAGGCGAAGCCGCAATGTAGTAGACGTCGCCGTGCCCGGCCTTGTTATAGGTTGCCCAATTCTGCCCGAACATAGGCTCCAACCACGGCAACAATAATACCAACGAGGATTCCAGTCCCCAGTGAAAATACTCTTTCAAATCGTTTTGATCGATACTCGGATAGGAAAAGACTGCCCTCGCCGGTCAACATGAAAGGCTGGTCCTTTAAATGGCCCCCACCGGCTTTTCTCCATGACCAGTTCTCAAAAGACGCAACCTCTTCGGCATCATGGCATGCGAAATATTCTCTAGCTAAGAGAGCCTCTTTCTTTTCTTTAGTGCTTTGGCTATTTGGATCAGACAGTTTTTCATCATCGACATACCCAATCGCGACTAACGAAGCAAAAACGTAAAAATCACGATGATCACCAAATTTTTGAGGTACCAGCTTGGAGATATCCGCCAAAGAAAGCTCACCGCATTCCTCAAGCTTCATCAAGATTTTTAGCGCTGTGTTTTTCACGATTTCTGCCTATAACGCCCGGCACATGCGCCGGTTTGGAGCCGCGAAGCGGCGGAAAAGCGGTCGCCGTGATGCCGCTTGTTAGATTTCCGGCTGAAAGTAATATTCACCTTTGGCCAAAAGCTCTTCGACGATGAAATGAACAATTCGCATTTCCTCTAACCCTGTCTTCATGTCAAAGCTCATAACCTCCAGCGAGTGGTTCGGTATCAGATCTACCAGTTTCCAACTGGCTGATTTTTTCTCTCTCTTTCTCAATGGATTAGAGAAAATTAAATTGAATGACCTTCTCCAATCCCAGTGGTCACTCAATTTATCCTTGTTTTTGTAGTCATAATGTCGGTGATAAACGTTGGTAAGTATGACCGAATCTACGTTGCTGTAATCTTTTGGAGGATGATAAGAGCCTGGGGTTAGCAGACCCTGAAGGCCAAACATATAGAAAAACCAGGCTTGCATGCTCATTCTGTCCGGACAGCAAACCACCAGAACATTTAGTTCATTCTCTTGGCAATCATCAGCGAACTTGCCGTGTGCTGACAGAAGAAAGTCCTTAAGTTTGTTGTCCATGTGCTGCTGCTTAATCAAAGGCTTATCAGGATCCGCATTAGGGTTCGCCTCGACATTGAAAACTTCTCGCTGTAGACGCTCCACAATTGACTGATAATCGTCCATTCTTCCGAATGCGCCAACCTTGAACGCGTGAGCGTCATCAATATCTTGTTTTTTCGAATAGTCCGGGCATTTGATTTCAAAATTGAACGTGAACCCATCCCTTTTGAAGGAACAATCCACATCTTTTGGAGGATTGATCTTTCGCTCATAGACGAAAGAATCGGGGAACATACATCCAAGTGTTGCGCAGATGGTGGTTTCGCAGGCAGCTTGCAGATACTTTGGTTCATCGAATGATTCGCCGTTCAATTGCAAGTCAGCCTCAATTGCCCGCTGTTGTTTTGGAGTCCAGTGCGGAGCAATACAGCCTAACGCTTTCCACAACCCCATCTGGTATTCAGCAGCATCGTCACCGATCAGGTAGTCATGACTAGGATTTAAAGATGTAATGAGCGCCTCCCTGTATCTCAAGAAATCTAACAGCCAATTCAGCGACAAATGACATCTATCACGCCGCGCTTATTTCCATACTCTACGTAAGTCAGTTTTGTACCAACCTGTTCATGCGTAGCGAATTCCTCACAAACGGCGCTCCTCAGTCTCTCGGAGATAGGCGCACTTTGTCTCAAAACTCCAAAATCGTCTGTTCGCTTATTCCCACCCACGCCATAAACTATTCCATATTTTTCATAAGGTTGTAAGAACACTCGCCGCTCCTGACGCAATTTTGCGACATTTGACATATACCTACAGCTTTTAGACCTCCAAGAAGCGTAGCAGACTAATCACCGAACGCACTTCCCCTTCGCCAAAGCCCTACAGCAGCCCGTTTGCCATTCCTGTTACAATAACGCCCAAATTCTGAACACCCATCTGTACCCCAGAGTGATTCATGACTGAGAACACCCAGCTTCAAAGCGCCTCCAACTCCGTGCAAGGCTTCCACGGCGAGAACTTCTCCCGTCGCTTCAGCGTGGCCCCGATGATGGACTGGACCACCAGCCACTTCCGCTACCTGGCCCGCCAGTTGAGCCGGCATGCGCTGCTGTACACGGAGATGGTGACCACCGGGGCGCTGATTCATGGCGATACCGCGCGCTTTCTGCGCCACGATCCGGCTGAGTATCCGCTGGCGCTGCAGCTGGGTGGCAGTGATGCGGGCGAGCTGGCCCAGTGCGCGAAGCTGGCCGAGCAGTACGGTTTTGATGAGGTGAACCTGAACGTGGGCTGCCCCAGTGATCGGGTGCAGAACAACATGATCGGCGCCTGCCTGATGGGCCACCCGGACAAGGTCGCTGAAGGGGTTCGGGCGATGATTGAGGCCACCGATCTGCCGGTCACGGTGAAGCACCGCATCGGCATCGACGGCCGGGAATCCTGGGACGATCTGTGCGAGTTCATCGAGAAGGTGGCGGCCGCCGGCTGCAAGACCTTCATCGTGCACGCCCGCATTGCCATTCTGGAGGGCCTGAGCCCGAAGGAGAACCGCGAGGTTCCGCCGCTGAAGTACGACTGGGTGTATGCCCTGAAGCAGAAGTACCCGCACCTGGAGATTATCATCAACGGCGGCATCAAAACCTTTGATGAGTGCCGCGAGCACATGCAGCACACCGATGGCGTGATGCTGGGCCGGGAGGCCTACAACAACCCCTGGCTGCTGGCGAGTGTCGACAGCGAGTTCTTCGGTGCGCCAGAGGCGAACTTCACCCGCCACGACGCGCTGCGGGCCATGTACCCGTTCATTGAGAGCGAGCTGGCGCGCGGGGTGTACCTCACCCACATGTCCCGGCATTTGTTGGGGCTTTTCCACGGTGTACCCGGTGGCCGGCAGTTCCGCCGCCACATCAGTGAGAACGCCCACAAACCCGGAGCTGGCCTCGAGGTGATTCAGGCCGCACTGGAGAAAGTCCGGGAGCCAGAACCGGCGGTTATTGCCGAAGCTTAATTGGCCGTAGGCCTTTGGTTGTCTTGTCCCTGTCAGACCAGCCCGTTATTGTAGGTGAAACACCAGCATCTGGGAGTCGGATGCCTCAATAACGGATCAATCGGGACGACAGCACGCATGACGAATAAGCTTGAACAACTGAAAACCATGACCACCGTGGTGGCCGACACCGGCGACATCGACGCCATTGCCCAATGGCGGCCGCAGGATGCCACCACCAACCCTTCCCTGCTGCTGAAAGCCGCCGCCTCCGACGCCTATCGCCCGATGCTGGATAAGGCCGTGGCCAACGCTCGCCGCCACGGCGGTTCCGATGCCGAACAGCTCACAGTGGCTACCGACACCCTGGCCGTGCTGGCCGGCCGTGAGATCCTGAATCTGATTCCCGGCGTGGTCTCCACCGAGGTGGACGCGCGTTTGTCCTTTGATACCGCCGCCACTCTGGAGCGGGCCCGTCGGCTGGTGGACCTGTACGACCAGCAGGGCGTGGACACCAGCCGGGTGCTGATCAAGATTGCCTCCACCTGGGAAGGCATCCGGGCCGCCGAGCAGTTAGAGAAGGAAGGCATTCGCTGCAACCTCACCCTGCTGTTCTCGTTCATTCAGGCAGCTGCCTGCGCCCAGGCCGGGGCCTTCCTGATTTCGCCGTTTGTCGGTCGGATTCTGGACTGGCACCTGGCCAACTCCGGCCGGGACAGCTACCCGGCGGCGGAAGACCCGGGCGTGCTGTCGGTATCGAGGATCTATAATTACTTCAAGGCCAATGACTACAACACCGTGGTGATGGGCGCCAGCTTCCGTAACACCGGGGAGATTGAGATGCTGGCCGGCTGTGACCGGCTGACCATCAGCCCGGCGTTGCTGCAGGAGCTGCAGGATGACACCGGCACCCTCACCCGCCAGTTGTCGGCCGAAGGCGCCAGCTCGCCGGATCGTCTGGGCACGGTGAACGAAGGGCTGTTCCGTTGGGAGTCCAACGAGGACGCCATGGCCACCGAAAAGCTGGCCGACGGCATTCGCCGCTTCACCGCCGATCAGATTGAACTGGAACACCGGGTGCGCCAGCTGGCGAAGGCGGCCTGACTTACGAATACGCTGTCACCAAACAGGAGTGCGACTGCCCCACTATGCTTGAGCAATTAAAGAAGCTGTTTGCCGAACCCGAGTCGCAAACCCAAGACATGGACAACCATCAGCTGGCGGTGGCGGCCACCGCCCTGATGGTGCAACTCTCCCGAGTGGACAACAACGAGGATGAGCGCGAGCTGCAGACCATTGTCGATTGCGCGGTACAGGCCCACCAGGTGACCCGCGAGGAGGCCGAGGCCATCCTCAAGGACGCCCTGGAGCACGCCGACGACGCCACCTCCATGTACGAGTTCACCGGCCAGATCAACGAACACCTGGATCAAAACGCCAAGCAGCGGCTGCTGGAGAGTATCTGGCGGGTGGCCTTTGCCGATGGCCGTATCGACAAATACGAAGAACACCTTATTCGCCGCATGGCAGACCTGCTGCATCTTAATCATCGGGAGTACATGCAGGCGCGGCACCGGGCGGAAAGCAACGGTTAACACAAGGAGAGCGTATGCTAGCCATTCTTCACCCCAACACCAGCCTGGACAGTGAGGCCTACCGCCAGACCCTGCACTACCTGGAGAACCTGCCCAACGTGTCGGTGCGGGTGCACGAGGTGCAGGGTGCCAGCCAGAGGCTCACCGAGATTTACCTGCTGGGCGACACCAAGGGCCTGAACAAGGAAGAAATCGAGGCGCTGCCGGCGGTGGAGCGAGCTATTCGCATTTCCGATGATTACCGCATTCTGGGCCGCCACAAAGACGACCGGCGCCAGAGTGGCTTTACCTACAACGGGGTGGAGTTCAGCCAGTCCAACCTGAACGTGTTTGCCGGCCTGTGCGCGGTGGATGTGCCCGAGCATGTAGAAATGATGATGAAGGCGCTGGAGGACCACGGCCAGGTGTGCACCCGCATGGGCGCCTACAAACCGCGCACCAACCCCTATTCCTTCCAGGGCCACGGCAAGGGCTGCCTGCCCTGGGTGTTTGAGAAGGCGGGCAAGCATGGCATCAAGGTGATTGCCATGGAGATCACCCACGAGAGCCACATCGAGGAGATCGACACCTGCCTGGAGAAGCTGGGCCGCCCGACCGGCGTGATGCTGCAAGTCGGCACCCGCAACACCCAGAATTTTGAGCTGCTCAAGGCCATTGGCCGCCAGAGCACTTACCCGGTGCTGCTGAAGCGGGGCTTTGGCATCACCCTGAACGAGTCCCTGAACGCCGCCGAGTACCTGGCCAGCGAGGGCAACGCCAACGTGATTTTCTGCCTGCGGGGCATGAAAACCGAAGCCGGCCAGCCCCACCGCAACATGGTGGACTTTGCCCACGTGCCGGCGGTGAAGCGGCTAACCCGCATGCCGGTGTGTGTTGACCCGTCCCACTCGGTGGGCAGCCGGGACAAATCCCCGGACGGCATCCTGGATGTGATGCACGCCACCGCACAGGGCGTGATTGCCGGGGCCAACATGGTGCTGGTGGACTTCCACCCGAAACCGGAAAAAGCCCTGGTGGACGGCCCACAGGCCCTGTTGATGAACGAATTACCCGCGTATCTGGAAGATATTCGGCTGTGCCACGACACCTGGCGCAAACGCCAGGCCATTTACCAACGCCTTCAAGGTGACAGCACGGAATGATTGTTTACGGCCACAGAGGTGCCAAAGGCGAAGCACCAGAGAATACCCTGCCGGGTTTTATTCATGCCTACCGCCATGGCATCCGGCATTTTGAACTGGATCTGGTGCTGTCGAAAGACGGTGTCCCGGTGCTGGTGCACGATTTAACGGTTACCCGCACCACCAGCCACACCGGCGAGGTGAGCGCCTATACCGCTGCCGAACTGGCGGAGATGGACGCCCGGCGCAACACCAGCTCCTGGCCCCGCAAGATTGGCATTCCCACTCTGGAGAACCTGCTGGACCAGTTTGACGATCTGGAGCATCTGCAGCTGGAGGTGAAGAAAGACACCCGCCAGCGCCTGAACATCCTGTGCAACCGGCTGACCGAGATTATCCAGCGCCGGGGCCTGTATCAGCGGGCCACAGTGACCTCGGCGGACACCTGGTTCCTCAAGGAAATCCGGCGGCGCAACAAGAACATTCGTATTGGTCTGGTGGCCGAACGCAAGTTCCCTCGTCCGTTAAATGTAGCGACACGCCTTGGCTGCGATTACCTCTGCCTGAACTGGAAACTGTGCTCAAAAGAAGTGGTGGAGAATGCGCATCGCCGGGACATGCACGTGTCCACCTGGACGGTGAACCGCATTCACGACATGTTGCAGCTGGAGGAAATGGGGGTGGACAGCATCATCACCGACTACCCGACCAGCACCCGCATCTTTTTCGAGAACAGGGCCAGGGCCCTGTTCTCCATACCCCAAGCCCAATCAGACGCAGTGCCGACCGGGGGCGATGCGCTGAAAACCGGCTGAGCCGGATCAGAAGATCCGGTTCAGACCGTTCAGGGCGGCTACCCGGTAGGCTTCCGCCATGGTCGGGTAGTTGAACGTGGTGTTGATGAAGTAGTTCAGGGAGTTAGCTTCGCCTTCCTGGTTCATGATCGCCTGGCCGATGTGGACGATCTCGGCCGCCTGGTCCCCAAAGCAGTGAATACCCAGGATCTGGCGGGTTTCCCGGTGGAACAGGATCTTCAGCATGCCCACCGCATCGCCGGTGATCTGCGCCCGCGCCAGGTCTTTGAAGAAGGCCTGGCCCACTTCGTAGGGCACCTTCGCCTCAGTCAGTTCGCGCTCGGTCTTACCTACGGAACTGATTTCCGGAATGGTGTAGATACCGGTCGGCACGTCCGACACAAACCGGAAGTACTCATCCTTCACGATGTCTGAAGAGGCTGAGCGGCCCTGGTCATAGGCGGCACTGGCCAGGCTCGGCCAGCCGATAACGTCGCCAGCGGCGTAGACGTTGTCCACTTCAGTGCGGTAATGCTCATCCACCGACAGCTGGCCACGGCCGTTGGGCGTCAGGCCGATGCTGTCCAGGTTCAGGGAGTCTGTGTTGCCGGTACGGCCGTTACACCACAGGAAGGCGTCCGCGCGGATCTTCTTGCCGGAGGCCAGGGACAGCACCACGCCGTGGTCGTCGCCCTCTACCTTCTCGTACTGCTCGTTATGGCGTACCAGTACCCCGTTGTTGCGCAGGTGGTAGCTGAGCGCGTCGGAGATTTCGTCGTCCAGGAACGACAGCAGGCGGCTGGTCGGGTTGATCAGGTCTACCTTCACACCCAGGCCGGCAAAGATCGACGCGTACTCGGACCCGATAACACCGGCGCCGTAGATAATCAGCGTGCGCGGGGTGTGCGACAGGTTCAGGATCGAGTCGGAGTTGTAGATCCGGTGATGGCGGAAATCCACATCGGGCGGCAGGTACGGCCGTGAGCCGGTGGCAATGATCGCCTGCTTGAAGTGGATGTGCTCCACCACCTTGCTGCCCCGGATTTCCAGGCGGTTCTTGTCGACGAAGGAGGCGCGGCCGTTGATCAAGTCGACCCGGTTGCGGGCGTAAAACTGGGTTCTCAGCTTTACCTGCTTGCCGATGACCTTCTGGGCGTTTTGCAGCACCCGGGGAAAGGAGAACCAGCGCGGCTCACCGATATCGCGGAACATCTGGTTGGTGTTGAACGTGATGATCTGCTTCACCGAGTGACGCAAGGCCTTGGACGGAATGGTGCCCCAGTGGGTGCAGTTACCGCCGACGGTGGCTTTGTCTTCGATGATCGCGACACGTTTACCGTGCTTCGTCGCATTCATCGCCGCGCCTTCACCGGAAGGCCCGGCGCCGATAACGACGACGTCGTAATGATGTTCTGCCATGCGCGCAGTGACTCCTTATCTACGTCGTAAAAATGTGATCGTTATTATTGGGTGCGTATCAGTGCTTGTCGGCTTTGGTGGCGTCGTAACTGAGGGTCTCGGCGTTGGCGGCGCCCTTTTGACCTTCGCGCTCTTCTTCACACTTCTGGGTGTTGCCACCACAAATGTCGCAGGACTGGCTGATACCGAGCGCGCCTATGCCGCCACAGGTACCGCTGATGGGCTTGCGGCCAAGGATCACGCCGATGGACATGGCTGCCACAAGCAGCACCACGATGAACAAAACTAGAAGAAAGGTACCCATGTTGCCCTCCTATTTGTGAGCGACACTGATGGTTGAGCGACGCTACTGAGTAACGTAAGACGAAAACGCCGGCGTCTGGTGTGTCTCGAAGCCGTTTTCCGTCCGAACAATAAAGTATGCCGGGATATTCTCCCTGGTGGCCAGGGCTTGAGCCTGCTCAAAGCCCATGACGTTGAATCCGGTGGCCAAGGCATCTGCCGACATGCAGTCGTCAGCAATCACTGTCACCGAAGCCAGATTGTGCTTAATCGGGCGCCCGGTTCCAGGGTCTATGGTATGGGAAAACCGGCGCCCTTCCGATTCGTAATAGTTACGATAGTCGCCCGAGGTGGCCATAGCGCGGCTTTCCAGCGCCACAATCCGGTTCACCTGCCGAGCCTCGGAGGTTGGTTCCTCAATGGCCAGGCGCCAGGCGTCACCGCCCGGTTTGCGTCCGTTTACCCGGACTTCTCCGCCGATCTCCACCAGGTACGCCTCAATGCCTTCACTGTCGAGGTATCGGGCTACCGCGTCAACCCCGTAACCCTTGGCGATGGCCGACAGGTCAATGTACTGGCGTGGCTCGGCCCGCGCCGCCGGCGGCCGCTCGCGCAACTCCAGCTTGTCGTGGCCGGTGGCCGCCAGTACTCGAGCCAGCTCCTCGTCCGAGGGCACCTGCTCGGGGCGAGCCTTCGGGCCAAAGCCCCATAGATTCACCACTGGGCCAATGGTCACATCAAAGGCACCATCGGTGAGCTCGGAGATCGCCTGTGCCCGCGCCAGCACTTCATGCAGAGGCTCGGACAGGTCCATCCATTCAGACTGGTCCTCGGCCTGGTTCAGCTGGGACAGCTCGGAATCGGCGCGCCAGGTGGACATCGCCGCGTCCACTTTTTCCAGCTCGCCTTCGATACCGGCCGCCAGCGCTTCCAGTCGGGGCTGGTCGTCCGGCAGCACCACGTTGATGTGGTACTCGGTGCCAAACACCGGCCCGGAGATTTCCCAGACGTTTTCCTCTGGCTCAAACGAACAACCCGCCAGAGCGAGCCCGGCCAGCGCCAAAATGGCGCTGGCAAAGCCCACCCTGACGGGTTGAAGCATGCGGGATGTCATTGGAGTGAATTAGCCCCCGAAGTCATCCAGCATGATGTTTTCATCCTCAACACCCAGATCTTTCAGCATCTTGATGCAGGATGCGTTCATGATGGGCGGCCCACACATGTAGAACTCGCAGTCTTCCGGAGCCGGATGGTCCTTCAGGTACTTCTCATAAAGGACGTTATGGATAAAGCCGGTCTCGCCCTGCCAGTTGTCCTCCGGCAGTGCATCAGACAGCGCCACGTGCCACTCGAAGTTCTCGTTCTCTTCCTGCAGCATGTCGAAGTCTTCCACGTAGAACATTTCGCGGACGCTTCGAGCACCGTACCAGAAGCTGATCTTACGCTTCGAGTTCAGACGCTTGAGCTGGTCAAAGATGTGCGAGCGCATCGGTGCCATGCCGGCACCACCGCCGATGAATACCATTTCGGCGTCGGTCTTCTTGGCGAAGAACTCACCGAACGGCCCCATCACGGTGACCTTGTCACCCGGCTTCATGTTGAACACGTAGCTCGACATGATACCTGGGTTGTGGTCGGTGCCTGGAGGCGGAGTCGCGATCCGGATGTTGAACTTCAGGACGCCCTTCTCTTCAGGGTAGTTCGCCATGGAGTACGCACGGATGGTCTCTTCCTTGTTGATTGCCTTGTAGCGCCAGATGTTGTGCTTGTCCCAGTCTTCGTGGAACTCTTCCTCGATGTCGAAATCCTTGAAATCGATTTCGTACGGGGGGCACTCAAGCTGCACGTAGCCACCGGCGCGGAAGTCGACTTCCTCGCCTTCCGGAAGCTTCAGTACCAGTTCTTTGATGAAGGTGGCCACGTTGTGGTTGGACACCACTTCGCATTCCCACTTCTTCACGCCGAAGAACTCTTCAGGTACTTCGATCTTCATGTCCTGCTTCACCGGAACCTGGCAGGACAGGCGCCAGCCTTCCTTTTCTTCCCGGTTGGTGAAGTGGGTCTTTTCGGTCGGCAGCATGGCGCCGCCGCCTTCGAACACTTTGCACTTGCACTGGGCACAGGTACCGCCGCCACCACAGGCGGAGGACAGGAAGATACCCTGGTTGGCCAGGGTGCCCAGCAATTTCCCGCCCGCACCAGTCTTCATGGTGTGTTCGGGATCGTCGTTGATCTCAATTGTCACGTCACCGGTGCTTACCAGCCTGGACCGGGCCGCAAGAATCACTGCGACCAGAGCCAGAACGATAACGGTGAACATGACCACGCCGAGAATAATTTCTGTATTCATGGTCTCGCCTTTTCGTTAAACCGAATCACCGGGTGAGTTACAGAGAGATGCCGGAGAAGGACATAAAGCCCAGGGACATCAGACCCACAGTGATGAAGGTGATACCCAGGCCACGCAGGCCTTCCGGAACGTCACTGTACTTCAGCTTCTCGCGAATACCCGCCAGTGCAATGATGGCCAGGGCCCAGCCCAGGCCGGCACCGAAGCCGTACACAACACTCTCACCGAAGGTGTAGTCCCGCTCCACCATGAACAGTGACGCACCCAGGATGGCGCAGTTCACGGTGATCAGGGGCAGGAACACACCCAGAGCGGCGTAGAGCGCGGGGATGTACTTGTCCAGTACCATCTCCATGATCTGTACGATGGCCGCGATTACCCCAATGTACGTAAGCAAGCCCAAAAAGCTCAGGTCTACGTTCGGCAGACCCGCCCATTCCAGGGCACCTTCGCGCAGGATGCTGTTGTACAGCAGGTTGTTCACCGGAACGGTAACGGTCAGTACCACGACGACCGCGATACCCAGGCCGGTCGCTGCCTCGATCTTCTTGGAGATGGCGAGGAAGGTACACATACCCAGGAAGAAGGCCAGGGCCATGTTTTCTACGAAAATGGCCTTAACAATCAAGCTGATATAATGTTCCATCAGAAGGCCTCCTTGACTTTATGGCGGGACATTTTGTAATCAGCCTCTTCAACCTGCTCCGGCTTCCAGACCCGCAGGCCCCAGATTGCCAGACCGATGATGAAGAACGCACTCGGCGGCAGCAGCAACAGACCGTTCGGAATGTACCAGCCACCTTCGTTAACGGTCGGCAGCAGGGTAATACCAAACAGTGAGCCAGCGCCCAGCAGTTCCCGGAAGAACGCCACGAACAGCAGCAGCACGGAATAACCGAGACCGTTACCGATACCGTCGAGGAAGCTCAGGTAGGGGCCGTTCTTCATGGCGAAGCCTTCGGCGCGGCCCATTACGATGCAGTTGGTGATGATCAGACCAACGAATACGGACAGCTGCTTGCTGATCTCGTAGGCGTAGGCCTTGAGGATCTGGTCAACCACGATTACCAGGGAGGCGATGATGGTCATCTGCACGATGATCCGGATGCTGCCCGGAATCTGCGTCCGCACCAGCGAGACCGCCAGGTTGGAAAACGCCGTTACCGCGATAACCGCCATGCACATAACCAGGGACACGTTCATGCTGGTGGTTACGGCCAGCGCTGAACAGATACCCAGGATCTGGAGAGCGATCGGGTTGTTGCTGAAAATCGGTTCGAAGAGAACCTGTTTGGCCGATGCATCTGCCATGATCAGACCTCCTCTTTACGCAGTTTTTGTAGGAATGTTGCGTAGCCGCGTTCACTCATCCAGTAGTTCACCAGATTCTGAACACCGACACTGGTCAGCGTAGCGCCGGACAGAGCGTCGATCTTGTGCTCTTTCTCAGCGGCATTCGGGCCAACACCGCCCTTCACCAGGCGAATCTTCGGCTCGGCACGCTCACCGTCGTAAACTTCCTTTCCGACCCACTGCTGCTTCCAACGGGGGTTGTCCACTTCACCGCCCAGGCCCGGGGTCTCTGCGTGCGCATAGAAACCAAGACCTTCCACGGTGTTCAGATCACCCTCGAGGGAGATGAAGCCGTACAGGGTGGACCACAGGCCGTAACCATGAATCGGCAGAACCACACGGGTCACTTCGCCGTTTTCGCTCATGGTGTACACCTTGGCGACGTTCGGACGACGCTTGATGCCCGCCTTATCTTCCTTGGCCGGAATGTTGGTGGACATCTCCGGATCGGAAGCGGCCTTGTACATGTCGTACTTCATCGGGTCCTTGACGTTCACGGCGGACGCTTCCACGAACTCACCGCTGTCGAGGTCGACCAGGCGTACTTCGAACTGCTCGAACTTGGATTCGATCTCGTCTGCGCTGGCGCCTTTCTCAAGCAAGCCGGCTGCGGACAGGATGTTTGTCTTGATATCCAGGTTCTGGTTCTGGATCTGGGCCGGGCGCAGCATTACGGCAGCGCCAGAGACCACGACGGAAAACACAATACTCAGGACCAGAGCAACAATCAGCGTTCTGGAGACAGTTTCTTTAGCTTTAGCCACGTGCGAGCCTCCGTTTGATGTTGGCCTGAACCACGTAGTGATCCATCAGCGGCGCAAACAGGTTAGCAAACAGGATGGCCAGCATGATGCCTTCCGGGAACGCCGGGTTGACCACACGGATCAGCACGGTCATCACGCCAACCAGGATACCGAAGCACCAGCGACCGGTGTCGGTCATGGCGGAGGATACCGGGTCGGTGGCCATGAACATCATGCCGAAGGCGAAACCGCCCATGACCAGATGCCAGTGTGCCGGAATGGCAAACATCGGGTTGGTTTCAGAGCCGACCACATTGAACAGCAGCGCGGTGCCGATCATGCCGATCAACACACCACCGACAATGCGGTAGTTGGCGATCTTCATGCCCAGCAGGATGATGCCGCCGATCAGGACCGCCAGCGTGGAGGTCTCACCCATGGAGCCCTGAATGGTGCCCATGAACGCGCTCATCCAGCCGATCTGGGTTTCAAGCGCTTCCAGGCCGCCACTGGCAGCCCAGCTCAGGGCGGTGGCGCCACTGAAGCCGTCAACCGCAGTCCAGACGGTATCACCAGAGATCTGCGCCGGGTAGGCGAAGTACAGGAACGCACGGCCGGTCAGGGCCGGGTTCAGGAAGTTCTTGCCAGTACCGCCGAACACTTCCTTACCGATCACCACACCGAAGGTGATACCCAGAGCCACCTGCCACAGCGGGATGGTGGGCGGGCAGATCAGTGCGAACAGCACGGAGGTCACAAAGAAGCCTTCGTTGACTTCGTGACGACGCACGGTGGCAAACAGCACTTCCCAGAAACCGCCGACGATGAACGTCACCGCGTAAATGGGAATGAAGTAGGCCATGCCGTAGACGAAGTTGTCCCAGACGCCGGCTCCGGCACCCGTGACCGCCAGGGCGTTGATAAACGCCGTGCGCAGACCGCCGTCACCGACCATGGCATCCGGAGTGGTTGCCAGGTAGCTGTTGGCCTGGAAGCCGATGTTCCACATACCGAAGAACATGGCCGGGAAGGTACACATCCACACCGTGATCATGATGCGCTTGAGATCAACGCCGTCACGCACGTGGGCGGTGGTAGAGGTTACCTTGCCCGGGGTGTAGAAGATGGTATCGATGGCTTCATACAGCGCATACCAGCGCTCGTACTTGCCACCTTTTTCAAAGTGATGCTCGATTCCATCGAGAAACTGTCTGATAGCCATCGTATTAGCCCTCGATCTCGATTCGGGTCAGGTTCTCGCGGAGAATCGGACCGTATTCATATTTACCCGGGCACACGAACGTGCACAGAGCCAGATCTTCTTCGTCCAGCTCCAGGGCACCCAGTTTCTGTGCCGTTTCGGTGTCGCCCACAATGATGGAGCGCAGCAACTGGGTCGGCAAGATGTCCAGCGGCATGATCCGCTCATACGCCCCGACCGGCACCATGGCACGCTCACTGCCGTTGGTAGTGGTGGTGAAGTTAAACAACTTGCCACTGGCCAGTTTCGACAGGTAGATGTTCAGCGTGGAGAACTTGTTGGGACCCGGCGACAGCCAGCCCATGAACTCACGCTTGGTGCCTTCTTCCAGCAGGGAAACCTGGTTGGCAAAACGACCCAGGTAGGCACAGGGGCCATCGCCACGGCGACCACCAAATACGGAGCCCGAGATGGCACGCACTTCGGTGTCATTGGAGACTTCGCCTTCCAGCAGTTCGGGCAGGCTGGCACCCAGGCGGGTACGAACCAGGCGCGGCTTCAGTGCCTTGGGGCCACCCAGGGCAACGATGCGCTCAACCGGCACTTCGCCGGTTTCGAACAGCTTGGCGATGTCGATAACGTCCTGGTAGTTGATCGACCAGACCGTTTTGCTGTTGGACACCGGATCCAGAAAGTGAATGTGGGTACCCACGTTGCCAGCCGGGTGCACGCCATCAAACTGCTGCACTTCTACCGCATCGTTCTTGGGCACGGCCACGTTGGAGCCGGGCTTGCCAGTGACGAATACCTTACCCTGGGTCAGCTTGGTGAGAAGGGTCAGGCCTTTCTCGAACGCTGCGCTGTTCTCACCGATGATAACCGTTGGGTCAGCGGCAAGCGGGTTGGTGTCCATCACAGACACAAAAATCGAATGGGGCGCGGAGTCGATTTCCGGCACTTTGCTGTAAGGGCGGGTTTTGAACGCCGTCCACAGACCAGATTCCACCAGATTATCGACGACCTGCTGGCGCTCAAGGCCGGCGAGATCCGCGTCGCTGTATTTGGCGTATGTTTCAGCGTCATCGCCGTCGATCTCGATTACGATCGACTGGAAAACACGCCGCTCACCGCGGTTGATTTCTTTCACCACGCCCGCAGCGGGTGATGTATAACGAACGCCATCGGTCTTCTTGTCCGTAAACAGCAGCGTACCGCGCTTGACGCGGTCCCCTTCTTTTACAGCCATCGTCGGCTTCATGCCGTTGTAGTCAAAACCGATCAACGCCACGTGGCGAACGGGTTTGCCCTCTGTAATGGTCTGCTCGGGAGCGCCGCTGATGGGAAGATCCAGGCCTTTCTTGATCTTGATCATTAGCCTCATCCAGTCATCAGAAACTAGTCTATGGATTAATCACGTCCGGCCCTTGCGGCTCAGATTTCCTCTCAGTTTGCACCAGCAGGTCGCCCCAAGGCGCGCCGTTGGCGGCCGTTCGGATGCGGCTCGTCCTTCGACGCAGGAAAGATGAGTAACTGAAAGCCAGACATACCCAAAATCGCGCCAATTATAAGGATTAAGGAAATCTATTTCCACCGGAAACCGGAACCGCTTTGTGCCCGATCGTAAACCGAGCGCGCCACATTTCAGGCAAAGAAAAACCCCGGCAATTCTCATTGCCGGGGCTTCTCAGAACCAAAAACCGCCGTTTCGGCGAGTTTCGATCAGTCCCGCGTACGTTTGGGGAAGATCGGGTAAGTTACGCCTGCCATCTGGTTCACAACACGAACCACCTGGGCGCTGTAACCGAACTCGTTGTCGTACCACACGTACAGGATCAGACGCTTGCCGCCCGCGATGGTGGCCTGGGCATCGACAACACCGGCGTGACGGGAACCGACGAAATCGGTGGACACCACTTCCGGAGAGTTCACGAAGTCGATCTGCTTCTGCAACTCGGAGTGCAGGGCCATGTCGCGCAGGTAGTCGTTGACACCGTCGACATCGACGTCTTTCTTCAGGTTCAGGTTCAGGATCGCCATGGACACGTTCGGGGTCGGAACCCGGATCGCGTTACCGGTCAGCTTGCCTTTCAGCTCAGGCAGCGCCTTGGCGACGGCCTTGGCAGCACCGGTCTCGGTAATAACCATGTTCAGCGGGGCACTGCGACCACGACGGCTGCCCTTGTGGTAGTTGTCGATCAGGTTCTGGTCGTTGGTGTACGAGTGAACCGTCTCAACGTGGCCATCTTCGATGCCGTACTCGTCATCGATAGCCTTCAGCACAGGAGTGATGGCGTTGGTGGTGCAGGACGCCGCAGACAGGATCTTGTCGTCTTCGGTGATCCAGTCGTTGTTGATGCCATACACGATGTTCTTGATGTCGCCCTTGCCCGGTGCCGTCAGGATCACGCGGCTGACGCCCTTGGACTTCAGGTGCAGACCAAGACCGGCTTCGTCGCGCCACTTACCGGTGTTGTCCACCACGATGGCGTTGTTGATGCCGTACTCGGTGTAGTCCACCTTGTCCGGGCCATCGGAGTAGATCACCTTGATGAAGTTGCCGTTGGCAACCAGGGCGGAATTCTCTTCATCCACGGTGATGGTGCCGTCGAACGGACCGTGCACGGAATCGCGACGCAGCAGGCTGGCACGCTTCTCCAGATCGTTCTCGGCACCGCCGTTGCGAACCACGATGGCGCGCAGACGCAGATTGTTACCGCCACCGGCTTTCTCGATCAGAATCCGCGCCAGCAGGCGGCCGATACGACCGAAGCCGTACAGAACCACGTCTTTGGTGTCGTTGTTGGCTTCTTCTTCGGACTGAGCCGCGTACTGACCAACGATCGGGCCAATTTCCTGCTTCAGGAACTCAACCAGGTTGAGATCGCCGCCCTGCTCCTTGAATTTGACCGCCAGCTTGCCGATGTCGACGTGAGCGCGACCCAGCTCCAGAGAATCCATGGCTTCGAGGATTGGCAGGGTGTCGTGAACGGACAGCTCGCTGTCTTCCACCTGGCGCACGAACCGGTGAGCACGGATGATGTCGATCACCGACTGGTTGATAATGGCACGGCCATAAACCGACGTGACCACATTATTCTTGCGGTAGAGACGGCCGATCAGCGGAATCATGGCTTCCGCGGTGGACTCTCTCTCGGTCCAGTTAGACAGGTGCTGATTGATCTGTTCGTGACTCACAGTTGGGACCTCTGGTTAGCACTGGTAAGAAATTAGCGGCGCACATTATCCAACTTAAAAAGCCTCACGGCAAATACGGTGGGCCTACGGTGTCGTAATCATCGCCAACTGGGATCTCAACCCTGACACCATCCATGACACTATCGGGTGCGGGCGGTAGAATACGCGCCTCGCCGTCTCCCGGTCACCCACAGCAGGAGAACATGACTGCCCATGAGCCAAGGTGCCTCCACACCCAAATCACCCCATGCATTGATCGCCCCGGCCTTTCCAGAAAAGAAAGCCGACCATCGCACCTGGGGCCAACTTCATGGCAGCAGTGATGCCCTGGCCATCTGCGAGAGTGCGCGGGAACACCACGGCCTGACTCTGGTCATTACCCGCAGCACCAGCGACGCCATCCGCCTGGAACAGGCAATGCGATTTTTCCTGGGCCTGCCACCGGAAGAAGAAGGCGCAGCGGTGACCGACGACGGCCTGGAACTGCTGTCGCTGCCTGATTGGGAAACCCTGCCCTACGATCTGTTTTCACCGCATCAGGACATCACCTCCCGGCGTATCCGCACCCTGCACCGGCTGCCCTCCACCAGCCACGGTGTGCTGGTGGTGCCGGCGCGAACTTTGATGCACCGATTGCCGCCGGTGGATTACCTGCAGGGCAACACCCTGCTGTTAGAGGTGGGCCAGTCCCTGGACATCGACAGCTGGCGCATGCAGCTGGAAGCCGCCGGCTACCGCCACGCCGAGAACGTTTACGAGCACGGTGAATACGCGGTGCGCGGCGCGATTCTGGACATCTATCCGATGGGCTCCAACCTGCCCTACCGGATCGACCTGTTTGATGACGAAATTGAAACCTTACGCACCTTCGATCCGGAGACCCAACGATCGATTGACCGCATCGAGAGCATCGAGTTGCTGCCAGCGTTCGAGTTCCCTTGGCATAAGGAAGCACGCTCGGGTTTCCGCAACCGCTGGTTTGAGCAGTTCCCGGACGCTGACAAAGACGCGCCCATCTATAAGGATGTGACCAATGCGATCACGCCGCCGGGGATCGAGTATTATCTGCCGCTGTTTTTCGACCAGACCGCGACCCTGTTTGACTACCTGCCCGGCCAGACCCGCGTGTTTACCGCCGAAGGTCTGAACGAGGCGGTCAGCCTGTTTGATTCCGAAACCCGCAATCGCTACGAAGACCGGCGCCACGACCGCCTGCGGCCGATCCTACCGCCCACCCGGCTATTCCTGCAGCAGGATGAACTGTTCGGCGCCCTGAAGAACTTCCCCCGGGTAACCACCCAGGCCGAAGCGGCCACTGGCACCGGCGCAGTGAACTGCCCGGCCGAAAGCCTTCCGGATGTCGCGATGGACGGCCGCGCCGCCGACCCGGCGGGCCGGCTGAAACGCTTCCTAAACGAGTTTTCCGGACGCGTGCTGATCTGTGCAGAATCCTCCGGTCGCCGGGAAGCGCTGATCGACAGCCTGGGCGAACAGGCCCTGAAACCGACAACCAAGGACGGCTGGCAAGCCTTCCTGGACGACGACAAGTGCACCCTCGGCATTACCATCGCGCCCATGGAACAGGGCCTAGCCCTGCCCGGCCAGCACATCGCCCTGATTACCGAAACCGTACTGTTTGGTGAACGCGTCCTGCAACGACGCCGGCGCCAAAAGCCCACCGAAACCGACGACGCCGGTTATCGCGATTTGTCGGAGCTGCGCATTGGCGCCCCCGTGGTGCACATTGATCACGGCGTGGGCCGCTATCAGGGTCTGGAGACCCTGACCGCCGGCGGCGAGTCGAACGAATTCCTCATGCTGGAATACGCCGGTGGTTCCAAGCTGTATGTGCCGGTGTCCAGCCTGCACCTGATTTCCCGCTACGCCGGTAACGACACCGAGCACGCGCCGCTTCACAAGCTCGGCACCGAGCGCTGGAGCCAGGCCAAGCAGAAAGCCCTGGAGAAAATCCGCGATACCGCCGCCGAACTGCTCGATGTGTACGCCCGTCGAGAAGCCCGCAAGGGCTTCCAGTTCGACAACCCGAAAGAGGCCTATCGCGCCTTTGCCGCCGGTTTCCCGTTTGAGGAAACCCCGGATCAGGAAGTGGCCATTCAGGCGGTGATCGAAGACATGACCGGCGAGCGCCCAATGGACCGACTGGTGTGTGGCGATGTCGGTTTCGGCAAAACCGAGGTGGCGATGCGCGCCGCCTTCATGGCGACCTACTCCGGCAAGCAGGTGGCGGTGCTGGTGCCCACCACCCTGCTCGCCCAGCAGCACTACGAATCCTTCCGGGACCGCTTCTCCGATACGGCCGTGAACGTGGAACTGCTCAGCCGCTTCCGCAGCGGCAGCCAGACCAGCAAAGCCCTGGATGCCATCGAGACCGGCAAGGCCGACATCGTGATCGGCACCCACAAGCTGTTGCAGGGCGATATTCAGTTCAAGAATCTGGGCCTGGTGATTATTGATGAAGAACACCGGTTCGGGGTGAACCAGAAAGAGAAGTTCAAATCCCTGAGGGCGGAGGTCGACATGCTGACCCTGACCGCCACGCCGATCCCGCGGACCCTGAACATGGCCATGGGCCACCTGCGGGACCTGTCGATCATCGCCACCCCGCCGGCCCGCCGGTTGTCGGTGAAGACCTTCGTGCGCCAGCGCGACGACGTGATGGTGAAGGAAGCCATCCTGCGGGAGATCCTGCGGGGTGGTCAGGTGTATTTCCTGCACAACGACGTGTCCACCATCGAGAAAAGCGCGGAAGATCTGCGCAACCTGATTCCAGAAGCCCGGGTGGGCGTTGCCCACGGCCAGATGCGCGAGCGCGAGCTGGAACAGATCATGTCGGACTTCTACCACAAGCGTTTCAACGTGCTGGTGTGCAGCACCATCATCGAAACCGGTATCGACATTCCCAGCGCCAACACCATCATCATCGAGCGCGCGGACAAATTCGGCCTGGCCCAGCTGCACCAGCTCCGTGGCCGGGTTGGCCGCTCGCACCACCAGGCCTACGCCTACCTGCTGACACCGCCACCGCGCTCGATCAGCTCGGACGCCAAGAAGCGCCTGGATGCGATCTCGGAATCCCAGGATCTTGGCGCCGGCTTCATGCTGGCCACCCACGACCTGGAAATCCGCGGCGCCGGCGAACTGCTGGGCGAGGAACAGAGCGGTCAGATCAAGAGCATCGGCTTCACCCTGTACATGCAGTTGCTGGATGAAGCGGTGAAGGCCATCCGCGAGGGGCGCACGCCGAATGCAGAACTGCCGCTCAGTCACGGCACCGAGATGAATCTGCGCATTCCGGCGCTGATTCCGGACGACTACCTGCCGGATGTCCATAACCGGTTGATGCTGTACAAGCGCATTGCCAGCGTGGACAGCAAGGCGGCATTAAAAGAACTTCAGGTTGAGATGATCGATCGCTTCGGTTTATTACCGGATCCGGCCAAGAATCTGATGCGCCAGGCCGAGCTCCGGTTGCAGGCGGAAGCCCTGGGCATTGTCCAGATCGACGCTGGCAAGGAATGGACCCGCCTGGAGTTTGGCGGCTCCACACCGGTCGATCCGCTGGTGCTGGTTAAAAAGGTGCAATCTGCCCCGGACCAGTATCGACTCGAAGGCGCCAACAGCTTCCGGTTTCGGCTGAAGGACACCTCGACCAGTGGTAAACTCGACGGCATTCACAGCATGCTGGGCGAGTTGGCACCAGAAAAAGAGACCGCCAACGCCTCATGAAAGCCCGATTCACACGTGGAGTAAGACCCTTGCAGACTGAAGGAATTTGCGGCGGCCGATGGACGGCCCGTACTGTTTGGACAGCCCTGCTGCTGACACTGTCACTGGGCGCACAGGCGCAGGATCTGGGCCTGAATGGCGAGCCGGTCCCGAAAGACTACTACCGTGCCGAGCTGGTCGTTCTGGAACGCATCGTTGAGCCGGAAGCGGTGAACGAGCAAATGGCCAACCGGGCGGTGGAGCCAACTATGGAATCCGGCGAGATTCTCAAGGCGGTGAATCAGAGTGGCACGGCTGAAACCACCCTCAACCTGGTACCCCAGAGCGAGCTGCACCTCAACAGCGCCGTAAATCGCCTTGAACGCAGCGGGCGTTATCGGGTGCTGGTAGCGGCCGGCTGGTACGAAGCCTTCCCGCCGGGTTATGAAGGTGCGCCATTGAAAGTAGCCGTGGGCGACTGGCTGAATGGCGGTCAGGTTCGAGAGATTGAGGGCAATATCACCATTGATCGCCAGCGTTACCTGCACGTAGACGTACACCTGAACCACTGGCAACAAGTGGCAGGCGCCGAGGCCAACAGCCTGCCCGCCGAGACAGCACAGGGCGAGGCCCCGCAGCAGGGCCAGGGTCAGGAAGCAGCGGCACAAACCAACAACGCCGGTGACACGGCACTGACCGAAATGGCCACTGCCGAGGCGCAGCCGATGGCCGCACCGGCACCGCTGGAACTGCTAACCTGGATTCGCGAGAACCGCCGGATGCGCAGTGAGGAAATTCATTTCCTGGATTCCCCCACCATCGGCGTTCTGGTGTTCTTCAAGAAGATTGAGGCCTCGGAGTAAGGCCACCAAGGCCGGCCATCGATACTTCCAGCATGCCCTTCACCCCGGCCATGCCCTTGTCGATGGCTTCCTGAATTTCCGCCATGGTGATGATGTGCTCGGACTTACCCGCAGCCCAGTTCACCACCAGCCCCAGACACACGTACCGCATGTCCAGCTCGGCCGCCAGGACGGCTTCGGGCATGCCGGTCATGCCCACCAAATCACAGCCATCCCGCTCCATGCGGGTAATTTCGGCTGCGGTTTCCAGACGGGGGCCCTGGGTGGCGCCGTACACGCCGAAATCCGAACAGGGCGTGCCCAGTGACCGGGCCGCCTGAATCAGGATCTCTCGCGCTTCTGCATCGTAGGGCCAGGTGAAATCGATGTGCGTGACGCCTTCGAGTTCACCCTGGCGGCCATTCTCGAAAAAGGTACTGGGCCGCCCCCAGGTGTAATCAATGATCTGGTCCGGCACCACGATGTGCGCCGGCTCCATGTCCTGATGGATACCACCCACTGCGTTCACGCCGACCACGGTGCGCACGCCGGCGTCATACAGCGCCCGCAGGTTGGCCCGGTAGTTGACCTGATGGGGCGGAATCCGGTGCGGGTTACCGTGGCGGGACAAGAAGATCACTTCCTGCTGGCCCAGCCGACCTTCCACCAGCGGCGCCGATGGCTCGCCCCACTCGTTGGTGACCGAACGCTCGCCGGTAATCTCCAGGCCTGAGAGAGTGGTCAGGCCGGTACCGCCGATGATGCCAACCGGACTGTTTGCTGCGCGCTCGTTCATTCGCCTTCTCCTGCGTCGTCCATGTCGCCGTAGCGGGTGGATTGGCCCGACTGTGACTGACTGGAGCGGGAGCTGTCGCTGCCCTGCTCCGCAGATTCGCCATCGGACTCGGACTTGCTGTTTTTGTCCGCCTTGGCATTGGCCAGCTTCACGCCGTCTGGCAGATGCAGTGTGCGAGTCGGGAAGGCAACCTCGGCACCGTAGCCTTCAATGATGCTGCTGATTTGCAACAACACGTCCTGCTTCACCTCGTGGAATTCCACCCACTTGGTGGTCTTGGTGAAGGTGTACACCATGATGTCCAGGGACGAGGCATTGAAGGCCACGAAATTAACGATCAGGGTCTGGTCGGTATCGATGTCGTCGTGGTTCTCCAGCATCGAACGAATATCCGCGACGATATCGCCCATCTGACTGACATCCGCGTAGCGGATACCGATGGTTTCGCTGATCCGGCGATTTCTCATTCGCGACGGGTTCTCTACCGCAATGGTGGTGAACGCGGCGTTGGGAACGTACAGCGGGCGCATGTCAAAGGTGCGCAGGGTGGTCAGGCGCCAGCCGATGTGCTCCACGACGCCTTCAATATTGCGGTCCGGGGACCGTACCCAGTCGCCCACCTTGAACGGGCGATCCAGGTGAATGATGAAGCCGCCGAAAAAGTTGGCCAGCAGATCCTTGGCGGCAAAGCCGACAGCAATACCACCGACACCACCAAAGGCCAACACACCGGAAATGCTGTAGCCCAGAGACTGCATGGCGATCAGCACCGCAGTAATGATCACCACCGCCCGCGAAAGCTTGCTCACCGCATTCACGGTGGTGTAGTCCATGGGCGTCTTCATCTTCATGGGCGAGACCAGGATCTTCTCGCTCTGCTTGATCAGGCGCAGCAGCGACCACACCAGAATCCAGATGAACCCCATCTTCAGGACGGTTTCGTTGGCCTCAAAAATCGTGGCATCGGAATATTTGTGGGCCACTTCCGCCGCCCAGTACACCCCTTGCAGCCAGACGAATCCGACCACTGGCCTGCGAACCGCATGCAGCAGGGCGTCGTCCCAGAGGTTCCGGGTTTTGGCGAATTTGCGCTCCATAGCGCCGATGATGAAACTGGCGATGTACGCCACGGTGGCGGTGCCGAACACCAGGGCAAACACGACAAGACCGACGCGCCACTCCTGGGGCAGCAAATCAAAACTCTTAATCCAGCCATCCACCATGACTGTTGCTTTTTCGATCATCGGATTCCTCGGACCAAACGGGATTAACAGATAGAGACGGCGGTGCCTGGGCTGACCCGGTCAAAAAGATCAATCACGTCGTGGTTGCGCATGCGCACACAACCGTGGGAAAGCGGCACGCCCATGGGCTCTGTCTCGGGTGTGCCGTGAATGTATATGAACCGGCGAAAAGTATCGACCCCGCCTCCCCGGTTTTTGCCGGACTCACACCCGCACAGCCACAGAATCCGAGTCAGGATCCAGTCACGCTCGGGATGCTCGGCGCCCAGCTCGGGCGAGTAGATTTCGCCGGTCGGACGGCGACCTCGGTAGACGGTGTGGATCGGCTGGCCGGCACCAATCATGGCGCGCACGTAGTGATTGCCTCGGGGGGTGCAGCCGCTGCCATCCTGCTCGCCGGGCCCGTTGAAGGCAGTGGACACCGGATACTCGGCCAGGGTGTTGCCGGCGCTGTCGGTCAGGGTCAGGTGCTGACGTTCGAGGCTGATGTGAATAGCCAGGTTGGAGGCGTTGTCGTTACTCAAGCCGGTTAAGCTCCCTTGGGGCGGATGCCAAGGAGAAGCCTAACCGACTGCGTGGAACTCAGGCAACCGGCGCGTGTCGCTCGGTCAGCGGCACCAGCATCTTGTCTTCCGCCTGCATACCGGCCGCCAGGAAAGGCACCAGACGCGCGGCGATTTCCTGCACCGTGGTTTCCACCCCCAGCTTGTTCTGGAGGATGTCCCGCAGGGCGTCGCTGCTGGACATGGTGAAGGCGGTGGCGCCGAGCATAAACTGGATGCGCCAGTAGCGGTCGACGGACGACAGCTGCGGGGTTGCTTCTTTTAACAGGCGCATGAACCGGCTGAACGGATCGCCGTACTCCTGCTCCAGGAACTTTCTCAGGTGACCCTGAGACTGGGTGTACGCCAGCCCAAGCAGACGCATGAATATGGATATACCCTGTTCGTTGCGCTGGGGCATGCGCACCGCACTTTCGGTCAGTGCCCATAGGGTCTGATTCAGCGTTGGAGGTGTGTCGCCGCAGCGCATTTCCAATTCGTCGAACGCCGTTTCGAGGGTCGCGGAAAATGGCGTAAGGAATCTGGCAAATACCGCATGGATCAGCGCATTCTTCGAGCCAAAGTGGTAATTGACAGCGGCCAGATTTACTTTAGCCTTACTGGTAATCATGCGCAGTGAAGTTTCAGAGAAACCACGGTCGGCAAACAGCTCTTCGGCTGCATCAAGAATCCGATCAACGGTATCAGATTGAGCCATTTTGTTGTCCTAGTCTCTAACATACATCTGTTTCAAACATACGTTTGAAACCCAGGTATGTCAAGGTCTCGGCTCAGGCTCCGCCGCCACGTCCTGCCAGCCCCGATCAATCGCCTGCTGATTGCCCTCAAAGAATGCCGCCTGAACCCGTCCGTATGCCTTTTCGGCTTCCAGCAGGTAGATCAGGTACAGGCGAACGTGCTCACGCCGAGTCAGATGCCGCGGCAACATCCTCCGCTCGGACAACCGCAGCAGAGACTGAAACCGGGGGTGCTTCAGGGCGACGTTGAATGTCGCCATGCGAGCGCACTGCCAGATGAGGCCATCGTTGCCTTCCAGATGCGCAGCGTGGGCGCGGGCGTCGCTCATCATACGCCGGCGCTTGACGATGAGATCCAGGTACGAAGGCCGGGAGGTGTAGACGCGGCGCACTGCCGGAATGCCCAGCAACAGTATCACCACGAATGCCCCGAATCCGGCACCCGCCACCCATGCGGGCACGAAGCCGGTCAGGCCGCTTACAAACACCACCGCTGCCGTCAGCGCGGTAAACAGCCAGAGGTCCCGGCCCCGTCCGGCGGCCGCCAGGCTGTAGTTGTCAGGCCAGTCCGACATCGCCAGCCGATCAAAGTCCATCAACAGCACCCGGTCGCACTGGCGCAGCATCAGCCGCAATTCTTGTTGTTTGACCTGGGCCTGGACCTTTTCAGGTTCGGCCCTGGCCGTTTCCTGCTCGAGGTCGGTATCGCTGCCCGATTCCTGTGGAGAGTCCTGAGGAACCTCGTCAGGCTGCGGTTGCCCACTCGTGGCGGTTTGCCCTGACTGGACTGATGGTGCCGCTGCTGCAGTGGCCGGCTGACTCGACACCGACGCAGGGCTAGCGGGTGCACCCGGAACCTGTGGTGGTTGGTTCGGCTGAGAGGGCAGCGGCGCACCGGTTGTTGGCGCAGAGGGCTTGCCGGGCAGAGGGTCAGCGGCCCGGCCCTGGCGCAAGACGGCACCCTGGGCTGGGTTAGTATCGGGAGGCGCTGTCCTCTGGTGGTCGGCCATGTCGGATTTCCGTAACGGGGCGGTGAATCGATGTCTATTCAGCTGCGTATGAGTATGCTGCTTAAATAAGGTATCGACAGTTCAGCGCCATTCTTGAGCCCGGCATTGGCCAAGGCCCGCTGACCGCCCCAAGCAGCTTGGCTTTGGCCTCGCCGCTCGCTATCCTTGGCGCCCTGCCGAAACCACAACCGAGTCGTTTCCAAGAGGTCTGGTATGTTCACAGGTATAGTTCAGGGCATCGCAACCGTTCAGGATGTCACCGCCGCCCCGGGGTTGAGCACCCTGGTTATTCGCTTGCCCGAGGGCAAAGCCGACGGCGTCACCATTGGCGCCTCAGTCGCGATCAACGGTACTTGCCTGACCGTCACCCGCCAGGACGGCAACGACCTGTACTTCGACGCCATGCAGGAAACACTGCGACTCACCACCCTCGGTGAGCTCAAGCCCGGGGACGATCTGAATTTTGAGCGTGCCGCGCGGATTGGCGACGAGATTGGCGGTCATCTGCTGTCCGGCCACATTCACACCACGGCCACCCTCGCCGAGATCGTCAAATCGGAAAACAATGTGACGCTGTGGTTTGACGTGCCCGAGGCCTGGACCAAGTACATCTTTACCAAAGGCTATATCGCCATCAATGGCGCCAGCCTGACCATTGGCGAGGTCGAGGGTAACCGTTTCAACGTGCACCTGATTCCGGAAACCCTGCGAGCCACAACCTTCGGCACGGCCAGTGAGGGCCAGCGGGTGAACATCGAGATCGACAGCCAGACCCAGACCATCGTGGATACCCTGGCACGGCTCGGCTACGATCAGCGCTGACCGGCCCGGAACACCACGAACTTCGGATTGGCGTCGAGCTGCTTGAGCGCCGGGAAGAATTTGCGCAGGCTGCGGTGATAGCCCAGGTGGCGGTTGCCCACCATCAGCATAAAGCCACCCGGGCTCAGGTGCGCCGCCGCCGCGCGGAACAGCCGCAGAGCGATGTGGTCGCCCACCACCCCACCCTCGTGAAACGGCGGATTGAGCAGGATCAGATCAAACGCGTCGGCGAGGTGGTCGATGCCGTCGGCGTGTTCGAAGCTGGCTTGGCACTTCGGAAAGCTATCGGAGACATTCTGGCGGGCGCTGGCCACCGCTTGGCTTGAGACATCCGCAAAGGTCAGCGCCAGATCCGGCCGTGTCCTGAGGGCCGTCAACCCCAACACTCCATTGCCGCACGCCAGGTCCAGCACCCGAGCACCGTCGCGCAACTCGGACACCGCCCGGGTCACCTGGGGCAACAACAACCGGGTGCCGATATCCAGCTTCTCCCGGGCAAAGACGGCGGGCAAACCGCGCACTTGCTTCCCGGTATCGATACCCGCACCTGCATCGGCATCCAGATTGTAGCCTTTCCAGCGTCCAGGCCAGCCTTCCAGCGTCGCGCTACCCCGACGGCAGACCACCACTCGGGCTTTCTTGCGGGCCGGGCACACCAGCTCGGTGTGCACCGCCTCGGCGAAGACCTGAACCCCCTTGTCCGGCAGGTGTTTGATCATGCCACCCGCCAGCAGCACACCGTCATCCGCCAGAGCCCCATTGACCCAGCGCAGTAACCAGCCCAGGTATTCGGCCTGGCGCGGAATCCTCAGGATCACGGCATCAAAGCGCCCTTCCGGCGGATTCAGCCAGCTGCGCACCTCCGGCGATCCGGCCCCAGCCAGGGCCGGGTTGAGACCAGCATTGCGGGCCAGGGCCGCCACCAGAGTGGCGCTGTCGGCAACTACCTCCGGCTCAAACGCACTCAAACCCAGAGTCAGGGCTCCGAACTGATCATCAACGATCAGCACTCGGGGGTTGGCGTCTGCCGACAGCCGCTGATGGGCCTCCAGCAACAAACCTTCATCGGCGGCGTCCCAGGCGCGCAGGGAGGCGTCACCACCGCCCGGTCGGTCCAGGGTTAAAACACCAGCCGGTGTGTCCATTGCTGAATTTGTCATTTCGGGCTTCCAAACGGGGTATTCATCACAATTGCGCTATTTTAGGCTGTTTATTCTAGAAATTAGGCCTAACTTGTGAGGTGTTCACGCACTATCCTTCATTTCGGTTGGCTCCGTTGTTGTGGACCCAAACCTTTGCCCCTCACCCCAGGGGCTTTTTTTATGCCGGATTTCACACCTGCCTGCGGCTGCACTCAGCGCCGAATGGCGCGGTAGACGGTGAACTTCCGGTCCTCGTACAGACGCTCCACCGGGCCGACAAAGCGTTTGATCATCGACTCGTAGGGCAAAAAGGTGTTGGCCACCAATCGCAGCTCGCCCCGTGATTTCAGGTGCCGGGCCACGTCGCGCAGGAAGTTTTCCGTCATGGAAGTATCGGTTTTCACACCGGCGTGAAACGGCGGATTGGTGACGATGGCGGACCAGACACCGTCCACCTCGGCCAGACCGTCCGAGGCAAGGATCTCGCCACTGGCTCCGGCCCGCTCGTAGGTAGCCCGGGCACACAGTAGCGCCTGGGACTGGACATCCACGCCATCCACCGAGGCCGGCGACAATCCCTGGTCTTTTTGAAAGGTTTGCAGCCAGGCACCAATGACGCCGGCACCGCAGGCAAAATCCAGCACCCGCTCAGCCTTGATCGGCGTGGTCGCCAGACTGTCGAGCAAAACCGAGGTGCCCACATCCAGCTCACCGTGACTGAAAATACCCGGCAGTCCACATACCTCAATGGCACTGCCCGCACTGGTCACGGTGTGCCACTGACGCCAATCGGCGGGATCGAAGCTGGCCAGGGGTTCGGCGTCGTTGGCGCACCAGACCTGGCAATGCCGGGCGCTGTCGATCTTTCCGGCGCCAGGCGCAATAGCTTTCAACTGTTTGACGGCACCGGCTATGCCCTCTTTTTTCTCACCCACCAGCACCAGATTGGCGCCCGCTTTCGCCAGCCATCGGGCCAGCGACAGCCGGAGATCCAGCTCGGCCCGGGCTTTGGGGAGGAACACCACCACGGTGTCAAAACCGGCCGCGGCCAGCTCAGGGTTGTCGTAGCCAAAACACACCTGCCAGTTTCCCTGGCCTGCCAGTTCGACGGCGTGGCCGGCGTGTTCGGTCATCACTAGCCCGCCCTCGGGCAACGCCGCCAACAAGGCAGCGGAACTGGCGCCCAGCAGGGCCACGCGACCGGTCAGCCGATCGCGGTTGCGGAGCAGTGCTTCGTGGGAATTGGGCATTGCGGACATCGGCAGACAGACCCCGTCTCGTGGATTGAAAGCGGGCTACTCTACCCGCAAACGGCCCACAAGTCCCACGGGATCTGTGCCATCGACGCTATATTCAACTGGCTGCATTGGCCGTCGCATTCTCGGCCACCGGCTGAGAACCCGCCTCAGCCTCGGTGTCGACCTCAAGCTGCCCGGAGTGCATGGTGCTCTGCGCCAGATCCAGCAGCTCCCGCAGAGCCACCGAGAACATGGCGTATTCCGGTTCCCGAACGCCTTTGAGTTCCGCCAGCATCGATTTCCAGCGCTGGATCATCAGCACGTGGCGATCCAGCCAGGCGTCGACACAGGCACTGACGTCGTCTGGCTTCTCTGCCAGACGCAGCACGCCGGTGGTCAGGGCCCGCTGCTGCCACTCCAGATCCTCCCGGAAGCTCTCGCGAGCCAGAGCCTGCCAGTGTGACGCCGGCGCCAGCGAGGCGATGGCTTTGGCGAACCAGTTCAAGTCGAGCTTATCGCCAATCTCGTAGTAAAGGTTGGCAACGGTCTTGAGCGGCATACCGGTGGCTTCCTGAGCCTCGATAATACCCAGGGAGGAGTACAGGTAATCGGTACCTGACACCACCGAGGCCAGCTCGTTTGGCAGGCCTGCCTCGGTGAGCGCAGAGTGGCGCTTCTCCCAGGCGAGGCGGGCATGCTCACCGAGGTACTCCGGCAGGCTGGCGGTGATCGCCCAGACACTGTCGGCAAAACGCTCGATGTGATTCTGGATGCTGAGTTCGGCGCGACGGTTGCGCAGCAGCCAGCGCACGGAACGGCGCATCAGACGCATCAGATCCTGCATCAGCTCCATCTGCAGCTGAGCCGGCACGTTGAAGTCCTGATCCTCGATCTTGTCCCACCAGTTGTCGATGCGGAACACGTCCCGGGCAATGATCCAGGCCAGCGCAATAGAGGCTGCATCGGCACCGGTGGACTGGCTCAGGCGCTCCACGAAGGTGATGCCCATGTGATTGACCATGTCGTTGGCAATCTGGGTGGCAATGATTTCCCGTCTGAGTTGGTGCTCACCCAGCTCCTTGGAGAACTTCTGGGTCAGACCGCGCGGGAACACCTTGTACATCTCGCCCGCCAACAACGGCTCATCCGGCAGCGAACTGTCGATGAGGGTCTGTTTCAGATCGCCTTTGACGTAGGAGATCAGCACCGACAGTTCCGGCCGGGTCAGGCCTTTCTTGTCGAGCTTGCGCTCGGACAGGGTCTCGTCGTCCGGCAGGAATTCCAGGGACCGATTCAGCTTGCCTTCGATCTCGAAGGTGTTCATCAGCCGGCGGTATTCCTCAAGGCGGGTCGCCGCGTCTTCGCTGGCGATACTGATCGCCTGGGTCTGCCGGTAGTTGTTCTTCAGGACCAGCCCGGCTACGTCGTCGGTCATCTCTTCAAGCATGACGTTGCGCTGCTTACCAGTCAGATCGCCAACGGCCACCGCCTGGTTCAGCAGGATCTTCATGTTCACTTCGTGGTCCGAGCAATCCACCCCGCCGGAGTTGTCGATGAAGTCGGTGTTCAGACGACCGCCCCGCAGCGCGAACTCGATCCGGCCCAGCTGGGTCAGACCCAGGTTGCCGCCCTCGCCCACGACCTTGCAGCGCAGTTCGGAGCCATTCACCCGCAGGCCGTCGTTGGCCTTGTCGCCCACATCGCTGTGGGATTCGCTGGCCGATTTCACATAGGTGCCGATACCGCCCACCCAGAGCAGATCGACCTGGGCCTTCAGGATATGAGAAATCAGCATGTTCGGCGGCATCCGGTCGGACTTGATGCCCAGCAGTTTCTTCATTTCCGGGCTGACCGGAATCGACTTGGCGTTCCGGCTGAACACCCCGCCGCCCTCGGAGATCAGTTTGGTGTCGTAGTCGGTCCAGGACGAGCGTGGCATCTCGAACAGCCGCTTGCGCTCCTTGAAGCTCTCTTCCGGGTTCGGATTCGGATCGATAAAGATGTGCACGTGGTTGAACGCGGCCACCAGCTTGGTTTTCTCGGAACAGAGCATGCCGTTACCGAACACGTCGCCGCCCATATCGCCAATGCCGATAGCGGTGAATTCATCCAGTCCCGGGTTAATACCCATTTCCCGGAAATGCCGCTCTACCGACACCCAGGCACCGCGCGCAGTGATGCCCATCTTCTTGTGGTCGTAGCCGTTGCTGCCACCGGAAGCGAAGGCATCGCCCATCCAGAAGCCGTACTCGGACGACAAACCGTTGGCGATGTCGGAGAAGGTGGCGGTGCCTTTGTCCGCCGCCACCACCAGGTAGTGGTCGTCTTCGTCGTGACGTACTACCCGCTCGGGCGGCTGAATGCCGGCATCCACCAGGTTGTCGGTGATGTCCAGAAGGCCGCGGATGAAGGTCTTGTAGGCCGCGATACCTTCGGCCTGGAATGCCTCGCGATCTGACGGATCTGGCAGGCGCTTTGCCACGAAACCACCCTTGGCACCCACCGGCACAATGACCGCGTTCTTAACCTGCTGGGCTTTGACCAGGCCCAGGATCTCGGTGCGGTAATCCTCGAACCGGTCGGACCATCTCAGGCCACCGCGGGCCACCTTGCCACCGCGCAGGTGCACACCCTCAACCCGGGGCGAGTACACGAAGATCTCGAACATCGGCAGTGGCAGCGGCATGTCAGGAATGCGCGACGGGTCGAACTTGACGCTGATGTAGGGCTTATTGTCGCCCTGCTCGTCGTGTTGGTAATAGTTGGTGCGCAGGGTCGCCTGCATCAACTCCATGTACAGCCGCAGCACCCGGTCCTCGCTGAGGTTGTCCACGCTGTCGAGGCCGGCGTTGAATTCGATTTCCAGTTTCTGCTGTGCCGCCTTGCTCTTGCCATCGCTCTGGTATCGGTCCGGGTTGAAGCGAACCTCGAAATACTCCAGCAGCAAGCGCGCCAGGTCCACGTGATTGACCAGGGTGTTGGAGATAAAGGTCTGACTGTTGGAGAAGCGGATCTGGCGCATGTAGCGGGCGAAGGTCCGCAGCAGCGCGATTTCCCGCCAGCTCATGTAGGACGACAGCAGCAGACGGTTGAACGCATCGTTCTCTGCATCGCCGTACCAGACCCGGCGGAACAGGTCCTCAAAGATCGGCCGAATGCGATGAATGTCGACCACCCGACCGGTGTGCGCCTGCAGGGTAAAGTCGTGAATCCAGACGCTCTTGCCGTGCCGGTCGGTCACTTCGAACGGGTGCTCACCCAGAACCCGGAAACCCAGGTTGTCGAAGATCGGCATGACATCCGACAGCGGCAACGGCTGATCCGGATAGAAGAGTTTGAAATGCAGGATGCTTTCGTCTTCTTCCAGGGCGCGGTAGAAGCTCATGGCCAGATCGCCGCGAGTGGCGGCACCGGAGATGTGCTCCAGATCAATGGCGGCCCGGCGCGGCGAGAACATATCGGTGTAGCTGGCCGGGAAGCCAGCAGACCAGAGCCGCGACAGCTCGTTGCCCTGCTCTTCGCCGTAGGCCTCGCTCAGGGCCTCGTACAGGCCATCGCGCCAGGACTGCGCCATCTCGATGACTTTTTCGCGAATCTCGGCAATGGGTAGCTGCCGGTTTTCCACCTGGGGTACCCGGATGGTGAACTGAACCCGGGCCAATACCGACTCGGAGAAGTGGGTGACGAACTCGATGTCGTCCGCTTCCAGTCGATCCAGTAACACCTGCTCGACCTTTTGCCGCAGCTCGGTGTTGTAAATGTCCCGGGGGAAGAACGCCAGGCAGGTTACGAACTGACCGTACACGTCCTCGCGCATGAACAGCTCAATGCGCCGACGCTCCTGAATGTACAGGATGTTCTTGGCGACTTTCAGAAGGTCTTTGCTTTCAATCTGGAACAGCTCGTCGCGGGGGTACACCGTGAGGATCTGATCCAGCTCCTTGCCGGCGTAGTCATCCCGCAGGAAGCCGGAGCGCTTGATGACGTTCTGGAACTTGCGCCGCAGCAGCGGAATCTCATCGGGCCGCTCGTTGTAAACCCGGGAGGTGTACAGACCAAGGAAGCGGCGCTCGCCAACCACTTCGCCCTTGCTGTTGAATTTCTTGACCGCGATGTAGTCCGGGTAGGCCGGGCGGTGCACTCGTGAGCGCTGGGCCGACTTGGCGAAGATAAAGATGTCGTCGGTGCGGGTCATTTCATGGCGAGTGCGCTGGGGCAGCTCGTTCAGGCGCACCCGGTCCGGGCGCTCGTTGTTGACCCGAAGAATACCGAGTTCGGAGTTTTCGACCCGGCGCACCACCATGCCGCTCTTGTCTTTCGCGAAGTCGTACTCGTCGTAACCGAGGAAGGTAAAATGGTCCTGTACCAGCCAGTTCAGAAACGCCCGAGCTTCTTCCTTGGTGTCGTCGTCGATGCCCGCGGCGGTGGTGTCCAGCTCGTCGAGAATCTCGCAGACCTTGTCGGTCACGATCGGGAAATCGGCGACGGCAATGCGCACTTCGTGCAGCACTTTTTGCAGCGCTTCTTCCAGCTCTCTCAACTCGGCCGGGTCACTGTGCCTATCAATCTCCAGCACGATGAACGCCTCATATTGGGAGTCTTTGTTCGACCGTTTGTTCGACAGCAGTTTATCGAGTTTGCCGTCTTCCGAGCGTTCCACCTGCAGGATGGAGTGCTGGATGGAGTGGGTGCCGATCTCGCGCTGGTTGATGGCAATACGCAGGGAATCGATCAGGAACGGGATGTTCGGATGCAGGATAAAAATGACGGTATGGGTGGACTGCCAGCCGTCACTTTCGAGGTCCGGGTTAAACACGGAAACCGGTGTTTCATCGGAGCTGCGCTTCTGGAGAAATTGCCAGGCGGCCAGCACGGCACCATAGGTATCCGAAAATCGTCGACTGACCAACTCTTCGAGAGGAATATGAGCGTAATGCTGCTTGGCAAATTCGCTGATCTTTTTTGCTTCGGTTTTAGCGATCTTTTCAGCGAACGCATCAGCCAGTTGTTCGAAAAACTGTTCTTTGCTGGCTACTGTCAGCGCATTCATGTTCAACCTCGGTTAGTGTGAAGTAAACGTAATCGTCATGGTGTCACATAAGCATAGTCAAACCCTTGATTTTTGCCGGGCTGACACCAAAACTGCGGCAATCACTTACGCACGAAAGACGTTCTAAGATGAACCCTAGAGAATCGGAGCAGTTCCTTTCAATGTCGCTACAGCATACGTTCGGCGATCTCAGGTCGCAGTTGGCAAAAAGGATAATTGGGCAGGAAAAACTGGTGGACCGTTTGCTGATTGCCTTGCTTGCCGATGGCCATTTGCTGGTCGAAGGCGCACCGGGGCTGGCAAAGACCACCGCCATCAAGGCTTTGGCGGATCATCTCGACGGCGACTTTCACCGCATTCAGTTCACCCCCGACCTGCTGCCCTCGGACGTTACCGGCAGCGAGATCTATCGGGCCGAAACCGGCGCCTTTGAATTCCAGCGCGGACCCATCTTTCACAATCTGGTACTGGCCGACGAGATCAACCGGGCACCAGCAAAAGTACAGTCGGCGCTGCTTGAAGCCATGGGCGAGCGCCAGGTCAGCGTAGGGCTGCGCACCTTCCCGCTGGATCGGCTATTTATGGTGATGGCGACCCAGAACCCCATCGAACAGGAAGGCACCTACCCTCTGCCCGAAGCCCAACTGGACCGGTTCCTGATGCACGTGGTGATCGACTACCCCTCGGCGGAAGCCGAAAAAGCCATCCTGCATCTGGCCCGCAACGACTATCGCCAGGGCCAGCCCGAGGCGACGGCTCGAGTAACTGCCGACCAGGTGTTTGAGGCCCGCAATCAGGTGGCCGACATCTACATGGCCGAACCGGTAGAGCAATACCTGCTTGCCCTGGTGTTGGCGAGCCGAAACGCCGCCAGTCTGGATCCGGAACTGGCTCGCTGGACCGCCTTCGGAGCCAGCCCACGGGGCACCATCGCTCTGGACCGTTGCGCCCGGGCCCTGGCCTGGCTCGACGGCCGGGATTACGTGACTCCGGACGATGTCCGGGCCATGGCCTTCGACGTGCTTCGCCACCGCATCCTGCTGACCTTCGAGGCCGAAGCCGAAGGCATGACCGCAGACACGGTCATCGAACGGCTGATTGAACGGGTGCCGGTCACTGCCTGATGATGTCTTCCGACGCCCTGACCCACATTGGCCTGCCCGACCTGATTCGGCTTCAGGCCGATGCCCGGGCCCTGAAGCTGCCCGCGGCCCGGCCGGTGCGCACCCGGCAGGCTGGACTGCAACGCTCGCCCCAGCGCGGCCGGGGCATGGCCTTCGCGGAAGTGCGCCAATACCAGCCCGGTGACGACATCCGCAGTATCGACTGGCGGGTTACCGCCCGGCGCCAGGCACCGCACACCAAACTGTACGAGGAAGAACGGGAACGCCCGGTGCTGCTGCTGTGCGATCTGGGCGCCACTCTGTTTTTTGCCAGCACCGGTGCCTACAAGCAGGTTCGGGCGGCCCAGGTCACCAGCCTGTTGGCCTGGCTGGCGCTGTGGGCCGGCGACCAGGTCGGCGGCATTGTTTTCAATGACCGGGACCTGAACGTGCTGCGACCGGCGCGCCGGAAAAAATCCGTGTTGCGTCTGCTCGATACCCTCGCCGAACTGCAACGTCAGCCGGGCAATGCCGCCTCCGCGGCAAACCAGGATGACCGTTATGGCCTTGACCGTGCGCTGGCCGAAGCCCGGCGGGTCGCCCACACTGGCAGCCGGATTTTTGTGATCAGCGATTTCCTCGGCATCAGCGATGACACCCCCACCCTATTGGGCGCGCTGGCCCGCCACAACACCGTCAGCGCCCTGCGCATCGTTGATCCGTTGGAGCAGGCACTGCCCGACAGCGGCCGATTCGCCGTGGCCGGCCCCGATGGCCCGGTCTGGTTCGACGCCGCCAACAGCCGCTTCCAGGACGCCTGGCGCCGCAAGGTCGACGATCACGAAACCCGGCTGGAACGCTGTTTCCGAACCTCCGGTGTGGCTGCATCCACGGTATCGACAGCGGGTGAACCGGCGGCCACTCTGAAAACCCTGCTCGGGCCGGGAGGGCGCATCGGATGAATCCGCAGGATCCCCTAAGCCAGCTTCGCGACATCCACCTGCCGGACACCGGTGGATTCTGGCCGCCCGCGCCTGGCTGGTGGCTGCTTGCCCTGATTGCGCTGGCAGCGCTGGCTGGCCTGATCTGGTGGCTGCGTCGGCAACGCCGGCGCACCCTGTGGCTACGTCTGGCGAAAGCGGAACTGGCGACCCTGGAGCGCCAGGCCAAAGCGGAACCCGCTTGGTTTAACCAGCTGAACCGGCTTCTGAAACGGGCGGCACGCCAGCGCTACCCCGACCAACACCCGGAATCCCTGACCGGAGAAGCCTGGATCGGCTTTTTGCTGCAAACCGCGCCCGATCACCGGATTGCCTCCCGGCCCACGGTGGAAGCCATGGTGCACAGCAGCTGGCAGCCCAGGGCCAGTGGCGACCCACGGCAAGCGGCCGAATTCGCCCGACGCTGGCTCGGGGGGCAGGCATGATTACCCTGGCTTACCCCTGGTTGCTGGTACTGATCCTGGTGCCGCTGTTGTTGCACTGGCGGCGGCCAGCCGGCCAGGCGGTGGATGCCCCCGTGCTACCTGTGGGCCACTGGCTGTCCGATTTGCCCGGTGTCAGTCGTCACGGCAGTGCCACGCCGATGTGGCGCAAACTGCTGCTGCTACTGATCTGGACCCTGCTGGTAACGGCCCTGGCCCGGCCCCAGCATGTTGGCGAGCAGGTGCAACTGCCGGTTTCCGGGCGCGACCTGATGATGGTGGTGGACATTTCTCCGAGCATGGACGAGCAGGACATGGTCCTGCAGGGCCGCAACATCAACCGTCTGCAGGCGGTCAAATGGGTGCTCGATGACTTCATTGAGCAGCGCAAGGGCGATCGCCTGGGCCTGATCCTGTTTGGCACCCAACCCTACGTGCAGGTGCCGCTGACCTTCGACCTGGCCACGGTCCAGACCCTGATGCGCGAATCCGGCCTGGGTATGGCCGGGCGTGCCACCGCCATTGGCGACGCGGTCGGTTTGTCGATCAAACGCCTGCGGGACCGGCCCCAGGATCAGCGGGTGGTGATTCTGCTGACCGACGGCGCCAACACCGCCGGGGAAATCACGCCGGACAAAGCCACTGAGATCGCCAAAGCGGCCAGCGTTCGGCTTTACACCATCGGCATTGGCGCCGACTCCATCGTGCAGCGCGGTTTTCTGGGTTCCCGGCGGGTGAACCCGTCCCGGGATCTGGACGAAGCCCTGCTCACCCGCATGGCGGAACAGACCGGCGGCCGGTATTTCCGAGCCCGGAGCCTGCCTGAACTGGAGCTGATCTATGAGAGCATCAACCAGCTTGAGCCCATCGAACTGGAAGGCAAGTTTTACCGGCCGGTGACAGAGCTCTTTGTCTGGCCCGCCGGACTGGCCGCGCTGCTCTGGCTGATACTGATGGCACTGAAACACGGCGGCGCCTTGCTGAGGCGTCGGCAACCGGCAACCGGGGGTGAGGCCAATGGCTGATTTTCACTTTTTGCGCCCGCTCTGGCTGCTGCTAATTCTGGCCCTGCCCCTCCTGGTACTAACCCTGCGGCACATGCGCCTGGGCGACAGCGGCTGGGCCCGGGTGATACCCGAACGGCTGCTGGCACCGGTGGTCCGTCACGATGGCCGTTCCGGTCAACAGCATCGGTCGCCGCTGATTCCGGTGACCCTGGCCGTCGCCATGCTGGCCATAGCCCTGGCCGGTCCGGCCTGGCGCGAGGCACCCACGCCGCTGAAACAGCCCGGCGACAGCCTGGTGATCGTGCTCGACCTGTCCCTGTCGATGCTGGCCACCGATGTGGAACCGGACCGCCTGACCCTGGCCAAACGCAAGATCCGGGACATTCTCGATGCCAGGGAAGGCAGCCTGAACGGACTGATCGTATTCGCCGCCGATGCCCACGTGGTGTCGCCCCTGACCGACGACAACAAGACCATCGAAGGCATGCTGGAGGTGCTCGATCCGGTGATCATGCCGGCCCCGGGCAATCGGGCGGATCTGGCCGTGGCCCGGGCCCGCAACCTGCTCCAGCAGGGCGCACCGGGCAAGGGCCAGATACTGCTGATTACCGACGATGTACCGGAGCGCTATCACCCTGCGATTAGCCAGAGTCTCCAGGACACCAACCTGGCCCTGCATACACTGGTGGTGGGCACCGAACAGGGTGGCCCGATTCCGCTGGCGAAGCGAGGTTTCATCCGCGACAACGGCAACGTGATCATCACTCGTGCCAACCCCGATGCCCTGGCCCGCCTGGCGCGCCAGAACGACGGCGCCAGCCACGCCCTGACCCTCGGCGAAGGCGACATCGACGCGCTCGAACTGGCGCCGACCGATCAACAGGACTGGCAGGAATCGGACACTAGTCTGACCGTGCAGCGCTGGCAGGACGATGGCTACTGGCTACTCTGGCTGGTGCTGCCCCTGTTGCTGCTGGGATGGCGACGCGGCGCTTTTGCGGTGGTTGCCCTGACTCTGCTGCCACTCACGCCCCGGCCAGCGCTGGCGTTGGAATGGGGCGAACTCTGGCAGCGGGAAGATCAGCGGGCGCCGGAGCTGATCCGCGAAGACCCACGCGGGGCCGCGGCTCGGCTGGAAAGCCCGGAATGGCGCGGCAGCGCGCTGTACCGATCCGGGCAGTACGAGCAAGCCGCCGATGCCTTCGCCGGCGCCGAGGGTGCCCGCGCCGACTACAACCGGGGTAATGCCCTGGCCCGGGCCGGGCAACTGGAAGAGGCCATTAGCGCCTACGATCAGGCCCTGGACAAAGCACCGACCATGGCCGACGCGATCGCCAACCGCGAGCTGGTCAAACAACTGCTGGAGCAACAGAACCAGCAAAACCAGAAACAGGATTCGTCCCAGCAGCAAGACAGCGGGGAGTCAGACGGTGACTCATCCAATCAATCCCCTGGCGATCAGGGCCAACAGCAACCCCAGGACTCCAACCAACCAGGCGAGCAGCCGGGCCAAAACCCGGATCAAGGCACCGATCAGGCCCAGGAACAGAATCCGCGCGACGGCGCCAGCCAAAACGAAAACCAGCAGGGTGACGCCTCCGGTGAGTCCGGCCAGACACCACCGCAGCCGGCCCAGTCCGGCGATGGCTCCGAGCGCTCCGGCCAGGCCGAGGCGCCGGCGCAAATTTCCGAGCAGCCGCTGTCTCAGGGGCAGGAACAGTGGCTCAGACGAATCCCGGACAATCCCGGGGGCTTGCTGAAACGCAAGTTCCTGCAACAGTATCAGGAACGCCAGACACCATCCGATGAGGGCGATACACCATGGTAAACCGGCTCGTGACCTCGGCCATTCACCTGTTGCTGCTACTGGGCTTGAGCGGCCTGGTGCAGGCCAGTGAACTCAAGGTGGAACCCGACCGCACCCGCTTGTACGAAGGCGAGGTTCTGACCCTGACCGTGACCGGCTCGACCGAACTGGACGTCAATCTGAGCAATCTGTTCAGCTTCGATCTGTCCAACTTGCCCTCCCCCGACATTGAAAAAGTTGAGCCGACGTTCGAGGTGCTCGGTCGCAATCAGCGCTACAGTATCCGCACCATCAACAACGACATGGTGGGTGAAATCGTCTGGACCTATCAGCTGGCGCCAACCCAGAGCGGCACCCTGACCATCCCGTCACTCAGCTTCAAGGATTCCACCTCCAAGCCGGTCACCATCGACGTGGTGAGCGGTGCGCCACCGGACCAGGATGCCGCCGAGAGCCGGGACAGCTTCATCGAGCTGTCGGCCGACAAAGCCGAGGTTTACGTGCAGGAGCAGCTGACCTTGACCATTCGGCTGTTTTTCAGCGGCAACCTGGTGCGGGGTGAATTGTCCGAACCGGAGCATCCAAACGCCATTATCGAACCGCTCGGAAAGCAACGAGAGTACAACCGTTATCGGGACGGTGTCCGGTACCGGGTGGTGGAGCGCCGTTATGCCCTGTTTCCCCAACAGCCGGGCGAGCTGACCCTGCCACCGATTCGGTTTGAGGGCCAGGCCCGGGACGCCAGCGGCAAGTTGATTTTCCTTCGGGACAGCGAACAGCTCTACACCGTTCCGGTTCAGGACGTGCCGGCAAGCTACAGCGGAGACACCTGGCTGCCGGCCAGCAGCCTGACCCTGGAAGAGTCCGGGCTGCCGGACTCCCAGCAGGTGAGCGCAGGCGACAACCTGACCCGGGACATCACCCTGCGCGCGGAGGGGCTGCCAGCCGAAGCCCTGCCGCCATTGCCGGAGCTGGCCCCCGACGGCCTGCGGGTATACCCGGACGCGCCCGAACGGGCGACCGAGGTGACTCGGGACGGCCTGACTTCCAGCCTGAGCCAAACCCGAGCACTGGTGCCGGTGCAGGCCGGCTCGATTACCCTGCCGGAAATCCGGGTAACCTGGTGGGACACCAACACCGACACCGAACAGGTGGCGGTGATTCCTGCGCGGACACTGGCGGTTGGCGGCAGCATGGCCCAGGGCGACGCGCCTTCAGCCGACGCCAGTGCGGCTGCGGAGGCAGGAACGTCTAACAAAAGCGAGAGTATCAAGTCGAGCGCTCAAGGCTCTGGCTGGCAGTGGCTCAGTCTGGTTCTGGCGGTGTTGTGGCTGGTGACCCTTGGGCTTTGGTGGCGGGCGCACCAGAGACGGGCGTTGCCGCAACCGGAGCCGGCGGCCAACGCGGATGGCGAGAATGCCCAGTTTGAGCGCTTGATCCGAGCCGCTCGTGACGGTTCCGCGTCAACGCCGGTGCAACTGGTTCAGTGGCTGAACCTGAAATTCCCGGGGCACCAGTTCAAGACCGCGGCCGACGGCCTGGCCTGGCTCAACAACCCGACCCTGAGCACTGAACTGCATCGTCTGCAGGCCCACCTGTTCGCCCCTGCCGCAGGTACGACGAGCGCAGACCAGCCTCAATGGGATGGCCAGGCTCTGGCCAAGGCTCTGGAGCAAGCCCGGGGACAGAAAGACGCCTCCGGCGAAACCAATTCTGCCTTGCCGCCGCTCTACCCCGACAGCCTGTCAGCCTAAGCCAAGGCTAGCCCAACGCTTTGAACAACGACCGGGTTACTGGGTCAGTTGCTGGTCGATCACCAGTTCAACTGGCTCGCCCGGTTCTGCGCTGACCTCAATGGGCAGTTCAAGACTGCCTTGCCAGTCACCGGGCTGTGCAACCGCGTTACCCGACCGACTGAGCCGTGCCGTTACCATCACTGCCTCTGCGGTGGAAATTTTCGCCTGGGGCGACATGGCGTCACTGTCGTCCAGGCGCACGTTCACTGGCAAGGCATCCGCCGTCAATCGGGTGATAGCAAGCGGTGGTCCACCTGCCCCACCCTGACCACGTGCAAAGACAAACAGCACGGTATCCGCTGGCACCTGATCCTGGAACGCTTCAGACAGAGTCACCCGTACCGACACGCCCGGGCCTTCGGCTTGGGCCTCGGCCGTTGCCATGGGCGGCGGCGTTTCTCCGAGCCGGCCATACGCTTCCCGAATGCCACCCTTGATGGATTCCAGCTGCGGGTGATCCGGTGCCACCTCAACAATGCGTTCCCAGTGCCGGAGGGCTTCCCGGTAGTTTTGCTGACTGAACGCGTAAATCCCCAGCAGCCCCAGCGCGTTAACTTCGTCTGGGTTGAGCGCCCGAGCGGCATCGATGGCGTCACGCACTTCGGCACTCATCGCACCCTGGCTCTGGAAAAACAGGGCCTGGGCTGCCAGGCCGAGGGCGACCGCCTGGGCACGCTGGTCGGGGGCGTACTCCGACAGCCGCTGGAACGCATACGCTGCATCCTGATAGCGCTCTAACCGCATATAACTCTGGCCCAGCATGGCCCAGCCATCGGGGTTCTCCGGGCTGGCTTCCAGCTTATCCCGCAGCTGACCAGTCAGTTCGCTCATCTGACTTTGCCGGGCGGTGTCGTTCTGCCCCATCTGTTGCATGGCAATCAGCTGCTCAACCCGGTCCATGGCACCCCATTCCTGGTACAGCAGATAGGTCGCCACCGGCACCACGAGAATGGCGAGCAGGCCAACGGCCATCGCGCTCTTGCGGCCAGTCAGTGTCGGGCCAGTGATGGTTTTGTCCGGCACGTCGTCGAGCATGGCGCCGGCGAGCTCTTCCTTCAGTTGACGGTAGTTCTCGTCGTCCAACAATCCGGCTTCGTATTCGGCGTCCAGCTCTTTCATTCGGCTGCGATAGGCCATGAGATTCTGGTTTCGGTAATCCGCCTGTTCCCGGGCCGCGGAACTGTGAAACAGCACCGGATAGAGTACAAAGGCAAGGGCCAGAATGATGAGTACCGTAGCGGCAATCCAGAAGGTTTCAGTCATGAGGGTATCGTCACAGGTTTAATCGTGAATGCAGAAGAGGTAGTTCGTCAGGTCCGTTTGTCCTGATCGTCTTCGGACAGAAACTTGGCCACGCGTGCGCGCTCTTCCGGGGACAGCTCGGCGACTTGTTCGGGCTGGCGACGAGACCGAATCACCACTCCGATTACCACCAACAGGCCGCCCAACACCGCAATCACCGGTGTTGCCCACAGCAAGAGAGTTCGCTTCTCGACCCGAGGCCGGTACAGGATAAACTCGCCGAACCGATCGACCAGAGCGTCGACAATTTCATCGTTGCTCTGACCGGCCTGCATCCGCCGATATACCTCGGCGCGCATATCCTTGGAAATGGGCGCGTTGGAATCGGCGATGTTTTGGTTTTGGCATTTCGGACAGCGTAATTCGGCAATCAGGTCTTGAAACCGCTGTTCCTGTTGGGCGGTGTCGAAGCTATAGACACTTGCTACCTGCGCGTGAGCTACGCCGCCCAACAGCAATATGGCCATCAGCATGATGCGAGCCATCAGCCATTCTCCCGGATGTCGTTAATCACCGGCAGCAAGGTTTCCTGCCAGACCTTTTGGTTCACGACTCCCACGTGGCGATAGCGAACCCTGCCCTGATCGTCGATCACGAACGTTTCCGGAGCACCATACACGCCCAGGTCGAATCCGAGGGTCCCCCTGGGATCATAGATAGAGGCGCTGTAGGGATTGCCCAAACGTTCCAGCCACACCAGGGCATCGTCCCTGTTGTCCTTATAATTCAAGCCTACGATGGACACGCCTTTATCCTCGGCCAGCCACATCAGATCGTCGTGTTCGTCCCGACAGGCCGGACACCAGGTGCCCCACACGTTGAGCAATTGCACCTTGCCCTTGAACAGGCTGGCGTCGAGTCTGGTGTCCGGGGCATTGAGATCCTCCAGACTGAACTCAGGCACGGGTTTGCCAACCAGGGCCGATTCCAGCTTGGTTGGGTCTTTGCCAATGCCCGCGAACAACACCACACCCAGCACCACGGCTACCAACAGCGGCAGAAACAGAAAAAACCGCTTCATGATACTGCTCCGGCTGACTCATTCGTTGCGGTTGCACCTGCGCCAGCCCGGGAACCGGAAACGGCGCGTTCGGACTTGCGTTCGCGAACCCGGTAGCGTCGGTCCGAAATCGCCAGGAAGCCACCGGCGGCCATAAACAGGGAGCCGAGCCAGAGCCAGCGAACCAGCGGCTTGTACTGCAGGCGAATAGCCCAGGCCTCGTCCGAAATCCGCTCTCCAATGGCGACGAATATGTCCCGGAACAGGCCGGCATCGATATCCGCTTCCGTCATGACGCTCATACCCACCGTGTATTGCCGCTTCTCGGGGTGCAGGTCGGAAATCAGTCGGCCATCACGAAGAACATCGAAGCTGGCGTACTGAGCGGTAAAATTGGGGCCCTGGCGCTCGCCGATGTCCCGGAAAACAAACTCGTAATCACCGACAGTGGCGACGTCGCCTGGCACCATGCGCACGTCACGCTCAATGCCGTAATTGGAAACCACGGTGGCACCGACCATGGTAATGGCCAGCCCGAGATGGCCCAGCACCATACCGTAGTAACTGCGGGACTGGCGCTTCAGACCGTGGAGTCGCCCCTTGCGAGACGACGACTTGTCCCACAGGTCCCAGAAGGTTGCCACCGCAACCCAGACCGAGGCGAACACACCAGCGAAGGCCCAGGGTGTGAAGCCGCCGTAGCCGATCAGGACGGCTGCGGTCACCACCAGGCTGACGGCCAACGGCCACAATAATTTACGGCCAAGCCAACCGCCGTCCGTTTTTTTCCAGCGGGAGAAGATACCGGCACCAATCAGCAAGCCGGTGGCCACCGCAAGGGGGTTGAAGGTCAGGTTAAAAAACGGCTCGCCGATAGACAGCATGCCCATGTCCAGGTAGTCCAGAACCAACGGATACAGGGTTCCCACCGCGACCAGCAGCGTAGCTGACACCAGCAGCACGTTATTCAACAGGAGAAATATTTCCCGGGACAAAGAGCCGTAGCGCGATCGCACGTGCACCACCGGCGCGCGAAACGCATACAGAGTCAGACTGGCGATGACGGTAACCGCCAGCAGGCCGAGCAGGAAGACGCCCCGCTCTGGATCAGAGGCAAAGGCATGCACCGAGGTGAGCACGCCAGAGCGCACCAGGAAGGTACCCAGCAGACTGAGGGAGAAGGTCAAGATGGCCAGCAGCACCGTCCAGCTCTTAAACACCCCGCGTTTTTCCGTCACCGCCAGGGAGTGCATCAGCGCCGTGCCCGATAGCCAAGGCAGCAATGAGGCATTCTCTACCGGATCCCAGAACCACCAGCCGCCCCATCCAAGCTCGTAATAGGCCCACCAGCTGCCCAGGGCAATGCCCACCGACAGGAAAGCCCAGGCTACGGTTGTCCAGGGCCGTGACCAGCGCGCCCAGGCGGCATCCAGCCGACCGTTGATCAGTGCCGCAATGGCAAAGGCAAAAGCCACGGCAAAGCCGACGTAGCCCATGTACAGCATCGGCGGGTGCACAATCAGGCCGAAATCCTGCAGCAGCGGATTCAGGTCAGAGCCGTCGGCCGGCACGTTGGGCAACAGGCGATCAAACGGGTTAGAGGTGATCAGGGTGAACAGCAGGAAGCCGACGGTTACCATGCCCAGGATGGACAGCACCTGGGAAATCATCACCGACGGCAGGCGCCGGCTGAACACCGCGACCGCCAGCGTCCAGCCCGCCAGCATGAGGATCCATAGCAGCAGTGATCCTTCGTGGCCGCCCCACACCGCACTGAACTTGTAATACCAGGGCAACAGACTGTTGCTGTTGTTGGCCACATAGGCGACGGAGAAATCGTCGGTTACGAAGGCGTGGGTCAGTACTGCGAACGCCAGGGCAACAAACACAAACACGCCGGTGGCCAGCGGGCGGGCAAACGCCTGCAAGTTATCCCGTCCGACGATGGAACCCACCAGGGGAACTACGGAGAGAAGCACTGCCAGCAACAGCGACAGGATTAATGCGAGCTGTCCTAATTCCGGATACATCAAAGCCTCTGGCCGTAAGGCCGTTTATCATTGGGAAATCAGTAGGTCGCTGCGTCACTAGAGCCCTGGGGCCCCTTGCCGGATTTTTTCAGCGCCTCGGCCACCTCTGGTGGCATGTAATTCTCGTCGTGTTTGGCCAGTACCTGGTCTGCAACAAAGCGACCCTGGCCATTTAGCCGGCCCATGGCAACCACGCCCTGCCCCTCGGCGAACAGATCCGGCAGTATGCCGTCATACTCAACCGGTACCGAGGCGTTGAAATCGGTGACCCGGAACTGCACTTTGAGGCTGTCCGGATCACGCAGAACGGAACCTTCCTCCACCATGCCACCGGCCCGGATGCGCACATCCACTGGCGCCTCGCCGGCGGAAATCTGGCTGGGGTCGTAGAACAGATTGATGTTCTGGCGCAGTGCGTAGGTGGTCAAACCCACCGCCAGTGCGACGCCTGTGACCAGGAACAGAACGATGGTCAGCCGTTTTTTACGGATAGGATGCATGCAGTCTCTGCCATTCAGTCTTGAGGAACGTTTACCCGCGTGAAAGTCGCCGCCGCCGGCTGAGCCGTTTCACGTCCGCTGCCGTCACTGGCCTGATGGGTGCGGCGGCAGTCCTGGATTACCGACCGGTGTCGCCGCACGGACCAGAGCACCAGGCCGGCCACCAGCAGTAGGAACACGCCGTAGCAGGCCCAAACATAGGGTCCATGGCCTTCCATTGCGAGAAAGGCAGACAGGGAATCAAACGCCATTTAGCCACCTCTCCCGGCCATTACGTGGTCTTTTACCCAGCGTGTGCGTTGTTCCCGCACCAGAATTTCGGTCTGCATACGCAGGCACGCCAGCCAGCCGAACAGCAGGTACAGGCCCAGCACCGAGAGTAACAGCGGCACCCACATCTCAGCCGGCATTGACGGTTTTTCTGTCAGTTTGAAGGTGGCCGGCTGATGCAGGGTATTCCACCATTCCACGGAGTATTTGATGATAGGGATATTTACCACCCCCACCAGAACCAGCACCGCCACAGCGCGGGCCGCGGATTTCTCGTCATTGATGGCGCGGTCCAGCGCAATGGCGCCGCCATAAAGAAACAGCAGAATCAGCATGGAGGTGAGCCGGGCATCCCAGATCCACCAGGTACCCCAAGTCGGCTTGCCCCAAACCGCGCCGGTAAACAGGGCCAGAAAGGTCAGCACCAGGCCCACGGGCGCCACCGCTTTAACGAACACATCGGCCAGTTTCATACGCCAGACCAAGGTGACCACCGCCGCCACCGCCATCATGATATAGACCGACTGCGCCAGGAACGCCGAGGGCACATGGATAAAGATGATGCGGTAGCTGTTGCCCTGTAGGTAATCCTTGGGCGCAAAGGCCAGGCCCCAGACCAGCCCCGCCGCCAACAGGGCCAGCGCGCTCACCAGCAGCCAAGGCTTTAACCGGGTTGCGATCCCGAAGAACCATTTGGGCGAACCCAGTTTATGAAAGAACTGCCACATCAGACGGATACCCTAATACTCATCAATAATCCTAGCTGTTCGACAGGCTGATTCTCAGCGCTGCCGCGGCTGCAAACGGTGCCAGGGTCATGGCCAGCACCAGAAACGCCCCCATCAGGGCCACATAGGCGCCGACCGGAGCCCCCTCCGAAGCCGCCGCCACTGTGCCGGTCCCGAAGATCAGCACCGGAATGTACAGCGGGATGATCAGTAGAGACAAGAGCACACCGGCCGAACGCAGGCCCAGGGTCAACGCCGCCCCGATGGCGCCGATCAGGCTCAACACCGGTGTGCCGATCAGCAGCGTTAGACACAAAACCGCGATGGAGTTCCCCTCCAAATGCACCATTACGCCCAGTACCGGCGCCAGGACCACTAGTGGCAGGCCGGTCAGCATCCAGTGGGCAGCTGTTTTGGCCAGCACCAGCAGGAACAGCGGCTGGGGCTGGAGTACCAACTGCTCAAGCGTGCCGTCGTCAAAATCGTGCCGAAACAGGTGATCGAGGGAAAGCAACACCGACAGCAACGCCGCCACCCAGAGAATGCCCGCCCCGGCTTCTTTCAGAAACGACACTTCCGGACTCACGCCCAGAGGAAACAGAGTCACTACCATGACAAAGAACAGCAGCGGATTAAGCAAATCCTGGCGCTGCCGAAAAGCCACCTTCATGTCTCGACTGAATACCGCTCGCATGGCAGCCAGACTGCCAACCGCCGACTCATGGGGTTTGATCACCGGATGGGTTTCAGCGTTCATGCCGCGACTCCCTCACCCAGGTGGATACTGTGCATACCGGGCAACTGCAAGTCGTGGTGCGTGGTCACGACTACCGCCCCACCCTCGGCCGCCCGTTGCTGCAGCAACGACTCAATGGCGCTCACTCCGTGGGCATCGATAGCGGTAAATACCTCATCCAGCAGCCACAGGGGTTCGTCGGCAATCAGCAAACGCGCCAGGGCCACACGACGCTGCTGGCCGGCAGACAGGCGTCGGCAGGGTACGTCCTGGAAGCCGTCCAGCCCGGTGCCGGCCAGGGCTTCGCGCAATACCGAATCGGCCACCGGCCGGCGCACTGCCACCAGGGCTCGCAGGTTTTCCAGGGGTGTGAGCAGCGCCTTGATGCCGGGGCGATGGCCTAGGTACAGAGTGTTGCGGAGAAACTCTTCCCGATGCCAATTTCGTGACTGGCCACGCCACCACAATTCGCCGGACCAGGCGTCGTTCAGGCCGGCGAGGATTCGCAACAGGGTGGTTTTACCGGTGCCATTTGCCCCCTCGACACGGGTAACCGTACCGGGCAGTATGGAAAACGACAGGTCACGGAACAGCATCCGCTCATCGCGCTCACACTGCAGATTGCTAGCCTGTAGGATCGGCTCAGACATCAGGGCCCCGTAACCAGGACGATGCACACCGCTGTGGCATCGGATGTATTCAACACGGATAGGACAGGTGTGGCGTTTATACACGGCAAGACCCGTCGGCGCGGCGTATTATAACGAAACCACGTGAGGATTACTCTCGCCGACGCCAAATCGCCCAACACCGAATCGATCGCCATGAAACTACCGACCGGCCAGCAGCCGCCCCAGCCCACTACGCCTTCACCGACACCCAAGGCTCCAGCCTCGGGCGCCAGCCAGACGGCTACCCCGGAGCTGGCCAACACAGCCCGGCAGCAGCTAGACGCCCTGCAATTGGCCAATCGGCAGACCACACTGGCGAAGGTGGCGGAAGTGATTACCCGCCAGGCCGGGGAACGGTCAGAGCTGCTGCTCGAAGTGCGCGGACAGACGCTCAAGGTGGACGCCGCCATTGGCAAAACCCAACTGGAACCGGGTGACTGGGTCAAACTGATGCGCGCCGGCAACGAGTTACAATTAATGGGAAAGCTGGCGCCTGCGGCCGAAGCCGGCATCGCCAAGGCGCTGGCCCAACACCTGCCCTGGCAACAGAATTTGCAGAGCGGGTTGGGCAAGATGCTGGCGAGCCTGACCCAGGGGCTGAAACCTGATCCGGTTCCCGGTCAGCTGCCGTCGACACGGGTTGCCCAACCACTGCCGGAAGCGGCCCGGCAAAGCATCGAGCAGGTGCTGACCCGCCTGCCCACCGCCAGCGCCCTTACCCCGGGCAGCGGCCAACAGGATCAGCCACTGCAGCAGATCAAACAATGGATCGCCGAAAGCGGTGCCTTCGCCGAGTCCCGGTTGGCGCAAACGCCCTCCGCCTCCCTGCCCGATCTGAAACTGGCCATCGGCCGGGTGATCACCGCACTGTTGGCTCAACAGGGCCAGGGGCCGGAACAGTTCTCTCGGATTACGCCACTCGCCAGCCCTGAACTGGTGCAAGCACCCTTGCAATTCCCCCAGTCCGCAGCGGCGACACCCGTGGCCCAGGGCGGTGGTGAAGCCACCACCGTCGGTCAGATGCTGCGCCTATTGGCGGGCATGCTCAACCGCATTACCGTGAACCAGCTGCACAGCCAGGTACTGGCCGCCCGAGCCGGCGGCGACGCCCCTGCGCCTCTGAGTACGGTGCTGCTGGAGTTACCCTGGGTGACGCCGCAAAACGAACCGAGAGTGGCGCAGCTGCGCATCGATCAATACCCGGACGAACGGGCTGAACAACGACAGACCCAGAAGGCTGCAACCAGCGAATGGCGCTTGTCACTGACCATGGATCTGGACGATGCCGGGCCGCTGCATTTCGACGTCGCATTGCGACAGCACAGTGTCAGTGCCAAAGTGTGGGCAGAAAAACAAAGCACCCTGAGACAGGTGAATGAGGAGTTGCCGCTGTTGCGGAAGAGCCTGGTCGACCTCGGCCTGGAAGTGACTGACCTTGAGTGCCGTCGCGGCTGTCCGGAGGGCTCGGTGACCCGATTGGAACATAGACTGGTGGATACCCGCGCATGACCGAACGTACTGGCCATCACACCGCCAATGCCGCGGTCGCCCTCAAGTACGACGGCGAACAGGCGCCAACTATTGCCGCCACGGGCACCGAGGAACTGGCGCAGGAAATTATTCGGATTGCCCGGGAGCACGGCGTGCCCCTGTATGAAAACGCCGAACTGGCCAGCATCCTGGCCCGACTCTCACTGAACGAGGAAATACCCGAGAGCTTGTATCGGGTGATCGCCGAAATTCTGGCGTTTGCCTTTCACATTCGGGGCCGGACACCTGAGGACGCCACCCCATCGCCAAGACCTGACCCGCCTTCCTCCTGAGCGGGCACAGGCCCTAATACCGGGTACAGGCGGGTTTACGCCGCCTGACGCTTTTTCAGCGCAGACACCAACTCGGCTTCCGGCCGGGAAATGCCACAGGTGTTCATCAGGTCTTCGATGTCGGCACCCAGATCCACCAGGCGGGACGCTTCGTCGTAGGAGATACGCAGAGGGTCGTTTTGACGCATTTCATCCAGTGTGGTGCGAAGCTCGTGTAATTGGCGCTCACACCCCACCAGGCGCTGACCAACGCCAACGCTGCCGCTGGTGGTGGCGTGTAATTCTCGCCCAAGGGTATCGCACCGGTCTTTCAGAGAGCTTTTCAGCTGCCGGATCTGGCGACCGTGCACCAGGCCCTGAAAAACCAGCAAGGCGATGACGCCAGCGGTTACCGCCCAGGGTACATAGGAAGGAATTTCTGCAAACATGACGGACGTCTCCCTTGAGGTATCGCGAAAGGCGTCCGTCGTCTGCACTGGGGGCCAACGCCCCAAAGGTCATTACAGTGCGGCGATTTCCGCCCATTCGTTTTCTGACAGCATTTTGTCGAATTCAACCAGGATGATCAGTTCACCATCCTTGTTGCACACGCCCTGGATAAACTTGGCACTTTCCTCGTTACCCACGTTCGGTGCAGTTTCAATTTCGCTGGACTTCAGGTAGACCACCTCGGCCACGGAATCCACCAGAATACCCATGACCTGATTGGCCGATTCCATCACCACGATGCGCGTGGCGTCGGTCACCTCGGCATCCGCCAGGCCAAACCGGCGACGGGTGTCGATGACCGTGACCACGTTGCCCCGCAGGTTGATGATGCCAAGCACGTAATCCGGTGCACCGGGAACCGGGGCAATCTCCGTGTACCTCAGCACTTCCTGGATCTGCATGACGTCCAGACCGTAAGTCTCGTCATCCAGTCGGAAGGTCACGTACTGCAGTACCTGATCGTCCTGGACCTGATTGTGTTGTCCGCTCGGGGATGCCATAGCACTGTATCTCCTCTGTGGCTGCCCGGCGGGCAACCTGATCGTCAAAAAATCATCATCAGCGCCCAATACTATAGTTAAGGGCACAAACCGTGCCAGCGTGACACGGTTTCAATCGGTAACTGACCTTTCATCAGCTCAGATCGAGATGCTGTTCCCGTTCGGCCCGTACCAGAAGGTCGGCCATTGTGCGCACGTCAATCAACGCGCACATGTGATCGATAACGGTTCCGGCCAGCCAGGGCCGCTTGCTGCGAGCGCTGCGCCAGCGTACTTCGTCCGGTTTCAGGGTGAACGACTGGGCGACATCATCGCAGGCCAGGCCCCATTCGCTGTTGTCCAGACGGATAACGAACTTGTAGTTGTCCCGGGCGTTCTCCGGCACCCGTCCGGCCATGATCCACTCCGCGGTGTCCACCACGCGCAGATTCTGGTCGCGGTCTGGCCGAATGCCCATGTACCAGCGCGGGCTGCCTGGGATCGGCCGAATCTCACTGTCGTCCTCAACACGATGAATCGCTCCCAAGAGAACCAGCGGCACCGCCAACTGCAAACCGGCCACGGTAAAGATCAGACACTCGAACGGCGCCTCGGACCAGTCTGGCCGTGATACCGGCGCCTGCTCAGCCGGTTTCGGTTCCGGCTCGCGACGAACCTCTACCTCGGGTTCCGGGGTTTTGGTGACCACCGGGGCCGGCTCTGCCACCACTTCCGGTGGTTCTGGTGCCGGCTCGGGTTCCAGCTCGGGTTCTGGTTCCGGCTGCGCTTCGATGACCGGAGGCTCCAGCTCTACCTCTTCCCGCAGGGCCGAATCGGTCGCCGTGTGAAGCAGGTCGTCCAGATAGCTGGCAATGGCGCTGGCCGGATCGGCCAGCTTTGTCAATTTTTCGTCAGCCATGCTGACGCTCCTTGGTGGAGCCGGTGCGGGTCAGCAGGTCTTCCAGCAGTTTGCTGTATGCGCGCACCCCGTGGGTGCTGGTATCCAACGCCGAAGGAATCACGCCGGACTGACTGGCGTCCCGGAATTTGGTGTCGACCGGAATGGCGAAGCGCCACAGGGTGTCCGGGTAAGTCTTGCGCAATAGGTTCAGGCTCTTCACCGACGCCTGGGTGCGGCGATCGAACAGGGTCGGCACGATGGTGTACGGCAGCTCGTTGCGCTGGGAGCGCATGATCATCTTCAGGGTATGCAGCATACGCTCCAGGCCCTTGATCGCGAGAAATTCGGTTTGCACCGGGATGACCAGATGCTGGGCCGCTGCCAGGGCATTGACCATGAGCACACCCAGCGATGGGGTGTTGTCGAGGAGCACATAGTCGAAATCGTCCCAGAGTTGGGCCAGGGCCCGGGAGATGATCAGGCCCATACCTTCCACCCCGACCATGCGCCGCTCCAGGGTGGCCAGCGCGGTAGTGGCCGGCAACAGCGATAGCCCCCGACAACTGGTTTCGGTAATCAGCTGCGCGGGCAAACCCTCGGGCATCTTGCCCTGATGCTGGAACAGATCGAATACGCTGTGGGCGATGGTATCCGGGTCATAGCCGAACCAGCTGGTCAGCGAGCCGTGCGGATCCAGATCCACAATCAGCACCCGCTTCCCTTGTTCCGCCAGCAATCCGCCCAACGAAACCACGGATGTGGTTTTGCCAACGCCACCTTTCTGATTGGCTACCGCCCAGATTCGCACGTATGTGTCTCCAAAAAAAACGCCAAGCAGCAGCCCTGTGCCATCGAAACTCGTCGACTCTATACCGCTGCATTCCGATTTATCGGCTGCTTCGCCGGCAACTTGAACAATCAAGGCCGCCTAAAAAAGTACGCGACGGCAAGGGTTTGCCGGCGAGCAGGTCTGCCGTGACTAAATACAGGAACCGTGCCAACGCTGCTATACGCAGCTACCACGGAGCGGAACCGCTATCGCATGGCGCCACGGATACTGGCATCCCGGGAGATCAACAGCACCACACGGCGGTTACGACGCCGACCTTCGTCGGTATCGTTGCGGGCCACCGGCTGGAACCGACCGTAGCCGATAGCGGCCAGCCGTTCCGGCTCGACGCCCTCCATGGTGAGCATGCGCACCACGGCTGCCGCCCGCGCCGCCGACAACTCCCAATTCGACGGGAACCGCGAACTGCTGATGGGCTGATTATCGGTGAAGCCCTCCACCTTAACGGCGTTATCGCGATCGCGAAGGACCTTGGCAATCTTCTCGACCACATCAAAGGCGTCATAATGGGGCTCGGCATCACCACTGCTGAACAACAAACTGTTGGGGAGGTTCAGCTCCAGCCAACGATCACTCGCTTCCAGGGTGACCACGCCTTGGCTGATCAGCTCACTGAATTCCAAAGACAGCTGGCTGGCCATGGCATTGAGCGCCTCGCTTCGTGCCTCGGCCTCCTGAGGGGAATTGCGCGGCGCCTCTGTAACCGGGGGCGGAATCACGGCATCGGAGGGGGCGGAAGGCGCACGCTGGGGTTGGTCGCCCACTTCGATGGGCTGGAAGGATCGTTGCGGTGCATTAAAAACGCCGGTCAGGGTTTCCGAGAGCACCTTGTACTTGCCCTCATTCACCGACGACACCGAATACATCACCACAAAAAAGGCGAACAGGAGGGTGATGAAATCCGCGTAGGAAATCAGCCATCGTTCCTTGTTGTGGAGATCTTCCTGGGATTGCCTACGGCGCCGCATACGATGGCCCAAGCATGACTACTGCAGAAAGCCCCGCAGTCGCATTTCGATGGATTTGGGGTTTTCCCCCTCGGCGATGGCGATGATGCCATCGATCATCATGTCGTGGTAACGGGTCCGCTCGCGAACAATGCCGCGCAGCTTGTTCGCTACCGGGAAGAACAACAGGTTGGCCAGCGCCACGCCATAAATGGTGGCCACGAAGGCAGTGGCAATGCCGCTGCCCAGCGACTGGGGGTCTTCCAGATTGGTCATGACCTGAATAAGACCCATAACGGCGCCGATGATCCCGATGGTCGGTGAGTAACCGCCCATGGCCTCGAATACCTTCGCTGATTCCAGGTCCCGCTGTTCCCGGGACTCCAGATCCACTTCCATGATGCCACGGATGGTTTCAGTCTCGGCGCCGTCCACCAGCAGTTGCAACCCCTTGCGGGCAAAGACTTCTGGCTCTCGCTCTGCCAGGCCCTCAAGCCCAAGCAGGCCCTGCTTGCGGGATTTGACACTCCAGTCGATCACCTTGCCGATACCATCTTCCAGGCTGATGAACGGCGGTACCACCACCCAGCGCACCTGTTGGAACGCCCGTTTCAGTATCGGCCAGGACGTCTGCAGTATGGTGGCGGCCAGCGTGCCGCCGATCACGATCAGGGCCGCCGGCCCGTTGAACAACGAGCTGAGCGCCCCACCCTCCAGCAGATTGCCACCGAGGATCGCTACGAAGCCCAGTATGATGCCGAGCAGGCTCAGGATATCCATCAGGAAACGCCTTCCACCAACCGAGGGCCAATGTCATCCAGCGCCAGGATTTCGTCGCTGAGTCCGGCTTTGGCGACTGCCATGGGCATGCCATAGATGACCGAGGATTTTTCGTCTTGGGACCAGATGTCTGACCCGCTCTGTTTCATCATGCGGCACCCGTCCTTGCCGTCGGCGCCCATGCCCGTGAGGATCACGCCCAGGGTCTTGCCGGGAAAGCTACGAGCCAGCGAACCAAAGGTAACGTCGACACAGGGTTTATAGTTCAGGCGCTCGTCGCCCGGCAGGATCCGCGCGCGCGCCTGGCCACCCCGGTTTTCGATCATCATCTGTTTGCCGCCCGGCGCCAGCAGCGCCAGACCGGGTTTTAGCAGGTCGCCGTCTTCCGCCTGCCGGACTTCAATCTGACACAGCTTGTTCAGACGCTCGGCAAATGCGGGGGTGAAACTGGCGGGCATGTGCTGAATGAGCACAATGGGCGCTGGAAATGACGACGGCAACTTGGTTAGAACCCGCTGCAGGGCAACCGGGCCGCCGGTGGAGGTGCCGATACCGACCACACTGTAACGCTTGGCTGCCCCCCGACGGACCGGGCGGCGGCTGACCTCCGGTTCCGGCTGAGAGGCGGGGGCCGAAGCCCGGCCTGTCACGGGTTGGCGAGTTGTTGATGTCGGCTGGCTACGGGGCCGCAGGGAACTCGGCTCGCGGGCCGGCGCCGGAGCACTGGCCGCGGGCGCCGACGGCTTGGCGCCAGGCCGGCTGCGGGCCACATCGAGGATTCGATCAATCAGAATGGTCTGGAGCTGGCTGGTGTCCCGGGCAATTTCCTCGAAGTTCTTGGGCAGGAAATCCACCGCCCCGGCTTCCAGGGCATCCAGGGTCACTCGCGCGCCTTCGTAGGTCAGGGACGAGAACATCAGCACCGGGGTCGGGTGCTTCTGCATAATCTCACGAACCGCCGAGATGCCGTCCATGACAGGCATCTCGTAGTCCATGGTGATCACATCCGGTCGCAGCCGGGCCGCCAGTTCAACGCCCTCGCGGCCGTTGGAGGCAGCGCCTACCACTTTGATCTGGCCGGAGCCTGTCAGAATTTCCGTCAGCCGCTTGCGAAAGAAACCTGAATCATCCACGACCAGGACAGAAACTGTCATCCATTTCTCCTAACGAAACCTGATTCCCGGTCCAAGCCGGTACCGTCTCAGCTGTAATGTTGCAGCAGACTCGGGACATCAATGATCAGCGCAATTCGTCCATCGCCGGTGATCGTCGCACCCGCCATACCCGGCGTGCCCTGCAGTGCGCGGCCAAGGGGCTTGATGACCACCTCTTCCTGGCCCACCAACTGATCCACCACGAAACCAACCTGCTTGGTGCCCATGGCGACGATCACCACGTGCGCGTTGGCCGGCTCTTCCTGCACGGCCCCCTTGCCCACAAGCCAGCGCTTGATGTGGAACAACGGGAACACCTTGTCCCGGACCACGATGCACTCGCGGCCATCAACGATGTTGGTCTTGGTCAGATCCAGGTGGAAGATTTCCACCACGTTGACCAGCGGTAGGGCGAACGACTGATCGCCCAGCATGATCATCAGGGTTGGCATGATAGCGAGGGTCAGCGGCACCTTGATGATGATGCGCGACCCCTTGCCCAGCTCCGAGACAATGCTGATCTGGCCGTTGAGCTGGCCAATCTTGGTCTTGACCACGTCCATACCGACGCCGCGGCCGGAGACATCGGAAATCTGTTCCTTGGTGGAGAAACCCGCCGCGAAGATCAGGTTGAAGCACTCTGTATCGGTCAGGCGATCAGCAGCATCCTGTTCATAGATGCCCTTTTCAACGGCCTTGCGACGCAGAACGTCCGGGTCCATCCCGGCACCGTCGTCCTCGATGGCAAGCAGGATGTGATCCCCTTCCTGCTCTGCGGACAAGGTGACCGTGCCCTGACGGGGCTTGCCGGCTTTTTCCCGGACCTCCGGCGATTCAATACCGTGGTCAACGGAGTTCCGGACCAGATGCACCAGTGGATCCGACAGGGCTTCCACCAGGTTTTTGTCCAGATCCGTTTCCTCCCCGTGCATCACGAGGTTGACCTCTTTCTTCAGGCTGCGCGCCAGGTCTCGAACCACTCGCGGGAAGCGGCCAAATACCTTCTTGATCGGCTGCATCCGGGTCTGCATGACCGCTGCCTGCAGGTCGGTGGTGACCACGTCCAGATTGGAAACGGCCTTGTGCATGTGCTCGTCTTCGCTGGAGGCACCCAGACGCTGCAGACGGTTTCGCACCAGCACCAGTTCGCCGACCATGTTCATGATGTCGTCGAGCCGCTTGGTGTCCACCCGCACGGTGGTTTCCCCGGCTGGCGCGGCCTCACGGGCCGGCGCCGCAGCGGGCTTGGCTGGCTCGGCTTTCTTGGCTTCCGCAGGTTCTGTTTTTTTGGCAGCGGTCGGCTTGGTCTTGGCTGCTTCGGTCTTAGGCGGTTGCTCGCCCGGCTTCTCCGGGCTGGCTGGCTGGTCCGAGCCCTTGGCGGTGGGTGCACTGCCCTTGCCGTGCAACTCGTCCAGCAGTTTTTCGAATTCGTCGTCGGTGATCAGGTCGTCACCGCCACTGGCGGCTGGCGACTCACTGGCGCCTGCACCGGTGTCGGCCGGGGCCGACTCGGACGCCGGTGCACCGGCAAACTGGCCCTTGCCGTGCAGCTCGTCCAGCAGGGCTTCAAACTCATCGTCGGTAATGTCGTCGTCACCGGAGCCGCTGGCGTCCGAATCGGCAGGCTTTTCTTTCGCGGCAGGCGCTTCTTTCGCCGCAGGCGCTTTTGGAGCCGCCGCGTTGTCCGATGCGGCGCCGTCCTGAAGTGCGTCCAGCAACTGCTCGAATTCGTCGTCGGTGATGTCACCGCCGTCGTCGGCACCCACAGACACAGCTTCCGCCACGGTCGCAGTGGACTTGGCACTCGCAGCCGCCGTCTGGCCTGCTGGCTCGGCTAAAACATCGAGGGCTGCAATCAGTCGATCCGGGGCCGGGGTGAGTTCCTCCCGATTCCGGACCTGTTCAAACATGGCATTGACGTGATCAAGCGCTTCCAGGACCACGTCCATCAACTCGGAGTCCACCTTGCGCTTGTGGTTACGCAGGGTGTCGAACACGTTCTCAGCGGAGTGGCAGCAATTAACCAGGGCATCAAGCTGAAGGAAGCCCGCACCACCCTTTACGGTGTGGAAGCCACGGAAGATGGCGTTGAGCAGATCACTGTCGTCAGGATTTTGCTCAAGGTCGACCAGCTGCTCTGACAGCTTTTCGAGAATCTCTCCGGCTTCCACCAGGAAGTCCTGGAGAATCTCATCATCCGCATCAAACGCCATGGGTTTTCCTCACTTGTTCAGAAACCGAGACTGGACAGCAGATCATCAACATCGTCCTGCCCCGAAACTACATCTTCACGCTCACTGGCGTTTATCTGGGGGCCGACGCCCTGCTCGGCCGATACTTCGACGTCCTCGAGCTGGTGCACGGTACCCGTCAGCTGATCCACATGGCTCGCCATGACCACGAGGCTCAACATCTGCTCTTCCACTTCTTTAACCAGAGCGGTGACCTTTTGGATCACCTGGCCGGTCAGGTCCTGAAAATCCTGCGCCAGCAGAATCTCGGACAGGCTGTTGTACATGGTATCGGCATCGGCAGTCAGGCTAACGAAGAACCGGTCGATCCGACCGTATAATTCGCGAAACTCCGCCGGCTGCATCTCACGTCGGCGCAACCGCTGCCATTCATCCCGAAGCGCCACGGCTTCGTCCCGAACCGAATGCGCGACCGGCATGGTTTCTTCCACCAGATCCATGGTCCGGTTGGCGGCCTGGCTGGTCATCTGCACTACATAATCCAGACGATCCGAGGCGTCGGTCATTTTCGACAACGCTTCCTGTTGTTCCGCGCTACGGGGATCAATCTGGAAGTTACGGATTGCTTCGTGAAGGCTGCGGGTGAGACGTCCGACTTCCCGGTACAGACTCTGGTCCCGGACCTCGCTCAGCTCGTTGATCACCGTCATGGCTTGAGCAAAATCGCCGGCCTGCACACTCTTGGCCAACTGCTCACTCTGACGCTGAAGCTTTTCAGTCACCTCCGGATCGAGGCTACGATGGTTCGTATTGCTATCGCTCATGAGAGCCATCCGACCTCTGGTTACTGAATCCGTTCGAAGATTTTCTCAATCTTCTCCTTGAGCACCGCCGCGGTGAACGGCTTCACCACATAACCGTTTACACCTGCCTGGGCGGCGGCAACGATCTGATCGCGCTTGGCTTCAGCGGTTACCATCAGCACCGGGAGAGTTTTCAGGCTTTCATCGGCACGCACCGCCTGAAGCAGGTCGAAACCGGACATGCCGGGCATGTTCCAGTCGGTCACCAGAAAATCGTACTTGCCGCTCTTCAGCATCGGCAGCGCGGTGTTGCCGTCGTCTGCTTCATCGGTGTTAGTGAACCCCAGATCACGCAGCAGGTTCTTGATGATCCGTCGCATCGTGGAAAAATCGTCCACGATCAGGATTTTCATGTTTTTGTCCAATGGGACCTCCAGTTAGTCACATCCGGATTCGTTTGACCGTTGAGCTCGAAACCTAACAGGCCGTTTTTTTAACCACGTATTGTCTGATCTTTGCGGACCATGTAAAGCGCCGGTTACCAAAAACTACAGAGCTCTGTGAACCGGACACACGGTCAGCGTCGTTATTCGTCGGCGTCCCGCTGCCAGCCCGAGAGCCGTCCCCGCAAGCGCAGGGCAGCCTGGCTGTGAATCTGACTGACCCTGCTTTCACTGACCCCCAGCACGGCGCCAATTTCTTTCAGGTTCAGTTCTTCCTGGTAGTACAGGCTCAGGACCAGCTTCTCACGCTCGGGCAATTCCTCGATGGCGTGTGCCAGATTGCGCCGGAAGGCATCGGAAGCCAATCCATCCAGTGGGTTATCACTGGTCTCTGCTTCTTCTATCGGCAGCTCTCCGGATTCATTGAGCTCATCAAGACTAAAAAGTCGACCGCTGTTCGAATCGGCCAGGGCAGCGTGGTACTCGGAGAGATCCATCTCCAGTTCTTCAGCCACTTCGTGATCCTGGGCTTCGCGACCCAGACGGTCTTCCACGGCCTTGATGGCCTGGGAAATTCGGCGGGCATTACGGTGGACGGAACGGGGCACCCAGTCGCCCTTGCGGATTTCATCCACCATGGCGCCGCGGATTCGGATACCGGCGTAGGTTTCAAAGGTGGCGCCTTTGGCGGAGCTGTAACGCTGAGCGGCCTCAAGCAGGCCAATCATGCCGGCCTGCATCAGATCTTCCAGCTGCACTGACGCCGGTAGTCGGGCCATCAGGTGCAGGGCAATTTTCTTGACCAGCGGGGCCTGCTCTTCGATGAGCCGGGCCTGACTCGACGCCCCGCCCTGCTGGTAGATTCCCAAGTTATTCGCCAATGTCATGCATCCGGTGTTGTTTGGACTGGATCAGATTCAGACTTCGACGAGCCGCTCCACAAAGAATTCGAGGTGTCCCCTGGGCGAGGACGGTAACGGCCAGTTGTCCACTTTATCGGCCAGAGCCTTGATCGCCAGCGAGGCCTTGGCTCTGGGGTAGGCATCCAGCACCGCGCGCTGGCGCTGAACCGATTTCTTGACGGCCTCATCAAAAGGCACCATGCCGACATATTGTAGTGCCACATCCAGGAAACGTTCGGTCACTCGGGTGAGCTTGTCGAACAGGTGGCGCCCCTCCTGCTCATTACGAACCTGATTGGCCAGGATGCGGAACCGGTTGGTCCCGTATTCCCGATTCATCAACTTGATCAGTGCGTAGGCATCAGTGATGGAGGTAGGTTCGTCGCAGACCACGAACAAGAGCTCTTGAGAGGCGCGCAGGAAACTGACCACGGATTCGGAGATGCCAGCGGCGGTGTCCACAATCAATACGTCGATCTGGTCGCTGATCTCGCTGAACGCGTTGATCAGGCCGGCGTGCTCCATCGGAGTCAGGTGGGTCATGCGCTGGGTGCCGGAGGAGGCCGGCACGATCTTGATACCGCCGGGGCCGTTGACCAGCACATCTTTAAGATCGCATTCGCCGGACAACACATCGGAGATGTTGCGATTGGCGGTAATGCCGAGCAGAACGTCGATGTTGGCCAGCCCAAGGTCGGCGTCCAGGATGACCACCCGGCGCCCCTTCTGCGCCAGGGCAATCCCAAGGTTGACCGACACGTTACTCTTGCCGACTCCGCCCTTGCCGCCGGACACCGCTATCACCTGAACCGGATTCGCTCTGCTCATGTTGAATCTTGTCTCTCGCCAGTTTCTTCGAAGGCTCGTTGTTGTTAACGGCGCCTATTTTGAACGCCGGATAGTCCATCATCCGATACAGGTGTCAGTATACTCAAGCCCCTTCCGCGACAGACTGCTGTTGCTGGAGGCTTTTCAACCGCTCGACCCCCAGTCGCACCAGCGGAATCGCCTCTGCGTGGTGCAGGTCCTCAGGGATTTTTTGTCCGTCCGTGTAGTAGGCCACCGGCAAGCCGGTTTCCATGACAAACCCCAGAGATTCGCCGAGGGTCAGGGCCTCGTCAATCTTGGTCATCACGCAGCCCGAAAGATTTGCCATCTTATAGCAATGCCAGACGGATTTCATGATGCGCGGCTGACTCGTGGCGGATACCACCAGGTGGGTGCGAATGTTGTGGTAACTCTGGGCCAGTTCCGCCAACTGCTCGTTGTAACCTTTGTCGGTGCTGGTCAGACCGGCGGTGTCGATCAACACCATGTGACGATCGGACAATTCGTCGAGAATCGAATCCAGGGAGTGGCTCTCATCCACCACCCGCACCGGCACATTGAGAATGCGCCCGAACACGAACAGCTGCTCGTGCGCGGCAACCCGATAGCGGTCGGTGGTGACCAGCGCCAGAGAGTCGGCGCCGTGCTTCAACACGTACCGTGCCGCCAGTTTGCCGATGGTGGTGGTTTTGCCGGATCCGGTGGGGCCAACCAGGGCATAGACACCGCCCTCGTCCAACCACTCCTCGCGGGCCGTACGCACGCCCGTGGCGAGCATTTTCAGGGACTGCTTCCAGCCCTCATCCAGCCGTCCTCCTTTGTGCCGACGGGACAGAGAGCCAGCCAGATCGCTGCTCACGCCAAATTCCTGCAGACGTTCGGCCAGGCGCTGCTGCACCGCATTGCTGGCCGGCTTGGCGGGCTCCGGCGCCCGCCCGCTCATCAGCTCACGCAGCGAGCTGATTTCCGCCCGCATCTGGGCCAACTCATCCGAGTATTCGCTGGCACCAACGGTGGCCCGCGGCGTGGGCTCGGCGGCCTCGGCCATGACGGCGTCATTCAGTTCTGCAAAGGAGGCATCAGCGTAGCTGGACCCGACCTGGGCCCGCTTCTCCCGGACGTCACGAATCCGGTCCCGGGAACGGTTCAGCTCATCTTCCAGGCGGCGATGCTGGTCAGCCTGCAGTTCCGCCAGCCGAGAACCGTTGGTGGCCGCTTCAGCCTCCTCGCCAAGTCGCTGCCGCGCCATATTTTCGTCGTAGTCCAGCGCAGTCACGATTTCGACACCGCCATCGACGCGACGATTGGAAAGAATCACGGCATCTGGCCCCATCTGTTCACTGACCTGCTTCAGCGCCTCCGCCATGCTCTGAGCAAAAAACCGTTTTACTTTCATGTTGCCTTATCCTCCACCGGCACCGCCGTTCCGGCGCTGTCCGTATTGTGTTCCGCGCCTTACTGGCCGACGGACGCCACGATAGTGATCTGTTTGTTATCCGGGACTTCCTGGTACGAGAGTACGTGCAGGCGCTCTACACCGTAGCTCGCAAACCTTGCCAGAACCGGCCTCAGCGGGCCGGACACCAACAGGATGGCTGGTTTGCCCAGCATCTCCTGGCGCTGAACACTCTCCTGCAGCGACCGCTGCAGCTTCTCCACCATGTTGGGTTCGAGCACCAGGCCAATGTCCTCCTGACCGCCGGATTGTTGACTCTGTTGAACAGACTTCAGCAATAACTGTTCCAGGTCTGGATCCAGAGTGATCACCGGGATCTCCGACTCGTTGCCGCAGATGCTCTGAACAATCATCCGGCGCAGGGACTGACGGGCCGCCGTGGTCAGCAATTTCGGGTCCTGACTCTTCGGATGCACATTGACCACCGCCTCGGCGATGGAGCGCATGTCGCGAATCGGCACTTCCTCTTTCAGCAGGTTCTGCAGCACCTTCAACAACAGACTGATGGACACAGTGGTCGGCACCAGTTCCTCGGCCAGCTTCGGTGACACCTTCTCCAACTGATCCAGCCATTTCTGGACTTCCTCATGGCCCAGCAGCTCGTGGGCGTGCTTCTGCAGAACCTGATTCAGGTGAGTGGCCACCACGGTGCTGGCGTCCACCACCGTGTAGCCAAGGGTCTGGGCCTGATCCTTCTTGTCCGGCTCAATCCAGATCGCCTCCAGACCGAAGGCCGGGTCTTTGCCTTCAATACCTTCTACCTTGCCAAACACCTGGCCCGGGTCGATGGCCAGTTCCCGCTCCGGATGGATTTCCGCTTCGGCGATGGTGACGCCCATCAGGGTGATGCGGTAAACGTTCGGCATCAGATCCAGGTTGTCGCGGATGTGTACCGAAGGCATCAGGAAGCCGAGATCCTGGGACAGTTTCTTACGCACACCCTTGATCCGGCTCAACAGCTGCCCGCCCTGGGATTTGTCCACCAGGGGAATCAGTCGGTAGCCAACCTCAAGACCGACAATGTCGACGGTGGCAACGTCGTCCCAACCCAGCTCCTTGGTTTCACTCGGCGGCGGCAGTTCGCGACCCTGGCTGGCATCGCCGCCCGGTGGCAAATCGCCCCCCGCCGGTTTCGGCATGCCGGCGGAACCACCACGCGCTGGGAAGACACCGTCTTCCTCGACGGTCTGCCGGTCGTGCTTCCAGATGTACCAGGCTGCAGCCGCCGCGATGCCGCCCAAACCCAGGAAGGCCACATGGGGCATGCCCGGAATCAGGCCGAGGATGATCAGAATGCCGGCAGCAATCGCCAACGCCTTGGGTGCGCTGAACATCTGGCTGAGAATCTGGCCGCCCATATCCTGGCTAGAGGTAACGCGGGTAACCATGATGGCCGCCGAAGTGGACAGCAGCAGCGACGGAATCTGGGCAACCAGACCGTCACCGATGGTCAGCAGGGCATAGCGCTGCATCGCCAGGCCGAAGGTCAGGTCGTGCTGCAGCATTCCAATGGCGACGCCACCGATGATGTTGATCGCCAAGATCAGCAGGCCGGCAACGGCGTCACCCTTCACGAATTTCGAAGCACCGTCCATGGAGCCGTAGAAGTCGGCTTCCTGGGCGATTTCGGAACGACGGTGTTTGGCTTCGTCCTGATTGATCAGGCCGGCGTTGAGGTCGGCATCAATGGCCATCTGCTTGCCGGGCATGGCATCGAGGGTGAAGCGGGCGCTGACTTCCGACACCCGGCCGGCGCCTTTGGTCACCACCAGGAAGTTGATGATCATCAGGATGGCAAAGACCACCAGGCCAACCGCGTAGTTACCGCCGATCAGCACCTCACCGAACGACTCGATCACCTTACCGGCGGCATCGCCACCCTGATGCCCTTCAAGCAACACAATCCGGGTGGAGGCCACGTTCAGCGCCAGGCGCAGCAGGGTCGCCACCAGCAGCACTGTCGGGAAGGAGGCAAACTCCATCGGTCGCATGGCGTACACGCACACCAGCAGGATCACAATGGACAGGGTGATGTTGAAGGTAAAGAAGACGTCCAACAGGAACGCCGGCATGGGCAAGATCATCATGCCCAAAAGCCCCATCAGCATAATGGGGATACCGAGATTTCCCCGCGTCAGGGATTTGACGTTGTTTAGGACTAAAGCTCTGTCCATGCCGGATACTTCTCCGATTGGCTGTGCAAGACTCGTTCTCAGGGACGAAAACCTGACGCAATGGCGTCGTTTCAGACAGGAGTGGCAAGATCCGTACCACTCCTTACCCAATTTCCGAGACCTTTCTGGGTGTGTCGCCTGACGTACCCGTCCAGATGCGGTATCCTTGCGCCATTTGAACGCGCGTCAAAAATCCTATTCCGAAAACCCAGACTCACAGGTGACCCATGCCAATTCACGAGGTTAAACATCCCCTGATCCAGCACAAACTCGGCCTCATGCGCCGGTCGGACATCAGCACGAAGAATTTCCGTGAGCTGGCACAGGAAGTTGGCGCCCTGCTGACTTATGAAGCAACCAAAGACTTCAGCCTGCAGGAAAAGACCATTGAAGGCTGGGCCGGACCGGTAAACGTGGAGCAGATTCACGGTAAGAAAATCACCATTGTTCCGATCCTGCGCGCCGGTTTGGGCATGCTGGACGGCGTACTGAGCCTGATCCCGGTAGCCCGGGTCAGCGTGGTTGGCCAGATCCGCAACGAAGAAACTCTGGAAGCCAGCACCTACCTTGAGAAGCTGGTGGGCGAACTGGACCAGCGCATGGCGCTGATTGTCGACCCGATGCTGGCGACCGGCGGCTCATTGATCTCTACCATCGATCTGCTCAAGAAAGCCGGCAGCACCGAGATCCGTGCCCTGGTTCTGGTCGCCGCACCGGAAGGTGTTGAAAAGGTACTTGAGGCGCACCCGGACGTGTCGATCTACACCGCCTCCGTAGACGAGCGCCTGAACGAGAAAGGCTACATCCTTCCTGGCCTGGGTGACGCCGGCGACAAGATCTTCGGCACCAAGCAGAAGGACGTCTAAGCATGCAGGAAGTCTCAAACGAACCGGTCTGGAAACAGGCCCTCGCCGGCTCCCAGATGCTGTTGGTCGCCTTCGGCGCCCTGGTACTGATGCCCCTGATCACGGGGCTGGACCCGAACGTGGCCCTGTTCACCGCCGGCATGGGCACCATCGTGTTCCACATCGTCACCGGTGGCCAGATTCCCATCTTTCTGGCGTCCTCGTTCGCCTTTATCGCACCGGTCATCGCCTCCAAGGGCCGCTTCGGCATGGAAGAGACCCTGGGCGGCCTGATGGCGGCGGGTATTCTGTACATTTTCCTCAGCGGCCTGGTTCGCCTGCGTGGCACCGGCTTTGTTCGCTCATTGCTGCCGCCGGTGGTGATTGGCCCAGTAATCATGACCATCGGCCTGGGTCTGGCGCCAGTTGCGGTGCACATGGCCTCCGGCCGCACCGGTGACGGCGCCACCCAGCTGATCCCCTACGACACCGCGATCTGGATCGCGATGATTTCCCTCGCGGTAACCATCGTGATGTCGGTGTGGGCGAAGGGCATCTTCCGGCTGATCCCGATCATGTTCGGTGTGGTGACTGGCTACATCCTGTCGGCCTTTGCCGGCATCGTGGACACCACGCCAGTTCAGGAAGCCCCGTGGCTGGCGGTACCCAACTTTGTGGCACCGGAATTTAGCTGGGGCGCCATCCTGTTCATGATTCCTGTGGCGATTGCCCCGGCTATTGAGCACATCGGCGACGTACTGGCGATCGGTAATGTCACCCGTAAGAACTTCCTGGAAAAGCCTGGCCTGCACCGCACCCTGTTGGGCGACGGCCTGGCCACCAGTGCCGCGGCAGCCCTGGGTGGACCACCCAACACCACCTACTCGGAAGTGACCGGTGCGGTCATGCTCACCAAGAACTTCAACCCGCGGGTGATGTGGTGGGCCGCTGTGGTTGCCATCGTGCTTGCGTTTGTTGGCAAGTTCGGCGCAGCGCTGCAGACCATTCCAGTACCGGTCATGGGCGGCATTCTTTGCCTGCTGTTCGGCTCCATCGCGGTGGTCGGCCTGAACACCCTGATTCGCCACCAGGTAGATCTCTCGCAATCCCGCAACTTGGTGATTGTGGGTGTAACCCTAGTGTTCGGCATCGGCGGCATGGTCCTTGGCCACCTCGAAGGCATTGCGCTGTGCGCCGTCGCGGCCATTGTTCTGAACCTGATCCTGCCCGGCAGCCGCGAGGGCTGGGGCAAGGCCGTGTATGAGCAGCAAGCCGACTGATAGCTCTGGCATCAGTTTCACGGCTCTCTATACCGGTGCCGTCTGGCACCGGTATGGACTTTCCGACGACATTCTCGCCACTGAACAGGGCCGCTGGCTCTACCACCTGATGACCCCGTTCGAAGCCGCCAGCAAGGCACTCATCGGCGGCAACATTCGGACCTTCCTGCTCCAGCGCCATCTGATTATCGACCGCCTGATTGACCAGGCCATTGAACACCAGGGCATCACCCAGGTTCTGGAAATCGCCTGCGGCATGTCCCCTCGAGGCATCCGCCTGCGCGAACGACACCCCATGACCCACATGGTAGAAGCCGACCTGCCCGACATGGCCGGCCGCAAAGCCATGCGCCTGTTGGCCGCAGGCCGGCTGGGTGACAACCATCAGGTCACCCCGATCGACATCCTGGCCGACCACGGCGAATACCAGATCGAAAAGGTGATCGACCGGGTGTTCGACAACACCAAGCCGGTGGTCATCATCACCGAAGGCCTCACCAGCTACTTCTCCCTGGACACCATCAGCCACTTCTGGCGCCGCCTGGCGAAGGTCATGGCCGACCGCCCGGGTTCGGTTTACCTCACCGAAAGCTACTACCGTCCGGCCCAGCCGGTCCTCGACGGCACCCTCAAGGCCCTCGGCGCCCTACTCGGCACCGCCACCCGCAGCCAAGTCTCATTCCATTTCCAGACTGACGCTGAAGCCCGCGACCATTTCCTGTCCTGCGGTTTCCCAGACGCCACGGTTCACGATCCACGGGACTGGTACGGAACCCTGCCGATTCCCGAGAGTCGGGGTGAGCCGATGATTCGGGTTATTTCCTGCGGCAGTTGAAACGGCTTGATCCCGGCCCTAGCCTGCCTGGAATGGCGCGGGTGGCTGGGTGGAAAGGCCTTCCAAAACCCGCTCAAGCACGTCCATGTGGCGCTTGAGCTCCGCCATCCATGGCTCCGCACAGTTTTGGAAGGCCTTTCCACCCAACCACTTTCGACGTTCGGAGTTATGTCCAGCGCGATAAAGGCCAGGCCCATTCAGCGGCCTAAGCTTCGTTTTAAACTGCGGATATCGTGAGGCTCGAGGGGGTTTGTGGGTGGCCCTCCCAAAAATGTTGGAGGCCAAGGATGGCCGGAAACAAGCGCACATGGACGTGCTCGTAGCGGTTTTTGGGAGGGCCACCCACAAACGCCCTACCCCAAACCCCGAAGGCTAGGATCCCAGAAACTAGACGTCCCTTCGCAAATCCGACGGAATCGGGAAGTCCGGCATGCCGGGTTTGGGCCCACGGCCCTTGCGGAACTGGCGCAGCTGGAACACGTAGGCGAGCACCTGGGCGATGGCCATGTAGAGGCCGTCCGGGATTTCGTCGCCGATGTCGGAGTTGTGGTAGGTCGCCCGGGTGAGCGGCGGCGTGCGCAGCACTTCGACTTTGTGCTCGCGGGCAATTTCCATGATCTTGAAGGCGACTTCGTCGGCGCCCTTGGCCACCACCACCGGTGCCGCCATGGATTTCTGGTCGTACTTCAGGGCAACGGCGTAATGGGTCGGGTTGGTGATGACCACGTCGGCGGTGGGCACGTCCTGCATCATGCGGCGCTGGGCCATTTCGCGCTGCAACTGACGGATCTTTCCTTTGACTTCCGGTTTGCCCTCGGTGTCCTTGTACTCGTCCTTCACTTCCTGTTTGGTCATGCGCAATTTTTTCTGGTGATCGTAGATCTGGAACGGCACATCGATCAGGGAAATAATAATAGTGGCGCAGGACAGCAGGAAGAAACTCCAGCCCAGGGTCCAGAGCACGTGCTCCATGGCCGGCACCGCCGGTTCCTCGGCGATGGCCAACAGGTCTTCGGTGCGAAGGTCCAATATCAAGATGGCCACCGCCATCACCAGGCCAACTTTGGCGATGGCCTTCACCAATTCGATCAGGGAGCGGGCAGAGAACATGCGCCCCAGGCCCTTGATCGGGTTCATTCGGTTCAGCTTGGGGGCAATGGCCTTGCCACTAAACAGCAGGCCGCCGATTCCGATGGAGCCGAAAATCGCCGCCACCAGCAGGATGATCAGGATGGGCGACAGCGCCCAGGCGGCCTCTTTGGATGAGGCAATGAGCTGGACGCTCATGTGGCGGGTATCGAAGATGGCCGATCGCTCCAGCACGAAGCTGTCGCGCATGATGGCCTCGAGAGTGCCGCCGAGGCTGGCGCCAAACATCAGCAGGCCACCGGCGCCCGCCATGAGTACAGCCATGGTCGCCAGCTCTTTGGAGCGCGCGGTTTGGCCTTCCTCTTTGGCTTTTTCAAGCCTTCGGGGCGTGGCTTCTTCCGTTTTTTCCTGGCTGTTGTCGTTCTCTTCGGCCATGGCTCAGCGTCTGTGGCGTGTGGATGGCTCGGGCGCCTAAGGCTGCCCCATTACCTGCCGCATAAATTCAAAGCTCTCCCGCGTGTACTGATCGAAGTGCGGCAGAAAATTGGCGTGCAGGACCCAGATAGCAAACAACCCAAAAATCAGGCCAATCGGAAAGCCCAAAGCAAAGATGTTCATCTGTGGTGCGGCTCGGGTCATCACCCCGAAGGAAATACTGACGATCAGCACCGCCGTGACCGCCGGCAATGCCAGCAGCATGGCGGAAGCGAACATCCAGCTAATGCGATGCGCGAGATCCCAGACACCGCCCTGCCCCAGCCCTTCCAGACCGATGGGCATCACCCGGAAACTCTCGATGAACACTTCAAACGCCGCCAGGTGGCCGTTCATTGCCAGGAACAGCAGCGTTATCGTAATGGTGTAGATCTGGGACAGCACCGGTACGTTGACGCCGTTGGCCGGGTCCACCATGGAGGCAAAGCCCAGACCCATCTGCATAGCGATCATCTGGCCGGCCACCACGAACAGCTGCCACAGCGCGGTCAATGCGAAGCCAAGGCCGATGCCGATCAGGATTTGCTGCAGCGTAATGACCACGGCATCCGCGCTAAGCGCCTCCACCTGGGGTACGGGCGGCAGCAGGGGTACGATCAGGATGGTCATCAGGAGGGCCAGGCCGAGCCGGATCCGCGCTGGCACCAGCTGGGTGCCGAAAATGGGGATGACCATCAGGAAGCTGGCCAGGCGAAACAGTGGCCACAAATGCTGGCCCACCCACTGACCGATCAGATCCGCCCCGAACTCCGCTGGAATCATCCGTCAGCCAATCAGGTAGGGAATGCTGGAGATGAGCCGGTTGGCGTGATCCAGCAGCTGGGTCAGCATCCAAGGCCCCCACACGATGATCACGATGAGCGTGATGAGTAGGCGGGGAAGAAAACTGAGGGTCTGCTCGTTTATCTGGGTGGCGGCCTGAAAGGTACTCACCACCAGGCCGATCACCAAGCCCGGACCGATGATGATGGATGACAGCAAGACGATCATCCACAGGGCTTCACGAAGGATATCGATGACGGTTTCCGGAGTCATGGCGCCCCCTATATTCCGTAACTGGCGGCCAGGGTGCCCATGATCAGGGCCCAGCCATCCACCAGCACAAACAGCATGATCTTGAACGGCAGCGAGATGATGATTGGCGACAGCATCATCATACCCATGGCCATGAGCACGCTCGCCACCACCATGTCGATGATCAGGAACGGGATAAACAGAATGAACCCGATCTGGAACGCGGTCTTCAGCTCACTGGTCACAAACGCCGGCATCAGTACCCAGAACGAGACGTCGTCCGGAGTCTCGTACTGCTCATCGGCCATCCGCATGAACAACGCCAGGTCGCTCTCTCGGGTCTGTTCCAGCATGAATTTCTTGAATGGCTCGCTGGCCCGTTCCACTGCTTCCAGAGAGGTCACTTCCTCCTGCAGGTACGGCTGCAAGCCCACCCGATTGGCCTCTTCCAGCACCGGTTTCATGATGAAGATGCTGAGGAACAGCGCCAGGCCCAGCAGGATCTGGTTCGACGGCGTGGCCTGGAGGCCCAACGCCTGCCGGAGAATGGCGAACACCACGATGATGCGGGTGAACGACGTCATCATCATCAGCATGGCGGGCAGGAAGGTCAGCGCGGTCATCAGCGCCAGGATCTGCAGGGTAACCGAATACTCCTGGACGCCCTCGCCTTCCCCCGGCTCAACAGTAAAGGCCGGGATACCCGGAATGCCGCCGGACTCCTGGGCCAGTGACAGCGGCGACCAGACCGTTCCGAGCAGGAGGATCAGAACCGGAAGCAAGCGTTTGAGTAGTACAACAGGCATGAAGTCAGTCTTTCCTTGCAGGCGAGGACCAGGATTTGCCGATCATGCCCTGGAGCCGCCGGGCAAACTCGCCCGAGGGCGGGTTGTTGGCGTCGACCACCGGCTCGTCGAACACATGCAGGGTGCGGATGGCCGTTGGCGTGATGCCCAGCAGGATCTGCTGCCCTCCCACTTCAATCAGGGCAAGGCGCTCGCGGGCGCCCAGGGCCATCACCGACACCACCTTGATGGCGTCGTTGTTCATTCCGGTCATGCCATTCATGCGGCGGATGATCCAGGCACAGCCGTAGATGATGGCGATTACGGCGATCAGGCCGATACCCAGGCTCACCATGGTGCCCATGGTATCCGGCGCCCGAGCTGGCATTTCCTGGGCGGTCTTGCCGGCCTCTTGTGCCCACAGCGGGCTGGCCACGACCAGGGCGGCCAGGCCGGTCAGCTTGGCCCACATGTTATTTCTGCAACCGTTTGATGCGCTCGCCCGGGCTGATCACGTCGGTCAGGCGAATGCCGAACTTCTCGTTCACCATGACCACCTCACCGTGGGCAATCAAAGTGCCGTTGACCAGCACATCCAGCGGTTCGCCAGCCAGACGGTCCAGCTCGATGACCGAGCCCTGGTTCAGCTGAAGAAGGTTGCGGATGGGAATCTGGGTGTTGCCCACTTCCATGGAGATGGTCACTGGGATATCGAGGATCACGTCCATATCCGGTGCCGGGCCGCTGCCCTGGGACGGTTCGGTGTGATGGTCGAACTCCTCCATGGGCGCCGCCTGAACGCCATCCCCCTTGTCGGTTTCACCCGCCTCGGCCATGGCCGCCGCCCACTCGTCCTCGGCCGAGTCTTTGTCGTCACCGGACTCTTCCATGGCCGCTTCCCATTCGGCCGCCAGCTTCTCGTCTTCGCTGAGCTGCTGCTCGTTCTTGCTGTCGTCAGCCATTGCGTCCCACCTTCAGTTGTTTCTTGACCTTGGGCAACGATGCCCTTTCGTGAATGCGCAGTGCCAGTTTGCCGTCGCGCGTGCCCATGGTGGCTTTGTAGATCGGTATTCCATTGGCGGTCACCGTCAGGTGCTCGGGAATATCCACCGGGATAATATCGCCCGCTTTCATCTTGGCGATGTCGCGCAACGAGATCCGGCGCCGGCACACAGTGGTGTTGACCGGCACGTTGACGTCCTTGATGTCTTCCTGCAGGGCGTTGACCCAGCGTTCATCCACGTCGTCGATGTCACTCTGCACACCGGCGTCGAGCACGTCGCGAATCGGCTCGATCATGGAATACGGCAGAGCAAAGTGCAGTTCACCGCCGCCGCCGTCCAGCTCAATATGGAAGGTGCTGACCACCACCACTTCGCTGGGGCTGACGATGTTGGCCATGGCCGGATTCACTTCCGAGCTCATGTACTCGAAATCCACTTTCAGGACCGCCTGCCAGGCTTCCTTCATGTCGGTGAAGACCTGATCCAGCACCATCTGCACGATTCGGGTTTCAGTCGGAGTGAATTCCCGGCCTTCAATTTTGGCGTGCCGGCCCTCGCCCCCGAAGAAGTTGTCCACCAGCTTGAACACCAGCTTGGCGTCCAGCACAAACAGCCCCGTGCCTCGCAGCGGGCGCACTTTGCAAAGGTTGAGACTGGTGGGCACGTACAGGGTATGAACATACTCACCAAACTTCATGATCTGCACGCCACCGGTGGATACGTCGGCGTTCCGGCGCATGAGGTTGAACAGGCTGATCCGGGTGTAGCGGGCGAAACGCTCGTTGATCATTTCCAGGGTCGGCATCCGGCCGCGAACGATGCGGTCCTGGCTGGCGAGGTCGTAGGACTTTACGCCGGTTTCATCCGTCTCTTCATAGGTATCGATGTCGCCATCGTCCACGCCGTGGAGAAGAGCATCGATTTCATCCTGCGACAACAAGTCCTGCATACGTAGTCCTGCCCGTGAAATGCCTTACCCGCGTGGGGGCCTATTGCACCACAAAGTTTCTGAACAACACCCGCTCGATCGCGGGCTCACTTTCTTGCTCGAGCACCTGATTGACGGTGGTGGACATCCGTTCAGCCAGGCCTGCTCTGCCCTCGGGCGTCTGTAATTCCTCAAAACCACTGCTGCCCAGCACGGTCACCAGTTGGCTGCGAATCAGCGGCATGTGTAACTCCGCAGCGGCCAGTGCCTGGGGATCCTTGGCTTCCAGGGCCAGGTACACCTGGGCGTAACGCTGGCGACCGCCCGACGCCTGGACCGTAGTGACCACGGCTTTCTCGAGCTCGACATAGCTGCTTGGCACGAAGACTTCTTCCACCGCCTCTTCAGCCTCGGCCCCGTCCTCGCTGTCCGTGCCTGGCAGGCCGCCACCCAGGAACCAGAGCGTGCCCATGATCGACAACGCGACGGCCAGTATGACAACGACCACCAACACGATGATCATCTTCAGCTTGCCTTTCTTGGCAGGCTCCGCTGCCGCTTCGGTGTTTTCAGCCATAGTCTTCGCTTTGTCAGAAATCCGTCAAACGGAGGGTTATTCCGCGACTTTTATGGATGTGATGCAAAGGATGGGCCAGAAAGCCCACCCGTCCGGTTCAAACCAGCAGTTTAGCGTTGCGCGGAGGGATGGGCAAAACAGATTGGGGGAATTCTGTGACGCGGGATTGATCAGCGGCACGGAGCTGATCCGTGCCGCCCGTTTCAGGCAAAGATGTCGACTTCGCCCTTCCAGCTCAGGTCGAGGCTGCCGACTTGCAGTTCGGCTTCATCGCCATCCACCAACTGCGGGTCGCCAGCGCCAGCGCGGCCACCGCTGCCCTGTTCACCCCCCGTCTGTTGTTCGCCATCGCGTTGCTGGGGCTGATCCGATACGTCGAACTGGGTCAGGTTTAGCCCCTGCTCCCCCAGCATGTCACGCAAGCGGTGCGACTGCTGTTCCAGCTGTTCCCGGACCACCGGGTTGGCCGCGTGCACGGTGATGTTGGCCTGTTCGTTCTGAACCCGCACTTTGACTTCCATCGGCCCCATGTCCGGTGGCGTCAGGTGGATTTCGGCGACTGACATATTTCTGGCGGTCAGCCAGCTGAGCTTGCCCACCAGCTTGTCACCCCAGTCGGCCTGTCCCACCGGCGTATCAATGGAGGTGGCGTAGCTTTTCAGGGGCACTGCTGCCTCGGCCGGCAGTTTGGCCGCTGCCACATTGGCCGCCTGCTGGCCGGCCACTTCCAGGCTGGACTGGAAACGGCCTGCGGCAACGATGCTGGCGGGATCTGTCGGGCGACTGGTGTCATTGCCCAGGGTTGCGGCCAGCGCCTCGCTCAACTGCAGGCCGGCAGTCAGCCCGGGCGCACCCTGGCCGCCCTGACCTGGCTTACCGATCAGTCCGGATTTTTGCCCGCCTGAAGCCGGCATCAAGGTGGCCATGGATTCCGCTTGCCCCGGCGCGGCGTTCATGGCTCCGGCTGCGGTGGTGGCACTGGTGCCGGTCGCGGGCATCAGCAACGCCTGCAGTTCGGCAAAGGTGGTGGGCACGGCAAATTCCTCGGTACCGTCACCCGGCGCACCAGCGGCTTCACTGGTCTCGGTCGGGCCCGATTCCCGGGCTTTTTCAGCTCCGTCGGAGGCGCCATTCTCGGCGCTTTCCGCTTGCTTGGCAGTCTGCGTCTCGCCGGGCTCCTGGGCAGGGTCCCGTTCCTCACTGCGAGCCGCCTCATTGGACCGCTCGTCCGCCCGCTCGGCGCGGCGATCTGCCTGCTGCCGATCGAGTCGTTTCTGTTCGGCACGGGACACGGATTCGTAGCGACTTTCGCCGTCGGCTCGCTGTGTGGAACCGGCTGACTTGCCTCCGCTCACGTCGTTTTTCATCCCTGGGGCGGGAGTCTGGGGAAGAACCATCTGGGACATGGCAACCTCTTGCCGCTTTTTACTCGTGACCACCCGAAATTTGCCGACTGACAGCACGTTTACGGGCCATTTTCGAGGATTTTGCAAAAGCGATGCCAAATGGCAGCACGACCGTTAGCGGACCAGCAAGTCCTCCAGCATGGTGCTCACCTGGTGAAACTCCGACTCAATGGCACTGATGATTGCCGGAATCCGCTCCAGTTCATGGTCCTTGCCAGCCGCTTCCACCTCACGACAAAGCTCCCCCAAATGGGGCGCACCAATGTTGATGCAACTGCCTTTGAAACTGTGTGCGGTGTGGGCCAGCGCGTCGGCGTCCTGGTGGCTGTTTGCCAGTTTGAGCGATTCTATACGTTCCCTCGAATCGGTCAGGAATGTGTGAATCAATACATCGAACTCATCGTCCATGACATCCTGAAGCTCGGCGAGGGCTTCTTCGTCAAGGTGCGGTTTGTCGGTCATACCTACCCCCTTGTTGCCGTTCCGGTCAGCGCCGGTGCGGTAATCCTGAGTCCATGGCGGTTCCGGACGCTTCCCAATCGAATATGATTTCAACGAGGTTGCCCTTCTCTAGAAAGGTGACCGAATGCGCCAACCGTTTCAATAATTGAATGCCACGACCTGCATACCGACTCGCCCTGACCGGGTTCCATTCCAGGCCCGCCTCGGGCAACCGGCGGAAATCGAAACCGGCACCACTGTCTTCGCACACGATGCGGAGCCGGCCACCGGATTCGGTCATCGAGTGGCTCAGGCTGAAGCGAATGAAATGCCCCTCTATCCGGCTAAGCCGACGGCGACGCTCCTCATAGTACTGATCAAAGCCGTCCGAGGAATGCTTCCAGGCCGACGGCAATTCCAGCACACCGTGCTCCAATGCATTGCTGTAAAGTTCCGCCAGCAGGGTGTAAATTTCGCCACTCTTACGCCGCAACCCGGGCACTTCCATGCAAATATGCAGCAACAGCGGCAATGGGCTGAAGTCTCCCAGAGTACGCTCGCGAATCTCGTATTCGCAATGCCAATCCATCGGTCCCGGCAGTGTCGATGGCTCGGTCCGATCCTGAATGGTGGAGATGCCCACTTCATCCACCATCTCGATGCAGCAGAGGGTCAGGTCGTCGGTATCGCCATCGTCGCTGGCGAAAGCGCGAACGCCGGCCATCACGGCGTCAAAGGGATGCTGCGAACGCTTGCGCTCATTTAAGGCCTGACGAATGCCCGCTTCGCCAAACAGCTGGCCGTCGGCGTTCTGGTAATCGATAAAACCGTCGGTCAGCATCAGCAGGCGATCACCGGGCTCGGTGTTCAGCGCGACCATAGTGTCGTCAAACTGCTCGGCCGACTGAATGCCCAGCGGCAGGTGGCGCGACGGCATTGCCTGCAGGTCGCCGTTGGTCCGGACCAGCCAGCCGTCTGGCAAGCCGCCATTCCAGACCAGCAGCTGGTTCTGTTTGAAATCCGCCTCGATCATGCCGCCGCAGCAGAACATACCTGCTGGCAGGATCTGCTTGAGCTTCTGATTGAACTCCCGGAGCACATCCGAGCCTTTGAATCCCTTGCTGACCATGCCGTAGAAGATTTCTGCCAGGGGCATGGATCCAATGGCCGCTGGCAGACCGTGGCCGGTGAAATCGCCAATAAAAATCAGCATCCCCCCGGCCGGGAAAGGCGCAGCGAACAACACATCGCCATTGAAAATCGCCAGGGGCGAGGCGTGGTGGCGGATATTGAACGCGTCCAGGCAACCGGTGTGGGCCACGTTGTCGAACACACGCTTGGCGGTTTTCTGTTCTTCCAGCAGATCCTGATTGCGGGCCCGGATCATGTCCCGCTGGCTCGACAGGGCCTGGTGCATCAGGCGCATCCGGTTAAAGGCATTGATCTTGGCTTCAAGGATGATGCGGTTGTAGGGTTTGCTCAGGAAGTCATCGCCGCCGGCGTCCAGGCACTTTGCCAGCTCGTCCGCTTCGGAAAGGGAGGTCAGGAAGATCAGCGGCACCATGCGCTCACCGGCCGCTTCCTTGATACGTCGGGCCGCCTCCATGCCATCCATGACGGGCATCAGGGCATCAAGCAGCACGATGTTCGGTTCACAGCTCTGAAACAGCTGTACGGCCTCCTGGCCATCCGCTGCCTCAAACACCCGGTGGCCAAGGCGTCGCACCAGCGCGGTGAGGATCAACCGGTCGGTGTCACTGTCATCCGCGATCAGAATGGTAAGCGATTGAGGGTCCGTAACGGATTTTTCCACGATGCACTCCGGGCAGCGCGCCTGATTCAGCGAATCGCGAACAGCTGCTCGAAATTGGAAATCGACAGGATCCGACGGACATCGTTATTGCAGTTCTCGATGGAAATACTGGCACCGTCTCCGCCTGCGTAATCCCGGAGCAGCAGCAACATGCCAAGCGCGGAGCTGTCGAGGTAGGTGGTGTCTGACAGATCCACGATGTAGTAGCGAATGCTGTTGTCACCGTGTTCGTAGGCGTCACGGAAGGCCTGATGGGTGCTGAAGTCGAACCGACCCACAATACTGATGATCAGAGTCTGGCTGTCTTCACCACGACGTGTCTGAATCGGCATTCCCAAACCTCCGAAGGAATTCTGTGTAGCATGGACCGCCTGCTCGCATGCGGTTCTTATTGGGGTAAGGATAGCCCAAAGGGATTAAAATGCACTGGTCGGAATGGCACCGGATTCAGGGCTGGCGTTGGCGCCGTCCGAACGCCCGACCGGCGGCCTCATCGGCGAGTTTCTGTTCGCGCAGGTCCTGTTCCCGCTGCTCCTGCAAACGGCAGCTCTCGATGTACTTTTCCATACCCCGCTTTCGCTCGTAGGCCTCCTGCCACTCGGCCCGGCGAGTCTCAAACACCTTTTCCGCCTGATCAAGCTGTTTCTGCTGCTGGGCAATAACCTGGTCCAACTGGGCAATGAACGCCTGCCAGGATTGAAGACGGCGGACATCCACCACGCCCTGCTGACTGCTGCGAATCTGGTCCCGATACTCCTGCTGGTACTGATTCAGATTGTCGACCTGCTGGCGCTGCTGCTCCACGAGCGTTCGAGCTTCGCCCATGCGTTCAAGCGCCTCCTGTTCCTTACGTTCTTCCAGGGACAGCACCACGGCGAGACGCTGGGATCGCAACATCAGACTCTATCTCCGGCGCCGCCGGCCTGGTTGTTCACTGCGGCTGACTTGATCCGCTCCGGTGAACGGCGCTCCGGTACCACCGCCAGCAACTGCTCAATGCTCTCCTTCAGGGGCGCACTCTCGTTCAGCCCCTGCTGCAGAAACTGACGCATGTTGGCGATGTGGGCGATGGCGAAATCGGTCTCCGGATCGGAGCCTTTGACGTAAGCCCCCACGCTGATCAAATCCCGCGCCTGCTGATAGCGGGAGTACACCTGCTTGAAGCGCTGAGCGCGGGCAAAATGTTCGGTTTCGGTGACCTGGGGCATAACCCGACTGATGGACGCTTCGACATCGATCGCCGGGTAATGCCCCTCTTCGGCGAGACGACGGGACAACACGATATGGCCGTCCAAGATGGCACGAGCGGCGTCGGCGATCGGATCCTGCTGATCGTCCCCTTCGGTCAGCACCGTGTAAAACGCGGTGATCGAGCCACCACCCGGGCGACCATTGCCGGTTCGCTCCACCAGCTGAGGCAACTTGGCAAACACCGAGGGCGGGTAGCCCTTGGTCGCCGGAGGTTCGCCCACTGCCAGAGCTATTTCCCGCTGGGCCTGGGCGTAGCGGGTCAGGGAGTCCATCAACAGCAACACCCGCTTGCCCTGATCACGATAGTATTCGGCAATGCGCGTGGTGAGCATGGCGGCGCGCAGCCGCATCAGGGGCGAATCATCGGCGGGCGATGCCACCACAACGGAGCGGGACAGCCCTTCCTCGCCCAGAATGTCCTCGATGAATTCCTTGACCTCGCGACCCCGTTCGCCAATCAGCCCCACCACGGTGATGTCGGCGTCGGTGAAGCGGGTCATCATGCCCAGCAGCATACTCTTACCGACACCACTGCCTGCGAACAGACCCAGGCGCTGGCCCTGGCCGACGGTGAGCAGGGAATTGATGGCGCGGATGCCCACGTCCATGGATTGCCGGACCGGCGCCCGGTTCAGCGGGTTAATGATGTCGCCGGTCAGCGCCACCCGAGCCTCGGCCTGCAGCGGGCCCTTGCCATCAAGCGGCTCCCCACTGCCGTCGACCACCCGGCCGAGCATCTGCGGACCAACCGGTACGCGACTGGCGGCCGACACCGGCACCACACGGGCACCGGGCTTGAGGCCGTCAATGGCGGTCAACGGCATCAGGTAAACCCGCTCATCCTCAAAACCCACCACTTCGGCCTCGATGGTACCGGCACCCTGGCCTTCGATGACGCAGCGATCTCCGACCACCATGGGGCAGCCCACGCATTCGAGGGTCAGCCCCACCATCCGGGTCAAACGACCGGACAGCTCGGGAGTCGGCTCGTCACCGAGAAAACCCTGGAACTGGTTCAGCCGGTCAGCCAGGCGGGAGGTCATCGTCCTCACCTTTCGTTTCCCGCTCGCCTTGTACTGAATCGTCGGCGGCTGGGTCGTCAGCAACATCGGTCTGGTCGGAGGCTTCTGGACTGGCTGAGGTATCCGGTGAGCTGAGCACCTCGCGCTGGAAATCCGACAGGTCCCCCATCATGGCATCAAGCTCTTCCGCCTCCGGCGACTCGCCTTCCGACGACTGCTCGGCGAGCATGGTCTGGACCGCGCGCTGGAATCGCTTCTCCACGGTGAAGTCCACCAGGCTGTGCCGGGTTTCCACCTTGCAGCCGCCGGGCAGGATGGCGTCGTCGGCAATGATTGATGCCGACGACTCCAGGCGCGCGGTGACCTCACGCACAAAGGTTTCATCGTCTGGATGAATGTGGATGCGGAGGTTGTCTGCGGTTGACGGCAAGGCCGCCAGTGCCCGGCGAACTACCATTTTGATCTGGGAGGAATCCAGGGTCAGCTCCCGAAACACCACGGCACGGGCCAGCACCGTGGTCAGGTTGAGCAAAGCGGATTCCACCTCGTCTTCATGGCGGCGAATGGGCAGCAGCAGCTCACCCATCAGGTGTTCCAGGCGGTCCAGTTTGGCGTCGATTTCCTTGCGGGTATCGTCGTAGCCCTGTTTTTCGCCCTGCTCCCGACCTTCGGCCAGACCGGCCTGCTTACCTTCTTCGTGGCCTTCGGCGCGGCCCTCGGCGAGTCCAACCTGATAGCCGGCTTCCCGGCCTTCGTTGTAGCCATCTTCCCGCGCGGCGGTGCGGATTTCGCCGAGGTCGGCGGCCGTCAGGGGTTTGACGTCCCGCTCTTCCTCGCGGGCGATTTCGTTGCCCCGCTCATCAAGCAGGGGCAACTCCCAGCGCTCGTACGCGGTCAGCTGTTCCTTTGGTATGCGGTTGAGATCCTTGGAGGAATCTTTCATCACATCATTTCTTCGCCGGCACCACCGAGGGAGATTTCACCCGCCTCAGCCATGCGTCGAGCCACGGTGATAATGTCTTTTTGCGCCGCTTCCACTTCGCTGACCTTGACCGGGCCCTTGGCCTCGAGATCATCCTGCAGCAATTCGGCCGCACGCTTGGACATGTTGTTGAAGACTTTTTCCTTCACAGCCTCGTCGGCACCCTTCAGGGCCACCACCAGCACTTCCGAGGACACTTCCCGTAGCAGGGCCTGGATGCCCCGATCGTCGATGTCCTTGAGGTTGTCGAAGACAAACATCAGATCCTCGATGGTGGAGGCCAGATCCGGATCCATGTCTTTGATGGAATCCATCAGGTTGCCTTCGATGCTGCGGTCCATAAAGTTCATGATATCCGCCGCCCGCTTGATACCGCCGATTCGGCTGGTCTGCGCTGCGGAACCGCCGGAGAACTGTTTCTCGAGGATGTCGTTCAGTTCCTGCAGGGCCTGGGGCTGGATGCTTTCCAGCGAGGCAACCCGCATCATGACATCCAGGCGCACCTTGTCGTCCAGGGTGGCAAGAATTTCCGCCGCCTGATCCGGATCCAGGTAGGAAATAACGATGGCCTGAATTTGTGGGTGTTCGTAGCGAATGATGTCGCCCACGGCGCGGGGCTCCATCCATTTCAGGGTGTCCAGGCCGGTGGTGTTGCCACCAATCAGGATGCGATCGATCAGGCTGGCTGCCTTGTCGTCGCCGAGGGCCTGGGTCAGCATCGCCCGGATGTAGTCGTCGTTCCCGACACCCAAGCCGGTCTGGCCGCCCACGGCATCAACAAACTGGTTGAGCACGTAGGTGACGTCGTCTTTGCTGACGTCCTTCATCTGCGCCATCGCAACGCCCACGCGCTGGACCTCCTTCGGCCCCATGTGCTTGAGCACCTGCGCCGCGTCGGCTTCACCCAGGGACATCAGCAGGATGGCGGCCTGCTCGACCCGCGAGATCTTGCGCTGTGGCTTTTGGGGGGAGCCCCCGCCCATCTGGCTGTCTTGATCAGTCATCAACGTTCACCCACTGACGCATGACCTGGGCAACCCGGGCCGGGTCTTCTGCAATCAGGCCTTTCAAAGAATTCAGCTGCCTATCATAGCTGTCAGAGGCGCCGGGCAAAAGCAGATCATCCTGGCCTGACATGGCCTGGCGCAGCTCCTGACCGCCTTCGATGCTATCGAGGTCATCGTAGCCATAATCGCCTCCAGAGCCGCCCCGCTCGCGCTGACCACCACCAGACAGACTCTTCAGCGTTGGCCGCAGCAGGCCCAATACCAGAACCAGAATCACCAGCCCGGCCAATACCTGCTTCATCAGGTCCCAGAACCAGGGCTGCTCCCAGAACGCCGGCGCTTGAAATTCAATCGATTCTTCCGGCGCAAACGCGGTGTTCATCACCGTCACGCTGTCGCCCCGGGCCGCCGAGTAGCCGACCGCATCTCGCACCAGCATACTCAGGCGCTGCAGTTCCTGCTCCGGCCAGGGCTGGAAGCTCACCTCACCGGTTTGTGGGTCCACCACTTTCATGTCGTCGACCGCCAGGGCCACGGTTACCCGCTTGATGCGGCCCAGTTCCTGGCGCACATAGCTGACGGTGCGGTCCATCTCGTAGTTGCGGGTGGATTCCCGGCGCACGTCCACCGGTTGCGCCGGAGCCGGCTCGTCGTCATTGCCGGCGGCGCCGTTAACCTGCTCAGGCGCCGCGGCCTCGGCCGGCGGCTGGTTCGACAGTGCGCCTGGAATACCCAGAGGGCCGGCGCCCGGCACCCGTTGTTCGGACATCTCCCGCTCACTGCGGACCGCCTGCTGCTCTGGGTTGAACAGCTCCTCCGCCTGCTCCACGGACGAGAAGTCCAGATCCGCCGATACCTCGGCGCGGTAGCGACCCTCACCGACAATCGGCGAAATCAGTGACGCCACCCGGCGAGTCAGGCGCTCCTCAACCTTAGAGGTGTACTCGTACTGATCCTGCATGCGATCGGTGTCGCCGCCGCTTTCCTTACCAGTCAGCAGGTTGCCATTCTGATCCACCACGGTGACGTTGGCTTTTTTCATCATCGGGATACTGCCGGCAACGAGGTTGACCACGGCGTTGATCTGCTCCTGTTCCGGACGGCGTCCAGCGAAGACTTCCAGAAACACCGAGGCGGACGGCTCGCGGGCGTCGCGCACGAACACCGACCGCTCCGGAATTGCCAGGTGAACCCGGGCGCTGCGCACCCCACGCATGGCGCCGATGGTGCGGGCCAGCTCGCCTTCAAGACCTCGACGGTAGCTGACTGTCTCCATAAACTGGGAGGTTCCCAGACCGCGCTCCTGATCGAGCAACTCATAGCCCATGGTCTTCTGGTCAGTCACCCCTTCCGCGGCCAGCTTCAGACGGGCGTTGTAGACCTGATCCGAGGGTACCAGCAGCGCGCCGCTGCGCGGGTCCATTTTGTAGTCAATGCCGTTGCTTTCAAGGATGGTGGTGACGTCCTGCGGATTGTAAGACGACAGGTCCCCCACCACCGGCTGGTAATTCGGCTCCTGCGCCCACAACACAACGGCGACGCCCAAGGCGACACTGGCCGCCAGGCCAACCATCAGGCCAATCTGTCGCAGAAGGTTCAGGCGGTTAAAGCCCAGAAACATATCGTTGCCGCTGTCAGGACCGTCTGACCCCTGAGTTGCCGGAACGTTGGATGAGGTGGTTTGTGCAGGAACGCTGGCCATTGCTCTGCTCCGTTATCAGATCGGCATGTTCATGATGTCTTCGTACGCGCGAACCACCCGGTTACGCACCTGGGTCAACGCTTCGAAGGAGACAGAGGATTTCTGGGCAGCGATCATCACCTTGGTGATGTCCACGTTCGGGTCACCCATGTCATAAGCCGTGCGCAGTTCGCCCGTGGTCTTCTGCAGCTCGTTTACGTTATCAACCGCCTTGCCCAGCATGTCGCTGAAGCTCGGAGTTTCCTGCGTTTCGCGGGTTTCCTGAACCTGGCGCGGGCCGTCCATGCGACCCCGAACCGACTGATCCTGCTGGATCTGCTGGTTCTGCATCATCTGCGAACGCAGTGAACGGATGTCTGACAGGACGCTGTTGATGTCGGCACGCTGGACCATAACTCTCTCCCAATTCCACCCTGACGAGGGCGGAGTCACTCAAGGAATTCTGTTACAGCGGTTCTAGCAATGACCGGGCCAATTAAACTTTAACTCTATATATCAGAAACTTAATGTCTACTTAAGAAACCAGAGAAAGGCTTGCGTCGGAGTTTTGACAGCCCCGGCGGGTCTACACCGGGGCATAAAAAAGGGCACTCTGGCGAGTGCCCAATGAAGGAGTCTGTAACAGAGGTCAGGCCGTGGCCAGTTCGGTATCCAGATCTATACCGGCATCGCGCATCTGAGCCAGTTTGTAACGAAGGGTCCGCGGACTGATACCAAGCTGCTCCGCTGCGCGATTTCGACGCCCACGCTCCTGTTTGAGCGTCTGGATAATGATACGGAACTCCTGTTGGCGCAGATCACTGCCCAGAGAGCTGGCCGCCGAGGCCTCCTCGGCAAAACGAGCTGCCATGCCGCCAGCGGCAGACGGCTCCGGGTACTCCGACGCCTGCTCCTGCGGTGCCGCCACCGGGCGCTCCGCCGTGGGTTCACGGGCGGAGATTGCCGACATTGAAGACACATCAGTACGACCGGTGATGCCCAGCTCCAGGCACAGGTCGCCGGCGTGAATCACGTTGCCCTGCTGCAATACCAACGCGCGCTGTATCGCGTTGTCCAGTTCCCGAACATTGCCGGGCCAGGCGTGCCGGGTCAGCGCCTCGCGGGCATCGCCGCCAAAGGCAATGCCAGTCAGCTTCATCTTGGAGCAATGCTTTTTCAGCAGTGACTGAGCCAGGGGCATGATATCCAGCGGGCGTTCGCGCAACGGTTGCCAATGCATGGGGAACACGGTCAACCGATAATACAGATCTTCCCGGAACTTACCTTCGCGCACATAGTCGCCCAGGTCACGGTTGGTGGTCGCAACCACACGCACGTCGAGGGCAATGGTCTTACGGCCACCGACCCGCTCCACTTCCCGCTCCTGCAGCACCCGGAGTAGCTTGGACTGCAACCCCAGATCCATTTCCGAGATTTCGTCGAGCAAAATGGTTCCACCATTGGCCTGCTCGAACTTGCCCGGCGAGGCGGACACGGCACCGGTAAAAGCGCCCTTTTCATGACCGAACAGAATTGCTTCCAGCATGTTCTCGGGAATGGCGGCACAGTTTATGGCCACAAACGGCTGATCGGCCCGGGGCGACTGCTGATGGATAAACCGGGCCAGTACCTCCTTGCCGGTGCCACTCTCACCAGAGATCATCACGGTGGAATCACTGCCGGCCACCTTGGTAGCCAGCTGGAACATTCGCTTACTGACCGGATCTTCCGCCACCGGGGCATCGGAGGATTTCTGCTTCGCGCCGCCCACCACTTTGCTAACCGCCTGAACCAGCACCTGAGGTTCAAACGGTTTGACCAAATAATCGATCGCCCCGGACTGCATCGCGGATACCGCGTGATCAATCTGTCCATAGGCGGTAATCAGCATCATAGGCAGCCCCGGGTAAAGACGCTGCACCTCCGCCAACAATTCATGGCCGGACAGCCCCGGCATATTGACGTCGCTGACCACCATATCGACCGGAGCCTCCGCCAGACGAGCCAGCGCCTCGTGGGCGTTGGACGCTTCGCGCACCCGGAACTTAGACAATTCCAGCGTGGTTACCAGTGCCTCGCGCAGGTCATGGTCGTCCTCAACAATCAGAATCTGGGCCTTGGCCATGGTTGCCTCCGATCAATGGTTGTTCTTTAACTGCGGCAGACGCAGAGTGGCTACGACGCCACCCTGCTCCAACGCTTCAATGTGAAAGTGTCCCTGGTGCGCTTTGACGACGGCTTGCACGACCGCCAGGCCGAGGCCCGTACCGTGGGACTTGGTGGTGTAGAAAGCTTCCAACAGGCGGCTGGCTTCCGACGCGGGAAAACCAGGGCCGTTGTCGAGCACCCGAATGACCAGTTCACTGCCCTCGGACACCACCTGCACCGCCACGGTGTTGGCGCCGGCTTCCAGACTGTTGTTGACCAGATTAGTGCAGGCCCCGACCAGCGCATCCCGATTGCACATGAGTCGGCAATCGTCGGCGACCTCGTTCACCATTGATACCCGGGTGTCGGCGTTCAGCTTCAGGCCCTCGAGAGCGGAATCCAGCGCCGACGCCAGGGTGGCGGCGGACAATTCTTCCGCCAGCCGGGTTTCGCCACGGGCAAAGATCAGCATGTCGCGAACTTGTTGCTCCAGGTGCGTCAACCGGGACATCAATCGGGAGGCGCAACGCTGGCGCATTTCCTCGTCCAGGTCTTCCTGGCTCAGATGACCGCCATACAGGATGGCTGCCGACAGGGGCGTGCGGATCTGATGAGCCAGAGACGCCACCATCTTGCCCATGGCCGACAACCGCTGGGCGTGGGCAAGCTGAGACTGCAACTGACGGGTTTCGGTCTGGTCAGTCAACAGGATCAACTGACCCGGCTGATTCTCCATAGTCCGGATTTCGATGCTGACCCGGCGGCCGTCCTTCAGCGATACCTCGTGGCCGTCGTCGCGACGCGGCGCAAAGCAACGGTGAATAACATCGACCCAGCGTTCGCCGTCCAGCGGCTCGCCGAGCAGCGCAATGGCGGCTGGGTTAGTCTGGGTCACCACACCCTGGCTGTCGAGCACGACGACGCCGGCGGGTAGGGCTTTCAGCAAGGTCGACAGGCGATCGGCCAACTGCTCCTTCTGCTCCAGTTCCTGCTGACGCTGCATCGACTCCTGGGACAGCTCGCCGGACAGCTGATTTACTCGGGATTCCAGGGTTCGATAGGAGTCGGTGATCTGTCGTGACATGCGGTTGAACAGTTCCAGAGCTGAGTCCACCGCCTCGTCTTCCTGTTGGGGAAACAGCGCGGTGACCTTGTCGTTGACGTCTGCCGCCGCGTTCGACCCGGCTTTCTGCGCCTCGGACTGGATAACAAAATGTGCCTGACTCATACCTTCGCCCCCTGACCGGCCCAACCAATGCGGCCGCACCATTCGGATTATTCGTTTGCGAAGATACAAGCCAGCACCGTGCCAACTTGATTTTTTCGTTAATTATCAGCAAGAAAGATTTAAGGAAGTGCGGCCAATGACGGTTTTACGTCGGCCTGAAATGCCAACGGCGCCCAAGGTTACAAACCTTTGACGCCGTCAGTTGCGGGCTGGTAATCGGGCATATCGCCGCCGCGTTCGCGGCGAGGTGGGCACTCAGGACTCCTCGGATTCCTCTTCCTTCAAGCCGTATTTGCGCACCTTCTCCACCAGGGTGGTTCTGCGGATGCGCAGCTTTTCCGCGGCCCGGGCCACGACACCACCGGCCTCATCCAGCGCCTGCTGAATCAGCTGTTTTTCCAGGTTGGAGAGGTAATCCTTGAGGTCGATGCCATTGACTGGCAGCAGCGCCGGCGCGTCCAGCCCCACAAGGCCAGGAATGGCCGATGGCATTCCGGAATCCTCGACCGGACGATTCTCGTCGTAGTCGTCCACATAGCGGAACTTCTTGGGCAGCTCCTGGACACCAATGACACCGTAGGGATGCATGATCGCCAGACGCTCAACCAGATTAGCCAGTTCCCGGACGTTACCGGGCCAGTTATGGCGGCACAGGCTCATGATGGCGGCCGAATTCATCCTCAAGGATCCGCGCTTTTCCTTCTCCATGCGGGCGATCAGCTCGTTGATCAGCAGCGGAATGTCTTCCACCCGCTCGCGCAGGGCAGGCATTTCGATCGGGAACACGTTCAGGCGATAGTACAGGTCTTCCCGGAAATCGCCGGACTCGATCATATCCTCGAGGTGCTTGTGAGTTGCCGCGATGATCCGCACGTCCGCAGACTGGGTGCGGTTGCTGCCGACCCGTTCGAAGGTCCGCTCCTGCAGCACCCGCAGGATCTTAACCTGCATGTTCAGGGGCATGTCGCCGATTTCATCGAGAAACAGGGTGCCGCCCTCGGCCATTTCAAATCGGCCCACCCGTGCGGTGATGGCACCGGTAAAGGCGCCCTTCTCATGGCCAAACAGTTCGCTTTCCAGCAACTCGGCCGGGATGGCACCGCAGTTCACCGGAACAAACGGTTTGTCGCGACGGGCCGAATGGTAATGCAGGTTACGGGCGACCACTTCCTTGCCGGTACCGGATTCGCCGGTGATCAGCACGCTGACGTCCTTGTCGGCCACCTGCTCCATGAGCTGGCGCACCTGATGGACTTTGCGGGAGGTTCCGACCAGGCTGCGAAACAGTTGCAGGCCCCGCTGCTGGCCGCGCTCGCGGGTCCGGTCAAACTGGTCCCGAAAAATCTGCGCTCGGTACAGCGAATCGACAAACTTGGTGTAGTTCAGAGGCCATTCCATGCGGGCGATGATCCGGCCGGAGTCGTCGGCCGACAGACCTTTCAACGCCGGATCACCTAGCATCAGCACCGGAACACCTTGGGTGCGGCCACAAAATCGAGTGAGGGTATCGAGAACCTTATCGTCCTCGCCATTGATGACTGCTGCAGAAATGTCGTCGAGATCGCCTGCCTCAGCAGACTCAAGAAGAGTCAGTGCCTCAGTGCCCTGGACAATCTGCTCTTCGCCAATGAACTCGAGAATTGTGACTATGTCCCTGCGTCGTGGCTCATCGTCACTCAGCACCAGCACCTTATTATTTTTGGACATTCACCAGAATCTCTTGATGGATTTGAGCGGTATTTAAGACTGTACAGACGTCAGAGTCAATTTTATGACGCTACTTGGGGCGATTGGACGAAATATTTTGATACGCCTTTGCGGCGGTGCGGTTCTGGTTCACGCCCTTCAGGGCGGCCTTGGCTTCCTGACGGGCTTTGTTTGCCCCTTGACTGGCGGCATCCACCAGCTGCTGCATCTCTTCCAGACGGGTTCTAACCTCGGTGGCATCCAGCTCTTGTGCGGCCAATGCGGCCATCAACGGCTCGACCTTTGACTGAACCTGACCGTTGAGTTCAGACAACCGGGCCCAGTCCTGATCGGCCAAAGCGCGGCCCATTTCCCCCATCAACTGGTCGAACTGCTGAAGATCATCGGGGCTGGAGGCCATTCCAAGTGCTCCTGTCGGTGTTTGAGAGAAAACCAGAGCGGCGCTGTGAGCCGATCGCAATCGCCTCACAGCGCCCGGTTACCATCAGCGACGGGCGGCTCTGCGAGCGGCAGATGCCGTGAAATCGCTGCCCCGGAATCCCGGCTCGAAATCGTACGCCGAAAAACCGTCATCAAGACCATCGATGTAATAACGCTTCGCTTTCAGGTCGTAGGTCATCTCCATGGTAGTCCAGAACACCGGCTCACTGTAATAGGTGATGTTGTGGGCTTCGGACACACGCCAGAGCTCACCGTCCTCGTCGTACTCTTCCGACGCCAGAATCTGCCAGCTGTCCTCGTCGATGTAGAACACCCGACGGTCATAGATATGGCCGATACCGGTGCGGCGCTTGGCTTCCACCACCCACACACGGTGCAATTCGTAGCGAGCCAGGGCCTGGTTGATGTGGCGCGGGCGAATGACATCATCTGCGGTCACACCCTCTCCGTGCAGCTGGTACGCATTGTAAGGCACCAGCAACTCACGCTTGCCCTTGAGGGTCCAGTCGTACTGGTTCGGAGCCCCGTTATACATGTCCTTCTGGTCCACCGACCGAAGTGACGAGGAGTTCGGCAAATCGGTTTCGTAAGCCAGGTTCGGTGACCGGCGCAGACGACGCGAACCGGAATCGTAACGCCATGCCAGTCGGGGTGACCGGACCTGATCCAGAGTCTCATGCACCAAGGTGATGGTGCCGGCCAACGAGGACGGTGAAATCGTGTCGGTTTTCAGGTAGAAAATCTTGTTGTCGATTTCTTCCAGCTCCGCACCTTTCTTGCTGTAGGCGAAGAAATACTCGTAATCGTTGACCACCGGGTTGTAGGAACCGTCGGTTTGCGGGGTTGCCGAGGCACTCCGGAACGCAACTTCGGTACCGCGGTAACGCAGAATGTGGTTCCAGATCACCTCAAGGCCATTCTGGGGAATCGGGAACGGGCTGGTCATGATGGTATTGCGAACGCCATTGCCATTATCCAGCAGTTCCGCCTGAACCGCGTTCTCGCGGGACGTGTCGTAAACATGCTCCGGAAATGCAGCGGTACGACGGGTCTGGTAGACCGGCATGAAAAAGTCCGGACCATACTGTTCCAGCATTTGAAGGTGCCCCTCGGATAGCCGATCCCGATACAGGTGGGCATTGGCGGCGGTTACCACGTACAGTGGCTTGTCATCCGGGAACGGGTCGATTTCAACCTCACCCTTGCGCCACCCCTCCGGAGGCGTGCTCAAACCGCCAGTCCAGGCTGGTATGGTGCCGGACGAATTAGCACGCCGCTCCGCGCCCACCGGCGTCAGTTCCTGACCTAGAGCCTCTGCTTCCTTTGCTGTTACCTTGCCGAGCACCACACCGGAGGCACCGAGAAGCCCCGCAGCCACACCCGCTACAATGAGATTCCGCATCCATTTCCCCTTCAAAAAGTCAGACAGAACGGTTGGTGAGCTCCCCAACCGGCGATCTTTTTGCCAAATTCAAACGGCCGTTTCAAGCGAATAAATGTGTTTTCTTGTGAAACCGTTTTCGACCGTGGCAGCGGGAGAAATGTCGCGCGGGAAATGTTATAGTGGGCGGCTAATTGATCAGGTTGAACCAACAGCGTTGGCATCGAAGGTAGCGCATGGCCTCACAGTGGCACTCTCAGGTTTCCCAGAAACTGTTCCTGGCTCGAGTACTTCTTGGCCAGCCAACGCCCAACGCTACTGGCGATGCCAAACAGGCAGGCGCCGGAGCTGACCAGGCGCTCAAACAGGAGGCGACTCGCCAAGGCGGGATAGAGCTGCTGTTAAGGGGCCGCCGCTTGTTGCTGGTTATGATTGCCCGATTTTATCAGCAGCGGTCGGAGGAACCGACATCCCTCGACGAGTTGGCCGCGCTGATCGGTGAGGATTGCCACGAAGTCTCGCACCTGCGGGACCTGGCGAATCGAGCCAATGGCTGGTGGAACCACCTGGATCAACTGGAAATGGCGCAGAGTCGACCGCCCACCACGCGCAAGACTGTATCGGCGGAGAACATCATCGCGGTTTCGGCGGACACAGGGCCAAACCGATCTGCCGAAGCCCTGCTTAAGACTCTGGACGCCATGAAAATGTTTGCGGATGCCCTGGAAGAGCAGCACAGCGAGTGGTAACAACCACCGCCTCGACCAGGCCCACTACTTGAAAGGTTGAGTGAATGTCACCGTCTTTTTTTGAGATTGTACAACTGAGCAACGGCGACTATGCGCTGCGTCGGATCGACGACGACAGCGCACCGCTGGTGAAAATTTCGTTTTCCGAAGAAGCACGGGAAATGATGGAAGACCGGGACATGAACGTGGCCAAGGCCATGATCGCCGCCGGCATTGAAGCGGTTGGCAACGTCGCCCACGACATCGACTGGGAGGAGGAGGATGCCGAGGCCGTCGAGCCCCAGCCCTCGTACACTCTTCACTGACTCAGTTACCGCTGCCGGAGCACCACACCGTGGCTGTTGCCGGTAGCTGACGCCCGCTGCAGCGCTTCGAATGCGGGCTTGCCTAGCTTGCGAGTCCACATCACTACCGCATGACAGGTGCCAGCGCTGAGCGCCCGCTCAGCAAGCTCCTGGGCCGAATGCTCGGCGGTGGACCGCAGCACCAGAAGCTCGCCGGCAACGATGCCATGCATTTTCTGCCATTTGCTCACCAGCGCCTGGGGCGGGTCGATCCACGCCAGCCATCGCCGCTCCTGGTTTAACTGGGTCAGCATTGGCAGCAACAGCTGGAAGTTTTCCACCTGCCCCTCGGGCAGAATAATCTCTGTGACATTGCCGGTTACCGCAGGGTCGACCGACTCAGGCCGTGGTCGGGTACGAATCACAGAACGTCGCTCAGCGGCCAGTGATGGCGAAACCGCACGAGACATGACTCCTTGCTGGTAAGCGATACTTTGATTGAAGCTCAATTGTTCCATGATTCACCCGCTCTTCGACTAACTGTGGCAACCCAATGGGATCAGTGCAGATCCGAGCGACGGATCACACCCACGCCCAGACCCTCGATAAACAGTTGCTGCTCGGTCAAGTCCACCTCGATTGGCGCGAACTCGTCGTTTTCAGCAATCAGGAATACCTTCGACCCTTCTTTGCGGAAACGCTTCACGGTGACCTCTTCCTCACCCACCCGAGCGACAACCACCTGCCCGTTGTGCACGTCCTGGGTGCGATGAACGGCCAGGAGGTCACCATCCAGAATGCCGATATCCTTCATGCTCATGCCCCGTACCCGCAGCAGGTAATCGGCGGACGGCGAGAAAAAGCCGGGCTGCAGGGTGACATGATCCTCAATGTGCTCCTGGGCTAGAATGGGGCTACCGGCGGCAACCTGACCAATCACCGGAAGACCCAGGTCTTCTTCGGCCTCTGGCAACCGAATGCCGCGACTGGCTCCCGGCACCATTTCAATGGCACCCTTGCGAGCCAGGGCGCGCAGGTGTTCCTCGGCGGCGTTGGCTGAGCGGAACCCCAGTTCCGCGGCAATTTCTGCGCGGGTCGGCGGATAACCGGTGTCGTCCAGATACCGCCGGATAATGTCCAGCACTTGGGATTGCCTTGCTGTCAGCTTCATTGGGCTACTCCATTGCACGTTGATCACGTGGTTCCCCGGACTGGCCGGCACTGCCGCCTTTCCAGCCCTGTTTTTATATACAGTAAATCGACTATATACAGTGTTTTATCCAGTGTAAAGCCGATAGGCTGATTTTCTGTCTCCTGCGTAACCCTACTGAAACCAGTGAGTGTGGTATGGTGATTCCACCATGATCAGCAAGCTATGGATTGCTAGGGAGTGCTATGACTCGTTCCAGTGACTGCAAGATGCCAGACAACCTCCAGACCGAGGATGGCAAAGAACGCCGTGTGGGGATTGAAATTGAACTGTCCGGACTGGGTTACGACGATCTGGTGAAACTGGTGGCCGAACGGCTGGACGCCACACCGAATCTTGACTCCCGCTACGTCACCACGCTGGAGACCGACCTCGGCCCGTTCACCATCGAGCTGGATTCGGATCCGATCAAAGATCTTGACCTGACCGACGAGCGCCTTCCGGAATCGATCCGGGAACTGGGCGGCCAGGCCATGGAAGTGATTGACGCCGCTGCGGAGCGCATCGTGCCTCTTGAAATCATCAGCCCGCCCATTCCGTTTTCCGCGGTGCCCCGGGTCGAATCGCTGATGGAAATGCTGCGCGAAGAAGGCGCCCTGGGTAGCCGGGAGGCCATTTACTACGCCTTTGGCCTGCAACTGAACCCGGAATTGCCGGATCTTCGGCCAGCCACGCTGGTTCGATATTTCCAGGCCTTTGCCGCGCTTTACGACTGGCTGAAATCCCGGCACCAGTTGGACATCAGCCGCAAGTTCACCACGTACATTGAGCCCTGGAGCAGCCGTTACGTTGATCTTCTGATGGAAGACAACTACAGCCCTGATCAGTGCCAACTGATGCGGGACTACCTGGAATACAACCCAACCCGGAATCGCGCTCTGGATCTGCTGCCCCTGTTTGCGCACCTGGACGACAAATTGCTGGGCGAATACGTCGACGACCCACGGATCAAGAGCCGGCCCACCCTGCACTACCGTTTGCCGGACTGCGACATCGACAATCCAGCGTGGCATTTTTCCAGCGTCTGGAACGATTGGGTGATCCTCGAAGATATTGCCAACAACCCGTCGCATCTGGCAGATCTACGGGCTTTGTATCGCGAGCGCAGTAAAATCAGCCTGCACAACCTGACCCACAGCTGGCTGGAGACCACGGAAGACTGGTTGCAAAGCAGGGGCTATGACTGAGCGAACCGAAATTGAGCAAGAGGTACCGGGCCTTACCATCGGCATTAGTGGGCCGGCCCGTCGGGGCACCGCACAACGGCTGATCAGTCTCGGGTTGCGTATGCACGGGGCACGCACCCACTACATCCGGCCAGGCTCCAACACCAACGTGCCGCTACTGGACGGGCTGGTGTTGTCTGGTGGCACTCACGTGCACCCAGATCGATACAACCAACAGCCCCAAGTCACCGCTCATTACGACCCCAAGCGCGACACCACTGACCAGCGCCTGCTGGAGGAGGCCGAACGCATCGGCATCCCGGTTCTGGGCATTTGCCGGGGCGCCCAGTTCATTAACGTCTTCCATGGCGGCTCGCTGTGCCAGAACGTGACCCCTCTGCGCATTAACACCCGGCATCGCCCGCTGTTGCTACCGATGCAAACCGTGCGATTGGTCAGCGACAGCCGGCTTGGCCGGCTGATGCAGTCGTCCGTGATCGGTGCCAACCGAATTCACAGCCAAGCCATCAAACGCCTGGGCAGCCACCTTCGCGTGGTAGCGCTCGACAACGATCATTTTGTCCAGGCGATTGAAAACACTCACGAACAATGGCTTATGGGCGTGCAGTGGCATCCCGAATATCTGCTGTATCACAGCGGCCATCGCCGAATATTCCAGGAGTTTGTTCAGGCAGCGCTCGACTTCAAACTGACCCGGCTGGAGCCGGAATCCGAAACGTCGGGGCTGGAAATACGTTCACAGGAAGGATGACCCATGGACAGAATGAACCGCTTGCGTCAGCTTGCTACCCCCCTGATGTTTGCCCCGGCCCTGGCGCTGGCCGGTGAGGTAACCCTGACCGGCGAGGGCAGCGTGCGCTACCAGCCGGACAGTGCCCGCCTGCAGTTTACCGCCAGCGCCGAGCATGAACTGCCCCAGCAGGCCACCGAGCAGGTGGCCACGCAAATGTCCGAATGGCGGCAGGCCATCAGCCCGTATCGTGCCCGGTTGCAGGATTACACCGATGCCACGGTCAATCTCTACAGCCGCACCCTGCCCCGCGAAGATCGGGAACAGCCTCCTGTAAAGCGGGCAGTCGCCTCGCAAACCGTGTCGTTCCACATTGACGACCTCGAACTGTTGAACCCGCTGCTAGAGCAGGCTCAGACCATTGGCCTGACCTATCACCTCGGGCCCCATCAGTTTTTCCATTCCGATGAAGATGGCCTTGAACAGCAGGCGCTGGCCAACGCCATTGCCGACGCCAAAACCCGCTGCCAGTTTGTCGCTCGACAGCTGGAGCAGACCTGTGGCGATGTGGTCTCTATCAACGTGGACGGCGGTTTTCGCCCAGTACCGATGATGATGGCGGAAGCTAAAGGCGCTGCCGATACCGTCTCCAGCGTGGGCGTGCGGGAAGTCACCGCCACGGTCCAGGCCACCTTCGAGCTGAACTGAGCTTAGAAATCCCGGGTGTAGAAAATATCGAGGGAAGCCGCCAGGCCACTGGCGGCTTCCAGATAGAAGTAACGCCCGAGGTCGTAACGCAGGGCGACGGTGGTAATCGGCTCGAACACGCCGACGCCATAGCGGACACTGAGCTCATCAGTCACATAGCCACTGGCCACCACCGAGGTCTGTTCGCCACTGCCTTCGGTCTCAAGGGTCAGGCGGTCTATGCCTATCTGCTCCCCCAGTCGCCCGGTCACCTTGTTGGCCTGAGTCAGACCCAGTGACAGCGCGGCGCCGCTCATCTGACCCTCATCGCCCTGACTTTCCGGTGCCCGGCCCAGGATGATGTAGGAGAGCGCGTCCGTTTGCGGCATATCCGGGGTGGAGAACACTTCGGTGCTGGGCGACTGGACCGGGCCACTGAGGCGAATGCCGGCCACCACGTTATCCACAGTGCGAACCGCCTCAATATCGAGGTATGGCTGGGTCAGGTTGCCCACAAACAGGATCTTGGCGGTGCGCAGCTCCAGCTCCTGACCAAACTTCTCGTACTTGCCGTTCACCAGCCTCAGGGTGCCTCGGGTATCCAGGTTATTGCCGATGCGCAGAGTGCCCTCCAGATCCCCGGTAACGCCAAAGGCATCAAAGGTGACCTGGTCCTCACCGACCACCACCGTGACATCCATGTTCAGGTTCTGAACCACCGGTTCTTCCCGCTCGACCCCAACGACGACCTCGTCCTCGGACACGGACACCGCCTGCTCCGGCAGGCCGCGAATTTCAATACTGCCCCGGGGCACACCCAACTGCCCGGCAACGCTAAGCTCACCCCGTTGGAAGCCGATGGTGAGATCCGGTGCCAACTCCACCTGGGCATAGGGCTCAAGGCTGAACGGCACCCGCTCCCCGGTGATGGTCACCTCACCTTCCGGTTTCCGCTCCCAGTCGACCGAGCCCTGCAGCTTCATTTCGCTGCGCTCATTGCTGGCGATACGGCCGTCGATCTGAGCCGAATAGCCATTCAACGCCAGCTCAATCCTGACGTCTTCCAGCGGGATCGGCAGTGACGGGTCCACCACCCGGCCTTCGGTGAGCGCCAGTTTGCCATTGATCGCAGGCTTCATCAGCGGGCCAGACAAAGAGCCTTGCCCATCGATGCGGCCCGCAACCTCGTCCAGCCCGGCAAAGATTCCCGCCAGGGAGATGTCCAGCCCCTCAAGGCGATACTGGCCGTCCAGGCGTCGGTCGGCCGATCGGGGATCTACTGCGGCCTGCACCGACAGCATACCCAGCTTCGGCCCCGCCAGGGTCACTTCGAGATCGGCCCGATCCGGCTTCAACGTCAGGATGGTGATGAAACGGTCGTAGCGCAGCGATTCCCAGTCGTCTTCCGCCACCTCAATCTCGAAGTCACCGCTCCCGGCGTCGATCCGGATCTGTCCGGTGGGCCCGCTTTCCGGCAGAGAGATATCAATCTCGCCATTGAGCTGCCCCTGCCAACGAAGCCGTTCCGGCAGCAGCGGCTCCAGCGCGGTGCCTGGAAAATTACTGATCTTGTAAGCGAGGTCCGGTGTCGGTAAGAGCGTTTGATCATCCGCGCATACGGTGCTCTGCTGCCAGCGCCAGCAATGCTGCCCGAGCGTCAGTTTGCCCTTACTGGTATAGGCAAGGGCCGCTGGCGACTGCAGCGTCCAGCGCTGATCATGTTCCGGTATGTCGATTCGCCCCTCTGCGAGTCGGCCTTGCCAGGCGGCCCAGGTATCACCGTCGAAGCCACCCCGGAACAACACCTGAACCCTCGCTTCGGCGTGTTCGACCATCGCCTGCAGCGAATGATCCTCGCGGTTTCCAGACAGGTCGACCGCCACAGACTGCAACTTCTGACCGGCGGCGTCGACCTCATTGGCACGCACCGACGCATCCAGCGTCAGGCCCGGTTTGAGCTCGGCCGCCACGTCGAGACTCGCGACACTGACCGACTCCTGCCAGGCCAGGGATTTCGCGTTCAGTGACAGGTTACCCGTCGGTGCTTCCGGCGTTCCTGCCACGGTCAGTTCGGCGTTCAACTGACCATCGGCGCCCTCAAGCAGGTCTCCGGGCTCTGGCAACGCCAGGCTGAGTTGGGCGTTCAACTCCGCGCCCCAGACCCCCGAACCCTGCACCCGATTGTCGCCTACGGACAGCTGCAGATCGGAAACCTTCCAGGCGCCAGATTCGGTGTCCAGGGTGCCGCTGGCCGCCGCCGGTTTTTCCTGCCACTGGCCGCTCAGGTCCCAGTCTGCACTGAGCCGTGGGATCTGCCCTTCCCGGAGCTGACCCTCAGTATTTATGTCACCGCTGAGGCTGGCACTGAGCGCGGGCACCCAGTAGCCGGGATCGAAATCATCGAGTCGCAGCGCCGCCTGCCAGGCAAGAGGCCCGGAAAATGCCAAAGTGCCATTACCGGCCACGGATCCGGCGTCCGTTTCGACTTTTAGATCAGTCAGCGCGGCCTTGGTCATGTCGCCGTCGACATGGGAGGCTATCCGGGCTTTGCCCTGGGGCCCTTCCACGTCGGCCTCGATCCGGGCCTGGTACTGGCCCTCCGACCAACGGACGGTGCCATCAAGCCGGTTCAGGCTGACCGCCGGTGGCTCCATATCGGGCAGTAGCGAGTACCAGGGAAAACGGTTGAGGGTCAGGTCAGCCTCGGCATTGAGGCCATCGACCCAGCTTACCTCGCCCTTGAGCCGAGCCTTGCCTGACGCGCCCTGTGCGCCGGTTGCCAATTCCAGAGTGACGTCGGTCGCCGCCTCGGTACCGACGTCTCCGCCAAGGGACAGCTCAACCGGGCCCTCAGTGCCTGGCAGGGTGGCTTCACCTCGGGTCTGGAAGCCGGCAGCCAGCGAACCGTCAGCCTCGACAAACCAGTCCTGCAGAACCAGGGTATCTGGCACAGCCGCGGCCGCCCTGAATTCTAGGGAATTGATTCGCAGCCGGGCCGGCAGCGCCGGATTCAGCGGCTGCACCTCGCCCGCCAGCTGAGCGTCCAGGTATCCGCGACTTTGCCCGGAGACCCGCAGATCCCGGGCGCTTCCAGACAAATTCAGGTCAATCAGCCAGCGGTCTCCGGTGGGCGGCGGCAGCTGCGCCTGCACCTCAAGATCCAGCGGCCAGTCACGGCGGGTGGTCACTCGACCGGACGCGGTCACCGTGATGTCACCCAGGCGGTAAAAAACCCGTTCCAATTGCCAGTCAGCGCCCGAGCCCCCGGCCGCCACTTCCAACCGATCCCAGACCGGATTGCCGTTGAAGCGAAACGGCCCCAGGTCCACATCACCAATGCGCACAGCGATGGGCAACTCTACCGTCGGTAACTCCACTGCGGTGCGGGGTTCGTCCGCCGCATCCGTTGGCTGCACGCGCACGTCAAGCTGCTCCGCCTGCAGGGTGTCCAGACACACCTCAGCCTGCACCAGGCACGACGGCGACCAGTCGATCAGCGCCGATGACACCTCGACATCCACACCAAAGCCCCGCCAGACCACCTCGGACGCCTGCCACTGGCCGAGCAACGAGCCCCGGCCATCAACCACCTCGAGACCGGGTATCTGATCAATGACCCACTCCGTGCCCGCCTCCGAGCGCAGCGCCAGCAGAATGGCCGCGACCAGCACGACAGGCAGCAGGATCAATATCGCCAGCACCAGCCACAGCCAGAACCAGCCCGACCGACGCCGACGGCCGCCATCAGCGCCGCTTCCGCCCTGCGGGTCGCGCTCCGGAGGCTGATGCTCCGGGCCGCTGTGGTTGCCCTGATCGCTCACAACTCAGGCCCCATGGAGAAGTGAATTCGCCAACCGCCGCCAAACTCCGGGTTCAGCCCCTTGGCCACATCCAGGCGCAAAGGCCCGACCGGGCTGATCCAGCGGATGCCCACGCCAACCCCGGTGGCCAGCGGATCAAACGGATCGTTGACCGCATTGCCGTGGTCAACAAACATCGCCGTGCGCCACCGGTCGGCAAACTGGTACTGGTATTCGATACTGCCCTCGAGCAGGAAGCGACCGCCCACCGGCACGCCGTTTTCGTTTTCCGGCGACAGGGTTTCATAACCATAGCCGCGCACACTCTGGTCGCCGCCCGCGAAGAAGCGCAGCGACGGCGGAACGTCTTCAAAACGGTTAGTGGCGACACCGCCAGCCTGCACCCGCCCCAAGAACCGGTGATTGCCGAACAGGGTATACAGGCCCTTGGCCATGGCGCTTACATGAAGCACATCGACGGTGGACAGCACGGCCCGGTGGGCGCCGGTGACATCAAACTGCAGGCGATAGCCCTTGGAGGGATCCAGGGCGGTGTCGACGTAACGCTTGGAGTAGGCGGCGCCGGGCAAGAACAGGCTACTGGTGCCGGATTCGTCATCGCCAATGTTGAAGCGCTCACCTTCCCAGCGCGTCGACAATACCTGCAGCCAGCCGTTGTCCAGCTCATGCTGCCACTGCTGGCCCAGGGTCAGCAGCTCGGACTCAACGTTTTCAATGTCTTCCCGCTGATAACCGGCGGTCAGCCGGATCAGATCGGTCATGGGCGGCTCCAGCGGCAGTTCGTACCAGGCGCTGACATTCTGGCGGGGCACAGACAACTCGGTGTCGGCGCCGCGCTTGTGGCCCATGGGGTTGATCCAGTGTTCGCGCCAGTTGCCCCGGAACCGGGGCCCGACGTCGGTGGAGAAACCGACACCCACGGCCACAGACCGGGGCGAGCGCCGGGTCACGGTGACGCTGACCGGAATCACGCCGTCATCGGCCTGATCCGGCGGCGCGTCTATGTCGATGCCCGAGAAATAACCGCTGCTGGAAAGGTCGCGGTTGAGCTGGGCTATCTTGTCCGCGTGGTAGGGGGTACCCGGCTCGAAAGTGACAAAATCCTGCAACAGATCCGTCTCGAACCAATGCCCTTCGGTGAACGTGACCTCGCCCAGCTGATAGCGCCTGCCACTCTCGTAAACCAGCAGCACCTCAGCAGTGCCTGTCTCCGGATTCACCGTCAGGGTTTTCTCCAGGAACTGGCCATCGAAATAGCCCCGGCGCCGGGCGCGGGTCTGGATGGTGTCCCGGAGGTTGTTGTATTCCCCGTGGTTCAGCACATCCCCTTCCGCCGGCTTGTTCGGCAAATCGTCGGTGAATCGCGGATCGGAGGCCGCCTCGCCCTGTATCTCGACACGCCGCCGGGTTATCCGCACCGGCTCTCCCGGAACAATGGTCAGGATCAGCTTGGAACTGCCGTCAGACTCCTGGCCCTCCACCCGCCAATCAATCTGCGGACGGTAATAGCCTAGGGCGCGCAGCGCCTGTTCAGACTGACCGACCGCAGTTGAGGCGTATCGCTTGAGATTATCGGCACTGCGGCCCTCAACCTCGCCAATGAAGGCTTTGGCGTTGTCCTTCAAAGCCGGATAATCGCCCTCAACCTGCACCTCAACCTGCTGAGCCCAGGCGATCAACGGCGACCAAAGAAGGGTCAGGGCCAGCAGCCAGCGTAAGCCTGATGTTACAACATGGTTTCTAGAGAGCATCCGGCGATTTCAGAGTTAAAGAGGGTGAGCCCGTGTCCGTTCGAGCTTGAGAGTTTAACAGCAGACGGTCAAGTTAATCCCCGCCCGGTCGTCGTCGAGATCGAAATAAGCTAATCTGTCAGGAGCTTATAACGTCCCGGCAGGAAACTGGAAGCCCTGAATGCTGCACATCAACCGCGAGAATCTGAAGTCCAGCCACCAGCTAATCTGGTTCATTGTCGACTTTGTCATGCTCGGCCTGCTGATCCTCAACCTGGCATTTATCATCTGGGATTCGATCTACAGTTTTGTGGCCGTACAGGATCTGCTCAAACAATACACCCCTGGGCTTCAGCAGCTGTACCACCCCATTCACGACCGGTTTATTTTCTACGACCTGATTTTCGTGTCGATCTTTCTCACCGAGTTCTTTTTGCGCTGGGGCTACGCGGTCAAAGCCAACATCTACGATCGCTGGTACTTCTACCCGTTTATTCACTGGTATGACCTTGTGGGGTGCATACCGGTGGGTGGCCTGCGTTTTCTTCGGATCCTGCGGGTCATTTCAATCATCTATCGCCTGCATCAGTACAAGATCATTGACGTCACCAACACCAAGCTCTATCGCTTCGTGAACTTCTACTACGAGGCGTTCATGGAGGAGCTGTCCGATCGCATCGTTCTGAAAGTACTCAACGGGGTCCAGCAGGAGGTAAAGCGGGGCTCGCCGCTGTTTGACCGCATTCAGCAGGACATCCTCTACCCCCGCCGCGCCATGCTGGCCGACTGGATATCCAACCGCGTCGCCGAGGCCGCCCAGGAAGGCTATGTGCCCAATCGGGGCGCTCTTCGGAGCTATCTGGAAGACCGCGTGGACAGCGCCCTGAAGCAGAATCTGGAGCTGTCCCGCCTGAAGTACCTGCCGGTGGTGGGCCCAACCATTCAGGAAACCCTGGAGGAAGCCGTGGGTGATATCGTTGCCAACGTGATCCACCAGATTCTGGAGGACCTCGCCTCGGCATCCAACCACGCCTTCATTGAAGACATCGTGAACGTCTTCCTGCCGAGTCCCGATCAGGTCGAGGCGGATGACACAGAAAACGAAGCCCTGATCAATCTGATCATTGAGATCATCGACGCCGTGAAAGCCCAGGTGCGGGTGAAATACTGGCGTGAGGACCTGCCCTGAGAGCAGTCCGCCCTTCTCTTTGACAACAACAACTACAAGGCCAGCTTGCCATGGATGCTTTGCATTTCCGCCCCGCCTACAAACTGTTGGACGACCTGACCGCCGGCCGGGTTACCAGCGAACAACTGGTGCAGGCGTTTCTTGACCGGATCCAGCTACACAATGCGCGCGTGAATGCGGTGGTCACCCTCGACGCAGACCGGGCCCTGGACCAGGCCCGAACCGCAGACCGACAGCGGGCGGCGGGCGAGGCCACAGGACCGCTGCACGGCCTGCCCCTGACCCTGAAAGACACCTGGGAAGTGGCGGGCATGACCGCCACCGCCGGGGCTCCGGCACTGAGCGAGCACATCCCCGAACACCACGCGGATGTGGTGCAACGGCTAGAACAAGCCGGCGCCATCGTTCTGGGCAAGACCAACGTGCCGATCTACGCCACCGACCTGCAAAGCTACAACAAGCTCTTCGGCGTGACCAACAACCCCTACAACAGCGAGCACTCCCCCGGTGGTTCTTCCGGAGGCTCGGCAGCTGCCCTCGCAAGCGGCATGACACCTCTGGAGGTAGGCAGCGACCTGGCCGGTTCGATTCGCACCCCGGCGCACTTCTGCGGCGTGTTCGGCCACAAGCCCACTCGGAAACTGGTATCCCTCCGCGGCCACATTCCGGGCCCTCCGGGCACCCAATCCATTCCGGATCTGGCCGAAGGCGGCCCTATGGCCCGCTGCACCCGGGATCTGGAACTCCTGCTTAACGTGATTGCCGGCCCACGCCCGGCCGACGCCCGCAGCTGGTCACTGACCATGGAGCCCACCGCCCTTACCTCCCTGGAGCAGGCCCGAGTCGGGCTCTGGCTGCATGACCCCCTGTGCCCCATCGACGACGAGCTGTCACAGGCTTACCAGGGCCTGGCCAACCAGCTCGAAAACCTGGGCTCGCTGGTAGCCAAACCCAGGCACCGCCTGCTTAACCTGGAGCATATCCTGCCCGCCTACTTCAATCTCTTGGGAAGCTTGCTTGCCACCTCACTGACCCCGGCCCAGCGACGACAGATGAAGTGGATCGCGCTGCTTGAGCCGTGGCTGAAGTACCTGGGCCCGATTACGCCGTTCATCGGCGAATACGGCCGGGGCGTAAACCAGGCTGCGCACCAGTGGGCGATCTGGAATGAGTTGCGGGAGAAAATGCGCGCGGAAATTGAGAGCCTGTTCGACGAATTCGACGTGCTGCTGACCCCGATCACGCCAACCACCGCCATCCGGCACGACCACAGCCAGCCTGTCTTCAAGCGGCGAATCACCGTGGCCGGAAAGCCTCGGGCCTACATGGATCAGTTTTGCTGGATTGCCCTGGCGACCCTGCTAGGCCTGCCCGCCACGTCCGTGCCGATTGGACTCTCTCGGGAAGGCCTGCCGTATAACGTTCAGGTCATTGGTGCGCCCGGCCGCGATCTGACCACCCTGAAATTCTCCGAACTGCTGGAGCAAGCCGGTCTCGCCGGGTTTACCCCGCCGCGAGAAAATGCGTGAACCAGCTACAGGAACGCACATAAAGATCCGTAAAAATTACACAAATTCAATGCATTTTCGGCGATAGTCGACTACAAATGAGCAGAGACTCCCAAGCGCGACTCGTACACATGAAAGCAACACATCGACCAACAGTATCCCGACCCGCGTTGAGCTGGGTACTGCTGTCGATCCTGCTGACCTGCAGCCCGCTGGCGTTCTCCGCGCCAAAAATTCTGCTCAATGAAAGTGTCGTTCTAACCGACATCGACTCCGCTTACCTAAACCAGATTTTCGCCATGCAAACACGAAAGTGGCCGAACGGCCAGGCCATTCAGGTCTTTGTCCTGCCCAGCACGGACAGCCTGCACCGCAGCTTTGTGGTGGACCATCTGCAAATCCAGGCGCACCAGCTCGACCGGATCTGGAACCGGATGCTGTTCACCGGCACGGGCAAGGCACCCACCGTTGTGGAGTCGGAAGAGGCCATGCTGAATACGATCCGGGCCACGCCGGGCGCCATTGGTTATGTGTCCGAGACGTTCACAGCAACCGGCGTCAGGGTCGTGGGAGGGGGTGAGCGATGACCAAGATTTCTTCAAGCGCTATTGTGCTTGCCCTGGCCGTCAGTAGCCCGGTGCACGCCATTGAACTGGGGGAGTCGTCCCAGCTTCATGGCTTTATCAATCAGGCCTACTTTTACAGTCCAGATAATCCTTACGCGGGCACCGATGCCGACGACGGCTCGTTCAAATTCCGCGAGGTAGGCATCAACGGCTTCACCGAATTATCACCGGAATTCAGGCTGGCCGGACAGGTTTTAAGCCGACGGCAAGATGAGGCCGACGATGGCGATGTCCGGGTGGATTTCCTTCTCGCCGACTACCTGGTGCTCAGTGGTCAAAGCGCCTCGTTTGGCGTGCGGGTTGGTCGGGTAAAAAACAATATCGGCTTCTACAATGCCATCCGCGATATTCCCTCGGCGCGGCCCGGTTACAACGTGCCTGATTCCATTTATTTCGAAGCCTTCCGGGATTCTCTGCTGGCACTCGATGGCGTCAACGTATACGGAGCCGCCTTGTTCGCGAACAATCAACTCACCTGGGAAGTGTCAGGCGGACAGACGAGCATTGATCTCGACGATTTCGAAACGTTTGCGTTCCAGCAGCGCATTTCCCGGGGGGATGAGGACGAAGCCCCCATCTGGCTGTTGAACGTAAACCTGGTGCCGTCCTTCGCCCGGGATTTACGACTGGGCCTGAGCCTGATCGACCTGACCATCGACATGAACGACACCCAATCGGTGGCAGAAGCCCAGGACAAGTTAATCAGCGCGCCGCCGGGCGACCTATTGACCAATCCATTCGCCTACGTGACCGATGCCAGGTTCGACAGCCTGTTCACGATTGTCTCGGCTCAATACAGCCTGCGCGACTGGATCATCACCGCGGAGTATCTGAACCTGGAGACCGAGTTCCAAGCCGATATTGTTGGCCAAGAAACCTCGGACACGTCCACACTCGAAGGCTGGTACGTTCAGGCGGAGTGGCTGGCAACGGCACAAACCTCCTGGTTTACCCGTTATGAAGAGCTTTATCTGAACAAGGACGACCGCCAAGGCCAGGAAACGGCTCGTCCGAACAACCGCTACCGCGGCTTCGGGCGCGGCTGGACCGTAGGTGGCCAGTGGCGGTTTGCGCCGGCCTGGTCTCTGATTGGCCAAGCCAGCTTCAATGAAGGCACAGCCTGGCTGCCAAATTACGACGGCAGAGAAGACGAGGAGCTGGAAAAGTACTGGAACTACTATGTCTTGTCGCTGAACTTCCAATTCTGATTCGTCGGTTACTGACTTTATGTATCTGAGCCTCAAGTGGAAAGCGGTCGCCTTCCTCAGCCTCGTTCTGATTACCCTAACCGGCGTCTGGGTGGGGCAGCACATTTATAAGGCCATCAGCACCTACGACAACCGCGTTGCCGACCTCGACATTCGGCAACAAGCCATTCTGGATCAATTGCTGGACGACAACTTCCTGCGTCTCTCACAGCTTTCACAACTGATTGCCGAAATGCCGGAAATCCAGACCGCAAACAAGAGCGGTGCTGACGAGATCGTGCAGCGATACCTGCGTCGGGAATGGATCAAGCTGAACATCAACACCGGCATTGATTTTATTGGCCTGTATTCTCTTGAGGGCCAGAAGATCGGCTCAGCGTTCAGTCAGTTGCTGTTCCAGAATCAGGAAGAACTGCACGAGGCCATCGACGATGCCATGGTGAAAGGTGGCATGCAGTTTCCGCGATCATTCCTGTTCTGTGGTTTTGGCTGCTCGCAATTCGTGATTGAGCCGTTCGTGTTGACCGATGGTTCAGAGGCTCTGGTGGTGACCGGCCAAAACATCGCCGAAATCATTCAACGCTATCAGCAGGTTTCCAGCAACGACCTGGCCGTTCTGCTCCCCGACCTCCCCTACACCGACTTTCCTGCCAGTGGCGAGCGTAGCCTTGAGGGGTGGGACCGTCGATTGTGGGCCGCCAGCCGCTTTCAGGGCACCCTCGCCCAGCTTCAGCACGCCCAACAATCAACCACTTTCGCCGAGCTCGACCACGCAGGCTCACTCGAGTTTGAAGACCAAAGGCTTCTGCTCAACCCTCTGAAACCGTCAGGTTACGACACCTACGGCCAGCCTCCGGAAGTGATCGCTATCAGCGATCAGACGCAGCAGCACCAGAACCTGGTCAACTCCGTCAAAATCAGCGTGTTGATCGGCGCTCTCGCCCTGCTGGTGTCAGAGATGATCCTCATATTGATCATGCTCAATCCCTTGCGCCGCCTGTTTTCGGTGGTTGAAGCCCTGAACTTGCTGCCCAAGCATAAGTACCAGCAAGCCGAGGAGAAACTGCAGGTACGTACAGGTTTGTTGCAGGACGAATTGACCCTACTGGAAAAGAGCACCCGCTCGGTCACCCGGGAACTGGAAGCCCTTCATATAGAAGTCGAGGACCAGAACGAGTCACTGCAGGAGCAAATTGCAGTAGTGACCCGGTCACGAGCCTTTCTCGAGCGCCTTATCGACAGCTCGCATCTGTTTATTGTCACCCAGGAACTGGATGGCACCATCCTCTCTTGCAACGCACGGTTCGAGAACGAATTCCGTCGGCCGATTGCCGATTTTTTTGAGCTGTTCATTCAAGACGACAGCCGCAAGCTTTTCCAGGAGCGTGTGACCCTGCTAACCGATAACCATTGTGAAGTTTTTCAACTCGATGCCGAATTCGCCAATGATCAGGGCCTGCCCATTTACCTGGATTGGACCTGCTCCATTGTGGAGGACGAGAAGGGCCGAGATATTCTGTTGGCCATCGGCATCGACCTCACGCAACGCAAGCGCGATGAAGAGGCGCTCGAGTGGCTGGCTAACAACGACCCGCTGACCGGCATCGGTAACCGGCGCGGCTTTCAGCACGATCTGCAGAAAGTGCTCGACACCCAGCGCAATGGCGCGGTGGTGTTCATTGATGTGAACCGCTTTAAACAAATAAACGATTTGTACGGCCACACGATTGGCGATCATGTGCTTATCCAGATTGCCGAATCGCTCCGGGCCAGTGTCCGATCCACCGACTCTATCAGCCGGTTGGCCGGCGATGAATTCACCGTGGTTTTGCCAAACATCAATCGGGACCAGTTAGGCAATTTGCTACAGAAATTGTCGACGCAATTGAGTGGTCAATTGCCGCTGGACGGAGAGGAACGATCAGTCGAGTACAGTGTGAGCGTGGGCGCAGCCCTGATTCCCCACCACGGCGACACCGAACAGGACCTCATCGTTCACGCCGATATGGCCATGTATCAGGCAAAGAAAAAAGGCGGCGGCCAGTGGCAGATCTTCGATCCCTCCACCAATGACCTTGCCGATATCCGGCGCGATCACGATCTCACATCACTGCTCAAGCAGGCGCTCAAGCGCAGTGACCTGTTCGAATTGAATTACCAGCCGATTTTCTCAATCAAGAACGAGACGGTGAGCCACTACGAAGTGCTGCTTCGCCTGAAGGATCTCGAGGGCAACCCGGTTTATCCCAGCGACTTCATTCCGGCCGCCGAGCGCATGGGCCTGATCCGGCTGGTGGATGAATGGGTTATGGACAAATCCCTGGAAAAACTTGCTGCAACCTGGGCGACCGGAGACCTGTTCAGCCTGTCCATCAACATCTCCGCGCCCACCCTGCAGTCGAGCACCTTCCCGGAAATATTGATCGGCCTGATTCGCAAATACCGGGTCGAGCCGAGCTACATCATCATTGAGCTGACGGAAACCGCGTACATTGAGAACTTCCAGATGGTGCTGACCAACCTGGAGCGCATCAGTGAAGTGGGCGTTCTGGTCGCCCTGGACGATTTTGGCGTAGGCTTCTCGTCGTTCAGCTATCTGAAAAAACTGCCGCTGAGCTACGTGAAGCTGGACGGATCCTACATTCGAGATTTGGAGAACAACACCGACAATCAGGTATTTGTGGAAAGCCTGAACAAGATGGTGAACGCGTTCGGCATGCACACGATCGCAGAATTCGTCGAGGACGAGATCACACTGAGGAAGCTGGAGGAACTGGGTGTGGACTATGCCCAGGGCTACTATATTGGTAAGCCCTCACCCAAACTTTCGGAAATGGTAGCGGGGGCTGGATTCGAACCAACGACCTTCGGGTTATGAGCCCGACGAGCTACCAGACTGCTCCACCCCGCATCAAAACTGGCTGTTGTTCGGGGTATCCCCGATCAACGTGGCGCGCATATTAAGGGGTGAAGCAGTGTCTGTCAAAGCCAATTTCGTTTTTCTTTAACGCTAACGCTCCAAAATCGCAGTTACGCCCTGGCCACCCGCGGCACAGATGGAAATCAGGCCACGGCCACTGCCCTTCTGCTCCAGCAATTTCGCCAGAGTCGCCACGATACGCCCCCCGGTGGCAGCGAACGGATGGCCGGCAGCCAGGCTGCTGCCCTTCACATTCAGTTTGCTGCGGTCGATGCTACCCAGTGGTTGCTCGAGCCCCAGCCAGGTTTTGCAGAACTCCGGATCTTCCCACGCCTTGAGGGTAGACAGCACCTGCGAAGCGAACGCCTCATGGATTTCGTAAAAATCGAAGTCCTGCAGGCTCAGCCCCGCCTTCTCAAGCATGCGTGGAACAGCGTAGGCCGGCGCCATCAGCAGCCCTTCTTTCTTATCGACGAAATCCACCGCGGCGACCTCTGAGAACGTCAGCCACGCTTTTACCTCGTGGTTGTGGGCTTTGGCCCACTCCTCGCTGGCCAGCAGAACGCAGGACGCGCCATCGGTGAGCGCGGTGCTGTTGGCCGCCGTCATGGTGCCATTGTCCCGGTCAAAACAGGGCTTCAGAGAGGCCAGCTTTTCCAGCGATGTGTCCGGACGGAGGATATTATCCCGCTCAAGGCCGGCCAGAGGGGTCATCAGGTCGGTGAAGAAACCCTCGTCGTAGGCATTCGCCAGTTTCTGATGACTCTCCATGGCCAGTTGGTCCTGCTGCTCCCGCGGGATTGCCCACTCGTGCGCGGTGACTTGCGCGTGATCACCCATGGACATGCCGGTACGCGGCTCGCCGTTTTCCGGGATCTCCGGCACCAAATGGCCGGGCCGGAAACGCCCCAGAATTTTCAGGCGATCACCCAGCGTCTTGGCGCGGTTCAGGTCCAGCAGGATCTCGCGCAGGCCCTCGCCCACGCCAATTGGCGCATCGGAGGTGGTGTCTGTGCCGCCAGCAATACCGCACTCGATCTGGCCCAGGGCGATTTTGTTCGCCACCAGAATGGCTGCCTCCAGACCCGTGCCACAGGCCTGCTGGATATCGTAGGCCGGGGTTTCAGGCGCCAGACCGGAGCTCAGGGCCGCTTCTCGGGTCAGGTTAAAATCCCGCGAGTGCTTGATGACCGCACCGGCGACCACCTCCCCGACACGCTGCCCTTGCAAGCCGTAACGATCCACCAAGCCACGCAGGGCCGAGGTCAGCAATTCCTGGTTGCCGATTTTGCTGTACACCGTGTTCGACTTGGCGAAGGGAATCCGGTTGCCACCAATGATCGCCACCCGGCGAACGCCGCTGGGCTGCGCTGGCGCCTTTTTCGAACGGGACGATGCCCGGGACTGGGTGGTTTTCGAAGCCTGTGCCATGATGATGTCCTTTCAAAAAGTGTTTAGCCGGCGTGCAGTCTAACCCGACCGTGGCGCCGCTCATTGGCAGGCCTGACAGGTCCGGGGCGGCATTGAGTCAATACAAAAACACACCGATTCTTTACCCTATGGGTCAATCGGCACTCTTGATTTGCACAGTTAATTTGCACTCTAAACTTGCGCTCTCAATGTGCACACCACGCTCACTATAGCAACTGCAAGGAAGATCCCATGTCTGACCTCTACCTAAAATTTGTAAACACACCGGTGGGCAAAACCGCGGCTCAGTCCCTGGGCTTGCCAGCGCCCATCCCCCTGAAACGCCAACAGCGCACCGATCAGCCGTTTATCGAAGGCGACGTCCTGATTGGCGCAGGCAACGGCGCCAAGGCTATCGCCACGGTCGGCGGCATCCTGAACGCCAGCGCCGCCACCCTCTACCACGCCAGCGGCACCGACTCCCTAAGCGACTCGGCCAAGGCCAGCACCAAAGCCCGGGCGCTGAACCTTGACCAGCGCCCGGAACAGTCGTTCTCGGCCCTGGTGTTTGACGCCACTGGCCTGAAACGCCCGGACGACCTCCGGGCGCTGTATGACTTCTTCCATCCCACCATCAAAAGCCTCGGGCGAAACGCCCGGGTGCTGGTCATCGGTCAGCAGCCTGGCACCTGCCGCAAGGCGCCTCAGGCGGCCGCCCAACAGGCTCTCGAAGGCTTTGTGCGTGCCGTAGCCAAGGAAATTGGCAAGAAAGGCGCCACCGCCAACCTGGTGTGGATGGCTCCGGGCGCCGAGAAACAACTGGAATCCTCGGTGCGTTTCTTCCTGTCTCGCCGTTCTGCCTATGTGTCGGGCCAGGTTGTGCGCGTCGGCAAAAGCACCGCCGCCCCAACCACCAATCCGATTGCACCATTGACTGGCAAAGTCGCCCTGGTCACCGGCGCGTCCCGGGGTATCGGGCGATCCATTGCAGAAACCCTGGCTCGTGACGGTGCCACCGTTATCGGGCTGGACATTCCATCGGCGATGGCGGAACTGGAAGCCGTGACCGGCGCCATCGACGGCAAGGCGCTGGCCTGCGACATTACCGACGAAGCAGCGCCCAAACTGATCGCCGACTTCGTTCAGGCGCATTTTGAGGGTGTGGATCTGGTGGTGCACAACGCTGGCATCACCCGGGACAAAACCCTGGGCAATATGCCAGAGCACTTCTGGGACATGACCATCGCGGTCAACCTGAGCGCTGAAGAGCTGATCGATGAGGAGCTGATGCACCGGGAACTGATGCGGGAAAACGGCCGAATCGTCTGCATTTCGTCCATCAGCGGCATCGCCGGCAATTTTGGTCAGACCAACTATTCCACCGCCAAGAGTGGCGTCATTGGTTACGTCGAAGCCATGGCCAAACAGCTGAAGAACGGTGTCACCATCAACGCGGTCGCCCCGGGCTTCATTGAGACCCAGATGACCGCCGCCATGCCCATCACCATTCGCGAAGCCGGCCGTCGCATGAACAGCCTGTCCCAGGGTGGCCTGCCGGTGGATGTGGCCGAAACCATCGCCTGGTACTGCAATCCGGCGTCCAATGGCGTGAACGGTAATGTCGTAAGGGTGTGTGGCCAATCACTGATTGGCAAATAGGCAATAAAAAAGGCAGGCCCGGAGGCCTGCCTTTTTCGGAATATGGTGGGTGGTACTGGGATCGAACCAGTGACCCTCGCCTTGTAAGGGCGATGCTCTCCCAGCTGAGCTAACCACCCGGGAAAAAATGGCGGAGCGGACGGGACTCGAACCCGCGACCCCCGGCGTGACAGGCCGGTATTCTAACCAACTGAACTACCGCTCCGCATCGATTCGGGCCTTGCCCTGAATCTGCAACCGGACGGGGTGATCCGGTGCTGCGTGTCGAAAATGGTGGGTGGTACTGGGATCGAACCAGTGACCCTCGCCTTGTAAGGGCGATGCTCTCCCAGCTGAGCTAACCACCCAACTTCGACTCACATCCAAGCCTGATAACAGGCTTTCACTTGCAACGCTTGGCGTTGTTCGTTGATTCAGGCTTGCTGTCTCAACCAAGTGAGACGCGCATTTTAAGCATTTCACTGACGGTGTCAAACGTTTTGCCAAAAAAACCTGAAAAAACTTCCAAGCCATTCAAAAATGGCCACTTTTCAATCAACTCCCGGATTTTCCCGGTGTCTTTTTCCGGCGCCTGCCAGCCCTTGGCGCGGCCACTCCCTGCCCTGCCTTGGCCGCCTTTTCCTGCAACGACAACTCGCTGACCTTGAAGCGTCGCTTCTCGGGCACCGATCGCTCGGCCAGCGAACAGTTCAGCTCGTCCAGGCGGCGCTGTACCTCTTTCCAGGTACTCACCATTGGCGGCAACACCTCGTCGGCCAATTTCTCAAATCTACCTACTAATGAATCCTTGAATGACATAGGTCTGACGTTCCGAATGTGTGAACCGTCTCCAGTGTAGTAACGCGTGCCCCTTTCGACAATCGTTTCGCCACTACCCAACGTGTCATCGGGGCCAATGATCAAGTGATCAGAAGATCCACCATCCTCCGCTGGATTCGGCCTCAGCTTTGCGCTCGCGCTCGCGTTCCAGCCGGGCGTAGTCTGCCTCCAGGTTCTGGAGTTTCCGATCAGCCTCCAAAGGAACGCTGGGGCCACCACCAAACGGCCAGTACCAGGATGCCTCTTCATACTGTCCTTCGGTTTTCAGGCGCTCGATTTCCAGCTCTCGCTCCTCCTCAAGCAGCACCAACTGACGCTCGTAGTCCATGTCCTCGTTGATTTCGACAATGGACGTCGCGGCGTGATTGGGGGCCAGCAAGTCGCTGTTGAGAAAACGGGTGCTGACAATCTGGTCCGGCTTCATGGCGTAGGCACGCGTGACCAGTTGCAGGTCGCCCTGGGCCAGGGGGTGTTCAGGATCCAGATCCGGGTGGGGCTGCTCTGGCTCGGTGAGTTCATTGTATCGCAGGTAGTAAATCTGGCCGGGTTCAACCTTGAGGGTGGCGTCCGCGATCAGGCTGAGGCTGAAGGAATTCATACCCTCAAGCCCCATCAGTGGCCGACGCATGGCGATTTGACGCTCACCGGGACTGACCTCAAGCCAAGTGTAGCTGTCGTTACGAATGTTGAAGTAGTGCTTGTCGTCGATATAGACACTGGGCGATTCAATCTCATCGGCGGCCCACTGGGAATGGGTGCGATAGAAGTACAGCAGGGCGTTCTTGCGATCCCACTGGTCGTTAGAAATGTGCACGAAATCAGGGCCAGACACTGGGTGCAGGAAGCCACCGACACTTTTTCCGATGGATTGATAAATGGTGCAGCCGGAGCCCAACAGCAGTGCTGCCACGAGCAGAATCCGGCTGGCCAGGGCGGGTAACGGCAAACCGCCCCGGATAGCAGGAGATCCATTGTTATTCATGGTGATTAACTCTCAAGATGTCCGCGAGTTGTCGGATGATAACAACTGCGCACCGGCAGAAATGAGAGCTACCGCAAAGGGCTGGCTACAAACCGTTACAAAGGCGGCAAGGCCACGCAACTCAGCCCACCTGCCTTACTGGCCGGACACCTCGGACCTCAAGGCGTTCACCTCTTCCGACAGCCGGACCAGCCGGGAAGTCAACTGGGACCGGGACGCATCCACCGCCTCGATCGTGCGTTTGAGGCGGGCCACATCGTTTTGCAGCGACCGAACACTGCCGGCGCCGGCCATGCCATCGGACTGTTTTTCAAGCGCGGCGATGCGTCCCTCCATGCCCTGGATACCCAGCTTCTGCTCCTGCTCGAATCGGCGGAGTCGGTTATCAACTACCTTGTCCACGTCGGCCATTTGCTGGCTGAGTGAGGTGATCTGCTCCGTTGCCTGTCGGTTCGCTTCTTGCAGCGACACGATGGAGGTTTTCATCTGCTCTTCGAGAGCGGCGACGTCGGACGACAGGGATGACCGAACCTTGTCCACGGACACTTTCAGCGACGCCAGTGCCTCAACATCCTCGGTCAACGACTGCTCGAGGTCGCTCAGGCGCTCCTGATGTTCGTTCAGACGAGCCTTGTTGCGTTCATTGGCCACCACCCACAACTTCCGGATCTCGCTGTTGGCGGTTTTCAGGGCCTCATCGTTGGCGGCGATCTGCTCAGCGAGGGACGCACCCCGCTCCTGAAGATTTTCACCGGTTTCTGACAACTCGCCTTCAAAACGTGCCAGAGCCAGCTTGCTCTGGCGGGCCCAATAGTCGGCTTCTTCCAACTGACTCTCCAGAGCCACGATTCTCTGGTTTTGCAGGTACCATCCGCCCGCAGCCAGGCCGGCGACGGCCAGTATCAGCAGCCACAACAGCGAGGCGTGCCCACGACCTCCGCCGGAACCCCCGTCCTTGCTGTTGTCTGCCGGCTTCCGGCCGGCGCGGCCACCGTTCTTGTCGGCGCCGTCATCGGATTGGCGGCGATCGGCACCGCCGATTGAGGCTTCTGCTCTGAGTTCATCGTCATCGGGACGGATGGGTTCCATTACAACTCCTGGCTATGGACGGGGTGATTCTTAACAGCGGATAATACATGCACTTAGAAAGCGGGTGAAATGCCAGCCTAATCCCGGCTCAAGCCACGCCACAGCCCGTGGGGCTTTCTTGCATGGCGGTATGCCAAAACATACAATGGCCGGCTTTCCCATCATCACAGGACAGTTGCTTATGCAGCCGCTTGTTGGACTCATCATGGGGTCGAAATCCGATTGGCCCACCATGGAACACGCCGCCAACATGCTCGAGAAGCTTGGCGTCGCTTACGAAACCAAAGTTGTCTCAGCCCACCGCACCCCAGACCTGCTCTTTGATTATGCCAAAACGGCAGCCGAGCGCGGCCTTAAGGTGATCATCGCCGGCGCTGGCGGGGCAGCCCACCTGCCCGGCATGGTGGCGTCACAGACGTCTTTGCCGGTACTGGGTGTTCCGGTCCAATCCAAGGCGCTGAACGGTCTCGACTCCCTGCTTTCCATTGTCCAGATGCCAGGAGGCATTGCGGTCGGCACCCTGGCCATCGGCAATGCCGGTGCCACCAACGCCGGCCTGCTGGCAGCACAGATCGTTGGCACCGGCGATGCCGCCGTGCGCCAAGCCGTTGATGAGTTCCGCAGCACCCAGACCCAGAGTATTCTGGACAATCCGGACCCGCGAGATCAGTAAATCCGACCTGACCCTCTCGCCCCGACGAATGACACGCCCGAAACCGGCAGGAGAATACAGATGAGAATTGGTGTTTTAGGCGCAGGCCAGCTTGGACGCATGTTAGCCCTGGCCGGCTACCCGTTGGCCAAGACCTTTGTTTTCTATGACATGTCTGGCAGCCCGAGTGCCGGACTGGGCGAAGTGATTGTCGATCGCGAGGGCCAATATCAAGACGATTTCCTGTCCCGAGTTGATCGAGTGACTTACGAATTCGAGCATCTGCCGGTCGAGGTGGCGGAAAAACTGGCGAAAGAAAAACCGGTGCATCCCTGCCCCCGGGCGTTGAAGGTCTGCCAGAACCGAGAGCTGGAGAAAACCCTGTTCGGCGAATTGGGCATTCCCACGCCGCAATGGAAAATCGCCGACAGCGCCGACGCCCTGAAAGCCGCCGCAGAAGAACTGGGCTGCCCGGTTGTGGCCAAGTCGAACACCGAAGGCTATGACGGCAAGGGCCAGGCGGTTCTTCGCAGTCCCGAGGACGCCGAGCAGGCGTGGGCCGACATCGGTCATCCCCGCCTGATTGTCGAAAAATTTGTCGACTTCAAGCGCGAAGTCTCCATCATTGCCGTGCGCGCTGAGGATGGTGAACTGGCGTTCTACCCGATGGCGGAAAACACCCATCACGAAGGCATCTTGCGCTACTCCATTGCGCCCGCGCCCGAGCTGAAAACCACCATCCAGGCCGATGCCGAACGCTACATTCGAGCTCTACTGAACGAATTGGACTATGTTGGCGTATTGACCCTTGAGCTGTTCGAAACCGAGGATGGCCTGGTTGCCAATGAGATGGCCCCGCGGGTTCACAACTCTGGCCACTGGACCATTGAGGGCGCCATGACTAGCCAGTTCGAAAACCACATCCGGGCGGTGAGTGGCCACCCGCTAGGCAGCGTTGAGGCACGCGGCCTGAGCTGTATGATCAACATCATCGGCCAACATGGCGACATCGAACGAATTCTGGAGCTGCCCTATGCCCACGTGCACCTGTACAACAAAGGTGAACGTCCGGGTCGCAAGCTGGGACACATCAATGTTCTGGCGGACAGCTACGAGGAACTGGTCTGGCGGGTCCGGAACTGCGCGCAGTTCCTGCCGGGCAGCCCCGAGTTTAAAAGTTCTTTAACACCAGAGGGTTGATATAGACCGTATCGACCCCATACTGACGAGTTGTACACTCACATAACACAGAGAGACAGGGAGAACGACCTCATGGCATTTGAACTTCCCGCACTACCCTACGAAAAGAACGCTCTGGAACCGCACATCTCTCAGGAAACCCTTGAGTACCATTACGGCAAGCACCACAACACTTACGTGACCAAGCTGAACGGCCTGGTTGAAGGTACTGACGACGCCAACAAGTCTCTTGAAGACATCATCAAGAGCGCCAGTGGCCCGCTGTTCAACAATGCCGCGCAGGTTTGGAACCACACCTTCTACTGGCACTGCCTGAGCCCGAACGGTGGTGGTGAGCCGACTGGTGCTGCCAAAGACGCCATCGAAAAAGCCTTTGGTTCTTTCGACGCGTTCAAGAAAGAATTCAACGACAAGGCCGCCAACAACTTCGGTTCTGGCTGGACCTGGTTGGTGAAGAAGGCTGACGGCAGCGTTGCCATCGCCAACACCAGCAACGCCGAGACGCCACTGACCGGCGCCGACAAGCCGGTACTGACCGTCGACGTCTGGGAGCATGCGTACTACATCGATTACCGCAACTCTCGCCCGAACTACCTGGAAGCATTCTGGAACCTGGTGAACTGGGATTTCGTCAACGAAAACCTGGCCTGATCACCTGACAGATGCACTGACAGGCTGCAGTCGATGACTGCAATTCAACAAACGCCCGCTGCATGCGGGCGTTTGTGTATCGGGGGCAACAACACCCTTACAAAATGAAACAGCCCCACTCTGCATTCTCTGGAAAAATCACCGATACTCAGACAGGTTACGGGAACGTTACCTGTTCTCCCGTGATTTAGTGAACGAGTCGTCGCGACGCCAACGAATTTTGTGCGACCATGATTCTTTGATGAACCCGAAGACAGACAGACCTGAATGAAAAACTCCTTCAAGGTTGAGCATCGCCTGGGCTACCGTATTCTCGGACGGATACTCGCTATAGCCCTCATTAGCGGCGTCATCATCAGCACCGCTCAGGTGATACTGGACGCCCGACGTGTCTCGCTGGACCTTGACAGTCAGGCCGCGCAAACCATTGCCATGGTTGGAGATGCCGCCACCCAGGCTGTCTTCAGCATTGATTCGGAGTTGGCCGAACAGGTGGTTGACGGCTTATTCGCCCTCGAAGCGGTACACATGGCGGCCATTGTCCACCCGGACGGAGAGCCCCTGGGAAACCGGATACGCCCGCTTCAGCAAACGTCGTTTCGCTCGGTGACCGATCCCATCTTCGAAGCCGACCGGGCCTATCGCATTCCACTGGTACGCGAGGACACCTCCGATACCATCTACGGCTACCTTGAAGTCCAGTACGACACAGTGCCTTCCGCCCGCACCTGGCTGAACCGGGCGACCGTCACCTTCGTTTCCAGCGTCGCCACGGCCCTCATTCTCGGCCTGCTCCTGTACTTCGTTTTCCACCTGCTGCTGACCCGCCCACTGCTTCGCATTGTGCACTCGGTCAAGGCAGTGGATCCGGAGCGCCCAGATGACCGTCTGGTCAACATTCCAGTTGGCCACGAGCGGGATGAGCTGGGGCTCTGGGTGAATGCCACCAACAATCTCCTGGTGTCCATTGCCGACAGTCAGAAACGCCACCGTGACGCCGAAGACCGGGTCAACCGGCTCTCCCGCTATGACCAGCTGACCGGCCTGCCCAGCCGCGACACCTTCATGGAACTGCTGGCCCGGGATATCGAGGAAGCCCGTTCCCGAAAAACGGTACTGTCGCTCATGGTGTGTGGCATCGATGACTTCAAATCAGTCAACGAGCAGTGCGGCTTCCGCAGCGGCGACTTGATCCTGCAGACCGTGGCAGACCGCCTGACCGGCCAGCTCAGCAGCTCCCGATTCACCGTCGCCCGTCTCGGCAGTGACCAGTTCGTGGTCGTTGAGAAGGGCCTTCGGGATGGCTTCCAGGCTGCGGATACGGCGGAGCGAATACTGTCCTGCGTGGGTCGTCCAATGATGGTGCAAAACCAACATGTGGCCATGACCGCGACCCTCGGCGTGGCAATGTTCCCCTCCGACGCCGACAAACCCGACCGGTTGCTCCAGTGCGCTGAGCAGGCTATGACCCTGGCCAAACAGGCCGGAGCCGACCACTTCCAGTTCTACGTGGCCAGCATCGATCAAGAAATCCGTGATCGGCGCCAAATGGAAAAGGACTTGGCCCAGGGCCTAATCAACAACGAATTCCATCTGGTGTACCAACCCCAGATCAGCCTCGAAAGCCGTCGGGTGATCGGTGCCGAAGCGCTGATTCGCTGGGAGCATCCAACTCGCGGCCTCGTGCCGCCGGACGATTTCATTCCGGTGGCTGAGGCCACTGGCATCATTGTCGACATTGGCCAATGGGTTCTGGAGCAAGCCTGCGCCCAGGCCGCGCGCTGGGCGGATCAGGGCACCCCCCTGCGCATTGCCGTGAACCTCTCGGCGGTTCAGCTGCGACAGAACAACATTGTTGGTGACATTCTGGACACGCTGCGCCGGCACGACATTCCTGCCGGCCGACTGGAGCTGGAAGTGACCGAGACCAGCTTCATGACCAACCTGTCGGATGCGGTTGCCAAACTGCATCGCCTGAACAAAGCCGGAATCAGTATTGCCGTGGACGACTTTGGCACTGGCTATTCGTCACTTACCTACCTCAAGCAGATGCCCGTCCAGCACCTCAAGATCGACAAACAGTTCATTCGTGACCTGCTGGTGAATGAGGACGACACCCGGATCGCCAACACCATCATTGACCTGGGCAAAAGTTTGAACCTATCGGTTGTTGCCGAGGGCGTGGAGACCGCCGAGCAGGAATATTACCTGACCCAGCGCGGCTGCAAGCTCGCCCAGGGTTACTTTTTCAGCAAGCCGCTGCACTCAAAGGACTTCGAACAGTTCGTCCATAACTTTCATGAGCAGCTGGTCGAGAACAACGTCTAACCATTTGAATCCCCAGAGGAGTGAACATGGGAACCACCGTTATTGGCCTGATTGTTATCGCCGTCGTCGTCATTTATCTCGTTTTTATTTACAACCGACTGGTCTCTCTCAGAAACCAGTTCAAGAACGGGTTCGCCCAGATCGACGTGCAGCTGCAGCGCCGCCACGACTTGATCCCCAACCTGGTGGAATCCGCCAAGGCTTACCTGACCCACGAGCAGACCACCCTCACCCAGGTCATGGAAGCCCGAAACAATGCTGTCAGTGCCCAGAAAGACGCCGCCCGTGACCCCGGGGATGGCACCAAGATCCAACGCCTGGGCAGTGCCGAAAACCTGCTGAACAAGGCGCTCGCCAACTTTTACGCGGTAGCCGAAAACTACCCGGATCTGAAGGCCAACGAGACCATCCAGCAACTGATGGAAGAACTGTCCAGCACCGAGAATCGCGTTGCCTTTGCCCGGCAGGCGTATAACGACGGCGTGATGAGCTACAACATCTTCCGGGAGCAGTTCCCCAACAACATCCTTGCCGGCCTCTGCGCGTTCAAGGAAACCGCCCAGCTGGAGCTGGAAACCCCCGAGGCCCGTCAGGCGCCCAAGGTGGCCTTCTGACCGTCTAACTCATGGCTCACCCCGGCTTCTTCCAGCGTCAGGCCAGCGCCCGGCGCAACACCAGCGTTCTGGTGCTGCTGTTCCTGACGGCGGTTGCCCTGATTACCCTGGCGGTTGCTCTCGTCGGCTATTTTGTCACCCGCCGCGAATCGTCCGGGCTGGCCTTCCATCAGTGGCTGCTGTCCAGCCACGGCATGCTGACAGCCGCCACCGTAGTGACCCTGATTGGCGTGACCTCCCTGGTGCGCTGGGTAGATCTTGCCGGCGGTGGCGAACGGGTGGCCAAAATGGTCGGCGCCCGGCCCATCGACCCGGACACCCGGGACCAGGACGAGCGCAGGCTGCGCAATATCGTGGAAGAAATGGCGATCGCCAGCGGTGTGCCGGTGCCCGAACTGTATGTTATGGACCAGGAAACCGGCATCAACGCCTTCGTGGCGGGCTACCCCCCGGGGGAGGCCGTCATGGTGGTCACTCATGGCGCGCTCACCCAGCTCACCCGAGACGAACTCCAGGGCGTGGTTGGCCACGAGTTCAGCCACATCTTCAATGGCGACATGCGCATCAACGTTCGGCTGATAGCCCTGCTCGCCGGCATCCTGATGATCGGCCAGATTGGCGGTTTTCTGCTGCGGATGACCTTTTACGGTGGTCATCGTTCGTCCCGCTCATCGAAAGACGGCCGTGCCCAGGCGGCTCTCGGCGTGGTCGGCCTGGCACTGATGATTATCGGGTACGTCGGCGTATTCTTTGGCCGACTGATTCAGGCCGCAGTGTCCCGACAACGGGAATTGCTGGCCGATGCATCTTCCGTGCAATTCACCCGCAACCCGGAAGGCATCGCCGGGGCCCTGTTCAAGATCGGCTTGAAAGGGGGTTACCTGGATTCCACCAGCCACGCCAGCGACATGAACCACATGTGCTTCGGCGAGAGTGCGCGGATGAAGTTTGCGTCGCTGCTGGCCTCCCACCCCCCAGTAGAGGAGCGCATTGACCGGATTCAGCCCGGCATGCTGGCCCGTCTGCGCAGCCGGCTTCGCGACACCCAACCTGGCGCCGATCTCCGCACGACCGGAAGCGCTCCCGCGCCGGAACAGGCGGCTGGGTTTACCAACCTGGCGTCTGAAGTCGTTGGGCCGCTTCACCGAGGCAACACCTCACCCCTGGCGTCCAGCCAAGCTGGGCCTGTGGCGGCCACCAAACTCTCGGACCGGGTAGGCACGGTCTCCCAGCAGGGTGAGGCCTTTGCCACGCGCCTGCTCGCACAAATACCGGCGACCTTCCGGAGCCTTCTGTACACCCGGGCCGGCGCCATTCAGCTTTGCTATGGCCTGATCGTTGCCAACGAGTCCAGAGACGCACAGAACAGGCTACTGGCACTGATTCCCAACCACCCGGTCCTGGGCGCGCAACCGGATCTATTGCAAAAATTGATGCCAGCATTGACGTCGATTGGTGATGGCGTGCGTTTTCCGGCGTTAGAGCTGGCCATGCCGGCGTTGCGAAAGCTGGACCCGGAAGAACGTGAGGGACTGATTACTAACGTGCAGAAACTGGTGGCCGCCGACAACAAAGTGACCCTGTTTGAGCTGGCGCTGACCAGCTTTCTGTCGCGGCACCTGGGCGGCAATGCCAGTACCGACGTGGCCGTACGGTACCGCAAATACCGCCCGGTACTGCCCGCCATTCAGAAGGTGTTGAGTCTGTTTGCCCGCGCCGGCACCCGGGATACCAGAAACGCTGAAACCCTGTACCGAGAGGCCATGGCCGGCTTCCAGACCGCCGGCCAGCCGGCAAACACCGCGCTTGAGAAGGTCAGCATGCGCCAGTTGAGGGAGGCGCTAACGGCCCTGAACGGGCTCTCGCCCCTGCTCAAGCCCGCCATTATTGATGCCTGCGGCCACTGCATCAGCCACAACGGCCGAGTGGATGTTCGCGAATACGAACTGATGAGGTTGGTGGCCGACCAGATCGACTGCCCGATGCCACCGCTTACCGATTGATGCGCGCCGGTTACGGCGCGGATTCCTGAAGCTTCTCCCGCTTGCGACCATCAAACAGCACTTCGATGTCCGGATTGGCTTCGGCAGGCGGCAGCTTCAGTTTCTTGCGGATATCCAGGTTCACTTCCCACAGTTCCTGGAACTTGTCGTCGGTGACCGCCACCGCCTCGGTCTTGCCGAGCATGATGGTTGGGCGCAGGAACACCAACAGGTTACGCTTGATGCGGCGCTCGGATTCCGACGAGAACAGGCGACCAATGAACGGGATATCGCCCAATAGGGGCACCTTGCTCTTGTTGATCTGATAGTCGTCCCGGATCAGGCCGCCGAGCACGATCGTTTCGCCGTCGTCCGCCAGCACCGTGGTCTTGATCTCACGCTTGTTGGTGACGATGTCAGAGGCATTCTCGATGCTGTCCGCGACGTTTTCGGTGGTCTGCTCGACCACCAGACGCACCAGCCCATCGGCACTGATAGTGGGCGTCACCTTCAGGGTCAGACCAATATCCCGCCGCTCAATGGTGGTGAACGGGTTGGTGGTGCCGTCACCGGTCACCGTGGATTCACCAGTCCGGAACGGTACGTTCTGACCCACGATGATCTCGGATTCCTGGTTGTCCAAGGTGATGATACTCGGTGTGGACAGCAGGTTGGCTGCGGCCGAGGTGGACAACGCCTGCAGCAGGATGCCCCAGGTAATGCCGTCTTCGTCGCGCTGGCCGGCACCAATGGTGATGCCGCCCGCCGCCGGACCAATGGCGGAATCCGTCACCAGGGCGCTGATCACTTCGCTCAGGCTGCGGCCGACGTTGCTGAAGTTGGTACCGGCAATCGGCGTGGATTCGCCGGACTCATCCCCCACTGCAAACTGAACGCCCAAGTCCTGCCCGAGGTCATCGCTGATCTCTACAATGGCTGCCTCAATCAATACCTGGGCACGGCGCACATCGAGGTGGGAGACAATCTGCTCGGCTTCTTGCATCAGCGACGGCTCGCCGCGCACCACCAGCGCATTCAGACCTTCATCGGCAAATACAGCAAAGGTGCTTGCAGGCTTCCCGCCACCGGCACCGCCGCTGCCACCGCCAGTGCCTTCTTTGGCCAGCTCACCCATGACCCCCTTAAGGATCTCGGTCAGGTTTTTTGCATCGGCGTGTTTCAGACGCAGCACCTTGGTGGTGCCGCCGGTCGCTGAGGGCTGGTCCAGCTGGCGAATCAGGCCCCGCATCTTGTCGCGGAAATTCTGATCGCCCCGCAGGATGAGGCGGTTGCTGCGCTCATCGGCAGTGACGCTGTATTTGCGAGCGGCGTTTTCGCCGCCGGCGCGGCCCAGCTCATCGGGCGCCAGTTCCTGCAGCAGGGTGACCATATCGCCGACCCAGGCTTCCTCCAGTTGAATCACTTCGACTTCGTACTTGGAGGGGCTGTCGAGTTCCCGCACGATCTGCTCGATGCGCTGGATATTTGAGGAGTGATCACTGACGATCAGGGCGTTGGCCGCCGCCACTCCGGCAAGGTGACCGTACTTGGCCACCAGCGGCCGCAGGATGGGCACCAGCTCCAGGGCATTGGCGTTATCAATCTGGATGACCCGGGTGATCAACTGTTCCGAGGGAATCTCCTCGAAGCGCTCCGTGGACTCCGCCGACTGCTTGGCGTCCACCTGTTGAACCACCTTGATCACTTCCTCGCCGGGGATGGCAGTAAAGCCGTGCACATTGAGCACCGCCAGAAACAGGTCGTAGATCTCGTCCTTGTTCATGGGGGCACTGGATAGCACCGTCACCTTACCTTTGACCCGGGGGTCCACCACAAAACTGTATCCGGTAATGTCAGCGACCTGAGTCACGAAGGCCCGGATATCGGCGTCTTTCAGATTGAGCCGCCAGGTTTCTTCCTGCGCCTGGGCCAGGGACATCAGTGGCAGGAGGACCAGCAGGGCGAGCGCCTGCAAGAGCTTTGTTTTGTGGTTATACATGTGGCGATTTCGTCCTGTTTTATTGTACCCGGTCAGCGCCACTGCTCGGGTATGGCATAACTGATGGTGAGGATGGATCCGTCACGCTCGATTTCGATATCCACCTGAGCCTGGCCGCGCCAGCTCTCAAGCAAAGACTTATCCTGTTCAATGTCGCCCAGACGCTGACCGTTGATGGCAGTGATCACATCGCCGGACTGAAGGTTAACGGCATTCAGCATGGCGTTGGATCCGTCGTAGACGTAACCGGCGGCGTCGCTGTCGTCCACCGGACTGAGCCCGTAAGCATTCAGCGCAGCCACTCCCTGGCTGTCCAGCTGGGATCGGGCATCGGCGAGGAACGCATCCGGGGATGATTCTGCCGGCTGCTCCGCTGCCTGTGCAACCAGTGTTTCCGAATCCGGCTCCTCAAACGTCAGCGATTCGTAGCGGCCACCTCGCCGGATCAGGATTCGACTCGGTTCCACCTCGGCCAACTCAGCATTCCCCGGGAGCATCTCCCCCACCCGATAGTACGCCGTTTCGCCGTTGCTTCCTGCAACTATAGCACCGGAGTCTTCCGGGCGCCGTCCCACAAGCACGCCCTCCAGACGCAGGCGCAGGCCGGTTTCCGGAGCCGACCGTTTGACCACCTCGGCGACACCTTTTTGCTCTTGGGGCCGACCAAAAAATTCGAAACTGGCCATGGGGTAACCAAGCCCGGAACCGTCAGCACCGCTGCCACCGGCGGCAATCGGTGCGACCGGCACTGGTCTGTCGTCCCAGGCAGCCAGCCAGGTGACTTTCGCCAGGCTGACGGCCAGGTAAATGACCAGCCCCACCAGCAACAGATTGGCGAGAATGCGGGACAGCCGAATTTGGGTAGCGGGCTGCAGTGCAGGCATATCAGCGGGCTCCCGGCAGCAACGGCTGCCTGATCCGGAAAACCACATCGTCCGGGCGTGCGGTGTCTGGCCAGGGCTGGCCAGCCAGATCCACCATGCGCTTGTAGACCCGGAGTTCCATCATGCCACTCCAAAGAATTTGCGCCTCGGCGGCAGGGCCCTGGCCGCCTTGCTCTTCGACGGTCAGTTCTACGCCGCCCTGGGTGGTACCCATTTCGGCCTGCATCGGGGGGAAGCGGGCCTGGCCGGTCCGGTTGCCCATGGGCCAGCGCACCTGCCCGCCGGCCCAGCGCCCCAGGCCGTCGGCCAGGGCTATTCGATTGTCTTCCCAGACCAGGTTCAGGCGATCAATGGAAACATCGCCCTCGATCATGGCGCCGCCACTTTGACGAATCAGTGCTTCGAATTCGCTGACCACCACCCGGCCCTTGGCGTTCACTTCGGCCCGGGCGGGCCAGGCGATGGTAACGTCGCCCGCGATGTTGGATTGCGCGGTGTCGATGGCAAGGTCAATCGGTAACGATAAGCCGGTGAGCGAGGGCCAGCCCAGAGCCCAGTCGACCCGCATCGGAAAGCCGGCCACCTTCACACCCGCGGCACCGTCCCAGAGCCGTCCAGACACCTGCTGAATCTCGACCTGCTGCGGCAGACGCACATGGGCGGAGGCCTGTTGCCAAACCCAACCGGCCGGCACCCAAACCAGCAACACCGAGGCGTAAACCAGTAACGCCAGCAGGCTCAGCAGAACCAGCTTGCCGGGGCGCAGGAAAGATTTGGTTTCAGCGTTGCTCATGGGGTACACACAGACAAATGACTGGTAGCCGAGTCTAACAAAGGCCTGCGGCAAGTTCATGAGAAAAAACAAAAACCCCGCGCCAGTGCGAACTGACGCGGGGTTTTAAGGGTGATCGGGCCACGCCTCAAACACTCAAGGCGTGGCTGGGATCAGGCCGGCATTACATCATGCCGCCCATGCCTCCCATGCCGCCCATGCCACCCATGTCCGGCATACCACCGCCAGCACCTTCTTCCTGCGGCTCGTCTGCAACCATCGCCTCGGTGGTGATGATCAGAGACGCCACGGAAGCGGCCGCCTGCAGGGCCGAACGGGTTACCTTGGCGGGATCCAGGATACCCATTTCCAGCATGTCGCCGTACTGCTCGGTCGAGGCGTTGTAGCCGAATGAACCTTCGCCTTCACGAACCTTGGCAACAACCACGGAGGACTCGCCACCGGCGTTGTATACGATCTGACGCAGCGGAGCTTCCATCGCGCGACGCAGGATGTTCACGCCCGCTTTCTGCTCTTCGTTGATCGCATCCACTGCATCCAGTGCTGCGATAGCACGGATCAGGGTAACGCCACCACCGGCCACGATGCCTTCTTCAACCGCAGCGCGGGTGGAGTGCAGCGCGTCTTCAACGCGGGCCTTCTTCTCTTTCATTTCGACTTCAGAGCCTGCACCCACCTTGATGACGGCAACACCGCCAGCCAGTTTGGCAACACGCTCTTGCAGCTTCTCTTTGTCGTAATCAGAGGAGCTGTCTTCGATCTGCTTGCGGATCTGCTCTACGCGAGCTTCGATATCCGCCTGCGCACCCACACCGCCGATGATGGTGGTGTTTTCCTTGGTGATGTTGACGCGCTTGGCGGTGCCCAGATCATCCAGGGTGGTGTTTTCCAGACTCAGACCCACTTCTTCAGAGATCACAGTACCGCCGGTCAGAATGGCGATGTCCTGCAACATCTCTTTGCGACGGTCACCAAAGCCAGGCGCCTTAACGGCGGCGACTTTCACGATGCCACGCATGTTGTTCACTACCAGGGTAGCCAGCGCTTCGCCTTCGATATCTTCGGCGATGATCATCAGCGGCTTGCCAGCCTTGGCAACAGATTCCAGCACCGGCAACAGTTCGCGAATGTTGGAGATCTTCTTGTCGACCAGCAGGATGTACGGGTCATCCAGCTCGGCGGACATGTTGTCCTGGTTGTTGATGAAGTACGGAGACAGGAAACCGCGATCGAACTGCATACCTTCGACTACGTCCAGCTCGTCTTCCAGGCCACGGCCTTCTTCAACAGTAATGACGCCTTCTTTACCCACGCGCTCCATGGCGTCGGCAATCAGCTTACCAATGGTCTCGTCGCCGTTGGCAGAGATGGTGCCAACCTGGGCGATGTTGCGGCTGTCGTCGCACGGCTTGGCCATGTCACGGATCGCCTTAACGGCCTCGGTGGTGGCCTTGTCGATGCCGCGCTTCAGATCCATCGGGTTCATGCCGGCAGTCACGGCCTTCACGCCTTCGTTAACAATGGCCTGAGCCAGAACGGTAGCGGTGGTGGTGCCGTCACCAGCGGTGTCGTTGGCCTGGGAAGCTACTTCCTTGACCATCTGGGCGCCCATGTTCTCAAACTTGTCCGCCAGCTCGATTTCTTTCGCTACGGACACACCGTCTTTGGTGATGGTCGGCGCGCCGAAAGACTTCTCCAGAACCACATTACGACCTTTCGGGCCGAGGGTCACTTTAACCGCGTCTGCCAGTACGTTGACGCCTGCGACCATGCGCTTGCGAGCGCTATCACCGAATTTAACGTCTTTTGCTGCCATGTCTTCTATTCCTGTTCGTTAAACCGAAATTGTTGTTTCAATCGGATTAATGAGGGTTCGTGCGAGTCGCCTCAGCGATCACTCAAGCACGCCGTAAATGTCGTTTTCGCTCATGATGAGCAGCTCTTCACCGTCGACCTTTACGGTGTTACCGGCATACTGGCCGAAGACTACGGTGTCACCCACCTTAACCGCCAGCGCGCGCGTTTCACCGTTGTCCAGAATGCGACCGTTGCCAACAGCAACGACTTCGCCCTGGGACGGCTTCTCTTTGGCGTTACCCGGCAGCACGATGCCGCCTGCAGTTTTCTCTTCTTCTTCCTTACGGCGCACGACAACACGATCGTGTAGCGGACGAATTTTCATTGCTCGGCTTCTCCAATAGTCAGATTAATGTGGCAATGACATTTGCTGTTTAAGAGGCCGGACCTGCGTAGCCTGTCCGGCCAAATTGCCCGGCTGCCTAACCTGCTGTTTTCCAGCCGTTATCAGCCCGCGGCGAACTTGTGAAACTTATGTGGGGTTAGCGTAGGGGTTTTCAACACCTCTGCTGCAACTTTTTTTCACTTTTTTTCGATGCGATCGCGGTCGGTTTCGGTCTGGTCCTGATACTCGCCCTCGATGATGTTGCCCTCGCTGTCACGATCAAATGGACGCTGACGACCAAACGGATTTTCGCCCTGCCCCCCGAACGGGTCTTGGCCGAATGGGCCTGTGCCGCCACCGGCCCGGAAGTGAAACCCGCGACTCTGGCCCGACACCACCATACGCTTGAGCGCCTGGGATGCCAGCCAATGCCGGGAGCCTGGCAACAGGCACAGGAACCCGATGGTGTCAGTAATGAAGCCGGGCGTAAGTAGCAGGGCACCGCCAACTGCCAGGATCAGGCCCTCGGCCACTTCTTTCGCTGGTAATTCGCCACTGTTCAGCCGCTGATTGGCTTTGAGCAGCGTGGCCAGGCCCTGCTGGCGCAACAGCCAGGCACCGATGACGGCAGTCAGCAACACCAGCCCAATGGTATTCAACACGCCGATGATGCCGCCCACCTTGATGAGCACCGCCATTTCGGCCACCGGCATAACGATAAAGAGAAACAGGAATACGGGCATCAGAACCTCAGGGTCTGAAGGTGGGTTTGAATAGGTCTGGTATACTCCGGGCGCTCAACAAAGCACACGTAAAACACCTGATAAGTTGATTAGGGCAAAACATGAAACTTCAAGAATCCGTGATTGCAATTACCGGTGGCGGCCAGGGCCTCGGGCGCGCCATGGCCGAATTCCTAGCTGCGAAAGGCGCCAAGCTGGCGCTGATCGACCTGATGCCGGAGAAACTGGCCGAAGCGGCGCAAGCGTGCAAAGAAGCCGGCGGCGATGCCAAAACCTATGTCTGCAACGTGGCCAAGGAAGAGGACGTGGAGCAGACCTTTGAAGCCATCGTGAAGGACTTTGGTCAGCTCAATGGCCTGGTGAACAACGCCGGTATCCTGCGCGACGGCCTGATGGTTAAAGGTAAGGACGGCCAGATTGAGAAGCGCATGGAGCTGGCCCAGTGGCAGGCGGTGATTGATGTAAATCTCACCGGGGTGTTCCTGTGTGGCCGGGAAGCCTCCACCCAGATGATCAAGAATGGCGACAAAGGCGTCATCATCAACATCGCTTCGATTTCCCGCGCCGGCAACATGGGCCAGAGCAACTACTCAGCGGCCAAAGCCGGCGTTTCGGCGTTGGTGCCGGTGTGGGCGAAGGAGCTGGCGCGCTATGGCATTCGCTGCATGGGCATTGCGCCGGGGTTCATTGAGACTGAGATGACGGCGTCGATGAAACCGGAAGCGTTGGAGAAGATGACGGCTGGGATTCCGTTGAAGCGGATGGGCAAGCCGGAGGAGATTGCTTCGGCGGCGGCGTTTATTTTTGAGAATGACTATATGTCGGGGCGGATGATCGAGGTGGATGGGGCGCTTCGGCTCTAGGCCTCGGGCTTTTGGGGTTGGCCCCTGCAGCCTGCGGGTTGAGTGGCTGGCCTCCTAGCCTGCGGGTTTGGGGGCTGGCCCGGGGGTAAGGTGTCTTTTCTTTGGAAAACGAACTCGCTTCGCTCAGACATCGTTGTTCCGGCAGAAAAGACACCTTACCCCCGGACCGACGAACTTAATAACTAGGTCTACTAAAACCAAAAAACTACGGCTGCCATTGATAGCGGCTCATCTTTATCTTTCCGTTTTCTACTTCTACGCCTTCCTGCGTTAATAATTCTTTCTGCGTTCGGAATGTTTCTGTGCCTACTGGGAAGGCGATCTGGCCGTTGCTTCTGATAACCCGGTACCAGGGGACGGAGTGGCCGGCAGGGAGCTTGCCTAGCGCCCTTCCGATGTAACGGGCCTGTCGGCCGAGGCCGGCCATGGCCGCCACCTGGCCGTAGCTGGCGACTTTGCCTTTGGGGATCGACAGGACGACTTGCCAGATCTTTTGGTCTTTGGTGGTTTCCATAGTTGAGGTCTGGCTCAGGTCTGGTTCAGGGCCGTTTTTGAGTCCGGGTCGGTTTCTTCGGCTTTTCTCGGAGCCAATGCATCCAGTCTGTCGCCCTGGCGGATCATGTAGAGGGCCAGCAGGATGGCGGGGATGCCCATGATACCGGCGATCAGGAAGAACTGGGCGTAGCCGAAGTCGGCGACGACGATGCCGGAGAAGCCGCCGATGAATTTGCCGGGCAAGGTCATCAGGGAGCTGAACAGGGCGTATTGGGTGGCGGTGAAGGAGGCGCTGGTCATGCTGCTGAGCCAGGCGATCAGGGCCACGTTGGCGATGCCGCCGCTGAGGTTGTCGGCGCTGACCACCACCGCCAGGGTGAAGACGTCGGGCGGGTATTGGGCCAGCACGACGAACAGCAGGTTGGTGGCGGCGGTCATGATCGCGCCCAGCAGCAGGATTTTTCTAACCCCGTACCGCACCACCATGACACCGCCCGCGAGGGAGCCGGCGATGGTCATGAAGAAGCCGAAGATTTTGGTGACGTCCGCCACCTGGGTTTTGCTGAACCCCATGAAGTCCAGGTAGAACGGGTTGGCCATCACGCCCATGGCGATGTCTGAGATGCGGTAAACCGCCACCATCACCAGAATCATCAACGCCAGTTCCCGGTAGCGCCGGAAGAAATCCACGAAAGGCCCGGCCACGGCGGCTGAAAACCAGCCAAACAGGCGAGCAAGGCGGGGGTTCAGGTGGGCGCGCTTTTCCGCTTCCTCTTCGACCCGATGGGCGATGTCTTCCGCGGCTGCGAAATGATTCACCGTCGGTTCGCGCACCACCAGCACGGTCAGTACGCCCACTCCGACCAGTGCCGTCATCACCTCGTAGGAAACCTGCCAGGACCAGTACTCCGCCAGATACAGCGCGCCGGCCCCAGCCACCAGCAGTGCCAGCCGGTAGCCAAAGATGTAGGTGGCGGCCAATGCTGCCTGCAGGCGCTCTTCGGCTATCTCAATGCGGTAGGCATCAATGGCCACGTCCTGGGTGGCCGACGAAAACGCCACCAGCAATCCGCACAGGGCCATCATTTCCGGCGCCACGGTGGCATCCACATGGGCCATCAAATACAGGCCGGTGGCGATGCCGGCCTGGGCCAGGATAATCCAGCTTCGACGCTTGCCCAGTAAGCCATCCAGAATCGGCAGTTTCAGTCGGTCCACCACCGGGGCCCAGAACACTTTGATGGAATAGGTGATGCCGAGCCAACTGAAGAAACCGATGGTGGCGGTTTCCACACCGACGTCGGCCAGCCGGGCATTCAGGGTAGAGAACACCAGCAGAAACGGCAGCCCCGCCGAGAACCCGAGAAACAGCAGGGCAATTACCTGCCAACGGGTGTAGGTGTAGAGCGTATCCCTGATCAGGTCGCGGCGGTTGCGCTGTATGATGGTGAAACTCCGGAGTTAGTCGCGGAAGTTGTTGAACTGCAGGGGGATGTCCAGATCGGACTCGCGCAGCATGGCCATCGCGGCCTGCAGGTCGTCGCGTTTTTTGCCGGTGACCCGGACCTTGTCGCCCTGAATGCTGGCCTGCACCTTCATCTTGGCGTCTTTGATCATTTTCACGATCTTTTTCGCCATATCGGTTTCAATGCCCTGCTTCAGTTGCAGGTGCTGTTTAACCAGCTTCCCGGCTTTGCTCTCACCGTCCTCACTTAAGGCGCGGCTGTCGATGTTGCGCTTGGCGAAGGCCATGCGCACCATGTCCAGCAATTGCTCAAGCTGGAACTCCTGTTCGGCACTGATAGTCAGGCCTTTGTCGTCGTGCTCGATATCGGCTTCAACGTTCTTGAAATCCCAACGGTTGCCCAGCTCGCGCTTGGCCTGGTCCACCGCGTTGGTGACTTCGTGCATGTCGATTTCAGAAACAATGTCAAAAGAAGGCATGGTCGTTATTCTCCAGCGGCCACTGGGGGTATACTGTGGCCTTAATTAAACCCCGGATGTTCATAAGGTGCCAAAGGATAGCAAGACCCACGCTGTACCGCATCACGCGGAGCGCCCTGCATCTGACAATGGACTGGTGAGACATAGATAACAATGCCAAACCTTGACCTACCCATCCTCGTCGTCGATGACGCCAAATTCAGCAGTATGGTGGTTGGCCGTACTCTGCGAAATGCCGGATATCGCGACGTACGGATCGTCAACAACGCACCGGCCGCCCTGGAACTCATTGAACAACGCCCTGTCAGCGTGCTGATCGCGGACTGGCTCATGCCGGAAATGGACGGGTTGCAGCTCACCGACCAGGTGCGTCAACAAGACGAGCAGAACAACCACTACACTTACGTGATCCTGCTGACGGCCAAGGAAAGTGTCGCTGCGCTCTCAGAGGCCTTCGACCGGGGCGTAGACGATTTCATCTACAAGTCCGACATGACCAAGCAGCTGATTCCCCGCATTTTTGCCGCAGATCGGATGGCTGATCGGCAGAACACCCTGCTCAAGGCCAATGCCCTGCTGGTGGAGAACAACCGCGAGCTGGAATCGTCCAATATCATTGACCTTGAGACCGGCCTGGGCAACACCCGGTATGGTCGGGACCGGCTCTCGAAAATGCTGCGCCACGCCGAATCACGCGGCGGCGCCTGCGCTTACGTGCTCTGCGGCATCCGTAACTGGCAGGAGCTCAAGCGCAAACACCCACCAACGGTAATGAGCGAACTGGCCATTGGTATAGCACGGCGCCTGAACACTCTGGTGCGCCCCATCGATGCCTTGTGCCGGGTTGGCGACAACCAGTACGCGCTGATGGCCCACTTTCCGAACAGCGACCACTGCAGCACCACAGCATTCCGGCGCGTGTTTGACGGTATCAACCACAAAGCCATCAAAACCACCGCTGGCTACATCTCCGTCGAGGCAGGCATGGTGTTGTGCAAGGTGGACGCCCAATACGGAACACCGTCGGTGCCGGAGGTCGAGCGCACTGCAGTTCAGGGCCTCGTGGATGCCTACGAGACCCGCCGCTTCACCGAAACGGCGCCGGAGATGCAAGCCGAGGCGTGATACGCAGAGCGCCGGTTTTCGAACACTCGGTAACACTGCGACACACAGAAGCCACAGACACCCAGGAACGAAAACCCTATTCTGACATTGTGGATTTAAGCAGTATCCCCCATGGCGGAGGAGCCGTGCAGTACCTCCGCCGCCATATGGGGCAACTCGCTGAAAAATCCACCGGATTAACGAATTTTTCAGGCACTTTCGTTCTTTCCTTATCCTTGGGCCAGCTGAATAGCTGGCCTTTTTGTTTTTGCGCCTGCGGTTTGCGCGCCTCCCGTTTTTTCGCTTCTGTCTCAGCGCCCCTCGCTTCTGCCCTGGTCCGCAAGTTCCGTTATACTCCGGCTACCAATACCAAAAACACCTGACTATAAAGCCGTGTTGTCGTTATGAAATCCCTGGGAACCACCTCCGTTGCGGCGCTTCGCCAATACGTGCGCGCCGCCGAATCTGCCGGCGTAGACACCGCCGCCCTGTTCAAAGCGACTGGCCTGACGCCCGGTCTTCTCGACAGCGATGAAGGCCGAATTGAAGGCGAGCAATTCCAGGCCTTTATTCAACAACTGGCTGACCAAACCCAGAGCCCAATTCTAGGTCTTGAAACCGGCGACTTTGTTCAGCCCGGCTCTTACAGTGTGCTCGGCTACATCACCATGAGCTGCGCCACCCTGGGCGAGGCCGTCGCCCGAATTGCGCCCTTTGAGAAGCTGGTAGGCGACATGGGCACCACGCGCCTGGCGATGGCGGGCGAAAACATCAAGCTCATCTGGCACTGCAATTACGACGATCCCAAAGTGCGGCCACACCTGGTGGACAACGTGTTTTCCTCTTGGGTGAACTACGCTCGCTGGCTGGCCGACGACCAAAACGCATCGCCCAGCCTGGTGCGCCTGAAACGGCCCTCACCGGGCAAGGAACTGGAGCAGGCCTATCAAAACCGCTGGCGCTGCCCGGTTCATTTCGGCGACGCCGAAGACAGCCTGTCTTTCCGAAAGGAATTGCTGAATACACGACTACGACAGCCCGACCCAGTGCTTCGTAAAACCCTCGAGACGCACGCCCTCACCCAGCTAGCCTCGCTGGACACCGACAGCGACCTGACCACCAGGGTGAAACACAGCATCCAGCAGCAGCTCATGCAGGGCATCACCCGGCAGGATATGGTGGCGGACGAACTGGGGATGAACAGCCGAACCCTGCAACGCAGGCTCAGCCAGGAAGGCGTGTCTTATCAGAAACTGTTAGATGAGGTGCGGCAAGGCATGGCCGAAGACTACTTGTGCAATAGCGATCTGGCGATTCCGGAGATTGCCCTGAGGCTGGGCTTCAGCGAAACCACGTCGTTTCACAGGAAGTTCAAAGCGGTTACTGGGAAAACACCCGGGGAGTTTCGTCAATTAGGGGCAAACACAAAAGCCTGAACGACCAAGGCCGGTGCCAGCTTCCAGAAACGTGGAGCGCCAAGGATGGCGCGACCGAGCCCTACATGGATGTATTCACGGGCGTTTTCTGGAAGCTGGCACCGGCCTTGGTCCGGCACAAAGCTGCAGACGTTACAGCTTGCGCCCCTTGCCAGCGGCAATGCGCAGACGCAGAGCGTTCAACTTGATGAAGCCTTCCGCGTCTTTCTGATCGTACGCACCCTGATCTTCCTCAAAGGTGGCAATCTTCTCGTCGAACAGCGAGTCATCCGACTTGCGGCCAACCACTTCCACGTTGCCCTTATAAAGCTTCAGGCGAACGGTGCCGTTCACGTAGGTCTGGGTCTGGTCGATCAGTGCCTGCAGTGCTTCGCGCTCCGGGGACCACCAGTAGCCGTTGTAAATAACCTCGGCGTAGCGCGGCATGATGCTGTCTTTCAGGTGCGCTACTTCGCGGTCCAGAGTGATGGACTCGATGGCACGGTGAGCACGCAGCATGATGGTGCCGCCCGGAGTCTCGTAGCAGCCGCGGGACTTCATGCCCACGTAACGGTTCTCAACGATGTCCAGACGACCGATGCCGTTCTCACCCGCCAGCTTGTTCAGGGTTTCCAGCACCACGTGCGGCTTCATGTCCTGACCGTCGATGGCCACGATGTCGCCCTTGCGGTAGGTCAGCTCAACGTAAGTCGGCTGGTCCGGCGCGGCCTCCGGAGACACGCTCCAGCGCCACATGTCTTCCTCGGCCTCGGCCCAGGGGTCTTCCAGGTTGATGCCTTCGTAAGAAATGTGCAGCAGGTTGGCATCCATGGAGTAAGGGGACTTGCCCTTCTTCTTCTCCACAGGAATGTTGCGCTCATCGCAGTAAGCCAGCAGCTTCTCACGGGAGTTCAGATCCCACTCGCGCCAGGGGGCAATCACCTTCACACCCGGCTTCAGCGCGTAGGCGCCCAGCTCGAAACGAACCTGGTCGTTACCCTTGCCGGTAGCGCCGTGGGAGATGGCGTCCGCGCCGGTCTCGTTGGCGATCTCAATCAGACGGCGTGAAATCAGCGGGCGAGCAATGGAGGTACCCAGCAGGTACTCGCCCTCATAGACGGTGTTGGCTCGGAACATCGGGAACACGTAATCGCGCACAAACTCCTCGCGCAGGTCCTCGATGTAGATTTCTTTTACGCCAAGCGCTTCGGCTTTCGCCCGAGCCGGCTCAACTTCCTCGCCCTGGCCGATGTCGGCGGTGAAGGTCACCACCTCGCAATCGTAAGTGTCCTGCAACCACCGAACGATGACGGAAGTATCCAGGCCACCGGAATAGGCCAGCACCACCTTCTTAATATCAGACATGCCCTTGCTCCAGACTGAACAGAATGGATGTATCGAAAATAAGCCGCATATTGTACGGGACAGCGGGAGGAATGGCTATTGGGCTGGGGTATACGAAAGATGCATTACGAAGAAGCATTAGCCACCGGGCCAGCGCGGGGCCCGGCGGGTAAACAGGCTATGAACGGGAATCAGCTCAGGTAATCAGCCGACGTTCTGCTGGGAGACCGCCTCTTCGCGAATGCCGTCCCAGCCTTCTTTGATGGAGCGTAAGAGACTGGCGACCTCATCAAGTTTGGCCACATCATTCTTAACGTTGGCTTCGAACAATACGCGCTCCATGTAGTCGTAAAGACCTTCCAGTCGCTCGGCCAGATCGCCACCCTTTTCGAAATCCAGAAAACTGCGCAAACCGCCAATGATCTCGATAGCCTTGGTAATCAGCTTACCTTTGCCTTCATAATCCTTGGCCTGCATGCGGGCCTTGGCCATGTTGATGCGCTCGATCGCGCCGCTATACAGCAACTGAATCAGCTTGTGCGGATCGGCGTCTGTAATGCTGGTCTGGGTGTTTACGCGCTGGTATGCCTGCAAACCGTTCATAGTTAACCTCTTAGTTTCCGACCGGTCTCAACCGATCAGTTGTCCCGGTTGTTCTGTGGTGCCAGTGCAGCAAGCTGCTGGCTGACGAAATCCTGGGTGTTGTTGAGCTGCGAAATCAGCGAATCAGCCGCTGTAAACTGGCTCACCAAACGCTCGCGGTAGGCCGCGATTCGCTCCTCCAAACGAGCACGGTCTTCCTCAATACGCGTGAGTTCGTTGTTGAGTCCTTCGGTCCGGGCATTTATCGATCCGTCTGCGCCAACGATGCTGGTGACCAGGTCGACTGCCTTTTCCGCAATCCCCTCAATAAATGTAATGTTGCCGCGATTTCCTGTCTGGTCTCCGGAAACCCTTACCTGAAGTCCGTCAGCTCCGCCTGCCCCACTGTCAAGGAACAGAACCTGTCCATCACCCTTGGCGGTCTGGCCACCGATGGACCCCGCCACATCCAGACCAGCCGCCCCAGTGGCCACGGAAAGGCCCAGCGCGGCACCATCTTCAACCGAAGTAATTGACACACTGGACTCACTGCCGTACTTGCTTGACGTAAAGTTAAGCGCCCCACTGCCATCCAGGGAAACCTGGACTGAGCGACCGGCAGCACTGAGACTTGTGTTAGCACTGATCTGTGCCTGAATCTCGTCCGCCAGGTCCTGGGCAGTCGCATAGGTCCCGGCGGTCAACGTCAGGCTCACCGATGTCTCACCATCGACCTGGAGCGTGAACTGGTCATTGGTGCTGTCTATGGTGACATTATCACCAAGGGGCGAAGTTCCAGCCACGGCTCCCCTGGTCGCCGCCTGAGTTACCTCAATCGCGTACGTACCGGGTTTCGTATTCAAACCACTGCGAACGAATTCAACCTGGGAATCAGTAGCCCGTCCCTGTTCTGCGAACAGAGCAGTGACATCGTCAGGGTTGTTTTTGAGTTGCTCTTCCAGCTTGGCACGATCGAACTCAAGTCCACCGGTCTCAAAGTTGGTGGTAATACCCACGTCGGCGAGACTTCTTACTGACGCGTTCTCTAGCCCCGGCACAACTCCCGTCAACAAACTACGCAACTGGTTCTGGATACCGCGTACGGTGCTGTCACCAGAAAGCAAACCGCCCTGACCAGTTTCGGCATTAAAACCTGCGAGCCCAGAAATCGTGGATTGCAGATTATTAAATTTGTCCACAAAACCCTGAACCCGGTCAGCCACCGCACCGAAATCTTGCTCCACCTTGATGGTGGACGTGACTCCCTCGGAGGTAATGTCGAGGCTCAAACCATCAATGACATTTTCGATACTGTTGGTCGAGCGCGTGATCTGAATACCGTTGATCTGAACGACCGCATCCTTCGCGGCAATGGTCTCAGTTAAATTCTGAGTGCTTGTATCGAACGCAAACTGCGAGAGTCCCGCTGCGTCCGCGCTGTTACCGTCGCCGTCCGAAACGGTAACACTGATGGCATTGGCGGTACCGGTTTCCTCGGAGGACATGACCAGCCTAAAACCAGACCCGGTATCAATAACCCCAGCGGTGACGCCAAGGCCGGCGTCGTTGATCTCATTCGCCAACCCCTGAAGCGTATTGTTGGAGCTATCGATAGTAATGGACTTGGTTTCTGCGCCAGCTCTCAAAGTAAGAACACCGGTGCCGATGGTCGTGCTGTCCTTATCTGAAAACACGCCAGAGGCCAGTGACTGAGATTGCGCGAGACTGTCTACCTGGACTGTGTAGGTGCCACGACTGGCCTTGCTGTCATCAACAGTGACAGCAACGCTCTCGTTAGAAGACGAAGCAGAAAAAGCGGTCAGGTTATCCGGCGCGCTGAGCTGACGCATGGGAAGACGCAGCTCTGTGACGGCGCTGCGCAACGTTCCATAAGCGGACAACAGCGCTTCCGTTCGCTTGGTATTAAAATCCAGGCGTGATTCTGTGGGCGCCCGCTCAGCGGATACCAACTGATCGACGAGGTCTGAACTCAGAACCCCCGAACCAATTCCCAGCGATGAAATACCTGCCATAGTCCTGCCTCCTCATGAAGGCGTTATCTTCAATTAACCATTTAACGGCCTAAAGCGGCAAAACTTTGCCTTCGCACGGCCAGTTTTTTGTAACAGAGTGTGCTCGGTAATACGCAAAACACCGCCGGGCCCTGAAAGGCGCGGCGGTGCTGAAATACCATCGGCAACAGTCGAAGCTAAAGCGGCAAAACCTAGACTTCGATGTTGAACAACGTCAGCGGTTCTTCCTGCTGCAATTTTTCTGCCAACCTCATTGCTACTTCATCCGGGATCTGGCGAATAACCTCTTGGGTTTTCTGGTCCACCACTCGAACCACCGTCTCTCCAAGGTCATTGTTCACTTCGAACTGCAAATCCCGCTGAACATTCTGAACATAGTCATTCAGTTGCGACACTGCATCATCAAGCCCTTCCCTCTGCACCTCATTGCGTTTCTGCAGCTGCTCAGCTTTAGAAACTTCCTGAGACGAGGAAACCTGTTGGTCAGAAGCAACGCGCAAAGCAGATGTGGCCGCAGCGTCGGAGGCATTCCTGCCTTCGGCTTGAGATGACGATATTGCCCGAGCCGGAGTCTGGTCACTGGTTCTAACCAACTTCAGTTCCGGGCTGTTCAGGTTAACGCCATTCATAGCTCACCTCGCTTTCCTTGAACGGACTTAAGCCGGAACCCGAAGGTTCCGGCTTTTACCGTTGAGTCCCAATTACTGGAGGAGGGACAGAACCTGCTGAGGACGGGCGTTAGCCTGTGCCAGAACAGAGATGCCAGCCTGCTGGAGAACCTGGGCCTTGGACAGCTTCGCAGTTTCTGATGCGAAGTCTGCGTCCAGAATCCGACTGTTGGCAGCGGACAGGTTTTCGGCAGTGGTCGACAGGTTCGAGATAGTAGACTCGAAGCGTGACTGCACCGCACCCAGAGTAGCCCGCAGACTGTTGATGGAATCCAGAGCACCGTCAACTACGTTGATGGCGGAAGCCGCACCAGACTGGCTGGTAATGTCGATTTCAGAGGCAGCGCTCAGGGTAGCTGAGTTCGCAGCAGTGCCAAACAGGCCACCAGTGGCAGCTGCGGTTACCGAAAAGCCTTCTGAAGAAGACAGATCAAGCTGACCACCAACTCGGGTTGAGTCGGTCGGGGTTCCAGTAGACTCGCTATCGTCCAAGTTTTGTGCTGCGCCAGAAGTAGTGCCGTCAGCATTCAGGCCCTGCACTGCGAATACTGTTCCGTCAGCACCATCACCATCGGTGGCATCGGAGATGACAATATCATCACCGGCAGTGCTGGTCAGTGTGATGCTAGAGCGGTCCGCACTCAACTCTGCAGTGATACCAGTGGTGGTTGATGCAGAGTTGATAGCATCAGCAAGTGACGTGACGTTGTTGGCGTCGTCAATCTGGGCAGAAATGGACACTGCAGTGCCGTCGGCACCGGCCAAATCGAAAGCGATAGTACCGGTGTTTACAGACTCAATACGGGCCTTGGTAGTAGCATCCGCCTTCACACCAGTGGAGGACGTGGCAGCATTGATCCGCTCAGCAATGGTCTTGGCCGAATCGTTGTCGTTCACGGTAATGGTAGAGGTACCCAGTGCCCCGGTCACGGTCAAATCTTCATCAGCGTCTACAGTACTGTCAGCCGCAGCATTCGCAGCCCCAGTGGCAGTGGTATTGGTGCCGTCGGTGGACAGGTCAAAGCTACCAATCTGGTTAGCACGGGCACTGTCGATGGACACACCGATGGTCTGGCCCGCGTTGGCGCCTACCTGGAAGTTAGCGGCGGTGAAAGAGCCATCCAGAATGTTCTGACCGTTGAACTGAGTGGTGTCAGCGATCCGGTTTACTTCAGACAGCAGCTGATCCACTTCTTCCTGCAGGGAAGCACGGTCAGAGGCAGAGTTAGTGTCGTTGGCAGACTGAACCGCCAGCTCACGAATACGCTGCAGAGAGTTAACAGTTTCACCCAGAGCACCTTCAGCGGTCTGTGCCAGAGAGATACCGTCGTTAGCGTTCCGAACAGCCTGGTTCAGGCCGCTGATCTGAGCTTGGAAACGGGTAGAGATTGCCAGACCAGCAGCATCGTCCTTGGCGGAGTTGATGCGCAGACCGGAGGACAGACGCTCCAGTGCCTGGTTGGACAGCTCCTGAGACTTGTTGAGCTGGTTCTGAGCGGACAGTGACGCGACGTTAGTGTTGATACCGAGAGCCATGATGCTTCTCCTTCGACTTATTTAGTCATCTTGTGGAAAAGGTTTGGCGCCCAGTTTGTTTTAAAGCGCCTCCCTGTTGCTTTCCTTAACGGCGCCCCATCCGAACCCTTTAGAAAAAAAACTGCAGTTTTTGTAAAAGAATGTAATTAGCGGCAATTCCCTTCCTTTATACAAAGCCAAATTTCCGGCAAGACAACGCCCAGCGATAGCACCGAAAACAATAAATAGCACCATTTTTCAGAAGGTTAAAGAAAATTCTAGAAAGCTGGCACATCCTTCGCATTACCTCTGAAAACGGCAATTTAATGAATAGTTCGCCGGCGCGAGGCTCATGTTTGATCGAGCGCTAAGGTACCGGCATCTGTGAGCAGGGAGAATAGATATGCCCCAGATCATCAACACCAATACCGCTTCGCTCAACGCACAGCGTAACTTGAACGCCTCTCAGCGTGATGCCGACACTACGCTGCAGAGACTGTCCTCTGGCCTACGCATCAACTCCGCCAAGGACGATGCCGCTGGCCTGGCAATTTCCGAACGCTTCACCTCGCAGATCAAGGGCCTGAACCAGGCAATCCGAAATGCCAACGACGGTATATCACTGTCACAGGTAGCCGAAGGAGCGCTTGGCGAATCCGGAAATATCTTGCAGCGAATTCGTGAGCTGGCGGTTCAGTCTGCCAACGCCACCAACTCCGCCGGTGACCGCAAGGCGCTGCAATCGGAAGTTAACCAGTTAAAAGAAGAACTTGAGCGAATTGCTACCACCACAGAATTTAACGGGCTTAAGTTGCTGGACGGCACCTTCCAGGCCCAGCAGTTCCAGGCGGGAGCCAATGAAAACCAGACTATTGCAGTATCAATTGAAGGTGCGCGCACTCAGGATCTGGCCAACAACACTCTGACGGCGGCAAACACGACGCAACGCTCCGGCACAGGCTCTTCCACGGCTCCTGCAGATACCGTTGCGGCGGCAAACACCATAGGCTCTCAGACACTGACAATCTCCAGCTCACTCGATAGCCAAACAGTGGCTATCGGAGCTGGCGATACAGCCGAGGAAATTGCCGCCAATGTAAACAAATCTGCCGAGACTACAGGTGTATCAGCGACAGCTCGCACAGAGGTCACGCTGAGCAACACCGCAACAACCCCGCTGACCGTCCCCCAGACCATCAGCATGACGGTCGGCAACGGGAGCAGCTCGGCAACTATCTCAGCACAAATTACCGACGCATCCGATCTTTCTCCGCTGGCTCGAGAGATCAACTCAGCATCCGGCCGGACCGGCATTTCCGCCGAAGTGAATAATGATGGCAGCATCAAGCTCGTTCACCCAACAGGCAAAGACGTAGTCATTGAAGACTTTACAGCCGTGGATGGCCAGCAACTTGACGTTCAAGGCAGCGCTGACCCCGCACCCGAAGAGCTTCAGAGTGGCCCGACTACTCCACTGGATAGCGTCCGGGTGTCAGGCGAGCTGACATTCGATTCCTCCGTCAGCTTTGCAGTGGAATCTGATGCAGCCCCAGCCGCTGCCGGTGGAAGCGTTCTAAGCGTGGCTGCTGATACGTCGGCTGGCTCCTCCCCGGAGGACGTTGCGGGCATCGATATAAGCACTGTAGACGGAGCGACAGAAGCGCTCGCTATCGTTGATGCTGCTCTGGAGACCATCAGTGGCATCCGCGCTGATCTCGGTGCCGCTCAGAATCGCCTGGAGTCCACCATCGCCAACCTGAGCACCACTGCAGAAAACCTGACCGCCGCCCGCTCCCGAATCCGCGACGCCGACTTCGCCGCAGAATCCGCCGAACTGGCCCGCACCCAGGTACTCCAGCAGGCCGGTCTCTCAGTTCTGGCCCAGGCCAATGCCCGTCCGCAGCAGGTACTCCAGCTGCTTCAGGGCTAACGGTGATCCAATAAAAGGTTGAGGTGTCCCATGCAATCACTGCATTTTGTTGAAAATCAGGGCTCAAACCAGGCGCAGGCGGCCCGGCTTCTACTGCAGGCCAACCTGGCCTACGGTGAATCCAACAGCAACGGGCTGAGCCACACTCAGCGCCTGCGAGCCCGACAGGAGTGCCGTGATTACCTGGCCGACGCACTTCAACTGGAGCCGGAGAGCGCGGGAGCTCTGGGTTTGCTGGGACGAATCGAGTTGGACGAGGGGCGGCTTGACGAAGCCCACGAGTTGTTCACCGCAAGCCTTGCGGCTCAACCGGGCCAGGCTCAGCAATATGCAAACCTCGGCTACTGGGCTCTGAAGTCGGAACGCCCTGCCTTGGCGGAGCAGCATTTCCTCGAAGCCTTGGACTGCGACCGGCAATCTGCCGCCGCTTTCTGTGGCGTCGCCCACGCCAAACGCCTGCAAGGCCAGTTCGATGTGGCTTACCTGCACTATCGAAAGCTGCTGCAATCCGGGGCCGACTGGGATTCCGTCTACAGCGGCATGCTGAGCTGCGCGCAACATCTGCACGTGGATAAAGCCGACGGCGATCTTGCGAGGGACGCCCTCGCCCTGCTCCGCCGAGACGGCCTGCCACACCAGGAGGTCGGCCGCTTTGTGGGTGCCATCGTGCACCAGCAGTACGATCTGGATAATCCGAATGCGGAGATTTTCCTGGACGCTGCCTGCGAAGACGAACTGCTGATTCTGGGCCTGCAGAAAACCCTGATGCCAAATCCGGCGGTTGAGAATCTGGTGGTTATGCTGCGCCGGGCTATCATCGCGGAAGTGGCACAAACTGTTGAGCTTCGTGATGAACTGCAGCAGCTTGCTCTGGCGATTGGCCAATATGCTGACCGCACCGGTTACGCACTGGCCGCCGAGGATGATGAAGAGCGGCTGATTGCGACCATCAATGAGAGCATCCAGGCTCAACTGGCGATGGCGGAGCCTCAGGATGGCATGATTGGATCGCTGATCATCAGTGCCATGTACGGCGCCTTGTTCCACCAGCGGTTTGCCGCGCAGCTGGGCCAGTGGAACCTGACTGACTGGCCACTGGGTTTGCAGCCGGTGCTGGCCGCCAGCTACTACGATCGCGCCAATGAGGAGGCGATCAAACAGAATTTCGACGAAAAAACCGCTGAGCTGTGCCTGGACAAGGTAGATGTTCCGCAAGCCTGGCCAGCCTGGTCTCAACTGGCATTCCGGGCATCAAACAGCCTCAAAAATGTCATGGCCACGGAGCTTGGTCTTAACACCGATCAACTGCCCGAAACCCTGCGCATTCTGGTTTGCGGCGCACAATCTGGACAGCGCGCCATGGAGCTGGCCCGCTACCTCAGCGATGTTGAGGTGATTGCGGTAGATGAATCCCTGGCCAACGTGGCCAAGGGCACGCGAATGGCCAGCGATATGGGCATCGAGAACATCGTGTTCTGGCCCTGGTCCATTGCCCAGCGGTTTGTCGCCGATGGCCACCAGGTGCACTGGATTGAGGTGGGTCGCCTGCCCTCGCCTGCCATGTCAGACGTTTCCCTTGCGGAATTGTTGAACAACGCGAGCGGCGCCGGGGCTGTCGTGCATATGCACACCGCCATCGGTGAACAAACACCGGGTGATCGGCAGATCCGCAGCATGATTGCAGAGCACAAGCTGCAGCCCACGCGCACAGCGCTGCGCCAGTTGCGCAGAATGGTGCTGGCCAATCCGCAGGATGCTACTTGGCAGGAGCTTCTCAAAGAAGAAGAGTTCTTCAGCCTTGGCGGCTGCCGGGACCGCTGGTTCCAGCCCCAGGATGGCGCCCAGCTAAAACAGCTGATGGCGATGGTCAGCAACGAGGTGGACTGGAAGCTGGTTAAAGCCCGGGATGCAGACGGCCACAGTCTGGCCACTCACCCGGTGCAGCGGCAGATTCAGGCTGAGGCACTGGGCAACGAAGTCCAGAGCCTGGTCGGCCAGAGCCTGAGCGTCTACTTCAGCAAGCGGCGTTAAGCGCCAATTTAACCGGGTAACAGCACCTAGACGTAAGGAATCAACGATTCCCCGTATAGGTGCAAGTCTTCCAGGATATGCCGTCGCTCCGGAGTCAGCTCTGGATCGGCGGCCAAACGCTGTAACTCCTGCGCATAAGCCTCAAGCGATCGCCACCCTTTCTTCGGGTGCATCAACCGTTGAGATCGGAATTCTTCCCAACGTTCCATTTCCTCACCCAATAATGTACCGGGGTAATTCCGGGCTCGATAACGGAACAGCAACTCGGTCAGCCGCTCCTCTCCGAACTGAACTTCCTGCTCACCCAAGGTCTCCATTGGCTGCTGCAACACCCAATTCAGTTTCTCCCGATCGGCCTTACTGATGAATCCGCCTGCATACAGTTGCTCATCGGGGTCGGTGAGATCGCTCTGGTGTTCCTGATCAAAGGCCTGTGCAATTCGCGCCGACAGATCGCCAGCCTTTTTGAGAAGTGCCAGGTTAGCCCGCAAGGTATCACCGTCGAGCTCAAGCTCAGCCAAGCGCTCCTTACTCAAGCTCTTAAACATGGTGCCAGGTGCCAGAACCGGGCACTTGTTGAGCTGCACCCCTTTGAGCGGGAAACGACTCACGCCCTCTCCCAAGTCCGCCTGGGAAGTAAATACCCGCTCACGAATCTGCTCAGGCGTGGCGTTGATCAGGTCGGTTGGGTCTTCGCGAAGGTCATAAACAATGACGAGGTTCTTGTTGGTCGGGTGCTCGGCTACCGGGGCGACCATCGCGCAGCAACCACGAGTGGCCGGGTATTTGGCGGAAATGTGAAACACCGGCTTCATAGTGCCGGTATCCAGCATCGCCCGGGCCGAGTGCTTGTCCTTGTTATTCAGCACGAAATCAAACAGTTTTGGCTGCTTTTCCTTGATCAGCTTGGCCACGGCAATGGTGGCCTGAACGTCTGACATGGCGTCGTGCGCGCTTTCATGGGCAATCCCGTTGGCGACCGTCAGCTCCTCCAGACGGAAGCTGGGGCTGCCATCCTCTTTTTTAGGCCAATTAATGCCTTCGGGGCGCAGCGCGTAGGTCAGGCGCACCATGTCGATGATGTCCCAGCGGGAATTGCCGTTCTGCCATTCCCGGGCATACGGGTCCCGCAAATTGCGGTAAAGGGTGTGGCGGGTAACTTCGTCATCGAAGCGGAGACTGTTGTAGCCAACGACACAGGTACCGGGCTGACTGAAGGCTTCGTTGATCTGGCTGATGAACTCAGCCTCGGGGAACCCGTCTTCCAGCGCCTTCTGGGGGGTGATTCCGGTGATCAGGCACGCCTCGGGGGATGGCAGGTAATCGTCCGCAGGCTTGCAGTAAATCACCAACGGATCTTCGATGATGTTGAGATTTTCGTCCGTTCTGACACCGGCGAACTGGGAGGGGCGATCGTGGATCGGGTCTACGCCGAAGGTTTCGTAGTCGTGCCAGTAGAACGAGCGAATCAAGGGAAAACTCCTGCCGGTGTTGGTTCAATTGGGCAGGAGTTTAGCATTTAAAACAGCTTCGTCCCCATATCAACTTGGTGGGTCTGCAACCGGGAGATACCATCCGGGCCCTGCAACTGGCTCATGTCGATCGTCATGCTGGTGGGCAGGTTAATGAAGACGCCCTTGCCCGCATCAATCACATTGGCGCCGCCCGGGCTCTGCCATTTCACACCGCCATCGTCTCGCTGAAAACCAATAAAGAAGTCCTCGGTGAAGCCCGTCACGGTTCCGCCTGAACCGTCATCCTGAGCGGTGCCAACGAACAACGACTGCGCCTTGGTCAATGATGCGCATTCGCTGCAGGTTGCAGGGTTGGTGCTGTCGGCAATACCGATCTGAGTGGCCCGATAGTTAGTGGCTTGGCCATTGGCATCGAACAGTGCGGCATCGTGAACCACACCGGCGGAATCGGTCAGCTTCAATCCGATGTTGCCGCTGAAGCTGGAGGTCAGCGACGAGACTGAGCCTCGGGCTTGCCCGAAGCCCATCCGGAAACCCGCCAGCCCACCGGCATCCTCAGCCAGCTCTATAAACGGCTGAGTTGCCTCGAACGGCACGGTGTCACCCTTGGCGTAGGTCTGACCGTTGTATTGCACTCCGTCTTCCCGTGCAATGTGACCCAGTGCCATATGCGCGGCGGCGAAATCCGAGCCGCTGTTGATCTCCCCAACTTTCACATCGTCAATATTGACGCGGGTTTTCACATCAACACCGAGCGTCATGCGGGTGAAGTCATGACTGCTGTCGGACAGGTTATCTACCTGCATAAAGGCCTGCCCGGTTACCTCGCCCATAGTCGCGTCCGAAATGGGCTTCAGATCCGCCAGGGCGACAGGCACAACACCCAGGCAAACCAAGGTAAGAGCGGCGCATACATGCGCATTGTGCTTCATAACGTGTGCCTCTGACTGATTGCTTTCTTCACCGCTGCGAATGCACTATAGCCGAGGCGTTGTTTTCAATAGAGTGAGCTTCATCACAATCACCAGGCACCGCTGAGGATGACAGGAATCAAGTATGACCGGCTTCACAAAAAGTAACGGGGTCGTAGCAAATGTGTACACAAAGTAACGGCCTGATATACTCGCCCAAACTTTTACCGGCACCACAACAATATCAATGACCACCCGCATCCTGATTTGCGACGACTCAGCACTCGCTCGAAAGCAAATGGCCAGAGCCCTGCCAGAGGGCTTTGGTACCAACATCATTTTCGCCAGTAACGGAAAGGAAGCGCTCGAGCTCTTGCGGGCTGGGGAAGCCGAGCTGATGTTCCTCGACCTCAATATGCCCGAAATGGACGGCTACGAGGTGCTGGAGCACGTTCGCACGGAAGACCTGCCCATTCTCACCATTGTCGTCTCCGGCGATATTCAGCCGGAAGCCCGAGAGCGGGTGAAAAAATTGGGCGCCATCGACTTCATCAAGAAGCCGACGGAAGCGGGCATTGTCATGGGTTTGCTCAAGGACTATGGCTTCTACAGCCCGAGCGAGCTTGAAGATACCGCCCTCAACGATACCGCTCTGAACAACGAGTCAACGGATACCGCAGCCAATGAGATCTCGGTCTCGCTGAACGATTACCTTCAGGAAATCGCCAACGTGGCGATGGGGCGCTCCTCCGACCTGCTGGCTCGCCTGTTGAAGGTTTTCGTGAAGCAGCCCATTCCAAAGGTTGCCCTCATCGCCAATTCCGAGCTTCACATGGCCATTTCTGCAGCCCAGAACAGCGCCACCTACTCGGCCGTGTGCCAGGGTTTTACTGGGGCCGGCATTGCAGGCGAAGCGTTGCTATTGTTTGCGGACGCCAGTTTTCAGGAAATGGCAGACATGCTGCACTACGAAGCCCACAACGGCGACGACGTGCACGTTGAGGTGCTAATGGACATGTCCAGCATCCTGTTTGGCGCCTTCCTCAAGGGTATTGGCGACCAACTGGACCTGAAGCTGGGGCTGGGCCACCCTACCGTGCTCGGCCAGCATCGACAGATCACTGAGCTGCTCGAACACCACAGCGCCCGTGAAGAGCGGCTGCTGTGCATCGAAATCAGCTACGCCCTGGAAGACAGTGACATCCAGTGCGACGTGCTGGTTCTGCTTACTGAGGACTCCGTGCCTTTCCTGGAACAACGCCTCGAATACCTGGTGGATTGATCAATGGCCTCTAACGAAACTCAAGCCGACTCCTTCCACTGGCTGGTCGACATGTTGGAATCGGTCGAAGTCGGGCTGGTGGTCCTGGATCTGGATTTCCGCGTGCAAGCCTGGAACGGCTTCATGGAAAACCACAGCGGCATCACCGCCAGCAAGATCCGCGATAAAGTCATCTTCGATGTGTTCCCTGACATTCCCAAGGCATGGCTGACCCGCAAAGTGGACGCCGTCGCCCTTCTGAATACCCGGGGGTTTACCTCTTGGGAGCAGCGCCCTTATCTGTTCAAATTCCGGAACACCCGCCCCATCACCGGCACTGAAGAATTCATGTTTCAGAACCTGACCATCAGCCCGCTCTCGGGGACTGCTGGGCAGGTCGAGAAAGTATGTCTTATGGTGTACGACGTCACCGACATCGCCAGCAGCAAACGGGCGCTGGAACGGGCGAACGAGCAGCTCGCCAAGCTCAGCATGACTGACCGACTGACCGGGCTTCTCAATCGTGGGACCTGGGAAAATCTGGTCGATGCGGAGTACGAGCGCTATCGCCGCTACGGCCAGGCGACCTCCCTGGTGATGTTTGACATCGACCACTTCAAGAAAGTGAACGACACCCACGGCCATCTGGCGGGCGATGAAGTCATCAAACACACTGCTGCCGTCACGAAAGCCAGCCTCCGACAGTCCGACACTTCCGGTCGGTACGGTGGCGAGGAATTTGGCATTATCCTTCCAGAAACTGACGCAGAGGGTGCCCGCATTATCTGCGAGAGAATTCGGGAAACCATTGAGCAGAGTGTGGTTGAAACCAGCGTTGCGCCGATTCAATACACCATTAGCATGGGCATCGCGCAATTGAATGAAGGGCCTGAGAACTACATGCAGTGGATGCAGTTGGCCGATAAAGCATTGTATGCCGCGAAGGAAGGCGGAAGGAATCGGGTGAAGATTTCAAAGAAATGATTTGGACAGAAAAAGAAAAGCCCGGCTCAAGCCGGGCTTTTCTTTTCAAGCGTTATCAAAATCGGCCTTAATTTTCCTGCCAACCTTGAACCGCTTCTTTACCGTATTTGTTGCGCCATTCGTTCAGCGTCTTGTGGTTGCCACCGCGGGTTTTAACCACTTCACCAGTGTGCGGGTTCTTATAGGTTTTCATCGGACGCTTGGGGCGACCGGCCGATGCTGCTTCGCCTTTGGCACCACCAATAGATGGATCAATCGCTGCGAGAATCTGCAGAACATCTTTGGGCGACTTGTTGTATTCCTTCATCAAGTCACGAACCTTGTTTTCAAACTCCAATTCGCCTTTCAGAGCCTGGTCTTCTTCAAGCTTCTCCAGCTCTGCGGCAAGCTTTTCCATAAGCTGCTTCTTTTCGTAGTAATCGTTGATCTTTGCCATGGAATAAAAACCTTATCCAAGAAAAGGGTTTTAAAAAATTTCGGAGTTGACTAAAAGTCGCGAATAATAATAAGTAATTTAACAGAATTTGGCAAAGTTTATTATATTACCTTAATCAAAAAGCCGATCATATTGACCGGCTTTTTAAGCTGACACTTCTAAACTGGAAAACTACAAGCGTAGATCCGCCTCACCAAGTGGCAGCACGCCTTTCAAATCAAACAGCACACCATTGTCTTTCAAATATGCCCGGAGCTCTTTCGATGTCAGCTCGGCATATTCTCTATGCGGGACTGCCAATAACAGTGCATCGTAATCACCGTGTTTGGGAGACTCTAAAAGCGATACGCCGTATTCATTGTAGGCCTCCTCAGAGTCGGCCCAACAATCGGTGATGTCTACAGAGCAACCAAATTCCTGGAGCTCACTGACAACATCGATGACTCTGGTGTTGCGAAGATCCGGGCAGTTTTCTTTGAAGGCAAAGCCCATGACCAATACACGACAACTGGCCACAGCATGGTTTGTCTGAATCATCGCCTTAACCAATTCAGAGGCAACATAAGGGCCCATACCATCGTTGATTCGGCGGCCGGCAAGGATGATTTCCGGGTGGAAGCCTATTGATTGCGCCTTGTGCGTCAAATAATAAGGATCAACCCCAATACAATGACCACCTACCAGACCTGGTTTGAACGGCAGAAAGTTCCACTTTGTTCCTGCGGCTGCCAGCACTTCATTAGTGTCGATTTTTAGTCTGGAAAAAATCATCGACAGCTCGTTCATTAATGCGATGTTCAGGTCCCGTTGCGTGTTTTCTATTACTTTCGCCGCTTCAGCGACTTTTATTGAGCTTGCCTTGTGGGTACCAGCAAGAATGATCTCGGCGTACAACTCGTCAATCTCATCAGCAATTTCTGGAAGGGACCCAGAAGTTACTTTTTTGATGGTCTTGACCCGATGATTTTTGTCGCCTGGATTAATGCGCTCTGGACTGTAACCCCCAAAGAAATCTTTGTTAAAAACAAGCCCGGAAACACGCTCCAAAATCGGGACGCAGACTTCTTCGGTCGCGCCTGGAAACACGGTAGATTCGTAGATAACGATATCGCCGGGCTTTAGTACACGGCCCACCGTTTCACTGGCTGTAAGGAGCGGGGTTAAGTCGGGGGCTCTGGATTCATTAATCGGCGTGGGCACTGTGACAATGTAAATCTGGCAATCTTCGATATCGTCCGGCGAGCTGGTAAACGAAAGTCCAGGCGAAGCAGACAACTCCTCCAGCGACACTTCTCGAGTGGAATCGATACCGTCTTTTAGCTGAGCAATACGCCTAGCGTTTATATCGAAGCCTCTGACTTCTCGCCGCTCTCCGAATGCCGCTGCCAAAGGCAAACCAACATAGCCAAGTCCAATTACCGCAATCCTTTTCATCCGAATTCCTTTCGTTTCTACGGAAGCTTTCCTTAGCTCTAATTCTAACCTCAATTATCGATCTTGCTATCTAAACGGGAAAACGACGAACCTTATCTGACTCTGGGATCTCCACACCTGGCTTTTGAGCTTCGCTCTGCCAAACCAGATCCGAAACTCCTTCATTAGGCGTGAATCCGGTCGGAGCGGCACTAAGGATTTCAACGACTCTACTGCAATTGAACTCTTGACTGGCGCTTAGCAACTCTTGGAGCGCGGCGTCCAAATCTTGCGGTGACATAGAAACCTCACGAGCCATCATGATCCTCGGATGAGACGTTCCCTGGGGGTTATCACCAATCAACAACTCTTCATAGAGCTTTTCACCAGGCCGCAGGCCAGTGAAAACAACTTCAATATCTCCATTCGGCTCATCTTCTGTTTTTTCAGCTAAGCCCATCAGGTGGATCATCTTGCGTGCCAAGTCAGCAATTTTAACCGGCTCGCCCATATCCAATACGAAAACCTCTCCACCCGCCCCCATGCTGCCCGCCTGTAAAACCAGTTGGCTTGCTTCTGGGATGGTCATGAAATAGCGAATGATGTCAGGATGAGTGACGGTTACAGGCCCGCCATCACGGATCTGGTCCCGAAACAATGGAACGACGGAGCCAGAGGAACCAAGTACATTACCGAATCGGACCATTGAGAAAACAGTCTTTTTCTGACGTTCAGCAAGCCCCTGAAGCACCAACTCGGCCATCCTCTTGCTGGCGCCCATAACATTGGTTGGCCGAACGGCTTTGTCGGTGGAAATCAAAACAAAGCGCTCAACGCCCGCGGCTACCGCTGCTTCGGCAGCGTGGGCGGTGCCAAAAACATTGTTCTGAACGCCCTCGATCACATTGTGCTCGACGAGAGGCACATGCTTATAGGCGGCTGCGTGGTATACCGTTTGAACATCGAACGTCCGCATAATCACTTCACAGCGCCTACGGTGAACAACGCTGCCCAGCAGTGGGTGCAGTTCCACTCTCAAACCTTCAATCCGGTTTATCGCCTGTAACTCGCGCTCAATCGCATACAGCGAAAACTCAGATTGCTCGAAAAGCACCAGCGTTTTCGGCTTGTGCCTGATAATCTGGCGGCACAGTTCGGAGCCAATTGAGCCCCCCGCCCCGGTCACCATGACTGATTTTTGGAACAGGCTCTTTGCCACAATTGCTGTATCCGGGCGGACCGGTTCTCTGCCCAATAAGTCCTCAATTTCGAGATCACGGATATCGTTAATACGAGCCTGGCCAGCGACTAACTCAGACACTGATGGTACGGTTTGTACTGGAATTGAAAGCGGTTCTAGCTGTTTGAGAAGCTTCTTCCGATCCACTTTAGAATCTGGATCCAAGGCGAGGAGAATGCGCTGCACGCGATACCTCGCCATGTTTTTCGCGATCAGGTCAATTCGGACTACAGGCAAGCCGTCGATCATCGATTTATGATTAGCGCGATCGAAAGTAACGAATACTACAGGCTTGTATTCGGGACCCTGCCGCAGGGCAGACGCGAGGGCCATACCCGTCTCGCCAGCGCCAATAATTGCAACTGCCTCTTTATTGCGCTGATGAGGGTGGTTGACCAGAATGCGCACGCCAAGACGAGTTCCACTAACGAAAACAAAAGCCAGTGCGCCGTAAATAATCGGTACTGAGCGTGGGATAGGCACTTGGAGTAAATACCCAGCAATGATCAAGGCCAGGGCCGAGGCGAAAACCCCATAAATAATGGTAAGAAAAGCTTTATCGCCCAGAAAACGAATCACCGCGCGGTACAGACCCAACCGAACGAACACCGCAATCGTGAATACCACAGTAATGGCCGCTACGATCACGTGCCCTCGGTCCGGCACCCACAGCTGTTGCTCTAATCTGAGTGCGAACGCAGCCCATATCGCAAAAAAGAGAACAACCGAATCAGATGCCACGGAAATCAGTCGCTTTTGCAACCTGGGTAAATTCAGAAAGGCATTGATCATTGTGTATCCTTCACCCTGTCGCCGGCCCCCTTGCCCCTGATGGTCAAGAAAATATAGCGAAAATAGGCGATAGCATTGAGCTCCGCCAGCATTTTGGCATCGGTTTCGGCCAGCAATTGCGGGGTCGACATATCAATATCATTTACCTGCGCCAGCCCGGTTATGCCGGGCCGCGCCGTTAAAACTCCCCTGCTTTCCCGCTCAGCGATAAGCTCTTCCTGATTAAACAAGCACGGCCTCGGGCCCACCAAGCTCATTTCACCTTTCAAAACGTTCCACAACTGGGGTAACTCGTCGAGCTTAGTGCGCCGAAGGAAGCGACCGAACTGGGTGATTGATGCTGCATGCGCCAAATGACTTGCGACGGAGGCCGTATCTACTTTCATGGTACGAAACTTCACCAACGTGAACGGCTGCTTGTCCCGACCTACCCGGTCCTGGCGAAATATCGGCGACCCGGTATCAAACAGACCGAATACATAAAGTACCACCAACACCGGAAAACCCAAGGTTAGACCGACCAAAGAAAACACAACATCTAGAAAACGAATCACATTACCCATCCTGATTATTCTTAAAACAGCTTCTCAACCCCTCATCCACAGATACCGTCGGCTTCCACCCCAATACCTCACGGGTTTTGGAAATATCCACCTGCAAAGACCCGAGCAACCTTTGCGCCATCGCATTCTTACCCAAAAACGACGCAACGCACTGTAGTAATTTAGCAGGCACCGGCATAAGCCTAGCGGGTTGGCCCATGGCGTTGCCCACGCGACGTAACAGTTCTGACGTGGAAAGATCCTCTCCGTCACTGACCAGGAATACCTGATTTGCGGCGGCAGGATGATCAGTACACTTGATAATGAGATCCACTAGATTTTCCACTGAAACCAGAGATCGCTTATTACGAATAGCGCCAAATGGGAGCGGCAAGCCCTTAGCAATCAGCTTGATCATGCTGGCAAAATTGCCTTTCACTCCCGGCCCGTAGACCAAAGGCGGCCGAATAATTACCACTTCTAACCCCGTTTCTGCTGCAATCTGCTGCAATCCCTCTTCTGCTTCTCTTTTTGAGATTCCATAAGGGTCTTCCGGAGCAGGGATATCATCCGCCGTGAAACACTGGCCGGACGTCGTAAGTTCGCCATTCACTTTTATCGAGCTGATAAAGACAAAGCGCTCTACCCCCGCCGCCGCAGCTTGGCGAGCGAGGTTGAGTGTGCCGGCCACGTTTACATTTCGAAACTCGGCAAGCGGATCAGCCGCCTTGTCATCCAAAATATGTGTGCGGGCAGCAGTGTGAACAATGGCATGCTGACCCTCCAATGCCTCAGACCAATCCGTATCGCCACTGATCTCACCCACAGCGATACGCGCTGAATCATCACCCTCCAATTTTGTCCGGACTACCCCTCGAACAGCGGCTGACGGTTGAGCGGCCAGACTCGTTATCAGGTGGCCTCCGACAAAACCGGATGCGCCCGTGACCAAAATTCTCTCAGGCATCGTCCAGTAACTCCTTATAAATCTCCAAGTGCTGGCTCACTATTTGGTCGATAGAAAATGCTCGCTCTGCCAACTGTCGACCTGCTTTGCCCATGAGCATCCGCTGATCGGGCGCCTCAATCAGAGTCTGTAAACTATCGGCGAGCGCCTCTGCACTTTTCACCGGTACCAGCACGCCGGTCACACCCGGCTCTATGGCATCGCGACAACCGGGCACATCGGTTGTCACGACCGCCCGCCCGCAGGCAGCCGCCTCTACCAAGCCTTTCGGTAACCCCTCCCGATAGGACGGTAAGCAGACGATATTGGCTGCAGCGTACTGCATTGCAATGTCTGAGCGATAGCCGGGCAATTCAACAACACCTTCAGCAGCCCAATTATCTAAATCCTCCTGCTCGACGCTTGTCGGGTTTCCTGGATCCGGTGCTCCAATGAGGCGCATCACCACCTCAACACCACGCGCCTTCAACAGCCGGGCAGCTTCAACAAACTCATAGACACCCTTATCCCGCAACAATCGCGAGGCCATTACGACAACCGGTATACCTTCCGGCTCTTGCACAAACGAGTAATTGGCCAGATTCACACCCGACCCGCGAATCATTCGTACCTGTTTTCTTTTGAGTGCACCAATCGCCAACAATCCATCGCGGTCATCAGGGTTTTGGAAAATAACCGCAAGGCGCCTATGTCGAAACGCCAACCGATAAAGTAACGAAACCAGCGCTCGACGTGCTTGGGCAGCCGAGGACTGGGCAACGAATACTGTCCCCAATCCCGAAACAGCGGCGACTACTGCAGGAGCTCCTGCCACCCGCGCCGCAATGCCACCATACAGCACCGGTTTAATGGTAATGAGATGCACCAAACTTGGCTTTAATTCCCGCAACAAACGAATCAGACTAATGATGGAGGTAAGCTCCGCAAGTGGATTTTGCCCGCTTCTCGCTATAGCAACGGAGTGGTGTACAAGACCCAATCGCTCAATTTCGATAGCTGCTCGTCCAGCCGTTGTCGCAACATGCACCTCATACCCCTCTTCGCACGCAGCAAGGGCAATCGGCAAGCGATGCGACAGAAAAAATTCAGGAGTATTTACAACAAACAATACTTTTCTTTCTGTCAAAATACTTCCAACTTTGTCTGATCCATGAATATTGTCTCAAACTATGGCTCTCCAAGTGTTTTTTGAGGCAATCAGTTCAACTAATTTTTTAAGCAACTCAGGGACACCTTAGGTAATTACGGAGAGCAACTACCTCCCATTAAAAACGGCTTTACCTCAGATCTCGCAAATCAGCCCTGAAGAGTATTCGAGGCGCGCAAGATTGACCTCACTTTCCCGCACTCCGATCTTTAGCCAGCCACTAACTTGGGATCCCATGCTCAAGCTGTTTCTTTGGAACGAAAATGGGCTTGAATAGACGTCGTACATGGCAGTCTGCGCATACAAACAACACGAATATCACAATGAAAGGATAACGGTAGCGGGCAGCAGTACCGTAATTGAACACTACTAAGCCATAAATGGACATCGCGAATACTATAAATAATCCCCAAAAAACTAACTTCTTGGGTAGGCGCCGCCATGCCTGTCTGACAACCAAGACAAGAAGAATAGCGACCACGAGACTCTCAAAAGACTGTATAAGCTGGAATACACTTGTTGCCTCCCATGGAAATGGTTTTAGCAAAAAATAAAGACTGCTTGTAGCACCTTCAGAGACCAAATCGGCAGGTCCAGTTAACAGCTCTACATCCCCTCGCTCCCCACCGTCCTCTAAAAACATTGCAACACGAAACTTATTCACCAGAGGCAAAGCAAATGGGGCAGCACTTGCCACAGCGACCAAACCAACCCCCAGCGTCACAATACCTTTACCAATTGAAATCCCTAAATGCCGTACCGAAAAAATGGTATAAATAATAAGCACCGGAGCCAAAATGAAAAAATTCTGGAACTTGATCATAAATAGCAGTCCGAGAGGTAACCACATTATCAACCAACGCCCCTCTCGGCACCATTGAACAGCCACAACCATGAATAAGAGTATGAGAGTATCTCTCAACCCCATACCTGCATTAAGAGCCAAGCTAGGATATAAAAGATAAAACCACATTGAAAAGTGAGTAAAAACACCCTTTCCATATAACCAAACAAAAAGGGAAGAGTACAGGAAAGTATTATAAAAGCCGATACTCAATGGGGTAACCGCTAACGGGAGCGGCATCACAGAAAAAAACGCTGCTGCCCGCTTCACATTTCCTGCGTTTAACGCCTCAAGAATGCCTAAACCACCACTCCTGATTGCATTAAGTTCACGCCAGTATTTAAGTGCATCGGGCATGTACGAAAACGGAAAAAGAGCACCGTTTAAAAAGAACGGCAAAAAACAGTGCGCCAACAATGCGAGTTCTGCCATTCGGGGAACATTAACTACTCTACACCCGACAACCACGAGTAGCGTGCAAACAATAAAGTTAGGAACGTCGTAAAGTCGTATGACCCAGAAATTTTGGCTTAATATCCAGCTAATATCATCCATACTTATCTAAAAACTTAAATACAAGGTGATTTTAAAAAATATCTCCGCCCAAAATAAAAAAAGTATGCAAAGCCACAAAAATAATTAATCAAATAGATAGACGTAAATCTTTCTTCACGGACACAGAAATAAAAACAAAGTTTTTGACTTAGTAACCACTTTTCATCTCAGTTGACTTCAAGCCATGCCTGAAACATCAGCACATTCCAAAGGTGATATTGCCAATTCATCTTGCCGCTCAAATGCTCCGCCCACATCTTGCGGATAACTTCTGGGTGAAAAAAACCTTCCGACCGGAGGCGGTTTTCATCAAGCAACTCCTCCGCCCACTCGCGTAATGGCCCCCGCAACCAGCTGTCTAGCGGAATCCCAAAGCCCATCTTAGGTCGTTCAATTAGCTCCTTAGGCACATATTTATAGAGCACCTGACGCAAAAGCCATTTGCCTTGCCCATCTCTTATTTTAAGATCAAGCGGCATGCGCCACGCGAGTTCAACCACACGATGATCCAACATTGGAACACGGGTTTCCAAACTAGTAGCCATGGCCGCACGGTCCACCTTGGCAAGAATGTCATCCGCCATATATGTTTTAGCGTCCATCGCCATCATCGCGTGTTCCAGGCAATCGGTTTTGGGCCAAGCCCCTGAAGTTGTTTGTAGCGTTTCAGGTTCTGACGCGTTAATCACAACATTGGCTGGGTCCGTCCAGTGACTGGTTAGCTGTCGATAGAAGGCATGACCGTCAGACAGAGCAAGCACATCGGCCAGTTTGCGGGCCTTTTCGCCCGGAATTGAGAGTTGTAAACGTTTTGGTAAAACCGGCCTCGCCCAATCGAACAGCTTGTCCCAAGTAGCTGGTGACACGCCCCGCAAAATGCCCGCAGCTGCATGACGAGCGAACACTGGCAACCGCTGAACCGGTCCCCATACTTTTTGCGCGGCGAGATAGCGATTGTAGCCACCAAATAATTCGTCGCCCCCGTCACCGCTCAAAGCAACCGTAACTTGCTGTTTCGCCATTTGACTGACAAGAAACGTCGGTATCTGCGAGCTATCACTAAACGGTTCACAGTACATGCCCGGCAGTGCCGGGATAACTGCTTGAGCATCCGCAGGACGGACATAAAGTTCTGTGTGGTGCGTTCCCAAGTGCTTGGCAACGGCTTTTGCGTGGGTAGCCTCATCGTAACCGCCCTGATCGAAACCTATAGTAAAAGTTCTCACCGCCCTCTTACTTTGGGCTTGCATCAGCGCAACAGTGGTACTGCTGTCCACACCACCGCTCAAAAAGGCTCCCAGCGGTACATCAGACAACATTTGTTCACCGATGCTGTCTGAGAGTCGAGATTCAAGAAGGCCCACGGCGGCCTCCGGACTGCATGAGATAGGGTCACTCAGCCCCTTTTCTACAACGTCATCCAGCTTCCAATAAGCTTTTGGTTCTGTTTCTTTGGAGGCGGCCAAATTACCTTGCAGAGGAATCTGTACGTAACACCCCGGCATCAGCTTTTGGATACCTTGATAAATACTAAATGGTGCGGGGATATAACAATGTCGCAGCAACAAAGCCAAGGCGTTGCGATCGACCTTGGCATTAAAGGCGGGGTGAGGCTTCAACGCTTTAAGTTCGGAACCAAATAGCAATGCATCGTCACACCAACCCCAATACAAGGGCTTTTCGCCCATCCGGTCGCGAGCCAGCGTTAACACCTGGTCTTGCTTATCCCACAAGGCAATGGCAAACATACCCGCTGTGGCCTGCAATGTCCGTTCTACACCCCAAGCCGCGAAACAGGCCAGTAAAGTTTCTGTATCCGAGTGACCGCGCCATGATATGTCTCTTTGTGCAGCCTCCACCTGCGACCGGAGTTCTAAATGATTGTAGATCTCGCCGTTAAACGCGATTACATAACGCCCGCAATTTGAATGCATTGGTTGAGCGCCCGCCGGGGACAGATCGAGGATTGCGAGACGGCGGTGGCCAAGCACCAACGGCTGCTGCTGCTCCAACCAAAGGCCTTCGCTATCGGGACCTCTGTGGGAGATGGAGTTAGTCATCGCTTTCGCTATTTCGGCCGCATCTTGAGCATTGCCTGCGGGCTGACGCGTGAATCCTATCAGTCCGCACATAATTGACTTGCTCCATTACTGTTACCAAACCAACACGTCTCATATGCTGAGACCATGCTCTCGATCGAGTAACGCTCCTCTATTCTTTGAATGCTCGCGTTTCTGCGGGCTTGCCAGGCGGCTGGATTGGTTTGCCATTCGCGCACCATTGTGACAATTAATTCCGCGAGCGCCGTCGAGTCTCCAGGTGGGCAAATAGTGCTTTCGTCCCCCAAGATCTCAAGAGCATCGCCGACATCTGTGGAAACACACGGCACACCGCACGCCATTGCCTCCGCAATTACATTAGGGAACCCCTCCGAGCAACTCGAAAGTACATGCAGATCTAAAGCATTCATGATCGCTGGGATATCTGCACGCTGACCAATAAGTCGTACGTTATCCTGGAGGCCCAAATCAATAATATGGTCGCGCAAGGTGACGTTTTCCAGCACTAACCCCTTACCGACGAGTAGACACTGAAAGTCAATTTCTTTTTCGGCCAACTTCGCCAGGGCCTCTAGCAAATTGGAGTGATCCTTGAGCGGATCGAAACGCCCGACCATTCCGATTACAAAACTTTCGTACCCTAGCCCCAATTGCTTCCTGATCTTATTTCCCCGAGACGGATCGGCCTTGAAGCGGGACAAATCATAGCCGTTCGGAATCATCGTGAGCTTGTCACGGTCGTAACCGAGCTCCCCATGGACCGACACCGCCTTGTTGGCACAACAAATAATTTTTTTGGGCACCCACACCGATAGCAAAGCAGAGACACTGGCAATCCAGCGGGTTAAGCGGGAAGACTTTCCTTGTTCGAGGCTCGACATTCGAACTCCCCAAAAAACGCGCCGAACACCCGCTAGTCTTGCCGCTAGACCGCCCAACAAGTCTGCGTGGTACATCCAGGTCTGCACCGCATCAGGCCGCTCCAACCGTATCAGCCGGACTAGCTGAATCATCCTACCAATGCTGGGTATACCAGAGCTCATTGAGAGGCAGTGCACCGCCACACCGGACCGTTTCAATAGAGGTCCGTACTTACCCTCGTCCATCAGTGAAATGACGACATGAGTTACTTCATTGCTATGCAGACACAATCGAGCGAGTACGCCTTCTGCACCGCCATCGTTCAGGCCGGTGATGACATGCAAAACTTTCTTACCCATGGTGATGTTCGAGCCACGCCTGAAACATTAGCACACTCCAAAGTCTTGACGCGTGATCGCGACTACCACGGCAATGTTCATTCCATAGATTGCGGATAGGCGCAGCATGAAAATAACCGTCACGTTTGAGGCGATTTTCATCCAACAACGCTTCGGCCCAATCTTTCAAGGGACCTCGCAACCACTGCCCGAGCGGAACAGAGAAGCCCTTTTTCGGACGCTCAATCATCTCTCGCGGGACATACTTGTAGAGCACCTCGCGCAATGCCCATTTCCCCGTACCATTCCGAATTTTTTGATGCAGAGGCAACTGCCAGGCAAACTCAACGACCCGATGGTCGAGGAGCGGGACTCGCGTTTCAAGACTGTTCGCCATCGCGGCTCGATCGACTTTCACCAAAATGTCATCGCTCATGTATTGCTTTGCATCGACAGCCATCATCCAATGTTCGAAGCAGTCGGTTTGCGGCCAACAAGAGGGGCTATTCATCGTCGTCTGAACAACGCCCGCCCCGATTACAGCATGCTCCGGCTCTTTCCAATGACTCATTAGCGCTTCGTAAAAGGCTTCCCGATCCGCGCTCGGCAGTACCCGAAGCAGCTTATATACCTGATCCGGTACGGGCGCCCCCCCCAGCGCAGAAACAGCCATTTTTCGTAGCTTCAGAGGCAGACGCCGGACCAATCGCCAAACCTTCGGCGCGAACTGATAAGGGTTATAACCTCCGAACAGCTCATCGCCTCCATCACCGCTTAAAGCAACTGTTACCTGCTGCCTAGCCATTTTACTCACGAGATAGGTAGGGATCTCGGAACTGTCTGCAAAAGGTTCACAGTATATAACTGGCAGTCCAGGAATAACTGCGAGCGCGTCCTGGGTGTCGACGTAGAGTTCTGTATGGTTAGTACCAAGATGCTCAGCTACCTCTCTCGCGTACTGCGCCTCATTGTAACCCGGCTCATTAAACCCTATGGCGAAGGTACGTACAGGCTGACTGCTATGCTGCTGCATCAGAGAAACAACCGTACTACTATCGACACCACCGCTTAAAAACGCTCCCAGAGGAACATCCGCCAGCATCTGCCCCTGTACACTCTGAGTGATACGTTGCTCCAACGCAGACACTGCTTCATCATCCGATCCCACAAACGGGGTCGCCAAACCTGACTCGATAACACTATCTAGAGTCCAGTACGCTTTTGGGATAGCTTCGCCGACATCATCTCCCTGACGTATCTGAACCATATGACCTGGAGCCAATTTGTAAATGTCCTGATAAATACTGTAGGGAGCCGGAATTGAGTTATACCTCAATAGCAGTGCTAGAGAATCCCTGTTAACTTCCGCATTAAATTCAGGATAGGCTTTCAGAGCTTTAACTTCCGATCCAAACAGCAGGGTCCGCTTGCACCACCCCCAATACAGAGGCTTTTCTCCCAAACGATCTCGCGCGAGAGTCAGTAGGTGCTCCTGTTTATCCCAAAGAGCCAATGAAAACATGCCCACTGTAGCCTGAAGGGCTTTCTCTACTCCCCACGCCGAAAAACATGCAAGCAAAGTTTCCGTATCGGAATGACCTCTCCACCGAGGAGCCAACCCCGCACGTTCCAACTGACCGCGCAAAGCTTGGTGATTGTATATCTCTCCATTGAAGACAGTCACATAACGATCACAGGCAGAGTGCATCGGCTGGTGGCCTGCAGGAGATAAATCAACGATCGAAAGTCGAGTATGGGCTAGTCCGACTCCTACGTGCGCGTCATGCCATGTGCCTCCAGCGTCTGGACCACGATGAGTTATTGAGTTCGACATCTCGCCGAGCACTCGTTCGAGATCGAGATTTAACGCTGAAACGGTCCAAAAACCTCCAAAACCACACATTTATAACGTCGCCTTGGCTGGTACTACTTCTACCGACGAATTTCTCATCCTTAATTTATGCTGCTTCATTTGTTTCTTATCCAACAACCCTAAAACCAAAATCATAATATATAAACGAGCAGAATAACCAGAAAATAGCACCGGCTCTTTCGCTTCCGCGACCAACAATAGCTCTGACCTCACCCTCTTAAATTTGTATAAGAGAGAAACAACGAGAAACGGAGCCAAAAAAACTGCGAGCACACCAAAATTTGTAAATTTATAAAAAATAAAAACAAAAAATATAAAACATAAAATATAAGGCCATTTTCCTTAAGACGCCTTTATAATTTGACATCTCTGCCAAAACCCTTTTTAAAAAATAGCATTTTTTCGAGACTGAAAATGATCTGACAGTCAAAACACTCCAACTAAGGCGCCCCAAAAAAAATATTCTTTTGCTAGCCACATGAACACTAGGATTTTCAGCTCTTGAACCCATTAAATTTACAACTCTAATCGACCGCATCTGCCGACTCAAATAATTCTTGAAATGATCCTACGCGCCTTATCTCGAAACTTATATGCAACAGAAAGAACCCATGGGAGCCGACGAAATATAAAGACAAAACAATGATTGAAGCTGGTCATCTTTCCTGAACTCAACTCGATTAACCTTCCAAATAGCTTTTCATCCTTCCCGTAAACTAAAGCACGAATCGCTGCCTCTTTATACATAGAAGCTTTAAAGTACATAATGCTCTCTCGATGTTCACCCCTGAATTCCAGATCAAGACGATCTAGACACCGAGAAAAGTTAAAGGCGAATCGCTCCATCTGGTCTGGTGCCTTACGCTTTTCAGCGTTACTTACTGAACTACCGGTACCAAGCCGATAAACGCTTGCAGCCTTTGGCTCGTATGCAAGTCCTTCACTCTCAGCAGCTAAAGCCTGGATGAAATAATCACCTAATGGTGCATCTTCAAACAGCTGACAAAAGCGTTCCACAACTATCCTGCGCAAAAACAGTGAAGCCGTAGGCACCACTCCCCCACCGGTCTTACACACTTCATTGCAAGCCAAAACTGATGCGTCGTAGTAATTTATCAGCTTCACTTCTCCATTCGCATTCATAGCAAAAGCGGCATGAGCACACCCATCAACGCCCCCTTTACTATCCAGCAAGTCACATTGAAACTGCAATTTTTCAGGATTAACCCAAAAATCATCCCCTTCACAAAGGGCAATGTATTTTCCTCTAGCGTATTGAAAACTGAGAGCTGTTGGTTTTTTTCCTTGGCTATACTGATTCACGTCCTGCGAAACTAGCTTAATTATTTTCGGATACTGCTCAGCGTATTCTTTTATTATTTTAATATTATTATCAGTTGAAGCATCATCATGAATAATAATCTCAAACGGGAACTGGGTTCTCTGTATAAGAAAGCCACGAATCGCATCCTCAATATATGCCTCATGGTTGAAAGTATTGCATAACACACTAACCACTGGCTGACCGAGGTCGCCTTGCCATTTTGAAGTAACTTCCCTCTCCAAAGGTAGCGTACGGTTCCTAAACTCCGACAGATCAAACATTGACCCTCTATTCACTGTACCTGCTCCGAAAATAGTCGCCAAAAGCACTGAAAGCGCCTACAAGAGTACCCAACGCACAGACAATGACTAACGCGACAGCTTGGCCAAACCGAGTCGTCACCCCAACCTGAGAAGCAACATAAACTCCGGCCAAAATGGCCACCCCTATGAAAATCAATGGATATAAGACATCATTTCGCATCCATTTTTTATGGAGATCCGGTGCGAATTTTTCATGTACAAAAGGCACCCAAAATACGAGTGAGAGGAACCGAAACCCGAACCATACCCAAGCTACCCCTATGGGCCCGTAGCTAACAGCAGAGAAAATAATCAAAGGGATGTTTAAGAGCACGGAAAACGTGTTATATCGAACGTGATACTTTAAATTTCCATATGCATATTGCAAATAATACTGAAGTGCGACTACGGTAAAAAGAGCTGCTCCTAGAACAAACAAGGGCAATATGGACTGCCCCCAATCAGCAGCTACCTCACTACCTGTCCATGCAAACAACACCGCATGCGGCATACAAGCGATCGTAAAAGCCACCGGCATTACGAGTACGACAATTATCCGCGTAGATCTCCTATATAGCAGTAACAACTCTTCGTGGTTCCCTTCAGACAACAACGATGTCATTCTAGGCAGTATAGCTTTGCTTATTGGCCCAGAAAGCATCATCACACCAGAACAAATGGTTGCGACTAACGTAAAGTATCCATACTCAGAGAGAGTGAGGATTTTGGATAACACCAACTTATCAAGCTGAGTGAGCAGTACCCATATCGCCGCGGTGTATGCAATACTCATGGAAAATGGAACAATCCGACGGAGCTCTGGCCAGTAAAAACGAGGAGCCTTTACCTTGGGTAGTAATTGCTTCAGCTTTCGTTTTAGGATTAATATTTCAACCAAAACTATGGCAAGCTGAAAATAAAAATAAACCAATACATTCCCTTCAAAAAAAGCAATTAGAAAAAGCGAAATCGGAAAACGAAAGGTGTTTACTATTACTTCAAGAATATTCAGCCAGCCTTGGTGCTCGAATGCATTTATCCCACTTCGGCTCAAAGAAGAAACCCATCGTATTGCCACCGTCAATCCAATAATTGAAATCGCTGTCTGGACTGTTGACGACGACATTGTTTCAACGGTTAACCAACTGTTTGACAGCCAGCCTCGGCCCAGAACAAAAACTAGTGCAAACACTAATGCCATGCCGAAGAAGACTATCTCCAGCGAATTCACGATCGTTACTAATCGCTTAGATTCCTTAGGATTGCCCCGCAATCTGGCAACCTCTCGCCCTAAAGTAGGCGTCATCCCCAAATCAAGCAATGTCATCCACGCTTGCACAAGCGTATAAAAACCTATTAAGCCATAGGCTTCCGCTCCAACATGCTCGAGGAAGAGAGGAAGAATGAGAATCCCTATCATAGTCGAGTAGAGCTGACCACCATAATTGAAGGCAATATTTTTGTTTACAGATGGCAAAAAATAAACTCGCTAGTCTAGTGGAGCTAACTACGGTAGGAAAACGTGCATTTCTCAACATTCAGCGGAAGACCCGCCGAGGAGCGAAAAATCGGCGAAAATACAATGCCCTATTCCGAAGGACACAAATGGTACGCAAAGTGGGCACATTTGGCGTGTGCCCAATTTCGGAAACCCTAAATCACTGCTGAGTAATAAAGTCTACAATTTGCTCAGGAGTCTCTAGCTCCTCAGCCTGATCGTCGCTAATTGCGACGCCGGCCTTCTCACCAACATCCATGATTACCAACATTACGTCGAGTGAATCTACGCCGAGATCAACCAGTGTCTCAGTCATTTTATCCTTAGACATCGATAATCCATCAACATTCTTCTCCAGCATGGACATAACAATTTTTTCGCTTTCTTCTCGAGTCATAACATCCCCTTTTGCTTTTAATTAACCAGCTTGTAAATAGCACTTGCCCAAGATAATCCAACTCCAAATCCTGACATAAGGACAGTCCTTGGACAGTTATTCAATTCTTTTTCGAACAGCAGCGGAATTGACGAAGAAACAGTATTCCCAGTTTCGCTCAGATCAATCGGTGCTTTATCTAAAGGTATTCCGGCTCGCTTTATCGTATTCTCCAACATGAACCTACTGCCCTGATGCAGCAGGAAAAGGTCAACATCATCACTAGCTAAGTCGAACTTCCCCATTAGACTCTTAATTTGTTTAGGCACATCTTGAAGAGCGAAGTTGAAGACCGCGCGGCCATTCATTTCTAATTGATCATCAGTTTTCCGGAGTGCCTTACACCCCTCTCCCTTCGTTGCAAACGAAGCTCCACTGAGTTCATATTTTGGATTATCGCTCACAAGGGTTACCGAGGCAGCGTCTCCGAACAACAAACAGGTATTTTTGTCTTCGGGATTCAATATTCTTGAGTAAGGATCGCAGGTGAAAAAAAGACCCTTTTTCATCCCGTTCGCACCCATAAAAGACTGAATTACACTCAGCCCGTATACAAAACCAGAGCACCCGAGTCCAATATCGAAGCAGGCACAATCTTCTGCCAATCCCAGCTCTTCATGAATGAGCGCCGAGTTATGCGGAAGGCCGCCACCGTCCGGGTTTTGGGTACACAGCACAACACACTCAATCTCGGAAAGGCTTACAGCTTCTTTAGCACACAGTTTCTGAAATGCAGCGGCGCAAGCACTAACAACCGAATCGCTCTCAGAAAACCGTGGCAGATAAGAGACTCCAATTTTCTGTTCCACGAACTCACGATCTGCTTTGAACCAGTCCGCTTGGTCAAGGTTTTTTATAGCCGTCGTCGGAATGTAACTGGCAATGTTTCGAATACCTAGCATAGTTCGCACCTTAATTGCTCTATTCCGTTATGAGAAATACATCTGGCCGATTTTTTTGCCACCGATAAGCACGTCACTGCACGTCAACCGCGTTCCGACTTGCTTTATAAGTCTCAGCTCGACATGATCAGATTCTGGAATTGGGAATTGGCCATCATACCGAGAAAACACCCACTTTTTGTTCGAATCAACGCATTCTTGGTGCATTTTTTTGCACAGAGATACAAGCAACTCGATGCAGTCCTTATGATGAGGCAGGTTCTGAGCAATGCTGTATTCACCAACAACTGCTCCACGACACACCTCAGTTTCATTAAAATCTTGTCGCAATGCCTCTCCGGTTGCCGTTGACTCGTGGATGCTCATAGCTAGTTTCTCTCCGTTCCGGCCAACTATTCTAGCGACCGCCCCCTCACTACCATTCGTCACGCCTTCTTCCAAAATGCAGATAGGATTACGGATCATCTGCTTGAAGGAAACATTTATCTTTCCTTCCTCGAAGCCACGTTGCTGGGCGGCCTGAACAAACACATTGAACAGGCTAGTGCCATGTATATAGTCTCTATTTCCTTTAAAACTTAACTTGAGGACTTCAGGCATTACGACTCCAAATTTATCGCCTAGGCCCAGTTTTCAGCCTAGGCATTCGCTTTGCAGGATTTCCAAACATGGAATACCCCGCTTCAACACTTTTTACTATAACGCTCCCCATGCCCAAAGATGCGCCTTCACCAATCACAAGGTTGTCGCGTATAACAACACCCATGGCGATGGTTGAACCGGATTGGATAACTGTATGACCGCCAATAAGAGACCCGACGGACATCCAAACGCCATCCCCAACAACAGCGCCATGACCAACATTGCAAAGGTTACCGATCACGACATCTCTGCCAATGCATGTAGGCGCCAAAATACCGCCAGCCACAACTGTATTGGCTCCAATTTCTGCTCCTTTGCCGATCTCTACGCCACCCACGTGAGGGAATTTCAGCAATCGTCCATCTAGTGCCCGATAGACAGTCACGCCATCGCTACCAATAACGGTGTTTTCTCGGATAATCGTATTTTCTCCGATACGCGTTCCGGTTTTGATTACTGCACCCGAACCGACGAAACATCCGGGGCCTATTTCAACTCCTGGTTCGATCGAAGCAGACTCTGAAACGGTTGCTTCAGGGGAGATAGTAGCTAGCTCAGAAAACCTTGGGAAATGAGCATCTAAACCAATTAATGAAATGAACCATTCAAGTACGTCGATAAAAGCGGCTCGGGGATCGCTCACTCTTAGAAACTGATTGCTACCACACTCAAGCTCTGCGGGAAGCTCGTCGATCAGAATTAAAGATTCGGTCAGCTTTCCAGCTCCTGAATAGTCTCCGCGTGATGTAAATATCAGTTGCCGATGACCGCCTTTCCGGGAGTCACAAACGCCCGTCAATGGCAGATTTTTCGTACCTGCTAGCTCCCCCCTATAGTTCAACTTACTGGACAGAACTTCGAGAACCTGCGCTGAATCAACGGCAGCTCGGAAAAAAGCTCCAGGTAGACTAACTCGCATTCAACAGACCTCTATAACTTTTTCTGAAATCCGAGCAATATCCTCAGCGCTGAGTCCTGAATATATCGGGAGACAAATAATACGATCAGCAAGTCTGCTAGACACCGGACATGGACGGAAACTGGAACCAAGGCTGGATACAGTTTCAAGCGACGGGTAGAAGTATCTGCGTGCGTTTACTCCAACATCCCGAAGAGAGGACATCAATCGCACAACCTGTTCGCTAGAGCGTAAAGTGACCGGATAATAGGCATGGTTATAGTCAATTCCCGGAGAAAGCCTCTGCGTTTCAACCCATTCGCCCAAATAGCGATCATAGGTTTCTGACACTCGCTCCCTCTCCTGGCAAATAAGTTCAATCTCATCCAGCACACACAATCCCATCGCCGCCTGAAGCTCGTTCATTTTGGCATTAATACCCGGCTCATCAATGGTCTCCGGCCCGGCTATGCCAAAATTGACCATTTTTTTCGCGCGATCTAGGTCCGCTTTGCGCTTGAACACTATAGCTCCACCCTCGCCGGTGTGGAAAAGCTTGGTGGCATGGAAGCTTAGGGTCGCGGCATCCCCCTGTTTCAGCAGACTTTCGCCTTTGTACTTCACACCGAAGGCATGGGAGGCATCGTAAATAATTTTCAATCTGTGCTTTTGAGCGATCGCACCTATGGCTTCAACATCACAGGCGTTACCGAAAACATGGACTGGCACAATGGCGCGGGTATTAGGAGTAAGCGCGTCTTCGATCTTAGACGGTGCCAGACACCACGTGTCGGGGTCGATATCTGTAAACACCGGCTGTACGCCATCCCAAAGCATAGAGCTCGCGGTGGCAATGAAGCTGAACGGGGTCGTGATGGCTTGAGGGTGCTCTGCAGGTCGTGAATCGCTCACGCACAGAGCTCGATAGGCAATTTGCAGCGCCAGAGTGCCATTGGCCACCAAAAGCAAGTTTTCGACACCCAGGTATTTTTCAAGTCGATGAGTGAGCTCCTGGACCAATTGGCCGTTATTGGTAAGCCATTGGCGCTCATAAATACCATCAATATACCTATTGAGTTTTTCACGATTAGGGAGGTAAGGCTTGGTGACGGGAATCATACTTTATCCTCGACTATGTCCAAGAGATATTCGCCGTAACCGTTTTTTCGAAGCTCGTGCGCCTTGGCTAACACCTTTTCTTCGTTCAACCAGCCGTTATTGAAGGCAATTTCCTCCAGGCAAGCGATCTTGTAACCTTGGCGTTTTTCTATGGTTTCAACAAACTGGGCTGCCTCCAGCAGGCTTTCATGGGTACCGGTGTCCAGCCACGCGAAACCGCGCCCTAATCGTTCGACATTCAGTTCGCCCGCCTCGAGGTAGGCCTTGTTCACATCGGTAATTTCCAACTCACCGCGCTGGGAGGGAGCTACAGACTTAGCGATGTCAATCACGCGATTATCATAGAAGTACAGGCCAGTCACGGCATAATGAGATTGGGGCTTGGCGGGTTTTTCTTCTATTGAGAGTGCCTTCTGATTGTCATCAAACGCGACTACACCAAAGCGTTCCGGATCTTTTACCTGATAGCCGAAAACAGTGGCCCCCCTCCCTTGCTCAGTGCGCTTTACCGCGTCACGCAGTTTGGGGGTAAAGCCCTGGCCGTAAAATATGTTGTCGCCAAGTACCAGGCAAACACTACTGTTACCTATGAACGCCTCGCCAATAACGAATGCTTGGGCCAAGCCATCGGGGCTGGGTTGCGTTGCATAGCTAAGCTTGATGCCGAACTGCTCACCGTCGCCTAGGCTCCGCTTGAAACTCGCCTCGTCTTCCGGAGTGGTGATAATCAGAATATCCCTTATACCGGCTAGCATGAGCACCGAAAGCGGGTAATAGATCATCGGTTTATCGTACACCGGCAAAAGCTGTTTGGAGATGCCGAGGGTAATGGGGTAAAGCCGTGTGCCGGAGCCGCCGGCGAGGATAATACCTTTCATGCGCCTACTCCAATTCGCTCTCGTTGATAGCTGCCGTCTTGTACCCGGTGACACCATTCAAGGTTGTTGAGATACCACATCACTGTTTTGCGCAGGCCGGTCTCGAAGGTTTCTTTCGGCATCCATCCAAGTTCTTTCTGAATTCTACTAGCGTCTATGGCGTAACGAAGGTCGTGGCCGGGGCGGTCGGCTACGAAGGCGATCAAATCTCGGTAATTAACCAGACCGGAGGGTTTTTCTGGGGCCAGCTCTTCAAGCAGATCGCAAATGGCTCCAACTACATCAATATTACGTTTCTCATTGTGGCCACCGATGTTGTAGGTTTCGCCGACTGTGCCTTCTGTCACCACTTGATACAATGCCCGGGCGTGATCCTCTACATACAGCCAATCTCGGATTTGCTGGCCTTGACCATAGACAGGCAGTGGTTTGCCTTCCAAGGCATTGAGAATAATCAGCGGTATGAGCTTTTCTGGAAAATGGTAGGGGCCGTAGTTGTTGGAGCAGTTGGTGACGATTACCGGTAAGCCGTATGTCCGGCACCACGCTCGCACAAGATGGTCAGAACTGGCCTTACTGGCACTGTAGGGGCTGCTCGGGGCATATGGAGTTTGTTCAGTGAACAGATTTTCAGGGCCGTCCAGATCGCCGTAGACTTCGTCGGTGCTGATGTGGTGGAAACGAAAGTTCTTGCGTCGCACAGATTCAAGTGTTTGCCAGTATTGGCGGACCGCTTCGAGTAGCGTGTAGGTGCCAACGATGTTGGTTTCTATGAAATCGGCCGGGCCGTCAATCGAGCGGTCTACGTGGCTTTCGGCAGCCAAGTGCATGATGGCGTCCGGCTGATGCTCTATCAACACTCGGTCGACTTCGATGCGGTTACAGATATCAACTCGCTCAAAAGCGTAGCGGTCACTGTCGCTCACCTCCACCAAGCTGTCCAGATTACCGGCGTAGGTAAGTTTATCGAGGTTTACCACTTCGTCCCGGGTGTTCCCAATAATGTGGCGGATGACAGCGGAGCCAATGAAGCCGGCGCCGCCAGTAACCAATAATTTCATGAGGGCTTAACCTACGTTCTCAATATACCAGGGCATGGCCTTTGCGATGCCTGCTTTAATTCTGTATTCCGGCTCGTAACCGAGCTTGCTCTTCGCCTTGCTGACATCAGCTTGTGAGTGACGAACGTCACCGGCGCGGAATTCCCGGTAAACAGGTTGCTTGGAGTAGGGGTTGCCGTTCTCTGCCAACGCCGATTGCAGCGCGTCAAACAGGTCGTTCAGCGTGGTTCGGTCGCCCACAGCCACGTTGTAGACTTCATTCTTGGCGCTTAGCTCCGCGGTTGCCGCGAGCAGATTGGCCTGCACAGCATTTTCGATAAAGCAGAAATCCCGGCTAGTTTCGCCATCACCATTGATGAAGACATCCTCACCCTGCAGCATCCCAGCCGCCCATTTCGGGATAACGGCAGCATAGGCACCGTTGGGATCCTGGCGTTTGCCGAACACATTGAAGTAGCGCAGGCCAATGGTATTGAAACCATAAGTTTTGGCAAAGACGTCGGCATACAGTTCATTGACGAACTTGGTAACCGCGTAGGGAGATAGCGGCTTACCGATGTTCTCTTCCACTTTCGGCAGCGCAGGGTGGTCGCCGTACGTAGAGCTGCTGGCAGCGTAAGTGAAACTGGCAACTCCGGCATCGCGGGCGGCTACAAGCATATTCAGGAAGCCGCCAATATTGGCGCCATCAGTGGTGATCGGGTCATTGATGCTGCGTGGTACTGAACCAAGGGCGGCTTGATGCAAAACATAGTCCACACCTTCGCAGGCTTGCTGACAATCCTTCAGTGTGCGAATGTCGCCTTCTACAAAAGAGAAGCGTTGCCATTGCTCGGGGCTGACCTGGGCTTTTACTTCTTCCAGATTATGCTGGTGGCCCGTAGCAAAGTTATCCAATCCGACCACGGTTTGGTTTAGCCTGAGCAGGTGTTCAAGCAGATTAGATCCAATGAATCCGGCCACGCCTGTCACCAGCCACGTTTTCGGGGCGTTGTTTAACTTCTTTTTCAATTCTTCATATCGGGTCATGGTTTACAGCCTGATGTCGGATTCGTGTGCGGGCAAGATATATTTTAGGTCGTAAACCACTCCGCCCGACTTTGCCAGCGACCGAATACCGGTTGCCCCCAGCGCCTTAAATTGATCATGTCCCACCGCAACGATCACGCCGTCGTACTGGCCAGGCTTGGGCTGCTCGACGGGGTCAATGCCGTATTCAAGTTGAGCTTCGTCTTTGTTTACCCAGGGGTCGTATACATCCACCTCGATATTGTATTCGCCCAGTTCTTTTACGATATCGATCACCCGGGTATTTCGCAGATCCGGGCAATTTTCCTTGAAAGTGAGCCCCATCACGAGAACTCGGGCTCCCTCCACATGGATACGTTTTTTAAGCATGGCTTTTACGAGCTGCGAGACCACGTAAGCGCCCATGCCATCGTTAAGACGGCGGCCAGCGAGGATGATTTCCGGATGGTAGCCAATAGTCTGCGCTTTGTGAGTCAGATAATACGGGTCTACGCCAATACAATGGCCACCCACTAAGCCGGGGCGAAAAGGCAGGAAGTTCCATTTAGAGCCTGCGGCCTGCAGGACAGCCTCGGTATCGATGCCCATCTTATTGAAAATCATCGCCAGTTCGTTTATGAGGGCAATGTTCAGGTCTCTCTGAGTGTTCTCTATAACCTTGGCAGCCTCCGCGACTTTGATACTGCTCGCCTTGTGGGTGCCTACGGTAATGATTTCGTTATACAGCGCATCCACCAGGTCGGCGATTTCAGGGGTGGAGCCTGCGGTAACCTTTTTGATGTTAGTGACACGGTGCTCCTTGTCACCGGGGTTAATCCGCTCTGGGCTGTAGCCAGCATAAAAATCTCGATTGAACACAAGACCAGATACCTGCTCCAGCACCGGTACGCAGTCTTCCTCGGTTGCTCCCGGATAAACCGTTGACTCATAGATGACGATATCGCCCTGCTTGAGGGTTTTGCCTATGGTTTCGCTAGCCTTGATCAGCGGAGTTAGGTCCGGGCGCTTATGCTCGTCGATCGGAGTCGGCACCGTTACGATGTAGACGTTGGCGGCTTTCAGATCTTCAAAGCTTGAGGTGTAGGTAAGCTGAGCTGCTTGTTCGAGTTCCTCGCTGCTAACTTCCAAGGTGTGGTCTTGGCCATTCTGGAGTTCGGCGACCCGCTTCTGGTTAATATCAAAACCAATGACGGGGCGCTTTTTACCAAACTCAACGGCCAAAGGCAGGCCGACATAGCCTAGACCTATCACAGCAAGGTTTAGATTATCTGTTTGCATAGTGGTTGCTGACTTCTTCTTGGAGAAAATTAGAGAGAGTAAAATAATAAATCTGAGGCTGAGACGTCTTGTTCAGTCACCTCTTAAGTCTCTTGCATTGGCTCAGAATGATTTTTAAAAAAGCCTCGGACGAGGACGATAAAGACACCTATCATTCCGCCAAGCAACATAGCGAGTACAGCGATCAAAGCCCGCTTCGGTTCACTCGGCTCCTGCGGAACCACCGCTGGATCGATCGTCTTGAACACATACTCTCGCTGCGCATTGGCAAGCATCACAGTGCGGGTTTCGCTTTCAATCAGCTGATAGAACACCTGTTGCATGCCAGCAATGTTAGTTTCGTTCAACTGGTCTTCGAGATACGCAATCCTAGCCTCGGCACTGGCCACATCATCTCTTCGCATGTGCTCATTGATATCCTGCACCAGCCATTCGGCCCATTGCTTTGCAAACTCTGGAGAAAGACTCTTAACGCTTAATGTGACGAGGCCACTCTCCTGATTTTCACTGATGTTGATATGGTTATTCTTAAAGACCTTCACCAGGTCCCATTCTGTAGGTTTCAGACTTTTACCTTCCTCGTTCTGCAACCATTGCCCGGTTTCGGGATTGTAGATGTCTCGGTCGTACTGCCACTCGCCGGAATTGCTGCGCCAGCCTTCGACCGCCACTAGCGGTGCGGCCAAATTGTGGCGGCGGATGAAGTCAATTAGGAACGAACGGGACCGTAACACTTCCTTAGCAATTACAGTTTGATTTGAGGCACCACCCCCAAGACTGATACCGGCGAGACTGACCAAACCACCAAGCTGACCTGAAATACCTCCCATACCACTATCTTCATTGACTGGCGCCATCAGAACTGAGGATTGATAGATATTCGGTTGAGAGAGTGCGTATGTGACTCCACCCACAGCAAACAGGAGGGTAACGGCGATGATCAACCATTTGCCTGACCAGAGCGCGACGAGCAACTCGCCCAGATCGATTTCGCCATCTTCAAGCTTGTTGAGAGTGTCTGGAAATTTCTCATACTGGGTCATCAGAGATTCCCCACTGCCGCGGCACCAAGTGCCATCTGGTAAACAATCTGGCTCACATTGGTCCACAATTCGAGCTGGTTTAGTCGATCAACGTCGATCGGCATGATAATGGTGTCACCCGGCTCCAGCTGCTGGCTTCTGCCACCAAACCAACGGCTTTTTTCCGGCAGCATTACTGAACCGTCTGCTTTCACAACATACACTCTGCTTTCATCAGCCTGGCGCGTAGGGCCGCCAGAACGCTCCAAATAATCATCAACCGTTAAACCCGCCTGATGCAAATGGCTCGTCGGGAATTGAACCTCCCCGAATACGGTAACAGCCTGGGGAATTGCCGGAACAGTGAGTGCGTCGCCATCCTGAAGACGAATAGATTGGTAGTCTTCGTCGTTTAACACGGCAGGTAAGTCGACAACCATTCTGCCGACCGGTCGGCTGCCTTGAACCTCTTCCAAGAGACTCTCTACGTTCTGAACCCGGTCACTGCTTTGGCCTCCGAATCCATCCCCTTCAAGCTGCACGCCCAAGAGGTCGCCTTGAAGACGCTCTTTCGCCTCCCGCAACCGCTCCGCCTCCAGCTGTCGCAATTTCGCCCGTGTAAATACAGCACCGGTGGGAAACGCGTTCGCAGTCAGGCCGCCTGCCCGCTCAATAACTTGCCTGAGCGTTTCGCCATTCCGAAACGTGTACTCGCCTGGGTAACGCACTTCCCCTTGCAACTCGACAGTGCTAGTTGTGGCGAAATTTGGCATGGATTTGATCAAGATCCTGTCTCGACTCTGGAGGGACACCCCGCCATTTCCGGCCATGGCCGCCGACAAGTTCAGGCTAAGGATCTGAGTTGTACCTATGCCGCTTTCATCGGTGGTATGGCGGGCGATTTCCGCATTATAAAGAAATGCCGAATCTTTGAGACCGCCTGCTACAAAAATCGCATCTGCCAACTCCCGCGAAGCCGGCATTGGGTACTCTCCTGGGAAACGAACAGGCCCGGTAATACGAATCGTCTTTTGCGGCGAAGAGGGCGTCGCCTGGCTTTTCAGGCGCTGAAGCACCGGCAGGAATAAGCTCTCACGCGTGTCCTTTCGGCCTTCTTCTTCGCTTTCCTCGTCGATTTCAACTTTCCCAGGATCAGAGAAAATCAGTAATCGATCCCTTTCTTCCAGTTGAATGTCATAGTGGCTACCGGGATTCTGTACTGCTTTTCTGAGGCGCAGGTTCAAAACAGAAATGGTATCTGTCGTTTCGTCGGTGCGGACGATGGCAGCGTAGCGTTGGTCTGCGACCGGAGCCAGGTCCGCGTTCAGGTGCTTGATCACCGAACTCACGCGCATACCCGGCATCCAAGCAAAGCGGCCCGGGCGCGTGACGGCACCACTGACTTCGACGTACTGACCGGTAATCTCTGAGATAGACGGAATGTTGACCGTATCACCCGCCTGAATTCGGGCATTTTTCCCTTTCTCCGCGGTGTAATCTGCCTCGGCAATGATTCGCAGAAAGTCCTCGTTGGTGCGTTCAATATTAATGCGTTGGGGATAGGCTTGGGGCGTAAGGCCGCCAGCCATGCGAACCAGGTCCGACAAGGCCGTTTCGTTATTCAACTCGTAGAGCGCGGGGCGGTATACCTCACCTTCAATTCCAACACGCTCGCCAACCGAGGGAATAAAGATGACATCGCCTGGTTGCAGGCGGTCATCGCCTGAACTGTCGCCCTCAAGCAGAAGGTCGTAAAGATCCAGGATGCCAACGAGTCTGCCGTCACGCTTGTGCTGGACTGTTCGCAAGGAGCCGTTCGGTTTGATACCACCGGAAACGTAAAGCGCATTGGTGATGGTAGACAGAGAGCTGACGGAATAGGAGCCGGGATTACGGGCCTCGCCGAGCACGAATACGCGCATACTGCGCAGCTCACCAAGAGATACGCTCGCCTGAACGCCAATGTATTGCTCAGAAACCTTTGTGCTAATTTGCTGCCGGGCTTCATCAAAGCTCAGGCCTGCCACGCGCATGGGGCCAGATTGAGGAAAGCTGATTGTGCCATCCCGGCTGACCGGCAATTCCAGACTCTGGTTTTCCTTGCCCCAGAGCTGAAGGCGCAAGACATCACCCGGGCCAAGGTTATACTCTGAAGGAATCGGAATTTCAGTGACGGGTGCGAACGTGGTTGGGCTCCCTTTAAAGAGATCGTAACCAAACGGTTTAAGGCCATTAGTTTCAATCGAGACTTTTTGGTCTTCGAGCTTCTCGCTTTCAGTTTTTTCGGTTTCCTCTTCCGCGACGCTAGACTCAAATTCTACGACCTGCACCTCCTGAGGCCGCTGCTTTGACTGCACTGATGACTGAAGGCTCTCAAGATCGATACCATACTGCTTGGCCAAGGCTTCCTGCTGCGCTCTTGGCAGACTTTGAAACTGTTCAATCTGGGACTGGCTGATGGATTGGGCACCCACTGCCATCGGAAGCAGCAAGGTCAGGGGAAACAAAAACCCTTTTAAATTCACGATAAAATTCTCAGTATATTTGGGGCGATTTAATTAGAAACGGTAAGTCCAGGCAGCACCCAAAGACCATTGGTCTTTCTCACCACCTTGGTACTGAATGTTTTTGTCTGTGGCTTGGAAATTCAGATCCAGCCAGCCATTTAACAGGCGTGTGCCATAGCCTAAATCTAAAATGGCTACGTCCTGATCAACGTCGGGAACGGTGTAAAAAACACGTCCATCTGGAACAACAGTGCGTGAACCGCCCTGCTTGTTGAGCCGCGCGAAAGTTACCTTGGTGGTAAGATTGGCGCCGTTATCGAAAAAGTTAAAGGCACCGAGGGTAACGGCTTCTGCATCACCATCGAAGCTGGCTGCCATACTGCGGCCGTAATAACGATAACCAGAACGATAGCGGAAATGGTCGTAGGTGATGTTAGGCATTGCATTGCCCAGAAAGTCATCAGCCAAGGTATTGATATACTCGACGAACCATTGCTGATCAGCATCAAAGAGCTGCGTGGTCCAGTCAGCCCCAACAAGCCAAGACTTTCGGGCCGGAAATGCACCAGCTTCGTCCTCGCCCATCATTTGGGCATAGAATCCCATAGACTGCTCGCCAATGGCGAAACCGTAGCGGGCGTCGATACTGGCAAGTTGGTTACCGGGATCATTGTCTTCAAGCTGGCTATTGTCGCGGCCAATCAACGCATTCCAGAGGGTAGAGACATTTTCCGGGCGACCTTCGCCACCGAGCATAATGGCTCGTGACAGCCCCACATCCAGCCCACTGATCGGGCGAAATGTAAACCGCATGCCCACCAGCTTTGCGTCGGGGACGGCTCTTTCAGTCTCGTATTGGCCGGCAAAGGCCGTGAACTGCCAGGGCCCTATCCACTCTAACCAATCATTCTCCGGCGCACGGCTGTCATTGCGATTGAGCCAAATGGCAGGCATCGGGCGAGCGTTATTTGAGAGAATAAGGCTAGACTGCCAGCCAGGCCCCCACCATCTATCTATAGCTCCAGCGCCAAATACCCAGTTGCCTGCTGTTGCGGCGAGGTAGGAGCCATCCAGGCGAAGCTCTTCGTTATCATCAGTTTTACCCGCAACGGCTGGATTTAGTCCTAGTGCCCACACTTCACCTTGCCACTGCAGATCGATTGCCGTTCCGACCTTTGCAAGGGGATCTTGATCGAACCCGCGAATTGCAGGAATTTCACTGCTGCCGTAGGCACTGTACTCGCCCCGGAAGCCTTGTTCGGCCTGTTGTTCCTGCTCAAAATTAAGATAGGCTGTAGCCGCACCTACCGATGCTTGATCCGAACCAACACTGGTTTCTAAACCATTGTGGACAGCGCCCCACATTAACGGCCAGGTGGTCACGGTGCGATGGAGGTGCCCCCGGTCGGACAGTTTTTGAGCAGAGAAGCGCGCCCTCGCGTCGCCTGGCGCGAGCCATGGAGCGGCCGCAACCGAAAAAGATACCAGGCACGCTACCGCCCCACCGACCCGCGTCCAGTGCTTTATGGCCATGAAAGTGTTTTAGTTCCGAATGACAGAAATGTGTAACAGATTGATAGTCATGGGCTAACCCCCGTCAACGGGTTAGCCATCTGTATGGCGCGGCGCAGATTCTACGGCATTCAATGTTTAGAACAAGTTACAGAGGGCGTAGAAGTACTACAGTCGCGGCTGTCTGCGTAAAAACTTGTTAAAATTCAGATGGCGCAACCAATTAATCAGGCATCAGCCATTTGGTCCCTGACTAGAGCAACAAACTCTGCAAAAAATGCCAGTAATATGCCGGCCAGCAACCCTAGCACTCCAGACAGGGTAACGATCAGAGTTTTCGCTGGCCCCACAGGATCCGCGCTCTGCCGGCTGACCACCAATAACTCGACAGGCTCAATCGACGCTAACTCATTCTCGAGTGACGCAAGCTGCTCAATGGCTGAAGCCATCGACGCCCCCGAATCTGACGTCCCGCGGAGCATCTCTACCGTCGCATCCAGTGACTCGATCCTCTTCTCGAGTTTTTTCCGAAGACCAGAGACCCCGACTTCCTGCGTTTTCTCCAACCGCCCCAACAATTCACCGTGGATCTTTTCAACGGTATTTGCCTGAGCTGCCGGTGCCGCCGTGACTATTCGGATCAACCCGGTGTCTGTGGGGTTAGCAAAGGTCACTCCAAACTGAAGCTTTTTATCATTTTCCGCTCGATAGGCAGCTTCAAGCTCCGGCATCCAATGATTTTCAAGTTGCGCGATCACACTTGAAGGCTCGTCCAAGTAATCATCGGAACCTTTTTCAGCCACCTTAACCAGGCTGACATACTCGAACTTCGCGGGCGTTAAAATGGCGTATGCGAGACCAGCGAGCACCGTTACCAGGAAAACAACATAAAACACTCGCCGACGACGCAAGAAGGTAGACGCGAGATCTACCAGGCTAATCTCGGCGTCATAACGGGCTCGATTGGGGTTTTCACTGTGCGTCATTAAAAATCCACCATGTTGCATTGTAATTGTTGGACTATTGTTTGAATTGGTAAAGACAAGCACTCCATCCAGAAATAAAAGGTTTTTATCGCTTTATCGCCGCCACCGGCACATTGACGCGCTGCTGCTTTTGCATGAAGTTAATGAGAACCACTGCCCGCTCTTCGCCATCGTACGCGTGAAAGATTGCTTCAAGCCCCTGGAACGGCCCCTCCTGAAGTTGCACTTCACTGCCTTCCTGAATGCCGCCAGACACAGTGACAGTTTCCAGACTATCTCTTATGTGCTGGAGCACCTCATCCGAGATTTTCGCCGGGTTGCTTGAGAAGCCAACAACCCTAAGCACCCCCCTCGTTGAGCGCAACTTGGCCCATAATGAGTCTGTTGGCTCCAAATTAACGAAGAGGTAGCCAGGAAACAGCGGCTCCAATCTTGAAATTTTTTTCCCGCCTTTGACTTTCTCTACAGCAACCTTGGGGTAAAAGCAGGAAATATCTTGTTTTTGCAGGTGAGCAACTGCTCGATCACCCTGGGCCGGTTTATGTTGCAACACATACCAGCTCATCGTTAACCACCTACGGCAATGAAGTGGGGATTCAAAACATTCTCTTTGCCGTACAACAGCGGTTCGCCCTCTAACTGCGTAACCTTGCCACCCGCAGCTGACAAAACCGCATGCGCGGCAGCCGTATCCCACTCGCTAGTTGGGCCGAGCCGTGGGTATATATCCGCTCGCCCCTCAGCTATTCTGCAAAACTTCAGAGAGCTGCCAGCCTGGAGCAACTCATGGTCACCCAATGTGGCCAAATACACCTCAGTTGCCTCATTAAGGTGGTTTTTACTGGCCACGACACGCTTAATCTCTCTCGGCTCAGAGACACTAATGCGCCGCACTACACCTTTGCGATCGCGCTTGAAGGCACCCTGCCCTTTTACTCCCCAAAACGCTTCCTTCTGCGCCGGCGCAGTAACCACTCCGAGAACCGGCTCGCCATTTTCAATTAAAGCGATATTCACCGTGAATTCGCCAGTTCGCTGGGTGAAATCTTTGGTGCCGTCAATTGGATCGATCAGCCAGAAACGGGACCAGTGCCTTCGCTCCTCCCAGCTTGATGCCACCCCCTCCTCGGAAAGGATAGGAATGTCACGACTGATGTTTCGAAGCCCTCTGACAATCACCTCGTGGCTCGCCATATCCGCAGCCGTTATCGGTGAACTGTCGTCTTTAAAGCTCACTTTGAAGTCGGATTGGTAGATATGAAGAACCCGCTCACTGGCCTCATCAGCCACCTTGATTACGTCCTGAAGGACAGAGCTATACTCCATAAACTGACATCCTGTTTCAGATCAAATATTTCTGCGAACAAGCGAATGATAATAGCATTTCGGTAGACTTCGACGGGAGGGGCGCTGAATGAAACTGCAATTTCTTGGCGCAACAGGCACGGTAACCGGATCTCGCTACTTGCTGTCAGATGAAAAACACCGCCTACTGATCGATTGCGGCATGTATCAAGGCGTAAAAAACCTTCGTCGCCGAAACTGGAGCCCATTTCCTGTCGATCCCGCAACAATCGATGCAGTGGTACTGACCCATGCTCACATCGACCACTCGGGTTATTTGCCGGCGTTAGTGAAGAACGGGTTCAAAGGCAAAATCTTTTGCACCAAAGGCACTTACGAACTTTGCCAGGTTTTGCTCCCAGATGCCGGCTTCCTTCAGGAAGAAGAGGCGAAATACGCCTATCGAAAAAAATACTCCAAACACGAGAATCCAGAGCCCCTGTTCACCGAGAAAGATGCCCGCAGGGCGCTTGAGCAATTTGAGCCACGTTACTACCACAAGCCATTTGAACCCGCAGAAGGAATGGAAGTTACGCTAACGCCGGCAGGCCACATACTGGGCTCATCATGCGTGAGTGTTTCCGCCACGGCATCGGGCCGTACGGTCGTTTTTAGCGGTGACGTAGGCCGCCAACAAGATGTGATCATGCGCCGTCCGGAACCCATCCAGAAGGCAGACGTCCTTGTGTGCGAGTCTACCTACGGAGATCGACTGCATGAAAATCTCGACCCAGAGCAAATCCTTGCAGACATTGTGTCGAAAACTGCGGCCCGAGGGGGCATCGTTCTAGTTCCCGCATTTGCAGTCGGACGGGCGCAAATGCTGCTCTACCTAATCCACAAACTCATGACCGATGGTCGCATCCCGAAACTGCCGGTGTTTCTCAACAGTCCGATGGCAATCAAGGCCACAGAAATCTTCTGCCGCCACCATAAAGAGCACAGACTGAGCCTCGACCAGTGCAAGTTGATCGACAGCAATACCGAGTTCGTGCGCACGGTTGAGGAATCGATACGATTAGATTCCGCTCGCTACCCGTGCGTTATTATTTCTGCAAGTGGCATGGCGAGCGGTGGGCGGGTACTGCATCACCTGAAAACACTGCTTCCAAACCCACGAAACAGCGTTGTCTTCGCGGGCTTTCAGGCGCCCGGGACGCGTGGCGACGCTTTAGTGAACGGAGCAGAGTCAGTGAAAATTCACGGACAGTATTGGCCAGTCAAAGCCGACATTTTCAACCTGGAATCCTTGTCAGCTCATGGCGATTACAGTGAGATTCTCTCTTGGCTGGAACAGGGGTCGCTCAAGCCCGAACAGGTTTTCATTACCCATGGAGAGCCACTCGCCAGCGATTTGATGCGCCGGCGGATTGCTGAGAAGTTTGGTTGGAATACTGAAGTCCCAGGGTTGTTTGAGGAAGCGAACATTTAAATGACTGAGCACGAGGTGGGACTGTACCTGTCCTTCCAGTTCGTTGCCGCGCTCGTGTCAACAACACAACTCCAGTTACCAGAGACTGTCCGCTCAAATCTTAAAACGAGCCCACTCAAGTCACCGTGAGCATTGCCGCCCATTGTCACCTGAAGGTGACCAGAACCGTCAGGATTAAGCACCGCTATATCAGTCGTGGGGGCGCCTGTGGTCAACGGTGAAGGGAGATACCCGATATCGGAGTTTGCAAACGTGCCATTTCGAGCCAGGCGCTCTTCTACGGCGGACTTATAGGCGGAGAGCTCCCCAAGTGCCTGATTTATCTGTGTTCGCATCACATGCCCCTGGTAAGCCGGTATGGCAAAAGATGCAAGAATTCCTACGATCGCAACAACGATCATGAGCTCAATGAGGGTAAAACCTTTATTTTTTGCAAACATGCCTTGTATTCCACAGCCTCCGCGACATCTTAACCCCAGCAAAGATCGGACCAAAGCGCTTGCGAGTTGGAAAACACTTTCCTGCTTCGCATCTAAACGGTACTTACAGAGAATCAACTCGAGGGAAATTTCCGTGAAGCCAGAAGCGAGGCATGGTCGGCTGCTTAAGCTCCTCTTTGTAGTAGGTCTCATCTGCCCTCATATCGACATAGTAGGCATGAACTTGGTCCAGCCATAGAAGCCAAAGCAGGACAATAAATGTCGCCAAAGAGGCAGCAAACAGGAGCCTTCCAGTGGATTTTGGGTTGGCCCGTACGCCCTGCCCATCGAACAAGCCGCACGGGACAATTAATGCCCAGAATCCGGCAAGAACCAACACTCCAACCAACATTGAACCAGGCGCGATAAATACTGCGGAAACGCCTGCGTGTACCAACGCTCCAATAACGGAGGCAGCAACGCCACACAGCACAGCGATATCTTTTGATTCGCCGTCCAAAAGCGAGGCGGTTCGGCGTTTCCAGAAAAGGAAAATGCAATGAACCGCAAACACGGTGAGCAGAAAGACCAGCAACCACCCATACTCAGCAGCCCACATCAGGTACATGTTATGGGGGTGGCCAAACTTGCTGCTTTCAACATACTCCTGAGTAAGAAGATCATGGGTTAACCAGGATTGAGGTCCCATACCGAATGGAAAATGCTGGACGCCCATTTGCCACGCCTCCGAAAAAAGTGGAAGCCTCCCAGAGCTGGTAGCGTGAACGGAACGTAACTCTGTTTCGCCCAAAAACAGCCACGGCACCAAGACCGAGAGGACTAACCAAATCGCCCCACCCGCCAAGAGATAGGCGGCGAATTGCCTTAACCAGGGCCAGCTTTGTCTGCCAAAGCAAAATGCTATGATAAGCACACCAGTGACAACACCAACAATTGATCCACGTGAAGCTGACAAAAAGATAATCCACCACCAAATCCCGGCGCCTATAGCGACGAGAGCACGCCAAAGCCGGTATTCTCGCAACGGGCCAATAAGAACGGCCAGTGGCAGAATTGGCAAAAGCCACGTAGCAACATGACTCCAGTACCTAATATTCACGAAGCCCCAAGGAATCAAATCTGACAGATCTGCCTGGCCATCCGCCAATGCAAAAAGGTAAACATTGACCGACATGGCGCCATAGAGAAAGCACGAACCGGCAGCAACGGAAACGAAAATCTCAAGGTAGCGATGGACCAGCCCCTTCATAGCCAGAACCAGACCCGAAGATACAATTGCAGCGAAATAAAACGAGTAGAGGCCTGGTTCCACAAAAGCGTAGTTCTTTTCAAGAAAACATAGCGAAAGAACAGGAAAGCCAAGAATAAACGCGATCGCAGGTGGCAAGTGTTGCGTGAGTTTCGCCGACGGTAATACTCTGAATAGTAAAAAAATAGTGGCCGCGCACGAAAGAAATCCAACTAAACCCACCAAAAGAAAGCGCTGATCCGCGTAAGCCCCCCCGTAGGTGGGGAGAAAATCCGCGAACATCACGGCACACAAACAAAGGATTACTGCGCACCCAGCCACTACGGACACTACCTGATTGGCTCTCACTTTTTGGTCCTCCACTCAGCGGTTGATGGAACCCAGCACGAATCAACTTATGTAGCGCTCTTCGCAATAAAAAAACCCGGGGTCGTAGACCCCGGGCTTTCTATCCTTCCGCCCTGATTCCAGCGAATCGTGGCGGAGACTACCTCTCTGCTATCCTATATTAGGATACCGGGCAGCCTGCAGGTGCGTAGCTGTCTTTCCAACCGCCGCCAGCTGCCGGGGCGGTGATGGTGCAAGTGTATGCGCCGTTATCCGAACGAGAAATGGTGATGATCGCGCCGCGAACTGCTGTAGAGGCGTCGGTGCCCATTTCCGCTTCCCAAGACAGAGTAGCAAGGTTGCCGTCGTTGATGGTCAGGCCAAAGTCGGGGCCGGCGTTGGCGCCGTCGACCAGGTTGGAACCAGTCCAGCCAATGCCGATTTCACGCGGGTTAACGCCAAGATCATCCTCGTTGGCAACAACGCCACCGCTGTTGAAGATACTTTCGGCGTTGGACTTCAGGGCGTTAAGTTCACCCACCAGGCGAGATACCTGTGTGCGGGCGGTGTAGTCCTGGTACTGCGGGATGGCAACAGCTGCCAGGATGCCGATGATCGCAACTACGATCATCAGTTCGATCAATGTGAAACCCTTCTGGGCGTGGTTGATTGTCATTTTCTTCATGGTCGACCTCTGTGTTTGTCGGATATCAACTCTTGACGGCCCGGGACCGATGGAGCCCTGCCCCATGACCGGCTTGGTGAGCCTGTCTAATGGCCTGCACCGAACGTGCCAATTTTCAAAATTTTAAATTTCTTCTTTATTTCCAGAACCTTAAAAATAAAAAAATCTGAAAAGCACATTATACGATGCCCAACCATGCGTCGGAGGGCGTCAATAGGTGACGCATTACGTCACTCGCATCACCCACTCGACTCCGCGCAACACCCCACGCCCAACCAACAAGAGCCCGATTCTTTCTTATACCTTCCAAAACCACGACTACCCATCTAAACTCAGTTCAACGGACGAAACATCGGTTTCAATAACTTAGGCGGCACTCCTTACTCTCTTTATGGCTACTAATAACAGCAATGTAACGCTCACCGGTCTCGCAAGACGCTTCGTGGACGATGGCCTGCTGGACGAAGCAACCGCAAAGGACGCGTTTCTTCAGGCCTCGCAGAACCGCATCCCGCTGATCACCTATTTGGTGCAAAACAACCTTGCGAACAGTAGCGGCCTAGCGTTCTCCGCCGCGATGGAATTTGGGGTTTCAGTACTCGACCTCAACGCTTTCCTGCCGGAAATGATGCCGGAGAAGGCTGTTGACGAAAAACTAATCCGCAAGCACAACGCACTGCCTCTCTATAAAAGAGGTAACCGCCTTTTTATTGCCGTTTCTGACCCGACTAACATCCAGGCGCTGGACGAGATTAAGTTCAACACCGGCCTGAGTACCGATGCCGTTCTCGTTGATGATGCCAAGCTCCGCGAAGCGATCGACAAATACCTGGAGTCCCAGGACACCACCATGGGTGATCTTGACGACGCTGACTTGGAAGGCGTGGAGACCGAGAGCGGAGAGCAGGAAGACGACGGTGCAGTGTCTGCTACTGAAGTGGACGATGCCCCGATTGTTAAATACGTCAACAAAATGCTGCTAGACGCGATTCGTGGTGGCGCCTCAGACGTTCACTTCGAACCCTACGAAAAGTCCTATCGCGTGCGCTACCGCACAGATGGCATTTTGAAGGAAATATCTCGCCCATCCATCAAGCTCGCGCCAAAAATTTCCGCCCGCGTAAAGATCATGGCTCAGCTCGACATTTCGGAGCGCCGGATTCCCCAGGACGGCCGGATCAAGATGAAGCTGTCGAAAACCAAGGCCATCGACTTCCGGGTGAACACCCTGCCCACCTTGTGGGGCGAAAAGATTGTTCTCCGTATTCTCGACCCGAGCCAGGCCAAGCTGGGCATTGATGTACTCGGGTATGAAGAAGACCAGAAAGAAATGTACCTGACGGCACTTGAGCAGCCTCAGGGCATGATCCTGGTCACCGGGCCTACGGGCTCCGGCAAAACGGTGTCTCTGTACACCGGCCTGAACATCCTCAACACCCATGAGCGCAATATATCTACTGCCGAAGACCCGGCCGAAATTAACCTGGAAGGCATCAACCAAGTCAACGTGAACACCAAGGTAGGGCTAGGGTTTGCGGAAGCCCTGCGGGCATTTCTGCGTCAGGACCCAGATGTGATCATGGTAGGGGAGATCCGGGACCTCGAAACCGCGAACATTGCCATCAAGGCAGCACAAACCGGGCACCTCGTACTCTCCACCCTGCATACCAACAGTGCCGCAGAAACCCTGACCCGGATGATGAACATGGGCGTGCCCTCGTTCAACATCGCCACGTCGGTCAGCCTGATCATTGCCCAGCGACTTGGCCGACGGCTATGCAGCGGCTGTAAAGAGCCGGCAGACATCCCCAAAGATGTGCTTTTGAAGGAAGGGTTCACACAAGAACAAATTGATACAGGCTTCACGTTGTACCGCCCAAAGGGCTGTGATAAATGCAATGGTGGATACAAAGGACGCGTCGGTATCTACGAGGTCGTTAAGATCACCGACGAGCTGGCCAATATGATTATGGAAGAAGCCAGCTCCATCAAAATTGCACAGCAGGCTCAGGCCGAAGGCTTCAGAAACTTGCGTCAGTCAGCACTCCTCAAAGTGATTGAGGGCGTCACAAGCCTCGAAGAAGCCAACCGGGTCACGAAGGATTAAGCATGGCAGAGAAAGCTCAAAAGCTGGAATCGTACGTTTGGGAAGGCAAAGACCGAAAAGGGAACAAGTCCAAGGGTGAACTCACCGGTTCCAATCTTGCCCTGGTCAAAGCGCAGCTTCGCAAACAGGGCATTATTCCAGACAAGGTAAAGAAAAAGCCCAAGCCCCTGTTCGGAGGTGGCAGTAAGAAAATAACGGCTTTCGACATAGCAATGCTTACCCGACAGCTTGCGACCATGATGAAAGCCGGGGTACCACTAGTACAGAGCTTCGACATCGTCGCGGATGGTCTGGAAAATAAAGGCCTTCAGGAACTGGTGATGAGCATCCGTAACGACATCTCATCCGGTACCAGTTTCGCGGGCGCACTGCGCAAGCACCCAAAGCATTTTGATGATTTGTACTGCAACTTGGTCGACTCCGGCGAAAAGGCCGGTGCTCTTGAGCAGATGCTGGACCGGATTGCGACCTATCTCGAGAAAACCGAGCTTCTTAAGAAGAAGGTGAAAAAGGCGATGACTTACCCGATCGCGGTTATCGTGGTCGCGATCATCGTTACGGCGATTCTGTTGGTCAAAGTGGTCCCGCAATTTGAGAGCCTGTTCAGAGGCTTTGGCGCGGAACTCCCCGTATTCACCCAGTTTGTCGTCCAGCTATCGGAATGGATGCAGACTTGGTGGTTTGTGGTGTTACTAGGCATTGTGGGGACCATTTTCCTGTTCAAGGAAGCGGTAAGGCGATCCCAAAAGTTCTCCGACTTTATCGACAAATACACGCTAAAATTGCCCGTTGTGGGTGAAATTCTCGACAAGTCCGCCGTAGCGAAGTTTGGCCGTGTACTCTCAACGACTTTTGCCGCCGGTGTTCCACTAGTCGACGCTCTCGATTCGGTTGCAGGTGCGACGGGCAACGCCGTATACCGGGATGCCATTGATAGAATCAAGAACGAAGTCTCCAGCGGTACCCAGCTGCAGGCCTCCATGCGCGAACAGGATATCTTCCCGGTTATGGCTGTGCAGCTAACGGCCATCGGTGAGGAATCCGGTAACCTGGATGAGATGCTGCAAAAGGTAGCCGAACACTATGAAGCGGTGGTAGATGACATGGTGGATAACCTCACGGCCCTGATGGAGCCCATGATCATGTCTGTGCTCGGTGTTCTGGTAGGTGGCCTTATCGTCGCCATGTACCTCCCCATCTTCCAGATGGGCCAGGTTGTCGGCTAATCGTCTCACGCAAAACAGGCCGGGCTACTCACCGTAACCCGGCCTTTCTCGTTCTACTGGATACCCAATGCTCACACTCGACACTCTTCTGGCGACGCCCTGGCTGCTGTACCTGGCCGTTACCATGGTTTCCCTCTGCATCGGCAGCTTTCTGAACGTCGTGATCCTGCGGTTGCCGAAAATGATGCACCAGGACTGGCGCTGCCAGTGCGAGGAGTTTCTGGAACTGCCGGAGAACCAGAGAAAAGCGGAAACACCCATCTCGCTCTCCAAACCGGCCTCTACCTGCCCCTCCTGCGGCCACAGCATCCGGGCCTGGGAGAACATTCCGGTAATCAGCTATCTGGTTCTGGGCGGCAAATGCTCGTCCTGCAAGACCGGCATTTCCCCGCGCTACCCGCTGATTGAGGCGGTTACCGCGCTGTTCTCTATCGCCACCATCGCCCTGCTCGGCCCGACCGAGGCAACCTTGTGGGCGTTGTTGCTAGTGTGGGCGCTGGTGGCGCTGACGGTCATCGATTTCGATACCCAACTGCTGCCGGACAGCATCACCCTGCCCTTGCTATGGCTTGGCCTGGTGTTGAACTACTTCGGCGTGCTGACCGATTTCACCAGCGCCTTCTGGGGTGCGGTCTGGGGCTACCTTTCCCTCTGGTCAGTCTACTGGCTGTTCAAGCTGGTCACTGGCAAGGAAGGCATGGGCCACGGCGATTTCAAGCTACTCGCAGCGCTTGGAGCGTGGCTGGGTTGGCAACTGCTGCCAGCGGTGATACTGCTGTCGTCTGTGGTTGGCGCCGTGGTGGGCATCAGCCTGATGGTGTTCAAGAAGCACGGCCGGGAAGTGCCTATCCCGTTTGGGCCCTATCTGGCTGCCGCCGGCCTGCTGTGCCTCTGGTTTGGTGCCGAGATCCAGCAGTTCTGGTTCGGCTTTCTGGGGGTTTAACGGATGGCGATTGTTGGTCTGACTGGTGGAATCGGTTCCGGGAAATCCACCGTGGTACGTATGTTCGGTGATCTGGGCGTTCACTGGGTCGATGCCGACGATGTTGCCCGCGAAGTGGTGGAACCCGGCACCCAAGCATTGAAGGCCATCGCCGAGCACTTTGGCGAGGGCATTCTCGATGCCTCCGGCGCTCTGAACCGCGCCCAGCTGCGCACCATCGTATTCGAGCAGCCAGAGGAACGGCAGTGGCTGGAAGCGCTGTTGCACCCCATTATTCGGCGGGAGCTGGAGCGTCAGCTGAACCCCGAACATTACCCCCTGCCTTACGTGCTGTTGGTGTCTCCTTTGCTATTTGAGACCGACCAGCACCAATTGGTGGACTTTGCATTGGTGGTGGATGTTCCTGTAGAAGTACAGGTAGAACGTACCGTAGCGCGCGATACCAACACACCTGAGCAAGTGGAGCGCATTATCGCCGCCCAGATGCCCCGGGATCAGCGATGCGCCAAGGCCAACGCTATAATTGATAACAACCGCCCCTACGTTGACGTGGAACGTCAGGTCCATGAATTGCACAAAAGGATGTTGGTGGATTTTGCCTGATCGCACTTCTTGCTCCCTGCTGGCAGGCATAGTAACCGCATGCTTTTTACTCTCCTCTACCCTCGCACAGGCCGCTGAGCCGCTGTTCCGGCTGCAGGAGCGCCCGGTCACCGACATGCTCGCTCCGGAGAAACTGCCGCTCAGTTTTTACACCTTTGAGCCGGAAGAGCAGTGGGCTGAACCAAGGGATTCCTACTGGCTAAAATTCAGCAACTGGGTGTTGCTACAGGGCAGAACCCAGAACCCGAGGGTCGAGAAACTCGGCCAATGGGCCGACCGCACGCTGTCCGGCGCCGAGGCAGGCCTTCCTAATAACGCCAGCTACCTTCGGGTGGGCTTTGCCACGGAATCGGAATACGGAGATCCGTTTCAGTTCGAACCGGAAGCGCGATTCCGGCTGGACGTCCCCACCGCCCGTCGCAAACTCCGCCTGGTTATCGAGAGTGAAAGCGAGGAGTTGATCCCGCTTGCGGAACGGCAGCGGGATCGCCAGCTGACCGAAACTGAGCGGACGGACACCGACACCACCGGTGCGCTGCGTTTTCTGACCCAGATTGGCGATGCCATTAACCTGTCCAACGATGTCGGCGCCCGCTTGAGGTTTCCACCGGATGCCTTCTGGCGAGTCACGGCCAAAAAACGATGGCAACTGGACGACAAGTGGCTGCTGAGCGTGCAACAACGTTTCTACTACTACCACAGCGATGGCTGGGGTGAACGCAGCTGGCTCGGTCTGGGTCGACCTGTCGGCAACGGCTGGTACTTTCGTTCCTCATCAGAACTGGAATGGGTGCACCGAGACCGGAAGTTTGTGGCAGCGCAAATCTTCAGCGTCGACAAACGCCTGAATAACCGCTCAACCCTGACACCACGGCTCGGGGTGCTGGGCGAAAGCCAGCCGGGCTGGCGCACCACGTCTGCCTTTGCCGACGTCACCTGGCGCTATCGCCTGCACAGCGACTGGATCTTCGCGGAGCTGATCCCGGCGCTGGAATTCCCGAGGGATGAGAGCTTCAAGGATCGGGCTTCGGTGGTTTTCCGGGTAGAATTGTTCTTTTCCGGCAGCCTTGAACGCCCCTATCTGGACTGACTATGCCCCGACACCCCTCGCGTCCTGCGCAGGACGCCCTCACTCTCGAGCCCATTGCCTATACCCGCTCATGTTTTCGGGACAAATTTGGTGTGCCCCGCCAGCCGGGACTGACCCGATTCGCCCACGCCGAACTGGTCATCCAGTCGCCCTACGATCGTGAGGATGCCTTTCGCGGCCTGGAATCCGCCACTCACCTATGGCTGACCTTCCAGTTTCACGAAGCGGTCCGGGCCGAATGGCGGCCGGTGGTTCGTCCGCCGCGCCTGGGCGGCAACCGGAAAATGGGGGTGTTTGCCAGCCGTTCGCCATTTCGGCCCAACAGCCTGGGCCTGTCGGTGGTTCGGAACCGGGGTCTTACTCGCAGAGACGGCCGCTTAATCCTGAACATCAGCGATCATGACCTGATCGACGGCACCCCGATACTCGACATCAAACCCTACCTTCCGTTTGCTGACGCGGTGCCCGAGGCCTCCCTGGGTTGGGCTGACAACCCGCCCACCGAGCGACTCCCGGTGGTATTCCTTGAGGAAGCAGACCGCCAGTTGCAGACCCTGCCGCCGACGGATTATCCGGATCTGCGCCAACTGATCGAGGACGTGGTGAGTTACGATCCCAGGCCGTCGTTTCGGCGGGGCCGTGACGAGGAACGCATTTACGGCGCCCACCTGTACGACTTGAATGTTCGCTTTCGTTTCGTGAACCAGGATTCACAAGAACGTGTCGAAATCCTAACTGTCTGTTAAACTCCGCTGGTGATTTAGTAGTCGACACAGGGAATTTGTGCATTGCCTTCCAACCGGTTTTTAAAGCGCATGGGGATCAGGCCATTAGCGGCCAGACTGCTTGCGTATGTGCTGTTGTTCAGCCTCGTCTTTTCGCTGGTTGCGACGGGCATCCAGATGATCGGCGAATTTGAGCGCCGGAAGGAAGACTTGAAACTGACCCAATCACGGGCAGCCGAACTGGTGTCCGGCAGCATGAGCAATAACATCTGGCTGATGAATTACAGCGAGGTGGCCAATAGTCTGGACGATATGAAGGCGGTGAATTCCATCCAGCACGCCCGGGTGATCACTTCCACCGGCGATGAGTTCACCACCGGCACCTACCCCAAGGGCCGGGTACTGACCCAGACGTACCCCCTGGTCTTCGACCGTTCTACGTTCACTAGCCCCCAGGACGTCGGCCGACTGACGCTCACCTCATCCGTTGAACGCATCTATGATGACCTGCGAGACCGCGCCCTGCTCAACCTGTTGTTCCAGTCCCTGGTGGTCATGCTGGGCACCCTGGGTCTGCTGGTCATTGTGCGCCTGACTCTGTCGAGGCACCTCGAAGCCATGGCGGACTATGCCGCCCGTCTCAATCTCGACGCCCTGGTCGACCCGCTGAAGCTCAAACGCAAGCCGCCAAAAACCCCGGACGAACTCACCGAGCTTGAGCAGGCCCTGAACAAGATGCGCCTGCAAATCCTTGAGGACACCCAATCACTGCGTCAGACCACCCTTCAGTCCCAGGGCGAGCGCGACCAGGCGGTGCGGGCTAACCACGCCAAGAACCAATTTTTGGCCAATGTCAGCCATGAGCTGCGGATTCCGCTTCAGTCGGTCCTCGGCTACGCCAATCTGCTGACCGACACGCCCCTCGACCAGGAACAGAGCGAGTACGTTGCCACCCTGCTCAATGCCTCCGAGGGCCTGTCGGCAATCATCAACGATCTGCTCGACATCTCCAGCATGGAAGCCGGGAAACTGGTGCTGGAAAACATTCCGTTTGATCTGCGGGAAACCCTGAACGACCTGGTGCATATGCTTGGCGCCCGGGCCCGAGAAAAAGGCCTGGCCCTGGAACTCCGCATCGACGAAAACCTGCCTTGGGCTCTGCAAGGCGATCCGGTGCGGGTGCGCCAGATCTTGTTGAACCTGACCTCCAACGCCATCAAATTCACCGATTCCGGGCACGTGTTGATCAGCATCGAAGTGCTTGGCCGTCGCGATGAACAGATCCGGCTGCGCCTGGCCGTAGAGGACACCGGGGTGGGCATCAACCCCGAAGACATCCCCCTGGTGTGCGAGCCGTATGTGCAACTCGAGCAGCGGTTCCAGCGTCAACTTCCGGGGGCCGGCCTGGGGCTGACCATCTGCCGGCAACTGGTCAATCTGATGGACGGTTCTCTAGATCTGGAAAGCCGCCCCGGCGAGGGCTCCACTTTCTGGGTGGAACTGAAACTGCCGGTGGCACCGGAAAGCTCAGCCCGGGTTCGGCCGGATACCAGGATGGTCAAGGACCGCCGTATATTGGTGGTCGACTCCTACGAGCTGTCCCGGAAAATCACCCTGGAGATGCTGTCTCGGCACCATGTGCACATTGAGGCGGTGAAATCAGCCGGCGAGGCCTTAACCTCCCTGCGCCAGGCCTTCGACAACCAGCAGCCATTCGACGCCATTGTCCTCGACGGCTTTGTCCCCGACATGGACAGCGACCTGCTGTGCCGGCAAATCCGTGGTAACCCCCTGTGGGCGGACATGCGACTGTTGATGCTGTCCTCCAATCCGCAACGGGGCGACGCCGAGCACTTCCGCCAGGCCGGAGCCGATGCCTTCCTGAGCAAGTCGCTGCGGGAATCCTGCCTCACGCCGATCCTGAATCAGCTGTTTGCCGATGCCGCCAAACAGGAACGCCGATTCCTGACCCGGTTTTCGCTGCAGGCCGTCAGTGACTCCTCCCGTCGCCGGGAACTTCCCTGTGGCCGCATGAGGGTGCTGCTGGTTGAGGATAACCCGGTAAACCGCACGCTAACCCGGCGGTTGTTGGAAAAACTCGGCTGCGACGTCATGACCGCAAACGACGGCGAGGCAGCCGCCAGTCTCTGGCAGGTGAACGCCTTTGACTTGATCTTTATGGACTGCGTTATGCCGCGGGTGGACGGCTTTGAAGCGACGCGCCGGTTACGCCAGTGGGAGAGCGCGAACCAGCTCGACCGGGTGCCGGTTGTTGCTCTGACCGCCAGTGCTATGGAAGAGGACGAGGAAAAATGCCGTCGGGCGGGCATGGATTCATTTGTTGCCAAACCTGTCAATATTGAAATGCTACGGGCTGTACTGGAACAATATTGCAAGGCGTCCGCGGTTTCCTGATGAGGCTGCGGACAATAAACACCTTACACAGGCCCTCAAGGTAACCATGAACGTCGAATGCCCGACCTGCAAAAAAAACGTCGAATGGACCGACGCCAACCCCTACCGCCCGTTCTGCTCCGAACGCTGCAAGCTGATTGATCTGGGCGCCTGGGCCAATGAGGAATATCGGGTGCCGGCTGAGAACGCCTCGCCAGACGACCTGGATCAGGGCGGCGAGGAAACCCGCCATTGAGTGTGACGGCCCGGCGCCATATTAAGATTGGCTTACCACCTTTTAAGTTGAGCCCCTTCTGCCGGCCCGCTACTATACCTCAGCGATTTTAATGACTTACGAATTCAATCACTCACGCAATTACTCATGAAAGGTGCAGTATGAAAGCGTCCCGTATTTCCCTGATGGTTCTGTCGCTCGCCGCGGCACCAGCATTCGCCGGCGATGTAGACCTGAGCCTCACTAACGACTCCGTGAAAGGTCAGGTGAATTTCCTTGGCAGCAATGATGAGCTGCAGTTGGGAACAGGCTACACCTACCGCGAGGGCGGACTGGATATTCTTAACCTTGATTTTCATGCTCAGGGACGCACCGCAATTGGCAACCTGCCAACCACGGCCGGCATCGGCATGCGTGGTTACGGTTGGGACGCCGATGAGCTTGATGGCGGCGCCGTGGCACTGGGTGGTTTTGCGACCCTGAACATCCCCAAGGTACCAGGCTTGTCCTTCACCGGTGGTCTGCACTACGCGCCCAGCATCCTGTCGTTCGGCGATTCCGACGATCTGACCAGCTTGGAACTGCGGGGCAGCTACCGTGTTATCCGGAACGCCGAAGTGTTTGCCGGTTACCGCTATCTGAACACCGACCTCGACAGCCCGTACCGCGGTGACGTCAACTTGGATGAGGGTGTCATGGCGGGCATGAAGATTTTCTTCTGATCTCTGCACCTGCATGTGAACACAAAAAGGCGCCCAGTTCGGGCGCCTTTTTTCGTGCCATCCCTCACGCTTTCCTTTTCAGCTCACTGCTAGACTGGCGCTCCTGATCTTACGGAATGGAAAGCCAGTTATGCGATTGAATTCGGGATTGTTGATTGTCACCTGCGCTTCGTTACTTGCAGGATGCGACGGTGGCGACGCCATCAGCAGCGTTAGAAACAATCCGAATGATTTTGCCGGCAACACCAACCCACTCAACGATTTCAGCTCGGGCAGCACCGGTGACTCCAGCAACAGCAGTGGCCTGGCCGGGAATGAAGTCCGAGTCACCATGGAAGTTCCGGGCGGCGTTGCCCCCAACGCCGAGTTGACGCGGCGCAACCTGAGAATTGTCGAGCCGGACCGGATACAGGTCTACCTCACGAACACATCGCTTCAGAATCTGGGCTCTGTTCCGGTGACACGACGCACGGACGATAACGGTGCACTGATCCTTGCCTTTGACGAAGGCCAACCCCTGGCCCCGGATGTGATCATCGAAGCGAGCTATGGCAACACACGGATACGTGCCCTGGCAGCCGACGCCGACCGCGACGTGAAGATCAATCCGTTTTCTGAGTACCTGGTCCGCAACACCCTCGCCGACTACAGCGAAACCCAACTGCAGACTGTCCTGGATTGTGTCGACGATGCCGAGGGGAAGCTGTGTCTAAACAAGTACGTCTGGTCGACCCTGGCCGACCAGGTACACGATTTTGAGATTGATATTCCCGAAACCGCCGACCTGAACCGCGCCCTCGCTGTACTCAACGAGCGAGGGGATTTCGCCAGCTACGTCTCCGCCATGGCAGATTATGCCCTGTTGGATGAGACATCCTCCGGCAAGATCAGCGCCAGTTCGGCAGACTACAATGCCGTTTTTTTTGGCGTGGAGCTCGGCCAGACCTTCCTGGAAAGCTCCGTTGCTGGTTCCGGCCAGTGGGGCGTCCGCCTGGCGCAGGAAGAGCGACTTGAGGATGCCAACGGCGTAGGCTACGTCTATCCGGCACTTACCCTCACCAGTTTCGATGTCTTCAATATCAAGGTTACCTCCCTGGCGAGCGATATTCCCTATGAGCGCGAAGCGCTGATTCACCAGAACGGCAACAATTTCTTCCTGCGTGGTTCGGAACTCTGGCCCCTGAATACCCACGCCACCTCGCCCGGCGCCGCCACGCTGCTGGACGACACCCGTCTGCTGGCTGGTCGTGCTCTGTACCAAAGCATCACTGGCCGCGGCTCATCAAAAACGCTTGGTTGGACACGAAACCCCTACTACCTGGATGCGTACACCTCCGTCCCGGCCTCCGAGAGCGAGGGGCCAGACCGAGTGGTGAGCGGTTACTTCAGTGCCGGAAAAGTGATCGAACTCGAAGAACACTCGGATGAGCTGAAGCGCAAGGCCACCGTAGAGGACCACTATCTTTCCGTACTGGAGATTGACCTGCTCCGACAACCCGGTTTTGACCTGAATACCCTCGATGCGGCAAACCTGAATGTCGTGTCCCTTGCACTGAAGTTTGGCGCAGGCGCCGTTCCTGTGGCCTTCGAGACCGGTGTTGGTACCTGGAGTATTGATTTGAACGGCGCGACCGGAGATGGCCGGGCCACGGCGACCGTCACCCAAAACCAAACCACTGCGCAGATACAGCGAGCCTCGGATGGCACGGTGTCTGGCAGCGCGGGTGCGCTACTCACACCCTGGACCTTAAGCTCGCGGACCTCTCGCCTGAGCACGGGCGACACCAACATCGGGCGACTGAACCTGGACGACACCGAGGCCTCAGGCTCGTTCGAGCGGCCAGACATTGGCGTCGGTGCCAGCAACCCGGACGGGAATCTGCTGGCGTTCAACTTGAACGGCAGCCCTGGCGGTAACGGTTTGCTCATCGCCGGCTCTCAATCCGCTGACCCGGCACCGGTCAGCGGCAATTTTCAACTGCAAGGCGTGCGCCTGGGTCTGGCCACCGACAGTAACACCCTGAGCCATTACGACAACGCAACATTGACCCTCACCTCAGGCAGCACTGCGTCGCTGTCCCCACGCACACTTGATGTGGTCCACAGTGTCAGCGGGGAGAGGGTTTCAGCGCCGACCATGCAGACAACTTCGGACATTGCCCTGACCTATACCGACCTTGGTAACGGCCAGGTGCGTTTCACAGCTGGCACTCTCCTGCTGGAGGGCTTTGTCACCCCGGACCAGGAACAATTTTTCCTGGCCTTACGAGACACCCAGGGTAGCGAACAGCAGATTGGGCTGGTGCTGGCCACCCGCATTCCCTGAATCGTGGCCTCGGGCGCCATGACCCTTTCGGCAGACGTCAACGTATAACCTGTTATAATCGTTGGCATATCGTTCGTGACGAGAGGTTTTATGTCTGCTGCAAAACGTGGCCTGTTGCTGGCAATTCCATTGATTGCGTTCGCTGTCGGCGGTGGCTTCTACGTGCCACCGGCTGAAATGGACAGCGGTCAGTCCGGCTCCGAGCTGCCCCTGACGTCCTTACCCGCCCTGCCGAAATGGGCCCACGATGGCCTGCCGGACTTCTCGAGCTACCGTGACACAACGGAAAAAAAGGCGGCCTTCTTTTCATTCCTCTACCCGCGCATCGTTCTGGCTAACTCCCGTATTCTGATCGAACGGGATTACCTGCAGAGCCTGGCTCAGAAATCAGAGCTTTCTGAAACCGAGCGCCAGTGGCTGAACGAGCACGCCGAACGGCTCAGGATTGACGCTGAAACGGGCAGCAAGGCGCAGTTTGCGCTGCTTCAGAAGCGTCTGGATGTAATTCCACCCTCGCTGATCATGGCCCAGGCCGCCAATGAATCTGCCTGGGGCACGTCACGGTTTGCCACCAAAGGCTTCAACCTCTTCGGTCAGTGGTGCTTTTCGAAGGGCTGCGGCCTGGTACCACGGGGCCGGGTCGAGGGCGCCTCTCACGAAGTGGCAAAATTCTCCTCGCCGTTTCGTTCGGTTAGGGCCTATATCCAGAACCTGAACCGGCATCCGACCTATCAAGAGCTTCGGGACATCCGCCAGGAGGACCGTCGCGGCAACGATCCGCTGTCCGGCGTCGATATGGCGGCGGGCTTGCTGGGCTACTCGGAACGGGGTCAGGAGTACGTTGACGAAATTCGCGCCATGATCCAGTACAACAATCTGACCTTTTACGACGACGACTTCCGTGCGGTGGTGCGGGACCTGAATCCGGAACGCCTTCAGCAACTGGCAAAGGCCACTCCGGAAACAAAGCTGTTGCCGGGCCAGACAAAAACAACCACCGCGTCAGCGGGCGGCTGACCCGGTACCCAATAAACACATACCCAGAGACAATCCGGCATGCTCCACTTTTTGCCTGCGCCGCTGAAGGGAACCCTGGCGGCGCTGCTGATCCTGTGCAACACCCTGGTCCTGTTTCCCGTGCTCCTGCTGTTTGCACTGGTCAAACTGGTGTTGCCCATTACTACGATTCGAAAGGCCTGCACTGTCGTGTTGAACCGGATTGCATACATCTGGATCGGTTTCAACAATCTGCTGATGGACCTTCTGCACCGTGTCGAATGGGATGTTCGCGGCGTCGAAACCCTGAGCCCGGAGCATTGGTACTTCGTCACCTGCAACCATCAAAGCTGGGCAGACATCCCGGCTATTCAATACGTTTTGAACAGCCGGATTCCGCTGCTGAAGTTCTTTCTGAAAAAGCAGCTAATCTGGGTACCCTTCCTGGGCGTCGCTTGGTGGGCCCTGGATTTTCCATTCATGCACCGGCACACCAAAGAGCAAATTGCCCGTAATCCGGAGCTGAAAGGCAAGGACGTGGCCGCCACCCAGGCTGCCTGCGAAAAATTCCGATTCACCCCGGTAACAGTGTTCAACTTCATGGAAGGCACCCGTTTCACGCCCGAAAAACACCAGCGCCAGAAGTCACCCTACCAACACCTGCTCAAACCCAGAGCCGGTGGGACCGCGTTTGTGTTGCAGGCGATGGGTGAAGTCATTCACACCATGCTGGATGTGACGATTGTCTATCCGGATGGCAAGGCAGGCTTCTGGGACTACCTGTGTGGGCGCATTCGCCGAATCGTGATTGAGGTTCGCACTCGGGAGATCCCGGCGCGCTTTTTGGGCATGGACTACGAAAACGATCGGGAAATGCGCACGGAATTTCAGCGCTGGATCAGCGAGCTCTGGGCTGAGAAAGACACACGTATTGAGGCCTTGAAAACCGCCTAGAGCGTGCGCGGTCGGTGCACGAGTTACAGCAAACCCAGATCCCGTGCCCGGACAATCGCCTGGGTCCGGGACCGCACCTCCAGCTTCGCATTGATGCGTCGGGCATGGGTTTTTACAGTATGCAATGAGATGTGCAGCTTGTCCGCGATCTCTTGGTTGGACAGCCCCTGGGCAATCAACTCCAGCACGCCTTGCTCCCGATCACTGATTGGCTCCGCCAGGGCATCCATAGGCTCTGCGGCGGGCTGGAGGCCATAAATTCGGCCCAGCGCCTCCTTGAAGGGGCCCTCGGCGATCTGGGCAAAGCTCTTGCTGACCAGGTCGCGAAGCTCGTTCTGGAGCTCCGCAAACGGGCTGATGAAGTGTTCTTTGGCGGCTTCTTCCACCACCGACGCAAAAATCTTCTGGGCCGCGCCGAAGCCTTTCTCTTCCTGAGTGAGCACCGCTTCCAGCAACCGAATGTGCAACTCCACCCCCCAGGGAACGATAGACGCAAATCGCTCGCGGATTCCGGCCAGCGTGTCACGGGCCTGAACACTGTCTCCACGCGCCAGTGCGACCCGCACCTGCATGCAGTCCAGCAAGCCCGGCATCATAGGAAATAACTCGGGCACGCACCCGGCCTCACGATAGGGTTCCAGCTTGGCGACCGCCTGGGCAGCACTGTCGACTTGATTCTGCGCCAACCAGCAACTGGCCTTGAGCGCTTCCAACACCGGCACGAACAAGGCTTCATCGACCTGCCAAGCGTGCATGGTGCGCTCCGCTCGACCAATCCAGACGAACGCATCTTTCAAACGACCCGCCGCGCGGCACATGAGCACTCGTACCGTCATCGCCAGAAGCAAGCCCAGGTCTCGGGTGCGTTCCGCGTGTCGACCACAGTTTGCCAGCAGACGATCTGCTTCCCGTTCACGACCCTGGTGCCATAGCACCAAGACCAGATTCAGCTGCAGACGGGTTTCACCAATTCGGGCCGGACGCGCCAGCTCGTGCATGGCGGTATCCAGGCCCGTGCGTAAAAGCTGTTCGGCGTGTTTCAGTGAGCCTTTGCCCAGTTCGATCCTGGCGTGGGCATAGACGGCCAGCGCTTCCGAGCCTGAATCACCGGCCTCCCGGGCCAACCGGGCGGCCGCCCGATTGGCTTCACGGGCCTCGGGAAAGCGACCCCAGGCGCACAAGGCACTTGACCGCACCATCTGCGTGACCAGTTGCCCCTGGGTGGACAGGTCACCGGCACTGAGCGCCTTGTCGGCCATCTCCAGTGCCGGCCCTACTCGCCCTTCCCCACGGAGAATGAATGCCCTCAGTGCGAAGATCCGGGCGGCGTGTTCGGCCAAATCCGACTCCCCAAGGCCGTCGATCAGTGCCCGCGCCTGGCGGAATTGGCCGCCAATTGCGTGCACCCAGCCATAAACGATGCGCAGCCGGGCACTGCGTTCAAGCAGCTGGCTGGGCAGGCTCTTGCGCAAGCGCAACAGTGACGCGGTGTCCTGGCCAAGAAGCAGCGCCTCAGAACCCTCCGACGCAATCGCTACCACGGCATCGGAATCGCCCGCGAGCAACGCGTACTTTAAAGCTTCCGGGAACTGCTCCCGTTCTTCGAACCAACGACTGGCGCAGGCCATTCGCTCCAAGTGTCCCGCCAACACAGGTGCTTTCAGCCACTCCTGCACCAGCGGGTTCATTCGATACCATCGACCGCGCCCCGACATGGCCTTGAGGGGCAGCCCCTGCTCCATCGCCTGGGACGGGACAAATCCGATTTCCGGCATCACCGGCGCCAGCGCCAGGAACAGCTCGTCCGAACACAGCTCCAATTCGGCCATGACGCAAAGCGAACGGCGCTGGTTAGCGGTCAGCGAACCAAGCACCGACTCCTTCAGGAAACACTCAACGCTGTTGGACTCCTGAATCGGTTTTAAATCACTCTGGCGCGCAACCTCACGACGGTATAACGCCAGCGGAGTCGGCCAGCCCTCGGTCATGTCATAAAGGTTATCGACGCCAACGCTGGTAAGCTGACTGGAGTCGAGCAACTGCTCATAGAAGGTGAAAGTTTCTGACCGGGAAAACTCCAGGGCATCGCTTCCGAGGCGACTGAATCGATTCTCCAATTCCAACCCGTGCGTCTCGAATGGCAAGGCGCGACGGGAGGTCAGAATGATCGACAGGTTGGTCGGGAGGTCCGTGATCAGCTGCTGAAGCAAGGCGACAACCGCGGGATTACCGAGGTTCTGGACATTGTCCAGGATCAGGGTACGACGGGGGACATCCGGCTGCCGGCCCAGCGTCACCAGCATCACTGCCAGTGCATCGGAGAAACTCGCACCACTCTGGAGGCTACTCTCCAAGGCATCGGGCAGGTCGAGAGCAATACCGATCAAGGTCAGAAAACGGGAGGGTGAATTGTCCTGGCCATTCAGGCCAACCCAGCGCAACTGGTCGGCTGGCAACTCCGCAGCATGCAGCCCTGCAATGACCGCGTGAGATTTGCCAAAGCCGCAGGGCGCTTCCACAAACAGCACTCCGCGGGGCACCAGTGCTTCGGCAATCAGCTGATCCAGATGGGGTCTCGGAAGCGCATCAGTAGGCACGGAGGGAATCTGAAGCCGCTGCCTCAACAGGTCTCTGACCAGCTGTCCTCGCTGGAGATTGCTATTGGCGGACTGGAATTCGTCGTTGGCTGCAAAGCCATCATTGAATGGTTTCACTCACTGCCCCGCTGCGAAAACCGGCCAAATGGAAGCTCATCCTGCGACCGGTAAAGTGGTTTTCTGCACTAACCTTATCTGGCGTCCGACTCCGGGTACGCCTTTAGTATGAGTGGAAGGTTAAACCAATTCGGGGGCGGCCTGCAAAATTTTGACGGGAAAGGAAATTCCAATATGGCGGTTTTTTTGACGTTGCGGACGCAGGTTGAGTCCAAAAACAAAAACGGCGGGCCAAAGGCCCGCCGTTTTCAACACGTCACGATTGCTTATCGAGTACCTGCGCGACGCAGAGCCGCCGGGGTGTAGTCCCGAGACTGGCGATCAGCACCGAACTCGTAAGGATCTTCTTCCTCGTTGGTCAGACCCAGAGCCAGGTAACGACCAGACAGCAGATCGTAGAGTACCTCGATCGCGTACCAGGGCACGTCATGATCGTAGAACTGCATGGCGTGGGCTTCCGCTACGCGCCACAGCTCGCCGCGACCGTCGTAGTGGTCGATGACCGACGCCTGCCAAGTATCCTCGTCAATGAAGAAGTCGCGCTGGGCGTAGATGTGTCGCTCGCCATCCTTCAGGGTCGCACGAACGTGCCACACACGGTGCAGTTCATAGCGAGTCAGGTCCTGATTGATGTGACCAGCCTTGATGATTTCATCGTAGGTCAGGCTCGGATCAACCAGCTGGTAGGAGTTGTAAGGAATGTACATTTCCTTCTTGCCCACCAGTTCCCAGTTGTAGCGATCCGGGGCGCCGTTGTACATGTCGAAGTTATCAGAGGTACGCATGCCATCAGCCGCGGTACCCGGTCCGTCGTACGCTACCTGAGGTGCGCGGCGAACGCGGCGCTGGCCAGCGTTGTATACCCACGCCCGACGAGGTTCGGCAACCTGGTCAATGGTCTCGTGAACCAGCAGAACGTTACCTGCCAAACGGGCCGGAGCCGTGATGGCCTGCTTGAAGTAGAACAGAACGTTGGGATCTTCGCCCGGCTCGAAATCTTGCAGGGCTGTCCGCCAGGTGAACTCGTCCTGGAACTTGACCACGGAGTAGGCGCCACCTTCGGTCGGTGTTACCTGCCCCACGTTCCGGGCCACGGATCCCCCACGATACCGGGTAATGTGGTTCCAGATCGCTTCCAGACCGTTTTGGGGAATCGGGAACGGGGTTGCCTCGGTGTAGTTGCCGAGACCATTACCGTCCTTGATCAGCTCGACCTTGGTCGCATTTGACACGGTCTGCTGCTCGACTTCTTCCGGGTAGGTCGCGGTGCGGTGAGTCTCGTACACCGGCATAAAGTAGTCGTCGTAACGCTTGATCATTGCAATCTGACCGGTAGACAGCTTGTCCGCGTACTGGTCAACGTTGCTTTGATCAATGACGAACTTTGGCTCCTCGCCTTCAAACGGGTCGACATAGCGACCATCGTTCTTGTAGCCCGCCGGAGCCGTGCTCAAGCCGCCGTCCCAAGCCGGGATCTCGCCACCATTGCCCGCTTTCTCTGCACCCATTGGGGTCAGGGAATCGCCCAGCTTGGCCGCCTCTTCGGCAGAAACCGCACCATAGGCCTGACCCGCAAACACGCTTGCAGCCAATACACCTGTGGCCAGTAGTTTCTTGTTCAGTTTCATCTAAAGTACCTCGTCAAACGAATTCTTTCCGGTATCAGAATGAGTAGGAAACACTCACTGTGGCGAAATCACGGTCAGTCAACTCGTTGTATGGCTTGCCATCGAAAAAGTTGGTGTACCCGATATTACCGGTGATCTTGTTCTGGTAGATCGCCTCCAGAGAGAGACCAATCGCCTTGCTACCTTCCTTGAATGCACCACCTGGCTGCGGGCTGTAACCCTCAACATCATGCGACCAAGCAACCTGCGGGCGCAAGTTCACCCCAGCGAATACGTTGGTGTAATCCCAAACGAAGCGCGCACGGTAACCCCAGGAGAAATCCGTGGTAAAGCCGTCATTCGTGCAATAGTTGGTGTTGATATTAAGCGCAGCGCCGGTGGATCCGGATCCATCACAGGCTCCGCCCGGCAGAGTACCGATACCGAAGTTACCGGAGCGTCCAAAGCGACCCTCATCGAGATCAGGCAGGTCGTGGATGTAGGTTGCGCCAAATTCCGTGATCAGAGACAGACGGCTGGCACCCATAACCTGGTCGAAGAACTTGATCAGGGTGAACTGTGCCTGCGACACCTTGAAGCGATCGTAACCGTCGACTTTCTGGCCACTCAAGCTGGCGCCACCGTTTTCAGCTTCGCGTACGTCCTGCAACAAGCTGGCGTTGCCCCCGGTTTCCGGGTTCTGCAGCTGCAGACCACCATAGATCAGCTCGAACGCACTCCACTGGATCGGCATATTGTCTCGGAACGAGTATTCAGCACCCAGCGACCAGCCACCCGGAGTAGTGGTGTTGATGCTGATCCCGTAGAGGTTGATGTTTTCCGGGTACTCGATGAAGTACGACGGGAACGACACACCATTCGCAGGGTCGTTTACCTGACCGCTGACGTACGGCAGACGGCTGTTGTAGTGGATGTAGTAGAAGCCAAGCTCGGAATCGTTGAGTTCCGGCACGTACCAACGCATGGCGATACCAAATTGGTCCTTGGAATCGGCTTCTTCATCGCCCAAACGCGGCGAGACCAAACCTTGGGCCAGTGCCTGGGAATCGGGCAACTGACCGGCCAGCAGAACCGGACCACACCCATCGGCGGCGAAATCGTTGGTGGAGAAGAAAGTGCCACAGTCGTCAGGTTTGACGGGTTCCCAGTCTGCCTGAACGAAGGTTTCCAGCGTGATGTTTTCAGTCACACCGGCAGAGGCGTAAAACATCTCAACCGGCAGCAGCGCATCTTTCAGCTCGGCACCCGGCGCGCGGAAGGCAGGAACGTCTACCGGGTTGATCACGTTGATACCGCCCTGGATGAACGTACTTTCACCCCAGCTCAGCACCTGGCGACCATAACGAAGGCTGACCGGCGTGTTGCCAAAATACCAGTCGGAGAACACATAGGCATCGAGGAGTTCGCCACCTGAGGCGTTGTCCTTGGCGTCGTCATTCAATTCGCGACGCTGGCCTACCGGGTCCTCGGCGCGCTGCTCGTCTTTCAGTTCGAAATCGTACCAGTAACGGCCACGAACCAAACCACCCACTCGGGTCAGCACATCGCTGTCAGTGTCGTAGTTCAGGAACAGCTCGGTGTTGCCCTTAACAACTTTGGAGTAGGTGTCACCCTTCTCAAAGTTCAGGTTGCCGTCATCGAAGTTGTTGGAGGAGGAGCCTGTGTTGGCTCTAGGCTGACCGGGAGCGTACTCAGGCCCGAGGTTACCCGGAGCGATCAGGCGCTTGTCCTGATCTGCGGTCCGCCAACCGACACCGGCAGACAGCGTGGTGTTCACCTGGGCTTCAACATCCCCCACGTAGAATGAAACGGCGGCGGCATGACCGGACGCGCCAGCCGCAATTGCTACGGCCAACGGTAATTTGGCCAGACGCTGCCATTGTTGTGTTTTTCTTGTCATTGGAAGGCTACTCCATTGTTGTTCTGAGTCGCTGCTCTGATTATTGGTGTTCACGATGATTTGGAGGCTTCATGCACAGTGCTCGTGATGTTGGCACTATAGCTAACGCTGTCGAGCGCTTTGATCAGTCAAAAGTATGATTTTGCTCTCACACCCCATTTACCAGCGGGTTTACTCGCACCGCTTCACTATAGACAACTATTCTGGAGGCAACCACTTTAGTTTGAAGGGCTTTTCTGGGCGGGAGGTAGGTTGAACGGTCGCTAAAAACAGACGCTGGAGGTGCGGCACGGGAGAGACAGGTTGGAGAACCGGCCAGACCCGCAACGGGGCCTGACCGCGACCTTTCAATACGGTTTATAGCAGCTTTTACAACAATTCGATGGCCATGGCCGTGGCTTCACCACCACCAATGCACAGAGCAGCCACGCCCTTTTTCTTGCCATAGCGCTGGAGTGCATACATCAGCGTCACCAGCAGCCGGGAACCGGTCGAACCGACCGGGTGGCCCTGGGCACAGGCGCCGCCGTGAACATTAACCTTCTCTGGATCGAGACCCAGCTCACGAATGGGCATCATAGCCACCATCGCAAAGGCTTCATTGATCTCGAACAGATCGACGTCGTCCTTGCTCCAGCCGGTCTTGCCCAGCAGCGTTTCAATGGCGCCCACCGGTGCGCAGGTAAATTCCGCCGGATGCTGGGATTGAGTGCTGTGCCCAACGATGCGCGCCAGCGGCTTGAGCCCGCGCTTTTCAGCTTCGGACTCGCGCATCAGCACCAAGGCTGAGGCGCCGTCAGAAATGGAGGAGGCGTTGGCCGCCGTTACCGTGCCGTCCTTACTGAAGGCCGGACGCAAAGACGGGATCTTGTCGATGTTGGCGTTAAACGGCTGCTCGTCGTCCTCGACTACAGAGTCGCCCTTTCGGGACTTGACGGTGACCGGAATGATTTCATCCTTCAGCAGGCCTTCGGAAATAGCCCGCTGCGCCCGTTTGAGGGAGTTGATGGCGTAGTCATCCATCTCTTCCCGGGTGTAGCCCTTTTTGTCCGCCATTTCCTGGGCAAACGCGCCCATCAACCGGCCGGTTTCAGCATCCTCCAGGCCATCCATAAACATGTGGTCCTGGGCCGTGTCGCCCGGCCCCATGCGGTAACCTTTGCGCGCGGTCGGCAGAATGTAGGGAGCGTTGGACATACTCTCCATACCCCCGGCTACCATGATGTCGTTGCTGCCGGCCTTGATCAGATCGTGGGCAAACATGGCGGCCTTCATGCCAGAACCACAGAGCTTGTTGATGGTGGTGGCACCTGTGTTATCCGGCAGGCCAGCCTTACGCATCGCCTGACGCGCCGGCCCCTGCTTCAGACCAGCCGGCAACACGTTGCCCATGATCACTTCCTGAATGTCGGCAGGCTGCAGCCCGGCGCGCTTGACCGCCTCGGCGATGGTGATAGCGCCCAGATCTGGCGCACTGACGGAGGACAAACTGCCCTGGAAACCGCCCATTGGGGTACGGACCCCGCTGACAATCACTACGTTATCGTTGCTCATAGTTGGATCTCTCTGGAAAGTGGACGGCCGTGACATTGACGGCCATCGTTACGATTCGGTGTTACCGAACTCTTGTGTAAAATCTGGAGACTCCCGCCCTAGGGTTTGTGAGGAGCCTCGAGGTATTCCTGAGACTGCATTTCAAGCAGCCGGGATTCAGTTCTCTCAAACTCAAACTCAAGACGGCCGCCCGCATACAGTTCAGTGATCGGAGCCGCCGCCGACATGATGACCTTCACATTGCGGTCGTAAAACTCGTCCACCATATTGATAAACCGGCGCGCCTGATCGTCTTTCTCGCCACCAAGAATCGGAACATTGCTGATGATGATGGCGTGGAACTGTCGCGCCAGTTCTATGTAGTCGTTCTGACTGCGCGGGCCATCGCACACGTCCTTGAAATCAAACCACACCACGTCGTCGGCATGAGCCTGGGCCGGAATCTTGCGGCCGTTAATTTCCATGCTTTTACTATGCTTACCCGCCTCTACCGCCAGGGCATCAAAACTGGTGCGCAGGCTGACATCGGCGTCTTCATCCAGCGGCGAATGAAACAGCTCTGCCTGTTCCAGGGTGCGCAGCCGGTAGTCGACGCCACCATCCACATTCACCACATCGGTATGCTTCTTGACCAGCGCGATGGCGGGGAGAAAACGCGCCCGCTGCAGACCGTCCTTGTACAGCCCATCCGGGACAATGTTGGAGGTGCACACCAGAGTCACGCCACGACTGAACAGGCCGTCCATCAACGTTGCGAGGATCATGGCATCGCCGATGTCCGAGACAAAAAATTCATCAAAGCAGATTACCCGAGTCTCATCCGCGAACTTCTTCGACACCAGCTCCAGCGGGTTCTTTTCACCTTTCAAGGACTTCAGCTCGGTGTGCACCCGCTGCATAAACCGGTGGAAGTGCACCCGCATTTTGCGATCGAACGGCAGCGACTCGTAAAACGTGTCCATCAGATAAGTCTTGCCGCGGCCAACACCACCCCAGAAGTACAACCCGGTCACCGGCTCTTCCTTGCCCTTGGTCAACTTGCGACGCAGTTTGGCCATGGCCTTGTGGCGTTCACTTTCAGCGTCCACCAGTTTGTCGTACAGTGACTGAAGACGTTTAACGGCATCTTCCTGGGCCGCGTCCTTCTGGAAATCAGGGCGCTCAAGATCCTTCTGGTATCGTTCCCATGGGGTCAAGTTCACACTGGTGTCGGAGGACTTGGAGTCTGTCATTGAGAGGTTCCCGAACGTCTGTCGTAAAATTTTGGGCGCGGTATTGTCGCGCATTTAGGATTCATTCGCCACGTTGAGCAATTTCAAAGCAATACGACGATTGGCGCAGGATAGAATCATGGGCTGATCGCAGTTCGAGCGTTATACTCGTTTATCGTGCGAGGCTAATTTCCAGGTAAAAGGACGACACAGCATATGACAAACCTGATTCTGGCAGCGATTGCCGCTCTGATTGTAGGCATCGTCATCGGGGTAGTTGTTGGCCGCTCCGGGCAGGGAACCACGCTGAGACAGCGTCGGGCGGAACAACAGATCGAAGAATTGAGAAGCGAGTACACCCGCTACCAGGCCCAGGTGAATGAGCATTTCATGGAATCGTCACACCTTCTTCGCCGCTTCAACGACGCCTACCGCGACGTGAACCAGCACATGGCCCGCGGAGCAAACCGCCTGTGCAACGACGAAGAATGGATGGAAGAGTTGGCCCAAGAGACCTCAAGGAAGCGTCTTGAGGAAGTCAGCGAGGAAGGCGCCGAGCCACCCCGGGACTATGCACCCAAGACCGACCCGGAAGCCAAGGGCACACTGGCCGAAGATTTCGGCCTGCCCAAGAAAGAAAAAGTCTGACTCTTTAAACCGGGTTGTCGCAATCGATGAATCGATGCGTCAGCCCGAACTCCCTGGCCAATGCCTCGCCCAACGCTTTTACGCCGTACCGTTCAGTAGCGTGATGTCCTGCCGCGTAATAGTAGATTCCGCATTCCCGAGCCGTGTGGGTAGTCGGCTCTGAAATCTCACCACTGACAAACGCATCCAGACCAGCATCCAGAGCAGTGTTAATGAAACCTTGCGCTGCGCCCGTGCACCAGCCAACCCGACGAATCTGGGACTTACCCTCACCCACCAGCAGCGGCTCCCGGTGCAACCGCTCCGAAATCCGGAAGCCGAACTGCTCAGGCGTCATCGGCTCGGGCAGTTCGCCTTCCCAAACCAGACCACCCAATGGCCTCGGATTCTCGATACCCAGAACGTTCGCCAGCTGACGGTTATTGCCATACTCCGGGTGATCATCCAGCGGCAGGTGATAGGCCGCCAAGTTGATGTCTTTTTCCAACAGAGTCTTAAGCCGTTCGCGCTTCATGCCGCGAATGCGCTGATCTTCTCCTTTCCAGAAATAACCGTGGTGCACCAGGATCATGTCGGCGTCGGCATCGATGGCGGCATCGATCAGCGCTTGGGACGCGGTCACACCGGTAACTAGGGTAAGCACGTCTTCCTTGCCCTCAACCTGAAGACCGTTCGGACAATAGTCCTGAAAATTCTCCGGCTGGAGCCATTCGGTGATTCTTTGGATGATGTCGTTGCGACTGGCCATTATCTTCTCCACTTGCAAGATTCAGGCATGGGAGTGGTCGACCGGCGGGGAGGCTGGTCCGGGAACCGCTACAAGCACATCCATGTGCGCTTGACTCAGGCCATCCATGGCCTCCGACATTCCCGGACCAGCCTCCCCGCCGGCCTTCGCTGAACTTTCCAGTTTACAGAGACTTGAGCCCCTTGATCAGCGCGTCGTTTTGCTCCGGCGTACCGATGGTAATCCGGAGGAATTGCTCGATGCGGGGCTTGTTGAAGTGGCGGACGATGATGCCCTGCTCTCTCAAGCCCTGGGCCAGAAATTCACCGGATTTGGTTTCATGACGCGCGAGGACAAAGTTCGCCTTGGACGGCAAAACCTCAAAACCCTGCGCTTCCAGGGATTCGGTCAAACGCTCTCGCTCATTGATCACGCCTTCGCAGCATTTCTGGAACCAGGCTTCGTCTTCATACGCCGCCTGGGCGCCGGCCAGCGCCAGGCGATCCAGCGGGTAGCTGTTAAAGCTGTTCTTCACCCGATTCAGAGCTTCGATCAGATCGGGATGACCCACTGCGAAACCGACGCGCAGGCCGGCCAAGGAGCGAGCCTTGGACAGAGTCTGCGACACCAACAGGTTCGGGTAATCATTCACCAACGCAATGGCGCTCTGACCGCCGAAATCGATGTAGGCTTCGTCAACCACTACTACGCGGTCCGGATTGGCTTTCAGAATGGCTTCCACGTGCTCCAAGCCGAGATAACGGCCGGTAGGCGCATTCGGATTGGGGAAAATCACGCCACCGTTTGGCTGCGAGAAATCATCCGGATTGATTTCGAAGCTGTCGGTCAGCGGGACTTTCTTGCCTTCGATGTTGTACAGACCGCAGTAGACCGGATAAAAGCTGTAGGTAATGTCCGGAAACAGGACCGGCTCGCCGTGCTGGAACAGGCCATAAAAGATGTGCGCGAGTACTTCGTCGGAGCCATTGCCCAAAAACACCTGCTCCGGCTTCAAGGAGTGGTAGTCGGCTATGGTCTGTCGAAGGCTGTCACCTTCCGGATCGGGGTACAGGCGGAGGCTATCATTCAGCTCGGCCTGAATGGCTTCGATCACCTTGGGTGACGGGCCAAACGGGTTTTCATTGGTGTTCAGCTTGACCAGATTGGCCATTTTCGGCTGCTCGCCCGGCACATACGGGGTCAGATCATTGACCAGCGGGCTCCAAAACTTACTCATACTGAGGTGAACTCCGTGCGATCGGCGCGCCAAGCCACCTGGCACGCACGATGAGATGATTCAGTCGTCTTTCACGCGGTATTCAGCAGACCGGGCGTGCGCCGTCAGGCCCTCGCCCCGCGCCAGCACCGACGCTACCCGCCCCATACGGTCTGCGCCGGGGGCACTGAAACCGATAATGGATGAGCGCTTCTGAAAATCGTAAACACCCAGCGGCGAGGAGAACCGCGCCGTGCCGCTGGTCGGCAGCACGTGGTTCGGGCCCGCGCAGTAGTCACCCAGCGCTTCGGCGGTGTAGCGACCCATAAAGATGGCACCGGCGTGACGGATTTCCTCGCACAGCGCTTCGGGATCTTCCACTGACAGCTCCAGGTGCTCGGGCGCGATGCGGTTGGAAACCTCAGCCGCCTGGCTCAAGCTGTCCACCTGAATCATGGCTGCACGGGACCCCATGGACGCAGCAATAATCTCGGCCCGCTCCATGGTCGGCAACAACTTGTTGATGCTGGCTTCAACTGCATCGAGGAATTCAGCATCAGGGCTGATCAGAATCGACTGCGCCTGCTCGTCGTGCTCAGCCTGAGAGAACAGGTCCATGGCAATCCAGTCGGGATCGGTCTGACCATCACAGATCACCAGGATCTCCGAAGGCCCGGCAATCATGTCGATACCGACTGTACCAAACACCTCGCGCTTGGCAGTTGCAACAAAGATATTGCCCGGGCCAACAATCTTATCGACCGATGGCACCGTTTCGGTGCCGTACGCCAGCGCACCAACTGCCTGAGCGCCCCCGAGGGTAAACACCCGATCAACGCCTGCAATCGCTGCGGCCGCCAACACCATGTCATTCACCACACCATCGGGGGTGGGCACGACCATGACCACTTCACTCACGCCCGCCACCTTGGCCGGAATGGCATTCATCAGAACCGACGACGGATACGCCGCCTTGCCGCCGGGCACGTAGAGACCGGCACGATCCAGGGGCGTCACCTTCTGGCCCAGCACCGTGCCGTCCTCGTCCTCGTACTGCCAGGACTTCTGATCCTGTCGCTCGTGATAACTGCGAACCCGCTCAGCGGCCTGTTCCAGAGCAACACGCTGATCCTCGGGAATAGCCTTCAGCGCCTGCTCCAGACGGTCCTTCCCGATCTCCAGCTCGGCCACACTGGCCGCTTGCAAACGGTCGAACTTCGCCGTGAACTCCAGCACCGCCGCATCCCCGCGGGTTTTCACTTCATGCAGGATATGACGCACCGACTCATTCACCTGATGATCAACGCTGTCTTCCCACGCCAGAAGTTTGGCCAGTGAACTGTCGAAGTCACTCTGGGAGGCATTCAATCGTGTGATGCTTACGGTCATTATCAAATCCTGTCGTGGATAGTTGAGCGAACTTGCCGAAACCAGCTCCTCAGGATGGGAACCGATTAGGTGGGAATTTCCAAAACTGTGCGGAGCCATGGATGGCGGAGCTCAAGCGCCACAGGGATGTGCTTGAGCGGGTTTTGGAAATCCCCGCCTGAGCGGTTCTTCCGCTCAAGCCTGCCTGCGCTTATCTACGGCAACAGACATCTTTTCGATTATGGGGTTAATCTTTTCGTGTTTCATCTTCATGGACGCCCGATTCACCACCAGGCGACTGCTGATGTGCTCAATCAGTTCACGAGCCTCCAGGCCGTTCGCCTTCAGGGTGTTCCCGGTGTCCACGATATCGACAATCTCATCCGCCAGCCCGAGAATCGGAGCCAGCTCCATCGCGCCGTACAGCTTGATGATGTCCGCCTGACGCCCCTGAGCTGAATAATAGCTGCGGGCCAGATTAACGAACTTGGTGGCAACCTTGATCCGGCCATTAGGCGGCTGCTGATCCTTGGGACCCGCCGTCATCAGGCGGCAACGGGAAATGTTCAGATCCAGAGGCTCATACAACCCTTCCCCGCCGTGTTCCATCAGCACATCCTTGCCGGTGACGCCCAGGTCGGCGCCGCCGTATTGCACGTAGGTTGGTACATCCGTGGCCCGGATGATCAGCACCCGAACACTCGGATCCGTAGTCGGAAACACCAGCTTCCGGGATTTCTTGATGTCGTCGACCAGCTCAATGCCGGCTTCCGCCAGCAGTGGCAGCGTCTCTTCGAGAATTCGCCCCTTCGACAATGCGATGGTGATGGAATCTGTCATGCGTCCTTCCGGTTCCCCGTTTGTTTCGCTTACGCCGGCAAGCGGCGAATGCTGGCACCCAGCAGCTGCAGTTTTTCTTCGATGCACTCGTAACCGCGGTCGATGTGGTAAATCCGATCGACGATGGTATCGCCATCGGCCACCAGGCCGGCGATAACCAGGCTGGCCGAGGCCCGCAAGTCGGTGGCCATGACCGGCGCACCGGCGAGGTGATCCACGCCACGAATGATGGCGGCATTGCCCTCGAGGGTAATATCGGCACCCATGCGGATCAGCTCCTGCAGGTGCATGAAGCGATTCTCGAACACCGTCTCAACAATGGTGCCACTGCCTTCGGCCACCACGTTCATGGCGGCGAACTGGGCCTGCATGTCGGTCGGAAAGGCCGGATACGGCGCAGTGCGCAAGCTGACCGCCTTGGGCCGATTGCCCTTCATGTCCAGCTCGATCCAGTCCGGGCCGGTGGTGATGTGGGCACCGGCCTCGGTCAGCTTCAGCAGTACCGCTTCCAGCAGATCCTCACGGGTGTCCTTAAGCTTAACCCGGCCGCCGGTTGCAGCTGCCGCTACCAGGTAGGTACCGGTTTCAACGCGGTCCGGAAGCACGTCGTAGTGACAACCGTGCAGACGCTCTACGCCATTGATCTCAATAGTGGCCGTACCATGGCCCTTGATGTCGGCGCCCATGGCGATCAGGCATTCGGCCAGATCAACCACTTCCGGTTCACGGGCGGCGTTTTCCAGAATGGTTTTGCCGTCCGCCAAAGCGGCCGCCATCATCAGGTTCTCGGTACCGGTGACGGTAACCGTGTCCAGGAAGATATGCGCGCCTTTCAGGCGACCATTGGTCTTGGCCTTGATGTAGCCATTCTCAACCTTGATCTCCGCACCCATCTGCTCCAGGCCGTGGATGTGCAGGTTCACCGGCCGGCTACCGATGGCGCAACCACCGGGCAACGACACTTCCGCTTCGCCAAAGTGTGCGACCAGCGGCCCCAGCACCAGGATGGACGCCCGCATGGTCTTCACCAGCTCGTACGGCGCGTGAAACTGCTTGATGGTGTTGGCGTGCACTTCCACGCTCATCTTCTCATCAATCATCAGCTCCACACCCATGCGACCAAGTAGCTCGATCATGGTGGTGACGTCGTGCAGGTGCGGGAGGTTGCCAACGGTTACCGGCTCATCCGCCAGCAGCGTTGCCGCCAGAATCGGCAGAGCCGCGTTCTTGGCGCCGGAAATCCGAATTTCGCCGTCGAGGGGCTTGCGCCCCCGGATCAGAAGTTTGTCCACAGTAGATATCCTGTCTTGTCTGGGCCTATCAGCCCTGGCGCTCAGCCCATTCAGCCGGCGTGAATGCTTTCGGATGCAGCGCGTGAATCGTGCCATCCATAACTTGCTGGAACAGCGCCTTGTTAATCAGCTGCTGTCGCTTGATCGTTGACAGGCCTTCGAAAACATCGCCAACGGCAACAACCAGATAATGGGTACCGTCGACCTGTACCTCAACTTCACAGCCGGGCAACGCGTCTTTGACCAACGCTTCGACTTCGGTGGCATCCATAAAAAAACCTCAGGTAATAAAAAAATCAGGGGCGAGATTGTAACCAATTACGGAGTCTGGGTCAGCTTTACCATTGGGTAAGAAACAACTCAGAGCGGCGGGCTTACCGAAACCTGGGCGGCGGGCGTGGTGGTTCTGCCAAACCCCGGCAATTGATCGTCGAGATGACTCAGCGCCGCCAGGGAAAACAGACGGTCGCTTACGCCATGAAAAGAAAGGGTCACACCGGCGCTCTCGGCCAGCCGTTTCCAGCACAACAACACCGAAAGCACCACACTGTGCGCCGTCTCCAGGCGCTCCAGATCCACCGACACCGAACCTTTTGACGAACGGATCAGCGCCTCGCCCTGCTGGCGCAGGGAGACAGCCGATTCGGCATCAACAGCCCCGGTGACAACGAGCGCCTGGCCGGCCTGCTCCACTCGAGGCACACGCCCGGCTCGGTCGGCCTGGGTCACGATTTGTCGACTTCCTGCTCGAGATTGAGCGACTTCACCGCATCGCCCCAGCCGTCAATGACGACCTGAACCTGGCCACGATGCTCTTCCATCTCCTGGGCGAACCGATCCCGGAAAGCCAAGCCAATGTTGACGCCTTCCACGATGACGTTTTCCATCAACCACTGACCTTGATCGTTGCGGTACATGGAATAGGTAACCGGATAGCGGGTGCCAGAGGCACTGGTCACTTCCATTTGAACGGAGGCTCGACCGTCGTCCTGCGGGTTGATGACGGCCTCCTTCACCTCAATGGTGAACTCTTCCGCATTCACCAGCGCCTGGGCGTAACTGTCGAACAGGCTGCGCTTGAACTTGGCGACAAACTCGTCGCGCTGCTCCGGTGTTGTCTGCCGGGCGTAACGCCCCATGACGCGGGCGGCGATGCGGCGAAAATCAACAAAGTTGCTCAATGAGGCATCCATGCTGGCGTAAAACGCTTCCGGATTTTCGTCGTAGAGGCCGCGCTCTTCATTAAGCTTGTCCACGAGACGCTGGGTGTTTTCATCGACGTAGGCTCTCAGATCTTCGGCGGCACCTGCATGGACCTGCCCCACCACAAAGATCGCCAGCGCCAGTACCAGAAACAGCCGTTGTTTCACCAACCCCATTACATTCTCCTTCAAAAATCAGTCACCGGCGGCCTGTTCAGCGGCCGGATGCGAAATTGCTGATCAGCCGTTCCAGATTCATGGCTGACTGGGTGGAATAAAAAGTGTCACCGTCGCCAAGCGACTCCATGTCCCCACCCACCGATATATCAATGTACTGTTCGCCGAGCAGCCCGGCTGTACGTATAACTGCCGAACTGTCTGCCGGTATGTTGTCGATATCGGAGCGCATCGCAATGGTCACCCGGGCCTGAAAGGTCTCCTTGTTCAGGTCGATCGACTCGATCGAGCCGACGGCCACACCGGCCATCGACACCCGCCCCCGGGGCGCCAAGCCCCCCGTATCGTTGAAATTGGCATAGACGGTATACGTGTCTTGTGCCGATTTGGGTGTCAGGCCACTGACCTGCAACGCCAGGAACAACAGCGCCGCCAGGCCAGCAACCATGAAAATTCCGACCACAATTTCGGTTGTTCGTTGGGTTATCACCGGCTCACCCACCTTCCTGTCAGTGTGATAGTCAAAAATCGCCGAACATAACGGCAGTCAGTACGAAATCCAGTGCCAGCACCGCCAGCGACGAATACACCACGGTTTTCGTGGTCGCCGAACTGATACCGGCGGAGGTCGGCACACAGTCGTAGCCCTGGTAAACCGCTATCCAGGTGCAGACAAACCCGAACACAACGCTTTTGATGACGCCGTTCAAGACGTCGTCGACGAAATCAACGGATGCCTGCATATTACCCCAGAACGAGCCTTCAAAGACGCCGAGCCAGTCGACGCCGACGAGCATTCCGCCCCAAATGCCCACCGCGGAAAAGATGATGGCCAGAACAGGCATGGCGATGAAGCCGGCCCACAAACGTGGCGCAATGACACGCCGAAGCGGGTCCACACCCATCATTTCCATACTGGACAACTGCTCAGTTGCCTTCATTAGCCCGATTTCAGCCGTCAGGGCAGAACCTGCCCGACCCGCGAACAATAGCGCCGTCACCACCGGACCCAACTCGCGCACCAGCGTCAGCGCAATCATCTGGCCGATGGCCGCTTCCGAGCCGTAATCACTGAGAATGGTGTAGCCCTGAAGGCCCAGCACCATGCCGATGAACAAACCGGAAACGATGATGATGGCCAGCGACAAAACGCCAACCGCGTACAGCTGCTTCACCAGCAAAGGGAAGCCGATAGCGGGCCGAGGCACCCCGACCACAGCCCCCGCCAGAAACTGCCCGGACCGTCCCAACGCAGCCAGGGTCGACAACCCCAGGTGCCCAAGGGCAATGATTCGTTCAATCACGACGGATCCCCCGAAAGACCAAAGTCCGCACTGGGGTCAACCGCCGGGTAGTGGAACGGCACCGGGCCGTCGGGCCGGCCCCGCAAAAACTGCTGAATCTGCTCCGACGGGTGAGCCCTGATCTCCTCCGGCGTGCCCTCCCCGATCACTTTGCCATCGGCAATGATGCAAGCGTGGTGACAGATACTCAGGGATTCCGGCACATCGTGGGACACCAGCACGCTGGTCAGCCCCATGGAACTGTTCAGGTCCCGAATCAGTTTCACCAGCACGCCCATGGTGATGGGGTCCTGGCCAGCAAACGGTTCGTCGTACATGATCAGTTCCGGGTCGAGGGCGATGCTGCGCGCCAGTGCCACCCGGCGGGTCATTCCACCGGACAGCTCCGAGGGCATCAGCCGCTGGGCGCCGCGCAGACCCACCGCTTGCAGTTTCATCAGCACGATGTCGCGGATCATGTCCTCTGGTAAGGAAGTGTGCACGCGCAATGGGAAGGCAACATTCTCGAACACATTGATGTCGGTAAAGAGCGCGCCACTCTGGAACAGCATGCCGATCTTTTCCCGAAGCGTATACAGCGCCCCACGCTTGAGCCTTGGCACCTCGTGACCATCCACCACAACACTGCCGGACTCCGGGCGCAACTGACCACCGATCAGTCGCAGCACCGTGGTTTTTCCGGTACCACTTGGCCCCATGATGGCCGTGATTTTGCCGCGAGGGATATCCAGTGTCAGTCCATCCAGGATCCGACGGCCGGATCGCGAAAAAACCACGTCTGTCAGCGATATGTATGCGGGAGTATCCATAACCCATCCTTTGAAGGAGCGGCTACAGTATGCCAACACGTCGCTAACCTCAATCGGTCAAGCCCGAAAAACCATGAACACCTTGATCAGTTTCACTGAACTTTCGGTAACCTATCCTCGAACCCACGGCGTTACGGGTCGAAAATGATATACTCCGCTGTAATTTGAAGGGCAGCGCTGCCAGCATAGCAATGCCCGGCTTCGACACCCATGTTCACGCAAGCAGATCAGGCGTTTATCTCGATGACAGAACACAGCTCAATGGACTTTCGCACTTCCGCGCTTCAGGCGATTCGTATCGAACGCGAAGCAATTGAGGCGCTCGAGGGCCGCATCGACGACCACTTCATCAAAGCCTGCGAGGTCATCATGGCCTGTAAGGGTCGTGTGGTGGTGACGGGCATGGGCAAGTCCGGCCACATCGGCAACAAGATCGCCGCGACACTGGCGAGCACGGGTACACCCTCGTTTTTCGTTCATCCGGGCGAGGCCAGCCACGGCGACCTGGGCATGATCACCAGCCAGGACGTGGTCATCGCCATTTCCAACAGTGGCAACACCAGCGAAGTGGTTACCATCCTGCCATTGATCAAGCGCATGGATGCCCCACTGATTAGTATGACCGGAAACCCGGAATCCATTCTGGCACGGGAAGCCGTCGCCAATCTGGACGTCAGCGTGGAAACCGAGGCCTGCCCACTGGGCCTGGCCCCCACCTCCAGCACCACCGCCACCCTGGTGATGGGCGATGCCCTAGCCGTGGCGCTCCTGGAAGCCCGTGGCTTCAGCAAGGAAGACTTTGCCTTTTCCCACCCTGGCGGCACCCTGGGCCGTCGCCTGCTGCTCCGGGTGTCTGACATCATGCACACCGGCGATCGCATTCCGACGGTGCCAGAAGGCACCCCCCTCAGCGGGGCCCTGTTGGAAATCTCTCGCAAGGGTTTGGGCATGACCACGGTGCTGGATGCCGCCGGCAAGCTGACCGGGGTCTTCACCGACGGCGATTTGCGCCGCACCCTCGACAAGAATGTCGATGTCCACACCACCGCCATCGAACAGGTCATGACCCCCAACGGCAAGACCATCCAGGCCGACCACCTGGCGGCCGAGGCCCTGAACATCATGGAAGAAATGAAAATCAACGCTCTTCCGGTCACTGACCAGAACGGCGAATTGGTGGGCGCTATCAACATGCACGATCTGCTGCGGGCCGGAGTCATCTGATGGCCACTCACACCAACCCATTGACCGCCAACTGGTCGCAAGAGCTATTGGCTAAGGCGTCGCGTATTCGACTGATCGCCTTCGACGTCGACGGCATCATGAGTGATGGCCGGCTGTATTTCAGCGCCAACGGCGACGAACTCAAAGGGTTTAATATTCTTGACGGCCTCGGCCTGAAACAGTTGATGGCCGCCGGTATTGAGGTGGCCGTCATCACCGGTCGCAGTTCACCGCTGACGGAAAAGCGCATGCGGGATCTTGGCATTCCCCATTTGATGCAGGGGCGGGAAGACAAGCGTGTGGCCCTGCAGGAGCTGCTCAGCACCATGGATTTGCCTCGGGAAGCCATTGCCTACATGGGCGACGATTTGCCGGATTTGCCCGCGCTCCGTTTCGCCGGGCTCGGAGTCACCGTGCCTAACGGCTATTGGTTGGTGCAACAGCACGCCGACTATTGCACAGAAACCCCCGGCGGCAGCGGTGCCGTGCGCGAAGTCTGCGACCTGCTGCTGACCGCTCAGGGGCAGCTCGACGCCGCGCTGGCCAAATACCTGGAGCCGAATGCATGAGCCGCCCCTCTGCTGACCGAAACAAAGGACCCGACGCGGACACCAAAGGCAGCCTGCTTGCGATAATTACCCTGGCCGACCGTCCATGGCTACGTACCCTGGCCCTGGGTGGCACCCTGGCGGCCACGCTGTTTCTGCTCTGGCGCAGCGATGAACCGACCCGCATTGCCAACGATGGCGCGGACCTCCGGGGCAAGGCCGAGCCCGATGGCTTTGTCATCAACGGTGAGTACACCTCATACGACGAAAACGGCAACCTCAAGATCCAGTTCACCAGCCCCCGGATCGAGCAATTCGAAGAAGGCAACGTGGCCACCATGAAGCAGCCGCGGGCAAAGCTGTTTGGTCAACCCGAGACACCGCCCTGGATTGTACAGTCGGAAACCGGCAGTTTGCTCCAGAACGAAGGCGTACTTTACCTCACCGACCATGTGCGGGTGGTTCGGACCATCGGCGCTCGCGAAGCCACCATGACCACCACAAGCCTGACCCTGGATAACGAACAGGGTACGGTGTACACCGATGCACCGGTTACCATTACCGATGAACTGGGCGTGACCCGGGCCAAAGGCATGAAGGCCTGGATCGACGATCGCACCCTCGAACTCAAATCCCAGGTGGAAGGACGCTATGAAACCGGCAAATAAGCGATTCTCGACGCTACTGGCCATCACCTTGACGCTGGGCCTGAGCGCCAACGCCAGCGCCTTCAATCTTGACTCGGATGCTCCGATCACGGTCAGTGCCGATAACGCGCGACTGGACGACGCCAAAGGTATCGCCACCTACACCGGCGACGTGCAACTGGTACAGGGCAAAACCCGCCTGGACGCGGAGCGGGTCGTGCTGTATCGCAACGCCGAGGGCCTGAGTCGCATCGAAGCGTCTGGCGAGCCCGCGCGCTACCAACAACCTACCCGGGATGGCGAGGGCGAAACCGATGCCCGAGCCCTGAACATCACCTGGTCCGCCAGCGATGAACAGCTGACCTTTGAAAGGGATGCCATCATTGAGCAGAATGGCAACCTGTTCCGGGGCGACGTCATTCATTATGATACCGTCCGCCGGGTCGTGACCGCCCAGGGCGGCGACACCAGCACCGGCAGCGGCCGCGTCGAGATGGTCATTCAGCCACGCAGCACCAAGAGCAAACAGGGATCCGATGGCAGTTCTCAGAGCCAGTAACCTGGCAAAAAGCTACAAGCAGAAAAAAGTGGTGATTGACGTCTCGCTGGAAATTCGTAGCGGCGAGATTGTCGGCCTGCTGGGCCCGAACGGTGCGGGCAAAACAACCTGTTTCTACATGATCGTTGGTTTGGTGCCTGCTGATCATGGCCGGGTTACCATCGACAGCCAGGACATCACCCCGCTGCCCATGCACGGGCGAGCCAGAAAGGGTATTGGCTACCTGCCCCAGGAAGCCTCGGTGTTCCGCAAACTCACTGTCCGGGACAACATCATGGCGATCCTGGAGACCAGAAAGGGGCTGAGCCGGGCAGACCGGGTCAAAAAGCTGGACGAGCTGCTGGAAGAATTCCACATCACCCACATCCGTGACAGCGTGGGCATGGCGCTCTCCGGCGGCGAACGGCGCCGGGTCGAAATTGCCCGGGCACTGGCCATGGAGCCGGCGTTTATCCTGCTGGACGAACCGTTCGCCGGGGTCGATCCCATTTCAGTCAGCGACATCAAGCACATCATCCGGCACCTGCGGGACAAGGGTATCGGTGTCCTGATTACCGATCACAACGTGCGGGAAACCCTCGACATCTGTGAGACAGCTTATATTGTGTCCGGCGGGCACATCATCGCGTCCGGCAACTCGGAAACCATTCTTGCCAACCAGCAGGTGAAAGAAGTTTACCTGGGCAACGAATTCCGATTGTGAGCCGGAGCCCCGATTGTGTTGGTGATCGTGAGCAAGTAAACTCGGCAAAGAACTTGCAGGGCAGAAACCCAATTACGGCAAGTAGCCGGCATGTAAAGACTTTTTGAGCAGACCACTTAAACACTGCAACGCACAGCGCTGACGAGTGACGGATCCTGAACCATGGTTATGAAAGCCTCATTACAGTTAAAGCTGGGTCAGAGTCTGACCATGACGCCCCAGCTGCAACAGGCGATCCGGCTTCTGCAGCTATCCACCCTCGATCTCCAGCAGGAAATCCAGCAGGCGCTGGAGTCCAACCCCATGCTGGAGACTTCCGAAGACGACGATCAGGCCGAAGCCGCCTCCGCGGACGACAACAGCGAACCCGACGAAGCGGCCAGCGAGGCCACGGCGGACGCAGCGGCCGATGCCAACCCAGACTGGGACGAATCCGAGAACGGCCCGGACTGGTCGTCAGAAAACGACATTCCGGACAACATTCCGGATGATCTGCCGGTGGACACCGCTTGGGACGACATCTATCAATCCGCACCCGCCACCTCGGCCAAGAACGACGACGATAACGATCACGATTTCGAAACCCGCAACTCGCCCACTGAAACCCTGCAGGATCACCTTGAGTGGCAGCTGAACCTGACACCGCTGAGTGAGCGGGACCAGGCCATCGCCCACGCCCTGATGGACGCGGTAGACGAACGCGGTTATCTGACCAGTACGCCGGAGGACATCCATGCCGGCCTGCAGGATGAGCACGACGAAGATCCGGTGGAACTGGACGAAGTGGAAGCGGTGCTGCATCGTCTCCAGCATTTTGACCCGCCCGGCGTGTTCGCCAGGGACCTGCAGGAATGCCTGCTGATCCAGCTCAATCAGCTGCCGCCGGAGACGCCCTGGCTGGCCCAGGCCCGCCTGGTGATCACCCATTACATCAACCTGCTCGGCAACCGGGATTACGCTCAGTTGCTGCGCCGCAGCCGGCTCAAGGAAGACCAGCTGCGCGAGGTGCTGGCCCTGATTACCGGGCTGAATCCGCGCCCCGGTGATGTCATTGATCGGGCCGAGCCGGATTACGTAATCCCCGACGTGATCGTGCGCAAGCACAACGGCCGTTGGCGGGTTGAACTGAATCCCGAAATTGCGCCGCGCATTCGCGTCAATGCGGGCTATGCTTCTCTTATACGGCGCGCCGATAGCAGTGCCGACAATACCTACCTGCGGGACCAGCTGCAGGAGGCCAAGTGGTTTATCAAGAGCCTGCAAAGCCGGAACGAAACACTATTGAAGGTGGCTACCCGCATCGTCGAACATCAGCAGGGATTCTTGGATCACGGCGAAGAGGCGATGAAGCCGCTCATCCTGTCCGATATCGCACAGGCGGTGGAAATGCACGAATCGACCATATCCCGGGTCACCACGCAGAAGTACATGCACACGCCACGGGGTATCTTCGAGCTGAAGTACTTTTTCTCGAGTCACGTCAGCACCGATGAAGGCGGGGAATGTTCATCGACCGCCATCCGTGCAATGATCAAGAAACTGATCGCCGCGGAAACTCCAAAAAAGCCGTTGAGCGACAGCAAGATTGCGGCCATGCTAGGAGACCAGGGCATCAAAGTGGCACGGCGAACCGTCGCCAAGTATCGGGAAGCAATGCATATCCCACCTTCGAATGAGCGAAAAAGACTGGTTTAGGGGCACCCTGCACGGTGCGGAGCGCCCCGGAACCAAACTTTGGCTGCGCAATGAGCGCCAGCCCTCAGCCCGGCCAGAGTGGACCGGCACGATGACAACAGGAGACGCCTATGCAACTCAACATCTCAGGTCACCACGTAGAACTGACTCCCGCACTGAAGGATTACGTCTCGGAAAAATTCGAAAAACTCGAACGCCACTTTGACCACATCAACAACTGTCAGGTCACTTTGCAGGTGGAAAAAGTTCGTCAAATGGCGGAAGCAACGTTGCACGTGGCTGGCGGTGATATTCACGCAAAGGCTGAGAATGAGGATATGTATGCGGCCATCGACGGGTTGATTGACAAGCTCGACCGTCAGATCCTCAAGCACAAGGAAAAGAATGTAGACCGGATGCACGGTAACGGCGGTCGCTAGACCCCCGCTATCGGGCATGTCATCTCATCGCGCTGCGGCATGGTCGACCTGCCGCAGCCTTTTTTTTACGGAAATGCAGTCGATTCATGAGCGACACATCCCTGACCATCGATAACATTCTAGCCCCGGAGCTGACCCTGTGCCGGGTACCTGCGTCCAGCAAGAAGCGGGTACTGGAATTCATTGCCGATCAGATTCACCAGCACAACGGCAGCCTCAGTGAAACCCAGATCTTCAACAACCTGATCGGGCGCGAGCGTTTGGGCAGTACCGGCATTGGCCAAGGTATTGCCATTCCCCATTGCCGCCTGGAAGGCCTCGATCACGTGGTGGGTGTACTGCTGACCCTCGACGAGAGCATTGATTTTGATGCCATCGACAATCAGCCGGTTGATCTGGTGTTTGCTCTGGTTGTCCCCAAAGAGGCGACCAGTGAGCACCTTGAGCTACTGAGCCAACTGGCGGAGAAGTTTAACGAAAGGGCGTTCTGCGATCGTCTGCGCCAATCTGAAGACGCGCAAACGTTGTATAGGCGCATGACATCCGGCGGCGAGTAACGCCACCGGCAGGTTTGACGATGTAGTCGCTGGGCAAGTTGGAGAAAGCGCATCTATGAAGCTGATTATCGTAAGTGGCAGATCCGGTTCCGGTAAGAGTACAGCTCTTCATGTTCTCGAAGACCTCGGCTACTACTGCATCGACAATCTGCCCATCGGGCTGTTATTCCCTCTGACGCGGGAAGCCACGGAAAAGCAATCGCCCGGGCGCCTCAAGAAAATGGCGGTCAGCATCGACGCTCGCAACCTGTCGGGCGAGCTGGCCAATTTTGAAGAGATTTACCGCCAGCTCCAGAACACCGGCGTAACCGTCGAAGTGATTTTCCTGGATGCCGACGAGCAATCCCTGCTTCAGCGCTTCCACGCCACCCGACGCAAGCACCCTCTCAGTGACGATAAAACTTCCCTGCGCGAGGCCATCGACAGTGAGAAAAAGCTGCTGGAGCCACTGTCCAAGCTCTCCGACCTGTACGTAAACACCACCGGCATGTCCATGTACGAGCTTCGGGATATGGTGAAACAGCGCGTGGTGGGCCGCAAAGACCAGGAACTGGCACTGCTGTTCCAATCCTTTGGGTTTAAACACGGGGTGCCGCTGGACTCTGACTACGTGTTCGACGTGCGCTGCCTGCCTAACCCCTACTGGGACACGAGCTTGCGCAAGTTCGTCGGCACCGACCAGCCGGTGATCGACTTTCTGGAAAAAGAGCCGGCCAGCCGCAAGATGATCGACGACCTGATTGGCTTCCTGGAGTCCTGGCTGCCGTCCTTTGCCGATAGCAATCGAAGCTACATGACCATCTCCATTGGCTGCACCGGTGGTCAGCATCGCTCGGTGTACGTCAGCGAGCAGTTGTCTGCGCATTTTCGCAACAAGTACAGCAATGTTCAGGTGCGCCATACCGAGCTGCCGCACCTGCAAACCCGGGGAGAGATTTGAGCCCACCATGATCCGTCGCCCCATCACCATCATCAATAAACTTGGGCTGCATGCCCGGGCCACCGCCAAATTGGTGGCCACGGCCTCCGAGTACGACAGCAGTGTGCGCATCAGCGGAAAAGGCCGTGACGTGGATGCGAAGAACATCATGCAGGTGATGATGCTGGCGGCCAGTCAGGGTACGGAAGTAGAGCTGATTGCCGATGGCCCGGACGAAGAAGCGGCGGTGGAAGCCCTGACGGTTCTGATCAACGACTATTTCGGGGAAGGCCAATAGCCGGCCAATTTGCCGGCCCCCAGGCGCGCGTTTCTACGGGATTCACCTACAACTCTTTCTGACCTGTCTGCCCTAACTCCGCTATAATACAGGCGTTTTCTGACTGTGGGTGATTCATGACCGATATTCTGGAAAAAAGCCAGGCTCGCCAACGGCTCCGCTCTCTGAGCGAGGCCCTGGACAGCGGTGCCCTGAAACAGGTAGCCCGCATCCTGAATGGCGGCCTGAGCCCCAGTGATATCGCCCACCTGCTCGAATCCTCTCCGCCCCGCCAGCGGGCGCTGTTGTGGAACCTGGTCGACAAACAGCTTGAGGGGGAAGTCCTCCAGTACCTCAGTGATGACATTCGGGGCTACTTCCTCAGCCAGCTGAACGCCCAGGAGCTGGCCGACATCATCGAAGACTTCGAGTCGGACGATCTCGCCGACTTGCTGCAGCAGTTGCCGGATACGGTGATCCAGGAAGTCCTGGACACCATGGACGAGCAGGACCGTCAGCGCGTCGAGGAAGTGCTCTCCTACCCTGAGGACACCGCCGGCGGCCTGATGAACACGGACACCATCACGGTGCGTCCGGACATCAGCATTGACGTGGTATTGCGTTACCTGCGCCGCCACCGTTCCCTGCCGCCGATGACCGACAACCTGATTGTCGTCAGCCGGCGCGACGAGTTCATTGGTATGTTGCCGATTACCAAGATGCTGGTGTCCAATCCCGCGTCTACGGTGCGGGAAGTGATGGACACCGACATCGAGCCCATTCCGGTGAGCCTGTCAGACACCAAGGTAGCGACCCTGTTCGAGCGCTACGACCTGATTTCCGCGCCTGTGGTGAACGACGATGGCCGCCTGCTTGGCCGGATCACCATCGATGACGTGGTCGACGTTATCCGGGAAGACGCGGACCACTCACTGATGAGTATGGCCGGTCTTGACGAAGACGAAGACACCTTCGCGCCGGTCTGGAAAACCACCCGCCGACGTGCGGTCTGGCTCGGCATCAACCTGATCACCGCGTTCATTGCCTCCGGCGTTATCGGCCTGTTTGAGGAGACCATCACCAAGGTGGTGGCGCTGGCGGTGCTCATGCCGATTGTCGCCAGCATGGGTGGCATTGCCGGCAGTCAGACCCTGACCTTGGTTATCCGGGGCATGGCCGTGGGCCAGATTAGTGGCGCCAACGTAGGCTGGCTTTTGAATCGGGAATTCCTGTCCGGGATCCTTAATGGTGTATTCTGGGCGGTGGTGGTGGCGACCGCAGCCGCACTCTGGTTCCAGGACCTGCTCATAGGCGGGCTCATTGCAGCCGCTCTGGTCATAAACCTGGTGGCGGCGGCCCTGGTCGGCACAGTCCTGCCGCTGTTCCTGAAATCGCGGAATATTGATCCCGCACTGGCGGGCAGCGTGATCCTGACAACGGTTACCGATGTGGTCGGTTTTATGTCGTTTCTCGGTCTGGCCACCCTATTTTACGCGTAACTGCTTAATTTCCGACGACTACCACTGGACCTATCATGAGTCAGCACGAGCACTACGAAGACGACGAAGAATTTGGCAAGAGCAAGTCCCAGCTCAAACGGGAAATGCATGACCTGCAGGGCCTGGGTAAGCGCATGCTCGACCTGAGCAACGACCAGTTGGACACCCTGCCCATCAGCGACACGCTGAGGTCCGCCATCGAGGAGTCCCGGCGCATCCGCCAGAACGAGGCCAAACGCCGACATCTGCAGTACGTGGGCAAGATCATTCGCCAGGAAGACGATCCCGACGGTCTGAAACGGGCCATCGACGCCTTCGATTCGGGCAGCGAGGAGCACACCCGTCGCCATCACCTGGCTGAGCGGTGGCGCGACCGGATGATTGCCGAAGGCGATTCGGTGGTCGGAGAGTTCTTCAACTACTGTCCGACTGCGGACATGCAGCACCTTCGCAACCTGGCGCGAAATGCCCGCAAGGACGTGGAGAAACAAAAAAACACCGGTCAGTCGCGGAAACTGTTCCGCTACCTCAGGGAATGCATCGACGACGCCGAGGCAGCCCACTGAGGCACGCTCCCGCCCATCTGTTGCAAGTTCACCCCGATTAAAGGCGCCGGTGTTCCCACACCGGCATGCGCTTGCGCAGCTGGGCCAGTTGGTCTGTGTCCAGGTCTGACACAACCACGCCCGGCCCTTCCGCCAACTCCGACACCACCTGCCCCCAGGGATCACACACCAGCGAATGGCCATACGTGCGCCGGCGCTCACTGTTCTGCCCCCCTTGACCGGCGGCTACCACCGCCACCTGATTCTCGATGGCGCGTGCGCGAATCAGCGCATGCCAGTGTGCCTCACCGGTCTGCCAGGTAAAGGCACTGGGCAGGCACACCCAGTCGGCACCTTCGGCTCGCAAGGCCCGAAACAGCTCCGGAAACCGCAGGTCGTAGCAAATGGCGACCCCCAGCTTACCTGCGGGGGTGTCCACCGTGATCACCCGGTCACCTGGCTCAAACGTATCAGACTCCCGATACTGGCCATGGGCATCCTCCACCATGGCGTCGAACAGGTGAATCTTGTCGTACCGAACCACCTCCTGACCCTGATCGTCGAACACGAGGCAGCTGGCCCGCACACGGTCTTCGATGGCAGAGCCGTCTGGCCGCTTCGCCAGGGGCATAGAACCGCCGACAACCCAAAGCCCCAGGCGCCGGGCCTGCTCCGCCAGAAAGGCGCGAATCACCGGGTCCGAGCCGCTTTCAGTGCGACCGCACTCAAGCATCTGGTGCGTCGCCAGCACGGCAAAATTTTCCGGCAGAACCGCAACTGAGGCGCCCTGGTCGGCAGCTTCCTGCAGCAGTTCCCCGGCCGCCCGGAGGTTGGCGTCAATGTCCTTGGTGCTCACCATCTGAATGGCGGCCACCCGTGCGGAAACACGTTCGGTCATACTCTGCTCCTGCTATTCGCCGTTATCAAAAACTCGCCGGAGGTCCACCTTGGGGTCGTCCCAGGTCCCAGTCACTCCGTAGGAGGCGCTGGTCAGCTTGCTTAGAGGATCGCCCAGTATCTTGTCGAGCACAAACAGAGCGCCACCGATGGGCGCACCGGCACCCATCAACAACGCCGCCAACGGCAGATTCTGGGTCAGGGGCAACACCACCACCAGGCGCATGTCGAGGGTTTCATCGGCTATGTCGGTGGACCCACTCAGCTTGAAAGCGCCCGATGGGCCAACGACCTGAAGCTCCGGAGCCATGGTTACCCGGCCATCCACCAACTGGGCCTTGCCGGAAATGGCGTCGAAAGCAACGCCTCGCTCATACAGGTCGGAGAAATCCAGTTTCAGGCGGCGCCAAAGGGTGTCCGCATTGAGCAGGTTAAAGACCCGGAATACCTGGGCGGTATTGTTCTGCTCCAGAATGATGCCTTCGTCCAGCCTCAGGCTGACGGTGCCGTTCATGTCCGCCAACGCGATCTCATCGGGGCGCCCGGGCCAGTCCAGATCGAGTTCAATGTTGGTGCGTTCGTTGGTCAGTGGGATCTCAGTGCCAAACAGGCTGTTCAGGTCGGCCACCTTGCCACCGGTGACGGAACCCGCGAACCGGCTTTTCTCCCGGTCGTCGATGATGCTCCAGGTCATGTCGCCGACCAGGGTCAGCGACTTCAGCCGTCCCTGGATACCGTCGATCGATAAGCGGTAAGGCTCCGGGCGCAGGTTGAACGACCAGGTGCCAAGAGTTTCGCCATTCAGCTGCAGATCGGCGATGGTGGCGTTTACGTCCGGCCACTGCCCCATGTCCAGGGACCGGAAGGCATCCAGGTGTTCTTCGAAGGTCAAAGCCTCTCGCACCTCGGGTGCGGCGTCTTCATCCCGGGTCAGGCGCACCACTTCAAAGTCCGCCATAACGGCACTGCCATCGTCCGGAACCGCCACTCGGCCAACCGCCCGCTCCGAGTTGGCGTTGATCACCCAGCGGTCGCCCAGATCCAGCGCCTCGATGTCGATGTTCTCAAGCGTGTTGGCGCCAAGGTAGAGGTGATCAAAGCCGACATCCACGCCGGTGGGTTTCCACAACACGTCAAAGGCCGCCCGGTTCTCCCAGGTACCAGCGAAAGCAATGCCGCCGGGCGCCTGAGGATCAATGGTAACCTTCAGGGGAGCTGCCTCTTCGGCGGACTTGGCGAGCGGCTCGGGCCAGCTGACCGCAACCTCGCGCAGATCCGATTTCACCCAAATCTTGGAGCGCTCTTCCAACCCGACATCCAGGCCGGCGGAATAGCTCAGGGTACCCGAGAGTCCGAGGGTGCGACCGGGCGCCAGGCCCACCGCTGTCAGCAGCTCTGGCACCGGATACTGCCCGGACTGACGAATCGTCAGGGCTTCACCAGAGGCGCTACGGGACAATTCAATCTGCACCGGCTGATCTAGGAAGCGGGCGCTGAGGGGGCCACCGGAGATGCCGGCTTCGGTGCTGTAGGTCAGGTCGCCGCCGACCTCACTCCAGATCAGGCCGGCCGGCGGATAGGACACGGTGGCGTTATCGGTTGCGACCCGAGCCTTAACGACCGGGGCACGCTCTGCATCCAGGGGCAATTCCAGGTCTAAATCCAGCTGATACAGGCCTTGATAAGTCAGAAGCTGGGCCTCGGAACCCGCCATCTCCCCCAGCGGGCTGTTCGCCATCCAATAATCGACGGATTCACCCGGGACCTTGGCCGCCGCATTCACACGCACCACCAGCCCCTGATCATCGGGGGCAACGGTCACGGTGCTGGGCGCCAGGGCGAGGCCTCCGGTTTCGCCCTCCTTCAGAGTCACGCGGGTATCCCGGCCGTGGACCACCACTCTACCGCTGGCCCCCGACACCGCCGGCCAGCGCTCATCGTACTGCACACCGGCATCTTCAAAATCAAACATCATGGACGACACAAAGGACCCGGATGGTGCCTCCGATCCGATCTGGCCATGGCCGTAATAGACACCCGAGATTGAGCCGGCCTCGGTGATGGCCGTGGTCAGCCAGTCGTATAGCTCACTGCTGACCGCCTTGTCCGGCAGGAAATCCGCCAGCGCGGTCTCGTTGGCGCCCTCCACGCCGATCTTCAGGCCGAGGTTGTCCTCGCCGTCCTTATCCAGGCGGAGGTCAAAGGCTCCGGAAAGGACCGGTCCGTCCAGCTGACGCATGTGCAGATCTTCAGCGAAAACCCGGGTAATCCGGTTTTCCAGCCGCCACGCCACCAGGCCATCAAACTCCGACAACGCCCACCCACTGCTGTAGAGCTCCGGAAACGACAGCCGCACCGGCGGTTGTCGGGTGTCGATGTCCACATAGCCGGCGTTGCGGTCAACGTACAAGGTTCCGGACAGGCCCTCGACACCCGGCGCACCGCGATACGCCTCCACACTCACGTTCCGCAGGGTTCCGGTCAGCTCGAAGGCGCCGGTGTCCTGATTGGGCAGCCACAGCGAGATGCGATCCAGATGCCCCCTGGGCCGGTAGTTTTCCAGCGCCCGGGCGCCTTGTTCCGGCAGGATCGGCAGTCGCGACAGCAATCGACGGGTCGGCCCCAGCGGTAGGGCATCGGCAATCACAGTGACACCGCCCTGCTCGGGCATCAGGCGCAAACTGAAAGGGGAAACCTGGCGCTCATTCCAGGTCCACTCAAGTTGTTTCAGGTGCCACTCACCAGGGCCAGCCGTTTCTGAACGGCGCCAGCCAAAGCGGGCACGGATATTTTCGATGGGCGCCAGGGATTCATTGCCCACACCCAGTTGCAAGTAGGGAGTGCGCACCGTTCCACTAACCTGGAGAAGTTCGCCATCCTGGAAAGTCAGCCAGGCCTCGCCGCCAAGATCAAAACCCTCGACGCGAACCGTTCGCCATTGGTATTCGTCAATCAAACCGTCAAACAGCCGGCCAGAGTTCACGTCCAGATGCAGCTGGCCGGTGAAATCACCGCGGAAGAAGTGCTGGCCAACCAGGCTAAAGCTGGCGAGTTGCTCGGTCGTCCCCGACTTGATGGCTCGGCCGGAGGCTCGGAACAGCCCTTTGCGGTACACCAGGTCCAGCTGGGGCACATCCACGTTGCGCAAGTTGCCTTGATTGTCCCGGATGCCCAGACTGAGCCGGGTCACCTTGAGGTAAGGGTCGGACAGCCATCGGCCGGCCAGATCCAGCCAGTCTTTCAAACGACGGTTGACCGGCTCGGGAAGGTCGGCGCCCCGCACTTCAACCTCACCCGAGGGTGACTGGTTCAGTGCCAGCTCCACCCCATCAACCTCGAAATCCTCGAACACCACCCGCATCCGCAGCAACGAGGACATGAAATCGAAGCGTACCCGCAGGTGATCAATGCGTGCGACGGTCAGGTCGGAGTCGGGATTCGCCACCGCAATGTCACGGGCGGTAAAGGAGGGATCCAGCCAGAACCAGCGGGAAGAAAGACTGCCAATGGTGACCTCCTGGCCAATCCGGGCTGACAGCGCGTCCGCCAGGTCGTCGGCGAAGGCATCAACATTGCGGGTGAGCTGACGCCCCACGCCCGCGTACAACGCGAAGATCAGCAGCACCACCAGCAGGAACCACCACACCAGGCTGGACAGCCTGGCGGCCACCCTGACCGGCGGACTCTCTGACATGGGTTCCGGCCAGGATGACTCGCGGTCAGCGTCGGACATCAGAGGGCCTTACCCACCACACAGGCCGGTCATGACCGGATCAGAGCAGGACCACATCGTACTGCTCCTGACTGTAGAACGGCTCAACCTGGAACCGGATGGTTTTGCTGATGAAGGTTTCCAGATCAGCCACGTTGTCGGATTCTTCGTCAAGCAGACGGTCGACAACGCTCTGGGACGCCATCACCAGGTAGTTCTCAGCCTCATAGGCGCGATTGACCCGGAGAATCTCGCGGAAAATCTCGTAACAGACGGTTTCACTGGTTTTCAGGAAACCCCGGCCGTCACAGATCGGGCACGGCTCACATAGCACCTGCCCCAGACTCTCGGTGGTGCGCTTGCGGGTCATTTCCACCAGTCCCAGCTCGGAGACTCCGGTGATTTTGGTCTTGGCGTGATCCCGCTCGAGCATCTTCTCCAGCATCCGGTGGACCTGACGCTGGTGCTCGGTGTCTTCCATGTCGATGAAATCGATGATGATGATGCCACCCAGATTGCGCAGCCGAAGCTGTCGGCTGATGGCACGGGCCGCCTCAAGATTGGTCTTGAAGATGGTCTCTTCCAGATTGCGATGCCCGACAAAACCACCGGTATTGATGTCGATGGTGGTCATGGCTTCGGTCTGATCGATGATGACGTAACCACCGGACTTGAGTTGCACCTTGCGACTCAGGGCCTTCTGGATCTCGTCCTCGACCGAGTACAGATCAAAGATCGGTCGCTCGCCCGGGTAGTACTCCACCTTGTCCGCAAACTCGGTAACGAATTCCTCGACAAACTCAATCACCCGCTGGTGGCTTTCCCGACTGTCGATGCGGACCTTCTCGGTTTGCGGGCGGATCAGGTCGCGAATGGTGCGGATGAACAGCGGCAGGTCCTGATACACCACCGCGGGCGCCTGCACTTTGGATATCCGTTCGTGAATCGACTGGCTGAGGCGATGCAGGTAGGTCATGTCGCCAATCAGTTCTTCCGGCGAAGCGGCCTCGGCCGCGGTCCGGATGATATAGCCGCCGTCGACCTCGGTTTCTTCCGCCGCGGCCTCATCCACCAGGCCCTTGAGGCGGGCACGCTCGTTCTCGTCCTCAATTCGCTGGGAAATACCAACGTGGCTGACGCCTGGCATGAACACCAGGTAGCGGGAGGGAATCGACAGTTGGGTGGTCAGGCGGGCGCCTTTGGTGCCAATCGGGTCCTTGGTGACCTGGACCACCAGGGATTGGCCCTCGCGCAGCAGAGTACGGATATCAGGCACCGTTTTCGGCCCGTCGTTGGCTTCTTCGGCACCGGACTGCGGCACCACGTCCGACGCATGGATAAAGGCCGCCCGTTCCAGCCCGATATCGACAAAAGCCGCTTCCATGCCGGGCAGCACCCTCACCACCTTGCCCTTATAGATGTTACCGACAATGCCCTTGCGGCTGGTGCGCTCGATGTAGGCTTCCTGCAACATCCCGTTCTCAACCAGCGCAACGCGGGTTTCCACGGGTGTAACGTTGATCAGGATCTCTTCACTCATGTGCGGCTCTCCAGACTGTTAGGCCAGTTTTTCCAGACCGGATGACCGGCGTCCGCCAGCAGGTCGGCGGTTTCCTGCAAGGGCAGGCCCACTACAGCACTGTAACTGCCGCGCAGACCACTGACAAAAATACCACCAAGACCCTGAATTCCATAGCTTCCAGCCTTGTCCATGGGTTCACCGGAGGCAACATAGGCTTCGATCTCGCCCGGCGACAGCGTGCGGAAACGCACGTCGGTGATTACCACCAGGCTGTCGCAGCGGCCATCTTGCGCCAACGCAATTGCCGTCATCACCTGGTGGCTCTGACCGGAAAGCTGGTGCAGGGTTGCTACTGCCTGGTCCTGATCAGCCGGCTTGCCCAAAATGCGCCCATCAAGTACCACCGACGTATCCGAGCCCAGCACCGTCGCCCCAGGCGCAGTGGCAGCAATGGCCAGGGCCTTGTCCCGGGCCAGCCGCTCGACATACTGCGCTGCGGTTTCGTTCGGTTGCGGGGTTTCATCGATATGGGCGGGTTGGACCGAGAAGGTCACCCCGATTTGCCGCAACAGCTCCGCCCGGCGAGGTGACGCCGACGCCAGAATGATGGTGGACATGGTTATCCCAACTTACGGTTGATGTTATCAAGTAGAACGCAAAATACCGGCCACGCCAGGGCACTGGTCAGGGCCGGCCACAGGTAGCTGAAGCCGGCATCGTCGGCGCCCAGCAGCTGTTTGATGAAGTGCACCAGCATTTGGTTGATGCCCAACAACAGAAAAACCATCAGGCACTGCTGGGGCATCGGGTACATCCGCAGACGCTGATGAATGGTCAGCACCAGAAACGCGATCAACCCCATGGCCAGAGCATTCACCCCCAGGGGCGTCGCCTCAAGGACATCCAGCAACAGGCCCAGAATCCAGGCCAGGAAAATGCCGAATTGGGCCGGGGCACGGAAGGTCCAGTAAAACACCACCAGGCCGAGCCATTCCGGGCGAAATACAAACCAGTCCACAGGAAACAGTGAGATGCTCAGAACCAGGGCTACGATCACCGACAGCGCAAATACCGGATAACTGATTACAGACAGCATCAGCTCTCCTCCCCTGTCGGCTGCGATTCGTCGTTTTGCGGTTCCGGCTCCTCAGGAACTGACGGCGGAAACACCACCAGTACCAGGCGACTCTGGTTCAGCTCTGCGCGAGGCTCCGCTTCTATCGATACGAAGGGCTCGCCGGGCTCCTTATCGATCAGACTGACCTCTGCCACCGGGTAACCGCGGGGGAATCGACCACCCAGACCCGAGCTGACCAGCAGATCGCCCTCACGAATATCGGCGGTATCCGGCACGTGGACCAGATCGAGCGTGGAGCTGTCCCCGGTGCCCAGCAGAATGGCCCGCAAGCCGTTGCGTACCACTTCCACTGGCACCGCGTGACTGCTGTCGGACACCAGCAGCACCCGGGAAGTAATCTGGCTGGTCTGCACCACCTGCCCCATCAGCCCCTGGGCATCCAGCACCGCCTGCCCCGGCCTCAGGCCGTCACTCCGGCCCTTGTTGATGATCACTTCGTGGGAAAACGGATCCGGAGAGACACCGACCACCTCACCGACAATCACACGGTCGTCGAGCACTTCCGATGAGTTCATCAGGCGTCGGAGTTCGTTGTTTTCGGACGCCAGAGCGGCGTATTTGAGGGCCCTGCGCTCGAGGATCATCAGGCGTGCCTTCAGATCCTCGTTTTCCTGCTGCAGGTCTTCCTTGTTTTCGAACAGGCCGGCCGCCCAGTTGCCGAACTCGGACGGGGCGTTACCCAGCCAATAAACGGGGGCCAGCCCCGTGGCAATGCTACTGCGGACAGAGGAGAGCGCGTCAAAACGGGCATCGGCAACCACCAGGGCTGCCGATACGATAATGATGAGGAAAAGTCTGAAGCCCGGAACCGGTCCCTGGACGAAGATGGTCTTAATGGCAAATCCTCCCTACGGGCTTATCCCTCCTGGGAGAACATTCCAATGCCACCCCGATCGATCACTTCCAGCGCCTTGCCGCCGCCACGGGCAACACAGGTAAGCGGATCTTCCGCGATAATAACCGGCAGACCGGTTTCTTCGCTGATCAGCTTGTCCAAGCCGCGCAGCAAGGCGCCACCGCCGGTCAGAACAATGCCGCGTTCGGCGATGTCAGAGGCCAGCTCGGGTGGCGACTGCTCCAGGGCGCTCTTGACCGTCTGAACGATCTGCGCCAAGGACTCCTGCAGCGCGTCGAGAATCTCTTCGCTGTTCAGGGTGAAGGCGCGAGGCACGCCTTCGGCCAGATTGCGACCGCGAACGTCGATTTCGCGAATTTCCAGGCCTTCGTAAGCGCAACCAATTTCGTGCTTGATGCGCTCGGCCGTGGAATCACCAATCAGGCTGCCGTAATTGCGGCGGACGTACGTTACGATAGCTTCGTCGAACTTGTCGCCGCCGACGCGGACGGATTCCGCATAAACAATGCCATTCAGGGAGATGATGGCGATCTCGGTGGTACCGCCACCAATGTCCACGATCATCGAACCGCTTGCTTCCTCAACCGGCAGGCCGGCACCGATGGCCGCCGCCATTGGCTCTTCAATCAGGAAGACTTCCCGGGCACCGGCACCCAGAGCCGATTCGCGAATCGCCTTGCGCTCTACCTGAGTGGACTTGCTTGGCACACACACCAGAACCCGCGGGCTTGGAGTGATAAAGCTGTTCTCATGCACTTTGTGGATAAAGTGCTGCAACATCTTCTCGGTGACCACGAAGTCGGCAATCACACCGTCTTTCATCGGGCGGATGGCGGTGATGTTGCCCGGCGTCCGACCCAGCATGCGCTTCGCCTCTGACCCGACGGCGGCGACCATTTTCTGGGAGTTGTTGGTGCGAATTGCCACCACCGACGGCTCATTCAGCACGATTCCGCGCTCACGAACATAAATAAGGGTGTTGGCGGTGCCCAGGTCGATGGACAGGTCGCTGGAGAATAAGCCTCGGAGTCTTTTGATCAACATTCGTGTAGTTTCAACCTGAGAGTTGCAGTCGCAAAAAAGATGCGGCAACTTTAGCAGTGAGCACCCCTGCAGGCAAGGTGAGAACGGGCCTCACGCCTTACGATTCACACATTTACCCGGTGGATTGGGGCCTCCCGCCTTTGTTCGAATCTGTTACCATAGCGTCTTTATTTTTGGCTTTGGTGTCGGGCCCCTGGAATTCCCCCGCTCAAATCACCGTGCAAGCCCATTTGCGTACTCTGGTAGCGGACCAGCGCCGCTCCCGGCACCATCGAAAAATTAACGAGATTTCACTTACCTGGGAGACAACCCGTGACCATTTCCCGTGAGGACATTGAAAAAGTCGCTGTGCTCGCCCGCATCAAGGTGGACGACGAGCAGGTCTCAGCCCTGGAAAACGATCTGGGCAACATCCTGGATCTGGTTGACCAGCTCAGTTCTGCGGACACCGATGCGGTCGAGCCGCTGGCCCACCCACTGGATGCGGTTCAGCGTTTGCGCCCGGACGAGGTTACCGAGGCCAACCAACGCGCCGCCTTCCAGGCCATCGCGCCGGCCACCGAAAACGGTCTCTATCTCGTGCCTCGAGTGATTGAGTGATTAGAACCCGCGACTTCAGGAAACATCATGCATAACAAATCCGTAGCTGAGCTTTCCCGAGAATTGGAGAGCGGTAAGGTCTCCAGCGTGGAACTGGCGCAGCAGTTCCTCGACCGCCTCAAGCAGGAAGACAGCAAGTTCAACAGCTTTATTACGGTTACCGAAGAGCAGGCCATGGCCGACGCCAAGGCCGCCGACGAGCAGCGCGCCGCCGGCAACGCCACCCCGTGGACCGGCATTCCGTTTGCCCACAAGGACATTTTCTGCACCAACGGCGTTCGCACCACCTGCGGCTCGAAAATGCTGGAGAACTTTGTCCCGCCCTACAACGCCACTGTCACCGAAAACTTCCGAAAGGCGGGCGCGGTGTGCCTTGGCAAGACCAACATGGACGAATTCGCCATGGGCTCGTCCAACGAATCCAGCCACTTCGGCCCGGTGACCAACCCGTGGGGCTTGAGCCGCGGTGAACAGCGAGTGCCAGGCGGATCCTCCGGCGGTTCCGCCGCTGCTGTAGCAGCGCGTCTCGTACCGGCGGCAACCGCAACCGACACCGGCGGCTCAATCCGCCAGCCGGCGGCCCTGTGTGGCATCACCGGCCTGAAGCCCACCTATGGCCGGGTGTCCCGGTACGGCATGATCGCCTTTGCGTCCAGCCTGGACCAGGGTGGCACCATGGCCCGCACCGCCGAAGACAACGCCCTGATGCTGAATGTCATGGCTGGCTTCGACCCCAAGGACTCCACCTCGGTGGAGCGGGACGTGCCCGACTACACCGCGACTCTGAACGAGCCATTGAAAGGGCTACGCATAGGCCTGCCGAAAGAGTATTTCTCGGACCAGCTCAGCCCAGCGATGGAACAACAGGTGCGCGCCGCGATTAAAGAATACGAGCAACTGGGCGCGACCGTGAAGGAAGTGTCCCTACCCAACGCCAAACTCGCCATTGCCGCGTACTACGTCATCGCGCCGGCGGAAGCGTCCGCCAACCTGTCGCGCTTCGACGGCGTTCGTTACGGTTACCGCTGCGACGACCCGAAAGACTTGATGGACCTGTACACCCGCACCCGAGCCGAAGGTTTTGGCACGGAAGTGAAGCGGCGCATCCTGGTGGGCACTTACGCCCTGTCAGCCGGCTATTTCGACGCCTACTACCTCAAGGCCCAGAAGGTACGCCGCCTGATCCAGCAGGACTTCATCAACGCCTTCAACGAAGTGGATGTGCTGATGAGCCCGACCACACCGTCGCCGGCGTTTGCCCAGGGTGAAAAGACCAACGACCCGGTGACCATGTACCTCGAGGACATCTTCACCATCGCCGTCAACCTGGCAGGTGTGCCGGCCATGTCGGTACCGGCCGGGTTCGTCGACGGCATGCCGGTTGGCCTACAGATCATCGGCAACTACTTTGCTGAGGCGCGGCTGCTGAATGCCGCCCACCAATTCCAGCAGGTGACCGACTGGCACCAGCGTGAACCGCAATAAGCCCGATAAGGAGAGTTACACCATGCAATGGGACATTGTGATCGGGCTGGAAATTCACGTTCAGCTCGCCACCCAGACCAAGATCTTTTCCGGCTCCAGCACCGCCTACGGTGCCGAGCCCAATACCCAGGCCAACGCGGTTGACCTGGCCATGCCGGGCACCCTGCCGGTACCCAATGAGCAGGCATTCCGCTACGCGGTCATGTTCGGCCTGGCAGTGAACGCCGAGATCGAACGCCGCTCTGTATTCGAGCGGAAGAACTACTTTTACCCGGACCTTCCCAAGGGCTACCAGACCACCCAGCTGGAACGCCCCATTGTGGGCCCAGGCCACGTGGACATCGACCTGGCCAACGGTAGCTCCAAGCGCGTGCGCATTCACCATGCCCACCTGGAAGAAGATGCCGGCAAATCCCTGCACGAGGATTTCCACGGCATGACCGGGGTCGACCTGAACCGCGCCGGTACGCCGCTGATTGAAGTGGTTACCGAACCGGACATGAACAACGCCGAAGAGGCTGTGGCCTTTGCCAAGAAACTGCACAGCCTGGTGACCTCGCTCGGCATCTGCGACGGTGATATGTCCCAGGGCTCCATGCGTTTCGACGTGAACATCTCCCTGAAACCGAAAGGCTCCGACACCCTCGGCACCCGCACCGAAACCAAGAACCTGAACTCGTTCCGCTTCATGGAGCAGGCCATTGCCCACGAGGTCGAGCGCCAGATGGACATCTTGGAAGACGGCGGCGTGATCGTGCAGGAAACCCGCCTCTACAACGGTGATCGCGACGAGTCCCGCTCCATGCGCACCAAAGAGGAAGCCAACGATTACCGGTACTTCCCCTGCCCGGACTTGCTGCCGGTGGAAATTGACGACGCCTTCATCGAAAGCGCGCGCAGTCGGTTACCGGAACTGCCGGACGACCGCAAAGCGCGGTTCAAGGAGCAATACGGCCTGAACGATTACGACGCTGGCCTGCTCAGCAGCGATGCCAAACTGGCGGCATTTTTTGAAGAAGCGGTCAGCCACGGCAAAGACGCCAAGCTCACCGCTAATTGGATTCAGGGCGAGTTTTCCGCGCGCCTGAACGCCGACGAAAAAACCGTGGCCCAGTCGCCGATCAGCGGTGCGCAGCTTGGCGACCTGGTGGTGCGCATCGCCGACAACACCGTGTCGTCTGCCGGTGCCAAGAAGGTCTTTGACGCACTTTGGTCCGGCGAGAACGACAGCGTGGACGCCATCATTGATGCCAAGGGTCTAAAGCAGGTCTCCGACACCGGTGAGCTGGAGAAAATGGTGGATGAGGTCCTGGCCGGCATGCCCGACCAGGTTGCCCAGTACCAGAACGAAGAGGATCCGAAGAAGCGCAAGAAGATGCTAGGCGGCTTCATGGGGCCATTGATGAAAGCCTCGAAGGGCCAGGGCAACCCCAAACTCTTCAACGAAATCCTGCTGAAAAAGCTCGACAACTAGCACTACTGACCGGTTCGTGGGAGAGCTGTTTCCATCTCCCACGGACCCGCTCCCCTCCCCGACTCGGCGGCGAGTTTGTGCCGAGCTGTTCAAAAAATTGCAACAAACCTGCCACAAAGAACGACACGCTTCTTGCTGACCACAAAGTAAACAACTAAACTTTTCGAAGTTTAAGTGTTTTTTCTGGAAGGTTTTTTTTGGAAAAAGCAGTCCAATAAGAATCGAAGTTCGTCAGACAAGAAACGCATGAAACCAGCTGCCATCAAGACCAATCTGCGCAACCAGCAGCGCGTTGATGTATCGACAGAAATCACTGTTGAGCGCCCCAACGGTTGCGCCCTGACCTGCTCCGTCGCCAATCTGTCCCGAACCGGAGTGATGATTTCCTGCGACCAGGACGCCGTTAAAACCCTGATTCCTGACCAGCAAAGCCCGGCTCCGGGCAACTGGATTTCCGTAAAGACCCGCTTCGCAGTGCCGGTCGTTGCGACCCAGCCGGTCTCCGTGGTTGCCGACGGCCACATCGTGCACATGCGACGAATTGCCCGAAACGAATTTCAACTGGGCATCCAGTTTTCGGAGTTCGAGGGCAACGGGTTCGACTATGTGGATCGCTACGTCGCCAAGTTACTCGCGGACTCCTGCAACCAGGCCTGATCCGGCCGACTGACACGCCAAATACATCGCCCACAGCCTGCCTCGGCGCTATATTATTATAACGCCAAACTCTAGTCGGGCCGCTTCTTATACCCTCGCCAGTTCTGGTATCATTTTAGGTCACATTTGCACAGCCAACAGGGTCCGCACGGCGGCATCGGAATACCATGACCACATACAACCTCACGCACCTGAAACAGCTGGAAGCCGAGAGCATCCACATCATCCGGGAAGTGGCAGCCGAGTTTGACAACCCGGTCATGCTCTACTCCATCGGCAAGGACTCAGCGGTCATGCTGCACCTTGCGCGCAAAGCCTTTTACCCGGGCAAACCGCCGTTCCCGCTCATGCACGTGGACACCACCTGGAAGTTCAAGGACATGATCGATTTCCGGGACCGCAAGGTTAAGGAATACGGCCTCGACCTGATCGTTCACAAGAACGAGGAAGGCATCAAGCAAGGGGTGGGCCCGTTTACCCACGGCAGCGCCAAGCACACCGACATTATGAAAACCCAGGCCCTCAAGCAGGCCCTGGACAAGTACAAGTTCGACGCCGCCTTCGGTGGTGCCCGGCGGGATGAAGAGAAATCCCGCGCCAAGGAGCGGGTCTACTCGTTCCGGGACGAGTATCACCGCTGGGACCCCAAAAATCAGCGCCCAGAGCTGTGGAACATTTACAACGGCAAGATCAACAAGGGCGAGAGCATTCGTGTCTTCCCGCTCTCCAACTGGACCGAGTTGGACATCTGGCAGTACATCTACCTTGAGAACATTGAACTCGTACCCCTTTACTACGCCGCCAAGCGGCCAGTCGTCGAGCGCGACGGCACCCTGATCATGGTGGATGACGATCGCATGCCACTGAAGGAAGGCGAGAAGCCGATGATGAAATCGGTTCGTTTCCGTACCCTCGGTTGCTACCCGCTGACCGGCGCCATCGAATCCGAGGCAGACACCCTGCCCGAGATTATTCAGGAGATGTTGCTGGCCACCAGCTCCGAGCGTCAGGGCCGGGTTATCGATCACGATTCAGCCGGCTCCATGGAACAGAAGAAGCGGGAAGGGTATTTCTAAGATGTCACACCAGTCTGATCTGATTGCACAAGATATTCAGGCCTACCTGAAACAGCACGAGAACAAAGAGCTGCTGCGTCTGCTGACCTGCGGCAGCGTCGACGATGGCAAAAGCACCCTGATCGGCCGCCTGCTTCATGACACCAAGATGATCTACGAAGATCATATGGCCAGCCTGAAATCCGACAGCGCCAAGATGGGCACCACCGGCGAGAAGCTGGATCTTGCCCTGCTGGTGGATGGCCTTCAGGCCGAACGTGAGCAAGGCATCACCATCGACGTGGCCTATCGCTTCTTCTCTACCGACAAGCGCAAGTTCATCATCGCGGATACCCCGGGCCACGAGCAGTACACCCGGAACATGGCGACCGGCGCCTCTACGGCCCAGCTGGCGATCCTGATGATCGATGCTCGTCACGGCGTACTGACCCAGACCCGCCGGCACTCCTACATCGCCTCCCTCCAGGGCATCCGCCACATCGTGGTGGCCGTGAACAAGATGGACCTGGTGGATTTCAGCGAGGAGCGCTTCAACGAAATCAAAGACGAGTACCTGGCTTTCGCCGCCAAGCTCGGCCTGAAGGACATCCGTTTCGTGCCCATTTCTGCGCTGGAAGGCGACAACGTCGTCAACCGCAGCGAGAGCACCCCCTGGTTCACCGGCCAGCCGCTGATGGAAATTCTCGAAACCGTTGAGATTTCTCGCGACAAGAACCTGGAGCACTTCCGCTTCCCGGTGCAGTACGTGACCCGCCCGAACCTCAACTTCCGGGGTTTCTGCGGCACCATCGCCTCTGGCGTGGTGCGCCCCGGCGACAAGGTCATGGCCCTGCCCTCGCGCAAGACCAGCACCGTGAAAGACATCGTCACCTTTGATGGCAACCTCGAAGAGGCCTACATCGACCAGGCGGTTACCCTGACCCTGACCGACGAGATCGACGTCAGCCGTGGCGACATGCTGGTTAAAGCGGAGGACGAACCGGAAGTGGGCAACCGCTTCAACGCCAACATCGTCTGGATGACGGACGCCCCGCTGGAGACCGGTCGCCTATACGACATCAAACTGGGGCCGACCTTCACGTCGGGCTCGGTTAAGAAGATTCATCACCAGACCGATGTGAATACGCTGGAGCAACAGGCCAACCCGACCCACCTGCAGCTGAATGAAATCGGCCTGTGCGAGCTGACCCTCAACCAGCCCATCGCGTTCGATGCCTATCAGCGCAACCACGCCACCGGCAGCTTCATCGTGATTGACCGATTGACCAACGTTACCGTTGGCGCCGGCATGGTGGCTGGACTGGCCGACGGTATCGAGTCTCTGGACCCGGTTAGCCCCGAAGAGCGCGAGCGTCGCTTGGCTCAGAAGCCTGCGATCATCGGTTGCAGCGGCAAACAGGCGCCGGCCCTGGCCCTCGCCGTGGAACGCGCCCTGTTCGATCAGGGCAAGACGGCGGTTGTGGTGACAGAGGACAACGCCGGCGACGCCGATGACCGTCGTCGCACCGCGCAGTTGCTCTCCGCCCACGGTCTCATCGCCGTTGCGGTTAACCTCGGATCCGATGTAGCCTCTGCATCCGTTTCCGCTGACAGCGAACAGGAAATTCCTGACGCCGTCGGCCAACTGGTTCAACAGTTGATCCGGAGCAAGCGCATCTGACCTCTTAGGGTTGCACACAAGCCCCGCAGGCCAGGCGTGCCTCCGGGGCTTTTTTATTGCACGCGCAGCAAGAGACACCCAGCATGGCTATCAAACACCTTCGCACCGCTTTTGCCAGTCAGTTCCAACCCGGACAACCGGCCCGCCTGCATTCCGGCGAGGCGTTTTCGGAACCCGGTGGCGACTACGAGTCCCTTCATAAACAAATGAAACGGCTGTTCAACAGCAAACCGGGCAAGAAGTATGGCCGGTTCTCGGAGGATATTGGCGAGTGCCCGTTCAGCAGCTGGCTGAAAGACTACCTTGATGACAAGCAGAGCTTCGACTCCATGACCGACCGCCTGTTTGGCCAGTGGCAGGAGTTGCTGACAGGCTGCCAGGAAGAGTTCCAGGGCCATCTGATGATCGTTCATGAGGCCCTGGCGGATGCCGAAGTGATCTACCTGCTGATCCTCGAAAGCGACAGCGCCATGCGCTTCGACGGCAACCAGGCCCTGGATGCCACCGACGTGCTGAGCCTGTCCCGCCTGAATCTGGCCGTGCGTATCGAACTGGACGACTGGCGCAGCGACAACACTGCCGAGAATTACCTGACCCTGGTCCACGGCCGTGGTACCGGTGAGCCAGGCGAGCTGTTTATGCGACTGGCAGGCTTCACCAACCAGGTGGATGTGGAGAAAGAGACCGTCACCTTCCTGGACGCGGTGGAAGCCTTTGCAAAATCCTCCGAACCGGAGAAAGCCGGCGAAGTACGCAGCAAAGCCTATGAGTTCTGCAAAGAGCAACACGCCCTGGGTGAGCCGGTGGCGATTGAAGCGCTTTCGGGTTACCTGGACGAGAACGAACCGCAGAAATTCAAGGAGTTCGCCTCTCAGGCCACCGAATTGCCAGAGAGCGGCGTTCTGCACCCGGACCACCGCAAGGTCAAAAAGCTGGTGCGCATTGCTGGTTCCGGCGGCGGCATGAGCGTCTCCTTCTCCTCTGATCTGGTAAACCAGGCGGTCTACTACGACCGCGACAAGGATGCCCTGACCATCACCCGCTTGCCCAAGGCGCTGCGGGAGCAGTTGCAGCGGTATTTGGAGGCTCGGGAGGAATAAGTCGGCCTGAGAGGTAGGTCTTGTTCACTACCAGCCGTTCAGGGGAATGCCGTTTTGCCTTAGGTATTCCCCGTGTTTTTCTTGATAATTCAACAACAGGTTCTGGTAGTTTTCCGGCTTCCCCTCAATCTCATTCGCTTGCAACCGGTCTACCTCAATCTCGTTACCTATTTGCCCCATAATCCAAACTACGATTTCTCCACCGGGAGCCAATCCGAAAACGAGAAAGTCCCTCGGCTTGTAGAACGTTCCCTGACTGGTTTTTACTGGAGCGAGCTCCCGCATAAGCTCCTTCCATTCGGGCTTAATAACGATCAATCGTTGATAAAACTTTCTCTCGGAGAGTGAAAACCACTGTAGAGCCATGAAATCTGGAAATGGCTCTAGACTGCCTGTTATTCCAGTTGGGCCATCGGGACCTTTCCAGCAACAGCTCATAGTCCCTGCCGGATGACTCCAGCGCCCCACACCGGACAGCTCAAACTCGACATGCTCGACCCACACGTCGTAGTGGCGCGGCGTTGCAAGCTGGAAATACCAATCCTCCTCACTGTCGTTTATCTCGGCAGCGCAACCGGAGAGCGCGATGACCAAAAAAAGAACCGCAGCAACAAAACTTTTCATCGATCCCCGACCTTATTCCAATGAACCAATCTTCGATTTGAGCCCGAAGGCTTTGAAGGGTAAAGCGACCTGAACGGAGGTTCTATTCGGGCGATATCGTCCCACGCAATGAACTCGAAAAAATTGAAATGATGGGAATGGTGGACATAACGCTGCTTTAACCATTCACTCTCGACGTTACCCAAAACTGGCTGACTTTCGCCATTAAGCACCTGTGTCAACAAGTTATGATGGATGGCACCCAGCTCCACTGGAACTTGATCATCCGCACCTTCAAACTCTGGCAGAAAAGGAACCCCTTCCTTGATCGCCAACTCGTGCATGATGTGCATCGGTATACTCGAGAGTCCGCCTTCGACCTGTCGCTTCATCTTCAAACGAAACTCCACCCGGCCGTCAGGCAGAGGGTGCTGATCCTGCGTCTCCTCAAGAAATACGCCAGCCTCTCCCCCATCTTGAAGCGGCAAACTATGGAGGCCGATCCAGTTCTCGGCGATCTCGACGCTTCGTATTGTTTCAAGGTTATCCCACTGCGTCGTTTTCTTTGGCCATCTCGTATCGCGACCCGTGACTAATAGGGGAGGATACAGGAGCAGCTCCTCTAATTGAGAGCTCGGGTACCCTCCACCCACATCAGAGTGAGCCCCAGGAAGGAAGATCTCACGAAAGTTATTCGGGCAGGCGTCATGTGAGCTCCGAACACTATTCAGGGCAAAATTCGCACGGCATTCATCTGCTGCACATAAATGCACTACCTTTTCGACATCGCTGGACTGCAATCCGATGTTTATTGGCAAGTTGCTCGAATTGCCTGCTGAAAAATCGAGGACAAATGGATTTACAATCGCTGCGACCGTATCGAACAACCCCATGAACCTGATTTTTATTTGATCAGGCCAAAAAAGTCCCTCTTTGCGAAAGGCCTCGCCAAGCAACCCATTGCGTCCCAGTTTAATTTCGTTGGCGGCGTACCTTGACGCAGCTGCGCCCCGACTGAATCCGAACAGATCGAAGTTCATTTGGGCGACGGGCGCGAAGCCCACTGTTAACCGGACGCGGGCTGCGATTTTCTTAAAAGCTTTTCGGACCTGAGCCTGCACACCAGTTCCGCCAAGCCCGGTCGACATACCCACAATAGAGTCTTGCTCGCCAGATTGGGTCCCGACACCTGACTGATAAATTTTAAAGGTGACATTTTTGACGTTTTCTTTCGTTTCTTTGCCTTCAGAGTAAAGCTCGAACAGCTTGACGATATTCGTAGGCTGATTTGCGTAGCTCTCCCCCATGAGCAATGCCAGACGTTTTTGACAATCATTGGCGAGCAAAACTCCGTCCTGCATGGGCGCTATACACTCAGACTGGACCCGTTTTCTGAACTCCTGAATGTTGTCGAAATTGTTTAGCGTGCCGTCAGTAAACAGACCAATTGTCAGATAGACCGGTAGGAGTTTCTTTGGCTCGCCGCTGCCCAATTCTCCTTGAGAAGGCGTCACAGATTTACCCATCTCCAAGGATGCGCCCAGCGGCAAGGACAAGGCGCTGGAAGAACTCTTGCCCTCAGCAACCTGTCGGCCTCGCGTTACTTGCACTGACTCAGAATGCCGATTGAGGGAGGCTATCTTGGACCGAAGGCCGGGCACACTGGCCTCTGCAATGCCAGGAACCCAGCCTCCTCCGGCTGGAACAGAGCCAGTCGCATTGCATACAGCCAGCGGAGCTAATGGCCCGTCGAGGTTGTGTGGATCGAAAACCAGAAAAAGCTGCCCCTTCTCCAAACCTGAAATTAGCTTTTGAAAAGCTTGGTCCGGACACACAGAGGGTAATAACCCTGGGATATCGATTAGCTCGGACCAGGAGAGTTGCAGACCGCTCTGGCTATTGTGTTTTCGTTTAATAAACCGAACCGCCAAATCCGGCGATTCCGCAAAAGGAAGGTCGCTCGGTTCCAGTCGAGCGATGGGTTTAATGTGCATGACAATCCTTGTCAATGTGAGAGGCAAGCGGACGATCCGTGTCCGCGCGTTGGCCCTTGGTCAGGGTTTAACGCCGAGGTTCAAAGGTACTGAATTCCGCAGGGGAGAAACGGTGACCAGGTCTCGTTTTATTCCGTTTGCTCGAGATCGGGGTGACGGAGTTTGCGGACCTCTTTCATCCAGCCCACGCCGTCCACCAGCTCACCGGTTTCGGGATCGATCGGCGGGTATGGCAGTTTTCGATCGTCACAATAGCGCTTCACGGTGGGCTGGCACCAACGGAACAACAGGCGCTCATACTCATCGTCCGGCAGCCGGCGAAAATCGTAGTGGCCAGCCGCTTTGCGCTGGCGCTGGGCTTCGGCGAGTATGATTGCGCAAGCGGCAGACACATTCAGAGACTCCACCATGCCCATCATCGGAATCACAATGTGCTCGTCCGCCTGATCCGCCGCGTCCGCGCTCACGCCATCCACCTCGTTGCCGAGGATGACCGTACAGGGTTGGGTGAAATCCACGTTCCGGTAGTCCACCGCGCGGTCAGACAGCTGTGCGGCGTAGAGCTTGTGTCCCTGCCCTTTCAGGTCATCAATGGCAGCGTCCATGGTGGGATGGGTGTGAGTGGTCACCCAGTTGTAGCTACCGCCAGCGGTTTTGCGGAACGCTCGAAAGCCTTCCCGCGGCCAGACTACGTGCATGTTGGCCAGACCAAACGCATCACAGGAGCGAATAATGGCGGACAGGTTTCGGGGTTTGTGGACCTGGTCCGTGAGCACGCGCAAGTCGGGCTGCCGGGTGTCCAGGGTCTGTTTGATGCGGGCAAGGCGTTCGGGGGTCATGTGAATTCAGGTTCAACAACGTCGGAAGTCGGAAATAATACCACATTGCACTAGCAACAAGCCGAGACAATGGTGGTTGAAGAATGAGCACCCCGTTATAATACGCAGTTCCTTTTTGTTCGCGCCTGCATTCCTGACGACCGCAAGCCCCGGCGCACCATCCACCAGAATACGTTGAGACCCATGGCCAAGAAGCTGTACATCAAAACTCACGGTTGCCAGATGAACGAGTACGATTCATCCCGGATGGCCGACCTTCTGCGTACCGGCGAAACCGTCGAAATGACCGACACCCCCGAGAACGCCGATATCCTGCTCCTGAACACCTGCTCCATTCGTGAAAAGGCCCAGGAGAAAGTATTCCATCAGCTCGGCCGCTGGAAGTCGCTCAAGAACAGCAACCCGGATCTGATCATCGGTGTCGGCGGCTGCGTTGCCAGCCAGGAAGGTCAGGCCATCATTGATCGGGCGCCCTACGTGGACATGGTGTTTGGCCCGCAGACACTGCATCGTCTGCCGGACATGATCACCGAGGTGCGCGCCAAAGGTAATGGCGTTGGCGTGGTCGACGTCAGCTTTCCGGAAATCGAAAAGTTCGACAAGCTGCCGGAGCCCGGTGCGGATGGTCCCTCTGCGTTCGTCTCCATCATGGAAGGCTGCAGCAAGTACTGCACCTTCTGCGTGGTGCCCTACACCCGTGGTGAGGAAGTCAGCCGCCCGGCCGACGACGTGATTGCCGAAGTGGCGCACCTGGCCAGCCAGGGCGTCCGTGAAGTGAACCTGCTTGGCCAGAATGTGAACGCCTACCAGGGCGAGACTCACGATGGCGACACCATGGATCTGGCAGAACTGATCACACTGATCGCCACCATCGACGGTATCGACCGTATTCGGTACACCACCTCGCACCCGGTGGAATTCACCGATGCGATGATTGAGGTTTACGAGCAGGTACCGGAGCTGGTCAGCCATCTGCACCTGCCGGTGCAAAGCGGGTCCGATCGCGTTCTGGCCGCTATGAAGCGGGGCCACACCGCACTGGAGTACAAATCCAAGCTGCGTCGTCTGCGCAAGATTCGCCCAGACATCAGCTTCTCGTCCGACTTCATCATCGGCTTCCCCGGTGAGACCGATAAAGACTTCGAGGACACCATGAAGCTGATCAACGACATCGGCTTCGATGTGTCGTTCAGCTTTATCTACAGCGCCCGTCCCGGCACGCCGGCATCAGACCTGCCGGACGATACCCCGATGGACGTTAAGAAACAGCGACTGAGCATTCTGCAACAGCGCATCAACCAGCAGGCTATGGACATCAGCCGCAAGATGGTTGGTACCACCCAGCGCATCCTGGTAACCGGGCTGTCCAAAAAAGACCCGGGTGAGTATGCCGGTCGTACGGAGAACAACCGGATCGTTAACTTCCGGCACGACAATCCAGAGGTGGTTGGCCACTTTGTCGACGTTGAAATCGTCGAGGCGTACCCCAATTCTCTCCGAGGTGTCCCTGCGAACGCGGAACTGTACTGAAGTCGGCATCGGATCCGCTACGAACACCCAACAGCCCCGTCCGCGGGGCTGCTACTGAACATGGAGCCTATTTGAACACCAACGATTCCAGACAGTTTGACCTGCACCCCGTCAATCAGCGCCGACTGGCCGCCCTCTGCGGGCAGTTTGACGAAAACCTGAAACAGGTTGAACGCCGGCTGCAAGTAAAAGTCGGTCGCCGCGGCCATCACTTTCGCGTCGAAGGCGAAACCGAGCATGTAGCAGCCGCCGTCGAAGTCCTGCGCCACCTCTACCGTGAAACCGAAGCCACCGACGATATCTCACCGGACACAGTTCATCTGTTTATTCGGGAAACCGGCTTCGAACGCCTGCCGGACGATGTGCCCTACGATGGCGCGGTCACGGTCATCAAAACGCCCAAGCTGCAGGCCAAGCCCCGCGGTGCGAACCAGCAGAAGTACGTGCACAACATCCGCACCCACGACATCAATTTCGGCATTGGTCCGGCCGGCACCGGCAAGACCTGGCTGGCCGTCGCCTGCGCCGTGGAAGCCCTGAAAGACGAGCAGGTAAAACGAATCCTGTTGGTTCGCCCGGCCGTCGAAGCGGGTGAGAAACTGGGCTTTCTCCCGGGCGATCTGGCTCAAAAGGTCGACCCGTACCTGCGCCCGCTGTACGACGCGCTCTACGAAATGCTCGGGTTCGACCAAGTCACCCGTCTGATCGAGAAGAGCGTCATCGAGATTGCGCCTCTAGCGTTCATGCGCGGCCGCACCCTGAACAACTCCTTCATCATTCTCGATGAAAGTCAGAACACCACGCGGGAACAGATGAAGATGTTCCTGACCCGGATTGGCTTTGGCTCCACCGCCGTGATCACCGGCGACACCACCCAGGTGGACCTGCCCCGCGGCCAGAACTCCGGTCTGATTCACGCGGCTGGGGTGCTGAGCAAGGTGTCCGGTATTGGCTTCACTCGCTTTGAAGCCCGGGACGTAGTGCGCCATCCGCTGGTGCAGCGGATTGTCGAAGCCTACGACACCTTTGACGATGGTGGTGGATCCGCCTCGTGAGCGCACTCACCGTTGATATCCAGAATGTCTTCGAGGGCACCGGTGTTCCCGATGCGGACCAGCTTCAAGCCTGGGCACAGATGGCCTGGCAAGAAGAGCACGACTCCGAGGTGACCGTGCGCATCGTGGATACCACCGAGAGCCAGACCCTGAATTATGAGTACCGGGGCAAGGACAAACCGACCAATGTGTTGTCCTTCCCATTTGAAGCCCCACCCGGTATAACGGTGCCATTGGCGGGAGATCTCGTCATTTGCGCACCGGTTGTGGAAAGCGAGTCCATCGAACAACGCAAGGCGTCGACGGCACACTGGGCGCACATGGTGGTTCACGGTATGCTGCATTTACAGGGCTACGATCACGTGGACGACGGAGACGCCGAGATCATGGAAGCCCTTGAGATCCGGCTACTGGCGCAACTCGGATTCGGCAACCCTTACGAAGCAGAGGAAACGGAACAAGACTCATGAACGACGACCAGTCGAGTCGCAGCCAGGGCGGAAAGTCCTGGCTGGAGCGTATATCCCAGGCCTTTACCAGCGGGCCTGAGTCCGTCGAGGACGTGCTGGAAATTCTCCGGGATGCAGAATCCCAAAGCATCATCGATGCCGACGCCATGAGCATCATCGAAGGCGCCATGCAGGTCATCGATATGCGCGTGGACGAGATCATGATCCCGCGCTCCCAAATGGTCACGGTCAAAGCCTCTCAAGACCCGAAGGAATTTCTCGGCGAAATCATTTCCTCTGCCCACAGCCGCTTCCCGGTCATTGGCGACAGCCAGGACGACGTCATCGGCGTGCTGCTGGCCAAAGACCTTCTTCCGCTGGCCCTGGACAACGAACTTAACTGGAACAAGATCCGCGAGATCCTGCGTCCACCGACGTTCGTGCCCGAGAGCAAGCGCTTGAATCAGTTGCTCAAGGAGTTCAAGGAAAACCGGAATCACATGGCGATTGTGGTGGACGAATACGGTGGCACCGCCGGCCTGATCACCATTGAAGACGTGCTCGAGCAAATCGTCGGCGAAATCGAAGACGAACACGATTTCGATGAAGAAACCCACATCAAGGCTCGGGGCGATGGCACCTACGCGGTCAAAGCCGTAACACCGGTGGACGATTTCAACACCTTCTTCGAAACCGAACTGGACGAAGAAGAGTTCGACACCATCGGCGGCCTTGTGCTCAAGGAATTTGGTCACCTGCCCAGACGGGGTGAAACGGTTGCCTTCGGAGGTTTGCGCTTTACCATTGCCAACGCCGATAACCGAGTCATCCGCCTGCTGCAGGTAACCCGAAGTGAACAATGACGTCTCCGACATCCGGGCGCTGAATTTCCCGCTCGCCACCAGTCGCTGGCGTGGTCTGGCCACGCTGGTGATCGCCGGCGCCCTGCAGACCCTTACCTTTTCCCCGTTTGAATTCTGGTGGCTGGGCCCGCTGTCGGTCCTGATGATTCTGCTGGTCACTGTCCCGCTGGCCGCCGACCGGCTGTTTTCGGCAGGCTGGTTTACCGGGCTTGGTCTATTCGGGAGCGGCGCCAGCTGGGTTTACATCAGCATCAGTGAACACGGCAATACCTCGATCCCGATCTCGATCCTGCTGACCGTGCTTTTCGTGGCCGGCCTCGCGCTGTTCCACGGTTTGGCTTTCTGGTTCTGGGGCAAGCTTGCCAAGGACAGCCCGGTGCGGCGCCTGTTGCTGTTCCCCGCCATCTGGATTCTGGGTGACTGGCTCAGGGGCTGGCTGCTGACCGGCTTCCCCTGGCTGTATCTGGGCACCGCTCACACCGACGGCCCGTTGGCTGGGTTTGCTCCCGTGGTGGGCGTGCACGGCCTGACCTTCTGGGTGACGGTGTCCGGCGCAGCTATTTACGCAGCCTGGTGGTTGTTGGCCCATGCACGCAAGGCCTCCGCGCTGATCACACTTGGCGCTGCACTGGTACCATGGCTGATTGGCCCAACCCTGAATCGGGTCGCCTGGACCGACATCGATAGCGAGCCCACCAGCTTTGTCGCGATGCAGGGCAACATTCCCCAACAGATTAAATGGGACCCGGATTTCCTGAAAGACCAGATTGTCACCTACCTGGGAATGACGGAGGAACACTGGGATGCCGATCTGATTCTGTGGCCGGAAACGGCCATACCCATCCCCCAGGATCAAGCCGGCAAGATCATCGAACACATCGATGCGGAACTCGGCGAGACCAGCACGCTCATCACCGGCATTCCCTGGTACGGCTTCAGCGATCGCATTGAGGACTTCACCTTCCACAACAGCATCATGGCAATCGGCAATGGGGACGGCATCTATCACAAACAGAAGCTGGTGCCGTTTGGCGAGTACGTACCTCTGCAGGGCCTGCTCCGTGGTTTGATCGGTTTTTTTGACCTGCCCATGAGCAGCTTCAGCCGTGGCCCGGAGTATCAGGCACCGTTGACCGCCAATGGCCACAACATCATGCCGTTCATCTGTTATGAGGTGGCTTACCCGGATTTCGTGGCGTTCAACAGCCGCAGCGCCGACATGCTGCTGACCATCAGCAACGATGGCTGGTTCGGCGAGTCCATCGGCCCCTTGCAGCATTTGCAGATCGCTCGAATGCGGGCACTGGAAACCGGCCGCTACATGCTGCGCGGGACCAATAATGGAGTCACTGCCATCATTGATAACCGGGGCAGAATTACCGAGACCATCCCGCAATTCCAGCGGGCCACCCTGACTGGCGAGGTGTATGCGGCCAGCGGCGTCACGCCTTACATGCAGACCGGATCCTGGCCGGTGTTGACCCTCGCTGTCATTCTGGTGGTGTTCGTGCGCGAGCGGGTTATTCCTCCCGTCTCGGCCAGCGGCTCGTAACCCGCTCGTAGTAGTGGGAGCCGCAGGCATCACAGGGTTCCAGATGGCTGGTGGCGGTCAGACACCGCATGTGACTGCAGTTCAGGCACCGGAACATGCCCGCGGTCGCCACTTCCCCGGAGATGTAGTGACCGGCGTCGTCGTTCTCCAGTTTCTGGCTCAGCTCCAGGGTGTCCACCAGGGTACGGTCGGCCACTGACAGCAGCCGGTCTGCCAGCTGGTGCTCCAATAAGGAAATATCCAGCTGCAGCCATTCGGTGAGCCCCTCACCGGTTTCCTCAACAAAGTGCATCAGGTGGGCAAGATCCCGCTGCAGATAGGCGCCCAGAAGATCGGCCTCCTCCCGGGTCATTTCCTCCAGCTCGTATTCGAACTGGATCGCGCTGCGAACTTCTTCCTCCAGCGTTTCAAGCGACGCCTCCTGCGCCAGCTTCAGCCTTCCTTGCACCCGCTCCAGCATCCGGTCATAGACTTCCAGCGCCTTACCGGACAAATGGTTTCGTTCTGGTTCAGTCATAGGGGCTCTCCAACTGCACACCAAGGGACAAGTGTGGCGGCAAAACCGTGGCTCAGGCAGCGCCGGCGATTCCCCGCTACTGTTCAGTCTGGCACAGGTTCGTTAATTTGGCAGACTACCTGTCAGGCCCTCTGTGCGTTAGAATGATCGGCCGCTCCGCACATCATTTTGATACAGGGTAACTTTGGTAATGGCAGCAATGGACGAGCAATACAATCCACGCAATGTAGAACAGAATGCCCGCACCTTCTGGGAAGAGAACAAGACCTTTGAGGTGAAGGAACAGCCGGGCAAACCCAAGTACTACTGCCTGTCCATGTTCCCCTACCCCAGCGGCAAGCTGCACATGGGCCACGTCCGCAACTACACCATTGGCGACGTGATTTCCCGATACCAGCGCATGCAGGGTAAAAACGTCATGCAGCCCATGGGGTGGGACGCGTTCGGTCTGCCCGCCGAAAACGCCGCCATCGCCAACAAAACAGCGCCCGCGAAGTGGACCCACGCCAACATCGATTACATGAAGAACCAGCTCAAACAGCTGGGCTTTGGCTACGACTGGAACCGGGAACTGGCCACCTGCAAGCCGGACTACTACCGCTGGGAACAGTGGTTCTTCGCACGCCTGTACGAGAAAGGCCTGGTGTACAAGAAGATGTCCACCGTGAACTGGGATCCCATCGATCAGACCGTACTGGCCAATGAGCAGGTGGTTGACGGCCGTGGCTGGCGTTCCGGCGCCCTGGTCGAGCAGAAGAAGATTCCCCAGTGGTTCATCCGCATCACCGATTACGCCGACGAGCTGCTGAACGATCTGGACCAGCTGGAAGACTGGCCGGAACAGGTCAAGACCATGCAGCGCAACTGGATTGGCAAATCCGTCGGCACCGAGCTGACCTTCCCGCTGAAGGACAGCGACGACGGCCTGACGGTCTACACCACTCGCCCAGACACCCTGATGGGCGTCAGCTACATGGCGGTTGCCGCCGAGCACCCGCTGGCGAAGGCCTCCGCTGAGCGCCATCGCGACGTTGCCGAATTTGTCGAAGAGTGCCGGAACAGCAAGGTGGCCGAAGCCGAGCTGGCGACCATGGAAAAGAAGGGTATCGACACCGGCTTCAAAGCTATTCACCCGCTGACCCAGGAAGAAATTCCAGTATGGATCGCCAACTTCGTCCTCACCGATTACGGCACAGGTGCCCTGATGGCAGTGCCGGGTCACGACGAACGTGACCACGAGTTTGCTCTCAAGTACCGCCTGCCCATCAAGCAGGTGATTGCTGCCAGCGACGGTCGCGAACTCGATGTACAGGAAAAGGCGTTCACGGAGAAAGGCACCCTGGTCTCCTCCGGCAAGTACAGCGGCCTGACCAGCGATGAGGCCTTCGACGAAATTGCCGACCATCTGGAAGCTCAGGGCATCGGCAAGCGTACCGTGAACTATCGCCTGCGTGACTGGGGCGTCTCACGCCAGCGCTACTGGGGCGCACCAATCCCGATGATGACCCTGGAAGACGGCACCGAGCGTCCGGTCCCGGATGACCAGCTGCCCGTGCGGCTGCCAGAAGACGTCGAGATGGACGGCGTTCAGTCCCCGATCAAGGCCGATCCGGAGTGGGCCAAGACCACCTTCGAGGGTCAGCCGGCGACTCTGGAAACCGATACGTTCGACACCTTCATGGAGTCGTCCTGGTATTACGCCCGGTTCTGCAGCCCGAACTACGACCAAGGCATGCTGGACCCCGCAGCCGCCAACTACTGGTTGCCGGTCGACCAGTACATCGGCGGCATCGAGCACGCCATCCTGCACCTGCTGTACGCCCGTTTTTTCCACAAGCTGCTGCGGGATGTTGGCCTGGTGACCAGCTCCGAGCCGTTTAACCGCCTGCTGTGCCAGGGCATGGTGCTGGCGGAAACCTATTTCCGGACCGACGAGGCTGGCAAAACTACCTGGATTGCGCCCGCTGACGTCAAAGTCGAGCGCGACAGCAAAGGTCAGGTCATCCGCGCGATCCACAAGCAGGATGGCGAGCCGGTGGAAATCGGCGGGGTGACCAAGATGTCGAAGTCCAAGAACAACGGGATCGACCCCCAGGCCATCATCGACGAACACGGTGCCGACACCGTGCGCCTGTTCATGATGTTTGCCGCGCCGCCAGAGCAGTCCCTGGAATGGTCCGACAGCGGCGTGGAAGGGGCACACCGATTCCTCAAGCGCCTGTGGCGGCTGGTCAGCGAGCACACCGCTGAGGGCCCGGCGCCGACACTGAACGCCGCTGAACTCAACGATGCCCAGAAAGATCTGCGTCGCAAAACCCACGAGACCATTGCCAAGGTGAGCGACGATGTCAGCCGCCGCCTGACCTTCAACACCGCCATCGCGGCCGTGATGGAGCTGCTGAACGAGGTTGGCAAACTCGCCGACAGCGCCCCCCAGAGCCGGGCAGTCCGCCAGGAAGCGTTGAATACCGCCGTTCTGGTACTGTCTCCGATCGTGCCTCACGTCTGCCATTCGCTGTGGCAGGCCCTGGGTCACGAAGAGCCAGTCGTGGATGCCCGCTGGCCGGAAGCCGACAAAGACGCCATGGTACGCAGCCAGATTCAGGTCGTGCTTCAGGTCAATGGCAAGGTCCGGGCCAAGCAGGACGTACCCGCTGACATCGCCAAGGCCGATCTGGAAAAGCTGGCGCTGGAAAACGAAAACGTCATGCGTTTTACTGAGGGCGTGACCGTTCGCAAGGTCATCGTGGTACCCGGTAAATTGGTGAACGTGGTGGCCAACTGATATGCCCCAGCGCACGGCACTGAGCAATTGGTTGCCCGCAGCCACGGCAGGTTTGGCCGTGGTCTTGCTGGCCGGCTGCGGATTCCAACTGCGGGGAGCGCCGCCGGTGTCGACCGCGCTCCAGCCGCTGGCCGTGACCTGCGCCGATGACGTTCCGGAACTGCTGTGCCAGTCGGTTCGAAGCCAGCTGGAGCTGGGCGACGTGGACCTTCAGGAAACTGGCAACGCCCGATACGTGATGAAGCTCGGCGACTTCCAGCAGGATCGTCGGGCTTCTGCCATCACCGTTCAGGCTGCAGCGGCCGAATACACCCTGCGTCATTCGGTAAGCCTCGAGCTTATCAGTGCCGACCAGATCCCCATCATTGCCGATACGCGGCTCACCTCTACCGAAAGCTATCGCTATGACGAGACCAACGTACTCGCCAAGCAGCGGGAAGAGGAAGAGCTTCGGGCCCAGCTCAGTGACCGTCTGGCCCAGCAGATCATTTTCCGGCTGGCGCCGTTGACCGAAACCCGGATCGAGACCATTCGGGACGACTATCAGGCAGAGGTTGACCAGCAATCGACCGAAGGCGACGGCACTCCATGAAAACCCAGCCCGGCCAGCTCCCGCAACTGCTGAAAAAAGGGTTGTCGCCGGTCTATCTTATTTCCGGTGACGAGCCGCTACTGGTCCAGGAGTGCTGCGATCAGGTCCGCAAGGCCGCCCTGGATGCCGGATTCGTCGACCGGCTGACCTTTCACGCCGACCACCAGCTGGACTGGAACAGCGTTGCCGATGAGTTCAGCGCCATGTCGCTGTTTGCGGAGCGCCGGCGCATCGAGATCCACCTGCCCAACGGCAAGCTTGGCGATGGAAGGGCAGTACTCGAACGGGTGCTCCAGGAGCCGCCGGAAGACATCACTCTGCTGTTGATCAGTACCCGGCTGGACGCTGCCGAAACGCGCCGCAAGTGGTACAAGGAATTGCAGAACAAAGGCGTTCACGTACCCGTTTGGCCCATCGACGCAGACAAGTTCCTGGGCTGGTTGCAGCAGCGTGCCTCCAGTCGTGGCCTCAGTCTGACCCGCGGTGCCCTCAATATCCTGGCAGAACGACTCGAAGGCAACCTTCTTGCGGCCAGCCAGGAACTGGACCGACTGTCCCTGTTGAGCAGTACCGACACTATCGACGAGGAGATCGTCGAACAGGCGGTGCAGGACAGTTCCCGATTCAATGGCTTCGAACTGGTCACCGAGCTGCTGGCCGGTCGAGCCCCCCACGCCGGCAAGATGATCGGGGTTCTGCAGCAGGAAGGTGAAAACCCGCTTGGCTTGCTCGCCGTACTCACCCGCGATCTGAATCTCATCCTGGAGCTTCGGGGAGCCGTCAGCCAGGGCCAGAACGCCGGGGCATTTCTGAAGAAACGAGGCGTCTTCCAACCCCAGCGCGCCCGGGTACTGGAACAGGCATCACGCCGACTCGCCCGGCCCCAGCTGCACCGGGCCCTGGAGATGTGCAGCCAGATCGACCGTGCTGCAAAGGGCTTCGACAGCCTCACGCCCTGGCATTACCTGCGGGATCTGTCTCTCGTTCTCGCCGCCAGATCCTGATTCGGATCAACTCGCCTGCACGACTGCCCTACCCGGCCTCCTTCTGCGCTTGACAGAAATTCTGCTTGCGGAGCATCTTTACAGTAAGCAGTGATCAATGGAGGTGCCTTGTATGAACCTGCAGGAAGAGTTCCGGAAGCTGTCGGACAAGATTAAACAGTACCGCGATGAAGCCCGCGTCCAGATGCACCTTGCCCAGGAAGATGTGAAAGACGAGTGGGACGATCTCGAGCAGGACTGGCAGCGCTTTCGCAATCGTCTGGACGAATTGCTGCACGACGCGGAGAACGCATCCCAGGAAGCCCGCCAAACCGCGAAAAAACTGGGCGAAGACCTGAAAACTGGCTACCAAACCATTCGCCAAAAGCTGAAGTAAAGTGTTAACCCGTTAACACAACGCCACAATTCGCAACTAAAGAGGCGCATTCACCCTGCGCCTATGTGGCATACTTCACAGAATAATAAGATAAAGCGTCATAATTTTGACCGTCCGGGCAAAGGAAGCCCAGCAAAGGACACCCCGCAAAGGAGGCCCTGAAGGGATTGACGCTTACCAACACCGCGAGGCTTCTCAGGCGTATGAAATACTTCTCTCTCACTCTGGTGGCTCTGTCATTTCTGTTCTCAGCCAGTCTGGTTATCGGCCAGAACACCCGATTCAGTGACCCCGACACGGTGATTAAGAACGAATTCTGGGGCAATCTGTACGCCGAGGGCGGTTCCTCGTTCTTCTGTGGCTCTGACTTTACCAGCAAAGGCTTTCTGCTGACCGACGGCTATGTCTACCCGCTCGCCGACATCCGTAGCGCCCTCGACTGCGGCACCTCCCGTCAGTGCGAGCAGGACAATCGGTATCGCCAGATCGCGTCGGACCTGCACAACATGGTTCCGGTTACATCCCGCATCGAGATGCAGCGCCGCAACGTGCGCTACGAAGACTTGGGCGAAACCGTCAGAGCCGACGACTGCGGAATTCGCGAGAGTGCCGGATTCTTTGAACCGCCGCGCCGGGTGAAGGGCGACATCGCCCGCACCATGGCCTATATGGTCGACACCTACGACCTACCTTGGCTTGGCGCGACCCCGGTGTTTCAGGGCTGGAACCGGATCGACCCACCGGACGATACCGAGTTGACCCGTCACCGGCGGGTGGCGGAGATCCAGGGCAATGAGAATCCGTTTGTCACCAACCCGGACCGCATCGAGCAACTCTGACCGCCGGTAGCGGCTCGGAGCAAACAGAGCCCTTCTCAACGGCTACGGTCAGCACGGTGTGTAAAACGAAAAAAGCAGGCCCAAGGGCCTGCTTTTTTGTTTACGATCACTCGCCGGAGGTGATCAGAACTCCTCGGCGGTCAACGCCATCATGGAGTCGCTGCCACTGCGAATACCCTCAGCCAGAGCCACGGTCTTGGGCAGAAGGCGATCGAAGTAGAACCGCGCAGTTTTCAGTTTGCCGGAATAGAACCCGGAACTGTCGCCTTCAGCCTTCGGCGCCGCCGCCTTGACCATTCGCGCCCACATGTAACCGAGGGCGGTCAGACCGAACAAATCCAGGTAGTCCACTGAGGCCGCACCGATAGCATCGGGGGTTTCTTTGGCCTGCTGGATGACGTGCTCGGTAACATCGGACAGACGCTCAAACGCCGCCGCCAGAGGCTCAAGGAAGGGTCGGAGGGCGGCATCACCGCTGTTCTCCTCAATGAAGGCTGCAATATCCTGGGCAAACAGTTCGTACAGTTTGCCCTGGCTGGCCACCACTTTACGACCCATCAGGTCGAGCGCCTGGATACCGTTGGTCCCCTCGTAAATCTGGGTAATGCGGCAGTCCCGCACCAGCTGCTCCTGCCCCCACTCGCGAATGAAGCCATGACCACCGAAAACCTGCTGGCCGATGATGCACGCGTCCAGGCCACGATCGGTCAGGAACGCCTTCGCCACCGGCGTGAGCAGGGCCACCATGCCTTCTGCGTATTTGCGACGCTCTTCGTCCGCCGGATCGGCGTACTTGGCGATGTCGAGCCACTGCGCTACGTACGTGGAGAAGGCACGGCCGCCTTCCACATAGCCTTTCATGGTCAACAGCATGCGACGAACGTCCGGGTGCACCAGAATGGGGTCAGCGGCTTTTTCGGGCTGCTGAGCGCCGGTCGGTGCACGGCTCTGGATGCGATCCAGGGCATACTCGCGGGCACTCTGCAAAGACGCTTCCGCTGCACCAATACCCTGGATACCAACACCCAGACGCTCGTAGTTCATCATGGTGAACATGGCCGCCAGTCCCTTGTTCTCCTCGCCGACCAGCCAGCCTTTTGCGCCGTCGAAGTTCATGACGCAAGTCGCGGAGCCTTTGATGCCCATCTTCTTCTCGATGGAACCACAGCTGAAGCTGTTGCGCTCACCCAGAGAGCCGTCGTTGTTCACCAGGAACTTTGGCACCAGGAACAGGGAAATCCCCTTGGGGCCCTTAGGGGCGTCCGGCAGTTTGGCCAGCACCAGGTGGATGATGTTCTCCGCCATGTCGTGCTCGCCCCAGGTAATAAAGATCTTGGTGCCTGTGACATTGAACGACCCATCGCTGTTCGGCTCAGCCTTGGTGCGAATGATGCCAAGATCGGTACCGGCGTGGGGCTCGGTGAGATCCATGGCACCGGACCAAACGCCGGAGTACATGTTGGGCAGGTACTTTTCCTTCAATTCCTGACTGCCGTGGGCATCCAGGGCCAGGCAGGCACCGGCGGTCAGCATCGGGGCCAGACCAAAGGCCATGTTGGCTCCCTGCATCATCTCCTCAAACTGGGCGACCAGGGTCTTGGGCATGCCCATGCCACCGAATTCCGGGTTACCGCCCAAACCGTTCCAGCCACCCTCGACGATGGTCTGGTAGGCTTCCTTGAAGCCTGCCGGTGCCGTGACTTCCCCTTCATTCCACTTGCTGCCCAGCTCGTCACCCTCGCGGTTCAGCGGCGCCAATACGCCACCACTGATTTTGCCGGCTTCTTCCAGAATCGCATCGGCGGTTTCCGGATCCACATTCTCGGCGACCTTGGGCAGCGACGCCCAGAGTGCAGGGGCATCGAACACTTCGTTCAGGACGAAGCGCATGTCACGTAGAGGTGCCTGGTAATCAGCCATTCTTTTCTCTCCAAATTCAATCAATCTGTTCAGGCGCCCGCAGACCAATGACCTTGGCCGGGGCAGCTGTTTGGGCGATGTGTGTCCGCTCAAATTTCTTTTTATGGACGCTCAGTTTACCCTAAAAGCGGTACCCAACTCATGAAAAAAGCCCGCCTCCGGGGAGTGCGGGCTTCTCGTCCTGCTGGACTGACGTGCGGAGCCCGCGCCTTACAGGGCGAAGGCTTCTTCCGGCATGTCCATCAGGGTGTCGGCGCCAGCCAGCATGCTCTCGGCGTGAGCTTTGGCACGGGGCAGCATACGCTTGAAGTAGAAGCGTGCAGTCTGAACCTTGGCGGTGTAGAACATCTCCTCGGACGTTCCATCGGCCATCTTGTCCAGAGCTACCTTGGCCATCCGCGCCCACAGGTAGGCAAACACGGCATAACCGGAGTACATCAGGTAGTCGACCGATGCGGAACCAACTTCTTCGCGGTTCTTCATGGCGGTCATACCCACCTTCATGGTCAGGTCGCCCCACTCCTTGTTCAGCGCCGCCAGCGGCTCAAGGAATTCCTTCAGTTGCTCGTTGTCAGCGTTTTCCTTACAGAAAACGTGCACCTGCTTGGTGAAGCCTTTCAGGGATTCGCCTTGGGTCATCAGAACCTTACGGCCCAGCAGGTCCAGCGCCTGAATACCGGTGGTGCCTTCGTAGATCATGCCGATCCGGGCGTCACGAACGTTCTGTTCCATGCCCCACTCGGAGATGAAGCCGTGACCACCGAACACCTGCATACCCAGGTTAGCCGCTTCGTAACCAATTTCGGTCAGGAACGCCTTAGCGATCGGCGTCAGGAAGCCCAGGGCTTCGTCAGCGGCCTTACGCTCTTCCTCGGTCTTGCCGCTGTGGACGATGTCAGCCTGCTGTGCGGTCAGGTAGATCAGGGCACGGGCGCCTTCAGCAACCACCTTCTGGGTCAGCAGCATGCGGCGCACGTCCGGGTGCACGATGATCGGGTCGGCGATGCCTTCCGGATTCTTCGGGCCGCTCAGTGAGCGCATGGCCAGACGATCCTTGGCGTAAGTCAGTGAACCCTGGAAACCAAGTTCCGCCGCACCCAGACCCTGGATGGCCGTGCCAATACGGGCGGTGTTCATGAAGGTGAACATGCAGTTCAAGCCCTTGTTCTCAGGCCCGATCAGCCAGCCCTTGGCGCCGTCGAAGTTCATGACGCAGGTGGCGTTGCCGTGGATGCCCATCTTGTGCTCAATGGAACCACAGGACACCGCGTTACGATCACCGGAGGAGCCATCTTCGTTCGGCAGGTTCTTCGGCACGATAAACAGGGAGATGCCCTTGGTGCCTTCCGGTGCGCCCGGCAGACGTGCCAGAACGATGTGAACAATATTCTCGGCCATGTCGTGCTCACCGGCCGAAATAAAGATCTTGGTGCCGGTGATGGCGTAGGTGCCATCGGCGTTCGGCTCAGCCTTGGTGCGCAGGGTGCCCAGGTCAGAACCACAGTGCGGCTCGGTCAGACACATAGTGCCGGTCCACTCGCCGCTGATCAGCTTGGTCAGGTAAGTCTGCTTCTGCTCTTCGGTACCGTGCGCCTCAATGGTGTTGGTGGCGCCGTGGCTCAGGCCTGGATACATGCCGAAAGACCAGTTGCAGGTACCGACCATTTCGCTCATGACAATACCGAGGGAGCTAGGCAGGCCCTGACCGCCGTAGTTCGGGTCAGCGGTCATGGACGGCCAGCCACCCTCGACGTACTGCTGATAGGCTTCTTTGAAGCCGGTCGGCGTCTTCACACCGTCTTCGCTCCAGGTGCAGCCCTCGCGGTCACCTACCTGGTTCAGCGGAGACAGAACCTGTTCACAGAACTTCGCACCCTCAGCGATGATGGCATCAACCATATCCGGAGTTGCGTCTTCTGCGCCTTCCAGATTGGCGTAGTGCTGCTCGCTGTCCAGGAGCTCGGTCATTACAAACTTGATGTCACGCAGGGGCGCTTTGTAGTCAGGCATGGAATCCACCTCTGTTTTCGGGCTTCGCTGAATCTCAATGACAGCTTTCAGCCTCGGTTTTTTCTCAGACACCACGACGCAGCTGCGCCATGGCCTTAATTAAACACTTGTTTGAAACATACGTTTAGAGCCACAGAATTGTCAATAGGCGCAATAAAAAATTGTGTTGCGAACTGTGACAGGAACCCCCGCTACACACTCTGCCCCAAGCAAATACAAAGGCTTGCGAACAGCACTAACGAGGGAAATCTGGAGGGAAAAAATATTGCCGCTCAGGCGGCGACGGATTGAAATTCGGATGACCTGCGCTGAGGTTCGCCAGTCATCGCCGACACGCTCTGATAAGTACCCGCTGCCTGTTGGCCGGTGCGGGATTGAGAGCCCTCAGCTAATGTTTGAGAGCCTTCAGCTGCTGGTTGAGAGCCCTCAGCAGGGGATTGAGAGCCCTCAGCGGGCGTTTGAGAGCCTTCGGGTTCGGTTTGATCGCCTCCGATGCGGGACGGCTCTTCACCGGACGCCACCTCAGCCTGCGCCTTCAGCATGATCTGCATGGCTTCGGCAGCAACTGCCCGGTCCTGACCGGAAGGCTCAGCCGGCGCCAACGCTGCAGCGCGGACAACCCGCATTTTTTCGATGGTTGCCTGAGGGTCACCAGACACCGGCGCCACATCGATGGACACTTCGCCACCAACTGCGTACTGGGCGCCATCGGGCCCTCTCTGAAAGGTATAGGAAATTGCACCGGCGTATTGCCCGCCCACGGCCTGGTGAGCCTGCTCATGGGCACGCACTTCTCGGTCGCGGGCTTTCAGCTCGGTAAGCTGCTTGAGCTCTTCTGGACTGAAGCCCTGCTCCGGCTGTGCCGCCTGGCTTTTCGAAGGGGCGGTTTCCGCCTTGTTATCCGAACCAGGCGCCTTACTGGCCGGATCGGCCTCCCGAGGCTCGCCACTCGGCGAACGAGCAGCGCTGGCTGCAGTGCCAGGCTGGGCGAAAACGGGAAAAGAGGGAGGAATCGTGTTCAAGACCGGAACTCAGGCCATCACATCCAACAAAGTTCCGAGCGTTTCGTCGGCAGCCTTCACCACCTGAGCCGAGGCCTCTACGCTGCGCTCGTAAAGCTTCAGATCAATGATCGGCTCGACCAGACTGCCGGCACCCTCGGCCGTGCCCTGAGGACCGTCAACGCCACCACGGGCGATTTTCCGGGCGGCATTATCCATGCCGACCATACCGTCCTGGATACCCTGAACACCAATTGCAAGTGTATTACTGATCATAGCCGTCGCCATCGCTGACCGATTATTGACACCAGTTAGCCATATTCCTGGTCAATTTTCAATCAGATCTTTTCGATCAGGTGGGCCAGATCGAGATGTCGAGCCAGCTCGGCTGGATCTGGCTCGGGCCCCTCAAGGCGAGGCAATACCCCCAGGCAGGGCGCCGCCATGTGCCCCATCAGGTAATCCAGGGTTTCCTGTTCACAACTCATGGTCTCAGGCTCTGCCCGATTAGCCACCCAGGCTGCCACCTGCAGGCCGTCCGATCGAATCGCCTCGGCGGTCAATAGGGCGTGATTGATACAACCCAGTTTCAGGCTGACCACCAGAATAACTGGCATACCCAGCTCCCGGGGCAAGGCTGCATAGGTTTCGCGCTCATTGAGCGGCACCCGCCAGCCCCCGGCGCCCTCCACCACCATCAGATCCGCCGGCCGAATTTGCAAACCCCGGCAGAAGCCAATGAGCCGTTGGGCTGTGACCGTTTTGCCGGCTTGAACGGCTGCCACATGAGGGGCAATGGCCGGCTTCAGGGCAATGGGATTGATTACATCGTAAGCGAGATCTTCAGTCATCGCTTTTTGCAGAGCCAGAGCGTCCTCATTTCGTAATCCGTCCGGCGTTTCGTCGCAACCCGAAGCAATCGGCTTCATGGCAAGGGTACTCAGCCCAGCGGTCTTCGCCGCCTCCAGAATGGCAGCCGACACCATGGTTTTGCCCACGCCGGTGTCCGTGCCCGTTACGAAAAAGGTGTTCTTGGCCATAATACAAAACTTCCGAAGTGTGAGAAAAAAGGAGGAAACTCGCCGATCAGGACCGCTGCCAGTACACCCAGGCTGCCTCATAGCTGGCAATAACACGGCCGTCCGCTTGGGTGGGATAATGCCGGCACATGGCCCGCAGGCGCCCGGGCGCGGTCACGGTTTTCCGGCGGCTTGCACTTTTGAAGCCGGCACCCAGCTGCCTCAGCTCGGCCGCCAACGCCATGGGCGAGGCATAGGGCAACTGCACCGTTCGACTGTCCACCCGGGCACCGGGCAATACCGCATCGGCACGCTGTTGCAGGAGCTCCCTCGATTCAAAACGGTTGATGTGCTGCTGGCCCGGATCCGCCATTGCCCAGGCCTGCTCCAGCTCCCTGAGCGTACCTTCCAGCAGGGTAGACAGCACCAGACGACCGCCAGGGCGCAGTACCCGCTGACACTCGGCGAACACCTTACGGGGATCGGCACACCACTGCACCATCAGGTTACTGAACACCACATCGAAGCGGTTATCCTTAAACGGCAGGCTCTCGGCGTCAGCCACCTGCCACGCAATATCCGGTTCGGAGGCGTTCGCGGCTTGCTGAATCATACCCGGTGATAGGTCCACACCGGTCACCCTGACACCCCAGTTGGCCGCCATTTTTCGGGCGAACCAGCCGGTGCCGCAGCCGAGATCCAGCACTTGGCACCCCTGCAAGCTATCGCCTCCAGAGGCCAGCGTTTCAAGCATCACATCGCCCATCAGCCGCTGCAGGCGGGAGGCGCCGTCATAGGTTTTGCTGGCACCGCCAAACTCTCTGGCAATCAGCGTCTTGTCGGCGATTGCGCACACCCCCGTTTCCGGTTCGCGAACGGCCTCACACGCTGTCGACACAGCCACACTCACACCGCTTCTCCAGTATCCGCCAGCAGATGACGACAATTGGATAACCCGTTCAACAGCCTATCGAGGTCGGCCCAGGTGTGAGCCGCGCTGAGCGTCACCCGCAAACGCGCCTCACCCTCTGGCACTGTGGGTGGCCGAATGGCGGTCACTAGCAGCCCCTGCTCTTCCAAAGACTTGCTCAGTGCCAGCGCTGTCCAGTTGTCACCCACCATGATCGGCTGGATGGGTGTGTCAGAAGGCATCAGTTGATAGCCCATCGCACCGGCCTGACGTCGAAACTGCGCGATCAGCTCGCCTAGATGCCGACGTTGGGCATCATCGGCCTCAATCAGGTCGATACTGGCGCACGTCGCCCTGGCAATGGCCGGCGGCATCGCCGTGGTGTAAATATAGGTTCTGGCTTTCTGAACCAGATAATCCATTAGCATCGCCGGTCCGGCGACAAACGCACCGCTGGTTCCCACCGCTTTGCCCAGGGTACCGATCAGCACCGGGACATCGTCCTCAGACAACCCCGCCGCTGCAATACTACCGCGGCCCTCCGGGCCCAACACGCCAATTCCGTGGGCATCATCCACCACCAGCAGCGCGTCATGGGTCTTGCACACGCGCGCCAGCTCCTTCAGCGGGGCAATATCGCCATCCATACTGAATACACCATCGGTGACCACCAACTTGTGACCGGTGGTCTGTGACAGCATCACCTCCAGCGCGTCGGAATCACCGTGGGCATAGCGACGAACTCTGGCCCGGCTGAGGATGCAGCCATCAATGATGGAGGCGTGATTGAGGCGATCAGAAAAGATGGTGTCGCCACGGCCGGCCAGAGCCGAAATGACACCCATGTTGGCCATGTAGCCGGTGGAAAAAAACAATGCAGAACTGCGACCGGTAAAATCGGCCAGTCGCTGTTCAAGTTGATGATGAGCGTCGTGATGACCACAGATCATGTGGGATGCGGCGCCGCCCAGTCCTGTTTCCGGCAACGCATCGGAGAGCGCCTGCAGGTTCACAGGGTGGTTGGCCAGGCCAAGGTAATCGTTGCTGCAAAACGACAGCAGCGGCTTACCATCGGAGGTTAACTGTGGCTGTTGGGGGCCGGAAATCTGGCGGCGGGTTCGGTAGAGCCCGGCCTGCTTTCGTTCAGCGAGCTCGCCTGCAAAATCACGCACAATAATACCCCGCGATCTACTCGTACTCTGGGCGCCGGGCGGGCAAGGCTTCCCGGGATTGTGTGAAGCCAGGGACGGCTTCACACAAGCGCCCATGGATGGGCTCGTAGCGTATCCCGGGAAGCCTTGCCCGCTCGGTGCTTCCCGGGACTCGAAGGCTACCTCAGGACGCAGCGGATTCCCGCGTGGCGTCGTAGAACATGTGGCGAGTGGCCTCGTACTCCACCGCCTCGGCAATGGCCTCTTCTTCCTGATCCTCAGTGGCGCACTGCTCGCGCTGCTCCGGCCGAATGCCCAGACGCTTGAACAGCTGCATGTCGGCATCGGCTTCCGGGTTAGCGGTGGTCAGCAGTTTTTCGCCGTAGAAGATGGAGTTGGCCCCGGCCATGAAGCACAGAGCCTGCATCTGCTCGTTCATGTTTTCCCGGCCCGCGGACAGGCGAACATGAGACGCCGGCATCATGATGCGGGCGACGGCAATGATGCGAACGAAATCGAACGGGTCCAGGTCTTCCACATTCTCCATCGGAGTGCCCTTGACCTTCACCAGCATGTTCACCGGCACACTCTCCGGGTGCTGGGGCAGATTGGCCAACTGAAGCAACAGCCCCACCCGGTCGTCCTCGTCTTCGCCCATGCCCAGGATGCCACCGCAACAGACTTTCATGCCGGCCTTGCGCACGTTGTCCAGGGTGTCCAGGCGATCCTGATAGGTACGGGTGGTAATGATATGGCTGTAGAACTTCTCGGAGGTGTCCAGGTTGTGGTTGTAGTAGTCCAACCCGGCGTCAGCCAGTTCTTTCGCCTGATTCTCTTTCAGCATTCCCAGGGTCATGCAGGTTTCCAGTCCGAGGGACTTCACCTGTTTAACCATGTCCAGAACGTAGGGCATGTCTTTCTTTGACGGACTGCGCCAGGCGGCGCCCATGCAAAAGCGCGATGCGCCCTTGTCTTTGGCGGCGCGGGCTTCGGCGACGACCTTCTCGATCTCCAGAAGCTTTTCTTTTTCGAGGCCGGTGTTGTAGTGACCGCTTTGCGGGCAGTACTTGCAGTCCTCGGGGCAGGCACCGGTCTTGATCGACAACAGGGTGCTTACCTGAACCTCGTTGGGATCAAAGTGCTGGCGATGCACACTCTGGGCTTGAAACAGTAGGTCGTTGAACGGGAGCTCAAACAGGGCGCGTGCTTCTTGCAGCGTCCAGTCGTGCCGGGTTGCCGTCGAAGGAGCCGTAGAGGGTGCTGTAGCGGTCATGGGTAAGTCCTGTTAACCTTTTCCGGTATCTGGGTTTACGGATGAATCAGATGATAAAGGGCCTGAACTGGCTGTCAACCTTAATGGAACTAAAGGTTAACAGTGATCGTTCGGCAGGAACCTGTGTGGCCTGCCTGTCTCCCAAATCAATCAATGGCTTATGTGCGCCATGTCACGATGAGTTGCCGAGCAACCTCTGGCACTGTCGAGCCTGCGCCCTGCCACTGCCGTTTGCGGCCACCAACCACCTGTGCGGCCAATGCCTCAGTAATCCGCCGCCCTTCACCCACTCGGTGATGCCCTGGCGCTACCAATATCCGGTGGACACCATGATTGGTCGCTACAAGTACAACCGGCAGCGCCAGTTTGCTCGCCCGCTGATAACTGGCCTCGGCCAACAGTTGGCCGACAAGCTTGCCAGCGGGGCACTGCCCCGGCCTGATGTGCTGGTACCCGCGCCCATGCATCCGCATCGGCGGTGTCAACGGGGCTTTAATCAGGCCCAGGACATTGCTGAACAACTGGGCCGGACGCTGAAAATACCGGTGGCCGCGGGCTTGGTGCGGCGAACCCGGACGGCTCGCAGCCAACGGGAACTGAACCGCGAAGCCCGGCAGAAGAATTTACGGGGTGTGTTTGAGATCGAAAGACAGGTGACCGGAACGGTTGCCATCGTCGATGACGTAATGACCACCGGCGCCACCGCCCGGACACTGGCAACCCTGTTATTGAAACACGGCGCAACGGAGATTCAGGTGTGGGCACTGGCCCGAACCCCGGGTTAAGCCAGCTTCTGCACCACCAGATCGGCAATGGCCAGGCACGAGGTCAGGCCTGGGGATTCAATGCCAAACAGATTGACGGCGCCGGCTACGCCATGCTCCTGCGGACCGTCGATCCGAAAGTCAGCAAAGCCGCCGTCCGGCCCCGCCAGTTTTGGCCGAATGCCAGCGTAAGCCGGCTGCAGGCGGCTTTCATCCAGACCGGGCCACCATGCCTTGATGCCCTGGACAAAGGTAGCGAGGCGGGCCGGATTTACCCGATAGTCTTCTGTATCGACCCACTCCACATCCGGACCAAAACGAGCCTGACCTGCCAGATCCAACGTGAGATGAACCCCCAGACCGCCGGGCTCCGGCACCGGGTAGATCAGACTGTCGAAGGGCGACCGCCCGCTGTAGCTGAAGTAGACACCGCGCGCCATCCACTGCCGGGGCTTTTGGGCATCCGGCAATCCCGCCCAATGGCTGGCCAGCTCCGGCGCGCCAAGACCCGCGGCATTCACCACGTTCTGCGCCTTGAGTACACAGGGCGCCTCTCCGGCGACAGTTATCCGGTACCCGTCACCGTCGGCTGCCAGTTCGACCACCGGCGCCCGCAGCACCAATTGGCCACCGGCCCGTTCCAGATCGCCCAGCAGTGAAAGCATCAGGGCATGGCTGTCGACAATACCGGTTTCCGGCGACCAGAGCGCGGCTGCCACCGTCAGCTCCGGCAAGCGTTGCGCAAGTCGGGCCCCACTGACCGGTTCCAGCCTGACTCCATTCAGCTCTGCCCCGACCCTGATTTGCTCCAATCGTTCTGCTTGCTCTGGGCTTGTAGCCACAATCCATTTACCACATTTCTGGTGACCTACCGACTGGCGCTTGCAGTACTCATAGAGCTGTTGCCGTCCGTCAACACACAGGCGTGCCTTGAGGCTGTTTTCCGGGTAGTAAATGCCGGCATGAATCACTTCGCTGTTGCGGGACGATATACCCTCACCGAAATGATCGCCCGCCTCGAGCACAATGACCTCGTGGCCCTGGCGAGCGAGTGCCCTGGCAGTGGCAAGCCCCACCACCCCGGCGCCGATCACCACCGTCTGCGCTTCAAGACACTCCTCCGACACCTGCCACTCCTCCATTCAAGTTACTGATTCTCCCCAGCATAACCGATTGCCAGTCACAGACCGAAATTGAGACCTGGCCGCCGGGGCCCGTGCTTACTCAGCACCTCATACCGGTTATACTGTCAGCAAGACAGAGCCGAAGGAGCCGGGCACCGATGTCTGACAGGAAGCAGTTTGTTGTGGTAATGGTGGTCGCCGCCCTTTTCGTGGGCTGGCTGGGCTGGAGTGGGTTCGAGGTGATCAGTCTGAACAAACGCCTGCAGAGCGACGAGCTGATCGTCGGCTACCCCTACCAGCACCGGGTCTTGCGCATTGAAGGCGACACCGCCGTCATGAGCTCGCTCCACTCCCATAACACCTCAACCCAGGAAGCGTTGGCGGCAGTATTTCCGGCTATGCGCAACCTGAGCGACAACCATCGGGCCTGGCGCAAGGCCGAACGTGAGCTTGCCCAGGTGCAGGCTCGCGCCGGCAATCTGATTCTGGCGGCTCCGGGTATTGGTCGAGTGCGCTGGGAACTGGATGAAAACTGGTATCACCTGCAGGCGATGAAATCCAACTACGGCAAAGGTTTTTGACGTTTTATCTATGAGCCAAGATTGCGCAACGGCACCATCAGCCCATCCCTACGATGCGCTGACACCTGACATTATTCTGGACGCCATGGAAGCGGCCGGCTTTGCCGTCAATGGACGACTGTTTGCCCTCAACAGCTACGAAAACCGCGTCTACCAGGTTGGCCTGGAAGACAGTTCGCCGGTTATCGCCAAATTCTATCGGCCGAGCCGATGGTCAGAGGCGGCGATCCGTGAGGAACATACGATCACCCGGGAGTTTCAGGACGCGGACGTGCCCGTTGTGGCACCCATGACGATGACGTCGGGCGATACGCTGGGGCAGCACCACGGCTTCCTGTTTGCGGTCTTTCCCCAACGTGGCGGCCAGGCCCCCGATGTCAGCGTCACCGACACCCTGTACCGTCTCGGTCAATGGCTCGGCCAGATGCACAACATCGGCGCCCGCCGACCGTTCGAGCATCGGCCTGAGATTGCACCGCTGACCGGTATTGAACGCGACAACGCGCTGCTGATCGAAGGCGGCTGGATCCCCGATGATCTTCGCCCGGCCTGGGACAGTCTGATTCCGGATCTGATACAGACTTGTGGAGCGAGAATCGACGAGGCCGGTCCTGTGGATTCCCTTCGTCTTCACGGCGACTGCCACGCCGGCAACATTCTGTGCCGGGACGAGCAGATGCTGTTCGTCGACCTGGACGACTGCCGCACCGGGCCGGCCATTCAGGACATGTGGCTGCTGCTTAATGGCGAGGACACTGAGCGCGGCGCCCAGCTGGGTGAATTGCTCGAAGGCTATGAGATGTTTCGCGACTTCAACCGGCGCGAACGCCACCTGATCGAACCCCTGCGCTGTTATCGGCAGATCAACCACTGCGCCTGGCTGGCCAAACGCTGGGACGATCCGGCCTTTCCCCGCTTTTTCCCCTGGTTTTCCCAGCCCCGATTCTGGTCCGACCAGATTCTGTCACTCAGGGAACAATTGGCCGCCCTCCAGGCGCCGTCAATCACGCTTCCCGGCCAGTACTGATTCTCTTTTTCCACTGACACGAGGTAAGCATGAGCCAGAGCGAGGCCCGTTATACCGTACGCAGTTTGATTGTCACCGCCATTGCCGCCGTCATTGCCACGGTTCTGGTGCTGGAAAGCAGCGGCAAGATCGACCACTCCGACAACAAGGACCATGTGCCGGTCGGTGACTTCCAGGCCATTAACATTACCCCCGACGAGCCATTCCGGATGTCGCCCAAAGCCTCTGAGCTGCACGCGGTGTGCGAGAATGGCTTTTTGGCCATCGCCGCCGATGTGGATCCGTCGTTCCGGGGTATCCTGGTGGATTACAAGAATCGCGGCGTTCGCTGCAGCCGCCCGGCACCGACCGCCTCACCGGTACCTAACAAGCCGGCTCCGGCGAACCCGGGCAATCAGGCCGACACCAGCACCGAACAGGCAGATTCCAATGAGTAAACCTGGTCAGCCCCCGCATTGCCCGCAGGCACCGGAACAAGAAACCGACCGGCTGTTCGCCACCGAGCGGCGACCCGAGGATTTCCGCTTCGACGCCTCGGTCGCCCGGGTGTTCCCGGACATGATCCGGCGGTCCGTGCCCGGTTATACCACCATCATCCCGATGATCGAGGTGATCACCGAGCAGTACGTCCAGGCCGGCTCCCACTGCTACGATCTGGGCTGTTCCCTGGGGGCCTCCACCCTGGCGATGCGACACGGCATCCCCCACGCCGACTGCACACTGGTGGGCGTCGACAACTCCGAGGCGATGATCGAGCGCTGCGAGCATTATGTGGCCCTGGACGACAGCGATCTGCCGGTAACGCTTAGGTGCGAAGATATTCTCGACACCGAACTAAGCAACGCTTCGGTGACCACGCTGAATTTCACCCTGCAGTTTGTGCCGCCCGAGCACCGGACCCGCCTGCTGACCCGGATCGCCGACGCCACCCGCCCTGGCGGCGTGCTGATTCTGTCGGAAAAAATTGGCTTTGAGTCGGATCAGGAGCAGGACATCCAGACCCGGCTGCATCACGAATTCAAGCGGGCGAACGGCTATTCCGACCTGGAGATCAGCCAGAAGCGCTCCGCCATTGAACAGGTATTGATCCCGGAAACCCTGACCGCCCACAAGGAACGGCTTCAGTCGGCAGGCTTCGATCAGGTCCTGGTCTGGTACCAATGCTTCAATTTCGTGTCCATGCTTGCCATTAAGTGCGGCTGAACACCGGGCATCATTGCTCAACAATCCAATTCAGAGAAACTGTACACAGAGACCCATGGCAACTTTTGACTGGCAAGCCCACTACGGCGACCTACTCGATGAGCTCTCCGAGGACGGCCTCGAACGATGGTCCGAGCAGCTGCGCTCGCAACTAACCCATCGCTTCGATAACAGCCCCCACGGCGACCTGGACCGCTGGCTCGGCGCGCTCAATGGTCTGCCTGATTTGCCGGCTGTCCATGCAGACCTGGACAGCCCTGCGGTCACCCTGCGGTCTGACAGCCCGCTCAGCCAGGCTCAGCAGGCGCAGCTGGATGCCGCCCTGCGCGGCCTGATGCCCTGGCGCAAAGGGCCGTTCGACTTCTTTGGCACCTTCATTGACACCGAATGGCGCTCGGACTGGAAATGGGACCGGGTCCAGCCGTACCTGTCCAACCTCCAGGGCCGGCGTATTCTGGACGTCGGCTGCGGTTCCGGCTACCACTGCTGGCGAATGCTGGGCGAAGGCGCCCGACGAGTGATCGGCATCGACCCCGGCCTGCTGTTCCTGTTCCAGTTCCTGAGTGTGAAAGGCTATCTAGGCAACGTGCCGGTGGATCTGCTGCCGGTGCGCATGGAGGATCTGCCGGAAAACCTGGGCGCGTTCGACACCACCTTCTCTATGGGCGTGCTGTACCACCGTCGCTCTCCCCTTGATCACTTGCTGGAGCTCAAGGGCACACTGCGCCGCGGTGGCGAGCTGGTGCTGGAAACCCTGGTGGTGGACGGCCCCGAGGGCTACAGCCTGATGCCGGAAGACCGCTACGGGCAAATGCGCAACGTCTGGTTCCTGCCCAGTTGCGATACCCTTTTGCGTTGGCTTGACCGGACCGGTTTCCGCAATGCCCGAGTGGTGGACGTTACCGACACCACCATTGACGAGCAGCGCAGCACCGACTGGATGCGCTTCAACTCCCTGCAGGATTTCCTCGACCCGGAGAATCCGTCCCGCACCGTGGAAGGCTATCCGGGCCCGCGCCGTGCGACCGTCATCGCGGAAAAGCCCTAGCCCCAGCCCTGTCGACGAGACCAATAGCCGTGCACAAAAAAGCCGCCGGACAGTAACCTGTGCGGCGGCTTTTTTTCGTCCCTGAATTACTCGCCAAACGGATGGCGCAGGGTAATGGTCTCGATCCGATCCGGGCCGGTGGAAATGATGTCAATCGGCGCTTCGATCTGCTCCTCCAGGAACCGGATGTACGCCTTGGCGTTTTCCGGCAGCTGATCGACGCTGGTCAGGCCCACGGTGCTCTCACTCCAACCCGGCAGCTCGGCATACACCGGCTCGATGTCGGTGTAAGTGTCGCAGCCGATCGGCGGACGGGTAATTTCACCGCGCGGAGTCTTGTAGCCCACGCATACCTTGACCGACTCCATGCCGTCCAGCACGTCCAGCTTGGTTAGGCAGATACCGGACACACTGTTGATCTGGATGGCGTGACGCAGGGCGACGGCGTCAAACCAGCCGCAACGGCGGGACCGGCCAGTGGTGGTGCCGATTTCGTTGCCCTTGACCGCCAGGTGCTGCCCCATGTCATCGAACAGCTCGGTCGGGAACGGCCCAGAACCCACACGGGTGGTGTAGGCCTTGGTGATACCCAGAACGTAATCCAGGAACAGCGGGCCAAACCCGGAACCCGTCGCGGTGCCACCGGCGGTGGTGTTAGACGACGTCACGTATGGGTAGGTACCCAGATCGATATCCAGCAGTGAACCCTGGGCGCCCTCGAACAGGATATGTTCGCCGCGCTTGCGGAAGTCATGCAGCATGTCAGTCACGTCCGCGGCCATGGGCAGGATTTCCTCGCCCATCTGGCGCAGTTCCGCCAAAGCGGCGTCGATGTCTTCCGGCTCTTCCTTGTAGTACTCGGTCAGAATGAAGTTGTGGTAGGCCATGATTTCCCGCAACTTGACCTCAAAGTCGGCCGGGTTGCACAAATCGCCCAGACGCAGGCCGCAACGGGAGACCTTATCCTCGTAGGCGGGTCCAATGCCCCGACCGGTGGTACCGATCTTGTCGTTGCCCCGGGCGCGCTCGCGGGCCTGGTCAATGCGAACATGGGTACGCAGGATGATCGGGCAAGCCAGGCTGATCCGCAGCCGATCACGAACCGCGACACCGTTGGCTTCCAGCTCGCGCACTTCCTTCAGCAACGCTTCCGGCGACAGCACAACACCGTTGCCGATCAGGCAGAACACGTGCTGACGGAGAATACCGGAGGGGATCAGGTGCAGGGCGGTCTTCTTACCGTCGATAACCAAAGTGTGGCCAGCGTTGTGACCACCCTGAAAACGCACAACGGCTGCGACCTTGTCGGTCAGCAGATCAACGATTTTACCCTTGCCTTCATCACCCCACTGGGTGCCCAGCACAACTACGTTTTTACCCATGATTCTCTCTCAATGCGACGGCCCCGAAGAGCTCACGTCGCGCAAGTTTACCTGTCAGTAAGTTCACCAAAGCCCAAACGGGGCCTCAGTCCAATCTCTCGACGACCCACTGGCCGTCCTGCTTTACCAGCTTCCGATCGCAGCCCTTGGCTGCCGGGTTGGCGTCGGCGTCTTCGGGCAGCGCCCGGATCACGGTTTCGGTCAGCCGCAAGCCTGCGATCACGCCTTCCAGCGCCGGATCCTCGTCCGCCGGCGCCCACACCGCGCCACTGCGTTTCTGAACCCGTTCACCCAGTGACACCAGGGCACGAATATCCAGACTGAAACCAGTGGCGGGCCGGGCGCGACCAAAATCGCTGCCAATGGCATCGTAACGGCCACCCTTGGCGACGGCATCACCATGGCCGGGCACGTAAGCGGCAAACACCAGCCCCGTGTGGTAGTTGTAGCCGCGCAGCTCACAGAAATCGAAGCCAACGCTTACCTCGGGAAAATCCCGGGCCAGCATGTCACAAACGCGCCCCAGCTTGCTTAGCGCGGCGTCCAGTTCGTCGGACGCGCCGCTCAGAATCCGCTGGGCTTCGACCAGAGCTTCCTGACCACCGCTGACCCGCGCCAGCTCCCGAAGTCGGGCGCCCGGCGTTCCAGCTGGGCAGTCACCCAACAGCTGATCCAACTCGGGCACCGATTTGCGAGCCATGGCGTCAAAAATGGCCGCTTCCGTGTCGCGACTGAAGTCGGCCTCGCCAATCAGGCTCTGGTAAATGGAGACGTGAGCGAGGTCGAGATGGATACGCGGCAGCCCTGAAACCCGCAGGGCTTCAAGCATCAGACTGATCACTTCAAGATCGGCGGATTCCGATTCGCTGCCAAACAGCTCGCAACCGGCCTGGATAGGCGTTCGGCCGGTCAGCATGTGCCGTGGCCGGGTATGCAGAACATGGCCGGCGTAGCACAGACGAGTGATGCCTTCCTGACCCAGCGTGTGCGCATCGATCCGCGCGGCCTGGGGTGTCATGTCCGCGCGCACGCCCATCATCCGGCCAGTGAGCTGGTCGGTCAGTTTAAAGGTCTGGAGCTCCAGGTCGTGTCCGGTACCGGTGAACAGCGACTCGAGGTATTCAATCAGCGGAGGGATTACAAGCTGGTAGCCCCAGCGTTGGCAGGTATCCATTACATCCCGGCGCAGGGATTCGATCCGTCCGGCCAGCGGCGGCAGAATGTCTTCCACACCGTCTGGCAGTAACCAGCGATCAGATACTGTCATGAGATTACGTTGTCCGTCAGACCCGCACCGGCGCAGAGCACCGTGGGGATTACACAGGATTTAAGGCGATTTCCTCGGCAGCAGAAAACCGGGAACAAAACCGCCAGAATTTTACACGGTTGGCCGACACAAAAAAACCGGAATACCGAGGTATTCCGGTTTTTCCATTCAGGGCTGGCGAGTTTAGCGGCCGCCCTGCGGGTCCTTAAGGAACTTCATGAAATCACTGTCGGAATCAATGACCATGATGTCGTCCTTGCTGGAGAAGGTGTTCTGGTACGCCTGGAGACTACGGTAAAAGCTGTAGAAATCAGCGTTTGCACCATAGGCATCGGCGTAGATCGCCGCCGCCTGGCCGTCACCCTCACCGCGGGTCTCTTCGGACTCGGCGAACGCTTCCGCCAGAATGACGGTGCGCTGACGATCGGCATCCGCGCGGATACCCTCGGCCAGCTCGCGACCGCGGGAGCGGAATTCCTGAGCCAGCTTCTCACGCTCAGTGGCCATCCGGCGGTAGACGTTCTCGCTCACCTGACCCGGGAACTCAATCGCCTTGACCCGGACATCGAGCACTTCGATACCAAATTCCTTCACGGAGGTTTCGTTCACCCGGTCACGCAGGGTGTGCATCAGCTCGTCGCGCTGGCCAGAGACCACTTCGTTCATGGTGCGGATACCAAACTCGTCCCGCAAACCGTTGTCGACCCGCGACAACAGCAGCGACTGGGCACGGAACTCGTCACCACCGGTCGCCCGGTAGAACTGGTCCACATTGCGGATTTTCCAGGCGATGTACGAATCCACATCCAGCGGCTTCTTCTCCACGGTCAGGTACTGACGGGACGGCAGGTCCATGGTCAGAACCCGAATGTCGAATTCCCGCACCTGATCAATCACCGGCACCTTGAAGTGAATACCGGCCTGAATGTCGGTCTCGACCAGTTCACCGAACCGTAGCATCACACCACGGTGGGTTTCCGGGATGATGTAAACACTGGATAGAACCAGCAGGACAACAATGAGGGCGCCTGCAAGACCCACTACACCTTTAGGTCCCATGATTATCTGCTCCTCCGTACATTAGTATCCTGCCTGGACCGCAGCTCCTTGATTACCTGGTCAGTCAGATTTTGAATGTCTGCCTGGCTGCTGCTACCCGAGGACTGGCCACCACTGCGCGGCAGTGCGCCTTGGGTCAGCCGATCCAGCGGCAGGTACATCATGTTGCCACTGCTCTCGGTATCGACCAGGATCTTGCTGCTCTTGGACAGCACCGATTCCAGGGTCTGCAGGTACAGTCGATCTCGGGTGACGGTCGGTGCGTTCTGGTACACCGCCAGCAACTCGAGGAAACGCGCGGTTTCACCACGAGCCCGTTCGATCACTTCCTGCTTGTAGGCGTTTGCTTCTTCGATCATGCGCTGAGCCTGACCACGAGCCTCCGGAACCACCTTGTTGCGGTAGGTTTCGGCTTCTTCCTTCACACGCTGCTCGTCTTCCCGAGCACGCTGCACTTCCCGGAAGGCATCCTGAACCGCCTGGGGCGGCTGGGTGCTCTCAACGTTGACCCGGACGATTTCCAGACCGGTGCCATACTCTGCCAGGAAACGCTGCAAACGCTGCTCTACGCGCACGGCCAGCTCGGCACGACCTTCAGTCAGCACATCATCCAACGAGGAACTGCCCACTTCGTGCCGCAGCGCGCTGTCGGTAGCAAATGCCAACGCTTGGTTGGAATCACGAACGTTCAGGACATAGGCCTTGGCATCGGCGACCCGGTACTGAACTTGCAGGTCTACGGTCACCAGGTTCTCGTCTTGGGTTAGCATTTGGCCGCTGGATTCTGCGGTCCGTACGTTGGTGACGCGCACCTTGGTAACGTCATCAATGAGCGGAACTTTGAAGCGAAGACCCGGGTTTTCGGTACGGTTGTACTCACCGAAACGAAGAACCACCGCCCGCTCTTGCTCATCCACTTGGTAAAACGATTGGAAAATGGCGTAACCGACAACCAGGATCGCTGCCAGCGCGATGACGGCGCCAAAACCACCGGCACCACCGCCGGTGCTGCCACCACTGCCGCCAGACTTGCTTCCTTTGCCGCCCAACATGCGATTCAGTTTATCGAGACCTTTTTTCAGCGCCTCGTCGAGGTCTGGTGGCCCCTGATCATCGCCGCGACGACCACCAGTACCCCAGGGGTCGTTGTCGTTGCGGTTTCCACCCGGTTCGTTCCAGGCCATAGTGCTCTCCGTTCCTGACTTATAGAATGGCTGCAAATACTAGGGATTTATCGTCGCCCCGGCAATAGCCTACCTGTTTCAGGGCTGGCCATCGTCGAGCCGGATCGATTCTTCTTTCACACCGGCCCGGCTCAGTAGCTGCAGCCAGTCCCGGTTCTGCAAACGCACTTCCAATACGGCATCACCACTGTCCCGGTGAGTCTCACTGACAACAGAACCGGCCTGATGCAGTAACGCCCGCAATTTGCCGTCGGTAGGGCCGAGCAGCACAAAATAATGGACCACATCTTCCGCCAGCCGTTCCACCACGGCGTCAAATAGGCCATCAATGCCCTCGCCTGTGACCGCAGACACCCACGCTCGCACCGGCACTCCGTCTTCGTTTCGCTCAATCCGTGGCTCAAAGCTGTCCAACAGGTCAATTTTGTTAAACACTTGAAGTACGGGAATTTCATCCGCACCGATTTCCGCCAACACTTCCTCTACCTGCTCCACGTTCTCATCACGGCGACTGTCATGACAGTCGATGATGTGCAGCAGCAGCGACGCTTCGGTGGTTTCTTCCAGCGTCGCCCGAAAGGCTTCCACCAGCTTGTGCGGCAGGTGACGGATGAACCCGACCGTATCCGCCATCACCACCGGGCCAATGTCCGGCAGCTCGAGACGTCGCAGGGTCGGATCCAGGGTCGCAAACAGCTGGTCTGCCGCATATACGCTGGAAGTAGTGATTCGGTTGAACAGTGTCGACTTCCCGGCGTTGGTGTAGCCCACCAACGACACGGTGGGAATGTCGGCCCGGGAACGAGCTCGGCGGCCCTGGTTGCGCTGACGCCGTACTTTCTCCAGGCGTTTGTGGATCGATTTAATACGCTCCCGCAGCAACCGGCGGTCAGTTTCGAGCTGAGTTTCGCCCGGGCCACGCAGGCCAATACCACCCTTCTGGCGCTCCAGGTGGGTCCAGCCTCGCACCAGGCGGGTGGACATGTGCTCCAACTGGGCCAGTTCAACCTGCAACTTACCTTCGTGAGTTCGGGCCCGCTGCGCGAAAATGTCGAGGATCACGCCAGTGCGGTCCAGCACACGGCACTTCAAATCCCGCTCGATATTGCGTTCCTGACTGGGGCTCAGGGCGTGGTTGAACAGGACCACATCTGCACCGTTGGCACTGATGGCATCACGAATCTCTTCCAGCTTGCCTTCACCGACGAACAGGCGCGGGCTCGGCTGCTTGCGCGAGCCATTGATGGTGGCAACGGGCTCAACGCCGGCCGAGGTAACCAGCTCCCGAAACTCGCCGGGATCTTCGGTATCTTCATAGGAGGTGAAGTCGATGTGGACGAGAATCGCCCGTTCACCAACGTCCGGACGCTCAAACAAGTAGGGTCAACTCCGAAACGGTAAAATGGCTTACGTCAAAAAAACAAACACCCGCGCCCTTCCGAACCCTCGGGTTCCTCAGTGACGCGGGTGATAACACCGGCAAACCGGGCAAATCAGTCTTCCAACTCACCTTCGCCAGCCGGGTTCTGCTGCGGAATGCGAACATTGCGGGCAGGTACCACGGTGGAAATAGCGTGCTTGTAGACCATCTGGCTGACAGTGTTTTTCAGCAAAATCACGAACTGGTCAAATGATTCAATCTGGCCCTGAAGCTTGATGCCATTAACCAGAAAGATGGAAACCGGGATGCGCTCTTTGCGCAAGGCATTGAGGTAAGGGTCTTGTAACGAGTGCCCTTTTGACATGTGTGTTCTCCTGTTTTTAGTAAATGCAGATCGTCATTTTTCAGAATTAAATGTGGTGCGAAGTATGATTTTTTTCAAGGCTGCCTCAGCGATATATTCTTCTTCGCTATAGAGCCACTCCACATCCGACCACTTTCGTAACCAGGTCAACTGTCGCTTTGCCAACTGGCGTGTCGCTGCGACTCCCTTGGCTACGAAGGTGTCGTAATCGTCGTCGCCCGCAAGATGGGACCAAGCTTGACGATAACCAACGCACCGCATGGAAGGTAAATCGGGATGCAGATCGCCCCGGTTCATCAGCGCACGCACTTCGTCGAGAAAACCGGCATCCAACATGCTTAAAAAGCGCTGCTGAATTCTCTCGTGAAGTGTCCGCCGTTCCGTTGGCGCCACGGCAAGTTGCGTTACAGTATACGGAAGGGAGCCCACCCCGTCTGCCTGCCATTGCGTGAAATAGGTGTAATCCTCGACTCCATCAACTTGCTTTTGCGAAGAATTATTCCCTTCCGCTTCCCAGAAAGACGAAATCGGCTTGCTGGTCAGCCTTATCACTTCAAGCGCGCGCAACAACCGCTGCCGGTTGTTGGGGTGGATCAGCTTTGCCGCCACAGGGTCCTTGGCCAGCAATTCGTCGTGCAGCGCCGCCCAGCCGCGCTCACCCGCTTCCAGCTCCAACGTCTCGCGCAGCTCGGGATCCGCCGCCGGCAAACCGGACATGCCATGGATCAGCGCCTTGAAATACATCATGGTGCCGCCGACCAGCAGCGGAATCCGGCCCGCTTCCGAGATCTTCGCCATCTCGGCCAAGGCATCCCGGCGGAAATCCGCCGCGGAATAGGTTTCAGCCGGGTCACAAATGTCGATCAGTCGATGCGGTGCTCGGGCCAGCTCCTCCGCCGAGGGCTTGGCGGTGCCAATGTCCATGCCGCGATAGATCAGGGCGGAATCGACGCTGACAATGTCGCAGGGTAGCCGCTCGCACAGCGCCAGGGCCAGATCGGTTTTCCCAGACGCCGTCGGCCCCATCAAAAAGATGGCGGGCGGCTTCTCCGGGGATGCCAGGTCCAGTTCGGCCATAATCGATCAGCGCCCCCGCAGAAACAGCTTATCCAGTTCAGACAGGGTCACCAGGGTCCAAGTCGGGCGTCCGTGGTTGCATTGGCCGCTGCGTTCGGTGGCCTCCATGTCCCGCAACAGGGAATTCATCTCGGGTATGGTAAGCTGACGATTGGCCCGGACCGAACCATGGCAGGCCATAGTTCCCAACAACTCGTGGGTAACCGCTTCTACCCGGTCACTCTGGCCGTGCTCGATCAGGTCCGCCAGTACGTCCCGAACCAGCTGCTCGGTGTCCGCCCCCCGCAACAGCGCCGGCACCTGCCGCACTGCCAGAGTTTCCGGGCCGATACGCTCGATCTGCAACCCCAACTGGCGCAGCTCTTCACCGTGGGTTTCGGCCAGTGCGGCTTCTTTCTGGCTAACCGCCAGGGACAGTGGCACCAGCAGTGGCTGACTCTTCAGATCCTGCTCAGCCAAAGCTCGTTTCATGCGCTCGTAGGTGATGCGCTCATGGGCCGCGTGCATGTCCACCACGATCATCCCTGCCCGGCCCTGAGCAAGGATGTAGATACCGTGCAACTGGGCAATGGCGTAACCCAGCGGCGGCTCTTCGTCGCCGTCCATAGGTGGCGTTGGCACCGGTTGACTGGTGTTGGCCGTTGCGGTCTGGGCGCCGGTGTCAACACCCCCACCACCGTTCAGGGAGCCATAAAACGCCATCTGGTCACTGGCACGCCATTCCTGTTGGGGCTGCGACTGGGGTTGGCCTGAATGAGGATAATGTTGTGCCGGCCCCGGCATTCCAGCCTGCCCCGGAAAAGCACCCGCCTGAAGGCCCTGCGCGGGCATTGCCTGCCCGTCTGACGACTGCGGAGCACCCGCCACACCCGCCTCTGCCCCGGCATTTTCACGGCCGAAAGACTGCGCAACGGCACCCCGTAAGTGGTCGTCCGGCCGAACATCGGCCAGCGCCTTGTGCAGGGTGCGGAAGATGAAATCGTGTACCAGCCGGCCGTCGCGGAATCGAACTTCGTGCTTGGTCGGGTGCACGTTGACATCAACACTGGACGGGTCCACCTCGAGATAGAGTACAAACGCCGGATGCCGGTTGTTATACAGCACGTCGCGATAGGCCTGGCGCACCGCATGTGCCACCAGCCGGTCACGAATGACCCGGCCGTTGACGAAGAAATACTGCAGATCCGCCTGACTGCGGGAGAAGGTGGGCAGTGCCACCCAGCCCCACAGCCGCAAACCGGTGGCTTCGGCATCAATGACGACGGCATTGTCGATGAACTGCTGACCACACAGGGAGCCGATGCGCCGCTCTTTGTCGAGCGGCGTCTCAGCCGGGCGCAGGCTTTGCACCACTCGCTGGTTATGGCGCAGGGTGAAACCGGCATCGAAACGGCTGAGGGCCTGCCGACGGACACACTCCTCGACGTGATTGAATTCGGTCTTCTCGGTACGCAGGAATTTCCGACGGGCCGGGGTGTTGAAGAACAGATCCCGAACTTCGACGGTGGTGCCGACCGGGTGCGCCGCGGGGGATATCCGGGCATCCATGTCGCGCCCCTCGACTTCCACTTTCGAGGCGGCTTCCTGGGCAGCGGTACGGGAGGTCAGAGTAAGCCGGGAAACGGAACTGATACTGGCCAGCGCCTCGCCCCGAAACCCGAGGGAGGCCACCGCTTCCAGATCATCCAGACTGACAATCTTACTGGTGGCGTGCCGGCTGAGCGCCAGGGGCAGGTCCTGCTCTTCGATGCCACTGCCGTCGTCCCTGACCCGAATCAGTTTGACGCCGCCCTGCTCTATTTCCACATCGACCCGGTCGGCGCCGGCATCGAGGGCATTTTCAACCAGTTCCTTAACGACAGACGCGGGACGCTCCACCACCTCGCCAGCGGCGATCTGGTTCGCGAGCCGTGGCGAGAGCAATTGAATGGGGGGCATGTTTCGGGAAAACCTCTTGATCAGGATGCGGGGATTCGAATGGTCTGCCCTACCATAACACGGTCGTCCCGCAAGCCGTTAAACTGCATCAGCTCACTAACGGTGGTCTGATTACGCCGGGCCACGCCCGACAGCGTATCCCCACGCTGAATCCGATAGTGACTGACCGAACTGCCACCCTTTTGCTGTTTTTCCCAGGCCAGCAGAGTGCCGGGCGGCGGCGTCTTGCGGAAGTATTCGTCGATACCCTTCATGACCGCATTCGCCAGCCGGTTGCGATACCACTCGGTCGCAAGGTTTTTCTCTTCGGTGGGATTGGAGATGAAACCGGCCTCCACCAGGATGGAGGGAATATCCGGGGATTTCAGCACCACGAACGCCGCCTGCTCAACGCCGGACTTGTGCAGCTTGGCGACGCTGCCAAGTTCGCCCAGCACAGAACTGCCAACACCGAGACTGGCGTTGATACTGGCCGTCATGGACAAATCCAGCAGCACGCCGGCGAGCATGTCATCGCGCCCATCCAGGGAGACACCGCCGGTCAGATCCGAGCGGTTTTCGCTCTGGGCCAGCCAGCGAGCGGTTTCACTGGTCGCACCGCGCTGGGACAGGGCAAAGACCGAGGCCCCCTTGGGTTGTGGAGTCCGGAAGGCGTCGGCGTGCATGGACACAAACAGATCGGCATTGTATTTCCGGGCCAAAAGGGTCCGGTTGCGCAAGCCAATGTAGTAATCGCCGGTCCGGGTCAGTTTGGCAGTATATCCCGGCTTGTCATTGATCAGTTTGGCCAGGGTTTTCGCCATCTTCAGCACCACGTCTTTTTCGCGCGTGCCCCGAGGGCCAATGGCGCCCGGATCTTCTCCGCCGTGACCAGCGTCAATCACCACAATGACGTCGCGCTTGCCACCATCCTGCTGGGTCACCGTCGGCTTCGACGCTTTGTCGACCCGACGACCGCCCTCATCAATCAAATCGACCACCAGGCGGTGACCATACTGGTCATTGGGGTCCAGCTGGAAACTCCGGGGCTTGATCTCGTTCTTTAAATCGAGCACCACGCGGAGATCGGTGCCGTTGCGAGGAGCACTGCGAATGCGCCGAATCGGGGTGCCGGACAGATCGAGCTTGTCGAACTCCGCCTTTAGATTGGTGTTTTTCAGATCTATAACCAGGCGAGCCGGTTTCTCCAGCGAAAAAATGTTGTGCGCCACCTGACCGGCGGTATCCAGCACCAGCCGGGTGTGGTCCGGGGCCGGCCAGATCCGCACGCCATCCACACGGGTGCCAGCCTGCGCGGCCATGGACACCGACAGCACAAGCAGCATCGCGATGCTTGTCAGAGCGCCTATTGTCGACCTTACCTTGTTCATACTGCAGTCCCGGTTACCAAACGAAAAACCAAACGACAAATTAACCGAAAGCGTGTGACACCCTCACTGATCCGGCCCGACTAACTCCACGCGATTTAACAGCGAAGCACCACGCGCCGACCCGGCTCGCATGACCACTGAGCGACCGTCACCCTCACGTTCAAGGTGTATTTCGATGTCCGGCTCAGGCAACACACCCTTGCCACGCTCCGGCCACTCAATCAGGCACAGGCTTTGCCCGGAAAAATAGTCCCGGATGCCCATATACTCCAACTCGTCCGGGTCGCCGAGCCGATACAGATCAAAGTGATAGGCCGGCAAGCTCAAATGCTCATAGGGCTCCACCAGGGTGTAGGTCGGGCTCTTCACCGAACCCTCGTGCCCCAGGCCCCGCATGACCCCCCGACTGAGGGTGGTCTTGCCCATACCCAGATCGCCGTCAAGAAACACCGTCAGCCCATCGCCCGCGATCAGCGCGCAGCGGGCCAGTTCCTGGCCCAACTGCTCGGTTTCCGATTCGCCGTCCAGAAACAGGCGGCGCTCATTACCAAAAATACTCACGACTCCTCCTGACCCTGTCGGTGACGATTCTCCGACTCTCGAAATACCGCCGGTAACGCATCAATCACGTCTGTGGGAATCAGCCCCATTAAACCTTTGCTTTCGGACGCGCGATTGGCCGCGGCCAGGTGCGCCGATGCGGCAACAACCGACGCCTGTCGTGCATTACCAAGCTGTGCGTAAAGCGCGCCGATCAAGCCCGCCAGCACATCGCCCATCCCGCCGGTGGCCATACCCGGATTGCTGCCGCTGACAATATCAACAGTTTCACCTTCCGACGCAATGACTGTACCTGCTCCTTTCAACAAGACTGTGCCGCCGTACATGTTTTGCAGGGTCCGCGCCGCGGCGAGCCGATCGGCCTCCACTTCCGGTACCAGACACCCGAGCAGTCTCGCAGCTTCGCCCGGATGGGGCGTCAGCACCTGATTATCCGCTGGCACCGCCACCCGTGTAGACAGCAAATTCAGCGCATCCGCGTCCAGCACTCTCGGCTTATCACTATCCACCACCTGTTCCAGCATCTGCTGGCCCCAGGCGCTTTGCCCCATACCGGGCCCACACACCACCACTGAGGCGGCTTCCAGCAGGGGCGGCAGCTCAGACCCGTGAATCAGCCCGTGCACCATGACCGACGGACAACGGGCCAGCGCCGCGGTAACGTGCTCAGGCCGGGTGGCCAGGGAGACAAGCCCGGCACCGGCCCTGGACGCCGCTTCCGCCGCCATCAGACCGGCACCACCGAAGCCGCGCTCACCGGCAACCACCAGCACATGGCCAAAACGCCCTTTGTGGGCATTGGCTGGTCGCCTGGGCAACCATGCCATGACGGATTGCCAGTCCAGGCGGTTGGCCAGGGGCCGTTGACCACTTCGGCGCAGCCCCTCCTCCGTGTCCAGGGATTCGAACACAACCTGGCCGCACACGGCCGCCCCCTGGCCGGTAAACAAACCGCACTTGAGACCTATGAAGGTGACCGTCAAATCGGCCCAGACCACGTCGCCTTCGGTGGCACCCGTGGTCGCGTTCAGGCCCGACGGTATATCAATGGCCAGCACCGGCGCAGCGGCTTGATTGCACCGGCTAATCAAGCCGGCGAAGGGATCCCGGGGCGCGCCGGCAACACCGGTGCCAAGCATGGCATCGACCACCACACCGGCGCCGCTGAACAGCTCATCCAGAGCCTCAGGCGCCATCGCGGCCGCCTCCTGCACGGCAACACCATCCGCCACCGCCTTTTTCCAAGCCTTGCGGGCATCCCCGGCCAGCTTGCGTGTGGGGGCAACGGCAACACACTGCACCACCATGCCATGCCGGGCCGCATTGGCGGCCACCAGGTATCCGTCACCGCCGTTGTTACCGGCGCCACAGAGCACCAGAATGGATTCTGCGTTTGGCCATTGCCGAACCAACCGGCGAAACGCCGCGTGGGCGGCGCGCTGCATCAGCTCAAGGCCATCAACGCCCTGTTCATCAATGACATAGCGGTCAATCGCTCGAACGGCATCGGCGGAAAACAGCGTGTCTGGTAAACTGACCACCTGGGACGGCGGCATAAGCCTTTGCTCCCGTTACAGAATCCGGTTTAAGAAAAATGGCCATATCCCTGTAAAGCATAGCAAAACGGGAAAAAAGGTCATAACTTAATCAAATTAAAGTTTGGCATCGTGACCGCCAACGAGCCATCCTCGCTTCAGCAGGCCCCATGAGCACAGCACCCGACCAACCAAGCAGCACCGAAGACTTCACCGATCTGGTCGCCAACATTCGCGACTGGGCCCGGGAGCTCGGCTTTGCCGACGTTGGCATTACCCTGCCGGACACTGGCGAGCATGCCCAGCACCTGCAGAACTGGCTGGCAAAAGGGTATCAGGGCGAAATGGAGTACATGGGCTTTCACGGAGATAAGCGCTATACACCGCGCTCCCTGGTGCCCGGCACCGAGCGGGTGATTTCACTGCGCATGGATTATCTGCCCGCTCCGGACAGCCCGAAACAAGCACTCACTGACCGGGAAGGCGCCTACGTTACCCGCTATGCGCTCGGACGGGATTACCACAAACTGATCCGCAAGCGGCTGGCAACGCTGGCAAGCCGAATTGACGACGCGCTCAGCGGGTACGAGTACCGCGCGTTTGTTGACAGCGCCCCGGTGCTGGAACGGGCACTGGCACAACGGGCCGGACTTGGCTGGATTGGCAAGAACGCCATGCTGATTCACCCCAAGGCCGGCTCCTTTTTCTTCCTGGGCGAGATCTTCACCAGCGCCCCGCTGCCGGTAGATGCGCCTTTCACCACCGACCATTGCGGCAGTTGTTCAGCCTGCCTGGATCTGTGCCCGACCGATGCCTTCGTTGGCCCGAAACAGCTAGATGCCAGACGCTGCATCAGTTACCTCACCATTGAGCTTCGAGGCAGCATCCCGCAGGAATTACGCCCCCTGATGGGTAACCGGGTGTTCGGCTGTGATGACTGCCAGCTGGTGTGCCCGTGGCAAAAATTCAGCAAACCAACCCAAGAGAACGACTTTCAACCCCGGCACGGCCTGGACAACAGCTCACTCGCGGAGCTGTTCCTCTGGACCGAGGCGCAATTTCTGAAACGCACGGAAGGCTCCGCCATCCGTCGGACCGGCTACCGGGGCTGGCTGCGAAATCTCGCGGTGGGATTGGGCAACGCCCCGTCAACCATCCCGGTCATCGAGGCCCTGAAGCAACGCGCGGACTACCCGGACGAGATGGTCCGCGAGCATGTGCAGTGGGCCCTCAAGCAACACGGCTTATAGCTGGAAAAAGGTCTCGCGATAGTGACGCAGCTCGTTGATGGAGTCGCGGATATCGTCCAGGGCCAAGTGGCTGCCCTGCTTCTTTACGCCTGCCAACACGTCCGGACGCCAGCGGCGCGCCAGCTCCTTAATGGTGGAAACGTCCAGGTTGCGGTAGTGGAAAAAGTCTTCCAGCTGGGGCATGTACTTGACCAGGAAGCGTCGATCCTGGCCGATGCTGTTGCCGCACAAGGGCGACTTACCCGGCTCCAGGTACTGCTGTAAAAATGCCAGGGTCTGCTGTTCTGCCTGAGCCTCGCTGATGGTGCTTTCCTTGACGCGCTTGGTCAGGCCGCTGGCACCATGAGTGTTGGTGCACCACTCGTCCATGGCATCGAGCAGACTGTCGGGCTGATGGACCGCAATCACCGGCCCCTCCGCCACAAGATTCAGTTCCGAATCGGTGATGATGGTGGCCATTTCGATGATCCGTTCCTTTTCCGGATCCAGACCGGTCATCTCCAGATCAATCCAAACTAAGCGATCGCCTTCTGCCATTATCTGTTCCTAACCTTGTGTGTCTTGGTGGTCGTTTGGGGGCATCCCCTGTGTATTGTGGCCGATTAACGTATGATGTAACACCTCACTCCACCGATTACTGGCAACCGATCCTTAATGGCTAAACGGCGACTGAACAAGCAACAGCAATTCCGCATCAAGAAAATCCAGGAGGAGCGTGCTGCGCGCGCCGCCCGCAAGGAAAAAGCGGTGCAGCAACAGGCGGAAGCCGGTGAACTGGGCCAGGAACAGGAGGGCCTGATCATTGCCCACTATGGCCAGCAGCTCGACGTAGAAGGCCTGGAGGGTGAATATCAGGGCTTAGTGGTGCGCTGTTTCGTGCGCGCCAACATCGACAGCCTGGTCACCGGGGATCGCGTAATCTGGCGGCCGGGCCGGAACGAGTCCGGGGTTATCGTCGCCCGCTGTGACCGCGACAACCTGCTGCAACGCCCAGACAACTTTGGCGCCCTCAAACCAGTCGCTGCCAATATCGACCACATCATCCTGGTGCTGGCCACCGAACCCGAACCCCACGACAACCTGATCGACCGCTACCTGGTGGCCTCGGAGATCACCGACATACCGGCGGTGATCCTGCTCAACAAGACCGACCTCATCACCGATCAGAGTCGGGACCATCTGGACGCCCTGCTGGCCCGTTACGAAGCGCTGGGTTACGAGGTGGTGCGAACTTCCGCCGCCACCTCGGGTGATCAACCGGCGCCGGAGGTTGAAGCTCTGGTGAAGAATCAGACCAGCGTATTTGTCGGCCAGTCGGGGGTTGGCAAATCGTCGATCATCCAGACCCTGATGCCCGACGAGGACATTCGGGTAGGCGCCGTCTCTGAAAGCACCGGCAAAGGGGTCCACACCACCACAACCGCACGGCTGTTTCACCTACCCATCGGCGGCGACCTCATCGACTCACCGGGGATTCGGGAATTTGGCCTCTGGCACATGACGCCGGCGGAGATCGAGTATGGTTTTCGTGAGATCCGCGACGAGATCGGTCACTGCAAGTTTCGCAACTGCCGGCACCTGGGTGATCCCGGCTGCGCCATCGACGCCGCTGCGGAAGCGGGCAAGATCAGCCCGGAGCGCCTGAAAAGCTTTCACCGCATCCTGCTGGACATGGCCGAGCAACAGGCCCGGGGACTGAAGCTGGACTGAGCCGATGCGCTGAGCGGCTTACCAGTTTAGCTCACCCGGCTCCGGCTCGGGTTTCTCGTCCAGCCATTCGCCACTCTCCAGCCGCTCCATCGCCTCCTGCTTGTCTTCCTCGCTTGGCTTGGTCAGATCAATCAGGGGCTCTTCACCCTGCGCGGCATTGTCCTGAATGCCTTGAGCCGCCTTCTTGTTGAGCACAATGATGGAGATCCGGCGATTCACAGGTGCGGTCGGGTCACTTTTTTCGAACAACACCGAATCACTGAGCCCGACCACGCGGCCAATCTGTGCGCCACGCACGCCGCCCGCAACCAATGCGCGCCGCGCGGTGTTGGCGCGGTCCGCGGAGAGTTCCCAATTGGTATAGCCGGGCCGGCCGTTGAACGGTGTGGCATCGGTGTGCCCGGTGAGACTCAACTTGTTGTCGACGGCACCGAGGGTCTTGGCCAGTTCAAACAGGATGTCCTGGGAGTAGTACTTCAATTCGGCCCGGCCGCTGTCGAACATGGGACGCCCGGAGCGGTCAACGATCTGGATCCGCAAACCTTCGTCAGTAATATCAATCAACAGCTGGTCCTTGAATTCCTGAAGGGTCTGGTTCTGCTCGATACGCTCCTTCAGCTCCTGAAACAACTCCTTCATACGGCGTTGCTCAAGCGTTTCGGACAGTTCATCGACTACCTCATCCTCGATCTGAATCTGACTCGACTCCACATCGGGGCTGGCTTCATTCACCACTGACGCGCTTCCACCCAGGTCCACGGGATTGGGAGAGCCGCCGTCGGTGAAGCCCACCGGATCGCGAAAGTATCCCTCAACCGCCTTGATCTGTTCAGGGGACGCCGTGGCGGTCAGCCAGAGCACCAGGAAAAACGCCATCATCGCGGTGGCAAAATCGGCAAAGGCCACTTTCCACGAGCCACCGTGGTGCCCGCCGGCAACAACCTTCTTGCGCTTGATGATGATTGGCTGCTCGTCCACGGCTCAGCTCCAGATCAGGATGATACGGCTCACTTGGAGCGCACGTGATCGTTCAGTTCCTGGAACGCCGGCCGTTTGTCCGTCGGCAGCGCCTTGCGACCAAACTCAATGGCCATCTGTGGGGCCTGACCAGAAACCGTGGCCACAATGGACGACTTCACACACTCATAGGCTTTCAGTTCGTAGCGAGCCGAATGCTCCATGGCGATCGACAGCGGACCGACAAAACCGTACCCCATAAATATCCCCAAGAAGGTGCCCACCAAAGCCGCGGCAACACTCAGACCAATTCGTTCTGGGCCCTCAGAAAGAAAGTTCATGGTGATAACAATACCAAGTACCGCCGCGACGATACCCAGGCCAGGCAAGGCGTCGGCCACTTTATTGACCGCGTGGGAGGGTTCTTCCAACTCATGATGACGACTGTCGATTTCGTTCTCCATCATGCCTTCCAGTTCATGGGTGGCCATGTTGCCGGAGCTGATGATGCGCAGGTAGTCCGTAATAAAGGCCAGCAGCTCTTTCGATTTCATGATGGCCGGATAACGACTGAAGATCTGGCTGGACTCCGGGTTATCGATGTCTTCCTCGATCGCCATCACACCTTGTTTACGCGACTTATCAAAAATCTCGTACAGCAAGCTCAGCAGGTCCATGTAGAACGACTTGTTGAACGGGGAACCGGTGATTTGGCGCAGAATGCCCTGAAACACTTCTTTGACAGTGTGCATGGGGTTCGCGATGACAAAAGCACCGATCGCAGCCCCAAAGATGATCAACACCTCCGTTGGCTGCCAGAGCACCATCAAATTACCGCCATGCAAGACGTACCCGGAAAGCACGCTGGCGAGGACAACCGCTGCACCTATGATCAATAACATGGGAAGTGATACACGCCTTGGTTTTGGTTATTGGCGGCTGCCTGTGGCATCCGCGCTGTTTTGGGTTCCGATAATAGCAAGGCTTCGCGCTACCGGAGAAGCCAGGAAACAATTTCTATACAGAGCCCAGTCTTTGGTAGACTGCGCACCTTTCGCACGAAGCGCTCAAAGGGTTACTTTATCAATGCTAAGCAAGCTGTTTGTTCTGAGTCAGTACGTCACGCCCCAACTGGCGGTTTCCCGCTTCGCGGGTCGCCTGGCCGACAATGATCGTAACCCCGGGCTCAAAAATCGCGTCATTCAGTGGTTTATCGACCGCTACGGCGTAAACATGAGCGAGGCGGCGGAGCCCGACCCAACTGCCTACCCCAGCTTCAACGCGTTTTTCACCCGGGCCCTGAAACCCGGCCTGCGCCCCATCGCCGACGGCGATAAAACTCTGGTCAGCCCGGTGGACGGCGCTATCAGCCAGCTTGGGCAAGTCAGCAATGATCGGGTGTTTCAGGCCAAAGGCCAGTCGTTCAGCCTGACCGAACTGCTCGGCGGCGCCCCCCATTGGGCCGACACCTTCAAGGACGGCGAATTCTCGACCATCTATCTGTCGCCCAAGGACTATCACCGCATTCACATGCCAATGGCCGGCACCCTGCGGGAGATGGTCTACATTCCGGGCAAGCTGTTCTCAGTCAATCCGGTAACCGCGGAAAACGTGCCGAACCTGTTCGCCCGCAATGAACGGGTGGCGTGCATCTTCGATACCGAGGCCGGCCCCATGGCCCTGGTATTGGTCGGAGCGATGATTGTCGGCAGTGTGGAAACCGTGTGGTCAGGCATTGTGGCGCCCGGCCACGGCGAGGTGGAGACAACCCACTACGAAGGTGAGCAGGCGCAGGCGTTTGCCAAGGGTGAAGAAATGGGCCGCTTCCGACTGGGCTCAACCGTGGTGATGGTCATGCCCAAGGCCTCGGTAAGCTGGAACGACGATCAGGTGGCGGGTAAAACCGTTCGCATGGGCGAAGCCTTCGGACAACTGGCCTGATTCGGAAGGTCAGGCCCGCTCTACCGGAAAGGCCAGCACCTCGGCAATATCGCGGGTTCCGAGCTTGAGCATCAGCAGCCGGTCCAGGCCCAGCGCCACCCCGGCGCAATCCGGCAATCCGGCGCCGATGGCCGCAAGAAAAGCCTGATCAATCGTCATGATGGGTTTGCCGGCTGCTGCCCGCAGCCGGTTGTCAGCATCGAAGCGTCGGCGCTGCTCTTCCGCATCCGCCAGTTCCCAGTAGCCGTTGCAGAGCTCCACCCCGTCAATATACAGCTCGAAACGGTGCGCGACCGCATGCCCGTCCTGCTCCGACACTCGTGCCAGAGCGGCCTGAGACGCCGGATAACCAACAATGAACGTCGGCACATCGCGCCCCAGATTGGGCTCAACCGCAAAACTCATGAGCAGATCCAGACAGCCATCCCGATCCAGCCCAGCAAGCTGATCCGCATCGAGCCACTGGGCACAGCGTTGACGCAATTCGTCGTCGCTGACTGAAAACGGGTCGAGTCCAGCCCAGGTTTGGATGGCCTGCCGGTACGACACCGTCTGCGGCCGCGGACAATCGAGCCAGCCGCAGACCAGGTCCGCTACCTCGGTCATCAGCGCGACGTCATCGAACCCCACCCGATACCATTCCAGCATCGAGAACTCCGGATTATGCCGACGGCCCCGCTCGCCATCCCTGAACACCTTGGATATTTGATAGATCGACCCGGAACCATCCGCCAGCAGACGCTTCATGTGATATTCCGGCGAGGTTTGCAGCCAGCCGCCGTGCCACCCAGGCGCCGTCACAGTGGCCGCAACACCGTCCAGATTCAGGTCAGTCACCCCGTGCCGACCCAGCACCGGGGTTTCCACCTCCAGAACCTCTCGCTCAGCAAAAAAGCCGCGCACAAACGCCAATTGTTGTGCACGGCTTTTTAGGGCTGCCTGCGAAGCGGTAGGCCGCCAGACAGAAGACTCGGTCATTCTGGGATCAGCTGCTCTTCACACGACCGACGTAATCACCGGTGCGGGTATCTACCTTCAGCACTTCGCCGATGGTAATGAACAGCGGCACGTTGACCACAGCGCCGGTAGACAGGGTCGCTGGCTTGGAACCGCCTTGCGCGGTATCGCCTTTCATGCCCGGATCGGTATCAACCACTTCCAGCTCGACAAAGTTGGGTGGGGTCACGGTCAGCGGGGCGCCGTTGTACAGGGTGACCGTGTACACGTCCTGCTCTTTCAGCCACTTGACGGTGTCGCCAACGGCCTTGGCGTCAGCCGGGTACTGCTCGAAGGAGCCATCGGTGAGCATGAAGTGCCAGAACTCACCGTCGGTGTAGAGGTACTCCATGTCCTGATCCATCACGTCTGCGGCTTCCAGACTTTCCCCGGACTTGAAGGTGCGCTCCCAGACCCGATTAGTCATGAGATTCCGCAGTCTCACCCGGTTAAAGGCCTGCCCTTTTCCCGGCTTGACGAACTCATTCTCAAGCATGATGCAGGGGTCGCCATCGAGCAAAACCTTAAGACCGCCGCGGAATTCGTTGGTAGAATATGAAGCCATGAAATGTTCACCTGACAAAATGCAGTTAAAAATTCGAAGGGCGCTATGATACAGCGAACCCCTACCCGTATAGAAGCCCACCTTGTCGACACCCGACGCACCTGGCAACAACAGCTCTCAGAGTCGATCACCTGTCCGGAGCAGTTGCTGTCCCGTTTGGGGCTGTCGCCGGAGCGATGGCTCACGGGCGCCAGGGCCGGGCACCAGCTGTTCCCGGTGCGGGTGCCCGAACCGTTTCTGGCGCGTATGCGCTGGGGCGACCCGGACGATCCGCTGCTTAGGCAAGTGCTGCCATTGGGCGAAGAGGCGAAACGGGTCCCGGGGTTTGTACGCGACCCCCTGAAAGAAGACGGCGCCATTCAGACCACCGGCCTGATCCGTAAATACCGGAGCCGGGCCCTGCTGATGGTTACCGGCCAATGCGCCATCAATTGCCGTTACTGCTTTCGCCGCCACTTTCCGTATGAGGAGCAGCGCCTCAGCCCTCGGGAACGCCAACAGGTAATTGAGACCCTCAGTGCCAGCCCCGACATCAACGAGGTGATTTTCAGTGGCGGTGACCCGCTCGCTGTGAACGATCGCCTGCTGGCTCAGTGGGCGCAGGACATCGGCGCTATTGAGCACATCAAGCGTCTGCGCCTGCACACCCGATTGCCAGTGGTGATTCCCGAGCGCGTTTGCGACCAGTTGATCGAGTGGCTGAACAACACCCGACTGCAAGTGGTGATGGTGCTGCACATCAACCACCCGGCCGAGATTGATACCCCGACCCGACAGGCACTGACGCGGCTCAGAGAGGCTGGAGTCACCCTGCTGAATCAGAGCGTGATCCTACGCGGGGTCAATGACGACATCGACGTGCTGGCAACCTTGAGCGAGACTCTATTCGATGCCGGCGTGCTGCCTTACTACCTGCACGCCTTCGATCCAGTGGAGGGCGCGCATCACTACGACGTGTCCGATGATGAGGCCCGCGAGCTGGTTCGGGGCTTGCTCGGCAAGCTGCCCGGATTCCTGGTGCCCAAGCTGGTGCGGGAGATTCCGGGACGGGATGGCAAGACGCCACTCAACCTGTTTCCGTGATAGGATTCACAGAAATTAGCCCAACGCCACTTGTCAAAGATTGTTAACTCGTTACACGTTCGCTTTTTGTAACGGGCTTGCTATCTTAATGTTATGTAACGAATACCATAAAAATAGGCATTCACGGCGTTTTCGTGGTGATTTTAGCTGCTGCGGCCATGACCCCTCAGCGCTCCAACATCCCTGCAAGCGAACTGCCGTGACACTCAACAGTGGCGTGAACCAATGGAAGGCACGATTCTGAAACCAGATCTTCGAGTCCCTGAACAGAAAACAGCCAGCCTGTCTTTTTGCGATACCACGCCCAAAGCATTTCGGGGCTGGATTGATCAATTGCCCATGGCGAACATTGGCGAGGTTTCTCGTCAGCTATACCATGCGATCATCGAGCTCAATCACTTGTTCACGCAGCCCCAGCAACGCCTGCAGTTTCTCGAGCTGATCCGGGAAAAGATCCAGTTTGTGTGCGACGAATTGTCACGGCATTACCTGGGGATGGCCGTTGCCCTGCCCGAAAAACAGCGCAAGATTGCAAACCTATCCCAGGCACTGCAGTTGCACCTGGCAGCCGGGTACAAGTTGTGTGTTCTGGAGTTTATCGATAACGGCGGCATCGAGCGCAACCGCAAGCCCATTGTGACCGCCGCCCACCGAGCCATTTCCGAGCTGGCGGCGACCATCGTGCGCTCGCACCAGCTGTACTGCCCGAGTCCAGCCAAGAGCTGGCTCGAATGCCACAGACTGTATCGGTTTGCCTACCGCAACAAGTTGGTGGACATGGACGTCGAGGATCGTCGCCTGTTGCACCGTCGCTCAAGCTCCATCGCCGATGCCTACAAACGCATTCTTTTACTGGGCAGCGCCCGCCCGAACCAGCTCCGTCAGCCGGAGCTGCTTCTTGTGTACGAGCTGTTCGAGGCCTGGAGCGACTATACCCACTGCAACGCGGAGATTGGCGAGGACAGCCTGTTCGTCGTCAACATGGAAAGCGACAACCCACCGGTTTACCGCAGCCTGCTGGAGCAGACTCCGGGGGAAGACAGCTTCGACTTCGATACCCGGGAGTTGTCGGCCATGGTGTCGGATGCCCTCAGCGCACGGCGCAATAATGGCAAGGGAGACAACGCCCTGCACGTGCCCGCGAAGGTCAGTGACACCCTGCTTCTGCACTTGAGCCAGGCCCTGGGCATTCTTGCCAAGCGAAACTTCAACCGAATCGCCAGCCAAGGCACGCTGGAAGTCTGCGTCGGCCTGACCGCCGCGCATTATTTTGTCGCCGGGGAGAAAACCTTTACCGAATTCGTCAGTGGCAACGACAACGGCACGCCCAGTGAAGACAACCTGTTTATCCGTTCGGCCCAGAAGAGCAAAGACGCCTGGTCTGGAGCCCACGATGCTGCGCCAAGTGACGAAGTGCTGCACTCGGCGGACACACCCATCACGTTTCGGGGCAGCTACGGCACTGCCTCAAAACAGGTTGCGGACAAGAATCGGCCAAATTCCCACCACGCCCTGCTGATCAACACCAGCCCGGGTGGCTACTGCGTTGCCTGGGAAAACAACGTACCGCCGTCTCTGCAGGCGGGCGAGATTCTGGGTGTGCGCGAACAGAGCTCACACCCCTGGAGTATCGCGGTGGTGCGCTGGATTCGTCAGATCAAACACCACGGCACCCAGATCGGCATCGAACTGCTGGCCCCGAGTGCCTCGCCGTGCGGCGTCAAGCTGATCCAGAAAGTGGGTAACAGCAGCGAGTACCTGCGAGGGCTGCTGCTGCCGGAAATCAGCGTGGTCAATCAGGCCGCCACACTGATTACCCCACGCCTACCCTTCCAGTCCGGCAGCCGCATTTCCCTGCTGCATGACGGGCGCGAAGACCAAGGCCAGTTGTCGAAGAAGGTGTCTTCGACAGGCAGCGTCAGCCAGTTCGAACTGAAACTGCACAACGCATCGGTGCCGTCGGCCGCGACACCTCCAGCGCCGTCCGGTACCAGCGAAGACGAATTCGATTCCCTGTGGCCATCGCTGTAGGCGCGCCCCGCAGCGATAGCCTCAGGGTTGTTATTGGCAGCTATCCACTGCATCATTCAGCTATGTGTAAGCCCGGCCAGCCAAGGTAGGCCAGCCTCCTCAACCCTGAGGGCTCGGTATTCCTGCCTCCTGAACACACGCTCTGGTCCGGCCTGACCCAACGTGCATCACGAGACGCCTTACGAATGCAGAAAAAGAACGCCACCGTACACCTGCTGATTCTTGATCCGGACCAGAACGACGCCGAATCGCTGGTCAGCCTGCTGAGAAACTCAGGCAAGGCCACCCGCGCCCATCGCATTACCTCGGAAGAGGATCTGGAAGAAACCCTGAAAGCTGGCAACTGGGATTTGTTGCTGGCCCGGGATCTGGAACAGGAATTCAACGCGGACAACGCGCTCGCCATGATAAGGCGTATGGACAAAGACATTCCGTTCATTCTGCTGACCGAGCAAGAGAGTCGCGAGCGCACCGTTGCCGTGTTGAAAGCCGGTGCTCAAGACACGGTGCCCTTCGAGCACACCGACCAGCTGGTGCTGACCGTCAACCGCGAGTTGGCGGCCCTGGAAGACCGCCGCCGCCGCCGGGTGCTTGAGTCCCACCTGCGGGAAGCGGAACAGCGTTGCCAGCTGCTGCTCGAGAGTTCCAAGGACGCCATCGCCTACATCAACGACGGAATGCACATCTACGCCAACCAGTCGTACATGGAGTTCCTGGGCTACGACGACATCGACGATCTGATCTGCATTCCGGTGCTGGATACCCTCACCGGGGAAAGCCAGGGCAAATACAAGGAGTTCATGAAGTCTTTCCTGGAGCAAGGCGAAGACGGCATGACCCTGAACTGCACCGCCCGTCGCAGCGATGACCACGAATTCAACGTAACCATGTCGGTCTCTGCCGCCACCTACGATGGCGAGGCCTGTACCCAGATTGTTCTCCAGCCCGAGCACAGCGACGCCGAGCTGGAAGAAAAACTGCGCCAGATCAGCAGCCAGGATCTGCTAACCGGCCTGTTCAACCGACAGTACCTGATGGACGCGCTGGCCGAGAACATCGGCGAAGCCGGCAAAAAGAACCAGACCGGTGCCCTTGCCTACATTGCCCTCGACAACTTCATGAGCATGAAGGGCAAGGTCGGCATCGCCGGCGCCGATTTGCTCCTGGGCGATCTGGCCAACCTGCTGAAACAGCAGGTGGACGAGGACATCACCCTGGCCCGCCTGAGCGACGATGCCTTCTGCCTGATGTGCCAACCGTGTGACGAGAAGGCCATGGCCGATCACGCCGAGCGAGTGCGCAAGGCCGTCGAAGACCACCTGTTCGACATCAATGGCCGAACCATTCAGTTTACGGTCAGTATTGGCGTGGCGGCGATCACCGAAAACTCTCCGAAAGCCGAAGAGCTGATGGCCCGCGCCCACACCGCCTCCTCCGATGTGCGAAAACAGGAAGGCCACGAGCAGGGCAACGGGGTTCTGGTCTACAACCCCAACGACTACGAAACCTTGGATGAGAGCAACTCGGTTGAAGCCATCTTGAAGGCGCTGGACGACAACCGCTTCAAGCTGCTGTTCCAGCCCATCATTAATTTGCGCGGTGAAGGCGAGGAGCACTACGAGGCCTTCGTGCGCATGCTCGACAAGGACGACGAGGAAGTCTCACCCTACGACTTCCTGCCGCCCATGGGCCCGTCAGACACGGCCATCAAGATCGACCGCTGGGTCATCCTGCAGACCATCAAGCAGCTGGCCAGCCACCGCTCACGCGGCCACGACACCCGCCTGTTCCTGAACGTGACAGCGGAAACCCTGCAGGATCAGACCTTCACGCCGTGGCTCAGTGTCGCGCTCAAGGCGGCACGCCTGCCCGGCGACTCCCTGATCTTCCAGATCAAGGAAGGCGACGCCAACAACTACCTGAAGCAGGTGAAAGACTTCGTCAAATCGGTGCACGAATTGCACTGCAAGGTCTCCATTGCCCAGTTCGGCTGTGCACTAAACCCGTTCAACACCCTCAAGCACGTGGACGTCGACTATGTGAAGATCGACGGCTCGTTCACCGAGGAGATCCAGAAGAACGACACCGCCAAAGAGCAGGTCAAGGAAATGGTCAAAACCCTGCAGACCAGCGGCAAACTGACCATCATCCCGCTGGTTGAGAATGCCGGGGTGCTGGCAACGCTCTGGCAGGCCGGCGTCAATTACATCCAGGGCTACTACCTGCAGGCCCCGGTGCCGGAAATGAACTACGATTTCGGCGACCACTGAGCCGAATCAGCCCCAATAAAAAAGGCGCCCACAGGGGCGCCTTTTTTGGTTCGGCGATTCCAGCAAGGCGGACTAGAAACCGGCCTGCTCAAGTCCCTGATTGGTCTCGCTCTCGCGGAAACCGATGAGATACAGGATGGCGTCCAGACCCAGGGTAGAAATGGAGTGCCGGGCCGATTCCTTGACCAGCGGCTTGGCGCGAAATGCCACGCCGAGGCCGGCCTGACTGAGCATTGGCAAGTCGTTGGCACCATCGCCCACCGCAATCACCTGCTCCCGGGCAATGTGTTCTTTCCGAGCAATCTCCAGCAACAGCTCGGCCTTGCGCTTACCGTCCACGATCTGTCCCGAGACCCGCCCGGTAACCTTGCCGTCAACAATCTCAAGCTCGTTGGCGTAGACGTAATCAATCCCCAGCTTGGCCTGCAGATGACGGGCGAAGTAAGTAAAACCACCGGACAGGATGGCAGTCCGGTAGCCCAGGGCTTTCAGGCTGCGAATCAGGTGCTCGGCGCCTTCGGTCATACGCAGGCGCCCGGCAATACCGTCCAGCACCGACTCATCCAGTCCCTGCAACAGCGACAGCCGCTCGGCAAAGCTCTGGCTGAAGTCCAGCTCGCCCTGCATCGCCCGCTCGGTGATCTCAGCAACCTGATCACCCACGCCCGCTTCCCGGGCCAGCTCGTCGATAACCTCGGCCTCAATCAGCGTCGAGTCCATATCGAACACCACCAGACGGCGGTTACGACGGAAGATAGAGTCTTCCTGGAAGGCGATATCAACGTTCATTTCACCGGCGATGTGCAGGAAATCAGCTCGCAACGCATCCGGATCCGAGGGCGTACCCCGCACCGAAAACTCGACACAAGCGATCCGGTTTTCCGTCGGATCCAGGGAGGGCCGCGCCGACAACCGGGTGATGTTATCGATATTCAGGCCGTGGCGTGCGGTGATTGCCGACACCCGAGCAATTTGTTCGGCCTGAATGTCACGGGCCAGCAGGGTGACGATGTAGCAGGCGCGATTGCGACCTTCCGCCCAGCTTTGGTACTCGGATTCAGTAATCGGCGCAAACCGGACTTGCAGATCCAGCGAGTGCAGGCGGAACAGCAAGTCCCGGATCACCGGCGAGGACTTGGACGCGTCCGGGATCTCGATCAGGATGCCCCAGGTCAGATGATCGTGAATCACCGCCTGGCCGATGTCGAGAATACGGACATCGTACTGGCCCATGATCCCGGTGATCTCCGAGGTCAGGCCGGGCTTATCCCGGCCAGAGACGTTCATCAGTACCAGTTCACTCACTCTGGCTGTTCTCCTGTTGCGGGGTTGCCTTGTCCTGGCCTTGCGCTTCTTCCTGGCTCCGGGCAGCCGACGGAATCACATCGATGGCGTCGACCCGCTGCAGCCCCCGGGGCAGCTTGTGCCCCCGACGGCCCCGCTCACCCAGGTAATGCTCAAGGTCACTGAACTGCAGCCCCATCTTGCGCTTGCCGGCACGAATCTCAAGCTGGTCATCCTCGGCAAACACCGCCAAGGCCACCACGAACTCCTCACGATTCTGCACCCGGGCCGAAGGAATACTGATGATCTTGTTGCCCTTGCCCTTGGCCAGCTCCGGCAGTTCGCTGAGCGGGAACACCAGCATCCGGCCTTCGTTTGATACTGCGCCCAGGTAGAGCGTCTTGTCGGTGGCCGGAACGGTGACCGGCGGCATGATCCTGGCGCCCTTGGGCACACTGACCACGGCCTTGCCGTTGCGGTTCTTGCTGATCATGTCATTGAGCGAGGTGACAAAGCCGTAGCCACCGTCGGTGACCAGCAACGCCTTGCGCGCGGGATCCCCCATCAGCAGACCGGAAAATCCGGCGCCGGAGGGCGGGTTGATGCGCCCGGTTAGCGGCTCCCCTTGGCCCCGGGCAGACGGGAAACTGTGGGCCATCAGGGAATAGGCGCGACCAGTGGAATCCAGGAAGATTGCCTGCTGGTTGTTGCGACCTCGGGCCGCCAGCGCAAAGCGATCGCCCGCCTTGTAACTCAGGCCCTCAGGTTCAATATCGTGACCCTTGGCGGCGCGCACCCAGCCTTTCTCGGACAGCACCACAGTGACCGGGTCATTGGACACCAGGTCGTTTTCGCTGAAGGCCCGCGCCTCTTCACGCTCGACGATGGGCGAACGACGCTCGTCGCCGTAGGTTTCGGCATCGGCCTGCAGTTCGGCCTTGATCAGCTCGCGCAGACGATCCTCGGAGCCGAGGATTGCTTGCAGCTCGTCACGCTCGGCGGACAACTCATCCTGCTCGCCGCGAATCTTCATTTCCTCAAGCTTCGCCAGGTGGCGCAATTTCAGCTCGAGGATGGCTTCCGCCTGGTCCTCAGACAACCCGAACCGGGACATCAGCACCGGCTTGGGCTTGTCTTCGGTACGGATGATCTCGATCACTTCGTCGATGTTCAGGTAGGCAATCAGCAAACCTTCCAGCAGGTGCAGTCTCGCCAGCACTTTGTCCAGCCGGTGCTGCAGACGACGGGTCACCGTGACTCGGCGGAATTCCAGCCACTCGGTAAGAATCTCATGCAGACCTTTGACACCCGGCCGGCCGTCGTTGCCGATGACGTTGATGTTCACCCGGTAGGTCTTTTCCAGGTCGGTACTGGCGAACATGTGCGCCATCAGGCCGTCGAGATCAACGCGGTTTGACCGGGGCACAATCACCAGCCGGGTCGGGTTCTCGTGGTCCGACTCGTCCCGCAGGTCGGCAACCATGGGCAGTTTCTTGGCCTGCATCTGCTGGGCAATCTGTTCCAGAACCCGGGCACCGGAAACCTGGTGTGGCAGATCCGTGACCACGATTTCACCGTTTTCCCGGATCCAGCGGGCGCGCATGCGGAGTGATCCACGGCCGGTTTCGTACATCTGACGGATGTCTTTGCGCGGGGTAATGATTTCAGCGTGGGTCGGAAAGTCCGGGCCCTTGATGTGCTCGCACAGCTCGTCCACTCCGGCGTCGGGGCTGTCCAGCAACCGGATGCAGGCAGCACTCACTTCACGCACGTTGTGAGGCGGGATGTCCGTGGCCATGCCCACGGCAATGCCGGTGGTACCGTTGAGCAGGACGTGGGGCAGTCGCGCCGGTAACACGGACGGCTCATTCATGGTGCCGTCAAAGTTGGGCACCCAGTCCACGGTACCCTGACCCAGCTCGCTCAGCAGTACCTCGGCAAAGGGCGCCAGCCGGGATTCGGTGTAACGCATGGCTGCAAAAGACTTAGGATCGTCGGGTGAACCCCAGTTGCCCTGGCCATCCACCAGCGGGTAGCGGTAGGAAAAAGGCTGCGCCATCAACACCATGGCTTCGTAACAGGCGCTGTCTCCGTGGGGGTGGAACTTACCGAGCACATCACCAACCGTACGGGCGGATTTCTTGTACTTTGAGGTGGACTTCAGCCCCAGCTCCGACATGGCGTAGACAATGCGCCGCTGCACCGGTTTGAGACCGTCACCTACATTGGGCAGCGCCCGGTCCAGGATGACGTACATGGAGTAGTCGAGGTAGGCCTTCTCCGTGTAATCCCTGAGGGAGACCCGCTCAAAGCCCTCATCCGTAGTCTGAAACTCTGGCATGTATGCCTCTTCTGCCTGTGTTACCTGAAGTGAATGACGCCATGATGCTACCCGTTGCGCGTGAAATAATCACGGGGCCCGACGCGAGGGCACATTATATGGAGGCCTGCCCGGATACACCAACTTCCAATAGCGGAATTCCCGCATGGAGACTCTGTAATCCGGACCGTATGCTCGCCAACATCGGATAGAAGACCGTTTCACCTTTCTCAAAAGCGGGACACTATGAAACCCAACCTGAAAGCCTGCGGGCAAGCCATGGTTACCGCCATGGTCAACGCGCTTCTGGCGCTCGCCCTGATGCTCCTGGTGGAGTTTACAATCAGTGGTACGTTTCAGGTCCCCGAGCCCTACCTGTGGGCGGGTATCCTGATCTGGCTGGTAATTTTTGCCGGGCAGTTTTGGCGGCAGCGGCACCTGTGCAAGTCCGATGACTCGTCAGACGCGTCGCAGCACACCACCTAACACACTACCCAGACTGACTGCAGACGGAGGAAATTGAGAGGGAACCAGGGCCCCGCGAGGAGCGCAAAACCCTGGTCAGCCAGTAAGCGGCCTTACTGGCGAATACCTTCCACAGAAATGATGATGTCGACGGTCTCAGAGGCAGGCCCCAGATCCATCGGAATCCCGAAGTCTTTCAAACGCAACTCGGTTTCGGCCTCGAAGCCCATGCGATAGCCACCCCAGGGGTCTTCGCCGTGGCCGATCATCTCTGCGTCGAGCGTCACTTCTTTGGTGACGCCACGGAGCGTCAGATCACCAACGATGTCGGCTTCGCCGTCCGCGCCCACTTCCACGCGCGTGCTCTTGAAGCTGGCTTCCGGGTACTCATCTACGAACAGGAAATCTTCGCTGCGCAGATGCTTGTCCCGCTCGGCGTGATTGGAATCAACACTGGAGGTATCGATGGTAACGTTCACCGAGCTGTTGGCCGGATCGGCCTCGTCGTATACGAACTGGCCATCGAAGTCGTTGAACCGGCCGTAGAGCCAGCTGTATCCAAGGTGGGAAATCTTGAAGGTAATGAACTGATGCGCGCCTTTTTTATCAAAGGCGTAGGTTCCGCCATGACCGTCCGCCTGAGCGGCGCCGACCAGTGCAATGGATACCGCAGAGGCAAGCAATACTTTCTTCATCGTTATCTCCCTTTTTGATTCAGGCCCTAGCCGGGCATGGTTTTAAACAGTGGGCGACGCTAACCTATCTGCCAAGCATACGCCGCAGGGTTTGGTCGCGATCAATAAAGTGGTGTTTCAAGGCGCCGGCCGCGTGCACGGACGCCAGGGCGACGATGGCCCAGGTTGACCAGTAGTGAACGGTGCCTGCTGTGTCTTCCAGCCCTTTGATCTGGCCGGTGACCGAGGGCACCTCGAACCAGTCAAACACGCTGATTGAAGAACCATCGGCCGTGGAAATCAGGTAGCCACTTACCATGGCAACAAAAATCAGAAGGTACAGCAGGCTGTGGGCTGCATGGGCGCTGGCAACCTCCCAGCGTTTGTGACTGGACAACGGTTTCGGCCCGGTATTGGCAAAACGCCAGATCACTCGCACCAGCATAACGCCAAGGAGCAGGATGCCAACGCTGCGATGGATGTCCGGAGCTTGCTTGTACCAGTCGTCATAGTAGGTCAGATCCACCATCCAGAAACCCAGCGCGAACAACCCGATAACCACAGCCGCCACCACCCAATGAATGGTGACGGCCACCAGTCCGTAACGCTCTGCAGAATTCTTCAGTTGCATTGTTTGACCTTCTCCGTCCCTGACCAACCGTTTAACGCATTCTAGAAACCACTGATACCGAAAACTATCGAAATGTTTTGCTGACCACCATCAGAAATTCTGACCATTCACATACATCTATGCCTTTGGTCGTATACGGCTTTTACGGATTGTTCAAAAACTCACCTGAATTAGACTGGCTCCATATTCATCCCATCCAGGGACTCATTGATTGAGAGGACGCAGTCATGGAATTTGATTTCGACGAAAGCGTTGTTGTTCCCAGCAACAACTAAGAGATTTGGCGGCCCCTGGGTCGCCTCCCCCGCTCCAACACATTGCTTTGGCCACAGACGCTTGCCAACGGTTTCATGAAACAGTGGTAATGCAACGGCTTTTTTGGCAATCTCACTTCCTGCCTCAGTTGCGCGGGCCCTTTTAAGGTCGCTTCCGACTGAGATTGAGCAGTTTAGCCGTCCCCCGAGTGAGGCGACTGGCTACGTCGTGAAATCTGTCAGAATGAGCCATGTCCAAGAGCCTCCCCGAAAAGCTCGCTGATCCGGAAGTTGATCTGCTGTCTCCCATGCTCAGCCATGGTGGCGATGCCTGGACCGCCGACTTTCAGGGTTTGACCCTTCGTACTGCTCTCCAGCCCATCTACAGCATTTCTCACAAACGCATTGTAGGTTACGAGGCTCTGATCCGAGCGTTCGACCCCGACAACGCCGCCGTGCTGCCGCTGCACCTGTTCCAACTGCCCTCCTCCGATGCAGAAAATCTGCTATTGGACCGGTTGTGCCGGTATTTGCACATCCGCAATTACAGCGGCATTGAGGACCAGCTGAACTGGCTGTTTCTGAACGTATCCCCGCAGGCCGTCACCAGTGGCCGCCAAGCCGACTCCTTTTTCGGGCAGTTGCTGGAGAAGACCGGGCTGCCGCCCCACCGCATCGTTATTGAAATTGTAGAGCAGCCCACCGACGATGCCGAAAAACTCAAAGAAACGGTCGCCTACTACAAGCGGCTGGGCTGCCTGACCGCCATTGACGACTTTGGCGCGGGCCACTCGAACTTTGAACGGATCTGGAACCTTTCTCCGGACATCGTCAAGCTGGATCGAACTCTGCTCACCCGCGCGACAGAAGATGGTAAAGCCAGACAGATCCTGAACGGTATTGTCTCGCTGCTGCATCAGTCGGGCTGTCTGGTATTGCTGGAGGGCGTGGAAACTCGCGAACAGGCGCTGATTGCCATCGACGCCGGCGTAGACTTCGTTCAGGGCTACTATTTTCGGACGCCGAGCATCGACCTGGAGGAACTTATTCGCGCGCCGTCGAACTTCGACGAACTGTTGGACGAGTACAAATCGCGCAATCAGGTCACGTTTGACCCAACCCGGCAACTGACGGAGTTTTTCCGGGATTCGTTCAATGCTGGTATCGACAAGCTGAGGGATGGCCTGAGCATGCACCAGGCCTGCCTGGGCTTACTGAACCATCAGTCGGTCTCCCGGTGCTACCTGGTGAATGACCGGGGCATACAGATTGCCGATACTGTGATCTCTGAGACGGGGACACGGAGTCTCGACCCACGCTTCAAACCCCTTGAGAGCACCAGCAGCGCGGACTGGTTCCGCCAGCAGTACCTACGACAGGCGCTGGCGCAACCGGACACCCTGCACGTCACTACGCCGTATCTGTGCGTCAGCGGGGCCTATATGTGTGTGACCTTGTCTCAGGGCTACTACCAGGATGGCGAGTTGCGCGTTCTGTGTTGCGACATACTCGCCAACTCGACCCGACCGCAGCCTAGGCTGGACTGATTCCGTACACCAGCGCGATAACCGTCACCGTTAACGCACCAATGAACAGATTCATCGGCAGCCCCACCCGCACGAAGTCACCAAACCGGTAACCACCGGGACCAAACACCATCATGTTGGTTTGATACCCCAGTGGCGTAGCGAAGCTCGCCGACGCAGCCATCATCACCGCGATCACGAAGGGCTCAAAAGGGACCCCCATACTGGCAGTCATCGACAGGACAATCGGGATGACCAAAACTGCAGCCGCGTTGTTGGTAATCACCTCCGTCAGCACCGACACGGTCAGATAAACCAGCAGCACCGCTAACAGGACATTGCCCTGACTTAACCCCATGATGCCCTCGGCAACGTAACGGGCCGCGCCAGTTTCCTGAAGGGCCGCGCCCAGGGCGAACGATGCCGCTATGGTGAGAATCACCGGAACGTCTACTGATTTCTGCGCCTGGCCTACCGAACAGCAGCCAGTCATGATCATCAGTGTTGCGCCCAACAAGGCCGCATTGAGCATACTCAGCGCACCACCGGCGGCCAGCCCGACCAGCACAAGCAGAATACCCCAGGACAGCCAGGCCCGATCGTGACGGGGAGTCTCTGTTTCCAGATCGTTGATTAACAGGAAATCCTTGGCGTAACGCTGACGGCTGACAAACGCAGGCCGCGCCTCCAGCAGCAAAACATCCCCCGGCTTCAGCCGGATGTTGCCAAGGTTGCCGGAGACCCGCTCACCACCGCGAGCAACGGCCAGTACAACCGCGCCATAGCGATCACGAAAGCGAGCGTCGCGGATGGTTTGGCCCAGCACATCAGATTGCGGAGACAACGCGGCTTCAACCAGACGCCGCTCTGCGCGGTCCTGGCTCAGACTCGGCTCGTCCTCATGCACCGAGGGCACAATGCCATTGATGCGCAGAAGGTCGGAGATGGCCTGGGTGTCGCCAGCAAACACCAGGCGGTCTCCGCCGCGCAGGCGTTCTTCGGATGGCACCGCGGTAACCACGCTACCATCCCGCTCGATCTCAACCAGGTAGAGTCGTTCCAGCTCCCGCAGCCCGGCCTCGCCCACGGACTTACCCACCAGCGGACCGTCGAAGGAAACCGCCACCTCCAGAGTAAACTCCCGCATCGAACCGAACTTTTGCTGGTCCTTGCGGTCCGGCAGAAATCTCGGCATCACCAGCAGCATCACCGCCACGCCAATGATGGCAACCGGCAAACCTACCGCGGTGATAGTAAAAATCGAAAAGCCCTCGCCTCCGGTCAGCTGCTGCACCTGACCATTCACCACCAGGTTGGTACTGGTTCCGATCAGCGTGAGCGTACCACCGAGTATGGCGGAGTAGCTCAGGGGGATCATCAGCTTGGAGGGGGAAATACCAATCTTTCGGGACCAGGCGTGAACCGCCGGGATCATAGTTGCAACAACCGGAGTGTTGTTCAGGAAGCCACTGAGTAGGGATACGGGCAGAGCAATCCGCGCCTGGGCACCGCGCACGGTCCTCGGGTTACGCAATAGGTGATGGACCAGCAGATCGACACCGCCGGAGTGATGAATGCCAGCGGCCACCACAAACATGGCAACCACAGTAATCAGACCGCTGTTACTGAAACCGGACAACGCCTGGTCAGCAGAGACAATGCCCGTGGCACTGAGCACAACCAACACCCCCATCATTACCATGTGGGGTGCGAAGCGTCCAACACTCATGAGAATCAGCGAGGTGCCCGCCAGGCCCAGCGCAAACCAGCCTTGCCAGTCCATTTACGGTTCTTCCCGAAAAGAAAACAGGCAGGATAACGGCTTTACCGAATACAGAGAAAGAATAAAGGATGCTTTTTATAGCACCCTTAGAAATATCAAACGCTGCTCTAAACGACGACGTCGGCAATGTTGCCGTAGGTCTCCAACCAGGACCGGCGGTCAGATGCCCGCTTCTTGCCCAGCAGCATGTCCATCCGGCTGTCGGTGTCGTCGTTTTCTTCGATGGTGAGCATAACCAGCCGGCGGGTATCGGGCGCCATGGTGGTCTCCCGCAGCTGCAGGGGGTTCATCTCGCCCAGGCCCTTGAAGCGGGTGACCGAAATTTTGCCCTTGCGGTTCTCGGCGGCCAGTCGGTCGATGATGCCCTGCTTTTCATGCTCATCCAGGGCGTAGAAGGTTTCCTTACCCAGATCCACGCGATACAGCGGCGGCATCGCCACGAACACATGCCCGGCGGCCACCACCGGGCGGAAGTGCTTCACGAACAGAGCGCACAGCAGTGTCGCAATGTGCAGGCCGTCCGAATCCGCATCCGCCAGGATACAGATCTTGTTATAGCGCAGGCCTTCCAGCTTATCGGAGCCGGGGTCGACGCCAATGGCCACCGCAATGTCATGCACTTCCTGGGATGCCAGAACCTCTGACGGGTCCACCTCCCAGGTGTTCAGAATCTTGCCCCGAAGCGGCATCACGGCCTGGAATTCCCGGTCCCGAGCCTGCTTGGCAGAACCGCCAGCTGAATCCCCTTCGACCAGGAACAGTTCAGAACGGGCCGTGTCGGCACCGGAACAGTCCGCGAGTTTGCCGGGCAGTGCCGGGCCCGACGTTACTTTCTTTCGGGCCACTTTCTTGCTGGCCCGCAGACGGCGCTGGGCATTGCTGATGAACAACTCCGCCAGGACTTCGGCCACGTCGGTGTGCTGATTCAGCCACAGGCTGAAGGCGTCTTTGACCACACCGGAAATAAACGCCGCCGCTTCCCGGGACGACAGCCGCTCCTTGGTCTGGCCGGAAAACTGCGGTTCCTGCATCTTGAACGACAGCACATAGGCCGCCCGCTCCCAGATATCCTCTGGTGACAGTTTCACTCCCCGGGGCAGCAGGTTGCGGAATTCGCAAAACTCGCGCATGGCTTCCAGCAAGCCGGTGCGCAGACCGTTCACGTGGGTACCACCCTGGGCGGTCGGAATCAGGTTGACGTAGCTTTCCATGGTGGCTTCGCCACCTTCTGGTAACCACTGAATCGCCCAGTCCACCGCTTCGCTGTTGCCGGAAAAGCTGCCGGTGAACGGTTCAAGCGGCACGGCTTCCAGGTCAGCCAGCGCCGAACGCAGGTAATCGCGGAGGCCATCCTCGTAGTACCACTCGTCCTTTTCGCCGGTTTTTTCCTGAACGAAGGTGACCGTCAGCCCCGGACACAACACCGCCTTGGCCCGCAGGTTGTGGCGCAGACGGCTGATGGAGAAGTTCGGGGAATCAAAGTAACTGGCGTCCGGGGTGAACTTCAAACGAGTGCCGGTGTTGCGTTTGCCAACAGTGTCGATGACTTCCAGCTCGCTGGCTTTGTCACCATTGGCGAACGACATACGGTGCAACTGGCCGTCCCGCTTGATAGTGACTTCGAGGTGCTTGGACAGCGCATTGACCACCGACACACCCACCCCGTGCAAGCCACCGGAGAAGTTGTAGTTGCCCTGGGAGAACTTACCGCCGGCGTGTAGCCGGGTCAGGATCAGCTCGACCCCGGGCAGCCCTTCCTCTTTGTGCAAATCGACCGGCATACCCCGGCCGTCGTCCTCAACGCTGAGTGAACCGTCGTTGTAGAGCACCACATCGATGCGACGGGCATGCCCGGCCAGAGCCTCGTCGACACTGTTATCGATGACTTCCTGCGCCAGGTGATTGGGCCGACTGGTGTCTGTGTACATGCCTGGGCGCTTGCGCACCGGGTCCAGGCCCTTCAGTACCTCAATGGCTTCGGCGTTGTATTGTTGTTGGCTCATAAGCAGGAAGAAACTCCGCAATTGGAACGAAAAGCTGAGCCATAGCTTAGGGATTCAGCGGGAAAGATCAACGGTTGTTTTCGACCGGCTCAACCCGGATGTCGGTCCAGCCAGAGGCGGTAACAGCCATGGCGGCGCAGGGTGTGGTCAGGGCCTGGGCAACCATCATCCCCGGTTCCGGCTCCTGAACCTTTACTGATAGCACCAGTTCCTCATCCACGATTTCCGCGCCGGCCAGAGTCACGCTGAACCCGCCAGTGGGTTTTTGGCCAAGGGCGACCAGCACCACGTGCTCGGTGCCGAACCGGACCTCGCGGAGCGACGCCAGGGACAAACGGCGATCGGGCACTGACTCGAGCCGGTCGACCTCGGTAGCGCTGGCCAGATGAATGTGCCCGGGTGCCACGAGGCCACAGTGGGCTGACTGGGCAATCTGACGCGCAATTGGCGCACCCGATTCAGTTTCTGTCTGGCTGACGGCACAACCGGCACCCAGGGCCGCAAAACCCACGGCAACGCCAATCAAACTACGCACAGATCGAGTCATTATCGAGCCAACGCCTTCTCATTGGTGGATTCCGGGTTCGGCGCCAGCAGCTGATAACCCCGGAAATCCGGGCGAGGCAACTGATCCGGCGACGCCGCCGAAATGGACGGACGGGAGTAGCTGGTGGTCATCCGGAGCCCAGTGATCGCCTGCCCCGCGGTGATCGTGATTTCCTGGCGCAAACCGGCCACCGGGTACTCGGCGCAGGCTTCGCCACCGTGACAGATCAGGCCGTCGTTATCCAGATCCGAGCCGGCGACCAGAATGTAATTGCCGGGCGTGACTTCGTTCAGCGCCTTTGGTTCTTCGCCATCGTCGGGAACAAACTCGAAGCGATACTGGCCGTTTTCAGCCACTACCGTAGTCTGGGCTTCGGTTCGGAAGAAATCGCTGTCCGGATCCGGGCTGACCAGAAGTGCGAAATGACGACCGGCATCGCGGGCTTGCTGATCAGTGACCTGCTGACCGACGACGGGGATTTCCAGAGTGCGGGTCTCGCTGTCGCCGCGGTACTCAACTTGAACCGTAGTTCGCTCGGATATACCCGGATCAAGTTCGCTGAGATTAAGACTCAAGGAGAGATCGAAAGCCACGCCAGAGTCGCTTGACGCAGGAGCCGAATCAATATTGAGCCAACTTGCTGCTGTCGAAACGCTGTTAATAGTGACGCTGTTAGGGGTGTCACCATAAACCTCTAGCACCACGTCTTCACTTCTTGCGCCCTCAGACGAAAGGGCGACAACCGCTGGTGCAGCGGTCAGCAAATCGTTGATGGGCGATGCCACGGCTGCGGAGGCTGCTCTGCCGGCGTCCAACAAACCGTAGCCGAGTTCGTCGGTTCGACAGGCGGTGTTGCTGCAGCCACCAACGGTCAGCTTGCCTGACATCAGAGCAGCGTTGATCGCCTGATAATTCAGGGAATTATTCTCTCCCTTCATCAACGCGAGCACACCCGAGACGTGGGGCGCCGCCATGGAAGTACCCTGCAGGCCGATGTAGGTCTCCTCGTTACCGTTGATCACGCTGGTGCTGACCACCACATCACCACGGCCGTCGCCATTACCGTCACGGCTGGCATCGCCGCCCGGTGCGGCTAGATCGATCCAGTCCCCGAAGTTGGAGTAGGAGGCCAACTCACCGGCGCCATCCACAGCACTGACGGAAAACACATTATCGAACGCCGCTGGATACGACCGAGTGGACGTCGCGGAGTTACCCGCCGCTGCCACAAAAATCACGCCCCTGTCGGTAGCGGTATTGATCGCATTTTGCATCGACTGGATAAACGGCAGGCCGCCGAGGCTCAAATTTACGACATCAGCACGACGTCCGCCATTACTCGGCCCGGCCACCCATTGCAAGGCCGCCAACAGATCCGCCGAGGAACCAGAGCCGCCCTCACCCAGCACACGAACTGGCAGGAGCGTCGATTCGAAAGCAACACCACCGCCGCCTTCCAAATTGACTGCTGCAGCGACCGTACCCGCAACATGGGTTCCGTGGTAAACACTGCCGCCCACGCTGTTGCCGGGGTCCGCTGGGTTGTCGTCCCTACCGAGGTCATTGTCGTTATCAAACTGATTTGAGACGAAATCGGTCCCTGGGGGCAGCGGAGAAATCACGTTAGCGTTGATGTCCTGGTGCCAGTTACCACCAGAAGATTGATAAAGCCCAGTATCCATCACCGCCACGGTCACACCAGCGCCGTAGTTCTGCGCCAGCTGCCAACCGGTCGGCCCGTTCAGCAGGCCATAATGCCATTGCTGGGCGCCGTACAGGGGCTCATCTATGGGCGTCATCATGGTTTGCATCTGGTAATTCGGTGTAGCGGACGCCACACCCGGCTGCTGCTTTAAAGCCTGTATCCAGTCCAGAGTCGCAGCCCTGGTGCTGCCACTGGCGCTCTGTTGGAGCTGCATCGGTGCCTTTACCTTCCAGACCCCGGGCGCCAGTTCCTGATCTGCCACCATCTTGGCCTGGGCCATCATGGCTTGAGCGGATTGCGCCCCGGTGCCGGCATCCATGGTGACGATCGCTTCGCCTTCCACGAACTCGTGCGCCGGCCACTCAAACGATCGCGCCTGGGCCGCCGCATTCACCGCGGTCGACAGCACATACAGCATGGGCGTGGGCCCCCCAGACTCCACGCGAACGGTAAAAGACCCGTCAGAGCCGGTATTATTGGTCACTGAAACTTGGCTATCGGATTCACTGGTTCTCGAAGACGGCAACACCTCATCGCCTGATTCATCAAACAGTGAAAGGCGCACGGGTGAACCGCCGGCAGGGTTGACTGCACGGGTTTCAAACGCCTGCAGTTCTACCCTCTGCCCATCTCGCAGCGACAGCGAAAATTCATCTTGCGGATCGGCCTGGTAGGAGAAAGAGGGGAAACCCGGGATGAATGGATAAGCCCCCTCTTCCCGGCTGACATAACCAGCCAGAACGAACTCCGGCGGCAAATTCTGGGCGCTGCTACGGGGCGAGGGATTCAGGGTCAGGGCATCAGCGTTGTCCGCGTCGACCCGGGTGCCGGATTCAATATCAATGAAACCGGACACGGCAACATTTACTGTGCCCAAATCAGAATCTGAATCGGAGCTTGAACCGCCACCGCAACCGGCAATGGTCGCCAGGATCGCGACTGACACGGCATTTTTCACGAACGATAAAGGGCGAAGCATAGTGACCATAGCGCTACTCTCTGGAACAGGCTCCAGCATACAGTATCCCGGGGCGGCATTTATTTACTGAGTGTTAACCGGTACGCACTTTCCGGGCTGCCAGATGAAAAAACCGCCCGCGGCGAATCACCGGAGGCGGTTTTGAACTCGAAGTCGTCCCTCAGAGCGCGTAATACAGCATAGGCACGAAGGCAACCAGCAGCAGGGTCGGCCCCATCACCGCCAGAGGAAGAAGCAGACGCTCGTAACGATGCCAGAAGCTGCCCGTGCGTTCGCAGGCCAGCACCTCGGTCTCCCCGACCACCTGTCGGGTGAGCAAGTGATTCAGCGCCACCGGTGGGCTCAAATACCCCAGTTCAAAGGCAACCAGGCACACGATCCAGAAGTGGAGCGGATCAATGCCCAACTGAATGGCCGGCTGGGCAACGGTCGCCGAGACCAGGATCACGGCGCCAAACGGGTCCATGACCATGCCGATCAGCGTCAGCATTACCACAATCACCAGCATCGCGACCCAGGGACTGGTCAGGTCCTCCGGGAACAGCGCATGCACGATATCGGATCGCTCCAGAATTCCGCCCAGGCACACTGAGAATCCGATCAGTGCCAACAGCGCACCGATGTGCACCGCCGAATCGCTGGCCGCCACGGTGCTGCGGTTCCAGAAGGCCTGCAGACGGGATTCATCCTCAGCCCGGTTGTCTTTGCCGGCGTCCAGCAGTACCAGTGCCAACATGACCAGCGGCAAAATAAGAGGCGCACTGTACTCGTTGAAGCTCAGACCCAACAGGCCCCAAACCCCAAGAATGACCAGCGCACCCACCGCCACATACGGCAGCAGCGGACGGACCTGCCGGAGGGCGGCAGAAAAGGCGCCCGGCGCCGGGCGCGGCTTCCAGTTACCCTGGGTTTTGCATACGATCAACGAGAACAGCGTTGCCGACATTATGAAGACCCAGAAGCCCCAACCATACATCTCTGTGGTGGTGACCTCCTTGTTCAAGGCGGCAATAACCACAATCAACAGACAGGGGTTGAGCACCACCCCAAGGCTGCCCGACATGGCGGTGGTGGCCAGCGACAGCTGACGGCCAGCACCGGCACGCCGGAGTTCGTCGTACACCACGCCACCAACCGCGAGGATGAAAATACCCGAGGCGCCGGTGAATGCCGTCGGGAACGCGGTCGCAAAGATAATCACCGAAGCCAGCATGGGTGCCGGCAAGTTGAACGGTTTGATGGTATTAAGCAGCAGCTCAGGCAGTCGCGTCTGTTTCAGAACCATGCCAACCAGAACGTACAAGCCGATGTTGATAAACATCGAGGACAGGTTGGACATCATGCCAAAATAGATCGCCAGACCGGACGCGTAGCCATCGACAAAAAAGAAATAGCTCATGGCGATCAGGCCCATGGCGCAATACAGGGGCACCACCAGACCAGAAGACAGTGCCAGCGATCCGCGTCGCAGGTGGTCGGGGATATTCACCAGGCGCACCGCATTGATCAACATGAACAGCGCGAACACCCAGGACCAGGCATTCTGCAGCGCAACCGTCCCCTCACTGCCGGGCGAACTGGCCAGCTTGCCCAGGTAGTCGTTCAAGCTCATTACCATCAGGCCATTGACCACTAGCTGGGCACCCTGGCTCAGGCGCCATTCGGCCCGATTGCGAGGCAGGCGCAAGGCAATGTGGTCAGCGTCCAGGGCGGCAATGGCGGCGGCCATGGCAAACATCGCGATGAACAGATACTTGGTCAGCTCGATGTTATCCAGCAGGAAACCCGCCAGCCCCTGTTCCACCGTCTTGAACAAGCCAAGTGCCGGAGTTGCGTGCTTCAGGTTCTGCTCGTACAGCGCGTACTCCTGCTCGCACATGTCTAGGTTGCGCTCGAGCGAGGTGCGGATCGCGTCCGGATTGGGCGGCGAGCTGAACAAGTCGTCCGGATCCGGCTTATAGGCATCGAGGCGCTTTTGCACCTCGGCATCCACATCCATCTCCAATTGGCAGGAAGGCTCGGTGGCATCTGGATTGAGCAGGTAATAATTGGGCCAGGTCTGCTCTCCGACCCACAACAGGCGGGAATGCAGTGAATTGCCCATGCCCAACAGCAGGGTAAACAGCAGGAGCAGCAGCAGAACCACCCCGTGCAAACGGTGCACGGGGAAGAGCGTCCTTGCTGCTGGCGCGGTCATGGCTCGCCAGTTCATTGTTGGTCTTCCCTGTTATTCGCGGTTCGCAGCGGTGCACTCAGAGGCAGACGGGTTGCTGGCACAGCGAATTTTGCTCAGCAGGCCCAGCATCTTCGGGTGGTACACATCCGGTGCGCCGTTTTCGCCGTCGCGCATTTCAAGACGGTTCTGGCGGAACATTTCCTGGTAACCCTGAATGTCTTTCTCCGGAATCCGAACCCATTTTTCCTCCGGAATCGCCGCTTCCTGGCCGGCAATCAAGTCCATCGCCTGTGGGTACATGCCCCAGGCCACCTCACGGGCGGTCTGCGCGGTGTCGTCCGGCAGCACTTCGTCCCGGGCAATCACCTGAACCGTCAACTGCGCCAGCGGGTAATCAACAATCCCACCGTCGTTGCCAATTCCTTTGTAGAGTTCCAGCGCTTCGTAGGCAAACGCCGGCGCGTAGGCGGTATCCACCGAACCGTTGTTGAACTTGCCCGCGAAGTTGGTGATGTCGGACGGCACCACCGTGGCCTTAACGTAATTCACCATGTGGATGGCGTCTTTCTGGTAGTCCAGGGTGGCCATTCGCTTGCCCGCCAGCTCGCCGGCAGTGTCAATGCCGCGATCATTCACGAACAGGTAGCCGGCGCCGACCGGCACGATGCCCAGCACCTCATAGCCGTTCTCTTTCATTAGCGGCGCCGCCTTGGGTTGGGCCAGGGTCGCCAGCAAGGTCTTGAGATCGTCATAGGTCGGCAATGCGCCAACCGCGCTGATACTGCCAGTAAACCGGTTGAACGGACGGGTACGGAGGTCAGTGGCCGCTACCGCGTCACACTGGCCGGCGTTGAAATCGCCTACTGCCACACCCTCATCGGTGTAGGGCTTCAGCTCGAAATCGACACCGTGAGCTTTCATCTCCAGCGCATAGTCCTTGACCATGTTGTACAGGTCGCCATTGGCGCCGATAACGTCGAACACGCACATGGACACCGTCTGTGCCGAGGCCAGCGGCGCAACGGCTGAGAACGCGAGAGCAGTAAGGGATTTGCGGATCATAACGACCTCCGGGTCATTCTTGTGGTTATTGGTAATTGGTCAGAATTCAGGTTCAGGACAACCTCACAGAAGATCGTCCAGGCTCATGGTTTCAACGTTCTCGGTATCCCGTTTCGGGCTCATCTTCCCGAAGAAGGTCTGCGGGGTCCGATAGCCGTAGTTGGCTGTCCAGTGCTTGTCGGACGCAAAGCGAATAACACCACCGGCAATTTCGTCCACCAGCCGGTACTCCTCCCAGACATCAACCTGCCCTTCCGACTCGGCGTATTCAGCAATGGTGTCGGCGAGCACACTGGGACGCCCGAAGGTCTCGGCCGCGACCGCCTCCAAAGCCATGGACGCACGCATACCAGCCTGAACACCCAGCTCAGAGCTATGATCGAGCACATACCAGGGATCAGGCGACAGCGCCGGACGGGTGTCTGGCAACAATAACCACACCAGAGCCCGGACTGCGTTCGGCAGACCGCCCCATTTCTCGTTATTCAGGCAACTGGCGGCCCGCTCAGCCTGGGGCGCAATGTTGCGGGGAATACCGGCAAGGGCACCGGAGTTGGCATCATTTACGATTGCCTGCATGCCAGTCAGCAAACCCAGCAAGAACGTCAGCTCATCCTGATCGGTGAACAGGAAGGGGCACTCAAGCGGCTCCGCGGCTGGGTCAAATTCATAGGCCGCCATAGCCCGTTGAAAGGATCTCAGGCGTCGTTCAGCGGTTTTTGCATTCAACCGCTTGGCCCGTTCCCGGGCATCCTTGGCCGCTGGCACATTACCCTCAAAGTCGGCCCGCAGGTAATCAAGCTCAGCTTCCCAGGCTCGATATTCCATACAGTTACCCGCCAACAGCATCAACAAAGAGCCGGTTGTGTCCGGTGCCTCGGTAACCCGCGAAAATGAGTACAGCAAGGGATCAAGACCCTCACCCAGGGAGCAGGCCATCTGTGGGTCAGACATCTGCAACACGTAAGGGGTGGCTTCGCCCTCCGAATACCCGGAAAGCACCACGCCCGTCGTTGAGTAAATCGGGTTGGCAGAACAACCGGCAAGCAGCAAGAGCGCAAGGGTAACGACCAGGCGCTTTACAGCCACACCGGAACGCATGAGAGGAGACACCCGTGAGGAGTTCATAATCCATCCTGTTGTGCATTGTTGTTGTTAACGGCAACAAGCATGCTGACAATCTTGTCCTACAAAAATGGCTTAATTGCCGAAACGGCATGCCGATCAGGCCAATGGCCTTTCTTGCACCATGCAAAAGAGGCAAACCCATTTTCCGATCGGAACCTTTTCGAAGAGCACCTCGTTACGAGTTGTAACAAACAACCATAAAACGAACGAAAAGGATCATTCATGCACCGCTTAAAATCTCTTATCCCGCTGGCACTGACGCCGGCAGTTCTGGCCGGCTGCCTGGGTGGCGGCTCCCCCTCTGACTCAGAGACCGCGCAACAAGGCGATGCGGAAACGGAAGTCAGCGCAACGCTCCGCCGCACCTCGTTCGGGATTCCCCACATCGAAGCCGACGATTTTCAAAGCATGGGTTACGCCTACGGCTACGCTCAGGCTGAAGACAACCTGTGCCTGATTGCCGAGGACACGCTGACCATTCGGGGGCTGCGCTCGCGTTATTTTGGCCCGAATGGCACCTATCGGATTCCGTCCAACGGCGCCGAAACCAACAACCTCAACGCCGATTTCTTCTGGCGTGTGACTGCCACGGATGACGCCATTGCACCGCTGCGGAACAACAGCGATCCCGAAGCCGTCGCCGCGTCCGCTGGCTACGTGGCCGGCTTCAATCGCTACCTAAACGAGATCAAGGCGGGCAACCACCCGGGGCGCCACGAACGCTGCCGGAACGCCGACTGGCTGTTTGCCCTGAAAGAAAGCGATATGTACCGGCGCTACCTGCGGCTTGCCGTGTTGGCGAGCTCCTCGGTGTTTGTTGACGGCGTTGCCACGGCCCAACCACCGGTGACCGATGGCACCGCACCGCCAACACCGGAGGTGGATCCTGACCAGCTGATGTCTGAACTGGCCAGCCAGGAAGACGCCGGTGAGCTGCCTTTCCCGTTCAGCCGGGAACTGCCCTTTGGCAGCAACATGTATGGCATTTCTTCGGAAGCCAGCAGCACCGGCGAGTCATTGCTGTTCGGCAACCCTCATTTCCCCTGGGAGAAAACCGAACGCCTTTACATGGCGCACCTGAAGGTCGGCGATCACACCGAAATTATGGGCGCATCCCTTTACGGCCTGCCGGCGGTGCTAATTGGCTTCAACGAGCACTTCGCCTGGAGTCACACAGTGTCCACCGCCTACCGGTTCAGCTTCTACGAGCTGACCCTGAACCCGGCGGATCCGACCCAATACCTCTACAACGGCGAGTTTGTCGACATGACCCAGCAAACGGTTGAGGTAGAGGTGCTGACCGAGGACGGCAACGTGGAGGTACGCGAGCGGACCCTGTACCAGTCTCACTATGGCCCCATGCTGACCTTTGAAGTCTCGGGTGTGCCGGTGCTGAACTGGTCGGCGGCCAAGGCGTACACCCTGCGCGACGCCAACGCCGAGAACGACCGCCTGCTAAACCAGTTCTTCCGCTGGAACCAGGCCAACAGCCTTGAGGAGTTCATCGAACTGCACGCCAGCGTGCTGGGTGTGCCCTGGGTGAACACAGTCGCAACCGGCCCTGGCCAGCAGGCCTACTACGGGGATGTCACCGTTGTGCCGAACGTGCCGGACACCAAAGCCCAGGACGCAAACTGCAGCTCGTCGCTCTCTGCCGTTTTCGGTGAGCTGGCACCGGGCCTGCCGATTCTCGACGGTTCCAAGGAAGCCTGTCAGTGGGAGACCGACGCCGATGCGCCCGCGCCCGGCATCTTCGGCCGGGAAAACCTGCCCACCCTGCGTAGGGATGATTGGGTCCACAACTGCAACGACAGTTACTGGGTAACCAATCCGGCGGAGCCCATCACCGGTTTTGCCGCCATCATTGGGGAAGAGGAAACTCCCCGCACTTTGCGCACCCGAAAATGCATGCAACAGGTAGTGCAGCGCCTGGACGGCAGCGACGGACTGGGTGGTAGCCAGGATTTCACTCTGGATAACCTGCAAACCGTGGTGCTGGACAGCACCGTGATGTCCGAGCAACTGGCCCGACAGGATGTGCTCAATGCTTACTGTGCAGTCCCCACGCTGGATGGCAGCGACAATCTGCCGGTAAATATCACGCAAGCCTGCGACGCCCTAAAAAAGTGGGATGGCAGCCATAACCTGGATTCACGGGGCGGCCACATCTGGCGGGAATTCTGGCTGGGCGTGGTGGCACTCGCCGACACCTCCCCAGATAAATGGCTGACGCCCTTCGACGCCAGTGACCCGATCAACACACCGCGGGATCTGAACGTAGGGAACCCCCGCATCATGAAGGCGTTTGCCGATGCAGTGCAAAAGATCCAGGACTCGCCCATCGCCTTTGATGCCACCATCCGGGACATCCAAAAATCTGGCATTCATGACAGCGACATTCCCATTTTTGGCGGCGAAAGCTTCGAGGGCAGTTTCACCATAGCGGCAAGCTTCCCCGATGATCTGAGCGATGGCCAGTACGACATTACCTACGGCAACAGCTACATCCAAACGGTGACCTGGGACGACAATGGCCAGCCCGTGGCGGAAGGTTTCGTCACCTACTCACAATCGACCGACCCCGCATCGCCTTACTATAAGGACATGACGGAGGCCTACTCGGCCAAGCAGTGGATCCGATTCCCGTTCAGCGAGGAAGAGATAGCGGCGGACGAGCTGCCCGTGCAGTACTCGTTTGAGGAGCTGGACGACGAGGATGACAATGAAGACGGCGACTAAGTGCTAAATGGCGCCCTGAAAAAAGGACCCGAAACGGGTCCTTTTTTATGCGCATCCGGGCGAGCTCAGGCTTCCGGGGCAAACCCCATCATGGCCATGGTTTGATCGGTCAGGCCATCCAGACTCAGGCCGCCGCGCTCCGGCCGGTACCAGGTTACGGTCCAGCTCAGCGCCCCGGTCAGCATCCGGCGCACCACGAACGGCTCGGCCAGCAGACGCCCTTCCTGCTTGAGTGCTTCCAGGGCATCCAGCCAGAGCTGCTCATAGATATCCCGCAACTCCAGCACCTCGACCTGGGATTCCTCGGACAGGCTGCGCCACTCGAACACCAGCACAGCCATCGCTTCCCCGGTCTGGCCATTCACCGACTCCAGCTCGGCGCGCACCAAGGCGCGGAGTTTGTCCTGGTTGGTTTTGGCTGCATCCATGGCGGCCTGCATCAGCGCCGTATTCAGCCGAATAGTTTCCACCATCACCGCCTTGAGAATTTCTTCCTTGGTGCGGAAATGATGGAACAGACTGCCGGATTGAATGCCTACCGCTGCCGCCAGATCCCGAACCGTGGTGCGCTCATAGCCCTTGTCACGAAACAGTCGGGCAGCTTCTTTCAGCAGTCGGCCACGGGCGCCGTTGGGGTCGGAGACAAGGTTGTCAGAAATCAGGGCGTTCAGGATTTTGCTTGGGTTCACAGTGCGTTCCAGCAGTCGATACAGGCCAATGATTCTACCCGACATTTCCTTGTTTACAAACCAAGCGCTTGCTTGGTATTGTCGATTTGTTATCAGCGACCGCCCCGTTTTCCTATTGGCCCGGGGCTGGCACCGGCAAACAAGGCTCTCAGATGACAGATTCCAAAAAGAACCGCTCCGAATCCGTTCGCATCGGCTGTTCGGCCGCATTCTGGGGCGACACCGAAACGGCCGCCGCCCAACTGGTTCGCCAAGGCAACATTAATTACCTGGTGGCCGACTATCTGGCTGAGATCACCATGTCGATCATGGCCGGCCAGAAAATGAAGGATCCATCCCAGGGCTACGCGCGGGACTTTGTTCAGACCGTTATGGGCCCGCTGCTGGGTGACATTAAACAGCAGGGTATTCGGGTCTTGGCCAACGCCGGCGGCGTCAATCCGGTAGCCTGCCGTGATGCGCTCCAAGCCCTGTGTGAGCAGGCGGGTGTGGAGCTGAACATCGCCCTGGTGCTGGGCGACGACTTGCTGCCGAAGAAGAAACAGCTCGCCGAAGCCGGCACCACCGAGATGACCACCGGCGCTGCCCTGCCTCCCATGCTGGTGAGCCTCAACGCTTACCTGGGCGCGCCCGGCCTGGTGGCCGCGCTGGAACAGGGTGCCGACATTGTGATCACCGGCCGCGTCGCCGACAGCGCGCTGGTGTTGGCGCCCCTGGTGCATGAATTCGGCTGGTGCTGGAGCGACTACGACAAACTGGCCCAGGGCAGCCTCGCCGGACACCTGCTGGAGTGCGGTGCCCAGGCCACCGGTGGCAACTTCACCGACTGGCAGGAGGTTGCCGACGGCTACGACAACATTGGCTTCCCCATTGCCGAAGTCAGCGCCGATGGCAGCTTCGTCATCACCAAGCCTGACGGCACCGGCGGTCGGGTCACCCGAGGCACGGTGGCCGAGCAGTTAGTGTATGAGATCGGCGACCCGCGGGCCTATGTCCTGCCCGATGTGGTCTGTGACTTTACCCGGGTGACCCTGGAAGAGACCGGCCCAGATCAAGTGCGGATACTGGGCGCCCGAGGCCTGCCACCTACCGACAGCTATAAGGTCTCGGGCACCTGGCCCGACGGCTTCAAATGCACGGTGACCTTTCTGATCGCGGGCATGAACGCCAAAGCCAAGGCCCAGCGTGTGGCCGACGCCATTCTCGCCAAGACCGCCCGGCTGTTTCGGGAACGGGGCCTACCGGATTATTCCGACACCAGCGTCGAACTGCTGGGCACCGAGGCCACCTACGGCGCCCACGGCCGCGGCGACGACTGCCGGGAAGTGGTGGTGAAAATCAGCACCGCGCACCCTAAGAAGGAAGCCCTGGCGCTGTTCTCCCGGGAAATCGCCCAGGCCGCCACCGGCATGGCGCCCGGGCTGACCGGCATCGTCGGTGGCCGCCCCACGGTGTGGCCGAAGATTCGCCTGTTCTCCTGCCTGGTGCCGAAAACCCTGGCCGAGGTCAGTGTCGACCTGCGCAGCGAGCATTACCCGGTGGCGATCGCCACCGACGGTGCCTTCGACGCCAGCCAGCTGACCAAGGTAGAGACCGGCGCTTCTGTCGAGCCCACCGTCGACACAACCGTACCGCTGATCGAACTGGCCTGGGCCCGCAGCGGCGACAAGGGCGACCACAGCAACATCGGCGTCATCGCCCGCCATCCGGAATTCCTTCCGTTCATCGACGCCGCCCTGACCGAGGTGGCGGTGGCGGACTGGATGCGTCACACATTGAATCCCGAACACGGCAAGGTCACCCGCTGGCCGATGCCTGGCCTGAACGCCTTTAATTTCCTGCTGGAGCACAGCCTGGGCGGAGGCGGCGTCGCCAGCCTGCGCATCGACCCCCAGGGCAAGGCGTTTGCCCAGCAACTCCTCGAATTCCCCGTGCCCATCAGCCGGGCCGTTTTGGACCAAGGACACCGCACATGAGTTACCAATCCATCTTCCACCCTGAGCTGTTCAAGGGCCAGACCTTCATCGTCACCGGTGGCGGCTCCGGCATCGGCCGCTGCACCGCCCACGAACTGGCCGCGCTCGGCGCCCGGGTTGCCCTGGTGGGCCGCAAGGCCGAGAAAGTCGAGGCGGTGAAAGCGGAAATCCTGGAAGACGGCGGCCAAGCCTCCGCCCACGCCTGCGACATCCGGGAGGAAGAAGCGGTCAAGGTCACGGTCGCCGCCATTCTCGAGGAACAAGGCGGACTCAATGGCCTGGTGAATAACGCTGGCGGCCAGTTTCCCTCCCCGCTTACCGGCATCAACCAGAAAGGCTGGGAAACCGTAGTTCGCACCAACCTGACCGGTGGTTTCCTGATGGCCCGGGAGGCCTACACCCAGGCCCTGGCCAAGACCGGCGGTGCCATCGTCAACATCGTCGCCGACATGTGGGGCGGCATGCCCGGCATGGGACACTCCGGCGCAGCCCGGGCCGGCATGGTCAATTTCACCCAGACCGCCGCGGTGGAATGGGGCACCTCGGGCGTACGGGTTAATGCTGTGGCCCCGGGCTGGATCGCCTCCAGCGGCATGGACAACTACCCGGAACAGATGAAGGACTGGATTCGCAGTCTCGGTGACAACGTGCCGATCAAGCGCATGGGCACCGAATCAGAAGTCAGCGCCGCCATCTGTTTCCTGCTCAGCCCGGGCGCAGCCTTCATCAGCGGCGACTGCCTGCGCATCGACGGCGGCGCCTCCCAGGGCGGTCGCATGTGGCCGCTACCCAAGGCCAAGAACAACGCCCCATTCAACGGCTTCCATCGGGCCACCGCCCCGAAAGTGCTGAGCGACCACTGAGGAGAGCGCCATGCAAGTGCTGGAAACCATGGTCAATGCCCAGTCGGACGAATTCCGGGGCAACATCGAGGCGATGGACATCCACATCCAGACCTTCCGGGATGTGGAACAGAAGGTGCTCGACCTGGCCGAAGCGGCCCGGGACAAGTTCGCCAAGCGCGGCAAGCTGCTGCCCCGGGATCGCATCAACCGGCTGCTGGACCGGGGCACACCGTTTCTGGAGCTCTGTTCCCTGGCCGGCTACAAGATGCACGACGACAAGGACGGCAGCCTGGCCGGCGGTGGCATCATCGCCGGTATCGGCACCGTCAGCGGCATCCGTTGCCTGGTGGTCGCCAGCAACAGCGCCATCAAAGGCGGCACCATCACGCCCGCCGGCCTGGACAAGACCCTGCGTCTGCACCAGATCGCCATGGAGAACAAACTGCCGGTGGTGTCCCTGTCTGAAAGTGGCGGCGCCAATTTGAATTACGCCACCGATATTTTCGTGCAGGGCGCCCGCAGCTTCGCCAACCAGGCCCGCATGTCCGCGGCCGGCATTCCCCAGGTCACCGTGGTGCACGGCAACGCCACCGCCGGCGGCGCCTACCAGCCGGGCCTGTCCGACTACGTGATTGCCGTGCGTGATCAGGCCAAGATGTTCCTGGCCGGGCCGCCGCTGTTGAAAGCCGCCACCGGTGAGGTCGCCACCGACGAGGAGCTGGGCGGCGCCGAGATGCATGCCCAGGTGGCCGGGACCGCTGAGTATTTGGTCGAGAACGACGCCGACGGCATCCGCCAGGCCCGTAACGTCATGGAGGCGCTGTCCTGGAACGAGCAGTTGCCGCCCCAACGGGAACTGACCTGGCAGGAGCCGCTGTATCCGGCCGAAGAGCTGCTCGGCGTGATCCCGTCCGACGCCAAGAAGCCCTACGACGTGCGCGAGATCATCGCCCGCATCGCCGACGGCTCGAAGTTCATGGACTTCAAGAACGAATTCGACGACCAGACCGTGTGCGGCACCATTCGCATCGAAGGCTATTCGGTCGGCGTCATCGGCAACAATGGCCCGATCACGCCCGCTGGCAGCGCCAAGGCCGCCCAGTTTATCCAGCTGTGCGACCAAGCCGGCACGCCACTGCTGTTCCTGCACAACACCACCGGTTTCATGGTCGGCACCCACTCCGAGCAGAACGGCATCATCAAGAACGGCTCCAAGATGATTCAGGCGGTGGCCAACTGCGGGGTGCCCAAAGTGGCCATCGTTATCGGTGGCTCCTACGGTGCCGGCAACTACGCCATGTGCGGCCGCGGGCTCGATCCACGCTTTATCTTCGCCTGGCCCAACAGCCGCACCGCCGTCATGGGCCCGGCCCAGGCTGGCAAGGTGATGCGCATCGTGGCCGAGGACAAGCAACGCCGCAGCGGCATCGAGCCGGATCCGAAAACCCTGGAATTTTTGGAGCAGGCCACGGCCAAAAAACTGGAAGAGGGCTCCACCGCCCTGTTCGGCACCGCCCGCTTATGGGACGACGGCCTGATCGACCCGCGCGATACCCGACGGGTATTGGCCCTGGTGCTTTCGGTGTGCCGTGAGGCCGAGGCCCGACCGCTGCGCCCCAATTCATTCGGCGTCGCGCGCTTTTAACCGCTAGCGCGAACCAACCGACGCCCCATTTCAGACAAGGAGAACAACAAATGAAATTCACCGAAGAACACGAAGCGCTGCGCAAGACGGTGCGCGATTTCGTCGAGAAAGAAATTAACCCCCACTGCGACGAGTGGGAAGAAGCCGGCGAGTTTCCCATCCACAAAGTATTCCGCAAACTCGGCAAGCTCGGCATCCTCGGTATCCAGAAGCCGGAGGAATACGGCGGCATGGGGCTGGATTACAGCTACAACCTGGTGGCCGCGGAAGAACTGGGCATGGCCCATTGCGGCGGCGTCCCCCTGGCGGTGGGCGTGCAGACCGACATGTGCACCCCGGCCATCGCTCGCTTCGGCTCTGACGAACTCAAGCGCACCTTCCTGGCCCCGGCAATTACCGGTGAGATGGTTGGTTGCATCGGTGTGAGCGAAGTGGGCGCCGGCTCCGACGTAGCCCACACCACCACCACCGCCCGGGCCGACGGTGACGACTACATCATCAACGGCTCGAAGATGTGGATCACCAATAGCCCAAAAGCCGATTTCATTTGCCTGCTGGCCAACACCAGCGACGACAAGCCCCACAAGAACAAATCCCTGATTGTGGTGCCGATGAACACCCCGGGGATCTCGTTCAGCAAGCACCTGAACAAGCTGGGCATGCGGTCCTCGGAAACCGCCCAGATCTTCTTCGACGACGTGCGCGTGCCCCAGCGCTACCGCATCGGCGCCGAAGGTACCGGGTTCATGATGCAGATGATGCAGTTCCAGGAAGAGCGCATGTGGGGCGCCGCCAATGTCATCAAATCCCTGGAAAACTGCATTGAAAAAACCATCGAGTACTGCCGCGAGCGCAAGACCTTCGGTCAGCCGCTGATCAACAACCAGGTGATTCACTTCCGCCTGGCCGAACTGCAGACCGAAGTGGAAGCCCTGCGCGCCCTCACCTATCAGGCCTGCGAACTGCACGTGGAAGGCAAAGACGCCACCAAACTGGCCTCCATGGCCAAGCTCAAAGCCGGCCGCCTGGGTCGTGAAGTGACTGACAGCTGCCTGCAGTACTGGGGGGGCATGGGGTACATGTGGGACAACCCACTGTCCCGGGCTTTCAGGGATGTGCGACTGGTGTCGATCGGCGGCGGGGCCGACGAAATCATGCTTGGGATTATCTGCAAGATGATGGGTACCTTGCCCGGCAAGGTTCGCGACTAAAGATTCGAGCCGTGGAGCATGCCCGAGAACCCGCTAGTCCGGGTCAGGACACGCCCGCGGGTACGTCCCTGTAGGGCTCGGTCGGGCCATCCATGGCCCTCCACGGTCCTGCCCCGAACTACCGGCCTCTCGGGCCCAAACAATGTTCTTGGAGTCGTTTTATGGAATCTTTGCCGCATTGCGAAACACTTCACTTGGAGAAGCAAGGACCGGCGCTGTTGATCACCATCAATCGGCCGGACGTTCGCAACGCCATGAGCCTGCAGATGGTCGCCGAACTTGCCACCGTATTCGCTCAGATTGAAAACGATGAAAGCATTCGGGCGGTGGTCCTTCGCGGGGCGGGCGGCCATTTCTGTTCCGGTGGGGATATCAAAGACATGGCCGGCGCCCGCAACCAGCCTGCTGCCGAAGGCGAAGCCGACCCCTTCTACCGATTGAACCGCGCCTTTGGCCAAATGATCCAGCAGGTGAACGAATCCTCGAAGGTCGTCATCGCCGTCATCGAAGGCGCGGTGATGGGTGGCGGTTTTGGACTCGCCTGTGTGTCCGATGTCGCCATCGCAGGCCCAACCGCAAAGTTCGGTATGCCGGAAACCACCTTGGGCATCATCCCTGCCCAGATCGCCCCGTTCGTGGTCGAACGCATTGGCCTGACTCAGGCTCGCCGACTGGCACTGCTGGGCTTGAAAATTGGCGCAGCGGAAGCGTCGACCCTCGGCATCGTCCACCAAGCAGCCAGCGACGAGGCGGAGCTCGAGGAGTTGCTAAGCAAGGCTCTCGAGCGGGTACGCCATTGCGCCCCCGGCGCTACAGCCGAAACCAAAGCGCTGCTCCATCGAGTCGGCAATGAGCCAATGAGTGGGTTGCTAGATAGTGCCGCTGAGAAATTTGCCAATGCTGTACGCGGAAAAGAAGGCTCAGAAGGCACGATGGCTTTTATCCAAAAAAGGTCGCCAGAGTGGGCAGGCGACTCCAATTGATTGCGGAGCGAGGGGGAAGGGGGATGTGGTCAGAAAATGTTGGAGGCCAGGGACGGTCGGAAACAAGCCCACATGGATGTGCTCGTAGCGGTTTTCTGACCACATCCCCCTTCCCCCTCGCGTACTGGCACCCAAGCAAGAGAACAAGAACATGCTAACCAAACTCCTAATTGCCAACCGAGGTGAAATCGCCGTCCGCGTCATCCGCACCGCCAGGGCGCTGGGCTATCAGACCGTCGCGGTCTACTCCGAGGCCGACGCCAATGCCCTCCACGTTCACGAGGCCGATGAAGCGGTCTGCATCGGACCGGCGCAGGTCACTGCCTCCTACCTCAATGGCGAAGCGATTATCGAGGCTGCCCGGAAATCCGGCGCCGACTGCGTGCACCCTGGTTACGGCTTTCTCTCCGAAAATGCCGGTTTCGCCGAAGCCTGCAAAGCCGCTGGCCTGGTGTTCGTGGGGCCTCCCTCCAATGCCATTGAACTCATGGGCAGCAAACGCCGCTCCAAGATCGCGATGCAGGAGGCCGGCGTTCCCGTGGTCCCGGGGTACGAGGGAAACAACGCCTCCGACGAAGAACTGACCAAAGTCGCTGCGGACATTGGCTACCCGCTCATGATCAAAGCCTCGGCGGGCGGCGGTGGCCGCGGGATGCGGCTGGCACAGAACGACAAAGAGCTCGCCGAGAACCTCAAGCGGGCACGTTCGGAAGCCAAACAGGCCTTCGGCGACGACGAGCTGATCCTGGAAAAAGCTGTAATCGAGCCTCGCCACATTGAAATTCAGGTGTTCGCCGACCGCCATGGCAATGCCGTGTACCTGGGCGAGCGCGACTGCTCAGTACAGCGCCGACACCAGAAAGTGGTCGAGGAAGCCCCCTCTCCGTTCGTCACCCCGGAACTTCGCGCTGCCATGGGAGAGGCCGCGGTTAAAGCTGCTTTGGCCTGTGGTTATGAGGGCGCCGGCACCGTAGAGTTTCTGGTCGACCGAGAACGCAATTTCTACTTCCTAGAGATGAACACCCGCCTGCAGGTGGAACACCCCGTCACCGAACTGATTACCGGGCAGGACCTGGTCGCCTGGCAGCTGACCGTCGCCGAGGGCCATACCCTGCCGCTGACCCAGGATCAGATACAACTCAATGGTCACGCGATGGAAGTCCGGCTGTACGCTGAGGACCCGGCCCACGGTTTCACGCCTCAGACCGGCCCACTCGCAGTATTCAAACCGGCTCAGGGAGAAGGTCTGCGTTTTGACACGGGGGTCAAATCCGGCGACACCATCACGCCGCACTACGACCCCATGCTGGCAAAAGTCATTGCCTGGGGGCAGAACCGGGACGAAGCACGCCGGCGCCTGCTGCGGGCGCTGGATCAGACTGCGATCATGGGCGCCACTACCAACCGGTACTTCCTCAGCCGCATCATCGCCAACGATGTGTTTGGCGCCGGCGAGGCCACCACCGCATTTCTCGACCAGGCGTTCCGGGATGACCCGTCGCTACAACCGCAGCAGCCCGGGCTTCGGGAACTGGCCCTGGCCGCCTGTGTGCTTGACCTTGGCGAATCGGGCCAGAATGCCTGGAGCAATGCCCCCGCCACCATGACCCCGATCACCCTGGAAGCCGGCGACACACAGTACGAACTGGGCGTTACCCAAAGCACCAACAGCGTTCGCGTCACCTTGGACGGGCAGCACCACGAACTGACCGTTTTGGCCAAGCAGGACGGTAGCCTGTGCATCATCGACGACGGTGTGCGTCAGTCTTGCCAATACCACCGCGACGGCGATTTTCTATATTTCCAGACCTCGGGCCAGTCGTGGGTTATGCGCGACATCACGCACCAGGCGCCATCGGAGAGCAGCGCCGGCGGCAGTGGTCGTATCCAGGCAACAATGGAAGGTGCGATTATTGATGTACTGGTGGCTCCCGGGCAGGCGGTTCGCCGCGGCGATACCCTGGTCATACTGGAGGCCATGAAAATGGAACACCCCATCAAGGCCGACTGCGACGGCATCATCGACCAACTGTTCGCCAACACCGGCGATCAGGTGAAACGCAGTCAGCTACTGGTGGAAATTGCCGGCGAAGAATCCGCCGCACAGGAGGCCCAAGCATGAACACCCTGAACCAACGCACCGTTTTCATCACCGGTGCCAGCCGCGGTATCGGCCGCGCCATCGCCCTCGCCTGTGCCCGCCAGGGCGCTAACGTGGTGATCGCCGCCAAATCCGACACGCCGCACCCGAAACTGCCCGGCACCATTCACACGGTGGCCGATGAAGTAAAAGCCGCTGGTGGACAGGCACTGCCCCTGGTGCTGGACGTGCGCGACGAAAAACAGATCAAACAGCGGATCGATGAGGCCGCCGATCATTTTGGCGGCATCGACGCCCTGATCAACAACGCTGGCGCCATTCGCCTTACCGGCGTCGAAAACTTGAAGGCTAGCCGCTACGACCTGATGCACCAGGTCAACGCCCGCGCGGTGTTCTGTTGCAGCCAGGCTGCGCTGCCCCATTTGAAAAACTCCGATCGGGGGCACATCTTGAGCCTGTCGCCGCCGCTGAACCTGAACAGCAAATGGTTTGCCCAGTACGGCCCGTATACCACCACCAAATACGCCATGACCATGCTCAGCTTGGGCATGGCGGAGGAATTCCGGCAGTACGGCATTGCCGTGAACACACTCTGGCCCAAGACCCTGATTGCCACCGCGGCCATCGAATTCGAAGTGGGCGGGCCGAAAATGATGGCCCAGGGCCGCAAGCCGGACATTATGGCCGACGCCGTGGTGAGCATACTCAACCGTTCCGCCGACCAACTGAGCGGCCAGACCCTGATCGACGAGGATCTGCTGCGCCAGGACGGCATCACCGATTTCGAACATTACCGGTACGAGCCAGGCGACAAGCCGCTGCTGCCGGACCTGTTCCTCGACTAGGAAACCCAGCATGAGCAACCACCAGGTCAGAGCCCGGGACATCGCCCGCCGTCTGCCCGGCATCGTCCGAAAATTCCCGTCCATCGCCCGCGGTTACTACTATTACTCGGTCAAGGACCAGAATCGGGAACTGACTCTGGGGACGCTGATTGAACGGAACGCTGCGCGTCATGGCAACCGGCCGGCGGTGCTGTTCGATGAGCGGGTGATTACCTGGGAAGAACTCAATGGCTGGGCCAATCGCATCGCCCATTTCCTGCAGACCGAAGGTCTGACCAAGGGCGATGCCATCGCGGTGTTCCTGGAAAACCGCCCGGAACTCTTGGCGGTGGTTGCCGGGGCCGCCAAACTGGGCGTGGCCTGCGCCATGCTGAACACCTCCCAGAAAGGCAAGGTGTTGGAACACAGCATTAATCTAATTGAGCCAAAGATGGTGGTGGTTGGCGAAGAACTGCTGTCTTCCTTCAAAGATGTTTCGAGCAAGGTGAAGACCGGCCACACGAGCCCGTTTCTATTTATGGCTGACCTCAACACCCTGAACGCCTTTGGCGAGGCACCCGAAGGCTTCACCAACATGGCGGAGCGGGTGAGCACCTTCACCAGTAGCAACCCGGTGCTGTTCGACCCGCCCCGCATGGGCGACACCGCCATTTACCTGTTCACCTCCGGCACTACGGGCCTGCCCAAGGCCGCGCCGGGGTCGCACCGCAAATTCATCAAGGCCTATGGTGGCTTTGGCCTGATGTCTCTGGCTATGGAACCGGACGACGTTCTCTACTGCACTCTCCCCCTTTACCACGGCACCGCCCTGCTGGTGTGCTGGGGCTCTGTGCTGGCCGGCGGCTCCGCCATCGCCCTGCGCCGCAAGTTCTCCGCCAGCGCCTTCTGGGACGACGTGCGCCGCTACCGCACGACCACCTTCGGCTACGTCGGCGAACTCTGCCGCTACCTGCTGAACCAGCCGGCCAGCGATCAGGACCGAAACCACAACCTGAGCAAGATGATCGGCAACGGCCTCCGTCCATCGATCTGGCGGGAGTTCAAGGATCGGTTTGGCATCGACACGGTGGCGGAACTCTACGCCTCCAGTGAGGGCAACATCGGCTTTAGCAACTTCTTCAACATGGACAACACCGTGGGCTTCTCGACTGCCCCCTACAAACTGGTGAAGTTCCACGACGGCACCCGCGACCCGGTCCGGGACAACAAAGGCTTTATGCAGGAAGTCGCCAAGGGCGAACCCGGCCTGTTGATTGGCGAAATCACCAAGAAGTGGTCGTTTGAGGGCTACACCCAGAAAGACGCTACCGAGAAATCCATCCTTAGGGATGCCTTCAAGAAAGGCGATGCCTGGTTCAATACCGGCGATGTGCTCAAGGAAATCGGCTGTGGCCATCTGCAGTTCGTCGACCGCATGGGCGACACCTACCGCTGGAAAGGCGAGAATGTGTCCACCAACGAAGTGGAAAACATCATCGACGGCTCTGGCATGGTTGAGGAAGCCATCGTCTACGGCGTGGAGATCCCGAACACCAACGGCAAGGCCGGCATGGTCACCCTGGTGCCCCACAGCAACGGCAGCGAGTTCGACGTCAACAAGCTGTTCGAATACCTCAAAGCCAACCTTCCAGCCTACGCTATTCCGGTCTTTGTCCGGGTCACCCGCTCCATCGAGAAAACCGGCACCTTCAAGTACCGAAAGGTGGACATCCAGAAGGCCGGCTATTCCCTCGAACGGGGCAACGACCAGGTGTTCGCCTGGCTGCCCAAGGCCGGCGGCTACACCCGGCTGATGCCGGAGCTGGTGCAGGACATCAGTGCCGGCAAGATCCGGTTCTGACCTGCCGCAGCCACAAAAAAGGGAGTGCCAACGGCACTCCCTTTTCCGTTATCCACCCCGGCAGACGCCCGGTCCGGTCCGACCCTCTCAGGCCAGGGCTGCCTCACGGCGACTGACCCAGTATCGGCGAATCGCAAACGCCAGTGAGGCCACCGTCAGGGTGATGAACACCCAGGCAATGGGGCCACGCAGGAAAATGGTGGGGTCGCCCTTGCTGATCAGCAGCGTTCGGCGCAGGTTGTCTTCGAACATGGGCCCGAGGATAAAGCCGATCAGGAACGGGGCCGCCGCTATGCCGGTTCGGTTGAAGATGTACCCGAGCACACCAAAGGCCAGCATCAGGCCGATATCGAAGGTGCTGTTGTTAACCGCGTAGGCACCGTAGATGCAGAACATCAGCACGATCGGCAGCAGGATGGTCTTGGGAATATCCGCGATCAGGGAAAAATATCGGATGGCGGCATTGCCCACGAACACCAGTACCAGCGAGCTGATCAGGATGCCACAGAACAACGCATACACCAGGGTCAGGTTCTCCTGGAACAGCACCGGACCGGGCGTCAGGCCGTGAATCATGAAGGCCCCGAGGATGATCGCGGTGATCACGTCACCGGGAATACCAAGGGACAGCAGCGGGATCAGGGTTGCACCCGCCACGCCGTTGTTACCGGCTTCCGCAGCGGCCACACCTTCCACTTCACCCTTGCCGAAGTTGTCCTTGCGCGGTGAGTTGCGTTTGGCCTCGCTGTAGGAGATGAACGCGGCCGAGGTCGCGCCGGTGCCGGGAATGGCACCGATGATCACGCCAATGATGCTGCCCCGGACGATGGTCTTTAGGGAGCCCTTAAATTCCTGCCAGGTCAGTGAGGCACCGCTCACCGCGGTGCGGATATGGGGAGCGACCTTCTTGGTGTAGAAGTCGATCACTTCCGGGATCGCAAACAGCCCAATCAGCAGCGGTATAAAAGACACCCGATCCATCAGGTTGTAGCTGTCGAAAGTCAGGCGCTGTGTGCCGTAAACCGCATCGAGGCCAATGGTGGATACAATGATCCCCAGCCCGGCGGCAATCAGCCCCTTGATCACCGAATTGCCAGACACCGAGACAATGATGGTCAGGGAGAAGCAGATCAGCCAGAAATATTCGGGCGGGCCGAAGTTCAGGGCGATCTTGGCCAGGTAACCGGCAAAGAAGATCAGGGCGACGTTGGAAATCATGTCCGCAACGACCGAAGAATAGAGCGCGGTTTTCAGCGCTTTTTTGGCTTTGCCCTGCTGCGCCATGGGGTAACCGTCAAGCAAAGTGCAGGCTGAAGCCGGTGATCCGGGAGTCCGGATAAGGATGGCGGTTATGGAGCCGCCGTACATGCCGCCCTTGTAGATACCCACCAGCAGGAGGATGGCAGTAACCGGCTCCAGCGAAAAGGTGAAAGGCAACGCCAGAGCCACGGCCATGGTAGCCGTGAGTCCCGGAATGGCCCCGACTACCACACCAACCAGCACCCCAGCCGCGATGGCCAAAAAGTTGTCGACGCTCAGGAACAGCGCCATAACTTCTGAGAAGTTTTCCATTGTATATACCCAGGAAATATCAGCCTGCGAACAGACTTAACCGTGTGTTCTGCGCCCAGGTCAGGCCGTCTGGACGCCCCATTCGGATTGGAAGAGGTTACTCCCAGAGCGTCCCGGTCGGCAGGGGAACGTTCATTACGTGGATGAACAACAACGAAACCCCGACGGGAAAGGCAATTGCCAGAGCATAAACCCAAGGGCTCCGAAGGTTACTGGCCAGGAACAACAGGACACTTGCCAGCACGCCACTGCCAATCGCTCCTAATTGCTCAAAGAACAGGACATAAACTACACCGGCTGCAACCATAAGCCCCTGACGCAACATTGGAACACCGGAGCGCAATGCCTCAGCTTCTTCCCGCTCAGGTGGGTGAAGCAAACCTTCAATCAGCAGCAGGGTCGCCAGCACCAGGACGATCCAGCCCGCCAACTGGGGCAAGAATCGGGGAGACAACAGCGGGTGCTGCATGAACGGCGGCAAGTTAATGTAGTTCGGTATAACGTAGAACAGAAATATCCCGGCCAGGATGACCAGGGCGCCCCCCACAATCGAATTGGGATTCCACTTACCGTAGCCACCCGGACTGGCTGCAGCGGAAGGAGTCTCAGATCTTTCCATGACAGACCTCGGTGAATCGATCACTCTCAAAGAAAAAGGCGGAACGGCCAACTGGTCCGATCCGCCCCGAAAATCATTCTTTTTAACGCTTAAGGTTCGCCTGTTCCGCTACCTCGGCCCACTTCACCAGCTCGGCACTCACCATCTCCTGGAAGTTGTTACCGACTTCCTCCCCGGCGACAGCACCGAATTGCGGCAGAAAACTCTGGAACTTATCACTGCTCATCACGCTATCAAGCGCGCCTTGTAGCTTGGCCAATCCGTCCTCAGGAAAAGATTTGTGGGCAATCAGACCAAACCACGCCGACGTCTCATAGTTTTCCAGACCATAGTCCTTGCCTGCCGATTGTAGGGTCGGCACCTCAGGCAAAAACTCTGAAGACTGGGCGGTAGTGACCGCCAGCGCTCGAAGCTTTCCTGACTGAATGTGCGGATAGACAGTCGGCATGTTTTCAAAAGCCACGTCGACATCGCCCGCCAACAATGCCGGCAGCGCCTCACCGGAGCCACGGAAAGGAACATGCACCAGCTGGGTTTCGGTCAGGTTCTTAAAGAGTTCGCCTGACATGTGGATGGAGCTGCCGATTCCCGGGGAACTGAAAGACAGCTGCTGGGTGCGGGCCGCTTCCACGAACTCGGCAACGCTGGTGTATGGGCTGTCGGCGGGAACGACCATCACATTCGGAATATTGATCACGTTGCGAACGAAGGTGAAGTCTTCAACCGGATCGTACCGCAGGTTCGGGTAAAGGGACGCACCAATCGTATGGCCGGGGGAGGCCATCAACAGCGTATGGTCGGAACCTCGACCACCCCGCGCCAACTGAGCGGTTGCAACCGTGGAGCCGGCACCCGGGCGGTTTTCCACGACAACAGTTGTGAGTTCGTTTTGAACCAGGTCGGCCACTTTTCGCGACAGCAGGTCCGTCGTGCCTCCAGCAGAGTATGGGACCACCAGACGGATATTACTCTCAGGCCACTCATCGGCCACAACCGCGCCTGAACACAGAGTTACTGCAGCCACGGCACAAAGGGATTTACGTTTCACGAGGCGTTTCATCGATTCAAGCATTTTTATGTTTATCCTACTCAGCTTCACTTTGTTCGCTTATCGAACATATGTTCGAATATCGTTGCGGAGCTAATCTCACACATTAAATGCCGATGCGCAAGCACTTTTTCCATCCAGCGAAACGCAATTTCAGAAAAGCACAGAATCGAAGTCGAGGGCACCCTGTAGATGCCTCTGTAGTCAGTAAAGGGCAGGAATGCTCAGGTGGGAAATGGACAACCGCTCGACTCGACGCCTACGGCAGGACGTCGGTAATTGTCTGAGAAGCTTCCTGAAGGATTGGCACGTACTCGTCAATAATTCGTTGCACAGACACAGAGCTCACATGGCTGCTTGTATTCAAGGCAAACCGTGTTTGTCCTCGTCGATCAAACACAGGGACCGCCAGTGCTCGCATTCCCAATTCCAGTTCTTGATCCACAATGGCGTAACCCTGACTGCGAATGCGATTCAGCTCTGCAAGTAGACTTTCACGGCCTTTGGTGTAGGCCGTGAGTTGATCGAACGAGGTACGATCAAGAAGGCTATTCAGCTCCGCATCCGGCAGAGCGGCCATCAGCACCCGTCCACCCGAAGTGGCATAGGCTGGCAGCCGGGCACCGATCTGCAGGTTAATGGGAATCAGCCCCCGTCTGGGGATCCGAGCAACGTAGACAATATCAGTGCCATCGAGAACCAGTGCCGAGCAGGATTCGCCCAGGCGATACGACACCCTCTCCATAATCGGCGTGATGGTTTCGGTAAAATCGAGTGATGTCAGGTACGAGTAGCCCAACTCCAGCACTTTGGCGGTTAACCGAAAGGTTTTGTCGTCCTGTGAGACGTAACCCAGCTTAAGCAGTGTCAGCAGGTAGCGCCGGGCCGCAGCCCGGGACAGACCATTCTTCTCCGCGACCGCAGACAGCGTCATCGCCGGCGTTTCAGTGTCAAAGGACCGTATCAGGGCAAGCCCACGGGCGAATGTCGACATAAATTCTTTGTCGACTTCCTGGTCTGTCGATGATCTACCCGTCACTTTTCCCTTCCCAGCATCATGTTGTTGGTCGTTCGATTATCGACCAAAAGTTCGAAACTGAAAGCATGACAGGCACTCCGGGGCCTTGCAAGTGAGAGGCCAGCCCCGCCTGGAACAACGAACGGGCACCGTCGATCAGTGTTTCTGAGCCATCCAGTCGTCAAGTGATTCACCATGTTGCACCAGCCTCTCGAGCAACGCGGCCGGTTTCCAGTAGTCCTCTCCGGTCTGGCTGTGCAGCTCCTCCAACCGGTTCTTGACCTCCTTCAATCCTCTCTGGGCGGCGTAAAACATAGGACCACCGCGGTAGGCCGGGAATCCATATCCGTTGACGTAAACCACATCGATGTCACCGGGTCGCTGGGCTACACCCTCTTCAAGAATGTGGAAACCCTCGTTAATCAGGGCCATCAAATGTCGGTCCAGAATCTCGTCTTTGGACAAGGTTCTGCGGCGGACGCCGTGTTTTTGGGCCTGAGCGGTGATGACTTCCATCACCTGTGCATCCACGCTTCGTACTCGTGTTCTGGAATCGTAACGATAATAGCCGGCCCCTGACTTCTGGCCGAGGCGGCCCATTTCTACCAGAGCATCTGCTATGCAGTAGGAAGTTGGTGCCCCTTTCTGCTCGTCAGTCAGGGCTTGTCGCGCTTTGTAGCCTATGTCCAATCCGGCCAGGTCTCCTACGGCCAAGGGGCCCATCGCCATACCAAAGCCGGTCAGGACGCCGTCGATCTCCTCCGGGCTCGCACCTTCAATCATGCACAATTGGGCTTCACGGGCGTACTGGCGGAGCATGCGATTGCCGATAAAGCCGAAGCAGACTCGCGCCAGTACCGACACTTTGCCGATCCGTTTGCCAAGCGACATTGCGGTGGCCAGCACCTCATCCGAGGTGCTTTCCGCCCTCACGACTTCTAACAGACGCATCACATTGGCGGGGCTGAAGAAGTGCATCCCGACAACATCCTGGGGCCTGGAAGTCACTCGAGCGATCTGATCGACGTCCAGGTAAGATGTGTTGGTCGCGAGGATCGCGCCGGGCTTGCATACTTTATCGAGCTGGGAGAAAACCCGGTGCTTGACCTCCATGCTTTCAAAAACAGCCTCGATCACCAGGTCCACTTCCCCGAGGTTCGCGTAGTCGGTGGTTCCCGAAATCAGTTTTTCACGGGTCATGGCTTCGTGTTCCGACAGCTTGCCCTTACTGACGGTGATACCGTAGTTCTTGCCGATCAACGCCAGCCCGCGATCCAGTGCCTCCTGATTCAGCTCCAGCAAAGTAACGGGAATCCCGGCATTGGCAAAACACATGGCGATTCCCGCCCCCATGGTGCCCCCACCGATGATGCCAACCCGGTCGATGGATCGTGGCTGACTCGCCGGATCCAACCCCAGCACCTTCGGTGCTTGCCGCTCAGCAAAAAAGAGATGGCGCAAGGCGGCGGATTGCTCCGACCCAGCACACACCATGAATTGAGCTCGCTCGAACGCCAGCCCCTCCTCGAAGGGTAATTGGGATGCTGCTTCAACGCAGTCGACAATAAGCTGCGGCGCCTGCTGCCCCCGCATTTGCTTGCTCAGCGCGGTTCGCCAGCTTCGGAATTGCTCAGGGCTGGCATCCTCACGGGACACGTTCATATCCCTCACCCGTCGTAATTCAGCGCCATCGGCTACCAGCTCGCGTGCGTAGCCAAGTGAGGCCTCTTTTAAAGGAGCGTTCAACAGCCGGTCAATCAGACCAAGCTTGGCCGCCCTGGCGGCATAAACTGGCTTGCCGGAGGCAATGATGTCCAAAGAGGCTTCAACTCCGATCAGACGCGGCAATCGCTGGGTTCCTCCCGCCCCGGGCAGAAGCCCAAGCTTCACCTCCGGCAAGCCAACCAAGGCATCCGACACCGCGCAGCGGTAATGACAACTTAACGCCACCTCAAACCCCCCACCGAGCGCACTGCCATGTATCGCCGCGATCACCGGTTTACTAAGGCTCTCGATGGCCGCATTGACTTCCGGCAGAGACGGCGCCTGCGGCATCTTTCCAAATTCGTTGATGTCAGCGCCTGCAATGAAGGTGCGGCCTTCGCAAAGCAGGACAACGGCTTTCGAGGGATCGGTCCGTGCTGTCGCGAGTGCATCGACCAGCCCCTCGCGTACCTTCTGCGACAGTGCATTAACCGGTGGATTGTTAACGGTAATTACACCGATGTCATCAACAAGCTCGTAAGAAACCAGCATGCAGAAGTCTCTCCTTTCAATTCTGTGGGAAGGGCCTGGAAAAATAGTCTTGGCCAGAGCCGGGGCGTCACGGTTTCGGGATCGTGTTGCCAGGGACGCCGGCTCATCGAAGCGTTTACAGCACGCCTTCGTCGCGCAGCGCGGCCAGTTCTTCGGGGGATTTTCCGAGTAGTCGCTTCAAGGTCTCATCGGTATCTTCGCCCAGCATCGGCGGCGCCTTTCGATACTCCTGCTGGGTTTTGGAAAATTTGATCGGATTTGCAATTCCGGGCACCTTGCCGAGTTGTGGGTGCTCCAACTCCAGTTTCATGTTGCGAGCAATAACCTGTGGGTCTTCGAAGACTTCCTGAATATTCTGGATCGGCCCGCACGGCACGCTCACGCTCACCAGGCAGTCCATCCACTCCCGACTGGTGCGGGTGCGGGTGTATTCACACAGCTTGCCGACCAATTCCTGGCGATGAATGACCCGCTGAGGGTTGGTGGCAAATCGCTGATCCTCCGCCAGTTCCGGGCAGCCGATGGCGCTACAAAGACGCTGGAACTGGCCGTCGTTGCCTACGGCAATGATGACCTGCCCGTCACTGGTCGGGAATGGCTGATAAGGTGCCAGGTTGGGGTGATACTCTCCGGTTCGCCCCGGTGCCTCACCACTGCAAAAATAGTTGAGTGCCTGGTTCGCCATCCAGCTCACCTGCACATCCAGTAACGCCATGTCGATGTGCTGCCCCTCGCCGGTGTTGGTCCGGTGATGCAGGGCCGAGAGGATCGCGATCACTGAATTCATTCCTGTGGTCAGGTCAGCCACCGCCATACCGACACGCTGTGGCCCTGCTCCAGGCTGACCATCGGGCACGCCGGTGATACTCATCAATCCAGATTGCGCCTGTATCAGGTAATCGTAACCTGCATAGCTGGCCATGGGCCCTGTTTGACCAAAGCCCGTCACGGAGCAGTAAATCAGCTGAGGGTTAATTTCTGACAGAGACTCATAGTCCAATCCCTTCTTCGCCAGACCTCCCGTTTTGAAGTTCTCCACCAACACGTCGCATTCGGCGGCCAGCTCCCGAATCAGCGCCTGGCCTTCGGGCTTTCCGATATCGACAGTTACCGAATGCTTACCCCGATTCGCAGACAGGTAGTAGCCGGACTGACTGGTGGGGTTGCCCTGTTCGTCATTCAGCCACGGAGGTCCCCAGTGACGAGTATCGTCACCCAGACCCGGTCGCTCAATCTTGATGACTTCCGCACCGAGGTCAGCCATGATCTGAGTGCACCAGGGACCGGCCATCACCCGCGACAAATCTAAAACTCGAATTCCTGACAATGGGCCAGACATAACAATCTCCTGATTCAAGCCGCGTCTTGGGCGTTGCGAATAATGTGTTTGGCGATAACGAGCTGTTGGATCTGAGATGTTCCTTCGTACAATCGGAACAGCCTGACATCACGATAAAACCGCTCAACGCAGTATTCGCTGATGTAGCCTGCACCGCCATGGATCTGGACCGCCCGATCGGCGACACGCCCCACCATTTCCGTGCAATAGAGCTTGCAGCTGGCAGCGTTCATAGACACCGACTGCCCTGCGTCGTAGGAACGGGCAGTCTCCTCGACCATGCATTTGCCGGCGTAGTACTCCGTCTGACTGTCCGCCAGCATCGCCTGAACGAGTTGGAAATTGGCGATATCGCTTCCGAACTGTTTACGCTGGGTGGCGTAGCTGACGCTCTCGTCGATCAGTCGCTTGGCGGTTCCAACACTCAGGGCACTGATGTGCAGACGGCCCCGATCCAGCACTTTCATCGCGGTTTTGAAGCCGCGACCTTCCTTTCCGCCAATCAGGGAATTAGCGGGCACCCGTACGTTATCGAACATCACGTCGCAGGTATGCGCGCCTTTCTGGCCCATTTTTTTATCCGGTTTTCCCAACGAAATCCCCGGAAGGCTAGCGTCGACGAGAAAAGCCGAGACGCCACGACCACCCTCATCCCGGGTCCCGGTGCGCGCCATTACGGTAAATAGCCCGGCTCGGGGCGCGTTCGTGATATAGCGTTTGTTGCCGTTCAGCACATACTCGTCGCCTTCTCGCCGGGCAGTGGTAACCACTGAGCCTGCATCGGATCCAGCGTCCGCCTCAGTCAGTGCAAAAGAACCAATCAGTTCACCGCTGGCCAATTGGGGCAGATACCGGGCTTTCTGCTCGTCCGTACCATCAATGATGATGCCTTGAGAGCCAATACCGACGTTGGTTCCAAACATGGAGCGAAACACCGGCGACGTGTAGCCCATCTCCTGGATGATAGCCACCTCGTCGCTCATGCTCAGTCCGAGGCCGCCGAATTCCTCGGGAATAGAAAGACCGAACAGCCCCATTTCCCGCATTTCCTCAATCACCTCTTCCGGAATGCTGTCTTCCTCGGCAACCTGCATTTCCAGGGGGACCAGTCGCTCACGGACATAGCGGCGAACAGTGTCAACAAATTGATTCAGGGTTTCTTGATCGAGTGCCATCGCGGCCTCCCATTTCATTTCAGTGTCAGCGGCTGGCTCAACGCCAGGACCGCTCTCATAATTGCGCTCATCAGGAGCCAGAAATGCCCTTCGAACGGCGGTCTGATTAAAGTTCTATGGATTATGAAGCGGTCGCCCCAAGCACAATCAGGGCGCAGAGAGTGCTACTCAGCGAGAGCATGAGCAGGGAGTATCGACGACTCCATTCGTAGGCGGCCTGATGAGCGCTGTAGCCCGTGCAGCGCTCAAGCAACAAGGAGTTTGCGGAATACGGTGTCCCGGCAATCGTGATACCCCAACCGGTAACGATACCCAGCCCCAATGCCGGCAGAGCAGATTCCGGCCAAATCGGCCCAAGGATCCCGCCATACACCGTGGCCGAAATAATGGGGTTTACGCCGATGGTTCCGCCGCAGAAAAATAACCAGGGAATGGCAAACGCCAGCGCTGGATAAACCCAGTCCGACAAACTGAATTCGGCGCCGAGGGACTGTAATGCCAAGACAGTTATAGCCCCACCCAGAAACGACGAACCACCCATGATGGCCAGTTCGTTATTGACGTTGGCCAGCGACGGCAGCCACCACGCAGCTGTAGTAACTCTTCGATGGAGCAACGACATCAATACCACGCCGAGGCAACTCAGAGTCACCGCGAGAGAGTATTTCAGGCCGCCCCAAGCACTGAGGGCAAAGGCGCTTAAACAGATGAACAGGACAATTGCCAGAAAACGTATCCACGGCCAAAGGGCGGATACTTTCAGCTCCTGATACGGTCGCTGCGCTTCCTGCTCCCTCGAACCAACACCGACCACAAGGTAGAGCAAGGCAAACGGCAAGCTCAGCGTGAGCAAAGCCCAGCTTTGCAATCCGGGCAAGAGAGTGACCGTCATTACCACGGCAATCGACAGAGGGGAGCCCATAGGCGACGCGCCAAATCCACGAATAACTGCCCGTGCCGCATTGCGGGTAGCAGCGCTATCTCCAGACTGACGGACCTCGGCACCAACCATGGTTGCGACCAATCCGACCGATCCAAAATTGAGTGGAATGGAGAGCACGCCGGTGCCCGCGCTCAACCCCAGGTAACGAGCCACGGGGCGACCACCGAAGAGACTCTCTGAAATGACGGTCAGATCCTTTGACGTTCCTAACACTGCCGACAACAGCATCACAGACAATATCAATCCTGTAACGCCCGCCATGCTCTCAGAGGAGGTCACTAGTAAATCAGGTTGATTCACCAATGCGTAAAGAGTGACTGTCGCTATTAAGGACGCAATCACTCGCCCAACGGTTCGCAGCTGCCTCCAACTCAGGAAAACCAACAGTGCCGCCAGCCCAGATGAGGCCTGCGCGCTCCCGGGGATCATGGTGAACACCGAGCACAACAAGGCGAGATAGGCCAGCAGCGATAGCAGCTTTGATAATTCAGGGCGCGCAATCATGGCAGCATAGCCACCCAATGGTTCACAGCCTGCTTTTCAATTTCGATCACAGAAAACAACCCGTCAGCGCGCAAAAACGCCGTTTTCGTCATCACCACCCAGCACATAACGAAACGAGCCTTGAGCCGTAGCGACCAGAGTATCCCCAAGCAATACCTTGGCTTCGGCAAAGAAGATTTTGCGGCCGCGACTGAGCATTTTGCCCTCAGCCCGCAGGACACCCTTGTCGACCGGACTCATGAACTGGGTGTTGAGAGAAATGGTACTGCAGCGCCGGATGTTACCGGGCAGGGTACAGTAGGTGCCGCTCAATCCAGCGACGCTGTCGAGGAGCGTTGTAAGCACGCCACCGTGGACAAATCCGTTGCGATTCAGCAGGTGATCCGCCACTGGAATGGATGCCTGGACTTGTCCGGGCGTCCACTCGACAACCCGGAATCCCAAGAACTCGCGGAATCCGCCCAAATTCTCGTTCTCGGTGATCAGGTTTATATCGCTCATCTGGCTTCTCGCTCTTTCGCTTTGCGCCCGCTTTCAAGGGCCGTTTTCAGATGAGCAGCACGGTATCACTCGACAATGGATGCCACTATTATATACTTTTTATACCACCCATCTCATTTTTGTATATCTTGCCGACTGGTTGAGCTATCCCTCAGCTTGGCATTGGATACCAGTTCAACCGGGAGCCGGTCATGCCGTTTCAACCCAAGATTGACCTCCGTCAGCTCAATAGCTTTGTCACCATCGCAGAAATGGGCAGTTTCAGCAGAGCTTCGGAGAAGCTGTTCGTTGCCCAGCCAGCGCTGAGCCGACAGATCCGGCTTATGGAGGAGGCTTTAAATGTAGAGGTGTTCGTCCGCCACGGGCGGGGTGTGGTAATGACGTCTGCCGGGGAGTTGCTTTACGAGAAAGCGAAAGCCATGTTTCAGGACTTGGAGCGCACCCAGGCGGATGTAGCCGCGATAGCGGGCGAAGTAACAGGCCAGCTGACTCTCGGGTTGCTACCCACTGCAGCCCACTCGTTCTCCGGCGGCATCATCGAAGAGTTTCGTCGCCGTTTCCCTCAGGTTACGCTGGCGATCAAATCTGCCATGAGCGGCACTCTTCAACAGATGGTGTCCCAGCACCGGGTCGATCTGGCCATTACCTACAACCACGGCAGACTCAAACATCTTCACTACACGCCGTTGATTGAGGAGCGCTTTTATCTGGTATCGCCGCCAGGAACCGAGGTATCAGGCCGCAGCGAGCTGACCCTCGACGAGGTACTGGAGCTGCCACTGGTTATGCCGGAAGAGAAGCACGGCCTTCGGGAGCTTATGGAAAGGGAGGCCATCAAACACCAAAAAAAGCTCGAGCTCGCCCTGGAAGTCAACGCCTGGCCATTAATGACCGATCTGGTTCGCCGGGGGCTTGGTTACACCATTCTATCCTTCGCAAGCGTGCACGAACTGGTTCAGCGCGAAGAGGTGGTGGCCATTCCCATTCATTCCCCCGAAATTAACCGCTCGTTGGCGATAGTTACCCCCAAGGACCTTCCTCCGTCCATCGCGGCACTCAAGCTGGCGGAGACCATCATGAACCAAGTTACCCAACAAGTAGAGGAAGGTGTTTGGAGAGGACGCCCCCTATTCCGCAACAACGCTCTGGAAAACATGAAAGCCGTTGGTTCCGAAGACGATGACAAGAACTAAGAAGTGACAACGGGAATATCGATCAGACATTCCCGCTGTGGCTGAGACCGGATTAGCTTGAGACTTTCAGTACCACTTTCCCTGTAGCACGTCTCTCGGTCAGCGCTCCAAGCGCCTTGACGTAATCCTCAAATTCAAACACTTCGCTGATCTTCGGATCGATCTTGCCCTCGGCGTAGAGCTTCATCAGCTCCATCATGTTCTGGGCACTGGCCTCTGGCTCCCGCTGGGTGAAGCTGCCCCAGAATACTCCGACCACGGAACAGCCCTTCAGCAGCGTCAGGTTGGCCGGAACTTTCGGAATATCACCGGCGGCAAAGCCGATGATCAAGTGCCGGCCGTTCCAACCCATGGCACGCAGGGCCTGTTCGGTGAAGTCGCCGCCTACCGGGTCGTAGACCACGTCGACGCCTTTGCCCTTGGTAAGATTCTTGACCGTTTCTTTCAGGGGCTGCTCGCTGTAGTTGATCAGTTCGTCAGCTCCAGCCGCTTTCGCAACGGCGAGTTTTTTTTCGGAGCTGGCTGCGGCAATCACCCGAGCGCCCATAGCCTTGCCCAGTTCCACGGTTGCCAGGCCGACACCGCCACTGGCGCCCAGTACCAGCAAGGTCTCGCCCGGCTGTAGGTTGCCGCGTTGCTTCAGCGCGTAATACGAAGTGCCGTAGACCATAGAAAAAGCGGCGGCTTTTTCGTCGGACATGCCGTCGGGTACCGGCAGCAGATTCTGTTCTGGCACCACCACTTCCTCGGCAAAGGAACCATAACCGGTCAGGCCGGCCACTCGATCACCATGCTTGAAACGAGTCACTTTCTCACCCACTTCAATCACTTCCCCGGCCATTTCACCACCTGGGGAAAACGGCAGGCTGGGCTTGAGCTGGTACTTATTCTCGATGATCAGGGTATCTGGGAAGTTCAAGCCAGCTGCTTTAACACGCACCTTTACGCCCCGCCCCTTAACCTCAGGACTTGGGACATCATCAATAACCAGCGTATCGGCCGGGCCGTAGTCCTTGCAGAGGATGGCTTTCATGGAAACTCCTATCGCGACATTGTTATTGGGCTCTGGATCGTCTTGGGGTCAATCCGGAGTCACGTGATCGTCAAGCTAAACACAGTCGCGCCATGAAGCAAATAAAGCCCTCTTATTGAAGTAAATAAACGTCATCTATTCGGCTTACAGGATCAGACCCGTATACACCAGGGCGGCCAGCAGACACAAACCGGATATGACCAGACCAAGTTTCAGGCCAACGGACGTTGCACCGGATTCCGAAACCTCTTCGGCTTCCTCCGGATCAATACCGTGCTCGGTGCCGCTGGCGGTTCGGATCAATTCGATCATGGCCTCACACTGTCGAGCACTGAATAAAGTTGGATCAAAGCTTTCCAATCCCTCTTCATCGAGGAATCGGCGAATGTCGGCCGACAGCGGCACATACTTCATAGACCAATTGGAAATGGTGCGTTCCTCAATAGGCTCGTCGATCAAAGTCACGATGTGCTGGTGACGATCATCCTCAAGGATTCTCTGATAGGTCTCTCTCAGCTCGTCTTCCTCGCCTTCGAGATACTGGAAGAAGCGGTCGCCTCCGTAATAAAGCCCACCGGTGAGCTGGTTCCTGGCATTGTTTCGGCGGGATATCGCCAGAATCTGAGCGACGGTCGGTTCCATGCCTTTGCCAACTTGCTCGGCCTCAAACGCGGCCTCGCTGGCGTACGCCAGGCGCATCATCGTCATGTCGGGGACTCCGCTCTGGTTATAGAAGCACTTCCGATACTCTTTACGCCAGAGCATGTCGCTTCAGATCACAGGCCATGAACACCCCTCGGGTGAAGCCTGTGCGAAATTCCGTTATGCTTCAGCCACCTGCTCAGGACTCCGAGATCGCAGCTCGCCTGAACCTTCACTCCGTCAGGATTCGCCATGTTCGACATCGTCTACTTACTCGAAATGATCGGGATCGTCGCCTTTGCCATTTCCGGCATGCTGGTGGCGCGGGCGAAGAACATGGATCCGGTCGGGGTCTTTACCATTGGCTTCATCACCGCCATGGGCGGCGGCACGCTGCGTGACCTGATTCTCGACAACCACCCGGTGTACTGGATTCAACACCAGGAAATGCCAATCCTCATTCTGATTCTTGCGGTGGTGTTCAGCTACTGGCAACGGGCTGGGCGGATCCCGGAGGCCAGGATTGTGTTGCCGGATGCCGTCGGGCTGGGGGTATTCTCGATCCTCGGTGCACAGTTGGCGCTGGATCTGGGGCATTCCTGGTTTATCGCCTCCCTTTTGGGTGTCATGACCGGCACCTTTGGCGGTGCCTTGCGCGATACCCTATGCAACGAAGTACCCACCATTTTCCGGAAGGATCAGCTTTACGCCTCCATCTCGTTCGCCGGTTGCTGGGTGTATTTCACCGGCCATTGGTTTCTCGCCAATGAGGCCATCGCCCTCACCATTGGCCTACTGTTCATTGTGGTGGTCCGCATGGCGGCGGTGCGGTTCGATATTCGCCTGCAACGGGATTCGAACCACGACTGATTAGCAGGCTCATTGGCAGCACACTGCCAATCATCCCTTGGCCTGAGCGCCTTCAGCCGGTAAGATTGCCGTTTTTTCACGCAATCCACGTTTCCCATTCGAAACTGATTCCCAACTCCCAACTTTTGGCATCCTGAGAGGCAGACTTCCGTCATGCTTGAACGACTGTTCCAACTCCAGGCCCACGGCACCACTGTTCGTAAAGAACTGGTTGCGGGCGTAACCACCTTCCTGACCATGGCATACATTATCGTGGTCAACCCCAGCATCCTGTCGTCCACCGGTATGGACTTTGGCGCCGTGTTTGTCGCGACCTGTCTGGCGGCTACTATCGGGACCCTGATCATGGGCCTGTGGGCCAACTACCCCATCGCCCTGGCTCCGGGCATGGGCCTGAACGCCTTCTTCTCCTTTACCGTTGTCGGCAGCATGGGCTACAGCTGGCAGGTTGCCCTGGGGGCGGTCTTCCTCTCCGGTGTGATCTTCTTCCTGCTCAGCATCCTCAAGGTACGTGAGTGGATCATCAACAGTATCCCCATGTCCCTGCGCTTCGGCATCTCCGCCGGTATTGGTTTCTTTCTGGCACTGATTGCCCTGAAAAATGCCGGCATCGTGGTGGATCATCCGGCGACCTTGGTTGGTCTGGGCGACATCAAAGTGGCTGAGAGCCTGCTGTTCTTCGGAGGTTTCGTGCTGATTTGTGCGCTTTCGTTCCGCCAGATCACCGGTGCCGTGATGATCGGCATCATCGCGATTACCGGTATCTCCATGGCACTGGGCATGGTCGAGTATCAGGGTTTTGTCTCTGCCCCGCCAAGCCTGGCCCCGACCTTCATGCAGCTGGACATTGCCGGTGCCCTGAACGTGGGCATGATCAGCATCGTGTTCGCCTTCCTGTTTGTCGACCTGTTCGACACCTCCGGCACCCTGATCGGCGCGGCACAGCGCGGCGGCCTGCTGGACAAGGACGGCAAGCTGCCCCGTCTGGGCCGCGCCCTGATGTCCGACTCGGTGGCGACCATGTCCGGCGCTGCCATGGGCACCTCCACCACCACCAGCTATATTGAATCCACCGCGGGCATTTCCGCCGGTGGCCGCACCGGTCTGACCGCCGTTGTGGTAGCGGCCCTGTTCATGGCCTGCCTGCTGCTGTCGCCGATTGCCAGCATCATTCCGGCCTACGCCACGGCACCGGCCCTGATGTACGTGGCCGTGCTGATGACCGGTGGCCTGAAGCTGGTCGACTGGGACGACATCACCGACGCGGCACCAGCCGTGGTGACCGCCCTGATGATGCCGCTGACCTTCTCCATCGCTAACGGCATCGCCATGGGTTTCATCACCTACGCCATCGTGAAAGCACTGAGCGGTCGCTGGTCCGATCTCAATGCCAGCGTTGTCATCATTGCATTCGTGTTCGTACTGAAATTCATCTTCCTGGATGCGGCGTAAGCCGCAGCCAGAACGATTACCGGATCTGTCATGGATTATTTCTCTGAGAGCATCAAAAAAGCGATCCGCACCGTGCCGGACTGGCCCAAGCCCGGCGTCGCGTTTCGCGACATCACCACGGTCCTGCAGGACAAGACCGCCTTTCGCAAACTGATCGATGCCTTCGTTCACCGGTACCACGGAGAAGACATCACTGCAGTCGCCGCCGTCGACGCTCGCGGGTTCATTATCGGCTCGGCGCTGGCCTATGAGCTGAATGCCTCGCTGGTGCTGGTGCGCAAGAAGGGCAAGCTGCCGTTCGACACCCTGGTAGAAGACTACGAACTGGAATACGGCACCGCCTCGGTTGAACTGCACAAAGACGCCTTCAAGCCCGGCGACAAAGTGGTCCTGGTGGATGACCTGATTGCCACCGGCGGCACCATGTTGGCCGCCACCCGACTGATTCGTCGCATTGGTGCGGAAATCGTCGAGGTGGCCGCAATGATCGACCTGCCAGACCTGGGCGGCTCACGCAAGCTGCAGGACGAAGGCCTTCAGGTTTATACTGTTTGCTCGTTCGACGGAGAATAAACGCAGTAGACAAGGAGACGGCCATGCAGGACTACCAACACCACTGGAAAGACGGCACTCCGGTGCATCTGCCCCTCGGCAAGATAGTCTGCATTGGCCGCAACTACGCCGAACACGCCCGGGAGCTGAACAACCCGGTACCCGACGAACCGCTGCTGTTCATCAAGCCTGCCACCGCAGCGGTTCACATTACCCGCCCTCTCAGCATGCCCCAAAACAGCGGCGCCGTGCATTTTGAGGCGGAATTGGCCGTACTGATCGGCCGCCCCCTGACCAACGCGTCCGCCAGCGAAGCTGAAACCGCCATTCTCGGCTATGGCCTTGCCCTCGACCTGACCCTTCGGGATTTACAAAGCAAACTGAAAGAAAAGGGCCAGCCCTGGGAGCGCGCCAAGGGGTTCGATGGCGCCTGCCCGCTGTCGCCGTTCGTAGCCGCGGACAAACTGCTCAAAGACAACATCCACTTCACGCTGGACATTGACGGGGAGCGCCGCCAGACCGGCGAAACCCGGGAAATGCTCAATCCGGTTGTGCCGCTGATCGCCCACATCAGCAGCCAGTTCAGTCTGATGCCAGGGGATGTGGTGCTGACCGGCACCCCCAAAGGTGTTGGCGCTCTGGCCACCGGGCAAACCCTGTCCCTGGAACTGGAAGACCTGCTGTTCGTTGAGACCAAAGTGGTTTAACGTTCAGCGAGAGCAAACCTATCTCCGGTTAAGGACGTACACCTGGCATGGCAAAGAAACCGGTAACCTCACGCAGTGGTCGATTCTTCAAACTCGCAGGCATGACCGCCTCAGTGGCAGGTCAGTATGCCGGTCAGCGCGCGCGCCGACTGTTCGGAAGTGAAAACGACGACGGCGCCCAGAGCGAGAGCTACACCCGCATGGCCGGGCAGATCGCGGATACCCTGGGCGAGCTCAAGGGCGCCGTGATGAAAGTCGGCCAGATAGCGTCCCAGACCCAGGACTTTTTGCCGAAAGAGTTTTCGGACGCGCTGCAGACCTTGCAGAAAGAAGCGCCCCCCATGCCCTTCCCGGTTATCGTTGAGCAGATCGAATCGGAGCTGGGCAAGCCCATTCCGGAACTGTTCGAATACCTGCAGGAAAAGCCCTATGCCGCTGCCTCCATCGGCCAGGTGCACCGGGCGCGCCTGCACGACGGCACAGACGTGATCGTCAAGGTGCAGTACCCCGGTGTGGACGACTCCTGCGATTCTGACCTGAAACAGCTGCGTCTGGCCTTGAAGCTGGGCGGCTTGCTGAAAATGCCGAAAGAGGCGGTGGATCAGTTGTTTGGCGAGATCCGTGAGCGCCTTAAGGAAGAACTGGATTACCTGAACGAGGCGGAGAATCTCCGCCTGTTCCGCAAGTTTCATGAGAAAGACGACTGGGTCATCATCCCCTCAGTAATCGACACCCACTCCAGCCGCCGGGTGCTGACCCTGGAGCTGGTAGAAGGGGATCACGTCAGTGAGGTGACGCCCGAGCGCTACGATCAGGACACCATCAACCTGATTGGCCACCGGATTTTCACCACCATGGCCGACCAGCTGTTCCGCTTCCAATGCATTCACGGTGACCCCCACGCCGGCAACTTCGCCTATCGGCCCGACGGCTCCATCATCCTGTACGATTTTGGCTGCGTGAAAAAGCTCAAGCCGGAAATCATCAAGTCCTACCGGGAAGCGCTGGTGGCGGCCCTGCAGGAAGACTACCAGGCCCTGGATCGGCACCTGATTGATCTGGGCGCTCGCGTGGAGAGCCGGCCCGCGGTGGACGAAGACTATTACGCCATGTGGCGGGACATCCTCATTGTGCCCTTTGAGCAGGAAGAGCCCTACGACTTTGCCGATGCCGACCTGCACCAACAGGTGGCGGCGAAGACCAGCACCGTGTTCAAGTACCTGGAGTACTTCAAGCCGCCGGTGGAAAGCATCTTCATCGACCGGATGATCGCCGGCCACTACTGGATGCTGAAGCGTCTGGGTGTACAGGCGGCGTTTCGGTCGGAGCTGGAGAAGTACCTCGAAACCTCCCTGCATTGAGCGTTCCTGAAGTGCGGTGAACCACAACCGCCTCGTCAGAAGTAGCCGACCAAGCGTCCGAGCACCAGCATGATCAGCCACGCCACCATCGAGACCAAGGCGCCGGCGCGCAGCCCGGCGCTTGGTGTCAGCCTCGAATCCCCGGCCGCCACCGACGAATAGCGCAAGGCAATCACCAGAATGTTGATCAGCGCCAGCACCAACACCAGCATCTTGGCCCGAAACCAGAACGACTGAACGTATTCCGTGGCCCGGGCGATGAACATCAGGCTGCCCGTTAGCATGGCGAGCCCCAGGCCGGTGGCGGCGGTGGTGCGCAACGTGCGCCACAGCGGCTGTAGTGGCAGGCTCGACCAGAGCCCGAGCAACCGCAGGTCCAGCGGCAGGATGCCGCCCACCAGCAGGGCAATACCCAGAATGTGACCGGCATTGACCAGCGGGTACCACCACACCGAACCTGCGAGCGCCTGGGCCAGCAGGCTCTGCTCGATGATTGTGGCGAGCTCTAACATGGGCGCTTAGAGACGCTCAGGAGGGTCGGCCCGGGTAGAGATTGTAGTCCTTACCGTCGATGACGATGCGCTCAGCCTTAACAAGACGCTCCCCCGCCTTGGCCGAGCGGTGGCCATGCACGGTAATCGTCCGGCCCTCGGCCAGCAGCTCCGCGGTCAGACCCGCCCGCTGGTTGCGCCAGGGCTGGCCAACTTCGATTAGCCACTCCTTGCCATCGACGTCCAGGGTGACCTCGCCGTGGGGATTACCCAGACGCTTGGCCACCACGGTGCCGGTGATCTCAAATTCCTGATCGGTGGCCCAGCCCCAGCCGTGGTGCCCTACGGCCTGCCCTGAACCCAGAATCAATGCAAAAGCGATGGTCCACCAGAGGGGTGAACGAATGATGGGCAACATGGTCGGTTCCCTCCCTTTGCTCTCGGTAACCTTGGTCTGAGATTAGACCAGACACTGCTGGTGAGACAGGAGGCTTTGGCTGGGGTTCGGGCTGGGGTTCGGGCCGGGGTTCAGGTCGTGGCTCAGCCCAGGGCCGCAACCCAGTCGGCGACGCCCTCGCAGGCGCCCTTCTGGATGAATCTGGCCCGGGACACCGAGGGCGGATCGGCCGGGTCGACCACGGTGATGGGAATGCCCGGTTCCACTTCATACACCAGGCCGGCGGCGGGATACACTTGCAGGGAAGTTCCGACGATCAGCAGGTGATCGGCAGTGCGTACCACCTCAGCGGCGGCATCCAGCATCGGCACTTCTTCCCCGAACCAGACAATGTGCGGTCGCAACTGGGCGCCCCATTCGCAGGTCTCACCCGGCTGAATGTCGCGGTAGCCAATGTCGTATACCAGGTCCTGGTGCTCTGAACTGCGGGCTTTGGTGAGTTCACCGTGCAAGTGAATCACCTCGCTGGACCCGCCACGCTCGTGCAGATCGTCCACATTCTGGGTGACGATGGTAACCCGGTAGCGGGCTTCCAGCTCCGCCAGTAGTCGGTGGGCCCGATTGGGCTGTGCCGATTCCAGCTGGCGCCGGCGGTCGTTGTAGAACCGCAGCACCAGTTCCTGATTGCGGGCAAAGGCCTCCGGGGTCGCCACATCGTAGACGCTGTGCTGCTCCCACAAGCCGCAGTTGTCCCGGAAGGTGGAGAGGCCGCTTTCGGCGCTGATACCAGCGCCGGTCAGTACAACGATGTGTTCCTGCATCAGTCGAAGATCTTGCCGGGGTTGATCACACCCTTGGGATCGAAGACCTGCTTGATCGCTTTCATGTAGGCAATCTCCGCCTCGCTGCGGGTGTAGTGCAGGTACGGTTTCTTGGTCATGCCCACGCCGTGCTCCGCGGAGACACTGCCCTCGTAACGCTCGACAATCTCGAACACCCATTTGTTGACCTGCTGGCACTTCTCGAAGAAGTCCTCGTTGGCCATGTCTTCGGGCTTCAGGATGTTCAGGTGCAAATTGCCGTCACCAATGTGCCCGAACCAGATGATCTCGAAATCCGGGTAGTGCTTGGTGACCACCTCGTCGATCTCGGTCAGGAAGCCGGGCACCTTGGACACGACCACGGAGATGTCGTTCTTGTAGGGGGTGCGCGGCGCGATGGATTCGGAAATCCGCTCCCGCAGCTGCCACAGGTTCTGGGCCTGGGTTTCGCTCTGGCTGATCACACCGTCCAAGACCCAGCCCTGCTCCACACACTGTTCAAACAGGCTCATGGCGTCGTCCATCACCTGATCGGACACCGCCTCAAACTCCAGCAAGGCGTAGTAAGGCGCCTCGGTGTCGAACGGCGCCTGCACCTGGCCGTGGGCCAGGACATGCTGCATGGCCTGGTGCGAGAAGAACTCGTAGGCGGTCAGATCAATCTGTTTCTGGAACGTCTGCAACACATCCATGGTGTTGGTCAGATCGTTCAGACCCAGCACCAGCACGGTCAGGTTGTCCGGCTGACGGGTCAGTTTCATGGTGGCTTCGGTGATAAAGCCCAGCGTGCCCTCGGCGCCGATAAACAGGTGCCGCAGGTCATAGCCGGTGTTGTTCTTCTCCAGGTCCTTGTTGAGTTCCAGGATGTCGCCCTTGCCGGTCACTACGGTCAGGCCAGCGACCCAGTCACGACTCATGCCGTAGCGAATCACCTTGATGCCACCGGCGTTGGTGGACAGGTTACCGCCCAGCTGACTGGAACCCGCTGAGGCGAAATCGACCGGATAATAAAGCCCGTTTTCCTCCGCCAGGTTCTGTAACTGCTCGGTAACCACGCCCGCCTGACAACGAACAGTGCGGTCGCTGGCGTTAATATCCAGCACCTGATTCATGTTGTCGAAGGCAACCACCACCTCGCCGTTGGCCGCAACCGCACCGGCACTCAGCCCGGTCCGACCGCCGGACGGCACCAGTGCCACGTTGTTCTCGTTGGCGAAGCGCACCAGCGCCTGAACCTGCTCGGTGGTTTTTGGCAGCACGATAGCCGTCGGGTTGGGCGGGTAGATCTTGGTCCAGTCCTTACCGTAAGCCTGGAGATCGTCTGGATCGGTCAGTACCTTGCCAGCGTTGTCACCGGTGGCAATCAGCTCGTTCAGGGAGGCAATGATCTGTTCGGAATTCATGGAGTCGTCTGTCTCGTAGAGGTTGGTCCGGGGCCGCTAACGTATTGGTTAACAGGGCCACAAAATCAGGCAATCCGGCCCGCTGTGAAATTCTGCGTTTATGGTATCATACCGCCCCTGTTCTGTGAGCCAGCCCTGACGATCGCTGGCTACAGGTCATTTCACGTGACGAAAGGTTCGGAAGCAAGCCCATGTCAAATACGTCTCTCGAAAAGAGCAAAATCCGGATCCTGCTGCTGGAAGGCGTGCATCAATCTGCCATTGATACCCTGAACGCTGCAGGCTACACCAACATCGAATATCTGACTCACTCGCTGTCTGAGGAAGACCTGATTGAGAAGATTGCCGATGCGCATTTCGTTGGGATTCGCTCGCGCACCCAACTGACCGAGAAGGTATTTGACGCCGCCAAGAAACTGGTAGCTGTGGGTTGTTTCTGCATCGGCACCAACCAGGTGAACCTGCAGGCCGCCACCCGTCGCGGCATCGCCGTGTTCAACGCGCCCTTCTCCAATACCCGGAGCGTTGCCGAGCTGGTTCTGGCTCAGGCGATCCTGCTGCTGCGCGGCGTACCGGAGAAAAACGCCAAGGCCCACCGGGGTGAGTGGCTGAAATCCGCCAAGGACAGCTACGAGATCCGCGGCAAGAAGCTGGGCATCATCGGCTACGGCAACATCGGCACCCAGTTCAGCGTGCTGGCCGAAGGCCTGGGCATGGACGTTTATTTCTACGACGTGGTATCCAAGCTGCCTATCGGTAACGCCACCCAGGTTGGCACCATGCAGGAATTGCTGAACATCGCCGACGTGGTGAGCCTGCACGTGCCGGAGACCCCGGCCACCAAGTACATGTTCAAGGCCGAACAGTTCGCCCAGATGAAGCCCGGCTCCATCCTGATGAATGCGTCCCGTGGCACCGTGGTCGACATCGACGCCCTGGCCGATGCCCTGCAAAGCGGCAAGCTTCTGGGCGCGGCGATCGACGTGTTCCCGGTTGAGCCGAAATCAAACACCGAAGAGTTCGTGTCACCACTGCGCGAGTTCGACAATGTGATCCTGACCCCGCACGTGGGCGGCTCCACCATCGAGGCCCAGGAAAACATCGGCCGCGAAGTGGCTGAAAAGCTGGCCATGTACAGCGACAACGGCACTTCGGTGTCGTCGGTGAACTTCCCGGAAGTGGCGCTGCCGTCGCATCCGAACCAGCATCGCCTGTTGCACATTCACGAGAACGTGCCGGGCGTAATGTCCGAGATCAACCAGGTGTTCTCCGAAAACGGCATCAACGTATGCGGTCAGTACCTGCAAACCAAAGAAGACATTGGTTACGTGGTGGTGGACGTGGACAAAGCCTACGGCGAGCTGGCGCTTGAAAAGCTGCGCCAGGTGAAAGGCACCATCCGCTGCCGCGTCCTGTTCTAAAGCAGGCAGCCGAAAAACAAAAAGCCGGGGCCATGGCCCCGGCTTTTTTTTGCCCGCGTGTTACTGCTCTACGCGCATCAGCAGGTTCGGTGAACCGGCCTTGATGCCGGACAACACATTGGCCGTGGTCTGTTCGACCAAAGCCTGATGCACCGCCGCCGGGGTCAGTTGACCATCGGCCGCCAACAGCAGCGCAGCATTGCCGGCCACATGGGGCGAGGCCATGGAGGTGCCGCTGATGGTGTTGGTCTGGTCATCACTCTGGTACCAGGCCGCGGTGATGCTGGAACCCGGTGCAAACAGGTCCAGGCAGTTGCCATGGTTGGAGAACGACGAGCGCTCATCGTTACGATCGGTACTGCCCACCGTGACAGCCTCTGCCACTCGGTTCGGCGAACCGTTGCAGGCATCGGCATCGTCATTGCCAGCAGCTACGACAAAGGTCACGCCTTCTTCGATGGCGCCGCGCACGGCACGGTCCAGGGCGTCAGAATTACCGCCCCCAAGGGACATGTTGGCGACGGCCGGGGCGGCATGGTTTTCAGCCACCCAGTCGACACCGGCGATGACATCCGAGTTGCTGCCGGCGCCGGCACAGTTCAGGACCCGTACCGGAGCGACCGAGGCGTCTTTCGCCACACCGTATTCGGTGCCCACTGCGGTACTGGAAACGTGGGTGCCATGGCCGTTGCAATCGGAGGTGTCCTCCGGATCCCCATCGCCGCCGAGCAAACCCAGTAGCGGCAGACCCAGGCCACCGGTGCCGGCGAAATTGCGCCCCGGGCTGACCCGACCGGTAAACTCCTGGTGGGAATCCCGCAGGCCCGTATCAATCACATACACCGTCACGCCATTCCCGGCATTGTCGGGGTAAACGTAGCGGTCGTTCAGCGGCAGGTAACGTTGATCAACCCGGTCGAGCCCCCAGGTTGCATCCTGCTGGGCTTCTGAGGCCATCACCACTCGGTCCGGCTCAACGGCTTTCACCCCAGGAAGAGACGACAGCAGGGCCGCCTGAGTGTCGGAAAGCGCCACGGCCGCGCCCGTGAACGCGTGCTCGTAAAGATGCAGCAAATCGCCCCCTCCCACGGCAGTGAGCAGTTGCTGGACACCAGCGCCGAGACCCGCGGTATTAAGCAGTTCAGGCAGCGCAGGATCCAGAGTAAGGATGAAGCGTCCGGGAATGACATCCCCGGCCGAGGGCGCGGTGGTCGGTGCCTCGGCCTGGCCAAGCAACGGACCCGCCAGATCGGAGAGAGGCCCGGCATGGGCGAATGGTGCGGCGGCCAACGTGATTGCAAACGGAGCGGCAATCCATAGGGTCTTATTCAAGAGCAAAACTCCTTCCTCGTTGATTATTGTCATTGAAGGCACCTGCGCTTGCCACGCGACTACGAGCCCACGTTATTCCTATCACGTCGATCAACTAAAAGGGTTCCACATTTCAATATCTTAATCAGGAGTTCATGGAGTTTCCCTTGAGAATTGGCAGCTTCCCACAATAGTCTTGTTAGGCGCAGAAGGTGCCTGAATGTTCACTGAGAAGGAGTCACGTATGTCTTTGAAGGATTCATTGCAGCAAAAACTTGAAACCCAGGCTGATCTCTGGAGCAAGCAGGTGGAAAGTCTGCGAGCTCAGGCCGAAGAGAAAATGGCCAAGGCCAAAGACGAAGAGTCCGAGGCGGAAGTACAGCGGGAATTTTCGGAGAAGATCCAGGCGCTGGAGGCGCAGATCGACACCGCGAAAAGCAAGATGAGTGAACTCAAAGACTCCAGCGAAGATCAGCTGAGCAGTCTGAAGCAGCGAATTGACGACTTCCTGTCCAGTAACAATTGATCACGTGGATGAACCTGGTTTAGGCCATAAAAAAAGGCTTCGGAGAGATTCCGAAGCCTTTTTTGTTCCCCGAGCACTAGCCTCGGGAGAAGCTCGCCGGATTACTGCATTGGCACCAGGGTCAACTCAACCCGGCGGTTCTGTTCACGGCCGCCCGCGCTGTCGTTGGAGGCAATGGGGTAACGCTCACCGTAACCCACAGCACGGGTGCGCTTGGGCGCAATGTTCTGGTTGAGCAGGAAATCGCGCACCGAGCCCGCACGTTGCTCACTCAGCAACTGGTTGTAGCTCTGGGAACCGGAGCTGTCTGTGTGCCCTTCGATCTGAATGATGGTCTTGTCGAACTCCAGGAGAACCAGGCTGACGGACTCCAGGGTATCGGTAAACGAGGGCTTGATGGACGATTGGTTGAGATCGAATGTAATGTTGCCCGGCATGATCAGTTCGATCTGATCACCGTTGCGAACAACCCGCACACCGGAACCTTCCAGTTTCCGACGCAGCTGAGCTTCCTGCTTGTCCATGTAGTAACCAATGCCGCCACCGATCGCGGCACCGCCGGCAGCGCCAATCAGCGCGCCCTTGCCCCGATCACTCTTACTGGAGGTTGCCGCACCAATTGCCGCACCCCCCAAGGCCCCAATGATGCTGCCCTTGGTGGCGTTGGAGGTCTTTTCTTCACCGGTGTACGGATCGTAGGTCATGCAACCGCCAAGTCCTACGGTTGCCACCGCGAATGCAAGAATCGTTTTTTTCACAGCAATCTCCTGTGTTTCGTCATTTTCGACCGACTGCAGGTTTGACCGCAGACTGGGCCGACGGGTTCGAAAACGTATCGATGATGGTGTTGAATACGGTCGCCTGAAGGTCTTGGGCTTCATTCACCAGGTGATGACGACCATCGGGTATTCTCCGTTCCTCCACCGACGAAAACTTGTTGCGGATAATCCGCAGATTATGCTCCCAGTCCACGGTCAGGTCTTTTTCACCCTGCACCACGGTGACCGGAAAATCCACCGGACGGGCAGACTCAATGTGCGGCACCCAGCTTCTCAGCGCGCCGACCCAGTCAACATGCACCGCTCGCGCCTGCAACGGGTCATGCTCACGCAGAAACCGCAGAAACCGCGAGTTACCGCTGTTAGCCGAAAACGCCCGGCGCCAGCGGGTGATGAACGGCTTCATCAGACTGTGCAGCACCTTGGCACCCAACCACCCCATGGGGCGAACCAGGGGGGCCAGCAGCACCACCTTGCGGAACGCCGAGGTTTCCTGGGAGTGGCCGTTCGACAGCAGGTAGTCGATCAGGATCGCACCACCTGTACTCTGCCCCACTGCAAACCAGGGCCCACGCACTCGATCCTGCACCTGCGCCATCACATCCGACAGCACCGCCTGGTACTCGATAAAACTGCCAATGGCGGCTGGCGTGCCGCTGGACAATCCGTGCCCGGGCTGATCGTAGGCCAGAACGTCAAAACCGGCACCCAGACAGCGATCGATCAGCTGGCTGTACAGCCCGACGTGGTCAAAATAACCATGCAGAATGAACACGGTGCCGCGTGAGCTGCGCGACTCCGGAAGCTGGTAGTAGTGCACCATGACCTGATGGCCCCCAGCCTCCACGTACCCCTGATGATAGATCACCTCGGGATGCTCCACCCACAGGTCCAGGCCGTAGAACCGGCAGTAAGCGACCATCTCGTCGCCCAGCTCCCGATGGGTCGCCGGATTAAACGGCTCCAGCCTGTCCAGCAGTGAGTGCCTGTCCCAATCCGGAATATCTATGGTATCTGTTTTCCAGTACACGTAGAGTTAAACGCCTGTCATGATTGATTAATACGCTGTTTGAACTGCAATCCTAACGCATAGCGGGGGTAGAACACAGATGCTGCAACACCTTCTTGAGGCGGGCCTGCGCCAGACCATGCGGCGCTTTGTGCGCCCGGTGCTGCACCCGGCGGTTCCAATCCACGTACAACGCACCCTTACCCGACAGGCCTACCGCAGCTCTGTTCCGCCCAGGGGATGCCGCTTCGACCAGGAGACCATTGCCGGCCTACCGGTGACCCGAACTCGGTATGAGAATGCCAGCCAGGGGAATTCAAACGGTGGTGTCATTCTGTATCTGCACGGCGGCGGTTTCATCATCGGCTCGTCCACCACCCACCGTGGTTTGACCGGGCACCTGGCCAGGGCCAGTGGCTGCACCATCATCACCCCGGATTACCGGCTGGCTCCCGAGCACCCGTTTCCGGCTGCACTGGACGACGCCGAGGCCGTTTATACCACCCTGCTGGAACAGGGCTCGCGGCCAGAACACATTGCCATTGCCGGCGATTCCGCCGGCGGTGGCCTCACCGTGGCTCTGGCGATGCGATTGCGAGACCGGAACCTGCCACTGCCCTCCTCCCTGACCGCGTTCTCGCCCTGGGTCGATCTGACCCAGCAACACCTGTATCGGCCGGAATGCGAACCGGTGCTGCAGGCGCAATGGACCGGCAAAGCCGCACGCCTGTACAGCGGCGGCGAGCCGCTCACCAACCCATTGATTTCACCCGTGTATGGCGACCTGAGCGGACTACCGCCCCTGCTGATTCAGGCCGGCAGCGAGGAGATCCTGCTGAACGATGCCGAGCGACTGGCAGCCGTGGCGCAGCGGGACGACGTACCCACAACCCTGGAGATCTTCAACAGCCTCTGGCATGTCTTCCAGATCCACAGCGGACAACTCGACCGGGCAACCGAGGCCATGGCCGATGCCGGCGCCCACATCAGACGTCATCTGGCAGCTTGAGTCGGCCGTTGACCAATGCCTCTTTGCGCGCTCGAGGCCATTGCTTGATGTGCCACTCCAGCCGGGAAGCACGGCTTCGGTCGCCGGCAGGCGCCCGGTAAGCGAGCGTCAGCGGCCCTTTGCCACGCAGGCTTCGCGCGCCTTTCGGGGCCCCGGCCTGATGCTCCGAGAACCGGCGCTCCACGTCGGTGGTGATACCGGTGTAGAGAGTGCCCCGTGCGGTTCTGACCATATAGACATACCACTCAGGAGCCATGGGCCAGTGCCTGCTCCCTTACCCGAACCTTCTTCTGCTGCAACCACAGCCCGGCCACGATAAGCACCAGCCCAATATAGGTGGACGGCAGAATCTGCTCGCCCAGAATGAAATAGATAAAGACCAGCGACAGAAACGGCGAAATGAAAATCAGGTTGCTGACCCGGGAGGTGTTCTCGGCCTTCTTCATGGCGTAGGACCAGAGCACGAACGCCACCCCCATTTCGAACACGCCCACGTAGACGGCGGCCGCAAAAGTACCGGGGCTTGGCAGGTGAAAGCCTTCGGTCACACCGCAGATTACGGCGATGACCGGCAAGCCAAACAGGAAATTCAGGAACAGACCCACGACCGGATCCCGGGTGTCGCGAGTGGCCAGAATCCAGTAGGACGCCCAGACCAGGGTGCTGCCAATGGCCAGGGAGACGCCGAGCGGGTCGGAGAAACTGAGCGAGGTAACGGCGCCCCGGGTGGCGATTACCACCACCCCGGCGTAACAGACCAGCCCAGCCAGGATATCCGTCTTGCGCAACCGCTGGCCCAGAAACGGCACCGACAGATACGCCAGCACCAGTGCCCAGGTGTAGTTGAGCGGCTGGGCTTCCTGAGCGGGCAGCCGGTCGAAAGCACCGAACAGCACGAAATAGTAGAGACAGGGATTGATCAGGCCCATACCGAACGACTGGGCGTACTGCTTGCGGCTCAGCTCAAACACCTGGTGCCAGCCCCCCTGCGCCATCAGGATAATGGCCATCACCAGCACTGACGCCGTGCAGGCGATCAGCAGCATCTCAACCGGCGCCAGTTCCCGCAGCGCCAGTTTGAAGGCGGTGGCGACCGTGGACCAAAGCAGGACCGTCGCGAGCCCGTATAGCATCGCCTGCTTCTGGTTTGTCATACTCTCACTCCGACGACAGTCGACGGGAAGACGCCCGTCCAAGTGTGTTACTTTAGCGGCAATCCGTCATTCACCCCGGTTCAGGAGAACGGGACATGCGATTTACCAGCCTCTGGCTTCCCTTCCTGGCGACCCTGGTGCTGACCCTGGCCGGCTGCTCGGACGGTGATTCTTCCTCAGCGGGCAACGCAACCCCGGAAAACACCCCACCGGACTACCCGGTCACCTGGCGCTTCGCGCTGGAGGAAATTGAGGGCAGTGTACAACACGCTTACGCCCTCGCACTAAAAGAGAGCATCGAAGACGTCTCCGCCGGCCGGATCGAGCTGGACATTTTCCCCTACGGCTCCCTGGGTACTTCCGCCCAACTGACCGAACTGGCCAAGAATGGCTCGGTCAACCTGGCCTTTGCCTCACCCGGCCATCTGGCCGATCAGATTCCGGAAGTGGGGGTATTCACCCTGCACTTCCTGCTGTCCGACAACAGCGAGGTGAATCGACAATTGCTCGCCAGCCCCGAATTGCTGGCCCTGTTCGAGACTCCTTACGCCAGCCGTAACCTGAAACTTCTGGCCTTTGTGCCCGAGGGCTGGATTGCCTGGACCGCTAACCAGCCTCTGCGCACCCCGGGCGATTTCCGGGACCTGCGTATTCGCACCATGACCTCAGACATGGCTGCGGCCAGCTACCGCGCCTACGGTGCCAAACCCGAACAGACTCCGTTCTCCCAGGTGTATACCGATCTGCAACTGCGCAAGATCGACGCCCAGGCCAACCCGGTATTTGCCATTGAGGAAATGGGGTTTTACGAGGTTCAGAACACCCTCACCATTGCCCGGCCGACGCAGTTCGTCGCGTCGCTTGTGACCAACGGTGACTGGTACCGAGAGCTGCCGCAAAAGCAGCAACAGTGGCTCGACGACGCTCTGGACGAGGTGGCCGAAAAAGCCTGGCGCACGCAGGAGAACCTGAACCAGGCGCGCCTGAAAACCATGCAGGAAGGCCGACAACTAAACGTTGTGCGACTCACAGACACGGAACGGGCGGCCTTTGCCGAGGCCAGCCAACCGGTTCGCCAGACTTACATTGAGGCCACGGGAGACCGAGGACGTGAGATTCTCAAGCGCATTGGTCAGCTGATCAAAACCCTGGAAACCGAGGCGGAGAACTCAAATCGCAGCAGCGACTGAACTCTCCGGAGACCTTCACTCCGGAACCAGCCAGTCCATCTGCTGCCGTATACCAACCTGCTCGCTCACACCTTCCAGCATCCCGCTCAGGCGATCATCAAAGCCCCAGGGCGGGTTGACCACCAGCATACCTGAGCCGGTCATGCCTCGCGCCGGTGGCTGCTGCAGATGGACTTCACTGCGCAACACCTTGCGTACTGGACCACGAGTGACGGCCTCCAGCAGCTCCCGCTGCAGACCACTGGTCAAGATGGGATACCAGATCAGGAAGACACCGTGACGGCACTTTTGCCAGGCCTTGGTGAGTGTGCCGGCCACGTCCGCATAATCTGATTTGATTTCGTAGGAGGGGTCCACGAGCGCGAGCAGCCTGGGCTGCTTGGGTGGCAGTTTTTTCAGCAGCCCGCGCAAGCCATCCTCCCGCAATACCTGCACCCGCTCGTTCGAGGCCCAATCCGCCAGCTGCTGACTCTCGGAGGGGTGCAATTCAAAGGTACTCAAACTGTCCGAACTCCGAAGAGCATTTCGAAACCACGCCGGCGACCCGGCATACCGGGTCAGTTGATCCTGCCCCGAATTGAGGCTTTCCAGCAGGGCAAGCACCGGCGCCCAATCGCCCGATTGCAGCGCCCTCCTCTGCTCCCACAAGCGCTGGATACCGGTGTCGGCTTCACCAGTCTTGCGCGCGCGCTCGCCAGCCAGGTCGTACAAGGCACTGCCGGCGTGGGTGTCGAAACAGGCGATTCCAGAGGCCTTCGCCTGCATCATACCCAGGGCCAGGGTCAGCGCCCCGTGTTTCTGTACATCCGCAAAATTGCCGGCATGGAAGGCGTGCAAATAACTCAACATCACGAAACTCCTTGCATAAGGCCGCCATTAAGCCCGACCGGCACTAGTCAATACAAGGGGTTTACACGCCGAACGCCCACTCAGGTCGAGGTTGATCCAAATCTCTCACTCGAACTATCAGCAGGCCGACGAGACGAGCGACCAGCCTCCTGAGTCGACCTCTGATCCGCTGACTTACGCAACGACTGCCACGCAGTAAAAATGCTTTTGGGTGAGCCCGCCAGCTGAACAACCGTTCCACTCATGTCGAATTCTCCTCCGATCAACACGTTCAGATTCTAGCCTAGCAGCCATATTTAAAATGCAAACCATTTTAATTGCGATTTAATGCGGTTTCCGTCATTTTTTAACAAAGCGACGCTCGTGATATCGACAACCTTGCGATCCGTAAACTTAGAACACATAATCTAAACGAGAATTCTTTCGATTACCCTCAGCGATACCATCCACCTCGGAGATAATAATGACCATCAATGTTCATCCGGCCCCTCTGGCGCTGGCCCTTGCAGCGGTCCTGACAACTGGCTGTGCCAGCAGTCCCTGGTCAAACGCCCAATCTGAGCCAGCTACCAAGGCTTCTGTGGTCGATCACTACGCTGATTTGGCCCACGCCAACTATCAGGATGCCCTGATCACGGCCCAGCGACTCAACGCGGCAAGCGACCGTTTGATCGCCAATCCGACCGACGCGAATTTGCGTGCCGCCAAAGACGCCTGGCTGGCGGCCCGGGTTCCGTACCAACAGACTGAGGTGTTTCGTTTTGGCAACGCCATCGTTGACGACTGGGAAGGTCAGTTGAACGCCTGGCCATTGGACGAGGGCCTGATCGACTACGTGGATGCAAGCGGCTACCAGCACGAACTGGGCAACGCCGGTGCCACAGCCAACATCATCGCAAGCACTCGCGTTAATGTGGGCGGTCAGACCCTTAACGTTGCCAACCTGTCGCCGGAGCTGCTGGCGGACCTGAACGAAGTCGGTGGTTCCGAGGCCAACGTGGCCACCGGTTACCACGCGGTTGAGTTCCTGCTTTGGGGCCAGGACCTGAACGGCTTCGAAAATGGCGCCGGCGAACGCCCGGTGACCGACTACGCCAAAGGCGCTGATTGCACCAATGGTAACTGTGAGCGTCGCGGTCAGTATCTGGACGCGGTCACCGACCTTCTGGTATCCGACTTGAAGTGGATGGTCGCGCAGTGGGAAAAAGGCGTGGATGGAAACTACCGCAGCCAGCTCATCGCGGCGGACGCCAGCCAAGGGGTACAGAAAATGTTGTTCGGCATGGGCTCCCTGTCCCTTGGCGAGCTGGCTGGCGAGCGCATGAAAGTGGCTCTGGAAGCCAACTCCTTCGAAGACGAGCATGATTGCTTCAGCGACAACACCCATAACTCCCATTATTACAATGGCCAAGGCATCCAGAACGTGTACACCGGCACTTACCGGCGCGTTGACGGCAGCCTGGTCACCGGCCCGTCCCTGTCCGATTTGGTTGAACAGGTTAACCCGGACTTGGACGCCCGACTGAACGCACAGCTAGACGCCTCCATGCAGGCCCTCGGTGTAATGAAGAGCAAAGCTGAAAGCAGCCAGAATCCAATGGCGTTTGATATGATGATCGCGCCAGGCAATGCGGCCGGCAGCCAGGTTGTGAACGGCGCCATCATGGCGCTGGTGCAGCAAACTGGTTCCATTGAGCAGGCCGCTCGTGAGTTGGGAATCGATACCCTGTCCCCGGATGACGCCGGTCATTCGTTCTAAGGGACGGCAGGACTGAAAGGACGGTCGGTTCAGCGGGGACAACTGTGCTCGCTGAACTGGCACACCAGAGCCATGGAAAGCCTGCTCGTGTCAGAGTGGATTTTCCATGGCTTGTTTGTTGTTGATGAGAGCGTAAATGAGACACACAACCTTCGCATTCCTGCTGCCGATGGCCTTTGTCGTTGGTACCCCGTTACTGCACGCCGAAAGCCATGCGGGCTATGCCATCCAGACGTCGCCCGCCACCGGGGGCGAAGGTACCGTGCAACAGGCCGACACCAACGCGTATTCCCTACCCCAGCGCAATCTGTCCATGACCAAGCGTCTGGACTTCAGCGTCGGCAACAGTTTTTTCCGCAATCCCTGGGTGGAGGCGCCCGCCAGCACCGACGCACGAGATGGATTGGGCCCTTTGTTCAACACCAATTCCTGCCAGGGCTGCCACATCAAGGACGGCCGTGGACATCCTCCCGGTGTTGACGAACCCCCGGTATCGCTGTTTCTGCGGTTGGCCGTGCCGGCGGATCCAGAGCACGACGCCGAACTGCTGAAAACCCACGGATTCAAACCGGCACCGGTCTATGGCAGTCAGCTGCAAACCGCGGCCCTGCCGGCCGGCAAACCAGAAGCAAAACTTGGGCTGTCCTGGAAGGAGCGGCCTGTCCCGTTGGCTGACGGAACCGAAGTGGTTCTGCGTGAACCGGTCTACACAATTGAAGCCCCCAATTACGGCCCCATGCCGGATGATCTCCTGGTCTCGCCCCGCGTTGCGCCACAGATGATTGGTATGGGGCTGCTGGAAGCCATCCCGCTTGAAGACCTGAAAGCGCTTGCGGATCCGGACGACCAGAACGGCGACGGCATCTCGGGCAAACTCAACCAGGTTTGGGACCTCGCGGCCAAGAAGACCGTGCCTGGGCGGTTCGGCTGGAAAGCCGCAGAGCCCAACGTGCACCAACAGAGCATGGGAGCATTCGCAGGCGACATGGGGCTGACCTCAACCCTAAAAACCAGCACCGATTGCACCGAAGCACAGGACTGCGGCCGCTTTACCAACGGCGGCACGCCAGAAGTCAGCGACAAAGTGGCCAACTTCGTTACCTTCTATGCCCGTAGTCTCGCGGTTCCCGCCCGACGGGACCTGAACGCTCCAAGCGTTCAACAGGGAGCGAAACTGTTCAACGAAGCCGGATGCGCCGGTTGCCACACACCAAAGCATCAGACCGGCCAGGTCGCCGACCGTCCGGATCTGAGCGGCCAGGATATCTGGCCCTACACCGACCTGTTGCTGCATGACATGGGCCCTGCCCTGGCTGACGGCCGCAGCGTGTTTTTGGCCACCGGCAACGAGTGGCGCACACCACCACTGTGGGGCGTTGGCCTGGCCAAAGTGGTGAATCCCCAGGCTGGCTTTCTGCACGATGGCCGTGCTCGCACTCTGGAAGAAGCGGTGCTGTGGCACGGCGGTGAGGCACAGGCTTCGGCAGACCATTATCGACACATGGCCGCGAAAGAGCGCCAGGCGCTCATCGATTTCCTGAACTCGTTATAAGGACGCAGCATGGCTTCCCGAATTCACACCTCAGCGGCTATTACCTTTGGCACCCTGATCGGTCTCAGTGGCGGCGCTATGGCGGATCACCACACCATGAGTGTGGAAACCCAGGCTCTGAAGCAATGGCACAACGCCATCCTGTCCGGCTACACCTCCCTCGCCGACAAATCCGAGGCACTGGCCCAAGCCGCCGCGGGGTTCTGCGCTCAACCCGATCCGGACGACCGGGCGGTGGCCGAACAAGCCTGGCTGGAGGGCTTTCTAGCCTGGCAGAAAGTGCGGTTCGTGGATTTCGGCCCGGTTGAGAGCAGCAACCTGGCGTGGCAATTTCAGTTCTGGCCTGACCCGAAGAACCTGGTTGGCAGCAAGGCCCGTTTCCTCCTCAACTCGGATGACCCGATAACCGCCGAGCAAATTGACCAATCTGGCGTGGCCGTCCAAGGGTTCCCGATGGCCGAATACCTCCTGTTCGATACACAGTTCAACAACACACCGGGCGCCCTCGCCAACGGTAAAGGCTGTGATCTTCTCGTCGCCGTTACCAACCGTATTCAGGTAAACAGCAAAATGCTCGCCCAAGACTGGGCGACGTTTCGCACTCATTACGTGACGACGCCACAGTACAAAGACACCACTGTCCGTGCCGGAATGGCAGGGCTGGAAATTCTCGAAGAGCGGCGCCTGGCACAGCCCATGGGTATCCGTGGATCCGGCAAACGGTCGGTGTACGCCGCCGATGCCTGGCGCAGTGGTTCCAGCTTGATGGCCGCTGAGGCATCCGTTTCAGGCCTGAACAACTATTTCATGCCCGGTTTTGTCACGCTGCTCGAGGCCAGCGATGAACCGGAGCTGGCACGCCGGATAACTGACCAGTTCAACGAAACCCTGGGCAACTTCCCCGCGTTACGTGAACCGATGGCGACCTTGGTGGAGACCGATGACGCCTTTGCCCGCCTGCAATCGTTTTACGTGGATGTCTCCCAGCTGGCGAACCTGGTCAACAGTCAGGCCGCGGTCACCTTGGGCGTCGCCCGTGGTTTCAATTCCAGTGATGGCGACTAGGGACAAGGCCATGTCACCTGAATTGATGAGTCGAAGGCGCTTATTGAAGGCCGGGCTTGCCAGCGGCCTGGCAGCAACCCTGACCGGTTGCAGTGTGCTACCCCAAAGAGCTACGACAAACTCCGGCCAATACGTTGGCGCAATTGGTCTACCCGACGGTGGATTTGGCGTCAGCGCCATCGATCGTCACGGCCAACCACTTTGGCAAGCGCCGGTCGATACCCGCTGTCACAGCGGCTGCAATCGCCCCGGCCACAACCAAACCGTGTTCTTTGAACGACGGCCAGGGTGGTCGTTCTACGTCTTTGATGCGACATCCGGCAAGCGACAGCATCGGATAGCGGCTGGAACCGGTGAGCACTTCGTCGGCCATGGGGTATTTTCCCCGGACGGCCGCTTCCTCTACGCCACGGCCAGCCGCTACGACCCAGGGCAAGGGATTGTCGCGGTGTACGATGCCGACCGTTCATTCCAGCGAATAAACACCTTTGAGTTACGCGGCATTGGTCCTCACGAACTGATCCTGCATCCAGACGGTGAAACCCTGGTCATTGGTCTGGGCGGCATTCTGACTCATCCGGACTACGACCGGATCAAGCTGAACCTGGACACCATGCAACCGGCTCTGCTGCTCGTAAACCGCCACACCGGCAAGATCGTCAGCCGGGCAAAACCGGCCCACCATCAGCAGAGCGCCCGCCATGTTACCGTCGATTCCCGCGGCCGGATCTACGTCGCCTATCAATACCAGGGGCCGCTTTACCGAACGCCGCCTCTGCTGTCCCGCCTGAACAACGGCCAGCTGCAGGAGATCGGCTTCGATGACGAAACCCAGGAAATGCTGACCAATTACATCTCCAGCATTGTCGCTCACCCGGAAAACGACCTGGTCGCCGCGGCTTCGCCAGTGGGGGGAACCGCAGTGGTCTTCGAGGGCAGAACAGGTCAGCTGCGGGCCCGAGTCACTATTCCCGATTGTGCCGGCATCCAGGCACTCGCGGGCGGTAAGTTTCTGATTTCTTCCGGCCGGGGCGAGCTAATTCGGGTCGGCGCCGACACCCAGCCCGAGCGACTTGCCAACCTTCCTGTTCATTGGGATCACCATCTGGTCTGACTGACAGCTTCCTGCGTACTTCCAATTTAAATATCGCCAATGCTCTTTTTCGAGCACTCAGGCCTGTTATGGTTGGCGCTCATTTTCACTGGAGGACCTCGCATTGTCAGCTCAGAATCGGGACGCCGTTGATCAACTCTATAGCCTCATCGCTAATGAAGAAGATGCACGGGTCTGCAAAGACATTCCCGAGGAAGCCTGCCGGGAAGTGCCGCGTAATTTTTTCCTGATCCTGGCGAGTAACGTCCTCACCAAGCTGGGCGATCTGCTGATCAGCCCAAAGACCGTGCTGGCCTGGCTGATGAGCGCGGTCGGCGCCCCGGCCCTGGTGGCTTGGCTGGTGCCCATTCGCGAATCCGGTTCCATGGTCCCCCAAATGGTGATCGGGGCTTGGGTCCGCCAGAAGCCGGTGCGCAAGTGGTTCTGGACCCTGGGCAGTTTTGGCCAGGCCGTCAGTGTGGTCGGTATGGCCGCCAGCGTCTGGTTTCTTGAGGGCTATGCCGCGGGCGGCGGCATCATTGCTGGCCTGGTTGCCTTCTCCCTGGCTCGCGGCTTCTGTTCCGTGTCCATGAAAGACGTACAGGGTAAGTGCATCCCCAAAACCCGCCGGGGCCGGTTGTCCGGGCTGGCGACCACCCTGGGTGGCACCGCCACGGTCGTGATGACGGCGCTGTTGTTCTGGGATCGGGGCGATCCCAGCCTCGCCTTCTACAGCATTCTGCTGTTGCTCGCCGCCGTGCTCTGGATCCTCGCCGGATTCCTGTTTGCCAACGTCGATGAATACGAGGGTGAAACCGGCGGCGGTGGCAATGCCCTGCAGGATGCGGTGAACAGCCTGTCGCTGCTGCGAGACGACGCGCCCTTCCGGCACTTCGTAATCACCCGGGCGCTGCTGTTGTGTTCGGCCCTGGCCTCGCCCTATTTCGTTGTGTTGGCCCAGAAAGAATCGGACGTCGGCTGGATGCTGGGCGTGTTCCTGCTGGCCAGCAGCCTCGCCAGTTCGGTGAGTGCCAGCTTCTGGGGCTGGATGGCCGACACTTCCAGCCGCAAGGTGATGATTCGCGGCGCAGCCATGGCCAGCGGTGTGTGCCTGGCGGTCGGCGTCAGCACTCTGGTGTTGGGCACCGACTTTGCCGGCGTCTGGTTCTACCCGATCGCGTTCTTCTGCCTGAGTATCGCTCACGCCGGTGTCCGGCTGGGTCGCAAGACCTATCTGGTGGATATGGCCGGGGGCAACAAGCGAACCGACTACACGTCGGTGAGCAATACGGTGATTGGCGTGCTTCTGCTGGTGATCGGAGGGATGACGGCCGTCGTATCGCTGGTATCGGAGGTCACAGTAATTTTGGTACTCGGCCTGATGGGCTTTGCAGGCATGACCAGCGCCCTGAAGTTGAAGGAAGTGACCGACCATTGACCCCCTTTTTTGAGAGGCGTGTCACATTTATCAATGAACATGGAACCAAATTGATGCAGATTACGTGATGTAACACATCCGAGCCACGGAGCTGGGTCACGGATGCAGTCCGAAGGAAGTCGTTCTACTGCGTAGCCAATAGAAACGCTACTCGAGAGGCAGAGAAATGCGAACAGACAAGTCTATCCCCAGCCAACATCGTGGTCGCCTGCTACACACCGTCTACGGATGGTACGCCCTCACTCGGGAACAGGCCGATCTCGGTCCATTCGAGACTGCCGGCGAAGCGTCCCGAGCGCTAACCCGCCACCTTCACATCTACAAAGGCCTGAACAAGCGTGATCCCAACAAAGGGGCACGCATGCACCTGCACGACACCGAGCACTGCGAACGAACCAACTGCGCGCTGTGCGTGGAAGCCAGGGTGGCGCAACAATCTCTGTTAGTTGCCGTATGATGTCGCAGCGAAACTCAGAGGGTGGCCGAGAACAAAGCCTGGTTCCCCCTGAGCGCCGGGCGAGAGTCGCTTTTGCCTTTGTATTTTTCTCCGCGAGTCTGTGTCTGCTGAGCTATGTGAGCACGCTCTAGAGTTTGGCTGGAGCTGGGAACGAAAAGAGCCGCTTTCGCGGCTCTTTTCGTTTTCCCCGAATCAGGGGCTGAGCACGTCTGTCTTGCTGGCACAGACTGCATTCACCTCAATATCCTCAAGCACAGAGGCCACCAGCGAAGTGCTGTAGATCTGCACGGTGTCAAAACGCATGCTGCTCTGGAACAACAGGAACGTCTTATCGTTCAGATCAAGCACGCCCGACAAACCGAGCAGATCAAGGTCGGCATTCAGACCACCGCCACTGTCCTGCTGTACTTCACCGTCGAGCAGCGTCCTTACCGCAATGTCGCCACCGAGCAGATCCAGTTGGGCCAGCTGCGGCGATTCTTCAAACGCCACACCGATCACATTGGCGCCCGGGAAGGCAAAGCCGGTGGTCGCCGCGACGTTAAGGCGCACTTCAGATGGCAACAGCGATCCCAGCACACCGGTATTGGAAACAGCGGCAAAATCATCGAGTGGCAGCTGCACCACTTTTTGAGGATTCGTGACACCGCAGGTCAAGGTCGACAGACCAACGCCGTCGAGCAGGCAGGCTGAGGAGTCAAACTCGGCGGACGCTCGGATGCCGTCATCGGAACTCAGCAGTGGCGTGAAGCGCTCGCCGTTTACCCCGCACGCATAGGCCTCGTTATCCACTAGGTCACAAGCGTCACCGACCTGATCGGCGTCGGAATCCAACTGATTTGCATTGGCAGTGGATGGGCAATTATCGCCGCCAGCGGCCACCGGTATCCGGTCGAAGGTAACGGGGGTTTTGTCGCTGACGCCATCGTTGTCCTGATCGGTGTCGCAGGCATCGCCCTCACCATCGCCGTCGCCATCGACCTGAGCCGGGTTGGCTATGCTTGGGCAGTTATCATTGCTCACCACGCCGTCGCCATCCTCGTCGGTAGGGTTCAGCGGGTCATCGGTTTCACAGGCATCACCAATGCCGTCGCCATCTGCATCGTTCTGGGCATTGTTCTGTTCCAGCGGGCAGTTGTCGCCACTATCGGTTAGGGGATCAAGCACCGCGTAAACACCGGGCTCAATAAGCTGTTTATCGGGAACGCTGTCGCCATCGGCATCCAGATCACAGGCATTACCTGTATTGTTACTATCCCGATCGGCCTGGGTCGGATTAAACACCAGCGGGCAATTGTCGGCGCCGCCGGCGGCAAAGGTGCCGTCGCCCATGCTGACCTGGTCCTGCACACCATCGCCGTCACGGTCGATGTCGCACGCGTTACCCAGCAGATCATCATCAGTGTTCAACTGATCCAGGTTCGGCACATTGGGGCAGTTGTCGAGCGCGTTGGTGATGCCGTCAGAGTCGACATCGGGGTCGTTGGCGATCTGTTTGTCGCAAGCATCGTCGATGCCATCGGCGTCCAGATCCACGCCGTCGTTAACGGTCGATGGGCAGGAATCGGCATTATTGAGAATACCGTCGTTGTCACTGTCAAACTGCTGTATCGCAGCGCTATCGGCCTCAAGCCGCCCATCCGACTTGCAGCCCGCCATTACGGTCAAAATTCCAAAAATTAAGATCAATCCCCACCGGTTATTGTATTTGGACATGGTTCGTTTCTCCTGCTCACTTCGACATTACGTTGAATTCCACTCGACGATTGCGTTCGCGTCCTTCTTTGGTTTCATTGCTGCGAATGGGTGCTGTCTCACCGTAGCCATTCGCCTCCAGTTGGCCCGGCGCGACGCCAAGCTCGATCAGATGATTCCGAACGGCCTGAGCACGCTGGAGGGACAATTGTTGGTTGTAATCCGCATCGCCGACGCTGTCGGTGTGACCAGCTATCTCAACGTTGAGGTCCGCCTGGCCCTTCAGGCCTTCGGCGGTAGTGGCAAGAATGTCTTTGGCGTTAGCGGTCAGGCGGTCTGAGTTGGTCTCAAAACTGACGCCGAGAAGGACCAGGTTTTGAGTCTCGTCGGTTTTTACACAACCGACCGCATCCACTTCGAGGCCCTGCAGTGTGTTGGGGCATTCGTCAGCACCATCAACCACGCCATCGCCATCGCTGTCGGCTTGCTGGACCATGACCTTCTTTTCCACGATCACCGGTTTTTCAACGTACTCCACCCTCTCAACAACCTCACGTCGTATGGCGCCAATTGGCAGCGTGATACCGGCATTGAAATGCAGGTCGTTCAGGCCGCCATCGAAGGTATCGTATTGATAGCGAAGCTCAGCCCGCAGGCGCAGGCCGAAATCTGTTAGTTCGGAGGACAGGACACCCACCCCCAGGTTGCCATAGACACCAATTTCACTATCACGGTTATCAATGACGTCGTTGCGGGACAGGCCAGCACCAGCCAGTGCAAAAGGGGTGAGGTGTTTGTTGAAGGAAAAGCGACGTGCAACGTCTACGCCGAGTGTCTGATGGTAGTAATCGGTGATGACGTTGTCGTCTGTTTCAATAACGCCACTCATCAGCGTGGGCTCAAGCCACCATCTGTGATTCAGCCTGACCCCGTAAGAGGCACGGAAGGAGGTTCCGTACTCGGCGTCCCGGTCTCCATCCTCCAGGATGTAGCCGCCAAGAAGCGACACCTCCCGCTTGTGTTCCAGAATGTCTGCAGAGACCGTCGGCGCAATGACTGCTCCGGATAAGACAAGGCAAATACCCGCAATGCGATGGTTGAATCCCATTGGTACTTTCTCCTGTTTTATCGACTCTTCCCTGAGTCAAGCTTGCTAACCAGTTTTGTCCTACAAGCAACAAGCTAGACCCTACAGGGCCGGTTTTCAAAACAGAAGAGCGGGGTACAAATGCTTTCGAAACACCTAACGTCACGCTAAAAAAAGCAAGAAAGGCAACTCTGGCTTACGCACCGGTTACGCATTTGCTGTGGTCAGGAGGGGGAACGACCTTCATTCAAGGCCAATGCTCCTTTCACGATCCGGTAAATGATCCAGATCGAAATGCCCAGCAGGATGAACCAGCCGATAATCAGCGGCGTGGTAATCACCCCGATTACGGTCCAGAGCAGACCGATCCAGAAGGTCCGAATCTGCCAGCGGAAGTGGGGTTCGATCCAGGTTCCCCGGATCTCGTCCAGCTTGACGTAGTTGATGATCACGCCCACCAGACCGGTCAGGCCACCCAGGAAAAACGACAGGGCCTGAAGAATATAGACCACAACCGCCAGGTTGCGGGCCGGATCAGAGCGGCGGGCTATGGGGTCCGGATGGGCGGTCATCGGTTCAGGGTCGGCCAAGGCATTACCTCCTTCGGTGGGTTTCAGCCTGAGTCTACCACAGGCCGGAACCCCCGAAACGCTGCTCCGTATCAGGGCTTCTCCGGACGATACCCCAGTCGGAAGCCACCCCAGTGTTTGCCGTTGACAAAGATCGGCACCGACAAGTCGTGCATGATTTCGCCGGTGTCTCGCCGATAAGTCTGCAGCAACATCTCCTGAGTGTGACTGCCGCAGCGAATGCCGGTCCGGTCATTGAACAACCGTTTGCTCCGGCTCTTCACCAGGTCCACCTTGGGGTCGCCCGTTGGGGCGTGGGCGAAATCGCGGTTGTGGGTCGGCACATAGCCATCCGGGGCGGCGCAAATGGCAAACACCAGGGCGTTATGGGCCCGTTTCACCCGTTCCTGGATCTCTGGCAGTGCCTGATCGGTGAAGTCATCAAAGCGACTGGTGTACTTGGTCGGCTGGGTATTAGGGATGGCCTGGCGCCAGCGATCGAACAACGCCTGCTCGGAGACCTTGCCATCATGAATGGCCTGCTCAAACAAATGACCGATCTGCTCCGCGCCGGCCCTGGCCTGATCGAAGAAAAACCGGTGATAACTGGCCTCGCTGTTACGGGCAAACGCGGCATTGGCCTGCTCGGCCAGTTCCATCAACTTGGCGGCCTGCTCTGCCAGGGATGACACGCTGTCATCGCTCTCGCCGATCTGATCCCGCACCGTCTCGATACCGGCAAACACCTGCTCCAGACTCTGTTCGTTGTTCTGATCGATTTCGGCAATGCGCGCCACCTGCTGCTGCACCCGGTCGGATTGCTCACGAATCTGATCCAACCGTTCGCCGACACCCTCCACCGACGCCAGCCCTTCCTCCACGCTCTGGGCCAGGTCCTCAATACGACTGACGATCAAGGTGGTACCCGAGCGAATCTCCTGCAAGGTTTCCGCCACCTCGCCCGTGGCCTGCGCAGTGCGGCCGGCCAGTTGTCGCACCTCGTCGGCCACCACGGCAAATCCCCGCCCCTGGTCGCCGGCCCGCGCCGCCTCGATGGCAGCATTCAGTGCCAACAGGTTGGTCTGCTCGGCAATGCCCTGGATGGTACTGGTCACACCCTGAATCTTGTTGGACTTCTCGTTCAGGTCCTGAATTAGCTGCAGGTTTTCCCCGGACTGCTGATGGACCAGTCGAACCCGACCGATGGCCTCGGTCAACGCTTCCCGGCCTTCGGCACTGGTGATGCTGGCCTGGTGCGCCATGGTGGCGGCTTCGGTGGCTTGGGCCGAGGACTCACTGACGGTTTCAGTGATGTGACCTGCATGCTCTGCCATCTGGCTGGTCTCTTGAACCTGCCGGTCCAGGCGAAGCTTGAGCTGGTCGGCCGCGTAGGAGACCTGAGCCGCCGAGATCGCATTCTGATCGGCACTGTCGGCAAGAGTCTGCAACAGCGCCCTGCCCGCGCGGGCATGTTCCAGTAATTCATCACACTGACGGCGCAGTGGGTGCCCCTCAGGCAAAGAATCGTCGTTGAGAGCGTGCAGGTTTCGTTCGATAGGCTCGAGCACCCGCACGATAAAATAGCCGCACGCTACGGCGAGACCGATGACCAGTCCAATCAGTAGCGAGCCCGGATCCAAGCCCAAAAACGGCGACACGATTGATCCGGCAACGGCGGCCCCGGCCGCGATTGCCACACCCCAAAGAACGGTGGATCGTTCCAGCAAAGCCATAACAACCTCGACTTTTCTTATTGTTGGTTTGTTGTTTTTATCAGATCTTCATCGCTGAGCATAAAGAATCCACGCGAGTGGGACCCTCATACTTTGGTTCATCTTGGGGTAACGGCGGAATCCGCCGGGGCTGAAACAAAAAACGCCATAAGGGGCTCTGGCGAATTGCGGAAGCCAAAGCCCCTTACGGCTACACGAGGGAGGTTACGTGGCGCTTAGGCGCCAACCACGCCGCCGTCATCGCGGGTGACGATCACGGTGGCATCCCTTGGGTGATCACCTTCGGTGCCAAACGGCCAGTTGGCCTCCGGGTGCTGGATGTTGACGAACATGGTCTTCACATCCGGCGTGGTGACCACACCGGTCACCTCACAGCCGACCGGGCCCACGAAGAAGCGCTTGATGTCGCGGGTCACCGGGTTGGCCGCCAGCATCATGTTGTTCTGATACGGCGCGGCGTCTGAACCATCGGTCTGAATCCACAGGCGGCCGTTGTAATCAAACCAGAGGCCATCCGGGCTGTTGAAGATGTTGTCGTCGGTGAGGGTGACCACGGCTTCGCCGTCAACCACCGTTTCGGTGCCCTGCTCGCCGCCGAACACGAAGATATCCCAGTCGAAAGAGGTGGCGGCGTGATCACCGCCTTCTTCGCTCCAGCGAATGATGTGGCCGGTGCGGTTCTGCGCCTGCGGGTTGGCTGCGTCGGTTTGAGCTTCGGTGCGCTGGGAGTTGTTGGTGAGGGTGAAATACACCTCGCCAGTGTTCGGGTCCACAGCGCCCCACTCCGGTCGGTCCATTGGAGTGGCGCCAGCGATATCGGCGGCCAGGCGGGTGTTCAGCAACACATCGGCCTGATCGTCAAAACCGTTGAAGTTGATGTCGCCCACCATCGTTCCATTGGCCGCCGCGACCTTGGCCGCGAAGTCGGCGTCGTCAAGAGACAGGGCCAGCCATTCGCCGCTGCCGTCGTCATTGAACTTGGCGACGTAGAGGGTGCCCTCGTCCAACAGGTAACCGCCGGCGGTGGCCGACGAATAGTTGTTGCTGGATACAAACTTATAGATGTACTCGAAGCGGGAGTCGTCACCGGAGTAACACACCACCGGTTTGCCTTCTTTGGCCGGTGCAAAAATGACCCCCTCGTGACCAAATCGGCCCAGGGCGGTGCGTTTCTGCGGCTTGGCCTCTGGGGTGAACGGGTCGATTTCGACCATGTAGCCGTAGGTGTTGGCTTCGTTACGGTAGTCATCGGCAGCGGTAGCACCAGTTTCACTTACATCGAAACGGACGTACTGGTCCGCTCCGCCCGCAGCCAACTCCCAATCGTAACGACTTGAATCGTCGACACCGTGACGGGTCTGCTCACGCGGCTGGTTAACGTCACTATTGGCAAAATAGCCGTGCCAGTTTTCCTCGGCGGCCAGGTAGGTGCCCCAGGGTGTCGGCCCCATGGAGCAATTGTTGAGGGTGCCGCGGGTTGCAGTACCGTTGGGGCTGAATTTGGTGACCAGTTTGGCGTTACCCCGGACCGGGCCGCGGATGTCCATTTCGGTATTGCCGGTAATCCGGCGGTTGAACGGGCTACCAAACACCACATCCCAGGCACCGTCGCTGTCTTGTTTGATGTGTACCACCGACACCCCGTGGGCGGCGATTTCCTTGCGCACTTCGTCTTCCGGACGCGCGCCGCCGTTATCCGCCGCTGCAGTCGCGCCATCCGGGTGCAGGGCGTCCTGATTGATGTACTCATGGTTCATCACCAGCAAGCCCTCGGTGGAGCTGTTGCCACCGGCCTTCTGGTCGATCGGGAAGAAATGCAGGCCGTCGTGGTGCATGCCCACCTGCTGTTCCTGCTCGGCACCGGTGTTGGAGGCGTCGGCGCGAAACTCGGGGTAGGCGCCGGTAATGGGCGTGCCCCAGGGTAGGAAGGCCTGGGTCGAGTAACCCTCTGGCACCACCACCTCGTTGGCCGACGATACCGGAATCGCCTTGAAGCCCAGTTCAGTCTGGACAGAAGCCGCAGAGCCGTTGTTGTCGTCATCGTCATCGCTGTCACAGCCCACCAGGGTCATGCCCATGATGCTGGCCAGGGCCGCGCCCACGGTGCCTTTCATTACGGAACGGCGCTGCAAACGAGCGGCCAGGACCTCATGGAACGGGTTGTTGCCCGAGTGGTTGACGACGGGTTCGTAATTCGGATCCAGGTAGTTTGGATCCAGATCGTGCTTGGCCATGGTTCCCTCTCTAATCAGAACAGATGTTCGTTATTGAGGGCTCAGTTTCGACAGGAATTGTGACAGCAAAGAAACAGCTTCAAGTCGAAACGGTTACTGTTTTTTGACAGCGCGTTCGGGCGAGCGACTCATCCGGGTGCTTTCTAAGGGGTACTTTCGAAGGAGTACTTTCAAAGGGGTACTTGCGAAGGGGCATTTGCGGACGGGCATAAAAAAGCCGGCCCAGAAATTATCTGGGCCGGCTTTCGATCGCCTTTGACGAAACGACGATTACTGGGTAGCTTCGTCGTAGCCTTCTTCCATGGCTTCGCCGGCTTCTTCCGCAGCCTCTCCCACCTCTTCGGCGGTATCGTCAGCCGCGTCCTTGGTCTGCTCCCAGGCAGACTGGTCGGTGGCGTCCTCGTAGGCGTTTTCGGTCGCGTCTGCCGCGTCGTCCATCATTTCCTCGGCGTTGTCGGCGGCCTGTTCGAAATCTGCCCCCTCGTCCTCGGAACTGCAGGCGGCCAATCCGAGTGCCATCGCAAATGCCAGTGCGCCTAATGTGAACTTCTTCATAACCATCTCCCTCTGTTGGTCAGTGGTGAATCAACATCAGGTTACGGTTACGCTCCGTAACATACAATTACTCACGGATTACTGTTTGGTTACTAATGATTTGTCACGAGGACGCGCCCATCCAGAGTGATCACGTGATCCAGACTGATCATCGAGCCCCGGCCCAGCAATATGTAATCATGCCCGGCCCGACTGAACAGATCACGAATGAAGTCGTGCACCATCTGTATCTGGCCTGCGCTGTCCCGATAGACCACTTCCGCCAGTCGTCCCGACATCAGGTATTCCCGCAGCAATCCCTGCACAGACCAGTGCACGGCCGCTGTGGGCGCATTCGGTGTAGTCATGGCTAATCCATCCTTGTGGTTGAGTGTCTGATTATTATTGATATACCCAACATGCCGAGACGCATCCGCAGCGGCGGATGACTGAAGTCTGGCTCACAGTGATGGATTTCGCCACCGGCGGGCCGCTATCCAGGCCCGCCGTCCATTGGTACTGGAACCGGCTTTAGAACCACTCCGCCTGCATGGCGAGGCAGGTGTCGTCCTGATTTTTGAGCAGAACCAGGTCCTGGGCCACGGTGGGCAATTCCCAATGGAAGAAATACTGGGCCGCCTGCAGCTTGCCCTGGTAGAAGTTGCGCTCATCGTCAGTGCTCGCCGAAGCCAGGGCTTTTTCGGCGGCGTTGGCCTGGCGCAACCACATCCAGGAAACGATGATGTGGCCGAACAGGTGCAGATAGCAGGAGGCATTGGCCAAGACGTTGTCGGGGTTCTCACTCATCAGCGACTTGCCCAGGCTCTGTGTCACCTTCACCGCCTGCTGCAGGGTTTCACTCAATGACAGGGCCCACTGCTGACAACGGTCCGAGGTGGCGGCTTCCAGGTCCGTCTGCATGTCCTGCATCAGCAACTGCAGACCGTGGCTCTGATCCTGCCAGATCTTGCGGCCCAGCAGGTCCATGGCCTGAATGCCGTTGGTGCCTTCGTGAATGGGGTTAAGTCGGTTGTCCCGCCAGCACTGTTCCACCGGGTATTCCCGGGTGTAGCCGGCACCGCCGTAGACCTGGATCGCCAGGTCATTGGCTTTGGGGCCGTATTCGGATGGCCACGCCTTGATCACCGGGGTCAGCAGGTCCAGCAGCTTGCCCGCTTCCTGCCGTTTCTGCGGATCCGGGTGGGTGTGCTGATCGTCCATTAACCGGGCGCCGTAGAGGCACAGGGCCAGGCCACCCTCGCTGTAGGCTTTCTGCGCCAGTAGCATCCGTCGCACATCGGCATGTTCAATGATCGGAACCTGGGGCGCTTCCGGATTCTTCTCGGACGGCTTGCGGCCCTGCAGGCGGTCCTTGGCGTATTCCAGGCTGTGCATGTACCCGCGGTAGCCAATGACGGCGGCACCAAAGCCAACACCAATACGGGCTTCGTTCATCATCTGGAACATGTACTTCAGGCCCTGATGGGGCTCACCCACCAGATAGCCGTGGCAGGGGGCATCGTCACCGAAACTCAGGGCCGTGGAGGTAGTGCCCCGGTACCCCAGCTTGTGAATCAACCCCGCCAGGCTGACGCCGTTGCGCTCGGTGGCGTTGCCGTCGTCATCCACCAGGAACTTGGGCACGATGAACAGGGAGATGCCCTTGACCCCGGCCGGAGCGCCTTTGATCTTGGCCAGCACCATGTGCACGATGTTCTCGGTCAGCGACTGCTCGCCCCCGGAAATGTAGATTTTTGCGCCTTTAATCAGGTAATGGCCGTCGTCGGTGGGTGTGGCGGAAGTGCGGATGTCCGCCAGCGATGAGCCGGCGTGGGGCTCGGTCAGCGCCATGGTGCCGGTGAAGCGGCCGGAGAGCATGTGCGGCAGGAAAGTATCCTGTTGCTTCTGGTCGCCGAATACCCGAATCAGGTTGGCCGCGGCGGTAGTCAGGAACGGGTAACCGGCGGTTCCGGGGTTCGCGGCGGTAAAGAAGCCGTTACAGGCCGCCATGACCGATTCCGGCAGCTGCATACCGCCCAGGTCGTAGTCGTACCGGCCGGCAATGAAGCCAGCCTCGGCGTAGGCATCGAAGGCCTCTTTGACTTCCGGCAACATTTCCACGGCACCGTTAACGAACTTGGGTTCGTCTTTATCGGCCGCGCTGTTGTGGGTGGCAAACTTGTCCCGGGCAATGCGGTCGGCGGTTTCCACCACGGCGTCGAAGGTGTCTCGGCTGTGCTCGCTGAACCGTTCGCGTTCGGTCAGGGCTTCGGTATCGAGAACTTCGTAGAGCTGGAACGCCAGGTCGCGGCGATCGATCAGTGTGTCGGTCATGGTGCTTCTCCTGTTGATTGGCCACAGAGTGTCACACCCTCAAGGGTTATAAAACCGGCATTTCTGACATATTATTGGCCAATATCGCCATTGCGTAGGACCGACCGGTAACCGGCACGGATGGGTAATCCGGGACACGCTGTAAATACATCCCTGTACGCTTGAGTGCAGCATCCCTGCTGCACACAGTCCCGGATTACCCATCCGAACCGGTTACCTACCTTTGGAGGCAACGTGTACCGTGTTTCAGTAATCGGTTTTGACGGCGCCCTCGCCAGCGCCATCACCGGCATCATCGACCTGTTCCGCCTAGCCGGGGTGACCTGGGCCCGTATTCACGACGAAGCGCCCGAAGCCCTGTTCCAGACCCGCCTGCTGACCGAGCATGGCGATCCCTGCCGCTGCATCAATGGCATCACCCTGCTCGCTGACGGCAGCTGGAACAGTGCCGACCAGGCCCCGGCGGACATCGTGGTCGTGCCCACCATCGGAGCGCCCATTGCTGGTGTGCTGGCGCAGAATGCCGGGCTGGTGGACTGGCTGGCCCGGCAGCAGACTTCGCCGCGTCTGCTGGCCAGCAACTGCACAGGAGCTTTTCTTCTGGCCGAGGCCGGGCTGCTGGATGGGCGGGAGGCAACCACCCACTGGGGTTTCAGCAATCAGTTCCGCCAACGCTATCCGCAGGTCGCCTGCCGGCCAGAGAAGCTGATCACGGTGGATGGCGACATTGCCTGTGCCGGTGGCGGCATGGCCTGGTGGGATCTGGGGGTTTATCTGGTGGAGCGGTACGCCGGGCCAGACGCGGCGCGGCAATTGGCCAAGGCATTCGTAATCGATGCCGGCCGGACCAGTCAGGCGCCCTACAGCGCCCTGCAGGCCAAGCGCTATCACACGGACAGCACGGTCCTGCAGCTCCAGGATTGGCTAGACCAGCATTTCAGCCAGACCATCGCACTTTCGGAACTGGCTCAGCAGGCGGGTTTGAGTGAGCGGTCGCTGCTTCGGCGGTTCAAGGCGGCCACCGGCGATACCCCCAACACTTATCTCCAACTGCTTCGGGTGGAGCATGCCCGCCACCATCTGGAGACGTCGCGACGGCCCATTGACGAAATAATTAACACCGTCGGGTACGAGGATGTGAGCTCGTTCAGTCGGTTGTTCCGAAAGCACACGGGACTGGCGCCCGGGGCTTACCGTGCGCGTTTTGCGCGCTGACCCTGTAACACATGGCCCACCTTATGCATCTTTGACAATGGAAGGCAGTTTTTTGCCACCACTCGTAAAAGATATTGACACAGGTGTTATCAGTGGGGAGGTAGCCATGAACGCACCGATCAGACAGAGCCAGGCAGACATCCTCAACCGGCTGTACGACATGAAGCGCAAGCAGATCGAGGAAGCGCTGAAGCAGGGAAACAGCTTTCGTTGTCAGGTACTTGAGGCCGAAGCCGAGGCTATTTTCAACGCATTGAAATCAGCCCGGTGAGTCACCTTTCACCCCCCTATCCGGAGCCGTATTTTTTCAGCCGACGGCTCCAGCGTTGTTTCGCATAGCGGCGAAGGTTGGAGACATTATCCGTTTCGTCCATGATCTCGGTGCCCAAAAGCGTCTCTAATATGTCCTCCAGCGTCACTATGCCCAACCAGGTCCCCAGCTCGTCATAGACCACGGCCAGGTGCTGCCGCTCGCGCAGCATGTCCGAGAACAGGAATTCGATGTTGATGTTGCCCTTCACCCGTTTGATTTTGCGCCGGTGCTCAATCAGATCAGCGTCATCGTCCAGGCCGATTAGATCGGCCCGGTGCAGGTAACCCAGGGCTTCGCCGTCTTCATCGATCACCGGGTACCGGGAGAACGGTGACTTCCGGACCTGTTCCCGGAACTGCTCCACCGTGACATCCGGTGTCACGTATTTGCTCACGGTTCTCGGCGTCATCACCGAGCTCACTTTGATTTCGTGGAATCTCAGTACGTTCTGGATCATCCGCCGCTCGTCTTCATCCAGCGCCTGTTGATCCCTGCCGATTTCGGCCAGGGCACTGATTTCCGCACGGATGTCGGTGTCGCCGTCTGCGGACGTGATGCGTCGAGTAACCTGCTTGGACAGCCAGATGAACGGCAACAGTGCCTTGATCATGAAGCCAAGGATGGCCGGCAGTTTCGGGGCGATGCTACGCCAGTACTTGGCGCCGATGGTTTTGGGGATGATTTCCGAGAAGATCAGAATCGCCAGGGTCATCACCGCCGAGGCTATGCCCAGCCAGGCTTCGCCAAAGACCACAGTAACCTGAGCGCCGACACCGGTGGCGCCAACGGTGTGAGCCACGGTGTTCAGGGTCAGGATGGCCGACAGCGGATCATCCACGTCGTCCTTGAGTTTGCGCAGGCGGGCAAACAATGCCGGGTTGTCTTTCTTGAGTGAGGCGACGTAACTGGGTGTCACCGACAACAGTGCGGCTTCCAGAATCGAGCACAGGAATGAAAATCCGATGGACAGCACAGCGAATGCGATCAGTAGTGTCATAGTGTTGCTGCGACTTCCGTTCCCTGCTTAATGGCGCGTTTTGCGTCCAGTTCTTCAGCCACGTCGGCACCGCCGATCAGGTGCGCCTTCACACCAGAGGCCGTTAACTGGTCAAAAAGTTCCCGGTGGGGTTCCTGACCGGCACAGAGAACCACGTGATCAACGGGCAACACTTTGCTTTCGGTGACCTTGCCATCTTTGTCGGTTATCGAGATGTGCAGGCCCTCGTCATCGATGCGGTCGTAGCGGCAGCCCCGGAGCATTTCCACGTCCCGGTGTTTCAGGCTGTTGCGATGCACCCAGCCCGAGGTCTTGCCCAGACCGGCGCCGACCTTGCCGGTCTTGCGCTGCATCAGGTAGATCTTACGCGGCGACGCGGTGGGCTGTCGCTCCGCCAGTCCGCCGGGCCCCTCGTAATCCGGATTCACGCCCCACTCCGCCTGCCAGGCTGCGACGCTGACCTGCTCCCCTTCCGGGTGCTGACTGAAATCGTGGGTCAGGAACTCGCTGACATCAAAGCCGATTCCGCCGGCACCAATCACCGCCACACTGTTGCCTACCGGCTTGTTGTGGCGAAGCACGTCGAGATAGCCCAGCACCTTCGGATGGTCTATGCCTTCAATGCGGGGCGTCCGCGGTTTTACGCCGGTGGCGATGATCACGTCATCAAAGCCCTGCTGGGCAAGGCTGTCACTGTCTACGCGGGTGTTTAACTGAAGATCCACCTCGAGCCGCTCGATCTGGCGCTTGAAATAACGCAGGGTTTCATAGAATTCCTCCTTGCCAGGTATACGCTTGGCGTAATTGAACTGACCACCAATTTGGCCGTCGGCTTCGAACAACGTGACTTTGTGCCCACGCTTCGCCGCTGTCGTCGCTGCCGCCAGCCCGGCCGGACCGGCGCCAACCACCGCGACCCGGCGCGACACCGGTGCCACCGTCAGCACCAGTTCGGTCTCATGGCAGGCTCGCGGGTTCACCAGACAGGACGCCCGCTTGGCCTGGAAGGCATGATCGAGGCAGGCCTGGTTACAGGCAATGCAGGTGTTGATTTCGTCAGCCCGGTTCTGCTCCGCCTTGCGAACGAATTCACTGTCCGCCAGCAGCGGTCGCGCCATGGACACCATGTCGGCCTTGCCTGCCGCGAGAATTTCTTCGCCTTTTTCCGGGGTGTTGATGCGGTTGGTGGTGCACACCGGGATGTCCACCTCGCCATAGAATTTGGCGGTGACATCGGCAAAGCCGCCCCGGGGCACCGAGGTCACGATGGTGGGCACGCGGGCCTCGTGCCAACCGATCCCGGTGTTGATGATGGTGGCGCCGGCTTGCTCGATGGCTTTCCCAAGGGTCACGATCTGGTCCCAGGTCTGGCCACCTTCCACCAGATCCAACATCGACAGCCGGTAAATGATGATGAAGTCGGGCCCAACTGCTTCGCGGATACGCCGGACAATTTCCACCGGCAGGCGCATGCGGTTTTCATAGGGTCCGCCCCACTTGTCGGTGCGTTTGTTGGTGCGCTCACACAGGAACTGGTTGATGAAATAGCCTTCGGAGCCCATCACCTCGACACCGTCGTACCCGGCAAAACGGGCCAGTTTGGCGGCACTGACGAAATCGTCGATCTGTCGCTCTACCCCTCTACTGGACAGGGCCCGTGCCTTGAACGGGCTGATCGGTGCCTTGGTGGCGGAGGCCGACACGATCAACGGCTGATAACCGTAGCGACCGGCGTGCAGCAACTGCAGGCAAATCTTGCCACCAGCTTCGTGCACCGCGCCGGTGACGTGACGGTGCAGAAACGCTGTAGCCCGATTGTTCATGGTGGAAGCGAGCGGGGCCAGTTGGCCGGCGAGATTCGGCGAATAGCCGCCCGTTACCATCAGCCCCACACCGCCTTCGGCGCGCTCGGCAAAATAGCGGGCAAACTTGTGAATGTTCCAGAACCGGTCTTCCAGGCCCGTGTGCATCGAGCCCATGAGCACCCGATTTTTCAGTTCGGTGAATCCAAGATCGAGCGGTTTCAGTAGATTGGGGTATGTGGCATTCATGTTTTCGCCTCGAAAATTTTGCCCTGAGTATACACGTGAACCGGGAGCCAGTGACTTGACCTGCGGGACCGTCCACGTATCATCAGCGTTCAAGTTTGACTGACGGAGCAACCATGACCGCAAGGTCCTTCGGCTGCATGCACGCCCAGCGCCCACCCGTTACCGCCGATATTGCGCGGCACCGGGGCCGTTTACCGTACTTTCCCGATCCACCCGCGACTGCCTGAATGCTTCCGCCCCGCTGCCCCCGCGTGCCTGGCCATTTGCCGTGCATGGGAGCAGGCCGAAGTCTAGACTCACGCAAGCACCTTTCTCTATTCACGGACAAGAATAAACCCTAACGAGGTCGCGATGTCGCTACCGCTGGTTGTATTACTGCCATTTTTAGGCGCCATAGCCGCGCCCCTGTTTGCCCAGGGTGGGCGCACCGCCATTGCCATTGCATCGTCGGTTCCGGCGTTGATAGCCCTGGCCGCTCTCTTCCCGCATTGGAAGACCCTGTCCGAGGGCGGCATGGTGCTACACAGTGTTGAATGGCTGCCGGCGCTCGGCCTTTCCTTCAGCTTCCGGCTGGACGGTTTGTCCCTGCTGTTTGCCTTGCTGATTCTGGTTATCGGTCTGCTGATCATCCTCTATGCGCGCTATTACCTGAAAGCGAAAGAGAACGTCGGCAAATTCTACGCCCTGCTGCTGTGTTTCAAGGGGTCGATGCTCGGCATCGTGCTCTCCAACAACCTGCTTCTGATGATGATTTTCTGGGAGCTGACCAGCCTGACCTCGTTCCTGCTGATCAGTTTCTGGACCCATAAGCAGGACGCCCGCCGTGGTGCCCGAATGGCACTTGCGGTCACCGGCGGCGGTGGTCTTGCGCTGCTGGCCGGCATCCTGATCATCGGTAACATCGTGGGCAGCTTCGAACTGGATGACGTACTGGCGGCCGGCGACCAGATCAAAGCACACGCCATGTATCCGATTGCGCTGACCCTGGTTCTGCTGGGCGCGTTCACAAAATCGGCCCAGTTCCCCTTCCATTTCTGGCTGCCCCACGCCATGCAGGCACCGACACCCGTGTCAGCTTACCTGCACTCGGCCACCATGGTAAAAGCGGGAATTTTCCTGATGGCCCGCCTTTATCCGGCCCTGGCCGGCACCGAGCAATGGTTCTACATGGTCAGTTTCACCGGCATGGCCACCCTGCTGATCGGTGCCTACGTGGCCATGTTCAAGCATGACCTCAAAGGCCTGCTGGCCCATTCCACGGTAAGTCACCTTGGGCTGATCACCCTTCTGTTTGGCATGGGAACCCAGCTTGCCGCCGTTGCAGCGGTTTTCCACGTCATCAACCACGCCATTTTCAAAGCCTCGTTGTTCATGGCTGCGGGCATTATTGACCACGAGACCGGCACCCGGGACATGCGTCGGATCAACGGCCTGTGGCGCTACATGCCCCACACCGCCACGCTGGCCATGGTGGCGGCGTCGTCCATGGCGGGCGTTCCTCTTCTTAACGGCTTCCTCAGTAAGGAAATGTTCTTTGCCGAAGCGCTGGAGCTGAACCTGCCGGGACTCTGGGCATGGTTGCCCCCACTGGTTGCTACCCTGGCGGGGATTTTTGCGGTGGCTTACTCCGCCCGCTTTGTTCACGACGTGTTCTTTAACGGCAAGCCGGTGGATCTGCCGGTATACCCGCCCCATGAACCGCCTCGATACATGAAGATTCCGGTAGAGATCCTTGTGTTCGCCTGCATCATGGTTGGCGTATTCCCGGCGGTTTCCGTTGGACCACTGCTGTTCATGGCCGCCTCTTCGACGCTTGGTACCGACGTGCCAGATTACACCCTAACGATTTTCCATGGGTTCAACTTACCGCTGTTTATGAGCTTTTTGGCGTTCTTTGGCGGCTTGCTCATGTACAGCCAGCGTCAGCGATTTTTCGATTTTCACGCGAGGTTCCGGGAAATCGATGAAAAGGCCGTGTTTGAGAGCGTCGTTCTTCGAATTGTGGACTTCGCCAACAACCTAACCGCCCGCATGGAAAACGGCTCGCTGCAACGTTACGCGATGTTGTTGATTGTCAGCGTCATTGCTGTTGCCGCGACGCCCCTGCTTGATCTTGGTTTCTTCGTTGGCGAGAGTGGCTTGAGCCCGGTGGATGCGCCCACCGCTATCGCGGCCGGCGGGTTGATACTCTGTGCGATTGCCACGGCCGCGCTGCACCGACAGCGATTCTACGCATTGGTTCTGTTAAGCGTTGTCGGGTTGATCGTGGCCTTGGCGTTCGCCCGTTTCTCAGCACCGGACCTGGCCATGACCCAACTTTCGGTGGAAGTGGTCACCATTGTCCTGCTGATGCTTGCCATTTATTACATGCACCCATGGACCCCGGTTGAGACAACCCTTCGGCGTCGGGTTCGTGACATGGTAATCGCAGGGGCCGCCGGCATAGGCATGACGCTGGTGACACTGGCCATGCTGACTCAGCCATTCAGCTCAATCTCCGAATTCTTCCTGACGAACAGCAAACCCGGGGGTGGCGGCACCAACGTCGTCAATGTCATTCTCGTGGACTTCCGGGGCTTCGATACCCTTGGCGAAATCACTGTCTTGGCCATCGCCGCACTGGGCATTTACGCCATGCTCAAAGACACCCCCCTGACACCACCGCCGAGCGATGGCGCCGGCCATGCCTGGGCCAGGGATGCGCACCCGCTGATGTTGCGCCTGATTGCCCGGCCAATGCTGCCGCTTGCGTTGATGGTCTCCGCCTTCATATTCCTTCGCGGCCACAATCTGCCAGGCGGTGGTTTCATCGCCGGTTTGATTACCTCGATTGCCCTGATTCTCCAATACATTGCCAGTGGTATGGAGTGGACAGAGGATCGAATCAGCCTGCGCTACCACAATGTCATTGGCCTGGGGCTGTTGTTCGCCACGCTTGCTGGCGCTGGCAGTCTTGCGTTTGGCTATCCGTTCCTGACCTCCACCTTCGATTACATCTACTGGCCCGTGGTCGGTAAGTTCGAGGTTGCCTCGGCCCTGGTCTTTGATCTCGGTGTCTACCTGGCCGTGATCGGTGCGACGCTTCTGTCTCTGGTGACCGTCGGCCGATTAACTCCCCACTCAGCAATCAGGCCCAAACAGGAGGGTGCGTAATGGAACTTGTGTTCGCACTGGTCATCGGCACGCTGACGGCGTCCGGCGTTTTCCTGATTCTCCGGGCTCGCACCTTTCCTGTTGTGGTCGGTCTGACGCTGCTTTCGTACGGCGTCAATCTGTTCCTGTTTTCAACCGGGCGCCTGGCGACGGGCCAGCAGCCAATCATCGGTACCGCGTCCAACTATTCAGACCCATTACCACAGGCCCTGGTGCTTACAGCGATCGTAATTGGCTTTGCGATGACCGCGTTTGTTGTCGTGCTGTCGTTGCGCAATCTGGCCGACAACGAGGATGACCACGTGGACGGCAAACAACCTTACAAATCACCCGCGCCTGAAGAAGAAGAGGTTAACGGTAAATGAACCACTGGCTTACCGCTCCCATCCTTATTCCTCTGATTGGCGGCATTCTGCAGGCCTTTATGGGGTACGCACCGATCGGCCTTCGGCGTACGCTGGCGCTGGCCACGACCGTCCTGACGCTGGTGTCCGCCTTCGTGCTTCTGGTCATGGCCAACGATGGCGATTACCGGATTTATGCGTTCGGCAATTGGCAGCCGCCGTTTGGAATCGTGCTTGTACTGGATCGACTGGCGGCCTTGATGCTGGTGATGACCGCCATTCTTGCCCTGTTCTGCCATATCTTTGCGATCGGCGGTTCCGACGGTGGCAACCGTCAATTCCATGGCCTGTTCCTGTTTCAGCTTATGGGGCTGAACACGGCCTTCCTCACTGGCGATCTGTTTAACCTCTTTGTTGCGTTCGAGATTCTCCTCATCGCTTCGTATGGCCTGTTGATGCATGGCGGCGGCACAGTCAGAACCGTTCCGGGCCTGCACTACGTCGTTCTGAACCTCATCGGCTCTGCCATTTTCCTGATCAGCGTTGGCATGATTTACAGCGTGACCGGAACGCTGAACATGGCGGACCTGGCCGTCAAAGTTGCCCAAGTTTCCGGCGAAGGCCTGAACATCGTGAAGGCAGGTGGCATGATGTTGCTGGTGGTGTTCGGTTTAAAGGCCGCTATCCTTCCGCTGTGTTTTTGGCTTCCACGGGCCTACTCCAAAGCCACGGCGCCGGTTGCTGCGCTGTTCGCTGTCATGACCAAAGTTGGCATTTACGCAATTTTACGGGTTTATCTGCTGATCTTTGGTGACGATGCCGGCGAACTCGCCAACCTTGGCATGAATTGGCTGTTCCCGATTGCGCTGGCCACCCTGGTGCTTGGGGTCATCGGCGCGCTTGGGTCTGGCAGTCTGAAGACCCTGATTGCCTGGCAGGTCATCATTTCTGTGGGCACTTTGCTGGCTCCCATTTCTCTTGGCTCAGAAGCAGGCTTGTCTGCCGCCCTCTTTTACCTGCTCAGCACTACATGGACTGTTGGCGGTCTGTTCCTCGTCTCTGAACTGGTGGCCAACCAACGGGGCTCAGCGAAGGATCGAATCGTAACGGCGCCAAAAATGTACAACCGCACCTTCCTCAGTGTTCTGTTCCTACTGGGAGCCGTCGCAGCAGCCGGTCTGCCTCCTCTGAGCGGTTTTTTTGGCAAGGTGCTGATCCTGCAATCGGTTGATCCCGGCCCGGAGATGGCCTGGTTGTGGTCGGTGCTCCTGATTGGAAGCTTTCTGACGCTGATTGCCTACAGCCGCGCCGGTAGCATCGTGTTCTGGCGCACAGTGGAGGGGCACGTGGAAAAACCGGATCCGTTGAATGGCCGGATTTCCGTGGCAGCCGGCGCACTCACTGTCCTGGCCATTGTGATGGTGATTTTAGCGGGCCCGATTACGAGCTACACCGATGCAACAGCGGCGCAGCTGTATAACAGCGACGCTTACATCGACATCCTGCAGACCCCCATGATCAAGGAGGGCAACTGATGCTTGACCGCCTTGGTTTTCCACAGCCCTGGCTGAGCCTGACCCTGTTCGTTACCTGGCAGTTTCTGAGTGATGGCATCAGCGGGGGCAGCGTCGTTCTCGGCATTATCCTCGCCTGGGGTATCCCTCAATTGACTCGGGGCTTCTGGCCCGACCGCCCCGCCGTTATCAGGGGCTGGCAGGCTCCCGCCTACGGGTTGCGGGTTCTATGGGATATTATTGTTGCCAGCGTTGAAGTGGCAAAGCTCATTCTCAGCCCCAGACAGCCGCGCCCGATGTTCATTTGTTATCCACTGGAGCTGGAACACCCCCTGGCGATCAGCGTACTGGTCAGCACGATCTCGCTCACGCCGGGAACGGTCGGAGCCGATGTCAGTGATGACAACAAGCTGATTCTCATCCACTCATTGGATGCGGACGATGAGCAGGCCGTGATCGACACGATTCGAACCCGTTACGAGAAACCGTTGCTGGAGATGTTCCAATGATACTCGTTGCGCTTTACATCACTATCGCCCTGGTCACCGTGGCCGCGCTATTGAACGTCTATCGCGTCATCAAGGGTCCTGATGCGCCGGACAGAGTATTGGCGCTCGACACACTCTATATCAATGCCATCGCACTGATCGTGCTGCTCGGTATTACACTGCAAACACGCATGTACCTTGAGTCGGCATTGCTCATTGCCGTGATGGGTTTTGTGGGAACCGTGGCAATGGCCAAATACCTTAAGCGCGGCAGTGTCATTGAGTAACCCAGAGGAAATCTGATGAGTATCTTCGCAGAATACGCCATTTCAGCGCTCTTGCTTCTCGGTGGTGCCTTTACTTTGATAGGCGCTATCGGCCTGGCTCGCCTGCCCGATTTTTACACTCGCCTGCATGGACCGACCAAGGCAACCACGGTTGGCGTGGGCGCTATTGTCCTGAGTTCGGTGATTTATTTCAGCACCCTCGGCAGAGGGATCGGCGTTGAAGAGATTCTGATTACGGCGTTTCTGTTCATGACTGCGCCGGTGAGCGCCAATTTCCTGGCCAAGGCCGCCATGCACCTCAAGGTTAGAACCACGGAGAACACCCGCGGCCAAACCTGGGACCAATGAGACGCTCACTCCACGGTTCTTTGTATCCATTATCGCTTAGCAGCGTATGATATTAGAGCGAAGGCCCAAATCTGATAACGGCATAACGCGGAGAACTGTATTCCAACGGAGCGTCCTTGAATGATGTTACTGGCTGTACTATCGGGTTTTCTCCTGGCACTTGCTGCACCGGCACTCAACCGCCTGGCGGGCCAGTACATCGGATGGCTTCTGGCGCTACTGCCAGCCTCCCTGACCGTCTATTTCGCCAGCCTGATTCCCGCCATCAGTGGTGACGAACCGCTCCTGTTAAAGCATCAATGGATGCCAGGCCTCGGCATAACCCTCAATTTCCTCGTCGACGGTCTCTCACTCGTTTTTGCCCTGCTGATCAGTGGCATCGGCACGTTCATTCTGATCTATGCCGGTTCCTACCTGAAAGGTCACAAGGATCTGGGACGGTTCTACGTCATCATGCTGTCGTTCATGGCGTCGATGCTCGGTCTCGTTTTATCCGACAACCTCATCGCGTTCTTCGTATTCTGGGAACTGACCAGCATCACCTCCTACATGCTGATTGGTTTTAACCATGAGGACGAAGAGGCGCGCAAGTGCGCTCTCCAAGGGCTTTTCGTAACGGCGGGAGGTGGTCTCGTCCTCATGGCGGGCCTGATCGTGCTTGGTTTTATCACGGGAAGCTACTCATTCGCGGAGATCCTTTCATCCGATCTTGCGATTCACGAACACTCGCTATACGCCGCCGCAACCGTTTGCATTCTCATCGGTGCGTTCACGAAATCGGCACAGGTGCCATTCCATTTCTGGCTGCCCAATGCCATGGCTGCCCCGACGCCTGTTTCTGCCTATCTGCATTCAGCGACCATGGTCAAAGCGGGCGTGTATCTGTTGGCACGAATGAACCCTGCTTTCGATGGAGATGCTCTCTGGGGTGGCTCACTGATGCTCTTCGGCGCGGCAACCATGCTGACGGGGGCGTATCTCGCGTTCAGCAGCACCGGCATCAAAAAGATTCTGGCCTATTCCACGGTTATGGCCCTGGGCACTCTGACCATGCTGATCGGGGTTGGTACCGAGCTGGCCATCACCGCGTTCATCTGTTTCCTGCTGGCCCACTCCCTGTACAAGGGGGCTTTGTTTATGCTCGCCGGCGCACTCGATCATGAAACCGGCACCAAAGACATCACAAAGATGGGCGGGCTCCGGCAGAGCATGCCGCTGACCGCGGCGATCACCAGTCTGGCCGCTCTGTCGCTGGCGGGGCTGCCGCCGCTCTTCGGTTTTGTCGCCAAGGAACTGATGCTTGAGTCGCTGCTTAAGGCCCCTTGGTGGTCCACGGGACTGCTCGTCATGGCGGTCGCATCGGCCATCTTGATCGTCGCTGTGGCCGCCCTGGTTGCCATCAAACCGTTTTTTGGAGAGGTTCAGAACACACCGAAACGGCCCCATGAAGCGCCCTTTGCCATGCTTGTCGGTCCAGCCGTATTGTCGCTGCTGGCGCTCATTTTCGGTGTTGCACCTTTTGTTCCTGCCGGCGTCATACTGGATGCTGCGGTTTCATCGGTCTTCGGCAGTTCCGTTCAAACCGCTCTGGCGCTCTGGCACGGCGTCAACATCCCGCTGATGCTCTCTGTGGTTAGCCTGCTGATTGGCTCAGCTCTGTTCCTCAAGTGGTCAGTACTTCAGCCAAACCTGTTCGCCATTAATGACGCTGGCAGCAAGGTCGGCCCTGAAGCGGGTTATTTCCGTTTCATGCTGGGCATAACCCAGGTCGCGAGCTGGCAAACACGATTACTCCAGAACGGTGTTCTCGGGATTTATCTACTGATTCTTGTCCTGGTCACCTTCGGTTCCACAGGCTACACACTGTTCATCAAAGAAGGATTCCATCTGGATTTTGACTTCAGCGATGGTTATTTCTATGAGTTCGGTATTGCCCTTCTGCTGATCGCCTCGGCGCTTTTTGCCTGCGCTACCAAATCCCGCCTGGGTTCCGTTGCTTCCGTTGGGGTGCTCGGTTTTGGCGTCGCCTTGATCTTTATTCACTTCAGCGCTCCGGATTTGGGGATTACTCAACTGCTTGTTGAAACGCTCACCGTGATACTGCTGGTTCTGGTGCTCTTCAAGCTGCCTCCCTTCGTGAACCTCTCCTCACCCTGGGAGCGTTTCCGAGACCTGGCGGTCGCGGTGTTTGCCGGTGTCGTCATGACCCTGCTTATCCTCGCTGTGTTGGACATCCAGTACTTTGAGAGTATTTCGAGCTATTTCGTGGAGAACAGCGCGGGGTTGGCATTCGGCAAAAACATCGTCAACGTGATTCTGGTGGATTTCCGGCAGCTGGATACCTTGGGCGAGATATTTGTCTTGGCCCTTGCCGCCGTCGGCGTTTACTCGATGATCAAGCTGAAAGCGGAGGATCAGAAGACCTCATGAAATCAAGCACTCTGATCCTCAACACCGCTGCCCTGGCGATCGTGCCGCTGCAGCTGATGTTCTCTATTTTCCTGCTACTGCGCGGCCACGATGAACCTGGTGGCGGGTTCATTGGTGGCCTGGTCGCTGCAAGTGCCTTCGTGCTTTATGCGTTTGCCTTTGGCGCTGCATCGACCCGCAAGCTCCTGCGTATCAGCCCTCGCGACATTCTGGCGGCCGGATTGCTGTTCGCACTGGCATCGACTCTGCCGGCTCTGTGGTCCGGTCAGGCCATGCTCACGGCTCATTGGTGGCAACTCCCGCTGCCCGGCGACGGCTATTTAAAGCTCTCGACGGTACTGGTCTTCGATATTGGGGTTTTTCTGACCGTGCTGGGAACGCTGATGATCTTTGTCATCGGCTTGATGGAGGCCGAAGAATGATTCAAGCACTCATCCGTCAGAAAGGAGTCCTCGCATGGCAACCTTGATGGCTTACGTAATCGGTCTGCTGTTCACCGCCAGTATCTACATGATGCTGAGGCGCTCTATCGTGAAACTGGTGATTGGACTGATTATTTTGAGCAACGCGGCGAACCTGCTTATTTTCGTCGTCGCGGGCCTGACACGTGGAGCCCCACCGCTCATTCCCGAGGGCGCCGACACAATCGTCGGGGCGGTGGCGGATCCTCTACCGCAAGCTCTGGTCCTTACCGCCATCGTCATCGCCTTTAGCGTCCTCGCGTTCGCCGTGGTTCTGATTCGGCGCGCCTACGAAGTCGTTGGAACCGATGACCTCGACAAGATGAAGGATACCGATACTTGAACCTGGCACCCGTTCTTCCGATTCTTGTTCCGCTTCTCGCTGGGGCACTCTCGCTGGCCTTCTGGCGCTCGGTCCGCATACAACGAATCATTGCCGTCACAGCCACCGGGCTGCTGCTGGCCGCCAGCATCTGGCTCATGAGCTTGACCCTGAAGCATGGCTTTCTGGTGGTGGAAATGGGCAGCTGGCCTGCCCCCTTCAGCATCGTATTTGTATCGGATGCCCTCAGCGCGATCATGATCGTGCTGACCGGTATCATCGGGCTGGCGATCGCTGTTTATTCGCTGGTTTCCACGCCGGACGCGCACGGAAAGTTTGGCTACTACCCGCTGATGCATCTGTTGCTTGCGGGGGTATCCGGCGCCTTCCTGACCGGCGACATATTCAATCTGTTTGTCTGGTTCGAAGTGATGCTGCTCGCATCTTTCGCACTGCTGACTCTCGGTGGCGAGCGCGCCCAGATGGAGGGTGCCATTAAATACGTCACCCTGAACCTGTTTTCCTCGGCAATCTTTCTATCCGCCGTTGGCCTGCTGTACGGCATGGTAGGCACCCTGAACCTCGCTGACATTGCCCAGAAAGTAAACAGCGTCGACGACCCCGGCATGGTAACGGTCGTCTCGATGATGTTCATGATGTCCTTTGGCATCAAGGCGGCCGCGTTTCCGCTGTTCTTCTGGCTCCCCGCGTCCTACCACACGCCCCAGGTCGCCGTTTCCGCGTTATTCGCTGGACTGCTGACCAAGGTGGGGGTGTACGCGCTGTACCGCGTATTTACGCTGATCTTCACCCAGGACGTCGGTTATACCCACACCATCCTGCTCTGGGCCGCCACTCTGACCATGTTGACCGGGGTGCTTGGTGCCGCCGCACAGTTTGAATTCCGACGGATCCTCTCATTCCACATCATCAGTCAGATTGGCTATATGATTCTGGGGCTGGCGTTGTTCACGCCCCTCGCCCTGATCGGCGGGGTTTTCTACATCATGCACCACATCATCGTTAAGACGAATCTGTTCCTTGTCAGCGGCATCACGTATCGCCTGCTCGGCAGCTACGAGCTGAAAGATCTTGGCGGCGTTTATCGTCAGCGTCCTTATCTGGCTTTGCTCTTCCTGATCCCCGCCCTTTCTCTTGCGGGGATTCCACCCCTATCGGGTTTTTTCGCCAAGTTCATTGTTGTCAAAGCGAGCCTCGAGGCCAGTGAATACCTTGTTGCGGGAATCGCACTGCTGGTTGGCCTTTTGACACTGTATTCGATGATCAAGATCTGGGCGGAAGTCTTCTGGAAAAAACTGCCGGAGCACGTCACCGATGTCCGCCGGCTGAACGGAGAGGTTCGGGACCAACAATCCTGGGCTTACTATGCGCCGATTGTCGGCCTCGCGGTGTGCACGTTGGTTATCGGTCTTTACGGTCAGCCCATTTACGTGCTGGCTGAAACGGCCGCTGAGCAGTTGATGAACCCCCAGCTTTACATCGAGGCAGTGCTTGGAGGGCGGTCTCAATGATCGGTCTTTTCTGGAATTTGCTACTGGCCCTGGCTTGGGTAACTCTAACCGGCAGTATCACTGCCATGAACTTGTTGGCCGGTTTGCTGTTTGGGTATGGAGCGCTGATGGTGCTCCAGAAGCAGGTTCCGGTACTTAAGGGCTATTCGCGCAGGATTCCCCGGGTCGCTGCGTTTCTCGTCTTTTTTATCAAGGAACTGGTCAAGTCCAATTTGAAAGTAGCCTACGACATTGCCACACCGGTCTGGCACATGAAGCCCGGTGTCATTGCGTTTCCTTTGAGGGCGGAAACCGACATGGAAATTCTGTTCGTCAGCAGCGTTATTTCGCTCACACCCGGCACATTGAGCTTGGATGTGTCCGACGACCGAACGACCCTTTTTATTCATGCCATGTTCCTCGACGATGAGGAACAACTCAGGGATGACCTCAGGGAACTGGAACGCCGAATCCTGAAGGTCATGCGTTAGGGGATTGCCATGCTTGCTGTTTCGATCAACATCGTTTATTTCATGCTGTCAGTGGCACTGCTGTTCGCCTTTATACGGCTGACCCGGGGACCTTCGCTGCCAGACCGAGTCGTTGCGTTGGAGCTGATTACCTCGATTGTGGTTGGGTATGTGGGCGTGCACGCCATTGAAGCTGGTGTTGCCAGCCTCCTGGACGTTGCGATTGTGATAGCACTCACCGCCTTCCTCGCGACCATAGGATTTGCCAGGTTCGTGGAACGGGGAGGAGTAAAAGATGAGTGAAGTGCTGGTCTCGATACTGTTACTCGCGGGAGCCGCTTTCATGGTCCTGGCCGCCGTTGGTGTTTTGCGCTTGCCGGACCTGCCTACCCGAATGCACGCCACCACCAAGGCCAGCGCGCTCGGCGCGATGCTGACCATGGCCGGAGTCGCGGTTTATTTCTCAGACAGCACCGTGGCCGCCAGGGCCGTCGCCATTGTCATTTTCATTTTCTTGACGGCGCCGATCGCTGCCCATGTCATCGGCAGGGCAGGTTACTTCACTGGCATAGAGCTGTGGGAGGGCACCGTTAAAGATGAGCTGAGAGATCGCTATGACGCCCAGAACCACACTCTCAGCAGTTCCCCAGACCCTCGTGTGGACCCGCCAGAGTCATCGGTAACGCAAGACGACCGCCACTGATTATTTTGTCATTGGAAGTGCGAAAAATTCCCGTATAGTAATGGCCCCAACCATTTCTGAGGAGCCATCACATGCTCAAAGTAAACGAATATTTCGACGGCAAGGCCAAGTCCATTGCGTTCCAGACCTCGACCCTGCCGGCCACCGTGGGCGTGATCAGCCCGGGTGAGTACGAATTCGGCACCAGCAAGAAAGAAACCATGACCGTGATCAGCGGTGCCCTCACCGTGCTGCTGCCTGGTGTTGACGAGTGGATGACCTACGGCGCCGGCGAGAGCTTTGACGTGGCCGGTCAGGCCAGTTTCAAGGCCAAGACGGACATCGACACTGCTTATCTTTGCACCTACGAGTGACGTCACAGCCGCGAATTTAATCTCAAGCCGGACTGCGTCCGGCCGAGCCGCAGAATGCACCGGATTTGCCCCTTAAGCACCGGTTGCTTCTGCGGTTTTTTCGTTTTTACGGTTCCTGTTTTTTGTGAACTGTGTCAGATTGAATCCTGCTTCTCGCGACAACACCAATAAATGAGCAAGAGGACATCTGTGATGGCACAAACCCGAATTCTCCCGCCAGCGGACAACGCCTACCAGTACCCGCTGCTGATCAAACAACTGCTGCTCTCGGGCCCCAGACTGCGCCCGGATGAGGAGATTTGCTACGGCAACCGGAGCAAGTACACCTACACCGACCTGGTGGAGCGTATTCACCGTCTGGCCAACGCGCTCACCGAGGCCGGCGTCAAACCGGGCGACACGGTCGCCGTCATGGACTGGGACACCCCCCGCTACCTCGAGTGTTTCTTTGCCATCCCAATGATTGGCGCGGTCCTGCACACCATCAACGTGCGCCTGTCGCCGGACCAGATCGTGTACACCATGAATCACGCCGACGACGTCGTGGTGCTGGTGCACGACGACTTTTTGCCGATCCTGGAGTCGGTCCAGGGCGACATCAAAACCGTGCGGTCCTACATCCAGCTGACCGACGAGGCATCGGCCAAGGCCACGGAGCTGCCCACCGCCGGTGAGTATGAGACCTTGCTGGCCAAGGCTGAACCGTCTTTTGAATTCCCGGATTTCGACGAAAACAGCATCGCCACCACTTTTTACACCACCGGTACAACTGGCAACCCCAAAGGCGTGTTCTTCAGCCATCGCCAGCTGGTGCTCCATACCCTGGCCATGACCGGCGCCCTGTCTGGCTATGACGAAATGCCGCTGTTGCGCTCGTCCTCGGTGTACATGCCGGTGACACCTATGTTCCATGTGCACGCCTGGGGTGTGCCCTACGCCGCTACCCTGCTGGGTATCAAGCAGGTGTATCCGGGGCGCTATGAGCCGGAAATGCTGGTCGACCTGCTCAAAGAGCACAAGGTCACCTTCTCGCACTGCGTGCCGACCATCATGCAGATGATGATGGGCACCGAGTCCATCAAGACCGCAGACCTCAGCAACTGGCACGTCTTGATCGGTGGCAGCGCGCTCACCAAGAGCCTGTGCGACGCCAGTGCCAAGTTGGGCATCCATATGTACACCGCCTACGGCATGTCGGAAACCTGCCCGTTGCTGTGCGCCACCCACCTCAAACCCGAAGATCTGGAGCTGCCGCTGGAACAGCAGACCGAGAAGCGGATCAAGACGGGTATCGCCACCGCCCTGGTGGATATGGACATCTGGGACCCGGAAGGCAATCCGGTTCCGCGGGATGGCGAATCCAAGGGTGAAGTGGTTGCCCGCGCGCCCTGGTTGACCCAGAGCTATTTCAAAGAGCAGGAAAAGGGCGAGGAACTCTGGAAAGGCGGCTGGCTGCACACCGGCGACGTCGCCTCCATGGACCCGGACGGCACCCTGGTGATCAAGGACCGCATCAAGGATGTGATCAAAACCGGCGGCGAGTGGCTGTCCTCCCTGGATCTGGAAAACCTGATCAGCCAGCACCCTTCGGTCGCCGGCACTGCGGTGGTGGGCGTGCCTGATGAGAAATGGGGCGAGCGACCCCATGCCCTGGTCACCCTGAAGCCGGGCGAAACGGCGACACTGGAGGACATCCAGCAACACCTCAAGCAGTTTGTCGATTCGGGCGAAATCAACAAATGGGCCATCCCCGAGCAGATTGATTTCGTGGAAGACATCCCCAAGACCAGCGTCGGCAAGATCAACAAGAAGCTGATCCGGGATCAATTGGGCTGATCCCCGCCAGATAGCAAAAAGCCAGCTCCGGGGAGCTGGCTTTTTTATTTCCCGTGCCGGTTAAAAACCGCTAAAGGCAAAATCCACGTCCGGCTTGCGGCCATCGATGATGTCTGCGAGCGCAGCAGCGGAGCCACAGGAATGAGTCCAGCCCAGGGTGCCGTGCCCGGTATTCAGGTACAGATTGGCAAGGTGGCTCTTGCCGATGTAAGGCACATTGGAGGGAGTCGCGGGACGCAAACCGGTCCAGAAACTCGCCTGATCCCAGTACCCGGCTTCGGGCATGACCTCGGCCGTGCGACGGACAATGGCCCGACAACGGGCGAAATTCAGATCCCTGGAGTAGCCGTTGAGTTCGGCGGTACCCGCCACCCGCAGGCGGTCCCCCAGACGGGAATACACCAGTTTGTACTCGTCATCGGTGAGGCTGACGTTAAACGCAGCGTCTTCGTTACGGACCGGCACGGTGATCGAGTATCCCTTGGCCGGGTAGATGTCGAGGGTCAGCCCGAGCTGCCGCGCCAATGGCCCGCTAAAGCTGCCCAGGCTGAGCACATAGGCATCCCCGCGCAGGGTCTCGTGCACACCCTCCCGAAGCGTCCGCACGCCCAGCAACCGGTCACCGGCCTTTTCGAAACCGAGAACTTCGGTGTTGTAACGAAACGCCACACCGGCTTCGGCGCATTTGCCCGCGAGGTTCTGAGTGAACTTGCGGGCGTCGCCGGATTCATCTTCCGAGGTGTAGGTAGCCCCGGCGATCCGGTCACGAATCGGTTTCAGCGCCGGCTCCAGCTCCACCGCCTTGTCGGCATCGATGATCTGCCGGTCACAACCCAGCCCTTGCATGATGCGGGTCGGTTCGATGGCACCCTCAAATTCCCGGGGGTTGGTGTAGAAATGCAGAATGCCTCTCGACAGGGCGTCGTACTCGATGCCTGCGTCTTCCCGCAGGGCCTGTAATTGGCCGCGGCTGTAGGTGCCGAGATTGACCATCTGCCGGATGTTGTAGGCGGCGCGGGCCGAGGTGCATTCCCGCAGGAAAGCGAGAGCCCAACGCCATTGCGCGGGGTCGAGCCGCGGCCGGAACAACAGCGGGGCGTCAGCCTGAAACAGCCATTTCAGCACCTTGAGGGGGGCCGAAGGATTGGCCCAGGGTTCGGCGTGGGAGACCGACACCTGGCCGCCGTTGGCGAAACTGGTTTCGAGCCCGGCACCGCTCTGACGATCCACCACCGTTACCTGATGGCCCTGCTTCTGCAGGAACCAGGCGGTGGTCGTGCCGACAACGCCCGCGCCCAAAACCACAATGTGCATGTTTGCCTCCGGTCAAAACAACAATCCGACCGGGCCGCGTTTACTGGCGCGGTCGGCATTACAGGGTTCGCGTCTGGAAAAGTGTACAGCCTGTATGTAGTTACAATTGTAACGTGAGACCTAGTGAAATGCGTGTCCGACCATTGGCCAACAGCGTCAGCCGCCGGAGCGTTTCACGGTCCAGCCTTCGGCCTGAAGCAAGGGCACAAGAATGTCTCGCTGGTCGCCCTGAATTTCCACGATACCGTCCTTAACGGTGCCTCCCGTGCCACACTTGGCCTTGAGTACCTTGGCGAAGGCTTTCAGCGCCTTGGCATCAAGCGGGATGCCGGTCACCAGGGTCACACCCTTGCCTTTGCGGCCTTTGGTTTCCCGGCTGACCCGCACAACGCCGTCGCCTGTCGGCGGCGTTGGCTCGCCACAGGAACACTCGGACACCGGATTGCGGCACTCCGGGCACATACGCCCCTGCTCCGTGGAAAAAACCAGGCCGCCTTCAGATCGTTTCTTCATACCCGTTCCAACTTCTGTCTGTTAACCAACGCCCGGAGGGTATTTGGAAAACATTTCCGCGACAACCTCATCGATCAGTTCCCGACGGTTTTCGGGAGACTGACTCTCTTTCAAGTACCGGCGGCTGGCGGCGCGCCACACCACTTGCTTGGTTTCGGTGTCGATCAGCTCAACCACCAATTTGCCCTCGGTCACCTCACGTACGGGTGGTGGTGCCGAGATGCCCCAACCGAAATTGCTGCGACCAAAGCCAAAGCCCAGGCCGACGCCGGTCTGCTCCAGGCGTTCTTCCTCGACAATCTGCCAGTTCGCCAGCAGGTCCGCGTCGGGTTTGGAGACCTTCCGCATGGCCTTACGATTCAGTTCCCGCTCAACCGCCGTCTGAATTCGACTGCCGTCCAGGGAGACAAAGGAGTCACTCCCCGCATCCTGCGCAAACGCCCAGGTGGCGTAATTGCCGAAGACCGTCGAGGAGTTGTAATCCGTCACCACATTGCTCGCGCAGCCCGAAAGGACCAGCGCCATCGCCGCCATCATCAGCAAACGCATAATGCTTTTCTCCTGTGTCGTAGTGATTTACATGCAGTATACGCCCAGGACACGTAGCCCGATGCCCCTTGGTTTCCCTACCTGTCGAAACCGTAATCCAGCTTCTGCGCGTCACAAAACGCCGTGAAGTCATCGACCACCTTCTCGGGCAGCGACAACCGTGCCGACACCGAAGCGCCGTAGTCAATCGAGTCCAGACTGGCTCCGTGGACCTCACACCAATGCCGTACCGGCTGCTCGTCGGCAAAATCCATGGTCAGGTGGGCGAGCACCATCGGCTGCTGCACCACTCGATCCACCGCCGATAGCACGCTTTCGGCCGCGCCCGCGTAGGCTCGCACAAGCCCACCCGCGCCCAGCTTGATGCCGCCGAAGTAGCGGATGACCATGACCAGCACATCGCCCATGTCCTTGTGCTGAATAACATTGAGAATGGGCTTGCCGGCGGTCCCCGAGGGCTCACCGTCGTCGTTCATCGCCGCTTCGGCGGCCGCGCCCGGTCGCCCAATCTGGTATGCCCAGCACACATGCCGGGCATCGGGATGATCCCGATGTGCCTGGTCTAGCCAGGACTTCACCTCGTCCCGGGAGGTGACCGGAGCGACACGGGCAATGAACCGGCTTTTCTTCACTTCGGTTTCCCGCTCAAGGTATTCTGCCGGGACCGGATAATCTTTGTTCATTGGTTGGTCAGTTCCATGTCAGATAAGTTCGAAGAGCTCGACGGCAACACCCCGGGTACCGCGGCTCCGGCGAAACTCAAAAAAGCCGCGTGCGGAATCCGATTCGAGGACGGCGAGCTGAACGAGGGCATCGATTTCTCGCGCGCCGCGCACCTGCTGTCGGATGCCTCCGTTCCCGACGAAAACGACGGTGAGCCCTCGCCGTCAGTTCCGGATGAACACCGGTAACTCTACAGTCACTCGCAAACCTCCGGATGCACCACCGGCTGCATTAATCCGGCCATCGTGAGCCGCGACGATGTCACGGGCAATGGCCAGCCCCAGGCCCCAGCCTTGGCCGCCCCGGGACTTGTCGGCCCGGAAGAACGGCTCGAAAAGGTGCGGCAGAAGCTCGTCCGCCACCCCTGCGCCTTCATCCTCGATGGAAATGTGCACCCAGCCATCCACAGCCTCCACCCCAACATGTACCCGGTGCCCCGGCGGATTATGGTCCAGGGCATTCTGCAGGATGTTATCCAGAGCCCGGTGCAAGAGACCGGGATCCCCCAATACCGACAGGTTGGCGACATCGTCACTCGCGGTCATAGTGCAGTCGACACGCTGATGCTCGGCGTAGTCGGCGGCGTCGCCCATGACCTGATTCATCAGTTTAACCGGGCGCACGGATTGCCGCTCGATGTCGGCGCCCTGCTCCGCGACCCGGTACAACGTCAGAATCTGCGCGGTCATTGCTTCCAGGCGTTCGTTCTGGCGCAGGATACTGGCGATCAACTGCTCATCGGCACCGCTGTCGCTGGCCAACTCGATGGCAATGCGCTGGCGCGTCAGGGGGGTTCGCAGGTCGTGGGAAATGTCCCGCAACAGGTGTTTCTGTCGGTCCAGCAGCGAGCACAGTTGCTTGGTCATGGCATTGAAGGCGGAGGCAAGCTGGCCCACCTCGTCCCGTCGGCCGGCAATGGTCTCACTCACCCGCAAATCGGTATCGCCACCCGCGATCCGCTGCGCCGTCTGCTCCATGTGACGCAACGGCCGGGACACGAAACGCGCAATCAACCAACAGGCTAAAGTGATCAGTACGAACGCCAGGCCTAGCTCGATAAACCGGAAAAACCGCGGATCGAGCCAACCTTCGCCGTGCATTCTTGGCCAGGCGATCAACTGGTAGCCCGCCTCCAGTTCAATGACCGCGGGTTTCTGCGGGTACCAGCCAGACTCCATGCGCTCCCGCACGGGCCGCGGCAGGCGTTGCCGGCCCTCCTCCTGTTCCATCAATATCAAGTGCAGATCCAGCTGTTTACCCTGGCTCCGCAAGAACCGCCAGGCCTCGCTTCGACCTTGCTGTTGCCGAATCTGAATCGCTTCCAGGGCCAGATCCCGAAGGCCCACCTGACGCTCGATGGCCTGCCGCTCACGATCCAGCAGAACCCGGGTAGCCAGATTGCTGGCCACCACGGTAACCGCCATCGCCAGCCAGATCGCCAGGAAAATCCGCCAGAACAAGGGAAACATCAGTCGCCGACTCACACCGGCACCCGATAGCTGTACCCCAGCCCCCGAACAGTCTCGATCCGGGGCGGATCGTCGTTGCCCAACTTCTTGCGCAGGTTGCTGATGTGCATATCCAGGGTCCGGTCGAACGCCTCCAGGCGCCGACCCAGGGCCCACTGCATCAGATCGGTTTTGCGAACCACGCTGCCCGCATGGGCGAGCAACACGTTCAACACTTCGTACTCCGTTGCCGTCAGCTCCAGTGGCGCATCCTGCTGAAAAATGCGGCGCTGATCCGGCTCGACTCGCAAATCGCCGTAAACCCGGGCGTCGCTTACGTCGGTTTTCTGGTCCCAGGCAATCCGTCGCAACAGCGCCTGTAACCGGGCCACCAGTTCTCGGGGATTGCAAGGTTTGGGAATGTAATCGTCGGCCCCCACCTCGAAGCCGACAATCCGATCAGTTTCGTCACCTCGGGCGGTCAGCAGGGCGACCGGGATGTGGGTACTGGCCCGCAATTCTCGCAGTACCTCCAGGCCACTGATGTCCGGCAGCATGATGTCGAGCACCACCACGTCAGTATCCTGAGCCATGGCCAGGGCCAAGCCATCCCGACCGTTGGCGGCTTCCCTCACGGAAAAGCCCTGGCTGGTCAAATAACGGGCCAGTAGCTGACGCAGCTCCTCGTCGTCCTCCACCAGCAATACCCGGTTCTGCATCGGTTGCCTCCACGTTCACTGCGAAAAGTCTAACACGCATGACGCAAGCCGCTGATTCAAGGAATTTTCCTTTACACAACCTTTACAGGCCGCTGACGCTCGTTGACGGCGGCCAGGGCTACGATGGCTTCGCGTTCCAACGACGACCGCTACAGCGGAAAACCAACGAGGAAACCATCATGAAAAAACGCAACCACTCAATCATCGCCGCCGGCCTCCTGGCCACCACGCTGCTGACCACCAGCCCCTTTGCCCTTGCCGACCACCATGGCGAGGGCAACGGTCATCGCGGCAAGCACAACCTCGCGGAAATGTGCGAGGACTTCCGGCAGGGCCAAGGCCGTTTCGATCAGGACGAACGCCGGGAGCGCATGGAACAGCGCCGGGCCGAGATGGCCGAGCGTCTGAAGCTGACCGATGAGCAGCGGGTCATCTGGAACGACATCCACAAAGAGCAACGGGAAAAACACGAGCAGCGCCACGCCAAGATGATGGAAAGGCTCGAGAAACGCTGCGACAGACCGGAGTAAGAAAAACACTCAGTAACCGGAAAGTGAAGTGATCAAAGCCCGGGTTCTGGCGTATGGTATCGGGAGATCAACAAGGAGCCATCCTGAAGGAGCCCCCTGGCCATGGCCGAACCCGGCGCCCAGTCACTCATCGTCGACACCTGCGATTCCATCGACCAGATCCCCCGCGAGGACTGGGAGCGGCTGGCCGGAACCGACAACCCTTTTCTTCGCTACGAGTTTTTCCAGGCCCTCGAACAGTCCGGCTGCACCACCGCCGCCACCGGCTGGCAGCCGAGCCATCTTGTGTTCCGGATTGATGGCCGCATTGCCGGGCTCGCCCCGGCCTACCTGAAGTCTCATTCCATGGGCGAATATGTGTTCGACTGGGCCTGGGCCGATGCCTACCGTCGCCATGGTTTGGCCTATTACCCGAAACTGCTCATGGCCATTCCATTCACCCCGTCCCAGGGGCCCCGGCTATTGCTGGAACCTTCCCTTCGGGCCCGGTTGTCTGGCGGCCGGCTGCGGGATCTGCTCGACACCCTGATCACCCGGCTTGGCGCCGAGTCCTGGCATCTGCTGTTCCCCAACGCCGCCGACCAGGTGCTGCTGCGCCACAAGGCCGAACTGCACCGTCTGGGCTGCCAGTTTCACTGGCACAACCGGGATTTCCAGCACTTTGACGACTTCTTGGCTCGGCTGACGTCCCGTAAGCGCAAATCCATTCGCCGGGAGCGCCGACAGGTCGCCGAGCAGGGAATCCGGTTCCAGCGTTTCCACGGCCGGGACATCCCGGACCAGGTTTTGTCCGCCTTCTACGTGTTTTACCAGGCCACCTACCTCAAGCGCGGCCAGCGCCCCTACCTGAATCGGGACTTTTTCGACCATGTGCGAGCCAAATTGCCTGAACATCTGTATCTGATCATGGCCGCACGAGACGGCGACATGATCGCTGGCGCCCTGTTCCTGCGCAGCGACGACACCCTGTATGGCCGATACTGGGGCTGCCTCGACGAGTATAACCACCTGCATTTTGAGACCTGTTACTACCAGGGTATTGAGCTGGCCATTGAGCTGGGCCTGGCCCACTTCGACGCTGGCGCCCAGGGGGAGCACAAACTGGTTCGGGGCTTTGAACCATTGCTGACCCATTCCTGGCATGGCATCAGCCATCCGGCCTTTCGCGACGCCATTCAGGCGTTCACTGAAGAAGAGGCGGAACAGGTTCAAGACTACTGCCAGGAAGCCCTGACACTGCTGCCGTTTCGGCACGAGAATGGGGATTAGCTTCTATACTGAAAGTCCAACGGGCGTTTTTACACCGGGACTTGCTCCATGGATACGGACCCACTGCTGAACCTGTTCGAGAGCGGCCAGATCGCCATTCTGCTGGCCGGCGCAGCGCTGCTTATCGGGCTGATCGCACTTTGGCTGGTGGCCGGAGCCAAGCGTTCCGCCTACCAGGATCTGGACAAGCTAAGGCAGAAGGTCGGCACCCTGGGCCGGGAACTGGACGAGATCAGGGTCAGCCAGTTCAACGCACCGGAGCGGGAAGCCATGGCCCTGCCCGGCCAGGAGGCCGCAGCCGCCCGATACCGGGCGGAAAAAAGCGCCTACGACCAGATCTGGCCGCAGCTTTGGTTCTTGCACGACCGGCTGGGCATGTTTCTGCGCGCTGTGGAAAACAGCGAACCCGCCGGCGAGCTCCGGCTTGAGGCACGCAACGCGGCACTGGATGCACGCAGCCTGCTCAACCGCAACCGACCGTTTTGCTGCGAACCCGTAGAAGAATTGGTGACCCGGCTGATCGACACCGAGATCAAGGTGCATTTGGCCGCCTGCCAGCACCTGGACCTGCTCAAGGAGGTGTCCGGTTCGCCCTCGGATCACGAGCGCCGGGTGTTGCGGGATAAGTGTCACACCCTCTACGAAGGCGAAGCCCGGGACCTGATGAACCGGTTGGCGGCTGCCATCCGGACCCGGGTCATTAACGTCAGCTATCCTTGATGCGGAAACCCACCTTCATTACCACCTGGTAGTGGCCCACCCTGCCATCTTCGATGTGGCCCCGGGTCTCCATGACTTCAAACCACTCCAGGTTGCGGATGCTCTTGCTGCATTCCTCCAACGCATTTTCGATCGCGTTTTCAATGCTTTTGCGCGAAGAACCGACAATTTCGACTTTTTTATACACATGATGGTCCGACATGGCACTGCTCCTTGGTCTGACAGTCTCAATGAGTTAGCTGACCATTTCAGACTAGAAGACAGACCCGGTACCGGCAAACGGCACCACGGTTCAATCTGGCGGCCACGGTGGCGCGCACATGGCTTTGGCGCCAAGATGTAACTGATGCACTCAGGAAACCAACATGAAGCGATTGTTGAAATACACAGGCTGGTTCTGTGCCGCTCTGCTGCTTTTGCTGGCTGGCCCGCTGATGCTTGCCACCAGCGGCAGCCTGCAGGGCGCGGAAAGCTGGCGCACCGCCACCCGAGCCAGTGCCGAGATCGCACCCCGTGCAGACCAGTATGAGCCGGCGGTGATTCAGATATACGGGGCCCGGGCCTGGAGTTGGCGCGGCTACTTTGCCGTGCACACCTGGATTGCTACCAAGGAGGCCGGGGCCGCGCAGTACCAGGTGCACGAAGTCACCGGCTGGCGTCGCTATGTGGTGAGCTCCCGCCCTGGCGAGCCGGACCGACACTGGTACGGCGCCCGCCCGGAACTCTACGCCGACATCCGCGGCGACGAAGCGCAAGCCCTAATCCCGGCCATCGAACAGGCCGTGCAAGCCTATCCCTACGTCACCGAGTACGAAGCGTGGCCGGGCCCCAACAGCAATACCTTCACCGCCTGGGTGATCCGGGAGGTAGAGGGTTTGGACGTGGCGCTGCCCAGCAACGCCATTGGTAAGGATTATCTGGGCGATCGGCTGGTAGCGGCAGTGCCTGGCGGTACCGGCTATCAGCTGTCTATGGGGGGGTATCTGGGAATTCTTGCTGGCCTGCGCGAGGGGCTGGAGCTAAACGTGCTTGGCTTGTCTCTGGGCGTGAATCCGCTGGCGCTTGGCATCAAGTTACCGGGCATTGGCGAGCTGGCCTTGCGCTCCACCAATCCCATGGCCGACGCTGAGGCTCCTTAGGCGAGGCGCGCTAAAAAAAGTAACGCACCAGACCTGCCGCCGCGATGCCGGCGCCGATCGCCGGCAGAGGTTTACGCAACGCGAGCATGGTAACGGCGGTCACCGACAACGCAGCAACCGCGCCGGCGTCACCCGAGAACGCCATGGGCACCACGATGGCGATCAGCACCGAACTGGCCATGGTGTTGATAAAGCTCTCGATACGCGGGCTGATCCGCACGAAGGACATGGCGAACACGCCACCAAACCGGGTCACGAGGGTCACCACGGTCATGATGGCAATCAGAGCCAGCACCCCGGCTGTCGACGTTTCAATGGTCATACCTGCTCCTCGCCGTCAGCGGTATCCTGGCTCGGTTTGTCCAACCAGAAGTAACCGATCAGACCACCGGCGAGAGCGCCGGCTACCACGTGAGTGTGGGGCGGCAGCCATTTCCAGGCGGCCAGGGACGCCAGTGCGGCGACGGTCCAGGCCACCAGAACCCGTGGCGATTTCTTGCCTCCCAACGCCATGGATAACAAGAAGCAGCCCAACACCATATCCAGCCCCAGGCTCTTTGGATTCTGCAGAACACCACCGAAATACACCCCCAGCCAAGTACCCACCAGCCAGGCCAGCCAGAGTACCAGCCCACCTCCCAGGATAACCTCGAGGTTGCGACGGCCGTTCTGATAGTCCTGAGCGGAAACCGCCCAGTTGGCGTCCGTCAGGAGCAGCAGCAGGCCGTAGCGCTTGAGTGGCGACACATCCTTGAGCAATGGGTAAAGGGACGCCCCCATCAACAGGTGGCGGGAGTTGATCGCAAACACGACGGCGATGAGTGGCAGCACCGAGACCTCAGCACCCCACATGTCCGTCGCGGCGAATTGCGAGGCGCCGGCAAACACGGTGGTGCTCATCAGCATCGCTTCCAGCGGCAGCAGGCCTTTCTGGGTGGCCGCCAAACCGAAGGCAGCACCGAACGCCACCACGAACAAGGAGATGGGGAAGAGCCGGAAAAACTCCTGACGGACTTTTTGCGGCTGAATTTGGTATGCGTAGGAAGCGACGGACATCAGTGGAAGCTAAGGCAGTTTCCCCTAACCGCGTATAGGTAAATACCGAAGCCCGTCACGTTCCCGAGCATCCCACCAGGCATCGGATCAATGCATGATGTGCACACGACCATCGGCGGCCGCAAAGGGATTGTTGAGGCTGCTGCTTTCTCCACCAAGCACCGCTTCCGGATGCAGACGGGCCATCAAGGTTTCCACGTGTTCAATGTCTGCCTTTGGCACGTCAACCATGACCAGATACTTGCCAGCTTCAAGATCCCGATGGAACTGCCGGATCCGGTAATTCTCCGTACCAATACCGCCAAACCCGCCGAGCCAGCCGCCGACCAGCACCGCAAACACGGCCATGGCGACAAACGCCGAGGTGGGCCAGGCCAGTTCGCCCCACAACGCCAGGGGCAGGATGAAAAACACGGCAAACAGACCACCGATGATCAGGCCCCGTTCAACAAACCGGGCCAGATCGGTGCGGTCCAGCACACTGCCGGTGTGAATATGGTGCGAATAAAGACCGGCCTCGTCTTTGCTGATCACGTGGAACCGCCAGTTCGATACGCCGTCCCGATGCAGGTCGTCGGAGATGCTTTCAACGTTATCGATGGCATCGACCAGGTAAAAAAGCCGTTTCATGATTCCCTCCTTCGCTCAAACAGAGCGGGCAACCACAGGCGCTATTATACCGCAATCCCAACCGCCTACTGATCGCGCCCTCGAAACGATTGGCAATAAACCGTAAGCCGATAGACCGGGTTCGAATAAAAATTTTCCACCCTAACCAACCCCTTGCAGCTGTTTCCCTGACCGCATCCAAAATGATTAGCTTTTGCAAGTTGACGTTGACGTAAAAAGGAATTAGTTTATTTTCTGTCCGGCCCCAAAAGGGCGCTTTCACGGGGACTTTCTTCCGCGAAAACGGACAGCTGAAATCACAAAGCCGATCACAAGTCGGTCGCTAACAACAAGACAGCCGCCAGAGCCGAGATCCGGCGAGGTGGAGAGGATTTCAACATGCCACAGTCAGCTCGCTTGATCGGCAGACTGCGTTCCGCGCATCTGCTCCTCCCTGCATCGATTTCGCCTGATTCGTTTCGGCCTGTCGGCACCCGGACCACCGTCACCCCGACCGGTATCCAGCATAACCAACAAATCGCGTTGACCGCGGTCTAACAACAAAACGCCGGCTATGCAGGCCCCACAAGGGTAGCGTCAGCCAAGAATGATAGGTGAAACGCCATGAACGTATTCAGCCACCCCGAGTTCGACAACCACGAACATCTGTCCTTTTTCTGTGACCCCGAGACCGGTCTGAAAGCCATTGTTGCGATCCACAATACTTCCCGTGGACCGGCACTGGGCGGATGCCGGATGTACCCTTACGCCACCGACGAAGAGGCGCTTCGGGACGTACTGCGACTGTCCAAGGGCATGACCTACAAGTCGGCCCTGGCCAATTTGGATCTTGGCGGTGGCAAGTCAGTGATCATCGGTGACCCACGCAAGCAGAAGTCCGAAGCCCTGCTCGAAGCCATGGGTAAACACCTGGAGAGTCTGGGTGGCCAGTACATCGCGGCGGAAGATTCCGGCACCAGCGTGCCCGACCTGAAGGTCATGGGCCGCCACACCCAGAACGTCGCCGGCGTTGCCGAGCGCATGGGTTTCGATGGCAACCCCAGCAATGGCGACCCCTCACCGGCCACGGCCTGGGGCACTTTCGTCGGTCTCAAGGCGGCGGTTAAGCACAAGCTGGGACGGGACGACCTGACAGGCCTGAAGGTGGCCATACAGGGAATCGGTAACGTCGGGTTCCGGCTGGCCCGCCACCTGAAAGAGGCGGGCGCGCAACTGTGGGTGTACGACATCTTTGCCGAGAACATGCAGCGGGCCGTAGACGAGCTGGGAGCCACTCCGGCAACTGCCGAAGACATCCTGTTCCTGCCGGTGGATGTGGTCGCCCCGTGCGCCATGGGCGCGGTGTTGAATGACGTCAGCATCCCGAAACTAAAAGCCACGATTGTGGCGGGCGCCGCTAACAATTTGCTGGAACGGCCAGACCACGATCAGGCCCTGAAAGATCGCGGCATCCTGTACGCACCGGATTTTGCCATTAACGCCGGCGGCATCATTGATGTGTTTTACGAGCGCACCGGGGCTTCCCCCGACACCGTTCGCGAACACGTCGATGCGATCGGTGACACGCTCAAGGAAATCTTCGTCCGTTCTGACCGGAGCGGCCGGCCCACCGGCACCATTGCCAATGAGCTGGCGGAAGAACGGTTCCGCAAACACGTTGCCAACGTAAATTCCCTGACCGGGCGCCTGGCGCGGGTGGGATAACACTGGCATCGATCTCTCTGGGGCCCTAGCCCGCTTCGGCCCCTGCTTCCCAAACAACAACAAGTACCAAGCAGGAGACACTTATGTCTGAATCACAATCCACCGGCGCCGATTACTCCGGCGCAATGGAAGGCTCCAACCCCAAGCGGGGCCTCTGGTCCTCGCGCCTGGCCTTTATTCTCGCCGCCACCGGTTCGGCGGTTGGTCTGGGTAATATCTGGAAATTTCCCTATGTCACCGGGGAAAACGGCGGCGGCGCCTTTGTCCTGATCTACCTGTTGTGTATTGCGGCTGTTGGTTTGCCGATCATGATGGCCGAGGTCCTCATCGGCCGCCGAGGCGGCAGGAGCCCGGTCAACAGTCTGCGCCTAATTGCCGAACGTGACCGGTTGAAGCCGGCTTGGCGCATGGTGGGGGCTGTCGGCATTCTTGCCGGCTTCCTGATTCTATCGTTCTATTCAGTGATTGGTGGCTGGGCCGTTTCCTACGTGGGCACCGCCGCCAGCGGCGGCCTGGTTGACCAGTCAGCCGATGCCATTGGGGCGATTTTTTCCGATTTGCTGAGCGACCCCATGACCCTGCTGCTGTGGCACACCGTGTTTATGGGCCTCGTGATGCTGGTGGTCGCCAGGGGTGTGCGGGCCGGCTTGGAACGTGCCGTCAGCATCCTGATGCCAGGCCTGTTCGTGCTGCTGCTGATTGCCGTCGGCTATGCCATGACCAGCGGCGAATTTGGCCGTGCCGTGAGCTTCCTGTTCCAGCCCGACTTCTCGAAAATCACCACCTCTGGCGTTCTGGTGGCTCTGGGTCATGCCTTCTTCACCCTCAGCCTGGGTATGGCGGTCATGATGGCGTACGGCTCTTACCTGCCGAAAAACGTATCCATCGCCAAGACCTCCATCACTGTCTCGGTAATCGATACCGGTGTCGCCCTGCTAGCCGGCCTGGCCATCTTCCCTATCGTGTTCGCCAACGGCCTTGAGCCAGGTGCTGGCCCGGGTCTGATTTTCCAAACCCTGCCACTGGCCTTCGGTCAGATGCCTATGGGTAGCCTGTTCGGCACCCTGTTCTTCGTGCTGCTGATTTTCGCCGCCTGGACCTCCGGCATCTCTCTGCTGGAGCCCATCGTCGAGTGGCTGGAAGAGCGCAAAGGCATGAACCGCGTGGCCAGCACCCTCGGTGCCGGCGTGGTCTGCTGGGCCCTCGGCATCGCGTCCATCCTCTCCCTGAACCTGTGGTCTGATTTCGCGCCGCTGGGCAGCATCGCCATGTTCGAAGGCAAAACCATCTTCGATCTGCTGGACTTCTTCACCGCCAACATCCTGCTACCGCTGGGTGGCCTGCTGGTCGCCGTGTTTGCTGGCTGGGTGATGTCAAAGGAAGCGGTGGAGCAGGAGCTGGCACTGTCCCAGCCCATGTTCAAACTGTGGTATCTCACCATCCGCTACTTCACTCCGGTCGCTGTGGCGGTGGTCTTTATCTACAACCTGCTGTAAGCGCAACTGGCGACAGCCGGTTTTTGGACCCGCCGGCTGACAGCCTGATGCACGAAGCCCACCCTATGGTGGGCTTTTTTTCGTTGTAGCTTCGGAAAATTCAGAGGCAGGACAACGCCGATTCCAGGGTCTCGCCAATGCGGGCGTTGAGTTTCAGGTCCGCCAATGGCTCCGCCCGGGTGCGTCCAAGGTTCAGGGTGGCGATGGGCTTATGCCATTCTTTGGCGTACCGGCAAAAACGAAATCCGGAATACACCATCAGGGACGAGCCGATCACCAGCAGGCCGTCACTGGCCTTGAGGACATCCAGGGCTGCATACACTCGCTGCTTGGGCACGTAGTCGCCGAAGAAAACGACGTCGGGTTTGAGGATGCCATCGCACTTCGGGCAACCAGCCGGGCGGAAATCGGAGAAATCCACTTCCAGGTCGGCGTCGCCGTCCGGTGCGGCTTCGGCGCGGTAATGCTGGAAGCCGGGATTGAGATTGGCACAGCGATCGTGCACTTCGTCCCGCGGACAGCGGTAGTCGCAGCTCATGCAAACCACCTCGTCAGCGCGGCCGTGCAGGTCGGTCACGGCACGGGTGCCGGCTTTCTGGTGCAGCCGGTCGACGTTCTGGGTCACCACCAGGGAACTGTGGTTGAGCAGTTCCAGATCGGCAATGCGATGGTGGGACGGATTCGGGCTGGCGTTTCGCATCACCGGCCAGCCGATCAGGCTCCGGCCCCAGTAGCGTTGCCTGGTTTCGTAGCTAGACATGAACGCCTGGTGCTGCACCGGCTGCTTGCGCTTCCAGGCGCCCTCCCCGTCCCGGTAATCCGGGATGCCGGAATCGGTGCTCACTCCGGCCCCGGTCAGGATTAACAGGCGTGGGTGGCGGCGAATAAACTCCGCCAGTTGCCCACCGGCGTGTTCCGGCTCCTGGCGGACTGGCGCGTCGTCGGTTTCCGGCAGTCGTTCACTGGAACTGAACGGTCGGGTTCGGTGGCTCAACACAGGCATACACTCTCCGGCTGATTTAGCCCGGTTTGCGGGCTACGTACACGGTGTTAAACGATTCCCTGTTCTGAAATGGATTAAAGAAGTGTACGTAGTGGCAAGCCACGTCGGTGAACACTTCCCGCAGCACGGCCATGAATTCGGCGTCTTCGCCTTCGTTGGACCACATGGCAAAAATGCCCCGGGGTTTGAGCTGACCCGCCATCTTCCCGATGTTCTCGGTGGTGTAGAAACTGGCATTGGAGTCGTGCAACAGCGCCCGGGGTGAGTGGTCGATGTCCAGCAGAATGGCATCAAATGCCCGGCCCGGCGCATCAGGATCAAAGCCGCCCTCTTCGGGCTCAGCTACCGCCAGATCAAAAAAGCTGCCGTGGACATAACGGCTGCGGGTGTCGGCATTGATATCCGCCCCCAACGGCACGAGTTCCCGCTGGTGCCAGCCAATGACCGGCTCCAGGTATTCAACAATCAGCAACTCACTCACGCGCTCATGCTTGAGCGCCGCCACGGCGGTGTAGCCAAGGCCCAAACCACCAACAACCACACTGAGGTCGTCGCCCTCGGTTTCATTCAGGCCAAGATCCGACAAGGCAACCTCTGCGTCCACGAACATGCTGGACATCAGGAACTCCTCACCAAGCTTCACCTCGAAGATATCGCGATCACCAATGGCCGGAATCTTCCGACGCCGAAGGGTGATCTCGCCGATTTCCGACGGCTGACTGTCTATTTGTTCGAAGAGAAGTCCCAAGTTTTGCCTCGTCTGAAGATGTTGCTCGAAAGCCTGCGAATCCGAGTTATCGCAGGTGGGGGGAGCCCTTCCAAAACCCGCTCCTTCGGCACATCCATGTGACGCTTGAGCTTCGCCATCCATGGCTTCGCACAGTTTTGGAAGGGCTCCCCCCACCTGCTTTCAATTTACTCCCGGGATGTCTACTTACCCTTTACGCAACTTGCTAGAACGTCACGTAATTGCTCAACGCCCAGTTCTTCCATCAGTTTGATGTTGCGACCGGGAATACCGTCCACGTCTGGATGACTGTCAATGGCCGCTTCCAGACTCGCTTCCCGTAATAAGTGGAGCATCGGATACGGAGAACGATTCGTGTAGTTCTCTGCAGCCTCGGGATCGGTGCCCGCAAACTGATAGTTCGGGTGAAAACTCGCAATCTGGTATACGCCTTCCATTTCCAGAAAGGCCAACAAACCATCCGCCGCATCAAGAAACTCATTGTAGGCTTCGAAGTCCTGCAATACACCCGGGTGAATCAAAACCGTGGTTTCAATCTCCGGCTCGTCGTTGAGGCGCTGAAGCTCAGAATGCAGGGACTGTAACAGCGAATCTTCGTCGGTGGCCTCGCTTACCACAAACCGCACCCGATCACGCATCAGCTCTCGCTTGGCAAACGGACACAGGTTGTAGCCAACAACCACGTTTTCGACCCATTTTCGGGTTGCACTGACAATGTCACCTTCGGTCACGCGATTACCTCAATCTGGTTCTTCGTGTCGGGAGTACCCGCCAAGGTTCGGTCGTGTCGGCGGGGTGGGCTGTCCAAAACTGTGCGGAGCCATGGATGGCGGAGCTCAAGCGTCACATGGACGTGCCGAAGGAGCGGGTTTTGGACAGCCCACCCCGCCGGCACAGCCCCTACTTCAGCAGGTCAAACGTAGCCCTGACTACGCAGATAATCATCATAAGAGCCACTAAAGTCAGTCACTCCATCGGCACTCAACTCGATAATGCGCGTCGCCAGCGAAGAAACAAACTCTCGATCGTGGCTGACGAAAATCAGCGTACCCGGATAGTTCTCCAGCGCCAGGTTCAGCGACTCGATGGATTCCATGTCCAGGTGGTTGGTCGGCTCATCCATCAGCATGACGTTGGGCTTCTGCAGGATCAGCTTACCGAACAGCATCCGCCCCTGCTCGCCACCGGAAATGACTTTCACCGACTTGCCGATGTCGTCGCCGGAAAACAGCATTCGGCCGAGGGTACCGCGCACCAGCTGATCGCCGCCTGTGGTCCACTGGGCCATCCAGTCGGTGAGCGTGTCATCTTCAGCAAAGTCCGCGGTGTGGTCCTGCTTGAAATAACCCACCTCGGCACTGTCGGTCCATTTGACCTCGCCGGCGTCCGGCTCATAGGCGCCAGCCATGCATTGCAGCAGCGTGGTTTTGCCGATGCCGTTGGGGCCGATGATCGCGACGCGCTCGCCGGCTTCCACCTGCAGGTTGAGCTTGTTGAACAGGGTTTCTCCATCAAAGCCCTTGGACAAGTCCCTAAGGGTCACCGCCTGGCGGTGCAGTTTCTTGCCCTGCTCAAAGCGAATGAACGGGCTGACTCGGCTCGAGGGCTTGACCTCCTCCAGCTGGATCTTGTCGATCTGGCGCGCTCGTGAGGTGGCCTGCTTGGCCTTGGAGGCGTTGGCCGAGAAGCGGCTGACGAACTGCTGCAGCTCGGCGATCTGGGCCTTCTTCTTGGCGTTGTCCGCCTGCATGCGTTCGCGGGCCTGGGTGGCCGCGGTCATGTATTCGTCGTAGTTGCCCGGGAACAGGCGCAGCTCGCCGTAATCCAGATCGGCCATGTGGGTGCACACGCTGTTCAGGAAGTGGCGGTCATGGGAGATGATGATCATGGTGCTGTTGCGGGCCACCAGGATGTTTTCCAGCCAGCGGATGGTGTTAATGTCCAGGTGGTTGGTGGGCTCGTCCAGCAGCAGGACATCGGGATCGGAGAACAGGGCCTGGGCCAGCAGTACCCGCAGCTTCCAGCCGGGCGCCAGCGCACTCATGGGGCCGTTGTGTTCCTCCAGCGGGATCTCCAGGCCCAACAGCAATTCGCCGGCACGGGCTTCGGCGGTGTAGCCGTCCATCTCGGCGAACTGAACTTCCAGGTCCGCCACGGCCATGCCGTCTTCTTCGCTCATTTCCGCCTGGGAGTAGATCCGGTCCCGCTCGTTTTTCACGTTCCACAGTTCTTCGTGGCCCATGATCACGGTGTCCATGACCGTGCAGTCCTCGTAGGCAAACTGGTCCTGGCGCAGCTTACCCAGGCGGGTGTTGGGTTCCAGCATGACCTGGCCGGCACTGGGCTCAAGGTCGCCGCCCAGGATCTTCATCAGGGTAGACTTGCCACACCCGTTGGCGCCGATCAGGCCGTAGCGGTTGCCGTTGCCGAATTTGGCGGATACGTTTTCAAACAGGGGCTTGGCCCCGAACTGCATGGTGATGTTGGCGGTGGAGATCAATCAGAAACCTATAGACGTGAGGCCGACGCTGCTTGCTACACTGGCACCGGCGAGAGAAAGCCGGCATTGTACAGGTTTGCCGGTTTAATCGTGAGGCCGCAAAAACACGGATAAAAAGACCTTGCCTCGAACCCCGGGTACGGGCAGCATTCCGGTCCTGACATCCCTAAACCCCTAACCAAGGAGTTCCATCATGGCACAGGCAACCGCCCGTCATATTCTGGTAGACAGCGAAGCGAAGTGTGAAGAACTGAAGAAAGCGATTGAAGGCGGCCAGGATTTTGCCGAAGTTGCAAAGCAGCATTCCTCCTGCCCGTCCGGCCGTAACGGCGGCGATCTGGGCTCGTTTGGCCCGGGTCAGATGGTACCTGAGTTCGACAAGGCTGTTTTCAACAGCGAGCTGAACACCGTGATCGGCCCGATCAAGACCCAGTTCGGCTACCACCTGCTGGAAGTAACCAGCCGTAGCTAATGGGTTCAGGCAGTATCCGAACCCAGCCCCTCAAAGGGCAGAAAAAGGGCCAGCGACTTCAGTCGCTGGCCCTGATCGGGGTTATTGCCATCGCGCCCCTGCTGTTCGTGGGCCGGCCCGACTGGCTCCCCGGCGGTCTCAATTACGCCGCCTGGAATCTTGGCCACGTGCTGCTGTTTGCCCTGTTGACGCTGGCCATCAACCCCCGACGCTGGCTCGGCGGCTGGTCACTTTGGCTGGCTTCCACGGGCGCCGTTCTGGCCTTTGGCATTGCCGTTGAAGTAACGCAGTCCACCATGGGCCGCGACTTTGATTGGCGCGACGTGCTACGCAATCTCATTGGCCTGTGGTTTGTTCTGGCCTGGCAACCGGTACTGACCATGCGCGTGCGCAATAGCGCCACCACCGCCGTGCTGGTGACCGCCAGCAGCCTGCTGATGCTCTACGAACTGAACACCACCGGCGTTCAGGCAGCCCGTTTTTTCAAACTGGAGCACCAGCTGCCGCAAGTCTATGACTTCAGCCATACCAATCCCTCGCCGTTCTGGCGTGGTGCGGTTCAACCGTCCACCAGCCACAACGGAGTGCACGAACAGAGCCTGCAGATAGAACTGGGCACCGAACGATACTCGGGAGCCTCCCTGTACCGGTTACCCTCGGACTGGCGGGAGTTCGACAACCTGACCGTTACCCTGTTCAACCCAGAGTCAGAACCGTTGACCCTGGTATTGCGAATCAACGACCAGGAGCACGAGCGGGGCAGCAATGCGCTCAGTGATCGGTTCAATACCCGTTTGGTGCTGCCACCGGGCAGTTCCAGCCATACCTTTGCCATCGCCGATATCGCCAACGCGCCTGCCGACCGGACCATGAACCTGCAGCGCATGCGCCGGCTGACCTTGTTCGCCGTCGAGCTGGAGGAACCACGCACGGTGTTCCTGCAGGAACTCACGCTGAATCAATAAGTCCGGGCGCGCAGTCAGACTCTCAGGCGCTACGCGGTCAGTGACCAGGGATTGGCGGTCAGCGTTTCGACGCCGGTGTCCGTGACCAGCACCGTTTCGCTGCACCCAATGCCCCATTGCCCTGGCACCCGCAGGCAGATAGGCAGATGGAACACCATGCCCGGCCGGAACTCGGTATTGCCGCCGCGAGCAATAAACCCGGACCCTTCCACCCAGGACGGCGGAAACTGGGCCCCCACGGTGTAGCCAAACACACCTGAGAAAAACACCTTCCTGGCCAGTGGCGACAAGGCCCGCTCCGCCTGTTGCGCGGCTTCGTCAAAGGTCGCTCCCGGGGTAATGGCAGACAGCAAGGCGTCCACCACCCGCCTGCAGCCGTCAAACACCCGATGCATTTCCACCGTTGGCTCTCCCGCCACCACGGTCTGCATCATCGGCGCGGTGTAACGATGCCAGGCGGCACCGAATTCCAGGAAAACCGACTCGCCTTGTTCGATCCGGCAGCGGCTGTGGTTGGCGTGAATGACACTGCTACGGCGCCCGGTGGTGACAATGGGCTGCATACTCATGAACTCGCTGCCCGCTGCCAACAGGGCCTGGGCGCCAACGGCGGCGATGTCGTTGTCGGTCACCCCAGGCCGAACCGCGTCGGCAGCGGCGCGCAAGCCGGCCATGGTGATGCTCGCACTTTCGCGCAGAAACTCGATTTCAGTCGCTGATTTAACGATCCGCACTTTCTTCACCAGCCCGCCGGCATCGACAAAGCGAACGCCAGACAGCCTGGCCTTTAGCCCCTCCAGCACCCCCTGGCGCAGGGAACCGTGCCAGGCATCGATACCAACGATGTCGGCGGAGTCGTTCAGGGCATCGATCAAGGGCATCAGCACCTCACCGATACCCTCCCAGCGATAGCCTGAGACATTGGGCACCCGCGTCGTTACCATCGCCGGCCCCATTTCAATGGACGGCACTTGCAGCAGCAGCGACGAGTCGGTCACCACCAGTGCAACATGAACCGACACTTCAAAGGTGCTGTACCCGGTGAGGTAGAAAATATCGGAACATTCGGTCAGCAACAGGGCGTCGATGTCGTCGTCCGCCATGCGCTGGCGCACCCGGGCCAGACGCTGCTGGTATTCTTCTGGCGGGAACGGGCATTCCGCTCCTCTGGACTGAACCGACAAGGCTTTCTGGTAGGCGTTGAAATCCATGGTGCAACTCCCTGGTTGCATATACTTATGAGATTGGACCGAAAACGCCGCTTGTACAAATTTCGATCAGAGTGCCATGATCGATAGTCAAGGGAGGCTAGCCATGCAGCAGAACCACAACGGCACCGGCGCATTTGAACTGAGCGTGCAACTGGGCGCGCTCACCAGTATTGCCGACGACCCCCAGGTGGCGGTCCGAGTCGGCCCTGCCGTGGCTTCACTGGTCAATGGCGTGGGCGGAGACCCGTTGCTGCAATTGCGCCTGATACACGACGCTCGCAGCCTACTGTTCGATATGGGCGACAGTGGCCGTATGGCGCTACGGTCGGCGCATCAGGTGACCGATGTGTTTATCACCCACTGCCACGCCGACCACATCGGCGGGTTCCTCTGGTTCCTGCGCAGCCGCATCGGACACTTCCCGCCTTGCCGCCTATTTGGCCCGCCGGGGCTGGTCGGGCACATCACCGGTATGGTTCAGGGTCTGCTGTGGGATCGGGTGGAGGATCGGGGGCCCCGATTCGTTGTGCATGAGTGGCACGGCGACCACCTGAAACGTTGGCGCCTGAACGCCGGGGGCGGGCCAGCGGAGCCCCTGGAGGATCAGGCTACCCCGGGTGGTGTGATTCACCGGGAAACGGAGTTCCGAGTACGGGCCGCGCTGCTGGACCACGGCACCCCGGTCATGGCCTACGCCTGGGAACCGTTCGGAAAACTGCAGGTGCGCAAGAACGCACTGACCGAAATCGGCGCATCAGCCGGGCCCTGGCTGCACGATTTGAAACTGGCGATCCTTAAACATCGCCCGGATGAGCTGGTCTCACCCGGCAACGGTCGGACCTATCGGGCGGAGGATCTGGCGGCTCGAGTGCTCATCCAGAACGCTGGCGAGCCCGTGGTTTACGCCACGGATTTTGCCGACACACCGGACAACATGGGCCGCATGATCGATCTGGCCCGCAACGCTCATACGCTGTTCTGCGAGGCTTCTTTCATGGTCGCGGACGCAGACCAGGCCCGGCGCACCGGGCACCTGACCACCAAAGCCACCGCCCGGATAGCTAACGCCGCTCGGGTGCGGCAGCTGGTGGCGTTTCACTTTTCCCATCGCTACGCCCGCCGGCGAACCAAGGTATACGCCGAACTGGCCCACTTCACGAATCGATTGATGGTGCCTACCTCACTCGACTCGCACCTGCATCCTCTCGCACCCGCCTCCTAGGGTTGCGAGTCAGAGGCCGAGGCCGCCTCGGGCGAGAGGAAGCGGGACATCTGCCGGCCGACCGATTGGATCGGATCGGTGATGGCCTGCTGGATGCTGTTGGTCACCACTCGGGAGAAAGCCGCACCCGCATCGCTCTCCAGGAAGGCTACGTACTGCTTCAATTCCGCCAGGCCAATGTGCTCGTAGGCGTACAGATAACTGTCGTACACCTGCTGTTCTACGATGCCACGAATCGCGCTGCGCTGGCTTTCAATGCGCTGCTTGAGCTGGTCATGATGAACCGAGTCGTCGCTCAGTGCAGCCATGGCGGTGGCCAGCCCAAGCTGCACCGCGATGGAGGTATCCACCGCGCTCTCGGTGGCCCGGGCGGCGCGGTCAAACCGGTCGAACAGGGCGGCACGCTCGCTGTTCTGGTACTTCTGGTTAAGCGCGGTGGATTTGGCCCGGACGTCTTTCCAGGTGGCAGGGTCTGACGCCACAATCTCGGCCGCGGCAATCTTGCGGGCCACCGGTGATTCGTACCACTGGGCGACGGCCGCCAGCTGCCGGTCGGTCAGGCCAGCCTCCAGGTCCTCAACGATCTGGCGCTCAATGTCGGCGGCCCGGAAACTGCCGCTGACCACGTAACCGATGGTTTCCGCCACCATGGGCGGAATCTGTTCACTGCGCTTCAGGCCATCCCTGATGCCCTGGCTCAGCATGGCCGGGTATTGGGCCACGATGTTGTCCACCGGCGATATCGTCAGCACCTGTTGAGCTGTCGGCGCTGCGGCCACGCTGGCGGACACCAGCAGGCTGGCAACTAAAAGAGGTTTAACTAGGGTGCAAAGCTTCATTTATCTACCATCCCGTTGTGTGAATGCCGTGTTTATGACACGGCAGCCGTTCAGGCATCAAGCAATCCCGGGGCTTTGGAGATGACAGTTTGGTAGGGAAATTCCGACGATCCGGACGCCAGCGCGGGCGGCAACAGAGCCGTCGGGTTAATGACTGGCGCGCAAGGCTCAAATGGTTCGGGCTGCCGGTTCTGGGCGTACTGATGGGCGTCTGGGCTACCCTGCGATTCAGTCTGCTGGCACCTGATCCACCCGCCAACCCGGAAGACCTTTGCGAGATCCTTCGGGAGCACCCGGTGTGGTACGACTACGCCCGCGCATCCGAGGAGCGCTGGGGAACGCCCATTGCCACCCAGATGGCGTTCGTGTTTTACGAGTCGTCCTTTCAGAGCCACGCCCGCCCACCACGAACCCTGCTTTGGGGCCTCATACCGTGGACCCGACCGACCTCGGCCTATGGCTACGCCCAGGCTCTGGACCCGGCCTGGGGAGAATACCTCGCCGCCAACGGCGACGGCTGGTTTACCGTGCGTACTGACATGGAACACGCGCTGGACTTTGTCGGCTGGTACAACCACCTGACCCACCGGCAGCTGGACATCAGCTTTTACAACCCAAGGCAGCTTTATCTGGCCTACCACGAGGGTCGTGGCGGTTACCAACGCCGGAGTTTCGACCAGAAACCCGCCATCACGGCACTTGCCGGGCGGGTCCAGAACCGGGCCTTCCGCTACGACAACCAGCTACAGGCCTGTGAGCAGGAGTTCCAGTGCTGGCGCTGGTACCAGTTCTGGCCTTTCTGCGGCTGATCAGGAACTGGCCTATCCGACCTAGAGCGAGCCGCTGATTTCGATCGCCGTTTCCAGCGACTGCAGCCGGTCCACCAGATACTCCATAACAATCCGCACCCGGGCCATCTGCTGGGTGTCCTGACTGACGTGCAGCCAGAGGTCGACACTCTCACCCTCCAGCGGGTCGGTCAGCCGGCGAAGTTCTTTTGCGGATTCCCCCAGGTAACAGGGCAACACCGTCAGACCGGCACCGGCACACGCCAGCGCGTGCATCGACTGCAGGCTGTTGCAGCGAATCAGCGATTGCGCATTCTTCAGGTGTTTGCGGTACCAGCGACCGGTGGCAAGGTGACTGAAGGTTTCATCCGGCACAATCCAGGTACTGGCCTCCGGATGGTTCTCAATGTCCATATCCCGGTGCCGGCGACAATAGCGGGCCGAACCGTAGACCGCCGATTCCACCGCAGCAATACGTTCGCCTTCCAGCGTGGCCTGGGGCTTGTTGTCGCAGCGCAGGGTCAGGTCGGCTTCCCGGTGACTGAGGTTGGCAACGTCGTTGTCGGTGAGCACCTCCAACTCGATGTCCGGGAATTCCCGCACAAGGTCCGCCAGTATCGGACTCAGCAGGGTGTTCAGGGTTGCGTCTTCGGCGGCAACACGGACTTTCCCCACCGGCGCCGAATCCTGGCCCACCAGTTTGCGCTCCAGATTCTCCATGGCGACCGCCAACCGATCGGCCTCCCGAAACGCGGTCTCGCCGACCGGCGTTAACTGCAATCCGTCGCGGTTGCGCTCGAAGAACTGCACACCCATCGATTCTTCCATCTGGTCGAGGCGGCGCAGCACGGTGGTCTGATGCACACCCAGCAATTCTCCGGCTTTGGCAAGGGTTCCGCCTATTGCCAGGGCGCGTATATATCGAAGATAATCCCAATCCATAATGACTGCATATTTGCAACGTGAGTACGGATTTTAACGTATTACTACTGCAAAAAAGAACCCTTATACTTTGGTCCAAACTAAAGGTAGATGGCTAATTAATTCACCTGATTTAAGGAGGAAGGCGCTATGACTCGGAACCATATCGCAAACGTACACCCGCTGCCGTCCAGTATCCTCCACAACAGTGCTGAGGTCAGGCGCCAACACACCCGTGCTGCTACCAAGCAGGCGGTGCAGTTTGTTGCCCGCAAACTGCGGGTACTGAATCGCAAAGCCAGCAACGTGGCACCGGACATGACCCAGATGCAGGGTGGCCACTGAAGCCAGTTGAGGTGTAAATGGAATTGCAGGCGCCGGGGGTCCGAAAGGACCCCCGGCGTTTTTTATGGCAGGCTCAGAATTCCCACACCACTTTGCGGTTCTGCCCGAACCACTCGTCCATCTTGCGGGTGTAAAAATCCTCGATGACGTTGCGCTTGATCTTCATGGTGGGCGTCAGCATGCCGTTCTCCATGGTCCAGGGCTCTTTCACCACCACCACGAAGGCCAGCTTTTCATGAGCCTCGCAGCCGGCATTAACCGCATCCAACTGCTGAGCCAGTTCCCGCTCCAGCTCGGCCCGGTCGGCGCCGGCGTCCAATTGCTCCCTCGCCTCCTCCGACAGCAGCACCATCACGCAGGGTTGAGGTTGATTGGCGCCAGCCACGCACACCACTTCCGCTTTGGGGTGATTGAAGCGGCTCTCGATGGGCACCGGCACCACGTACTTACCCTTTGAGGTCTTAAACAGGTCTTTCACCCGACCGGTGATGCGCAGACAGCCGTCGCTGTCGATTTCACCCATGTCGCCGGTTTTCAGAAAGCCATCCTCAGTGACGTCTTCCCGGGTTTTTTCGTCATTCTTGAAATAGCCCAGCATCTGGCCCGGGCTTTTCACCTCAACCTCGCCGCCCTCGGCGATACGGTGCTCCACCCCCGGGTTGGCGTTGCCCACGGTGCCCACCTTCGCCTGACCGGGTCGGTTGGCGTGGGAGTAACCGAAGTTCTCAGACATGCCGTACACCTCCAGCAACTCCAGCCCTAGGTTGCGGTACCAGCCAATAATCTCCGCCGACAGCGGCGCCGCACCGGTGAGCGCGGCCCGGCAGTGATCCAACCCCAACTGCCTGAGCACTTTCTTCTTCACCAGAGAGTTCACCACTGGAATACTGAACAGCAGCTTCTGTTTCTTGGGCGGCAGTTTGGCATTCACGCCTAGATAGAACTTCATCCACAGCCGCGGAACCGAGAAGAACAGGGTTGGCCGGGCCCGTTGCAGGTCTTCCTGAAAGGTGTCCAGGGAGTTGGCAAAGTACAGGTGAAAGCCGTAATACAGCGACTGGGTTTTCACCGCAGCGCGCTCAGCCACGTGGGCCAGGGGCAGATAAGACAGCATTCGCTCCTCGGACGACACCGGAAACAGCTGCTGCAGTCCGTCTGCCACCGAAATCATGGTTCGGAAACTGTGCATCACCCCCTTGGGCCGGCCGGTACTGCCAGAGGTATAAATCAGGGTGGCCAGGGCATCCGGATCCGGTAGCTTGGGCTCCGAGGGCTGATTCTGGGCTACCAGCTCCAGCCATTGGGGAGTATCGTCCCGAGGCGACATGGGCAGGGAGATAATCGGCAGGTCCTCGGGAATGCGGCCCTTGATGTCGTTCCAGCCATCGGCGGTGCCGTCCAGCTTGCCCAGAAACATCAGCTTGGCCTCACTGTGCTCCAGGACATAGGCCGCGGTGTCTCCGTTCAGCGTGGGGTACAGCGGCACCGATGCGTGGCCAGAAGCCCAGATCGCAAGATCCGCAAGAATCCAGTGCGCGCTGTTTTTGCCGAGAATGGCAATGTTGCTGCGTTCCGGGAGATTCAGGCTGTTGAGGTGGGTCGCCATGCGGGACACCTGGTCGGCCGCCTGCTTCCAGGTCAGTTCCTCAACGTGGCCGTCGGGGAACGGTTGTGTCAGATAAACCTCGTCGGGCGTTGTTTCTGCCCAGTGGTACAGACAATGCAGAGATGTCTGCTTGCGCGGGTCGATCGCCATTCATGGCTCCTTATTGTTGTTGTCGTTTTTTGGTGTTGTCTGGTGTTATTCATAGTAGACGCATTTTTCCGCTGCTCAATAGACAGCGCGTGAACATGGTCTAGAGTAACAACACAAACGTAGAGGCTTGTTCACAGACTATGAGGTGGCCATGAAACGATCGTCTCGCTCCGCACTGATCTTCCCCGCCTGGGGCCTTATCCTGATGGGCTCAGGCGCCTTTATCTACTGCGCGTCTGCCGGCATGCTCGGCGCCTGACCCGCAAGCCTCCGCTGACCTTTGAAATCCGGAGCCTACGCAGGTAACACCAACCTAGCGCCGGAACCGGGTCTCCAGCACCACCGCTGAATTGGTACGCTCCACGCCCTGCAGGTTGCCAATGTCGTCCAGCACCGCGCTCAGCTCCTCCAGCGACTGGGCCTGAACAATGGCAATCAGGTCGTATTCGCCACTGACCGAAAACAACTGCGAGACCTGGGCAATGCCTTCAAGCGCGGCGTTGGTTTTGGCGGTCAGCTTTTGCAGCACCTTGATAGAGACGTGGGCCTCCACCTGATTGGCGGAGAATTCACCGCCCAACAACACGGAATAACCCCGAATGACGCCACTGGCCTCCAGCCGGGCGATGCGGTTTTGCACCGTTGAACGCGAAACGTGCAGAGTGCGGGCCAGCTCGGTAATGCTGGCCCGGGCGTTCTGGCGCAGTAGCATCAATAGCTTCTGGTCCTGACTGCTTATCATATTGCCAACTCTTTATATCATTTTGACTCTATAGTAGATCATTTCGATCATATTGCATCTGCATACTGGCAGAACAACTGCTCATACTGTGCGAAACCACAGCAGGATGTTGGCTATGTACATTCGCCCGATTGCCCCCAGGGATCTGGACACCCTGTATCAGATTGCCGTTGAGTCTGGCCCGGGATTTACCTCACTGATGCCCGATCGCGACGCCCTTGCCCGCAAGATCGAGCATTCGGTTGCCAGCTTCGCCCGCGCTGCCAGACAGCCCGGCGACGAGCATTACCTGTTCGTGCTTGAGGATGAAACGACCGGCGAGATCATGGGCACCACCGGCATTGAGGCCGCAGCCGGACGCCACCGCCCGCTTTACCATTTCCGGCGCAGCACGGTCACCCACCATTCCCGGGACCTGAATCTGCGTCACCAAGTGGAGACCCTCACCCGCTGCAACCACTACACCGGTTGCACCGAAATCTGCTCGCTCTACCTGCGCCCGGAATTCCGTCGGGCCAACGCGGGTAAGCTGTTGTCGCGGGTACGCTTCCTGTTCATGGCCCTGCATCCGGAGCGGTTCTCCGACACCGTGATTGCGGAAATGCGGGGGGTGTCGGATGACAACGGCCAGTCGCCGTTCTGGTCCTGGCTGCGGGATCATTTCGTGGACATGGACTTTGCCTCCGTCACCAGCCTGGTCGGCGCCGGGCACACCCACTTCATCGACGAGCTGATGCCCTCTCACCCGCTGTACACCTGCCTGCTCAGCCCAGAGGCGAGGGCGGTGATCAGCCAGGTGCACGAACGCACCCGGCCGGCCCTGCACCTGCTGGAAGCCGAGGGGTTCCGCCACCGCGGGCTGGTCGATCTGTTTGACGCCGGGCCCACCGTCGAATGCCCGCTGGCCTCGATTCGCAGTGTCCGGGACTCCCGGCTCTGGCGCGTGGCCATCAACAACAGCGACGGGTACGAATTTCAGCGCCGCAACAGGGAACCGATTGCCACACCGCTGCTGATCACCAATACTGATACCGCCGGCTTCAGAGCCACGGTGGTGACCGGCGCCGAGGTCCGTTCGGGAACCGACTGCCTGTACCTGCCAAAGGTCGTTGCCGAGCGCATGGGCCTTGGAGCCGACAGCCTGTGCCGGGCGCTACCCCTGACAAGCGGGGCTCAGCCGGCTGCAGCCGACATACACCATCCTCGTACGGAGATCGTTCATGCACACTGATCGCAACGCCCTGTTCCAGCAACTGTGGCAGAGCTACAAGGAAGTCACCCCGTCCGCGGAGGAAATCCACCGCATTCTGGGCGCCGAAGAGGGCCAGGCCATCATTAACGATCACATCGCCCTACGCACCTTCAACCTGGCTCCGGTGGGGCTGGATGCCCTGGCCCAGCACTTCCTGAGTCTCGGCTATGTTCAGGGTGGCGAGTACCACTTTGAGGCCAAGAAACTGTATGCCCGGCACTACGAGCACCCGGACCCCGATGCCCCCAAGGTATTCATCTCAGAATTGCTGGTCGAACAGTGCTCGCCGGAACTCCAGGCCACCGTCGCCAACCTGGTGGCTCAGGTATCGGCCGAGAGCGTCCAGGCGGATGACTTCCTGTATTCCGGTCGCCACTGGAAGGTGGACTACCAGACCTACCGAACGCTGCTAGAAGAGAGCGAGTACGCGGCCTGGATGGCGGCCTGGGGTTATCGGGCCAACCACTTCACAGTCAGTATCAACCACCTGAACCAGTTCCAGACCGTGCCGGAAATCAATCAACTGCTCAAGGACAACGGGTACACCGTGAATGCGTCGGGCGGCGAGGTGAAAGGCTCCCCGGCGGAGTTGCTGGAACAGTCCTCCACCATGGCCGATCGGATGCCAGTGGATTTCTCAGACCGGGAAGAGACCATCCCCAGCTGCTTCTACGAATTTGCCCTGCGTTACCCGAAAGCCGACGGCAATCTGTATACCGGCTTTGTCGCCGCCTCCGCCGATAAGATTTTCGAGAGCACCAACGCCAACGGCTAGGACCATCCCTGCTCGCCTAACAATGGCACAAAACGAACATCACACAGGCTGGTGGTGCGAAAGTCGGTTTCGGACAGCCGGGTAATCCGGCGCAGGGACTGAATGGTGTGCACCGAACCCACCGGGATCACCAGGTGCCCGCCGATACGAAGCTGCTGTTTCAGCGCCTCGGGCACCACCGGCGCCCCGGCTGCAACGCAGATACCATCGAACGGCGCCTGTTCCGGCCAACCGAGGGTTCCGTCGCCGCAGCGCACCACCACGTTACCGTAGCCTTCGTCCGCCAGGACGCGCGCCGCCGATTCCGCAAGCTCTGAAACCCGTTCGATGCTGTACACTCGGGCCGCAATCGATGCCAGCACCGCGGCGGCGTAACCGGATCCGGTGCCGATATCGAGCACCACGTCGCCGCCGGCCAAATCCAGCGCCTCGGCCATCAGCGCCACGATGTAAGGCTGTGAAATGGTCTGACCATGGCCGATGGGCAGAGGCCCATCATCGTAGGCGCAGTCAACCAGATCAGCACTGACGAACCTTTCCCGGGGCACCCGCGACATGGCCGTGACCACCAGCGTTGCCGAGATGCCTCGGCCCAGAATCTGGTTCTCCACCATCCAGGCCCGGCGCGATGCAAAATCCTGAGAATGGTTCATGGCAATGTCCCCTCTTCGGGGCGGGTCCAACCGTAATCCGCCCCGCCTGCGCCAGCCGCGATTACGCTTGGTTACACAGCGGTTACGCATTTACAACGGCAGACACAGGAAGTGCTGTCTACTTTTTAGTCACATCCAACTGGAGCGATACCGGCTGGACGCCTCACAACAACAATAACGCGGGCAGCCGGGCCTGGCCATGGCTGCTTGCCTCTGCCAAGGAGGACACCATGTCTGCCTCTGTTAATCACCTCGAGGAACGCACCCGAGACGGCTCCGAGCTGCTCGGACACATCCTGCCGTCCGCCATTGCCCTGGCCCTGATGCTGCGCCACAAGAAAATGGCGGCCTGGCTCAGAGCTGAGTTCGAGGGTTATAAAGAAGCCAAACTGGCCCCACCCTACCGACGCGACCTGCACGGTCACATTGTTGCCCGCTCTCCCCAGTACGGTTGGATACCGGCGCCGGTGAACACTCAGCAGAGGAATGAATTCGGCCATCTGGATGTTCTGGACGACGCCAAATCGTTGGAAAGGATCTGCATCACCAGCAAGAAGGGCGACGGCAACCGGGTACTGCTGAGTGGCGAGGACATGGCAACGCTGCAGCGGCAGATCAACCTGAGCGCGGAGCTCGGCATCAACATCAGCCGGGACGTGTATAACCGGTTGCTCCGAACCATTCGCGCCACGGTGTACCTCTGGTCCCAGGAATTGATGGCTCGTGGTCTGAGCGGTGACCACAACCATTACAGTCCGAGCGAACGGGAGTTGGTAGCGGATCTGGACGACCCGGAGCGATTCTGGCGCCAGGCCATGGACGAGGTGGACTCCCTGCCCGTCGCCGACGTAAAGCCGGCCGGATTCTTCGAGCGGATGTTTGGCCGGGCCAGTTGAGCGCCCAAGCCTCCCCACTCATACCTAACCGAGCACGCTGACCATGCCGATGCTGCTGACAATCAGCAGCACGGTACCCAGCACCTGGAAAAACACCGGGGTTTCGGCTCGCAGCATGCGATCGTGAACCTTCAATCCGATCACATGGCCAACCGCGGCACAGGGCAACAGCCACAGATGGTGGATCAGTTGCAGGTCGACACCGGCCCAGACAAATGCCGCCAGCTTGATCAGGACCAGGATGAACCAGAGTGCGAACAGGGTGTCCCGCAGCTTTTCCTTGGGCAGATGCTGGGCGGCCACCGCTATGATCAGGGGCGCGCCAATCAGTGAGGTGCCACTGATGTAGCCGCCCACCATCAGGAACACCGCGTCCACGGTTTTGCTGCCACTGCGGAACGGCTTGTTGATGATGTACGACACCGAGTACAGCGCCACAATAACGAAAATGATGGCGCTGAGCACGTCCCCGGGCATGGTAATCAGGCCAAACACCCCGATCAATTTGGGCACGATCATGATGCCGAGTATGCGCCACAGATAACGCCAGTCCACCGTGCTTTCGGCCCGGCTCTCTGACTGGCGATCAGCTTGGCCATTGGTGGACTGCCCGCCTTTACCAACGCCTCCTTTCCGGTTGTTGAGCCAGATCGTCAGGGACGAGAACACCAGCAGGTGCACCGCAATGATTGGCAGAAATACCAGTGGCTGATCCAGCACCAACAGCAGGAATGGCAGTGACAGCACGGCGCCGCCAAAACCGAGGCCGGACCGGACAAACCCGCTCCAGACAAAGATCAGGGCAATCAATACGTACTGAACAAGGCTGAGGTCCGACATAGAGTCCTTTCTGCTGGGTCAAAAATAAGAGGGCACCGAGTATACCGGATCTGCCAGGCCGGCGCCGGGAGCCTGCGAGGGGCAGATACCCACTACCACCAACGCTTGCACCCGGTACCCGTCAGGCGTAGCATACCCAATACTGTACAAATAAACAGTATTGGTGCACGCCATGAAAACCCGCGCAACAGGCCTGAACCCCCACAACCGTTTCCAACCGATTGTTACCGACCGCCAGGTGGATGACGGCTGGTACCAGGCGCCCGAGGACGATTTGAATCCGGACTCCCTGGCCACCGAGGTGGTCAACGAGTCGGTTCGTTCAATCATCAGTCGCAACAGCTCTCCCGACGTGCCCTTCGATCAGTCCATCAATCCGTACCGAGGTTGTGAACACGCCTGCATCTACTGCTTTGCCCGCCCCACCCACGCTTACTGGGACATGTCGCCCGGACTGGATTTTGAGACCCGGCTGATTGCCAAGCCCAACGCCGCGCAGAAACTCCGGGAGGAATTCGACAAGCCGGGTTACTCCGTCTCGCCTATTGCCCTGGGGGTAAACACCGATGCCTACCAGCCCCTGGAGCGAAAACGAGGCATCACCCGCGAGCTGCTCGAGGTCATGCTGGACTACCAGCACCCGGTGTCGATCATCACCAAGGGCGGCCTGATCCTCCGGGATCTCGACCTGCTGACCGAGCTGGCCCGTCAGGGGCTCTGCTCGGTGCGCATCAGTCTCACCACCCTCAGCAATGACCTGAAACGCCAGATGGAGCCTCGCACCGCGGCTCCGGCTACCCGGCTTAAGGTCATCGAGAAACTCGCCGGGGCCGGAATTCCAACCGGCATCATCCTGGGCCCGGTGATCCCGTTCATCAACGACCAGGAGATCGAAGCCATACTCGACGCCGCAGCCGCAGCGGGCGCTGTTCGCGCCAGTTGGATCATGCTGCGCCTGCCACTGGAGCTAGATCAACTCTTCCAGGACTGGCTCCAGCGGCACTTTCCCCAGCGGGCCGAGCACGTGATGAATCGAATTCGTGATTTACGCGGGGGCAAGAGTTACGATTCGAGCTTCGGCCGCCGCATGACCGGCACCGGCCCTTACGCCGATCTCATCCGCCAGCGTTTCACCAAGAAGGCCAAGCGCCTCGGCCTGAACCTGCACGAGGCCGAGCCACTACGCTGCGATCTGTTTCGTCGGCCGGCGGGGGAACAAATGGGTCTGTGGTAGCGTCCAAACCTGTAGCATCTATACCGCCATCTGATGTTGTTCAGGGATGAATCGGAGGGAGCTCATGCCGGGACTGAAAATACGCACCCGCACGTGTGCGGTGGTGCTTGCGGTTGCCATCGCCCCCTGGCTGATTTCATTGGCCCATGCCGATACCGCCCTTGCCGACCGGATCGCCGCCCTCAGCGCCGGAAAACCGGTCGAGGTTCTGGGCGCGCAGCTGATGGCCAAACGAGCGCTGACCGACCTCTACACCGACAACGGCCATGAGCCGGTGTGGCATTCTCAAAACCTTCGCCTCCAACTGCTACAGGCCATCGAGTCCGCCACCCGGGACGGTTTGGATCCCCGGGACTATCACGCCGACGCTCTGGCCCAGGTGGTCTATCGCGCACCCGAAGAGGTATCCCCGGATCTGCAAGCGGACATCGACCTGATGCTGTCCGATGCCTTCCTGATGCTCGGCTCCCACCTGCTTGAGGGCAAGGTGAACCCCCGGACCATCCACGCCGAGTGGAGCGCAAACCGGCGGCAACGGAACATGACCCAGGTACTTCGGGCCGCCCTGGCCAGTGGCGACATCGCCGCCAGTATTCAGAGCCTGCGACCGGGACACGCCGACTATCATCGCTTGGTGGAGGCCCGCCAGACCATTGCCCAACTGATGGGCCAGCCCTGGCTGCCCATTCCGGAGGGAGTCATCATCCGCCCCGGGGACCGGGACCAGCGCCTGGCGGAGATTCGGCGTCGCCTGGAGATCCTGGGTGACCTCCACCCGACTGCCGGATCGGCCGTCAGCAACGACCCGCACCTGTACGGACCGGAGCTTGAATCCGCGCTGCCGCAGTTCCAGGCTCGCCACGGTCTCGAACCCGACGGCCTGATTGGCCCTGCGACTCTGGCCGCGTTCAACCTACTTCCGGTTGAACGGGTACGCCAGATTGACGCCAGCCTGGAGCGGTGGCGCTGGTTACCTGAATCCTTGGGCGATCGCTTCGTTCTGGTCAATATTGCCGGTTACGAGCTGAAACTGATCGACCGGGGCGCTGAATTGCTGAACCAGCGGGTCATCGTTGGCCGGCCCTACCGTCAGACGCCGGTATTCAGTGATCAGATCCGTTACCTGGTGCTGAATCCCACCTGGACGGTGCCACGCTCCCTGATGATTGAGGACCAGCTGCCCGAGATCATTCGCAACCCGGAGTACCTGCAACGCCTGAACATGAAGGTGTATCAGGGCTGGGGCCCGGAACGCCGGACCGTCGACCCAACTACCGTGGATTGGTCAACCCTGTCGCGAAGCCATTTTCCCTACCAGTTGGTGCAGTCGCCAGGCCCCAACAACGCCCTCGGCCAGATTAAGTTCATGTTTCCCAACCCGTACAACGTTTAACTGCACGACACCCCCGCACGGGATCTGTTCAGCCGGGTAGACCGCTCCTTCAGCTCAGGCTGTATCCGGGTTGAGCAGCCCTTCGCCCTGGCGGAACAGTTGCTCGCCGGAGATCCCCGTTGGAATCGGGAGCGGCTCTTGGGCATGGTGGGTGCAACGGAACCCAGCACCATCGTGCTGCCACAGCCGGTACCGGTGTACATTCAATACTGGACCGCCTGGGTGAACGACCAGGGTCGGCTGCAATTCCGCAATGACATCTATAATCGAGATAGCCGCCTGCTCGCGCAGCTGCGGCAAACACACACCGGCGAAGCCGAAAGACTGACCCCGGCGTCGATTTCCTTGCTGGAGCAAGATGCCTCGGGTCCAAAGGAGTGACCATGTTCCGCACCCTGGCCTTCCTCGCAGCCACCCTGACCCTGGCCGGATGCCAGTCCAACCCGGAGGCACCCGCCGATTCCGGGCGAAACACCATCCTGCTGAGTGCCCAGCACTGCCTGAGCGAGTACATCGACGATCTGGAAAAGAACCACTACGGCCCCTGCCTGAAGGTGCTCTCTGTGGCCGGGACGCCGCCGGCGGTGCGGTCAGACGGCCTCATCGAGCTGCCGGCGGCCACGGCGCTCACTCTGGAAGTGAGTTGCGTCTACCGGCACGCCGACGCCACCCCCATACCCCAGACCATGGAAACCGTTGAATTCGCCATTACCGATGAGACTTTTCCCAAAGCCGGCGAGCGCTGGTATCTTCACGCCCACAAGCAGGCCCGGGAGGTCGTCGGCTGTGAGCCCACCCTGTCGCGTTCGACCTTCCCGACCTACAAGACTGACTGAACCGACAACCTCAAGGAGACACTACCAATGACCAACCGCGTCGATATTCACTACTGCACCGGTTGCCGTTGGCTGCTGCGTTCCGCCTGGATGGCTCAGGAACTGCTCACCACCTTCGAAGGCGAATTGGACGAACTCACCCTGCACCCGGGCGGCGGCGGCATTTTTGAGGTGTGGGTGAATGACAAGCGCATCTGGTCTCGCAAAGAGCAGCAGGGTTTTCCTGAGATCACGAAACTGAAACAGCTGGTTCGTGACGAAATCGATCCGGACCGTTCACTGGGCCACTCAGATCGTTGATTTTTAGCGTTTTTGGCAATCTTCTTCAAAATATCTGACCGGATTTATCGGAACAATCCGCTTTGATCCTGAACTAGCGACCTCGATCATTCGTAATTGAACACTCGATCAAAAAAGCCTGCTTGCAGGATGACCTGATTGCAAAACGAGGAGGAACGCTATGACCGACGTGATGCAGAATACCCGATTTACCAACCTGACCATTGCCAACCGTTTCGCGCTGGCACCGATGACCCGTACCAGCGCCGATGCAGACGGCACCCCGAACGCCTTGATGGCCGATCATTACGAAGCCTATGCCAAGGGCGGCTTCGGTCTATTGATTACCGAAGGCACCTACACCGATGGCGGCGCCAGCCAGGGTTACGCCAACCAGCCCGGCTTGATTAACGACGCCCACATCGACGGTTGGAAGGCCATTGTGGATCGCGTCCACGCTGCGGGCAGCAAGGTCATCGTTCAGCTGATGCACGCCGGCGCTCAGTTCCAGGCCAACCATTACACCAACCAGGCGGTCGCACCCAGCGCAGTCCAGCCGAAAGGCGAGCCCCTGGGCTTCTATGGTGATCAGACCGAATGGCAGACTCCCAAGGCCATGTCCGAGCAAGACATCAACGTGGCGATCGAAGGCTTCGTTCAGTCCGCACGCAACGCCAAAGAAGCCGGCTTTGACGGCATCGAACTGCACGGCGCCAACGGTTACCTGCTGAACCAGTTCCTCAGCACGCACTTCAACCGTCGTGAGGACAACTATGGCGGCAGCCTTGAGAATCGCCTGCGCATTGTGGTCGACACCATTAAAGCCGTTCGCGCCGCAGTGGGTGACGATTTCGCCCTGGGTATCCGTCTGTCCCAGGTCGCGGTGACTGACCCGGACTACCAGTTCCCGGAGGGTGAAGCCGGATTCCGCCAGATCACCGAAGCCGTGCGGGACGCCGGAGCGGACTTTATTCACACCACCGATGGCGACGTGCACCGCGCGCCATTCGTGGATGGAGAGAAGTCCCTGGCCGATGTCGTAGCCGAGGTTGACGGCATTGAGCTAATCATCAATGGCGGCATTGATGAGATCAATCACCAGGATCGCGCCGCGGCCTACCCGGGTTCACTGCTGGCGGTCGGCAAAAAGGCCCTGGCCAACCCGGACTTCGTGCAGCGTCTGAAGGACGGTAAAGAGATCGAGGATATCGACTTTGCCATGTTGCAGCCAAAAGCCACCATCGAAAACGAACTGGAATGGCGTCGTAAGCAGGCCGCCTAATCGGTACTGCCTTCAGCTGACCAACCTCCGGGGCCTTCGCTCTGGAGGTTTCTTGTTTCTATGCCTCCGATAACCGGCGAGCCATTCCAGCGGGAGATTTCATGACGACCGACATCAACATTGTCTGGCTTGGGGCGTTGGCCAGTCTGCTGGCCGGACTGGCCAGTGGATTGGGCGCCCTCACGGTGTTCTTCCTGCGCACCCTGTCAGACCGATTACAGGACAGCATGCTCGCCGCCGCAGCCGGTGTCATGTTAGCGGCTTCGTTCTTTTCCCTGTTGCTGCCCGGCCTGGAATACGGCGAGTCCCTGGTCGGCGCCACCAGCGGCGCCGCCCTGATCGTGATTTTCGGCGTGCTGTCCGGTGCCGGCGCATTGTATGCGATCCACCAGAAGCTGCCCCACGAGCACTTCGGTCTGGGCCGGGAAGGCCCCGATACCGCGCATGTGCGGCGCATCTGGCTGTTCATCATTGCCATTACCCTGCACAACTTTCCGGAGGGCATGGCGGTCGGCGTCGGTTTTGCCGGCGGCGATGTGAGCAATGGTTTTGTCCTGGCCACTGGGATCGGCATCCAGAACATTCCCGAGGGTCTGGCCGTGGCGTTCTCATTGCTCGCCATCAATTACTCCCGGGCCAAGGCGTTCGGGATTGCCCTGCTGACCGGCCTGGCCGAACCCGTCGGCGGTATCTTCGGGGCCGCCTTGGTGTGGCTGGCCGAACCCATTATGCCCTGGACTCTGGGGTTTGCCGCCGGTGCCATGCTGTTCATCATCAGCAATGAGATCATTCCGGAAACCCACCGGAACTCCTACAAAACCCTGGCGACTTTCTCGCTACTGGTCGGTTTTGTGATCATGATGTTTCTGGATGCCACGCTCAGTTAGACCCGCCGACCCGAGGCCCTTAAGCAGCCAGACCCCGGCCAATGCCTCCAGGGCCTCGGCGATGACTGGTTCGTGCTCACGGTCCCTGCGCCAGATAAAGCTGAGCGCGCAGGGTATGCGCACCCCTTCCGCGACCACCAGCCCCCGTTCCTGACGCTCGGCCATAGCCAAGGCGTCGCGAGCCAGGCTGAGCCCAACCCCGGCCCGAACCAGGTCGAGCATGCAGGCCTCCTGATCCACCTGGGCCACGCCCTGGGGCAACAGCCCCTCAGGTTCCATGACACTGGCCAGCAATCGGTTGTGTACCGAATCCTCCGGCGTCACGATCCAGGGCAGCGCCGCCAGGCTGGACCAGCGGGTATCGGACAGCCGTGCAGCCCACCCGGCTGGCGCAATCACGTGGTAGTCAAACCGGGTCAGTTCCCGGTGCATCAGCTCGGGCGCAGCCGGACCTGCCCCCGGCGGGGCCAGGAAGTAGCCGACGTCGAGATTGCCTTTGCGCACCTGCTCCAGCACCCGGCCACTCATCCCTTGGTGCAACTCAGTTTCGAGCTGCGGCGCCCGGGCCACCAGCCGATGCAGAAAAGCCCCGAGCCGGATAAATTCCGGGTCCACGATGGTGCCAATTTTGAGCCGCCCCCGCACTGTGCTGTGCAGGGCGCGGGCACTCTGTTCAAACGCGGCCAGCCCGGCCAGGGCCTTTTCTGCCACCGGCAGCAAACTCTGGCCATCAGCGGTGAGCACCAGTCCCTGGGGTTTGCGCCGGAACAGTTTCAAGTCCAGATCATCCTGCAATTGCTTCAGCTTCAGACTCACCGCCGGCTGAGTGAGGTGCAGACGAACCGCCGCCCGGGACACACTGCCCTCGCGGGCAACCGCCACAAACGCTCGTAATCCTTGCAGGTGTTGCATACCCCTCCTCCGTAGAACTCCATATAAGTCCTACTTATATCATGCTTTAGAAACTTTCAATTGCCCACACCCCAAAGCCGCCGTAAATTAACTGCTCAGTTCTTATACAAATCCCACCAGATCCCTAAAAAAAGGCTTCTGAACCTGAATCCGGCACAACCATACGCACACATCAAAGGGGCGAGCATGAGCAATCCAACGATCCAGCATTATATCAATGGGCAAATTTCAGAGGGCAGCTCCGGCCACCAACAGGATGTGTTCAACCCGGCAACCGGCCAGGTTTCGGGCCAGGTAGTTCTGGCCAACCGTGACGACGTCGATCAGGCCGTAGCCGCCGCTTCAGCAGCGTTTCCAAGCTGGGCCGACACACCGCCGATTCGCCGTGCCCGGGTCATGTTCAGATTTCTCGAATTGCTCAACCAGCACAAAGACGAACTGGCCGAAGCCATCACCCGCGAGCACGGTAAGGTCTTTACCGATGCCCAGGGCGAAGTGGCCCGGGGCATCGACATTGTCGAATTCGCCTGCGGCATTCCGCAGTTGCTGAAAGGCGATTACACCGACCAGGTCAGCACCGGCATCGACAACTGGACCATGCGCCAGCCTCTGGGCGTTGTTGCCGGCATCACCCCGTTCAACTTCCCGGTAATGGTGCCGATGTGGATGTTCCCGGTGGCCATCGCCGCCGGCAACACCTTCGTGCTCAAGCCCAGCCCCATTGACCCAAGCGCCTCGCTGATGGTCGCCGACCTGCTCAAGCAGGCCGGTCTGCCCGACGGCGTGTTTAACGTGATCCAGGGCGACAAGGGCGCGGTGGAAGCTCTGATCGAACACCCGGATGTCATGGCCCTGAGCTTTGTCGGCTCCACTCCGATTGCCAACCTGATCTACGAAAACGGCGCCCGCCACGGCAAGCGCATTCAGGCTTTGGGCGGTGCCAAGAACCACATGGTGGTCATGCCCGACGCGGACCTGGACAAGGCCGTGGACGCCCTCATCGGTGCCGGTTACGGCAGCGCGGGCGAACGCTGCATGGCCATCAGCGTGGCGGTGCTGGTGGGAGACGTGGCCGACAAGATCATCCCCCAGCTGGCCGAACGTGCCCGTAGCCTGAAGGTGAAAAACGGCATGGAACTGGACGCCGAGATGGGCCCGATCGTCAGCGCGGCAGCACACCAGCGCATTACCGGCTACATTGACAAGGGTGTGGCAGAAGGCGCCGAACTGGTTGTGGACGGCCGCACGTTTGACGCCACCAGCACTGGGGAAGACTGTCATGAAGGCTTCTGGATGGGCGGCAGCCTGTTCGACCACGTAACACCCGACATGACCATCTACAAAGAGGAAATCTTCGGCCCGGTACTGGCCTGCGTGCGGGTTCCCGACGTCGCCACCGCCATCCGGCTGATCAACGACCACGAGTTTGGCAACGGCGTAAGCTGCTTCACCGAAAGCGGCACCGTGGCCCGTGAATTTGGCCGCCGTATTCAGGTCGGTATGGTCGGCATCAATGTGCCCATCCCGGTGCCCATGGCGTGGCACGGCTTTGGCGGTTGGAAGCGCTCCATGTTCGGTGACACCCACGCCTACGGCGAAGAAGGTGTGAAGTTCTACACCCGGCAGAAATCAATCATGCAGCGCTGGTCTGACTCCATCGACGCCGGTGCCGAATTTGTCATGCCAACCGCCAAGTAACTCGCCCCAGGTCCGGGAGACAGCCATGTCCGAAAACAACAATGCCCATGGACAGCTCGAATTTGATTACATCATCGTGGGGGCCGGCTCCGCCGGCTGCCTGCTGGCCAATCGCCTGAGCGCCAACCCGGACCACCGGGTGCTGCTGATTGAGGCCGGCGGCCGGGACAACTACCACTGGATCCACATTCCGGTGGGCTACCTGTACTGCATCGACAACCCGCGCACCGACTGGCGTTTTCGCACCGAGCCGGATCCCGGCCTGAACGGCCGCTCCCTGATCTACCCTCGCGGCAAAACCCTGGGCGGCTGCTCCAGCATCAACGGCATGCTCTACATCCGTGGCCAGGCGCGGGATTACGACCACTGGGCCGAGGTGACCGGCGAACCGGCCTGGCGCTGGGATAACTGCCTGCCCGATTTCATGCGCCACGAAGATCATTACCGGCTGGACGAGGGCGGCGATGCCGACCCGGAGCACAGGAAGTATCACGGCCACGGCGGCGAATGGCGGGTGGAGCACCAGCGCCTGCAATGGAAGGTACTGGAAGACTTTGCCGAAGCCTGCGTGCAGGCCGGCATTCCTCGCACCCGGGATTTCAATCGCGGCGACAACGAAGGTGTGGATTACTTCGAGGTGAACCAACGGTCCGGCTGGCGCTGGAACACTTCCAAGGCCTTTCTGCGCAGCGCCGAGAAACGGCCCAACCTGACTCTCTGGCACTCCACCCACGTCAAAGCGCTGACCATGGCGGAAGTGGCAGAAGGAGGCTCCCCCCGCTGCACCGGCGTGCAGGTGGAGCGCCCCGGCGAAGGCAACATCACCGCCCATGCGCGCCGGGAAGTGATTCTGTCCGCCGGCGCCATCGGGTCGCCACAACTGCTGCAGGTGTCCGGTATTGGTCCTGCCGCGTTACTGCAGGAGCACGACATCCCGGTGGTCGCCGACCTGCCCGGTGTCGGCGAAAACCTACAGGACCACCTGCAAATCCGGTCGGTGTACAAGGTCAAAGGTGCGACCACCCTGAACACCATGGCCAACTCGCTGATCGGCAAGGCCCGCATTGGCCTGGAATACCTGATTAAACGCTCCGGCCCCATGAGCATGGCCCCGTCCCAGCTGTGTCTGTTTACCCGAAGCTCGGACGACTACGATTACGCCAACATCGAATATCACGTGCAACCCCTGAGCCTCGACGCCTTTGGCCAACCCTTGCACAGCTTCCCGGCGATCACCGCCAGCGTCTGCAACCTCAACCCCAGCAGTCGCGGCACGGTGCGCATTCGCAGCCAGGACTCAAAAGTGGCCCCGGCCATCTCACCCAACTATCTCAGCACCGAGGAAGACCGCAAGGTGGCGGCGGATTCTCTGCGGGTCACCCGGCGGATCGCCGAGCAGCAGGCCTTTGCCCAGTACCAGCCAGAGGAATTCAAACCCGGCCTGCAATACCAGACGGACGAGGAACTGGCCAAACTGGCCGGAGACATTGGCACCACCATCTTTCACCCGGTCGGCACCACTCGCATGGGGCGAGCCGATGATGAGATGGCGGTGGTGGATCCGCAGTTACGGGTACGAGGGGTGGCCGGTCTGCGAGTGGTCGATGCCGGCGTCATGCCGACCATCACCAGTGGCAATACCAACTCCCCTACCCTGATGATTGCGGAGAAGGCCGCTGGCTGGATTCTGGCCGGTCTGTAACAGCGGCCAACAGCGCCGGCTAACTGGCCAGCTTGCGGATCTCGGGGTAGTCGCGCAGGTACTGAACCGGCTCGTTCGGGGCGCCCGGCGCCAGCGCGCAGACCTCGTTGACCATGGCCTGGGCCACCGTGGTGGCTTCAACGCCCCGAAATTTTTCCAGCGGGCCGAGTAAGGCCCGGTTCACCAGAGGCATCAATTTGATGCCGAGCGATTCAGCGGTGCGCTGTTCCTGCCGCTCCCCCAACAAAAGGCTAGGATGGTAGACCGACAGATAGGGGTAGCCCAGCCCCCGAACCGCGTCTTCCAGCTCGCCCTTGACTCGGTTGTAGAAAATGGTCGATGCAGACGAGGCACCAATGGCCGACATCAGAATAAACGCCCGGGCCCCGGCCTTCCGGCCGATCGAAGCCGCGTTCAGGCAGACCTCGTAATCCACCTTCCGAAACTGCTCCCGCGAACCCGCCTTCTTGATGGTGGTGCCCAGGCAACAGATGATGGCATCGACAGCGAACAGATCGGAACTGGCCTCCAGATCGTCAAAATTCACCTGCTGCTGAATCAGCTTGGGGTGTTCGGCGCCGATCCTCCGGCGTATCGGGGCGATCACCGTGGCCACTTCCGGCCGGTCCAGCAGTTTTTCAACCACAGCAGCACCGGTCAGGCCGGTGGCACCCAAGACCATGACGTTCAAGGCGTTACTTCTCCTTCTATTGATACAAAAACATGACCGAAAACACTGAAGCGGCGAGCATGCCAGCCTTAACCGTCGAGGCCAACGGATTTCCGGTACGAACGGGTCAACCTGGCCAACCGATACTGATCCAGTACCACCGACAGTATGGCCGATAATTGACGGGCCGGTGGGCGGCCGGATCCCATGCGTCGCAACTGTCGCCGCACCAGGGCCATGTTAGCCAGCCCGGACAGGGTTTTGTCCTTCCAGCGCACCTGCAAGATGTCGCTGCTGGCAGCCGAGTCGGCAGCCCACTGCTCCGGCAGGTCGGGGGTCTGGGCCAAGGCCGTGGCCATGCCCACCAGGGCCACACCGGAGTCCAGCACTTGCTGGGCCACCGGTAAACGGCGCACGCCCCCGGTCACCATAAGGGGAATGGAGGAGGCGTCGGTCAGGGCCTGGGCGAACTCCAGAAAATAGGCTTCCCGGGCCAGGGTGCGGCCATCAGCCGTGCGCCCCTGCATGGCCGGTGACTCGTAGCTGCCCCCGGACAGTTCGACAAGATCCACCCCAAGCCCCTCCAGCGACGCCAATACCTGACGGGCGTCGTCCAGCTCAAAACCGCCGCGCTGGAAGTCGGCCGAGTTGAGTTTTACCGCTACGGCAAAGTGCGGCGCCACGGCGGCTCGAATGCGCATCACCACTTCCCGCAACAAGCGCGCCCGGTTTTCCAGCCGGCCACCCCAGCGATCAGCCCGCTTGTTGGTCAGCGGTGACAGGAACTGGGCCAGCAGATAGCCGTGGGCAGCGTGGATCTCCACGCCATCGAACCCGGCTTTTTCTGCCTGCACGGCCGTATCGGTGAAGCGCTGGATCACGTCCTCGATGTCGTCCTCGGACATGGCCCTGGGCATCTCAAACAACGATGAGTGCTTGCCCAGCTCCAAGCCAACCGCCGACGGTGCCAGATTGCGCCCGCCCATGCGCCGGAATACCTGCCGGCCCGGGTGATTGATCTGCATCCAGATACTGGCGCCCTTGCCATGGGCAACGGCCGCCCACTCCTGAAAGGGGGCGAGTTCGGTGTCGCGCTCCAGCGCCACGCCGCCGGGCCCGGTCATGGCCAGGCGATCGACCATGACATTGCCGGTGATCATCAGACCGGTACCGCCGGCCGCCCACTGGTCGTACAGATTGAACAGCTCGTCACCGGGCAGCTGACCCGGCGCCGCCATGTTCTCTTCCATCGCCGCCTTCACCAGGCGGTTTTTCAGGATATGACCGGAAGGCAGGGTAAACGGCTGGAACACGGTGCTGGTCATGGCTGGCTGGCCTCAGTTTGGGATTTGCGGCAGACTAACATTCAAGTCAACTTCAAGCTCAAGTACTTCTTCAAGCACTACTGAGGGCACAACCATGATGCGCATCGGGGAACTGGCAAAAACGGTCGGGGTGAACAGCAGCGCCATCCGCTACTACGAGGATCTAGGCCTGCTGAGTGCTACGACCCGATCCGCCGGCGGCTACCGGCTGTTTGACGCAACCGCGCTGCAACGTCTGCAGCTGATTCAGTTTGGCCGGCGCCTGGGGTTCACACTTGAAGACATGCAAGGCCTGTTCAGTCAGACCGAAGGCTGGGATCACGACGACGTGATGGCCCGCCTGAACCAGAAAATTGCCGAATCGGAAACGATGATCGCCGCGCTCCAGCAAACCCACCAGACCATGCTGGCGCTGCGAAACAAGCTGGAGACCACCTGGGACCGGGGTGACTGTCTACAAACGGATGAACTGGCCGCTCTGATCGGATCGAACGACAAAACACGCGGCGCATAAAAAAGCACCGGGCCAGGCCAAGGGGAAACCAAAAGACCTGTCCGGTGCAAAGCTGACAACGGGGCGCCTGAGCGGCGAATGTCTCTCGCCGGTCAATCGCTGACCGGGCTTTCCTTCATGGCGGCATTCATGCGCCGGCGCAGCAGCGGGCCGATCAGGTACGGCAGTACCAGACCAAGCCCGGCAACCACCCACAACCCAACCGCCAGCGGGCTACCCCAGAGAATGCCCCAGGAACCGTCGGACAGGATCAGGGCATGGCCCAGGTTCTTCTCCATTTCCGGCCCCAACAGCAGCCCCAGAATGATGGGCACCAGCGGTATTTCCAGTTTGCGCAGGAAGTAACCGGCGACACCGAAGGCCACCATGAAGTACAGGTCAAAGGTGCTGTGGCTGATGGAGTAGATGCCCACGAAGGCCACCATGGTCACGATCGGCAGCAGGTACATCGGCGGCACCGACAGCAGCTTCACGAAGAAGCCCACCAGCGGGATGTTCAGCAACAGCAGCATCACGTTGCCGATCAGCAGTGCGGCAATCACACCCCAGACAATGTCGGCATTCTGAGTGAACATCAGCGGGCCCGGAGTGATGTTGAGGGAGATCAACATCGCCAGCAGCACCGCGGTGGTGCCGCTACCGGGCACACCCAGGGTCAGCATCGGCACCAGGGCACCGGAGGAGGCGCCGTTGTTGCCCGCCTCGGGCGCAACCACACCGCGAATGTCGCCCTCACCGAAGTTGCCTTTCTTGCCCAGAGTCTGCTTCTCCAGGGTGTAGCTGATGAAACTGCCCAGCGAGGCACCGGCTCCCGGCAGCACACCGGAGATAAAGCCGAGCACGCCGCCCCGCAATTGCGTCGGAATGGTGCTGACCAGCTCCTTGAAGCTGAGGGTGAGTTTGCCCACATTGATCTTTTCTCGGCCACCGCCGACGCGGGATTCCACGAAGAACAGCAACTCGGAGATGGCAAACAGGCCGACAATCGCCAGGATGAAGTCGATGCCTTCATACAGCTCCAGCACGCCGAAGGTGTAGCGCTGGGTTCCGGTGGAGATGTCGATACCCACGGTGGAGATCATGATGCCCAGGGTGGCGGCGATCACGGTCTTCATCGGGTTCTTGCCAGTAATACCGCCAAGGGTGGCGAACGCCAGCAGGAACAGCGCGAAGTACTCGGCCGGACCAAAAGTCAGGGCAAATTTCGCCAGCACCGGCGCCAGCATGATCAACCCGATGGTGCCGATCAGGCCACCGGCGAACGACGCCACCGCGGAGATCGCCAGGGCATCCGCGGCTCGGCCCTTCTGGGCCATGGGGTAGCCGTCGAGGCAGGTCATCATCGCCGGTTCATCGCCCGGGATGTTGAGCAGGATCGAGGAGATCCGGCCACCGTACATGGCACCGGCGTACACCGCCGTCAGCAGGATCATCGCCGTTTCCGGCGGCAGCCCGAGGGTAAAGGCCAGCGGAATCAGGATGGCGACGCCATTGGCCGGACCGAGGCCGGGCAGACAGCCGATCAGGGTGCCCACGAAGGCCCCGAACAGGGCGAACATCAGGTTATAGGGGGTCAGCGCGACGGCAAACCCTTCCATCAAAAAGCCAAGCGTTTCCATCACTCCACCTCCAGCGGGCCGGCAGGCAGACTCAGGTCCAGGCCGTAATTAAACAGAATAAACACCACCACTGCGCTGATCAGCCCGGTGACGAACGCCATTCGGGGCTGGGCACCCATGCGCCAACTGAGGGTGCCAACCGCCAGTGTAGTCGCGATGATGAACCCCAGGGGCTCCATCAGCAGGGCGTAGATGACCAGCACCACCACCGAGGTCACCAGCTCCAGCGCCGTTTTGCTCATTGGCCACTGGGCGTCCGGGTCGGGTTTGACCATCAGGTACAGGCTGCCAACAACCAGCACCAACGCGAGTATGGTGGGAAAGGTTTCCGGGCCCACGCCCTCGGCGCCGCCAAACGGCTCGGGCCACTGCTGCGCAGCCCAGCCGTAGGCAACGGCGAGGACCAGCAGGCCCAAGCCGAGGATTCGATCACCAATGCCTGTCATTTCAGCAACCCGATTTCACGAGACAGGTCTTCGATGTCCTGCACCTGCTGGCGCACGAAGCTTTCAAACTCGTTCGCCGGTGGGTGGAACGGGATCAGCCCGTTGCTCTTCATCACCTTTTTCCACTCTTCGCTGGCGTACAGCTTGTCCACAGCGGCTACCCAATATTCCTTGGATTCCTCAGAGGCGCCTTCGGGCATGTAGAAGCCGCGCCAGTTCGGACCCAGGGCATCAATACCCTGCTCGCGGGCCGTCGGAATGTGGCTGAATTTACCGGGCAGGCGCTCTTCAGACAGCACCGCCAGCACCCGCAAATCGCCGGAGTCCATGAAGCCGGTGGCCTCGGACACGTCGCCGGTGAAGGCATCCACCTGGCCACCGACCACCTGGGTCATGGCCTCACCGCCATTGTTGTACGACAGGTAGGGAATGGAGGGCAGGCTCTCAACGCCGGCGGCCTTGGCCGCGATCAGCACCTTCAGGTGATCCCAGCCGCCGCGGGCGCTACCGCCGGAGAACTTGACCGACTTGGGATTGGCTTTCACAGCTTCAAACAACTGAGTCAGGTTCTGGTACTCGGAGTCCTTGGACACCGCAATGATGCCGTAGTCCGCGCCCAGGGCACCGACCCACTTCACCATGCCGGCGTCCATGCCCGGAAACTGCTGCTGGGCCAGACGGGTGGTGGTTGCGGTAGATGCGGCGACGATCAGTTTGTCGTCGTCAGCACGCTTGCTCACAGTGTGGGCGTAGGCCACGCCGCCACCGGCACCGGCCATGTTGATGGTCTGGACACTGCCATCGACCAGGCCAAGGTCCTGCATAACGTTACCAACGCTACGACAGGTAAAGTCCCAGCCGCCGCCGGGATCGGCCGGGGCAATGCACTCCACTTTACCGGAGGGTTGCCAAGCCAACGCAGACACACTGAATGCAGCCATGGCAACAAAGGAAAGGGTTCGTTTGATCATCATTGGGTTCACCTCTGGATTGTTGTTGTCACCGCCAGACTAGAACCCAGACGCCGCTGCCTGAAGTTTGTGCGCGTAAATACCTATAAAGAATCTTAAATTCGTTTTGTTCATAAAGTTCACGGGCAAATAAACCGTCAGTGCTTTAACCTGAAACCAAACAACAACAGTCCATCAGCATTCTCACAACACCGTGTTCCGAAAGACCAAACTCAAAACCCGGATGATCCTGACCCTCGGTCTGGTCAGCGCCCTGCAAACGGCGCTGATTGGCGCCTTCGCCGGGTATTACCTGAGCGACTCCCTGTACGAGGAGATCGGCCAGCGCGCCCTGATGGTGGCCAAAACCGTGGCGGCAACGCCGGCGGTGATCGACGGTGTGCAGGCGCGGGACAGCGACAGCCTCAACCGGTTGGCACAGCGACTGACCGAAACCAACGAAGCCCTGTTCATTGTGATTGGCGATCACAGGGCCATCCGGCTGGCCCATCCCCAACCGGAGCGGCTCGGCCACTCCATGGCCGATGACGACGATGACGACGGCAGTCAGGCCCTCAAGCAAGGCCAGGCGTACGTCGCCTTGGCAAAGGGCAGCCTGGGCGAATCCATGCGGGGCAAGGCCCCGATTGTCGTGCCCGCCAGTGGCGACATTATCGGCATAGTATCCGTGGGCTACGGCGTGGATCAGGTGGAGTCGACCATCCAGCGCTACAACTTTGTGCTGTATGGCGTGGTTGGGGTGGTGCTGCTGGTCAGCATCCTGGCGGCCATCGTCATTGCCGGCCGTTTCAAGCAGGCGATCTTCGGGCTGGAACCAGAAGAAATCGCCCGGCTGTTCCGGGAGCGGGACGCCACCCTGCAGTCCGTGCGGGAGGGCATTATTGCCATTAACCGGGACGGCATCATCACCACCGTCAACCGCACCGCCCTGGAGACACTGGGGCTGGACCCAGCCATGACCATGGCTGGCCGCCCCATTCTTGAGGTGCTGCCAGAAAGCGATCTGATGTCGGTACTGGCGTCCGGACAGCCGGATTTCGACCGGGAAGTCTGGTTGCGCAACCGACAAATGGTGGTCAACCGCCTGCCAGTGCGCGAGGGCGACGAGATCATTGGCGTGGTCGCCAGTTTTCGCCTGCGCGACGAGGTCGATCAGGTCAGCCGCCAGCTCACCCGCATCCAACAATACGCCGACACCCTGCGCAGCCAGACCCACGAGTACTCCAACAAGCTGCATACCATCGCCGGGTTGATCCAGATCGGCGCCACCGACGAGGCGCTCAGCCTGATCGGCAGCGAAGTCAGCGATCACCAGGCGCTGATTCAGCTGCTGCTGGAAGCCGTACCCGACCCGGTCATCGCCGGTTGTCTGCTCGGCAAGTACAACCGGGCCCGGGAAATGGGCCTGATGCTGAACATCGACTCCGGGAGCCAGATGGCCGATGTACCCTCTGACCTGCCGCGGGAGCAGCTGGTGAGTGCGCTGGGCAACCTGATTGATAATGCCCTGGAAGCGACCCGACAGCACCATGGCGAGGGAGGCGCGGTGACCCTGTCGATGACCGACCTCGGCGACGATCTGATCTTCGAGGTGGAAGACCAGGGCGCCGGCATTGCCGAGGCCGACCGGGAACGCATCTTCCAGAAAGGGGTAAGCACCAAGGCCGGTGACGCCCGTGGCTATGGCCTACATCTGGTCAGCCAGTTCCTGGATCGCTGGGGCGGCTCGGTGACCGTCGACAGCCTGCCCGCCAATGGCAGCCGTTTTACCCTGTATTTGCCCAAACGCGCGCACGGAGGGACCAGTTCTTGACCAACATACGCCTGCTGATCATCGAAGATGACCGCAAGATTGCGGAGATTCAGCGACGGTTTGTCGAACGCCTGGATGCGGTCGAGCTTTGCGGCATTGCCCACACCCTGGCCGACGCCCGGGACCTGATCGACGTGCTGAGTCCGGACCTGATCCTGCTGGATGTGTACTTCCCGGACGGTAACGGCCTGGACCTGTTGCGTGAATTGCGGGCCTCCGACAGCGCCAGCGATGTCATTCTGATCACCGCCGCCAAGGAAGTGGACACCCTGCGCAGCGCCCTGCGCGGCGGGGTTTTCGACTACATCCTGAAACCGCTGGTGTTCGAGCGTCTGGAAGAGGCAGTGCAGCGTTACCGGGAGCATCTGAACCGCTTGTCCGGTTTGGACCAGGTGGCCCAGAAAGAAGTGGATGCCCTGCTGCCCCGAAGCTCTCAAGACGAAACACCAACAACACCAGCAGCACTAGGAGATAGAGACCGACTGCCAAAGGGCATCGACAGCATCACCCTCGACAAAATCCGGGACGTGTTGCTGGGTGGCGGCGAATGGAGTGCCGAAGAAGTGGGCGCCGCCATGGGCGCCTCGCGCACCACCGCGCGACGCTACCTGGAATTCTTGGTGGGTTCTGGCGATGCGGCCGCCGAGGTCAGCTATGGCAATGTGGGCCGCCCCGAACGTCGCTACTGCAGTAAATCGTCCAGATAGTTCAGGCCCGACAACTGGGCCATCTGGCCGCGAATCCAGGAAACCCGCTCCCACACATAGGGCGATGGCGACACCGCACTCAGGGCCTTGGGATTGGGCAGGACCGCCGCCAGGCGGGCCGCCTGCAGCGGTGACAACTGGCTGGCCGCCAACCCGAAATAGCGCCGGCTGGCGGCTTCGACCCCGTACACCCCCGGGCCAAACTCGGCGATATTCAGGTACACCTCAAGAATCCGCTTTTTCGGCCACAGCGCCTCCAGCCCCAAGGCCAGACCGGCTTCCAACGCCTTGCGCACGAAGCTGCGGCCATTCCACAAAAACAGATTCTTGGCGGTTTGCTGGGTGATGGTGCTGGCACCCCGCAAACCCTCGCCGGCCTGATACTCGGCCAGCGCCGTGCGAATGGCGGCGAAATCCACGCCCCAGTGCTCCGGGAAGCGCTGATCCTCACTGGCCACCACCGCCAGCGGCATCCAGGGCGAAATCTCCGCCAGCGGCACCCAGTCCTGGTGCAGGGTCTGTTGGGGCTGAGCCAGCCGGTGCCCGAGCATGAAGCTGGAGGTCGGCGGATTCACAAACCGGAACAGCAGAATCACGGCCAATAGCAGCACCAGCGATCCCGCCAGCAGCCAGCCCAGTTTGCCCAATGATCGTCGAATCAGGGATTTTCGCGCCACGCTTCGCTCACCGACCGTTTTGACTATTCTTGAAAACAGGCCGCCAGTATGTCGCGCTTCGCCCCACATTTGAATTACCGATCCGTCAGACGCCGGGACCACCCGGCAATCATCGGACCCGCGCAGGATCTCGTATACCGGAAAGGCCTATGACGAAGGCATGAAACCATGGTTGAGCACCTGGACTCACCGGACGGCACCCGACTGTTACTGACCCCCAACCGCTCCCTGAGCTGGCGCGGCAACGTACGGATCTGGCTCGCGTTGCTATTGCTTTCGGGTGTGATCGCCACCGGTATGGCCCTGGCCGGCGCCTGGGTGATTGTGCCCTTTGCCGGCCTGGAGCTGGCCGCCCTGGCCACCGGGTTTTACCTCACGGCCCGGGCCTGCCAGCGCCGGGAAGTGCTCACCATTGGGTCTGAGGATCTGCACCTGGAAAAGGGCCGCACTCGAAAACTGGCGGAATGGACCTGGCCCAAGCCTTACGTCCGCGTGCAACTGAATGCCCCCAGTCACCCCTTTGCCCCGCCCAAATTGATCCTGAGTCACCGCGATACCCAAGTGTCCCTGGGCAGTTTTTTGAATGTGGACGACACCGAAGCGCTGATACAGGTACTGGAATCCCGCGGTCTGGTGGTAGAACGAAAAAAGCCCGATCCGGAGATCGGGCTATGGTTTTAACTTCCAGACTACCGAGGGTTCAGGCGGCCGCAGTCACGAACTGTTGGACTCTGGATACCACGCTCGGGTGCCACAGCAGCTTGTGGTGACCCAGCCCTTGGGTTTGCAGGCGCTCCGAGCCGGTCCAGCCCAAATGCACGCTGTCGCTGTGGCTGGCGGGCACAGCCCGGTCGTCTCGGTCGACCACCACCAGCCCCTGGGCGTCGAGCGCCGGTGCCAGGGCGTCGAAGGAGAAGTGTTGCCACACCTCCGGGCCGAACGCGTCTTCCATGCGCTGGCGATGACCGGCCACCATGGCCTCAGTCAGCCCGAGCTCGCCGCCGAATCCAGACACCACTGACTCCAGATCCTTCGGCGGCGCCAGCAGCACCAAGCGCTTGGCCTGCACCCCATCGACCACCGCCCGTGCCGCCGCGAGGCTGCCCAGTGAGTGAGCAATGATGGTGTCGATTTGGCCGATACTGGCGGCCACCCTTGCCAGGGCGTCGGTCATCTCGTACAGGTTGGTGCGGCCACCTTGGGCCCGACCATGGCCCGGGGCGTCAAAGATCACCACCCGATAGCCGGCACTGACCAGCGGCTCCACGAAGGCACCAAACTGGGTACCACCCCCAGACCAGCCGTGCACCATCAGCACCACCGGACCGGCGCCCCAGCTGTACACCGGGAGGGTGACCGCCCCGTGCCGAACCTGGGTGAAACTGTCGGCCTGATCGAGCAGGTGCTCGTAGCGCACCGGAATCGGCAGCCGACGCGGGGTAAAGAACAGGGACTCGACCAGATTTCCGGCGGTGCGCGGTGCCACCCGCTGCAGCATTTGCAGGGCTTTGCCCATGGCCGCGACCCGACGGTTACGACGCGGAGCGCGAGCAAGGGGCAGACGTTTTGCAATACCGGTGTCGATTGTGAATTGAGCAGTCATGACCATCCCTCCTTCGCTGTCGGCCGACGGGCCGACCTGATTTGACAGTGTCAGATTACGGCTTGCCAAGGGGACAACGGAGTGTCATATTTGACACTGTAGATGCCAAAAGGGACATTCATCATGATCAAAGTTGCCATTGTTGCCCTGCCCTTCTGCCACGGCAGTGGCGTACTCGGTGTGATGGATTTCTTTACCATTGCCAATTACTGCGACCGCGCACGGGACCGCAGCGAACCTCGATTCGACTGTCAGATCGTGACCGTAGATAACCAGCCGGTCCGCTCCTACAGTGGCATCGCCATCGCGCCGACAGTCGACTGGCAGGATTACGCCGCCGACGTCATCATCGTCGGCTCGGCCATGGAAGCGGTGGTGGGGGATCGTCACATCGATGCCGCTTTGAACATGTCCCGAACCATGCACCCCTGGCTGCAGGATGCGGTCAACCGGGGTGCGGTGGTGGCCAGCGTATGCACCGGCAGTTTTGTCCTGGCCGAGGCCGGGCTGCTCGACGAGCAGGTGGCCACCACCCATTGGCGCGCGGCCCCGGCGTTTCGGCGCCGCTACCCGAATCTGCGCCTGGAGACCGAGCAACTGCTGGTGGACAACGGCCCTATCATCTGCGCCGGCGGCGCCACTTCGTTTGTGGATCTGTGCCTGTACCTGGTGGAGCGCCTGGGCTCGCCGGCTTTGGCGTTGGCCTGCAGCAAGCTGCTGATCCTCGATGCCCGGCGCTCGGAACAGACCCCGTACATGAGCTTCTATGGCAGCCGGTCCCACCAGGACGAGAAGATTGGCGAGGTGCAAGGTTGGCTCGAGCAGCACTACGCCGAGCACATCGTGATCGACGAGCTGGCGGATCGCGTCCATCTCGGGCCGCGCACCTTCAAACGCCGCTTCAAGGAAGCCACCGGCGAAACTCCGCTCAGCTATCTACAACACCTGCGCATTGAAGCCGCCAAACACGGTTTGGAATCGACTCGGCAGCAAACCGCCCAGATCATCTGGGACGTGGGCTACGAGGACGCCAGCTCGTTCCGGCGCCTGTTCAAGCGCAATGTCGGGTGCACCATGGAAGAGTATCGGCGCCGGTTCAGCTACGTGACGCCACAGCGACGAAAGCCCCCGTTGGCACTGGCTAACAGTCGCGAATAACTATCATTGTCTTTATAACTGACATTACTTAAACTGCGCCGGCATTGGGCGTGGTGGGTGATGTGCGTTGGACCTGTTGACTGAATTGTATGCCGAGCTGGACCGGGTGGTGCTGGCGCCGGTGGCCGACCGTTTTGTCGGCATCTTTGACCTGAATGGCCGCTTCGGCCTGTTGTTCCTGTTTATTTCCTACGCCGTTGCCTACGGCCTGTTCCGCTATCGCAAACACCGCGGGCTCACCGGCGCCGCCTCGTTCTGGCAGTTCATCGGTGGCAGCCGAGTCAATTTCCACCGCTCCGCGCTGCTGGATTATCGCTACTATTTCGTGCGCGCCACCCTAAAAATCGCCCTGGTGATTCCGGTGGTGGCCCTGGTCGATCCGTATATCCTACGCTCCGGCGACTACATTCTGTTCTTTACCAACCTCTGGGGTGCCCGGCCGGAACTGGGCCAGGATTTAGGCCTGGCATTGCTGTACGGGCTGGGAGTATTCCTGGTGCGGGACTTCAAGCACTACTGGGTGCACCGGGCGTTCCATTCCCGCTGGCTGTGGGAGTTTCACAAGGTGCACCACTCGGCCCCGGTGATGGTACCGGTGACCGCGAGCCGGATTCACTTTGTGGAAAAGATCGTGGAGCGGATTGCGTCGCTGGTGTGCGTCGGGCTCTATGCCGGGCTGTTTTATTACCTGTGCGGCGGTGAGATCAGCCGCTACACCCTGTTCGGGGTGACCTACCTGGTGTTTGTGTTCAACGCCCTAGCGGCTAATTTGCGGCACAGCCACGTTTGGCTGTCGTTCGGCCCGGTGGTGGAACGGGTGCTGAACAGCCCGGCCCAGCACCAGATTCACCACAGCGACGCGCCACGCCATTTCAACAAGAACTTCGGTACTAACCTGTCGATCTGGGACTGGATGTTCGGCACCCTCTATACCACCACCAGCACCCCGGAGCAGATCAACTTCGGCACCGGCAAGCGCGACGCCGAACGCTATCTAACCGTGTACAGCCTGATCGTGACGCCGTTTGTGGAGATTGCCCGCAAGTTCAAGCGCACCCGGGTTGTCGAGCCGCCGGCAACAGGCACCGAAGGATCTCTGTAGGGCTGAAGGGCTGCCGGTCCCGCTTACTGGTAACGCTTGGCAATGGCGTCGAGTTCGCCCGCGGCACGGGCGGCATCCAGCGCCTGCTGAAGATCTTCCACAACGGCCGGATCGGTATCGTTGCTCAGGGCCAGATACATCGGGGTTTCACGGAACACCAGCACCGGCTTGAGCCCGGTAATGCCGTGCTCCTCTTCCGCCACCAACGGGCCCACCAGGCCATCCGTCACCCACAGGTCGGCCTGGCCCAGCATCAAACGGCGGGTATTCACATCACCGGACAGACCCATAGCAACGTTAAAGCCCTGGTCGATCAGGTACTCGGACATAACGTCGCCTTTGTAACCAGCGATCTGCAAGTCCCTGGCGTCCTCCAGGCTCTTCAGTGAAATGTCGGAATCCGGTGCGGCAAACAGGGTCCACTTGATGGGTGCCAGTGGCCCGACCCACTGAAACAGATCTTCCCGCTCCTCGGTTCGGGCCGTACAGAACAAGCCATGGTTCGCCCGCTCCTGAACCCAATCGTAGGCGTAGCTCCAGGCCCGCATTTTCATCACGTAGTCGTAATCCACCCGGTCCAGCATGGCTTTGACCATGTCGGTGCAGATACCGGTAATGTCCTCCTCACCGTGGGCGAAACCTTTGCCCGACGCCGAGGCGTTATACGGAGGGTAATTTTCGGTGAAGATGTACAGCCGTTCCGCACCGGTCGCCATTCCCGAGGCGGCCATCAGGACGCAGGCCAGCAGGGGTGCAATCACTGTGAAACGAAAGGCGCGCTGCGGTTTTGCCAAAGCGAAGGCCGGGACTTTCAGCATTCTGTTGTCCTTATGATGAGGCATTGATGAAAATGAGCGTTTTGGTCACTCGAAATGGTTGTTTTTGCTAAGGGTCGACATGATTACCCGAACCGGAAAAAAATTCAGTGACAAAACGTATCCGGCCCGAAGAAATCAACCCGAGGAACTAGCTGGCTCTCTGAACTGACCGCCCGAGGCAGAGACACCCGATGCGCGATCACCGGTGCCAACAATGGTGGGACCAATCACAGAAAGAACGTGGGGGCGACACACCACATCCAGCGGAGTCTTGCCCAGCACATCGCCATCGGCGGTAACGGTCTTGGCCTTGCCGGTGCGTACCGAACAGCGCATGCCCTTGAGGTGCACGATGGTGCTGGTGCGCTGGGGGGAACGCCGGTTCAGGCGCACCATGACAAACGTCAGCAACAACTGCAGCAAGGGCCGGGGTTTCACCGCAATCACATCCAGCTGGCCGTCGTTGGCAGAGGCTTCGGGAATCTCATTGCCGCCTCCGAAAAAAGCACCACTGGCAACGGCAATGGACAGCCAACGACCTCTGACCAGCCCCTTGTCGCAGCGAATCTCTGCCTTGAATCCACGGGTCGCAGTGACCCGGCGCAACAGGCCGAGGCCGTAACTAAAGCGACCGAACAACTTCTTGTGCGTCCCTTCGGCCTCCCGCGACGGCAAAGTGCCAAGGCCAATGTGCGCGACATTTAGAAACAGCTTGTCACCTACCTCGGCCACGTCCACCTGCTGGGTGACGCCCTCTGCGATGAGCGCGCACACCCGGTCCGGCTCTTCAGGCAGGCCAAGATTGCGGGCGAAATCGTTGGCAGTTCCGGACGGGAGTACCGCCAACGTGGCTTGCTTTTTCCGACACAGGTGGGCGCCGAGGTTTACCGAGCCATCCCCGCCGGCCACCATCACGGTATCACCGGCCTGCACCCGGTCGGTCCAGCCGGAATCATCAAAAGCACAGCAGGTTGGGGAGGGAACGCCGGCCGCTTCCAGTAATTGCAGCCAGAACTCCTGGCCACGTTCGCCGGAACCGGCTTTGGGATTCGCGATCAGCCAATGGGTCATTAAAGGGCATCCAGATAGCGTCTGAAACTGGGCTCAACCATACCCCAATGATTCTAGCCTCGCCTTACGACCTTGGTTAGCATTTTGACATGAACGCATACGCCCGCTGCGGAGACGGGCTTTCCGGGCCAGCGTCGCCCGGGCAAATTGACGCCTCGGGGGTGGCTGGGCACACTCATCAGGACAGCCTTTATCCCTCCCACTAAAACAACAAGGCCACTGCCATGGATTTTGTCAGGACTCCCGAACAGCGCTTCGAACGGTTACTGGACTACCCTTTTGAGCCCCACTATGTCGACCTGAATGGTTTGCGAATGCACTACGTCGACGAGGGCCCGGCCGACGCCAAACCCATCCTTATGATGCACGGTGAACCGTCCTGGTCATACTTGTACCGGCACATGATTCCCGTCTGTGCTGCGGCTGGCCACCGGGTGGTGGCGCCGGATCTGATCGGCTTTGGCAAATCCGACAAACCCACCTCCATCGACGACTACAGCTACCAGCAGCACATGGACTGGATGCAGGGCTTTATCGATCAGTTAAAGCTGACCGACATCACCCTGGTGTGTCAGGACTGGGGTTCGCTGCTGGGGTTGCGCCTGGCGGCCGAAAACCCGGACCGCTTCCGGGCCATTGTGGTGGGCAACGGCATGCTTCCCACCGGCGACCAGAAGGCACCGCCGGCGTTCAAGATCTGGAGGAATTTCGCCCTGCACAGCCCGTGGTTTCCTATTGGCCGAATCATCAACACCGGGTCATTCCGCAAGCTGGGACCGGATGAGCTGCGCGCCTATGACGCACCCTTCCCCGGCAAGAAATACAAGGCCGGTGCCCGGGCCTTTCCACGACTGGTGCCCATGACACCTGACGACCCGGCAACCGAAGCCAATCGCGCCGCCTGGCAGGTGCTCGAACAGTGGCAGAAACCGTTTCTGACCACCTTCAGCAACGGCGATCCGATCACCCGGGGCGGCGATAAATACATGCAGGGCCGAATTCCCGGGGCCAAGGATCAGCATCACGTCACCTTGAAGGGCGGTCACTTCCTGCAGGAGGATTCACCGGTCCCGTTCGCCCAGGCCATCAACAAACTGCTGGCCTCGCTGGCCTAGGCGCCTGCTTCAGTTCTGGCCTGCCGGCACCCGAGGCCGGTAGTGCCAGGACGACCAGCTGTACAGGCTCAGCGCCACCCAGATCACGATAAAGCTGGACAGCTGCACCTGGCTGAGCGGCTCGCCGAACACGAACAGGGCAATGAAGAATTGCAGGGTGGGATTGATGTACATCAGGAAGCCCACGGTGGACAGCCGCAAGCGCCGGGCGGCGCCGGCGAACAGCAGCAAAGGGATGGCGGTAACGATGCCGCTGGCCATCAGCAGAGTGCTGACCGACACACTGTCGCCGTAGTGGAACGGGCCGGTATACCCCAGCCAGGCCAGGGTCATCAGGCCAAGGGGAAACAACAACAGGGTTTCCACAAACAACCCGGACAGGCCATCCAGCAGCACCTGCTTACGGAGCAGCCCGTAGGTGCCGAAGGTGATGGCCAGGGTGAGGGTAATCCAGGGCAACTCACCCAGCGCAACCAGCTGGATCAGAATGCCCACGCTGGCCAGCACCACCGCCACCAGTTGCCAGGGCCCCATACGCTCGCGCAGCACCAGCATACCCAGCGCCACGTTCACCAGCGGCGTCAGGAAGTAGCCCAGGCTGGCCTGCAGCACCTGCCGGGACTCTACTGAGTAAATGTAGATGCCCCAGTTGGCGGCGATCAACAGCGCACAGCCGAGAACTCGCCAAAGCTGGCGCGGATTAGCCAGGGCCGAACGAACCGCCGGCCACCGGCGCAGGCCGCTGATCACCAGCGCCAGAAACAGGCAGGACCAGACGATGCGATGCACCAGAATCTCAAACGCTGGCACCCCGTCAAACAGGGCAAAGAATAACGGAAAGCAGCCCCAGATGGTGTAGGCCGACAAACCAAACCAGACGCCTCGGCTTACATCACTCATACCGTCACTGTCCCTCTCTCACTTTGTTTGTCCCTGGGTTGGAACACGTTGGCTTGGCAACCCGCTCGCACCTGAACTGCGTTGATCACGCCGGCTTCTTCTGGGTAACCACCAGGGCGACACCGGTAATCGCCACCAGTCCGCCGGCCATGGCCAGACCGCCCAGGCGCTCATCAAACAACAGGTACGCCTCCAGCGCGGTCACCGGGGGCACCAGGTAAAACAGGCTGGCCACCTGGGACGCCGCGCCCTGGCGAATCAGCCGCATCAGCAGCAGGATGGCGCCAATGGAGACCCCGAACACCAGCCAGGCCATGGACAGCTGCAGTTGCAGACTCCACACCACCTCGCGGGATTCCAGGGTAAAGGCGCCGAGGGCAAACACAGTGGCGGCAGCGCCATACTGAATGATGGTACCGGCGACCAGATCGGCCCCGGTTCCGTGGCGCTTTTGATACACCGTGCCCATGGAGATGCCCACCAGCGCAATCACCGCCCAGGCCAGAGCCCAGGGTGAAACGCCGGATTCAATGCCGGTGCCGCCAAACTTTTCCACCAGCACCAGTGCCACGCCAATCAGGCCCAGGGCCAGGCCCAGCCACTGCCGGCCACTGACCGCCTCTTTCAGAAACACCACCGCGGCAGCCGCCGTCACCAGCGGCTGCAAGCCAACGATCAGGGACACAATGCCGGATGCCATGCCGTCCTGAATGGCGTAATACACGCCCCCCAGGTAACAGCCATGCACCAGGATGCCGGTGACCGCCAGATGGCCGGCCCCGCGCCAGCCCGGCCAGCGGGTTTTCATCAACCAGGCCAGCCCCACCAGCAGCACCAGAGTCAGCAGCATGCGGATCAACAGCAGGGTGAAGGGCTCGGCGTAAGGCAGGCCGTATTTGGCACCGATGAACCCGGTGCTCCAGAGCCAGACAAACAGGGCGGGCACAAAGAAGGAGTAGAAAAATGAACGCATGAACGGTCGCCGGCCAGGGTGAATTCTTCGGACACACTACTCTAAAAGTTAGCAGGCAAACAAAACAGATACAGAAAACTGGTTTAGCAACCAGTACAGATGATCAGGAAGGGTAGCCCGGCAAACGCACGTCGATGTCCGGCGGCTCCCGATGCCAATTGCCCTGCCACGTAACCTCCGGCACCCCACCAGGATGAGGCTGAATCTCGATCGACACCGTCCCAAAACTGGTAGGCGCGGGCCCGAACCGGATGGGGTCCTCCTGCTCGAGCCAGCGTTCCGGCACCCCCGCACACAGGATCAGCCGCTGCCCTTCCTCCCGGACGAAGCAGTTGCGCACCATTAACATCCATTCTGCGGACGCCCAGACGTGGTGACCATCCCCCATGCAACCGCCACCGGTGCCCGGGTGAATGGCCTCCGGCCACTGACCGGTTGGCGATGCCAGACCGGCCACTGCATCCATCAGCTCAAGAAAGCGCGCATCACCGGCTCGGAGCAGAACCTGGGCCACATGCAGCGTAAGGTAAGCGTTCAAGCCTGAATGGATCATGTCCTGATAGAAGGCACCGTTTACAAAGCAGGACTCCAACAGAAACTCGACGCTGTCCAGCAGGCGCGGATCGTCCGGCTCGCACAGTTGCGTGGGGTAGCCTACCGCCAGGGAGCCGATGGCACCGGCGTCCAGGCGCCGATATGGCGATGCCGGCATGGCCGGGCGCTTGAGCCGGCGCTGACAGCTGGCGAGACTCCGGTCCACGGTACGCAGAAATTCCTCGGCACCGTCGGCAAACGCCTGACCGGACTCCGGATCATCCTGAGCCAGCAGTTCCGAGGCGGCCTGCAAACCGGCAACGCCCCAGAAGTCGTCCCAGTAGTAATAGTCGTTGGGGCCCAGATGCTCCGCGCTGAAGCCGGCGGGCAGAAGCCCGGCATGGGGTTTGTCGATGTTGTGGCTGACTCGTTTGCGCTGGATCCAGTGGGCGCCTTTGCTGACCGGTTCAAACCAGTCCATGGGTAACTTGCGGCCGGTAATGGCGTGGAATCGCTGCAGTATCCACAGCACCTCGCCATTGGCATCCCACTCCCCTTCCTGGGATCGGAAATAGCCGTTTTTCAGCTGCCGTTCAGGAAACTGGTTCAGCGCCCGCTCGGCCCGATCGGTCAGACCGGCACACAAGAGCGCGTGCACAATGAACGCCGCATCCCGGAACCAGAACCGTTTGTAGGTATAGGGGCCGGGGTAGACATCCTCGGGCGAGTGTAAGACCAGCGAACGCAGAGCGGTTTCGTACAAAAACTGCCACTGACGATCCGGGCAGGTCAGCCGAGCATGGCCCTCCAGGCTTTGTGACCAGCTCGCGGACGCTTTACCGGCGGCACTGTCCTTTCCGAGGGGCACGGTCACGGTCAACTTCGCCACCTTCCTCGGTCGCACCGGAAACAACGCTGCTGCGGTGACCAGCCCGACATCGCAGCGGCCCTCGGTCTGGTCTTCGATGTCCGCCAGATGAATGTGCACATCCCCCTGGCGGTAGTCCGAAACGTGATGGCTATGGGCCGGTTGGCTGAAATGGACCGGGTGGCGTCCGTCCACATGCCAGGCGTTCCGGCCAAAGGCCAGTTTTACCTTGCGAATAAACGACACGCCCTCGGGGTTGGCCGGGCGTAGCGACACCACCAGCGAACCCGCCACATCGGAGTGGCCCTCGAGGGTCAGTTCACACACCGGGCGCCCCTGTTCCAGCACCACCCGGGAGCGACTGATCAGGCGCAGACCATCCATGTGGGATTCGGTCACGACAACTGGGCTGTCGTCCCATTCCAGCCACTGGCGACTGCGGGTGCAGCGTGACGGCAACAGGCACCGACCGTCCTCCGCCAACAGCCAGCCATCGAGGGACCAGCCGTCATACAGAGGCGTGAGCAAGCCCCTGGGGTCCACCACCGGGAGCAGATCCACGTCCGGTAACCCGATGGCGGTCCAGTTTCGGTTACTCAGATTGATGTGGGTGATGGAAAACGCCCGGGGAATGAAGGCGCGGTCGCTGGGGTCAAACTGACGCTCCACCCAATAGGGCCAGACCCAGTCCAGGTTATGCTGGATGACACGGCTGTTGATCAATCCGCGGGCATGAAACACCACGCCGGCCCGCAGCAGTTCAATAGGCTCCCCCACCTCCGAGGGCTGGGCGAAACTGTGCAGCTTGCCCAGCAGCGCAATGGGGTCCAGGAAACCATGCTGATGGGCCATGCGCTTGACCAGATAGCGCCAGGGCAACCATTTCATCCAGCTCATGCACTACTCCTGCAGTCCGTTGGCCTCCGCCTCCACGCGATAACGTGCCAGGGCCCGGCGGGCCAGCCGGTTGAAGTACACCACGGCGACCACTGTGCCAACAAAGCCTGCGCCATAGATCGCCCACTCCAGCGGTGTACGGGCGGTCTCCCGGGCCCCCAGGGTGGACAAATCGGCGGTCAGAGATCCCAAATACACGTTGTGCAACGAAAACGGAATGACGCCGACAAAGGTGCCAACGACAAAACCCCAAAAGGAAAAGTTGGTGAGACCGAACAGGAAATTGGACAGTTTGCCAGGAAAGAAAGGAATCAAACGTGTCAGCAGCACGACCTTCCAGCCATGGGGCGCCATTTCCTGGCTGACCGCCAGCAACCCCATACGCTTCTGGATGTAGATGTGAGCCCGCTCGCCCAAAAAATAACGGGCTATCAGAAAGGCGAAGGCGGCGCCGATGGTGGTGCCAACCACCACGTAGACGGTGCCCTCCACCACGCCAAACACGAAACCCGCTCCGGTGGTCAGGAGCACCCCGGGGAGCAGCAGCACGATGGCCAGCGCCATGATGGCAATGAACATGATGGCGGCCCAGGCGCCTTGACGCTCCACCCACTGCAACAGATCCAGAATTTGCCGGTGCACGCCCATCAGGTAGAGTGCGCCCACGATGATGGCGACGCTGACAATACTGAGCGCCATCCAGACGAACGGGGAGGTCTTCCAGTTGATCATCGACATGACCTCCGCTGGAGCGCCGCCGACAAGGCTCGGGCGCCCCACCGGTTTTGTGGAATCAGCTGCTTAGAATGGACTGCAGCTTTTGGGTGAGGTCCACCGCTTCTGCGCCCAATGGTGTCAGATAGCCGCCGTCCTTCTGGCTGATCAGCCCCCGGGCAAACAGACTTTCCGCCGCCCTGATGGTTTCCGGAGCTGCCGAATGGGCGTGAACCTTGATGCCCTCCTGGCTCGAAGTGGACTCAAATTGCGCCAGGAGATTGAGTTCGGCCAGGTGATCAGCGGAAAATGGCATGGCAGTTCCTCGTCTTATTGGATTTGCGTTCTCTCAGCATAGTCGATTCACACCATGAAGCTTTCCAGAATTCTCAGCAACCGCGACGGCATCAGCCGAAAGCGCGCCAACGCCCTGATTGCCGCCGGTCGGGTGACGGTGGACGGTGGCATCTGCCGCGAGTCAGCCCGGGAGGTGGACCGCTTTTCCAGCGTGGCCCTGGATGGCAACGACATACAGACCGCCGACACGGCAACCTACCTGATGCTGCACAAACCCGCAGGCTATCTGAGCGCCACCATGGACGCTGTGCATCCAACCGTCCTTGATCTGATCGATCCAGCTTTACACCAAAATTTGCATATTGCCGGCCGGCTAGACAGGGCCAGCACCGGACTGCTCATTCTCACCAACGACGGCGTCTGGTCCCGGCAACTGACCGAACCTCGAGTAAAGATCCCCAAGGTGTATCGGGTCACCACGGCGAAACCGATTAGTGATGACACTGCTGAGCGCTTTGGCAGAGGCATTTGGTTTGAGTACGAGCAGCTGCGCACCTCCCCCGCCGAGTTGGAACGCCTGGACGAACGGGAGGCCCGTGTGACCATTTACGAGGGGCGTTACCACCAGGTGAAGCGAATGTTTCATGCCGTCGGCAATCAGGTGACCCAGCTGCATCGGGAGCGGATGGGAAACATTCAATTAGATGACACATTAGCCCCCGGCGCCTACCGAAGGCTGACTCACGCCGAGGTCAACGAACTGGATAAACCTGACCGGATTGTGGCAACGTGAATCCGCATTCTGACTTTGACCGTAACCTTAATTAACCAATATTCGAGGGGTCTCTTTTGCAAACACTCAAAGTGGATATTGTCTCCGACATCGCATGCCCCTGGTGCGCGATCGGCTACGCCCGTCTCGAAAAGGCCATGGCTGAACTGAAAGGCGAGCTGGACGTTGAGGTGCAGTGGCACGCCTTTGAATTGAATCCGGACCCGACTGGCGATGGCGAACCCATTCTGCCGGCGCTGGCGCGCAAGTACGGTCGCAGTGAAGACGAAATGCGGGCCAACCAGGCGCAAATGATGGAGATTGCCGCCGATCTCGGGCTGAACTTCGAGAAACTGCAGGAGCGATACACCCGCAACACGTTCGATGGCCACCGGCTGGTCAAGTGGGCCGGCGAGCTCGGCAAGCAGACGGACATGAAGCTGGCGCTTTTCGAAGCCTATTTTGGCCGTGCCGAGAACGTGTCGGATGCGGACGTTCTGGTGCGTTGCGCCGCTGCTGTTGGGTTGGACGCTGAGCAGGCCCGGGCAGTGCTTGATTCCGACCGCTACGCCGATGCCGTGCGGCAGGATGAAGCGCAATATCAGCAAGCCGGCGTTTCGGCAGTGCCGGCGTACGTCGTAAACCAGAAATACCTGATTTCCGGAGCGCAGGAACCAGACACCCTGGTGAGTGCGTTCAGGGAAATTGCGCAGGAACCCTGAGTCTCAAAGGCCCTGTGCTACATTGAACCGCGAATGCCAACAAGGAGGAAAGACGATGCTCTACTGGGCAATTGTATGTCTGATTATCGCAGTGATCGCAGGTGTGCTGGGCTTTGGAGGGATTGCCGGCGCGGCAACGGAGTTCGCACAGATTCTGTTTTTCATTTTTCTGGTGCTGCTGGTCATTTCTGTGTTGGCCAACGTGTTACGGGGCAAGGGCCCGAAATAGGCCCTCACCCCGCAGCACAGTGTGCATTCTGTCCTAAGCGGACTTAGAGTGACACACCCTGTGACCGGGCCATGGCGTAAGCCGCTTTCGGCCCGGTCCACAGTGACGGCAGAATGATCAGCGACACAGGGATCGCGGTGATCACGATAAACTGCTGCAGCACGCCAATCTGCCCTGCCCCCATGTACAACAGAATCGCCGCCATCAACGCCATGGCGCCACCCCAGAAGGCTCGTACCAGATAGTGTGGCTCATCGTGGCCGGCTCCTACGGTGGCAATGGCGTAACTCATGGAGTCACCAGTGGTCGCCACGAAGATGGTGGTCAGCAACAGTATGGCCGCCGCCATCAGTGTGCCGCCCGGCAGCGCCTCCGCTACAGTCAGAGTCGCCACATCGAACGAGAAGTTGTTCAGCGCCGACGTCAGGTCAAAGGTGCCGGCCAGCTGGTGAAAGATGCCGGAACCACCCAGAAGAGTGAACCAGATAGAGGTGGCGATGGGTGCCAGCACGGCAACCGCCAAGATGGTCTGGCGAATGGTGCGACCTCGGGAGATCCGCGCCACAAAGATCGACATCAGCGGCGTGTAGCCGATAAACCAGGCGAAGAAGAACACCGTCCACCATTTCATCCACCAATCCGGGGCCGTCTCTGCGGTCAGCGTTGACATGGCGAAGAAGGACGACAGGTACTCACCCACGGACGACAGGTAGGTGTTGGCCAGGAACAGGGTCGGACCAAACACGAAAATCACCGCCGCAATCACCAGCGCCAGAATCACGTTGAACCGGCTCAGCATCTGGATGCCCCGGTGCACACCGGTGACGGCAGAGGTCATGTACACACCGGCCAGCAGGGTCAGGATGACTAACTGGGTGGTGAAATTATCCGCCACGCCGAACAGCTCGTGCAGGCCAAAGCTCATCTGGGTCGCCAGGAAGCCGATCGGGCCGACGGTGCCGGCAACCACGGCAATCACGCACATGGCATCCACCACACTGCCCGGCCAGCCCTGCATGACCCGCTCACCGAGAACCGGATACAGCAGCGTGCGCGGCTGCAGCGGTTTGCCTTTGACGTAGTGGGCGTGCGCCAGCACCAACGCGGTCAGGGAACCGAGTACCGCCCAGGCCAGAAAGCCCCAGTGCATGAACGACTGCGCCATGGCCGGCGCCACAGCCGCGGGTGTGGCGGCTTCGGCACTGGACACTGGCGGCGCCACAACGAAGTGATAGACCGGCTCTCCAGCGGCGAAGAACACGCCCCCACCAGCCAGCAGGGTACACATGATCATCGACAGCCACCGGAAGGTGCTGATCTGGGGCTTGTCCAGGCCGCCAAGGCGAGCAACGCCAGCCCGGCCGAACGCCACCACCAGCGCGATGAAGAAGGTGGCCAGCAACAAGAGCTGGAAAAACGACCCCAAATACTTTGCGGTCCAGGTGAAACCGGAATTAATCACGGCAGAGAGGCCTTCAGCGTCGCTCAGTGACCAGCCAACAAACAGAAAGATAAAGCCCATGGTAAGGGCGAGAACAAGCGGGTCGCCGATACGTCGGATACCAGAGGTATCGGCGGCGGGTATTGCAGTATCAATAGAAGACATTAACTCAGCCATTTTGGAAATTGGGCGCGTGATGCTAAAGACGACACACCGGCCTGGCCATAGTTAATTCTACGGGTTGGAGCCCTGAGACTTTATTTCTGGGGCAATGCGGACTAAAACTTGGTTTGGAGCCAAACACGACACACCGTCAACCAATCCGCAATAATCCGAAATCAGGACGCAGGGACACTGTCACCCGTGGATACCCAGAACGCCCATCAGCTTCCGGCCGAATTGTTTGAAACTGCATTGTCGCTGATCATGGATCTCATTCCTGGCTGCTGCCGGGTCACTCTGCGCAAAGGCGGCTACGAGGACCTGTTCGTGGCCGGAGCCTCGGGCGCCGAGCCAGTAACCTGGCATCTGGAGACCACCGTGCCGGTGCAGGGATCTACCGATGCCGAGCTGGTCATTGCGGGCAATTCCGGCCCCGCCGCTACCTCGCTGCCACCCACTGCCCGGAAATCTGTACAACAGCTCGGACAATCCCTGGCTCTGTATCTGCAGAATCAACACCTGCAATCGGAATTGCTGGCCTTGAACAACCTGCTGGAATCCATGCCGGATGCCGTGGTGACCTGCAATCAGGATGGCCTGCTGGAGCAGTTCAATCGCATCGCCCGGCATTGGCATGGTACCGATCCGCGCAGCGTGCCGCCCGAGCTCTGGTCAAAGTATTTTGATCTGTTCGAAGCCGACGGCGTCACCCCTCTGGCCACCGAAAACATCCCGTTGTTGCGGGCCTTCCAGGGTCAACTGGTCCACGGCGCCGAAATTGCCATCAAGGCGCACCGTCAGGATCTGCGCATCGTTTCCTGCAACGGCAGCCCCATCAGGGATGGCGATAGGATCGTCGGCGCCATTGTCGTCATGCACGACATCTCTCACGCCCGCCACGTCGATCAGATGCGCAAACGCCTGATTTCCACTGTGAGCCATGAACTGAGGACGCCGCTGACGTCCCTGACCGGCAGCCTGAAGCTGGTCGCCTCGGGCATTGGCGGCAGCCTGCCGATCAAAGCCAAGGAGTTGCTCACCATTGCCGAGCGCAGCGGCACCCGACTGCAGACACTGGTGAACGATCTGCTCAATCTGGACAAACTGCGCTCCGGCGGTGTGACCTTCGAAGTCCAGCAGCTCAACGTGTTCTCGGTGCTGGATTCGCTGATTGCCGAGCTGGACGGCTTGGCCAGCCAACGACAAGTAACCCTGTGCGTTGGTGACCGGTCGGCCAAACCCGACATACTGGCGGACGATGTCCGGCTCCGGCAGGCACTGTCCAACCTGATTTCCAACGCCGCCAAGCACTCGCCCCCTGGGAGCCACATCGAACTCGACTGCATCGAATGCACCAGCCACCTGCGCATCCGGGTACTCGACCGGGGTTCCGGCGTACCGGAAGATTTTGTGCCGCGGTTGTTTGAAGAGTTCACCCAGGCCTATGACGACAACAGCACCCAAAAGTCCGATGGCAGCGGCCTGGGACTGCCAATCTGCAAGGCTTTGGTCGAGGCCATGGCGGGCCATGTAGGGTACAGTCCCCGGGTTGGTGGGGGCAGCGAATTCTGGATCGAAATCCCCTTGCAGCCTGAATCAGCCTAAGCGCCGAGCGCCTCGACCACGGCGGTGCAAGTGTCTTCCTGATCCTGCCCGCGCCCGTCAATGACAATATCGGCGTGGCGCCGGTAAAGCGCCAATCGCTCTTGGAACAGCTCGTCCAGGCTTTGGTCCGGTCGGCGGGAAATGCCCCGGGCGCTGTGGTCGCCAATGCGCCGAATAACCAAATCCAGGGGTATGTCGAGGAACACCGCCAGCCCAGCGGTTTTAAGGTGCGCCATGGCCTTGTCACTGTAGACGGCACTGCCGCCGGTGCTGATCACTTTGCCATGAACTTCCAGGCCCAGGAGCACCTGCTCCTCGATGTGCCTCAATGCCTGATAACCATCGTTGTCGACAATGTCCTGAAGCGTGCGCCCAGCCTGTTCCTGGATCAGCAGATCGGTGTCGACGAAACCCAACCCCAGGCGTTTGGCAAGCAGCACGCCAACCGTGCTTTTGCCGCTGCCCGGCATACCGATGAGCACAACGTTGCGGTGGTGGGAATTGCTGGATGGACTCAGGCGAACATCGGGATCGGCCATGACTGCTCCTAAAATTACAAGCCGCTGTAACATCTGGTGTGGCTTTGGGTCTAAGGACTATACCGTTCAATGAGAGGGAACCGCCATGCTTCGCGCCATTGCACTCACATTCCTGTTTGCCTTTGCCTCCGGACACACCGTCGCGGCGGAAGACCCGGTTTACACCGGCCTGCTCTCCAATACCGGAGCCGGCGGTTACGACGTGATCAGCTACTTTGACGCCGGGCAGGCGATGAAAGGTTCCTCGGATCACACCACCGAGTACCTCGGGGTGACCTGGCGATTCGCCAGCGCTGAGAACCGGGACCGGTTTGCTGCCGACCCCGAAGCCTACGCGCCCGTGTACGGCGGATACTGCGCCTGGGCGGTAAGCCAGGGCTACCTGGCCAAAGGCGATCCGAATCATTGGACCGTCCGCGACGGCAAACTGTATCTGAACTACAACCAGGATGTTCAGGATCGCTGGCTAGGCGATACCGAAAACTTCATCCGTCTGGCGAATGAGAACTGGCCGGCAGTACTGGAACAGTAACCATTCAGCAACAATTCGTGCGGTTTTATCGCGCCGAGAAAGCCGTATACTCTCGGTAAATGGGGGCAGCCTCAGGCCCCAGACTACCGATAAAACCGTACGGATACCGAATGAGCCCCGGCCAGACGTCTGCTCTACCCCTGCTGCTGTTGTTGATGGCCATGATCTGTGCCCTGCCGGCCCATGGCGAGAGCATAAAGCGCATTGTGCATCCGGACGGCACCATCGAGTACACCAACGTCAAGGCGTCGAAACCACGGCCCTCCAGCGGGAACGACACCGTATACCGCTACCAGGACGATAATGGCGTGGTGGCCTACAGCAGCATTCGCCCTGCGACCAGCGAGTTCGAAGTTATCCGCTTTCACTGTTACGCCTGCGACCCGGATTCCCGGGTCGACTGGCGCAAAACCCCACTATTCAAAAACCCCTACCGCAATGAAATCCGGACTGCCGCCCAGGAATTTGGCGTTGATCCGGCTCTGGTGCGCGCCGTCATCCACGCTGAATCCGCGTTCAACGAAAAAGCCCTGTCGCCTGTCGGTGCCCAGGGGTTGATGCAGTTAATGCCGGGAACGGCTAAGGAACTGGGTGTGCGCAATGCCCTGGTGGCCAAGGAGAACATTCGCGGAGGGGTGAATTACCTGGCAAAAATGCTGGCCCGATTCAATGGTGACGTGCGCCTGGCGACGGCCGCCTACAACGCCGGACCCGGTGCGGTCAGTCGCTACCAGGGCGTGCCGCCCTACGCCGAAACCAAGGCCTACGTACATCGGGTGGGCATTCTGCACGAACGTTACGCCGCCAACTGACACGCCAGTGGTATACGGCGGGGCCGACGTTAACCGAACGCCAGCCAGGCGCCGACCAACAACATCAGACTGCCCGCGACCCGGTTAACCGTCCGCACACCGCCACCTTGGCGAAGCAATTTTCGAAGGCCCTTACCGCCGTGGGCGTAGAGCTGGAGACACAGAAACTCCAGGGCCAGGATGATCAGAATCAGCGCCGTCAGTTGCGGCGCCATCGGCAGCTGACTGTCGATAAACGGCGGTAACAGCGCCACAAAAAAGGCCCAGCCCTTGGGGTTGGCAATGGCGGTCACGAACCCCTGAGTCGCCAGCTGGGCCCGGGAAGCCGGTACCGCCGATTCGTCCTCGGTTTCCGGCATCGCCATCTTGCCGCGGGAGCGCCACATCTGAATGCCCAGCCAGGCAAGATAAGCGCCACCGGCGTATTTGAACACCGCGAACGCCGTCGGGTATTTCAGCATGACCGCCGCCACACCGATCGCGGCAGACGTTGCCACCACCGCCACCCCGACCAACTCACCGGCCATCATCCACAGGGCCCGGCGGACGCCGATGGTGATGCCCATGGACAGCGCCAGCGTCATGCACATACCCGGCGTGATGGAGACCACAAAAAACGTGGGAATAAACACCGATAGCAACGACCAGTTCAGTGACAACACAACGAATACCCGCTTGTCAGTAGTGAAGGAGCCGGCTGAGGGCTCCGAATGTTGGTTTGGGTCCGGCGGCCGGATCAGTCCGGCAACTCGGTCAGGTAGGCCTGCAAGGCACTCGGATCGGTGATTGTTATTCGACCGTAGGCCAGCTGCAGCAGGCCCTCACGCTCAAAATTCTTGATCACCCTGTGCACCCCCTGGCGGGTCATCCCCATCATGTTGCCGATGTGTTCCCGGGTCAGGCGAAAGGTCACCGGCTCAGACTGATGCTCAGCATGGCCCTGAATCTGAGCCAGGAACAGTAAACGGCGGCCAATACGGGCGTCAATGCCACGTAAGGCGTCATCGGCGATGATCGACATCGCCGACCACAGCCGCCGGCTGACAAGATCCAGCGCCACCGGGTAGGCCTGTGGGTAGCGGGCCAGCAGCCGGCGAAACCCTTCGCCAGGCAACTCTACCACCCGGGCCGCTTCGTGGGCCGTTGCGCCATAGACCCGCGGTGTTCCGGGTGAAAACACGGTGTCACCAAACCAGGCCGACGGCCCAAAAATGATCAGGGTAGCCTCTCGCCCCTCAGCATTCACCGAGCTGATGCGCACGGTGCCTTCTGCGATGACACACAGGGATGACTGCATGGACCCTTTGGCGTAGATGGACTCGCCAGCCTGAAACACCCGCCAGCGCGCCTGGGCCTCGGCATCCCGGAACCCTGCTTCCGGCAGGCCACCCAGCAGTGGACAGGCCTTTAACACCGTTTTCAGATCTGACATATCTGCGCCCCCCGTCAACAACCCTACAAATGTAAATGATTTGACAGTGTTGTGCGCGGGTCACTGCCTACACTGGAACTCAAGCGCTTAAAAAAACAACACAACAACATCAGCAAAAGAGAGAGGCCGGACATGTCAGAGCGAATTGCAATTCCCTCCAAGAGGAACGAGGTCAGCGCCGAGGAATGGCAGCTGCGAGTCGATCTGGCTGCCGCTTATCGCCTGATCGCACTCTACGGCTGGGATGACCTGATCTTCACCCACGTCTCGGCCCGCCTGCCCGGGGATGACCACCATTTCCTGATCAATCCCTACGGCATGATGTTCGAGGAAATCACCGCGTCTTCCCTGGTGCGCATCGACCAGGACGGCAACAAGATCAATCCGGACGATTTCGACATCAACCCGGCCGGTTTTACTATCCACAGCGCCATCCACGCGGTGCGTGAAGACGCCGCCTGTGTCATGCACACCCACACCACCGCCGGAGTCGCGGTATCGGCCCAGAAGGATGGCCTGCTGCCACTGTCGCAACAAAGCCTGTTCCCGCTCTCCAATCTGGCCTACCACGACTACGAGGGCGTTGCCCTGCGTGAAGACGAGAAAGCGAGACTGCAGAAGGATCTCGGCAACAACACCTTCATGATCCTGCGCAACCACGGGTTGCTCACCACGGGCTCCAGCATTGCCGATGCGTTCCTTGGCATGTACATCCTGCAGCGTGCGTGCGAGGTGCAGATTCAGGCTTTGTCCGGCAACCGGGAGATGACACCGATCCCCAATGGCATTGTCGACACCATTCGCCAGCAGGCGGAACAGGTCACCCGGGGTATGGGCGGCAAGCTGGCCTGGCCCGGCCTATTGCGCAAACTGGACCGGATCGACACCGGATTCCGCGACTGAGGAGAAGTGACCATGACTGAGACGACCGCGCCACAAGCTACGTTCACACACATGAAAGATGGCACTGCAGAAGACTGGCAAACCATCGCCAAGTCCTTCGGCGCCTTCGCCCAGGGCCTGCCGGATCGGATCCTGGCGCACCTGAAACTGTTGGAAGGGGATTTCGGCGGTTTCCCGATCGACCGCCTGACCCACTGCCTGCAGACCGCCACCCTGGCCCATCGGGATGGCAAAGATGACGAGTATGTGGTGTGCGCCCTGCTGCATGACATTGGCGACACCCTGGGCTCCTACAACCACGCCGATGTGGCCGCCGTACTGCTGGAGCCGTTTGTCAGTGAGGCCAACCACTGGATGGTAAAACACCACGCCATCTTTCAGGGCTATTACTTCTTTCATTACCTGGGTATGGACCGCAATCTGCGGGACAACTACAAAGATCACCCACACTTCATGCGCACCATCGAATTCGTCAGCAAATACGACTCGCCGGCCTTTGACCCAGAGGGCGAGACCCTGCCGCTGTCCTACTTCGAGCCCATGGTTCGGCGCGTGTTCGCCCAGCCGGTGCGTTCACTCTACAAAAAGGCTGTTTGATCCCCGCCACAACCTCTGACTTCGGCGGACCGAAACCGGTCCGCCGTCGTTCTCCCTTCTCCCTTCTCCCTTCTACCTTCTCCCCATGCATCGTTATGGGCCTAGCCTGTCCGGGTACGCTATCCTATAAGTATCTGTATGGCCGTGCATTATTAGACAACCCCGGCCCCCGTCCGTCGCCTGCTCAACCATATCTTCAGGGAGCCCATGAACTTTAAACGTCTGGAAACCTTCATCTGGGTCGCTACCCTCGGCAGCTTCCGCAAAGCCGCAGAGCGTCTCCACACCACCCAACCCGCCATCTCCACCCGAATTGCAGCCCTCGAAGAGGAACTCGGTGTTCAGCTGTTTGAGCGGGTGTCCGGTAAGATCCTGCTGTCCAGCAAAGGCCAGGAGCTGCTGCCGTTCGCGGAAAAAATCGTGTTCATGTCCGAACAGCTACGCAAACGGGCAGACCGGGTGGCCCTCCTGTCAGGCATTCTTCGGCTGGGCGTCTCGGAGACCATCGTCCATTCCTGGCTGCCGCAGTTTTTCCGAGATCTGCACAAGGCGGTCCCTAACCTCGACGTGGAAATCACCGTTGACGTGACCAGCAACCTGCGCACCGGTCTGATGGACCGGTCACTGGATCTAGCGTTTCTGATGGGGCCGGTGTCCGAGCCGAAGATGGAGAATCGCACTCTCTGCAGCTTTCCGCTGCTCTGGGTTGCCAGCCCGGATCTCAAGTTACCGAACCGGCGCCTGATGCTGTCGGAGCTGGCCGAGTGGCCCATTGTCACCTACGCCCGAAACACCAAGCCGTTTGCGGAAATCAGTCAGAAATTCAGCCAATTGGACGAACTGCCTGCGCGCTTCTACTCCTCCAGTTCCCTGGCGGCCTGCCGACGCCTGACCATCGATGGCATCGGGGTATCCACCTTGCCCCTGAGCGTCATTGCCGACGAGTTGGAGAATGGCCAGTTGGTACAACTGGAAACCGAGTGGACGCCGTCTCAACTCGAGTTCACAGCCTCCTACCCAAATGTGCCTTTCAACCCGGTGGCCGAGCTGGCCGCCAACCTCGCCGTAGCTGTATCAAAAGCGTACTCAGAGGACGCTGAACCAGCAGGGCATAAATAAATATTATGCCCCAACCCAAAAAACCATAATTAGATTTTTTCAGCAAAGGGGATAACCTGTAAATAACAACTAATTTAAGAAATCAAGTGGGAGTTGCCGAGATGCCTCAGCAAGAATATTCGGAATTCAAGACCCATCTGCTGGAGCAGGCGGCAACCCTGCGCTCGGACATTCGAGCCGGACGCCACACGGGCACCACCAGCGGCCTGGCCCCGAGCCTTGTGCAGGGCAACGTGGTGATCCTCCCGGCCGAGTGGGCAGCGGACTTTTTGATGTACTGTCAGAACAACCCGGTCGCATTGCCGTTGATCGGCGTGTCCGAACCCGGGGATCCGGCCCTGCCGGAACTCGGTCATGACCTCGATATCCGCACCGACATTCCCGAGTATCAGGTGTTCCGGGACGGCCAGCGCGCCAAGACCGCCACCGACATTCGCGATCTCTGGCAAGGCGACTTTGTCACGTTTGTTTTGGGCTGCTCGTTTTCCTTCGAGGACGCCCTGATCCGTGCCGGTTTGTCGATTCGCAACGTTGAGCAGGGGGCCAATGTCTCCATGTATCGCTCCAACATCGCGACCCGTCCTGCCGGTCGTTTTCACGGCAACATGGTGGTGTCCATGCGGCCGTTCAACGGCGCCGATGCCGTGCGGGCGGTTCAGGTCACCACTCGCCTGCCGAAAGCCCACGGCGCACCGGTACACATCGGTGACCCTGTCCAGATCGGCATTGCCGACCTCGGCAGCCCGGATTTCGGCGACCCGGTCAACGTTAAAGACCATGAACTGCCCCTTTTCTGGGCCTGCGGTGTTACCCCGCAAGTCGCCCTGGAAAACGCACGCCCCCCGATTGCAATTACCCATGTACCGGGGAAGATGCTGCTCACCGAGCGGCTCAATGAGGAACTGTCGGTGCTCTAAGCACCGGCCAATAATAACCACAGAAACAAGAACGAAAGAACGGGAGACCCACCATGTTCAAGCATCTTGCAACCGCCTCTCTGCTTGCCGGGGCCTTGTTTACCTCGGCGGCCAACGCCGGCCAGTGGCACATGCCCACGCCCTACGGCGACGCAAACCTGCCGACCAAAATCGCTTACGAATTTGCCGACGATATCAAGGCCGGCACCGACGGCGACATCGAAGTGACCGTTCACTCCGGCGCTTCACTGGTCAAGCACCCGGAAATTCCGCGCGCCGTGCGTACCGGTCAGGTCCAGCTCGGTGAGATTTTCATCGGCATCATGGGCAACACCCACCCGGTGTTCAAGCACGACAACATTCCGTTCCTGGCGACCAACTTCGACGACGCCCGCCGTCTGTGGGAAGCCGCCAAGCCGGAAATCGAAAAGCAGCTGGATAAAGAAGGCATGGTGCTGCTCTATTCCGTGCCGTGGCCGGCCCAGAGCCTGTACACCAAGCAGCCAGTGACCAAGATGAGCGACCTGAAAGGCCTGAAGATGCGCGCTTACAGCCCGTCCACCTCGCGCCTGGCCGATCTGATGAACACCACACCGACCACCGTTCAGGTGCCGGAAATTCCACAGGCGTTCAGCACCGGCATCATCGACGCCATGATCACCTCACCCTCCACTGGCGCCAACGGCCAGGCCTGGGATTATCTGTCGCACTACACCGACATCAAGGCGTGGATTCCCAAGAACGTGGTGGTGGCCAATAAGCGCGCCTTCCGTCGCCTCAGTGACGAGCAGCGCCAGGTCATCCTGACCGCCGCCGCCAAGGCTGAAGACAAAGGCTGGACCGGTGTGCGAGTAACCGCCGCAGAAGACACCGCCACCCTGGCCGAGAACGGCATCACCGTGACCGATCCGTCTGCGGAACTGATGGCGGAGTTCGAAAAGATCGGCGACATCATGATCAAGGAATGGGAACAGGAAGCGCCGAAGGAAGTGGGCGCCATTCTTGAAAACTACCGCTAACGGTCCACGTACAAGACGCCCTCTTCCGACCCGGAAGAGGGCAGCCTTGGGAGGCACCTGACATGAGTTCCATCCGCGACAAGTTTTACCTGGCATCCGGTTACGCCGCCGGTTTCTGCATCGCACTGATCATGGTGGTCATTCTGCTGCAGATTGTTGGCCGCATATTCGGCTTCATCATTCCGTCCGCCGAGGATGTGTCAGGGTACGCGCTCGCCGCCTCCACTTTCTTCGGGCTGGCCTACACCTTTCACGAGGGCGGTCACATTCGGGTAACCCTGGTGATCCAGAAGTGGCCGGCCAAGGCCCGCTACGTGCAGGAGTTGTTGGTGTTGCTGTTTGGCTTCGGCCTCGCCTGCTACATGACCTACTACTGCTGGCACATGGTGTACGAGTCTTACATTTTTGAAGAAGTGTCCTATGGCTACATCCCAATCCCGATCTGGATTCCGCAAATTCCAGTGGGCCTGGGCATGCTGGCGCTGAACCTTGCCATTCTGGACGACCTGATCGCCGTCCTGCGCAAGCGCACGCCGTCCTATCAACAGCATGAAGCCGACATCAACCTGGAGGAAATCTGATGGATACCACCCTACTTTCCATCGTCCTCGCCGTTTCTATGATCCTGATGCTCGCCGTGGGCGTCTGGGTCTCTCTCACCCTGGTGGGCATCGGTATGCTTGGCCTGCTGCTGGCCGGCAACGACCAGATTGGTTTGCTGTTCGCCACCTCCAGCTGGGGCGCCAGCACCGGCTGGGCACTGACCGCCCTGCCCATGTTCATCTGGATGGGGGAAGTGCTGTTCCGTACCCGGCTGTCGGAGGACCTGTTCAAGGGCCTCTCGCCCTGGATGGGCGGCCTGCCGGGCAAGCTGCTGCACGTGAACATTCTCAGCTGCGGCATTTTTGCAGCGGTGTCCGGCTCGTCTGCGGCCACCGCCGCCACCATTGGACGGATGACCCTGCCCGAGTTGAAAGCCCAGGGCTATAGCGATCGCATGGCAGTGGGCACCCTGGCCGGCTCCGGCACCCTGGGCCTGCTGATTCCGCCGTCGATCATCCTGATTGTCTACGGCGTGGCCGCGGAAGTGTCCATCGGCCGCCTGTTTATCGCCGGTGCCCTGCCCGGCCTGATGCTGGTCGCCATGTTCATGGGCTACACCATGATCTGGGCCAAGCTCAACAAGGACGAGATGCCGACTCACAAGAAAGAACACCTGTCGTTCTCGGCCAAGTTCAAAGCGCTGCGCCTGCTGTTGCCGATTGTCGGTCTGATCGTGTTTGTGCTCGGGTCCATCTACGCCGGCTTCACCACCCCAACCGAAGCGGCCGCTTTGGGCGTATTCGGCGCCCTGTTGCTGGCCGCGGTAACCGGCTCCCTGACCGAGCACAGCTTCAAGGAAAGCCTGCTCGGTGCGGTGAAGAGCTCCTGCATGATCGGTCTGATTCTGGTGGGCGCGCACTTCCTGACCCTTTCCATGGGCTTTCTCGGCATTCCCCGGGAACTGGCCGAATGGATTGGCGGCATGTCGCTGTCGCCCTTCGAATTGCTGGTTTGCCTGACCGCCCTGTTTGTCTTGCTGGGCTGCTTCCTGGATGGCATCTCCGTGGTGGTGCTGACCGTGGCGGTGGTCATGCCTATGGTGCAACAAGCCGGCATTGACCTACTCTGGTTCGGCATCTTTATCGTGCTGGTTGTGGAAATGGCCCAGATCACTCCGCCGGTTGGCTTCAACCTGTTCGTGATCCAGGCCCTCACCGGGAAGGACATTCTGTACGTGGCCCGCGCGGCCCTGCCCTTCTTCCTGCTGATCATGTCGGCGCTGCTGCTGATTGGCTGGTTCCCGGAAATCGTTACCTACCTGCCCCAGACCATGCGGCAAGGCTAGGCAGAGACGGCACTGTATCAGGAGGACTCCAATGAAACTCAACTGTGACATGGGCGAAAGCTTCGGCTCCTGGACCAAGGGGATGGACGCCGAGGTCATGCCCTACATCGACATGGCGAACATCGCCTGTGGCTTTCATGCATCCGATCCGCTGACCATGGACAAGACCGTGCGCCTGGCGATCGCCGAGAACGTGACCATCGGTGCGCACCCGGGCTACCCGGACCTGCTGGGCTTCGGCCGCCGCGATATCGATCTGCGCCCGGACGAACTCAAAGCCATTCTGGTGTACCAGATGGCCGCCCTGGACGGCATCTGCCGCACCCACGGCACCGCCATCCAGCACGTAAAACCTCACGGTGCGCTGTACAACAAGATGGCGGTAGATCACACCACTCTGTCTGTGGTGATGGCGGCGGTTCGGGATTATGCGCCCCACTGCCCGCTGGTGGTCATGGCAACGCCCGACGCCGAAGACGTGCTGGCCCGGGCCAAGGAGTTCGGCATCGACGTCTGGTTCGAAGCATTTTCTGACCGCGCCTACAGCGACGAAGGCCGCCTGGTGAAGCGCACGGTTCCCGGTGCGGTGCATGAGACCACCGAAGCCATTGAGGCCCAGGTGACCCAGATCATGAAAGAGGGGACGGTCACCTCCATTTCCGGTAAGCGGATCCCGATCCGTGCCGACACCATCTGCATTCACGGCGACAGCAGCCACGCTATTGAGGCGGCGCGTCACATGCGCCAGGTAGTGCAGGCGCTATGAGAATCGAGGGCGTCAACGAGTGCACCTGCATCGTCTACTTCGGCGACAGCATCTGTGACGAGACCGCCAGCCTGGTCAAACAGGGGACGGATGCCATTCGGGCAAGCCTTTCGGATGTGGTCACCGATCTGGTGCCCTCCTATACCTCGATCCTGGTCTGCTATGACCTGGAACGCATCGACCGCTTTGGCATCCACTCCCGCCTGCGCCAGGCCCTGAAGAGCGGGACCGGCAAGACACAAGACGAAGCAGACGCCCAGACCCTGGAGTTGCCGGTCTACTATGGCCCAGAAGTGGCACTGGACCTGCCAGACGTGTGCGAATTTGCCGGACTGCCTGCAGAAGAGGTCATCCGAATTCACAGCGAGCAGACCTACCGGGTTTATGCCATTGGCTTCAGCCCGGGCTTCGCGTTCCTCGGCAGCACCGATTCGCGCATTGCCATGCCCCGAAAGTCGACACCACGACTGAAAGTGCCCGTTGGCAGTGTTGGTATCGCCGGCTCACAAACCGCCATTTACCCAAGCGCCACCCCGGGTGGCTGGCAGATTGTCGGGCGCACGCCCAGCAAAATGGTGGATTGGGACAGCGACTCCCTGGCCCTGGCGCAGATTGGTGACCGGATAAAATTCCGCGCCATCGACCGCGACGAATTCATCCGGCTCGGAGGCCAGTTCGATGAGCTTTGAAGTAGTGGATCCGGGCATGCTCACCCAGGTGCAGGACCTGGGCCGATACGGCTACCAGCACATCGGCGTGACCACCGGTGGCCCGATGGACGAGCACGCCTTTCTCTGGGCCAATCGCCTGCTCAACAACCCGCTGAACGCGCCACAGCTGGAGATCACCTTCGGCCGTCTGAGCCTGCTGGCCCATAGCGACACCAGCATTGCCCTGACCGGCGCCGATCTCGGTGCTCGCCTGAATGACCGCGCCATTGCGCCCTGGCAAACCTACGATATCCATAAGGGCGACCGACTCAGCTTCAGCATGCCGGTAACCGGCTTGCGGGCTTACCTGGCGGTGAGCGGTGGACTGGACGTACCCGCACGGCTGGGCAGCGCCGCCACCGTAACCCGGGAACAACTCGGCGGTGTGACCGGGCGCGGCGAAAAACTGACCAAAGGCGATCACATTCCCCTCGGGCAAGCGGCCCCGGTGGCGAAAACCAGTGTGCCTTTCAGCGAAATCCCGGACTACCGGAAACCGCTGAGGGTGGGTGTTATTCCCGGCTATCAGTACCCGTCTTTTTCACGGTCGGCACGCGCCCGATTTTTTACGGCCGAGTACGAGGTCAGCCAGAACATTGACCGCATGGGCTATCGATTAACGGGAGAAGCCGTCCACAGCGAGCTGGACGGGATTATCTCGGAAGGCATCGCCTACGGCGCGATTCAGGTACCCACCGACGGCCAGCCCATCGTCCTGATGAAAGATCGACAGACCATCGGGGGTTATCCAAAGATTGGTTCTCTGAGCGCCCTTGGGGCGGGCCAACTGGCCCAACGGGCACCCGGTGCGTCGGTCAGCTTTTACCTGACCGACGTGGCCGAGGCCGAAGCCCGACGCATGATTTTCAATCATCGGCTTCGGCAAGGCGCGCCCTGAACCAGCGGCAGAATCAGCTACTGGATAAGGGTGCACCTGCGCCGCATCACTCGGATGCGGCAATCAGGCTGGCGTTACCACCGGCTGCGGTCGTATCGACACACAGGTGACGCTCGATCACGAAGCGCTGATCCAGCGTGTGCTCGGTGATCAGCGGCAGCAAGGCACCTTCGCGCTTGGCCAGGGCCAACCGGTAGTTGCGCAGCAGCTCCTGCTCGGCGCAGCTCACCACCGCCTCATAACCGTTGGCGGTTGCCAGGGCACCCGGCTCCAACTGACCGTCGATGCCAACAATTGGCAGGCCAGCCTTGGCCGCGTCGGCCACTTTGGCTTCCACGCCCGGGGCGATCACCACCACTTTGTTACCTTGGGACAGCGCCACACCGGCCTGTTCCAGGGCTGTGGTCTGATCTGGCCCCAGACACAGCACCACACCACGGGCGTGGTTGGTCAGCCGGTTCAGCTCACCGGTGGGTCCCGGCATTTCTTCAGCGTGGGCGTCCAGCGGCGCCGGCACATCCCCAAAGAACGGCTTGAGCAATGCCACCCGATCCTCCGGCTTCGGCGCTTTCAGCGCGTCCAGTTTGCCAATCAGGCTTTGCAGCTTCTTGGCATCCACGCTCTTGCCACCGTTCGGCGCCGGCACTTCCACGGTGCTGCCCTTCATGAAACGGCGTACGTATTGCGGACCGCCCGCTTTCGGACCGGTGCCGGAGAGGCCCTCGCCGCCAAACGGCTGGGAGCCAACAATAGCGCCGATCTGGTTCCGGTTGACGTAGGTGTTGCCCACCTTGATCCGGCTGGCGATTCGATCTACACGACGATCAACCCGGCTGTGGATACCGAAAGTCAGGCCGTAGCCCTTGGCGTTGACGCTATCCACCACCTTGTCGATGTCCTTGGCTTCAAAGGTGGCCACATGCAGTACCGGGCCGAAGATTTCCTCTTCCATTTCCTCGATGCCAGATACCTTCAGTACCGCCGGAGAAACAAACAGCCCCTTCTCGGGAACCGGAAGCTTTTTCAGCAACTTGCCATTGCGCTCGAAGTTGTCGCAGTGATCGACGATTTTCTTGCGGGCGGTTTCATCGATGACCGGCCCCACGTCGGTGGACAGCAACCAGGGATTGCCGATGCCCAGCTCTTCCATGGCGCCGTACAGCATTTCCAGCAGGTGATCGGCGATGTCCTTCTGCACATAGAGCATGCGCAGGGCGGAACAGCGCTGACCGGCACTCTGGAACGAAGAGGCGAGCACATCGCGCACCACCTGCTCAGGCAGCGCGGTGGAGTCGACGATCATCGCGTTCATGCCGCCGGTCTCAGCCACCAGCGGTGCGTCCGGGGCCATGTTCTCGGTCATCACGTTGTTAATGCGCTGTGCGGTACCAGTTGAACCGGTAAAGCAGACACCCGACACCCGGGAATCCGAGGTCAGTGCCGCGCCGACCGTTGCACCGGTGCCCGGCAGCAACTGAATGGCGTCTTTCGGGATACCGGCTTCGTGCATCAGCTCGACCGCACGCACCGCCAGCAGCGAGGTTTGCTCGGCCGGCTTGGCCAGCACGGTGTTGCCGGCTGCCAGGTTGGCCAGGATCTGGCCGGTAAAGATTGCCAGCGGGAAGTTCCACGGCGAGATGCAGCACATCACACCCCGAGCCTCGCCCGCCTCTTTGTAGCGGACCGCTTCGTTGGCGTAGAACTCGGCAAAGTCCACAGCCTCGCGGATTTCGGCGATGGCGTCCAGCAGCGACTTGCCGGCTTCACGGGTGGTCAGTGCGAACAGTTCGTAAGCATGCTCCTCGTAAAGTTCGCCAACCCGACGGACACAGGCCGCCCGTTCTTCCACTGGCGTGGCCGCCCAGCTCTTGAAACCGCCCTGGGCCGCGGTGATCGCAGCGTCCACGTCGGCGTCGTTGGCCTGGGTTACGTGCCCCACCAGATCGTCCGGATCGGCCGGGTTTCGTACTACCTGAACCTCGGTACCGGTCACATCGCCGGCAATCACCGGACCGCCTTTCCAGCGGTGGCTGCGGAAGGCATCGCGGCCGGCATCAATTTCCTGCACGGTGACCGGATCGGTGATGTCCCAGCCCTTGGAGTTGCGGCGTTGATCGCCGAACAGCTTGAACGGGTGCACAATGGCCTTGCTGGAAATGTTGTCGCCCATCTCACGAACGGCATCAATCGGATCTTTGGCGATTTCTTCCGGGGTGATGCTCTTGTCGACGATCTGGTTGACGAAGGAGCTGTTGGCACCGTTTTCCAGCAGTCGACGCACCAGGTACGCCAATAGATCCTTGTGCGGGCCGACCGGCGCATAGATCCGGCAAGGGACACCACTGGCTTTCAATACCTCGTTGTGCAGGGATTCACCCATGCCGTGCAGACGCTGGAATTCGTAGTTATCCACACCCTTGAGCTTGGCAAGCTCCAGAATGGTCGAAACCGAATGCGCGTTGTGCGTGGCGAACTGCGGGTAAATGCGGTCGGTCATGTTGATCAGCTTGGTCGCACAGGAAACAAACGATACGTCGCTGCACGCCTTGCGGGTAAACACCGGGAAGCCGTCCAGACCCATCACCTGAGCGCGCTTGATTTCCGCATCCCAGTAAGCGCCTTTGACCAGACGCACCATGAAACGACGGTCGTACTTCTCGGCCAGGCCGTAAAGCCAGTCGAGGGCGAACGATGAGCGCTTGCCGTAGGCCTGCACGACCACGCCAAAGCCGTCCCAACCGGCCAGTTCCGGATCGGCGACCAGTTCCTCGATGACATCCAGGGACAGATCCAGACGATCCTGCTCCTCAGCGTCAATGTTGAAGCCCATGTTGGCAGCCGCTGCCTTTTTCACCAAGGTGCGGGCGCGGGGCAGCAATTCGTTCATCACCCGCTCTTTATTGCCGTACTCGTAGCGGGCCAGCAGCGCCGACAGCTTCACCGAGATACCCGGATTCTTCCGGACATCGCCCTTGCAGGCCTTGGCAATGCTGTCGATGGCGTTGGAATAGGATTCGTAGTAACGCTTGGCGTCGGCGTCGGTACGCGCGGCCTCACCCAGCATGTCGTAGCTGTAGGTGTAGCCTTTGGCCATGTACTCTTTGGCCTCGTCCTGCGCTTCATCAATGTCACGGCCCAGCACGAACTGGCGACCCATTTCTTTCATGGCCTGGCCGGCAACGGTCCGGATGACCGGCTCGCCAAAGCGCTTGAGCAGCTTGCGCAGAGTATCGCCGATGCTGTTGCGCTCGGATTCCTTCAGCAAGTTGCTGGTCATCAGCAGTGCGATGGTCGCGGTGTTGATCAACTGGGACGACGCTTTGCCCAGATGCGTACCCCAGGCGCCGGAGGTGATCTTGTCTTCAATCAGATCGTTGATGGTCATGCTGTCCGGCACCCGCAACAGGGCCTCGGCCAGGCACATCAGGGCCACGCCTTCTTTGGTGGTCAAGCCATATTCGGCCAGGAATTTTTCCATGATCGTGGGTTTGGCGTTTTTCCGCACGCTACGCACCAGATCGGCGGCCCGGGCTGAAATCGCCTCGCGCTCGCTGGGTGACAACTGAGCACCCGCAATCATCTCGTGGACGACCTTGTGCTCATCAGCGAGGTAGTACTCCCGAATCGCCTGGCGGCTATCGACAAGAGTCGGAGTCTGTGATTGCTGCGGTCTCATAATTGCACCCTCTTCAATGGTTGTCTTGCCAGCATTCTACCGACAACGACAAAGACAATTTCTCTTTAAAAACGAAACTCGCGAGACGTTCTGTCTTTTTTTCGCGGGATAATTTTATGAATTTGCTTTCACTTTTAGATGTTCTAGCCAATCTTCCTTCGCGTCAGCGTTATGACCAGTACAGATTGACGTCAGGTTCGCGACAAACCATGACCTGAGGCAGCTATTCGTTCACGCATCCATTGCCTTTCTACTGCCTACGAGCCCGTACCGCGAGAAGATCAACTCGTCATCAAATCCAGACAGACGATTTGACCAAGAAGTTTCCAAACTAAGGAATTTTGATTATATTCAGGCGCAAAACAGGCTATTTAACCACCCAGGAACGGACACTATGGTCGAACTGGATAGAATCGATCACTCAATCATTCGGGAACTGCAGAAGAACTCCCGCATCACGGTTACCGAGCTTGCCTCCCGTGTCGGCCTGTCCAAGACACCCTGCCAGGTCCGCATGCGGCGCCTGGAGGAACAGGGGTTCATCACCGGCTATACCGCCCTGGTCAATCAGACCAAACTCGGTCTGTCCCACATTGCCTTCGCCCAGGTCACCCTGGATGACACCAGCAGCAATGCGCTGGCCGCCTTCAATCACTCAGTTAAGCAGATATCGGCGGTGGAGCAATGTCATATGATCGCCGGTAATTTCGATTATCTGCTGAAGGTGCGCACCCGGAACATGGCAGAATACCGGCAGGTGTTGGGCGAACAGATTTCCGCCCTGCCCCACGTGCTGCAAACCAGTACTTTTGTGGTCATGGAGAACGTCAAGGACGCGGAACTTTAACCTGCGCAAAGCGCAGCCCCAGCTCCTGGCGATAAAGCGCATTACCGATACCCAGCACAATGTTGTCGACCGAAAAGTCCTGGGGAATGGCAGCCCGGGTTTCCGGCGCCGTTTCGAGCACATGCACCAGTCGCAGCAAATCAAGTAAGCGAATCACCAGATCCAGCAGCCCAAAATCGTTGGGTGCGCCAGCCTGGGTTTGCTCGACATAGGTTTTGGCGGCCTCAACGATACACGCAGAGTGGGCATCCAGGTGTGCTGTCGACATGCCCTTGACCGAGGCCAGGCGCTGCTCGCGCTCCAGGCGAATGGCCTCCATGCACAAATCCCGCGCATGATCCGGCGCCTTGTCCTGGCGCAGAACCCCGGCCAAATGCAGATCCACGGCGCCCTCACGACATTGCTCCCGGTATTCCTGCTCGACCGTTTGTCGGGCGTGGGGCAGAAACTTCTGAATTGCCTGTTCACGAGCCTGGGCCAGCTCTTCCATTGACGCCGAGTTGACCATTTCACTCATCACCTGGACACAGTACACCAGGTGATGCCACAGCTCCGGTGCAATGCGGTCCGGCTCGTCCGGCAACACCCGCTTGATGGAAACGAACTTGAAGTAAAGGGTAGTGACCTCCTGCTCGGAAAAGCCGGAAGTCCGGATGATGTGGGGCAGCCCCAGCTCCTCAATGTCCCGGAGTAACCTGGGAATCAGCATGAGAACGTAATGCTGGGCGCCCAAAGACAGGGGCTTGATCTCGTCCAATCGAAAACCTGCTGGCCGCTCAATACGTCTACTGCACTCTTACACTGTTAAGTGTAGTCCCAAATAGGGAAACATGAGACATCCGGAGTCAGTGCCAGCGAGCGTTGCAGCCATCGAGAATTGGGCGGCCCACATGAGACCAGGCCGCCCAGCTGTTGAACGGTTCAGGGAAGGAACATCAGCCCCAGGCCCAGCACCACGCCGGTGACCATGAGCACGATCAGGCAATAGCCCATGACGTCCTTGGCCGACAGGCCGGCAATGGCCAGTGCCGGCAGCGCCCAGAACGGCTGGATCATGTTGGTCCAGGCGTCCCCCCAGGCCACGGCCATGGCGGTGCGCGCCGGCTCTACCCCCAGGGTCGCACCCGCCTCCAGCATGATCGGGGCCTGCACCGCCCACTGACCACCGCCGGACGGCACGAAAATGTTGACGATGCCCGCGCTCAGGAAAGTGAACAGCGGGAACGTGGTTGGGTTGGCCACACTGGCGAACCAGTTCGACAGACTGCTGGCGAGGCCGGAATCGACCATCATCGCCATGATGCCAGCGTAAAACGGGAACTGAATGATGATCCCGGTGGAGCCACGCACCGCTTCCGAGGCACTGGCAATGAACCGCGACGGCCGACCGTGCAGGATAATGCCGAGGATCAGGAACATGAAGTTGACGATGTTCAGGTTCAACGAACCGCTGCGGGCCAGGAAGTAATAACCAGCAAAGATCACACCCATCACGCCGATGGCCTGGGCCAGCAGCACGCTGTTCTCCAGTTTCTCCGCCGGCCGGTCATTTTTCAGCGGCGGCAGTTCCGCCTCCTCACCGAGCTTGGTGGTGTCCACATGGGCACCGTCGCGGCCGGCCATCAGGCGATTCACCACCGGGATGACGATGAACATGGCCAGAACCAGCAATAGATTGAAGGAGGAAAAGATGGTTTCACTGGTGGGGATCACACCGATCATGTCGGCGGTGAAATGGCCCTCGGTGGCAATCACCAGAGGCACCGAACCGGCCAGGCCACCATGCCACACCATGAAGCCACTATAGGCACTGGCAATCAACAGAGGGTAATTCACCCTCGGCACTTCCCGGGCCACCTGGCGGGCAAACAGCGCACCAATGACCAGACCGAAGCCCCAGTTGATCCAGGCCGCGGCCAGCGACACCAGGGTGACCAGAATCACCGCCTGGCCTGGCGACCGGGCCAGTTGGGCCAGAGCCTTGAGAATCCGTTTGAAGAACGGGGTGCTCGCCAGCACAAAGCCGGTAACCAGCACCAGCACCATTTGCATGGCAAAGGTCAGCAGGTTCCAGAAACCATCACCCCAGTATTCGACCATCTGCATGGGCGACTGGCCTTCGAACACAATGGCGGCCACGAACACCACCAGCGACAGCAATAGAACCAGCACGTAGGGATCGGGCAGGTAACGCTCGACCAGTTTTACTGAACCGTTGGTCAGTCTCTGCATCATGAGATGTCCTCGCGATATTGTTATTGGCATTTTCCCTTTAACAATAAAGCGTTAAGCGGTCGCGAGGGGATTAGATCTTAGTCGGCCCGGCGCTCGAGCCGTCGGCCGACCCAACGATGATAGAGCCAGGCCAGGGTTGGCCGGATCAGGGGCAGGCCGATGAGCCAGGCCAGAGGCTTCAGCACGGGCACGCGTGACATCAGCAAGATGTAGGCATCCATTTCCCGATGAATCCGGCCCTGAGCATCCTTCACATGCAGCTCTCTCAGGGCCAGGTGAGGGTCGACACCCTCGGCACGCAGTTCTTCATCGCGGCCAGTAATATCCAGCCAGTCGACCGAATCGCCGGTTCGTCCTGCCAACTTCTCGTACCAACGCCGATCCTTGATGCAGGTCGGGCAGGCACCGTCGTAAAACACCACCAGTCGGGGCTTGGAACCGGTCATTCGGCCTCCTTGAGCCAATCAGGCCCGGCTCAGAAACTTGCGCTCCTCCACGTTCACCTTGATGCGGTCTCCGCTGGAGATATGCTCGGGCACCTGCACCACCAAACCTGTGGACAAGGTAGCAGGCTTGGTGCGAGCTGTGGCCGAACCGCCCTTAATAGAGGGATCGGTTTCGGTGATCTCAAGTTCCACGGTCGGCGGCAACGCCAGGGACACCGGGGCATCACTGACCAGCACCACCATCAGTCCCTGAGTGTCTTCGGTAATGAACAGCAGTTCGTCGGCGATGGCCTCCCGGTTCAACGGGTACTGGGTGAAGTCCTCATTGTCCATGAACACATACTCTTCACCGTCCGAGTAGGAGAACGTCGCCGGCCTGCGCACCAGATCCGCCAGGTTCAACATGTCGGAGTCTTTGAAGGTTTCGTCGATCTTGCTGCCGGTCACCACATCGTACATCCGCATGCGGTACAGGCTGCCACCGGCGCGCCCCTGAGGCACAGAACGCTCAATGTCTTTCACAAAATAGACGCGGCCCTCGTATTCCACGGCCGAATTTTTCTTGATTTCACTTGCTCTTGGCATTGCTCAATTCCCAGACAGAAATGTGGATACTCGGATTGCTGGTATACCATGAAGGACGGCAACTGGCGAGAAGATCGGTTGGGCAGCTCGGTGACGATCAGGCCACCAGCTCCCGGACATCGGCAACAAACTGATCGACCCGCTCAGGGGTGGTCGCCCAGGAGCACATCAGTCGGGCGGACCCGCCGATAAAATTGTAAAACCGCCAGCCCCTGGCGCGCAGCGCCGCCTGCACCGGCTCGGGCATTTCCACAAACACCCCGTTCACCTGCCGGGGGTAGCGCAGGGCGACGCCTGGCAAACCGTCGAGGCCTGACGCCAGGCGGGCCGCGCAGGCGTTGGCGTGGCGGGCGTTTTCCAGCCAGACGTTGTTTTCCAGCAATCCGCACCAGGGCGCAGAAATGTACCGCATTTTGGACGCCAGCTGACCGGCCTGTTTGCAACGCCATTCAAAGTCTTCGGCCAGTTGGCGATTGAAAAACACCACCGCCTCACCGAGGGCCAAACCGTTTTTGGTGCCGGAAAAGCACAGCACATCCACGCCGGCTTTCCAGGTGATCTCAGACGGATGCACATCGAGCGCGGCCACGGCGTTGGCAAACCGGGCGCCGTCCATGTGGATGTGCAGGTTGTGCTGATCAGCCGTGGCCCGGATCGCATGCAGTTCCTCGGGGGTGTAGACCGTTCCCACCTCTGTAGCCTGAGTCAGACTGAGAGCTTTGGGCTTAGGGTAGTGGATGTCGGTGCGCTTGGTGACCAGGTGCTCAATGCTTCCGGGGGTCAATTTGCCATCCGCCCCCTGCCCCAGCAGCAGTTTGGCCCCATTGGAGGCGTACTCAGGCCCGCCACACTCGTCGGTTTCGATGTGCGCCAGCTCGTGGCAGATAACACTGTGAAACGACTGACCGATGGAGGCGAGGGCGAGGGAGTTGGCAGCCGTTCCGTTGAACACGAAATAGACCTCGCAATCGGTATCGAACAGATTCCGAAGCCCATCGGCCGCGCGCTGGGTCCAGCTGTCTTCGCCATAGGCCGGCTCGTCCATGCGATTCGCCGCCGCCATAGCCTCCCAGGCCTGGGGGCAAACACCACTGTAATTGTCGCTGGCGAACTGTTCGTACTCGGACACGCCGGGCCTCCTGTCTTTTATCCATTCACTGGGATTCGGTGGTAACCCATCCAAACTACACCATTTCGGAGGATCCGCCAGCATTCAGCGCCAACCCTTCACGCATGGCGGCGATGACCGTACTGACCCGGTTGGGCATTGGCTGGTTGCGACGGAATCCCAGAAACAGAGTTTCACTGACCGGCGTGGCCAGTGGGTGGGCCCGGACCGACGCCCGATGCGAGAACGCATCCACCGCGTACGCCGGCAGCACGGTAAAGCCCAATCCCCGGCTGACCGGTTCCAGAATCAGACTGATCTGATTGGAGAAACCGGCCGCGGGAAACTGGTTGCTGTGGTGAAATTCCGGGTAGTTGGCGCCCAGCAACAGCCCGGCGTGGTGAGAGCCGTCCGGATGATCCACAAACCCAAGCGCCATCAACTGCGCCCAGTCTGGCGTGCCCATGTCCGCAGGCGTCACCAACAGCAGCGCTTCCTCCCCAACCGGTTTGAACCCCACTTCGTCCCGAGCCGCCGGTTTGGTCATGATGCCGACATCCACCCGGTACTCGGCAATGGCCTTCTCGACATCCGAGTTGGGCGCAAAGCGATAGTCGATGATCAGGCCTCGATGCTTCTGTTGCAGACCCAGCAGCTGTGGATAAAGCTTCAGCCCGACACTGCCGGGCGACATGAGGCGCACCAGCCCTTCGTAGGCGGGGTCGGCACCAACCCGCCGCTCCAGATCGGACAGCGATTCCACAATGGCATTGGCTTCGCGATACAGCCGATGGCCCGCGTCAGTGAGCGTGAACTGCTTGCCCTGCCGCACCAACAGCGACAACGCCAGTTGTTCCTCGAGCTTGCGCACGTGCTGACTGACGCCGGATTGGGTCATGTGCAGCTGCTCGGCGGTTCGGGTGAAATGGCCGACTTCAACCAGGGTGCAAAAACTGCGTAACCAGACGGGATTAATCATTACGATTCATACTCAAAAACATCAATAATGATAATTTTACGTGATCAACCGGACTTTGTAATCTAGCCGCACAGTCACAGAGGCAAGAGGTAACAGCACATGAGCAACGTTTACCCGAGAAACTTTTCACACATTGGCATTTCCGTACCCGACCTCGACGCAGCGGTGAAGTTTTACACCGAAGTCATGGGTTGGTACCTGATCATGAAGCCCACCGACATCGAAGAAGACGACAGCGCCATCGGCGAGATGTGCACCGACGTGTTTGGTCCGGGCTGGGGCAGCTTCCGCATCGCCCACATGTCCACCGGCGACCGGATCGGTGTTGAGCTGTTTCAGTTCAAGGGTCAGGAAAATCCGGAAAACAACTTCGAGTACTGGAAAACCGGTGTCTTCCACTTCTGCGTTCAGGACCCGGACGTTGAAGGGCTGGCCGAGCGCATCGTCGCCGCCGGCGGCAAGAAGCGCATGGAAAAGCCGCGCTACTATTACCCGGGTGAGAAGCCGTACCGCATGATCTACATGGAAGATCCGTTCGGCAACATCCTGGAGATCTACAGCCACAGCTACGAGCTGATCTACAGCGAAGGCGCCTACTAAGGCGCGATAGCCAGACGCCGCCATCCGGCGGCGTCTGGCATCAAAAGACGTTTTCCATCTGCATTTTCTGATCTCTCCCCCCTGCTCTGCCGTATCTTCCTGTCACATTTCTTCCCGTTTCATGCCGCCGCCAGAGAACGCGCTGGCCGAGCACCTCGGGTGACCGACGGAGGTATCCGTGAGCAAGAGCAAATCGCTGAAAAAACTGCGCCAGCAGATCATCGACAGTAATCCTAACCAACCGGAATTTCACCAGGCCGTGACCGAGGTGCTCAATTCCCTGGAGCCGGTGATCGCCGAGCACCCGGAGTACGCCGAAGCCAAGCTGCTTGAACGCATTTGCGAACCCGAACGGCAAATCCTGTTTCGTGTGCCTTGGCTCGACGACGAGGGCGAGGTGCAGATCAATCGGGGTTTCCGGGTTGAGTTCAATTCGGCCCTGGGCCCTTACAAAGGCGGTATGCGCTTCGACCCGTCGGTGAACCTGAGCGTGGTGAAGTTTCTCGGCTTTGAGCAGATTTTCAAGAACGCCCTTACCGAATTGCCCATCGGCGGCGGCAAAGGTGGTTCGGACTTTGACCCTAAAGGGCGATCGGACAGCGAAATCATGCGCTTCTGCCAATCGTTCATGACCGAGCTGTATCGCTACATTGGCGCCGACACCGACGTACCGGCCGGCGACATCGGCGTTGGCCAACGGGAAATTGGCTACCTGTTCGGGCAGTACAAGCGCATCACCAATCGCTACGAGACCGGCGTTGTGACTGGCAAGAAGCTTGACTGGGGCGGAGCCTGCGGGCGCCAAGAGGCGACCGGCTACGGTGCTGTGTTCTTCCTGCAGGAAATGTTGAAAGCTAACAGCAAAAAACTGAAAGGCAAAAAAGTGGTGGTGTCCGGCAGCGGCAATGTTGCGGTGTTTGCCATGGAGAAAGCCGCCGAGCTAGGGGCGACCGTGGTGGCCTGTTCCGATTCCGACGGCTATGTGCACAACGCCAAGGGTCTGGACATCGAGCTGGTGAAACAGATCAAACAGGTTGAGAAAGGCCGCATTCGTGATTACTCGAAGCGCAGTAAAAGCCAGGCCGAGTACGTGTCAGACGGCAGCATTTGGGAAGTTGCCTGCGATGTGGCCATGCCCTGCGCCACTCAGAACGAACTGGACAAAGACGCAGCCAAGACACTGATCGACAACAAGGTGATGGCGGTGGTGGAAGGCGCCAACATGCCCAGCACCCCCGAAGCCATTGAAGCCTTCAAAAAGGCCAAGGTGCTGTTCGGCCCCGGCAAGGCCGCCAACGCCGGTGGGGTCGCCATGAGTGCCATGGAAATGCAGCAAAACGCCTCGCAGGAATCCTGGAGCTTCGACTACAGTGTGGAACAGTTGCAACAGGTTATGTGTGACATCCACCGCCAGTGTTTCGATACCGCTGAGCAATATGACCGCCAGGGCGACTATGTGTTCGGTGCCAACGCCGCCGGATTCCGGCGGGTGGCCGACGCCATGCTGGCGTTTGGCGTGATCTGACCCACAACGGTCAATTTTCCGTCAAAACTCGCAGAGCCCTTTGCTGTGGGGCTCTGCGGTGCTTGTCCTTGGCCTACCAACACAGTTATCCACAGCTTTTGTGGATACTGTGTCGGCTGTGCACAAAAGGTTTCAGCCACTCAGCCCAAGATGGGCCGAATCCTGTTCGATGCAACGGTCCAGCAGCGCCAGATACTCGGCTTTAGCTTTTCGCTTGGTCTCCTTGTGAGCCCGCATGTTGAGTTTGCGGAACTGCTGAGCCAGCTCATTGGCCCGCGCCATGAGCTCGGAGGGCGCCACCACTTCATCCAGAAAACCGGCAGCTACGGCACCCTCGGGCCCGTAGATCTCGGCATTGACCACCGAACGGAAAAAATGGGCCGGGGTCAGCCGATGCCGGGCCATCTCGATGCCCGCATGGTGCATGGTCATGCCAATGGCCACTTCGTTCAGCCCGAGTTTGAAGTCGCCCTCAATGCCGATGCGGTGATCTACCGACAACAGAATGAACGCACCTTTGGCAATGGCGTGGCCACTGCAGGCACCGATGACCGGGAACGGGAACGCCGCCAGCCGCCGGGTGAACGTCGACCCGACCGTAACCAGGGCAGATGCCTCTTCAGGACCTTTCTGCATTTCCTTCAGGTCGTACCCGCCGGAAAAAATGCCGGGCTGCCCGGTGAGGATCACCACCGCTTCGTCGCTTTCGGCCTGATCCAGAGCCTTGTTCAAGCCTTCAAAAACGTCGTGGCTCAGGGCATTGGCCTTGCCATTGGTAATGGTAATGGTCGCAACGCCGTCGTTAAGCTGATAATCGACAAGTTCTGTCACCCGCCTGTCCTCTTACTGTGATTGTTCGGTTGTTGAGCTGAACTGTGCCAGTTTCGACGAGCCGAGACCACTGCCAATCCGGCCTTTTCACAACCCTCCAATTACCCACAAATTCTGTGGATAACCGTGTGCGCAGGACGAGGATAGCCCGCGCAAGCCCCCAGAAACAGGGCCTGGGGCAAAGTTGGCGATATAGTAACCGGTGGGAAAAGCCCGGTGAAAATAGCCACAATTTCGGTCTCGGGCGCAGTCACCGACCTGATTCCACGCACAACCGCGAGTATTACCCACAAATTCTGTGGATAACTGTGTGCGCAGTGCGAGGACAGGCGTCGCAAGCCCGCTGTAACAGGGCTCAGAGCAAAGTTGACCAGAATATGACCGGTGCATGAAACACCGGTGGAAATTCACTCACATCAGCCCCAATCGGTGATCAAATCGTCGTCAATCCGCTTGGCAGCGGCCAACGCCGGGCGGTTCGCCAACCGGGAGGCATAGGCTTCGAACTCGGGGCGCTTCGGAAGCGACTCGAACTCCATTCCCCACATGATGTGTGACCCCACGTACACGTCGGCCGCGGTGAACTTATCCCCAGCGATGTACGGACTGGCCGACACTGCTTGCACCAAGGTGTTGATGGCATGGTCGAAGTTGCCATAGCCGACCATTCGCTCCATATCCCCGCTGACCTCGGCCTTGAGCACCCGGTCCATCACCGCCGCCTCTAGCGGCCCGGCCGCGAAAAACAGCCAACGGTAATAGGCGGCACGGTTGCTCAGATCCGGCGCCAGCCCGGCGGCTGGAAAGGCATCGGCCAGGTAGGCGCAGATGGCGGCAGACTCGGTAACGGTCTGGCCGCGGTGCACCAGGGCCGGCACCTTACCCATGGGGTTGATGGCCAAGTACGCCTCGGCTTTCATGTCGCTCTCGTAGGCCAGGAGAACCTGGCGGTAGTCGGCGCCGGTTTCTTCCAGCATCCAGCGCACGATTCGGCCGCGAGACATGGGGTTGGTATAAAAGACGAGATCGCAGTCCGGGGACTCGGAAATGGCCATGGCAGCATGCTTCACTTTAGAGGGTTTGATGAAAGCCTAGCCCAATACCGGCCGTGCTCAAGGGATCTTTTCCACAGCAGAGGTATTCCGCGGGAATACAACTATTCTTAATGGAGGCTGCACCCGAACCCGTTTGGAGCACCCCGCCATGAATACTGATCTCCCCGATCTTCCCTCTCTTCCCGAATTAAAACTGGATGTGGACCACCGTATCCCCGCGTCCTGGGACTTTGACACCGGTGTCGGGTTGATCCTACTGGTTCCCGACCAAAAGCGAGAGGTATTGGATAAGGCACCCTGGGCGGATTACCTGAAGCTGCGTCTGGCCGATTTTCCAAGGACCACCAATCCCGTGCTGATTGCCGGCCCCCGTGGCACACACACCAGCATCGGATTCGTGTCGGCCGATGTGCAGGGCTTTAAAGCCTTGAGCCAGGCTCGTACCTTGCTCGCACCGCTACTGGCCGAGCGGCTTCGAAAGATCAACGTGATCTCCCTGCTGGATCGGTCCGCTCCGGCCTGCACACTGGCCGAAGCACTGGTCTCCGCGGCCTACGCGGCGCTGTTCAAGCTACCCAGCTTTGCCGGCAAAGCGGATGACAAGCCGCCGCTGAAGGCGATGAACTTCTATGGCGAGGTGGAGGCGGCCGATTTTCGCTACGCCAAGGCCACCGCAGAGGGCAACAACCTGGCGCGCTGGCTTACCCAACTACCCGGGAATTACCTGACCCCGGCGATTTATCGCAAGTACGCCGAGGCCCTGGCCCAGCAAGAACACTGGGAAGCCGAGTTCTACGATTGCGACCAGCTCCAGCGCATGGCGGCGGGCGCGTTTCTGTCGGTGGTCCAGGCCAGCCCCCATCGCGATGCCGGCATCCTGCAGCTGCGCTATCGCCTGAAAGGCGGCGAAGACCAGCCCCTGGCCCTGGTGGGCAAGGGCATCTGTTTCGACACCGGCGGCAGCAACCTGAAAACCGGCAACAGCATGCTCGGCATGCAGGGCGACATGCAGGGCAGCGCGGTGGCCCTGGGCACGCTGCTGGCGCTGACCCGCCTCAACTTTCCGGCCCCGGTGGACTGCTGGCTGGCTCTGGCGGAAAACCACATTGGCCCTGAAGGCGCCAAGTGCAACGACGTCGTCACGGCTCTGAATGGCACCACCATTGAGCTGATCAACACCGACGCGGAGGGACGGATGGTGCTGGCCGACACCCTGGCGTTGATTTGCCGTAAGCCACCCAGGGCCATTCTGGATTTCGCCACCTTAACCGGCGCCGTCATTTCCAGCCTGGGCAACCGAATAGCCGGTGCGGTAACCAACCGGCGGCATTGGATCGAACCGGTCATCCAGACTGGCGAACACTGTGGCGAGCGGGTCTGGCCCTTTCCCTATGAGGATGATTACGACGAAGACCTGAAATCCCAGGTGGCGGATACCCTGCAGTGCCGCACCGCCGGCGCTGCCGACCACATCTACGCCGCGCGGTTCCTGGGGTTGTTTGTGGATAAAGCCGTGGGCTGGCTGCACATTGATATGGCCTCCACCGGCAGCCGTGAGGGGGGGCTGGCCCACATACCTACAGATGTGCAGGGCTTCGGCGTACGCTTCGGGGTGGAGTGGTTCCACCGAATCATCGCCGAATGACCACTTCACACCGGGGAGCGGGCGACCGATGACAACCCAGGCAAGCTTTCCGGAAGCCCTTGGCGGTTTTGCTATTCTGCTGCTGATGCTGGCAGCCCTCAAGGTATTCGCCCGGTCGTCCCGTCTGCCGGCGGAATCCTGGATTCTCATCGCCGGTCTGCTATACGGTGTCACTCAGCGTTCGGTGCCGTCGTTGCCGGTACTGGAATTGTCGCCCGATCTGGTGATTCTGCTGCTATTACCGGCGCTCATCTTCGCCAGCGCCCGGGACCTGTCGCCGCAGCACCTGAAAACTCAAAGCCTGCCCATCCTTCTGTTCGCCACCGTGGGCGTGCTGTGCACGCTGTTCCTGATCGGTCTACCTTTGTACGCGGTGACGGTGCTGCCGCTGGCAGACGCACTGCTGTTCGCCGCCGCCGTGGCCGCCACTGATCCGTCGGCGGTGTCTGCCATTTTCCAGCGCTTTCACGTGCCCCACAAACTAGCCGCCCTTATTGAGGGGGAATCCCTGTTCAACGACGGCACCGCCATTCTGCTGTTTTTCACCATGGCGTCCCTGGTGATCGGCATGGAAACCTTCAGTGTTACCGACACCGCGCTGACCTTTGGCTGGATGGTGGCGATTGCGGTGCTGCTGGGCACGACGCTTGGCTGGTGTGCCGGCCGCCTGATCCGCTACTGGTCCGTGCAGAACCAGTTTTCCGGCATTTCCATCACACTGGCACTGGTGTACGGCGGTTTTTTACTGGCCGAAAAGCTGTTGCATGTTTCGGGGGTAATCACCGTTATGTTTGCCGCCTGGATGTTCGTCTTCCAACGTCGCCCCGAACCCACTGGCACCGACAAGCCGGTACCGGAGGCCCCCGGCCATCCGGAATTTTTCGTCGGCTTCTGGGACTACATCAGCCAGTTGGCCGGCGGCATCCTGTTTTTTGCCCTGGGCGTTACCGTCGGCCGGCACGATTTCCCGTTCACCTGGCTGATTCCGGGCAGCATTGCCGTGCTGCTGGTGGCCCGGATGCTGATCATTTACGGCGGCGCACAGTTGCTGAAACTGGGGAAAACCCGGGTACCCATGCCCTGGCAGCATGTGCTGGTGATGGGCGGGTTGCGTGGTGCCGTGTCTGTGGCGCTGTTGCTGATGCTGCCGGAGGACTACATCTACCGGGAATACATGCTCTGCCTTGCCCTCGTGCTGTGCCTATACACCCTGATCATCCACCCGTTACTGCTGCAGGCCTACCTGCAACGCCAAAATCTGGACCACACCGGTTGAATGATCCGGTTACCCGCTCCATCTGTAGTCTTGGAGATCAATCAGACACGACAGGAGATTTGGCATGAAGAGCATCACCCTCAACAAACCCGGCGGTCTCGACCAGCTGCAACTCAACGACGCCCCGGACCCTGGCCAGCCTGGCGCCGGTGAAATTCGCGTGCGCGTACACGCCAGCTCCCTGAATTTTCACGATTACGCCGTGGTGGTGGGCGCTATTCCCACAGAAGATCAGCGCGTCCCGATGGCCGATGGCGCCGGAATCGTGGAAGCCATCGGCGACGGCGTGACCGAATTCCAGCCCGGCGACCACGTGGTCTCGACGTTTTTTCCACAGTGGCTCGACGGCCCTGCCCCCACTGATAACTTTTCCACAACACCGGGTGACGGTGTTGATGGATATGCCCGCGAGCACGTAGTGCGCCCGGCCCAATGGTTTACTCACGCACCGAAAGGCTATAGCCATGCCGAAGCGGCCACACTGACCACCGCAGGCCTGACCGCCTGGCGGGCGTTGGTGGTCAACGGTGGCCTGAAAGCCGGCGATACGGTACTGACACTCGGCACTGGCGGTGTCTCCATCTTTGCCCTGCAGTTTGCCAAGATGATGGGGGCCCGGGTGATATCCACATCGTCATCGGACGACAAACTCGCACGCCTGCGTGAGCTGGGTGCCGACCACACCATCAACTACAAATCGACTCCGGCCTGGGGTGAAAAAGTCCAGGAACTGACCGGCGGAGAAGGAGTGGACCACGTGATCGAAGTGGGCGGCCCTGGCACCCTGCCGGAATCCATCGACGCCGTTCGAATTGGTGGACACATTTCCCTGATCGGGGTACTGACCGGTCGAGAAGGCGAGGTCCCGACCGCCAAACTGATGGCCAAGCAGGCCCGATTGCAGGGTCTGATTGTCGGTAGCCGGGCGCACCAGCAGGAAATGATCCGGGCCATAGAGGCGAACGACATGCGCCCGATCCTGGACCGATCGTTTGCCCTTGAAGACATTGCCGAGGCCTTCCGACATGAAGAATCCGGACGCCACTTCGGCAAAATTTGCCTTGAATTCTGATCAGAAACCCGAGTGACCGGCCGGTTCGCCCACACCGGTCAAATAACGGTCACATTCCCGGAGCGCCTGAATTCAGGCGCTCTGCGCCCCCTGTCCTTGCGTTGCCAACACAGTTATCCACAGCTTTTGTGGGCAAGTGTCTGAGCCTGCAGGACGTTGATTTTTTGTAATCTCCCTTTGCTCGACCCCAGAGAATTCGTAGCTAGGCTTCGGGTGAGTACAGAAGGAAGCAGTCGTACTCGATCAAATCGAACAATAAACTCCCAGGACTGGAGACAATCAATGCGACTCAGCGCCACCAGCCAACTACTGGCTTTAGGATCCCTTTGTTTCTCACTAACCGCGCAGGCCAGCTCTGGCCAGCAATCCAACGCAGACCTGCTCAACAAATTCTGGAGCCCGGATCGTCTGGGCAACTTCGAGTGCCGTTTTGGCATCCTCAACAGCACCCCTCTGGGACTTCCCCGCTGCATGCAGGCGAGCAATATCCAATACCATCTGGATCGGTTTTACGGTATTGCCCAGGCCAACAATGGCAACCGCGCGGCCGGCCGACCTGGCTATCAGGCCTCGGTCGAGTACATTCAGACCACTCTGGAACAAGCCGGCTACGAAGTAACCGTCCAGCCGTTCCCATTCAACGCCTTCTACCCCACCGGTGACGGCGTTCTCGAAGCACTCTCACCCTCGCCTCTTCAGTACAAATGGGAGGAGGAGTTTACTTACCTTTCACAAACCGAGCCCGGTGACGTCTCCGGCACAGCCGTCGCTGTGGATGTCGATCTTGGGCCCGGCAACGCCTCCACCAGTGGCTGTGAAGCCGAGGATTTCGCAGGCTTCCCAGTCGGCTCCGTCGCCGTCATTCAGCGTGGCGCCTGCGCGTTTGGCCAGAAAGCCACCAACGCGGCCAACGCCGGCGCCACGGGTGTGGTTATCTTCAACCAGGGTAATACCGACGACCGTAAGGGCCTGATCAACGCCACACTTGGCGGGGACTATGCCGGCGGCATTCCCGTGGTGTTCACCACCTATGACATTGGCGCCGGATGGGTTGATCAGAAGGATCTGGAACTGCGAATGGTTGTCGATGTGGTTCGCGAGCGAACCGAAACCTTCAACGTCATCGCCGAAACTCAGCGCGGCGATCCGGACAACGTGGTGATGACCGGCGCTCATCTGGACTCGGTCTTTGAGGGTGCCGGGGTGAACGACAACGGCTCCGGCAGCGCCGCCCTGATCGAGCTGGCGCTGCAAATGAAGAAGGCGCGCCCGCGTAACCAGGTCCGGTTCGCCTGGTGGGGCGCTGAAGAAGCTGGACTGGTTGGGTCCACCTATTACGTCAACAACCTGTCCGAGGAAGAAAAAGCCAAGATCAAGGTGTACCTGAATTACGACATGATCGGGTCTCCCAACTTCGGCAACTTCATCTACGATGGTGACGGTTCTGACTTTGGTCTTGAGGGCCCTCCGGGTTCTGCGGCCACCGAAGCACTGTTCGAAAAATACTTTGACTTGCGAGACATCGCCTACGAGGGCACAGAGATCAGTTTTCGCTCTGACTACGCCCAGTATTTTGAGGACGGTATTGCCTTCGGTGGGCTGTTTACCGGCGCAGAGGTCATCAAAACGGAAGAACAGGCCGCCAAATTCGGCGGTGAAGCCGGTGTCGCCTTTGATCCCTGCTACCACTCCGGGTGTGACGACATCACCAACGTGAACGAGCAGGCCCTGGAGATAAACGGCGATGCTGCAGCTTTTGTGACCAGTTGGCTGTCTCTGTCGACACGCCTGATCGATGAGCAGATAGCAGCGGCCGAAGCGCCTGAACCCACAGCTGGCCTGCGCTCACTGCAGGTGGAGCAAACCCGGGACATCACTCACTGGGGCGACAAATGGATTAAGTAAATCTGCCTTTAACCAAAAAAGGCGGCCCAAACGGCCGCCTTTTTTCATACCGGTTTACCGAACCGACTCTATGGCATCAGCACGGTGTCAATGACGTGCACCACACCGTTGGACTGCATCATGTCGGCTTTGATGACTTTTGCTTTGTTCCCTTTGGCATCCTCAATCATCAGCGAGCCGCCCTCCATCATCAGGGTGAACTCGCCACCCTGAACTGATGTCACCTTGTGGCTGCCGCCATCGTCCTCAACCATCTGCATGGCTGCAGAAGACGTCGCTTTGGCAGGCACAACGTGGTAGGTCAGGATGGTTTTCAGCTGGTCCTGATTTTCCGGTTCCAACAAAGCTTCAACGGTGCCGTCAGGTAACTTGGCAAAGGCTTCATTGGTCGGTGCAAACACCGTGAACGGGCCAGGGCCAGACAGGGTTTTCACCAGATCGGCTGCCTTAACAGCCGCCACCAGGGTGCTCAGATTGTCGGCCTTGGCGGCTGCCTCAACGATGGTCATCTTGTCTTTCTCACCGGCCTCGTGGTGCCCGGCTAATGCGGGAACTGAGGTGGCAGCTCCGAACGCGAACAGGGCGGAGACCAGTATAGGTTTGATCATTCCAGGCGCTTTCATGTCACTCTCCTTTTTTGGCAGTCCCCGAGCGGGACGTAAACGAAATTACGGACACGGAAACGGCGCAGATGCGCCTCGGCAGCACCACCCTGATTAAACTTTGTACACACTTCATTGAGCCCACGGGATTAGATCCTCTACCATGCCGAAGCTTGAGAAAGCGGACTACACTCACACCAGCAGGCACAGCATGGACGCGCGGAGATAACCCAGCGATGATTTCAGATAACACCGAGGACGGTTCGACACCGAAAGCCAACCTGATCGACGCCATCAGCATTCGAAGCATGGCGCTGATTGTCCTGGCCGGGATCGCCACGCTCTACTTCATTGACTGGGCGCAACCCGTGCTGCTGCCGTTGGTGGTTGCGGTGCTGATCAGCTACGCGCTGGACCCGCTGGTTGCCGTTCTCGACCGCATCCGAATACCGAGGCCACTGGGGGCAGCCCTGGTCATGGTCGCGCTGCTGGCCATTGGCGCGGCCGCGGGTGTCCCATTGAAACAGGAAGCCATGGCGATGCTGGACAAGATTCCTGTGGCCATGGAGAAATTCCAGCGTCAGGAAACGCGTTCGGCCGAGCAAGAAGACAGCCTGGTGGAAAAAGCTCAGACCGCTGCCAAGGAAATCGAGGAAACCGCCGCCAAGGATCAGCAGGATGTGATTTCCGCCCACCCCAGTGTCACGCCCGTGCAGGTGGTGGACAAACCCATGGATATCCAGGCCTATGTGATCAAGGGCTCGCCTGCGGCACTGATCCTGATATCCCAGTTTTTCTCGGTGCTATTGCTGGTCTATTTCTTATTAGCCGTTGGCTCGCTGTACCGGCGCAAAGTGGTACGAATTTCTGGCCCGTCCTTCCGGCGTATGCGCAAGGCGGCCAGAATCATGGACGACCTACACCACCAGATCCGCCGATTCCTGTTTGTCATGGTCATCAGCGCGCTCTTTGTCGGCATCCTGACTTGGCTGGCGTTCCTGGCTCTGGGCGTCGAACAGGCAGCCCTCTGGGGTGTTGTCGCCGGTATTGCCAGCGGCATCCCTTATCTGGGGCCGTTTTTGGTGTTCATTGGCACAGGCGTGGCCAGTTTCATCCAGTTCGGGGCGCTGGACACTGCGCTGCTGGTGGCCGGCACGTCCCTGCTGATTACCAGTATTCAGGGCAATCTACTGACCCCGTGGCTGACCAGCTACATCTCCAGCCTCAATGCGGTGGCCATCTTTATTGGATTGCTGTTTTGGGGCTGGTTATGGGGGCCCATCGGGTTGATAGTCGCCACCCCCATTCTGATGATCACCAAATCCCTGTGTGATCATGTGACCAATTTGCGCGCCATTGGCGAGCTGTTGGGCAAATAACCCAGCCTTGAGGTGTACTGTGACCGCAGCAACCGACCACGCCATCGCCGCCATGGCCCGAATGGGCTACGCCGCTCGCGGTATGGTGTATCTGTTGATTGGTGGTCTGGCCGCCGTCGCAGCACTGGGAAAGGGTGGAGAGACAACCGGCAGCCGGGGCGCCCTTGAGCGACTGCTGACGGCGCCACTTGGGCATTGGCTGCTGATCCTGTTGGCCATTGGCTTGTCCGCCTATGCCCTGTGGCGCTGCTTCCAAGCCATTCGAGACACCGACGACCACGGTCTAGGACTCAAAGGCATCACGGTTCGGGCAAGCTTACTAGTGAGTGCCGCCACTCACCTGTTACTAGCGGTGTTTGCCATCAGCCTGACCATTTCCCTCTCAGGCGATACCGGTAACGCAGCATCCGGTGACTCACAGAACCTGGCCGACTGGCTGATGCGGCAACCGTTCGGACGGTGGCTGGTGGCTGCCGTCGGCACCATCATGCTGGGCGCAGGCATTGGCCATGCCCGAAAAGGCGCCAAGGCGCAGTTCCATCGTCATTTCGACATGCCCGCGGGAATTCGGTTGTGGGCCTATCCCATCTGTCGTTTTGGTCTAGGCGTGCGAGGACTGGTGTTTCTGATCACCGGCACGTTGTTCGTGATCGCGGCCTATCAGCTTGATCCTGATGAGGCCGGCGGTATGGCGGAGATGTTCGATACCTTTCGTAGCAGTCCTTACGGCACCTGGCTGATTGGCTTTGTCGCACTGGGCCTGTTGGCATTCGGCAGTTACAGCCTGCTGGAAGCGATTTATCGGCGGGTGGAGCCGGACTCCTGAGGGTTGGCTGACGATGGCGACGGCGGCTCGGCAGTGTCAGTACCCTTCTCCGCCTCAGCGTCCGCCTCTTTCATCAACTCCATGCCCCCTTGCATCAACAGGGACCTGAGCCTGGGATCCCCTTGCTGAGCAAGACCGACGGCAAACGCGGTAAGCGCGGCCTCCAGGGGATTTTTACGAATCAGCTCACGCAGGGCGTCAACCGAAGAGCCGCTTTGGGAACCGGCCGCCTGTTTTCGATTGTTGGCCGAAGACGGGCTGGTCATGCGCCAGAAGAACAGCGCCAGCAAAAGTATGCACAGGCCCCCAACGGAGGCCATGGCGGCCGCCTCACCGACGACCGGAGTCAAGGCCAGTATGGCGGCCTGGACCAGCAGGTAAAAACCGGTGATAAGCAGGGCGGTCAGCAGAATCAGCGACAGCATGAACGCGGTCAGCGCCGCGATCGCCTTGCGAACCGCCCCCTGTAACTTCGCCTGAGCAGCGTCAAGCATAATCAGCGGTCAAGCAACTTGCCGACCAGAACCCCCACCAGAAACATCAGCACGACACTCAGAAACGGACGCTCCTCAATTTTGTGCTCAACATCGTGGATGGCTTTGTCGCCGGCGTCCCTGGCCCGATTGAACGCATCGTTGCCCTTCTGCCGGACCTGATCAAAGGCCTCACGGCTCTCACGTCGGATCTCGTCCCGAAGACTGCTGATGTTGCTCTTCTGGCCCTCAGATACAGCCTTGGTCAGAGTCGCCAGATCGTCTCGCAGTTGCTGCAGATCCTTCTTTACCTGGTTGTATTCATCCTGACCGGATTTCGCTTCCATTGTGAGTCTCCTTAACCATTGGGTATTCCGATGATCGATTGCGCCCCACCCGGCGTGCTCTCTTTAGCAGGCCGCCGTAATCGTGCGGTGCGCAGTAAGCGTAGCACACCAGCACCAGGCGAAAAGCCCCTGACCTTCGTGCTCACGCTGACTCCTTCAGCGTCGGTGAAACGGTAAAGGGCGAATGATTGAGCTGCTCAAGTTTGGCCCGCAGCTTGTGCCGTTGGCGCCGGGAGTTCTTGTGTTTGGTGTCCCAGGTCTCAGGCGCCAGTTCACATTGATCACCGTCAGCATACAACCGGAAACTGCGCTCGGCGCCCATAGGCAGATCCTCCGGGCCATAGATGCCAATCAACTGGATGGTGAGCCGTTCGAACTCGACGTCTCCGGAGGGACGAACCCCCTCCATGGTGATATTGGCATTCCGGGCGATGCGCCGGACAATGGTGTGAAACGTGCCAATGTGCAGGAAATCGCCCGGCTGGAGTGGGCCTTGTCGGGTATTGTCGCGAACCAGTTCTGGAATCTGCTCCGGTTCCTTATGATCACTGCCCTGTGACGCCCTCGTGTCGTCGTCTTCCGAGCCTCGCTCAAAATCGGTAACGTCCATGACAATACTGCCGCGGGACGTTTCCAGTTCCGCCACAATGTATTCGATGAACACCGGTTCGGCGCTCATGTTGCTGATAATGCACAGCGCGTTGAGATCTTTCTGTTTGCCACGGTTGATGATCAGCCTGGGCCGACGCTGGCGCCTGTAGCCCTTGTACAAAAGCTGGGCATAGACCAACCAGATAAGTAGGGTCCCGATGGAGGTCAGTGCTGTCAGGCTGTCGTGATGCTGCGAAAGCCAGTCCATGAAGGCTCCTTAGTTGTGATGAGTGTGTTTCGTTTCATCCCCGGGTTTCGGCACGTCGTGTTTGCTGGCGTCTTTTTCACGGGCCAGTTCCTTCGCCCACTGGTCGTCTTCCCGGGTGCCCTGCAGAGATTCCTGGCCCTGGCCTCGCACGGGCGCAAACCGGAGGCGGGTGAGCAATGGAAAATGGTCAGATCCTATTGATGGCAAACGCTGAATCGATACCAGGGTGAAATGCTCACTGTGGAAAAGATGATCCAGAGGCCATCTCAACAGGGGGTAATCCGCATGGAAGGTGCTGTGAATTCCCCGGCCCACCCTGGGGTCCAATAGACCACTGACCTTGCGGAACAAGCGCGTGGTTGGGGACCAGGCAACGTCATTCAGGTCCCCCGTTACAATGACAGGTTCGTCGGTGTCGGCAACACTGCGCCCGACAATAACCAGCTCGGCATCCCGCTCCGCAGACTCCGGATTTTCAGTAGGACTGGGAGGTGCAGGGTGAAGGAAGTGCATGCGAACCTGATCCCCCGAGGTGAGTTCTATCAGGGCATGCATGGACGGCACATCCTTCTCGATCAAAAATCGGCACTCCGAGTCCGCCAGCGGCAACCGGGAAAACACGTGCATACCGTAGAGATTATCCTGCGGGCAGCGAATACTGTAGGGCATGCGCGATGTCAGCACCGATAGCTGGTCTTCCCACCACTGATCAGACTCCAGAGTAACCAGTACATCGGGCTTGTACTGTTCCACCAACCGGATTAGCGCAGTCGAATTGCGGTTCGGAGTCAGCACATTGGACGTCAGAATGGTTATCGTTCGCTCTGGCTCAGAAGACTGGGCCGCTTTCACTTCCGTTGGCCAAAGCCACGTGTAGGGCAGGATCCACCATAGCTGACATGCCAGACACAGCAGCGTTGCGCTCACCAGTAGCCAGCTCAATGGCCGGCTGAGATCCAGGAGCAACATCTGAAGAAGCAGCAAAACGATGGCTGTCACCGCGAATTGCAGCCGGGGAAAATCCAACCCCCGAAAAACCCAGTGGGGGTGGCGCAACATCGGCAGCACGGTGGCCAAGGCCAAAACTACCGTGACTAATGCCAGCAGCCACTGGATGACGACGTCCACTGTTACCATGAGCCAGAGACCTCACTGAGACGGTTTTAGTCAGCCGAAATAATCCTCGATCCATTCGACCAGGGACTGAACGGTCACGTCGGACAGGCCGATACTGTGAAACCTGTCCCCCACCTCGTCTTCAATGGTCACGAACTGATAGAGCAACGTGCCTGGTTGCTCGTCGTGCAGAATCAGCGTGATGCGCCGGCGAGTGCGCAGGCAGTCAATGGTCATGACATCTGCAGGGATGCCTGCGTCGCGCATGCCGCGACGCACCTCGACCACCGGGTTGATGTGCTGATGGGCCGCCTGAATGCGTGCGTGCGCGTCGCTGGCCATATCGGATAATTTTTTCAGGGGATCTTCAGGCATCGGGACTGGACCAGAATTGGCTGAATGGAAGGGTGAAGCATTCGATCAGAGTCTAGCAGACTGCGGCACCAGGCAATTCATGGTTGTGATCGCCAGGTCCCGGAACACCGCTTCAGAGGCAACCAGTGAAGGAAACTGATCAGCCACTGCCCGGCGACAGGACGGCTCCCGTTTGCTGCTGATCTTTTCACACTCGTCGTGAGCGGTGGTGCCGACGGCTGAGCCCGTTACTTCCTCGCACAGCTGGGGCACCTGCGTGACCGCCCAATCCACAATCCTGCCCCGCTCGACGGGATCAGTGGCCAGATTGGCAAACTGGCTCGGATCCAGCGGAGCCGGAGCTTCCTGGGACTGGTCCCACAACACATACAGCAAAGCGGCCGACACCAGCGTGACGGTGACCACGGGAAACTTCATGACGTTGTCCGCGTTGGGAAGTAAGCGCCTGATGATAAAGACTCTCCCCAGTCCTGCCAACCAATCTGCTAGCTATCGAGCATTGACGACATCCCCGCTTTTAGTTGCATTTTGTAGCGTTTTGCATCCCGAACTGGTCATTTACCGATCAGTTTTCTAAGCTCGGAATTTATTGATGAACACTCACGAAAAGGACTTTCGCTATGTTTGTGGTCAAACGCCGCCAAGATGAAAACCGCCTCACCGAAGCCCTCTCCAGCCAGGAGCACTACATTCGGGCGATCAAAAACTGCAACGCGGTCATCGAGTTCACACCGGACGGCACCATTGCCGATGCAAACCAGAACTTCCTCAACGTGGTCGGTTATGCCAAGGACGAAGTGGTTGGGCGGCATCACGCCATCTTCTGCGATCGCGATTATGCCCAGAGCCATGAATATCGCGCGTTCTGGGAAGCGCTTCGCCGGGGCGAGCCTCAAAGTGGCGAGTTTGCCCGCTACACCAAGGCTGGCGACAAAGTATGGCTGCAGGCCAACTACTTTCCCGTTGTGCAGGCCAGCACGGTAGTGCGGGTGGTTAAATTCGCCTCCGATATTACCGAATCGACCAACAAGCGCATGGCCGATGCCGCCGTCTTCGAGGCCTTGAACCGTTCCCTCGCGGTGATCGAGTTCACCCCCGAGGGCGAGATTCTCAGCGCCAATGATAATTTCCTGGCGACCACCGGTTACCGGTTAAGTGATATCCAGGGCCAACACCACCGGATGTTCTGTTACGACGATTTCTACCGGAACAATCCCCGTTTCTGGGACGAACTGGCCGAAGGCAACTTCCGTTCCGGACAATTCCAGCGGCGCCACCAGAACGGCGACGAGATCTGGCTGGAAGCCACCTACAATCCGGTGTTCGATTGCGATGGCAAGGTCATCAAGGTGATCAAATTCGCCAGTGACATCACCGCCAAGGTGCGCCAGACCGAATCCCTCCGCGCGATCACCGAAGCCGTCACCGAAGCTGCCGACAACACCATTGCCAAAGCCGAATCCGGCACCACAACCCTCCAATCCGCGGTTGAGGCGGTAAACCAGTGTTCCACCGCTGTCACCACCTGTGCCTCTCTGGCAGAGCGCCTGATGAACCAGTCCAAAAGCATTACCGACATTGTCAGCACCATCAGCGGCATTGCCGAGCAGACCAACCTGTTGGCTCTCAACGCCGCCATCGAGGCCGCCCGCGCCGGCGAGCATGGCCGGGGTTTCGCGGTGGTCGCCGACGAGGTGCGCCAACTGGCAGCGCGCGCCCAACAATCCACAGTGGAAATTGGCAATCTCGTGGAAACCAACCACGATCTGACCGGGCAGATGACCTGCCAGATGGATCAGGTAAAAGAACACGCCGCCGCTGGCGCAGGACAGGTGGAACAGGCCTCCAGCGCCTTCCATGACGTTCGGGATGGTGCCGTGTCGTTGTCGGGCATTATCGGCGAGAGCAATCTCAGCTGAATGCTCGAACCTTCTTCGGATTGGAAAAAACATTGTTCCGCCAACTGCGGTCGACGGTACGCCGGAGCTTGACGAGCTTGCGGCGGTTATCTCCAGATGCGAACCTTGCTCAGGATTTTTAAACCAAAATCTTCGACAACCTGAGTTAAGGAAGCGCAATGGGAAGTTCCAAGTTAGTCGGTGTTGTTCTGCTCGTGGTGGGCATCGCCCTGCTCTACTTTGGCTACCAGTCCACACAGTCGGTGGGTGGTGAGATTACCGAGACCCTGACCGGTCAGTACGATGACGAAACCATGATTTTCCTAATTGGCGGTGCAGCGGCGGCGGTCGCAGGGGCGTTTTTGACGTTCTTCAAGAAGTAGTTCGGGGTCTGAGATCCTGCAAAGGAGCCCGCTTCATGCGGTGCTCCTCTATCCCTTTCCCAACAATCGGTGACGGACACTTCCCCTTCAACCTGCACTGGGTACCTCTCCACGCTATCTGCTGTATCAGACCTCCAAGCTGTCAGCTTTCTTTACGCTGCTTCACAGGCGCGATTTCAACTCATTGATTTAATTTGGCGGCTGCTTTGGGTGCGATTGTTGCTTCGCTTTCAGCGAACCCACGAAAAGGAGTTCCGACTGTGAAAACGCTGACCACACTACTACTGTTGTCAATGGTGTCCTCTACCGCCGTCGCTGGCGACCTCATTATTACACCAGTACCCGAACCCGGCGTTCTCGGCTTGTTCGCTACCGCCGGAGTCATGCTGTTTCTTGCAAGGAAGTTCCGCAAGTAGGTCAATACTGCGGAGTGCGATTCCCGGCTGTATCGCACCCCGCGGGCCGTTGATCCTTTTGGACAAGGGGCCTTATGGGAACTTTTGGGCTAGTCACACTGGTCGGAGTTGTTTTGCTGATTGCGCTTGAACCAGTCTTCGCCAGGAATTCTCTGCACCATTCCCGCCTCGACCGCTGGTGCAATAATATCGGGCTGGCCTTTACCAATGAGGCCATTCGATTTTTCTTACCCCTTGCCCTGGCGCTGATCGCAGTCGATGGCCCCTGGCAGGCCTTCAATGCCAGTTCCCTCGGACTGCTGTGGGGCACACTTCTCGCCTTTTTTATTATGGACTTCAGTCTCTATTGGGTGCATCGGTTCAGTCATGAACTGGGCTGGCTATGGCGTCTGCATCGCACTCATCACAGTGACCTGGATATCGATGTCACTACATCGTTTCGGCATCACCCCGGTGAGGTTGGGCTAAAACTGATCCTGATGTCCGCATTTATTGGTCTGCTCGGTTTCACACCCGCCCACTTGCTGACTTACGTGATCGCGCATCGGTGCTTTTCGCTTTGGTCGCACTCAAACATCCGCTTGCCGGAGGGTCTGGAACGACAGCTCACCAAAGTGTGGGTCACGCCAAGGGTGCATCAGATCCATCATTCTGCACATCAGCCCGAGACCGACAGCAACTACGGGCAAGTTTTGACTCTGTGGGACCGCCTGTTCGGCACTTACATCTCGCCGGAAGACGTGCCCTGCCCCGCTCGCTTTGGCTTGGAGGAGTTTCGGTCTAACGAGGAGCAGCGCCTGGGCGCGTTGCTGGCACAGCCCGTTCGATAAGGTGTGTTAAGGGAATTACCGGAGGCTCTGAAAAGCGCCCTTTACGTGACTGGCCAAGGCATCATTGAGTGCATTGGAACCACGGCGCACCAGCGCCAGCTGGTACGAGCCGATCTCCGGTAAGTCATCGCTGACTATCTGTTTGAGCGGGGGTTTCACCAGGCTCTTGGGAAATGGCGCCACGGCCAGATCGGCGACCATCGCTGCTTCCTGCCCCGAGCAGTGCTCACAGGTATAGGCAATGCGGTAGGACTTGCCTGCGCGATCCAGCGCACTCAGAGTCATCTGGCGCCAGGCACAGCCCTCATGGGCCAAGGCAATCGGGAGCGGGGTGCGCAGATAGGCGGAACTGCCTTCCCGGCCGGCCCAGACCAGAGGCTCGTCGTGCACGACCTCGCCGCGGATCTCCCGACCGGCGTTTGCCACTGTGACCAGAACCATGTCCAGTTCGCCAGAATCCAGGCGGGCGAGATTTTGTTTGCTGGAGCCAACAACCACATCGACCAGCACCGCCGGATACGACCGGGCAAACTGTGCCAGTACCTCAGGCAAAATCCGCGTACCCACGTCGTCTGAGGTTCCAATCCCCACCTTGCCTTCCAGGGTGGGTGCGATGAAGTGCTGAACCGCTTCTTGATTCAGGCGAAGTAAGCGGCGGCTGTAATCGAGCAGGATCTCCCCTTCCGTGGTCAGGGTGACCTGACGGGGCTCACGGACAAACAGGCTTTTTCCCAGATTCTGTTCAAGCTGTTTGATCTGCATACTCAGTGCGGATGGCGTGCGGTGCACCACCTTGGCCGCTTCGGTGAAGGTGCCGCATTCCGAGATGGCAACGAAGGTTCGCAGCACGTCGTTGTCGAGCAAGGGCATATTCACGGGGGAAGCCTCCTGAGGTTGTTCGCGACGCATCGCCAGCATTCGACTCACTTAAGCATAATTGAAGGCAGACTTAAATTCTTTTCGTTTGATTGAATCCAGAACGACAGCCATCCTACTGTCACGCGTTAAAGGTAAAACGGTGTTGCGTACCGTTTCGGTCACAGGCCATTCACTGACAGATAGGTGACGAACATGCTGGCATTCAAGAACCACCATCACTTTGCACCCCCTCAACCACTGACGGCCTGGATGGAGAGCTACTCAAGGCGGCAGAAGTTCCGGCGCATGGCTCGCTCTTTGTTGGCGGAACGGGACGACACTCTGTCGGACCTCGGGTACGACCGGTACGACCTGCTCGACGCCCTGCATCTTCCGCTGCAAAGCGATGCCATGCAGTTCATCGAGGCCCGTCGCTCCAAGCGGAAGCAGCAGAATTCTGCCGTTTGAGATTGCCGCTTGAGGATCAGGCTCCGGGCCGAAGCTCGGAGAATTTGATGAGCTGACAATCATTGCCCAAAGCATTGGCCATGTCGGCGATGTGTCTGGGCGTGATTTCGCAGCAACCGCCGGCTACGCTGGCGCCGTCATCCAGCCATTGGCGAACAAATTGGGTATAGGCGTGCGGAGAGACATCTGCCCGCGCCTCCAGCAGGTCAACGGATTGACCACGGGCCATCGGTTCGACGGTTGTAAAAGCGTTCGCGTAGCCACCGACGACGGGGTACAGGCTTGCCAAGCAAGGCATGGCAGCCGTGAGCACTTCCGGATCGCAGCAATTGAGCATGATGGCGGTGGGGTTGTAGACCTCAACCGCCGCGACGGCTTCTTCGAGACTCTCGCCGGATTTGAGCTTGCCATCCGCCTCCAGCCGAATCGCCACGCCGTAGGGTTTATCCGAGGCCAGCGCCGCAGCACAGGCAGCACTCGCTTCCAGCGTGTTGGTCATGGTTTCGATTAGCAGTACGTCGGCACGGGACTGGAGCCGAGCTAAAAGATCGTATTCCTCCTTCAGATCATCGAAGGACCGATCAGGCTGAGCCTGGTAGCTGCCAACCAATGGGCCCAGGCAACCGGCAATGTCTACGTTGGCGCCCGTGGCCTCAACTGCCTGATCCAGAACGGAAAAGGCCTGCTGGTGAATTGCCTCCAAGCGATCCAACATGCCCTGAGCTCTCAGTCGGGTTGGCGTAGCCGCGTAGGTATTGAGCGACAGGGTTCTGGCACCGGCGCGAATGAAATCCTCGTGCACGCTCGCCACCACGTCCGGCTGTTCCAACATGACGGCGACCGACCACAGAGGAGAACTGACATCGTGGGCACGTCGGTAGATTTCCTGGCCGAGGCCACCATCAAGAAGAGCAACAGATCGCATAAGGCGTTTGGTTCCTAAAAATTCATTGTGAGACCATCAGTATTATGACAGCGAACGTGAAAACCCGAATCCTCCTTCGGTCGAAAAAACTCAACATTTATCTGGTGCGCTACCCGGAAGGCCACAAGGTTGGCCCCCATCTGGATATGATTTCGGAGGGTCGGCTGTACAAGCTTAATTGCGTGCTGAAGAAGCCCAAGAAGGGTGGTAAGTTTGTGTGCGAACGGAACCTGTTCAACCTGGGCGGCCGACTCATCCTGTTTCGCCCTGACCTGCACCAGCACCGGGTGGAAAAGATCGAACAGGGAGATCGCTGGCTGCTGAGCTTCGCCCTGACCGTGTAAGCCCCGAACGGCGTTGCGCCGCCGGCTGCACGCTGTCAGTGGATGACAGTCGCGGTCTGAGTGTGAGAACCAACGAGTGTTTGCATCGTACATTGCCACGAAGCGATTACGTGGTATCTCAATCATGCAAACACTGAATATCCACCCACAACACCGGAACAGCCTGACCGTTACCGGCGTGAGCCAGCACTTTGAGCGCGAATTGCGGTGCAGTCACGCCGGAGAGACCGGCGCCGTCTGGATCTATCGGGGTATCCTGGCCACCCGCCCCAGAGGCGAAGTGTTGGATTTTGCCAGAGCCCACGTGAAAACCGAGCAACAGCACTTGGCGTTCTTCAACGAACTCCGTCACTGCTACCGCACCAGCCTGATTTTACCTCTGTGGCGGGTGGCAGGGTTCATGACCGGCTTTTTGCCTGCCCTAGCCGGCAAACAGGCGGTCTTTGCCACCATCGAGGCCGTCGAAACCTTCGTGGACCTCCACTACCAGGCCCAGATCCAAGACCTCAGCCAAACCAGCCATCGAGCGGCGGAGCACGCCGTGCTCAACCTGTTAGAAACCTGCCGGCTGGATGAGGTCGACCACAAAAACGACGCCGGTCAGCGCCAGACCAACCCTCCCTCACAACTGCTCAAGGCGTGGACCTGGCTGGTAGGCGCAGGTTCCAAGGCGGCCGTTGGACTGGCGAGATTCCTTTAACCGCATCTAGCCGCATCGTCCGCCCAGCCGTGCGACACCCGCGCTGGCTGAAACCGAAATAAATGCGCAATACTGTCCAACACGAAAGGCGAATCGCAGGAGGCAGCCATGACTGACGAAACCGATCTGAAACACCTCGGCCGGTGTGTTGAGCTGGCCGCCAAGGCGGTGAAAACAGGTAATCCGCCGTTCGGATCGGTGCTGGTGGATGGCAATGGTGACGTCAAATACGAAGGGCACAATCTCACCGCCGATGGTGACGCCACCCAGCATCCGGAATTTGCCATCGCCCGCTGGGCCGCCGCCAACATGACGCAGGATGAGCGGGCTGAATCGACCGTATACACCTCGGGCGAACACTGCCCCATGTGCGCAGCCGCCCACGGCTGGGTGGGACTGGGCCGAATTGTCTATGCCAGTTCCTCGGAGCAGCTGACGATGTGGCTTGCCCAATTGGGCGTTGCACCGCCCCCCGTGGCCACCCTGCCGATCAACACCGTAATTCCCGGCGTACCCGTGGAGGGCCCTTTTCCGGTGATGGCGGAGGCCGTGCGAAAACTGCATGAGCGGTTCAACAACAGTCAGAGCTAGAGCATTAACAGGGTCAGATCGGCCGCAAACCACGTAAAAAGCGGCACCCTGATCCACTCCAGCCATTGAAGCCTCGCCCGGTTTTCCAGCAACTCGGCGGCAATCACCAAGCCGCCAACCACCAGCGCTGTCCCCGCGACTAACTGCCACGCCGACAACTGGGGCGACAGGAAAATAAACACCGTGCAGACAGCGAAGGTCAGCAGCATGGAGAAGCACACGTACAGTTTCTTGCCGCGAGTGGTTTGCGGGTCAAACTTTGGCCGATCAGCACAACCGGTTTTCTGCATGCCCGGATCGGCAGAGTCCATCGCCAGGCAGTCTTCCGGGCGCCAGCCGGTAGGCCGGAACCACAGTAATAACTTGTCCTGCCAGCGGGCGGTATTCCAACTATCCCGGGCCAGCATCGACCAGTGCTGGAGGTTGGCCCGGACCGGGTTGAGCGTATCGAGCGGGCGTGTCGTTCCGTAGTGGCAGGGCTCACTCGTCAGCTCCGGTTGCCAGGTACCGAACAGGCGATCCCAAATAACCAGGGTGCCACCGTAGTTACGATCGATGTAAATCGGGTTCTTGGCATGATGCACACGATGGCTGGACGGCGTGGACATGATCCCTTCGATCAATGGCATCCGGTTGATCGACCGGGTGTGCAACCAGAACTGGTAGATCTTTAGCACCACAAACTGAACCACGAACACCACCGGCGGGCAGCCAAGCACCGCCAGCGGCAGGTAAAACACCCAGGAAAAAGCATACTGAAAGGCACTCTGTCGCAAGGCCGTGGTGAAGTTGTACTCCTCGCCTTGGTGGTGGCCCACGTGGGCGCCCCACAGAACGTTGACCTGATGCGCCACGCGGTGAAACCAGTAGTAGCAAAAGTCCACGCCGAGGAAGAACACCAACCAGGTGACCGGGTTATCCACCTGGAAATCGATCAATCGATGGTGTTGCCACAACCAGATAACACCGCGAAGGTGTAGGCTTTCAGCAACGCATCGGAAATGAGCAGAAGCAGCCCCATGGACAGACTGTTTACGCTGTCGTTAAAACGGTGCAGGCTGCGGCCCTGAAACCGCAACACACCGTATTCCACCAGCATCAGGATCAGGAATAACGGAATGGCGAGGCCATTGATGTTGTAATCACTCATACCGGTGCCTTGCCCGCCGGGGCTGACGTATCGTTGTTCATTGTTTGTTGTCCTTGTTGTTTTATTGAAAGACTACCAAAGAGCAACGCATGAGGGCCCGAAGTTGTTCCGTTTTGCACTGATCAAGGCCCGAAAAGATAGACTGCCAAGGAGACCCCATGTCGTCCCACTACCGCATCTACCTCGCCGGCCCGGAGGTCTTTTTTCCGGAATCGGAGCACCAGGCCATCGTGGCGGAAAAGAAACGTCTGCTCGAGGCCCACGGATTCGAGGGCGTTGATCCATTGGATACGGACCTGGAATTTCCCGAGCAGGAATCGAAGCCGGACCGCGGCCTACGGATCTATCGGGCCAATCGGGAGCTGATGGACAGTTGCCACGGGATCATCGCCAATCTCACACCGTTTCGAGGCATCAGCGCAGACCCGGGCACGGTATTTGAGGTGGGCTACATGATTGGCCAGGGGAAAGCCGCGTTCGGGTTTACCATGGAGCCTCGTCATTACCGGCTCCGGGCCGGTGGTGACGAGCGAGATGCACTCGGCCATAGCATCGAGGATTTCGACCTGAGCGATAATCTGATGATCGAGTGCGGCATCACCGAATCCGGCGGAAGACTCTTCACCGCCAGAGCTCCAGGTGAACATAGCCATTTCTCAAGCGAGCTGTTTGCTGACTGCATCAAGCCTTTGGCAACCCAACTCCTGCGATAACCCCCAAATAACGAAAAGCCCGCTTTATGCGGGCTTTTCTTTTATACCGAACGCCATTACGCCAATACCCGCACCAGTGCTCCGACGAGTTCCGCCTGCCGGCGGTATCCATTTTTCGCCAACAGGCTCTTCACGTAATCCCGCACCGTGTGCACCGACAGGCATTCCGCCTGCGCAATGTCGTTGATGCTCAGCCCCTGCATCAAGTGACCCGCTGTACGAGCTTCCGCCTTGGTGCAGTTGAACAGGTTGCCGAGTCGATCAAGGTCCGGTTTGACCGCTGCCGAGAAGGAAATCAGCTCGACCAATGCGCCATACTGGCCCGACGATTCGATCGAGTCCGGGGGTGTCATGGCGAGCGGGGTAATGCAGATCGCGATTCGGTCGTCCCCGTCCCGATCAAACAGGGTGATCGTATCCTGAACACCGTCGCGGGCATTGAAGATACTGGTAAGAATGCCGTCGTTCAGCTTCCGGTCGAAGATTGGGTGTTTGCTCTGTAACCGGGAGTTGCTGTCGCCGGTCACGAACAGTCGCGGGTGCGCCCCGAGGATTTCCTGGGCGGCCACATTGCACTGAACCACGCGAGCCAGCTCATTGAGTACGATCATCGGTTTACTGACACGGTCGAGGGCCATCGACAACGTTTCGTTCTCAGTGCGCGACTGATAGATCTTGTGGAACAGACCGACCGCGTTTTCAATGTGAGGGGCCAGCATGTTCATCTGCCTGAGTTCCGACCGTGTGTAGTGTCCCTCGCTCCGGTGCCGGTTGGCCAGGAACACGACCCTCGACGATTCACCGCGGCTTACCAGCATGCCGGCGCTATCACCCAGGCCGACCTGCTCTACCCAATCCCGGGTTTCGTCAGTCACCACTTCGAGAATGTCGACGTCAGGATCGCAACCGGTGAGTGAATCAAACTGGCGCGGCGGCAAGGCACTGAAATGCCTCAAGGCCTCGTCCTGCTCAGCCAGGTCGCTGTTCAGGAACCACTGCTCGAATCCCTCCGGGTAACCAAACGTCCAGGCGTAGAGCATGCGAATGGGGTTTTCGGTCAAGGCGATAATCCCACCCTGCAGACATCGAAACCGTTGCTGGAACTCATCGAAGAATGGCTGGAAGCCCTGATTGGTCTGCAAACACCGGTACAGCGTGGCGACCAGCTGGTTGTATCCGGAAAACTCTTCCACACCGATCTCTGTGTCGCCCATAACGGACGCCGGATGGCTCTGAGACCGAACCTCTGTCGGCGCTTGATTGAGAATTACGTCGCTTTCCTTGCTCACCCAAAAGGCCCCCAAATAACCAGCAATTAATATGCAAGAAATTTATATAAGTATTTTGAACCCGCACTTGTCACTTTAGGCCTTTTCGAAAGTGCGGGTTCACAACGGGCAGCTCAATCAGGTCATGGAATCTCTATCAGCGCTCCATCCAGAACCGGCACCTGAACCGTCCCTTCGACATCTACGAACGGCACCAGGGCATCCCTTGACCAACTCGCCGGGAATTGCGGGTGGAATCCGTACACCAGCAGTGCCAGTTCGTCGCCAGGAGCCAGGGCCTCGGCGATACCCACCAGTTCAACCACGGCACCTTCTTTCAAGCCGCGCACGGGGGTAATCTGGTCATCAATCAGCTGCCAGCGGCTCTCGCCCGCCACTCGCTTGCCAAGGCCGACAAACACGATCGGGTCACAGCCCGCCCCGTAGGGCTCAAGCTCGACATCACAGCTGGACCGGCCAGCCAGATCGGCGACGGTCAATTTTGCTGTGGGAATGCCACCCAGGATCAGCCCATTCTCACCTGCGGCCCCCAACACAAGGGCCACTGGCGGTTGGGTTGCGGTGGCAACGGCCTCATAGCCGGATGCCACGGGCGTTTCAGTGGCGAACGCTCGCTCGACCACGTTGGCCCCGCTCAACACCGTGCCGTTGAAGTCAGGAGCCGGGAAGGTCTCCATGGGTACGCTGATCGACTGATCATCGGCAAGGGACAAGCACACATTCGACTCCGTACCGTCGAAGTAACCGGCCAGATCCTTGCCAAGCAGGTGGTGCTCCAACCAGTTCAGAGTCGCATCAGAAATTGAGATATCGCCGCAGGCAAATTTGCCGCCAGCCCCCTGGAACCCGGGCAACTCCAACAGGTCTGCGGTTGGGTCGATATACTCCCCGGGCTGCAGTTCGTCCGGTGCGTCCACCGGCAGGATGTGCCCACTTTGGTGCGTCAGCAAACGGACATCGCCGCCGCTGGCTTTCAGGCATTCGAAGTTGCGCCAGGCATCGTTGAAGTTGAACAACGTATCCTTCATGCCCTGAGTCAGCAGGACATCCACCTCCGCGTAGGGCGTCGGCGGAACATCGAAGGCGGGCGGGTTCATCTGATAGGTCAGCAGACCTGAATCCTCGGCAACCGAAAGCGGTTCGCCGGAGCAGCGGTAGGCCGGGCTGTGGTAGTAGAAGAAATCCAATCCGGCTTCCGGGAAGCGATTCATAGAAGCGCCCTGGGCCAGAATCTCACGGATGATCGGGTCCAGACCGTCATTGCCCTTGCCGGAAGAACCAGCCTCACCCACGCTGACCAACACCAGATCCCAGCCGGTCTTGATGACGTTCCCGGGGTTCAGGCTGTATCGCAGATCATGCCAGGTGATGTCTGGCACCAGCGCGTCCAGTCGCCGTCCGGGATCCTGGCCGTGCAGCAAAATCTGATAGCCGCCGCCGTAGCTGCCGCCAATCGCACCGGCTACCAGATTCGGGTTGAGCTCTTCAGGAAGATCCGGCTCATCGCGATAGCGGAGATAGTCCAGGTTGTCCTCGGCCCAGTCGAGAATCTGGATCAGGTCTCGCCCTTCAAACTCGGGATCCATCACTCGCACAGTGCCGGTACTTTCCCCGAAGCCTCGCTGATCAATGGAAATGACCGCAAAGCCGGCCTCGCGATAGCTGTCGAAGCCCTCGGTTGTACGGGATCCGCCGAAGCCATGACCGTGCAATACCAGTGGGTGCCCCTGCGCACAGTCGAGGGCCCCAGTGGGCTCCAACACCTGGAAGGAAATGGTTTCACCACTAGCTGAGGTTATCTTAACCGGATAACTGGCGCCACCGACCACAGGCGCCTCATCGGCACAGGAAACCGGTGCCGGAACTTGGCACTGTTCGGAGCCGTCACAATTCTCTTCAGCCGTTGGCTGTTCTGGCTGGGGTTGGGGCGATGAACGGTCATCGGATGAATCGCCACCGCCACATCCGGCAAGTGCCAATGCACAACATACCGTAATGGGAATCAGTCGAGGTGGCAGCAATTGACAGAAAGTCAGGTTTGGCATTTTGGTTGTCCTTGTTGTTATTTGTTACAGAACGTCACAAGAACTAACGCAAAAACTTGCTCTCGCGTTCCCTTCGCCGGCCACTGCGGCCCGAAAAGACAATTGCGCTCAAACGACGACAAGATCCTACGAAGCGTCAACTTTCCTTACAGGTCTTCGAAAACGGCACACGTTTTCGAACACACCAGCGCGACGCAGCGCCAACCGGGGGCGGCGGCATGGGCCGCCAGCACTAACCCACCGTTAGCTTGCAAAGGTCTTTGAACCGCATCACATGAGAAGACGTCAGATTACTTTACGCCTTCGTTTCAGAACGCTTACACCAATGAAAATAAATCGTGAAAACAAATAGTTAGTGGCTGGCCCGGTAATTGCTGCTCATGGAGCCGTGCGAGACAACAACTCACTCTAGGGAAAGAGAATGAGAATAATAATCTGCTTTACGGTTGGTATCTTGTGTGCGGGTTTGGCGAAGGCTGGGCTGATAACGGAAGGCACCATCGAGCGACTGGGGCCAAACCATTCGTCTATTGATCTCTGGGGATTCTCCACCTCTGGTGGCGATGTGGTGTTCGATCTCCTGTCTTGGGAAATCGATGCAACTACAGGTTTAACCAAGGACGTAAACGGAGACGGCGAGCTCGCTTTTCTGGACACCTATATTTATCTCTTGCGAGACGATGGCGACCTGACCAAAGACGATAAAATTGCCAGAAACGATGACTCCGTGACTACGCTGAGTTCCGATGGCTCAATCGCCGGGTACGATTCGTTCCTGGCAACCAGTGTTGCGGCTGGGAATTATTTTCTCGCCGTTGGCGCCTTCGGTCTATCGATGGATGAAATCCTGGTGGGCATCAACCAATCGAACTTTTTCCCCGATTCCTGCGCCGGCGAAATCGGCGAAACATGCGAGCGTATCCGAGCCGACCATGGCGACTACCGAATCACCTGGACCGGCGACATTTCGCTCACCGAAAACCCAGGTGTTGTGATCAGTGCGCCAGAACCGGGCACTCTCGCCCTGCTCTCCTTGGGCCTGTTGAGCGTCGGGTTGTCCCGAAGAGTAACTCGGGAGACAAGCCGCACACAGGCGTAGGCTTCTCTTACTCCTAAGAGACGAAAAAATCTGGAATAATAGGCGATACATTTCCAGATGAGGCGATCCATGCCTGCGAATCAGAAGCACACTGCCAGCCAGACAGGTTTCACTCTTATTGAGCTGGTCATGGTCATCGTGATTCTTGGCGTTGTCGCCGCCTTTGCCCTACCGCGCTTTTCCGATCTTTCCTCGGATGCTCGCCTGGCGGCCATTGACGCCGTCAGCGGCACCATGAAAAGCAGCATCAATATCGTAAAATCCAAGGCTTACGCCCAGGGGTTGTCACGAGCATCCAGCAACCCCGGCGGTGTCCAAAACAGCTACGTGGTCGAAACCGAGGCCGGACGATCCGAGGTAGACTGGCGCAACTTGTGTCCCGAAAGCCGCGCAGAAGCGGCAGATACCCTCACCATGCTGGACTTCATCTCTGTGGATGACGCCAACACCCGCTTCCAAACCAGCGTGGACAACCGGTATACCCGTGTCGGCTTCGACCTGTCGACGAACCCGGCCCAAAGCTGCTACGTCGAGTATGACTCTTTCGGCGACCCTGAGTGTACGGTCACCCAGTTTGTCTCTGGCTGCTGACCACATCAGCTCCAATTGAGCCAACGGCTGAAATCGCCAATCGCGTCGCCCACTTGAACGAAACCGGCGCGCTTCAGACCCGGATAACGAAGTCCTCAAAGTTGATCCTCACCTTTGGCAAGGTCGCGCTTTTGTCGTTCTTGCTTCGACGGCCCAATGCCACAATGGCAGTGGATTCCAACCCTTGCTCCGACAACCCGAGCACCTGGTTATAACCATCACGATCAAACCCCGTCATCGGGCAACTGTCGATTCCCATCGCTGCCGCGACGGTGAGCAGGGTTCCAAGGGCAATGTAGGCCTGCTGGTGGGCCCACTGCTGCTTCTCAAGGCGTGATTTGGTAGCCAATGCCTGTTTCATGTGATCGGCATAACCTGAGATCTCGTCGTAAGAAGTCTGTCGCACTTTGAGCAACTGATTCACGTAACGTTGTACGGTAGTGTCGCCAACCTCAGAATCCGCTGCGAAAACCAGCAGATGGGAGCAGTCGACGACCTTTTGCTGACCATAGGAAAACGGAAACAGATCCCTTCGTACCGCCTCGGATTCAACCAGGACCACTCGATAAGGTTGAAGACCGTATGAGGAGGCGCTTTTTCGTGTGGCATCGAGCAAGCTCTCAACCACCTGTCTGTCGAGTTTCTCGGGAGAGAACTCCCTGACCGCGTAACGCCAATCCATTGCTGCCTGTATGTTCATTGCTCAATCCCCTTACCGTGAATGATTCGACACCAACGCAAAAGGCACCATGGACGGCCCCTTCGATGCGATGACTCAAAGGTTATGGGCGTCAGGGAGACTATTAAATGGACAGAATCGAACTATTTATTTTCCAATATGGAAAAAGTAGTTCTCACGAAGCCGCTACGGATCACCGGCCTTCTATTCCCAGTAGGGGCGATCGCCAAAATGCTGGTCCAAATACTCCAGGAGAAGGCGGACTTTCGTCGGCTGCTTTCGGCCGGGAGGAAAAATCGCGAACACGGTGTAGGGCTGGGGAGGGAATTGCTCAAGCAAGGGTACCAGAGCCCCGCGCTCAATATCCGCCTGTACCAGAAAGCGAGGAAGAAAACCTATCCCCGTCCCTCGCAGCAAACTCTGTCTGATCGCCAGACTGCTGTCTGTCCGGAAGTTGCCACTGACCGTCACTTCCTGCTCGCCAAGTCTCCAGGTTCTCGGCCTTTCATGGTGGGTGAATGCCAGACAATTGTGCCCAACGAGATCAGCTGGGCAGCGTATCTCAGGCGCTGCCGACAAATACCCAGGAGAAGCGCAGACGACATTTCGGGACTGCCGCAGGGGCTTGGCCAGCAAGGTCGAATCCGGCAGTTCACTGCGCACCCGAATCGCGATATCCACACCCTGCTCGACCAGGTCAACCATCTGATCACTGAGCTGCAAGTCGATCTCTATTTCAGGGTAGCGTTCGAGAAAACCGTCGATGGCCTCGGTAATGTGGGTCAGGCCGAATGACATGGGTACGTTGATCCGAATAGCCCCCTTGGGTTCGCCCTGAAATCCCCTGGCCTCCAGTTCCGCTTCCTCAAGATCATCGAGAATCGCCTGGGTACGTTTGAGAAACGCCAGCCCGGCGTCGGTCAGATGCATGCGTCGCGTGGTGCGGCTGATGAGGCGGGCGGCAAGGTCCCGTTCAAGAAAGGCGACGTGCTTGCTGACCGTCGCCGCCGTCACGCCAAGATCCTCGGCCGCGCGGGTGAAGCTGCCCAATTCCGCAACTCGTCGAAATACCCTCATGGCAACCAGCTTGTCAGTGGCCACACGCACCCCTTAATAATTTCCAAAGTGGAATAAGTATTGTTCGACCTTCTCCGATTATCAACAGAATAACCTCAGGCAGACTGAGTGGCGATTCCACCTCAATTCCGGAAGAGGGCTGAGCATGATGGCAGCAACCACGATCCAACCAACGTCCCCCGGGGCAACCACCTGGGCTTTATTGCTGACCAACGGGTTTCTGATCGCCTTAATGCTGGCCCTGGCCAAGATCGCCACAGGGCAAGGTGTGCCAGCGATTACCTACGCGTTTTGGCAGACGCTCATTGCCGGAGGCACGCTTTTGCTTTGTGCAAGGCCCCGCGCTGAGGTATTCCAGACACGACTGGCCCGGTATTTTCTGATAAGCGGTCTCACCGGTATCGCGATCCCCAACGCCATCGCCTTCTTTCTGGTAACCAAGCTTGGCGCTGGCTTCACCGGCATCATGTACGCCCTGCCACCAATTTTTACTTTCCTGATCGCAACAACTCTGGGCCTGGAAGCCCGCAACTGGAACAAATTGATCGGTTTATCAATCGCTGTTGCGGCCTGTGCCTGGATCATCCTGCAGCGCCATAGCGATATGCAGCAGGCCAATGGCCTGTGGTTTCTCCTTGGCCTGTTGATTCCGATTTCACTGTCCATTGGCAACGTGTACCGTTCCGTTGCCTGGCCAGACTCAACCAGACCGATGACGCTCGCCGCCGGCACCATGATGGCATCGGCCCTGGCCCTCGGCGTCCTGGCCGGCTGGAGTGACATTCCCCTTGTGGCCACGGAATTCACCCAACCATTTATCACTGTCATCATCCCCCAGGGCTTGCTGACGGCCCTGACCTACTACTGCGCCTTCGCGGTGCAGAAACGGTCCTCCCCGGTTTTCTACAGCCAGCTTGGTGCCATCGCAGCGCTCTTTGGTTTGCTCATAGGCGCGGTCTGGTTCAACGAGCATTATCCTGTGGCGATTTGGCTCGGCGCCCTGATGGTCATCGCGGGCCTTCGATTGAGCAACCGCAGAGGCCAACCGAAGCCATCAGCAACGAGGCTGTCAGCCAAGGCAATGGACAACGTCAAAGCCATGCCCGGGCGGGAATGACGGAACTGAGCTAGGCTAATTCCAGCACTTGGCGAAGCGAGAACGAGGCTATAGCCGCACATGTCGCACACCTCACCACCCGCAAGACTCGGTTTTCTCTATCCCGGCCACGCCGCTGAAGACGATTATCCGCTGATGGGCGCCCTGATGGCGCCCCCAGCCCAGGTGCATCTTGTCCATACCCAGTTTCTGGAAGATGCCCACACCGTTGAAGCCCTGAGTGAGATGGGCAGCGTCGCGAGGCTGACAAAAGGCGCCGCATCGCTGGTGGGCTCGGGCATTGAATCCGTACTCTGGACCTCAACCAGTGCCAGTTTCGTGCTGGGCCTTGAGGGCATCCGGCAACAAATCGACACCCTGGAAAAATTGCTGAACGTGCCGGCTTCGACCACTGCCATGGCGTTTGCCCGGGCCGTAAAAGCTATCGATGCAGGAACCGTCGCCATCGCGGCAACCTATCCCGAAGACGTGGCCGAGCGGTTTAACGGCTTTCTCAGCCACTTTGGGATTGATGTGGTGCACCTGTCCAGTCGCGGCATTGCAACAGCCGCGGAAGTGGGCACCCTCGGCAAAGACGAGGTGATTCAGTTCGCGCTCGCGAACAGCGAAAACGACGCGGACGCGTTACTGATCCCGGACACCGCTCTGCACTCAGCTGCCTGGCTTGCCGATCTTGAGCAGGCAACCGGCAAAGCGGTACTGACCGCCAATCAGGTCAGCTTCTGGGAAGCCTTGAGGCTGTGTGGCAAGTTGAAGCCGGTGACGGGGCTGGGGAGGCTTTTTCAAGCCGTCGAATAGAACAGCAAATCACCAATCGCGACCGATTAAAGAATCAACGACACCCCACCCGTAACGAGGGCAAACAGTACCGTCAGGAAAATCAGCGCTCGCCAGGGGAACGGCGGTGAAGGTGGCTCCACCGCCAACTCCTCTTCCAGGAAGTTCTTGAGCAATCGCGTGTTGCGAGTGTTGGCTTTGTAGACAGCATCGAACGCATCCCCCACCACGGGCAACAACCCTCCCAGGAAATCAATGGCCATATTGCGTACCATCTTGACCTTCACCTCCCTGCTAGCGCCTGCCCGTTGCGCCTCCAGCAGCACGTACCCGGACAGCACCAGACCGGCCGCATCACCGATCACCGGCAGCAGACCGATCACCGCCTCGGCGCCGATCTGATACCGGGTAAACGGGATGCCGATGCTGCTGTCGGTGAAACGACTGAATTTCTCCAACCGGTCAAGGATTGCCCGTTGCCTGGCTGCCTTTGGATTGGTCATCGACGGGTTCCGTGGTGGTTTCTTCATCTGAGTCGTCATAACTGTATGGCTCGCTCAAAATCGCATAACCGGGGCTCTGCGATAAGTTTAAAACGCCTGCAGGAACGTCTGGTAGTCTCGCTCCACGCACTCGGCGTAGTGAGTTGCAATGGCTCCAACTAGGTTCTTGAATTCTTGCTCCCGTTCCCCGGTGAGTTTCTTCAGGGTCTCTTCAAAGAGGAAGGGTTTGTCCGGGTTCAGAGCGCGACTGGCGCGCTTGTGTTCGGTCGCCAACACCTCGCCCCAGGTGGCGGCCATTTTGTAGAAGTGCTTTTTCTTGTCGAGCTTGTGGGTTGGAAAGTCGTCTTTGAACGGGGACCGCTCACGCACAGAGTACACGGCGCCGTTCAGCTCCAGCCAACCCAGATAGCGATCCGGGTGCTCGGCCAGGGCCTGGAATGCGGCGGCATGCCGTATGCCCTCATTGGCGTAGACCCGTTTGTAGGCCTGCTGCTCCGCAGAAGACATGGCTTGTAGCAATGCGGGACCGTCCTGTTGCTTGATGTCCAGAATGATGTCGTCCAGCTGGCTGCCTTCATCTCCTTCGATCAGGGCGTAAAAACGAGGCGTTCCAAGGGAGCCGGTACCGGCACTGACCCGACGAACCACATCCTTGATTCGGTAAAAATCATGCTCTGCGTTGGTCTCGCGCTGCTGCCGATAGGCCGCGAAGGCCGCCATGAACTGTTTGCGGCCAGCCGGAGACAAGCGTTTCAGTTTGGGATTGCTGGCATCGAAGACCCGTTTGCCGTTTTTCTGAAGGCGCGTCCACTTGGCCAGCATGCGCTGGCGACCCTTTTTCTTGCTGACCTTTTGCAGGAATTTCTTCAACGGCTTGCCAGCGGTGTCGGCGGTGAAGTGAACTTCCCGCTCGGGGTCGTCTTTGCGATATCGGGTCGCGGTTTCAAGATACCGCTCAACCAGAGCATCCAGTGCCCTGGCACAGGCTTTATCGTCGAACGTCCCGTTGGCGCGGGTATCCAGCACCAGGCTGACCGCCAACCGCCAGAGGTCGTACTGGTAATCGGACACTACGGCATCATCAAAATCGTCAAGACCGTAGATAACCTCCCCATCGTGGTTCGCGAAGGCCCCGAAGTTGTAGACGTGGGCGTCGCCCTGAATCCAGGTCTGGGTTCCCGAAACGCCACCAAACAGTGCAAAGCGCCAGTCGTGGTACATGTCCTGCCAGAACAGGTGACTGGTGCCCCGAAAAAACCGGTAGGCGGATTCCGACATGGCCGCAAATTTCTTCTCACGGGCGGCCGAATCCAGATCGGCATTGTTCGCGGTTATGGCCTGAATTACCTGCTGGTCGCGGTTGTGGAGGGTGAGGTCTTTGAGCATAGGCACCAAACGGGTCGGTGAATTTTTACGTCTATAACCAGCCTAACATGACTCAAAGGGCAGGCATCCCTGGATGGGTTTCCACGCTCATCGATCTGGAGCCTTTGGCGCTTTCGCGTAAACTTTGTGCAACTGGGTGTCCTGCTCCGCCAGCATCGCCACCATGGTGATGACGGTTCGAGCCATGCCGCGGACCAGATTCAGCAGCATCACACCAAACACATCCGGCTCTCTTTGTTGCAGATCGAGGAATTGACCGCAGGTAATCTCGAGCACCACCGAATCCACTTCCGCCACGGTATTGGCGGGCCGATCGACCAGCGCGATCATCGGCACGAAGCCCATGTCATCACCGGGTTCGTGGCAGCGGGCCAGTGACCAGCCGCCGTCCCGCCTGGGCATCCAGGAATTCATCCGGCCACTCAACACGATGTAGAACGCGTCGCTGTGATCACCCACTGAATAGAGCTTTTCGCCGGCATCCAGACTGATCACGCGGCCGGTTTGGAGCATGCGTAATACGGCTTGCTCCGGCAGTGCGCCGAAGGAGGAGAGTTCTCGAAAAAAATCGGGGCCCTGGCCGTGCCAATAGTCGAGGGCGTCGTGCTCGCGCATGGGATTGCCACCTGACCGGGTTTCCTCCCTGAAGTATAGTGTGCAATCGAAGCAACAGCCCAGCGGGCGATGAACACCACACAGGGATCAAGGGAGACAAAGAGTGTTTGAGAGCGAAATTCCCCTAATGGAAATGGCCATCCGATTGTTGGCTGCGGCCGGGCTGGCGCTGTTGCTGGGTCTGGAACGAGAACTGCGAGGCAAACCGGCGGGGCTGCGCTCGCACATGCTGGTGTCGCTCGGGGCTTGCGCCTTCATCATGATGGGCATGCACATTCTGCTCGCCACCGCCGTCGGCGATCCTTCTGCACAAATCGACCCCACCCGCATTGTGCAGGGCGTTGTTGGCGGCATTGGTTTCCTGGGCGCGGGCTGCATTATTCAGAGCCGCGGCAACATTCAGGGCATCACCACCGGCGCCTCCATCTGGATCTCCGGCGCCATCGGTGTCGCCTGCGGCATTGGCACCCTCGCCCTCGCGGGCATGGTTACCCTGTTGGCGCTCGTCATTGTGGTGGTGCTTGGCCGATTCGAGCGCGAGGTCATTGAAGATTAAGGCGGCTGAACCTATAGCCGCTCCACCGCCTTGAGCAATGAATTGAAGGCCTTGGTAAAACTGCGTTCGGCCAGGCGATCGAACACCCGACCCACAAGAAGCACCTTCACCTGGCCTTCAGAGATCCAGGTGACGCGGGTTCGTTCACCGTCTCTCGTCAACTGAATTTCTCCCCGGGTGTGTTCGACGGCGAACGGTTTCGATTTTTCGATTCGGTAGTGCATCACGTTTGGCCGCTCGAATCGGGTAATGCGTTCATGGAGCTCCAGCGAGCCGGCCCCAATAATGCGGAGGGCCCCGGCACCGTTCTTTTCCTCACTGCCTTCCGCAACCAACAGCGACTTTTCCACGCCGGGAAACCGGTGGTAGTTGGCGTGGTCGGAAATCGCCTCGAAGACGGTGTCGATGTCTTTCGCCAGGGTACGCTCAACGTGAATTCGGAACATAGTGAATGCCTCCAGCATGTACTCATCCGCCCGGATTGAGGCCAATGCGCCGCCTCTAACCTCGAAAAAAACAGAGCATAAAACCTAAAAACCCCGGTTTTCTTTGCCCCTTTCAACCGTAACTATGGCGATGACACCGACAGGAGGCAACGCCAGTGAAAACCATCAGCAAGCACCTGATCGCTTACGGCCAGGAACCCACAACACTCCGATTAATGCCCGATTTTCGCCCGGTGTTTTGCGAACATCTGGTGAGCGCCAAAGGGGTCTACCTCTGGATCGAGCAATCTTCGACCCACTCCAACCGAGCGACCACCCGAAAGTTCATTGTCGCCCGACCCGGTCGCTGCGTACCCGAAACCTACGAATACGTTGATTCGGCCGTTGATCCCTTTGGTTCGCAGGCCCACCACGTATTCCAACTCCCTGTCGAGACGCACCGTCTGCACGTGGCTCCACACACCGCAGCCAGCAGCATCGCCCCATCCCCCAGTGCCCTCAGTACCCCGTAGTCTCATCCACAGCATCACACGTGAGTGAACCTGACGGGACCGCGCTATTGGCCGGATCATCCGGCCCTTTTTCGTTCAGGTACTGACAAAACGCGGGCACATCTGCATTCCTGAACTCGCCGGGCAAAAACTCACTGGGAATAAATCCCTCATCCCAGCGTGAAGACACCAGCGTGTAGCTGCCTGTGGGCGGTCCATCCCGGAAAATCTGAACAACCGCTCGCGTCTGATGCAGCCAGGAATCGCGGAGCAGTTTGCTACAGCGAAGAGTCTCCCCCTCGCTTTGTGAGCGGCACTGGTATCCCGCGTCGTTGAAAAAAGCCGTAGCTGAGGCAAACAGCTCGGTATCAGGGTTATCCGACGGATCGACAGACGAAGCCCGATCACTCGAAACAACCGCTACCGGCGCAATGCGGTGAACCTTGTCACCCGCAACATTTGTGCAGCCAGTGGTGACAAGGGATAGAACAATCGGAGAGAGTAGGCGAAATTTCATGGCGAATAGCTTATAACCGAGCCAATCAGAAAAGCCAGCACTGTGTTGGCACCCATCAACAACTGCCCCGGAGGCCCCATGCCATACTCATTTCATGACCTGAAAGCGACCAGCCCAACCGAATGGCAAAGCTACATCCAGCACCGCTTTGTGAAGGAACTGGGGGATGGTTCATTGGCGCCGGACGCCTTTCAGCATTACCTGAAACAGGACTACCTGTTCCTGATCCAATTCGCCCGGGCCTTCGCGCTGGCTGCCTACAAAAGCGCTACGCTGTCCGATCTCCGGCAGGCGAAAGAGGGCTTGCAGGCCATTGTGGATACCGAACTGGGTCTGCACATCGAATATTGCCGTGAGTGGGGAATTTCCGAGGAGCAGCTGGCAAATCTGCCTGAGGCCCGAGCCACACTGGCCTACACTCGCTACGTTCTGGATACCGGCAATCGCGGAGACCTGCTGGATCTGCACGTGGCGCTGTCGCCCTGCATGGTGGGCTATGGCGAAATTGCCAACTGGCTCAACAGCCGCGCAAACACCGTGCGAGGCGCAGCCAACCGATACGATGCCTGGATAGCCATGTATGAAAGCGAAGAGTTTCAGGACGCCATGCAAGCGGAAATACACTGGCTGGATGAACGGCTCGCCGATGTTTCTGAAACCCGGTTTGAGCAGCTCACCCGGATTTTCCGGGACGCAACCCGCCTGGAAATTGATTTCTGGGAGATGGGATTAAATCTGAGCGATTAGGCAAGATTGGCCTTTCTGCTACCGAGGGTAAAATGACAGGCCAATGCGGGTGTTCTTCACCTGTGTTCCTCTGGGCCAAACTAGAGGAAGCTCACTATGCTTAAATCCAAACTGCTGCTGGCGGCAGCACTCGCACTGGCAGCTCAATCCCTGGCGGCCTCTGACTGGCAGCCCTACCCTGACACACTGGCCGCTTTCAGCTATTCACAAGACACCCTGGATGACCACTGGCAGGACCTGACCGGTGTTTTTCGCGGCCCACTGCCCACCGCCGAAACTTTGCGGGCAGATGCGCAGCGCTGGCCAAGATTGTACGAGCTCACCCGGCAACACCTGACAACCATCTCCGACACTCACCCGCACCTGGCTTTTCTGGCCGAGGGCGAACCCAGTGATCATCTTAAAGAATACGCCGCCCAGCTTCGACGCACCTGGAGTATGCTTTTCAATGGCCAATTTCAGGAGGCCCGGGAGCTGGGGTTGGCTCTGGGGCCGGCGGGTTACTTTCCTGCGCTGTACGCCCAGGCGCTCTACGCCACCCTCCTGGAGAACGATGAACAAGCCCGACAGCAGCTGCTCGAGGACGTCATTGCCCGCACCCGCGACATTATGCCACTGGCGCCGGATCACCCCATGATCCGCTTCGGCAACGCCTATGGTAAGGCCCGGATACTGGAGCCATTGTCTGCGTCAGAGGCGGTCGCCACCGGGTATACGTCAGAGGTCAAAGACACCCTGATTGGCCTCCTTCAGGAAAACCCGGACAACATCTACGCGCTCACCCTGTACGCCGGCGTGCAGGCAGGCATAATCGACGCGGCTGGTAGCCTGGTGGCACGCCTCACGTTCGGCGCCAAAGAGTCGTCCATGGAAGAACTGTTCGAGAGCGCACTCGACCTCGCGCCACACTATCCCGCAGTGTATTACGAATACGCCCGGGCCCGATTAAAAGTCGATGGTGAAGATGGTAGGAGCGAGGCATTGGCTCTGCTGGATAAAACCAGCGATATGGCGCCGGGAAGCGCCGAAGAGGCCCTGATCCTGAGGGCCAGTCAGCGCCTTCACCAACAACTGATCAATGGCGAGTAACGGCAATGCGTCGGCAGCGTTTGATCAGAACGCCGCCGACATCACCTCTTGCAGCTCCTTCTTGAGCTCTTCGGCGGGAGTAATCCAGAGCTCGTCATCGGTACCCGGAAATACGCCGACCTCAAGCCCGTCTCTGGTGAGGCCCGGCACCCATTTCTTGAAAAAATCGGGCAGGGAAATCGCTTTAGGTTCCAAGTCGCCGTCGGTGCTGGCGTAGTCATTGGCCAATGCTTCGCTCGGCCACACCGGCAAATAACCCACACCATCGTCCTCGGAAACGATCTTCAGGAACTGATTGTCCGAATTGACCAGAATCCAGACATCGCGCTCTTCGGCGACGGCATCCAGAAAAAAGTCGTACCGTTCCTCGCCATCCATGTCGAGAAGTTGTGCCAGGGAGTTGTCGCTCATGATGGCTACCATTTGGAAAGTGAAAGACTGGAGAGCGCCCAGTGTAACCAAGTGGCTTTTACACCACCAGAGACACCACCCTACGCGCAGGACTTGCTAAACTGCCAGCATCGATACACCCGTCAACAAGTGAGCCGTTCATGACTCTATCCCCCTTTCACCTGGCAATTCCCGTTTACGACCTGGGCGCAGCCCGTGAGTTTTACCGCGACCTGTTCGGCCTGGAGGAAGGCCGATCCAGCGACCACTGGGTGGACTTCAATTTCTTCGGCCATCAGCTTGTGATTCACGAGCACCCAAAGACTGAATCACAGGACAAGGCCCACAGCAATTCGGTGGATGGTCACGATGTGCCGGTACCGCACTTTGGCGTGGTCCTGGACTGGCCAGTGTGGGAGGCGCTCGCGGAACGGCTAAAGGCCCGTAGCACTGACTTCGTGATTGAACCGTACGTACGCTTTCAGGGCCAGGTGGGCGAACAGGCCACCATGTTCCTCTACGACCCCTGTGGCAATGCCCTGGAGTTCAAGGCCTTCAAAGACATGAGCCAGCTCTTTGCTAAGGTCTGACTCCTAACTAAGGCAGCAACTCTCGCCACCGGTCCAGTGCCTGCGCCTCCACTCCCAGTTGCTCGCGGGCAATGCCTGCCTCTGGGCAAACCAACAGCCAGGCCAAGGCGCCAAGGTTCAGCACAATACACAGACAAAAGGCGAACTGATAACCGCGCTTGCGGGTTTTATGGCGAAAAACCCGTTGGCCGACCAAGGCCCCCGGCCAGCCACCCAGCAGTTCGACCATGTGCAGGCGCTTCTCTGGAATCCGCCGGCGTCCAGCCGTGGCCGCCGCCTTGTCGAGCGCGTACAGAAGCACACACACCAAACTCATCACCCCGTAAACTGCCGGCAAAGCCAGCGGCAAGTGACCGAAATAGGCGGCGACGCTCAGCCCGCCAATCACCCCGGCGGCAATCAGCAGCGCGAGCCAAGCGCCAGCGCCGACGCTGGCACCCAGGCGCCCGATGCCGGTGTACTGGAATTGAGCCGCCCGCACCCGGCCCTGGGCATCTTCGGTAAGCGAGAAACGAACCTCACGATTCTGTGAAGGCCTACCTTGCCCGGCATAGGCGCTGATATGCGCAAAAACCCGTTCACCGCCAATGGCTGGTGTGATAAAGCCAAACCCCTTTTCGTCGCTCCATGCGGTGAGCAATCCTCTGTGATCCAAGTTCCTTATCCTCCACAACAACAGGGCCAGCTTTTTTCGCTGTCGAAAATTACTACATCTCTAACCTAGCTATCCAGCCCCAGAACCGAACGCACAAGCCATTCAAATGGTGATAACTTCAATCAAAACTATCGTCAGAAACGGCAGAAAGACTCCACAAACGCATGCGCAGCCTGGCCAAATTTCCGTCGAGAAATTTATCGAATCTTGGCGCACGCCGGCGGTATCAACCTCAACTGCATTAGACCGTTTCACCTGTCTCGACCAATGCGTTGTATGAGCATGACTTTCGTACTTTGGGCACATCCCTCGCTTAATCGCGTTGTGCAAAATTCCGTCACAGGGTAATGCCCAAGGAGAAAGAAATGGACTTCCGAAAAGTTTGGGAAGGAGGAGGCTTCGGTTTCCGAGCATCGATCGCTGCCATCATAGTCTGGATATTTTCCTCGGCTCAAGCCGCGCCCATCGCGGTAAATGATCCCCTTCCAATATCTCTAGCGAATGGACTGTGTTCAATCTCCGAGGCGATTCATAATGCCAACGACGATGCTGCCACTAACCCAGACTGTCCGGCTGGGTCAGGTGCAGACACAATCCAGTTGGCGCCATCTGCGGTCTACAGTATCCCAACCGCGGACAATAACACGCTGGAGCCGACAGGCCTGCCACTGATAACCAGCCAAATCACCATCGAAGGCAACAACGCCACACTCCAACGCGGGGGAATGCTTGGAACCCCTTTGTTCCGCGTTCTTCTAGTAACCGAAACCGGCAATCTAACCCTCAACGACCTAACCGTGCGCAATGGCAGAACTGGCTCACCATCGAATGGCGGCTTTTTCGGCATCCAAGTTGGAAGCGGCATCCGAAATTTTGGCACGCTGACACTGAACCGCTGCACCATTCGGGACAACAGGGGCGAGACCTATAACGGTGGTGGTATCGCAAGCAGTGGCTCTTTAACCATCACGGCGATGATAAGCTGCGCGGTAACAATGGCGATGACACCATGGTCGGAGGTGACGACAGCGACAATTTTAAGGGCGGGGGCGGGATCGACACTGTGGTCGATTTCAAACCGTTCGAGGATGACGTCACCATCAATGTCGAAAATCTATAGTAAGATTTAGAGCTATGACAAGAGCTATGAAAAAGGGCCCGGCATGTCAGAATGCCGGGTCAGTTTTTGGCGCGCCCTAACCATGAGTCACCGATGTCTGATACGACCCCGCTCCAAGCCCTACTCGACACCCTTCCTCAGACTGGCCGGGTGGAATGGATCGGCATTCGACCGGCCCGTGGTGCGCCGATGACCACGGTTGACCGGGTAACCGTGAGCCCCGGCCTCGGCCTGGACGGCGACCGGTTCAATGGGCGGGCCACCAGCAAACGGCAGGTCACTCTGATTCAGCAGGAACACCTGCACGCCATTGCCTCCTGCCTGAGCCGGGAGGTCATCGGGCCCGAGGTGTTTCGCCGCAACATCGTGGTGTCTGGCCTGAATCTACTGGCGCTGAAAGGCAAAACCTTCCGCATCGGCAGCGTCGTGTTGGAATATACGGGCCTGTGTCACCCCTGCAGCAAGATGGAAACTGCATTGGGCCCGGGTGGTTACAACGCCATGCGCGGCCACGGGGGAATTACCACCCGGGTGGTGGAAGGGGGGCAACTCGCGCTTGGGGATACGGTGCAGGCGTGCCTGCCTGAGTAACCTCATCGATGGGAGTCACCCCAGCAAACACTCTTTGGCCTCGTTGATGCGGGCCGCAAGGTAATTACTGCCACCGTGGTCCGGATGCACCTTCTGCATCATCCGGCGGTGGGCCTGGATGATGTCTTCTCGGCTGGCACCTGGCTCCAGGCCAAGGATGTCCAACGCCTCACTCTCGGTGAGCGGACCACTGCCATTGCCGGCGCTGTTACCCGTGCCCGCTGTTTCTTCATCGGCATCGTCGTCGGAGCGCCAGGAATCGCCGAAACGATGGTCCAGATAGGATTCCAGCAGCCGGGCTGAGTCCTCATCGTGCTGCCGGCAATACCGCAATAGTTCCAGGAATTCGTGCTCTTCCAGATCCGCCAATTCACGCCCTGCCATGGGGCCCTGGATGATTTTGCCACTCATAGCGCCTGAGTCGTGGTCCAGGGTCATCTCCAGAATCTGCCCCGACACGTGAGATTGATTCCCCGCCTTGGCCCTCGCACGGCCGGAACCGGTCATCCTACCCATCAGCAACGACGGCAACACCCGCCGTAACCAGGGGTACAGGAACGCAGCCAGAGCGAATACGAAATGAAGGCGACCGGTCACTGCAAGCAGCACAACAATCACAATGCCCACGATCAGCGATAACCGGATGGCCGCCGGGCCTCGCTGTTGCCGCGGCAGACTGCGCAACCAAAGCGCCGCAAACAGGGCTACCACCAAAAAAATCAGCGTTATATGCACTCAGTACTCCGGGCCTTACAGCCCACCATAGAATGGATACCGGGGTTATCGGATCTGCTTGGTAAGTCGTTTCACGTCCGCCGAGCTCCGGCTGGAGAAATCCTCCAACGCCTTGGCTCCTCCGGACGCATAGACCGCAACCGCGGCCATAAGATCCTTCAACATTTGCGGGCTGTTGCGATCGAACGGCGCATAGGCCCCGCCGGAGAGCTTGCTCACCTGCTGAAACACCGCACGGGCATGGGCATCGTCGCCCTCATGAAACATGAACACTGGCGTGCGCAGCATGCCCAGCTCGCCAGCACTGTGGCACAACTCGTCCACCGGTTCCTCGCAACAGTCGCCGATAAAAATCACTGCCTTCACCGGCTCCGCCCGGGTCTCCTTCAGTGCGTGGGCCAGCACCCGGCTGATCTGCGTGCGGCCACCCAGGCAAGTGACCCCATTCATCAGATTGAGCAGCTGCCCCGTCTCAGTGACGAACTTCGTGGATTTGAACTCGCGAAAGCCCCGGTAATAACACAGCTGAATGGCCAACCCGCCCAGATCCTGGGCTGCAAGGAACAGTTCACTCTGCAGGTGGCAGGCCTGGTCCCATGTGGCTTCACGGCTCGCGGTGGCGTCCAGGGCAAACAAGAGCCTCCCCTTACCCGCGCCGCCTTTGGGCAATTTCTGAACCTGATGGATAAACTGATCGATGGATTGCTTGTCAGATTTGGTGCGAAGTTCTTTATCAGACATAGGCGTTTGAACACCGCTTGAACTGGCCAGTTGATGCTTACAAGCGTAGGGCAAATGGCATGCAATTCACAGGCTCACCAATTCCGAGGCAGCTCCTTTTGGCGGCTGCTCTGTTTACCAGCCTCTCGCTCCCGCCGTCCGGTTACGCGTCGGACGCCATCTATCTGCTTTATCGTCACTGGCAGCCTTATGATTGGTCCGGGGATACCCCCCCAGCGGACGACGTCGCCCGCGCCCAACGTGGTTTGGGGTGGCGCCACACGTTGACCACCGGCGACGTCAGTCTCGATTACGACTATCAGCCGCTGCGAATCCGAACCGGAGAACCGGCCCACAACGGCCACCTGCATCGGGTTACCGTGGGCGGTGAGTGGCTAACCGGTCTGTATCGTGTGCAGGCACGTTTGGGCCTCGCTGGCACCTCGAACATGTTCATCAAACAGAATTTTCACAGGCAGGTCGTAAACGGCCGCGTGGCGGTATTCCGATCTGCGCATCCGGATTCGCCACTGAGCCTGGGCGTGGGTGGCGATCACCGTTTCGGTTCTTTCCGCTGGCTGCCTCGAGTGCGTTGGGAGCGGGCCAATGAACACGGCTATTGGCTGGTGGATCTCCCGGTTTTGCTTTTCTGGCGAAGTAAGAGTCAGCTCTGGGAACTCAAGCTGGAGCGAAACGGCGATCGCTGGGCCACTCTGGATGAACGTGCCGCCGTTGAGAGCGCCTTGCACCTACAAGAATGGCGGGCAGAGCTGACGTATCGTATCAACACCGCCCGGCGCTGGAGGCCCGGCCTGAGGGTTGGCCTTGGCGTGAGTATCGACACGCAGGTGGAATACAGAGATTTGAACACGGGCACGGCCGATCTCCGGCTGGGAGATGCGATGTTTGGAAGTATCAGATTCTGCTGGTAATTCCGATCACTCGTTTTGTGAACCTGCAAGGAGTAATTACCGTCTTCGACGGCTACACTACCGCCCAAATCTTTCGAAGGGTGGTAATCGATTTGCGCCCAACGGAAGCAAAGGATGCTGTTTCACAAAAAGGACTTTCTCCATGACGTCAGCAGGCAAGTTGTTTGGGCTAGTAGGCATCACGTTAACGATAACAGCCTGCGGAGGTGGGTCTGGTGGAGGCAACGATTCCAGCGGCAAGAGCTTCTCATCGTCTTCAGTCGATGCGCTGAAACGCCAACACCAGGGCCTTGTAGACCAACGCTACACGGGCGAAACCTCACTGGCAGATATTGAGACCAATCCGGCAGCCATACAGGGGTTCACCTCTTTGCTCATTGGCCCGGCCACGATTCTTTGGCCATTTCCACCGGACGAATTTTTTGGGCAGGTCCTCTACAGCAATTCAACACTCCCTACGACTGTCAACAAAACCGTCAGCTGCATGAACGGCGGCCGTTTTTCGGCCAAAGGTGATCTCGACGGCAAGGGCATGGGCAACCTGTCAATCGACTACGACAACTGCTGGCCGAGCTATGGACCAAAGCTCGACGGCTCAGCCGGCGTCAGCGTCATGTCAGAAGACGGCACAGCCTTCGCCTTATACTATGACAACGTGCTGGTGACCGGAAATAATGGGTACTCCGAACAAATAACGGGTTTCGTCTCGTACAGCCCTGAGGCCGATCAGGAAACATTCAGTTTCGATGTCAGTCTGCTTGCGGTCCATCCTGGCTCCGGCCATCAGCGCAAAGAGAAAGGTACGCGCCGTTACGGTCCCGAGTACTACGAGATCGAATCCGAACTGTGGTTCTCTGACGCCGGCCTGGTCACTGTGTCCACCGCTGTTCCACTGAATGCCAATGGCACCCTTCACACCGGACAGCTCGTATTTTCTGCAGGCAATTCCCAAACTGCCTACCTCGAGTTTGAGGATTACGACTGGACAAGCCTGCTGATCGACACCACCGGTGATTCGCGTCCAGATAAGGGGTCCTACTTCTCCTCTGCCGATGCCTTCCTGTTCGCAGACTTTTCAGTGATCAACCTGGCGCCTATTGGTCAAATCGGTTTCCCCCCCGAAGCCAATCGCCCGACGCTTTTGACGGCCAACCCGGACACAACTACCGAAATCCTGGTGGACCCCGGCTATATCTCAGACAGGGACTCGCAAAGCAGCGAGCTGACGGTATCCTACCGCTGGTCTATCAACGGAACGTTGGTGCCAGGCACCACCGGAAACTCGCTGCCAGCCGGAAGGGCCAGAAAAGATGACCGGGTCACCGTGACAACCCTCGTTTCTGACGGTTACAACCAGTCGGCCAGCGCTCCCTTGGAATTTGTTATCGGCGACGCGCCATCCAGCGTCACGATCTCCCCAATTCCAGATTCTGTTCAAGCCGGCGAATATCTCGCATTCACCGCCTCCTACTCGGATCCTGACCAAGCCGGCTCCCAGCCCGCAAACCTTATCTACGGGCCGACCGGCATGGCCATCGACAGTGCCGGCAATGTTGAATGGACCGCGCAGCAAACCCTCTTTGACTCAGGGGCCGTCCACTTTGGGTTTGGTTTCACCGGCGACACGGAAGTGTACGAGTTCAGCATTCAGGTGGCGGGGGCATCACCCTCACTGCCAACTGCAAGATCCGGAATTGCTGTTCCCAGTGTCAACCATGGCATGTTCATTTCCGACTTTCTCGGCGACGCCAATAACGAAATCGTGACTTTCGACACCAGCCGAGTGTTCGCGCTTCAGTACCAGAGCGGTACCTACACCCAGACTTGGATGTACCCGTACCGCTTGCCAACCGGAGGGGAGATCACTGCGATCGGCGTTGCCGACGTGGATGACGACGTTAAGAATGAAATCATTGCGGCCACAGAGCACGGCATCAGTATCATTGCTGACAACAGCGCACCCGCCAGGGTCGTGTGGGAAACAACGGAATTCATTCAGGCTATGGCGGTAGCTGACACCAATTCTGATGATGTACCTGAACTGGTCATTCTGAGCTCAATCAGCGATTTCTCAAGCAGCTCTCAGAATCTGACGGTACTCGAACTCAGAGACACCGTGACTCAGGTATTTCGGACCTCGCTAAACTCTCAAACCAGAGAGCTGGTTATTGGCAATGTGGATTCTGACTCCCAGGCGGAAATCATTTTGAATTCCGGCCTCGTGTACGATGGCCTGACCTTTGCCAACCAGTGGTACCGTGGCTCCGGATTCGGCGATGGCAGCCTGGCGGTGGGTGACCTCGACAATGACGGCATCGACGAAATCGCGGCTGCAGATACATGGGGTGACATCAGAGTGTTCTCTGCCACCAGCAAATCGATGCTGTACAGCATGGACAACTTCAACACCTGCGCCCTTCAGATAGCCAACGTCGACCTGGATCCCGCCCTCGAGTTGCTTGTCGGCGATTGCCAATGGGGTGACATCAAAGCCTATGACTGGGCATCCACCTCCCTGGCCCTGTCGTGGGAAGTTGATATGCAGGACCACGGCTCGAAGAGTCTGACCGTTGGGGATGCGGACAACGATGGCAGCAATGAAGTGCTTTGGGGAACCGGTATCAGTTCCTCTGGATCCGATTCCCTGATCGTCACGGACCTCACTGAAACCACCCCCTCCATCGCATTCGGTGAGTCCGACTCGATTCAACTCGACCAGTTCGCAGCCGCGGGTTGGGGAGAAATTCAGCCCGGCAAGGAGCAGGCGGTTTTTATCGTACCGAGAACAGAGTCCGGCTACGACGGTCAGCGGCTTGTGTACATGAATGACGACGGCCAATTTTTTCTGACCGAGGAAATCAGTGGAAATTGGGAGGGTGGTTCCTACGGCAAGGTCGTGGATTTCAACGAAGACGGCTACGCCGATATCTTCCTGGCCACAGCCCACCTCTATGATGGCATGTTCAAGGCACTGAAGCTGGATGACCGGCTCGAATACTGGGGCACCGGATCCGACTACGATAACAACGTAGGAATGGTGGACGCGATCGAGATGAACGGCGATTCCTATCAAGATGCGCTCTTTGTTGATCAAGATACGTTGAACATCGTCGACATTCAAAACGAGGTCATGATCGACCAACTGACAGCTGACAGCCAACGAATCAACGACTTTGCTTATGCTGAAGGCGTTGCCTCCAATGAAAGATATTTGGCAATTGCCGGCGCTGGCCGACTGGAAATCTGGCGTTCGACCGGCGGCCAATTCACGCTTAACTCAACCCAGACATTGAGCTGCTCTCGTGTGCAGTTTGCCAACGTTGATGACAGTGCCGGACGTGAATTGGTGTGCGCCAACGCCCCTCGCTACGGCACTGGGCCAACAGAACTGGTCACACTCGGGGTTAGCAATGGATCGTCCAGTGAAATACACCGGTTGTCCACAGACAACCGAATCACCGATTTTGTGGTTGATGAGTCCAAACCGAATAATCAGACACTTCTGATTGCCATGACGATTCAAGACGACTTTCACTCCTCGTCCAGCAAGATTCAGTCCTTGTCACCTGTTACAGGCAAGGCGGTCTGGAGCAGTCCAGAGCTGATCGGCACTGTGGCTCATCGCAGCATGCATTTCCGCCCCGATGTCACCGATCGTCGCGACCGACTGATGTTCGCCACCGACCGCGCGATGTATCTCGTAAAATAGTGACAAGGATGGCGGGCTGAGCAACAGCTCAGCCCGCCAATCACCCCGCCAGCGCCCCTTTCACCTTCTTGCTCAAATGCCCCATGTCCACGCGGCCCAGCACTTGCGGGCGCAGTTCGTTCATCACTTTGCCCATGTCCTGCATGCCCTGGGCGCCGGTCGCATGGATGGTGGAACGAATCAGGGCGTCCAGGTCGTCTTCGGTCAGTGCCGCAGGCATGAACTCCTCAATGATGATCATTTCTGCCCGCTCTTTATCGGCCAATTCGGCGCGGCCGGCGTCGTCGTACTGACTGGCGGCATCACGACGCTGCTTGAGCATCTTTTCCAGCACCTTGAGCACATCGTCGTCGCTCAGCTCCCGGCGCTCATCAATCTCGATCTGTTTCACTGCCGCCTGAGCCATGCGCAGGGTGACCAGACGGACCTTATCTTTCTCCCGCATCGCGGTTTTAACCGCCGTGTTCAACTGATCCTTGAGTGATGCTTCCGCCATGGTTGAGCTCCTGTGTTATGCGGTTTTTTAACCGACGGTTGTTGGGGGTTGAGGCAACGAATGTCGTAGTATGCAAAAGCGTAGATGTAACGGAAAACCGGGGCAGGTTCAATCGACAACTCACGTGGAGGCAGAATGGAATTCACCTTTCTGGGCACATCGGCAGGCACGCCGACGCGGGCGCGCAACGTCACCGCCCTGGCGCTGTCGCCGACCGGCTCAAAGCCCTGGTATCTGGTGGACTGCGGCGAGGGCACCCAGCACCAATTGTTGCGCGCCAACCACTCGGTGATGCAACTGCGCGCCATCTTCATCACTCATATCCACGGAGACCACACGTTTGGCCTACCGGGGCTGCTCACCAGTGCCTCCATGCTGGGCCGGACCGAACCGCTGGATATCATTGCCCCAGTGCAAACCCACCGGTTCATTGCCGCGACCCTCGAAAACAGCGACTCCAGCCTGAGCTATCCAGTGAACTTTATCGACTCGGAGGCCGCCGAGTTTCATTGGCAGGACGATTGCTTTGCGGTGACCACCGTCGCCCTGTCTCACCGGGTGCCCTGCCGGGCCTATGTGTTCACGGAGCGCAACCTGGAGCGACAACTGCGAACGGACAAACTGACAGCCGACGGCATCGAGCCAGGCCCAAGCTGGGGCGAATTACAACGAGGCCAGGATGTCACGTTGCCCGACGGCCGACTGCTTAGAAGTGAGGATTACACCGAGATTCAGCGAGTCGCACGCCGGCTGATCGTGGCCGGCGATAACGATGACCCCACACTGCTGACCGAGGCCTGTGATGGCAGCCACGCCTTGATTCACGAAGCCACCTATACCCAGGACGTGGCGGAACGCGTTGGCCCTTGGCCGCAACACAGCTCTGCCGAGCGGGTCGCCAAATTTGCCCAGAAGGTGGCGCTGCCCAACCTGGTTCTGACTCACTTCAGCTCCCGCTACCAGTCGGGATCTGGCGGCTCCCCCCACATCAACGTGCTGGCGGCTGAGGCCCTGCAGTCTTTCCAAGGCCAGCTGTTTCTGGCTCGGGATTTCGACACCTATCGATTGGAAAAGGATTTGACCCTGCGCTGCCTGAGCAACGAAAAATCCTGATACCATGGTCCCTCGCAGCGCCGCCGCACCGACGATTAGCATGACCACAGCCACACCGCCCGAACACACCGTAGCCGAAGCCGAAATTGAGCGAGCGATCCATACCGGCATTGCCCGCTACTTTGCAGACTGCCGGGCGCGGGTCCCTGCCTTTATCGACCGGCATTTTCATTATCCCGGAGCCATTGCCACCAACCGGATGGCCTTGGGCTGGGACATGCTGCGGGCGCCGATCAATCTGTTGTGGGCCCCGGTCTATGCCCTCGCCTGTCTGTTGAAAGTTCTCACCGGCAAACGCAAAGGCCTGGGCTGGTTATACGTCCTCGCAGAGCGGGTGCCGGCCGGCTTTACTACTCGGGTACAGGCCCACATCTCCGCGCTGATTCAGCAAGACCTGCTCAACAACCGACAGCCCGAACGGGCGCAAGCGAAGACCAAAAGAATTGAGGGGGACGTCAGGTTCGAGAGCAGCCTGCTGGAGCGTTACCTGGTCGAGGCGCTCGAAGCGGTCTTCGCTCGCCATAACTCAGAGCCGGTCGACCACCAGCACTTCACGAGGCTGATTGAGCCGGTGCTCGCCGATGCGCTGAGCCAATATCGGGTTACCCGCACCGCCTCGGCTGACATCACCAACAGTATTTCCTGCACCGTGCTGGGCGCGTTTGCCTTCCAGAAATTCACGCCCGGCGGGATTGGGCTTGGCGTGGTGCTAGCCTCCATGCTGGCCAAGACCCTGGCCGCCCGAGACTTTGTCCTGGGGGAAACCATTGGCAACTGGTATTACAGCATCTTTCCGCCGGAGCCGTCGCTGGCCACCACCGCCGGGGTGATGCTCGCCGTCATGGCTGCACTGGCCGCCTTTGCTGCGTTGTCCGGTGTTATCTCCGACCCGGTACAGGCGGCAATCGGCTTGCACCGGCGGCGACTATTCAAACTGCTGGACCACCTGGAACGGGACATTTCCCTCAGCACCCAAAGCAGCTTCCGCCCAAAAGATCAGTACGTGGCGCGAATCCTGGACACCTTCGACATGATCAAATCCGGTTTAATCTAGCCATTTTTGCGGCTTTTCGGGGCCAATTCGCAATCACGGTGAACCAAAACCCGCTCAACAGACTACACTGCAAACCCGCATTATCATTTTGCTGCGAACGGAGTTTCACCATGATCACGGTCCACCACCTGAACAATTCCCGCTCACAGCGCATTCTCTGGATGCTGGAAGAACTCGGCGTTCCCTATGAGATCCAGCGTTATGAGCGAGACCCGAAAACCATGCTCGCACCGGAGAGCCTCAAGAAAGTCCATCCGCTCGGAAAATCCCCGGTGATTACCGACGGCGATCTGGTCGTGGCCGAATCCGGTGCCATCATCGAATACCTGGCCCACACTTACGGCAAAGACACTCTGCTGCCCGAAACCGGTGGCCAGGCCTGGCTCGATTACACCTACTGGTTGCATTACGCCGAGGGCTCACTGATGCCCCCACTGGTGCTGCGTCTGGTGTTTGAGAAGGTGAAAACCAGCCCCATGCCCTTTTTCATCAAGCCGGTGGCCAAGGGCATCTCTGACAAAACCAATGAGATATTCATTGGCCCGATGATCAAAACGCACCTGGATTTTGTCGAGAATCATCTGGCGAACAGCACCTGGTTTCTGGGTGACAAGCTCAGCGCCGCCGACATTCAGATGAGCTTTCCGCTCGAAGCCTCAGTGGCCCGCGGCATTGTTGGCAAGCACCGCCCGAACATCACCGCATGGGTGGAACGAGTACACGCCCGGCCAGCCTATCAGGCAGCGCTGGAAAAGGGCGGCGAGTACGATTTTGCCTGAGTGACAGGAAACCATGGCGGGGGGGCGGAACGCGCCTCCGGTCGTCGGCACTGGCTTGCCCTGAAGGATCTATCCTAAAAAGCGCCACTTTTATTTTGAACAAACGGCCCCATTTGTAGGTTCCTAACCTTGAAACACATTTTTAGGAATCACTCCATGAACGGCATCCTCAAACAGTTTCTCCTGGTTTCAAGCATCTATCTTTTCACGCCGACCGTTGATGCGTTCAGTCTGAACGACAGCCTGTCCAAAGGCTCAGCTGCGCTCTCTTCGGCCGCGCAGGTTAAGGGCGACGCACAGCAACTGGTTGGCCAGTTGCAGGATCAGCTTGGAATCACCCAGACCCAGGCAGTGGGCGGCAGTGGCGCCCTGCTGCAGCTCGCCAAAAATCAGCTCGGCCCCGATTCCATGGGCACACTCACCAACCAGGTATCTGGGCTCTCCAGCCTGCTCGGCGGCGGCAGCAGTTTGAGCAAAAGCCTGCTCTCGAATATCTCGTCCCTGGGCGGTGTGCAATCTGCCTTTTCTGCTTTGGGCATGAGCCCGGCCATGATCGAGCAATTTCTGCCGATCGTGCTAAGTTTTCTGGGCAACCAGGGTGTAGGCGATTCGCTCCTGGGCCAGTTACAGAGTCTGTGGACCCCAGCGCCCTAACAATCCACCCGACCGCTGAAGCCGTAAACCACTCAGTCAACAGGATCAATCACCAGCCAGAAAAGGAGTTTAAATATGAAAGAAGTCAGCAAAACCACGCTTCCTATCGTCGAACTGGCCAAGCAGAACGACGAGTTCCGCCAGGTACTCTGGACCGGCGATCATACCCAACTGGTACTCATGGCGGTGCCTGAAAACGGCGAGATCGGTGGTGAAGTCCATGAAGGCCACGACCAGCTGCTGTACTTTGTCGAGGGTGAAGGCGAGGCCACGATTGGCGAAACCAAAGTGCCGGTAAAATCCGGCGACGTAAGCATCGTGCCGTCCGGCACCTTCCACAACTTCCGGAACACCGGCAGTGGCATGCTCAAGCTCTACACCACCTACTGCCCGCCCGAGCACGAGCCCGGCACCGAGCACGAAACCAAAGCCGAGGCGGATGCCGACGAGTAATCCGTGAAGCCAAGAAAGCTCCCCTTCCGGAGGCGCGTCACCCGCGCCTCCGTCGCACTGATCTACCGACAGACGGAAACCGGTACGCGGGAGCTGCTCTTCATCCAACGGGCCCGTCGCCAGGGCGATCCCTGGTCCGGCGACATGGCCTTTCCCGGCGGCCGACTGCAACCGGACGACGTAAGCACCCGGGCCGCAGCCGAACGGGAGACGCTGGAAGAAACCGGTGTTGACCTCAGTCGCCATGGCCACTTTCGGGCCCGTCTTTCAGATTTGCTCACCCGCCACCACAGCCGCTGGCGCCCCATGGTCGTCACACCTTACGTATACGAATGGCAGGGCCCGCAGGCCGTTGAGCTGAACCACGAAGTGCAGCAAGTGGTGTGGGTTCCCTTGGACTACCTTGGCGACCGGGAAAACCAAGGGCGCCGCCCCTGGCGCACGCGATTCGGCACTTTCAACATGCCTTGTTGCCAATATCGGGACCATTGCATCTGGGGACTGAGCTACAGCATGTTGCAGGAGCTGCTGAAGCTTCGAGAGTTTAGAGGTTAGGTAAGAACCCCAGCCGGATCTACTCTCGTAACGCCGGCTGAACCCCAAAAAACCGGGACAAAAAATCGGGACAGATCTATTTTCGTGGCGCCGACCTACCCGGCTAACAGATACAATAAATCTGCCCCGATTTTAGTGTTTGATGATATTGCTGCTTCTACTCCGTTAAATGCGCACGTACAAACCACCGGTGTTTGAGTGTCAACTTGGCTATTGGCGCCTTAAGCCCATACGTCACGCCGACACGACCTTGTCACCGTCTTCTACATACACTTCTGCAAACACCTCATAAGGTAGCCGTCCAGGTCGAGCCCTTTGTTTCTCACGAACCTTACGGCTCAAACGTTTCAGTGTGTCGCTGGGTTGCGCCCAATTAGACTCAGGCAACGGTTCGGACCAGCGCAGCACCGCTTCCGGCGTGGCGCGACGGTTCAGGCGCTGCACCTTTCGCACCTCCCATTCGGTCAGATGATTGGGCAGAGTCCAAAGGCTTAATAGGTGATAGCAATACCAGAAGAAGGGATAGGTCGGCCCCACCTCGCCTGCTTTACGGCGCTGGCGCATTCTGTCGCGGGCGTTGTAGAACGTGTGCACGCCTTCCCAAGGCGGATCGCCTGGTTTTTGCAGTTCCGCCTGTTCCTGGATTTCCTCCAGGGCATTAACCTCGTATTCCATATAGGCCCGCAACGCTTCCCAGGTGCTGATGGCCAGGGGAAGTCCGCCGCTCATCAGTTCCAGGCTAGTGCCCATGTTGGTGTCTGGGTCTACACCACCGAAACCAAAACCGTACTGGCGCTGCACACCATACTGAGTCGCCCCCTGGGCCTGTACGACCCAAGCTTGAAGATCTTCCCAAGGAACAAATACTGGGTCGTCCGAATCCGACGGCACCAGGCAAACCTCCCGGCGTTGGCGATTAAAACGGGTGGGGACCACACCACTGAGTTTAAAGTAGGAGTGAAAACGAGGGAGCAGAGCTAATAGCAAACCAATTAATCCGAACGAGCCTCCAATCTTCAAACCGTCGATGAAAAACTGAACAAACAACTCGGTAGCGTCTTTGAATCCTTCGCCTATCGTCAAGCCACCAATAAACATCATTATTGGTGTCAATATATTCGTGATCACTAACACTACCATCGGTGCACCAATAGTAACCTGCCAACTGAAAACACTGGGCGAGTATGCACCAAGTTCCAAATACTCATCACGAACTTCTGCGACGATATGGCTGTGATCAACAGGAGGTAGACCGGTAGGTAGCGGCAACGGTGATAGGTAGTTGATCGTGCCACTTGCGAATCTGTCACTGCGCCCCGCCTGTGGGAGTGTGGAGTCTGCGTTCTTCCTCATTCAGTTGGCTCCGTCGCCACATTTGGCCAGTCCAACTCCCTCCAGATTGGGCTTTCCTTTGGCGTTTCCTGTACCGGCACCAACGGAAACCCGCTGTCGGGCCTAACCCTCAGCATATAAACTTCTCCCAGGTAGTGTTCATCTGGCTGCAAGATTTCAATCTTGACCATCAATGCCAATTCGCTGGTGACGATACCATGTGCGGTTTTCTCGTGAGGAGGCGATGAGAAACCAATTTGCAGATAATCTGCCTGTTGACTCACATGCAACGATTCCAACACCGGTGCCATAGAGCGGACCCAGATTTCTGGATCTTTGGTCCATGGAGTCCAGCCGCTTTCAGGCTGGACTCGCCAACATGCCAGGGAGACCTTGTGCTTAGGCAACTGACTGATGGGACGATTGAGAGCAGTAGCTGGCAGACCGTAGCAATTCAGGTAAAACCCCTGAGGCTCACCCTCCGCCACACCATTTTGACTCAGAGTGATGGCACTACCGGTTTGCTCCAACACTTCGATGTACTTTTCGAGCGTGAGCTTCTGATTTCGGCTTTGGTCGCTGGACCATGGCGTACTGGATAGCCAGTCATCCCGCTTGCTGCGGTTGTTGTAGTTGTAATACCAGGTCGCGCTCAGTTCCACCACCGTGAAGACTAGCCCAGCCAGGTTAAGGCGGGCAAACAAGGTGGCGAGTCGCGGCCCAGATGCAGCCCACACCGCAGCACGCGTTTGTACGGCATCACCACCGATTTTCATAGCCGCTTGCCGACTCGCTGCAGCAACTTGCGCCATAGTACGCATAGATGAAACAAATCCCACAGAGTTGGTTGCCACCAACCCTCCGCTTCCAACCATTGCCATAACCGCTGCGATTTCAGCTTGATGATTTCCTGATTTAACTGCTTCCAGCCAGTTGTTTCTGTGCTTATTAAAACTGAAAGAGGCGCCAATAAATCCGGCCAAATATGCAAGTGCTCCCAAAAATGAGTGCAACTTTCCGATCTGGACATGAACACCTCTGAGTTCTGACCGCTGCCATAAAACAGCCAGCTGTTTAGCTCGCGCCCCCAGGGCCGAATCGACGACACCCTGGGCGCAGGCAAACCCCGCAGAAGAAGCCCCAAAAATCGCTTCCCATACGGGCAAAGCCGATTTTCTTCCAGAACCGAAAGCATTCTTACTATCTAAGAACTCCTTCCATACACTGACAAGATTCCCCAACTGCACAAAGAAAATCGCAACACCAATCCCATCCCCTAGGGCATTGATATCTGGAACCGCCATTGAGCCCTTGCGTATGGATTGCATCATGCGCGCCACTTCTCGCTGTTCGATGGCGGGCAAGGCCACTGAAAGTGCGGCTTTGCCTCCCAGCTCATCCGGCGGAGCCAGCGATACTTTGCCATCTGTCTCGTCAATCGGGCTCAGGGCCAGCGCGAGGCGTTCACCCAGAACCCTCTGTTCTTCACGAACCGCGTGGAATTGTTCAACTAATTGGCGAGCTTGCGGAGAGCGATGCCCTTGGGTAGCTTTTGCCCGGTCATGCTGGTCAGAAATATCACTCAACTGATTATTCAGTTGCATAATTTTGTGGAGGTTTTGCTTTAACGCACCCAGCTCATCAACCGATGCCACTTTAAACTCAACCTTACCGCTGTGTGCAGCCTCCAGGAGCTTTCCTTTTAGGAAAAAAGGCAAATCCCGGAAAATTTCGTCCAAAGGCGGCAACCGATCCGACTCCAACCCCTGGTACAGCTGGTCCATGGTTTTCGCCATACTCATGGAAACGGCCGGTGACAACGCATCGCCAATCGCGGCAGCCTGGAGCCGGATATCTTCAGACATTTTCTCTAAGGCGGGAAGTCGGCCCGCTTCGGCATTAAACAGGTTGTCACTGAATTCTTTGGAGTTGGTAACAACGCTGTAGCCAGCCTTCAGAATACTGGCATAGGTCGTCATTGGCTCTTTGTTGACTGATTGGTCGGGCAGCGGCAGGGTGTGGAACATCGGTCGGGTATACTGTGGGTGGTCCTGCATCCACTTTGCGACCTGTTCTGTCGCTTCGTCCGTTCTGCACACATCCTTGATGCACATGCTTTCCAAGGTCAGGGAGGCCGCCACCTGCTCTTCGTCCATAAAGTCAAAGTACCAGGCCGCGTGATGATATCGGCTATCACACAGCAGGTTGGCCCTGTCCTCAGTGATCAGCGCCAATTCAGACTGCCAGCGCGCCAATTTTGGACGCTGGGCCGCCATAAACGATTCCATTCGAGGCCGGTCGATCAGTTCGTTTATGCCTTGCTTTCCGAATCCGCCCCCCTCAAGCACGCCTCTCAGACTTTCATTGTGCTGCTTCTTTAACGCTTTGACGGTTTCGATGTGTTTATTGACAAAACCGTCGTCAAGGTCGGCTAACGCTCGCCGAGTGTAAAAATCCTCTGTCGTCCAGTTCAGACGATCGGTGATCTCATAATAGTTTGTGCGGGTCGCTTCCTCACGAATGGACTGTAACTTGGCATCGAGTTCAGCAGGGTGATTTCGCGAGGAAAGCCCCTCGCCCCGGCCATCAGCGCTATCGGTATTCAGCCAGTTCGTCAGTGCCTGTAGAGTTTCTGTTTTTTCCTCTTCTTCCTGGGCCTCAAGGTCCTTAAGCATCGCCTTGGAACGTTCATCTGGAAGTCGTTTCAGAGAACCGAGGACAGCCGACTTGTCGACCACCGTCATCGACTCGATCACAGTGCCGAGAACATAATCACGCTCCGTGTCGCCTGACTCTTTTCCGCTCGCAGCCCACTGATCGAGCCACCCAACCACGTCGTCCTGGTGCTGAGCGAGATCGAGCATCACGCCCACATCGTCCTGCAGAACCAAGCACAGGCAATCGCTCGGATCTTCGATCTGTTGCTGCCGGATTAACTTTCCAAACCGAGTCTTATGGTAATAAGGTTGGTTCTCCCAAAAATACGGTTCGCTCTCCTGTGGGAACCCTTCATCCGGTGCTTCTGGCTGATAGTCTTCCGAAAACTCTGCCACCCAGAGCTTTGCCTGTTCGGGTGTTAATAGGTGCTTTCCACCGGATACCGGCGACGCGGAGGATAAGGAAACCTTCTGCATGAAGTGGGTTCTGTCTTCTTCACTCGCAAGAACCTGGTTTCTTTTCCGCTCCGTCAGAGGAACTTCGCTGAAGCACACGTACAAAGTGTGGCTTTTCGGGTATTCCAGCTTTCCGCCATTGTGGCCAGACAATTCACCGTCTTGGTGAATGTATTCGTGCAATGCATGTTCATTTTCATCCAGGATGTAAATGTAACCATCCCTGGGAAGCCGATAACCCAGCGGTCGGGATTTTAAGTCATGGGGTAATCCCGGCTCGCTGCCCGCCGGCGCCGTTTCTACACGCCCATAACGAAGTGGCAACAACGTTGTCGTTTCCAACAATGGACAGCTCGCAGCTTCGTCGCAGTCAGTAGCGGGTAGCTCCCAGGCTTTCAGTTCACCACTGTCTCGATCATTAGCGGGTCGTTGTTTACGCGTCATTGTTCATCCATGAGATTGAGTTCGTTGGAAGCATCGATTCTGGTTTGCTCGTCCTTGCGGAACTGCTCCAACAGATAGCGCATTTGTTCTCTAGGGTTTCGATGCCCTTGCTGCTCTGCCTGGAAAGTCTTGGAAGATAGCTTGGTGTAAGCAGCCGACAAGGACGCGCCCCCCAACCACTCTCGCATGTGCGAATCCAAGAGGTCCCACAACAGAAGATTGTTTCGCCGGCGATTAAAGGCCAAAAAAGTGGCGTTCAATGATTCAACATCGCCAAAGGACTGCGGATCATTAACCCCCTCTGATGGACCGGCAGGCTCCTGAATTACCCAAGTCCCGGTTACCAAATTCGGGGATACTATGCGCTGCACTACGTCAACTGGCAGCTCGGGAAGTGGGCGGATCTGCCGCTCACCAATAATCGAACGAGCCATTTCCGGGTGCGCCATGCGTAGCAACTCTTCACATCCGGGCGCACGCTCAATGACCAAAAGCTGGCCCAAGTATGTCCGAAGCACGTCTGGCCCATGCCCGGACATTAGAAAGTAGCCCCACTCTCTTCTTGCGCCCCGTTCCAGAAATTGCCTGACAACCAGATGGTCATCGCTCTTCAGCCATACAAGCCAAGGCGCAAATTCACTCACGGATTCCCAGCGCGTTGATGCGTATAGGCACTCTGCATCAACGGCGCCATCGGACCACTCATAGATTGACTGGCCGATCTGCGGTATCGATGCGCCGTCCAATATCAGTGCCACGCAACCATCGGTTGGCCACGTCAATTTAGCGAAGGGTGACTGCGACAGTGGAAACTGCTCTCCCCTCATACCCTTTCCTCACACACAGCGCAGGTCGCGTTTCCCTTCCTGAGTGCTGCCTTTTGAGATTCGATATTGATCCGAGGAGCGTTCTTTCGCTGATCAACTTCCGCCAATTGAGCGGGCTCTGTAACCTGCCCTTGTACGACCTCAAGTTGCTGAGGCCTCTCCGGCGCCTGAACCTTCTGCCCACTGCCCTTACCCGCCGAGCCACCGGCGTTCAGTTTGATGGCCGCGCCACCCAGGGATACGCCACTGGGGTCGACTTTGACGAAGCTACCGCCAGCTTTCAGAGTGATTTCGGTACCGGCTTCGATGACGGCCTTTTGGCCGGCTTTGATGTGCAGCTCGGTGCCTGCTTCATTCAGCCAGGCAGTTCCGGCTTTCAGGTTCAGGGTGCCGGTAACGCTGAAGCTGTGGTCTTTGCCCACCTGCTCCCGCTTCTCGTCATCCACGGTTATATGCTCGTCCCCTTTGATATGGGACCTGCGATGATTGCCCACCGTCAGGTGGCTGTCGTTGTGGATGACTTCGGTGCGGTTGTTCTCCGTGAACAGGTCCAGGTCTCTCTGGGCGTGAACGTAGATTTGTTCTTTGTCCGCTTCGTCTTCGAAGCGTAACTCGTTGCTGCCTTCGCCCTTGTGGGTTTGGGTTTTCAGGGTGGTGCGGGTTTTATGCTCCGGCAGCGCGTAGGGCGGTGTGTTGGTGGCGTGGTAGGTGCGGCCGGTGATGATCGGCTGGTCCGGGTCGCCGTCCAGGAAGCTGACGATGACTTCGTGGCCGATTCTGGGCAGGGCCATGAAACCGTATTGGCCACCGGCCCAGCCCTGGCTGACTCTGAGCCAGGCACTGGAGCGTTCGTCGTTCTCCGAATAGCGATCCCAAGGGAATCGTACCTTTACTCGCCCGTGTTCGTCGCAGTGAATCTCTTCGCCCTCCGGCCCAGTTACGATGGCGATCTGAGGGCCGTCCATGATCGGGCGCTGGATGCCCTGGGCGGTCAGATCAGGCCGCCAGGTTTTGCCAGCGGGGATGGCCTCGAAGTCGTTGTAGTAGGTGGTGGGGCCACTGCCGCCTTCTTCTTCCAGGGCCTGGGGCTGGCTGCCTTGATGGGTGACGGTGGTGAGCAGCCATTCCCGGTTCAGGCTTTGTTGATCGTGTTCGGTCAGCTCGGCTTTGGCGCCCACGGTGAAGTCCGGGCGGTTGCTTTGGCCGCTGGCGGTGCTGGCGTCCTGTCGCAGGGCGTCCAGTTTGGCCTGGGTGAAGGGTTCGCCGCTGGCGTCGGCCTTGAACCGGCCGGGGTACTCGTAGTGCTGGTAATCGTCTCGCTGGGTGTTCGTCTCGGCCTGGCGTTCGTGCATCAGGGCGTAGTCGGGTTTCTTGAAAGTGTAGTCTTTGATGGCCACGGAGGCAACTCGGACCCGCTCCTGATAGCGGAAGCGGAACACGGCGCGGCGTTGGGTGCTGCCGCCGGCTTTGGCGTTGTATTCCACCGCCGCCAACTTGGGGGCGTCGCCGTGGTGGTCGGCGATGATCAGGGCCGATGGCTCCGCGCCGTCGACGCTGCCATGGCTGAATCTGAAGTGCCAGCCTTCTTCGGCGGCCAGTCGGGCCAGGAAATTCAGGTCGCTTTCCCGGTGTTGAACGCAGTATTCCCGCTCGATGGGAGGGCGTTTCAGGTCAAAGAGGGTGTCTATGATGCCCCGCTCTTCGAGCAGGGTGCGAACGATGGCATCGGTCGTTTGCGTTTGAAAGATGCGACTGTTGTGCATCAGGCCCAGACGCCATAGCGGTGGCTGGATGATCAGTTGGTAGCGGGTGCGATGGTGGCCGGTGTCACCCCGGCTGAATTCGTTGATCACGCCGGTGAAGCGGCGCAAGGGCTGGCCGTCTTGCCAGAGCACCAGGTCGACGGCTTGCTCTAAAACATCCGCGGCGGCGACGTCCGGGTAGTTGCTGGCCAACTCCAGTGCGCCCTGACCCAAGCCGGATAGGCACTCGGTCAGCCAAAAGCTGACGACAGCAAAAAAATCATCGGGGAATCCGCCTACGCGGACGGTGAACTGCAGTCCACTTGCCTGAGGCATATCTTCGGTCCTTGAAGATCGCGAGCGTTCATTTGTTTCCGCCATTGGAGCACCGTCCTGGTTCACCAATAGCTCGATCGGGCCTAGTCTAATACAGACTGCGAACAATCTGGTACCTGCCAGTCGCCTTGGTGTGAACGGGTTGGTATTACTGCCCGCAGGGGAGCGAAAAGGCATCTCCCCTTCGTCCAGCGAAAACACAGCCATACATTAAACATCACTCCTTTTAACCGCATTTTGCAGACATTTTTTGAACAATTCGCTATTCTTCGGCGCATTGAGAGCGGGTTGTTTCGCGCGGCTCGTTGTTTTCCAAAGTGCAGGATGTTGGCATGGTTTGGGATAGTTGTGTGCGTAAATGGGTCCGGGCAACGCTGCTGGTTACAATTGGATTGACTGGCGTACCGGCATCGGCTGAGCCAATGCGGGTCTTGACCGAACACTCCCCTCCTGGTGAATATCTTGACGAAAATGGCCGTGTTACCGGCGCAACGGCCGAACTTGTTCGCGAATTGATGCGTCGGGTTGGAGAGTCGGCAGACATTAAAATGTTGCCCTGGGCTCGGGGCTACCGAATCGCTCAGCTGGGGCCAAATGTGGCTCTGTTCGAAACCACGCGATCGGAGCACAGGGAAGACCAGTTCAAATGGGTTGGCCCGATCAAACGCATTACCACCGGTCTTTTCGTTCGTAGCAATGATGGGGTTTCGATCAAAACCCTGGAAGACGCGCGCGACCTCAAAGGCATCTGCGCCTACCGGGGCGGCTCTGGCGGGGAATCTTTACAGGCCCTGGGTTTTACCAATCTGGAGCAGCCAACCCTGCCTGAGCAATGCCTGCGAATGCTCATGCATGGACGGGTGGATGCCTGGGTGACCAGCGACATAGGCCGCCTGCCCCTGCATGCCAATTCGGAGTATGCGGCAGACAGTGTTGAACTGGCCTACATCACCTCGGTCAGATACCTGTACATTGCCATGTCACAGGACATCGATGACGCCACCGTTGAGCTCTGGCAAACCACCCTAAACGAAATGAAGCTGGATGGAACGCTGACCCGCTTTTATCAGGGCACCTACCCTGAGGAAATGGTCCAGGCGCTCAGCCAGACGGGTCATCCAAACCTGCCCTGGCTGAACTAAGCGAAACGAGCTGATAAGCCCTTACAGGAATCGAACTTCCCGGTTCAGGGCACTCAGAGTGGTGGTTTCTTCCCGGGACTGAACCGATTCATCGTCCAGGCGGACTTTTTCGCCGGTGTGCTCAAAGATCGCCTGTTCAATCTTTTCGTTGGTGACCTCACCGGAAATCTGAATGGCGTTTACCTCTGCCGAATCCGTGGAGGCGACCCCGCCGGGCAGGTAAATAGTCCCGTTGCTGAAGTCCACCGCGAAGGCAATGACCCCAGGAATCAGGAAAAACAGCAGGCCGATGCCATCAAGGATCACAACGCCCGGGTCCAGATGACCCGCTGTCTGCCCCTTTCGCTCCGGGTACAGAATCGTGCCACAGGCGACGAGCTGCAGTGAAAACCCAGCAACTACAGAAACAGCGACAGACTTCTTCAGCTTGGTGTTCATTCTTCTCTTCTCCCGCTCTGATTAAACACAAAGGCGGGAACCAGCCTCGCACAACGCGGAGTCATCGGGCAATTTTTTCAGGGGCTTAGGTCGAAAAAGGCCTGAGCAAATAACCAGAACCCCACCGCGCCAAACACGATCACGGCCAAATGAACCACCAGATTCCTCTGTACAGTTGGCGCCGGCTTTTGCGGAAAGCGGTGGTAAGCCTCGCCGAACAACCCGACGCCACAGCGCTCGCAGTAGTTCTTTGAGTAGTGGAGCCGAAGGGCAGCGGGCTCAAACCGCTGGCGGCAGCTGTAACAACTCGGTTTGATCATCATGGATAGACCGCTCAGAACGACTCCCGCATGATCCGTTCAATGGTCTCCGAAGGCAAGACAACCGGGTTGGCCTTCATGGACGACGAGCTGGCCGCAGCCTGAGTGGCTGCCAGGATGTGTTCCTCCGTAGCGCCAATGGAGGCTAAACCCTGCAGCCCACTTTCGACAATCCAGTCTCGGAAACGCGGCAAGGCATCGGATCGGGACGTGTCAAACACCTCGGCAATCCAGCCAATGACCTGATCAATTCGGGCTTTTTGTTCAGGGCTTTGGACCGCATCCCGGTTTGCGGCGAGCCCGGCAGGCAACAGAGCGCCACAAATGGCCCCGTGCGGCGCTCCGCACAGCCCGCCCAGAGGGCCAGCAATGCCATGCACCACGCCGAGCCCGGAGTTCGCCAGGGCCAGACCGCCGAACAGGCTGACCTGTGCCAGCGCATCCCGGGCGTCTTCCGATTCCTCCTGCATCAGTTGCTTCAGTGCCCGAAGCCCTTTGGGAATGGCCTCCCGGCACAAGAGGTCGGTAAACAGATTGGCCCGGGACGAGAGATAGGGCTCGATCACCTGGGTAACTGCGTCCAGCCCCGAATGCAGGCTGACCGACCGGGGGCAATGGTCAGTGAGGGCCGGGTCGATCAACGCCAGGTCCGGCAGCAACTGTTTGTCCCGAAGACTGACTTTGCGCTGGGCATCCGGAATATCGATCACTGCATTGCGGGTAACCTCTGCCCCGGTGCCGGAGGTCGTCGGCACCAGAATTAACGGCAGGCGCGGCGCCGACAACGGCAATCCGTCACCCACCACTTCTAGGTGACTCATCAGCTCCGTGTCGCTGTTCAGCATCGACGCCAACACCTTGGCAGAATCCATCACCGAGCCTCCGCCAATGCCAATCACCAGGTCCACACCCAGGGACTTGCCCTGCTCAATGGCCGCCAGCAGAGCACTCAATTCCGGCTCTTTGGTCACGGATAAGGTCTGCACGATCTCTACGGATTCCAATGACTCGAACACCCCAGCAAGCCGGTCCGGATTGCTGCCGTGCACAACCAGCGCGCGTGTCCCCAGCGTGGCCGCCCGCTCATTCAGTTGAGCAACATGGCCGCGGCCAAACACAATTTCCGTCGGGGTGAGCAGGCTGAAGGTGGCTGGATGAGCTGAGGACATAGCTGGGGGCATAGCTGGGGTCATAGCTGGGCTCATAGAGAGTCTCGTTCTGTTGTTGGCAACGGAGGCGGCGGAGCTCGTCTTCCAAACGGAGGGTTCACGCCATTGTGGCATTTACGCTGCGTTTTGCCAGGGAGACGACGTCAGCTTCGCCAATACGCCTTGGTGTTCTCATCCATCGGAAAGAAATGCTCGATTCGCAGATTCTGGGCAGTTACATCCAGTGGCGTACCGATGGTGGCTATGGTCGAGAAAATACGGAGCTGTTGATCCCCCAGGTTCAGGGTAAAGGGAATGGCTGGGTAATCGAGGTGCTCCACCACGTGGGTCTTCCAATGTTTTGGCACGCCCGGCACCGTCAGCGCCTGTTCCAGCAGCCGGTTCGGCTGGTCCCGAAAGGGGCCCGCCAGATGCTCGCGGTAGATACGCTGAAGCATGTGGCTGGCAATGTTTTCCCAATCATCGACAAAGGGTTTCATGCCCTTGTCGTCCAGTAGGGAAAGCAGGAAATTGGGCCGGGCCGGGAACTGGGCGCCCAGTTGCGCCAGCCGGAGCATCATCGCCTGCATGGCCTGGTTGGCCATCACCAGATAGTACTCGTGGTCGAACACCACCGCCGGGTACGGCAGGTGCGACTGCAGCAGATGCTCAATCGCCTCCTTGATCATGGCCATGCCCGGTGCGCTCAGATCCTGATCGGAATAGACCTGGCTGTACCCTGCCGAGGACAACAGGCGGTTGGTGCCGGCCAGATCGGTCTGCAGCATCTGCGCTAAATGCAAAACCATGCCCTTGCTGGGCTTACTGCGGCCGGTCTCCAGAAAGCTGATGTGCTTGGCGGACACCTCGCACGCCAAGGCAAACTCCAGCTGGCTCAGGCGTTTGCCCTGCCGCATTTCTCTGAACAGCGTTCCAAAGGCGCTCATGGTGCTCCCCATCGATTCCGAGTATCCAGCAATTATCCCTGTGGAAGGTAAGCCACACCATTACCTCACAGGTAATTGAGCCTATCACCGCCCGGGTAGAAGCTTTGTAGCGTAGTCCACCATTTTGATAAACCCGATTGAGGTGACCCTATGAAAAACTTCGTTCGTCAATTCAGTGTGAAGCAAATCATCCTGAGCGATGTGTTCCTGTCCACGCCCGTCGCTCTTGCACTGATCCTGGCCTCAGGCCCCATCGCCCAGTGGGCGGGTGGCCCCGGCGCTACGTTCTACCTGGTGGTTGGCGTCGTCATGCTACTCTGGTGCGTAGACATGACCGCCATGGCCATCAATGAACGGTGGCAGTCGCGCTTCTTCAACCTGATGATTGCGGTGGATATCACCTGGGCCCTGCTGTCCCTGGCCCTTATGGTGGCGTTCGCGGCGACCCTGCAGCCGCTGGGCTGGGTATTGTTTGCTCTGAACGTGTTGGTGCCGCTGGACATGGCGTGGATGAAGTGGGTGGCAGGCAGCAAGTCTCAGCGGGCTGCGCTTCGTTGAGGTTTTGCTCGTTTCACCCATTGCGTGTGGCTCGGCGCCATGTGCCAGCCACACGCTCAGTACGCCTTTCGATGGTTCCCCTGGTAATCAAAGATCCGCTCCTGCACCTGCCAGTAGTGTTTGTGCTTGCGGGCGATGACGAAATCCGGCGCTGGCAACAACTCCTGAATCTCAATCACCTCTTCGGCTTTATGGAAGTGTTTGGGAGCCTGGCTGTTGGCGAAACGGCGGCCGAACAGCTTGTTGAAGACACTGCGCTGGGCCGGCTTGCTGAAGTCGAAGGACTCACTGAGCTCTTCCCCATCTTCAGCGTGGTAGGTGATTCTCAGTTTGCTGCCGCTGTCACTCAACGTGATGCCGGCACAGCGGATGACCATGGCGTCCTTGAGCTTCAGGGCATCCTTTAGCTGATCATCGGGGTCAATGATGGCTTTGTGGCAGTCATGGCAGCTCCGGGCCGCAATGTCGTTCTCGGCACCGCAGTGGCGGCATTCCTTGAAACGGAACCGATAGTCGCACTGTTCAGAACGCTGGCTGCGGTCCGCAGGCTCCTGTGGCTCGTCCAGCAACCCCTGGCATCGGCGACCATAATGCTCCACCACCCGGCCGTCACTGTCGGTCTTGCCCCAGAAAATGTTGGCGAAGCCGCAGCCCGGGCAGAACACCTGCACCGGCTCGCTGTCCGGATTCGGTTTTGGCTCCCCCACCTCCGGATGATGCAGGTTCACGCTGTTGCCGGCGTAATCAATCACCAGGCAATCCTGCTTGCCCTCGTTCAGCCGCAACCCGCGACCCACAATTTGCTGATATAGACTCACTGACTGGGTGGGGCGAAGGATGGCAATAAAATCCACGTGAGGGGCATCGAAGCCGGTGGTCAGCACGGAGACGTTCACCAGATACTTCAACTGCAGCAGCTTGAAGCGCTGAATCAGCCGCTCCCGCTCGGCCAGATCGGTGGCGCCGGTGATCAGTGCAGTCTGCTGTTCCGGCAAATAGTCGGCGATCTCCCGCGCGTGCTCGACTGTGGCGGCGAATATCATCACGCCCTGCCGGTCTTCGGCCAACTCCACCACCTGCTCAATGATGGCCCGAGTCACGCGCTGGTGTTTGCTCAAGAGCTGGTTCACGTCCCGTTCCGCATATTCGCCGAATCGATCCTGAGGCAGCGCGGAGAAATCGTATTGCGCCACCGCCGCGTTCACCAATTCCGGTTTGGTGAGAAAGCCCCGGTTGATCATGTAGCTCAGCGGCAACTCGTAGATGCAATGCTGAAAAGGCTTGGCCTGCTCGTCACCGGAGCCGCGAACAAACCCCCGGTAGTGATAGCGGTAGATCCAACCCATGGCCAGGCGATAGGGGGTGGCGGTCAGCCCCAGCACTTTCAACGCATCGTTTTGCTGTCGCAAAAGCTCAATGATCTGCTGATACTGGCTGGTGTCCTCGCCGCTGACTCGGTGGCACTCGTCAATGATGACCAGGGAGTACTCATCCTGGAACTGGTCGAGATTGGCGGAGACCGACTGCACGCTGGCAAAGGTAACCTGATGCTGGTTTTCCTTGCGCTTCAATCCGGCCGAGAAAACCCCACGCTCCAAGCCATAGCTCTGATACTTGGCGTGGTTCTGCTCCACCAGCTCTTTCACGTGGGTCAGTACCAGGATCTTGCGTTTGGCGAGCCGGGCCAGCTCGGCAATGACCAGGCTCTTACCGGCCCCGGTCGGCAGCACAATCACCGCGGACTCGTCGGATTTGCGGAAGTGCCTCAAAGTGGCGTCGACCGCTTCCTGCTGATAGGGCCGCAATGTGAAAGGAGCATTCATGGGGCAGTGTTGAATCGGCGTCGGAATGGAATGGCGGCCATAGTAGCAGATGGCGCTTCTGATCGCTGTCAGGCGTTTAGAGGTTGGCCGGCCGCTCCCGACGCTGGGCGCGGGCCAGCCTTCGGTTTTCTTCCTCGCGCTCTTCCAGCATTTCCTGCACAAAGTTGATGTGCTCGCCGGCGAGACGTCGGGCATCCTCGGCCCGGCGCTCCATGATGGCGTCGAACAGCGCCTGGTGCTGCGAAACCAGCGTGTGTCGGGTCTCGCTGCGCAAAGCGTACATACCACCGATATTGGTGACTGTGCTGCGCTTGAGCAGATCGAACAGACCACGGATGGTGTGCAACAGCACCAGATTGTGACTGGCCTCGGCAATGGCCAGATGAAAACGCGCATCGGCGGCGCCCTCTTCGGCGCGGGTCGCCTTGCCCTCGCGGGCATAACAGGCCTGCAGCGCGTCATAGGCTTCCTGCAGTTGTTGGCGGTCGAGATCGGTGGCGCGAAGGGCGGCGTAATAGGCGCAATCGGCTTCCAGGGTATGGCGGAATTCCAGCAGGTCGCGTTGGGCCTCGGGGCGGCCCTCAATCAAGTTCAGCAGCGGATCGCTGAAGCTCGAACCCAGCGAGTCACTCACGTAATTGCCGCCACCCTGGCGGCTGGTCAACAGGCCTCTGGCCACCAGTTTTTGTACCGCTTCCCGCACCGACGGCCGCGAAACACCAAACCGCTCCGCCAGCGCACGCTCGGCCGGCAATCGCTGCCCCGGCTGCAGTGTGCCTTCCAGAATCATGGTTTCCAGCTGCTCGACGATGTTGTCGGAGAGCCGATGCTGGCGAATCTGCCCCATTTCCATTGCCAACCTTTTGGTCTTACCAATTTACAATAGAGAGTACCCGGAGGCTTTCGACAGATCAATGCTGTCAGCCCATTCAGTACGAAAGTCTACAATAGCCTGTTTGACATGGCATTGATGCTTTTCTAATCTAACCGACCAAAATACTGTAAATTGGCCTTACCAATTTTATCGCTCGACTCGGCGACGATTGAGCGCCGGGCCATCAAATGACCACCCTGCCCTGCACCGTGGTCTGTTGAAGAACCCATGAGGACCCCGCGATGATCATTTCCGCCTCGACCGACTACCGCGCCGCCGCTCAGCGCCGCCTGCCGCCGTTCCTGTTTCATTACATTGATGGTGGCTCTTACGCCGAGCACACGCTCAAGCGCAACGTAGCGGACCTGTCGGACATCGCCCTCCGCCAGCGCATTCTGAAAAACATGGAAGCGCTGAGCCTGGAAACAAAGCTGTTTGACGAAACCCTGAGCATGCCAGTGGCCCTTTCGCCCGTTGGCCTGACCGGCATGTACGCCCGCCGTGGTGAGGTGCAGGCAGCGCGTGCGGCGGATGAGAGGGGCATCCCCTTTACCATGTCCACGGTGTCGGTTTGCCCGATTGAGGAAGTCACGCCCGCCATCAATCGCCCTATGTGGTTTCAGCTCTATGTGCTGAAAGATCGCGGCTTCATGAAAAACGCACTGGAGCGCGCCAAGGCAGCGGGTGTCACCACCCTGGTATTCACCGTCGACATGCCGACCCCAGGCGCCCGCTACCGGGATGCCCACTCCGGCATGAGCGGCCCCAATGCGGCCATGCGCCGCTACCTGCAATCGATGATGCACCCGCGCTGGGCCTTCGATGTCGGCCTGTTCGGCAAGCCACACGATCTAGGCAACATTTCCGCCTACCGCGGCGAAACCACCGGTCTGGAGGATTACATTGGATGGTTGGGCGACAACTTCGATCCGTCCATTTCCTGGAAGGATCTTGAGTGGATTCGGGAGTTCTGGGATGGCCCGATGATCATCAAGGGCATTCTGGATCCGGAAGATGCCCGCGACGCGGTTCGCTTCGGCGCCGATGGCATTGTGGTATCTAACCACGGCGGGCGTCAGCTTGATGGCACCCCATCCACCGCCCGGGCCCTGCCAGCGATTGCCGATGCCGTGAAGGGTGATCTGAAAATCCTGGTGGATTCCGGCATCCGAACCGGCCTGGATGTGGTGCGCATGCTGGCACTGGGCGCGGACTGCACCATGCTCGGCCGCGCCTACATCTACGCGCTGGCCGCCGGTGGCCAAGCCGGTGTCAGCAACCTGCTGGAACTGATCGAAAAGGAAATGCGGGTTGCCATGGTGCTGACCGGCGCCAAGTCCATCAGCGAGATCAACAGCGATCTGCTCGTGCGCGAGGCCTGAGCAGGGCCGCCGTTAATCCGCGCGTTCCACTGCTTAGCTAGCTTCGGGGGCTGCTTGGCCTCCGTTGTGTTCTGCCGGCATGGCCAGCCTCTCGTCACCCGCTTCGTACTTCTCTTCGGAGCGGGCGATCACCGAGGTACAGACCAGATCCCCGGTCACGTTCATGGCGGTTGCCCCCATGCCCACCAAGGCATCAATAGACACCAGCAGAGCCACGGTTTCGATCGGCAGCCCCACCTGGGCAAACACCGTGGCAATCATCACGATTCCGGCCCCCGGGACGCCTGCGGTTCCAATGGAGGCAAGCGTGCCGATCAGCACAATCTCCAGCATGGTGACGATGTCCAGCGGCACACCGATCACGTTGGCGGCAAAGGCGGCGGAAATAGCGATACGAATGCCGGCGCCGTCCATGTTGATGGTGGCACCCAGCGGAAGACTGAAACCGTAGATCCGCTGAGGAATACCCAGCCGGCGGGCCGCGTTCAGAGTCAGTGGCAACGTGCCCGAACTGCTCTGTGTGGCGAACGCTGTAGCCACTGGGGCACGGGCCTCACGCACAAACCCCATCAGATTCACACCGTTCAGGCGCATCAGCACCGCATAGACCACGAGCTGCACCGCCAGCGCGATGTACAGCACCATAACCATGTCGCCGAGCGCCAGGAGCGTGGACGCGCCCTGCTTGCCAGCGGTGTTGGCCACAATGGCAAACACACCAATCGGCACAAATTGAAGCACACCGGCCATGACTTTCATGGTGACCTCATTCAGCGCCGCTACAACACCGTAGAGCCGCTCGGCCTTTTCCCCGTGAGCCTCAGATTCCCGCAATTTCAGCAGCGCGATACCAAACACTACGGAGGTAAAAATAATCCCCAACAGGTTCGGCTCAGCAAACGCCCCGACGATATTCGTCGGCACGATGTTCAGCAGCACCTGCATGAAGCCCGGATTCTCCGGCACCCTTACCGTTTCCGACGAGGTCAGCTCCAGGCCAGTGCCGGGGGAGAACGCCGAAGCCACCAGCAAGCCTACTGAGATGGCCAGCGCTGAGGTGAGCACGTAGAAGCCCAGTAATTTTCGCCCTACGCGCCCCATGCTGCCCAGGTTGGCCTGATTGATACCCACCATCAGGGTAAACAGAACAATCGGCACAATCAGAAATTTCAGCAACCGAAGCAGCAGCTCACCCAGAGGGTTCAGCCACTCGGCCACGGCTGGCCCACCTACCAGTCCGACAACCAGACCAAGCACAAGCGCGATGCCAATGCGCAACACCAGCGAAGTATTCAGATAGGCATTCAGTACAGCTTTCATGGAGGCTCCCCTTCCATTTGGGCTCATTTGTGAACAGACGCTCAAATACGCCAGGGCCGGGGATTCTGGTGACTGCCTTTACTGGGGTAAACCGGTATTGCCACGTAGGTTACTCACAAAAGCTGTGGATAACATTGTTGGGAACCCAGAGATAACCGGCTGGAAGCCGCGTGGCACAAGGGATAGGGAGAAGTGGCGCAAAAACAGCCTATACGCGGCTGTTATATGCATATGAGATATTAGTCTCAGCAGAAATAAACGAGTCGGGTTTTTCGGGGACGAGACCGACGATTATTCAACGCACTCGATCTGTCGTTTTGGACGCTTGCGGCTGATTACCCCCAGATCCCCAGCATTGCCCCTGTGCCCAGCACCAACGCCCCGCCAACTTCTCCCACAATCAGCAGCGTCATAAACACACTGGTCACCCAGGCCGGCAGCAACCGCTTGCCCAGCCGATGGGGGCGGCGCAGCTGATTGTCGGTGTCCTGCAGCAGGCCGTGAATGATGTAGGTGGCAATGGCAAAGGCGAAGAACACCAGGGCCGCCAGTGCGGCGGTGGTGTTCACCCACTCCGCGAACACGCTATGGGCACTGAACGCCGCCAGCAGCAGGGCCGCGAAGCTGTACAGCAGTGAGCTTCGGTGCGCGATGTCCACATACACCGGCGAAGTCGCATCCTCGCTTCGGGCCATATGGCGGTATTTCCAGATGCCGGTGATCAGCCCCGTCATGAAGAACAGAAAGGCGGCAGACAGGCAGATCTTTTCAGCCAGGGACATGGCGGCGCTCCGTGGACGTAATTGAGAGCCTGGATTATGTCACCGGAAGTCATGGGAAGATCGACGAAACCGCCATAACGCAGCTTTAGGCCCGCGATGACCAGTCTGTTTCACTTGCCCAACCCAACGAGATTCAAATCTCCCCCCGCCTAAGGCACCAAAGGATAGGCGGCCCTCACCTGCTGCATCGCAATCCTCGCGTCCTCAGGCTTCAGACCGTTTCTTCGCAAATGCGGCATAACCATCCGGCCCACACTCCGACACCGAGACCGAGCGATTTCATGTTGCACCAAAAGATTGGCGACGGACTGGGGATCGGCACCTGGGTGGGACTTTAGCAAGTCGCCGATCTCTCGTGCGCAGGCCTGTTCTGCAGGGGCAGTGCTCTGCTTGCTCCGCCAGATCAGAAACCCGACAACAACTGCAACAATCGCGACGATCAGATAGTTCATGGTGTGCTCTAGCTGGGTATATCACCAATGATAACGCTGCCGCTGCCAATCGTGACACCCCCGCAGGAAATGGCGCTACCCGTCACGGCTGCGGGAATACCGTTAATCAGAACCGTGGACGAGCCGGCCGCGATAGTGCGGGGATGAGTCGGGTGCTTTGGTTTGGTGTGGGGTGCGAGGGGATCGCCAACCCGGGCGACGGGTTTGCCATCGATCAACACATCCGGGGAGCCGGCAATGACCGGCGTTGGCGGGAACCCGGCGTGCTCTGTGCCGATGTCGCCCAATAAAACGATGCTCTTTGTCATTCCTTTGCTCCGTTGCTTCATCGCTCCTTCGGTCCATGAAGGAGGTCCTGCCATCTTGTCGCAGAGCGATTTCAATGGCTACCGAGTGCGTCACGCTACTCGAGATTGCTTCGGTCTTCCGGCTGGCATTCCATCACATCATAGCCGGACGACCTCTTCACCCTGACTGTACAGCCAGGTCCGCCAATCCGACGCCAGCACCCTAACGCCACCCACGTAATTGTCATCCACCAGGTAGTAAGACAACGTGCGGTCGCCACGATTGAAGTTGTGCATCAGTCGAACCAGGAAATTGCGCCGGGTCGGTTTGGCAAGCAGGAACGAGATAAACTGACTGGCCTGGGCTCGGACGTAGCTGCGCCCGGAGAGATCGGAGTGCCGGAACTTTTGGCTCGGTAGCTTCAGGAACTGGTCGATGTCCGTCAAATGGCCGTCTTCGCGGGCCCTGCCCACCAACCAGGAATTCTCAGCGTGGCGCTCGAAGTACAGCCCCGTCCGGTCCCGTTCCAGCATCTCCATCTGCTCAGCCAACCCCTCATGCAACCAGGCGGGCGCATAGGGAACGATGGAGCTCAGCACCGAGTGACTGACCTCATGCTTGATCGTCTCAAACGTGCGGGCTCTGTCCTCCTGCACATACACGATGATCTGCTGATTGGCGTGGAAATAAACACCGTACGACGCGACCATAAATCCTTTACCCAGCCCGGCCAGGTACTGCTGGTATTGGGCGGCGTCCTTCAGGATCAAAATGTTCACGGGCACGGTCTTGTACATATCGAAGAACATCACCCGATCGAAGAACTCGTAAACGTTGTTCACGCCGTCTTCGATCTGCTGGTGCTCGCTCTCACTCAACTCCACACCGACGGTTTTGATCTGGATATCGAACCGCGACCAGTCGGAGGCACTGGGCTTTACGTTCACCACCTCCTGCTCCACCGCATAATTCTTGCGGTCGGTGAAGTGCACCTTGCCCTTCTCATCCACCCATTTGTAGATCTCGGCGAGGGTCGGGTTGGCAGATGCCAATAACAGCGCAAATACCCCGACCCGACTGGCAACTTTGATGAAGCTGTTGAACACCGCACTATTCCCGATGAGGATAAGACGGGGTTGATCCCCCTAAACCTCAGACATTACCGCGAATAACCTGCGATTACAGCCATTGCCTGACCAGCCAGTGATTGAGTCGACAAAGAAGCGTCAACACCTGCAATCAAACCCGCAACTCAATAATCTCACCCACCACACGCTTCGCACTCACCTCCAACCGACCCACCGTAATCGGCAAGGTGAAGCGTCGAGGCCCCGCACCACCAGGATTGAAGTACAGAACGTCACCAATCCATTCGTTTCGGGGTTTGTGGGAGTGGCCAGCGATCACCACGCGGTAACGGCCTTGGGGATCGAGGTCGAGGGTTTTCACATCGTGCAGCATGTAGAAGGCGTGGCCGAGAAACTCCAGCTCCTCAACATCGGGCAGGCTTTTGGCGCGGCCGGTCTTGTCGATGTTGCCTCGAATGGCCACCACGGGCGCGATAGCCTCAAGCGCCTCCAGCACTTCGTCCCGTCCGACATCGCCGGCGTGCAGGATCAGGTCTGAACCTTCCAGTGCCTTCAGGGCTTCCGGGCGCATTTTGCTATGGGTGTCTGCGATAACGCCGATGATCATGGGTCAGCCTGTGCTCGCTTTTCCGCGTAAAAAGGATTCCTCCGAGAGGTCTGCGCTTAGCAATATTTTTGCTGCATGAATAAGCACATTTTCCCACGTCCAGCGTAGTAAAAAATTCGGACCTCCGAATTTCATGGCGACTCGCCTTTCCTGAGAACACAACGCCATGGATAAACGCGCAGTGAGGCGCTCTCACAGAACGCCTTACCCGCCCGAGACATCGTATCTAAAGGAGAACAAAATGAAAAAGTTACGAGCACTCGCCTTTTATGCACTGGTCACCCCCGCCCTGGCGCTGGGATCATCCACGTTGCTGGCCTCGCACCATAGCAGTTCAAATCCTGATCTGGGCGAACAAGACATGGACGAGCACGCAAAACCCGAGAGTGGCACTCCTGAGCAGCACGAGGGCGCCAAAAAGTCGAAATACAACAAAACCGATACCGCAGGCACGAACAATCAGAAGGAATCGGGCGACCACTCGGACATGAAGAAAAAGGACGACATGAAATCGTCCGGCATGAGTTCAGAAGAGTGACCGCATCGGGGCGGAGCCGGGCTGGCTCACGCCCCGCAGTCTTGATGCCACTGCCTCAGTGGTGTGAGTATTAGGCACTTACCTGGTTGCGGATGAAGTCGATCACCTTCCCATGTTCGTGCTGTGGACTGAACATCACAATGTCCGTGTCTTTTTCGGCCCTGACACTGTGGCCTGGGGGCCAGTAGAACAGGTCGCCACTGCGTGATGTTTCCTCAGTGCCGTCGGTGAAGAGCGCCGTAATTTCGCCATCTACCACGTAACCCCAATGCGGGCATTGACAGCTATCTCCTTCCAGCCCGCGCAACAGATTCGTCAGATCAGTCCCGGCGCCAAAGGAGAAAAATTCGGCACCCATTTTTCCGTACCCCGTAACATCACCAAAATCAGTCTGTTGCCGAGCCGTTGCGCCCGGAACGTCTATTTGGATGGGGATATCCATTTTTGAGATGTGCATCGCATGTACCTCCCTGTCTTTTCATTTCTGTAGCACCGCAGAGAGTAGTCATACACACCGCCTGAACTAACAACCTCTCCTGTAGGGCTGCTTCTGCATCGCAGTCGGCTCGCTCACCGCTGACAGCCCCCCGGAGAATCAACAGGAGGCAGCCTTACCTTAAGTTTAGCAGCTGCTTTCTTCATGCCTAAGCCACCATCGTGGAACGATCCGAGCGATTGCAGTTAAAACCGCTCGCCCCAAAATAATGGTCAATGATGGTGCCCACCCGGCCCATGCACGTGGCCATGGGCCAACTCATCGGCATCGGCATCCCGCACTTCGATCACTTCGATATCAAAGGTCAGGGTTCGGCCCGCCATCGGGTGGTTGGTATCAACGTCGGCAAATTTGTGGCCGACCTTAGCAACCAGCACATGGCGTGGACCCTGCTCGGTTTGCACCCTGGCGATCATGCCCGCCTTCCAGCGTTTGGCGCCCATCAGGTGTTTGATCGGCACGCGCTGGATGGCGTCATCCTTTCGCGGGCCGTAGGCTTTCTCCGGGCCGACCGTCACGCTGAAGGTATCTCCAGCCTCACGCCCTTCCAGGGCTTCTTCCAGGCCTTTGATGATGCCGCCGTGGCCATGCAGATAGGCGTTCGGCTCGCCGCTACGGGAGTTTTCAACTTCGTTGCCCTGCTCGTCACGAACGCTGTAGTGGAACAAAACCACCTGATCTTTTTCGATTGCCATTGGGTTCTCTAACTGTTTTGGGGACTGCACTGAGATTGCAGCCAGTGGCTAATTTCGGCCTGTTTTATGGGTCAGGCTCTGCTCGCTCAATGGAATGAATGATCGGGGCACCTGGCCGGAAATCAAGCGGCGCGAAATCCCTTGAGTCGTGATGGTCGTAAACAGAGTCAGATTGTACCGACCCAACCGAGTCATCTTGCGAGCGACTATGACGAGAACCGACTTGATCGAAGACGTGCTAGCGACCCAGCTCAACGACATTTACGATCTGCTGGCCCTGCGGCTCCTGTTTGCACCGCAAGAGTGGACCATGGACATAGAGCAGGACATCCGAGACTTGTACACCTATCCGGAGCGCCTGGACAGCAGCTACCGGGATGAGTGGCGCCGAATTGCCAAACGGGCGCTGTTTCGCGAGGGCTTCCCCGACCATTGGCTGGACGACCGGGAGAACCTGAGCCGATACATCCACTCCCTGCAAAAAGACGCCATTCCCCGGTGCATCCACAATCACATTGAATTGTTTCGGATGCTCGGCGAGATCCTGAACATCCAGCGTTGCAACCAGACGGTGCTATTTCCGAACCCGCGCAGGCAAGCACTGGACGCCCTGATCTGGCCAGAGCTCGCGCGCTGAGGCGAGCACAGAGCCCTACATCTCGCTCATCAGCCACTCCTTGAAGGCTTTCATGCCGACGGTCAGCGGACGTTGCTTGCGGTAGACCAGATAGAAGGCCCGATTCGTGTCGAGCTTGATGTCGAACGGCACCACCAACTGCCCTGATTTGATCTCCCGGGACGTCAGGGTGCTATCAGCCAGCGCAACCCCCAAACCCTCCTGGGCCGCCGCCGTGGCCAGTTGACCACTGGACATCTGTAGGCTGCCCCGTGCGGATATAAAATCCATGCCTGCCTGCTGCAGCCAGTTCTCCCACTCCCACTTCCGCTTGCTGACATAGATCAACGTGTGTTTCGCCAGGTCTTCAGGCTTTTCCAGCGGTATCTCACCCTCCAACAGCTGCGGGCTGCACACCGGCACCAGCATCACGCGGCGCAGAAAATGCACTTCGATGTCGTCCCATTCACCACTTCCGAAATAGACCGCCATATCGGTACTGGTGCGGTCGAAATCCAGCAGACCCATAGACGCGTTAATTTCCAGCTCGATATCGGGGTAAAGCGCCTGGAATCGCGCCATGCGAGGCATCAGCCAGCGGGTGAGGAAGTTGGGGGCGACGCTGATTTTGACGACGTTCGATTCCTGGTTGGCAGTCAGTCGTTGGGTGGCCATCTCAATCTCGTCGAACGCGTGCCTCACAGACGTGAGGTATTGCTCGCCAGCCGGGGTCAACGCCACCGTTCGCCGGCTTCGATCAAAGAGTGCAAGTCCCAAATTTTCTTCAAGCGTCTTAATTTGATGACTGACCGCAGATGACGTTACGTACAATTCCTTACCAGCTTCGGAGAAGCTGAGGTTCCTGGCGGCTGACTCAAATACCCGAAGCGCGTTGAGGGGTGGCAGGTGGCGCATAACATTTCTCGACTGATGAAATTAATTCACCATTCTGTTGAGAAACGATCGCTTTTTCAACAGCCTCATAGTCATTAATATGCTCCCTATCGAAATGACTCACTTATCGAACGAGGACACAACACTATGAGTTACCAAGCTCCCAAACTGAACGAAGACGGCACTATCGATATGGATTACTACACCCAGCTTGCCAAGCAACAGCGTAGTGAACACATCGCGAAGATGGCGGCATCACTGAAAGCCAGCATCAAATCCTTCTTCGAAGTGAAGCTGCCAAAGCTGTCCACCAGCCATTAAGCTGTGCGCCCTTCAGCGCTGAATGACCTGAAGTGTAGGTCGGCTGGTTTCGCCGACGCTGGCGCCACGCCGGTTGCTGTGCATCTCGCAAATGCGCATCGGCATGGCGCCCATACGGCGGGACATGCATTTACCTCAACTGACTGTCCTTACTGCCTCGTCGATTAAACCCACGCGACGTGGATTCCTGCTTCTCATGCGCGGACTGACAGGCTATGCACAGCCGAACACCCGGAATGGCCTTGCGCCGAGCCTCCGGAATCGCCTCGTCACACTCCTCACAGAACGCCGCACTCTCTCCGTTGCCTAACTGACTCCGTGCCCGCTGCACTTCGTCGTCGACACTCGCGTCAATTTGATCCTGAACCGCTCCATCCCGTGACCATCCACCCGCCATAGCGTCCTCCGATCCTGAAAGAATTGGTGCCGCAACGATTAGTAGAATACTCTGCGCCCGTGTCGTCAATCATTCAGAGTCGCTCTATGAATTACCCCCAGCGCATCGTCTGCCTGACCGAAGAAACCACCGAGACGCTTTACGCCATCGGCGCCGAGGACCGCATTGTCGGCATCTCCGGCTTCACCGTTCGGCCCGAGCGCGCCCGCAAGGAAAAGCCCAAAGTCTCTGCCTTCACCTCCGCCAAGATCGGGAAAATCCTGGACCTGAAGCCGGACCTGGTAGTGGGCTTCTCCGACATGCAGGCCGACATCGCCGCCGAACTGGTGCGCCACGGCGTGGCCGTGCACATCTTCAACCAGCGCACCGTCGCCGGCATCCTCTCCATGATCCGCACCCTCGGCGGCATGCTGGGCCTAGCTGAGCAGACCGACGCTTACGCACAAATGCTGTCAGACCGGGTTGAGCGCATCCGCACAGAACGAGCGCGACCGAACCGCCCAAGGGTCTATTTCGAGGAATGGGGCGACCCGATGATCACCGGCATCGGCTGGGTATCGGAACTGATCGGCATTGCCGGCGGCGAGGACATCTTCCCGGAACGGGCCGCCGAGCCCGGCGCCAAAGAACGCATCATCGAGAACCCCGAAGACGTTATCCAGCGCCAACCGGACATCATCATCGGCTCCTGGTGCGGGCGGAAGTTTCGCCCGGAGCAGGTGGCCGAACGGCCTGGGTGGGGTGAGATTCCGGCGGTGAGGAACGGCAACCTGTATGAGATCAAATCACCGTTGATTCTTCAGCCGGGGCCGGCGGCGCTGACGGATGGGTTGGATGCGTTGTGTGGGATTATTGGGCGGGTGTGACAGCGATACCCTAAGCCTGCCAACGGCTTATCGGAGTCTTGCTCCAGGAAATTTGTAACACTTCAACTCGTGAACTAGCACAGGCAAAAAAAGATCTGTCCCGGTTTTTCGCAGATCTATCTTTCCGGGCGGGTAAACAAGTTACCTGAGAGCTTGCTACAACAGGAAGGAACTGTCGCGGCCTTCGCTGTAACGTCAGTGCTTTGCTTTGGTAACCAGGTCAGGCATGGGCGCCTCACCGGTCTTGCCCGCAAGAATCCGGTCGGCATCCAGTGAGGCAATCGGAACCCGAGTATCCATCGGTACATCGCCGCTCAGTTGCAGCTCAAGGTAGCGAAGTGCGCAGACTCGCAGGAAAGACGTGAAGTTGCCGAGGTCATGACCGGCATCGATGGATTCGTGATACAGCCGGGTGATCATCTGTGGCAGGTTCATGCCATCCCGCTCGGCCAATTCGGCCAGCACCTGCCAGAAGGCGTTTTCCATCCGCACACTGGTCACCATGCCATCAATGCGCAGGGAGTGAGTCCGGCTGACCCAAAGCTCGGGATCGGCGTTGATGAAGAGCTTGCACATGGTGACCTCCCTGGCAGCGATAAAGCGCACGGAGGGGCCGGTGGACTGGCCCCGATTACGTTACTGGTCCAGCAACGTGAAGAACTGCGCCAGCCAGGCTGGATGGGCGGGCCACGCGGGCGCTGTTACCAGATTAGCATCGGTGACTGCCTGATCAACCTCGATACCGGCGAAGGTCCCACCGGCCAGTTCCACCTCCGGCTGGCAGGCCGGATAGGCCGAGCATTTGCGCCCCTCCAGAACCCCTGCGGCAGCCAGCAACTGGGCACCGTGGCAGATCGCCGCCACCGGTTTATTGGTTTCGAAGAAATGACGAACCAGGCTCTGCACCTCTTTGTTCAGGCGCAAGTACTCAGGGGCCCGACCGCCGGGCACCACCAGCGCGTCGTAATTGGCAGGATCCAGCCCCTCGAAATCCGCATTCAGAGCAAACCGATGGCCCGGTTTCTCGGTGTAGGTCTGGTCACCCTCGAAATCGTGAATGGCCGTGGCCACGGTGTCGCCTGCCTTTTTGTCCGGGCACACGGCATGCACCGTGTGGCCGACGGCCTGCAGGGCCTGGAACGGCACCATGGTTTCGTAGTCTTCGGTGAAATCACCGGTGATCATAAGAATCTTCTTCCCGCTCATGGCTCTTCCTCCGCTCATGGCTGTCTCCTTGTGCTTGTTTTGACGCGTTTGGAAACAGTAGCAGTGGCGGTGATTGAGCGGGTATTAAGGGGGTACTACAGCCTGCTGGGTGGCTGGCCAATTGGTGCCCCGATTTCTCGTACGTCAAGGCAGTCGATTTCGCAGGTACTGAAAGCAGCCGAAATCAGCATGAGGATAATTCGTCTAAGATGATTCACTCGAAGGGCAAAAAGGCGGTTTGCACTTCCTGACCCGAAACAGGGATAGAACTTAAAACAGAAGGAAATACAGATGAAAGGGTTCAGAAAGGTTCTGCGTCATCCGTTGTACAGAGTATTCGTGGTAGCAGGTTTCAGTCAGAGCGTCTTCGCCGGTGCATTGCTGCCATCTGAGATGGAAAAGAAGATTGCCGAGCGAGAAGCGCTGTTTCAGGAAAAAATTATCGAAACCGATGAGTATGCCGCGTGGCTCCTGCCTTCCAGTCTCGACTCGGGCTCAGAGGGCGGCTGTTATACCAACTACGCCAGTGTCATCCCTGATACAGAAGCTCTGCAGGCACATGTTGTGAGTAGCGAGCGGGCCACCTCTCAAATGCAAGAGCAGATAGACTTGCAGATTCCGTTTATCGAAGCCAATCAGGATAACCCGCAAATAAAGATGTTCGCGGATTCGATTCTAATGCAGAACAGGGCGAGCAATTTGCGCGAACTGACGCCGCAGAATATCCAGATGCTGTTCGCCATGGTTCGCAGCCTGATGTCGCCTGAGCAAATGCTGGAATATGATCTGAAGAATCTCCGCCTGCAGCAGAAGCAGTCACTCAAAACGATGCAGGGTATGAGAACAGACGACTGGTGGAGGCTTGAGCGGGAGTATCGGCAACGGCCCTTGAAAAAACAGTTGGGCGAACTGTCCGGGAGCCCGCTACCCAACCATGAAAAGAAGAAAATCGAGGCAGAGTTGAATGCCAAGATGGGAGAAATTTATAAACAGGTTCAACAAGAGAAAACGGAGTTCGAGGAGAGAGATCGAGTTGCCAGCAGTGAGGGTATGATTTCAATTCCCTACGCAGAAGTTCATCTGCTTCATAAAGTCGACAGCTTCGAGGACGAAATTCCCATTGTTGGTGCGTCTGTATCGGAAAGTGAATATCAGAACCGCCTCGCTGAAAATGTATTGCAGAGACTTTCAGACAAGTGTTCCGACCTGGAATACGTACAGATCCATCACAAATTCGATCGCCTGATATCCAATCAGGACTCGAAAGTAGGACACACGGTATTCGTAAAACGTGCTGGGCTCTGGTCACCAGAAAACATCGTCTCAAGGTACTTTGAGGGGGTGACGCTTGAATACAGCCAAATCCGGGCTCCGCGACAACTTGCCAGATACTTCAAGGCCCACGAACGTGAGGAGACCTACTGGAGTCGGCTGGACTACATGGAAAACTTCACGCCTTACGAAGCCAGCCTGATGACGGGTACTGAAAACCGTATTGTTATTCCGGCGGACCTGAAGGGGCCTAGCTCGGAAGACATCAGAATGATGATGTTGCGTGAGGTTGAACTTAACTCGACTGCCGATGTGGATTACTGGAACAAGGCCTATTCCAGTTCTTATTTCGGAGGCTCCGTCGTATCTGTCATTGATTCGGTATCCAACGTGAACTGCAGGCCAGCGGGCGGAGGGTATTCCTGCCAATTTGATGTTGAAGCACGTGTCGTTTACTCCGAGCAAGGCGGCGCTCTGCTTGTAAGAGAGTGGATGAAACACACCACAGGCAGCGAAGTAGAAAAAATACAGGTAAACAGAACCCGTCAGCTCAATATGACAGAAGCCGGATGGCGCTCGCCGGATGAAGTGGCCGAGATTCATAGGCAACAGAAGGCAATGGCCGACGCCGTGATCAAGGGCATAGCTATCGGAGGCTGTGCATTCGCGGATGAGACGGATCTGGACTGCCAGTAGTTCGCATCGAAACTGCAAGTCGGATCGGGCGTTCGAAGGATCGAGCGATCAGACACCGGAACAGATCTTTTTTCAAATAGGAAAATAAATCTGTTCCGGTCTCCTCGGGTGGCAAATACATCCTCAAGCAAGTCGCCAAGATTGGTAAGCAGATAGCCTCCGGTGACACTCAGATGTACGAAACCTGTCGGCAGCGAGTCGCAGTAAACTTTCGAAACCAAATGGAAATGGCAAAACAAGGATTGTGATATGAAAAAAACCGCCCTGCTTTTAACTTTGTCCTGCCTCGCTTTTTCGGCCTGCGGCCAAACCGATCAGCAGATCACGGCCGCCTATGCCGGCATGAAATTTCAGGTACCGGCGTCGCCCGAAATCATTGCCTCACTCGGTGCCAAAAACGACATCTTACTGATTAAGTATTCTGATACCGTCGGCAAGAAATACATCACCTTCAACACCGAAAACTTCCTCGAAACAGGTGGTTGCGAGCGGTCTTACTTTTTCGAGGCGACATTATCGAAGAAAGAGGCTCTCGACTGCGACCAGGCTAGCGTCGAGTCTTTCAAGAGCGTGTTCGTTCAAGACACGGATTCCGGCGTCTGGAAGGTCGAGAATAGAGCTTATTACTACTTTCTGTCTGATCAAGATCCGTCGTTTGTCTTTTTTGAGACCGACAACGGCAACTTGATCAAGTTGGAATCTGACTTTCTGGACTCTAGTGGTTTCCTGCGAATGCTGGGCGAAACCTAGATCTGCATCGGCTTTCCAAAGCTAGTCCATCTATTCTCAGTGGAAACGTCGAAAACAGTCTACTCTGACCTCACTACCACCGCTCAGAACCACCCTTCAAGACAAGGAAAGCTCTAGGACGATGAAAAACAACTACAAAATTGCCCTCCTGATCGACTGCGACAACGTCAGCCATCAATCCATAGAAGGGGTACTTCAGGAGCTTGCCAAATACGGGGCTGTGAACGTGCGCCATGCCCACGGAAACTGGAATGGTCCGCAACTGGGTGGCTGGATCGAAAAGCTCCACGCCAACGCCATCCGGCCGGTTCAGCAATTTGCCTATACAACCGGCAAAAATGCTACCGATGCCTCAATGATTATCGACGCCATGGACCTGCTCTACAGCGGAAACGTCGATGCGTTCGCTCTCATGACCAGCGATTCCGACTTTACGCCCCTGGTCATGCGAATCCTTGAGGCCGGGCTACCCGTCTTTGGCTTCGGCGAACGCAAAACGCCTATGCCCTTCGTAAACGCCTGCTCGCAGTTCATTTACACCGAGAATCTGCGCGAAGACACCGAGGAACCTGATAACACCAACAATGACGGAGCGCCAAAACCAACCGTCGAAACCAAGTGGGGGCGCAACCAACTTAGGGGCGACACCGTTCTGGTACGGACTCTACGAACTGCAGTGGAACAGACTGCCGACGACGATGGCTGGGCCCATCTCGGCAAGGTTGGCCAGTACATTTCTAATAACAGCTCTTTCTCCCCTGTAAACTTCGGGTACAAAAAGTTGAGTGACCTTATTCGGGCTAGTGAGCTGTTTGAAATGAGCGTGAGGGACAAGAACGTCCTCCATATCAAAAGCCCGGAAAAATAAATCTGTCCCGGTTTCCCCGGTTTTGATATGGGCTATTTTCTAATTTTCTCCTCCAACGGCTTGAGAGGAACTACTTCCGTTCTGTGACGGTGTTTTCGTATAGCGAAGCCATTCACTATTTTCTTTTGAGATTAGACTTTCTACTCGTTGAACAAGAAGGGCATATGAACTCGAATCAGAATATGGCTGAGCTGACGTGAGAAATAGGAATTTTTCATGTTTAAGAGATTCACAGGTAGTTCTATATTCTGTCCACTGCTCATGGTACTTATTTAATGCCTCAAGGGAAGATGCAATGGCAATTGCAGCACCAAGGAGCCCCACGACTAAAGTCACCGGCATGATTCCCTCGCCAAAACCAGCAATCAGCGGTATAGCCGCCGCTGCAACAATTTCGAACCTACGCAGAGCCTTATACCTATACTGTGCTTTTGAGCTTTTATCGTCATACCACCTAATTTGATGATCTAATCGTACTTTAATATATTCAGATTCATTCATCGCTCGAAACCCTTATTTATCTTAAAAAACATAAAATAAAAGAGCACAACCTAATTAATTGACAAAACATGCTGCTTGAAGCTCTTTCCGATTACTTTTCCCAAGGCTACAGGAACAGCATTACCAATCATGGTCCCGATCGGAGCGATCTGAACTTTTTCTCCCGGGGGCAAAAACTGATAGCTTTTGGGAAAAGTTTGCAGCATAGCAGCCTCTCGAAGCGATATCGCCCGATCTTGTTCTGGATGCCCAAAACGACCATTTCCGAATCCATAACTCTGGGTGGTAATGGTCGGGCTAACGTTATCCCAACTCATTCGGCCGTAGACGCCAACATAAGTTTTACCTGATTCTTTCCGATGGCATTCAGCCCTCAAATTCTCGGGCCAGTCCCGCCAAGTTCCTCCAGGTTTGGAGTGCTTTATTCTCGCCATATTAGTAGAGGACAAACCAGCGGCAATGTGTAACCGATCTTTCTCACACTGCTCTCCCGCCTTTATTGGAGGGAGCCTTCCGATAGTTTGCTTTACTGTCTTATACTTTTTAGGCTTCCTCAAAGGACCCAGCATATTGATATCCGCCAATCTCGAAGCAAGCAACACATGCCTGTTCCTACTTTGAGGAATGCCGTAATCAGGACAATAAATTTTCTGTGCCCATACTCGATAGCCGAGCCCCTTTAACTCCTCAACGAAGTCGTGATATACCTCATGCCTAGTTACATCAGGCACATTCTCCATTGTTACCAACTCAGGAAGAGATTGGTTAATTAGACGGGAGAAAGCATAAAGAAGGGGCCATTTTTTATCACTTCTTACATCCCGGCCTTGAGAATAGGTGGAAAAAGGTTGACAAGGCGCACAACCAGCTAAAAGTCTCAAACTGCCCGTCGGATACAGAGAGTTCAGCTCAATACCCGTTAGAAGCCTAACATCCTTATCAAAGAATCTTGCCCCAGCATTGTTTCTTTCATATGCATACTTACAAGAACGCTGAATATCAAAGCCAGCAACAACCTTCACACCAGCCTTTATAAGGCCGTGAGTTAAACCACCAGCACCGCAAAACAAGTCAATTGCAGCAATATCACTCATCCGAGCAACTCCAAGAATTCGCACATGCCATCACGTTAAATTTGCCAGCCGCTTGACTTCCGCCAAAATCGCACTTTCTGGTTTAGACTCGTACTTCAAAGCTGTCGTTATTTCCTTAATTTTTGAGACAACGCGATTGGCCTCATGAACTGACAGACTTACTTTTCCGCTGGAATCATTACTGATATTAGCCCATGCGACATCTACATCTAATGGTTTCTCAGGCTTATGGCTATTGACATTAAAAATCTCATGCTCGCTTTTCGTAATCCAACCGGCACCAACCTCTGAAACGGCTCCCCAGCTTTTTGCCATTGATTCGCTAGTAACATATATTACGTAAATACCTTGAGTCGAATAACTCTCAACGAAAAAATCACGCAAATATCCGAATATAGGTGTTTTATCAGGTATAACGGATTCCGGATTATCGGAAGAAGTATAAATTATTTCACCAGCAGGTACGCCATTAAAGACGAGCAGATCGAAAATAAAATCACACGTTGACTTATCCGCGCCAGCATGACTAATAAGCAATTTTTTCTTGGAGTTATCAATGCTCTTTTTTACACCCATATTTGGAAAGCTATTATTTATAGCTTTCGAAATATATCCTTTCACCTTATCTGCATCGACAGCTCCACTTTTAAACTGATCACTAATCATGTCAGCAGCAGATCCGGAAGCCTCGGATTTAAACCTTTCAATTTGCTCTTTAAACAACTCCTCGCGCTGCTTTTTCATTCTATTCTTCTCTTCGTCTTTCTCCTGCTTGACAAAAGAAGCATACTTTACGCGCAAACCTATTGCTTTCGGAAGGAGCTCATTCCGAACATACCGTAATACTTCTTGGTAACGCTCATCGTCTGTTTTATAGCCTTGCCGATTACTCAAAGCCATATCGGGAAGTGACGTCTCTTCAAACAAATCTACATGCAATTGACCAACAACGTAAACCTCGCTCATTGCATTTTTACCAACAAGCGGAAGAATATTATATTCACCTAGCTTTTTATTCGAAAGCAACGAAATAAAGTTATCAGGAAAATCAGAACTATCCAATTTCCTGCCTCTCGTCGAGCGATAAACACCAATCCATCCACGCACTTCCAGCTCGAATGAGTCTTCCTCTCCATCTTTGCACTTGAGGAATAGATTTTTTTTATAGCTCGGCCACTTTTTTAAGAGATCAACCTCATGTTCCTTCCTATTTTTCAACTGACTGTCGAAGTAGTTGGCAAGAAATTCGTACTCTCGCCCGAGGGTAATCAAGCCACCTAAACCACGCACCAGATCCTCTTCGAAAGAATCAATTACGGTACTTTGAGCTCCAACTTCCACGTGAATGCGAAAGGTCTTATCGACCAAAGGGAAAATTTTTAGTATGTTATTTCTTATTGCCTTTATTGTTTTGTTCAGGACATATTGGGGACTTCGCATTACAACCGCAGTACCATTATTTTTAATTTTGTGAAATCCTATTTCAGATTCTTGAATTGGTTTTAGAAGCCTATCCTCACCAACATTCCGAGACAATACAAAACCTGAACGCTCTCCATTCTTCACTGTTTTTATTTCTACATTCGGCGAAACAGATAAAGCTGCCAGCTTACCGACACCCTTTCGTCCCATCTTTTTTCGCTTATTATCACTACCCCGAACATACTCTTGCTCAGCTGTTAACCTAGTCTCCTGTGCGACATTCAAATACTTTTCAATATCTCCGTCTTCGTAGGACATTCCATGCCCGTCATCTTCAACTATTAAACTCCCTTTTTCTTGGATTATATAGACGTTTTTTGCGTTCGCATCGTATGCATTTGCAATCAATTCTGCCAATATAAAATATACGTTTGTATAGAGGCTAGGACCTAGAAGCTCAAGAATCCTAGGGTCAATGGATATTTTGTATTCCTTTTGTGTCGGCACACTCCCCCCCAGTTTTATAAAATCATTTGTTTTTGCTAGCTAACTCGTCAAAACCCCCTTGCTGAACAAAAATCGATCAAAACAAGTACAGATATCACAGTCAACCAGCGCCGCACAGCTCGTAAACGCTATTTTATTCCTTGGAGAATAGAAAAAAAGGTTTTTAGGAACTTTTCCACCTATGCTATCCAAATTTGAGGCTGGACTGCACCGACAGGACTAAAGAAGCGACCTCAACAGTTTTTAGTAGAATCAGCTCGCGGAAAGATGCTTTCTCGCCCCCCCCTACTCACTAACAACCGTTCTTTGCTCTATAACAAAAAGGCACTTTCGGTTCTGTGGGGGTCTGTTTAGCTAGCCGCTATATGGGCTGGCATCAGCAACGACAGCAAGAAGTGAGGAGGGCCGAAAATCTCGGGAGTTCTTTTCAGATGATCAAGAGAACTGCCCCGACGCTGGATCCCAACTGGGTCTCAGCGGGTGCAAATCAGGGCAGTTATATCTAGAGCTTTCGCAGATTTACTTGTCTCGCTTGCTTCCCATCAGTGAAAACACCGCTACTATCCCGACAGCACCAACCGCAAACAGATACTCAATATGCAGAACATCCCCAATAGCCTCATGCCCCGGATGCCCCCAGGCAGCGCCAGAGGCGAAAATCAGTCCAGCAGCCACAGCAAGTTGGTTACGTAGTTTCATGTTTTTTCTCCGTAGTTTTTAAATCGGTTAATCAATTCGCTCAGACGGTTTCAGCCACTTTCCCAGGCCGGCGTTCCGGCAACATGCCGCGCTCCAGAATGAAGCTGATGATCGTCTCCAGCCCTACCCCGTCGTACAGGTTGGTGAACACGAAGGGGCGTTCGCCGCGCATCTTCTTGGCGTCGCGGTCCATGATGTCCAGGGAGGCGTGCACCTGCTCGGCGATGTCGATCTTGTTGATGATCAGCAGATCGGACTTGGTGATGCCGGGGCCGCCTTTGCGGGGGATTTTGTCGCCGGCGGAGACGTCGATCACGTAGAGGGTGAGGTCGGACAGTTCCGGGCTGAAGGTGGCGGAAAGGTTGTCGCCGCCGGATTCCACCAGCACCAGTTCCAGGTTCGGGTGGCGGCTTTGCAGGTCGTCGATGGCCGCCAGGTTCATGGAGGCGTCTTCACGGATTGCCGTGTGCGGGCAGCCGCCGGTTTCCACGCCGAGGATGCGGTCGGCATCCAGGGCTTCGTGGCGCAGGAGGAAGTCGGCGTCTTCCCGGGTGTAGATGTCGTTGGTGACTACGGCGATGTCGTAGTGGTCCCGGAGGGCTTTGCACAGTTGGCGCAGCAGCGCGGTTTTACCGGAGCCGACGGGGCCGCCGACGCCTACTCTCAGACAATGTGTCATGGCAGTTTCTCCTCGATTGTTATTCAGCTTCTGAAAAGCCGTGAGTATTGGGTTTCGTGTAATGCACTCCCGAGCGCCAATCCCGGCAGGATGGGCCCGATTTCGTGATCTTTGCGTTCCATGGCGATGTCCACCGCCTCGACCAGTTTTGGCCGCAGGTGTTCGGTGATGCGCTGGGCGGCGGTGTGGCCCAGGGGCAGCGCTTTGCAGGCGACCGCCAACTGGTTTTCCAGCCAGGCCCAGGCGAAGCCGAGCAAAGTCTGGCGTACCGGAACGAAACGCTTGTGGGCGGCCCAGGCGAACATGGTGATGTAGCCGGGTTCCGCCGGGATCAGTCGTTCCGCCGGCAGCAGCTCCAGGTTGCGCAGCAGGGTGACCAGGGCGCCGCCCAAGCGGGCGTCTTCGTCGCTCAGTTCGGCGGTTTCCCGGGTGGCTTGCAGCCACTGGTTCCAGTTGGCGATGGTGCCTGCGTCCTCATTGGCCCACGCCGTTTGCAGGCGCACCAGCAGGGGCAGTTCGCAGCGGCTGAGGCCGTCTTCCAGCACCCCCGCGAGCCATTCCCGCAATTCGGCCTCGTTGTTCACCCAGCCCAGCTCGAACGCACTTTCCAAGCCCTGGGACCAGGCGAAGGCGCCGATGGGTAGGGCCGGGCTGACCAGCTGCATCAGGCCCAGCAGGGCCAGATCACCGGTGTGGGCGGCGCTCGCGTCAGTGAGTGTGTTTGTGACTGTGGCCATGGCTGTGTCCGTGGTGATGGTCATGGTCGTGTGAATGACTGTGGCCGTGTCCGTGGCTGTGGTTGTGGCCATGGCCGTGGGAATAGCCGGCCTGGGTGTAGGCGCCGGGTTCCGGGTCGAACGGGGCGGTATGGTGCACCAGGGTCGCGCCCAGGCGTTCGGCCAGTTCTTCCAGGACGTGGTCCGGGGTGATGCGTACGTAGGCGCCTTTGTCGTCCATGCCGATAGCAAGGGTGACGTGGCGGTTGCCGAGGTGGTAACACAGGCGTGCCAGCGGCTGGCCGTTTTCGATGCGGGCGGTGACCACCTGCTCTTCAGCGGCACGGATGCGAACGATCTCGCCGGTTTTGGCCTGCAGCAGGTCGCCGTCGCGCAGCACCGGGCCGCGGTCGAGAAACAGGCCCACGTCCACTCGGGTTTCGGTGGTTGCGCGCAGGCGGCCGCGGATGCGCAATTCGTAGGGCAAGATCAAGTTATCGAGGATCTCGGAGCTGTCGATTCCGGCCACTTCCCGTTCGCTCAGGCGTTTTGTCAGTTCCAACATATTCAGTTCGTTCCTCTCAGAGCAGCCTTGAGCTGTCTTGATTAAAAAAGATGATAGCGCTGGGCCAGGGGCAGTTCGGTGGCGGGCTCGCAGGTGAGCAGTTCGCCATCGGCGTGTACTTCGTAGGTTTGTGGGTCCACGGTCAGGTGTGGGCAGGCGTCGTTCAGTTTCATGTCGCCCTTGCGCACTTCCCGCACGCCTTTGCAGGCGGACAGCGGGCTGTCCAGTCCCAACTCTGCCCCGATGTTGGCGTCCAGCGCGGCCTGGCTGACAAAGGTCAGGCGGGTGGCACTGGCGGCCTTGCCGAAGGCGCCGAACATGGGCCGGTAGTGCACGGGCTGGGGCGTGGGGATGGAGGCATTGGGGTCGCCCATGGGCGCCGCGGCGATCATGCCGCCTTTCAGGATGGTGGCGGGTTTGATGCCAAAGAAGGCCGGGCTCCAGAGCACCAGGTCTGCCAGCTTGCCCACTTCCACGGAGCCGACTTCGTGGCCGATGCCGTGGGTGATGGCGGAGTTGATGGTGTATTTGGCGATGTAGCGTTTGGCGCGGAAGTTGTCGGCGCCCCGCTCTTCGTCTTCCGGCAGCAGGCCACGCTGCACTTTCATTTTGTGGGCGGTCTGCCAGGTTCTACAGATCACTTCGCCGACCCGGCCCATGGCCTGGGAGTCGGAGGAGATCATGGAGATCACGCCCATGTCGTGCAGGATGTCTTCGGCGGCGATGGTTTCCCGGCGGATGCGGGAGTCGGCGAAGGCGACGTCCTCGGGGATGTTCGGGTCCAGGTGGTGGCAGACCATGAGCATGTCGAGGTGTTCATCCACGGTGTTCACGGTGTAGGGCCGCGTGGGGTTGGTGGACGACGGCAGCACGTAATCCTTGGAGCAGGCGGTGATGATGTCCGGGGCATGGCCGCCGCCGGCGCCTTCGGTGTGGAAGGTGTGGATGCAGCGGCCTTTGAACGCAGCCAGGGTGTCTTCCACGAAGCCGGATTCGTTCAGGGTGTCAGTGTGGATGGCCACCTGGATGTCGTACTGGTCGGCGACGGTGAGGCAGTTGTCGATGCTCGCGGGCGTGGTGCCCCAGTCTTCGTGCAGTTTGAGGCCGATGACCCCGGCTTTGATTTGCAGTCCCAGTGCTTCTGGCAGGCTGGTGTTGCCTTTGCCCAGGAAGCCAATATTCATCGGCAGGGTGTCCACGGCCTGGAGCATTTTGCCGATGTGCCAGGGCCCCGGGGTGCAGGTGGTGGCGTTAGTGCCGGTGGCCGGGCCAGTGCCGCCGCCGAGCATGGTGGTGACGCCGCTCATGAGGGCTTCTTCGACCTGCTGGGGGCAGATGAAGTGGATGTGAGGGTCGATGCCGCCGGCGGTGAGGATTTTGCCTTCACCGGCGATGACTTCGGTGCCGGGGCCGATGACAATTTCGACGTCCGGTTGGGTGTCGGGGTTGCCGGCTTTGCCGATGGCAGCGATGCGGCCTTTCTGAATGCCGACGTCGGCTTTGACGATGCCCCACCAGTCCAGGATCAGGGCGTTGGTGATGACGGTGTCCATCACGGCGTCGTCGGCCCGCTGGCTCTGGCCCATGCCATCGCGGATGACTTTGCCGCCGCCGAATTTTACTTCGTCGCCGTAGTGGGTATGGTCTTGTTCGACTTCGATCCACAGTTCGGTGTCGCCCAGGCGGACTCGGTCCCCAACGGTGGGGCCGTACATGTCGGCGTAGGCTTGTCTGCTTATTTTCATGGTTACCCTCATTTACTGGTGCTGGGCCCGGGTGGGGTTCTGCTTGGGTGTCGGGGCCGGGCGCTTTAGCCCTTCCGGGAACCGCTCCTGGCGGCACATCCATGTGGCGCTTGAGCTTCGCCATCCATGGCTTCGCACATTCCCGGAAGGGCTAAAGCGCCCGACCCTGCAAATTGGTTCCTGCCTGCATTCCCCCCGGCGCTTCCTGTGCCGTTAGTTCTTGTCCAGTTTTCCCATGACTTCGCCTCGGAAGCCGTAGATCTCGCGCTTGCCTGCGAACGGAATCAGCGTGACCTTTCTGGTCTGGCCGGGTTCGAAGCGGATGGCGGTGCCGGCGGCGACGTCCAGGCGGTAGCCGCGGGCTTTGGCGCGGTCGAAGTCCAGCGCCGGGTTGGCTTCGGCGAAGTGGTAGTGGGAGCCGATCTGGACTGGGCGGTCGCCGGTGTTGGAGACGTCCAGGTCGATGCGTTCGCGGCCGGCGCAGAGTTCGATGTCGCCGTCTTTGAGTTGGTATTCACCGGGGATCATTGCGCGGCCCTCACACTATGGGGTTGTGGACGGTGACGAGTTTGGTGCCGTCGGGAAAAGTCGCTTCCACTTGGACTTCGTGGACCATGTCGGCCACGCCGTCCATGACGTCTTCCCGGGTGAGGATTTCGGTGCCGGCGCTCATCATTTCCGCCACGGAACGGCCTTCGCGGGCGCCTTCCATGATTTCGGCGCTGATCAGGGCGACGGCTTCCGGGTAGTTGAGTTTCAGGCCCTTGGCTTTGCGGCGTTCGGCCAACAGTGCGGCGGTGAACAGCAGCAGTTTGTCTTTGTCTCTGGGAGTCAGCTCCATGGGGGCTCCGTTGTTGTCCGATGTTGTCCGTAGTTATCTGTTGATCGTTAGGGCTTCAGGTGAGCCAGATTCTTGGGGTGTGCGCCTTCAGGCCAATGAGCCTCGGGCGCAGCAGGTGCCAGGCCTGTTCGCACAAGGCCCAGGCTTCGTTTCTATCGGCGCCCAGGTAGCGCAGCAACAGCACGCCCTGGCGGCGGGTGACCGCCCAGCGGTTGTGGTCGGGCAGCTCTTCCCGCAGCGCTTCGATGGCGCCGGCTTCGTCGTCCAGGCCGACTGCCCATAACGTGGCCTGCACGGTGGCGCCGCCCTGGCCCCAGGCGCCGGTGAATCTCGGGTGTTTGGGGTCGAGTAACTGGCGTTCGATCCACAGGGGTTTGCCGTCCAGGCTTAGGTGGAAACGCTGTTCCAGGGCGCCGGTGGCAAAGGGCAGATCGCTGGCCGGTCGGCCCAGGGCGAGGACTTCCCAGCCCAGGGTTTTGGCGCCGCTAGCCAGCTCCACGGTGGTGGTTTGTTCGCCGCGGGAGCCGTCGAAGGCGATGGTTTCCTGGGGCAGGTATTCCAGGGTGGCGCCTTTGGCCACCTGCAAGCGGGTGTGCTGGCCCCAGGCGACGCCGTGGCTGTCGGCTTTGTACAGCTTGGCCGCAGCCGGGGTGGTCAGCAGGGCGTGGCTGCCCTCGCCCACTTCCGCCTCGATGCGCAGTTCGTCACCGCTGACCAGGCCGCCCGGGGGGTGCAGCAGGTACACGTGGCAGCAGCCGGTTTTGCCTTCCGGGTAGAACGGTCGCTGTACCCGCAAGGGCCCGACGTGGCGGCGGCGCACCAGGCGGGTGATGGGCGCAGCGCCACCTTCGTTGCGGGCTTCGAAGCCGAGCGCCAGGGCGGCAGCCCAACGGCGTTCGGTGTCGAAGCGGTGGCCGGAGCCGGCGTTCGGTATGGGCTGGTAGGCGGTCATACGGTCAGGTGTTTCTTGATGAGTTCGTCCGAAAGCTCGGCAATCTCGCCTTCGGCGACCCTGCGGCCGCGGTCGAGGATGGCGAAGCGGTCGGCGTATTTGCGGGCGAAGGGCAGCTTCTGTTCCACCAAGAGCACGGTCAGGCCGTCTTCTTCAATCAGCTTGCGGATGACCTCGCCGATCTGGGCGACGATGTTGGGCTGGATGCCCTCCCCTGGCTCATCCAGAATCAGCAGGCGCGGTTCGATCACCAGCGCGCGGCCGATGGCCAGTTGCTGTTGCTGGCCGCCGGAGAGGTCGCCGCCGCGGCGGTGTTTCATTTCCTTGAGCACCGGGAACAGTTCGTAGATCCGCTCGGGGATTTTCTTGCTGCCGTCGGCGCGCACGGCCAGGCCGGTGCGCAGGTTTTCTTCCACGGTCAGCAGCGGGAAGATCTGCCGGCCCTGGGGCACGTAGCCGATGCCGAGGCGGGAGCGGTCTTCGATTTTTTTCTGGGTCAGTTCCACGTCCTGGGCGAATTCGATGGAGCCGCTTTTGACGCTTTCCTCTCCCATGATGCATTTCATCAGGGTGGTCTTGCCCACGCCGTTGCGGCCCATCACGCAGGTGCACTGCCCTTGGGGCACGTCCAGTTCCAGGTCCCAGAGGGTGTGGCTTTCGCCGTAGTACTGGTTGAGCTTGTCGATTTTGACCATCAGATCTTTGGACATCAGGCTTCCTCCCCGAGATACACCTTGATCACTTCCGGGTCGTTAGAGACCTGGTCCATGGTGCCTTCAGCCAGCACGCTGCCCTGATGCAGCACGGTGACTTTGCGGGCGATGGAGCGCACGAAGCCCATGTCGTGCTCGACCACCACCACCGACTGTTTGCCGGCCAGGCTGGTGAGCAGTTCGGCGGTGCGTTCCATTTCCTGTTCGGTCATGCCGGCCACCGGCTCGTCCACCAGCAGCAGGCGCGGGCGCTGCATCAGCAGCATGCCGATTTCCAGCCACTGCTTCTGGCCGTGGGACAGAATTCCGGCCAGGGCATTGCGCAGGTTTTTCAGGCCAATCATTTCCAGCACTTCGTCGATGCGGTCCCGGTACTCCGGCTTCATGGTCGCGGTGAGCGTGGGGAACACGCGCTTGTCCGCGGCCATGGCCAGTTCCAGGTTTTCGAACACGGTGAGCGCTTCGAACACCGTGGGTTTCTGGAACTTGCGGCCAATCCCTAAGGAGGCGATGTCCGGCTCGTTCTTGGTGAGCAGGTTGTGGCGGCTCCCGAACCACACCGAGCCGGTGTCCGGACGGGTTTTGCCGGTGATGATGTCCATCATGGTGGTCTTGCCCGCGCCGTTGGGGCCGATGATGCAGCGCAGCTCGCCGTCGTCGATGGTGAGGTTGAGGTTGTTGATGGCCTTGAAGCCATCGAAGCTCACGCTGACGTCTTCCAGGTACAGGATTGGGCCGTGGCGCACGTCTACCGGGGAGGCTTCCGGGGTCAGGAAGTCGAACACCTGGTCGCGCTTGGTCAGTTGTTCAAAGATGCTCATGCGGTGGCCTCCTGCGCTGGTGCCTTGGCCGAATCGGAGCCGTCACTGTCGTCGTTGCGGGGTTTCTTGCGATCGAACAGCAGGCCGGCAATGCCCTTGGGCAGGAACACGGTGACCAGCACAAACAGGCCGCCGAGGGCGAACAACCAGGCGTCCGGCATGATGCCGGTGAACACGGTCTTGCCGTAGTTCACCAGGATGGCGCCAATGACGGCGCCGTAGAGGGTGGCGCGGCCACCGAGGGCAACCCAGACCACGATCTCAATGGAGAACAGCGGCGAGAATTCGCTCGGGTTGATGATGCCCACCTGCGGCACATAGAGAGCACCGGCAACCCCGGCGAGCATGGCGGAGACCACGAACACGAACAGCTGCACACGCTCCACCCGGTAACCCAGGAAACGGGTTCGGGCTTCGGCGTCGCGGCAGGCCACACTCACCCGGCCGAGCTTGCTGGTGACAATGCCCCGGCAGATCACGTAGCCAATGGCCAGGGCGATGCCGGTGGCCAGGAACAGGCCCAGGCGGGTGGCGTCGGTGCGCAGGTCAAAGCCGAGCATGTCTTTGAAATCGGTCAGGCCGTTGTTGCCGCCAAAGCCCATTTCGTTGCGGAAGAACGCCAGCATCAGGGCGAAGGTGAGCGCCTGGGTGATGATCGACAGGTACACTCCGGTTACCCGGGAGCGGAACGCCAGGAAACCGAACACCAGCGCCAGCAGGCCCGGGGCCAGCAGCACCATGATGAAGGCGAACCAGGCCATGTCGAAGCCGTGCCAGTACCAGGGCAGAGCGTCCCAGTTCAGGAACACCATGAAGTCCGGCAGGATCGGGTCGCCGTAGACGCCGCGATCGCCGATCTGGCGCATCAGGTACATGCCCATGGCGTAGCCGCCGAGGGCAAAGAAGGCACCGTGGCCCAGACTGAGGATACCCAGGTAACCCCAGACCAGATCCACCGCCACCGCCAGCAACGCATAGCACAGGTACTTGCCCAGCAGGGTGACGGTGTAGGAGCTCACGTGCAGGGCGCTGTCCTGCGGCATCAGCAGGTGCAGCGCGGTGACCACAATCAGGGCGGCGAACAGCACGCCCAGGAACAGTTGCGTGGAGCGTTCACGCAGAGGTCGCGTTAACCACATGGCTTTAACCCTCCGCCGCACGGCCTTTCTGCGGGAACAATCCCCGCGGCCGTTTCTGAATGAAAAGGATGATCAGAACCAGCACCAGGATCTTGGCCAGCACCGCGCCCGCCCAGGGCTCGAGCAACTGGTTGATGGTGCCCAGCGACAGGCCCGCCAGCAGCGTGCCCCACAGATTGCCGACGCCGCCGAACACCACCACCATGAACGAGTCGATGATGTAGCTCTGGCCCAGGTTCGGGCCCACGTTGGTGATCTGGGACAAAGCGACACCCGCCAGGCCAGCAACGCCGGAGCCCAGGCCAAAGGTGAGAATGTCCACCCGGGTGGCCTTGATGCCCATGGAGCGGGCCATGGCCCGGTTCTGGGTGACCGCACGAACGTCCAGGCCAAGCCGGGTCTTGCGCATGATCAGCATCAGCCCGGCAAACACCACCAGGGCAAAGCCGATGACGTACAGGCGGTTCAGGGTCAGGGACAGGGCTTCGTTGATCACCAGCGAGCCGCTCATCCAGTCCGGGGTGATCACCGTGCGGTTGAGCGGGGAGATTACCGTGCGCACCAGCTGCTGCAGGATCAGGCTGACGCCGAAGGTGGCCAGCAGGGTCTCCAGCGGGCGGCCCTTCAAGTGTTGGATCACCGAGCGTTCAATAGCGATGCCAGCAACGGCCGCCACCAGAAAGCCAGCGGGAATGGACAGCAGCAACGCCAGGCCCGGCTGGCTCGGCAGCAGTTGCTGCATGCCCCAGGTGGTGTAGGCGCCGAGCATGATCAGCTCGCCGTGGGCCATGTTGATCACGCCCATCACGCCGAAGGTGATGGCCAGGCCGATGGCCGCCAGCACCAGCACTGAACCGAGCGAGAGGCCGAAGTACAGGGTTTCGGCGGCGCGGTTCAGTTTCAGTTTCTGTTCGATGCTGTCCATGGCCTTGGTGGCGGCGGCAGACAGCGCCGGATCGTCACTGCGCATGGCTTGCTGCAGCGCGGCGCGGGCCTCGGCATTGAGGCTGCCGGAGAGCGTAGCGACGGCGGTGATGTCGCCCTGCTCTTCCACCCGGTAAATGGCCAGGGCTTCGGTGAGCGCGGCGGACACCGAGGCGCTTTGTTCGGCCTCGATCAACTCCGGCAGGCGCTCAGCCAGGGAGCCGTCCACGCTGCCTTTCAGGGCGCGGGCGGCGGTTAAGCGTTGGTCCTCGGCGGGACTCTTGAGATCGATAACGGAGAGGATGCCTTCCAGCTCGTTACGCAGGGTGTTGTTGACCCGGATGGTGTCGATGTCCCGGCGGGAAATTTCCCCTAGGTTTTCTTTGGTCAGTGCGTCTTCCACCGTCCAGTTACGGCCTCGGTTGGACAGCACGATAATGAACTGGCCGCTGTCTTCCAGTCGCCCCAGCTTGTTGGCGCTAAAGGATTCCAGCCAATAGCGGGCGCGGTCGTCGCCGCTGTCGGCGATCCGGGCCACGACGATCTTCTTATCGGCAAACGATGAGTCGGCAAGTGCCGTGAGCAGTTGTTGCGCTTCGGTGTCTTCCACCTGGGCCAGGGTTGAAGCCGGCCAGAGCAGACAGCAGGCGAGCAGCAGATGGCTGAGCAGTCGGGAGATGCCCATGGTTGCGTCCTGTCCTTGAGATTGGGAGGTTGAGCTTAAGAGGTGGTGAAACGCGAGCGGAGCCAGGCCCCGCCCGCGCGTTGTTGCCGGTGGCCTCGGGCCTTACTCGGCAACCACCTTGCCGCCGCAGGTGCCGGTGGTCACGTTGAAATTCCCGCAGAACAGCGGCTTGCGCCAGTCACTGATCAGGTCCTTGGAACCCGGCAGGAAGTCAGACCAGGCATCGCCAGCCACGGTGGACGGGGTTTCCCAAACGACGGAGAACTGGCCGTTGTCCTGGATCTCGCCAATCAGCACCGGCTTGGTGATGTGGTGGTTGGGCATCATGGTGGCGTAGCCGCCGGTCAGGTTCGGTACGCTCACGCCGATGATGGCGTCTTTGACCGCGTCCACGTCGGCGGTACCGGCTTTCTTGACCGCTTCAACGTACATGTTGAAGCCAATGTAGTGAGCTTCCATTGGGTCGTTGGTGACGGCTTCTTCGTTACCGGTGTATTCCACCCAGGAGTCGATGAAGTCGTAGTTGGCGTCGTTGTCCACGCTCATGAAGTAGTTCCAGGCCGCCAGGTGACCAACCAGCGGGCCGGTGTCGATGCCGGACAGCTCCTGCTCGCCCACGGAGAAGGCGACGACCGGGATGTCGGCGGCGTCGATGCCCTGGTTACCCAGCTCGCGGTAGAACGGCACGTTGGCGTCACCGTTGATGGTGGAGACCACGGCAGTCTTCTTGCCGGCGCTGCCGAATTTCTTGATGTCGGAGACGATGGCCTGCCAGTTGGAGTGACCAAACGGCGTGTAGTTGATCATGATGTCATCAGCGGCCACGCCCTTGTCCTTGAGGTAGGTCTCGAGGATCTTGTTGGTGGTGCGCGGATAAACGTAGTCGGTGCCGGCCAGCACCCAGCGCTCAACGCCGATGTCGTTCATCAGGTAGTCCACCGCCGGGATGGCCTGCTGGTTGGGCGCGGCGCCGGTGTAGAACACGTTCTCAGAGGATTCTTCACCTTCGTACTGCACCGGGTAGAACAGCAGGCCGTTCAGTTCTTCTACTACCGGCAGCACAGACTTACGGGACACCGAGGTCCAGTTGCCGAAGATCACGTCCACTTCTTCTTTCGCCAGCAGTTCACGGGCCTTTTCGGCGAACAGCGGCCAGTTGGAGGCGGGATCAACTACGACTGGCTCAAGCTGACGACCAAGAACGCCGCCGGCTTCGTTCTGCTTCTCGATCAGCATCAGCATGGTGTCTTTCAGGGTGGATTCACTGATCGCCATGGTGCCGGAAAGGGAGTGCAGGATACCGACCTTGATCGGATCTTCGGCAGCTACGGAGTTAAAAGAGATGGAGAGTGCCAGTGCAGAGAGGCCCAGTTTCACGTGTTTTTTAAGGCTCATTTCGTCGTCCTTTTCGTTTTTAGTGAGGTTGTGCAAATCGTCTAAAGCACCAACCGCTCTGCATGAGTCGTTCCAGCACCAAAATAATCAATTTAATTTCAGATACTTAGGCAATTTTCGAAAACCTGCCGCACGCTCTTCGCCCCAACAGAACGCACCAAAACCTATACCCGTGGTGCACCTTTGCACTCTACTGGTGCGGGCCTAGTTTTTGATCAGAACCAATGCCCATACATTTCAATGACTTATGATTTTTACCAGAGAGGCAGTGAGCACTCGGACTGATAAATAGCATGCTTCTTATGAGGCGCCGATCCAGCGCGCCCGCCCTGCCTTGGTGCGCCTTGCTCCGGGCGCAATGGGTGCCCAACCAGTGGTGCTTACAACCGGCGTAGGAAATGTCGCACAGGCGCTGGCGCGAATGTCCGGTTTTGCCAAACACCGTCGTGAATAGAATGGGAAGCGTCAGGGATGACAAGCCAGCAAGGATCGTTGGCTCACGGACGAACACTCCAAGGATTTGGAGTTGCCCTACGGATCAGGGCTTACAAGGAAGACTGCAAGGATGACGTGCTCAGGATGAGCGCATGGCCTGAAGGATTAGGCCGGGGGTCAGCCACGGGCATCGGGATCACAAGGAGTGTGGTCCTGACCGTGCACTCGTTCCGGCTGTTTTGCGTCCCGACACCACTATAACGACGACAACTCAGCATCAGGAACACACTTCCATGAAACGCACTCCCTTACTCGCTACTCTCGTACTGCTGTTCAGCCTGTTGACCGGCTTTGCCCACGCGGAACCCGCCGCGATCAACATCAACACCGCCGATGTGGCCACCCTGGCCGAACTGAGCGGCGTTGGCCAGAGCAAAGCGGAAGCCATTGTGGCCTACCGCGAAGCCAACGGCCCATTCAGCGCGCCTCAGGATCTGGCCAAAGTAAAAGGCATTGGCCAGCGCACGGTCGAAAAGAACTCCGCTCGTCTCACCGTGGAGTAACCGGCTTTTCGGGCAGCGGCAACCGCTGCTGCCTCGAACGATCCTTTTACCCCTCACCGTTCGACGGTTTCCGCCTGACTATCTGTTTCACTACCTCGCCTATACCCCCCGGTTCACCAACGAGATCCTGAGGTGCCGGCATGCCCAGGGCGCGAAAGCTGGCATACCCACTTCTTCGCTGCTAGTCTCCCGGCCAACGTTATCGGCGGACCTTGAGCACCCCCTGCTTGCTTCGTCCCCGGCCCTACACAGCTGACCAAGCGGACCTTTCCATGATTCGAGGCGCGTTGCTGATCGCCCTGGCCGCCCTGCTTTGGGCCACCACGGGCATTGTTGCCAAATTCCTGTTCACTGGTACTGAGCTGGAAGCCATCACCCTGGGCTTCCTGCGTCTCGCGGTGGCGTTGCCGTTTTTCTGGCTGCTGATGCGCCGGGAGCAACGGAAGCTGGAGGCGGCCAACCCAGGCGCCCGGGTGCCGGGCAGCTCCCTCCGCCACCTGGGTAAAAAAGCCCTGCTGCCACTGGCCGCTCTGGGATTGTTTCAGGCGTTTTATCAGGGCAGCTACCTGCTTGCTGTGGACCTGACTGGTGCCGGTATCGCTACTTTGATTGCTCTGTGCCTGCCCCCGGTGTTCGTCGCCCTGCTGGCCGCGCCGTTGCTCGGCGAAAAGCCGGGGTTGTTGACCGTACTCTCCCTGATCGCCGCGATCTTTGGCACCGCCATGCTGGTGCTGAGCGACATGGACACCGCCGGCACCCTGCGCCTGGCCGGCATCCTGATCGCCCTGCTCGCCGCCCTGGTGTACACCGGTTTCACCCTCACCAGCCGCTACAGCTCAGCAGGCACGCCAGTGTTCACCACCGCGTTTATCTGTTTCTTCACCGCCGCGCTGATCCTGTTCCCGGTGGTGTGGCTCTCCGGCGGCTTTGACGGCCTGGAAACCCTCGCGTTTCACCAATGGCTGATGGTGGTGTACGTGGGCGTGGTGCCCACTTGCATTGGCTATGTGAGTTTCTTCGCAGGCATGCAGACAACGCCGGCGACGCTCTCAAGCATCATCGTGACGTTGGAGCCGCTGTTCGTGGCGCTGTTGGCGTGGCTGTTTCTGGGAGAGATTCTGGGCCCCATCGGCATTGCCGGGGCGGTCATTCTGACGGCAGCGGTGATCGTGGCATCTCGCTACGGAGGGAGAGCGGGTACCGACACCGAAGCGGGTGCCGGTACCGCAAACTGAGCAGGCCGGCTTGCTTGGCCCGCTTATTTGGCCTGCTTCTGCATCATGTTCGGCTGCAGGATTTCGATCCAGTAGCCATCCGGGTCTTTGATAAAGGCCAGGCCTTTCATCTTGCCGTCGTCCGGCTTCTTCACGAACTCGACGTCCAGCTGCTCAAACCGCTCACAAGCGGCGTACACATCGGGCACTGCGACACCGATGTGGCCAAAGCCTTGAGGTTCGTCGTTGCCATTGTGGTAGGCGAAGTCGTTGTCATCCTCGGTTCCCCAGTTGTGGGTCAGCTCGAGCATGGCTTCGCGGCCGAAGGTAAAAGTAGTGCGGTAGTCGTCATCGGCCGGTACCTGATGGGCCTGGCGATCGTCCAGGTAGCCCAGGAAGTACAGGGTGAATTTCATCTCCGGGAAATCCAGCTTGCGAACCAGGCGCATGCCCATCACTCGGGTGTAGAAATCCATGGAGCGCTCCGGGTCTTTGATGCGCATCATGGTCTGGTTGAAGACGTAGCCTTCGGTTTCCGGAACGGGATCTTCGTATAGGCCGGCGGCCTGTTCGAAATGCTTGGGCATGGTGGGTTCCCTTCTTTGTTCGCAGGATTTAAAGGTTATACCTGCGTTCGTTTCAAAGGGATTTCAAGGGTGGGGCTTTGTTGGGACTTCGGCTTTGGAGATCGTTGTTTGTGAGGCGGGCTTGGGGAGGGCTGGCTTGGGGGGCTGGACGGCGGTACGGGGGGTAATTTCTTCCGGGAAACCGGAACTCGCTTCGCTCAGACACCCGGCTTTCCCTGCAGAAACTACCCCCCATACCCCCGCCGGCAAACCAAACGGATTTGCTGACTAAAAAACCAATTTCTTTGCTGTTTGGCGCGAGGCCATGGCCGAGCGCCCACGCCTTTTTCATCATCGTTCTACTTGATCATTTTCTTTTGGCGGCCTGTCGTGTGGAACAAAGGGCGGGGATCGGGGGTGTTTTTCGGAAGAAAATCGCTGTCTGAGCGCAGCGAGTTTGCGATTGTTCTGGAGAAAAATACCCCCGGTCACAGCCCCACCCCCAAGGCAACCCAAATCAAGAAGCCAACTGATGCTCCTCGCCCCGGTAATACGCCTCCACGCGGGGGTTCATCACTCGCTTCCACAGGGGCGGGATCATGGCGAGGACGACCATGGCGGCGTAGCCGGCGGGCAGTTGTGGGGCGATGTCGTGGTGGCGGAGCACCTGGTAGCGGCGTTTGGCGTAGGCGTGGTGGTCGCTGTGGCGCTGGAGGTGGAACAGGAACACGTTGGTGAGGAAGTAGTTGCTGTTCCAGCTATGCTCGGGGCCGGTGCGTTCGTAGCGGCCGTTGTCCAGTTTGCGGCGGTGCAGGCCGTAGTGTTCCAAGTAGTTGACGATCTCCAGCAGGTTCAGGGCGACGAAGCTCTGGGCCAGGAAGAACACGGCGCCGAGCCAGCCGAAGGCCAGGGTGAAACCGGCGAGGGCCAGGGCGCTGAGGCTGTACCACCAGATCAGTTCGTTGCGCCAGCTGAAGGCGCTAAAGCCTTTGCGCTGCAGGCGTTCGGCTTCCAGTTTCCAGGCGTTCATGAAGTTGCGGCGGTAAGCCTGGGGCAGGAAGTTGTAGAGGGATTGGCCGTATCGGGATGAGGAGGCGTCTTCCGGTGTTGAGACGTGCACATGGTGGCCGCGCAGGTGTTCCACCTTGAAGCCGGCGTAGCAGACCAGCGACAGCAGGAAGCCGCCAGCGCGGGTTTCGAGTTTGCCGTCTTTGTGGATCAGCTCGTGGGCGACGTTGATACCGAGGCCGCCGACGATGCCAACGGAGAAGATCCAGCCGATACCCCCCAGCACCGAGAACATGCCCGAGGCCAGTTGCAGCATGCTCCACACCAGCAGCACGGCAAAGCCAGCCACCCAGCCCAGGGTGATCACGCGGTAGAAGGTCTCGCTGTTCATGTGGGGCACGTCTGCCTCTTCGTCGGGGTTCAGAGCATCTTTACCCAGAATCAGATCCAGCACCGGAATGATGCCAAACACCACCACGGGCACACCCCAGGCAAACAGGTTTTCCAGACCGGTGGCGGTTCCGGCGGCCAACAGCAGTGGCGGCAGCAGCAGCGGCACCATGGCAATCAGGTAACTGTACTTTTTCAGGGTCAGCAGGATACGACGGCGGGTAGCCTCTCGGGCTATCGAGACTTGGCTGGTACTCATCGGCTTCTCTCCTTGGACGGTCTTGTTTTGACAACGTTGGTCATCTCTTTTTGCATTATTGTCCTACAATATTACAGTCGTCAACCGTTGAGCGCGTGTTTTTTGACCAAACCTGGAGCAGTACTCGTTCACAACCATGAAAGCCGAGCAGGATCAGGGGCTTGTAGCCTTGGCCACAGGAGGCTGTGATAGACTCATGCTCCGAGAGCGGCTTTCGAGAGACCTTTTATGGATTTTCAGGCGCCCAACACCCTGGCCGAACAGATCGCCAACTTCATGGCGGAACGGATCATGACCGGGCAAATCAAGCCGGGGGAGCGTATTCAGGAGGCCACGCTGGCTGCCGAGCTGAATGTCAGCCGGGCGTCGGTGAAAGAGGCTCTGTACACCCTGGAACGTTGGCATCTGGTGGACATCAAGCCCCGCAAAGGTGCAGCCGCTACCCGGCTGGATGCCGAGCACGCCTCAGAGCTTTACGATGTCTACATGCACCTGCTGATGATGCTGGTGACGCGCCTGTGCGAGCGCTGGAAGGAAAAGGACCGGGAACCGATGCTGAAGGCGGTCTCTCAGGTGGTGGAGCAGGCGAAGCAGCCGTCGGCCGACATCACGGCGATTGTGGAGGCCAGTTTCGGGGTGATGGAGGCCTGCTGCAAGGTAGTGGGCAACCCCTACCTGACCGAAGCCTTATCCAATTTCAAACCAGCGGTAAGCCGCGCCTATTACCTCAGCGCCGACCGCTATCGCCAGGGCCTCAAGCACACCAGCCAGTTCTTTACCCAACTGCCCGACGCCGTGCTATCCCGCAACAGCGCCCGGGCCCAGGCGCTGATTTGTGAATTTGCCGAGCATCAGAAGTCGCTGATCCAACAGGCGCTGACGAGCGCCTCATGACCGATTCCGCCGACAGCGATTACTCGAAGCAAACCTCTTGGCGCCGCTTAGCGGTGTTCAGCCTGATCTTTATCGCCATGACAGCGGCCGGTTTGTACGCGGTCTATGACCAGTTTGCCGGGCGCAATCTCAACTTTGATCCGCGCCTGATTGCCCCCACCACCGTGCTGCTAGCCGGGCTGTTGCTGGTGGTGTATTTCCTGTCCGATGGCCTGCGCCTGTATTTCACCCTGCGCGCCCTGGGCCACAAACTGCCGTTCAAAGTCATGCTGCGGCTGGTGTTCATCAATTTGTTTTTCTCCAATGTGACGCCCATGGCCACCGGCGGCGGCTTTGCCCAGATCTGGTACCTGCACAAACACGGCGTGCCCATGGGGCGAGCAACGGCCGCCACGACCATTCGCACCGTGCTGGCGGTGCTGTTCATCTTTACGCTGACCCCGATCTTCCTGCTGACACTCCGGGCCCTGAAGGACCACAGCATCACCGGCAGCATCGGTGTGGCGCTGGCGATCTTTATCTTCCTGTACCTGGCGTTCTTCGCGGTGCTGCTGTTCCGGACCCACTGGCTGATCGCGCCGCTGACTCAGATTCTGGTGACGCTGCGGCGTTTTCACCTGATCAGCGACGCCCGACACCGGCGCTGGCAGTTCAAGGCCCGCCGGGAGATGCTGCGGTTCTCTGACAGTTTTGGCGATTATCTCAAGGGCCAGCCGCTGTACGTGTGCCTGTCGATTCTGTTCACCGCTTTGTTCCTGCTCAGCCTGTTCAGCTTCCCCGCCCTACTGATGCACAGCCTGGGCTACACCGTTGATTACGTGGTCTCTTTGGGGCTGCTGGTCGTAACCACGTTCGTTATGTATTTTTCGCCAACCCCTGGCGCTTCTGGCATTTCAGAAGGTGTATTTGGCAGCTTCTTTCGGGATATTCTGTCTGGCAATCACCTGGTGCTGGTGACCTTGAGCTGGCGCTTTCTGACCATATACCTGGGCATGATCATCGGACTGATTGTGCTGCAGAGGGAACTCATCAAAGACCGCAGGAACCCGGAATGATTTTCCGCAACCCACTGAAACTGCTGTTCTACCTGTGCTTGCTGATTGTGATCCTGTTGGTGGGCTACAAGGCCTATCTCAACCTGTTCATGAAGGATTTCAAGGGCCTGCATACCGATCAGGTGGAACGCATTCAGCGTGCCATTGAGCCGGAAGCGCCCATCAGTTTCGCGGTGGTGGGCAACATCAACAATTCCATCGGCATCTTTGAAGAGCGCATCGTGCCGGAGCTGAACGACTCCGGCATCAACTTCATGGTGTCTGCGGGCAACGCGGTCAGTGGCGGTGGCGAGGATAAGTACCGGGCGCTCTATGGCAGCCTGAGTCATTTGGAAATTCCCTACCTGCTGACCTTCGGAGCCCACGAGTACGAAGACTTTGGCAGCTTCCGGTTTTATGACCATTTCGGCCCGCACTTCTTCAGCATTCTGGCCGGCAACAGCCGGCTGATTTTCCTCGACAGCACCGGCAAGACCCCCTGGCAATGGCAGATCCGCTGGCTGAACGACCTGCTGGCCCAGGACACCTCGAAAGCCCAGATTCTGTTCATTGGCCACCCGCCCATGGAGCCGGAAGCCAACGCGCCCTTCGACCAGCGCAGTGACTACCTGCAGCCACCGGAATTCCGCCGGGCCCTGATGCGGGAGATTGAGCGCCACGGGATTGATCTGGTGTTCTCCGCCAACCTGTCGCTCTATTCCGAATCCGCCAGCGAAGACACCACCTTCATCACTACCGGGGGCGCCGGTGGCCTGGTGCTGAACAACGACACCAGCTTCTATCACTTTGTGAAGGTGAATGTAGACGCCGAGGGCAACGCCACTCACTCCCTGGAACGGCTTCAGGTGGGCCAGCACCCGATCCTGAAGCAGCTGGAGAGCTTTTGGTTCTTCATCTACTCGCTGATCTATTCCGGCTACCTGAACTTTATTCTGCTGCTTGCGGTGTTCTCGGCCATCACCATCAAGCTCTACACCGCCATTTTTATCGGCAAGGACTACTACCCGGATTACGACCTGGACCCCTCCCCCTGGCTCAACAAGTCCCTGCGGGTGGCGATGTTCACCAACAACTACCTGCCGTTCATCGGCGGCGTGCCGATTTCCATCGACCGTCTACGCCGAGGCCTGGTCGAACAGGGCGACCAACTGCTGATCGTTGCGCCCCGCTACAAAGACCAGCCCGATTACGAGGAACAGGTGGTGCGTGTGCCCTCGCTCTTGGCCATGGGCGAAAAGCGGGAGTTCCGCCTGGCCAACATTTTCCTGGCGCGGATACGTAAGGCGCTGCGGGCCTTCAAGCCAGACATCATTCACCTGCACCACCCGTTCTGGCTCGGCTCCCTGGGGCTGTTTCTGGCCCGGGCCTTAAAAGTACCGGCTATTTACACCTATCACACCCGGCTGGAGCATTACGCCCACTTTGTGCCACTGCCGGGCATGCTGTTCCGCAACCTGATCTCTCACGCCCTCATCAAACGCTTTGCCAATAAGTGCGATGGCGTGATCGTGCCCACCTACTCCACCGAGGAATACCTGCGCATGATCGGGGTGAAGACGCCCACCTACGTGCAGCCCACCGGCATCGAATACCAGCGCTTCCAGGATGTGCGCGGAGAAGATGTGCAGGCGCTGAGAGACCAGCTGGGGCTGACCAACGAGAAGGTGTTCGTCAGTGTGTCCCGCCTGTCCAATGAGAAGAACATCGATTTCATGATCGAGGCCATCAACAGCCTGCGCTCGCTCACCGACGTGCCGTTCCGATTCCTGATGATTGGCGATGGCCATCAGCGGGACCGACTCCAGCAGAAGATTGATGATCTTGGCCTGCAACAGCACTTCACCCTCGTGGGCGCGGTACCCCCGGATGAAATGGCCAACTGGTATCGCCTGGGCGACGCCTTCCTGTTTGCCTCCAAGTCTGAGACCCAGGGCATGGTGATTCTGGAGGCCATGGCCGCCGGTCTGCCCGTCGTGGCGGTGCGCTCCAGCGGTATTGAAGACGTAGTGCGCGACGGCCACAACGGCTTCAAAACACCGGAGAAACAGGACAAATGGGTACAAGCAGTAAAACGCCTGCTTGAGAACGACAAGCTTCGCGAGGAGCTGGCCAGGCAGGCGCTGACCTTTGCCGAGGAGTTCTCGGTGGAGCAGTTTGCCACCGACGTGCGCAGCATTTACGCCAGCACCCTGGCCCTGGCCGAGAAGCAGAAAAACCGGCATTGGGACGGCTGATACGGTTCACCCGTCCGGGCTGATCGGTCTAGACTGAAATCACGTATTACAGAAGTCGTTTTATTGATCGGAGAAGGTACGTGACCCATATCCCCGTTGGTATCAGCACCTGCCTGCTGGGCAAGGAAGTCCGCCACGACGGCGGCCACAAACACTCGCGGTATTGCACCCAGGTGCTGTCCAAGCACTTTGAGTTCCGCTCGATCTGCCCGGAACTGGAAGCCGGTTTGGGGGTGCCCCGCCCGGCCATTCACCTGCGGGAATACCCCGAGGGCATGCGCATCATCGAAACCAAGGGCCAGGCCGACCACACCAACGCCATGCAGGATTTCATCGATAAGGTGATGCCCACCCTCGCCGACCTACGCGGCTACATCCTGATGGCAAAATCCCCGAGCTGCGGGATGGAGCGCATCAAGGTGCACAACGAAAACGGGCAGGTCACCCGCCGGGATGGCCGGGGCATGTTTGCTGAAGCCCTGCTCAAAGCCTATCCGCTGATGCCGGTGGAGGAAGAAGGCCGGCTGAACGACAACATGATCCGGGAAAATTTCATTGAGCGGGTGTTTGCCTACGACGACTGGATGCAGAACGTAGCCGGCGACAATCTCTCCGCCAAGGCCCTGATCAACTTTCACACCCGCCACAAGTTTCAGTTGCTGGCGCACTCCGAAAAGATCTACCGGCAACTTGGGCCAATGCTTGCGGACCTGAAATCAGAGCCGCTGGCAAGCATTGCCCACCGCTACCTCCAGCTGTTTATGGAGGCCATGAGCAAGAAGGTCAGCCGGGGTTCACACATGAACGCGATGCTGCACCTTCTGGGCTTTTTGAAAGGCGCTCTGGCCGACGAGGACCGCAAGGTCATGGTGGAACAGATGGAAGCCTATCGCCGGGGCGAAGTGCCTTTGGTGGTACCCATGACGTTGCTGCGCATGGCTCAGCGCCGAGAGCCGGTGGATTACCTGAGCGCCCAGCACTACCTCACGCCCTACCCCGATGAACTGGGGCTTCGCAACAACGTCTGACGCAGCCGGCGCTCTTCTCAGCTGTTCTAAACTCGGCTCTGCCCGGCTTTAGAAGGTGTACAACAGCGTGAGCGCCGTTTCGGTGTCGGTGCGCTCCTTGCCTTCGGGCGGGTCTGACACGTGTTTGACCCGGAACGCGGTTTTCATGGACAGGTTGCCCACCACAGATGCCTGCAACGCCGTTTCCGACTGGCTGATGGTGTTGTTTTCCTCAATGCCGACTTCGGTACTGAGCTTTTGCCGGAACAGCGCCCTGTCGGAAATCTCGTAGTCCAGCTGGGTGGCAAAGCGGGCGATTACAGAATCTTCTTTTTCGTTGCCCTCATCATCCGGCTCATCGAGCCGGTTATACCGATAACCCAAACCGGTGGAGACGCTCCAGAAGGACTTCTCACCCGATTCCCAGAGCCGGTTACCGTAACCGGCCGTGATGGATGATTCGAAGGCGTAGCCGGAAAACCGATCGTCTTCCCAGGCGCCCCGGAGAAACCAGTACTGGCGCTCATCGAACTTATAGTTGGTTTCGCCCTCGGCCTGGTACTGCTCGGCGGTGGTTTCGTCTTCCGCCTCGGTATGCTTGGCCGCCAGCTCGGCGCTGTTGCGCCAGCGCCGGGATTCCTGGGTGATCGCGAACCGGCTGTTGAAGTTGGTCTCTTCGGTGTTGCCAGACGTCATCAGCACGCCCAGCTCGAATTCTGCCCCTACCTCGTCTTCTCCGCTTGCCTGAGCCAGCGGAGCAGCCCCGATCACGGCGACCGCGACTGCTGTTCTGAGCTTCATAACGTCTCCCTGTAAGCCGGCTCAGGCCCGCACCTAGGTGTTGCGGGCAACCTCACCGGCCAGACTTTTGTCGGCGTGTTGCTGGCGTTGGGCCTTTTTGCGGGCCTTACGCTCGGCAATGATTCGGGCCGCTTCGCCACCCACATGGCTTTCGCCTCGCTGCTCGGCCAGGCGCATCTGGCGTTCGCGCTCGGCAAAGCGGGCCTTCTGTTCGTCGGTCAGCGTATCAATGCACTGATGGCAACTGACACCCTGCTCGTATTCCGGGCGTTGCTTGTCGTCTTCGGTAATCGGCCGACGGCAGGCGTGGCACTGATCGTACTCACCGCGCTCAAGCGAATGGTTTACGGTTACGCGATCGTCGAAGACGAAACACTCGCCGCGCCAGAGACTCTGCTCCTGCGGCACTTCTTCCAGGTACTTCAGGATGCCACCCTTCAAATGGTACACCTCTTCGAAGCCCTGCTCTTTCAGATAGGCGGTGGATTTTTCACAACGGATGCCGCCGGTGCAGAACATGGCAACCTTTTTGTGCTTGGAAGGGTCCAGATTCTGCTTCACGTAATCCGGGAACTCACGAAACGTGTCGGTAGAAGGGTTAACCGCATTCTCGAAAGTGCCGATCTCCACTTCGTATTGGTTGCGGGTATCGACCAGCACCACGTCCGGATCGGAGATCAGGCTGTTCCACTCTTTCGGATCAACGTAGGTACCCACCGTACGCTTCGGATCAATGCCCTCCACGCCCATGGTGACGATCTCTTTCTTGAGCTTGACCTTGGTGCGCTTGAACGGCTGGATGTCGACAAAGGACTCTTTGTAATCGATGCCGTCGAACCGGTCATCGTTGCCGAGCCAGGTCTTGATGCGATCGATACCTTCCCGGCTACCGGCGATGGTGCCATTGATGCCTTCACGGGCAAGCAGCAGCGTGCCGTGGACATCCTGTTGCAGCATCAGATCCAGCAGGGGCTGGCGAAGGGATTGGTAATCATTCAGGACTGCGAACTTATAAAGCGCGCAGACAACTACGTTGTTGCTCATTGCTGTCTCCTGCGGGCCGGACCGTAAATCCGGAGCATGGTTTGTTTGTGCAAAAATCGAGCGGAATTTTACTAGATTGCGAGGCAATGCGTAAGGGCAATCAGGCGCCGATCAGCTCTGCGGACCGGCGCCTGAAAAGCTGCGCCTAGAACAGGAACGTTGCGCCCACAGACACGCCGGATATTTCGGCGCCGTCTTTGTCGAGGTAGTTCATGTACTCGGCATTCAGTCGAACCTTCTCACTGATTGCCAGATTGGTTCCTACGCCGAACGAAACGTCTGATTCAGAGGCAGAGTCCGAAATTGACCCTCCAGGCCCTGTTGCAGAAAGCGACAGCTCAGCCTTGGTGAAACCCGCTACGACGTAGGGGTAAAAGGGTGTTTCGTTGGGAATGCCTGCAACCAAATAACCCCCAACCAGGTAATCAAGTTCAAGCTCCGCTTTTACGTCGAAGAACGTTGTGGAGTCATCACTGACACCAACCCCCGCGCGCAGCTCAGCGGCCACATATGGGTTCAATTGAGCACCGGCTTTGGCGGAAATCGCTCCCAAATCAAACTCTTCAGAAATTCCATCTTCTTCGTAGGTCGCGAACACATAGTTGCCACCCAGATAGCCTTTCACTGCGGACTCTTGCGCCATTGCCACGTTGCTGGTCGCGGCCAGCGCAAACGCCCAGACAGGCATCCATTTTTTCATTTTTTTCTCCTGAGTGCTCATCCTGCCCCATCAGATAAGCCGATAGTCCTTGACGACTTGGGGCGCTCCAATCCTAGAACAAGGCACTCAGGAAGCCAATGAAAAACATGGAATTTCCAGCACCACTCCTCACTCGCTCAGTTGGCGGCATCCGCCAGCTCGCGCTCAACCACTGCCGAGAGCTGGCCCCAGCCCGGACGGGTCAGGCGGACGTTGTCCACCAGCACAGTCGGGGTGCTGCTGACCCGCAGCTGCATGGCGATGCGACGGCTCTGTTCAACATCTTCCTTGTGCAGGTCGGTGGTCATGCAGCGGCGGAAACGACGCTCGTCCAGCCCCAGATCGCCGGCATAGCGGCTGAAGGTTTCAACCGGATCGCCGGAGGTGTTCCATTCGCTCTGAGCCTCGAACAGCTGATCGTGCATATCCCAGTAGCCATTCTGGTCACCGGCGCAGCGGGCTGCCATGGCGGCAGGTACGGCGTTCTGGTGCTGGCGCAGGGGCAGATCGAAGAACACGAACCGGACCTTGCCCGCATCCACGTATTCCTGCTTCAGGCGCTGACTGGCCTCTGAGAAACGGCCACACGCCGGGCACTGGTAATCGGCAAATTCCCGCACCACCACCGGTGCATCATCGGGGCCTACGGATACGCCGTACTGATCCAGCTCTGCCGGGAACGGCTCGGCATTGGCAGTGGCCACCGGCAATTCATCAGACGTGGGGTCGGGCTGAGCAGTGAGAAAGACCAGTCCCAATACAACAGCCACCAGGACCAGCACCGCTACACCAATATACAGCGGCTTCTTGTTGGCTTTGCGGGGCGCCGGGGCACCGGTTTCCTTGCGACGTTTGGCTTCACCCATTGCGGGCTCCTTCTTATTCGGAATAAATGGAAAATGTCAGCTAAGATCCCTTATATCTTAAAAAAGTTCCAACAAAAATTAAGGAAAACTCATGGCCTTACCTGCATCGCTTGCCAGCAACCTCTCACTGCCTCTGGTGGCCGCGCCCATGTTTCTGATCTCTGGCCCCGAACTGGCACTGGCCTGCTGCAAGGAGGGGATTGTCGGCAGTTTTCCGGCCCTGAACCAGCGCACGAGCGAGGGGTTTGAGAGCTGGCTGGAGCAGATGAATGGCGAACTGGACCGCTTTAAAAAGGACAATCCCTCAGCCACCGTGGCCCCCTACGCCATCAATCTGATCGTTCACCGTTCCAACCCCCGCTGGCAGGCGGATCTGGAGCTGTGCGTAAAACACCGGGCGCCCATTGTGATCACATCCCTGGGTGCCGCCAGCCAGGTGACGGAGGCTGTGCACAGCTACGGTGGGCTGGTCTTCCACGACGTTACCAATCAGCATCATGCCCGCAAAGCCGCGGAGGCTGGCGTCGATGGCATTATCGCGGTGGCCGCCGGCGCCGGTGGCCACGCCGGCACCCTCAATCCGTTCGTGCTGGTGCATGAAATTCGTGAAGTATTCGACGGCACTATCCTGTTGGCCGGTGGCCTGTCCCACGGCGAGGACCTGCTGGCCGCGCAGGCGATGGGGGCCGATCTCGCCTATCTGGGGACCCGGTTCATCAACACGGAAGAATCCCAGGCCGAAGAGGCTTACCGCAATATGATCATTGAGGCGGTTTCGGCGGACATCATCCACACCCCGGTAGTTTCCGGTGTGCCCGCCAGCTTCATGCGTCAGAGTCTGGAAGCGGCCGGCTACCCAATGGACAAGCTGCATCAGGCCGGCGACATCAATTACGGTGAAAAACTGAAACCGGTGGACGATGAGGCCAAGGCCTGGAAAACCGTGTGGTCCGCAGGCCAGGGTGTCAGCCAGATTCACGACGTGGTCACTGTGCAAACCCTGGTGAACCGCCTGAAAGCGGAATACGCCAGAGCCCACTCGCGGCTGAACCAGTAATGGGGGGGGCGGGCACCCAAGGGTGCCCGTGGCCTTTACGTTAAATCAGACTTTGAATTGAGCCGCCTTCGCCTGCAGCGCTGCCAGCAACTCGCCGATGCGCTGGCTGGCGTTGTCCGAGCGGTGGATGGCGTCCACGGTAGTCTCCGACGACCGGGCAATGTCCTCAACACTAATGCTGACCTTGCCGGCATGACGACCTTCCTGCTCGGCCACCGAGGAAATGGACAGCGCCCGTTCCTGCAGCCGGCCCAGCAGCTGGTTGATTTCTTCGAAGTGCTCGTCGGCCTTGCGAAATTCGGTGGAGGAATCCGCCACCTGGCCAGATACCCTATCAATGACTGCGACAGCCTCATGACTGCCCCGCTGTAGCCGTTCGATGATGCCCTCAATTTCAGTGGTGGATTCCTGGGTTCGGCTCGCCAGGGTACGCACCTCATCCGCAACGACAGCAAAGCCCCGGCCAGATTCGCCAGCCCGGGCGGCCTCTATGGCGGCGTTCAGGGCCAGCAGGTTGGTCTGCTCGGCAATGGCACCGATCACCGACAGCACCGACGTAATTTCGGTGCTCTGGTTGTTCAGGGCGTTGACCGATTCGACCGCTTTCTCGACTTGCAGCACAACGGCATCCAGCCGCTCCCGGACATCCCGGGAGATGCCCGCGGTGGCCTCACTCTCGACGCCGATGGTCTGCACGGAGCCCGCCACTTCCTGAATGCTGTCAGCCACTTCGGAAATACTCTGGGACATGGCGGCCATGGTTTCGGACACATCCGCCACTTCACGCTGCTGGTGATTCACCGCGGCAACCGCATCCTGGCTGATCTCGCCTTGCTCCTGGGCCTGGCCAGCGGCGGCTTCCGCCGAGGCTTTCACATCCGACACCAGCTCCTGAATACGGGCGATGAACTGGTTCATCCCCCGGGCCATTTCCGTCAGTTCGTCCTTACCTTTCAGGGATACCCGGCGGGTCAGGTCGGCTTCGCCGTCGGCGATATCCCAGATGGCAGAGCTCAGTCGAAACACGCGGGGCAAGAGTCCACCACCCAACACTAACGCCATCAGCAGAATCAGAACCACTACGGACCCTATGGCCAGCAGGGAAAGATTGGCCGCCAGGCTTGAGGCCTCAACATTGAGAGCACCCACCGTGTTCTGGATCCTGGACTGGGTATCCGCATCCATTCCAGAAAGCTGCTGCTGAAGGCGTTGATTAACCTGTTCGGTCTCGGATTCCAGGGTGTCGCGCAACGCGTCGATACTGCCGGTAATGGTCGCGCTGAACTCCTCTTCGAGCAAAGCTAGGTCGCGATTGATACCCTCCAGCGACAAGCCCAGTTTGAGCTGACCAATGGCTGATCCCTGGGGCGCTATGTCGGCAGTTATGATCACGACATTCGGGTCACGACTTGCCGCATCGAGGACACGATTTGCCGCACCGCGCCCTTCACCCTGCTCCATTAAGGTGCGCACTCGATCATCCGTTCGGTCCACATAGCGGGTCAGTCGGTCACCGTACTGATCGTAGTACACCGCAAACAGCACCGACTCACGAGCGTCAGCCAGTTCAACCAGATCGGTCAGGCGGGGCACGTCACGGTCCCAGATCAGCGGTGCGGCAACAGCGGCAAGTACGTCTGCCAAACCCTGAGCCTCGGCCATGACAGCAGCACGAACATTCCCGGAGACGCGTTCCTGTTGGGCAACTTGTTGGCGAGTTAGCTCCGCGGAAAGCTCATCCGTTGTCGTCTGCCGCATGGCCTCGAGGCGCGTTCGGACATCTTCGCGGGTATCGCCAAAGGAGGCACTTACCTGCTGGCTACTGGCCTCAAGGGCGGTCCCGGCAGTGTCTACAAGCCGCTCGACCTGATTAGATATCAGCCATTGACTGACCACGACCTGGACCAGACCGGCGACCACCAGGACGATGAATACCGGTCGAAGGAGACGGCTTGAGATCAACCGCCGCAGGGAATGAAATGACATACGGACTCCGCTTGCCTGTGTGCGTTATGCGTCCTGCGCAACCGATACAAGCGTCCCTGCTCTGCTTGTTTTCCGTATGTATAGCAAAACCCAGGCCGGCTTGGGCCGTATTTATGTACGGGTTTTGTAGTCAGTCGTCATCGTTTTCCTCAAGCTCGATTTCGACGGCCGTAAAGGCATTGCCATCCCTGAAGTATTCGACCTCGAGAATCAGCACCTCACGAGCGTCAAATCGGTTCCTGATCTCGGTCTGGGAGTTATCGGCGTAGCTGGTGGAAGCCGCGTCGATGGTCACACCCAGGATCGTTATGGCGCTGGTAGAAATAGCGCTAAGCTTGCCCTCCAGCTCGAATTGATTCAGCTCGGCCGAACTGGCGTCTTCATCGTCAACTTCAACTCTCAGTGCCTCGATGAAAACGTCGGTGCCCTGTTGCTTCTCGACACCTTCGACTTCCACGGTCCTGATTCCGATGGGCAGTCTGTCGAACGACATTTCGGAGCCATCCTCAGCGGTAAACGCCGTCGTCGGTAGGACCCGAACCTCAACACCACCAATGAAGAAGGTGTTGTCCGCCGCCCCGCTAATCACGCCCTCTACCTTGGCATTGCCGTCCCGAAGTTCGATTTCCTCCGCCTCGATCACGGTATCCGACAGGAACTGCCCCTCAACCTGGACCAGGAGCCCTTCGTTCAGGTCCGAGAGTTCGAGATCGTCGTCCAATTCGGTGGCATTGGTCACCCGGACGGTGAGATCGCCAATGCGGAATTCCCCGGGCCGAGCGGAGGCGCCGGACGGGCTGTAGGAGACATCGATGGTCGCGGTCAGTTGAATATCTTCGCCGCCATCGCGGCTGAACCGGCGGGCGTCGTCCCGGTCGATGGTTTCGGCGGTCAGCATGTTTCCGGCCAGACTGCCCTCCACCTCCAAGACCATTCCGGCGGCCAGATCCGACTCGGTCAGCCCGGAACCGAAGTTGACACTCAACTCATCGTACTCGACGGTGATGCTGCCAATGGTGAACCGGTTCTGAGCGGTATTCACCGCGGTAACCGTGCCCTCCAACTCCACGTCAGTCGAATCCGGCGAAATCGTTTCAATGTAGCCGGCCCGGTAAGAACCGTCGGCCTGGCGCCATGCACTGACCCGGACGTAGTCACTGATGGGACCACCACCGAGCAGCGTGGCGTAGGTGGTACCGCGAACAACGGTTTGCCGGTCTACCCACACCGACTGCCCCATAACCGTGACGGTAACGAACTCACGCGCACCACTCGGATCAGCGGCTACCTGATCTACCGGGCCACGCAGGGTATCGTCGTAGATAAGCCGATCCGCTGCACCGGTGCCATCATCCCGCCACTGGCCCTCGACCCTGAGAATCATTCCCTTGCTGAGGTCGGTCTCAAGCTCAATGCCATCGTCGCTTTCCACCGCCTGGTTCGGAATGCCATTGGTGTTGAACTTCACCCCGTTCACAAACACGCTCCCGAATCCAGAGACCGGACCAACGCTTGATCCAGTGCCCCGAATGCCACCATCAGCAACACCCAGATCGCCACCACCGCCACCACAGGCGGAGATCACGCCGAAAGCGACTGTACCGGCGGCTAGCCCGAAAATACGGTTGCGGAGTTGCCGTTTCATACCTGTTCTCTCCCGTACCGGCGCTGCTGGCCGGTCCTTATTAAGTGGCATCACTCGAGCCTTCGAGTGTATGCGTTATTTCTGTTTTGAGCCTTTGTCGATAGGCTCTTCAAACAAGAAGATGCTGACACCAGTGCGCATGGAATCCCGGCGCTCACTGTCAGGCGTTTGCCCGGAAATATCCCGATCGTGAGGCCCAAGCCATTTATCCAACTGTTCCAGCAATGCCTGGGACTGTTCCGCTGCAAGCCTGCGCCAGTTGTCCATTACTTCCGGCGGAATGTTGTTGTAGGTCAGGGTTCGCTGGAACAGAGGCGGCTGCCCGGATTCGTCGCGGGCCAGGTTGTGATCGATTGTTGCGATCAGATCGGAGACGTCCTCGCCGAAAATCTGGAGCATTTCTTCATTATCCCCAGTCGGAACATAAGCCCGCTGCTGCAGTGAGAGCTTGCCCGATTCCGAATCCACAGAGACCACGCCGACCCGCAGCAGTTCATCAAGCACGGCCCGGGGCGGCATATCGCCGCTGTAGCGTTTGACCAGATCGCTGAAGCTCAGCTGCCCGTCAAATGAGAGCATGGCGGGCGCACCATCTCTGGCCTGGAAGGCTGCATCGTGCACCCAGCCGGACACCACCCGGGACGCGCGATTGGCATGCAGTGCTTCGCCCCCGCCGGTGTTCTGGCCTGCCAGAATTTCCCGTTGGCGCTTCACTTCTTTTCGGGTCAGTCCTGTCATCACGGCGGCGCGGGAATCCGTGGGTTTGCGCCGGCCGTCGTCAAAATCCTCCAGCGCAGCTCCCACGTAGGCACGCTTCACCAGCTCAGAAAATTCGCCAAAGGGAATGCCGTTTCTCAACAGCAACCTCGCCAAAGGACGCAGAATGCGGTAAAGCGCTTGATTCAGGGGGGTGGTCTTTTTCATGTTTGGGATTGTATTCCCATAGCGAATTCAAAAGCCAGACATCCTGGCCGGCGTAAACCGGCCAGGACTGGTGCTCGCTGCTTACTCCTCAGAGCTGTCGACTTCAACATTGCCGGTCAGTTCGTACTGGCCGCCAGTAGTCAGGCGATAGCCGATTTCGACTTCATCACCTACCTGAGCTCCGGACAGGCTGAAACTATTGCGAAGTATTTCAAGATTCATGATGGTGATGGAATCGGCTCCGATTGCCGTTACCCGGGCTTCGAGCTCAAAATCGCCACCCTCATCGCCACTCTCGCGCTCGATACTGATAGCCTCGAGGAAACCGCCCTCTTCGCTGCGCTGCCGACCTTCAATCTCGAGGTAGTCACCCACCTGCAGGCTCTCGAGGTCGCGGGCGCGGCTGCGGCGGCCATCCTCGCTACTGTCGTCGTCATCGATCAGGGTGTTGCCAGTCAGTTGGATGCGAACGCCACTCACCATCAGCGATTCATTATCCAGATCGATGGATTCCACGCGGCCATCAAGTTCCGCATCGGACTCCCGGCCCTCAATCTCCTCTGCGACCAGCACGCCGTTGACTGCTTCCCCTTCCACTTTCACGAACAGCCCATCGGCGAGACTGCCTTCGTCGAGATCATCGAGTTCCGTGTCACCGTTGATCTGTACTCTGACGCCATTGAGGGAGAACTGTCCGCTGGCGGCGTCGAAGTCGTAGATGCTTCCGGAAATTTCGACATCGTCGTCATCGCTGAACAACTCATCCTCATCGTCGATCTCCTCAGCCATGATGGTGGAACCGTCCAGGTAACCCTCCACTTCCACGACTATGCCGTTGGCCAGATCGTCGATGCTGAAATCGTCTTCGCCGACCGCGCTGGTGTAATTGACCAGGGACCCATTGAGGGTAAACGTCTGGGCGCTTGCGTCCAGATTTGCGACCACGCCCTCAATCTCGACTTCATTGACGTCTTCGAAATCGGCGCCGATGGTCCGGGCACCGACATAGCTTGCCCGAAAACTGCCATCTTCCAGACGCCAACCACTGACTCGTACCCGGTAGCCAGTAGGATTGCCGGCCATGACCGCAGGCGTAGCGCCGCGGAATACCGTTTTACTATCCAGAGAGACGCTCTGACCGAGCAACGTCAGGGTGCCGGAGCTGGACACCTCATCCCAGGTCATCGCTGAAACGGGGCCGCGGAGGGTGTCATCGTAGGTTATCCGGTCGGCTTGGCCTTCGCCCTGGTCGTCCCAGTCTCCGTCGATCTTGAGGATCATGCCTTTCTCTAGCTGGTCTTCGCGGCTCAGGCCGTCGTTGCTGACCACGCTGCCGTCAGTTTCAAACCGGGTGCCGTTCACATAAACACTGCCAAAACCTGAGACCGCGCCAACACTGGACCCCGAGGAGTTACCACTGTTGGAGGAACCTCCAGAACCACCACCACAAGCGGCCATGGCACCGACCAGGGAGCCGGTCAAAATCAGCTTTACTGCGATTGCTAAAGGAATACGCTTCATCGTTTTTCTCCAGTGTCATTACGCAACGGTAGGTGGCCCACGAAGGGTTATCACTAAAATGGGATATTTTTCCCAATTCGTTATTTGGGAATTTAATCCCATATTTTTATGGTGTCCAGTTTTTGATCATGAAAATTTTGTGATCTTTACGGTCGAGCAGCCGTAGATGACAGAAGACACAATCGATACAGGCACAAAATCATGCTGGGATTTTTGAAAGGCGACCCGAAGAAAAAGCTGCAGAAGGCGTACGAGGACAAACTCGAGAAGGCGCTGCACGCGCAGCGCAACGGTGATTTGCGTACCCACGGTACGCTGATGGAAGAAGCGGAGAAAATTTACGCGGAAATCGAACAGCTGTCTGCCAAAAAGTAAAATCTGCCACCATCGCGGCCCGTGATCCAATCAGGGGTCTATACTGTCAGCCGGGACAGCAGTGACGGGCAGACGGATGCCGCAAATTTTCTCGGATTCAATCAGACAACTTCTCTCTGTGTTAATCGCGGGGTCGTTTCTTCTCGGCTCAGTCACGGCGGAAGAATTGCGCCCCACGTTCAAGTTTTGTGAAGATCCTTGGCCCCCTTACACGACAGGCGTGAACGGAGCTCCTCCCACAGGAGGCTTGGCGGTAGAACTCTTTAAACAGCTGGAAATTCGGCTTGGGTTCGCTTTCCAGCTTAAGCTGCTCCCCTGGAAAAGGTGCCTCTTCTGGGCAAAACAGGGAAAATTTGATGGTGTAATGCTGCTTACCAAAGACGCAGAGCGAGCCACTTACCTGGAATTTCCCACCGCGGTTCATTACGACGCAAATCTTGTTTGGGCTCGCAAGGATCGAGTGTTCGGTAGGAATTTCCGGTCGTTTGAGGATTTTCGTGGCCTTAAAATCGGCGTAACCGATGGTTTCAATTATGGGGATGCCTTCAAAGCGGCGGTCAAACGGCACCAACTGAACTTGGATTCAGGGCCGAACATAAGCAGCAACCTGCATCGGCTTCACCTGGAACGCATCGACATCTTTCTGGTCAACGGCATCGCCGGGGAATCGGCCCTGGAGGAGATCCCGGAGCTCAAAGGTGCCTTTACGGTGTATAGGGGCCCCTTTGAGGCAGTGCCATTTTATATCGGACTTTCGAAAGCCTCCCCGATCAGCGAGTATCTGCCAGTGTTCAATGACGCCCTGCAAGACATGAAACGGGACGGCACCCTGACCCGGATTTTCGGGGCTCAACCACCGCCCTGAACAGGGAACGAACCGATCTATCTATTTATCTAATGCCATGCTGGCACTGCCTGATCACAGGTGCAGCTCGCTGCGTGGATTGAACGGTTGTTCGACCTCTGCCAGTTTCTGATACAGCTGCTCCGCCTCTTTGCTGTGCTGCTGCGGCATCACGATTTGAAGGGTGATAATCTGGTCACCGGGGTGCTTTCCGGGCAGGCCTTTACCCTTTAGCCTCAGCTTGCGACCGCTGGACGAATTCTTAGGCACCTTTACGGTTACCTTCGCCCCTACGGTGGGCACGGTAATGCTCGCTCCGAGGGCTGCCTCCCAAGGAGCAATGGGAACGGTCACCAGCACATCTCTGCCTTCCACGGTGAAGGTAGGGTGTGGTGCCAGTTCGATCTCCAGCAGTAAATCGCCAGACTCGCCGCCACCAGAACCGGGCGAGCCCTGCCCCTTAAGACGAAGGTGCTGGCCTTCCCGCATGCTCGCAGGGATCTTGACGCTCAGGGTTTTCTGGCGTGGTTTCACCCGCCCCTGTTTGTCGGCCTCATGTACGGTGAAGGTGACTTTCTTTTCGCAACCCTGAAACAGTTCTTCCAGGAACAAAGCCAGCCGGGCGTGAACATCCTCACCGCGTCTGCGCACTGGCCGATGAACATCCCGTTCAAAACCGCCACCAAAACCGGCACCTGAGAATCCACCACCCCGGCGCCCACCGCCAAAAATCGCTTCGAAAAAGTCGCTGAATTCACGAGAGTCGGCATCGGTGAAACCGCTGCCGCCAAAGCCCGCGGCACTCTGCCAGCCGGGAGGTGGCTGGAAGGAACCATCGGAGCGGGCGCCGTATTTGCGGAGCTGGTCGTACTCTGCCCGTTTATCCGGGTCCTTGAGGACCTCGTAGGCTTCGCCCACCTCCTTGAACCTGTCGGCGGCCTTGTCTTCCTTACTGACGTCCGGGTGGTACTTTCGGGCCAGTTTCCGGTAGGCCTTTTTGATGTCTTCGAAGGAAGCCGACTCGCTCACGCCCAGCGCAGCGTAATAGTCTTTGAAGTCCATGCTGCCTCCCTGTACATACTTACCGACCGATCCGGCCCATCGACTGCTCAGCACACCGGTGCCCCGGAGTCTGATCAAGAGCCTCTAAACCCTATAGTTGTCACTGTTTCCCGAATTACAAGCAGTTGATGTGTTCCCACAAGGTGGTCCATTGAAACATCGCTGTGGTAGTCCTTATGGCAACGTCGGGCAGTTGTCGCGACAATACCCGGCTTTGCCCGATACACCAGACCTGGGGAGTTCCTTTGACTAGCGCTTCGTTGACCCGCGTGCAGATCTTTTTGATTGAATTCGCACTGGCCCTCGGCGGCTTTGCGATTGGTACCGGTGAATTCGCCATCATGGGCCTGATGCCCAATGTGTCCCAGGACCTGGGCGTCACCGAGCCGCAGGTCGGCCATCTGATCAGCGCCTACGCGCTGGGTGTGGTGGTTGGTGCGCCGGTTCTGGCCATCCTCGGTGCCCGCTTTTTCCGACGTCAGTTACTCATCTGGCTGATGGCATTCTATGCCCTTGGCAACCTCGCCAGTGCTCTGGCGGGGGACTACGCCGGAGTGATGGTGGCGCGGTTTGTCGCCGGCCTGCCCCACGGCGCCTATTTCGGCATTGCTTCCCTGGTGGCGGCCTCGCTGGTGCCAGCGAATCAGCGGGCCAAGGCCGTCAGCCGGGTAATGATGGGCCTGACCCTGGCGCTGCTGTTGGGCAATCCACTGGCTGCCTGGATGGGTCAATCGTTGGACTGGCGCTACGTGTACGGGTTTGTCGGGCTGATTGCGGTGGTGACCCTGACCATGGTGATTGCCGTGCTGCCACCGGATCCGAATGAGCAGCGCAAGAGCAGCATGAGCGAGATCCGGTCGTTTAACCGGGCGGGCATCTGGTTTGCACTGGGTATCGGCGCCATTGGCTTTTCCGGCATGTTTGCGGTGCTGAGTTACCTGGCGCCGACGCTGCTGGAGGTGACCAAGGTAGAGCCCTTCTGGATTCCCGTTGGCCTGGCGGTGTTTGGCGCCGGGGGCTTTATCGGCAATTTGCTCGGGGGCTGGCTGTTTGATCGGCTGGGGTTCCGGGCGGTGGGCGTGATTCTGCTGCTGAGCGCCTGCATTCTGCTGGTGTTTCCATCCACTACCGGCTCGTTGCCGGCACTGCTGTCGGCCTGTTTCCTGGTGGCGATGATGGGCGCCCTCGGCCCGGCCCTGCAGACTCACCTGATGGACGTTGCCCATGGTGCCCAGACACTGGCGGCGGCATCACACCACGCGGCCTTTAATATAGCCAACGCGTTGGGGCCCTGGCTCGCTGGCATGGCGATCACCGCCGGCTATGGCTGGTCGTCCACCGGCTACGTTGGGGCCACTACGGCGGTCATTGGCCTGGCTATTTTCCTGGTGGCCTGGCGCCACAACGAAAAAGGCCTCCGCGATGCGGAGGCCTATCAGACGTCGGTCTCTTAAGCTCTATCGGGCTTATCTGACCTTCGGATCGAGCTCGCCGGAGGCGTAGCGCTCGAACATCTGCTCCAGGTTGATCGGCTTGATCCGGCTGGCGTTGCCGGCGGTGCCAAAGGCTTCGTACCGGTCAATGCACACATCCGTCATGGCCTTCATGGTGGCCTTCAGGAATTTGCGCGGGTCGAACTCGGCCGGGTTTTCAGCCAGAAAGCGACGGGTAGCGCCGGTGCTGGCCAGACGCAGGTCGGTGTCGATGTTGACCTTGCGCACGCCGTGCTTGATGCCTTCCACGATTTCCTCGACCGGCACGCCGTAGGTTTCCGGAATCTCACCACCGTACTCGTTGATGATCTTCAGCCACTCCTGGGGCACGGAGCTGGAGCCGTGCATAACCAGGTGGGTGTCCGGGATCCGGGCGTGGATGGCTTTGATCTGGTCGATGGCCAGGATGTCACCGGTGGGCGGACGAGTGAACTTGTAAGCGCCGTGGCTGGTGCCGATGGCAATGGCCAGGGCGTCCACGTGGGTCTTTTTGACGAAGTCCGCGGCTTCTTCCGGATCGGTCAGCATCTGGCTGTGGTCCAGGGTACCTTCGGCACCGATGCCGTCTTCTTCGCCGGCCTGACCGGTTTCCAGGGAGCCCAGGCAACCCAGCTCGCCTTCTACAGAAACGCCACAGGCGTGGGCCATTTCCACGGTGCGACGGGTTACGTCGACGTTGTATTCGTAGTCGGTCGGGGTCTTGCCGTCTTCACCCAGAGAGCCGTCCATCATTACGGAGCTGAAGCCGAGCTGAATGGAGCGCTGGCAAACGGCCGGGCTGGTGCCGTGATCCTGGTGCATGGCAACCGGGATGTGCGGGAATTCTTCAATGGCCGCGAGGATCAGGTGGCGCAGGAACGGGGCACCGGCGTATTTGCGGGCACCGGCGGAGGCCTGAACGATGACCGGGGAATCGGTCTTGTCAGCCGCTTCCATGATGGCGCGCATCTGCTCGAGGTTGTTGACGTTAAAGGCTGGCACACCGTAACCACGCTCGGCGGCGTGGTCCAGCATTTGCCGCAACGAAATCAGGGCCATGGGTTGTCTCCTTCGTTTAGACGTTTATGAATTGGTTCAATTCTTGGCAGACTTTGGAGTCTGCTGCGGACGCTGAGGGTGTTGATTCGCGGAACCGCTACAAGCACGTCCCTGTGCGCTTCTCTCCGGCCTTCCCTGGCCTCCGAGATTCCGCGAATCAACACCCCCAGCATCCTTGCGATTCTTACTGGGTCAGCGACACCTTGTTATTCAGCGCCGCGCTCTTCCAGAACGGCGACTGCCGGCAGGGTTTTGCCTTCTACGAACTCCAGGAAAGCACCGCCGCCGGTGGAAATGTACGAAATCTTGTCAGCTACGTCGTATTTGTCAACGGCTGCCACGGTGTCGCCGCCGCCGGCCAATGAGAAGGCGTCGCTGTGGGCGATGGCGTTGGCCAACGCTTTGGTGCCGTTACCGAACTGGTCGAATTCAAACACGCCAACCGGGCCATTCCAGAGGATGGTTTTGGCATCTTTCAGAACTCGGGCGAAGCGACCGGCGGTGACCGGGCCTACGTCGAGGATCATGTCGTCCTCAGTCACCTCTTCGATGTTCTTGGTAGTGGCCGTGGCCGTTTCGGCGAACTCGCTGGCCACCACGACATCCACCGGCAGCGGGATTTCCACGCGGGAAGCGATGTCCTTGGCGGTGTCGATCAGGTCGTGCTCGCACAGGGACTTGCCCACCGGGTGACCGGCGGCGGCCAGGAAAGTGTTGGCGATGCCGCCGCCCACGATGATCTGGTCGCACACTTTTTCCAGGGCGTTGAGTACGTCCAGCTTGGTGGAAACCTTGGAGCCGCCAACGATGGCAACTACTGGTTTAGCCGGGTTATCGAGGGCCTTTTCCAGAGCTTCAAGCTCGGCCGCCAGCAATGGACCAGCGCAGGCTTCCGGGGCGAATTTGGCCACGCCGTGGGTAGAGGCCTGGGCGCGGTGGGCGGTGCCGAAGGCGTCCATCACGTAGACGTCGCACAGGGCCGCGTATTGCTTGGCCAGGGCTTCGTCGTCTTTCTTTTCGCCTTTGTTGAAGCGCACGTTTTCGAACAGCACGACTTCACCGTCGGCAACGTCCACGCCGTCCAGGTAATCCTTGAGCAGGCGAACCTCTTGGCCCAGAACCTTGGTCAGGTGATCGGCAACCGGCTTCATGGAAGACGCTTCGTCGTACACGCCTTCTTCCGGACGCCCGAGATGGGACATCAGCATGACCTTCGCACCCGCTTCCATGGCGGCCTTGATGGTGGGAAGTGACGCGCGGATGCGGGCGTCGCTTGCCACTTGGCCGTCTTTGACCGGCACGTTCAGGTCTTCACGGATGAGTACCCGTTTGCCGGCAAGGTTCAGGTCGGTCATTTTCTTAATGGCCATAACGTTCGTCCCTTCAACAAAGTTTCAGATTAGGAATGATGGGTTAACCAGCTGTTACTGACGTCGAGCATGCGGTTCGCAAACCCCCACTCGTTGTCGAACCAGCACAACACTTTCACCATGGTGCCACCGGTAACTCGGGTCTGGCCGCCGTCCACCACGCCGGAGTGGGCGTCGTGGTTAAAATCGGAGCTGGCCAGCAGTTCATCGGTGTAACCGAGGATGCCTTTCAAGGCGCCATTGGCCTGCTGTTTCAGCACCTGGTTCACGGCAGCGACGTCGGTGTCCCTGGCAACGTTGACCACCATATCAATGGCGGAGACGTTGAGGGTAGGCACCCTCATGGCGACAGAGCTGAACCGACCCTGCATGTGCGGGAGCAACCGTTCGATACCCCGGGCCAGCCCGGTGTCCACCGGGACGATGTTGTGCAAGGCACTTCGGGTGCGGCGCAGGTCCTGGTGGTGGTAGGCATCGATCACCGGCTGATCGTTCATCGCGGCGTGGATGGTGGTCGTGGTGCCGTGCTCGACACCAAAGGCCTCATCCAACACCTTAATCACCGGCACCAGGCAGTTGGTGGTGCAGGAACCAGCGGCAACGATCCGGTCTTCAGACTCAATTTGGTCGTCGTTGACGCCGTAGACCACGGTGCGATCGACATCCGACTCCGCCGGCTGGGAAAACAGCAGGCGCTTGGCCCCCGCATCCAGGTGCCGTTGGGCCGTGGCCCGGTCGGAAAACGCGCCGGAACACTCCAGCACCAGATCCACATCGAGCAGATTCCACGGCAGTTCGGCCGGTTCCGAGTGTCGCAACACCCGAATCCGGTCGCCGTTTACGATCAGGTCGTGCCCCTGCACGTCGATATCACCCCGGAACCGGCCGTGGGTGGAATCGTAGCGGGTCAGGTGCGCGATGGTGTCGATGTCCGAGAGTTCGTTGATCGCGACCACCTGCAGGTGGTCGCGATAGCCGTTCTCGTAAAGTGCGCGCAACACGCACTGGCCGATTCGGCCGTACCCGTTGATGGCAATACGAAACGGCGCGGACTTGGTCATCAGGCTTCCAGCAGCTCGCCAGCCACTTCCAGGACGTTGTCCACGGTGAAGCCGAACTCTTTGAACAGCTCACCGGCCGGTGCGGATTCACCGAAGGTGGTCATGCCCACCACGCGGCCGTCCAGGCCCACGTACTTGTACCAGTAGTCGGCGATGCCGGCTTCGATGGCGATGCGGTTGGTCACCTCAAGCGGCAGCACCTGCTGCTTGTACTCGGCGCTCTGGGCGTCGAACACGTCGGTGGACGGCATGGACACCACACGCACCTGCTTGCCCTGTTCACGCAGCTTGGCAGCGGAATCCTGTGCCAGGCCCACTTCGGAACCGGTGGCAATCAGGATCAGTTCCGGGGTGCCTTCGCTGTCGGACAGCACATAGCCACCCTTGGCTACGTCGGCCAGCTGCTGGGCATCACGAGTCTGGGCCGGCAGACCCTGGCGTGAGAACACCATGGCGGTCGGGCCATCATTGCGCTCCAGCGCGGCTTTCCAAGCCACCGCAGATTCTACGGTGTCGGCCGGGCGCCACATGCTCATGTTCGGGGTGGTTCGCAGGCTCGCCATCTGCTCAATCGGCTGGTGCGTGGGGCCGTCTTCACCCAGGCCAATGGAGTCGTGGGTGAATACGAAGATGGAGCGCTGCTTCATCAGGGCCGCCATGCGCACGGCGTTGCGGCAGTATTCCATGAAGATCAGGAAGGTGGCGCCGTAGGGCACGAAACCGCCGTGCAGGGCGATGCCGTTCATGATGGCCGCCATGCCGAACTCGCGCACGCCGTAATAGATGTAGTTGCCGCTGGCGTCTTCTTTGGTCAAGCCTTCGGTGCCATTCCAGATGGTCAGGTTGGAACCGGCCAGGTCGGCGGAGCCACCCATCAGTTCCGGCAGCAGCGGGCCGTAGGCGTTCAGGGTGTTCTGGGACGCCTTACGGCTGGCCACGGTTTCGGCCTTGTCCTGGCACTCCTGAATGTATGCCTGGGCCTTCTCGGCAAAGTCAGCCGGTAGGTCACCGGCCATGCGGCGCTTGAACTCGGCTGCCAGCTCGGGCTCGGCCTGCTCGTACGCGGCGAATTTCTGCTCCCACTCAGACTGGGCTGCCTGGCCCTTCTCGCGGGCGTTCCAGGCGGCAGCAATCTCGGACGGGATTTCGAACGCGCCGTGCTCCCAGCCCAGCTGTTCGCGGGTCAGCACGATTTCATCGTCACCTAGCGGAGCGCCATGGCAGCTTTCTTTACCCTGTTTGTTCGGGGAACCAAAACCGATCACGGTCTTGCAGCAGATCAGCGTGGGCTGCTCGGTGTTGGCGCGGCCGGCTTCGATGGCGGCGCGAATGGCGTCGGCGTCGTGGCCATCAACCGCCGGGATAACCTGCCAGCCGTAGGACTCGAAGCGCTGCGGGGTGTTGTCGGTGAACCAGCCTTCCACTTCACCGTCGATGGAGATGCCGTTGTCGTCGTAGAAGAAGATCAGCTTGCCCAGGCCCAGAGTGCCGGCCAGGGACGCCACTTCGTGAGAGATGCCTTCCATCAGGCAGCCGTCACCCAGGAAGGCGTAGGTGTAGTGATCAACAATGTCGTGGCCCGGACGGTTGAACTGCGCCGCCAGGGATTTCTCGGCGAGTGCAAAACCAACGGCGTTGGCAATGCCCTGACCCAGCGGACCGGTGGTGGTCTCAACGCCCGGGGTGTAGCCGTACTCCGGGTGGCCCGGAGTCTTGGAGTGCAACTGACGGAAGTTCTTGATGTCGTCGATGGAAACGTCGTAACCGCTCAGGTGCAGCAGCGAGTACTGCAGCATGGAGCCGTGACCGTTGGACAGCACGAAGCGGTCGCGGTTGGCCCACTGAGGGTTGGCCGGGTTGTGGCTCAGGTAATCGTTCCACAGCACCTCGGCGATATCCGCCATACCCATGGGCGCACCCGGGTGGCCGGACTTGGCTTTCTGAACCGCATCCATGCTCAGCGCGCGAATGGCGTTGGCGAGATCTTTACGAGACGGCATTGACGTTTCTCCAGTGTTTGGTCAGCGATAAACGCGATGTATAAGTAACCGCAAAAATAAAGGCGCGTATTTTCGCCGATTAGGTGGGCAATGGGCAAATGCGCCATCGCCTAACTGGAGAAAAGTTTCGCTCACGACACCGTCAAAGACTACACCTCGCTCGAAGGGTCAAACCAAAGTCACCGAAATCGCTAGGGATTCGCCACGCAAGCTTGATGAACCCTCAGATCCGAGAATCCATTTGCCAGCCCACCGAATCGCAGCTCAATGGCATCGAAGTCCTGCGTTGCGGTGAAATTCACGAAATAACGATTGGCGTTTTTAGTCACCCCGAATAGTTTGAGATCCAGCACGGAAGCAGATCCAGCGCTCTGCTGAACAATACCGCCTTTGCGTGTCTGGAGCGCTACACCACTGAGCGCTGCCAGGGTGAGGATGTCGCCCGGACGGGAGATCATCATGCCAACTGCGCGCCCCTGGACTGGCGTTGCCTCGTATACTGTCGGCGCAAGGGTATTCACCGTTAAATAGGTACCAGCAGCCAGGCCGACAGTAGCCGTCATGTCTGCCGCCGTATCGGGATCTGCATCAACGGCCAGCTCCGGGTTCACCACACCGCAGAGGGCACAGAACACACCGAAAACGCCATCATCCGTGACGGCATCGGGGGCTTGTATCGGCTGAAAGGGCGACGCGCCTCCGCAACTGACCTCGTTTGCCCCATCACAGGCGTCGCCTACCCCGTCCAAATCCTGATCCGCCTGGTCCGAATTGGCCAGCAATGGACAGTTGTCCTCTGAGTCGGGAACACTGTCTCCATCAATATCCGTGTCACAGGCATCGCCCTGCCCGTCGCCATCGGTATCGAGCTGAGTTTGATTGGCAATGAGCGGACAGTTGTCGCTGGCGTTGTCTACGCCGTCGCCGTCCAGGTCGGTATCACAGGCGTCGCCCTGACCATCACCATCAAGGTCTGACTGACTGGCATTAGCCACGGTCGGACAATTGTCGATCAGATCGGCAATGGAGTCTGCATCGTCATCGGCATCACAAGCATCGCCGAGACCATCGGCATCCAGATCGGACTGATCAGCATTGGCAATGAGCGGGCAGTTGTCTGAGCTATCGCTGCGGCCATCACCGTCGACATCCAGGTCACAGGCATCACCCAGACCGTCACCATCCAGATCGGCCTGATCCTGGTTGGCGAGCAACGGGCAATTATCACTCGCATCGAGCACGCTATCCCCATCGACATCGGGGTCACAACTGTCGCCAATGCCATCTGCATCCAGATCTTCCTGCCCCGGATTCACCAGCAGCGGGCAATTGTCAGCACCGTCGGGAATACCATCGGAATCGCTGTCGGTATTCACGTCACACGCATCTCCGATGCCATCCGCATCCGCGTCGGCCTGGCCAGGGTTGGCGATCAACGGACAGTTGTCGGCCACGTCATCGACGCCGTCGCCATCGACGTCAAGATCGCAGCTATCGCCCAGAAGATCGCCGTCCAGATCCGCCTGACCTGCATTTGCAGTTGAGGGGCAGTTGTCGAGCCCATTGTCGACACCGTCGCCGTCAAGATCCGGATCACAGGCGTCACCGATACCGTCTCCGTCAGCATCGCTCTGATCAGCGTTGACCAGCAGCGGACAGTTATCGACACCGTTGTCACTGCCATCTCCATCAACATCGGCATCGCAAGCATCGCCCTGACCATCACCATCCAGATCAGCCTGGTCGATATTGGCGACCACCGGGCAGTTATCAAGGACATCGTCAAGCGTGTCGCCGTCTCGATCGGTATCACAAACGTCGCCGATTCCGTCCAGATCCTGGTCGCCCTGATCCGTGTTTGCCTGAGCTGGACAGTTATCAAACCCGTTGACGACGGAGTCGCCATCCAGATCGAGATCACAAACGTCGCCAATGCCATCACTGTCCAGGTCGGATTGATCCGGATTGATCAGAAGCGGGCAATTATCGCTGAGGTTGTCGATACTGTCGGCATCCAGATCCGGGTCACAGCTGTCGCCCAGGCCATCGGAATCGGTATCAGCCTGATCCGGGTTAGGAACGGCGGGGCAATTATCGATGCCGTCATCGATGCCATCGCTATCTGCATCCACATTGACGTCACAGGCATCGCCAACACCATCGCCGTCGACATCTATCTGGTCCGCGTTGAGGGTAACCGGGCAATTATCCGCAACATTGGCAATGCCGTCGCCGTCTAGGTCCGCATCGCAAGCGTCGCCCTGTCCATCTCCGTCGAGGTCCTCCTGACCCGGATTGAGCACGAGCGGGCAGTTGTCTGCGCCATCCAGTATCAGATCGTTGTCCGCATCATTGTCACAGGCATCACCTATGCCATCAGCGTCTGAATCAAGCTGATCGGGGTTCGGCACAAGAGGACAATTATCAATCGGGTCGTCCCGACCATCATTATCGACGTCGATGCCCAGATCACAGGCGTCGCCTTCGCCATCTCCATTGCTGTCTTCCTGGCCGGCATTGGGTATCAGGGGACAGTTGTCGAGGACATCCAGGACGCCATCACCATCGCCGTCATCGTCACAGACATCCCCCAATCCATCAGCGTCTCGATCTGATTGACCGGGATTCGCTGTGGCTGGGCAGTTGTCCAAAAGATCGGGAATCGCGTCCCCATCCAGGTCGGCAAGCACCGGCGGCTCACACAGGTCGCCTATGCCGTTGGAGTCGCTATCGATTTGATCGGAATTCGGGGTGTCCGGGCAATTGTCGACGCCATCGACAACACCGTCGTTGTCTCTATCCACGTCGCATGCGTCGCCGATGCCATCACTGTCTCCATCGACTTGCGAGGCGTTGGCAATAAAAGGGCAGTTGTCGATACCGTTTGCGATGCCATCACCGTCGGTATCAATGACGGCATCACAAGCATCACCCACACCATCGCCATCAGCATCCGTCTGATCGACATTGGGGGCCAAGACGCAGTTGTCGATGTTGTTTAAAACCCCATCGCCATCCAGATCTTCATCGCAGACGTCTCCCAGCCCGTCGCCATCCTGATCCGTCTGATCGGCATTGGGCATCAGTGGGCAATTATCGGCCTCGTTTGTATAACCATCATTATCCAGATCGCGGTCACACGCATCGCCGATGCCGTCGGCGTCGGCATCGAGCTGGTTGGGATTGAATTCTGTGAGACAGTTGTCCACGCGGTCATCAACCTGGTCACCGTCAAGATCTGTATTGCTGTCGCACGCATCTCCAGCACCGTCACCATCAGAATCGATTTGGTCGGCATTACCTATCGTCACACAATTGTCCAAACGATCTGCTACACCATCTCCATCCTGATCCACAAAAGCATCACAGGCGTCACCAACGTCGTCGAGATCAACGTCTCGCTGGTCCTCATTCGGAATAAGTGGGCAGTTGTCAGAGGCGTTCGGAACTCGATCACCGTCTCGGTCTTTATCGCAGGCATCGGCGACCCCGTCTTGGTCTGTGTCGGTCCATTCAGGGTTCGACACTCCCTGGCAGTTGGCCTCCTGCCCCGCCTGAATACCCGATTCGCCGCCAGCACCTTCCGCCTTGCACCCTGCAACAATGACGATGGCGACCAGCAAAAAAACCATCAACCGGAGCGTCGGCGCTCGCATCAGCAACCTCCTTGTCCGCTGCTAGGTCGTTTCGATTAGAAGATAGCACCCTAATTCCGCCTGTTTGATCACTCTAGCAAATGGGAAAATCCGCCCTGTATCGATTCGCGATAAGAATCGGCCTCATATAACCAGCCGCAATTAACCTTTGCCGATGCGCCCCTGCGAGCAAGATCACCAATATCAAAAGTTTTTGATATAGATGTTGTATGCCCCGTGAAACCCACCTACACTTGCCAACCATGACCTCACTCAACACCCACGCCAGCCCTCAGTCTTCCGTTGACGCCCTGGCCCCGATCTTCAAAGCGAGCGGGGATCCATTGCGTCTGGAGATCCTGCGGGTGCTGCGCCGGGATACGTTTGGGGTGCTGGAACTGAGCCAGCTGTTCGACATGCGCCAGTCCGGCATGAGCCATCACCTGAAAGTGATGCACAAGGCCGGCCTGCTGGAGCCTCAGCGCGAGGGCAACGCCATTTTTTACCGTCGCCCCCTGCATCTGGACAGTGACAAACTGACCGATCAGACCATCCGGCAGATTTTTGAAACCGTGGATCAGGTGCCGCTGCCCGTGCACCTTCAGGAAAAAATCGAGGCTATCCGGACTCAGCGTGCGGATCAGTCCCAGGTGTTTTTCGCCCGACACGCCGAACAGTTCCGCGAGCAACAGGAATTGATCGCTGCGTTTGACCTGTACGCGGAACCGGTCGCCGAATTGCTGCGCACCCGGGCGAGCCGGCAGAACTGGCAAACCGCCCTGGAAATCGGGCCGGGCGAGGGGGCGTTCCTGAGAGTGCTGTCGGGGTTGTCCGAGCACGTGGTTGCCCTGGACAACAGTCGGGACATGCTGGCCAAGGCGACCCGTACCTGCATCGACGAGCGCCTGAACAATGTCGATCTGATCGAAGGCGTCACCGATACCCTGCTGGCCCGGGGCGATGCCTTTGATCTGGTGGTGGCGAATATGGTGCTGCACCACGTGCCCAGCCCGACCGACATTTTTCTGGACGCCGCCGCACTGATGAACAACGGCGGCTGTCTGGTGGTCAGCGAGTTATGCAGTCACGACCAGGATTGGGCCAAGGAGAACTGCGGTGACCTCTGGCTGGGCTTTGAGCCCGAGGAATTAACGGCCTGGGCCGCAGAAGCTGGCCTGAGTGCCGGGGAGCAGCTGTTTATCGGTTTGCGCAACGGCTTTCAGGTGCAGGTTCGGGAATTCTGGAAGACCGCCAGCTAGTTTTGTGAAAGGCGCCACCGGGCATATCAAAAAACTTTGATATATGTGTAGGTAGTTTTACGTACACCTGAACAAGATCAACAACACGACCGCCGGAACCGGTTTCTCAAGATCCGCCGGCACGATTATGAATCGCTCACAGAGGAGCAACCCTATGTCAGATTACAGCATCTTTACTTCCGAGTCGGTCTCTGAGGGCCATCCGGACAAATTGGCCGACCAGATTTCCGATGCGGTACTGGACGCCATCCTGGTCGACGACCCGCACGCCCGCGTGGCCTGCGAGACCATGGTAAAGACCGGTGTGGCCATCGTCGGTGGTGAGATCACCACCAGCGCATGGGTTGACCTGGAAGATCTGGTGCGTGGCGTGATCAAGGACATCGGTTACACCTCCTCCGACGTGGGCTACGACGGCGACACTTGTGGTGTGATCAACATCATCGGTAAGCAGTCGGTGGACATCGCCCAGGGCGTTGACCGGCAAAAGCCGGAAGACCAGGGCGCTGGCGACCAAGGCCTGATGTTCGGCTACGCCAGCAACGAAACCGACGTGCTGATGCCGGCGCCGATCACCTTTGCCCACCGTCTGGTGGAGCGTCAGGCGGAAGCGCGCAAGAGCGGCCTGCTGCCCTGGCTGCGCCCGGATGCCAAGAGCCAGGTCACCTGCCGCTACGAAAACGGCCGGGTAGCCGGCATCGATGCGGTGGTACTGTCCACCCAGCACGACGAAGACGTCAGTCAGGCTGACCTGAAAGAGGCGGTGATGGAGCTGGTGGTCAAGCACACCCTGCCGGCCGAACTGCTGCACAAGGACACCCAGTTCCACATCAACCCGACCGGCAAGTTCGTGATTGGTGGCCCGGTGGGCGACTGTGGCCTGACCGGCCGCAAGATCATCGTCGACACCTACGGCGGCATGGCCCGCCACGGTGGCGGCGCATTCTCCGGCAAGGATCCGTCCAAGGTGGATCGCTCCGCTGCCTACGCCGGCCGTTACGTGGCCAAAAATATCGTGGCTGCCGGCCTGGCCGACAAGTGCGAGATTCAGGTGTCCTACGCCATCGGTGTGGCTCAGCCCACCTCTATCTCCCTGAACACCTTTGGCACCGGCAAGATCGGTGACGACAAGATCATCCAGCTGGTGCGCGAGCACTTTGATCTGCGCCCGTACGCGATCACCAACATGCTCGACCTGCTGCACCCGATGTACCGCGCCACAGCGGCCTACGGCCATTTTGGTCGTGAGCCCTACGAGATGACCGTCGGTGGCAAGACCTTCACCGCGTTCCCGTGGGAGAAGACCGACCGCGCCGCCGCACTGAAAGACGCCGCTGGTATCTAATCCGATTTTGGGCGTATGTCAGTCGGCATACGCTCAAGTTAAGACATGACTGACAGGAGAACACCATGAGCACTCCCGCAGAACAGCTGAAGAATTTTGACGACTACAAAGTCCGCGACATTTCCCTGGCCGACTGGGGCCGTAAGGAAATCAAGATTGCCGAAGGCGAGATGCCGGCCCTGATTGCCCTGCGCAACAAGTACAAGGCCGAACAGCCGCTGAAAGGCGCCAGCATCATGGGTTGCATCCACATGACGATCCAGACCGCGGTGCTGATCGAGACACTGGTAGAACTGGGTGCCGATGTGCGCTGGTCCTCGTGCAACATCTTCTCGACCCAGGACCAGGCTGCCGCCGCCATCGCGGCCCAGGGCATTCCAGTGTTTGCCTGGAAAGGCGAGACCGATGAAGAATACGACTGGTGCCTCGAGCGCACCGTCGGCGCAGACGTGGACGGCTGGCAGCCGAACATGATTCTGGACGACGGCGGCGACCTGACCGCCCTGCTCCACGAGAAATACCCGGAAGTGCTGGCCAACTGCCACGGTGTCACCGAGGAAACCACCACCGGTGTGCACCGTCTGCAGGAAATGCTGCGTGAGGGCACCCTGAAAGTACCTGCGATCAACGTGAACGACGCCGTCACCAAGGCCAAGAACGACAACAAGTACGGTTGCCGTCACAGTCTGAACGACGCCATCAAGCGCGGCACCGACCACCTGATGTCCGGCAAGAAAGCGCTGGTGATCGGCTATGGCGACGTGGGCAAAGGCTCCGCTGCGTCCCTGCGTCAGGAAGGCATGATCGTGAAAGTCACCGAAGCCGACCCAATCTGCGCCATGCAGGCGTGCATGGACGGCTTTGAAGTGGTCTCTCCATACCTGAACGGCGTGAACACCGGCACCGAAGCCGCCGTCGACAAGGCTCTTCTGCAGAACACCGATCTGCTGGTGACCACCACTGGCAACATGAACGTGTGCGACGCGCACATGCTCAAGGCCCTGAAATCCGGCGCCGTGGTGTGCAACATCGGTCACTTCGACAACGAGATCGACACCGCCTACATGCGCAAGAACTGGGAATGGGACGAGGTGAAGCCGCAGGTACACGTGGTGTACCGTGACAAGGCCACCAACGACCACCTGATCCTGCTGTCCGAAGGCCGCCTGGTGAACCTGGGCAACGCCACCGGTCACCCGTCACGGATCATGGACGGTTCTTTCGCCAACCAGGTGCTGGCGCAGATGTACCTGTTCGAGCGCAAGTTCGCTGACCTGCCGGAAGATGCCCGGGAGAAAGGCGTGTACGTACAGGTTCTGCCAAAACACCTGGACGAAGAAGTCGCTCGCGCCATGGTCGAAGGCTTTGGTGGCGTGATCACCAAGATGACCCCGGAACAGGCCAAATACATCGGTGTACCGGTCGAAGGCCCGTACAAGCCGGAAAGCTACAAGTACTGATCGGAACGCAGCATGGAAAGTCAGAAGCAGTTCAAGCGTCGCTTCAGTTTCGAGTTTTTCCCGCCCAAGACCGACCAGGGCCGGGAAAAACTGCAGACTGTGCGTAACAAGCTGGCCGAGGTGAATCCGGATTTCTTTTCGGTCACCTTCGGCGCCGGTGGTTCCACCCGGGACCGCACCATTGAGACCGTACTCAACCTGCACCAGCAGGGCATTTCCACCGCTCCGCACCTGTCGTGCGTGGGGGGCACTCGCCAGGAAATCGGTGAGTTGCTGGATCTGTACAAAGAGAATGGCATCAATCGCATCGTTGCCCTGCGGGGCGACATGCCCTCGGGCATGGGGGCGGCCGGTGAGCTGCGCTACGCCAATGAACTGGTGGAGTTTATCCGCGAGCACAGCGGCGACACCTTCAACCTGGAAGTCGCCGCCTACCCGGAGTTTCATCCGCAGGCCCGCAATGCCGAAGAAGACCTGAAAAACTTCGCCCGCAAGGTGAAGGCCGGCGCCAACAGCGCCATTACCCAGTACTTCTTCAACGCGGACAGTTACTTCTACTTTATCGACCGTCTGGAGCAAATGGACGTCACCATTCCGGTGGTGCCGGGCATCATGCCCATCGTCAATTTCTCCAGCCTGGTACGATTCTCAGACATGTGTGGTGCCGAAATCCCCCGCTGGATCCGGAAGCAACTGGAAGCCTACGGGGACGATACCGACAGCATCCGCAAGTTTGGCGAAGAAGTGGTAACTGACATGTGTGAAAAGCTGCTCAAGGCCGGTGCGCCCGGGCTGCATTTCTACACTCTGAACCAGGCTGAGCCCAGTCTCAGCATCTGGAAGAACCTCGGGATCAGCGAGCGGGAAAAAATCTCCTTCTGACCTCCGCTTTTCGGCCAGGGCACCCGCCCTGGCCGAACTCTCCCCCCTTTAAAAACCTGTCCCGTCAGACTCCAGACAAAGCCAACCATTTGATTTTCTGACATTCCTTAGGCGATAGTTTAAGGTGTACGTTATGCAGTTCCCGAATTGCTCTCCGGCAATCGCGGCCATGAGCCGTGTTTTCCGGCCTGCCTTACCGGGCGGTAAGAGCACTAACAAAAGCGAAAGGAGAAAGCATGAGCACGAAATGGCTGAAAACGATTAGCGCTAGCCTGGCACTCACTGTAGCCGCCGGAACCGCCAGCGCAGAGACCCTGCGCGTTGTCACCGACCCCAGCTTTGTACCCTTCGAGATGATGGATCAGGAAACCGGTGAGATGATCGGTTTCGACATGGAAATTATCCGCGAAATCGGCGAACGAGCCGGCTTTGACATCGATCTCAATACCATGGATTTCAACGGCATCATCCCCGCCCTGCAAACCGGCAACGTCGACATCGCCATCGCGGGCATTACCATCACCGAGGAGCGGGAAGAGATCGTCGATTTCTCTGATCCGTACTACGATTCCGGCCTCCGCATCCTGGTTCGCGAGGGCGAAGATGGCATCGAATCCCTGGACGATCTGGAAGGCAAGAAGGTCGGCACCAAGATCGGCTCTACCAGTTACGATTTCCTGATGGCAAACATCGAACAGAACGATGGCGTAACGCCGTACCCGGGCAGCTCCGATATGTACATGGCCCTGATGTCCCGCGCCATTGATGTGGTGTTCTACGACGCCCCCAACGTTGGCTACTTTGCCCGTACAAAGGGCGAAGGCAAGGTCAAAACCGTTGGCCAGCTGTACGAAGGTCAGCAGTACGGCATTGCCCTGAAAGATGGCAGTGAGTGGGTGGACGAAGTGAACGCCGCACTGGCTTCCATGAAAGAAGACGGAACCTACAAGACCATTTACGAAAAGTGGTTCGGACCGATGCCAGAAGGCATGTAAGGACAAGCGGACCAGCGGTCTGAGATCCTGAGCCGGAGTGGACACCACTCCGGCTATTTCTTTTCGTAACCCTCGTCGGAGATTCTCACTGTGGAATTTCAGTTTCAGTTCGACTGGCAAGCCGCCATCGACTCCATCCCCTGGCTGCTCAAAGGCATCCCCTACACCTTGATGATTTCATTTGGCGGCCTGTTGATCGGCTTTGGCCTAGGCATCGTGTTCGGCCTTTTGAGCATCAACAAAAAATGGTTTCTGCGCTGGCCTGCCACCGCCTACATCGAAATTTTCCGGGGCACCCCGATCCTGGTGCAGGTACTTTTCATCTTCTATGGCCTGCCTGATCTAATCGGCGGACCGATCGAACCGCTGACCGCCGGTATTGCCGCCATCGCGCTGAACTCAGGCGCCTACATTTCGGAAGTGGTTCGCGGCGGCGTGCAGTCCATCGACAAGGGCCAGACCGAAGCCGGCCTCTCCCTCGGCCTGTCCCGCACGCAAACGTTCTGGTCGATCATCTGGCCCCAGGCTTTCCGCCGCATGATTCCACCCCTGGGCAACCAGGCCATCGTCAGCATCAAGGACACCTCGCTGTTCTCGGTGATTGGCGTGGGTGAGCTGGTGCGTCAAGGCCAGATCTACATTGCCAATACCTTCACGGCGTTTGAGGTGTATTTCGTGGTCGCGATCATGTACCTGGCCATCACCCTGTCGCTGTCCCTGATTCTGCGCCTTGTTGAGCGGCGCGGACTGGCCTCTGTCTGAAGGAACGCTGATCATGACTGATATCGTACAAATGAAGGGCATGAACAAGTACTTCGGCAAGCTGCATGTCCTGAAAGACATCGACCTGACCGTCGCCAAGGGCGAAGTAGTGGTGATCATCGGGGCCAGTGGCTCCGGCAAGTCGACCCTGATTCGCTGCGTTAACGGTCTGGAAGAGTTCGAATCCGGGCACCTGACGGTGGACGGACACCCGCTGGCGCCGAAGAGCGGCAACCCGAAATCCCTGGCGGAAATCCGCAAGGAAGTCGGCATGGTGTTCCAGCAGTTCAACCTGTTCCCGCACCTGACGGTGAAAAAGAACATCATGCTGGCACCCAAAAAGGTCAAGGACACCTCGGACACCGTGGCCAACGCAACTGCCGAGCGGCTGCTGAACCGGGTCGGCATCGGCAACCAGGCCGACAAATTCCCCAGCCAGCTCTCCGGCGGCCAGCAGCAGCGGGTAGCCATCGCCCGCGCGCTGGCCATGGAGCCGCGGCTGATGCTGTTCGACGAGCCGACGTCGGCGCTGGACCCGGAGATGATTGGGGAAGTGCTGGACGTGATGCGCGAGCTGGCCAAAGAAGGCATGACCATGATGGTGGTCACCCACGAGATGGGCTTCGCCCGCGAAGTGGCCGACCGGGTGATTTATATCCACGAAGGGCAAATCGTGGAACAAGGCAAGCCAGACGACGTGTTCGACAACCCGCAAAACGAGCGCACCCAGGCGTTCCTGTCACGGGTACTCGCTCACTGACGCTTCAGCGGCCGATGCGCCAAGAAAGCCCCGCTCAATTGGCGGGGCTTTTTTTATGCTTTTTGCCCGTACGCTTGGGCCAGAATCCCCGACGCGGCCCTAACCACATCGCGACGAGTAGGTTCAGACCAGCGCCCGCGTGGCCTGATACTCATCCTCGATCTTTAGACGGGAATCCTCCGCCAGGAAGCGGGCCAGCTTCTTGCCAACCAGCGGCAGATCACTGCGCACCTTCAGGCTCACCTGATTGGTGCAGGTCTCGTTATCGCCTTTCAACTTCATCATGCCGCGAATTTTCGCGGGTACGCCATCAATGCGCACCCGGAACTCGCAGTGCCACTCGTCTTCGCTTTTGCGAAACCAGTGTTCGTCCTGACGCACCTCATTCCACTCCCGGTGAAAGCTGGCCAGAATGCCGGGCACCTCCGCCGAACTGGTGACTTCTCGCTCGATCACCAGCTTGGCCGAGGCCTCATCCACATTGAGTTCTGACACCCGAACGTTACGGGACCCGACCCGGGCGTTCTTCTCCAGAATCCGGTCGCGGCTAAAAAACGTGTTGAGCACCTTGTTCAATCCCGCCTCGTAGGAATGATTCAGCTCCAGTTCCATGATGATCTCCGATGTCGATTTAGGCGGATTGTCCGGCGCCAGCGTTAAAGCCGCATTGGCCGGGAGGTCGGAGGCATCTGGCAAGGTGGTCAGCCGCCGCTGTTAACTGTAATATTCGCCAAGGTTAACAGCCGATCTACCCGAACCTGACAGCTTTACCGGAGATTCACCATGCGCAACGCCGATCTCGTCGCCCGCGGGCTTAAATCCGTGTGGCACCCCTGCACCCAGATGAAAGACCATGAAACCCTGCCGCTGGTCCCCATCAAGCGGGGCGAAGGCGTGTGGCTGGAGGACTTCGAGAACAACCGCTATATCGACGCGGTCAGTTCCTGGTGGGTCAACCTGTTTGGCCACGCCAATCCGCGCATCAACGCCGCAATTCAGGAACAGATCGGCCAACTGGAACACGTCATCCTGGCCGGCTTCACCCACGAGCCGGTGGTTAACCTGTCCGAGCGCCTGATCGAAGTGACCCCGGAAGGCCTGAATAAATGCTTCTACGCCGACAACGGCTCGTCGGCAGTGGAAGCCGCCCTCAAAATGAGCTTCCACTACTGGAAAAACCACGGCAAACCGGGCAAGAAGAACTTCGTTAACCTGGGCAACAGCTACCACGGGGAAACCTTGGGCGCCCTGGCCCTGGGTGACGTCGCGCTGTACAAAGACACCTACCAGCCGCTGCTGATGGAGGTACTGACGGCGCCTTCACCGGACGCCTTCAACAAAGAAGCGGGCGAAACCGACGAAGCCTATGCCCTGCGCCAGTTCGAGGCCATGGAAAAACTGCTGGCCGAGAAACACGACGAAATCTGCGCCGTGGTGGTCGAACCCCTGATCCAGTGTGCCGGCGGCATGCGCATGCACCACCCGATCTACCACACCAAACTGCGCGAAGCCTGCGACCGTTACGGCGTGCACCTGATCGCCGACGAAATCGCCGTCGGCTTTGGCCGTACCGGCACCATGTTCGCCTGCGAACAGTCCGGCATTACCCCCGATTTCATGTGCCTGTCGAAAGGCCTGACTGCCGGTTACCTGCCGCTGTCTGTGGTACTAACCACGGATAAGGTCTACGACGCCTTCTACGACGATTACGAAACCCTCAAGGCCTTCCTGCACTCCCACAGCTACACCGGCAATCCCATTGGCTGCGCCGTGGCACTGGCGACCCTGGACATCTTCCGGGACGACAACGTCATCGAACAGAACCGCCGCCTCTCCACCTGCATGGCGGAATCCGTTGCCCACCTGGCTGACCACCCCCACGTGGGCGACATCCGCCAGCACGGCATGACCCTGGCAGTGGAAATGGTCAAGGACAAAGCCTCGAAAACCCTGTTCCCATGGCAGGAGCGCCGCGGCATCCGGGTCTATCAGCATTCCCTGACCCGGGAAGCCTTGCTTCGCCCCCTGGGTAATGTGGTTTACTTCATGCCGCCGTACGTCATCACCGAAGACCAGATCCGCCATCTGGCCCAAGTGGCAACCGAAGGCATCGACATCGCCACCCGGGACTGATCAGGAACACAGGCATGCGCATCCCCCGAATCTATACCGACTCGCCCCTGAGCGAGGGAGCAACCACCGACCTGGACGACAACGCCGCCCAGCACGTCGGACGGGTGTTGCGCATGCAGCCGGGCCAGGAACTGCGGCTGTTCAACGGCGACGGCCAGGACTACCCAGCCACCATCACCGTTGCCGGAAAAAAACAGGTGGAAGTGAAGGTCGGCACCCCCGAGCCCAACGCCACCGAATCGCCTTTGGAAATCGTACTGGGCCAGACCCTGTCCAAGGGCGATCGCATGGATTACGCGGTGCAAAAAGCGGTGGAAATGGGCGTGACCCGCATTGTCCCGCTCACCACCGAACGCTGCGACGTAAAACTCAAAGGCGACCGGGAAGACAAACGCCTGCGCCACTGGCAATCGGTGGCAATCAGCGCCGCCGAACAATGCGGCCGTGCCCGCGTCCCCGAAATCCTGCCAGTGATGACCGTTCCTCAGTGGCTCGAACACAGCCGCGACTGCGATGCCCGCCTGGTATTGCACCACCGTACCGAGAAATCCCTCGAAACCCTGGACCGCCCCGGCCGAATTGCCCTGATGATCGGCCCGGAAGGCGGCCTCTCCGCCGACGAAATTGCCCTGGCCGAACAGGACGGCTTCCTCCCCGTCGCCCTCGGCCCACGCGTTCTGCGTACCGAAACCGCCCCGGTGGCCGCCATGGCTCTGTGCCAGTGGCTGTGGGGCGACATCGGCGGCGACGTCTGATCCACCTTGCTACCTCACTGCCCGGGTTTTATCGGCAGTTAAGTCATTGACACTACACACCCTTACCAACATCATCCTTGGCTGACTACCGGAGTAGCTCTCAAATTTGGGCCAGTCTGCGGGAAGGCCTTTTCAGAACTGTGCGGAGCCATGGATGGCGGAGCTCAAGCGCTACATGGATGTACTTGAGCGGGTTCTGAAAAGGCCTTCCCGGAGGCTGGCAAACTCCGAAGTATCCCAACATTGGTAATGGCGAGTACCGGATGACCAGCTTATTCACGACCCCCGAATTCTGGCAATACCTCAGCATCCCCGTGATCGCGGCACTGATCGGCTGGACCACCAACTGGCTCGCCATCAAGATGACCTTCTACCCGCTGGAATTCGTTGGCAAGCCGCCATTGCTGGGCTGGCAGGGCATTATTCCCTCCAAGGCGCGCAAAATGGCCGCCATCAGCGTCGACGCCACTATTTCCAAAATCGGCACCGTTCACGAAATATTCCAGCAGATCGACCCGAAAGTCCTCGCCACCCACATCGTCCATTCCGTAGATTCCCGCATCGAAGAGTATGTGGACGAAATGATGCTGCGGGAATACCCCACCTTCTGGGAAAACCTCCCGGCGTCCGCCCGCAAAATGGTGTACGACCGCGTGCGCAAATCCACGCCACAACTGGTGGATAACCTGGTGGAAGACGTGTCCACCAATATCGAAGACTTGCTAGACATCAAGGGCATGGTCATTGATCGACTAGCGGCGGATAAGCGACTGCTGAACCGGATCTTCCTGGAGTGCGGCGAAGTGGAGTTCCGTTTCATCGTCAACTCCGGCCTGTATTTTGGTTTCCTGTTCGGCCTGATCCAGATGACCGTTTGGTACTTCTACCAGAGCTGGTGGGTGTTGCCATTCTTCGGCCTGCTGGTGGGCTGGGCGACCAACTGGATCGCCCTGAACGTGATCTTCCGGCCGCTGTTCGAGAAAAAAGTGGGCCCGTTCCGGATCCAGGGACTGTTCTTAAAGCGTCAGCCAGAAGTGGCGGAGTCCTTCTGCCACATTGTGACCCACGAGATACTCACCGTTGGCAACATCATCAACGCCATCCTTAACGGGCCCAAAGGCGAACGGGCTCGAAACATGGTGAAGAAGCACATAAAGCCACTGGTGGACGAAACCGCCGGCATGGGTAAGGCCCTCACCCAGGTGGCCTTCGGCCCCACCGGTTTTGCCACCCTGAAAAAGCAGGTGGGCGAAAAAGCCATCGAAATCTCCCAGACCTCCTTCGACAACCCGGTGTTCGAGCAGGACCGTGCGCGGGCAGTGGAATCGATCATGGTGGAGCGCATGGTGGCGTTGTCATCGGAGGAGTTTCAGGACCTGCTCAGGCCGTGCTTCCAGGAAGATGAGATCAAACTGATACTGGTCGGAGCGTTCCTCGGCATGGGCGCCGGGTTCTGCCAGTTGGTGTTCGTATTCGGCCAGGCCATCCTATAAATTTCAGCGACGTCAGGGCCTAGCGCCGCTGTGCAAGCCGAAACCCCGCGACTATACTGCGCGAGGAAGGACACGTATTTTACAGCGAATTCATGGTTCGGAGGCATTGGATGCCAGGCTTTTTCTCATGGGTCTCAAGTTTATTCTCGTCCCCGCGAGCGCCCATACCGGCGTTACCGGAATCACGCCTGATTAATCCCGCCAAAGAACAACCGGAATCTGAAACTGCCGAAAACGGGTCGGATCTGACCCTCAAGCTTGAGGAGCACCTCTTCTGTTGGCTGCTCGATGCAAAGCCGGCAGCACTGGCGCGGGAAGCCTCCAATGCCAGTGACGTGCTCACGACCCTGGAACATCGCCTGACCGAGGAAGAGCTGGACGAGCTACCGCGACAACCGCTGAGTCTTCCGATGCTGTTGCGGGCGCTCGCCGATGACTCGACGAACCGCCAAAATGTCACCGAGATTATACTCAGCGACCCCGCACTGACTGACCAACTTTTACAAGTTGCCAACAGTCCCTATTTTCGACATGGGGATCACATCATTGAATCCGTTGGCCAGGCTGTGTTTTTGCTGGGCGTGGACGGAATTCGCAATGTGATTTCAGCGGCAGTGATGCGCCCCATGATGGCAGCCCGCAACAGCGGAGAAGCCTTGTTCGCTCAGCGGGTTTGGCGCTGGGGGCTCTCCAGCGCGCGGGCGTCTGAGCAAATTGCAAAGCTGCACGGCCTCGATGCCAGCGCCCACTTCATGGCGGGCCTGCTGCCAGCACTGGCTTACCTCACCCTGTACCGGGAGCTGCAGCGCATATGCCGGGCCAGCCACAACAAAGCGCCGTCACCGGCACTGATTCGCCAGGCCATGACCCGGTACCAGTGGACCACCAGCCAATTACTGGCCAAGGCCTGGAATCTGCCGCCCCGATTCAGCGCTCTGCTGTTGGCCGCGGAGCGCCCCGTTCCCGGCCAGCAACAGACGCCACTGAACGATGGCATCATCATCGGCACCCGGGAAGTGCTGCGCCACGCCAACCAGCGCAACCTGGCCGAGGAAGACCTGCCCAAGGTGGTGCAGCTTAGCCCAGAGCAAATCACCCAGATCCGAAAGACGCTGCTGACCATGCTGAAGAGCGAAGGCCGGTCACCCGCCCGGATGTGACACCACTTCCCGCTCGGCTTCTTCGAGGGTTTCCTCCACCGACTTGCCGGCCTTGAGCAACTCGGCGAACGACGTGGTCAGGCGCTCTTCCGTACCCTGCAGCAGGTCAAACGGCATATCCAGAGGCAACCGTTCCACCACTCGATCCTCATCGCGGCGGACCACCTTCATCACATCAGCGATCGAAATGCCATCCAGGCTGCGCCCTGGCACCAGCTGATCACCCTGCCGCCCGGCCAACGACAGCAAACCGGCGCGGATCAACTTATCGCTGATCCCCCGGGTAACCTCCCCCGGCACACGCAGACGCTGCTCCAGCACTTCCTGCTGGGGCGCCGGCTCACCGTCGGAAAATGGCTTCGAGACCATCCACATCAACGCCAGCGCGACCTTTTCCTGCAGCTCCGGCGCCAGCTGAACCTGGCGCCGCTTGGCGACCGAACCGGGATTCTGTAAATAGAAGGCCAGACTGGCCCCAAGCAGCAGGATCATCCAGTTCAAGTAGGTCCAGATCAGCAAAATGATGCCGATGGCAAAACTGGAGTATATGGCCGCGTACTTGGCCGAGCCGGCGACAAACGAGGCAAACAGCATGCCCGCCGCCTGCCAGGACACGCCCGCCACCAGGCCACCAATAAAGGCGTAGCGCAGCTTAACCCGGGTGTTGGGCATGAAGATGTAGACAAAGGTAAACGCGCCCACCACCAGGAAGAACGGCGTAAAGCGGCTGGCCACCAGGATCAGCGAACCGAAGGGTTCAATTTCAATCAGCGCCTGAACAAAGGTGGACGAAAAAATGGTGGCGCTGACCCCGATGGCCGAAACCATCAACAGCGGCCCGACCATGATGACACTGAGGTAGTTACTGAAGCGCTGGGCCATAGAGCGCATGTCCGGCACCCGCCAGATCATGTTGAACGAGCGCTCGATCTTCTGGAGCAGCGAAATCACCGTGTACACCAGCAGTGCCAAGCCCACAGAGCCGAGCACCCCCACCTTCATGTTGTCCACGAAGCCCAGAATTTGCTCAGCTACTTCAATACCCTGCGGCCCCATGGGCTGGAAGAACTGAAACAGAAACGGCTCCATGCGTTGGTGCACCCCCAGGGCTTTCAGCACCGAAAAACTCAGAGCGAGCAGCGGAACGATACTGAGCAAGGTGGTGTAAACCAGACTCATGGCATGCAGAGTCAACTGCCCGCTGATGACATCCCGCGCCAGCGCATAGACTGACCGACCGGCCTTATAGAGCCAGGTCCACGGCCAACTGCTGGGTGGATTGGGATTCGCCAGAATCCAGTCTTCTGCCGCCTGAAGCCGTTCTCGAAATTGGAAAGAAGCCACTCAATGCCCTGCAATGAAGAGTTTTGTACAGATTATCAGGTAGATAACTGACCTAACAGAGTATGGCTGATTGGAATTTTTTTGCGAGGGATCACTCAGACTTTATGATTATTTGACTTGTTGTCACCAGTTTAAATGTACGGATTTCGAGAAAACGCGGCTACGAATAAAGCGCACTCCGGTGTAGAAGAGTCCCGGCGCGCCGGGACTCTTTTCGTCAGTAACAGGGCACGAATGCTGACGTTAAAACGAGGTGCACTCATTGGCTTCAACCTTTAAAACTCAGTTCGTCACGTAGTGCCGGCGCGTCCAGCCGCGCATGCTATCCAGCCGCTCGAGTCGATCCGCCGCGTCTGACAGGGTTGGCTGGATTGGATCCGTGCCGGAAACCATGTCCGCAAAACGATTGGTCATGAGATCCCAGAAGCGCTTCATTTCGGGGATGTTCGGCATGATTTCGCCACGACTCGCAGAGCGGAAGGTGTGGTCAATAAATGGGTCTGAGCTGAGTGTTTTTACCACCTCCAAGTGAGCCACCGCGCCCAATGGCTTATCGTCATTGACGGCATGCAACCCGTCTTCGGTAAGCAGGTAGTCTTCCAGAAACCGGCGAGCCAGCTCATGATTGGTGGACACACTGCTCAGGCCCGCGGCCAGAACACCCACAAACGGCTTTCCCGGCTGGCCGCCGACGGTGGGCACATCGGCGATACCAACATTGATGCCGGCGTCGCGAACCTCGCTCCAGGCCCAGGGGCCGTTGATGATCATGGCCACCTTGCCGGCCTTGAACCCGTCCATCATCGAGCCGTAACTTGCGTCACTCGGCAGCACTCCGGCGCCCAGCAAGTCCTTGATGCCAGACACCGCGGCAATGGCGCCCTCGTTGGCCACGCCCACATCCGAGAGGTTATACACGCCATTATCGAGACCAAAGCTGTAGCCACCGGAACCGGCAAACACCGGCCAGGAGAAATAGACGTTGTTGTAGTCCCAGGAAATCGACTGCACACCTTGACGTTTCAGGCGTTGATGCTCTGTTTTCAGCTGCGCCAGCGATCTGGGCGGTGTTTTGACGAGGTCTCTGTTGTACAGCAGGCTGACCACCTCCATCGCAATGGGGTACCCGTAGACCCGCTCGCCCACGGACACGGCCTGCCAGGCAAAGGGTGCAATGGCATTGCGAACCTCCTTAGACGGTTCAATCGGGCGTAGATGGCCTTCATTGATCCAACTACCAAAGCGATCGTGAGGCCAGATCACGATATCGGGAGCCTTGGAAGAGTAGCCGTAATGATCGTACTGGGTGGTCAGGTCCTCCGGTGTTGCCACCGTCACGGCAACGCCAGTTTCCGCTTCAAACCGTTTGCCGACTTTCGCCAGACCTTCGTGTCCTTTATCGGAGTTGATCCAGATTAGGAGTTCGCCACGCTCAAATGCCGATGCTGCAGGCGTGACAAGCGCACCCGCGAGCACCAGAGCCAGAATGGATCTGATCATGTTGTTCGTCCTGTTGTTATTGTTCGAACGATGTTGGGATGAATGCCCTCGGTTGGGCATTTCATGAGCAGTTTATGCACTACTAAAGGGCAACCGGCTCATCCGGCTGCCAACTTTAGCGGGGGGAGTAGAAGGGAGTACCCGGCAGAGGCGCCGGAAGATCAGGCAGAATTCGCCAAATTACGCGCCGTAATGTCGACAATTCTCTGCCGGGCCTCACGGCTTGCCCAGGCCGAATGGGGCGTGACGATCAGGTTGGGAACGTCTCCCGCTAGCAGCGGATTGCCATTGCGGGGCGGTTCTTCGGTCAGCACGTCAAAACCGGCACCACCAATGTCTCCGGTTCGCAGCGCGTCGGCCAGCGCCTGCTCATCCACCAGGCCGCCGCGGCTGGTGTTGATCAGCAGGGCGTCGTTTTTCATCATTTTCAGCTCTCGAGCCCCAACCAGGTCGCGGGTTTCTTCGGTGAGCAGGCAATGCAAGGACAGCACGTCCACCTGCGGCAGCAACTCGTCCAAGGGCAGGCGTTGATAACCGTCCACCTCGGAAGCCGGCTGGCCCGGCCGCGCACCCAGCAGCACCTTCATGCCAAAGGCCTCGGCCCGCTCGATGACGCCCTGGCCCAAGTCCCCGTAGCCGACAATGCCCAGGGTGCGCCCCTCCAACTCCATGATCGGATGGTCCATCAGGCAAAACATATCGCTCTTTCCCCACCGCCCGGCTCGCACGTCCCGGTCGTAGTCCAGCAATCGGGTTGCCAGGGCCAGAATCAGCGCCATGGTGTGCTGAGCAACGGTGGAGCGTCCGTAGTTGGTGACATTCAAGATCCGAATGCCGTGCGCCTGGGCCGCCTCCTTATCGATGTTGTTGATCCCGGTCGCAACCACCGCGATGGTGGTGAGCTCCGGGCACGCCTCGAAATGCTCCCGCCCCAGGACCACCTTGTTGACGATGACCGTATCGAAACCCTGAATGCGGCCAACCACCTCATCCGGCGATGTTCTACCGTGCTGCACCAAATCGCCGGTGACACGGGTAATCGGTGTGAGATCGACATCGTCGCCCAGGGTGTTGGCATCGAGGAATACCGCTTTCATGCTGTTCTCCTGAATCAAGACAGGCAAAGATTAAGGTAGACTGGAGCATACGTCCAAAACCAGGAGGGTGAAAATCATGGATCATGAGTTCTGGCACGAGCGCTGGGCCAACAGTGAGATCGGCTTTCACGAAGGCACGGTGAATCAGTACCTCCACGACCACTGGCCGGAACTGGCCGGCAGAACCACCAGTGCAGTCTTCGTCCCCCTGTGCGGCAAGGCCCACGACATGTGGTGGCTGCACGACCGTGGCCACCCGGTGATCGGCGTGGAACTCAGCGACGTCGCCTGCAAGGATTTTTTCGAAGAAGGTGGCGAAAAGGCCAAGGTTCACCCCGGCGAGCCGTTTACCACGTTCAAGCACGACAGCCTCGAACTCTGGTGCGGCGATTTCTTCCAACTGGTCCCAGCCGACCTGAAGCACATCCGCCTGGTCTACGACCGCGCCGCCCTGATCGCCCTGCCCCCGCACATGCGCAGGAACTATGTGGAGCACCTCACCGCCGTCATTCCGGACGACACCAAGATCCTGCTGATCACCCTCGACTACGACACCGAAATCAAAGGCCCACCGTTCAATGTGAGCGACCGGGAAGTTGAGGAGCTGTACTCGGCGGACTACACCATCGAGCACATCGTCACCAACACCCTGGCCAAAGACCACCCCTTCACCAAACGCAAAGGCCTGGCCGGCGCCACTGAAAGCGTGTTCCGGCTAACGAAAAAATAAGGGCCGTACCAGAACACACTGCTGCAGCCTGATCGGAGTGTAAGGGGTGCCTTTCCAGAAAAACTTGTTTGTCTGAGCGCAGCGAGTTCCAACAAGATTTTCTGGAAAGGCACCCCTTGCGCTCCAGCCCCCTCTCCTCAAGGCAGCAAGCCCCACCCCCGTAACACAATTTAATGAACCTTAACCACAACCCAACTGTCCTATTTTTCGAGCGTGAACTAAGCTCAAATTAAGCGGGTTGCCCCAGCCAGTCATTGCCGGGCAGCTTGTATGTATCCATTCCTTCCACCCATAACTACACAAACCGCCGAAACAGGCGGAACCGATGCAACGGGGATATTGCGTGATTTAAGAGCCGACTTTCAGAGAGCAAGCGAGGGGCCATCTATGACCATCATGCAGCACTTCAAGAACAGGTATGAAAGTACCCAGGAGGAAGAATTTACCCTGGAGGAATACCTGGAGATCTGCAAAACGGACCCAACGGCCTATGCCACGGCCGCTGAGCGAATGTTAATTGCCATCGGCGAACCAGAACTTGTCGACACCTCCCGTGACCCCCGCCTGTCACGCATCTTCTCCAACAAGGTGATCAAACGATACCCGGAATTCTCCGAGTTTTATGGCATGGAGGACGCCGTAGAAAACATCGTGTCCTTCTTTCGGCACGCGGCTCAGGGCCTGGAAGAAAAGAAACAGATTCTCTACCTGCTCGGCCCCGTTGGTGGCGGTAAGTCGTCCCTGGCAGAAAAGCTCAAAGCGCTGATGCAGAAGGTACCCTTTTACGCCATCAAGGGCTCGCCGGTGAACGAGTCACCGCTCGGCCTGTTCGATGCCACCGAAGACGCCCAGATTCTGGAAGAGGAATACGGCATCCCCGCCCGCTATCTGACCTCTATCATGTCGCCCTGGGCGGTCAAACGCCTGCACGAATTCGGCGGCGACATCAGCCAGTTCAGGGTGGTCAAGAAATACCCCTCCGTACTGGACCAGATCGGCGTATCCAAAACCGAACCGGGCGACGACAACAACCAGGACATCTCGGCCCTGGTGGGCAAGGTCAACATCCGCATGCTGGAAGACTTTTCCCAGGATGACCCGGACGCCTACAGCTTCAGCGGCGGCTTGTGCAAGGCCAACCAGGGGTTGCTGGAATTCGTAGAGATGTTCAAGGCCCCGATCAAAGTCCTGCACCCGCTCCTGACCGCCACCCAAGAAGGCAACTACAACACCACTGAGGGCATGGGTTCAGTGCCGTTCGACGGCATCATCCTGGCCCACTCCAACGAATCCGAGTGGCAGACCTTCCGCAACAACAAGCATAACGAGGCATTCCTGGACCGGGTCTACATCGTCAAAGTGCCCTACTGCGTTCGGGTCACCGAGGAGATCCAGATCTACAAGAAACTGCTGAAGAGCAGCTCTCTGGCCGGCGCCCCCTGCGCCCCGGACACCCTCGACATGCTGGCTCAGTTTTCCGTGCTGTCACGGGTCAAAGAGCCGGAAAACTCCAGCATTTTCTCAAAGATGCGGGTTTACGATGGCCAGAACATTAAAGACACCGACCCGAAAGCCAAGTCGATTCAGGAGTATCGTGACGCCGCCGGGGTGAACGAAGGTATGGATGGCCTGTCCACCCGGTTTGCGTTCAAGATCCTGTCCAAGGTGTTCAACTTTGACACCTCGGAAGTGGCGGCCAACCCGGTGCACCTGCTCTATGTGATCGAGAAGCAGATCGAACAGGAACAGTTCCCGCCGGAAACCCACGAGCGCTACCTGCGTTTCATCAAAGAGTTCCTGGCACCGCACTACGTTCAGTTCATTGGTAAAGAGATTCAGACCGCGTATCTGGAAAGCTACAGCGAGTACGGTCAGAACCTGTTCGACCGCTACGTCACCTATGCCGACTTCTGGATTCAGGATCAGGAATACCGGGATCCGGAGACCGGCGAAATTCTCGACCGCTCCTCCATCAACGACGAGCTGGAAAAAATCGAGAAACCGGCCGGCATCAGCAACCCGAAAGACTTCCGGAACGAGGTGGTCAACTTTGTCCTGCGGGCGCGCGCCAACAATCAGGGCCGCAACCCGTCCTGGCTCAGCTACGAGAAACTGCGCAGCGTGATTGAGAAGAAAATGTTCTCCAACACCGAAGACCTGCTGCCGGTCATCTCGTTCAACCCGAAAGCGAGCCAGGAAGATCAGAAGAAACACAAGCAGTTCGTCGAGCGTATGGTCGATCGAGGCTACACCGAGAAACAGGTCCGCCTGTTGGCAGAGTGGTACCTGCGGGTTCGGAAGTCTCACTGAGGCAGTCGCCACACGCTGAACTGGAGTAACGCTATGGGTATGACCCACGTCGTCGATCGGCGACTGAATGGTAAAAACAAGAGCGCGGTGAACCGGGAACGGTTCCTGCGCCGCTACCGCCACCACATCAAAAAAGCGGTAGCGGACGCGGTGCAGCGGCGCTCAATCACCGACATCGAACGGGGCGAAAGCGTCAGCATTCCGACCCGCGACATCGAGGAGCCGATTTTTCACCACGGCCAGGGTGGCAAGCGTGAGATGGTGCACCCGGGCAATCAGGAATTCGTGGCTGGCGACACCATTCCCAAACCGCCCGGCGGCGCCGGTGGCGGCCAGGGCTCAGGCAAAGCCAGCCCGGACGGCGAAGGCATGGACGAATTCGCCTTTCAGATTACCCAGGAAGAGTTCCTGGATTTTCTGTTTGACGATCTGGAGTTGCCCAATCTGGCCCGAAAAAAACTGAAAGACACCGAGTCATTTAAGTACGTGCGCTCCGGCTTTACCACAGAGGGGGTGCCGGCCAAGCTTGATGTGGTGCGCTCGCTCCGGGGCGCCCATGCCCGCAGGTTGGGCCTCGGCGGCGCCCGCAAGAAAAAGATTCGCGACCTGGAAGATCAGCTTGAAGCACTGAAATCGGCGCCCGAGGATCTGGACCCGGCGTTTAGCCACGAAGACCAGATTCAGGTGCTGGAGGAGGAAATTGCCCGACTGAAAGCCAACGTTCGGCGCATTCCCTTCATCGACGAAATCGACCTGCGCTACCGGCAGCACCTGAAGCACCCACAACCGGCCACCAGCGCTGTCATGTTCTGCCTGATGGACGTGTCCGGCTCCATGACCCAGATGCACAAGGACATCGCCAAACGCTTCTTCATCCTGCTGTACCTATTCTTGAAAAAGAACTACAAGAAGATCGAGGTGGTGTTCATCCGCCACCACACCAGTGCCAAGGAAGTGGACGAAGAGGAATTTTTCTACTCCCGAGAAACCGGCGGCACCATCGTCTCCAGCGCCCTGAAACTGATGAAAAAGATCGTTGAGTCCCGGTACCCACCTGCGGAGTGGAACATCTACGCCGCCCAGGCCTCGGACGGCGACAACTGGAACGACGACTCACCGGTGTGCAGCAAGATCCTGGCCGAGAGCATTCTGCCCCTGGTGCAGTATTACGCCTACACCGAGATCACACCACAGGATCACCAAATGCTGTGGTACGAGTACGAAAAGATCATGGAGCGTTTCCCCAATAGTTTCGCCATGCAACAGATTGCCGATCCGGGCGAGATCTATCCGGTATTCCGCCAGCTGTTCGAGAGGAAAGCCGCATGACCGACACCATGGACCGTCCCAACGCGCCGGACAACGGGCACGCCGGGGATCGTCAGCCCATTTCCACCAGTTCGGAATGGACCTTCGATCTGATCCGCAAATACGACGAGGAGATCGCCAAGTGCGCGGCGGAATTCGGGCTAGACACCTACCCCAATCAGATTGAAGTGATCAGTGCCGAGCAGATGATGGATGCCTACAGCTCCGTGGGTATGCCAGTGGGCTATCATCACTGGTCGTTCGGCAAGCAGTTCCTGAGCACGTCCAAGGGCTACCAACGCGGCCAGATGGGCCTGGCTTATGAGATTGTTATTAACTCCAATCCCTGCATTGCCTACCTGATGGAGGAAAACACCCTGCCCATGCAGGCGTTGGTGATTGCCCACGCCTGCTATGGCCACAACTCCTTCTTCAAGGGCAACTACCTGTTCCGCACCTGGACCGATGCCAGCGCGATCATCGATTATCTGGTGTTCGCCCGGAACTACGTGGCCGAATGCGAGGAACGGCACGGAGTGGATGCGGTGGAGCAGATTCTGGATTCCTGCCACGCCCTGATGAACTACGGCGTTGACCGCTACAAGCGCCCGGCACCGATCTCCGCCTCCGAGGAACAACGCCGACAGCAGGAGCGGGAGGAATACCAGCAGCGCCGCATCAACGACCTGTGGCGCACCATTCCGCGAATGGACGATGACGACGACCCGGTCAAACGCCAGAAGCGCTTCCCGGAAGAACCCCAGGAGAACATTCTTTATTTCATCGAGAAGAACGCCCCTCTGCTGGAAACCTGGCAGCGGGAAATCGTGCGGATCGTGCGCAAGCTGGGCCAGTACTTCTACCCCCAGCGCCAGACCCAGGTGATGAACGAGGGCTGGGCCTCGTTCTGGCACTACACCCTGCTGCACACCATGTATGAAAAGGGCCTGGTGAACGACGGCTTCATGCTGGAGTTCCTGCAGAGCCACACCGCGGTGGTGTACCAGCCGCCGTTCAACAGCCCCTGGTACTCGGGCCTGAACCCCTACACCCTGGGCTTTTCCATCTACTCGGATCTGCGCCGCATCTGCGAACACCCCACCGATGAGGACCGGGAGTGGTTTCCGGACATTGCTGGCACCGACTGGCTGGAAACCCTGCACTTCGCCATGAAGAACTTCAAGGACGAGAGCTTCATCCAGCAGTTCCTGTCACCCAAGGTGATGCGCGACCTCAAGCTGTTCTCGATTCAGAACGACGACCAGGAAGACGTGTATCGCGTAACCGCCATCCATGACGAGCCGGGCTACCGCATCCTGCGGGAGAAACTGGCGCGCCAGTACAACCTCAGTTATCGGGAGCCCAATATTCAGGTCTGGAATGTGGACGTGCGCGGCGACCGCTCACTAACCCTGCGCCACGTGCCTGTAGACCGGGTGCCCTTGGGGGATGAGACCGAAGAAGTGCTGCGCCACGTGCACCGGCTTTGGGGCTTTGACGTGCACCTCGAGAGCATCGACGAAGGCACGGTGGTGGAGGAATACCACTGCCCCCGAAAATCCCTCGACGAGGACGATGTTTGACCTCTGGCGCTGCCCGGGCGGCGTCAGAACAACGACTGCATCCAGTCCACCAGCCAAGGCACAATCAGCGCCGTGGCGAATGCCGACAGCGCCATTGCCAACCCCGAGAAGGCGCCCATCTGGCGGCTGACCTGAAACGCCCGTGCGGTGCCAATGCCGTGGGCGGCAACGCCCATGGCAATGCCGCGAGCGGCGTCGTCTTTCACCCGGAACCATTCGAACAATTTGGTGCCCAGCACCGCCCCGGTGATACCGGTGGCGACCGTCAGCACTGCAGTCAACGAGGGCAGCCCGCCGATCTTCTCGGAAATCCCCATGGCCACCGGCGCGGTGGCGGATTTCGGTGCCAGCGACATCTGGATTTCGGTGGAACCACCAAGCAGCCAGGCCAGGCCAATGGAGCTGCCAGCGGCGATCAGTACACCGCAGATCAGGGCGATGGTCACCGGCAACCACAGCTGGCGCAGCCGGGAGAACTGCTGATACAACGGCACCGCGAGAGCGACCGTGGCCGGCCCGAGCAGGAAATGCACAAACTGGCCGCCCTCAAAATAGTCGTTGTACGAGGTGTCGGTAATCAGCAGCAAACCAATCAGCATGGCCACCGACGTCACCACCGGGTTGGCCAGCGGATTGGAGTGGCTGCGCAAATACAGCCGATAAGCCAGACCGTAGGCCACCAGCGTGATGGTCAGTCCCAACAGCGGCGAGGCCGACAGGTATACCCAGATGTCTTTCAGGTCGGGATCGGTCATTGCTCCGGCCCTCCCTTGGCAGAATCGGCGGGCCGGACCAGCCAGCGGGTAGTCAGCTGCATGATCAGTGCCGTCGCCACCATGGTGATCACCGTGCTCAACAACAGCGCCAGTACGATCGGCACCCACTCATCGGCAATGCGATTGAAGTGCGCCATCATTCCAACACCGGCCGGGACAAACAGCAGCGATAAGTGCGCCAACAACGCCGACGACGCCTGCTCAACGGAGTCAGGGGTTCGGCCCCGCACCCACAGGGTAATGAACAGCATCACCATGCCCAAAACCGGGCCGGGGATGGGCACGCCCGCCAGTCGCACGGTGATTTCACCGACGAGCTGGTACACCAGTAATAGCGTTATTCCGTTCAGAAACTGCATCGAGGGTGCTCCGGCCGCCGGTTGGAATTGTTTTTTTGAGCATAGCCAGTTCCGGGAAGTGTGAACACTCAACGGAAGTCGAACGAGAAAAGTCGCAAAAAACGGAACTTTACCGTTGTTAGCATCGTGAAGTTATTCTGATGTCAGTATACTTGCAGCTAGCAAGTATTTTTTTCAACGCGTGGAGTACAACAAGGAATGAAACGCCTGGGAACATTGGATGCCTCCTGGCTGGCCGTCGAGTCTGAAGACACCCCGATGCACGTCGGGAACCTGCAAATTTTCTCGCTGCCAGACGGCGCTCCCGATACCTTTCTTCGTGACATGGTCGCCAGTATGAAGGAAACCGGTGAAGTAGCCCCGCCCTGGTGCTACAAGCTGGCTTCCTCGGGCCTGTTTGGCCGCCTGATTGCACCGGGCTGGAAGATCGACAAATCCATTGATCTGGATTATCACGTCCGGCATTCGGCGTTGCCCCGTCCAGGCGGTGAACGGGAACTGGGCGTACTGGTATCACGCCTGCACTCCAACCCGCTCGACTTTGACCGGCCGCTGTGGGAGTGCCACGTGATTGAGGGCCTCGAAAACAACCGATTCGCCCTCTATACCAAAATGCACCACTCCATGATTGATGGCATCAGCGGTGTGCGCCTGCTGCAGCGGGTTCTGACAACCGATCCTGACAAACGCGGTATGGCACCGCCCTGGTCGGTACAGCCTGAGCGCCGGCGCGCCAGCAAAACCGATTCCGAAGCCAGTATTCCGGCGGCCATTGCCCAGGCCAAAGACGCTCTTAAATTACAGGCCGACATGGCCCCGAGACTGTGGCAGGCCGGTAACCGTCTGCTGCATTCGGTACGCCACCCGGAAGATGGCCTGACCGCACCCTTCGTCGGCCCGGTCTCCAAAATCAATCATCGGGTCACTGGCCAGCGCCGTTTCGCCACCCAGCACTACCAGCTGGATCGTATCAAGGCGATTGCCAGCGCTTCCCATGGTTCCCTGAACGACATAGTGCTGTACCTGTGCGGCACCGCCCTGCGACGGTTCCTGCTGGAGCAGGACGACCTGCCAGACACCGCCATGACCGCGGGCATCCCGGTCAACATTCGCCCTGCCGATGACGAAGGCACCGGCACCCAGATCAGCTTTATGATTGCCTCTCTGGCCACCAACGAGGCCGATCCCCTAAACCGGCTGCAGGAAATCAAAGCCTCCACTCGGCGAGCCAAAGAGCATTTGCAGAAGCTGCCCAAGAGCGCGTTGACTCAATACACCATGCTGCTGATGTCACCGTACATTCTGCAGCTCATGTCTGGGCTGGGTGGGCGCATGCGCCCGGTGTTCAACGTCACCATCTCGAACGTACCCGGCCCCCAGCGCACCCTTTACTACGAGGGCGCCAAACTTGAGGCCATGTATCCGGTGTCGCTGATTGCCCACGGCGGCGCGCTCAACATCACCTGTCTGAGCTACGACGGTTCATTGAACTTCGGTTATACCGGTTGCCGGGATACCCTGCCCAGCATGCAGAAACTGGCGGTGTATACCGGCGAAGCGTTGGATGAGCTTGAAAAATTGGTGATGCCGCCGAAGGCGAAAAAAACCAGGCGGACCAGCCGCAAAGCGACACAGAAGGCAACCAGTTAACGGAGCGGACTGACTGTCTGCCCACGCTCGGCTGGCCGATTAGCCGATGGACGCCAGACTGGCCCGCTGCTCAGCTGGCGCGGATTGTTTGGGGGCGTCCGAATCGGCCAGTTGTAGCAATCGCAGCAACTGCGGCCGATGCTGATCCTGAATCACATCGGCCAAGGAGTAGTTGTCTAACACCCCCAAAAAGGCCTCAAGCGCTTCGCCAAACATCGATTTGAGACCACACACAGGCGAAATTCTGCACGCATTCTTAGACGAGAAGCATTCGACGATACTTAGATCCTGTTCGGTCTCCCTGACCAAAACGCCAACGCGAATCTCTTCCGGCGCCATGAGCAAGCGCATACCACCTTTCTTGCCCCGAATGGTTTCGATGTAACCTTTCTTGTTGAGCTGGTGGACCACTTTCATCAAGTGGTTCTTGGAGATGTCGTAGCTATCGGCAATTTCCTGAATGGTGGCCAGTTGATCACCCTGCACCGCAAGGTATATCAACACTCGCAGTGAGTAATCGGTGTAACGGGTGATATGCATGGGGAAACTCCGGTTGTTGCCAGTAAACGATTCAGTGCTTTTATACGTAAAAAACAAAAGACCGGTTTTGTGCGCCAGCGCGTTAGCGCCGCCGCTTCTGCGGGCGTTGAGACCCACATACCGTTTACTCGGTTAAGACGCACCCAAGATCGGCCCACCCCCTTCCCTGCCCGGACAGCCCGAGGAGGGATCGGATTTAGGGAATTTATCTGCGATACTCGATGTATCGTCTTCGATGCAAAGCCTCTGCCGGCAGGATGTAACGCCCATGGCCCGGAATAAGCTGACAGATCGGTTTGGCCGCACGGTGAACTACGTGCGCCTTTCTGTGACCGACCGTTGTGATTTTCGCTGTGTTTATTGCATGGCGGAGGAAATGACATTTTTGCCCCGCCAGCAGATCCTCACCCTCGAGGAGCTAGCGCGGGTCGCCCGAACCTTTGTGGATTTGGGCACCGAGAAGATCCGGCTAACCGGCGGCGAGCCTCTGGTGCGCAAGGACATCCTAGGGCTGGTGCAGGACATCGGCGCCATGGGGCTGCGGGATTTCGCCATGACCACCAATGGCAGCAAGCTGACCACCATGGCCGAGCCACTGCGCAAGGCGGGGTTGAAGCGTTTGAACATCAGTCTGGACTCCCTGGACGCCGACAAATTCCACCGCATCACCCGCACCGGCCGACTGAACCAGGTGCTGGAAGGCATCAGGGCCGCAAAAGAGGCGGGCTTTGAGGGCATCAAACTCAATACGGTGGTGATGAAGGGCGGTAACGATGAAGAGGTGCCAGAGCTGATCGACTTTGCCCGCCAACAGGGCATCGACATCACCTTCATTGAAGAAATGCCCCTCGGCGAAATCTCCGAGCACGATCGTGGCGAGGCCCTGTGCACCAGCGATGAGGTGCGCGACATCATTCGCCAGCACCACGAACTGAACCCGACCCCGGAAGACTCCGGTGGCCCAGCACGCTACTACCGCATGCCGGACAGCAACACCAAGGTGGGTTTCATTTCACCCCACTCCCACAACTTCTGCGCCACCTGCAACCGGGTACGGGTTACCGTCGAGGGTCGGCTGCTGCTGTGCCTGGGCAACGAGCACTCTATGGACTTGCGCCATGTGCTGCGCTCCCATCCGGAAAGCGATGACAGGCTGCGTGAAACCATCATCAGCGCTATGGACCTGAAACCCGAACGCCATCACTTCTCCAGCGAAGGTGACGTTCAGATCCTGCGCTTTATGAACATGACGGGAGGCTGAGCCTACCCAACGCAATAATCACTTACAAAAAACACTATTTAGGATTCTCATCTAAATAGATATTTCTGCCTTACCTTCCTATGCTCATAGCCGCTTCCCATTGCTAAAGGAACTGGCATGAAACTCTTCAGGAACATCTCGATTCGCACCAAGCTATTCACCCTGACCGCGCCAGCGCTGCTGGTCATCCTCTATTTTGCGCTACAGCAGATTTCCAAGGGCTACACCGAACTCGACAACATGAACCAGCTCCGGCTGCTGGCCGAACTGGCGGAAATCGGTGACCCGCTCACCGAGGCCCTGCAGCGCGAGAGGGGCCGGTCCGCGGTGTTCCTGGCGAGCCCCCCAGACACGGACGCCGCTCGCCAGGCCCAGGCGGCGCTCAAGCGCCAGCGTCAGCAAACCAACGCCCAAGTGAGTGCTTACCGTGCGGGCATCGCGGATCTGTTGGCACGGACAAGCTTCAACACCGATATTTCCCAATCGCTGGCGTTCGTGGAGGCTCGGCTGGACCTGCTGCCAATCCGGCGCAACGCCATCGACCGTCGGAGCATCCCGGCGACTGAATCGGCCAGCTTTTATACTCAATCCATTATGGGCCTGATCGACCGAATCCCCCTGCTCATTCAGTTGGCTTCCACGCCGGAAGTTTCACGCTACCTGAACTCCTATTACGGCCTCGCCGAGATGGCAGAGCGTGCCGGGCGTGAACGGGCGGTTGGCGCGTCGCTAATTCGCAGTCGCAAGTACGACCTGAACACCCTGCGCAAGATCGCCGGGCTGGGTGGGCAGCAGCAAGCGTATCTGGGCGAGGCAATGGCCATGCTGGACTCCGAAGACCCACTCTGGCAACCGATTAAGGGCCTGGCCACCACCGAGGCGGCTCGCTCGATGGACGAGCAGCGAGCCACTCTGTTTAGCGGCGCTGAAGGCTTACTCGCGCTCCAAGCCAGTGACTGGTTTGCTTCCGCGACCCGACGCATCGATGAGTTGAACCAGGTGCGCCACGATACCCTGGCCCGAGTTATCGCCCTGGAAGAGCAAGGGGTGATGCAGGCCCGCGGCCAGCTGATTGCTGCAGCCAGCATCGCCGGCGGCGCCATTCTGATCGTAATGCTTACCGTGGTGCTCATTACCCGGGCCATCAACACCCAGGTCGGCCATCTGCTACGCGGTGTTCAGCACGCTACCCACAACAAGGACCTGACACAGGCTATACAGGTGTTAAGTCGAGACGAGGTCGGCACCATCAGCTCGGCGGTGAACGACCTCTTCCAACGGTTCGGCGCCGCCCTGCTCCACATCGACAAGTCCAGCGTCCAGTTGGCCACCGCCACCGAACAGACTAATTCCACCGCCGGACAGAATGCGACCCTCGCACGCAGTCAGCAGCAGCAGATCGAACAGGCGGCCGCCGCCACGGAAGAGATGTCCGCTACCTCTGAGGAAATCTCCCGCAACACCGTCAGAGTTGCCGACGCCGCCAAGAGCGCCATGACCAAGAGCCACAGCGGTGAGCAGGTGCTGCAACGCAACCTGAGCAACATCCGCTCCCTGGAAGGGTCGGTGAAGGAGGTGAACCAGGTCATCAGCGAGCTGGAGCAACGCAGCACCAGCATCAGCGACGTGGTCGAAGTGATTCGAAAAGTCGCCGACCAGACCAACCTGCTGGCCCTGAACGCGGCCATTGAGGCGGCGCGCGCCGGCGAGCATGGCCGCGGGTTCGCTGTGGTGGCGGATGAAGTCCGGGCGCTGGCGCGGCAAACTCATCAGTCGACTACCCAGATTGAGGACATCATCAACGGCTTCCGGGACATCACCGAACGGGCCAGCGCCACCATTACCGAGAGCCATGAGATGGCCACTGCCACCACCCACCAGGCCGCCGAGCTGGAACAGACCTTCGCCGATATCTTTACCGAGGTGAACAGCATCGCTGACATGGCCGAACAGATCGCCACCGCCGCCGAAGAGCAAGTGGCGGTGACCCAGGAGCTTGCGAGCAGCATGGAAACCGTCAGCGAGTCTGCGATACTGACCCTGTCCGGTTCCCAGGAGATATCCCAGGTGACCGAGGAGCAGGCCAAGCTTGCCCGGCAATTGCAGGATCTGGCGAACGAATTCCGAGTGGCCGAATTGGCCTGAGTTTGAAAGAAGGGGCAACCCAGATTGGGGGGCTCTTGCGCCCTTGAAGTGGTCCGGCGGCAGGCTGCAAGCCGCCGAACCAGTGTTTCGGACTCAGACCAGGTCTTCGTCCGATTTGCGGGCTTTGCGCACATCGCGGACAACCGCGGTGCAGATTACGGTCAGCACGCCCAAGGTGAGCGCCGGCCAAACCAGGATGTAAGCTCCGTATACCAGTTCGTTGGTCATCTTGCGCCCTCCGCGGCCAAGTCAGTGTTGTCATTATCTTCGAGGTCGTCGTAATCGCCGACCCGCTGTTTGATCAGGTCAAAGTCGAACCGTTCCTTGCTGGCCAGAGTCATTGCCGTGCACACCAGTGCGCTGGCGCCATAGGCAGTGAGCGAGGCAACCAGCACCATGTAGTCACGCAGGAAACCGGTAGCGAAGATCAACATAGCAATCAGCGCGACTGCCGCGCCCAGGGCTCCGGCAATGCGACCAAAAAACCCGAATACCATAAGCCCGATCACAACAGCCCCACCGACTGAGGCAAGCACTTCAAAAACCAGCACGGTGGCACCGGTCATCTCCAACAGCTCGAAGCGGGCAATGCAGAACAGCGCCATAGCCACCACCACCGACCAGGTAAAGGCGGCATTGGTCACCCGATCCCAGTAGCAACTGACAATCACCGGGAACACGATAGCGCCCCAAAGCGCACCCACAAATACCAACATAACCAGGATATCCAGCGAAAAGCTGGCGAAGATCAGCCCGGCAACCGTCGCCACGATCATGGTGATCCGGCCAACCAGCATCATCACTTTTGGATTCGGGTTGTTGCGGGCAATGTTCTTGCCGTAGACGTCCGCCATCATGATGGTGGATAGAGCGGAGAGGTCTGAGTCGGCAGTAGACGACAGCGAACCGATTACCAACACAAAAAACAGCGCCACAAAGACGGGCGACAGGTAGGTGGACACCATCTGTGGAATCAGATTGTTCATTTTGCCGTCGATCGGCTCCATACCGACCGAGAGCGCCATCAGACCAATCATGCCCAGACCGATCACAATCGCACCGTAGCCGAGGGTGGCAGTCACAAACGTTGATTTGATGTGACTCTCTCGCACGGCGAACAGTCGTTGAGAAATCGTCTGGTTGCCGATCGCATAAGCCAATACAGCCACGAAGAAAGGCGCGCCCTGATTCAGGATGGCGTCCATTGAGAATAAATCAGCTTGCTCGTCAGTCATTAGTTCCAGACCTTGAACCATGACTTCGGGCCCACCCGCGGAAAACAGCACGGCCGGAATAATGATGATGGCAATGGCCATCAGCGCCACCAGTTGGGCAAAGTCGGTGAATACTGAGGCCCGGAAGCCAGAGGTCAGGGTATATGCCAGCACCCCTACCCCTGCGATCAAGACACCGGCCTCAAATGAGAGGGGCGACAATACCGAGACCAGAGCCCCTGCCGCGGTGAAGTTCACCATCAGACTGATAACGCTGCCGAGGATGTTGGAGATCGCCAGAATCATCTGGCTGGAGGCGCCATGACGCGCATGAATCAATTCACCCAGGGTGTGACCGTTGGGCGCCAACTTCCGAAACCGACGACCAAACGGATAGATGAAGAGAATCATGAGGGCGCCCCAGAGGCCGTAATGGATAGGCCCTGAGACGCCGTAGGTATAGCCGGAAGTGGCGGCTGCATAGAATGATGCGGCCCAGATCCAGGTCGCGGTCATGCTAGCCGCACCCATACCAAACCCGACATGGTGCCCGGCTACCATGAAACCGGAAGTATCCTCTTTGTCCTTTCGGATCAGCAGAGTCAGAAGGTAGGTGCCGCCATAGAAGGCGGCAAGTAATAACAGTACCGTCAGGGTAGAAAACTGAGTGAATCCGTTCTCGTTCAAATCGTTACCTCTCTTTTGTATCGACAGCACGCCGTCGGTTGGCACGGGCGTGAAAACCCGTGAACCGGAAAGGGCGTGTCAGGAAAGCCTCTTTGGGCTGGGAGGCCGCAGGGCGGCGAGGGTCGTGCTAGCCCCGGAGTTTCAACTGGCTAAGAAAAAGTCAGATGCGCCAGCAGCTCCGAAAAATATTTTGATGTCATTAGTTTAATAGGTCCCATTAACCAGAGATCAGGCGAGGCCAAAGTGCATTCAGGAGCTTACGGTCAGTGCCAATAGCGTTTCCGAAATACTATAACTGGCTAATTTTTATGGTTAATCATCCGAAAAGCCGGATGCGGAGCTGTGAGACTCTACGCAAGTAAAATGAGACAGTCCAGTTTTTAGAGCACTTAAAGTTAGTGTGCAATTATCTAAGTGAGCGATGCTGCCTCTGCGCGGATGCAGTGAAATTTCCCTCTGAACCAGGCTAATACCTTTTGCGTACCGTTGAGATCTCTTCCAAACTGTTGCAGCCCTCCGGAGCACCGCACCATGGCCAACCTGATCCTCATCCTCGGCGACCAGCTCACCAAAGACATCAGCGCGCTCGACGATGCCGACAAGCAACACGATCGCATTGTGATGGCGGAAGTTCACGACGAAGCCAGTTACACAAATCACCACAAGAAGAAGCTGGTGCTGCTGTTCAGCGCCATGCGTCACTTTGCCCAGGAGCTCGAGGACGATGGCTGGCAGGTGCACTACCAGACTTACCACCCGAACAATAAGCACCAGTCCCTCGAGTCCGTGGTGGCGAGCCAGGTGAAAGAGGTTGAGCCGGAAAAGGTGATTACCACCGAGTGCGGTGAGTGGCGCCTGCATGCCCAGATCAGCGAGTGGCACAAGGCGCTCGACCTGCCGGTGGAAATCCGGCCCGATACTCGTTTCATTTCCAGCAAACAGGAATTTCAGGACTGGGCCGAGGGCCGAAAACAGCTGCGAATGGAATTTTTCTACCGGGAAATGCGGCGAAAAACCGGCCTACTGATGGACGCCGACGGCAACCCCGAGGGGGGTGACTGGAACTACGACGCCGACAACCGGCGCAAGTGGACGGGCAAACCCGCCGCCCCCGCGGTATTCCGGGTGGAGCCGGACAAGGTCACCAAGGAGGTCATCGAGCTAGTCGAGCGACACTTCTCCGATCACTTCGGCACCACCGAGGACTTCCACTTCGCGGTCACCTCGGAGCAGGCGGAACAGGCCCTGGAGCACTTCATTGATTACGCCCTGCCCTGCTTCGGCGATTTTCAGGACGCCATGTCCGATCAGGAGGACTGGCTGTTTCACGCCATACTGTCGCCTTACATCAACAGCGGCCTGCTCGACCCGCTCACCGTGTGTGAAGCCGCCACCCAGGCCTGGTACGCGGGCCAGGCGCCGATCAATGCGGTCGAAGGCTTCGTTCGACAAATCTTGGGCTGGCGCGAGTTCGTGCGCGGGATCTACTGGATGAACATGCCCGAATACGCCCAGGAAAACCGGCTTGGCAACACCCGAAGCCTGCCCTGGTTCTACTGGACCGGCGACACCAAGATGCGTTGCATGCACAAGGCCATCGACGCCACCCGCCGCAACGCCTATGCCCACCACATCCAGCGCTTGATGGTCACTGGTAACTTTGCCCTGCTGGCCGGGGTCAAACCGGAAGAGATCTGCGACTGGTATCTGGCGGTCTACGCCGACGCCTACGACTGGGTGGAACTGCCCAACGTGCTGGGCATGGTGATGCACGCCGACGGTGGCTACCTCGGTTCAAAGCCCTATGCGGCCAGCGGTAAGTACATTCAGCGCCAGTCCGACCATTGCGCCAACTGCCACTACAACGTCAACAAGAGTACAGAGCAGGACGCCTGTCCGTTTAATGCGCTGTACTGGCATTTCATCGACCGTCACCGGGACGACTTCGCCAAGAACCCGCGCATGGGCATGATGTACCGCAACTGGGACAAGCAGAAACCGGAAAGGAAAGAGGCGCTGCTCAAGCGGGCCAACAAACTGCTGGACAACATTGAGCAGCTTTAAGGCGGCTTAGCCGGTAATGCGTTGCTCGGTGTCCGGGTCGAAGAACACCACTTTTTTCATGTCGAACATCAGCTCGGCGGTTTCACCCCAGGACACCGGGTGCTCCGGATCGATCCGACAATGCACGTTGGTGTCGTTCAGGCGAATCAGCGCGATCACATCCGGGCCGGTGGGCTCGGTCACCTCAATGGTGAACTCGCCGGTAGTGACCAGCGCCTGATCGTTTTTCTGATCCTGGGGCTGGGTGATGTGTTCCGGGCGAATACCCAGCACCACCTGCTTGCCCACGCGATCACCCAGGTACTCCGGCAGCGGCAGCTTGACCGAGCGGCCGTCGCCACCGCGCACTTCGGCCTGCAGGCCTTGCTCGCCCTGCTCGACGTTCACGTGCACGAAGCTCATCGCCGGTGAACCCATGAAGCCCGCCACAAACATGTTCTGGGGTGAATCGTACACCTGCTTGGGCGTGCCCAGCTGCTGCAGTTCACCGTCTTTCAGCACCGCGATCCGGTCGGCCAGGGTCATGGCCTCGATCTGATCGTGGGTGACGTACACGATGGTGGTCTTCAGGCGCTGGTGCAGTTTTTTGATTTCGGTGCGCATCTCCACCCGCAGCTTGGCGTCGAGGTTGGAGAGCGGCTCATCGAACAGGTAAATCCGCGGGCGGCGCGCCAAGGCGCGGCCCATGGCCACTCGCTGCTGCTGGCCGCCGGACAGCCGGGACGGCTTTTTGTCGAGCAGATGGGAAATCTGCAGCAGGTCGGCGACCCGCTCCACTTCCTGCTCGATGTCGTCCTTGGCCATGCCCCGGATCTTCAGACCGAAAGCGATGTTCTCGCGCACCGACATGGTCGGGTACAGGGCGTACGACTGAAACACCATGGCGATGTCCCGGTCTTTGGGTTCGATGCCAGACACGTCCCGGCCATCGAGCACAATCTCACCCTCGGAGATGGATTCCAGACCGGCGATGGTGTTCATCAGGGTGGATTTACCGCAGCCGGACGGGCCGACCAGGATCAGGAATTCGCCCGAGGCAATATCGATATCGATGCCTTTGAGGGTCTCCTCGGCCGCTCCGGGGTAGGTTTTGCGAATTTTACGCAGTTCCAGTTGAGACATTGTTGTTTTCCTCTCAGGTCAGCCTTTCACGGAGCCAGCGGTCAGGCCCCGGATGAAGTATTTACCCGCCACGATGTACACCACCAGGGTGGGCAGGGCCGCAATCATGGCCGCTGCCATATCCACGTTGTATTCCTTCACGCCGGTGCTGGTGTTGACCAGGTTGTTGAGCGCGACGGTAATCGGTTGGCTGTCGCCACTGGCGAACACCACCCCGAACAGGAAGTCGTTCCAGATCTGGGTGAACTGCCAGATCAGCGACACCATGAAGATTGGCGTGGACATCGGCAGCAGGATGCGGAAGAAGATGGTGAAGAAGCCGGCGCCGTCCAGACGGGCGGCTTTGATCAGCGCATCGGGGATGGCCACGTAGTAGTTGCGGAAGAACAGCGTGGTGAACGCCACCCCGTAAATCACGTGCACCAGCACCAGACCGGGCGTGGTGTTGGCCAGCCCAAGCTGGCCCAGGGTCGCGGCCATCGGCAACAGCACCACCTGGAACGGCACGAAGCAGCCAAACAGCAGCAGGCCGAACAGCAGGTCAGAGCCGCGGAACTTCCACTTGGCCAGCACGTAGCCGTTGAAGGCGCCCAGCAGCGTGGAAATCATCACCGCGGGCACGGTCATTTTGAACGAGTTCCAGAAGTAACCGCTGATGCCTTCGCACTGAACACCGGTGCAGGCTTCAGACCAGGCCTTGGTCCAGCCGATGGTGGTCCATTCGGTGGGCAATGCCACCAGGTTGCCGGTGCGGATATCCATGGGTGTCTTGAAGCTGGTCACCAGCATAACGAACAACGGTACCAAGTACACCAGACACGCCAGGATCAACAGGCCGTATATGGCAATCCGGCTGGGGCGCAGGCTGGAAAAGAGGCCGGGACGGGTCAACTCAGTCATGACGCTTCTCTCTCAGTTCGGAATACAGGTAAGGCACGATCAGCGCCAAAATAGCGCCCAGCATCAGCATGGCGCTCGCCGAGCCCAGCCCCATCTGGCCACGGGTAAAGGTGTGGGCGTACATAAACACCGCCGGCAGATCGGTGGAGTAACCCGGGCCACCGGCCGTCATGGCCATGACCAGGTCGAAGCTCTTGATGGCGATGTGGGCCAGCACCATCACGGCGCTGAAAAACACCGGCCGCAGGGACGGCAGGATGATTTTCCAATAGATCAGCGGCAGGCTGGCGCCATCGACCCGGGCGGCCCGGATGATGGAGGAATCGACCCCACGCAGGCCGGCCAGAAACAGCGCCATCACGAAACCGGAGGCCTGCCAGACCGCCGCCATCACAATGGTGTAAATGGCCAGATCGGAACTCACCAGCCAGTCGAAGCTGAACGAGGTCCAGCCCCAGTCGTGCATCAGTTTTTCGATGCCCAGACTCGGGTTCAGGATCCACTTCCAGACGGTGCCGGTCACGATCATCGACAACGCCATGGGATAGAGATAGATGGTGCGGATCGCGCCTTCCTGGCGAATGCGCTGGTCCAGGAAGATGGCCAGAATCACGCCGATCAACAGGCAGGAAAAGATGAACAGGCCGCCAAAGATGGCCAGGTTTTTCGAGGCTGTCAGCCACCGGTCGTTGGCCATCAGTTTGGCGTACTGATCAAAGCCGACGAAGTCGTAGGTGGGCAGAAAGCTGGAGCTGGTGAACGACAGGACGCCGGTCCACAGCATGTAACCGTAGATGCCGATGCCAATTAGCACGAAGGTCGGAGCCACCACCAGCTTCGGCAACCAGCGCTGCAGGCCATCCAGCAGCCGTGACGGGGCACTGACTGCCCGAATCGGGCGCCGTTGAGTGTGTTCCATGAGAGTTCTCCCGAAAGACTCGGAGGGCCACCCGGGTGGGTGGCCCTATCTGCGTTACTTCGCGGCCTGGATGGCAGCGGCCAACTGATCGGTGGCTTTCACCGGATCCTTGTCGCTGGAATTCACGAAGTTGGTGACCACATCAAACACCTGACCCTGGACATAGCTGGTGGTGGCCAGGCCGTGGGCCAGGCTGGGCACCAGCTCACCGGTGTCGGCGCTGCTCTTGAAGGTCTCCATGGACGCCTGGGCGCAGGCATCAAACTCTGACATGTCCATGTCGGTGCGGACCGGAATCGAGCCTTTGTTCTGGTTGAACACGGTCTGGAATTTCGGCTCGAGGATGGTGCGGGCCAGGTCTTTCTGGGCGGCCACGTCTTCCTCTTCGCTCAGGCCAAACATGGCAAAGGAATCCACGTTGAAGGTGAACTCACCGGCGGTGCCCGGTGCGGCGGCACACAGGTAGTCTTCACCCGGTGTTAGACCGGCGGCGGTGAATTCGCCTTTGGCCCAGTCACCCATGATCTGCATGGCGGCTTCGCCACGAATCACCATGCCGGTCGCGGTGTTCCAGTCCCGGCCAGCGGCGTTGTCATCGACGTAGCTCATGACCTTGGCGAACTTGGTGAATACCTCTTCCATTACCGCGCTGTCGATCACGTCCATGTCGTGTTCAACGAAGGCTTTGCGGTAGGTGTCGCTGTCCATCACGGCCAGGGCGACAGCCTCGAACACAGTGGCGTCCTGCCAGGGCTGACCACCGTGGGCCAGCGGGATGTAACCCTCGGCCTTGAGCTTGTCCGCTACGGTAAAGAATTCGTCCAGGGTGTTGGGTACGTCAACGCCCACTTTTTCCATCACATCGGGATTCACCCAGAGCCAGTTGACCCGGTGTACGTTCACCGGCACCGCCACGTACTCGCCCTCGTACTGCATGACGCTGGAAATCATCGGCGGCACCAGATCGTCCCAGCCTTCGGCCGCGGCCACGTCATCCAGACTGGTCAGGAAGCCCAGCTTGGCCCACTCGCGAATATCGAGACCCTTGATCTGGGCGGCGGCGGGCGGGTTACCGGATACGGCGCGGGTTTTCAGCACGGTCATGGCGGCTTCACCGCCACCACCGGCCACGGCAAAGTCTTTCCAGGTGTGCCCCTGCTCTTCCATCATTTCTTTCAGGGCGGCGGCGGCACGGGCTTCGCCACCGGCGGTCCACCAGTGCAGTACTTCCACCTCACCGGCATGGGTTGCGGCGGCAGGCATCAGACAGGCAGATACGGCAAGGGCAGAAAGGGTACGCTTGAAGGCGGTCATAATGACTCCTTGTTGTTTTTGTGAAATGGTCCAAACAGGAGTCTATGGCAAGGAGATCAAGGGGAACGTATCAAAAGGAAAAACCCATGTAACAAGCCTGTTACATGGAAACGGAAAGCAGCGGATCAGTGCCGCGGCAGGGCCAGCACCACGCGCAAGCCCCCCTCCGGGCGGTTGCTGATGGTCAGGTCGCCGCCGTGATTCTGGGCAATGTTGCGGGCGATACCGAGCCCGAGACCGTGGCCCTGACGACTGGCCTGATCCAGCCGGTAATAGGGCTCAAAAATCCGCTGCAGCTCCGCTGCCGGTATCCCGGGGCCATGGTCATCCACCCGGATCAGCAGTAGCTCGGAGGAGTCCTCCAGCTGCACCAGGGCTCGTTCACCGTATTTGATGGCGTTGTCCACCAGATTGCCGAGGCAGCGACTCAGGGCCAGCGGTTTGCCCCGATACATCTGACAGTCGCCCTGGATTTTCAGCAATTCGTCACCATCGGCTCGGTAGGCTTCCGCCATACGCTCCAGCATGCGCTGAATATCCACAGGCTCGACATTCTCGTGAATGTCGGTGTCTTTCAGGGACTGCAAGGCGCCTTTGACTAGCAGCTCGAGCTCCAGCAGATCGCTTTCCAGGCGTTCGCGCATGGGTTCGTCATCAATCAGATCGATGCGCAGCCGCAGCCGGGTGATGGGGGTTTTTAGATCGTGGGAGATGGCCCTAAACAGCTGTTCCCGGTCACTCAGGTAGTTTTGCAGGCGCCGACGCATGGTATTAAAACTGCGAGTAACCGCCACGATTTCAGCACTGCCCTGTTCCCGCAATGCCGCCGGTTCGTCGTCGAGGGGCAGGTCCCGGGTGGCTTTCGCCAGCTTGCGCAGGGGCCGGGTCTGCTGGCGAATCAGCCAGGCCAGCACCGGGAACAGCAGCCCGATCATCACCACCAGGAAAAACACCTGCTGACCCGGCACCCCTTCATCCTCCAGGGACACATAGGGCGCGGGCAGCGGCGACGCCAAATACAGCCAGTCATCCTCGGCCACTTCGATCTGCATCACCAGCACCGGCGGATTCAGCGGCTCCAGGGTCAGCGAATAATGGGCCCAGGACGGCGGCAAGGCGTCCAGGGGCAATTCGGTATTGAGTATGCGCAGGTCTTCCGGATCCACAAAATCGACGTGCAGGTTGATGTCGTTACCCAGGCGACGGCGCAGCACCGAACGCACTTCCTCCGTGGCCAGCAGCTTTTGCTCGGTGTCCGGCAACGGCGCCATGTCGATACGTTTGTCATTCAGCGACACGAAAAATCGGGTTCCCCCCATGTTGCGCAGCTGATCGAGCACAATGTGGCGATATTCCAGTGGCAAGGAGTTGAAAAACTGGGCGGTCGCAGCCGCCGACTGGGCCAGGTTACGGGTCGTCACCACCAGGCCCTCTACCCGCTGGGCCTTGAAGGCGCCGACCCAGGTCATGCTGGAAATCACCTGGGCAGCGCCCATGGCCAGCAGGGTCAGCAGGAGTACCCGCCCCAGCAGCGACGAGGGGAACCAGTGCCGAGGCTTGCTCCAGTTTCGGGCTTCACTCAGGGGCATGACTCACCGTGGCGGCAAGCAGATAACCGGCGCCGCGGACCGTCTTGATCAGTTTCGGGTCCTTGCCCTGGTCCCCCAGTTTTTGTCGCAACCGGCTCACGGCAACGTCCACCACCCGATCCAAGGGGGTGGATTCCCGGCCCCGGGTGACGCCGGAAATGGTGTCCCGGTCCAGCACCTCGTTGGGGTGCCGCAGGAACAACTGCAGTAACGCAAAATCAGCACCGGAAATCGCAGACTTGTCGCCCTGCTCGTCGATCAGATCGTGGGTCAGGGTGTCCAAACGCCAGCGGTCGAACAGCACGTACCTCGGGTTTTCAACCCGGGCAAACTGGGCCCGGCGTAGCAACGCTTTTATCCGGGCCTGCAATTCCCGGGCACTGAACGGCTTGGCCAAATAGTCATCGGCACCAATCTCCAGGCCCACCACCCGGTCGGTTTCATCAGAACTGGCGGTGAGCATAATGATGGGCACCTGGGAGTGTTCGCGGACTTCCCGGCACAGGGTGAAGCCATCGTCCCCCGGCAACATGACATCCAGCACGATCAGATCTATGCCTTGAGACTGCAGATGTGCGCGCATCCGGTCGCCATCTTCAGCGGTGTGAATCTGATAGCCAACTCGGGACAGATGCTCCTGCAGCAGTTCGCGAATGGAGGCATCGTCATCAACGACGAGAATCGATGCTTTGGTGTCGGTCATGGCCCGGTCTTTTGTTGTTGTCGGTCGCGGATCGAAGTGCCCGCTATCATAGCCTGTCGAGCCCTCAGGCTACAGCCCGGTAGCCCGTTCATTGCATCACGGTGGGCCAATTTCACAGGCTAGCACCAGCGCCCAGAACTCGGAAAAGTCGTTGACCACCACATCGGGTTTGTCCGGATGCTTGTGGGTGCCCGGGAAGATCCGGTTCAGCCAGGGCTGATCCCACTGGGCGCCGTTGAAGAATACCGAGGTCATGCCCGCCCGCTTGGCGGCGATGACGTCGGTGGTGCTGTCGCCCACGTACCAGACGCTGGGGTCAGGCGGATAATCCAGTTTCTGCACCGCCAACAGCAACTGGTCCGGGTGCGGCTTGCGCAGCGGTGTGTCATCGCCACAGACATCCACATCAAACAGGTGCGTCCAGCCGGTGCCTTCTACGGCCGCCAGCTCATGCTCAAAAAACTCCCGGTCCCGATTGGTGATCACGCCAACCTGCCGGTGCATGCGCCGCAGCCCTTCCAGCACCTCGCGAACCTTGGGCTCGAAGGCTTTGACCGTGCCGTAATGGGTGCGGTAATGGAAATTGAAGGCCTTGTGGGCTATCTGCTTGGCTTCCTGATCGTCCCCGAACAGCACTTCAAAAATGTCGGTCCGGGAAATTTTCCGGTCAGCTTTCACTTTCGGGTGCAGGCGGGCGAATTCACGCACGTACGCTACCAGCCGGGCATCCTCCGGGGTTTTGCTGTCTTCCGGGGCTACCATCCGGCCCATCAGGTCCAGTTTGTGGAAATCCGGCAGCATGTCGTCCACCGCGTGGTACATGGCGTCCAGGGTGTCCACCAGGGTGGCGTGCCAGTCGAACAGCACCACCGAGGGCCGGATGAGTTTGACCACCGCCGGGTGCCAGTCGGCCTCGATTCTCGGTTCCGGGCGCGCCGGTGGCGGGAAGGGACGCGGCCGCACCTCGGCCGGGGCCTGTCGAAACGCCTCCGGATGGCCCCGCTCCAGCAGCGCGAGCAAATCCAGCAGGTCCTCAAAGCTGTCGAGGATGGCAGACGGCGCGTCTCGGTGGGAGAACCAGCTGTCGATCCGCTGCGGTTCCCAACCGGCTCCGTTGTAGAACACTCCCGCGATTCCGGCCCGATTGGCGGTGAGCATGTCCACGTAACTGTCGCCCACGTACCAGGCCTGGCCATCCGCCGGCAGGCCCAGATTTTCCAGGGTTTTGAGAATGACTTCCGGGTCGGGCTTGTACTCGGTAACGTCGTCGGCGCACACGGTGGCATCGAACAGGTGCTGCCAGCGCCCTTCGTCGACCGTGACCAGTTCCTTATCGAGGAATTCCCGGTTTCGATTGGTGGATACCGCCAGCTTGATGCCCATGGCTTTCAGCGCCGACAGATACTCGTAGGCACCGGGCTGGAACGGTTTCACCCTGCCAAAATAGCGGCGATAGGCCTCGTTGTAAGCCTTGTGGGCAATCAGTTTGGCGTCGCGATCGTCACCGAAGATGGCGTTGAAAATATCGGTGCGGGAGACCCGACGCTCCGCCAGGATGCGAGGGTGCAGGCGCCGGAAGATGCGGATGTAGCGCACCAGCCGGGCATCGTCCGGAGTCCGGCACTTCGCCTCTGGCAGCAGCCGCTCCACAAGATTCAGCTCTTCCAGCTGCGGCAGCATGTCCTCCATGGCGCTGAACATGGCGTCGTGGGTGTCCACCAGCGTGCCATGCCAGTCAAAGATCAACACCGAGGGCGCCGCCAGGGAATCGGTGAATCGGGCCATACACGTTCTCCGTCAGGAAATCAGCCTGCTGTCAGAAAGATAACCCCTGCCGCGGGAACTTGCACACCGAGCGTGGGTAACAGAGCCACAGATCTTCGACCGGCTTGGCCGCGTATCAGATGACACTTGTTGAAGAATCCGGATCCGTCACGTGCACAAGAAAGTGAACCTGCCAACCAAAACCTGCCCGGTATGCCAACGCCCGTTCACCTGGCGCAAGAAATGGGCCCGGGACTGGGAATCGGTGCGTTACTGCAGTGAGCGTTGCCGGCGCAACCGGAACCAGGCGCAATGACCACCGTCGTCTGGTTCAAGCGGGACCTGCGCACCCGCGACCATGGCCCGTTGGCGGCCGCGGTGGCGCTCGGCGAGCCGGTTATCCCCCTGTACGTCGTCGAGCCTGAGTACTGGCAACTGCCTGACACCTCCGCCCGACACTGGGGGTTCATTGAGGAATCGCTGACTGACCTGCGGCAACAACTCCGGCGCGCCGGCGGTGATCTGCTGGTGATGGCCGGCCCGATGCAACAGGCACTGGAACGCTTGCACGCCAGTCACTCGGTAACGCGGGTATTCTGCCACCAGGAAACCGGGGGCCAGTGGACCTTTGATCGCGATCGCGCGGTGATCGGCTGGTGCGAGGACAAAGGCATCGAGTTCCAGGAGTGGCAGCAATTTGGGGTGGTTCGCCGGCTGCAGGACCGAGACCTGTGGGATCGGGCCTGGTCACAGGTCATGACCCGGGAACCACTGCCGGCGCCAGGATCGGTGGCCACCCCCGCCAACCTGTCGGCCCTGGCCAGTTCCGAACCGGTCCCCGATTGTGCCGACCAGGCGCCCTGCCCGGACCGACAACAGGGCGGCAGCCAGAGGGGCGAAAAACTGCTGGCATCGTTTCTCGACCGCCGCTGCGTTGGCTATCAGTACAACATCTCCAGCCCGAACACCGCGGTGCGCGCCTGCTCCCGGCTGAGCCCGCACATTGCCTACGGCACCGTCAGCCTGCGGGAGATCTATCAACAAGCCAAGGCCACCGGGCAACATCCCAATAGCCTGCCCCGGAAGAAGCGCAGCCTGACCAGCTTCCGTTCGCGCCTGCACTGGCACTGTCATTTCATCCAGAAACTCGAGGACGAACCGGAGCTGGAGTTCCGTGCCATGCATCGGGAACTGGAGGGGCTGAAAACCGGCCCCAACGACACCGAACGGCTGCAACGCTGGCAGGAAGGACAGACCGGCTGGCCACTGGTGGACGCCTGCATGCGCGCCCTGCACCATTCTGGCTGGATCAACTTCCGCATGCGCGCCATGCTGATGGCCGTGGCAAGCTACCAGTTGTGGCTGCATTGGCGCGATCCGGCCCTGCACCTGGCCCGTTTTTTCACCGATTTCGAGCCCGGCATTCACTACTCCCAGACCCAGATGCAGTCCGGCCTCACCGGCATCAATGCGCTGCGCATCTACAACCCGGTGCTGCAGAGCCAGAAGCTCGACGCCGACGGAGAATTCATCCGGCGCTGGGTACCGGAGCTGCAAGGGTTACCCACCGATATGATTCACACGCCCTGGCTTATGACGCCCGCCCAGCATGCCCGTTATGGCGGCAACACCTACGTCCGCCCGGTGGCCGACCATGAACAGGCGGCGCGGGTGGCGCGCAAGGCCATTGGCGACTTCCGCAAGCAGCATGTGTCGCGAACGGAAACCGACCGGGTGCTGGCGCGCCATGGCAGCCGCAAAGGCCCGGTGCAGAAGCGGCCCTCGGTGGCGAAAGCGCGGCCGGAGGACGACAACGGCCAGGACCAGCTGTCGCTGTTCGACTAACTCATCGCTTGCGTTCAGACCGGGATTTGGCGATGGTATTTGAAGACCCCCGAGCCTGAAGCATGCCCCATGAAAATCGGTGAAATTTCAAAGAATTCCGGTATCGCCGTAGAAACGGTGAGGTATTACGAGAAAATCGGCCTTTTGCCGCAACCCGACCGGGATCCGAGCGGTTACCGCGCCTATCGCCAGGCGCACCTTGACCGACTCTGCTTCATCAAGCGGTGCCGCAACCTGGACATGGCCCAGGACGAAATTCGCGAGCTGATCCAACTGACCGAACAGCCGGAAGCCGATTGTCGCGACGTCGATGCCCTGCTCGCCCGCCACCTTACCCACGTTCGTGAACGCCTGCAGGAGCTGGCCAGCCTGGAACAGACCCTGGAACAACTCCAGCAGGCCTGCTCCAGAGGCCGCACCGTCGAGGAGTGCGGCATTCTCGGAAGTCTGACCAACCACAGCCCGACCGACGCCGGCTCCGAATCGCCCCACAAGCACAACCATGTGCCGGGTACTCATGGCCCCGGCCACGGCTGAGCGGACCCGGTAAACACAGAAAAGTTCAAATCTTGGGGTTGACCCTGTAGCAACTACAGGGTTTTTACTGTTGCCATAACCAATCAGGAGTTACTTAGTTATGGCATGCAGTTGTTCCGGTCCCGACGTGAAAGGGCCAACCCCCGGATTCCGTCGGGCCTTGTGGATTGCCCTCTGGGTGAACCTGATCATGTTTTTCATCGAAGGCTGGGCCAGTTTCCAATCCGGCTCCGTGTCCCTGATGGCCGACGCCATCGACTTTTTTGGCGACAGTGTCAACTACCTGCTCTCCCTGAGCGTGCTATCCATGGGCCTGGTCTGGCGTGGGCGGGCCGCACTGATCAAAGGGCTGACCATGGTCGGCTTTGGCTTGGTGGTGTGGCTGCGCGCCCTCTGGGTGGCGCAAAGCGGACTCACCCCGGAGCCCATCACCATGGGCGCAATTGGCGCCATGGCACTGCTCGCCAATGTGGCCGTGGCGCTGATGCTGTTCCGATTCCGTAGTGGCGATGCCGACATGCGCTCCGTTTGGTTGTGCAGCCGTAACGACGCCATAGGTAACGTCGCGGTCATGGCGGCAGCACTGGGGGTGTTCGGCACGGGCACCGCCTGGCCCGATCTGGCGGTAGCCGGCATCATGGGCACCCTGGCCATCACGGCTGGCGTCAGTGTGGTACGGCATGCCCGAAGCGACATTGCCGAGGCCCAGCACTCGAGAGCAGGTCAGCCAGCGACGGCCAGCTCGGGCACGCGCTAGAACGCCAGGGAAATCATTACCGGAATAAACGCCAGGGCAAACAGGGTGGTCAGCAACACCGTGCCCGCGGCCTGCCGGGGTGAGGTGTCCAACAGAGTGGCGATGACCACGGTATTGGCGGCGATCGGCGTAATGGAGATCAGGAACATGGCCTTGTGCACGGCGGCGTCGTAGATGCCAAAAACGTTGGCATCCAACCACCAGAACAGTACGGCAACCGCCGGCCAGACCACGAATTTGCCAAAGAACGCCAGGCCGGTGAACCGGACATTGCCCACCAGCCCGCGGAAGCTGGTGATGCTCATGCCGATGATCATCATGCCGAGAATGCTGTAGGCCCCGCGCAGGTTATCGAACAACGGCACGAACAGGTCCGGAATCCCTACACCGGACAAGTTCAGGGCCACCGCAGCCAGAAAGGCGTAAACCGAAGGCAGTTTCAGCACCCGCCAGAGCGCGGTTTTCAGATCATGCCGGCCGCGGGCTGCCAGATAGAAGCCCACCGAGTTCTCGAACAGCGTGGTGCCCAGCATGCACACGATGTAGAGCCCGAGGCCCTCCTCGCCAAACAGCAGCAGCGCCACCGGCACACCAAAGTAACCCGTGTTGCCGGAGCCCACACACAGCGGAATGAGGCTGGCGCTGCCATCGGTAATGACTCGCTTCGCCAGTTTGAGCTGCACCAGCGCCAGCACCGTGGACAGGCCAAACACCAGAAACGGCAACGCAATGACTTCCGGCGTCAACGGCGCGGCCATGACCCCGGAAAAAACCACGGACGGCGTGACGATGTACAGCATGATACCGGCGATGTGTTTACCGCTGGCATCCAGGAAACGGCCGGCTACCCAGCCCAGGGTGACGGTCAGGTAGAGGGGAATCAGCTTGAGAAACAACGCCAGCGCTGCGGCCATGAAAGCTCCGGTAGGCCCGTGACTGGAAAGGGGCCGGATTGTGAACGAAGCTGGAAAGTGTACCGGGAAATGCCCCGGCATAAAAAAGGGCAGCGGGGTAAGGCCCGCTGCCCAATCATGCTCAACGCTTTCAGTGATTTCGTGGCCGGCGATAAAACGCCTGCACCACCGAAGTCGATAAGGGATACGTCGGGTAAAGATGTAATGGATCAGTGGGTTTTTATGTCCGTTGAGGCCCGCTTGGTCGCCCACGGCCCCAAAAGCTCAATCAAGGCTGAATCTATGGCTGGATCCATTTGCGTACAGTTGTACGCTCAAGTATTTTACGGCCATGACTAAGACCACCGGTATCGATTCGATGACTGACCACAACGCCGCTCGGCAAACATCCGCGGACAGCACCCAGCACAATGCCGCACTGAGCGTTCATCAGCGCGTGGAGGAATGGCTGAACAGCGCCACGCACGGTCTCGGCGCCGTGCTGAGCATTGTTGGCACCGTCGCCCTGATCTGGGGTGCCAGTCAACTGGGCGATCCCTGGAAGCTGGTCAGTTTCGGCATCTTTGGCGCCTCACTGATCCTGCTGTACATGGCCTCGGCCCTGTATCACGGAACTCGTCACCCGAAGTTGAAAAGCGCCTTTAAAACCCTGGACCATTGCGCCATTTTCCTGCTGATTGCTGGTACCTACACCCCGTTCCTGCTGGTCAACATGCGTGACAGCGTGGGCTGGACCCTGTTTGCCATTATCTGGTCACTGGCGCTGACCGGTGTGGTGTTAAAAGTGATTTTCAAGAACCGCTTCAAACTGGCTCGGGTCGGCATTTACATCGCCATGGGCTGGCTGATCACCTTCGCCTCGTCGGATCTGGTTGCCAACCTGAGCGAAACCGCCCTCAACCTGACCATCGCCGGCGGGCTGACCTACACCATTGGCGTGGTGTTCTATCTGGCGGACCGCATTCCCTACATGCACGCCATCTGGCACCTGTTCGTGATTGGCGGCAGCGCCTTTCACTTCAGCGCGATATACTTCGGGGTTCTTCCTCACGTGACCTGAAGGGTGGTAACAGCAATATGGCGAAGTGGCTGGTGAAGTCAGAGCCGGATGAGTGCGGCATCGACGACTTTCTCAAATCTCCCGACACTCCCATCCCCTGGGACGGGGTACGCAACTACCAGGCCCGGAACTTCCTGAGCGAAATGGCGCAAGGCGATGAGGTGCTGCTGTACCATTCCAGCTGCGCCCACATCGGTGTTGCGGGGGTGGTCACCGTTGTTCGCGGCGCCTACCCCGATCCGACTCAGTTCCAGCCGGACTCGCCCTATCACGACCCGAAAAGTAGCAAGGACAAGCCGCGCTGGCAGGCCGTGGATTTGGCACTGGTCCGCAAACTGCCTCGTCTGATCCCGCTGCAGGAACTGAAAGCCCTGCCGGGGCTTGACCAACTACCCCTGGTGCGCAGAGGCAGCCGGCTGTCGGTTATGCCGGTCAGCGAGGAGGAGTGGCAAATCATTCTGAGCCAGGCCAACTAGCCCTGCCCCTCCGGCACCGGCACCTCTTCCCGCTCATCGTGAGGGATCGGGTCGGGACTCCGGTCCCAGCCCACCAGCGCCAGGGTGGCCACCACCCCAATCAGTAAGCCGATCCAGGGTTCAAAGAACGCCAGCGCGGCACCGATCAGCACCACCGTACCCCGTGATGCGTTGTCCCTGGGAATGCCCATGGCGATGTAGGCACAGGCAAACCCGGTCAGCACCAGGGTCAACGACAACGCCACCCCCAGCAGCGGCTTGAGCCCGGTCAGCAGTGGCAGCAGGAAGAAAATAAATGGCAAGCCCATCAGGTAGTAGGACGCCAGCCCGCTGTGCAGGCTGCCCATGGCCTTCGGCCCCTGCTTCCAGCGCTGCACCACAATCACATGCACGCCGGTCCAGACCGCCCCCTGAGTGGGGAAGAACGGCGCCACCACGGCCATGATGGCGTTGCGAATGGCCAGCGAGAAATGGGACCGGTTCAGGTTGATGTCCACGTGCTCGTCCCGGCGCGTGTGCAGGCCATCCCGCAGCACTTCATTGCCGGTAACCAGGTCTCCGAACAGAATGATGTAGGCAATCAGCGCCAGCGGCACACTCTGGATCAGCATTTCCTGGGACGGCCAGCCGATCATCAACGGCGAGACCTTCGCCAGAGCATCGCCTAAAGGCGGAATCAGCAGGCCCCACTGAATATCGAAGGTCACCTCGCCGGCCAGCGGGCCAACCACGGCGGCCACCAGGAAGCCGGGCAACAGCCCGAGTGCCCCGAGCATGAAGAAGAAACGGTTGCGCTCTTTGAGTTTCTGCATCGGCACCGAAAAGGTGAAAATCAGGCAGATTGCGCAGGCCAGTCCGGTGGCAATGGGCTGTTCCAGCAAGAAGCGCTCGGCATCGTCGACAAACACCCGCTTGAGCGCCGCAATGGCCGCCCCCAGAATGATGCCCGCCTTCAGGGTGTCCGGCAGCCAGACCACAAAGCGCCGGCCCAGCCCGGTGATACCCAGAAACAGCACCAGCCCAGCAAACACCATACTCAGGGCGGTCATGGCCTGAAAGCGGCTGACCGGATCTTCATAGCCCCCAATCACAAACGCCAGGATGAGCGGCAGTGCCGGGGTGATCCAACCACCGGCATAGGGCTCGCCAAAGACAATCACCGCCGAGGCAATCAGGGAAGCGTGGATCATCGACAATGCCACGGCCTCTTCAAAGCTTAGGCCGAAGAAGGCGGTCATCACCGGAATCAGTGCCAGGCCGGTTGCCGCCGACACGAACAGTCCCTGCAGAAACTCGGGCCAGCACAGGCGGGTGTGATAAAACGGCAGGCGGAAGGTAAAAGGGCCCCAGCGCCAGCCGGGTAACTCGGGTCTTTCGTGCTTGGGCGATCCTGACATAGCCGGTCACTCGCGATTGGTTTTTGTTGTTGGTGACCTGAGTATGGAAAGGCATTGCCCATCCCGCGAATGAATAATCCTGATCCTTGTGAATAAGCGGGGTTTATTACCTCCTAGCCAACCGTTCCACGCAGGGCCGCTGTGGAATTGAGGCTATCCAAGCCTGCCCCAGCCCTTTAGAATTCCGGCTTTCCCTGTGTGATCCGGAGTCGATGCCCGCCATGTCGTCAAAATTAAGCCCCGCCTCAGCGTCCGAGCGACTACGCCGGATCGAATCCAGCAAGCTGTTTCAGGGCATTGTCATCGCGATCATTATCCTGTCGGCCCTAACCATCGGCGCCAAAACCTACGACCTGCCGCCGCTGATCGAGCAGACACTGACCGGCATGGATAACGCCATCACGGCGTTTTTCCTGATCGAAATCCTGTTTCGCTTCGCAGCCTGCCCCAATAAACGCCGGTTCCTGCTGGATGGCTGGAACCTGTTCGACACCATCGTGGTGATCGGCAGTCTGATCCCGCTGGACAACTCCGATGCCGTGTTGCTCGGCCGCCTGCTGCGAGTATTCCGGGTTCTACGTCTGGTGTCCGTGGTCCCGGAGCTGCGGTTCCTGATCAACTCCCTGCTCAAAGCCATTCCGCGTATGGGCTACATCGCCCTGCTGATGTTCATCATCTTTTATATCTACGCTGCCATGGGCGCGATCTTCTTCGCCCGGGTCGACCCCGAACTGTGGGGCGACGTGGCCATCTCCATGCTGACGCTGTTCCGGGTCGCCACCTTTGAGGACTGGACCGATGTCATGTACGCCACCATGGAGCACTACCCGCTCAGCTGGCTGTACTACCTGACCTTCATCTTCCTGACCGCGTTCGTGTTCCTGAACATGATGATTGGCGCCATCCTTGAGGTCATGAGTGAGGAGCAGAACGCGGAAGAGGCCAAGAAGGCGCACGACGAGCGGGATGAAATTGCCCGCCAGCTACGAGCCGTGCAAGAGCAACTGCAGCAGCTGAGCCAGCAGATCGGCGATCGCAATCGCTGATCGGAGGCAGCGCCTACGTCCGTCGCCAGAAATCATCCACTAAAGGTCAATAGATCATTGCCAGATACACGCTACAGTATAAGTAAATCATTCTGTAACAGAGACACTGGCACTATGAACCCAGATCATTTTGACAAAGAAGACCTGATCAAATGCGGGCACGGCAAGCTCTTTCCGGGATCCATGCGCCTTCCCATCGACGAAATGCTGATGGTCGACCGCATCACCCACATCGCCCTCGACGACGGTGCGTACGGCAAAGGCAGCCTGGTCGCCGAGCTCGACATCAATCCGGATCTCTGGTTTTTCAAGGTTCACTTTGTGGATGATCCGGTCATGCCGGGTTGCTTGGGTCTGGACGCCATGTGGCAGCTGGTTGGATTCCTTCTGGCCTGGAACGGCGGCGAAGGCAAAGGCCGGGCGCTGGGTGCCGGCGAAGTTAAGTTCACCGGACAAGTGCTGCCTACAGCCAAGAAAGTTACTTACCGTCTCGACATCAAGAGACTGATCAATCGCAAACTGACCATGGCCATCGCCGATGGCAGCATGGAAGTCGACGGACGAGAGATCTACACCGCCAAAGACCTGCGGGTCGGCATGTTCTCGTCCACCGATGATTTTTAGGAGTTAACAAGATGCGTCGCGTTGTTATCACTGGCATGGGGATTGTCTCCAGCCTCGGTACTAACCAGAAAGAAGTCACTGAGTCCCTGCGGGATTCCCGCTCGGGCATCGGCTTCAGCGAAGAGGCCCGGGACAATGGTCTGCGCAGCCATGTTTGTGGCCAGATCAACCTGAACCTGTCAGAGCTGATCGACCGCAAACTGTTCCGCTTCATGTGCCCGGCCTCCGGCTACGCCTACCTGGCCACCCGGGAAGCCATTGAGCAGGCCGGCCTGAGCGAAGACCACATCAAGGCCAACACCACCGGCGCCATTTTCGGTACCGGCGGCGCCTCCACCGTCGAGCTGCTGGATGCTATCGATACCCATCGTGAGAAAGGCATCCGCCGGGTTGGCCCCTACCGGGTTCCCCGCACCATGGGCAGCGCCATCAACGCCTCCATTGCCACCGCGTTCGGCATCACCGGCGTGAACTACGGCATCACCTCCGCTTGCGCCACCAGCGCCCACGCCATTGGCCATGCGGCGGATCTGATCGCCCTGGGCCGTCAGGACATCATGCTGGCCGGCGGCGGTGAAGACATACACTGGAGTCTGAGCCTGCTGTTCGACGCCATGGGCGCCCTGTCCACCAAGTACAATGAAACCCCGGAGCTGGCCTCGCGCACTTACGATGCAGACCGGGACGGCTTCGTGATTTCCGGTGGCGGCGGCACCCTGGTGTTGGAAGCCCTGGAGCACGCGGAAGCCCGCGGCGCGACCATTCTGGCGGAACTGGTTGGCTTTGGTGCCACCTCGGACGGCGCCGACATGGTAGCCCCGAGCGGCGAAGGCGCGATTCGCTGCATGCAGCAAGCCATGAAAAACGTCGAGGGTGACATCAGCTACGTGAACACCCACGGCACCAGCACCCCGGCCGGCGACGTCACCGAGCTGAAAGCCCTGAAAGAAACCTTCGGCGATGAGATCCCGCCACTGAGCTCAACCAAGCCCCTGTGCGGTCACGCCCTCGGTGCAGCCGGAGTGCACGAGGCCATCTACAGCCTGATCATGCAGCGGGAAGGGTTCATTGCGCCGTCCGCCAACATTCAGAACCTGGACGAGGGCGCCAAAGGTTACCCGATCGTGCGGGAACGTCAGGACGGCCAGATTCTGGACCTGGTGATGAGCAACAGCTTCGGCTTTGGCGGCACCAACGCCACGCTGATCTTTAAGAAGGTGTGACCGTCAGGAAAACCTGACCGAGCGGTATTCAGCCGGCGAAGTGCCCATCCAGCGCTTGAACGCCCGGCTGAATGCGCTCAACTCCGAAAAGCCAAGCTGCTCGGCAATTTCCACCAGCGGCTTGGTCTTATCCTGCATATACGTCAGCGCCTGAGTTCGGCGCACGTCCTCGAGCAGATGCGCGAACGTCAGCCCCTCTCGCTTGAGCTTTTTGTGCAGTGTGTAGCGACTCATGTGCAGCTGTGACGCCACCGCCTCAACGCCCACCCGACCACGGGCAAGCTGACTACTGATCAAATGACTGACACGAACACTCAATGATGCCCGCGCGACGTCCTGGCTCAGAGACTCTGATGCCATGGAACCGTTCCTCCTCGTATACAACTCGGTCAACGCCTTACCTCGCCTCGAGCCGTTAGTACCCGATGACAACCCCGTCAGCGTACAGTCGTTCGCTGAAAAGAATCAATTAGACCTTTTCACCATGCTTTGAGGGTAAGTGCCGACTGTGTCAGGCAGGTTGCAGACACCCGCTAGCCCCAGGCTATCACAGCCATTGTCGCTCTCTTGGTGCCCGACGCCCTGATTACGGTATAATCGCGACTCAACGATTTTAATACCTGACTAATTTACTCTGGTATTGTATAATCGCTCGCCAGAAGCAGCGGGATTGGCTGGTTTTTTACTGAAGATTTAACGCCCAGCCGAAGTTACCCGTCATCCAAAAAACGATTGCAGGGCGTATTCAGGGATCGAGCGACCACTGCAACAGCCAAACTGATGACATACGCCCGGCGCCTTTGAGTTCATTGGCCCGCAGGCACACCAAGGGCTGCAACGCCCGAGATGAGAGAATACGGAGCGACGATCATGGCGACCACCGACAAAGAGGTGAATGAGCTGATCAAACGGGAGTACGAACATGGGTTCGTCACCGAGATTGAAGCCGACACCTTTGAGCCCGGGCTGAACGAAGACGTAATCGCCCGCCTGTCCGCGATTAAGAAAGAGCCGGAGTGGATGCTGGAATGGCGTCTGAAGGCTTACCGTCGCTGGCTGGAAATGGACGAGCCGGACTGGGCGCACGTTGGTTACCCGAAAATCGACTACAACTCGATTTCCTACTATTCCGCTCCCAAGCGCAAAGAAGACATGCCCCAGAGCCTGGACGAGGTTGATCCGGAGCTGCTGAAAACCTATGAAAAACTGGGTATCCCCCTGCACGAGCGCGAAAAGCTGGCGGGTGTGGCAGTGGATGCGGTGTTCGATTCCGTCTCCGTCGCCACGACCTTTAAAGAGCCGCTGGCCAAGGCCGGGGTCATCTTCTGCTCGATTTCAGAAGCCATTCAGGATTACCCGGAGCTGGTAAAAAAATACCTCGGCTCGGTAGTTCCGGCTGGCGACAACTTCTTCGCCGGCCTGAACTCGGCGGTGTTCTCCGACGGCACCTTTGTGTACGTGCCCAAGGGCGTACGCTGCCCGATGGAGCTGTCCACCTACTTCCGCATTAACGCCGCCAATACCGGGCAGTTTGAGCGCACCCTGATCATCGCCGAAGACAGCAGCTACGTCAGCTACCTGGAAGGTTGCACCGCCCCCATGCGGGACGAAAACCAGCTGCACGCGGCCGTGGTCGAACTGGTGGCGCTGGATGACGCCCAGATCAAATATTCCACCGTGCAGAACTGGTACCCGGGCGACGAAGAAGGCAAAGGCGGTATCTTCAACTTTGTCACCAAGCGCGGCGCCTGCATCGGCAAGAACTCCAAGATTTCCTGGACCCAGGTAGAAACCGGTTCCGCAGTCACTTGGAAGTACCCGAGCTGCGTGCTGCGCGGCGACAACAGCGTTGGCGAGTTCTACTCCGTGGCACTGACCAACAACTTCCAGCAGGCCGACACCGGCACCAAGATGATTCATATGGGCAAGAACACGTCCAGCACCATCATCTCCAAGGGTATTTCCGCCGGCAAGAGCTCCAACGCCTATCGCGGCCTGGTGAAGTTCGGCCCGGGTGCCGAAGGTGCGCGCAACTTTACCCAGTGCGACTCGCTGCTGATCGGCGACCGCTGTGGCGCCCACACCTTCCCGTATATCGAGAGCAAGAACAAGTCGGCCATCGTGGAACACGAAGCCACCACCTCCAAGGTGAGTGACGAGCAGATGTTCCTGTGCCGCCAGCGCGGCATCGAGCCGGAGCAGGCGGTGTCCATGATCGTGAACGGCTTCTGTAAGGAAGTGTTCAAGGAGCTGCCGATGGAGTTCGCGGTCGAGGCCGGCAAGCTGCTGGAAGTAAGCCTTGAGGGCTCGGTCGGTTAACGGGACGGCCAACACACGTATCGCAGAGGCCGTCGGGCAGGCCCTCCCGGGATCGTCAAAATCAGGGATGATTTTGTCGAGCGTACAGGGACGTATTTACAGCGAATCCCGGAAGGGCCTGACCGATGGCCGACTCCCCCGGAATCGGGGCACGCACAGAATTCAGACGGTTAAACGAGAGAGACGCGACAAATGCTGAGCATCAAGAACCTGCACGCATCCGTTGAGGACAAAGAAATCCTCAAGGGCATCAACCTGGAGATCAAACCCGGGGAAGTTCACGCCATCATGGGCCCGAACGGTTCCGGCAAGAGTACCCTGTCCCAGGTGCTGGCGGGCAATGAAGCATTTGAAGTTACCAGCGGTGAAGTCACCCTGAACGGTGAGAACCTGCTGGAACTGGAAACGGAAGAGCGGGCCCGCGAAGGCATCTTCCTGGCGTTCCAGTACCCGGTAGAAATTCCCGGCGTCAGCAACCTGCAGTTCCTGCGCACCGCAGTGAACGCCATGCGCGCCCACAAGGGCGAGCCGGAAATGAACGCTGCCGAGTTCATGAAGCTGGCCAAGGAAGTCTCCAAGCAGGTGGACCTGGACCCGTCCTTCCTGAAGCGCGGCGTCAACGAAGGCTTCTCCGGCGGTGAGAAGAAACGCAACGAGATCCTGCAGGCGCTGCTGCTGCAGCCGAAGCTGGCGATTCTCGATGAGACCGACTCCGGTCTCGACATCGACGCCCTGAAAGTGGTGTCCGATGGTGTCAACGCGCTGCGCTCGGAAGACCGCGCCATTCTGATGGTGACCCACTATCAGCGCCTGTTGAATCACATCGTTCCGGACTATGTACACGTTCTGGCCGGCGGCAAGATCATCAAATCCGGTGGCCGCGAACTGGCCCTGGAGCTGGAAGAACGCGGCTATGGCTGGCTCGGCATCAAGGACGAAGACACTGCCGACAGTTCAGCCAACTAAGGAGGTCGCGGAATGAAACCAGCACCCACTCTTTCCAGCGCATTTTTGCATCCGGTCGGGCATTCCCTGCCGGAGCCGCTGGTGGCGCTGCGTAAACAGCGTGGCACGGCTCTGGTCGATATGCCCCTGCCGACGCGCAAGACCGAAAACTGGAAGTACTCCAGCAAGTACCTGAAGCTGACCGACGACATGGCCATTTCGCTGCCGGCCGAGGGCAAGACCGGCAGTAGCCTGGCGGTGCCCGGTTATAAGGTGGTGTTCCTGAATGGCGTGATGATTCCGGAAGCCAGCGAGTACCCGGACCTGGACGGCATTACCATCCAGAGCTTTGACGACCTCAGCAACGACGAAGCCGCCGACCTGGCCGAGCGCCTGGACAGCACCCTGGACAACAACGCCGTGCAGATGGCGCGTCTGAACTCGGCCCGCTTTGAAGACGGCCTGCTGATCCGCCTGGCGCCGGACGCCGTGCTGGACCAGCCGTTGTTCATCGTGCATGAAGTAACTGCCGACGCCAGCGGTTCCGCCTTCCCACGCATCTATGTGGATGCCGGCAGGCACAGCCAGGTCACCTTGGTGGAAGAGTACATCTCCAGCGGTGCCGAGCCCGTGATGGTCAACACCGTCACCGAGTTCACCCTGGGCGACGGCGCTAACGTCACCAGCATTCGCCTGAACATGGAAGGCGAAAACGTGCAGCACATTGGTGCTACCGGTGTGCGCCAGCAGCGCAGCTCCCGGTTCGAGAGCCACTGCGTCGGCTTTGGTGGCCCGCTGCGTCGTCACGATCTGCAGGTTCGCCTTGAAGGCGAAGGCGCCGAGTGCAAACTCAATGGCGTGGTCGTTACCCAAGGCAAACAGCATTTCGACAACCACACCACCATTGAGCATGTGGCGGCCCACTGCAACAGCGAGGAGACCTACCGCAACATCGCGGCGGATCAGTCCCACGCCATTTTCAACGGCCGCATTCATATCCATCAGGACGCCCAGAAGTCCAACGCGGATATGAATAACAAGAACCTTTTGCTGTCTAACGGTGCAGAGATAGACACCAAGCCCGAGCTTGAGATCTACGCCGACGATGTGAAGTGTGCGCACGGCGCCACCATCGGTCAGCTGGACGAGGCGTCGCTGTTTTACCTGGTGTCCCGGGGCATCGCACGGCGCGAGGCCAACGTACTACTGACCATGGCATTTATTAATGAGCTGGTTGAGCAGATCCCGGTTGAAGCGGTGCGTGAAACCGCACAGACCCGGTTGAACCAGTTCTTCGATCAGACGTTCGAGGAGGCGTAATCGGTAATGACCGACTTGTCCGTGGCAAACGCAGCTAACAAGCAGGCTTTCGACGTGGAAGCCGTGCGCAGAGACTTTCCGATCCTGTCACAGCAGGTAAACGGAAAGCCGCTGATGTATCTGGATAACGGTGCCTCGGCCCAGAAGCCGACTGCCGTGCTCGACGCCATGGATCGGTATTACCGGGAAATCCACTCCAACGTGCATCGGGGCGCTCACACCCTGGCCGATCGCGCCACCGCCGCGTTTGAAAATGCCCGGGCAACCGTTCGCGGCTTTCTGAACGCCGAAAGCACCCGGGAAATTGTCTGGACCCGTGGCACCACTGAAGCCATTAACCTGGTGGCCAATGGCTTGGCCGGTCGCCTGCAGCCAGGCGACGAGATCCTGGTCAGCCACATGGAGCACCACGCCAACATCGTGCCCTGGCAGATGATTGCCGAGCGCACCGGCGCCAAGGTGGTGCCCATTCAGGTGACGCCGGAAGGCGAACTGGATCTCGACTCGTTCAACAGCCTGCTGAACGAACGCACCAAGATCTTCGCCATTACCCACGTGTCCAACGTGCTGGGTACAGTTAACCCGATCGCCTCGCTGATTGAACAGGCCAAAGCCCGCGGCGTACTTACGCTGGTCGACGGCGCCCAGGCGGTGCCCCATTACCAGCCGGATGTGCAGGCCCTGGGCTGCGATTTCTACGTGTTCTCATCCCACAAGCTGTTTGGCCCCACGGGCATCGGCGTGCTTTATGGCAAGGCCCAGTTGCTGGAAGAAATGCCCCCGTACCAGGGCGGTGGAGAGATGATCGAACGGGTTTCGTTCGAGCGCACCACCTGGAACACCCTGCCCTACAAGTTCGAGGCTGGCACCCCGGCCATTGCCGAGGCCATCGGCCTGGGCGCAGCCATCGACTATCTAGGCGGTCTGGACCGGCACGGTATGGAGCGCGCCGAGAATGCGCTGCTGGAGCGTGCCAACCAACTGGTTGAGACGGTTCCGGGCATGGAGATCATCGGCACCGCTAAGCAAAAAGTACCGGTGATGTCCTTTAAAATCGCCGGCTTGCACCCCAGTGATGTGGGTACGCTGCTGGATCAGCAGGGCATTGCCATTCGTACCGGGCACCACTGCGCCATGCCGCTAATGGATTTTTATGGAGTGCCCGGCACAGCCCGGGCCTCGTTTGCGTTCTACAATACGCTGGAAGAGGTAGAGCAATTGTTCACTGCCCTGCAGAAGATCCAGCGCCTGTTTGCCTGATGGAGGTGGTTTTATGACAGCCGAAGTCTTCACCCCGACCGTCGCCGTCACCATGACGCCGAGTGCGGTCAAACACGTGCGCAAACAATTGGACAAGAAGCCGGACGCCAAAGGCATCCGGCTCGCCATCAAGAAGAGTGGCTGCTCTGGCTTTAAATACGAGACCCAATGGGTTGAGGAAGCCGCGGCCGACGACAAGGTGTTTCACATTGATGGCGTCGATGTGTTTGTGAAAGAGGAGCATTTACCCCTGGTCAACGGGATCGAAATCGATTTTGTGACCGAGGGTGTCAACTCCCTGTTTCAGTTCCGCAATCCAAACGCCACCGCCGAGTGTGGCTGCGGAGAAAGTTTCACCGTTGCCTGAGCCGGAAGGACCGGCAACCGGGTAACCAACAGATAGAGCGAGGCCAGTCTGGGCATGCAAGAACGGGAAGTGGTTCTGACCAAACGTGAGGTGGAAGCGCGCCTGGTTCCCGCGGGAACCGAAATCATGATTCCGGCCGACACCTTCGTGACCATTACCCAGTCACTGGGCGGTACCTTCACCGTGGCGGTGAACGGCAACCTGGCCCGCATCGAAGGCAACAATGCCGATGCTCTCGGTAAGCAGCCGCTGGAGAGCAGCTTCGAAACCCCGGAAGACGGCACCATCAACGAAAACCAGGTCTGGGAAGCGCTGCGTAACTGCTACGACCCGGAAATCCCGGTGAACGTTGTCGATCTTGGTCTCATCTACGAGTGCACCATCAATAACGGCTCTGACCAGGGCAACCACGTCTACATCAAGATGACCCTGACCGCCGCCGGTTGCGGCATGGGCCCGGTGATTTGTGAAGACGTCCAGCGCAAGGTTGAGCACGTACCCAATGTAGATAAGGTGACGGTGGACCTGACCTTCGATCCGCCCTGGAGCAATGACATGCTCACCGACGAAGCCAAGCTCGAACTGGGAATGCTGTGATGACTGCGACTGTTCAGGACTTCAAAAACAACCCGCTCGGCACCGAGACCACCATCGATGACGTGACCGATGCCTTTGAGTTTCTCGACGACTGGGAAGAGCGCTACGCCTACATCATTGACCTAGGCAAACAGCTGCCGGCCTTTCCGGACGAAGCGCGGGTAGAAAACAATTACGTGCATGGCTGCCAGAGCCAGGTCTGGCTGATCCATTGTTACGACGAGGACAGCGGCAAGCTGTTCCTGCTGATCGATTCCGACGCGATGATCGTCCGCGGTCTGGCCGCCATTATCCTGGTGGCGCTGAACGGCAAGTCTCCGAGGGAATTGCTGACCACGGACATCGACGAACTGTTCGAGAGTCTGGATCTGTTCCGGCACATCTCGCCGACCCGGGGTAACGGCCTGCGTGCCATGGTCGGCAAGATTCGCGACATCGCGGCGGCCGAAGCGGCGGCGTGAATCCTGCACGACGTCGCTGACCAGAACCTATCAACGCCCGGCCCTGCCGGGCGTTTTGCGTTTCGGAGCCTACTCACCAAATGATGGCGATGTCGTCCCGCTGAATGTTCACCTGACCACCGATCGTGGGCATGCGGCCATTGCTGAAATCCGGGTGCACGTTGTTCAGGGTCATCGTCAATTTGGTGTCGGTCAATTCCGGCGTGCCCCCGAGGGAATCCAGATATCGGGCACTGCGGTACAGATGCAATTCATCCCCCGGCCGCAGCCCGGAGGTGGCTCCGGCCTCCAGGGTCACCCGCTGGCCATCCACTCGGGCGATACGGGTCATGAATGGCTGACAGGCCAACGCCTGTTCCACCTCGGCCGCCATCCTGTCCAGTGTTTCGTTTACTGACTGGCCATAGGCGGTGTGCTGAAAACCGGCCGAACCGAAACCGTCCGAAGCGCCGGGCCCGGCATTCCACTCCGCTGACGTGGCGAATCGCTGTTGGTATACCGGCGAGCCGCTGAATCCGTCGTAAATCATCAGATCGACGACGAACCGACGGTCCTGGTCGACCGTGCCGATGCCGCGCTGCATTCGGTCCAGTACCGAGGTTCCCCAGGCGGATGGGTCGGCCACGCCAAGATCCCGGATCACTCCGGTGACCACAAACTGAGCTCCCAGCTCCCGGGCCACCTGAATCACATTGGTCAGGCTGTTGTCGTTCTGCTGCTGGGTCGGGGCGTTGAGCAGATCTCCAAACAGCCGCGTGGTGGTGGCACCAAGGACCTGCAAACGGCCGCCTTCGCGCAGCCGTGCCTGAACTTGCTGTGGCAAAATTTCGCCGGCGTCGTCCAGACGTCCGATTCTGGCCTGATCCGGGTACAGCAACGGGAAACCGGTAACGGCAACCCGCTTCCTGAGCTGCGCGGCGTCGCCGGCACCGCAGCTGCCCGGCCCTGCAGACATCTCAGCGCGCACGATCACCCGTAGCAAATTGCCGCTGCGATACTCATCCACCACCCTGGCATTTTGGGCCCGGGCACTGGCCGCCACCTGCATGTGAGACTCGGTTACCACGCCATTTTTCATGGTATCCCGAGTGCTTACTCGGGCCTCGTACTGCAGGGCAAGATCCCGCAATGCCGCCTGCCGGGCTTCGGCACGGGCCGAATCCAGATCACCATTGTGAATGGTGCCATGACCGACTCCCTCCAGCACCACCGCCTGAGCAAGGCCGGCGAGGACGAGCAGCACCGGCAATGCCAGAAATCTTGTTGCCTTTAACCAATTCTTCAAGGGCATCACCCGCTATCAATCCAGGTAGTACAGAGAGTCAACGCCCCGGCTTTGCACGTCGCCCACGCTGTCGTTGTGTCGCGGCATGGGAATCGGGCACAGGTCCTGCACCTGGTCGTCGGCCACCTTGGAGACACAGGCCCGGAATCTGGGTTCCAGCTTCAGTTCCATCACGGTTTCCACCACGCCGTCACTGTGTTCGTTAACCGCGACCATCTTGGCGCCCCGAATATAGCTGTCGACGTAGGTGCGGAAGTTGTCGTTGTTGAGCACGAAGTCGTTGACCGTGGAGCTGCCGTATATCACCGTGCCGTAGACCCGCTCCGCCAGGTTGCGGTAGGCGTCCAGTTGGGAGGCTCGCCGTGCCAGCAATCGCTTGCGGGTATTGAGCCGATCCTTAGCGGCGTTTTCATAGGTGCCAAAGCCGCTGACCCTGACCGTGATCGGTTCCAGCGCCTCGTTGCGCTGGTCGGCCTGTTGATGCCCGCCGATCGGGGCGCAGGCGGCAACGGCCAGGGCAAGAAATGGAACGGCTATCCAGCGAAGGTTCATGATTTACTCTCCGAAAACGTCATTTGGACACTGCCATGAAAATTTCACGCCAGTTTTGCTAAGCCGCTGATAACCCTGAAACAGCCCGCAACTCCGATCCACCTCACCGCCCCAAGCGGCAATAAACTGCCTCCGTTTACACATCAAAAACAAACCGTTACCGCTTCTGTCATGTTCCGGCTCCGGAACTGCTCTACTCTGCTAACTGTCGCATTTTCTCTTTTTGAGCACTCAAGGACTTCGATTTAATGAACACCATTCGTCTGACCAAGCTGTCTCTGGCCATCGGGCTGTCGATTGCCAGCACCCAGTTGCTGGCCAACCCGCAGCAATTCTCTTCGGCGCGTTCCTTTGCCATGGGCAGCACCGGCGTCGCCGCCGCGAAACCGGCCGATGCCGTCGCCAAAAACCCTGCCCTGATGGCGGGTCAGCACAATGGCTGGAACGATGACTTCGGCCTGATCCTGCCGTCGGTGAACGTTCGTCTGGCTGACGAAGAAGAGACCGGTGATCAAGTCGACGACATCCAGGACACCATCGATGACATCGATCGCGCCATCGCTCAGAGCAACTCTGCCGATGCGCAACAAGGTGCCGCCGACTTACGCCAGCAGCTGCAGGCCTTTGACCGCGACACCGTCCGAGCCAACGGCAGCCTGGGCCTGGCGCTTGCGGCGCCGTCCCGCAACCTGTCGGTGGGCGTATTTGCCAATGCCAACCTGGTGGTGACGGCCCGAGGCGAATACGATCAGGACGACGACGCCCGCCTGGCGGCGATTGAGGCCGGCGCCCTGCCGTCAAACTTCTCCAACCAGCTGGAATCCCGGGCCAAGATCCTGGCTTCCTCGGTAACCGAGGTCGGTATTGGCTTTGCGCGCGCCATCGACCTGGGCAACGATCAGTCCCTGAACCTTGGCCTGTCGCCGAAATTCGTTAACCTGCAGACCTTCCAGTACACCGAAACCGTGTCCGGCTTTGACGACGACGATTTCGACAGCGACGAGCAACAGACCGAAAAGAACGGCTTCAACCTGGACATGGGTGCCGCCTACGCCTTCGGTGACGATAAGGAATGGACCGCCGCTGTGGCCGTGAAGAACCTGATCCCCATGGAGTTGGACTCGGTCCAGAGCAATCCGGCACTGGAAGAAAAACGCACCTTCAAGCTGGACCCGATGGTCACCGCCGGCATTGCCCACACGGGGAATTACCATGTGCTCACTGCGGACGTGGAGCTGACCAAGCGTGAGGCCTTCGGATACGAAGATGACACCCAGTGGGCGGCCTTGGGCGCCGAACTGGACGCCTGGCGCTATGCCCAGCTGCGTTTTGGCGTGCGTCACAACCTGGCCAGCAACGACAACAACAATGGTATCGAGGAAAAAACCCAGTACACCGCGGGCCTCGGCCTGAACTTGGCCGGTGTGCGCATGGATCTGGCCGCCCTGTTCAGCGACACCGACAAGGGCGCAGCGTTGGAGTTCGGCACCGCCTTCTAACCCCTCGCCCGTCCCAACAAAGCCCGCCCGGCACTGACCGGCCGGGCTTTTTTCTTGCCCGACGCCATTTGCCTCTCACTCGCCACGCAAGGATAATTCCCGGAATCCACACTCGAGAGGAATCAATCCCTTCATGCAAATCTATCTGGTTGGCGGCGCCGTTCGTGACGAACTCCTGGGCCTGAAGGTCAAAGACCGGGACTGGGTAGTGGTGGGCGCCACACCCGACGACATGCTCCAGAGGGGATACAAACAGGTAGGTGCGGATTTCCCAGTGTTCCTGCACCCGGGCAGTCGCGAGGAATACGCCCTCGCCCGAACCGAACGCAAACAGGGCCGTGGTTACCACGGTTTCGAAGTCTACAGCGCGCCCGACGTGACCCTGGAAGACGACCTGAAACGCCGGGACCTCACCATCAACGCCATGGCCAGGGACGAACAGGACCAGATTGTCGACCCGTTCAACGGCCAGCAGGACATGAAGCAACGGCTGTTGCGGCACGTGTCCGAGGCCTTCGCCGAAGATCCCCTGCGCATCCTGCGCACCGCACGCTTTGCCGCGCGGTTCCAGCCATTGGGCTTTACGGTCTGCGAGCAGACCATGGCGCTGATGCGCAGCATGGTGGCCGATGGTGAAGTGGACCACCTGGTGCCCGAGCGGGTCTGGCAGGAAATCCAGCGCGCGCTGCTCGAAAAAGAGCCGGGCACGTTTTTCCAGGTACTGCGGGACACCGGCGCCCTGGCGGTGCTTATCCCGGAACTGAACCCTGAACCCACCTTTGCCGCCGCGATGGCGGCGCTTCGCTGCGCCCACGCCAACAACGCCAGCACCGAGCAGCGCTTTGCGGCATTGCTGTCGCCGCTGACAGAAGACGTGTGCGTGGCCCGCGCCGATGCCCTGAAAGCCCCAAATGATTGTAAGAATCTGGCCCGGTTGGTCACCACCTTCACGCCGGCACTGACCGGCACTTATTTCGCCAAGGACACGCCCGGGCCCGACAAAGTGTTCGCGTTACTGGACGCCGCCGATCTCTGGCGTCGACCGGAGCGTTTTGACGCGTTGACCGCGACCCTGACCTGCACGCTGGCCAAGACAGATCAGCAGGCCCTGACGACGCTGGAGCGGGCAGCAACGTCCGCGGCCGGTGTCGAACCCAAGGCATTAATGGCCGAGGGCTATTCTGGCCGGGCCCTTGGCAAGGCCATTCGCGAGGAGCGCCTGCGGCGCATTCACGACGTTCTGGCCTCCCCCGACCACTAAGGAGAGAGCATGGCTGACCACACTCCCGTAGCCCTGATTACCGGGGCCGCCCAGCGTCTGGGTGCCCATGCCGCACGAGCCCTGCACGCCCGCGGATGGAATGTGGTGATTCATTACCGCAGCCGACAAGCGCAGGCCGAAGCTCTGGCCGATGAGTTGAATCGGATCCGACCCGAGTCAGCGCACTTACTCAAGGCCGATCTCAGCGTGGCCGAGCAGCTTCAGCCCCTTGCCGAAAACGCCATCGCCTCCTGGGGACGGCTGGATGGCCTGGTCAACAATGCCTCGGTGTTCTACCCCAATCCCACGCAGGCGGCCACCACCGGTGACTGGGACACCATCATGCACACCAACCTGCGCGCGCCCTTCTTCCTGCTTCAGGCCTGCCTGCCGGCACTGCGCGCCGCCGGCGGCAGCGTGGTCAATCTGATCGACATCTACAGTGAGCGCCCACTACCGGACCACCCGCTGTACTGCGCCAGCAAAGCGGGTCTGGCGGCGCTCACCCGCTCCTGGGCGCTGGATCTTGCCCCGGACATTCGGGTCAACGGACTTGCTCCCGGCGCCATTCTCTGGCCGGAGGGCGACGGTGCCCTGGACGATCAGCACCAGCAGGCCATCCTCGACAAGACACCGCTGGCCCGCACCGGAACGCCGGACGACATTGCCCGCACCATCGTCTTTCTGCTCTGCGACGCACCGTTTATCACCGGCCAGACCCTGCCCGTCGACGGCGGCCGCAGTCTGAACATGTAACTGCACCAGACCCAGGACCATTCTGTTGCGCTGATCGCATCGGCTTTTGGCCCCTCGTCGCTTTCCGGATACCATTGCAGATACAATGCCTTCAGACATCCATTCAGCCGGCGCCCGCCGCCCTGGCCCGCGCCGCCCAACCGGAGAACCCTCATGCGTGATGTTGTCATCGTTGCTGCCAAACGTACTGCCATCGGAAACTTTGGTGGTGGCCTCTCCAGCCTGCGCGCTGACCAGCTGGGCACCGCCGTGCTCAAGGCTCTGCTGGAAGAAACCGGTGTTGCCGCGGACCAGATCAACGAGGTGGTGCTCGGCCAGGTGTTGACCGCCGGTTGTGGCCAGAACCCGGCCCGGCAGTCGTCCATCAATGCGGGCATTCCCGCCTCGGTGCCGGCCATGACCATCAACAAAGTGTGCGGCTCCGGCCTGAAAGCCGTTCACATGGCGGTACAAGCCATTCGCTGCGGCGACGCCGAGCTGATGATCGCCGGTGGCCAGGAGAGCATGAGCCAGGCGCCCCACGTGCTGCCCAATAGCCGTAACGGCCAGCGCATGGGCAACTGGTCGATGATCGACACCATGATCACCGACGGCCTGTGGGATGCGTTCAACGATTACCACATGGGCATTACCGCCGAGAACATCGTCGAGAAATACGGCATCAGCCGCGAAGAGCAGGACGAATTCGCCGCCGCCTCTCAGCAAAAAGCGGTCGCGGCCCGGGAAGCCGGCTACTTCGATGGCCAGATCGTGCCGGTGTCCATTCCCCAGCGCAAAGGCGACCCGATCATCGTCAACAAGGACGAAGGTCCACGCGACGGTGTCACCGGCGACGGCCTTGGCAAACTGCGCCCGGCCTTCAAAAAGGACGGCACGGTGACCGCCGGTAACGCCTCTTCCCTGAACGACGGCGCGGCCGCCGTGATGGTGTGCAGCGCCGAGAAAGCCAAGGAGCTGGGCCTGACGCCGCTGGCCACCATCAAGGCCCACGCCAATGCCGGCGTTGACCCCACCATCATGGGCACCGGCCCGATTCCGGCCAGCCAGCGCTGCCTGAAACTGGCCGGCTGGAGTGTCGACGATCTTGATCTGGTGGAAGCCAACGAAGCCTTTGCCGCCCAGGCCATTTCGGTCAACCGCGATCTCGGCTGGGACACCAGCAAGGTCAACGTTAACGGCGGTGCCATTGCCCTGGGCCACCCGATTGGCGCCTCCGGCTGCCGAGTGCTGGTGACCCTGCTCCACGAAATGGTGCGCCGTGACGCCCACAAGGGCCTGGCCACCCTGTGCATCGGTGGCGGTATGGGCGTTGCCCTGGCCGTGGAGCGCTGAGCTGCATGCTGAATGTGGTGCTGTATGAGCCAGAAATACCGCCGAACACCGGCAACATTATCCGGCTCTGCGCCAACACCGGCTGCCAGTTGCACCTGATTGAGCCTCTGGGTTTCAGCCTGGAGGACAAGCAGATGCGCCGGGCGGGGCTGGACTACAGTGAATACGCCCGGGTGAAAGTGCACCCGAGCTATCAGGCGTTTCTGGATTCAGAATGCCCGGAGCGGTTGTTTGGGCTTACCACCAAAGGCAGTCAACACTATCATCGGGTCGACTACCGGCCCGGTGATTACCTGATGTTTGGCCCGGAAACCCGGGGCCTGCCGCCGGAGGTGCGCGACGCACTGGCACCCGAGCAACGTCTGCGGGTGCCTATGCGCCCGGAGAGCCGCAGCCTGAACCTGTCCAATACCGCCGCCCTGGTGGTGTACGAGGCCTGGCGTCAGTTGGGGTTTGACGGCGCCAGTTGACGCCACCGGTCAGGCACAAAAAAACCGGCCATGGGCCGGTTTTTTGTTTGCCGAGCAGCAGCCTCAGTGGGTTTGCGGCTCTTCTTTCGCTTCGGCTCCACCTTCTTCCTGCTTACGCTTCAGCGCCTGGGCGTAGATGGCGTCGAAGTTGACCGGCGCCAGCATCAGGGCCGGGAAGCTGCCCTTGCCAACCACGCCGTCGATCGCTTCGCGGGCGTACGGGAACAGGATGGTCGGGCAGTAAGCACCCAGCATCTGGCCCAACTGACCACCTTCGATGCCCTGCACCAGGAATACGCCGGCCTGCTGGATTTCGACGATGTAGGCTACCTTTTCGCCGACTTTGGCCGTTACCGTCAGGGACAGCACCACTTCGTACTGGTTGTCGCTGACCTTGTTGTGGGAGGTGTTCAGGTCCAAATTGACCTCAGGCTTCCACTGCTCCTGAAACACCAGCGGAGAATTCGGCGATTCAAAAGACAGATCCTTCACATAGATGCGCTGAAGGGCAAATTGAGGTTGGTTCTGGTTTTCACTGCCTGCTGCGGCTTGCTGATTCTCAGCCATGTTCAGTCCTTTCACTCTTGATCGTGGGCTCAGGGCCCGTTGTTATGGGGATGCTGCCGGAACAGTTTACTGCGAGGCTCCGCCGGCTTATGTGAAACAGTGCGGCAGAATGCGGCTCAGATCAATAGCCGGCCCGGCAGACCTTACTTTTTCACCAGCGGCAGGTTGCTCGCTTTCCAGTCGGCGATGCCGCCGTTCAGGCGCGACACGTTGGCAAACCCTTCGGCGTTCAGCTGCTTGACCGCCATGGCCGAATGCTGGCCCATCTTGTCGGCCACGATGATCTGCTTTTCCTTGAACTTGTTCAGCTCGCCTACGCGGCTCTTGAGGCTGTTCAGAGGAATGTTGACCGATCCGGTAATGCGTCCCTCACCGAAATCCTTGCGATCACGAATGTCCACCACCACGGCTTCATCCTTGTTGATCAGGCTCACCGCGCCCTGGGCCGAGATCTTGGCGCCACCGCGGCGGGATTCCAGAACCAGGATGGCCAACAGGAACGCCACAAACAGCGATACCAGAATGTAGTGGTTTACAACGAATTCAAACAAGCGGTCCATGACTTCACCCTAAAAATATTTTGGCCGGATTATACACACACGGGGCCAGTCACAGAAGGCGGCGAACATGGCTTGTGGCCATGAAAACGGTTAGAATCTGCACTCCTTTTTACTTACATTTCCAACCAACCGGATGAAGTGATGACCGCGACGCGCAAGCCGACTGCCTTGATTATCCTGGATGGCTGGGGCCACCGTGACCCAGCGGAAGACAACGCCATCAGCAACGCCAACACCCCGTTCTGGGATCAGCTTTGGCAAAACCAGCCAAAAACCCTGATCAACACCTCCGGCATGTTTGTTGGTTTGCCCCAGGGGCAGATGGGCAACTCGGAAGTGGGCCACATGAACCTGGGCGCCGGACGGATTGTCTACCAGAGCCTGACGCGCATCGATAAAGATCTGGAAACCGGCGATTTCCAGAAAAACGAGGTCCTGTGTGCCGCCATCGACAAGGCGGTCAGCAGCGGTCGCGCCGTACACCTAATGGGCCTGCTGTCGCCCGGCGGTGTCCACAGTCACGAAGATCACATCATCGCCGCCGCTGAAATGGCGGCCGCCCGTGGCGCCAAGGAAGTCTATGTTCATGCCTTCCTCGATGGTCGAGATATGCCGCCGCGCAGCGCCAAGGCCTCCCTGGAAAAAACAGCCGCCAAGCTGGACCAGCTGGGCGTAGGCCGAATTGCCTCTCTGGTTGGCCGCTACTACGCCATGGACCGGGACAACCGCTGGGACCGGGTAGAAGCCGCCTATAATCTGATGACCCAGGGTGCCGGCGAGTTTACCGCCGCTGACCCGGTGATCGGTCTGGAACAGGCCTACGAGCGCGGTGAGAACGACGAATTCGTCAAACCAACCCGTATCCACAGTGCCGGCGAGCCGGAAGGCACCATCAACGACGGCGACTCCGTGCTGTTCATGAACTTCCGCGCCGACCGGGCCCGGGAAATGACCCGCACGTTTGTGGAGCCGGAGTTCGACGGTTTCGACCGTCGCAAGCACCCGGAACTGGCCGATTTTGTGATGCTGACCGAGTACGCCGCCGACATCGACACCAGCTGCGCCTACCCACCCGAGCAGCTGGTCAACGGCCTGGGCGAGTACGCCGCGAACCAGGGCAAGACCCAGCTGCGCATTTCCGAGACCGAGAAATACGCCCACGTGACCTTCTTCTTCAACGGCGGCCTGGAAACCCCGTTTGACGGTGAAGACCGCATCCTGGTGCCGTCCCCGAAAGTCGCCACTTACGATCTGCAGCCCGAGATGAGCGCCCCGGAGGTCACCGACAAACTGGTGGAGGCCATCAAGAGCGGCAAGTACGACCTGGTGGTTTGCAACTACGCCAACGGCGACATGGTTGGACACACCGGCAAGCTCGATGCGGCCATCAAGGCGGCAGAATGCCTGGATGAGTGCGTGAAGCGTGTGGTCGAGGCCCTGAACGAGGTTGGTGGCGAAGCCCTGATCACCGCCGATCACGGTAACTGCGAGCAGATGACCGACCCGGATTCCGGTCAGGTCCACACAGCCCACACCATCGGCCCGGTACCGCTCATTTACACCGGTTCACGCCAGGTGTCCTTGCTGGACGACGGCAGCCTGAGCGACGTAGCGCCCACGCTGCTCACTCTTATGGGCCTAGAGCAACCGAAAGAAATGACCGGACACAGCCTGGTCAAGATCGATTGAAGGCACAGCTTCCCGCCGTGCCTGTACTGAGATCGCTACTGCTGCCGGCGCTGCTGCTATTTGCAGCGCCGGTTTTGCCCCAGAGCGAGGTGACACCGGCCCAGATCGAAGACCTCAAGGAACGCATTGAGGACATCGACGACTGGCTGGCCGACGCCGAAGAAGACCGCTCCGAGCTGGAGCAGCAACTGGCCGCCAGCGAGCGCAAGATCAGTCGCCTCACCCGCGAGCGCCGCACCCTGAGCGAGCAGGTGGCCGAGCAGCAGCGGCGCCTGAAAGAGCTTGAACAGCAGGAACGCAGCCTGACCGAGACTCTGGAGCGCCAGCGCAAAAGCCTCAAGCGCCAGGTGCGCGCGGCCTGGATGGAGGGCGATGCCCCGGCCATCAAGGTACTGCTCAATGAGGTCGAGCCGGAGCGGATCGCCCGCACCATGACCTATTACGAATACCTGAGTCGCGACACCGTTGAGCGCCTGAACGCCTTCAACAAAAGCCTGCTGGCACTCAAAGATACCCAACGCCAGGTCCATGCAACCCGAACCGAACTGGCGAAGTCTGAGCGGAGTGTCGCCCAGCGCCAGGAACAGCTGAGCCAATCGCGCCAGCAACGCCAGAAGACCCTGGCGGCCCTGACGGCCGACATCAAAAACCGTCAGGGCGAGCGGGCGGAACTGGAATCCGACCGCAAACGCCTGGAAAAACTGCTGCAGGAAGTTCAGGAAGCCATTGCGGACATCCCCACCCCGAATGAATCCCAGCCGTTCAAAACCCTGCAGAGCAAATTACCTTGGCCCGTCAAGGGCAAGGTTTTGAGCGGCTTCGGCGACCGTTACGCCGATGGCAAACTGCAACGCAGCGGGCTGCTGATCGACACCGGCGACGAAGTGGAAATCAAGGCCGTGCATTATGGCCGCGTGGTGTTTGCCAACCGGCTCAGGGGCTTTGGCCTGATCACCATCATTGATCACGGCGACGGTTACATGACCCTCTATGGCCACAGCAGCAGCCTTTTTACCAGCCCGGGTGATTGGGTCGCTGCCGGTGAAGCCATTGCCCAGGCCGGCCGGACCGGCGGTACCGATCACGCGGCGCTGTATTTCGAGGTGCGTCGCAACGGCAAGCCCACCAACCCCAGGAGCTGGCTGGCCAGGTGAATGGCGGCATGAGGGCTGACAAACCGGCCCGCTAACGCCATACTGTTCGGAACTCAGGGAATCCAGTCCAACTATCGGAAAACAACGGGATAAGTGAATGAAACGGGTCAGAAATTTTCGCTACGCCTCTCCGCTTCGCAGCATTGCCCTTGCAACCTGTTTCACCACCGCATCCGGACTGGCCCTGGCCCAGGACGACGCTCAGGAGCAGGAACTGCTGGAAGGCATCCAGAACGGCGAGCGGGTAGAGATTTCCCTGCCGGACCCGGAAACACAGCTGCCCCTGGACGACCTGCGCAAGTTCACTGAGGTGTTCAGTCGCATCAAGGATGCCTACGTTGAGGAAGTTGACGACCGCAAGCTGCTGGAAAGCGCCATCAAGGGCATGCTCTCGGACCTCGACCCCCATTCCACCTACCTGGCCCCAAAAGATTATGAAGAGCTGGAGGAAAGCACCTCCGGTGAATTTGGCGGCCTGGGTATTGAAGTCGGCATGGAGAACGGCTTCGTGAAGGTGATCGCTCCGATCGACGACACCCCCGCCCAGAAAGCCGGAGTACAGGCCGGTGACCTGATCATCAAACTGGATGAAAAACCGGTCAAAGGCATGAGCCTGGAAGAGGCGGTCAAGCTGATGCGCGGCAAGCCAGGCACCACACTTGTCCTGACTATCATGCGTGAAGGCGAAAACGCCCCGATCGAAATCCCGGTAGAGCGGGACGTTATCAAAGTCACCAGTGTGAAATCCCGGATGCTGGAGAATGGCTACGGTTATGTTCGCATCACCCAGTTCCAGGCCGACACCGGCAGCCAGTTCCTCGATGCACTCGGCTCACTGGAGGACGACTATGGCAATGACCTCGACGGCCTGGTGATCGATCTGCGCAACAATCCGGGCGGGGTGCTGCAGGCCGCCGTGGAAACCGCCGATGCCCTGCTCGACAACGGCCTGATTGTTTACACCGAGGGCCGCATCCAGAGTTCCCGGCTGCGGTTCAGCGCCAAGGCTGGCGATGTCATGGCCGACACGCCGATTGTGGTGCTGATCAACGGCGGCTCCGCATCGGCCTCGGAAATCCTGGCCGGCGCACTGCAGGATCACGAGCGCGCCGTCATCATGGGCACCCAATCCTTTGGCAAGGGCAGCGTGCAGACCGTCATCCCGCTGGATGAGACCCACGCCATCAAAATGACCACCGCGCGTTACTATACGCCGGACGGCCGCTCCATTCAGGCCACTGGCATTAAGCCGGACATCGAAGTGCGCCCTGCGGAGCTCACCGAGCTCGACAGCCAGCCGTTCTTCACCGAAGCCGACCTGAGCGGTCATCTGGAAGGCCAGAATGAAGGCGAGGACAGCCAAAATGACGGCGAGGATTCGACGGCGTCTCTGGCGGACCGGGACTATCAGCTGCGCTCCGCACTGAACCTGCTCAAGGGCCTGCACATCCTGAATCGTAAAGGCAGCGACAGCGCCGCCACCGAGGGACAGGACGCCAGCCAGTGACTCTGTTTCGGCTAACTGTGATGGTTGCGGCCCTGGCGGTCGCACCGCTGCTCTCGGCCCAACCGGGCTCGGCGTCGTCTGAACGGACCGGCGCCGGTTCGGTGCCGCCCACCATCGCCATCATCATCGATGACATGGGCCACAACCCGGTGGAGGGTGAACGCCTGGCGCGGATCGAACAGCCGCTGACTTTGGCCTTCCTGCCCTACCGACGCCACACCGTCAGCCTGGCCAAGCTGGCCCATCGGCAGCAAAAAGAGATCATGCTGCACGCCCCCATGGCCAACACCCGAAACTTTGCGCTTGGCCCCGGCGGCCTGACCTCCGACATGGACGAGCAAAGCATCACCCAGACCCTGCGCCGGGCACTCCAGTCCATTCCTTACGTACAGGGGGTGAATAACCACATGGGCAGCCTGCTGACTCAGCAGTTGCAACCGATGGATTGGATCATGAGGGAGCTGCGCCAGTACCCGCTGTACTTTGTCGACAGCCGCACCATCGCATCCTCAGTGGCCGGCGACGTGGCCCAGGCCTACGAGATTCCCAGCCTGACCCGGGATGTCTTCCTCGACCACGAGCAGACCGAAGAGTTTGTTGACCGCCAATTCAAGCTGCTCATCCAGCGGGCCCGCGAAAACGGCAGTGCCATTGGCATTGGCCACCCGCACAAGGTGACCGTGGACTACCTGGAAAAGCACCTGCCCGAGCTGGATGCCCAGGGCGTGGCAATTGCCACGGTCAGCGGCCTGTGGGCCATCCGCAACAGCAATCGTGAGATGTTCGTGGAAGGAGAAAAGCAGGCCATCCGACCTGCTTATGCGAGACAGCCTTGAGCTACTAAAGAAAGTTCTGAGCCAGGTGAACAGCCCTGAGCTACTTTAGACAGCCCTGAGCCAGCCCCTCAATCGCGGACTTCAATACCCTGGGCTTTCATGAAGGCCTTGGCCTCCGGGATGGTGTGCTGGCCAAAGTGGAAAATGGAGGCCGCCAGCACCGCGTCGGCGCCACCCTCGGTCACACCATCCGCCAGATGCTGCAACTCGCCAACACCGCCAGAGGCAATGACCGGCACACTGACCGCATCGCTGATCGCCCGGGTCAGCCCCAGATCAAAACCAATCTTGGTGCCATCCCGATCCATGCTGGTCAGCAGCAGCTCACCCGCACCCATCTCGACCATCTTCCGGGCCCACTCGACGGCATCCAGCCCGGTCGGCTTGCGACCGCCGTGGGTGAAGATCTCCCAACGCGGCGTTTCGCCCTCGGCACTGACCCGCTTGGCATCAATCGCCACCACGATGCACTGGCTGCCGAAACGCTCCGCCGCTTCGTGCACGAACTCGGGATTAAACACCGCGGCGGTGTTGATGGAGACTTTATCCGCCCCGGCGTTAAGCAGCTTGCGGATGTCGTCCACGGTGCGCACACCGCCGCCGACGGTCAGCGGAATGAACACCTCGGCCGCCATACGCTCCACGGTTTCGTAGGTGGTGTCGCGGCTTTCGTGGCTGGCCGTGATATCGAGAAAGGTGATTTCATCGGCGCCCTGCTCGTTGTACCGACGAGCCACTTCCACCGGATCCCCGGCGTCGCGGATGTCCACGAAGTTGACGCCTTTAACCACCCGGCCTTTATCGACATCGAGGCACGGGATGATGCGTTTTGCCAGACCCATGTTGCCCCCTTACGCCTTCAGGCTGTCGCAGAACGCCTGCGCTTCGGCCACATCGAGGGTGCCCTCGTAGATGGCGCGGCCGGTGATGGCACCAAGGATGCCCCGATCCGCCATCGGCGCCAGGCGCTTCAGGTCATCCATATTGGTGACACCGCCGGACGCAATCACCGGAATACCGCCCTCTTCCGCCAGCGCCACCGTGGCCTCCACATTCACGCCCTGCATCATGCCGTCTCGGCTGATGTCGGTGTAGACAATGGAGTCCACGCCATCGTTGGCAAAACGCTTGGCCAAATCGGTGGCCATTACTTCGGAGACCTCGGCCCAGCCATCGGTAGCCACGCGGCCATCTTTGGCATCCAGACCAACAATGATATGGCCGGGGAAGCGCTTGCACATGTCAGTCACAAAGTCCGGTTCTTTCACCGCCTTGGTGCCGATGATCACCCACTGCACCCCTGCCTTGAGGTACGCCTCAATGGTCTCGGCGGAGCGAATGCCGCCACCGATCTGGATCGGCAGGTCCGGGTACTTACGGGCGATGGCCTGCACGATTTCACCGTTAACCGGCTCACCGGCAAAGGCGCCATTGAGGTCCACCAGGTGCAGACGACGAGCGCCGGCTTCAACCCAACGGGTGGCCATATCGACCGGGTCGTCACCAAACACCGTGGAATCGTCCATCCGGCCCTGGCGCAGGCGTACACACTTGCCGTCTTTCAGATCAATGGCAGGAATAATCAGCATAAAGCAATGTCCGTGTTAAGCGATTCGATGGCCCGGCGTTATTTGCCAGACCATTCAACAAAGTTTTTCAGCAACTGCAGGCCGGCGCGTGCGCTTTTCTCCGGGTGGAACTGCACCGCAAAGATGTTGTCCCGGGCTACTGCGCCGGCCAAGTCGACACCGTAACGGCTGCGGCCGGCAATCTCAGCATTGCCTTCGGCCTCGGCGTAATAGCTGTGCACAAAATAGAACCGGTCACCGTCCGGGATCTTGTGCCACAGGGGGTGCTCAAGGGTTTGGTAGACTTCGTTCCAACCCATGTGAGGCACCTTCAGCCGCTCGCCATTTTCGACGAGATCGTCGCCGAAAAAGCGGACCTGGGACGGAAACAGGTTGATGCCTTCGACACCACCGTTTTCCTCACTGCGGGACATCAGCGCCTGCATGCCTACGCAGATGCCGAGAAACGGACGATCCCGGGACACTTCCCGGACCAGGGTGTCGACCTCAAGCCGGCGGATTTCGTGCATGCAGTCGCGGATGGCACCCACCCCGGGCAGGATCACATGGTCAGCCTCGCGAATCTGGTCGGCGTTATCGGTGACCAGAACACGGACATCCGGCGCCACATGCTCCACCGCCTTGCGGGCCGAATGCAGGTTTCCCATGCCGTAGTCGATAATGGCAACGGTCTTCATACGGAATTAACGTTCCTGTTCAGTGGCGAGTTACAGCGAGCCTTTGGTGGACGGGGTGATGCCCGCCATCCGCTCATCCATTTCGATCGCCATGCGCAGGGCGCGGCCGAAGGCCTTGAAGACGGTTTCGATCTGGTGGTGGGTGTTCTTACCCTTCAGGTTGTCGATGTGCAGGGTCACCATGGAGTGGTTCACGAAGCCGTGGAAGAACTCCTCGAACAGATCCACATCGAAGCCACCCACGGCGCCGCGGGTGTAAGGCACGTCCATCATCAGGCCAGGCCGGCCGGACAGGTCAATCACCACGCGGGACAAGGCTTCATCGAGTGGCACATAGGCGTGGCCGTAACGACGAATGCCTTTCTTGTCACCAACCGCCTGCTTGAAGGCTTGGCCAAGGGTGATGCCGATGTCTTCGACGGTGTGGTGATCGTCGATGTGCAGATCGCCCTTGGAAACTATATTCAGGTCCACTAGCCCGTGGCGGGCAATCTGGTCCATCATGTGTTCAAGGAAGGGAACGCCGGTATCAAAGGTGGCTTTACCGGTGCCATCGAGATCAATCTCGACGGTGATCTGAGTTTCCAGGGTATTTCGTTCTACCCGAGCCTTACGTTCGGCCATGGGGACTCCGTAGCAATTGGGCGGCACAGCACCGCAAAAATTCGATTTGCGGATTATACCTTTTATGCCCGCCGGAGTCCCACAACCGCGTTTATCGGCGTGATAGCCGAAACCGGATCAGACCGCCGTCTTGAGATTCTTCATGTAGGTATCCACGAGGCTGTTGAACTCGTGCTTGATCACCGGGCTGATCGCCAGTTTGAGCAGGCTCGGCAGCGGCACGGTGAGTTCGGCGTGGGTCTGGAATTTTGCGGTGGTAGCGGAATCGCCATTGGCTTTGAGGGTCCAGGAGCCGCGCACAACGCCATTGCCCTCACCTTTTACCGGTTCCCAGGTGATACGACCGGCGTCTTTGTCCGAATGATACTTACAGGCGTAGATGGACTGGATCGCGTGCTTGTCGACACCGACCTTTTCCATTTCCCAGCGGTAGGTGTTGTCACCCAAATCTTCCAGCTTGTGCACTTTGGGAAAGTGACTCGCTGAGCGTGGCACATCCGCCAATAACTCAAAGACTTCATCATAGCTGCCCGGCAGTTCCAGATCCCGGTTCAGCTCAATCGAAACAGTTATTGCCACGGTTTACTCCTTGTTATGGTTGTATGCATTGATCCAGTTGAAAGCACATGAAAGTGTATTTTGGCCCAACACTACGGCATTGTCATACTGCCACGCTTTTAATTTACATGCCCTGCGTTATCCTTTGACGTGTAAGCATCCGAAATCGTTCCGAAACTTTCCAGGCTCGCCGGAATAAGGAAATCTGACCCATGAAAGCTGTTCGTTACCTGCTGATCGCGATTGTTGCCATCATTGCCCTGGCCGTTGTTGCAATCGCCATCGCCATGGCGGTGATCAACCCCAATGACTACAAGCCCCAGATTGAACAGGCGGTGGAGAAACAAACCAACCTGGATCTGGTTCTGGAGGGCGACATTGGCTGGTCCTTCATTCCCCTGGGCCTGGAACTCAACAATGTGCAGGCAAATCTGGAGGGCGACCGGTTCGTGGCGCTTGAACAACTGGTGGCCCAAATCGATTTCTGGTCGCTCATCACCATGTCACCGCAGGTCGACACCTTCCTGCTCAGTGGCCTGGACGCCAACCTGAAAGTGAACGAGCAGGGCCAGGGCAACTGGACCCGGATCATGCCGGAACCCAAAGAGGGCGAGCAGCCCAAGGCTGCCGAGCCGGCCCAGCAACAGCCGACAGACACTTCTGCCCAAGCAAGCGGCGGCGAACCGCTGAATTTCAACGTCAACAGCGTCGAAATCAGCAACGCCCAGGTGCATTACACCGACAAGACCACGGGTCAGGCGGTGACCCTGGATAACTTCACCCTGACCGCCAGCGACATCACCCTGGGTTCGGAATTTCCGCTCGACATCAGCTTCCGAGTGGAAACCGCCAAGCCTCAATTCGAGGTAGACGGCAACATCAGCGCCCGCCTGGCCGCCAACGAAGCGCTCAATGAGTTTGCGGTTTCAGGGCTGTCTGCCGTGTTCGACATGAACGGCGAGCCGTTTGGCGGCAACGTCGTGACCGCCGAACTGACCGGCTCCGCCAACGCCAACCTGGAAAACGAAACCGCCTCCCTCAGTGGCTTCACCGCCAGCCTGGCCAACCTGACCCTGACCACGGACTTGCAGGTGAACGGCTTCGGTGACAAACCGGCGGTCAGCGGTCAGCTCAACATCGAAGAATTCTCACTCAAGCAACTGCTCAGTGACCTGGGCCAGCCTGCTGTCGAGACCAGCGACCCCGAGGTGCTCAGCGCCCTGGCCTTCTCCACCAAGCTTGGCGGCCCCGCCGGCAAAGTAGAGTTGTCAGACCTGACCCTGAAACTGGACGACACCACGTTTAATGGCTCGGGCAGTTACACCCTGGCCAACACCGGCGTGGTGTTCCGCCTGCAAGGCGACCAACTGAACGCCGACCGGTACCTGCCGCCCAAAGCCGAAGGCGAAGCCGCCGGTGAGAGCGAAGAGGCTGCCAGCAGCAATGGGCAGCAAACCGCAGCCGCCGAGGGCGCACCGGAAAGCGACCTGCTGCCCCTGGAGACTCTGCGCACCCTGGCACTGGACATCGATTTTGGCCTCGGCGAGCTGATCGTCAGCAACCTCACCATCAAGGAAATCAAGGCCAGCACCACCGCCGACAAAGGCCTGATCAAGGTGGACGAGTTTAGTGGCAAGCTGTACGAGGGTGCCTTCGGCGCCAATGTCACCCTGGACGCCCGGACCGACAATCCGACCTGGAAAATTGGATCTGACGTCAGCAACGTGCAAACCCTGCCGCTGCTGACCGACCTGGCGGAAGTGGACATGCTCTCTGGTGGCGCCAACCTGAAAATGAACATCACCACCACCGGCAACCGGGTGTCGGTACTGCGGGAGAAGGCCGATGGCCAGATCAGCTTTCATCTGGCCGAAGGTGAGTTCCGCAAGATGAACCTGACCCGCATGGCCTGTCAGGGCATCGCTCTGGTCAATCAGGAAAGCCTGACCACCAATGACTGGGGCACCGCCACGCCGTTCAACGACATGCGCGGCACCCTTGAGATTAACGGCAACACCCTGAACAACACCGATCTGGTCGCGGCCCTGGCCGGCATGAAGCTGGAAGGCGACGGCACCATCGATTTGAAACAGAGCCTGCTCGATTACGAGGCCGGCTTGCGCATCGTCGGTGAGATCCACCGGGACGAAGCCTGCCGGGTAACCGAAGTCGTGGAAAACGTGGTGATTCCGGTAGAGTGCCGTGGCAACTTTGCCGAAGACCCGGCCGGCCTGTGCTCGTTTGACGGCTCCCGGTTCCGGGACACCCTAAAGACCATTGCCGCCAACGCAGCCAAGGCGAAAGCCACGGAAGAGGTCGACAAGGCCAAAGCCAAAGCGAAAGAGAAAGTGGAAGAGAAGCTGCAAGAGAAACTCGGCGACAAACTCAAGGGCCTGTTCAACTGATGCCCGACCGTTTTGCCGACCGACTTCTGAACTGGTACGACCAACACGGCAGGCACGACCTGCCATGGCACGACAACCAGAACGCTTACCGGGTCTGGGTCTCTGAAATAATGCTTCAGCAGACCCAGGTCGCCACGGTGATCCCCTACTTCAACGCCTTTATGGCGCGCTTCCCCGATGTTCACGCCCTGGCGTCGGCGCCGGTGGACGACGTGCTCAGCCACTGGTCCGGTCTGGGTTATTACGCCCGGGCCCGCAACCTACAGGCAGCGGCGAAAACCGTGGTTGAGGATTTTGGCGGCGAATTTCCGGCCGACCCGGAAACCCTGGAATCGCTCAAAGGCATCGGCCGCTCAACCGCTGCCGCCATCGTCGCCCAGGCCCATGGCAAACGGGCCGCCATCCTCGACGGCAACGTAAAGCGGGTGCTGGCGCGATACCACGCAGTGCCCGGCTGGCCGGGCCAGACCGCGGTGCTGAAACAACTCTGGGAACACGCCGAAGCGCACACCCCGGATACCCGGGTGCGGGACTACACCCAGGCCATCATGGATCTGGGTGCAATGGTCTGTACCCGCAGCCGCCCGAAATGCGACGCCTGCCCGCTGCAAAGCGACTGCATCGCCTACGCCCGGGGCGAGACGACACTCTACCCCGGCTCCAAGCCCAAAAAGGCCAAACCGGAGAAGACCACCTGGATGGTGATCCTCGAGGACCGCGACGGCCGAATTCTATTGGAACGACGGCCACCCAGCGGCATCTGGGGCGGCCTATGGAGCCTGCCTGAACTGGACCCGGCCTTGGGGGCGGACGAACTGCAGGACAGCTGCGAACAGCATCTGGGCCTAAGCTGTGGCGAGCCGGATCTGATCAACGGTTTCCGCCACACGTTTAGCCACTATCACCTGCACATTCAGCCCGCCCGGCTTACGGTGTCTGCCGCAGAAAGTGTTGCCGATAACGACCGGCTGGCCTGGTTCCATCGCGACGAAGCTCTGGCGCTTGGTCTGCCAGCACCGATCCGTACCCTGCTAACCCAGCCCGAGCAGACCGCCCTGCTCTAGAACGGAACAGTCGGCAGGCCCGATCTGTTATCATGCCGCCAGATTCATTTGCCAACAGGAGCCCCCATGAGCCGCACCGTATTCTGCCGCAAATACCAGAAAGACCTGGATGGCCTGGACTTCCCCCCGATGCCCGGCAAGAAAGGCCAGGAACTGTACGAGACGGTGTCCAAACAGGCCTGGGAAGAATGGCAGGCCCAGCAGACCATGCTGATCAACGAAAAGCACCTGAGCCTGATGGATCCGAACACCCGCAAATACCTGCAGGCGCAGATGGAACGCTTCTTCGATAACGAGCCGTTCGACCAGGCCGAAGGCTACGTGCCACCGGAGCAATAGCGCCGATTGGTCAAAGCCTGATCAACCCTGAAAAGATTCAGAAATTTTTCTGGCCCGGCCTTGACTCAAAACATCGAAACCGGTTTAATAGCGCCCCGTTGCACAGCAGTACGGCAACACGCCCGGATAGCTCAGTTGGTAGAGCAGGGGATTGAAAATCCCCGTGTCGGTGGTTCGATTCCGCCTCCGGGCACCACGAATTCCACAAAAAAGCCCGCTTCGTGCGGGCTTTTTTGTTTTTGAGGCGCTCCATGAGACACGCTTCGGATATGAAGCGTCAGACAATGACAGCACGCGTCGCATACACCACGAGTTGGATAGGGCTCCAGGGAAACTCCCAGCTATAGATAACCTCGCGGGCGAAACGAGCGATAGATTGCCCACCAAGCCGGTTTCAGTGACCTAAAGCCATCGTGCTCTTGGAGCTAAGGTGGATTCTCCGACGCTTGGGTGAATAGGCCAGCCCCAACAAGCCGAGAGTTAAGAGAATGATACTACTAGGCTCGGGCACTTGAACAAATGACGTGATCTCCCCGTAAAGATCATCTTCGTACCCGATCACTCCCTCAGGCGTCTCAATCAAGCCAGTGAAATAAAGACTAATTTGCCCCCTAAGGAACCGGCTCGGGTCAATCCAACCGTTGCGCTTCACCAACCAATCCTCTTCGGGCCATCCCGCATTCCCCGCCTCATCAAATCCAAATAACGTCACTTGCAGGCTGCTCCCAGTGATTGGTCCATGACTTCCAACGGGTGGCGTAAGCGACTTCTGCGTCAACCACCTCTCAGGAGACCAATCCCCACCGTAATACATACCGAAGGCGCTACTGTACGAAAATAACCAGTCACCAATCCGTCCAACCATTCCAACATCGTGTTCCCCCGCGCTCTTCGGCTGCACATACATGCGAACCCAAAATTCGTCTCCCTTGGAAACGTCCCTCAAATAGTCCGCTGCATGTCCGGGGCCACCTATCTGCCCTGTTAGGTCGTAAGTCCACATCGGGAGTGCATACGCTTTGAAAGAAAAACAAAGAATTAGGCAAGCCATAATTAACCGCATAAACCTCTCCTTGGTTTTAGTTGTCGACTGCTTTAAGCAAAAGCAGAGCCATTAGACAAATAGCTCAGAACTCCCTTGGACATAGATCACCTTACGAGCAGACAGGAGCTAACACCGCATTAATTGGTGTATAAAAAATGGACACCGAGCAACTAGCCCGTCCGAAAAACAGTAGCGGCAGTACAGAAACTGCGAATTACCATTCTGATTTAGCTGCGCCCTCAGCAATTTCGGTTGTTTTTCGAATTCCGGGGTCTGAAAAATACCCGTAAGCGAGTGATTCCGCCTCCGGGCACCACGAATTCCACAAAAAAGCCCGCTTCGTGCGGGCTTTTTTGTGTCTGGAATTTTCTGCTTAACGAATCAATGGGGCAGACCGCGCTTGAAGATCTTCCAGTCCTGCACCTCCCCATCGGGGCCAAACTGGACAAACCCGGCAAAGCTGTCGTCGTCCTGCCAGGTTTTCACGTAACCGATCACCTCCCCTGCCTCGGATACCATTTCGAATGACGACTTGCGGGTTTCGTGCGCCTTATCGTATTCACTGCTGTCTTGCTGAAGGGTGAAGTTGGGGTTATCCGAGAGAGCCAGTGTGAGAAGGTCGAGATTCATGGATGAGCACTCCAGTTTCATGGTGCACGCACTGAGTGCTGGCGCGCACTTGCGAATTTAAGCAGACACAAAAACCATGATGCGTCGACTGACTATCGACATGAGCAAATTTTGATCACCCGGCAAGTGTATTACACCTTGTCGGATTTTCCATGAAAAAGGTGGGCTTTCATTGACCCGAATTCAACCCGTGTTGATCTCGGTCAAAATTCCAGAGTTTCCGCTGAGGTTCCGCCAGCATCAGCCAAGCAAGATACTGATGTAATGTTTGGCCGAATACTCACTGTCTGACTTGTACAACGCCGTCTCGCCCGGAATATGCACTTCATACCTTACTGGCCGGAACCAACCACAGCTTTCCTGCACTCCGAGTTCCAGAAGCTCCAGACAATCTCCTGACCACAGCACCCGGGCACGCATGCCCTGGATCGACTTCATCATTACTGACACGGCTGTCCCCAAAAACAAGCTGTTGGCAATGCGTTTTATGGACGCTCATCCTGAGCGGCGCAGAGTCGTGACGATCCGCGCAAGAGGAGTCGGTCTCTTTTTCGCTACGCATTAAATCAATTCAGCGTTGCGGATTTATGACCATCAGTGGCCTCATCCCACGTCAGCAGCAGTCAATTCTCAGCAGACAGATGTTCTCTAAAACGGCAGGTCCCGGCCATCCCAGGATTTGAAACAGCCGGTGTCAGTCAGGCTGAGCTGATCTATCTGATCACGTAAGCCACTTACGGACGCTTCAACGGACACGTCCGCCTCAGCGCCTCCCATATCGGTGGCTACCCACCCCGGGTGATAGATTCCCACAGCGATGCCCTCCTCCCGAAGATCCACGGCCAGATTGCGCCCCAGGTTGAGCGCAGCGGCCTTGGAGGCGCGATAGATATAGCGCCCTCCCCCAGCAGACTCCTGGGAGCCAAGCTTGCTTGAGATAATAGCGATTTTGGGTTCCTCTCCCTTCACCTTTGCCAGTCTGAGATTGGCCAGGAGCGACTGCACGGTTAGAAAAACACCCGTCACGTTAACCTGAAAATGCGTGGCCCAGAGTTCCGGCGGATAGCCGTCGTCCAGTTGGTCATGGCGGTCCTGCAAAATACCCGCATTGCACACCAGGGTAGAAATCGGCCGGCCCGTGAGTCGCTTTCCCAGCGCCGTAACACTTGCAGGCTCGGCCACGTCCAACGGCTCGAGGCCTGAATGATTTCGGGCGGTGCCAATCACCTCTGCGCCGGCTCGCCGCCACTCGTCTGCAAGTCCTTTACCGATACCCCGGTTAGCCCCGGTGATCAAAATGGTCATTGTGTTTTCTCCAGCGATGCCTTCGGTTGGTTACTTGCGGCCCATGGCTTCGAGCATGCGATTCACTGCGTCCAAATGCTCCGGCTCATTGTGGCTCATGCCCTGGAACACCGCGCACAGATCCAGAAAATCCTTCAGTTCCATGCGCTGAGCCATTTTCATCAGGCGCTTGGTCAGTCGCGTTGCCTTCGGCGGCTGGCTCGCCATGCGAGTCGCCAGTGTCATCGCCTCCGGCATCAACTGGTCTGCCGGCACCACGCTCATCACGATGCCAAGTTCCTTGGCCTCATCAGCATCGATCACCCGGCCAGTCATGGTCAGCTCGAACGCCCGCTGATACCCGATCAGGCGCTGCATCAACCAGGCCCCGCCATCGCCGGGAATGATCCCCAAATTGAGAAAGGTCTCGCCAAACTTTGCCTTCTCAGAGGCGATGCGAATGTCAGCCATGTTAGCCAGATCAAACCCGGCGCCGATGGCCGCGCCGTTGACCGCCGCGATGACCGGCACTTCCACCGCCTGCAGCGCCAGCGGGATGCGCTGTATGCCGCTGCGGTAGCGTTCGGCACACTCGGCCACGTCGCCCGCAAAATCGCCACCGCGCTCCGCCATGTCGCGGATGTTGCCGCCGGCACTGAATGCGGAGCCAGCGCCGGTGATCACCAGCACCGAGACGTCGTCACACTGATTGACCCACTGCGCGGTCGCGACGATGTCGTCGATCAGGGCTGAGCCGGTCAGGGCGTTGCGCAAGTCGTGACGGTTGAGGGTCAGCACCGCAACTCGCTCCTCGAGGGTGAGCAAGGCGTCGGTCAGTGTCGGCAAGGTGGTCATGATGAGCTCCCTGTTGTTGTTGGCTTTCCGGCAATATACCACCTCCGGTCAGCGCAACAGGCATTCTCGGCTCAGCTTCTGACTGGTTTCACGGCGCTGGCGACGGAGCGTGTTGCCTTTGTCGTTGCCGTAGCCCGCCCGCAGTTTGGATTGGATGCGTTCCAGCTTTTTCCGATAGCCGTCACAGGCTTTTTGTTGAGGATCCTCAGCGAGTTCGACGGCCGTCGGTCGACCCGGTGTCGCAATCAGGCCGCGGACCTCCTTGCGAATATCGGAGATGCGCTCTCCCTGTCGAAGATTCTCCGACATGGGCACAGTCACCGGCTCGGCAATGTCGAGTTGCTGGTGGGGCAGTTGGCCCGGTGGGTAATCGGAGAAATGCGCTACGCCGCGGGCGTCTATCCAGGTATAGACTCCAGCATTCACAGAACTGCCGTAGCAGAGGGCCACGACCAAAAGCGCCAACCTCCTTGGCATAACATCCACTCCCTGTGGGTTCGTTATCGGCCGCGGCAGTATAACGAACCGACCAGGGAATGAACGGAACGGCGCCCGATTTTTAAAATCGGGCCGGCTTACTGGTCCAGCAACTCAATCCAGTGCTGTACAGGCACCTGGGCCTTGGTTTCCAGATGCATCTGGCAGCCGATGTTGGCGGTGACGATGCGGTCCGGATTGTCGACGGTCAGGGCCTTTAGCTTGTTGCCCAGCAACTTCTGGCTCAGCTCTGGCTGCAACACCGAATAGGTACCGGCGGAGCCGCAACACAGGTGCTTGTCTTTGGTCGCCGCCAGATTGACACCGGCCTTGGTCAGCACCTGCTCCACCACGCCGTTCTGCTGCATGGCGTGTTGCAGCGTGCAGGGACAGTGGAAGGCCACTTTACCGGGGCTCTGGCTCAGCTTGAGCTTGTCCAGATCCTGCTTGAGCAGGAAGGCGCCGATGTCGGTGCACAGCTCACTCACTTTCTGGGCCTTGGCCGCGTAGACCGGGTCATCCTTCAACAGATGCCCGTAGTCCTGGACCATAGCGCCACAACCGGAGGCGGTCATGATGATTGCCTCCGCACCAGCCTCGATCGCGGGCCACCAAGCGTCGATGTTCTGGCGCATGCGGTTTAGACCCTGCTCGTGCTCCGACAGGTGATAGTTCACCGCGCCACAGCAACCGGCCTCGGGTGCCTCGACCATGGTGATGCCCAGTTTATCCAGCACCCGGGCGGCGGCCGCGTTGGTATTCGGTGTGGCCGAAGGCTGCACGCACCCGGCCAGGGCTAATACAATGCGATTGTGACTGGCCGCGGGCCAGGGGCTGGCCTGTTTGCGCGGCGGTACCTTGGTGCGCAGCGGCGCCGGCAACATCGGGCGGAACGCCTGCCCCAGTCGCAACAGCAGGGCAAACAGGGTGCGATTCGGCAGCACCCGGGCCAGGGCCCAGCGCAGCCATTTTTCCTTTGGAGCGCGAGGCAGCTCTTTTTCCATCAGGCCACGGCTGATGTCCACCAGACGACCGTACTGCACCCCAGACGGACACGTGGTTTCGCAGCTGCGACAGGTCAGGCAGCGGTCCAGGTGCTCCCGGGTCTTTTCGGTGGCCTCCTGCCCTTCCAGAAACATCTTCATCAGGTAGATCCGGCCGCGGGGGCCGTCACGCTCATCGTTCAGTTCCTGGTAGGTCGGGCAGGTGGCGGTGCAGAAGCCGCAGTGAACGCACGCCCGAAGGATAGACTCGGCCTCCTGCCCTTCCGCGGTGTTGGCAAATTGTTGAACCAGATTCGTTTGCATTGTATTCCTGCTCTTACAACCAGCTGTATAAACGTCCGGGATTAAAAATGTTATCCGGATCGAAGGAATTCTTTACCCGACGCTGAATGGTCTTCAACGCCTCAGGCTGATGGTGCATCACCTCGCCGTGGCGATCGCCGCCGCGGAACAGGCTGACCTGCCCACCGGCTTCACGGGCCAGGGGCTCCATGTCGCTGAGCTGACCGGCACCGCGGTACCAGCGCTGGGCACCTGCCCAGTCGATGAACCAGTTACCGTCGAGCTGCGGCGTGGCGGCGGTGGAACCGACCGAGAAACGCCACAGGGGCACGTCGTTGCCGGCAAAGAACTCGTGCTGCATGTCCTGAACCTGCTGCCAGAACTGATCGCCCTGTTCCAGCACGTCGCCGGACCATTTCTCTGCGGTAGCCTCTACGGCTGATTGGGCGCCAGCCAGGCGCAGATAGACCTTGCCGTCGACCCAGCAGGCGCCCGTGATCGGCTTGGGTTCTGCGGCGCGGCTGTTCATGTAATGGATAACCTCGTCCATGGCCATGTCCTGCACCAGGGTCATGGAGGCCGCCGGCTTGGGCATCACCTTGAGACTGATTTCCGTCATCACCCCGAGGGTGCCCATGGCGCCGGCCTGCAGGCGCGACACATCGTAACCAGCCACGTTCTTCATCACCTGGCCGCCAAAGCGCAAATGTTCGCCGGTGCCATTGATCAGCCGCACACCCAACACCTGGTCCCTGACCGAACCCGACCATGGCCGTGCAGGGCCGGACAGATTGGTCGCCAGGGTGCCGCCAATGGTGGCTCCCTGGCCCAATCTTGGCGGCTCGAAATGCAGGGCCTGACCGTGTTCCGCCAGTGCCGCTTCAATCTCACTCAGGGGCGTTCCGGCGCGCACAGTCAGCACCAGCTCCACCGGATGGTATTCGACAATCCCGGTGTGTTCGCCCAGATCCAGGGTGCCGGCGTCCGGGTCGGCGGCCCGGCCCATGAAGGCCTTGCTGCCGCCGCCGACGATGTTCAGCTTGTGCCCGCCGTCCCGGGCCTCAAGCACTCTCTCAATCAGTTGTTTTGCTCTATCAGCCATGGGCGGCTTCCATGTGTTCGTGCTTGTGTTGTTTGTGCTCCAGGGAGCGGTATTCCTGGCAGAATTTCAGCGCGGGTACGCCTTTGCCCGGGTTCAGAATGCCGGCCGGGTCGAAGGCCGCCTTCACGTCGTGAAACTGCTGCAGTTCGTTGTCGTTGAACTGAACCGCCATTTGCCGGATTTTCTCGACCCCAACGCCATGCTCACCGGTAATACAGCCACCCACCTCCACACACAGGCGCAGGATGCTGCTGCCGAACTCCTCGGTGCGCTCGAATTCGCCGGGCACGTTGGAATCGAACAGGATCAATGGGTGCAGGTTGCCGTCGCCGGCGTGGAACACGTTGGCCACGCGCAGGCCGAACTCTTCGGACATCTCCTCCATGCGCAGCAGCACATTGGCCAGTTCGCGCCGGGGAATGGTGCCATCCATGCAGTAGTAGTCGGGCGAGATCCGGCCCACCGCCGGGAACGCCGATTTCCGGCCCTTCCACAGCAGCGCCCGCTCTTCCTCACTCTCGGAGGTGCGCACCGAGGTGGCGCCGAACTTGCGGAACACCTCCTCGGCCTGGGCGATGTGCTCATCCACTTCCTCGACCGTGCCGTCCACTTCGCACAGCAGCAGTGCCTTGGCTTCCCTCGGGTAGCCGGCCTTGGCGAAATCGTCGGCGGCCACGATGGCGTGGCTGTCCATCATTTCCAGCCCGCCCGGGATGATGCCGTGGGAGATAACGCCACCGACCGCATCGCCACCGTTCTGCACACTGTCGAAGCCGGCCATCACCACGCGGGCCACTTCCGGCTTGGGCAGCAGTTTCACCTTCACCTCGGTCACCACACCAAGCAGTCCTTCCGAGCCGGTCATCAGCGCCAAGAGGTCCATGCCGCACACGTCCAGGGCGTCGCTGCCCACGGTGACCACGTCACCTTCGGCGGTTACCATCTCCACGCTGTACAGATTGTGCACGGTCAGCCCGTATTTCAGGCAGTGCACACCACCGGAATTCTCCGCCACATTGCCGCCAATGGTGCAGGCAATCTGGGACGATGGGTCCGGACCGTAATACAGGCCGTACTGGGCCGCTTCCTCACTGATGGCCAGGTTGCGGACCCCCGGCTGCAGTCGCGCCGTGCGCGCCAGCGGATCAATCTCGATGATGCGATTGAATTTGGCCAGCGACATCACCACGCCTTCTTTGTGAGGCATAGCGCCGGCACTGAGCCCGGTGCCAGCGCCGCGAGCCACCACGGGCACTTTGTGCTCGTTGCAGAAGCGCATCACCCGCTGGACCTGTTCGACGGTTTCCGGCAGCACCACCAGCAACGGCATCTCGCAATACATCGAGAGGCCATCGCACTCGTAGGGCTTCATGGTTTCGCTGTCGGTGATGACGTAGTGCGGGTCGATGAACGATCGGAACTCTTCCGCCAGCTCGGCTTTGCTGACTGTTGGCTTGGTAGTCATAACAATCTCTGAATTCGGGTCACTCCAGGTGCCGCCCGGAGGCGGCAGTCGCTGGCAGGCCCCAGCTTCCAGGGCCCGCCAGTTCTGATGTGACAGCGGTTAACCGCGTTTGGTTTCAAAGTGATCGATGCCAGCCTGGGCGCAATCCATGTCCTGCTGGGGCGTACCGGAGCTGAGCCCGATGCCGCCAACCACTTCACCGTTAACGATGACCGGCAGGCCACCGCCAACCGAACTGAGCCGACCGCCCACCTCGGTATGAATGCCAAAGGCCAGGCTGCCCGGCACGTTGGCCTTGTTGTAATCGTGGGTTGCCTTCTTGGCGGCTGCCGCTGTGAACGCCTTATCCTGGGCGATAGTTACGCTGGTTATCTTGCCACCGTCCATGCGCTCGAAGGCAATCAGATTGCCAGATTCGTCTACGATGGCGATACACATGGGCACACCAATTTCACGGGCCTTTTCGGCAGCGCCCTCGATCAAAATACGAGCGTCTGCAATATCCAGCCTGTTAATCGTCAACATACGAATTTCTCCTTCAGTGAATTAGCCGTAAACCAGTCCCGGCAGCCAGGTCACAATGCCCGGAATCAGGATGCACATAAATAGTCCGAAAGCCTGAATGGCGAGGAACACCAGGGACGATTTGAAGATGGTACCCATCGAAATTTCCGGCGGGCAAACACCACGGATGTAGAACAGGGCGTAACCGAAGGGCGGACTCAGGAATGACATCTGCATATTCACCAGATAAAGCACGCCGAACCAGAGCACCACATCGTCACCGGCAACCGGCGGAAAGCCGAACAGGCCGGGAAACTCCAACGCCTTCACGATCGGAATGAAGATCGGTACCGCCAGCAGCAGGATACCCACCCAATCGAGGAACATACCCAGAACAACCAGCAGAACCATCAACAGGAACAGGATGCCATAAGCCGACATACCCGTGCCCAGAATGGCGTCAGTCACGAACTGCTGACCACCCTGCAGAATGTAGAAGCCGACAAATACGGACGCGCCAAACATGATCCACAGAACCATGGCTGAGGCTTTGGCTGTCGTTACTGAGGCTTCACGAAGGCCGGCGATGGAGAACTTCTTGTGCATCATCGCAACGATAATGGCACCGAAAGAACCGATACCCGCGGCTTCAACCGGCGTTGCAATGCCACCAAAGAGCAGGCCCAGAACCAGGCCAACCAACGCCAGGGGCGCAATCAAATTGCCCAGGAGCTTGAGCTTTTCTCCCAGACCGATCCTGTCCTCCACCGGGATGGGTGGCCCCAGATTCGGATTCAACCAGCTGCGGACCAGAACGTAGGTCAGGTAAAGGCCAGAGAGTAAAAGACCGGGCAACAGAGACCCGAGGTAAAGCTCACCCACCGATTGCTGGGCAACAACCGCATACAAAATGGCCAGGATGGAGGGCGGAATGAGAATCCCGAGGGTTCCACCGGCCATAATGGAGCCAAGCGCGATCTTGTGATCGTAATGCCGCTTCAGCATCGCCGGCAGCGCAATGATCCCCATGGTCACAACCGCAGCACCGATGACACCCACCATCGCCGCGAGAATGGTGGAGGCAACAATTGTCGCGGCCGCAAGACCACCACTGATACCGCCCATCCATTTGTAGACCACGCTGAACATCTCTTCGATCAGGCCAGCACGCTCAAGCATGGACGCCATGAAGATGAACAAGGGTATCGCTGCGATGTCCGGGTTGGCCATCAACGGAAAGATTCGGCCCGGCACGATGTTCAGCATAAGGGCGTCGCCCACCAGATAGATAAACATCACCCCGAGACCGCCGGTGACGAACGCCAGTGGCAGCCCCATCATGAGGGCAACGGCCAGAGACCCGAACATCAGGTAAGTCAGGGGACCGATGTCGACACCGGAAAGGCTACCCGACAGCTTGAACAGAAACCTCTCATCACTCCATGGGTCGTAAAACAGGATGTTGATCAGCTCAACACAGATGACGAATGCCAGCGCCACGGTGGCGATGACCATTAACCATGTACCCAACTTCCCGGCCATGCCGTTGCTGGGCGCAACTGTTGCTGTACTCATGATGCGCGCTCCTGGCCGAGACGGATAAACAATACGATGTCTTTAAGCAGCTTTGAAAAGCCGGCAAGCAACAGCAGGATTGCGCCAACAAACATCATGCCTTTGACGGGGTAGTACTGGATTCCCCATGTCTCGACTGTGGTCTCCTTCATCATCAGAGAGTCCTGGAAGAAGGTCCACGATGTGGTCGCCAACACAGCCGCAAACAAAAAGAAAAACATCGACGTGAAAATATCCATGCCCACGCGCCCTCGAATCGGGAGAAAGTTGTAAACCACGTCCACCCGCACGTGAGCACCGTGCAGAAGCGCAAATGCTCCCGCGAGAATGTATTGCATCCCGAAGAGCAGGAAACTGGCTTCGTGTACCCAGATCGTTGGCATGTTGAAGATGTAGCGCATGACCACTTCAAAGAAATAAAACAGCACCGCATTGATGGTCCAGAAAGCCACGAAAAGCCCGGATTTCTCGCACAGCCAGTCGACGGATTTGGTGAACCAGTTGCCCTCGTACTCGAATTGGGCGAGCGGGTCGTCTTCTTCCGACTGCAACTCGGAAACCGTTTTCTCAGATTCTGCATCATCACCGCCATGCTTACTGCTCCACTTGTCCCAAGCCATCATGAGCAGCGGCATTACGGCAAGCCAGCCCCAGTAGAACCAGTGCGGCATGACAAAGCCAAAGGCACTCAGATCGGACATGTTGCTACCACCTAGATCAAAGAGCGGGGAAGGAAAGGTTAATCCTGTGTCGGCTAACCCTGCCTTCCCCGATTATCGTTGTTATTTGATGTTCAGGGCTTAATAGCCCTTGATGTCGTCTTCAGTGATGTAGCCCACCGTTTCGTTCATCATGTATTCGAGCTGGATATCGAGAATGGCTCGCGCGTCTTCGTTCTTGTTGGCCCAGTTGAACCAGATGGGGATGGCAGCCTTACGCCAGGCCTCCACGTCTTCCTGGCTAAGGCGGGTAACCTTGTCACCCTCTGCCTTGAACTTCTCCATCGCCGCAATGTTGCGTTCCTGAATAGCCAGGTAGTGCTTCTGGGAGTAGATCCGTACTTCGTCCTCAACCAGCTGTTGAAGCTCCGGCGAGATCGAATTCCAGGCACGCAGGCTGACGGTCAGGTCCATCAGGTCGACCGGCTGGTAGATGGACATAACGCCAGGAGGCCCGAAAATGATGTAGTCGGTCACCTGTGAGAAGCCCAGTTCGTAATTAACGGCAGGGCCCACGTAGTCCGCTGCATCAATGGTGCCTTTCTCAAGGGCCGGGAAAATATCCGACCCCGGCAAGCTGACCGTGGACACGCCAAATTGCTGGAACACCTCGGCCACCATGCCGCCCGGCACACGAATCTTCATGCCCTTGAGGTCGTCAAGGCTGTTTACCGGCTGCTTGGAGTGAATGATGTTGGCGTCGTGCTGGATCGGACCAACATAGAAAAGGCCAAACTTTTTGTAAATCTCCCGGGTTTTTTCCAGCATGCCCATGGAATAGAACATGGTGTCCCACTGGTGAGGCTGATCAGGCCCGGCCGGGTAGGAAGAAAGGAACACAGAAGCGGGAATCTTTCCTGACCAATACAGGGTGAACGGGTTCATGCCCGCCAGAACACCGTTACGGACGGCATCGAACAGGGCGTTGTTGTCGGCAGCGACGGCTTTGGCCGGGAAGCACTGGAATTTCAGTTCGCCGCCCGATTTGGCCTCGATACTGTTACACCACTCCTCAAAGAGCGTGTAACCCACGGTGCCCGCGTCCCAGGTTGACTGGATCTTCCAGGTTTTCGCCGCCTGTGCCTGTCCGGCGCCCATGAGCAGAGCGCCCGCTAAGGTGGCTCCCACGGCGACCGACTTGAAAAAACCACGGCGTGGTCGCGCTTCGGCGGCCCCGCTGAAGCGGTCAACATTCGTCTTAGGGTTCATCGACAGATCTCCATTAGCATTGTTGTTATCAGCGTCTGACTTAACGCCGGAGTGGTGGCATACACCGCCCGACATTAAATCGATATTCGTAGCCAATAGCCGGATAGTCCAGCGGATGAGCAACTGGTCAGACCAGTTTTTGGAAATCCGGAAATGGACGAATTGGCTCTAATCGTCCATATTTACAGGGCTCGGCGACGTATTTGCCGAAACCCGAAGCACCAACTTTATTAGCGCCCACTGGTCGGACCAGTTACGCAAGCCCGTTACGCAAGAAAGGCACCTGATGGCTATTTCCCAGGAAATCTCATACCGACTTGAGCGGCTCATCCTTGATGGTGGACTGGCGCCGGAGCAGAAAATCCCTTCGGAGCGTCAATTAGCCACACGCCTCGGCGTTTCGCGGGCGGTCATTCGGGAAGCCCTGCACGAACTGCAGGGTCGCGGGGTGATTGAAACCCGCCATGGCAAGGGCTCGTTCGTCGCCAGCATGGTGCCGCAGTCCGAATCGGTGGATGACCAGAGCCCTCTGATGCACCTGTTCGAAGGCCATCCGCGCACCCTTTATGATTTGCTCGAAGTGCGCGAACAGTTAGAGGGGCAGGCGGCGTTTCTGGCAGCCAAGCGAGCCACGGGTGCCGACCGGCACAGGATCACCAAGGCGTTCCGGGCACTCGAGGAGACCGATCCGCTCAGCAATGCCCGGTCCGATCACAGTTTTCACCTGGCCATTGTGGAGGCCTCCCACAATCCGATTCTGGTGCACGTTCTGAACAGCCTTAAGAACATGATGCTGATGACGGTACAGGCGTCGGTCGCCAACCTGAATCCCCGTCAGGAAATGCGGAAGAAGATCCTGCGCCAGCACCGGCAACTCTTTGAGGCGGTCGTGTCCAGCAAACCCGGCGCAGCACAGAAGGCAGCAACGGCCCATGTGCGCTTCGTCAGCGACGCACTGCGGGAGATGGAGAACGAAGGCAGCCAGGTCATCCGGATGCCGGTGCCGCCCGACAAACCGACGCCGATCTCACACTCAAGCCTGTAGTGCTGCTCCAAGGGTCAGGCACTGCAAACACAAACACCTAAAGCGACATGTTGGTTCTCGGCTTAGAAAGCGGCAAAACCCCCTTTAATAGGTATTGATTTCCGCAGCCACAGTCCGTAAAACATGCGCCTTTGACTGACAGCCTCGGGAGCTACCAATGGCGGACCAAGCGCCTTTGATCTGCAGGGACATTCACAAGACGTTCGATAAACTGGAAGTGCTCAAAGGCATTTCCCTGGAAACACGCAAAGGTGATGTGGTTTCCCTGATCGGCAGTTCCGGCTCTGGCAAGAGCACCTTCCTGCGTTGCATCAACCTGCTCGAAACCCCGACCTCCGGCGACATTATTGTGCACGGCGACCCAATTCGGTTCACCAACAACCGTAAGGGCGAGCGCATTCCGGCTGACAACAAGCAGGTTGAGCAAATCAGATCGAAGCTGTCGATGGTGTTCCAGGGTTTCAATCTCTGGTCCCACATGACGGTGCTGGAAAATATTATTGAAGCGCCGGTGAATGTGCTGAAGGTTCCCAAGAAAGAGGCCATTGAACGCGCCGAAGCCTACCTTCAAAAGGTCGGCATCTACGAGCGTAAGGACTATTACCCGGCCCAGATGTCCGGCGGTCAGCAGCAGCGGGCGGCCATTGCCCGGGCGCTGGCGATGGAACCGGAAGTGATGCTGTTTGACGAGCCCACCTCGGCGCTGGATCCGGAGCTGGTGGGCGAGGTTTTGAAGGTTATGCAGAGCCTGGCCGAGGAAGGCCGGACCATGATCGTGGTCACCCACGAAATGGCATTTGCAAGGGATGTGTCTTCTCAGGTCCTGTTTTTGCATCAGGGCGTGATCGAAGAACAAGGTACACCGGAAAAGGTGTTCGATCACCCGGACTCGGAACGCATGAAGCAGTTCCTCGCTCCCAACTTCTGACACTCGGTGCTATCTTGAGTTCGTACTGGATGCAGTGCTTCCATTAAAAAAAAGCCGAAAAGGCAAATCACTGGAGAAGTAACACATGAAAAAACTGATTGTTGCAGCGAGTTGCGCTCTTGCTATGGCAGCCGGGACGGTCCAGGCCAAAGACTGGAACGACATCCGCATTGCTTTCGACGTGCCTTACGAGCCGTTCGAGTATAAAGACGAAAATGGTGAGCTCACGGGCTTTGAAGTCGAGCTGGCCGAAGCCATGTGTGCCGAGATGAACGCGAACTGCGAGTTCGTTATCCAGTCTTGGGATGGCATGATTCCGGGCCTGCTGGCGCGCAAATTCGACGCCATCATGTCTTCCATGTCCATCACACCGGAGCGCGCTGAGCGCGTACTGTTCTCCGAGCCGTACTACAACACCCCGGGTGGCTGGTTCGCGCCTGAAGCCTTCAACACCGACGTAACCGACATGGATGCCATGAAGGGCAAGGTTGTTGGCGTTCAGCGTGGCACCACCATGGACACCTTCGTGACCGAAAACATGGGCGGCATCGTCACCATCAAGCGTTACACCACGGCTGACGACATGGTTCTGGACCTTGAAGGCCAGCGCCTGGACGTGGTCTTCGTTGATTACCCGGTGGGTGAGCAGACCGTGCTGAGCAAAGACGGCTTCAAGGAAGTTGGCGAGCCGGTCAAGCTGGGTGAAGGCGTTGGCGTTGCCATGCGTAAGCGTGACAAAGATTTGGCTGAAAAGGTTAACGCTACCCTGGAAAAGCTGAAAAATGATGGCACCTACGACACCATCATGCAGAAGTACTTCTCTTACGACATCAAGATGTAAACCGCAGGGGTGGCCTTCCAGGCCACCCCTGACCACCGGACGTTTCCATGCTCGATTTGAAAGGCTATGGCCCGGCACTTTTGGACGGGGCAGTTGTCACCATTCAATTGGCCTTCCTCTCTCTGGCCCTGGCACTCACCCTGGGACTGATTGGCGCTTCCTCCAAACTGTCCAGTAACCGAGTGGCGAATGGCGTTGCCACCGCCTACACCACGCTGGTTCGCGGCGTGCCCGACCTGGTGATGATGCTGCTGTTCTATTACGGCGGCCAGGTCGCTGTAAACAACATCTCGGATCTGCTCTGGGAAGCTTACGAAATCGACTTCTTCTTTCAGTTCGACCCGTTTATTTCCGGCGTGGTGACCATCGGGTTGATCTTTGGCGCCTACATGACGGAAACCTTCCGCGGCGCCTTTCTGGCGGTTGAAACCGGCCAAATCGAGGCTGCCAAGGCCTACGGCTTTACCCGTTGGCACACTTTCCGGCGCATCATCTTTCCGCAGATGCTCCGCCATGCCCTGCCCGGCCTCGGCAATAACTGGCAGGTGCTGCTGAAGACTACCGCACTGGTGTCCATTATTGGTTTGACCGACATGGTTCGGGTGGCCGAGGAAGCGGCCAAGGCCGAACGTATGCCGTTCCACTTTTTCATTCCGGTGGCGTTTGTCTATCTGGCTCTGACCGCCGGTTCCGAGCTGTTCATCAAGTGGCTCAACAAGCGCGCCAATGTCGGCGTGGTTCAGGGGGGATAAACGATGCCTGATTTTATCGCCCAGTGGCTGAACCAGAACGACATCTTCACCGCCATGACCATCATGGAATACTGGGATGGTCTGGTGAGCACCGTGCAACTGGTGTTCCTGTCGCTGGTCATTGGTCTGGTCTGCGCGATCCCGCTGGCGATCCTGCGCACCAGCCGCAATCCGCTGGTCTCCACGCCAGTGTGGTTGTACACCTATCTGTTTCGTGGCACACCGCTGCTGATCCAGCTGTACATCATCTACTACGGCATTGCCCAGATTCCCGGTATCCAGGAGACCTTCTGGTGGGAGATTTTCCGTGAGCCGTTTTACCCGGCGCTGCTGGCGTTCACCCTGAACACTGCGGCCTACACCACGGAGATCATCCGGGGTGCCATTGCCTCAACGCCCTACGGCGAGATTGAGGCGGCCAAGGCGTACGGCATGAACTGGTTCATGCGCATGCGGCGGATCATTCTGCCCAGTGCCGCCCGGCGCGCGGTGCAGGCCTACTCGAATGAGGTGATCTTCATGCTGCACTCGAGTGCTATTGCCAGTGTGGTGACCATCGTGGATCTGACCGGCGCGGCTCGGAATATTTATTCCCGGTTCTATGCGCCGTTCGATGCCTTTATTTTCGTGGCGCTGATCTACATGGTGCTGACGTTTATTCTGGTGTTTGCTTTCCGCAAGCTGGAAAACCATTTGTTGCGGCATCAGCGGCCGATCAGCAACTGACTCAGTTGTACGGTTATTTCGGCGTCCGGGCAGGCAGGGTGTTGCCTCTCGGGAGCCGCTCACGCCGACCTCGGTGCCAGGGTGGACGGCGCTCCGCTTTCCGAGAGACGCTACGAGCCCATCCATGGGCGCTTGTGTGAAGCCGTCCTTGGCTTCACACACTCTCGGAAAGCGGAGCGCCGCCCACCCTCTAACCTGAGACGGGGATTCCAATGACTGTTTGCTCGGATCTGTTTGCTGATTCGCCTGATTGGCTGAGCCACACGCTAAACCACGCCTCTGAAAACCTGACCGAAACCCGTACCCAGCTCTCAGACGGCACAACCATAGTCTGCAAAGCCCTGGGGATTCTTGAACTTGCCCCGCCCGCTGACCGCGCCAACCCCAACAATGACGCCCTGATTGTGTCCGCCGGTGTACACGGCAATGAGACGGCGCCCATTGAGGTGCTGAACGGTCTGGTCAGCGAACTTTTGAATGGCGACTGGCCGCTGGCCTGCCCCACTCTGCTGATTCTGGGCAACGCCCCTGCCATGGTGGCCGGTGAGCGGTTTCTGGATGTGAATATGAACCGGCTGTTCCACGGAACCCACCAGAAGCCCGAGTATCAAGGCCTGCCGGAAGCCGCACGGGCGTGTCTGATCGAAACCTTGTGCCACAGGTTTGCAGACGCCCACTCGGGCGCCCAGAAACGCACCCTGTCCCATTACGACCTGCACACGGCCATCCGGCCGTCCCAGCGGGAAAAGTTTGCGCTGTACCCGTTTGTGGAGGGCCGCGAGGTGCCCGCGAGCCAGTGTGAGTTTCTGCTGGAAGCCGACGTGGAAACCCTGCTGCTGCAACACAAGGCCGGCACCACCTTCTCGTCGTTTTCGTCGTCCCAGTTGGGCGCGGAGAGTTTTACCGTGGAGCTGGGCAAGGTGCGCCCGTTCGGGCAGAACGATTTGAGCCGGTTCACCGGCATCCGCGACGCCCTGCGTCGGCGCTTTCGGGGCGAACCGGCCCCTGCAAATTCATCTGGGACCACGGAGCGGTTGACGGTGTTTGAGGTGGTGCATGAGGTGCTCAATACCGGACCTCATTTTGTCTTTCACGTCCCGGACGACGTGGCGAACTTTACCGAGTACGCGCCCGGCACGGTAATTTGGGAAGATGACAAAACCGTCTATCGGGTGGGTGACAAGGCCGAATCCATTGTCTTTCCCAACCGGGACGTACCGGTGGGCCAGCGGGCAGGGTTGCTGATCAGGCCCCGGTAATGTGCCGGGGCCCCATCAATTCCAACTCAGTTTTCTCTCAACCTTTCCTCACCGCCGGCTCTCAGGCCGGCGCGTTTTCCGGCTCAGGTACCGGCGCCTTGATCAGCTGGGTGCATACCGCCGGTATCACCAACAGGGTCAGTACTGTGGAGGCCAACAGGCCCGAGATGATGGCCCAGGCCATCGGCGGCCACAGGGTGGAGCTGGAGAACGCCAGCGGTAGCAGCCCGGCCACCGTAGTGGCGGTGGTCAGCAGGATCGGCCGGGTACGTTGCTCCACTGCCAGGCGAACGGCGTCGCGAATGGCTTCGCCCCTCGCCAACTGACGGTCCATCACGTCCAGCAGGACAATGGCGTTGTTCACCACGATACCTACCAATGCGATGACCCCTAGCAGCGACTGAAAGCCAAAGGGCGACCCGGACAACACCAGCCCCGGGAAAATCCCCACCGTCGCCAGGGGCACCGTCAGCAGGATGATGCCCACCCGCCGGAACGAGTTGAACTGCAACAGCAGGAAAAACAGCAGCAGGAGCACGCCGATGGGTGCGGCAGTCAGCAGAGCGTTATTGGCGTCGCCAGAGCCCTCCGCATCCCCACCCAGGGCAATGCGGGTGCCTGGAGGCAAAGGGTTTTCTTCAATGGCCTCATACATGCTGTTGAGGGCGCTGCTGAAGCTGTAGCCGGTCTGCAGGTTGGCGGTCACGGTGTTCATGCGCACGCCATCGCGCAGATACCACACCGCCGGTTCCCAGCTGGTGTCTACGGTAGCGACCGCCGACAGGGGCACGGCATCGCCCCGGTCGTTGTAGATGTTGATGGACAGCAGTCGCGACAGGGACAGCGACGTGCCTTCCCGGGAACGCAGCACCAGCGGGATCGGGTCGGCTTCTTGCCGGTAACGCTCGGCCACCACACCAAAGCTCTGGCCATACAGGCTCTGGGCAACGTCGGCCCGGGTCAGGCCGTAGCGCGCTGCCGTGGCGTCATCCACGTTGATGGCGATGCTTGGCACGCCGATATCAAGATCGTGACGGACATCCACCGTGCCTTCGGTGTCACGCAGAATCGCGAACACCTGCTCCACCGCCCGGGTACGGATGTCGTCATTGGCGTGGTAAACCCGAACGGCCACCGGCGCCGCCCGGGGAGGTCCCTGACCGAGAATGCCGACGGTTACATCCAGCTCGGGCATGTCATCCCGCACGTGAGCGCGGACCCAACGAATCATTTCAGTGGTATCCGCCAGGGTTGGGGTGCGAATCACCAGGCGGGCGCGATTGGGGGCCTGTGGAGCCCGTTGCAAGTTGTAATAGAAGCTGGGGCCGGTGAAACCAACGAACCGGTGCACTTCGAGGGCGTCGGGCTGGGTTCGAATCATGCGCTCCAGCGCCTCGGCGGCCTCCGCCGTGCGGGCCTGGTCGGTACCTTCCGGCATGTAGAGTTCCACTACCACCCGGGGCCGGTCGGCGTTGGGGAAAAATTGTTTGGCCATAAACGGCGTCAAGGCAACGCTGATGCCGACTAACAGCACACCCAGGGTAATCAAACGGCCCGGATAGCGGGACACCATGCCACCCAGCGCGCGGGCCAGGCCGATCAGGCGGTCTTTGCCGGTATCGCGGCGGGGCTTAAGGAATCGCGCCGCCAGCAACGGCACCGCGGAGATGGCCAACAGGTAGCTTACCGACAGGGTCAGCATGATCATCACCGGTACGCCCCGGGTGAAATCGGCGGTACCACCCTTGGACAGCAGCAGCGGCGCAAAGGCCGCCAGCGTGGTGCCGGTGGACGCGCCCAGCGGGCCGGCGAGTTCGCCCACGGCGGTGCGCAGAGCATCCAACCGGCGACTGCCCTGGTCCAGGTGATGCTGGATGTTTTCCACGATCACGATGGCGTTGTCGATCAGGATCCCCAGGGAGATCACCATCCCGATGACCGCAATCTGATGCAGCACGCCACCACCGAGGTCGTACAGGCCAATGCTGATCAACGCCACCATGGGCAGGATCGACGCCACCAGCAGCCCCATGCGAATGCCCATGCCGGTGAACACCACCGCCACAATGATCAGGACCGACAGCACCAGACTCCAGGCCAGGTTATCCAGGCGCTCCTCCACCTTGTCCGGCTGGAAAAACATTTCCTGGATGTCGTAGGGCTCGAACTCCCCCCGAATGCTGGCCACCCGATCCCGGATCCGCTGGCCGAAGCGAATGGCGTCGGTAGAGCCCTCTTCAATGATGATGGAGAGCAGAACCACCCGCTCGCCATCAAACCAGGTTTCCGGCTGACGGGGCTCTACCGGGCCACGCCAGACATCGGCAGCGGCCGCCAGGGGAACCTGGGAACCATCGGGCAACTCGATCGGAGTGGCCCGGATCGCTTCGATGTCGGCAAATTCGCTATTCGGCAGCACCGATAGGCGCCGGCCATCCACCACCACAAACCCGCCGGGGATGGTCTGGTTGCGGCGCGCCAGGGTGTCCATCACCCGGGCCGGGGAAATACCAAGCCGGAAAAGGGCGGCATCGTCCAGGGCCAGGGTAATCTGCTCGTCGGCATCACCCTCCAGCTCAATGCGGGAGACCCCGGGGATGTCAGACAGGTTCTGCTTCAGGCGCTCGGCCACGTCGCTCAGTTCAGTTACCGACGCGGCACCTGACACGGCCAGCACCACGGCGGGTATATCGATCAGGCGATCGTCCAGGGACATTTGGCCCACGTCATCCGGGAAATCCTGCCGGGCCCGATCCATGGCCAGGCGCACCCGGTCCCAGGCGGAATCGGTGTCATAAATGGTGTCGTTCAGGCGCACCCGAGCCAGGGCCACGCCGGTGCGCGCCGTGCCCTCGCTGAAATCCACCTCTTCCACCTGGCCCAATTCGTCCACCAGGGGCTGCAGCACCAGCCGTTCCACGGCGTCGGCACTGGCTCCCGGGTAATTCACGGTGACCATGCCGGCCCGGTAAGGAAACGACGGATCTTCCTGGCGCGGCATGGTGCTGTAGGCAGCAATACCGAGCAGGCAGAGCATGGTCACCACCATGCCCAGCAGGCGCTGGCAATTCAGGAGCCGGCGAGTCATCAGTGCACCTCCACCGCGTCACCGTCGGTCAGACGGGTCATGCCGGCATACACCACCTGATCGCCCGGCTCTAATTGATCGGCGGTGACCACCACGCGCTCACCCACCACCCGCTCGACCGTAACCGGCACACGCTGGGCCTGGCCATTGCGAACCCGGAATACGCCAGTGCCATCGCTGGTGCGAATCACCGACAGCAGGGGCACCGTGGTCGCCGCCACCCGTTCCGGGGTGATTCCGACCTCTACCGGCTCGCCCGGCTCCAGGGCCTGCGTGGGCAGGTTGACCAGAACAGGATGCAGCTCACCCCGGACAGCACCGGCCTGGGCGATTTCCACCACGGTTCCGGTTTGCTTCGGACGGCTGCGGTCCTGTACCGACCAGACCGGTAACTCCTGATTCAGGCTAACGTGATCCAGCAGGTAAGCCGGCACACGAACCTCGACTTCCCGCCCCGCGGGCGACGACAGCCGCATGACCGGCTGGCCAGCGGCCACAAATTCGTCCGCTTCCACCAGCAGCGCCTCTACCCGACCGGCAAACGGCGCGCGCAAAGTGCTTTCGTTCAGCAGCTGAGTCGCCTCGGCCAGGGAGGCTTTGGCGGTCGCGACACTGGCACGCAGGGAATCTCGGCGCGCGGCCAGTTGCTCCAGCCCCTGTTCCGACACCACGCCACGCTCGTGCAGGCGGTTGGAACGCTCCCACTCCCGCTTCGACTGCTCATACTGGGTAGTCAGCTCCTGCAGTCTGGCCCGGGCCGAATCTCGCGCCGGCTCCAGGGCCGGGTTGTAAACGCGAGCCAGTAGGTCACCCGCCGCCACCTGCTGGCCCAGTTCTACCGTTCGTTCCTTGAGGGTGCCGCTGACCTGAAAGGTCAGCGTGGCCCGCTGGGTTGATCGCACGATGCCAGAGAAGCGCAGGGGAATACCCTGATTCTGGCCGCCGGCAACTTTCGCAACACGCACGGTTACCGCGCTGGTCTGCGGCTCCGAGGCAACATCTCCGGCCTTGCAGCCCGCCAGCGTGGCCAGGGCAACCGTCAGGGAAACAGCAACGAGGGAGTGAGACAGTGGTTTCATGAGGGGTCCTTTCGTCCTTGTTTTGATCAGTGACAGATGCTCGCTCCATCGAACATCCGAACCATACATTACCGACATAATGTCACTCTTTGACATTTTGTCAATAATCAGCTTTCATTCTCCGTGGGGTATGATGCCCCTGCCGTAGCAAACAACCGGATTACGTCATGAATGAACCGCTGAAAACGCGTCGGGAACGGGAAAAACAGGCTCGTTACGACGCCATCCTGGATGCCGCCGAGCTGGTGTTCTCGGAGAAGGGCTATGAACGTACCTCGATGGACGACATCGCCCGAACCGCCAGCCTGAGCCGGGCGCTGTTATATGTTTACTTCAAAGACAAAGCGGCGATTCAGCGGGGCATTATGCTCAGGGCGGGGCAAAGCCTGGCGGCGCATTTTGAGGCGGCGAGAAACAGCGCCGACACCGGGCTCGGCCAGATCGCGGCCATGGGGGAGGCCTACTATCGGTTCTATCAGGACGAACCGGATTATTTCTCCGCCCTCACCCAGGCTTCGACGGCGATGTCAGAGGCGGACGAAAGTCAGGTGGAAGACATGATGTGTTCCAAATCCGACCTGATGGAGCTGATGATTGGCGCCATCCGGCTCGGTCTGGAGGATGGGACGCTCAACCGGGAACGTATTGCCGATCCAGCGCAAACCGCGCTTTACCTGCGCGGTGCGCTGCACGGGGTGATCTCCCTGTGCCAGTCGGAACTGGCCACCGGTGGCGACACCGCCTCGGCGGACGCCCTGGTGCGGCACACGATGGACATGATGACCTCGTCCATCGCGTCCTGAAAAAACAGCGGGCTTAACGCCTGTGCGCTAGAGCTGGAAGTCGTAGATGGACCCCAGCCCGAGAATGCCGGTCAGCTCATCCAGTGCCTTGCGCACCTCATCCAGCAGCATCGGGTCGGCCAGATCCTGCTGAGACAGCCGGTCCCGGTAATGGGCCTTCACCCAGGCCGTCAGGCGCTCATACAAATCATCGGTCAGCAACACGCCCCGATGCATGGCATTGAGCTCGTCGTCACTGAGTACCACGCGCAGACGCAGGCAGGCGGGCCCACCGCCATTGCGCATAGACTGTTTGACATCAAACACTTCCACCGCCGTGATCGGACCGCCAGAGCGCACCAGGCTGTCCAGATAGCGGCTGACCGACGGCACTTCACGGCATTCGCCGGGCACCGCCAGCAGCATGCCGTCCGGCGTGTTCAGCAGCTGGCTGTTGAACAGGTAGGAGGCCACCGCATCCTCTATGGGTACTTCGGCATTGCTGACTCGGACCGTTTCCAGCTCGGCACCGGTCAACTTGGCACGGATATCAGCCAGCACCCGTTCCTCCTCCAGGAACGCCATATCGTGGTAGAACAGGGTGTTGCCATTGCCCACCGCGATCACGTCGTTGTGGAAAACGCCGGCGTCGATGGCATTGGGGTTTTGCTGTGCAAACACCGTGTGCTCGTCTTTCAGCCCGTGCAGGCGGGCGATGGCCTGGGACGCTTCCAGGGATTGCCGGGCCGGGTATTTCTTCGGCGCCGGCGCCTGATCATTGAACGCCACCTGACCATAGACAAACAGCTCCACACCCGGCTCGCCATAGCCGCCACACAGGCGGGTATGGTTAGCAGCCCCTTCATCACCGAACTGGCTGACCGAAGGCAAGGCCGGGTGATGGGCAAAGTAGCTTTCATCGGAGAAGATCGCCTTCAGCGCTCGCCCGGTCACCCGGTGTTCGATCGAGCGATGGAACTTGGCGCTCAGGTTGGCGGGGGTGAAATGGACCCGGTGGTCGCCGGTATCGGCACTGGGCGAGACGGTGGCCGCGTTGGCGGTCCACATGGTCGACGCGGACGACACCGCTGCCAGAATCGACGGGTTGCTCTTGGCCACCTGTTCCAGGATCTGACGGTCATTGCCCTCAAAGCCCAATGCCCGCAGGGTCGGAATGTGGGGCCGCTCGTGGGGCGGCAAAATGCCCTGCACGTAGCCTCGGTCCGCCAGCTGCTTCATCTTGGCCAGGCCCTGCAGGGCGGCCTCCTGAGGATTGGATTCGGCGCTGACGTTCGACTTCGAGGCAACATTCCCCCAGGACAACCCGGCGTAATTGTGGGTTGGCCCGACCAGACCGTCGAAATTGGCTTCTACCGCGTGCTTCACCATCGCTGTCCGTTCCGTTGTTTGTCGAAAAAGGGTTTATTTGTCGAAGTTCAGACCCGGCGCCAGGCTCTCCGGCACCTCGCTGTGGCGTGCCTCCAGTGAGGCCATCGGCCAGGCGCAGTAATCCGCCGCATAATAGGCACTTGGGCGGTGGTTGCCACTGGCGCCGACGCCGCCGAAGGGTGCGGCACTGCTGGCGCCGGTCAACGGCCGGTTCCAGTTAACGATGCCGGCCCGCACTTCCTCCGCCAACCGCTCGTAAAGTTTGCGGTCGTCGGTCAGGATACCGGCCGAGAGGCCAAACCGGGTGTCGTTGGCCAGCTCCAGCGCATCATCAAAGCTCTTGTAGCGATACACAGTCAGCAGCGGCCCGAAGAATTCCTCGTCGGACATATCGACATCGGTGGCGTCGATGATACCCGGGGAAAGCAGACCAGTGTCCGGCTTCACTTGTTTCATCTCTAGCAGCGACTTGCCACCCTTCTCGAGCATACTGGCCTGGGCCGCCAACAATTTTTCCGCTGCCTCGGCGGAAATCACAGAGCCCATGAACGGCTGGGGATTGGCGTCAAACTCGCCCACCTGGATACGGCTGGAGACTTCCGCCAGCCGGTCGAGGAACTCGTCCCCTTTCTTTCCTTTCGGCACCAGCAGGCGACGGGCACAGGTACAGCGCTGACCGGCGGACAGAAACGCCGACTGCAAGGCGTGGTGAACGGCGCCGTCAACATCGGCGATGTCCTGGACGATCAGCGGGTTATTACCGCCCATTTCCAGGGCCAAGATTTTTTCCGGCTGACCGCCAAACTGCTCGTGCAGCAGGTGGCCAACGGTGGAGCTGCCGGTGAAGAACAGGCCGTCGATCATCGGGTGACCGGCCAGGGATTTACCAGTGGCCGAGGCGCCCTGCACCAGGTTGATCACACCATCGGGAATGCCGGCTTTCTCCCAGAACTTGACGGTCATCTCCGCCACACCGGGGGTCAGCTCACTGGGCTTGAAGACCACGGTGTTGCCCGCCAGCAGGGCCGGAACAATGTGACCGTTGGGCAAATGGCCCGGAAAGTTGTAGGGGCCAAACACCGCCACCACGCCGTGGGGCCGGTGTCGCAACACGGCCTGACCGCCGGCCACGTCCGATTCGGAATGGCCGGTCCGCTCGTTGTAGGCCTTCACGGAAATGGCGATCTTGCCGATCATGGCCGCCACCTCGGTGCGGGACTCCCACAGCGGCTTGCCGGTCTCCAGACCGATCTGGTGCGCCAGGGCTTCTTTGTTTTCCTCAAGCTGGTCGCGGAATGCTTCCACCACCGCCAGGCGCTCGGCGAAGCTCTTGCGGCGCCATTTCAGAAACGCACTGCGCGCCTCACGGACGGCAGCGTCCACATCCTCCAGGTTGGCACTGTTGCCATCCCACACGGTCTCTCCGGTCACTGGCTGAAGCGACTCAAAGAAGCTGCCATGACCCTGGAGCCACAAGCCATCAATGAATAGTTCACCTGTCAGGTTTGCCATATCAGAGCACCTCCCGGTACTGGACTTATATAGGTTTGTTGGCGGCAATCCGCCACTGTTCAATCGGTTCAGAGACTTAGGTCGTTCAGAATCGGCTGCGCGCTTCGCGGCTCCGGTCGTCGGCCTTGTCGTGGCTTCGATGCCCGTGCAACGACTGGGGACCATTGTCCTTTAGCGGCGCCAGACGTACTGGATCGCCGGACTCCAGGTTCAGCGCTTCGGCCACCTCCGGTGGCATCTTGACGGTTTCTGAACCGACGCAGCTCGCGGGAATAGTGGTCACCCGGAAATCCCGGAACGACCGGTTGGAAACCATCACCCGCTCACCGGCGGGCACGTCGAGATCGATCGGGGCCTGGGTGACCATGGCGTATCGGTTCACCGATTCCCGCACGGTCCTGATATTGTGGACGAAGGCTTCCACCACCGGGCCGCCGTCAAAGATGTCCACCAGGCCGTTAAAGTTGAACCCCTCCGCCTGCAGCATTTTCAGCGCAGGCGCGGTGTTGTCGTGCACCCGGCCGATCACTGCCCGAGCCGCATCCGGCAACATGGGCAAATAAATCGGGTACTTGGGCATGAGCTCGGCGATGAACGCCTTGTTGCCCAAACCGGACAGCATGTCCGCTTCGCTGAACTCCATGTCGAAGAACTTGCTGCCCAGGGCATCCCAAAGCGGACTCTGGCCTTCCCGGTCAGAAACACCACGCATTTCGGCGAAGACTTTTTCCGAGAAGTGCTTGCGGAATTCATCCAGGTACATGAACCGGCAGCGAGAAAGCATCAGGCCGCTGCCACCGCCCTTGTAGTCATCCGACAGCAGCAGCGAGCAGATTTCGCTGGTGTCAGTCATGTCGTTGGACAGGTGCAAGGTAGGCGTGCGCACGTGCACGCCCAGTTCCTTGGAGGCGTTTACGGTGATGCTTAGGCGATAGTTGTAGAACACCTCATCCAGCCCTACCCGGGCCTGGATACCGCTGATGCCCACGGTCTTTTTCAGCTCGGTGTCTTCCAGGGCGAACAGGTACAGACCCGCCTCGGGCGCACAGCGCTGATTGAAGGTTTCCCGGGTATGGGCGATTTTTTTGCGCAACAGCTCGCGATCGGCCGGCAGGGTGGTCAGGCCCTTACCAGCGTTCTGCGCCATGGCGTAGAGATCTTCGAGATCGTTCTCCTGAAGCGGGCGAATTACCAGCATACACCGCCCTCCTCTCGGCTTGATTCTGATGGGGTCCGTGTTGTCATAAGGGCGAAATCCTTACTGCAGCACCGGCGCTCTTGCCCAACACCGTCCAGGCCTTCACGGATACTTTCAGCTCGTCGTTCAGGGTTTCCTCCGCCCGGGCCAAGGTGCACCGGAAATCGAGGCCTTCACCTCCGGCAATCAGGCACAGATCGCCAACGTCATCCTGCTGGCCGTGCAGACTCTTTCGGTGACTGGTCACCAAAGTGTGGACCGTGTCGGTACGCGCTTCCAGCACTGGTCCGGCGTCGAAAATATCGAGATAACACCCGGCGTGGAAACCTTCCCGCTGCAGCAACTCCAGGTTCGGCTCGGTCAGCGGGTGGCACTGCCCGAGCGCCGCCTGGGCCTTGTCGGTCAGCAGGGTGACGTATATCGGGTTGGGCGGCATCAGTTCAGCGATGAAGGTCTTGCTGAGCAGCGATGAGTACTGATCGGCGGTTTCAAAATCCATGTTGAAGAAATGCCGGGCCAGACTGTCCCAGAACGGCACGCTGCCGTTGTCTTCCTGCACGCCCTGGATCTCCACCACCAGCCGCGAGGCAAACCACTCCCGGTGTTCGGCAATAAACAACAGGCGCGCCCGGGACAGCAGCTCGAAAGCGTCGGTTTTACGCAGTTCGGGGCGAATCGAGAACGAACACAGCAGGGTCTGGTCGGTCAGGGAGTGGGACGGATACAGCACTTCCACCCGGCGCGACACTCCCAGCTCATGGGACGCGTGCACCAGGGCATCGCGGCGGTAATTGTAAAAGGGCTGCCCGTTTCCAGCGCGGGCGTCTATGCCGGCGGTGCCGTCGACCCGCCCGGTATCGGTATTTTCGAGGACGAACAGAAATCTGGGCGCCTCACTGGCAGGCACTTTGCCGGCGAATGACGCCAACGAGTGCTCAATCTTGCTCGCAAGGGCTTCGGATTGTTTGGGCAGGGTGGAGGAAAGACGGGCACTCTGGGTGCCCGCTATCTCAAGAATCTGCTCCAAGTCATCCGGTTGAGCCGGACGTACAAGCCACATATCGACTCCTTACGCCGTCAGCTTTTTCACCGCTCGTTCGAACCGCTCAAGGGCATCGTCAATGTCGGATTCCGGAATGATCAGTGACGGCGCCAGACGAACCACATTGGCCCCGGCCACCAGCACCATCACGCCTTCGTCCAGGCCGGCGTTCAGGAAGTCCTTGGCCTTGCCCTGCCATTGTTCGGTCAGCACGCAACCCAGCAACAGGCCAGCACCACGCACTTCACTAAACACGCCATAACGCTCACCAATATCCATCATGCCCTTGCGCAGGCGATCGGAACGGGCCTTCACGCCTTTCAGGATGTCCGGCTGGCTGATGGTGTCGACAACCTTCTGGGCCACCGCACAGGCCAACGCGTTACCGCCATAGGTGCTGCCGTGGGTGCCAACACCCAGGCTGCTGGCGATCTTGGCAGTGGTCAGCATGGCCGCAACCGGGAAGCCGCCGCCAAGGCCCTTGGCGGTAGTGAGGATGTCCGGGGTAACACCGTACATCTGGTAAGCGTACAGGTGGCCGGTACGGCCAACACCGGACTGCACCTCATCGAACACCAGCAGGGCGTCGTGCTCATCGGCGAGTTCACGCAGGCCCTTCAGAAACTCAGGGTCGGCCGGCATGACACCGCCCTCACCCTGGACTGGTTCAACCACAATGGCGCAGGTCTTCTCTTTGGAGATCAGCTTTTTCACCGACTCCAGATCGTTGAACTCGGCGTGATGAATGCCGCCCGGCGCCGGCTCGAAGCCTTCCAGGTACTTGGGCTGGCCACCGACACTGACAGTGAACAGGGTCCGGCCATGGAAGGCACTCTTGAAGGAAATGATTTCGTTCTTCTCCGGACCGAAATGCTCCCAGGCATAACGACGCACCAGTTTGAAGGCTGCCTCGTTGGCCTCGCCACCGGAGTTGGCAAAGAACACCCGTTCGGCGAAGGTCAGATCACACAGGGTTTTGGCCAGGCGCAGGGCCGGCTCGTTGGTCATCACATTGGACAGGTGCCAGATCTTTTCGGCCTGGTCCTGCAGTGCACCCAGCAGACCCGGGTGAGAATGCCCCAGGCAGGTCACGGCGATGCCGCCCTGGAGATCCACAAACTCCCGTCCTTCCTGATCCCAGATTCGGGAACCCTCACCTCGCACCGGAATGATCGCACCGGGTGCGTAGTTGGGTACCATGACGTGATCGAAAAGTTCGCGAGTGACGGGGTCTTTGTTCATAAATCTCTCTCGGAAAACACGGATGAACGCATAACGATAGTAAAGTTGCACAGCCGCACAAGTAAGTACCTGTGCGGACTAACTACCATGATACGCCACTCAGGGCATTAGCACATCCGGCTCGCCAACGGCCGGCAGCTCGATAATTTTCCGATTGCCGCCATCCCGCCCCAGAAGCGTTTTGATCAGCAGCTTGTAGGAATCGAGATCGAAGGTGACCGCCTGGCCCCGCAGGGATAAGTCGTGCAGCTCGGCCTCGTCGTGCACGGTGGCCACATGCATCCAGTTGTACACCACAAGGATATCGGTGTGACCGGCGAACCGGTCGCGCTCCACCACACCCACCGGCCCCTTCCACGGCCACGTCTGCAGGCGCAGGGCGTGGAACGCAATCTGCGTACGCAGGTTGTAGCGAGTGACATCCTCCATCCCTTCACAAGCACCCTGACACCGACCGAGAGTACGCTGGAAACAAGGGCCCTCGTGTTCAGGCTCCAGCCCCAGCAGGCGATTGCACAGCTCGTTCTTGGCAGCGATGCCGCTGAGCGCCTTTTCTGCGTCGCGCTTGCTGCGGAACAGGCCGAAGTAATGACCCAGCCGGTGCGGCTCGATCTCCCGAACCAGCCGCGCCTGCAGGTAACCGTCAGCGTTCTCAGTCAGCTCAATGCTGACCAGGTTCTTGGCGGCGCGGGACCGGCGATTAAATAGCGGCTTCAGGCCCTTGATCTGCTTCAGCTCCAGCAACAGCGCCCCGAGCTCCCCCGCCGTCTGGGTGTATTCCACCCGACGCAGGCTCTCGGACATACGCACACCCCGGCTGGAGTTGTGATCACCGGAAAAATGCGACGCGACCCTCTGGGCGATGTTGGTGCTTTTGCCCACGTACAGCAGCACATCGTTCTCGCCATAGAATCGATATACACCCGGGCTTTGCGGCAGATCCTGCAGGGTGTCCGGTGGCAGGTGCGAGGGAATGCTGGGCCGTTGCAGCAAGGTGGCAATGGCCTGTTCGAGCGCGTCGTCGCCCCGGTGATCGCGAGCGTGCAGGAAGAACGACAGCATCGCCTCGACGTCTCCCATGGCCCGGTGGCGCTGAACCTGGGCCAGGCCGTGGCGCTCGATCAGGGCATCCATACTGTGCCGGCGAAATTCCGGATACAGCCGCCGGGACAGCTTTACCGTGCACAGTACCTTGGCCGAGAACAATCGCCCGAGCCTGCGGAATTCGGACTTGATAAAGCCGTAGTCGAAGCGGGCGTTGTGGGCGACAAACACGGTGCCTTCCAGCCGCTGCTCCAGCTCGTCGGCAATGTCAGCAAACAGAGGGGCATCGGCCACCATGTCATTGGAAATCCCGGTAAAGTTTTCGATGAAGGCCGAGATCCGTGTCTCTGGGTTAAGCAGGGTCTGCCACTCCCCGACTTCCTCGCCGGCGCGCCAGAACCGGATGCCGATTTCGGTGATTCGATCCCGGGCGGAATTGCCTCCTGTGGTCTCAATATCAAGGAAGGCAAAAGTGGTGTCTTTTAGGTGAGCTGAGTGGTTTTTCATAGACCGATTGTACGGCATTTCGATTGGCGCAGATCCCCGCCATAGCGCCGAAAACGGGCTATAGACATTCGTCTAAATAGTTCACGAAATCATTTGAATTGTCACAAATTGGTAACTACCTTGGATCTTGGGTCCAACAACAATAAATGTGTGGAGACAACAACAATGCAAAGCAATAAATTACGATTGGCCATTCGTGCAACGGCAGCAGCGGCAGTGCTAGGGGTAGCAGGCCAGGCCGGAGCCGTCAGCTTTACCGCTGGCGATTACGACATGGCGGTCTACGGCTATGCGCGTCTGAATGCCAGCTATGACATCGACAGCGATCAGTCACTGAGCACCCGCTCAGGCTCCTACGCTGGCTTGGCCGGCAACGACGACGCAGCTGAAGGGCACTTCGGCGCCGACGCATTTCAAAGCCGTCTGGGCGTTAGGGCAACCAGCCCTGAAGGCGTTATGATCAACCTGGAAGGTGACTTCCGTGGCGGCGGTGGTGGCACGCTCCGTCTGCGTCACGCCTATGGTTCTTACATGGGCGTACTGGCCGGTCAAACCTGGTCTAACTTCAACAGCTTCGTGGGTAACACCTCAACGCTCGACTTTGACTCGCTGCCAGGCGTTGCCGGCTTCCAGTCTCGTCGTCCGCAAATGCGTTACACCACCGGCCCTCTGTCGGTCTCTCTGGAAGAGCCAACCAGCTCTTTCGTTGGAACAGTGGATCAGAAAGACTCCATGCCGGCTCTGACCGCGCGACTGGAAGACTCTGCTGATGCCCTGACCTACTCTGCTGCCGTGCTGGCACACCAGGTAGGCTACGACGACGGTGATGAGGACGAGTCGTCATTCGGCTTCGCAACATTCGTAGCCGCCAAGATGGCGCTGTCTGACATGATCACCATTCAGGGCAGCCTGTCCTACACCGACGGTGCTAACAGCTACCTGTACCGCTCTGGCGAAAACTTTGGCGCCGCCAGCGCCTATGTTGACGCCTCTGGTGATGTTGAAACCATCTCCGGCTACGGTGGCACCATCGGTACCGGCATCAATCTGGGCGGTGGTCGCAGCATCAACATCGGCTACGGTATGGTCGAAGTTGACTGGGACGACGCCGAAGACGACCTGGGCGCAGCAGCGGTTGCCGACGAGAGTGAAACCAACTCTGCCATCATGGCCAACTACCAGTGGACACCGGTCAAGAACGTCATGATGGGTGTGGAATTCGCCCGCCTGAGCCGCGAAAACGTCGATGGCACTGACGGCGATGCAAACCGCATCCTGTTCGCAACGCAGTACAACTTCTAATCTTCCTTAGAAGTTAACTCGAAAAGGCCCCGGCAATGCCGGGGCCTTTTCGTTCCAATCCGGTGCATCTGGCACCGTTTTGCGGCATCGCCATTGCCCGCCTGAACGCCCGCCCCTTCCCTCTGCAAGAAATTCAATCAGTTACCCCACCATATCAGGTTGGCACACCGGCTGCTTAGGTAGTCCTGCATGACCAACGCGACGGAGACACTCCGCCCGGTTCAGCCCAGCAACCTTTGAGGTGACACCATGAAACAAGCCACAAACCAGAATCTGCTGTTTGAACTGACCGAGCCCTACGAAGCCGCCATGATGCAAGACCTGCACGACTACTTCGACGGGATGTTCTTTGCTAACTAAGGGGCCGCTGACAACGGGTCCCGCCTGAACCCAGAACGAAAAAAGCCGGAAGGGCACATCACCCTTCCGGTTTTTTTGCGGCTGCTTCGGCCTTCGGTACCCGCGCCTGCTACAACAGCAGGGACCGAATATCGCCAAGCAGTTGGCTCAGCGTGGTCGTGAAGCGTGCTGCGTCCGCCCCGTTCACCGCGCGGTGATCGTAGGACAGTGACAGCGGCAGCATCAGACGCGGCTGGAACTCCTTGCCGTCCCAGACCGGTTTCATGGCCGCCTTGGAGACACCAAGGATGGCCACTTCCGGTGTGTTCACGATCGGCGTGAACGCGGTACCGCCAATGCCACCCAGGCTGGTGATGGTGAAGCAGGCGCCCTGCATTTCTGCCGGCTTCAGCTGCTTGTCCCGGGCTTTCTGGGCCAGGTCAGCACTCTCGGCCGCCAGCTCCCACAAGCCTTTCTGATCCACGTTGCGGATCACCGGAACCATCAGACCGTGCGGCGTATCCACCGCGATGCCAATGTGAATGTACTTCTTGCGGATGACTTCCTTCTTGTCCATGTCCAGGGAGACGTTGAATTGAGGCAGCTCCGCCAGAGCCGTGGCACAGGCTTTCAACAGGAAGGGCAGCGGCGTCATCTTCACGCCCTTCTTCTCGCCGGCCGCTTTCTGGGCCTTGCGGAAGTCTTCCATGTCGGTGATGTCCGCATCCTCGAACTGAGTCACGTGCGGCACGTTCAACCAGCTGCGCTGCATGTTGGTGGCCGTAGCCGCCATCATGCGGGACATCGCCTCTTTCTCGATGTCACCAAATTGGCTGAAGTCCGGCAGCTTGACGCCCGGGATACCGGAACCAGTTCCGACCGACCCGCCCTGCTGGGCTTGCTGCAATTGGCTCTTCACATAGGCCTGAACGTCATCTTTGACGATCCGGCTCTTTGGCCCTGACCCTTTGATTCGGGTCAGATCCGCGCCCAGCTCCCGCGCCAGCTTGCGCACCGCGGGGCCGGCGTGCACCTTGGTGCCCGGCGCAGGCGGCTCGTAGGTTGCGCCCTGAGGCTCCGGCGCCGACTCTTTCTGCTTCGGCTGGTCCTGATCGGGCTTCGCCTCGGACTTGCTTTCTGCCTGCTCAGACTCTGCCTCGGCGCCACCTTCGTCGGCCTCACCGCCGTCGCTCTCGACGGTCATCTCAAGCAGATCGTCGCCCTCAGACAGCTTGTCGCCCTCGGAGACCAGAATCTTGCCGACCTTGCCTGCATACGGGGCCGGGATTTCCATGGTCGCCTTGTCGGACTCCACGGTTACCAGAGCGTCGTCCGCTTCGATGCTGTCACCCTCGGCCACGTTGATCTCGATGACCGGAACATTGTCGAAGCCATCCAGAGCCGGAACCTTAACGGTTTCCTTGCGGGAACCACCGGATTTCTTTGGCGCCGGCTTGCTGTCTTCCGCTTTCGCTTCGGCTTGTTCCTCAGACTTGGCTTCCGACTTCGCCTCGGACTTCTCCTCAGCGGGCTCGTCAGTCTCGCCACCACCGGAACTGTCGGTGTCCATGGTGCCGACAACGTCACCTTCTTTGACCTTGTCGCCCACTTTGACGGTAATGTTGGTGATCTTGCCGCCCGACGGGGCCGGCAGCTCAACCGAAGCCTTGTCGGACTCCACCGTCAGAATCGGATCTTCTTCTTCAACCGAATCCCCCTTGCTGACGAGGATTTCGATAACCTCGACCTCGTCCGCACCGCCGAGATCGGGAACCTTGATTTCCTGTTCACTCATGGCGATCTCCTTAAGCCAGCACCGGGTTCGTTTTGTTGCGATCGATTCCGTACTTACGCATGGCTTCGAGAACCACATCCTTCTTCACTTCACCGTCCTGCGCCAGGGCCGACAGTGCAGTGACGGCCACATGGTAGCGATCCACTTCGAAGTGGCTGCGCAGCTTCTCGCGGGTGTCGCTTCGGCCGTAACCATCGGTACCGAGGGTCACGAAGGTTTGCGGGATGAAGGCACGAACCTGCTCGGAGAACAGCTTCATGTAGTCAGTGGACGACACCACCGGCCCCTGCTGCTTCTCGAGACACTCGGTGACGTAAGCCTTCTTCGGCGAATCGTCCGGGTGCAGACGGTTCCAGCGATCCACGTGCTGACCATCACGGGCCAACTCGTTGAAACTCGTAACACTCCAGACGTCACTGGCGATCTCAAAATCGTCCTTAAGCAGTTCGGCAGCTGCGCGTACCTCATTGAGGATGGCGCCGGCACCCAGCAACTGAACCCGCGGTGTTTTCTTGCGGCCTTTGGTCTCGACGGAATCCAGAAGGTACATCCCCTTCATGATGCCTTCCTCGACCTTCTTGCCCTTCGGCATGGCCGGCTGCTCGTAGTTTTCGTTCTCGATGGTCAGGTAGTAGTAGACGTTCTGGTTGTCTTCGAACATCTCCTTGATACCGTGCTGAACGATCACCGCCATCTCGTAACCATAGGCCGGGTCGTAGGACTTGCAGCTCGGAATGGTCTGCGCCAACAGATGGCTGTGACCGTCCTGGTGCTGCAGGCCTTCACCGTTCAGCGTGGTCCGACCGGCGGTACCACCGACCAGGAAGCCCCGCGCCTGGATATCGCCAGCGGCCCAGGCCAGATCGCCCACACGCTGGAAACCAAACATGGAGTAGAAGATGTAGAACGGCACCAGCGGGAAGTTGTTGGTGCTGTACGACGTTGCCGCCGCGATCCAGGCTGCCATGGAGCCATCTTCGTTGATGCCTTCCTCAAGGATCTGACCTTTCTTGTCTTCCTTGTAGTACATGATCTGTTCACGATCTTCCGGCACGTATTTCTGGCCTTCGGACGTGTAGATACCCAACTGGCGGAACATGCCTTCCATACCAAAGGTCCGGGCTTCGTCCGGCACGATCGGGACCACTCGCTTGCCAATGCGCTTGTCTTTCGTGAGCGCGGTCAGCAGGCGAACAAACGCCATAGTGGTGGAAATTTCTCGGCCGTTGGAGCCTTCCAGCAGTGCCTTGAAGGTATCCAGCGGCGGCGTTTCCAGACGCTGGCAGTCTTTCCGACGCTTCGGATAGAAACCACCCAGTTCCTGACGACGCTTCTTCATGTACACCATTTCCGGGCTGTCTGGCGCCGGACGGTAGTACGGCACGTCTTTCAGCTCGTCGTCCTTCAGCGGCACGCCGAACCGATCACGGAATGCCTTCAGCTGCTCCACGTCCAGCTTCTTCAGGGAGTGGGCGGTGTTCTGGGCTTCGCCCGCGGTGCCGAAACCATAGCCTTTGATGGTGTGGGCCAGGATGACGGTCGGACGGTTGCCGTGGTCGTGCACGGCCTTGTGGTAGGCCGCGTAGATCTTGTACGGGTCGTGACCACCGCGGTTGAGCTTGCCGATGTCCTCGTCGGACAGGTTCTCCACCAGCTTGGACAGCTCCGGGTACTTGCCGAAGAAGTTCTTGCGGGTGTAAGCCGGACCATTGCTCTTGAAGTTCTGCAGGTCGCCGTCGACCGCTTCATCCATCACGCGCTGCATGAGGCCGTCTTTGTCCTTCTCGAACAGCGGATCCCACATGCGGCCCCAGACGACTTTGAGCACGTTCCAGCCCGCGCCGCGGAAGATGCCTTCCAGCTCCTGAATGATTTTGCCGTTGCCCCGTACCGGGCCGTCCAGGCGCTGAAGGTTACAGTTCACCACGAAGATCAGGTTGCTCAGGTTCTCGCGTCCGGCCATGGAGATGGAGCCCAGGGTTTCCGGCTCGTCACACTCGCCGTCACCGACAAAGCACCAGACCTTGCGATCGCCCATGTCGATCAGCTCACGGCTGTGCAGGTACTTCATCACGTGAGCCTGGTAAATGGCCTGAATCGGCCCAAGCCCCATGGACACGGTCGGGAACTGCCAGTAGTCCGGCATCAGCCAGGGGTGCGGGTAGGAGGACAGGCCGTTGCCGTCCACTTCTTCCCGATACTTGTCCAGCTGAGACTCGTCAAAGCGGCCTTCCAGATAGGAGCGGGCATAGATGCCGGGTGACGAGTGACCCTGGAAGTAGACCAGGTCTGATTCGCGTTCGCCATCGCCGCCGTGGAAGAAGTAGTTGAAACCCACATCGTACAGCGTGGCCGCCGACGAGAATGAGGAAACGTGGCCACCCAGCTCACCAGGACGCTGATTGGCACGAAGCACCATCGCCATGGCGTTCCAGCGGATCAGGGAACGAATCCGACGCTCCATGAACAGATCGCCCGGCATCCGCGCTTCCTTGGTTGCCGGAATAGAGTTGCGGAACGGCGTGGTAATGGAATATGGCAGCTCCGTGCCTTCCCGGCTGGCCCGCTCGGACAGCCGTTCAAGAATGTATTTGGCTCGGTCGACGCCTTCCTGCTCAATCAGAGATTCAAGCGCGTCTAACCATTCACTGGTTTCAATGGGATCATCGTCCTGGTACATCAAACCCTCCCCTTGGCATCAAAGAGTGCCGCGCTGGCCACGATCAGCAGTCACGCGCGTGCGGTGTAGATAAGCTGCGATGGATTGCAGAATGTTGTTATGGGTGAAATAGCTGGACGGCGGCGCCGCCGAACCCTGCCTGAAACCTTCCTCAAGCATAGAACAGCTTCACCACTTTGCCTGTCAGATCACCCTGAAAGATAACGGCTTTTGGCCAAAGACCGCCGATTGAGCCGGACACAGAGGGAACACGTCGCCCGAAAGTAGTATTTTTACTACATTATCATTAGCAAGCTCAATCAAACGCCCGCTTATCTCCCAATTTTAGGAATAACTTGCGATTAGTTACGGAAGAATGACCGTTTTTGGACCATCAAACAACCTCATTCAGACCAAGGTCGTAGGCCCGACGGGACGAGCAAAATCGTTCATACGCTAAATTTTTAATCTCGGGCCTCTCGTGAATTTTCTGTGACATTGGCGCATTTTATCTGCATTTTCGACCTCTTAAGCTCGCTAACCTGCGCTCACCGCTGGCATTTTTCATTAGACCTGAAAATAAAGAGTAAGTTATGTATACTCGCCTGCCCGATTTTTGAACAACGGGACTCGGACGCCTGAGCCGGCGTTCTCGCGTTCCCGACCTCATACCTACAACACAGAGGGCGACCTATGAACTCCATCGTCAGCTTTCCCAACCGGATTCCGACCACCGAATTCGAGGAGCGGCGCTTCAAGGTCTACACCGACCGACAGCTCGACAAGATCGAGGTTATCCAGAACCTGCCCGAAGAAACCCTGTTCGAAATGAAAGTGGTGGCGAGCGTTCTGCCCTTCCGCGTCAACGAGTATGTGATCAATGAACTGATCAACTGGGACAAGGTTCCCAACGACCCGATTTACCAACTGGTGTTTCCCCAGAAGGGCATGCTCAAAGACGAGCACTACGAGCGCATGGCGCAGATGCATCGTGAGGGCGCCGACAAGAAAGAGATTCAGGCGGTCGCCAAGGAAATCCGCGACGAGCTGAACCCACACCCGGCCGGCCAAATGGAAATGAACATGCCGGAACTGGACGGTGAAGTCCTTGACGGTGTTCAGCACAAGTACCGGGAAACGGTGCTGTTTTTCCCGGCCCAGGGCCAGACCTGCCACTCTTACTGCACCTTCTGCTTCCGCTGGGCCCAGTTTGTCGGCGACAAGGACCTGAAGATGGCCAGCACCGAAGCCGAAAAGCTGCACGGCTACCTGCAGGAACACACCGAGGTAACCGATCTGCTGGTCACCGGTGGCGACCCGATGGTGATGAAAACCAAGAACCTGGTGCAGTACCTGGAACCGCTGCTGCAGCCGGAGTTCGACCACATCCAGACCATCCGGATTGGCACCAAGGCACTCACCTTCTGGCCGTACCGCTTCGTCACCGACAAGGACGCCGAGGAGCTGATCGACCTGTTCGCCAAACTCGTGGACGCGGGCAAGCACGTGGCGATCATGGCCCACTACAATCACTGGCAGGAAATCACCACCGACATCGCCGAGGAAGCCATTCGCCGCATCCGCACGACCGGTGCCGAAATCCGCGCCCAGGGCCCGCTGATCAAACACGTGAATGACGACGCCGAAGCCTGGGCCAAACTGTGGAAGAAGGAAGTGCAGCTGGGCATCATCCCCTACTACATGTTTGTGGAACGGGACACCGGCGCCAAGAACTACTTCGAGATTCCGCTGGCCGAGGCTTATGACATCTACCGCGAAGCGATCAAGAAGGTGAGCGGCCTGGCCCGCACGGCACGCGGACCATCAATGAGTGCCGGCCCGGGCAAGGTGGAAATTCAAGGCATCACTGAGATTCACGGTGAGAAAGTATTCGTCCTGCGCTTCCTGCAGGGCCGCAACCCGGACTGGGTCCAGCGCCCGTTCTTTGCCAAGTACAGCGAAACCGCCACTTGGTTGCACGAACTGGAACCAGCGCTCGGCGAGGAGAAGTTCTTCTTCGAAGATGAGTACGAGCAGATGAAAAAGGGCAACGGTTGAGAACACCACACCGCTACCAAAAAGGCCGCATGACGCGGCCTTTTTTATTGTTTGCTTGCAGCGTCTGCCGTCTGCGCTGCGCGCGCTGCCCGACGGGCCTTCCAGGATGGCATAACCCACACCATCAATGCCCCGAAAACCACACCGATCACACCGATGAGCACCACCTGCAGATCCGCGTTGCTCAGCAAGCCGCTCTGCAGTGCCTCTGCAGCCTTAAGCGCTGCAATCAGCAACCAGGGCGTGAACAGTATCAGCGCACTCCAGCCCATAAAACGTTGAATCTTACGACGGTCTTCTTTGACGCTGCTCATAGCAATACCTCCGCAACAACTGTCCCGAAAAATACTCAAAGCCTCAGAGTTTGGATCAGATCGTTTTGTTCTAACGCATGGATTTGGGCACAAAGCCCTCAGGTTTGTCGCTGAGCCAGTCAACGAACGTCCTCAGCTCTTCGAGCTCCAACAGCTTCTCCCGGGTATTGAAGTAGAGCCCCAGCTCGAACTCCGGCCGCGCCTTGTGAATGGCGTTGTGGCAGGGCCGACACACCCACAGGGTGCGGGCAATCATGTCATCCCGTGCAAACAGCTTCTGGAATCGCTTCTTACGGTGCAGGCGCTTGGGGATCAGGTGGTGCCGGGTGAGTTTCGCCACGCCTCGCAAGCAGAGCTCGCACCGATCCGGTTGCGGCGGCAGGTGTACCATGTGCAATTTGCCTTTAGGTTCAATCCATCATCTGGGCAAGATGAAGTACTGATCCAGCAAAAACGGATCATCAAAATGTCGTCGCCCGACAAAAGATACGGCGTGATGGCCCCACTGGCGCATCGCACCGGCCGAAACCACCCCGGTGGGCCAGAGCAGGAAACGCTCAAGGCGCTCGGTGCCTTCAATCAGTCCTTCCGGGCCGTACAAACGGTCGCCGCCGACGCCGGCTCCGCGCAGTCGATCAAGGGGCTCAATCCGATAGCGCTCAGTGCGTCCTTTAGGACGGCCCCGCCCAGCAACCGTCACTGCCACCAGTTGGTGATCGCCTGCGGACAGGGACAACTCCACGCCTCCTGTCCGCCCGGCAACGGTACCCAGAATCCAGAGCTGTTCCTTTTCCGCATGTACCGATGGCTCGAGCACCAAGCCGCCGTCCACGAGCACCCACTGATGGTAGCAGCCGCAGGCATGAACGGTATCGTAGATCAGCGCTTCTCCGCGCTCGTCGAGAGTAACCCGCCAGAGAAAGCCGTCCAGGGCTCCGGCGTAGATATCCGGCCAGGATTGCGCAGGTCGGGCGGCAAACCAGATCTGATACACCAACTGAGGCCGAATTACCCCACCGACGTAGGTGAAGCCGACTTGCGTGTAAACCACTGGCTCCAGCCCAAAATGCAGACGCCCGTTCAACCCCCGCCCTGGCGTCCCCGGCCGGTCATTGCGATCGCGGGTATCGACCCGCCACACCGGGGCGTGCTGGAGAAACAACCGCTCAACTACCGCCGGCTCGAACACCGGAATACCGAGGCTGTCCCGCCGCCAGGCGTTCGGCGCTTGCCGCTCAGTTTCGGTCGGCGCATACGATCGCCATTGGCCCTGCGCCCGGTAATGGCCAAACCGGTCCGCGAGTTCCTGCATGGTCACGACGGCACGCCAATGGACAATCGGCCGCACCAAGGGGTACAGACCGACAACCTGAGCACCGGTCCGGTAGTCATCCGGCACCCGAACCATCGCCGCCAGCCGCCGCCAACCGGCGTTGTCCGCAGCCAGCCCGGCGATGGCCTGCGCCGAACAGGCGTCCAGTTCGTCCAGCCACCGGGAGGTATCGGCCGGACTGCCCTGACGCTCAATCCGCCAGGCTTCCCGGGCTTTGACATGGGCACGATTCAGCCAGTCTCGGCGCTGCACCTTGGACAGCTCTGTCAGCTTAAAACTGGCCAATAAGCGATCAACCCGGAGGAAGGGAAAACCGGGCGGCGACCAATCCTGGGCATCTTGGTGATTCTGGTCGGCGATCTGCCGATGCCAACGTTCGAATTGCTGGTCGCAAGCCGCGCTCATCAAGGCGACCGGCGCGTACGTTTCCGGACGCGAAGCGCATCCCGCCAGAACAGCCAGCAACAGCAAGCCTCCAAGCCAAACACTGATCAGCCGCGTCACAGACTCTCTCCCTAACCAGCCCGCCCTCTCAATGGGAACCAACGGGACCCAATAGGTTCCCGAACGCCGAAATGCCAGAAGTCGCAGCCCAATTACCCCCCATTTGGGGGGAGAAGATTACAAAACGTCCATGCTAGCTTCGAACCGCGTGACACCATTCTTTTCGATAAGGAGTATTGATGTGAAAAGGAACCAATTCCTGGTCCTGGCGGGCGCTTTGTCTTCCTCTCTTATGTTGGCGGGTTGCGGCTCATCGAGCGGCAGTTCTGACTCAAGCCCATCCCAAGGCACCGAAGTCTCAGGTACCGCAACCGCCCCGGCGGGTACGGTCGCCTTTTACGAGCCCCAAACACCGTTTGAGGTAGCCCTGAACTTTTTCATCCCGGCGGTCGCAGCTGCGATTACCGGCCTCGAACCCATTGAAGGTGCCGACGTTGAACTCATTCGAGTAGATGACAACGGCAATCAGATTGGAGAAGTGCTGGCACGCACCAGTACCTCCATTACCGGAAACTATCGACTGACCCTTCCCGAAGGCGTCAATCTCGCGGGCAACCTGGTGGTCCGGATCACCGGCCAGAACAGCACCACGCTGCGGGCGCAGGTAGTGGAACAGGATGTCGACATTTCACCGGTGTCTGAATTCGTGCTCAGAAAATTCATTACCCAAGGCGCGAAACTTGACCAATTGGTGGTAAACGATGTCGTCAAACTGGAGGGTCGGGTGGAAGCATTCGACATCACCCTGTCCGACGCCAACAACCTGGAACAGGCGTTCGCCGCCCTGGATCAACAGGTCGGCGATTTCGTTGAGAACCAGGTCGCTGTCGTGGCCGGGGGCGAAGGCGACAGCACCGGCATCGCCGGCAATTATCGCAGTGCCGCCTTCGAGTTTGGCCTGCACGACAACGATGACGGCAGCAATGGCACCTATGCTACCGATCTCTGGATGGCTCAATTCTCCTTCGCCGCTGGTAGCGATGGCGCGGTCACGGTCAACCACACCCAGGAAGACTTTGCTTATGGCAGCCTGAACGGGACCGCTCTGAACCAGAGTGGCGTGTACTACGAGGTGGGCCTGGAAACCTTCGATGAAAGCTTCCCGGCCACTTACTCCGGGAATGGCATCCTCTCGATTACCGGCGAATTTGAAGAAGAAATCGATGGTGACTATGGCTGGCGCTTCCCGGCCCACACCTACAACCTTCAGCAGGTCCCGGACACTGGTCTGTTCTTCCTGCTCGCCAACGAGGCGGCCGTGCGCTACAGCACCGTGGATACCGATGGCGATGGCGAGAAAGATGCGGTCGACCCGCAGGCCAAGCAGGGAGACGAAGTCTTCCGCTCGCTTGAGGTGTTCGGTCGGACGCCAACCGCGTTTTCCGATTCTGACCTGACCGGCACCTTTGGCCGGGTGTTTATCGAAACCTGGATTGAAAGCGGCGTGCTGGAGGTGGAAACCGAGATCAACACCCTGACCTTCCCTGGTGACGGCACCGTTGATTCCGGCGCCAGCGCCGGTCATCGGATCGGCCTGGTAGCGGGCAACTCTCAGCCAACCTACACCGCGACCACCGGCCCCGCCGAAAATGATCTCACGATCGTCATCACCGCCGACGGCGACATTACCTCTGTCAGCCCTGCTGGCGCGCAAGAGCCCACGGCTACGGACGGCTTCATCAACGACGACGCCAATTTCCTGGCCTTCGCCGAGTCTGAGGGTGTGGATGAGCAGAACGCCCAGATGAACAAGACCCTGGCGGTGAAGCTGCCGGCTCAGGCACCAACGGTGGCCGGCAAGACCTATCGTCTGCTGTTCAACTCCCTGACCCTGGGCAATGGCGAAGAGATGATCATGAACTCCAGCAAGTTCAACACCTTGCTGACCATGGCATCGAACACAACCGGCTCCATTGATGGCACCTTCATTGAGGTCATCAAGGCCGGACTGGGCGGCGACATCGAGGTCAGCACCGAGGAGGTTGCCGCTATCGAGGTAACCGTCAGCCTTGGTGGGGCCGAGCCGACCGACTTGGTGGTCAGTGATGAAGAGGGCACTACGACTATGGAGGGCTTCTTCAACGAAGACGCCAGCCTGGGCGTCTTCAACGTGCGATGGCAACCAGCCGGACCAGGCAACCCGAATGAACTCGGCCTGGCCATCCTGGTAGAGATTGACGGTTAATCCTGATCAGGCGCGGGAATCCCCCCCCCCCGCGCCTCTCCCTGAACTGCCTGCCACAAAACGCCTGCATGGAACTGGTCATCAATGGACCTTAGCCGCCAGCCTGGGGGCGCAGTGGGGGCGCTTCAGTGCATCAGGGTATACAGCTTGCGCCGGTAAGTACGGACATCCGGATTGTTGTTCCCCAGCTTGTCGAAGAGTTCGATCAGAGTGGTCTTTGCCGCCTCGTCCTTGTATTTGCTGTCCACCTGCATCAGCCGGATCAGCAGATCCATAGCCTCGGCGTTGTTTTCACGCAGCACGTGATGCAGCGCCAGCTGGTGCAGGGCATTGGGGTCTTTCGGGTCTTGTTCCAGCGCCATCTCCAGATCCGTGATCGGTGGCAGCTCGGCGGACTGCTTCAAGAACTTTACCCGGGCTGCCAGCTGCTTGGCCTGGTGCTGCATTTTCTCTTCCGGCGGCAGGCTGCCCAGCACCTGCTCGGCGGTTTCCAGGTCGCCTGCTTCTGCCTTCAGCTGGGCCAGGTCGATCAGCACCTTGAGGTTCTCAGGATCCTTCTGGTTCAGCTCGGTCAGAATGGTGGTGGCACCCTCGACATCGCCCGCCTCCCACAGCCGGTGAGCCTTGTCGTAGGGATCTTCCTCGGGCGCCTCTACGTGCTTGTCCAGCACCTTGCGAATCTCGCTCTCCGGCAGTGCGCCATTGAAACCATCCACGGCCTGGCCATTTTTCACCAGGATGATGGTGGGCAGGCTGCGCACACCCAGACTGGACGTTAGCTCCTGCTGCTCATCGGCGTTGACCTTGGCCAACAAAAAGCCGCCCTGATAGTCGTCGGCCAGCTTTTCCAGCACCGGTGTCAGCTGTTTGCAGGGCGCACACCACTCGGCCCACACATCCACCAGAATTGGCGTGCTGGCGGACGCCTCCATCACCTGCTGCTGGAAGTTTTCCATTGTGGCTTCAAAAACGTAGGGAGAATTGCTCATGCATTGCACCTGCAAAATCGGATGAATCGTTGGGGATGCCAAAAATCATGGGGCCAGATGCCCGAAAATCAAGCGATTTGCTCTGCCCGGGCACACGCGAAGCCGGCCTCTTGCTCGCAAGACCGAATCCTTGAATTAGCCGTATCTGGCGTTACATAGGAAAGAACACAGGATTCCGGCCGCACCTACGCTGACAATGACCGGACAATACCACACTCTTTTCCCGGGGAACTTTCACGGCATGAATGACGAAAACCGCACCGGCAAGCTAGAGGAATTCGAAGAGGACCTGACCGAGTACATAGGCAAGGACGAACACAGCAAAAGCCTCGCCCTGCCCCAGCAGATGATGCCGACCCGCATGTACGTGTTGCCGGTGTCCAATCGGCCCTTCTTCCCGGCTCAGGTTCAGCCGATCATGGTGAATCAAGACCCGTGGCAGGAAACCCTCAAGCGTGTAGGCGAAACCGACCACAAGGTGCTCGGCATCTGTTTTGTCGAGGACCAAGAAACCGAACAGGGTATTCCCGCCAGCGAGGAGCTGGAGACCGTAGGCTGTGCCGTCCGGGTACACCAGGCCCAGAATGACGGTGGCAAAGTACAGTTCATTGCCCAGGGGCTGCAGCGGTTCCGAATCGTTCAGTGGCTCCGTCGCAAACCGCCCTATCTTGTGGAGGTGGAATACCCCAAGGAACCCGAGGAAGACCCGGACGAGCTTAAGGCCTACACCCTGGCCATCATTAGCGCCATCAAGGAATTGCTGCGCACCAACCCGCTCTACGGCGAGGAGGTCAAGCAGTACCTGTCCCGCTTTGGCCCGGACGACAGCTCACCGCTGGCCGATTTTGGCGCTTCCATGACCAGCGCACCGGGGCACGAGCTTCAGGATGTGCTGAACACGGTGCCGCTGCTGCGACGCATGGAAAAGGTACTGCTGCTGATGCGCAAAGAGCAGGAGGTGGCCCGCCTGCAATCGGAAATCAGCGAAGAAGTGAACGCCAAGGTGCAGAAACACCAGCGCGATTTCTTCCTGAAAGAGCAGCTGAAGGTCATCCAGCGCGAGCTGGGCATGGCCAAGGACGACAAAACCGCCGACGTGGAGCGCTTCGAAGAACGCATGGCCAAGCTGGCGCCACCGGAGGAAGTCACCGAGCGATTCCGGGATGAGGTGCAGAAGCTGCAGGTGCTGGAACAAGGCTCCCCGGAATACGGCGTCACCCGCAACTATCTCGATTGGCTGACCCAGGTGCCCTGGGGCGTGCATTCCGAGGATCATTTCGATCTACCCGAGGCAAAACGGGTGCTGGATCGGGACCACGACGGCCTGGACGACGTGAAAAGCCGCATTGTTGAGTTTCTGGCCGAGGGTTCATTCAAGGGCGAAGTCAGCGGCTCTATTCTGCTGTTAGTCGGTCCGCCCGGCGTGGGCAAGACCTCCATCGGCCATTCGGTGGCGGACGCCCTGGGTCGCAAGTTTTACCGGTTCAGTGTCGGAGGCATGCGCGACGAAGCCGAGATCAAAGGCCACCGCCGCACCTATATCGGGGCCATGCCGGGCAAATTTGTGCAGGCCCTGAAAGACGCCAAGGTGGCCAACCCGGTCATCATGTTGGATGAGATCGACAAGATTGGCGCCTCGTACCAGGGCGACCCCGCCTCGGCGCTGCTGGAAACCCTGGACCCGGAACAGAACCGCGAATTTCTGGACCACTACCTCGACGTGCGCATGGACCTGTCGAAGGTGCTGTTCATTTGCACGGCCAACCAACTGGACACCATTCCCCGGCCCCTGCTCGACCGCATGGACGTGATCCGTCTGTCCGGCTACATCGCCGAGGAGAAACTGGCCATCGCCAAGCACTACCTGCTGCCGCGCCTGCTCAAACGGGCCGGGCTGCTGAAAAAGCAGCTCAACCTGACCGACGCGGCGATCAAGCAGGTCATCGAAGGCTACGCCCGGGAAGCCGGCGTGCGCAGCCTGGAAAAACTGCTGCACAAGATCATTCGCAAGGGCATCGTCAAACTGCTGGAGGCGCCCGGTTCATCGATCAAGGTCGGAGTCTCGGATCTGACCGAGTACCTGGGCCAGCCGGCATTCCGCAAGGAGAAGTCCCTGAAGGGGATTGGCGTGGTCACCGGCCTGGCTTGGACCGCCATGGGCGGCGCCACCCTCAGCATTGAAGCGTCACGCATCCACACCAGCCAGCGCGGTTTCCGGCTGACCGGGCAGTTGGGCGAGGTGATGAAAGAGTCCGCCGAAATTGCCTACAGCTACGTGTCGTCCAATCTGAAACGGTTCAAGGGTGACCCGACCTTTTTCGACAAATCCTTTGTGCACCTGCACGTGCCCGAGGGCGCCACGCCGAAGGACGGCCCCAGTGCCGGGGTCACCATGGCAACGGCACTGCTGTCGATTGCCCGCCGGGAAGCGCCCCAGCAGAACATCGCCATGACCGGGGAACTGACCCTGACCGGGCAGGTACTGCCGGTGGGTGGCATTCGGGAGAAGGTGATCGCCGCGCGGCGCCAGAAGATCAACAACCTGATCCTGCCGGAGGCCAATCGGGGCGATTACGAAGAACTACCGGACTACCTGCGGGATGGCCTGACGGTGAATTTTGCCAAGCACTACAACGACGTGTTTCAGGTGTGTTTCGGCAGCAAATCGCCGAAAGGGGCAAGTGTTCACTAACCGTAAAGCGCAGCGGGGCCGACTAGGCCCCGCTCGCATCTGATCAGGATTTCGGGTCAGACTTCCAGCCATCTTCCCGCAGCACCGGGCCCACGTGCAGCACCGGCGATGCATCGATGTCGTCGGCGTCCATCATGTTGGCAACCCGTTGGAGCGAGGCCAGGATCATGGTCTGCTCCCACTCATCCAGATTCTGAAACTTCTTGATGAAGTCTTCCTGCAGCGGGTTCGGCGCCCGCGCCAGAATTTCTGCGCCCTGTTCGGTGAGGTGGGCATGCACTTTGCGTTTGTCCTGGGTGCTGCGCACCCGATACACCAGGTTGCGGTGCTCCAGACGGTCCAGAATGGTGGTGACCGTTGCCTGGCTGAGGCTTACCCGATCGGCGATGGTGCCGATGGTGACTTCGCCCAGGGCCCGAATGGTGCGCATGATTAACAGCTGCGGCCCGGTGAGCCCCGCGTGCTTGCTCAGCCGCTTGGAATGCAGATCGGTTGCGCGAATGACCCGGCGCAACGCCACCAGAACCTGCTCGTAGTTGTTCACCGCGCTACCGCGATCGGAGGTATCGGAAGACGCTGTGCCTTCACTGTTTTTGCTCGCCATTGGCGTTGGCCTCATTCAAACGATAGCCCAGACGCTGCTGGGCCTATGACATACCAATTTATTTATACCACTAACTATTAGAGGTCTCTGCACCGCAAATTGCAAGTCGCCACTATTACCTAGTGTTACTCGTGCCCTCCCCACTGCCCAGCTAATTACACCGCCAGGGCATTTCTTCCGGCCGCCACTGTGCTATGGTCAGCAACTTTCCGAAAACCCGAAAAACGGACGTCGTTTCATGATCAGCCGATACCTGCAACGGTTCTCGACCGCCCTCTCTTTTGCTGACCGCTTCCGGGCCACCGACCGCCCCTCATTGCCGACCCTGTTAACCACACTGGTCCTGGCACTGGCGCTGTCCGGGCAGGCCCAGGCGCAGGATCCGGAAACCACCGGCCCAGGCGGCAAACCCGATGTAACCTCGGACGACGTCGCCGCCGCCCTGTCGGACCTGAAAGAGCCCATGTACACGCCGTTCATCGAGCTGTACCTGCTGGAAGAGAGCAAGGCCCTGCGCAAGGAGATGCAGAACACCCGGGCAGAGCTGATCGAAAAGGTGGTGGACAAGGAATTGTCGGTTGCCGACAAGACCATGTCCTACGCCACCGACACGGTGACTTATTTCTTCTACCTGATCGCCGGCGCCACCTCGATCCTCGTTGTGATTGGCTGGAATTCGATCCGGGACATGCGCAACCAGCTCACCAGTCTGGCCGAGAAGCGGGTAAACGAACTGGTGGTGGAGTACGAAAAACGCCTGGAGGGAATCGAGGATCAGCTCAAGCAGAAGTCCGACATCATCCACCAGAACCAGGCGGAGATTGAGCGCACCAACGAAGTGCACTCGCTCTGGTTGAAGGCAAGCCAGGAGACTTCCCAGCAGAACAAGATTGCTGCCTACGACCAGATCCTTGACCTGCGCCCCGATGACGTCGAAGCCCTGAGCTACAAGGCCGACGCGGTGCTGGAAATGCAGGAGCCGCTGTGGGCCATCAGCCTGTGTCAGCGGGCGCTGAAGCTGGCGCCGGACAACGGCCACGCCCACTACCAGCTGGCGTGCGCCTACGCCGAGATTGGCCGCTGGGAAGATGCGGTCACGACTTTACAAAAAGCAATCGACATTTCAGAGGCTTACCGAGACGATGCCTCGGTGGACCTGAGTTTCGAACACCTGCGCGAGCATGAAAGCTTCCGCGCACTGGTATTTCCAGGCCAGGACGACAGCACGGACGCGTGACACCTCTCAGAGCGGCACAGAGTTTGCTCACGACCAGGGCGACTGGGAGCCAATGGCTTTGATCATCGCCAGTTTTTTGCAGCTCTGTGTTCACAGGCAAACTCTGGCCCCATCTGCTTGACAAGCAGGAGGGTGTGGTGTTTGTTTAACTCTCTGAGAACACAAGAATAACCCTGACACAAACAGGACAGACCCAATGAGAACGACAGTAAAAAAACTCGCAACCGCTGTTAGCACGTCTATCGCACTTATGGGCGCCGGCCACGCCGCCGCCGAAATCCAGATTGGTATTGCCGGCCCGATGACTGGTCCCGTCGCTCAGTACGGTGACATGCAGTTCTCCGGCGCTCGGATGGCCATCCAGCAGATCAACGCCAACGGCGGTGTGATGGGTGAGGAACTGGTCGGCGTAGAATACGACGACGTGTGTGACCCCAAACAGGCGGTTACCGTTGCCAACAACCTGGTAAACGACGGCGTTCGCTTCGTGGTTGGCCACCTGTGCTCCAGCTCCACCCAGCCCGCGTCTGACATCTACGAGGATGAAGGCATCCTGATGGTCACCCCGGCCTCCACCAGCCCGGAAATCACCGAGCGTGGTTATGAGCTGGTATTCCGCACCATCGGCCTGGACAGCATGCAGGGCCCAGTGGCTGGCAACCACATCGCCAGCCTGAACCCTGAGCGCGTTGCCATTGTTCACGACAAGCAGCAGTACGGTGAAGGCATCGCCACCGCTGTGCGGGATACCCTGAAGGCCAAGGGCGTTGAAATCGCCATGTTCGAAGGCATCACCGCCGGCGACAAGGACTTCTCTTCCCTGGTCACCAAGCTCAAGCAAGCCGACGTGGACTACGTCTACTACGGCGGTTACCACCCGGAGCTGGGCCTGATCCTGCGCCAGGCGCGCCAGGCTGATCTGGACGCCACCTTCATGGGCCCAGAAGGCGTGGGTAACAAGGACATCAACACCATCGCTGGCGAAGCCGCCGAAGGCCTGCTGGTAACCCTGCCCCCGAGCTTCGATCAGAAAGCGGAAAACCAGGAACTGGTTAAAGCCTTTGAGGACAAAGGCGAAGATCCCTCCGGTCCGTTCGTACTGACCTCCTACGCAGCCGTTCAGCTGATTGCCAACGGCATCGAGCAAGCCGGTTCCACCGATCCGTTCGACGTCGCCTCTGCCCTGCGTGGCGGCGCCTACGAGACCCCGATCGGCACCGTGGAATACGACAAAGCCGGCGATATGAAAGCGTTTGAGTTTGTTGTCTACGAATGGCATTCAGATGGCAGTAAAACTCCGGTAAACTAAGCCGCAATCGTTAACAAACGGTAATTTTGAGAGCACCTTCTCACCGCGATCCGGGAGAAGGTGTTTTTCTAGGCTCCTGTTGATCCTCCCCCACACCCGGCCCGATTATCCCGGGATAAGTGTGCGGAAGCGGAGGGGGCAGGCTTTCGGAGTTTCACAACAATGCAAGACCTCCTGTACTTCTTCCAGCAGCTCATCAATGGGCTGACGATTGGGAGCACCTACGCCCTGATCGCCATCGGTTACACGATGGTTTACGGCATCATCGGCATGATCAACTTTGCCCATGGTGAAATCTACATGATCGGTGCCTACACCGCGCTGATCGCCATCACCGGCCTGGCCTCTCTCGGCGTTGCCTGGCTCCCCCTGATCCTCCTCGTTGCCCTGGTGTGCGCAATGATCGTTTCCAGCTCCATGGGCTGGGCGGTGGAACGGGTAGCCTACCGGCCGGTCCGCGGGCGCCATCGACTGATCCCGCTGATCTCTGCCATCGGCATGTCGATCTTTCTGCAGAATTACGTGCACCTGGCCCAGGGCTCGCGCAACATCGGTTTCCCGGCCCTGATCGAAGGCGGTTTCACCTTCGGCTCTGACGACGCCTTCCAGATGTCCCTGTCCTACATGCAAATCACCATTTTCATCACCACCCTGATTTGCATGACCGCCCTGTCCCTGTTCATCGCCCGCTCCCGTACCGGCCGCGCCTGTCGCGCCGTTTCCCAAGACCTGGGTATGGCCAACCTGCTGGGCATCGACACCAACCGGATTATCTCTGCCACCTTCGTGATCGGCGCTGCGCTGGCTGCCGTAGCCGGCTTGCTGCTGGGCATGTACTACGGCTCGGTGGATCCACTGTTCGGCTTCATTGCCGGACTCAAGGCCTTTACCGCGGCGGTGCTCGGCGGCATCGGCAGCATTCCCGGCGCGATGCTGGGTGGTCTGATTCTCGGTGTCTCCGAGAGCATGACCTCCGGCTACCTCAGTGGCGAATACAAGGACGTGGTCTCGTTCGGCCTGCTGATCCTCATTCTGCTGTTCAAACCCACCGGCCTGCTCGGCAAACCGGAGGTTGAGAAGATCTGATGGCTGCTCACAACGTCAAACACGCGCTGTTCTGCGCGTTCATTACCCTGATCATTTCCTACCCGATCCTCGGCTTCAACCTGGAAGCCCAGGGCATCAACATCGCCATTACCGGTGCCGATACCACCACCATTCTCGGCGTAGTGCTCGCCGCGGTTGTGGTGTTTCTGTTCCAGCTGTTCCGCGACCAGATCATGGGGCGGGTCGGCGATATCACCAGCCTGACCGCTGGCAAGCACAAGGAACCCATGGCCGAGAACCGGCGCGCCAAGATCGAATCCTGGGTGCTGACCGGCATTGTCGTACTGGCGCTGTTCTGGCCGTTCTTTGTGTCCCGGGGCGCGGTCGACCTGGCCACCCTGGTGCTGATCTACATCATGCTGGCCCTGGGCCTGAACGTGGTGGTTGGCCTGGCCGGCCTGCTCGACTTGGGCTACGTGGCGTTTTACGCCGTGGGTGCCTACACCTTCGCCCTGCTGTCCCAGTACCTGGGTGTTTCCTTCTGGTTTGCCCTGCCGATCGGCGCCCTCCTGGCGGCCCTGTTTGGCCTGGTGCTGGGCTTTCCGGTGCTGCGTTTGCGAGGGGACTACCTGGCCATTGTGACCCTGGGCTTCGGTGAGATCATCCGGATCCTGCTGAACAACTGGACCAACCTCACCGGCGGTCCCAATGGCATCGGCGGCATCCCCGACCCGACCCTGTTCGGCATGGAGTTCGGTCGCCGGGTGAAGGAGGAAGGCAACACCTCGTTCCACGAGACCTTTGGCATTGCCTACAGCGGCGAGCACAAGGTGATCTTCCTGTACCTGATTGCCTTGGTGCTGGCGGTGTTCACCGCACTGGTCATCCGCCGCTTCATGCGCATGCCGGTTGGCCGCGCCTGGGAAGCCCTGCGTGAAGACGAAATCGCTGCCCGCTCGCTCGGCCTGAGCCGTACCGCGGTCAAGCTGTCCGCCTTCACCATCGGCGCCTTCTTTGCCGGCTTTGCCGGTACCGTGTTTGCCTCCAAGCAGGGCTTCATCAGCCCGGAGTCGTTTGTGTTCCTGGAGTCCGCCATTATCCTCGCCATCGTGGTCTTGGGCGGCATGGGCTCGCAGATTGGTGTGGTACTGGCGGCCATCGCGGTCACCATCCTGCCCGAGCTGGCTCGTGAATTCTCTGAATACCGCATGCTGATCTTCGGTGCCGCCATGGTACTGATGATGGTCTGGCGCCCGCAGGGGCTGATGCCAATGCGCCGTATTCACATTGAACTGAAAAAGCAGGAGTGATGGACGATGCTTGAAGTTAAGAATCTGTCCATGCGCTTTGGCGGCCTGCTGGCCGTGGACCAGGTGTCTCTGGACGTACAGGAACGGGAAATCGTTTCGATCATCGGCCCCAACGGGGCCGGCAAGACCACCGTGTTCAACTGCATGAGTGGCTTCTACAAGCCCACCGGCGGCCAGATCCTATTCGAGGGTCAGGAAGTTCAGGGCAAGCCGGACTACAAGATCTCCCGCCTGGGCATGGTGCGCACCTTCCAGCACGTGCGTCTGTTCAACCAGATGACCGTGGTGGAAAACCTGCTGGTCGCCCAGCACCGGCACCTGAACACCAATCTGGTGGCGGGCCTGCTAAAGACACCCAACTACCGGGAGCGGGAACAGAAATCCCTGGATCGCGCCGCCTACTGGCTGGACCGGGTTGGCCTGATGCACCTGGCCAACCGGGAAGCAGGCAACCTGGCCTACGGCCAGCAGCGCCGCCTGGAAATTGCCCGCTGCATGGTGACCGAACCAAAACTGCTGATGCTCGATGAGCCGGCAGCCGGTCTGAACCCGGCGGAAACCAAAGACCTCAACCAGCTGATCGTCAGCCTGAAAGAGGACTACTGCGTTTCCGTGGTGCTGATTGAGCACGACATGAGCCTGGTCATGGACATTTCCGACCGCATCAACGTCATCAACCAGGGCCGCCCCCTGGCCAGTGGCACGCCGGACGAAATCCGCCAGAACGACGACGTGATCAAAGCCTACCTGGGCGAGGCCTGAGGAAGAACCATGCTTGTACTAGAAGATGTCCATACCCACTACGGCAAGATCGAGGCGCTGCACGGCGTCTCGGTTGAGGTCAAGAAAGGCGAGATCGTCTCCCTGATCGGGGCCAACGGCGCCGGCAAAACCACCCTGCTGATGACCGTGTGCGGCAACCCCCAGGCCAGCTCCGGCCGGGTTATCCTGAACGGGCGCGATATTACCCGCGACCCGACCGCCCACATCATGCGCTCCGGTATTGCCATCGTGCCCGAAGGCCGCCGCATCTTTTCCGGCCTGACCGTGGAAGAGAACCTGCACATGGGCGGGTTCTTCAACACCAAGGCCGAAATCAAGAAGAGCCAGGACCACGCCTATGAGCTGTTCCCACGCCTCAAAGAGCGAGAGCACCAGCGTGCCGGCACCATGTCCGGTGGTGAGCAGCAGATGCTCGCCATCGGCCGGGCCCTGATGAGCAAGCCGAACATGATTATCCTGGACGAGCCCTCCCTGGGCCTGGCGCCCCTGGTGATCAAACAGATCTTCGAGATCATCGGCCACTTGCGCGACGAGGGCATCACCGTGTTCCTGGTTGAGCAGAACGCCCATCAGGCGCTGAACCTGGCGGACCGCGGCTACGTACTGGAAACCGGCAAGATCCGCTTGCAGGACACCGGCAAGAACCTGCTGGCCAACCCGGAGGTACAGAACGCCTACCTGGGCGGGTAGAATATCGGAAATAAAAAAGCCGAAGGGGCCAATAGCCGCTTCGGCTTTTTTTTCAATCAGAGCATTACTTAATACTCTTGATTGTCCCTTTGTAACCTTCGACAGTCACTTGAGTCGTACCGAAGATCAGGAAGTCCTCAGTTTCAACAGTATAGCGGGGGGCAACAATGATGTCCGCGCCAGACTGCTCAATTGCTTTGAATGCCGCGGCTGCCTTAGCCTTAGATACCGGACTCTCAAAAGGAAGAGCGCCAACGCCTGCTGCGCCATTGCTTCCGTAGTCAACTCCGTCGGCAAACTCTTTGTCGTTGGCAATTGTGAAGAAAAGTACCTTCGTCACAGACGCCTTGCCGCTGATTTTCTCTCCAACCTCGACATCAGCCTTGATGTTGGTTTCAAGAGGAGCAGTGATCGGCATTGCATTTGAGCTCACGTTCAAAGAAGTACAGCCTGACATTGCGCCAGCAAGCACCAGCGAAGATGCAATTAGAATTTTTTTCAAGATTTTGTCTCCATGTATAGTTTTCATGGCCTTCTTGGCCGGTCGACACTATACGGAACAGCGCCTCATATAACAACAAGTCATTAAAATATGCAAAAACTAATAAAATACTTATAAAACTTTCCCAAACCCCGCTGCTTTAGCTCCACCAACCTCCGAAGTAATTTTTTTGAACTATACTCTCGCGGACGGTCACATAAGTTGCCAAAAAACTTGGCCAACTTGCCGTCGCCAAAAGATTAAGAGAACGCGGTTTGCGACAACAGAAAACCACATAAAGGAGTGGACAATGAAAAAACTGATCGCAGGTGCAATTCTTCTGGGTGCTTCCTCTATGGCCTTCGCACAGCCGGGTTGCGGGGTTGGCGCCATGATTTGGAAAGGGCAGTCCGGTATTGCACCGCACGTCCTGGCGGCCACCACCAACGGTACGTTCGGCAACCAGACCTTCGGCATGACCACCGGCACCCTGGGCTGCCAGACCAACCAGTCTGTGCAATCCATGGCCATGTACATGGACAGCAACATCGACAAGGTTGCCCGTGACATGTCCCGTGGCAGTGGCGAGAACCTGGATACCCTGGCTGTACTCCTGGGTGTCGATGCTGCTGACCGCGAAGACTTCCGTCAGGTGCTGAAGGACAACTTCGCCACCGTTTTCCCAAGCTCTGACACCACCTCCGGCGAAGCCGTTGACGCCATCGTGGCTCTGCTTGAGCAGAACCAGACCCTGAGCAAGTACGTGGCTGCCTAAAGCCACCACGTGCATGGATGCTTCTGTGCCACGGACGGCGCGCCATCCTGCTTCACTCAACACCCGACCCGGACGACTGCAACTTCCATGGGCAAAACGCTTCGCCTCGGGCTGGCACTGTGCTGGCTTGCCGCCTCGGGCCCTGCCCTGGCGGCGGACTCGACGAACACCAAACCACTTTATCTGGACGCCGCCTGGCTGACGCTGGTGCACTATCAACCGGATACCTTCGGCGGCGGTTACACCAGTCAGGCCGACGACCCGGCGTTTTTTCTCAGCGACGACGGCAAGCACGCTCCGGAGGAGGAACTGAACGCCACCCTTTCCGCCATTCAGCGACCGGGCACCGGCAACCAGCACGCCCAGTGCCGTTTCCCTGCCAGAACCACCTGGCTCGCCGACCGGCTGGAGCTGGAGTTGCCCAAGATAGACTGCCCGGCGTATGAGGAGTGGACGGAGACCTTAAACACCGAATCCGTGACCCTGGTGTTTGCCGCGTCCTACCTGAACAGCCCGTCGTCCATGTTCGGCCACACCTTCCTGCGGCTGGACCCGCCCCAGGACGATGACGAAACCAACCTGCTGCTGGCCAACACCATCTCCTACGCGGCCGACGCCGCCGCCCACGACAGTGAGATCCTGTTTGCTTACAAAGGCATCTTCGGCGGCTACCCCGGCATCACCAGCGTGCAGCCCTATTACGAAAAAATCCGGCTGTATTCCGACATCGAACACCGGGACCTGTGGGAATACCGGCTCAACCTGACGCAGACTGAGGTGGATCTTCTGTTGGCCCACGCCTGGGAAATCCGCGACCACAACTTCGATTACTACTTCTTCGACGAGAACTGCGCTTACCGGCTGCTGGCATTGATCGACGTGGCGCGCCCCGGCACCGACCTTCTGGCGGAAGTGAACACTCACGCCATTCCTTCCGATACCGTGCGCTGGGTGGTCGACAAAGATCTGGTCAGCGACGTGTATTACCGCCCCTCGGCGGCTACGTCCGTGGCTTACAGCCTGAACGCGTTGCCGGACGATCATCAAACCCTCGCCGCCGCCATTGCCAACGGCTACGTGACTCCGGGTTCGAACGAGGTCCAGACGCTGCCAGCGAATGAGCGGGCCAGCGTGCTCGATGCCACCTACGACTACGTGCGCTACCAGAGCGAGGCCGACGGCTGGCCCCGGGAGTTTGCCGCGCCTTTGTCCCACAACCTGCTGATCGCCCGCAGCGATATTGACGAGGCGCCGGCACCAGAAGACCCGCCGGAACCGGCTATACGGGATGACCAAGGCCACGATACCTTCCGGGCGAGTGTCAGCGCCGGGCAACTGGCGCACCGGGAATTCACGGAACTGACCCTGCGACCCGCCTACCACGACGTACTGGACCCACCCGCCGGCTATCGCCCGGGCGCTCAACTGCAGTTCCTGCGCCTGGATGCCCGCTACTACACCGACAACGACGAACTGCAACTGGAACAACTGATCGGCGTCGAAATCCGATCCCTCAGCCCGAGAAACCAGTTCTTCTCGCCGCTGTCGTGGCAAGTCGGCTTCGGCGGCCGGCGCACCGACACCGGCAATAAGCGGGTACTCACCCCCTATCTGGAAGGCGGTGCCGGTGGCAGCTGGCTGCTGGGAGATCACCTGCAGGCGTTCGCCATCGCAACCGCAGACCTGGAAATCGACGACGACCTCCGCCGAGGCTACGACGCCGCCCCAGGCGCCGACCTTGGCTTGCTGCATCAAGGCAACCGCGTCAGCCTGATCGCCGGCGCCAAAACCAAAGCCTGGATCGTCAGCGACCAACACCGCCAGGATCAGGTGTACATTAAAGGTAACTGGCATTTGGGCCGCGCCTTCAGCCTGTTCGCCGAATTCACCCGGGAAGACCATTACGACAGGTACCAGAGCACATGGCAAACCGGACTCCACGCCTACTTCTGAGTTCACTCAAGACCAGGTTACGCGCCCTTGTTCTGCTGCCCCTGGCGGCGTTGCAGGCTGGCTGCAGTGGCGTGTTCTTCTTTCCAGACAGCGTCACCTACGTCACCCCGGACCGGCTCAACCTGGAGTACGAGGACGTGTACCTCGACACCGCCGATGGCGAGACCCTGCACGGCTGGTGGCTCCCGGCCAAGACGCCCGAAGCCCCCAAAGGCACCATCTACTTTCTACACGGCAACGCCCAGAACATCAGCAGCCACGTTTTCAACGTCGCCTGGCTACCCGCCGAGGGCTACAACGTCTTCACCTTGGATTATCGCGGCTACGGAAAATCCACCGGCGCCCCGGACATCGAAGGCGCCTTGCACGACGCCGAGATCGGACTGCGCTGGCTGTCGGAGCAATCAAAGGCAACAGACGGGCCTGTCTTCCTTTTCGGACAGAGCCTGGGCGGCGCCTTGGGCATTCCCCTGGCCAGCGAATGGGGCAAACGTAGCAAGGAGCCTCAATTGGCGGGAGTCATTGTTGATGGCACCTTCACCGGATTCCGGGGCATAGCGCGGGAAAAACTGGGAAGCGTATGGCTGACCTGGCTACTGCAGGCGCCTCTGAGCTGGACCATCACCGACGAGTACGAAGCCATCGACCGGATCGACACCATTAGCCCTGTGCCGGTCATGGTAATACACAGCGTGAGGGATGAAATCATCCCCTTTCACCATGGAAGAAAGCTGTATGGGGCCGCTGAGGAGCCTAAGCGATTCCTCCAAACCGATACACCGCACGCCTCTACCTTTGTGATTCCTGCCTACAAGAAGAGCTTCCTGGATTTTCTGACTGAATCCACGAACTAAGTTCGGGCAGTCGTTGAGAGGAGACTTTCAAAACTGTTGAGGGCCAAGGACGGCCCGAAACAAGCGCACATGGATGTGCTAGCAGCGTGTTTTGAAAGTCTCCTCTCAACGGCTGTCTCCACCAAAATTTAGAGCCAGAAACAGAAAAACCCGCCAATCCAAAGGAAAGGCGGGTTTCTCAGAACCGACTAGCGGTCAGCTATCAGGCAGAAAAGTCAGTCGGCTGCTCGCCTTCCTGAACTTCCTTCATGGACAGCTTAACGCGACCACGGTTATCCACATCCAGCACCTTGACCAGAACTTCCTGACCTTCGCTCAGCTCGTCAGTCACGTTCTCGATGCGACGCTCGGAGATCTGGGAGATGTGCACCAGACCATCTTTACCCGGCAGGATGTTAACGAAGGCACCAAAGTCCACGATGCGCTCAACGCGGCCCTTGTAGATCGCGCCCACTTCGATTTCCGCGGTGATTTCCTTAACCCGGTTAACCGCCGCCTGGGCAGCTTCCTGGTTGTCGGCGTAGATCTTCACGTTGCCGTCGTCGTCCAGATCGATGGACGCACCGGTCTCGTCGCAGATGGAACGGATAGTGGCGCCGCCCTTACCGATCACGTCACGGATCTTGTCCGGGTTGATCTTGATGGTGGTGATGCTCGGCGCACGCGCAGAAAGCTCAGAGCGGGACTCGGCGATCACCTTGTTCATCTCACCCAGGATGTGCAGACGCGCTTCCTGAGCCTGCTCCAGAGCCAGCTCCATGATCTCGTCGGTGATACCGTTGATCTTGATGTCCATCTGCAGGGCAGTCACACCGTCTTTGGTACCGGCAACCTTGAAATCCATGTCGCCCAGGTGGTCTTCGTCACCCAGAATGTCGGTCAGAACGGCAAACTTGTCGCCTTCCTTGACCAGACCCATGGCGATACCAGCAACCGGCGCCTTGAGCGGAACACCCGCGTCCATCAGAGCCAGACTGGAACCACAGACCGACGCCATAGAGCTGGAGCCGTTGGATTCAGTGATCTCGGAAACCGCACGGATGGTGTACGGGAATTCCTCAACCGTCGGCATAACCGCGGCGATACCGCGCTTCGCCAGACGACCGTGACCGATTTCACGACGGCCCGGGCTGCCCATACGACCAGCTTCGCCAACGGAGTACGGAGGGAAGTTGTAGTGGAACAGGAACGGGTCCTTACGCTCGCCTTCGAGGGCGTCGATGATCTGCATGTCACGAGCGGTGCCCAAGGTAGTCGTTACGATGGCCTGAGTTTCACCACGGGTGAACAGAGCAGAACCGTGAGTGCTCGGCAGAACGCCCACTTCGATCTCGATCGGACGCACGGTCTTGTTGTCACGGCCGTCGATACGTGGCTTGCCGTCGATAACCTGCTGACGCACAACCGACTTCTCGATCTTGCCGAAGTACTTCTTGACCTCGTCACCGGAAGGCTGACCTTCCTCTTCGCCGGCCAGCTTCTCAACCGCAGCGGTCTTGATCTCGCCCAGACGAGCATAACGCTCCATCTTGTCACGGATGCTGTAGGCAGCTTCGATATCGGCGGCAAAGTCGGCCTTGATAGCGTTCAGCAGCTCGGTGTTCTCGGTTTCCGGTGTCCACTCCCAACGCGGCTTGCCGATTTCAGCGGCGAATTCCTTGATGGCATTAACCGCAACCTGCATCTCCTGGTGCGCGAACAGTACGCCGCCCAGCATCTGGTCTTCGGTCAGACCCTTGGCTTCGGATTCAACCATCAGCACCGCGTCTTCTGTACCGGCCACGACCATGTCCAGCAGTGAGGTTTCCAGCTCTTCAAAGGTCGGGTTCAGGAAGTAGCCACGCTCGTTGGTGAAGGCCACGCGGGAAGCACCAATGGGGCCGTCAAACGGGATACCGGAGATCGACAGGGCAGCAGAAGCGGCCAGCATGGCGGCTATGTCCGGGTCCTGGGTCTTGTTGGCGGACATGACGGTCAGCACAACCTGGACTTCGTTCATGTAGCCGTTCGGGAACAGCGGACGGATCGGACGGTCGATCAGACGGGAGGTGAGGGTCTCTTTCTCGGAAGGACGGCCTTCACGCTTGAAGAAACCACCCGGGATTTTACCCACGGCGTAGGTCTTCTCGGTGTAGTTAACGGTCAGCGGGAAGAAGCCCTGGCCCGGCTTCGGTTCCTTGGCGCCTACCACGGTTCCCAGTACGGATACGTCGTCGATAGTTACCAGAACTGAACCGGTCGCCTGACGGGCAATACGGCCGGTTTCGAGAGTGACGGTCTTGCCGCCGAGCTCAAACGTTTTCTTTACAGGTTTCAGATCCACAAAAAACTCCTGATCACTCTATTTCAGCTAGATTCAACCGACACGCCCATGCGTGCGGTCGTTGGTCTGCAGGTGTCAGTCACATGGTCCGAAAGGCAACCCGTCTGAAAGCTAACAGGCTGTTGCAAAACCCCGGAGAGCAATGGGCGTTCACGTAGACCCACCCGGGCTTTTCAACAACCTGCTATCAATTTCGGCTTTCCATGACGACAGGGTATCCATCGAACTCACTGACACAGCCACTGCAGTATTGCTTGGTGAGAAAAGCACAACCGGCAGAACCTCGAAAGATTCTACCGGCTGCCGGCGTACCCGGGCCAAAGCCCGAGTAGCCTTCAGGTCGAAAAGACCGGATTTAGCGACGCAGACCAAGGCGCTGGATCAGCTCCAGGTAACGGTCAGCGTTCTTGCGCTTCAGGTAGTCCAGCAGCTTACGACGCTGGTTTACCATCCGGATCAGACCACGGCGGGAATGGTGATCCTGCTTGTTGGTCTTGAAGTGATCCTGCAGCTTGTTGATGTTGGCGCTCAGCAGTGCAACCTGAACTTCAGGAGAACCGGTATCGCCTTCACCTTGCTGAAAATCCTTAACGATCTGTGACTTCTCACTGGCAGAAAGTGCCATATTACACCTCTTTGTTTGCGATGCTTTCGAATACGGCCGAACCGCGCATCTCTACAGCCCGGCTAAACCAGCGGTACGCCTAGCGTTGTCCGCTGTTCTTCACCAGACGGCGAGGCACCAGTTTACTGTCCTCGCCCTCAGGGATTGCTTCTGCCAACCCCACGAAGCCTTCGTTGCCATAAACGCGCACGAATCCCTCATGAGATTGACCGGATATTCTAACCGGTTGTCCATTCAATATCGACACCAGCGTTGGCCCCGCCAGCTTCTCCTCGGGGAACATCGACAGCGCGGCATCCGGCGCCACCAGAAGGCCATCGAGACTCTCGCCCCGCTCGCGCATTGCCTCCAGATCCGGGACCTTATGCACGTTTGACAGGGTGAAGCCGGAGGCCATAGTCCGGCGCAACGCCGACACATGAGCACCACAACCCAGGGCCTCGCCGATGTCCTCGACGAGTGAGCGAATGTACGTACCCTTGGTACAGCTCACCGCAATGTCGAGTTCATTCTCGCGCACATCCAGAAGGGTCAGCTCGTAGATGGTGACCGGACGGGCCGGACGCTCCACCTCAATGCCTTCACGGGCGTACTCATACAACGGGCGGCCCTTGTGCTTCAGGGCGGAATACATGGAGGGAACTTGCTGGATAGCGCCCCGGAACTGATCCAGGATCGGCTCAAGACTGGTGGCTGACAGGTCGGCCGGAACCGACTTTTCCTCAACGACGGCACCCTCGCTGTCTCCGGTTTCCGTCCGGATACCCAGGCGGGCGGTAGCGATGTACGCCTTGTCGCTGTCCAGCATCATCTGGGAGAACTTGGTGGCTTCACCGAAACACAGCGGCAGCACGCCGGTGGCCAGCGGGTCCAGGGCGCCGGTATGGCCGGCCTTGGCCGCGCCATACAAACGCTTGACCTGCTGCAGGATGCCATTGGAGGTGACACCCTGCGGCTTGTCGATCACCAGAATCCCGTTTACGTCACGACCTTTGCGTCTGCGGCTCAAACGTTCTGCTCCGGCTCATCCTGACGGTCATCGTCATCGCGGCTGACCGCAGGCTTCTCGCCCACGGCCTGCTTGATGAGACTGTCCATCTTGCGGCTGTACCCTTGCAGGGTATCGAAGTGGAACCGCAGCTGCGGTACAACCCGCAACTTCATGGCGCGACCGACCTGGCCCCGGAGAAAACCGGCGGCCTTGGTCAGAACGGCAATCGATTCCTGCACCTCGGGGGACTCTTCGTTGAGCTCCTCGGTGGACAACAGAGACACGTAAACGTCGGCGTAACCCAGGTCACGGCTGACCTTGACGGCATTGACCGTGACCAGGCCGACCCGCGGGTCTTTGACCTCCCGCTGGATCAGCTGGGCCAGTTCACGCTGCATCTGATCGCCGATGCGATCAATACGACTGAACTCTCTTGGCATCAGGCCCCCGTGGATTCGAGCTTACGCTCGACGCGAACGCGGTCGAACACTTCGATCTGGTCACCGACCTTCACGTCGTAGCCCTTAACGCCGATACCACATTCCATGCCGTTACGAACTTCGGGCACGTCGTCCTTGAAGCGACGCAGGGATTCCAGCTCGCCCTCAAAGATAACCACGTTGTCCCGCAGAACGCGGATCGGCTTATTCCGGTGCACGGTACCCTCGGTCACCATGCAGCCGGCCACCTGGCCAAACTTCGGCGAACGGAACACATCGCGCACGTCGGCGATACCGATGATGTCTTCCCGGAACTCCGGCGCCAGCATGCCGGTCAGGGCCGCTTTCACGTCGTCGATCAGGTTGTAGATGATGCTGTAGTAGCGCAGATCCAGGCCTTCCTGCTCGACCAGACGCTTGGATGCCGCATCGGCACGAACGTTAAAGCCGAAGATAACGGCGCTGGTCGCCATGGCCAGGCTGATGTCGGTTTCGGCAATACCACCGACGCCAGAGGACACGATCTTGACCTGCACTTCGTCGTTGCCAAGATCCTGCAGAGCCTTGGTAATGGCTTCCAGGGAACCACGCACATCGGTCTTGAGTACAACGTTGAGGGTTTTGACCTCATCCTTGCCCATATTCTCGAACAGGTTTTCCAGTTTGGCAGCCTGCTGACGCTGCAGACGCTGCTCACGCTCACGTGACTGACGGAACTCGGCCAGCTCTTTGGCCTTCTTCTCGTCCGCGACTGCGAAGAACTCGTCACCGGCGTCTGGAGTACCGTTCAGGCCCAGGATTTCGACCGGAATCGACGGGCCAGCATCTTTGGTCGGCTTGCCGGCTTCGTCGGTCATGGCGCGGACCTTACCGAAGTAAGAACCCGCAACCACCATGTCGCCCTGACGCAGGGTACCGTTCTGAACCAGAACCGTTGCTACCGAACCACGTCCGCGCTCAAGGCTGGATTCAACCACCACGCCTTTAGCCGGCGCATCGGTGAAGGCTTCCAGTTCCAGGATTTCGGACTGCAGCAGTACCGCTTCCAGCAACGCTTCGATGCCTTCGCCGGTGTGGGCAGAAACAGGCACGAACTGAACATCGCCGCCCCAATCTTCCGGTACCACCTCCAGGGCAGCCAACTCACTCTTGATCCGATCCGGATCGGCGCCTTCCTTGTCCATCTTGTTGATGGCAACAACCAGAGGTACGCCTGCGGAGCGGGCGTGCTGGACCGCTTCTTTGGTCTGCGGCATGACGCCGTCGTCGGAGGCGACCACCAGGATAACGATATCGGTGCACTGGGCACCACGCGCACGCATCGCGGTAAACGCCGCGTGGCCCGGAGTATCCAGGAAGGACACCATGCCCTGATCGGTTTCTACGTGATAGGCACCGATATGCTGAGTAATGCCACCGGATTCACCGGAGGCCACTTTGGTGCGCCGGATGTAGTCGAGCAGGGAAGTCTTACCGTGGTCAACGTGACCCATCACACTCACAACCGGAGCACGCTTGGTCTTTTCGCCGCCTTCGAAGTCGATTTCGCTCAGAACCTCTTCTTCCAACGCGTCTTCGCTGACCGCTTTGGCCTTGTGGCCCAGTTCTTCGGTCACCAACACGGCGGTTTCCTGGTCCAACGGCTGGTTGATGGTGGTCATCACACCCATACCCATCAGTGTCTTGATCACATCCGCGGACTTGACTGCCATACGCTGGGCAAGGTCACCCACCGTAATCGTTTCGGGAATCTCTACTTCTCTGACCATTGGTTTGGTCGGCCTCTCGAAGCCATGACGCTTCTCTTTGGGTTTCTTTTTCGCACGCAGCGGCTTGCGCAGGGTGGTATCTTCTTCGTCCTCGGAAATTACCAGAGGCTCTTCCACCGGCCGACTGCGTGGACCACGATGGCCCGCCGATTTCTTCTTCGGCTTGCCTTCTTCAATATCGTCACCGCGCTCGCGACCTTTCTCTTTTTTCTTCTTCGTCTTGCGATCCTTGCCTTCGCCTTCAGGCGGCGGCATCGGCATGTCTTCAGGCGCAGGCGCCGGCTCAGATGCCTCAGCCTTTTTCGGCTTGTCTTCGGCTACCGGCTCTTCAGCGGCTTCCTTTGCAGGCTCGGCAGGCGCTTCAACCGGTGCTTCCGCCTCGGCATTGGCCGGCGCTTCTGCAGCGACTTTTGGCGCCTGCTCAGCCGGCGCTGCCGCCTGAGTGCGTTCTTCTTCCACGCTCTCAGGCTGCGGTGCATCTGCTTCCGGCTGCAGCTCTGCGCGCTTGATGTAGGTGCGGCGCTTACGAACCTCTACGTTGACCGTTTTAGCCTTACCGGCCTTCAACGTGGTGGTCGTTTTCCGCTTCAGGGTGATCTTGCGGGGTTCGGAATCCGCTTCACCGTGTGTCTTTCTCAAATAGGCCAGCAACTGCTGCTTCTCATCGCTGGACACAGAGTCGTTTTCGGAACGGGCCTTCAGGCCCGCCTCGACAATCTGTTTCAGCAAACGATCCACGGGAGCGCCTACGTCTTCGGCCAGTTGTTTTACCGTTACTTCAGCCATACTGGTCCTCCTCCCGAATTAGGCCTGGTCTTCAAACCAGGGGGCACGTGCAGCCATGATAAGCTGGCCGGCACGCTCTTCATCCATACCTTCAATTTCAAGCAGATCCCCAACGGACTGTTCCGCCAGATCTTCCATGGTGCGAACACCCATGCCGGCCAGCTTGAAGGCCAGGCCACGATCCATACCTTCCATGCTAAGGAGATCTTCGGCCGGCTCAGCCCCTTCCAGGGCCTCTTCACTGGCCAACGCCTGATTCAACAGTACGTCCTTGGCACGACGACGCAGTTCGGTCACCGTGTCTTCGTCGAGGCCTTCGATGGCGAGCATTTCTTCCATCGGTACATAGGCCACTTCTTCAATGGATGTGAAGCCTTCCTCGATCAGGAAGCCGGCGAACTCGTCGTCCACATCCAGATTGCCGGTGAAGTGATCCACCAGGCGATTGTACTCCTGCTCCTGACGCTCACCGGCTTCTTCCTCGGTCATCACGTTCAGGGTCCAGCCTGTCAGCTCTGTAGCCAGACGTACGTTCTGACCGTTCCGGCCGATGGCCTGAGCCAGATTATCTTCAGCAACGGCGACGTCCATGGTGTGGCCGTCCTCGTCCATCACGATGGACGCTACTTCGGCCGGCGCCATGGCGTTGATGACCAGCTGGGCCGGGTTGTCGTCCCACAGCACGATGTCGACACGCTCACCGCCCAACTCGTTGGAGACCGCCTGCACGCGGGAACCGCGCATACCAACACAGGCACCCACCGGATCGATCCGGCGATCGTTGGTCTTCACGGCAATCTTGGCGCGGGAGCCTGGATCGCGGGCAGCGCCACGGATCTCGATCAACTCTTCGGCGATTTCCGGCACTTCGATGCGGAACAGCTCGATCAGCATCTGCGGCGCGGTGCGGCTCAGGATCAGCTGCGGCCCACGGTGGTCCGTGCGGATTTCCAGCAGCAGCGAACGCACCCGATCACCCATGCGGAAGGTTTCCCGGGGAATCAGATTCTCGCGGGGCAGCAGAGCTTCGGCGTTGGCACCGAGGTCTACGATCACGTTGTCACGAGTAACCTTCTTGACGGTACCGGACACCAGCTCGCTGACTCGGTCGCGGTAGCTGTCGACAATCTTGGTGCGCTCGGCTTCGCGAACCTTCTGGAAAATGATCTGCTTGGCGGCCTGGGCGCCAATGCGGCCAAACGCTACAGATTCGATTTTCTCTTCGTGCATATCACCCGGCTTCAGATCGGTGTCGATCTCTTCCGCTTCCTGAAGCGTCAGCTCGGTACCCAGTGCCGGCACGGCATCGTTGTCGACGACCAGCCAACGGCGGAAGGTCTCGTACTCTCCGGTGCGGCGATCGATCGCAACCCGGATGTCGGCTTCCTCATCCTCGTACCGCTTTTTGGCGGCGGTGGCGAGAGCCAGCTCGATCGCCTCGAAAATCACATCCTTCTCGACTCCTTTCTCGTTCGAGACGGACTCAACCACCAGCAAGATCTCTTTACTCATTCGATTGCCCTGCCCTCAATAACTGTGCGTCCACTGACGTATGTTCAGATGTGTTTATTCAAATACCGGAACGATGTGCGCCCGCTCGATGCTATCGAACGGCAACAGGTACTCGTGGTCATCAACAACCACAACCACATCGTCGCCTTCAACGCCCTTGATCAGCCCCTGGAACTTGCGGCGTCCTTCAAAGGCCATGCGCAGCCGGATCTGTACCTGCTGCCCGGCAAACGCTTCGTATTGCTCAAGACGGAACAGCGGCCGATCCATGCCCGGGGAGGACACCTCCAGGGTGTATTCGGTCTGGATGGGATCTTCCACATCCATCACCCCGCTGATCTGACGACTGACTTTCTCGCAGTCGTCCACCGAAATGCCGTTCTCGGCATCATCGATAAACACTCGCAGTTTCGAATGGTGACCCTGCGAACGATATTCAATGCCCCAGTATTCGTAGCCGAGACCTTCGACTACCGGGCGCAGAATGTCTTCCAGTTGCTTAAGCTTGGCTGACAAGTTATGCCGTCTCCGTTTTCAAATTTACCGGCCCCAAAAACAAAAAAAGGGCTGTTAATCAGCCCTTTTTACGCACCAGGGCCTGATGCGCCAGGCCCCTTAATCAAAAAGCCCCTAATAATGGGGCTCTTTGTTGCAAGAACTCGCAGGCAGCAAAACCGGTGAACCGCTACCTGCTGACAGACACCTGGCCTGCCAGAAACCCGCAGACTTACGCCCGCCGGCTCCAATATTCGCCGGAGTATAGAGACGCCGAACGAACTGGTCAAGGACTGACCAAAAAAAACGGCCTGGAAATTCCAAGCCGTTTTTTTCTTCTATATGGTGCCCGGGGCCGGACTCGAACCGGCACGGCTTTCGCCACTACCCCCTCAAGATAGCGTGTCTACCAGTTCCACCACCCGGGCAGCACTCTTACTCGAGTTCGGGAAGATCAGACTCCCCGCCCTCGGTTTCGCTGGCCTGCTCGGCATCACCCTCGGCAGCCTGCTCCATCGGCGCGGAGTGACTGGATTCCTCAACCATCGGAATACCAGCTTCACCTGCCACCTCGGCACGCTGCTTGGCGAATACCGCCAGCGAAAAACTCGTTACAAAAAACACGATTGCCAGAATCGTGGTGATCCGGGTCAGGAAGCTTCCGCTGCCCTGGCTACCGAACACCGTCTGCGAGGCACCGCCACCAAACGCTGCGCCAGCGTCTGCACCCTTGCCCTGCTGGATCAGCACAAGACCCACCAGTGCCACGGCGATAACCACGTGCACTACGACTACCAGTGTTTCCATCCAATCCATAACGACTCTCGCGAACCTTTAGCTGTTGGCACCTGCCGGAACCGACCGGCAAATACTCACAAAATCTTCTGCTACCAGCGATGCCCCGCCGATCAAACCGCCGTCAATATCCGGCTCGGCAAAAAGAGCGGCTGCATTATCCGCTTTTACGCTGCCGCCGTAAAGCAGTGAAATGCTTTCGGCCGGCGCACCCATCTCAGCCAGCACCTTGCGAATTGACGCGTGCATGGCCTGGGCGTCTTCGGCGGTAGCGGTTTTACCCGTGCCGATCGCCCAGACCGGCTCATAGGCCACTACAATGCTGCCCCACTGATCACTGCCGACCTTTGCCAGCGCCGCCCTGACCTGGGCGGCAACCACCGCTTCGGCTTGGCCGGCGTCGCGCTGCTCCAGCGTTTCGCCAACACAGACCACCGCAGTCAGACCACACGCCAACAGGCTCTCAACCTTGGCGGCAACGACGTCATCAGCTTCTGCAAACAACTGCCGACGCTCCGAGTGGCCAACCAGGGCAAAAGAGCAACCCAGATCCTGAGCCATGCCTGCGGCGATTTCACCGGTGTAGGCGCCGGATGACCACTGACTCACGTTCTGGACGCCGACGGCGATACGGCTGCCGGCACGCTCCGCAACGTCGCTGACGTACAACGCGGGAGGAACAATAACAACCTCCACACCATTATCAAGCGACTCGACGCCGGACCGGACAGCGCTCACCAGCTGCTGCACAAGGTCTTTCGACCCATTCATCTTCCAGTTTCCAGCTACAATCTTACGGCGCATAACAGTTGCCAAACGTGAGGGAGGGCGAACTATACAGCAGTCCCTCCCATCAGACAACCGGCTGAATTCACGAAATTAAGCGGTGGATTTCTCCACCACTACGGCCAGCTCGTCGGCAATGCGAGCGATGGTATCGGCGTCCTGACCCTCGGTCATCACCCGGATCAGCGGCTCGGTGCCCGAGGCGCGCAGCAGCACCCGTCCGGCTTCGCCCAGCTCTGCCTCCGCTCGACGCACCGCAGCGACGATGTCATCCCGACTGTGGGGATCAAAACGTTCGGCAACCCGCACGTTCACCATGGTCTGGGGCAGCTTACTCATGCTCCGGCGGAGCTCCTTCAGGGATTTGCCGGACTTGTAGACCGCCAGCAACACCTGCAGGGCCGAGACAATACCATCACCAGTACTGGTACAGTCGCGGATGACCATGTGCCCGGAGCCTTCGCCACCGAGCACCCAGTTGTTGGCAATCAGCCGCTCCATCACGTAGCGGTCGCCCACCTTCGCCCGCTCGAATTCAATGCCCTGCTCGCGCAGCGCCAATTCGACACCCAGATTGGTCATCAGAGTACCAACCACGCCACCCTTGAGACGGCCTTCGGCAAATCGCTGGGAGGCGATCACGTACAGCAATTCATCGCCGTCCACTTCGGTCCCGTCGTGATCGACCATCAGCACGCGGTCGCCATCGCCATCGAAGGCAATACCCACATCAGCACCGCGCTCAACCACCGCCTGCTTCAGCGCGCCCAAATCCGTGGAACCGACGTTAAGGTTGATATTCAGACCGTCAGGCTCACCACCAATCACCGAGACCTTGGCGCCCAGCTCTTTGAACACCTTCGGGGCGACGTGGTAGGTGGCGCCGTGGGCGCAATCGAGCACTACTTTCATGCCGTCGAGACTAAACTCGTTGGGCACGGTGCTCTTACAGAATTCAACATAGCGACCCGGCGCATCATCCACGCGGGATGCCTTGCCCAGCTCTTCGGACGCACAGACTTCCAGTGGCTGATCCAGCCAGCGCTCGATTTCTGCCTCGAGGGCGTCGTCCAGCTTGGTACCGGCGGCCGAGAAGAATTTGATGCCGTTATCGTGATGGGGGTTGTGCGAAGCGCTAATCACAATACCGGCTGAGGCCCGGAAGGTGCGGGTCAGGTAGGCAATGGCAGGGGTGGGCATGGGGCCCAGCAACTTCACATCAACGCCCGCGGCGGCCAGCCCGGCCTCGAGGGCCGACTCGAACATGTAACCGGACAGGCGAGTGTCCTTGCCGATCAGCACGCTGTTGCGCTGGCCATCGCGCTTGAACGCCTGGCCAGCAGCCCAACCCAGGCGCAGCATGAATTCAGGCGTGATGGGCGACTCACCCACCCGACCCCGGATACCATCGGTACCAAAGTATTTTCGATCAGACATTAACGCGCCTCCTTCATTGCGGTCACTACCTTGACCGCATCAACCGTTTCTCGGACATCATGCACCCTGAGGATGCTGGCCCCTTTCATGGCGGCTATTGTCGCGGCGGCGAGGCTTGCGGGCAACCGTTCATTTACCTCACGCCCGGTAATGGCACCGAGCATGGACTTTCGGGACATCCCGATCAGCAACGGGTGGCCCAGCACGTGCAGTTGCTCCAGGGCGGCCAGCAACTGCAGATTGTGCTCCAGAGTCTTGCCGAACCCGAACCCCGGATCAAGAATGATGTTTTCCGGGCGCACACCGGCTTGCTCCGCAATGCGCATGCGCTCAGCCAGAAATGAACTCACCTCACGACAGACATTGCGATACTCGGGCCGCACCTGCATGGTGTCCGGCTCGCCCTGAATGTGCATGATGCAGGCGGGAATGTTCGCGTTGGCCACGGCTTCTGGCGCACCGTCCCGCTGTAGGCCGCGCACGTCATTGATCAGACCGGCACCCAGAGCGGCGGCCTCCGCCATCACTTCAGGCGCGCTGGTGTCCACCGACACCACGACATCGAGCTCTTTGGCGATCGCCTCCACGACCGGACACACCCGGTCCAACTCCTCTTGCACCGATACCGGCGTGGCACCGGGGCGGGTGGACTCTCCGCCGACATCGATGAACAGGGCACCATCGGCGGCCATCTGCCGGGCTCGGGCTATAGCGGCCTCGGGCCGATTGTACTGCCCACCGTCGGAGAAGGAGTCCGGCGTGACATTGAGAACACCCATCACGTGGCATCGAGCCATATCCACGCTGCGCCCGGCAAAGTTCATGTCCATAAGGGATCCTGTTTGGGGGGTAACAAAAACAAACGCCGCCCGGGATCCGGACGGCGCATGGGGTCTGCTTACTGCTTAGCGAGGACGGTCAGTGCTCGCCCGCAGGACGACCAACGCTGGGCTCGCGACCGTCGTCCGATCCTTTCGATTCAGACGCCGACTCATCTGCGGTCACCCCGCCGGTCGGGCCACTGTCGCCCCAGCCTTTCGGCGGACGCGGCACCCGGCCTTCCATGATGTCGTCGATCTGGAAGCGGTCGATGGTCTCGTACTTCATCAGAGCATCGGCCATCAGGTCGAGCTTGTCGCGATTGTCGATCAGCAACTGACGGGCCTTCTCGTAGCACTCGTCAATAATGTTGCGAACTTCCTCGTCGATTCGCTGAGCGGTTTCCGGCGAGTAGACAGTTTGCGCCTGACCTGCGGAACGACCCAGGAACGGCTCTTCACTGTCGGTGTCGTACTGCAGTGGGCCGAGTTTCTCGGACAGCCCCCAACGGGTCACCATGTTACGGGCGAGACTGGTCGCGCGCTCGATGTCGTTAGAGGCACCGGTGGTCACACCGTCAAAGCCCAGGGTCAACTCTTCCGCGATCCGACCACCAAACAGACTGCAGATGGAGCTGATCAGGAAACGCTTGCTGTGACTGTACTTGTCCTCTTCCGGCAAGAACATGGTCACACCGAGGGCCCGACCACGAGGAATGATACTGACCTTGTAGACAGGATCATGCTCCGGCACCAGGCGACCGACGATGGCATGGCCGGATTCATGGTAAGCCGTATTCAGCTTTTCCTTCTCGCTCATCACCATGGACTTGCGCTCGGCACCCATCATGATTTTATCTTTGGCGAGTTCGAACTCTTCCATCGACACCAGACGCTGGTTACGACGGGCCGCGAACAGCGCAGCTTCGTTCACCAGGTTGGCCAGATCAGCACCGGAGAATCCGGGCGTGCCACGGGCAATCAGCGCCGGCTCCACGCCGTCCGCCAGGGGCACTTTTTTCATGTGCACTTTCAGGATCTGCTCACGCCCGATGATGTCGGGCAGGCCTACCACGACCTGGCGGTCGAAACGACCGGGGCGCAGCAGGGCCGGATCAAGGACGTCCGGACGGTTGGTGGCGGCAATCACGATCACGCCTTCGTTGCCTTCAAAACCGTCCATCTCAACCAGCAACTGGTTCAGGGTCTGCTCACGTTCGTCGTGACCGCCACCCATGCCGGCGCCACGATGACGACCGACGGCATCGATCTCATCGATAAAGATGATGCACGGGCTCTGCTTCTTGGCCTGCTCGAACATGTCACGTACCCGGGAGGCACCCACACCCACGAACATTTCCACAAAGTCGGAACCGGAGATGGAGAAGAACGGTACCTTGGCCTCGCCAGCAATCGCCTTGGCGAGCAGGGTCTTACCCGTACCCGGCTGACCTACCATCAGAACACCCTTCGGAATGCTGCCACCCAGGCGCTGGAACTTGCTCGGATCCCGCAGGAAGTCGACCAGCTCCTTCACATCTTCTTTGGCCTCATCCACACCGGCCACGTCGGCGAAGGTGGTCTTAATCTGATCTTCGCTCATCAGGCGCGCTTTACTCTTGCCGAACGACATGGGGCCTTTGCCGCCACCGCCGCCCTGCATTTGTCGCATGAAGAACACGAACAGCGCGATGATAATCAGGATCGGGAAGGCGGCTACCAACAGCTGCGTCCACAGGCTCTGGCGCTCCGGCTCCTTACCGATGACCTCGACATTGTTAGCCAGCAGGTCGTCCATCAGTTTGTTATCGGAGACCTGGGGCCGGATTGTCTGGAACTGGGAGCCGTCACCACGGGTACCCTGAATTTCCAGACCATCGATCGTCACTTTGTTGACCTGGCCCTGCTGGACCATCTCAACAAACTGCGAATAGTTAACTTGTTGCCCGCTGGTGGTGGGAGAGAAATTCTGAAACACCATCAGTAGCACGGCGGCTATGATTAGCCAGAGAACCAGATTTTTTGCCATATCGTTCAAGGATCATCACCTGTGAATTGAAGGGCCGCCCGTGGACTACGCCCTTTTCTGACACCTTACACCAATTGTACGCCGGTCCACCAGAAACGGCCCATCCGTATCGGCCTCAGACCGGCCCGCCTATAGTTCGCCGGCATCACCTGCCGGGTCTAAAAACGAGTGCCTTCCCTCATAGTGGGCGCAGAAATTCAAATTACAACGCCCCAGACGTCGACGGGTGCTCCGGAACGCCGGCAGAGCCCTGCCATCGCCTCACGTTTTGAAGTGCACCGACGCCCGCAAGCTACACCAACCGTAAGTGATAATGGCCATTTTTACCCGCAGGCGATCTGGTACAATCCTTCAATTCTATAAAGTTGCAGGCAGCAAAACGCTGACCTTTTGTTAATCGCACCGATAAAGAGATTACATCATGAGTCTTTCACCGGAACAGCGCCGGGAATACCGGGCGATCGCCCACAATCTGAAGCCGGTCATCATCGTTGGTGACAAAGGCCTGTCCGAAGGACTACAGGAGGAGCTCGAGCGCGCCCTCAACGATCATGAACTGATCAAGATCAAGATCGCCAACCCGGATCGCGAAGCTCGCCAGGAAGCGGTCAATGCCCTGTGCGAATCCGCCGGCGCCGAGCTGGTCCAGTCCATCGGCAAGATTGCCGTGATCTTGCGCCGGGCGAAAAAGCCGAATCCAAAATTGTCCAACCTGCAGCGCTACAAAAACTGATAGCGCACCCTCTGCCAAGAGGGATGCACATGGACACAAAAAAAGCCGGCTGGGTTTCCCCAGCCGGCTTTTTTATTGGCATACGTCCAGATCAGACGTATTCCACTTCCTCGATTTCGTATTCCACGGTGCCCGAGGGAACGCGGATCGCCACCACGTCGCCTTCGCTCTTGCCCACCAGAGCACGGGCGATGGGCGAGGAAATAGAGATCTTACCCGCTTTTATGTCCGCCTCGTCCTCACCGACGATCTGGTAGACCACCTGTTCGTCGGTATCCATGTTGAGCAGGTGCACGGTGGTTCCGAAAATCACCTTACCGGAGTTTTCCATGGTGGTGACGTCGATCACCTGCGCGGCCGAGAGTTTGCCCTCGATTTCCTGGATCCGGCCCTCAACAAAGCTCTGCTGCTCACGAGCGGCATGGTATTCGGCGTTTTCTTTCAGGTCGCCGTGCTCACGGGCATCGGCAATGGCCGCGATGACACGTGGGCGATCTTCCGCCTTCAGCTTCTGAAGTTCGTCGCGCAGGCGGGTCTCGCCCGCCTTGGTCATTGGTACTCTGTCAGACATAGTCTCACTTTCCTGCGTGGAGATCCTGGAGGCGACGTACCGTGCGCTCCGGGCCGAACTTAATGGCCCGACAAAAAGCTTCGCCGCCTGCCAGAGTGGTTGTGTAGGTCACCTTGGTCTGCAGCGCGGACTGGCGAATCTGGGCCGAGTCCGAAATTGCCTTGCGACCTTCGGTGGTGTTGATGATCAGTTGAACCTGCCCGTTTTTGATGGCGTCAACGATGTGCGGACGCCCTTCACGGACCTTGTTCATGCGTTCGACTTCGATGCCCGCGGCTTTCAGCGCTTTTGCGGTGCCGGTGGTGGCCACCACTTTAAAGCCGGCGTCGACCAGATCCTGAGCCACCTTGGCGGCACCGGGCTTGTCCACATCGCGCACCGACATAAAGGCGGTGCCCTGAACCGGCAAACGCTCACCCACCGCCAGCGCGGCTTTGGCAAAGGCTTCGTCGAAGCTGTCGCCCAGACCCATCACCTCACCGGTGGACTTCATTTCCGGCCCCAGGATCGGATCCACGGCCGGGAACTTGTTGAACGGGAAGACCGACTCTTTCACGGCATAGTAGGTCGGTACGATTTCCTGGGTGAAGCCCTGGTCGGCCAGGGAAACACCGGCCATCACCCGGGCCGCCACTTTGGCCAGGGACACGCCGATGGCCTTGGACACGAACGGTACGGTCCGCGAGGCCCGCGGGTTCACTTCGATCACGTAGATCTCGCCATCCTGCCAGGCCAGCTGCACGTTCATCAGGCCGATGACGTCGAGTTCGATGGCCATCTTTTTCACCGCCTCGCGCATCTCATCCTGCACCTGCTGGGACAGGGTGTATGGCGGCAGTGAACAAGCGGAGTCACCGGAGTGCACGCCGGCCTGCTCGATGTGCTGCATGATGCCACCGATCACCACGTCTTTGCCGTCGGAGATGGCGTCAATGTCCACCTCAATGGCGGCATTCAGGAAGTGGTCCAGCAGCACCGGGCTGTCGTTGGAGACCAGCACCGCATCGCGCATGTAGCGCACCAGTTCGGTCTCGTCGTAGACGATTTCCATGGCCCGGCCGCCCAGCACGTAGGACGGGCGTACCACCAGCGGGTAGCCGATTTCCCGGGCCGCCAGGATGCCTTCCTCGTGGCTGCGCACGGTGGCGTTGTCCGGCTGCTTCAGACCCAGACGGGTGATCATCTGCTGGAACCGCTCCCGATCTTCCGCGCGGTCGATGGCGTCCGGGCTGGTGCCGATGATCGGCACGCCCGCCGCTTCCAGGCCACGAGCCAGTTTCAGCGGGGTCTGGCCGCCGTACTGCACGATCACGCCCTTGGGCTTCTCAACGTGAACAATCTCCAGCACGTCTTCCAGGGTGATCGGCTCAAAGTACAACCGGTCGGAGGTGTCGTAATCGGTGGACACGGTCTCCGGGTTGCAGTTGATCATGATGGTCTCGTAGCCATCCTCACGCATGGCCAGGGCCGCGTGCACACAGCAGTAGTCGAATTCGATGCCCTGACCGATCCGGTTCGGACCGCCGCCGATGACCACGATCTTGTCGCGGTCGCTGGCGTCCGCTTCGCACTCTTCCTCATAGGTGGAGTACATGTAGGCGGTGTCGGAGGCAAATTCGGCGGCACAGGTGTCGACCCGCTTGTACACCGGACGAATGTCCAGGTCGTGACGAAGCTTGCGCAGGCTGACTTCGGAGATGCCCAGCAGCTTGGCCAGACGAGCGTCGGAGAAGCCCTTGCGCTTGAGACGGAACAGGGTGGCCTGATCGATGTCGGCCTTGCCGGCGGATTTCAGCGCCTGCTCTTCTTTGATCAGATCTTCGATCTGCACCAGGTACCAGGGGTCCACCTTGGTGTGCTGGAACACCTCGTCCACGGTGTACCCGGCCCGGAAGGCATCGCCAATGTACCAGGCGCGCTCGGCACCGGGCACGTTCAGCTCGCGGATCAGGGTTTCCTGGGAATTTTCCGAACTCAGGTCCTCAAGCTTCTCGTCAAAGCCATCGGCACCCACTTCCAGACCGCGCAGGGCTTTCTGCATGGATTCCTGGAAGGTACGGCCAATGGCCATGACCTCACCCACCGATTTCATCTGGGTGGTCAGGCGGGCGTCGGCCTGGGGGAATTTCTCGAAGGTAAACCGGGGAATCTTGGTGACGACGTAGTCGATGCTGGGCTCGAACGATGCCGGGGTGACGCCGCCGGTGATTTCGTTGCGCAGCTCGTCCAGGGTGTAACCCACGGCCAGCTTGGCCGCGACCTTGGCGATCGGGAAGCCGGTGGCCTTGGAGGCCAGCGCCGAGGAGCGGGACACCCGCGGGTTCATCTCGATCACCACCATGCGGCCGGTGTCCGGGTTGATACCGAACTGGACGTTGGAGCCGCCGGTTTCCACACCGATTTCACGCAGAACCGCCAGGGAGGCGTTCCGCATGATCTGGTATTCCTTGTCGGTCAATGTCTGGGCCGGGGCCACAGTGATGGAGTCACCGGTGTGCACGCCCATGGCGTCAAAGTTCTCAATGGCGCAGACAATGATGCAGTTGTCGTTCTTATCGCGAACGACCTCCATCTCATACTCTTTCCAGCCAATCAGGGACTCGTCGATCAACAGCTCGTTGGTGGGCGACAGGTCCAGGCCGCGGGTACAGATCTCTTCGAACTCGTCCCGGTTGTAGGCGATACCGCCACCGGAGCCGCCCATGGTGAACGACGGACGAATGATGCAGGGGAAGCCGATGTCATCGGCCACTTTCCAGGCTTCTTCCATGGTGTGGGCGATGGTCGCGCGCGGGCACTCCAGGCCAATCTTACGCATGGCCTTGTCGAACCGGTCGCGGTCTTCGGCCTTATCGATGGTGTCGGCGTTGGCGCCAATCATTTCCACGCCGTGCTCGGCCAGCACACCGTGCTTTTCCAGATCGAGCGCACAGTTCAGGGCAGTCTGCCCGCCCATGGTCGGCAGCAGCGCGTCCGGCTGCTCTTTCTCGATGATCTTGGCGACAGTCTTCCAGGTGATCGGCTCGATGTAGGTGGCGTCGGCCATGACCGGGTCGGTCATGATGGTGGCCGGGTTGGAATTCACCAGAATCACCCGGTAGCCCTCTTCCCGCAGAGCCTTACAGGCCTGGGCGCCGGAATAATCGAATTCGCACGCCTGCCCGATCACGATGGGGCCTGCGCCCAGAATCAGGATGCTTTTTATGTCTGTACGTTTTGGCATGTCTCGGTAAACCTGTCAGCAACTTTTTGAATTCTTGCGGCGCGAACCACGGCGCCGGTCATTTCCGGGCCGGGCCCGGAATCTCTACCCTCAGGCAGAGCGGGCTTCCATCAGCCGAATAAATTCATCGAACAGCGGCGCCACGTCGTGGGGACCAGGGCTGGCTTCCGGGTGACCCTGGAAGCTGAAGGCCGGCTTGTCGGTACGGCGGATACCCTGCAGGGTGCCGTCAAACAGGGATTTGTGGGTCGCTGTCAGGGTTGCCGGCAGAGACGTCTCATCCACCGCAAACCCGTGGTTCTGACTGGTGATCATCACGGTGCCGTCTTCGGTGTTCTGGACCGGATGGTTGGCACCGTGGTGGCCATGACCCATCTTCATGGACTTGGCACCACTAGCCAGAGCAAGGAGCTGGTGCCCGAGGCAGATGCCAAACACCGGAATGTCCGTTTCGAGAACGTCCTGGATCGCCTTGATGGCGTAGTCGCAGGGCTCAGGATCTCCCGGGCCGTTGGACAGGAACACGCCGTCGGGGCTCATCGCCAGCACATCGGCCGCCGGTGTCTGGGCCGGCACCACCGTGATGTCACACCCGCGGGAAGCGAGCATGCGCAGGATGTTGAATTTCACGCCGTAATCGTACGCCACGACTTTGAATCGCGCCTCACCACGCTCACCGTAGCCGTCGTTCAGTGTCCACTCGCTCTGGGTCCAATTCCAGACCTTGTCGGAGGTGACCTCCTTGGCAAGATCCATCCCCTTAAGGCCCGGGAACGCCTTGGCCAACTCCAGCGCGCGCTCGGCAGTGGCATTCTTGCCAGCGACTACTGCCCCGTTCTGGGAACCTTTATCCCGGAGAATTCGGGTCAGTCGGCGGGTGTCGATGTCGGCGATGCCCACAATGTTATTAGCTCGGAGGTACTCGTCCAGCGTGTCAGTGCTGCGCCAGTTACTGGCGACCAGCGGCAGGTCACGAATAATGAGGCCAGCCGCCTGAACGCGATCGGACTCGACATCCTCTTCGTTCACACCGGTATTACCAATGTGCGGGTAGGTCAGGGTCACGATCTGGCGGGAGTAGGACGGATCAGTCAGGATTTCCTGGTAGCCGGTCATGGCGGTGTTGAACACTACCTCACCGCTGGTTTCTCCGTCAGCGCCAATGGCAGTACCGTAAAACAGGCTTCCGTCTGCGAGTGCAAGGATTGCGGGTGTGCTCAAGGCTTGTATCCTCATCGAGTGGCGTATCGGTTCGTCACGAACAGGAACGCAAGCGCAAATTCAGGTCGCAAAAAAGCGAGAGGGAGTCAAAACTCCGTCCCGCTTTTTGTTGCCCGGGAGCAACTTAGGCCACCTGGACATTTTTTAAACTACGCTTGGTGCAGTTAAACCGCCTTATTGTAAAAAAAGTGCGGCTTTGTGTCCATGCAAAATAACCGGCCAGCCCGGAGACCAGGAGTCACCCTGCGGGGTTATTTCAGCTTGAGCACGTCCTGCATGTCGTAGAGACCCGCCGGCTTGTCCGCCAGCCACAGGGCCGCGCGCATGGCACCCTTGGCAAAGGTCATCCGACTGCTCGCCTTGTGGGTCACCTCAATGCGCTCGCCCTCGGTGGCAAACAGCACGGTGTGATCCCCCACCACATCACCGGCCCGAATGGTCTCGAAGCCGATTTCCTTGCGGGTACGCTCACCGGTAAAGCCTTCACGCCCGTAAACTGCACACTCTTTCAGATCGCGGCCCAGAGCATCGGCAACTACTTCACCCATGCGCAGAGCCGTGCCCGAGGGCGCGTCCTTCTTGTGGCGGTGGTGCGCCTCGATGATTTCAACATCGTAGTCGTCACCCAGCGTGGCCGCCGCGGTGCGCAGAAGGTTCAGCACCACGTTGACGCCTACGCTCATGTTGGGCGCAAACACCACCGGCGCCGACTCCGCCGCGAGGGCCAGTTGCTGCTTTTCAGCCTCCGACAAACCGGTGGTGCCGACCACCAACATCTTGCCATTGGCCTTGCAGAACTCGGCATTGCCCAGCGTCAGATCCGGAAAGGTGAAATCGATGAGCACATCAAAGTCGTCTTTCACCTCTTCCAGCGATCCGGCCATGCGGATGCCGGTTTTACCAATGCCGGTCATTTCACCGGCATCGGCACCGATCAGGCTGCTGCCAGGCTCGACCACGGCCGCGCCCAACTTAAGGCCGTCGGTACCATCCACCGCCTCGATCAATACCTTACCCATGCGCCCGGCGGCGCCGATGATTGCTACCCTCATGATGCGTCGTTCCTTCCGTCCGCCGTCAGAATTTCATCTCGTCGAAGAAGCTTTTGACACCTTCGAACCAGGATGTCTTCTTCGGAGCATGCTGGTTGCCGTCGCCACCGTCCAGTGTTTGCTGGAACTCTTCCAGCAATTCCTTCTGGCGCTTGGTCAGGTTGACCGGCGTCTCAATGATGACCCGGCACAACAGGTCGCCGGCAGAGCCACCGCGAACCGGACTAACACCCTTGTTGCGCAGGCGGAACAACTTGCCCGTCTGGGTCTCCGCCGGAATCTTCAGCTTAACCCGACCATCAAGAGTCGGCACTTCCAGCTCACCGCCGAGGGCTGCATCCACGATGCTGATCGGCACCTCGCAGTAAAGGTTGCGACCGTCACGGGTAAAGATCGAGTGCTCACGCACGGCAATCTGCACGTACAGGTCACCAGGAGGACCTCCGTCCATACCCAGCTCACCTTCACCGGAGAGACGAATACGATCGCCGGTGTCGACACCGGGCGGCACCTTCACCGACAGCGTTTTCTCTTCCTGCACCCGGCCCTGGCCATGGCAGGCCTTACACGGGTTCTTGATGATCTGGCCGGAACCCCGGCACGTCGGACACGCCTGCTGCACGGTAAAGAAACCCTGCTGCATGCGGACCTGCCCCATACCCTTACAGGTACCACAGGCTTCTGGCGTGGAGCCTTTCTCGGCACCGCTGCCATCACAGGTGTCACACTCACGGTGACCCGGAATCTTGATTTGTACGGTCTTGCCCCGTACGGCTTCCTCAAGGTCCAGCTCCAGCGTGTAGCGCAGGTCGGCGCCGCGGGAGGTGCGGCCACGACCACCACCACCGCCGAAGATGTCACCGAAGACGTCCCCGAAGATGTCGGAGAAGCTGGCTCCGCCACCGCCGAAACCACCGCCGCCGGCCTGACCGTCGACGCCTGCGTGACCAAACTGGTCGTAAGCGGCACGCTTGGAATCGTCAGCCAAAACCTCGTAGGCTTCGCTGGCCTCTTTGAACTTGTTCTCGGCGTCGGTGTCATCCGGGTTACGGTCGGGGTGATACTTCATCGCGAGCTTACGATAGGCTCGCTTGATTTCCTTCTCGTCCGCATCCCGGGAAAGACCGAGAATTTCGTAATAATCGCGCTTGGCCATGCTAAAAAACCCTGTTTTTTAAACGCGGAAAACGCGGGGGTGTCCCCGCGTTTTCCAACCGTCTGATGTACGTCAGATTTACCGCTTGTCGTCGTCTTTGACTTCTTCAAACTCGGCATCGACGGCGTCGTCAGACTGCTGACCCTGGGCTTCTTCCTGCCCGCCGGCCTGCTGCGCCTGATCAGCCTGATCCGCGTACATCTTCTGAGCCAGCTCAGAGGACACTTCGGTCAACTTCTGGGTTTTGGCTTCGATGTCGTCCTTGTCGGAACCAGCCAGCGCTTCTTCCAGCTCTTTGATGGACGCTTCGATAGACTCTTTCTCGCTGTCGCTAACCTTGTCGCCAGCTTCAGTCAGAGTCTTGCGAACCGCGTGCACCATGGCGTCGCCCTGGTTGCGAACCTGAACCAACTCTTCGAACTTGCGATCTTCGTCGGCGTTGGCCTCGGCGTCCTGCACCATCTTCTCGATCTCATCGTCGTTCAGGCCGGAAGAGGCCTTGATCACGATGGACTGCTCTTTGCCAGTCGCCTTGTCTTTCGCCGACACGTTCAGGATGCCGTTGGCATCGATGTCGAAGGTAACCTCGATCTGAGGCACACCGCGCGCCGCCGGCGGGATGTCGGCCAGATCGAAACGGCCCAGCGACTTGTTCTGGGCGGCCTGCTTACGCTCACCCTGAACCACGTGGATGGTTACCGCTGTCTGGTTATCATCCGCAGTGGAGAACGTCTGCGACTTCTTGGTCGGGATCGTGGTGTTCTTGTCGATCAGCGGAGTAGCCACACCACCCATGGTTTCGATACCCAGGGTCAGCGGGGTTACGTCCAGCAGCAACACGTCCTTCACGTCGCCAGACAGTACGGCGGCCTGGATGGCAGCACCCATTGCCACGGCTTCGTCCGGGTTAACGTCCTTGCGAGCTTCTTTGCCGAAGAACTCTTTAACCTTTTCCTGCACCAGCGGCATGCGGGTCTGACCACCGACCAGGATCACCTCGTCGATCTCACCGGCTTTCATGCCAGCATCCTGCAGGGCCACTTTACACGGCTCAAGGCTGCGCTGAACCAAATCTTCCACCAGCGACTCGAGCTTGGCGCGAGTCAGCTTGACGTTCATGTGCTTCGGACCGGACGCATCTGCGGTGATGTACGGCAGGTTCACGTCGGTCTGCTGGCTGCTGGACAGCTCAATCTTGGCCTTTTCACCAGCTTCCTTCAGACGCTGCATCGCCAGAGAATCGCCACGCAGGTCGATGCCGCTGTCTTTCTTGAACTGGTCGGCCAGGTATTCAATGATCTTAAGGTCGAAGTCTTCACCACCCAGGAAGGTGTCGCCGTTGGTGGCCAATACTTCGAACTGGTGCTCGCCGTCCACATCAGCGATCTCAATGATCGACAGGTCGAAGGTACCACCGCCCAGGTCGTATACGGCTACGGTACGATCACCGCTCTTCTTGTCCAGGCCATAGGCCAGGGCTGCTGCGGTCGGCTCGTTGATGATCCGCTTCACTTCCAGACCAGCAATCTTACCGGCATCTTTGGTGGCCTGACGCTGGCTGTCGTTGAAGTATGCCGGCACGGTGATAACCGCCTCGGTTACTTTCTCGCCCAGGTAGTCTTCTGCAGTCTTCTTCATCTTCTTCAGAACTTCTGCAGACACCTGCGGCGGTGCCATCTTCTCGCCCTTCACCTCAACCCAGGCGTCGCCGTTGTCGGCCTTAGCAATCTTGTACGGCACCATCTTGATGTCTTTCTGAACCACGTCGTCTTCAAAACGACGACCGATCAGACGCTTGATGGCGTACAGGGTGTTGTGCGGGTTGGTGACCGCCTGACGCTTGGCCGACTGGCCAACCAGGGTCTCGCCATCGTCGGTGTAGGCGATGATGGACGGGGTGGTGCGATCACCCTCGGCGTTCTCAATAACCTTTACCTTGTCACCATCCATGATGGCGACACAGGAGTTTGTGGTTCCCAGGTCGATACCAATAATCTTGCTCATTGAATCACTCCAATTCTTCTGAATACTTTCCCCGGGGAGTTCGCCCCGGCTTCGGCCATTTACTGGCTATATTGGCGCTTTAATCGGCTTTTCAAGCCTGCTCATCAATTTTTGGTGCGTCTTCGGCTTTCGCCACCATCACCATGGCCGGACGAACAACGCGACCGTTCAGCAGATAGCCTTTCTGCACAACCGCCACCACGCTGTTGGGCTCAGCGTCGGGAGCCGGCACCATCGACATGGCTTCATGCTGCTGCGGGTCGAACGGTTCGCCCACCGGATTCAACTGCTCAACGTTGAACTTGCCAAGGCTGTTCATGAACAGATTCAGGGTCATCTCGACGCCTTCGCGAATGGACGCCACCAGCTCGCCGGCGTTGTCATTGCCTTCGGTGCTCTCCACGGCCTTCTCAAGGCTGTCGGCCACCGGCAGCAACTCCTTCACGAACTTCTCGAGCGCGAACTTGTGGGCTTTCTCCACATCGATCTCGGCGCGCCGGCGCACATTCTGCATTTCGGCCTGGGAGCGCAACATCTGTTCCTGCGCTTCCTTCACCTGGGCACGCAGTGCCTCCACTTCAGACACTTCACCCTCGACGGCTTCGTCTTCCACCTGCGCCTCTTCGGCAGCAGCTTCGGTGGCTTCCTTCAGCTCGTCTTCCACCTGTTCGTTGCGGTTCTCGTCAGTGCTCATGACTTCTCCTGCTAGCTTTTCGACGGCCAACCTCAGGACGGCCGATTCAACATGACTTCCGACCGCAGCGAGCCGGAAAAATATAGATGCGAACCGATATGGGGCCCCTACTGCAGGTTTCAACCACCCGGAAACGCAATCGGTGAGAAATTCACCACCTGAGCAATTTGCAAACAGGAAAAACCCTGTATATATTCACAGTCACTGTATGAACACACAGTAGTTGATCCAGCGCTCTGCCGGATCAAACAGCGCAGTATTTCGAAGGACGCGGAGGTTTTCTGCATGCTCACACAGCTTACGGTTTCCAATTACGCCATCGCCGAACGGGTGGAACTTCAGTTCAACAAAGGCATGACCGCGCTGACCGGCGAAACCGGTGCCGGTAAGTCCATTGTTCTGGATGCGCTCGGCCTGGCCATGGGCGGGCGGGCCGACGCAGGCGCAGTCCGCCACGGCGCCAAGCGGGCCGACATCACCGCCACGTTTGATGTCGCCAACATTCCGGAAGCCGGCGAGTGGCTGGAGCAGCACGAACTCGATGACGACAGCGATTGCATCCTGCGCCGGGTGATCAGCAAGGACGGCCGCTCCCGCGCCTACATTAACGGCCAGCCCTGCCCGCTCGCGCACCTGAAAGATCTGGGCGGCCTGCTAATGGACATCCACAGCCAGCACCAGCACCAGTCACTGCTGCGCAAAGAAACCCACCGCAAACTGCTGGATGAATTCGCTGGCGTGGAATCCCTGGCCGCCGACACTCACGCCGCATTCAAAGCGTGGAACCAGACACGCCAGCGCCTGACCGAGCGCCAACAGAACGCCGACGAAACCGAAGCCAAGCTGCAACTGCTGCGCTACCAGGTGGAAGAACTGGACCGACTGGCCCTGGAAGACGGCGAGCAGGATCAGCTGGAAGCGGAACAGGCCCAACTGAGCCAGGCCGATACAGTGCTGCACAGCAGCCACCAGGCCGCACTGCTGTGCACCGAAGAAGACACCAGCGCCGCTGGCCTGGTACGTCAGGCACTGCAACAGCTGGAACAGCTCCCGGTAGAAGTACCGGCCCTGGCAGACACACTGCAGATGCTGCACGAAGCGCAGATCCAGATCAGCGAGGCCGGCGACAACCTGCGCCGGTTCGTGGATGACTACGAAGCCGATCCGGCCCGACTGGCGGAGGTGGAGGAGCGTCTCAGTGCGATCTTCCAGATGGCCCGCAAACATCGCATCGGCCCGGAAGAACTGCCGGAGCTGCATCAGCGCCTGAACGCAGAACTGGCGGAGCTGGATGGTGGTGCCGGCAGCCTGGAACAACTGGAAGCCGAGCTGGACAACCAGCGTGCCCAGTTCGACGCCCTGGCCACCAAACTGACCGACGCACGCGAAAAAGCTGCGGTGGAGCTGGACCAGCGCATCGCCAGTGAGCTGGCGCAGCTGAGCATGCCGTCCATGCAGTTCGTCACCCATTTGAACCGCAACAGCAACGACGAACCGGCACCCCACGGGCAACAGGACATCGAATTCCTGGTTAGCGCCAACCCGGGCCAGCCAGCTCGCCCGCTGGCCAAAGTAGCCTCCGGTGGTGAACTTTCCCGCATCAGCCTGGCCATTCAGGTGGTCGTGGCCCAGACCTCAACCACACCAACACTGGTGTTCGACGAGGTGGACGTAGGCATTGGTGGTGGTACCGCCGAAGTGGTGGGCCGCCTGCTGCGCAGTCTGGGCAGCAATGGACAAGTCCTGTGCGTGACGCACCTGCCGCAAGTGGCAGCCCAATGCCACCAACACCTGTTTGTCAGCAAATTTACGGAAAGCGATGCCACCTTCTCGAAAATCGAGACACTGGACGACAAGGGCCGGATTGATGAAGTGGCGAGAATGCTGGGCGGGGTTGATATGACTGAACACACGATTGCGCATGCCCGGGAGATGTTTTCGAAGGGCCAAGCGACCCATCACTGAATCGCAAGCACACACTATCCCCTCTCAATCCTGAGAGCTGTTTGGGGCGGGCTGATACCCGCCCCTTTTTTTGCTTATTCTTTAATCGGCTTTACGTACAGAATGAGGCTGTGATCCACGATTTCATAACCGTGCTCACGGGCAATCTTTTGCTGGCGCTCTTCGATGACTTCGTCAACGAACTCAATGACCTCGCCAGTCTGGGTGCAGACCATGTGATCGTGATGGTCGTTGCCGGCCATCTCGAACACCGCATGACCACCCTCAAAATTATGACGCAGCACCAGGCCGGCCGCCTCGAACTGGGTCAGTACCCGGTAAACGGTTGCCAGGCCGACGTCGTCGCCCTGCTCCAGCAGCTTCTTGTACACATCCTCGGCACTGAGGTGATGGTCTTCGGAATTCTCCAGAATGTTGAAGATTTTCACTCTCGGCAGAGTAACTTTCAGACCGACTTTGCGTAGTTCGGTGTTTTCAGATGACATGTTACGATTCACTCTTTGGTGTGTCTCTCGGCTTCCGGTATGATGAAGCCGCCTTGAAACGGTTACCCCGTGCCACACCTGCCTTCGGCAGGCGATTTTAAGATAGAGGATTTCCCCCCGCGATGCAAAAGCTCACAGCTCTCATTCTCACTCTCATCCTCGGCGGATGTGCCTTCCCTGGCGTCTATAAAATCAACGTCCAGCAAGGCAACATTGTGACCGATGAAGAGCTGACCGCACTGACCGAGGGCATGCCTCGCAGCCAGGTGCACGCGGTGATGGGAACACCGTTGATGTTGAACCCGGTTGACCCGTCCCGGGAGTATTACGTGTATACCTTCCAACGCCGGGGTGGCGACATCAAGGAACAGCGCATCATCGTGTACTACAACGACGACAGCTTTTCGCACTACGAGGCTCAGCTGCTGGAAGAAACGCCGGCTTACTGAGCCTGACGCCCTCGACCAGCCTCGGCAGCAGTTACCCCTTCTTCTTGGCTCGGTTCAGACGCGCCTGCTTGGGATCGATCTTGAGCGGGCGGTAGAGCTCCACTCGATCACCCTCCCGCAAGGGGTGCTCGGCCGGTTTCTTGATAACCTTGCCAAAAATCCCCATGTCGATGGTGTCCGGGTCGATCTCCGGGAAAATATCGACAATACCCGACAGCTTCACCGCTTCCACCGCCGTGGTCCCCTCGGGCACCTTCAGCGGCACGATCTCCTGCCGATCCGGCCGGGCAAAGGCCACTTCCACCGTTGGCATCACACCGCTCCCTGGTACAGCTGGTCCGCGCGCTTGCAGAACGCATCCACCATGGTCGTCGCGGCCTGACTGAACACCGAACCGAAGGCCATACGCGACAGCGAACCACTGAACTCGAACTGCAGCGACAGGATCACCTTGCAGGCATTGTCGTCCAGCGGCTTGAAGTGCCAGCGGCCGCTCAGGTTGCGGAATGGCCCATCCACCAGATTCATCTCGATGGCTTCCGGCATCTGCAGCTGGTTGCGGGTGGTCAGGGTATGGCGTACGCCACCCTTGGCGATTTCCATAGACGCGGTGATCTGCTCGGCGTTCTGCTCATGGATTTCCGTGCTGGCGCACCACGGCAAGAATTCCGGGTAACGGGCCACGTCGTTTACCAGGTCAAACATGCGCTCGGCGGAGTGCATGACTAAGGCTGTTTTATCGATCTGATGGGGCATTGAAACCGACGGTCCTGCTGACAGACTGGATGATGGCAAAGTTTCTGGTGACAGATACGCTCAGCGCGGGGGCGGCGATCTGTCAGACACTATGATAAAGGATCTCGCCGTCTTTGGGGGCATTTTCCCCGGCCTCTCCGCCGCCAGAAGACTCATCGGGGGCCGGCGCAGGCCCGGTGCCGGCATTTTCCTCGGGCAGCTGTCCGCCTTCATTGGTGACCGCGGAGCCGGGGGCCGGCTCCTCCAGGAGCGCATCGTCACCCGGTTCCAGCAGCACGGTCGCCGGCTGGCCGCACCAGATGCCATCGCTGCCGGATTCGCACAGATTGGTGAGCGAGAAGGCGGTGTATTGGATACCGATATAGGCGACCACCACTGGCAACACCAGGCGCATAACATAGTACCAGATACCGGCAAACAGCGCCGGCGCGCGCCCCAGGATCTGGGACGACATACTTCGCGTCAGGCGCCAGCCGGTGAACACCGAAATCAGGATGGCAACCGCCGGAATCATCAGGCCGCCGGTCACCAGCTCCAGCCAACGAAACACTGTGGCCCCGGCCATGCGATCCCCAGCCCACACATTGAACGACAGCAACGAGGCCAGTCCGGCAAACCAGGCCGCCAACCCAACGATCAACGCCGACCAGCCCCGAGGCGCGCCCGTCCACTCCCGAAACCAGCCCACCACCGGTTCCATCAAGGCGAGGGAGGTGGTCCAGACAATCATCACCGTCATCATGAACACCACGGCAATCACAAACTGACTGGCCGGGAATTCCGCCAGGGTCACTGGCAATGACACAAACAGCAGACCAAACCCGCGCTCACCATCGAAGCTGGTGCCGTTGGCCGCGACCGCAAAGATCATCAGCCCGGCAACTATGGCCACCAGGGTATCCATCAGCACCACCGCCAGGATTGATCGTTTCAGCCTCGTGCCCGGCGCAGTATAAGCCCCGAAGATGGCCCACACGCCCATACCGAGCCCGAGGGTGAAAAAGGCGTGAAACAGTGCCGCAGTGAAACTCGACAGCGTGAGGTCTTCAGGGTGGGTTTCCAGGATGTGGTACACGGCGCCATCGATCTGGCCCTGCCAAACCGCCAGCGCAAACAGTGACGCCATCAACAGCAGGGTGCCCGGCACCACCACACGCAGGGTTCGCTCGATACCATTAACCACCCCCTGCACCGAGACCCAAATCACCAGCATCAGAAACAGCGCGTGCCAGGCCATAAAAATTCGGTATTCCCGGGGGTCGGACACCAGCCCCGCCAGGATTTCCGTGGCACCGGCCTGATCGATATCGGCAAACCGGCCCACGGCACCGAAGAAGACATAGGCCAGGGCAATGGCCCCAAACACCGCGGTAAACGACAGCACCAGAAACGCAGCCAGAATGCCCAACCGCCCCACCAGCAACCAGGCGTGGGACGCCTTGGTGCTACGTACAAACCCGTCGAGCGCCAGCACCAACCCGTGCCTGGAATGCCGGCCCAAGGCGGCTTCGGTCACCATCAGGGGCAGCGTGACCAACAACAGGCAGGCGAGGTACAGCAAAACGAACAGACCGCCACCGTGCAAGCTGGCCAGATAAGGGAATTGCCACAGGTTGGCGAGGCCGACGGTGGCACCGACCGCAGCCCAAAAAAAGGTTGATTTACGGGTGAAAGACCCGATATGTGTCTGATACGGCGTAGGCATTCGAGTCCCTGAGCGATTCTGGCCTGACATTGTAGCTGATGGATTCGCGGACGCACGAACCGCCGCACCACATCACGGTGATTTCGTGACCGCCCCGGCACTCCTGAGCTACAATGCCGCCTTTGCCGGCCGCGCAGCCGGCCCACACGTTCATTCGTCCGACCCCGGATTATCTGATTCATGAGCAAGAAAAAGCCCGGAACGCCGAGCAGTACCATCGCCCTGAATAAAAAGGCGAAACACGAGTATCACATCGAGGAACGCTTCGAAGCCGGCCTGTCTCTGCTCGGCTGGGAAGTGAAATCCCTGCGTGCTGGCAAAGCTCAGCTGGTGGATGCCTACGTGTTGCTTAAAAACGGCGAAGCCTGGCTGCTTGGCTCGCACATCACTCCCTTGAGCACCGCCTCAACCCACGTGATTGCAGACCCAACCCGCACGCGCAAATTGCTGCTGCACGCCAAGGAAATTGCCAAGATCATCGGCAAGGTAAACCAGACCGGCCACACCTGCATTCCCCTGGCCTTGTACTGGAAGAAGAACAAGGTGAAGTGTGAGATCGCGCTGGTAAAAGGCAAGAAGCAGTTCGACAAGCGAGCCACCGAGAAAGAACGGGACTGGAACCGCCAGAAGCAGCGCATCATGCGCGAAGCCCAAACCTGATCAGCGGTTACACACTCTCGCCCAGAAGCACCCATTAGACGCCCCGTACCGCCTGAGTGGCCACCTCTTTGCGTCGCTCAGGTATGTCGCAACCGCACACTCTTTGCACAATAATTAAACAGGCCTATACTCGTCGATCCCGAGGTCTTGCAAAGGGAGTGCAAATGTCCCTCACCACCAGTTCCCCCCGTACCACGATGACGCCCGTCGACCGAGCGTGGCTACGCATGGACACCCCGGAAAACCCGATGATGATCTGCAGTGTGCTGGCGCTGGACCGCCCCATCTCTGTGAATCACCTCAGGCGCATGCTGGAGGAACGCTTTCTCCGATTCCGGCAATTCCGGCAGCGCGTCATCGACACGGGTGAGCGTGCCTACTGGCAAGACGACCCCTCGTTCGATCTCGACAACCACCTGCATACCATCGCCCTGCCCGGCAAAGCGGACAAGGTCCAACTGCAAAAACTGGTCAGCGACCTGAACAGCACCGCGCTGGATTTTCGGCGACCGCTCTGGCAAATCCACTACATAGACAACTACGAGGGCGGCAGCGCGCTTCTAATTCGCATCCACCATTGCATTGCCGATGGCATTTCCCTGGTGCGGGTGATGCTGTCGCTCACCGACCGAAGCCCGGAACCCAAGCTGCAAAAACTGGCCAACCACCCGGCCAAGGTGCTGCCGGAACGCTCCTGGCTCCAGCGCGGCCTTAACCGGCTGGTGGACAACCTGCAGACGGCCGCCTATCAAACCCGGCTGTTTGCACAGTCGGTTCGGGAGGATCCGAATTATCCGGTCAAACTGGCCTCCACCGCCGGCAGCGTCACCCTCGATCTTCTAAAGCTGGGCCTGATGCCTGCGGAACCCGAGACCGGCCTTCGCCAACCCCTGTGTGGCCGCAAACGGGTCGCCTGGGCCGAACCGCTGGAGCTGGCCGAGGTCAAAGCCTGCGCCCGAGCCCTCGGGGGCACCATGAACGACGTGCTGATGTGCACCGCCACCGGCGCCCTGCACCGGCACTTCAAAGCCAACGGTGAAGCCATTCCCGATTGCGGATTGCGGGTGGCGGTTCCCTTTAATCTGCGGCCCCTGCGCCAACCCATCGAGGACCTGGGCAACAAGTTTGGTTTGGTGCTGGTGAGTTTGCCGGTGGAGGTACAGGACCCGTACATGTGCTTCCGGCAGGTGCAGGAGAACATGAACCGGCTCAAGCGCTCTTACCAGGCCCAGGTGACCTACAGCCTGCTGGATATCTTCGGCCGCGGCCCGGACGCCCTCGAACGTAGAGCACTGAACCTGCTCAGCAACAAGGCCTCAGCCGTGCTCACCAACGTACCCGGCCCGAAAGAACCGCTGTACCTGGCCGGCGGCAAAGTGACCCAGCCCATGTTCTGGGTGCCCCAGAGCGGCAGTATCGGCATCGGCATGAGCATCTTCAGCTACGCCGGCACCGTGCAGTTCGGCATTACCGTGGACAAGAACGTGCAGGCAGACCCGAACGCGGTCATGACCTACTTCCATGAGAGCTTCGACGCCCTCTGCCACGTGGCCCTGGCCGGCCGGCGTGATGCGCTGGAACGAAAGGCAGGCTAACCCGGATAAGTACAAGTACCCGCAACAAAAGCACCACGAGAGCAAACAAGCCTTGAAGTACGGCAAACCGGACACATATACTGTCGGTAAGGGGACGACATGGCTTCGACGCCGGTGGCGAACCCTTGAGTGCATGTCGAGATGGCAGCGAATCTCGTTAATCCAAAGCTGCAACGCAATAGTCGCAAACGACGAAAACTACGCACTAGCAGCGTAAGCTGCTAGTCGTCCTGACTGGGTCGCCCGTAGCCCAGAAGCACCATCTCAGGACGTCATCGCTTACGGGATGCTCCGTTACCCAGAGCTCACTGGCTAACGGCTAAGATATAAAGAGATCGCTTCTTGCACCCTGACCTTCGGGTCGCTTGAAGTTAAATTAATAGAGGGACACTATGCATGTAGACTCTCAAGGTTGAGTACTGGCGGACGCGGGTTCAATTCCCGCCGTCTCCACCAACTACCCAGAGAAAAGCCCCTGATTTCAGGGGCTTTTTTTTTGCTCAGAATAATGCATCCTTGAATGTGTCCACGACCTGACTACAGCGATGCTCCTTCATGAAAATATGGCAGCCCCTCACAGCCGACTGCACACTATTCCGTTCATCGGCCTTTCAACTGACAGTCCTAATCTTTGGGTTGATAGCCGTCTTTTACGCGGGCATATCATTTAAGGAGTCAGAAGCACCAGAGTCAGGCCTCCTAACTAAAGCTTACATCAGCTACCTTTACCTGAACCTAAGCAAGCCAGCGCTAATAGTCGGACTATCTCTGCCGCTTCTTGGCCTAATCGCGAGTCATTTGCGGTCTATTCAAACTATCAACCAAATCGAAACTCAAGAAAAGCAAAACACCTTTTCTAACTACTCGAAACATCGTGAGTTTTTCTTTGAGTTTTTTAAAGACGAGCAGCTTTTTACAAAAGAATCATCACTAGCGATCAAAGCATATGAGCTCTACGCCCTACTTTATCCGAACGCGAAGGAAGGAGAGTTAGAGCCAATGACGACCGCAATTCCCGCGTTAGAGAAACTTAGGTGCGCTGCATTGGATATTTATGCTGAAGCCTGGAACGTTTACTGGAGAACAGAGACGACCCCTCCAGACCTTCAAAAAGCCGTGGACCAGCATGTTCAAGTATTAACTGAACACTTGCAAATGCAAGAGAGGTTCTTCCAGCCGGGTTCCAGACTGGCCGACATTTCGGAACGAATTACACGTCTAAGAGTCACCCACGATGACCTTTTTACCGCATCAAATTTTTACACTTACAACGATTGTTCAATGCTTTTCGACCGGCTCGCCGATGTGATGAAAGTGGCAGATGAGCATCTCAGAGATGTGCTAAAACAGCAAAATATACTTGCACAACTTTTTGATACTCCAGAGAACAGTACAAGTATACCGTTTGCAAATTCTGATTTTGTTCGAAACGGACTAGTCGAATTTTTGTCATCCGGTGTTGACGACAAACTGGGATATATAGAGAACCGCTTGATGGAGCACCCGCAGCGCCACGGGATCATGAAGGTTCTCAGGAGCCTGGCCGACGAAGCCAAAAATTAGAAAGAAAGCCGAAGCGTTAACACGCTATCCAAATGACTTGGGTGCAAATGGGCATAACGCATTGTCATAGAGATACCGGAGTGCCCCAACACTTTCTGGAGCCTGCCAAGGCAGAGAAGGCACACTTGTAAAGTCTAAATTTCTCAGTATTTACAGGTCGACGACAAAACCTATAACCCGTGAGTACTACTGATGAATTTGTCCAACAAGGAAATCCCTAAAGGAGATAATCATGGCAGATGAAAAAATCACGATAGAAGGGGAAGCAAGAGTTGCTTTCGATCTTATGAAAGCTATCGCTGTTAAGGAACAGGAAAGTACCGAGCGAAAGAGCGATCCAAGAAAATACTATCTAAAACTCTACGCTCAAAGCATTGCAGTGGTTAGGGGAGCATCAGCAGCAAGCATATTAGATGATTGATAAAAAGGCGGCCTTAGCCGCCTTTATTTAAGCCACTTGAGAGGAAAACCCTTGGGATCTAACGTTAATTGCTTCTGCAATAACTCTGAGTACAGCGGGAGAAGCACCAACAATATTTAAAGAATCAAGGACCTTATCGACACCGAACTGCATGACAAGAACACCAAACAGTTCGTCGGCATAAGAGGAGGAAATAGAAACCACCGATGACAGATCGTAAACAACAACAGAGCCGTTACGAATAGCAGTCACCAGACGCTCCCGCTCAACCAACGCTGAAGACCGAGAAGCCAGAGAGTTACCAGCTATAGTATATTTTTTGGTAGTCATTTTATCCCCCTAACCGCTTCATAATCGCGGACACCTGCTCGTCAGGCTCTGAATACTCCTTGTACAACTCATCCTCGTACAATCTGCACGATATAGCAACACCTTCCCAGTGAGGGCCGGTATTGTACACAGTTTGACCATCGGGCTCCAACGTCATACGCCCTTCCCCACTCACTAAAGTCAGCCTACCCCGGTAAGTCCGTATAAGCTCCGTCAACTTCCAAAGACCCAAACCTTGGTGATTGACCTTGCTAGTCGTTCGAGGAACGGCATCCCCGTAAGGAGCGCCGCCAATAACGTCATCTGGCAAGGACTGCGCCCAGAAGTCATCCTCATCAGCATGCTTAGTAGAGTTATTCTTTTGTACGCACCATTCAATAGCTTGGACGTCATCGTCAACATTCCGACCACACCTTTTTAGCTCACGAAGAAAACCAAGTCCTGTATCAGCTAACGCAAACTCAATTGCAGGACGTCCTTTGTTATCCCATTTCTGGGCCATTGAGACACCTGTAGACATGCCATGAGCCCACACATTGTCATGGAGTTCACCGATCACATTGAACAGATCCTGTGGACCGGATGCGTCTGGATCAGCAAGCATCTCTCTAATGCAACTAACGATCTGGTGAGTAGCCGTATCGGTAGAATCCAAACAGTCAAGGCGAGTTAAAGGTGAGTAGTTCTTCCCTGCGTTTTTCCGAGCGAATTGGTAATCATCCTGATCATAGACACAATCGCTAAAACCGATTGCAGATGAGTAGCCTTGGAGCGAAGAATCAGGAAAGTAAACCTTATCAGTGGGGATCTTTCCCTTCCTAGCAAAACTAGCTAAGACAACCCACCCTCCTGGAGTAACGAAACCTTTTGGAATATAAAGCGCATCTTCTTCTGAATTATCACCGATCTCATCAAGCGCTTTTACCAAATCAATTTGCATGGAGAATCCCTAATTCAAAATTAAAAAAGCATACTGAATAGAGGGTTAATTATCTAGGGAGGCAATCACGACGGAAACACACAGAACTCTCTCTGGAGTCACACCACTATGCAGGTGACGCGCTCGCCAGACATCCTTGCCGGCGGTGAGTCACTGGTATTCCTATCCAGATGACTCGACATCTATTTTGATGAAGACGAAGAATAAAACTACCAGAACTAACTAAGTTCTTTGCAAAATAACCGGGACAGATATATTTATTACGGGCTGTACCGCCCTGCAACCGAATTACCCATGAATTCGGCCATTGCATAAAGACACCGCTTTCGCCAATTGCCGTCTTTGAGGTTCACGCCGATGGAATGGACCCATAGAGGGATCAAACGATTCAGGGTTGGATTGTCAGCTTTCGAAAGATCCCACACCCGCCCTTACTGCCCAAGCAAGCACTTCCTCGAATACTCCAAACTTACGTCCCTTCTCTCCCCCCGCAACCGATTCACATAATGAGCAGACCCGCCTGCCCTGAGCAATGAATCATAGTGATCAATCCGTTCTCGAATACGCTCACAGTAAGCCTCACGCTTACGTTTTTCGTCAGCTTGGCGCCTTTCTGCGCGCTCGCGTTCCTCCTGCACTCTTTGCTTTTCAGAACGGGAGCGGGAGGGCTGAGACGATGCGCTGGCGAGGCTGACTACATTGCTACTGTCTCGGCCAGAAAAACGTTCGTACCGCTTACAAGCCTGATCTCGGTAGGCCTTGCTTTGCGAGGAACGGTCTTTTTCATATTCAGCATTCCAAAACCGGCACATTTTCAAACTCGATACGATGGCTGACCGAGAATGCCCAACATCAGGCTCAGGTTTTGGCTCTTCGAGATTTGAGCTTCGGCTCGGAAGCTCACTCGAGAGTCTGGGAGTAACCCTCATGGGCTGCATGTTCGACAGCCGCGGTTGAACGAAATCGTGCGGGGGGACTTTTTGACGATGCGAATCCATTGGCGCCAAGACCAGCGACTGAAGCCCGAATTCGTACAGCAGCATTTGGCCCTGATCCGATTTCAGCAGCGCATAGGCGCCGATGACGAGCCCAATCGTTATGATGTTTGCTAAGAGTACAGCTAGAACGACTCCTGAAAACCTCAAAATCAGCTCCCTTGACGTTGAAATCACGCTTCCTTGTGATATGCATACTAACTACCTCAACAAGGAATACAGAGGGATTTTTGGTAACAGAAGGTCTCTAAACCTAACAACGTTGCTAAGCCTCTCGAAAAAGCCCCGGTTTCCGGGGCTTTTTTCGTTCTAGCACCTCGCCTAGCTGAACGAATCCACCTTCCGCTCGCGCTCCCACGCCCGGTAATCCTCGAGCGCCATGGGTTTGGCGTGGTAGAACCCCTGCACCAGGTCGGCGCCCATTTGTGCCACCAGTTCCTGCTGGCGCTCGGTCTCAACGCCTTCGACGGTCACGGTCAGCTCCAGGGCGTGAGCCATTTTGATCATGGAGCTGAGTACGGTGCGGGCGTGGTGGCTGTCTTCCAGGTTGGTGACGAAGGCCCGGTCGATTTTCAGGCCGGTGAGGGAGAGTTGCGACAAGTACTGGAACGAGGAGTAGCCGGTGCCGAAGTCGTCCAGGCTGACTTTGAAGCCTTGCTGCCGGAGCCGTTCGATGGACTGCTTGGCGTGGACCGGGTCGTCGATGAGGGCGCCTTCGGTAATTTCGATTTCCAGCCGGCTTGGGTTAACGCCATACAGAGAGACAATTTCGCCCAGGTTCTGGATCAGGGCGTCGTCCCGCAGATTCTTGGTGGAGAAGTTGACGCTCACAGCGGAGAGCTTGAACTGTTCCATGTCTTCGCAGGCTTTGCGGATCACGAAGCGGGTAACCGGTTCGATCAGCGTGGTGCTTTCCACTTTCGGTATGAAGATGCCGGGCAACACCATTTGCCCATCATCGTAAATCCAGCGGAGCAGTCCTTCACTGCCCATATGCTGGCCGGTTTTCAGGCAGAGTTTCGGTTGATAGAACAGGGTGAACTGATTTTTCGCCAGGCCCTCTCGAACCCGTGAGACCAGCTGCACCCTTGCTGCGGTTTTGCGGTCCAGACTGGCGTCATAGCGTCGGTAAAAGCCACTGGAATCAAGGGCGGCGTAGAGCCCTGTCTTGGCCCGATTGATCACCAGCCCGGATTCGACGTCGTTACGATCCACAAAATAACTGCCGGACACCAACTGCACCCGCAAGGGGATGCCCCCGACTTCCGATTCCTCTTCCCCGACCTGGCGGATGCGTGTTGCCACAGCATCCACCTGCTCTGGCGATTCCGCCAGAAATAACACCAGCAACTCTGAGTTGCTGAACCGGTAAACCCGCTGCTCCACCGCCAACGCATCCTTGATTTTTTCAGCCACGGATTGAACCACTTTTTCCGCCGTGCCACTGCCCATAGCATCAATAATCTCCCACAGGTCCTGCATACGGATCAGGATGACCGCCGGTGACAGATTCGGCGCTTTTTTCGAGCGTGCCTGGGCCAGTACGCGAATCAGGTCTTCATTGAGCGCCGCTTTGTTGGGTAAGCCGGTGTCTCGATCCAATTGAATTTCAGCTAACAGGCGCCTGGTGGAGCTTCGAAAAGCTTCGAACAGGAAGCCGGTGAACGCCCCAATCAACACAAAGAACGCGATCCGAACCAGCCAGTTGTGGGTTGATTGCATCACCCCCTCGCCAACGTTCAGCGGCATAAACGGCCCGAGGGCGAAGCCAGCGGCGCAGGCGCACAGAATCGCGGCAAAAAATCCAAACCAGGCGGCGGTCAGGATGATGGGAAGGAGCAAGACATACGGGTAGGCATAGGTGGTGCCTCCGGTGGCGTAGACAATCAGAGTCCCCAACACCATCAGGCAGGCGATGATCAGTAGCTTGTAGGCGCGAATCGTAAATTTGTCTTGCGAGAGCAGACTGGGCGCTTCACCGCCCCGGGGTGTAATCGAAAAATCCTGAGCGTTCATCCCCAACTACCTTAGGTACGGCGCTCCGCACTCTCCCTGGCATGCATGGCTACTGCATCAGGCCGTGGCCCGAACGACAGCGATGAAGTGATTTCAGATTGTCACCCGATTTGCGCGTTTCCTGCGGCAAACTCGACACTCCAAGCGTAGCCCATGTTATTTGTCGATGCTTGAGTTCGTCTTTGAATTTTGGCTCAGGGCCTTGGGCGCCATCGCTATCGCCGGGGTATGGCATGCGACTCGGATGCGGCACAATAGGTTCAGCCCTCCCGACGCAACCGGACGCCAAGTAATGGACCAACCCCAACCGCCCGCGAACCTCACCGACGTACTTCAGCGCCTGCGCGATCACACCCGGGGCCAGGACGAAATCTCCGTTGGCGACCTGTTGTCGGCGGTGGGTCAGCGCTCGTTCGGGCCAGTGGTGCTGATCGCCGGTTTGATCATCATCGCGCCGCTGATCGGCGACATTCCCGGTGTGCCCACCCTGTTTGGTCTGGTGGTGTTGCTTACCCTTGGGCAGCTGCTGTTCCAGCGGCAATCGGTCTGGATTCCCCGCAGACTGTCTAACCGGCATCTGGCCCGAGACACCCTGATGAAAGGGCTGGATTGGCTGCAGAAACCCGCTCGCTACGTTGACCGCTGGACCCGACCGCGCCTGACCTGGCTGGTGCGGGGCCCTGGCCAGTACCTGATGGCGCTGATCTGCATGCTGGTGGCCGCCGCCATGCCGGCCATGGAGGTGGTGCCCTTCAGCGCCAATGGCGGGGCGCTGGCCCTGATGGTGTTTGGCATGGCCATGGTGGTGGAAGACGGCCTGCTAGCCCTGTTCGGCATGGTCATTACCGGCGGCACACTTTGGGCCGTAATTGTCGGGCTCATGAGTTAGGATCTGCGGCCGTTACCCCAACAAGAGCAACGCGAATTGCAGGCCCGGCCAGGGTTTGGGTGAGGCGGCAGGCACCGGTCTGTCACCATTTGAAACAAACCCGATACGTCTAACAGCCTGCTGATGCTGGTATTATTACGACACACCCGTGATTTGACGACGGCCTTTGCTCTGCCGTGGCACACCCAGAAAACACACCAGAAAGCCCGGCCAACGGCGCTTTCGCTGCATTAAGGATTCGGATGCATGCTCAGTAAAAAGAAACAGGCCCAGAAACTGCTGCTGTTTCAGCTGTCCGGGCCCCGCTTGTTTGGCATTGGCACCCTGAAAATCCGGGAAATCCTGCCGTTCATGCGCCTGAGCAAGCTGCCTCACAGCCACCACGCAGTTATTGGCACCGCTATGTTCCGGGGCTCTGCGGTTCCGGTCATCGACATGGCCGCGGCGGTCGGCAACTCGCCGCTCACGCCCGAGGAACAGGCGAAAGCATCCATCATCATCACCGACATTCAGCGCCAGGAGATTGGCTTTCTGGTGCGGGGCGTGCAGCAAATCGTCGAGGCCGACTGGAAGCACGTGATGCCGCCACCCAAGGCCCTGGGCGAGCGCGCGTTCATCACTGGCCTGCTGGACCTGGACGGCGACATCATTCAATTGCTGGATGTGGAGTTGCTGCTGGCCAAGGTCTACCCGGAATCTCTGGAGGCCGAAGAGGTGGTGCTGACCGATGTGCAGAGCGAAACCCTGAAAGCCCTGAACATTTTGCTGGTGGATGATTCCCAGGTGGCACGCAAACAGTTGTCCGATGCGCTCGACAGCAAGGACATCTCCTACCAGGTCACCTCCAACGGTGACGAGGCCCTGCAAATTCTGCTCACCAACGACGAACTGGGCAAGCCCATTGATATCCTGGTAAGCGATATCGAGATGCCCGGGCTCGACGGCTACGAGCTTACCTTCAACGTGCGGGACAACAGCGCCCTGAAGCAGCCCTACGTGATCCTGCACACCTCATTGAACAGTGAGATGAGCCTGAGCTACGCCAATCAGGTGGGCGCCAACGAGGCGCTCACCAAATTCGATGCCGAAGAGCTGCTGCAAGCAATGCTGCGGGGTGCCGAGCAGGCGCGCTGATCCGCGCGCCGCGGCTCAGTTGTCGGAGACCAGGGCCTGGCGCAGCCGCGCAAAGAAGGCGCTGGTCTCAGCGCGCATTTCCTCGAGCTGGGCTTCCCAGTCGTCCCGATACTCGTTGTAGGTGTCTGCGCTCAGCTGGGTCAGTCGCTCTCCGGTGTTCGCCAGAGTTCGACTGGTCTGAGCCAGGGCATCCATGGTGGGTTCTTCCAGTGCCTCGATCTCATTGCCCAGACTCCGCGACGCCTGGGTCAGGATCACCTTGTCTTCCTGGGTTGCCGCCTCACCCTTCTCCAGCGCTTCATCGATCGATTGCTGGAGCTTTTCCATGGCCCGCTGCATCAGGGCGCCAAAATCTTCCACCGCATCCCGGGTCTTGCGTTCCACTTCCGCCGAATAGGCTTCGAAGTTGCGGGCAAACTCGTTCATGGTGTCTTCAAGATCGTTCGAGGATGACGAGAAACTGTTCTGCAATTTCTCACCGAACTTGTTCAGCTCGCCCATGAGATTGCCAAACAGCGAGGGGCGCAGCAGGGCTTCTTCGGTGCGGTTGTAATCCACCCGCCAGCTGTCGGCCTCTTTGGTCAGGAAGGTGATCAACTCCTGGTGTTCGCCTTCGGTACCCACTTCCGGCGGCAACCGGGTCACAACGGTGGCTTCCTGCTCGTCAATTACTACCCGACCGTAGCTGGGCTCGATGCCGGTCCAATTTTTGCGGAAACCGTCAAACTTCGACGGTGAACTGAGGGTGGAGTACTCGGCAACACCGTCGGCGTCGTTCTCAGCCACGGCCTGCCAAAACGCCTCCGCCACTTGCTGGGGCGTTTCCGGCTGGCTGCAGCCGGCCAGGGCCAGGACGGCGGCGGCCGCCGACAGGTAACGAATGAGTGTTTGGCGCATACAACGGCCTCCTGCGAATCTGAATCAGGAGGCCATGATACAACGGCTAGAGCCGACAGGTCAGGTCCGCGAGTTCCTCATCGAATACCCGCCGGTTCTCGCTGTAATCCACGGGCACGTCCACCAGATGCACACCACCGGCCGCCAGAGCCGCCTGCAGCGTCGGTTGCAGGTCTTCCGTGCGGGTGACCCGATGGCCTTTGGCGCCGTAGGCGTCGGCGTATTTTACGAAGTCCGGGTTTTGGTAATCCAGGCCAAAGTCGGTGAAGCCCTCCTGGGCCTGCTTCCACTTGATCATGCCGTAGGCGCTGTCGTTGATGATCAGCACCACCAGATTGAGCTTCAGCCGCACCGCGGTTTCTACCTCCTGGCTGTTCATCATGAAGCCGCCGTCGCCGCAGATCGCCATTACTTTCTGCTTCGGGTACAGCATGGCCGCCATCATGGCACTGGGCAGGCCGGCGCCCATGGAGGCCAGGGCGTTGTCCAGCAACACGGTGTTGTTGTCGTAGGCCGGGTAGTTGCGAGCAAACCAGAGTTTGTACATGCCATTGTCGAGAGCGATGATGCCATCGTCCGGCATCACCGAGCGTACGTCACTGACAATGCGCTGGGGAATCACCGGGAAGCGGGGATCGTCCGCCCGGTCCTTTAGGTGCGCGTCTACCGCGGTTTTTACTTCCATAAACCAGGAAAAATCGTGGCTGTTGCAGTGGCCGCAGTGCTCCGCCATGTACTCCACGCTGTTGGCGATATCGCCCACCACTTCGTGCTGGGGAAAGTACACCGGGTCGACATCGGCGCCGCTGAAGTTCACGTGGATGACCTGCTTACCGCCGGGCTTCATGAAAAACGGCGGTTTCTCGACCACGTCGTGACCAACGTTGATCACCAGGTCGGCGCGATCAATGGCGCAGTGGACAAAATCCCCCGCTGACAGGGCCGCATTCCCCAGGTAGCGGGGGTGGCGTTCGTCAACCACGCCCTTGCCCATCTGGGTGGTGAAAAAGGGAATGTTGGTGACGTTCACCAGGTGAATCAGTGCCTGGGACACCCGTTTCCGGTTGGCACCGGCACCGATCATGATCAGCGGGTGCTTGGCCTCGCGCAGCATGTCGCAGGCCATGTCCAGGCTCTTGGTGCTGGCCGAGGGGCGCCGGGCGTCGCTGGGCTCAAAAATGTGGGTATCCGCCTCCGGTGTTTCCGCCGCAATGTCCTCGGGCAGTTCCAGGTGCACAGCACCGGGGCGCTCTTCCGAGGCCAGCCGAAAGGCTTCTCGAATCTTTGCCGGGATGGTGTTGGCGTTGCTGATCTGGCGCGTGTACTTGGTCAGCGGGCGCATCAGATCCACCACGTCGAGAATCTGGAACAGACCCTGCTTGGAGGATTTGATGGGTTTCTGGCCCGAGATCATCATCATCGGCATGCCACCCAGTTGCGCGTAGGCCGCCGCCGTCACCAGATTGGTGGCGCCCGGGCCGAGGGTGGAGAGACAAACCCCGACCCGGCCCGTGAGCCGGCCATAAGTCGCAGCCATAAAACCCGCCGCCTGCTCGTGGCGGTTCAGCACCAGCTCAATATTGGAGGTGCGCAGGGCTTCAAGCAGATCGAGGTTTTCTTCGCCGGGTACCGCGAAAACGTAGCGTACGCCCTCGTTTTCCAGTGCCTTGATAAACAACTCGGCGCCATTGCGCCCGTCCGGTGTGGACTCGCTCGCCATCCATGCCCCCTTAGCCGTCGGTGTGTGATCGGGCGGAACCGGAACCGGCTCCGCCGTGGGTCATCCTAGCTTAGTACGCTGTGACCTGGTTACGGATGTCTGGGGACAACATTTAGCCGGAGATCGAACTTTCAGCTTCCAGCGCGCCGGCCGGCAAACGGCCTTCACCCCAGCTGCGGTACACGCCGTCCACCACACGTTTGAGCTCGTCTTCGCCGACGTCCGCCGGTTCGCCGCGTTCCAGCGGATCGAAATGATAGATGTACAGGCGCGAGGTGAACTGCTCGAACGGCAGTGAGGATTCACCAAAGCGCTCGCCGTTACCGGAAGTGCTTACCTTTACCTCGTCGCCCCAGTTCTGGCCGCTGTCGTTGTTGGGATTGAAGAAATACACTCGCATCTGGTTTTCCGGATCCAGCGCGACACGCAACAGGGTAATGGCGTGCCAGCCAATGAAACGGGCGGCGCTGTCGGTGACGGCAATGCCCGCCGGCTGCGGGTGGATCAACGGCTGGTTGCCGTTATAGAAGGGGTGATAGCTGGCGTAGAAGTGCCGGATAAAGTCATCAAGCTCGGCCAGGTTACCGGTTTCCACGTCCACATTGATGGCAAAGCCACGCCCGGCGGACCAGCCGTGAAACTCCGGATTCACCCACTTGTGGGGATCGCCCTCGCGGTCTGCGACCATGCGCCCCATTTCGGCGTAGATGCGGTCCAGGTGCGGCACCACCACCAGTGACACTGGGTCCAGATCGAGGGTGACTTCCGAGGCGACACCGCCCTGGCTGCGGGCGGAAGACACCGGTTTGCCCTCAAAATGCATGATGATTTCATTATCGCGGGCGGCCCAGGCGACCATCTGCAGCAAATAATCCGGATCGTTGTAGGCCCACATGGACAAGGCCCGGGCCGACTGGCAGGTAGGGTTGTTACCCTGCCCCACACCCAACGGCTGACCCAGCATGTTCAACACCCCCTGAATCAGCCAGGCCGCTGGCTGCGGATGATAACCGTAAGCCAGCTGCAGGCGCTCCCGGGCTTGCGGGCACAGCGACAAACGCGCCTGGCGCCAGAGTGCCGGCGCCACTGGCGGCTGATACAAAATGCCTCGCTCCAGCAGCAATGCCATGCCGTACAGGCCCTGGGCGGTTTCTGGATAGATCCCCTCGCGAATCAGCGTTTGCACCAGTTCACGGTAACAGAGCAGGCAATCGCGGCCGGTACTGGACAACCCCAGTGCCTCGGTCAGCAGTGCGTCCTGATCTTCCAGAATGTAGCGGACAAAGCTGGCGTGATAAGGCGACACCAAGCCGGTGTCGTGCATGGAGCGGGCAAAGCCGGTGGCTTCGTTCTGCAGGGCCTGGCTGTCCATGGATTCCAGGCGCTGCTCGTAGACCACAATGCCCGGGTCCTCGCTGCAGGCTCGAGTAGGACCGTACAGGCTGGAAATCAGGCGGTCAGCACCTCGGCCGGCGCCGCCCAGATCGGCCTGGGGATCGGCGCGGCAGATGGCGATCTGGGTGATCATCCGGCGCACATCCGACACCTGGATGGGCCGCTGTTGCAGGATGCGCCAGATTTCCTCAATCAGGCTGTCGATCACATGCTCGTAGCCAATGTGATGCGCCACGTACTGCACCACCGCTTGGCTGATGTTGGCCAGTTTGCCCTGCTCACGCTCGGCCTCGCCGGTCATGCCGAACAGCAGACCAAGATTGATCGCCAGCACCTGGGTCAGGTAGTGATGGGCTTGCTCCGCCGACACCGACGGATGCAGGTAATGCCCCCGCGCCACCGCCAGCAAGCGAAGCTCGCTGCACGCTTCGATCACCACCGTGTCGGCGTTCTGGCTTTGCAGGGAATGGGTGGTCAGGGACGGCAGCAGGATACCAGGGTCGGCCCAATCGGTGCCGAGGTACACACCCGCCAGCTCGAGGCGTTCGGCGCGCTCCTCAATTGCTCGGCAACCCTCAGGCTGCATCAACACTCGGCGGGCTATGTCGAACACGCGCGGAAGCTTGCCGGCCTTGGCAAAAGGCCGGCTTTCTTCCAACAGCTGAATGGCTTCATCCAGCTTCTGCACCAGCTTGTCGAAGTTGACCGCCGGTGCCACGCTGCCCGATTGGTGATCGCTCAAACGACGTTCCTCAGGGCCTGCACCAAACCCGTTTTTTGTTAAGACGTGGCCTGATTATACATAGAAATCCAGTTCCTCCTGATGTTTCAAGAGATCCCGCATGGTGTAGGGATCGTCACCGAAGAAGTACACCAGACCCCAGTGGGTACCAAAGGCGGTCCGCTTGGTGACGGTTTCTTCCAGCGGCGGAGTCAGCTCGTGAGACTCGAAATAGTCGTGGTTTTCGGTCTCTTCCGGCATCTCCAGTTTGCTGACCACCCGGCGACGGGGATAGACACCGAAACAGCCGGCGTAGCCCTTGGCGTCCACAACCTCTTTCGGGAAGAAGCTCTTGATTTCCTCTTCGGTGGTCTTCGGGTCGAAGGACAGGATCAGGCCCTGATACGCGTTGAAGCCATAGGCCCGCTCCAGCAGTTCAAACACCTTGAAGCCCGGCGGCCGGTACGCCACTTCGCCGAAGTACATGGTGCTGTCGCTGGTGACGAAGTATTCCGGATGCACGAAGCCGAACTCGATGTCGAAGGTCTTGATCAGCTTCTCGATCTCGCCGCGAATCTGGTCCCGGTACTTTTCCAGGTCCGGGGTGGCCGGCACGAACACCGAGTAACCCAGGGTGACGTACTCGGAGATGTTCAGGAAGGCGATCTTGCCATTGTGAATCCAGGCCTCTACGGCAAATTCCCAGCCGTCCAGGTGGGACTCCATCAGCACCGGAAATTCCTCTTCCGGGATGGTGTCGACTTCGTCCGGGGTGCGGATCACCCGGTGGCCCAGGCAGCCGGCCTTGTCGAAGGCCTTGAGGTGGATGGGGTCGTTGGGGTCACCGTCCAGTTTCAGCAGAGTCTGGTTAACCCGCTTCAGGAACCGGATCACGTCGCCCCGGTCGTGGGCTTCCTCGAAGATACCGACCCGAATACCACCAAGCTGGGCGCGCCGTTTCATCAGCGCCTTGTCCCGCAGCAGCATGGCCTGGCCAAACAGCTTGGGTTTGTCCATCAGCACCGAGTTGATGGCGCCGGCCCATTCCACAGTTTCCTCGAACAGGGGGATCGAGACATTGACCCCCATTTCCTTCAGGGTCTGGGCGATTTCCACGGAGCGGTCGTTCAAACGCTCGAAATTCCACGGCACGTAAGGAATGTCGTGTTCTTTACAGTAGGCTTCTGCCCAGTCCGGAGCGACAACCACGTAACGCCGGTCGAATTTGTCGGCTGCCTCAACAGCGTTCAGACTCCACCCGAGGAGTGCTACATACCCCTTGTCCGGGTTGTATTTCTGCTCGGTCATCTGCTCTCTCCTTTAGCGCTGTAGGTCTATAAACCCTAGGCGTTTCTGGGAGAATCGCAAACTGACCGAGGTCGTGACGCGCCAAAACGAGCTGGGGCCGCGGGATACAAATCCAGCGGCCCCAGTGCTTCAGCGCTTGTTAGAACAATTGGCGATATCAGCCAAGTTTCAGGGTGGACAGCGTCCGCTCTCGCACCTTGTTCAACAGGGCTTCATCGTCCACCAGCGACTGACCGTAGGACGGTACCAGCTGACGCAGGCGCGCCTGCCAATCCTCGGTTTTCAGGCTCTCGGGGAAGCAACGCTCCAGTACGTCCAGCATCGCGTTAGCGGCGGTAGAGGCCCCGGGTGAGGCGCCCAACAGCGCGGCCAGGGTGCCGTCTTTGGCTGCGACAATCTCGGTACCAAATTCGAGCTTGCCGCCACCGTTTTCCGCCTGCTTGATGATTTGCACGCGCTGGCCCGCCATCTTCAGTTCCCAATCTTCCTCACGGGCATCCGGGAAGAAGTTGCGCAGGGACGCCACCCGGTCGCTGTGGGATTGGAACACCTCACCGATCAGGTAGCGGGTCAGGTCCATGTTGTTCTTGCTCACCGACAGCATGGGGCGCAGGTTGGTCGGCTTGACCGAGCCGAGCAGGTCAAAGATGGAGCCCTGCTTCAGGAACCGGGTGGTAAACCCTGCAAAGGGGCCAAACAGCAGCGCTGGCTCACCGTTGATGATGCGGGTATCGAGGTGCGGCACCGACATGGGCGGCGCGCCAATCGGCGCCTTGCCATACACCTTGGAGTGATGCTGTTCCACGATCTCTGGCTTACGGCACACCAGCCACTGACCACTGACCGGGAAACCACCGTAACCGCGGGCTTCGTCGATGCCAGACTTCTGCAGCATGGGCAGGGCTCCGCCACCGGCACCCAGGAACACGAAGCCGGCCTCCAGTTTGGTGAGCTCGCCGGTCTTCTGGTTACGCACCCGCACCTTCCAGCGGCCATTATCGCGCTGGTCGATGTAGTGCACCGGGCTGTTCAGCATCAGCTCGAAATTAGGCTGCCCCTGCAGGTATTCCACCATGCTACGGGTCAGGGAACCGAAATCCACATCGGCGCCGTGTTTGATCCGGGTCGCCGCGACGCGCTGCATCGGATCCCGGTGTTTGACCACCAGCGGCATCCACTCTTCCAGATCTTCCGGATTTTCGGTGTACTCCATGTCCCGGAACAGATGGTGGGCACTCAGTCGCTCGAACCGGCGCTTGAGAAAGGCCACGTCCTTCTCACCCCAGACAAAACTCTGGTGCGGAGTGCGGTTAATGAAGGTTTTGGGGTCGGGCAGCATGCCCTGTTCGACCAGGTAGGACCAGAACTGCAGTGACACCTCGAACTGGGCGTTGATCTTCAGCGCCCGCTCAATGGCGACGTCACCGTCGTCGGTTTCCGGTGTGTAGTTCAGTTCGCAGTAGCCGGCGTGACCGGTACCCGCGTTGTTCCATCCGTCCGTGCTCTCGTGGGCAACGTGATCAAGACGTTCCACCATGACGATGTCCAGAGACGGATCGAGTTGCCTGAGCATCATGCCGAGGGTGGCGCTCATGACGCCACCGCCGACCAGCACTACGTCTGCCTGTCTAACGGCCATTGCTTTGTACCCTAGCTTGTAATGAGCCTGTTTACTCCCCCACGATCAGCAGGGAAGCGTGTCGGAAGCCGGCCAAACGCTTGGTAAAAGGCGCCGCCGTGAGCGTTCCGATCTGAAAGTGGGCGCAATTATCCCGATTTTTGCCGAAAGAATAAATTGCGATTGCCAATCGATGCGCTTGATACAGGGCTATGGTCCGGGCCCGCAGACCGGACTTTCTGCGACCACGCCTATCACTTACGGACAGTGGCCGGCTCTGGGTCAACGGTCTAAACTCCCCGCTCAAACACCGCGTTCAGGCTGATTTTCGCCGGCGTATTCTGAAAACGGAACGGAATTACCCCATGTCTGCCCTGGAAACCGTACTCATCGCGCTGGCTGTACTGGCGCTGCTTGGCGTCATTTTCGAGGAAGTCACGCACGTCAATAAAGCCAAGGTGACGCTGTTCTTTGGCACCCTGAGCTGGATTCTTCTCTTTCTTACCAGCGGTAGTGAGGGTGAAACCGCCGCCATTGCCACAGGCCTTGCCGAGAGCATTGCCGAGATCGCGGGCTTATGGCTGTTTCTGGTCGCGGCCATGACGTTCGTCGCGTACCTGAACAAGAAGGGAATGATCGAAAATCTGATCTATCTGATCATGCCGAAGCAGGTCAGCGAACGGAAGCTGCTGTTTTTGACCGGGCTTTTCTGTTTTATCTTCTCGTCTTTGGCGGACAATATCACCGCGACGTTAGTCTCATGCTCGCTGATCCTGTCCCTCGATCTGGAACTGAAAAAGCGCCTGCAGTTTGTCACATTGGTGGTGTTTGCCGTCAACTCCGGCGGGGTTTCGCTGATCACCGGTGACGTCACCACCCTGATGATCTTCCTGGCTGATAAGGTCGAGATCCTGACCCTGCTGACACTGGCCATTCCAGCCTCAATCGCCGTGTTTATGCTGGCGGTGTTCCTGTCCCGGGGCCTGACCGGCACCGTTACCCTGCGCGCCACCCGCAATGAGATTCGCCCGGTGGATGCGGTGATCAGCGCCCTGTTCCTGCTGACCATCATGGCCACCATCGCCGGCAACGCTGTGTTCGGAATTCCACCGGTGCTGACCTTTCTGTTTGGCTTGTCGATCATGTTCCTGATTTCACGGTTCATGAGCGACGATTCGGACCTCGACCCGATTCTGGAATACATCCGTATCATCGAGTTCGAAACCCTGCTGTTTTTCCTTGGCATACTGCTGCTGGTGGGCATGCTCAAGGAGATTCACGCGCTGGATTCACTGGTGGCGGTGTACGACGTGCTACCGCCGTTATACGCCAACTATCTGATGGGCATTTTCTCGGCAGTGATCGACAATGTGCCGCTAACCGCCGCACTGCTCAAGGCCGGGATCACTATGACCCCGGGCGAGTGGATGGGGCTGACCTACGCCGTGGGCGTGGGTGGATCGCTGCTGATCATCGGCTCGGCAGCCGGCATTGTCGCCATGACCAAGATTCCGGGGCTGACCTTTGGCGCCTACATGCGGTATCTTGCGCACCTTCTGGCGGCCTACACCCTGGGTTATGCCGGTGTGTTCATGCTCGGACGTTTCATCAACTGAGGTTTTTCTATGCTTATGGCAATGGGCGCAATTGTCGCCGGTTTGGTTTTGCTGGTCTGGAGTGCCGACAAGTTTGTCGAGGGCGCGGCCGCAACGGCGAAGCACCTGGGCATGCCCACCCTGCTGATCGGGATGGTGATCATCGGCTTTGGCACCTCGGCACCGGAACTGGCGGTCTCGGCTATGGCGGCCGCCGATGGCAATCCGGGCTTGGCCCTTGGTAACGGCTACGGCTCCAACATCACCAACATCGCACTGATCGTCGGCCTGACCGCGATCATAGCGCCCATCGCCGTGCACTCTCAGGTGATTCGCAAAGAACTGCCGCTGTTGCTGGTGTTGACCATGATTGCCGGCGCCCAGCTCATCAATGGCGAGCTGACCCGGTTTGACGGTTGGGTGCTGCTGGCGGTGTTTGCCGCGGTCATGGGCTGGTCGATTTTTCAGGGCCTGCGGGGCAAAGGCGATCCGCTGGGCGGCGACACTGATGCCGAGATGATTGCCCACCCGATGCCACTGAAAACGGCGTTATTGTGGGTGGTGGTTGGCCTAGTGCTGCTCGTGGTGAGTTCCCGCTTGCTGGTATGGGGTGCGGTCACCATTGCCCAGGCCCTGGGGGTCAGCGATCTGGTCATCGGCCTCACCATCGTTGCCATCGGCACCTCGCTACCGGAACTGGCGTCGGCCCTGGCGGCGGTGAAGAAAAATGAGCACGATCTGATCCTCGGCAACATTCTCGGTTCCGGGATCTTCAACACCCTGGCGGTGGTCGGTTTGGCCGCTGCCATCCAGCCTCTGGCGGTGGATCCGGAGGTGCTGTACCGGGACTGGACCCTGATGCTGGCGCTGACCGTGGGTCTGTTGCTGATGGGCTACGGCGTGGTGGGCCGGCCCAAACTCATTTCCCGAACCAACGGGGTGATACTGGTATTGGTATACACCGCTTACACCGGCTACCTGCTGTCCACCGTGGTGGCGGCCTCCGGCGCCTGAACCAGAGATTATGGCGAGGCTGGCTAGTCGGCCTCGCCATCCCCGAGCAGGGTTTCCAGCCGCGAGCGCACCTCTGACATCACCGATTCCAGATCGGCCTTGGTCTTGCCAGCGGTTTCCAGTGGCTCCCCTACCCTCACGTCCACTGGCTGGCCCAGGTTGATCTGCATGCTCCGGGCCGGTAACACCTGATGAATGCCCCGAATGGCCACCGGCACAATCACCGCCTCGGTATCCAGAGCCAGGTGAAAACAGCCTTTCTTGAACGCCAGCAACTTCCCATCCGGTGACCGGGTGCCTTCCGGAGCTGCCCACAGCACGATCCCGCTCTCCATCATCTCCCGGGCACGCTCCAGATCCCGCACCGCTTTCTGTCGGTTGGATCGGTTCACCGAGGGAAACTCCGCCGCCCGCATGGCCTGCCCCAGCAACGGAATCTTGAACAGCTCCTTCTTTGCTAGCATGCGGATGGACCCCGGCAGCGACACAAAACTCACCGGGATGTCGTAATGGCTGGCGTGGGTACACATGATGATGTAACGCCGGCCATCTCCGAAATCCGGCACCTGGCCACGCACGGTGAGACTGGCCCGGACCAGCCGTAGCAACGCCGCCGACCATTCCCGGCAGTATTTATCGACAATGGGCCGGTTCAACTGGCCAAACAGCGCACGAAGCAGAATCAACAACGAATACAAGGCGGTTAGCCCGACACTGCCCAGCACCACACCAGCGCGCCGGAGCAGGGTTGCAGACTCGGTCAGCGGGTTCAGTTTCAGTCGAATCATTGCGGCGGCACCGTTGGTGAAAGGGTTACGGCTTGCCCCAGGCTCGGGCAACCGTTCAGCGGCGCAGTATAGTCGCAATACCGGGGAAGGGTTAATGCGCCAAATGGCGGAGAAATGAACCAATCAGGCAATAAAAAACGGGGCTTTCGCCCCGTTTTTTAGCTGTTTTCCTGGAACACCATCGCGATGGAGTTCAGGCAGTAACGCTGTCCGGTGGGCGGCGGTCCGTCCGGAAAAACATGCCCCAGATGGCTGTCGCAGCGCGGGCACCGGATCTCGGTACGGGCCATGCCCATGCTGTGGTCTTCCAGGTAGCGGATGTGGTCCGGGTCAAAGGGCTGGAAGAAGCTGGGCCAGCCGGTGCCGGAGTCGAACTTCGAATCCGAGCTGAACAGCGGCAGGTCGCACAGGCGGCAGTGGTAGGCGCCGGCCTTTTTGTTGTCCAGCAGCGTGCCGCAGAACGGATGCTCGGTGCCGTGGTCCAACAGCACCTTGCGCTCTTCCGGCGTCAGGTCGGCGGCTTTTTCTTCAATTTCCGCCGGCGTCAGCGGTGTCAGGTCGTAACCTGCAGCAGAAACGCTCATGAATGCCTCCTCAGGCGTTGTTGTCGTCGGCTGAACCGGAGGCCTCATCGGAATACTCCGGCTTCAGACGATCACTGTAATTGGTCACCAGTTTTTCCATTTTCGGCGCTGCAACCGCCATGATGTATGGCTGATACGGATTCCGGGCAGCAAAGTTCTGGTGATATTCCTCAGCCCGGTAAAACGCCTCCAGCGGCTCCAGCGTCGTCACGATCGGATCGGGGTAGACACCCGCGGCATCAAGCTGACGAATGTAAGCCTCGGCCACCTGTTTCTGCTCCGCTGTCTCGAAAAAGATCGCGGACCGATACTGGGTGCCCCGGTCGTTGCCCTGGCGGTTGAGCTGGGTCGGATCGTGAGCGACCGAGAAGAATACCTTAAGCAGATCGCCAAAACTGACTTTTGCCGGCGAGTAGTGGATATCCACTACCTCCGCATGGCCGGTGGTACCGCTGCAGGTGGCCTCATAAGTTGCGGTGTCGGCACTGCCGCCGGAGTAGCCGGATTCCACGCGGTTTACGCCATCCATTGCGGTGAACACCGCTTCCACACACCAGAAACAACCGCCCGCCAGCACCAGACGCGCTTCTTCCGCGCTCTGGGGCAGATCCTGCTCCGGATCCGGAAAACGGCTGCGGGGCACATTCAGCCCGGGGATATCACAGGAATTCACCATAGTGTCCTCGATTCTCTCAGTTGCGTGTCATTGGCAATGGACGACCCATTTCAGAGCCTTGAATTGTGGCTGTTACGACGGGATTTTGCCAACGGCCCAGATGTTTTTCGGAACATGAACATTGCGGCCAATCGGTTGCATCCCGGCCGGGTGCAACCATACTGACAGACAGGGTTTGCCACAATGCGATCTCACAATCGCCCGTTCGGCATATCAAGGACAGAGACATGACGGCAAGGGCTCGAACACCGAAGAACCAGGACGATTTGCTGGAGTACCGCCTGAGTTTGCGACTCGGCCCGGTGCACGCGCGCCAGCGTTTGGGCATTGAGCGCGAGTACGAGGCGCAGGTGTTTGGCCAGGGCTCGACCTTCCACCTGGAGAATCTCACCGCCGCACCCGGATTCATCAGTTTCTGCCTGAAACTGGCCGGTCTGTTCCGGCGCGGGCAGGCCAACAGCCGCCGACTGGACACCGTTCACCACCGCTTCTGCCTGCCCAATCTGCCGGCCGCCTTCGAGGGCTTTCGCATCCTGCACCTGACTGATCTGCACGTGGACATGGATGAGGCCAACCTGCAGGCAGTCATCAGCAGGATCAGGCCACTGAACTATGACCTGTGTGTGCTTACCGGCGATTACCGCAAACTGACGTGGGGCCCGGTGGAGGAAGCGCTCGATGGCATGTCCCGGTTACGCGACGCCATTCGCGGCGATGCCTACGCAGTGTTGGGTAACCATGACAGCATCCGCATGGTGCCGGGGCTGGAGGACATGGGTTATGCACTGCTGATGAACGAAATGCTGCCGATCGAACGCGGCGGCGAAACACTCTACCTGGCTGGCGTGGACGATGCCCACTACTACAAGGTGCACAACCTGCACCGGGCCGGCGACGACATTCCCATCGACGGTATCAGCATCCTGCTCAGCCACACCCCGGAAATCTGGCGGGAAGCGGCTCACGCCGGGTACGACCTGTTTCTGTGCGGCCACACCCACGGCGGCCAGATCTGCCTGCCCGGCGGCATTCCGGTGACCCTGGATTCCGACTGCCCACGCCACCTGGGACGCGGCCACTGGCGGGCCAACGGCATGCAGGGCTACACCTCGCCGGGCTCCGGCACCTCGGTGGTCAATGTCCGGCTGAACTGCCCGCCGGAGGTCACCGTTCACACCCTCACCCGCGGCCCCGAATGACCGAGCCAAGGCCGACGTCAGTGAGGATGGCGACGGATACCGAGACGGTATAGCAAGGGGGAGAACAGGATGTTGGAGGCGGTGAACAGAGCCACGACCAGCAGTGCAGCCCACCAACTGATCGGCAGCCAAAAGACCGCCAGAATCATCGGCAACGCACTCTCCGGCACCTGGTCCAACCCAACAGCACGAGCGCTCGAGGGCATTCCAAGCCGGCGTTTGTAGAAGCTGCTGAGCAGGTCGCCCCACAGCGCCAGAATGCTAAACAACAGCCCGAATACCAGGCCGAGCCCGATCACCATCGAAAACGCGGTGCAGCAAAGCACCCCGGACACCAGGCCACGCCAGGTTTTGCTCGGCCCGAAAATGGGCCGGCCATCGGACCAGCGCCGGTCACCATCCACCGGTGCGCGCCACCGCTGCTTAAAAACACGGGCCACCACCACGGGTACGCCGTTGGCGAGAACCAACATCACGAACAACACCAGTGACAGCAGCAACTACCTGACCTCCCTGTTCATCGGGCTCCATGAGGTTTTATCGGTTCGCTCAATCAGGCCAAACCACCCTTGGTCAGCTTAAGGGGGTCCAGCAACTGCTCGAGGCGTTTGCGGCTCAGACCACTGCGCTCTTCCGCCACATCAATCACTGGCCGGCCGTCCCGGTAGGCCTCCTTGGCAATATCGGCGGCCAGGGCATAGCCAATCTCCGGATTCAGGGCGGTCACCAACACCGGATTGCGCCCGACCCCGGCATTGAGGGTGTCGGTGTTCACCGTGAAGCCCTTGATGGCTTTTTCCGCCAGCATGGATGAGGCGTTGCTAAGCAACTCCACCATATCCAGCAGGTTGGCGCCGACCAGCGGCAGCATGACATTGAGCTGGAAATTGCCAGATTGCCCGGCCATGGCCACGGCGTGATCAAGCCCCATTACCTGGGCCCCGACCATCGCTACCGACTCCGGGATCACCGGATTGACCTTACCCGGCATGATGCTACTGCCCGGCTGCAGGGCCGGCAGGCTGATTTCCGCCAGGCCGTGAATCGGGCCGCTGTTCATCCAGCGCAGGTCGTTGGCGATTTTGGTCAGGATAATCGCCACCCCTCGCAGCTGGGACGACAGCGCCACCGGGCCGTCCACAGCACTCTGGCCGACAAACTTGTGCTCCATGGCGGTGAAGTGGTAACCGGTATTGGTGTGCAGGAATTTTACAAACTGCTCGGCAAAATCCGGGGCGGCATTGATGCCTGTGCCAACGGCGGTACCGCCCTGGGGCACTGCGAGCAGCTCGTTGGCCGCGGTTTCGACGCGGGCCTGGGCCGCCACCAGCTGCTCACGCCAGGTACGCAACTCCTGCCCCAGGGTTACTGGCATGGCATCCATAAGGTGAGTGCGACCGGTTTTCACCTGCCCGGCAAACAGCGATTCCCGCTCGTAGATCACGCCACTGAGGTGACTCAGGGCCGGAATCAGGCGTTCTTTCACCGCGGTGACCGAACTGACGTGAATCGCCGTTGGGATCACATCGTTTGAGCTCTGGCTCATGTTGACGTGATCGTTGGGATTCATGTCGACCGCGCCCTTCTTGGCAACAGCGGCGATGACCTCGTTCACGTTCATGTTGGTGCTGGTACCGGACCCTGTCTGGTACCGGTCGATGGGAAACTGATCGGCGTAGTCGCCATCCGCCAGCTGCTCGCAGACCGCGACAATCGCGTCACGACGGTTGGCATCCAGAAACCCCAGACTGGTGTTTGCCTCCGCAGCCGCCCGCTTGATCTGCGCCACCGCCGCAATGAACCGGTGCGGCAACGGTTGCCCGCTGACCGGGAAATTCTCGATGGCCCGCTGGGTCTGGGCGCCCCAGAGTGCGTGAGCCGGAACCTTGATGTCTCCCAGGCTGTCCGTTTCTGTCCGATATTCGCTCATTTTGCCTCCCGTTCGTCCATTTCCTTGTGCAATCACAAGCGTTTACGGCATCCAGCAATCTCCGTATCAGTGACCGTTCGACCGGAGCCGTACATGATCACAGATGCCGGTCACCTGCTCGAAATTCAGAATCAGCGTGTGAACGGTGTTAGTGTAAGTATCGTGAAGGTGGAATTTAAACCGGTGCTGTTTTTCACCCTGCAGGAAGGCATCGTATTCGCGCACCAGCTCCCGGACATCACCACCCTCGTTCTTGCTCCAGGTTGCATTGAACGGACCCAGCACGGCGCCGCCGGCCAGGCAGATAGTGACTTCGTGGTTGTTTAATCCAGATTCCTGAACACTCATGAACAGCCTCCTTTTCCAATCCTCACGCTCACCCTCATTCAGACTTCTTCCTGCGATAAGTGTAGACCTTCCTATGCGGGTCGTTTCCTTCCACAGGCATTGACCATACCGCCAACAATGTCACATTTTGCGAGATGTTTCGGGCAACAGATGCTGATTGTAGGAATTTCCTACACTTCTTTGCTCCGTTGAATGCTAGGGTCTTTGAACCCGCTCATCGAGGAAGCAACGTCTTAATGGCTTTCTATAAACAGCCACATATCATGCTGCGGTACGACTACGAAGACGCTCGCAGCTGCTTTGAGGCGGCATTTGATCGCGACTTTCGCATCACCGCTTGCTCCAACGACAGGGATGCCCTCGCCACGCTTCACGAGCAAGGGCCATCCCTGTCGGCGCTTTTTGTTGTCGTGGATCGCCTTTCCGAGCAGCCCCCATCCGAATTGCTGATGCACGCCCGGGATGCCCACCCGCGATTGAAAAAGGTTTTGATCGGCGACACTGTCGCTCTGGATGCTCTGGTCACACTGCTCGAAAAACGGCTGATCGACCGGTGTTTTGAGCAACCGGTCAATCCCGATCTGATTCGCTCGCTGGTATTGGCGTCGAGTCTGCTGGCCACTGACTCGTCGCCTACGCCAGCTGTCGATCAGCCAGAATCGGCCTCTCGCAGCCAACCCACCGTGCTGATTGTGGATGATGAAACCACCGCCACCCGATACCTGGCGCTTCAACTGGAACGTCTGCAAGACGACTTCCGGGTGGTCACCGCTGACCGAGCGGACCGGGCGCTGGAATTGATTCATGCGGACACCGGCGACATCGCGGTTGTGATGACGGATCAGCGGATGCCAGGCATGCAGGGCAAGGAGTTACTGGACACACTGAAGCAATCTCATCCTGCAACAGTCCGCATACTGACCTCTGCCTACGGCGAAGTGGATGTCGCGCTCGATGCTGTCAATGAGGGCGGCATCTTCCGCTATCAGAAAAAGCCCTGGCGAGCGTCAGATTTGTTGCCGCTTTTCCAAGAGGCCATCGCCCGGCATAAGGCATTGACCGTCGCCCGAAATCACAGCCGTTCAGAACTGGACCATACCTTCACCCAGTTCCGCCAGCGGCGCCTGGCGGAACTTGAAACGGCGCTTCAAGATTCTGTCGGGAGACTGGCGCACGAGCAGACCCTCGCGAGCTTTTTCGCAGCGTTGAGTTCCATCGAGTGCCTGCCTCCCAATACCTCGCATATCAGAGCCAGCAATGAGACCGCGCTTGAGGCCGATCTGGTAAACCAGTTCAATCGACTGGTTAAGTCGAAACTGGCCGCTCTCAATGATGCCTCTTCCGTCCCGACACTCCCCACCATCGCCGAGCTTCGGGAGGAGCTGCAATTGGCAGCCACTCACAGTGATGAGCAGCCGGAGGCCGCCTCGTCACTCACCTGGCTGTGCCGGTCCCTGGTAACGCTTCAGCACGCATCCGGGCTGAAACTGACGGACCTTCACCTGCACGGTTCGTCCGAGCCGGACGGGCAACTGGTTCTGAGTACCCCTGCTCCAATCCGGGTTTACTCACACCTGCTCGCACCGCTTACACGAATTTCAAGACCGTTGCTGGAACAACAGGCGGCCCTGTTGATGCTTTTCGTGACGACCCACCGATTGGGTGGGATCGTTAAGGCCATCGGCGGCCCGCAACGCTGTGACCTGACCATCACCTTTACCCCCGGCACCGCTTCGGATCAGGCATGATCACAGACAAACGCCGCATGAGGCTGTACGTCACCATGAGCCAGCGACTGACGCGTGACAGTCTTTTGCATCAGCTGTTGTTGCTCGACGACATTGATCTGGTGGGCGAATCCGACACGGGCATCGATACCCTGAACCGGCTTACTGATGCCCGACCGGGCGTTCTCATCATCGAAGAAAGCCTGGTCGACAATGACGGCCTGACCATTGCCGAGAATGCCCTGAGCCTGAGTCCGTCGTTATCCATCCTGTTGATCTGCGAAACGCCGGTAAATCCGGGCCGACTGGCCATCTATCTGGAATCGGGAATCAAGGCCGTCATTTCCAAACACCAGCCGATTCAGGACCTGATCAAGACGCTTTACTACATCCGCAATGGCCAGGTCTACGTGAGCTCCCTGCAAACCCCGGACGCTGCAACGTCGTCACTCATGGACGCCTACCACGCCCTCTCTGGCCGGGAACGGGAGGTCGCGCAGTTGATTGCCCGCCGTGTGCCAATGAAGGAAATAGCCGAACAACTGGAGGTCTCCTGCAAAACGGTTCACTCCTACAAGGACCGGATCTTTGCAAAGCTCGGGTTTGAGCGTCTGCCGGAGCTGATCCTGTTCATCAAGCGCCACCATCGGGAGACCGCCGCGTGACCCTGCTCTCGGGAATGAACCAACTTGAACGACTGCCTGCTCTCCGGCAGCAACGGTTTGAACGGTTTTACCGATGTCAGACCCGGTTCCGGGTGCTGCCTCTGTTCGCGGACCTGTCACTGGCAATCACGTTTATTGGTACTCTGCTGTTTCTGTTGGGCCTGTCATTGGCACCGAACGGCCCAGGGATTTCTGGCAGCCACCTGCTGTACACCGCCGTTCTGGCGGGCTTGATCATTGCCCACCGCCACACCCGGCTTCGACGGGCGTCGCCAGCCATTGTGTACCTTGTATTCCTGCACATGGCGCTGTTCAGCTATCTCGCATACATCCTCGCGGGTGCCACCCTGGCGCCCATAGTGGGCCTGCTGTTTTTTATCAGCTCAGTCGGCATCGTCACCTTGTCGCTGGCCCATACGGTGATCATTCTGCTCATTAACTTCGTGATGCTCGCCGCCGCAACGGCTCTAGCCGTTCCGGCCGAGGCATTCAGCGCCGCCCTGTTTGCCATCCTGGCAAATTGGCTGGTGCTCATGTGTCTGCTGGTCGCGCCTTTGTCCGCGTTCTTTTTCCGCCTATTCCTTCGCAACCTGCTGGCCCTACAGTTCCTCCTGAAAGACCGAAATCGGGTGCTTTCCCGTACCCTGAAAACCCTTGAACTCACCGAGGACCGACTCGCCCAGGAACAGAAACATCAGGCGCTCAGCCACATGGCCAAGGGCTTGTTGCACGAGATCATGAATCCGCTGAACTGCGCCAGTCAGGCAGTCGAATTCGCCGCTACGATCAACCGTGACCCGGAGTTGACCGAGGCGCTCGACGATGCCGCCCTGCACCAAAAACGCATCGCCGACATTGTGTCGGATCTGATCGATTTTTCACGCCCTGCGCCGACACACTCCAGGGAAAAAGCCGACGTACGAGCTCTGGCAGAAACCGCTCTGCGGCTTTGTCAGCACCAGCTCAGGAATATCAACGTCGCGCTCGATATTCCGGCCGACACCCGCATCGCCTGTTTTCCATCCGCGCTGGTACAGGTGTTGGTCAACCTGGTGCTGAACGCCGCGTCGGCTTTAGACCAGGGCAATCGCCAGAGCCCGGGACGCATCGACATCCGGTCCCAGGCAGACACCGACAGGCTGAAGGTGGTCATTCGGGACAATGGCCATGGCATTGACCCAGACAACATTCAGCGACTCACAGACCCGTTCTACTCGACCAGCGACACCCCGGACAACCTGGGTCTTGGGCTAAGCATTTGCCAGACCATAATGCGCCATCACAAGGGCCGCATGACGATCGACAGCGAGCCGGGCGAGTGGACCGAGGTCACCCTCGCCCTACCCTGGCAGCCGGCTTAGAATCGATAAACTACTCGCAGGGTCAACGCATCGCCATCGGCATTTGCCATCAAGCGGTTTCCCTCTATATCCGGGATCAGCCAATTCAGGCGAAGTTGAAGCTGCTCGCCCAGGTAGTAGTTGATGCCGACCAATGCGATCGTGGCCTCCGCACCTATACCCCGATCCCGCAAATCCACAGCGCTGTAACGCCCCACCAACTCCAGCGCGCCCGTTCCACCAACCGAATTGGGCGCTTTCAGGCCTCCGCGACGATACCGGCGGCGATGGTCGGTGAGAAAAACACCGGTCTGCACATAGGCTCCGCCGAAGCGCCAATGTTCTCCATTTTCCCGGGTGACCTGCTGCGCGAGAAGCTCACCTGTCACAGAGAGCCGTCCACGAAGCCAGGCGCCCTCCAACCCAACCAGGGCGCTGTCACGGGCCTCAAAGCGAGGACTCCGAAGAACGTTATCGGCGCTGAACACCTCGCCTCGGTCCTTGATCTGGAATGGCTCGCCATCGAGGTCACGCCAGGATCCGGCCACGCCAATATGCAGTGTCTGTTGGTCGGACGAGCTGGCAGCCGTGATCCGGCCGGTGACCGCATGGGCTGAGCCCCCCTCCGGTTCTTCTGTGAACGCGCCTACACTCCAGGTTAACGACTGCCGAAACTGGCCAACCATCACACCCTGGGAGCGCCCGGGCGCGAAGGCTGAAGTGGCCACCGAGCGTTCACTGGTGCTGATGTTTGCGTAACTGCTCAGGCGCTCCAGCCCAAAAGGTTCCTTGAATCGACCCAGTGTTGTCTCAAGCCCGCCTTCTCCTCGATAACGGACATAGGCATCGCCCAAACTGCCTTCGGGATCGCCACCACCAACTTTCAAATTAGCGTCGATTTCCGCGCTCCAGTGGTTGCCCCAGTCCAGTTCCAGCTCCAGTTTGGCGCTGCGCAGCACACCGCGGGTTGTCTGAGCGTCTCCGTCCGCGTCGTAGAAGGCCTGATAATGATCGATACCGGCGGCGACATACCCGCCGACATCCACGTCCGGTTCCTCGGCGTGCAGCGCCAGCGATTGCAATGTCAGAAGTGGCGCAATCCAGCCCCATCCCCTTCGCCAAGTCTGGCGCCGGTCGTCACCCATGATCGCCGTCCAGCCGGAAATGCATTCGCAACATCGCGGTGTCACGCAGGTAACTGATCGACACGACGTCCACCTGAAACACATCCAACCCCGTTCGATGACGCAAATCCTCGATCAAGGCTGCCTGCCGGTGGGCATGGACGTTCTCGATTTTTTCGTACTCGATTTCTTTTTCGCCATGACGGGGCAGCAGTACCCGGGTCTCGAGTACGACCGCCAATGCGATGATCAGGAGATTCAGGCCGGCCAGCTCAATGTGCTGCATTGTGCCCACGGCGGCGAGCAACGCCATAGCGATGACCAGAAACAGGTAGGTCATTTCCTTGATGCCGAGCGCTTCGGTTCGGTACCGCAGCATGGAGAAAACGGCAAACAAACCAAACGCAAACCCCATGGTGACCGTAACGGAGTGCAACAACGACGTGACCAGGAAGACGCCCACGCCGAACAGGATGAACGACGCAGCGTTTTCCCGGTGACGGGAATAGGTGTAATAACAACGAATCAGAACAAAAACCGATCCGGCATTGATGAGCAATCGGATCAGAAAATGAAGGTCAACCGCAGATTCCATGAAGAGTCCTCAACAACGGCTTAAAACGGTTTATTTTTAGCTCGGAACTGAACAGCAAACTGCTGCCTACGCAATACTTGCTGAATGAGACGGGGCGATAACCCAGTTCGCCCAGACAATGGCGCATGGGTGAACCGTTCGACTTCCGATCGTATTTGATCTCGACCACGGCAAGGTTGGGAAGCCGCACGCAGCGACCCCGGTCCGGGGAATGGAACGCCAAATGAGTGTCCAAGGTAACGCGTTCGGTACCCTCTCGGTTGATGAGGGTCGCGCGCTGATAGGACACGAAAAGAGCCGGCTGCATCCCTGCAGCCGGCAGGCCCGAATGTTCGCTTAAAAACCGCGTTAGACTTACGTCGGCATTTAATCGGGGGGTGACTTGAACGCGGCTCTTTTCGGTGCGCAGCCGATTGGTTTTCTTTTTCACCTCAAGGAAGGTGATCTGGCTCTGCCGATAGTGACGCAGCCGGCACTTGAACCGATTCAACTTGCCATTGTGGTGGTCCAGAAACGACTGCCGATTCGGCGTATCCAGATACAGGGTGTCGTAGCCAAATCGCTGGTCTCCGTCCATGTCCAGCACGGTGTACTTGTCCTGGAGTCCGGGCAGGCAAGGCTCCAGCACCCGAGCGGGCAACATGAACTTGGTATCGACTCGATTCATCAGGGCCGTGCCGGACTGATCTGCCAGCGAATGGCGTTCGAATCCGGCCAATGAGTCCACCACGGCCATATTCATCGCGCTTCGGCCCCGTACTCGAGCGTCGCGTTAAGCTCAAGCTCCAAGTCACCGGCGTTGGCTCCGGCCCCCACGTTGCTGAGGGTAACGTCGCCATCGGCACCCAGTGCCAGGGTCCGAACGCCGCCGGGTGCTGTCTCATCGACTTCAAACAACAACACATTGGTGGCAAAACCATGCAACTGATGAGTCCCCGGCACATAGTCGGACGCCTCGATGAACACCTGCAGCACATAGGGTTTGAAGCCGTCGCTGGCATCGACTCCGATCAACAGCAAGCCAATGACTTCCGGTGCCGACTCGGTGTCCACTGAATAAACCAGGCTGTCCACCTCGAACGCTGCGAAGGTCAAACTGGCGCTCACCTGCCGACCACTTGGCAAGCTGAACCGAAAGACCCCGCTGTCGGTTCCATTGAGTGCTTTCACCGACCCGGTGAGTGCCGTCGTTACAGGCGCGGCACAGTTCGGCTCAGTGTCCGCCAACCGGTACACCTCGCCAACCGGCGGAACTTCAGACAGTGCCGTCTCAATGGCAAGTCGACGCGAGGGTCGATAATCGTCATCGGAGACGATCCCTTGGCCACTGATAAAAGTTTTCACACTCGCCAGGTTCGATTCCGGGGTTTGCGTCAGCTGCTGAATTCGATCCAGACTTTGCAGCAGCTCCTCCTCATTCCACTGGTTTGTCAGCAGGGAGTTCAACTCTGCCTCGTACCTCGCCCGATAGTCGGGTAATCCATACAGGCGGTCAGCAAGAGAAAAGTTGCGATACAGAACACCAGTGCCAGGTTTGAGCGGGTGTTCTCCACGAAAAGCGGTATCGGCGCCCCAGGGAATGAAGTGGAACAGACCGTCGCCCGGATTGCGGTAGAGATAGAAATTGTTGGCGTTGCCGGTGGCGGAATCCCAACTGCCCAGCAGCGTCTCAAGCGCCCAGAAACGTATAAACTCATCGACGTCCACGAGTTGCGGAAGCACATTCATCAACTGGTCATCGGGTAGAGCCAAGGCATCATTCACAGCCTGTAAGTCGCTTCGATCATCGGCGTCTTCGTTGGTTTTCTTTTCGAATCTCTGACTCAGCCAAGTGCCAAAGTCCGCGGTTTGCGCTTCGTACAGGTTGCCGTCGTCGTCGCCAAAGGTGCGCGCCAAAAACGGCTTTTTAATGGGTTCCACGTTGGTAAACACACCCAACAATTCGCCATTCACCCGGACCCTGGCAAAATTGCATCTCGGTGCTGCGATACCGGCGTTGCGGAACTGGTCGTAGGCCAGGCACTGGCGAGCATTGGAAGGGTCTTGCCGATTGTTATTCAGGGTCATCCGGGTGTGGTTTTGGTAGGTCCTTCCCCGCCACAAATCGTTAAAGTCGAGTTTGAGGGAAGGCACACTGGGGCTAAGCGATCCCATGAATCCTTTTTTGCGAACGACCACGTCTTCCATGGCCTGCCCATCAATGGTCACCTTGGCGCTGAATTCGGTGTATTGATAATCAGCGAGGCATTGGCGCGCCGTACTGGCCAGTGAACGACCCTCAGCTCGGAGCTGCCGAAACTCGTTGGCATCCATCTCGACGTCGACCACCAGCAACCGGTTCGGCTCGTACAGGTCTGCGTCACCGCCTACGTTCACCGGCTCTCTCGGGGCTTCGAACCCTGAGGCACTGGTGACCTCGCTGTCACCGCCGCCGCCACAACCAGACAGCAATGAAAACACGGCAACAAGGCCAAAACACGTGATAATCCATCTGCAACAACTCGTTGCCACTCTTGTTATTGTCATCTGTAACTCCCTCAGATGTCTGTTTCGCTGCGGTCATGGACCGGCTGAGGGCAGTATTTCCGAGTCACCCGATGGGTGTCTGTAAGAACGTCTTACGCAAAGCGGCGCTCGCTATTCTGCCTCTCTGCAATGGGCAAGGAGTGACTGAGAGGCAAGAATCGGATGGCAGACGCTGAGATTAGTGGCTAGCCTTAAGCGCTTCACATTCTGGATCCAGAAGGCAGCTATCGTGACATCGTCGATCAACCAGACTATGGGTGTACGCCAGTGGGCTCTGCTTGTGGTGTTGTCCATTCTCTGGGGCGGCTCCTTTTTCTTTGTCGGGGTGGCGGTCTCGGAGCTGCCAGCGCTCACCATTGTTGCGCTGCGGGTTTCGCTGGCGGCGGTCGGTCTCTGGTGCGTCATTGCGATGCTGGGGTTGCCCATCCCCCGGGCGCCCGGAGTCTGGCTCGCGTTCCTGTGCATGGGCACCATCAACAACGTGATTCCGTTCTCGCTGATTGTCTGGGGGCAGACCCAGATCGCCTCCGGGCTGGCGTCGATCCTGAATGCCACCACGCCGTTATTCACCGTGGTGGTGGCCACTTGCCTGCTGTCAGACGAACGAGCCACCCCGCTAAAGATGTTGGGGGTGGTCACGGGTTTTCTGGGTGTGGTGGTGATGATCGGCTTGCCAGCGTCGGCTCAACCGACGCCCTGGTTGCCACAACTGGCGATTCTGGGGGCGGCTATGTCCTACGCGTTTGGCGGGGTCTACGGGCGGCGCTTTAAGGCCCTGGGCGTGCATCCAATTCTGACGGCGGCAGGACAGGTGGCCGCCTCGGGCCTGATCATGCTGCCGCTGTCACTGACTGTTGATGGGTCGGCGGCATTGGCTGAGGCGAGTGTCGAGACCTGGGGTGCGATTCTGGGCCTGGCGTTATTCTCAACGTCCTTGGCCTACATCATTTACTTCCGGTTGCTGGCCACCGCGGGCGCCACTAACCTTTTGCTGGTTACCCTGCTGGTGCCGGCCTCGGCGATACTGCTGGGGGTGTTGTTCCTGAATGAGACCATCACGGTGACCCAATTCGCCGGCCTCGCCCTGATTGCCCTGGGGTTGTCCGCCATAGATGGCCGGCTCTGGTCACGCCGCCAGCCGGTCAAACCCTGATCAGTCGGTCACCGCTTTCTGCGGGGCCGGCACCAGGCGCCGGCCCATGGCAATCAGGATGCAGCCAAAGCCGTACATGAGCACGCTGTAAACCACCGCCGGGATCGACATTTCGCTGGACTCCAGCAGCGTCAACGCCACCATCAACGCGATGGTGCCGTTTTTGATGCCCAGCTCCACCGCAACCGCCAGGGACTCCCTCTGCGACAGACCCACCATGCGGCTGACACCCAAACCAATGGCAATCCCGATCAGGTTCAGCAGGAACGCGGCTGGGCCGGCCTGGGAGAGCAGCTCGGGCAACCGGTCCCGGGAGCCCCACAACAGCGCGATGATCAGCAGCAACAGCACCACACCGCCGAAGATACTGACGATGCCTTCCGCCTTCTGGGCCGTTGCCGGCGCGCGGGTACGGATGAACATGCCAATCGACACCGGCAACAGCACGATCACCACCAGCATCGCGATGGTTTTACCCACCGGCAGGCTGATGTTGGCAGCCTCACCAAAGTACAGCTGCAGGGCGTAGTTGGTAAAAAACGGCAGGGTAATAATGGTGATCAGGCTGGCCGACACCGTCAGCAGGATCGACAAGGCAATGTGTCCGCGCGCCAGAAGCACGAACAGGTTGGAGGTGGTCCCGCCGGGGCAGGCCGCAATGATAACCAGCCCTACCGCCAGCGCCGGTGCCAACCCCAGCGTGGCGGCAATGCCGAAGGCCACCAGGGGCATCAGCAGAATCTGGGCCACGGTACCCACCACGATGCTGCGCGGATTGCGGGTGACCTGACCGAAGTCCCGCAGGGTCAGGGTCAGGCCGATGCCCACCATGATGATAAATAGCGAAACGGGCAGGCCGATTGAAATCAGCGGGCTGGACTCCACAGAAAGACTCCTCGTTATTATTTTTGATCTGTCCAGCGAGCCGTGTGAGCTGATACTGCACAGGTACTGGGACAGCCACCCTCCGGCACTGGGATCTATCGAGTCTAGTCGAAAGACCTGCGCCAGAATGTAAACTTTTTGACAATCTGGCGTGTGCTAACCCTGCGGAAAACGTTCCAGCTCTGCCAGACAATCCGCCAGGAATGCATCGGGATCCGACACAATGGCTTCATCCGCCACCACACCAAACTGAACCTGCCCGGCGTAACTGACAATGCTGACACCCAATCCGATGTCGCCGGCCTGGGGCACCCAGAACATCTGCTCAGTGATGCGGCACCCAGCCATATAGCGCGACTCTGGCGTGCCCGGCACATTGGACACCACCGCACTGGCCTTGCGGTAGAACACATCCGCCACCGGTTGACGCCAGGGTTCCGGGATGGCTGACGCGGTGGCGGCCAAACCCCAGGCAATACCCGGTTGCCAGCTCTTCTTCAGCCGCCGGGTCTCGTGCTTGATGCGATACAAACGCTCCAGCGGGCTTTCCCCGTCCACCGGCAGGGGCACGAATACCGTGCCAAAATAATTACCCAGCGAGCCCGGCTCTGGCTGCAGCTCGGCCGGTAACCGGGAGCGGATATCCACCGGCACCGCCGCATGCAGGATGGCGTCGTCCAGTTCGCCCTGGGCAATCCCGAGGCGACTGCGCACGGCGCAGGCCACACAGCTGAGCAAAACGTCGTTGATGGTGACATTGGTGGCGTCGGCCACCGCGCGAAACCGCGCCAGACCCACCGGCTCTGACCATCGACACTGGCGCCGCCCCAACAGCGGCCGCTTCAGATCCGATGGTGTGTCTTCCGGCTCCACCAGAAATTCGCTGACCTCGTGCAACAGCTTCAGGCCATGGTGTGTCATTCGCTCCAGCGAGCGGCTGGCCTGTTGAACCTTATCAGTGGCCAGTGGCTCCAGGGACTCGTCCACCACGTCACCGGCAGTCTGCGGCTCGGCGGCCATCAGGCCTTCCAGCCAGGTTTTGGCGGCGTTGCCCCAGCGGGCCAGTTGCGGTGTTTCGGTGGCGCCATAGAGCGCGGGGTGTTGTTGCGGGGATGGCGGGCACAACTGATCAAAAATGCCCAGCAGTGACAGCCCGTCCGCGTAACAATGGTGCAGGCGCAATAAAAGCGCGGCGCCACCCTCGGCATTGGGGGCCAGCCAGAATTTCCAGCGAGGCCGGTACATGGCCAGCGGCTGGTTCAGACGGGCGGTCACCCAGTCCTGCAATTCCTCCGGCGAGAAGCGATCCAACACCACATCCAGATGATGCTTGAGGTCGAACAGCGGGTCGCGCTCCCACCACCATCCAGTCGACCGCTGTGCGGGCATGAACGCAAAACGTTCCCACGCCAGCCAGTACACCCGCAAGAACTCGCGAAAACGCGGCGCGGTCAGGCCCTCGACCCGCAGCATCACGGTGATCGTCATCGGGTTTTCCGGCCGTTCCAATGCCAGCCAGGCCGAATCTGCAGGCAAAAGAAGATGCGATTGCTCCTGACTCAAACCTGACCGTCCCCGGGGAAATGGATGATGCTACGTAAAAACCGAACTCGGCATTGTGCCAGACAAGTAGCACCGTCTCCATCGACGGCGTCGCGCATAAGATTACAAAACCTTACCGGCTACGACAGTTCGCAGCCATTTCCGACAAAAGCCGATCACTTTCGACCAAAGTCCATGCCGATTGGTTACCAAATACCACTAAAGAGTCATCGATTGGCCGCAGACAAGCGTAGATACTGTTACCTATGCCAATACTTACCGCAGGGGTTTGGGGTACAAAGGACGGTACAACTGAGTTTCCAGCAGCGTCTAATATCAATAACAGACCAAAAACACGCTGGTCGGGAGAAGCATTATGAAAGCGAGCCACGTTCGCAAACTGATCAAACCCATCGAAAACGCCTATTCGGAGATGTTTTCCGGCCGGGTCTATCGCGTCGGAAAAGGCGCCGTTTCGGTGCGGAACCACAGTGGCGAGGCACAGCAGACCGTGGTCGGCGTGCATGGCTTTCTGGAGAACCATTGTTATTTCACCCAAGCTTATGAGGCCCCGACCACCGAACTGATCCTGCTCACCTGCAGTAACTACCACATTCCCGTTAACGGCGTGACCCCGGAGACCCCGCGCTGGGAGGTGCCGATCAAGCATTTGGAAGGCACCATCGAATACGATGCCTGCATCCTGAACCAGGCACTGGCCAACCTGCCGACCACCGAAAACATTCGCGTCCATGGCCACTCCCGGGGCGGTGCGGTCATCCTTGAAGCGATGACGCAGTGGCCGGAGCTGTACGAAGACGCCGAAGTGATTCTGGAGGCGCCGGTTCTGCCCCAGGGCAAGCTGCACGGCCTGGTGACGATGCTGCTGGAGCCGGTCAGCCACGGCATGTGGCCCTGGGTGGTTCGCCTGATCAACTCCGCGCCGTCGTCGGCCTATGGCCAGACCTTCTTCGGCAAGATGAACCCGCGCAAGAAACAATTGCTGAGCAGCCTGTTCTCCGCCACCAAGGATCACCTGACCATCGTGCGCAACATAGAGAACATCATGGACTGGATGATGCGCACCGAGACCAGCGTGTACGACAACATCCGCCACGGCACGTTTCTGATCCCGGCAGTGGACCGGATTTTGGACCGCACCGCCATGCTCGCCAGCGCCCGTCAAAGTCACACCAGCATGCGGATCATCGAAACGGAAGCGCAAAGCCACTTCATCACCCTGGACAGCAAGGAATGGGTGCCCGGTTTCGAAACCCTGCCGGCGGCAGCGCCCGGCTGATGCCCTCGGGCGCCGGCTCCGTTACACTACCGGGCTTTTGATCCCGGGGTAAAACGGAGCCTGCCCACATGTATCGCGAGCGTCTGGTCGCCACCGAAGTGTCCTCTGACAATGGCCGCCAGCTGCGCCGCCTGCTGCTTAGTTACCACGATTTTCGGCAGCGCAAGGCCGCACACCCACTGCTTGCCAACACCCTGGACATTGCCGACTGGCAGGCCCAGCGGCTGAAGGCCACCCACCGGGACCTGTACGAACACCCGGGCTACCACACCGGGCTGGAGTTTCTGCTCACGGATCTGTACGCGCCGTCCTCCATGACCGCACGGGACGACAACATCGATCGGGTCTTCCCAAAGATGGTGAAGTGGCTGCCGGACCATCTTCTGGCCACCCTGGCCGGATTGGTGGAGCTGAATCTGCTTACCCAGCAACTGGATCTGGAATTGGCCGAACGCCTTAACGCCGCCGGCCTGGCAACCGAAACCCTGACCGTCGGCCAATATTGCGCTGCCTTCCGCCAGAGCCGGCAGCTGGCCCTGCGGGAACGACAGCTTGAACTGATTGAAGATGTGGGTCTGCAGTTGGACCGATACGTGCGCAACCGCACCCTGGGCTGGCTCTTGTCGATGAGCCGGGGGCCGGCTGAAATGGCCGGGCTAAGCGACCTGCATGGCTTCCTGCACCGGGGCTACAGTGCCTTTCGGGCCATGGAGGATGTGGATGCTCTGATCGAGCGGCTGGTAACTCGGGAACACCGGGTGATGGCCAATATCCTCGCCAATCACCCGGAGCCGTTTCGGCTCCCGACGGATTTGTGACCGCCGGGAATCGCCAAAATCAGGCCTTGATGATCTGATCCAGCTGGTTGTGAATTTCCTGCTCAATCCGGGATTTAAACGGCCGGAGCATCATGCCCAGCTCCAGGTGAATGTGAAGGTCGGCGTGGCTGATATTGAGCTGGCCTTTGACGCCGCTGCGCTTGAAGCGGAGCACATCGCCATCCCACTCGTAGTTCACGTCGAACTGGTCAGACAGATCCTTTGCCAGGGTTTCCGCCGCTTCCCGGGCGTGCTCTTTGTCCAGGGCGTGCGGACGACGTACTTCAATAACAGACATAAATCGGTTTTCTCTTGGAAAATGGACGGTTTTACAGTTTAGGGCGGTATTAAACTGGCCGCCACCCTTGTAGCGCCTCCACCAGAGGTTAGAATACCAAGTTCAGATTCAGACAGGATTTCTTCCATGAGCGAGCAGCAAACGCCGGCCAATCAGGCCCAGAACAGCCAGGGCCCGGATGACGTCACCCATTTCGGCTTTCGGGACGTGCCCAAGAGCCAGAAAGCAAGTCAGGTGGCGGAGGTGTTCCACAGCGTGGCGGGCAAGTACGACCTCATGAACGACCTGATGTCCATGGGCATCCATCGCCTGTGGAAGCGCTTTACCATTGAGCTGTCCGGGGTGCGTCCCGGCCACCAGGTGCTCGACATCGCCGGCGGCACCGGCGACCTCACCATGAAGTTCTCCGATCTGGTGGGCCCATCCGGCAAGGTGGTGCTGGCCGATATCAACGCCTCCATGCTGCAAGTCGGGCGAGGCCGGCTGGTTGATCGTGGTTACGCCGGCAACATCGAATACGTGCAGGCCGATGCCGAACACCTGCCCTTCCCGGACAACAACTTCAATGCGGTGTCGATCGCCTTCGGGCTGCGCAACGTTACCGACAAAGATCAGGCTCTGCGGGACATGGCCCGTGTTCTGAAACCGGGTGGTAAGCTGATGGTGCTGGAATTTTCCAAGCCGACCAACCCGCTGCTGAGCAAGGCCTACGACACCTACTCGTTCACTGCTCTACCCCTGATGGGCCAGCTGATCGCCGGTGACAGCGAGAGCTACAAGTACCTGGCGGAGTCCATTCGCATGCACCCGGATCAGGACACGCTTAAAGGCATGATGGAAAACGCCGGACTGGTGAGCTGCAAGTACTACAACATGACCGGCGGCATCGTGGCGCTGCACGTGGGAATCAAGCCCTGATGTTTCCCGGGCCGACGTTGCTTGCTGCCGTCACCGCAACCATCGAGAGTGCCTTGAACCAGGCGCTCGAGCTGGACCCTGCGGGCCGAAAGGCGTTGCTGTCGGCCCTGAACGCGCCGGTTCAGGTCACCATAACCGCGCCACTGCCGTTGAGTTACACCCTGCAGGAACAGGGCGACCGGGTTTCGGTCAGCAGCCAGCCCAGCGAAACCGCGGGCCTGAACATTCAGGGCAAGCCCATTGCGCTGGCGGCACTTGCGCTGGGTGACGATCGTGTGTTCAGTGACGGTCGCCTGCAGGTAGACGGTGACACCGGGCTCGCCCACCAGCTGCAGCGCGCCCTGGATCAGCTCAACCCCGACTGGGAAGCGGCGATGGCCCGGCACATTGGCGATGTACCCGCCCACTTCATCGGGCAACGGGTTCGCGGTGCGGTGAAATGGAGCCGAGGTGCCTTTCAGGCACTGAACGCCAACATTGAAGAATACGTGCACGAAGAGAGCCGGTCATTGCCCGGCCGACGCGAGCTGGAAGCAACCTTCGCCGACATCGACGAGCTCAATCTGCGCACCGAGCGCCTGGCTGCCCGGCTCGATCAGCTTGGCGACCGCACGCCCACCGACCAACCGGAGACCCTGTGACCCGCCTGCAACGTCTGTTCCGAATTGCCTGGGTGTTCTGCCGGTATCGGCTGGATACGTTTTTGCCCTTGTCGGAATTGCCGGCCCCGCTGAAAGTGTTCTTCCTGCTGGCCCCCTGGCACCTGTTCCCCAAGCCCAAGCTGGATCGCGGTGACCGCCTGCGCCTGGCGCTGGAGGAACTCGGGCCGGTGTTTGTGAAGTTTGGACAGATCCTGTCGACCCGGCGCGACCTGTTGCCGGACGACATGGCGGAATCCCTGAAGAATTTGCAGGACCGGGTGCCGCCCTTCCCCAGTGACATGGCTCGCGAGATCATCGAGTCGTCCCTGGGGGCGCCAGTGGCCGAGCTGTTCCGGGAATTCACCGCCGACCCTATCGCCTCGGCATCGGTTGCCCAGGTCCATGGCGCCACCCTGCCCAATGGCCAGAAAGTGGTGGTGAAGGTGCTGCGGCCGGGGATTGAGCGCGTCATCCGCCAGGATCTGGCACTGATGTACCTGATGGCCGGGTTGCTGGAGAAGTACTGGTCCGAAGGCAGACGCTTGCACCCCGTGGAGGTGGTGGAAGACTACGATTCAACCATTCACGACGAACTGGATCTGCAGCGGGAGGCCGCCAATGCCAGCCAGCTGCGCCGCAACTTCGAGAACTCATCGCTGATTTACATCCCCTCGATCGACTGGGACTACACCCGTAAGTCGGTGCTGGTGATGGAGCGCATCCACGGCATTCCCATTGCCGACGTTCCGGCCCTGAAGGCCGCCGGCGTCGACATGAAAGTGCTGGCCGAAAAAGGGGTGGAGATCTTCTTCACTCAGGTGTTCAGGGACAGTTTTTTCCACGCCGACATGCACCCGGGCAACATCTTTGTGGATGTGTCCAACCCGGCCGACCCAAAATACATTGCCATCGACTTTGGCATCGTCGGCACTCTGGCCCCGGATGACCAAAGTTATCTGGCCCGCAATCTGCTGGCGTTCTTCCGCCGTGACTACCGTCAGGTCGCTGAGCTGCACGTGCAGTCCGGCTGGGTACCGCCGGATACCCGAGTGAACGAGTTTGAGGCCGCCATCCGCACGGTGTGCGAGCCGATCTTTGAGAAGCCGCTGAAAGACATTTCCTTTGGTCACTTCCTGTTGCGGCTGTTCCAGACCGCCCGCCGTTTCAATATGGAAGTTCAGCCCCAGCTGGTGCTGTTGCAGAAAACCCTGCTCAACGTTGAGGGCCTGGGCCGCCAGCTCTACCCGGAGCTAGACCTGTGGAGCACGGCGCAGCCATTCCTGGAAGCCTGGATGCGTCGTCGTATTGGCCCCTCCGGGCTAATCAAGTCCCTTCAGGCTCACCTGCCGTCCTGGCTGGAACAGTCTCCGGAGATGCCGCAACTGGTGCACGACGCCTTGTTGCAGTTGCGCCAGGCAGGGCCAACCGAGCAGCAGAATCAACGCACACTAGAGTTACTGCAAGAGCAGCAGCGGCGTTCCGAGCAGCGCTGGCGGCGGGGATTGGCAGCCGGGCTGTTGATCGCGGCGGCACTGATTGGCAGCCAGCCGGAAGCCCAGGCCTGGGTTGCCAGCGTACCTGTCTGGAGCTGGATACTATTGGCCGGCGCTGGCGGCCTGGTTCTGCGGGGCAGCCGATGATCGACGGGGCCGAATTTCTAAAGCAACTGATGCAATGCGACTGAACATTCAGGATTCACACAAATGAAAGATTCCACCGATAATGTCGTCAACCCTGACTGGCTCGAAATCATCCGCTGGACCGACGACGGCCTGGTACCCGCCATCGCCCAGGATGCCGCCACCGGCGACATCCTGATGATGGCCTGGATGAACCGGGAATCACTCCGGCTGACCGCCGAGGAGGGACAGGCTGTGTACTGGTCCCGCTCCCGCGGCAAACTCTGGCGCAAGGGCGAAACCTCGGGGCACCAGCAGGTGATCAAGGACATCCGCCTGGATTGCGATGAAGACGTGATTGTCCTCAAGGTGGAACAAAAAGGCGGCATCGCCTGCCATACCGGTCGGCGGAGCTGCTTTTACCGCTCCCTGCAAGACGGCCAGTGGGTCAGTGTCGATCCGGTGATCAAAGATCCCGATGCCATCTACGGCAGCAACTGAGGAGACCTGCGGTGAGTGATGTACTGGAACAGCTGGCACAAGTTCTGGAAGCCCGAAAACAGGCAGATCCGGACAAATCCTACGTTGCCAGCCTGCACGCCAAGGGGCTGAACAAGATCCTTGAGAAAGTCGGTGAGGAATGCACCGAGACCTTGCTGGCGGCCAAAGACGCCGAGCAGACCGGCGACACCTCGGCGGTGGTCTACGAGACCGCCGACCTGTGGTTTCACAGCCTGGTGATGCTGTCCCGACTGGGCCTGGGACCCGGCGAGGTAATGGAGGAACTGGCGCGCCGCTTTGACCTCTCGGGTCTTGATGAAAAGGCCGCGCGGGACCAGTAGCTATCGGAAAAGGCACGTCCGGTCGCCGGGTTAACGCCCATTCGATCTGTTAACGTACAATGTCATGAAGCAGTAACACTAAAACGAGGACCCCCTGATGGGTATCAGCATCTGGCAACTTCTAATCGTACTCGGCATCGTAATTCTGTTGTTCGGAACCAAGAAACTGCGCAACATCGGCAGCGATCTGGGTGGCGCCATTCGTGGCTTTAAAAAGTCCATGAACGACGAGGACAACAAGACCGCCGAGCCGGACTCCCTGGAAGAAGACAGCGACGCCAAGAGCCAGCCGGCTCAAGCTGAAGAAAAGCCACGGGACAAGTCCCACAGCTGAGACCAGGCTGAATGTTCGATATCGGCTTTCTTGAGCTGCTGATCTGCGGCGTCATTGCTTTGCTGGTGCTCGGCCCCGAGCGCCTGCCTACGGCTGCCCGGGCCGCCGGTCGGTGGATCGGTGGTGCTCGCCGCATGGTCAACCAGTTCACCTCGGAACTGGACCGCCAACTGAAGGCCGAAGAATTGCGGGAAGAGCTGCGCAAAGCCGGAGATGTCGGGCTGGAGGATGTGCAGAAGTCGGTACGTGGCGCACTGGACGATGCCAAACGCTACGAGCACATGATCCTGCCACCCAGCGAGGGTCGAAAATCCCGTCCGGCGCCGGCCACCCGACGTGTGGCCGGGCAGACCGAAACCAGCCCAACCGACGACGCTCAGCAGCCATCCATGCACGCCACGCACGAACCCGCGTCGGAACCACGCACCGAAACCCAAACCGGAAGCGACCCCGGAAACGACCGTGAGAGCAACGACCAGCCGCGATCCGGACACGCGCCATCGGAAGACCGTTCATGACTTCGCAGCCTGAGGGCAACCACGCTTCGCCAGAACACCAGGAAATGCCGCTGATTGAGCATTTGCTGGAGTTGCGCAACCGCCTGCTGAAAATGGTGCTCGCGGTCATTATCTGCTTCGCCGCCATTTATCCCTTTGCCAACGACCTGTACCTGTGGCTGTCGGAGCCGATCCGATCACTGCTGCCGGTGGGCCAGACCATGATCGCCACCGACGTGACCTCGCCGTTCTTCGCCCCGCTGAAACTGGCCCTGGTGCTGTCTGTCTTTGCCGCCATCCCGGTCATTCTGTACCAGCTCTGGAGTTTTATTGCGCCCGGCCTGTACGCCCATGAAAAACGCCTGGCCTTCCCGCTGCTGTTCACCTCGGTGATTCTGTTCTACGCCGGCGCCGCCTTTGCCTACTACGTGGTGTTCCCGCTGGTGTTCGGCTTCTTTACCGCCATCGGCCCGGAAGGCATCGTGGAGCTGCCGGACATCAGCAGCTACCTGAATTTTGTCCTGAAGATGTTCTTTGCCTTCGGCGTCGCCTTTGAAATTCCTATTGCCACGGTCCTGCTGATCCTTACCGGCGCCACCACCCCGGCCAGCCTCGCGGCCAAGCGCCCCTATGTGGTGGTCGGCTGTTTCATCATTGGCATGCTGCTGACTCCGCCAGACATCATTTCCCAGACTCTGCTGGCGGTGCCAATGTGGATACTGTTCGAATTCGGCATCATCTTCGGCCGCCTGGCGTACAGGGAAGTGGCCGACCCGAATGACCAGGAACCGGCCGGCGAATGAATCTGGCGCTGTTGTTTGATGACGACTTCGAAGCCCCAGACCGCGCCCGCCTGACGGGGAGACGCCTGGCCCACTTGCACTCGGTACTGAGGGTGGAGGCCGGTGACCGGATCCCGGTTGGCAAACTCAATGGTGACATCGGCACCGGCGAACTGCTGCGGCTGACCGACACCGAAGCCGAGTTGCTGGTGACCCTCGATCAACCGGCACCGCCGGCTCTGCCGCTGACCCTGATACTGGCCATGCCGCGCCCGAAGATGTTCCGCCGGGTGCTGCAAACCTGTGCGACGCTGGGGGTGAAGGAGCTCTGGCTGATCAACAGCTACAAGGTCGAAAAAAGTTTCTGGCAAACGCCCTGGCTGTCCGAGGACAACCTGCGGGAAAACCTGACCCTCGGGCTGGAACAGGCGCGAGACACCGTGATGCCCCGGGTCCACATTCGCAAGCTGTTCAAACCCTTTGTAGAGGATGAGTTGCCGGCGCTGCTGGCCGACAAGCGCGCCCTGGTCGCGCACCCGGGCACCGACACCCCCTGCCCCACCCACGTAAATCAGCCCACGGCCCTGTGCATCGGACCTGAGGGCGGCTTCACGCCTTATGAGGTCGGTAAATTGGAGGAAGCCGGTTGCGAGCCGGTACACCTCGGCCCGCGTATTCTTCGAGTGGAGACCGCCGTACCCGTGCTGGTGAGCCGGTTGTTCGACGCCTGCAGTTGAATTAACGAAGCGAAAGAAAAACAAGGAAGCCAGCGTACCAATCTAGCGGGGCAAGCCCATGGCTTCCGCCGCCAGTCGGTGCTTGATCGGGCCCAGACCATCGAGCCAGCGCATGCCGGTGTTTCGCAACCACCGCAAGGGTAACTCGTCCCGGGCAAACAACTGCTTGAAGCCCTCCATCGCCGCCATCATGGCCAGATTTTCGGCCTTGCGACGGCGTTGATACCGAGCCAGCACCAGATCCTGGTCGGGGCTGAGACCGGCTCGCCTGGCCCGGGACAATTCGTCCAGCAGTGCCTTCACATCGGCAAAGCCCAGGTTGGCGCCCTGCCCCGCCAGCGGATGGATAGAGTGGGCGGCGTCTCCCACCAGGGCAAAGCCAGCTGCAATGTAATCCTTGGCGTGACGCTGGCGCAGAGGGAAGGCATAGCGGCGGGAAATCGCCTGCACCGCTCCCAGCTCCCGCTCGATGGCGCGTTCCAGTTCGGCACTGAACTCGGCGTCGTCCAGCGCCATCAATCGCCGGGCCTCTTCGGTGTCCTGGGACCAGACAATTGAGCAGAACTGCTCGGCACCAGACTCCGTGCGCAGCGGCAGAAACGCCAGCGGACCAGTGGGAGAAAACCGCTGCCAGGCAGTGAACCGGTGACTCTGGGCGGTTTGCACGGTGCAGACGATGGCCTGCTGATCGTAGTCCCACTCCCGAACCGGCAGGCCAACCCACTGGCGCAGGCGTGAATTCGCGCCGTCGGCGGCGACCACCAGCCGGCCACCGAGCCGCCGACCATCGGCCAGCTCAATACCCCGCTGCGCCCCATCCTGCCACCACCCGGTCACCTTCACGCCGTCGATCAGTTCGACCGCACTGACATCCAGCGCCTTGAACAGCCCGCGGACCAGGGTACGGTTCTCGACGATGGCGCCCAACTCCAGAACCTGAAGATCCGCCGCGTCAAAATGGATGCGGCCGGTGCCGTCGCCGTCCCACACGGTCATTTTCTGATAGGGACAGTGGCGCTCCGATGCCACCGTTTGCCAGACGCCTAACTTGTCCAACAGCGCCTGACTGGCACCGGAGATGGCACTGACCCGGGGTTCGAAATCGGCAACGCTACTGGCCTGGACCGGCGCTTGCGTGAGAGCTTGGCGCTCACTGCCCTCAACCAGGCCCACCTGCCAGCCCTGCTGGGACAAGCCTAGCGCCAGGGCCGAGCCGGTCATGCCGCCGCCGACGACAAGAATGTCGAATTCGCGCGCCTCAGTCATGGCTTGCAGACTCTCCCTGCGGGCTGGTCGGTTTGTGGATCACAGCCCGGCGTCCACCTACACCCATGGCTTTGCGGGCGAACCAGCGTTTCGCACCGGGTAGCAGATCAAGCCCCACCAGCCCGGCATCGCGGGCTACCGCCAGCGGCTGGGGTGACGGGCCAAACAGACGAATCAGGGAATCGGAGAACTGCACCGTCTGCTGCCAGTCGGTGCGATGCAGCTCCTGGTAGCGGCGCAACACCCGGAGACTCCCCAGTGACTGCCCCTGCTCCACCGCCAAGCGGAACTGTTCGACCAGGGTCATCAGCCCACGCAAGGCCAGATTGAAGCCCTGACCGGCGACCGGATGCAGGGCATGGGCCGCGTTGCCGACCAACGCCACACCCGGCCGCACCGGCTCGTCCACGGTGGACAGTGTCAGGGGGTAGTGGCTGCAGTCGCCAATTCGGTTAAAGCGGCCCAAACGCCAGCCGAACCGTGCCTGCAATCGCTCACACTTGTCGGCATCCGACAGCGCCAGCAGCTCGGCCAGGGCGTCGTCGGTCAGGGTCCAGACCAGGGCAGACTGGTGCCCGGCCCGCTGACTGGAACCCTGCGGCAGCAGTGCCATCGGGCCAGCGTCGGTAAACCGTTCGAACGCGCAAAAGCCGTGGCTGTCGCTGGTGGACACGTTGGCAATGAGGGCATTCTGGTCATAGTTTCGATGGCGAACCTGAAAGCCCAGCTTTTCTCTCAGGCCGGAACGACCACCATCGGCCACCACCAGGCATTGCGCACTCAGTTGATGGGTGTCGTCTCCGGTTTTCAGGGTGACCCGCACGCCGTCCGGCTCGGACGTCATGTCCAACACCTCCGACGGCGCCTGCCATTGCACCCCGGTGGCCAAAAGTTCGCGCATCAGGCACAGCCCCATCCAGCGGTTGTCCGCCACAAAGCCGAGGGCCTCCTGCTGGTGCTCGGCAGCGTTCAAACGGGTGGCGCCAAACCGACCGCGGTCGGACACATGAATGTGCCGGATCGGCGTGGCGTGCTCGGACAGCCGCTGCCACAACCCCAGCTCCTGAAAAATCTGCCGGGAGCCCCAGGACAACGCCGTTGAGCGGGCATCGTAGCTGGGCTGGTAATCCTCGGGCAGCGCGTCGGCCGCGAGGGGAAATGCTTCGACCACGGTCACCCGCAGTTTAGGCACCGCTCGCGTCAGCGCCAGCGCCAGGGTGGCCCCGGCCAGGCCACCGCCCGCGATGATCAGATCGGTATCGAGTCGGGTCACGGGTTCAGTCCGCCATCAGCGCTTCAATCTCGGGGATGGTCTTGGGCACCCCGTCGGTCAGCACCCGGCAACCGTCTTTGGTGACCACCACATCGTCTTCGATACGAATGCCGATACCTCGCCACTTTTCGTCGACGTTGGTGTTGTCCGGCGCGATGTAGAGTCCCGGTTCCACGGTCAGCGCCATGCCTGGCTCCAGCAGGCGCCAGGCATCGCCGACCTTGTAATCACCCACGTCATGCACATCAAGCCCAAGCCAGTGACCGGTGCGGTGCATGAAGAAAGGCCGATAGGCTTCGGCGGCGATGGCATCGTCCACGTTGCCCGCCAACAGACCGAGATCGATCAACCCCTGGGTGAGCACCCGCAGCGCCGCTTCGTGGGGATGATTCCAGTGGTTGCCGGGGCGAACCGCGTCGATGGCGGCGTACTGGGCCGACAGCACGACCTCGTACAACGCTTTCTGTTCCGGACTGAAGGTACCACTGACCGGGAAGGTACGGGTGATGTCCGAGGCGTAACACTCGTATTCGCAGCCGGCGTCGATAAGTACCAGATCACCGTCTTTCAACGATGCGCTGTTCTCGATGTAGTGCAGGATGCAGCCGTTTGCGCCTCCGCCGACAATGGACGGATAAGCCGTGGAGCGGGCGCCATGACTCATGAACGTATGAATCAGCTCTGCTTCCAGGTTGTACTCGTGACCGCCCTTGCGGGCCCGTTTCATGGCCCGGCAGTGGGCCTCGGCACTGATGGCGCCCGCTTTGGCCATCACCTTGATTTCACTGGCGCTCTTGAACAGGCGCAGGTCGTGCAGGAAGTGCTCGAGGGAGACGAACTCACCGGGCGGATGAGCGCCGGTGCGGACCTTGCTGCGAATGGTCTTGACCCATTCCATCACCTGGCCGTCAAACTGCTGGTCCTTGCCGAGCGGGTAATAGACCCGGCTGCGGCCCTCGATCATGCCCGGCAGGATATCGTCGATGTCGGATATCGGAAAGGCGTCGTCCAGTCCGTATCGTTCAATAGCGCCCTCGGGGCCCACCAAGAACCCGTCCCATAGCTCTTTCTCCGGATTCCGCTCTTTGCAGAACAGTACCGACTCGCCATGCTCCCGACCAGGGATCAGCGCCAACACCGCCCCAGGCTCGCCAAATCCGGTGAGATACTGAAAATCGCTGTCCTGACGAAACGGGTGCAGCACGTCGCGATTGCGTACCCGTTCGGGCGCAGCCGGAATGATGGCAATGCTGTCGGGCGCCATGCGCTCCATCAGCTTGCGACGGCGTTCGGCGAATTCCTTGACGGGTATCATTGAAGGCATAGTCTCTCCCGCAGTGGTTGCCCTGCTCAGTGCAAGGTCGGCGATGACGTTTCCGGCCGCTCCGGCGCATTAAACTCGGTGAACACCGCCAGTGCGCCCAACCGGATGTATTCGGTGATTTCCAGCAGTTGCTGTTCGCTTTCGTCGCTGGCTTCCTCGTCGGCGGCGAGCTGACTGATGGCCACCATATCCTCGATCAGCTCCCGGATCTCGTCGGGCGCCTGTCCCAGCGCTTCGCCGGCCGACAGTGCCATACCCTCGAGGAAACCGCGAACCCAGGCCACCAGTGCCTCCAGACGCTGCTCAATGGCGTAATCGTCGTCCGGCAGTAAAGGATGGAAACTCATGTCGGTGGATTTCAAGAGCGCCAGGGTTTGTTCGTAAGCCTTGTTCATGAACGGCGCCAGATCGTCGGAATCGTCGGCGGCGTTCTCCGGCAGGCCCATGTGTTCACACACCATGCTCAGCCAATCCGGCTCTTTGATACGCGAACCGGCCGCCAGGCGACCACAGAGTGCGCCGTGCAATTCAGACGGATGACTGAATGCCTTGTGCGCGGTAAAGACGTTTGCCCAGCGCTCGAATTCGGCGGCGCGGGCAGCACCGGAGGTGTCGGTTTCGGACATGAACCGTGCCCTTCCTGTGTTGTTGAATGAAGTCCCTATCCTAGCATTCAGGCGCATGCAAGACACTTTTCCATTGCCACTACCGAAGCGCCACCGCAAAATGTTATAACGTATCAAACCTAGCAATTCGTCGAGAGGACTCTGCCATGCCCGCCACCCCACACTGCCGTTTTCTGAAGCCCACGCTCTTTGCAGTACCCACACTGCTTGCCAGCACCTTCACGGTTTCCGCCGAAAATCCGGGCGCCCATCAACACGGTTACGCTGAGCTGCAAATGGCCTTTTCCGGCCAGACCGTGGAGCTGCGTGCACTTTCGCCCGCCTACAATCTGTTGGGTTTTGAGCACGAGCCACGCACGGAAGCACAACACCAGACCGTCGACAGCGCCCTGCATTGGCTGGAAGACACACCGCTGATCAACACGGCCGGCGCCGCCTGCTTGCTTGAACACAGTGAAGTGGTTTACGCCTATGCCGAGGGCAACCACAAAGATTCGGATCATGATGGCCATGACGACCACCATGATGATCACGAGGACCATCATAATGACCACGACGGCCATGACGACCACAACCACCACGATGAACATAGCCACGACAAGCACGAAGACGAGGTGCATAGCCACAGTGAACACGACCATGCCGAGCACGATGAAGAAGCTCACTCAGATATTGAAGTGATCCAGACCCTTAACTGCTCGGACCTCAATGCCGACACGCAACTGATCAGCCAGTTCAGTGATCGTTTCCCGGCGCTCGAACACCTAAACATTCAGTGGTCAGGACCAGAAGGCCAGGGTGCACTGCGCCTGGAACAGGGCGAGAGCCGTTTCCAGCTCACACGCTGAGGCTATTGTTCGTAGGGTTCGACCGATTCCGCCACGATCGAGTAGGAAGACGTGCCCATCACGTTTTCGGTGCGCTCAATAACCAGCGTGCCCTCGATCCAAACCGGATCGTACAGCGCGTCCAGCTTGAACCCTTCACGATACTTGACGTGAATGATCTGGTTGGGCGGCGGTGGCGGAACATGAATGCAGGCGCCGTAGTATGGCACCAGGAAGAATTCGAGAATCTCCATGTCCTCGGTGGTTTTCAGAGGTACGACAAAGCCGGGGATGCGGCCATCGACATTGGCCATCTCCGGCACTACCCGACCGGTCATGATTTCATCCGGTAGCAACGCCGGGCCATCGCCCTCGTGCTCCACTTCTGGCATATTTTCCAGCAAGGCCAGATCTTCAGCGGGCATCAGCTCCAGCCAGTCGATTTCACGCGGCTCAGCGTGGACGGCGAGTGAGTTCAGCAACAAGGCGGCCAGCGAGCCTGCCAACAAGCCGCGAACGAGAGAGCGGCGGAAAAAACCAAGCATCAGTACGTGATCTCCAGAACTAGGGGCACGGAATTTGAGCAATCATACACCGGACACAAGACGAGCTACATGGTCAGCACTACGCACTCCAGCGACGCCCGTGAATCACACGCTACCCAAGCCCTAGCGACATCGAACCTCACCTTCCGGTGGGCGCCTGGGCAACCGACGCTGGCGTTTCCGGATCTGAAACTGGCACTTGGGCAGCACCTGTTCCTCCGGGGCGCCAGCGGTAGCGGCAAAAGCACGCTTCTGAGTTTGCTGTCGGGCATGCTGACTCCTGCGTCCGGCTCAGTCAGCGTTCTCAACAAGCACCTCGAGCAGCTCAATGCCAGCCAGCGTGACCGGTTCAGAGCCGACCACATCGGGGTGATTTTCCAGCAGTTCAATCTGGTGCCCTACCTGACTGCTGAGGCGAATGTCACCCTGACCTGCCGGCTTTCTGCCCAGCGACGCGACGCGACCGATCCGGAGCCCAATCAGGAAGCTAGGCGCTTGCTGACCGCACTGGCGGTTCCCCAGGATTGCTGGCGCCGGAAAGTAACTCAGCTGAGCATTGGCCAGCAACAGCGAATCGCCGCCGCGAGGGCGCTGATCGGGGGCCCAAGTCTGATTCTCGCCGACGAGCCGACGTCTGCTCTGGACAGCGATAATCGGGACAGGTTCCTGGATCTGCTGCTGACGCTGGCCGAAGAACGCAACACCTCGGTGGTGTTTGTCAGCCACGATCGCGCACTGGCACAGCATTTTGACCACCACGCGGAACTGGAGGGCACGGCACCATGAATCTTCGCCTCGGCTTCTCTCTGGCCGCCGCCAGCCTATGGCACCGTCGACGGGTTCTGGCGCTGGTGTGCCTGACCCTGACCCTGAGCGTAACCCTGCTGCTGGGCATCCAGTATCTGCGCACAGAAGTGAAAGAATCGTTTACCAATACCGTCAGTGACACTGACCTGATCATCGGTGCCCGCAGCGGTCAGCTGAATCTGCTGCTGTACACGGTGTTCCATTTGGGCGATCCCACCAACAACATTCGCTGGTCTACCTTCCAGGCGCTCAAGCAAGACCAACGGATTGAGTGGCTGATCCCGATTTCGCTCGGAGACAGCTACCGCGGCTCCCGCGTGATTGGCACCGACGACAATTTCCTCAAGCGCTTTCAATACGGCCGCGGACAATCCCTAAAGCTTGCCAAGGGCGACTGGTTCGAGGGCGTGTTCGACCTGGTTCTTGGGGCCGGGGTGGCCAATAAATTCGGTCACCGCCTCGGCGACAGTATCGTGTTGTCCCACGGCGGTGGCCGCACTAGCTTTTCCAATCATGACGACACTCCTTTCACGGTGACTGGCATTCTCGAGCCCACCGGGACACCCGTGGATCAGGCGGTTTACATCAGCCTGTCCGGTATGGAGGCCATTCATGTGGGCTGGGAATCGGGCGTTGCGATTCCAGGCCGAACCCTGACCCCGGAAGAAGCAGAGCAACGGGACTTAACCCCCAGCGCGATTACCGCGGTGTTTGCCGGGCTGGAACGTAAGATCCTGACCTTCCAGGTGCAAAGGGACCTGAACCAGAATGCCAGCGAGCCGCTGTCCGCGATCCTGCCGGGCGTTGCCCTGAGCGAGCTGTGGCGCTTGATGCGGCAATTCGAACGGGCCCTGCTGGGCATCACCGGTTTTGTGGTGGTGATCAGCCTGCTGGGACTGGCAGCCGTGCTCCTGACCCTGCAGGCCCAACGCGCCCACGAAATCGCCGTGCTGAGGGCAATCGGCGCATCGCCGCGCCTGATCGCATTGTTATACGTGCTGGAAGCCGTCACGCTGGCCGTCGTTGCCTGCGGCTTGGCACTGGTACTCGGCGCGATAATGGTGTCGGCTCTCGCGCCCTGGCTGCAGGCAAGCTATGGACTGCAGATTCAGCTTCGGCCACTGGCCGGGGCAGAATGGGGGCTGCTTGCGGCCGTTCCTGCGGCGGCACTGCTGGTTGCATTGATTCCTGCGTTGCGAACCTGGTGGCAGAGTCGCTCATTGGGCCTGGGGGAGATCGCCGAATCGTGACTCGCTTCATCCTCATGAGCGAATAACATCCCTGTAAATTGACCGACTTAGCGTCCGCACTTATAGTTAGTTGCAATCAAAACAACCAATGCTGGGCACGTCATGGAACAGTCCGAAGTACAGGCATTAGCGGACAAGCTGGATCAGTTGATCGAGCGCTGTCACAAACTGGAGCGGGATAACGCCACGCTGCGGGAGCTTCAGGACGACTGGAACCGGGAGCGAGCGCAGTTGATGCACAAAAATGATCTTGCCAAAAACAAGATCGAAGCCATGATTGGTCGCCTACGGGCACTGGAGCACCACTAATGTCCAAGCAATCCACCACCGCTGAGGTGAAGATTCTCGACAAAGAATACCTGGTTGCCTGCCCGGAAGAAGAACGCGATGCCCTGACCCGCGCTGCTCGTCATCTCGACAGCAAAATGCGGGAAATCCGCTCCAGTGGAAAAGTCTTCGGCACCGAACGAATCGCCGTTATGGCTGCTCTCAACATCACCCACGAACTGCTTGAGCGGGACACCATGTCCGATGCCACCAGCGCCCTTCTGAAAGCGATGGACGGCAAATTGAGCGATGCCCTGAGCGACCCGTCCGGCCAGTGATTCGTGCGATTTTGAGTCATGGGTTTCCGAAACAGGTGTTGCAATCGGCCCCGGCCCTACCCGTATAATGAGTTCAACTTCCTGGGCTGTACGGGATATTCGGATACGTCCTCGAGCCGATGCGCACTACCCAGGTGGCTACTTCAGGGCATTGTGAGCACGTCCCCTTCTGGGGAAAGCCTAATATGTCACAGCGGCCACCGACCTTGAACTTTGGGTTCAAGGGCCACATCCGATAACGGCAGCCCGGGAAGCTTTATTTTGAGCCAGTTTATCGCCCCCCAACCGTTCGACTCACGACCTGACACGCGTTCCCGCAGCGAGCTGCGCAAGCATCTGCGCCTACAGCGACGCTCACTATCGTTCGAAGCCCAGCAACAGGCGGCCGAACAACTGGCCCTGCAGCTACTGACCCACCCAGACCTGCACCGGGCACGTCACGTTGCCATTTACCTGCCCAACGACGGCGAGATAGATCCGCGGCTGTACATGGACATCGCCCGACGCAAAGGCCTGACCTTCTACCTGCCGGTGCTGCATCCGATCCATAACGGTACTTTGGTGTTCAGCCCGTTCAGCACCGATGTCGAGCTCAAGCCCAATCGCTTTGGAATACTCGAGCCACCGTTCAGCAAGGGTCAGAAACGCCCGGCCTGGGCACTGGATGCGGTGTTGTTTCCACTGGTGGGGTTCGACGAACAGGGCGGCCGCCTTGGCATGGGCGGCGGCTTCTACGATCGCACCTTTGCGTTCACGCGCATGCGGCCGCGCCTAGCACCCAAGCTGATTGGCCTGGCGCACGACTTTCAGAAAGTGGAAGAATTACCGACCGAGCCTTGGGATATCCCGTTGCACGGTGTTGTGACCGACCGACGTTGTTACCGGTTCCAGCGGCTTTCGACTGCCTGACCGGATCCCAAGGCGGAGCCGGAGTAGACGCGGGGCTGGTTTTCGGACGCCTGAATGGTCGTGAACCCGGTGATCACAAGGCCGGCGGCGAATATCAGCACAACGGCTTTAATGATGTCAGGCTTACCACCCATGGTCTTCGTTTCCTTGACGTTTCGTAGCTAAACTGGCGAGAAATCAGACAGCTATTCTTGTTATTGAGAATTAGACGAAAGACTATCACGCATCTTGAGTTTTACAATTTTTGACAGGTTACCATTAGGTAATAAATTGCCCACGGCGACCGTAGAGTGGTAGCCGGGCCGAAAGCGCCTCCCAAAACCCGCTCAAGCACCCGCAAGCGGGTCCGGCCCGCAATCGTAGATTGCGGTCGTTCCGCCCTCGCACGAAGCGTTGCTTCGAAAACGCTCTGCGGAACCCATGTAGCGCTTGAGCTCCGCCATCCATGGCTCCGCACAGTTTTGGAAGGCGCTTTCGGCCCGGCTTCGATCTTGGTCACTGTGACCGGTGATTTCCAGCGCCGAGGAACAACTGGTAAGCCTCGTTGTTGGTCATGTCCTCGTAGCGGAAGCCGACCTTGTCGAGCATCTTCTCGAAGTCTTTCACCTCGCCTTCGTTCACTTCCGCACCCAGCAGCACCCGGCTGTAGGCGGCGCCGTGGTTGCGGTAGTGGAACATGGAGATGTTCCAGCGGGTACCCAGGGACATCAAGAACTTGAGCAGCGCCCCAGGGCGTTCCGGGAACTCGAACTGGTACACCCGCTCGTTGGCAATCGCCGGCGCATGGCCGCCCACCATGTGGCGGATGTGCTGCTTGGCGAGGTCGCTCTCGGTCAGGTCGATGACACCATAGCCGGCCTCGCGCAAATCCTGCACCAGGTCTTCCCGGCCGTGGCCACCGGCCTGTACCTGAATGCCAACGAAGATAGTGGCCTCGTCGGAGTTGGCGTAGCGGTAGTTGAACTCGGTGATGCTGCGCTTGTGCAAGGCATTGATGAACGTCTTGAAGGCACCCGGTTTCTCCGGGATGGTGACCGCCAGGATCGCCTCGCGCTGTTCACCGATCTCGGTGCGCTCAGAGACATAGCGCAGGCGATCGAAGTTCATGTTGGCGCCACTCAGGGTCGCGATCAGGTTTTCGTTCTCGATCTGCTCGCGCTGGATGTACTTCTTGATGCCAGCCACGCCCAAAGCGCCCGCCGGTTCGGCGATGGAACGGGTATCCTCGAACACGTCTTTGATGGCCGCGCAGATTTCGTCCGTGGACACGGTGATCACCTCATCCACGTAGTCCTTGCAGATCTCCCAGGGGTGTTCGCCAATCTGCTTGACCGCGACACCGTCGGCGAAAATGCCTACCTCGTCCAGCACCACCCGCTCACCGGCCTTCATGGCCGCCTGCAGGCAGTTGGAGTCTTCCGGCTCCACCCCGATCACCTTGACCTCCGGTCGCAGGTACTTGATGTAGGCTGCCATGCCCGCGATCAGTCCGCCGCCGCCGACGCAGATGAAGATGGCGTGGATCGGCTGGCTGAACTGCCACATGATTTCCATGGCCACGGTGCCCTGCCCGGCGATCACGTCCGGGTCGTCGAACGGCGGGATGTAGGTATAACCGTGCTTGTCGATCAGCTCGTGGGCGTGAGCGGCGGCCTCATCGAAGGCGTCACCCCTGAGCACCACTCGGGCACCGTGGTCCCGGACCGACTTCACCTTGATCTCCGGTGTGGTCTGGGGCATGACGATGACCGCCTTGATACCCAGCTTTTTCGCCGCCAGGGCCACGCCCTGGGCATGGTTACCTGCGGAAGCACAGATTACGCCCTTGGCCTTCTGTTCTTCGGAGAGGTGGGCAATCCGGTTATAGGCGCCGCGAATCTTGAAGGAAAACACCGGCTGAAGGTCTTCGCGCTTGAGCATAATGTTGTTGCCAAAGCGCTTGGACAAACTGCGAGCTTCAGTGAGGGGTGTTTCGATGGCCACGTCATAGACGCGGGCATCGAGGATCTTCTTGATATAGCGTTGCGGCATGGTGCTTCCGTTCAGGTTATGTTTTGGAAAAACCGACAGTGTAGAAAGTTTGCACGGCAGCCGTCTATAAGCGCACCACCCTCAGAGGCTATAATGGCGCCAAATTCCTTCAGACTTGCACCCGGAGCCTCAGATGACACAGGACGAACTGAAAAAAGCCGTCGCTAAAGCCGCAATCGACTACATTGCACCGCGACTCGATAGCGACAGCGTAGTTGGTGTCGGCACCGGCAGTACGGCCAACTTCTTCATCGACATGCTGGCCGAGCTGAAGACCGAGTTCGACGGCGCGGTTGCCAGCTCCGAAGCCACCGCCGAGCGTCTGAAAAGCCATGGGATTCCAGTGTACGACCTGAACAGCGCCGGCACCCTGGAGTTCTATGTTGATGGAGCCGACGAAACCAATGAGCACCTGGAATTGATCAAGGGAGGTGGTGCCGCCTTGACCCGGGAGAAAATCGTCGCGGCGGTAGCCAACACCTTCATCTGTATCGCAGACGAATCCAAGATGGTGGATATCCTCGGCGCGTTCCCTCTACCTGTCGAAGTGATTCCCATGGCCCGCAGCCACGTGGGCCGTGAAATCGTCAAACTGGGGGGCGATCCGGTCTATCGTGAGGGCGTGGTGACCGACAACGGCAACATCATCATCGACGTGCACAACCTCGACATCTCCCGCCCAATCGACATTGAGGAAAAGCTCAACAACATCGTGGGCGTGGTCACCAATGGCCTGTTCGCCCGCCGGCCGGCGGACTTGCTACTGCTAGGCACCGCCTCAGGGGTGACCAGCATCCCGCGCGGGTAAACCAGACCGCCCGCGTCACTCGAATCGATTGGCCCAGATGTTGTCGCGCGCACCGTCGAACTGGTGCCACACAGCAAGGGCTTTACCGGCGCCATCGAATGCAACCTGAGGAGCCGAGGCCGGACTACCGGCCTCCTCCTCTATTCGCCCTGCCTCCCCCCAACTGCCTTCGGCATAGCGATTAGCCCACACCCGGTACTGACCGTCCTCGAATTGCTCCCACACCGCCAGAGCGCGGCCATTTCCATCCACAGCAACCTGCGGGTTGCGGGCGCCATTAGCCGTATCGGTTTCGATAGCCGCAGCTTCCCCCCAGGATCCGCTGTCATAACGGTTAGCCACAATGTTGTAGACCGAACCATCGTATTGCTGCCACACCGCAATCGCCTGACCGTCGGCACCCACCGCGATTTGCGGGTTTTGAGCGGTCCCGGTGTTGTCGGTTTCTATCCGTTCGGCGGTTCCCCAGTTTTCATTCTCGAAGTGGTTGGCCCAGATGTTGTACCGAAACCCATCGGATTCCGCCCAAACGACAAGGGCCTCTCCGGCCTCGGTCATGGCTATGCTGGGCGTCCGGGCATCATTAGCGGTATTCGCTTGGATCTGGCGAGGAGAGCCCCACGAGTTGCCGTCAAAGCGGTTGGTCCAAATAGTACTCAATACGCCCTCAAGCTCTGCCCAAACGATCAGGGCTCGTCCACTCGAGTCGATAGAAACTTGCGGCGGTGAGCTTTCGCAGGCATTACCACCACTGTCATTATCCTCGGGCCGCATGGCTTGCGCCGCTCCCCAGACACTGCCATCGAAGGGTCTGGCCCACACCTTATGGCAAGTGGCCTGAAACTGAGCCCAAACCGCCATCGCTTTGCCATCCGGGGCGATGGCAATTTGAGGATCCCGGGCGTCGCTGGCGGGATTGGTTTGAATGACTCCCGCAGCGCCCCACCCCCCGCCCGCGAAGCGATTGGCCCAGATATTGTTGACCGAGCTATTGTCTTGCTGCCACACCGCGAACGCCTGGCCGCTGGCATTCATGGCAAGTTGCCCGCCGGAGGCGGCACCGCCACTGTTGCTCTCGATCAGCCCAGGCGTTCCCCAGGCGCTGCCGTCGTAGCGATTGCTCCATATCTTGTAGCGGGATCCCTGAAACTGTTCCCAGACCGCTAGGCCGCGACCATCCGCATCCAGAGCCACCTGGGCCGCACGGGCACTGCCAAAACCGCCGGAATCGTTGGATTCGATCAGCCCAGCTGTCTGCCATTCACCGTCGGCGGCAGTGAAGGACCAGGAATACTGCTCCGCCAAGGCATTACCCTCGAGATCGGTGATGTCGGTACTCAGGTTGGCGGAGTAGGTTTCCAGCATGGCCAGTGGGAGATGGGAGGAAAAGCCCGCGGTGTTGCTGTCGGCATCAAAACTCACATCGCCTGGGGTTGTGATGCTGTCACTCAGCCGAATCAGCGTAAAACTGTTTTCCGTGACGGTGGAGGCGAAGATATCTTCGTTGAACTGTGCGGTGATCACGCCGGCTCGCTCGACACCCCTGCTGCCAGGCTCCGGACTAGTTGCTTGCACGATCGGCGGCGTCGTGTCCGGTTCATTGGCTGCGGCTTCTTCGGAATCGCCTGATCCACCAGAGCCTGAAGATCCACTGGACGTGCCGGAACTCGCATCCCAGTCGCACCCACTCAGTGCGACAGCCAGTAGCAAACAAATGCCATAACGGCAGAAGGCAACTCGGAACAATCTCCACATAGGACCAGCCTCCAAGTAGAGAATTGATGAGTTCCTGGTTCAGTCAGGTTTTGAGCCGGGAACCAAATCATGTGTAAAGCCAAAATGCAGTTTTCTGACAGGCTGTCCCTTTTCTGTGCACACGCAGTGCCCGAAAACAGCTGGTGGATCTTCCCGGGCAAAGCGGGCGTGCTCTTCCTTGCCTAAAGTTTAGGTTAGCTGAGTGGAGATGCCAGCGTTGTAACGCATTCTGAACAGTTTCTCCGAGCCCTTTGCTCTCTGTCCTTTAATTCTCGGCACCAACAAACCAAGCGCTTGCTTGGGCACTTAAAATAGGCAACACTGAATCCTGCGAATTCAATACCAGGGAGCCATGGCGTGGCGGATTACTTCAACGACATTCACGAGCAGGCGCGCCTCAGCGCCCGGAAATTCATCAGCACCCACGTACTGCCGCACATTGACGACTGGGAAGAAGCCGGCGAATTTCCCCGGGAGCTATATGAAAAGGCGGGAGCGGCTGGCTTGCTGGGCATTGGCTTTCCCGAAGAACTTGGCGGCTCGGGTGAGGGCGATGTTTTTCTGCGGGTAGCGGTGTCTGAAGAGCTGATGCGTTCAACCTCCGGCGGCCTGGTCGCCGGCCTCGGATCCCTGGATATCGGCCTGCCACCGGTCGCCAAATGGGCGGCACCGGAGCTTCGCGCACAGATTGTTCCCCCGGTGCTCCGGGGCGAAAAAATTGTCGCCCTCGCAATTACCGAACCCGGCGGCGGCTCTGACGTTGCCAACCTGAAGACCCGTGCCGTCAAGGACGCTGATCACTACATCGTTAATGGCAGTAAGACGTTTATCACCAGCGGTCTGAGGGCCGACCATTACACAGTGGCGGTTCGCACCGGCGGCGAGGGCCACAGTGGCGTCAGCCTGCTGCTGATCGACCGGGACATGCCCGGTTTTTCCACCGGCAAGAAACTGCGCAAAATGGGCTGGTGGGCCAGCGACACCGCCGAACTGTTCTTCGAGGACTGCCGGGTACCGGCTGACCGGCTGATTGGCCCTGAAAACGGCGGCTTCGCCGTCATCATGAGTAACTTCCTGTCCGAGCGTCTGCTACTGGCCATCATGGCCTACATGACGGCCCAACTGGCCTACGAAGCGGCACTGGATTACACCCGTCAGCGTCAGGCCTTTGGTCGTAACCTGACCGGTTACCAGGTCACCCGCCACAAGCTGGTGGACATGGCAACGCAGATCGATGTCGCTCGGGAATACACCTACCGCTGCGCGGCATTGATGCAGGCGGGCAAGAGCCCCGTCAAGGAAGTGGCCATGGCCAAGAACTTTTCTGTCGACGTCTGCGAGAAAGTGACCCGGGAAGCGGTGCAACTGTTTGGCGGCATGGGCTACATGCGGGAATCGGTGGTGGAGCGCCTGTATCGGGATGCCAAGATACTGTCCATTGGCGGCGGTACTACTGAGATCATGAAGGAGCTGATTGCCAAGCAGCTGCGCCTCTAGGCTTTCACCGCTTAACTCCGGGAGCTCTAACGTGGGAGGCGGGGCCATTTCAGGGGGCCTTGCCAAAACACGCTCCTGGCGGCACATCCCTGTGACGCTTGGGCTTCGCCATCCATGGCTTCGCACAGTTTTGGCCAGCCCCCCTGAAATGTCCCTCGAACCTCGGTGTAATCCGTTCTGCCCTATCTGAGCTTTGATTCGTTGTCGGGCCCAGCTCCTGACTCAGAGCGCAGGTGTGGACAAGCTTCCCAAAACCGTGTCGGGCCATGGACGGCCCGACCCGAGCCTACAGGGACGTACTTGTAGGCGTGTTTTGGGAAGCTTGTTCACGCCTGCGCCACCACCATAGCCAGGCGGCAACCACCAGATACCACGCACCAAGTTTCGAGATCGGCCCACCAAGGTTTAGTTTCGAACTCGTCGGGACTTCCGTATAATTGCGCGCACTTTTTAATCGCAGTTTAAACGCAGTCAAACGTACCTGACGCACAGGAAGGACCGATTATGCTATTTGACAACATCCCTGCTGGCAAAAACCCGCCGGAAGACATCTACGTTGCCATCGAAATCCCGGCCAACAGCTCCCCGGTGAAGTACGAGCTGGACAAAGACATGGGCGCCCTGCTGGTTGACCGCTTCATGGCCACTCCGATGTTCTACCCGGCCAACTACGGTTTCATCCCGCACACCCTGGCCGACGACGGCGATCCGCTGGACGTGCTGGTAGTCACTCCCTACCCGGTACAGGCTGGCTCTGTGATTCGCTGCCGCCCGGTTGGCGTACTGAACATGGAAGACGAAGCCGGTGGCGATGCCAAGCTGGTCGCGGTTCCTCACGACAAGCTGACCACTGCTTACCAGAGCGTGAAAGATATCGAAGATCTGCCGGAGCTGCTGCGCGATCAGATCAAGCACTTCTTCGAGAACTACAAGACCCTTGAGCCGGGCAAGTGGGTCAAGGTTCAGGGCTGGGACAACGCCGCAGCCGCCAAGAAAGCCATCGAAGACTCCATCAAGGCCTACAAGGGCTGATCGGAGCCTTTCCAAGGCACAAAAAAACCGGGCGAATGCCCGGTTTTTTTTTCGTCTGATGAAACGCGATCAGCCCCGGGACAACAGATCCCGCATGTCACTGATGGCCGCGTTCGCCCGTGACAGGTAGGCCGCCATGGTCAGCGAATGGTTGGCCAGCACGCCAAAGCCGCTGCCATTCAGCACCACCGGGCTCCACATCGCCCCCTGGGCGCCTTCCAGCTCAATGATCACCTGCTTCACACTGGCCATCGCATTTTTATCCTGCAATACCTTGCGGAAATCTACCTCGATGGCCCGGAAGATGTGCAACAAGGCCCAGGAGCTGCCACGAGCCTCATAAAAGACGTCGTCGATTTCGGTCCATGGGGTTTTCACGTCAATGGCGCCGGTTTCTTCCTCCAGCGGGTTGTCCTGGTTGACGTTGGCCACGGCATCCGACACCGACGCTTTGCCAACGCTCTCTCCCAGAGTCCGCGACAAACTGCCCAAACGAGTTTCCAGATCCGCCAACCAGTTGCTCAGGTTATCGGCCCGGGCGAAGAACTGGGCGTCGGCCTGCTCCGGATCGGTCAGGCGGTTAAGGTAACTTTTCAGCGCCCGGATACCGCGACGATACTCCGCCTCGGTGGACGGAATAGCCCAGCTTTCGCTGTCGAAGTGCAACTGCGGCTCAGCAATGGTCAGATCACGATCTTCCGCCGACTGACTCTGGGAGCGGCTGATGTCTTTACGCATGGCGCGGGACAGATCCCGCAGCTGAACCAGTACGCCGTATTCCCAGTTGGGCATGTTGTCCAGCCAGAGCCCGGGCGGGAAAATGTCGTTGGAGATGTACCCGCCGGGTTTATCCAGCAGGGTTTCGGCGATGCGAATGGTGGTGGCGGTGGTCGCGAAGCCGGTGATGGGCTCGCGCTGCATGCTGTTGGCCATGGAGCGGGTGTGTTCACGCACGGAGAAAGCCTCCGGCTCGCTGCTCCAGTACATGCCCAGCACAACGGTAACCAGAAGGTATACCACCAGCAGGACCAGGATGAATTTACCGACCACGCCGCTTCCGCCGGCGTAATCCTGAACATCGTCTTTCCTGTCCCTGAAATACTGTCTGAGTTTACCTGGCATAGACTGCTATTCCCCTGTCGGTTGATGGTCAGCCGCGAATGGTCGTCCGAGATGGTAACCCATGGCACCGTCGATACCCAGCTTGCAGAGTTCTGAGTATTCCGCCGCTGTTTCCACGCCGGTGGCAAACACCTTAACGCCCCGGCTGTGGGCGATGGAGACAACGGATTCGAGGTAAAAGCGGTTTTCCTCGTGGGTGTCGATATCGTGAATGAACGAGTTATCGATACGCAATGCCTGTACGCTCAGATTCCTCAGGTAACTGAACGGCACGCCCCCCACGCCGAACCGGTCCACCAGCACCGGAATCTGCAGCCGCACCAGAGCACGAACCAGCAAGCCCACGGCGGTCCGATGGTGGCGAATGATGTGCTCGGAAATGCCGATCCAGAGGTTTGAGGCACCGGGGCCCGCGACCTCCAACTGCGCCAGCAAATCCTTCCGAAATTCCTCACTGGCGATCGAAGCACCGCCAAGGGACACGGCCAGGGGACGGCCTGGGTTTTCCGCAAGGCACTGCAACACGCGCTGAATCAACATGCGATCGATATCCAAAATCAGGCCGAAGCGTTCGGCCATGTGGATGAAGTTGCCAGCCTTGACCAGCCCGCCCGGGCCCTCGATACGGGAAAACACCTGATGGTAAACCGGCTCGGTCTGATGCTCACTGATCATGGGCTGCAGCCACAGGGACAGCTTCTGATCGCGGATCGCCTGACTGATGATCACCCGCCAGGTTTCCAGGTTGTGGTGCTCGTCTTTGTCCGGCTCCGCCAGGTGGCAGCCGGATTCCTCGCTTTCCTGGGCCAACCGTAACGCTTCATCGGCGGCGGCTAGCAATTCGCTGGTCCCACGCCCTTCGCCAGTGCGAGCGAGGCCCGCGTGAACCGAGGTATCCAACGGCGCAGCGAGATCCGCATAAAGGCCATCCAGATCGGCCACCAGCTCCCGACACCAGACACCGGCATCAGCGGGCATGGCCCCGGGCACAAAAATGGAGAACTCGGCGCCGTTTCGCCGACCCGCAAAGGAGCCGGTGTGACGGGCCACAAACCGGTTGACGATCTCAGCCGCCCTTAACAGAACCCGGTCAGCCTCGCTGCGGCCGTAGGCCTGGTTATAGCTGGCAAAATCGGATAGGCGCACCAGGATCAGCACCCCCGGCGCCGACTTTTCCTCTGACTCCACTTCCACCTTCAGACGCTGATCAAAGGCGTTGCCACTGGGCAGCCCGGTCACCGGGTCCTCGTTGTTCATCCGGCGCAAATGCTGGATCAACTTGGCCTGACCTTCAAAAAGTTGCTGAAGATCGTCGGCCATCTGATTCATTGCGGCGGTGACCTGGTTCAGTTCACGAGTGGACTGGACGGTCACTCGCTGACGAAAATTCCGTTGCCCCAGCGCCTCGGCCTGACGCTCCAACGCCAGCAACGGACGCAGCGTCCGCTGCAACAGCACAAACAGCGCAAACAGACCGATGCCGCCAATCACTGTGGCACTGGCTACCAGACCTACGGTAATTCGCCACAAGTCCTGATAGGCCCGCCCCGGGTGACTGATCACCTGGACTTTGCCCAGCCGGCTCCAGCCGCGAACCACTTCGGCCTCTGCCACGGGCAGTTTGAGCTTTGCCAGCGAGCGGAACCAGGCAGGCACAGAGCTGGAGGTGAGGGTCATGGTCCGCCCCGCGACCTCTTCCCCCTGGTGGTTGAGGTAGCGCACGGACAGATAACGGCCGCTGTCGAACACCGCGTCAATCAGTGAGGAAGCCGCAACCGGGTCCCTGGCATCGATGGCGTTGGATAGCGACAAGCCGACAGCCGTGGCACCATCATGGGCATGGCCGGCGAGCTGTTCCGACACGTAGGTCCGGAAATAGCCGTAGCTGGTAATAAATCCGGCCATAAGAATCAGCACCAGCAAGGTGCCGGTAAACAGCAACAACAGGGTGCGCAGGGTTACTGCCCCGGTTTGTTTGAGCCCACGAACGCCGTGCGCGTCTGCCATGACGGGTCTCTCCGGCTGGCCGATGGATTGTGACTTGCACCGCAGAGTTGACAAACATTTACAACGAGCAACCTACGCCGACAACACTAAACACTATAGACTCTGCAAAGGGACCAAGGTGGAAAATCGTTCCGGAAACAACGAACGACCAATAATGAAAACAGATGGGCCAGAGCACCATGAATGACGAGAGCCAGAAAGAAAAACTCAGGCAGCATTTCGCACGGCGAGTGACAACCCAGGCGCGGGTTGTTCTGGACACCTGGCAGGAGATCCACAAGGACAGCGACCTCGCCGGCGCACTCCGGGACGAATTCGCCGCCGCCACCGACAAACTGGTGCGCTACGCCCAGCGTTTCGAGATGACCAGCCACGCCGATGCCGGTAACCGTATCCTAGGGCTGGTGACCGACTGGCAGGCGGGCACGGCACTGCCTGACGATCTGGAGCGACAGATTCAGGACGCCATTGAAGCGCTGTCCCGCAGCACCTTGCGACGCACCGACCAGGAAAGCTCCGAGGCGCCCAACCAGTACCGCCGAACCCCGGTGTACATTGCCCTGGCCAACGACGAAATGGCCGGACGCCTGATTCGTCAGCTGGAGTTCTTCGGGTTCCGGGCTGAAGCGTTTGCCACGGCTGAAAAGCTCATCGAGGCCTGTGCCCTGCACAAGCCCGAGACCATCCTGATGGACGTCAATTTTGGCGGCGCCGTCAACGCCGGTATCGCCACCATCGAGCAACTGCAGGAACGGCACGACACGCCGATCCCCATCATATTCATGAGCGATGAGGATGGCACCATCGAGACCCGGCTAAGGGCCTCCCGCTGCGGCGGTGAAGAATTTTTCTACCCGGCGGTAGACCCCGGCCAATTGATCGAGAAGATCGAGACCTACACCCACGGCAACACGGTAGAGCCCTACAAGGTGTTGGTTCTGGATGATTCCCGCGCCCAGGCCAAGTACATGGAAACGGTGCTGCGCAAGGCCGGTATGACCGCGCACATCATCACCGACCCGCTCCAGATCATTCACGCCCTGGAAGAGTTCTCCCCCGAGATCATCATTCTCGACATGTACATGCCCGGCTGTACTGGCATGGAGATCGCCCGGGTGATCCGCCAGCAGGATCGGTTCCACAGCGTGCCGATCATCTATCTGTCTGCCGAAGAGGACGTCACCAAACAGCTGCACGCCATGAGTCTCGGCGGCGACGACTTCCTGACCAAACCGATTGACCCGAAACATCTGATTTCCACGATCCACAACCGGGGCCGGCGCGCACGGTCGCTGCTGGCGCTGATGATCCGGGACAGCCTGACCGGCTTGTACAATCACACCCACACCCTGCATCTTCTGGAGCAGGAAATCGTTCGGGCCCGCCAGAAAGAACAGTCCCTGTGCTTCGCCATGCTCGACATCGACTACTTCAAGAAGGTCAACGACACCTTTGGTCATCCCATTGGCGATCGCGTGCTTCGCAGCCTGTCGATGTTCCTCAAGCAGCGCCTGCGCAAGACCGATCACATCGGCCGTTACGGCGGGGAAGAATTTGCCATCATCTTGCCGGACACCCGGCCCAGCGACGCCCGCAACGTGTTAAACGAAATCCGGGAGCGGTTCTCAGAGCTGTTGCAACCGGCCGGTGACCGGGAATTCAACGTCACCTTCAGCTGCGGCGTCGCCAGCTGGAACAATGAAAGCTCGCAGGCACTGTGCGAGCGGGCCGACCGCGCGCTCTACCGCTCCAAAGAACAGGGACGCAACTGCGTCACGCTTGCCGACGATTGACCCCCCAGCCCACCGGGCAGGCCCCAAAACCTGCCCGGCTCTCCCAACTCACTATGAAACCAACGTCGTATGGCGCAATCCGCCACCCTTTACGACAATGATTGCCATCAACGGATAGAATCCGCTTCGATTTTCAGCCTTGTTTTTACGACCAATGGACAACATGGATGATTGTCAAAAAGTGTTGATCTGAATGAAACAAGCACGCACCATTATGGGAACGTGCTGTTATTTTCGGCGATCCTGTAAAAAAGACATCAAGGCAGAGTGAATCATGTCGACAATTCTCGTGCTCCATGGCCCGAACCTGAACATGCTCGGAACCCGAGAGCCAGAGGTTTATGGCCACGAGACCCTGAACGACATCGATGACCGCCTGCGACAGTCCGCGGCAGACCAGGGACACCATCTGCTGCACCTTCAGTCCAACGCCGAGTATGAGCTGATTGAACGGGTCCATGAAGCACGAGCCGAGGGCGTGGATTACCTCATCATCAATCCCGCGGCCTTCACTCACACCAGCATTGCCCTGCGCGACGCGGTGCTGGCTTCGGGCATCCCATTCATCGAAGTGCATCTTTCCAATGTTCATGCGCGGGAACCGTTCCGCCATCACTCGTATTTTTCCGATATCGCCGACGGCGTTATCTGTGGGCTAGGCAGCCAGGGGTATGACCTTGCCTTGCAGGCCGCCTTGCAGCGCATTCACCGATAGACCAGACATAACGGGACTGGATTTACTATGGATATTCGCAAAGTCAAAAAGCTGATCGAACTGCTCGAGGAATCCGATGTTGAAGAGCTGGAGATTCAGGAAGGGGACGACTCGGTCCGCATCTCCCGTCGCCGCGAGCAGGCTGCCGGCACCCAGTATGTAAGCCATTACCCGGCACCGGCCCCGCAGGCTGCACCTGCACCGGAAGCCGCGCCAGCCCCGGCTCAGGAAAGCGCCGCCCCGGCCGCGCCCAGTGGCCACTCGGTGAAATCCCCAATGGTGGGCACCTTCTATCGCGCCCCGTCCCCGACCGCCAAGTCCTTCGTGGAAGTCGGCCAGTCCGTGAAAGCCGGTGACGTTATCTGCATCGTGGAAGCGATGAAGATGATGAACCAGATTGAGGCCGATAAGAGTGGCACCGTCAGTGAAATTCTGGTCGAGAACGGCCAGCCGGTGGAGTTTGATCAGCCTCTGATCGTCATTTCCTGAATTCGGTGATAGCTACTCATGGCCATGTTAGAAAAAGTTCTGATCGCAAACCGGGGTGAAATTGCCCTCCGGATCCTGCGCGCCTGCAAAGAGCTGGGCATCAAAACGGTAGCGGTTCATTCCCAGGTCGATCGCGACCTGATGCACGTTAGGCTGGCGGACGAATCCGTTTGCATCGGACCTAACAGCGCTCTGGACAGCTACCTCAACATCCCGACCATCATCAGTGCCGCTGAAGTGACGGACTCCGTGGGCATCCACCCAGGCTATGGTTTTCTCGCCGAGAACGCCGATTTTGCCGAGCAGGTGGAAAAAAGCGGCTTCCATTTCATCGGCCCGAAAGCCGAAACCATTCGCCTGATGGGCAACAAGGTCTCGGCTATCAACGCCATGATCAAAGCCGGCGTGCCAACCGTGCCCGGGTCTGACGGCCCACTGACGGACGACGATGAGCGCACCCTGCGGATCGCCCGTGAGATCGGCTACCCGGTGATGATCAAGGCGGCGTCCGGCGGTGGTGGCCGTGGCATGCAGGTCGTGCACTCTGAGGCCGCACTGCTCAAAGGTGTTCAGATTACCCAGAGTGAAGCGCGAAACGCCTTTGGCGATCCGACGGTTTACCTCGAAAAGTTCCTGGAACGGCCACGTCACGTGGAGGTTCAGGTGCTCGCCGACATGCACGGCAACTGCATTCACCTGGGCGACCGCGACTGCTCGATGCAGCGGCGTAACCAGAAGGTGATCGAGGAAGCACCGGCCCCGGACGTCAATCCCGAGTCTCGCGAGCGCACCCTCAAGGCCTGTGTCGATGCCTGTAAAGAAATTGGCTACGTGGGCGCCGGTACCTTCGAGTTCCTGTACCAGGACGGCGAGTTTTACTTCATCGAAATGAACACCCGGGTTCAGGTTGAGCATCCGGTGTCCGAGATGGTGACCGGGGTCGACATCGTGCGCGAACAGCTACGCATCGCCAGCGGCCTGCCACTGCAGTACACCCAGGACGACATCCGCATTTCCGGGCATGCCATCGAGTGCCGGATTAACGCCGAAGACCCGAAAACCTTCGTGCCTAGCCCCGGCAAGGTCAAGCATTTCCATGCCCCCGGCGGCAACGGCGTTCGCGTGGATTCGCACCTGTACAGCGGTTACACGGTACCGCCCTACTACGACTCCCTGGTGGCCAAACTGATCACCTGGGGCGATGACCGGGAAATTGCTCGCCGCCGCATGAAGAATGCGCTGGACGAGCTGGTGGTGGAAGGGATCAAGACCAACCAGCCACTGCACCGAAAACTGGTGCGCGATGGCGGCTTTAAACAGGTAGAATTCACCATTCATTACCTTGAAAAGCTGATGCGGGGCTAACGTCCTGCATCGTTACTGCAGGAAACTCTATGCCCTGGATACAACTACAGATCCCAGCTGATCCGGACAATGCGGATCAGCTGGAAGATCTGCTCATGGAGATGGGCGCAGACGCCGTCTCCATGGAAGATGCCGCCGACCAACCCCTGTACGAGCCCGACCCCGGCACCACCCCGTTGTGGAGCCAAACCACGGTCACCGGGCTGTTCCAGTCTGACCGTGACATCGACCAACTCTGCGCCGATGTCCGGGACGCCTGGCATCAAACCACCCAACAGACCCTGCCAGACATCGACGTTAGCCTGGTTGAAGACAAAGACTGGGAGCGAGCCTGGATGGACGACTTCCAACCACTGAAGTTTGGCGAGCGGTTGTGGATTGTGCCCAGCTGGCACGATGCGCCGGACCCCGATGCGGCCAACCTGATGCTCGACCCAGGCCTCGCCTTCGGCACCGGTACCCACCCGACCACGGCCCTGTGCCTGGAATGGCTCGACGGCCAAGACATGCACGGCAAGCAAGTCACTGACTACGGCTGCGGCTCGGGCATACTGGGTCTGGCCGGCCTGCTGCTGGGCGCCGACCATGTTGTTGGCGTGGACACTGACCCCCAGGCCCTCGACGCCAGCCGCGAAAATGCTCGCCGCAATGGCGTTGCCGATGATCGCCTGAGCCTATACCTGCCGGAAGACGAGCCCACGACCCAGGCCGACGTCATGCTCGCCAACATCTTGGCGCAGCCCTTGATTGGCCTGGCACCGCACCTGGCCAAACTGACTCGGCCCGGTGGCGATCTGGTGCTGTCGGGCATTCTGTCGCACCAGGCCCGGGAGGTCATGGAAGCCTACGAACCCTGGTTTATCATGGACGAACCGGAACAGCGTGAAGAATGGATACGCCTCACAGGACGGCGCCACGGTTGATGACGAATGGTGCCGTAACGACTAAACTCCGCAATCGTAGTTGCATGTCGTAACTTTGCGCGCTTGGAGCGCCGTCGCTTTCAGGATTGAAGCATGACCCAGAGCAGCCTGCAGACCCAATGCCCAAAATGCGAAACCCGGTTCCGGGTGACGGATGAGCAGCTTGGCATCGCCAAGGGCAAGGTGCGCTGCGGGAACTGCCTGTCGGTGTTCAATGCCATCGAACACCAGGTCATCCCGAAATCCTCGCCTAAACCCTCGCCGGCCTCGACCGATTTCAGTCAAGGCTCCGACCTCCCGGATGAGGACTTCGTGTTCGCCGACAACCCGGAAGAGGACGCCAGCGAAGAGCCTTACGCCGGCACCAAGCTGACCTTCTCGGACGACGAACTCAGCGACAGTTTTCGATCCATGGACGGCCAGGGTGGCGATGATTTTCAGGACGTGGCCGAGCAAGACGCCCAAAAGGACATCGACGAGAGTTGGGCCGAGGCCATGCTGCGGGACACCGCCAAACCCGCCACTCCTCCTTCCCGCCAGCCGGACGCTCCGGAAACACCCGAAACACCGACCTGGCACCAACCTGAGCCGGCGTTCGACCCCGAACCACCGGCAGATCCGTTCGCCACTGCGGGGGAGCCGACAGAGCCCCAGGCCCCGGATTTCGAGCTGGCATCAGACATGCCCGCCAGGCCCTCCCAGCCGGCACCGAACGCGGCTCCCGAGCCACAGGATGACTTCTACGAATCCTTCGGCAACGACGCCGGGCTGGACTTTCCAGATCAGGACGACCGGGTAGACGAGCCGCTTTCAGCCACCCTGCCCTACGACGAACTTCGGCGCGAGCCGGTCTCGGTCGGTGGCACTGGCGGCAGCAAAATGCGCACCCTAACCTGGACCGCGATCGTGCTGGCTCTGCTTGGCGTGCTGATAGCACAGGTGACCTGGTTCCAATTCGATCGGCTGTCGGCAATTCCCGAGCTGCGCCCCTTTTATGAAAAGGGCTGTGCCCTTGCCGGCTGCGAACTGAAACCGCTGATCAATGTTGACGCCATTCAGAGCCGGAAGCTGGTGGTGCGCACCGACCCGGAAAACCGCAGTCAGCTGGTGGTGAATGCGGTCATTATCAATCGGGCCGATTTTGAGCAGCCTTTTCCGGCCATTGCACTGACGTTCTCCAACCTGAATGGCGACGTGGTGGCCCAGAGCATTTTCACACCGGACGAATTTCTGGCCGGAGAAGGCAGGGAGCTCAGCGCCATGCCCAAGGACACGCCGGTCCGAATCGCCATCAATATCCGCGATCCCGGCAAGGATGCGGTGAACTACAACCTCAACTTCCGCCCCCACACGCCCTGAGGTAGCCAGCAAGCATTCACCGCATGAGAACTGGCAACCGCCACCCAAGAGAACAAAAGTCAACCAGAAAGCACGAAAAATAATCAGTTTTTTCGTGACGATGCCCCTTCAATCACGTCCCACCCGGCGGTATCATTAGCGCCCTTCGGAACCTTGATCGATTATTTATTGAACAATCGGTCGATTCCGACGTTCGCTTAACCCGCTGTGACACGGACTCAGATCATGCTGCCAACGGCAAAAATCGGGCCGTACACCCTGCCCAACCCGCTGATTGTTGCGCCGATGGCTGGCGTAACCGACCGCCCGTTTCGGCTGCTATGCCGACGGATGGGTGCCGGCCTTGCGGTGTCGGAAATGGTGATAGCGGACAGCAAGCTCTGGCATACGCGTAAATCCCAGACCCGCCTCAATCACGAGGGTGAACCGGAACCCCGCTCGGTACAGATTGCCGGTGGTGACCCGGACATGCTGGCCGACGCCGCCAGACAGAATGCCGAGTTTGGTGCCCAGATTATCGACATCAACATGGGCTGCCCAGCCAAGAAAGTCTGCAACAAGGCTGCCGGTTCCGCGTTGATGAAAGACGAGGCTCTGGTCCGGGACATTCTGACCGCGGTGGTGAAAGCAGTCGACATTCCAGTGACGCTTAAGATGCGCACCGGCTGGGATCGGGACAACCGGAACGCGCCCGTTATTGCGCGCATGGCTCAGGACGCCGGCATTCAAGCCTTGGCCGTGCATGGGCGCACTCGAGCCGACAAATACAACGGAGAGGCCGAGTACGACACCATTGCCGAGGTGAAAGCCCAGGTGGAGATTCCGGTGTTCGCCAATGGTGACATCAACACGCCGGAACAGGCCCGGCACGTGCTTCAGCACACCGGTGCCGACGGCCTGCTGATTGGCCGTGGCGCCCAGGGCCGGCCCTGGATTTTCCGGGAGATGCTGCATTTTCTGGAAACCGGCACTCACCTGGACGAGCCGCCGCTGACGGAAGTGGAACAGATCCTCACGGAGCACCTTGCCGAGCTGCACAGTTTTTACGGGGAGCACATGGGCGTCCGTATCGCCAGAAAACACGTGGGCTGGTATCTGCAGTCCCACGACCCGAACAAAGAGTTCCGCAAACGCTTCAACGCGATCGACGATGCGCTGGAGCAGAAAGACAGCATTCAACAGTATTTTTCAGGCTTACGAAATGGAGAGGTATTCGCAGCATGACCGCTGAGACTTTGGCAAATGACAACCTGAGCACCCCAGCCAACGAAGATATTCATCAGCTTCAAACCGTGAACAGCAGCGGTAACAGTGTCACCTTGCGTGACAGCGTTGAGGTAGCCCTGAAAAACTACTTCGCCCAGCTCGACGGAGCGCCCGTCACCGAGGTCTACCAACTGGTACTGTCCGAGGTTGAGGCCCCACTGCTGGAGCAGGTGATGAAGTACACCCGCAACAACCAGACCAAGGCCTCCACCATGCTTGGGCTGAACCGCGGCACCCTGCGCAAGAAGCTGAAGCAATACGGTCTGCTATAATCCAGACACCCTGACTTGATAAGGGCCTCCCGGAACCATTCGTGAGGCCCTTATTCGTTCATCCCCAGCAAAGAAAGTGACCCATGGCAAACCAGGCTAACTCCCCCGTCCGTCGCGCCCTGATCAGCGTGAGTGATAAAAGCGGCATCGTCGATTTCGGCCGCGCCCTGACCGAACGCGGTATTGAACTGCTGTCCACCGGTGGCACCTTCCGTCTTCTGAAGGAAAACAACATCCCGGTGACCGAGGTCTCCGACCACACCGGCTTCCCGGAAATGATGGACGGCCGGGTGAAGACCCTGCACCCGAAGATTCACGGAGGCATTCTCGGCCGCCGTGGCACCGATGACTCAGTCATGAGCGAGCACGGCATCAAGCCCATCGATATGGTGGTGGTTAACCTGTATCCCTTCGAAGACACCGTGGCCAACCCGGATTGCGATCTGGCCACGGCCATCGAGAACATCGATATTGGCGGACCGACCATGGTGCGCGCTGCGGCCAAGAACCACAACGACGTAGCCATTGTGGTTAATGCCTCGGATTACAGCCGGGTTCTGAAAGAACTGGAAGACAACGACGGCGAGCTCAGTTACAGCACCCGTTTCGACCTGGCGGTCAAAGCCTTCGAGCACACCGCCGGTTACGACGGCGCCATCGCCAATTACCTGGGCGGCCGCACTCCGGACAACGACAACGCCGATTTCCCACGGACCTTCAACACCCAGTTCGTGAAGGTGCAGGACATGCGCTATGGCGAAAATCCCCATCAACGCGCGGCGTTTTACGCCGAGCGTAATCCGAAGGAAGCCTGCATTGCGACTGCCAAACAGCTGCAAGGTAAAGAGCTGTCCTACAACAACGTCGCCGACACCGACGCCGCTCTTGAGTGCGTCAAGCCGTTCGCCGATCCGGCCTGCGTCATCGTCAAGCACGCTAACCCCTGCGGTGTGGCCATCGGAACCGATATCCGCCAGGCCTACGACCTGGCCTTCGCCACCGACCCGACCTCGGCCTTCGGCGGCATCATCGCCTTCAACCGCGAACTGGACGCCGACACGGCCAAAGCCATCATTGACCGTCAGTTTGTCGAGGTGATCATCGCCCCGACCATCGCGCCCGAGGCGGTGGAGCTGGTTGCTGCCAAGAAAAACGTCCGTCTGCTGGCATGCGGCGAGTTCAACGGCGAGCGTGCCCAGACCCTGGACTACAAGCGCGTCACCGGGGGCCTGCTGGTGCAGGACCGGGACCTTGGCATGGTGGCGATGGCCGACGTCAAAGTCGTTACCGAGCGTCAGCCCTCTGAAGCGGAACTTAATGACCTGCTGTTTGCCTGGGAAGTGGCTAAGTACGTCAAATCCAACGCCATTGTGTACGCCAAGGCAGGCCGGACCATCGGCGTTGGCGCCGGGCAAATGAGCCGGGTTTACAGCGCCAAGATTGCCGGCATCAAGGCGGCGGACGAGAACCTCGAAGTCAAAGGCTCGGTGATGGCGTCGGACGCATTTTTCCCGTTCCGCGACGGCATTGATGCCGCCGCCAAGGCCGGCATCACCGCGGTCATCCAGCCCGGTGGCTCCATGCGCGACCAGGAAGTGATCGATGCCGCCAATGAGCATGGCATCGCCATGGTCTTCACCGGCATGCGCCATTTCCGCCACTGATCCCGGACCAGCTAAAGGACTCCCAACATGAACATTCTTGTGATTGGCAGCGGTGGCCGTGAGCACGCGCTGGCCTGGAAAGCAGCCCAGTCGCCCGACGCCGAGCGCGTTTTCGTGGCCCCGGGTAATGCCGGCACGGCACGTGAGCCGGGCCTGGACAACGTCGATATTGACGTCATGGACCTGGACGGCCTGGCCAACTTTGCCGCCGACAACAACGTCGGCCTCACCATTGTCGGGCCGGAAGCGCCCCTGGTCGCCGGTATCGTCGACCAGTTTGAAGAGCGCGGCCTGCGGGTGTTCGGCCCGAGCGCCGGCGCCGCCCAGCTCGAGGGCTCGAAAGCCTTTACTAAGGATTTCCTGGCCCGCCAGCAAATCCCGACCGCGGCCTACGCCAATTTCACCGACGTCGACGAGGCCCTGGCCTACGTTCGCGAACAGGGCGCGCCCATTGTGGTCAAGGCCGATGGCCTGGCCGCCGGCAAAGGCGTGATCGTGGCCATGACCCTGGCCGAAGCCGAAGACGCCATCCGCGATATGCTGGCCGGCAACGCCTTTGGCGACGCCGGTAGCCGCGTGGTGATCGAGGAATTCCTCGACGGCGAGGAAGCCAGCTTTATCGTGATGGTGGACGGCGAGCATGTGTTGCCCATGGCCACCTCCCAGGATCACAAACGGGTCGGCGACGGCGACACCGGTCCCAACACTGGCGGCATGGGTGCCTACTCACCCGCGCCCGTGGTGACCGCCGATGTGCACCAGCGCATTATGGATGAGGTAATCTACCCCACCGTGCGTGGCATGGCGGCAGAAGGCCACCCCTACAAAGGGTTTCTGTACGCGGGGCTGATGATCGACGGTAACGGCGCGCCCAAGGTGATCGAATTCAACTGCCGCTTTGGCGATCCGGAAACCCAGCCGATCATGCTGCGCATGCAGTCAGATCTAGTAGAGCTGTGCGGCGCCGCCATCGACGGCAAGCTGGACCAGTGCCGCTCGGACTGGGACGACCGCGCCTCGGTTGGTATCGTGCTGGCTGCCGGCGGCTACCCGGGCAGCTACAACAAGGGCGACGCCATCAGCGGGCTGCCCGAGACCGAAGTAGACGGTGAGAAGGTCTTCCACGCCGGCACCAAGCTGGACGGCGACCAGGTGGTTACCGCCGGCGGTCGGGTGCTCTGCGCCACCGCGCTCGGTAACAGCGTGACCGAGGCTCAGCAACGGGCCTACGAACTGGCAGCCAAGATCCAGTGGGATGGCGCGTTCTACCGCAAAGACATAGCATTTCGGGCCATTGCTCGGGAACAGGGCTGATCTGGCCCACGGATTCAGAGCCCGGTCGTTGACCGGGCTTTTTTTTGGGCTAACGTAAGGATCTCAAAACCGCACCCCAACTGATCGACACCCTGCAGGAGCTCACGCAATGTCCGGTATCGCCCGTCTCAGCCCGCTATTGGTCATTATCGCAGCACTCCTGATCACCGCCTGTTCCCGCCAGAGCATCTACGAGGCGGCCATCCAGCTTGAACGCAGCAGCTCGGGACTGGAAGCGGTCAGTGTGCAGGTGGGTGAGCTGGACATCGCCTACCTGCGCAACAGCGAGCCCACAGACGGCGACACCATTGTGATGGTCCATGGTTTCGGAGCCAACAAGGACAACTGGACCCGACTGGCCGATTACCTGACCGGCGAATTCAACGTCGTGGCCGTCGACCTGCCCGGCCATGGCGACAGCAGCAAACCGCTGGACCTCGGCTATACGGTGCCCGAACAGGCTGAACACTTGGGCCGGATTCTCGAGGCGTTGGCAATCGACCGCTCTCACATGATAGGCAACTCCATGGGCGGCGCCATCACCGCACTGTTTGCGGCCCGTTACCCAGACCGACTCCAGTCGGCGGTGCTGTTCGATCCCGCTGGCATCCATGAATACGACAGCGAACTGGTGGAACGCGTCGAACACGGTGACAACCCGTTGATACCCTCGAAGCCAGGCGACCTGAGCCGACTGATGGATTTCGCCCTGGAACAGAAACCCTTCGTGCCCTGGCCGATTCTGGACGTTCTTGAACAGAAAGCCATTGCCAATCGGGAGGTCAACCGGGTGATCTTCAGGGCCATCCGCAGCAGCGAGCACGCCAATCAGTTTCGTGATCAACTGGCACTGATTCGCGATCCGGTGCTGGTGGTCTGGGGCATGGAGGATCGGGTGATCAACTACCGAAACGGCGATCTATTCGTCGCGGCCCTTGCCGATGCCCGCCTGGAACTGATGCCCAATATTGGCCATGCGCCGATGATTGAAGCGCCGGAAGACTCGGCTGCGTTGGTTCGCTCATTTATTAACTCGACCCGGTGAATGCTCCAGTTTTCGAGTAAATTCAGTAAGATTCTACGTTTCGCGACTACACCGCACTGGTAAAACAGGATAGCCTTGCAGCTATTATCCTGTGTTTTTGCATAAGACGGACCGATGCCCGAAGCTCTCTGGATTTCCTTTGCCTTTGTTCTTGGCTTACTGGTCAAGGGCATGGGGCTCCCTCCCCTGGTCGGCTACCTCGCCGCCGGATTCCTGCTCAGCGGCGTGTCGGCCACTACCGGTCTCAACATTGAAGCCACCCATGCGCTCGAGCACATAGCCCATCTCGGCGTGCTTCTGCTGTTGTTTACCGTCGGTCTGAAACTGAAACTCCGATCGATCATCAGCCCGGAGGTCATTGGCGGCAGCCTGCTGCATTTCGGCATCACCTGCGCGGTTTTCACGCCAGGGCTTTATTTGTTGATGGACCTGTCCTGGCATACCGCTTTGCTGTTGGCCATCGCGCTGTCCTTCTCTTCCACCGTTCTGGCGGCCAAGGTGCTTGAAACCAAGCGCGAGCTGCGCGCGTTCCACGGTCGGGTGGCGATCGGCATCCTGATCATGCAGGATCTGGTGGCGCTGGTGGTCATGAGTCTGGCCGCCGGTCAGACACCGTCCCAATGGGCACTGATCGTATTCGGCCTGCCGCTGTTGCGCCCCCTGTTGTTCCGCCTGCTGGATGCAAGCGGTCACGATGAGCTGTTGGTGCTGCTCGGTCTGCTGATGGCGCTGGTCCTTGGCGGATATGGTTTCGAATCGGTGGGCCTCAGTTCCGAGCTGGGCGCCCTGGTGTTTGGCGCCATGCTGGCGAAGCACCCCCGCGCCCAGGAGCTGTCCAAATCCCTTTGGAGCGTGAAAGAAGTCTTCCTGGTGGCGTTTTTCCTGCAGATTGGCATCGGCGGTTTGCCCGACCAGCAGTCGCTGATTTTTGCCCTGATCGCGGCTCTGGTGCTCCCGCTCAAAGGCATACTGTTTTTCTTCCTGCTGTTGGCATTCAGACTCAGAGCACGAAGCGGGTTTCTAAGCGCGCTGGCACTGACCAATTACAGCGAATTCGGCCTCATCGTTGCCAGCGTCGCGCTGCCAGAGTGGCTGGTTCCCCTGGCCATCTCGGTGGCCATCTCATTCGTTATTTCCGCGCCCCTGAATCGCTTCGCCCATGTTATTTTTGAGCGCTATTGCGGTGGCCTGAGCCGATTCGAAACCCAAAAACATCATCCCGATGAGCAACCCCTGTCATTGGGTAACACCCGGGTGCTCATCATGGGTATGGGCCGAACCGGCACCTCGGCCTACGACTGGGTGGCGAAACGGGAGCCGGACTTGATGGGACTGGATTCCGACCCAGCCAAGGCGATCAAGCACCAAAAACAGGGTCGTAACGTGGTGTTCGCTGATGCTGAGGACGCCTCGTTCTGGCACGGTCTGCACATGCCCTCAGTACATTCCGTCATCCTTGCCCTGGGTGACATAGAGGGCAAACTCATTGCCGCACGCATGCTGCGCAAGCTCGGCTTCCGCGGCTACATTGTGGCCCACACCATGTATCCCGATGAGGCCCACCAAATTCGCGAGGCCGGCGCCAACGAAGCCTATCTGACCATGGATGAAACCGGCGTCGCCCTGGCCAGTCACATCATTCACCGGGTCGAGGCCAAACCCGACTGAACCGGCGCCGATCCTGCTCCAGCCGACGCTAAAGTGCGCAGGTGCGAAACCCGGTAAAAACGTCGTTCCGCAACGGCAGGTAAGCCTGGCGATAGGTGCCGCGAATCAGGCAGGAAGAGGTGGCGCAACTGCCACCACGAGTGACCTTGTGATCCCCGAACTGCAAGGTCGACATGAACGGGTACATATCGACCCGGAAACCGTCGTAAGGCAGGAACTGAGTGCTGGTCCACTCCCAGACACCGCCAACCATCTGCCTGCAGCCAAACGGGCTGTCTCCGGCCGGGTAGTCATAAACCGGATTCTGCCCCAGAGCCACGCCATCGAGATCGGCCTGGGTGGGACTCGGCGCGTCGTTGCCCCAGGGGAAACGCCGGAACGGCTCACCCGGCCGATTACCCAGGGCGGCCACTTCCCATTCGAATTCCGTCGGCAATCGCCGGCCGGCCCAATGACAGTAGGCCTCCGCTTCCCAGTAGCTGACGTGTTTGATGGGCGCATCCGCGTTCAACGGCTGCCACCGATCAAATACTCGCTCCTGCCACTGGCCATCCCGCCAACGCCAGTACAGAGGATGCTCAGGCGTCTGAACAAGAGGCTCGGGGCTGCCCTGAGCCAGCGCAATGTCCACTTTGGTGGCGAGCCATTTCTGCCCGCCGAACGACCAGTGCGTGGTGTTCTGATAACCGCCGTCCTCCACAAAGGCCAGGAAATCGGCGTTGGAAACCAGCTGCCGCGCAATTTCGAACGCCGGCAAGTCCACCTCGAAACCCGGCTTCTCAGCGTCAAAGGCGAAATCATGGGTGGCGTAAGCCGCAGACTCTCCCGGCATGCCAATCCGCCAGGTACCAGCCGGAATAAGGGCATCACCGGGCGCTGGCTCGCCGGGGGCAATCCGGCTCGGGCTGGCTTCAGGGGGCATGGGATACCCCACGGTCTGTCGGCACCAGATCATGGACTCAATATGCATATTTTGGTGAAAAATGGCGTACCGGTTCAGGTACAGGGCCCGGTCATCCAGCGGCTGTGTTCGGAGTCGTTCGGCAACCCGTTGATACACGGTGTCGAAGTAACGCAGAGTCTGCTCCAGGCCCGGAAAAAGCGCCCGATTCCAACGATCCCGGTGCTCAATGTGAAAGGAATCCCAGAGATCGTCCATGGACGGATCAATGCTGGTGGAGCCATCCAGCAAATTGAACACGAACACCTCGTAAAAAAAGGCCGAATGCCCCATTTCCCATAATGGCGGGTTCACGCCCGGGTGGTGCGGCACGTCCAGCTCCGATTCCGCCAGCGAGGTAATCAAAGCGCGGGTTCGTTGCCGGGTGTGCTCCAGCTCCTGCAGGACTTGGTCACGAGTGATCTGCGTCGGGTTCAATGGTTTGATGTCGCCCATAAGTTACGTTGTCTTCCAGTTTTAATTCAGCATAACAGATGCGTCCGATGGCGCGTGCCGGAACAACTGTCGATTCCTTTTACAGTAGTACGAAACGACGCTCTGTCGGATCTTGCAAACGTTTGAAAGCGCTATCGATAACCAGAGTGGCATACATTCTGAATAAGGCATTAATCGCCAGAGCAATTCTCTGGTCGTTGTAGCGGGTCACAGGGTGGTGACCGGGCAACTTAGCGTACCGGCTAACAGGTTTCCCTGCTCAACTGGCAGTCCCGTTTTCCAAGGCATCACTCTTGTGGAGGTTTGCCATGACGGAAAAGAGACCGCTCGTCTGGCTGTCAGCGGCACACATCAAAAGCAAGGTACGCTACGCCCTGGTACCTCGCTGGGAAATGACCGATTTCAACGCGGAAAACCCGGTGCCGCTATTAGTCTCGCCACCGGTCGGCGCCAAAGTAGGCGTCCTTGATCTAAGCCAGGGCCCCATCGACAACCTGGCCTGGTTCGAACACTGGCTCGAAGCACTCAACCTCTCCTACTGGGTAGGGCTGGTACCTCACCGTCCCACGAGCGGCACCCGAACGGCCCAGTTGATTACCCGATACTGTTCCGATTTTCATACCCTGCCGGTGGACAGCCATAGACTCAATACAGTGCTGGGGCATCTTTGGGGCATGGCGGTGATCCGGGAACCCTCCGGCACCCTGCCCCGGGATGGCTATCAGAGCCTGGTGCTGGAGGGCAATTCGCTGGCCATTCGACAGGCCCGGGAACTGCTCCGGCGATTCTCGGTAACGGCCGAGCCGGTGTTGATCGTTGGCGAGAGTGGCACCGGTAAAGACGCCGCCGCGCAGTTCATTCATCAACACTCAACCCGCGCGTCAGGACCTCTGGTTACCGTAAACTGCGCAGCGCTCCCCGAATCCCTCACCCAGAGCGAACTGTTCGGTTACGAAAAGGGTGCGTTCACCCACGCCCTCAGCGCTCACCCTGGACGACTGGAGCAGGCCATCGGCGGCTCGCTCATTCTGTTATCCATAGACGAGCTCAACCTGGAACAGCAATCCGCCATTCTCCGCTTTCTCCAGGAGGGCCAGATTGAGCGCATAGGCGGCAGTGAACCGATCCGGATTGACAGCCGCATTATCACCACCGCCAGCCAGCCTTTGACTGAACTGATCGACGCCGAGCGCTTTCGGAGTGATGTTTACTATCGGCTGGGCGGTCTGGAAGTACGACTCCCGCCGTTACGGGATCGGCGCGAAGACATACCGTCCCTCGCCGAGGCGCTCCTGGACTCTTCAGCACTGGGCGCGGAGCACAAGCCCCTTGGCGACGCCGCCATTCGCAGCCTGGTCAGCCATTCCTGGCCAGGCAACTTCCGGGAGCTGCAGAACCGGCTTCGACAAGCCCTGTTGCTGTGCGACCGGGACGAAATCGAACCGGAAGATCTCGGCCTTACCCCCGTCGGCAACGGAGCCAGCGACACCGGCGCCTCCAATCTCAGTCTGGAGGAGTTTCGCGCCCGCGCGGAGCGTCAAGCCCTGTCCTGCAGCCTGGCTCTGGCGCACCACAACGTGTCGGCGGCGGCTCGCATCCTCAAGATTTCCCGGGTGTCGTTTTATCGACTCATGGAGAAGTACAACCGGGGCCATCACGCCGGTCATCACCGGCAAGGAGCCCCGCCAAAGGGAGATTTACCATGATCCAAGTACCCCGTATTCCGGTGCTCACCTGTTTTTACCTGTTGCCGGCCCTGGGGCTGGCGCAATCGGAGGCGTCCAGTGACCCTCAGGCCACCCCCCCTGGCACCGACAGCCGACAGGAGCAGGCCACGGACATCGCCTCTATCACCTCCGACCGGGGGATCGTCACTCGGCCGGGCCGCCTGACCATCGAACCCGCGTTCTCTCACGCTCACAGCAATTCCACCCGCGTGGCCATCGAGGGATACACCGTGATTCCGGCCTTGCTGGTCGGGTTGATCAACATCTCGGAGATCCAGCGGGATATCTTTGTTACCTCGCTCACCCTCAAGTACGGGATCACCAGCCGGTTTGAAACCGACATACGGATACCCTGGCTGCGCATCAATGAGGATCTGAGGGAACGACAGGCGTTCGAGGGTACACCGGTGGACACCCTGAGGGAGTCCTCTGGTGAGGGCCTCGGCGATGTCGAGGTTTCGGCGCGCTATCAACTGAATGACGGTCTGGATGGCTGGCCCTATGTCATTGGCGTCTTTCGGGTGAAGGCGCCGACCGGAGACAGCCCCTACGATGTTGATCAGAGGGTGGTGGAGGACAGCGAAGGCAACGTGATTGGCATTGAGCTGGAAGAACGACCGACGGGCTCGGGGTTCTGGTCGTTCGAACCCGGGCTTTCGTTTATCTACCCGTCCGATCCCGCCGTGTTGTTCGGCAGCCTCAGTTATGTCTGGACCAAGGAAAAAGACCAGGGTGCGGAGAACGGTGGCCGGATCGATCCCGGCGATGTTATCCGCTTGGGTTTCGGGATGGGGTTTGCCTTTAACGAACGCACCTCATTCAGCCTGGGCTACGATCACTCAATCATTCAGCGAACCGGCTTTGAGACCAACAGCGATGTGTTTTCGGCAACGTTTGATCACATTCAGGTGGGATCACTCTCCTTCGGGCTGTCCCAGCGCTTGAACCAGAACACCACGTTGAGCCTGACCGTAAGCGTAGGCGTAACCGAAAGCGCCCCCAGCAGCGAACTCACCCTGAAGCTGCCGTTCACGCTCTAGGCGCACTGGCTCATCAGCGGCTGAGCACTTGCAGCACCGGGTCACGCATGTCTTCGGGAATGCGGTTCAGCGCGGCCCCAAGGTTGTTCATCTGGATGTTGAGCTGTCGACTGTTCTGTATAGCGGTGCCGTTCAGACTGTTCTGGATGACAGTGACCCAACCACCATTGGCGGTTGCGGTCGATACCAGAGCTTCACCGCCAGTCTCACCCGCGTCCAGGTTACTGATCAGGGTTTCGACGGTGTGCGGTATCGCCTGGCCGTTGGAGATCTGATTCAGGTTCGGGATGGTCAGGCGGTTGATGGCGAGGGTTTCGCCATTGAGCGAGACCACCTGTTCCAGACCGATGGATATCTCGAGATTGCCCAGAAAGAAGCCGCCGCGCAATGACGCCAGCTCCATGTCGCTGAGCGCTGGCGCCGGAAAGACCGCCTCCGCTCTGGCGCCCGATGTGATGCCAGCGGTGCACACCACCAGCAACGCAGACCATATGTGTCGATTGTTCATTGTCACCACTCCCTTGGCGTTGGCCAATAAGGCAGGGTGTGTCCCAACGACGGACCGTCCGGCCTTAAGGACAGCGGCGCGCGTACATACTGAGGCCAGCTGCCGTCCCGGTTAAACGTTTCCCGCCCAAGTGCGACGTGATTGCGTATCACAAAGGCGGTGCCATCCCAGAACTCCAGAAACTGCGTTTTCGAATAGACCTTCAGGCCCCGGGTGGGGTCGCCGACATAGACTTCCCGGTCACTGATACCCTTGATGACCACAAAATGACGGTAGCCATCCAGGGTAACCAAGGCGATGGCAGGGAGTGCTACCTTCTCCCGCATCATATCGATGGGAAGACGAAAGCCATCAGCGCGGTAGCCCTTGGACTCGAGATAACGTTTCATGTCGAACATGGAAAATCCTTCCCGGCGCACCTTGTCCGGGTCGGCCAGCGCAAACATGCCCCTGAAGACATCAGCCTCCGTGACCGGGTCGTTGTAATGATAGGACAGCAACGACGCCACAGCCGCGGAACCACAGCTGAAGTCGTACTGCTGGCGCATGATGCTACTGAAGCGCTGATCCTGATAACTTTCCACCGCGACCTCAACGCCACCGCCCAATCCCGGTATTAACACAGTGCCCGCGAAGGCCGTGGACCACAGTGTGGCAGCGCCTGCAGCGAACATCACAAGCCTCCGCGTTACCATGGTCCACCTCCGGTTAGTGGTTGATGAGAATATTGACCTGGGTGCTGTCCTGAATCACCACCTGGTTACCGGTGTTCTGGATGACCGTTGCAATACCACTCATGTTGCTGAACGCCTGGTCCGTGATCATGTTGTCGCCAGTGACCGAATGCCCTGACACCACATTGCCTGTAACCATGGCATTTTGTTCCGTCTCATTGAGTTGCCACTGCATGGGGACACCCTGGCGCCCGCTGGTACTTTCCAACTGCTCAGCACTCATGGGCGCAAGCCCCAGTAAATCCTCCGCGAAAACAACGGGTGCTGATCCGAGAATCACCACCACGCCAGCCAGTTTCAGCATCCCTTTGACGATGTCAGTCATGACATGCCTCCCGGCAGTAACCGGGTCGCGCCCCGACCGGGGCGCAACCATCGTGCCTCAGTTACCGCCTGCTGACAGATTGGACTGCACACTCACGTTCGCCTGGTTAACTGACCCGTGGCCATTGTTTTGCGCAAAGGCCCCCACGCCGGTGAAGTTCGCGGAATTATCCGAGATCTTGTTGTAGTGCTTGGCGTAGGTCTCTGACTGCCGACGGGCATCACCGTAATTCACGGTAGTACCGGAGACAGTGCCATCCAGGTCGGCGTGGTTCATGAACACGTTCAGGGACAGATCGAGGTCATGACTGTTGTCAGAGTTGTCGGTGTTGGCCGAATCAGCCCAGTTCATGCTGTTATCGGAGTTATCCGAGTTGTCCGAATTATCAGAGTTGTCTGAATTATCAGAGTTATCGGAGTTGTCCGAGTTGTCGTCCGTGTTGCCACTGTTGGCGATCTTGAACGAATCGTTCACGTTGGTGCTGTTGTCCGAATTATCCGAGTCATCGGAGTTGTCCGAATTATCCGAGTTATCGGAATTGTCGGAGTTGTCAGTGTTGGCCGAATCAGCCCAGGCCATACTGTTGTCGGTGTTGTCGGAGTTATCCGAGTTATCCGAATTGTCAGAGTTATCCGACTGATCGTTGCCACTGTCCGCGATCTTGAAGGAGTCGTTCGCGTTGGCGCTGTTGTCAGAGTTATCTGAGTTGTCGGAATTATTCGAGTTATCCGAATTGTCGTCGGTGTTGCCGCTGTTGGCGATATCGGTATTGGCTACGTCATTCAGCGCAGCCGAACCGTCATTGGCATTGGTGTTCGGATCTCCGTCTCCCCCCAGAGTCGGATCAGCCAAAACCGCCCCCGACAGCCCCAACCCAACTGCTACGGCAATCGCTAGCATGCTTTTTTTAGTGTTCATAGCGTCAATTCCTTTGATGTTGTTGGCTTGTAAGGGATCCGTTCCCATCCGCTAGCCTTCGGAATTTTCAGGGGTCAGATCCACTGAAAGGGCCATAGCGATTGCCGTGCCAGCTTTTCCAGAAAAGCTCCATGCCTTTGTTTTATAGATCCTTTTTCAACATTGCGCGTGTTTGCCGACACATCAAAAAACGAGGATCTGTTCCACCCTTGAAACAGGGTCTCTCGACATTAATCGGTACGAGACCCGTTTTATGATGAATTTCAGTGATCTGGAAAGAAACGACGGTGTTAAAAATGGAGTCAGCCGGCTGGTCATTTGCTGCTCACAAACCGACACATAAAATGCAGCATTGCTCACACACCAAGAATGAATTTCTGGTAATGTCGAACGGGCATCCCGCCAAGAGCGGTCACAGCGCAACGCCGGGCCTTTGGTCCTGCTACCTCGGACGTAACCATAAGGAACTGATATGTCGACCGAGCTTTACCAAGTTGTGTACAAAGGCCAAATCCTCCCAGGTTTTGACGACGCCGAGGTAAAGGCCAACCTCCAGGACCTGTTCAAGGCAACGGAACATCGCATTGAACGCCTGTTGTCGCCATCTTCGTCTTCGGCCATCAAGTCCAACCTCAGCTACGAGGACGGCCAGGTCTATCAGAAGAAGTTGACCGAAGCGGGCGCCGATGTGCAGATCCGGGCACAGGAAACCGAGATAGCCCGGGCAGACGATCTCAACCTGGCACCTTTGGAATTCACCGGCCGCGGCGGCGAGTACTTTGGCATCTGGATCGTCAACATTCTGCTGACCATTGTCACGCTGGGCATCTATTCGGCCTGGGCGACCGTACGCAACAACCAATACTTCTACGGCAACACGCGCCTGGAAGGCTCCAGCTTCCAGTACCTGGCGAGCCCCATCACCATCTTGAAAGGCCGGCTGATTGCGCTCGCCGTGCTGGTGGCTTACGTTGCCCTGTCACAGCTGTACATGGAGGCGGCGGTGCTGTTCGGTGTTGCCTTTATCTTCGCCGCGCCCTGGATCATGATTCGGTCACTACGGTTCACCGCCGTCAACAGCGCCTTCCGCAACATCCGCTTCGATTTCCAGGGCAAGTATGGCGAGGCCTTCATGGTGGCCTTCATTTGGCCGATTCTGAACCTACTGTGCCTGACTCTGCTGACTCCGTTGGTGCTCAAGAAAACTCACGCATTCATCGCCAATGGCAGCCGCTACGGCACCACCCCGTTCGAGCTGACCGCCGCCACCGGGGTGTATTACGTGCTGTTCGGTAAGGCCCTGCTGATGGTCGCCGGCTTCGCCGCAGCCGCGCTCCTGGTCGTGCAAGCAGGCATTCCGGAACTGGCCGTGGTGATTGCTGGCGTCGGTTACCTGACCCTGTTCGGATTTTTCATGGCGGGAATCACCAACTTGTTCCTGAACTCCGTTCAGTTGGGCGAGCACAGCTTCGATTCCCAGTTGAAGCCGGCGCAAATGGTGTGGATTTACCTGAGCAACAGCCTGTTGGTGGTCCTCACCCTCGGCCTGTTCACGCCTTGGGCCAAGGTGCGCATGGCCCGCTACCGCGCCAGTTGCACGTCCATGGTGATTTCCGGAGACCTGAACCACTTTGTCGCGGCCGAACAGACCCGGACCAGCGCCCTGGGACAGGAACTGGGAGACGCCTTCGATGTCGAATTCGCCGCCATCTGACCTCGTTATCCAGGGCCAGTTCTACTCCGGCGACAACTCCCTCCGACAGAATGCCCTGCTGCGTTCTGCCGGAGAGGCTCTGGTTCTAGTAACCGACGCCGGCCAGCAGACCCTGAACTGGCAAGACCTGACCATTTCCCCGCGGGTGGGCAACACCCCCCGCTACCTGCATCTACCCAACGATGCCGTGTTCGAGACCAACGAGAACGATCTGGTCGATCTGATGAACCGGCGCTCGACCGGCGGCCGACTGTCCCGCCTGATCCATCGTCTGGAAAACCACCTTGGCCTGATTCTGCTGGCCGTGGTGGTAACCGGTGCGGTAACCGCCTTCACGTTCCTGTACGGCATACCCTGGACCGCGAAAGCAGTGGCCCAGGCGCTACCCGACAGCGTTGCCGAACAAGTGGGCGCCAGCACCCTGGCCTCCCTGGATGAGACCTGGCTGGAGCCCTCCCAGTTGCCGGTTCAGCGCCGCAAGGCCCTGCAACAGCACTTTCGGCCGCTGCTGGAACCGATTCGGGGCCAACGCCTGAACGTCATTTTCCGCTCCTCGCCCACCATTGGCGCCAATGCCCTGGCGTTACCCGACGGCACCCTGATTTTCACCGATGACCTGGTGGCCCTGGCCGAGCATGACGACGAGCTGACCGCGATTCTCGCCCATGAGATCGGGCACGTAGCGCATCGGCACGGCATGCAGGGCATGGTTCAGTCGTCGCTGACGTTCTGGTTGATTGTGATGATGACCGGCGATCTGTCGGCATTTTCCGACTCCACCGTGGTGGTGCCAGCCCTGTTGATGAGCCTGTCCTACTCCCGGGAGATGGAGCGACAGGCGGATGAGTATGCCCTGACACTGATGCAGGACCGAAACCTGGACACCATTCACTTCGCCAATATCATGGCCCGGCTGAGCCACAGCCATGGGGTCACTGAACCGGAGGCGGAAGCCAAGGAGCCCAGCCGCTGGGACCACCTGGGCGATATGCTCTCGAGCCACCCTGCCACAGAGGAGCGTATTGAGCGGTTCCGGGACGCCGCCGGCCGCCCCTGAATGCAGGCATAAAAAAAGCCCCGCCAATGGCGGGGCTTTTTTTGCGTGACTCCCGGGCGAACCCGGGAGCGACAACCGAACCGGTCGATTAACCGAACTGGTTCATGGTGTTGTCTTTACCACCGGCCTTCAGGGCCGCGTCACCAGCGAAGAATTCCTTGTGGTCGTCGCCGATGTTAGAACCAGCCATGTCCTGGTGCTTAACGGTGGCGATACCCTGACGGATTTCCTTGCGCTGTACACCAGCAACGTAGGCCAGCATGCCTTCGTCACCGAAGTAGCCCTTGGCCAGGTTGTCGGTAGACAGGGCCGCGGTGTGGTATGTCGGCAGCGTGATCAGGTGGTGGAAGATACCCGCTTCGCGAGACGCGTCACGCTGGAAGTTCTGACACCACTCGTCGGCCAGCTGGCCCAGCTCGGTGCTGTCGTACTCTGCGCTCATCAGCTTCGGACGGTCGTAGGCAGATACGTCCTTGCCTTCTTCCTGCCAGGCATCGAACACCTGCTGACGGAAGTTCAGGGTCCAGTTGAAGGACGGGCTGTTGTTGTAAACCAGCTTGGCATCGGGCACCACTTCACGGATGCGGTTAACCATGCCAGCGATCTGGCCAACGTGCGGCTTCTCGGTTTCGATCCACAGCAGGTCAGCGCCGTTCTGCAGGCTGGTGATGCAGTCGAGGACAACGCGGTCTTCGCCAGTGCCCGGCTTGAACTGGAACAGGCCAGACGCCAGACGCTTCGGCCTTACCAGCTGGCCGTTTTGCTTGATAACAACGTCGCCGTTGTTGATGTCTTCAGCCTTCTCGATCACTTCGCCATCGATGAAGCTGTTGTACTGGTCACCCAGGTCGCCCGGCTCTTCAGTCACGGCGATCTTCTGGGTCAGGCCAGCGCCCAGGGAGTCGGTACGGGCAACGATGACACCATCGTCAACACCCAGCTCCAGGAACGCCAGACGGACAGCGTTGATCTTGGACAGGAAGTCGGCGTGCGGAACGGTTACTTTGCCGTCCTGGTGGCCACACTGCTTCTCGTCAGAGACCTGGTTTTCGATCTGGATGCAGCAAGCACCGGCTTCGATCATCTGCTTGGCCAGCAGGTAGGTCGCCTCGGCGTTACCGAAACCAGCGTCGATGTCGGCGATGATCGGCACAACGTGAGTTTCGTGGTTGTCGATCTGCTTGATCAGCTCGTCAGCCTTGGCGTTGTCGCCAGCGTTTTCAGCTTCTTCCAGGGCACGGAACAGGTGGTTCAGTTCCCAGGCATCCGCCTGGCGCAGGAAGGTGTACAGCTCGCCGATCAGGCCAGAAACCGCAGTCTTCTCGTGCATGGACTGGTCAGGCAGCGGGCCGAACTCGGAACGCAGGGCAGCTACCATCCAGCCAGACAGGTACAGGTAACGACGCTTGGTGGAACCGAAGTGCTTCTTGATCGACAGCAGTTTCTGCTGGCCGATGAAGCCGTGCCAGCAACCCAGGGACTGAGTGTACTGAGCGCTGTCATTGTCGTAGTTGGCCATGTCTTCGCGCATGATTTTCGCGGTGTACTTGGCGATGTCCAGGCCAGTCTTGAATTTGTTCTGAGCGCGCATGCGAGCAGCGTGCTTCGGGTTGATGGCATTCCAGGTCGGGTTTTGCTTCAGGATGGAAGCAATCTGGTCAACGTCTTGTGCGTAGGGCATGGTCTCAATCCTTTCTACGTTGGTTTTCTAATTCGGTGGAGCGGTGCGCAAAGCAAACTCCGAAGCCAGCATCCGAGATTTGTGTCACAGTCCGGTGCTGACGTTGACGACCACTTTAGTCCCTACGATTTTATAATTGAAATTTATATGATCTATATTCGGCATTTTTCTTATGAATGCCGAGTAACAAGTCAATATGACCTTTGTTTACACATACTCAACTGACAGGCGAGGCTTTTTCGCCCAGACTGCTCATTTTGGGGCCGACACCGTCTGTGTTGCGCTCATTCCAGCATCGGGGCAGCAAGTGAGCGTCAATGGGCGTGGCAAACCATAATCCGGGCTACAGGCGGGCGGGGCGAATCATGCTCGCACTGATCCTTTTGGCCTTCAGCCTGCTGACCCTTCCCGGCCGCTCGTCCGAGCAGCCCGTGGGTGCCGCCATTGATTTTGCCCAGAGCCGAAGTCAGTGGCTCCAATACGGCTTTGACCCCGGCAGCCCCATCCTGGATCAGTGGCAGGCGCTGTTGAAACAGGTCCAGCCTTTGCCCACCGAGGAAAAACTTCGACGGGTCAATGAATTTGTCCACGACACCCTGAACTATCGGCTGGACAGTGACTTATGGAATCGTGAAGACTACTGGGCGTCTCCGCTGGAAACCCTTGCCCAAGGCATGGGTGACTGCGAAGACTTTGTGATCATCCAGTACGTCAGTCTGCTCAGCGCCGGCATCCCCGACGACAAACTGCGACTGATCTACGTGCGCGCACGCATCGGTGGTCCGGCAAGCCCGGTGACCCGGCCCCACATGGTGCTTGGCTACTACCCAACACCGGGCGCAGAGCCTATTCTGCTGGACAGCCTCATGGAGGATATCCTTCCGGCACGGGAACGCACCGATCTCACGCCGGTGTTCAGCTTTAACAGCAGTGAACTCTGGGCCGGCGGTGCCGGCGCCTCAGCGGGCAGCTCAACCGCAAGACTGTCACCCTGGCGGGATGTCCTCAACCGAATGCGCAGTGAAGGAGTAAGCTTTCATGTCTCTCGTTAAACAGTTGTGGCTGGCTACCAGCATTCTGATTGTGACCGCCTTCGCCGCCAGCCTGGCTGCCAGCCTGGTGTCGGCGCAGGCCTACTATCAGGAACAACTGGCGCTGAAAAATATGGACAGCGCAAACTCCCTGGCACTGACGCTCTCGAACTCAGAGAAAGAACGCAGTCTCATTCGCTCGTTCCTCGACGCCCAGTTTGCAACCGGGCATTACCGCCGGATCAGCCTGGATCTCAACAACGACGACGATATTGATCTGCGCCGGGAAGTCCCGGAGCAGACCGCCCCGGCCTGGTTTCGCTCCCTGTTCCCCCTCAGCGTACCCGCGGGCGTTTCAACGGTATCCGATGGTTGGGTGAACTTCGGAACGCTGTCAGTGGAGAGCGCCACAAGCTATGCCTCTGCCTCACTGTGGGTAACCGCCCAGCGATTGTTCATGTGGCTGGCACTGGTCGCCCTGTGTGCGGGGCTTATTGGCAGCTGGCTCGTTAGGAGAATCAGCCACCCGCTGAAAGATGTGGTCCAACAGGCGGAGGCGATTGGTGATAAACGCTTCATCGTTTCGGAAGAACCACGTACCACCGAATTCAAACGAGTGGTCCGGGCCATGAACAGGCTGTCGCGGCGGGTGGAAAGTATGCTGGAAACCGAGGCCCTCGCCCTGGCAGAAATGCGTGAAAAAGCCTTGCATGATCCCGTCACCGGGGTGGCCAATCGGGAATTTTTCGTCAGTCGACTTGACGCCTTGATTGCCGAAGAGGACGCCGATGCGGCCCACACCCTGGTGCTCGCCCGGGTGCCGGACCTGGCCACACTCAACGCCCGGCTTGGCCGCGATGAGGTCAACGCTGAGCTGCGCCGCTTCTGTGACCAGGTCTCCAAGCTCCTGGACTCTACTCAGCATCATTTTGCTGAAGCTTTCGTCGGTCGTTTGAACGGTTCGGATTTTGGCATCGTGCTCACCGAATTCCAGGATATCCAGTCACTGGGCAAGATTCTGAGCAATCGGCTTCTTGGACCGGGCAGCGAACAACCGGGTCAGGATCTGAAGTACTCGGCCTGCATCTTCCGGCCGGGCACCAGTCGCACAGAGGTGATGATGCGGGCTGACCACCTGCTGGCCAGCGTCGAACAGGGGCAGACCCACGTTGCCATCGGCGAAGACAGTCAGGAAGGCATTCCCTTCCGCAATGCATCCGAATGGCGGGACGCGATCCAGTCCGCGCTGACCGCCGGCGATGTAAAGGAAGTTCTGCATCCGCTGATTGGACGCGATGGCACGCCCTTGCATCACGAAGCCAAGATTCGCCTGAAACTCAACGGCGACTGGCGGGCTGCTGGCTACTTCCTGCCCTGGAGCCGGCGCCTGGGCCTGCTACCCATGGTGGACACCGCGATGATCAGCCACCTGAGTTCTGGCACACCTCCAGTCATCGGCAGCCCTGTTTTGATTCACGTTTCAACAGAGAGTCTGATGGACGAGCCAGCCTGCGCCACCATGCTTGAGCTGATAGGCAACAGGGTCACGCAGTCATTGCCTTTGCGGCTGGAGCTGCCGGAATCCGCCCTGAGCATTGGCGACTTGCGCCTGAGCGCCTTTATTCACGAAGCACAGCAAAAGGGGTGTCAGGTGGGCGTCAGTGGCATTGGGCACAATCTGGACCGCATTTCCAAGGTGCACGAGTTGGGACTCGATTACATTAAGACAGATCCAGTGTATGGCCAGCGACTGGCTTCCGATCACGCCACCGGGCAATACCTGCAGCGGCTCACCGCCCTGGCCCACTCCATCGGACTGGAAGCCTACTTGGCGGGCGCCACCACCGAAGCCTGCATTGAGGCCGCCTGGAGTGCGGGCTTTGACGGGGTCACCGGCCCGGGTGTGGCCCGGTTGGTTTAGTCGAAATCGAACAGGTCGTCACCGACGTCGTCGATGAGATTTAATTGATCGTCTTGCCCGCGCATAGACTTACGGGCCATGAGTTTTTTCTGGGCTTCCGGGGGCAGATCCGTGAACCGGATGATGCCCTTGGTGGCCAGCAAATCCACCAGATCCTCAATGACACGGATCAGAGAAGAATCCGATTCCCGGAATTTCTGATGGTCCGGCGCATCCGCCCCTCTATCCAGAAAGGCCCTCAGCTCCGGGTCGTCTGAAGATACCGCGACAAAACCACTCAGTGGCTCCTCACTGACCGCGACCACTTCTCCGCCATCATTTCGCCTGACGTACATCATCGTCTTCCTCTGCTTTGCGCTGCCCGGTTAACAACAGCATCAACTGCATGCGGTCACGGACCTCCAATTTCCTGAACACCGACCCCATGTGCTCTTTCACCGTGCGCTCGGTAATCCCAAGATCTTCGGCAATCTGGCGATTGGACGCGCCTCGGGACGCCTTTCGAGCGACCTCCTGCTCCCGGGCCGTCAGCATGCTCAGATCGGCTTCTGCCGCCGGGGTGTCGGTTGAACCAAGCACGCTCGACATCAATTGCAGCAGGGACCCCAGCAAATCCTCCGGAAACCAGAGTCCACCGGAACGCAAGCTCTCCGCCACCTGTTGAAATACCTGAGCGTTGGCCAGCGCCGGGACATAGGCCCGGGCGCCAGAGGCCAGGGCCCGATTCATTTCACCTTTCTCAGGTTCCCGGGTGAGAACAGCCACCCGGCTGCCAGCATTCGCCCAGCGCTGACTCAACTCCTGCCAATCCGACACATCGGTGGACAGCCAAAGCAGGCCTCCCTCAAACGGGGTGGGTAAATGCACAGCGGTTTCAAACAAATGCGCGTGTGGCAATACTCGCTGCCAATGGTCCAGCGGCTTGAATGCCGGCGCATAGACGAGAAAGGAATGGCCCACAGTCATCGCTCACTCAGTGCTTGAGAGGTTGCTCGAACAACTGGCTTCAACAGGTACTCAAGCACCGTTTTCTCACCAGTCAGAATATCCACTTGAGCCGTCATCCCGGGAATGATGGCGAGCTGATCCGAGAAACCTTGTGCCTCGGTGCGTAACCGGGTCAGATAATAGGTATTGTCATTTTCGTCAGTGATGGTGTCCGCACTGATGTGCTCAACCGTTGCCCTGAGGCCACCAAAGGTTGCGAAGTCGTAGGCGGTGAATTTGACGATCGCGTCCTGGCCCTTGCGGATAAAGGCGATATCTTTCGGCGACACCCTTGCCTCGACCAGCAGTTCGTCGTTGAGCGGGACGATTTCCACAACATCCTGCCCCGGGGCCACCACACCGCCCACCGTCTTTACGAACAGGCGTTGGACGGTGCCATCCACCGGCGCGACTATTTGCGTCTTGCTGACCCGGTCCCGCAGACCGGACATCATTTCCCGGGTGGCCGCCAGCTCGCTGACGGATTCGGAAAGCTGTTCCCGCCAGCGATTGGTCATCACCAACCGAGTCTCACGAATTTTGGATTCGGCCTCGGCTATGGCGGACCGTGATCGGGCAATCGCCGCCTCGGCCTGGCGGACCTCGCCCCGGGCGTTGGATATTTCTCGCTCCAGCTTGATCAGATCCACTTCCGACACCGCGCCGGAAGCGAGCAGCGGCCGCTTCAGCTCCAGCTCGCGAGATGCCAGATTGAGCACTTCCTGATACTGACGGCGGGCGGACTGAGCCTCCCTGAGATCCGCCTGACGTTGCTCAAGCTGTTGCTGGTAAATCACTTTCTGCTCGTCCAGCTCGTTACGACTGCTTTCGAACAGGGAACGCTGCACGGCAACCAGTCGGGGAGCGCGTTCTTTAAAATCGTCTGGAAACTGGATATCACTGCCATCCACCAGCGCGCTCAGCCGAAAGATATCCGCCTGCAGGGACAGCTCTCGCGACTTCTGTTCGGCAAAGTCCGAATCGAAACGGGTTGACTCAATACTCACCAGTAACTGGCCTTTCTGAACCAGCTCACCCTCTTCCACCGAGAGGGTCTCCACCACGCCACCATCCAGGGACTGAACCACCTGCAATTGGCTGGAGGGGATAACTTTGCCATCGCCCCGGGCCACTTCGTCGATGGGCGCGAAACCGGCCCAGACCAGCAACGCGGCGAAGGCCAGAAAGACCATCCACAATAACGCACGAGCGCGAATCGGCTCTTGCTGAACCCGAGCCCACTCGCCGTCCAGCTCCCAGCCGCGCTTGTCAGGAACCTCCAGCCAGCGGCCAAGCAATTTGTCCACCCAGCGTTCCGAACGCCGCCCCATCCGGTTGGAACCACGACCAATACCGTGGAAGCCCTTCTCCGCCAGGGAGGACCGCTTGCGCTCCTGACTCATGACGCCCCCCGGATCTTGCCCTGACGCAGGGCTTCGATGACGGTGTCCTTGGCGCCATCAGCCACAACCCGGCCGCCATCGAGCACCAGAATGCGACTGGCCAACTCCAGCAGCGAGGTTCGATGAGTCACCATGATGACGGTCTTGCCTTCCGAGGCGCGGGCCAGGTGGCGCTTAAAATGCTCTTCACTGGAGTGATCCAGAGCACCGCTGGGCTCATCCAGCAACAGAATGGGAGGATCCCCTACCATTGCCCGGGCAATGGCTACAGCCTGACGCTGACCACCAGACAGCCGCTGACCGCGCTCTCCGATCTGAAGATCGAAGCCCTCCGGATGGGCGTCGACGAATGCCTTCAGACCACTAAGCTCGGCCACCCGGAGCAACTCTTCATCCGATACCGGGCGCGACAGCAGAATGTTTTCCCGCAAACTGCCATAGAACAGTTCGACGTCTTGCGGCACGTAGCCAACGTTACGCCGTAATTCCGCCGGATCCAGTTGTCGAAGATCGACATTGTCTACGCTGATCGTGCCGGATGCCGGAAAGTACAGCCCCAACAGCAGCCGTTGCAGAGTGCTTTTTCCGGAACCGTTTTTGCCAAGCACGGCAATTTTCTCACCGGCATTCAGTTTCAGGGAAACGCCTTTGAGCGCCTGCTGGCCAGACTCCGGGTACTCGAACTGAACATCCCGGAATTCCACCTTGCCGGTCAGAACCGGGCGCGACACCCAGTTTTTACCCGGTGTCCGCTCCTGCGGCAGTGCCATTACCTCGTCCAAGGTTCTCAGGGCTGTCGCCGCCTGATGGTATTGCCCGAGCAGACCCGCGGCCTGACTGACCGGTGCCATGGCCCGCGAGGACAGCAGGTACGCGGCAATCAGCCCACCCTGGGAGAGCTCACCCTCAATAATGAGATATACACCCAGAATAATGATGGCCACAGACACCAGGTGTTGCGCCCACTGGGCTCCATTCTGGATGGTGGCGGAAACGAACTTAAGCCGGGCGCTGATGTTGCTGATGTACAGGGAGGTGCGCTCGTAGGTCGCCTGAATTCGACTTTCGGCGCCAAAACTCTTGACCGACTCCAGGTTCGACAGGCCCTCCACCAGCGTGGCATTGCGCTGAGAACCTGCCGCCATGCTTTCTTCCGACAGTTCGCGAAGCCGGCGCTGGGCGATGGAGGCATAGATCACCAACCCGACGGCACCGACCACCACCGGAATGCCCAGCGGCCAACTGATCAGCATGATGACCAGCAGAAACAGCAGGACAAACGGCAGATCGACCAGGCCGACCACCGTCATGGAGCTGACGAAAGCTCGAATGGATTCGAACGATTGCACATTGGCCGCGAACGCACCCGCGGACTGGGGACGATGGGCCATGCTGAGCCCCAACACCCGTTCCATAATCGACGCAGACAATTTGGCGTCCGACCGACTGGCCGCCAGGTCGATAAACCAGCCCCGCATCAGCCGCAACAGCAGGTCGGCGGACAACGCAATCAGCAAACCGATGGCCAGCACCCACAAGGTATGGGTTGCGTGATTGGGCACCACCCGGTCGTACACATTCATGACGAACAGCGGCATGGCCACGGCAAAGATATTGATCATCAAAGCCGCAACGCAGATATCGCGATAGAGCTTGCGGTTCTCGGCAATCACGCTCCAGAACCAGTGTCCATCCTGACGGGTGCGGGTCTGATTGGCCCGTTTGTCGAATCGGAACTTGGGTCGGCAGTAGAGCACGGTGCCGGTGTACTGTTCGGCCAGCGCCGATAAGGAACTCTGGGTCTCCGACTCAGGTAGCTGCGGGTAAATCAGCGATGCGGTGCCCTGTTCGGCGTCCAGCGCATGGAGGACGCAGGCACGATCCCCTTCGAGCAGCAAAATGGCTGGCAGCAAATCCGGATTGATCGCATCAATCGGCTGCTTCTCGATCTGGCTTGCAAACCCCAGCCGTTGAGCTGCGCGACCAAAGGTCGAGGGCGTGAGTTTTCCCTCATCCAATGGGAGCCCAAACGAGATGCTTTCAGCGGAAGCCTGCTGACCATGAAACCTGCAAACAACTTGCAGGCAGGTCAGCAGACTGTCGGCCTCATAGACGTGTTCGGATTTTCCCACAGTTCACTCTTTTAACCTTGTTGTTACCACGACCCGACCTGGGAGGGCGCGGAAATCTGGATGTCCACGCGGCGGTTGGCATTAACCGCCGCCTCAGCCTCGGACGTGAAACGAGGCTGGTAGAAACCCTGACCTTGAACGGTAATGCGCTCCCGAGCAATACCATAGGAGCTTTCCAATTGATCCGCTACCGCTTCGGCCCGTCGGAGCGATAACTCCTGATTGTACGCCGGCGCCCCGGTTTTAGAGGCGTGACCGACGATCAGCACGGTCGATTCCGGCATCTGGTTCAGCACCTGCGCGACGCTGGCCAATTCTGCCGTACTGCTCGCTTTGATTCTCGCTGAATCATTTGCGAACTCAACGACCGACTTCTTAATCACCTGGGGGGGGCTTTCAACAGCGCAGCCCCTGGCGTCGACTCGGGCGCCCTGAACTGTACCCGGGCATTCGTCCCGATAGTTACGCACGCCATCACCATCGGAATCCTCGAGCAGGTTCAGGGAATTATCGAGCTGCACAGCCGGGCAAATGCCCTCGGTAATGGTCAGAGGTTCGGCACCGAGTTCTTCAAGCGTCGGCAAACCATCACGCACCAGACCCAGTGACGATACCAGGTGCCCCATACCGGCCTGAACCCGCGCCACGGCCAGCTTGCGATCGTAGATAGCGTTCACATAGGCGCGGCTGGCATCAAAATATTCGTTCTCGGCATCCAACACGTCGAGCAACGTGCGCTCGCCAATATCGAACTGATCTTTGTATGCTGTCCGCACGCGGGCCGAGGAAAGTCGGTGGTTGTTGAGAATCGGAATCTGTCCTTCGAGATTGCCGACGTCGTTAAAGGCAATCTGAACTTCTTGCCGGATATCGACGCAGGCTTTGTCGCGCAGGTCCTTGGCGACATTAACGCGCTCGAAAGCGCTGCGCACTTGGGCGCGATCCGAGCCGCCCCGGTATAGATTCATGCTCAACTCGAGCCCTACCCGACCATCGGTTTCCGAGTCATCGAAGCCCAGATCGTCGTAGGAGCGATGGCCATAGCTGGCGACGAAGTTCAGCCGGGGATGATAGCCCGAACGGTTCTCCTCAACGTTAGCCTCTGCGGCCTGGATATCACGGTGGGCAGCCCGGAAATCGGGATTGCCCTCGTAGGCAATTTGCAACGCTTCTTGCACTGACATGGGCACCAGATCTGAGCCCAGCTCTACCTCTTCCAGATTCGCCGACGGTGTCACTCCGATGATCCGCAGATAGCGGGCTTTTACGTCATGGAGATTGCTGGCGACAACCACCAGGTTGGATTCAGCGAGAGACAGTCGACCACTGATCTGCTCCAGGTCAGCCGCCCGGGCTACCCCAGCCTCAGCGCTCTGGCTCACCTGATCGAAAACCTCTTGGTGCGCGTCCAGATTGTTCTGGGCCAGCTCCAACAACTCCCGTTGGCGCTGAACGTCCAGATAGGCCTGCAGCGCCTCCAGCGAAGTGTTTTCGATCGAACTTAGCAGCTCGTAATAGGCAACTAACTGTTCTTCTTCCAACCGCTGAACCGAACTGCTGGTCTGGAAGCCGTCGTACAACATCTGTGTCAGGGAGATTTGGCCATCGTAGCCATCGAATTCGTCCACCGGACCATAGTTCCGATGCTCCAGGCCGTAGCGTGCGTTCGCATCGACAGACGGCAGATAGCCACCGAAAGCACTATCGGTGTCGTGGCCAGAGGCCAGGAACTGGTGCCAGCTTGCCCGCACTTCCGGATTGGTTTCGATGGCCCGGCTCACAGCATTCACCAGATCTGTATTTGTGTTGGCTTGAACCGATAGCGACGAGCCTAGCGAGAGGGCGGCAAAAGCAACTGCAGACCCTGCGTGTGTAAACCATCTGATCATCGACAAACTGACTCTCCCATTCACTGAAGCACACTGCTTTTGTAATCGTCGACCCTTACGGGCGAGCACGTCGTACGGATGCACTTTGCACCAATTCAGAAACGAATTGGCCGATTCTGATCTCGGCATCGCCAATTCGCCCCCGAAATTGCGGAATTTTACAACCATTTACATTTTATGACGATAAACCGGCCTGACCTGTACCTGAGTACGGTACTCATATTTTGGTCGCGACTATAACGTAGGCATCGTCAAAAAAGTTCAAAAAACTTTCTGGTTGTTAACTTTTGTAATAAGAGGCATGCCATGAGCATCACCATCGCAGTTGTTGCCAATGTTTCCGGAGAAGCCTGGGCCGAAACCCCGGACGGAACTCGCCGCCTTCTGGAAGCCGGCGACGCAATCATGGCAGGCGAACGCCTCATTACAGCAGAGAACACCCAGCTAGTTCTGGATTTTGGCTACGGTGAAACCGCCGCATTCGGCGGTGGCATTACCTTAGCAGCCACGCCGGAAATGGCGAGCGACTATGTGGCAATCCAGCAGGACACCGCTATCGAAGACGACAGTGTTGCCGCGGCACTCGCCTCAATCGAAGAAGCGCTGGGGGGCGCTATCGAAGATGCCGAGGCACCCGCAGCAGGCCTTGAGGGCGGAAGTGCCGGAGGCAGCAGTTCCGTGCGCCTGGCACGAATTGTTGAAAACATTGATCCGGCCGGACTGGACCTGAACTTTACCCCCTATTCTTTTAATGCCGTCTTCGCGGAAACCGACTCTAACTCCGGCGATGACCTCGACGGCGATGACAACGATGCCGTGGCCACCGCTGAACCCGAGATCCAGCGCGGTGCCATTACCATCGAATCTGTCGAGGGCGGCAATCTGCAGTCCTCTTCGGTGCAGGTCAGCGGCAGCAGTTCTAATCTGCCTGAAGGTACTCCCGTTCTGATCACCCTCACCGATCAGGCAGGCAACACCCTGACCCAAGAAGAGCTTGTCGGCGCGAATGGGACCTTCACCGCCGACTTCGATAACGTATCCGGTTTGATTGACGGCCCATTCACGGCCCGCGCCACCGCTACCGATCCTAGCGGGGAGCTGGCGTCTGATGTGGCCGGCGGCAATCTTGACTTGGTGGCCGGCGACTTGGGCGTCGTCATCGATGCCGTCAGTAACACTCTGCAAACCATCGACCTTTCGGGCACCAGTAACGACGTCGCTCCGGGCGACAGTGTGAACCTGACCATCACCGACTCCGCCGGCAATACAGTGAACACCAGCGCCATCGTCGCTAACGACGGCTCGTTTGCGGTGGATGGCGTGGACATTTCAAACTTGGTCGACGGCCCTGTGACAGCGGACGCCAGCGCCCAGGACCGGAATGGCAACGAACTGCTGGCTGACGCACCGGACAGCGTGATTCTTGATGCGGTCGACGGTGCCCTCACCGTTGTTGTGGACGCAATCGACAACGCGGAACGAACAATCGACCTGTCCGGCACTACCGAAGATGTGGCAGCCGGCGAGACCGTCACCCTCACGATTTCCGACGTCGATGGCAACGTTGTCGAAACCAGCGGCATCGTGAATGCCGATGGCTCCTACGTAGTCGAAGGCATCGACCTTACAACCGCCGATGGCGTGAACCTGGTGGACGGCGAGCTGACCGTAGATGCCCGCGCTACTGACCGGAACAGCAACGATGTTATCGGAGAAGCTCCAGCCGGTACGATTCTGGATGCTGTCGACGATGTGCCGGTGATTACTGGCGACACCGTCGGAACGGTGGCAGAAGACAATGCCGATGCACTCAGCGTCAACGGTGATTTGAACGCCGCCGGGGGCGATGCTGGCGAAGATCAGTTCATTGCTGAAACACTGACCGGCTCCTACGGCCAGTTGGTTGTGACTGAGGATGGCGGTTGGACTTACAGCGCGGATAATGGACAAGCAGAAATTCAGGGCCTGGCGCCGGGCGAGACTCTGGTCGAGAGCTTCACCGTTACCAATGCCGATGGCGTGACCACCGAGACGGTCACCATCACTATTAACGGTACCGATGACGTACCGGTAATTTCTGGTGACACCACTGGCTCTGTTACCGATGGCGACGCTGCCGTGCTTACGGCGGCAGGCACTCTCTCCGCAACGGGTGGCGATGCCGGCGAAGACCAGTTTAACGCTGAGACTTTGACTGGCACCTACGGTGAGTTGGTCATGAGCGCCGATGGCGGTTGGACCTACAGCGCCGATGGCAGCCAGCCCTCCATCCAAGGTTTGGCTGAAAACGAGTCACTGACTGACACCTTTACGGTAACCAACGCCGACGGCGTCACCACCGAAACCGTGACCATCACCATCAATGGTACCGACGACGTGCCGGTGATCTCCGGCGACACTTCCGGTTCTGTCACCGAAGATGACGCGGCAACGCTGACCACTGGTGGCGCCTTGGCCGCTACTGGCGGCGACGCTGGCGAAGACCAGTTCACCGCTGAGACATTGTCCGGCACCTACGGTGAGTTGGTTGTGGCCGCGGACGGCACCTGGACTTACAGCGCCGACAACAGTCAGGCCGCCATCCAGGGATTGACCCAGAACGACTCGTTGACTGACAGCTTCGTTGTCACCAACGCCGATGGTGTGACCACCGAAACGGTCACCATCACCATCGACGGCA